>Ga0208920_1000001_pt1 | contig 1788696 bp, 1715 predicted proteins | sample 19_taG_FD_184094 | JGI IMG/M metagenome (GOLD analysis project Ga0208920, IMG submission 184094) | Marine viral communities from the Subarctic Pacific Ocean - 19_ETSP_OMZ_AT15317 metaG (SPAdes) (version 2) | ecosystem: Environmental > Aquatic > Marine > Oceanic | place: Pacific Ocean...
CGTTCTTCTCAGCTGCCTGCGCGGCAGCTCATCGACCGAAGTCTTGGATGAAGATGGGGTCAACTGACAAAACAGCAAAACTCCATCTTCGCGACTGCCTATTCGGCAGCTCATTTCAGGCCCCGTTACCGGGTCGTCAGGCTTGCTGACATTCACCGTTCTTCTCAGCTGCCTGCGCGGCAGCTCATCGACCGAAGTCTTGGATGAAGATGGGGTCAACTGACAAAACAGCAAAACTCCATCTTCGCGACTGCCTATTCGGCAGCTCATTTCAGGCCCCGTTGCCGGGTCGTCAGGTTTTCTGACATTCACCGATCTTCTCAGCTGCCTGCGCGGCAGCTCATCGACCGAAGCCTTGGATAAAGATGGGGTCAACTAACAAAACAGCAAAACTCCATCTTCGCGACTGCCTATTCGGCAGCTCATTTCAGGCCCCGTTGCCGGGTCGTCAGGTTTTCTGACATTCACCGATCTTCTCAGCTGTCTACGTGGCAGCTCATAGACCGGAGCCTGGGATGAAGGTGGGATCGACTGGTAATACAGCAAAATCCCAGAGGGACCCGCTATATTAGGGGTGAGGGCTGGAGCAACGCCACATAGATATCAGTATTGACTAATCGGCGATCCTGCTCCCAAGTCACGGTAAATTGCGGTGCTAATGCACTGTGGAAACAACGAATTTCGTGGTCAGATATCATGTCTGTGTCCTCTTGCTTGAGTAGATCGTATTGCACAACCAAAAGTTTAAAAGGCTATAATTGAAAAGCGTGGAAGCATGACGGTACTACCAAAAACCTTGGCCTATTTCAGAATTTGAATGTCAGGTTTATACCAATCATGCACTCCGAACTCATACGCAGCGAATGTTGTCAAACCGCCCAAACTGTTTGGATGGATGCGAACGGTCAATACCGTACATTGAACGAGCACTTTCTCGTTTGGGGGCATCACCCACGAAGTAGATCAGGATCAACTCCGCTCACACTAAAAAAGACTTAGCTTATGAACCCTACACAGCTTAGAGCGCGGCTCGCGTAATTCGATTTTTCTGAAGGTGTTGACTCAACCCCTGGGTGCGACCAGCATACGACTGGGTATGTTGTCACTTGGTTGCGCCGGCCTTGAAAAGATCGCAAAGGGAAAAAAGAGTTGCGATTAAAATTCGGTGGGTTGGAGATGCGGCAGGATTAATTTGTGGTCAGCGACCCAGCAAACAATTGCTTGGAGGAGCATCATGATATTATCGCGACACATCTTAAGGTCTGCCACAACCGTTTTGGCAGTATCACTGGCTTTGCAGGCAGAAGCTAAAGAGCAGTTGAACTATGCATATGGCTATCCTGCTAATTCCAACATCGGGCTCGCTGTTGACGCATACATTAGTGGTATTGAGGAGCGTTCAAACGGGGAGGTGGCAGTTACCGGGTACCCGATGACTTTGCTCACCTTGTCTGAGAGCAGCGCTGGCGTACGAGATGGTTTGGCGGATATTGGTTATGTGCTTACCGCATATTTCGCCGCTGAATACCCAACAAACCTATACCTCCACGAGTTAAACCTTCTGGTTAACTTGGTAGAGAAACCCACAGGCAAAGAGCCATTAGCATTCACAGGCGCTATGGTTGAGTACACGACCTTGAAATGCCACGAATGTCTGGACGAATTCAGATCCCAAAATCAAGTGTATACTGCCGGTGGTGTCACGCCTACCTACAGTCTCTTGTGCAAGGATACCAAGATTACCAAAGTCAATGAGCTAAAGGGTAAGCGCTTGCGCGCCGCCAGTGCTGGTTTTGTGCGCTTTGCGGAACACTTTGGGGCTCAGGGGGTATCCCTGCCAGTGAACGAAGTTTACGAAGCGCTTGATCAGGGCATTATTGATTGCGCGATGCTCAATGCTCCGGAGATTACAAACTATAGCTTGGATGAGGTTCTTACGGACATCACTATCGGTGTCCCTGGCGGACTCTATGCAGCGACAGCGGGGGCGAATATCAATCTTGATCGTTGGAAAAGCATGGATGACGGATCGCGTGAGGCTCTTTTGTGGGGAGGGAGTGTGATAACTGCTGCCACGACTTGGAACTATTACAAAGATGACGCGGTTGCGATTGAAAAGGCCAAAGATGGAGGGGCTTCCGTCCATCAGCCGGAACCGGAGTTGATTGCTGCTACGCGAGAGTTCGGTCGCAAAGATCTTGAAGGTGTCGCGACCTTATTCGCGGAAACCTATAATGTGCCCCGCGCTCAAGAAATAGTGGAAGAGTTCACTGTAATTCTTGCTAAGTGGATGGATCTCGTAGCAGGCGTTGAAGATGTAGACGCACTTCAAGAGCTCTACTGGGACGAAGTTTTTTCGAAGTTGGATCCCGCGACGTACGGTCAATAGTACATGAGACGATTGAACGGTGACCGAAAGCGGTTCCCGTTCAATTAGTTGGCGTTCGCTTTTTTTGGGGTTCGGAGTAATCGTTCTTGGCAAATCGTTGTACATTGCACTTTTAACTGCAGCAGAATAGTCCCAAAAAAACCACCGTATGGTTTTCCCCTGATAAACTCCCTCCGGATGACTGAGCCCATAGGGGGTAACAGAGACACCGAGGCCAACAATCTCACCTCGCCGCGTTCTGCTTTTTTCCCTATTATCGCATTCAATAACGCGTTGCGCTGACCACGCCGGACCTTTTGGTCGAGCTGGTGACTCCAGATTTAGGCCAGCACCACCCGCTTTTGACGACGTAAGACACTGCATGGCAGTATTCATACGCCAGGCACTCAATCTGACATTGGCGAAAGGAAATACCTTTTATTCCAGTGCGCAAAAGATCGTTCCCGTCTATATCACGATCTTCGAATACTTGCATTGATCCGACTGGTTCAAGCGTTTCAGTCTTTGGAATTACCTGGTGGGTCTTACAGTTTGTAATCGTATCACGCAGTTTCTCATCACGAATATTCTGCTCGAAACCGTAGAAAAGCTCTTTGGAGGGTGTCCTTATTCGCGCACCAAAACTATTCGCGTCTGCGACTACATCGCGCAGCTGGTCGGGCAGTTGAAAAGCGACGTGCGTTCTGAACTCAGCCCGTTTCACAATATCCCAGTCTGTGAGCTGATAGGGCTCCGCGTCGATCACGAGGAAGAAGTCACCAATTGCCGCTGACTCTGGCTCCTGCAACGTCGCAACACCAACCAGACCCGCATCACCGCAAAGCAGTGTCATAGTGCTGGCCCCGTGGAGCGCTACATGTTCCAGCCGCAGACCAAGGGAGCCGTTGATATTGTGATATTCAGCCGTTTCGCTATAAACCGGACCGGTCACAACGTTCCATCGTACAAGATCACTTTCGGAAACGAAATCAATGCCCTCGGCCGACATGTCCGTCATGCGTTCGAAGAAGTTCACATCGACCCTCATCTCCTGAATGTAAGACACCAGGAGGGAAGAAATCGTTTGAGCTGTCGAAAGTGCGCTTTGCCCATCGAGATCAGGATCGGTGCTGCTAAATTGGTGTACGCCTATTCGGCCTCCGTTTGAAAGATACCGAAAATCAGCCCCAAGGTACAAAAAAACGCAAGCACTGGCGCAAATAGCCTTGGTGCCTTCCTGGTTTGCAACATCGGACGAGACGATCTCGTCCCGGTCGTTTAGGATCCTACCCATCGTTAGGCCTGCAGCGAGGCTGCCACCGGGGCTATCGACGGTTACGGATATATCTCGAATGTAAGTATCGTCGTAGCGGGCAAGGATAGTCCGAAGCTTATCGGGATCCGTATCTTCGATTGGACCCGTCATTTGAATGCGCAATACCGGTGCCGTAATCGGACGCATGTCGAAAAACTCTTCCTCTATGTCCATTGCGAGGGTCGTCGACCCGACCGCGCAGAACATGAGACCGAGAAAGGCTCGCAAGACTTTCATTCCATGACCCCAATCTCTAATAGAGCGTGATATTTACCGCTGAACTTATCAACAGAAAAACTGCGGAAATGTGTTCCTTTGGGGGAATTTCATCAGCAACACAATCAAGATTCCAGCCAAATCCTTCGAAGGGTATGAAATCCGGCTAATCCGATAAATACCTTGTCGACTGAGACGTCCAGTTTAGTACCATCGTAGTCTGACGTCAGGCTCTTGTCCGCATCGGCCCAAACCAAACTTGACATCGGGCAGGTGAATCGCAGATTGAGAACAAATAGTGAACAATTAGGATTCCCATGCCAGTTTACCCAGTTGATGGACCCGTCCACATACCATCCCAATCTGTTCGAATTGTCAGCACACCAGTCAGCGCCGGTTTTCCTTCGCCAGCTGGAGACGATCTCGAAGACGAGATTGACCCTATGGCCTGGGTAGTTCGGCATCCTTCATCCACATTTTGGTGGCGCGTAGAAGGGGACTGCCTGTGGGACGCTGGGATACGTGATGGTGACATCATCGCTGTAGACCGTGCTGGCAAGCGACGCATCGGGAGAGCCGTGCTGGCCGTGGTAGATGGTGCTGTCACAGCAAAGATCCTGCGTAAGCGTGGTGACAGGTACTACCTCGCACCTGCGAATAGTCAGGAGCAGTTCCCCGACGTCGAACTAACTGAGGATAGTGAAATTTGGGGCGTCATCGCTGGTGTTGTCCGGCGTTACGACTTGGCATGAAGCGGCCTGTAGCCATTAGCGACAGCGCGAACTTCTATGTGAGCGCTGAGAGGATATTTGATCCAACGCTAAAGAACGTCCCGGTGATTGTTCTATCCAATAACGACGGCTGCGCTATAGCGCGCAGCGATGAGGCCAAGGCCTTGGGGATCAAGATGGGCACTCCGCTGCATCACATTCGCGAAAAGGTTGATGCTCATGGTATCCGCGTCTTCAGCTCGAACTACACCCTCTATGGTGATATCTCTCGTCGGGTGGTTGAGGTCTACGAAGACTTCACGCCAAACGTCGAGATCTATTCCATCGATGAATGCTTCCTCGACTTCGTCGGGTTCAAGGACCGCACTGCACATGCCATGGCGCTGCGTGCAGCGGTCCTAAGAAGAGTAGGGGTGCCAGTACGTATTGGCATCGCGCCCACCAAGACCCTTGCGAAATGTGCGAACGATATCGCCAAGAAGAACCCCATTTTTGCAGGGGTCTTGGATATGATGGATGAGAGCCTTGCGCGCTGGCTGCTACCGCGTGTGCCAGTCGGGGACATCTGGGGCGTTGGTCGCAAGACCACCGACAAGTTGAAGGCCCTGGGTGTACACACGGCAGCCGATCTTCGTGATCTGCCAATCCGGCAGGCACGGGCTGTTGGTACTGTGGTGCTGGAGAGGATCGTATTGGAGCTACAGGGTGAGGCCTGCCTCGCTTTTGAGGACGTAGAGCCACAGCGCAAAGGTATGGCTGTAACACGATCAGCAGGCACTCCGATGACAGACTTCGACACGCTGTTCCAGGCGATTACCGCGCACGCATCACGGGGCGCTGAAAAGCTGCGCCAGCACGGTTTGGTCGCTGGCACGCTGACTGTGTTCTTTCACACCAATAAGCACCGGCCAGATCGCCCTCAGTATACCGCATCCAGAACAACCCGCATGACCCCGATGTCGTCAGATACCTTCGATCTCGTTGAAGCGGCTCGGCACTGCGCGGAAGCCGGTTGGCCGAAGTCGGACGCTAAAAGCTATGGCTTCACCAAGGCTGGTATCATGCTGAATGACCTGGTGCGGTTCGAAGATCGTCCTCAAACGCTCTTCGACCAAGCGCGTCCGAAATCACCGGCGCTGATGAAGGCTCTGGATGACGTGAATGATCGGTTTGGGAAGAAGACGATGGTTCTGGCCAGCGAAGGTAAGAACCAAACGTGGCGTCTTCGCGCAGATCATCGGAGCCCGCGCTATACCACGCGAATGGAAGACCTGCCGGTGGTGAGATAGGGGAGCGAAACGGCTTGTCTTAAGGTTGAGCCGTACTCTCACATAGCTATCTGTATGTAATAAAGCTGACGACCTCTAACCGGTCATTCCCCTCGCTCTGCAGCCTTCCTGCGCAGTTCCGCAAAAAAGGCCTCTTCTTCAGGGGTTGATTTAGTCATCTTTTCCGCGAAACGATCCGACCAGATTTTGACTTCTTCTTCGGTTAGCTGTGTCGTGCATAGCTTGGCGCAAAGAGCCGCTTCGATCTTAGCTTCGTCTATCATCTTTGAACCCCTTCAGTTTTTGCCGAGTTTGCAAATTGTTCACAGTTGGTACGGAGCTGCGCAGTGCATTCAGAACCGATGCACTCAACATCACCGCCCTCATCAATGCAGAGCTTGTGCATTGCGATATTACTTCGCACGAAGTTCACATCTACAGTCAACATCTTATGTGCCCGGGCTTCGCTAAGGCCACGCTTGAATAGTGTCCGCCCAAGGCCGCGCCCCTGGTACGCGTCTTCGACAGATAGACCTACTTCAGCATGCGCGTATTCACCGAAATACAGTTCAAGCATCGCACGCGGGGCACTGTCTCTCTCGATCGCAAGCGTTAAGTCAGGCCGCGACTGCTGAGCGAAGCACGTTAGGGCTTCATCACTTATGCTACCCATAAATCGCTGTGAACGAGATGCCGCACTAAGTCGGCCGTAATGTTCGATGCGGCTTTGCTGTAAAGTTGACAGGCTCAGTGGCAATATCGCTGGGGACGAACGTTCCATGTTTTCTCCGATCTCAGTCCCGAGATGGGTGCTGATCGCACGGATAGAAGGCGTATAATCGAAGGTTGGGGATGCGCGTTGTGCATGGGTTCGGTTGGCCGTGTGTACCAAACGCGGCTATAGCTCGGTATGGCTCAGACCCTCTGAGGTGTCGCAGGCCATACGTGCTGTCAGCAGACGCCAGTGGTTCAGGGGAGTGGCGAACGATGACCTGATGCACTCTGCACAAGAGGCTCTCAGCAGAGGCTGACGGCAGGACGAACGAAGCACGAAGTGCGGAAGAAAAAATGGGTGGCTCTGCCGGGTCCTATTTTTTTCTATTGTGAGCCATGGAAAATCCTTACGGGTTTTCTGTACCGCGGCAGCGTTCTTCAATTCGGTTTTGTCGCCCGAATGCATCGTTTGGTAGCTTCACTGCAAGATTTGATTTTCTCTAAGGAATAAAACGCTGTTCGTTTGTACAGCTGTTTTTGCGGCGCGATTTTACCTTACGGAAAGTCGGAGCGGCATCGCGCCCGGGGCCGCATCTCCTCTTCAGACAAGAATAGGAGAACGCAATGTCAGAACCTTTCAAGCCGAAGACCGTCGTCGATTTAAAGCGTATGACGCGCTCAGATATCATCGCTTTATACAAACACTGTATGAGAGCGACCGGACAAGACGATCACATCATCAAATCTCAAACCAAGGACAACAAATGGCTCATTGGAGACGACACCAACTTTCTGAGTGTTGTTGACACCTACATTCGGATCCAAGGAGCGACGATTGACAAACGGAATGTAAAATCGGCGACAGCTTTGGTGCTTCAGGCGAGCCCAGAATACTTCCGACCAGAATTTCACAGGGATGACCCTGAGGGCTTCGGGAAGTATGATACCCAAAAACTCGATGATTGGGTGTTGGCGAATGTTAAATGGCTCAAAAACACCTTTGGAAGCGACTGCATCGCAGCTCATCTTCACGTTGATGAACGTACTCCGCATATTCATGCGGTAATTGTCCCAATGTTCGAAAAGGCACCAACCATGCCAAAGAATAAACGCAAGGGCGAGACGCAAGCGCACTTTGACCTTCGGGTCGAACGAGCCAAGAAGAAAAAGGGGCGGAAAGTGGTGTCGCATCACAAGCACTACCTCTTTGGCGCGGGCCGAAAAAGCTATGAAAAAGTTGTCGACTCATATGCGGCCGCGGTTAAGCATCTTGGTATCGTGAGGTCTGAGCGAGGGTCGAAGGCGACACCGACAACGAAGCAAGAGTGGGCGCGACTACTCTACAAGAAGTCGAAAGAAATAGAGCAAAACGTGATCGGCATGCACAAGCGCCAAAGGTTGGAAGACGCAAGCTTTGAAATCGGGGTGGCAGCGCTGATGGACGACAAAATTCGATACGCTGAAGCAAAGGATGGAAGGGAGGAGGGGCTTTTGCCGTCTACAAATTGGCCGCAGGAAAAACATGAGCAGGACGAGATCAAATCAGGAGTTAAGCCGGCTAAAGCTCGGATCGTCGCGTTTGCGAAAAAGATCAGAGATTTTACCAACTCTTCGTTTGAAAAGGCGAAGAAGCGCGTCTTCGAGATGCTCAAAGCCGTTGAAAGACGCGAGGCCGCTGTGAAGGCCAAAGAGCTCGAGCTTGCGGAGCGCGAAAAAGCTCTTGGTCTTATAGAAGGCATCGACGACACATGGTTCGAGGACGGGGAGATGAGCGAAGCAAACGAACGGACCCTCCGCGAAAGCGGCATCATTCAGGACCAGATACAGCATCAGCCGACTCTTGAAGTCCGAAAGGAATTCGTAAGGGTGCAGGTACGTTGAGGTCACGGCATTCCGTGACATATCGCGTATGTAAGGCCCGAGACCCTAATACTTCAGACCAGTCGGCAGATTATATGTCCAACCAAATTAAGTTGACCTACTGCGGATGTGCTCGCAGGGCGGCTAAAACGTGCGGTGCCGCCGGTTTCAAGTAACCGCGCTGGTCTTAACCGATATTTTGCGGATCACGCGATGCCAAGGTGCTTCCCCAAGAAGAGAAATGCCTATTTCGTCTTAACAGATTTCCGCGCCGTATAAACGAACCAATCTCCTTTTTGAGATGCTGACGGGCCATTGTTCATCATTGGTCCCTGCGGCTCACAAATTAAACCATGGAGATTGAAACGTGACGTATCAAAAGGCCAAATCCCTTCGCGAGCTTGCCGCAGCCGAGCGCGCCCCAAGCGAAAAGTTGGCAGCTGCCAACTTTTCCGAAACGATATTGGAAATCTCTCCATACGAGATCGATGACAGCACCGGTATCAGAGACCGATATTCGCATTCTAATCGCGATTTTGATGGCTTGAAGGAAAGCATCGAGCGGAATGGCCAGCAACAACCCATACTGGTTGGTTCGTGCGACCCGAAAACAGGCAAGTACCCGATAATAGCCGGACGTAATCGACTTCGTGTTGCTTCACTCTTGGGGATCAGCCTCAAAGCTATTGTGCGACCGATTGACGGTGAAGAGAGGTTGGTGGCGCAGCTGCAAGAAAACATTTCCAGAAGCGATTATACGGTTGGTGACAAGATTGGCATCATGATCGAGTTGAAGAAGATGTCCTTCAAGCAGGTTCGCATCGCCGAAATGATGAGTGTCTCGAAAACCGACATCTCAAAGTTACTTGGGTTGTACGAAAAGTTAGTGGACCTGGCGGGGTCACATGACTTTGCGAGGGCGCTCCTCGCGTCCAAGGCTGGTCGACCCAAATGGCAAAACTTGGCCAAGGCACTGGAAGAATTACCGCACGGTTCTCGGAGTAAAATTTGTGAGAAGGTTGTTGAAGATCTTCAGGGTGAATGTGACGCGGATCCAATATCTTTGGCGATATCGGCTATCAAAGATGAAATGAAAACCTCGCAATCTGTGACCGATTTCCTGCCACTTGAACGATCATACAAGGAAGCGTCAGAGGCCTTGTCAAACGCCACTTTAAACACGCGCGACCTGTGTGAGTTGAAGTACGAGGGTGATCCTCATGTAAACGCGCTCCTCCAGAAGGCTATTCAGATCGAACACTCGACTTTGAAAGCAATGATCATCGAACGCTTTGAGGCGCTGGTAGCAAAGTCACTTGGTGCCGCAAAAAACCTTGATCGGGGGATGCAATGACCAAGGTTATTAGTTTGGTCGGTCAGAAGGGCGGTAGCGGAAAATCTACAATTGCAGTTCATCTTGCGATGGAAGCCCTCCTGAAGAAAGAAGGTAGTCAGGTAGCAATTATCGACATGGACCCGCAGGGGTCAGTCCTGGAATGGTCTCTAATGCGGGGAGATGCGAACCCTGTGGTGGTTCACGGTACGCCGGATACGCTGAATGATATCTTGGGTCAGGCCGCTGACGATGGTTTCGACTATGTCGTACTGGATACACCCGGTCGGCGAGATTCAACCCTGGTCGAGCTCGTAGCTGCCAGGTCTGATCTAATTCTATTGCCGCTGCGCCCGTCGCTTTTTGACGTGCGCGCTGTCGCGGATACAGTCCGCCTTCTTAGATCCAAAGCCTATAAAATGCGATTTCTGCTGTCTCAAACCCCGGCGCGTGGGAACCAAGTGGCAGACACAGAAGCATATTGCGCCAGCGCACACCCGGAAGTAGTGGTCGCTCAATCCAAAATCGGGTACCGAACAGCATTTCAAAGCGCTTTGATTGATGGTCGTGGGGTCCAGGAAGCTGGTCGAAGCGGAAGCAAAGGCGCGCTGGAGATAGCAGGCCTATTTGATGAAATACTGGGCCTGCTGAACAGTTAGCGAGACAGTTCCAAGCCCATTTTATGACTGGCGTTCGTCTCCTCCGATCCAAAATAATCGGGTTGGGTTGCGAAGATCAAATTTAGCTTCGCTTACGGTTTCGGCGAATGTCAGTTTCGGCCTTTCAAATGGTCTTACCCATCGGCCTAAAGTGAACAGGATTAAAATGCCGTCACACACCTTGTTCGTTGCGGTCAAATGGACTGACCTCAACAATCATCAGGGTGCTCCGAGTACCTCAAGCTACGGATGCCGACATTCTGTCGCTGCTCAAATTAGACCTATCCAAGGGCTGTAATTATTCAGCAACTTTCTTCACGAATTCAGACTTTAGGCCCATCTTACCAATTCCTGGAACTTTGCAATCTATGTCGTGATCGCCGTCCACCAATCGAATACCGCGGACCTTGGTCCCGACCTTGACCACCGAGGAAGAGCCTCTGATCTTCAAATCTTTGATAACGGTGACCGTATCACCATCCACAAGGGTGTTTCCAACGCTGTCACGCACTTCTAATGCCGTATCGGCCGGTTCCTCAGATACCCATTCGTGACCGCATTCCGGGCAGGTCAATAAATTATCGACTTGATAAACATAGGCCGAAGAGCATTCAGGACATGGGGGTAAGTGATCAGTCATAGATGTGGTCATAACTCGATGTGGGCCTGCGGCACAGCTAAAATTCATCTACATCAGCAAATCGATAAACCATACTGCCTCTTGCATGATCTCGGCAGCGCTTCAATCGGGACGGTGGATACAAATATTTGCTATTCAAGAGCGCCCCTCAAGCTGTAAACCCTTTTGCTACGTACCTTTGGAGTCGCCCGGAGCATTTTTGTAGATCGTCGTTATCCGTGAAGGGGTTCTGAGATTTCAGCGTCAAAGCTGGCCACGATATCATCTGCATCATGCGGCAGTCTATCGCACGGCCGTGCGTCATTAAAGCTGCGGTTGGGAAGAGTAAGCCAGTGCAGAAGATGGAAGTTGCTACCCCAAGCATCTGAGCGCATCTCCATCAGTTTGATAATTACCGGATAGACTTGTCTACCGGCCACATCGAACTGGAATAACGGATATGCTGTGCGTCCTTCATATTCTACCCGTAGGATTTTGCCCTGGTTCTCGAGACGCGCCAAGCTGGCAAAATCGTCTTCGGATGACAGGCCCAGCAAACGGCAGGCCTTATCCTGATCCACCATGCTTACAGACTTGAGGATTTCACCCCGCAGGACGTGATTTATATTGTCAAGTTTGTCGTTTTCGTGGGGATTAGTGCCATAAGCACTACCGTGCTGCTTTTCCCGAAGTGCTCTTTCATCAGGGCAGGCTTCACGAACCGTCATGTGGCGCGGTGCCAACGGATTTGGGCCCGTTTTATCTGTTTTCAGGTCTGTCATCAGATGGTTCACTTCTTTGTTCCCTCTCCTCTATACCACAATGGCACCAGCAAGTTTAATGGGCGTAAGATCTGCCCCGGTTTTATCGCGCACCGGTTGCATAAATCGCTCGTTAGTAGATCATGAAGATTATGGATTGAGCATGGGTGATGGGCACAGTCGCTTAATAGCAGACCGTGGTGCTCTTTGCGACGAACGACGGCTTAGAGCCAAACCGACCATCCCTGCGCGGCGAGTGAATGCGTGCCGAAATCGCAGTGGCCCTAAACCTCCCATAGCGGCAGAGTCTTTGAGCCGTTCTTTCGATGTAGTAAGCAGGCTCTCCGGTTGTTGCATGATCCGGCTTCTCAGAGTGCTATGCGGATCGCATCATGGCCTACAATAAGCTCGCCATTGTAGTGCCCAGCACAGGCGTCCTGCCAATCCTTTGCGTCATAGGCAGGGTCATCGGAAGGAATGAGGTGCGTGAGAGCAAGTCGTTTTACTCCTGCATTCGCTGCCGTCATTGCCGCCTCATGGGCAAAGGTGTGAGATCTTAGAAAGTGCGCCATCAACTTGTCACTGCCGTTTCCAACTCGTTCTAATAGCGCGGGTAGAGCGGACTCCAGCATTGCCTCGTGGATCAACAGATCCGCACCTCGCGCGAAATTTTCGAGCGCTCTGATTGGGGCGGTGTCGCCTGAAAATACGACGTGGACCTCATCAGTCTTGAACGAAAATGCGAAGGTATCGACGAGTGGTGGATGTTGGTTCCGAATGGCTGAGATCGTGACGCCATCACGGGATACCACAAGCCCGGCGTCGATAGCATGAATGGTTATGAGATGACGCAAGTCCGGTCGACCTTCGTCTTCGATGCGCAGGTCGATGTCTGCCTCCATCGAGGAGCAAAAACCTTCCCAATACATATCCAACCCGGGTGGGCCATAGATGTCTACGCGTGTTCTAAGACCTGCCGTCCACGCGGTGTGCAAAAGCGGCCCCAATTCAAGGTAGTGATCCGAATGCAAGTGGCTGATTATGATTAGTGACAGGTCTTTCAGTTGTATGCCTTGATCGACCAAACCTTTGGTCACACCCAACCCACAGTCGACAATAATTTTCTGGCCGTTCAGTGCATATAACGATGACGTCGGCATCGCGGATCCCGGACGGATGGCTGGCCCTCCTTTCGTGCCCAAAAGAGCGACGTAATTGTCGGACATGGTGAAACTCCTTGGGGTGGAACTGCGAAACGGCGTTTAGCCTTCCAAGGATGATACATCCCAGATTGGCCCACGCAACCCGCACGTTGTTCGATGCAGTCGAGAAAGTTGCTGCAGGCAATTCAAAGGCTTGGTTGGATCACTCAGCTTCTTCAACGCTTCCTTCCTGTCTTTTAAACGACAGGAAGGAAGCCAGCGCGGTGTAATGCAGCAAATGAGGCGAGCGCGTCGTTGCGGCATTACGCAGCCTTCAAGCCTTGCTTTGGATCCGCTGGTGAATGGTCAAAAAGTTCGTTGCTTAACGCAGTACTTCAATCCAGCCTTGAACAAGGTCAGGCCAGTGCCAGCAAAGCCTCAAACGCTGCACGCTTTCCCGCGCTCTTTGGTAAATTGAGAGGGCGCAGCGCAGTTATTTCGCGTAGTCTTGCTGCTAACTGCCGCACCTTTTCATGCGATAGCTCTACAATACCCGAATGCATGAGAAGCGGTTGCGCCAGATTTGGGTCACGCACAACAACGGTATCCGCCTCGGAAAGTTCACCGAGTGTAATCTCCACATCGAGCGATGCGCCCTGTGCCAAGTCGCATGATATGATGACCGGAAAACCGTACTGACGTTTTTTACCGATTTGGAGTTTGAAATCTGCTTTATCGACGGCATCCTTCAAGTCACTGAGGTGATGCGCTGTATAGTGCACGTTGATGATTGAACCATGCTTGTGCCCTGCAATTGCTTGGCGTTGACCCTCCTCCACGTCCTCTCGCTTCAGGGCGCTCGAAAATGTCTTCCGAAGCGCATAGAAATCCTCATCAAAATCGCCAATCCCAATGTGATTGAATATTCGGCGAAGGTGCTTGCCATAGGCTGTACTTACTTCTCCGGACTGGGAGCGTCTGGCAGCCTCGGGGAACAAAAGAACACCGTGATCTTGCTGTAAAGACTGAAACCATTCGATGAATCCCAGATCGATCAGCATCTTTGGGATAGGAACGAGGCGCTTCGCATCTTCGGTTTTACCACAATTTTCCGCACCTGATGCGATTGCCAATAAATAGATCCCATCACGGTAACGAACATCGCTTCGTTTGAGCAATAGGATCTCTTCAATTCGAGATCCTATTGTCAAAACAATCAGAGGCACCCAATAGTCTGCGTCGCGAATGATGAGCTTTCCGCGCTGCCAGCGACGGTGTTCTGACGCGCAGCCACTGTAGATTGGGCACGATAGAAGCTTTGAAATTCTTTCCTCCGTCCAAGGCATGCGGATCTTCGGTTTCGTGACACGGATATAAAGCTTGTCCTCTGGCGCGAGAGATCTGATGTGATGTTCCATTTTGGAGTATGGGATGGCCTCTGGCACATCGGCACCCAGTTCCTGTGCCGATTTGAACATGCGATTCATGGCGTCACGATATTTTCTAAGCGTATTGATGGTCACGCGCGGAACAAGACGATCCGCCAATAGCGCTCGCTTTTCGGCATCCGAAATGCCTTCAATCGATCGAATTTCTTCTAAGCAAAGAAGGTCCTCTGCATCGGCTTTCGAGATTTCTTCTGCCTTGGTTACAGTTTTTCCGGCCTGCCCATAGCGGTTCTTACCATGGCTCCTGCCTTGAGTTCTTGGCAACCTTGAAGCCCACCCCAGAAATTCCTTCTGTTTTTCCTTCGTCAATATTGAGATGGGACTGTTGCCAAAGAATTCCTCCAGAAGTCGGTGAACCCCTGCCGTAATCCGCTTCATGTCTTTTGACGGGTAAAGCTCATCGGTTTTGTCTTTTGCTTCGGACAAGAGAATAGGAGCCTTAATAAAAGTATCAAAATCCGCAACGCCATGGTCTGCCAAAAGGTCTCGACTGGCTGTTCGTACGTCATCGCCTTCATCCATAGCGATTTTTACATCGTTGAGACGTCGCTTTAGCGTATTGGCACGTTGACCCAGATCGTTAGGGATGGGCTCTTGGAGGCCTACGGAAACCAGAGCACTGGCCTCTTTCAGAAGAACCAGCACGTCTCCCCATTCCTTGTTGCGGGCTGCTCGCCGCAAGCGTCGGTTTTCCGCCTCAAGCGCTGCAAGTCGCTGATCAATATCTGCATCAGATACCGGATCCGCTTGTCTTTCTTCAGCGGCCATCTTGCCCAGTTCGCCGCGCATTGCCTCCAACAGTATCGCTTTAGCGGTATCGGGGCTCAATTTTTGTTCGGTCAGTGCGTCCACGAAATCTGTCTCCTTTTTCTCGTAGACCGAAAGCAGCCTGGCGGCACGCTTCACGGCGTCGAGTGGGAGGTGGGTTCGCAAAGAAAGACAGATAAATTGGTTTGGGCCGAATTTTGATATGCCTACTGGCAAACGTTTACGGAAATAGAACATCCGGCCTCTACGCATCAGGTAGGGGCCGGCTCGATATTTAGGTTTTCGTCGGTGGTTTCCGCGGACTGAAACGCGCTGCTGCTGGGCATAGCGCGCAAGGCCATGTGTCACACTCTGTGTCACAGCAGTTTGAGACTGTGACACACACGACGTGCCAGACTTGGTTAAGTCTTTGTTATTTCGAGTGTGAGTAAGAAAGTTGGCTGGGATGGTAGGATTCGAACCTACGGTACACTGTACCAAAAACAGTTGCCTTACCACTTGGCTACATCCCAACGTGTGGGCGTAATTAGTCCGGAGTGCGGGGGGGTGCAATACCTTTCTGGAGAAAAAGTGGGGAGAATCTCGGAATTTATTCTTGAGCCGTGTTTGGGGCAGAGCAGGCTGTGTTCTATTGGGGAGGATCAGCGGGGTCGCTCGGCCGCAGGGGGCCTATTGCCGCTGTAGGTCTTGCTGCTGATATCCTGCGTCCGAGCGAACACGTGATCGCGCGAAAGGGGGGGACGTGGGCGCGCACCGCCGCCGTCCCCCTCGCTTCAAGGGTGCAGTATGTGTCGCGTGCTAGGGCTGTCAGCCTTCGCAGTTGATCAAGATCGCACCGGCGCGGGCACCGGCTTCGACGGCTTCATGGGCTTTGACCGTGTCTGACAGCGCGAATGTCTGCTCGACCGGGCAGTGCAGCGCACCTTCGGCCAAGGCTTGGTGGGTTTTCTTGATCGCGAGGGCACGTTCGGCCTCGGTCAGCAGGTAGACGAGGATGATGTCGATGGTCACCGCCTTAAAGAGCAGGGGCAGGAAGGGGAGCGTCGGCTCCATCACCTTGGCAGAGCCATAGGCCGCGATGCGCCCGTTGGGTTTGATCACTTCGGCATCCAGCGCGATATTGGCCCCGAATTCGACCTCGACGATCTGGTCCACGGGGGCACCACCGTTGGCGTCCAGCACCTGTTGCGCCAGATCGGGGGCGCTATAGTCCAGCACGACCTGTGCGCCTGCGGATTTTGCGCGCTCGGCCCCACTGGCTCCGGTGGTGGCGATAACGCGCGCCCCTGCCCAGGCGGCGAATTGCACGGCGAGATAGCCGACGGTGCCCGCGCCCCCCTGGATAAGCAGCGTTTGCCCCGCGACATCACCGCCGTTGAACACGGCGTGGGCCGCGGTCAGCCCGGGGATGCCAAGGCTGGCGGCAGTGTCAAAGCTCACGTCATCGGGCAGCGGGACGGCCTGCGCTTGCGGCAGGGCGATATGGGTCGCGGCAGTGCCAAAGGGGCGCTGCCATTGCCCGTTCCAGATCCAGACGCGCTGGCCCACGCGGGCTTGGTCCACACCGTCGCCCACGGCCTCGATCACGCCGGCACCATCGCTATGCGGGATCACAGTCTCGAAGGGCGGATGGGTCATGCCGGGGCGCCCGCGTCGGGATTTCACATCGGACGGGTTGACGCCCGACACGGCCAGCCGCACCAGCACCTCGCCCGCAGCGGGGGCAGGGGTTGGCATCTCGGTCAGGGTCAGCACGTCGCGTGCTTCGCCAAGGGTGGAATAGGTGACTGCGCGCATGAGAGCTCCTGATCATGGGGACGGTGTTGTGTCACCTAAACCCAAGACCGCGGCATGTGCAATTGCGCGGTCAGTCGCGTAGCTCTTTCGGGCCCACGCCCCAAAGCCGCGCTTTGGGGGCCCAGCCTTTATAGCCGCCGACCCGCAGGAAACACCATTCAAGGTCGCAGGCCCCGAGCCGCGCGATCACACCCAGTTCAAGCTCTGCCTCGACGGGGGCCTTGGGGTCGGGGCGGACAAGCAGCTGCAGACGGTCCTGTTCCACCAGAACGGTGCGCGTGCCCGACAAAAGCGAATAATGCACCCAGCCGCCCATACCGTCGCGGTCTTCGACGCGGCGCCAATGGCCATGCTCTGCCGTGATGCGCAGGGGCAGGTCGCGATGTTTGAACACCCAATCGATCCGGTGCGTCAGTGACGGCCCGCGCCGCACGTTCCCCTCGCTCGCTTTCATGGATACGAAACGGGGCACCGGCAGGTTGGTCACCTGGCCGACCTCTTGCGCGAAAACCGGGGTGGTACACAGGTGAACGGCTGCAAGGGCGCCCAAAAGGACGGAACGTAACATCGGTTTCATGACTGCCTGTCTGGTCTGTTGCCGTTGATTTAATGCAGTTTTGCCCTGCGAGGTTCTTGTGCCTCGTCTCTGCTTGGGACACCATGCCACCAAGCACAGTGCAAAGCCATATTTGGGAGGCCCACAATGTCAAAGCAACCGCTAAGTGTTGTAGTCACGCGACGGTTGCCGGAAGTCGTCGAAAAGCGATTGACGGAACTGTTTCATGTGACGTTGCGCGCGGATGACACGCCGATGACCCGCTCTGAACTGGGCGAGGCGATGAAAACTGCGGATATTCTGGTGCCCACCGTGACCGATGAAATCGACGCGGCACTGATCGGGCAGGCGGGGGACCGGCTTAAACTGATCGCGAACTACGGGGCGGGGGTCGATCATATTGACGTGATGACAGCGCGGCAGCGCGGGATTCTGGTGTCCAATACCCCCGGCGTGCTGACGGAAGACACCGCCGATATGACCATGGCGCTGATTCTCGCGGTCACACGGCGCATGTCCGAAGGCATGGCGCAGATGCAAAAAGGCGATTGGCAGGGCTGGGCCCCGACCGCGCTGCTTGGCGGGCGCGTCAGCGGCCGCCGTTTGGGTATTCTGGGGATGGGCCGCATTGGTCAGGCCGTCGCACGGCGCGCGGCTGCCTTTGGCATGCAGGTCCACTACCACAACCGCCGCCGTCTGCGCCCCGAGATCGAAGAGAGCCTTGGCGCGACCTATTGGGAAAGCCTTGACCAGATGGTGGCCCGCATGGACGTGATGAGCATCAACTGCCCGCACACCCCCAGCACCTTCCATCTGATGAACGCCCGCCGCCTGAAGCTGATGAAGCCCGACGCGGTGATCGTAAACACGTCCCGGGGGGAGGTGATCGACGAAAACGCCCTGACGCGGATGCTGCGCGCGGGCGAGCTGCAAGGCGCAGGGCTGGACGTGTATGAACACGGCACCGACATCAACCCGCGCCTGCGCGAGCTGAGCAATGTCGTGCTCTTGCCGCATATGGGGTCTGCGACGCTCGAAGGGCGGGTAGAAATGGGCGAGAAGGTCATCATCAACATCAAGACCTTCGAAGACGGGCACCGTCCGCCGGATCAGGTCGTACCCTCGATGCTTTAGGCGCAGCGCCGGTGCGGTTCAATTTGCGCTGGCGCTAAAAACAAGTAGGTTGACCCCGAGCACCGGAACGGGGAGGGGACCATGCTTGCACATCACATCGTAAAGTACATCGGGCGGACCTGCACAGCCATCGCCATAGGTGGTTTTGTAAGCGGGGCCGCTTTCGCGCAACAGGCCGCCGATAGTGTCGCGCCCGAAGGTGCCAGCCAAGGCAGCTTTACCGGCATGTCGCCGCGGATCACCGCCGCCTTCGAGGCTAAGGATGCGGGCAAACCCGTCATCGCCCGGAACTGGATGGTCGCCGCCGCCAACCCTCATGCGGTTCAGGCGGGGGCGGATGTGCTGGCACGGGGGGGCACCGCTGCCGATGCGCTGGTCGCCGTCCAAGCGATGCTGGGGCTGGTGGAGCCGCAAAGCTCTGGCCTGGGTGGCGGGGCGTTTCTGGTCTGGTATGACGCCGCATCGGGCAGGCTGACCACGCTGGACGGGCGCGAAACCGCGCCGCTGGCGGTGACGCCGCAATTGTTTCAGGACGATCAAGGTGTCCCGCTGGGGTTCTTTGACGCCGTCGTCGGCGGGCGGTCGGTCGGTACGCCGGGCACCCCTGCGTTGATGGCCGCAGCGCATGAGAAATGGGGCAACCAGCCCTGGGCCGAGTTGCTGGCCCCCTCTGTCGCCTTGGCCGAGAAGGGTTTTGCCGTGTCCCCACGTCTTGCGGGGCTGGTGGCTGATGACGCCGAACGGCTGGCAACGTCGGAAACGACAGCATCCTATTTCATGCCGAACGGCACGCCGGTTCAGGCAGGCGATACGCTCAAGAATCCCGATTATGCCCGCACGGTCGCGGCGATGGCTGAACGCGGGGTGGAGGCTTTCTATACCGGCGACATTGCGCGCGACATCGTGGGGGCTGTCCAAGGGGCCACCAACCCCGGTGTGCTGTCAGAGGTCGATCTTTCGATCTATCGGGTCAAGGAACGCGACGCCCTTTGCGCGCCCTATCACGGGCATGAGGTCTGCGGCATGGGGCCGCCGTCCTCTGGTGCGCTGGCCGTAGGGCAAATACTGGGGCTGCTGGAAAATGCGGACCTGAGCGCCGGACCGGCGGACGCGGATGTGCTGCGGCTGATCGGCGATGCCTCGCGGCTCGCCTTTGCGGATCGGGGGCGCTATGTGGCCGATACCGATTATGTGCCGGTGCCGGTGACCGGTATGCTCGACCCATCCTATCTGGCGGATCGCGCCAAGCTGTTGCAGGGCGACGATGCGCTGCCGGAAGTCACCGCGGGCGCGCCCGCTTTCGACCATGCCCTGAACTTTGCCGATGATATCTCTATCGAGCTGCCGTCGACCTCGCATGTGTCGATCGTGGACAGCATGGGCAATGTCGCGAGCATGACCACCACCATCGAAAACGGCTTTGGGAGCCGCCTGATGGTGCGCGGGTTTTTGTTGAACAACGAGCTGACGGATTTCTCTTTCCGGTCGCATACCGATGGCGTGCCGATCGCCAATCGGGTCGAGCCGGGAAAACGCCCGCGCTCGTCGATGGCACCGACGATTGTGATGAAGGATGGCGCGCCGGTTCTGGCCGTGGGTAGCCCCGGTGGCAGCCGCATCATCGGCTATGTCGCGGGCGCGATCATTGCGCATCTGGATTGGGGGATGGATGTCCAACAGGCCACCGCACTGCCCCATGCGATCAACCGTTTCGGCCCCTACGACCTTGAGGAAGGCACCGACGCCGCCGCGATGGCCGATGCGCTGACCGGCCTTGGCTATGAGGTGAACACCCGCGCGCTGACCTCGGGGTTGCATATGATTTCGATTGGCGATGACCTGCGCGGCGGGGCTGACCCGCGCCGCGAAGGCATCGCCCTTGGCGAGTGATCGCCCATTCTGAACCAAAGGAAAGACCACATGGCACAGGCCACCGACATGCCCCGCAACGAGACCGGGATCCACACCGCTTTGGGTATCCTCAAGCAGCAATTCGGCGAACGCTTCCAGACGGGGGACGCGATCCGCGAACAGCACGGGCATACGACGACCTGGATCAGAAATCAGGCTCCCGATGCTGTGATCTTTGCCCGCTCGACCGATGATGTCGCGGCTGTGGTCAAGGTCTGCGCCGCGCATAAGGTGCCGGTCATCGCCTTCGGCACCGGCACCTCGCTTGAAGGGCATGTGAATGCGCCCGCGGGGGGCGTGTCGATCGACGTCACGCAGATGGACGCGGTGGTCGAGGTCAACGCCGGCGATCTGGATTGCCGCGTGCAACCCGGCGTCACCCGCGAGGCGCTGAACACCCATTTGCGCGATCAGGGTCTGTTCTTTCCCATTGATCCCGGGGCCAATGCCTCGCTTGGCGGGATGACGGCGACGCGGGCCTCGGGCACCAATGCGGTGCGCTATGGCACGATGAAGGACAACGTTCTGGCGGTCGAGGCGGTGATGGCCGATGGCACGGTGATCCGCACCGGCGCACGGGCGCGCAAATCATCCGCCGGATACGATCTGACGCGTCTGATGGTGGGCTCTGAAGGGACATTGGGCGTGATCACCGAAATCACGTTGAAGCTACAAGGCATCCCCGAGGCGATCAGCTCTGCCCGCTGTTCCTTCCCCTCGGTCGAGGCGGCCTGTGAAACCGTGCAAAGCGTGATCCAATACGGGCTGCCCGTCGCACGGATAGAGCTGCTGGACGCGATGGTCGTGCGCGCGGTGAATGCCTATGCCAAACTGTCGCTGCCCGAAACGCCGATGTTGCTGTTGGAGTTTCATGGCTCTGACGCCGGTGTGGTCGAACAGACCGAAACATTCGCAGCGCTCGCCGATGAAAACGGTGGCACCGACTATCAGGCGACCACCACGATGGAGGAACGCAACAAGCTGTGGCAAGCGCGCCATGATGCCTATTGGGCGATGCTGGCCCTGCGCCCCGGCTGCAAGGCGGTGGCGACCGACGTTTGTGTGCCGATCTCAAAACTCGCCGAAGCGGTCGGCCGCGCGAACGCCAAAGCGGCGGAGCTGGACCTGATCGCGCCCATCGTCGGCCACGCAGGCGATGGCAATTTCCACGCCTCGCTGCTGCTGGATATGGACGACGCGGATGAAGTCGCCCGCGCCGAGGCGTTCATTAGCTGGCTCAACGAGCTCGCGATCTCGATGGAGGGGACATGCACGGGGGAGCATGGCATCGGACAGGGCAAACGCCCCTATCTGGTCAAGGAACTGGGAGCTGCAGTGGGCGTCATGGGCGCGATCAAACAGGCGCTCGACCCCGATAACATTATGAACCCGGGCAAGATTCTTCCCGAATCCCTGGCGTAGTCGGGACGGCGCGCGCGGTATATCGATCCCTGCCACCGGCAGGGATGCGATGCCTCCGGCGGGGATTTTAACCATTTGGAAGCGGCCTACGCGCGAGTTTTTCGACGTTGGTCGCATTTGTGCTGTCTTTGGTCGGCTGGGTTCTGCGTTTTGCGCGGGGGCTGCTAAATGTCGCTAAGACCTATTCTGGCGGAGCATTGGATTCATGAAAACTCAAGTCAAAGCACTGGTTGTGGGCGGCGGCGCCGTTGGCACGTCGATTGCCTATCATCTGGCCCGCGCCGGATGGGACGATGTGATGTTGCTTGAGCGGGACGAGCTGACCTCGGGGTCTACATGGCACGCGGCAGGGTTGCTGCCCTATTTCAACATGTCCTATGCGACGACCCACATCCACGACTATTCGATCAAGTTCTACAAGACGCTTGAGGAAGAGACCGGCCTGAACGCGGGCTTTGCCGTGGTGGGCAACCTGCGCATGGCGCAGACGGACGAACGCATGGATGAATACATGCTCTATGCCTCGACCGCCGAGACCTGCGGCGTGCCCTATACCTTCATGACGCCGGACGAGATCAAGGCAAAATGGCCGCTCATCAAGACCGACGATCTGAAAGGCGCGCTGTACCACCAGACGGACGGCTACATTAACCCCGCCGATGTCACCATGGCGATGGCCAAGGGCGCGCGGCAGCGGGGCGTGGCGATTGAGCGCAAGTGGCAGGCGGATGCCTTTCACTGGAATGGCGCGGCGTGGGAGGTTACCGTCACCAAGATGGTCGAGAAGGGCGGGAACCTTGTCCCCTCGGACGAGCAGGTCGTGATCACCGCCGAGCATGTCGTTACCGCCAGCGGCAACCACGCGCAGCGCACCGCCAAGATGCTGGGCATCAAGATGCCTGCCATTCCGGTTGAACATACGTTTATCGTGATGGATCAGGACCCCGAACTGGTCAAATGGCGCGCCGATGGCAACCCGGAGCATCCGGTTGTGCGCGACGCCGACAATGAATCCTACGCCCGCGAAGAGCGGGGCGGCTGGATTTTGGGCATCTACGAGCGCGGCGCGCCTGCGCGGTTTGAATATGGTGTGCCGGACAGCTTCCGGGCCGATCTGTTTCCGCTGGATCTGGACCGGATCGCGGATCAGTATATGGCGATGGCTGAACGCGTTCCGTCTTGTGCGGACTCCGGCCTCAAGGACGATTTCAACGGGCCGATCTGCTATACGCCCGACGGCAACCCGCTGGTTGGTCCGGCACCCGGCCTACGCAACATGTGGCTGGCCGAAGGGTTCTCTTTCGGGATCACGGCTGCGGGGGGCACGGGCTACTATCTGGCGCAGATGATGGTCGAGGGCGAGGCCGAGATCGACATGGCGTCGCTGGACCCCAAACGCTATGGCGACTGGATGACCACCGAATATGCCGCGCGCAAGAACGAAGAGGCCTATGAGCACGTCTATATCCTGCACCACCCGGATGAGGAGCGCCCCGCGTGTCGGCCCTTGCGCACCTCGCCTGCCTATGACCGTCAGGCGGCCCGTGGCGCACAGTTCGGCCATGTGAACGGGTGGGAACGCCCGAACTACTTTGCGCCGCTGGGGTTCAATGACCACGACAGCCGGTCCTTCCGGCGCGGCGGCTGGTGGCAGCATGCGGTCGATGAGGCCAAGGCGATCCGCGAGGGCGTGGGCCTGATTGATGCGACCGCCTTTACCAAACATCTGGTCAAGGGGCCGGGGGCCACTGCCTTTCTGGATTGGTTCACCTGCAACAAGCTGCCCTCGGTCGGGCGGATCAACCTGACCTATGCGCTGACGATCAACGGCACCACGCGCACCGAATATACCATCGTGCGGCTCGCTCAGGATGAATACTACCTTGTGTCCGCCGGGGCCTGGACGGCTTATGACAGTGATTTCCTGCGCAAGGCCATCGCCGATAAAGCGCCCGAATTCGGGTATATCGAATGCCATGACGTGACCACGCAATGGGGTGTCTTTGCCATCGCGGGCCCCAGATCGCGCGATGTCCTGAAAGAGGTCATCAAGGACGCGGACCCCGAGACGGTGCTGAGCAACAAGCGGTTCCCCTGGTTGACCATGCGCAATATCGAGCTGGGGATGGTCCCCGTCCGCGCCATCCGCGTCGCCTATACCGGAGAGCTCGGCTGGGAGCTGCACCACCCGATCGAGATGCAGAACCACCTGTTCGATCTGCTGGAGAAGGCGGGTGAGAAACACGGGATGAAACTGGTCGGCGCGCGGGCACAGAACTGGCTGCGGCAAGAGAAATCCTACCGCGCTTTCGGCAATGAACTGGGCCGCGATGCCACCCCGCTAGAGGCCGACCTGCCGCGCTTTGTCGACCTGTCCAAGGACTTCCACGGCAAGGACGCAATGCAGGCCCATGGTATCCGAAGCAAATGTGTAACCTTGCTGATCGACGGGCCCGACGACGCCGACCCTTGGGGCCGCGAAGTGCTGTATCACGGCGACACCCGCGTTGGTCGCCTGACCTCGGGCGGGTATTCGGTGGCCTTCGGGAAATCCATCGGCATGGGCTACGTCAAACCCGACATCGCGGTGGTTGGCACAAAGCTGAAGGTCAAGATGTTCGACCAGCTATGGGATGCCGAAGTTGTGGAGGACAGCCCCTACGACCCGAAAAACGCAACGATCCGTGTGGATGGGTGAGGCTTGAACCTAGTCGAGCGGTGGCATGCTCTGCCGCTCGGCCATGCGCTGCCGGTGATGCTCCAGATACGCAGGGTCGGGCAGGAACCGTTCTGGTAATTGCAACCTTCCGGAGGCCCCGACAGCTAGTTTGCGTTTAGATTCGGCGGGCAAATCGTCGGCCATGATCATGCGGTAATCATCGTCAAAACTGATCAGATGTCGGTCAAAGGCGCGATCATGAAGGGCGTTCAGGCAAATGCCATTTTCGGGGTAGAACCGTTGAGCATCGTCCTCTTGCCACCCGACGATATGGCTTGCGGTCAGCAGGCGCGTATCGTCGATACCCGTTAGTGCACAGCGAGAGCGATAGTTGTTCAGGATCATCTCGCGGAAGAAGCTTTGTCCGCGCCGCTGCACAACAGTACGTTCAGTGACTTCGCATTGCTTCGCGATCCAGTTTGCCTGCCGCTGCTCGGAAAAACCGGGTGTCTGCTGGGGTGACGGCAAGATCTGCGCTTCATAGGCATTAAATACGATAGAGGGGTCTTGCCGGAACCGCGCCCAGACTTGCCGGTCCATCGCAGAAAGGTTGCCAAGCCCCCTTTGCGGCATCGTGTCATCCAGCGCGGCAAGATTGGACAGTTTCATTGCCACGGCCGATGGCGTGCGTCCGATCCGTTCTGCCATGCGGATGATCTGCGGTGTGCCGGAATGGAACTTGCCAAAAGGAAGCCGCAGATACAGTGACAAAGCCTCAGTGACCTCGTCTTCGGTCCAATTTCGACGTGTCGTCATATACCTGCCGTTTTCGCTCGGAAAACCCTGCCAGGTTCAATTTATAATTGCAATGTCAAAGGTATTGCCTTGCTAGATTGTAGCGGCGATCTACCGCACCTGACGCCGCACGAGCCAGTTGTCCCAACTGCTGGGGCTGCCGGCATAGACGTTGATGTCGATGTCTCCTGCGGCACCCGGCACGCGGCCGGTGCTGGTGTATTGCCAGAAGGTCCAGCGCTCGTCGGGGTATTTCTCGGACGGGTGGGCGGCGGTGGAGCGGAGCCAGAATTCGACACCGCGCAGACGCCCCATGTCATTCTGTGCATAGAACTCCGGCGTGGTGTAGACGACGGGCTGCTGCCCGTAATGCGCGCGCAGGATGCTTAGAAAGGTCTGCGCGTTGCGGCGGACGGTATCGGCGGGCGGGCGCAGGGTGCAGGTGGGGGAAAAGGGGTTCCACTCCAGATCCAGCACGGGGGGCAGCATGCCCGGCGCTTTGGGCACGTTTTCGATGAACCAGCGGGCCTGTTTCTCGGGCGTCGTGCAGAAATAATAGAAGTGATAGGCCCCGCGGGCGACACCGGCGCGGCCGGCACCCTCCCAGTGGTTCTGGAACATCGGGTCCAGCAGATCGCCGCCTTCGGTGGCTTTGATGAAGGCGAAGTTCACGCCGGAGACGCGGGCCTCGCCCCAGTTCAGCGGTTGCTGGAAGCGCGCCACATCGATGCCGTGCACCGCATAGCGGTCGGGGCTTTGGCCGGGCCAGTCGAACGGCTTGCGGTCGCCGAAATTGGCCGCCGTCACATCCCCCACAGGGACAGAGAGTTGCGGTGCACCACAGGCCGAAAGGACAAGGGCAGAGAGGAGGGCAAGAACGCGAAGTCGGGGCATAGGGTCACGGCTTTCGTGCGATAAAGGCCAGATTATTGGCGGGCATGTCGATCCTGTCGATCGGGCTTAGCGCAGCATCGCTGAGCCAACGCGTGATGTCGACCGTATCCTTGTACCCGATCGCAGGATCGGCGGTGCGCAGCTCGGCGTCGAATTTCGCATCTCCGTCGGAGGTGAGCACACCCTCGCGGCGGAACGGACCATAGAGGATCAACGTGCCACCGGGGGCGAGCGCAAGCGCGGCTTCGGTGATGAGCAGCTGCGCGGCCTCTGTCGGGATCAGATGCAGCAGGTTGGCGAGGAAGATCAGGTCTTGAGGTGGCAGTGGCTTGTGCCAACCCGCCGCTGTTGCATCCAGCGGGGCGGCGGGGGCGACGTTGGTCAGCGCGGCCTCGGCGATATAGGCGTCGATGCTGGCGCGGCGGTCGGGGGCGGGCTCGGTCGGCTGCCAGTGCAGATCGGGCAGGGCGCGGGCGAAGGCGGCGATATGCTGCCCCGTCCCGCTGGCAATCTCGAGCGCGCGACCTTTTTGCGGCCCGTGGTCACGCAGCAGGTCACACAGGGCGTCTTTGTTCCGGTCGGCGGCGGGGGCGTGCAGCATGGCACCGCGGGTGGGCAGAGCGACGCTGGCGCTTGGGGGAAGCTTGGCTGTCATGCGCGCAGCCTATCGGGGCGCAGTGCCTCGACCACCGGATCGGGCAGCGAGGGGGCGTTGCCGAGGGTCAGATCGGCCACCAGTTGCGAGGCGGCGGCGCTGGTCTGGAAACCGTAGCCGCCTTGTCCCGCGCTCCAGATAAAGTCGGGCTGGGCGGGATCGGGGCCCAGCACCAACGTGCGGTCCACGGCGAAGCTGCGCAGCCCCGCCCATGTCGCGATGGGTTTCGTCAGCGGCACGGCGACCATATTCTGATACCGCTCCAGCCCTTCGGCCAGTACCATGTCGTCGGCCCATGCGTCCTGCGGTTCGGTCGCGTCCTCATCGGCGGGCGAGATCAGCAGCGCACCCGCGTCGGGCTTGGCGTACCATGTTTCGCCCACGCCAAAGAACATCGGCCAGCGCGACAGGTCATGCCCGCCCGGTGCCGCAATGCGGGCCATGGACCGGCGGTAGGGGGTGATGCCGATGGGAGGCACACCGGCCAGAATGGCGATCTGGTCGGCCCAGGCTCCGGCGGCGTTGACCAGTTTTGCGGCGTGATGGATGTGCGGGCCTGCGGTGACCTTCCACGTATTGCCCGTGCGGGTGATGGATGTGACGGGATGCCCGGTTTCAATCCGTCCGCCATTGCCGCGTAGCTCTTTGGCGAAATCCTGCAGCAGACGGTCGGTATCAATATCATGGGCGTCAGCGTGGTAGCCGGCAAAGGCGATGCGCTCGGCGGCCAGGATCGGCACAAGGCGCAGCGCATCGTCGGGGGTGATCTGTTCGACCCCCATATGGGCGAGATCGCTGTGAAACGCCTCTTCCTCGTGGCGGTCGGCGATGATCATCAGGCCGCGCGGGGACAGGTAGCCGCCGTCGCGCAGGTAGCCGACGGTGGCCTTGTTCAGCGCCTGCACAGAGGGCGCACCGTAATTCTCTTCGATCAGCGCGGCCGACCGGCCAGAGGCGTGATAGCCAAGCGCTTTTTCCCCTTCGATCACCGTGACTTTTGCGTCACCAGACAGGCGCGCCGCGGCCGAGATGCCCGCGATGCCGCCGCCGATGACAAGGATGTCGGATGTGTTTTCTGTCATAGCTGCCCCCTGTCCCTTGCACTGGTTTCACGCAGGCCTGTCCCGCCGGCCCCACGTTCCGTGCTTATGGGTGACATGGGCCGGTGGGACGTGCAACCGCGCGGTTAGGCATCGGTTTTGCCGCGCGCGGTGGCGCGACCATAGGCGGGGCGCGCGTGGATCATCTCGACAAAGCCAGCGAGTGCGGGATAATCCTTGGCGCGGCCCTGCTGCATCGCGATCTCTGCCGGAAAGCTGAGCATGATATCCGCCGCCGACAATGTATCCTGCACAAAATGCCCCGAGGCCCGCACGCGGCTGTTCATGTAGCTATAGTGGTTGTCCAGTTCAGACGAGATGCGCGGATGCAGCGGTGCACCGGCGTCGCCCAAACGGCTGACATAGAGGTTCAACAGGATCGGCGTCATCGCGGACCCTTCGGCGAAATGCATTAGTTCAAGGTGCTGCAAATAGGCGGCGCTGTCACGATCGGGGATCATCTGCGGCGCGAAACGGGTGCAAAGCACTTCGGTGATGGCCGCGCTCTCGGCGATCAGCGTGCCGTCGATCTCGACCATGGGGGATTTGCCCAAGGGGTGCACGAGCTTTAGCTCGGGCGGGGCGAGGTTGGTCTTGGCATCGCGGGTATAGGGAATGACATCATAAGGCGCGCCGATTTCTTCGAGCAGCCACAAAATGCGATGAGAGCGGGACCGGTTCAGGTGGTGGATTTTGATCATGACGCTGATGATAGCGTGTTGCAGCCGGATGGGTAGTGGGCATGCATCCCCCGCGCCGTATTTGACAAGCGGCGCGGGGGCTTCAGGTCAGGTCAGACGGTGACGCAGCGCGGGCAGGCGCGACAGGATCAACACATCGACCGCCAGCACGCTCAGCAGCACGGTCCCGGCCATGGGGAAGGCCATCGACACGAACAGCCCGACCAGCACGGCACCCTGCCACAACGGCAGCTCTGACGGCATGGGCGGGGCGGACAGGCGGCCAGCGGCGGTAGGGCGACGCTTCCACCAAAGCACCAGCGCACTGACGCAGAGGAACAGCACCGACAGGCAGACCAGCGTATTGGCCAGCACGCTCAGCAGCCCCAAGGTGCCCATGTGCAGCGCAATCCCCACTGCCATGGCTTTGCCCGCAAGCGAATAATCGGCATAGCGCACATCGGCGAGGATATTGCCGCTGTGCTGGTCGATATGCACGGTGCGGTCCGACATCGGGTCGGTGCTGTCGGTGTTCATGGAATCGCGGCTCAGCGTCCAGACGCCGGTATCGCCCTGCGGCAGGTTCATCTGATAGCGCGCGTCAAAGCCGATCTCGCGCGCCAATGCATCGATGCTGTCAATGGTGACGGCCCCTGCAACGCCCGCCTCCCCAGCCGCGCTGCCAGAGGCAGGCATCGGCGTCTGTTCCAGCGCCCAAGGCACCTCGCGGCGGTGGTGGTTCATGCTGGCGTGGATGTCGTCCGATAGGGGCACGGCATCCCATTTCTCGGCAGGGAACTGGCTCCAGGCTTGCACCATCTTGCCGCCCCAGATGCCCGCCCAGGACAGGCCCGAGATCAGGAACAGCACCAGAAATGCCGATACCCAGATGCCCACAACACCATGCAGCGATTTCCACATCGCACGGCCCTTGGTGAAACGTGGCACCAGCGTCCCGCGCCAGCCTGCACCACGCGGCCACCACATATAAAGCCCCGTGGCGATCAGCACCAAGGCGATCGAGGCCGCGGCTTCAATCATGCGATCACCGGTCACCCCCAGCATCAGATCACTGTGGATGCCATCCGCGAAATCGTACCAGCCGGACCGCCGCGGAAAGCTCTCGATCACCTTGGCCGTATAGGGATCAACCGCAACCATCACCGCATCCCCATCGTGGTCCACGCGGAACAGGGCCGCCAGATCAGGCGCGCGGGGGGCCACATATTGCACCAGCGTGCCGCCGGGCACGGCCTCGACCGCGGCTTGCGACTGTGCCGAGACCGACAGGACGGTTTCCTGCACGGTCACCGGGGTAAATTCACCGTCGCGCCCGTCAATCCAGGCGATCCACAGCATCGCCATGCCGGTTATGGCGAGAACCGACAGAAAGGGCAGCACGAACAGCCCGGCATAGAAATGCCAGCGCCATGCAGCAAAGTAGAGTTTGTTCACGCCGCCGTCGGGCTGCGTGGTTTGGGTAGGGGTCGTCATATGAGGGCTCCAAGCCTAAGGGCCTGCATCATCGGCAGGCGGAAAGAATGAACAGATGGGATAGATGTTCAGACTTGGGGCGGGGCGCGGGTTAGCCGGCTGGGGTCAGGCTTGCGTGTGTGCAGCAGCCGTTTCGCCACAAAGCGCAGGGTTTGCGTTTTCTCAAGCACGGGAACGGGCAGGCCGGTGACCGCTTCGGGCAGCGCCATGGCACCGATCAGACGGCAGGTCTTGCAATCTGCCATAGTGCCTGAATGCGGGCTATCACCAGTGCCGCAGAGGTCCGCCAGCGCGCCGCCATTGGCAACATAGGCTTGCAACTCGGGCGACAGGTCTACGGGCGCGAAACGATGCGCAAACCCCGATGTCGCAAGCGACAGCAGCACCAGAACGGTGGCAAGCAGCTGGCAGGGGAAGGCGGGCAGAAAGCGCATGTACCTTCTGTAGGCAGCTTGAATGCCCCGCACCAGATGCGTTTTGTCGCAAGACGGGGCACCGCGCTGATTTCGCAACAAAAAAGGCCCCGCGGATGCGAGGCCTTTGATCGTGTCAGGTCAGTCCGGCTTAGTTCGGAATGTCGCCCTTGATGCCTTCGACATAGAAGTTCATGCCCGCCAGCGTGCCATCATCGGCTGTTTCGCCTTCCGCCAGGAAATCGGAACCGTCCTGCTTTTTCAGCGGGCCGGTGAACGGGTGGTAGGACCCATCCGCGATCGATGCTTTCAGCGCCAGCGCTTCTTTTTTCACGTCGGCAGGCACGGCGTCCGTAATCTCTCCGATACCAACCATGCCGGCACCGATGCCGTCCCATGTGTCTTTGCTTTCCCAGGTGCCATCCATGACCGCTTTGGTGCGGGCGATGTAATAGGGGGCCCAGTCGTCAATGATCGAGGAGACGCGCGGCTTGGGCGCGTATTGCGCCATGTCGGACGCCTGACCAAAGGTGATCACGTCGCCCGCTTCTTGCGCCGCCGCCTGAGGTGCTGTGGAATCGGTGTGCTGCAGGACAACATCCGCACCCTGTTCGATCAGAACCTTTGCCGCATCTGCTTCTTTGGCGGGGTCAAACCATGTGTAGGCCCAGACGATCTTGAACTCGACATCGGGGTTCACCTTCTTGGCGTGGATATAGGCCGAGTTGATGCCCCGGATCACTTCGGGGATCGGGAAGGACCCGATATAGCCGATGATGTTCGATTTGGTCATCTTGCCCGCGATGTGACCCTGAATGGCGCGACCTTCGTAGAAACGCGCGGAATAGGTCGACACGTTGTCGGCACGTTTGTAGCCGGTGGCGTGTTCGAATTTCACATCAGGGAATTTGCCCGCGACATTGATGGTCGGGTCCATATAGCCAAAAGACGTGGTAAAGATCAGGTCCGCGCCGTCCAGCGCCATCTGCGTCATCACACGCTCGGAATCGGGGCCCTCGGCCACGTTTTCAACAAAGACGGTTTCGACAGCGTCGCCGAATTCTTTCTCGACTGCGAGACGGCCCTGGTTGTGTTCATAGGTCCAGCCGCCATCGCCGACGGGGCCAACAAAGACAAAACCGACTTTGGTCTTGTCTTGGGCATATGCGCCGCCCGCCAGCCCAAGCGCCAGTGCCGCGCTGGCCATAAGTGTGGTGAATTTCATAACGTAGTCCCCTGAGTAACGCGCCTTTTATCCGGCGCTTGAAGATAGGCCCCTAGTGAGAGGCGTGGAAAGTGCGGCCCAGCGATGCCGGCGCAGCGCTTTTATCCGCGGAAAGGATCACCAGCACAAGGATGGTGATGAGGTAGGGCGACATTGCCAGATACTCGACCGGAATGGCAACGCCCGCGCCTTGCAGATTCAGCTGAAGCTGCGTGATACCGCCAAAAAGATAGGCACCCAGTAACAGCCGCCAGGGCTTCCAACTGGCAAAAACCACCAGCGCAAGGGCGATCCAGCCCACACCTGCGGTCATGCCTTCTGTCCATTGGGGCACACGGATCAGGCTGATGTAGGCCCCGCCCAGACCGGCACAGGCCCCGCCGAACATGATCGCCAGCGTGCGGATGCGCACCACCTTGTAGCCAAGGGCGTGGGCCGCCTCGTGGCTTTCGCCGACAGCGCGCAGGATCAGCCCCATGCGGGTGAATTTCAGCACTGCCCAGACGGCGACGACCAGCGCAAAGCCCAAGTACAGAATGATATCATGGGAAAAGATGATCGGCCCGATGACGGGGATGTCATGCAGGGGGCCAAAGTTCACATCCGGCAGGCGCGGCGGTTTGATCCCGACATAGCTTTGCCCCAGCAACGCCGAAAACCCCAGCCCGAACAGCGTCAGGGCCAAGCCCGATGCGACCTGATTGGCCAATGTGATCTGGGTCAGGAAGGCGAACAACAGGCTCAGCAACGCGCCCCCCACGGCCGCGGCGGCAAAGCCCAATAGGGGCGATCCGGTTTCAACGGCGGTCGCAAAACCGCAGATTGCGCCGATGATCATCATCCCTTCGACCCCAAGGTTCAGCACGCCGGATTTCTCGACCACCAACTCGCCCAAAGCGGCAAAGATCAGCGGCGTCGCCGCCACCAGAAAGCCCGCGACAAAGAGCACCGGATTGATTGCAGACAGATCCATTACGCGACCTCCGTCCGGCCAAGGCGCAGCCGGTAATGGGTGAAAAGATCAAAGGCGAGCAGGAAGAACAGCAACATCCCCTGAAACACCTGAATGGCAGCGGCAGGCAATCCCAACTGGCTTTGCGCGATGTCACCCCCAATATAGGTCAGCGCCATCAGACCACCGGCCAGCAGGATACCCACCGGGTGCAACCGCCCCAGAAAGGCGACGATGATCGCGGTGAACCCGTAGCCCACGTTGAAATCGATGGTGATCTGCCCCGCTGGGCCCGCGACCTCGAACATCCCTGCCAGACCGGCCAGCAGACCCGACATGCCCATGCAGAACAACACCAGCCGCGTCGGGTTCACGCCGGAAAACCGCGCCGCCCGCGGTGCCTCGCCGGTCACGCGGATGGCAAAGCCCAACCGGTGCCGCGCCAATAAGACATAGGCAAAAATCACCGCGATCAGGGCGGCAACCACCCCCCAGTGCATTCCCGATCCCGCGAACAACTCGCCATTATGGGCCGATGCATATTGCTGCAGGTTGCGGCTGCCCGGAAAGCCGAAGCCTTCGGGGTTTTTCAGCAACCCAAGGCTGACAGAGGCGAGGAATTGTTCCGCCACATAGACCAGCATCAACGACACGAGAATCTCGTTCGTCCCGAACTTGACCTTGAGCACGGCAGGGATCATGGCCCAGACCCATCCGCCAAGCGCGCCTGCCAGCACCATCACCGGAAAGATAAAAACACTTTCTGCGGGGTAGAAGGCCAGACCTGCACCGGCGCCACAAATGGCCCCCATGATGTACTGGCCCTCGGCTCCGATGTTCCATATCCCCGCCTTGAACCCCAGCGACAGGCCAATGGCGATCAAGACCAGGGGTGCTCCTTTCACCAGCAGTTGCGGGCGATAGTAAAAGGCGAAATCGCCGAACAGCGGCTCCCAGAAAATCGTCATGATCGACGCCACAGGGTCTTTGCCAAGCACCGCGAACAGCGCGCCGCCAAAAACCATCGTGGCAATCACCGCCAGAACCGGCGTTGCATAGGAAAACGCCCGGCTGGCCTGCGGCCGTTTCTCAAGCCGCATCATGCCGCGCCCCAGTTCTTGTCATCTACTTCATTTTGCAAGGAAAACTCCACGGGGGTGTGGGGGTGTGAAACCCCCGCAAGCGACGCGTCAAACATGCGCCACCTCCATCCCGTGGGCCCCGCCCATCATCAATCCGATCTCGTCCACCGTCAGCCCTGCCGCGGCGCGCGGCTCCGACAGGCGGCCCTCGTTCAGCGCGGCGAAGCGGTCCGAGATTTCCATCAGCTCGTCCAGATCCTGACTGATCACGATCACTGCGGTGCCATTTTCGGCCAGATCCAGCAGCGCCTGCCGGATCGCCGCCGCGGCAGAAGCATCGACCCCCCATGTGGGCTGATTCACCACCAGCACCTGCGGATTTTGCAACACCTCGCGGCCGATGACGAATTTTTGCAGGTTCCCGCCCGACAGCGACCGCGCGGCATTGCCGGGGCCGGGGGTGCGCACGTCGAAATCGGCGATGATACGTTCGGCAAACCGTTTGGCGGCGGGCCAGTTCAACATGCCGCGCCGCTCCAGTTTTTCGCGCACGGCACCGGTCAGCATCGCATTCTCGGTCAGGGACATATCAGGGGCGGCGGCATGGCCAAGCCGTTCCTCGGGCGCGGTCAGGATACCCAGACGGCGGCGCGCGGTGGGGCCAAGCTGGCCCACGTCCTGACCCTCGAACCCGATCATGCCAGCGGCGGTCGGCAGCTCGCCCGACAGGGCCGACAGCAATTCATCCTGCCCGTTGCCCGCCACGCCACCGATGCCCAGAATTTCGCCCGCGCGGACTTGTACCGTGATGTCACGCAGCGGCATCCCGAAGGAACTGGGCGAGGGCGCGGACAGCCCCCTCAGGTCCAGCTTGACCGCGCCGGGGGTCTTGCCTGCGCGGGTCGGCGTCTTGAGCGTGCTGCCCACCATCATTTCCGCCATATCCCGTGCCGTCGTCTCTGACGGGGTGCAATGGCCTACCACTTTACCCAAACGCAGGATCGTGGCGCTGTCACACAGGCTGCGGATCTCTTCGAGCTTGTGCGAGATATAGAGGATCGCGGTGCCCTCGGCGCTGAGCTTGCGCAGGGTTTTGAACAGGATTTCAACCTCTTGCGGGGTCAGAACGCTGGTGGGTTCATCCATGATCAACAGTTTGGGGTCTTGCAGCAGGCAGCGGATGATCTCGACCCGCTGGCGTTCACCGGCCGAAAGGTCGCCGACGATGCGGTCGGGGGCCAGCGGCAGGCCGTAGGCCTCGGACACATCGCGGATCTGCTTGCTGAGGGTGCGCAGCTTGGGCGCGTTCTCCATCCCGAGGGCGATGTTTTCGGCCACGCTGAGCGCGTCAAACAGCGAGAAATGCTGGAACACCATGCCCACACCGGCGGCGCGTGCGGCGCGGGGCTCGTGCGGGGCGAAACTGGCTCCGTGCATCTGCATCGTGCCGCTGTCGGGTTTGACCAGCCCATAGATCATCTTGACCAGCGTCGACTTGCCCGCGCCGTTTTCCCCCAGCAGCGCGTGGACCTCGCCCGGCGCGATCCGCAATGACACGTCATCATTGGCGACCACACCGGGGTAGGCTTTGGTCAGCCCGGAAAGCGCCAGAAGGGGCGTGTCGGTCATGCGCAGCGTTCCTTTTGTGTCAAACGAACCTGTTTATTCGTGCGGGCGGGTTCAAATTGCAAGAGTTGCGTGGCCACCCCAAGCGCAATCGCTTGAGGATGCTTGCCAAATTGCCGCGCGCCGATGGGGCAGGTGATGCGGGCGATCTGTTCGGGGGCATGGCCAAGGGCGGCCAGACGGCTGCGAAACCGGGCCCATTTCGTGTCTGACCCGATCAACCCGCCAAAGGCGAAATCGCGTTGCAGCAAGCGGTGGCAGAGCTCCAGATCGTCGTCATGGGCCGGTGTCATGATGAAATGTGCAGCGTCATCTTCGGCGCTGTGCAGTGCGGCACCCCAAGGGTCATCTACGCCGCTGACGCCCTCTGGCAGATCGTCGAGATACCCGGGGCGCGGGTCTGCGAGTGTGACGCGAAACTGCGGCAGCGGGGCCAGTATACGCGCCAGCGCGCTGCCGACATGGCCCGCGCCGTGAATGACCACTTGTCGCGAGGGTTGCCACAGCGGCTCTGCCAACCAGCCGCCGTGCAGGGTAATGGCGAGCGGTGTCGTGCCGCCACTGGCACGGTCGATCTTGGCGCGAAAACTGTCCGCAAGGGGCGGGGCCGCCGGATCAACAGCGCGCAGGTAGATGTCGGGGTAGGTGTCGGGCAGGGCTTCGACTGTGGCGGCATCGAAACGCTCTGTCACCACCGTCACCGCCCCGCCGCAGCATTGGTTCATCGCAGGGCCAAGGGCGGCGCGGGTCAGCTTGCTGCGCGGGCCACCTGCGAGCATGGCCGCGGCATCGCGCATCGATTGTAGCTCAAGCTGGCCGCCGCCGATTGTGCCGGAAGCACCGCCCGCCCAGACCAGCATCGACGTTCCCGCCGGACGCGGGGCAGAGCCTTTGACCTGCACCAGAACGATGCGCGCCACCGTGCCATGCGCGGCAACGGCCTGCGCCAGGGCTGCGCGGTCAAAGGGCATTGCGGGCCTTCCCGATGGCGGTCAGCACTGCTTCGGCCGTGGCGGGTGTTTGCAGGTCACCAAACCCGTCCCCACAGGCGCTTACCGCATCCGACAGCGCCATGAAGGCCGAGATGCCCAGCATCAGCGGCGGCTCCCCCACCGCTTTTGACCGGTAGATCGTCTGCGCGGGGTTCGGTTCGTCCCAAAGCGCCACGTTGAACACATCAGGCCGGTCCGAGATGGCGGGGATCTTGTAGGTCGACGGCGCATGGGTTTTCAGCGTGCCTTTGGCATCCCAGACGAGTTCTTCGGTTGTGAGCCAGCCCGCGCCCTGCACATAGCCGCCTTCGATCTGGCCGATGTCCAACGCAGGGTTCAGCGATGCGCCCGCGTCGTGCAAGATGTCCGCGCGCAAGATGCGGTTTTCGCCCGTCAGCGTATCGATCACCACTTCGGTGACGGCTGCGCCATAGGCAAAGTAGAAGAACGGGCGGCCGCGGCCCTTGATGCGGTCCCATTCGATTTCGGGTGTCTTGTAGTAGCCGGTGGAGGACAGCGACACGCGGTTTTCATAGGCAGAGGCGGCAGCTTGGGCAAAGCTGATCTCCTCCTCCCCGATATGAACCTGGCCTTGGGCAAAGCGTATCTGGTCTGCGGTGGTCTGATAACGCTCGGCCAGATGGTCGGCGATGCGGTCGCGGATCGTGTCGCAGGCCGCTTGGACCGCCATGCCGTTCAGGTCCGTCCCCGAAGACGCCGCCGTGGCCGAGGTATTGGGCACCTTGCCGGTATCCGTCGCGGTGATCTTGACGACCGAGAGGTCGACGCCAAAGCGGCTGGCGGCGACCTGCGCGACCTTCTGGAACAGGCCTTGTCCCATTTCCGTGCCGCCGTGGTTCAGGTGGATCGACCCGTCCTGATAGACATGCACCAACGCCCCCGCCTGATTAAGGTGGGTGAGGGTGAAAGAGATGCCGAACTTGACCGGCGTCAGCGCGATGCCGCGTTTCAGAACCGGCTGCGTCGCGTTCCAGTCGGCAATGGCGGCGCGGCGGGCGGCGTAGTCTGATGTCTGGGCCAGCCGGTCGGTCAGCGCGTTGATGATACAGTCCTGCACCGGTTGGTGGTAGGGTGTGGTTTGCAGACCCGTAGGCTGGGGTGGCGTGCTCTCTTGTGGTGCGGGCGGTGCCCCGCGAGAGGCAAGATCCGCCTCGGTATCATGGGGCAGGGCGCGGTGGTCATGGGCCTGTCCGGTTGCGTCAGGCTGCATCACATCGACGTAGAAATTGGCGCGCCGCACCGCCAGCGGATCAAACCCGAGTGACTGCGCGATATGGTCCATGACCCGTTCGATGCCCACGATCCCCTGTGGCCCGCCAAACCCGCGAAACGCCGTGGCGCTTTGCGTGTTGGTGCGCAAGCGGTGCGAGGTGATGCGGATGTTATCAAGGTGATAGGCATTATCCGCATGCAGCATCGCACGGTCGGCCACGGGAAGGGACAGGTCCATCGCCCAGCCACAGCGGGTGTAATGGGTGAAATCCAGCGCAGAGATGCGGCCAGTGGCGTCAAACCCTACGGTATAGTCGATGCGGAAATCATGGCGTTTGCCGGTCACGATCATATCGTCGTCACGGTCGTAGCGCATTTTGCAGGGGCGTCCCGTGCGCGCGGCGGCGACGGCACAGGCCACGGCGAGCGCATTGCCCTGACTTTCCTTACCACCAAAACCACCGCCCATGCGCCGCGTCTCTACCCGCACGGCGTGCATCGGCGTGCCAAGCGCCTCTGCCACCTTATGCTGGATCTCGGTCGGGTGCTGGGTCGAGGAATGGACGACCATGTCGCCATTATCTTGCGGCAGGGCGAGGGCGGCCTGACCTTCGAGGTAGAAATGCTCTTGCCCGCCGATATTGATCGTCCCGCTCAGAGTTTGGGGGGCGGTGGTCAGCGCGGCGGCAGCGTCCCCCTTTTGGTAGATGCGGGGGCCATCCTCGAACCGTGCATCGGCGGCAAGCGCTTCTTCTATGGTCAGGATCGGGGCGGTCGGGGTGATGTCCACCGCCCCAAGCCGCGCGGCGTGGCGAGCGGCAAGGTGGGTTGTCGCGATGACCATGAACACCGGCTGTCCCACATAATGTACCGCGTCGGTGGCCAGCAGGGGTTCGTCATGGTTTGACGGCGATACGTCATTGTCAAACGGCAGATCTGCCGCCGTCAGCACCGCCACCACACCGGGGGCAGCAGCGACATCGCGCAGGTCCATGCCGTTGAGCGTGCCCGAGGCCACCGTGCTCAGTCCAAAGGCGATGTGCAGCGTTGTGGCCGGTGTCGGGATGTCGTCCACGTAACGCGCAGCCCCGGTGACATGGAGCTTGGCTGCATCATGGGGGAGGGGTTTGGCAACGCTCATGCTGTCACCTCGTGCAGGTTCGTGGGCAGGCCGTTCACGTCATGCAGATAGCGCAGCAGCAGGTTCTGGGCGGTCAGCAGGCGATACTGCGCCGAGGCGCGCATGTCGGTCATTGGCTGATAATCCAGCGCCAACGCATCCATCGCGCGGCGGATCGTCGCCTCGTCAAAAGGTTGGTTGATCAACAGGGCTTCGGTCTGGCTTGCCCGTTTCGGTGTGCCTGCCATGCCGCCAAAGGCGATGCGTGCGTCTGTGATTACATCGCCCGCGCGGGTGATGTTGATACAGCCGCACAGCGCCGAGATGTCCTGATCGAAACGTTTGCTGATCTTGTAGCAACGCAGGGTGTCACCCCTGCCGGTGGGGAGTTTCGGGACGGTGATCGCCTCGACAAATTCTCCGGGGGCGCGGTCCTGTTTGCCGTAGTCGAGAAAGAAGTCCTCAAGCGGCAGGCTCCGGCGGGTGTCGCCGTGACGCAGGTGCAATGTTGCCCCCATCGCGATCAGCGCCGGAGGGCCGTCCCCGATGGGCGAGCCATTGGCGATGTTGCCCCCGATGGTGGCCGCATTGCGCACCTGCGCCGAGCCGTACCGCCGGAGCATCGCGCCCAAGCTGGGGTAGAGCGGGGCAAAATGCGCGGTGAGCGTGGCAAGGGTGGTGGCTGCGCCGATGCGCCAGTGATCCCCGCCATCGGCGATGCCGCGCAGGTCGGGGATCTGGTTGAGAAACACGACCGGCCCCAGATCGCGGAATTGTTTGGTGACCCAGAGGCCGACATCCGTTGCCCCCGCAATCAGGGTCGCATCGGGGTGATCGGCGTACCAGTGGGCCAGTTCATCCGTGGTCGTGGGGCGCGAGGTCGCAGGGGGCTGTCCGCCCCCGTCCGGCTGCGCCGGCCCCCCCGAGGATTTAGGGCCATCTGGAAGTTTGAGGTTGCGCAGGTGGGCGGGCACGGGGGCGGCCTCGGCGGCTTTGGCGGCGCGGATGATTGGGGCGTAACCGGTGCAGCGGCACAGGTTGCCGGCGAGCTGCGTGTCGTGATCCGTGGCCCCGTTGAGATGGTCGGTGGCCATGGTGACGGCAAAGCCCGGCGTGCAAAAGCCGCATTGGCTGCCGTGGTGGTCGATCATGGTCTGCTGCACGGGATGCAGGCTGCCGTCAGACGCCGATAGCCCTTCGACGGTGGTCACGGATTTGCCGTTGATCTGGGGCAGGAACAGGATGCAGCCGTTCAGGGCGCGGTGGCCCTGGTCGTCGCTGATCATGACGGAGCAGGCACCGCAATCGCCTTCGTTGCAGCCTTCCTTAGTGCCGGTCAGATGTCGGGTTTCGCGTAGCCAGTCCAGCAGCGTCATGGTGGGGGAGACGCCGGTCAGTGACACGACTTCCCCGTTGAGGAGAAAAGTGATGTCCATAGGGTTCGTTCCGCCGCGGTACCTCAGCCCGTGATCTGCGCGGCGTTCGATGCGACGTAGAACGCGGCGCGGGCAAATGTTGAACGAGGCTAGGCGGGGGCAAGGGGGCTTGGCAAGAGATTTCGTGGCGTCCTGCGCTCTAGGGCGTGTCGTGTCGCTGGAAAAACGGGCGCGGGGTGCCGGTGGGACTGGTGACTGCGGGTGGGCTTGGGTAAGTTGGCCCCATGGCACAAGCACCCCGATTCATTCACCTGCGCACGCACTCCGAATATTCGTTGTTGGAAGGGGCGTTGCGGCTGAAAAAGCTGCCTGATCTGTGCAAGGGGGCCGATATGCCGGCGCTGGCCCTGACGGATACCAACAACATGTTCGCCGCGTTGGAATTCTCGGTCGCCATGGCGGGGGCGGGTGTACAGCCGATCATCGGTTGTCAGGTGGATCTGGCCTATGTGAAGGTGCAACCGGGGGAAAAGCCGCGCGATCCGGCCCCTGTGGTTTTGCTGGCCCAATCCGAGGCCGGGTATGAAAACCTGATGAAGCTGAACTCCTGCCTTTATATCGACAAGGGTGGGGCGCTGCCGCAGGTCACCCTAGAGGAGCTGGAGGCGCTGAACGGTGGGTTGATCTGTCTGACGGGCGGGGCGGGCGGCCCCGTGGGGCAGCTGTTGCAGGGCGGTCAACGCCCCGCGGCAGAGGCATTGATGGCACGGCTGCACGGGGCTTTTGCCGACCGGCTTTACGTCGAGTTACAGCGCCACCCCGGCGAGGATGGCCAGCCCGTAGCCGAACAGCTGACCGAACGGGGCTTTGTCGAGATGGCCTATGACATGGGCATCCCTTTGGTCGCGACGAATGACGTCTATTTCCCCAAGGCCGATATGTACGAGGCCCATGACGCGCTGATCTGTATCGCGGATGGGGCCTATGTCGATCAGCAGCACGAACGCCGCAGGCTGACCGCGCAGCATTACTTCAAATCGCAGGCCGAGATGGTGACGCTGTTTGCCGATCTGCCCGAAGCCATCGAGAACACGGTCGAGATCGCCAAGCGCTGTGCGTTTATGGCGTATCGCCGTGATCCGATCCTGCCGAAGTTTGCGGATGACGAGATCGAAGAGCTCAAGCGGCAGGCGCATGAGGGGCTCAAAAACCGGCTGAGGGTGATCCCCCATGCCACCACCGTCGAAGAATATGAAAAGCGGCTGGATTTCGAGCTGGGCATCATCGAGGGCATGGGGTTCCCCGGCTATTTTCTGATCGTTGCCGATTTTATCAAATGGGCGAAAGACAATAATATTCCCGTCGGGCCGGGACGGGGCTCGGGCGCGGGTAGTCTGGTGGCCTATGCGCTGACGATTACCGATCTGGACCCGCTGCGCTATCAACTGCTGTTTGAACGGTTCCTGAACCCCGAACGGGTATCGATGCCCGACTTTGACATCGACTTTTGCATGGATCGCCGGGAAGAGGTGATCCAGTATGTGCAGCGCAAATATGGGCGCGACAAGGTGGGGCAGATCATCACCTTCGGGGCGCTTTTGTCCAAGGCGGCGGTGCGTGACATCGGGCGGGTGTTGCAGATGCCTTACGGGCAGGTGGATCGCCTGTCCAAGATGATCCCTGTCGAGGGCGTGAAACCTGTCAGCATCGAAAAGGCACTGGCGGATGAACCACGCCTGCGCGAGGAGGCCAAGAACGAGGAAGTTGTCGCGCGGCTGTTGAACTATGGCCAGCAGGTCGAGGGGCTGTTGCGCAACGCATCGACCCACGCGGCGGGGGTTGTGATCGGGGACCGGCCGCTGGACGCGCTGGTGCCGCTTTATCAAGACCCTCGGTCCGATATGCCCGCGACGCAGTTCAACATGAAATGGGTCGAACAGGCTGGTCTGGTCAAGTTCGACTTTCTGGGCCTCAAGACCCTGACCGTCATCCAGAACGCGGTCGACCAGATCAAATCTTCGGGCCGTCACCTGCATGTGGCCGCCGACGGGACAGAGCTGTTCGAGCCGCCCGAGGGGCTGATCGACGATATCGCCACCATCCCATTGGACGACGAGGCCTCTTACAAGCTTTATGCCAGCGCCAAGACGGTGGCGGTGTTCCAGGTGGAATCCAGCGGCATGATGGATGCCCTCAAGCGGATGAAGCCGACCTGTATCGAAGACATCGTCGCCTTGGTCGCGCTGTACCGGCCCGGCCCGATGGAGAATATTCCGGTCTATTGCGAGGTCAAGAACGGCCAGCGCGAACGGGAATCCGTGCATCCGTCGATTGACCATATCCTCGAGGAAACGCAGGGCATCATCGTCTACCAGGAACAGGTGATGCAGATCGCGCAGGTCATGGCGGGCTACAGCCTTGGCGGCGCTGACCTGCTGCGCCGTGCGATGGGTAAAAAGATCGCCGAGGAAATGGCCAAGGAACGCCCCAAGTTCGAAAAGGGCGCGATGGCCAACGGGGTCGACAAGAAAAAGGCGTCTGAGGTTTTCGACCTTCTGGAAAAATTCGCCAACTATGGTTTCAACAAATCCCACGCCGCCGCCTATGCGGTGGTCAGCTATCAGACCGCATGGCTCAAGGCGAACCATCCGGTCGAATTCATGGCCGGCGTGATGAACTGTGATATCCATCTGACCGATAAGCTGGCGGTCTATTTCGAAGAGGTCCGCAAACGGCTGGAACTGCCCTGGGTGCCGCCTTGTGTGAACCGCAGTGATGCGACGTTCAAGGTGGTCGAGGGCGCGTTGGTCTATGCTTTGGGCGCGCTGAAAAACGTCGGGGTGGAGGCAATGAAGCTGATCACCGAAGGCCGCAAGGTGGACGGTGTGGACAAGCCCTTTGCCACGCTTTTTGATCTGGCGCGGCGGGTTGATCTGAAACGGGTGGGAAAACGTCCGCTTGAGATGCTGGCCCGGTCCGGTGCGTTCGACCAGCTGGACAACAACCGCCGCCGCGTCTGGCAGTCGCTGGACGGTTTGGTCAGCTATTCCGCCGCGATCCACGAACAGAAGGCCTCAAATCAGGTGTCGCTGTTTGGCGAGGCGGGGGATGACTTGCCAGAGCCGCGCATCGTGCCTTGCGACGATTGGGAGGCCGCCGAGCGCCTGACCGAAGAGTTCAAGGCCGTAGGCTTCTATCTGTCGGGCCACCCGCTGGACGATTACATGGGGCCGATGAAACGCAAATCCGCTACGGGCGGTGTGCCGTTCCTGACGCTGGACGAGCTGACCGAGAAAGTCTCGGTCAAAGGGGCGATGAACGCCCGTCTGGCAGGGATCGTCGCCGGACGGCAGGAACGTAAATCAGCTCGCGGCAACCGCTTTGCTTTTGCGCAACTGTCGGACCCGACGGGCGCTTACGAGGTGACGCTGTTCTCGGATACGCTGGAACTGGCGCGCGACCATCTTGAAACAGGGTCGAAGGTCGTGGTCATGGTCGAGGCGACGATGGAAAGCGACCAGTTGAAACTGCTGGGCCGGTCGGTGGTGCCGATCGACACGGTGGTCGAGGATGCGGGCAACATGGGGCTGCGGATCTTTGTGGATGATGCGGGGGCTATTCAGGCGGTCGCCGATGTGTTGGCCGGTGCCCGATCCGCGGCGCGCAGCGCGGGTAAGGGGCCGGTGCAACTGTGCCTGATGGACCCGACCCTGCCCGGCGAGGTGGAGGTAGACCTCTGCGCCGAATACCCTGTCACCCCCAAGATCAAGGGTGCCATCCGGTCCCTGACCGGCGTGATGGAGGTAGAGGAAATCTGACGCGCCCCACTGGGGCGGCGGCAGCTTCCTGGATGAGGCATCCGATCAATAGTGCGGCGGGCGTTCGTTGCCGATGACAACCCCTTCGGAGCCCGCTGCCTCGCGTTCGCCCTCGCGCTGCATCAGCATATGAACCCGCCGTGTCAGGGTCGCGATCTCTGTCTCCTGACGGGCGACGACATCGGACAGGTCATCCACCGTACGGATCAGATGGGCCATTTGTTCTTCGAGCTTATCCATGTGGGCACCTTGCAGCTTGCGCGTTTGCCGTCCTCCTAACAGGTTGTCGCGCGTTCGATAAGGGGGCATGCGTGCCGCGGTGGGGCCGCGTCGCTTGCCCTTGGCGGGGGGTTGGGCTAGACGCGAAGCGCGATATTCAGCCCACAGGATGTGATCCAATGGCCAAGCCAAAAAAGACCCCCCGCCCCAAGGCCGAAACGCCAAAGGGGTTTCGTGACTATTTCGGTGCAGAAGTAACACAGCGTGCCGAGATGCTGCATAAGATTGCGCAGGTCTATCATCGCTATGGCTTTGACGCGCTGGAAAGCTCCGGGGTCGAGACAGTGCAGGCTTTGGGCAAGTTCCTTCCCGATGTGGACCGCCCCAATGAGGGCGTCTTCGCGTGGCAAGAGGATGCAGAGGCGGACAAGCCCGGCGACTGGCTGGCCCTGCGCTATGACCTGACCGCACCGCTGGCACGCGTCTATGCACAACACCGCAACGATCTGCCCACGCCCTATCGGCGCTATGCGATGGGGCCGGTCTGGCGCAACGAAAAGCCGGGGCCAGGCCGCTTCCGCCAGTTCTATCAATGCGATGCCGATACGGTCGGCGCACCGTCGGTCGCGGCGGATGCAGAGATCTGCGCGATGCTGGCCGATTGTCTGGAAGAAGTCGGGATCGACCGCGGGGACTACATCGTGCGGGTGAACAACCGCAAGGTGCTCAACGGTGTGATGCAGGTCGCAGGCGTGCTTGACCCTGCCAACCCCGACAATTTCGCCCACGAGCGCGGCATCGTGCTGCGCGCGATAGACAAGCTCGACCGGCTGGGTCTGGACGGGGTGCGCGCATTGCTGGGCGCGGGCCGCAAGGATGACAGCGGCGACTTTACCGATGGCGCAGGGCTCAGCGATGAACAGGCCGATGTGGTCATGGGCTTTATGCAAGCCAAACGCGACAGCGGTGCGGAAACCGTCGCGCGGCTGCGTGAACTGGTCGCGGGTTCCGAGACAGGCGCGCAGGGCGTGGACGAGCTGGAAACCATCGCCAATCTGATGGCGGCCGGCGGCTACGGCGCTGACCGCGTAGAGATCGACCCCTCTGTCGTGCGCGGCCTTGGCTATTACACCGGTCCGGTGTTCGAGGCGGAACTGACCTTCGAGATCCAGGACGAAAAAGGCCGGCCCCGCAACTTTGGCTCTGTCGCAGGGGGCGGGCGGTATGACGATCTGGTCAAGCGCTTCACCGGTCAGGAAGTCCCTGCAACGGGTGTTTCTATCGGCGTCGACCGGCTGCTTGCCGCACTGCAGGCCAAGGGCCGGATGTCGGCGCAGGCCGAAGGGCCCGTGGTGGTGACCGTGATGGATAAGGCGCGCATGTCCGACTATCAGGCGATGGTCGCTGAACTGCGTCAGGCAGGCATCCGGGCCGAGGTTTATCTCGGCAACCCCAAGAACTTTGGCAACCAGCTGAAATATGCAGACCGCCGCGCCAGCCCGGTGGCGGTGATCGCGGGCGGGGATGAATTCGACAAGGGTATGATCCAGATCAAGGACCTGATCTTGGGCGCGAAAATCGCTGAAAGCGCCACGCTGGAGGAATGGAAAGACCGCCCCAGCCAATATGAAGTGGCGCGTGGGGATCTTGTCTCTAAAGTGCGCGAGATACTGGAGCTGAACCGCTGATGGCTACACGATCCGACATCCTCGCCAAAGCCGCAAGCCTGCGCGCCTTGTTCGAGGCACAGGGGGCCGCGGTGGTGGAACCCCCGATCCTGCAACCCGCCGAGACCCTGCTGGACCTTTATGGCGAAGACATCCGCGCGCGCGCCTATGTCACCTCGGATGCGATGCGGGGCGAACAGATGCTGCGCCCCGATTATACCTTGCCCGTGGTGCAGATGCATATGGCCCATGGGGCGGACCCGGCACGCTACACCTACGCGGGCGAAGTGTTCCGCCGTCAGGAACGTGACCCCAACCGCGCCAATGAATATATTCAGGCGGGCTACGAAGTCTTTGACCGTGGCGATCCCGCGGCAGCCGATGCCGAAGTCTTTGCCCTGATTCAGGGCGCGTTGGAGGGGCTTCCGGTCACTGCCGTGACGGGGGATATCGGTATCTTGATGGCTGCGGTTGCGGGGCTGGATACATCGGCGTCGCGCAAGGCGGCATTGATGCGGCACATCTGGCGGCCCCGCCGGTTCCGTGCGCTGCTCGACCGCTATGCTGGCAAAACGCCGATGCCCGCGACCCGCGCGGCGCTCTTGGCCAGTGACGGTGCTATCACCGCACCACTGATCGGCCTGCGCAGTCTGGACGAGATTGAAACACGCATCGCCGCCCTGCGCGCCGACGCCACCGAGCCGGCCCTGTCGCGGACGCAGGTGTCCTTGCTGCTGGCGCTGCTGGATGTGCGTGAAACCATGCCCAATGCGATCAGCCAGTTGCATGACCTTGCCGTCGATATGCCCGCGATCTCGGATGCGGTGGACCGTGTCGCGGCGCGGGAAAAGGCGCTTGCCGCCCGCGGTGTCGATACCGGTAACCTGATGTTCGAAGCCAGCTTTGGCCGCGTGTCGATGGAATATTATGACGGGTTCGTCTTCGGCTTCCGCGCGGCGACACGGCCCGACCTGCCCACCATCGCCACAGGCGGACGCTATGACGCGCTGACACGGCGGCTGGGGCAGGGCGGGGAAATTCCCGCGGTGGGGGGCGTCATGCGCCCCGGGCTGATGCTGGAACTGGAGGCAGGCCAATGACGATCAAACTCGGTGTGCCCTCCAAAGGGCGTCTGATGGAGAAAACCTTTGAATGGTTTGCCGCGCGAGGGATCACCTTGCAGCGCACGGGCTCCGAACGTGAATACGCGGGGGCCGTCGAAGGCATTGAGGGCGTGTCGTTGATCTTGCTCTCTGCGGGCGAAATCCCCCGCGAGTTGGCCGCTGGCCGTATCCATCTGGGCGTCACCGGCACCGATCTGGTGCAAGAGAAACTGGCGCTGTGGGATCAGCTTGTCGCCCCGGTAGAAGAGCTCGCCTTCGGGCATGCCGATCTGATCATTGCTGTGCCTCAGGCCTGGATCGATGTTGATACGCTCGATGATCTGGATGCCGCCGCCTCGGCCTTCCGCGACAAGCACGGGTTCCGCCTGCGCATCGCGACGAAATACCACCGGCTGGTGCGGGAATTCCTGCGCAGCACCGGTGTCGCGGATTATGCGCTGGTCGACAGCCAGGGGGCGACCGAAGGCACGATCAAGAATGAAACCGCAGAGGCCATCGCCGACATCACCTCGAGCGGGGAGACATTGCGCGCCAACCACCTCAAGATCCTCTCCGACGGGCTGATCCTGCGGTCACAGGCGACGCTTTGGCGCAGCCGGATGGCAGAGATGGATGATGCGGATCGCGCGACGATGACGGCCCTGCTGGCGCGGCTGTCCTGACGCGCATGCGCGCGGCATCCTGCGGATGCGCCTCCGGCGGGAGTTTAAGGGCAAAATGAAGAGGCACGCGCGGTCCTGCTTCATTTTGCCAAGTAAACTCAAATCCCGCGGGGGATGCGCGCGCAGGGGCTGCTGCTAGAGCACGCCGATCTCGGCCAGCGCGCGGTTCAACTCTATGGGCAGGGGCTCTTCGTGGTCGCGGCCTTCGGGCAGATCGGCAGGAGCATCCTGCGGCGCAAGGTAGCGCCACCCCTGAAACGGGCGTTTGAGACTGCCTTGCACGCGGATGATCTTGGGGTCCAGCACGATCGCGCAGCGGCGCACGCCGTCCGCGCCCGACGTCTCGTCCAGACGCAGGATTTTCTGACGACACTGGATCACACCTTTGATAACCCAGAAGATCGACCCGCCGTTCAGAATCTCGGGTTCGCGTTTGGGCCACATGCGCGTCACGTGACGGGGAAAACCGTCCTCGGTTTGCACGCGTTTTTTTTCCTGCCATGCGGCCAGGTCATCGACGGTTTCCGTGCCGACGGACAACTTGATGAGATGTATATGATTTTTCACAGAATCCTCCTGCGTCCGCCTGCGTCGCACACGACATAATGTAGACGTAAGTGCCGCAGCTTCAACCTGTTGTGCTTGCGCTTTGATTTGGGGTATGGTGAACACCTTCCCAAACAGCCCTCAAGGAATCGAATATGTCACGATTTGCCGCCCCCATTGCCGAACAGATTTGGGACATGAAATACCGTTTTAAAGATGCCGACGGCACGCCGCGCGATGTGACGGTAGAAGACAGCTGGCGGCGAATCGCCCGTGATCTGGCACAGGTCGAAAAAGCACCGGAAAAATGGGAAGAGGCATTTTACGAAGCGCTGGAGGATTTCAAATTCCTCCCCGCGGGCCGCATCACTGCCGGGGCAGGTACTGCGCGCCGTGTGACATTGTTCAACTGTTTCGTCATGGGCACCGTGCCTGACAGCATGGCCGGCATCTTCGACATGCTTAAAGAAGCCGCTGTGACCATGCAGCAGGGGGGCGGGATCGGCTATGACTTTTCCACCATCCGGCCCCGTGGCGCGGATGTGCTGGGGGTCTCTGCTGACGCCTCCGGCCCGTTGAGCTTTATGGATGTCTGGGATGCGATGTGTCGGACCATCATGTCCGCCGGTTCGCGCCGTGGCGCGATGATGGCCACAATGCGCTGTGACCACCCTGACGTCGAAGACTTCATCGCCGCGAAATCCGACCCCGCGCGGCTGCGGATGTTCAACATGTCCGTGTTGATCACAGACCCTTTCATGGATGCGGTCAAGGCCGATGCCAGTTGGGATCTGCAGTTCAACGGCAAGGTCTATCGCACCGTTCAGGCCCGTGACCTGTGGAACCGGATCATGAAAGCCACGTACGAGTTCGCCGAGCCCGGTGTGATCTTTATCGATCGCATCAACGAGGCCAACAACCTGAGCTATTGCGAAACCATCGCCGCCACAAACCCCTGTGGGGAACAGCCGCTGCCGCCCTATGGTGCCTGTTTGCTGGGGTCGATCAATATGGCGCGGATGGTATCCGATCCGTTTGGCGACAACCCTCAGCTGGATGTCGAGGCGCTGAACAAGCTGGTCGCGACCGCTGTGCGCATGATGGATAACGTCGTTGACGTGTCGAAATTCCCGCTTGACGAACAGCAGGCAGAGGCGAAAGCCAAGCGTCGCATCGGGCTGGGTGTCACCGGTCTGGCGGATGCCTTGTTGATGGTCGGGCTACGCTATGGCTCGGACGCGGCGGCAGAGCAGACCGAGGCATGGCTCAAGGCGATTGCGCGGGCGGCCTATCTGGCCTCCGTCGATCTGGCGAAGGAAAAGGGGGCCTTCCCGCTGTTCGAGGCGGACGCCTATCTGGCGTCCGGCACCATGCAGCAGATGGATGATGATGTGCGCGACGCCATTGCCGAAAACGGCATCCGCAACGCGCTTTTGACCTCGATTGCGCCCACAGGCACCATCAGCCTTTATGCAGGCAACGTCAGCTCGGGGATCGAGCCGGTCTTTGCCTATGCCTACACCCGCAAGGTTCTGCAAAAGGATGGCAGCCGTACCGAGGAAGAAGTCGTCGATTACGCCGTACAGATGTGGCGCGATCTGAAGGGCGACGCGCCCTTGCCGGACTATTTCGTTAATGCACAGACGCTGGCCCCTCTGGATCACGTCAAGATGCAGGCCGCGGCACAGAAATGGGTCGATAGCAGCATCTCGAAAACCATCAACTGCCCCGAAGACATCAGCTTTGACGCGTTCAAGGATGTTTATATGGCCGCTTGGGATCAAGGCTGCAAAGGCTGCACGACCTATCGTCCCAATGACGTGACCGGATCGGTTCTGTCGGTATCGGAAAGCGCCGATACAGCCCCGGGCGAGGTCGCGGCCCAAGCCACCGCTGAGGAAGGCGGCGAGGTCGTTTATATGTCCGATCCGCTGGACCGCCCGGAAGAGCTTGAGGGCTCCACCTACAAGATCAAATGGCCCGACAGCGAGCATGCGCTGTATATCACCATCAACGATGTGGTGATCGGTGGGCACCGTCGTCCGTTCGAGGTCTTTATCAACTCCAAGAACATGGAGCATTTTGCCTGGACGGTCGCGCTTACCCGCATGATTTCTGCCGTGTTCCGTCGCGGTGGCGATGTGTCCTTTGTCGTCGAAGAGCTGAAGGCCGTCTTTGACCCGCGCGGCGGTGCCTGGATGCGCGGCAAATACATCCCCTCGATGCTGGCCGCTATCGGGGGCGTGATCGAACAACACTTGATCGCCACCGGCTTTATCGCGGGCGAAGGGCAGGGGCTGAAATCCGACCCGCAAGCCAAGGTCGTCGGCCTGGACGCCCCCCGCGGCAAAGCCTGCAGCAGCTGCGGCCAATACGACCTGCGCATGGTCGAAGGCTGCATGACCTGCGGCAGCTGCGGCCATAGTAAGTGTGGCTGATTGGAGTTGTGGGGTGAGTTTTCAAAACCTCACCCGTATTCCTCAAACCACTGCGTCCAATTTTCGGATCCCCAAGATCTGCAGATGAATGCGCAATCAAGGCCGCGGGCCTGTGTGTGGTGTTGCTTCGAGTCAGCGTTCAAGACCCTCACCGAACCCGCGTCACTTGCGTCTTACGATAACGGTCACGCAAATCCAGCGCGCTTGGCCTGTGTCACCAGTTCCGTGACCCTCTCGGCATTGTTTGCCGCGACTTGTCCGTCTGCGTTCAAGCGGTTGTTCTCGAATCCGATCCGGGTCTTGCCGCCGTGGCGCATGGCCTCGATCAGGCAGGCGGTTTCTTGGGGGCCGAAGGCGCAGGCGGCCCAGTCTGCGTCCGGCAAGGCCGATTTTAGCCTTTGTGCCAGTGCTGCGACTTCCGCGGGTGTGCTGGTTTGGCCGCTGGTATAGCGCCCCAGGACGATCAGGGTCTTCAGCCCGTCGCGGGGGACATCGCCTTGTGCGACAAGCCGGGCAAGATGGGCGATATCCGCGGTGTCATAGAGGATGTGTTGAACGTCGATCATCGCTTCGGCGCACATGGCAAAGAACCGACGGGTGACGGCATTCTCTTGATCGGCCGTGATCTCGCGCAGCGCGACCGACACGGCGCGCGGTTTCAGGGTTTCGACCAGATGGCGTTGTTGAGCGGGGGTAAAGCGGCCCGCGGCCTCGCTGGTGATCTGAACATAGAGGTCAGGGGCGCGCTGGCCGAGCTCGCTCAGAAGCTCGGCATAAAGCCCGACGTCCAGAACATGCCGTTGCTCGGTATCGCGCACATGCGCATGAAGGCCATCGGCACCCGCAGCATGGCAGGCCAGCGCGCAGGCGACCGTCTCTTCTATGGTGACGGGGAGGGCAGGGTGGTCCGCCTTGGTCAGCCGCGCCCCATTCGGCGCGACCATAAATCTGGGCAATGCGGTCATGCGGCAAGCGCCTTGTCGATGGCCGTTGATAGCTTGCCCACCAGCTCATCAATCTGTGCGTCCTCGATGACAAACGGCGGCGCGAGCAGCACGTGGTCGCCATATTGGCCATCGATTGTGCCAGACATCGGATAGCAGATCAGGCCGGCGGCAAAGGCCTCCTTCTTGATCCGCGCGGCGAGGCCACGGGACGGATCGAATGGTGCTTTGGTGCTGCGGTCGGCAACCAGTTCGATCCCGCGGAACAACCCGCGCCCGCGAATATCGCCAATGTTGTCATGATCGCCGAACTGCGCCTTTAGTGCTGCGTCCAGCTTGTCGCCCTGGGTGGTGACATGGGACAGCAGGTCGCGGTCAAGGATTTCGCTAAGCACGGCATTGGCCGCCGTGGCCGCCATGGCGTGGCCCATATAGGTGTGGCCATGCTGGAAGAAACCGGTGCCCGCTGCAATCGCATCATAAATGGCAGCTGAGGTCAGCAGCGCGCCGATCGGTTGATAGCCCGCCCCAAGTCCTTTGGCGATGGTGATCATGTCCGGGGCGACGCCGTCCTCGGTGCAGGCGAACAGTTTGCCGGTACGGCCCATGCCGCACATCACCTCGTCCAGGATCAGCAGCACGCCATATTGATCGCAAATCTCGCGGATACGCTTGAGATATCCCGGCACCGCGGGTACCGCGCCAGAGGTCGCACCCACGACAGGCTCCGCGAGGAAGGCCATCACCGTATCAGGGCCAAGCCGCAGGATTTCGGTTTCCAGCTCGTTCGCCACGCGCAGGCCGTAGGCCTCTTGAGTTTCGCCGTCCTGCCGGTCGCGGTACTCATAGCAGGGGCTGATATGGGTGGTGTCGGCAAGCAGGGGCGCGAACTGGGTACGACGCCACGCATTCCCCCCTGCTGCCAAAGCGCCCAATGTATTCCCGTGATAGCTTTGGCGGCGGGCAATGACGCGGTGGCGCTTGGGCTGCCCGATTTCCAGAAAATACTGCCGCGCGAGCTTGATCGATGCCTCGACCGCTTCGGACCCCCCAGAGACGAGATATACCCGATCAATGCCCGCCGGCGCGTTGTCGATCAGGCGATCGGCCAAACGCTCTGCCGGATCAGAGGTGAAAAAGCCGGTGTGCGCGAAGGCAAGCTGGTCAATCTGGGCGTGCAGGGCGGCACGGACAGCCTGATTTGAATGCCCCAGACAGGAAACAGCAGCACCGCCCGAGCCATCAAGATATCTGCGTCCGTCCGCATCGATCAGATAGCAGCCGTCCCCCTTGGTGGCGACCGGCAGCGCGCCTTTGGTGGATCTGCCGAAGATATGACTTTTCATGACTGTAGTCCTTGCTTGAAGACGCGCTTTGGGTGACGTGACATCAGCACTTGCCTGCGCGATGATGCGTTTGTATTATTTTATTGTAGTGTATTAAGCAAATGTATTTTTACAGTGCATCGGGTGTGACAGGGGCGTGAACCCCGGCACGCATAAACAAAAGGTAAGGGTTTGATGAGCAACGATGAAACGCTGAAAGACCGCTTGTCACAGGTAAGTGCGCAAGGAACGCCCGCGCTTCGGTCCTTTGCGCGGTGGCTTCTGGATAACCTTTCGGTCGTGGCCTTTAGCTCGATTCGCGGGCTGGCCAAGCAGGCAGGGGTCAATCCGAATACCGTGACCCGTATGGCGAAGGAGCTTGGCTATACCAGCTTTGACGCCTTCCGCACGGATGTGCAGGCAACGATCCAGACACCTGCGCCAAACTACGGCGCGCGTGCCCAGACATTAAGGCACGAACATCGCGACAGCGCGTTTGCCGCGCTCATGGAAGCGCATGGTAAAAACACGGCGATGCTTTTCTCGGCAGATATTATGGACACGTTGAATGCGTGCATCGACCCCTTGCTCGGGGCGCGCAAAGTCTATGTGGTCGGCGTGCGCAGCTGCTATGCGATCGCGCATTATTTCTCGTATGTGGGCGGCATGGCCTTCTCGAATTTCGTAGACGTGCCGACCCTGCCGGGGGGCATTGTCGATGTACTGTCTCAGGCCACGTCCGAGGATATTATCGTCGGGATCACCTATGAACATTACGCGGCAGAGGTGGTTCAGGCCTGCCAGATCGCCCAGTTCCGCGGCGCGCGGGTTCTGGCGCTGACGGACAGTCATGCCTCCCCAATCGCGGTTGGCGCTTGGAAAGTGGTACCGCTGCCCATGGCCGGACCTCATTTCCTGCCTTCACTCAATTCGGCGTTTCTAGCGGTGGAGATGCTGCTGGTCGGAATGGCCGCGCGTTCGGATGACGCGGCAGAGCGGGTATCGAGCTTCGAGGACCGTATCCGGCAGTATGGCGGCTACAACGTGTGAGGTGTCTTGCGCGGGTGAAAATCATCCGGCAGGCCCAATGCCACGGCAGAGCCACAGGTGATCAACCCCGTGGACCGCAGGTCGCTTTCGTCCAGCGCGACGATGACCGCATAGGATAGGCGTTGTGCCAGTCCGCGGCATAAGTGACGGTTATACCGATAACGGGCGTGTTGTGGGCGCGGGTCTGGCTGCTACGCGCCCCATTCTGCATGTGACCCAAGGTGCGCGATAAGAAAGTCGATCAGGATGCGCGTCTTGGGGGTAAGCACGTTTGAGCGCGGGTACATCAACCACAAGACCGAACTGTCGTTCAGCTTCCATTCCGGCAGGACACGGATCAACCGGCCCGAGCGCAGCTCGTCCGAGACGCTCCAAAGCGAATTGATCGACAGACCGGCCCCCGCAAGCGTGGCCTCACGTTGAGCGTCACCATCGTCAACGATGGTCCGGCAGATCATCTGGGCTGGGTCAAGCGGCGCGGTTTCGCCCTCTGGGCCGATCAATTCGCGCGGCTCAAGGTCGATCCATGCCAGAAACCGATGCCCCCGCAGCTCTGCCGGTGACTGCGGTACGCCGTGTTCCTCAAGATATGCAGGAGAGGCGCAAAGGACGCGGGTATCATCCGCCAGCTTGCGCCCCTTGAGGCTGCTGTCGGTCAGGGGGGCCGCGCGCAACGCAAGGTCAAAACTGCCCTCGATCGCGTCAAACCGTGCGTCAGACAGGCGAAGTTCGAGCGTAAGTTCGGGGAACGCCGCGTGAAACTGCGGCAGAAGGGGCATAATGTGACGCTGCGCGAAACTGCTTGGCGCGGCAAATCGGATGGTGCCCTTGGGGCTGGTTTCATGGCTGCCAAGAACGGCCTTCGCGGCCTCTGCCTGCGCCAGAATCTCCCGCGCGTAGGGAAGGAAGTCGGACCCTTCGAGCGACAGCGACACTTTGCGGGTGGTCCGTCGCAGCAGCTCTACGCCAAGCTCTTGTTCCAGTTTGGCAAGGCGGGCGCTGGCGACCGCAGGGGCAAGACCCAGATTCCGTCCGGCAGCAGAGATATTCAGCCGGTCGGCGGCCATCACAAAAAGGCGCAGGTTGTCAGTATCCACCGCTATTATCTCCGTTATCCGAATAATCAAATCGGAAAAATGCCGCTTTTCTACCGTTTCACAAGACCTATTTTTCAGCGACACAATGAAGGAAGAAAGAAATGAAAGCCATTGGCTATAGCGCGGCGGGCCCTGCGGACACGCTTGATCTGATTGAAATCGACCGGCCCGAGGTGGGACCGCGTGATCTGTTGGTCGCGGTGAAAGGCATCTCGGTCAATCCGGTCGACGTAAAGCTGCGCGCAGCCGCTCAACCCGAGGGCGCGGCGCGCGTTCTGGGCTTTGACGCGGCAGGCGTCGTGGCCGAGGTAGGCGCGTCGGTCACCGGCTTTAAGGTCGGCGATGAGGTCTTCTATGCGGGCGATGTCACGCGCGCGGGCACCAATGCGGAATTCCATGCCGTCGATGAACGGATCGTCGGGCGCAAGCCGGCCAGTCTCGACTTTACCGAAGCGGCGGGGCTGCCGCTGACCTCGATCACTGCGTGGGAGATGTTGTTCGACGCATTCCGTCTGACCGAAGGGGGCGGCGCGGGGCAAAGCTTGCTGGTGATCGGTGGCGCTGGCGGCGTCGGCTCTATCCTCATCCAGTTGGCCAAAGCGCTGACCGGGCTTACCGTCATTGCGACGGCCTCTCGACCCGAGACGCAGGATTGGGTGCGCAAGATGGGGGCGGATCACGTGATTGACCATCGCGGTGACCTAGCCGCGCAGCTGGCAGAGCTGGGCAAGACCCCAAGCTATGTCGCCGCGTTGACGGCCACGGATCAGCATTGGCCCGCAATCATCGACTTGATCGCGCCACGCGGTCAGATCGCGCTGATTGACGACCCCGAGGCGCTGGACATCAAGGCGGCCAAACCTAAGGCGTTGAGCATCCATTGGGAATTCATGTTCACCCGTTCGATGTTCGCGACCGACGATATGGATGCCCAGCAAGACCTGCTGAACCGCGTTGCAGCGATGATCGACGCAGGCACATTGCAGTCGACAGTCACCGAGCGCGGCGAGGCGCTGACCGTCGAGGCGCTGCGCGCAGCGCATCTGCGGCAAGAAAGCGGTCGCGTGATTGGCAAACAGGTGCTTGGTGGGCTTTAAGTAATAGAGATCACGCGGAGGCGTCGTGCCATGTTCGCGCTACGCCCCCGCGTCCCTTGCGCCTTTGAAGGGGCGCGTAGATTGCCCATAGTTTCGCGCAAGCGCAACGGGTTGCACATCAGGGCTTGACCTGTGTCCAATGAATCAATAATTCCCGATATATGGATAAGAATCATGCTCTCGACGCTTTTGCGGCGCTCAGTCAGGTCACCCGCCTTGATGTCTTCCGTCTTCTCATCACAGCCGGAGAAGTGGGGATGTCGGCAGGCGATATCGGCGACACCTTGGGGGTGCGACAGAATACGATGTCGACCAACCTCGCGATTTTGGCGCGTTCGGGCCTTATTCGCAGCAAGCGCGAAGGGCGAAGCATTCGTTACTTTGCCGATATGGAGGGGCTGCGCGGTTTGCTCGCCTTTCTGATGGAGGATTGCTGCGGCGGGCGCCCGGAACTCTGCCAGCCCATCATAAACGAGCTCGCCTGCCCCTGTTAGGCGCGCATGGGGGAGGTGCCGCATTGGTCCTGTAACATTCCTGTGCTGACATCGGGCAACCACATATTCACGGCCAAGGGGCTGCAATTTTTGAAGGTTCGACATGACTGATACGACACTTCCCGCGGCGGCGGGTCTGGGCACGTTTGAAAAATGGCTGTCCGTCTGGGTGGCGCTGGCGATTGGCGCGGGGCTGCTGCTTGGCAATCTGTTCCCGACTGCGTTTGGTATGCTTGCCGGGCTTGAGGTGGCGTCGGTGAACCTGCCCGTTGCGGTGCTGATCTGGGCGATGGTGTTCCCGATGATGGTCGGGGTGGATTTCGGAGCCTTGCGTCAGGTGGGGGACAAGCCGAAAGGGTTGGTTGTCACGGTGGTGGTGAACTGGCTGGTCAAACCCTTCACCATGGCCGCCCTTGGCGTGTTGTTTTTCAACTATTTTTTCGCAGGTCTGATCCCGCCGGATGACGCGCAGGCCTATCTTGCGGGCGTTATCCTGCTGGGGGCCGCGCCCTGTACCGCGATGGTTTTCGTCTGGTCGAACCTGACGCGGGGGGATGCGACCTATACGCTGGTGCAGGTGAGCGTGAACGACGTCATCATGGTGTTCGCCTTCGCGCCCATCGTTGCCTTCTTGCTGGGGGCCACGGATATCGTCGTGCCTTGGGATACGCTGCTGTTGTCCGTGGGCCTTTACGTGATGCTGCCGCTTTTCGTGGGGTATCTGACGCGCCAGCGGCTGATTGCGCAAGGCGGCGAAGCGGCGGTGGATCGGTTCAAGTCGGGTGTGCAGCCGTTTTCGATCATCGGTCTGCTTGTGACGGTGGTCTTGCTTTTCGCGTTTCAGGGCGAGGTGATCCTGGACCGGCCGCTGGTGATTGCCCTGATCGCTGTGCCGCTTCTGATCCAGTCCTACGGGATATTCTTTCTGGCCTATGGGGTCGCGCGGGCCTGGGGTATTCCGTTCAACGTCGCGGCGCCCTGCGCCTTGATCGGCACCTCCAACTTTTTCGAGCTGGCGGTCGCGGTTGCGATCAGCCTTTTCGGGCTCGGGTCCGGTGCGGCATTGGCGACGGTGGTCGGTGTCTTGGTCGAAGTGCCTGTCATGCTGTCGCTTGTCGCTTTTGCAAACAGAACCCGCCACTGGTTCCCTGCCTCTGAGGGGTCAGCATGAGTGTTGTCATTCACCATAACCCCGACTGCGGCACGTCCCGCAATGTGCTGGCCATCATAAAAGCATCGGGCGTGGAGCCAGTGGTGATCCCTTACCTTGATACCGGCTGGACGCGCGGACAGCTTCTGGGGCTTTTCGCGGCGGCGGGTCTGACACCGCGCAGGGCTTTGCGGGTAAAGCGATCTCCGGCAGAGGCATTGGGGCTGCTGGATCCTGACGTGGGGGACGAAGCCCTTCTGGCAGCCATGCTGGAACACCCCATTCTGGTCAATCGCCCCATTGTCTGCACACCCAAAGGCGTCCGGCTGTGCCGCCCAAGCGAGGCCGTGTTGGACTTGCTTGACCACCTCCCACAGGGGCCGCTGACCAAGGAAGACGGCTCTTTACTGATTGACGCGGAAGGAAACCGAGTTGCCTGATACCCCGAACCTTGATGAGACCCACTTCAAAGCGATTGATGCGGCGCGTCTGCTTGAGCCCGCAGCAGACGTGGACCGCCCGCGTATCCTGCTGCTTTACGGATCATTGCGGGACCGGTCGTTCAGCCGGCTCATGACAGAGGAAGCCGCGCGCATCCTGACACGGCTGGGGGCCGAGACGCGTACCTATTCGCCGTCTGGCCTGCCGCTGCCGGATGATGCCGACGCCAGTCACCCCAAAGTGCAGGAGCTGCGCGATCTGGTCACGTGGTCCGATGGGATGGTCTGGTGTTCACCCGAACGCCACGGGGCCATGACCGGCATCATGAAAACCCAGATCGACTGGATTCCGCTGTCCTTGGGCGGTGTGCGCCCGACGCAGGGCAAAACGCTGGCCGTCATGCAGGTCAGCGGGGGGTCGCAAAGCTTTAACGCCGTGAACCAGTTGCGCATTCTTGGGCGTTGGATGCGGTTGCTCACGATCCCGAACCAGTCCTCCACCCCCAAAGCCTTTCTGGAGTTTGACGACGCGGATCGGATGAAGCCATCGCCATTCTATGATCGGGTCGTTGATGTCATGGAAGAGCTGGTGAAGTTCACGATGCTGACCAAAGACAGGAAAGACTACCTGCTGGATCGCTATAGCGAGCGGAAGGAAAGCGCCGCCGAGCTGTCGAAGCGCGTGAACCAGAAGTCGATCTGACCGATTTGTCGACCGCAGGGGCAGGAATATCCGTATGTTGAACGGGACGCGGCTTGAATGATTTGCGCGACAACTGCGCTGGATGGTCTGTTAAAGGTTCATCCAGCGCAGTTGCCTGCCTAAGGTGACCGCGCAGCGGCTGCATATAATGATTGTGATATCGCCAGAGACAGGGGCATTTTGTGACACAACTATCTGATACACCAACCCGTTACGGCGCCGTAAGCCGGCTGCTTCACTGGGGCATGGCCGCATTGTTTGCGGCGCAGTTTATCTCCGCCGCGGCGCATTGGGCGCTTCCGCGAGAGAACACCCTGCGCGAGCTTCTTTGGGGCTACCATACGACGCTGGGGGTGACGCTGTTTGCGCTAATCTTGGTGCGCGGTCTCTGGGGGCTGGCGAACATCCAACGGCGGCCTACGCATGTCGGTTTGATGGGGCAGGCGGCTGTCGCGGGTCATGTGGTTCTATATGCCTTGATGGTGATCGTCCCGGGCGTACGGCTCTTGGCCGCAGCGGGCGGCACCCGTGGGCTGAGCTATTTCGGGGTACAGATATTTTCGCCCCAAACCGCCGAGGTCGCCTGGATGCAAGCGCCCGCGGAATGGCATGGAGAGCTGGGCTGGATCCTTGCCCTTGTGGTGCTTGGGCATATCTTCATGGCAGTCGTTTGGCATCGCCTGATCCAGCGTGATGATGTCCTGTCCACGATGGCGGGGCGGTAAGACGCTGAAAATAGGGAGCTTAGGTCTTGCCCGAGGCCAACGGCCGCGTCTTCGGTTTTACTATGGGGCCTTCAGGGGGTAAGACAGGCCAACGGCCTGGCTGCTTTTCACCACTTTCAACAAAGGCTTTCCCCATGGCCACCAAAACCAACTTGCACCCCCGCAACCTCCACAACGAGGGGTATGATTTCGCGCGCCTGATTGCGGCCCTCCCCGAGCTAGGGCCGTTTGCCGGCCCCAATCCGGCGGGTCAGACCACCATTGATTTCCGGGACGTGGCGGCTGTGCGTATGCTCAATCGGGCGCTGCTCAAGGCGGACTACGGCATTGATTTCTGGGACATCCCGCCGAACTACCTTTGCCCGCCCATTCCGGGGCGCGTCGATTATATCCACCATCTGGCCGATCTGCTTGCGCGCAGCAACAACAACGAGATTCCGCGCGGGCCGCAGATCAAGGCGTTGGACATCGGCACCGGCGCAAGCCTGGTCTACCCGCTGACGGGACAAAGCGCCTATGGCTGGCAGTTTACCGGTGTCGATATCGACCCTGTGGCCATCAAGTCTGCGCAACAGATTGCAAAGGCCAACGCGCTGGACGTGGACCTGCGGCTGCAAGAGAACCGCGAGGATATTTTCGACGGGGTGATCCATCCTGACGACCGTTTCCACGTCACCCTGTGCAACCCGCCCTTTCACGCCTCAATGGAAAGGGCGACGAAGGGCACGCAACGGAAATGGGCGAACCTTGGCAAAGGGCGCTCAGGCAAGCTCAATTTCGGCGGGCAAAACGCCGAGCTCTGGTGCCCTGGCGGCGAGATCAAGTTCATCGCCAGCATGGTCGACCAAAGCCGCGCGATTGCGGGGCAATGTCTGTGGTTTACGTCGCTTGTGTCGAAAAAGGACAACGTGCAGACGCTTTATAAAATCCTGAAAAAGGCCAAGGTCGCCAACTGCGATGTGGTCGAGATGGCGCAGGGGCAAAAGACAAGCCGGTTCATCGCCTGGACATTCATCAAGAAAGATCAGCGTGCGTCCTTTATAAAGGGATCCGCGCGCTAGAACAGCCACGCGCGTCTCTGATACCCCGCGACATTAACCGCCCGTATCGCCCTTCGTCTCTATCTTGAGCGTGGTGCCACAGTGTTTACAGTGAACGGCGTCTGTCTCGTGACGGTTCAGGCCACATTCGGGGCAGGTGTGCTTGATCTTGGAGGGTTGGAAAATCGTCCGCGCCAATTGCACGAACAGCGCGACCCCGACCACCATGATGAACACCGACAGCAGTTTGCCACCCGTTGTCGTCATCGTGATGTCGCCAAAACCCGTTGTCGTCAGCGTCGCCACTGTAAAGTACAGTGCATCGACATAGCCCGCGACGCCCGCGTCCTCTTCAAAGGTCAGCACAAACACCAGCGACGTGATGACAAAGATGAACACCAGCAGGTTGACCGCCGCAAGGATCGCGTCCTCGTGTTTGCGAAAAAACGCGCTTTCGCGCCGCAAATCGTGCAGCAGGTGATAGGCATGGATCAGCCGCAAACCGCGCAAGACCCGCAGGAACGCAAAACTTTCGGCCATAAGCGGTGCCAGCACCAGCGATATCACCACGACCAGATCAGCAAGGGTGTAGATGCGCGTAAGCTCTTTGCGCAGGTTCGTAGAGATCCAAAGACGCGCGGCAAGGTCGAACAGGATGAATAGACCAAAGAACGCATTGACCGCTGTAATCACCGGCGTGGACGGCAGCGCGGCGGTGGCGATGAAATAGATGATCGTCAGTGAATCAAATAGGATCAACCCGTAGCGAAACCGCCGCGAGCGCGTGTTTTGCCCATCGTATAAAGCTTTAATCGTACTGCGTAGACTGTTCATTGATTGGACATACCGCTTCCCTCAGGGTCGTCATCGTCAACAACCGCTGAGGGTCAAGATGGCGCAAGGCGCGCCAATATCAATGGTTTGCGTAGGCCGGCGGGACTACTCGGGCGTGGGCTCGTCTGTCCGGGTCAGGCGGCGCACAAAGCTGACGCCCGTTTGACGGCGCAGCATGCGACGGGATTTATGCTTTAGGCCGACTTCTTCCAGCACCTTGGGGTTGCGGTAATGCACCGTGAAGATATCACGATCTTCGGGCAGGGGCTCCCCCCGTATCTTGCCGCCCAGGATATAGTGTTGCTCTTCCGCCAGCGGGTTCCATGTCAGGCCCGCACGGCGGATGGCGACAGGAAGGCTCATCTGATCCAGATAGGGGCGTCGCTTTTCCAGCGTGTCAATCTCGTCAATCCGTCGGGCGGTCTCGTACCAGACATCGGCAAACCGGCCCTGTGGTCCTTCGGCTTCGGGGAAAAGGACGAAACCGGACGAGAAATAGGGCACTTTGGGGCGGCGCGACTGGCGCATCAGGTACACGCGCTCTTCGGGGATCTGCATATCGAAGGCCCCGTAGATCAGGTCCCAGATGTCTTTCTGCGCCCAATACATACTGGCCGCGACAGAGCAGGAAACATGGCCGGATTTGACGATATTGTCGATTGTATTGGGGCGGATAAACAAGACGTCGGAATCCACAAAGGCGGAAAACTCGCTCTCGCGGGGCTGCATCGCGGCGATGATCTTGTTGCCGTGGGGATAGGGCTCGCGCCACATGCCTTCCGTTTTCATCGGGCGCAGCTCCGCGCCCATTTTCTCGTGTGCGATGAACACCGAGGGGTGAACGTCGTTCATGCGATGTTCGGGCACATAGCCGATGCAGGCCACGTCTTCGGAAAACTGCTCGCGGATAGAGGCAAGCAGGCTACAGGCCATGATGTCGTAAGAGGGCGGTTCCACGATATAGGTGAGCGTAAGTCTTGGTTTCGCCATTAATCTGCTTCCCTATCTACGGTGCCCGTCCCGCCCGGGCGGTCGGCTCCGGCGGGACTGTCGCGCAAGGCTCGCTTGCACGCCCCAACTGTTTTTCAGGAATGTCTGGTTCTGTCTAGGTTTACGTGACCGATGACCCGCCTGCGCCTTAGCGCAGACGTTGTTCGGTGTTGGCGTCAAACAGCATCGCCCGCTCTGGCGGGATTTTCACGCCAACCTGCGCCCCTTCACGAGACCGGTCGTCGCCGCGTTCCTCGACGATGATCTTGGCACCGGTGTCGGACAGCAGGTGAACATAGGACACGCCGCCAAGAGCCTCGGTCATTTCGACGGTAAAGCCTTTGCCTTGGGGTTCAATTTCGATGTGCTCTGGCCGGATGCCGAGGGTGATGTCCCGGCCGTCTTCGGGTGGGGTCACGGGCAGGGCATAGCTGCCGTCCAACCCGTCCAGCACGACCTTGCCGCCGCTGGTGGTGCCATCCAGAAAGTTCATCGCGGGAGAACCGATGAAGCCGGCGACAAAGCGGTTGTCAGGATCGCGGTACAGGTCAAGCGGTGCGCCGACCTGTTCGATCCGGCCCTTGCGCAGCACCACGATCTTATCGGCGAGGGTCATCGCCTCTACCTGATCGTGGGTGACATAGACCATCGTCGCCCCGATTTCCTTATGCAGGCGGGCGATCTCGACGCGCATTTCGACACGCAACTCGGCGTCGAGGTTGGACAGCGGTTCGTCGAACAGAAAGACTTCGGGGCCGCGTACGATGGCGCGCCCGATAGATACGCGTTGCCGCTGGCCCCCCGACAGGGCGGCGGGCTTGCGGTCAAGATACTCTTCCAGCTTCAGGATCCGCGTCGCCTCGGCCACCTTCTGGGCGATCTCGGCTTTGGGATGGCCGTTCATTTTCAGGCCGAACCCCATGTTGTCGCGCACGGTCATATGCGGATAGAGCGCGTAGGTCTGGAACACCATCGCGACCCCGCGCTCTGCCGGGTCCATGCGGGTCACATCCCGGTCGCCGATGCTCATGCTGCCTTCGGTGGTTTCTTCCAGCCCGGCAATCATGCGCAGCAAGGTCGACTTGCCGCAGCCTGACGGGCCGACAAAAACGCAAAACTCGCCATTTTCGATTTCAAGGTCGATCCCGTGTATCACCTGAACACCGCCATAGCGTTTCACGACATCTTTCATGACGACACCGGCCATATACGACTTCCTTTTATGAGGGGACAGAGGGGGACTGCCAGGACTGCGCCTCGGCCCCGATGCGGGTGGCACACTCAAGCAGGGCAGGGCGGAACGCATTCAGACCGTCCAGCGTATGACGGTGTGTTGCGGTTGCAATGGATACGGCACCCACGACGCGACCCGCGTCGGTCAGAATGGGGGCGGCGATGCTGATGATGCCGGCCTCGTGTTCCTCGCGGTCAAAGGCGATGCCCTCGGCGCGGATCTGTTCCAGCTCGCGCACAAGGGTTTCGGTGCTGGTATGGGTCGCGTCGGTATATTTCAAAAACGCCTGCTGCTGTAGCGCCTGCGCCTGTGCCTCGGGTTCAAGATGCGCGAGAATCGCCTTACCGACTCCTGTGCAATAGGCCGGGGCGACCTGACCGGTGCGCGCCAGCGTGGCAAAACGGCTGCTGGCCTGACGCTTGTCGACGAATACGACCTGACCGTTGTCGATTTGCGCAAGGTGGATCGCCTCGCGCAGGCGTTCGCCGAGGGCGCTGATATAGGGGGCGGCAATCGGTGCAAGCGAGGCTTGCGACCATGCGGAATGGGCAAGGCTGACCAGACGGATGCCCGGCGCATAGGTCTGCTGATCCTTGTCATAGCTTAGCATACGTTGACTGGTGAGCGTCTGAAGTAGCCGGTACAGCGTCGGTTTTGGAAACTCCGATGTCTCCAGCAATTCGCGCATGCGGACGGGGCGGCCCATTGCTGTCACCTGATCCAGCACGCTTAGCGCCTTTGCAACAGTCCCGTCGCTGTTCACCACATTCATATCGTTCTCCGTCCCTCAGGGCGCTGCATCCTGTGGGGTCTTTTGACTGACCCATCCCCCATGCGGCGCACCAAACTGTTGACAAGGCTAGCGAGCTTGATCTTATATATCAATATACAAAACTAAGTTTCAAATAATGAGACAGTTTTGGATTGCGGAAGCATCAGGGAGGATACCATGCATTCCATTCTCAAGAGGTCACTCGCGGCCGTTGTCGCTGCGGGATTTTCAACATCGTTTGCTGTCGCGGACGAAAGTCAGCTTTCAGGGGAGCTCAAGATCACCTCTGACATGTCGAACCCCGCGCCGCGCGCGGTGATGGAGAGCTTGGCAGCCGGTTTCGGAGAGCTGCATCCGGACGTCGATATCGAACTGACGATCGTCGACCGCGAAGCGTGGAAGACGCAGATCCGGAACGCCTTGGGGGCGAACCCGCCCGATGTGGTCAACTGGTATGCCGCGAACCGCATGGGCCCTTATGTCTCTGCCGGGTTGTTCGAGGACATCTCTGATATGTACGCCAACGGTGATCTGCCCGGGCTTGAGTCTGTCAAAGGTGCGCTGACCATCGACGGCAAGCAATATGGTGTGCCCTATACCTACTATCAGTGGGGCATGTACTACCGCGAAGATATCTTCAAGGAACTGGGACTGACCGAGCCTGAAACCTTTGAACAAGAGCTTGCGAACTGCGAAAAGATCGTTGCCTCGGGCCGTGCGTGCTATGCCATCGGGACCAAGTTCCTGTGGACCGCTGGCGGCTGGTTCGACTATCTGAACATGCGCACCAACGGGTTTGATTTCCACATGGAACTGGCCCGTGGCGAGGTGCCCTGGACCGATCCGCGCGTCCGCGAAACCTTTGCCAACTGGCGTAAGATCATCGACATGGGTGGCTATGTCGCCGATCACCAATCCTATTCCTGGCAAGAAGCGTTGAACTTCATGATCGAAGGCGATGCGGTGGCCTATCTGATGGGGAACTTCGCCGTTGCCGCGATGCGCGAAGGCGGTCTGGACGACAGCCAGATCGACTTCTACCAGTTCCCGAAGATCGCGGATGTGCCACAGGGCGAGGATGCCCCGACCGACACGTTCCACATCCCGTCAGGAGCCAAGAACAAGGAAAACGCCCGCGCGTTCCTTCAGTATGTGACATCGGCTGATGTGCAGACCAAGATCAACGCAGGCGACGCCTTGGGGCAGCTGCCCATCAACTCTGAATCCTCGGTCGATAAGGACGAGTTCCTCGAGCAGGGTTTCGAGATGCTGAACACCAGCGCCAAAGGCGGCGTGGCCCAGTTCTTTGACCGCGACTTCAGCGCCGAGATGGCCAGCGTCGGCATGGAGGGGTTGCAGGAATTCATGGTGGTTCCCGACAACCTCGACGACATTCTCGAACGTCTCGAAGAAACGCGTCAGCGCATCTACGAATAACGCTAAAGCGTCGCGTCCTCCCGCATTGGGGGGGCGCAACCCACCGCTTCAATCCATTCGCAAGCCCGCCGACGGCCGGTTTTCGCATGTGTTGATTTACCGGAGACCACGGCATGGCAGCAACAACACCGCCCCCCGCGCGCAGTTGGTACAAACGCAACGAGATCGCGCTGACGCCGTGGCTTTTCCTGCTGCCGGCGATGCTGTTCTTTGCGGTCTATGTGATCATTCCCATCGGCCAAAGCGTGGCGATCAGTTTCTACCAGTGGGACGGACTGGGGGAAAAGACCTTTGTCGGCACCGCGAACTATGAAAGGTTGCTGGGGATCGGCGACCAGAAGATGGACCGCAAGTTCGAGATCTCGTTCTGGAACAACCTCAAATGGCTGGTGCTGTATTTGCTGGCGGTGCCTGCGGGGCTGTTCATCGCCTTGTTCCTGAACCAGACCGTGCGCGGCATCCGTATCTACAAGTCGTTGTTCTTCTTTCCTTTTGTCATTTCCCAGGTGGTCGTCGGGCTGGTGTTCTCGTGGTTCTACCTGCCACGCGAAGGGCTGCTGAACGCGATGCTGGCGATTTTCGGGGCAGGGCCGGTGAATATCCTGGGCGACCCGTCTACGGCGACCTACGGGATCATCGCCGCGGGGCTGTGGCCGCAGACGGCCTATTGCATGATCCTTTATCTAACGGGTCTGAATGCGGTGGACCCCGAACAGATCGAGGCCGCGCGACTGGACGGGGCCAAGGGGCGCAAGATGCTGTGGTACATTATCCTGCCCCAGCTCAAGCCCGCGACGTTCATCGCCTTTGTCGTCACCATCATCGGCGCGCTGCGGTCGTTTGACCTGATCAGCGTCATGACCAACGGCGGCCCCTTCGGATCGACCCGCGTGCTGTCGTTCTACATGTTCGAAGAAGCGCTGTCCGAGTTCGGCTTCCGCATGGGCTACGGCTCTGCCATCGCGGTGATCCTGTTCCTCATCATGCTCGGGTTCATCGCCTATTTCCTCTATGCCATGTGGCGCGAAGAGCGGGAGGCTCGCTGATGTTCCCTACACCGATCGCCAAACAATCGCGCAGCCGCCAGCTGACCTATCAGACGTTGCTGCCCGTCGCGCTGATCCTGTGGCTCTTGCCGCTGATCGCGGTGGCGCTGTTCTCTATCAAACCGGGGTCGGATTTTGCCGCGGGGAACTACTGGGGATGGCCGTCCAGCTTCGAGGGACTGACGAACTACGGCAAGGTCTTCTTTGAAAGCAATATGCCGCGCTATTTGATGAACTCGGTCTTTATCACGCTGCCCACGGTGCTGGGGGCGATTGCGCTGTCCAGCATGGCGGGGTTCGCCTTGGGGATCTATAAGTTCAAGGGCAACCTGCTGATCTTCTTCATGTTCATCGCGGGGAACTTTGTCCCGTTCCAGATCCTGATGGTGCCCGTGCGCGACCTGACCATATCGCTGGGGATGTATGACAGCATTCAGGGGCTTGTCCTGTTTCACGTGGCGTTCCAGACGGGCTTTTGCACGCTCTTCATGCGCAACTTCATCCGCGCATTGCCCTTCCCCTTGATCGAGGCCGCCCGCGTCGAAGGCGTGGCCGAGTGGCGCATCTTCTTCTTTGTCGTGCTGCCACTGATGAAGCCCGCGCTGGCCGCGCTGGCGGTATTGGTCTTTACCTTCATCTGGAACGATTATTTCTGGGCCGTCGTGCTGACCCAAGGGCCAAGCGCGCAACCTGTCACCGCGGGCATCACCGAATTCAACTCGCAGTTCCGCGCAGCCTATCACCTGATGAGCGCGGGATCGATTGTCGCCGCCTTTCCGCCGGTCGCGATGTTCTTTCTGATGCAGAAACACTTCATCGCCGGTCTCACGCTTGGCGCAGTAAAGTAGAGAGTTATGACACAGACCTACCGCCTTGATGACGGGCACCAGACGCTTGTTCTGGCCTCTGCGCATGACCGCTTGCCGCAGGTGGTCTATTGGGGCAGCCCGCTGCCCGACGGCGAAAATCTGGAAGAGATCTGCGCCGCCCATGCCATCGACGTCACAGGCGGCATGCTGGACGAGACCCCTGATCTGTCGCTGTGCCCCGAAGCCGGGCGTAGCTTTCCGGGGCAGGCGGGGATCTCGGTTGCGCGCGCCGATGGCACGCCGCTGCGCCCCGTGTTTCACCTGCGCAACGTGGTGCAGGATGCAGGGCTGCGGTTTGTCTGCGCGGCACCGGACGAGGGGCTGACGCTGACCTTTGACTTTGGGGTTGATACGGGAACCGGCGTGATCACCTGCCAGACGACACTGGAGGCCGCGCAGCCCGTGCGCCTGCACTGGCTTGCCTCGCCGGTGGTGCCCGCGCCGCAGCCGAGTACAGAGATGATCGACGTCTCGGGCCGGTGGTGCGGTGAATTCCAGTTGAACCGCACCCCGTGGCGCGCAGGCATCCACGCGCGCGACAACCGCACGGGTCGCACGGGCCACGAACACTTCCCCGGATTGCTGATCCCGACCACGGGGACCACAAACACCCAAGGGACATGCTACGGGTTGCACTATGGCTGGTCGGGCGGTCATACGATGATCGCCGAAGAGCTTCAGGACGGGCGGCGGCAGGTGCAATGGGGCCATGCGGCTGGCACTCAGGACGCCCCCGCGACACGGTTCCAGACAGCACCGCTTTACCTGACCTATTCTGACACCGGCCTGAACGGCTGTGCCGTCAGCTTTCAGCGCCATCTACGCGACCGCATCGTGACATGGCCCAAGCCCGACACCCCGCGCCCCGTCCATTACAACTGTTGGGAAGCGGTGTATTTCGACCACGACTGGTCTGTCCTGACCGATATCGCCGACCGTGCTGCCGCTTTAGGGGCAGAGCGTTTCGTGCTGGATGACGGCTGGTTCGGACAGCGCGATGACGACACCAGCAGTCTGGGCGACTGGATCATCGATCCGCGCAAGTACCCCAAGGGGCTGACCCCGCTGATCGACCATGTTCAGGGCTTGGGGATGCGTTTTGGTCTCTGGTTCGAGCCCGAGATGGTCTCGCGCGATAGTGACCTCTACCGCGCCCACCCCGATTGGATTTTGGGCCCGCAGGACCAGATAGAGGGGCGTCAGCAGCTGGTGCTGAACATGGCGCTGCCGCAGGTCCAAGACCTGCTTTACGACCGTATCTCCACGGTGCTGCGCGACAATGCCATCGACTATATCAAATGGGACCATAATCGCGTGTTGCCCGCACCCGACGCGGCGCAGACACGGGGCGTCTATGCGCTGCTGGACCGGTTACGCGCCGATTTCCCGCTGGTCGAGATTGAAAGCTGCGCGTCAGGCGGGGGACGGATCGATTTCGGGATCATGGCGCGGACCCAGCGGGTCTGGCTGTCGGATAGCAACGACGCGCTGGAACGGCTGCGCATCCAGCATGACGCTGCCTTGTTCCTGCCCGCTGCCGTGACCGGCAGCCATGTCGGTCCCCGCCACTGTCACACCTCTGGCCGCACGCTGGACATCAGTTTTCGCGCCTGGGTCGCCGCGCAGCGCCACATGGGGTTCGAGATGGACCCGCGCGAGCTCGACGCCCGCGAAACCGATGTGCTGAAACAGGTCACGCAGTGGTGGAAGGACAATCGCGGATGGATGCGCACCGCGGATATCCTGCGGCTCGACAGCGCTGATCCAGCGGTGATCGCAGAGCAGCAACAGGCCGCCGATGGGATGCGTTTCGTGGTGTTCGCAGGCAATGCCGCGACCTCGGCCCAGATCTCACCGCGCCCGCTGCGGCTGACCGCACTTGACCCGCAAGCGCGCTACCGGATCACGCTGGCAAACCGCGACGAGGCGGTCGCGCTGTCACGGGGCGATGCCGCGCTCAAGACCCGCGATCTGGTGCTGTCGGGCCAGTACCTCATGAACCATGGCGTGACCCTGCCATGGTCGTTCCCTGAACGCATGTGGGTCATTGAAGGAACACGGCTATGACAAAAGAGAAACGCAACCGCGCTTGGTACGGCAAGAATGATCGGGACGGGTTCATTCACCGCAGCTGGATGAAAAATCAGGGCTTTCCCGACCACGCCTTTGATGGCCGCCCCATTATCGGTATCTGCAATACATGGTCCGAGCTGACCCCGTGCAATTCCGGTCTGCGCGATCTGGCCGAAGGGGTGAAGCGCGGCGTGTGGGAGGCAGGGGGCTTTCCGGTCGAATTTCCGGTGATGAGCCTTGGCGAGACCCAGATGAAGCCGACCGCCATGCTGTTTCGCAACCTGCTGGCGATGGACGTCGAAGAAAGCATTCGCGCCTATGGTATTGACGGTGTGGTTCTGCTGGGCGGCTGTGACAAGACCACGCCGGGTCAACTGATGGGCGCGGCAAGCGTCGATCTGCCGACGATCGTTGTCAGCTCCGGCCCGATGCTGAACGGCAAGTGGAAGGGCAAGGACATCGGCTCTGGCACGGATGTGTGGAAGTTCTCGGAAGATGTGCGCGCGGGCGAGATGACCTTGCAGGATTTCATGGCCGCTGAATCCGGCATGAGCCGGTCCAAGGGCGTGTGTATGACGATGGGCACGGCCTCTACGATGGCGAGTGTGGTAGAGGCGATGGGGATGTCACTGCCCACCAATGCCGCGCTGCCTGCCGTTGATGCGCGCCGCATGGCGCTGGCGCATCTGACCGGCAAGCGCATCGTCGAGATGGTCGAGGAAGATATCAAGCTATCGCAGGTCGTTACCCGCGCCTCTATCGAGAACGCCATTCTGGCCAATGCCGCTGTCGGCGGGTCGACCAATGCCGTGATCCATCTGCTGGCCATCGCGGGCCGCGTCGGCATCGACCTGACGCTCGATGATTTCGAGCTTGGGTCGGATATCCCGCTGCTGGTCAACTGCATGCCCTCGGGTAAATATCTGATGGAGGACTTCTGCTATGCGGGCGGGATGCCCGTGGTGCTGTCCCATCTGCGCGACAAGCTGCGGCCCGCGCAGACCGTCATGGGCGGGGATATCCTTGCCTATGCCGAAGGGGCTGAATGCTACAACGAGGATGTGATCCGCCCGCTGGATAATCCGCTGCGCCCTGCGGCCGGGTTGAAGGTGCTGCGCGGCAATATCGCGCCCAATGGGGCGATCGTGAAACCCTCGGCGGCGACGGACGCCTTGCTGGAACACGAGGGCGAGGCATATGTCTTCGAGAATATCGAGGATATGAAAGCCAATATCGACCGCGAGGATCTGCCGGTGACCGCGGATACGGTTCTTGTGCTCAAGGGCTGCGGCCCAAAGGGGTACCCCGGTATGCCCGAAGTCGGCAATATGCCGATCCCCGCGCGTCTGGTCAAAGAAGGCGTGCGCGACATGGTCCGGGTGTCCGACGCGCGTATGTCCGGCACCGCCTATGGCACCGTTATCCTGCACGTCAGCCCTGAATCCAACGCAGGCGGCAATCTGGGGCTGGTACAGACCGGCGACCGTATCCGGCTGTCGGTGGCGCAGGGCACATTGGACGTGCTTGTCTCTGACGAGGTGCTGGCAGAGCGCCGCGCGGTGTGGGTGCCCGAACCACCCCGATACGACCGCGGCTATGCCAAGCTCTATACCGAGACGGTATTGCAGGCAGACAAAGGCGCGGACCTTGATTTTCTGGTGGGTAAAGACACCCGCCCCGTCACACGGGAGAGCCACTGATGACCCTGAACGCAACATTTCCCGATCTGCGCGACCGGTCGGTGTTCATCACCGGCGGCGGCGCGGGGATCGGTGCCTTTCTGACCGACGGGTTTCTGGCGCAGGGGGCCAAGGTCAGCTTTGTCCAGCGCAGCGACGCCACCGCGTTTTGCAATGAGATGGAAGAAAAACACGGCCTGCGCCCCCATGCGCAGACCTGCGATATCTCGGATATTGCGGCACTTCGGTCCAGTCTGGCCGCGGCCGCCGATGAGCATGGACCGGTCACGGTTCTGGTGAACAACGCCGCCAATGATGCCCGTCACACCGCCGAAGAGGTCACCGAAGACTTCTGGGACCAGTCGCAGGCGATCAACCTCAAGTCCTATTTCTTCGCCTGTCAGGCCGTACTCGCAGGGATGCGCGCCGCGGGTGGCGGGGCCGTGGTGAACATGAGCTCGATCTCGTATATGATGGGGAACGCGGGCTATCCTGCCTATACGACCGCCAACGCCGGCATCAATGGGATGACCCGTTCGCTGGCGCGGGAATTTGGGCCGGACAAGATCCGCTTTAACGCGCTGGCACCGGGGTGGGTGTTGACGGAAAAGCAGATCGAACAATGGGTCACGCCCGAAGCACTGGCGGCGCATATTGACCGGCAATGCCTTAAGGATACGTTGAAGCCGCAAGACATCGTGGATGCGGTGCTGTTTTTATCCTCTGCCTCCAGCCGCATGATGACGGGGCAGTTGATGGCCGTCGATGGCGGCGTCGTGGTCACCGGATAGGAAGGGATACCGTGCAACACTACGCTGAATGGATCGCTGTCGATTGGGGCACGTCAAACCTGCGGGTCTGGATGATGGGGGCCGATGGCAAGCCTTTTGCCGCTGACAGGTCTGACAAGGGGATGGGGGGGCTGACGCAGGACGGGTTCGAACCCGCCTTGCTTTCGTTGATAGACCCCTACCTAGATCCGGACCATGTGACCCCAGTGATCTGCGCGGGTATGGTGGGTGCCCGCGAAGGCTGGTGCGAGGCCGCCTATGTCGCCACGCCCTGCGCGCCTCCGGATGCGCGGGCGGCGGTTGCTGTACAAGCCCATGACCCGCGGATCGCAGTGCACATCCTGCCCGGCGTGAAACAGATGGCTGCCCCTGACGTGATGCGCGGCGAGGAAACCCAGATCGCAGGGGTGCTGCTCAGTCAGCCGGAGTTTGACGGCATCCTCTGTCTGCCCGGCACCCACACCAAATGGGTCCACATCAGCGCGGGCGAGATCGTGAGCTTCCAGACGTGCATGACCGGCGAGATCTTCGCGCTGCTGGCCAGCCAGTCGGTCCTGCGCCATTCGGTGACCACGGCAGAGTGGGACGAGGACAGCTTTATCGACGGCGTCACGCAGGCGATGGACAGCCCGCAAAGCTTTGCCTCCAGACTATTTGGCCTGCGTGCAGGGGGGCTGTTGCAGGGCACACCTGCAGGGTCGGCGCGGGCGCGGCTGTCAGGGCTGCTTGTGGGGCTAGAGCTGGCCGGCACGCGCCCCTATTGGCTGGGCCGCCATGTCGCCATTCTGGGCGCAGACAGCGTCGCCGCGCATTACCGGTGCGCATTGGCCGCACAGGGTGTGCAGGCCGAAACACTGGATAACGCGGGTCTGACGCTGGCGGGCCTGACCTCTGCCTATCGTTCATTGAAAGGGGCCCTTGTATGAGCCGCAATATCATCGCCATTCTGCGTGGCATCCAGCCGCATGAGGCCGCCGACATCTGCGCCGCCTTGATCGACGCAGGCATCACCCGCATCGAGGTGCCGCTGAATTCGCCAGAACCGCTGAAATCCATCGAAACGATGGCCCAAACCTATGGGGCCGACGCGTTGATCGGCGCGGGCACGGTGTTGGACGTTGAAAACGTCGTAGCGGTGGCGGCTGTGGGGGGGCGGATGATTGTCTCTCCGAATGCGGACCCTTCTGTTATCACGGCAAGCAAGGCGGCGGGCATGATGTCCTATCCCGGTGTGATGACGCCAACGGAATGTTTTGCCGCGCTTAAGGCCGGGGCCGATGGGCTCAAGCTGTTTCCGTCGTTCCTGCTGGGGGTCGAAGGGCTCAAGGCGATCAGGGCGGTGCTTCCGGCGCAGACCGAAACCTATGCGGTTGGCGGCGTCGGCCCGTCGAATTTCGCGGAATGGCTGGCGGCTGGGGTGACGGGTTTTGGCCTTGGGTCCAGCCTGTATAAACCGGGGCAAAGCGCGGCTGATGTGGCACAAAGCGCGCGCGCGGCGGTAAGGGCCTATGACAAGGCGACCCTCTCTTGAGCGCCACACTCTTTGATGCACGGACGTGCGAGTTGGGCGAAGGGCCGCTGTGGCACCCCGAACGGGGCCAGCTGTTCTGGTTCGACATCCTCGGCAAAACCCTGATGTCGCGGCAGGGCGACAAAACGCTGTCGTGGCAGTTTGACGAATGCGTCTCTGCCGCGGGGTGGATCGATAGGGATACCCTGCTTGTCGCGTCCGAAACCGCGCTGTGGCGGTTCGACCTAAACGGAGCGGAGCGTTCCCTCGTCGTGCCACTCGAGGCGGATCAGCCGCTGACCCGATCCAACGACGGGCGCGCCGATCCGTGGGGTGGTTTCTGGATCGGGACAATGGGCTTCAACGCAGAGCGGGGGGCGGGGGCGATCTACCGCTACTACAAAGGCGCGCTGCGACAGCTTTTCGCGGAGATTACCATTTCGAACGCGATCTGCTTTTCGCCCGATCGACGATTTGCCTATTACACCGACACGCCCACGCGCCAGATCATGCGCGTGCCCCTTGATGCCGCAGACGGCTGGCCCTCGGACCCGCCAGAGGTTTTCGTCGATCTCAAGAAAGACAAGCGTAACCCCGACGGCGCGGTTGTCGACAGCGACGGCTGCTTGTGGAACGCGCAATGGGGGGCCGCGCAGGTCGCCCGTTACAGCCCCGATGGCTCCCTGTTGCAGACCGTTGATATACCCGCAGCGCAGGCCACCTGTCCGGCCTTTGGCGGTTCGGATCTGCGGACGCTCTTTGTCACCTCAGCCGCGCAGGGCCGCGACGAGGCGGAGGATGGCCAGACCTTCCAGCTTGCATCGGACGTGCGAGGCCAGCGGGAACACCGGATAATTTTGTGAGGCGTGATGAAACGAACCCTAGGGACTTGCTATTACCCTGAACAATGGCCCGAAGAGATGTGGGAAACCGACGCCCGCCGCATGGTAGAAGCGGGCCTGACATGGGTGCGCATCGGCGAGTTTTCATGGAGCAAACTAGAACCGCAACCCGGCCAGTATGAGTGGGCGTGGCTGGACCGCGCGATCGAGGTTTTAGGGGCTGCTGGTCTGCGGGTTGTGCTGGGCACCCCCACCGCCACCCCGCCCCGCTGGATGCTGAAACGCCACCCCGACATGCTTGCCGTGGATATTGAAGGGCGTCCGCGCAAATTCGGGTCGCGCAGGCACTACTGTTTCAGCCACGAAGGCTATCAGCAGGAATGCATTACGATTGCCACGTTGATGGCGAAACGCTATGGCGCGAACCCCCATGTGGCCGCGTGGCAGATCGACAATGAATACGGCTGCCACGACACGGTGATCTCGTATAGTGATGCGGCAGCCCATGCTTTTCGGGGCTGGCTGGCACAACTCTACGGCACCCCCGCCGCGCTGAATGCCGCGTGGGGGAATACGTTCTGGTCGATGGACTACGACAGTTTCGACGACATCGACCCGCCCAATCTGACCGTGACCGAAGCCAACCCTGCGCATTGTCTGGCGTTCCGGCGGTTCAGCTCGGATCAGGTGGTGGCATTCAACCGGCTTCAGCTTGATGTGATCCGCCAGCACAGCGCCGCCCCCGTGAGCCATAACTACATGGGCCGGATCACCGACTTTGACCATTTCGCAGTGGGTGAAAATCTTGATATCGCCACATGGGACAGCTACCCGCTGGGCTTTCTCGAGGATCGGGTGGGCGCGGATGCAGCGCAGCAGCACCGCTATGCGCGGCAGGGCGACCCTGACTTTCAGGCGTTCCACCACGATCTTTACCGCGCCGTGGGCAAGGGCCGCTGGTGGGTGATGGAACAGCAGCCGGGGCCGGTGAACTGGGCCCCGCACAACCCTGTGCCACTGGCCGGTATGGTGCGTCTGTGGACATGGGAGGCTTTCGCTCACGGGGCCGAAGCGGTGTGCTATTTCCGCTGGCGACAGGCCCCTTTCGCCCAAGAGCAACTGCACGCCGGCTTGCTGCGCCCCGACAGTGCCGACGCCTTCGCGATGGCGGAGGTCCGGCAGGTCGGCGCAGAGATGGCCAAGGCTCCGGATGTGCAGCCCGCGCAGGCACCGGTCGCGCTGCTGTTCGACTATGACGCGGATTTCGCATGGGCGACCCAGCCCCATGGTGCGGATCTAAGCTATTTCGGGTTGGTCTTTCACACCTACAAGGCGCTGCGGCGTCAGGGGCTGTCGGTCGATATCCTGCCCGCCACCTGCCGCGATTTTGACGGCTACGGGCTGGTGATGGCACCGGGGGTGATGCACATGCCGGACGCTCTGAAACAGGCGCTGGCGCGCAGCGCGGCGACGGTCATCTATGGCCCCCGCAGCGGCGCGCGCACGTCCGAGATGGCGATCCCCGTGCCGCTGCCCCCCGCAATCGACGGGTTGGACGTAACGGTCACGCAGGTCGAAAGCCTGCGGCATGACATCTTCGTGCCGCTGGAGGGCGGTGGGAAAGTGATCCGCTACCGTGATGTGCTGGACGGCACGGCAAAGGTCATCTTGCAGACCGCTGACGCAGAGCCGGTTGCCATGCGCGACGGGCAGCAGATCTATCTGGGGGGCTGGCTGGATGAGCGCACGCTCGACCAATTCATCGGCGGGCTGTGCGGCGAGGCAGGGATCGACGTGCTGCCGATGCCCGAAGGGGTACGTACCCGCACGACGGGGGGCGAACGGTTCTGGTTCAATTACTCAGATGCAGAGGTTGCCTGCCACGGTGTCGAACTGCCCGCCGCGGGCGTTCTGCGTGTGCCGGTCTGACCACAGGGGCGCGGCCCAAGAGACCGGATACCGCCGCGTCATTGGCGGTATCCGGTGCGTCACTTTACCAAGATGTGATGACGGTCCCGTGGTAGCTTTCATCGATGAAGGCTTTGATCTCGTCCGAGTGATACGCCTCTAGCAGGGTCTTGACCCAAGGCGCGTCTTCCTTGCCCTCTTGTACAACGATCACGTTCACATAGGGGTTGTCGGCGCTTTCCATCGCGATGGAATCTTCCTTGGGGCTAAGACCCGAGGCGATGGCGTAGTTGGTGTTGATCAGCGCCGCATCCAGATCGGCCAGCGAACGGGGCAGCTGCGCCGCGTCAAGTTCTTTGAACGACAGGTCTTTGGGGTTCTCGGTGATGTCCAGAACGGTGGGCACCAGACCCGCAGCGGGGTCGACCTTGATCATGCCAAGCTGTTGCAGCACCAGCAACGCGCGCCCGCCGTTGGTGGGGTCGTTCGGGATGCCAAAGGTTGCGCCTTCCTCAAGCTCGGCGATATCGGTGATCTTGTCCGAATAGATGCCCATCGGCGTGGTGATCGTGTTGCCCACAACCGCGAGCGCAAAGCCGCGGTCTTTCATCTGTGCCTCAAGGTAAGGCACGTGCTGGAAGGAGTTCGCCTCGATGTCGCCATCGGCCAGCGCCTGGTTCGGCACCACATAGTCAGAGAATTCGACAACGTCGATCTCAAGGCCCATTGGTTCGGCCACACGGGCGACCTCTTCCATGATCTCGGCGTGCTCGCCGGGGGAAACGCCGACTTTGATCTGCTCGGCCATCAGCGATGTCGCCATAAGCGCGAGGGTAGAGGTCAGGGTCGCAATGCGTAGCATATATATGCTCCTTTAACTGGGAAACGAAATTGGGAGGAGGAGACGGGCGCTATTGCCCGCCGCTTTTGGTGGCGCGTTTGTCGACAGCGGCTGCGATGCGTTCGCCGATCGATTGCACAAGCTGCACCAAGACGATGAGGATGATCACGACAACCGCCATAACGTCGGGCATAAACCGTTGATACCCATAGCGAATGCCCAGATCGCCCAGACCTTCACCGCCCACGGCGCCGACCATGGCGGAATAGCCGATCAGGCTAACAATGGCGAGGGTGAGGCCAAGCGTGATTCCGGGAAGGGCTTCGGGTAGCAGCACCTTGCGGATGATCTGCAACGGGGTCGCCCCCATGGCGCGCGCCGCCTCGATCAGGCCGGAGTCAACCTCGCGGATCGCGTTTTCCACCAGACGCGCAATGAAGGGCACGGTGGCAATCGTCAGCGGCACAATCGCGGCTGTCGTGCCGATCGACGTGCCCGCAACCATCCGCGTGAAGGGGATGATCGCGACCACCAGAATGATGAACGGCACCGACCGCGTGGCATTGACCACCAGCCCGAGCACCTTGTTGACCCAGGGGGCCGACAGCAGCTCGCCACGTTGCGAGGTCGCCAGAAACAGCCCCAAGGGCAGGCCAAGCAGCGTCCCCAGCAGCGCCGAGATGGCGACCATATAAAGCGTCTGGCCCGTGGCCTCGATCAGTAGGTCGATAAGGTTAGCCGACATAGCCAAGCACCTCCGTCATAAGCCCGTGGCTTTCCAAAAATGAACGCGCCTCTGCGGCCTTGGCCACAGGCAGCGACACCAGCAGATTGCCGAAGGGGCGGGTGCCGATTTCCTCGACCGCACCGGCAAGGATATTGACCGGAATGCCCATGTCCTGCGTCAGCCGTGCCAGCATCGGGTCGGTGGCGTGCTGTCCTGCAAAGGTCACGCGGATCACCTCTTCGCCGCCCTGCGCGGGGGCGTTTGAGATCAGACGATCCTTGACGAAAGCGGGCAGGGTGACGCCGGTCACCCCCGACAGGAAAGACCGCGTGGTCGCATGCTGAGGCGCGGTGAAGATATCGTAGGTCTCGCCATGTTCGACGATGCGGCCCGCATCGATCACGGCGACGTGGCTGGCGATGTCACGGACCACGGCCATCTCGTGGGTGATCAGTAGGATGGTCAGCCCCAGTTCGCGGTTGATGTCCTTGAGCAGCGACAGCACCGTTTGCGTCGTTTCAGGGTCCAGCGCGGATGTCGCCTCGTCCGACAGCAGCACTTTGGGGCCGGTGGCCAGTGCCCGCGCGATGCCGACGCGTTGTTTTTGCCCGCCCGACAGCTCTGCCGGATAGCGTGTGGCGTGCGCGCTAAGTCCGACCCGTTCGATCAGGTCGGCCACGCGGGGTTTGATTTGCGAGGACGGCACACCGGCGATTTCCAGCGGTAGGGCGATATTGCCCGCCACGCTGCGCGAGGCCAGCAGGTTAAAGTGCTGAAAGATCATCCCCACATCGCGGCGGATCGCACGCAGCTTGGACCCCTTTGCAGCCCCCACATTCTGTCCGCCCACGAGAACCGCGCCCGTCGTAGGCCGCTCGATCCCGTTGACCATGCGCAGCAGCGTCGATTTGCCAGCCCCCGACCGTCCGATGATGCCGGTGATTGATCCCGGCTCCATCGCCAAAGAGACGCCTTCAAGCGCCGTGACAGTCGTGCCGCCGGATTTGGAATAGGCTTTGCCCACGTTCTCGAACGTGATCGACGCGCCGTTGGGTTCTGTCATGATCGGTCCAGCCTGCGGTCGGTTGCGGTGGCGCCCGTAGACAGAAAGGCAGGGGGTATTGCAAGCGCAGTTTTCGCATACCCGCCCTGACTTTACCGATGTGCTGAACGCTAGGTTTTCACAGGTCCAGCACCAGATGCCCCCCCGCCGCCGCCGCGCGCGACTGGCAGGTGATCAAGGTGGTTTCACGCTGCGCCTGTGACAGCACATAATCGCGGTGATCGGCGTCGCCCTCGACCAGCCCGCAAGCGCAAACCCCGCAGATCCCGTCGGCGCATTTCACATCCACGGGCACGCCTGCCTCTGCCAGCATATCTGACAGGCTGCGGTCGGCGGGGACGTGGATGTCTTTGCCGGTCTTGGCCAGATGGACCGTAAAGCTGTGATTCTCGCGCGGGGGGGCTTCGGGGACGGCGAAATATTCGATGTGACACTGATCCTCGGCAAAGCCCGCGCGGGCGGCGGCGGTCATTGCGGCCTCCATATAGGCGGGGGTGCCGCAGGCGTAGGCGTGACTGCCCGCAGGGTGGCCTGACAGGATCGTGTCAAACTCTGCCCGACTGCCTTGATCGCTGACGTGCAGCACGGCATGGGCGGCCCAAGGGGCGGCAGCGATCTCTGCCGCAAAGGCCAGATCAGCGGCGGTGCGGGCTGAATAATGCAGCGCGAAGTCGCGGCCCAACTGATGCAGGCGGTGCGCCATGGCGATCATCGGGGTGATACCGATGCCACCGCCCATCAACACGCTGAAGGGGGCGTCTTCGGTCAGGGGGAAATGGTTGATCGGGCGGGCGGCGAAAATCTTGCGCCCCTGCGTGAAGATACGGTGCATCAGGGCGCTGCCGCCGCGGCCCTGATCCTCGCGCTGCACGGCAATGACATAGCGCGACCGGTCCGAGGGATCGCCGCACATGGAATACTGGCGCAGGTATTCGGGCGCGATCACCACATCCAGATGCGCCCCTGCCTGCCACAGGGGCAGATCGGCCCCGTCGGGATCGCGCAGTTCATATCGCGTGATGCCGTCGCTCAGCACATCCGCGCGGGTGACGGTCAGCGGCAATACCGGACTATCCGCCAAGGGCTTGAGCGCAGGGACCAGACCTTGCGTGTCTCCGCTTGCGACCCGCGCGCGGTGCGTGTCGGCGGGGATCATCGCGCCATAGGCGCGGATGCCGGCCTCGCGGTCCATCGGGTCGGGGTAGGGGTATGGATGCGGGGCAAGCGGCGCAGGGTAGACGGCCAGCGTCTGGTCTTTCGCGCGCAGCTTCAGGTCTTTTTGCAGACCGCGGGTGTTCACCGGCTTGTCCGTGGGGCGGTAGCCACCGTCGTCCTGCACCTCCAGATCCCACCACCATTTCTTGACGGGGTTGATGTCGCCACGGTCCAGCAGATCGTCGAGCTTGGCTAGCGCTGGCGCGGTGGCGGGCAGCTTCATCGCGGTCCAGCGCCACACGCTGTCGGCCAAGATCCCCTCAAGGTTCCAGGGGCAGGTCTTCATGCAGCGCCCGCACATGGCGCCGCCCTCGGTCGTGATCCGGTATGTGGCGCATTTCTGGCTGTCGGATTTCCAGATCTCGTAGCCGTTGAACATCAGCTTCGGCCCCGCCGTGATCGCCCCCGAGGGACATTCCCGCGCGCATTTCTGGCAGCTTTCGCAGAATTTCTGCAGGCCGAAGTCGATCGGCTTGTCATGGGTCATCGGTAGGGTGGTCGTCACCGCGCCCGATTTCAGACGCGGGCCGAGATAGGGGTTCAGGATGACTTCGCCGATGCGGCTGACCTCGCCCAAGCCCGACAGCAGCAGCAGCGGGGGTTGCAGCACATCGCCATCCATTACCGTATGCGCCTTGGACGGATATCCCAGATCGCGGATCAACCGCGCCAGTACGCCGCCCACAAGGCTGAACCGCAGATAGGCGCGCATGGATTGCGCCACGCTGATCCAGTCATCGCCCGAAGCCCCCTCCATCGTGTCGAAACCCTGATCGATCACGAGGCTGATCGCCTGATCATGGGGCGGGTCGATCGCGGTGCCAGTGGCGTCGTGGCTGTACCACGCCCAATCGGGGCATCGGCTGACGCCCACGGCATCGGCCCCCAGGAAATAGGCAACCGCCTTGACCATCTCTGCCGCCTGTTGCGGGGCGAGGGCGGTTTGCGTCTCGGCAGCTTGCCCGTCTTGCAGCAGACCAAAGGCCCCAAGCGCGCGCCGCTGCGCCATAGAGGTCGGCGTCTTGCGGATGTAGCGCCCGCCGGTGGCCCCGTCTTGCAGCTTTTTGCCCATGTCCCCGAACAGCGCACGGCTGAACATATCGGTGCGCTTGGGCAGACGCGGGATGCGCGGTTCGTCCATATAGGTCGTGGGGCTGTCCACGCGTTTAAGCTTTTCAAAAGGCTGCGCGCCATCGACAAAGCGTCGGGTTGCATAGGCGGGCGCTGTGCGGGGCAGGGCAGCGGTGGCCAGAGGGCGGTCACAGGCCAGATCCATCGCCATGGTGACGGCGGCCAGCGAAAAGCGCGTGCCGACAAAAGGAGCGGTCAGCTGACCGTCTTGAGGCAGCGCCAGCCCCGCCGCGACCGCCAGCTGGTTCAGATCCACATCGCTTGCCGTCATCGTGTGACCGCGCGCCGGACGCCCCAGCAGGCGGATGTAATTCGACAATACCGCCGCCGATTCCGCGGCCAGTAGGGACGACCGGTGATCCTCCATCCCCGCGATCCATGTCGCACCGGGTTCATCCTGCTCGACCGCGCGAGGATGCGCGACAAGCAGTACCAGCGCATGGGTATGGCCTGCGATATCCGTCTCGGGTGCGGTGACGGAGTCGCGCAGGTCGGCCATGATCGCATCCACACCAGAGGCGAGCGTTTTGACCTGACGCGTCTGCAAATCCTGCGCCAGCCGCGCCACATCCGCATTGCGCAGGGGCTGTGCCAGATGGTGGTCGGGGGCAAGTTTGCAAATCCCCACCATCGTCGCATCGTTGAAATGGGCGAACGCCTTGAGGTGCTGCGCCCGCTCGGTCAGATCGGCGGGGATCTCGGCCAAGGCCTTATTCACCAGCCCCTCGCGGATCGCATCCAGCATGGCGCGGTGATCCCGCGTCGCTTGTGCAAGCGGACGCGCGTCGCCCGTCACGCCCAAGGGGGTGAAGGCCGGCACCGGCCCTGCAACACCCTCCGCCCGCCGCAGCTTTTCAGTCGGGTAGGCACCCATATGGATGGGGCGGTTTTTGCGTGAACGCAGCCGTGGGGTCATGGATATTGCCTCTTAGTTCGGCGCTATAGTTGTCCTAGATCAACTATTTTGCAAGCAAACAGTAGCGGTGCGGCAAAAATGAAGTATTCATGCTTTATGACCGGACCCGAGAACACCTCTGACCCTGCCTCCTATCGTCTGCATGACAGGCTGGGCTTTCGCGTTTCGCGGCTGGCCGCGGTTATGCGTGCCAGTCTGGATGCAGAGCTTTCGCAGCTTGGGCTGACACGGTTGGAATGGTGCGTTTTGGCCAGTATCGCGCTGGAAGGCATCACCGCGCCCTCCGGTATCGCCGAGAATATCGGCATCACCCGCCCCACGGCGTCGCGGACGTTCAAGCAGATGCGCGACAAAGGCTGGCTGGTGCAGAACCTGACAGAAGGCGACGGGCGCGCCCGTGCGATCACGCTGACCGGGGCGGGGCAATACCTGCTGGCACGGGCGCGGGTGCTGGTCGACGCGCATCAGGCGCGGTTTCTGGACAAGCTCGACCCCCAAGCGGCGGCGCATTTCCTATCCGCGCTGGATACGCTCCTTGAAGGGGTTCACGACCGGTTCGACGATCCGTAGGGGGTTTCAGGTCACCACGGGAAAGACGTTCGACTGCTTCAGCACGCCATAGGCAAAGCTGGAATCAATCGACGCGATGCCGGGGATGTTGTGCAGCTTGTGGCGCACGAATTCTTCGTAGCTTTTCAAGTCCTCGACCAGCACGCGCAACAGATAATCTTCGCTGCCGGTGATGACATAGCAATCGAGGATCTGTTCGGTCTCGTGCACCTTCTTCTCGAACAGTTTCACCACGTCGCCCGTGTGGCTGCTTAGCCGGATGCGCACCAGCGCGGTTACGGGCAGCCCGTAGGCGCGTTCATCCACAATCGCGGTATAGCCCTTGATCACGCCCTTTTCCTCAAGCGCGCGGGTGCGCCGCAAACAGGGTGAGGGCGACAGATTCACCTGAGCCGCCAGATCCTGATTGGTCAGACGCCCGTTACGCTGCAGCGCTTTGATGATCTCGCGATCTTTGCTGTCCATCTTGGCCCTCTAAGGGCAGGATATGCCCCAAATTCATAATATCGCGCAATCATTAGCAAGCATCTGCCCGTGGATACAGCGTAAAACAGCGCAGATACAACGCGCAGGACGAATATGCTCAGTTCCCCCTCACTGCCCGCCGCACATGGACTTGGTCCGCAGCAGATCCCCCTTCGGCCCCTGGTTGGCTATCTCGCGATTGCGGTGACCGTGCTGGTCTGGGCGGGGTTCGCGCTGTCCACCCGTGCCGCCAGCGGGGCGCAGTTGACGTTTGGCGATGTGGCGCTGATCCGGTCGGGTATTCCGGCGCTGTTCTTTTTACCCTTTCTGCCAAAACGTATCGCTGTGTTAAGGCAGTTGCCCGCGCATCGCTGGCTGATGATCGCGGCGGGGGCGGGCCTGCCGTTCTTCTGGCTCGCGGCTATGGGCGGGGCGCAGACCTCGGCCACGCATGTGGGGGCGTTGATTGCCGGGACGACACCGGTGTCGGTGGCGGTTCTGACGTGGGTGATCTACCGCCAGCGCCCCGCGGTGTTGCTGCCGCTGGGGATCATCCTTGTGGGGGTGGCGGCGCTGATCGGGGCCTCGGGCAATCTTGCGGCAGGCAGTTTGACCGGCGTGGCGCTGCTGCTGTCGGCCAGTCTGCTCTGGGGGTGCTATACGCTAGGGCTGCGGGGCAGCGGGTTGGACCCGATCGGCTGCGCGCTGGTGCTGGCACTGCCATCCACGCTGGTGCTGCTGCCGCTGCTCGCCACGGGGGTGTTGCCCAGCAATCTGACGCAGGTGCGACTGGCCGAGGCGATGCCGTTCATCCTTGCCCAAGGGGTCGGCGTCGGCCTTGTCTCGAGCCTGACCTATGCCATCGCCATCGCCCGCCTTGGGGTCGCGAAATGTGCCGCGATCGGGTCGCTCGCCCCTGCGATTGCGGCGGTGCTTGCCGTGCCGCTGCTGCACGAGGCCCTGACGCTTGGCACGATTTTGGCCGTTCTCATCATTTGCGCCGGCGTCATGCTGGCCAACCGCCCCAAGGAGTAACCCCGATGCTCGACGCGCTTGCCGCCCTTCCCGAAGACCCGATCTGGGGTCTGACCTCTGCCTTTCGCGCCGATCCGCGCAGCCACAAGATCGACATGGTCATCGGCGTCTACCGCGATGACAACGGGGCCACGCCGAATATGAAGGCGGTGCGCATGGCCGAGCGCGCCTTGGCGCAGGACAGTGCGCCGAAAACCTACCGCGCTTTGGCGGGCAATGCGGTGTTCAACGCGGGCATGGCGCGGCTGGTCTTGGGCGATGCGCCCGCGCGGATCGCGCGCAGCCATGTGATCCAGACGGTCGGCGGGACAGGCGCTTTGCGCGTCCTGGGGGATATGCTTGCCAGCCTGCGCCCCGACACCACGGTCTGGAGCACGGACCCCGGCTATGTGAACCATCGTCCGATATTCGAGGGAGCCGGGCTGACGCTGCAGTTGTATCGCTGGCAGGCCAAGGGCGACGCACTGGATCTTGACCGCGTGCTCGCGGATCTGGCGGCGGCGAAGCCGGGGGATGTGGTGCTGCTGCACGGCTGCTGCCACAACCCCACGGGCATCGATCCCGATGCGGATATGTGGCATGCGCTGGCCCGATTTTGCGCGGCGCGGGGGCTGATCCCGTTGATCGACATTGCCTATCAGGGCTTTGGCCGCGGGCTCGACGAAGATGCGGCGGGGCTGCGGGTGATGGTCGATGCGGTGCCGGTGGCGATGGTTGCGGCAAGCGGGTCCAAGAACATGGGGCTATATTGCGAACGTATCGGGGCGGCGATGGTGCTGGGGCCGGATGCGGCGTCCATCGCCCATGTGGGTCGCCACCTAGAGACATTGACCCGCGCGAATTATTCGATGCCCCCCGAACATGGTGCCGCTGTCGCCTGCCACGTCTTTGACACCCGCACCATCTGGGAGGAAGAGCTCAACAGCATGCGCGCCCGTGTCCAATCGCTGCGGCAGCAGTTGGCGGATGCGCTGGCCGCGATAGATGCGCCGCCCGCGTTTCAGGCGCTGCGGCACCATCAGGGGATGTTTTCCCTGCTGCCCCTCGCGCCCGACCAGATGGACAGCTTGCGCCGTGACCACGCGATCTATGGCACGGCCACCGGTCGGATCAATATCGCCGGTCTGCGCAGCACGCAGATCGAACAGGTCGCGGCGGCGCTTCGGGAGGTGTCACAGGCGTGACACTGGCCCGCCCCTTGGGCCAGCGTCTGTAGGCCTTAGCGCGGAGCGGCGTCGAGCATCCCCAGACGCGGCTCTGTCAGCGAGGTCACGGCAATGCGCCCGTCGGGCAGGGTCACGGCACCCGTGGTCAATGCATAGTCACCTGCCGGATCCTGAAGCGTTTCCAGCACCTTGCCCGAGGCATCCATTCGCAGGACAAAGCCATAGCGCAGCGGCGCGGGTTTCATCGCGTCGGGCAGGCGCATGATCACGCGGCGCAGGAAGGGGCTGTTTGCCAGTTGATCCATGACGGGGTTGCGCGGGCTGACCAGACCGACCCAGAATGTGCCATCGGGGGCGTTGTTGATATTGTCGGGAAATCCCGGCAGGTTCTCTAGCACCACCGTGCCTGCGCTGCCGTCCATGGGGAAGCGCCAGACGCGGTAGTTGCCGGTTTCGACCACAAATACCGCGCTGTTCGCGTCATCCACCGCCACCCCGTTGGCAAAGTTCAGACCATCGGCAAAGACAGTCGTTTCGCCCGATGCGGGGTCGTATTTCAGGATGCGCCCGTTCGACGAATGCTCCACCAGATCCAACACCGACGCCGCCAGCGTGCCGCCGTTATCCTGCGCGCCAAAGCGGGTCGAGGCATCCGAGAAATAGACGCTCCCATCGGCGGCGATATCCACATCATCGGCGTAAAGGATCGGGCTGCCGTCCGTGGTCGTCTCGGCCAGCAGGGTCACCTTGCCGCCGCGGTCCAGCGACAGCAGGCCACGATAGGCGTCGGCGACGTAAAGCGTGCCACTGTCGTCAAATTCGATCCCAAGAGGGCGGCCCCCGGTCTGCGCAAAGACGGTGATGGCCCCGTTCTCTTCGATCCGCAGGATTTCACCATCGTGGGTGGCGACATGTACCAGCCCGTCCGGGCCGATATCGGCATCCTCCGGCCCGCTGCGGCCCTCAAGCTCGACGATCTTCAATGCGGTCAAACGGTCGTTGGCCGCGAAATCACCGGTGTAGCCCTGATCCGGCGGGGCCTCCCACGCGACGGGGGCGACGGATACGGGCCAGAACGCGAGGTAGGCAAGCAAGGCCAGCAGGGCGATGCCCAGTAGTGTAAATAGTTTTTTCATCGGTGATCTCCTCCCCAGAGTTCGCGCCGAAGTAGTGGCGCACAGCGTAGGGTTGCCGATCCCTCTGGCAGGTGCAAGAGGCTACGCCGCGCGATTTCTGTCAGCCGCCGTGGCCCGCGCCGAGGTCGCATCCCCCGCAGTGGTGAACACCGCGAGGGGGTGCTCCTTAGCTCTCTACTTCGAAGGTCAGCCCTGCATTGGCTGTGAGCCGGTCGATGATCGCACCACCAAAGGCAGGGGCCGCCGTCAGCACGCCGCCGGGGGTGTCGGCGGCTTCCTCGATCAGACAAAGCGCCGCTTCGGTCAGCATTTTGGAGGTGGAGCCATAGCCCGGATCGCGGTCGCCCTTGACGCCAACGGTCAGCCGCTCTCCGTCAGCGGAGGTGCCGGTGAACATCAGGTCATAGCTGCCGTTGTCGCGTTCTTCTTTCGACGGGCCTTCGCCGGGTTTGATGTCATCATCGCCCATCGGGTTGGATTTGGCGATGCTCTTGGCGATCGCCTCGCCTTTTTCGCCCTTGCCGGTGAACATCATCTCTTCATAGGTGAAATCCGTACCGTAGGGGTGGCCCATCAGCATATTGGAACGATGCACGTTCTTGGTATTGATCGACGCCATCACGAAAGGGGCGACCCAGATGCCGAAATCGGGGTCTTCGTAGGGCTTGTTGCCGTAAGGCTGTGTCGGCCCCTCAAACCCCGGTGTCAGCGCAAAGGAAGAGACCAGGCGTTTCATCACATCGGGATCCCCCATGGCCAGCTTCATCGTCTCTTTGCCCGACGCCGCCGTCCCGCCCGAGAACGTGCCCTTCATCCCGCGCACGCGTCCTTTGACGGCTTTCAGCGGCGCGCCAAAGCGTTTTTGTGCCTCTTGCTGCAGGAAATAGACGCCCATATCGAAGGGGATGCTGTCAAAGCCGCAGGAGTGTACGATCCGGGCTCCGCTGGCCTTGGCGGCATCGTTGTACTTTTCGATCATGTCCCACATGAAGGGCGGCTCACCCGACAGGTCGACGTAATCGGTGCCTGCCTTGACACAGGCCGCGACCAGCGGCTCGCCATACAGCAGATAGGGGCCGACCGTGGTGATGATAACCCGCGCCCGGGCGACCATCGCGTCAAGCGAGGCAGGGTCAGAGGCATCGGCCTCGATCAGGGGGGTGTCGGCGGGCAGGCCCATCTCGTCGCGCACCTGCGCCTGCTTGGACGCGCTGCGCCCTGCCATCGCCCAGGGTCGGTCCGGATAGGTCGCGTGGATGTATTCCGCGACCAGCCGCCCCGTAAACCCTGTCGCGCCGTAGATGATGATATCGAATTCAGCCATGTGCCGTTCCTCCCCGATTGGTTGCATGTCTTTGCGCCGACTATGGGACAGCGCAGACGGTATTGACCATTACCGAGTTTCAGAACGCTGCGTCGGGGGGCAAAAGAAACGGGCCGCAGCAGATGCTACGGCCCGTATCGAATTCAGGTAGGATGCGTCCGGATCACTCCGCCGGGAGCTTCCATGCGTCGCGGTCGATATCCAGATCGGCATAATCGTCCGGATTCAGCACGGGGCGCTCGACGCCTGCCTTCAGCTGACGACGGAAGTCGCGCAGCAGGCGCATGGCCACGGGGAAGAGCATCATGATCGCCAGCAAGTTGACCAGCGCCAGAATACCCATCATCGGATCCGAGAAGAAGAACACCGCCGTCGCCGCCGGTGCTGTCGCACCCAGGAAGACAATCGCGATGATCGCGATCCGCAGGCCGAGGATGCCCAAGGGGCTCTTGGTCAGTACCGTCATCGCGTTTTCACCCAGATAGTAGTTGTAGATGATCGACGAGAACGAGAAGAGCAGGATCGCGCCGCTCAGGAAATACTGCACCCATGTGCCCAGATGCGACACCATGCTTTGCTGTGTCAGCGCCACGCCGTCGATGCCTTCGGCACCGGGGACATAGACATCGCCCAGCAGGATCACGAAAGCCGTGCACGAGCAGATGATGATCGTGTCGATAAAGACCGAAAACGACTGCGTGATGCCTTGGCTGATGGGGTGACGTACCTCGGCGGTGGCCGCGACGTTCGGGGCAGAGCCCAGACCCGCCTCGTTCGAGAACAGACCGCGCCGCAGGCCTTGCGCAACCGCAGCACCCATACCGCCACCAACGGCTTCTTGCAGGCCGAAAGCATTGGTCACGATGTCATAGATCACGCCGGGCAGGCTGGTGATGTTGAGCAGGATCACGATCAGCGCCATTGCCAGATAGCCGATGGCCATGATCGGCACGACAACGTCCGACACTTTGGCAATGCGGTGGATGCCGCCAAAGATGATAAAGCCCGAGATGGCCGCCAGCGCGATCCCGGTCCACAGACGGTCAATGCCAAAGCTGTCCTGCATCGACCCTGCAACCGTGTTGCCCTGGAACGCGTTGAAGCCCAGACCGAAGGCCGCAATCAGGCAGATCGCATAGATCACTGCCAGCCAGCGGTATTCCTTGCCCAACCCGTGGATGATGGCCGCTGCCGGACCGCCGCGGTAGCTGTGCTCTCCGACTTTGCGTTTGAAGAGCTGTGCCAGTGAACATTCGACAAGGCTGGTGGCCATACCGACCAACGCGATGGCCCACATCCAGAAGACCGCACCCGGCCCGCCAAGGGTGATCGCAACCGCGACGCCCGCGATGTTGCCGCCACCGACACGTCCACCGACCGACACCAGCAAGGCTTCGCGCGCCGAAATCTGGTTGGAATCATCCGCGTTGTTCTTGTTCGACAGCACGCGGAACATGCGGCCAAAGTATTCGATCTGCACAAAACCGGTGGCAATGGTGATGAAGATACCGAAAATGACGAGGATCGGGATCAGCGACCATCCCCAGGTGAAGTCTCCGATCCAGCCGAAGAGCGTTTGTAGAAATTCCATATAAATGTCCCTTTGTTTTGCCGCGTTTTACGGTGTTCTTGGCCAAAGCGTAAAGCCGAATGACGCAGCGCGAAGCACGCAGCCCCGGTGCGACGTCTAGTGCGTTGATCCTTATACAGGTTATTTCGAAATTCAACTCTAGCGGGTTAGCCCTTCGCGCGTTAATCGGCCATTTCTCCGCATTGATCCGCAGCCAGATAGGCGTGTTGCGCGTCAAACTGCGCAAAGCAGCTCAGCGCGAGGTGGATTTTGACGAAGGCCGCCTCGGCTGTCATCTGGCCGCCGTCGACCACCCCGCTGTCGCGCAGCGCCTTGCCCGCGGCATAGGTGCCGATCTTCATGCCGCCCTCGGCGCATTGGCTGACGGCCACCACGGGAACGCCCTTGCCTTGCGCCTTGCCCAAGGCGGCACGTAGGGCGGGGCTGTCGGGGACCGTGCCCGTGCCAAAGCAGCGCAGAACGATCCCGTCGCAGGTGGTCGCCGCATGATCCAGCAGAGCGGCGCTGAAACCGGGGGTGACGGTCAAAAGGGCAACCTCTTGGGGGCGCAGGGGGCTGAGCTGCGGGTCGGGTGCGGTGGCACGCGGTGCCCTGTCGGTTGGCGCGGCGGTGAAGGCGTCCAGCGCCTGCGAATGGGCCTTGCGCACCCGCCCGCCATGCAGCCGTTTGCCGCCGAATTGCACCCAGACCCCCGCCGGTGCGGTACGCGCTGCGGCAAGCGCATCGATCAGATTGGCCGTGCCGTCCGTGTCAGCCACAGTCAGCGGTCGCATCGCGCCGGTCACGATCACAGGCTGCGCCAGACCGGGCAGCGCAAGGCACAGGGCGGCGGCCGTATAGGCCAGCGTATCCGTCCCGTGGGTCACGACGAAGCCGTCAAAGCGGCCCCGATGCTGATGGATGGTCTGCGCGATGCGCGCCCAATCCTGCGCCGTGGCGAGCGCGGAATCGATCAGCGGATCAAGGCGCAGCACGTCGACCTCTCCGGTGACCTTGCCGCTGGCCACCAGCGCTGCGACCGCATCTTCGACCACCCCGTCACGAGGGGCGAAACCGTCAGGGGTCTGGGCCATGCCAATCGTGCCGCCCGTGTGGATCAAGAGTGTCGCCATGCTGCGCCCTTTGTGTTGATTGCCGCCCAATATGCCCCGTCAGGAGCCCTGCTAAAACTGCCGCAGGCGGACCAGAAGCGCCCGTCGCTGTCAAGCCTGTTGACCGTCGGCGTATGGGGCCAAAGCCGCCATGACGTGACATCCGGCTTGACGGGCAGGGTGCGGCGGCGCGTATATACGCCCGACACGACCGGAAGGCCCCCTGATGCGCACACCGACCCGCCGCCATTTTATCGCCCTTGCCAGTGCGGGTGCCGTCGCCGGATGCGGCGGGCAGGGCGGGTTCTCTGTCGTTGATCCGGACCACGCCAGCGCAGGGGGCGGGGCGGATGTGGGCGCGGGCGTGCAACAGCTGCTTGTTGCGACCACACGCACCGCCGATCCCGCGCCGATCGCCTACGGTGCGGGGCGGGCCAAAACGCTGGATTTTGTGCGGCTTGCCATCTCGATCCCGCCGAACCACGAGGTCGGGCAGATCGAACGCAGCCGCGGATCGCGGGCCGACCCCGCACGCCATTTCGCCCTCACCGGGGCAGAGACCTTGCCGGATCTAGAGGCGCTGGTCTTTGCCGCCCGCGCCGCGTCGACACCGGGGCAAGAGGCGGTGGTCTTTGTGCATGGCTATAACAACGGCTTTGCCAAAGCCGCATACCGTCATGCGCAGGTGGCGTGGGACTATGAATTGAAGGGGCCGCAGATCCACTTTTCGTGGTCTTCAGCGGCGAACCCGTTCGAATATACCTATGACCGCGACAGCGTGCTGATCGCCCGCGATGCGCTGGCGACTTTGTTGCGGCGACTGCTGCGCGAGGACGGGCTGCGCGTGTCGCTGGTCGGGCATTCTATGGGCGGGCTGCTGATCATGGAGACGTTGCGCCAGATCGCGCTGAGCGGGGACCGCGCCCTGCTGGACCGTTTGTCTGCGACGACGCTGATCTCGCCCGATATCGATATGGATCTGTTCCGCGCGCAGGCCCATGCGCTTGGCCATTTGCCGCAGCCCTTTACCGTGGCGATCGCGCAGAACGACCGGCTGCTGCGCCTGTCGTCGGGCTTGTCAGGGGGGGCTGCCCGTCTGGGATCGGTAGAGGATCTGGACCAGCTTGAAGGGCTTGGCGTCTTCGTGGTGGATATGACGGGCATTGCCGACACGGGCAGCAATCACTTCCTGCCGGGCACCTCAGCCTCTGCCATTGCGCTGATAAAGGGGTTGCGAGACGCCGATGCGCTGGCCCCGCAATCCCTGTCGGTCGGACCGGTGAGCATCAAGCTGGGCGGGTAGCCGCGTCGCCGTCCAAGCCCGCCGTTGAAATGACCGCCCGAAGCGCTGTGATAAAGCGCGCTATCATCCTGCCATCCTCTGCCAAGTTGCGGCGCAGGGATCGGGGCAGCTCCAACTGCACGCCCGCGCCGCTGCGGGTGCGGTTGCAGATGTTACTGGGGTGTACGCCGGGCAGGGCCGTATTCAGCGCGGCCCCAAACCCCGCCGCGCGCAGTGCGTCGCCCACAGCATCCCGAAGGGTTTCGTCACGCCCGCCCAGCCAAACCGTGTCGGTGCCATCATCCTTGCGCCCGTGAATGGCGATCGACGTGTCCGCCCCTGCCACCAGCGCCAGCGCCCGAGGTTCATCAAACCGATGCGAGGTGATGTGGTAATCGCCATGCGCCCCGGCGCGCAGCGCCTCGAACAGATAGAACGACAGATCATTCCCGGCGACAGCCCGTGCGATGCTTGCCGTTTCCGGTTCGATCGTCCCGCCGTGGGGCGCAAGGATCGCGACGCGCGTGCCACGATCCTGCACGGTGATACGGTAGTCCCGGTCCTGCTCATGCGCCGCGGCGAGCGTGGCGAAATCGGGGTAGCGGTCGGCCATAGCCTATACGTCCAGCTTGGTGATCGTCTTGCTGATCTTGCCGCCGACGCGACGCAGGCTCACCATCTCTCCGAAGCGGATGTGCAGCCAGTCTGACCCATCCTCGGTCAACGGTTCAGACGCGAAAATGGCCGAAGTCGCTTCGCCCTCGGGGCTGGCATCAACCTTGTAGCTGTCGGCGTAGTCCTCGAAATTCTCGCCCATCAACAGGTACATCGGTTCAAGCAGCATCGACAGGGCGTAGTCATCGGTGCCGGGGCCGGCTTTGCGCAGCTCTTTCCAGTCGCCTTCGGGTCCGGTTTCGCCTTTGTGGCCGGCCCCATAGTTCACGCCGATGATCCGGTCGGTGGACACCAGCGCGATCTTCAACTTGGTCAGGGCGACCAGATCCAGTTTGCGCATCGCCTGCAATACGGCATCAAGAAGCTTCTCGAACGCTGCCTGCACGGCGTCATCGCTATCGCCGTCCAGCAGGGACAGCAGCAGCACGTAGAAGAATTCCGTGTCCGTCGTGCCTTTCATCTGCCGCAGGAAATCGTCTTTGCACAGGGGCAGCAATTCGCGCTGCAGCAGTCGCCAATGGGGCAGGGCTCCGTTCTGCGCGATGATCCACGGGGTGCCCTTGAACGAGAACGGGTGGCAGTTCTCGTCCGCCAGCACATTGCGGGCGTCATAGGCCGCAGCGCGGACATGGGCGAGCATGGTGCTGGCCTGTAGGCTGGGGATGATGCCGGGGGCGTTGTCATCGTGGAACGCGGCCATGGGGCGGTGATACAGCAGCGGTTCCTCGGGCTTCAGCAGATGCGCGCTCCATAATCCGAAGCCCCAACCGGCGAGCTGCAGGTTCGGGTGCAGCTCGGGATCAAGGCTTTGGTTGATCAGACTGTTTTCCGGCTTGATCAGCAGGCTTTCAAGCGGGATTTCAGGCCCGATATAGGCGAGAACGCGGCACATAGCTTTCCTATCACATCAAGGGTCGATCACGGGCACCACCAAGCGGCGGCATCCCGTATCATTCTGTCAGCTCAGGTAGGGCGGCGCGGGCCAAAGGCCAGATCAGGGGATCAGAGGGGGCGGACACCTGCGCATGTGGCAGGGGCGTCCGGCATATGCAGACGGTCGCGGGTCAGCGTGTTGCGCTCACAGCGCGATAGGTGCTGTTTTGCGGCATCCGTATCGCCACTGAACCGCTGCAACGCGCGCCGCCACGCCCGCAGCGCAGAGCGTGCGGACCAAGGCAATGCCGCTTGGGCCAGCCAGCCGCGCAGTTCCGGCGGCAAGCGATCATAGGCGGCCATCGGGTCTTGTGTGCGACGGCGTGCGGCAAGGCTGCTGCGGCAGTTGGGCTGGCGAAGGGTGGTTTTCGGCATGGTACTTTTGTCGCTGGAAGCAAGGGGTGCGCCGCCACCGTCAAGGCAGGCAGCGGCGCAGGATGTCAGTGCGCCTGCATCTCGGCAGAGATGTAAGCGGGGCTGAGGGCCGCGGGGTAATATGTCGGCCAGTTGGTGACCTCTTTCAGCAGGGCCGCGCGATCATCCCCCCAATAAAGGTGATAGTGATCTGCCTTGGCGGGCGCGATCTTGTGGTCGCTGAACTGGAAGAACATCGGAGCTTCGGCGTCACCGCTGACCTTTTCAAAGATATAGCGCACACCGCGATTGCCCTTTTCATAGGTCAACACCTCGAAGCCGTCGCTTTCATACCGCCCCTGCACCGATGTCTCGCCCGTGTAGAAGGTTGCGGTATCGCCCGAGAATACGATCCGGTCGACATCGGTGGCATAGCCGGTAGTGTAATAGGCTTTGTATTCCTCGGCGGTTTTGTCACCCTTGGCCGCCTTATGCGCCATCACCGCGTCCAGATCACCGCTTTGCAACAGCGGGTAGACGGACTGCCAGTCGCCCTCCCAATCGGCCAGCGGGCGCGGTTTGATCTGCGCATCGTCGAAGTAGCCTTTGTAGATGTCGTCGTCGCCGTGATCGTTTTTGTGATCATGATCATGATCATGGTCGTGATCGTGGGCTTCGTGGTCATGCGCCTTGTCTTTGGCGTGATCCGCAAGGGCGGGCAGGGCTGTGCCGGCAAGAGAGGTCGCGGCCAGAGCGGAAAGAAATGCGGTGTGGATGCGGGTCATCATGGGCTCCATTCAGGGTCGGTAGAGAAGTGATTCGTTATGTTATAACGTAACTATTTCCCTGCAGGCAAGCCACGCGGAGAGCAATGATCAGAATTCTTGATTAAATCAGTCAAGGCAGTAAGGTCGGGACACGATTGCCGGTAGGGAACTTGAAAAGGGCCGTGCAGTCGCTCTGGGAGGAGAACAAAATGAAGACTAATAATAGTATTAATCGACGTTCGTTTTTGACCAAATCGGCAGTCGCTGGCGGGGCTGCGGCTGGCAGCATGCTGGCGGCTCCGGCGGTTCTGGCGCAAGCGCCATTGGTTATCAAAATGCAAACGTCATGGAATGATGCCAACATCTGGCAGGACTTCGCACGCGACTATGCCACCCGCGTCGAAGAAATGTCGGGCGGGCGCGTCAAGGTCGATGTGCTGCCTGCGGGCGCGGTTGTTGCGGCGTTCCAAGTGCTGGACGCTGTGAATGACGGCTTGATCGATGCTGCGCATTCGGTGCCTGTCTATTGGTACGGCAAGAACAAGGCCGCGTCGCTGTTCGGCACAGGTCCGGTTTTCGGCGGCTCCGCAACGACCATGCTGTCGTGGTTCTACGAAGGCGGCGGCCAAGAGCTGTATAACGAGCTGACACAGGACATCATGGGCCTCGACGTGGTTGGCTACATGGGTTTCCCGATGTTTGCGCAGCCCTTTGGCTGGTTCAAGGAAGAGGTGAATTCGGTCGAGGATCTGCAAGGGTTCAAATATCGCACCGTGGGTCTGGCGGCCGATCTGATGGCCAAACTCGGCATGTCCGTCGCACAGTTGCCGGGCGGCGAAATCGTGCCTGCGATGGAGCGTGGCGTGATCGACGCTTTCGAGTTCAACAACCCCTCGTCGGACAAGGACTTTGGCGCGCAGGACGTGGCCAAGAACTACTATCTGTCGTCCTATCACCAGGCGTCCGAAAGCTTCGAGTTCCTGTTCTCGCGGACCTTCCTTGAGGATCTGGACCCGGACCTGCAGGCGATCCTGAAATATGCTGTCGAAGCGGCCTCTACCGCGAACACAGCCAAGGCGATGAACCGCTATTCCGCGGATCTTCAGTTCTTGCAGGATGAAGCAGGGGTCACCGTGCGTCGCACCTCGAAAGAGATTCTGGACGCACAGCTGAAGGCATGGGACGAACTGATCCCCGAGCTGGAAGCCGATCCGTTCATGAAAAAGACCCTCGACAGCCAGCGCGAGTGGGTCAGCCGTGTGTCGTATTACGAGCTGATGAACTCGCCCGACTACGGTCTGGCCTACGAGCATTACTTCCCTGGCAAGATCAAGCTCTGATCCCGCTGACAGGTAAAGTACAGAACCCCGGCACTTTTGTGTGCCGGGGTTTCAGACGAGGCATGGGGACATCATGATTTCATTTATACGGTTCGCCGACAGCCTGTCGGCATGGTTTGGCAAGTCATTCGCGTGGCTTATCCTGCTGATGTCCATCGGCACGGGCTACGAGGTTTTCGTACGCTATGTGCTTAATAGCCCGACGGCCTGGGCGCTGGACGTTTCCTTTATCATGTACGGCACGCTGTTCATGATGGGCGGGGCCTATACGCTGTCGCGTGGCGGGCACGTGCGGGGCGATTTCCTGTACCGGCTGCTGCAACCCAAGACCCAGGGCAAGATTGATATCGTTCTGTATATCGTCTTCTTTTTCCCCGGTGTGCTGGCCCTGATCCTGTCCGGCTGGAAATACGCCGCGCGGTCCTGGCAATACGGAGAGGTCTCCGTCAACAGTCCCGCTGGTGTGCCGATCTACCAGTTCAAAGCGGTGATCGTGGCGGCGGGCATATTGCTGTTTATCCAGGGAATCGCGCAGGTATGCCGCTGCATTATCGCGATCCGGGACAATTACTGGCTTGAAGCGGACGAAGACGTTTTCGAGACCGAAGACCTTTTGATCCAGAAGGCCAACATGGCCGAGAAAGACCATATCACATGACCGATCCGCAAATCGCCCTGATGATGCTTGGGCTGTTCATCATCTTTGTTTTTCTGGGCTTCCCGATCGCCTTTACCCTGATGGCCATGGGCATCGGTTTTGGCTACTACGCCTATTTCGATGCGCGCCGCATGTGGCGCGGTTTTGACCGGCTGGATGAAACCGCCGGACAATGGGAACAATGGTCGAGTTGGATAGAGGGATTCTATAACAACCGAATATTTGACCTCTTCGTGAACCAGACCTTTACCGTGATGTCGAACGAGGTGCTGACGGCTGTGCCCTTGTTCCTGTTCATGGGCTATATCGTCGAACGCTCCAACATCGTGGACCGTTTGTTCACCACGCTGAACATCGCGTCCAAGAATGTCCCCGGTTCAATGGGGGTGGCGGCGCTGATCACCTGCGCGCTGTTTGCCACGGCGACAGGGATCGTGGGCGCGGTTGTGACCTTGATGGGCCTGCTGGCGCTGCCGGCGATGCTGAAAGCGCGCTATGACCCGTCCTTTGCGGCGGGCATTATCTGTGCGGGCGGCACATTGGGGATCCTGATCCCGCCGTCGATCATGCTGATCGTCTATGCGGCGGCGACCAACGTGTCGATCGTGCGTCTTTATGCGGCGGCGCTGCTGCCGGGGCTGACGCTGGTGGGGCTGTATCTGGTCTATATCATCGGGCGGTCTTTGCTGCAGCCATCGTCGGCACCAAAGCCTACGGCGGATGAGGTGCCGGACATGCCGATGGGCAAGCTGGTGATGATGATCATCACCTCTTTCGTGCCACTGGCTTTCCTGATCTTTGCGGTGCTCGGGTCGATCCTTTTCGGTCTCGCCACCCCGACAGAGGCGGCATCTATCGGTGCATTGGGCGGTATCTTCCTTGCCTTTATCTACCGCGCGATGACATGGCAGCGTTTGCGTGAAAGCGTCTATCTCACCGTGCGCACCACGGCGATGGTCTGCTGGCTGTTCGTCGGCTCCTACACCTTCTCTGCCGTGTTCTCCTATCTCGGGGGGGAGCATGTGATCTCGGAGTTCGTGCAATCCATGAACCTGTCGCCGATCCAGTTCCTGATCATGGCGCAGCTCATCATCTTCCTGCTGGGCTGGCCGTTGGAATGGTCGGAGATCATCATCATCTTCGTGCCGATCTTCCTGCCGCTGCTCGCGGTGTTCGAGATTGATCCGCTGTTCTTCGGTATCCTCGTGGCGCTGAACCTGCAGACCAGTTTCCTGACCCCGCCGATGGCGATGTCGGCCTATTACCTTAAGGGCATCGCGCCGCCGTCGCTCCTGCTGACGCAGATCTTCAAGGGGGTCATGCCGTTCCTCTTCTGCGTGATCCTGTCGATGGTGCTGATGTATGTCTTCCCGCAGATCGTCTTCTATTTGCCGGATCTGTTTTATGGACGGTAACCGGATGACGGGTCACGGGGTGGACGGCACCCCCAGCGTGACGCTGCTGCGCGACAGGCTGGCGTCCGGCGCGCTGGATGCGCTGGCGCTGGTCGACAGCTATATCAAGCGGATCGAGGCGCGCGAGCCGCAGGTCGGTGCATGGGCGTGGTTCGATCCCGAATTCGCGCGCGCACAGGCCCGGACGCTGGATGCGCATCGCCGGGCAGGGCGTCCCTTGGGGCGGCTTCACGGGTTGCCGGTCGCGCTGAAGGACGTGATCGACACCCAACGCATCCCCACGGAAAACGGCTGCGTTCAGGATGCTGGGCGCGTGCCCCTGCGCGACGCCTTTGTGGTAGAGCGGTTGCGCAAGGAAGGGGCGATCCTGATGGGCAAGACGGTCACGACCGAGCTTGCCTTCATGCAGCCCGGCAAGACCGCGAACCCGCATAATCTGGCGCATACGCCCGGCGGATCGTCCCAAGGCTCTGCCGCGGCGGTGGCGGACGGGATGGTGCCGCTTGCCATCGGCACCCAGACCGGCGGGTCGGTGATCCGCCCGGCGTCCTTCTGCGGGGTGACCGGATATAAACCCACCTTCGGCGCGATCCCGCGGCGGGGGGTGCTGACGCAATCGCCCTCGCTTGATACGATCGGGGTCTTTGCCAGCGATCCCGCAGGGGCAGCACTTCTGGCCGAGGTGCTTTTCGGGCAGGATGACGAAGACAGCGCGACCACGCTTTGCGCTGCGCCCGCCTTGCATGCGGCGGCGACTTCGGCCCCGCCGCTGCCGCCCGTGTTCGGCTTCATCCGCCCGCCGGGATGGGAGGATGCGGAGCCGCAACTGCATGACGCCTTTGCCGAGCTGCTGGACGCGCTTGGCGATCAGGCGTTCGAGCTTCCGTTGCCAGCGGTGTTCGACACGGCAGCAGACCAGCGCAAGCTGATCAATCTGGCCGAGATGTCCTATCACTACTACCCCTATTGGCACCGGGGCGCGGACACGCTGGGGCCGATCACCCGCGACGCGATAGAGCAAGGCAACGCCGTGCCTGCCCGCGATTACCTGTCGGCCCGCGACATGCCCAAGGTGCTGAACGCCGCGCTGGACGAGATGTTCACCCGCTGCGATGTGATCCTGTGCCCCTCGGCCCCCGGTCCGGCACCCAAAGGGTTGGAAACCACGGGCGATCCGGTGTTCAACGGGCTGTGGACCTTCTGCGGTACACCCTGCATCAACCTGCCGCTTTTCACCTCGACCGAAGGGCTGCCCATGGGCGTCCAACTGGTCGGCGCTCGCCACAATGACGCGCGGTTGCTGCGCACGGCACAATGGCTGACCGACTGGGCCGCCGGTGCCTCTGCATAAAGGATATCTGATATGAACCGACTTCTCGCATTTGTGGCGTTTGCGACCATCACCACCTTTCTGCTGATACTGGCGGTCAAGGTGCCCAGCCCTGATCTGGTGATCATCGTGGCGATCACGCTGGCGTTCATCGCCTTTGATCTGTTCACCTCCAGTCACAACAAGAAAGACTAGCCGATGTCCAAACCCGTGATCTGGATCACCCGCACCCTGTCGAATGCCACGCTGGAACGCGCCCGCCGCGACTACGAGGTGATCTGGAATGCCGCCGACACCCCCGGCAGCGCCGAGGATATCATCAGGATGAGCGCATCCGTCGACGGGATCATCCCGTGCCACTCCGAACATTTCAGCGCCGATGTGGTGGCGCAGCTCGACCCGCGGCTGAAAATCGTCGCGAACCATTCGGTCGGGGTGGATCATTGCGATCTGGACGCGCTGCGCGGCAAGGGGATCGTCGTGACCAATACGCCCGATGTGCTGTCGGATGCCACGGCAGAGCTGGCGATGATGCTGATGCTGGGGGCTGCGCGCAATGCGGTCGCGGGGGACCGGACTGTGCGGTCCGGCACATGGGATTTCTGGTCGCCGGCCTTTCTGGTGGGCAAACAGATGACCGGTGCGCGGCTGGGGATCGTGGGGATGGGCGGTGTGGGTCGTGCCTTTGCCTGCAAGGCGCGCGGCTTTGATATGGAGATCCACTATCACAACCGCAGCCGTCTGTCGCCCGAGGATGAAGCGGGCGCGATCTACCACGAGACGCTGGAAAGCCTGCTGGCGGTGTCCGACTTCTTGTCGCTCCATTGCCCCGCGACGCCCGAGACGGTCGGGCTGATGAACGCCGACCGTTTGGCGCAACTGCCCAAAGGGGCAGTGCTGGTCAACACGGCCCGCGGCAATCTGATCGACGAAGCCGCTTTGGTCGACGCTCTGGATGCGGGGCATATCGGGGCGGCGGGGCTGGATTGCTTTGTCACCGAACCGGGGGGCAATCCGGCCTTCGCGTCTTATGACAACGTGATGATGATGCCCCATGTGGGCAGCGCCACGGTGCAGACACGCGATGCGATGGGGTTCAAGGCGCTGGATAATCTTGACGCGTTCTTCCGTGGAGAGTCCCCGCCGAACGCGCTCTAGTCTAGAAGGGGTCCGAAGAACTCAATGCGGACCTACGCTGAAAAAAATCGTATACGATTTACATGATCGTATTTATTTGTCATGGTGTGTTTCGAAAGGGGCGCATCATGACACTTCGGCAATCGAAATCGGACATTCTATTCGACCGGCTTCGCCGTGATATCCTGTCGCTGGATCTGCCACCGGGCATGGCGCTGCGCCTACCGGCCCTGTCGGAACACTATGGCATCGGCCTGACGCCGCTGCGCGAATGTCTGAACCGGCTGGCGGCTGAACAGCTTGTCGTGCCCGAGCATAACAAGGGCTTTTGCGTCACCCCGCTGACCCGTGCCGATCTTCTGGATCTGGAACGCAGCCGCGATGCCATCGAAGGCGCGATGCTGGCCCACTCCGTCAGCCACGCCGATGACACGTGGGAGGCAGGGGTAATCGGCGCCTATCACCACCTGTCGCAAACGCCCGTGCCTTCGGTGATCCATAATGACGAGGCACTGGCCCAATGGACGCGGCGGCATCTGGCCTTTCATCAGGCATTGGTAGCGGGGGCGCGGTCTGAATGGATGGCGCGGTTTGCGGGGCAGTTGCAGGACCAGTTGGGGCGCTACCACCGTTTTATTCAGGCAGGCCTGCGCGATCTGACCCAAAGCGCGCCCCCGCTCGCGGCCAAAGCGGCAGAGGTATTCTCTGCCGGTATGGCGCTAGAGCCGCATCGCGCGCTCTATCAGGCAGCAGTTGATCATGATCCGGCGGCGGCGCTTGCCGCCTTTCGCCATCACACCGGCCTGAGCATCGCCGCGTTCGAGGAGCTTTCGACGCTGATGCCTGCCCATTCGCCCTTTGCAAGAACCCTCGGCCCCCAATCGGAGACCCCCGCATGACCGGATACAACCCCGCCGATGAAGGGGCACAAATGTCCTTTGCCAAGGATATGTCCTATACCGACTACCTGTCGCTCGACCCTATCCTCGGGGCGCAGAATTGCAAATCCGATGCCCATGACGAGATGCTGTTCATCATCCAGCATCAGACCTCAGAGCTATGGATGCGCCTGTGCCTGCACGAGCTGTCGTCGGCGCGCACCCATCTCGCGGCGGGTGATTTTGCGCCTGCGATGAAGATGTTGACCCGTGTGGCGCGCATTTTTGAACAGCTCAACAGCGCGTGGGATGTGCTGCGCACGATGACCCCCAGTGAATACAGCGATTTTCGCGACGACCTCGGCGCGTCCTCGGGGTTTCAGTCGCATCAATACCGGCTGATCGAGTTCATCCTCGGCAACCGCAACCGCGCGATGATGAAAGTGCATGAACATCGCCCCGAACTGCACCATATGCTGACGCAGGAACTGGGCACCAAATCGCTCTACCATGTCGCGCTTGATCTGCTGGCAGAGGCAACGGGGCAAAGTTTTGACCCGCAGGCCTATGCGATGGACACGCCTCATGCGGCGGATGATGCGGTGATGCAGGCATGGGTGCGCGTCTACCAAGACCCGCGCGCCCATTGGCAACTATATGAACTGGCCGAAAAGCTCGTCGATCTCGAAGACTACTTCCGCCGCTGGCGTTTCAACCATGTGACCACGGTGGAACGCATCATCGGCTTCAAACGCGGCACGGGCGGCACGTCGGGGGTGAAATACCTGCGCCGGATGCTCGAGGTCGAACTTTTCCCCGAACTCTGGAACGTACGAGGTGCCCTGTGACCCGATTGCCGATGAAAGACCGCTTTTCCCTGCCCGACGGCATGATCTACCTTGATGGAAACTCGCTTGGGCCGCTGCCTGTGGGGACGGCCGAAAAGGTGCAGGATGTGGTGCAGGCGCAATGGGGCGCGCATCTGATCAAGGGCTGGAACCTTGACGGCTGGATGGCGCAGCCCGCACGGGTCGGCAACCGCATTGCCCGCCTGATCGGCGCGCCCGAGGGGTCGGTCACCATGGGCGACACGCTGTCGGTCAAAGTGTTTCAGGCCCTGTCTGCTGCCCTCAAGATGCGCCCCGACCGGCGGGTGATCCTGTCGGACAGCGGCAACTTCCCGTCGGACCTGTATATGGCCGAGGGGCTGATCCAGCAGTTGGGGCAAGGCTACGAGCTGCGCATTGTCGCCCCCGAGGATGTCGCCAGCGCCATGACCGATGACGTGGCTGTCGCGATGATCACCCAAGTCGACTACCGCACGGGCCGCATGCATGACATGGCGCAAGTGACCGCGGCGGCCCATGGGGCAGGGGCAGTGATGCTGTGGGATCTGGCCCATAGCGCAGGCGCGGTGCCCGTAGATGTGGCGGCCTGCCACGCGGAATTCGCCGTCGGCTGCACCTATAAATACCTCAACGGCGGGCCGGGCGCCCCTGCGTTCATCTATGCGCGCCCCGATATCGTCGCGGACATCCAGCCCGCTTTGGCCGGATGGCTGGGCCATGACGCGCCCTTCGCCTTCGAGACCGGATACCGCCCCGCTGCGGGCATCGAGCGCATGCGTGTCGGCACGCCCCCCGTGATCCAGATGACCGCGCTGGAACATGCGCTTGGGCTTTGGGACGAGGTGGATATGGCCGAGCTGCGAGAGAGGTCTGTCGCGCTGAGCGAGCTATTCATCGCGCTGGTCGAAGAAAAATGCCCCGAGCTTGTGCTCGCCAGCCCACGGGATGCAAACCAGCGCGGCAGTCAGGTGTCTTTCGCGTCAAAGAACGGGTATGCCGTGATGCAGGCGTTGATCGCACGCGACGTGATCGGTGATTTCCGCGCGCCTGACATCATGCGCTTTGGCTTCACGCCCTTGTACATCGACGAAGGTGACGTACGTGGCGCGGTCGACATCCTTGCCGACATCCTTGCGACCCGCAGTTGGGACCGGCCCGAGTATCACCAGAAGCGCGACGTGACCTGAAGGGCCAAGCGACATCGGGACGCAGCGCGGTGGCGGTGCGTCTTGATGATGGTGGTCCGCGCGAATGAACGCTATGATCGCACCATGCTTGATCTTCAGTCGCGCCCGAAATGCAGTGAATGCCCGATCCGCCACCGCGCCGTTTGTGCGCGGTGCGATGATGATGAACTGCTGATGCTGGAGCAGATCAAGACCTATCGGTCGTTCAAGGCGGGTGATCCGATGCTTTGGCGGGGCGACGGGCTGACCTATGTTGCGTCGGTCGTTTCGGGCGTCGCGAGCCTTGGCAAAACGATGGAGGACGGGCGCACCCAGATGGTGGGGCTGCTTTTCCCGTCGGATTTCATCGGCCGTCCGGGCCGCGCGGCGATTGATTTCGACGTGGTCGCCGTTACCGATGTGACGCTGTGCTGCTTTCAGCGCAAACCCTTCGAGGCGCTGATCGAAACCACGCCGCATATCGCCCAACGGTTGATGGAGATGGCACTCGATGAACTGGACGCGGCGCGTGACTGGATGCTGTTGCTGGGCCGCAAAACCGCGCGCGAAAAGATCGCGACCTTCATTGAAATGCTGGCGCGGCGGCAGCAATTGGCCAACGCGGATACCCCAGGGCAAGAGCTGGTCTTGCCTCTCACACGGTACGAGATCGCCAACTATCTGGGGCTTACGCTTGAAACGGTCAGCCGCCAGCTCGGCGCGATGAAGAAAGAGGGTATCCTGAGCTTTGTCGACCGTCGCCGTTTCCGCGTGGCCGATGTGGACGCGCTGCACGCGGCCTCGGGCGACGACTGCGACTAGGGAAATATTCCCTTTGATTTGATCTGTATCAACGCCGCAGGGCACCCCAAGGCGTTCCCTGTCTGCACCTTCATAGGAGAGTGCAGCATGTACAAGAATATCCTGATCCCCGTTGTTTTCGAGACCCCCGAGATCACCCAGACCGCCTTTGATGCGGCGCAGGCGCTGGCGGCACCGGACGCCAGATTGACCCTGCTGCATGTGATAGAGGCAGTGCCGGTCTATGTCGCCGAATACATTCCCACCGACATCGTGACCTCCACGCGCGAGGCGGTACAGGCGCGGCTGGATGCGCTGGCGCTAAGCGTGCCGGGGGCCGCGACAGCGATTGCGGACGGGCGCGCCGGGCCACGGGCGACACGCTGGGCCGAGGAAAACGGGACCGACTGTATCGTGATCGCGTCGCATCAGCCCGCGTTGTCTGACATCCTGCTGGGGTCGGTCGCGCAATATGTGGTGCGTCACGCCAAATGCGCGGTGCATGTGGTCAGATAGGTCGGGGCACTGCCAACGGGCTATTGCAGTCCAAGTATGCCGTCGGCGGTGGCAGCGACGCGGGCGAATGCAGCGCGGTCTTTACGTGCGATCAGCCATAGGTCGTGAAACCGCCGTTGGGGCAGGGTATGCACCGCCAGTGCGTCGCGGTGCGCAAACCCCTCCACCCCTGATCGCGGCAGGATGGTATAGCCCAATCCTTGGGCCACGGGCAGGGGGATTTGCCCGATCTGGTTGATAAAACTACGCAGCCGCAAATGCTCTGCCCCGCGGTAGTCATCAAAGTTGCACCCGAGAAGATCATCGGCATAGGCATTGCCATCGGGATGCGCGATGAACCCCAAGTCATCAAGCTTCTGCAGGGTCAGATCCGCCGTGTTAAAAGTGGCGGGCAGCACGAGGCAAAGTTCCTCTTGCGACAGGGGCGTGGCCTGAACGCGGGGCATATCGGGCACCGCGGTCACCACGCCCAGATCAAGCATCCCTGCCAGTATATCCGCCAGAATACGCGCCTGCGGGGCGGCGCTGAGGTGCATCTTGAGCTTCGGAGCCCCCTGCATCCGCGCGATCAGATACGGATACAGCCGTAATGCAAAGCTGCCAGAACACCCTATCCTGACCGTACCTGACAAGGGATCATCGCGCTGCATCCTTTCGCGCAAGCCGCGCTCCTCTGTCCGGCGGGCACGGCCGATCGACAGCAGCTCTTCTCCGGCGGGGGTGAGGGTGAACGACTTTCCCTCGCGCAGGATCAACGGCTGGCCGACCTGTTGTTCGAGCTTGCGGATATGCTGCGACACCCCGGGCTGGGTCATGGCTAACCGGTCTGCGGTGCGGGTGAAATGCCCGATGTCACATAGGGTCGTGAAAGTTTCGAGCCATGAGGCGTTTAGCACGCGGACCATTCCATAAAGTTATCAATTTAATTCCATATGATAATTTTATGTTTGCGCGCGGTCCACCTAAATCACGGGGTATCACAGAACAAAGGATAGACCATGACACCGACACCACGCAGTTTCTCTCATATCGGGCTTTCCGTGCCGGATCTGGACCAAGCCGTAAAATTCTACGCCGACGTGCTGGGGTTTTACGTTATCATGCAACCGACAGAGATTGTCGAAGACGGCAGCGATATCGGGCAGATGTGTACCGATGTCTTTGGCGAAGGCTGGGGCCGCCTGCGTATCGCGCATCTTGCCACGGCAGACCGTATCGGGATCGAGCTGTTTGAATTTGACGGCAACCACGCGCCCGCAGACCCGTTGAATTTCCGCCAGCACGGCACGTTCCATTTCGCCATTCAGGATCCCAACCTCGAAGACCTGCTGGCCAAGATTGTCGCGGCAGGGGGCAAGCAGCGGATGCCGGTGCGCGAATACTTCCCCGACGATAAACCCTATCGAATGGTCTATGTCGAAGACCCCTTTGGCATCGTGTTCGAGCTGTACAGCCACAGCTACGAGCTGACCTATTCCGCCGGTGCATATAGCTAAACTCAAGTCTGTTCTGCGGGCGAATGCAGGGCTTCGCCCGCAGTCATCAGCGCAAGATATGTCAAATAATGCAGGTCGGCGGGAACCCTCCTGCGCGGGAAGGCGGTTTTGTTGTCATAGCAACATCACGAAAGGTCTTCTCATGTCATACTGGCGCTTCTTTGCAATGATCATCACTTCTACCGTGGTGATGTTCGGCTTAATGTATCTGAACACCTACGCAATCGATCACGTATTCTTTAGCGAAACCCGCAGCTATATGGCGCTGTATATGGGCGCGGTGATGGCGGTCATCATGCTGGCGTTCATGCTGGGGATGTACAGCAACCGTGGGGTGAATATCGCGATTTTTGCAGGCAGCGCGCTGGTTTTTGCGGTGTCGCTGTTTCTGGTGCGTAGCCAGTCCACAGTCGATGACACGGCGTGGATGCGTGCGATGATCCCGCACCATTCCATTGCGATCCTGACGAGCGAGCGTGCCAATATCTCGGACCCGCGGGTGCGCAAGCTGGCGGATGATATCATCGAAGCGCAACGGCTTGAGATCGACGAGATGAAGGCCTTGATCGCGGATCTTGAAGGCGGGCCGGCCGCAACACCAGAAATCGACGGGAAGTGAGGACATAATGACGCAACAGCAGACACAACCGGCAAAACTCTACCGTATGGTGATGCCTGACCATACCTGTCCCTACGGTCTGAAATCCAAAGACCTGCTGGAGCGTCAGGGCTTCGAGGTCGAGGATCACCACCTGACAACGCGCGAAGAGACAGACGCGTTCAAGGCAGAGCATGATGTCGAAACGACGCCGCAGAGCTTTATCGGCGGGGAACGGATCGGCGGCTATGACGATCTGCGGGTCTATTTTGGCTTGGACAAACCCAAGGATCAGCAATCTGACACGTCGTACCAGCCGGTGATCGCCATCTTTTCGGTCGCCTTTCTAATGGCGCTTGGCCTGTCGTGGTTTGCCTTTGAAAGCATCTTTACCGTACAGGCGTTCCAGTGGTTTATCTCGATCTCCATGTGTTTCCTCGCCGTGCAGAAGTTGCAGGATATCGAGAGTTTCTCGACCATGTTCCTGAACTATGACCTGCTGGCGAAACGCTGGGTGCCCTACGGTAAGATCTACCCGTTCGGAGAGGCCTTTGCAGGCATCGCCATGACCGCAGGGGCGCTGCTGTGGCTGGCAGCACCGATCGCGATCGTGATCGGTGGCATCGGGGCGATCTCGGTGATCAAGGCGGTCTATATCGACAAACGCGAGTTGAAATGCGCCTGCGTGGGCGGCAGTAGCAATGTGCCGCTTGGCTTTGTGTCCCTGACCGAGAACGTGATGATGCTGGGCATGGGGCTTTGGATGCTGATACGGCTCTTCGGGTGATATTCTGACACCTGCTCAGCGGAATTGAAGCCTATTTCTATTGCAAGTCCCCCCGCGCCGCATCCGCGGTACGAGGGGATTTTTGTTTGTGTGGGGCGCGGGAAGCACCCCCGTCCGCGCCTGACAAGCGCCGCCTTAGGGTGCGATCCGCACCTCAAAGGACACAGACCCCGTTGCACCCGGTTCATGTGATTCGGTGCAGTCCCATTGTAGCGCCCCCGCATAGCCCGCCGTATCTGCCCCGGGCGTGGTCATCGTGCAGATCACATCGCCGCCGATGGATACGGGGCTTGGGATGGCGGATGCCAGTTCTGTGTAGGGCGGCGTGCGGTCGTGGATCACGATGTTGGTCGCGGGCAGTTCGCCAGGGTTGTCGAGGAAGATGCGATATTCAAGCACATCCCCCGCAGCGGCACCGTTGCTGACGCCTTCGGGCGTGCCTTGGGTGACGTTGCGGACCGTCTTGCGCAGTTTCAGTACCCCTTCGGAGGATTCTACCCGCACCAGATCGGTGTTGCGGTCCTGCTCGGTCGCGCCGGTCGCGCCATAGGTCGTGTCGGCGACCACATCAAAGGCGATGGTCGATCCCGGTGCCGCCGCACCCGAGGCGGCGACACGCGCCACCAGACAGATACGCGTGTCAGGGGTCACGGGCAGGGCGGTGGTGATGGGGCTGGTGGCCGTCCCGTCGCAGGCGGCATCCTCGAACAGGGCTACGGAAAAGAGCCCCGGCGCGGTGATCGACTGGATATCGGTGTCAAACACCACAGAGCCTTCTGCATCGGCAAGATATTCATGCCGCAGGGTCACCACCTGTGCCGGACGGATCGCGCTTTGCTGGCTTTCGCTCAGCCGGGCGTCCTCGATCAGGCCGACATCCAGATCAGGATAGGATGTCCCCGCCGCAGGCGTGAAGGTAAAGGTACCATCGCCGCTGGCCGGGTTGACCAGGCCGGGCAATGCACCGGGGTTTTCGGACACGGTGAGCAAGCCGTTGTCCGGGACCACGGTGATGGTGACGTCATCGGCAAAGCCTTCGGGCAGGGTCAGGCTCCAGCTGCCATCGCTGGCAACCTGCGGCGACCCGATCAACGTGCCGCTGCTATCGGTGATCCGGACTTCGGCCGCACCAGTGTCGGCTTCCGAGGCCCCTTGCAGCGCGTCATAGGCTGTGTCGGAACCTGCACCATTGTCGATAAAGACCTTACCAGACAAGCTTGGGCCGGATCCGGCAAAACTCACGCTCACGGCGGCTTCGTCGTCATCGGCAACCCCGTCGCCCAGATCGTCCGTCAGCGGGCCCACCAGCGGATCACTATCGGGATCCGGCAGGTCAGAGGCGATGATCTCGGCCACGTTGGTATGCTCGCCTGTGGCGTTCATCGTGACCCGCACGGTCAGGGTCTCGCTCGCGCCATTGGCCACCTCGCCGACGTCCCATGTACCGGTGTTGGCGTCATAGGTATCGGTGCCATCCGCCGGTGTGGCAGAGACAAAGGTGAACCCGTCGGGGATCAGGTCACGGACCCGCACACCGGTGGTGCCGTCAGGGCCGTCGTTTGTTACGGTGAGCACGAAATCAAGCTCTGTGCCCGGGCCCGCTTGGGTAACCGTCTGGCCGCTGGTGTCGAACACCCCCTTGGTCAGGGACAGATCCGCCGTCGCCCCGCCGTTCACAAACCCGAAATCAAGGGTGCGCACGCTGCCGGCGGTGATTGATACGCCCGTCTGCGGGTTCACGGTACCGGCCACAAGCCCGGGGGGCATGTCGGGATCGGCTGCGTCGACCTCTACGCGGTAGGTCGCTGTGGCAGATAGGTCAGAGAAGAGATAGGTGCCGTTGCTGGCTGTCTCTACGCTGGTCAGGAACGTGTCATCCGCGGTGTCAGCTGTGCCATTGTCGTCGTACAGGGACACGGTCACGGCGCCGAGCACGGTTTCACCGGGCTGGTAGCTGTCCGAGTAGTTGGTGTCGCGGTAGACGACGCCGGACAGGTCACCTTCGGGCGGCAGCGGGCCAAAGCGCGAAGGGCAGGCGGCACCGTCGTTCAGGCCACCCTCGCCGACAGGCACCGTATTGATCAACTGCCCCCCGCCCGAGCCGGAGCCCTGAAGTCCCACATCGGCCTCATAGACCTCGTTTGTGACGTTCTGGTTGATGTACATGCGGCCGTAGAAATCGAACCACACCGCGCCATAGGACCCTGTCCAAGCGGTCGGGCCGAATTCAACCGGCGCGCGGGTGCCCGACGTACCATCCGCAGGGTCGATATAGAACAGACGGTCAGAGGCCTCGTTGACACCGTACAACATGCCGTCGTTCGGATTATAGGCGATGTCGGAGGGTTCAACCGCAGCCGACAGCGTGATCAGGCCCAGATCAACGGGCGCGGACGGATCGGAAAGATCCAGCAGTTGCAACGCGTTGGCCCCGTTCACACGATAGACCATCACCCCGTTGGGCAGGATGTCGCCCGCGGTGGAGCCCACCGCCGCCGACGCGGGGAGGGTCGAGACGACCTCGTAGTTGCCGGTGGAGTCCAGGCGGATCAGCTCGCGCGTTGCACTGCGCACCCCGTAGAACAACCCGTCGAGCGCATTATAGCCCCAGCCGCCGTCATACTGCACGCCCGCAGGGGCACCGATGTCGGTCGCGGTGATGCTGTACACGCCAGCGCTTTCCGCGAAGCTAAGCCGCTGCAGCTGCGTATCCGTCTGCGTCACACGGTAGAGCGAGCCATCGCAGGTAAAGGGCACCGCCCCGGCCGAGAGGATCACTTTGTAGTCCTCGACCTCGCCATCGAAATTCAGACCATCAAAAGGGTCCGCTGCGACGGCGCTGGAGGTCGACCAGCGGATACGTGCATGGGTAAAGCCGCTGGTGATATTCGCAGGGACAGGAATGTTCAGCGTGATCTGGTTATTGAACACCCCATCCGTATCGCCCGCGCCCCCATCACGGTAGTCGACCGCGATGTGTTCTGAGGGATCGAAGGTGCCGCTTTGGTCAAAATCGACCCAAAGCTGCAGGTTTGTGATCCCCGCAGTTACCGGGATGCCCAAGGCAAGTTGAGCGCTCAGGGTTTCATGGGTCACGATGGTCAGGGGCACGGTTGTGCCGGCCTCCAGGATGGGAAAGACGGCGATGGAATCCTCGTCGTCAAAGCCCGAAAGGTCATCCGCATCGGAATCGGGGCTATGCTGAGGGGTCTGTTCGGTGTCGGGTTCGCCAGCACCCAGATAGATGTCCTGGACCACGATGTGACGCGGATCGCCATAGGTCGCGGGCGCATCGCCGCGGTCGGACAGATCAGCAGCCGCAATGACCAGCGAATAATCCTCTACCTCGCCATCTACGGCAAAATCCGATGTGCTCAACCCCGTCTCGGAGCCGTAGCGGAAGCGCGCGTAGGTGGTCGATGTGGTCGCATCCGACGGCACGGTCACGTCGATCTGGATCACGCCATCGCCCGCGACATTGTCGAATTGCGTGCCGTCATCCTTTAGGTCAAGTGCGATACGCTCGCCGAGTGTCTCTTCGAACAGACCGTCGCCGTTGAAATCGATCCAGGCCTGCAGGTTACCATTGCCTGTTACGGTCACGTCGAGCGTGCTGATCGTGCCCTGGGTCAGGACGGGAAAGGTGATCCCGTCTTCGTCGTCGGTTCCGATCAGGTCATCCGCCGTTGCCGTCGCATCCGATTGTGCAACCAGTTCGATATCCGGCTCGATCAGGCCCAAATACACACCCGGAGAGGCATCAACGCCGTGGGTCGGTGTGAGGTAGCTAAGCGGTGCATCGCCAAAATCCACACCCAGCCCGGCAAAGACCGCCACCGTGACCAACGCGCGGTCACAATCTGCGGGGTCCAGCGCATCGCAGAGCTGGTATTCGATGGTGTAGACGCCAGCGGGAACGCCCGCGGGCACAATAACGCGACCGGCTTCGGCACCGGCTGTTTCCAGAACCGGCACAGGATCGCCCGTGTTCTGCGGCACGGCTTCGGTCAGTACAGTCAGCGTCGCGGTCGGGAAGGCGGCGGGCAGGCCGTTGATTGTGTCATTCGACATGACTTCGCCTGCGGTGCCGCCCAGCAAGGTGTTCACGGGCGACGCGGTGTAGTCGTCGTCTTGCGCCACAATATCGGGCGAGGTGTTCGAGATTGCGCAAAGCTGGATGCCGGACCCCCGCGTCGCGCGACGGTCGGATGACCCTGTGTAGCCGTGGATAAATTCAGCTTCTACGAAGGTGTTGAATTCATAGGTGGCGTAGTTGTCAAAGCTCGATTCATTCGGCTCGTCTTCCCAATCAAACGGGTCGCCCACCTTTGCAGGATCCATCGCGATCGCGTTCGGTCCGGTGGGAAAGGAGGATAAGGGCGCGGTGTTGAAGAAAGAGGTCACCGTCGGGTTGGTGAGCGAGCCCACCACATCCGAAGAGTCATCGCCCGCGCCGCGGCTGTCGACATCCGTTTGCTGTACAATGACCCCGTTGATGCGGCTTTGGTCAATGGCCAGACCTTGCGGGTTGGCCGCCGTGGCCGTGCCATCCTGGACCAGTCGCAGACGGTAGGTGATGTATGCGTCGTCCTCTGGCGTCATGCGCGCCTCAAGCGAGGTGTCCAGCTCAAGCGCGGTCGCATTATTGATGCTGGTGACCTGCATGACGACATCGATCGGGTTGCCGTTTATATCGGTTGTCACGTCGTCGAACAGGAAGATGTCTGACGGGGTTACATTCGTCCGGCTGCCGGACCCTGCCAACTGGGTCGATGGCTGGCGGAAGACGGACTGAGGCGTGCAGCTTTGCGAACCGGTCTCGCCTGACAGCACGCTGCTGACGATGGACAGGGATTCAGAATTCGACTGCAACCGTGAAACAAAAGGCTGGCCGATGCGGCCAATGCCCGCAACCGCGTTGCTGTCCACGGACCCCGTCAGCACATCGGCCGCCTGAATGGTGTAGTCCTCCTGACAGACGACCGTTCCACCGGGGGCGACAGGCGTGGTGATCGCGGGGCAGAGCACAGGCCCCAGCAGATCGTCGTCGATCACAATGTCCTGCCCGGTGTTGAATGGCAGCGCGCCGGTGTTTGTGACCGTGTAAGTATAGGTCACAGTCTCACCCTGCGTCCCTGTGCTGGGGCTGGCGGTACGTGTCAGTGAAATGCTTTGATCCACGTTGAACGTTGCCGCACCGAACATCCCGATACCCCGCGGGGCGGGGTCATAATTGGTGAACTGGTTATAATTGCGCACGTCGGCAATAGATTCATCATACCAGAAGGTGACCGTCGAGGTGCTGTCGGGGAAGGTCGCGCGCACGGTGCCGGTGTCATCGTTGTTCGATGTGGGCGAGGCCCCGAACCCTTCGACATAGATACATTGGGCCTGGTTCGCGCCGATGGTGCCGGTGAAGCCAGACCCGGGACCGGGGCCGACCAGAAGTGCGGGTGCCGCGCTAACCGGTGCCAGCGTCGGATTGCCGTTATCGCCAAAGGCGGTCACAAGATCGCATCGGTCAGACCCGGCGTTGCTATCGCTGGCGTCAATATCCAAAATGTCGACCTGCAGATTGTCGATCGGAAAGGCGACCCCGCCCGAACTGGAGGAGATGGAGGACGTTGTCCGCGCATCCCCGATACGCCCGCGGTTTCGCGGCGCGTTGGAAATGACCACGAGCGATTCCACATTGCCCCCAAAGATAGCAGAATCGTTGGGTGTCCCTTCCCCACTGAAGGCGGTGTAGTTGCCTGTATGTTCAAAGGTCAGGTCAACCTCGAACCCGTATTGGTCCCGCAAGGTGCGTGTCAGCGGGCCAAGATTGCCGCCGGGCCAGTCGTATGTGCCCCAATCAAGTTCGAACTCGCCGGCATCAGCTTTGCCGGAGCCTGTAACGACCAAAGCCGCCAAAGCGGCAGCACAATTCAGTGTTGTAAAGGTTAACTTTGAAATCGACATCAGACGGACCTCTTGTTGCGGTGTCCCAAACACCTTGTACATTGGCCGGAGACGACCTCGCCGTCTTTCCTGCCCCCCGGGATATGTCTAAAGTTCTCATACAAGGTTAACGCGAGCGACTCTGCGCAGGTACAATCCCCCTGCCTTCCAGAATAGCGCCCTATACTTTCGAGAGCGTCCCACCCAGAATCGGTAGGCGGCGCGATGCGGAAAAGCCTTGAATCCATAGGCCCTTGCTCTGTTGCCGTTTGCCCGCGGATGGTGAATATGTCGGCACCAATTCTCTCGCGCCGCACGAAAGCCAGTATTTTGCAGACAATTTTCGACAAATCAGGGGCGTCTGCAGAAACTCCACCTGTTTTCGGTCACTTCGGTGAATGGGTACAGGGGCGGTTGGGGCCGGAGGGCCCTGTGGTTCTGGTCACGATGCTGTGCCGTGCACATGGGGTGAGGGCGCAGTTTGCCCCCGGGGGGGCATTGGGCCTGACGCAGGGTGAACCCGCAGCGGTCAGCCTCGCGCAGCTTCGACACCTGCTAGAGGCCGCAGGGGAAAATGGGGGCAGTTTTACCTTGTCTGGTAACCTTCCTGTCGGGGTTGGGGCAGGTGCATCCACTGCGGCGCTGGTGGCTTTGGCGCGGGCTGCGGGCATTGCCGAGGACCGTTTGCCGTCGCTGTGTCTGGCGGTGGAAGGGGCCACCGATCCGTTAATGTTACCGCATCCGGACCGCGTGATCTGGGCCTCGCGGTTGGCGCAAAGTAAGGGCGCGCTGGGCGCGCCGCCACGGGCTGACATCATCGGCGGCTACTTTGGCGAGCCGATCCGGACCGATGCGGCGGATAGCGATTTTGCGGATATTGCCGACCTGTTGCCAGCCTGGGAAAGCGCCGTTACGCAGGGTGATTTGCCTCAGGTGGCGAGGTTGGCGCGCATCAGCGCAGACCGCACCACCGCATTGCGCGGTCCCCTGAATGACCCGAGCACGATACTGGCGCAGCGGCTCGGTGCTTTGGGCTATGCGCGTGCGCATACAGGGTCCGCTCGCGCGTTCATCTTTGCACCGGGCACCGCCCCGGATGATGCTGAACAGTTGTTGGCCGACCACGGGCTGACCGGTGCGATGCGGTTCACAACCGGAGGGGACGCATGATCGGTGCGGCGGGCATCCTGCTGGGGTTTGTGATCGAGGCGGCTTTGTCCTGGCCCGCGCCGCTTTATGCGAAAATCGGCCATCCGGTGTCCTGGATCGGCCACGCCATTCGCACGATCGAGGCGCGGTTGAATAGCGCCGATACATCGCCCGCACGGTTGCGCCTGTTGGGTGGTGTCGCGGTCTGCCTCGTGCTTGCGCTTGCGGTCTTGCCTGCGATTGTGGTTGCCGCGTTGCTGCCCTCTGGCTGGGCGGGCTACGCTATCGGCGGGCTGCTGGCGTGGCCCTTTCTGGCACCGCGGTCGCTGTTCGACCACGTTCAGGCCGTCGCTACGCCTTTGATACAGGGCGACATTGCAGGGGCACGCTATGCCGTCTCGATGATCATCGGGCGCGATCCTGATCAGCTGGACGCTGCCGCGATTGCCCGTGCTTCGATCGAAAGCCTGGCCGAGAATGCCTCGGACGGGGTGGTGGCTCCGGTGTTTTGGGGCGTGCTGCTGGGGCTGCCGGGGCTGGTGGCCTATAAGGCGATCAACACGATGGATTCGATGATCGGGCACCGGTCCGCGCGCTACCGTCACTACGGGATGGTGGCTGCGCGGCTCGACGATCTGGTAAATCTTATCCCGGCGCGGGCCACGGGGCTGCTGTTCATGATCGTCTCGGGCCAGCCACGGCGCGCCGCCGCCGTGATGCTGCGCGATGCGCGTCACCACCGGTCCCCCAATGCCGGTTGGCCCGAAGGAGCGATGGCCGGTGCGCTGAACGTGCGCCTGTCCGGCCCGCGTGTGTACGGCGAAGAGATCGCGGATGAACCCTGGCTCAATGCCGAAGGAACAGCGGCCGATGCAACCACCCTGCGACGGGCGCTGACGCTTTACCTTCGCGCCATGTTCGTATTAGCAGTCGTGTTGGCGCTGGTGGCGCTGATCTGACAGGGGCAAGCGATGCGGGACCACGGCGGCAATCTGGATGGGGCGATCAAGGCGTTCGGCGGCGACCGCGCTGATTGGATCGACCTGTCCACGGGGATCAACACGGTGCCCTATCCGGTGGGGCCGATCTCGCCAGAGGCATGGACCCGTCTGCCCGAAGGCAGTGCCCTTGGCGCGCTGGAAGACGCCGCGCGGCGGGCCTATGGTGCAAGCTGTGCTGTTGTGCCTGTGTCAGGGGCGCAGGCGGCGATCCAACTGGTGCCGCGCCTGATCGCGCCGGGGCAAGCCGCGATCCTGTCGCCCACCTATAACGAACATGCCGCCGCACTACGGGCTGAAGGCTGGCAGGTCACCGAAGCCAGGGATCTTGCCGCGCTTGAAGGGTATGCCCTTGCCGTGGTGGTCAACCCCAACAACCCCGACGGGCAGCGCCACGCCCCTGACGCCTTGCGCGCGCTTGCCGAAACGGTCGAACTGTTGATCGTGGATGAAAGCTTTGCCGACCCTGATCCAGAGGTGTCGCTGGTCCGCGGCGGGGCCGAACTGCCGAAAAATATCCTTGTGATGCGGTCCTTTGGCAAGTTCTACGGGCTGGCGGGGCTGCGCTTGGGGTTTGTGCTGGCGGCAGAGCCTTTGGCCGAAAGGCTGCGCGCGATGACGGGGCCATGGCCGGTTTCCGGCATGGCGATAGAGGTCGCCTTGTGCGCGCTGAACGATGCTGACTGGGCGGCGCAGACCACCGCGCGCCTGCAAGGCGAGGCGGCGCAATTGGATGCGATGGCGGCGCGGGCAGGGTGGGTGCTGATAGGCGGCACCCCGCTGTTTCGCACCTACGCGACGCCGGATGCCACGGCTGCGCAAAACGCCTTGGCCGCATATCACATCTGGTCGCGGATCTTCCCCTATTCCGACAGCTGGATCCGTCTGGGCCTGCCCGGGCCGGCCGGTGATTGGGCCCGGTTAGAGACCGCGTTGAAAGACGGCGCGTGATCCGGCGGATCACTCTGACAGGGCGGCGGGTGCTGCTGGGGCTGGTGGCCGCCCTGATAGCCGCCCTGATAGCCGTCGCTTCAGCCAGCGCCGCAGACCTGCCCCGTGTGGTGTCGATGAACCTGTGCACGGACCAGATGGTACTGCTGCTGGCGGATCCTGATCAAATCACCTCTCTCAGCCGATTGGCGCGCGATCCGCGATCGTCGTCCCTGGCGCAGGAAGCCGCGGCACATCCGCAGAACGCGGGCGGTGCAGAAGAAATATATCTGTCCGCGCCGGATCTGGTGTTGGCGGGGCAATACTCCGACAAAGCGACCCTCGCGATGCTGCGCCACCTCGGCCTGCGGGTAGAGCAGATGCCGATCACCAAGGCGCTTGACGATATTCCCGCGCAGATCCGGTGGATGGGCGACCTCTTGCAACAGCCCGCGCGGGCAGAGGCGATGGCCCGCGACGTCGAACAGACATTGGCCGCACAGCCCGCATTGGCCCCGGATGCCCCTGTTGCGGCTTTCTATTACCCGAACGGCTATTCGCTGGGGGTGGATACTTTGGGCCACGACATCGTGACCACCGGCGGACTGCGCAACCTCTCGCAGAAACTCGGACGCCGGAACAGCGGGCGTCTGGCGCTGGAAGACCTGGTGATGAACGCCCCCGATGTTCTGGTCACCACGACCCCCTATCCCGGAGGTTCCCGATCCGAAGAGATCATGCTACATCCTGCGCTCGCACAATACGCCAAGACCGGCCGGATGGTGTATAGCTCGCCCGATTGGGTCTGCGGCACGCCGCTGGCGTTGCGGGCGGTGCAAGACGTACGCAGGGCAGGCAACCAGATACGCCACGAGGAGAGATAACAGATGACCGACAGCACCCCAGACCAGAACAAGCGCCACGCCGAAAAGATGGCGAAGGTCCAGACGGCCCGCGCCAAGATGATGGCGGAAAAGACCGTGACCAAGGGGTTGATCATCGTCCACACCGGGACCGGAAAGGGTAAAAGCAGCTCTGCCTTCGGGATGATCATGCGCTGCATCGGGCACGGGTTCCCCTGCGCGCTGGTGCAGTTCATCAAGGGCGCACGGGTGTCCGCGGACCGTCAACTGCTTGAGGACCGCTTTAGCGACATCTGTCAGGTCTATGTGATGGGCGAGGGCTTTACCTGGGACACGCAAGACCGCGAACGCGACATCGCCGCCGCCGGACGCGCATGGGAAAAAGCCAAAGAGCTGATCCGCGACCCCAATAACCGCATGGTGCTGCTCGACGAGCTCAACATCGCGCTGCGCTATGGCTATATCGACGTGCAGGATGTGGTCGATTTCCTGCAGGCCGAGAAGCCGCATATGACCCATGTGGTGATCACCGGCCGCAACGCGCCCGACGCCTTGATCGAGATTGCGGATCTGGTGACCGAGATGAAGGAAATCAAACATCCTTTCCGCAAACAGGGTATCGCCGCACAGGCCGGTGTGGAATTCTGATCGCCACCGGGGCAGGGCGTTCGCCCGCGCCCCGCTTGGCAAAGGGCGGATATCATGGACAAGATCACGCTGGTCACCGGCGGTGCAAAATCGGGCAAGAGCCTTTTTGCCGAAAACCACCTACGCGCCTACGGGCTGCCGCTGGTCTATATTGCCACCAGCCAGGCCTTCGACCCCGAGATGGAGGACCGCATCGCCGCACATAGGGTGCAACGCGGTGACGGTTGGGACACGGTGGAGGAGCCCCTTGATCTATGCGGCGCGCTGAAGCGCACCGATGGGGCGGGCGCGCGGCTGGTGGATTGTATGACGCTGTGGCTGTCCAACGTGATGCACGCCGAACGCGACTGGCAGGCGGAGCTTGAAAAAGTGCTGGACAGCTTGCGCACACAGTCCTCTCCGGTGGTGCTGGTCACGAATGAGGTGGGCGGGGGCATCGTGCCGATGTCTGCGCTGGCACGGCGCTACCGCGATGCCTCGGGCCTGATGAACCAGCGCATTGCAGCGGTGGCGGGGCATGTCGTGTTGGTCAGCTGTGGTCTGCCCCTGACGCTGAAGGGCAGTGCGCAGGCTCCGGCGTCGCTTGCCTGACCCATGATCCCGACATACGATAGATTTCCAAACGAAAGAGACCCCTTTGCATGGCGCATGTGACTTTTCCCCTGACTTCCCTGTCCGACCTTGACGCGCTGACCCGCGATTTGCCTCAGGTTGATGCTGTCGCCCAAGACGCCGCGCGCGACCGGCAGAATGCGCTGACCAAACCGCCCGGATCACTGGGCCGGCTGGAGGAACTGGCGGTGTTCATGGCGGGGTGGCAGCAACAGGCGATGCCGCAGATCGACATGGCGCAGGCCCTCGTCTTTGCCGGTAACCACGGGATCTGCGCGCAGGGGGTGAACCCTTTCCCGCAAGAGGTGACAGCCCAGATGGTGCAGAACTTCAAGGCGGGGGGCGCTGCGATCAACCAGCTGTGCCGCACCAACGACGCGCAGCTGTCGGTGATTGATCTGGACCTTGACCGCCCCACTGCCGATTTCACGCAAGCCCCCGCGATGACCGAGGCGGATTGTGTCGCGGCTCTTAACGCAGGGGCGGCGGCGCTGCATCCGGCGGCCAGTGTCTTGATTCTGGGCGAAATGGGGATCGGTAATTCCACCGTCGCGGCAGCGTTGACGGCGGCGGTCTTTGGTGGGGCTGTGCAAGATTGGGTCGGACGCGGCACCGGTTCGGACGACGAAGGTCTGCGCCGCAAGGTCGACGCCATCACCCGCGGACTTGCCCGCCACGCCACCACCCCGCAGGATGGGGCGTCTATCCTGATGACCTTGGGCGGGCGCGAGCAGGCGGCGATCTGCGGCGCGGTGCTGGCCGCGCGGCAACGGCGTATTCCGGTGATCCTTGACGGGTTCATCTGCACCGCCTCTGTCGCACCGCTCTTCGCGCTTGCCCCTGCGGCGCTGGACCATTGTCTGATCGGGCACCTGAGCGTCGAGCCCGGGCATAAACGTCTTCTGGATGCGATCGGCAAGACGGCCGTGCTCGATTTCGACATGCGGTTGGGCGAAGGATCGGGCGCCGCGCTGGCGCTTGGTATCCTGCGCTCGGCGCTGGCGTGCCATAGTGGCATGGCGACCTTTGCCGAAGCCGGCGTGGCGGACGGCTGATGCTGCGCGCCCGGGTGGCAGAGGCGCGGCTGGCGATGCTGCTGCTGACCCGTATCCCCGTGGGATATCTGCGCGATCCGATCCCCGCGACAGGAGCCTCGGCCTGGGGCTGGCCCTTGGCGGGGGCGGTCGCGATGCTGCCTGCCGGTCTGATCTACTGGGCGCTGCACGCGGCGGGCTTTGGCCCGACGGTTGCGGCCCTTGGTCTGATCTTTGCCACGACACTACTGACCGGCGCGATGCACGAAGACGGGCTGGCCGATATGGCCGACGGGTTCGGGGGCGGGCAGACCCGCGCACGCAAGCTCGAGATTATGCGCGACAGCCGCATTGGCAGCTACGGGGTGATGGCCCTGATCCTGACGGTGGCGCTGCAGGTGGCGCTGATCGCACGGCTGGATCATCCTGCACTGGTCGTGCCTGCCGCGCTTGGTCTGTCGATGGCCAGCCGCGCGATGCTGCCGTTCTGGCTGGCGCGGATGCCTGCCGCGCGGGCCGACGGGCTGGGGCACGGCGCGGCGCAGGTGCCGGCGACTTGCGTCTATATCGCGGTCGCCTTTGGCTTGATCGGGCTGCTGCCCCTGGGCTTTGGCGCGGCGGCGGTGATCTTTGCGGGGGTCGTCGTGGCCACCGCGCTGGTGGCGGCGCTGGCGCTGCGGCAAATCGGCGGGCAGACCGGCGACGTGATCGGCGCGATGCAGAAACTGGCCGAACTGTCAGGCTGGGGCGTCACCGTCTATCTCTTTGCCTGACGCGTCCGAGCCGCGCCCCCCTTTGACGGGCCGCAAATCCGATGTAGCAAGGGCCCATGTCGAAAAAGACCCTGAACACCGCAAATCTTGCCGCCCTCGGGGCGGAGCGGCTGGCCGAACTGTTGATCGAGGTCAGCACCGGCAGCGCCGATATGAAACGCCGTCTGCGGCTTGAGTTGAGCCACAACCTCGGCCCCGCTGAACTCGCGCGCGATGTGCGCAAGCGGCTGGTCACGATCCGGCGGGCCAAAAGCTATGTCGGGTGGCGCAAGCGGACGGCGCTTATCAAAGACCTGCGCACCCAATCCGCGATGATCATCGACAATATCGCGCCAGACGCCCCCGCCGACGCCTTCGACCTGCTGTGGGAGTTTCTAGCGCTTGCCCCTTCGATCATGGATCGGGTGGACGACAGCAAGGGGGACGTGGGGGCCGTCTTTGCTGACGCGCTTGCTGAGATCAGCCAGATTGCCGCCCGCGCCCCGCTGGACCCGATCGCGCTGGCGGAACGCACGTGGGAGGCGGTGCAGGGGAATACGGATGGCGCTTTTGACGGGATTATCACGCGCATGGCCCCGTCCTTGGGCGACAGCGGGCTCGCACATCTGAAGGAGCTGATCCAGATATTCGAGGCCGCGCCGCTGGACGCGACAGAGGATCACCCCGCCTTGCAATTCCTGCGCGAGCTGCGCGGGCGCAATGCAAACTACGCCGCACAACGCAAAAAACGCTTTGTCCAGATGCATCTGCGCGAGGTAGCCTTGGCGCAGGGCGATACGGAGACCTACATCTCGCTGTTCTCTCCCACCGATCTGGCGCGGCCCACCGTTGCGGTCGAGGTGGCGGCGCTCTGGTCGGCCGCGGGCAATCACAATGCCGCGCTTGATGTTCTTGAGGGCGCGCGCCCCAAGGGGAAAGAGGCGGGGCGGCAGGCGTGGGACGCGGCCTATATCCACGCGCTGATCGCATCGGGGCGCGAGGACGAGGCGCAAGCCCACCGCTGGCGCTGTTTTACCGAAACGCTCGACCCAGAGATGCTGCGGGCGCACCTCAAACAGCTCCCGGATTTCGATGATCTTGAGGTAGAGGAGGCTGCCAAGGCCCATGCGGCCACGTTCAAGGATCTCAACGCGGCGATCGCCTTTTTCCTCGCGTGGCCCGACCTGCGCGGGCTTGCAACGATGATCGAAACGCGCGCCGAGACGTTGAACGGCACCCATGTCGCCCCACTCTCTGATGCCGCCGATGCGCTGCGGGCGCGTCATCCTCTGGCGGCAGCGCTGTGTTGGCGCGCCATGATCGAAGCCGCGCTGTGGGAAAGCGCCAAGTCGCGGTACGCGCAGGCGGCAGACCATCTGATGGACTGCGCTGCCGCGGATCTTGAGATAGAGGATTACGGAGCTTTCGAAAGCCACGACGCCTTTGTTCGGCGCCTGCGCAAACGCTATGCCCATAAGGCGGGGTTCTGGACGCGGGTCACCTGATCTGCGCGTGCTGGGTCTTTTCTTGCGGCGACGTGGGAACCAACAGGCACGCCGCGCGTATGGATGCATGAGTATTTTCAAACGCGCCGCCTTCGCCCCCATTGCCGCCCTTGGCTTTGCCCTTCCTCTTTCAGCTACCGCTGATGTGGTGGGCAATGTCGATGTGGACTGGCTGGGCAATGACATCGTGGTAGAGGCGGTCCAAGACCCCGAGGTCAAGGGCGTTACCTGCCATCTGGCCTATTTTGAACGCGGTCTGATCGACCGGCTGCAAAAGGGTAATTGGTTCGAGGACCCGTCGAATTCCTCCATCTCTTGCCGCCAGACCGGCCCGATCGAGATTGGGGACATCTCGCGCGATGACGAGGGCGAGACGGTGTTCAGCGAACGCCGGTCCGTGATCTTCAAGACGCTTAAGGTCAAACGGATTTTCGACGAGGAAAACAACACCTTGGTCTATATCAGCCACGCGCGCGATGTGCAGAACGGGTCTGCCAAAATGTCGATGTCGACCGTGCCGCTCTACATCCCGACCAAATAGGCAAAGCTTTGCCAAGGCGTATCATCCGCTTTGCCCGCCCCCGTGCTTCGGCTATTCTATGCCGAAGTCATAACAAACAAGGGCGCGGGCAGTATGAGCATTTCTCGAAGAAGTTTCACCGTCGGATTGGCAGCATTGGGCCTTGCGGCCTGTAGCACCGGCAACAGGGCAGGTAGCTTTGCGCCGCGCAGCGATACGGGGCTGGCACCGGACCTGCAACCCCAACCGAACGCGGGCTATGACGCGTGGGTTTCGTCGTTCAAGTCACGCGCTGCGGCGCAGGGCATTTCCGACAGCACGCTGCGTCGCGGCTTTGCGGGGGCGGGCTATCTGCCGGGGGTGGTCAAACGGGACCGAAACCAGACGGAATTCAGCCGCTCGCTTGAAGATTACCTTGCCATTGCGGCATCGGACGAACGTGTCACCAAAGGGCGCGCAGCATTCGCGCGCCACCAAGGCGTGTTGCGCCAGATAGAGGCGCGCTACGGCGTGCCTGCCGAAGTCGTCACCGCCGTGTGGGGGCTGGAAAGCTTTTACGGGGAACGGCGCGGGAATGTGCCGGTCGTGTCGGCGACATCGACGCTGGCCTATGACGGGCGTCGCGGGGCCTTTTTCGAGAAACAACTGATCGCGGCGCTGCGTATCCTTGAGCGCGGCGATGTTTCGGCTGCCGGTCTGACCGGAAGCTGGGCCGGTGCCATGGGCCACACGCAGTTCATCCCCACCTCCTATCAATCCTTCGCGGTAGATTTCACCGGCGACGGCAAACGCGACATCTGGTCTGACGACCCGTCGGATTCACTTGCCTCCACCGCCGCCTATCTGGCGAAGTCGGGCTGGAAGTCCGGCCAGAAATGGGGCGCAGAGATGGGCACCGCGGCGGCAAGCTCTGCCACGCCGGTGCAGATCCTCCAGCCGGATGCGGGCGGGCCGCGCTTTGCGATCTTTAACAACTTCAAGGCGATCAAGCGCTATAACAACTCGGACAATTACGCGATTGGCGTCGGGCATCTGTCGGATCGCATCGCAGGGGGCGGGCCTATTCAGGCCAGCTTTGGCCCCGATAAATACGGGCTGACCATTGACGACCGCAAGGCGTTGCAAGAACGGCTGACCGCCCGCGGTTTTGACACAGACGGCACCGATGGTGTGATCGGCCCGAACAGCCGCAAGGCGATCACCGCCTATCAGCAAAGCCAGGGGCTGCCCGCAACCGGTGACCCGTCGCGCGAGCTGCTGGCGCGGTTGGGCTGATAGCGCGATGAAACGATGATCCGCCCGCTTAGCTCGGGCGGATCAGATCGGCGATTTCAGACAGTTTGCTGGCCAGCGGGCTGGTCTTGCGCCAGATCATCCCCACACGGCGCGTCGGTTCGGGCGCGGGGAAGGCGTTGACCGCCACCTGCGCCGACCGCGTTTCCACGGCGACGGCCATCTCGGGGATCAGCGTCACGCCGATGCCCGCGCCGACCATCTGCACCAGCGTGGACAGGGAGCTCGCATCCAGCCCCTCGCGCGCGGTTTCCGACTGCATATCGCAAAACGACAGGGCCTGATCGCGAAAGCAATGCCCTTCCTCAAGCAGCAGTAACTTCATCTCGTTCAGATGTGCGCTGCTGGGGATCGGCTTGCCGCGATCAGCCTCGGGGCGCACCAGCATGAATTTCTCGTCAAACAGGGTGACTTCGGTCAGGGAGGGTTCTGACACGGGCAGGGCGACGATGGCGGTGTCGATCCGCCCCTCAGTCAGCTCGGTGATCAGTCGCGGGGTCATGGTTTCGCGCACGTGGATATCCAGCGCGGGGTTCATCCGGGTCAGCTTGGTGATGATCGAGGGCAGTAGATAGGGGCCGATGGTGGGGATGATGCCGATTCTCAGCCGGCCCATCAGCCCGTCCTTGGAGGCGCGCGCCATATCCTGAAGCTCGTCCACCCCCTGCAGGATCGCCCGCGCGCGCGGCGCGAAATCGACGCCAAAGCTGGTCAACGTGATATTCCGCCCGCCGCGATCAAAGAGGGGCGTTTGCAAGTTCTGCTCCAACTCCTTGATTTGCACGGATAAGGCGGGCTGCGAGATCGCGCAGGCCTCGGCGGCGTGGCCAAAGTGACGGTGATGGGCTACGGCTTCAAAGTAGCGAAGCTGTTTCAGGGTGATGTTGGTCATAGTTTATTTTTATCAAACTGATAGGAAATGCCAACTTAAACTAATCAATAACTGCTGTTAGAACAATTCCAGAAAGACGGGGCAGACTGTATCGCGCCCCCGACATCCATCCCCCGTGACGCGGTGCAAAACTGCGCACCAGACAGATAACATCGGAGACCACCATGGACGGAAATGACGTCGAAAACATCAGCAAATGCCCGGTCGTCGGCAGCCACGGCCGCAACTCAAAGCGCGGTGCGCGGTCGTTGAACGAATGGTGGCCGAACCAGCTGAACCTCAAACTGCTGCACCAGAACACCATCGATTCGAACCCGCTTGGGCCAGACTTTGACTATGCCGAAGAGTTCAAGAAGCTCGACGTTGACGCGGTCAAGGCTGACCTGCATGCGCTGATGACGGATTCGCAAGACTGGTGGCCCGCGGACTATGGTCACTATGGCCCGTTCTTCATCCGTATGGCATGGCACGCGGCAGGCACCTACCGGACGGCGGATGGCCGTGGCGGGTCCAGCACGGGCACGCAGCGTTTCGCGCCGCTCAACAGCTGGCCGGATAACGCCAACCTCGACAAGGCGCGCCGCCTGCTGTGGCCGATCAAGCAGAAATACGGCAACCAGATTTCCTGGGGTGACCTGATCATCCTGTGCGGGAATATCGCGCTGGAATCGATGGGGCTGAAAACATTCGGCTTCGCCGGTGGCCGCGTGGACCGTTGGGAACCCGAAGAGGATGTCTATTGGGGCCCCGAAGACGAATGGCTGGGCAACAAACGCTACAGCCAGGAACGCGCGTTGGAAGACCCGCTGGCCGCTGTGCAGATGGGCCTGATCTATGTGAACCCCGAAGGGCCGGACGGCAAACCCGATCTGCAAGGGTCGGCCAATGACATCCGCGACACCTTTGGCCGGATGGCAATGAACGACTATGAAACGGTCGCGCTGATCGCGGGTGGTCACACTTTTGGTAAGGCGCATGGTGCCGTGGGTGGCGAGAATGCCGGCCCCGATCCCGAAGCCTCGCCATTGGAAGCACAGGGCTTTGGCTGGACCAACAAGCACGAGACCGGCCACGGCATCCACGCCCTGACCAGCGGGCTTGAAGGCGCATGGTCGCAAACCCCGATCAGCTGGGACATGACCTATTTCGACAACCTGCTGGGGCTCGAGTGGGAAATGACCAAAAGCCCTGCCGGTGCCGTACAGTGGACCCCAAAGAACGGCGACGCCGCAGGGACCGTGCCGGATGCGCATGATCCGTCCAAACGTCACGCGCCTATCATGTTCACCTCTGACCTCGCGCTGCGCGAAGACCCCGAGTATTTCAAAATCTCGACGCGTTTTCACGAGAATCCCGAGGAATTTGCCGACGCATTTGCCCGTGCATGGTTCAAGCTGACCCACCGCGATATGGGGCCGATTGCCCGCTATCTCGGCAAGGACGTTCCCAGCGAAGAGCTGATCTGGCAGGACCCGATCCCCGCCGTGACGCATACGCTGGTCGATGACGCAGACGTGGCATCGCTGAAAGCCAAAGTGCTGGAGTCGGGGCTGAGCGTTCAGGAACTGGTGGCCACCGCTTGGGGCTCTGCCGCGACCTTCCGCGGGTCCGACAAGCGCGGCGGTGCAAATGGCGCGCGCATCCGTCTGGCACCGCAGAAAGACTGGCCAGTGAACGAACCCGATCAGTTGGCCAAAGTGCTTGGCGTGCTGGAAACGATCCGCGCAGACTTCAACAACGCGCAGTCGGGGGACAAAGAAATCTCTGTCGCTGACCTGATCGTGCTGGCCGGTGCCGCCGGGATCGAGAAAGCCGCCAAGGACGCGGGCCACGACGTGACCGTGCCCTTCGCACCGGGTCGCGGCGATGCCTCGCTTGAACAGACCGAGGTTGACTCCGTCGCCTATCTTGAACCCGTCACCGACGGTTTCCGCAACTTTGCCAAGACCCGCTATTCGGTCACCACGGCAGAGCTGCTGGTCGACCGCGCCCAGCTTCTGACGCTGACCGCGCCAGAGATGACGGTTCTGGTCGGGGGGATGCGTGCACTGGACGTGAACGTGGGCCGCGCCAAACACGGCGTGTTCACCGATGCGCCCGGCACGCTGAACAACGACTTCTTCACCACGCTGCTGGATATGGGCACCGTGTGGTCGAAGGCGGAAGAGACGGCGACGGACGACATCTATGAAGGCCGCGACCGCGCCACGGGTGAGCTGAAGCACACCGGGACCGCCGTTGATCTGCTTTTCGGGTCGAACTCGCAGCTGCGCGCGATTGCAGAGGTCTATGCAGGTGATGTCGCGAAAGACAAATTCGTGACCGATTTCATCGCCGCCTGGACGAAGGTGATGAACCTCGACCGTTTTGACCTCGCCTAAGGGTAGGTAACGAGTGCCAAGGGCGCGGCCGGTATCCGGTCGCGCCCTTTTTTGGGTCGTGGTGTCAGATGAAACAGGGCTTAGCTGCCCGCGTGGCGCAGCAGATGGGCCTGTGCCTGCTTTGCCGTGGGCGGGGTGCTGCTGCCCAGCAACAGCAGATGCCAGTAAAATTGCACCTCTGCCGGATCGGTCATCAAAGCGGCAAAGCTGTCATGGTGCCACTGCACCGCCCGCGTGTGCGCGTTGGCGACACCGGGCAGGGCGCGCAGGCGGGTGACCTCTGCCATTGTGGCCTCCAGCATCGGGTCAATCATCGTGTCAGCAGCGGTGTTGAAATTACGCTCCGCCCAGTAATGCAGATCCAGCCGCTTTGTCGTCCGGTTGGGCAGGCCGCGCCCGCGTTTGACCATAAACTCGCCCGCCGAGCGCAGGGAATAGTGGTTCAGCCGCGCCCGCGCTTGGCTCTGCATCACGCCGAACAGATTGATCCGGTTATCATTTTCGGCAAAGCCCCCGGGGGCGGCCTGAACACCGCCGAGATTCCACAGCGGGCTGACACCGCGCTTTTTCTTGGGTCGATGCACGCCGAGCTTCTGAAAGGCCGCGGGCCGGTGCAGGGTCTTGAAGAAGCTTCCCGCAGGCAGAAAGAACGGATCAGGGGCCGCATGGCGAAACCGCAGCGGGGTGAGCATATCTTGCAACGCCTCTTGCCCGTCCGCGCCGAAAAACCGCCACGGCAGGGCAATCGCGTCGGTATCCGCGGGGACAGAGGCGATCAGATCGGGCAGCCTGCGCATCGGTGCTGCGAGGGTTAGAAACTCATCCGCGTCAAAAAACAGCGCCCAATCGGCCTGTTTCATCAGGTCATGGCGGTCGGCCAGACGCATGGCCTGCCATTGCACCGATGTGTCGCCCTCTGGGGTGAAGGGCACATGGGTCACATCATCCAGCAGGTCCAGCAGGGCCGGCGTGCCATCGGTGCAATCATGGGTAAAGATCAGAAAATCCGTCACCCCCGCCGCGCGGTGATGCGCGATCCATTCAAGGCAATAGGGCCCTTCGTTGCGCATGCAGGTTACGGCAAGGATACGTGTCACGGGCGGGCGGTCCCTTGGGTCAGGATGGCAAAGACTGGGCAAATGACTCTCATGCGGATCAGGGCAAGTCAATCTTTGCCAAGGGCCGTGCCGCGCCGGCTTAGGATTGTTTACAAGCCGGGGTCGGCTAAGCTATCGTTCTGCCAATGTATTTGAAACCACCACGGTGCATTTCAGCCCCGCGTTTCGCGCCACCAGAGAGGCCCCTTATATCATGAACACCCGTCGCCCTGTCGCCTCCCTTTGGATTGGCGAAAAGCTTCACTATCTGAACCAGCTTTGCCTCAAGTCCCATGTCGTTGCGGGTCATAAAACGATCCTGTATTGCGCCGATAAAGTGGACAACGCCCCCGAAGGGGTCGAGGTTCGCCCCGCGTCCGAGATCATGGATATTGACCGCGAGCTGGTCGCCGCGACCAGCGCGTCGTTCCTGTCGAATGTGTTCCGTTACAAGATGATCCAGAAGACCGGCGCGATCTGGATCGACTGCGACGCTTTCTGCCACCAGCCTTTCCCCGAGGATCAGGAATATATCTTTGGCCGCCACGGCATGTCCGGCGCGCTCAACTGTGGTGTGGTGGGGTTGCCGCAGGAATGCGAGTTGATGGACCAACTGCTGGATTACTACGATAACCTGCCGGACTATCCCGCATGGTGGAACAAGAACCAGCGCAAGAAATACGACCGCCAAGACCCCAAACTGAGCCACGCGCACCGCATCTATAATGCCGAGCGTACGGCCTTTGGCCCGCAGGCGTTTACCTATTTCGCCAAGCAGACCGGCCAGTATGAAAAAGCCAGCGAACGCGAGGTGCTGTATCCGGTGCCGTTCCAGTTGAACGACATCTTCTATGACCCGCATGGCCGCGTTGAAGGGCATTTCACCGACAAAACCCTGTCTGTGCACCTTTATACCAATGGCACGAAACCGTGGTGGGAAAAGAACGAACCTCTGCCCGGCTCCTATGCCGCGCGGATGTGCGAGAAGATCGGGATCGACCCGTCCAAAGCACTGCGCTAAGCCGCGTTACGAAGGGCCTTTGCCATCAATCTGAAACCGCACACCAGCCGGCACGGCAAGCTGCTGGCCATCTCTATGATGAAGGACGAGGCACCATTCCTGCTGGAGTGGTACGCCCATCATCTTGCCGTGGGGTTCACCAAGATACTCGTTTACACAAACGATTGTTCCGATGGCACCGATGACATGCTGATCCGGCTTGAAGAGCTGGGTCTGGGCTACCACCGGCGCAACGACATCCCCGAAGGTGTGAAGCCGCAGCCATCGGCGATGAAATACGCGCAGGCCGAACCCAAAGTCGCCGAGGCCGACTGGATCTTGATGTTCGATGCCGATGAATTCCTCTGCATCAACTATGGTGACGGCACGCTGGACCCGATGCTGGACGCGGCGGGGGATGCCAACGGCATCGTGATCACCTGGCGCATCTTCGGCTCTGGCAATGTGGTCGACTGGTCCCGCGATCCGGTGACCGAACAATACCTCTATGCGGCCCCGCCCACGTGGAACAAGGGCTGGGGCGTCAAGACGCTGTTCAAGTTTGACCCTGACAAGTGGAAGATCGGCATCCATCGCCCGTCGATCAAGAACAAGCATCTGGAGACCGGCTTTCCCGACACTGTGAATTGGCTCAACGGATCCGGCCAGCCGATGGAGGATTACTTCAAGTTTCGCGGCTGGCGGTCGATCCGGCGCACCGTGGGCTATCAATGGGCCCAGATGAACCACTATGCGGTCAAATCGGTCGACAGCTATGCGATCCGCAAGTTTCGCGGCAATGTGAACAACAAGAAAGACAAGTATAACGCCGACTACTGGTCGCTGCAGGACCGAAACGAGGTCTATGACGACAAGATCCTGCGCTATACTGAACGGCGCAAGCAGATCATGGACGAACTGCTGACTGATCCGGTTCTGTCGCGTCTCCATTATGCCGCCATCGAAAAGGTCGAGGCGCGGCTTGAAGAATACCGCGCGACCGACGCCTATGCGGAACTGAAGCAATCGCTGCTTGAGGCATCCGAGGTGCCGATCACGCAGATCGTGGCCAAGCCGCCCAAGGCCCGCGACCCCGAAGAGATCGCCAAGCTGATGTCTCAGGTCGAGAAAAACGTCGCCGACCGCCCCGCCGAGGAACGCCGTAGCGTGCCGGAAGCCGCATTCGCGGATGTCGCAGAGGGCGGCGACGGGTTCGTTCCGGGCGACATTGACGTATCGGTTCAAACGGCGGTGGACTGGGTGCCCAACCACGACATCGCCCTGCCTGCGGATGTGCGTATCTTTGCGCAAAGCACGCTCGAGCTTGTGATGCGCGGCAAATACCAAAGACGTATGGCGCGTATGACCGGGCGCATGGTCGAGGATGGCCAAAAGGTGCTCGACCTTGGTGCGGGGATCGGTTTTCTGTCGATCCATGCCGCGCAAACGGTGTCAGGTGCGACGGTTTTGGCGCAAGAGGATAACAGCTCGCGGTTGGCGATCATGCGCGACGTGTTGGACCATAACGCGCTTGAACTGGGCGACCGTTTCTCCATGATCAACGCGCCGGTGATTTGCGACGACGATGCCGAAACCCTTGCGCGGGTGAACCAGATGATCGCGGACCATCAGCCGGATGTTCTGCGCATCAGCTACGAGGAACTGGGCGGCAAATTGCTGAGCCGGGTGACACTTGGCCCGGTGACACGTGTTGTGTTGTTCGGGCCTGCCGTGGCCGCGTTCCACGCGCAACGGAGCAAGGTCAAAGACCCGAGCCTGTCGCCCGACCAGGACCAAAGCATGCCCGAGTTTGTTATCATCGAGCCAAAGCAGGCTGCCCATGCGACCTGAGACGGCTTTCCCGAAGGGGATGGCGGCTGCGGTGCTTTTGCCGCCTCGGGGATGGTGACATAAACGATGCTGAAGGGGGCGCGAAACGGCGCCCGACCCGCCAATAGGAACGTATCAAATGCCAGACCACGCCCCCAGTAAACGCGGTGTCCTTCTTCGGGCAAAGAACGGCGACGTGATCGGCTTTGACGAAACGGGCCTGCGCCTGAACCTCTCGGATAGCGTGATCGCGGATATCCATCGTCGCCTGCCTGCCGGAGGTCAGGTGCTGCCCGTCGATGCGGCTGTGTTGGGCGATGTCGATGCGTGGAACGTTCGAGAGCAGGGGGAATGGTACGTGTTTGACGCGAACCTGCCCGGTGCCCAAGGCACGCGGCAATTCCGCCGCAAGATCACCGCTGCCCCGGACGCCAGCGCGCCTGACATTATTGCCGACACGTCGGGCGCGGTCTTTGGTGTTCTGGCCATCGGGGGCACGCGGCGGGCGGTGACTGCAGATGAAACACTGTCCTTCCCCTACCATGTGGTGACCACCGGTGATGACCTGGGGCCCGCTGGGGCTGCGGGGACAGAAACGCTGGCACCCACTGACCTGATGCAGCGCCTGACCGAACAGACCCGCGACAGCCTGATCGCCGACGAAATTCTGCGTCGCAGGCACGCGGAGCACCGCGCCCTGCCACTGCTTTATGCGCGCACCGAAACCGATAGCAGCGCCAGCATCACCGCGTTGATCGAGGGGGCCGCCTTTACCAGCTTTCATCAGACTGTCGCCAACCTTTGTGCCGCCGCGCGCGCATTGGGTAAACCGGCCAAGGTCCTGTCTGTGGGGCTTGATTTCACGCTCGAAGATGTTCTGAGCACGGGGCCCGAATGGTGCGCCGCCATGCACGCGCTGATGCGCCGTATCACGGATATCTTCGCCGACCACGGATTGCACAAGCCGCTATTTACGGCTGTCTTTGATGCAGGGACGCGGGATGTATCGGACTCGGACGTGCTGCGCGCGCAGTGGGATTTGGCATGGAACAAGGGCGGGCACGATCACGTCTACGCGGCACCGGGCTATATGTTCGCGCTGGATGAATTTGGCCGGCCCACAGATATCGCGCGGCTGCAAATGGCCGAGATGGAGGCCTGCGCGATCGAGGCGCGCAACAGCGACCAACCGTGGAACTGTCCCGTTCTTCTGCTGGCAGAGCGTGAGCCCGACAACCCCAGCGTGATCCGTTGCCGCGGGGAGGGGATGGGCCCCTTTGTGCTGGATGCCGCCGACCCGCTGAATGCCGGTGGTGCCTGTGGTTTCCGCCTTGAAGGGGACAGTGCCGGTGCCAAGATTACCAGCGTGCAAGTTGATGCCAAAGACCGTAACGATCTGCTGATCACCTGTGACAAGCCTGCGACGGGGGAGGGGCTGACGCTGTGTTACGCCATCGGGGCCGCACCCAGCGACGACGGGATGCCCGCCAATCGAGGGGCGCTGCGCGACGGGTTCTGCTATGCCAGCCGAACCGGAGAGATGTTACACCGTTGGGCGCTGCCAGCCGCGCTGCCGGTGCACTGATGGACAATTTCACGCCCCTTTATGTCGATATCGACCTGCCCGAAAATGTCTTGTTGCGCGATGACGCAGCGCAGGCCAGCGTCGTGGACGCCTGTCACCCCAATGATGCGCAGGCAATCTGGTATCACGCCCATGCCCCCGCCATGACCTTCAATGCGCAAAAGGCGATGACCCAATGGGCCGCCGAGAACGGCCTCGGCACCACCGCGCGCCCTGTCGATCCGAATGACGACAATGGCACGCTGCTGGAGCGCGGCGGGGTGGCATTCACGCGCGGGGTGAATTGCGGCTTTGTCGTTGATGCGGCACTGGTCGAGCAGGACTGCTTTTGCCTTGCCATCCGCGTCTCTTCGCCCGACGCAGAGGCGCGTAGCCTCCTGACGGTGAACCCCGACGCCAGCGACAACTACCTGTTTCTCAGCGAAAGCGAGGGCCGGCTGATCTGGCGGGATGATGCGGGTATGGTTGAGGTTTCCATCCCCGCACCGGGCAAGGACTATTGGGTGCTGGCAGGTTTTGACAAAGGGCAGTTGCATCTGACCGCCGCACCGGTCGGGGATGTGTTTCCAATCCCGCAGAAGAGCACCCGACCAAGCGCTGAACTGGCGGCAGAGTTGAACGGTGTTGCTGATCTGTTCATCGGCTGCCGGTCCCACCGCAAGGGGATCCTCAAGACCCTGGGCACATCGGTGGTGCATGACGTGCTGATCTGGCTTGATCACGGCGCTAGCACGCCCGCCGCCCTTGAACAGGTCGCGCGCGCTTGCCGCTATGCTGAAGCGCCCCGAAACACAGGGGAGCGCGCATGAGCTTTACCAGATCCGACACCGCCGGCGGCAATATCTGTGTCATCTGGATCGATGACATGATCGATATTTTCACGTGGCGAACCGCCTTCGGGCTGCAGATCAGCACGCCGAATATCGACCGCTTCATGTCCGAGGGGACGCGGTTTTCCAATGCCTATGCCACCGTGCCGCTGTGTGCGCCGTGCCGGGCGGAACTGGCGACGGGGTTGTCACCGTTTCGCACGGGGCTGGTCGATCTCAACCGGTTTTGGCGCGATATCTTGCCGCCAACGGCGGGCTGGCAATACGATCTGCGCCGCAACGGGTTCCGTACGTTCACGACGGGCAAGGTCGACAGCAACTACAAACCCATGCCCCATGAATATGCGCGTATCCTCTTTCATGAACAGCCTGAGGCAAAGGATGCGGGGCGGCGATCCAAGGTCAAGAAATACCTCGACAAGGGGCCGGGGATCGCGGGCGTGAACCATCCCGATGACGATGGCAGCCAGGATGACCGCTTCTACGACAATAGGGTGGCGCAGAACGCAATCGACTATCTGGATCGGGCCGACCCTGCGCGGCGGCACCTGATCCAGCTGGGCTTCAAGCACCCGCATTACAACCTGCAATGCCCCGACCGCTTCTATCAGCAGTATGATCCCGACCAGATTGTTTGGCCCAATTCTGCCGCGCCGGAGGATTACTTTGGCCCGCAGGAGGGCATGGCCGTCTACGAGGCCGCCTATATCGCCAACGGTCCCTGGACCCCGGAGAAGGCGGGCGATCATGCGTGGCGACAGGTTGTACGCGCCTATTTCGCGGCCATCAGCCATGTGGATGCGGAAATCGGTCGCTTCATGGACGCCTTGCGCGGCTCGGACCTGGCGGAAAATACCACCGTCCTGTTGCTGTCAGACAATGGGTTCAACCTTGGCACCCACGACAGTTTCCACAAGATGAGCCAGTGGGACAGCGCCGCCCATGTGCCGCTGGGGATCTGGCACGCAGGCATGACGCAGGGCCGCGTGGTCGAGATGCCCGTATCGCTGCACAATGTGCCCAAGACGATCATGGACTTGGCGGGGCTGCCATACCGTCCCGACTGGACGTCGGGCCAAAGCCTGCTCCCGCTGATCGATGACAGTTTCGGATCGTATGACCATAGCAAGTCTCCGGTGACGAGCGTTTTCGGCACGCTATCGGTGCGCGCCGCCGATCCCGATCTGAGCCAATACCGCTACTTCCGCTACCCCAACGGCGAAGAGCATATCTATGATCTGGTCGCCGACCCCGGCGAGACGACAAATATCGTGGAAACGGCCCCGCTCGACGTGTTGCGCCGCACGATGGTGGATAATGCGCTCGACCTCGGGCTTGACCTGCGCGGGTTCGAGAACCCGCAGCGCGGGGTCAATGCGATGATGGCGCTGGACGGCTCTGTGGTGCTGGCGGGGGGCACGGCGGATAATGATTATTGGGCCTATGGGGCCAATGCCGAAAAGATTTCGGAAGATGAGGACGGCGGCAATGACACCTTGTGGTATATGGCGGGGCCAGATGACTATGTGCTGCATATGCCCGCCTATATCGAGAATATCCGCATCGCCACCGTCGTCGCCCGGGAAGAGCAAGACCCCTCGAAGGGCAAGCCCATTGCGGTTGTGGCGCATCCCGATACCCCGATGAACTTCGAAACCTCCGAAAGGGTCGCGGTGGACGTCCAAGGAAGCCGCGGGGCCGATGTGATGATCGGTGCAAAATACGCGGGCGCGACCTTCTATGGCGGTGCCGGCGACGATATGTTGATCGCCAAATCAGGGCGCGGCAAGGATGTGCACCTGTTCTACGGCGGCGCGGGCAATGACACGCTGATCGGCGGCAATGGGCGCGACATCCTCGACGGGGGCGCGGGCAACGACGTGATCCGTGGCGGGGCAGGGCGCAGCAAGATCTACGGCGGGCCGGGCAATGACTATATTTCCGATGGCGAAGGCGGGTCCGAAATCCACACTGGCCCCGGCCGTAACCGCGTGAAATCCGCAGGCGGGGATGATACGATCTATATCGGCAGCGGGCACAACACGATTGAACCCGGCAAAGGGCGTGCGACCTTCCACGTGGCTTATGGCGGCGTGACGACACTTACCGGATGGGAGGACGACTATACGCTCGACCTATCCGACTGGCCGGCCGCACCGACCATCACAATCGACGAAGGCCGTGGTGCGGAACTGAGGCTCGGCGTCGCCGTCGTGCGGATCAACGCCGCCGTCAGCGCCAGTCAATTACAGTCGCAAATCCAGCAAAGCCGATGAAAGTGCTGTCGCCCGCCGAAAGCCCGGGGCGACAGCGGATGCCTTAGGCGCTGCGCAGCCCCAGAATCTCGCGCGCCTGCTGCCAGGTCGCCACGGGGCGTTCGTATTTCTCGCATAGATCCGCGGCGCGTTTGATCAGCGCCGCGTTGGATGGGGCGAGCGTGTTACGGTCCAGACGCACATTGTCTTCCAGGCCGGCCCGCGTGTGACCGCCCGCCGCAATCGCCCATTCGTTTACGACGATCTGGTTCGGCCCGATCCCTGCGGCACACCACGCGGCCTCGGGCGCGCGGGCTTTCAACTGCGCGACGTAGAAGTCAAAAACCTCTTTATCCGCTGGCATGGCGTTTTTCACCCCCATGACGAATTGCACATAAAGCCGCCCGAACAGCTTGCCGTCCTTGTGATGCTGGATCGCCTGTAGGATGTGGCTCAGATCAAAGGCTTCGATCTCGGGCACAACCTCATGGGCGCGCATTTCGGACGCCAGCCAATCCACCAGATCCGGCGGGTTCTCGTAGACGCGTGTCGGAAAGTTGTTCGACCCCACTGACAGCGAGGCCATATCGGGCCGCAGTGACAGCATGCCGCCGCGCGCCTTGCCCGCACCTGACCGCCCGCCGGTCGAGAACTGGATGATCATCCCGGGGCAGTGTTTCTCCAGCCCCTCTTTCAACCGCGCGAATTTCTCTGGGTCAGAGGAGGGCGTCTCGTCATCATTGCGCACATGGGCGTGGCAGATGCTTGCCCCGGCTTCAAAGGCTTCATGCGTGCTTTCAATCTGCTCGGTGATCGTGACGGGCACGGCGGGGTTGGCGGCTTTGGTCGGTACGCTGCCGGTGATGGCAACGCAAAGAATGCATGGATCAGACATCTAGGAATACTGTTTCTTTCTCGCCCTGAAGGTAAATATCAAACCGATAGACGCCATCGGTTTCTTTCTCCGCGATCAGGGTCGCAACGCGGTTTTGATGTTCGATACGGGTCAGCAGCGGGTCGGCGCTGTTATCGGCATCGGGGAAATACATGCGTGTATTCAAGCCGATATTGATCCCGCGCGCGACGATCCACAAGCTGATATGCGGGGCCATCATACGCCCGTCAGGAAAGGGCACCGCACCGGGGCGGATGGTGTCGAACTGCCATTCGCCGGTGTCATAATCGCCCGCCTTGCGCCCCCAGCCGGTAAAGTTCGGATCGGCGGCCCCACGGGGGTCGTTGCCCGGATACAGCCCCGCCGCATCGGCCTGCCAGATCTCGACCAGCGCGTCTTTCAGCGGCGTGCCGGTGCCATCATAGATCGTGCCCTTCACCGTGATCCGTTCGCCTTTGGTCTCGGCATTGACCATATGCGCGCCCAGATCCTCGGGGTAGACGCCGGTGATGTCGCAAAAATTCGGCACGCAGCCGATATGGACATAGGGCCCTGCGGTCTGCGACGGGCTTTCTTTCAACTGGGTCAGCTCTTGCATCAGTTCCCCTCCATCCGGTTTTCAAACATGGTGGACCGGCGGCCCCTGAGCACGATGTCGAATTTATAGGCCCGCGCATCCATAGGCACGGTATTGTCCATGTCCAACGGCGCGATCAACTGCTCTACCGCGGCGCGCGACGGGATCGTCTGTACGATGGGGCATTTCCAGATCAGCGGGTCACCTTCAAAATACATCTGCGTGATCAAGCGCTGCGCAAAACCCTGTCCGAAAACGGAAAAGTGGATATGCGCAGGGCGCCAGTCATTCACCCCATTGGGCCAGGGGTAGGCACCCGGTTTGACCGTGCGCAGGCTATAGCCGCCGTTCTCATCGGTCACAGTGCGGCCGCATCCGCCAAAATTGGGATCGAGCGGGGCCAGATATCCCTCTTTCTTGTGGCGATAGCGCCCGCCTGCATTGGCTTGCCAGAATTCGAGCAACACGCCAGGCACACCGCGCCCGTTCTGGTCGAGCACACGACCATGCACGATGATCCGCTGGCCAATCGCCATCTCGCCCTCGGCGGCGTAGTTGAGGATCAGGTCATTATCCAGCGCCCCGAGCATATTGTGGCCAAAGACCGGGCCGGTCTGCTCGCTCAGCGTGGTATTCATCGAGATCAGCGCCTTTTGCGGCGACCGCACCACCGATGTCTTATAGGCCGGTGCCAGCGCGGGCGGGTGCCAGCTCCGGTCACGGTGAAAGAACGCTCCGTTCTGATCGGTCATTCGGCGGCTTCCATTTCCTGATAGGTCTGTTTGGCGAGTTTAAGCGCATGGTTCGCCTTTGGCACCCCCGCATAAATGGCAACATGCTGGAACGCCTCGATCACATCGGATTTGCTGGCACCGGTATTGGCGGTGGCGCGGATATGCATGGGGATTTCCTCGAAATTGCCGGTCGCCGCCAGCAGTGCCAAGGTCAGCATCGACCGTTCGCGGCGGCTGATCTTGTCGCTGGCCCAGACGGTGCCCCAGGCCGCTTCGGTGATCAGACTTTGGAACGGCGCGTCCAGCTCGGTCTTGGCGGCTTCGGCGCGGTCCACATGGGCATCGCCCAAAACGGCGCGGCGGGTGGTCATACCGATCTCGGTTCGGTCGGCCATGTTCTTCTCCTCGGTCACGGTGGGTGTTCATTGTCGCGCCGCCGATTGGACAGGAAAAACACGCGGCGCGCAAACGCATATCCGCCCTTCCAAATGGATGAAAATCCCGGGGGAGGGGCCGCAATGCGGTGCCGGGGGCAGCGCCCCCTTATGCCTGTCCGGCATCCCCCTGACCTTGACATCGCAGCGCTTTTTCGTCCTTTTGGCCGAAACAGCAAAAGGACCCTTCCTATGATGAAAACACGCGCCGCCGTCGCCGTTGCCGCAGGGCAACCGCTTGAAGTGATGGACGTAAATCTCGAAGGCCCCAAGCGGGGTGAAGTCCTGATCGAAATCAAGGCCACCGGCCTGTGCCACACCGATGAATTCACCCGTTCGGGCGACGACCCCGAAGGGATTTTCCCGGCCATTCTGGGCCACGAGGGCGCAGGCGTCGTGCTTGAAGTCGGCGAGGGCGTCACCACGCTCGAGGTCGGCGATCACGTGATCCCGCTTTACACGCCCGAATGCCGCGAGTGTGAATATTGCCTATCGGGTAAAACCAACCTCTGCCAGGCGATCCGCGTGACCCAAGGTCAGGGGCTGCTGCCCGATGGCACCACGCGGTTCTCGATGATGGATGGCACGCCGATCCACCACTACATGGGCTGTTCGACCTTCGCCAATCACACGGTCATCCCTGAAATCGCCCTTGCCAAGGTCCGCAAGGACGCGCCCTTTGACAAGATCTGCTATATCGGCTGCGGTGTGACCACGGGCATCGGCGCGGTGATCAACACCGCCAAGGTAGAGATCGGCGCGCGCTGCGTGGTCTTTGGTTTGGGCGGCATCGGGCTGAACGTCATTCAGGGCCTGCGCATGGCGGGGGCCGACCAGATCGTCGGCGTCGATCTGAACGACGACAAGGAAGAGACAGGCCGCTACTTCGGCATGACCGACTTTGTGAACCCCACCAAGGTCGAGGGCGATATGGTCGCGCATCTGGTCGAGCTGACCAAAGGCGGCGCGGATTACACCTTTGATGCCACAGGCAATACCAAGGTCATGCGGCAGGCGCTTGAATCCGCGCATAAGGGCTGGGGGGAGTCGATCATTATCGGTGTTGCACCGGCGGGGGCCGAAATCTCGACCCGTCCGTTCCAGCTGGTCACGGGCCGCGTCTGGAAAGGCACGGCATTCGGCGGGGCCAAGGGCCGCACCGATGTGCCCAAGATCGTGGATTGGTACATGAACGGCAAGATCGAGATCGACCCGATGATCACCCACAAGCTGACGCTGGACCAGATCAACGAAGGGTTCGAATTGATGCACAAAGGTGAATCCATTCGCGCCGTCGTTGAATTCTAAGCGCGAATTCGTAAAACTTGCGACAAACGCCGTCCTCACGGGGGCGGCGTTTTATGTTTTCTGAAACCCCTCGTGACACGATGTTTTGACGTGAGGGCACGAAGGGATGCGGGACAGAGTGGGTTTACCACCCCGATCCCGCTGGTATTTATAGAGTGAACGTCGGGAGACAAGGCATGAAACTTACAGTGAATGGCGTGACCCATGATGTGGACGTCGAGGAAGACATGCCCATGCTCTGGGTTTTGCGCGACGTTCTGGGGATCACCGGCCCGAAATACGGCTGCGGGATCGCGCAATGCGGGGCCTGCACCGTGCATATGGACGGGATCGCGGTCCGGTCGTGCCAGTTGGCCGCGGGCGATGTCGAGGGCGAGATTACCACCATCGAAGGATTGGGCTCTCCGGCGGTGCGCCATGCGGTGCAGGAGGCCTGGATCGACCTGCAGGTCGCGCAATGCGGCTACTGCCAATCGGGGCAGATCATGCAGGCCGCCTCTTTTCTCGAGCTGAACCCGACCCCTACGGATGACCAGATTGACGCCGCGATGAGCGGGAACCTCTGTCGTTGCGGCACCTATCCCCGTATTCGCGAGGCGGTGAAATCCGCCGCGATCAAGCTGAAGGCGGTGTGATATGGGACGTGTGAAAACAATTGCCCGCCGCAGCTTCCTGATCGGCTCTGCCGCTGTTGCAGGCGGCGTCGTCTTTGGCACCTATCTTTACAAACGCGAGGGGGAGAACCCGCTGCTCGACGGGTTGAAACCCGGCGAAACCGCGATCACCCCCTACGTCAAGATCGACGCTCAAGGGATCACGCTGATCACGCCGCGCGCGGATGTGGGGCAGGGCGCGTGGTCGATGCAGGCGCATATGATCGCCGAAGAGCTCGACATTGACCCACGCAGCGCCAAGCTGTCGCCCGGTCCGGCGGATGCGATTTACTACAACGGCGTTGTCGGGGCAGAGGCGCTGCCGATTGCCGCGACCTCTGACACGATGCTGGCACGCGGCGGGCGCGGTGCGGTCGATGTCATGGGCAAGCTGATGGGGCTGCATATCACCGGCGGCTCGTCCACCGTGCCTGATATGTATGACCGCCTGCGCATGGCCGGTGCCGTCGCACGCGAGACGCTGATCAAGGCCGCGATGAAGCAGACCGGCCTGCCGCGCGACCAACTGGGGACAGAGAACGGCTGCATCGTGCTGCCCGATGGGTTGAAGATCGAATACATCGACCTTGCCAGCATCGCCGCTGAGATCGAGCCGGTACAGGATGTCACCCTGCGTGATCCGTCGGAATGGCGCTATCTGACCAAGCCGCAGAAGCGGACCGACATCGTGGCGAAATCCACCGGTCGGCAGATCTACGGCATCGACATGCAGATGGACGGTATGGTGATCGCCACGACCCGCACCAATCCGGCGATTGGCGGCGGGCTGAACGGGTTTGACGCTGAGGCGGCACGCCAGATGCGCGGGGTCAGCGCGGTCTTGCCCATCACCGGCGGCATCGCTGTGGTGGCGGATAACACATGGCGCGCGTTTCAGGCGGCTCAGGCGGTTGAATGTGACTGGGGCCCGTCGCCCTATATCGGTGACAGCGCCGACCAGTTTGCCGCTGTGGCGGCCTCTTTCACCGACGATCACCGCGACAGCCGGTTCAAGGACGAAGGCGATGTAGAAGAGGCGTTGCAAGATGCCTCGGTCGTCGAGGCGGAATACCGCATCCCCTATCTGGCCCATGCCCCGATGGAACCGATGAGCGTCGTGGTCAAGCTGACCGAGGGGCGGCTGGACATCTGGACCGGCACGCAAATCCCCCGTTTCGTCAAGGCGAATATGGCGCGGCTGACGGGGTTGGACGGGGATGACATCCACGTGCATGTGCTGATGTCCGGTGGCAGCTTTGGCCGGCGCCTTGAGGATGATTATATCGGCCAAGCGGTCGAGATCGCGATGCAGATGCCTGACACGCCGATCAAGATGATCTGGCAGCGCGAAGAAGACTTTACCCATGATTTCCCCCGCCCGCTGGCCATTGCGCGCGGGCGCGGTGCTGTGGCGGATGCCGGTATCGCGGCGTTTGATCTGTCTATCGCGGCCCCTTCGGTCGCTGAATCCTCGCTCGCAAGGTTGAACCAGCCCGCCTTCGGCCCTGATGTGGCGATTGTCGCGGGGGCGTGGGACCAGCCGTTCCAGATCCCCAACTACCGCGTCACCGGCTACCGCACGCCAGCGATGGTGCCCATCAGCTCTTGGCGGTCGGTCGGGGCGTCGGGCAACGGGTTCATGCACGAAAGCTTCATGGATGAGATGTGCCACGCCGCGGGGGTCGACCCGTTGCAAGAGCGGCTGCGCCTGTGCTGGCACGACGCATCGCGCAAGGTGCTGGAGGCCGTGGGCGAGATGTCGGAATGGGGCAGCGATCTGGGGCCGAACCGGGGGCGGGGGCTGGCCTTTACGCTGGCCTTTGGCGTGCCCGTGGCCGAGGTGGTCGAGGTCACCAATACCCCCGACGGCATCCGTATCGACAAGGTGTTCGTCGCCGCCGATGTGGGCCGAGTGCTGGACCCCGTGAACTTTGAGGCGCAGCTGCAAGGCGGTGTGATCTTTGGCCTGGGCCACGCGATGAACTGCGAGCTGACCTACCGCGACGGCGTGGCAGAGCAGGAAAACTACCATGCCTACGAAGGGATGCGCCTGCACCAGACGCCTTTGATCATGGTGCGCGGGCTTGAGAATGGCGACAAGATCAGGGGCATCGGTGAACCCGCCGTCCCCCCCGCAGCACCTGCTTTGGCCAATGCGATCTTTGCCGCGACGGGGCAGCGTATCCGCGAACTGCCGCTGTCCAAGTCGATCGATTTTGTATGATCTCCCTTCGCGGGGCGATCATCGGCGGGATCATCGCGCTGGCCTACGCGGGCGGTGCTTTTGCGCAAGAAGCACCCGATCGCGCGGCGGCGCTGGCGGCGTGGGATGACATCCACACGGTCGTTTCGCATCCGCGCTGTACCAATTGCCACGTGGGCCCTGCTGGCGTGCCGCTCTGGGAAGGGTTGGGCCACGAGGAGACTGCCGACCAAGCGCCCGTGCACGGCATGAACATCCTTGCCGACGAAAGCCGCATCGGGGCCGAGACGATGCCTTGCCGTACCTGCCACATCAGCGCCGCGTCGGAAAATACCGTCCCCCACGCGCCACCGATGATTGCGGACGCATGGCGGCTTCCCCCGATAGAGATGGCGTGGCAAGGCAAGACCAGCGCCGAGATCTGCGCACAACTGCGTGACCCCGACAGCAACGGTGCCTTTACGCCCGAAGACCTATCCGATCACCTGCGAACGTCGGCCTTTGTGGCATGGGGCTTTGCCCCCGGCGCAGGGCGCGCGGCGGCCCCCGGTAGCATCCCCGAGATGCAGGAGGCGCTGGCAATCTGGGTGGCAGGCGGCACGCCCTGTGTGGGCGATCCGCACCCGTAGTCAGCCCTTGAACAGATCCGCATAGGTCTCGCGCAGCAGGTTCTTTTGCACCTTGCCCATCGTATTGCGGGGCAGGGCATCAACCACCACCAGCTTGCGCGGACATTTGAACCGCGCCAGCGATTGCGCGACGGTCTGCGACAGCGCCTCCAGGTCCAGATCAAGGCTGCCATCGGCGACCAGAACAACAACCGGTGCCTCGCCCAGATCCCCATGAGCCACGCCGATCACGGCGCTTTCCAGCACGCCGGGTTGATCGTCCAGCACCTGTTCGACCTCTTTGGGATAGATGTTATAGCCGCCGGATATGATCAGATCCTTGCCGCGCCCGACGATCTGCACATAGCCGTCTTGATCAATCAGCCCCAGATCACCGGTGATAAAGAACCCGTCCGCGCGCAGTTCAGCGGCGGTTTTTTCGGGCATCTGCCAATAGCCTTGGAAAACATTCGGCCCGCGGACCTCGACGACGCCGATCTCTCCCTGTGGTAGGGTTTCGCCAGTATCGGGGTCGCAAATCTTGAGCTCGACCCCCGGCAGGGGTGTGCCGACGGTCCCGCCACGCCGCGGCCCGTCATAGGGGTTCGAGGTGTTCATATTGGTTTCCGTCATCCCGTAGCGTTCCAGAATACGGTGGCCTGTGCGTTCCTCGAACTGCTTGTGCGTCTCGGCCAGCAAGGGCGCAGAGCCCGAGATGAACAGACGCATATGCGCCGTCAAACCGGCGGTGAAGTCATCAGAGCTCAGCAAACGGGTGTAGAAGGTCGGCACGCCCATCAACGCGGTGGCCTGCGGCATGAAACGGATCAACTGATCGATGTCAAGCTTGGGCAGGAACACCATCGCGCCACCGCTGAGCAGCATGATATTGGTCGCCACGAACAGCCCGTGTGTGTGGAAAATCGGCAGCGCATGGAGCAGCACATCAGCCTTGGTGAATTGCCAGACATCGACCAGCGTTTCGGCGTTGCTCAGCAGGTTGCGCTGGCTCAGCATCGCGCCTTTTGATCGGCCTGTGGTGCCCGAGGTATAGAGGAAGGCGGCCAGATCCTCGGCCGCTCGGTCGACGGTATCGAATGTGTCGGGCAGGGTGGCCGCCAGATCGCGCAGCGTGCCGCGGCCGGTGTTGTCCATCGTCTCTACCGTGGCACCGGCGGCGGCAGCGACCGGCGTGAGTTCGGTAACATCGGCAGGATCGCAAACCAGCAGCCGCGCGCCCGAGTTGCCGACGAAATAATCCACCTCGGACGCGGTGTAGCCGGGGTTGAGGGGCAAGAATACCAGCCCGGCCTGCACGCAAGCGGCATAAAGCGCCAGCGCATCCGGCGATTTGCCGACCTGCACCGCGACACGGTCGCCCGCTGTCAGCCCCTTGTCCGAAAACGCATTGGCATAGCGCGCGGCAGAGCGGATGAATTGGTCATGGGTGATGGTGCGCCCGTCCGGCAGGATCAGGAACGGCGTGTTTTGCCCGATGTGGCGACCGAATAAAGCGTCGTAAAGCGGGTTTGGCATCGTCGTCTCCTTCTGACCTTTGGTAGCGCGGAATTTGCGCCATCGGCAGGGCCAGGTAAAGGGCGGCAAGTGGCGCATTTTGATCTTTGCTGCATTTCGCGCGTGCAGACGGCCTTGACGACCCGCAGCGTATGACTTACCCCTCCTCCCGTAGCGCGGGCGTTGTGTAATGGTAAGACCTCTGCCTTCCACGCAGAAGACGCGGGTTCGATTCCCGCCGCCCGCTCCACTCCTTCCCCGACATCCTTTTGATTTTGGCTATTTGCGCTGGATCAATGCGCTTTTGTCGCAAGCGCCTTAGGGGTGCAGCCCTTGACCCCGCGCGATGTGCGGGCGATGACACGGCAGCACTCCAAAGGATATCTCATGGCACGTACCCCGACGCCCGGCCCCGGCACCGAAGAACGCGAAAAATCGCGTGAGTTGGGGGCCCTGCGCGCGCTGCTGCCGTTTCTTGCGCCCTATCGCGGGCTGATGATCGCGGCCATTCTGGCGCTGGTGCTCACGGCGATGATCTCTTTGACGCTGCCGCTGGCCGTGCGCCGCGTGATCGATAACTTCGGCACCGGCGAGGCCGAACTGCTGGACCAGTATTTCGTTGCCGCCCTGATCATCGCGGCCCTTCTGGCTGTCGGCACGGGGCTGCGCTATGCGCTGGTGACGCGCTTTGGCGAACGGGTCGTTGCCGATATCCGCAAGGCGGTGTTCGATCGCGTGATCTCGATGAGCCCGGCGTTCTACGAGAACTTGATGACCGGCGAGGTGCTGAGCCGGATCACCACGGACACTACGCTGATCCTGTCGGTGATCGGGTCGTCCGTGTCCATCGCGCTGCGCAATATGCTGATCGTGACCGGTGGGCTGGTGCTGATGCTGTTCACCTCGGCCAAGCTGACGGCGATGGTGTTGTTGATCGTACCGGCGGTAATTGTGCCGATCCTTGTTCTGGGGCGGCGCTTGCGGGTGCTGAGCCGCGAAAATCAGGACTGGATCGCGGCAAGCTCGGGCAATGCGTCCGAGAGTTTGGGCGCGGTGCAGACCGTGCAGGCCTTTACCAACGAGGCCGCCAGCCAATCGCAATTCGCGCAGATGACCGAAGCGTCCTATGATGCGGCGCAGCGTCGGATCAAGACCCGCGCGCTGATGACGATTATTGTGATCTTTCTGGTATTTGCCGGCGTCGTGGGCGTTTTGTGGATGGGCGCGCGGGATGTGCGTGCCGACCAGATGACCCCCGGTGCCTTGGTGCAATTCGTGATCTATGCCGTAATGGTGGCAGGCGGGGTCGCGGCGCTATCCGAGATCTGGGGTGAACTTCAACGCGCCGCCGGTGCCACGGAACGTCTGGTAGAGCTGTTGCGGACCGAAGACACCGTGCAAGACCCCGCTGCGGCCATCGCCTTGCCCAGTCCTGTCGCCGGTCGGATTGCCTTTGAGGACGTGCATTTCAGATACCCCGCGCGCCCTGATGTGCAGGCACTGGACGGGGTCAACCTGTCGATCAACCCCGGTGAAACGGTCGCGTTCGTCGGGCCCTCGGGTGCAGGCAAGACCACGATCATCCAGTTGATTCTGCGGTTCTATGACCCTGCCTCCGGGCGGATCACCCTTGACGGGGTCGATCTGCGCGATGTTTCGCGTGCGGCCTTCCGCCGGTCGGTCGCCTTGGTGCCGCAAGATCCGGTGATCTTCGCCGCCTCTGCCCGCGAGAATATCCGCTTTGGCCGCCCCGACGCCACAGACGCCGAGATTGACGCCGCGGCCGAGGCCGCCGCCGCCCACGGGTTCATCAGCGCATTGCCCGACGGCTACGACAGCTATCTGGGCGAACGCGGGGTGATGCTGTCGGGCGGGCAAAAGCAGCGTATCGCTATCGCCCGCGCCATCCTGCGTGACGCGCCGGTGCTGCTGCTGGACGAAGCCACAAGCGCCTTGGATGCCGAAAGCGAACGCGCCGTGCAGGCCGCCGTGGATCGGTTGAGCGCGGACCGCACCACCCTGATCGTCGCGCACCGTTTGGCGACGGTGAAAAAGGCTGATCGCATTGTCGTGCTGGAAGCAGGGCGGATCGTCGATATGGGCACCCATGACGAGCTGGTCACCAAAGGGGGGCTCTATGCGCGCTTGGCGCGGCTGCAATTCACCGATGGTCGCGCGGACGTATAAAAAACCTTGTGAATTTTACGGTTAAATGGAAACAATCACACCCGAATGGATCCAGAAGGAGAACAACATGGGTTTGTGGAGTTTCGTAAAAGACGCCGGCAAGAAAGTGTTTGGCGGCGGTGATGATACCGAAGTCACCGGAGCCGCGCTTCAGGATGAATTGAAAGGCCTCGGGCTTGACGCCGAAGGGCTCGATATTTCTGTCGAAGGCGACAAGGTCAAGGTTTCGGGCAAGGCGGCGAGCCAAGAGATGAAAGAAAAGGTCATTCTGGCTGTCGGGAACGTCGAAGGCGTTGCCGCGGTTGAAGAAGACATGGACGGCGGCGAGGGGGACGGCACCTTCCACACCGTTGAAAAAGGCGACACGCTTTGGGCCATCGCGGCCAAGACCCTTGGCAATGGCGCGCGCTATGAAGAGATCTTTGAAGCGAATAAACCCATGCTGACCCACCCCGATAAAATTTACCCCGGTCAGATGCTGCGTATTCCTGCCAAGTAATCGCACTACACATAAGGGGTGCGCCACGCGCTTTTACCCCATAAAAGAGAGCGGCAGGCGGCGTCTGCCGCTCTTTTTCGAGCCTTCCGTTGGGTCAGTGGGCTTGAACGCAGCGTTTGAGCGCCTGCAAATGCTTGCGAAAGCTGAAATTAGCAATCATCTTTGACAACAGGGAATAACGGGATGCGGGCAAACCGCACCACTAAGGGAGGAACATAATGTCATTTGCCGGTGTAGAAGACCGTAACGCAATCGAAGCAGAAATGCCGTGGGCTGACCGCGACGTGCCCAAAACACTTTGGAGCATGTTGAGCGAAACCGCCGGAAAGTTTCCAAGCCACGACGCAATCAGCTACCAGATTTTCTCTGGGCCGAAAGATCACGCGGAAACCCTAAGCTGGTCGCAGCTGCGGGGGCAGGTGGGTCGTGCGGCCAATCTGTTTCGGTCGCTGGGTGTGGGGCCGACCGATGTGGTCGCCTATGTCCTGCCAAACTGTAACGAGACGGTCATCACGCTTCTGGGCGGTGCCGTCGCAGGGATCGCGAACCCCATCAACCCGTTGCTCGAGGCAGAGCAGATCGGATCGATCCTGCGTGAAACCAATGCCAAGGTCGTTGTGACCCTGCGGCCTTTCCCCAAGACGGATGTGGCCGAGAAAACCGCCGAGGCGGTCAAGCTGGCACCGAATGTCACGACCGTGCTCGAAGTGGACCTGTGCCGCTATCTGACCGCGCCAAAGTCGTGGATCGTGCCGCTGATCCGTCCAAAGTTGAAGGTCACCAATCAGGCGACCTACAAGAATTTCAATTCCGAAATCGCCAAGCAATCGGCCGAGCTGACATTCAACGATCCGCAAGAGGATCGCGTCGCCTTCTACTTCCACACCGGCGGGACAACGGGCATGCCGAAAGTGGCGCAGCACAAGTATTCCGGCATGGTCTATAACGGCTGGCTTGGGCACACGCTGTTGTACACGGAAAACGACAACATCATGTGTCCGCTGCCGTTGTTCCACGTTTTCGCCTGCCACGTGATCCTTATGGCCGCGGTGAAATCCGGTGCGCATGTGGTCTTCCCGACGCCTCAGGGCTATCGCGGGGACGGGGTGTTCGACAACTTCTGGAAGCTGGTCGAGCGCTGGAAAATCACTTTCATCATTACTGTTCCTACGGCGATTTCCGCCAAGATGCAGCGCCCGATCAACGCTGATATCTCGACCGTGAAAACCGCCTTCTCCGGCTCGGCACCCTTGCCGCTGGAACTGTTCCGCCGCTTTGAAAAGGCCACCGGCATCACGCTGATCGAAGGCTACGGCCTGACAGAGGCGACCTGCCTTGTGTCGTCGAACCCGACGGACGGCGTGCGCAAGGTAGGCAGTATTGGCATCACCTTCCCCTATACGGATGTGAAGATCGTCAAAAGCACCAGCGACGGGCTGGTCGAGGCAGAGGTCGACGAGATCGGAGAGATCTGTATCTCGAACCCCGGCGTCTATGCGGGCAATACCTATACCGAAGCCGATAAGAACAAGGATCTCTACTATCAGGGCACGCACCTGCGGACAGGGGATCTGGGCCGTATCGACAGCGACAAATACCTCTGGATCACGGGCCGCGCCAAAGACCTGATCATCCGTGGCGGTCACAACATCGACCCCGCCGAGATCGAAGAGGCGCTTCTGGGTCACGAGGCGGTCGCCTTTGCCGGTGCCATCGGCCAGCCGGATGCCCACGCGGGCGAGGTGCCTTGCGCCTTTGTCGAACTGGTCGCAGGTGCGTCGATTACCGAAGCCGAACTGCTGGAGTTCTGCAAAGAGCACGTGCAGGAACGCGCGGCGCAGCCCAAGCATATGACCATCATGAGCGAGCTGCCCAAAACCGCCGTCGGTAAAATCTTCAAGCCCGACCTGCGCAAAAACGCGATCACGCGCGTCTATGACGAGACGTTGGAAGCCGCCGGTCTGCCCGCGCGTGTTGCCTCTGTCACCGATGACAAGAAACGCGGTCTGGTGGCGCAAATCGCCATGAACGGCGCAAGCGAGGCCGATGTCGGCGCGTCGCTGGACGTCTTTACCTTCGGTTGGGAGGCCGCGTGATCCAACCCGACTACCGCGTTCTACTGGATGAGGAAATCTGGGCCTATATGGACCGCTCGGACAGTTTCTATCCACCGGACGCGGTGTCACTCACCATCGACCAGCAGCGCGCTGTCTATAACCGGATGTGCGCTGCTTTTCACCAACCCCACCCTGATGGGGTCCGCACATGGGACGTAGCCTTCGGCGGCGTCCCATGTCGCGTTTACGAGGCCGACACATCCGCGATCACGGTCGTCTACTATCACGGCGGCGGGTTTGTTGTTGGCGGGCTCGACAGTCATGATGATGTCTGCGCCGAGATTTGCGCCGCGACCGGCTACCGTGTGATCTCTGTCGACTACGCGCTGGCCCCCGAGGCCGTCTTTCCCGCTTGCTTCAACGACGCATGGGCCGCGTTTCAGGCGATTGCAGCCGCATATGGCGGCGGGATTGTATTGGCGGGGGACAGTGCGGGCGGCAATCTTGCCGCCGCCGTCGCCCATACCGCGCGAGGATCTCATGACGGGCGTATAGCGGGTCAGGTTCTGATCTATCCCGGACTGGGCGGGGATCGCAGCAAGGGCAGCTATATCACCCACGCCAACGCGCCGCAGCTGACGGTTGCGGATATGGAGTTTTACCAGCAGGTGCGATCCGGTGGGGCACCGCCTGTGGACGATCCACGCTACGCCCCGCTGCACGATACCGACTTTACCGACCTGCCGCCTACGGTGATACTCACGGTCGCCTGTGACCCGCTGTCGAGCGATGGGGAAGCCTATGCCGCCGCGATCAGCGGGGCAGGCGGGCAGGCCCATTGGCACGAGGCCGCGGGCCTTGTCCACGGCTGTCTGCGCGCGCGGGTGATGTCACGCAAGGCGGCGGCATTCTTTGATCAGGTGACAGCGGCGATCGGCGCTGTCGGGGCAGGGCAGTGGCCTGCGATCAGCACGGGCTAAGAAACGGCATCATTTCAGGAAAGACTGCGCCTTCATGGTATCGGCCACAGGCGCACCCAACCGGCCAAGGATCGTCGGCGCGAGCTGCAGCTGGTCGATCACCGTATCTTCGGACGGCCCTTCGGCATCGCCAAAGTAATAGAGCGCGGTTTCCTGCTGCAACGCACTGCGTCCGCCGTGATGGCCGCGTTCGTCCTGCCCGTGATCTGCTGTGACGATCACCTCATAGCCCAAGGCGCGCCATTTCGGGATGAAGGGGGCCAGCATTTCGTCCATGACGGCGCAGGCGTGGTCCATTTCCTGACAGTCGTGGAAAAAGCGGTGCCCCATGCTGTCCAGCGTGCAGGTGTGCAGCATCCCGTAGTTCAGCCCGAACCGCAGCGCCAGATTGGTGAGGGAGCCAAACAGATCCACATCCGACGGGGTCATCTGGTTTACCAGCCCGTAGCCGGTCATCGTGTGAAACCGGCCGTGGTTGATCGTGTCGCTATCGGGTTCGTCGTATTCCACATCGCGCACATAGTCGAAGGGGTGGCGGTTGAAGAATTGCGACCAGAAAGAATGGGCCACGGCCCCTGTCACACCGCCCGCCGCACGGGTCTGGGCGAAGACGTCCTTGTGCTTTAGCCGGAACACATTGCCGTTGCCGGTACAGCCATGTTCAGCCGGTGCCACACCCGTGTGGATCGAGGCATAGCAGGAGGCAGAGATTGACGGCAGCACCGCACGCTGGGTCCAGACCCGCGCCTCGCCACTATCGACCCAGCCTTCCAGATTGCCGAACAGCCGACGGAAATTGCGGTAGGGCACACCGTCGAGGATGATCAAAAGCAGCTTGTTCTTCATGTCAATACCTCTTCGGCGGGCCACAGCGCTTGTATTTGTCCAATACAAACCGCCTCGTTGCCCACAGGCTTAATTGCCAGCACTTTCCATTTTACGATGTGCGATGGTTTCTTCCAGCCAGCCGATCTTCATCTCGGGGACAGAGCTCAGCAGCAGGTCGGTATAGTCGTCAAAGGGCGGTGACAGCACCTGACTTTTGGTGCCATACCGCACCACTTCACCCTGATACATCACAGCGATACTGTCAGCGATGGCTTTTACTGTCGCGAGGTCATGGGTGATGAACAGATAGGCGACATCCTCGATCTTTTGCAGGTTCAACAGCAGCTTGAGGATGCCATCTGCCACCAGAGGGTCAAGCGCGCTTGTCACCTCGTCGCAGATGATCAGCTTGGGCTTGGCAGCCAGCGCACGGGCGATACAGACACGTTGTTTCTGCCCGCCCGACAGCTCTGCCGGATAGCGGTCCTGAAACCCGTCGCCTAATTCGATCTCGTCCAGCAGTTCCTGAATGCGCTTCTGCTTTGCCTTGCCTTTCAGCCCGAAATAAAACTCGAGCGGGCGGCCGATGATGGTGCCCACGGTCTGGCGCGGGTTCATCGCGGTATCGGCCATCTGGTAGATCATCTGCATCTCGCGCAGGTCTTCGATGGGGCGTTGCGCCAGGGCGGGGGCAAGCTCGCGCCCGTCAAAGGTGATCGTCCCGTCGCTTGGGGGCAGCAGGCCGGTGATCACGCGGGCCAGCGTGGATTTGCCCGAGCCGGATTCCCCCACGACAGCCAATGTCTGGCCCGGGTGAATATCGACGTTGATCTTCTTGAGCACATCAAAATCCGTGCCGGCATAGCGGGCGGTGACGTTTTCGACCCGTAGAACAGGGGTATCGGTCGGCGTTTTTTCCTCGTGGCGGATCGACCGGACCGACACAAGCGCTTTGGTGTAGTCTTCCTTGGGCGCGTTGATGATCTGATCAACGGTGCCGTATTCGACCATATCCCCTTGTTGCAGCACCATAATATGATCGCTGACCTGTGCCACAACCGCGAGGTCATGGGTGATATAGAGCGCGGCAACGCCGGTGGCGGCGATGGCTTCTTTGATGGCGGCCAGCACGTCGATCTGCGTGGTCACATCCAGTGCGGTGGTGGGTTCGTCAAAGACCACCAGATCGGGTTGCGGACACAGTGCCAGCGCGGTCATGCAGCGTTGCAACTGCCCGCCAGACACCTGGTGCGGGTAGCGGTTGCCGATGGTTTCAGGGTCCGGCAGACCAAGCTTGCGGAACAGATCAACCGCGCGTTCCTCGGCCTCGGCCTTGGTGAACTTGTTCTGATAGATCGCGGCTTCGGTCACCTGATCCATGATCTTTTTCGCGGGGTTGAAAGACGCCGCCGCGGATTGCGAGACATAAGTCACCTCGGCCCCGCGCAGGCGGCGCACGGCGCGTAGACGCTCCTTGAGGATGTCGCGCCCGTTGACCCAAACCTCGCCGCCGGTGATCTCTACCCCGCCGCGGCCATAGGCCATCGCGGCCAGCCCGATGGTGGATTTGCCCGCGCCGGATTCCCCGATCAGCCCCAGCACCTTGCCGGGTTGCAGATCAAAGTCGACGCCGTGCACGATTTTGATATCAATCGGTTTTTCGCCGGGCGGATAGGCGGTCGCGCCGATTTTCAGGCCGCGTACCTTGAGAAGTGGCTCGGTCATCCGCGGCCCCCTTTCAGCGATGTGGTGCGGTTCAAAATCCAGTCCGCAACAAGGTTGATAGAGATGCAAAGCGTGGCGATGGCATAGGCAGGATAGAGCGCCGCCTGAATACCATAGTTGATGCCTTCCTTGTTCTCTTTCACGATGCCGCCCCAGTCGGCTTGAGGGGGCTGTACGCCCAGACCCAGAAACGACAGCGTCGACACAAAGAGCACCGCAAAGATAAACCGCAGGCCCATCTCGGCGATCAGCGGCGACAGCGCGTTCGGCAGGGTTTCACGGAAAATGATCCAGCCGATCTTCTCGCCGCGCAGGCGGGCGGCCTCGACATAGTCCATCACGGTGATGTCCACGGCCACGGCGCGCGCCAGACGGTAGACACGGGTGCTGTCCAGCAGACCCATCAGGATAATCAGGATCGGCACGGTGGTCGGCATCACCGACAGCACGACAAGCGCAAAGATCAGCGACGGGATCGACATGATCAGATCGACAAAGCGCGAAATGGCTTGGTCGACCCAACCGCCCGAGACGGCTGCGAAAAAGCCCAGAATGGACCCCAGCGTAAAGCTGAGGATGGTGGCTGCAGTGGCGATAAAGATCGTGGTGCGCCCGCCGTAGATCATACGCGACAGCAGATCGCGCCCGATGCTGTCGGTGCCCAGCAGGAACTCCGACGACGAAGGCTCCCACACATCGCCGACGATTTCAGCCATGCCATAGGGGGCGAGCCAGGGGGCAAAGACGGCCATGATGAAATAGACGCTGGTAAAGAACAGGCCGATCATGGCGGAGATTGGAATGTTTTTCATGGGTTCGCTCCCAAACAAATGAATGGGTCAACGTCAGGTGGCGATACGGGCATGCGGCAGGGGGTCGCATTGGTGCGACGCTGAACTGCGGCCCCGTGCGTCGCGCATTGCCTCGGGGGGAGATGCGCGGCGCTCATTTGGGATGCCTCAGGCGCGGGTTGGCAAGGATCGACACGATGTCGGCCACAAGGTTCAACCCGATATAAACGGCGGCAAAGATCAGACCGCAGGCTTGCACCACGGGCACGTCACGTTTGCTGACGTGATCGACAAGATATTGCCCCATGCCGGGATAGGCAAAGACGACCTCTACCACCACGACGCCGACGACCAGATAGGCGAGGTTCAGCATCACCACATTGACGATCGGGGCGATGGCGTTGGGGAAGGCGTGCTTGCGGATAATCTTCAGCATGCCCAAGCCCTTAAGCTCGGCTGTTTCGATATAGGCCGATTGCATCACGTTCAGGATCGCGGCGCGGGTCATGCGCATCATATGCGCCAATACGACCAGCGTCAGCACCATTACCGGAATGGCGATCGCGTTCAGCTTGGCGCCGAGGCTCATGCTGTCGTTGATGATCGCCACCGACGGAAACAGCCGCCATTTGATCGCCACCCAATAGATCAGCACATAGCCGATCATGAATTCCGGGATAGAGATCGTGGTCAGCGTGACGGCCGAAATCAGCTTGTCCGGCCAGCGGTCCTTGTAGCGCACGGCCAGCAGGCCCAGAAAGATCGCCAGCGGCACAGAGATTGCAGCAGCCCAGAAGGCGAGGAAAAGCGTGTTCTTCAGACGCCCGCCAAGGCTTTCTGCGATGTCGCGGCCATTGGTCAGCGCGGTGCCCAAGTCTCCTTGAAGCACGCCGCCCAGCCAGGCGAAATAGCGGGTCATGGCGGGATCGTTCATGCCAAGCTCTCGGCGCAGGTTCGCAAGCGCTTCGGGCGTGGCGGATTGACCTAGGATGGATTGTGCCACGTCGCCGGGCAAAATCGAGGTGCCTACGAAGATCAGGATCGACGCGGCAAAGAGGAGAAGAAGGCCCAACGCTAAGCGTTGGGCGATCAGTTTGACGATGGGATGCATAAGCTAGGTTTACCTTATGCGTCTTTGACCCAGCATTTGATCCCGGCTTTGTTGTTGGACAGTTCCGCGTTTGGATCTTCGACCCAGCCGCCGACATTGTTGGCGACACCATCCACAAAGTCGTTGAACATCGGCAGGATCAACCCGCCTTCGTCGCGGATCATCTGACCCATCTTGGAGTAGGTCTCTTTGCGCTTGGCCTCGTCCAGTTCGGCGCGGGCCGACAGCAGCATCTCGTCGAACTCTGGGCGTTTCCAGCGGGTGTCGTTCCAGTCCGCGGTCGACAGATAGGCGGTCGAATACATCTGGTCCTGTACCGGACGGCCACCCCAGTAAGAGGCGCAGAACGGCTGTTTGTTCCAGACCTCGGACCAGTAGCCATCGTTCGGCTCGCGCTTGATCTCAAGCGGGATACCGGCGGCTTTGGCGGATTCCTGGAACAGCGATGCCGCATCGACCGCACCGGGGAAGGCACCGTCTGCAACGCGCAGGATGATCGGGCTGCCATCATGACCGGAGGCGGCGTAATGCTCTTTCGCCTTCTCGATGGAATGTTCACGCTGCGGGATCGATTCATCGAACAGCGGATAAGAGGCGTTGATCGGCATATCGTTCCCGATGGTGCCGTAGCCGCGCAGGATCTTGTCGACCATTTCCTCGCGGTTGATCGCATATTTCAGCGCCAGACGCAGGTCGTTGTTGTCGAACGGTGCGGTGTCGACATGGGCGATAAACACATAGTGGCCCCGACCGGCAACGGATTTCACCGTCAGGTTGGGCGCACGGTCCAGCAGGGCGGCAACCTTGGGATCAACGCGGTTGATCATGTTGACCTGACCCGACTGCAGCGCCGCAGTCCGTGCGGTGGCATCGTTCAGCACCAGCACTTCGTTATAATCGGTGTGGCCGCGGTTATCGGCGTCCCAGTAGTTTTCGTTGCGCTTGAAGCCGTGGCGCACGCCGGGCTCGTCAACTTCCAGCGTGTAAGGGCCGGTGCCGATGCCCGCGCCGGGGTTGTCCATGCCGCCATCGGGCTGGATCATCAGGTGGTAGTCGGCCAGCAGGTAGGGAAGGTCAGCGTTGCCGACGCCCAGTTCAACGATGAAGTTGTCGCCATCGACCTTCATGTTCTCGATACCGCGCATGATGCCCAAGGCACCGGATTGGCTGTTTTCATCCGAATGGCGCTGCATGGTTTTCAGCACGTCTTCGGGAGTCATTTCCTTGCCGTTGTGGAACTGGATGCCCTTGCGGATCTTGAACGCCCAGGTTTTCGCATCGGCCGAGGCCTCGTAGCTTTCGGCCATGCGGTTTTCGATTTCCCCATTGGGATCGACCTCTACAAGGCTTTCGTACAGGTGGCGCAGGTTGTTCAGCGGCACTTCGGAGGCGGTCAGCGCAGGATCAAGCGTGTTGGTGGATTCACCGCCCGACGACCCGATTTTCAGCGTGCCACCGCGAATCGGTGCTTCGTGGGCTGCGGCCTGCGCGTGGTTCGCCAGCATCGAGTTGGCAACGGCGGCCGTTACGCCCAAAGCAGCGGCACGCCCGACGAATTCGCGGCGTGTCATAGTGCCCTTGGCCACTTGGCCGGTCATATGTTTCAGTTGATCATCCATGATGAGAACTCCCTGTTTTAGGTGATACTTCCACGCATTCGTGCGCAGGTTTTTTTATTGACTGGTGGCACAACGTTAAGCATTTCAGCCCGTGTCGCAAGTGGTAATACCGGCGGCCATGTGACGAGTTTGTTACATAAAGTGTCGCTTAATGTCTTCCGTCACGTCGCGTTCATAGATCAATTTGTCGTTTTCGTACGCTTCAAGACGGGCCGTTAGATGAAAATGGGTCGCGTCCGACCACATCTGCGACCGGGTTTCTGTGCGCAGGATGATGTCGTCCCGCTCCAGCTCTTCGGTCCAGTGACAGGTGCCTTTTGCGGACAGCGGATCGTCGGGATGAATGCGCCACACCTCCCGCGCGACAGAGCCTGCGATCAGCCCGTGATCGGCATCGCGCAGCTTGCCGAAGTCATCCTCGATGATCAAAGAGACGATGCCCGTGACGCGGTCGATCTCTTGGCGGCGGATGTGGTTTTCGGGGCGCAGGGTCTCTGTCTCCCATGGGGCGGCAGAGGTGGGCGGGGCAAAGCTGTATTCGTCCCCGCCGCTGGTCGGGCGCTGCGGCAGGTCGATCTGGCCTGACGACAGCGTGACCTCTGCCGCTTCGGGCGCTGGCCAGAGCAGGGGCCAATAGGCGGTAGAGATCGACACCCGCAGCCGGTGGCCCTTGGGGATGCGGTAGGCGATGTGGTCAAGGTCCAGCGTGATGTCGGTCATGGCACCGGGTGCCATCGCCTGCGGATTTTCGGCGCTGTCGCGATGGGACAGGTTCAGCACGCCATAGGTGATCCGCGCCGAGGCCCCATCAGGGTGGATATGGTTCAACCGCACCGCGATCTGGCCCTGTGGTTTGTCGCAGGCCAGACGCAAGTGCAGACGCGGCGCGCCAAGGATATCCATCTGCTGCGCCAAGGGCCCGCTGTCAAAACAGACCGATAGCGCATCGTCTTGCCTCTGGTCGCCGGGCATTTCGGGGCCAAGCCAGATCGCACAATATTCCCCGCCATCCGCCCCGCAATGTGCGGGGGAGGCGACGCTGCGGTCCAGCGGGGCCGCTGTGTCTTGCAGGCCCTCATCCGTCAGATGCAACGTCTTGACGGGCAGATGCGATGTCGCGCCTGTGGGTTCGGTGATCCAGCGGCCGGGCCGTTCATGGGTCCACGTGGCAGGGCGCATGCCGTCCATCAGATACGCGCGATAATCGGGGTCGTCCTCGACGCCCGTGTCGATCCCCTTGAGCCACCGGTCCCACCAGCGCAGGGCCTCTTGCAGAAAGCCGATACGGGGTTCTGGAATGGCGAAATGCGGGTATTTGTGCACCCAAGGCCCAACGATCCCCTTCGCACCGGGCAACGCCTCGACCAGCTGAGGGACCGCGTTCTTGTAGGAATCGCCCCAGCCGCCAATCGCCAGCACTTTGGCCTTGAGCGCGCTATACTCCTCGATCACCGACCCTTGCTTCCAATAGGCGTCGCGCGATTGGTGGCGCAGCCAAAGCGCGGGGAGAAACGGTTCTGCCTCTAGCCGCTCCAGCCACATTTCGCGCCAGTCGGGGCGCAGGGCAGGGTCGGGCGCGCGGCTGGAATAGGCCCACATCGTCGCCCCCCAGCCAAGGTTCTCGTTCAACAGGCACCCGCCCTTATAGTGGATGTCATCGGCAAAGCGGTCGACGGTGGAACATAGCGTTATCACCGCCTTAAGCGGCTCTGGCGCATGAGCCGCGACCTGCAGCCCGTTAAAGCCGCCCCAGCTAATGCCCATCATGCCCACCGTCCCGCTGCACCACGGTTGCGCGGCAAGCCAGTTGATCACCTCTATGCAGTCGGCCTGTTCCTGGGGCGTGTATTCATCCTCCATCACGCCATAGCTGTCGCCATTGCCGCGCATATCGACCCGCACGCAGGCATATCCGCGTTCGGCAAACCAAGGGTGGGTCAGCGCATCCCGTGCGGTGGTGCCGTCGCGTTTGCGGTAGGGGAGATACTCCAGAATCACGGGCACAGGCGCGGTATCGGAGTTTTCAGGCCGCCAGACTCGTGCGGAAAGCCGGCACCCATCCGAGAGGGTGATGCCCATGTCGGGGTCTTCGATCAGTGATAGCGGGGTGTTCTGGGCGGTATCCATGCCGCAAAGGTCAGGGGGGAGCCCGGTATTGTCAACCGTTTGCAAGGGCTTGCGGTGTGGCGCCTATGGGGATTTTTCCTGAGTGAAATGAGGTGGTTAATTATCTGGCAACGTTAACTATTATTAACGCTTTCCCGCAGTGGTAGAAACTGTGGCCGTGTTGCACTGTTGAAATAAGGCAAGAATGTGGCGTTCCACTTTAACCTTGGCTTTTATGTGTCTAAGCGGCTACCTTCTGCCTCAATAATACGTTTCGTTTTTTACGACGGACATAATCAGGCGGCTGCACGATGCGATCAACGCGTTGGCGGTCATAAAATTTCTCAGGTGTCGCGCGCAGAATGCGCACCGAGGTGGAGCAGATATTATGAAGACGATAGATTTCGTCGTTCGCGATCAAGCGGGCGCATTGCAGCGTGGCACGGTTGCGGAAAACGCAAACTTCCATGTTATCCAAGCGACATCAGGTCAGGAAATCTCGCTGAACCTGCGTCAGACCGATTTTCAATCGCATCAGCGGTCGGGCAACGATCTTGTGCTCACGCTGAATGACGGGTCGGTCATCACCATCGAGAATTACTTTAACGAAACCGGTGCAGCGAACCGCCTGTTCATTTCGTCAGATGGCTATCTGAACGAAGTCGCATTCGTCGAGGCCGAAGGCGGCGGGCTTTATGCGCAATACGGCCCGACCGAGCAGTGGGGCAAATGGAGCCCCTCTGACGATCTGATCTATCTGGGCCGCAGCGATGTGGCGTCTGTGCCGGGCGGTGTCATGCCGGGCGCGGGTGACGACGAAGTGTCGATGTTGGCGGCACCCTTGCTGGGCGGCGTCGTTGGCGGTGGTGGTGCCGCGGCAGCAGCCGGTGCGGCGGTTGTCGGTGGTGCAGCTGTCATCGGTGGCGGCGGCGGTGGTGGCAATGGCGGCAGCCCTTCGGTCGCTCCTCCGTTCGTGAATGAGCCCGACGCAACCGGCACGGTCGGCGGCGACGGCGCGGTAGAGCAGGTCGTTGTCACTGGCGGCGGCGAGCCCGGGTCCGAGGTCGTGGTCACCATCGGCGATAAAGAAGTCACAACAACAGTTGGCGACGACGGCACATTCGAAGCCGTGTTCGAAGGCGATAACTTCCCCGACGACGGCACCTATGAAGCCGAGGTCGTCGTGACCACGGACGGCAATGAGATCGTGCTTGACGGGCCGAGCTTTGTCATCGACACCACAGCCCCCACGGTCACCATGTCCGAAGGCACGCAGAGTGTCGGCGACTTCTTTAACGGTGACTCCTTTGCGAATGGCGTCACGCTGACCGGGAACGGTGAAGCGGGCGCAACCGTTGACGTGACCGTCGCGGATGTCACACGCAGCACCACCGTGGGCGAAGACGGCACATGGTCCGTCACATTCGAACCCGGCACGCTGCAGGGGGGCGAATACGAGACAGAGGTGCTGATCAAGACCACCGATCAATACGGCAATACCTCCACCACCACCGAAACGCTGGTGGTTGATACCATCGCACCGACCGTCGCTGTAACATCGGGCACGCAATCCGTGGGCGACAGCTATAATGCCGCATCGTTTGGCAACGGTGTCACCCTGAACGGCACGGGGGAGCCCGGTTCAACCGTGCAGCTGACCATCGGTGGCATCACCCGCACCGCAACTGTGGGCGACAACGGCACATGGTCCGCGACATGGCAGGCGGGCACCTTGCCCGAAGGCGAATACGTCAGCGATGTCACCATCGTGACCACCGACGCTTTCGGCAACAGCTCCACCTCGACCGAGCAGCTGGTCGTCGATACCGTCTCTGAAGTCGCGATTGCGGCGGATACTGTCGAAGTCGACGGCGTGATCAACGCGGCAGAGCGTGGCGACGGCGTGACGCTGACCGGCACATCGCAGCCCGGGTCGACCGTTCAGGTCACCTTTGGGGGGGTGACCCGTGACGCGGTGGTTGACGCAAACGGCAACTGGTCCGCAGATTTCGCGGCCTCCGAAATCCCAACGGGCGAGACTACGGCGACAGTGACCGCAGTCGCGACCGATGCGGCGGGCAACACGGCTACCGCAACCGGCCAAGTCGATGTCGATACTTTGGTCAACAACCTTGCCTTCACCGGCCAGACCGGCGGCAGCGACGGGGTCGTGAACGCGGCAGAGGCGGCGCAGGGCATCGTGATGACCGGCACGGTTGAACCCGGCTCGACTGTGATGGTCCAGCTTGGCCAGGTGTCGCGTGCGGCCACGGTTGCGGCGGACGGCACATGGACCGTCAGTTTCGCCCCCAGCGACATCCCCGCAGGCACCTACACCAGCACAATGACCGCCACCGCCACCGACGCGGCAGGTAACGTTGATAGCGTATCGCAGTCTGTATCAGTCGATACCGAAGCCGGTTCGCTGACCATCAGCCCGCTGCCCGTTGAGGGCGACGACGTGGTGAACGCGGCCGAGGCAAGCGACGGTGTGGCGATCTCGGGCACCGCCGATGCGGGCGCCGTTGTGCAGGTCACGCTGGCGGGTGTTACCCATACGGTTGTGGCAAATGGGAACGGTCAGTGGACTGCCTATTACGCCGCGGGCGAAGTTGCCCAAGGCGTTTATACCGCCGACATCACCGCAACCACGACCGACGCGGCGGGCAACAGCCGAAGCGCCTCTGACAGCGTGCGCGTGGACACCCGCGTCGACAACCTGTCGCTGAACACCGTCGAAGGCGATGACATCATCAGCGGGGCAGAGCGTTTGGCGAATGGCGGCGTTCTGGTCACCGGCACCTCTGAAATCGGCTCGTCCGTCGTGGTATCGCTTGGCGCGGCATCGGTGAATGGCGCGGTGGATGCGAATGGCAATTGGTCCGTCACCTTTGCGCCGGGTCAAGTGCCTGAGGGCACGATCAACACCACCGTTTCGGTCAAGGCAACGGATGCCGCGGGCAACTCTGCCACGGCAAGCCACGCGGTGTTGATCGACACGGTCGTTAATCCGCTCGACATGAACCAAGCGGGCGGCAGCGACGCTGTGGTCAGCGCACGCGAAGCCCAGACGGGCATTGATCTGAACGGTCAGGTCGAAGCGGGATCTAGCGTTGTGGTCAACTTTGACGGCACCAACTACACTGCGTTTGTGGACGGTGCGGGCAACTGGTCGGTCACGATCCCGCCTTCGGAAATCCGTCAGGGCACCTATGACGCCGATATCTCTGTCACCGCGACGGACCATGTGGGCAACATCGCGTCGATCACCGATACGCTCGCAATCGATACCTATGCGCCCGAAGGTCCCGTCATCGCGTCCTATACCCGCGATGGCGACGGTATTCGTGGCATCTCGACCGAGATCAGCCCCGATACGCTTGAGGTGCATCAGGTGAACGCAGACCGCTCCATCTCGGAAGTGGAATCGACCAGCTTTGACATCGACGCCATCGGCGAGCGTAACTTCCAGTTCGAAAGCAATGTGCCAGACGGGTCCGACCTGATTGTCACGGCCACTGACGCTGCGGGAAACTTTTCCGGCACGTATCTGGCGCTGGATGATGAAGCGGCGAACACGCAGTTGACCCTGACCAACCCGAACCTGGGAAACTACAACATCGAAACCGTTGATCTGCAGTTCGCCGAAGAGGCGCATCTGACGATCACGGAAACCGCGCTGGTCAACCTGTCGAGCAACACGAACGAGCTGATCATCGACGGGCATAACGACGACACCGTGACGATCACAGGCGCGGTACGTGGTGGTTCAGAGGTGCGTGGGGGTCAAACCTATGACATCTATACACTGGGCGATGAAGCCACGCTGATGATCGACAACGACATCAACGTCATCGTCTAAAGAATGCACCGCGCCCTCTGTTCAAGGGGGCGCGGTTGGCACACGCAGGCGGCAACGACCGCAGGCGTTTCCAGAATAAAAAAACCGGCACGTTAAGGGCAGGATAATGAGGCAGAGTGTAAAACGGGCAGGGGGCATGTGCGCAGCAGCGCTGGCCCTATCCGGCTGCATGTCGGATTTCGGCAGCGGCATGATGCCCGGTGACCTGATGCAATCTGACATCGTTACCCGGTTCCGCACCCCCGATGCCTCGCAGGCGATCAAACCCACCTACGCCGAAAAAATCACCGCAGACAGCCAGATCATCCAGGGTCTGGCGCTGCGGTCTTCTGTTCTGCCCGATGACACCGTGTCGGATCAGGTGGCCTCTGCCGTGTTGGCCGCCAACAGCCGCACCGCCGAGGCAGAGCTGCGCGCCGCCACCCTCCGCTCGGAAGCCGCAAGCAAGAACTGGTTGCCCAAGATCGGGCCGCAGGTCAGCCTGACATCCTTGGGGTCGCTGGCGGCCAATCTGGTGGTGGATCAGGTGCTGTTTGACAATGGCCGCCGTGCGGGTGAACGCGCCTTTGCCGTGGCCGATGTCGAGGTCGCTGCCGTGTCGCTGGCGCAAGATACGAACGACCGCGTGGCGACCGCGCTGAAGCTCTACACCAATGCGATCGAGGCGCGCGATACCGCCGCGCTGAACCGTGTCGCGCTTAAGGATATGACGCATTTCGAATGGGTGATGCAGGAACGGGTCAAAGGCGGCGTGTCCGATGTGTCCGACCTGACGATCCTGCGCCAGAAACTCCTTGAGATCCGCGCCACGCTTGATGCCTCCGTCGAACGCGAAGCCACGTCGATGTCCGAGCTGAACGCCATGTCGATCCGCCCGCTGGATACGCTGCACGGCTTGCCCGAAGTGCCCGTGAACAGCTTTGCCGGTGCGCCTTTGTCCGTGGTGCGTGCCGAGGCCGAAAAGACCCGCGCCATCGCCGCCGCCAAGGTGGAGCGCGCCGGATTGCTGCCGGGACTGTCGGCGGGTGCGACCATCGGTGAAGGGGGCGGCGCAGGGCTGACCCTTGAATCGGATCAGCTTCTGGGTCTGGGCACAAAAGCCTCGCTTGATGCGTCGGCCATGGCCGAGGAAACCGCGACCCGCAAGGTCCGGCAATCGGTCGAGGATGCCAACCGCGCGCTGCGCCGTCTGGAGAAACAGCTGAGCGCCAAGACCCGTCAGGCCGCCGAGGCAGCGACCCTTGCGGCGCAGGCCAAACGCAACCTCGACCTGTTTCAGGAACAATATGACGCCGGTCAGCGTCAGGTTATGGATGTTGTCGGCGTCTACGAGACCTATTCGCGTCAGCAGCAGTCGCAGATCACCCTCAAGTACGAGGCCGTGCGTCTGAAGATCGAGATGGCGCAGATACAGGGCGTATTGGCGGACGGGAGCGCGATTTGACCCAGAAGCCGACCTTTACGCTGACAATCACCAACGGCAATCAGGGTCGGATGGCGGCGGCGGATGCAGCCCGGCCCAAGGCAGAGAACGCCAACCGCCCCGAAGACCGTCTGATGGCGCGGGCCAAACTGGCCGCGACCTATGCCGGACTGCTGGGCGTCACCACCGCGCCACGCGACATCTTTGACATCGTCGCCACGGCCCCCTTGCAGGGCAATGATCCGCAGGCAGAGGCCGAAGCACTGGCCCGCGGGATGGAAAGCGCAGGGCTGGTGACACAAGTCAGCCGGGCGCGGGGGATCTCTAAGGATATGTGGCCTGCGCTGGCCTATATGACCTCGGGGCAGGTCTTGCTTGTCATGGGGCAGCAGCGTGGCGATCTGATCCTGTATGACACGACGTGCACCGACAATCGCGCGATGGTGCCGATCAGCGATTTCAAACCCTTCTTTGCGGGGCTGATCCTGCGGGCCGAAGCCTCGCTGAAAACGGTGGCCGAAACCCATAAGACCGATGGCGCGCCTGCGCATTGGTTCTGGGGGCAGTTCCCGCGCTTTCGTCGCCAGCTGATAGAGGTCGCGACGGGGTCTTTCGTGGCCAACCTGCTGGCCGTCGCTGTGGCGCTGTTTTCCTTGCAGGTCTATGACCGCGTGATCCCGCATCAGTCCGAAGCGACGCTTTGGGTGCTCGCCGCCGGTGCGGGGCTCGCGTTGCTGATGGAAGCTTTCCTCAAGATGGCGCGGGCGCGTCTGATGGATGGGGCAGGGCGGCAGATCGAGCTGTCGGTGCAGGACATCCTGATGCGCCGGTTGCTGGGGATGCGGTCCGACACGCGTGGCCAAGCCCCGAACCAGCTCTTTTCCGCGATGCGCGAATTCGGATCGGTGCGTGAATTCTTTACCGCGTCGACCATTGGCACGATCGCGGATATCCCCTTTATCTTCGTGTTCCTCTTCCTCGTGGCCAGCATTGCGGGGAATGTCGTCTGGGTGCTGGTGCTTGGCGGTATCCTGATGCTTGTGCCGGGGTTCTTTCTGCAAAAGAAAGCGATCCAACTGACGCAGGAGACCCAAGGCGCGTCGACCAAGTCCTCGCGGCTGCTGCACGAGGCGATATTCGAGCTTGATACGGTCAAGACCCAAAGGGCAGAGGACCGCGTGCTGCGCCTGTGGACCGAGCTGAACACCCTGTCGTCCGTCAAATCGTCGGAGCAACGCAAGCTCGCGTCCTTCCTCACGTTCTGGAGCCAAGGGGTTCAGCAGGCCACCTATGTCGCGGCGGTCATCGTGGGCACCTATCTGGTGTTTGCGGGGGAATTTACCGTGGGGTCGATCATCGCGGTCGGTATCCTGACGGGCCGGACGCTGGGGCCGCTGACGCAGCTGTCGGGCACGATGGCGCGGTGGGGCAATGTCAAAGGCGCGCTTGACGGGCTCGACGCGATTGTCGCCGCGCCGCAGGACACCGCAGAGGCGCGCACCTATCTGCGCCGGGAAAAGCTGAAAGGCCAGTTCGAACTGCGCGACGTGATCTTCCGCTACGAAGATGACGGTGCACCGACGGTGGACATCAAAGCCATGTTGATCCAGCCGGGGCAGCATGTCGCCGTGCTGGGGGCCAATGGATCGGGCAAATCGACACTGCTGAAGATGCTCAGCGGGCTTTATGCCCCGACCGAAGGGCGCATTCTGGTGGACGGCACAGAGCTGGGCCAGATTGAGCCGCGCGATCTGCGCCGGCTGATCGGCTATCTGGGACAGGACGTGCGCCTGTTCTCGGGCACGCTGCGCGACAACCTGAACCTCACCATGCTGGAACGCGACGACGACCGCCTGCACGCAGCCCTTGATTTCGCAGGGCTGGGGCCGTTCGTGCGCAACCACCACAAGGGGCTGGACCTAGAGATCAAGGACGCGGGTGCGGGCCTGTCCATCGGGCAGCGTCAATCCATCGGCTGGGCGCGCCTGTGGTTGCAGGATCCGGCGATCTGCCTTCTGGACGAACCCACAGCCGCGTTGGACCAAAGGTTGGAGGCAACGCTGGTCTCGCGGTTGCAAAGCTGGATGGCAGGGCGCACCGCGATCATCGCGACCCACCGCGCCCCGATCCTTGCGCTGACCGAACGCACGCTGGTGCTGCAGGATGGCCGCATGACCATCGACGGGCCTAAGGAAAAAGTGCTTGCCCATCTGGCCGGTCAGAAGGGGCACGTCGCATGAGCAGTTTCAGCACCACGCCACTGGGCGCGCAGATGACGGGGCAGATGCGCGGGCCGTCCATGGTGATCTGGCTTTGCGGTGCATCCGTGCTGGTGTTCCTGCTGTGGGCTGCCTTTGCCTGGGTCGATGAAATCGTGCGTGCCGAAGGATCGATGATTTCCAGCTCGCGACCGCAGATTATCCAGAACCTCGAAGGTGGTATTCTGGCAGAGCTTGCCGTGGGCGAGGGCGACCATGTGGAAAAGGGCGACGTGTTGGCCCGTCTGCATGGCACCCAGTTCCAATCCGCCGTGGACGACCTGCGCGACCAGATCAGCGCCTTTGAAATCCGCCGTCTGCGTCTGGAAGCAGAGCTGGCCGGACAGTACGACTTTGACGTGCCCGACGCTTTCGCCACGCGCACGCCCGATATCGTTGCCTCTGAACGGGCATTGCTGAAAGCGCGGCAATCGGACTTTGTCTCGCGCTCCGAAGGGGCGGGGCGGGTGCTGACCGAGGCGTTGAAAGAGCGCGAGCTGCTTGAGAATATGCTCAAGAAAAAGATCGTTTCGCTGATCGAGGTGACGCGTGCGCGCAAGACCCATGCGGATGCGCGGATCAAGCTGGACGAGATCGTCACCGGCACAGAGCTGGAGCGCGCGCAGGAATACTCCGATGTACTCAAGGAGCTGGCGACACTGAAACAGAACCTCAAGGCGAGCACGGACCAGCTGAACCGCACCGTCCTGGTCAGCCCCCTGCGCGGCATCGTCAACAACCTGAGCGTGACGACCATCGGCGGCGTCGTGCGCCCGGGCGAGGAGATTTTGCAGATCATCCCGCTGGACGAAGAGCTTTTCGTCGAGGCCCGCGTCAAGCCCGAAGACATCGCCGGCGTGCGCCCCGGCCAGGAGGCGACGGTCAAGCTGTCGGCCTATGACTATACGATCTATGGCACGTTGAAGGGCACGGTCAAATTGATCTCGGCCGATACGTTCAAGGACGAACGATCCCGCGCGCCGGATGGGGATCCGCACTATAAGGTCACGTTGCAGGTGGACACAGAACACCTCACCCCGCGGCAGGCGTCGTTGCAAATCCGACCCGGCATGCAGGCGAGCGTGGAGTTGCACACAGGGTCAAAGACGGTTCTGCAGTATCTGTTGAAGCCGCTTTACAAGTCCAAAGAGGCGTTTCGGGAGCCGTAGGCGGGACAAGGGGGGCTGTCTGCCCCCCTGACCCCCCGAGGATTTTGGACCATTTGGAAGATCAGGGGTTTTCTGTGTCGAGCCAGAGGGTGACGGGGCCGTTGTTGGTGAGCGCGACGGACATATCGGCTCCGAAAGAACCGGTTTGGACATGAATGCCAAGGGCGTCGACGCAAGCGATGAAATCTTCGTATAGCGTTTTGGCGTGATCGGGCTTGGCGGCGCGCGAGAAACCGGGGCGGGTCCCGCGGGAGGTATCGGCGGCAAGGGTGAACTGGCTGACAATCAGCGCGCTGCCGCCCGTATCGGACAGGCTGCGGTTCATTTTGCCAGCATCATCCTTGAACAGACGCAGTTTGGCGATCTTTTGTGCCAGCGTCTGCGCGGTCGCATGGGTATCGTCGGGCATGGCGCAGACGAAGATCAGCAGCCCGTGTTCGATTTGACCGATGATCTGGCCGTCGACAGTGACGGAGGCGTTGCTGACGCGTTGTAGGAGTGCGCGCATATCAGGATTTCCAATCGATGATGTCTTCAGGGGTGGCCCGCTGCGTGCGGAACCGGTTGATCGGTGCCGCGTCGTCCGCATAGCCAAAGGAAATCGCGCAAAGGATCAGGCGGTCTTGCGGCAGGTCGAAATGCTGTCGCACGGTGGGCGCATAGGCAGCGATAGCGGCTTGGGCGATGGTGGCCACCCCAAGCGCCGTGGCCGCCAGCGTAAAGGCCGTGACAAAGCCGCCGCTGTCCATCGCCCCGTAGGCCCCAAGCTCAGCCGGGGAGGTCACGATCGCCACGTGGGGCGCGTCAAACAATGCATAGTTCCGCATCATCTGCGCCATGCGGCCCGCATGGTCCGATTTCTCGATCCCGACGGCGTCATAAAGCTGGAACCCGCAGGTCCGCCGCCGGTCGCCGTAGACGCCGCTGTAAGAGGTCGGCCAGCCCAGATCGGGGGCGGGGGGTGTGCCCTTCGCAATCTCTAGCGCCAAGGCGTCGCGGAAGCGGTCGGTCGCGGCCCCTTTGGTGATGGTGAGCTGCCAAGGCTGCGCATTGCACCACGACGGCACGTGGCGCGCCGCGTCGACGATACGGGTGATGATCGCGTCGTCGACCGGATCGGGGCGAAAGGCGCGGCACGAAGAACGCGCGCGCAGGATGTCGGTGAATGTATCGATCTGGGTCATTTTTGGAGCGCCATAAAATAGCCAACGACCCCGGCGACAATCAGGCCAAGGATCACGGCAAAGGTGATTTTCACAGCGGAATAGGGGCGTTCGCCCTGTACGCTGCCGGTGCGGCCGTTGACCACAAAACGATAGGTCTTGCCGCGGTACTTGTATGCTGCCAGCCAGACCGGCAGCAGGATATGTTTGAACGTCACATCGCTGACCTGCGTCTGGATATTATGGATGCGCTGACGGTCGCCGCCGATATCAAAACGCACATCGCGCTGGATCATCGCGTCCATCACCTCGCGTGCCTGTGCATAGCCTTCATCAAGCGTCACCGCATAGGCTTCGGCGCGAAACCCGGCGAGGTATTCCGGGGCATAGGGTTCAAGGGCCGCCAGATCCCACGGGGCCAGCGCATCGGTGAACTTTTTGGGGAGCGATTTTGACGCCAGTACCAGCACATCATCAAAGAACCGCGCCACCCGACCCGAGGTCGCCCGCCAGCGGATTTTCGGCACCTGCTGCTGCACGCGTTTGCCGTCGCGCATGACGGTCTGGGTGACGTAATAGACCGTGCCCCTTTCGCCCGAATAGCTGGAGCGCGTGTCGGCGTCATAGGTCCAGTAGGGCACATAGATCCCTTGCATCTTGCGGCCCTTGCGCGCGTATTCCTGCAGGCCATTGGGGGCAAACCACAGGCTGCCCAGCCAGTCGGTCATGGCATCGCGTGCTGTATCCTTGGTCAGGCCAAAGGGCAGCACGGCGCGGGGTTTGATGTGGCGGTTCACCCCGGTATCGATCACCACAGGGGTCGCGCAGAACGGACATTCGGTGGCGTGTTTGCCGGGGTCGAACTCTACCTGTGCGGCGCAGTTGGGGCAGGTTGTGACCCGTGTATCCTCCATCTGCGATTGGGGGAGAGCGCTGGCCAGAGCGGCCTGGAAATCCAGCTCGGCGATCGGGTTATGCAGGCCGCGCGTGCCTGAAATCTCTTCGGTATTGCCGCAGTGGTCGCAGACCAGCAGATATCTTTCAGGATCAAACCGCAGATCGGACCCGCAGGTGTCACAGGGGAACCGGTGTTCCTCGGTCGGTGGGGGGGGCAGGTCGGGGTCGTCAAAGCCGGTGCTGGCGGGCATAGAGCTGTCCTTTGGTCAGGCCTGCCCCAGACATAGGGCAGTGCGCCCCCTGCCGCCAGAGCAGGGTCACAAAAAACGGTGCAGCACTTTCGGAGCCATGATGCGCAGGGCGTTGTCGCGCAGGCGAAGGTGACGCCAGATGTGAAATGCGGCATGGGCCAGCGCGATGCCTGCAAGAGAGTAGAATTCAATGCTGTGGATCAGCCCGACGAGGTCGTTGGCGCGCGGCATATCAAGGGGCACGGCAATCGGGACAATCCCACCGGCCCAAAGCTGAACGGTCGAGGTCACCCCGATCAGCAGCCCTGTCAGGGCGACGCCAAAGATACCCCAGATCAGGGTCTTATGCAGCACCGGATGCATCCAACGGGCCCAGCCCGCAAGCTTGGGGCCGGGGCGCCCCAGCAGGCCGCGTCGCATGTAGGACGCCCACCAAAGCAGGGCCGCGCTGACAAAGACCAAGCCCATGACCGAATGGAACCGCACCGCCGCAGGCCCGATCCGCGCCACATCCGCCGGCTGCACCAGCAGGAACCAGATAAACAGCGGCACCATGCCCCAATGCAAAAGCTTCATCAGGGTCCGACGGTGGGGCAGCAAGGGGCGACGGCGTGGGGTCATAGCCTAGACACGCGCCTTGCCCGTTCCAAGTTTCACCGAGCCTTACGCAGGAGGCGGCGGGGGCGGCAGCACGGTAAAGAGCTGCGCCAGCTCGGCCACATCGTCTGCTTTGAGCCAGCCATCCTGACCGGGGGTCCAGACATAGGTCTCGCGGGTTAGCCCGCCATCCGTGGCCATGCGGCCCAATGCGGCCTTTGAAAACGGGCCCTTGGTTTGGCCGTTCTCTGCCAGATGCCAGACCTTTTCAGGTTGCGGCGGGGGCGGTGGCGTCTGTGCAGCGGGGGCCGCAGCCGCGGGGCGCGGGCCCCACGGGCCTGCCTGCGCGGCGGCAGCTTGGCCCATCTGCATGCCCAATCCGGCGCCCAGACCGGTCTGCATTGCTGCGCCCGCAGCGCCCTCGCGGCCCAATGCCTCTGCCGCCTGGAACTGCGTGAACTTGTTCAAATCCCCGATCACCCCCATCGACGACCGTTTGTCCATCACCTCCTCCACGGCGGGGGGGAGCGAGATGTTTTCGATATAAAGTTCGGGGATGGTCAGCCCGTATTCTGCAATGGTGGCCGAGATTTCGGTGCTCACCAGTTTGCCCAGCTCACGGGTATTGGCGGCCATATCCATGACCGGAATATTGGACAGCGCGATGCTGCGCGAGAATTCCTGCACGATGATATTGCGGATCTGATAGCTGATCTCGTCCATGGTGAATTCACCATCAGTGCCCACGATTTCGGTCAGGAACCGCGCGGGGTCCGACACTTTGACAGAGTAGGTGCCATAGGAACGCAGGCGCACGGGGCCGAATTCAGGGTCGCGCACGATGATCGGGTTTTTGGTGCCCCATTTCAGATCGTTGAAACGGGTGGTGTTGACGAAATAGATCTCGGATTTGAAGGGGCTTTTGAAGCCGTGATCCCAATGCTGCAACGATGTCATGATCGGCATGTTATTGGTTTCAAGCATATAAAGGCCGGGCGTGAACACATCGGCCAGTTGACCCTCGTGGACAAAGACAGCGGCTTGCCCTTCGCGGACCGTCAGCTTGGCCCCGTATTTGATCTCGTGGCCTTCGCGCTCGAACCGGGACACCATCGTGTCGCGGGTGTCGTCCGTCCAATGGATAACGTCGATGAATTGGCCAGAGAGAAAATCGAGAATACCCATGTCTTGGTCCTTTCGGGGGAGGTCGGTGGCGGGTTAAACGGGCCCGCCGATCAGTTCGAACGCGATCTTGCGGGCCACGGGGGTTGCCTCTTCGGCGGTCATGCCGGCGTGCAAGCGCGGGTCATAGAGCATTTTCAGCAGCAGCTCGTCGTGACGGGTGAGCAGCGCGAACTCATCGTCATCGTTAAAGATCGACGGGCGCGCGGTGGGGCTGTCGTTGGCAAGACCAAGGCCCTGCGCAAGTTCTTCATGGATACATGACAGCCGCATAAGCGAGGGGTTCTCGGCACGGATGACGGCGACGGCAGCGGTATAGGTGCTGGGGTCCGCGCCACCGGCATAGGCGGCGACGATGCAATAGGTATCGCGGCGCAGATCGCTGAGCGCGGCAAGGCTTTCGGCGGTCACACCGGGGATGCGTTCGGCGGCTTGGGCAAGGGCGGCGGGGCGGTCATCCTCGCCCGCAATAATCACCATAAAGTTCGGCTTGCCGCCCACGGTGATGGAATGCTGCGTCGTGGCGGCGAGGCGGGTGGCATAGTCGCGGATCGAGGCCGCATCGCGGTCACGTTCGGACGGCGGAACGCTGTCGCCAAAGACGACCTCCATTCGGACGGGGCGTTCCCAGCGGCGCATGGGGGTCTTATCGCCGCGTCCGGTCAGGGTGGCGTTATATTCGTTGTAAAAAGCGATCTGTTCAAAGTTGCGCACCAGCATGTCGGCGGTAAAGGGCGTGTCCTGCCCGCCACCATCCCGGCGCAGCAATCCCTGGCTCAATTGGGCCTGCTGCACCTGGTTGAAATAGCTGCGCAGCTTGGCGCTTTTTTGCGACGTCGGCTTGGCCACCACGGGGGGCGGGGCCGGCGGCGTGTCGGGGCGCGCGATGGGTTTCAGCGTCGGTTCAACAGGGGGCTGCGGGGTGCAGGCGGCCAGCGCGACGACCACAGCCGCCGTGCCGATCCATCCTGTTCGCCCCAACCGTTGCCATACCATATCGCGCGCTCCAAGTTGTGACGGGGTTACGCCGCAGGGGACGCGGGCTTGGCCGCTTTGGCAGAGGCCAGCGTGTCGCGCAGATTGGCCTCCATCTCTTGCAGGTCTTTCTCGGCAGAGGCACGGCGCGCCTTGCCTTCGTCAGCGATCTGCAGCGATTCCTGAATGGTGCCGATCAGGTCGGCATTGGCCTGTTTGACGGCTTCGATGTCGAAGACGCCGCGTTCCATCTCGGTCCGGATGACCTTGTTGCTTTCGCGCAGGTTCTGCGCGTTAGAGGTCAGCAGCTCGTTCGTCAGGTCATTGGCGTCACGTACGGCGGCGGCGGCTTCGACGCTGCGCTGGATGGTGACCGCCTGCGCCAGCTGGGTTTCCCACAGCGGCACGGTGTTCACGAGGGTCGAGTTGATCTTGGTCACCAGCGACTTGTCGTTTTCCTGCACCAAGCGGATCGAGGGGAGCGATTGCATCGTCACCTGACGGGTCAGTTTCAAGTCATGAACACGGCGTTCCAGATCGTCGCGTGCGGCGCGGATGTCGCGCAGTTCCTGTGCGACCATGACCTGATCCGCCTCTGGTGCGGCGTCGACCTCTGCCTGTTTGGCAGGAATGGTGGTCGCGTCAAGCTCTGCCAGCTTGGCCTCGCCCGCGGCGATATAAAGCGCGAGCTCATCATAGAACTGCAGCGTCTTTTCGTACAGCATATCAAGGGATTTGATATCCTTGAGCAGGGTATGTTCATGAGTCAGCAGCTCGTCCGTGACGCGGTCGATCTGACCCTGTACCTTTTCGAACTTGGCGGTGAATTTGGCAAAGGGGGCCGCGCGGCCCAAAAGGCGCTCCCACCAGCTGCGTTCACGGCGCACGTCGAGCTCGGACACGGAAAAGCCGCGGATGGTTGTCACGATCGTGCGCAGGCTGTCACCGGCGGGGCCCACATCCTTGTTGCGCACGTCCTGCAACATCGCCTGACTGATCTCCTGCAACTCGGCCTGTGCGCCGGACCCGAAACCGATGATCGATTGCGTGTCGCCCATGTCGATCTCTGCCATGCGGCTTTTGATCTCTGCCGATTGTGGCGCATCGGCTTTCTCAAGCGAGACGACGGCATCCGCAGGGGCGGGGTCGGGCAGGATCTGCGCGTTGACCTCTTCCACCAACGCTACGGATTGGGTCGCTTTGTCACGAACGGTATCAGACATGTTTCAAGTATTCCTATGCTTTTGGGGCGGGGCGCGTCAGTCGAGACGCACGCCTTCTCGGGAAAGCCGCTCGCGCAGCACGTCGATTTCGATGTTCAGGTCGGTCTTGTCTTCCAATAGCGATTTTTGGGTGCGCGCGGCAAAATTTTTGTCCAGATCATCGAGCAAAGCCAGATAATCGGCGCGTGCCTGCGCATCGCCGGTGCTGGCGTAGATATCCGCAAACTTGATTGTCGCGTCACGCGCGCCCAGCAGATAGACCGACAGGTATTTGCGCGCACCGGTCAGATCACGCGGATCATCCTGCACGGTGCGGATCAGCGTGCGTGCGGTGTCCTGAAACTGCGCCAGCCGGTCGCGCGCCTTGCGATCGCCCGCGCGTGCAATGGCGGTGTTCATCGCGGCAAGGTGCTTTTCCGCCTCGTCCACGACACGGGCGACGCGGTCTTTCTGGAAGCTGTCCACGCCCTCCATCCCTTTGGATGTCAGCGGATCGATGCCAAAGGCCGACACATGCAGCCCCATCGCGGCCAGCGCATAAAGCATAGGGGCCGCCAGTCCGGGGTCATTCTTATAGGCGGCAAGCGCCACGCCGGCACCGGTCAGCAGGCTGGCGATGATCTTGCGCGGCAGGGCGGGGCGTTCGGCAACCTTGCGCGCGGTATAGGCGGCTTCGGCTTTCAGCCCCTCGCGCAGCATCCATGCGGCACCGGTCAGCGTCGCCGCCGCCAGCAGCCCCAATGCAAGCCCCTGCGCCCCGTCGTTCAACGACATGAACACAAGCGGAATGGCGGGGATGAACAAGATTTTGGCCCGCCCGCTTGCGGGGTCGACCTCTATCCGTTTGGTACGGGTGCCCTGCGGGGGCGGCGTGCTGCCGTTCGTGTCATGATTGCTGTATTTACCGCCAAAGCGCTGCGCCATGGATCAAAGCCCCCCGAGCCAGCCGGTAGAGACACCGAACAGCAAGACAACAAGCGCGGCATAGGTGATTTTCTGAAACGGTGTCGGTGCCATGGGGCGATAAACCTCCTGTCCATGCGCTGCTGTCGATGCACGACGGCCCGCGTCCAGAATCCTTGCGATGATTGTCACCAAAACGGCGACAAACGCAACAATCAGCGCCAGCGTGGCGACAAAGACAAGCAATCGACCCATCGGACCTTCCTTTGCACGACATATAGTCGCAGTGCCCGCCACCCGCTAGGGTCACGCACGCAAAAGTAGCGGCCAAAGGGCCGTAAACCCACAGAAATCAGGGTTTACGGGTGGATTTTACGCGGGTGCCGAACTTGCGCGGCGCGGGGTCGGACGCGGGGCGTGCGGGCTTGGACTTGCCATAGCCGGGCTTGGGCTTGCCGGGGATCGTCTTGCCTGTCGCGGTCTTGTCACCGGGTTCCTTGGGCAGGCCGGGGCGACCGGGGCCCGGCTCTCCGGGTTTGCGGGCCTTGCGCTTGATAATGCGCGCGGGCTTTTTCTTGATCGCGGTGCCGGTGGTATCGGCAATCTCGAGGCCAAGCTGGTCACGGACCACCTTGCGCTTGAGTTCCTCGACCTCGCCGGTTTTCAGCTCGCCAAGCTGGAACGGGCCATAGCTGGTGCGGATCAGCCGGTTCACCGACAGGTTCACCGCCTCCATCGCGCGGCGGATCTCGCGGTTCTTGCCTTCGCGCAGCCCGACGGTCAGCCAGGCGTTCGCCCCTTGTTGCCGGTCCAGCGTGACCGTCATCGGCTGAAAGTCCTCGCCATCCACGGTGATGCCCTTGCGCAGCGGTTCAAGCATATCGTCGGTGGGGCGGCCATTGACGCGCACGCGGTAGCGGCGCAGCCAGCCGTTCGAGGGCAGTTCGAGGCGGCGCTTGACCTCGCCATCATTGGTCAGCAGCAGCAACCCTTCGGAGTTGAGGTCAAGCCGACCGATGCTCATGACGCGGGGCATGTCTTCGGGCAGATCGTCAAAGATCGTGCCGCGGCCCTTTTCGTCGCGGTTGGTGGTGACCAGCCCCGTGGGCTTGTGGAACAGCCAGACGCGGGGTGGTTCGGGCTCGCCCACCGGTTTGCCGTCGACGGTGATCGCGTCCGAGGGCGTCACGTTCAACGCAGGCGAATCGATCTGCGCACCGTTGACGCGCACGCGACCGGCCTCGATCATGCGTTCGGCCTCGCGGCGGCTGGCGATGCCGGCACGGGACAGGACTTTGGCAATGCGGTCACCGGGAGGGGTGCCGGATTTCGGGGGCTGGGAGGGTGTATCTGCGCTCATACTTCAGCGCTTACCCTGTTTCCCGCGCTTGCGAAAGGGCGGCGTTTGCGGGCAAGAGAGGTGTATGAGCTTTACGTCCTATATGTCCCAAGCGCTGGAAGAGGCCCGCGCCGCCGCTGCCCGTGGTGAAGTGCCCGTGGGCGCGGTCATCGTGGCTCCCGACGGACAGGTCGTCGCGCAGGCGGGCAACCGGACGCGCGAGCTGAACGATCCCACCGCCCATGCCGAGGTGCTGGCGATCCGTGCTGCCTGTGCGGCGGCGGGGTCCGAAAGGCTGGGCGGGCATGCGCTTTATGTGACGCTGGAACCCTGCGCCATGTGTGCCGCCGCGATCTCTGCCGCGCGGGTGGCACGCTTGTACTACGGCGCGTCAGACCCCAAGTCTGGCGGTGTGGCGCAGGGTGCGCGGGTGTTTTCCCACGCGCAATGTCACCACGCCCCCGACGTCTATGACGCCATAGCAGCGCCCGAAAGCGAAGATCTGCTAAAGGCGTTTTTTGCAGAGAAACGAAAAGGATAGACCCATATGGCCCAACGGGACGAGCTGAGCATTTTCGTGCGCGACGCCTTGGCTGCGGGCAAGTCACGGGCCGAGATCACATCCGCGCTGACCCATGCGGGCTGGCGCAGCGCTGAGGTGCAGGATGCGCTGAACGGCTGGGACGAGATGCCGTTCTCTCCGCCCATTCCGCGGCCTGTGGCGACGGTGTCTGCGCGGGACTTCTTTACCTATGCGCTGACGTTCTGCGTCTTGATCCTTGGCGCGTTCAATCTGGTTGTCGTATTGCAGGCGCTGGTCGATGTGGCCTTTGCCACGGGCGACGGCGGCAGCGACCGGTCGATCCGCTGGGGTGTTGCGGTGTTGATCGTGACCGGACCGATGTATCTGTGGCTGACCTTGCGCGAGCGGCGGAAACTGGCGCGCGACCCTGCGCTGTACCGCTCTGCGATCCGCAAATGGATGATCTACATCGGCCTGCTTTTGGCCGCGCTGACGATGTTAGGGGATTCGATTGCCACCATCTATGCGCTGCTGACCGGTGACCTGACGGCGCAATTCGTGCTCAAGGCGCTGGTGGTGCTGGTCGTCGCCGGGGGCATCTTTGCCTATTATCTGCGCGATCTGCGCGAAGAGGCCCCGGCGTGAACAAGTTGCTGCTGATGTGCATGTCTGTGCTGGTCGGCGGTGCCATCATCGGCGGCCTGGTCGTGGTGGGTGGCCCGCAGCACGCACGGCTCGCCCAACAGGACAGTCAGCGCCTAAGCGATCTGCGGACCTTGCACACGCATCTGATGTGCCTTGGTCACCCGCGCAAACCATTGCCGCAAGCGCTTGCGGATGACAGCTATTGTCCCGGAATGCGGCCCGGATTGCGCGATGTGCTGACCCAAGGCGACCCTGCAACGGGCGCGCCTTACGCCTATCACCGCCTCAGCGATACCGCGTTCGAGGTCTGCGCCACACTGGCGCTTGATCCGGCAGAGGCGCGCAAAGCTGCGTTTGATCAAGACACCATCGCCCTGCGCGCCAACGACACCCTTTGTTTCATCGGGGATCGCGCCGGTTTTGTGAACTAGGCCGTTTTATAGGCTGATCGGTTTAAGCACCTCGGGCTCGATCACATCGACGCCGGGCAAGCCGTCGATCAGTACCTGCGCCGATTGTTCAAGCGCGTCGAAGGTGCGGTAGTGGCAGGGGATGACGGTCTTGAAGTCAAAATACCGTTTCGCCGCATAGGCCGCACCGGCCATATCCATAGTGAAGTGGCCGCCCGCGCTGAGGATGCCGATATCGGGTTTGTGGTAGTCGCCCATCCAATCCATATCCGCCATAATATCCGTATCGCCCGAGACATAGATCGTGCGGCCTTCGCCCTTGATCATAAAGCCGATCTCGGCCCCCATATAGACAGGCCCGGCGTCCCCATCGACGGAAGAGGAATGTGACGCAGGGACCATGGTTACATTGACCTTGCCGCAGCGGATGGTGCCGCCTTTGTTGAAGCCGGTGGTGTTCTCCACGCCCTGCGCGCTGAAATAGCCCATCAGTTCGACCATGCCTGCAACCGGCGCGCCGGTTTTCTCGGCCACCATCTTGAGGTCCTGGGTGTGGTCGAAATGCCCGTGGGTCACCAGGATTTGCGTCACGCCTGCCAGTGCGGCCTCGTGCTGCGCGTCGTCCAGCATCGGATTGCCGGTGAGCCAGGGGTCGATCAGCAGAATCTGATCCTCGATCTCGATGCGAAAGCTGCCGTGGCCTAGCCAGATGATATCCATTTGGGTCTCCCTTATTCCGTGTCTTTAGCGGACTGTAGCGCGTGATGCCGCTTTGGGGAGCCTCCGGCGGGAGTTTATTTGGCAAAATGAAGGATCAACCGGCGCGATTGCGGGTTAGAGGCAGCCCCCAGACTTGCGGGGGCGGGCAGGGGGCGATAAACGGCACCCAATCAGATGAAGGAGCGCCCATGTCCATTGACGAGTCCACAGCCGCACGGGTGGCGAAACTGGCCCGCATCAAGGTCGAACCCGACGCCTTGCCCGCGCTGGCGCAAGAGTTCAACAATATCCTCGGCTTTATCGAGCAGTTGAACGAAGTCGATGTCGACGGGGTAGAGCCGATGACATCGGTCACGCCACAGGTGTTGAAAAAGCGCGAGGACGTGGTGCGCGATGGCGACGAGCAGGCCAAGGTGCTGGCCAATGCGCCCGACGCGCGCGAAGGATTTTTTGCGGTTCCGAAGGTGGTTGAATAATGGCTGATCTGAATAAACTGGGCCTTGCCGATGCACGTGACGCGCTGCGCAAGGGGGATGTGACCTCGGCCGAGCTGACGGCGGCATGTCTGAGCGCGATCGAGGGCGCGGGCGCGCTGAATGCTTTTGTGCACCACACCGGTGATCTGGCGATGGATCAGGCCAAGGCAGCCGATGCGCGGATCAAATCCGGCGACGCGCCTGCCATGTGTGGTCTGCCCATCGGTATCAAGGATCTTTTCTGCACCAAAGGGGTGCCGTCGCAAGCTGCATCGCGCATCCTTGAAGGCTTCTTGCCCGAGTATGAAAGCACCGTATCGCAGAACCTGCTGGACAGCGGGGCCGTCATGTTGGGCAAGCTCAACATGGATGAATTCGCGATGGGATCGTCCAATGAAACCTCCGTGTATGGCAATGCCGTCAACCCGTGGCGGCGTTCGGGCGATGAGACAGCGCTGACACCCGGCGGATCTTCGGGTGGGTCGGCGGCAGCTGTGGCGGCGGATCTTTGTCTTGCGGCCACCGGCACCGATACCGGCGGCTCGATCCGCCAGCCCGCGGCCTTTACCGGCACCGTGGGGATCAAGCCGACCTACGGCCGCTGCTCCCGCTGGGGCGTCGTGGCCTTTGCCTCGTCGCTGGATCAGGCGGGCCCGATGACCAAGACCGTGCGCGATGCGGCGATCATGCTGGGTGCCATGGCGGGGTATGACCCCAAGGACAGCACCTCTGCCGAGCTGGCGGTCCCTGATTTCGAAGCCGCCTTGACCGGCGACATCCGTGGCAAAAAGATCGGCATCCCGCAGGAGTACCGCATCGACGGTATCCCTGCCGAGATCGACAAGCTGTGGCAGGACGGTATCGCCATGTTGCGCGATGCCGGGGCCGAGATCTTTGATATCTCTCTTCCGCATACGAAATACGCCTTGCCTGCCTATTACGTGATCGCACCGGCGGAAGCCTCGTCGAACCTCGCGCGCTATGACGGGGTGCGCTATGGTCACCGCGCCAAGCTGGACCACGGCGACGGCATCACCGAGATGTACGAAAAGACCCGCGCCGAAGGCTTCGGGGCCGAGGTGCAGCGCCGTGTCATGGTCGGTACCTATGTGCTCAGTGCGGGCTTCTACGACGCCTACTACAACCGTGCGCGCAAGGTCCGCACGTTGATCAAGAAAGACTTCGAAGACGCCTTTGCGGCCGGTATCGACAGCATCCTGACCCCGACCACGCCCTCGGCGGCTTTCGGTCTGGGCGAGATGACGGATACGGATCCTGTGGCGATGTATCTGAACGACGTCTTCACGGTCACCGTGAACCTCGCGGGGCTGCCCGGTATCGCATTGCCCACCGGCACCAGCGAGACCGGCCTGCCGCTTGGCTTGCAGCTGATCGGACGCCCGTGGGAAGAGGCCGATCTGCTGTCTACCGCCTATGCGCTGGAGCAGGCGGCGGGCTTTGTAGCCAAGCCGCAGAAATGGTGGTAAACCCCCGCCGATAAACCAGAGCAGATAAAGCAGGTCCGATGATGATACGTTGTTCAATTATTGCAGCCTTGGGGCTCGCCCTGGCGGCCTGCCAGCCCGCAATCCCCGACAGTGGACGGGGTGTCGGTTTTGACGGGTCGTTCGACGCCGCGCAATCCCAGCGGGATACAGCTTTGGCAGGCGGGGCGGTGGCAACGATGCCAGCACCCGCCACGGTGGACGCCACGCCGCTGGACACTGTCGATGATGGCTCCGCTGCGGCGACGGCTGCAGAAACGGCACGTATCCTGGATGCCACGCGCCCCGGTGGGCTTGGCAATGATGCCGCGACCAATTCGGGCGTAGCCCCTGTGAACGCCAGCCCGTCCAACCCTGCGCCACCGGTGCTGGGGGCAGGGGGAATATCGCAAGAGAACAACTTTGACGCCGTGGCCGATGAGCGCAGCATCGAAGGCGACGCGGCCCGCATCGCGGCCAACCGCGCGCAATACCGTGTGGTGCAACCCGAAGCCCTGCCGGACCGCGCCGATGCCGGGCCCAATATCGTGGCCTATGCTTTGCAGAACAATCACGCCGTCGGCACCCCGATCTACACCCGTCGGGGGTTCAACAAGCAGCGCAAATTCGCACGGGCCTGCGCCCAGTATTCGCACCCGGATCAGGCGCAGATCGCCTTCCTCAGTGCGGGCGGCCCTGAAAAGGACCGCTCTGGCATGGACCCTGACGGCGACGGATACGCCTGCAACTGGGACCCTAGCCCCTATCGCAAAGGGGTGCAGGGCTAGGCCCTATGGCAGACGCGCCTGACCGCTACCTTTCCCCGAACCATGGGCCGCGCCGCAACGGGCTGCGGCCCTCTTTGATCGTGCTCCACTATACCGCGATGGACAGCGCAGAAGCGGCCTGCGCGCGCCTTTGCGACCCTGCGGCCGAAGTCTCGGCCCACTATCTGATCACGTGCAAGGGCGAGGCTGTACCACTTGTCCCGGAAGACCAGCGTGCCTGGCACGCCGGTGCAGGGGAATGGCAGGGTCAGGATGACATCAATTCACGTTCTATCGGGATAGAGCTGGATAACCGCGGCAATCACCCCTTCTCCGAACCGCAGATGGTCACGCTCGAAACCCTGCTGCGCGGGATTATGGAGCGGTGGTCGATCCCGCCCGAAGGGGTCATCGGCCATTCGGATATGGCCCCCGGACGCAAGATCGACCCCGGACCGCGATTCGACTGGCCACGTCTGGCGCGTCAGAGCCTTGCCGGCAAAGGCAGTCGGTACGCGGAGAAAAACCGCGAATCCGACCCCTCGCCGGCGGCCTTTATCGCGGCGGCACATGCGGCAGGCTACACCGCCACCGATGATATTGATCTCCTGCTGCACAGCACGCGTCTGCGGTATGCCCCCTGGCGCAAGGGGCCCCTCTGCGCCGCGGATATGACCCTCGGGCATGATCTCTAGCACCACACCCGTTTCCAAATGGTAAAAATCCTCGCCGAAGGCATCGCGGCGGGTGAAACTGATTGACCCCACCTGAAGTTAGGCGCTAGGCGTGCAGCGCGCGGAAGGCTGGATGGCCGCGGTCTTGGCAACAAGGTCGAGGAAAGTCCGGACTCCCAGAAGAAACGGTGCCGGGTAACGCCCGGGCGGGGTAACCCGACGGAAAGCGCCACAGAAAACAGACCGCCGCTTCGACGGGTCGGGCAACCGATACCACCGGGGAGGTAAGGGTGAAACGGTGCGGTAAGAGCGCACCGCGGAGGTGGTAACATCTCTGGCAAGGCAAGCCCCACCGGGAGCAATGCCAAATAGGGACCGCGCGCCGCGTCTGGCAACAGGCAAGGCGGGGCCACTTCTGCCCCAGCAGGTCCGGGTTGGCAGCTGTAGCTGTGCAGGCAACTGCATGGTCAGAGGAATGGTCATCCCCTGTCGCAAGGCGGGGACAAAATCCGGCTTATAGGCCTTCCGCGCGTAATCATGGTCTTTATCCCTGTTCTTCGGGGGCTTGGTCCGGAAAACTTCAATTTTTCCGGTTCGTTTGGGCCATGGGCAGGAAATAGCGGTTGACTCAGGCGCAGGCGTGACTAGAACCCAAAACTCAGGATTTCACGAGCGGTCGATCAGCGGCCTGCTCGTCGTTGCAGGAGAACGACTATGGCGAAGCCAACCACGATCAAGATCCGTCTGAACTCGTCCGCGGGCACAGGCCATTTCTACGTAACCAAGAAAAACGCACGTACCATGACCGAGAAAATGGTCATCAAAAAGTACGACCCCGTTATTCGTAAGCACGTTGAATACAAAGAAGGCAAGATCAAGTAAGATCTTACCGTCGACGCGATTTGAAGGCCGCGCCTCGTGCGCGGCCTTTTGCGTTTTTCCACCTCGGATATGGGAACAGCCCTGCTGTCGCGGCTAAGTACCGGATGTGATCGCAAGGAGACGGGCAATGCCCAAAGAAGGCCATTACATCAACCGGAGCAACTGGTTGCGCGCCGCTGTACTGGGGGCGAATGACGGGATTGTTTCCATCTCTAGCCTTCTGGTCGGCGTTACTTCGGCGGGGATGGCGACCGGAAATGTCGCCCTGACCGGTTTCGCCGGATTGACCGCGGGCGCACTGTCCATGGCCGCGGGGGAGTATGTCTCTGTCTCGGCGCAGGCCGATGTGGAAGCCGCCGATCTGGAGCGTGAGCGTATCGCGCTGGAGGAAGACCCGGACTACGAGCTGGAAGAGCTTGCCGAAGGGTTGGAGAACCGCGGCGTCGATGCCGCGCTCGCCGTCAAGGTTGCCACGCAGATGACCGACCACGACGCTCTTGGTGCGCATGCGCGCGAAGAGCTCGGTATGTTTGGCCTGGCAGGGCAGGCTAATCCGCTGCAGGCCGCCGGGGCCTCCGCGCTTGCCTTCGCTCTGGGTGGGGCCTTTCCGTTGATCGCAGCACTTGTCGCCCCTGCCGGATACGCTTTGATCGCGATTGCCGTGACCGCTGTGCTCGCTCTGGCACTGCTTGGCGGCGGCGGTGCACGGCTTGGCGGTGCGCCCATGCGTTCGGCGATTATTCGTGCGGTGGTCTGGGGCGCGCTTGCGATGGCCGTGACCGCTGCGTTGGGGCAAGCCTTCCACGTTGCGGTTTAGCTTGGTCGGGGGTGAGCAGGCGCCTAAGCTGAAACCTTTGGAATCATCACTTCAGTGAGCATTTCGAGAGGTGGTTTGCTCCTCTGCGGGTGTGCTTTTCTGCGCGCCCGACTGGAAGACGTACAGTCGCAAGGTCGTGTCGGCACGCTTGTTACACCGAATGTTACTGAACAGACTGCGTAAGGCGGATCGCAGTTATACGGAAGCGTCGCGGGCAGATTAGGTAGTCGGGCCGACGGTTGTGATCCCGTCTAGGGCAAAAGAAAGCGCCCACCGGACGGATGTCGATGGGCGCTCATTCTTAGGTATTTCCCCGCGTCGTGGGGCAGTCTGTTATTCGCGGTTGCCGAACAATTGCAGCAACATCATGAACATGTTGATGAAGTTCAGGTACAGGCTCAATGCGCCCATGATACCGGACTTCTGCAGCCATTCTTGGTCACCGTGATGTGCATGTGCCAAGTAAGTGTTCTTGATGTTTTGCGTGTCATAGGCGGTGAGGCCAGCGAAAATCAGAACACCGATAGCCGATATCGCGAACACAAGGGCAGGGGAGGCGAGGAAGATGTTCACGATCGACGCAACAACCAGGCCAATGACGCCCATGATCAGGAAGCTACCCCAGCCAGAGATGTCCTTTTTCGTGGTGTAGCCCCACAGCGACAGGCCCGCGAAAGCGATCGAGGTGATCAAGAAAATCTGGATGATCGAATAGCCCGTAAAGACCAGAAAGATCGAGCTGATCGAAACGCCCATGACGGCAGCGAAAACATAGAACAATGTCTGCGCAGTCGCGGCCGAGATTTTATTCATCGCGGCACCCAAGCCGAAGACAAACGCCAAAGGTGCAAACATCACAACCCATTTCAGCGGCGACATATACAGCGCAGAGCCGAAGGAGGTCAGGTATTTGTCCGTGCCAATCTGCGCAACCGCGCCGGAAGGATCGGTCGTCACGGCCAGGCCGGAAATGGCCCAAGCCGCTGCAAAGGTGATCAACATGCCAATCGACATGGTGCCATACACCTTATTCATATGGGTGCGCAGCCCTTCATCGATAGCGGCGGCGCGGGATCCGGCCGCAGACCGGATTGTGTTCACGTCGGCCATGAATATCCTCCAAATAATAGACGTGTTGCAAAGTCGGTTCTCCGACCTCGGTATTGGGTCAAATATCGGCACACACGTCTTTGTTTTCAAGAGCTTTCGCATCCAATTCTAGCGCAGCGGGCACTATCGGCGTTTTGCTTTGCCAAATGTGGCGCAACGTAGGCATTTCTACCGTCGGAACACGCAGCCTTTCGGTTGCACATCTGCATGTCCGTGATGAATGAGCTAAAGAAGGGATATGAAGATTTGCCTAACGCGTTTGCGAATTTTGCGTCGCGGCGCTTTGCTGCGTCGTTCTCGCGGCTCTGAACGGTATTTTAAGGTTTAGACTGCAAGCCTTTTGCCCATGAAAAGGATGATTCTTCCCTGTGATATGCGCAATTGTGCCGTAACGTTTTCGTTATTAGCGCTAATCAGGCGGTATTCGGGTGCCGTGAGCAAAACATCGCGCACCCGCGCAGAATGTAGTGGCGAAGCTGAGGGACGGGGCTATCTTGCTGACAAATATGGTATTCTTGAGCGTGAGAGGAGCGGGTCTCAATGTGTTGGAAATGCTGACACACAGCATTACGGCGAATTTATGGTGCTCGGCTCAGGTAAAAAGTTTTGCGAGTTCCCGAACGCTTGCTACTTTCAATTCGCGTATAAGGGGTATTTTTCTCGCGGAAACAACGCTTGATTAAGTGCTGGCGCTGATTGGAATGATAACTGAACGTATGTCCATTTTCATTTTATTTGCGCATAGTGAGTATATTTGCAAGTAGCACGTTTTGTCGGAAATGACCACGTGAATTGGTCACTTCCTCTCCACAAATACAAGCGTCGAAATTATGGGCGCTGAGTTAGAAAGAAGATCGTGATGCCTCATAAAGTAGATGTTCATGTTGGTCAGCGAATACGGCAGCGCCGTTGGCTGACAGGCATGACACAGCAGCGCTTAGCAGAACTTGTTGGCATAAAATTCCAGCAAATCCAAAAGTATGAAACCGGTGCAAACCGTGTCAGCGCGTCCAGACTTTGGGACATCGCCTTTGCCCTGAACGTGGACGTTTCGCATTTCTTTGAAGGTCTGGAAGCCGAAAAACCGCAGCCCGAAAAGGCCTTGGACAATATCCCCGCCGATCTGAGCGGCGATAAAGAGGCGATGGATTTGATCCGCTCTTACTATGCGATCCCCGAAAACCAGCGTCGCCGCCTGTTCGAATTGGCGCGTGTCCTCAGTGATGTGGCTTAACCTTTAGCGGGAAGTGTTATCTTGCAAGGATCTGGCGAAAGTGTCAGATCGGTAGCTATGATACCAAATATGCACTCCGATCCCGATATATTGCGTGTGGGCCATTTGCTGGCGGACGCCGCCCGTGCCGCGATACTTCCGCATTTTCGTCAAGCAGATCTGATTGCGGACAACAAATTCCAGACGGGATATGATCCCGTCACAGAAGCCGATCGTGCGGCCGAACGGGCCATGCGCGATATCTTGGCGCGCGAACGCCCCAACGACGCCATCCTAGGCGAAGAATATGGGACTGCGGAAGGGACCTCCGGGCTCACCTGGGTTTTGGACCCCATTGACGGCACGCGGGGTTTTGTCTCCGGCACGCCGACCTGGGGCGTGTTGATCGCGGTCAGCAATGCGGATGGGCCGTTTTTCGGGATCATCGACCAGCCCTATATTCGTGAGCGTTTTGTTGGGCACAGCGGCCAAGCAGAGGTGTCGGGCCCGTCTGGCGTTCATCCGCTGCGGACGCGTGGGGCGCGTGCACTGTCACAGGCGACCGTTTTCACTACTTTTCCAGAGGTCGGGACGACATCCGAAGGGGCCGCCTTTGCCGAGGTGGCGCGACATGCGCGTTTGGCGCGTTTTGGGATGGATTGCTATGCTTATGCTTTGGTGGCCTCGGGGCAGGTCGATCTGGTCATCGAAGCGGGCCTGCAACCCTATGATATTCAAGCACCAATCGCCCTTGTCCAGGCCGCCGGTGGCATCGTTACCGACTGGGATGGCGGCCCCGCCCATCATGGGGGACGCGCTATCGCGGCGGCCAATGTCGATATTCACGCCGAAGCTTTAGAGTTTGTTAGGAATTGTCCGATATGACCGAACTGCTGATACGCAACGCTGATTATCTTTTGACGATGGATGAGATGCGGCGCGAATTGGTATCGGCTGATGTTTTGCTGCGCGATGGGGTTGTTGTGGCGGTGGGACACAACCTGACAACTGAAGGGGAGGTGATAGAAGCATCAGGATGCGTTGTGACGCCAGGGTTGGTGAACACCCATCACCACCTTTATCAAAGTCTGACGCGGGCGGTGCCGGGCGGGCAGGACGCGCTGCTGTTTGGCTGGCTTAAAACGCTTTATCCGATCTGGGCGCGGTTTACGCCGGATCACATGTATGTCTCGGCTCAGGTGGGGTTGGCAGAGCTTGCCTTGTCCGGCTGCACGTTAAGCTCGGACCACCTGTATATGTATCCGAACGGCAGCCGGTTGGAGGATACAATACACGCCGCGGCAGAGATCGGGATGCGGTTTCAGCCCACGCGCGGCGCGATGAGCATCGGGGAAAGCGACGGTGGGTTGCCACCTGATGCTTTGGTGGAACGCGAGGCTGCGATACTGGAAGATTGCATTCGTGTGATCGACGGTTGTCATGATCCATCGGCCTCTTCCATGTGTCGGGTTGGGATCGCGCCCTGTTCGCCCTTCTCGGTAAGTCGGGACCTGATGCGGGACGCAGCGCTGTTGGCGCGGGACAAAGGTGTGATGCTGCATACGCATCTTGCCGAGAACGACGAGGATATCGCCTATTCATTAGCGCAATTCGGCTGCCGTCCGGGTCAATATGCGCAGGATCTGGGCTGGGTCGGGCCCGATGTCTGGCATGCCCATTGCGTGAAGCTCGACCCGAGCGAGATCGCGTTATTCGCGCAGACCAAGACTGGCGTTGCACATTGCCCCTGTTCGAATTGCCGCTTGGGCTCGGGGATCGCGCCCCTTCGTGCGATGCGAGATGCCGGGGTTCCCGTGGGGCTAGGGGTCGATGGATCTGCAAGCAATGACGCCGGTAATCTTGTCGCAGAGGCACGGCAGGCGATGCTTTTGCAGCGCGTTGCCGGCGGGGCGGATGCGATGAGCGCACGCGAAGCGCTCGAGATTGCCACGCGCGGCGGTGCAGACATCCTGGGCCGCCCCGAATGCGGGCGGATCGAAGTGGGCGCGCGGGCAGACATCGCCATCTGGGACGTGAGCGGGATTGAAAGCGCCGGGAGCTGGGATCCGGCAGCGTTGCTGCTTGCGGGGCCGACAACGGTCCGCGATTTGCTTGTTGAAGGGCGCAGCGTCGTGCGGGATGGGCAGGTCGTGACCATAGATTTGCCCGCGCAGATCGCGCAACAAAACAAGCTCGCGCGGGCGCTGCGGGACGCGATATAAACACGCATAGCTCTATCTCGGGAGGAGGTAGAGGCGCGGGTAGCGCGAAAGCGGGGGGAGTTGACGGTATGAATATTCTGCGAAAGCTGGCTTTGGCCGTGGCTCTGATGATTGCCGCGATATCGCCTTTGCGCGCGGACCCACAGGCGATTCAGATGTTGAATGCCATGCGCGCGCAGCAGGGGGTGGCCCCGCTGTCCTATGCACCGCGGCTAGAGGCCGCCGCGCGGGCACATGCGCTGGACATGGCGCGGCACGGGTATTTCGCGCACACGGGGCGCGATGGGTCTGGGGTTGGTGATCGGGTGCGGGCGCAGGGCTATCGCTGGTGCTATGTGGCCGAGAATCTTGCCAAAGGGCAGGCGGATCTGACGCAGGTCATGCGGGGATGGGCGCAGTCGGCGCCGCATTACCGCAATATGATGAGCCGGAATGCCACGGGTTTTGGCCTGTTTCAGGGGCCGGACCGGATTTGGGCAATGGTTCTGGCCGCACCCTGTTAGGATGGGCCCGAAGCCGTCTCGCAAGGCGCGCCTGCGGGACGCGCCGCGGGGAGTTTAAAGGCAAAATGAAGGAGTCTGGCGTCAGCCTCGGCGCACCCCGTTGACCCAGACATCGCTGATGGCGCGGTCGTCGCCCATCATGATTGTGGCGAAAAGCTGATCCCATATGCTGTGCGCATTGTCGCTGCGCTGCTTGATCGCGGGGGTGGAGGCAAGGTCGAGCACGGTGATATCGGCCTCGAAGCCTTCGGCGAGTGTGCCGATCTTTTCGTGCAGATGCAGGCTGCGGGCAGAGCCGGCGGTGGCAAGCCACATCAACTGCGCCGCATGGGTGGGGGTGCCGCGCAACTGGCCGATCTCATAGGCCGCAGCCATTGTGCGCAGCATCGAGAACGACGATCCGCCGCCGGTGTCCGTGGCCAAGCCAATCGGTATCTGCTGCGCGGCGATATGCGCCATGTCGAACAGTCCCGATCCGATGAAGGTGTTCGAGGTGGGGCAGTGCACCACCGATGCGCCGCTGTCGGCAATGCGGTCGATCTCGCGCGGGGTCAGGTGGATGGCATGGCCAAAGACGGCGCGATCGCGCACCAGCCCGTGTTCTTCGTAGGTGTCCAGATAATCGCGGGCGTGGGGCACAAGGTCTTGTACCCAAGCAATCTCGTCGATCTGTTCGCTCAGGTGGGTCTGCATCAGGCAGTCGGGGCGCTCAGTCCAGAGCGCACCCAGGGCCGCGAGTTGTTCCGGCGTCGAGGTCGGCGTGAAACGGGGCGTAATCGCATAGCTGGCGCGGCCTTTGCCGTGCCAGCGGTCGATCAGCATCTTGCTGTCGTCATAGGCCGATTGCGCCGTATCGCGCAGCCCGTCGGGGGCGTTGCGGTCCATGCAGGTCTTGCCCGCCACGATCCGCTGACCACGCTCTGCTGCCGCGTCGAATATCGCGTCGACGCTGGTGGGGGCGATGGTGGCGAAAGAGCAGACAGTGGTCGTGCCGTTGGCCAGCGTCAGATCCAGATAGCGCCCGGCGATGTCGCGGGCATAGGCGGGGTCTGACAGGCGCATTTCCTCGGGGAAGGTATAGCTGTTGAGCCAGTCGATCAGCCGTTTGCCCCAGCTCGCGATGATGGCGGTCTGCGGATAATGCACATGGGCGTCCACAAACCCCGGGCAGATCAGCCGGTCGCCATAGTCCTGCACCGTCGCCTGCGGGTGCGCCTTGCGCAGGTCGTCGGCGCGGCCCACGGCCTTGATCTGCGCGCCTTCAATCAGCACGCCACCGTCGCTGTCGATATGAACCGTCTCCTCCCACGGGTCAGAGAGGGGATTGCCCGTAAACTGGAGCGTTTGGCCGAGGAGGAGTGTTTGTGTTTTCATGCCGCCTGTCTAACCGCAGCCCGCCGTGCCGACAATCCGATAGCGCAGGGTTCCGCGCCATTGTATCCGCGCTGTGGCACGCTTATGGTCTGCGCAAAATCGTAAGTGGGGGCAGCCATGGTTGACGACGCACAGGAACTTGAACTTTCCCCCGACGCCGAGGATGAAGGCGAGGCATATCGGCTGAACAAGAAGGCCGTGGCGTCCATTCTCTATGCGGTGGAAATCGATGACGCCGCCAAGCTGACAGAGCTGATGGAGCCGCTGCACGCGGCCGACATCGCCGACCTTCTGGAACAGATCAGCGCCTTTGAACGGACCAAGCTGATCCGGCTGTATGACCGCGAGTTCGATGGCGAGATTCTGTCGGAGCTCGACGAATCGATCCGCGAGGAAGTCGTTGCGATTCTGACGCCCGAGGTGCTGTCGGACGCCGTGCGCGACATGGACAGCGATGATGTTGTCGATCTGATCGAAGACCTTGAGGATGCGCAGGCCGAGACCATTCTGGGGGCCCTGGAAGATGCGGACCGGGTCGCTGTCGAACAGGCGCTGACCTATCCCGAATATTCCGCTGGTCGTTTGATGCAGCGCGAAGTTGTCATGGCCCCCGAACACTGGACCGTGGGCGAGGCGATTGATCACCTGCGCGCCACGCCCGAGGAAGACCTGCCGGACCAGTTCTATCACATTGTCATGGTCGATCCGCGGTTGCACCCTGTGGGCAATGTCACCCTTGGCAAGCTGATGCGGTCCAAACGCGCCACCCCCATGCGCGACATTCTGGAGGATACGTTTCAGGTCATTCCCGCCCTGCGCGACGAGGGCGATGTCGCCTATGCGTTCAACCAGTATCACCTGATCTCTGCGCCCGTTGTCGATGACGAGGGGCGTTTGATCGGGGTGATCACCATTGATGACGCCATGTCGGTGCTGGACGAGGAACACGAAGAAGACATCCTGCGTCTGGCCGGTGTTGGCGAAGGGTCGCTGTCTGACCGTGTGATCGAGACAACAAAGCAGCGGTTGCCCTGGCTGGCGGTGAACCTGGTGACGGCCATCGCGGCCTCTATGGTAATTTCGCAGTTCGAGGCGGCGATCGCGCAGATCGTGGCGTTGGCGGTGTTGATGCCCATTGTGGCCTCCATGGGCGGGAATGCCGGTACGCAAAGTCTTACCGTGGCCGTGCGCGCCATCGCGACCCGGGATTTGACCGGGTCGAACGTCTGGCGCGTGATCCGACGTGAATGTCTTGTGGGGCTGGTGAATGGCCTGATTTTCGCGATCATCATGGGGATCGTCGGGATCCTGTGGTTCGGGTCACCCGCGCTTGGCTATGTGATCGCGACGGCGATGGTGATCAATATGGTCGTGGCGGGGCTTGCGGGGACGGGCATCCCGATCCTGCTGGAACGTTTCGGCGTGGATCCGGCCCTTGCCTCTGGTGCTTTTGTGACGACGGTGACGGATGTCGTGGGCTTCTTCGCCTTCCTGGGGCTGGCGGCGGCGGTCCTGCTGTGATGGATATGGCGGCGGTCAAGGCGGCAGCGCGCAAGGCGGCCTTCGCCCGTCGCAAGCCGCTGTTTGATGGTGCCAACGCCGCGCAAGCCGGCTATCTGAGCGAAGTGCTCGCGGGGTATCGCGGCGTCCCGCTGTCCGGTTTTCTACCCATACGCACAGAGATTGACCCGCGCCCCGCCATGGCCGAGGCGGCGGCCCACGGCCCCGTGGGCGTGCCGGTGATCATGGGCGCGGCGCAGCCTTTGCGGTTTTCGCGCTGGACCCCGGATACCCCGTTGGTGGACGGTGCCTTTGGCGCTCAGATCCCCGCTGCCGAGGATTTCTTTGACCCTGAAATCGTGATCGTACCCCTGCTGGCGTTCAACCGCACTGGCGGGCGACTGGGGTATGGCGGCGGGTTTTATGACCGCACGCTGGAACAGCTGCGTGAGCGGCGGGCGACCTTGGCGATCGGTTTTGCCTTTGCGGGCCAAGAGGTTGACGATCTGCCGCTTGAACCCACCGACCAGCCGCTTGATCTGATCGTGACAGAGACGGGCGTGATCGAGATCGCCTAGGCGCGCCCGCACCCCGCGCGCAAAAACCGCAGCTCCGCCCCTTGCCCTCGGGCGCTGCGCAGCCTAACGCTTGGGGCATGAAAATACTCTTCCTCGGCGATGTCATGGGCCGCGCGGGCCGCCGCGCAATCAGCGAAAACCTTCCCCGTTTGCGGACGGAATGGAAGCTGGATTTTGTGGTGGTGAACGGTGAAAACGCCACCTCTGGCATGGGGCTGTCTGGCAGCCACGCCAAAACGCTGCTGGACGCAGGGGCCGATTGTCTGACCCTGGGCGACCACGCCTTTGACCAAAAAGACATGCTGAGTTTTATCGAGCAGGAGCCGCGTGTCATCCGGCCGCTGAATTTTTCGAAAAACGCACCGGGCAAGGGCGCGCGCCTGTTCACTGCCAAGAACGGGCGCAAGGTGCTGGTCACCCAGGCGCTTGGTCAGGTCTTTATGAAACGCCCCTTTGACGATCCGTTCTCGGCGCTTGAACCTGTGCTCAAGACCCACCCTCTGGGCGGCATGGCATCGGCGGTGATTGTCGATATGCACTGCGAGGCGACCTCGGAAAAGATGGCGATGGGGCATTGGTGTGATGGCCGCGCCAGCCTTGTTGTGGGCACGCATACCCATGTGCCCACGTCTGACGCGATGATCCTGCCGGGCGGGACGGCCTATCTGACAGATGCAGGCATGAGCGGCGATTACCATTCGGTGATCGGCATGGAGAAAACAGAGCCTTTGCGCCGCTTCATCACCGGTATGCCCAAAGACCGCTTCACCCCCGCCAACGAAGAAGCGACTCTATCCGGCGTCTATATCGAAACCGACGACCGCACCGGCAAGGCGACCCGTATCGTGCCCGTGCGTCAGGGCGGCAAGCTGCAGCAAAGCGCGCCCTGACCGCGTTGCGGCTGGCACGCTCTAGACCCGTATCCGGAATAGCGCAGGGCAGGCGCATCTGACGCTTGCCCCAAGGCGACGCTTGCCGTGGACGTTGCAATCAACGACACTGCAGTTTGATTTTCATCTGCCCAAGGCCGGATATACCTGAATGGACTTTCTAAACCTGTCGGATAGCACCTCTGCCATCCTGGCATTGACCGTTGTTGTGATCATGTTCGTCATGTTCCTGCGCGAATCCCTCCCGACCGAGGTCGTGGCCCTGTCAGGGGCGGCCATCATGCTGGCGCTTGGCATCTTGCCCTATGACGATGCGCAGGCGGTGCTGCAGAACTCTGCCCCCTGGACCATTGCCGCGATGTTCATCGTGATGGGCGCGCTGGTGCGCACGGGCGCGCTGGATGTGCTGACGCGCATGGCCGAACGCTATGCCAAGACGCATCCGAAAACGGCGGTGGTGGGCGTGATCGTGGCCGTCATGGCGGCCTCGGCGGTGATGAACAACACGCCTGTGGTGGTGGTGATGATTCCGGTCGTGGTGCAGCTCAGCCAGACGCTTGGCACCAAAGCCTCCAAACTGCTGATCCCGCTGAGCTATGCGGCGATCATGGGCGGCTCCCTGACGCTGATCGGGACCTCGACCAACCTTCTGGTGGACGGTGTCGCACGGTCGCAGGGGCTGGAGCCGTTTGGCATTTTCGAAATCCTGCCCATCGGTCTGGTCGTCTGCGCCTGGGGCCTGATCTATATGGCCGTCTTCGCCCCCAAACTACTGCCCGCGCGCGACAGTATGGCGAATATGCTGTCGGACCGCTCCAAGATGAAGTTCTTCACCGAAGCCGTGATCCCGCCCGACTCCAACCTGATCGGGCGCGAGGTGCTTGACGTGCAACTGTTCAAACGCGAAGGCGTGCGGCTGATCGACGTGGTGCGCGGGGATCAGTCGTTGCGCCGCGATCTGGCCAGTGTCGAACTGCGGGTCGGCGACCGTGTGGTTCTGCGGACCCAGATGACAGAGCTGCTCAGCCTTCAGGCGAATAAAGAGCTCAAGCGCGTCGATCAGGTGTCGGCGGTGGAAACCTCGACCGTAGAGGTGCTGATCACGCCGGGCTGCAAGATGGTGGGCCGCACGCTCGGGGCGCTGCGTCTGCGCCGACGCTATGGGGTGTACCCTTTGGCGGTACACCGGCGGAACCAGAACATCGGTCGCCAGCTTGACGACCTCATCGTCAAGGTCGGTGACACGCTGCTGCTTGAAGGCGCGATGGAGGATATCCAGCGCCTTGCCTCGGATATGGATATGGTCGACGTCTCGCAGCCGTCGGCACGGGCCTTCCGGCGGGGGCACGCCCCGATCGCCATCGCGGCGCTGGTGGGGATCGTGGTCTTGGCCGCGCTGAATGTCGCGCCGATCTTGCTGCTGGCGGTGCTGGCCGTGGCGTTGGTCCTGGTCACGGGCTGTATCGACGCGGAAGAGGCCTTCAGCTTTGTCGATGGCCGGCTGCTGGCGCTGATCTTCTCGATGCTTGCGGTCGGGGCAGGGTTACAAAACTCCGGCGCGATCAGCCTGATCGTTGACAATATCGCGCCCTTCCTCGGCACGCTGTCGCCCTTCTATGTGATCTTCGCGGTGTTCCTGCTGACCACAACCCTGACAGAGATTGTGTCGAACAACGCGGTGGCGGTGATCATGACACCGATTGCCATCAGCCTCGGGTCCGCACTTGGCATGGACCCGCGCCCCTTGGTCGTGGCGGTGATGATCGCGGCGTCTTGCGCCTTTGCCACCCCCATCGGCTATCAGACCAACACGCTGGTCTATGGGCCGGGCGGCTACCGTTTCACCGACTTCATGCGCATCGGCATTCCGCTCAACCTGTCGATGTCGCTGCTTGTCTCCATGATGATCCCGCTCTTCTGGTAGCACCGTTCCCGCGCTTCCAAATGGCAAAAATCCCGGGGGTCCGGGGGCTGGCCCCCGGCTCCTTTCCTTGGCTTTGCCTCTAAAGCGGCCAGAAGACCAGAATAGCCGGAATGGACACCGCGACGACGATGATCTCAAGCGGCAGGCCCATGCGCCAGTAATCGCCAAAGCTATAGCCCCCGGGACCAAGGATCAGCGTGTTGTTCTTATGCCCAATGGGCGTCAGGAACGCGCTCGATGCGGCGACGGCGACCGCCATCAGGAACGGGTCGGGAGAGACATCAAGGCTTGCCGCCATCTGGATGCCCACGGGGGCGGCGACGATGGTGGTGGCGGTATTGTTCAGCACATCCGACAGGGTCATGGTGACCAGCATCAGCACCGTCAGCACCACCCATGCGGGCAGCCCTTGGGTCAATCCGACAAGCGCGCCGGCAATCAGCTCCGTCCCGCCAGAGCTTTCGAGCGCCGCCCCCAGCGGGATCATCGACCCCAGCAAGACGACGACCGGCCATTCGATATGGGTGTAAAGCTCCGACAGCGGGACGATCCGCGCCAGCACATAGGCGATGACGACCAGCCCCAGGGCGACGGGCAGGTAGATCAACCCAAAGCTCGCCGCAGTGACCGCGCCGCCAAACAGGCCGATCGCCAGCCAGACCTTGTGGTTTTCGGTCACCGCCAACCCGCGGTCGGCAAGGGGCAGCACGCCCAGCCATTCGACCACATGGGACGCGGTATCGCGCGGCACGAGCAGCAGCAGAATATCCCCCACCTGCAGCTCGGTCTTGCGCAGTTGCGAGGTGATGCGTTTGCCGCGCCGCGATACCCCCAGCAGCACGGAGCGCTGCCGCCATGACAGGCCAACCGCCTGAGCCGACCGGCCGTTCAGCCGGGAATCGCTGGTGACCACGACCTCGATGATCTCGACCCCTTCGCCATCGGCGCGCAGGCGGTCTTCGCGGTCGGCGTCGGCGACATGCAGGTCCAGCGTGCTGCGAAATTCGTCCAGCGCATCGGGTGTTGCCTCAAGCACCAGCGCGTCGCCCGCGCGCAGGGGCAGGTTGCGTGACTGGCCGTAGCGGCGCTTGCCGTCCCGGATCACCCCCAGCATGGCGACATCGGCCTTCTCGGCTGCGTCCTGAAGCTCTGCCAGACGTTTACCGATCTGGGCATTGCCTTCGGGAATTGTCAGCTCTGCCAGATAGGGGGACAGGTCTTCGGGGCCGAGCACGTTGTTCTCGCGCTGCGGGATAAAACGCCAGCCGATCAGCGCCACAAAGGCCAGCCCCGCCGCCGCTGCTATCCCGCCCACGGGGGCGAAATCGAACATACGGAACGGTTCGCCAAGGGATTCCTGTCGGATCGAGGCGATGATGATATTGGGCGGCGTCCCGATGAGCGTCGCCATGCCGCCAAGGATCGTGGCAAAGCTCAGCGGCATCAGGCTCAACCCCGGGGATCGTCCGGCTTTGCGGGCGGTCTGGATGTCGACCGGCATCAGCAGCGCGAGGGCCGCGACGTTGTTCATGAAAGCTGACAGCACCCCGCCGATAACCCCCATCAGCGTGATATGCCCGCCAAGACTGCGCGAGGCATCGACCAGCGTGCGGGTGATCAGCAACACCGCGCCAGACCGCGTCAGCCCCGCCGATACGATCAGCACCAGCGCGACCACCAGCGTCGCAGGGTGACCAAAGCCCGCAAAGGCATCCTTGCTGTCGACGACCCCCAGCACCACGGCAACCATCAGCGCGGCAAAGGCGACAAGGTCATAGCGGAACCGCCCCCACAAGAGCATGCCGAACACGGCGGCAAACAGGGTGAACAGGATGATTTGATCGGTGGTCATGAGCGTACCTTGCGTGAACTGCGACCAAAGCCCTAGCAGCCGCCTGCGCGCCTGTCTGCCCCAAACCCAGCCAAACCCGGCCATACCGCGCGCGTGCGCGGTGGCTTGTTCAGGCGCGTGGGCTGCCGTATAGAGAGCCAACCGAGAATTTTAGCATGTGAGGTCACCATGGCAGGTCACTCAAAATGGGCAAATATCCAGCACCGTAAGGGCCGTCAGGACAAACTGCGCGCCAAGGTGTTTTCCAAGCTCTCCAAAGAAATCACCATCGCGGCGAAGATGGGCGAACCCGATCCGGACAAGAACCCGCGTCTGCGTCTGGCGGTGAAAGAGGCCAAGGGCCAGTCCATGCCCAAGGACAACATCGAACGCGCGATCAAGAAAGCCGTCGGCGGCGAGGGCGAGGATTACGAAGAAATCCGCTATGAAGGCTACGGCCCCAATGGTGTTGCCGTCATCGTCGAGGCGATGACCGACAACCGCAACCGCACCGCGTCGACCGTGCGGTCCACCTTCACCAAGAACGGTGGCAATCTGGGCGAGACAGGCAGCGTCGGCTTCATGTTCGACCGTAAGGGCGAAATCACCTATCCCGCCAGCGTTGGCGATGCCGACACCGTCATGATGGCCGCTATCGAAGCCGGTGCGGAAGACGTCGAAAGCTCGGATGACGGGCATGTGATCTGGTGCATGGATACCGACCTGAACGATGTCAGCACCGCGCTAGAGGCCGAGTTGGGCGAATCCGAAAGCACCAAGCTGGTCTGGCGTCCGACCACCACGACCGAAATGGATCTGGAAGGGATGGAAAAGCTGATGAAGCTGATCGACGCCCTGGAAGACGACGACGACGTGCAACGGGTCACCGCGAACTTCGAAGCCTCTGACGAGGTGATGGAGCAGCTGTAGCATTTACGCCCCGCCAGCGACCCATGTCGCGGCGGGGCTTTGCTTTGGCAGGGGCGGGTGCGTCACACGCCCGCGAGACACAAAAAAACCGCCCCTGGCTTATATGCGGGGCGGTTTTTTTGTGTCAGCGTTTGGGGCCGAATTTATCCCAAAAGGCGCGCCATGCGAAAAAGACCACCCCAGGCCGGTTTGGTCGTGGTGTCGCGCACGCGCTGCTGCGAGATAGAGGCGAGGACGCGTTTGACCTCGTTGAGGTGCCCGAGGGCCTTTGATCCGCCTGCGCTTGCCTGAACGCTCAGGATCTTGGACTGTGTGTGCAGGGCTGCTTCGATAAGCGCCAATTCATCTTGGCTGATTTCCAGCTTCTGTTTGTCGTCGAACATGACATTATTCCTTGGTTGTATGCGGGTCAGATAGGCGCTGTATCTGTGGTTCGCTAGTAGTAACGGGCCCAATCACGCAAATGTTTCGCGGCCGCAACAATAAAGTTGGGGTTGCAGGGGATGAAAATTTATTTTTGGGTGGGGTCCGGCGGTGCATCTTGCCCGAGACCGGCCCAGATTCCCGACGGAGCTTTTGACATATGACCGCCTTCTTTCCCGGCTTTGCCTTGGGCCTGACCTTGATTCTGGCTATCGGGGCGCAGAACGCCTTTGTCTTGCGCCAAGGCTTGCGGTTGCAGCATGTCTTTTGGGTCTGCCTGACCTGCGCCTTGTCAGATGCGGTGCTGATCGCCGCAGGGGTGGCGGGGTTCGGTGCGCTGGCAACGGCGGTGCCGTGGTTCGAAACGCTGATGCGCTACGGCGGGGCGGCGTTCCTGATCTGGTACGGCTTCCAGAACGCGCGATCGGCTTGGCAGGGCGGACATGCGCTCGCCGCTGACGGGGCCGCGCAAACCAGCCTGCGCCGCACGATCCTGACCCTGCTCGCGCTGACCTGGCTGAACCCGCATGTCTATCTTGATACCGTCGTGCTGCTGGGGTCCATCGCCGCGCAATATGAAAGCCGCCTTGCCTTCGGGGCAGGTGCGGTCACGGCGAGCTTTGTTTTCTTTTTCAGCCTGGGCTATGGCGCGCGCCTGTTGGGGCCGTTTTTCAGCAAGCCGCGCAGCTGGCAAATTCTGGATGGTGTGATTGCGCTGACCATGTGGGCGATTGCGTTGAAACTTCTGCTGATGTGACCTTGCCCTTGGGGAAGGGTTGGGGAATGTTGCGCCCATGACAACTGCACATCCCCAACGCCCCGTCACCGGTATCTTCTGGATGGTCGTGACCGGCCTGTGTTTCATTTGCGTGACCGCTTTGGTCAAACATATGGGCCCGCGCCTGCCGTCCTCCGAAGCTGCTTTTATCCGTTATGGCTTCGGCTTGGTGTTCCTGCTGCCCGCGATTGGCGCGCTGCGCGAGGCGAAGCTGTCGCGCCGCCAATGGGCGCTGTTTTCGGTACGCGGCGGGCTGCATGGGGTGGGCGTTATCCTGTGGTTCTACGCCATGACCCGTATCTCTATCGCCGAGGTGACGGCGATGAACTATCTTGCGCCGATCTATGTCACCATCGGGGCCGCGCTGTTTCTGGGCGAGAGCTTGGCCCTGCGCCGGATTATTGCGGTCGTGCTGGGGCTGGTCGGGGCTGCGATCATCCTGCGACCGGGGTTTCGAGAGCTGACCGGCGGGCATTTCGCGATGCTGATCGCAGCGGTGGTGTTTGGCGGGGCCTATTTGCTGGCCAAAGTGCTTGCGGATGAGGTGCGCCCGTCGGTCGTCGTCGCGATGATGTCGCTGTTCGTGACGCTGTTTCTGGCCCCCTTCGCGCTTGCCAACTGGATCACCCCCACGTGGGAAGAGATCGGAATCCTCGCCGCTGTCGCCTGTTTTGCAACCGCAGGCCACTACACCATGACGCTGGCTTTTGCCGCAGCACCGCTGACGGTGACCCAGCCGGTGACCTTCCTGCAACTGGTTTGGGCCACGGCGCTAGGTGCTGTCGTTTTTGCTGAACCCATTGATATCTGGGTCGTTCTTGGCGGGGCGGTAATCCTGGGGTCGGTGACCTTTATCACATGGCGCGAGGCGATGCTGAAACGCCAGATCACCCCTGCCACGCCGGCGACGAAATTCTAGCAACGCCGCCGGCTGGAAAGTGACTAAACCCTGAGTTGATCCGCTCTCAGGTTTTTATTGACTTGTCAGTCAATGAACGTAGGTTTGATGGCCAGACGCTATCAAACCACTAAGGATTCTTTATGCCCAAAGTCGGAATGGAGCCTATTCGCCGCGACGCCTTGGTCAAAGCGACGATTGCCGAAATCGGTGCTGCCCAGTCACTGGATGTGACGGTCGGCCAGATCGCGCGCCGCGCGGGGATGTCCTCGGCGCTGGCGCATCACTATTTTGGCGGTAAGGACCAGATCTTTCTGGCGGCCATGCGCTATATCCTGACGGAATACAGCGCCGAGGTCCGCCGCGAGCTGCGTCTGAACAAATCTCCGCTGGGACGGGCCGAGGCGATCATCCGCGCGAGCTTTGACGAAAGCTATTTCGATCCGGCAACGGTCAGCGCCTGGATGACGCTCTATGCCTCCTCGCGGACCAATACCGAAACCTACCGTTTGCTGGTGGTGTATCAAAAGCGGCTGCGGTCGAACCTGACCTATGCGCTGCGCCCGATCTCGGATGATCCGGCGGGGGATGCCGATACGCTGGCCGCCCTGATCGACGGGCTTTACCTGCGTGCTGCCTTGTCGGACGAGGGCAGCGCCCGCGCCGCCAGCGACCGCGCCCTGTCGGTGCTTCATATGCTTGTGGAGACCAAAGAATGACCCAGCCCAATATCCTGATCCTGATGGTCGACCAGTTGAACGGCACGCTGTTTCCCGACGGCCCAGCTGACTGGCTGCATGCCCCGAACCTCAAAAAGCTGGCGGCGCGGTCGACGCGCTTCAAGAACGCCTATACCGCCAGCCCGCTATGCGCGCCGGGGCGGGCGGCGTTCATGTCGGGGCAACTTCCGTCGGCTACGGGCGTCTATGACAACGCGGCAGAGTTCGCGTCGAGCGTGCCCACCTACGCCCACCATCTGCGGCGTGCGGGCTATCAGACCTGCCTGTCGGGCAAGATGCATTTCGTCGGCCCCGATCAGTTGCACGGGTTCGAGGAACGCCTGACCACCGATATCTACCCCGCTGATTTCGGCTGGACGCCGGACTACCGCAAGCCGGGGGAACGCATTGACTGGTGGTATCACAATATGGGGTCGGTGACCGGCGCAGGTGTGGCGGAAACCAGCAACCAGATGGAATATGACGACGCCGTGGCCTATGAGGCGACGCGCAAGATTTACGACCTGTCCCGCGGTCTGGATCCGCGCCCATGGTGTCTGACCGCCAGCTTTACGCATCCGCATGACCCCTATGTCGCGCGCAAGAAATACTGGGATCTGTACAACGATTGCGACCACCTGCTGCCCGAGGTGCCCGATCTGGGGTATGAAAATCAGGACAACCACTCGAAACGTATCTTTGACGCCAACGATTGGCGCAGTTTCGACATCACCGAACGCGACATCAAACGTTCGCGTCAGGCTTACTTTGCCAACATCAGCTATCTTGACGACAAGATCGGTGAGATCCTGCAAACGCTAGAGGACACACGCCAAGAGGCGATTGTCATCTTCTGCTCGGACCACGGCGATATGCTGGGCGAGCGGGGGCTCTGGTTCAAGATGAGCTTCTTCGAAGGGTCGTCCCGCGTGCCGATGATGATCGCCGCCCCGCAGATGGCTCCCGGTTTGCAGACCACGCCGGTCAGCAATATCGACGTGTGCCCGACCGTCTGTGATCTGGCAGGCGTGTCCATGGACGAGGTGATGGAATGGACCACGGGGCAATCGCTGGTGCCCATGGGGCAGGGGGTGGAACGCACCGAACCCGTTGCGATGGAATACGCGGCAGAGGCGTCTTATGCGCCGATGGTCTCACTGCGCTACGGCAAGTGGAAGTTCAACCGCTGCGCCCTTGATCCTGACCAACTGTTCGATCTGGAAACCGATCCGCACGAGCTGACCAACCTTGCCGAAGAACCTGCCCATCAGGGCACGCGGCTGACCCTGTCGGCCAAGGCCGACGCCCGCTGGGATCTGGCCGCCTTTGATGCCGATGTGCGCAAAAGCCAGGCCCGCCGCTGGGTCGTCTACGAGGCGCTGCGCAAGGGCGGGTACTATCCGTGGGATCACCAGCCGCTGCGCAATGCGTCAGAGCAATACATGCGCAACCACATGGATCTGAACGTGCTGGAAGAGAATAAACGTTTTCCGCGCGGCGAATAGAACGACTGCCCAAGGGGTGCGGGCAACCAAACCAATAATGCACCCCCAACACGGAGGGACACAATGTTAACGACCATCATTTCGTTCGGGGTCATACTGGCTTTGGGCTTAACTATTTTCTGTACGATCAAGTGGTGGAACCTGCCGCTGACCGGCGTGACGCCGGTGCCGCTGTTCACCTTTATCGCGATCCTCTTCACGTCGGGGCTGGATGTGGGGCTGATCATGTTCCCGCTGGCCTTCGACTTCCCGCTTTATGCGGATACGGCGACCGAGCCAGCCTATGGGTTCACCAACCCGCTGGCGCTTGAATTCGGCTTCTGGGGCTTTCTGATCTGGACGTTCTACTTCCTGACGACCTTCTATTTCTGCGCCATCGAGCCGCGGGTGAAGTTCTTCGAGATCCCCGCGATCAAACTGCTGAACAACATCGTGATCATCACCACCTGCGCCTTCACCGGCGCGTTGTTCCTGATCTATATGCCCTATTACATCGCCGAGGTCGGCGACGGAGAGACGATCTTACCGGTCTTCTACCTGATCTGCTTCCTCGTGATCCTGATTGCGGCTTTCAGCTCCACCGATCTGAAGTTCGTGCGCGTGCTGTCCGTCAGCTCGACCCTGCTGTTTCTGGCGTTGATCGCCTACATGTGGCTGAACGCCGGCATGGGATTGGGCGAATTTGCCTCTAGCGCCAGCAACCTTGGCGGCTATTTCGCGAATATCCACAAGTTCATCATCCCGCTGACGGATTACCACGAATTCTACCTGTTCTGGTGGTTCGCCTGGTCGATCATGATCGGGCAGTTCGTCAGCCGCTTTGTCGGCGGGCTGAAGACATGGCAACTGCTGGCGTCCTTGCTGGTATTCCCGTCGATCCCCTTGGGCTTGTGGTTCTCGGTGCTGTATTACTACCACCTGAACGGCATCGGCACCGCGGGCTTCCCGAATTGGGCCATGACCATCGTGGGCATCGTGTTCGTGATCAACTCTTTCGACAGTCTGATCCGGCTCTACACCGATAACCTCAACTTCACGACCGAACGCTTTGGCACGGTGTCTTATGTGCTGGCCAACGCCATCGGCCTGTTTGTGCTGACCCTGCTGTTCCAAAGCCAATGGCTGCAGATCCAGTGGGTCGGGACCATCGTGATCGGCATCTACCTGCTGGCGCTTGGCTATATGTTCTTTGTCAAACGCCGTCACCTGCACGGGCTGGATGGCAACGCCAATATCCCGGCCGAATAACCCTTAAACCTAAGCGGCCCCGCCATACGGGCGGGGCCCAACCGAAAAGAGAGACCTATGCAAACGCAACCCACCGCCAGCCATTTCATCAACGGCGAATATGTCGAAGATACCAACGGCACCCCGATCGAGGTGATCTATCCGGCCACGGGCGAGGTCATCGCGACCGTCTATGCCGCCACGCCGGAAATCGTCGAGAAAGCCATCACCGCCGCGCGGGACGCGCAGGCTGCTTGGGCCGCGATGACCGGCACCGAACGGGGCCGTATCCTGCGCCGCGCCGCCGACATCATGCGCGAACGCAACCACGATCTGTCGATCCTTGAGACGTATGACACGGGCAAACCCTATCAGGAAACCTCTGTCGCGGATGCGACCAGCGGTGCGGATGCGCTGGAATATTTCGGAGGTCTGGCGGCCTCGTTGACGGGGGAGCATATCCAGCTGGGCGAAGACTGGGTCTATACCCGCCGCGAACCGCTGGGGGTCTGTGTTGGCATCGGCGCATGGAACTATCCGACGCAGATCGCCTGCTGGAAAGGCGCACCGGCGCTGGCCTGTGGGAACTCGATCATCTTCAAACCGTCCGAGACGACGCCGCTTTGCGCGCTGAAAGTCGCGGAAATTCTGGTAGAGGCAGGGCTGCCCGCCGGTCTTTATAACGTTGTGCAAGGCATGGGCGAAGTGGGGGCCTCCCTTGTGACCGACCCGCGCGTCGACAAGGTCTCTCTCACCGGTTCTGTGCCCACGGGTCGCAAGGTCTATGCCGCGGCCGCGGAAGGCATCAAACATGTCACGATGGAACTGGGCGGCAAGTCCCCCATGATCGTGTTCGAGGACGCCGATATCGAGAACGCCATCAGCGGCGCGATCTTGGGCAACTTCTACAGCTCGGGTCAGATCTGTTCGAACGGCACCCGCGTCTTCGTGCACCGCGACATCAAAGAGGCGTTCCTGAAACGCTTGGCTGAACGTCTGGACACGGCCGTGATCGGCGACCCGATGGACCCTGACACCAGCTTTGGCCCGATGGTGTCAAAACGCCAGATGGAGATCGCGCTTGGCTATGTCGAAAAGGGCAAGGCCGAAGGCGCGCGTCTGGTCTATGGCGGGGCAGCAATCGACCGCGATGGATTTTACATGCAGCCCACCGTCTTTGCCGATGTGACCGACGACATGTCCATCGCCCGCGAAGAGATTTTCGGGCCGGTCATGTCGGTGCTGGATTTCGAGACCGAGGCAGAGGTGATGGCCCGCGCCAATGCGACCGAATTCGGTCTTGCCGCCGGTGTGTTCACCAAAGACCTGTCCCGCGCGCACCGCGTCGCGGCAGGGTTCGAGGCGGGCACCTGCTATATCAACACCTATAACGACGCCCCGGTAGAAGCTCCCTTTGGCGGCATGAAAAATTCGGGCGTGGGGCGCGAGAACTCCAAGGCGGCGATTGATCACTATAGCCAGTTGAAAACCGTCTATGTGCGCATGGGCGATATGGAAGCGCCTTTCTAGGGCGCTGATCCAACGCTGCGCTGACGCGCATGCGATAGATGGGCACGCATCCGGCCCAAGCTTTCCTTCGGCAACAAAGGGGGGCTTGGGCAGGGCGTGCCGGAATATGCTGAGAGGTGCTTGAGGGATCGGTCTGATCCTCAAGTCACCTCGTCAATGTTGGGATGCGAGTCTTGCGCGCGTCAAGGACAAGCCGCGCCGGGGGCGCGGGGCCTGCGGCCTCCTTGATCCGCGCAAGACCCACGGAAGGAAGGCGATAGGATGGAAGCTGAATTTATTATCGTAGGGGCGGGCAGCGCGGGCTGCGCGATGGCGTACCGCCTGGCCACGGCAGGGCGCAAGGTGATGGTGATCGAACATGGTGGCAGCGATGCGGGCCCGTTCATCCAGATGCCGGCGGCGCTGTCCTATCCGATGAACATGAAAACCTATGACTGGGGGTTCCAGTCCGAACCCGAACCGCATCTGAACAACCGTCGTCTGGCGACCCCGCGTGGCAAGGTGATCGGCGGGTCGTCGTCGATCAACGGGATGGTCTATGTGCGCGGGCACGCGATGGACTATGACCACTGGGAAGAGCAGGGGGCCGACGGCTGGGGCTATGCCGATGTGCTGCCCTATTTCAAACGCATGGAAAGCTGGCACGATGGCGGCCACGGGGGTGACCCCGACTGGCGCGGCACCGATGGCCCGCTGCATGTCAGCCGTGGCCCGCGCGAAAACCCCTTGTTCGAAGCCTTTGTCGAGGCGGGCAAACAAGCGGGCTATGAGGCGACCGATGATTATAATGGCGAAAAGCAGGAAGGCTTCGGTCCGATGGAGCAGACGGTCTGGAAGGGCCGTCGCTGGTCCGCGGCCAACGCCTATCTGCGGCCCGCGCAAAAGACCGGCAACGTCGAACTCGTCCGCGCCTTGGCGCAGCGCATTGTGATCGAAGACGGTCGTGCTGTCGGGGTCGAGGTGCTGCGCGGTGGCAAGACCGAGGTGCTGCGCGCCAGCGGCGAGGTGATCATCGCGGCGTCCTCCATCAACTCGCCCAAGCTGCTGATGTTGTCGGGCATCGGCCCTGCGGCCCATCTGGCAGAGCATGGTATCGAGGTGATCGCGGACCGCCCCGGTGTGGGCCAGAACCTGCAAGACCACCTTGAACTGTATATCCAGATGGCCGCCAGCCAGCCGATTACGCTGTACAAGCACTGGAACATCTTTTCCAAGGCCGTGATCGGCGCACAGTGGTTGTTCACGAAAACCGGCATGGGCGCGTCGAACCAGTTTGAAAGCGCGGCTTTCATCCGGTCGAAGGCAGGGATTAAATATCCCGATATTCAGTATCACTTCCTGCCGATTGCCGTGCGCTATGACGGGCAGGCCGCCGCCGAAGGCCACGGGTTTCAGGCGCATGTGGGGCCGATGCGGTCGACCTCGCGCGGGTCTGTCACCCTGGCCTCGGGCAATCCGGCCGACGCGCCGAAGATCTTTTTCAACTACATGTCGCAGGACAAGGACTGGGAGGAATTCCGCACCTGTATTCGCCTCACCCGAGAGATTTTTGCGCAGGACGCCTTCAAACCCTTCGTCAAACACGAGATCCAGCCGGGGGCCGATGTGCAAAGCGACGCAGAGCTTGACGCCTTCATCCGCGAACATGCCGAAAGCGCCTATCACCCCTGTGGTACCTGCCGCATGGGCCGCGCTGATGACCCGCAGGCGGTGGTTGATCCGCAGGGCCGTGTGATCGGGGTAGAGGGGCTGCGCGTCGCCGACAGCTCGATCTTCCCGCGGATCACCAATGGCAACCTGAACGCCCCGTCCATCATGGTGGGCGAGAAAATCTCGGACCATGTGTTGGGGCTTGATCCATTGGCCGCGTCAAATGACGCGCCCTGGATTCATCCCGACTGGGAAACCGCGCAGCGCTAAGGGGCTGGCCCCTTGGTCGAGAGGCCACAAGTGTTAACGAAAGTTAACCTTGGTTAATATCTCTGGTTGATTGAGGCGTGGAAACGCCCCAATCAACGGGATATGAAACCCATCCTTCATTCATGTTTCGCAGCGGCTTTGCTTGCCGTTTTCACGCAACCCGCTGCTGCGGTCGAACCGCGCCTGACGGGCGAGATCCGGGTGATCGACGGCGATACGATCGCATTGGGTGAGACGCGGATCCGGCTTTTCGGCATCGATGCGGTCGAAGGGGATCAGCCTTGCCGTGCAGCGGATGGGCGCGTGTTGAACTGCGGCGCTTGGGTGACGGCGCAGGTGCGCGCCACCTATGACGGCCAGCGGGCCGACTGCCAGCGGGTGGATACCGACCGCTATGGCCGGATTGTCGCGCGCTGTGCCGCCTTGGGGCAGGATATGGGGCAAGCTTTGGTCGCGTCGGGGCTGGCCTTTTCCTACGCGCGCTACAGCCGCGCCTATGTCGCGCATGAAGCGGTGGCCAAGCGGGCGGGACGCGGGGTGCATGCCTATGAAACGCAGCGCCCCGATGCCTATCGCAAAGCCTCTAAAGCAGCGCCAAAGCCCGTTGCGTCATCGGGGCCGGGCGGCTGTGTGATCAAGGGGAATGTCAGCAGCAAGGGCACGCGGATCTTTCACGTGCCCGGACAGCACGACTATGACCGGACCGTGATCCGCACCGACAAGGGCGAACGCTGGTTCTGCAGCGCGGCGCAGGCGCGTGCCGCCGGATGGCGGGCGGCCAAGCGGTAAGCGGTCAATCCACCTGATAGGGCAACACGTCGCGCAGGTTCGGGTCCACCACCAGCTGGCGTTCCAGCGGCGGCACAGACCGCTGGTGGCAATGTTTACGTTCGCAAATACGGCAGGATATGCCGATGGGTTCAAACGCAGAGGCGCGAGTGGTGTCCATCCCGTCGGCATAGACCAGCGCGGGCGCGTGGCGCACCTCGCACCCCAGCGAAATCGCATAGCGCCGCACCGGCGCGCCAAACCGCCCCGCCGGCTTCGAGATGTCCCGCGCCAGCGAGATATAGCGTACCCCGTCCGGCGTTTCGGCCAGCTGGCGCAGGAAGCGGCCCGGCGTTTCAAAGGCGCTGTGCACATTCCACAGGGGGCAGGCTCCGCCAAACCGCGCGAATTGCAGACGGGTGGCCGAATGGCGTTTTGTGATCGTGCCTGCCTGATCCACCCGGACAAAGAAGAACGGAATCCCCTTTGACCCGGGGCGTTGCAGTGTCGATAGCCGATGCGCGACCTGTTCGATCGACGCCCCGAAATCAGAGGCCAGCACCTCGAGGTCGTGGCGGCAGCTTTGGGCGCGCTCCAGAAACCGGGCGTAGGGCATCAGCGCGGCCCCGGCAAAATAGTTCGCCAGCCCCATCTTCGCGATGTCACGGGCCGCGGGGCTGTTGAAACGCGCGAAATCCAAGGTTGCCTCAAGCAGGTCGTTCTGGCGCACAAGGGCAACCTGCAGCAACATCTGGAACGTCTGTGTGGCCTGAGAGGCGCGGGCCGAGACATGCAACACGCCGCTGGCCGGATCATAGCGGCGCAGGGCATCTGTCTCGTCGAAGGCGACGGTGATGCCTGCGCTGGACAGCGCCTCTAGCGTGGTGTCGCGCAGGCTTTGGCCGGTGCCGGTGTCGCGGGCGAAATACTCGGCGGCGCGGTCCACGGCATCCAGATAATTGTCGCAATAATGGAAGAAGTCGCGCACCTCTTCCCACGGGCTGGGGGAGGGGCGGGCATCTTCGCGGCCCAAGGCTTCGTCCAGATAGGCTAGCCGTTCCTGGGTCTGGCGGTGGCTTTGGTGCAGCTTGATGAACGCCCGCGCCAACCCCGGCGCGTTGGAGGCCGCAAGCTGCACATCGGCCAGCGGCAGCACATCGCCCTCGAACACCGGATCGGACAGGACTTCGCGCATGTCGCTGACCAACCGTTCGCTGTCCCCGCTCGACAGTTCGGTGACGTCCATCCCGAATTCAGACGCCAGTGCCAACACGACCGTGGTGCTGACGGGTCGGTTATTGTTCTCCATCTGGTTAAGGTACGGGAGGGATACGCCAAGCCGCGCGGCGAATTCTTTCTGGGTATGAGCCAGATTGGTGCGCAGCTCGCGCAGTTTTGCGCCAGCGTATAGCTTTTGGATCGCCATCGGGGTGGGGCCTTTGCAAAGTTACCGGTTCTGCAAAGCGTATCTTTGCAAACTAACGGCGGCAAGGCCCGTCAAGCGATGCCTAGTGCCCGTTCACGGCGGATCACGACCAAGATCGACGCGACGCCCGCGACGGCGGTGGCCAGCATGATCCAGAGCAGCGGATAGGCTCCGGTTTCTTCGCTCAGCAGGGCACCGGCCAAAATACTCAGCCCCGCACCACCGCCAATCATGATCGCGCCGCCAAGCCCGGATGCCGTGCCCGCCAGATGCGGGCGCACCGACAGCAGGCCCGCGGTGGCGTTGGGGATGCACAGCCCGTTGCCAAGGCCCACCAGCGTCATCATCCCGAAGAACGACAGCGGCGATCCATAGCCCAGCAGGAAGATCATCATCGACACCGACCCGCCAATCGCATTGGCCAGACAGCCCCAAAGCACCAGCGTGTTGACGCCGACCACGGTCGCTTTGCGGGCCGTGATAAAGTTGCCAAGGAAATAGCCCACGGCGGGCGCGCCGAAATAGATGCCAAGCTCGGCCGGTTCCATGCCGAAAACGACGCTGCCGACGAAGGGCGCGCCGCCAAGGTAGGCAAAGAACGCACCCGAGCAGCAGGCCGCCGCCATCGAGTACCCCCAGAACCGCGGAGAGCCGAGCAGCTCGGGGTATTCGGCGAATTGCTGGGTCAGCGTGCGCCCTGACGCGACGTGGGTCTCGCCAAGGTCGAACCATGTGATCGCCAGTACCAGCGCCCCGATCCAGAACATCGCCCAGAAGGTCGCCTGCCAGCCGAAAGATTGTTCCAGCAACCCGCCCACAGCGGGGGAGATCATGGGTACCAGCGCCATGCCCATCGTGACATAGCCGATCATGGAGGCGGCTTTATCTTGGGCGAACATATCGCGCACCACTGCGCGGCTCAGCACCATCGACACGGCGACGATGGCCTGCACGCAGCGGAAGGCAAGAAACACAGCCGTCGTGGGGGCGTAGATACAGCCCACCGTCGCGACCATATATATCGCCAGCCCCCACAGCAGCACATTCCGGCGGCCCAGATTATCCGAAATCGGGCCGATCAGCACCTGCAATACCGCACTACACAGTAGATAAAGCGGCACGGAAAGCTGCATCACAGCGTAATCGGCGTCGAAATACTCAGCCATAGCGGGAAGGCTTGGCAGGAACATATTCATCGCCAGCGCCCCGATCCCCGAAAGAAGGATCAGCGTGGAAATATGCGGGGGGGATGTTTTATCCAGAAAACGGACGGGGTTATCCTTGATCATTGCATATCAGTATGCCTGCGGTTGCATCTTGTCTATCCAGAACCATACGGTAACCGAACGATTTGCAGGTTTTCAATTAGCAAAGATGTGGGTGTATAGTTTTTGCAAATTTGCAAAAATGCTCTTTGGTTCGCGCGGGGGCGGCGTTACGGTGGCGGAAATCTTATAGAGGTGCGTGATGAAAGATATTCTGGAACAGCTTGAAACCCGCCGCGAAGACGCCCGACTGGGCGGAGGGCAAAAGCGCATTGATGCGCAGCACGCCCGTGGCAAGCTGACCGCCCGCGAGCGGATCGACCTGTTGCTTGATGATGGGTCGTTTGAAGAATTCGACATGTTCGTCACCCACCGCTGCACCGACTTCGGGATGGAGCAGCAAAAACCCGCAGGTGACGGCGTTGTCACCGGTTGGGGCACGATCAATGGCCGTCTGGTCTATGTCTTCAGTCAGGATTTCACGGTCTTTGGCGGATCGCTGTCCCAGACCCACGCGCAAAAGATCTGCAAGATTCAGGATATGGCGATCCAGAACGGTGCGCCTGTCATCGGGATCAACGATTCCGGCGGCGCGCGTATTCAGGAAGGCGTCGATAGCCTCGCGGGCTATGCCGAGGTGTTCCAACGCAATATCGAAGCCTCCGGTGTGATCCCGCAGATCAGCGTGATCATGGGGCCATGTGCGGGCGGGGCAGTCTATTCCCCTGCGATGACTGACTTTATCTTCATGGTTAAAGACACGTCCTATATGTTCGTGACAGGCCCTGACGTGGTGAAAACCGTGACCAACGAACAGGTCACCGCAGAGGAACTGGGCGGCGCGACGACGCACACGCGCAAATCCTCCGTCGCGGATGGCGCGTTTGAAAATGACGTCGAAGCACTGGCCGAGGTGCGTCGTCTGGTCGATTTCCTGCCCGCCAACAACCGCGACATGCCGCCTGTGCGCCCGTTCTTTGACGAACCCGACCGGATCGAGGCGTCGCTTGATACATTGGTGCCCAGCAACGCCAACACGCCCTACGACATGAAAGAGCTGATCCACAAGCTTGCGGATGAAGGCGACTTTTACGAAATTCAGGAAGACTTCGCCAAGAACATCCTGACCGGCTTTATCCGTATCGAAGGGCGCACCGTGGGTGTGGTCGCGAACCAGCCGATGGTGCTGGCGGGCTGCCTTGATATCGACAGCTCGCGCAAGGCGGCGCGGTTTGTGCGCTTCTGCGATGCGTTCGAAATTCCGATCCTGACGCTGGTGGACGTGCCCGGCTTTCTCCCCGGTACGGGGCAGGAATATGGCGGCGTGATCAAACACGGCGCCAAGCTGCTGTTCGCCTATGGCGAAGCGACGGTGCCGATGGTGACGGTCATCACCCGCAAAGCCTATGGCGGCGCGTATGACGTGATGGCGTCCAAGCACTTGCGGTCCGACTTCAACTACGCGTGGCCCACAGCCGAGATTGCCGTGATGGGGGCCAAGGGCGCGACAGAGATCATCCACCGTGCCGATCTGAACGACCCCGAAAAGATCGCGCGCCATACCGCCGATTACGAAGAGCGTTTCGCGAACCCCTTTGTCGCGGCAGAGCGTGGCTTTATCGACGAGGTGATCCAGCCACGCACCACGCGCAAGCGGATTGCCCGCGCCTTTGCCTCGCTGCGCAACAAGAAAGCCGCGATGCCTTGGAAAAAGCATAACAACATCCCGCTCTAACGTCGTTTAATCCATATCCCTCGCGGTGCCTTTGCAGGTGCCCGAGGGGCAGGAGACCGCTTTGGTTACCGATCACCCCTCTCTTTCCGCGTCTTTGGCTTACGGTCTGCATCCAGCGGGTGCGGCACTGAAGTGGCTTGCGGTTGGCGCAGCTTTCGCCACGGCCTCTGCCGCGGCGCAGCCGGTCGAGGTGCCGTCGGGCGAAAGCATCGAATTGCAAGAGGTGCTGATAGACGAGGTGGGCGTGCAGACATGGCTGCGCTTCCGTTTTGTAGCCCCTTATATCGCGCGCGATACGGGCGCTGTGGACTTTGCGCAGGTTGGGGCCGATATGACCTATCTGTGCGACGCGCTGGCCATTCCCTACATGGCGCAACATGCGCTGGACGGAGAGGTCATCGTGATCTCTTTGGCTGATCGCGTCACGGAATTCGGGGTGTCCGACCCCGAGGCCACACAGTTTTTCGAGGCATTTCGCCTGAGCAACGACACCTGTATCTGGGAGGGCCTTTGATGCACCCACAACATCTTGCGAGCGCTGCGGCACCAGCGCGCCGAACTGCGGCTTTGGCGTCACATCTGGCCGCATTGGAAAGCATACCGTATGCAACGCCAATGAACTGCGATAATGTCGCGGCGGGGAATACCGACGTATTTCTTACTTTAACATCGGGGTCTGATTGGCATGAGGCAGTGCCGGGCCCTTTAAACAGTGACAGGAGACTTAGATGTCCAAGAGCATCACAATGCTGGCCGCATTCGGCCTTATCGCAGCCGTTGCGGCATGCGCACCCAAGCAGCAAGAAGAATATGTCGTGGTCGCACCCGAGCCCATCTCGGTTGAGCCCGTGTACACAGGCAAGTACAAGTAATGCTTGTCGGGGACAGGCCTCTGCGCCTGTCTCCAACCCCTCTGCGGCATGTAACGCAGGGGTAGCACCGCGCATCGCCCTCGCAGTCTGGGGGGTATCATGCTGAAACATCGCGGTTTTCCGGGGCGTATGCCCGGATCAGACTATCAATTCGTTATCCGTCGCGCCAACCCGCGTGGGGTCACCCCGCTGACCCGTCGCGAACGCCGTTCCGACCGCAAGGCGGCGGACCGTCGCGTTGACACGGCCTTTATGCGCGCGCTGTGGGAAGCCTTTGGCGACCAGCCGTTCGAAAGGGGCAATCTGGACGCGGGCCGTTTGTCTTGGCTCTTTGGTCGCGAGGTCGTCGCGGTAGATGACCCCTTTGATCCAGCCGATTACGAAGCAATGCTCGTCATCAACGAAGCCCTTGCCCGGGCGTCTTTCCCCGACGCGTTCGAGGATTGATCATGCGCGTCGCCCCCTTCCTTTCGGCTGGTTTTTGCCACATGCGCGGCATGTTGGGCGGTAATTTGCCCGTCGGGGCAGGGGCGCGCGCCGTTATTCAAACCGCGGTGGAACCTTCTGCGAAACCATGCGTTTATCAGTATCACATCACGAATAACGCACGATCAATAAAAGGTTTAATCCCATGTCCATCAAAACAATTCTTCTCGCCGTTACTGCGTCCGCTGGCCTCGCTGCATGCGGTGACACACTGGGCGAACAAGCGCTCGGCGGTGGTGTCGTGGGTGCCGGTGCAGCAGCCGTCACAGGCGGTAGCCTCGCGCAAGGCGCGGCCATCGGTGCCGGCGCAAATGTACTGGCGTGCCAAACCGGCGCAGTACGCTGCCAATAATCTGACATCTGCCGCGGCCTCGGGTCGCGGTAGCTGCAGTGCCAAAGATTTTGCCCCGCTCAGCCGCGTGCTGATGCGGGGTTTTTCCGTTCACTCAAGACCAAAAGGGACAGTCGATGTTCAATAAGATCCTGATCGCCAACCGCGGCGAGATTGCCTGCCGCGTTATCAAGACCGCCAAGAAGATGGGCATCGAAACCGTCGCCGTCTATTCCGACGCTGATGCGCAGGCGTTGCACGTCCAGATGGCCGATGAGGCGATCCACATCGGCCCGCCCGCCGCGAACCAGTCGTATATCGTGATCGACAAGATCATGGACGCGATCAAGCAGTCGGGCGCGCAGGCCGTACACCCGGGCTATGGCTTCCTGTCCGAGAACGCGAAATTCGCCGAGGCGCTCGAGGCCGCTGGCGTCGCCTTTGTCGGCCCCCCTAAGGGCGCGATCGAGAAGATGGGCGACAAGATCACCTCCAAGAAAATCGCGCAGGAAGCCGGTGTTTCCACGGTCCCCGGCTACATGGGGCTGATCGAAGACGCGGATGAGGCGGTGAAGATCTCGAACGAAATCGGCTATCCGGTGATGCTGAAGGCGTCTGCCGGTGGCGGCGGCAAGGGGATGCGTATCGCGTGGAACGACGAAGAGGCCCGCGAGGGGTTCCAGTCGTCCAAGAACGAGGCCGCCAACAGCTTTGGCGATGACCGTATCTTCATCGAGAAATTCGTCACCCAGCCGCGCCACATCGAAATTCAGGTGCTTTGCGACGCCCACGGCAATGGTATCTATCTGGGCGAACGCGAGTGTTCGATCCAGCGCCGCAACCAGAAGGTCGTGGAAGAGGCCCCGTCGCCTTTCCTTGACGAAGCCACCCGCAAAGCCATGGGCGAGCAATCCGTCGCCTTGGCGCAGGCCGTTGGCTATACCTCTGCCGGTACGGTCGAATTCATCGTGGACGGCGACAAGAACTTCTACTTCCTTGAAATGAACACCCGTCTTCAGGTGGAACACCCCGTGACCGAGCTGATCACCGGTGTCGATCTGGTCGAACAGATGATCCGCGTCGCCAATGGCGAAAAGCTGACCATCACCCAGGACGACGTGAAACTGACCGGTTGGGCCATCGAAAACCGGCTTTATGCCGAAGATCCGTACCGCGGCTTCCTGCCCTCCATCGGGCGTCTCACGCGCTACCGTCCTCCGATGGAGATCGCGGCCGGCCCCTTGCTGACCAACGACAAATGGCAGGGCGATGCGCCCGCGGGTGACACGGCTGTGCGCAACGATACCGGCGTCTACGAGGGCGGCGAAATCTCGATGTATTACGACCCGATGATCGCCAAGCTGTGTACATGGGCACCGACACGCGCCGAGGCGATTGAACGCATGCGCGTGGCGCTGGATAGCTTCGAGGTCGAAGGCATCGGGCACAACCTGCCGTTCCTCTCTGCTGTGATGGATCACCCGATCTTTGTCGAAGGCAACATGACCACCGCCTTTATCGCCGAACAATACCCCGACGGCTTTGACGGGGTAGAGCTGCCCGAGGCCGAACTGCGCCGGATCGCGGCGGCCACCGCAGCCATGCACCGCGTCGGCGAGATCCGCCGGACTCGCGTGTCGGGCCGCATGGACAACCACGAACGCAAGGTCGGCACCGCCTGGAACGTCGCGCTGCAAGGCCAGTCGTTCGATGTGGAAATTCAGGCCGATCCAAAGGGCGCGACGGTGACCTTCGACGACGGCACAGCGCTGCGCGTCGCGGGCGACTGGACACCGGGCGACCAATTGGCCGAGATGACCATCGACGACGCACCGCTGGTGTTCAAGGTCGGCAAAATCTCTGGCGGGTTCCGCGTGCGGGCCCGTGGCGCGGATATGAAAGTACATGTGCGCAACCCGCGTCAGGCCGAATTGGCCCGTCTGATGCCCGAGAAACTGCCGCCCGACACATCGAAAATGCTGCTGTGCCCGATGCCGGGTCTGGTGGTGAAGATCGATGTAGAGGTCGGCGACGAGGTGCAGGAAGGCCAGAACCTCTGCACCATCGAGGCGATGAAGATGGAGAACATCCTGCGCGCCGAGAAGAAGGGCAAAGTGTCCAAGGTCAATGCCGCAGCGGGGGATAGCCTCGCTGTGGATGATGTCATCATCGAGTTCGAATAAGCGCCATGCCAGCCGTTGCCATCATGGGATACAACACGGCGCTGCGGGGGATCCCTTCGCAGCACCGGCCCATATTGCAGCGGCTGCCGGCTGTTCAGTCGAAGATTTTACCTGACTTTTCCTTGGCTTCGCGAATTTCGCGTTGCCGGATGGTCATTTTGTCGATGCTGCGGGTGATCTCGCGCACATCCCAGGGGCGGGGCTTGCGCAGCTTGATCCCGCCGTCTTTGCCCACCAGCACCAACATGAACCCGCGCGGCCGCATCCGCAGCCGCAACGGGCTGCGCGCGGCTGGATCGGTATCGGTCAGGACAATCACGTCACGCTCGATCAGGTCTTCGGGCTGCTCGCGCAAAAGCTCCATCTGTGATTGGAAGGCGGGGTCATCCTCGCTGTCCGCAAAGACCAGAACCGGTCTTTTTTTCCAGTGGAATTCACTCAAATCTTCCATATCTGCGGGCAGGAACAACGCGGGAACCTCGGGGTCCGTGGCCGTTTGCGCCCCCGCCGAGACCGCAAACAATCCTGCAAAAACAAGGGCTATCACTGGTTTCATTTTGTCTCCTGTCCGTACAGATATAAGCTTGCGCGACGCAATTGCGATGCACAACCGGACATCTGCGCATATTAAGCACTCTGCAACAGGTTTGCGGGCATGACTGTGGCTCAAACTCTTAGTGGGCCACAGTGGCTGGCCCCCGTTCAAGGATTGGGCAAGCAGATCATGGATATTCTTCTTCACGTCGGTGCACACCGTACAGGAACCACCAGTTTTCAACGCTATCTGGCGGATCACGCCGATCCCATCGCGGCGCAGGGCACCTGCGTCTGGGGGCCGCGCCAGACCCGTGGCGGGCTGTTTGCAGGGCTGTTTCCGGCGTCGGGAATGCTGGCCTCGGGGCCGAATTTGGTAAACGGGCGCGTGTCGCTGCTGATGGGCAAGGCGCGGGACCTTGGGGCGGATCAGCTGCTGATCTCGGACGAGAATATGATCGGCTCGGCGCGTCATTCGGTGCGCAGCGGGCGGCTGTTTCCGGCCATCGGCGAACGTATGGCGCGGTTCGGGGCCAGCTTTGGCGGGCGCGTGACGCAGGTGGTGCTGACCATCCGGCAGACGGACCATTGGTGGGCCTCTGCGCTGGCCTATACCGTGGGGCGCGGGCATCCCGTACCGGATGCCGACCAGATTGACCGCATCGCCCATGACCGGCGCGGCTGGCGCGATGTCATCACCGATCTTGCCTGCGCCTTGCCCGAGGCCAAGATCAGCATCGCCCGCTATGACGATTACGCGGGCCGCCCCGATGCGCTGTTCACGCAGCTCACCGGTCGTGCTGCCCCCGCCACCACCCAAGACTATTGGCTGAACCGCCGCCCGGACGAGGCGAGCCTGCGCGCGCAGATGGGCTCTGCCGCGGCAGGGCTGCGCAGCGACGGGCTGGGTAACTGGCACCCCTTTAGCGACGCGCAGGCCGCAGCCTTGCGTGAAACCTATGCGGACGATCTGTTCTGGCTGACGGCCGGTGCGGATGGTCTTGCCACCCTGACAGAGACCTCAACCGCCCCAAGAGCCGGCACAAGCTGGCCAGACGGCGATAGAAGAAAAGGACACCACCATGACAGCGGACAAAGAAAACTGGCGCAATCTGGCTGAGGCGGAGCTGCGCGGGCGTAGCCTCGATGACCTGACGTGGCACACGCTGGAAGGCATTGATGTCAAACCGCTTTATACCGCGGATGACACCGAAGGGCTAGACCATCTGGGCGGCATCCCCGGGGAGGCACCCTTTACCCGCGGGGTGAAGGCGACCATGTACGCCGGCCGCCCGTGGACGATCCGCCAATATGCGGGTTTCTCTACGGCAGAGGAATCGAACGCCTTTTACCGCCGCGCCCTTGCGGCGGGGCAGCAGGGTGTGTCGGTGGCCTTCGATCTGGCCACCCACCGCGGCTATGACAGCGACCACCCCCGGGTAGAGGGCGACGTGGGCAAGGCGGGCGTTGCCATCGACAGCGTCGAGGATATGAAGATCCTGTTCGACGGTATCCCGCTCGACAAAGTGTCGGTCTCCATGACGATGAACGGCGCGGTGATCCCGATCCTGGCGAATTTCATCGTCGCGGGCGAAGAGCAGGGGCATGATAAATCCGTGCTCTCGGGCACCATTCAGAACGACATTCTGAAAGAATTCATGGTCCGCAACACCTATATCTATCCGCCCGAGCCCTCGATGCGGATCATCGGGGATATCATCGAATATACCTCGGACCACATGCCGAAATTCAACTCCATCTCGATCTCGGGCTACCACATGCAAGAGGCGGGCGCGAACCTTGTGCAGGAACTGGCCTTTACCCTTGCCGATGGCCGCGAATATGTGCGCACGGCGATTGCCGCGGGCATGGATGTGGACCGGTTTGCACCCCGGCTGAGCTTCTTCTTCTGCATCGGCATGAACTTCTTTATGGAGGCCGCGAAACTGCGCGCGGCGCGTCTGCTGTGGTCGCGGATCATGGATGAATTCAAACCGAAGAACCCCAAATCCTCGATGCTGCGGACCCACTGCCAGACCTCCGGCGTGAGCCTTCAGGAACAAGACCCCTATAACAACGTGATCCGCACCGCCTACGAGGCGATGAGCGCGGTTCTGGGCGGCACGCAGTCGCTGCACACCAACGCGCTGGACGAGGCGATTGCCCTGCCCACCGATTTCTCCTCGCGCATTGCGCGCAACACGCAGTTGATTTTGCAAGAAGAAACCGGCGTCACCAATGTCGTCGACCCGCTGGCCGGCAGCTACTATGTCGAGAAGCTGACCGCCGATCTGGCAGACGCCGCATGGAAGCTGATCGAGGAAGTGGAAGAGCTGGGCGGGATGACCAAGGCCGTCGCCTCCGGCATGCCGAAACTGCGCATCGAAGAGGCCGCCGCCACCCGTCAGGCCAAGATCGACCGCGGCACCGAGGTGATCGTCGGGGTCAATAAATACCGCCGCGAGGTCGAGGACGAGATCGACATTCTGGATGTCGATAACGTCAAGGTGCGCGACAGCCAGATCAAGCGTCTCGAAGCGATCCGTAGCGCGCGTGACGAAGACGCCTGCAAAGCCGCCCTGGCCGAGCTGACCCGCCGCGCCGCAGAGGGCGGAAACCTGTTGGAAGGGGCGGTCGAAGCCGCCCGCGCCCGCGCCACCGTAGGGGAGATCAGCATGGCGATGGAAGAAAAATTCGGACGTCACCGCGCCGAGGTCAAGACATTGGCCGGCGTCTATGGCGCGGCCTATGAGGGCGACAGCGGCTTTGCGGAAATCCAGAAATCGGTCGAGGATTTCGCCGAAGCCGAAGGCCGCCGTCCGCGTATGCTGGTGGTCAAGATGGGTCAGGACGGGCACGACCGCGGGGCCAAGGTCATTGCGACCGCCTTTGCCGATATCGGGTTCGACGTGGATGTGGGGCCGTTGTTCCAGACCCCCGCCGAGGCCGCGCAGGATGCCGTGGACAACGACGTGCATGTCATCGGCATCTCGTCCCAGGCGGCGGGTCATAAAACGCTCGCCCCGCAGCTGATCAAGGCGCTGAAGGATCAAGGGGCCGAGGATATTCTGGTCATCTGCGGCGGGGTCATTCCGCAGCAGGATTACAAGTTCCTCAAGGATGCGGGGGTCAAGGCGATCTTCGGGCCGGGGACCAATATCCCCAATGCCGCGCAGGATATCCTGAAACTGATCCGTGCCGCACGCAGCTAAACGGGCGCGAGGGGGCTGTCTGCCCCCTCACACTCCCCCGAGGATTTGAACCATCTGGAAGCAGGACCAATGATCGAACTGGACCATCTTGCCGTCGCGGGCGAAAGCCTGAAAGCCGCGTCCGACTTGGCCGCGCAGGTGCTTGGGGTGCCGTTGCAACCGGGCGGCGCACATGCGGTGTTTGGCACGCATAACCACCTGCTGGGGCTTGGTGATGCGCTGTATCTGGAGGCGATTGCCGTAGACCCCGACGCGCCGCAGCCTGCCTATGCGCGCTGGTTTGATCTGGACCGGTTCAACGGCCCGGCGCGGCTATCCAACTGGATTTGCCGATGCGATGATCTTGACGCGACGCTGGAAGCTTTGCCCGAAGGCTACGGCGCGCCGGTGGCGTTGCAGCGGGGGGATCTGCGCTGGCGTATGGCGGTGCCGGAAACCGGTATGCTGCCCTATGACAATTGTGCCCCTGCCTTGATGCAATGGGAGGGGGAGGCCCATCCGACCCAGCGGCTTGATGCCTCTGGCTGTCGTTTGGTGACATTGACGGTCCAGCATCCGCAGGCAGAGACGTTGGCGACATCGCTTGCCCCGATCCTCACCGATGCGCGCGTCGTGTTCGAGGTCGGGACACCGGCGCTGTCTGCCCGTTTTGATACGCCCGCGGGCCGCGCTGTGCTGGCGTGATCATCCGGCCTGCAACGGGCAGTGACGCTAGTGCGGTGGCGGCCCTGTGGAATGTGATGATCACGCAAACGCTGTTCACCTTCACGTCGCAGCCCAAGACCGGTGCAGAGGTCGAGGCGCTGATCGCCGGTCGCGCGGGGCAGTTCTGGGTGGCCGACGCGGAGGGTGTCGCCGGTTTCATCACCTACGGGGCTTTTCGCAGCGGGGTGGGGTATCGCGATGCGGTGGAGCATTCGATCGTGCTGGATGCCGCAGCGCAGGGCGCGGGTGCCGGCCGTGCCTTGATGCAAACTGCCTGTGATGCGGCCGTCGCACAGGGGCGGCGCGTCATGGTGGCGGCGATCAGCGGGGCCAATCCGGGTGCCGTTGGCTTTCATGCAGCGCTCGGGTTTGACCACGTGGGCAGGATGCCGCGCATCGGGCAGAAGAACGGGCAGCAGCTTGACCTAATTTTGATGCAGAAAATGCTGACGCCCCGCTGACTTCCCCGGCGCTGCCCCGTATGGTGGGCGTCATGTCTATTTGGTCTCGCATCACCGAAGCTTTGTCAGCGCTCACCGCCGGTGAGGGGCTGTCGGCTGTTTTCGACCGTCTGCGCACCCCGCCAGAGCGGTCGGTGGCCTTTACCATTGCGGTGATCGCGCTTGGGGCCAAGATGGCCAAGGCTGACGGGCAGGTGACCCGCGACGAGGTTACCGCCTTTCGCGAAGTGTTCCAGATTGCCGAGGCCGACCAGCAGGGTGCGGCGCGGGTGTTCAACCTGGCACGGCACGATGTGGCCGGGTTCGAGGACTACGCCGCGCGCATTGCGCAGATGTTCGCGGACCAGCCCGAGACGTTGCATGACCTGATCGAAGGGCTGTTTCACATTGCCATGGCCGATGGCATGTACCATCCGAACGAGGATGCGTTTCTGGTGCGTGTCGCGCAGATCTTCGCGATGGATGACAGCGATTTTGCCTCGCTTCGGGCGCGGTTCGTGCCCGATACCTCGCCGTTGCCCCATGCGGTTCTGGGCATTCCGCCCGATGCCTCGCTTGAAGAGGGGCGCGCGGCCTGGCGCAAGCTGGTGCGGGCCAATCACCCCGACGCTCTGGTCGCCCGTGGCCTGCCACAAGAGGCCATCGCCATGGCCGAAAAACGCATGATCGACATCAACCGCGCGTGGGAGACCTGGTCAGGCAAGGCGCAGTAATGCGGATCGCGACCTATAACGTCGAATGGTTCACGGGTCTGTTCGACGATGAGGATCAACTGTTGCTGGATGACGGGTGGTCGGCACGCCACAATATCACCCGCGCGCAGCAGGCGCAGGCTTTGGGCACCGTGTTTTGCGCGATGGATGCCGATGCTGTGATGGTGATCGAGGCCCCTGACCAAAGCCGTAAACGCGGCACCGTGGCCGCATTGGAACGCTTTGCCGCGCATTTCGATCTGCGCACACGCAAGGCGGTGATCGGCTTTGCCAATGACACGCAGCAGGAAATCGCGCTGTTGTTCGATCCGGACCGGCTGTCGGCCAGCCACGCGCCCGGTGGTTCGGTCGGGCAGGGGGATGCGCCGCGCTTTGACGGGACGTTGGACATTGATCTGGATATCGACGCGCGCGAGGATCATGTCGTCTTTTCCAAACCGCCGCTTGAGCTGGATATCGTTACCCGCGAAGGGGTGGCGTTTCACATGATCGGCGCGCATCTGAAGTCCAAGGCCCCCCATGGGGCCAAGACGCCGCAGGATGCGCTGCGCATCGGCATCGCCAACCGGCGCAAGCAGTTGGCACAGGCGATCTGGCTGCGTCGGCGGATCGATGCGCGGCTGGACGACGGCACGCCGCTGATGGTCTTGGGCGATCTGAACGACGGGCCGGGCCTGGACAGTTTCGAGGATCTTTTCGGGCGGTCCTCGGTCGAGATTGTGATGGGCCACCGGCAGGATCGCGCGCTCGTCGATCCCCATGCGACCCGCGCCTTGGGCCAGCGGATCGGGGCGATGCCCACCACGTCACGCTTCTGGATCGCGCCCGAAAAACGCTATCTGCAGGCGCTGCTGGATTACATCATGATCAGCCCGGCGCTGACCGCGCATCGGCCGCACTGGCGCATTTGGCACCCGTTGGACGATCCGGAATGCTGGGGGGATGCCGCCTTGCGCGACGCCTTGATCACGGCGTCGGATCACTTTCCGGTGGCGATTGATCTGGACCTGTCGACGCACCTTTAATCCCGCTTTCATCACAAGATGAAATAGGGCAGTCTTCACCGCATGAGACAGTTTCTTTTGACCACCACCCTGATCTGCCTGTCCAGTGTCGCCGTGGCACAAGAGCAGGAAAACGACGGCTCCGGCTTTTCCTTGATGGAACGCGGGGCGCGGGATTTCTTTGACGGTATGAAGAAAGAGATGGCCCCCGCGCTGGAAGGGCTGGGCGAGTGGGGGCGCAAGGCCAGCCCCGCGCTGCGGAATTTCATTTCCGAGATGGGGCCCGCCTTTACCGATTTGCTGGACGAGGTCGAGGATTGGAGCGTCTATGAGCCGCCCCAAAAGATGCCCAACGGCGATATCGTGATCCGCCGCAAGCCAGACCCCGCGCCGGAAGATGACATGCCGGAAGACAAGACACCCGATGAAACGCCGCCCCCGCCCGCGATCTATCTGGACGAGGTGCCGCAGATCGACCTGTAAGACAGGCTATTTCTTGCAGGTCTTAAGCTGGACCTCGGCCCCCAGGGACAGGGCGAGGGAATTCAGTCGCGCTTCGGCGACCTCTCCGAACAGGGGCATCATGTCGTCGGTCAGCCACAGCTCCAGCAGCTTTTTCTTGGGGAACCAGCGCAGGTGGCCGCGCTCTTCCTCGGGGTTCATCCAGAGCATCGCGCCAAAGCGCATGGCCTTGCCCAGAATTTCAGCCTCTAGCCGGGTCTTTTCATCGACCATTTCATAGAGGTCTTCGAAACGGGTATTCTCGCGCTTGTTGGAATAGCGGTGCAGCAGCGCCAGCCCCAGATAGATCCGTTCTGAATGTTTCAGCCCGCCCAGATTCGCCCGCGTTGCATTGTCGAAACAGACTTCGGCGCGGTAGTCGGGATGCGCGCGCCAGCTGACGTCGTGCAGCAGGCAGGCGGCCTTGACCAAACGTTTGCGCTGCGGCGGCGCGGATTTATAAAGCGGCAGGATAAAGTCGAACAGCGCCTTGCCGAACCCCGGTGTGCGCGCGTCCTTGGCTTCGGCAAAGCGGCAGGCCTCGATCAGCGGGTCGCGGTCGCGCAGGCGTTGGGGCATCTGTTCATACAGCATCCCCTCGCGGATCCCGTAGCTGGAGATCGCGATATCCTTGGGTTTGAAGGTCTTGACCAGCCGCGACAGCACTTCGGCGGCAAAGGGCACCAGCGCCATCCGGCTCGAGGAGACGCCGCTGATCTTGCGCAGTTCTTCATGGTCGCTGGTCTGGATGTGTTTCACCGTCTCGCGGACGGATTTCGGGGTCATCCGGTATTCATGCAGCACGTGCAGCGGGTAGCCGCGGCGCACCATGTCGATGCGCGCGATGGCACGCCATGAGCCGCCCACCAGAAACAGACGGTCGCGCTGTGCGCCCATCTTTTCGGCCAGCCCTTCGATCACTGTCTTGATCTGCGCCTGCCGTGCCTTGGCACCGCCCTTGATGTCGCGCAGTTTCAGCGGCCCAAGCGCCGAGGTCACCCGTTTGCCCACGCGCCCGCCCGAGATTTCCGCCAGCTCCATCGACGACCCGCCGATGTCGCAGACCAGACCAAAGGCACCGGGCCAGCCCAGCAAAACACCCTGCGCTGACAGCCGCGCCTCTTCCTCGCCGTCGATGACCCAGATCTTCAGGCCCGTCTCGCGCTGCACCTCGTCGCAGAAATCACGCCCGTCGCTGGCGTCGCGCACGGCGGCGGTGGCGACGACGGTCAGCTCGGACAGGCCCATGCCCTGTGCCAGCTTGCTGAAGCGGCGCATGGCAGAGAGGGCGCGGACCCGGCCTTCGGGCGACAGATGGCCTGTTTCGGCCATGCCCGCCCCAAGGGCGCACATGATTTTTTCGTTGTAGAAATAGGCAGGCGACCGCGCGGCCCCGTCAAACACCACCAACCGGACAGAGTTCGACCCCACATCGACCACACCCACACGCGCCAGCGCACGGGCCGAAGGGTCTAGGAACAGGGGTTTGCCGAACAGGCCCAGATCAGCGACGCCCGTTTCGGGCACGGGAGAGGGCGGAGGGGTGTCGGTTTTATCTGCCACGGACGCTCCTGCGGGGGCCTTTGTTTGGGGGGCAAGTTGGCCCAGCCGGCCCGCCGCGTCAATCGTTAACGCAAACGGGCACGTGAAAAACCCCGCCGTGATGGGGGGATATAAACGCCAGCGGGAACGCAATCGGACAGATGCGCCTTCGGCGAGAGTTTACAGGCAAAATGAAGCGGTTAGTCTTCGGTATGGGTCAGCTTCGGGACGTCGGATGCGCCCGCCGTGCCGCGTCCGGAGAGAGAGGGGTTCTCCATGAAGAAGCGGTGGCAGTTGAAGGCGAAGGTGCCTTCTGCAATCTCGGGGCGGGCAAAGCTGCCATCGGGGGACATGACCCAGCTTTGCGCCACATCCGCAAGATTGGCCGCCATGACCTGACTGGTGATCTGCGCCTTGACGGTGGGGTTCTCGATCTCGACCAGGGTTTCGACGCGGCGGGTCAGGTTGCGGCCCATCCAGTCGGCGGAGGACATGAAGACCCGCGATTTCTTATGCGGCAGCCCGTAGCCATTGCCAAAGCAGACGATGCGTGAATGCTCCAGAAAGCGCCCGACGATGGATTTCACGCGGATGTTTTCGGACAGCCCCTTGATGCCGGGGCGCAACCCGCAGATGCCGCGGATCACCAGGCTGATTTTTACCCCGGCCTGGCTCGCGGCGTAAAGCGCGTCGATCACATCCGCATCCACGATGGAGTTCATCTTGGCCCAGATCTCTGCCGGTTTTCCGGCTGCGGCATGGTCGGCCTCGGCGGCGATCATCGCCAGCAGGCGCGGCTTCAACGAGATGGGCGAGATGGCGAGGTTGTCCAGCGTGTCGGGTTGCGCGTAGCCCGACAGATAGTTGAACACTTTGGTCGCGTCGCGGCCCAGCTTCTGGTCACAGGTGAACAGCGACAGATCGGTATAAATCCGTGCGGTGATCGGGTGGTAGTTGCCCGTGCCATAGTGGGTATAGGTGACCAGTTGGTCGCCCTCGCGCCGCACCACGGTCGAGATTTTTGCGTGGGTCTTGAGGTCGAGAAACCCATAGACGACATGCGCGCCCGCGCGTTCCAGCCGGCGCGACTGGCGGATGTTGGCAGCCTCGTCGAAGCGCGCCTTGAGCTCGACCAGTGCGGTGACGGATTTCCCGTCTTCGGCGGCTTCGCACAGCGCCTCGACAATGGGGCTGTCGCGCGAGGTGCGGTAGAGCGTCTGTTTGATCGCCACCACATCGGGATCGCGCGCGGCCTGTGCCAGAAAGCGGACCACCATATCGAAGGTCTCGTAGGGGTGGTGCAGCAGCATGTCCTTGGACCGGATCGCGGCGAACATATCGCCTTCGTGGTCGGTCACGCGTTCGGGGATGCGCGGGGTGAATTGCGGCCAGAGCAGATCGGGGCGGCTATCGGTCACCAGTTCGGACAGGTCGTTGATGCCGATCATCCCGTCCAGTTCGATCACATCCTGCGGCCGCACGCCCAGTTCGGCCATGACCACGGATTTCAGCTTTTCGGGGGCACCGGCGGAATGGGTCAGGCGCACGACCTCGCCGCGGCGCCGGCGTTTCAGGGCGACCTCGAATTCGCGCACCAGGTCTTCGGCCTCTTCCTCGACCTCAAGGTCGCTGTCACGCAGCACGCGGAATTCGAAATGCGCCTTGAGCTTGTAGCCGGGAAACAGCCCCGGCACCTTGAGCACCAGCAGATCTTCGAGCGGCAGGAACCGCAGCGAGCCTTCGGCGGCGGGCAGGGCGACGAAACGGTCGATCTGCGCCGGAATCGGCAGCAGCGCCTGAAGCGGGCGCTTATCGCTGGTGCGTTCCAGTTGCAGCGCCAGCGCGTAACCGGTGTTGGGGATGAAGGGGAAGGGGTGCGCGGGGTCAATCGCCAGCGGGGTCAGAACCGCAAAAACGCGGTGCAGGAATACATCGTCAAGATAGGCCAGATCGGCCGCGTCCAGATCAGCGGCGCGTTCGAGCATGATGTTCTGGTCGTCCATCTCTGACATCAGATCGACCAGTACGCGCTGTTGTTCGGTCATCAGCTTGCGCGCGTCTTCGTTGATCAGCACCAGTTGCTGGGCGGGGGTCAGCCCGTCGCTGGCGGGGGTGGTGTTGCCCGCTTGAGCCAGCTCGCGCAGGCCCGCAACACGCACGGTATAGAATTCGTCGAGGTTGCCCGCCGAGATCGACAGGAAGCGCAGGCGTTCCAGCAGCGGCACGCGGGGGTTCTTGGCCTCTTCGAGAACACGCCAGTTGAACCCGAGCCAGCTGAGCTCGCGGTTATAGAAACGACCGGGGCCGGTGATGTCCAGATCGGGCATATCCTGCGGCGGAACGAAGGCGGATTCGAGAAAGTCAGCGTTTGTCATGACGGCCTTATGGCGTTGCAATGTAATGGGTTTGTGACGAAATCTGAGAAGATTATCGCGCGGCGTTAAACCCATTGTCCAGCACTTGTGCGGCCAGCGCCCGTGTCACCGGCTTTTGTTGCGCCAGGCTGGCGGCATCCAGGGCCGCGACCAGATCACCCGCGGCGGCGAAAGACCGGTCCATGCGCAGCAACAGATAGGGGATCACATCGGGTTTGGGGGTCAGTTGGCGGTCGGCCAGCAGCTTGGCCATGACGGCCGTGAGCAGGCTGTCATCGGGCGCTTCAAGTGCGGCCGCCGTCGCCGCGCGCATACGGCTGGTCAGGTCAGGCAGATGCAGCCCCCATTGGGGCACCGCCGGGGTGCCGGTCAGCAGCAGGCTATGGCCTTCGGCCAGCACCAGATTGTGCAGGTGGAAAAGATGCGTCTCGGCCGCATTGTCGCCTGCGATGTCGGGCACGTTCTCGACCGCCAGCGGGCCTTGGGCCAGCGCGGGGATATCGCCCGTGGCAATGTCGCGCGCGTCGATGATACCTGCGCCGGACAGATTGGCCCAGACATGCGCCAGATGGGTCTTGCCTGATCCGGGCGGGCCGGTCAGCACCATCTTGCGCCCCGCCCAGGCCTGCCAGCCCTCGATCATGGCCACGGCAATCGCGTTGGACGGGGCGACGAAAAAGTCGTCCCGTCCCAGTGCGGGGCGGCTGGGAAGGTCAAGTCCAAGCTGTTGTGCCATCGTGTCAGTCCGCCGTTTCGTCCAAGGTCTTGCGCTGCGTGCCCTGATAGAGCGAGCTTTCGACATATTGCTCGGTCGCGAAGCGTGCAATTACGCCAAGGGCGGCGGCAATCGGCACGGCGGCCAGCATGCCGACAAAGCCGAACAAAGAGCCAAAGACCGACAGCGCGAGGATCAGCCAGACCGGATGCAGCCCGACCGAATTGCCCACCAGCTTGGGGGTGAGGAAGTTGCCTTCAATCATCTGGCCGAGCACGAAGATGCCCGCCACCATCCCGATCGAGAACCAATCCCCCCAGAACTGGAACAGCGCCAGACCGATGGCCAAGGCTCCGCCCAGAACCGCGCCGAGATAGGGGATGAAGGTGACCAGCCCCGCGATAAAGCCCACGACAAGGCCGAATTGCAGCCCCACCAGCATCAGCGCGATGGCATAATAGGCCCCTAAAATCAGGCAGACGGTGCCCATGCCGCGGATGAACCCCGCCAGCGTGCGGTCGATGTCACGCGCAAGGCGACGGATCACCGGCGCGTGGTCGCGCGGCAGCAAACGGTCGATCTGGGCGACCATACGGTCCCAGCCCAGCAGCAGATAGACGGCAACCACCGGCACGATCACAAACAGCACCATCACGTTCAGCAGCGACGCCGCCGAGGAGATCGCCGTGTTCAGCACCTCTCCGCCCCGTTCCTGAATGGTCGACCCGATAGAGTTGATCGAGCTGCGCAGCGTCGATCCTTCGTCCAGCAGGGCGGGGAAACGTTCGGTCAGGAAATTGGTGAAATTGCGGGCCAGCTCGGGGGCGACCTCGAACAGGTTGACGGCCTGATTGATCAAGGTCGGGATCACCAGCAGCGCCATCAGCACAAAGATCAGCAGGGCGACAAGCGTGATCACCATCGTGGCCATCGCGCGGCTCAGGCCCATGGCTTCAAGCCGGTCGGCCACGGGATCCAGGAAATAGGCAATCGCCGCCCCGATCAGAAACGGCAGCAGCACGTCACCGGTGAACCACAGGAACACCAGAAAAAGCGCCCCCGCGACACCCCAGTATTTCATCTGATCTCTGATAGGCAGGCCCATGCCGCATCCTCGCATTCTGGTTTCGGTCGACATTGCGCAACGGGGGCGATTTTTCAAGGCCCGTGGTGAAATGGATCGGCAGCACCCGCCGATAGGGCAGGTGCCTTCGGCGAGGATTTAGAGCCATTTGGAAGCGGGCGTGGCGCGGTCAATGCAGGCGGACGCCCTGATCTTGCAGGGTTTTTTGCACGCGCTCCAGCGGGACGGCGTCCAGCGGGCAGCCCGAAGCCAGCGCGATGGCCGCCGCGACGCCCGCGCCTTGGCCCGCCACCGTGCAACACGCCATGTTGCGCGTGGCGGCATGGGCGATTTTATCGCCGCCGATGGCGCGCCCCGCGACGAGCAGATTCTTCACCCCTTTGGGCAGCATCGCACGGTAGGGGATATGCATATAGCGCCCCGTGGTGGGGATGATCAACACGCCGTAGCCGTCGATGAACTCGGGGTAGATGCCGATACTATCGTCAAATCGGGCCTGCTGGCGCACGTCGGTTTCGGTCATGTTGTAAACCGCGTCGATCTTGCGCGTATCGCGGATGCCAATGCTCATGCCGAAATTGCGCAGCCGCGCGGTCTCGCAGCCCGGCGTATAGGCCTTGAGCGCGTCAATCGCGTGCATCGCTTGCGCGCGGCCCTCGATCTCGAAGCGGGTCATGCTGTCGGGGTCGGTGCCGTCGCATTCTGCAAGGTGGACGAGGTTCATATAGGTCATTTCGCCACTGTCATGCACAGCGCCCCATGTGCCCCCGATGGTATTGAGGTTGGCGGGCATACGCCCGTCGCGGATGGCCTGGGCAAAGGGTTTGGCCAGAAACGGAGAGAACATCGCGTCTTCCTTGCCATCGGTTTCGACCACCCATTCGCCTGTGGACCAATTGGCATAGGTTTGCGGGTCGGCCTTGACCCCCGCCATGAAGGCCGCCTTATCGACGCCCGCGATGTGGAACATGACCGAGGCGGCCTGCATCTCCTCGACCGGGGTCTTGTAGGTCGGGGCACCTGCACGGTGGGCGACATCGGCGTCGCCCGTGGCATCGATCACGATCTTGGCGAGGATCGCCTCGCGGCCTGCTTTTGATTCGACGATGACACCCCGGATCGTGTCGCCCTCCATGATGGGGGCTACGAACTGGCGGTGCAGCATCGGGTGGATGCCTGCTTCGGTCACCAGCCGGTCGGCGACAAGTTTGAACCCCTCGCTGTCCAGCTCGTAGCTGAGCGATTGGGATTCAGGGCTGGCAGCCCCCATCGCCTTGGCGCGTTCCTCGAATTCCCAGCCGATGCCGCCGGCCTCTATTGTCTGTTCATGGCGGTACCAGGCAAAGCCTTCGACCCCGACGACGGTGATATTGCCACCAAAGCAGCCGAACCGGTCGAGCAGCGTCACCTCTGCCCCGGCGCGGGCGGCGGCAAGGGCCGCGGCCAGACCACCGGGGCCGGAGCCGATCACCAGCACGCCGGTCTCGTGGATCACAGGGGTTTCGCGCGCGGGCTCTAGGATCATGGTCATGGGGCGTCCTTTTTGTTTTGTGCCGCTGACAACAAACGCGTCTGTGCGCCGAGGGTCAATCGGTTGCGGGACGCGCGACCTGGTGCCCCGCTGTTGGTGCCCCTTCTGTTCGTGATTGTCTCGGCGCGGGGATTATCATAGTCAGGTGCCAATTCACTCTGAGAGGATCATCATGCGTCTGTCCCGTTATTTTTTGCCTGTGCTCAAGGAAAACCCCTCTGAGGCGCAGATTGTCAGCCACCGGTTGATGCTGCGGGCGGGCATGATCAAGCAATCGGCGGCGGGCATCTATTCGTGGTTGCCGCTTGGCTTCAAGGTGCTGCGCAAGATCGAAACCATCGTGCACGAAGAACAGCAGCGTGCGGGCCACATCCCGATGCTGATGCCGACGCTGCAATCGGCGGACCTGTGGAAGGAATCCGGCCGCTTTGACGCCTACGGCCCCGAGATGCTGCGCATCAAGGACCGTCAGGACCGTGACATGCTTTATGGTCCCACGAACGAGGAAATGATCACCGATATCTTCCGCAGCCACGTCGGGTCGTACAAGGACCTGCCGATGACGCTATACCACATCCAGTGGAAATTCCGCGACGAGGTCCGCCCCCGTTTCGGCGTCATGCGGGGCCGCGAGTTCCTGATGAAGGACGGCTATACCTTTGATCTGACAAAAGAAGACGCGCTGCACGCCTATAACCGCCATCTGGTGACCTATCTGCGCAGCTACGAGCGCATGGGGCTCCAGGCGATCCCGATGCGTGCGGATTCCGGCCCGATCGGCGGCGACGACACGCATGAATTCCTCGTGCTGGCGGAAACCGGCGAATCCGAGGTGTTCTATGACAGCCAGATCACCGAGCTGAAGTTCGGCGACCGCGAGATCGATTATGACTCCGTCGACCAGTGTCAGGCCGTGATGGAGGAGTTCACCTCGCGCTATGCCCGCACGGACGAGACCCATGACGAAGCGCTCTTTGCCGAAGTCCCCGCCGAACGCCAGCGCAGCGCGCGCGGGATCGAAGTGGGGCAGATCTTCTATTTCGGGACGAAATATTCCGACCCGATGGGGGCGACCGTACAGGGGCCCGATGGCAAGCCTGTGCCGGTGCACATGGGGTCGCACGGCATCGGCGTCAGCCGTCTGCTGGGCGCGATCATCGAGGCATCGCATGACGACAAGGGCATCATCTGGCCCGAAGGCGTGACGCCGTTCCATGTGGGGATTGTGAACCTCAAGCAGGGTGACGAACAGGCGGATGCGGCCTGTGACGCGCTGTATGCCAGCCTGCAGGCTCTGGGTCTGGACCCGCTGTATGACGACACCAAGGAACGCGCGGGTGGCAAGTTCGCGACGATGGATTTGATCGGTCTGCCATGGCGGATCACCGTCGGGCCGCGGGGGCTGAAAAACGGTGTGGTCGAGGTGACCTCGCGCCGCACCGGCGAAAGCGAAGAGATGACGCCCGAGGCCGCGGTCGAAAAGATCGCCGGGATTTATCGCGGTATCGCTTAACCTTTAACGACGGGCCTTGTAACGAGGGGCCTTGAAGAACGGGGGCGGATCATGAAGCGCTGCACAACGGACCTTTGGGGCGTTTCATGATCCTGCGGGCGCTGACCCTTGCTGGCGGTGTGGCGGGCGCGGCGGTGACCTCGCAATTCCCCGAATACTCGCAGCAATATCTGCAACGGTTGGGCGGTGCGGTCGATGCGCTGCACGAGGTCGTTGCCGATTTCGATGCCAGCGCCCAAGCGGTCGGCCTGTCGCGCAGCGATGCCCTGGCGCAGATGACCGGCACCGCGTTTATGGAGCGTCGCCGCGCCGATATGGCCACGACCTTTGCCCGCTACGAGACATTGCAAACCGCCCTGACCCGATTGCAGGGGCAGGGGCCTTTCATGCGCGCCTACCATCTGCCGCAGATGTCGGACCCGCAGATCGCGGGGGCGGCGTGGCAGGCGTTTCAGCCCGCTGTACCGTTGAACTTTGCCGGGGTGGTGTTTGCGGCTGCGGGCTTTGTCGCGGGCGGCTTGGGGCTGGGTGTATTGCTGCGACTGTTACGCGCCCCGTTCCGGCGGCGCGGTGCCCGCATACCGGCGCAGGGCCGCTGACGCGCGCAGCTTTACCTGCGGTACACCCTGCCGCGCGACCACTCCTCGCTTGACCCGATGCGCCGAAACCGCGAGGTTGCGCGCGATTGATCCCAGATCGGAGCCATCCCTTGGCCAAACCAGTATCCTCGACACCGCCCTTCGCCCCTTTTGAATGGATGATCGCCTGGCGCTATCTGCGTGCGCGTCGCGCCGAAGGCGGCGTGAGCGTGATGACCTGGATCAGCCTGATCGGGATCACGCTGGCGGTCTTTGCCCTGATCGCGACCCTTGCCGTGCGGTCGGGCTTCCGGGCTGAATTTGTCGATACGATCCTAGGGGCCAATGCCCATGTGACCGTGTATAATATGGCGTCGGTGGATGAGAACGGCGTATCCCAGACGGGGATACCCGATTACACCGAGATGGCCGCGCGTGTGGCCCAGGTGCCGGGCGTGACGCAGGTGGCCCCTTTGGTGCGCGGTCAGGTGATGGCCAACAAGGGGCAGGCCAACGCGGGGATCGAGATTTTCGGCATTGATGCCGCGGATCTGGCCAATATCCCGCGCATCGCCAACCCCGAAACCGCTGACGGCGATCTGGCCGATTTCGAACAGGGCATCGCCATCGGGTCCGGCGTGGCACAGGCGCTGCGGGTCGGCTTGGGCGACACGATCAAGATCATCTCTCCGAACGGGGTGAAAACCGCCTTTGGCACCTCGCCCCGCGTGAATGGCTACGAGGTGACCTATATCTTCTCGGCCGGGCGCTATGACATCGACCGCACCCGCGCCTATCTGCCTCTGGCCGAGGCGCAGTCCTTCTTCAACCGCGAAGGCGTCGCCGACGAGCTTGAGGTGATGGTCGAAAACCCCGATAGCGTCGACGATCTGACCGTGCCGCTGCTATCCGCCGCGGGGGAACGCGGCCTGATCTGGACATGGCGCGATGCGTCGGGCTCGTTTTTAAGCGCGCTGGATATCGAGGACCGCGTGATGTTCGTGATCCTCAGCATCCTTGTCTTGATCGCGGCGATGAATATCGTCTCGGGCCTGATCATGCTGGTCAAGAACAAGGGGCGCGACATCGGGATCCTGCGCACCATGGGCTTAAGCGAAGGGTCGATCCTGCGCGTGTTCTTCATCTGCGGGGCCTTCACGGGCATCATCGGCACCGCGATGGGGGTGATCCTTGGCTGTCTCTTCGCGCTCTATGTCGATCAGATTTTTGCCGTCGTGAACTACATCTCGGGGGGCAACGCATGGGATCCGTCGATCCGCGGCATCTACTTCCTGCCCGCCAAACTGCAATTCGGTGACGTGATGTCGGCCATCGGCCTGTCGCTTGGCCTGTCTTTCGTCGTCACTATCTTTCCCGCGCGCCGTGCCGCGCGCATGAACCCAGTCGAGGCGCTGCGCTATGAATGATCCTGTTTTGCGGCTCTCGGGGATTGGCAAATCCTACAACCCCGGCCAACCGAACGAAGTCAACGTGCTGCGCGGCATCGACCTGACCGTCGCCGCTGGAGAGGTCGTCGCACTGGTCGCCCCCTCTGGCGCGGGCAAGTCAACGCTGCTGCATATCGCGGGGCTGCTGGACACGCCCGACGCGGGGACGGTCGAGATTGGCGGCACCGATATGACAGGGCAGTCCGATCGCAAACGCACCGGCGTGCGGCGGCGCGATGTGGGCTTTATCTATCAGTTCCACCACCTGCTGCCCGAGTTCTCGGCGCTGGAAAATATCGTCCTGCCGCAGCTGGCAAACGGTGTCTCGCAGTCCGAGGCGCAGACCCGCGCGCTGACCTTGCTGGACGAGGTCGGTATCGGCCACCGCGCTGACCACCGCCCGGCGGCGCTGTCGGGGGGCGAACAGCAACGGGTTGCGTTCTGTCGTGCGCTGGCCAATGCGCCACGGCTGCTGTTGGCGGATGAGCCCACAGGCAACCTTGATCCGACCACCTCGGATCAGGTCTTTGCCGCGTTGATGACGCTGGTGCGGGGCACGGGGCTGTCGGCGGTGATCGCGACCCATAACCTTGAGCTTGCCGCGCGGATGGACCGCCAGATCCGGCTTGAAGCGGGGCAGCTCGTCGCGCTTTAAGGCAGTTGCCTTAATTTATCCTTACCCAGACCCAACTGGTGCCACGAGCAGGGGGCAAACTGTGTCAAAACAGGATGCTGCCATGTCACCTTTGCTCGTCATGCTCTTTGCCGCTTTCGGCCCGATGCTGGCCGTGTTTGACCCGTTTGGCGAGGATACGGAGGATGAGGTCGAGGACGAAGAAATCCCCATCGGCATGCCCGATATGGGGACGACCACGGGCGCAGGCATGGACGATGCACTGACCCCCGATCCGGCAGAGCCTGAAGCCGACGCGCCAACTGACACGCCGACCACGGACGATCCAGCGGTCGAGAATATCGACGACACCGCGCAACCCCCCGAGGATGACGCACAGTCGCAAACCGGCACGGCGGGCGATGATACATTACAAGGCACCGACGGGCGCGACATCCTGTTTGGCGGGCAGGGCAATGACACGCTTTCGGGCGGGGTCAACGCCCAAGACGGCAGCGACGACGGGGTCGCGGACGAGCTGATCGGCGAAGACGGCGACGACAGCCTGCGATTGGGCGCGAATGACACCGGCATCGGGGGCACGGGCGCGGACAGCTTCACCGCGATCTACGGTGCCACAGGCGGGATCACGGTCACCGATTATGACGCGGGCACCGATGCGCTGATTGTCGAAACCGACGATGAAAACGCCTCTGTCACCGATCAGACCGTCGCGGACGGAGAGTTGACGGTCACGCTCAGCACAGGGCTCACCATCACCCTGCCGGGGGTCGAAAACCCCTTGGCGGATGACGAAATCCTCTTTGTACTGACCAACCCGCTACAAGACGCGGCCTGATCGGCCTCAGGCTTGCTGGGTCAACCAGACACCGGCACACATCAAGGCGATGCCAGCGGCCCGCGCGGCCCCCAAGGGCGCCACCTGCGCGCCGAACAGCCCGAAGTGGTCAATCGCCGCGGCGCTGAAAAGCTGGCCCACCAGAACAAAGAACACCGCGTTACCTACGCCGAAATGCGGCGCGATAAAGGTGATCGACAGGATGTAGAAGGCCACAAGAAATCCGGCCAGCAGCAGATGCTTCGGGGCCGCGGGAATCTGCGCAAACCCTTGCCGCCCCACCAACATCGCGACCAGCAAGCTGACTGTAAACGCCACCACAAACAGCACCGTAGCCGCTGCCGCAGGGGATCCGATCCGGCTGCCAAGCCCCGCGTTCAACGCGGCCAGAACGGGAATGCCAACCCCGGCCAAAAGCATCACAACTGCATAATGCGCCATGAGAGTCCCTAATCTTTCCCGTTTCTTGATCCAGATCATGGCGAAGACCCCCGCCAAGGGCAAGCATCCCCGTGACCTACCGGAGGATCATATGATGAATACCACAATCGCCCTCGGCGTGCCGCTGTTCCTGGGGCTGGCCGCCTGTATGCCCGCACAGACCCTGCCCGACGCCCCCGACCGCGCGGAAGGGGCGGCATTTTTTGCCGAAAACTGTGTGCAATGCCACGGGCTGAACGCCCAAGGGGCCGGTGCCGCGGCCAAGGGCCTTCGCCCAAAGCCACGCGACCTGACCCTATTGGCGCGGGAAAATGGCGGGCGGTTTCCGCAGACCAGAACGCTGGCCTATATCTACGGCGACCCTGCGGGCGATGCCACAGACAGCCACCTGCAACGGGTGATGCCGCAGTTTGGCGAGGGCATGGCGCTGGATCTGGTGCCTGTCGATCTGGATGGCCAGCTGACGCCCACACCACGGGTGCTGGCGGGGCTGCTGGTCTATCTGGAAAGCATCCAGCGTTAACTACAGATCCCGTTCACCTCGACCCCGTCCCAAGGCATCCGCACCGCATAGGGCCGGCTTTGGGGCAGGGGTGCTACGGGCATTTCTTGCGAGATCAGCGCATGCAGCCGTTTGGTGCGCGGTGCCTGCGGGTCCAACGCACGACAGCAGACGAATTCCTCGACGATAGAGCCTTGTTGTTCAAAGGCAAAATCCAGAAACTTCGGGTCGCTCTCCAGATCAAAGAGATACGGGTCCGCCCCGCCGCCATGTTCAAACGCCGCACGCAGCGGCGAATAGCCCGTCGTCTTGCGGTTCTGCCACTGCCAGATATGGGTCAGCTCATGGGCAAAGATCATCGCCGCGATCAGCCCGATCCGGTCGGGATAGTCGGGCAGGTAATCGTCCAGATACCAGTCTTCGTCAAACAGCACCGTATTCCACAGCGCCACGGCAGCGGGCTTGGTGGTGATCACCTCGCCGACCTTTTCAGGCGGCAGGATACGTTCACGACAGGTCGTGCGCGGCCGCGCCTTGCGCGTCATCGTCACCCCGCGCGAGGGCGACCCGTCATGCAGCCGCACCTTGGGGTAATTGAGCGTATCCCCCATGATGTCCCCCGCGAACAGCAGCTCATTCTGGGTCAACGGCCGCCCGCAAGAGGCCAGAAACATGAGGAGGATGAAGGCGCGGATCATGCCGAAACGTTGAGTGAAAGCGCAGTGCGGATCAAGCGGTATTTTTGACGTGAGGCCCGTGTTGAAAACCTTCCGGGGGAAGGTTTCAGGGTCGAGCGGACGCAGCGGATATCCGGCGGAACAGATGTTAACGGCCGCGCCTGACCCTGGGGCGGAGGCCGTCTTGCAAACTGTCCGGGGGACAGTTTGAGGCTGGAGCGGTCGAAGACCAGGGGGCACGAAGTGCGCCCTCCCGTCGGGAGGGTCGGGCGCGGCCCGAGGCGGGGCCTCGGGCGTGACGCCGTACTTATGTCGCTTTCAAAATCAAACTTCGTCAAAAAAAGTTTCGTCCAGTTCCATCAGCCTGACAACTGATTTTTGGCGACATCCGATTCCATAAGTGATCATCAAGTTTGCCAGTCTTTCACCATCAATTAGTACGATGCGGCCTCCCAAGGCCTTTGTGGTATCCTTGGCGGAAGCGGTGAACTTTGATGTGGTTACAAATATACCTTTAGTGGCTTTATGAATGCTCAACGCACCAAAAAAATCTCTTATATCCCCTGATCCAACGACATTTTCGGACGCATACCGTTTCGCTTGGATATATATCTGGTCAACGCCAAGAGGATCTTGATCGATTACACCATCGATACCGTTGTCACCTGACTTCCCAAGCGCTCGCCCGGCGTTTTCTGACGAGCCTCCGTAGCCCATGCCAATTAATAGTTCGACGATGAGTTGTTCAAAGAACGCAGGCGAGGCTTCTTGTGTTGCTTTCAGCAAACTGGCTGAAAGAGTTTTGTTCCAGCGTTTGAGGGCATCCTCAATTTGTTCGTCTGGCGTTTCGTCCTTGTCCGCAGTCGCATCAGAAACTTCTAGATCATCGGTCTTATTTGATCGCTGGCGAAACTCCTGAAACGATTCGTACCTTTCTAGGTACTTGACGTCTATTTCGTTCGTGGAGTCTTTGAGCGCGAGTAAACCTGTATCAGTTAACTCGAACCACCCCCGCTGCGTGTTTTTGACAAGTCCAGCCTGTTTTAGATAGGATCTTGCCCAATGTATGCGGTTGGCGATTACGGTCTGTTTTCCACTTGGAAGCAAGATTTCGCGTTGATCGCTAGACAGGTCTAATTCATCAGAGATTTCTTCTACAACCTCGGATATTTTTCGGGGACCATTTTCCGCCGACTTTAAAACTGGACGCATCAGTTTTTGATAGGATGGAATGTCGTCTTTTAGATCAAACATCCAGCTCCTCCACAAACTGGGCGTTCTCCTGAATATACTGGTAGCGCAGCTCGGGCTTCTTCCCCATCAGACGCTCGACCAGATCGCCGGTCTCGCCGGGCATGTCTTCGTCGACGGTGACGCGGATCAGTTTGCGGGTGGTGGGGTCCATCGTGGTCTCTTTCAGGTCTTTCGCGTCCATCTCGCCCAGACCCTTGAACCGTTGCAGATCGATCTTGCCTTTGCCGCCCAGGCCTTTCTCAAGCCACATGTCCTTTTCCGCATCATCCGCCACATAGACGCGCTTGGCCCCTTGGGTCAGGCGGTAAAGCGGCGGACACGCGAGGTAGAGGTGCCCGGCGTCGATCATCGGGCGCATCTGGGTGTAGAAGAACGTCATCAGCAGCGCCGCGATATGGGCCCCGTCGACATCCGCATCGGTCATGATGATGATCTTGTCATAGCGCAGGTCATCCAGGTTGAACTTCGTGCCCATCCCGACGCCAAGCGCCTCGCATAGATCGTTGATCTCGGCATTGGTGTTCAGCTTGCTCGACGCGGCCCCCAACACGTTGAGGATCTTGCCCTTCAGCGGCAGCAAGGCTTGCGTGTTCCGGTTGCGCGCGCCCTTGCCGGACCCACCGGCGGAATCGCCCTCCACGATGAACAGCTCGGTGCCTTCGCGGGTCTTGGAGGTACAGTCGGTCAGCTTGCCGGGCAGGCGCAGCTTTTTCGTGGCGGTCTTGCGCGCGGTCTCTTTCTCCTGACGGCGGCGCAGGCGTTCTTCGGCGCGCAGCACAAGGAAATCAAGGATCGCCCCCGCACTTTTGGTATCCGCCGCCAGCCAGTTGTCAAAGTGGTCGCGCACGGCGTTTTCCACCATGCGCTGCGCGTCCACCGTCGCCAGACGGTCCTTGGTCTGGCCGACGAATTCAGGCTCGCGGATAAAGCAGGACACCAGCGCACAGCCGCCGGTGATCAGATCGTCGCGGGTGATGGTGCCGGCCTTCTTGTTGCCGACCAGCTCGCCATAGGCTTTGACACCCTTCAGGATCGCGGACCAGAAGCCCGCCTCGTGGGTGCCGCCTTCGGGGGTGGGGATGGTGTTACAATAGGACTGGATGAAGCCATCGCGCGACGGCGTCCAGTTGATCGCCCATTCGACCTTGCCCGGTGCGTTGAATTTCTCGCGGAAGTCGACGGTGCCGCCAAAGGGGTGCTCGGCGTAGGTTGTCGACCCTTTCAGCGTTTCGTTCAGATAGTCCGACAGGCCACCGGGGAAGTGGAACGTCGCCTCTTGCGGGGTGTCGCCGTCCTGCTGGCCGCATTTCCAGCGGATTTCGACGCCGGAAAACAGATAGGCCTTGGACCGCGCCATCGCGAAAAGCCGCGCGGGCTTGAGCTTGAGCGGGCCAAAAATCTCTGCATCGGGGTGGAAGGTGACAGCCGTGCCGCGCCGGTTCGGGGCCGCGCCGATCTTTTCAAGCTTGCCTTGGGGGATGCCGCGCGAAAACTCCATCGCGAACAGCTCGCGGTTGCGCGCGACCTCGACCCGCAGGTGATCCGACAGCGCGTTGACCACGGACGACCCCACGCCGTGCAGACCGCCCGAGGTCTCGTACGAATCGCCCGAGAATTTGCCGCCCGCGTTCAGTGTGCAAAAGATGATCTCCAGCGCGGATTTGCTGGGGTCTTTGGGGTGCGGATCGGTGGGGATGCCGCGCCCGTTGTCACGCACGGTGACATGGCCGTTTTCATGCAGTTCCAGTTCAATCCAGGTGGCATGGCCCGCGACGGCCTCGTCCATCGAGTTATCGATGATTTCCGCGACCATATGGTGCAGCGCGCGATCGTCCTTGCCCCCGATGTACATGCCGGGGCGCAGGCGCACGTGCTCCATATCCTCAAGAACCTGGATCGAAGAGGCATCATATTCCTTGGCGTTGCTCTGCGCACCGGAAAGAAGATCGGACATGTAGGGGCCTGCCTGTCTGTTGCTTTTGTTGAGCCTCCCACTATGCCAGAGCGCTATGGTCGGGGGAAGGGCGGATGACGTCGCAATGCGGTGTTTCCTGCGGCTGTGCCTTTGCTATCATCGGGGCAGGAAACCGTTGGAAGGCTTGCCATGACGTTTGACACCGCTGTCCCCACCACCCTGCGCGATGTGCCCGACTGGCGCTATATGATGCAGGAATGTGACGAGCTTTATCGCTACCTGCCCGCGGGCGGCAGCGACCGGATCAAAAGCCATCAACGCAAGGCGCGCGAGGCCATCGCAAGGCTGCTGCGGGGCAATGCCGAACTGCGGTTACAGCCGCGTGCGGAAAAGCCCGTCACCGCCCATCTGCGCCGCGCGCTGGACGAGGGCAAGCAGGGGGCCTTGGCCCCCGCGGTCCGGGCGCTGGATGCCGTGGCCCATGACCTCAGCTGGCAATACGGCTACGAGAAAGTCCCCAAGGGGCTGACCAACAGCTACGCCTATGCCGAACTGGCAGGGGCGCAGGGGCCGGTGGTCAGCCATGATATCATTCTGGGCGTGGTGCTCTTCGCGCCGGGCTGCACCTATCCGGCCCATGCCCATAAGGGGATCACCGAAAGCTACGTCTGTCTGTCCGGCGCGGTGTCGGAAAATCATCAGGGCGTCTATGTGCCCGGTTCGATGATCTTTAACCCGCCCGAACATCTGCACCGCATCACCGTGGGCGACCGCGAACCGGCGCTTCTGGCCTATGCGTGGATGGGCGATCCTGCCGATCTGCACCAGCAGAAAATGGTCTTTACCCGCGCCCGCCCGCGCCCGTAAATAACGCGCGGGACGGGGCAGGGGCGGCCTAAAGCCAGTTCAATATGGCCTCCGCCACCTCTTGCGGTTTTTGGTGGTGCAGCCAGTGATCCGCGCCCTCGATGGTGACGCGGGTCAGGTCGGGGGCGTAGTCCTCAAGCCCGCGGGTCGTCTCGGGCAGCAGCGCGGTATCAGCGGTGCCCCAGACCAGCAGATGCGGGCAGCGCACCTGCAACCGCGCCGGATCAAAGCTCAGCGCGTCATCAATCGCCTCGCCCTCGGCCCCCAGTTTCAGCGGAGAGGCGCGATACCAGTTCACCATCCCGCGCAGCCCCGCCGCATCGCGCCACGCTTGCTTGTAGCCCGCCAGCGTCTCGCCCTCTAGCCAGCTCATATCCATATGCGCCGAGAACAGCCCCATCAGCTTGTCGAAATCATCCGCGGCCAGAATATCCTCTGATCCCTCACGGCGCAGGAAGTGGATGTATTGCGACGCATCGGTCTGCGCGCCGCCCTTGGCCAGCTCGCGCTGGAAGGGGGCGGGGTGGACGCCGTTCATGATGATCAGTTTCGATACCAGATCAGGCCGCCCGATGGTCAGCGCATAGGCGACAGAGGCCCCCCAGTCATGGCCCAGCAGGATCACGGGCTCGTCCCCGATCAGCGCCGCCATATCCGACACCAGCTTCGATGTCTTATACTGCTCTACCTCGGCAGGTCGCCAGCTTTGCCCGTAGCCGCGCTGGTCGGGGGCAATGCAATGGAACCGCTTGGCCAGCAGCGGGGCCAGATCGTTCCACGCGCCCGAATATTCGGGAAAGCCGTGCAGCATCAGCAGCTTGGGCGCGTCCTTATCGCCCCAGTGGCGGATAAAGAAAGGATTGCCGTTGATCTGGCGGGTTTCGGTCCAATGGGCGGTCATGTCGTCTTCCTTTTCGGTTTGTCCGGGGCGGGGCCGGCGGGCAAATGCTCCAGTCGCAGCCCTGCGGCGGTGCCCGAGGCGAAACCGGGCCAGTCAGCCCCGTCCAGCATCCCTGCGGTGTCGTCACCGCGCAGATGCATCCCCATAAAGGCCGCCGCATAATGTTGCGCGATGTTGTTCATGCGCAGCGTGTCCCAGACCGGATCGGCATAGTGCTGGAACGGTGCCCACCCCAGCAGATCCGAATGCGCCCAGCTTTCCAGCGGGGCAGGGATCGGCGCGGCGGCATTATGGCCCGCGTTGATAAAGCTTAACAAATAGCGGTCGCTGGCGCAGCCGGTGAAGAGGCGGCGCATCGCGGCATAGTCTGATACATCATCGACGGTGCCGGCCATCATGAACAGCGGCGTGTCCATCTGCGCCAGCCCATCGGCATCCCACATCGCCTGCCCGTTGCCCCAAGGGCCGATGGGCATGATCGCGCACAGCCGCGGGTCGCGCAGGGCGGCGTGGGTCTTTGACCCCGCAAGATGCCGCGCAAGGCTGCCGCCCTCGGGCGCGCGGGGATGCTGCAACGCCGTCTCGGCCAGACCCGCCCCGCCAAAGATCATCGCCCCGTAGCCGCCCATGGAATAGCCGATCAGCCCGACGCGGCGACACGCCACCAGATCGCCCAAGGGGCCCGTCAGCGCCTCCATCGCGTCAATCACCGCGCGCTGGTCCAGCGGACGGTTCAGCAACGTCACCCCGAAGGCTTGCTGATCCTCGTAGGTACTGCCCGCGTGATCGGGTGCCGCCACGACAAAGCCTTGGCGCGCAAGGGATTCCGCCAGATGGCTCAGCAAAAAGCGGTTGCCGGGATACCCGTGCGAGATCACGATCAGCGGCGCGGAAAAGCCCGCGGCGACAAAAGCCTCGCGGCAGGCCGACCCGTGCAGCACAGTCGGCGTCACCCCGTCGCGCAGCAAGGTGGCATAGGACGTCCCCGCACCCGTGCCGTCGGCCGCCGGATACCAGACCTCTAGCGTCAATTGGCGCGTGTCGGACACAGGGGCGGTCAGGGTGGTCACGCCGACGGGATGGGGGCCGCGCTGCGCCAGCGCTGGCGCGTCGGGGCGCAGCAGATCGATGCGGTTGTGCAAGGCGGTATCCTCCCAACATTGGTGTCGCGACTGTGGCGCGGCCAGCCGCAGGGTGCAAGCCCGCCCGACGACGCAGACAGCCGCGCTGCCTTCCCCTAGGTCATCGGCTCTTCCCCTTGCGGGCAGGGCGGCGTAGGAAAGGCGCATGACACAGCAAATGACATATCCGGGCCACGCCCGAGCCATCACCGTGATGGGGCTTCCGCTTGTAGGCGGGCATCTGGGGCAGATCGCGATCGGGGTCTCCGATACGGTCATGGCGGGCTGGTACAGCGTAGAGGCGCTGGCCGCTGTCACCCTCGCCAGCACCTATTTCTTCGTGCTGCTGATCTTCGGGTCGGGCTTTGCATGGGGCGTGATGCCGCTGGTCGCGGCCTTTGACGCCGAGGGCGACGAGGTCGGCCTGCGCCGCGCCACCCGTATGGGCATGTGGCTGTCGATGGGCTTTGCCGTGCTGGCGCTGCCGCTGATGATCTGGTCGCGGCCGATCATGGCGTTGATGGGGCAGGATCAGGCGCTGGCCGATATGGTGGACGGCTATCTGTTCATCGCTGCTTGGGGCATCTTCCCCGCGCTGATGGTCATGGTGCTGAAAAGCTACCTCGCCGCGCTGGAACGCACACAGGTCGTGCTGTGGATCACGCTGCTGGCGGGCGTCGCGAATGTGCTGGCCAATTATGCGTTCATCTTCGGCAACTGGGGCGCGCCAGAGCTTGGCGTGCGCGGTGCGGCCATCGCCTCTGTCACGTCGCACAGCGTGTCGCTGGTCGCCGTGGTGATCTACGTGCTCTGGAAAATGCCGCAACACCAGATGTTTGTCCGCCTCTGGCGCCCCGATTGGGAGATGTTGGCCCGTGTTTTCCGCCTTGGCCTGCCCATTGGGTTCACGGGGCTCAGCGAGGTCGGGCTCTTTGCCGCCAGCGCCGTCATGATGGGTTGGCTTGGCACCGTAGCGCTGGCCGCCCACGGCATCGCGCTGCAACTGGCATCAATCACCTTCATGGTGCACCTTGGTATCAGCAACGTGGCCACGATCCGCGCAGGCAATGCCTATGGCCGCCGCGATCCGGCGCATCTGGCGCGTGGCGCGATCACCGCGACGGTGATGTCGGCGCTGGTCGCCGTGTTGACGATCTTTGTCTTCGTGATGTGGCCCGAACCGCTGATCAACCTGTTCATGCAACGTGACGAACCCGCGCGTGACCAGATCCTTGTGATCGGGGTGGGGCTGCTGGCGATGGCGTCACTGTTCCAGCTTGTCGATGGCGCGCAAGCCGTGGCCTTGGGCATTCTGCGCGGGGTGCAGGACACCACCGTACCGATGCTCCTTGCGGGCTTCAGCTATTGGATCGTGGGCATGCCCGCGTCGTATCTGCTGGGCTTTGTCTTTGATCTTGAAGGGGTCGGCGTCTGGCTTGGGCTGGTCTTTGGCCTTGGGGTGGCGGCGATCCTGCTGAACGCGCGCTTCTGGGGCAGCGTGCTGAAACGGCTGGGGCCAACAGACCCCGCAGCCGCGTAACACCACCTGCTGACCGGCAGCCGCCTAGGGCAGCCGGTCGGCTTTCTTGCGTACCAAGGTGCTGCGCAGATCATGCATCGCCAACAGCAGCGCGTCGGTGACGGCATCAAGCTGGTCGTCCGTGGCCTTTGACTGCACCCACTGCGTTGTCAGGTTCAGATAATCCACCGCACGGTGGATATCGTCGATGTCGCGCTGCGCCAGCACCTGTGCGCGCTCGGTCATCCACTGGCGGATACGCTCCAGATCGCCGTCCGACAGCACGCGATCGCCTTGGGGTTTGATCTCGCCGTTGCGGATGTTCACAACGGCGATCTGGTCCATCTCGATCCGCCGCTGGCGGTTCTCTGCATCCACGCGAAACACCGCCGCGCCATTCTCGCGCACGCGAAAGTAATACTCTGGCAGGTCGCTCGCCATGGGGGCTCCTTTACGGTCTGGCTTAGCTCAGCGCGGCGCAGAACTGCTGCAAACGGGTGCAGGCTTCTTTCAACGCCGCGTCCGAGGTGGCATAGCTGATGCGGAAGTTCGGGCTCAGGCCAAAGGCCGCGCCAAAGACGACGGCAACGCCGGTGTCTTCCAGCAGCGCGGTGGCGAAAACCTCGTCATCGGTGATGGTGACGCCCGACGGGGTGGTCTTGCCGATCAACCCTGCGATGGACGGATAGACATAGAACGCGCCTTCGGGTTTGGGGCAGACGATGCCGTCGATCTCGCTCAGCATATCCACCACCAGATTGCGACGGCGGGTGAACATCTTGTTGTTCTCGGCGATGTAATCCTGCGTGCCGTTCAACGCCTCCACCGCGGCCCATTGGCTGACGGTGCAGGGGTTCGACGTGGATTGCGACTGCACCTTGCGCATCGCCCCGATCAGCTTTTCCGGCCCCGCCGCATAGCCGATGCGCCAGCCGGTCATGGCATAGGCTTTGGACACACCGTTGACCGTCAACGTGCGGTCATACAGGGCGGGCTCCACCTGCGCGGGGGTGCAGAATTTGAAATCATCATAGGCCAGATGTTCATACATATCATCGGTCATCACCCAGACATGGGGGTGACGCATCAGCACATCGGTCAACGCCTTCAGCTCATCCCAGCTATAGCCCGCGCCTGTGGGGTTCGAGGGAGAGTTGAAGATGAACCATTTCGTGTTGGGCGTGATCGCCTCTTCCAACGCCTCCGGGGTCAGCTTGAAATCATTCTCAAGCGTCGCGGGGGCAATCACCGGCGTGCCACCGGCCAGCAGCACCATGTCGGGGTAGCTGACCCAATAGGGCGCGGGGATCACGACCTCTTCACCGGGGTTCATCGTGGCCATCAGCGCGTTGTACAGGATCTGCTTGCCACCCGTGCCGACGCTGACCTGAGACGGCGTATAGTCCAGCCCATTGTCACGCTTGAACTTGGCGCAAATCGCCTGCTTCAGCTCGGGGATACCGTCCACGGCGGTATATTTCGTCTTGCCTGCGGTGATCGCGGCGATACCGGCGTCCTTGATGTTCTGCGGCGTGTCGAAATCCGGCTCTCCGGCACCCAGCCCGATCACATCCTTGCCTGCGGCCTTCAGCTCGGCAGCTTTTTGGGTCACGGCGATGGTGGGCGACGGTTTTACGCGCGCAAGGGTCTTGGACAGCAGTTCCATTTCGGCCTCAGTTTGATATGTGTGCAGCACCCTCATAGGGCGCACCCCCGCACCGATCAAGCCAGATCGGTCCAAACAGGAGAGACGCAATGGCCGAGAACGAAGACTGGTACGCATCCGACGTGGCAACCTTTGGCGACCGGGTCGCCGCCGCGCGCGAGAACGCGGATATGACGCAAGCCGCGCTCGCCAAGCGGTTGGGGATCAAGCAATCCACCCTGCGCGGCTGGGAAGACGATCTGTCCGAACCCCGCGCCAACCGCCTGTCCACGCTCGCCGGGGTCCTGGGCGTGTCGATGATGTGGCTGATCAACGGCGAGGGCGAAGGTATCGACGCCCCCGATGACACCGCCGCCACCGACGCCAATATCAAAGAAGCATTGATCGAACTGCGCGACATGCGCGCCGATCTGCTGAAACGGGCCGAACAAATGGGCCGTCTCGAAAAGAAACTACGCCGGATTTTCAAAGGGAACACCCATGGCTGAGCTGCACGAACACAAGGTCAAACGTCTGCATATGCGCTCCATGCGGCGAGGTATTAAGGAAATGGATCTCATTTTACCTTCTTATGCCGCAACCCGTCTCGCGACGATGGATGACGCGGCATTGTCCCTCTATGACGACATGCTAAGCGAGAATGATCACGACCTTTATCAATGGGTTACGGGGCAAACACCTGCGCCCGAACCCTTTACCGCGCTGATCGCGGACATCCAGACCCATCTGGCGGCAAACCCGCTTTAGGCGCGGTTTCCCCTGTGGATGTCGGCCCCCGCGCGCCGACATCCGTCCGGTTTAACGATATATTTTATTTTTATCTTCAGCTTCCGCCCCAATCGCAATGTCGGAGTTGAATATGAGTATCCAAAACCCCATCCCCATCCCCCCGTCAGAGGCGGGATTCATGCAAAGCTACCTCGATGCGCTCGGGCTGGTTGAACGGCTGCACCGCCTGTTGCTGGACGTGATCAAGGATGAATTCGAACGCGTCGGCGTGCTGGACATCAACGCCGTGCAGGCGCTGCTGCTGTTCAACATCGGCGACAATGAAGTCACCGCCGGAGAGTTGAAAAGCCGCGGCTACTATCAGGGCAGCAACGTCAGCTATAACCTGAAAAAACTGGTGGACATGGGCTATATGCACCACCAGCGCTGCCAGATCGACCGCCGCTCGGTGCGGGTGCGGCTGACCGGCAAGGGGCGTCACATCAGCGGCGTCGTGTCAGACCTGTTTGGTCGCCACGCTAGCGGGCTGATGCACAAGGGCGCGCTGGGCGCATCGGGCATGGATGACATTACCCGCGCGCTCAAACGGATGGAACGCTACTGGACGGACCAGATCCGCTATATCTACTGACCGCGCAGGGCGGGCAGGGCGGGCGGGGCTTCGTCACCCAGTTGCGCCAGCGACAGCACCGCCAGCTCGCGCAGCAGCTTGGTGGTCATGGCAGATTGATAGGCATCAAACCCCGCAGCGGGCAGGGCAAAGGCACCGGGGCCGGTGATCACCTCTGCCATGAAATACCCCGTCAGCGTGCTGTCCTCCTCCGCCGCTTCGACCACCAGCGCGTTCACCGTCAGATCACGCCCCGCCAGCTGTCGTTTCACGTCACGGGGGCGGGGCCCAAGGTTGGATATCCCGTCGCCCGAGATATCAAGCGTGTGCTTCAAACATGCGGGCCGCTGCGCCAGATAGGCCGCCCCGGCCGCCACCGCCACGCCAAGCGCGGTGCCGGGCGACGCGGCCGCGCGCTCAACCTGTCGCAGCCCGTCGATCAACTCTTGCAGGGCGGCGGCATCACGGATCGACCGCCACGGGGCAATAACGCGCTGGTCTGTCGGGCCGCTCCATTCATAGACCAACAGGGACACAGGTGCCTCTGGTGCCGACAGGATCGCCGCGCGCACCGCTGGATCGTCCAGGGCCCCGGCAACCCCGTCCAATTGCAAGCGGTACTCCCGCGCATCGACGGACCCCGACACATCCAGCCCCAAGGCCAAGGCTTGCCGACACTCCGCCACGCCAGCCGACGCCCAAAGCGCTGCGCCGACAAGGGCCGCGACCCCCGCGCGGATCATCCCGCGTCCTCGACCACGGGCAGGCTGCCAATCGCAGGGGGCGTCAGCTCGCGTTCCAGCTTGATCCGCATGGCGCGTTCAAAATCCTCGAACCCGTTGGCGATCACCAGAAACGCGCCGGGGCCGTGCAAAACCTCGCGTTTGTAAAAGGCGATCAGCCCTGTCTCGGCTTCGAAATCGGCGGCATTCACCACCAACCCGTTGACCGTCACATCGTCAAAATCAAACGACCGATAGGCCAGCGGCGGGCCAAAACCCTCGTTGTTCTGACCGTCCCCCGCCAGATCAATTGTCTTGTATAAACAACGCGGTGCCCGCGCCATGACCGCTGCACCAAACCCCAGCGCATAGCCCATGGCGGTGGGGAAATCATTATGACTGCGCTGGCTGCCCGCCACCACGCCCGCCGCGCGCGTCAGATCGTCGGGCGAGTCTATCATCTGCCAGTCGAGCACGATCTGTTGGTTATAGCGCCCCGACCATTCATAGACGGCCAGCGCCACCGGCAAGTCGCTGGCGAAAAACGCCCGCCGCACCGGGTCTGATAGCAACGCGGCGGCGGTGCCGCCACGCTGCAAACGGTCCTCGACCGCATCAACCGAACTGGACACATCCATCGCCAGCAGCAGCGCCAGCCGACACTCCGCCGCCGCAAGGGCCGCGGGTGCGACGCCCAGCGCTGTGGCAAGGAAGGCCGCCCGGATCATCGGCTTACCAATGGCCGGTGTTTTCCATGCTGGCCCAAGGTTCCTGCGGCGCTAGCCGGTCCCCTTCTTGCAGCAATTCGACCGACACATTGTCGGGCGACCGGATGAACGCCATATACCCGTCGCGCGGAGGACGGTTGATCGTGATCCCGTTCTCTTGCAGCATCTTGCAGGTTTCATAAATGTTTTCAACGGTGTAGGCGAGGTGCCCGAAATGACGGCTGTCATCGGGCAGCGCGTCATCGCCGTCCCAGTTATAGGTCAGCTCCACATCCGCATGGCCGTCGTCCTGCCCGGGAGGGCACATGAAAATCAGCGAAAACCGCCCATCCTCATTGTCGATCCGGCGGCGCTCTTTCAGGCCCAGCAGCTCGTAGAAGGCTTGCGATTTCTCCAGATCCTTGACGCGCACCATCGTGTGCAAATATTTGATCGGCATGGGTTGGCTCCTTTGCTTTCGTCTTCGACCTGCAGGGTAGCACGGCTGGCGGCGGTTGCCAGCGGATGTCAGAATTTTGACTGAAATCCCAATGAGACGGAAAACTCGCTCGTTTCGAACCGGCTGACATTGGATCGCGTCCGTCCGGCGCGTAAAGTCACACTGGGCGCAAACCCCGCATAGTCCACATCGGGTAACATGATGTTAACGTCAGCATAGGTTGCGTAGTCTTGCTTGCCACCGGGGACATCGAAAACCGCAAAATAGGTGTCGTAGTCGGTTTTTCCCAAGGTTAAGCCTGCGTTCACAACCGCCGGACCGATTTGATCGGCGAAGCTATAGCTTAACCGTAGAGATGCGGCTTGCGAGGCATAGTTGACGAAGTCGCTGTCGGTCTCGCGTAGATTGACGGAAACGCCGATACCATCACCCCAAGCGAGCTTGTGTTGGGACCCTACAATCAGGGACACGGTGTTACTGTCAAAGTAACTAATTCGTTCACTAAACCGTTTTTCTAGCGTCGCGCCCATGGAAACCGAAGTCGAAGCAGACAGCTGCCAGCGGCGACCGACGCCAACACGCATGAATGAATAGCTACGGTCGCCTCCCGACCAATATTCGCCAAGCGATCCGGTTACATCGGCGCTTCCGCCCGCAGCGCCGACCGCGAAGGACTGCCGAAGTGAAACATCTGCATAGGTTGCTCCGAAATCGCTGTTACGTGCTTCAGGTGCCAAATCATGCGACCCGCTATCAAGCGCCACACGTTGTACAAACAGGCGACCCGAAAGATCCGTCCGCGTCTTTTGAGTGCTCCGCAAACGGTACCCGACGACCGCGTCGACGGTACCGACGATACCCGATAGGGCCTGCGCCGATCCGCTAAGCCGCCCGGTAAACGGCAAGCCGTCGATCACCTGCTGTGCGGTGTCAGCACCGTTGTTGACATTGCTAGAGGGCTTCACCCCGCCTGTAATGGAAAAGCGAAACGGATTCTCACGCCGCACACGGGCATAGTCACGCGCAAGCTGCTCTTCTATTTCCGGGGTCGGGGCGTTTTGAACGGCACGTCTAAGCCAAAGCTGAGTGAGGGTCGGGTGCCCTTCTGCAAAGGTCAGCCGTGCTGCCAGTTCCGCGGCCTGAAACTTCTGTACCCTGGTGTCTGCATAGCGGTACGCTCGCGCCGCAGACTTTCGCCCATCCGTTCCGTGCCCCATATCTGCATGGGCTGTGGCCAGAACATAATGCGCATACGCCGAATGCGGGTCCGCGATCAGCAACCCTCGCGCGATCTGCGACGCCAGAGCAGGGCGTTCACCCTTCAGCGCATGGACCGCCAATGATCGGGCCTCTGGCAGGGACAACGCGACCGACTGCTCTGCCGCGACAGGATCACTGTTCAGCAGGCAGAGCCCGGCCACTGCACAGCCGAAGGCGCAATTGGCGAAAGACACGATACAGCCGCTCTATCGCTCGGGCTGATCGCAGATCGCGTCTTCACCGGGTTGGCCACATTGGGTCAGGACAAACGCGCCATACTCGATCGGTGTGCCCGATCCGCCTAGCGCAATGTGGTTCTCGGCGTGGATCACACCAGCAACTTCCGTGGCACCCGTGCCCCCGAAAATACCGCCGTATTCGCCGACCGCGTTGTTAGACTGTGACGCGGTCCCGAAGAAAGTGCCGTCTTCCGCGATGCCAGTGCTGTCCAGCGCGATGTTCTGCGCCTCGAAAGGGGTGGCGGAGTTGGGATCGTAAGCACCGCCTGTATCAAAGTCGGTTACCTTGCGATCATAGATGATCCCTGCAACCGCCGCGTCGGTGAAGTCGCCGGTCAGAACCACTTTGCCCGTCACTTCGGCGGCCTGACGCGACAGGGGGTCGGGGTCAGTCCCGTCTGCAACCGGTGCCAGATCTTCCCCGGACCCGGCTCCGTTCAGCAACCCGATGTAATTCCCCGCATAGGTCACCAGCCCGCCCTCGGATTGCGTGCCCGGTGCGACCGGCGCTGAATACGAGGTGTTGGAATATCCAGCGCCCGAAAAGACCTGCTCGAATTGCCCGCCCGTCATCACCACAGCGGCGCGGGTGCCATCGATGTCCTTCACATACGCGGTGACGTGGCGGTCCAGCGATCCGTCCTGCGCGGTGTAGGCTTCATATCCGTTGCGGTCCAAGCCGGGGCGGCGGCGATAATTGGCGGTGAACTCGCTATCATCTGCGGTGATACCCGTGATCGACAGCGTCTGGGACGCCGGGTCATAACTAAAGCTCTTGAGGTCGTTCGCCAGTTCTTCGGGGATGGCACTGGCACCCGTGCTCCCGTCAGTACCCGTGCCCGTATCTGCCTCTGTCTCGCCGTTAAACGGCGTGCCACTGCCACATGCTGCCAAAAATGCGCACAGCGCCAGCGCTGATGTCCCGAATTTCATAACTGTCTGCCTCGAAAATTTCTTGTTGATTGCCGCGACAGTCGCCAATCGCGCGCCCTGCTGTCAACGCTCCACCGCGTGTCGCGTGCATTTGCCGCCAAAGTGCTACCCAAAAACAATACCGCATATGGCGGTTCCGGTGGCCTGCTGCCGCAGATATAGTAGACCCCGAATCCACGCCCATATGACAGGACGCCCCCCATGCCGATCAGCCCCGACCAACAAGCCGAAATCGACGCTCTGCGGGCAGAGCCGAAACAGACCCTGCGCACCGTCTCCGAAGGGATGGAGACCCATCTCTACAAGGCCATTCCCGTGCTCGACCACGGCTTTGTGCGCGTCATCGACTATATGGGCGACGATGCGGCGATCTGTCAGGCGGCCCGCGTCAGCTATGGGCGCGGCACGAAATCGGTGCAGAACGACGAAGGGCTGATCCGCTACCTGATGCGCCACTGGCACTCCACCCCCTTCGAGATGTGCGAGATCAAGCTCCACGTCAAACTGCCCGTCTTCGTCGCACGCCAGTGGATCCGCCACCGCACCGCCAACGTCAACGAATACTCCGCCCGCTATTCGATCCTGGACCGTGAATTCTACATCCCCGAGCCGTCCCACGTGAACGCCCAAAGCGTGGTGAACAATCAGGGCCGCGGTGGCGTTCTTGAAGGGGCAGAGGCCGCCCGTGTGCTCGAAATCCTCAAGTCCGACAGCAACCGCGCCTATGACAATTACGAGGCGATGATCGCCGAAACCGGCCCCGACGGCGAACCCCAAGACGGTCTGGCACGAGAGCTGGCGCGGATGAACCTGCCGTCGAACATCTACACGCAATGGTACTGGAAGGTGGACCTGCACAACCTGTTCCACTTCCTGCGTCTGCGCGCCGATGCCCACGCCCAATACGAGATCCGCGTCTATGCCGATGCCATCTGCAACGTCGTCGCCGACTGGGTCCCCGCCGCCTACCGCGCCTTCGAAGATTACCGTCTAGGTGGCGCAACCATGTCCAATACAGCTCTTGAGTGTATCCGCCGGATGGTGAAGGGTGAGGAGGTCACGCAGGAGAATAGCGGTATGTCTAAAGGCGAATGGCGGGAGTTTATGGGAGTGATTGATGGGTGAGGAAGATAGCGATCACACGCTTCCAAGGGTAACTATAAAGAAACGTCAAGGTGCTGGAAGCTTTGGGATAAACTTTCGACTGAGCAACGATATATCGGACGATTCAGACCCGATTGTGAGAAAAATGTTGCGTCTAGTCGATGACTGGACATCCTATTGCATAACGTCACTGCAGTTTATTCCTGGGATGTCAGAAGCTGGGTTTTTCTTTGTTAATCATACGCTTGAAGAGGCGGATATTGCTTTTTTTTCCAGCTTGGCAATAGCAAAAGAAGAGAGGCATGATGAGGCTAAAGAGGAGACTACTTTTAGCTTTATTTTTCACGAGGACGACTTGAGTGAAGTTGCAAAGAGAATGGAAACTACTTCGCAGATGCTCAGAGCTGCGCAAACGGTGCAGCGTTCAACACTGAGTTCTCTTATTGCAGAGTTTGATTTCTTCTTCTCTAATTTTCTTGCTTTGTGTGCCAAAAAATTTCCTGATCGGTTTTACGACCTGACTGAAAAGATTGCTTTGAGCGATTTGGCTAAATATAGCACTATGGAGCAAGTTATTGAATCTAGGATAGAGAAAACTATATCTAGAAAGCTTCGTGGGGCCCACTCTGATTACATTGAATGGGCGTTCGATTTACTTGAGCTTGAGAAGAAGGGTAAATCTTATACTAGTTCTCAGCATTACAAAGAGTTTTTAGAAGTTTGTCAGCGACGGCACATTATGACCCACAATGGTGGTGTCATTAACGATGAATATGTCCAAAAGTGCAAGACGGCTGGTCTAAAGGAATCTGAAATACTAGAAGTAGGTGATGCTGCGCAGATTGATGCCAGATATCTGAAAATGGCGACCGCGCGCGTGTATCTTGTAGGGTACTATGCGGCTCAACTCTTTTTGCAGAATCATTACCCTAACGATAGTGCCGCGTGTTATGCAAATATGCTATCAACGTCGCATTCCTTTTTGGAAAGCGATCAAACAAAAATGGCTGAGAGAATTATCGATTTTGCCGAATTCTCCACAAGAAAGTTTGATCACGGGCTGCGATTAAAGTTTGGTATAAATAGAGCCCTAGCGAAGCTATTCGATCCAAGTTTAGAGAGAAATCAGCAAACTGCGCTCGCAAAGACTGAACTCGAAAAATATGATTGGTCGGTTAGAGATCCAATATTCGAGTTGGCTATCGCTGCCGTCAAACGAGATTTTGAAAATATCAAAGAATTGGCAAGTCTCGCCGCTCAAAGCGGTTTAACCTACTCTGAAGCAAAAACTTTCGTGGTGTTTAGGGAGGTAAGAGAACTACCCGGATTTATGGAGTGTTTCCCTCGAAAAGCACTTCAACTGGCTGATAAACGCGAGAGCGAAATGCAAGACCAAAAGGCTTGCTGATACGTAATTGAGGCGCACGTTTCGGACGATACGTCTCTCGCGCGCATTCCTCGTTCGGCCCTTTGAGCCGTCCACCAGACTGCTCAGTCCAACCAAGCCGAACCACGCCTCACACCAGCGAACGCACGCCACCGCACGCCAGCCTAACCAAAAATAAACCAACAATAACAATTACTTAAGTTACCCATGGGTAACCCGAGCCCCGCTCCGCAGCCCGCGCCTCTGCCGGTACGCCGTAGCAGCAACACACCCCTAGGGGGCAAAAAGGCTAGACTTGGCCGCTGACACTGGGCAAATTAAGGGAAATTGAAAATAACGAGGGATATTATGCGTCTAACAACAGGAATGATGGCCGGATTGGGTCTGATGGGCGCGGTTCTGCTGCCCGCGCAGGTCTCGGCAGAGCCCAAGATCTATGCCTACCCGTCCTCGGCCAACTATTGCCCCGCAGGGCTCCAGCCGATCACCATTTCCGGTGTCATCTGCTGCGGCACGCCGAACACCAGCACCAGCTACCAGCAGATGATGGCGCACCCCGCGCCGAAAAAGCACAAGGTGCGGCACTATACGCCGCGTCCCGTCACCTATTCCTGCGTGCCGGGGGAAAAGGGCTGCCGCTAAGCCGCAGCCCCGCGTGCCGCTTCCCGCATGACGACCAGAAAACCCGGTGTCCCTTGGGCATCGGGCTTTTTTACAGCAGTTCCAGATCCGTCGCCATCTGACGGCCATCACGGCCCTCGGACATCTCGAAGGACACTTTCTGCTCGTCCGCCAGTCCGGTCAGCCCCGACCGTTCCACCGCAGAGATATGGACAAACACATCCGATCCGCCGCCCTCCGGCGCGATGAATCCGTATCCTTTGGTGGTGTTAAACCATTTGACTGTACCCGTTGGCATTTCTCAACGCTCCTCATTAATCGCTGTCACAGCGTCGAAAAATTGCTTTCGCCGCCTTACGCGATAAAAGGTTGTTCACCCGCGCCGGAAATCAAGAAATTTCGCGCTGCCCGATTATCTTAGGACATATGAAACCCCAAAAAAGTGAGGTGAGAATGCTGATCTACGGTCTGAAAAACTGCGATACCTGCCGCAAGGCGACCAAGGCGCTGCCCGACGCGCAGCTGGTCGATGTGCGCAAGGACGGTGTCCCCGCCGACGTTCTGGCCCGCGCCCACGCGCAATTCGGCGCGGCGCTGGTCAACACCCGTTCGACCACATGGCGCGGTCTGGACGACGCGGCACGCGGTGCCGATCCACTGGAATTGCTCGCGGCCCATCCCGCCTTGATGAAACGCCCCCTGATCGCGGTGGGGGAGGATCTGTTCCTCGGCTGGAACGACGCGACAGAGGAAAAGGTCAAAGCCGCGCAGTAACCCTTAGCGGCGGCGCGCCAGCAAGACGCGATCCAACGCAACCGGCCCGCCGCCCTTGACCACCAGCACCACCAGCAGCAGCACCCAAAGCCCGCGTTGGTCCAGAATGGTCCCGTCCGGCAGGCGGTCAAACCACTGGCCAAGCGCGCTCCATTGCCCGTGGCCGTATAGATCGGTGAGAGATTGCAGCACCACAAAGCCGATCATCCCCAAGGCCGCAAACCGTGTGAACAGCCCCAGCACGATCAACGCGGGCAGCACGAACTCAGCCAGTGTCCCCGCATAGGCCACCAGCCCGTGCCACGCCGACAGCGCAGTCGCGTCATAGCCCGCCGCTTCGAACGCGCGGGGGAAGATCTGGACATAGGCACCGGTGCTCAGGGTGAACAGACCGTCAAGCTTCGTCAGGCCAGAGGTAAAGAAATACTGCGTCAGCACCGCGGCGAACAAAAACCGCGCCAATGTGGGCAGCAGCCAGTCTTGCGCGGTGATCCAGTCGGTCGTGCGATCGTAAAGGGTGAGGGTCTTCAGCATCTTATCCGCCGTTCTTTGCGCAAAAAGCGCCGGTTGCAAAGCACAGGCCCAAAGCCGCGCCAAGGTCGAAATCGGGGTGCGTGGCCAGCGCGGTGTCATGGGCCTGATCAAGCGTGGCACCCCCAGCCAAGGCAGCGAACCATGCGCCGCCGCCGGCGGGCAACAGATGCGGGGCGGGGTCGAAGTCGGGACGGGTGATCAACACGTCCTGCGCCTGCATCTGCGGCTTGGGGGCATCCGCCTGCATGTTGAACCGCCAGATGTCATACAGCGGCCAGTCGGAGCGGAGCAGCACCGTCGCGGGGGCGGGGGGCAGCTGCGCATGCATCATCGCGTCGGGCGCAATCTGCTGGAAGGCGGCAAGGTCGAAGGGCGCGCTGTCGGCGGCGTGATAGGACCGGCGGAGTGCGAGGTCGAGACGGGCGCAATCGGGCAGGTAACCCATTTTTGACAAAGCCGGTTGCGCGGCAAGAAACTGCGGAAAATCAGCGCCATAGTGCATCATTAACGGAGAGCTCGGCGGATGCGCACGCACAAAGGCGGGGGCGATCTGGTCGAAGTTCTGCGTGCCCAGAATCTTGACCACCAAGGGAAAGGCGCTGTGCAGCGCGCCGATCAGCGAATGGGTGACGTTGTTGCGGTAAACGTCATAGCGCGTGTCAGCGGGCGCGCCAGCGGCACCGCGCAACCCTTCGGGGCGGTCCTGCGTCGGGTCCAGCAGGGGTGTCCGAAACCGGTGCAGCGTGGTCATCGGGCCAGCACATCCGCCGCACGCTCTGCCTCGGCGCGCAGGGTTGGCCAATCGGGCACGTCATTGTCCCATTCCACCAGCACGGGCTTGGGGCCGGTACGGTCCAGCGTATAGGCCAGCAGATCCCAGACGGGGTCGACCACGGGGCGGCTGTGGCTGTCGATCAGCAGCGGCTGGTTGAAACCGACGCTGTCTTCCTCGTGACCGCCGACGTGAAGCTCGCCCACGGCGTCTACCGGATAGGCGTCGATATAGTCGCGCGGGGAGAGGGCGAGGTTTTTCGCTGAAATGAAGACATTGTTGACATCTAGCAATAAACCACAGGAGGTTCGGTGGGTTAACTCGGCTAAAAAATCAGTTTCAGACAAGGTGGATTCATCGAAGGCGAGGTAGCTGGAGGGGTTTTCCAGCAGCATTTGACGCCCGATCGTGTCTTGCACCTGACTGATGTGATCGGCCACGCGGGACAGGGTGGCTTCGGTATAGGGGAGAGGCAGCAGGTCGTTCAGGAACTCGCTATCATGGGTGGACCATGCAAGATGTTCAGAGAAACTGGCAGGGTTTGCCCAGTCACAGAGCTTTTTCAAACGGGCGAGGTGATCGCGGTCCAGTGGCATTTCGCCACCGATGCTCAGCCCGACACCATGAACGGAGAGGGCGAATTTTTCGGACAAGGCGCGCAGTTGCGCCAGCGGGCGGCCGCCATCGCCCATGTAATTCTCTGCATGGATTTCAATCCATTCAACTGGACCAGGATCGTCTTGCAGGTCTTTGAAATGCTGGGGTTTATAGCCGACGCCCGGGCTTGCGGGCAATGTGTCGAAACGGGTGGCACCGTCTGGCATAAGAGGCTCCCTATTCGAGGGGTCGTGTAAAGGGGCCTGCGCGGCGGCATGGGGCGTGCCGCGCAGGCGAAGGGTTTAGGCCGCTAAGGGCTTAGGCTGGCAGGTCGCGGTCCAGCGCTTCGAGGGAGCCCATACGCTCGGACCCGTCGGCCATTGCGGGCAGTTCCATGTCGGCGCAGGTGCCTGCGTCAACCAGTTTCCAGGCGTTGCCCTGGTAGTCGGTGACGGATGTGCCAGCGCATGTTGTGCCCGGGCCTGCGGCGCAGTCATTCTGACCGGCAAGCGCCACGCCGTAGCATTTTTCTTTCGACGCGGCGTTTGCTGCGGTCGAATGTGCGGACAGGGCAGCGGCAACTGCGCCTGCAACGGCGAGTGTTTTCATTGTGTTGGACATTGGTGTTTCCTCCTAAGGTTGGTTGCTTGTCGATAAGGACATTAAGCCGCGTGGGGTGCGACAAAGCTACTCACATCGGAGTGTGTCACGGAGGCGTCAGAAAATCGCCGGTTTTTTTGTAACAATTCGCGAGATTCCAGCGTTGGGAGGCGCAATTTTGAAACATAGTGACATGTTCGGGGCGCAAGTTCGTTGCGCCCCGAGGGGTTTGTTACAGTTTTCAGCCGCGTAAATCGGGCGGTGTGGCTTCGATGCCCAAGGCGTTCGCCACATCCGACAGCGCCTGAACCGAGGTCTGCTTCTCCCCCAGACGGCGGACGGACACGGTTTTCTCTTCGACTTCGCGCGCGCCGACTGCAAGGATCACCGGCACTTTGCCGACCGAATGTTCACGGACCTTGTAGTTGATCTTTTCGTTGCGGATGTCGGCCTCGGCGCGGACGCCTTGCGCCTTGAGCGTGGCCACGACCTCGTGCACGTAATCATCCGCCTCGGAGGTGATGGAGGCGACGACGACCTGACGCGGGGCGAGCCAGAAGGGCAGCTTGCCCGCGTGTTCTTCGATCAGGATGCCGATAAAGCGTTCGAACGACCCCAAGGTGGCGCGGTGCAGCATGACGGGGCGGTGTTTCGCGCCGTCCGATCCGATATAGGTCGCGTCCAGCCGTTCGGGCAGCACGAAGTCCACCTGATGGGTGCCGCACTGCCAGTCACGGCCGATGGCGTCGGTCAGCACAAATTCCAGTTTCGGGCCGTAGAACGCACCTTCGCCGGGGTTGAGCGTGGGTTCGATGCCTGCCTTGCGGGTGGCCGAGAGCAACGCCGCCTCGGCCTTGTCCCAGACCTCGTCCGAGCCTGAGCGTTTTTCGGGGCGGTCCGAGAATTTGACGCTGAAGTTTTCGAAGCCGAGGTCTTTGTAGATGCCCGACAGGAATTCGATGAACTTGGCGGTTTCGGCTTCGATCTGGTCTTCGGCGCAGAAAATATGGCCGTCGTCCTGTGTAAAGCCGCGCACGCGCATGATCCCGTGCAGCGCGCCCGAGGGTTCATAGCGGTTGCACGATCCGAATTCGGCCATGCGCAGGGGCAGGTCGCGGTAGGATTTCAGACCTTGATTAAAGATTTGCACGTGGCAGGGGCAGTTCATCGGTTTCAGCGCGTTGACCGATTTCTCGCGGGCGTGTTCCTCGTCCACTTCGACGATGAACATGTGGTCTTGGTATTTCTCCCAGTGGCCGGAGGCTTCCCAGAGTTTACGGTCCACGACCTGCGGTGTGTTCACCTCGACATAGCCGCCGGCGCGTTGCTTGCGGCGCATGTAGTCTTGCAGCTGGGTGTAGATCAGCCAGCCGTTGGCGTGCCAGAAGACCTGACCGGGGGCCTCTTCCTGCATGTGATAAAGGTCCATCTCGCGGCCCAGCTTGCGGTGGTCGCGTTTGGCGGCCTCTTCCAGCATGTTCAGGTGGGCTTTCAGCTTTTCCTTGCCGGTGAAGGCCACGCCGTAGATGCGTTGCAGCATCGCGCGGTCGCTGTCGCCGCGCCAGTAGGCCCCCGCGATGGACATCAGTTTGAACGCGTCGCCCGGCACCTGTCCGGTGTGTTGCAGGTGCGGCCCACGGCAGAGGTCTTGCCAGTCGCCGTGCCAATACATGCGCAGCGGTTCGTCGCCGGGGATGCTGTTGATCAGTTCGACCTTATAGGGTTCGCCGTTGTCCTCGTAGTGCTTGATCGCGCGCTCGCGGTCCCAGACCTCGGTCCGGACGGGGTCACGCTTGTTGATGATTTCCTTCATCTTCTTTTCGATCAGGCCAAGGTCTTCGGGAGTGAAGGATTCCTTGCGGTCGAAGTCATAGTACCAGCCGTCCTTGATGACGGGGCCGATGGTGACTTTTGTGTCGGGCCAAAGCTCTTGCACGGCGCGGGCCATGATGTGGGCGAGGTCGTGGCGCACCAGCTCGTTCGCTTGCGCTTCGTCGGCCATGGTGTGGATCGCGATGCTGGCGTCCGCGTTGATCGGCCATGCCAGATCATAATGGGCACCGTCCACGGTGGCGCTGATCGCTTTCTTGCCAAGCGATTTGGAGATGTCGTTCGCCACGTCGCCCGCAGTGATACCTGCGTCGTACTGACGTGCGTTGCCATCGGGAAGGGTGAGGGTGATCTGGGCCATCTGGGCCTCCTCGTCGGTTTGGCGCCTACGAGACGCCCGGTTGCGGGTTATATGCGTCCGGCCTGTTTGGCGTCGGTGGTCTGGCTTGTCAATATCGCGGTGGGGCGCGGGGGCGCGGCGTGTGAAATGGGGCGCTGTCCTTTCCTTGGGGGCGCGGTGCCATAGATACCATCAGATTAACGGGTAGCGACGGGACGCGAAGACATGCAGGATGATGTGGCGCAGCGGGCGTTTGAGACGCTTTCAGGGGCAGAGGGCGACGCGCAGGACCTGTCGTCCCATGCGCAAGAGGCCGAGGCCCCGAACGCCCTGCGCCATATCGCCAGCCTGACCATGACCAAAGTGGCTGACGGGCTGATTGACCCCAAGCTCATGTTGTCGTGGCTGCTGACGGCACTTGGCGCGCCTGCGGTCTATGCCGGGGCGCTGGTGCCGATCCGCGAGGCGGGGGCGCTGTTGCCGCAGATCGTGATGGCGGGCTGGGTGCAGGCGATGGCGCGGCGCAAATGGGCGTGGGTCGCGGGATCTGCGGGGCAGGGCATTTTCGCGGCGCTGATCGTGCTGGCGGCGCTCACGTTGGACGGATCAGCGGCGGGGCTGGCGATTTGCGCGGCGCTGGCGGGGCTGGCGGTCAGCCGCGCGGCCTGTTCGGTGTCGTATAAGGATATCCTTGGCAAGACCGTGGGCAAGTCGCGGCGCGGGTCGATCACGGGCACGGCGGGGTCTGTCGCCTCTGCCGGGGTGCTGGTGCTGGCGCTCTTGCTGATGTCGGGGTTGGTGCAGGATCGCGGCGTGGTGATCGCGGCCATCGCGCTGGCGGCCGGACTTTGGGGCGGCGCGGCGCTGTTGTTTTCCACGCTGGACGAGGCCAAAAGCGAGGGCGGCAAGGCGACGCCTGCCAGTTTCTCTATCCTGAAGGAGGACGCGAACCTGCGGCGGTTCATTCTGGTGCGCGGGCTGCTGGTCGCCACATCGCTTGCGCCGCCGTATTTTGTGGTGCTGGCGGGGGGCGAGGATCAATCCGCCCTTGGCCAGCTTGGCGCGCTGGTGCTCGCCTCGGCCTTGGCGTCGCTGTTAAGCTCGTATGTCTGGGGGCGGCTGTCGGATCAATCGAGCCGCCGTGTGCTGATGTTGACCGGCATTGTCGGGGCCTTGGCGATGGTCGGTGCGGTGGCGCTGGCGCTGCTTGGGATGGCGACGCAGATCTGGGCCATGCCGCTGGTGCTGTTCATCCTGATGATCGCCTATCACGGAGTGCGGCAGGGGCGGTCTACCTATCTGGTGGATATGTCGCCCAAGGACCAGCGGTCGGCCTATGCCGCCGTGTCCAACACGGTGATTGGCGGGCTGCTGTTGGTCGCGGGCGTGGCGGGGGGCGGTGCCGCGTTGATCGGGCCGGTGGCAACGCTGGTTCTATTCGCAGTCATGTCCGCAGGGGCCGCGATTGCGGCGCTTGGGCTGCGCGAAGTCGAAGCGGCGGATTGATCGTCGGGGCGGCGGGGCGTATGACTGGGGCGCGCATTTGATCCAAAGGGGTTCGCCCATGTCCAAACACAACCGCAACTTCGAGCTGACGATCAGCGATATCGACCTGATCGAGGCAGCGCTACATGTGACCAAACGCGATCTGTCGATGGATGCGCTGAATGACACCGCATCGATGCTGCCCGCCGATGCCGCCAAAGACAGCCTGCGCCGGATCGACGATCTGCTGGGCCGTCTGCACAACCAGAAAATCTTTTATCGCCCCGCCAAGGGCACCTATCTGGGGGGCTGAGGATGACGGCACCGATGTATTTGGAGACGCCTCAAGGGCGGCGGCTGGCCTATCACAAGACCGAAGGCACAGGCCCCTGCGTGGTGTTTCTGGGCGGTCTGAAATCCGACATGATGGGCACCAAGGCGGTGTTCCTTGAAGACTGGGCCAAACGCGAGCGGCGGGCGTTCTTGCGGTTCGATTATTCGGGTCACGGGGAATCTTCTGGCGCGTTCACGGATGGCTGCATTGGCGATTGGGCCGAAGACACATTGGCTGCGGTAGAGGCGTTGACCGAGGGCCCGATCCTGCCGGTGGGGTCGTCTATGGGCGGCTGGCAATCTCTGCTGCTGGTGCGCGCGCTGCCCGCGCGGATCGCGGGGCTGGTGACCATCGCCGCGGCCCCTGATTTTACCGAAGACGGCTATTGGGCCAGCTTCACCGAGGCGCAGAAACAGACTCTGGCCGAGACGGGGCAGGTCGAACTGCCGTCCGATTATATGGAGCCTTACATTATCACCCGCCGGATGATCGAGGATGGGCGCAAGCAGCTGGTGCTGCGCGATCCGCTGCATCTGCCGTTCCCGACGCGTTTTCTGCAAGGCACCGCAGATACCGCCGTCAGCGTTGCCACAGCCGTGCGTCTGCTGGAACATGCGCAGGGGCCGGACATGCAGTTGCAACTGGTCAAGGATGCGGACCACCGCTTTTCCGACGACCGCTGTCTGGAGCTGCTGATCCAAGCGGTGGAAGAGGTCTCTGCCACGGCCTGAGGATTGGGGGCTTTGCCATGCGTAAACCGGCCAGCATGTGGAGCCTTGAAACCTTTGGGCGGGTCCGGCTGTCGCGGCATTTCTTTATGCGCGATTTCATGTACTCAGAGATTTCTGGGTTTCACGGGCAGCCCAATATCCCCGACAATCCCGATCTTGCTATCGAAAACGGAAGCGCCTTTTGCACGACCCTGCTGGACCCGCTAGAGGAAACCTTTGGCCGGATCGCCGTGCGGTCGGGGTATCGGTCGGCGGCGCTAAATGCCTATGGCAACCGGCACAAGCTGAATTGCGCGGCCAATGACAACCCGATCGAATGTCACATCTGGGACCGTGGCACGGGGGCGGGGGCGATTGCGGGGGCGACCATCGTGATCCCGTGGTTTGCCGACCAGTATGATCAGGGGCGCGACTGGCGTGATCTGGCGTGGTGGGTGCATGACCATCTGCCCTATTCCGAGATGTGGTTCTTTCCCAAGCTCGCCGCCTTCAACCTGACGTGGAGACCGCAGCCGCTGCGCAGCATCTCAAGCTATATCGCGCCGCGCGGGATGCTGTTGCGCGGCGGGAAGTCGCCGTCGGAGCCCTTGGCGCAGCGCCGTGCGCGCTATGGCGATTTTCCGCCCTTGCGTGGCATCGCCTATCCGTGATGAGGTGCGGCGCAGCAGCAGTGTCCCGAAGTGACGCGAATTTATGACTAGTGACAGGGACATACATGGCTGACCCTCTTGTTCTTCTGCCGGGCCTCATGTCTGACGCGCGGGTGTTCTGGCCGCAGATCGCCGAGCTGTCGGCGAAAACCGCTGTGACTGTCGCCCCGATTACCCAAGGCGAGCGGATCGAGGAAATCGCCTCTGGTCTGCTGGATCAGTTGCCCAAGCGTTTCGCGCTGGCAGGCTTGGGGTTGGGCGGTGCTGTCGCGCTCGAGATTTTGCGCCGTGCGCCGGATCGGTTGACGCGGTTGGCGTTGATCGATGCCAGCCCGCTGGCTGAGACGCCGCAGAGCGCCGCCGCGCGCGAGATGTTGATCGTCAAGGTCAAGTCGGGGCGGCTGGCCGATGCCATGCGCGAAGAGCTGAACCCCGTCTGGCTGGCCCCCGGTCCGGACCGCGCGGCGATTTTGGAGATTGCGCTGGATATGGCCGACACGCTGGGGCCGGAAGTCTATGTGCGCCAAGCCCGCGCCTTGCAACGGGCCCGCGACCAGCAGGCGGTATTGCGCAAGTGCAAGGTGCCGACGTTGGTGATGTGTGGCGAGGTGGGCAGGCTCAACCCCGTCAAACGCCATAGTTTCATGGCCGAACTGCTGCCCTATGCGATTTTGCGCGTGATCGAGGGGGCAGGGCATCTGCCCACGCTTGAACAGCCCGAAGCCACGACTGCCGCGATCAAGGAATGGTTGAAGATGCCCCTGACCCCTGCGTGATCGGGGCGGGGCAAGTGCGGGTTAGCGCAGCGCCTCGGTGATTGCCTTGCGCTGGTCACGCGGGACGATGTGCACGGGGCGTTTGGGCGTTGCTGTGTCAGGATCGATAAAGGGGTTCACCTTCCAGCGGCCTGTCACCTTGGCCCCGGCCGCCCGCGACAGCGCCCCCCAGATCAACCGTGGCAGCCCTTCGTTCCGCAGCTTGCCCGAGGGCGTCGGGATATAGCCGGTGCCGACGATCGGCCCAAGCGGGGCAGGGTCGGACAGGGTGCGGGTCATGATGCTGGCAAAGGCGAGCTTGGGCTTGCGCAGAGTGTTGAACATCGGCGTGCCACAGCAAGAGGCATACCAGCGCAGCAGATTTGTTTCCCCGAAGGAAAACACCGACAATTTGTCGAAGCCCTGATCGAAGTGGAATCTGTCGGGGGTGGTCTGGAACAGTTGGATCGCCCGTGGCGCGGGGTCGGGCTGGTCGAGGTAGACCTCCGCCGCGCGGCAATCGATGCAGTGGCATTGGGCGTGGCTGCCGCGCGCGGGTGTCACGCCGCGCAGGGTCCCTTTGACCGTGCCGCAGGCACAGGCAAAGGGCAGGTCACGCGGCGCGGCGGGCATTATGCCGTCGACTTCTGTGCGGGGATCGAGGTTTTACCCGCGCTGGCCGGGGCCGCAGGGGCCTTGGGGGCTGTCGCCTTGGCCGTGCGCTGGTTGTCGTCGATGAACTTCAGCACCAGCGGGCGGATATTCTCGCGCCAGCTTTTGCCGGCAAAGATCCCGTAGTGCCCTGCGCCGTCTTCAAGGTGGCTTGCCTTTTTGTCGTCGGGCAGGCCGGTGCAGAGGTTCAGCGCCGCGATACATTGGCCGGGGGCCGAGATATCGTCCTTGGTGCCCTCGACCGTTTTGACGGCGACATCGGTGATCTTGCCGATGTCCACGGGCTGACCCTTGATTGAGAAGCTGTTGGTGCCGATCTCGTTATCCTTGAAGATCCGCTGCACGGTGGAGAGGTAGAATTCAGCGGGCATGTCCATCACGGCGAGGTATTCGTCGTAGAACTTGTTGTGTTTGTCGTGGTCGCCGGCCAGCCCCTGTGCGACACGCATGATCTGGTCGCGGAAGGCCTTGGCATGGGTTTCGGCGTTCATCGTGATAAAGGAATTCAGCTGCAGCAGACCGGGATAGACCTTGCGGCCCACGCCCTCGTGCTGGAAGCCGACCTGCTGGATCATCATCTCTTGCAGCTGGTTCATGTTCACGCGGTGACCGAAATCCGTCACCTCTGTCGGGCTGGCCGCGGTGTCGATGGGGCCGCCGATCAATGTGAGCGAGCTTGGCTGCGCCTTGGGGTCCTGTTCCGCCAGATAGGCGGTCGCGGCGAGGGTCAGCGGTGCGGGTTGGCACACGGCAATGACATGCACGTCGGGGCCCAGATGGCGCATATAGTCAACGAGCCGCAGGGTATAATCCTCTACGTCGAACTTGCCGGCGCTGACGGGGATGTCGCGGGCGTTGTGCCAGTCGGTGATATAAAGGTCCGCGTCAGGGATCAGGCTGATGACGGTCGACCGCAGCAGCGTCGCATAGTGGCCCGACATGGGCGCGACCAGCAGGATCTTGCGCTTGGGCGCATCGCGGCCCTGTACGACGAAATGCACCAGATCGCCAAAGGCACCTTCGAGCTCTTTCTCGATCAGGACGGGATGGTCCGCACCATCAACGCCAACGGCGGGGGGGATATCCCAATCAGGTTTGACCACCATGCGCGAAAAGCTGCGTTCGGTCACTTCGCCCCATGCGGCCATCCAGTTCAGCGCAGGGTTCGGGATGGCGGCAAAAGCGGGATACGATGCCATCGCCAACGCCGTGGCACCCAGCCACTGGTTGGTGTTTCTCATCGTTTCCATTAAATCGTAAGATGCCATATACTTCATGTAAGGGGTCTCCTGTTGGGGGCCTTGTGCCCGGCATCTTGTCAGACCCTCCCCCAAAGGTCGGCGCGATGCTGCAGGTGCAAACATAGGGAGGAACGGTTAGCATGACAATAAAAACAACCAAGACCGACGCAGAGAGCTCCAAGGCACAGGAACGTATGGAGGAAAACCTGCGAAAGGTCGAAGCGCTTGGCGCGCGGCTGTCGCAGATCATGGTCGGGCGGGACACGCATCAGGCGAGTTTGGACGGCCCGAATCAAGAGCTGTTTGCAAAGGCCGCCGCGTCCTACTGGACCGAAGCCGTACAGAACCCCGCCAAGATGATCGAACAGCAGGTATCCTACTGGAGCAAATCCGTCGGCCACTTTATGGAGGCGCAGCAGGCGCTGGCCAAAGGCAAGCTGGCCGCGCCGGAAGATACCTCGCCCGAGGATCGCCGCTTTGCCAACCCGCTGTGGAAATCGCACCCCTATTTCAACTTTGTCAAACAGCAGTACCAGATCAACGCAGAGGCCTTGGGTCAAGCGGTGGATCATGTGGCCGATCTGGCCCCGCATGAAAAGAAACGGCTGCAATACTTCAGCCGCCAGATCATCGACATGATGAGCCCGACCAATTTTCTGGCCACCAACCCCGATGCGCTGGAACGCGCTGTGGCGACCGAGGGCGAAAGCCTGATCCGCGGGCTGGAGAACCTGATTGCCGATCTGGAGGCGAATAACGGCGAGCTGATCGTGCGGCTGGCCGATGAAAGCGCGTTTGAACTGGGCCGCAACATCGCCACATCCCCCGGCAAGGTCGTCTATCGCAACAATCTGTTCGAGCTGATCCAATACAGCCCCAGCACCGAAAAGGTCGATGCCACGCCGATCGTGATCTTCCCGCCCTGGATCAATAAATTCTACATCCTTGATCTCAAGGCCCAGAACAGTCTGGTGAAATGGATCGTGGATCAGGGCTATACGCTGTTTATGGTGTCATGGGTCAATCCGGACCAAAGTCATCGTGACATCGGCATGGGCGACTATATCGAGGACGGGTTCCTGACCGCGATCCGCGAGGTGAAGGAGATCACGGCGCAGGAACAGGTGCACGCCGTAGGCTATTGCATCGCGGGAACCACGCTGTCGCTGACGCTGTCCTTGATGAAGCAGCGCGGCGATACATCCGTCAAATCCGCGACATTCTTTACCGCGCTCACCGATTTTTCCGATCAGGGGGAGTTCCAGCCCTTCCTGACCGATGACTTTATCGACGGGATCGAGGCAGAGACCAAGGACAAGGGGATTCTGCCCTCGGTCATCATGGCGCGGACGTTCTCTTTCTTGCGGTCGAATGATCTGGTCTATGGGCCCGCGATCAAAAGCTACATGCTGGGCGACACGCCGCCGGCCTTTGATCTGCTGTATTGGAACGGCGACGGGGCGAACCTGCCGCAGCGCATGGCGATGGAGTATCTGCGCGGGCTTTGCCAACAGAACAAGCTGGTCGAGGGCGGCTTTGAGCTGTTGGGTCATCGTCTGAAGCTGGAGGATATCGACGTCCCGCTCATCGCCATCGGCTGCGAGACCGACCACATCGCGCCGTGGAAAGACAGCTATCGCGGCGTGCGCATGATGGGCAGCGCGGACAAGACCTTTGTGATGACCCAATCGGGCCATATCGCGGGGATCGTGAACCCGCCGAGCAAAGGCAAATACGGCCACTACACAAACGACAACCTGTCGCTGGATCACGAGGACTGGCTGGAGGGGGCAAAGTTCCACGAAGGGTCGTGGTGGCCCCGCTGGGGCGCGTGGCTCGAGAATCGCTCTGACGGGAAAGTCGATGCCCGTATTCCGGGTGAAAAGGGCCGTGATACCTTGGGCGAAGCCCCGGGTACCTATGTGGTGCGCAAGGCAAGGGGCTGATCTGATTAGTCAATTTTTTATGGGGCGGCGGGCTGGAACGGCCTGATGCTGCATTGCAGAAAAAACTTGCAATGCCGCACCGCAGCATCTATCTATGGGGTAGTCATAACGTAGCGGTAGACGCCGCTTGACCCCAGAAGGAGAGTTTACCATGACGAAGACACCAGATTTCGCCGCGATGATGAAAGACATGATGGGTGCATTCCCAGTTGACACATCCGCAATGAACGACGCGTTCAAAACAACCGCGACACTGAACGAAAAGCTGTCCGGCGTAGCGCTGAACGCTGCCGAGAAATCCGCCGAGATTTCCAGCAAATGGACAAAAGACACTCTGGCAAAAATGTCCGAGATGTCGAAAGCCAAGCAAGAGCCAGCAGATTACGCCAAAGCAATGACCGAGTTCACCTCGGCTTCTGCTGAAGTCGCGTCCGAGCATATGGCCGCTTTCGCTGAAATCGCGAAAAAGGTTCAAATGGACACGGTTGAGCTGATGATGGCTGCGGGCAAAGACATGTCCGAAGAAGCAACAGCTGCTGTGAAAAAAGCGACATCCGACGCGACAGCCGCCACAAAGAAAGCCGCTGCGAAGTAATCGCACCGGCCTTTGGTTCAGGTAAAGATTGATCAGGGCAGACTTTGCGGTCTGCCCTTTTTTGTGGCACCTATCTTTTTCATTTAAGCTGCCCTAAGCTGCAATGCAGCATGCTATTTGGGAAGGATCTACCGTGACCGAAACAGTCAAGCCCCTGCTTATCAAACGATATGCCAGCCGCCGCCTGTATAATACCGAAACCAGTGACTATGTGACGCTGGATGATATCTCGGGGTTTATCCGCGACGGGCGCGAGGTGCAGATTGTGGACCTGAAATCAGGCGACGATCTGACCCGCCAATATCTGCTGCAAATCATCGCCGAACATGAAAGCCGTGGTGAATCCGTGCTGCCCGTGGATGTGCTGAACGATCTTGTGCGCAGCTATATGTCCCCCGATGCGAGCGTTGTGCCGCAGTTCCTCAAGACATCGTTTGACATGCTGCGCGACGGTCAGGCGCGGGTGCTTGAGAACATGAACACGATCAACCCGATGGCGAAGATGCCCGGTTTCGAGGTCATGCAGGCCCAGCAAGAGGCGTTCATGAAGGCGATGACCGGCAATATGCCGACGCCTTGGAACGGCATGGGCAAGACCGACCAGCGCCCCGCCAGCGCCAAGGGCGATGACGCCGAAAGTCTGGATGCGATCAAACAACAACTGGCCGAGCTGCAGGAAAAACTCTCCAAGCTGAAGTGACGGCGCTTGGCCCCCGTTTGAACGGTTAAAGCCCACCCGCTGACGGGTGGGCTTTGGTGTGTCTGCCGGATGCCTCCGGCGGGAGTTTATCTGGCAAAATGAAGCCTCAGGCCGCGGCGGATTTCGTCACCGTTGCCAGCGCCCCGAGCAGCACATTCACAATCGCGTCGAGCTCGGCTGGTTGCAGTTGCACGGGCAGGCGCACGTCGCAGGCGGTCATCAACATGGCGCGGGTACGGGGCAGGTCGGGCAGGTCCTTGATGAACTGCCAGTTCCAGAAGGCGCGCGCGTTGTCGGTGCTTTGGCCAAAGACCTGAACCTTGACGCCGGCCTTGGCGCTCGCTTCGGCAAAGGCGCGGATGGCGGCATCGTCCAACCCGACCAGATTGAACTGGATGGAATCCGGCGCGCGGGTTTCGGGGGGCAGCGGGGCGGGGACGTCGATCTGGGGGGCGGCGTTCAGCTTGGTCGCGACATAGTCGTGGTTGCGCAGCCCGTCGGCCACACGGCGGGGCAGTTCGGCCAGTTGGGCCCGCACCAGCACCGCTGACAGGTTGTTGAGACGCAAGTTATAAAGCGGCAGTTTGTTTTGCCAGCGCGCGCAGGCGTCCGCGATGCCGGGGTGTTTCTTCCAGTTATGTTCATAGGCACCGGACATGATGATTGCACGGGCCACCAGATCGGCGTCGTCGGTGATCAGGATGCCGCCTTCGCCCGCGTTGACCATCTTGTAGGACTGGAAGGAAAAGCAGCCGATTTTGCCGATGGTGCCGATCTTGCGGTCGTGCCAGAGGGTGCCGAGCGAATGGGCCGCATCCTCGATCACCGGCACATTTGCGGCATCGCACAGCTGCATGATCGCATCCATATCCGAGGTATGACCCCGCATGTGGCTGATGATCACCGCGTCAACACCCGGCAGCTTGGCGGCGAAATCCTCTATATCGATCCGGTAGTTTTCCCCGACCTCGCAGAGCACCGGCGTATAATTGGCGTGGATCACGGCAGAGGGCACGGCCGCGAAGGTAAAGCCGGGGATCAGCACCTTGGCGTTCTGCGGCAGGTCAAGCGCCAGCAGAGACAGAAACAGCGCGGCAGAGCAGGACGACACCGCCAGCGCATAGCGGCTGCCCATCATCTGCGCAAACTCGGCCTCCAGCAGGGACACCGGCGCATCGGCGGCAGCGGTGTAGCGAAACAGATCGCCGCTTTGCAGCAGCTGCTCTATCTCGGCGCGGGCTGTGTCGGGAATGGCTTCGGCGCTGTGCATGTCGGGCAGGGTCATATTTCAATATCCTGAATGTTTGTTTTCAGAATGGTAAAACAATGCGCCTATGGGACCAAGCCTTTTCCCCGTTCCGCTTCATGAATGTTTTGTGACTATATCCCCAGACGGTCGCGCAGGCTGAACCAGCTCATGGCGAGCGCAAGCAGCGGGCTGCGCAGCGCGCCGCCGCCGGGGAAGGTCGGCGTGGGCAGGGCGCTCATCGTATCAAAGCCGTCGCCATCGCCCTGGATCGCACGGGCCATCAGCTGCCCTGCGTGGATCGCGGTGCCGACGCCGTGGCCGGAATAGCCCGAAGCCGACAGGATGTTCGGTGCCACGCGGGCCAGAAAGGGCAGCCGTTTCATGGTGATCGCCAGCGTGCCGCCCCAGGCATAGTCGATCTTGACGTCGCGCAGCGTGGGGAAAACCTGGCCCATGGGTTTGCGCGCCTTGGCGGCGAGGTCGCTGGGGAAGCGGTAGCCATAGCTTTCGCCGCCGCCGAACAGCAGTCGCCCATCATGGCTGAGCCGGAAATAATTCACCACGAATTTGCTATCGGCCACGGCGACATCCCGGGGCAGCACGTCTTTCACGCGATCGCCCAAGGGTTCGGTGGCGACGATAAAGTTGTTGATCGGCATGACCTTGGCCGCGACCTTGCGGTTCAGCCCGCCCAGATAGCCGTTGCAGGCCAGGACCACATGGTCCGCCGTCACCCGCCCGCCGTCGGTCTGCACAGTGGCGGGGCTGCCTTCGGTGATCTGATGCACGGCGCTGCGTTCATAGATCTCGACCCCTGCCGCCTGCGCTGCCCGTGCCAGCCCGAGGGCGAGGTTGAGAGGATGCAGATGCGCGGCCCCCATATCCAGAATACCGCCGCGATAAGCAGGCGACGCACAGACGTTGCGCAGCGCGTCGCGGTCCAATACCTCTATCTGGTCGTAGCCATAGCGGTCCTGCAAGACACCGGCATAGGCGTGCAGATGCTCTACGTCACCGGCAGAACTGGCGGTCCAGGCGACGCCGGGCTTGAGGTGGCAATCGATGTCATGGGTCTTGATCAGGCTTTTGACAAGCGCTTTGGCGTCCTCGCCCAGATCCCATAGGCGCGTTGCGGCGTCGCGTCCGACCATCTTTTCCAGCGCGTCTTGTTCGACGCGCTGACCACTCCCCAATTGCCCGCCATTGCGCCCCGAGGCCCCAAAGCCCACGCGCTGCGCCTCGACCAGCACGACGCGGCGACCGGCCTGTGCCAGATGCAACGCCGCCGACAGGCCGGTATAGCCGCCGCCCACAACGCAGACATCCGCGCGCTGATCGCCCTTGAGCGTGGGGTAGGCATCGGTCGGGGTTGCGGTCGCGGCGTACCAGCTGTCTGGATAGCGCCCCGGCGCGTCGTTTGCGTATAGCAGGTTCATTGCAGATCGGCCCCCTTGGCCGCTTCCAAATGGTCTTAAATCCTCGCCGAAGGCTCCCGCGGGTGCGGCGGGCCTAGACGTTCATCAACAGGTGCTCGCGTTCCCAGGGGGAAATCACATGCAGGAACTCTTCGTATTCCGCGCGTTTGACGATGGCGTAGACGCGGGCGAACTCGGGGCCCAACACCTCGTGCAGGGTCGTGGCCTCTTCAAACAGATCCAGCGCGGATCCCAGCACCTGCGGGATATCCCCGTCGCCGTCATAGGCGTCGCCCTTGAATTCGGCTTTGGGCTTTTTCTGTTCCATCAGACCTAGATAGCCGCAGGCGAGCGAGGCGGCGATGCCGAGGTAGGGGTTGCAGTCCATCCCGGCGAGGCGGTTCTCGACCCGGCGCGACGCGGGGCCGGACAGGGGCACGCGGATGCCCGTGGTCCGGTTGTCGCGGCCCCATTCCAGATTGATCGGCGCGGCATGGTCTTTGACGTAGCGCCGGTAGCTGTTCACATAGGGCGCAATGACCGCCAGCGCGTCGGGCATGTGGTTCTGCATGCCGGCGATAAAGTGGTAAAACGCGTCCGTCTCGCCGCCTTGCGGGCCGGAGAAGATGTTCTTGCCCGTCGTGGCATCCAGCACCGAATGGTGGATATGCATGGCGCTGCCGGGTTCGTTGGCGATGGGTTTCGCCATGAAGGTGGCGTAGCAATCGTGGCGCAGGGCGGCTTCGCGGATCAGACGCTTGAAATAGAACACCTCGTCGGCCAGCCGCACGGGGTCACCGTGGATCAGGTTGATCTCAAGCTGGCCCGCGCCGCCTTCCTGGGTGATACCGTCAATCTCGAACCCCTGCGCCTCGGCAAAGTCGTAGATGTCGTCGATCACGGGGCCGAATTCATCGACGGCGGTCATGGAATAGGCCTGACGTGCGGCAGCAGGGCGGCCGGAGCGGCCCATCATCGGTTTGATCTCATGCGCGGGGTCAAGGTTGCGCGCGACCAGAAAGAATTCCATCTCGGGGGCGACAACCGGCTCCCACCCTTGTGCGCGATAAAGATCGACAACGCGTTTGAGCACATTGCGCGGCGAATATTCAACCGGATTGCCGTCGCGGTCAAAGGCGTCGTGGATCACTTGCAGTGTCCAGTCGCCGGTCCAGGGGGCGGCGGTCGCGGTCGAGATATCGGGCCGCAGGATCATGTCTTTTTCGATGAACCCGTCGGCACCGGCGGCGTCGCCCCATTCACCGGTGATGGTCTGGTAGAAGATGCTGTCGGGCAGGTGGAAATATTCCTGCCGTGCGAATTTTGTGGCGGGCACCGCTTTGCCGCGTGCGATGCCGGGGAGGTCGGGGATGATACATTCAACTTCGTCGAGCCGCTTGCCCTCCAGATATTCGCGTGCTGCGGGGGGAAGCTCTTCAAGCCAGTCGGACATCATAATCTCTCTTTCTTGAGGAAATCTGCAATATGGTCGGCGATTTTTGCATTGTCGGTGGGGGCGTCCAGCAGGGCGGAGGCGGCCTGAAGCTGGTGATCGGGCACCACGCCCTTGCCGCGGGTGCGGATCAGCCCGTCGATAAAGTCTTGGGTGAATTCGGGGTGGGGCTGGATGGTCCAGATGTGATCATCATACAGCAGGGCCGCGTTGGCGCAGAAGTCGGAAGCGCCGACCACCTTGGCCCCTTCGGGCAGTTGGGTGACCTGATCCTGATGCCAGGCGTTCAGGGCCAGGGTCTCTCCGTCGATGGTGTATTCGGTGCGGCCCACGGACCAGCCGCCGGCGAATTTCTCGACCTTGCCGCCAAGGGCCTGTGCAATAATCTGGTGGCCAAAGCAGATGCCGACCAGCGGGCGGCCTGCCTCGCGGATGGCGCGGATCAGCTGTTCCAGCGGGGGGATCCAGTCGTGATCCTCGTAGGCACCGTGTTTCGATCCGGTGATCAGCCAGCCGTCCGCATCCACCGCCGAGGCGGGGAAGTCGCCATCGACCACGGACCAGATCTGGAAGTCGAATCCGTGCCCGCCCAGCAGTTTGACGAACATATCGCCATAATCGCCAAGCGCGTCTTTCATATTGTCGGGGGAGTGGCCGGTTTGAAGGATACCGATTTTCATAGGGGGCATCTGATTACACCGTGTCCAGATAGATTTCGACCTGCTCTTGCGGGGTCAGTTCCTGCATATAATGTAGCTCTTGCCGTTTGGTGAGGATAAAGTTGCGCACCATTTCGGGGGCAAAGATACGCTTTACCTCGGCGGAATTTTCAAAGGCGTCGATCGCGGATTTCCAGTCGCCGGGGATTTGCGGCAGGTCGGCGGCATAGGCGTTGCCGGTGATGGGGGCGGGGGGCTCTGCCCCGTCCTCGATGCCGTTCATCGCAGCACCCAGCACGGCGGCCAGCATCAGATAGGGGTTTACATCGCCGCCTGACACACGGTGTTCGATCCGCCGCGCCTTGTGGCTGCCGGACGGGATACGGATGGAGGAGGTGCGGTTCTCGTAGGCCCAAGAGATCCCTGTGGGGGCGTGGGCACCGGGCACCATACGGTCAAAGCTGTTGGCGTGGGGCGCAAAGACCAGCGCGCAGCCGGCCATGGCATTCATACAGCCCGCCACAGCGTGACGCATGATCGCCGTGCCTTGGGGGCCGCCGTCGTCAAAGACATTGTTCCCGTTCTTGTCGAGCACCGAGAAATGCGTGTGCAGGCCCGACCCGGGGTAATCTTCGTAGGGTTTCGCCATAAAGCTTGCGGCAAAGCCGTGGCGGCGGGCGAGGCCCTTGACCAGCATCTTGAACAGCCAGGCATCATCGGCGGCGCGCAGGGCGTCGTCGCAATGCATGAGGTTGATCTCGAACTGGCCCAGACCCGCTTCGGAAATGGCGGTATCGGCGGGGATGTCCATCTCTTCGCAGGCGTCATAAAGATCGGTGAAGAATTCATCGAACTGGTCCAGCGCGCGGATCGACAGGGTTTCGGCGGCCTTGCGGCGTTTGCCCGACCGCGGCGACAGCGGCACCTGCAGTTTGCGGCCCGAATCGTCGATCAGGAAAAACTCGAGCTCGACCGCGCAGACCGGCGTCAGCCCGCGATCCTTGTAGCGTTCGACCACCGCGCGCAGGGCATGGCGCGGGTCGCCGCCATAGGGGCGCCCGTCTTCGTGGAACATCCAGATCGGCAGCAGCGCAGAGGGCGCATCCAGCCAGGGCATTGGCAGAAAGCCGCGTTCGGTCGGGTGCAGGATGCCATCGGCATCGCCGCTTTCAAACACCAGCGGGCTGTCGTCGATGTCTTCGCCCCAGATATCGAGGTTCAGCACCGACATCGGAAAGCGCGTACCGTCCTCTACCACCTTGTCGGCAAAGCGCGTGGGGATGCGCTTGCCGCGGGCCTGACCATTGAGGTCGGCGGCGGCCACACGGATTGTGCGGACCTGAGGATGTTTGCGGAGCCAGTTTTTCATATCACACCTTGCAAGCGGCGGGCATGAACGGCGTTCTTACAACGTGAAAACCGGGGGTAGCGCCCACGCGCTAAATAATTTGATCAAAAAACAGATACTACCGGATCAGATTTAGACGCAAGCGAATTTTCCGCACCGCAGCCTGAGGCACATGGCGGTTCAAACGGCGGTTGATCAGCCCGAAGATGGCGATGATCACCAGCGTGAGCAAAATGAAGTAGCCCGCCAGAATGGGGTAGGGGATAAACGGGTTAAACGTCTTGTCCGCGAAATAGCTGGCGTAATACAGCGCGTCCCCGCGTTGTTGCAGCGCCGGAAAACCGGTGAAAAACACCAGCGTTGTCGCATGAAACAGGAAAATCGCCTCGTTTGTATAGGCGGGCCATGCCAGCCGCAGCATGGTGGGCCAGATGATGCGCTTGAACCGCGACCAGCCGGAAATGCCGTAGGCATCGGCGGCTTCGGTGTCGCCCTTGGGGATGGATTGCAGCGCGCCATAGAAGATCTCGGCCGAGTAGGCAGAGGTGTTGAAGAACAGAACAATCAGCGCCCCAAGCCACGCAGAGGTGAACATATCAAAGAACGGGTGCACAGATTTTAGGCTAAGGAACAGGAAATAGCCAAAGAAGAACTGGATGAACAAGGGCGAGCCGCGGAACAGGAAGATAAACCATTCGGCCGGCTTGCGCAGCCAAGGGCTGGGGTGGGCCTTGGCCACGGCCAGCGCCGTCGCCAGCAGGAAGCCGCTGACCAGCGCGAAAAACCCGTAGTAGATATTCCAGATCATGCCCGATCCGATCAGGGTGAACTGGTCACACAGCGTAAAGTCGCTGCGCGGCAGCAGCCGTTCGCCATAGCCAAGCGAGCGCAGCCCATAGGATTGGATGGTTTCCCAACAGGTCATGCCGCTGCCTTTCGCTGTGCTTCGCCGCCGGCGGTGGCCTGACCCTTGGTCAGACGGCGCATCAGCCGGTCGAGCACGATTTCAGACACACGGGTAAAGCAGAGGTAGAACACCAGCAGCGCCAGAAAATACCACATGCGCCAGTCGGGGTGGGGGTAATCGGTAAAGCGCGGGGTCTTGGCTCCGCCCAGATCACGCGCCCAATAGACGATGTCCTCGACGCCCAGCAGGAACAACAGTGGGGTGGCCTTGATCAGCACCATCCACAGGTTTCCCAGACCGGGCAGCGCATAGACCCACATCTGCGGCACAAGGATACGCCAGAAGGTCTGGCGCGGGGTCATGCCATACGCCTCGCCGGTCTCGATCTGGGCGCGGGGCACAGCGCGCATCGCGCCATAAAGGACATTGGCGGCAAAGGCCCCGAAAACGATGGCAAAGGTCAGCACCGCAAGCGAAAAGCCATAGGCCTCGTGGACCCATTGGGCAGAGTTGCCAAGCGGCATCTTGGCGGCCTGACAGACGATAAAGTCGCTGCCCTGACGGATCGGCTGATCCCAGTCGGGGCATTTCACCTTGTGGCGCAGGTATTCGATGCCCTGATCCAGCGCGATGACGAAGAACAGGAAGAAGGCGATGTCGGGCACGCCCCGCACAATGGCGATATAGGCGCGGCCCAGCCATGACAGCGGCGCAAAGGGCGACCGCGCGGCCATCGCGCCGCCAAAGCCAAAGGCAAGTGCTGCGGGGGCGGTGATGGCGAGCAGCAGCAAGACGGTGCCGAATGCACCATAAAAGGCCAAATGCTTGCCCGTGGTCAGGTAGCACGTCAGCCACGACAGGCCGGAAAGCGTTTCTGGGTCGGTGCAGGCAAAAATGGCGGAATGTCCCGGTGGTATGCGCCCTTTGGCGGGCGTCTGGATTTGGGTCTTTAATCAGATCGGCAGGCAGAGAAAAGGGGCGGCATCTGCGCCGCCCCGATCAAGATCAGAATGTATTGGCGTCTTCGCCGAACCATTTGATGATCAGCTTGTTCAGGCTGCCATCGTCCTTCATGGACTGGATCGCGGCGTCGAATTTCGCTTTCAGCTCTGTGTCGCTTTCGCGCAGGCCAAGGCCGATGCCGCCGCCCAGTGGCACGTCGTCACCAACAAAGACCATCTCGCCGCCGGATTCCTCGACCGTGGGGACCAGCGCGTCCTTGTCGGCGAAAACCGCATCCGCTTCGCCATTGTTCACGGCTGCGACGGTTTCATCATAGGTGGCGAATTCCAGCAGGGTGGCACCGGATTCAGCCACGTGACCGGCCTGGATCGTGCTGGTCTGTGCTGCAACAACACCGCCCATCACATCCGCATCCGCCGATTTCGCCGCATAGGCGGACGCCGCGGGCGGGAAGTAGTTCTGTGTGAAATCAATCACTTCTTCACGCTCGTCGGTGATGCTCATACCGGCGATGATGGTGTCGTAGTTGCCCGATGTCAGGTTCGGGATGATGCTGTCCCATTCGTTGGTGACCCATTCGCAGGTCAGTTCGGCACGGGCGCAAAGCTCGTCACCGACTTCGCGCTCGAAGCCGTCTACTTCGCCCGCGTCATTCAGGAAGTTATAGGGAGGGTAGGCCCCTTCGGTCCCCATGCGGATGGTCTTGCCGTGGGCGTCTGCCATGGCGAAACCGGTGCTGAGCGCCAGTGCGGCGGTTGCAAGAACGAGTGTTTTCATTTTTGAAGTCTCCCAGTTTATTGTTTTTAGGTGGTTTTACTCTGCGTGAGTGGCCGAGAGGAACCCGCGCAGACGTTCTGATTTAGGGGCGCCGAACAGGTCTTCGGGGGCCCCTTGTTCTTCGATCAAACCCTGATGCAGGAACACGACGTGATCCGAGACATCGGCCGCCAGTTTCATATCATGGGTTACGATCATCATGGTCCGCCCTTCGGCGGCCAGATCCTTGATGACTTTGACGACCTCTTGCTCAAGCTCGGGGTCCAGCGCCGAGGTCGGTTCGTCGAATAGCAATGCTTCGGGCTCCATACACAGTCCGCGTGCGATGGCGGCGCGCTGTTGCTGGCCGCCGGACAGTTGCGCCGGAAAGACATCGCATTTGTCGCCGATGCCCACCTTGTCGAGATAGGCCCGCGCGGCGGCCTCAACCTCGGCACGGTCGCGGCGCAGGACGGTCAGCGGGGCCTCCATCACGTTTTGCAGGATCGTCATATGGGACCACAGGTTGAACTGTTGGAACACCATCGACAGGTTCGTGCGGATGCGCAGCACCTGTTTTGGATCGGCAGGGCGGCGGTGGTGGCCGGTGCCTTTCCAGGTGACGGCCTCGCCGTTGAAGCGCAGATCGCCCTCTTGGCTGTCTTCCAGCAGGTTACAGCAGCGCAGCAGCGTCGATTTGCCGGAGCCGGACGACCCGATCAGCGAGATGACGTGCCCGCGCGGGGCCTTGACCGACACCCCCTTGAGCACCTCCAGAGGGCCATAAGCCTTGTGAAGATTGTTGATCTCAATAACGGGGGGCTGATCTGTCACTGTGCTGCCTTATTGTGCATTCCGCAGCAAGTTAAGGTGATTTTAAGGGGGATTTGCAATCCAGAACTTGGGTTTCGCCCAATAATTCAACGGTTGACCCCGCGTAAATTCACCGCCTGCGCGTAAACTAGTCTTTGTCTTCAATCTGCTTGCGCACGATGGCGCTGTCGGTGTCTGTAACCCCCAACAAGTTGGCCACCAACCGCAGCAATGCGTTTTCCTCGTCAGAGCGGCTGCCATCGGCCAGCACGACTTCCCACAGGGCTTTGATCACGGCAAGGCGGTCGTCATAGGGGACGGCATCCTTGATCGCGCGGGTAAAGCGGACGGTATCGGGGGCTTCGGCTTCCAGCGCTTCGGCGTCTGCCCGCAGAGAGGCGGTGCCGTCAGCGTCCAGCGCATAGCGTTTCGCGATGATCTGGTCGATGCGCGCGCGCTCGGACGGGGCGTATTCATTATCCGACTTGGCGATGCGCACCAAAAGCGCGGTCAGCGCAAGGCGGGCATCCCCATCGGGAAGCTGGGCGGGATCAGGCTGGGTCAGCCGTTTGATGAATTCTGCGAACATGGGCGTGATATAGAGCGGTTGCGGCGCAAGGCCAAGGTCACAAAGCGTTCAGCGCTTTTTCGCGGGCGGCGGTCATGTCGGCGTCGCTGAGGCCAAGCGCGGTTTCAATCGCCAGCAGCTGGATCTCTTCGTCGTCGTCACGTGCGCCATCGGCCAGCGCCACAGACCACATCGCATCGCCAAGCGCCTTGCGGTCCTCATAGGGGACTTCCTCGCGCAGGATCTGGGCGAATTCGGGCGTACCGGGGGCGTGGCGTTCCAGTGCTTCGCAGGTGGCGCGCAGTTTCGCGGCCTCGATCGGTTTCAGGCCAAAGGTCTGAGCGAGGATGCGGTCGATCTGCCCCACTTCGGCCGCGCGGTAGGTGCGGTCGGCCAGCGCCACACGCACCAGCAACGCGCCAAGGGCAAGCTGGGGGGTCGGCTGTGGCAGCGGCTTGGGGTCCGGCTTGCGGCGGGGGAATAGACGTTCAAACATGGCAACTCTTTATCCTTACGGGCACATGAGGCTAACCCGATTCCGCGCGCAGCGTTCCGTTTTTCCCATATTCGCAAAGGGGTGATGTATAAAAAGCGCAATGCCGCAGGGGCAGGCGGGGCGGGGGCGTCAGGGGGCTGTCGCGGCCTTAGGCGTCATACCCTTCGACGATGACCAGATTCCCGTCAGAGACGGAGGACCGGATATCCTTGGCCGCCTGATACCCCTCGCTTTCATAGCAGGCCACCGCATCGGCCAGCGAGGCAAATTCGATCACCACGATGCGCGGGTGCGACGTGCCTTCGCGGATGTCGGGCGCGGCCCCACGCACCAGAAACTTCGCCCCGAAATCGGCAAAGGGCTTGGCGTTGGCGGCGCGGTATTTGTCGTAGATTTCGGCATCATGCACGTCGACGTTAGCGATCCAGTAACCTTTGGGCATCGGGGGCTCCTTATCGGGGTAGGGTTTTGAACTTGGCCGCCAGACGGGCCGCTTCTTCTTTCAGCCCAAAGGGCGGGTTCAGCACGAACATGCCTGACCCGACCATCCCGTGACCGGGGCGGGCAGGGGCAAAGCTGACCTCGTGTCGCAGGGCCTCGGGGTGGGCCCCCATCAGCGCGTTGAGCATCGGTTGATGCGCTTTACTGGTCAGAATAGGATACCACAGTGCGATGATGCCGACGTTCCACGCGCGCGCCAGCTTGCCAATGTGGCGCGGGATATCGGCGTAGTCTGTCTTGATCTCGAAGCTGGGGTCGATCAGCATCAGGCCACGGCGCGGGGTGGGCGGGGTCAGGGCGAAAGCCATGTCGAACCCGTCGCGGTGGTGGCATTTGACGTCATAGGGCGACATCGCCAGATCAAGTGCTGCATGTTCACCGGGGTGCAGTTCGGCCAGATGGATGCTGTCGCTGTCGCGCAGCAGCTTGGCCGCCAGCAGGGGAGAGCCGGGGTAGGCGTCTGCGCCGTGTTCACCGGTGATCTGGTCAAGCACCTGTGCGTAAGGATGCGCATCGTCGAACCAGCCGCGCACGCGGCCAATGCCCTGCGCCGCCTCGCCTGTTTTTAACGCGGGCGTGTCGGACAGGTCATACAGCGCGCGCCCCGCATGGGTTTCCATATAGGACAGCGGTTTGTCCTTGCGGGTCAGATACCCCAACATCCACGCCAGCAGGCTGTGTTTGTGAACATCGGCCAGATTGCCGGCGTGGTAGATATGTTGGTAGCTGAGCATGCCGTTGGCCGCCTTTCGCGAGGGTCAGACCAGCCGCGACATTTCCTTGGCGGCGCGGATGAAATCCTTGAACAAGGGGTGCGGATCAAAGGGCTTGGATTTGAGTTCGGGGTGGAACTGCACGCCGATGAACCACGGGTGATCAGACCATTCCACGATCTCGGGCAGCATGCCGTCGGGCGACATCCCCGAGAAGGTAAGACCCGCTTTTTCAAGCTGCTCGCGGTAGGCGGTATCGACCTCGTAGCGGTGGCGGTGACGTTCGTCGATGGACGTGGTGCCATAAACTTTGGCCACGTTCGACCCTTCTTTCAGCGTCGCGTCATAGGCGCCAAGCCGCATGGTGCCGCCTTTGTCATCGTCGACCTTGCGTTCAACCTTGTGGTTGCCCTGCACCCATTCCTTGAGGTGGTAGACCACGGGCTCGAACCGTTTCTTGCCGGTGGATTCGTGGTCGAATTCTTCCGAGCCTGCGGTCGTCAGGCCGGCGACGTTGCGCGCGGCTTCGATCACGGCCATCTGCATGCCCAGACAGATCCCCAGATAGGGGACTTTCTGCTCGCGGGCATATTGCGCCGCCTTGATCTTGCCCTCGGTACCGCGTTCGCCAAAGCCGCCGGGCACGAGGATCGCGTGGAACCCTTCGAGGTGGGCGGATACATCATCGCTTTGATCAAAGACCTCGGCATCGACCCAGTCGATCTTGACCTTGACGCGGTTGGCCATGCCCCCGTGGGTCAGCGCCTCTGCAATCGACTTATAGGCGTCTTCCAGCTGGGTATATTTGCCGACGATGGCGACGTTCACTTCGCCTTCGGGGTTGTGCACGCGGTCAGAGACATCGCGCCAGACCGATAGTTCGGGCTTGGGCGCGGGGGAGATATCGAAAGCATCTAGCACGGCCTGATCCAGACCCTGCGCATGATAGGCCAGCGGCGCGTCATAGATGGTTTTCAGGTCATAGGCCGCGACCACGGCCTCTTTGCGGACGTTACAGAACAGGGCGATTTTCTCGCGCTCTTTCTCGGGGATGGGGTGTTCGGAGCGGCAGACCAGAATATCGGGCGCGATCCCGATGCTTTGCAGTTCCTTGACGGAGTGTTGCGTCGGCTTGGTCTTCAGCTCGCCGCTGGCCGCGAGATAGGGCAGCAGGGTGAGGTGCATGAAGATACACTGGCCGCGTGGCTTGTCGTGGCTGAACTGGCGGATCGCTTCGAAGAAGGGCAGGCCTTCGATATCGCCGACGGTGCCGCCGATTTCGCACAGCATAAAGTCGACCTCGTCATCGCCGACGTGCAGGAAATCCTTGATCTCGTTGGTGACGTGGGGAATCACCTGAATGGTCTTGCCCAGATAGTCGCCGCGCCGCTCTTTCTCGAGCACGGTGGAATAGACCCGGCCCGAGCTGATCGAATCCGTCTTGCGCGCGGCCACGCCGGTAAAGCGTTCGTAGTGGCCCAGATCCAGATCGGTTTCGGCGCCATCGTCGGTGACGAAAACCTCGCCATGTTCAAAGGGCGACATCGTGCCGGGATCGACGTTCAGATAGGGGTCCAGTTTGCGCAGACGGACGGAGTATCCGCGCGCTTGCAACAAGGCCCCCAAGGCCGCAGAGGCAAGGCCTTTGCCAAGGCTGGAAACCACACCACCGGTGATGAAAATATAGCGTGCCATGTGATGAAGGCCCCCGTGAGTTCAGATTTGATGCGGCAAAAGCCAAGCAATTGAGCTGCGGAAAACCGCAGCATCACGGGACTTAAGCCTAACAGGATTCGGATGGAAAAAGCAAGGCCAAGCCGCAACATCCTGTTGCGTATCTTGGCCCAACCTCAAGCTGTTGTAGTGTCTGGATTAATCCGCAGTCGGCACTTGCGGTGTATTTTCCGCAGGTGTCGGTGGCAGCAGCGCGTCGGCATCGGGCAGCGCTGGTGCGTCACCCTGGTTCAGCGCGGGTGGCGTGCCGCCCAGACGATCGATAACCGAAGAACCGGCGGATTTTTCAGCCGCGATGATGGTCAGCGTGATCGAGGTCACGATAAAGGCCGCGGCCAGAACCCAGGTCAGTTTGCCCATGGCTGTGGCTGCCGAGCGACCGGAAACGGCCCCGCCGCCACCGCCGCCGCCCATGCCAAGGCCGCCCCCTTCGGACCGTTGCAGCAACACGACTGCAATCAGGCCAAGGGCCAGAATGAGATGGACAATCAGGACTACATTTTCCATGGGTACCTACGGCTCTGCGTTTTGGACTTTGGGCGTGTCTAGGCAAGTTTGCCTATGGGGGCAAGGGAGGATTGGCACCCGCGGTGCCGCTTGGGCGGAAAGCCCGTGTGAAAGCCGCCTCAGGTTTCCACATCGTCCACGTCTGCCTGACCGGATACCGCCCTGCGAAAGATGCTCCAGCTGAGGCCGATGCCCAGCACAAAGCTCAGCGCGACAAGGCCGAGCCAGAGGTTAAAGCTGCGGTTGTCCAGCCGCAGAATGCCCAGATCATAAAGCACCCAAAGGCTTGACCCCACGAGCGCCAGCACCAGCAGCATCCCCAGCCCGCCGATAGAGCGTAGCGTCGCGCGTAGATAGATCACGTAGCCGATGAACAGCAAAAGCCCCAGCAGCACCGCGATGGACAGGTTCATATGCCCGTATCGCTGCGCCCAGGTGACATAGTTATAGGGGGTCGGGTTAAAGGTCGCGGCCAGCAAGACAAAGGCGCAGGCCCAACGTATGATGAATCCCATCTGCGGTACTTCCTTCTTTGATCCGGCATGGAATATCGGTGCAGCCCAGGCAAAGTCTATGGCCCGTTGCGAAGTTTCACGGCCCCAAGCTGATAAATGCCCAGAAAAATGACGCGGCGGCGTTTTGGCTGCATTTTACAGTTTCGGTCCCCGACGGTCGTCGCTATACCTCCACGGGTTTGCACGGTTATTTGAACTGTTAAAGGAATATCTTCATGGCCAACGTCGTAGTCGTAGGCGCCCAATGGGGCGACGAAGGAAAAGGCAAAATCGTGGACTGGCTCAGCGAACGGGCCGATGTCATCGCGCGTTTTCAGGGCGGCCATAACGCGGGCCACACATTGGTCATCGACGGCAAGGTCTACAAGCTGCACGCGCTGCCTTCGGGCGTTGTCCGCGGCGGCAAGCTTTCGGTCATCGGTAACGGTGTTGTGCTTGACCCGTGGCACCTGCTGAAAGAGATCGAGACGATCCGCGCCCAAGGCGTAGAGATCACGCCCGAAACGCTGATGATCGCGGAAAACACACCGCTGATCATGCCCTACCACGGCGAGCTCGACCGCGCCCGCGAAGAGGCCGCGTCCAAGGGCACCAAAATCGGCACCACCGGTCGCGGCATCGGACCGTGCTACGAGGATAAAGTCGGCCGCCGCGCCATCCGCGTCGCCGATCTGGCCGATACAGCCACGCTTGAAGCCCGCGTCGACCGCGCGTTGCAGCACCATGATCCGCTGCGCAAGGGTCTGGGCGTCGAAGCCATCGACCGCGACGGGCTGGTTGAACTGCTGAAAGAGATCGCACCGAAGATCCTTGAATACGCAGCACCTGTCTGGAAGGTGATGAACGAAAAGCGCAAGGCTGGTAAGCGTATCCTGTTCGAAGGGGCGCAGGGTGCGCTGCTGGACATCGACTTTGGCACCTATCCTTTCGTCACCTCGTCGAACGTGATTGCAGGGCAGGCGGCAACAGGTGTCGGCATCGGACCGGGCGCGATCAACTATGTGCTGGGCATCGTCAAAGCCTATACCACCCGCGTGGGCGAAGGCCCGTTCCCGACCGAACTGCATGATGCGGACGGTCAGCGTTTGGGCGAGCGGGGCCATGAATTCGGCACCACCACCGGGCGTAAGCGTCGCTGTGGCTGGTTCGATGCGGCTTTGGTGCGCCAGACCTGCGCGACCAGCGGCGTGACCGGCATCTCGCTCACGAAACTGGATGTGCTGGACGGGTTTGAAACGCTCAAGATCTGCACCGGCTACGAGCTGGACGGGGAACAGTTGGACTATCTGCCCACAGCGGCCGACCAGCAAGCCCGCTGCACCCCCATCTACGAGGAAATGCCCGGTTGGTCCGAAAGCACCGAAGGCGCGCGCAGCTGGGCCGATCTGCCCGCGAACGCGATCAAATATGTGCGCCGCGTCGAAGAGCTGATCCAGTGCCCCGTGGCGCTGCTGTCCACCTCGCCAGAGCGGGAAGACACGATTCTGGTCACCGACCCCTTCGCCGATTGATCTGACACGCCGGGGCCCTTCGGGGCCCTTGGCACGTGATGAAAGGACGACACAATGGCACTTGGATATAAAGCACGCCGCCGGTGGGCGCTGGTCATTCTGCTGATTGGGCTGCCGCTCTATATCATTGCGGCGGTGGTCACCGTGTCGCTGTTTGACCGGCCACCCTTCTGGATCGAACTGGTGATCTATATCGCGCTTGGCGTGGTCTGGGCGATCCCGTTCAAATTTGTGTTCAAGGGGATCGGTCAGGCAGACCCGAACGCGGATCACGACGCAGAATAACCCGTTTCGCCTGCACGTCTTACAGTGTTGCTGATCACAATTATCGCATAAAAAAACGGCCCCCTTGGGGGCCGTTTTTCGTTTCGGTTGTCATTTCTTGCCCGCTTAGCCAGCGGCGCGTGCATCCGGCTGGAACCCGATCTGTTCGGAGGCCTTGAAGCGGCCACCTTCCAGCTTTTGCAGCTTGCCAGTGCGCAGCAGCTGACCGAAGGAGCGCAGACCTTCCTCGCGGCTGAAATCCTCGGCACCGCCTTGGCGTACGGTGTTCATCAACTGCGGACGCGAGAAATCGTCCATGCCTTCGACAAAGGCCATATAGGCCGCGGCCGCCTCCAGCAGGTCGGGAAGCTGGGTCGCGCCCACTTCTTCGGCGAACTCGGCAAAGCCACCGGCTTGCGGCACCGGCGCGGGGGCCACTGCGGCCACGCGGCGGGGGCGTACGGGGGCCACATTGCGCGGCTGGTCCGTGTCGATCCGCTGTGCCGCTACCAGTTTCAGCGGGGCAGGGCGCGGTTCGGCGGGGCGTTCGGTGCGGGCCGTGGTGGACGCGGGGCGGCGTGGTTTGACCACCTCGGCCAGATCGCTGCGGTAGGCGTTGTTTTCGCGTTCCGCAGCATCGGGCGCACCAAGGGCCATATCGGCCTTTTTCGCGGCCACGGCGGCGCGCAGATGGGTGATCGCGTCGCGGCGTGTGGCGGCTTCGGGTTCGTCCATCTGGTTGTCGGTTTCCGCCAGCAGACGGTTCATATCCGGGCCGCTGTCCGCATCGAGCGTTGGCAGGCTGCGGCGTTGCGGGGCGGCTTTGGGGGCTTCGGCTTCGGGCTCTGCCGCGGTTTCGGTTTCGGCTTGTACCTCTTCGGCGTCATCCTCGGAAACATCAATGTCGACGGTTTCTTCCTGGGCCGTGTCTTCCTGCGAGGCTTCCTCGGCGGTCTCTTCCTCGGGCGCGTCGTCCTCATCGGCGACGGCTTCTTCGGCCTCCTCAGGCGCGTCGGTCAGCGTGTCGGCAGCGGCGGAGGATAATGTTGCCTCAAGCTCGGCCAGCTCGCGGGCCAGATCTTCTTCATCCTCGTCAGAGAGCGTCGATTCGGGGTCGCGCTGGATACGCAGGGCGGGTTTTTCAGGCTGTTCCAGAACCGCAGGCGCGTCTTCTTCGACCTCTTCCAGCTCGCCTTCGGCGATGGCACGGTCGATGTCGGCGCGTTTGACCTTGAGCACACGACCACGGGGCGCTGTGTCTTCTTCGGCTTCACCGGTTTCGTCAGCGTCAACCTGCGCGGCGTCAGCTTCTGCCACTTCATCAGCCGCAACGTCTTCGTGCTGTTCTTCACTCTCTTGTGCAGCGGTAACGTCTTCTTCAGCTTCGAGGTCGGAGGATTGTGCGATGTCTTCGACCGTATCGTCGGCGTCCAGCGCGCCCTGGATGTCGTTGATCGCGTTCGCGATGACATCGTCGGTGCTGTCTTCTGCGTCGGTTGTGTCCTCGTCGTCAAAGACCTGAGGCTGCGGCGCGGCGGGGGCGTCCTGATTGGCGACCACGGCGCGGATGCGCTGCAGTTTGGCCGCGATGCTATCCACGACAGGAGCTGCAACGGACTGGATTTCGGCGTCTTGGTCGTCGACGGTCACCTCGTTGCGCGGGCTGTCGGCGAAAAACGCTTCGACATCCTCGTCGGGTTGGCCGGGGACGATATCCACCTCGGGGGCGGGGGCCGCAGAAGCAGGGGCCGCTTCGGCTTGCGTGGCTTCAGACTTTGGCGCGGCAACTTCACGGCTGACCACCTCGTCGCGCGGTGCGGCGGCTTCTGCCTGAGGCGCGGGTGCGGCCTCTGCCTCGGCAGATTTCAGCGCGTTGATGCGGTAGGCGTCATAATAGGCAGAGATTTCCTTGGGCCGGCGCGGCGCGAAGGAGGTCGACACCACCGACGGACCGGCAGCGGTGCTGCTGACCTGCGGCTGCGGTGCGGCAGGTGTCTTGGGGGTCTCGGCTGCTTCGGGCGCAGGGGCGGGCTGCGCTGGCGCTGCGGGTTCTTCCGGGGTCTGCGCGCTCAGGACGATCTGACCGTCCTGCTGGCGCGCCTCGACGCGGCGCGAGATTTCTTTCTGGGCGATATGGGCCAGCATCTCCGCATCGGGCTGTGCGGGTTCCGCACCGAAATACCGATCCTCCGACGACAGGTCGCGGAAATACTCTGCGATGGCCTTCATGGTGCCGAATGAATCGTCAAAGCCTTCCAACGTGCACGAGAAAGTGCCGTATGAGACCGTCAGAATTTTGTTGTTATTCATCATCGGATGGTCGTCCTCTGCCTATTTGCAGCTTACTGTTTACCATAAGGTTCAAGACCAATTCGGCTCGAATCTGTGCCCTGCAACGTATCATTTAATGTCAAAATTGCGGCATTGTTTCCAATTTGAGGTAAAACCGCGTGAAAACAACCATTGTGGCAAGCCGCAGCCCTGTCACCGTCGTTGGGGGCGGGCAGCCCGGCCCGAACGACCTGAACGAGGCGTTGCAGCTTGCCCCGATGTGTGTGGCGGTCGATGGCGGGGCAAATCTGGCCCGCGACGCAGGCGTAGAGATCGCGGCGCTGGTGGGGGATTTCGATTCTGTCACACCCGAGACCCTGTCGCAGATCCCGCTCGCGCGGCAGTTCAAACTGGCAGAACAGGAAACCACCGATTTCGACAAGGCGCTGCGGTCGGTGGCAGCGCCGTTGATCGTGGCGGTGGGGTTTTCGGGCGGGCGCGTGGACCATCAGCTTGCCGCCCTGAGCTCTCTGGCGCGGCATCCGCACCAGCGTTGCCTGCTCATCGCCGGAGAGCAAGTGATTTTCCTCGCGCCGCCCCGGCTTGATCTGCCGACGCGGGCGGGGGATGTGGTGTCGATATACCCGCTGGCGGCGGTCCACGGGGAAAGCAGCGGGCTTGAGTGGCCGCTTGACGGGCTAGAGCTTTCGCCGCTGGGGCGGTTGGGGACATCGAACCGTGCGACGGGGCCCGCGACCCTTAGGGTAGATCGTCCCGCTGCGTTGGTGATGGTGCCGAGGGTGCTCATTCCGCAGGTTGCACAATCGCTGCTGCAGCCAGACGCCGCTGCGTGGCCCGCTCCCTCAGAATAATATAGAGACCGGCGGCCATGGTGATCCCCATCCCGAGCGCCGCCAGCGCATTGGGCAGATCGCCAAAGACGATCAACCCGACCAGCGTCGCCACGGGAATTTCGAGATATTGCATCGGTGCCAGCGTGGCCGAGGGGGCGTAGCGCAAGGACCATGTCATCAGCAGATGTGCCACGCTGCCAAGGACGCCGATTGCGATCAGCAGCATCCAGGCGTTTGCATCAGGGACCTGCCAGCCCAAGGCGGGCACCGCTACGGTTTGCCCCAGACCCAGCAAGGGCAGCAGTATCACCACGGCGATAAACCCGCTGACCGTTTGCAGGCTGATCGGGTCGGTGTGTTTCGCGATCTGCCGTGTCACCAGCATAAACAGCGCAAAGTTCAGCGCTACGCCAACGGGCAGCAATGCGGGCCAGCCCACCTCGGCAAAGCTGGGTTGCACCACCAGCAGTGTGCCGCAAAAGCCGACGATACAGGCGAGAAGCCGGCGGGTGCCGACCTCTTCCCCCAGCACGTATTTGCCGAGCAGAAGCATAAAGAAGGGCATGACAAAGATAATCGCCACCGCATCGGCCAGCGGCAGGTATTTCAGCGCGGTGAACATCATCGCGATCCCGATGACATGCAGCACTGTGCGCACAAAGGCGAGCCACAGCGTGCGGCCCCGCATCGCCAGCGGCCTGCCCGTCAGCAGTACCAGCGGCAGCAAGATCAGCAATTGCACGGCAAAGCGGATAAACACGACCTGACCCAGCGGCACGGACGACCCCAGCAGTTTCGCAATCGCATCACCCACAGGGGCAACGATGCAAAAGCCAAGCATCATGGCAATACCGGTCATCGGTTTATCGGGCAGCATGGCAAAGCCTTTGTCGAGGATCAGGGGGATACGCCCCAGATGTGCAGGCATATCGCGGCGAGAGTGGCGGCATTTTTCCGGCTTTGCAACCGTGGGGAGAGGATGATTTCACGCCGCTGACCTGATCAGACCGACGCGATCGCGCCCTCGGTGTTTCGCACTGTATAAAGCTTGATCCGCGCGGTCGATCAGCTCTGCCGCGATGGCCGAGGCATCAAGTGGGGCGGGGAAGGCGTCGCTGGTTTCAGGCTGTGCGGTACATAGCCCGATGCTGATCGTGGCATGGATAGGCTGCGCGCTGGCGGGGATGGTAAATGGCGTCGTGCGGTAGGCTTCGCATATGCGTTTGGCCATCCGGGTGGCCTCTGCCTCTGTGATGCCCGGGAGGATGAGTAAAAATTCCTCCCCTCCAATGCGGGCGGCAACGTCGAGCGGGCGCAGGCATGATTTCAACCGGCGTGCCGTTTCGACCAACACGGCGTCCCCCGAGGCATGGCCGAAAGCGTCATTCACGCGTTTGAAGTGGTCTATGTCTGCCAGCATCACGGCCAGCGGTATCCCTTTGCGGCGGGTGCGCACGGTCAGCCGCGCGACCTCTGACAGGGCGTGCCGGCGGTTGTAGATCCCTGTCAGCGGATCAAAAACCGCTTCGCGCAGGCGTGTATCGACATCACGCCGGATCGTGTCACCCTGCTGTTTGCGCGCCAGGAGCCCGGTCAGCCGCAACGAAAGTTCATCGATATCAAAACCATGCTGCATCAGATCGTCGGCCCCGAGATCCAGCGCATGGGCGGCACCGGCGGGGTGGGGGCGGGATTGGAGCACAAGAATACCGCAGTGCCGCGTCGTCGTATTCGCCCGCAGGGTCGAGATCAGGCGCAGTTGCGCCTCGTCGCGCGTTTCGACACCGGTCAGGGTCAGGATGAAGACATCGGGCAGCGCGTTCTGCCGGATACCGGTCAACGCGTCGCGGATGGTCGTCTGGCTGACAGCCCCCCGCAGACGTTTGCGTAGCTGGGTGACATGCACCTGTGTCTCTGCCTTGTCATGGCTGACGATCTGGAACGTGCCCGGGCGGGTGAAGGTGGCGGCGGTTTCTTCCAGCCCGAGCGGGAGGCACATCGCGTCCCGCATGGCCGTGGGGCTGGCCCCGTGGCCCGCGCGTATCATGCTGCGCACCCGTCCCAGAAACAGCTTGTCGCAGACAGGTTTGACCATCGCTTCCTGTGCGCCATTCGCCAGCAGGTGCAAACACAGCGCCGCGCCACCGCCCTCGGCCAAGGCAAAGACAGGTATCCGTGATGTCCGCGGCGACCCCGCGAGCATGGTGCATAGGTCCGTCGCATCCTGCCCGTCCAGATGATGCGCCGTGATGACCAGATCAGGCCCCGACCGGCGCGAGATGTCGACCGCCTGGGCCACAGTGGACGCCTGCCATACCTCGTAGGAGGCGGACGTGAGTTTGGTTTTCAACGCGATGCGGTTGGTCGCTACCGTATCCACAATCAGGACTTTACCGGGCACTTGTCTTCATTCTCCACTCACGTGTAACTGGCTTAAGCGCCCTTTGTTGCCGTGATTGGTTAACAAAGGGTTTCGTTTGGGAAACCGTGATGGAAATTAATATGATGAAGCTAGATGCCGCCGAGACGGTCGCCCTGCAGGCCTTGGCCTGGCTGGCCGCGAACGAAGACCTGATGCCCACCTTTATGGGATCAACGGGCGCATCTGCCGAAGACCTGCGCACGCAGGCCGGCGATCCGGTGTTTCTTGGCGCGGTTCTGGATTTCATCATGATGGATGATGCCTGGGTCACGGGATTTTGCGATACGGTGAACATCCCTTACGACCGCATTATGCAAGCCCGTCAGTCGCTTCCCGGCGGCGCGCAGATGAATTGGACCTGAAAATGATCAAAGCGCTGCTGTTCGACAAAGACGGAACCCTGTTCGATTTCGCCGCCACATGGGAGGCATGGGCCAATGCTTTTCTGACCCGGATCAGCAAGGGAGACGGAGAAAGAGCGGCTTTGCTGGGGCAGCAGATCGGCTTTGATTACGGGACGCAGAGATTCTCGCCCGACAGTATCGTTATTGCGGGCACACCGGGGGAGGTCGTAGATGCGCTGGCCCCCCATGTGGTCGAGATGGCGAAGACGGATCTCTTGGACCTGCTGAACCACGAGGCCGAAAACGCCCCTCAGGCAGAGGCGGTGCCGCTGGTTGCCTTGCTAGAGGCGTTCAAGGCACGCGGGCTGGTGCTTGGCGTCGCCACCAATGACGCCGAGGCACCCGCCCGTGCGCATTTGGGCGGCGCGGGGGTGACCGGATATTTTGACTTTATCGCCGGTTTCGATAGCGGCCACGGTGCAAAGCCCACGCCCGGGCAGCTCTTGGCGTTTGCCAAAGCCGTGGGGGTGGACCCGTCGGAAGTCGCGATGATCGGGGATAGCCTGCACGATATGGCGGCGGGCCGTGCGGCGGGTATGGCCTGCGTTGCGGTGCTGACGGGGCTGGCCACACGTCAGGACCTAGAAGGGGCCTCCGATGTGGTGCTGCCCGACATCGGCCATCTGCCCGCGTGGCTGGACGTGCAGAGGCATGACCCGCAGGGCTGACAGCTAGTTTGCATTTGAGACAAAACCAAAGCGCATTCCGCCGCGTCGGAGGTTTAGCCTTCGGTCTTTGTTAACTCTCCTCCGCCATCTTCCCCGTGAAACGGCGGAAAGGGGCGCGATGCACGGGCTGATCAACCATACGATCCAACGGTTCGTGCTGGATAGCTTTGGCCACCGTGTCTGGGCGCAGGTCGCCCTGCGCGCCGATCTTTGCGCCGTGATGGGCACGGCGGATTTTGAACCGATGCTTACCTATGACGATGCCATCACGCCGCGGGTTATCAACCGCCTGTCTGCCGTGATGAAACGCGCGATCCCCGATCTTCTGGAAGATCTGGGTGCATGGCTTGTGTCCAACCCCGACCGCGAAGGCGTGCGGCGCTTGCTGCGCTTTGGCGGCGACGATTTTGAAGAGTTCTTGTATTCGCTCAACGACTTGCCCGAACGGGCCACCCTCGCCGTGGAGGACCTGCAACTGCCCCAGATGGAGGTCGCGCAGCTTGATGACTGGCGCTTTACGCTCACCTGTCGCGGGAAAGTGCAAGGCTTTGGCTATGTGATGATGGGCGTGATGCGGGTGATCGCGGATGACTATGGCACATTGGCCCTGCTCGATTGCAAAGCCGCCCCACCGGAGGGGGAGGTGATTACCGTCACGATTATTGACCGGCACTACGCGCAGGGGCGCAGCTTTGATCTGGGTGCGCGCGGGTGACAGGTGGGGCAGCTTATGAGGCGGCATTAGATGTTCTATGCCCGATGCATGTGATCGTGCAGCCCTGCGGACGTATCCGGCATGTGGGCCCCACCATCCAAAAACTGCGCCATCGTGGCACTTGGATCGGGAGCAATTTTTTCGACCAGTTTGTCATGCGCCGACCCAATATGGCCGACAGTATTGCGCAAATTCGCCCAATGGCGGGGCGCAAGCTGCATCTGGCGTTGCACGACCGGCCCGAGCAGATTTTTAAAGGGGTTCTGGTCCCGCTGCCTTGTGGCGAAGATCAGATGGAAGGCTCGGAAACCGACTGTCTGATAAACCTGTCATTCGGGATATCGATCCTGAACGGCGTCCGCACCCATCGTCTGAGCAATGCCGATTTCGCGCCGACCGACCTTGCGGTCGAGATGCTTTATCTGATGGAGGCAAAATCGGCGGCGATGGCGGCATCGCGTGCGCTGAACCAGAAGCTTGAGGTCGCAAAGATCGCGGCGGAGGAGCAAGCGTTTACCGATACGTTGACCGGCTTGAAAAACCGGCGCGCGATGGATCACGTGCTGTCCCGGCTTGTCGCAGGGAACAAGGGGTTTGCCGTGATGCAGATCGATCTGGATTACTTCAAGGCGGTGAACGATAGCCTGGGCCATGCGGCGGGGGATCACGTGTTGCAAACCGCGGCCCGGATCATGGTGGAGGCAACAAGGGACATCGACACCGTCGCCCGCGTCGGCGGTGACGAATTTACCCTGCTGCTGCCAGGGGTTGCCGGCAGCGCGCATCTGGCACAGGTCGCCGAACGGATTATCACGCGACTGGAACAGCCGATCAAATTTGATGGCGCGGCGTGCCAAATCTCTGCCAGCATCGGCAGCATATGGGTCAAAGCGGGGCAGGACGCCGTGGTCGAGGATGTCCTGTCGGACGCCGATGCGGCGCTTTACCGCTCTAAGCAAGCTGGGCGTGCGCGGCACACGGTGCACGATGAAACTGTGTCAGACACCATGCAGAAGCGGAGGGAGAAACCACACGCGCTGCAGTAGATGTCGGCGCGCGCTGGGCATGCTGGCTGTGGTACGCGTCCTAAAAGCGGGGCCTGTAGAACTGCGGGCGTTCAATCTGCGCAATGCTTCAAGATTGTGCAGCTTGCCTTAAAACGCGCCGCAGGGGGCAGCGGCGACAGGATTATGGGGGCACCGCTTTTGGCTGCTCGTCACACGGGCGCGGCTGCGTTAGGGTTTTGGGAAAGGATATACAGGCAAGGCAGGACATTATGACGGACAGTGCCCGTTCTCTCGGCTCTCGGCTCAGCGCGGTGTTGGCAGAGGTCTATCCCGATCTGGATGCCGACATCCTGGCTAGCATGGTGCTTGATGCCTTCTGGCCCGAAGGGACAACCCGCCGCAAAAGAGGCCGAATTGCCGGCAATACGCTTTGGTCGGAACGTGACGCGCTGCTGATCACCTATGGCAACTCTATCGTGGACGGGGCGCATAAGCCGCTGGATTTGTTGAACGACTTCTTGCACCGCTACCTGCGCGGCACATTGAACAGTGTGCATATCCTGCCGTTCTTCCCCTATACCTCTGACGACGGGTTTGCGGTGTCCGATTTTCGCACGGTGAACCCGCAGCTTGGCGATTGGCCTGATATAAACCGCATCGCCGCCGATTTCACGCTGATGTCCGATCTGGTGCTGAACCATGTGTCCAGCCAGGGGAACTGGTTCAACGCCTACCGTCAGGGGCAGCCCCCCTATGACAAGTTCTTTTTCGAAGCCTCGCCGCAGGATGATCTGCGCGAGGTGGTGCGCCCGCGCACGACGCCGCTGTTGCAAGAGGTAGAGACCTCAAGCGGCCCGCGCCACGTCTGGTGCACTTTCAGCCATGACCAGATCGACCTTGATTTCCGCAACCCCGAGGTGCTGCTTGAGTTTTTGCGGATCATCCGCCTGCATGTGGATAATGGCGTGCAGATCATCCGGCTGGATGCGGTGGCGTTCTTGTGGAAGCAGATCGGCACCCCGTCGATCCACCTGCCGCAAACCCATGCGATTATCCGGCTGATGCGGTTGCTGTGCGACTATGCGCCGGAAAAGATCATCCTGCTGACCGAAACCAATGTGCCCAAGGCTGAAAACCTCAGCTATTTCGGGGCAGGGGACGAGGCCCATGCGATCTATAATTTCCCGCTGCCGCCGCTGATCTTGCATGCGATGATGTCGGGCAATGGGGCGCATCTACGGCGCTGGCAGCGCACGATGCCGCCGGCCCCCATGGGTTGCGCCTATCTGAACTTTACCGCCAGTCACGACGGCATCGGCATGCGCCCCGCCGAAGGGTTGCTGCCCGAGGATGAAAAACAACAGGTCATTGATACGGTGTTACAGGTCGGCGGGTTGGTGTCGATGCGCAGCCTGCCCGACGGCGGGCAAAGCCCGTACGAGCTGAACACGACCTTTTACGATGCGCTGTCGCGGACCTTTAAGGGCGAGGATGACCATCATCATGCACGGTTCATCTGTTCGCAGACCATCGTCATGTCGCTGGAGGGGATACCCGCCTTCTACATCCACGCCATGCTGGCGACGCCCAATGATCACGCGCAGGTCGAACATCGCGGGATGAGCCGCGCGATCAACCGACACCGATGGGATTACCCGAGCTTGCGCGACCGGCTGGCCGATGCGTCCAGCGCGCAGGCGCGCGTTTTGGGCGATCTGTCGGCGCGGCTAAAGGTGCGGCAGAAACAAAAAGCGTTTCATCCCAATGCGACGCAATTCACCGTGAACCTGCAAGATGACCGCGTGTTCGGCGTGTGGCGCCAAAGTCTGGACCGCAAACAGTCGATCTTTGCGCTGCACAACGTCAGCGACGCCTCTGTCGCGATTTCGGCGGCGGCACTGAACCTGATCGAGGATCAACCCTGGCAGGACCTGATCAGCGGTGATTTGATTGACGCTAGCGCGGATCACATCACGCTGGCCCCCTATCAATGCATGTGGATCACGAACCGGTTCTGACCCCGCCGCCCGCCCGGCCCCTAGCTAGTTGTATTCTGCGTCATCCGCTGCGGCGGCCTCGCGCAGATTGGCAAGGAACTCGGGCGCGGCGGCGTGGACGCGGTTCCACGTGGGGATAAAGGGGGTCTCGTGCGGGTTATCGAGAAAGAAGTGTCCCGCCCGCATAATATTCTCGGTAAAAAGCTCGATCGCGCGTTCTTCCTTGTGGCGGTCAATGCTGAGCCCGTTCATCTTGGCGTCGTTGTAGTAGGCATCCAGCAGGTCGAGCGCACAGCGATAATAGGTCGCCTTGAGCGTGCGAAAGACATTGGGCGTGAACACCGTGCCGTCTGCCGCGAGCTTGCGGAAAATCGCCTTGCAGATGTCGGTGGACATGCGGTTCAGCCCCGCATCGGCGTCGGCCTCGCTCAGATCTTGGTGCTTGTGGTCGTAGTCGTCGGCGATTTCGACCTGACAGACGGATTTCGGCGCGAGGTTGCGCCATGCCTCTGACAGCACGCCGATCTCCAGCCCCCAGTCGGAGGGGATACGCAGATCGGGCAAGATATTGGTGCGCATGGCAAATTCACCCGAGAGCGGATAGCGGAAGGCGCGCAGGTAATCGATATAGTCACGGTCGCCCACGACCTTTTTCAGTGCGATCAGCAGCGGGCTGACCAGCAGCCGCGTGACCCGCCCGTTCAGCTTGTCGCTGCCCACCCGCGCGTAATAGCCTTTGGCGACCTGATAGGGGAAATTCGCATTGGCGACGGGATAGATCAGCCGCGCCAGCAGGTCGTTGGTATAGGTCACGATATCGCAATCATGGATCGCCATCACCGCACTGTCCTGACAGGCGATCAGATAGCCGAGCGAGGACCAGACGTTCTTGCCCTTGCCTTGTTCCGCGGGGGCGAGGCCCATGTCTTTCAGCTGCGCGCCAAGCGCCAGCATCCGCGGGCTGTCGTTCCAGATCACGATGTGGTTCTGGTTGAGACCCTTGAAGAACTCTTTCGCATGGCGGAACTGTGCCTCGTCCGCGCGGTCCAGACCGATGATGATGCGGTGCAGATAGGTGACCTTGGACAGCTCTGCCAGAATGCGGGGCATCGCCTCTGTCTCTAGTTCGGAGTAGAGGCAAGGCAGGATCAGCGCCATTTTGCGGGTCTGGGCAAACGTCTCAAGCTCGTAGGTCATTTCGTCTAGCGAGCGGGTGCGCAGATTGTGCAGGGTCGCGATATTCCCGTTTTGATGAAAATCAGCCATGCTTTGTCATTCCTTAGTTCAGGTTAAGCCGCGCGATCAGGTCTAGCACGGCACCGTTCCATCCGGCAGGGCCGGGGAGCGTGGTGCGGATGATCCGGCCGGTGTCCTCACCGGGCAGCGGGGGCAGGGGGTCGCGGTGCGGGTTGGCGATAATGACGCCAAAGTCGGCTGCTTGCAGCATCTCTATGTCATTGGGGGCATCGCCAAGCGCCAGCGTATGGCGCGGCGCAAAGGCGTCGGTCAGCGCGGCCATCTGGTCGGCTTTGGTGCGCCCGTAGGAGAGGGTCAGAAACCGTCCCCCTTCGCGGGCATGGATACCGTGATCGTGCAGGGCGTCGATAAATGCGCCGCGCAACTCGGTGCTGCCCGACCAGATGCCGGGTTCGGAAAAGGCCCGCTCTGCCGCGTTGGCGGCGTCATTATGCGACAGGCCGGTGATCTGTGCGATCTGCGCTACGGTCATATCGCCGAACCCGCAAAACGGGTCGCGCAGCTCCGCAGGCAGGCTGTCGAGCGCGTGGCGCAGGCGCACGTAACTGTCCGTTTTGGGCATGTCAGTGCTGTCGGGCGGTAAAATACCGGCACCGTTTTCGATGATCGCGGGGCAGTGATCCCATGCCAGTTCGGCGCGAATCTCTGCGATCTCGGGCGCGGTTTTCGAGCTCGCCAACACCACTGCGGCCCCGATTTTGCGCAATGTATCCAGGGCCGGTGTGGCCGCATCCCAGCGATAGGAACTATGTGACAGCAACGTGCCATCAAGGTCGGTAAACACCAGCAGGGGTAAAGACATAGCCATAGACCAAGCGTGTGGTGCGGGACCGATTGTTGCAACTGGGTACAAGTGTTCATTGCGCGGTTTGCATTGTTTTTCTAGCTTTTGCCTAAAAAATGTGCAGAAACTGGACTGCGTGGATGCGCACGTATAAATAGAATCACATGGGCGCGTTCGGGGGGAGGGTCCGGTGTAAAAGAGGTCAGGTGACGTCGCGACCAAGGGCTCTGTTTTCACTCTGACAATAATTTTTATTGTTGACGTAAACAAAGTTGCGCGACAGTCTGAGCGCCAAGATACGCCAAAGCGTGCTTCGGGGGATTATTTGTCAACAACTGCGATACAGGCGGCGGCGCTTTCGCCGCCAGAGGGATTAGGCGACCGCATGCGGATGCAGCGTCATCGGATGGCGATGACATTGCAGCAGCTGTCGGCGGCCTCCGGTGTGTCGGTGGGCTATCTGAGCCAAGTGGAACGCGGCAACGCGACACCGACGCTTGGCACGCTCAGCCAGATCGCTGCCGCGCTTGACGTTGATGCGGATTTTTTCGTGCGGACCCCGCGCACGGTCGACAGCCTGACCCGCGGTGCCGCACGGCCCCGTTTCGCGGTGGCAGGATCGTCGATTGAATATGAACAGATCGGTGCCGAACGCGCGGGCCACGAGATGACATCCTATGTGATGAACGTGCCGCCCGGCTATGAATCCGAAACGGTGACCCATGTTGGCGAAGAGATCATCTATATCCTTGAGGGTGAGATCTCGCAGATGGTTGGCGAACGGGAGTATCTGATGACGGCGGGCGACAGCCTGCATTATCTGGGTACCACGCCCCATTGCTGGGCCAACAGAACAGACCGGCAGGCCCGCATCTTATGGGTCGGTCGCATGAAATACGATAAGTCCGGGGAAATCGGACAGAGTGAGGCCGCGCCGGCAGAGAGCTCGCGCGAAATGTTACCCCTCAGGCGTTAACCCTATCGCCCTCATCGGCCCAGAGAGGCCGTGGGGAGATAACACTTTACCAACTAGGAGAGTAAATCGAATGTCTTTCAAGAAAATCATGGCCACGGGCCTGCTGCTGAGCACGCTTGGCGTTGCGGCGCAGGCGCAGTCGCTGGTCTATTGCTCGGAAGGGTCGCCAGAAGGCTTTGACCCGGCCCTGTACACCGCAGGCACGACCTTTGATGCGTCCAGCCACCCGATCTACAACCGCTTGGCGGAATTCAAGGTCGGTACCACCGAAACCATTCCCGCGCTGGCCGAAAGCTGGGACGTGTCCGAAGACGGCAAGACCGTAACGTTCAAGCTGCGCAAAGGCGTCAAGTTTCACAGCAACGCCCAGTTCACGCCCACACGCGATTTTAACGCCGATGACGTGATCTTTAGCTTCGACCGTCAGGGCAACGCCGACAACCCCTACAACCAAGTATCGGGTGGCACTTGGGAATACTACGGTGCGATGTCGATGCCTGATCTGATCGAAAGCATCGAAAAGGTTGACGATTACACCGTTCAGTTCAACCTGACCCGCGCCGAAGCGCCGATCATTGCCAACATGGCGATGGACTTTGCTTCGATCGTGTCCAAGGAATATGCCGACGCGATGCTGGAAGCCGGCACGCCGGAAATGCTGAACCAGGCGCCTATCGGTACCGGCCCGTTCACCTTCCAAGCCTACCAGAAAGACGCCGTGATCCGTTACGTGCGCAACGACGAATACTGGGGTGACCCGGCGAAAGTCGAAGCGTTGATCTTTGCGATCACACCGGATGCCTCCGTGCGCTACCAGAAGGTACAAGCGGGCGAATGCCACGTCATGGCCTATCCGAACCCTGCGGACGTGCAGGCGATGAAAGACGCCGAAGATGTCGTCGTGATGGAGCAAGAGGGCCTGAACGTGGGCTATCTGGCGTATAACACGCAGATGCCTCCGTTCGACAACGCCAATGTGCGTAAAGCCTTGAACATGGCGATCGACAAGCAAGCGATCATCGACGTGGTGTTCCAGGGCTCCGGCGAAATCGCCAAGAACCCGCTGCCGCCGACAATGTGGTCCTATAACGACGCGATCGAGGACGACAAATACGATCCGGAAGCCGCGAAAGCCGCGCTGGAAGCCGAAGGCGTATCCGACCTGACGCTGAAAATCTGGGCGATGCCGGTCCAGCGTCCCTATAACCCCAATGCCCGCCGTATGGCCGAGCTGATGCAGGAAGACTTCTCGAAGGTCGGTGTCGACGTAGAGATCGTGTCCTACGAATGGGGTGAATACCTTGAGCGTTCCAAAGCGAAAGACCGCGATGGTGCCGTTCTGCTGGGTTGGACAGGTGACAACGGTGACCCCGACAACTTCCTCGCGGTTCTGCTGGGCTGTGACGGCGTAGAGAAATCCAACCGCGCACAATGGTGCAACGAGGAATTCGACGCGCTTGTTCAGGAAGCCAAGGTTCTGCCAACACAAGAAGAGCGTGCGCCGCTGTATGAAAAAGCGCAGGAAATCTTCAAGGACCAAGCCCCTTGGGCCACCATCGCGCATTCGGTTGTTTACATGCCAATGCGCCCCGAAGTTGAAAACTATGTTGTGCACCCGCTGGGTGGCCACATCTTCAACCAGGTTGGCCTGTCGCAATAACAGCGATGACAAAGCAATGGGGACGGTGCATGTCGCGCCGTCCCTTCCTTTATTCTAGGCCCCGGCCACGTTAACGAAAGGCGCAAGCCCCCCGTGTCAAAGAACCTCTCTCAACGTCTTGCCGACTATGCCGCTGTGGCCGCCGATCTGGGCGTCGATGCCGTGGCGCTGGTGCCCGGGCCCAATTTCTCGCGCGCTGTCGGCCAAAGCTTCATGAGCCACGAACGCCCCTTTGTTCTGGTGATCCCTGCGGATAAACCTGCGGCGGTGCTCTTGCCGAACCTTGAACTGGGCAGCTGGGACACGGTTGGCTTTGACGGCGCGGTGTTTGATTGGCGCGACCAGACCGGCTATGCCGATGCTTTTGCCGCGCTGACGCAGCATTTGGGGATCTCGTCGCTGGCGGTCGAAGGGCAGGTGATGCGCGTCTTCGTGCACCATGCGTTCAAACAGGCACAGCCCGATCTTACCATCACCGATGCAGAGCGCGAAATCTCTGCACTGCGGATGATCAAAACCCCCGAGGATATCGCCGCCCTGCGCGCGGCGATCGGCATTTCCGAACGCGCCCTTCAACGCACGCTGGACAGCGTCAAGCTCGGCCAGAGCGAGAAGCAGATCGAACAGACGCTGGTGCAGGCGCTTTTCGCGGAAGGGGCGGATGACCTGTCCTTTGGTCCCATCGTGGCCGCCGCGGATGGCTCGGCCCGCCCCCATGCCCATGCGCGCGAGGATTACGCGGTCAAGGCGGGCGATGCGCTGCTGCTGGACTTTGGCGCGCGCAAGAACGGCTTTGCCGCCGACATCACCCGCACCGTTTTTCTGGATCACGTCACCGACGAGGGGCGCGATGTCTATGACACCGTGCTGCGCGCCAATATGGCCGGGCTTGCCGTGACCCGCGCGGGGGTGACCGCGCATGACATCGACGATGCTGTGATCTCTGTGCTGGAAGCCTCGCCCTATGGGGACCGCATCCGCACCAAGACCGGCCACGGTCTGGGCCGCGAGGTCCACGAGGCCCCCTATATCATGCGGGGCAACCACATGACTTTACCCGCCGGAACGGTTTACACCAATGAACCCGGCCTCTACGAGATCGGAAATTTCGGCGTGCGCATCGAGGATGACGTGCTGATTACCGACGACGGCTATGAAACGCTGACCAACTTCCCCAAAGAGCTGATGGTGATAAAATGCTGAACTATGTTCTGGGACGACTGCTGACGTTCATCCCGACTTTCATCGGGGTGACGCTGATCTCCTTCGGATTCATCCGCGCGCTGCCGGGCGACCCCATCCAGGTTATGGCGGGCGAGCGCGGCATCTCTGATGAACGCTATGCCCAACTGGCCAAACAATTCGGCTATGACCAGCCGATCTATGTCCAATTCTGGGACTATCTGACCGGCGTGCTTCAGGGCGATCTGGGCAATAGCTTTGTCACCAAACGCCCGGTGTTCGACGAGTTTTTCACCCTCTTCCCAGCCACGCTTGAGCTGGCGGTCTGCGCGATGATCTTTGCCATCGCCCTTGGCCTTCCGGCGGGGGTGATTGCGGCGGTGAACCGGGGCAAGTTCTTTGACCGGGCGCTGATGTCCACGGCGCTGGTGGGCTATTCGATGCCGATCTTCTGGTGGGCGCTGCTGCTGATCATCGTCTTTTCGGGCAACCTGCAATGGACACCTGTGTCGGGGCGGATCGATCTGCTGTATTATTTCCCCAACCCCACCGGCTTTATGCTGATCGATAGTCTGGCGTCGGGTCAGAAGGGGGCGTTCCTGTCAGCGGTGCGCCATCTGGTTCTCCCAACGATCGTGCTGGGGACAATCCCGCTGGCCGTGATCGCACGCCAGACGCGGTCGGCCATGCTGGAGGTTCTGGGCGAGGATTACATCCGCACCGCCCGCGCCAAGGGCATGTCTCCGGGGCGGATCAACGGCATCCACGCCCTGCGCAACGCGCTGATCCCCGTGATCACCGTGATTGGTCTGTCGGTCGGCACATTGCTGGCCGGTGCGATCCTGACCGAAACCATCTTTAGCTGGCCGGGCATCGGCAAGTGGATGGTCGATAGTATTTTCCGCCGCGATTACCCCGTGGTTCAGGGCGGGCTGCTGCTGATTGCTGTGATGGTGATGGTCGTGAACCTGACCGTCGACATGCTTTACGGCGTCATCAACCCCAAAATCAGAAAGCGATAACATGGACGACGCACTCTCTGCCGAAGCCGCAATGGTCCAGGAACGTCCGGGCCGCTTGCGCGAATTCTGGTTCTACTTCCGCGAAAACCGCGGCGCTGTCATCGGGCTGTGGATCTTTGCGGTCTTTGCCTTTCTGGCCCTGTTCGGCCCGTGGGTCGCCCCCCATGACGCAACCGAGCAATTCCGCGCCGCCACCCTACAGCCCCCCGCGTGGCAAGAGGGCGGCAGCTGGACCCATATCCTGGGTACCGATCCGCTCGGGCGCGATATGCTGTCGCGTCTGATTGTGGGCGCGCGTTATTCCTTCTTTGTGGGGGTCGTCGTTGTCTCTATCGCGGCGACCGGCGGGATCATCATCGGTCTGATCGCGGGCTTTGCGCCTAAATGGGTCGATAGCATCATCATGCGTGTCATGGATATTGTGCTGGCGTTCCCGTCTCTGCTGCTGGCGCTGGTGCTGGTGGCGATCCTCGGGCCGTCGCTGACCAACGCGATGATCGCCATCGCGATTGTATTGCAGCCCCACTATGTGCGCCTGACCCGCGCCAGCGTGCTGTCGGAACGTCAAAAGGATTACGTGACCTCGGCCCGCGTGGCGGGGGCAGGGATCTTCCGGCTGATGTTCGTCACCGTGCTGCCCAACTGCCTCGCGCCGATCATTGTGCAGGCCGCGCTGTCATTCTCGACCGCGATCCTTGATGCCGCGGCCTTGGGCTTTCTGGGGATGGGGGCGCAGCCGCCCACACCTGAATGGGGCACGATGCTGGCCGAAGCGCGCGAGTTCATCCTGCGCGCCTGGTGGGTCGTGACCTTCCCCGGCGTGGCGATCCTTGTGACCGTGCTGGCGATCAACCTTATGGGTGACGGCCTGCGCGACGCGCTTGATCCGAAACTGAAACGGAGCTGAGCCATGACACTTTTGCGTATCAGAAACCTAAGCGTTGATTTCGCCACGGCCTCGGGCAAGTTCCGGGCGGTGGACGGTGTCGACCAAGATGTGAACGAAAGCGAGATCCTCGCGATTGTGGGGGAAAGCGGGTCGGGAAAATCCGTGTCGATGCTGGCGCTGATGGGGCTGCTGCCCTGGACCGCCACCGTCACCGCGGACGAGCTGACCTTTGACGGGCACAACCTGCTGACGATGGACGCCAAGGCGCGCCGCAAGATCGTCGGCAATGATCTGGCGATGATCTTTCAGGAGCCGATGTCATCGCTTAACCCCTGTTTCACCGTGGGCTGGCAAATCCGCGAGGCCCTGCGGGTGCATCTTGGCATGGGCCGCCGCGAGCGTCAGAAACGCGCGATCGAGCTGTTTGAACAGGTCGGCATCCCCGATCCCGAAAAGCGCCTGTCGGCCTTCCCGCACCAGATGTCGGGCGGGATGAACCAGCGGGTGATGATCGCCATGGCGATCGCCTGCAAGCCCAAGCTGTTGATCGCCGATGAACCTACCACGGCGCTCGACGTGACCATTCAGGCGCAGATCCTCGATCTGCTCGCATCCCTGCGCGAGGAAACGGGCATGGGGCTGGTGTTGATCACGCACGACATGGGTGTTGTTGCGGAAACCGCCGAACGGGTCAGCGTGCAATATGCGGGCCAGAAGATCGAAGAGCAGCCGGTGATCCCGCTGTTTGACGCGCCGCACCACCCCTATACCTCGGCGCTGCTGGATGCGCTGCCGGAACGGGCGACTGAAAAGCGGCTGCCGACCATTCCGGGCGTGGTGCCGGGGCAATTCGACCGCCCCGCAGGATGCCTGTTTTCGCCACGCTGCAAGTTCGCCAACGCCAAATGCAAGTCCGAAGCGCCGCCCGCCTTGGGCGCTGATCTGGGCTATGCGCGTTGTTTCTACCCCTTGAACACAGACGAAAGGGTCGCATCATGACCGCACCTGTGATGACTGCAACGGCGCTAGAGCGTCACTATGAAGTCGGCGGCGGGCTGTTTCGCAAGCCGCGTACGCTCAAGGCCGTGGGCGGGCTTGATTTCGCGCTGTATCCCGGCAAGACGCTGGCCGTCGTCGGCGAAAGCGGCTGTGGGAAATCGACCTTGGCGCGGATGGTCACGATGATCGAAGACCCGACCGCCGGATCGCTGACACTGGATGGCAAACCCGTGGTCCGCGAAGACTGGGCATCGCTGCGCAAATCGGTGCAGATCGTGTTCCAAGACCCCTATGGCTCGCTCAACCCGCGCCAGCGGATCGGCGCGATCCTCGAGGAACCTCTCAAGATCAACCGCCCCGACATGAGCAGCAAGGAGCGTACCGCCAAAGCGCGCGAGATGCTCGGGCTGGTGGGCTTGCGGCCTGAACATTTTGACCGCTATCCGCATATGTTTTCCGGCGGGCAACGCCAGCGGATCGCGATTGCGCGGGCGTTGATGCTGGACCCCAAAGTGCTGGTGCTGGACGAGCCTGTGTCCGCGCTGGACCTGTCGATCCAGAGCTCGGTGTTGAACCTGTTGGTCGATCTGCAGGAACGTCTGCAACTGGCCTATCTGTTCATCTCCCATGACCTGAGCGTCGTGCGTCACGTGGCGGATGAGGTGATCGTAATGTATCTGGGGCGCGCGGTCGAACGCGGTAGCCGCGATGATGTGTTCGGTGCGCCGTTCCACCCCTATGCCAAGGCGCTGCTGTCGGCCACGCCCCAAGCGGACCCACGCGGCGCGAAAGAGCGGATCAAGCTGCAAGGCGAACTGCCGTCTCCACTGGCGATCCCCGATGGCTGCCCCTTTGCGCCACGGTGCTGGAAAGTGCGCGACAAATGCCGCGCCATGCGGCCCGAACTGCCGCAGGGGCATCATGCCGCGGCGTGTTTCTTTCCTGAAAACGGTGGCACCCCGGCCTAGGGCCGGGGGCGTCCTCGTTTATCTCGCGCGCGTCAGATCAACTGGCGCTTGCGTCGGCGCAAAGCTGCAGCCCGGCGCGCACATGGTCGCGGCGCGAGACGTGGCTGGCCGTCAGACCCTGGGCGGCAAGCCCGCGTGCATAGAGCGGGGCGAGCGGGCTGTCGGACAGGATGACCACCTCGCGGCCCAGCCAATAGGCGCGGGCACCGGCCAGCTCTAGCCCGATCAGCAAACCCATCAGCCGTGACCAGCCTGCGTCCGTCGTGGGGCTGTCGATGGTGGCGTGCGCCGAAATCTCGGCCAGCGCGGTGGCAAAGATTTGCGGGCGAGCCATGACATCATTCACGGCGGCGTCGAAAGTATCCTCATCCAACGCACCACCGACAACCGCCTTGGAGAGCAGGGCCGTAGCGGACAGTTGCGCGGCCATCATGGGGGTGAGAAAACTTTGAAAACTGACGACCTCGCGGGCGCTGATGTGGGCCCATGTGGACTGCGCATCAAGGCAACAGATCACCCCGTCAAACTCGGGCGCTGCCTGAAGGTAGCCCGCAACCGCCGTCTCGGCCCCTTGCGTGATCTGGGGTGGGCTGGCCTGTTTCAGGCCGGGCACCGCGCGCAGTTCCAGCCGCGGGTCATCAACCTCTAGAACAAGCACCCCGCCCAAGGGCTCTGCCGGAACGGGGCGCAGGCTGCTGGCGGGCAGGGCGGGCAGCCCCGCGACGATCACCGGCAAACGCTGTTGGTCCGACAGATAGGGCGACAGTAAATCCGTCAGGGCCGCGACAAAGCCGTCTTCGGTAGGCAAGGCAGCGACCGGCCCGTCGGCCTGGGCCAGCACATCGCCGCGTGGATCATGCACCCACAGATGCATATGCCCATCCGCGACATCGACCCCGATCCACGCGGGGCTTGCACCGCTCACGCGCGGGGGCCTGTTAAGAGGGGAATGGGAAAATAGGGGGTGCCGATCATGGGGTGTCTCCTTGCCTGAGCCGCGTCTTGCCGCGCGGTCGTGTAGAAATCGGGTTGCATCAAAGGGCGCAATCGCGCTCTATTACGCGATCAACAATAAACATAACGGGAGTTCCTCTGCCATGAAAGTTCTTGCAGCAACCACCGCGCTTACCCTGTCCCTTGCCAGCAGCCTTGCTGCCGCAAGCTGTGACGAGATCACCTTTTCCGACGTAGGTTGGACCGACATCACCGCGACCACTGCCGCAACCACCGTCGTGCTGGACGCTTTGGGCTATGAGACAGACGTGAAAATCCTTTCCGTTCCAGTGACCTACACGTCGATGGCCGCAGGCGACGTGGATGTGTTTCTTGGCAACTGGATGCCCACGATGGAGGCCGACATCGCCCCCTACCGCGAGGATGGCAGCGTTGACACAGTGCGCGCGAACCTGACTGGCGCGAAATACACGCTGGCCGTGAACAAAGCCGCCGCTGATATGGGGATCAAGAATTTTGCCGATATCGCCGCTAATGCAGACGCGCTAGACGGTCAGATCTATGGCATCGAGCCGGGCAATGACGGCAACCGCCTGATCCAGTCGATGATCGACGACAACGCCTTTGATCTGGCCGAGTTCGAGGTCAAGGAATCGTCGGAGCAGGGGATGCTGGCACAGGTCAAACGCCTGTCCGCCAAGGGCGAGCCTATCGTCTTCCTTGGTTGGGAACCGCACCCGATGAACGCGAACTTTGATCTGACCTATCTGGAAGGCGGGGACGATTTCTTTGGCCCCGATCTGGGCGGTGCGACCGTGCACACAAACACCCGCGCCGGTTTTGTCGAGGAATGCCCCAACGTGGGCAAGCTGCTGACCAATCTGGAATTCACCCTCGCTATGGAGAACGAGATCATGGGTGCCATTCTGGATGACGGCGAAGAGCCCCGCGATGCGGCGACAGCCTGGATCAAGGCGAACCCTGATGTGCTCGACACATGGCTGGACGGCGTGACCACCGTGGACGGTGGCGACGCGATGGCGGCCGCCAAGACCATCGTCGAGTAATCCACCCTTAGGATGTGAAAAGGGCCTGCCATCGGGCGGGCCCTTTTTGCCATCATCGCATGATACCAGCCTCCGGAGGTTCCCATGAACTGGCTCACCGATAACAAGATCCCGATTGATGACGCCGCAGAGGCGGTTTTTGATTGGCTGCTGATCAACGCCGGTTGGCTGTTCGACGGGCTGGCCGTCGCGATGGAGTGGTTGATTGACGCGATCCTCTGGGTGCTGCAAACGCCACATCCGCTGATCGTAATCGCTGTCTTTGGCGCGTTGACCTGGGCGATCCAGCGCAACTGGAAAACCCCGCTGCTGATCGTGTTGGGGTTTTTGTTCATCCTCAATCAGGATTACTGGGAAGAAACCACCGAAAGCCTGACGCTGGTGCTGTCGGCCTGTGTGGTCTGCATGGGCGTCGGCGTTCCCATCGGCATCGCCGCGGCGCATCGACCACGCATGTATCGCTATATGGCACCAGTGCTGGACCTGATGCAGACGCTGCCCACCTTCGTCTATCTTATTCCCGCGATTGTCTTTTTCGGCATCGGCATGGTGCCGGGGCTGATCGCGACGGTGATCTTTGTCCTGCCCGCGCCGATCCGGTTGACGCAGCTTGGTATCGCCTCCACCCCCAAGGCGCTGCTTGAGGCCGCGCAGGCCTTTGGCGCGAAGCCCAGCCAGACCCTGTGGAAGATCGAACTGCCCTATGCGCTGCCGCAGATCATGACCGGTCTGAACCAGACGATCATGCTGTCGCTTTCGATGGTGGTGATCGCGGCCCTCGTGGGGGCGGATGGCCTTGGCGTGCCGGTGGTGCGCGCGCTTAATCAGGTGAACACGGGGCTTGGCTTTGAATCGGGGCTGATCATCGTCGTGGTCGCCATCATGCTGGACCGGATGCTACGGGTGACACGAAAATGAGCGATCAAATGACCAACCCCGCAAACGCCGTCGAATTCGACAATGTGTCCATCGTCTTTGGCCCGAAACCGGCCAAGGCGTTGCCCTTGATGGATGCCGGACAAGACCGTGCCGAAATCGAGGCCGAGACAGGGCAGATCCTCGGGGTGCATAACTGCACGCTTGACGTCAAACAGGGCGAGATCCTTGTGCTGATGGGTTTGTCCGGCTCGGGCAAATCCACCTTGCTGCGCGCGGTCAACGGGTTGAACCCGTTGGTGCGTGGATCGGTGCGGGTGCATGATGGCGACTGGAGCTGTGACGTCACCGCCAGCTCTGCCGCTGATCTGCGCCGCGTGCGCCGCGAATGTGTGTCGATGGTGTTCCAGCAGTTCGGATTGCTGCCGTGGCGCACGGTGCGCGACAACGTGGCGCTTGGGCTGGAACTGGCCGATGTCCCCAAACGCGAACGGCTTGAACGCGCAGAGGCGCAGCTTAGGCTTGTCGGGCTGGCCGATTGGGCCGACCGCAAGGTCAGCGAACTGTCGGGCGGGATGCAGCAACGCGTGGGGCTGGCTCGCGCCTTTGCCACCGAGGCCCCGATCCTGCTGATGGACGAGCCTTTCTCGGCCCTTGATCCGCTGATCCGCACCCGTCTGCAGGACGAGCTGCTTGATCTGCAGCGCGAGTTGAAACGCACGATCATCTTCGTCAGCCATGATCTGGACGAAGCCTTCAAACTGGGCGGGCGCATCGCGATTATGGAGGGCGGGCGCATCGTGCAATGCGGCACCCCGCGCGAGATTTTTTCGAACCCCGCGTCGGACTATGTGGCGGAATTCGTGGCCAATATGAACCCGCTTGGTGTGCTGACGGCCCGCGATGTGATGGGCCCGCCCGCCGCGACATCGGACGGGGCCGTCGCCGCCGAGACGCCGGTGGCCGAGCTGATTGGCAAGATCGGCGATGATGCGCAGGCGATCCCCGTGGTCGAGGACGGAGAGACGATCGGCACCGTGACCGCAGGCAGTATCGTATCGCGCTTGCAGTCCGAATGATGCTTTGACCTCAGGCGCTTGGCGGGTCATCACTACGCCACAGGACCGCTCAGCGCAGGGGATGACAGGATGACGGATCAGGAAAGCTCGGGCCGCCAGAGCAATGCACTTGGCGTGGCGGGCGTGCTTTTTGCGGGCATCGTTTGGGGCACCACCGGCACCGCCGCGACCTTTGCCCCTGACGTGAGTGCTGCGGCGATCGGTGCCGCGGCGATGGGGATCGGCGGCATCGGGCAGGCGCTGCTGGCGCTGCGGGGCATCGCCCATGCGCGTGCGCAGCTTTGGCAGCAGCGTGGGTTGCTGCTGCTGGGGGCTTTGGCGGTGATGATCTATCCGCTGGCGTTCTATGGCTCCATGCGGTTGGCGGGGGTGACCATCGGGACCGTCGTCACCATCGGCACCGCGCCCCTGTTTGCCGCGCTGATCGAATATGTGATGGAGCGATCTTTGCTGACCCTTCGGTGGAGCCTTGGCGCGCTGGCGGGCGTGGCGGGCATGGTGCTGATCTGTCTGGCCGAGGGCGGGCATGGGGCTGTGGGGGGCACCAATGTGCCACTGGGGGTCGTGCTGGGGCTGCTCGGCGGGTTTACCTATGCGCTTTATAGCTGGACGGCGCGCGCGATGATGCTGCGCGGCCTGCGGTCTTCGGTGGCCATGGGGGCCACCTTTGGACTGGGCGGGCTGATGCTGATGCCTGTGCTACTGGCGACCGGTGGCCCGCTGCTGGCCTCGTGGGGCAATGCGGCGGTCGGGCTTTATATGGCGTTTGTGCCGATGTTTCTGGGCTATATCTGTTTCGGCTACGGGCTGTCGCGGGTGCGGGCGAGTACGGCCACGACCCTGACGCTGATCGAGCCGGTGGTCGCAGCACTGCTGGCCGTTGTCGTGGTGGGCGAACGCTTACCCCCCCTTGGCTGGGCGGGCGTCGGGCTGGTTGTGCTTTGCCTGCTGGTGCTGACCGTGCCCACGGGGCGGGGCGCGCAGCCGGTGGCTCCGATCCCGCCCAAGTAGTATCGGATTCGACTGACGCAGCGACATGGGTAAAATTCTTGCGCTTTTGCTACCTACATCGCGGCGTTTTGGTCTAGAAGCATCGCCAAGCCGCCCCATGCCCCGCCATGGCCCCGGTAGATTGCAATGACGACCTTACCAAAAAGGACCGCCACAGATGAGCGCCACAGCCCGCAAGACCGCCCCCATGCCGACGGATATTCTGGCCCGCAAAGGGGGGGCTCCGCTGGTGAGCCTGACCGCCTATACCACGCCGATGGCGCAAGTGATGGATGGCATTTGCGATTTTGTGCTTGTGGGCGATTCAGTGGGGATGGTGCTGCACGGGCTGCCCTCGACGCTGGACGTCACGATGGAGATGATGATCCTGCACGGTCAAGCGGTGCGGCGCGGGCTGACCCAGTCGATGCTGGTGATCGATATGCCTTTCGGCAGCTACGAGCAAAGCCCGGTCCAAGCCTTTGAGAACGCGGCACGTTTGATGCGCGAAACCGGTGCCGGCGCGGTCAAGCTTGAAGGCGGCGAGGTGATGGAAGACACCATCGCCTTCCTGACCAGACGCGGCATTCCGGTGATGGCGCATATCGGCCTGACGCCGCAGTCGATCCACACGCTTGGCGGGTACAAGGTGCAGGGGCGCGGTGCGGCCGCCACGCAGCTGATGGCCGATGCGCAGGCGGTGACACGGGCAGGGGCCTTTGCCGTGGTGCTTGAGAAAGTGCCGCAGGCTTTGGCGGACCAGATCACTGAAACGGTCGCCATTCCGACCATCGGCATCGGTGCGTCAGCACAATGCGACGGGCAAATTCTGGTGGTCGATGACATGCTGGGGCTGTTCACCGCCTTCAAGGCGAAATTCGTAAAACGCTATGCCCATCTGGGCGATGACGCAAAGGCCGCGGTGCAGGCCTATGCCGATGAGGTCACGGCGCGATCGTTCCCCGGACCCGAGCATGTATTTTCTGACGAGGTTTCCAAAACATGACACCCGAAATTATCCGCACGCTGGTTGAACTGCGCAGCAAGGTCGCCGGATGGAAAGCCGCGGGCGAAAGTGTCGCCGTGGTGCCGACGATGGGCGCGCTGCATCAGGGGCACCTGAGCCTCGTGCGGGCCGCAAAAGAGGCGTGCGACCGTGTGATCGTGACGATCTTCATCAACCCCAAACAATTCAACAACCCTGACGACTACAAGAACTACCCCCGCACCGAGGAAGAGGACGCGCGCAAGCTGATCGCGCTGAAGGCGGATGTCGTCTATGTGCCCGATGGGGAACAGATGTACCCCAACGGTTTCGCGACAACTGTGTCGGTCGAAGGCATCACCCAAGGGCTGTGCGGGGCGCATCGGGCAGGGCATTTCGACGGGGTGGCCACCATCGTGACCAAACTTTTTACCCAGACCCAGGCGGACAAGGCATTCTTTGGCGAAAAGGATTATCAGCAGCTTCAGGTGGTGACCCGTCTGGCGCGGGATCTGGACCTGCCGATAGAGGTGATCGGTTGCCCCACCATCCGCGAGGAGGACGGTCTGGCCATGTCCTCGCGCAACCTGCTGCTGTCGGATCGCGCCCGCACCTGGGCCCCCGAACTTCACCGCGCGATGGAGGAGATGTCAGAGGGGCTGCTTGCCGGTGGCGATCTCGAAACGCTCCGCGCGGCGGCAGTGTCGCGGGTGGAACGTGCGGGCTTTACGCAGGTGGAATACCTTGACCTGCGATCTGCTGACCAGTTGGAGCTGATGACCACGCCCGACCGCCCCGCACGTCTGTTGGCCGCCGCATGGCTGGCCGGTGTGCGGCTGATCGACAATATCGCCGTCGGTTAAATCGCTCTGGAACATGCAATAAAGCGGGGCCCGCGAAGGCCCCGCTGATCGTTTGGCTTGAAATGGGTCGGCGTTACTTGCCGCCGATGCTGAGGGCAGAGGCCATACCGGGGGCTTTGGATTCCCCGCCCAGCTTCTCGCGCACACCGGCCTCGATCTTGTCGCCGGTGTCTTTGTCGATGTTGCGCCAGTATTCAAAGGCACGGACCAGCACCTTTTCGCTGACACCGTCGCACAGGTGCCCCACCACATTCGACACCAAACGTTCGCGGGCATCGGCATCCATCACCTCGCGGACAAGCTTGCCGGCCTGGCTCCAATCATCGTCATCGGGGCGCAGGGTATAGGCCTGACGCACCATGTCGCCATCGGAATACCACAGGCCCGCTTCATGCTGATGCGGCTGCGCAGAGGGCCCACCATATGAGTTGGGCGCGTATACCGGATCAGACACTTTTTCAGTCCGGCCCGCACCATCTTTTGAATAGCTATGGGTCGGCGATACGGGTTTATTGACCGAAATCTGCTTGTAGTTGACACCCAGCCGCGCGCGGTGCGCGTCCGCGTAGGAAAAACCCCGTGCCAACAGCATCTTGTCTGGCGACAGACCCACGCCCGGCACCATATTGTTCGGCTCGAATGCGGCCTGTTCGATCTCTGTATGGAAATCGGTGGGGTTGCGGTTCAGGGTCAGCTTGCCGACCTCGATCAGCGGGTAGTCCTCGTGCGGCCAGACCTTGGTCAGATCAAACGGGTTGATGCGATAGGTCTTGGCATCCTCGTAAGGCATGATCTGCCATTTGAGCGTCCAGCTCGGGTAGTTCCCGTCGCGGATGTTGTTGAACAGATCGGCGCGGTGGTAGTCGCCGTTGGTCCCCGCCAGCTTGTCGGCTTCATCCTGGCTAAGGTAGGCATTTCCGTCGCCCTGATCGGTGTGGAAGTGGAACTTGACCCAGAACTTTTCACCCTCGGCGTTGACTAGCGAATAGGTGTGGCTGGAATATCCGTTCATCTCGCGCCAGTTTTTCGGAATGCCACGGTCGCCCATGAGATAGGTCACCTGATGCGCGCTTTCGGGCGAGAGCGTCCAGAAATCCCACTGCATATCGTGGTCGCGCATGTTGTTATCCGCACGGCGCTTCTGGCTGCGGATGAACTGCTGGAACTTGATCGGATCGCGGACAAAGAAGATCGGGGTGTTGTTGCCGACCATGTCAAAGATGCCTTCGTCGGTGTACATCTTGACCGAGAAGCCGCGCGGGTCGCGCCATGTGTCCGGGCTGCCGCGTTCGCCTGCCACGGTCGAAAACCGCATCACCACATCGCATTTCGCGCCGGGCTGGAAGATATTCGCCATCGTGTATTTCGACACGTCTTGCGTCGTCTCGAAGGTGCCAAATGCGCCCGAGCCCTTGGCGTGGGGCTGGCGCTCTGGAATACGTTCACGGTTAAAATTCGCCATCTGTTCAAGCAGATAGTGGTCATTCAGCACGATCGGGCCATCGGGGCCAACGGTCAGCGAATGTTCATCGCTTTGAACGCGAATGCCGGCGTCTGTGGTTGTGGGAGGGGTTTGCTTCTTGTCGGTCATCTGTAGCTACTCCTTCAGGGTCCACAGGCAAAACCTGTAGCGTGACGGATGGTTCCCGACCAAATGCGTAAGGAGTTGGATAGAGCTGTGGCCGCTTGGCGCGCTTAATGGGTCGCCGTGTGAAAGCGGATCACCTGCGCGTTGTCCGCCGGATCGACAAGGAAATGCCCGCAGACGCCAAAGACCTCGCGCAGGAGGGTTTCTGTCATGATCTCGGAGGGGGTGCCGATGGCGCGCAGCTTGCCCTCTTGCAAGACGCAGATCCGGTCGCAGAGCGTGGCTTGGTTCAGGTCGTGCAGGGCGATGATCGCCGTTGTCGGCAGGCGCTGGATCAGCTCAAGGATCGACAGTTGGTGGCGGATATCCAGATGGTTCGTCGGCTCGTCCAGCAGCAGCACTTGCGGCCTTTGGGCCAGTGCACGGGCGATATGAACGCGCTGTTGTTCACCGCCCGACAGCGTGTGCCAGTGGCGGTCGCCAAACCCCGACAGATCCACATCCGCCAGCGCCTGCGTGACGATGGCATCATCCTGACGGCTCCACCCGCGCAGGGCGGACAACCACGGGGTGCGGCCCAGTTCAACGGCGTGGCGCACAGTGATGCGATCTGCGGTATCGGCGTGTTGTTCGACCAGGGCCAGCCGCTGCGCGATATCGCGCTGGCGCATCTTTGCAAGCGGTGCGCCGTCCAGCTCGACCCGCCCGCGCGAGGGTTTCTGAATACCGGCAAGCATATGAAGCAACGTGGATTTGCCGGACCCGTTCGGCCCGATCAGCCCCAGCTTTTCGCCCGGACGCAAGGACAGGGACACGTCATTGACGATGGCGCGGTTGCGCACCCGCCAGCCCAGTTCGTGACAGGACAGAATCATGGCGACGTCCTTTTGCCAATCAGGATCAGTGCAAAGACGGGCGCGCCGACCAAAGCGGTCACCACGCCGATGGGCAGCACTTGGCCCGGTACAATCACCCGCGAAACCACATCGGCAAAGACCAGAAACACCGCCCCCGCCAGTGCGGAAGCAGGCACAAGGATCGCATGACGGTGCCCTACGACGATGCGCATGGCATGGGGAATCACCAGCCCGACAAAGCCGATCGCACCCACCACCGAGACCATTACCGCCGTGACCAGCGCCGCCGTGCCGATCAGCAGCAGCTGCACGCGGCGCACCGGAATGCCCAAGGACGCGGCGCTGTCGCTGCCGAAGGTAAAGGCATCCAGCGCGCGGGCGTGCCACAGACAGGCCAGCAGACCGATCATCGCCGCGGGCAGGGCGCTTAGTACATCGGGCCAGCGCACGCCCGACATATTCCCCAAAAGCCAGAACATGATGGCACGGGCCTGTTCGGCATTGGCCGACTTCGTGATCATCAGCGCGGTCAGGGCGTTAAACATCTGGCTGCCCGCGATACCGGCCAGCACGATCACGCCCGCGGCCCGCAGGCCCACACCACCGCCCGCCGCCTGCGCCAGCAAGGCGACAAAAGCGAAAGCCACTAGCGCCCCGCTGAACGCACCGATAGACAGCGAAATGGCACCCCCCCCCAGCCCGAGGATGGTCACCGCAACAGCGCCCGTGGACGCCCCCGCAGAGATGCCCAGCAGATAGGGGTCCGCCAGCGCATTGCGCAGCAGTGCTTGCAACACGACGCCCGACAGCGCCAGACCGGCGCCACAGCACATCGCCACCACGGCCCGCGCCATGCGGTAGTTCCACACGATGCCCTCGTCGATCTTGTCGACCGCATAGCCCGCGTTCAGCGCCTTGTTGGCCAGCACCTTCAGCACCACCAGCGGCGGGATAGAGACCTCGCCGATGGCCGCACCAAACAGCAATGCGGCCAGCAGCACCGGCGGGATGATCACCCACCAGTGCCACTGCGGCCTGCGCATCACAGAGCGGTCGATTGCGGTCATTCGGCCAGATCGAAACCGGACAGCGCGTCAGCCATCGTTTCCAGCGCATAGATCGCACGCACGGTCGGGTCCATCGCATGGGCGTCCATGGTGATGATGCGGCCCTCTTTCACCGCGGTCATCTCGCGGGCGACGGGGTCGTTCATCAGGAAGGTGCGCTTTTTCTCGATGTCATCCGCGGGGAAGCGGCGACGGTCCATTTTGGCGAGCACGATGAAGGTCGGGTCGGATTTCGCCAGAGTCTCCCATCCGACCAGCGGCCATTCCTCGGCCGAGGTCACGACGTTTTCAACGCCAAGCTTGTCCATCATATAGGCGGGCACACCTTGTTGACCTGCCACATAAGGGTCCGCCGCCATCTCGGACGACGAGAACCAGAACAGCGCCGAGGTGCCTTGCGGCAGGTTCAGCGATTTGGCTTTCTCGACGGCCTTTGCCTCACGCGATTGCAGGTCTGCCAGCAGCGTGGCACCGGCGTCTTGCGCGTTATAGATCAGGGCGAGCTCTTCGATGCTGGTATACAGCTGCTGGGTCGTGAACAGTTCAGATCGCGTGCCGTCCGCGCCGACAGAATTATCCTTGGCCGCGCAATCGGTGGGCATCACATAGGTCGGCACGCCCACCTCGTGAAAGCTGTCGCGGGTGCCGACCATACCTTCGGGGCCGACGTGCCATTCATACATCACGGTGACCAGATCGGGGCGTTTGCCCAACACGCTTTCAAAGCTGGGGTCGTTATCCGCCAGCCGTTCAATCGCATCGTTGGTGTCTTTGAACTCTGGCAAAACGGGGCTGAACCAGACAGAGGTTCCCGCGATCCGGTCCTGCTGGCCCAGCAGATACAGGATCTCTGTCGTGGATTGCCCGATGGTCACGGTGGTCTGGGGCGCCGTGTCAAAGCTGAGCGTATGGCCGCAGTTGTCGATGGTCAGCGGATAGTCTGTCTCTGCGCCAAGCGCGGTGCTGCCCGCAAGGCTCGCAATCAGGGTCAGGCTCGAAAAAAATGGTTTCATATCAAGGGCTCCGGTTGGTCCGATGCCGGGGTCTTTGAATAGAAAGAGAAGGGGCCAGCCAAATGGCGCGCGGGCGCATTTTGGTCTGCGCGTAAGGTAATATCCGGTCCCATCATCATCCTCTCCCGAGCAACCCCGCCCGGTGTTTCAGGTTCAGTGTCGGCAGGTCTCCTGACTGACGGATCGCGGCTGTCCCCGCCTTCCCGGACCTTGAGGCCCAGTGGCATGATGGAGGTAGCTCACCGTCTACAGTTGCGGGGGCAGTTCCGGTTCATCCACACCAAAGCGCGGATGGCGAATTCCCTATTATTTCCCGAAGGAAACCGACCCGGTTTCGATGACAGTTGTCCGCCCACCCGTCAAGTTGCGTTTTTGCGGTCGTCATCGCGTGACAAAGGCAAATAACGCAGGCCACGGTTCCGCAGAACGGGCGAGAGGCAAATAACAAACGGATGGAAAACCAAGTGGCAGCCCGTAGGGGAGTCGAACCCCTCTTTTCAGGTTGAAAACCTGACGTCCTAACCGATAGACGAACGGGCCACTTAACTTGTGAGCGCTTCTTTAGGCAAAGCCATCGGCGGGCGCAAGTGCAAGCCGCATGAGAAATTGGGGAAATACGGCAAAAAAATCACATCTTCTGATGCCATATTCCAAGGGGCGTATGGCGAGGGGGAATCGCCGTGTGAAACGCGCGCCGCGCTCGGGATGAGGGCGCGCGTTTCCCTTAGATTTCCCAGTGAAAACCTGTCGCTTTTTCGGAGACGGTCCAGAGTTTCTCCATCACGGGTTTGTCGTAGGCATGGGGGTTCAGGGTGCCTTTGCCAACGGGCCCTCCGGTTTGCAGCCATCCGGTCGGGCCATAAAGCGCGCGCTGCGCCAACCCGTCTTCGGTCGCGCACATGACTTCGGGATACGCGCCTTTTTCGGCGGATTGCACCATTGGCGTCTTGCTCATCATCCACCAGGTGACCCGTGTGAAAAGCCCGCCGCTTGTGCTGATCAGCGAGGTCGCCGACGCGCCGGGGTGACAGACGTATACCTCAACGCGGCTGTCGGTGGCTTTCAGCCGGTCCTGAAGCTCATAGGCAAACATCATCTGCGCCAGCTTGCTTTGGCTGTAGACCGCGTTGGCGCTATAGTTCTTGTCCCAGTTCATGTCGTCGAACTGGATCGTCTTGATCCCCATGTTGTACCCGAGGCTGGACACCACGACGATCCGGCCCGCGCTTTCCTGAATGCGATCAAACAGCATCCCGCACAGCAGGAAGTGCCCATAGTGGTTGGTGCCAAGCTGGCTTTCGAACCCGTCAACGGTCAGTTGCTGTGTCGGCACCTGTGCGATGGCTGCGTTGCAGATCAGCGCGTCAATCCGGGGAACGGTGCGTTTCACCTCTTCAGCCGCGGCGCGCACGCTGGCCAGATCAGACAGATCCATCCGCACAAAGCTCACCTCGGCGTTAGGACCGAACGTGTCCTTGAGCGTTTTGACCGCGGCGATGGATTTGTCGGCGTTGCGGTTCAGCATGACGACTTTTGCCCCCTTGGACAGCAGGATGCGCGTGGCCTGAAACCCTGCACCGGCGGTCGTGCCGGTGATGAGGTATGTTTTCCCCTTGAGCGATCCAAGGCGATCAGGTGTCCAGCCTTTGGGTCCGAAAGTCGTGTCCTTCATCGTCATGTTCCTTTTCGATGTCAGCGCGGCAGCGATGCGCGCTGTGTTTGGTGTTGAAGGGTAAATAGCTCTCGGCTGTCTCTCAAAACAGGCGAGATCGTCGCGAATACTTGCCTGATTGTATCACGCGCTTGCGAAAGGCCGATGTGACGCAGTAGATTGCCCTCATGAGCAAAGACCAGATCAGACAGCTAATCCGGAACAACGCGACCCAAGAGGGGCTGACGGGAACCGGCATTGACGGGGTGCGCCTGTTTCGGGCCACGCAGGCGATTCCTTGCGTGCCGGCGGTCTATGAACCCAGCGTTATTGCTATCGTCAGCGGGGCGAAAGAGGCCGTACTGGACGGGCACAGGTACATCTATGACGACAGCCGATATATGTGCTGCCCGATGTCGATGCCGGTGAAGGCGGGCACGCCGACTGCCTCTGCCGAAAGCCCGCTCTACGGGGTTATCATTTCGCTCGATAAGCGGGTGATGACAGAACTGTCGATGGAGATGGAAAATACCGGCAATGTGATTCCCGAGGTCAAAGGCGGTTTGCGCGCGCAGGGGATCAGGCTGGCCGCTTGGGATGATGCCTTTGCCGACGCGTTGCTGCGTTTGCTGCAATTGGGTGGCAATCCGGCGGATACGGCGATCCTTGGCGAGGCACGGCTGCGCGAGCTTTACTACGCGATCCTGAAGGGCGAGGCAGGGCGCTTTGCCAGACAGGCCTTCGGCGCGGGCAATGCGATCGCACGGTCGATCGCGCATGTATCCTCTCACCTGGACGCACCGATCTCTATTGATGATATGGCGTCCCGCGCCGGGATGAGCCGCGCCGCCTTTCACCGCAAGTTCAAGCAGGTGACGACGATGGCCCCGATCCAGTTTGTCAAATCCATGCGGCTCAACAATGCGGCGATGAAGATCGCAGGCGGCATGTCCGTGAACGAGGCGGCGATCGATGTGGGATATGTTAGCCCGTCGCAATTCAGTCGCGAATTCAGGCGGATGTACGGGCAATCCCCGCGCCAATGGGGGGATGCCCAGCAGTTTCCGGTTGAAATGGGCCCATAAGGGGTTGCCATCGCCCGTGCGGTGGCAACCCCTTTTCACGCATCTGGTGGTATGATCAGACGTCTACAACCACCTTGCCGATGGCCTGCCCGCTGGTCAGGCGGTCATAGGCCCCGCCCACCGTATCAAGGTCGAATCTCTGGTCATCAAGCAAGGGCTTCAGCGCCCCTGCGTCCACAATCTCTGCCAGTTTGGTCAGGATCTCCCCATGCTTTTCACGGCCTTGGTTGGCAAGCATTGGAAGCAGCATAAAAATGATATGCAGCGACAGCCCTTTGAAGTGCGCAGGGGACAGGTCGATTTCCAGCAGCCCAACGGTCGACGCGATATGGGCGTTCAGGGCGGCGGCCTCGAACGAGTTTGTCATGTTGGCACCGCCCACGGTGTCAAAGATCAGATCAAAGCCCGCGCCATCGGTATATTTAGCAACGTAATCGGCGATCTTTTCTGCGGCGAAATCAATCGGCGTCGCGCCATATCCCTTGATGACGTCGATCTGTTTGTCGCCGGTGCCTGTGCCATAGACCTCTGCGCCAAAGTGTTTGGCCAGTTGCACCGCAAGGTGACCGACCCCGCCAGCACCGCCCTGAACCAGAACCTTCTGGCCCGCCGCGATGCCTGCCCGCTCAAGCCCTTCATAGGCGGTGATGCCGACCAATGGCATGGCGGCCGCTTCGCGCATTGAGATGGATTTGGGCTTATGCGCAATCAGCCTGGCATCGGCGCGTATGAATTCGGCCAGCGCGCCTTGAATATCGGTGACCCCGCCGGCGCAACCGTATACTTCATCGCCCACGGAAAAGGCGGTCACCCCGTCACCGACAGCCTCGATCACGCCCGCAAAATCCATGCCCAGAACAGCCGGTAGTGCAGGGGATAGCGGCAGATCAGCCCCCATAGAGCGGATCATCGTATCCACGGTGTTGATGCTTGTGGCAATGATGCGAACGACAACATGGCCGTCGGTCGCTATGGGTTTGGGCAGGTCGGCAGCTTCGAACGTCGCGTCGTCACCGTAGGCGGTAAGGGTCATGGCTTTCATGGTGGTCATCCTCGGGTGTGCCTGATGCCCACCTAAAGACTGCCGTGATTTATGTAATTGACCTGATTTTGAGCTCAGTTTTCTGATTACGGATGTAATAGGCGAGCAGCAAACCGCCGTCAGAGACCTCAGGGCTTAGCCGTCCAGCCCGCCGCGCGAGATCAAACAGCGCAGACACAACGGCAAACACATCTCGCCCAGGATCATGGCGCATGGTCTTCATAATGTCGGGTAAGGGTACAAGTGGCAGCCCGTAGGGGAGTCGAACCCCTCTTTTCAGGTTGAAAACCTGACGTCCTAACCGATAGACGAACGGGCCACTTAGCTTGTGAGCGCTTCTCTAAGGAATGCGGCGCAGGCGCGCAAGCAGAAATCGAAAGAAAATGAAAAATTTTTACGCAGGTGCCGCATCTTCCAGACGCAGCTGCACCGACTGTCGGCCGCGCCAGGTATTGATGTCCAGACGGCCCGCCAGATGGAACCGTGCACCACCGTGGTTTTCCAGTGCAGGGCCAAGCGGGCCGTCAAATGCGCCAAAGGCGATGGCGTCCATTTTGGTGTTGTTGCCGTCGCCGAAACTGATCTTGAGGTGGCTTTCACCCACCCGCTTGGCAAAGCGGATCTGCATGTCGGCAAAGGCATATCGCGGGGCAGGGGCACCGGCCCCGAAGGGGCCTGCCTGTTCCACCTGCTGCGCCAATTCCACCGTCGCGGCGGCGGGCATCAACATGCCGTCCAGCTTCAGGTCTGCGGCGCCGGCCAGATGCGCGCCCTGCTTGGCCAGTAGCTCTGACAGCCGCGCCATGGCGGCGTCCAGCTTGTCTTCGGCCACGGTCAGCCCGGCGGCCATTTTATGTCCGCCGCCCTTGATCAGTAGCCCCTCGGCCGCCAACCGCTGGATCGGCGCGCCCAGATCGATCCCCGAGACAGAGCGGCCAGAGCCTTTGCCGATGCCATCCTCGAACCCGATCACGATCGACGGCCGGTTCGACGCCTCTTTCAAGCGCGAGGCGACGATGCCCACCACGCCCGGATGCCAGCCCGCGCCCGAGGCCCAGACCAAAGGCGCGTCAAAGCCGCGGGCCTCTGCCTGATCCAGCGCGGCGGCGCGAACGGCGGTTTCAACATCGCGGCGTTCGGTGTTCAGCAGGTCCAGCTTTTCGGCAAGCGACTGCGCCTCATGGGGATCATCGCAGGCCAGCAGCCTTGCCCCCAGATCCGCTTGCCCGATGCGCCCGCCCGCGTTGATCCGCGGGCCAAGCAGAAACCCAAGATGATAGGCCGCTGGGGCCGTATCCATCCGCGCCACATCGGCCAAGGCGGCAAGCCCCAACCTGTCGCGCCGCGCCATGACGCGTAGCCCCTGACGCACAAAGGCGCGGTTCACGCCGATCAACGGGGCGACATCGGCCACCGTGGCGAGCCCGACCAGATCCAGCAGCGCCATCAGGTCAGGCCCGCGTGCGCCCGCTTCGCGCAGTTGGCGCCCTGCCTCGACCAGCATCAAGAACACCACTGCCGCGGCACAAAGATGCGCCAAGGCACCGTCTTCATCCTGCCGGTTGGGGTTCACCACGGCCAAGGCGTCAGGCAGGGTTTCTCCGCCCAGGTGGTGGTCCAGAATAACGACATCCGCGCCGACCGCCGCGGCCACCGGCCCATGGGACAACGTCCCGCAGTCAACGCAGACGATCAGATCATGGGCCGCGGCCAGTTCAGCCATTGCGGCGTCATTGGGGCCATATCCTTCGTCGATCCGGTCCGGTACATAAAGCGTCGCGGCGCAGCCCATCTCGCGCAGCCAGACCAGCAGCAGCGCGGCAGAGCTGCCACCATCCACATCATAATCCGCAAAAACGGCAATCCGCTGACGCGCTTTGACCGCAGCTAGAAAACGCGTCGCGGCTTTCTCCATGTCGCGTAGGGATCGCGGGTCAGGCAGCAGATCGCGCAACGACGGCGCAAGAAACGCTTCGGCCTCTTCCGCCGCCACACCGCGCCGTGCCAGCACCTGACACAGGGCCAGCGGCAGGCTGGTCTGCTGCACCAGAACTTCGGTCGCGCGTTCCACCTCGACACCGGGGCCAACCCAGCGACGCCCCGTCAAAGACGCATCAACACCTAGAAAGCTCATGCATCTTCCCCTTCCAAATGGTCAAAAATCCTCGCCGAAGGCATCCGTCCCATCCTCCCCACAATGGGCAGGGCAGGGGGGCAGCCGCGCCCCTCGGGGTTACAGATCCTCGATCCGCAGCGCCACGGGATCACTTGCCAGCACACCGGTTTTCGCCATCGCGGCCAGAGCCTCGTCCAGCGCGGTGCGGCTGCATTTATGGGTGACGATCAAGACGGGTGCCTGATCGCTGCGGTGTTCGGTCTGGCGCATACGGTCGATGCTGATGCCGGCCTCGCCCAGAACGGTGGCGACTTTGGCCAGGGCACCGGGTTTGTCCAGCAGCCCCATGCGCAGATAGAAGGCGGCGGGGCGCTGCGACAGGGCCGCGGTGGCCGAGGCGAGCGTTGCCGCCTTCTGGCCAAAGACCGGGCCATGCCAGCCGCGTGCGATATCGCAGATGTCCGACAATACAGCGCTGGCGGTGGGGCCTTCACCGGCACCGGGGCCGCGCAGGACGATCTGCCCGATCGCATCGCCTTCCAGCACGATCATATTGGTCCCGCCCGCGAGTTGCCCCAGCGGAGAGCTGTCGGGCACAAGGCAGGGCTGCATGCGCTGTTCCAGCCCGCGGCCGGTCATCTGCGCGACGCCGAGAAGCTTGATCTTGTATCCCATATTCGCGGCAGCCTGAATGTCGTCGATGCTGACGCGCTGGATGCCTTCAATCTCGATCCCGTCGAAATCCACCTGTGTGCCAAAGGCGATCGACGACAGGATCGCCAGCTTATGCGCCGCGTCAATCCCGCCGACGTCAAGGTTCGGGTCCGCTTCAAGATAGCCAAGCGCCTCGGCCTCCTCGAACAGGGAGTTATAGCCGTTGCCGGTCTCTTCCATGCGGGTCAGGATATAGTTGCAGGTGCCGTTCATCACGCCCATGACGCGGGTGATCTCGTTCCCGGCAAGGCTTTCTGTCAGCGCCTTGATCACGGGGATGCCCCCGGCCACGGCAGCTTCATAGCGGATCAGGCAGCCCGCGGCTTCGGCTTGTTCGGCCAGCGCCTGACCGTGGATCGCCAGCAGCGCCTTGTTGGCAGTGACCACATCCTTGCCCGAGGCAAGCGCGGCTTCGGTCGAGTCCTTGGCGGGGCCTTCGTCGCCGCCCATCAGTTCGACAAAGACATCCACATCGTCACGTTTTGCCAGTGCGACGGGATCATCTTCCCACGCGTAGCCCGACAATGTGACACCGCGGTCCTTGTCACGGCTGCGGGCAGAGACGGCGGTGATGGTGACGGGGCGACCGGTGCGGGCCTCGATCAAGGCAGCCTGCTTGCGGATGATCCGCACCACGCCAACCCCAACGGTGCCCAATCCGGCAATCCCAAGACGAAGCGGTTGTGACATGGTGCAATCCTTTTGGTGGTGCGCGGCAGCGGGCTGCGGCGTTTCGGGGGTTTAGCCGCGATGTAGCCCTTTCCCACCGCGCACGCAACGCGACATTGCATGCGGCTTATTGCAAACCTTGGGACAAACGCTGCTTTTCCGACCCCGACAGAACCGATCCGCGCAAGCGCGCCGCGCGCGCCTGCAACCGTTCGACCCGCGATGTCAGCCCGTTTTCGGTTTGCGGGATGTTCACCTGTCCGGCCTCGGCTTTGGCAAGCAGCGGATCGACCGGCACAAGTGCTGGATAGTCCGATGCGAGAAGCTCGGGCGTGGCACGGCTGTCGAGCGCGGGAAACTGCGTGCAGGCCGCGGGCAGCGTCAGCGCGGCAAGGCAGAGCGGAAGAAGGATACGGTGCGTCATAGATCAGTCATGCACCAGCGACGGAAATCGCGCAAGCAGGGGTTTGCCTTTGAACATGCGTTCAATTAACCTTTGACCCATGGCGCGTACAACCGGATCACATTCTGACATCACTCGGCCCAAAATCCGTGCGGCGGCGTTGCGGCTTTTCGCCCGTCACGGCTTTGCTGCCGTGTCCATGCGGGCACTGGCGACGGAAGTCGGGGTGCAGGCGGGCGCATTGTATAACTACACGCCGGACAAGCAGACGCTGCTGTTCAGCCTGTTGCAGGACCATATGAACGACCTGCTTGCGGCCTGTGACAGTGACCCCAGTCAAAGCGCGGTGGATCGCTTGCGCCAATTCGTCGATTTTCACATCCGCTTTCACGCCGACCGCCCGGACGAGGTGTTCATCTCCTACATGGAGCTGCGCAACCTCACGCCCGAGAATTTCGCCGAGGTCGAAGCGCTGCGCCGCCAGTATGAAGACCGGCTAGAGACGATTTTGCGAGACGGGGCGGCGGCGGGGGATTTCGCCATCGCGGATACCAAGATCGCGACCTTGGCGGTGATTGCGATGCTGACAGGGGTGAATACGTGGTTTCGCGCAGGCGGACGGCTGTCGCTGGACGAGGTGATCGCGCAATATTGGGATATGGTGCGCAAGTCCGTCACGGCGGGTTAGGCCCCCGCGCGTGACGCTGGTTTTCAAGGCGCTCAGGGGCGCAGGGTGTTAATCGTCGAAGCCGACGAACCGTGTGACCTCTTCGACGGGGCGGCGGGTAGAGACGACGGCATTGGCCGAAAAATCCTCGTCCGGCCAGCCCATGGCGACGCAGGTCATGATCACCTGATCCTCGGGGATTTGCGCATGTTCACGCACCACAGGCGATTGCATGATACCCTGACCGTTGATCACGCAGCCCAGACCTTTGCTCCACGCGGCGAGGACAAGGCCGTAGGTCACCGCGCCCAGATCGAAATGCGCGATGGTGCCATTGTCATCCAGCGACTTGTCAAAGCAGACCACGATGGACACCGGCGCGTCAAACTGGCGGAAGCCGCGCATCACCCAATCCTGACGGCGCTCCTTGTCGTCGCGTTCGATCCCCATAGCAGCAAAGAGCTGTTTCGCGATGCCGACCTGCCGGTCGCGGTGGACACCGGCATAGGCCCCGTGATCGCTGATTTCACGCACCGGCGGCACGCCTTGCAACATACGGGTCGAATTCCCTTCACGGACTTTCTCAAGCGGTTCGCCGGTCAGCACATGCAGATGCCACGGCTGGGTGTTCATCGAGGATGGCGCGCGATTGGCCAGTGCGATGACCTCTTCCAGCAGGGCGCGCGGCACGGGGTCTTTCTTGAAGCCCCGGATGCTACGCCGTTCCTGCATTGCCTGTTTCAGTTCCATCTTGCCCTCCCGCAAATTTCCTGACGGCTGTCAGACTGTTGCAGTTCCGCGGTGGGGTCAAGCGCGGGTGGGGCCGCGTGCCGCTGCGTCAGATCAGCAGTTCGGCACGTTGACTGCCAGCCCCCCAAGCGAGGTTTCTTTATACTTTTCAGACATATCCGCACCGGTCTGGCGCATGGTTTCGATGCAGGCGTCCAGCGGCACCAGATGCGTGCCGTCGCCGCGCAGCGCAAGCGACGCGGCGGAGACCGCCTTGATCGCGCCAAGCCCATTGCGTTCGATGCACGGCACCTGCACCAGACCGCGCACGGGATCGCAGGTCATGCCCAGATGATGTTCCAGCGCGATTTCGGCGGCGTTCTCGATCTGCTGCGGCGTGCCGCCCATGACGGCACAAAGCCCGGCGGCGGACATGGCGGCGGCGCTGCCCACTTCGGCCTGACAGCCCGCTTCCGCCCCCGAGATCGACGCGTTGAATTTGACCAGCCCGCCGATCGCCGCAGCGGTGAGCAGGAAATCCTCGATATGCGCCTCCGACGCGCCGGGGACGTGATCCAGATAATAGCGCAAGGTCGCGGGCATCACACCCGCCGCGCCGTTGGTGGGGGCGGTGACGACTTGCCCACCGGCGGCGTTTTCCTCGTTCACCGCCATAGCGTAAACGCTCATCCAGTCGTTGATCGTGTGGGGCGCGCGCTGGTTCTGGCCGCGTTCTTGCAGCAGCGCATCATGGATCGCCTTGGCGCGGCGTTTGACGTTCAACCCGCCGGGCAAGATGCCATCGGTTTCGAGCCCGCGGTTGATGCAGTCGTTCATCACCTGCCACAGCCGCTTGGTGCCGTCGCGCAGCTGCGCCGCCCCGCCGCGCGATTCCTCGTTGGCACGTTTCATCTGGGCGATGCTCTTGCCGGACTCTGCCGCCATTTGCAGCATCTCGGTTGCGGATTTGAACGGGAAGGGCACCGGCGCGCCTTCGTCTGTGTCCTTGCCCGCCGCCAGTTCGGCTTCGGTCATCACGAAACCGCCGCCGATGGAATAATAGGTCTCGCGCAGGGTGACGTCGCCTTGGGCGTCGGTGGCCATCAGCATCATCCCGTTGGCGTGGCCGTCCAGCTTGGTGTCGTAGTCAAAGATCATATCGGACTTGGGCGCGAAACTCAGCGTGCCAAACTCGGGCAGGGTGATGGTCTGCGTGCGGTTGATCTCGGCCAGTACCTCTTCGGCGCGGTCATTGTCGTAGTCTTGCGGCGTGAACCCCGCGAGGCCAAGGATCGTCGCGCGGTCCGTGGCGTGCCCCACGCCGGTAAAGGCCAGACTGCCGTGCAGGGACGCGCGCAGGCCCGCGAATTTGAACGGAGAGGCGCGCATCAGGTCCAGAAACCGTGCCGCCGCCACCATCGGCCCCATCGTGTGCGAGGAGGACGGGCCGATGCCCACTTTGAACATATCGAAGACAGAGAGAAACATCAGGTGGCACTTCCTATGGGTGGGGTGGCAAGGTGGGGCGCGGTAAAGGGCGTGGGCCCCAGCCCTTCGGCGGTTTGCGCGGCCGCCGTGCAGGGGAGCGTTTCGACCCGAGCGCAAAGCGCGTGCAGATGCGGGGTGGCGCGCAGATCGAACCAGCCGCGATCACGGTTGCGCGGATACAGCGCACACCAGCGCAACAGCGGGGCGAGGTAAAGCGCAAGCGCGAGGGGCAGCGTATCCGCCGCGGCTCGGTCCTCCAGCCTGCGCAGGTGGGTCTGCAACGCTTGGGTTACGGTCGTGTGCAGCGCGTCTTGGGCGGTGTCGTCACCGCCCACGTATTTATCAGGGTAAAACAGCATACGCAGGGCAGGGTGCACCGTATTGGCAACGAAAAACAACCACTTGAGGAAATCCGCCCGCGTGGCATCCGTCGCGGCAGGGGCCAGCCCCCCGTGCCGGTCCGCCAGCCACAACAGGATCGCGCCGGTTTCGAACATCGGCCCGTCCGGCGTCTGCAACGCGGGGATCAGCCCGTGCGGGTTCAGCGCCCGATAGGCGGGGGCGGACTGCCCCTGCGCCGCGCGATCGACCAGACAGGTCTCATAGGCCACGCCCTGCGCCTCGAGCGCGAGGCGGATGATCAGGGAGGCATTGTCGGGGGCGTAGTGCAGCGTGTAATCGGTCATAGGCCGGTGGTATCCCATTGCGCCGGAGGCGGGCGATTGAAAACGACCGATCTGCGCGGTTTGCGGTACTCTATCCAGATTATCGGCGCATAAAACCCCCGTGGCGCCGTGGCGCAGACCATGTGCCACCGCCCGCAGGCCACGCGACGCGACGACAATGCGGTTTTGAGGGTCGCGCGCCGGCGCGGCTGCGTCTATAAGGGCGTCGATTAACGAGGAGTCGCTGCCATGACCGGAGAATTGTCACCCATCGATAAGGCCAAATTTGTCGCCGCCAAACGCGCTGCGCAATTTGTAGAAGACGGAATGCGCGTCGGATTGGGCACCGGCTCTACCGCCGCGTGGCTGGTGCGCTGCCTGGGCGAGATGGTGCGCGACGACGGCTTGCGGATCAAGGGCGTGCCCACGTCGACCCGTACCGCGCAGCTGGCGCGCGAAGTGGGGATCGAGGTGATCAGCCTTGATGAAGCCAAGTGGCTGGACCTGACCATCGACGGCGCGGACGAGTTCGACGGAGAGCTGAACCTGATCAAGGGCGGCGGCGGTGCCTTGCTGCAAGAAAAGATCGTGGCCACCGCCTCCGATCAAATGGTCGTGATTGCCGACATCGGTAAAGAGGTCGAAACACTGGGCGCATTTCCCCTTCCGGTAGAGGTTATTCCCTTTGGCTGGCAGACCACACAAGCGCTTGTCGAAGAGACTTTGGTGTCGATGGACGTGCTGGGGCGCAATTCCACGCTGCGTATGAACGGCGACATCCCCTTCGTGACGGACGAGGGGAACTACATCCTTGACCTGCATCTCAAGCGGATCGGCAACACCCGCCAGATGGCCTTGGTCATGAACCAGATGCCGGGCGTAGTTGAAAACGGGCTATTCATTGATATCTGTGATGCCGTTGTGATCGGCTATGGCGATGGCCGCGTCGAAGTGCGCGACATCAACGAAGGCACTGTTGATCGCGATAAGATGGAGTTTGTCGAGACGGATAACCTGTTCTCCGACCTGAGCGATTAACAAAGAAAGGCCCCGGCCCAGATGAGCGATTTTGATTACGACCTTTTTGTCATTGGTGGCGGTTCCGGCGGCGTGCGCGCGGCGCGTGTTGCGGCGGGCGAATACGGGGCCAAAGTCGCCCTCGCCGAAGAGGACCGCTATGGCGGGACATGCGTGATCCGGGGCTGCGTGCCGAAAAAGCTGATGGTTTTTGCCTCGGGTTATGCCGAGCTGGTGGACGAGGCGCAGTGCTTTGGCTGGGACATCAAGCCGGGCACCTTTGACTGGCACGCGTTCAAGACCCGTTTGAACACGGAACTGGACCGGCTGGAAGGCGTCTATCGCAAGCTCTTGGCAAATTCGGACGTCGATACCTATGACCAGCGCGCCACGATCAAGGATGCGCATACGGTGCAGCTGGCCAATGGCGAAACCCGCACGGCCAAACACATCTTGCTGGCCACCGGCGGCCGTCCGGTACGCCCTGATGTGCCGAACGCCCAGCTTGGGATCGTGTCGGACGATATCTTCCATCTCGAAAGTCTGCCCAAGTCGATCCTGATTGTGGGTGGCGGCTATATCGGCTGTGAATTCGCCTGTATCCTGAATGGCTTGGGCGTCGAGGTGACGATGTACAACCGCGCGGCACAGATCCTGCGCGGTTTTGATGACGAGGCCCGCGGGCTGATCGCTGAATCGATGACAAATGCAGGCGTCGATATCCACTGCGGCACCAGCATCGTCGAAATGGCGCTGGAATCTGAACATGAGGCGGGCACCATGCCCAGCAACTCTGACGCGGCGATGGGGGCCACGGCTGAACAATCGAACGAGCTGAACAATTGCGACGCGCGCGCAGGCACGCAGGGGCCGATCTGGGTCAAAGCCTCCAACGGGGCCGAGAAGGTCTTTGACATGGTGCTGTTCGCCACGGGGCGCGCACCGAATACCGATGGCATGGGGCTGGAAGAGGTCGGCGTATCGCTGGGCCGTCGTCAAGAAGTCGAAGTCGACGAATACAGCCAGTCGGGCGTCCCGTCGATCTATGCTATCGGCGATGTCACCGACCGCGTGAACCTGACACCTGTTGCGATCCGCGAAGGCATGGCCTTTGTGCAAACCGTCTTTGGCGGCAACCCGACGCCCGTGGATCACGACCTGATCCCGTCGGCCGTGTTCACACAGCCCGAATTCGGCACCGTCGGCCTGACAGAAGAGCAAGCGGCAGAGCAGGAACCGGTCGAGATTTATTCGGCGTCGTTCCGGCCCATGCAAACGGCCTTTGCCGAAAAGAACAAACGTGTGATGATGAAGCTGATCGTCAGCAAGGAAACACGCGTCGTTCTGGGGTGCCACATCGTCGCACCAAACGCGGGCGAGCTGATCCAGCTGGTGGGCATTGCCGTGAAGGCGGGGCTGACAAAAGAGCAATTCGACGCGACCTGCGCCGTGCACCCGACCATGTCCGAAGAGCTGGTCACCATGCGCAGTCCGACACGCACTGCTTGAAGTTCGGGCGAATATGCCCAACTCTGCACAAGATAAAACCGCGTAGGCGGTTGGGATAGGGCCGCTGTAGCGGCCATACATAGGGAAGAATTAATGGCTGGAAATACAGGCGGTCCTTGGGGCGGCGGAGGAAACTCAGGCGGTGGGAACAATGGTGGCGACCGCAACCGGCCCGGAGGGCAGCGGCCCACCGGTGGTGGCGGGCGCGGTCCGGGTGGCGACAAAGGTCAGATGCCCGAAATCGACGATCTGGTGAAAAAGGGTCAGGAACAGCTGCGCGTCCTCATGGGCGGCAAAGGCGGGACTCGTAACTCCGGCGGCTCTGGCGGGAATATGGGCGGCGCAGGCCCCAAGTTCACCCGCGGCACAGTGGGTCTGGGTCTGGTGGCGGCCGCTGTCGTCTGGGGGATGGCAAGCTTTTATACCGTGCGCCCCGAACAGCAGTCGATCGAACTCTTCCTTGGGGAATTTTCTGGTATCGGGACAGAGGGCCTGAACTTTGCCCCTTGGCCTTTTGTCACCGCCGAAGTCTTTGACGTGACCACCAACCGCGCCGAAACCATTGGCGCAGGACGCGGTGGCGACGACAACGAAGGGCTGATGCTGACCACGGATGAAAACATCGTCGACATCGACTTTCAGGTCGTCTGGAACGTAAAGAATGCCGAGAACTTCAAGTTCTCGCTGCGGGATCCGCAAATGGCGGTGCGTGCGATTTCTGAATCCGCCATGCGCGAGATCATCGCCCAGTCCGAGCTGGCACCGATCCTCAACCGTGACCGTGCCACCATCGAAGCCTCCGCGCGCGAGCTGATCCAGACCACGCTTGATAACCGCGAGACCGGGATCAACATCATCCGCGTCAACTTCAACAAGGTGGATCCGCCCAGCCAGACGGTCACCGTGACGGATGCAAATGGCAACACGACGCAGGAATCCGTCATCGACGCCTTCCGCGACGTGCAAGCTGCCGAACAGGAACGCGATCGGGTCGAACGTCAAGCTGACGCTTATGCCAACCGCCGCACCGCCGAAGCCCGTGGTGAATCCGCCCGTCTGCTGGAAGCCGCCGAAGGTTACCGCGCACGTGTAGTCAACGACGCCGTGGGTGAGGCAAGCCGCTTTGAAGCGGTATTGCAGGAATATGAAGCAGCACCCGATGTGACCCGTCGTCGTCTGTACATCGAGACCATGGAGAAAGTACTGGGAGACGTGGACAAGATCATCCTCGAAAACGGCTCTGACGGGACCGGGCAGGGGGTCGTGCCTTACCTGCCGCTCAATGAACTCCGCAACTCCAACCGAGGATCGAACTGATGCGTAAACTCAATATCCTCATCCCCGTGGTTGTGATCGCAGCCGTTGTCGCCCTGTCGTCGATCTTTATCGTGGACGAACGTGAACGCGCGCTGGTGCTGCGTTTCGGCCAGATCAAACAGGTGCGTGAAGACGCGGGCATCGGGTTCAAAATCCCGCTGCTGGACGAGGTCGTCCGCTACGACGACCGTATCCTGTCGCTTGAAACGCCGATGATCGAGGTCACCCCCGCCGATGACCGTCGTCTCGAGGTGGATGCCTTTGTGCTGTACCGCATCAACAGCGTGCGCCAGTTCCGTCAGGCCCTCGGCACCGACGGTGGCCGTCAGGCGGAAATCCAGTTGAACGGTATTCTTGACGGTCAGATCCGTGCGGTTCTGGGCTCGCAGGGGGTGACATCCAACACCATCCTGTCGCCCGAACGCTCTGCACTGATGGACCAGATCCGCGAACGTTCTGATGCGCGTGCGCAGGCGCTTGGTCTGGATGTGGTCGATGTGCGTTTGCGCCAGACCAACCTGCCAGAGCAGAACTTTGACGCGACCCTGCAGCGGATGATCGCTGAACGTGACCGCGAAGCGACCGATGAACGCGCCCGTGGCCGCGAGGCGGCGCAACGTGTCACCGCCCTTGCGGATCGTACCTACGAGGAAATCCTGTCGGAAGCCCGTCGTGACGCCCGTATCACCGAAGGTGAGGCCGACGCCGAGCGGAACAAGATCTTTGCGCAAGCCTATTCCAAGGATGCGGAGTTCTTTGAATTCTACCGCTCGCTCAGCGCTTACGAGCAAGCGTTGAAGGGCGAGAATTCTACCATGGTGATGTCGCCCGACAGCGAGTTCTTTAACTATCTCAAGTCGGACGAAGGCAGCCGCAGCCAACGCGCGACCACCACCGGGACTGGCAACTGATCCTATCCACGGTGCACTTTTGAACAGGGGCTGGCAGAAATGCCGGCCCCTGTTTCGTTTGGGGGCATGACCACGGGATCAACGGGATAAGGGGCGGCAATTTCGCATAGAAACCGAGGGTCGCGTTGACATGCGCGTGAGGATGACCATCTTTCACCTTGCAGCAGTGGGTTTGCAGATGCACTCTGCCAAGGACACACAAACGGGGTGTATCGCCCCTTATAAAACCGGAGTTGACGAATGCAGCCAAAGGCCGTTTCCCTGTCGCGTACCGACGCAATATCGCCCCAGATCAAATGGTTGATGATGGGTATGCTGGCGCTGGCTTTTGTCCTGATGCAGGCCGTGGTCGCACTGGCCAAACCCGAAAGCCTTGCGCCGCTTGCGGAAAAGATCAGCCCGTCGGTCGTGAATATCACCACCTCCACCACCGTAGAAGGGCGCACCGGCCCCCGTGGCATCGTGCCCGAAGGCTCCCCCTTCGAGGATTTCTTCAAGGAATTCCGTGACCGCAACAATGGCGGTGAAGCCCCCGCGCCACGCAAATCATCGGCGCTTGGGTCGGGGTTTGTTATCTCTGAAGACGGGTTCGTCGTGACCAACAACCACGTGATCGAAGGCGCGGACGAGATTACCATCGAATTTTTCACCGGTCTTGAACTGAAGGCCGAAGTCATCGGCACCGACCCCAACACCGATATTGCTCTACTCAAGGTCGAAGCGCCAAGCGCGCTGCCGTTCGTCAGCTTTGGCGACAGCAATGCCGCCCGCGTTGGTGACTGGGTGCTGGCCATGGGGAACCCGCTGGGGCAGGGGTTTTCCGTCTCGGCCGGTATCGTCTCGGCGCGCAACCGTGCTTTGTCGGGCACCTATGATGACTATATCCAGACGGACGCTGCCATTAACCGCGGCAACTCCGGCGGGCCGTTGTTCAATATGGACGGCGAAGTTATCGGCGTGAACACCGCGATCCTGTCGCCCAACGGCGGCTCCATCGGGATCGGTTTCTCGATGGCGTCGAATGTCGTGACGCGTGTTGTGAATCAGCTCAAGGAATTCGGCGAAACCCGTCGCGGCTGGTTGGGTGTGCGTATTCAGGACGTTACTCAGGATGTGGCCGACGCGATGGGGCTTGCCAAAGCGTCCGGCGCGTTGATCACCGATGTACCGGACGGCCCCGCCAAGGATGCGGGCCTGAAAACCGGTGACGTGATCCTCAGCTTTGCAGGGGTCGAGGTTGAAGACACCCGCGGTCTGGTCCGTCAGGTGGGCAATAGCACCGTCGGGGCCTCGGTCCGCGTGACTGTCCTGCGCGAGGGGAAATCCCAGACGCTCAAGGTCAAGCTGGGCCGCCGCGAAGATGCCGAGGGGGCAGGGGCGTCTGCTTCTGAGCCAGAGGATGAGGCAGAGCCCGAAGCGCCTGCGTCAAAGTCGGTGCTTGGTCTGACAATCACGCCGCTGACGGATGATCTGCGTACCGAGCTTGGGGCGGATGATTCAGTCGAGGGTCTGGCCGTGACCGAGGTGGACGAGATGTCGGAAGCCTTCGAGAAAGGCCTGCGTGTCGGGGACATCATCACCGAGGCTGGACAACAGCCGATCCTGTCCATCACCGATCTGGAGGACCGGATCACCGAGGCCAAAGACGGCGGCCGCAAGTCGTTGTTGCTGTTGGTGCGCCGCGCAGGTGACCCGCGCTTTGTGGCCTTGGGTCTGGGCGACTAAACCCGCCCCACATCGCTGGAAAAACGCTGCCCCCGTCGGTCCCCGTACCGGCGGGGGTTTTGCGTGGGGTGCCACTGCACGCTGCCGGTTGTTTCGCATATCGAAAGCCGATAGGATTTACGTCAAATGAAGGACAGCCCCATGCACGACACATCCACGACGGCCATTCGCAGCGATCGGCTGTCTGCGCTGCGCACCCAAATGCTGGCAGAGGCGGAAATTACCAGCGTGCAGAACCAGTCGCTGATCCAAAGCCGCCGCGAACAGATTTGCGAGGCGGCCTTGTCGCTGTTTCTTGAGAAAGGCTTTGCCGCGACCACGATCCGCGACATCTGTGCGCGCTCGGGCGTCAATCAGGCCAGCATCTATGATTATATCGCGAATAAGAACGACATCCTGCGCCGCCTGCTGAACCAGCTGTGGTTCCGCGAGGACGTGTCGACGCTGCCGATCATCCTGCTGGATGAAAACCTGTCACTTGAGGACGCGTTCGAGAAATACTTCCGCGAAAGCTGGTCGATGAAACGGGATGGCACGCTGCTGGCCTATCGGTGCGTGCCGCATATGCAGGCCGAAGACCGCCGCGCCCTGCACGCGCGCGAGTTTGCGGTGATGAAGGATCTGGCCGACCAGCTTGCCCCGCGTCTGGGGATGCATAGCGACGATCAACGGCTTGATATCGTTGCCAATCTGATGGTGTTCCTGTCAGCCTTCGGCCCGATGCGCGACTGGCTGATCCGTGACATCCCGGACGAGGTGATCCTGCGCACGATCTCGGCCGGTGCGGCGGCGATGGTCAGATCGCTTGCGGATCAGACGCAGACCTAAAGTTTGCGGGCGCGAATGACCGTGTGGTGGCTGACCAGCTCATAGCCCATCTCGGCCGCGACACGATCCAGCAGCGTAGCGATCTCGGTCCCTGGAATTTCCACCAGATCCCCACTGTCGACATCGACCAGATGGTCGTGGTCCGTGTGGGGCATCATCTCGTAGCGGGCAGGGGCATCATCCAGTACCAGTTTGCGCACCAGCCCCGCGTTTTCAAGCACTGACATCGTGCGATAGACCGTGGCGACAGACACGGTGTCGTCCAGTCTGCGCGCCTTTTCATACAGGTCTTCGACATTGGGGTGATCGTCGGTTTCCGACAGCAGCGATACGATGGTTGTACGCTGTGGCGTGACCCGCAGGCCCGCTTCACGCAGCAATTGCTTGTAATCAGCGCTGTGGGTCAAACCGATGTCCTTTCTCGTCTGCCTTCTTGTTACGCAAGATTCATCTTGCCCGCAAGTTTATGCGACCTATTCTTATTTGCATGTTTGACATATGCGACTAATTCGCATTTACATCTAGCGAACGCATTGGTCCTTGGAGGAACAGAATGAGAAAGAATGTGCTGGCGTCGGTTTTTGCTCCGGTTCTTGGTGTTGCAGCGATGGCGGGCGTGCCTGCGGTTGCGGCTGATTTCAAAGTCGTCACGACCTTTACGGTTCTTGCCGATATGGCGCAGCAGGTGGGCGGCGATGCGGCAGAGGTGGTATCGATCACCAAGCCCGGTGCCGAAATCCACGGCTATGAACCCACCCCGCGCGATATCGTGGGCGCGGTGGATGCCGATCTGATCCTGTGGAACGGCATGAACCTGGAGCTGTGGTTCGAGCAGTTCATCTCGAACCTCGGGGATATTCCGTCGGCCACGCTGACCGACGGGGTGGAGCCGATTTCGATCGGGGAGGGGGAGTATGAGGGCAAGCCGAACCCCCACGCCTGGATGGGGCTGGATAACGCGCTGATCTACGTCGACAACATCGCGGCAGCTTTTACCGAACATGACCCTGACAATGCGGCGACCTATGCCGCCAATGCCGAAAGCTACAAACAGGAAATCCGCGATACGATCACGCCCCTGCGGGACCGCATTGCGCAAATCCCCGAAGACCAGCGTTGGCTGGTGACCTGCGAAGGGGCGTTCAGCTACCTCGCGCGGGATTTCGGGATGAAAGAGCTGTACCTCTGGCCGATGAACGCCGACCAGACCGGCACACCGCAGCAGGTGCGCAACGTCATCGATTCCGTGCGCGACAATGATATTCCGGTCGTTTTCTGTGAAAGCACGGTGAATACCTCGCCTGCAAAGCAGGTCGCGCGGGAAACCGGCGCTGCCTATGGTGGTGTGCTTTATGTCGATAGCCTCAGCACCGCCGAGGGGCCCGTGCCAAGCTATCTGGACTTGCTGCGCGTCACCTCGCAGACTGTCGCGGACGGGCTGGATGCAGGCCTGAAGTAAATGGATACCCCTATGCACCCCGCCCCCACGACGACCCCAGATGCCAGCCTTGCGCCCGACGCGATCGGCATCAAGGCCACCGATGTGACCGTGACCTATCGCAACGGCCACACCGCGCTTTATGATGCCAGCTTTGAGATCCCGCGCGGTACGATCACGGCGCTGGTCGGGGTGAACGGGGCGGGGAAATCCACGCTGTTCAAGGCGATCATGGGCTTTGTGCCCGCCGCGCAGGGGCAGATCACCCTGCTCGGCAAGACCGTCAAACAGGCGTTGCGAGAAAACCTTGTGGCCTATGTCCCGCAGTCCGAAGAGGTCGATTGGGCCTTTCCGGTGCTGGTGCAGGATGTGGTAATGATGGGGCGCTATGGGCATATGGGGTTTCTGCGCCGTCCCAAAGCCGCCGATCATGCGGCGGTGGACGATGCTCTGCGCCGCGTCAACATGACCGATTTCCGCCACCGCCAGATCGGAGAGCTGTCCGGCGGGCAGCGCAAGCGGGTCTTTCTGGCGCGCGCCTTGGCGCAGAACGGGCAGGTGATCCTGCTGGACGAACCCTTCACCGGCGTAGACGTGAAGACCGAGGACCAGATCATCGACCTGCTGCGCGAGTTGCGCGACGAAGGACGGGTGATGCTGGTGTCGACGCATAACCTGGGCTCTGTCCCGGAATTCTGTGACCGGACCGTCTTGGTCAAGGGCACGGTGTTGGCCTATGGCCCGACGGAAACAGTCTTTACCCATGACAATCTGGAAACGGCTTTTGGCGGGGTGCTGCGGCACTTTACCCTCGGGGGGCAAGACCTGCACGATGATGACGACGGGCGCGAGCTGCGGATCATCACCGACGACGAACGCCCCTTTGTGCATTACGGCGAACGCATCGACACCTCCGAGGACGACACATGATCGACCTGCTGCTAGAGCCGTTCAGCTATGACTATATGTTCAACGCCATGTGGGTGTCAGCGATGGTGGGGGCGGTTTGCGCCTTTCTGTCGTGCTATCTGATGCTCAAGGGCTGGTCGCTGATCGGCGACGCGCTGAGCCATTCTGTCGTGCCCGGTGTGGCGGGGGCCTATATGCTGGGGCTACCCTTCGCGCTTGGCGCGTTTCTGGCGGGCGGCATGGCGGCGGGGGCGATGCTGTTTCTGTCGGGGCGGTCGGGGCTGAAGATCGACGTGATCATCGGCATCATCTTTACCGCTTTTTTCGGCTTGGGCCTGTTCATGGTGTCGCTATCGCCCATGTCGGTCAGCATCCAGACCATCATTATGGGCAATATTCTTGCCATCGCGCCGCAGGATATCGTGCAGTTGGCGATCATCGGGGTTGTCTGTCTGACCGTGCTGCTGCTGAAGTGGAAAGACCTGATGGTCACCTTCTTTGACGAAAACCACGCACGCTCCATCGGGTTGCGGCCCGAGCTGTTGAAGGCGGTGTTCTTCATGCTGCTGTCGGCGGCGGTGGTGGCGGCGATGATGACCGTCGGGGCCTTTCTGGTGATCGCCATGGTCGTGACACCGGGGGCGACGGCCTATCTGCTGTGCGATCGTTTCCCGCGGCTGATCATCGTATCGGTGCTGATCGGCACGATCACCAGCTTTCTGGGGGCCTATGCCAGCTATTTTCTGGACGGTGCCACGGGCGGGGTAATCGTCACACTGCAAACCGCGATCTTCCTGCTGGCCTTTGTCTTTGCGCCCAAACACGGTGTGCTGGCCGCGCGGCGCAAGGCTGCGGCGGCGCTCAAATCCTTGCGAGACGGGGTGGCCCCATGATCGAGACGTTGCTGTTTCCCTTTCAGTTTCCCTTCATGCAGAACGCTTTCTGGATCGTCCTGCTGGTCGCCCCGCCGACGGCGTTGCTGTCATGCTTTCTGGTGCTCAAGGGCTGGGCCTTGATGGGCGATGCGGTCAGCCATGCCGTCCTGCCGGGGGTCGTGCTGGCATGGATCACGGGGCTGCCGCTGATTGTAGGGGCCTTTGCCGCGGGCATGTCCTGCGCGATGCTGACCGGATACCTGAGCTACAACAGCCGGATCAAACAGGACACCGTGATGGGGGTCGTCTTTTCGGGCATGTTCGGGATCGGCATCATCATGTACACCTCGATCACCACGAACCAGCATCTGGATCACGTGCTATTCGGCAATATGCTGGGCGTCGGCGCGCAGGATCTTTGGACGGCGGGGCTGATCTCGGCCTTTGTGACGGCGTTTCTGGTGCTCAAGTGGAAAGATCTGCTGCTGCACGCCTTTGACCCCGCACAGGCGCAGGCCAGCGGGCTGCACACGGGGTTCTTGCACTATGGGTTGCTGGCGGTGTTGTCGCTGACCATCGTGGCGACGCTGACGGCGACGGGGCTGATCCTCGCGGTGGCGTTGCTGGTCACACCGGGGGCGATTGCCTTTCTAGTGGTGCGCAGCTTTGGCCCGATGCTGATCGTATCTGTGCTGGTCTGCCTGTTGTCGATGTTCGCGGGCGTCTACGCCAGCTTCTTTCTGGATAGCGCACCGGCTCCGACAATCGTGTTGATCCTGACGGTGATCTTTGTCCTCGCCTTCATCAACCGTTTGCTGGTGACGCGCCGCACCTCGCGTCAGGCGGCACGGGGGTAGCCTTGAAGGGGAGAACGGGCTCTAGACCCGCCCGACCTTGAACCCGCGGGACAGATGATTGCGCATGGCAAACAGCAGCAATGCGCCAGGCAACATAGATGTCAGCGTAAAGGCCATGACCATCCCGATATCCGTCTGAAAGCCGAACATGGCGCTGAGCGCCATAGAGATCGGCTTGCCGTTGGTGGTGGTCAGGATGCGGGCAAAGACGACTTCTACCCAGCTGAACATAAAGCAGAAAAACGCAGTCACCGCGATGCCGGGCGCGATCTGCGGCAGCAGGATTTTCCAGATGTAGCGGGGGCGCGAATAGCCATCAAGGAAGGCCGTCTCGTCCATCTCGCGCGGGACGGCGGCGATGAATCCCTGCAGAATCCAGATCGATACCGGCAGGTTGAACAGACAATGGGCCAGCGCGATGCCAGTGACCGAGTTGACGATGCCAAGCACCGAAAAAAGCTGGAAGATCGGCAGGGTCAGCACCACCGGCGGGGTGATGCGAAAGGCGATGAAGCTGAAGAACAGATGTTTGTCCCCCAGAAACGACAGCCGCGCAAAGGCAAAGGCTGCGGGCAGGGCGACGGGGATGGTGATCGCGATATTGATCAGCACATAGGCGACGGAGTTGCCAAAGGCCGCGCGCAAGCTCGGGTCGGCCCAGATGGCGCGATAGTTGCGCAGCGTCGTCTCGCCCAAGCTCAGCCCGTCCTGCGCCAGCGTCGCGGTAAAGCTTAACACCGTCATCTGCACCAGCGGCAGGATGGTAAAGAGGATGAACGCCCCCAGCAGCGCCAGTTTGATCACGGGCCATGCCCGACGCGGTATCATCACGGCACCCCCGGTTTGGGATCGTCAAGCTTCGCCTGCACCTTGGTAAAGACCCATGCGACCGACAGCACGATCAGAAAATATAGCACCGACCGCGCGGCCGAGGGGCCGTAGTTGAACGCCTTGATCTCCTCGCCCAAATCCACGGCGAGGAACAGGCTGGCCTCGGCCGGGCCGCCGGCATTGATCGGAAAGGCCTCGGTGTAGATCATGAAACTGTCCATGAACCGCAGCAGCACCGCCATGAGCAATACGTGCTGCAAACGCGGCAGCTGGATATGGCGAAACACCTGCCAAGGGCGCGCCCCATCGATGGCGGCCGCCTGATAAAGCGGATCGGGGATGGTGGTCAGCGCGCTATAGGCGAGGATGACCACAAGGCTGGTCCAGTGCCACGTGTCCATTGCCAAGATCACCACCCAGGTCAGCACGGCGCTGTCCTTCCACGCGGCGGGCCAACCGTAGCCCGCCAGCCACAGTCCCAAAATGCCTGTGTCGTCGTTCATCAGGCTCAGCCAGAGCGCAGGGATCATATTCCACGGTACGAGCAGCGGCAGCGACAGCACAGCCAAGGCCGCCCCCGCCCAGATCCGTCCGCGCGGGATGCACAGGGCCAGCGCGATCCCCAGTGGGATCTGGATGCACAGCACGAAGGTCGAGAACAGCGCGCTGCGCCCGAAGCTCGCCCAGAAACGCGGGGCGGTGATCAGGTCGCGAAACCATTCGGTGCCGATCCAGAAGCGCGATTGCAGGGTGAAAATCTCGAAAAACGAATAGTTGATGACGGTGACCAGCGGGATCAGCCCGACCACCCCCAGCAAGAGGCAGGCGGGGGCGACAAAAAGCCAGCCGCGCGGGTCATGCTGCTTCATGGGGTTCTGTCCATGTTTTGGTCAGGCCGTCACAACCGAGGTGCCCCAGCCCGCGCATTCCGCCTTCAGCGCATCGGGTAGGTGGTGGTCGGTGAACAGCGTGTTCACATCGCGCAGCGAACAGATCGTCAGCGGGGCCTTGCGCTGGAACTTCAGGTGGTCGGCCACGACCATCACCGTGCGTGACCGCCCGATGGCGGACCGGCTGACCAGCACCTCTTGCCCGTCGAAATCCAGCAGATCGCCATCTGCATCAATGGCAGAGCAGCCCAGAACCGAGAAATCGAACTTGAACTGCTTGACCATCTCGGCGGTCAGCCCGCCCACCATGCCACCATCCGCACGGCGCAAGACGCCACCTGTCAGGATGATCTCGCAGCTTTGGTTGGCGGCGAGGATATTGGCGATGTTGAGGTTGTTCGTCACCACCAGTAGGTTTTCGTGATGCAGCATTTCCTGCGCGACTGCTTCGGTACTGGTGCCGATGTTCATGAACACCGACGCCCCATGCGGTATAGCCTGCGCGCAATGTTCGGCGATGGCGCGTTTGCCTTCCTCGTTCAGGCGGCGGCGTTCGTCATAGACGATATTCACCACCCCCGACGGGATCACCGCGCCGCCATGCACCCGTTCCAGCTTGCCGCTTTCAGCAAGTTCGGACAGGTCGCGGCGGATGGTCTGCACGGTAACATTATACGCCTCTGCCAGCCCGTCGACGGTGACTTTGCCGTCCTTGCGCGCCAGCTCCAAAATCTCGCGCTGTCTGAAATTTGACATAGATCCCCCCGTCTTTGGCTGGGGATGCCCAAGGTTTCTGCACGCCCGACCAAAACTTACAATCTACGGAAAGCGAAGCACGTCAAGGCCGCGAATCGTGGTATATCGTCTGTAGGGCGCAGAAATGCGCGTCAGGCGAAGGATTAATGCCCCTAAAATCAAGGATATAGTCGAAAACGAAAAGAAACGAACGTTCGATCTTGAAAAACGAAGGGGCTTGGTGTCTTTTGTCACGACGTCTCGCAAACCTAGCTGCGAGACGCGAAAATGATGCGGGGAGGCTTCATTGAGCCAGCTTGAAACAGAACACAGCGTCGATCTCTTTGTGATTGGCGGAGGGATCAACGGCTGCGGCATTGCACGCGACGCCGTGGGCCGTGGGTTTACCGTCGAGCTGGCAGAGATGAACGATCTGGCCTCGGCAACCTCCTCGGCCTCGACCAAGCTGTTTCACGGCGGGCTGCGCTATCTGGAATACTGGGAGGTCCGCCTTGTGCGCGAGGCGTTGATCGAACGCGAAACCCTGCTGAAAGCGATGCCGCACATCTCTTGGCCGATGCGGTTTGTGCTGCCTTATCATAAGGATATGCGGTTCGAGGGGGATACGCCCACCTCAAAGCTGCTCAACGTGTTCATGCCGTGGATGAAGGGGCGTCGCCCTGCGTGGCTGATCCGCTTGGGTCTGTTCATGTATGACAATCTGGGCGGGCGGCAGATCCTCAAGGGGACGACCGCGGTCGATCTGACGCAGGCCCCCGAGGGGGCACCGCTGCAGGACAAGTTCGAAAAGGCCTATGAGTATTCCGACTGCTGGATCGAAGACAGCCGTCTGGTGGTGCTGAACGCCCGCGACGCCCAAGCCCGTGGTGCGCGGATCAACACCCGCACCAAGGTCGTCTCTGCCGAGCAGGTCGACGGCATGTGGCAGGTCACGCTGGAACCGAAAGACGGCGGCCCCCAACGCGTGGTACAGGCCAAGATGTTGGTCAACGCCGGTGGCCCGTGGGTGGAAAACGTGATCCGCAACACTGTGCGCATCAATTCCTCGGAAGGGGTGCGGCTGGTGCGGGGCAGCCATATCGTGACGCCCAAGCTTTATGACCACGATAAATGCTACTTCTTCCAAGGCGAAGACGGGCGCATCATCTTTACCATTCCTTACGAGACGGATTTTACCCTGATCGGCACCACAGATGCCGACCACACGGATGTGTCCGAAAAGCCGGTCTGTACCCCCGAGGAGCAGGACTACCTCGTGCGTTTTGCGTCCAAATACCTGAAAACGCAGATCACCACCGACGATATCGTCTGGACCTACTCCGGCGTGCGCCCGCTGTATAACGACGGAGCGAGCTCTGCCACGGCGGCAACGCGGGACTATGTGTTGAAGGTCGACACATCCGCCGGTGCGCCGGTGCTGAACGTCTTTGGCGGCAAGATCACCACCTACCGCCGTCTGGCCGAAAGCGCGCTAGAGAAGATCCAGCCCTATTTCGCCAATGACGCCAAACCCTGGACGGCGGGTGTCGCCTTGCCTGGCGGCGATTTTCCGGTAGACGGCGTGGCGGCGTTGAAACAAGAGTTGCAGGACCGCTACGGCTTTTTGACCCAACGTTGGGCGGATCGTCTGGTCAAAGCCTATGGGCGCGAGGCATTTGATGTCTTGGGCGACGCGCACACCGCGGCAGATCTGGGGCGCGATTTCGGTGCGACCCTGACCGAGCGTGAGGCCAAGTGGCTGATCGACAAGGAATTTGCCCGCACCGCTGACGACATCATCTGGCGCCGGTCCAAACTGGGCCTGCGGCTTGACGCGGATGAATTGAACACGTTGGAAGCATGGATGGTGGAAACCACCGCCACGCCCGCCGACAACACTACAGCCGCCACTGGCGCGTGAAGGGGAGAGGAACATGTCGCTCGTTTTGCAAGGCGTGTCCAAGGTCGTAAACGGCCAGACGCATATTCATCCGACAGATCTTGAGCTGCAGTCCGGCACCATGAACGTGCTGCTGGGGCCGACATCTGCGGGCAAGACTTCCCTGATGCGGTTGATGGCGGGGCTGGATGTGCCCAACACCGGCAAGGTGATCTGGAACGGCGAGGATGTCACCGGCATGCGCGTTCAGGATCGCGGTGTGGCGATGGTGTATCAGCAGTTCATCAACTACCCGTCGATGACCGTCTACAACAACATCGCCAGCCCCATGCGGTTGCTGGGCAAATCCAAGGACGAGATCGACAGCGCCGTGCGCAAGGCCGCCGATCTGATGCAGTTGACGCCGATGCTGGACCGCAAGCCGCTGGAACTGTCAGGCGGGCAACAGCAACGCTGCGCGCTTGCGCGGGCTTTGGTCAAGGACGCGGGGCTGGTGCTGCTGGACGAGCCGCTGGCGAACCTCGACTACAAACTGCGCGAAGAACTGCGCGCCGAGATTCCGAAAATCTTTGAAGAAGCAGGGTCTATCTTCGTCTATGCCACGACCGAACCGGAAGAGGCGCTTTTGCTGGGCGGGCACACCGCCACATTGTGGGAAGGGCGCATCACGCAGTTCGGCCTGACCCCCGTGGTCTACCGCCAGCCGGTTGATGCCACGACCGCGCGCGTCTTCTCTGACCCGCCGATGAACTTCCTCAACATCACCAAGGCCGGCGACACGCTGACCTTTGGCGATGGCAACAAGGTCGCGACCTTCGGGAACTTCAAGACCGTGGCCGATGGCAGCTATGTTGCGGGCTTCCGCCCCAACCACCTTGAACTGACCAAGCAGTCTGACGACGCGCTTGAGTTTGCGGGCAAGCTGAACGTGACCGAGATCACAGGGTCGGAAACCTTTATCCACCTTGATCACCACGGTGAAAACTGGGTCGGTCTGGTGCACGGGGTCAAAGACCTCAAGATCGGGGCTCCGCTGAACGTCTATCTTGACCCGACACATGTTTACATCTTTGCCGAAGACGGCACATCCGTGGCCCCCGCATCCTATGCGGCAGCGGCCTGAGGGAGGACCGGACCAATGGCAAAAATCACCCTTGATAACCTGGCGCATTCCTATTTGCCCAACCCCACCAGCGAAGATGATTTCGCGCTGAAAGAGCTGAACCACGACTGGGTGGACGGCGAAGCCTACGCGCTTTTGGGTGCGTCGGGCTGTGGTAAATCCACGTTGCTGAACATCATCTCGGGCCTGCTGCACCCCAGTCAGGGCCGTATCCTGTTCAACGACCGTGACGTGACCAACGACCCCACGACCAAGCGCAACATCGCGCAGGTTTTCCAGTTTCCGGTGGTCTATGACACGATGACCGTGCGCGACAATCTGGCGTTCCCGCTGCGCAACCGGGGGGCAGATGCGGCCTATGTCGCGCAGCGCGTGCAGCAGATCGCGGGGATGATCGGCATGGAGGACATGCTGAACCGCAAGGCGCGCGGGCTGACGGCGGATGCGAAGCAGAAAATCTCGCTCGGGCGGGGGATGGTGCGCGAGGACGTGAACGCGCTGCTGTTTGACGAGCCGCTGACCGTGATCGACCCCCATATGAAGTGGGAACTGCGCACGCAGCTGAAATCACTGCACCATGAATTCGGCCACACGATGATCTATGTGACCCATGACCAGACAGAGGCGCTGACCTTTGCGGATAAGGTTGTCGTCATGTATGACGGCCGCGTTGTGCAGATGGGCACCCCGCAAGAGCTATTCGAGACGCCACAGCACACCTTCGTGGGCTATTTCATCGGCTCGCCCGGTATGAATGTGCTGGACGCGACGGTGACCGGTGACAAGGCCGTCATTGGCGGCCACGAGATCGACTTGGGCCACGGCTTTGCGCCGCTTGACGGCAAGGTCGAACTGGGCGTGCGGCCTGAGTTCACACGGCTTGCCACGGGCGAGGCGGGGCTGCCTGTCACGATCAAGCGGATCGAGGATGTGGGCCGCCACAAGATCGTGCGTGCTGACTTTAATGGCAATGAAATCAACGTGATCGCCGAAGAAGGTGCCGAGATTTCGCCGGATATGAACCGCATTGTTTTCGACCCTGCCGGGGTGAATGTCTATGCCAACAGCTGGCGCGTTGCGCCGCAGGGGGCCTAAGATGATCCAATCCGCCGCTTTCCCGCTGACCCTCGCTGAAAGGACCGCGTCATGAACAAGACCGTCAATCAAAAGGCCTGGTTCCTTGTGCTGCCCGTGCTGCTGCTGGTGGCTTTCTCTGCCGTGATCCCGCTGATGACCGTGGTGAACTATTCGGTGCAGGATACCTTCGGGAACAACCAGTTCTTCTGGGCTGGCCTCGACTGGTTCCGCGAGATGATTGAATCCGAGCGGATGTGGAACGCCTTGGGCCGCCAGATCGCGTTTTCGGTGATCATTCTGGCGATTGAAATCCCGCTGGGGATCTTCGTTGCGCTGAACATGCCCAAAAAGGGGTTCTGGGCGTCGCTGTGTCTGGTTCTGATGTCGCTGCCGCTGCTGATCCCGTGGAACGTTGTGGGCACCATCTGGCAAATCTTTGGCCGCGTGGACATTGGCCTGTTGGGCTACACGCTGTCGGCCTTGGGCATCGACTATAACTACACCCAGGATTTCTATGCCGCATGGATCACTGTGATCGTGATGGATGTCTGGCACTGGACGTCACTGGTGGCGCTGCTGGCCTATGCCGGCCTGCAATCCATCCCCGATGCTTACTATCAGGCGGCCAAGATCGACCAGGCGAGCCGCTGGAAAGTCTTCCGCTATATCGAGCTGCCCAAGATGATGGGCGTTCTGATGATCGCGATCCTGCTGCGGTTTATGGACAGCTTCATGATCTACACCGAACCGTTCGTCGTGACGGGCGGGGGGCCTGGTAACTCTACCACCTTCCTGTCGATCGATCTGGTCAAGATGGCGCTCGGACAGTTTGACCTTGGTCCTGCGGCGGCGTTCTCGATCATGTATTATCTGGTGATCCTGCTGATCTCCTATGTGTTCTACACCGTGATGACGAACCTTGATAAAAGGGATGGCCACTGATGTCTGATCTTGCACAAAAAAGAGGGTTTGCCCTGCCCAAGATCAAGGGCAATGCGGTTGTCATGGCGCTCTATCTGCTGTTCTTGCTGCTGCCGATCTATTGGCTGCTGAACATGAGCCTCAAGACCAACACAGAGATCCTCAACAGCTTTACCCTGTGGCCGCGTGATCTGACTTTCGACAACTATATGACGATCCTGACGGATGCGTCCTGGTACACGGGCTATCTGAACTCGATGGCTTATGTGGTGATGAACATGGTGATCTCGCTCGCGGTGGCGCTGCCGGCGGCCTATGCCTTCTCGCGCTACAGCTTCATGGGCGACAAGCACCTGTTCTTCTGGCTGCTGACCAACCGGATGGCCCCGCCCGCGGTTTTCGCGCTGCCGTTCTTCCAGCTTTATAGCTCCGTCGGGTTATTCGACACGCATATTGCTGTGGCGCTGGCGCATTGTCTGTTCAACGTGCCGCTGGCGGTGTGGATCCTCGAAGGGTTCATGCGTGGCGTCCCGAAAGAGATCGACGAGACGGCCTACATCGACGGCTACAGCTTCCCGCGCTTCTTCATCCGCATCTTCACGCCGCTGGTGGCGTCGGGGATCGGGGTCACGGCCTTCTTCCTGTTCATGTTCAGCTGGGTTGAGCTGCTGCTGAGCCGTACGTTGACCAGCGTGGACGCCAAGCCGATTGCCGCCACCATGACCCGTACCGTGGGCGCCGCCGGGATCGACTGGGGCGTGCTGGCCGCGGCAGGGGTGCTGACCATCGTGCCCGGTGCCTTGGTGATCTATTTCGTGCGCAACTACATCGCCAAAGGCTTTGCCTTGGGCCGCGTTTAACAAAGAAAGACCGGAGGAAACATTATGGACTGGATGGCTTGGACTTGGCCCACCGCCGCTTTCTTTGGGATCATCGCGGTGACGCTGATCACCTTTACGATCCTTGCAATCAAATTCCCCGAAGTGCCGCGCGCCGGTATACTGGGGATGGAAACGACGCGCGGTGACCGGTTGTTCATCACGCTTCTGGGCTCGGCCTTTATCAATCTGGCTTGGCTCGGGCTGCTCAGTGCGCCCCAATGGGGGGCATTGGTTGTCTGCCTTTTCTATGCCATCGCGGTTTTCCGCTGGGTTTAGGAAAGGAAAATAAGGGGGGCCGGCCTGCAAGAACCGGACCTCTCAAATGTTCAATTCTAGGGAGGAACATCATGAACTTGCGCTTAAAGGGAACGACTGCGATCGGGCTTGCGGCTTGCATGTTTGCCGCACCTGCGTTCGCCGACATGGAGGCCGCAAAGGCTTTCCTTGATAAGGAAATCGGCGATCTCTCCGCGCTGTCGCGGGAAGACCAGGAAGCCGAACTGCAGTTCTTTATCGACGCTGCAAAACCGTTTGAAGGCATGTCGATCAACGTCGTGTCCGAGACAATCGGCACGCACACCTACGAATCCACTGTTCTGGCCCCCGCTTTCGAAGCGATCACCGGCATCAAGGTCACCCATGACCTGATCGGCGAAGGTGACGTTGTCGAAAAGCTGCAAACGCAAATGCAGTCGGGCGAGAACATCTATGACGCCTATATCAACGATTCCGACCTGATCGGGACGCACTGGCGCTATCAGCAAGCCCGCAACCTGTCCGACTGGATGGAAGGCGAAGGCAAGGCCGTGACCAACCCCGGTCTCGACCTTGAAGACTTCATCGGCCTGTCGTTCACGACCGGCCCCGATGGCAAGATCTACCAGCTGCCCGACCAGCAGTTCGCGAACCTGTATTGGTTCCGCTACGATTGGTTCAACGACGAACAGAACAAGGCTGATTTCAAAGAGAAATATGGCTACGATCTGGGTGTTCCGGTCAACTGGTCCGCATATGAGGACATCGCCGAGTTCTTCACCGGTCGCGACCTGTCGCGTCTTGGCGTCGAAGGCGAAGTCTTTGGCAACATGGACTACGGCAAGAAAGACCCGTCGCTTGGCTGGCGCTACACCGATGCGTGGCTGTCGATGGCCGGTGCCGGTGACGTAGGTGAACCAAACGGTCTGCCCGTCGACGAATGGGGTATCCGCGTCAACGAAAACTCGCAGCCTGTGGGGTCTTGCGTTGCACGTGGCGGTGCCACAAACGGGCCAGCAGCGGTCTATGCTGTGACCAAAGCGATCGAATGGCTGCAGAAGTATTCGCCTCCGGCGGCTGCGGGCATGACCTTCTCTGAGGCGGGCCCAATTCCGGCGCAGGGCAACGTGGCCCAGCAGATGTTCTGGTACACCGCCTTTACCGCCGCGTCGGTAGAGCCTGACCTGCCCGTGATGAACGAAGATGGCACGCCGAAATGGCGCATGGCACCTTCGCCCCACGGTGCATATTGGACCGAAGGCACCAAGATCGGGTATCAGGATGCCGGGTCGTGGACGCTGATGAAATCCACTCCGGTGGACCGTGCTCAGGCCGCATGGCTCTATGCGCAGTTCGTCACCTCCAAGACTGTGGACGTCAAGAAAAGCCACGTTGGCCTGACCTTCATCCGTGAATCGTCGATCCAGCACGAAAGCTTTACAGAGCGTGCACCGAAACTGGGTGGTCTGGTTGAATTCTACCGTTCGCCAGCGCGCGTTCAGTGGTCGCCAACTGGTACCAACGTGCCTGACTATCCAAAGCTGGCGCAGCTGTGGTGGCAGAACATCGGCGACGCCATGTCCGGTGCGAAGACACCTCAGGAAGCGCTGGATGCCCTGTGCGCCGATCAGGAAAAAGTCCTGATCCGTCTGGAGCGTGCCGGCGTTCAAGGGGACATTGGCCCCAAGATGAACGAAGAGCGTGACCCAGAGTACTGGCTGTCCCAGCCCGGTTCGCCCAAAGCGAAACTGGAAAGCGAAGACGAAGAGCCACAGACCATCGCCTATGATGAGCTGATCAAATCCTGGCAGTAAGCCACTCTTTCCGGGGCCGGTTCGCTGGCCCCGGAACCTTTGATTTTCCAACAACGCCGACATCCGTCATTGCCCTGACATCTGGTCGGGCCTGCCGACCCTTGCTAGGATACGGCACCATCTGACGGTTGCTACACTTCCAAAGGGACGCGCATGACGTATATCCTTGCCATTGACCAAGGCACCACCTCCACACGGGCCATCGTTTATGATGACACGATGACGTCGATTGCCAGCGCCCAAGAAGAATTCCCCCAGCATTTCCCCCAGTCCGGCTGGGTTGAACATGATCCCGATGATCTGTGGCGCACCACGCAGGCGACCTGCCGCGGGGCGATCGACAAGGCAGGGATCACGGCAGGCGATATCGCCGCCATCGGCATCACCAACCAGCGCGAGACCGTTGTGGTCTGGGACAAGCAGACCGGCCGCCCGATCTATAATGCCATCGTCTGGCAGGACCGCCGCACCGCCAGCCAGTGCCGCACCCTGCGCGACGCGGGCCACGAAGAGATGTTCACCGACCGCACCGGCCTGTTGCTGGACCCGTATTTCTCGGGCACCAAGCTGGCGTGGATATTGGACAATGTCGAAGGCGCGCGCGACCGTGCCGCCAAGGGCGAGCTGCTGTTCGGCACCGTCGATTGCTTTTTGATCTGGAAGCTGACCGGCGGGGACTCCCATGCGACGGATGCCACCAATGCCGCGCGCACCATGCTTTACGATATCCGCAAAGGCCGGTGGAGCCGGTCGATCTGTGACCTGCTCGACATCCCGATGGAGATGTTGCCAGAGGTCAAGAATTGCGCCGATGATTTCGGCCATACCGATGCGGATGTTCTGGGCGCTGCCGTGCCGATCCACGGTGTCGCGGGCGACCAGCAGGCGGCCACGGTGGGGCAGGCGTGTTTCGAGCCGGGGATGCTGAAATCCACCTACGGCACGGGCTGTTTCGCGCTGATGAACACAGGCGATACGCCGGTGCGGTCGGAAAACCGGCTGCTCACCACCATTGCCTATCAATTCAATGGCAAGCCGACCTACGCGCTTGAAGGATCGATCTTTGTCGCGGGGGCCGTGGTGCAATGGCTGCGCGACGGTTTGCAGATCATTCAGGATTCGGCCGAGACGCAAGGGCTGGCCGAACAGGCGGACCCGCATCAGAACGTGGTACTCGTCCCTGCCTTTGTCGGGCTGGGTGCGCCCTATTGGAACCCCGATTGCCGTGGCGCGGTGTTCGGGCTGACCCGTGGCACGGGGCCCGCCGAAATGGCCCGCGCGGCGCTGGAAAGCGTCGGCTACCAGACGCGCGATCTGCTTGAAGCGATGTCCGCCGACTGGAAAGCAGATGGCGTGCAGCCCACCTTGCGCGTCGATGGCGGCATGTCTGCCAGCGACTGGACCATGCAATTCCTGTCCGACATCATCGCCGCCCCCGTTGACCGGCCCACCGTGCATGAAACCACCGCCCTCGGGGTCGCGTGGCTTGCGGGGATGCACGCGGGCGTTTATCCTGATCAGGAACAGTTCGCGAAATCGTGGACACAGGAAACCCAATTCACGCCGAAAATGGACGATGACCAGCGCGACGCGAAATATGCGCTCTGGAAAAAGGCCGTTGACGCGACCCTGAATTTTTAAGGAACTCCCCATGACAGCCCCAACGCTTCGCCGGTATCTGACCCAAAACAGCTTTGACCCCGATCTGGTGTTTCTGCTGGAAGACATCGCATCGGCGTCGCGGCTGATCGCCGGTCTCGTGCGTCGTGGTGCCTTCGAGGGCAACCTTGGTGCCGCCGGAGAGATCAACGTGCAGGGCGAGGCGCAAAAGACGCTTGATATCATGGCCAATGACGTGTTCGAGCGTGAGTGTGCCAACAGCCCGCGTGTCGCAGCACTTGTGTCGGAAGAGGTGGAAGAGGTCACTTGGCTGAAAGAGCCGCAAAAGGGCGACTACCTGCTGTATTTCGATCCGCTGGACGGGTCGTCGAACCTTGATGTGAACCTGTCGGTGGGGTCGATCTTCTCGGTCATGCAGGTGCAGGCCGATGGTGACCGCAACGTGCTGCACAATGGCCGCAACCAGATTTGCGCGGGCTATGCGATTTACGGTCCCTCGACCATGTTTGTGGTGACCAAGGGTGACGAGGTGGCAGGCTTCAGCAGCGATCCCGACACCGGCGAGTTCAGCCTGACGCACCCCAAGATGACCGTGCCCGCCGAGACCTCGGAATATGCGATCAACACGTCACGCGCACGCTATTGGTATGCCCCCGTCAGCCGCTATGTGGACGAGGCCGTCGCCGGCAAGGAAGGCCCCCGTGGCCGGTCGTTCAACATGCGCTGGACCGCGTCCATGGTCGCGGATGTGCACCGTATCCTCACGCGTGGTGGCGTCTTTCTGTACCCCGCTGACAGCAACAACCAGAAGACCGGCGGCAAGCTGCGTCTGATGTACGAGGCGAACCCGATGGCGATGGTGATCGAAGCGGCAGGCGGTGCTGCGTCGACAGGGCAGGGCGCGATTATGGATGTCGCCCCCACGGCACCGCACCAGCGTGTCCCGGTGATCCTGGGCTCGCGCGACGAGGTTGCCGTGCTTGACAGCTACCACAAAGACGCCGCTGACAGCTAAGCCGATGTTTTCGTTCTTCTCTCCGCAAGCGCTGCATTTCGGGCGTGGACAGGCCGCGCAGACGACCACGCTGGCCGCTGGCTTTGGGACGCATGTGCTGATCGTACACGGCTCAAATGCAGCGCGCGCGGCTTGGTTGGTCGAGGATTGCCGCGCGGCGGGTCTGTCGGTCACCACACAAAGCTGCGGGTCCGAGCCGAGCCTGCCAGCGTTGGAAGCCGCACTCGCCAATGTGTCCGCAGATCGGCCGGATGTGGTTGTCGCGCTTGGCGGCGGATCGGTGATCGACTTTGCCAAGGCGCTCGCGGCGCTGATCCCCTGCGCGGGGGCACCGCTGGACTACCTCGAAGGGGTAGGGCGCGGCAAACCGCTCGACCGCGCACCTTTGCCGATGATCGCGCTGCCGACCACGGCGGGCACGGGGGCAGAGGTCACCAAGAACGCGGTGATTGCCGTGCCGGAACACGGGGTCAAGGTCAGCCTGCGCGACGCGCGGATGATTCCCGATATCGCCATCGTGGATGCCGGGCTGATGCAGGGCGCACCGCGCCGCGTTACCCTTGCGGCGGGGCTGGATGCGGTCACGCAGGTGATCGAACCTTATCTGTCGGTCAAAGCGACGCCGATGACGGATGCGCTGTGTCAGGCGGCGATCCCCAAGGGGCTGGCCGCCCTGCGCGCCGTGGTTGAACAAGACGCAGCGGAAGCCTGGGACGACATGGCTTGGGTCAGCACCTGCGGCGGCTTGGCCTTGGCAAATGCGGGGCTGGGGGCGGTGCATGGCTTTGCCGGTGTGCTCGGCGGCCAGACCGGTGCCCCCCACGGAGAGATTTGCGGCGCGCTTCTGCCCGCGGTGCTGGCGTCTCACTTGGAAAAGGCAGAGGCCGGCACGCAGGTCCACAAGCGCCTGGTGTGGGTGCTTGGCCTGATCGACAGCGCCTTCGGCGTCGAAAACGGGGCAGGGATCACCGCCCTGCGCGATTGGTCCCGTCAGTTGGGGCTGCGGACATTGACCGAGATGGGGCTGAACCCCGAGGATCACGCAGAGGTGGCACGCCTGTCTGCCGGTGCATCCTCGATGAAGGGTACGCCCTTCGCGCTGACACAGGACGAGCTGATCGCCATCCTGCGCGCCTGACGCTTATCGTGGCGGGTTACAGCCCCAGCGATTTGCGCAGCATGTTCAGCGCCACGAGGATCAGGAAGACCGCAAACACCCGTTTCAACGGTTTCGGGTCCATCGCATGGGCCAGTCTAACCCCCAGCGGCGCGGTGATCAGCGTCATGGCGATGACAATGGCAAAGGTGGGCAGGTTCACCGCCCCCACCGTCAGCGGCGGGCTGTTGGGCGCGGTATCAACCAGCAGGAACCCGATGACAGAGGGCACGGCGATCAGCACGCCAAACCCCGCAGCCGTTGCCACGGCACGGTGGATCGGCACGTTGAACAGGCTCATCAGCGGGACGCCAAAGCTGCCGCCGCCGATCCCCATCAGCACCGACAGAAACCCGACAGAGGGCGACAGCGCCGCGCGCGCGGCCCCACGGGGCATCGCCTGTCCCAAGCGCCAATGCGCCCGCCCAAAGGCCATGTATAGTCCGACGACCAGCGCCAGCCCGCCAAAGATGCCCTGCAAGACACTCGTGCGCAGCTGTGCCACCACCAGCATCCCGATGATGGCCCCGATCACGATCCCCGGTGCCCATGTCTTGAGGATCGCCCAATCGACGGCGCCCTTTTTATTGTGGCTGTGCACCGACCGCAGCGAGGTCACGATGATCGTCGCCAGCGAGGTCGCCAGACACATCTGCATCAGCTGCGGGCTGTCATAGCCAAGTGCTTGGAACGCATAGAAAAATGCGGGCACCAAGACGATACCGCCACCGACCCCCAGCAGCCCCGCCAGCACACCGGCAAAGGCACCGATGGCCATGATCATAAGGACAATCTGCAGAAGGAGGGTGGGGTCTTGCATGGGGGCGATCCTGAATGTCGTAGGGTTGCCCCTGTTGCTATACCGCTTCTTGCGCCTCGGCCAGTGTTTGCATCGCGTCCAGCGCCTCTAGCAGCACCTGACGGTCGGCACCGGGGCGGGAGGCTTGCTCGGACAGGGTGCGCCGCCAGACCCGTGCGCCGGTGCGACCGGCAAAGAGCCCCATCATATGGCGGGTGATCTGGTTCAGCTTGCCGCCGCCGTCGATATGCGCGTCGATATAGGGCAGCATCTGCGCCACGACATCCTCGGGCGTGGTGTCTGCGCCGGTGCCGTAAATGCGGCGATCCGCCTGCGCCAGAATATCGGTCGGGTTATGATAGGCGCTGCGCCCGATCATCACGCCATCCAAACCGGCGTCCAGAAACGCCTCTGCCTGATCAAGCGAGGTGATACCCCCGTTGATCGAGATATGCAGGTTCGGAAACAGCCCCTTCATCCGGTGCACCAGCTCGTAGTCCAAGGGGGGAATGTCGCGGTTTTCCTTGGGGCTGAGCCCCTGCAGCCACGCCTTGCGCGCGTGGATTGTCACCCGTTCACAGCCCGCGCCGACGATCTGCGCCAGAAACTCGGGCAGCACCTCGGCGGGGTTCTGGTCATCCACGCCGATCCGGCATTTGACGGTCACGTCCACATCCACCGCGCGGCGCATCGCCGCGACGGATTTCGCCACCAGCGCCGGTTGCTCCATCAGCACGGCGCCAAAACAGCCCGATTGCACGCGATCCGACGGGCAGCCGACGTTCAGGTTGATCTCGTCATACCCCGCCTGCGCTCCGATCCGCGCCGCCTCTGCCAGCTCGTCCGGGTCAGACCCGCCAAGCTGCAAGGCCACGGGATGCTCCGAGGTATCATGATCCAGCAAATGCAACGCGCCGCCGCGTACCAAGGCAGGCGAGGTCACCATTTCGGTATACAGCAACGTCTGCTTTGAAAACAGCCGGTGCATGTAGCGACAATGCCGGTCGGTCCAGTCCATCATGGGGGCGACCGAAAGCCGTGCGGCGCGGGTGAGATCGGATCTATGTCCCATGATGGTCTAATCCTTATCGTTTATCGAGCTGGAAATATGGGGGTTCGGGAGGGTCAATGCTATAGCGGGGCGGGCATGGCAAGGGGCAGGGGGCCGATATCACGCGCTCGTTGTTTGCCTAAATCCGCGGCATTGGGCCGGAATGTGCAGGGCTTGATACGTTTATTACCCTGATTTTGCCCAAATACTGCCATATCTTAACACTTATATCACACTGTCGGAGCCAAACTACCGACAGGCGACCGAGATTCGAATCGACCGGCGCACAAATTGAACGACCCGAGAGATGGCAGAGATGGACATGACAGATACAGCGCAAGACCCGCAGACCAATATCCTTCGCTTCGTGCCCGCAGCAGCAACATGGCAATGCGTGACCGTGGCGCAGCATTTTGGGGCGACCCCCGTGGTGCCAGCGGCGAATGACAATTACGCCCCGCAAGATCACGAAGGGGCCCAGACCAGCAGCGAAATGCTTGATTTTCTGTACCGCGTGGCCCGCTGAATCCTCATCAACGGTCCAGACGGCCTAGCCGGTTCGCCAGATCAGCCCGTGCTGTCGCGCTTGAGCCGCGCAGAACGGCCCCCCCGCCGCTTCGTCAACGCACCCGCCCGCGATGGCAGCTCTGCCATGATGCTGCGGCGCTCTTCGGGCGTCATACGCGACCACGCGCCGATCTCGTCAATGGATCGGTAACAGCCTGTGCACAGGCGCGTCTCGGGATGCACCACACAAAGTTTCACGCAGGGGCTTTCGACTTCGTTCCGCTTCCAGATCTCGTCACTCATCGCTTTATCCTCGCGCTGTCGCGCTTATCTGGCCTCAGGCCGACGCGCCCTGCGCCTTGATCACACGCAAACGGTCCAGCACCCCTTGCAGAATATAGCCCGCGGCCACGTGGTCGATCACCTCGGCGCGGCGGCGACGCGATGTATCGGCCTCCAGCAGCGCACGTTCCGCGGCGACCGTGCTCAGCCGTTCGTCCCAGAACCCGATGGGAATATCTCCCAGCCGGTCAAAGTTCCGCGCAAAGGCCCGTGTCGACTGACAGCGCGCGCCTTCCGATCCGTCCATATTGCGCGGCAGGCCCAGCACCACCCCGCCGATCCCGCGGGCGGCAATGATCTCTGACAGGCGGGCGGCATCAACCCCGAATTTCTTGCGGCGCACGGTTTCCAGCGGAGTGGCGATCGACAGAAAACTGTCGCTGACCGCAACGCCGATGGTCTTTTCCCCAAGGTCCAGCCCGATCAACGCCTGCATCGGGGGCAGGGCGGCGGCAAAATCTGATATGTCGTCATAGATCATTCGGTCACCCCGGCGCGTTCGCCCGCACGTTGAATATCATCCATCGCGGCGGGGTCATCGGCAAAGACCTCTACCGCATTCTCGTAAATCGCCCGCGCCCGTGCCGTTTCCCCCAGCACGCCAAGCGACGTGATCAATCGCGCCCAATCCTCGACCGGCCCGCCCTGGCTGGCAAGCCGCGACGACAGGCTTTCGACCATGCCGCCGATCATCTCCATCCGTTCGGCAGGGGTCATATCCTGCGCCGCGTCGATATCTTCGGCCGAGGGGCCGCGCAGCGCGCCGCTGCCAATCTCGGGCACGGTATAGTCCACACCGGCCATCGTGGCGATAGGGGTGATTTGCGCTAGGATAGGCGCGATCCACGGGGCATCCTCGGGGCCGCGCCGCAGCAACCCATCCCACATGCGGAACGCCAGATCAGGGCGCCCGGTTTGCACCAGCATCAGCCCCCAATAATACCGCGCTGTGCCGTTTTCGACATCACGGGTCAGCACCGCGCGCAACACCGCTTCTGCCTCGGGCGAGACATAGCCCCCTGCCGCCATCACCAGCAGCTCCGCATAGCCCGAAACATCGTCAATCGAGGCCTCCGCCCCCTTGAGGCGCACCACCTTGCCCTGCGCGGCGGCGGCGGCGGCATAGTTGCCAACGCGCGCCTCGTTCTGGGCCAGCAGGACATGGCCCTGCACATCATCGGGCCGCGCGGCAACCGTTTCGCGCAGGCGGGTCAGCAGCGCTTCATATTCGGGGCTGAGCTCGGGTGGCAAATCGGCGGCGGGCAGCTCTGCCTCGGCGGTGGCCTGATCGGGTCGGTTCCGGCGCATGTCTTCGGCCCGCGCGATACGGTCCTGCAACGCCAGATCCCCATAGCCCGGCGCACCCAACTGCCAGTAGAGCCCAAGGCTCCCGCCCAGCAAGACCAGCGCGATCACCACGATGACGACAGGCGACGGCGTGCCACTTGCGGCGGGAGTATTTTGCCCGGCAGCATCCGCGGCCAGAATACGGCGCGAGATTTCGGTGCGCACGCGGATGGCGTCGGCTTCGGGCAACACCCCGCGCGCGACATCGCGTTCAACCTCGGCCAGCTGGTCGCGATAGACCTGCACATCATGGGCGGGACCGGTCTCGGCAGGCGCGCTGGCCCCACGGGTCAGGGCACGCGCCAGCAACACGGTCACAAGGGCGGCACCGGCGGCGGCGATGATCCAGAAACTCATAAAGATGCGGTCCAGTAATTATAGGTGCTGCACACCTAACCGCTGCGGCGACGTGACAAAAGAGGCCATATTGCTGCACCTTGTCGCGGCGGCGGCTTGGTTTTTGTCAGATTGCGGCGGATGTCGTAAAACTGTTAAGGAATGCCGCGCCGGGTATCCTCTTTTTCGCCCGAAGACCCAGAAAGAAGCCAAGCCTACGCCGCGGCGTACGAATCTTTGCCGGAGACCGCTTTCATGAAGAAATACTCAGCCTTTGCCGTCGCCCGCGAAGCCCTGCGCCATCATACCGGCTGGCAGCGGGCCTGGCGCGATGCGCAGCCGAAGAAACGCTATGACGTGATCATCGTCGGGGCCGGGGGGCATGGTCTGGCGACGGCCTATTACCTGGGTAAAAACTTCGGCATCACCAATGTCGCCATTCTGGAAAAAGGCTGGCTCGGGGGCGGCAACACGGGCCGCAACACCACGATCATCCGGTCCAACTACCTGCAAGACCCCTCCGCCGCGATCTATGAAAAGGCGCGCTCGCTTTACGAGACGATGAGCCAGGATCTCAACTATAACGTCATGTTCAGCCCGCGCGGCGTGATCATGCTGGCGCAGACCCATCACGAGGTGCGCGGCTACCAGCGCACGGCCCATGCCAACGCGCTGCAGGGGGTGCAGACCGAATTCATCGGGCCCGAAAAGGTCAAGGAACTGGTGCCGATCATCAATATTGACGGGCCACGTTATCCGGTTCTCGGCGGGCTCTGGCAGCGCCGCGGCGGCACGGCACGCCATGATGCGGTGGCCTGGGGCTATGCGCGGGCCTGTTCCGATATGGGCATGGACGTGATCCAGAAATGCGAGGTCACCGGCATTCGTCAGGAAAACGGCAAGGTGACGGGCGTGTCGACCAACCGTGGCGATATCGACTGTGACAAGCTGGGCATGGTGGTCGCCGGCCACTCTGGTCATTTGGCTGATATGGCAGGCTTCCGTCTGCCCATCGAATCTGTCGCCCTGCAAGCGCTGGTGTCAGAGCCGATCAAACCCTGCATGGATGTCGTGGTCATGGCCAATACGGTGCATGGCTACATGAGCCAATCCGACAAGGGTGAGATGGTGATCGGCGGCGGGACGGATGGCTATAACAACTACACCCAACGCGGCTCTTTCCACCATATCGAGGAAACGGTGCGCGCCCTGGTCGAGACCTTCCCGATGGTGTCCCGTCTCAAGATGTTGCGCCAATGGGGCGGTATTGTGGATGTGACGGGGGACCGCTCTCCGATCCTGTCAAAAACGCCGGTCGAGGGCGTGTTCGTCAACTGTGGCTGGGGCACCGGCGGGTTCAAGGCGATCCCCGGCTCGGGCTGGGCCATGGCCGAGCTGATGGCCAAGGGGCGGTCACCGCTGACGGATGCCTTCGGCCTGAACCGGTTCCAGGAAGGGCGGTTCATCGACGAATCCGTAGCCGCCGGGGTGGCGCATTGATCGGCGCGCGGAAACCTGCCCGCCCAATGGGGCTGTGGAACTTTTTGCCTGTGAACGGGGTTTGCACTTCATATCAAGTTTATGAAGGACCATTCCCATGGCTACGCCTGACAACAACCAAGCGCCACACACCACCGTCAACAAAACCAGCGGCACCGGATCGGGGATCGTCATCGGCGTTCTCGTCGTTCTGGTCCTTGGCTTCGGCTTTTACTTCTTCGCCGGTGGCAACCCGATGGACGACTCTGGCGACATCAACGTCAACGTCGAAGGCGCGGCCGATGGTGCTGCCGATGCCGTTGAAGGCGCGGCCGAGGAAGCAACCGGCAACTAAGCCGCTTTCCACTCTATCCAATATGATCAAGGCTGGCTCTCGCGCGGGGGCTGGCCTTTTTGCGTTTCAACCGACCTTAGAAAGGAGCGCCCCATGCTGACCCTGACATGCCCCAACTGCGGCATCACCGCCGAGGAAACCGAATTCCACGCGGGCGGCGAGGCGCATCTGAAACGTTTTGGTCCGGGGTCCTCTGACAGCGACTTCGAAAAATATCTGTTCATGCGGGAAAACCCCAAGGGCGTGCATTTTGAGCGCTGGCGGCATGTCTATGGCTGTGGCAAATGGTTCCACGCCGCGCGCGATACCATGACGCTCGAAGTCTTCGGCACGTATACCGCCCAGACCAGCACGGTCCCGCAAGAGATCATCGACAAGATACAGGACCGTCGCTCCGATTGGCAGGCCTCCGCCGCCCCATGACCGCCGCCGTTCTTCATTTTGCCAAGAAAACTCCCGCCGGAGGCGCCCGCGCTTTCGCCCCACACCAAGGTTTGACTTCATGAGCACCAGAATTGCCACAGGCGGCCGCCTGCTGAACAAATCAAATGCTGTCAGTTTTTCGTTCAACGGAAAGCAGCTGCGCGGGTTCGAGGGCGATACCCTGGCCTCGGCCTTGCTGGCGAATGACCAGATGCTGGTGGGGCGGTCGTTCAAATACCACCGTCCGCGCGGCATCGTGGCGGCCGGCCCGGAAGAACCCAACGCGCTGGTGAACCTCGGGCAGGGCGACCGGTTTGAACCCAACCAACGCGCCACGACCACCGATCTTTTCGACGGGCTCAAGGCGGAAAGCCAGAACCACTGGCCCAGCCTCGAATTCGACGTTGGCGCGATCAACAAACACCTGAGCCGCTTTCTGCCCGCGGGCTTCTACTACAAGATGTTCATCCACCCGCGCCCCTTCTGGAAGCATGTCTACGAGCCGATCATCCGCCACTCTGCCGGTCTGGGCAAAGCGCCCAAGGAGACGGATGGCGATACCTATGAGCATCTCCACGCCTTTTGCGATGTGCTGATCATCGGCGGCGGTGTCGCAGGGCTCGAAGCCGCGCGCACCGCGGCCCTGTCCGGTGCCAAGGTCATCGTGCTGGAACAGACCGCCCATTGGGGCGGCCGCGCTCCCGTGGATGGCGGCACGGTCGATGGCACACCCGTCGCCGACTTCATCGACGCGCTGGTGGCAGAGCTGTCGGGGATGGCAAACGTCACCCTGCGCACCCGTGTCATGGGGGCGGGAGTCTATGACCACGGCTATGTGCTGGGCTATGAACGGCTGACGGACCACGCGCCCGAGACTGCCGGACCGCGCCACCGGCTCTGGCGTATTCGCGCCGGTCATATCGTGACCGCCACCGGCGCGATTGAACGGCCTTTGTCCTTTGCTGGCAATGACATCCCCGGTGTGATGCTGGCCGCATCTGTGCGGGATTATCTGGTGAACTATGGCGTGTCGGTCGGGGATCGCACGGTGGTGGTCACCAATAACGACGACGCCTACCGCACCGCCATCGCCTTGACCGAGGCCGGTCTGACCGTGCCCGCCATTCTGGATGCTCGCGTGCTGCCGCAGGATTCCGCGCTGATGACGCGCGCCAAAGATCTGGGCATTCGCGTGATGATGGGTCATGCCGTGGCGCGGGTGACAGGCGGCAAACGCGTCACGGGCGTAGAGGTGTGCAGCCAAGCGGGCGAGGGGGCGGTGCTTGAAACCTTCCCCTGTGACGCCGTCGCCATGTCGGGCGGATGGTCGCCTGTGGTGCATCTGTGGTCCCATTGCGGCGGCAAGCTGACCTGGGATACCGCCGGGGCCATGTTCCGCCCCGATGTGAACAATCCGCCGCTGGGGGCGGACGGGCATGGTTTTGTCACCGCTGCCGGTGCCGCGGGTGGGTTCTTTGCGCTGGATGATATCTTGCACGACGCCCATGCCGCCGCGGATGGGGTGGTCACGACGCTGGGGTTCAAGCTGCCCGCCGACGCCGTCTCGCCGAACGCCGACCGGCAAGAGGAAGCGCCGCTCGCTCCCGTCTGGATGATGCCGCAAGGCGCGAATGTGAAGCTGCGCGAGAAGACGTGGCTGGATTATCAGAACGATGTCAAAGTGTCAGACGTGCGGCTTGCTGCGCAAGAAGGCTTTGTCAGCGTCGAACACGCCAAACGCTATACCACGCTTGGCATGGCGACGGATCAGGGGAAGCTCAGCAATATCAACGGGCTGGCAACGCTGGCGGGCGCGATGGATGCGGATATTCCCGCCGTTGGTACCACCACCTTCCGCCCGCCGTACCACCCGATTTCGATGGGCGCGATTGCGGGCGAGGCGCGTGGCGATGTGTTCCAACCGATCCGCCGCACCCCCCTGCATGATTGGCACGACGCGAACGGCGCCGAATGGGAACCCGTCGGCCAATGGCGACGCCCCTATGCCTATCCGCGCAAGGGCGAAACCACCCATGACGCGGTGATGCGCGAGGTCACCAACACGCGCAGCAAACTGGGGATGCTTGATGCCTCCACCCTGGGCAAGATCATCGTCAAGGGACCGGACGCGGGGCGTTTCCTCGACATGCTTTACACCAATTTGATGAGCACGCTGAAACCGGGCAAATGCCGCTATGGCCTGATGTGTTCGGAAAACGGGTTCCTGATCGACGATGGTGTCGTTGCGCGGATCGATGACGACACCTTCCTGTGTCACACAACGACGGGCGGCGCGGAAAGCATCCACCAGCATATGGAAGAATGGCTCCAGACCGAGTGGTGGGATTTCAACGTCTATGTTGCCAATGTCACCGAGCAATATGCGCAGATCGCCGTGGTCGGCCCCAATGCACGCAAATGTCTGGAAAAGCTGGGCGGCATGGATGTCAGCAAGGACGCGCTGGCCTTTATGGAGTGGGCGGACGGCACGCTGGGGGGCTTCAAGTGCCGCGTTTACCGGATCTCTTTCTCGGGCGAGCTCAGCTACGAGATCGCGGTGGATGCAGGGCAGGGACAGGCCTTCTGGGATGCGCTGATGGTGGCGGGCAATGATCTGGGCGTGATGCCCTATGGGACCGAATGTCTGCACATCCTGCGCGCCGAAAAGGGCTTTATCATGATCGGGGACGAAACCGACGGCACCGTGATCCCGCAGGATCTGGGGCTGAACTGGGCGATCTCGAAAAAGAAAGACGACTACTTGGGCAAGCGCGCGCAGCAGCGGTCCCATATGGTGGACCCGACGCGCTGGAAACTGGTGGGGCTGGAAACAACCGACGGCAGCACCCTGCCGGACGGGGCCTATGCCGTGGGCGAGGGCGAGAACGAGAACGGCCAGCGCAATATGATCGGGCGTGTCACCTCGACCTATCATTCGCCGACCTTGGGTAAGGGGATCGCGATGGGGCTGGTGCTGAACGGGCCGGACCGCATGGGCGAGGTGATCGATTTCCCCGGAACCGACGGCAAGACCTATCAGGCGAAAATCGTCGATCCGGTGTTCTATGACAAAGAAGGGGCCAAGCAAAATGTCTGAGGCGGTAAGCGCATTGAAAGCGGCGGAATTCACCGGCGGCATTGCCGAGGTGACCCTGATGGACCCGATTGGCATGATCTCTGTCCGCGGGGATCTGGGGGCGGGCTATATGAAGAAGGCGCTGAAAAAGGCCGTTGGCCTGGGCCTTCCCGATACCCGCAGCGTCCAGATCAACGGGGATCGCGGTGTCGCGTGGATGTCGCCGGACGAGCTGTTGTTGCTCTGCCCCTATGATCAGGTCAGCGACACCATCGACATGCTGACCAAATGTTTTGGCAGCAATCACACGCTGGCCGTCAATGTATCCGATGCGCGGGCGGTGTTTCGCATCAGCGGGGCGCACAGCCGCGATGTGCTGGCCAAGCTCGCCCCGGTGGATCTGTCGCCAGACAGTTTCACCCCCGGCATGATCCGCCGCACGCGGCTGGCGCAGGTGCCGGCGGCGTTCTGGATCGAGGACGGCGACAGTTTCCGTCTGGTTTGCTTCCGCTCGGTCGCGCAATATGTGTTTGATCTGCTGAAAACCGCGGCACAGGCCGGGTCCGCCCCCGAATATTATAGCGCCGCGCGGTAAGCCGCTGGTCAGGGGCAGGGCGGCGGACTGGTGGGAACATTCGCCCCAGCCAGCCGTTTTACCCTTAAGCGGGTGACGATAGAAGCGCCCCGTCAGCTGTGCCGGTTTCCCCCTTGCGGGTCGATCAGCACTTGACCTTATGACGGGACGGGCTTCATGTGACCCAGACGCAATTCAATAACGGAGGCTTTTCTCATGGCTTTTACTCTTCCTGATCTTCCCTATGCCCACGATGCGCTTGCATCCAAAGGTATGTCCAAGGAAACGCTGGAATATCACCACGATAAGCACCACAACGCCTATGTGACCAACGGCAACAAAGCCATTGAAGGCACCGAGTGGGAAGGCAAGACCCTCGAGGAAATCATCAAGGGCACCTACAACCCTGACGCGGTTGCGCAAAGCGGTATCTTCAACAACATCAGCCAGCTGTGGAACCACAACCAGTTCTGGGAAATGATGTCCCCCGAAGACAGCAAAATGCCGTCCGAGCTGGAAAAAGCGATCACCGAAAGCTTTGGCTCTGTCGATAAGTTCAAGGATGAATTCAAGGCAGCCGGTGGCGGTCAGTTCGGCTCCGGTTGGGCGTGGCTGGTCAAGGACACCGACGGTGGCCTGAAAGTGACCAAGACCGAAAACGGCGTGAACCCTGTCTGCTTTGGTCAGACCGCACTGCTGGGCTGCGACGTTTGGGAGCACTCCTACTACATCGATTTCCGCAACGCGCGCCCCGACTACCTGTCGAACTTCCTCGACAATCTGGTCAACTGGGACAACGTCGCATCGCGCATGTAATCGCGATATGATGGGTTAAGGCATCGCGCCAACCTGTTGAAATATTTATGTGAAAGGCCCTGCAGCATTCCGCTGTGGGGCCTTTTCTTGTGGAACCGCGGGCGTGATTGGGGCGTTTTACCCATGAACCCACAAGATGAGAAGGAGACCACGATGGCAGAGCGTCAAAGATCGCAGGACGGCGTCAAGGAAACCGACAAATACATCAGCGAAGCCGATGATATTGACCATCAGGGCCGCTCGGGTGGCGGGCTGCAACGCGATGTCGGCACACAAGACGAAGAGAAACAGGTGGTCGACAAACCCGGCGCAGACACCCGCGTCACTGGCGAAGACAAACGCAACCACGGAGAAGACGCATGACCAAGATTGAAAATGGCACTTGGGTGCTGATCGCAGACGGTGAAAAAGCGCTGTTCATGGTGAATGAAACCGACGGAGAGGATCCGTTCCTGCAGGTCTTCCGCGAGGAAGAGCAGGACAACCCGCCCAACCGCGATCAGGCCGCCAATCGTCGTGGACGCTTCAACGATGGCCCGTCCGTGCACCGCTCGGCTGTGGACGACACCGACTGGCACCAGCTGTCCAAGGACCGCTTTGCCAGCGAACTGGCGGATATTCTGTACAAACAGGCGCATAAGGGCAAGTTCGACAAGATCATTCTGGTCGCACCGCCGAACACTCTGGGCGAGTTGCGTCACGAGATGCACAAAGAGGTCGCAGACAAGGTCGTGGGCGAAATCCCCAAGACGCTGACGAACCACCCCATCGAAGAGATCGAGAATATCGTGAAATCGACGCTTGAAACAGCGTGAGGATGTGGCCGCATAGCAACAGTAGAAATATGGCTATGCGGCCAAATCTATAGGTATTCGGGTTGCCGCAGGGCGGTGATTTGAAAGGGCATCCAGACGTGGGTGCACTTTGCTGTATCGCGCGTGCTAGCGGCGAACAGGGAGTATGGCGTTGGCCGCTTTAACCTACCGCCTATAGCACTCCTGATCCTGCTTCGCCGCCGATCAACCCGATGCCGCGCAGGCGCTTTCTGCACTACCGCGCGAGCTGCTGTGCGTACCTCTACGCGGTCAGGCTGCGGCGCAGAACGTCCAGCGCGCCGTCAACGTCATCGACCGTTTCCACATAGCCAAGCAGGCTTTCTTCGGCAAAGCCACGGGCGACGACATGATCCAGAAGCGCTGTTAGGGGATCCCAGTAACCATTTGTATTCAATAGAATTACCGGTTTCTGATGTAGCCCCAACTGGCGCCAGGTCAGCACTTCGAACAGCTCGTCCAGTGATCCGGCACCGCCGGGCAGGACCACCACGGCATCGCAATTCATGAACATCACCTTTTTGCGTTCATGCATGGTTTCGGTCACGACATAGGTGGTCAGATCGGTCTTGCCGACCTCCCATTTCACCAGATGATCGGGGATCACGCCAAAGGTCGTGCCGCCCGCCGTTTGCGCTGCGCGTGCAACGGTGCCCATCAGCCCCACGTCCCCCGCGCCATAGACCAGCCGCCAATCGTTCTGCGCCAAAGCGCGCCCCAAAGCGTCGGCTTGTGCGGTATATTCGGGGTCATCACCGGGGCGCGAGCCGCAGTAAACACATACGGATTTCTGGATCATAAACGGGGGTCCTTTTTGCGAATATGCACAGGGCATGCAGCTGCATTTTGACCCGTGATAGCCTGCTTGGTACAAGTCCTCAATGTGGGGAAGTTCAAAGGGATGAACGGGATGTCGGTGTTTCAAACGCGGGGTGCTCAGTTTGCGGGCGCCGCGCTGGTCGTGGCGGTTGCCGTTGCGGGATATATCTGGTCGCAAGATGCGGGTCCCGTCGTGCCGGATACGGCGAAAGACACCGCCGCCCAGCCAAAACCCGCGGCCCAACCCTCCGCGCAGACCGCCACCGCACCCCAAGACACCAAGGCCGGCGCCACCGTTCCCCCTGCGCCGCAAACGCCTGACCCTGCCGCATCGCCCGCGACTCCCAGCTTTGACGAGGTACGCCGCGAGGGGGACGGGATGACCGTGATCGCAGGCCGCGCAGCACCAGGGGCCCGCGTCAGCGTCATCAGCAACGGGGCAGAGGTCGCCAGCGCGCAGGCCGACCGCTCTGGCAAATTCGCCACGCTTGCCATATTGCCGCCCGACGGCAGCGGCAAGATCCTGAGCCTGAGCGCGGATGCCGAAACAGGCCCTGTCGCCTCGGTCGAGGAAGTCATCTTGGCCCCGATCACCGCACCTGCCGTGGCGCAGGTGGCACTGGCGGATACATCAGACGTATCCATCGACACCACATCAGAGACCACGCCCGACGACACGGCCCCTGAAGCGGTATCCGCTCCGGTCGTGGAACCGCGAGGGGTAGCACCCGAGGGCAGCGCCCCCGAGATGACCGAGGTCGCCGCCGTGACGCCGCAGCCCGATCCCGCGCGCCCGTCTGCTGATACCCCCGTCGCCCTGTTGAAATCCGACGCCGATGGTGTGGAATTACTGCCCGGCACCGCGCCCGAGGTGACCGACCGTATCGCGCTTGACACGATCACCTATTCCGATGAGGGCGAGGTCCGGCTGGCGGGGCGCGCACAGGCGCAGGCGTCTTCCGTGCGGGTCTATCTGGACAACCGCAGCGTCGGCGCGCTTGAAGTGGATCCCCAGGGCCGTTGGCGCGGCGATATCGAGGATATCAAGACCGGCATCTACACCCTGCGCGTGGATGAGCTGGATCAGGGCGGCGATGTGATCAGCCGCGTGGAAACCCCGTTCAAACGTGAATCCCCCGAGGTGCTGGCCCGTGCCACCGCAGACAACGACGGCCCGATCAAGGCGGTGACCGTGCAGGAAGGGGCCACGCTTTGGGCCATCGCCCGCGAACGCTATGGCGACCCGACGCTCTATGTGCGCGTCTTTGACGCCAACCGCTCATCAATCCGCGATCCCGATCTGATCTACCCCGGTCAGGTCTTTGATCTGCCGGATTGACTAGCGGCTATGCGGGCAGATGAAACTGCTGCACTGGCATGATCCGGCTGACGGCCCTATGTAAGGGGCAACCACACAGGATCGTTCATGTCAGCCGATAGCCCGCGCACTGCCAGCCAGCCCAAACCCGCCACCCAATATCCCATGACCGAAGAGGAGATCGCCCAAGCTGCAGAGCGGCAGTCGAACCTGCTTGTCCTGCGCAAGGTGGCACCCTACCTCTGGCCCGACGATATGCCTTGGGTCAAGAAACGCGTGGTCTGGGCGCTGATCTTCTTGGTGGTGTCCAAGCTGATTTCTGTTGTTATTCCCGTGCTTTACAAAGACGCGGTGGATGCTCTTGCGAATGAGGGCGTGCCGTTTCTGGCGCTTGGCGCGGTGGGGCTGACGATTGCCTATGGTATGGCCCGCGCGATGAACGTGGGCTTTCAACAGCTGCGCGATGCGGTCTTTGCCCGTGTCGGCCAGCGCGCCCTGCGGATGCTTGCGCTAGAGACGTTCGAGCATATTCACAAGCTGTCTATGCGCTATCACATCACGCGCAAGACCGGCGGGCTGAGCCGGATCATCGAACGCGGGGTCAAGGGTGTGGAATTCCTGCTGCGCTTCTTGCTCTTCTCGATCGGGCCGCTGATTCTGGAGCTGCTGTTGGTCGGCATCATCCTGACCGTGCTGTTCGACGCGTGGTATCTGCTGATCGTGACGGTCACCATCGGGCTTTATGTCTGGTTTACCTTCGCGGTGACCGAGTGGCGCGTGAAGCTGCGCCGCCAGATGAACGACCGCGACACAGATGCCAACCAAAAGGCCATCGACAGTCTGCTGAACTATGAAACCGTCAAGTATTTCGTCGCCGAACAGCGCGAGGCGCAGCGCTATGACGCGGCGATGGCGGGCTATGAAGAGGCGGCGATCAAGACGAACTACTCGCTTGCCTTCCTGAACTTCGGCCAGTCGTTGCTGATCACCTGCGGGTTGGTCGGCGTGATGATCCTGGCAGCTATCGGGGTGCAGAACGGTGATCTTACCGTGGGGGATTTCGTCATGGTCAACGCCTATATGGTGCAGTTGACCGTGCCGCTGAACTTCCTTGGCACCGTCTATCGCGAAATCCGTCAGGCGCTGGTCGATATGGGGCAGATGTTCACGCTGCTCGATCAACCGGCCGAAATCTCGGACAAGCCTGATGCCCCTGCGCTGCAAGTCTCGGGTGGGCGTGTCACGCTGGACAACGTGCGCTTTGGCTATGACGACGACCGACAGATCCTCAAGGGCGTGTCGATTGAAGCCGCCCCGGGAGAGATGGTGGCGATTGTCGGCTCTACCGGATCGGGGAAATCCACCATCGGACGTTTGCTGTTCCGGTTCTACGATGTGCAAGGCGGTGCCGTGCGTGTGGACGGGCAAGATGTCCGCGATGTGACCCAAGACAGCTTGCACCGCGCGATTGGCGTGGTGCCTCAGGATACCGTGCTGTTCAACGATACCATCGGCTATAACATCGCCTATGGCCGCGATAACGCCACGCAAGAAGACATCGAAGCGGCAGCAAAATCGGCGCAGATCCACGACTTTATCCAGCGTTTGCCCCACGGATATGAAACCGCTGTGGGTGAACGCGGGCTGAAACTGTCGGGGGGGGAAAAGCAGCGTGTCGGTATCGCGCGGACCCTGCTGAAAAACCCGCCGATCCTGTTGCTCGACGAAGCAACAAGCGCGCTGGATAGCGAGACGGAGCACGAGATTCAGGATGCCCTCCGTCAGGCGGGCAAGGGGCGCACGGTGCTGACCATCGCGCACCGCCTGTCCACCGTGGCCGAGGCCGACCGTATCGTCGTGCTGGAGCAGGGCGAGGTGGTCGAGCAGGGCACCCACGACGATCTGCTGGCACGCAACGGGCGCTATGCGCAACTGTGGCAACGCCAGCAATCCGAGGGCGAATAGCTGGCGTCACAAAGGTTTGGTCGGGGCGGGGGTTATTCCTCCGCGATGGCCTTGTCGGTGAGCTTGTCCAGCGCGCCGGTCATTTTGGTCAGATATTCCGCGTCATCGGGCAACCCGTGGTCTGCGGCCAATGTAGCGGGGTCGTGGTAGCTGACATGCACCATGCCGCTGTCATCGGCATAGGCCAGCACGCGCATGGGCAGGTCCAGACCGGCGGTCTGACCGTCCAGCATCGCAGGCGTGCCCAGCTTGGGGTTGCCAAAGATCAGCAATGTGGTCGGGCGCAGCTCCATATCCACTTTGGTCGCCCCTTCGGCGTGGTCCACGCGGGCAAAGACCGTGGCACCGGCTTCGGTCACGGCTGCTTCCAGACGGTCGATTGTGTCGGGCACGGAATGGGGGCTCATCTTGGTGATGATGTCGGCGGCGGCGGGCAGGGCGGCCAGCGTCGTCAGGGCGAGCGTTGTCGCGGCGAGTGTCTTGCGGATCATGAGGTCTCTCCTTCGGTTTGCGCGGCCCGCAGGCCACGGCTTCCCTCTGGAACCTAGTACGTCTTGCCCCATGAACGAGCAAAATTCGATCAACAAGCAGTGAATTGCCGGTATATGCATACAAACAACATGGTGCATTCTTGCCGTCGGGTGCATATGTGCTAGCTCAGCGCTGGCCGAGCGCCACGACGCGCGGCACCCCCACAGCCCTGCCCATAAATTTGAAGGACTACCCATGCCTGCCGGAATGTTCCGTACCGCCCTTATTCTAGGCTCTATCTGTGTGACAGGTCCTTTTGCCATCGACATGTATCTGCCCGCCTTACCCGCGATCGAAGAGGCGCTGGATGTCTCTGTCTCGGCGGCCCAGATCACGCTGGTCGCCTATTTCCTCGCCTATGGCGTGTCGCAGCTGGTCTATGGGCCGCTGTCCGACCAGATCGGGCGCAAAAAGACCCTTGCCATCGGGATGAGCATTTTCTGCGTCGGCGCGGTGATCTGCGCTGTGGCCCCCGACATCGAGACGCTGGTGCTGGGGCGTCTGGTGCAGGGCATCGGCGGGGCGACGGTAATGGTTATTCCCCGTGCCATCGTGCGCGATATGTACACCGGTGCGCAGGCGACGCGGTTGATGTCGTCGATCATGCTGGTGATCTCGGTCTCGCCCATGCTGGCCCCCTTGGCGGGCAGCGCGGTGGTCAGCTTTGGCAGCTGGCGCGAGATTTTCCTCGCCCTTGCGATCCTTGCGGCGGCGACGTTGACGATGGCGCAGATCGCGCTGCCTGAAACGCTGACCGCAGACAAACGCCGCAAGGTCAATCTGCGCGAGCTGTCGCGCAGCTGTGGTATCCTGTTCCGCGATCCGGTGTTCGTCGGCCTGACCTTTATTGCGGGTTTCGGCATGGCGAGCTTCTTCTTGTTCATCTCCAGCGCGTCCTTCGTCTACACCGGTCAATTCGGGCTGACCCCGACCGAGTTCTCGCTGGCCTTCGCCTTTAACGCGGTGGGGTTCTTTATCGCGACACAGGCGGCGGGGCGTCTGGCGGATATGTGGGGGCTTGCCACGCTGATCGGGCGCGGTGTCACCGGCTTTGCCGTCTGCTCTGCGCTGTTGACGGGCGTTGTGCTGGCCGGTTTCGGCACGCTGCCGGTGCTGTTGATCGGGCTGTTTCTGGCCTATTCCTTTCTGGGGGTCGTTGTGCCTTCGGCGATGGTCGCGGCCCTTGATGCGCATGGACGGCGCGCGGGTATGGCGTCCTCGCTGAGTGGGAGCCTGACGATGCTGACGGGGGCCTTTTGTATCGCTGCGACGACGCCGTTCTTTGACGGCACCGCCGTGCCCATGGTGGTGAGCATCGCGCTTTGTGGTGTGGCGGCATTGGCGCTTGTGATCTTTACCATGCCCAAGCTGCGCCAGCAGCAGGAGGCCGCGGCGGCCGACCAGATGCCCGCCGCGGCCTAAGGGTCATTCCGCCGGTGGGGTACGGGCCGGCGGTCCGGTGCCCTCCCACTGGATCACGGTTGTTTGCAGCCTGCGTGCATCACGCGCCAGCGCCCAGTCCTGCGCGGATTTGCTGGCGCGCCCCAGCGACATCTTGGCCAGCAGCCGCGCGATCCAGCGGGCGTAGGTGGTGGCCCACACGCGGATCGACAGCATGGACGGGGTGACCAGCAGCGTCAGCACCGTCGCGATGCCCAGACCAAAGACCACGGCCGTTGCGAGCTGTTTCCACCACAGCGCTGTGGGGCTGTCGATGGTGTAGCCGCCATTGGCAAAGTCGAGGCTAAGCCCGAACATCATCGGCGCAAGCCCTGCCATTGTGGTGATGGTGGTCAGCAGTACGGGGCGGATACGGGCCTGCGCCGTGCGAATGATCGCCTCGATCCGCGGCATGTACTGGCTGAACTCCTGATAGGTATCGATCAGGATGATGTTATTGTTCACCACAATCCCCGCCAGCGCCACGATCCCCGTGCCCGTCATGATGATCGAAAACGTCTGATCCATCACCAACATGCCAATCAGTACGCCCGTGGTCGATAGCACCACCGCCAGCAGCACCAGCACCGAGTTGTAGATGCTGTTGAACTGCGCCAGCAGGATGATGAACATCAAGCCCAGTGCCGCGGTAAAGGCCGAGGACAAGAACGCCTGACTTTCGGCCTGATCCTCTTGGTCGCCGGTCCATTCATAGCTGACGCCCGCGGGCAGGGGCCGGGTTTCCAGCCATTTGGTCAGCTCCGCAATCCGTTCGTTGGCATTGATCGGGATCATGCGCAGGCTGCCATCGTCCAGCTCTTGTTGCAGATCGACGCCTTGGGCGGCATTGGTCCGGTTGGTGATCTTGAAGGCCGCGCCCTCGGGCCCGGTGATATCGCCCGCGTCCCCCGCAGGGCGCATCGTGGCGAGGGTGATTGTCGTCTCGCCCGTCTGTCCCGTGCCCGCCTGTCCCGTGCCCGCCTGTTCTGTGCCCGCTTGCGCGGTGCCTTGGGAGGCATCCACCGTGCGCACCAGTTTGACCAGCCCGGGGAAGACATCGGCCTTCACATCAAGATAGCGTTTCTGATCGATCCGGTTGATCTCTGCCAGCTTGGGCACAGGTGTGCGGGTGATGAAGTTCGACAGCGGCACCAGCCCATCCACCGTGCGCACCTTCAGCGTGTCCAGCGTGCTGAGCACACGGTCTTCTTGCGGGAGGCGCACCCTGATCTCGATCTCTTCGTCCGAGCTGTCGACCCGCATCGTGTCCAGCAGCAGCCCGCGGGTGACCAGCTGTACCATTGCGCCGACGGTGACCACATCAGCCCCGTATTGCCCCGCCTTGGCGACATCCACGTCGATCTGCCAGTCGATGCCGGGCAGGGGGCGGGTGTCTTCGATCAGGGTCAAGCCGGGGGTTTTCTCGAAGGTGTCACGGGCCTGTGCCGTCGCGGCGATCAGATCGGTGAAACTGTCGGATTTCAGACGCAGGTGCACCGGCTTGCCCGACGCAGGGCCGCGCGCCTGTGCAAGGATTTCGATCTTGATGCCGGGGATCGCGCTCAGCGCTTCGGTGAGCTCTGCGATCACGATGTCGCCGTCCAGTTCCGGGCGCAGGGCGCGGTCTTCCCACGGGATGGTTTCAAGCTGCACCTGACCGATGCTGTCCTTGGGGGCCTGCGCCCCGCCGGTATTGCTGTCGAGCCCGCCTTCACCGGCAAAGGCAAAGGCGGTAGAGACACCGGGATGCGCCAGCACGATCGCCTCCGCCTGCTGCATGATCGCGTCTTTTTCCGCCAGCGACAGGTTGCCCCTTGCCAGCACATAGACGATCGCCTGCTCGGGTTCGGATTCGACAAAGAATTCCACGCCTTTGCTGTTGTTGCCAAAGAAGATCATCGTGGTGCCGACAAAGACAAAGACGACCCCCGCGACCACCAGCGGCATCACCGGATTGCCCGCGATAAAGGCAATGAGCCGCCCGAAGGCTGATCGACGGTAGCCGGCCTTGATCACGGTGGGCTCTTTGCGGAACAGCCGCGAGGTGACCCAGCGGCCCCCGCGGCCCATGCGGGTGAACAGCGCGAAAAAGCTGGTCAGCCCCAAAAGCACGCCCGATATCGCCACCGCCACCAGCGCGCAGAGCACCGCGATGCAGATAAAGACCACAGCAAAGACCGGAATGACCGAGCCAAGGATATCCAGCCCGTCCATGCCCGCGAACTGCGCCGAGATCACGGCAAACAGCGGCTGCATCAGCGCCAGCGGCAGGGCGATCATGGCGGCGACAATGGGAAACAGCAGAAGATGCAGATAGAACCGCAGTTTGGCGATGGCAGTCATATTCTGCGCCATCCAGCGTTCCAGCCGTCCGGTGACGCCGCCCATGACGGGTAGATAGATCAGCGCCACCACCAGCGAGGCGGAAAGCACAAAGATCAGCGTGACCGGCAACATGCCCATGAACTCCCCCGGGACGCCGGGCCAGAACAGCATGGGCAGGAACGCGCAAAGCGTGGTCGCGGTGGACGAGATGATGGGCCAGAACATGCGTTTGGCGGCCTCGACATAGGCGGCCATGGGGCCTTCGCCCTGTTGCTGGCGCGCGTCGGCATATTCCACCACAACAATCGCGCCATCCACCAGCATCCCCACCGCAAGGATCAGCCCGAACATCACGATGTTCGAGATGGAGATCCCCATCAGCGCGAGAAAGGCAAAACACAGCAGGAACGACGTGGGAATCGCAAAGCCCACCAGCAGGGCCGCACGGATCCCAAGGGCGGCGAGCACCACGATCATCACCAGCGCAATAGCGGTAAAGACCGACCCCAGAAGCTGCTGCACCATACTGTCGACAATGCGGCTTTGATCGTTCGAGGTGCCAAGCGTGACAGCGGCTTTCAGCCCCTCGGGCCAGGCGGCGCTTTGGGCGGCGACGATCTCTTTCACCTGGGTGGAGGTGTCGATCAGGTTATAGCCCTTGCGTTTGACCACCTGCAGCGCCAGCGTCTTTTCCCCGTTGAACCGTGCGGTGCCTTCGCGGTCTTCAAAGGTCAGGTTGATGGTCGCCAGATCGCCCAGTGTCACCACGCGGTCGCCGTTGGTCTTGACCGGCAGCGCATAGACATCGCGCGGTTCATCAAAGGAGGACGGGATCTTGATCGAGAAACTGCCCTGATCCGATTGCACTTCGCCCGCGGCAATCAGCTGGTTGTTATTCTGCACCACATTGATCAGCTCGCCCGCGGTCACGTCATAGGCTTCCAGCCGCAAGGGATCGATCAGCACCTCAAGCATCTCGTCACGGTCGCCCGCCAACCCTGCTTCAAGCACCGCATCCACACCTTCCAGCGCGTCCTGCAGATCACGCGCGACGCGGGCCATGGTGCGTTCGGGCACGGGGCCGGTCAGGTTGACGATGATGATGGGGAATTCGGAAAAGTTGATCTCTGTGATCGAATATTTCTCGTAGCCTTCGGGGAATTTTGATTCCGCCGTGCTCATCGCGTCGCGCACGTCGGCCATGATCTTGGATTTGTCCCAGCCGAATTCGAATTCCAGCGCGACACCGGCGTAGTTTTCGGCGGCGGTGCCGGTCATGGTCTTCAGGCCGTCCAGATCGGAAAGCTCCGTCTCCATCGGTTTGACCAGCAGGGTTTCGCTATCCGCGGCAGAGATGCCCGGAAACTGGACCGAGACGAAAAGCGCGGGAATCTCGATGTCGGGCTCGCCCTCTTTGGGCAAGGTGGAATAGGCATAGCCCCCCACCACAAGGCTCAGCAGGATAAACGCCATGACCATGCGGGCACGGCCCGCGGCCCAATCGACCATGCCGCTCATTCCGGGGCCTCGTTGCGGAAGGTCGGGGTCACGGTCACGCCAGCGGTGACATATTCCTGTCCCAGAACGATGACATCTGCCTGTTCAGGCAGGCCGGTGACCCAGATGCCTTCGGGCGTGTCGCGCACAAGTGTGACTGCGGCGAAACTTACGGTGTTCGCGGCGTCGATCAGACGCACGCCAAGGGTGCCGTCATCATTCAGCGTCAGGGCCGATTGCGGCAGCAGATGCGCCTCGACCCCGGCCGAGGCGATGGCGATTTCGGCGGTCTGGCCGTCGCGGATGCTCAGATCGGGGTTGGGCACCTCGATTTCCACCTGAAAGGTGCGCGTCGTCGGATCGGAGGCGCGCGAGATAAAGGTGACGGTGCCTGCGATCTCGCGGTCGCCCGCGGCCAGCCGCGCCTGTGCCTGCGCGCCAAGGCTGACGCGGTCAACCTCGGTCTCGGGGACAAAGCCCACCAGCTTGATCGGGTCAAGCTGGATCACCTGCGCACAAAGCGATCCGGTTTGCAGCAAGCTGCCAAGCTCTGCGGTGTCGCTTTCCAGCAGCCCTTCGAACGGCGCGGTGAGGGTCAGCCGGTCAATCTCGGCCTGTGTGCTGGCGACGGCGGCCTCCGCAGCCTCAATGCCGGAATGTGCCGCATTCAGCCCCGCCTCGGCAGAGCTGAGTGCGGCGCGCGCGGCGGCGACAGCAGCTTCGGCGGTGGCCAGCGTGGTCTGCGAGGAAAACCCGCCTTCGCCCAGTTTTTGTGCCGCGTTCAGCTTGATCAGGGTTTCATCCAGACGGGCCTGCGCCTCGGCCACGCGGGCCTGTGCCTCCGGGACGCGGGATTGTGCTTCGTTGCGGCGGGCCTCCGCCTCTGCCTGTTGCGCGCCACGGGTGCCGGGGTCCAGCTCGCACAGCACATCGCCCGCTTTCACGGTCGCGCCCTTGCGCAGCGGGGCCGATACCACAACGGCAGAGGTTTCCGCCTTGACCGCCACCTGCCGCGCCGCCGTGGTCTGACCGCGCACGATCACGGCAGAGGCGAGCGGTGCCGCCGCGCTGCGCTGCACCACGACCTTCACCCGCGCGGGCTCTGCCACATCGGACGGGGACGCGGTATCGGCGCTGTCGGCATCCACCGCAGGCGCCGGAGGTTGCGCGGCCCCCTGTGCAAGCCCCAACAGGGCGTCACGTTCGAAAATTGCCATATACATCAGGGCGGATACGGCGATGGCCGCCAGAAGGGGGAAGATGCGCATTCGGGCCTCGGTTCAGTGAAACGCGGGCTTTGCGGCACCGCAGTATGTCGTATGCTATAGGGCCAAATGCTTAAGCGAATAAAACTGAACTGCATAGTTCACTATTGAAAAAACTTGCGACATGCGACCTTGTGAACAACGCGTGGGTCACTTGCTGTGCAGCCAAGCCCTTGGCAGCCCCGCAGCCGCAGGTTAAGAGGGGCGTTAAATCAGGCGGGACGGGTACCACATGAGCGATACAGACAGTTTCATCGACGAAGTAAACGAAGAGGTCCGCCGCGACCGGTTCTACTTTATGCTCAAGCGCTATGGCTGGATTGCGGTGCTGGCCGTGATCCTGCTGGTCGGTGGGGCCGCGTGGAACGAATACCAGAAAGCGCAGGCCCGCGCAGAGGCGGAAACCCTTGGCGACGCGATGTTTGCGGCACTTTCCGCCGAGGATACAGCCGCCCGCGCTGCCGCCTTTGAAAAAATCGAGGCCACAAACCCCCGCGCCGGGGCCATGCTGGGCTTGCTGACCGCCGCCGAACAAGCCCAAGCAGGCGAGACCGACGCCGCCGTCGCCACCTTGAACGGCATCGGGCTGGATGCGGATGTGCCCGCGATCTACCGCGAAATCGCCCAGTTCAAGGCGATTACCCTGCAAGGATCGGATATGCCCGCCAATGAACGCCGTCTGGCGTTGGAAAATCTGGCGCAGCCGGGCAGCAGCCTGCGCTTGCTGGCGCAAGAACAACTGGCCATGATCGACATCGAAGAAGACGCCCCCGAGGCGGCGATCGAACGGTATCAGGGGATCCTGAACGACGCGGATGTGACCTCGGACTTGCAACAACGCGCCCTTCAGGTGATTGTCGCCTTGGGGGGGGATCCGCAAATGGGTACCGCAGCCCCCGCGCCGCAAACGGACACCGTGCCGGCGCTGGATGCAGACAATAACTAATCCTGCCTGAACCCTTCAGGTGACACGGACTTAAAGAGCAAAGCGAGCAGGGCCATGACCATTCTCCACAGCATCTCCTTGAAACCCACGTCGACGCGCCGTGCCTCACTTGGGATGGGGGCGGTGGTGGCATCGCTGCTGCTGTCGGCCTGCGCCGAACCAGAGGTGATCCTGCCCGGCGTGCGCGAGGATGTGCGATCGGTCCTGCAAGGCAGCGACGGCTTTGCGGCCCCCGCCGATGCGCCGGTGCCAGCCAATACAACACGCGCGATTTCGCTGCCCGCGGCGACTGCAAACGCGAGCTGGTCGCAAAGCCCCGGCACGCCAAGCACCCGCGTCAGCCACCCCGCGCTTGGTGCGGCCCCGCAGCTTGCGTGGTCCGCCTCTATCGGGAAGGGCGACAGCCGCAAGCAACGCATCACCGCGACGCCTGTCGTGTCTGGCGGGCGTGTGTTTACCATCGATTCCGGCGCGACGGTCACCGCGACCTCTGCCACATCAGGGGCCACACTATGGACCCGTGACCTGACGCCACAAAGCGACGGGCAGGGGGATGCGACGGGCGGCGGCTTGGCCGTCGATGGCAACACAGTCTATGTTTCGCTCGGCTTCGGGTCGGTCACGGCGCTGGATGTCGACAGTGGCGGCACGCGCTGGACGCAGGATATCGACGGTACCGGATCGGGGGCCCCGACAGTCTTTGGCGATATGGTCTATTTCACCTCCGGCGACGATACCGGTTGGGCGCTGGATAAATCCAATGGCCGCGTGCAATGGCAGACCGGATCGACCAGCAGCATCAACAATGTGCTTGGCGCACCGGCCCCCGCCGTGGGGTCGCAGATCGCCGTGCTGGCCTTTGGCTCGGGCGAGGTGCAGGGGCTCTTCCGTCAGGGCGGGCTGGATCGTTGGAACACGTCTGTCGTGGGCAAACGCCCGGGGCGCGCGCTGGCCAATATCTCTGACGTGACAAGCGCGCCGGTGATCTCGGGCGATACCGTTTACGTGGGCAACCAGTCGGGCCGTCTGGCGGCGCTGAGCCTTGGCGGCGGCGAACGCCAGTGGACCGCGCGCGAAGGCGCGATTGGCCCCGTTTGGCCCGCAGGCGACAGCGTCTTTGTCGTGACCGACCTGAATGAACTGGTGCGTCTGGATGCCAGCACCGGCACCCGCATCTGGGGCACACCGCTGCCGAATTTCGTCAAGGACAAGCCCAAGCGCCAGTCCGAGGTCTTTGGCAACTACGGCCCCATCCTTGCCGGTGGCCGCGTGATCGTGGCCTCTAGCGATGGCACGCTGCGCAGCTTTGACCCCACCAATGGCGCGCTGGTTGCACAGGTGACGATCCCCGGCGGGGCGACCACTGCGCCGGTCGTGGCGGGGGGCGTTCTTTACGTCGTATCCGCGAAAGGGCAATTGCACGCTTTCCGTTAGGCCGCAAATAGGCTAAGCGGCGGGCTTGACCTAGTCTTCGGAGCCGTTCCATGTCTTTCACCCTCGCCATTGTGGGCCGTCCCAACGTCGGGAAATCCACGCTGTTCAACCGTCTGGTCGGTAAAAAGCTGGCGTTGGTCGATGATCAGCCCGGTGTGACGCGCGATCTGCGCGAAGGCGCGGCGCGGCTTGCCGACCTGCGATTCACTGTGGTGGATACCGCCGGACTTGAAGAAGTCACCGACGACAGTTTGCAGGGCCGGATGCGCCGCCTGACAGAACGTGCCGTGGATATGGCGGACATCTGCCTGTTCATGATCGACGCCCGCGTGGGTGTCACGCCGTCTGATCTGGTCTTTGCCGATATCCTGCGCAAGAAATCCGCCCATGTCATTCTGGCCGCCAACAAGGCCGAGGGCAAAGCCGCCGACGCCGGTGTGATCGAGGCCTACAGCCTTGGCCTTGGCGAACCGATCCGCCTGTCTGCCGAACACGGCGAGGGGCTGAACGATCTTTACACCCATCTGATGCCAATCGCCGACGGTTTCGCCGAGCGGGCGCAAACCGATGCGCCGGAAACAGATGTAGACCTGACCGAGGAAGAAGCCGAACTGGGCGACGAAGAGGCACCCATGCCCGTCCCCACCAAGACCAAGCCCTTGCAGGTGGCCGTCGTAGGGCGTCCGAACGCGGGTAAATCCACCCTGATCAACCAGATCATGGGCGAGGATCGCTTGCTCACCGGACCGGAGGCGGGGATCACCCGTGATGCGATTTCGCTGCAAACCGACTGGTTCGACGTGCCCATGCGGATCTTTGACACCGCCGGGATGCGTAAACGCGCCAAGGTGCAGGAAAAGCTCGAAAAGCTGAGCGTCAGCGATGGTTTACGTGCGGTGAAATTCGCCGAGGTTGTGGTGGTTCTGCTGGATGCGGATATCCCCTTTGAACAGCAAGACCTGCGCATCGCCGATCTGGCCGAACGCGAAGGCCGTGCCGTTGTGGTTGCCGTGAACAAATGGGACCTTGAGACGGACAAACAGGGCAAGTTGAAAGACCTGCGCGAAAGCTTTGAACGGCTTCTGCCGCAGCTTAAGGGCGCGCCTTTGGTGACCGTTTCGGCCAAGACCGGGCGCGGAATGGACCGTTTGCATAACGCGATCATGCGCGCCTATGAGGTCTGGAACCGCCGTGTCACCACCGCACAGCTCAACCGCTGGCTGTCTGGCATGATGGAGGCGCACCCGCCCCCCGCGCCGCAGGGCAAGCGTATCAAGCTGCGCTATATGACCCAAGCCAAGACCCGCCCGCCGGGGTTCGTGGTCATGTGTAGCCACCCCGATAAGGTGCCGGAAAGCTATAACCGCTATCTTGTCAACGGGTTACGGCTGGACTTTGACATGCCGGGCACGCCGATCCGCTTGTGGATGCGCGGCCAGTCGGACGCCAACCCCTATAAGGGGCGCAAAAAGGCGAAGCCGTCGAAGCTGCGCAAACATACCGACTGGCACCGCAAGGACCGCTAGAAGTTGCAGAAATCGGGACCGGAGTTTTCAAAACTCCGGTTCTTTGCGTTTAGCCGCGCCGCCATGACCGGTAGGTGGGCAGGATCAACGCAATGGCACCCCCCGCAGCCAGCGCCGCAACGGTCGGGGCCGTCGCGACGTTCGCCACCACCACAGCGATCAGCGCCCAGATCACCCCGATCCCATAGGTCGGCGCGCGCATCAGCGACGATTGCACCCCCGCTGCAATCACAATCGCCAGCCCGACAAAGACCAGCCCCGCGGTTGGCCCGCTCATCCAGCCATAGCCGGCCGCCAGCAGCCCCAAAGACACGCAGGAGGCCGCGCTCAGCCAGCCCGCATAAAGCCCCACGGGCAGGGCGGCAAAGCCGCGGTCCTCACGCGGGGCGCGGAACAACGCGTAAAGCGCCGACACCAGCATCACCCAGATCAGCACCGACGCCCAGATCGGGCTTGCTACGGCCACGGCAAGCCAGAAACAGCCCACAAACAGCGACAGGGCAAGCGGCAGACGCATGTCGTGCCAAAGGTAATCCTCGCGGCGTTTCCACAGGCCCCAGCCCATGCCGACGATCAGCCAGACATAGATCATCCCCCAGATCGAGAACGCGTAGCCCGCAGGCTGCACCGGCGGGTTGTCTTGGGGAATGGGGAACTGGTCCGGCGAAAAGCCGTTGAAGCCGGAGACAAAAAAAGGCGACAGGGCAAAGCCGATCGCCAGCAGAAAGGTCAGAAGGGCAATAAGGGAACGGGACATCGGGCTACCTTGCGAAAAGTGGTTCTCGCCTCAGATAGCCCGATGATCCCAGCGTTCAATCAGCTGAGCGTGCCGTCAACGCCCAAAGTGGTCTTGCCGCCCAGATAGGGGGCCAGCACATCGGGCAGTTTGACCGACCCATCGGCCTGCTGACCGTTTTCCAGCACCGCGATCAGGCAGCGCCCGACGGCCAGACCGGACCCGTTCAACGTGTGCACGAACTGCGGTTTGCCGCCATCTGCGGGTTTGAACCGTGCGTTCATCCGCCGCGCCTGAAAATCCCCCGTGGTCGAGACAGAGCTGATCTCGCGGTAGGCGTTCTGACCGGGGAGCCAGGCCTCGATGTCAAAGGTCCGGCGCGCGCCAAAGCCCATGTCACCGGTACACAGGATCACGGTGCGGTAAGGCACGCCCAGACGTTCCAGCATGTCTTCGGCACAGCGCAGCATACGCTTTTGTTCGTCATCCGATTGATCGGGGTGGGTGACCGATACCATCTCGACCTTCTCGAACTGGTGCTGGCGCAGCATGCCCGAGGTGTCGCGGCCCGCGCTGCCGGCTTCGGAACGGAAGCACAGGGTGTGGGCGGTCATCCGGCGGGGCAGGGCGGCCTCTTCCAGCACGTCACCGGCGACCGAATAGGTCAGCGTCACTTCGGAGGTGGGGATCAGCCACCAGCCATTGGTGGTCTGATAGCTGTCGTCGCCGAACTTGGGCAGCTTGTCGGTGCCATACATCGCCTCGTCGCGCACCAGCACGGGGGTCATATGTTCGGTCAGCCCGTTTTCATCGACATGGGTGTCGATCATGAACTGCGCCAGCGCACGGTGAATCCGCGCCACGGCCCCCTTGAGCATCACGAAGCGCGCGCCGGAGGTTTTGGCGGCGGTTTCGAAATCCATTGACGCCGCGACGCTGGCGATCTCGAAATGCTCTTTCGCCTTGAAATCAAACGCCGGCACATCGCCCCAGCGGTTCACTTCGACATTGTCAGCCTCGTCCGCGCCATCGGGGGCATCATCGGCGGGCAGGTTGGGGATGCGCGCCAGCATGTCGGTCAACTGCGCGTCCAGATCCTTGGCCTCTGCCTGCATGGCGGTGACTTCGGCCTTCTTGTCGCTGACCAAGGTGCGCAGACGTTCGAATTCGGCCTCGTCGCCCTTGGCCTTGGCCGCGCCCACCAGTTTGGAGGCTTTGTTCTGCTCGGCCTGCGCCGTTTCCGCTGCTGAGATCTTGGCCCGCCGTGCCTCGTCCAGTGCCAGTACCTGCGCGCTTACAGGGGTGTCGCCGCGCCGTGCGAGGGCGGCGTCGAAAGCATCGGGGTTTTCACGGATGGCTTTGATGTCGTGCATGGGCTGTTCCTTTGTCGTCCGAGTCGCATGATCTGCGTTGCGCGCGTTATGCCCGATTGTCGCGCAGGGGGCTAGATGTGGATGCGCGGGGGGGGATCGCGCCCTTGGATGCTTGCGCAAACAGCTTATTGCAGGCTGCGACACCGGGCGGCGCCATTTCCCCCCGGAACCCACCTTGCAAAGCCCCGCGTCTGACCATAGGTTCCGCCAAACTTAGACGGCAGGCCGTTTGCGGCATGCGCCCAACACAAAGGACGACCTCCATGGAAGCCATTCAGCAATTTGTACCCCTGATCCTGATCTTCGCGATCATGTATTTTCTGCTTATCCGCCCTCAGCAAAAGAAGGTGAAAGAGCATAAGGCAATGGTGGACGGTCTGCGTCGTGGCGATCAAGTGGTCACCGCTGGCGGTCTGATCGGCAAAGTCGTCAAAGTCAAAGATGACGGTGAGCTGGAAGTCGAACTGGCCGACAACGTCAAAGTGCGCGTTGTGCAATCGACCATCGCCACCGTCGTCTCCAAGACCGAACCAGCCAAGTAAGCGCCCCTTCGGGCGTGTCGAGAAAAGGGCAGTACCATGCTTCAGATTGATCTGTGGAAACGGGTGTTGATCATCCTCACCTGTGCCGCTGGCCTGTGGCTGGCGCTGCCCAATGCGTTCTACGGACCCGTCGAACAGCACAATGATGCGGTCAAGGCGATCAGCGTTGCTGGCGCCACCCCCGAGCTTGAGGCGCAAAAGGCGCTTTGGCCCGAGTGGATGCCGGAACGTCTGGTCAACCTTGGCCTCGATCTGCGCGGCGGGGCCCATTTGCTGGCCGAAGTGAATGTCGAAGATGTTTACGCCAACCGGATGGAGGCCGCCTGGCCCGAGGTCCGCGATGCGTTGCGCTCGATCACGCCGGTCCGCCGCGTTGACGCCCCCAAGGGCGAGCTGCGCGTGCGCATCAACGATGCCTCTGTCATGGCACAAGCGCTGGAGGCGACCCGTGCCTTGGCCCGCCCCGTGCAGTCGCTGACGGGCACAGGGCAGAACGACATCGTGGTGAACGGTGCCAATGACATCATCACCATCACGCTGACCGATGCCGAGAAACAGGCCACGGACGAGCGCACGATGCAGCAGTCGCTGGAAATCATCCGCCGCCGCATCGACGAGGTGGGCACACGCGAACCCACGATCCAGCGTCAGGGCGCGGACCGTATCCTTATTCAGGTGCCCGGCATCGGGTCGGCCGCAGAGCTGAAAGCGATCATCGGGACCACGGCGCAGCTGACGTTCAACCCCGTGGTGAACCGTGGCGCCAATGAAAACGCGGCACCGGGTCTGGGCAATTCTCTTTTGCCAGACGCCGAAGCGCCCGGTGTCTTCTATATCATCGAGACCGCGCCCGTCGTGACCGGCGAACAGCTGGTCGATGCGCAGCCCAGCTTTGACCAGAACGGCCGTCCCGCTGTCAGCTTCCGCTTTGACACCACCGGCGCGCGCAAGTTCGGCACCTACACGGCAGAGAACATCGGCGCGCCTTTCGCCATTGTGCTGGATGACGAGGTCATCAGCGCCCCCACCATCCAAAGCGCGATCCCCGGCGGGTCGGGCATCATCACCGGCAACTTCACGGTCGAGGAATCCACCAATCTGGCCGTCTTGCTGCGGGCAGGGGCCTTGCCTGCGGGGCTGACCTTTGTCGAGGAACGCACCATCGGGCCGGAACTGGGCCAAGACAGCATTGACGCGGGCAAGATCGCGACCAGCGTCGCCTTTGCCGCGGTACTGTTCTTTATGTGGGCCAGCTACGGGCTGTTCGGGCTGTTCGCCAATATCGCGCTGATCATCAACGTCGGCATGATCTTTGGCTTGCTGAGCCTGATTGGTGCCACGCTGACCCTGCCCGGTATCGCGGGGATCGTTCTGACAGTGGGTATGGCGGTGGACGCCAACGTGCTGATCTTTGAACGCATCCGCGAAGAGCTCAAGACCGCCAAGGGACCGGCCCGCGCCATCAGCCTTGGCTATGAACGCGCGCTTAGCGCCATTCTGGACGCCAACATCACCACCTTCATCATTGCAACGATCCTCTTTGTGCTGGGCTCCGGCCCTGTGCGCGGGTTCGCGGTGACGCTGGGGCTTGGCATCGTCACGTCGGTCTTTACGGCGTATTTCGTCACACGTCTGATCGTGGTGTTCTGGTTTGAACGCCGCCGTCCCAAGACAATCACGGTATAGGAACGCGCACCATGCGGCTGAGACTGATCCCCGACGATACGAATATCGACTTCTTCAAACACGCCAGACTGACCTTTGGGGCGTCCTGTGTGGCGGTGCTGCTGGCCTTGGCCGTGTGGTTCACCATGGGCCTGAACTACGGCATCGACTTCCGCGGTGGCACGACCCTGCGCACACAAAGCGACGCAGCCGTGGACGTGGCGGCCTACCGCACGGCGCTGGAACCGCTGGAGCTTGGCGATGTGTCCATCTCAGAGGTGTTTGACCCTGCCAGCGACAGCACCAAACATGTCGCGATGGTGCGCATCCAGGCCCAGGAGGGCGAAGAGGCCGCATCCCCCGAGATGATCCAGAATGTCGAGGAAGCGTTAAAAACCGTTGCCCCGAACATCGTCTTCACCTCGGTCGAATCTGTTGGCCCCAAAGTGTCGGGCGAGCTGATCCAGACCGCGTTTCTGGCGGTTGCGGCCTCCCTCGGGGCGATCCTGATCTACATCTGGCTCAGGTTCGAATGGCAGTTCTCTGTCGGGGCGGTCGCGGCGCTGTTCCACGATGTGGTGTTGACCATCGGCGTCTTCTCGGCGTTGCAGATCCGCTTCGATCTGGCGGTGATCGCGGCGATCCTGACCATCATCGGCTATTCGATCAACGACACCGTGGTGATCTTTGACCGCCTGCGTGAAAACCTGCGCAAATACAAGAAACGCGACCTGCGCGAGATCATGAACCTCAGCGTTAACGAGACCCTGAGCCGGACCTTGATGACATCGGGCACCACCTTGCTCGCGCTCATCGCGCTGCTGGTTCTGGGCGGCGATGTGATCCGTGGTTTTGTCTTCGCGATTACATGGGGCGTTGTTGTGGGCACCTATTCTTCGGTCTATGTGGCCAAGAACGTCGTGCTGTTTCTGGGCGTCAAACGCGACTGGTCCAAGAAAGACAACAATAACACCGGCCAATACGCCAATATCGACGCGTAATATATTTCGCTGCCAGCAGGGCACCCCCTTGCTGGCAGCACCGTTCCGCGCCCGCATCCGGCGCGACGCTTTGCCCATAGGGCGCGCCCCATTTCACCGCCAGTTGATCTGTATTGTCCGCGCGTGATCCGCTATGATCGCGCAGCCCCCGCGAGAAGGAGAACATCATGCGTTTGAACGAGGTCGTGTATTCGGATGCCAAACCCGTCGAAGGCTATGGCCCCGGTTTCTTCCGTATTGGCGGCACTGTGTTCGAAGGGCCGCTGATCGCAGGCACCTCTGGGGTTTCTGCGTGGCAAGGCTTCGACGATCACGCACCGCTGCTGGCGTTGGCGGGCAAGATCGACATCCTGTTCATCGGCACCGGGGCCGAGATTGCGCATATCCCGGCCGACCTGCGACGCACGCTCGAAGATTCGGGCATCGGGGTTGATGTCATGTCGTCCCCCGCTGCGGCGCGGACGTATAACGTCCTGCTCAGCGAAGGCCGTCGTATCGCTTTGGCGATGATCCCCGTCTGATATGACCCTGCGTGTCACTGACCTTGCCGTCGCGCGCGGCGGTGTGCCCGTGCTGGACGGGGTGTCCTTTGCGGTTGAACCGGGGGCTGCCTTGATCCTGCGTGGGCCGAACGGGGCGGGAAAGACCACGCTGCTGCGCTGCATCGCGGGGCTGCAACCGCCCTTGTCGGGGCAGATCGACGGGGCAGAGGAAACCATCGCCTACGCCGGTCATGCCGACGGGCTGAAAGCGATGCTGAGCGTGCGCGAAAACCTCACATTCTGGGCACAGGTCTTCGGGCAACGCGATATCACCGAGGCATTGGCCGCCTATGACCTTAAGCCGCTGCAAGACCGGCTGGCAGGCACCTTGTCGGCGGGGCAAAAGCGGCGCTTGGGGCTGGCGCGGTTGATGGTCACGGGGCGGCCCATCTGGGTGCTGGACGAGCCGACCGTGTCGCTGGACGCCGCCGCCGTCGGGCTTTTCGCCGCAGCGGTGACGGCGCATCTGGGGGCCGGCGGCACGGCGCTGATCGCGACACATATCGACCTTGGCCTGAAAGCGCATAGCTTTGACATCACCCCGTTTCGCGCCAAACCATCACAGCGCAGCGGTGCCAGTGACGAGGCTTTCCTGTGATCGCCTTGCTGCGCCGTGACCTGATGCTTGCCTTTCGGGCGGGCGGGGGCTTTGGCCTTGGGCTGGCGTTCTTCCTGATTGTGACCGTACTGGTGCCCTTCTCGGTCGGGCCGCACCCCGATCTGTTGGGGACCATCGCGCCCGGTGTGCTTTGGCTGGGGGCGCTGCTGGCCTGCCTTCTCTCGCTCGACCGGCTGCTTGCGCTGGATTACGAGGATGGCACGCTGGACCTGCTGGCCACGGCACCGCTGCCGCTTGAGGCGGCGTTGAGCGTCAAGGCGCTGTCCCACTGGGTGACGACAGGGCTGCCGCTGGTGCTGGCGGCACCTGTATTGGGGGTGATGCTGAACCTCGCGCCCTCGGGGTATCTGTGGCTGGTGGCCTCGCTGGGTCTGGGCACGCCCGCGCTGTCGGTGATCGGCACCTTTGGCGCGGCGCTGACCGTGGGCATCAAACGCGGCGGGTTGCTGATGTCGCTGCTGGTGCTGCCGCTTTACGTGCCGACGCTGATCTTCGGGGCAGAGGCCGCGCGCCGCGGCGCGATGGGGCTGGATGCCACGACCCCTCTGACCCTGCTGGCTGGCATCACCTTTGGCACCATCGCGCTCATGCCCTTCGCCTCTGCCGCGGTGCTGCGGATGACCTTAAGGTGAGTGCGCGCTTTTGACCATTGAGTGCCAGGAAACGGAGCGATAGAACCCCGCCATGTCTTTATGGGAATACGCCAATCCGGTGAAATTTTTAGGCCTCTCGGCCCGCGTACAACCCTATGTCTGGGGGGGGGCGGCGCTGTGTCTGATCGTCGGTCTGGGCTGGGGCTTTTTCGGCACGCCGGATGATTACCGTCAGGGATCGACGGTCAAGATCATCTACCTGCATGTACCCGCCGCGCTGATGGCGATCAACGCGTGGTTCATGATGCTGGTGGCCTCGCTGGTCTGGCTGATCCGCCGGCATCACGTCAGCGCCCTCGCGGCCAAGGCGGCGGCCCCTGTGGGCGTCACCATGACAGTGATCGCGCTGATCACCGGTGCGATCTGGGGGCAGCCCATGTGGGGCACCTGGTGGGCATGGGATCCGCGGCTGACGTCCTTTCTGATCCTGTTCCTCTTCTACCTCGGCTATATCGCCCTGTGGGAAGCGGTCGAGGACCCCGATACCGCTGCAGACCTGACCTCGGTCCTGTGTCTGGTGGGCTCGGTCTTTGCGGTGCTGTCGCGCTATGCGGTCAAGTTCTGGAATCAGGGGCTGCATCAAGGCACCTCTGTCCCGCTGGCCACCGGTGGGCGTACCGTGTCGGATGTGTTTTTCTACCCGCTGCTGATCAGTATGGTCGGCTTTGGCCTGCTGTTTCTGGCGCTGGTGTTGTACCGCACAGGGACCGAAATCCGCCTGCGCCGCGCCCGCGCGCTGCTGGCGCGCAGCGAAAGGGGCGCATGATGCCGGACCTTGGGAAATACGCCGCCGAGGTGCTGGCCGCCTATGGGGTGTCGCTGCTGCTGCTGGCGGGGCTGGTGGGGCTGAGCCTGAACAAAGGGCGCAAGGCCCGCGCCACACTTGCTGATATAGAGGCCCGTAAAGATGGCTAAAATCTCTCCGCTCATGATCGCGCCACCGCTGGTTTTCGCCGGTTTCGTGGCACTTGCCGCCTTTGGCATGTTCCGCCCCGATCCCGAAGGGCTGCCCTCGACGCTGGTGGGGCAGATGGCCCCCGCGCTGCCGGAAAAACCACTGGAAGGGTTTCCCGCCGCGGCACCGGATGTGCTGACCAATGGCGAGGTGACGCTGGTCAACTTCTGGGCCAGCTGGTGCCCGCCCTGCCGCGCCGAACATCCGCAGCTGCTTGATATGCAGGCGCAGGGTCTGTCGATCATCGGGGTCAACTTCAAAGACACGGTCGGCCCCGCAACCAGCTACCTGACCAATGATGGCAACCCCTTCGAAGGCGTCGCCTTTGACCCGCAGGGGCGCACCGCCATCAACTGGGGCGTCACCGCCCCGCCAGAGACGTTCATCATCGCAGGCGACGGCACGGTTCTGTTCCGCTACGCCGGTCCGCTGGTCGGCAGTGACTACGAACAACGCTTCCTGCCGGCGCTGCAAGACGCTCTGAAGAACTGACATCCGCTTCCAAATGGCCCTAAATCCTCGCCGAAGGCATGGCCCGTAGCAGGCTGCGCCCCGGCAGCGGGCCTGTGCGCCACGCCGCCGGTTTCGCCCCCGGCTACCCCCCCCCCCGGCTGGCCCTCATCCGCTTACCAAAAAGGAGACCTCATGCCCGTGATATTGCAAACCAGACTACCGGATGCGCAGACCGGCACGCCCGGATTGCCGGGCACGGGGCCTTGCGGGGCGGATGACTGGTTGCTGATGGACGAAGCCTACGCGCCGCAGATGGTCTACCGCGAAGCGTTGCTGGCGGACCGACCCGAGGCTGTTTTCTACCAAAGCGAGGCCGCCAGACCCGCCGCGGCAGAGCTCTTGTCAGAGGCGCTGACCCTTCTGCCGCGTTTCGGTTTCACCCTCGGGGCTGATGCGGGGGTTTGTCCTGACGGGCGCAAGGTCACGCTGGACCGGTCGCAACCGCTGTGGACGCTGGCGCATCTGGTGCAAGAAGACCTCTGCATCCTGCAAAAGCGTGGCGATGAACATGTGCTGACCGCTGCGGCACTGTGCTTTCCGGCGAACTGGCGGCTGGCGGACAAGATAGAGCAACCCCTGACCGGCATTCACACTCCGGTCGATGAATATGACGCCGACATCGCGCGGCGTGTGCAGCGTCTGTTTGACGGCGTGCGGGCAGGGCGGCCCCTGTGGCGGTTCAACAAACTGCGCTATGCGGATGCGGATCTGCACCAGCCGCGGCGGCGCGAGACAGGCAGCGACATGCCCTTTATCCGGTCAGAGCGGCAGTGCATCCTGCGTCTGCCCGAAAGCGACGCGGTGGTCTTCACGATCCACACCTATGTGGTGCGCGACGGAGATGCGCCTGCCTGAGCGGACCCAGACAGGCGCGATGGTTCGGGATTGATGGCGCTAGGTCAGAACCAGATGCGGCTGCCCGTCAGAGGTCTTGCGCGGGGAGACCCCCTGGGCATCGACCACCGCATTGATCTGCCGCCGCATATTGCTGAACAGGGGCGAGGTCACAACATCAATCGCCGTGTCAAAGCGCAGGGTCAGCGACCACATGCCACTGCCCGATAGCCGCGCCGCCTTGACCACGCCGGTAAAGGGATGGCCTAGATAGCGGCCTTGCACGCGGTCCCCGGGCGTCCAGCCCTGCGCAGGGGCCGCGGCCTGCGCGCTCAGCGTGTTCCAGTCGCGCGCGCCCCATTGGTGGGCCACCATTTCCAGCGTCGCCGCATGGGACAGTGCTGTGCCTTGGGCTGCAAGGTCCGCGCGTAGCCGTTTGGCCTGGGATTTCAGCACATCAGCCGAAGGTACGGCGGTGGGATGGTTTTGGGTTGTCATCATAACACTCCTGCTCTCGCAAAAGTCGAAGGGGGTCCGCGTTGCCCGTCAATCCGCGAGATTGAAGGTGTGTTCTTGATCAAGGACTTCACCGATGTGCGGACGGCAGGGGCCTTTCCCTATGGGGGCTATATGGCGCTTGGGTGCTGCAATTGCAATGGGGCGGTGCGGGTGGCAAGCCGCTAATGCCTTCGGCGAGGATTTTCAGCCATTTGGAAGCAAAACGCGCGCGCCGCAGGACCGGCGCGCGCGTGGCGGTTGTTTTTATTTTCGAGGGGGTTAGCCGTCGATACGGGCGGCCATGATTGCGATGGCTTTCTGGTACACGCCGGCAGCGTTCCACTGTTTGATCACATTGAAGTTGGTTTGCCCTTCCTGATAGCCGGCTCCGGGTTGCCAGCCTTTCTGACGCAGGAAGTTCGCTGTCGAGGCCAGCGCGTCGGTCTGGTTGTAGAAATCGACGCGGCCGTCGCCGTTACCGTCCACCCCATAGCGCAGGGCATTGCCGGGCAGGAATTGGGTGTGGCCAAGCTCGCCATGTTTTGCGCCTTTGGTGCCGCCGTTGATCGCGCCGGTATCAACCAGTTTCAGCGCGCCGATGGCGTGGGGGGCAAAGAAATCGGAGCGGCGGCAGTCATAGGTCAGCGTGGTGATCGCAGAGACCACCGAGGTATCGCCCATGAAGCCACCAAAGGCGGTTTCCATCCCGTGGATCGCGATGATCACCCCCGCTGGCACGCCGTAGCGCGCTTCGAGTGACTGGTAGAAGCTTGCATTGCGGGCCTTGCGCTTGCGGCCTTGGGCGACGATCGTATCGGCACCGCGCACCTGCATGAATTTATCAAGCGAATAGTTGAAGGATTTCTGGTTGCGGTCGGCGGCGATGGTGCTGCTGGCATAGCGCGCGTTTGCCAGTGCATCGAGCCCCCGTTGACCGACACCCGCGGCGGCGGCCTCTTTCGCGAAGGCGGGTTTCCAGGCGTCGAAGCCTCCCGCGTTGTTGCCACATTGGGCCGCTGCAACTGGGGCGGCGAAGCCCAAAGAAAGCATAAGTGCCGTGGCAAGACGTTTGGTGGGGCGCATGAAATAACCTCTGACTATATTAAACTTCGGCTGACTCTAGCCCAGCTGTTTCGAACTTCAAATAGCAAGACGCATTCCAAGCGAAAGGGCGCCCCGATAGGGACGCCCTTTGCTGTTGGTCTGGCCACCCGTGAGGGGGAAGGCCGCCGTTTAGCAGCTGTAGTACATGCCGAATTCAACAGGGTGGGGTGTGTGCTCGTATTTGTGCACTTCTTCCATCTTGAGTTCGATATAGCCTTCGATCTGGTCTTTGGTGAAGACGTCACCGGCCAGCAGGTAATCCATATCCGACTGCAGCTCTTCCAGCGCTTCGCGCAGGGAACCGGAAACGGTTGGGATATCGGCCAGTTCTTCGGCGGGCAGATCATAGAGGTTTTTATCCATGGCTTCGCCCGGATCGATCTTGTTCTTGATCCCGTCAAGGCCGGCCATCAGCAGCGCGGCAAAGCACAGGTAGGGGTTTGCCGCCGGATCGGGGAAGCGGGCCTCTACGCGTTTTGCCTTGGGGGATTCGGTCCATGGGATACGGACACAGCCCGAGCGGTTGCGTGCGGAATAGGCGCGCAGAACGGGGGCTTCGAAACCGGGGATCAGACGCTTGTAGCTGTTGGTCGCCGGGTTGGTGAAGGCGTTCAGCGATTTCGCGTGGGACAGGATACCGCCGATGAAATACAGCGCTTCCTGGCTTAGGTCGGCATATTTGTCGCCTGCGAACAGGGGCTTGCCGTCTTTCCAGATCGACATGTTCACGTGCATGCCGGAGCCGTTGTCGCCATAGATCGGCTTGGGCATGAAGGTTGCGGATTTACCATAGGCGTGCGCCACGTTGTGGATCACGTATTTGTATTTCTGCAGCTCGTCCGCCTGTTCGGTCAGCGTGCCGAAGATCAGGCCCAGTTCGTGCTGGCAGGACGCCACTTCGTGGTGGTGTTTGTCGACCTTCATGCCAAGACGTTTCATGGTCGAAAGCATTTCGGCGCGCAGGTCCTGTGCTTCGTCCGTGGGGTTCACGGGGAAGTAGCCGCCCTTGAGGCCCGGGCGGTGGCCCATGTTGCCCATTTCATAGTCGGTGTCGGTGTTCCAGGACGCGTCGGACGCATCAACTTCGTAGGATACCTTGTTGATCGAGTTCGAGAATTTGACGTTATCGAACAGGAAGAATTCGGCTTCCGGACCCATATAGGCCACATCACCGATACCGGAGGCTTTCAGATAGGCTTCGGCTTTTTGCGCGGTGCCACGGGGGTCACGCTCATAGGCTTCGCCTGTGTCGGGCTCTACAACAGAGCAGTGCACGCAGATGGTTTTTTCGGCATAGAACGGATCAACATAGGCGGTGTCCGTGTCGAGCATCAGCTTCATGTCGGAGGCTTCGATGCTTTTCCAACCCGCGATGGAGGAGCCGTCAAACATGAACCCTTCTTCGACAAAATCTTCGTCAACAAGATCGGAGACGATTGTCACGTGCTGCAGTTTACCGCGTGTATCGGTGAAACGTACATCAACGTATTCGATGTCCTCGTCCTTGATCTTCTTCAGGAAGTCCTTGGTGCTCATTGGATGATATCCTTTTCTTGAATCTCGTAAATTCGATTAAAGCGCGTCTGACCCGGTCTCGCCGGTACGGATGCGGATTGTTTGTTCGATGGGGCTGACGAAGATTTTGCCGTCGCCGATCTTTTCGGTCTTCGCGGCCGATACGATGGCCTCGATGGCGGCGTCTACCTGATCGTCGTCCAACACGATTTCGATTTTTACCTTGGGCAGAAAATCCACGACATATTCAGCGCCACGGTACAATTCTGTATGGCCCTTTTGACGCCCGAAGCCTTTGACTTCGATAACGCTAAGGCCCTGAACGCCAACCTCTTGGAGCGCCTCCTTGACTTCATCAAGCTTGAACGGCTTGATTACAGCTTCGATCTTTTTCATCTGAGGCCTCCCTGCCAGACGGGTGATTTTCGGTCTACATCGGTGTCATCTCACCGTGCGGGCCGACGGTCTACCAGACGCGCGATGGAGTCCACCGAAAGAGGCGAAAATTTGTGCGCATCGGCTGTTTTATGTGCGTTGCGATTAAAATCTGTGCAGTTTGAAAATCCATGTGCTGGCAGGCTTGGCTATCGCTTGGCCAGGTGGTTTATCTTTGGGCAAAAGACGGACCGGAAAGGGGCTGCCATGCAATCGATTGCCATCACCGCAGACACGCTGGACTTTGATCAATTGGCCAAGGGGCAGGGGCATAAGTTCGATCACGGGCATGCGATTGTCGTGACCGGTGGGGCCGGGCGCACAGGTGCGGCGCGGCTGTCCGGGCGTGCGGCTTTGCGGATGGGGGCGGGGCTGGTCACACTGGCCGTACCGCCCGCCGCGCAGATGGAGGTGGCGATGCAGATCACCGCCCTGATGCTGTCGCGCGTCACAGGCCCCGAGGATCTGGCAGAGCTGGCCGGTGACAAACGCGTGCGGGCGCTGTGCATCGGGCCGGGCTTGGGGCTGAAACCGGCCCATGTGGCGCTGGTGCGGGCAGTGCTTGAATGCGGCAAGCCCTGCGTGCTGGACGCCGACGCGCTGACCCTGATCGCGCAGGAGCCCACCCTGTGGGAGCGCCTTGGCCCGCACTGCGTGCTGACCCCGCATGGCGGAGAGTTCGCGCGTCTTTTCAAGCAGATATCCGAGAGTGACGCCGATAAGGCGCAGGCCTGTCTGATGGCGGCGCAAAAGGCGGGGGCGGTTGTTCTGTATAAGGGGGCGACCACCCTGATCGCGCATCCCGACGGCCGCGTTGCGGCGCATCACGGCACGGGCGATCGCGCGGCCCCGTGGCTTGCCACCGCAGGCGCGGGGGATGTGCTGTCGGGCATGATCACCGGTCTGCTGGCCCGCGGCATCACGCCTTTCGAGGCGGCGCAATACGCCACGTGGCTGCATGTAGAGGCAGCACGTCAGTTCGGACCGGGGCTGATCGCCGAAGATCTGGTCGAAGAAATCCCCCGCATCTTCAAGGCGCTGGACCTCTAGCGGCCGTCGGGTGCAGGCACGCGTGGCGGGTGAGAAAAACTATACGTCATGCGCGTTTTTCCCCCTCGCCACTGGGAAATTTCTTTGATAGTGAACGCGCAATGCGGGTGTGGCGGAATTGGTAGACGCACCAGATTTAGGTTCTGGCGCCTATGGCGTGGGGGTTCGAGTCCCTTCACCCGCACCACTTCAACTTATTGATAATCATACATAATTCGCGCGCTTCAGCGCCTGCGGTTTGATGTCTGTCTTGGTTGTGAACCATGCGCCGCGCCCGAAGGGTGTTCGGGCGCGGCGGGGCTGCGTGGGTTACGCGGCGGCTTTCAGCGCTTTGTCGGCCTTGTCGGCGACGGGCTCAGCGGCGGATTTGGCCGTTGATGCGGCCTCTGTTGGCGCGTTCGATTTCAGCAGGGCCGACAGGTAGGATTTGCTGGCCTGCTGGGGTGAGCTGCTGACCGGCGCGATCGAGTCGATCAGGCTGCGGGCCTGTGCGGCTTCGATACGAGCTTCGGCTGCGGCGCGGGCTTGCGCCTCGCTAATGCCGCTGTCTTCGGCGTCCGAGGTGGCAACCGGGGTTGGGGCGACGGGGGCCGGAGCCTCCGCAGCGGGGGCTTGCGCTTTCTGCGCAGGGGCGGCGGCCTGAGACGACTGCGCAGGGGCAGTTTCCGTGGTGGGCTGCGTCTCTTGCGCGGCCGGCTGTTCGTCTTTGGCTTTGGCGTTGTTCTTTTCGGTGTTACCGGTCTCGGACTTATCTTTCTGTTTCTCGGCCCCTTTGGGCTGAGACTGCTGGCTGCCGCCAGAGAAAAGTGAACTTATTAACATAGATTTGCCTTTTCAGTTGGTTACCTACATGACTGAAGCAACTGCCTGACCGGTGTGGCGAAAAAATGGTCCAATTAAGGTTAATGCAAAGCTGAAATACCCGCGCAGATAGTATGCTGCGCGGGTCGGTGTGGTCTGATCACTCCTCTGGCGGGCGCAGAGCGATAACATGGATGCCATCGCCGCCCTTGAACTCTTCGTTCTTGCGCATGAACTTGATCTCGCCGCTGGTGGTGATCTGGGCGAGCAGCCGCGCCTCGGGGCTTTCGGCGCGCCAGTCTTCCAGCGTGAACTCCTCGGACAGACGCGTGCTGCGGAAGCGCCAGCCTTGGGCGATCAGATCACGCAGTTCCGCATGGGTCGCCTCTAGCCCCAAGGGCCGACCGCCAAGGGTGCGAGGCAGTTGGTGGCGGCTGCTTTCGGATTTCTCGCGCATCACCTGAAACACATTCTCGCGGCCGAATTCCGGCGCCAGGTCGGTGGTGACCAGCGTGTTGTAAGCGTCGTTATCCGTGGCAGCGATCAGCGTGGCATAGCTGACGAGTTCCACGCGCTGCTCTGCCGCCTCTGACAGAATATCGCCCGAGAATGTATCGATCCCCGCCGCACGCGCCTTGCGCAGGCGGATGAAGTTGGGGTCGGTCATCAGCACCGGAATCTTCGCTTTCTTGAGCACTTCGGCCAGCTGCGTTGTCCAGTCCGAGCCGCCGATGATCACCACGCCGGGCGTGTCGGCACCGGTCAGCCCCAAAAGCCGTGCAAAGGGCGCGAGGGTGAAGCCGTTGACCACCACGGTCACCGCCACAAGCGCAAAGGCAAGCGGCGCGATCAGGGCGGCGTCCTCGAACCCGAGGCTGAGCAGGCGTTCGCCAAACAGACCCGCGACCGCGACCAGCACGACGCCGCGCGGTCCGGTCAGGGCCACCAGTAGTTTTTCGCGGAACGGGATGCCCGACCCGACGAGCGAGATAAACACCGTCACAGGCCGTGCGACCAGCACCACCGCAGCCACAAAGGCCGCCGCGCGCCAGTCAAGATTGCCAAGCGCCTCTACATCCAGCCCTGCGGCCAGCAGGATGAACACGCCCGACACCAGCAGCACGGTGGCATGTTCCTTGAAGCGGCGCATTTCCTCGTAGCTGGGCAGTTTGGAGTTCGCGATCACGATCCCCATGATGGTCACCGCCAGCAGCCCGCTTTCATGCAGCACGGCATCGGAGGCGGCAAAGACCCCCAGCAGCAGGGCAAAGAGCACGGGCACCTTCATATACTCGGGCACCCAGCCGCGTTTGAAGGCGCGCGACAGGCCGATCCCCGCAGCGACACCGGCGGCAGTGGCGACGGCGGCACCGATAAACAGCTCCAGCATCGCCTCGGACGCGGTGGTGGCGGTGTTCAGCGCGATCACAACCTCGAACGCCAGCACGGCGGCCAGCGCGCCAATGGGGTCGTTCAGGATCGCCTCCCATTGCAACAGGGTGGCAGGGCGGCGCGACAGCCGCGCGGTGCGCAACAGCGGCGCGATCACCGTGGGGCCGGTCACGATCATGATCCCACCAAAGACGGCCGCGCTGGACCAGCTGAGCCCCGCCACATAATGCAGCGACAGTGCGGACATCAGCCAGCCAAGGGGCGCGCCGATATAGACCAGCCGGCGCACACCGCCGACCGCGTCCTGCAGCGTGTGAAAGTTCAGCGACAGACCGCCCTCGAACAGGATTATCGCCACGGCGATAGAGATCATCGGCCCCATCAACGGCCCGATATCCCGTGCGGGGTCGAAGATGCCCAGAACCGGCCCGATCAGGATACCGGCCACCAGCATCAGCACGATGGCGGGCATGCGCAGCCGCCATGCGATCCATTGAGACCCCACCCCGATCGCGCCGACCAATGCGATTGCAGTTACAGGATTTAGCGCGCCGAGTGTTTCTGTTGCCACAATGTGAACCCTTTATAATCAAAGCGATGACGTAACGCGGACCATCCCGCTGACAATGGCCGGTGTGAAATTTTAGGGGGTTTCCGTGTCGCAAGCCAGCGATCTGTCGTGCTCAACGACAAAAGGCCCCGACGTCCGGGGCCTTTTGCGCGAGGGTATGGGGCAGGGCGCGTGGCCCCGCGGGGTCAATCGTCGACGCGGCTGTCGGCCAGCGTGCTAAAGGCGAGGTTCTTGAAGATCAGCCGCAGCGGCCCCCGATTGGCAGGGGACTGGATCATGAGCAGCGCGATCATATCTTCGGCAGGGTCCGCGTGATAGCCGGTTCCCGCGGCACCGCCCCAGTTGTATTCACCGGCGGAGCCCATTGACGGGGCATTGCCGGTTTCAAGTCGCACACCGTACCCCAGACCAAAGCCGTAGCCGGGGCCGGGCAGGTAGTATTTGCCGGGTTTGATGCCCTCAAGGTGGTTCGAGGTCATCAGCTGCACCGACTTAGGCGACAGCAGCCGCGTACCGTTTAACTCTCCGCCATTCAGCATCATCTGCGCGAATTTGGCGTAGTCATGCACGGTGGACATCAGCCCGCCGCCGCCCGACTGGTTCGGCTTGCGCACGCGCGGGTCAAAGACATCGCGGCTGCCCAGTTTGGCCTGATCGGCGAAGGGTTCGGCGATCCGCGGGAAATCCGCCGCGTCATCGATGTAGAAGGCCGTATCCTCCATCCCCAGCGGGTCGAAAATACGCGCCTTCATGAATTCCTCAAGCGTCTGGCCTGAGGCGACCTCTACCACCGCGCCCAGAACATCCGTCGCGCGGGAGTATTCCCACGTGGTGCCGGGGTCATGCTCAAGCGGCAGGGACGCCAGCAGATTGGCTTGTTCGATCGCCGTGTTCTCGGGCGAGGCGACCCCGGCCTCGTTATAAGCCTCGCGCGCGGGACCGGCCCCGAAGAAGCCATAGGTCAGCCCCGAGGTATGGCGCATCAGGTCGCGGACGGTCATCACGCCTTTGGCGGGGCGGGTCACGGGCTTGCCCTCGGCGTCTTTCTCACCGGTGACCACGGTCAGGGTCTTATAGGCGGGCAGATAGGTCGAGACAGGCGCGTTCAACAGCAGTTTGCCTTCTTCGACCAGCATCATCGCGGCGACGGATGTGATGGGTTTGGTCATGGAGTAGATGCGGAACAGCGTGTCTTCGGTCATCGGCGCCCCGTCGGGGGTGCGTTTGCCCATGGTGGACAGATGCGCGATCTGACCGTCGCGGATCAGCATCAGCACGGCCCCCGGCGTCATCCCCTTGTCCACCAGCGCGCCAAAGGTGGCATCCATCCGCGCCAGTCGGTCAGGGTCGAACCCCAAGGCGGTCGCATCGCCGCGGGGCAACTCTTGGGCCCATGCGGGGGTTAGGGTGGCAAAGGCGGTGCCAAGGGCCAGCGCCCCGGCGACCAGACCTGATCTGAAATGTTTCATTATATCTCCTCCCGGTTGTTGTGATCCGGTGGGACCACGACCCAAGGTTAGGAGTGTGCACGCCGCTGTGGCAACCTGCCTGACGGCTGTCAGGGCAGCGGTGCGACTTTGTGACGTAGGGTAACTTGTGCCGCGATGCAGCGTACGCGGGGGCGGGGCGAGGGGTTTTTCGGCCTAGGCAGGAAAGACCGTGGGCGCGTCGCCCTCTGCCCATTGCGGGTATTTATCCATCACGGCGGCAAAGGCCTGCGCAGTCAGGAACCGGTCCAACCACGCTTGCAACTGTGGCCAGGGCTGCGCGTCGAACCAGGGTTTGTCGATGAAGGCGAACTGCCGCACGAAGGGGGCAATCGCCATGTCGGCAAGGCTGGGGGTGTCGAAAATATAGGTGCCAATTTGCGCGTCCAGCGCCGTCAGATGGGCGGCGGCTTTGGCCTGCTCTGCTTCCGGGTCGGCGTCGGGATAGCGGGTGGCGTATTTCGTGCGATCCAGTGCCTGTTTGAACGGCCCGTCGCAGCGGTTGATCCAGTCCCATCCCGCGTCAGGCATCTGCAGCAGCCCTTCGGGATCGTGTCGGCGCAGAGCCCAGATCATGATGTCGAGGCTTTCGTCAATGACCTCGCCCGTATCCAGCGCCAGACAGGGCACCGTCCCACTGGGCGAGGTCGCCAGAAAGGCGGCGGGCTTGTCGCGCAGCACGACCTCGCGCAGCTGCACCTGCTGGCGGGCCGACCGCAGCGCCAGCCGCGCGCGCATGGCATAGGGGCAGCGCCGGAAAGAATAGAGCACGGGCATCATGGCAGCACACTGAGCCAGAGCCACGCGGTCAGCACCGACCCCACCGTCGCCACCAGCACCGAGCTTGCCGCGACCCGCCGCGCGCGGCCATACATATTGGCGAAGATATAGGCGTTGAACCCCGGTGCCATCGCTGCCGTCAGCACGCCCGAGCGGAACAGATCCTGCGGCAGGCCAAAGCCGCTGCCCATGAACCAGACAATCGCGGGATGGACGATCAGCGCCAAAAGGCAGACCATGGCGATGGTCTTGCTGTCGCCCTCGGGGCGGTACTGGATCAACACGCCGCCCAAGGCAAAGAGCGCCGCGGGCAGGGCAGCGCGTACGATCAGCGACAGCGCGTCGTCGATCACACCGGGGATCGCCAGCCCGCTAAAGTTCACGGCAAAGCCCGCGAGGATGCCCAGAACCAGCGGATTGTGGAACATCGCCCGCGCCACATTGCGCGCAAAGGCCGGACCGGATTGGCCCCGGTTGCGCACGAACTCCATCACCGTAATCCCCAGCCCGTAGCAAAACGGCGAGTGGATGGCGATGATCGCAAAGTTCCCGATCAGCGCCTCGGGCCCATAGGCGCGTTCCGTGATCGGCAGCCCCAACAGGACCGAGTTGGAAAAGAGGCTGCAGAACCCGATGGCCACACAGTCTTCCCAGTCGCGTTTGAACAGGATGCGCGCGCCGAACAGCCCCAGCGTGAAGCAGACCGCCGCGCCGGTGTAGAAGCTGAACAGCAGTCGCGGGTCGAAAGAGGCCGATAGATCCAGATGCGCGATCGATTGGAACAGCAGGCAGGGGATCGCGAAGCTTTGCGCGAACCGCATGACCCCGTCGATGCCCGAGACCGGAAAATACCCTCGCCAGACAGAGACATAGCCAAAGCCGATGACAAGGAAGACGGGCAGGATGACTTCGAGAAGCGTTTGCACGAGAGATATGGCCTTGGGTGCGGGTGGCGCTGTCGGAGTGGGGGTTTCACACCCCCACGCCCCCGTGGAGTTTATAGGGCAAAATGAAGTCCGGACCCCGCGGGCGGGGGCTAGACCGGAAAGCTCAGGGTCATGCCATCAAAGGCGGGTTCGATATGGTCGGGGGTTTCCGCGGCCAGCGTGTCATAGTCGAGGTCGTTGTGCATATTGGTCAGCACAGCGGTTTGGGGTGCCATCTGTTCGATCCAGCCCAGGGTCTGGGCCAGGTGGCTGTGGGTCGGATGCGGGTCACGGCGCAGCGCGTCGACGATCCAGCAGCGCAGGCCCTTGAGGTGTGGCCAGATGTCATCGGGGATCTGCGCCACATCGGGCAGATAGGCCACATCATTGACGCGGAAGCCAAGCGCATCCATCCCGCCGTGGTTCACCAGAAAGGGCGTGAAGCAGAGCGTGCCACCGGGCCCGTCGATCGCCACGTCGCCGTCAATATGGTTCATCTCGAGAATGGGCGGGTAGGACGATCCGGGGGGCTGGATGAACACATAGCCGAAACGGTCCAGCAGCGCCTCGCGCGTGGGCGTGTCGGCCCAGACCGGCAAACGTTGGCGCATGTTGATCACGATCATCCGCAGGTCATCCAGCCCGTGCACATGATCGGCGTGGGAGTGGGTATAAAGCACCGCGTCCAGCCGTCCGACTCCCGCATCCAGCAGCTGGCTGCGCATATCGGGGGAGGTGTCGATCAGCACCGATGTCGTGCCCGCATCCGTGATCCGCTCGACCAGGATAGAGCATCTGCGTCTGGCGTTCTTGGGGTTGGCCGGATCGCAGGCCCCCCAGTGCCCGCCAAGGCGCGGCACCCCGCCAGACGAGCCGCAGCCCAGGATGGTGATCTTCATCTCGGCCATCAGGCGGCGTCCTGATATTGGGCGGCCTTGGTAAACAGCCGGTCGAAATTCGCCTGCGTCTGAGCGGCAAAGCTGGCATAATCGATGCCGAAGGTTTCTGCCCCACGCCGCGCCGTATGGGCGGTAAAGGCGGGTTCGTTGCGTTTGCCGCGATGGGGCGGCGGGGCAAGATAGGGGCTGTCGGTTTCGACCAATATCCGGTCCAGGGGCGCGTCGGCAAAGATGTCGCGCAGGTCCTGGGATTTTGGGAAGGCGGTGATGCCCGACATCGACAGGTAGAACCCCAGATCCAGCGCTGCACGGCCAAGCGCCTGCGTCGAGGAGAAGCAGTGCATCACGCAAGGGTAGGCCCCGTTGGCATGTTCCTCTCTGAGGATACGGGCCATATCGTCGTCGGCGTCGCGGGCGTGGATGATCAGGGGCAGGCCGCTGTCACGGGACGCGGCGATATGGGTGCGCAGGCTGGCTTGCTGCGCCTCGGCGCTGTCGGCGGTGTAGTGGTAATCCAGCCCCGTTTCGCCGATGCCCACCATCTTGGGGTGTTTGGTCAGCGCCATCAGATCGTCATAGCTGGCCATCGGCTCTGTCGCGACGCTCATCGGGTGGGTGCCGGCGGCGTAGAAAACCGGGGCATGCGCCTCGGCAATGGCGCGCACGGCGGGTTCGTTCTTGAGCTTGGTGCAGATGGTGACCATGCGTGTCACCCCTGCGGCTTGGGCGCGGGCGATCACATCGGGCAGTTCACCGTCGAAATCGGGAAAGTCCAGGTGGCAGTGACTGTCGGTGATCGGGTGAATGTCGCGGGTGCTGTCTGTCATGCCTGGGGTCCTGCCTGTTCGTCTTGCGTGGGCTAGCGCGGTGCGGCGTCGCCCATCTTGAACAGGGTATCTAGGACCAGTGCGGCAGGGTCAAGGTTGACCGCCATCCCGTGGCGCGCGCGGGTGCCGATGTCTTGCGCGGTCTCGGCCCAGACCCGTCCTTGGGCGGGGGTGGGCGACAGACGGGTCAGCACCGCGGCTTCGTTCTGGGCGGCGGCGGTTTCGGGTGGGCGGCCAAGGGCACCGGTGCGGGCCAATCGCAGCATCAGCAGATCCACCAGCGTGAACAGCAGTGACAGTTTTTCTTCGGCTCCGCGTGCGGCTGCGGCCTCTGCCAGTTTGAGCGCGCGGGCGCGGTCCAGCCGCGGCATCGTATCCAGCAGGGCGACCAGTTCGCCATACATCGCGAGCCCGCCCATCAGCGACAGGGACAGCGCGCCGCCGACAGACCCGCCGGAAAGCGCCGCGAGCGCTGCGGGATCGCCCTGAATATCCACCTCGGACTGGCCGAGCGCCTGCGCCATATCGTCCGGCGTCAGGGTGCCAAGCCGCAGGGTCCGGCAGCGCGAGCGGATGGTGGGCAGCAGGCCGGAGGGGCGGTGGCTGATCAGCAGCATGATTGCGCGGGCGGGCGGCTCTTCCAGCATCTTGAGCAGCGCGTTCGCGGCATTGGGGTTCATCAGGTCGGCGTCGTCGACGATCACGACACGGCGCCCGCCGTCGGCAGCGGACATCTGGAAGAACCCGTTCAGCTTGCGGATGTCATCCACGACGATCTGCTTGCGCAGCCGTTTGGTTTTCTCGTCAACAGAGCGCGTGATCGCCTTCAGCGCGCCTTCGCCCCCGGCCGCAATACGGCGGGCGACGGGGTGGTCGGGATCGATATCAAGGCTGGTAGGGGCGGGGGTGTCGAACATGCCGCCGTCCTCTGCATCGGGGGTGGCCAGCAGGAACCGCGCAATACGCCACGCCAACGTGGCCTTGCCCACCCCACGCGGGCCGGTCAGCAGCCAGCCGTGGTGCAGCTTGCCCGAGTTGAAAGCATCGAGAAACGCGGCCTCTGCCGCCGACTGGCCGAAAAGCTGCGGCGTGTCGCGCGGGTGGCGCGCGCCGTCGATACGGTCGGGCTGGGGGGCGTCATCACTCATGTCACGTGGTCTAGCAGATTGCGGCGGCAGGAAAAGGGGTCAGCGCGCATCAAGACGCGGGCGCACCTGCGCAAAGACATCCGCCGCCACCGCATCGATGGATTGTGCGCCGTTGATGGTGACGAAACGGTCGGGGAATTCAGCGGCAAGCGACAGGAAACCGGCGCGCATGGCGACCTGCAGGCTTTCGCCGAAATCCTCGAACCGTTCCTCGACCGTGTTGCGCGACAAGGCGCGGCTGAGCCCTTCGCCGGGGTCCATATCGATCAGCACGGTGACATCGGGCTCGACGCCGATCATCAGGCTGTGCAGCTGGTCCACGGCACCGCGCAGGTCACCCCGGCTGAGCCCCTGATACATCCGGGTGGAATCGGCAAAGCGGTCGCAGATCACGATCTTGCCCGCCTCAAGCGCAGGCAGGATCGTGCGTTCAAGGTGATCACGACGGGCGGCGGTGAACAGCAGGATCTCGGTTCGGGCGGACCAACGGTCGGGATCGCCCTGCAAGACCAAGGCGCGAATTTCCTCGGCCCCGGGGGAGCCGCCGGGTTCGCGGGTCAGCACGAGCTGATGCCCGTCGGCCTCAAGCCGTTCTTTCAGTAGTTTGGTCTGGGTCGATTTGCCCGAGCCGTCGATGCCTTCGAAGCTGATGAACAGGCCCTTGGCCGCGGTGCTCACGAAGCTGCCTCTGGCCCTTCGTTCAACCGGGTCAGCAGATGGCGGGCGGCGGCTTCAAGTTTGACCATGAACCCCCCTGCGGCAACGCTGTCGCGGGCAACCAGCGGGGCACGTACCTCTGGCAGGTCACCACGGGTCAGCACCAACTCGCCGATGTTCTGGCCCTTGGTGATGGGCGCGCGCAGCGGGCCGGTATAAACCACCTCGGCCGAGACATCGCTGCCGCCGGACACAGGCACTAGCACCGACAGATCGCTTTCCAGTTCAAGGCCAACGGCACCCTGCGCGCCAAGCGCCACGGGGGCTTCGGCAATCATGGTGCCGGCTTTGCCCATGGACCGTTGCGAGAATTGGCGGAAGGCCCAGTTCACAATCGATTCCGATTCCTGCGCGCGGGCCGCGGCGCTTTCGAGACCGGACAGAACAAACACAACGCGGCGGTCGCCCTGTTTGGCAGAGCCGACAAGCCCGTAGCCTGCTTCTTCGGTGTGGCCGGTTTTCAGCCCGTCCGCGCCGATGCCAAGCCCCAGCAGCGGGTTGCGGTTGGTCTTGTTTTGCGGCGCGCGCCCGTCAAACAGGAATTCGCGCTGCGAGAACATCGGGTAGTACTGCGGGTAATCCTCGATCAGGCGGGTGGCCAGCAGCCCCAGATCGCGCAGCGACATGCGGTGACCGGCGGCAGGCCAGCCGTTGGAGTTCGCGAAGGTCGAGTTGGTCATGCCCATCTGCTGCGCCCGCTGGGTCATCAGGCGGGCAAAACCGGCCTCTGATCCATCGGGGCTCAGCGCTTCGGCGATCACGGCACAGGCGTCATTGCCCGACAGCACGATGATGCCGCGCAGCAGGTCTTCGACCTTTACGCGGTCGGTGGTGTCCAGAAACATGGTCGACCCGCCGTAGGACATGGCGTGCTGCGACACGGGCAGTTCCTCTGTCAGATCCAGCCCGCCATTGCTTTTGCCCCGTTCGATCGCCTCGAACGCCATATACAGCGTCATCAGTTTCGACATGGAGGCCGGCGGTAGCGGTTCATCCGCGTTCTTGGTCAGCAGCACGGTGCCGGTGGTCTGGTCGACCACATATGCCGCGCGGGCCTGTGTCTCGAACGCCTGCGCGGGCAGGGCCAACAGAAGGGTCGCAATCGTGGCTGCAAAAATACGGATCATGGCAGTTTCCTTTGGCGGTGGGTCAGTTCGACACGGCGTAGGCGTCAGAGAACCCTTCGGTCTTGATGGATTTCAGCAAATTGGTCAGTTCGGATTTCGTCGCCGCAGGGCCGACGACCACGCGCCAGAACGGCTTGTCGTTGATCTCGCTCCGTTTGACGGTGGGCAACATGCCCGCGCTGCGCATCTGGTTGGCCGCGCGTTCGGCATTTGCCTCTACGCTGAAGATACCGATCTGGACAAAGGGTTTGGCCAGCGAAGACGCAGGTTTGGGGGCTGCGGGTTTCGGCGCCGTAGGGGCAGCGGGTTTCGCCGCAGCGGGGGCGGCATCAATCGCGGCACCTGCCGTGACAGCGACCGGATCAAGCGTGGTTTCTGTCACTTCCGACGGTGTTTCGATCGTGCCTTCGGGGGCTGCGTCGGGGGCAGGGGTGTCGTCGACCTCCTGACGGCGCAGGGCAGTGACGTTCAATGGCGCAGGGGCACCGGCCAGAATACCAAGGGCCGCCGCCGCATCCGACGACATCTGCAGCTTGGGCCCGGGCAGATCGCGTTCACGGCGGAACAACGCGCCGATGACGAATTTGCCATTGGCCTCGTTGCGGATGATCACCCGTTCGGGATCTGTGACATCGGGATGCGCGACCCAGACACCGCCAAGGCTGGGGCGTCCGTCCCAAAGCCCCTGATCACTGACCGAGAAAACCTCGGGCGCTTCGACGTCACGCTCCACCAGCTTGGTCGAGCTGGACGCCACCGCAGCAGAGCCTTTCTGACCGCCGGTCAGATTGCCGACCGCATCGCAGCCCGCCAAAGTCGTCATCATCAGCAAAACCCCTACCGTGCACCGCAGCGGCCGGTTGCCAGAAAAAGGGTGTAGCCTGAGGCTGTTCATGTCCGTCGTCCTTGCCTGCTGGCGCGGCGTTGTCCGCCGCCGCCTGATCGCGCCGTCAATACGGCATGTTTGATGCCCCATTACGGCATGTTTGATGCCCCATTGCCGGGGTCTTTGCGCTACACTAACGCGGGTACAGGGGTTTTGGAAAGGCTGACAGGACGGCATCGGCAAATTTCCCCACCCGGCCGGAACCCGCCCAACACGGGCTGCCGGTGCCTTGCGTAACGGCGCCACGGTGCGCGTCATTTCCAGGTTTGCAGAATCGCTGACACCCCTCTATGCGGTGCTTGCTGCGGAGGAGTGGCAGAGTGGTCGAATGCACTGGTCTTGAAAACCAGCGTGCGTGAGAGCGTACCGTGGGTTCGAATCCCACCTCCTCCGCCATTATCCCACCTATCCATCACGCCTCTCCCCAATTCCGCGCCTGTCGTGGAACCGTCACCTTTGCGTTACGCGGCTGTTACCAGAATCGCGCATCAGGGGCCGTCTTTAACGGAGAGCCCTTATGAAACACCCTATTCTTCCCCTTGCCCTGTCCCTTCTGGCCGTCCCTGCTGTCGCGCAAGAGACGTTTGATGCCACGCTTGCGGGCCATGCCTACCTGCCTGCGCTGAGCCTTGTCGCGCCGCCTGCGGATGCGCCGAAGGATGCGTGGATCAGTGGTAAATTCACTGGTGGCGCGCGTAATGGCGTGCCGATGTCGGTGCCGGGCAATACGGGCGGGCTGCATGGCAAACGGCTGACGGGGCTGAACCTGCCGTTCATTGGCCAGCCGTTGCAGGGGTTTTCCGGTTTCGCGATGAACCGTGCCGAGGATGGGTCGGTCTATGTGCTGACGGACAACGGCTTTGGCTCTAAGGCGAACAGCCCCGATACGCTGTTGTTCTTCAGCCGGATGGACGCTGATTTCGACACAGGCGAGGTCGAGATCAAGGAAACGGTTTTTCTGCATGATCCCGATTTCAAAGTGCCCTTCCGCATTTCCTATGGCGGGACCGACAGCCGCTATCTGACCGGCGCGGATTTCGATCTGGAGAGCATCCAGCGCGTCGGCGACAGCATCTGGATCGGCGAGGAGTTCGGCCCCTATCTGATCGAGGCCACATTGGACGGGCGGATCAAGGGCGTCTATCCGACGATGGTGGATGGTGTTCAACTGAAAGGGCCGGACACGCCCGGTATCTCGGCCACATCGGTGAAGGGGACGGATTGGACGGTGCCACGCTCGGGCGGGTACGAGGGCATGGCGCTGCAGCCTGAAACGGGTTTGCTGTGGGCCATGCTCGAGAAACCTCTGCTGGCCGCGAGCGGCGAGAACGAAGGTGATTTCCTGCGCGTCATGGCCTTTGACCCCGAGGCACGCGACTGGACGGGCGAGGGCTTTAAGTTCAAGCTGGCCGAAGGGGCCACGGCGATCGGTGACTTCAACTTCATCGACGAGACCCGCGCGCTGGTGATCGAGCGTGACAATGGCGAGGGCGAGCCTTCGTTGAAATGCGCCGGTGACCCGCAGGCGGATTGTTTCCCGAACCCCGCGATGGTCAAGCATGTGGTTCTGATCGATACCGCCGATGTGGATGCAGAGGGCTATGTGCGTCGCATTGGTCAGATCGACCTGATGAACATCGCCGACCCCGAGGGTAAGGCCCGCATCGAAACCGATGGCGGCGAGGCAGGGCGCTTCAGCCTGCCGTTCTTCACCATCGAGGACGTGATGCGGGTGGACGAGACGCACATCATGGTCGCCGTGGACAACAACCTGCCGTTCTCATCCGGACGCAAGCTGGATGCCGCTGCGGATAACGAAGTGGTGCTGCTGAGCGTGCCCGAACTGCTGGCCGCGCAGTAACCCGACGCGCCCCTGTCGCAGAGGATGCCGTGGGGGCGTTTCACACCCTAGACACACCCAAGGCCCCGCCATTGCCCGCGTGCCCCCAAGCTTTGGGAGGATGCCGGTTGATGTGCGGGGCTTTGCCGTGTCAGAAAAAGCGAGCGCCCGCCTGATGGCATCGCCGTTCCCTGACACCCGCGCCTTGGGACAGGGCGCAGGGATGGTACGGTGGGCCTTGGCAAAAGGATCTCCCCCATGACGTTTCAGATCGGCATTGGCCCGAATAATCGCAAATCCGCCTATTTCGACGCGACCGTCGCAGAGGGTGTGGCTTGTTTCTCGGTCTATAATCACATGTTCATACCAGCGCATTACGGCGACCCCGAGGGGGAATATGACGCGTTGATGAACGGTGTGGTCATATGGGATGTCGCGGCGCAACGGCAGGTCGAATTGTCCGGGCCGGATGCGGCGCGGCTGATCCAGTATCTGACCACGCGCGATATGTCGAATACCCGGATCGGGCAGGGGCGCTATGTGCCCATGTGCGACCATCAGGGGCGGCTTATCAACGACCCCGTCCTGCTCATGCTGGCGCAGGATCGATATTGGCTGTCGATTGCGGACAGTGACATCGCCCTATGGGCCAGCGCCATCGCGGCAGAGCGCGGGTGGGACGTGACTGTGGCTGAGCCAGACGTATCCCCGCTGGCGGTTCAGGGCCCCAAGGCCGAGGCGGTGATCACCGCGTTGTTCGGCGACTGGGTGCGCGATCTGAGGTATTTCGGCTTCAAGCAAACACAGTTGGGGGATATCCCGCTGGTGCTGGCGCGGTCGGGCTGGTCGAAACAGGGCGGCTTCGAACTGTATCTCCAGGACAGCAGTCGCGGGGGGGAGCTGTGGGCGATGGTAAAGGCCGCAGGCGCGTCCTTTGGTATCCGCCCCGGTGCGCCCAATGACGTTGAACGGATCGAAAGCGGGCTGGTGTCCTATGGCGCGGATGGTCGTCTTCAGACCAACCCCTGCACCCCGTATGACATCGGCCTGGGCAAGCTGGTCGATCTTGAGACCCCCGAGAATTTTATCGGCAAAGAGGCGCTACGCCGCATCGCCGATGAAGGCGCGCAACGGGAAAGGTCAGGCTTTGTCATCGCGGGCGCGCCACTGACGGGGGCGGGACATTCGATTTCCGTGCTGGACGACAAAGACCAACCGCGCGGTGTGCTCAGCGACTACGTCTATTCCAAACGTTTCGAGGCCAATATCGGCGTCGGGATGATCGCATCGGATGCAACGCAAGCGTCGCTGCACGTTGTCATTGGGGACGAGGCCCGCAAGGTAACCCTGCGCAGCCTGCCATTTGACAGCTGACCTTAGGCGGTGATCCCGCCGTTATGGCAGGATCACCCGCACGCCGGGAATTTCCTGAATGCGCGCAACGTCTTCATCGTAAACCTCGGTCATCTCTTCGACCAGCTCTTCGGTCCAACTGGGCATGTCCAGCTCTTCCTCGAGCGCGTCGTCGATCACGTATTTGTCCAGAAACGCCGCGATCACACGCGGGTGCTCTGCCGTCGTCATCTCAGGATGGGAGGCGAGATAGGATTTGAACCGTTTCATGCCTTCGGGGCGCATGATCGTTTCCAGCAGGTCGAATTCCCCGTCCAACGGCGCCATCGTGGGCAGGCCCGCCATCTCGCGCATGATCTGCCCCCAGATCAGGGGGGCGTCTTCGTTGCACCATACGGTCACGGGAATCTCGGGCGCAGAATCACGTAGCAGCGCCAGCGTGTCTGACCAGCGCACATCCAGCGGATCCTTGTCGCCCCAGAACTGCGGCGGAGATTTATCGGCCGACACATCATACAGCACCGGCAGCAGGGTCGCGGGATTGCGGATGCCCATGAAAATCTGCAGTTCATCCTCGGGAAAAAGCTGCGCCATGCGCATCATCCGCACAGGTGCTGCGGGATAAAGCATCCCTTCAACAACCGCCGTCGCAGGGGTGCGAAAGAAGTTCGCGTCGGAAAAGATCACCCGATCCGCGTCAGAATCTCCCATGACCGCGTCCAGCAAGACATCCCGCGCCCCGTCCGAGGCGGATGTTTTATACATCGCATTCAACGTATCGCGAAACAGACCACGATAGGTCGCGGGGCTCGGCACATGCGTGCCCGCCTGCGCCAAAAGATCGTGGTTCGACTGGAGGCTTTTCAGCAGCCTGTCTTCTTCGGTGTAATGGGCACCTGTGTGCAAAATCAACTGCATGAACGTCTTCTCACCCTTACTGATACCGGCTTTCCAATAGCCTTTCCTGCGACTTGTGTAAAACTGCAAAAAATTGACATTTCCCCTCTTGCACGGCCCGCAGCAATCTCTTAAACGCTCCCTCAGTGCCCCTATAGCTCAGCTGGTAGAGCAACTGATTTGTAATCAGTAGGTCCGCGGTTCGAGTCCGTGTGGGGGCACCACTTCTTCCCTGATTTCAATACATTGACAACTTTAGTCGTCGCCGCATCCGCGATGCATTTCCCACATTTGTGCGTGCCTCACTGCTTGGCCAGCGGTAGGGGGATGATGTTTGATTTTCGTTTCATCCGCGCAAACTCCACCTGGGCGGCGTCTTTGCAGGTGGGGCAGATGGAATAGCTTTTGGCGAAGTTATCCGCATCTGGCGGGGTGCGCAGATCGATCCATTTGTCGCCGATCTGGAATGCGCAGCAGACCGAACATCGCGTGGTATCGTAGTATTCCTCGAAGGCGCTGACCGTAGGGTGAGGGGGGCTGGTGATCGCGTGGACAAGCATACTGCCGATGGTCAGGCTATCGTCGGGGGAGGGCCAGATCGTCAGCCGGTACAACCGCCGCACATCCGGCCCGTCACAGCGGTAAAGGATACTGAACAGTTGCTGTTCGATCCGGCAGGCCTGAAACACACCGAACAGATAGGTACGGGTGTTGGCCCCTTCGACGAAATCCCAAATCTCCCGCCCCAGCACATGGGTGGAGGTCGCCCCCGGCGCGTCATTTTCTATGGCGAAGGCGTCCCATTCGGACCCGACAGAGATGATCCGATCTTTGCTGTCCACGACATAGCTGTTTGTCTTGAGGTCCAATGAAAATGCCCTTGGAAAAATTTAAGGTCATAAACAGGATCATCGTTACGCTAGGTCATCATAAGCGCGAAACCGGCGCTTGCCCAAATATTTATCGTTAGAATTTAAAGTACCACGCCCCTCTGCGCCTCAAGCCGTCTTCTGGATATCGGTCGCGCCGGTGCAGGGCAGCGTCAGGCTGAAGGTGCTGCCAACGCCCAGTTTGCTTTCCAGTGACAGCGATCCACCGTGCAGCTCTGCCAGCTGCTCGGAGATGGCCAGCCCCAGCCCCAAACCGCCGTTTTGCCGTGTCATGGACCCGTCAACCTGTTGGAAACGCTGGAACACGCGGCTCGCGTCCTCCTCTGCGATGCCGTTGCCGGTGTCGGTGACGCTGAACACGATCTCGTCGGCGGAATGTAGCATCGACAGGTGGATTTTGCCTTCGCTCGTGAATTTGATCGCATTTGTAATCAGATTGTACAGGATTTGTTTGACGCGCACCTTATCCGCTACGGTGGCAGCAGGGCCGTCGCCGGCATAGGTGAGGGTCAGCCCTTTTGCCTCTGCGGCGGGTTGCAGTTCTTGGGTGACGGTGCGGGCGATCTCGTCCAGCTGGGTTGGGGCCATGTCCAGCTCTAGCTGGCCGCGGGACACTTTGGTCCAGTCCAGCAGATCTTCGACAAGGCGGATCATATGCTGCGATGATTCCGCGATTCCGGCACCCTGATCGGTGATGAACTTCTGATACTCTATCGCGGCGGCAGCCGATTTCGGACAGCCGCTGCCATCGGCGGTCAGCGCCGACATCAAACGCTGCGCCTGAGGCATCTTATCACTGTGCCGCATGAACGACGCACGGCCAAAGATCACGGTCAGCGGCGTGCGCAGCTCGTGCGAAACGTTGTTCAGGAACTCGGTCTTCTCGCGGTCGGCGGCTTCAGCGGCTTCTTGCGCGCGTTTCTCGGCGGTCACATCTGTCCAGATGCCGACGGTATAGCCGTGGGGGGTCTTTGCCTCTGTCACCTTGAGCCAGTTGTCGTTGCCGATGTCTTGCAAGAACGCCTGACCCGGATTGCGGAAACGTTGCAGCCGCTCGCGTACCCAGGCCTGTTTGCTTTTCGATCCGCTGAGGCTTTCGGTCCGGTTGGCCCAGTTGACCACAAGCTCTCCCATGGTGGCGCCGGGGACGATCAGATCGGCGATCTGGGGGTGATAGTCGCGGTACTTCTGGTTCACCACCATCACCCGTTCCTTGTCGTCGAAGGCGATAAAGCCTTCGTCGATCGCGTCGATGGCCTCGGCCAGCAGGGCGTGCGCGTTGGTCTGGTTCAGCGCCAACCGGCGGAAAGCCAGCAGCACACCCAGCAGGAATATGGCGGAAATGAGGGCGAAACCCACCAGGTTCCGACTTTGTGGTGAATAGGCCGGCCATCCCGCGGCGGGGCGCACGGCGGCTTCCCATGTGGTGCCCAGAACGTTGAACGTGGTCACGACGGGCTTGTCTTTCAGCGCGCTCAACCGGTGATCGGGCAGGGCCTCTACCAGACCGGAGGCTTTGAGCGGGTGCAGCTCGAAACTATATTGCGCGGGGTCCGAGAAATCATGTTGCGGGGCTTGCAGCAGACCTTCCTGATCCATCACGACAGAGATGACGCCCCAGAATTGATCGGTGTTCAGCTCGGCGTTCGGCAGGAACACAGGGTAGTGCATGATATAGCCGGTGCCGCCCTGCACAAGGTTTACGCGGTCATCCACTACAGGCGCGCGGGTGCGGTAAGCTTGGGCAACGCTCGCCATCTGGGCGGGCAGTTGCCAGTATTTGACGCCGATCGTCTCGCGGTTATCGGTTTGCGGAAAGCTGTGTGTAATCGACAGGTTAGGAGCCAAAGCGACGGCAATCACGTCAGGATTGTGTCGCTGCAGGTCGCTCACCGTACGCGCGATCTGACGCTCGTTGATCTCACCCGCGACGGCAAGCGTATTCTCGATGTTCTTGGCCACCAGTACGGCTTCGAAGAAACGCAGCTGGATCTGGTCGGCCACCGAATGCAGGGCCTGTTCCACCTCAAGGCGCAGCGCGGCGAGGTGATTGTCGCGGTCGAGCTTTACAATAGAAAAGGCAATCCCGCCGATACTTGCGAGCAGGACAATCGTCAAAACGACGAATACCTTAGAGGCTAAATACCCCGTGAACTTGTTGAGCAAAGTACCACCCTCTTCCGTCCAGCCAGGCCGCCGCACGACTTTCTGTCGTTGCTGGTTTGCCTGCCTTTGTCCCCTTTATCGACTGCATCATTGTTTATCGAACGGACAAAATACGGGCGCAATCGAGGCATTTTGTAGACTTTTGCGCAAAGCGGTCATGCCGGTCACTGTCAGGTGTTTTCGGGGGTGATCACGGGGATGCGATGCTGTCGAAGCGCTAGGGCAAGCCCGTCCTTGGGGGCTGCATCGGTGATCAGATGGCCCAGATGCTCAAGCGGGGTAACCTGCGTCAGGTGACGTTTGCCGAACTTGCTGGCGTCGATCAGGAAATGCGCGGCGCGGCTTTGGTCCAGCATGGCGCGTTTCACCTCGGCAAAGCCCGCGATGGCCTCGCTCACGCCTGTTTCATCCAGCGCGGAGGCCCCAAGAAAACACGCGTCGACATTGAAACCGCGCAGAAAGTCGCAGGTGGCAGTGCCGGTCAGCGCGGCCTCTGCATTCATATAGTCGCCGGGGGTCATGATCACCCGCACCCTGTCCGAGGCCCCCAAGATCATCGCGACCTGCAGGCTGTTGGTTAATACCGTCGCCGTCACGCCGGAAAGGGTCAGCGCCCGCGCGAATTCCATCATCGTGGCGCCTGCGTCGATCATCAGGGTTTGCCCGTCTGTCACCCGTTTTGCGGCAAGCTGCGCCATCTGGCGACGTTCATCCACATGTTCGCGTTGACGTTCATCCAGCACGCTTTGCGCCCCCGGCGCGCGGGGGGAGGCCCCGCCATAGGATTTCTGCAAAAGCCCCTGCGCGCTGAGCTCGGCAATATCGCGGCGGACGGTTTCGGTGGTCACATCAAAGCTGGCCGCAAGGTCCGATACCCGCACATGCGGGGCAAGGCGCAGTTCCAGCAATATTTGCGCGTGGCGCTCTGCTTTGCGCAGGTTTCGGCGTTCCGTTCCGGTATCCATTCTGCGGTTCCTTTCGGCGGGCGAGGCGATGCAACCGACCGCCAATATTTGGCACTTGCCAAATTACTAGGCGGAAAATGTTGCGAATCGAAAGCTTCAATGCTCGTATCGCGTAATTAATCGTGCAGCACACTCTGTGCGGGTATTCTCGGGGAGGAGAAACAAGATGATCAAACGCAGCTTTATCACGGCGGGCCTGATGGCCGCTTTTGCCATGACCGGCACCACCGCACTGGCCGAAGAATGCGCCGAGCGCGGCGCGCTGGACGCGATGTTCTGTGACGCCAACGGCGATCTGGTGGCCGATGCGCCCACGGACGAAAGCATGCTCAAAGACCCGTCGACGCTGGTCTTTGCCTATACACCGGTCGAAGATCCCGCGATCTACGAAGACATCTGGACGCCCTTCATTGACCACCTGTCCGAGGTGACCGGCAAGAAGGTGCAGTTCTTTGCTGTGCAATCCAACTCTGCCGAGGTAGAGGCGATGCGCTCGGGCCGTCTGCATATCGCGGGCTTCTCGACCGGACCCACACCCTTTGCTGTGAACCTTGCGGGCGTTGAACCCTTCGCGATCATGGGCTCCGAAGACGGGCAGTTCGGCTACAAGCTGCAGGTCTACACCCAAGCCGACAGCGATATCAAAGAGATGGCCGACCTTGCTGGCAAACGCGTCGCGCATACATCGCCCACGTCGAACTCCGGCAATCAGGCACCGCGCGCGCTGTTCCCTGATCTGGGCGTCGTGCCGGATCAGGACTACGAAGTGACGTACTCGGGCAGCCACGACCAATCCATGCTGGGTGTGGTCGCGGGTGACTATGATGCGGCACCGGTTGCGTCCGAAGTGGTGGACCGCATGGCGGAACGCGGGCTTTATGACCCTGCCGAGGTGCGTATTGTCTGGGAAAGCGATCCGTTCCCCACGACATCCTACGGCGTGGCCCACGACCTGACGCCCGAGCTGAAGGACAAGATCAAGGAAGCCTTCTTTAGCTACGATTTCACCGGCACCGCATTGGGCGAAGAGTTTTCGGGCGTGAGCAAATTCGTCCCGATCACCTATAAAGACCAATGGGCCGTCATTCGCCAGATCCAGTCTGCCAACGGTGTTGAGTACACGCCACAAGGCCTTGCTGCTGAATGATTTTCCCGTCGAGGCCGGTCCCAATGGGCCGGCCTCACGCATAAGGTATCCTACATGTTGAAAATTACTGACCTCGTCAAACGCTACGGCTCTGGCGATCCGGTCCTCAAGAATCTTGACCTGACCATCGAGGGCGAAAGCGTCGTGTCGATCATCGGGTCTTCCGGTGCGGGCAAAAGCACGTTGCTGCGTTGCATCAACCGTTTGGTTGAACCCACCTCCGGCACGATCGAGCTGAACGGCACCGACCTGACCCGCCTGCGGGGCAAGAACCTGCGGGCCGCACGGCGCAAGATCGGGATGGTGTTTCAGGGGTTCAACCTTGTGGATCGTCTCACCGTGATGGAGAACGTCCAGTCGGGCCGTCTGGGGTATATTTCAACATGGTCCGCCATCACGCGGCGCTATCCCAAGCAAGACATCCGCCGCGCTTACGAGCTGATGGAACGGGTCGGCATCGCCCATTACGCCGACACCCGCGCCGATCAGCTGTCGGGCGGTGAACGTCAGCGTGTCGGCGTGGTCCGCGCCCTGATGCAGGAGCCCGATATCCTGCTGGCGGATGAACCCACCGCATCGCTTGACCCCAAGACATCGGAACAGATCATGGGTCTGCTGCGCGACCTGTCGCGCGAGCTCAAGCTGCCGGTGCTGATCAACATCCACAATGTGAACGAGGCCAAGGAATACACCGACCGCATCGTCGGCATGCGCTATGGCCGGATCATCTTTGACGACAAGCCCGCCATGCTGGACCCCGCCGCGATGGAGGCGATCTATGCGGGCAGCCCCCATGCCGACCGCAGCGGCGGGCCGGATGACAAGGCAGCCGCATCATGACCGCGCCGCGCGACACTTGGGTCAAGCCACCCTTCATCGCCAATCCGGCGCTCCGCTGGGCCGTGTATCTGGGGGCCATCGCCTATTTCGGCTGGGTCGGGCTGACCATGCCCATCGACTGGGACCGCGTCGCCGAAGGTATCGGCCGCGCCGGCAAGATCTTTGGCGGGGCCTTTCCCCCGAGCTTTGAACGCAGCGGTCTGCTGATCGACGGGTTTCTCGAAAGCCTCAAGATCGCGGTGCTGGCCACGGCGCTTGGCGTGCTGCTGTCGATCCCCATCGCCTTTATGTCCGCACGCAATGTGGCCCCCAAGCCCGTATTCTATCTGGGCCGCGCCATCATCATCATCGCACGCAGCTTCCATCCGGTCATTGTCGCGATCCTTTTCGTCAAGGCCGTCGGCTTCGGGCCGTTCGCCGGTGTGCTGACCCTGACCGTCTATTCCATCGGCTTTGTCGCCAAGATGCTGGCCGAGCGGATCGAGGAGATCGACTTTGGTCAGGTCGAGGCCATGCGCGCCGCCGGTGCGCCGTATTTCTCGACGCTGTCTTACGCGATCTTCCCGCAGATCATGCCGCGCCAGATCGGTCTGACCATCTACCAGCTTGATTCCAACCTGCGGGCCTCTGCCGTGGTGGGGATCGTGGGGGCAGGGGGCATCGGTGCGACGCTCGCCAATGCCTTCGGCCGCTATGACTATGATTTTGCCCTTGCCATCACCATCGTCATCGTCGGGGTGATCCTTTTCTCCGAGGCCGTCAGCGGCGTCATCCGAAAGCGTATCCAATGACCTCACTTTCTACGCAATTCGGGCGCGACGACTGGTCCCGCTTTACGTTCAAGCAACGTATGACGCGCTATGCGATCTTTCTGGGCTGTGCGCTGGCCATCGCCTGGGCGCTCACCTCGATAGAGGTGATCTGGCCGTGGGTCTGGGGCGCCCCTGAACAGATCGCCGATCTGTTTGGCCGGATGTATCCGCCGGACCCCAGCAATCTGGAGACCATCCTCAAGGTGCTGTGGGACACGGTGAACATCGCGACATTCGCCACCACCTTTGCGGTGCTGCTGTCGCTGCCGGTCGCCTATATCTCGGCGCAGAACACCACACCCAACCGTGTGACCCTGTGGCTGGGGCGGCTGATCCTTGTGACCTCGCGGTCGGTGAACACGATCATCTGGGCGCTGCTGTTTGTGGCGATCTTCGGGCCCGGTGTTGTGGCCGGTATCGTGGCGATCATGTTCCGCTCTATCGGGTTCATCGGTAAACTGCTGGGCGAGGCGATCGAGGAGATCGACACACGCCCCGTCGAAGCGCTTGAGGCGACGGGCGCGTCGCGCTTCAAGGTGATCGTCTATGCGATCGTGCCGCAGGTCATGCCGACCTTCTGGGCGGTGGCCATTCTGCGGTGGGATATCAACCTGCGCGAATCCACCGTGCTGGGTCTGGTGGGCGCTGGCGGCATCGGGATCATCCTGCAAGGTGCCATCGACACGTTCAACTGGCCCGAGGTGGCGACCATCCTGCTGGCGATCATCGCGCTGGTGGTGGTGGGGGAAGTCATCTCTGCCTATCTGCGCCGCCGTATCCTGTGACCCGGAACATCGGCGTCGACCCGCAAAGCGCCTTCGCGCGCTATCTGCAAATCGCCGACCGTCTGCCGCGCACCGCGGCGGGCGGTCTGGCGGAAACCGGCATGTTCACCGACATCGCGGCGCGCTTCGATCTGATCCTGTTTGACGCCTATGGCGTGCTGAACGTCGGCGAAACCGCGATCCCCGGTGCGACCGATACCATCGCGGCGCTGCGCGCGGCGGGCAAGGCGGTTGGCGTGGTGTCAAACTCCGCCGCCTATCCCAAGGCACATATGATGGCGCGCTACGCCCGTCTGGGGTTCGATTTCTCGGCCTCCGAGGTGACCACCAGCCGCGAGGCGCTGACCGCGCATATCGCGGGGCTGCCGCCGTGCCGATGGGGCGTGATGATCAACCCCGCCGTCGATCTGGGGGAACTGGCGACGCTGAACACGACTGTGCTGGGGGATGACGCCGAAAGCTACGATGCGCAGGACGGGTTCTTGCTGGTGGGCGCGGACGGCTGGACCGACCGTCGGCAGACATTGCTGGAGGCGTCGCTGAAACGCGCGCCCCGTCCGGTGCTGGTGGGCAACCCCGATCTGGTCGCACCGCGCGAAACGGGCCTTTCTCGGGAACCGGGCTGGTTCGCGCACCGGCTGGCCGATCGTACCGGTGTGATGCCTGTGTTTCTGGGCAAGCCGTTCGGGCAGGTCTTTGACATCGCCCTCGGCCGGTTCAATCGCGCCCTGCGTCCCGAACGGGTGCTGATGGTCGGCGATACGCTGCATACCGATATTCTGGGCGGCGCGCAGGCGGGCTTTGCCACGTCGCTGGTCACGGGCTATGGCTCGCTCACGGGGTTGGATGTGACGGATGCCATCGCGCAGGCTGGTCTGTCGCCCGATTTCATCGTCCCCAACATCTGACGCCCGCGCATCGGCGGATCGGCGGATGATGACCCCTTGGGCGATATCACGGTTTATTTTGTGGCCCCCACAGGCTACCACCGGACCCGAGGCTATCAGAACAAGGGCAAGAAAAATGCGCAAAGCAGTGACCGCCGCCATATCGGCAATCGTGATCGCGACCACCTTGGGGGCCACCCCCGCCACCGCAGGATCGCTGGGCCGTTTCGAGGTAACGGGCGTGGGTGAGGATGACATGCTCAAGATGCGGGCAGGGCCGGGGACGGGGTTCATCGTGCTGCTTGGTCTGCCCAACGGCACCATTTTGCAGGTGCACGACTGTCAGCAAACCGGCGGCACGCGCTGGTGCGACGTCTCGCTTGATCAGGCCCGCCGCGTGCGCGGTCACGTGTCCTGGGCCTATCTGCGCAAGCTTCGGTAACGCGGGCGGCGCAGGCTACCTTTGCGGTTTGTCGCTGGCGCGTCGATTTCTAAATAGTTGATCGTTAAAGTCAGGATTGCGCCTTGTCGTGATCTTTGCTAGGCACGGCGCAATCGCGCTGTGCCAAAAGGGCTGTTTGCCCGCTGCGCCGCGCCAAAGCCAAAGGTGCCCACAGCGCCTTAGCCAAGAATCTCATCGTTTCATCCCACGGTCAGGAGGTCCCATGTCCCGTTTCCGTACCGCTATTCTGTCGCTGCCCCTTGTGATCGCAGCCCCGCTGGTCGCCGCGCAAGAGACCGATATCAAGGATCAAATCTCGGTCGAGCTGAACGCGGCAGAGACCACCGAAGATGCCTGCAAGCTGACCTTCATGATCACCAATGGTCTGGATACGCCGGTCGACAAGATCATCTACGAGGCGGTGCTGTTTGACACCGAAGGGCAGGTGGACCGGCTGACGCTGTTTGATTTCGGCACCCTGCCACCGGCCCGCCCGCGCGTGCGCCAGTTCGTCGTGCCGCAAACCACCTGCGAAGGGCTGGGCCGCATCCTGTTCAACGGGGCCAACGCCTGCGAGACGGGCGGTAGTGCCAGCGGCGTCTGTGACACCGGCCTGCTGCCCACATCGCGCACGTCAATCGAGGTTCTGGGCTGATGGATATGTTCTCTGCACTGATCGCGTCGTTCCGCCAGGTCGCTGAAACCGGCGGGCCGGTTGTTGTTGTCCTGATGGGCGTCGCTGTGCTGACGTTGGCGGTGGCGATCTATAAGGTCTGGCAGTTCTGGCGCTCTGCCGTGGGGCGGCACAAGGCGCTGACCGAAGCGGTAGAGGCATGGGACCGTGGCGACAAGCCCGCCGCCCGCGAGGCTTTGGGCCGGTCGAAAAGCTACCTCGCCCCCGTGATCAAGATGGCGATGGTGTCGAACGGCAAGGGCAGCGGCGCAGGCGTAGAGCGTTTGCAAGCCGAGGCAGAGACACGTTTTGCCAAGCTCGAAACCGGTTTCCGCCTGCTCGATTCCGTGGCGCAGCTGGCCCCCTTGTTGGGCTTGTTCGGTACGGTTCTGGGCATGATCGAGGCTTTCCGGTCGCTGCAAGCCGCCGGATCGCAGGTCGATCCGTCGATCCTTGCGGGCGGTATCTGGGTGGCGCTGCTGACCACGGCTGTCGGTCTGGTGGTGGCGATGCCCACGGCCCTGATCCTCAGCTGGCTGGAACAGCGGATGGAGGCAGAGCGGGTGATCGCGGATAAGGCGATCCTGACGGTGCTGAACCCGTCCAACGACGTGCCAGCCTCTGCCGCCGCGACGCCAGCGCCGACGCCTGAAATGGTCGCCGCACATGGCTAGGCCGCGCACGCGCAGACGGCGGCTGTCGATGACCTCCCTGATTGATGTCATCTTTCTGCTGCTGCTGTTCTTTATGCTGACCTCGACGTTCTCGAAGTTCTCCGAGGTGCCGCTGGCCGCTGCCGGTTCGGGCGCGGTCGCGCAGGCCAGCGATGCCAAGCCGGTGTTCTTGCAGCTTGGCCCCGATACCCTGCGTCTGAATGGCGACGAAATCGCATTGGACGCGCTGGCCGGATCATTCTTGGTCGAGGCCGAGAAGGGCACCGTGCTGCTGGTCTCGCTCGGGGCGGATGTGGATGCGCAGCGGTTGACGGATGTGCTGGTCAAACTGCGCGAGATGCCTGCCTTGCAGGTGTCGGTATTGGGGGGCTGACAGATGCGCCGATTTGCCAAATCCAAACCGCAGCGTGAACCGACCATCGCGTTGATCAATATCGTCTTTCTGATGCTCGTCTTTTTCATGGTCGCGGGCACGCTGGCGCAGCCGCTGGACCCCGATCTGAAACTGGTCGAGACCCGCGCGCTTGAGGGGCAGGCCCCGCCGGACGCTTTGGTGATCTACCCTGACGGGCGGTTGACCTATCAAGGCGCGGCGCAGGTGGATGCCGCGTCCTATGTCGCCAGCCTGTCTGACGAAAACCGCGAGATCATACGCCTTGTGCCGGATCGCGCCTTGCCTGCCAAGACGCTGGTCACGCTGACCCGCGACTTGCGCGCGGCGGGGGCGCAGAAGGTGATGCTCGTCACGCAAAGGGCACTGCAATGATATCGCATTCTCCTACAGCCAAAGGGATCTCTTTCGCCTTGGCGGTCGGGATCGTCGCCGGGGCGGTCACCATCGGACTGCCGCAAGATGAGATCGCGATCGAAGGGGGCGGCGCGCCGGTCGAGGCGATGATGGGCAGCAGTTTCGAGGATATGGCCGTGGGCACGCTCACGCCGGAACCGGCAGAACCGGCAGAGACGCCCGTGGCCGAGGCCCCCACCGCCGCAGAACCCCTGCGCCCCACCACAGCAGAGCAAACCCCGCCCGAGCAGGCCGAGCCGGTCACCCCGCCCGAGCAGGCCGAGCCGGTCACCCCGCCGGAGCAGGCGCAGCCCGTGACCCCGCCCGATGTGGCAACGGTGACGCCTGCGGCCCCCGCAGCATCCGCCGCCTTGGCACCCACACCGCTGGCCGTGCCCCCCTCCGAGAGCGCGCAAGTCGCGCCGCCGCCTGAAACCCTGCAGGCGCAAGACCCCGATAGCGACGCCCCCGTCCTGTCGCGCCGCCCCATGCGCAAGAACCCTGAAACCGCTGCCGAAATCGCCCAGGCCCGCGCCAAGCAAGAGCAGGCAGAGCGTGAACGCCGTCAGGCAGAGCAGCAAGCCGCCAAGAAGAAAGCAACGCAGCAAGCCGCCGCACGTGGCAATGCGCAGCGCAATGCGACCAAAGGGTCTTCGTCGGGTCAAAGCGCATCGGCCAAATCCACGAGCACCGGCAAACGCCAAGCCGCGGCATCGGCGCAAGGCAATGCCGCCGCCAGCAACTACCCCGGTCAGGTCATGCGCCGCATCTCGCGGGCGGGCAAGCCGCGGGTCCGCACCACGGGTACCGCGACGATCTCTTTTGCCATCGCCAGCAATGGCGGGTTGGCTTCTGTGTCCGTGGCACGGGGGTCCGGCTCTGCCGCGCTGGACCGGGCGGCGGTATCGGTGATCCGCAAGGCCGCCCCTTTCCCGCGTCCCCCCGCTGGCGCGCGGCGGCAGTATTCCATCAAGATCAAAGGGCAATAGGCGGGGCGTTCAGCCCCCTACGCCTTGCTTGCAGTGCAGTCGTCGCGGCGGCATCAGCCCTTATATACTGGCCATTCCCGTCGGATTGGTGCCCTGCAAGCTGTTGTTTCACATGGTAAAAATGATCGATTTTTTTTCTTGGTTACCACCAGTATAACGTAAACACGCCTCAAATCTGCCGTTTTCTCCGCCGATTAACTGTCCGGTAATCAACAGGTAGAGTGCGCCGACATGTTCAAAGTAGCCCATACGATCCATCATGATCACGACCTTGGTCTCGTACTTCTGGCCGGGCTGCTTTGCGCCTTTGGCTGCTGGGTGGTGTCGCGTTTGTACCAGCACGCCTTGGGGCGACCGCGCAGACAGGCGCTGATCTGGTACTTCCTCACGGCGATTACGGCGGGCGTTGCGGTCTGGTGTACGCATTTTATCGCAATCCTGGCGTATCAGCCTTCGGCACCGGTAACCTTTAACCTACAACTGACCTTTGTCTCGCTGTTGATCGCGATTGCAGGGTCGACTGTGGGCATCATGGTGGCGGGCATGTTCCGGTCGCTCGCGAGCACGATCATCGGCGGCACGATCTTTGGCGTTGCGGTATCGGCGATGCACTACACCGGCATGGTGGCCTACCGCGTCGAAGGCGTGGTGACCTGGGACCGTGGCTACCTCATCGGCTCGGTTATTCTGGCGGTGGTCCTGTCGACTGCCGCGCTGTATCTGGGCAGCCGCAGCGCACGGTGGAGCGGGCTGCAAATGACCGGCGTCCTGACGCTCGCCATCATCGGGCTGCATTTCACCGGCATGGCCGCGTTCAGCGTGGACTGCATCGGGCTGAAACCCGGCTATACCAACCCCGAAGAATACAAGCTGCTGGCACTGGTGATCGCGGGCACGGCGACGACAATCACCCTTGGCGGTCTGTTCACCTATTTCATCGAAAACCGGACCCGCATGGAAAGCATCGAGGAGTTGCGCAAGGCCCGCGACGCTGCCGAAGGGGCGAGCCGCGCGAAATCCGAATTCATGAGCGTTCTCAGCCACGAATTGCGCACGCCGCTGACCATCGTGATCGGCTATGCGGGCTTCCTGACCAAGCTCAAGACCACGACCACGGCCAAACTGTCGCCGGGTGAGCCGATCACCGAAAAACACTATAATATCATCGGGGATCAGGCAGAGCTTTATGGCCAGCGCGTCAAGTTCGCGGGCAACCACCTGCTGACGATCATCAACGACATCCTCGACTATACCAGCATCGAGCTGAACGACATCAAACTGGCCAAGACCACATTCCCCACACGGGCGCTGCTGGCGCAGGTCGAAGACCAGTTTCAGGGCATGGCGCAGGGCAAGGATGTGACCCTGCATATCCCCGACGGCAGCCTTGACGTGATCGCCGACCGCGGCCGCTGCCTGCAGATCCTGATCAATCTGGTGGGCAATGCGCTCAAGTTTTCCAAGGGCAAGGATATCTTCCTGCGGGCCGAAGTGGACGGCGGCGGCTTCCGCTTCGAGGTCGAAGACAATGGTGTCGGGATGGAACAGAAAGATCTGGAATCGATCTTCCAGGCCTTCACCCAGATCGAAAGCGCCGACAACCGGTCAGAAGGCGGTACGGGGCTCGGGCTGGCGATCTGCAAGAAGCTGGCGCTGGCGCATGGGGGCGATATCTCGGTCTCCAGCACGGTGGGCAAGGGCACCAAATTCTCGGTCTTCTTCCCGCATAGTCTGGTGAGCACCGGGCGCCCGTCGCAGTCTTTCGCGGCAGCCGCCTGACCGAATAGGTCCCCCCCCCCACACAGCAAGGGCCGCAGCGTGATGCTGCGGCCCTTGCTGTGTGTGCAGATCAGCGCCTAGCGTTTCAGCAACGGGGCCACGCCAGAGGACAGCATGAACAGCACCGCCGCCACGCTGACGATGCTGGGCCCCGTCGGCGTGTCGAGCGTGAAGGACGCGGCCAGCCCGCCCAAGGCGGCGATCATCCCGATGATGCAGGCCGCCATCGCCATGACTTCGGGCGTGCGGGCAAAGGGGCGGGCGGCGGCGGCGGGGATGATCAGCATCGCCGCGATCAGCAGCGCGCCAACTACCTTGATCGCGACCGCGACCGTCACTGCCAGCGCCAGCGTCAATATCAGCTGTTCACGGCGCGGATTGACCCCGCTGGCCGTCGCCAGATCGGGGTTCAGCGTGGACGACAGCAATGCCTGCCAGCGCCAGACCAGCAGCGCGATCGACAGGACGGCGCCGCTCCAGATGATCGCAAGATCGGTCTTGGTCACGGCCAGGATCTCTCCGAACAGATAGGCGCTGAGGTCGACACGCTGGTTCGGCAGCAGCGACACCGCCACAAGGCCGATGGCCAAGGCCCCGTGGGCCAGCACCCCCAGCAGCGTATCCGTGCCCAGGCTGCGCCCGTTCAGCGCTGTCACAATCAGCGCCATCGACAGGGCCACCAGCAGCACCCCCGCGAAAATCGGCAGCTCGAACGCCAATGCCAGCGCGACCCCCAGCAACGCCGCGTGCGAGGTCGCATCGCCAAAATAGGCCATGCGCCGCCAGACGACGAAACAGCCCAAAGGCGCGGCCGCAAAGGCCACACCGATACCGGCAAGCCCGGCACGTATCAAAAAGTCATCAAGCATCTTGGTCCCCATGGGCGTGGTTGCAGCCGGCACCATGGGTATGGCCCTGCGCATGGTCGTGGGTGTGGTCGTGGGTGTGGCTATGATCATGTGCATGATCATGCGAATGCGAATGTTCGTGCCGGTAAAGCGCCAGCGCCCCTTGGGTGCCGGTGCCGAACAACGCGCGGTATTCCGGCGCATCGGCGACGATCTCGGGGGTGCCTTCACAGCAGACATGACCGTTCAGGCACAGCACCCGATCCGAAGCCGCCATCACCACATGCAGATCATGGCTGACCATCAAGACAGCACAGCCCATGTCGCGGCGTACCTCTTCGATCTGGCGGTAAAACGCGGCAGAGCCGGGTTGATCCAGCCCCTGCGTCGCCTCGTCGAGGATCAGGATATGGGGTTTGTTCAGCAGGGCGCGTGCCAGCAACACGCGCTGGAACTGGCCGCCCGACAAGTCGGTCATCTGCTTTTTCGCCAGATCCGTGACCCCCGCCTGTAGCAGCGCCTGCGCGATGGTCTCGCGGGGCTGGCGGCGGGGCAGGTTCAAAAAGCCATGCACCGTCAACGGCAGCGTCGCGTCGATTTGCAGCTTCTGCGGGACATAGCCGATGCGCAGATCCGCGGCACGGGTGATCGTGCCCGACGCCGGTTTCAGCGCGCCGATCAACGCCCGCAGCAAGCTCGACTTGCCCGACCCGTTGGGGCCGACGATGGTCACGATCTCGCCGCGCTCAACGGCGATATCAACGTCGCGCAGCACCGTTTGCCCGCCAATGCGCAGGGTCAGATTCCGGGTGGCGATCAGGCTCATGCGGTGGCTCCGTCCTGACAGGAAGGGCAGAGGCCCTGCGCCTCGATCACCGTGCGTTCAATCTGGAACCCCGCCGCGCGGGCCGCATCGCCCAAACGCCCTTGGGTCAGCGTCGTGTCGCTTTCTGCGACCGACTGGCAACTGCGGCAGATCAGGAAGGCCGGCGTGTGATCGGCACCCACGTGGCTGCAGGCGATATAGGCGTTCAACGCCTCGATCCGGTGGGCAAGCCCGGCCTTCACCAGAAAATCCAGCGCGCGATAGGCAACGGGCGGCTGCGCCCCGAGCCCTTCGGCAGAGAGATGCCCCAGAATATCATAGGCCCCCAAGGCGCGGTGTTCGGCCAGCAGCAGTTCCAGCACGCGGCGACGTATCGGTGTCAGCCGAAGGTCCGAGGCCGCGCAACGCGCCTCTGCGGCGGCCATCGCGTCGTCGACACAGGCCCCGTGATCATGCGTTTCAAATCCAATGGTCGACATATTTCGCCTCCGTAGCAGGGTTCGGTGTTGATATGTTATAACGTGTGATCTATCAAGGTTATAGTATAACATTAATAGGAGCCCGCCAATGCGCCGCCTGCTTTGCACAACCCTTCTTTTCTCTGCCGGTCTGGCCCATGCAGAGGTGCCCCGTGTCGCCACCGATATCGCGCCGGTACATTCGTTGGTGTCTATGGTCATGCAGGGTGCAGGCAGCCCCGATCTGATCATCCCGCCCGGCGCGTCGCCCCACAGCTATGCCATGCGCCCCAGCGAGGCGCGCGCGGTGGCCAAGGCCGATCTGGTGGTCTGGGTCGGCCCGTCGCTGGCCCCGTGGCTCGAAGAGCCGATGAGCAGTCTGGCGCAGGGGGCCGAACGTCTGACCTTGCAAGACGTAGAGGGTATCCGCCTGCTGACCAACCGCAGCGGCGTTGCGTTCGAAGCCCATGATCACGGAGATCATGAAGGTCACGATGATCACGACGGTCATGACGACCACGCGGAGCACGATGATCACGAAGGGCACGACCATTCAACTCATGAGGGGCATGACGACCACGAGGATCACAAAGATCACGACGGTCATGACGACCACGCGGGGCACGATGATCACGGGGATCATGAAGGGCACGATCATGCCGACCACGAAGGCCATGACGACCACGCAGATCACGATGACCACGACCATGACGCACATGAAGAGGCAGACGCCCACGAAGGGCACAATCATGCACCCGGCGCGCTGGACCCGCATATCTGGCTGGATCCGCAGAACGCAGTCGTCTGGCTGGATGCCATCGCTGCAAGCTTGTCCGCGCAAGACCCTGAAAACGCAGATCTTTACGCAGATAACGCTGCGCAGGCCCAAGCGCAGCTGGTGGATCTTCAAGCCGATATTCAGGCCGAGCTGACGCCGCTTCGGGGGCAGAAGTTTGTCGTCTTCCACGACGCCTATCACTATTTCGAAGCCCGCTTTGATGTCGAGGCAAGTGCGGCGATCTCGCTGAGCGATGGGGCCGCCCCCAGTGCCGCGCGTCTGGCCGAGGTACGCGATGTGGTAAAGGACACGCAAGCCGCCTGCGTCTTTACCGAGCCCCAGTTCAACGCCGGTCTGGTCGAGGCACTCCAAGACGGCACGGCGCTGAAATCCGCCTCGCTTGATCCGATTGGTGCCGCGCTTGAGCCGGGGGTGGATATGTACCCCGCTTTGCTGCGCGATCTGGCCGCAGCCTTTACCAGCTGTCTGGCAGAATAAGCTCCGCTTTGGGCGTCACAGCGACGCCCAAAGTTGAAACAGCAGCCCCGAGGCAAACGACCCTGTCAGTGCGATCCCGATATACAGCGCGAAGACAGGGCGTTTGACCAAGGCCCAGACGGCGATGGCCGCGGGCAGGGAGGTCACCCCGCCCGCGACCAGAAACGACAGACCCGCACCGGGGGCCATGCCCTGTCCGATTAGCCCGCCCACCAGCGGCAGCGCGGCATAGCCGTTCAGATAGGCCGGCACCCCCACCAAGGTCGCAATCCCGATCGGGGCCAGACCGCTGCCGCCAAGGGCGCGGGTCACCGTCTCTGCGGGAATCCACGCCAGCATGAGGCTTTCCAGCAGGAACGCCAGCGTCAGCCATTTGGTCAGGAAGATCGTCGTCTTGGCGGCCTCGCGCAGGAATTTGGCGGATCGCGTCTTGTCGTGCCAGAAGGCCCAAACCACAGGGTGCGATGTGCGGACCTTCGACGCGCCACAGCCGCCATTGCCCACGCCGTCGCGCAGTGGGTCGGCCAGCGCACCTGCGCGGGACAGCAGATGTACAATGATCCCGCCAAACACCCCGAGCCCGACGGCCGCGATGGTCTTGGCCACCGCGAACTCAACCCCAAGAACGCCGGTGGTCAACACGAACATTGGCGGATCCATGACGGGCGACGCCAGCCAGAAGGCCATGACGGCAGACAGGGGCACCCCCATCGCCAGCAGCGCCGCGATCAGGGGGATCACCCCGCATGAACAGAAGGGCGAGACGCCACCGGCCAGTGCTGCAATGGCGATCATCACGGCGGGTGATCCGGTAAAGGCACGTGCGATCAGCCCGTCGGCCCCCGTGGCACCCGCGTAGGCGGCAACCGCGATGGACAGGATCAGAAACGGCGCGACATCCAGCAGGTTGGTCGCGGTAAATTGCACGCTGGTCACGGCAAGCGGCGCATCGAGGGCTGCGACAGCGGCCAGCACCGCGATACAGACCAGCCACACGCGTTCTTGCGTCCAGATGTGATGGGCCAGCGACCTGAGCGGGCTGCGTTCGGTGTGGGGCAGGTCGGTCATGCGGCGGTCTCCTTCAAAAGTGAAACACCGGTGCAGCATTCCGAGGTGAGAAATGAAAGCGTGGCCCGCATCACGTCGAAATCGACGCGGTTGACGATGTTGCGCCCGTCGCGGCGCTGGATGATCAACCCCGCATCGACCAATGCCCCAAGGTGATGGGCAAGGGTGGAGGGAGCCGCATTGAGATGGGCACCGATCTCTCCGACGGTCAGCGCGTCTTCACCGGCACGGACAAGCAGGCGAAAGATCGCGAGGCGGGTATCATGGCCAAGGGCGGCGAGGGCGCGGGCAGTTGTTTGATGTTCTGTCATAGCGCCAAAAAAACTATAAAACTAGTTTTGTAAAGATGATTCGCATTTACCGGAGCGACAAAGAAATTGCGCCCAAGGGGGGGAACCCTTGGGCGCAGAGATTTTGAAATGAATTTGGTTGGAATAGGGTCGGGGCGTCAGACGGCGATCTTGCCGCCGCCCTGTTTGGTGACCACAACCACCGCAGGGCGCGGGGGCATCTTGGGGTCAAAATCGGGCCAGCGGGTGGCGGGATCTTCAAAGGTGCTTTCACGCTCGAACCCGGGGATGTTCTTGGTCCCGTCCGTGCCGGGGTGCTGCACGGCGACAAACAGCGTCTCGCCGTCGTCGGTAAAGTAGGGGCCGCACATCTCTCCGCCGACGGGGCAGCGGAAGAACAGCTTGGACGTGCCGCGCGCCTCGCCTTCGGTTTCGACCGCATAGAGCCCGTCCGACTTACCCGTCTTGGCCCAGTTGCTGCCCTGATCCGTGCTGACCCACAGGCGGCCATCTGCGTCGATGGCGCAGTTGTCGGGGCTGCCGAACCACCCGTTTTCAGAGGTTTCGGGGTTCCATTGTGCGCCCACGTCCGACACCGACGGATCGCCGCATTTCACAAGGATCGACCAGCGCCCCTGCGTTGCCGCGTGGTTGCCGCCGTCTTCCTTGATCTCGATGATGTGGCCAAAGCTGCTGTCGGCACGCGGGTTGGCGGCGTTCACCTCATCCTCTGTGCGTTTTGTGTTGTTTGTCAGCATGATATAGGCCGTGCCGTCACCACGGGGCTGCGCGTCTTCGGGGCGGTCCATCGGGGTCGCGCCCAGCAGATCGGCCGCGATCCGCGTGTCGATCATCACGTCGCCTTGGTCATTGAAGCCGTTTTCAGCCGTCAGCGGGCCGGTGCCGTGGGTCAGGGGCAGCCAGGTCACCGTGCCGTCCTCGTCAAAGCGCGCGACATAAAGCGTGCCGTCGCTCAGCAGTTTGGCATTGGCCGCCCGGTCGTCCGAGACCTTGCCCCCCGAGACGTATTTATACTGGTAATCAAAGCGGTTGTCGTCGCCCATATAGACCACCAGACGCCCGTCACTGCTGACCGTGGTTTCCGCACCTTCGTGGCGGCAGCGGCCCAAAGCGGTGTGTTTGACGGGGGTAGAGGTCGGGTCCATCGGGTCCACCTCGACCACCCAGCCGAATTTATTGGGAGCGAGGGGTTCTTTATCGATGTTGAAACGGTCGTATTGCGCGCCCCAGGCGTACCACATGCCCGGCACGCCATAGCGTTTGTAAGACGCGGCTTCGGGATGGTCATCGGCGATCACGGGTTTGCCGTCCGCGTCCAGCTGGTCGCTCCAGAAATAGCCGTGGAAGTTCTCCTCGGCCATGAGCCACGTCCCCCAAGGGGTCAGCCCGCCCGCGCAGTTGTTCAACGTGCCGATCACATTCACCCCGTCGGGGTCGTCGTTGGTCTTCATCCGCGCATGGCCCGCGGCGGGGCCGTCGATGGTCATCGCGGTGTCCAGCGGGGTGATGCGGCGGTTCATCTTGCCGTCGCGCACCACCTGCCAGACCCCGGCGTCGTCCTTGGCGATCTCGACCACCGAACCACCGTGGGCGGCCATTTCAATGTCGATCAGCGCGGGCGTCATGCCGGAAAACTGCGCGCGGTCCTGACGGCCAAGACCGGGGAACATCACCTCTTCGTTGGTGTATTCGTGGTTCACACAAAGCAACCCGCGGCTGCCCTCGTCATTCAGCGGGACAAAGCCCACGTAGTCATTGTTATAGCCGAACTGCTTGAGCTGCGCCGCCGCGGTCTGGTTCATCACGTCGAATTCGGGCGCGTCGGCGGTGATCGGATCGCCCCACCGCAGCAGCACATTGGCGTCATAGCCGTCGGCGACATGGTGGGTTTCGTCATTGCCCCATGCCAGTTCGTCAAAGACATAGCGGCTGTCTGCGGTGGCGGCACTTGCCTGACGCGGCGCGACCATCGCCGAGGTCCCGAACAATGCGGTTGTCGCCGTGACCCCCAGCATGCCGCGCAAGATGTCGCGGCGTCCGTAGCGCGCGTTGATCACATCGCCGATGGTGCGCTGCAGATTGGGGTTGGTGGGGATGTCGTCGAAGGCTTCAAAGGCTTCGGCCTTGTTGCCGATTTCGGGATCATCGAGGATTTGGCGACGTGTCATGGCTATTCCTTTATTGTGTTGGGCAGTGCCTCTGGCATTGCGTTTGGCGAGGTGACTCGCGGTTGCGCCTTATGTCGTCGCGATGTGCTACAAACGTGTTCCGCTTTCATGACAGTTCTGTGACAGGGCGCGCGGCGGTGGGCTGTGTTGCGCGCCACCTTAGCGCAGGAACGGGCAGGATGTGGGCGAAAATCGGCTGCCGGTATCCGCAGCACAGATCAGCGGGGCAGGGCGGTGGCGCAGGGCCAAATCCAATGCCAAGGGGATGATCGGTCCTGCCCCCCTTGAACCCCCTAGGTGGCGCGATTAATCTTAAGCCAAGGTTTCGCGGGTATGGTCCGGCGAACGGCAATATCAGGCAGGCTTTATGAACGATCCACATGATACATATATGAACACGCTGGTCCCTATGGTGGTTGAACAAACCAGCCGGGGCGAACGTGCGTACGACATCTTCTCGCGTCTGCTGAAAGAGCGGATCATTTTCCTTAACGGGCCTGTGCATGACGGCATGTCTTCGCTGATCGTGGCGCAGCTTCTGCACCTCGAGGCAGAGAACCCCTCCAAGGAAATTTCCATGTATATCAACAGCCCCGGCGGCGTTGTGACCTCTGGCCTGTCGATCTACGACACGATGCAGTACATCAAACCGAAGGTGTCCACGCTGGTCATCGGGCAGGCGGCATCCATGGGGTCGCTGTTGCTGCAAGCGGGCGAAAAAGGCATGCGATTCTCGCTGCCCAACAGCCGCGTTATGGTCCACCAGCCCTCCGGCGGGTATCAGGGTCAGGCGACGGACATCATGATTCACGCGCAGGAAACGCAAAAGCTGAAAACGCGCCTGAACGAGATCTATGTCAAACACACCGGCCAGCCGCTGGAAAAAGTCGAAGCAGCGCTTGAGCGTGACAACTTCATGTCGCCCGAAGAAGCCAAAGACTGGGGCCTGATCGACGAGATCGTCGAGAACCGCGGCAAGATGGATGATCCTGATGCGCCAAAAGATGGCGACAAAAAAGGCAAGTAAATAAGGCGTGCGTGGCCCGTTATTTTGCGATTGTGGACCACGCACCGCTGGCCTAAGCTGGCACTGAGCAAGAAAATATATAGATGGCTGCCCTATGGCGGACACGATCAAACGACAGACCTGAAAGGGTTGAAATGGCTAATACTTCGAGCGGCGACAGCAAGAACACACTTTATTGCAGCTTTTGTGGCAAAAGTCAGCATGAGGTGCGCAAGCTGATTGCAGGTCCGACTGTCTTCATTTGTGACGAATGTGTCGAACTTTGCATGGATATCATCCGCGAGGAAACCAAAGCCTCGGGGCTGAAAGCCACCGATGGTGTGCCGACCCCGAAAGACATCTGTGATGTTCTGGACGATTACGTGATCGGGCAGGCGATGGCCAAACGGGTGCTGTCGGTTGCCGTGCACAACCACTATAAACGTCTCAACCACGCCCAGAAGGGTGGGGACATCGAGCTGGCGAAATCCAACATCCTGCTGATCGGGCCCACGGGCTGCGGTAAGACGCTGCTAGCGCAAACGCTGGCGCGTATTCTGGATGTGCCCTTTACCATGGCCGATGCGACGACATTGACCGAAGCGGGCTATGTTGGGGAAGATGTTGAAAACATCATTCTCAAGCTGTTGCAGGCGTCTGAGTACAATGTCGAGCGTGCACAGCGCGGCATCGTCTATATCGACGAAGTTGATAAAATCACGCGCAAATCCGAAAACCCCAGCATCACCCGTGATGTGAGCGGCGAAGGCGTGCAGCAAGCCTTGCTGAAACTGATGGAAGGCACCGTGGCCTCTGTCCCGCCGCAGGGCGGGCGCAAGCATCCGCAGCAGGAATTCCTGCAGGTGGATACCACGAACATCCTGTTCATCTGCGGCGGTGCTTTCGCTGGTCTGGACCGGATCATTGCCGCGCGCGGTAAAGGGTCCGCTATGGGCTTTGGTGCCGATGTGCGTGATCAGGATGCCCGCGGCATTGGCGAGATTTTCACCGACCTCGAACCGGAAGATCTGCTGAAGTTCGGGCTGATCCCTGAATTCGTGGGCCGTCTGCCGGTTCTGGCGACGCTCGAGGATCTGGACGAGGACGCGCTGGTCACCATCCTGACCGAACCGAAAAACGCTTTGGTCAAACAGTACCAGCGCTTGTTCGAGATCGAGGATACGCAGCTGACCTTTACCGATGACGCGCTGTTGGCGATCGCGAAACGCGCCATCGAACGCAAAACCGGTGCCCGTGGTCTGCGCTCTATCCTCGAAGACATCTTGTTGAACACGATGTTCGATCTGCCCGGCATGGACAGCGTCACCGAGGTGGTCGTGAACGAAGAGGCGGTGACCTCTGACGCGGCACCGCTGATGATCCACGCCGACGCCGAGAAAGAGCCTGCAACCGCCGGCTAGGCATCGCATGCATGTTAATCGCATGCATGTTATCTGATCAAGGCGCGCCAGCGATGGTGCGCCTTTTTTGCGTCTGGCAGGGGGCCGCCGCTTTGTCGCTTGACCTTCGCAAGGGCAGGCGCTTTGACAGGGGCAGGCATGACAGACAAGAGGCGCATCATGACAAGACGTATTTTTTCCGGCGGTGAATTCGAAGCCAAGATCGGCTACTGCCGCGCCGTTGTGGCGGGGGGCTTTGTCCACGTGGCGGGCACCGTGGGGCAGGGCGATACCGTGACCGACCAGTGCCGCGCCGCCCTTGCGACCATCGAAGGCGCCCTGCGCGAGGCAGGCTGCACCATGTCGGATGTGGTGCGCGTGAACTATTATCTGCCCGACCGCGCAGAGTTCGAACCCTGCTGGCCGATCCTGTCCGAGGTCTTTGGCGACGCGCCGCCTGCTGCGACAATGATCGAATGCGGGCTGATCGACGACAAATACCGCATCGAAATCGAAGTCACCGCCTGCCTACCCGGCTGAAAACCGCGGCTATGTGCCCCGAAGCCCGCTAGACCTTTGCGCGGCCTTGGTGCATATATCCATCAAAGCTTCAGGAGACCTCTATGGGCATTCTCAACTCTCTTTTGCGCGGCGTGACGTGGTGGAACGGCCAGACGCTGAACACGCAACTGTTCACGTGGCGCAAGGGCATCAAGGTCGGCGAAGACGCCGAGGGCAATGTGTACTACCGCAACGCGGACAGCAGCAAACGCTGGGTGATCTTCAACGGTGAGATCGAGGCGACGCGCGTCAACGCGGATTGGCACGGCTGGCTGCACCATTCGTGGGATGAAACCCCCGAGGCGCGTCCGCTGGCGCATAAGACCTGGGAAAAGCCCCACCAAGAGAACCTGACCGGCACCGCCCTGGCCTATGCGCCCGCAGGATCGATCCGCCGCGAGAAGCCTGCGGACCGCGGTGACTACGAGGCGTGGCAGCCCGAATAAGCGCCACACGCGCGCCCCGTGATCGGGCGCGCGCTGCTACGGCGGCCCGGCTGTGCTGGCGACGCCCTTCGACGTTCAAGGAACCCATGTGATGCGCAAGATATTGATGATGCTCGCCATAATGGCCGCACCGGTGCAGGCACAGCAGGTGGCCAGCGCTGAAGGCGGAGTTTTGCGCGCGCTCGACAAGGTATCGGGTGTGTCGCGTGACGTTGAAATGCGCCGTGGCGAAACCGCGCGCGTGGGCAATCTGAATGTGACGATGAACGAATGTCGCTATCCGTCGGGCAACCCTGCGGGCGACGCCTATGCCGAGCTCGAGATCGTCGAGACGGGCGACGAGAACCGGCTTTTTGCAGGCTGGATGATCGCCTCTGCCCCTGCGTTGTCGGCGCTGGAGCATCCGCGCTATGACATCTGGGTCATCCGCTGCACTACGTCCTGAGGGTTGGCCGCAGCGGGCGCTGTGAAATCTGCCGTTTTCATCAACGCCATCTCTAGCCGTGCGTGATAGGCCGCGCGGGTGATCTCTTGCGCGCCAAGGGACGCCAGATGCGGTGTCAGGAACTGTGTGTCAAACAGGGTAAACCCGCCGCGGTTCAGCCGGTCCACCAGACAGGCCAGCGCGATCTTGGACGCGTTGTCGCGCCTTGAAAACATGCTTTCTCCAAAGAACGCACGCCCCAGCGTGACGCCATAGACCCCGCCCACCAGCATGTCATCCTCCCAGACCTCAAGGGCGTGGGCATGACCAAGCGCGTGTAACTGGGCGTAAAGGCTGAAAATCTCGGCGTTGATCCAGGTGTCGGCGCGGTCGGCGCAGCCGGTGACAACGTCGTTGAACGCGGTGTTGGTGGTAATGGTAAAGCGCGTGCGCCGCATCGCGCGCGACAGGGACCGCGAGATATGGAACCCGTCGAGGGGAAATACACCCCGACGCCGCGGATCGACCCAGAAAATCTCTGGGTCGTCGCGATGTTCGGCCATGGGGAAAATCCCGATGGAATAGCCGTGTAATAACAGCTCGGGCGTGACGTCAGGCATTGCCCAGGTTGGTTTCAAGCCAATGCTCTAGCCAGTGGATGTTGTAATCCCCTGTCAGCACGTCCTGTTCGTCCAGCAGCGCATGGAACAGCGGCACCGTGGTGTCGACCCCATCCACGATCAGCTCGCCCAAGGCGCGACGCAGACGCGCCAGCGCTTCGGGGCGGTCGCGCCCGTGGACGATGAGCTTGCCGATCAGGCTGTCGTAATAGGGCGGAATTTTATAGCCGTCATACAGCGCGCTATCCATCCGCACACCAAGCCCGCCTGGGGCGTGATACTGCGTGATCTTGCCCGGGCAGGGCGAGAAGTTCGGCAGTTTCTCGGCGTTGATCCGGACCTCGATCGCGTGGCCGTTGATCTGCAGGTCTTCTTGGGTAAAGGACATGTCCATACCGGCTGCAACACGGATCTGTTCGCGCACCAGATCGACCCCAAAGATGCCTTCGGTCACAGGGTGTTCCACCTGCAAACGCGTGTTCATCTCGATGAAGTAGAATTCGCCGTTTTCATAGAGGAATTCGATCGTGCCCGCACCGATGTAGTTGATGTTGGCCATCGCATCGGCACAGACCTTACCGATCCGCGCGCGTTCTTCGGCGGTGATCGACGGGCCGGGGGCCTCTTCGAAAACCTTCTGGTGACGGCGTTGCAGCGAACAGTCACGCTCGCCCAGGTGGACAGCACGGCCCTTGCCGTCGCCAAAGACCTGAATCTCGATGTGGCGGGGCGTGGTAAGGTATTTCTCGATATAGACTTCGTCATTGCCGAAGTTCGATTTACCCTCGGCGCGGGCGGTCATGAAGGCACGTTCCATTTCAGCGGCGGATTGCGCCACTTTCATGCCCTTGCCACCCCCACCGGCGGTCGCCTTGATGATCACCGGATAGCCGATTTCCTCGCCGATACGCTTCGCGTCGGCCAATGTGGGCACGCCGCCGTCAGAACCGGGAACGCAGGGCACGCCAAGCTCTTTCATGGTGTCCTTGGCGGTGATCTTGTCGCCCATGATGCGGATGTGTTCCGCTGTGGGGCCGATAAAGGTCAGGTCGTGGTCTTCGACGATCTGCACAAAGCCCGCGTTTTCCGACAAGAAACCGTATCCGGGGTGGATCGCTTCGGCTCCGGTGATCTCGCAGGCGGCGATGATCGACGGGATCGACAGATAGGATTGCTGCGAAGAGGGCGGGCCGATGCAGACAGATTCGTCTGCCATGCGCACATGCATCGCATCGCTGTCAGCCGTCGAATGGACGGCGACAGACCCGATGCCCATCTCGCGGGCCGCACGGATCACGCGCAACGCGATCTCGCCGCGGTTTGCGACTAGGATTTTTTTGAACATGGGTTTCGCCTTATTCCAGGATCACCAAAGGCGCGCCGAATTCAACGGCGGCGCCGTCTTCTACCAGGATCCGCTTGACCGTGCCGGAGCGTGGCGCAGGAATGTGGTTCATGGTTTTCATCGCTTCGACGATCAACAGCGTGTCGCCTTCGGAAACGCTTGTCCCGACAGAGATAAAGGCGGGCGCGCCGGGTTCGGCTTGCATATAGACGGTGCCCACCATCGGAGAGACGACTGCGCCGGGGTGATCCGCCGGGTCGCTGTTGTCTGCGGCAGGGGCTGCTGCCGCTGCTGGGGCCGCGGGGGCGGGGGCTGCATATTGTGCAGGGGCCGACTGCGCCTGTTGCGGCGCGACGATTTGTTGTGGGGGTTTACGGCTGACGCGCACATTCAGGCTGTCATCCTCGGCGTAATCCCGCTTGACCTGCAATTCGGTCAGATCGTTTTCATTCAGCAACTCGGCGAGCGCCTGGATAAAAGCCACATCGGCGTCATGGGTGTTTTTTGTCATATTTTCCTCAGCCAGTCTAAGTCGATCGGGCGCTGCCTGTGCCCTTGAATTGCTGCCTTATAGGGCATGGGCGCAGCCATGAAAAGCAAGCAGTTGCCTAACGTAAGCTTGGCCGCGCAAAGCGCGGGATCGGGCAGCGGATCGGGGCGAGGGATATGGGCGATGCGACAGGGGGACGCGGGCGCGGGAAAATGCCGTTGTGAAACATATGTTTCGTCTGTTTTTCCCGCGCGCGTAGAGGCTTGGCCGTCAGATTGCCAGATATTCGGCACGCAGTTCGGCGTTGTTCAGCACCTCTTCGGCGGTGCCGTCGAACACCACGCCGCCGGTATCAAGGATCACCGCGCGATCCGCGAGTTTAAGCGCACGCACCGCGTTTTGTTCGACCAGAATGGTGGTGATGCCTTGGGATTTGATCAGCGACAGGGTCTTTTCGATCTCGTCCACGATGACGGGGGCAAGCCCTTCATAGGGTTCATCCAGTAGCAGCACCTTGATGTCACGGGCCAGCGCACGGGCAATCGCCAGCATCTGCTGTTCGCCGCCCGACAGGGTCACGCCCTCTTGCTTGCGGCGTTCCTTGAGGCGGGGGAACAACTCGTAGATGCGGTCAAGCGACCAGCCGATGGGCGGGGCGATCTGCGCCAGTTGCAGGTTTTCCTCGACCGTGAGACCCGCGATGATGCGGCGGTCTTCGGGGACCAGCGCGAGACCGTTGGCGGCGGCCTCGTGGCTGGCCATCTTGTGCAGCGGCTGGTGGTCCAGCCAGACCTCGCCTTTGCGCAACTCGGGGTCGCCGATCTGCGCGATGGCCCGCAGGGTCGAGGTTTTCCCCGCCCCGTTGCGGCCCAGAAGTGCCAGAATTTCGCCTTCGTGCACGTTAAAGCTGACGCCCTGCACAATGTAGCTTTCGCCGTAATAGGCGTGGATGTCCCAGACCGAAAGATAGGCGGGGGCGGTAGCGGCGTGGTTGGCGCTGTTCGAGAAATCGGGTTTCGTGTTCATAGTCTTGTCCTTGCAAAGCCGTGTGTGCGGGGCGGCGCGGAAGGGGGGGAGCCCCCCCGCGTCAGGCGGCGTCTTGGGATTCGCCCAAATACGCCTCGCGCACCTTGGGGTGGCCTTTGATGTTGTCAGGGGTGTCTTCGACCAGCGGGGTGCCTTGGGCCAACACGGTGATCCGTTCCGCCAGCGAGAACACCACATGCATGTCGTGTTCGATGATGGCGATGGTAATGTCGCGTTCGTCCTTGATCTGCTTCAGCAGGTCGATGGTATTGTTGGTATCGGCCCGCGCCATGCCCGCTGTGGGTTCATCCAGCAGCAGCAGGCGCGGGTCTTGAGACAGGCACATCGCGATTTCCAACCGACGTTTGTCCCCGCGCGACATAGAGGCCGCGTGCATATGGCGCTTGTCGGCGAGCTTCATCTCGACCAGCATCTCCTCGGCTTTTTCGATCACGTCACGTTGGCTCGACATGGCGGTGAGCGCGTTCATCTGGAACGCCCCGTCACGTTTGGCAAAGCAGGGGATCATCATGTTCTCCTGCACGCTGAGATCACCAAAGATCTCGGGCGTCTGGAAAACGCGGGAAATCCCCATCTGGTTGATCTCGTAGGGTTTGCGCCCCAGCACCGACTGCCCGTCGAACATGACCGATCCGGTATCGGGGATCAGCTTGCCCACCAGACAGTTCAGCAGCGTGGATTTGCCCGCCCCGTTCGGCCCGATGATCGCATGGACCGAGTTTTCCGCGACGCTGAGGTTCACGTCGCTCAGCGCTTGCAACCCGCCGAAACGTTTGCCGACATTTTTGACTTCGAGAATGGCCATCTGTTCAGCTCCTTCTTATTCGGCTGGGGGTGTGTTGCGTTGTGCGGCGGCGTCTGCCTCGACCGATCCGGCGTTGCGGTCCTTGCGGCGGAACACGCGACCGATACGTTGACCGCCTTCGACCAGACCACCGGGCAGGAAGATCACGACCAGCATGAACAGCAGGCCCAGCGTCAGGTGCCAGCCCTTGCCCACAAAGGGGTGGATCAGCGTGATCAGTGTGTCTTCCAGCCCGTCGGGCATAAAGGCGAACCAACCGTGCAGCACGTTATCGTTGATCTTGGAAAAGATGTTTTCAAAGTACTTGATAAAGCCCGCGCCCAGAACCGGCCCCAGAAGGGTGCCCGCACCACCAAGGATGGTCATCAGAACCACCTCGCCCGAGGCGGTCCACTGCATCCGTTCGGCACCGGCAAGCGGGTCCATTGCGGCCAGCAGGCCACCGGCCAGACCGGCATACATGCCAGAGATGACAAAGGCCGCCAGCGTGTAGGGTTTGGTGTTCAGGCCGGTGTAGTTCATCCGTTGCTGGTTCGATTTCACCGCCCGCAGCATCATGCCGAAAGGCGACCGGAAGACGCGGATCGAGATATAGAACGCCAGCAGCATGATCACGGCACAAAGGTAATACCCGACCGAGAAGGTGAAGGACCACGCCCCGAAATCCAGCGTCGTCGCCGCATTCATTTGCGCCCCGAACAGATTGGGGTAGCTGGGTGCATTCGCCCCATCAAGGATACGCGGATCGCTCAGCGCGATTTGCAGGCCGGTTTCGCCATTGGTGATCGGCGTCAGCACCGAATAGGCAAGGTTGAACGACATCTGCGCAAAGGCCAGCGTCAGGATCGAAAAGTAGATCCCCGACCGGCGCAGCGAGACAAAGCCGATCACGACAGAGAAAAGCCCCGCCACGATCACCGACAAAAGGATCGCGGGGATCACGTTCATCGACAAGAGCTTCATCATCCACACGGCAGAGTAGGAACCGACCCCCAGAAAGGCCGCGTGACCAAAGGAGAGGTATCCGGTCAACCCGAACAGAATGTTGAACCCGATGGCAAAGATGCCAAAGATCACAAAGCGTTGCATCAGGTCGGGGTAGCCCGCGTTGAACTGCGCCAGCCCTGATCCGGCGGGGAAGGGGTTCAGGATGATAGGGGCTGCCATGGTCAGGAATGCCACCACCAACAGCAGGAGAAAGTCTTTTTTCGTGAGTGAGTGCATGGGTTATTCCTCCATCACGCCTTTGCGGCCCATCAGGCCACGGGGGCGTGTCAGCAAGATGAGTATCGCGACAACGTAAATGATGATCTGGTCAATACCGGGCAGGATGTTCTTGACCTCGTTCATGGAGGCAAAGCTTTCCAGAATACCCAGCAAGAACCCCGCCAGCACGGCACCGGGCAGCGACCCCATGCCGCCGACCACGACGACCACAAAGCTCAGCACCAGAAAATCCATACCCATGTGGTAGTTGGGCGAATTGATCGGCGCGTACATGACACCGGCCAGACCGGCGACCGCGGCGGCGATGCCGAACATGATGGTGAAACGTTTGTCGATGTTGATGCCAAGCAGACCGACTGTCTCGCGGTCGGCCATACCGGCGCGCACAACCATCCCGAAGGTGGTGAACTGCAAGAAGGCAAAAACGCCGCCGATGATCACCGCCGAGAAGGCGAAATAGATCAGGCGCCAGTAGGGGTAGATGATCGCATTGGGATCAAAGCCCAGCATCACGCCAAAGTCGAACGACCCGCGAAACGCCTCCGGGGCGGAGGTAGGGATCGGGTTCGCGCCGTAGAAATACTTGATCACCTCTTGCAACACGATCGCCAGACCGAAGGTTACCAGAATCTGGTCGGCATGGGGGCGCTTGTAGAAATGTTTGATCAACCCGCGCTCCATGACAAAGCCGATGGCCAGCATGATCGGCACGGCAAAGAGGATCGACAGGGGAACGGACCAATCCAGCATCCAGGCACCGGCGGTCTCTCCGAACCAGTCCTTGATATAGAGAATGTCCTCGTATTTCGGCTTGCCCAGAAAATCGACGCCGGAGGGTTCCGATGCCTTATGGCTGAGCGTGAAAATCTTGCTTAGCGTGACGGCGCAGAAGGCACCGATCATGAACAGCGCCCCATGGGCAAAGTTCACGACACCCAGCGTGCCGAAAATCAACGTCAGACCAAGCGCGATGAGCGCATAGGCTGAACCTTTGTCCAACCCGTTAAGAAGTTGCAAAAGAATGGCGTCCATCGCGGTGCCCTCGAATTTTTAAGAAGTGAAAGGCGGAAAAGCCCGCCGGCAAGGTAAGGCAGGGGTCGCCCCCTGCCTTAGACTTGATTTACGCGCCGGGGTTGCAGTCGCCCAACTCGCCGCCCGCAAACATCGGGTGTTCAGGTGCATAGGTGACCTGATCGGCTGGGGTGACTTCGACGATTTCCACGAGATCGAATTCATTCTCGGGGTTCTCTTTGCCGCGCACGACCACAACGTCCTTGAAGCACTGGTGGTCATCGGCGCGGTACAGCGTCGGGCCGTTGCCCAGACCGTCGAATTCGAACCCGGCAAGGGCTTCGCCGACGGCGCAGGGGTTGAACGACCCGGCACGGGCCACCGCATCCGCATACAGCAGCGTCTGCGCATAGCAGGTCTGGGCCGCCTGGCTGGGGGGGAAGCCGTATTTTTCGCCAAAGGATTGAACGAACGCGTTGGTGCCTTTGTAGCGGTCGCCCATCTGGTTCTCGAGCTTCCAGTCCCAGTTCTGCGAGCCGACGATACCGGTGATATTCTCACCCGCACCACGGGCCATCAGCTCTGAATAGAGCGGCACGACGATCTCGAAGTTCTTGCCGTTCACCTGTTTTTCGCGCAGGCCGAACTGCACGGCGTTGGTCAGCGAGTTGACCATGTTTCCGCCGTAGTGGTTCAGCACCAGAACATCCGCACCGGAGTTCAGGACAGGCGCGATATAGGACGAGAAATCGGTCGCGGCGAGCGGCGTGCGCACGTCGTTGATGGTTTCCCAGCCCATGGCTTCGGTCGCGGCCTGAATGGATTCCTGCTGCGTCCAGCCCCATGTGTAGTCGGCTGTCAGGCTATAGACCTTGCGATCATCGCCATAGAGGTTTTTCAGCACCGGTGCCAAAGCGGCAGCGGACATATAGGCGTTGAAGAAGTGACGGAAGCCATTGGCTTTCTTGTCTTTACCCGTGGTGTCGTTCGAATGGGTCAGACCCGCCATAAAGATCACGCCGGCCTCTTGGCACAGGCCCTGCACAGCAACCGCCACGCCCGAGCTTGAGCCGCCCGAGATCATGATCGCGCCGTCTTTCTGGATCATCGACTGCGCCGATGCGCGGGCCGCGTCTGATTTGGTCTGCGTGTCGCCGGTCACGAACTGGACCTTCTTGCCCATGATCCCGTTACCTTCCAGCGCCTTAGAGCTGAAGGTGTTCAGCATACCGCCGTCGCCCTGACCGTTCAGGTGCTCGACCGCCAGCTCGAACGCGCGCAGCTCGTCTGCGCCTTCGTCCGCATAGGGGCCTGATTGGGGTACGTTAAAGCCAAGCGTCACCGTGTCGCCCGTTGGCGCGTTGGTAAAGCCGGAATGCGCGGCCGCGCTTAGATACGTCGGCAGCGCCAGACCGGCCCCGGCAGCAGCGCCGGTTTTGATCACGCCACGACGCGTCAAGTTAGAAAATGACATGTATTTCCTCCCAAATGTTGAAATCACGGCCCGATTATTTTTCCGGGTCCATGATGCACAGAGGTGCAAATATGATATGAGAGGAAAACTGAAAACCGATCAACAAGCCCCTTGATAAAAACAACTATTCTGTAAATATATTCGCACAGGTTGAGGGGGATTTGTAAATTTAATGATATTGCAGCGCAGAAAGCCGTTGATAACGCGATATAATTCGTGCGGGGGGGCCGCGTGACCCGTGATGCGCTGACCGGCAGCCGCATCCGTGAACGTCGGGTGATGGCGGGGCAGAAACAGGCGGACCTTGCCAAGCGGATCGGCATCTCGGCCAGCTATCTGAATCTTATCGAACACAACCGTCGCAGAATCGGCGGGAAACTGCTGCTGAACATCGCCGCCGCCCTAGGGGTGGAGCCGACGGCGTTGACCGAAGGAGCGGAGGCTGCGCTGATCGCCACCCTGCGCGAGGCGGCGGATGATGCGCGGCTCAGCGGGCCAGAGGCGACCCGCGCCGATGAATTTGCCGGGCGGTTCCCGGGCTGGGCCGATGTGCTGGCCAACGCACAGCGCCGGATCGCCACGTTGGAGCGTACGGTCGAAACCCTGACCGACCGGCTGGCCCATGACCCGCATCTGGCGGCCTCTATGCACGAACTGCTGACGACCGCTGCCGCGATCCGGTCCACCGCGTCGATTTTGGCCGATACCAAAACGCTTGAACCCGAATGGCGCGACCGGTTTCACATCAACATCGATCAGGACAGCCGTCGCCTTGCCGATAGCGCGCAGGCGCTTGTGGGCTATCTTGAGGCCGACCCCGAAATCACCCCCGCCGCCGATTCCCCGCAAGAGGAGGTAGAGGCGTTTCTGGCCGCACATCGCTATCGTTTTGCCACGCTCGAGGTCACGGAAGGGGATGCGGATGCCATCGACAAGCTAATCCAGACCGCCCCCGAACTGCAAAGCGTGGCCGCGCGTCACATCGCGCGCGATGTGTTGCAGCAGATCGCCATCGACGCCGAAGCCTTGCCGATCACGCGGCTGACACAGGCGCTTGACCGGCTTGGACCCGACCCCGTGGCGCTTGGTGCAGAGCTGCGCCAGCCCGTGGCCCGCGTCTTGCGGCGCATGGCAACGGTGCCAGAACTGGGGGCAGGGCTGGTGATCTGCGACCGGTCGGGCACGTTGATCTTTCGCAAATCCATCGACGGTTTCGTCGTGCCACGCTTTGGGGCCTGTTGCCCGCTTTGGCCGCTGTTTGCCGTTCTGGGCAGCCCGGGCATGGTGCAGAAACAACGGGTCGCGCAATTGGGACGGGGCCATTCCGCCTTTGACTGTTTTGCCACCTGCGAGACGCAAAACGTGCGCGATTACAACGCGGTACCCTTGCTTCATTCGGTGATGTTGATCCTGCCCGCAGGGCCGGACAGCGCGCCCGCGCTTGATGTGGGGGCCACCTGTCGCGTCTGCCCGCGCGCGGCCTGTCCGGCGCGGCGCGAACCGTCGATCCTGAATGACGGGGTCTAGCGCGGGGCAACAGGCTTTTGACAGGGCAGGGTTTTCCGTGCATCTTGCCGCTCGGCCTACCGAGATCGCGGCACAAGCGACCAGGGCCACAGGGAGGGATTTTGCCAATGGGCAAGCATGTGGTGCTCGTGGAAGACGAGACGAACATCGCCGAGGCGATACGATTTTTACTCGGCCGTGAGGGCTGGCGCGTTGAAACGCTGGCCAATGGCGCGACAGCCGTGGAGGTGATCCGCAACGCCAGCCCCGATCTGGTGATGCTGGATGTGATGCTGCCGGGCAAAAGCGGTTTCGAAATCCTGAAAGAACTGCGTGCGGATGCCGCGCTGGCCGATCTGCCGATCCTGATGTTGACCGCCCGCGGTCAGACCCGCGACCGCGAAATCGCGCTAGAGGCCGGGGTCAGCCGGTTTATGACCAAACCGTTTTCCAACGCCGATATGCTGGCAGCCGTGCGCGATCTGACCGCCGCAGGCACCGCAAAAGCATGAGCAAGCCCCCCGGCTCGCCGCTGTTTCTGGAACGGCGCAGCTACCGGTTTCGCCGCATGATGGATGCCGTCCGTCTGCTGCCCTTGCTGGTGCTGGCCTTCTGGATGGTGCCGCTGCTCTGGCCTGTGCAGGATTCCCCCATCGGCGCGGCCGTGCCCATGTCGCACGCGCTGCGCTATGTCTTTGGCGTCTGGCTGGCGGGCATCGTCCTATGCTTTCTGCTCTGGCGGCGCACGGCGCGGCAGATTGCTCAGGAAGCTCAAGACTGATGGTGTCGCTGAACCAGTTGGTCGCGGTCTGTCTGCTGTATGTGGTCGGGCTCTTTGCCGTGGCCTTCGCGGCAGAGCGTGCGGCGGCACGGGGGCGGGGTGACTGGCTGTTGCGCTCTCCGCTGGTCTATACGCTGTCGCTGTCGATCTATTGCACCGCCTGGACCTTTTACGGCGCCGTTGGCTATGCCGCGCGGTCGGGGTTGGAGTTTGTGACGATCTACCTTGGCCCGTCGCTGGTGATGATCGGCTGGTGGTGGGTGCTGCGGCGGTTGGTACGCATCGGGCGGTCGCATCGGGTGACCTCTGTCGCGGATCTGATTTCCTCGCGCTACGGCAAATCGAACCTGCTGGCGATCTTGGTCACCATCATGGCGGTGATCGGGGTGACGCCCTATATCGCGCTGCAACTTCAATCGGTTACCCTGTCCCTGTCGATCTTTGCCAGCGCCGAGCCGGGGGTGACACCGGGCAGCGATCCGCTGAATTCCGCACAGGCGGCCTTTTGGGTCGCGGTGGGGCTGGCGCTATTCACCGTGCTCTTCGGCACCCGCAATCTCAACGTGAACGAACGCCACCACGGCGTGGTCATCGCCATCGCTGTCGAGGCGGTGGTCAAGCTGCTGGCCCTACTGGCCGTCGGCGTTTTCGTGGTCTGGGGGCTGGCGGGCGGCGTCGATCAGGCGCTGGCGCAGATTGACCGGTCGGCCCTTGGTCAATGGCAGGTCGAAGGCGGCCGTTGGGCCGCGCTGACGCTGCTGGCTGCTGCCGCTTTCATCTGCCTGCCGCGGATGTTTCAGGTGCTGGTGGTGGAGAATGACGACGAACGTCACCTGCAAACCGCCAGCTGGGCCTTCCCGCTGTATCTCATGCTGATGAGCCTGTTTGTCGTGCCGATTGCCGTGGTCGGGCTGGACTTGCTGCCCGAAGGGTCGAACCCCGATCTGTTCGTGCTGAGCCTGCCGCTCAGCCAAGGGCAGAACAGCCTTGCGATGTTTGCCTTTCTGGGGGGCTTTTCCTCGGCCACGTCGATGGTGATCGTGGCGACGCTGGCGCTGTCGACGATGGTGAGCAACCATATCGTCATGCCGATCTGGCTGACCTACGGGCAGAACACGGTGCAGCAATCGGGCGATGTGCGTCATGTGGTGATCCTGTCGCGACGGCTGTCCATCCTGCTGATCATCTCGCTGGGGTATTTCTATTACCGGCTATCGGGCGGCGGCGGTGCGTTGGCGGCGATCGGGACGATCTCTTTCGGGGGGGTCGCGCAGTTCCTGCCGGTGTTGTTGGGCGGTATCTTCTGGCGCGGGGCCACGCGCACGGGGGCCGTCTGCGGGCTAAGCGTGGGCTTCGCGATCTGGGTCTATACGATGCTCTTGCCCAGCTTTGGCGCAGGCGCGGCGCTATCGGTTGCGACCTTTCAGGACGGGCTGTTCGGTATGATCTGGATGCGCCCCGAAGCCTTGTTTGGAATCAACGGTTTGGACCCCACTGTTCACGCAGTGATCTGGAGCCTTTCGCTGAACGCGCTGGTCTTTGTCGCCGTGTCCCTGTTCAGCTTTCCCGCCCCGGTCGAGCGGCTGCAAGGCGCGCAATTTGTCAATATCTTCGACCATTCCACCGCCGCCCGCGGGTGGAGCGCGTCCGTCGCGGCCAGCGAGGATCTGATGATCATGGCGCAGCGGATTTTGGGCCCCGCCGAGGCGCAGGGATTTTTCCGCGCGCAAGCCCAGTTGCAGGAAAAATCGGATGGTTTGCCAGAGCCAACGCCGCGTTTTGTTCAGGCGCTGGAGCGTGAATTGGCGGCCTCGGTCGGGGCGGCGACGGCCCATGCGATGGTGTCGCAGCTGGTCGGCGGTGCCTCTGTCTCGGTGCAGGATCTGCTGGCGGTGGCGGACGAATCGGCGCAGATGCTGGAGTATTCAAGCCAGCTTGAAATCAAATCGCGCGAGCTGACCGATACCGCCGCGAAGCTGCGGCGCGCCAATGACAAGCTGACGCAACTGTCGCATCAGAAAGACAGTTTTCTGAGCCAGATCAGCCATGAACTGCGCACGCCCATGACCTCTATCCGGTCGTTCTCCGAGATTCTGCGCGACGCCCAAGGGCTCGGGCCCGAGGAAAAGACGCGCTATGCCTCGATCATCCACTCCGAAACCATCCGGCTGACGCGGTTGCTGGACGATCTGCTGGACCTGTCTGTGCTGGAAAACGGCGAGGTGTCGTTGAACCGTCAGCGCGGGTCGCTGCGCGATGTGTTGGATCAGGCCGTGACCACAGCGCGCGCCGCCAACACCCGCGCGATCACCATTGACCGCGATCTGGCGGGCGAGGAGGTGATGTTGGAGACAGATCTGGACCGGCTCGTGCAGGTTTTCATCAACCTTATCACAAATGCGCAGAAGTATTGCGTTGCCGACGACCCAAAGCTGTCGATCCGCGCCCACCAGCAGGGGCGTCGCATCATTGTGGACCTGATCGACAATGGCGCGGGGATCGATGCTGCGTCTCAGGAATTGATTTTCGAAAAGTTTAGTCGTTTGCCCGGGCAGGGCGGCGAGGGGGCCGGTCTAGGGCTGGCGATATGCCGCGAGATTATCAAACGTTTGCAGGGGGATATCTCGTATCTCACCGAGGTGTCGGGCACCGGTTTTCGGGTTGAACTGCCGTTGGCGCAGAGCGGGGCCTAGCGCGATTTTTTCGGTTCTTTAAAGGGAATCGTAACCTCTCTGCGTCATTTCATAGGGGTGAAATGGCAGTGAAGGTGGCGTGCGATGGGGTAAGGGATGTGAGTTTCGTCAAATGATGCCGGTGACATCAGATGCGGGGTGACAGCGCCGTCTTGGCGCTATCCGTTGGTATGGCTTCCGCAACGGCGCGGTTGGCCTGATCCTTGGCGGATCGACCCGTGGCGCGTTGACCGGTGGCGCGTTGCGGTTACGCGTAGGGGGCGCTGAGCACGCCGCGCATGTGGCTTAGGTCGTAGCCACCGGCCCGTGCGGCCTCAATCAGCGCGTCTGCCGGTTGTTCGCCTGCCTGACCCAAGGCCCAAGCGATGGTCGACCGTGTGCCCGAGGCGCAATAGGCCAGAACAACCTCGTCCTGCGCCACGCCGATCTCGCGGTTACGGGCAATAACATCTGGGGTCATCGTTTGGTGCGTCAGCTCCTGCACCGCAAAGCGCAGTCCAGCCGCCTCTGCCGCGGCCTGGATGGCGGCATGCTGATGGCTGGGGGGCACTTCCGCGTCGGGACGGTTGCACAGGATCAAGGTAACGCCAGCCTCTTTGATCGCCTCCATATCGGAGGGGTCGATCTGAGGGGCAGCAAAGAAGCGGGGGGTGATTTGACGAATATCCATAGTTTGACTTATCCAGCCGCCCGCGTTGTGTCTAGTATCCGCCGCGCTTTGGGGGCGATCATCATACCCACCAGCATGGTGATCAGAAAAATCAGGCCCCCCAAGCCGCCAAAGCCAAGCGACGCCAGCGCAGGCCCCGGGCAAAGCCCGACCAGCCCCCAGCCCGCGCCAAAGAGCACGGCCCCCACGATCAGCTTGCGGTCCAGCCGCGGGTCGGGGCGTTCGGGGAAATCACCGCCCACCACGGGCCGCCGCCCACGGGTCAGCGCCCAAGCGACCGCCATCGGCAAAATGGCCCCGCCCATGACAAAGGCGAGCGTCGGATCCCAATCCCCGAAGAAATCCAGAAACCCCTGGACCTTTTGGGTATCGGTCATGCCCGACAGATATAGCCCGGTGCCAAACAAGGCCCCGGCGAGGGCGGCAAGCATATTGCGCATCTCAGACCCCTCCGACCAAGGCGCGCAGGGCGACAACCATCAGCGCGCCTGCCGCGATATAAACGAGCGTGGCAACGATACCGCGTGGGCTCAGCCGCGAAATGCCGCAGACCCCGTGACCCGAGGTGCAGCCATTGCCGATGCGCGTGCCCAGCCCGACCAGAAGACCGGCCGCGCCGACCAGCCACAGGTTCTCTGTCAGGTTGGTGGTCGCAGGGATGGGGGCAAAGACTGCGATCACCGCAGGGAAGATGATCAGCGCCGCCAGAAAACTGCCGCGTTCGGCCCAAGCGCCGCGCGCCGATCCGTCCACCAGCCCGCCGATAATGCCGCTGGCCCCCATGATGCGGCCGTTGCCCAACAGGTAGACCGCAGCGCCGCTGCCAATCATCAGCCCGCCAATCAGGCCCCAAATCCAATCTGCTTCAATCATATGCTATATCGCCCTTTCGTACCGCCGTAAGCGGCGGGTGTCGGGAAAACATATAATGAATGTTGAATGTGTGGCAAGCCGCAAGCGCGAGGTTGACGCGGTGTCGGTCTCTGGGCGCTTGTTATCTATAGAGACAGGGGCAGAAAGTGGCCGTCACCTGCCTTAGCCGAGGATGATACCGACCACGACCATCATCAGCCCGATCACCGACAGCAGCAATGCACCAAGGTTCATCGGCAGCACTTTTTGCAGGACGATCCGCATCTCTTCTTCGGGCAGGGCCGCGCGTTTGGCACGGGCCACGCGCAGGATACACCAGACAAGCCCGACCAACCCTACAAAGGAGATCGCCGCGCCCGCCCAGATCAGGACGTCAAAGAGTGAAAGAGATGCATTTTCCATAGGCCGCGAGCTATCCGAATTCCGCCCAATGGGCAAGAGTGGCTTGCGGCAGCGCAGGCACGCGGGTAGTCAATGCGCTGACCCATTCAAGACATAGGACGCCCCAGATGAGCGACAGTGCCACCAATCCCGAATCCCAAGACGCCATCGGTGATGCCACATATCGCGTGACCGCGAATGAGCTGCGCCAGTTCGTAGAGCGGATCGAACGGCTGGATGCCGAGAAGAAAGACCTCGCCGAACAGCAAAAAGAGGTCATGGCCGAAGCGAAATCCCGCGGTTACGACACCAAGGTGCTGCGCAAGATCATCGCTCTGCGCAAGCGTGAAGCTGATGATATCGCCGAAGAAGAAGCCGTGCTTGAGATGTACAAAGAAGCGCTTGGCATGTCCTGAGCCGGATGCGGTGCCTCGGGGGGCTGATTATGCGCCCACTGGTCGCCGCGCGAGACGTTTAGTGCCATCGGTACGCGGGGGCAGGGGGCAATTCGCCCCGTCCCACGGGACCCCGCCGCCAAATCCGCTTGCGCCCAAGCGCAGGCCCCAATAGAAGAGCGGAAATTTTTCCGCCCGCGCCCCGCAATGCGCGGCCTTACCCTATGGAGCAAACATGCAGGTCAACGAGACGCTGAACGAAGGTCTGAAACGCGGCTATGCCATCACTGTGACAGCAGCTGAGCTGGAGGCCAAGGTCAACGAAAAGCTGGCCGAAGCGCAGCCCGAAGTCGAGATGAAGGGTTTCCGCAAAGGTAAAGTCCCAATGGCGCTGCTGAAAAAGCAGTTCGGCCAAAAGGTTATGGGCGAAGCAATGCAGGAAAGCATTGATGGCGCCATGCAAGAGCATTTTGAAAAGTCCGGCGATCGCCCTGCGATGCAGCCCGACGTCAAAATGGCGAATGAAGACTGGAAAGAAGGCGACGACGTCGAGGTCACCATGACCTACGAAGCACTGCCCGAGATCCCAGAAGTCGACCTGTCGTCCATCACGCTGGAAAAAATGGTTGTCAAAGCCGATGACGCCGCCGTTGAAGAAGCGCTGGCTAACCTGGCAGAGACCGCACAGGACTTTGAAGCCCGCGAAGAGGGTGCCAAGGCAGAAGACGGCGACCAGATCACATTCGATTTCCTCGGCAAAGTAGACGGCGAAGCCTTTGAAGGCGGCGCGGCGGAAGATTACCCGCTGGTCCTGGGCTCCAACTCCTTCATCCCCGGTTTCGAAGAGCAGCTGGTCGGTGTTGTAGCAGGCGACGAGAAAGACGTAACGGTTTCCTTCCCGGAAGATTACCAAGCGCCTCACCTCGCCGGCAAAGAAGCCGTGTTCGAGTGCAAGGTTAAAGAAGTGAAAAAGCCTGTTGCCGCGAAAGTGGACGACGAGCTGGCCAAGAAATTCGGTGCCGAAGATCTGGCTGCGCTGAAATCCCAGATCGCAGAGCGTCTGGAAGCGGAATATGCCGGTGCGTCGCGCGCTGTCATGAAACGCGGTCTGCTGGACGAACTGGACAAGCTGGTCAGCTTTGACCTGCCGCCGTCGCTGGTCGAAGCCGAAGCAGGCCAGATCGCGCACCAGCTGTGGCACGAAGACAACCCTGATGTTCAGGGCCATGATCACCCGGAAATCGAAACCACAGACGAGCACAAGAAGCTCGCCGAGCGCCGCGTGCGTCTTGGCCTGCTGCTGGCCGAGCTGGGTCAGAAAGCCGAAGTTCAGGTCACCGACGCGGAAATGACGCAAGCGATCATGAACCAGGCACGTCAGTACCCGGGTCAGGAACGTCAGTTCTTTGAATTCGTTCAGCAAAACCAGCAGATGCAACAGCAGATGCGCGCACCTTTGTTCGAAGACAAAGTCGTTGATCACGTGTTTGAACAGGCGACATTGAACGAGAAAGAAGTGTCGAAAGAAGACCTGCAGAAAGCCGTAGAAGAGCTGGAAGACGAATAAGTCTTTCCCCTTTTTCGGTATCACGAAGATCAAAGCCGTCCCGTTTGGGGCGGCTTTTTTCGTTGGACGGCTGGGGGGGGATCCGTTTTAGTGCAGCAAAATGCGGCAGTTCCGGTCAAGGGGAGGGTGGTAGACACATGTCAGATCAAACCAGTAACAGGGCGCGCCGCGCCGCGAGAGCAAAGACACCCCTGACCGAGGAGGAGCGCAAAGCCCGCCGGCGTGCGAAGCGGAACCTGCGTCAGGCCGAGGCGATGGGCTTTCTCAAGGGGGTGACGGCGATGCTGAAGCCTGGCGATCTGGCGATGGACTGCGGGGCCAATGTGGGTGTCGTGACCCGTTTGTTGGCCGACACAGGTGCCGAGGTGATCAGCTATGAACCCGACCCTTATGCGTTTGAACAGCTCACGACGGCTGTGAAAGACCGCGCGAACGTGCGTCTGGTCAACGCGGCGGTTGGGGCCAGCTCGGGCACTGTGCGGCTGATGCGGGCCGCGAATTTTGACGACAATATGAAGGGGGCATCGGTCAAAAGCACAATCGTCGATGGCGGGCGTACGATTGACGCAGGCAATTATGTCGATGTCGCATTGCTCAATTTTTTGGAAATCATCAGGGCTGAAATCGATAAACGCGGCGAGATCGCTTTTGTGAAGATGGACATCGAAGGCGCGGAGCTTGATCTGCTTGAGGCGATGGATGCAGCGGATTTGATCAAGGGGATCAGGTGCTTGGTCGTGGAAACCCATGAGCGCAAGTTCGCGGATCTCAGACCGAGGTTCCGCGCGCTGCGCGAAACCTTTGCTGCGAAATACCCTGCGCGACAGGTGAACCTCGACTGGATCTGAGGGAGGCACGCCTGCGCCCATGGGGCAGCGCGGCGCGCCTTAGGGGGCTCAGCCTTTGCGCAGGCCGGTTTCAACCAGCATACCGCGCCGTTTGGCCTCGTAGTAATAGCCGCGGGCGTACCATTTGATTGCGGTGGCGTGATCGCCATCAGACAGCAGCCAAGCGCCGCGCAGGTATTTGACGCCGTATTTCAAGTTTACATCAGGATCGAGAAGATCGCCGGCATCGCCGCGAAACCCCATGCCGCGTGCGGTGGCGGGCAGGATTTGCAGCAGGCCGAAGTAGGGCCCATTGCGGGCCTCTGGACGGTGGGTGCTTTCACGGATGGCAAGACGGTGGACCAACGGGCGGGGGACGTCGTAGTGGTCGGCCCATTTGTTGATCAGCCCGCGCAGCTCGGGCGTCTCGTTGGGATAGAGCGGCAGCTTGCGGGGCGCGGGGGCGGGCTCTGGCGCGGTACTGGCGCAGGCAGAGAGGGCAGGTGTGCAAAGCAACATCTGGCAAAGGGAACGACGTGTGAGGGCGATCATGCGGGTGACTCGCATCGTTGACGGGAGCCAAATGCTTACAACGCCGGGGGCACCGCGCAACAAGGGCAGCGCCGGATGGGCAGAGGGCCGCTTAGCACAGGGCGGCATATTGCCGAGCGCGCAATGAAAAACGCCGCCGCTGAGAGGTCAGCGGCGGCGTTTCATTTGGAATCAGATCGGAAGGCTTAGGCTTGCGCTTCGTCTGTTTTCTCGACAGCTTCTGCCAGATCGTCGTCGTCGGATGCGGCGGAGCCGATATCGTCGAACAGTTCAGAGATCTCGAATTCGGCTGCAGCTTCTTCTTCTGCGGCCAGTTCCTGGATCGACTTGCCTGCGGCCTGAAGCTCGGCCTCTTCAGGGGAACGTGCAACGTTCAGCTGAATGGTGGCTTCGACTTCGGGGTGCAGGATGACGGTGACGTCATGCAGGCCCAGGTCTTTGATCGGGCTGCCCAGAACGACCTGTTTGCGGTCGATGGTAAAGCCTTCGGCTGTGGCAACGTCTGCCGCGTCACGGGTCGTAACCGAACCGTAAAGCGCACCCGAATCGGAGGCGGAGCGGATGACGATGAACTGCTGACCGTTAAGCTTGTCGGACAGTGCTTCGGCTTCTTTTTTGGTCTCGAGGTTTTGTGCCTCAAGCTGGGCTTTCTGACCTTCGAAGGCTTCGATGTTGGCTTTGGAAGCCGACAGCGCTTTGCCTTGGGGCAGCAGGAAGTTGCGTGCGTAGCCGGGCTTTACGTCCACGACTTCGCCCATTTGGCCCAGTTTGGCCACACGTTCCAGAAGGATAACTTGCATGTGCTTTCTCCTTACTTAACGGCGTAGGGCAGCAGGGCGAGGAAGCGGGCGCGTTTGATGGCACGGGCCAATTCACGCTGCTTTTTCGCGGAGACTGCGGTGATGCGGGAAGGAACGATTTTGCCGCGCTCAGAGATGTAGCGCTGCAGAAGACGTGTGTCTTTGTAATCGATTGCCGGTGCGTTGTCGCCCGAGAAGGGGCAGACCTTACGACGGCGGAAAAATGGTTTAGCGGCCATGGTTTATGTCCTTTATTGCAAGCTGATGATCAACGACGTTCGCGGCGTTCGCCACGCTCGGGGCGCTCGTCACGTTTCTGCATCTGAACCGATGGCAGCTCTTTGTGCTCATCAACTTTGATGGTCAGAACGCGCATCACGTCATCATGCAAACGCATCAGGCGTTCCATTTCCTGTACGGCGGTCGCTGGTGCGTCCGAACGCAGGAAGGCATAGTGGCCCTTGCGGTTTTTGTTGATCTTGTAGGCCATCGTTTTGACGCCCCAGTATTCGCTGTCGACGAGCTTGCCGTCGTTGTCAGCCAAAACTGTGCCAAAATGTTCGATAAGGCCTTCTGCTTGCGTGTTGGACAAGTCCTGACGCGCAATCATAACATGCTCATAAAGCGGCATGTGCACTCCTATTTATATCAAGGCGCATTTCATAGGCAGGGCATTTGCGTTTTGCGGCCCCACCACGAGAGTCTGCGCGGTTCAAAAGATGATGCAAAACGAAGGGCCGATATACACGGTTTTGCAGGCAGGGCAAGGGTGCGTTGGCGCTATGGCACGGGCGTCTATCGATTTGGGGCGGATGATCCTTTGAAAAGTACCACTTCGATCACGGTCGCGCCTTTTTTTCGTCATGAACCCATACGAGAACTGAAGGGGAGATCACACGGTTAAGCAAGGTTTATCAGAACAATGGGCGCAGTTACGAATTTCTCGGCGGATAGTCTTCAGTTTTCGGCACAGGCCGGGATGGTAGATGGCTCTCGGGCGGTGGTGCGCAGCGTCCAGCGGTTGTTGGGGGCGGCCTTGGTACTGGCGGCGTCGGGGTTGTGGCTGACGCCGGGGTCGAACTTTGGGTCAGATGTGATGCTGTTCAAGGTCGGGCTGTCGGCGTTGTCTGTGATGTTGGGGGCAAGCCTTTTGCTGTCGGGGCAAAAGCCCGCGCTGCCCGAGATCCAGATCGACACGCTGCGGCGCGAGCTGCGTTTGGTGCGTCCGCGCACGATGGGGGCGCAACGGGTGCTGCAACGCTGCAGGTTTGGCGATCTGGGACGGGTGGAGCGTGTGGGCCGCAACTTTCACTTCTGGGATGGGCGCGGCAATTTCATCGTTGATGTCCATATCGCAGAGCGCCGTGTGGTCGATAACCTGACCTTTAGCCTGCGCGACTCCGGTCAGGCGATTTGATCGTAGCTTGATCGATATGTGCGTGTTTATCGCATGTCTGACGGGCGACTGTTCGCCAATGCGCACTAACTGTTGAACGCTGCTGGGTTGCTGAAACGCTGAAATGCTTCATGTATGGTGCAGACAAACGCCAACAGGAGTATTCCAATGAACATGAAGTCTGTCCTTCTTGCCACCGCCCTGACACTGGGTGCCACCTCTGCTTTCGCCGCTGAGAAATACGTGCTGGACGCAAGCCATAGCCAGATCGTTTTTACCTATAACCACCTCGGGTTCTCGACCACCACGTCGATGTTCAGCGGTTTTGACGGTGAAATCATGCTGGACGAGGCAGAGCCCGCGAACTCCTCTGTCTCCGTATCTTTCCCGGTCAAAGACATGATCACCGGCTGGGAACCCCGCACCGAACACTTCATGACCGCTGATTTCTTTGGTGCCGAAGACGGCGACATGGTGACGTTTGAATCCACCGGTATCGAGGTCACAGGCGAAAAGACCGCGTTGATCACGGGCGACCTGACCATGAACGATGTGACCAAATCCGTTGTGCTGGATGCCAAGCTGAACCAGATGGGCGAGCATCCGATGGCCAAGAAGCCTTGGGCCGGTTTCGACGCGACGACCACGGTCACACGCACCGATTTCAACCTTGGTCAGTTCGCGCCTTTCGTCAGCGACGAAGTGCAAGTGAACATCTCTATCGAAGCGATGAAGGCTGAGTAAGCTTTTCACCGTATATTAAGAAACGAGAACGCCGGGGCAGGACCCCGGCGTTTTTGCGTTTATGGGGGGGCGGGATTACTGCCCGCGTGTGGCGGTGAGGTCGATATTCACCGTGACGCTGAACGCCAGCGTGCTTTCGTCCGTCACCGTTTCCCCGATGCCGAAGTTGCGGCGGTCCAGCGTGGTGGAGCCTGACATCCGGGCGGTGTCGCCCTGCAATGTCAGGGTGAAAGGCAGGTCGACCGGCATCGTCTGATCCTTGATCGTCAGACTGCCAGCCGCGACATAGCCGTCGGCGGTGGCATTTATATCGGCCTGAAACGTCGCGGTGGGGAAGGCCTCGCTGTCGAAGAAATCGGCCCCCATCGCCTGATCCGTCACCGACCCGAGGCTCAGCGACGGGATCGCGACCGTGGTCGTTACATCGCCCGCTTTGCCGGATTGTACGGTGTCGTCAAAGGTGATCGCGGATGTCCAATCGGCAAAGCTGCCAGCCACGACGGACCCGAACTGCGTGACCTCTAGCGCGATGGTCCCATCCTGCACCTGCCAGTCAGAGGCGACATCTTCTAGCGCGGCGGTTTCGGTCGGGGCGGGTTGATCGCTTTGCTGGCCCAAGCCAAGGCCCAGCCCCAGCCCGACTGCAATCGCGGCGACCCAGACGACAGTCGCGGTGATCACCGGCGCGGCAGAGTGGTGTTGCGCAGGCAGCGGGCCGACGACGGCTTCGCCCGGCAGCATCCGCCGCAGGGTCGAATCGCGGTCCACAACGTGGTGCTTCACCGCGCCGGCGATATGCAGGATCAACGCGCCGATCAGCAGTTTGCCCGAGATGACGTGCAGCGCGCCAAAGGCGTGTTCTACTGTTGTGTTCTTGGGGATAAACGGCAGCGACTGCCCCAGCGGCCACCAGATCGGCGCAAAGCCAGAGGCGGCGGCGTGGTTGATCCAGCCGGCCAGCGGGACGATCACCAGTGACCCATAGAGCACCCAATGCACCGTTTCCGCCAGCCAGCTTTCAAGACGGTGATCCGCGTTCAGCAGCCCCGGTTTGGGTTGGGTAAATGCCCAGACGATGCGGGCAAGGGCGACAAAGAAGACCGTCACACCCAGTGTTTTGTGCAGCGAGAACAGCCACGCTTTGCGGGTCAGCGCCGCTTGCGTATCGTGGGGCAGATCGCTGGCATAAAGGCCAAGGGCGATCAGGGTGAGGATCAGCAGGGCGGTGAGCCAGTGAAAGAACTTGGTCACCCCGCCGTAGCGGATTGAGGTATTGGTTAAGGCCATCTGGGTGCTCCGTCGCGAAATGGGGTGGTTTCTCCATACTGCAACGGGGCTTGGGGACCAATGCGGATCAGCGCACAGTCGCCGTGCAGGCTTGTTTGACGGCCACCCACGCGCTAAAGCGCTGGAAACGCAAATTCGGGGGACTTTATGACCATTGCATTCGTATATCCGGGCCAAGGCGCGCAAACCATCGGTATGGGCCGCGATCTGGCCGACGCCTATCCGGCGGCAAAGGCCGTGTTTGACGAGGTGGACGAAGCCTTGGGCGAAAAGCTGTCGACGCTGATCTGGGAAGGCGAGGCGGAGGAGCTGACGCTGACACAGAACGCGCAGCCTGCCTTGATGGCGACCTCGATGGCGGCGATGGCGGCGTTGAAGGCCGAAGGCGTTACCGTCGACAAAGCCGCCTATGTCGCGGGCCATTCGCTGGGTGAATATGCGGCACTTTGCGCGGCGGGGACATTCTCGCTTGCCGATACGGCGCGGTTGCTGCGCATCCGGGGGCGCGCGATGCAGGCCGCTGTGCCCGTGGGGCAGGGCGCTATGGCCGCCCTTCTGGGGCTGAGCTTTGATCAGGCCGAGGCCGTCGCCGCAGAGGCCGCACAGGGCGAGGTCTGTCAGGTCGCCAACCAGAACGATCCGGCGCAGAATGTCGTTTCGGGCAGCAAGGCTGCCGTGGAACGCGCGATTGATCTGGCGAAAGCGGCTGGTGCCAAGCGCGCGCTGCTTTTGCCTGTGTCTGCCCCGTTCCACTGTGCCCTGATGGCCCCCGCCGCAGAAGAGATGGCCGGTGCGTTAGCGGATGTGACAATGAACGCCCCCGCCGTGCCCGTGGTGGCGAATGTGGTGGCCGAGGCGGTCACCGATCCCGAACAGATCCGCAAGCTGCTGATCGAGCAGGTCACCGGTCAGGTGCGTTGGATGTCGTCGGTTGAATGGATGGGCGCGCAGGGCGTGACCGAGGTCTGGGAAATCGGCGCGGGCAAGGCGCTGTCCGGCATGATCCGCCGCATCAACAAGGAAATCACCTGCGTGAACATCGGCACCGCTGCCGATGCCGCTGCCGTGAAAACGGCCTGAGACAGGCCGCGAAAGGAATTACATATGTTTGATCTTACTGGAAAAAATGCGCTGGTCACTGGCGCTTCGGGTGGTATCGGCGCGGAAATCGCGCGCAGCCTGCATGCCCGTGGCGCGACCGTGGGCCTGTCCGGCACCCGCACCGAACCTCTTGAGGCGCTGGCCGCCGAACTGGGCGAGCGCGCCCATGTGCTGCCCTGTAACCTGAGCGATATGGACGCCGTTGACGCGCTGCCCAAACAGGCGGCCGACGCGATGGGATCGGTTGATATTCTGGTCAATAACGCCGGCATCACTCGCGACAACCTGTTCATGCGCATGTCGGATGATGAATGGAATTCGGTCTTGAACGTCAACCTGACCGCGACGTTCAAGCTGTGCAAAGGCGTGATGCGCGGGATGATGAAGGCGCGTTGGGGCCGGATCGTGAATATCTCGAGCGTGGTCGGGGCCACCGGTAACCCCGGTCAGGCGAACTATGCCGCGTCCAAGGCCGGTATGGTGGGCATGTCCAAATCGCTTGCCTATGAGGTTGCCAGCCGCGGGATCACCGTGAACGCGGTCGCCCCCGGTTTCATTACCACGGCAATGACGGACAAGCTGACCGACGACCAAAAGGCGGGAATCATGGGGCAAATCCCTGCGGGCCGTATGGGCGAAGCATCCGAAATCGCGTCGGCTGTTGTCTATCTGGCAAGTGCGGAAGCCGCCTATGTTACCGGAACCACCTTGCATGTGAACGGCGGCATGGCCATGTTGTGACCCTGCGCTGCAAAGCGTTTGCCAAATCTGCGTCTTGTGCTAAATGGGGCGCAGAATCCATCATAGGGAGGCTTGATTGCCCCCCTTACCTTGTGACAACAAGGGCCATAGCCGCCCCTCGGGGCACGATCCATACGGACCACACAAGGTTCTGACGGAAACAGAAGAGGGCAGGATTGCCCGAATGAATGAGGACTGAATATGAGCGACGTCGCAGACCGCGTAAAGAAGATCGTTGTAGAGCACCTGGGTGTTGAAGAAGACAAAGTTGTTGAGAACGCATCGTTCATCGACGATCTTGGCGCAGACAGCCTCGACACTGTTGAGCTGGTTATGGCGTTCGAAGAAGAGTTCGGCATCGAGATTCCCGATGACGCAGCCGAGAACATCCAGACCTTCGGCGACGCGGTCAAGTTCATCAAAGAAGCGTCCTAAGACGTTTTCGCCAGCCGCAGCCCCATAGGCGTCGCGGCGGCACGAGATTTAGAGAACGGCGTTCTTCCTAGCGGAAGGGCGCCGTTTTTGCTTGGGGGGACCGCGCGTCACTTGCCTTGCGCGGGCTGCGGCGTGACACTGGCTGCGACAGAAATTCAAGCGTGAAGGTAATTCACCACATGTCGCGATCAGTACCGACCATCAATACCGCCCGTCTCACCCTGCGCGCCATGCGGGCCGAAGACTTCCCCCGTTATGCTGACATCTGGGCCACGCCCGCCGTGGTGACCCATATTACCGGCAAGCCCAAACCCAAGGCCGAAAGCTGGGATGCGTTTCTGCGCAATGCGGGCCATTGGCAGATTGTCGGGTTTGGGCAATGGGCGATCCAGTCGCGCGGCACCCGCGAGATGGAAGGTCAGGTCGGGTTTTTCTTTGGTTCTCGCGGGTTTGGCGACGATTTTGATCCCTTTCCCGAGGCCGGTTGGGTGCTGGCCCCCGAAGCGCAGGGCACGGGGCTGGGGCTGGAAGCCGCGCGTGCGGCGCATGACTGGTTCGACCGCGTGGTGACGGGGCGCACGGTATGTATGATCGCCGTGGCGAATGCATCGTCGCTGCGTCTGGCAGAGACCTTGGGATATACCGCGCTGCGCGACATAGAGCTTGACGGCGACAAGGTACGTCTGATGACGCGCAAAGGCCCGCCGGTCTGACCGTGGCTTGGGCGCTTCGCGTCTTGAAATTTACGGTCTCGGCAAGGTATAGCCGGTCAACGCAAAGAAACACCAAGGGGCTTGGATATGCGCAGAGTAGTAGTGACAGGTTTGGGATTGGTAACTCCGTTGGCCGATGGCGTGGAGGCCAGCTGGTCCAGAATTTTGGATGGTCAGTCCGGGGCGGGCAAGATCACGGGCTTCGATCCCAGCAAGCTGGTCACTCAATACGCCTGCGAAGTGCCGCTTGGCGACGGTACGGATGGTACCTTTAACGGCGACAAGTATATGGAGCCGAAAGAACAGCGCAAAGTGGATACCTTTATCCTGTTCGGCATGGCCGCAGCACAGCAAGCGGTCGAAGACTCCGGCTGGATGCCCACGGACCGCGAAGATCTGGAACGCACCGGCGTCTTGATCGGATCGGGCATCGGGGGCCTGAACTCTATCGCGAACACGGCCGTGATGATGCACGAGAAAGGCCCGCGCCGCGTGAGCCCGTTCTTTGTGCCCGGCGCGCTGATCAACCTGATCTCGGGTCAGGTATCGATTCGCTATGGATTCCGCGGCCCGAACCATTCGGTTGTGACCGCCTGTTCCACCGGTGCCCATGCGATTGGTGACGCAAGCCGTCTGATCCAGCATGGCGACGCGGATGTGATGATTGCCGGCGGGGCCGAGGCCGCGATTTGCGAGATCGGCATGGCCGGGTTCAACGCCTGTAAAGCGCTGTCCACCAAGCGGGGCGACGACCCCACCAAGGCAAGCCGCCCCTATGACGCGGATCGTGACGGTTTCGTCATGGGCGAGGGCGCGGGCATTGTCGTGCTGGAAGAATACGAACACGCCAAGGCGCGTGGGGCCAAGATCTATGCCGAGGTGCTGGGGTATGGTCTGTCAGGCGATGCCTATCACATCACCGCCCCTGCCGAGGATGGCGACGGGGCCGAACGGTCTATGCGCAACGCTCTGCGTGGTGCCGGGCTGGAGCCAAAAGACATCGACTATATCAACGCGCATGGCACATCGACCATGGCTGATGTGATCGAGCTGGGCGCGGTCGAGCGGATGCTGGGCGACGCGGTTGAGACGGTCACCATGTCGTCGACGAAATCCGCGACCGGTCACCTGTTGGGGGCGGCTGGCGCGATCGAGGCGATCTTCTCTATCCTCGCGATCCGCGATCAGGTGGCCCCACCGACCATCAACCTCGACAATCCTGCGGTTGAAACCAAGATCGATCTGGCCCCGAACAAGAAGGTCGAGCGCAAGATTGATGTCGCGCTGAGCAACTCTTTCGGCTTCGGTGGCACCAACGCGAGCGTGATCTTCGGGAAAGCATCCTAATGTGGCGTCATATCGCGTCTAACGCTGTTACGTTTCTGATTTTAGGCTTGTTTTTGTTAGGCGGGATTATCCTGTGGGGGCGGGGGCAGTATGATGCCCCCGGTCCGCTGTCGCAGGCGATCTGCCTGCAGGTGGAGCGCGGGTCGAACATGCGTGCCGTGGGCGATGATCTTGCTACGCAAGAGGCCGTAAGCTCGGCTGCGATCTTCCGTCTTGGGGCCGAGTATGAGGAAAAGACCCGCGACCTGAAGGCGGGGAGCTTTCTGATCCAGCCCGAAGCCTCGATGAAAGAGATCGTGGACACCGTGACACGCGGCGGGGCAAGCACCTGCGGTACCGAAGTTGTCTACCGCATCGGTGTGAACCGCATCAGCACGCAGGTGCGCGAGCTGGACCCCGCAACAAGCCGTTTCGTGGAGCGTGCCGAATTCACCCCCGGTGAGGATGAGGTGCCAGAGGTCTATACCCAGACCAAGGCGAAGGCCGACACACGGTTCCGCATCGCCATGGCAGAGGGCGTGACAAGCTGGCAGGTGGCCGAGGCGTTGAAAGCCATTGACCTGCTGTCTGGCGCGATCGCGGCGGTGCCTGCGGAGGGATCTTTGGCCCCCGACAGCTATGAGGTCTCGGAAGGGGACGACCGTGCCGAAATCCTGACGCGTATGGCCGCGGCACAAGAACAGCGTTTGGCCGAAGCCTGGGAGGCTCGCGATCCGGGGCTGCCCGTCGAGACGCCTGAGGAACTGTTGATCCTTGCCTCTATCGTCGAGAAGGAAACCGGCGTACCGGAAGAGCGCGAACAGGTGGCGAGCGTTTTCGTCAACCGTTTGAACCAAGGCATGCGTCTGCAGACGGACCCGACCGTGATCTACGGGATCACCAACGGGCAGGGCGTCTTGGGGCGTGGTCTGCGCCGCAGTGAGCTGCGCAAGGAGACTCCGTTCAACACCTACGTCATCGACGCGTTGCCACCGACGCCGATTGCGAACCCCGGACGTGCGAGCCTGATGGCTGCGGCACAACCGGCCAGCGAGGACTATGTTTTCTTTGTTGCCGATGGCACCGGCGGTCACGCTTTTGCCGAGACATTGGAAGAGCATAACGCCAATGTCGCGCGCTGGCGCCAGATCGAGGCGGAGCGTGGCGCGGAAGCGGCGGGCAATGCGTCGACGGGCGGAAACTAAGCGTCAGAGCGGGTGTAAGTTAGGAATTTATTAACCATCGTAAGGACTTGGAAGGTTTCGGTAACCTTGTTTTCCTTGACTTTGCGTCCGCTCTGACATAGAAATACGTCCATGCTAGAAGACATGGGCAAACGGCCCCGGATTAAGTTCCGGTGGCCGTTTTTTCGTGTCTGCTCGGGTTGGAGGTCCAAAACGAGAGGTAAGAGCAAGATGACGATGAATACCCCGGAACAGGAAATTGCTGCCAGCGAAGAGCAGCTTCAGGCGTTGCAGGTCGCGATCCGCGATTTGCGCCGCGAGATAGAGAGCCTGCGCGAACAGGCCCGATCCGGGGAGGAAGTAAACGAAACAGCAGCGTCGAAGGCATTGGGTAAGGCCAGTGGCATGGTGGCGACCTGCGTCAAGGTGGAGACCTATCTGAATGAGTGCAGAAACAGACAAGCGGGCATTGCCCGAGGGGGATACGCGCTGGACATGGAAAGGGCGCGGGCTGACATCGGGTGCAAGCTGGATCGGCTCCGCCGATGTTGCGGTGCAAGACCGGTTCCTGAATGATCTGGAGGAGGGAGAGCTTTTGGCTCTCCCTTTTTTGTTCGAGTTCTGGGCCATGCCGCATCAGCTGCCCCCCGACGGCGACTGGCGGTCCTGGGTGATCATGGGCGGGCGCGGTGCGGGCAAGACGCGCGCGGGGGCGGAATGGGTGCGCGCGCAGGTCGAAGGGGCGCGGCCCTTGGATGCGGGGCGCTGTCGCCGCGTGGCGCTGGTGGGAGAGACGATCGAGCAGGTGCGCGAGGTGATGATCTTTGGCGACAGCGGGATATTGGCGTGCTCGCCCGCGGACCGGCGACCGGATTGGGAGGCGACGCGCAAGCGGTTGGTCTGGCCCAATGGGGCCGTGGCGACGGTGCATACGGCGCATGACCCAGAGGGGCTGCGCGGGCCGCAGTTTGACGCGGCTTGGGTGGACGAGCTGGCCAAGTGGAAAAAGGCCGAAGAGACGTGGGACCAGTTGCAGTTCGCTTTGCGGTTGGGGGATGACCCGCGGGTCTGTGTGACCACGACTCCGCGCAATGTCGGCGTGCTGAAAAACCTGCTGGCGTCGCCGTCGACCGTGACCACCCATGCCCCGACAGAGGCGAATGCCGCGAACCTTGCGGGCTCTTTCCTGGAGGAGGTGCGGGCGCGCTATCGCGGGACACGACTGGGCCGACAGGAACTGGACGGTGTGCTGTTGGCCGATGCGGAAGGGGCGCTGTGGACATCCGAGCGGATCGAGGCCGGGCGGGTGCGGGATGTGCCCTTGTTGGACCGGATCGTCGTGGGGTTGGACCCTGCCACCACCGCCGGCGCGGGGTCGGATGAATGCGGGATCGTGGTGGTGGGCGCGCAGACCCAAGGCCCGCCTCAGGATTGGCGCGCCGTGGTGCTGGCCGATTGCACGGTGCAGGGGGCGACCCCGTCGGGCTGGGCGCGCGCGGCGATCAGCGCGATGACGCAGTACGGCGCAGATCGCCTTGTCGCCGAGGTCAATCAGGGCGGGCAGATGGTGGCGGAGGTCTTGCGTCAGGTCGACCCATTGGTGCCGGTCAAATCGGTCCATGCCAGCCGTGGCAAGGTCGCGCGGGCGGAGCCTGTGGCGGCACTTTATGAGCAGGGGCGCGTGGGGCATGTGGCGGGGCTGGACGCGCTGGAAGACCAGATGTGCCGGATGACAGCGCGGGGCTATGAGGGCGGCGGATCGCCGGACCGCGTCGATGCGCTGGTCTGGGCGCTGCATGAGCTGATGATAGAACCTGCGGCACAGTGGCGGATGCCCGGGGTGCGTGGATTGTGAGCGCGTTGCGGAGGAGAGCGGCCCTTCGGGGAGAGTTTAACGGGCAAAATGAAGCGCTGTTGCGGGCGGGGCGTTCGCTCTGGTCGGGCGGCGTTAAGGGATTGGTGAGATTTTCATGGGGCGGTCAATGAGCAGGGAGAGCAGCGGCATGGTTTTTGATTTTCTCAAACGGGGGGCGGTTGAGGTGGTTGCGGAGAAGAAAGCCTCTGCCACGGGGCCTGTCGTTGCGGTTCAGACCAGCGGGCGCGTGGCCTGGAGCCCGCGCGATGTGGTCAGCCTGACGCGCAGCGGGTTTTGCGGCAACCCTGTGGGATTTCGGTCGGTGAAGCTGATTGCGGAGGCCGCGGCGGCCTTGCCGCTGGTGTTGCAGGATGCCGCGCAACGGTTCGAGGCGCATCCGCTGCTGGATCTGGTGGCACGGCCCAATGGGGCGCAGGGGCGTGCGGAGCTGCTGGAGGCGCTTTATGCGCAGCTGTTGTTGACGGGCAACGGCTATATCGAGGCGGTTGGCGCGGGGCCGGTGCCGGTGGAGCTGCATGTCTTGCGGTCGGATCGCATGTCGGTGGTGCCGGGGGCGGATGGCTGGCCGGTGGCCTATGAATATGCCGTCGGCGGGCGCAAGCATCGGTTTGACGTGGCCGGGGATACGGCCGCGATCTGTCATATCAAGAATTTCCACCCGCAGGATGACCACTATGGGTTCAGCCCGTTGCAGGCGGCGGCGATGGCCTTGGATGTGCATGGCGCGGCCTCGCGCTGGAGCAAGGCCTTGCTGGATAATGCGGCGCGGCCATCGGGGGCGATTGTCTACCGTGGGGCTGAGGGGCAGGGCAAGCTGAGCGATGATCAGTACGACCGTTTGGTCAGCGAGATGGAGAGCCACCATCAAGGCGCGCGCAATGCGGGGCGGCCGATGCTGCTGGAAGGCGGGTTGGATTGGAAGCCGATGGGGTTTTCGCCCTCGGACATGGAGTTTCACCGCACCAAGGAGGCGGCGGCGCGGGAAGTGGCTCTGGCTTTTGGGGTGCCGCCGATGCTGCTGGGGATCGCGGGAGATGCGACCTATGCCAATTATCAGGAGGCGCATCGGGCGTTCTACCGGCTGACGGTCCTGCCTTTGGCCACGCGGGTTGCGGCCGCACTTGGTGCGTGGCTGGCGGGGTTCACGCATGAGGCGGTGACGTTGAAGCCCGATCTGGATCAGGTGCCCGCCCTGGCGCAGGAGCGTGACGCGCAATGGGCGCGGGTGGCGGGGGCGGATTTTCTGACGCAGGCGGAAAAGCGGTCCTTGTTGGGGCTGCCAGCGGTGGCGGCGGATGGTTGAGGAGATGGGATATGACCGGTTTGAATGTGCGCCGGGGTTGCGGTTGCAGGCGCATGAGAGGGTGAGCGCGATCCACCACGAGAATCTTTTGCAGCGGCTCGACCGGCTGGAGGAGATGATGGAGCGGCTGGAGCGGCGGTTGTGGTTGACCGTCTATGGTGTGGTCGCGGTGATTTTGGCGCAGGCGGTACAGTCGTTTCTGGTGGTCGCGCCGTAGCAATTTGAACGCAAGGGACGGTGTCATGGAAGATGGCATGCGCTTCGGCCTCGGGTCGGAGAACGGGAGAGGTTTGCCCCATATGGGCGCTGGGTTGGAGCATAAGTTCGCGCGTTTCGACGAGGGGCTTGTGGTGGAGGGCGGCACCGAGATCAGCGGCTATGCCAGCCTGTTCGGGCGGGTCGATCAGGGCGGTGATCTGGTGGCACGGGGGGCTTATGGCGCGTCGCTGGCGGCGGCGCAGGCCGCGGGGCGGCGGATCAAGATGCTATGGCAGCATGATCCGGCACAGCCCATCGGCGTGTGGGACGATCTGCGCGAGGATGCGCGGGGGCTTTGGGTCAAGGGGCGGCTGCTGGACAGTGTGGCGCGGGGCCGCGAGGCGGCGGCCTTGATCGAGGCAGGGGCGATTGATGGCCTCAGCATCGGCTATCGCACGCAGCGGGCGGCCAAGAATGACGCGGGCCATCGGGTGCTGCAGACCCTGGACCTGTGGGAGGTGTCGCTGGTGACCTTTCCCATGCTCCCCACGGCGCGGATTGCGGCCAAAGGGGATTTTATCGCCATCGGAGACGTCTTGCGCGGCATGGCCGGTGTCTTTGACGAGGCGCGGCGGAATTTAACACGGAACGGAGGGTAAGCGGATGGAACGACACGAGGATGACATGGGCACCGAGCCCCGAGGCGCGGTCGAGGAGATACGCCGTGCTGTGGGTGGATTTGTGCAGGATTTCAAAGGGTTTCAGGACGAGATGACGATCAAGTTGCAACAATCAGAAGAGCGAATGACTATGTTGGATCGAAAGATGACTTTGCCTGCGCGCACACCATTGGCGGGGGCTGTGGACAGCGGTGCGCCGCATCAGAAGGCGCTGCATGCCTACATCCGCAACGGCGACGACGACGGGTTGCGCGGGCTTGAGCTGGAGAGCAAGGCGCTGTCGGCGGCGGTGAATTCGGATGGTGGCTATCTGGTGGACCCGCAGACCTCGGATCGGGTGAAGTCGGTGTTGAATGCCACGGCCTCTATCCGGGCGATTGCGTCGGTGGTGCAGGTCGAGGCGACCTCTTACGACGTGCTGGTGGATCATGCGGATGTGGGGGCCGGTTGGGCGACAGAAACGGGGGCCGTGTCAGAGACTGACACGCCGCAGATCGACCGGATCACCATTCCGCTGCACGAGCTGAGCGCGCTGCCCAAAGCCTCGCAGCGGTTGCTGGATGACAGTGCCTTTGACATCGAAGCCTGGTTGGCGGGGCGGATCGCCGACAAATTCTCGCGGGCCGAAGCCGCGGCCTTTATCCACGGGGACGGGATCGACAAGCCCAAGGGGTTTCTGGCCCATGCCACGGTCGACAATGTGATCTGGGAGTGGGGCAATCTGGGCTATGTGCCCACCGGTGTCGCAGGGGAGATCACGGCGGATGCGGTGGTTGATCTGGTCTATGCGCTTGGGGCGCAGTACCGCGCGCAGGCGAGTTTTGTGATGAGCTCGAAGACGGCAGGGATCGTGCGCAAGCTCAAGGATCTGGACGGGCGGTTCCTGTGGTCTGACGGGATGACGCAGGGCCAGCCCGCGCGGCTGATGGGCTATCCGGTGCTGGTGGCCGAGGATATGCCCGATGTGGCGGCGGATTCATTCTCGGTCGCCTTCGGGGATTTTGCCGCCGGTTACACCGTAGCAGAGCGGCCCGACCTGCGGATCCTGCGCGATCCCTTCAGCGCCAAGCCGCATGTGCTGTTCTATGCCACCAAACGGGTGGGCGGCGACGTGAGCGACTTTGCCGCGATCAAGCTGCTGAAATTCGGCACCGCCTAAGGCGCGGGGTCGAATGGGGGGCTGGCGGTGGCTGGCCCCATCCCCCCGGACGCGCCGTGATGCGCCGGGTGCATTGCCTAGCTGCTGCCTCCGACCGAGCGATGCAGTCGGGGTGCGCGTTCGGGGGGCTTTGGCGGGCTAGATTTGGAGCGATGAGATGTTGATCGAAGAGACAGGGGTGGCGGCGGCCGATCTGCCGCTGGAGCCGTTCAAGGCGCATTTGCGGATGGGCAGCGGTTTTGGCACCGAAACCGTACAAGAGCCCGTTTTAGCGAGCTTTCTGCGTGCCGCCATTGCCGCGATTGAGGCGCGCACAGGTAAGGCGCTGATCTCGCGGTTGTTTACCATGACCGTGCAAGAGTGGGCGGACCCGCAGGCGCAGGCTTTGCCCGTGGGGCCGGTCCGGCAGATCGTGAGCGTCACCGTGGTGTCGCGGGATGCGATGGAGACGGTGATCGAGCCGCAGCGCTATTGGCTGGTGCGCGATATGCAGGCGCCGTTGCTGAAGCCATCAGGGGCGATGCTGCCGTTCATTCCGCCGCAAGGGTCGGTGGAGGTCTTGTTCGAGGCGGGGCTTGGGGAAAGCTGGGGCGCTGTGCCCGCGGATTTGCAGCAGGCCGTGCTGATGCTGGCGGCGCATTACTATGAATACCGCCACGAGACCCGCCTTGGGGATGGCTGCATGCCCTTTGGGGTGAGCAGCCTGATCGAGCGCTACCGCCCGCTGCGGATCGGCTTGGGGGCACGCGCATGAGCCGGCTGTCGTTGAACCGCCGCTTGGTGTTGGAGGCGCAGGTGCCTCAGCCTGATGGCGCGGGCGGAGAGAGCCGGAGCTGGGTGCGTGTGGGGGATCTCTGGGCGGATGTCACGGCGCGGCGGGGCCGGCGTTTGGGGCGTGGCGGTATTGCGGTGAGCCGCGGGGTCTATGTGGTGACGGTACGCGGGGCACCAGTGGGCGATCCCGCGCGCCCCTTGCCGCAGCAGCGCTTTCGCGAGGGCACACGGGTTTATCAGATCCAGTCGGTGGCAGAGCAGGACGCACAAGGACGGTATCTGGCCTGCCTGACACATGAGGAGGTGGCGGTATGAGCTATGGCATGGGGTTTGCCCTGCAACAGGCGGTCTTTGGCGTGTTGAGCACGGATCAGGAGATCACGGCGCTGGTGGGGGATGCGGTTTTTGATGCGGCTCCTGCGGGGGAGGTGCCGGCGCTTTATGTGCAGTTGGGGTCCGAAGCGGTGCGCGATGCCTCTGACGGGACGGGCGGCGGGGCGGAGCATCGGTTCACGGTTCTTGTCGTCACGCATCATGCGGGGTTCGCCCCTGCGAAACAGGTGGCCGCTGCGGTGAGTGATGCGTTGGTCGGTGGGCAGTTTGCCCTGAGCCGCGGGCGGCTGGTGAGCTTGCGGTTCGAGCGGGCCGTCGCACGACAGGTCGCGGCGGATGCGCGCCGACAGATAGAGATGCGGTTCAGGGCGCGGGTTCAGGACGGCTGAGCCGAAGTTTCAGGAAACTAACAGGAGAGTGGATATGGCTGTTCAAGCGGGCAAAGATCTTTTGGTCAAGGTGGACATGACGAGCGATGGTCAGTTCGAAACGATCGCGGGGCTGCGTGCGACGCGGGTGAGCTTTAACGCGGAGCCGGTTGAGGTGACCTCGCTTGACAGTGAGGGGGGCTGGCGGGAGCTGCTGGCGGGCGCGGGCGTCCGATCTGCCGCAATCAGCGGGTCGGGGGTGTTTCGCGATGCGGGCACGGATGAACGTGCACGACAGTTGTTTTTTGACGGGCTGACGCCGGATTTTCAGATCGTGATCCCCAGCTTCGGCATTATCGAGGGGCCGTTCCAGGTGGCGGCCGTTGAATATGGCGGGTCGCTAAATGGGGAGGCGACCTATGAGCTGAGCCTGCAATCCGCGGGGCAGCTGATCTTTACCGCGGATACGACAGACGCACCCGGGGGCGGGGTCTGATCATGGTGAACCGGTGGCGAGGGGATGTGGCGCTGGTGGTGAATGGTCAGCGGCGCGTGGCACGGCTGACCCTGGGGGCCTTGGCCGAGCTGGAGGACGCGCTGGAGGAGCCGTCGCTGGTGGCGTTGGTCGAGCGGTTCGAGGGTCATCGGTTCAGCAGTCGGGATGTGCTGTTGCTGCTGGCCGCGGGGCTGCGTGCAGGGGGGACTGAGGTAAGTGCCGAGACGCTCGCGCAGGCCGAGATCGAGGGCGGGCCGGTTGCCGCCTCTCAGGCCGCCGCAGCGCTTTTGGCGCGTGCCTTTGTTGTGCCGGTATGAGCGTGCCCCCCGAGAGGACAAAGGTAGAGACCGCGCCGGGGATGGACTGGGCTGCGCTACTGCGGGCGGGGCTGAGAGGATTGTCGCTGACGCCCGACGCATTCTGGGCGCTCACGCCGGCAGAGCTGCAACTGATGCTGGGGAGCGAGGCGGGGCGGGCTCCGCTGTTGGGGGATGGATTGGCAGCCTTGATGGCGGCTTATCCCGATAGGCAGAGAGAGGAGGACTGATGGCACAGGATGATACATTCGAGGGGCTAGAGGATGGCGCAGAGCGGCTGAATGAGACGCTTGGCGCGACGGCCACGCTGGTGGCTGGTTTCGATGCCGAACTGCGCCGTATGCGCAGCGCATTGGCCGCGACAGGCAAGGATGTCGCGACGTTGGAGAAAGGGCTGAGCCGTGGATTGCGCAGGGCCTTTGATGGTGTCGCGTTTGACGGGATGAAGCTGTCGGATGCCCTGTCCACTGTGGCGCGGTCGATGGTGAACACGACTTATAACGCGGCGATGAAGCCGGTGTCCGATCACGTCGGCGGGCTGATCAGTCAAGGTGTGGGATCACTGGTGCAGGGAATACTCCCCTTTGCCGATGGGGCACCGTTTTCTCAGGGACGTGTGATGCCCTTTGCTCAAGGGGGGATTGTCAGCACCGCCACTGGCTTTGGCATGCGCGGGGGGATGGGGCTGATGGGCGAGGCCGGACCGGAGGCGATCATGCCCTTGGCACGGGGGCCGGACGGAAAGCTGGGTGTCAAAGGGGGAGCGAGCGGCGGGACGACCGTGGTCATGAACATCACCACCCCTGATGTGCAGGGATTCCAACGCAGTCAAAGCCAGATCGCCGCTCAGCTGAGCCGCGCGCTGAACACTGGCAACCGTAACCGCTAGGGGAGCAAGCCGATGAATTTTCACGATGTCAGATTTCCACCTAGCCTGAGCTTTGGATCCCTCGGGGGGCCGCAACGCCGTACCGATGTGGTGACGCTCGCCAACGGGTATGAGGAGCGCAACACCCCCTGGGCCCATTCACGCCGTGTGTATGATGCGGGGCTGGGGATGCGCTCTATCGACGATGTCCAAGCGCTCACGGGGTTCTTCGAGGCACGTATGGGGCAGATGTACGGGTTTCGCTGGAAGGATTGGGCGGATTTCAAATCCTGTGCCTCTTCGGTCGGGGTCACGTTCGAGGATCAGAGCCTTGGTTTCGGGGATGGTGTGCGGACGGACTATCAACTGGTCAAGACCTATAGCTCGGGTGGACATAGCTACGTCAGGCCGATCACCAAGCCGGTTGTCGGTACAGTGCGCGTGGGGATAGAGCAGGACGCCCTGCAAGAGGGGAGCGATTATGAGGTTGATCTGAGCACGGGCATCATCCGTTTCGCCCATGCGCCGGACCCCGAGATGCAGGTGTCGGCGGGGTTCGAATTCGACGTGCCTGTCCGCTTTGACACGGATCGCATTCTGGTCAGCGTTGCCAGCTTTCAGGCGGGGCAGGTGCCGGATGTGCCTGTGATCGAGGTGCGGGTATGAGCGGGGCGGGCAAGGACGCATTGTTGGCGCATGCGCGCACGGGTCTGACGACGCTGTGCACGGCCTGGGCAATCCGGCGGCGGGACGGGGTGACGCTCGCGTTTACCGACCATGATCAGCCGCTCGGATTCGACGGGTTGGCGTTTCGTGCGGATAGCGGGCTGAGTGCGCGGGCCTTGGCGCAGAGCACGGGGTTGTCGGTGGATAACACAGAGGCGCTGGGCGCGCTGAGCGATGACGCGATCCGCGAGGACGAGATCGAGCAGGGGCGCTTTGACGGGGCGGAGGTGTGCTGCTGGCGGGTGAACTGGGCCGATGTGACCGCCCGCTGCATGATCTTTCGCGGCACGATTGGCGAGATGCAGCGCGCGGGCGGTGCCTTTCGCGCAGAACTGCGCGGGTTGACCGAGGCGTTGAACCGGCCCTTGGGACGGGTGTTTCAGAAGCCCTGCACCGCGGTGCTGGGGGATGCGGCCTGCGGGTTTGATCTGGCGACGGCGGGCTATGCCGTGACACTCGCCGCGCAGAAGCACGAAGAGGGGCGGGTGTTCCGTTGGGAGGGGATCAACGGGTTTGACGACGCATGGTTCGCGCGGGGGCGGCTTGAGGTGCTGGACGGCCCTGCGGCGGGGCTTTGGGGTATGATCAAGCACGACCGGGTGCTGGAGGGGTGGCGCGAGGTCGAGTTGTGGGAGCCGATCCGCGGTACAATCACCGCCGGGCAACGGCTGAGACTGGTGGCAGGCTGCGACAAACGCCACACCACCTGTCGGCTGAAGTTCAACAACCTACTGAACTTTCAGGGCTTTCCTGATGTGCCGAGCGCGGATTGGATGATGGCGGTGCCGAAATCCTCGGGCAGCAATACCGGCGGGTCGCTGAGATGAGCGCGCGCGGGACCGCCGTGGTGGCTGCGGCGCGGGGATGGATCGGCACGCCCTACGTGCATCAGGCGGCGCGCAAGGGGGCGGGCTGTGACTGCCTTGGCCTGTTGCGCGGTATCTGGCGCGAGGTGGTGGGGGAGGAGCCCGAGGCGATCCCTTCCTATTCAATGGACTGGTCAGAACCACAGGGGGACGAGCGGCTTTGGCGTGCTGCGCTGCGTCACCTCTCGCCCAAGGTCCTGATCGATGAGGCCCCCGGTGACGTGCTGTTGTTCCGCATGCGCAGCGGGTCGGTGGCGAAACATCTGGGCGTGGCGGCAGAGGTCGGCGCGCAGGCTAGCTTTATCCACGGCTACAGCGGGCATGGGGTGACGGAAAGCCCGCTGAGCCTGCCGTGGCGCAGGCGCATTGTGGCGCGTTTTGAATTCCCGGCGGAGGCGATCTGATGGCGACGATACTTCTTTCAACCGCAGGTGCGGCGATTGGCGGCTCTGTCGGGGGCACATTGGCGGGGTTGTCTTCGGTCGCCATTGGGCGTGCCGTGGGGGCGACCCTTGGCCGTGTGATCGACCAGCGGCTGCTGGGGCAAGGGGCGCAGGCGGTCGAGACTGGCAAGGTCGACCGCTTTCGTCTGACCCAGGCGGGCGAGGGCGCGGCGATTGCGCAGGTCTATGGCCGGATGCGTGTCGGGGGACAGGTGATCTGGGCCTCGGACTTTGCCGAGACGACGACGGTGACGGGCGGCGGCGGTGGCAAGGGCGCGCCCTCGACCCCGCAGACGACGGAATACAGCTATAGCGTCAGCCTCGCCATTGCCCTGTGCGAAGGGGAGATCACCAGCATTGGCCGGATCTGGGCGGATGGGGAGGAAATCTCGGCGCACGCGCTGAATATGGCGGTCTATCGCGGGACGCGCGATCAACTGCCCGACCCGACGATTGCCGCGATCGAGGGGGCGGATGCGGTGCCGGCCTATCGTGGCACGGCCTATGTGGTGATGGAGAACCTCGGGCTGGGGCCCTTTGGCAACCGAGTGCCGCAGTTTTCCTTCGAGGTGCTGCGCGCAGAGGAACCGGATGCGCCTGCCGCCGACATCAGTGTCACCCATGGGGTCAAAGGTGTCGCGCTGATTCCCGGCACAGGGGAATACGCGTTAGCGACGACTCCGGTGCATTATACCGACGGACAGGGTGGCCGGTGGAGCGCCAATGTCTCTACCCCCGACGGGCGCAGTGATTTCGCCGCCGCGCTTGAGGACGCCACGCAGGACCTGCCGCAGCTGGCTGCCGCGTCGCTGGTCGTCTCGTGGTTCGGCGATGATCTGCGTTGCGGAGAATGCCGCCTGCGCCCCAAGGTGGAAAGCGCCGAGGACGAGGGCGAAAACATGCCGTGGCAGGTGGCTGGTCTGACCCGCGGCACCGCCGAGGTGATCGCCCGCGAGGACGACCGTCCGGTCTATGGTGGCACCCCCGCAGATGCCGCGGTGATTGAGGCGATTCATGCCATTCAGGCGACGGGCAAGGCGGTGATGTTCTACCCGTTCATCCTGATGGACCAGCTAGAAGGGAATGGCTTGCCCGACCCCTATAGCGATGCCGGCGCCCAGCCCAAGCTGCCTTGGCGGGGGCGGATCACGCTGGCGAAAGCGCCGGGTCGGGCGGGCAGCTCTGACGGGACGCTGAGCGCGCATAACGAGGTAGCGGCGTTCTTTGGCACGGTCACGGCGGCGGATTTTACCATTGCGGGCGGGCAGGTGGTCTATTCCGGACCGCAGGAATGGTCGATGTCGCGGTTCATCCTGCATTATGCCGCCCTGTGCAAAGCCGCAGGCGGGGTAGAGGCCTTTTGCATCGGCACCGAGATGCGCGGGCTGACGCAGATCCGCGGGGCGGGGAACAGCTTTGTCGCGGTGCAGGCGTTTCGCGCGCTGGCCGCAGAGGCGCGGCTGCTTTTGGGCGCGGGCACCAAGATCAGCTATGCCGCGGATTGGTCCGAATATTTCGGCTATCACCCGCAAGATGGCAGCGGCGATGTGTTCTTTCACCTTGATCCGCTGTGGGCCGACGACACGATCGATTTCATCGGTATCGACAATTATATGCCGCTGTCCGATTGGCGCGACGGTACAGATCATCTGGACGCGCAGCAAAGCGACAGCATTTATGCGCTCGACTATCTTGCGGGTAATGTCGCGGGGGGCGAAGGGTTTGACTGGTATTACCATTCGCCCGAGGCGCGCGCGGCGCAACGCCGTACGCCGATCACCGATGGGGCCTATGGGGAGCCTTGGGTTTACCGTTACAAGGATCTGCGCGGCTGGTGGGAGAACCTGCACCACAATCGTATCGGCGGCGTGCGTGCAGCGGAGCCGACCGGCTGGCAGCCCGGGTCCAAGCCCATCTGGTTCACAGAATACGGCTGCGCGGCGGTGGACAAGGGGACCAACCAGCCGAATAAGTTTCTTGACCTCAAAAGTTCTGAAAGCAGTTTGCCGCGCTATTCGTCGGGCGCACGGGATGAGTTGATGCAGATGCAATATCTGCGTGCCGTGGCGGATCATTGGCGGGATCCGGCGCATAATCCGACCTCGGCGGCCTATGGCGGGCCGATGGTTGATATGACCCGCGCCTTTGTTTGGGCCTGGGACACGCGGCCCTATCCTTTCTTTCCCAATAATCGCGCGCTGTGGAGCGATGGTCGAAATTACGCCCGTGGGCATTGGCTGAACGGCCGCAGTGCAGCGCTGCCCTTGTCCGAGCTCGTGGCGGCGATCTGCCGTCGTGCTGGCGTTATCGATTTCGATACCTCTGGGCTGTATGGCTATGTCCGCGGCTATGTGGTGGACGAGGTGGCCGATGCGCGCGCGGCGTTGCAGCCGTTGATGCTGCGCTATGGCTTTGATGCGGTGGAACGCGACGGGGTGTTGCGTTTCATCATGCGGGACGGATTGGATGCCGTGCCGCTGAACAGAGAGACGTTGGCTGTTTCGGGTGATCTGGAGGCACCGGTGGAACAGTCCCGTGAGGCAGAGGCGGAACTTTCGGGGCGTCTGCGCTTGCGTTTTGTGCAGGCGGATGGCGACTACGAGGTGATCTCGGAAGAGGCGATCTTGCCTAACGACGCGACCCATGCGGTGGCGATGTCAGAGTTCAATATGGCGCTCACCCGGGCGGAGGGGCACCAGACAGCTGAACGCTGGCTGACAGAGGCGCGTGTGGCACGCGAAGGGGTACGTCTGGCGTTGCCGCCGTCGATGATGGATGTCGGCGCGGGCGATGTGATTGCCTTGCCGCCAGACGATGGCGAGGGGGAGGCGCTGTACCGTGTGGATCGGGTCGAGATGGGGGAGATGTCATTGATCGAGGCCGTGCGGATTGAGCCCGAAGTCTATGACCCCGCGCCCTTCGATGACGAATTGGTCGCGTTGAAACCCTTTGTCGCGCCCGTACCGGTGAACGCGCTGTTTCTGGACCTGCCGCTGCTGCGCGGTGACGAGGTGCCCCATGCGCCGCATATTGCGGCCACCGCACGGCAATGGCCGGGCAACGTCGCGGTCTATGCCTCTGGCGGGGAAACGAATTTCAGGTTGAACACCCTGATGCCCCTGCGCGCGACAATAGGGGTGACGCAAAACGACATGGCCCATGCGCGCCCCGGTGTGGTGGATCGTGGGCAGGCGCTGCAGGTCACGCTGACCAGCGGTGTGTTAGAGAGTGTTGATGAGGCCGATCTGCTGGGCGGGGCCAATCTGGCGGCGATCGGCGACGGCTCTGCCGACCGGTGGGAGGTGTTCCAGTTCGCGCGGGCCGAGCTGATCGCCCCGCAAACCTATCTTCTGCGCGACCGATTGCGCGGGCAAGCGGGGTCGGATGGGGTGATGCCGGATGTCTGGCCGGCGGGATCGCAGTTTGTGCTGCTCGACTCTGTCCCTCGCCAGATCGAGCTGAGCCCGAACCTGTTGCGGATCGCGCAGACCTATCGCATCGGGCCTGCGGGCCGCCCGCTGAACGACCCAAGCTACGTTCAAAAAACCGAGAGCTTTAACGGCAACGGGCTGCGCCCCTATCGGCCCTGCCACCTGCGAACAGAAGAAGAGGCGGGGGCGTTGCGGTTTGGCTGGATACGCCGGACGCGGATCAATGGCGACGGGTGGACGGAGTTCGATGTGCCACTGGCCGAGGAAAGCGAGCAATATCAGCTGCGTATTCTGCAAAACGGTGTTGTCCTGCGCGAAGAGATCGTGGACCGCGCAAGCTGGACCTATACCGCCCAAATGCGCGCAGCTGACGGGGCGGCGGGGCCTGCGTTGATCAGTGTTGCGCAGGTTTCTGCGCTGTACGGGGCGGGGCCCGCGCTATTTGGCGAGATCAAGTTGTGATAAACTGCGCGTGTAACCCCTCGGCTTTGCGTTTGGCACTTGGGCGGAACCTGCTATATCGTGGGGACAAAGAAGGATGGTCTTATGGCAAATGCACGCACGAATATCGCCACGGTGGATCCGGTTTGGGATCAGATCCAGACGGAAGCACAGAATGCTGTCCGCGATGAGCCGCTGATTGGCGGTTTTGTCCACGCCACGATTCTGCATCATAAATCCATCGAGAAAGCGCTGTCCTACCGTATCGCGGCGAAGCTGGCCTCGAATGAAATGTCGATGATGGTGGTCCATGAGATGGTGGAGGAGGCCTTTGCCAGTGATCCCGACCTGATCAAGGCGGCACGGGCCGATCTGGTGGCGATTTACGAGCGTGACCCCGCCTGCCACCGGCTGTTGCAACCGATCCTGTATTTCAAAGGCTATCAGGCCGTGCAGGCCTACCGTGTGGGCCATCACCTGTGGAAACAAGGTAAACGGGATCTGGCCTATTTCGTGCAGATGCGCGTGAGCGAGATTTTTGGCGTCGATATCCACCCCGCCGCGACGATCGGCAAGGGAATCATGATCGACCACGCCCATTCCGTCGTGATCGGCGAAACCGCGGTCGTGGGCGACAACGTGTCGATGCTGCACTCGGTCACTTTGGGCGGGACGGGCAAGGAAGAGCAGGACCGTCACCCGAAGATTGGCAACGGCGTATTGATCGGCGCGGGGGCGAAAGTGTTGGGTAATATTTCTATCGGACATTGCTCGCGCATTGCGGCGGGGTCGGTCGTGCTGGAATCTGTGCCACCCTGCAAGACCGTCGCGGGCATCCCTGCGCGGGTCGTGGGGGAGGCGGGTTGCGATCAGCCGTCGGTCCTGATGGATCACATGCTGGGGCCGCAAGGCGATATTAATATGTAATGCTAGGGGATTGAGGGCGCGCGCCTTCGTCGAGATGTGAAAAGGCCGGACCCGTCATAGGGGCCGGCCTTTTTTTTGTGAGGCCGGGGGCTGTCTGCCCCCGGACCCCCGAGGATTTGGATCCATTTGGAAGAGGGATTACGCCAGCATCATCATGGGGTTTTCGAGATTGTCCTTGATGGCGCTGAGCAGCTGCGCGCCCAAGGCTCCGTCGATGACGCGGTGATCGACAGAGAGGGTGACGGACATGACCGTGGCGACGGCGAGCTCCCCATCCTTGCCGACGACGGGTTTCTTGACCCCTGCGCCGACGGCCAAAATCGCGCCATGGGGTGGGTTGATGACCGCATCGAAGTTGTCGATCCCGAACATGCCGAGGTTCGAGATGGCGAAGCTGCCGCCCTGATATTCATGCGGCGCAAGCTTGCGGTCGCGTGCACGGGCGGCGAGGTCTTTCATCTCTGCCGAGAGGGTCGAGAGCGATTTCATCTCGGCGTCTTTCAGCACAGGCGTGAACAGGCCGCCCTCGATGGCCACGGCGACGGCCACATCCGAGGGCTTGAGCTTGAGGATGCGATTACCGGCCCAGACGGCATTGGCGTCAGACACGGTTTGCAGCGCCAGCGCACAGGCCTTGATGATGAAGTCGTTGACCGACAGCTTCACGTCGCGGGCTTCGAGTTGTTTGTTCAGCTCACCGCGGAACTTCAGTAGCGCGTCGAGTTCGATATCGCGGCGCAGATAGAAATGCGGGATCGACTGTTTGGCTTCGGTCAGGCGCGCGGCGATGGTCTTGCGCATGCCGTTGAGGGAGATTTCCTCGAACGCGCGGCCTTCGTAGATTTTCATCACGGCGTCGGCGGAAGGGCCGGCGGCAGGGGCCGCTGTGGCTGCCGGTGCGCTGGCGGTTTGCGAGCTTTCGGCCGGTTTGGCTTTGGCGCTACCGGCGGAGGCTGCCTCAACATCTGCTTTGATGATGCGACCATGCGGGCCAGAGCCGGAGAGTTCGGTCAGGTCCACGCCTTTGTCTGCCGCGATGCGACGGGCCAGCGGTGTTACAAACAGCCGTTTGCCGTCACTGCCCTTGGGCGCGGCGGGTGCGGATGTGCCTGTGTCATTGGCGTCGCTTTCGCCGCGGCCGTAGCCTTTTTCAGGGTCCGCGTCCTGGTCGGGGGCATCCTCCTTGGCGCTGTCCTTGGCATCCGGGGCAGGGGCGCTGGTATCAATGTCCGACGCCTCTTCGCCCTCTTCCAGCAGCACGGCGATGGGGGTGTTCACCTTGACGCCTTCGCTGCCGTCACCGATCAGGATCTTGCCGATGGTGCCTTCGTCGACGGCTTCGAATTCCATCGTCGCCTTGTCGGTTTCAATCTCGCACAGGATATCACCGGAGGAGACGCTATCCCCTTCGGAGACAAGCCATTTCGCCAGCGTGCCTTCTTCCATCGTGGGGCTGAGGGCGGGCATGAGGATTTCTATGGGCATGTGAACCGCTCCTTACTTGTAGGTGACTTTTTTGACCGCCGCGATAACCTCGTCCGTGGTGACAAGCGCCAGTTTTTCGAGGTTTGCGGCATAGGGCATGGGCACATCTTTGCCGGTGCAGTTGATCACCGGCGCATCCAGATAGTCAAAGGCTTCCTGCATGATCACGCTTGAGATGTAATTCCCAACGGAGCCTTGCGGCCAGCCCTCTTCGACGGTGACAAGGCGGTTGGTCTTCATCACCGACTTGATGATGCTGGCAGTGTCCATCGGACGCAGGGTGCGCAGGTCGATGACTTCGGCGTCGATGCCTTCTTCGGCCAGCTTTTCAGCGGCTTCCAGCGCATAGGTCATGCCGATGCCAAAGCTGACGATCGTGACATCCGTGCCCTCGCGCCAGATGCGGGCCTTGCCGAAGGGGACGGTATAATCCTCGACATCGGGCACATCGAAGGATTTGCCGTACATGATTTCATTTTCAAGGAAAACGACGGGGTTGGGGTCGCGGATCGCGGTTTTCATCAAGCCTTTGGCATCGGAGGCAGAGTAGGGCATCGCCACCTTGAGGCCGGGGATCTGCATGTACCACGCGGCGTAATCCTGGCTGTGCTGCGCGCCGACGCGGGCAGCGGCACCGTTTGGTCCGCGGAAGACCATTGGCGCGCCCATCTGACCGCCGGACATATAAAGCGTTTTCGCGGCGGAGTTCAGGATGTGGTCGATCGCCTGCATGGCAAAGTTCCAGGTCATGAATTCGACGATGGGGCGCAGCCCGCCAAAGGCAGCACCCACACCGATACCGGCAAACCCGTGTTCGGTGATCGGCGTGTCGATGATCCGCTTGGCCCCAAATTCGTCCAGCAGGCCCTGGGAAATTTTATAGGCACCTTCGTATTCGGCGACTTCCTCGCCCATCAGGAACACATCTTCGTCACGGCGCATTTCTTCGGCCATGGCATCGCGCAGGGCCTCGCGCACCGTCTGCTGTTTCAGCTTGGTGCCTTCGGGCCAGTCGGGCGTGGTGTCGGTTTCTGGGGCTTTCGGGGCCTCGGCGTCGGGCTTGGCGGCGGCGGGTGCCTTGTCGGATTTGGCGTCGTCGCTGTCGTCGGCTTTGGGCTGTTCCGCCGGTGCGGCGCTGGACGCGCTGTCGATGTCAGAGGCGTCTTCGCCTTCTTCCAGCAGCACGGCAATGGGGGTGTTGACCTTGACGCCTTCGGTGCCGGCGTCGATCAGGATCTTGCCGATGGTGCCTTCGTCGACGGCTTCGAATTCCATCGTGGCCTTGTCGGTTTCGATCTCGGCCATGATGTCACCCGAGGACACGGTGTCGCCCTCTTTGACCAGCCATTTGGCAAGCGTGCCTTCTTCCATTGTGGGGCTCAGTGCGGGCATGAGAATTTCGATTGCCATGGTTCAAGCCTCCTGTGGGACTTCGGTTGCGTAGATATCTGTCCAAAGCTCTTCCGCCGCGGGTTCGGGGCTTTCTTTGGCAAACTCCGCGCTTGCGTTAACGATTTCCTTGATCTCTTTGTCGATCGCTTTCAGATCGTCCTCGCTGGCGTGTTTATGTTCCAGCAGGATGTTGCGCACCTGTTCGATGGGGTCGCGTTCGTCGCGCATTTTCTGCACTTCTTCGCGGGTCCGGTATTTGGCCGGGTCCGACATGGAATGCCCGCGGTAGCGGTATGTCTTGATTTCCAGAATATAGGGGCCGTCGCCCGAGCGGCAGTGTTTCACCGCGCGTTCGCCCGCGTCCTTTACCGCCAGCACATCCATGCCGTCCACTGCTTCGCCGGGGATGCCGAAAGCCTTGCCGCGTTCCCAGATTTCAGCGCTGGAGGTAGAGCGCTGCTGCGAGGTGCCCATGGCATATTGGTTGTTCTCGATGATGAAAATCACCGGCAGTTTCCACAGGGCGGCCATGTTGAACGTCTCGTAGACCTGACCCTGGTTCGCGGCACCATCGCCGAAATAGGTAAAGGTAACGTTGTCGTTGCCCTTATACTTGTCCGCAAAGGCGATGCCCGCGCCAAGGGGCACGTTCGCGCCCACGATACCGTGGCCGCCGTAGAATTTCTTTTCCTTAGAGAACATATGCATAGACCCGCCCTTACCGCGGGAATAGCCGCCTTCGCGGCCGGTGAGTTCGGCCATCACCCCGTCGGGGTTCATGCCGCAGGCCAGCATATGCCCGTGGTCGCGGTAGGTGGTGATGCGGCTGTCGCCGTCCTTGGCCGTGGCTTCAAGCCCGACAACCACCGCTTCTTGTCCGATATACAGGTGGCAAAAACCACCGATCAGACCCATGCCGTAAAGCTGGCCCGCTTTTTCCTCGAACCGCCGGATCAGCAGCATATCGCGGTAATAGGCCTTGAGCTCTTCGGCGCTGGCGTTTGTCTTTTTCGTCGGTTTCTGGGCAGCCATGGGGCAATTCCTCCGTAGTTTGTCCCGCGCACGCGCAAAATAGTTTAGCGTTAAACTATCTCTTATCGGATTCGAGCAATGATGGCGAGAGGCATTTACAGGTCACGCGATACCCTGCTGGCGGGACGTGAATTTTTTATGACGCTGCGGGGGATTATGCCGGATGATGCGCGGGTATCAGCGGATCACGATTTCGTCGGCGCGGATCATCCCCAGCACCTTGCGGGTCTGTTCGTCCAGCAGGTCGAGATCAAGATATTCGTCAGACAGACGATGGGTCAGGTTCTCCATCCGCGCCACATCAATCTGCACCTGTGCAAGCTGTACCCGCAGATCCTGCGCTTCGGCCACGATCTCGGCGCGGCGGAACAGGCCGTAGTTGCCCTGAATCGCCGCGAAGGCGAAATAGAGGCTCAGCGCGAAGGCGATCGCGAAAAACAAGAGAGTGCCAAAAGCGGGTTTGCTGCTGCGGTTCATGTATCTGCCTTTAATCGTCTCTTAGTGGACGTTCCCCCAGTATGACACAGGTGATTCGCGAAGGGAATCCCCCGTCTTGCGATTGGCAAGAAAATGTTCATCTTTTTAGGGGGTTGGGAAAGGATGTCGCATATCTTTCCCGCCAGTCGCATCGCAGCGCCGCGACTGGCGGGGGATAAGGTCAGGCGTCCAGCGCGGCGACGCCGGGGAGGATCTTGCCTTCCATCCATTCGAGAAAGGCACCGCCCGCGGTGGAGATATAGGTGAAATCATCCGCCGCACCTGCCTGGTTCAACGCGGCTACGGTGTCGCCACCGCCCGCCACCGAGATCAGCGCGCCGTCGCGTGTCAGCGCGGCCGCTGCCTTGGCCGCGGCGACGGTTGCGGTGTCGAAGGGGGCGATCTCGAACGCGCCCATGGGGCCGTTCCAGATCAGGGTTTTCAGGCCGTCAAACGCGTCTTTGACCAGTTCAACCGTCTTTGGGCCTGCGTCCAGTACCATCTGGTCCGCAGCCAGCACGGTATCGGCCCCAAGGGCTGCGACCTCATGCGCGGCATGGGCAGCGAATTCCCGCGCGACAAGCCCATCTACGGGCAACAGGACGCGGCAGCCGGCCTTTTCCGCCTGTGCCAGAATATCCTTGGCTGTGTCGTAAAAATCGGGTTCAGACAGGGACTTGCCCAGATCAGCGCCCTGCGCGCCCAGAAACGTATTGGCCATGCCGCCCCCGATCACCAACAGATCCAGCCGGTTCACTAGGTTTTCCAACAGTTCGATCTTGGTCGATACTTTGGCACCGCCCACCACCGCGCCGACGGGGCGTTTCGGAGTGGCCAGCGCGGCTTCCAGCGCCGAAAGCTCGGCCTGCATCAAACGGCCCGCACAAGAGGGCAAAAGCCGCGCGACCCCTTCGGTCGACGCATGGGCGCGGTGCGCGGCAGAGAAGGCATCATTGCAATAGATGTCGCCCAAACCGGCCAGACGTTTGGCAAAATCGGGGTCGTTCTCGGTCTCGCCCGGATAGAAACGGATGTTTTCAAGCAGCAATACATCGGCGGCGTTGATCTCTTCGGTGCCCGCCTCGGCGGCCTCCAGCGTTTCGGCCAGCACTACTTTGCGGCCCAAGGCAGCCTCGAGCGCGGGGAGGACGACACGCAGGCTCAGATCCTGCACGCGCTTCCCCTTGGGGCGGCCAAAATGCGCCAGCAACACAGGGGTGCCACCCTGTTCCAGAATGTCGCGCAGGGTGGGGATGATCCGCTGGATGCGGGTGTCGTCCGTTACCTTGCCGTTTTCAACCGGCACGTTGATATCCACGCGCACCAGAACCCGCTTTCCGCGCAGGTCCATGTCATCCAATGCTTTCCAGCCCATCTTGTCCCTCGTGTAAAACCACAATTCCCGTCGTGTTTTGCCGTTATTGCCGTCAGGGTCAATGGACCCGCTTGGCAATTGCGCTTGCACGTCCTAGGTAATTGCCAACGAAATTCTTAAAGGAGACCGGCATGGCCGAGATCAAAGACCCCGAAAACACGATCCTGATGGAACTGAAGGGCGGCACTGTCACCATCCAGCTGTTGCCTGATGTGGCCCCCAAGCACGTAGAGCGTATGAAGGAACTGGCCCGCGCCGGTAAATACGACAACGTGGCCTTTCACCGCGTGATCGAAGGGTTCATGGCGCAGACAGGCGACGTGGCCAACGGCAACATGGAAGACAATTTCAACCTGCGCGCCGCGGGGACCGGTGGGTCGGACATGCCGAACCTGCCAGCCGAATTCTCCAAAGTGCCACACGCCCGTGGCAGCATTGGTGCCGCGCGTTCCGCCAACCCCGATAGCGCGAACAGCCAGTTCTTCATCAACTTCAAAGACAACGACTTCTTGAACGGTCAATACACCGTTTACGGTCAGGTCATCTCGGGGATGGAACATGTCGACGCGATCACCCGTGGCGAGCCGCCAGCGAACCCTGATCGCATGATCAGCGTCAAGGTTGCCGCTGATGCGTAATCTGATTGCAGCAGGCGTTGCCTCTGCCGTGATGGCAGGGGCGGCTTTCGCGGATGGTCTGGCGATCACCGTGGATGGCGAAGCGCAAGGCACCATCAAGATCGATTTGGCCGAAGACGTGGCCCCCGCGCATGTGGCACGGCTGAAAGAGCTGGCCGAAGCAGGGGCATACGATGGCGTGGTGTTTCACCGCGTGATCGACGGGTTCATGGCGCAGACCGGTGACGTCGAATTTGGCAAGGCTGGTGGGGACACAGGCCGTGCGGGCATGGGCGGTTCCGACCTGCCCGACCTGCCTGCCGAATTCTCGGACATCCCCTTTGACCGCGGTGTTGTCGGCATGGCCCGCAGTCAGAGCCCGGATTCCGCGAACTCGCAGTTCTTTATCATGTTTGACCAGGGGCACTTCCTGAACGGGCAATATACCGTTGTGGGCAAAGTGACCGAAGGGCTGGACGTGCTGGACGCGATCAAGCGCGGGACCGGCGGCAACGGCGCTGTTACCGGCACGCCGGACCGTATGGTCGCGGTCAAGGTGACCGAATAATCATCGCGTAGGGCAGGGGTGCTTGCGCCTTTGCCCCGCTTTGGTCGCGCAGCACTTCGCAACCGAAGATTTTGATATCACAACGAAAAAGGGCGTCGCAACAGTGCGACGCCCTTCCACATTCATCACCCTTGTCCGATCAGGACGCCGGGTTCGGCTTTTGTGCAGGGGCGGATTTCGCGCCGGGGTTCAGCGGATCGTCCTGACGTTGGACGGAGCCTTCGAAATGCGCACCGGATTCGATGGCGATGGTCTTGTGGATGATGTCGCCTTCGACGCGGGCGGTCGATGTCAGGCGGACTTTCAGACCGCGCACGCGGCCCACGATACGGCCGTTGATCACAACGTCATCGGCGATCACTTCGCCCTTGATGGTCGCGGTTTCGCCGATGGTCAGCAGATGGGCGCGAATGTCGCCTTCCACGGTGCCTTCAACCTGGATGTCGCCGGTTGTTTTCAAGTTGCCGGTGATGTGCAGATCGGAGGACAGCACGGAGGCAGGTGGTTTTGCCTTGGGCGCGCTGGCCTTGAATTCGCTTTGCTTGGGCGCAGCCGGTGCAGAGGATGACGGTGCAGCGGTGCTGGACGTGTCTGCGTCGGACTTAGGAGCGGGATCATTGATTTTGCTTTTAGAAAACATCGTTTGCAGCCTTGATAAAGATCATTGGATTTACAGCCTTGCCACCGACACGGACTTCGTAATGCAGGTGGACACCAGTAGACCGTCCTGATGTTCCCATATCACCTATCCGCTGTCCGCGCGATACCCTTTGGCCGACTTTTACGCGCAATTTAGACATGTGTGCGTAACGTGTCTCGACCCCGAATTCATGTTGGATTTTAACCAGTCGCCCGTAGCCAGAGCTCCAGCCCGCGTGGGTCACAACCCCTTCGGCGGTGGAGTGGATGGGCGTGCCCATACCGGCGGCGAAATCTGTCCCGCTGTGCATCCGGCGGCCCCCCGTTTTGGGATCGCGGCGGTAGCCGAACGGGCTGCTGAAGCGGAAGGAGGATTTCAGTGGGTTCGCAAAGGGCGCTTTTTGCGCGGCAATGCGGTACATGTTCAGCTTGTCCATCTGGCCAAGCAGACGGTTGGCGCGCAGGGTGTCGGGGGAAGGAGCCTCCCCCCGTGTGGAAAAGCTTAACGGCATCAGCGGGCCACCCTGACCGGAATAACCACGGCGCACTGTGGCCAGCATCCGGTCGGTCGGCATGCCCGCGCTGCGGAACATTTTATCAAGCGGGGCAACAGAAACGGTCATCGCCTCTTCAAGCTGGCGGAAAATCGCGTCGTTCTGTTCGCGCATCAAGGCCAGCTTCTGGTTCAGTTCATCCGCCTGGATCAGCGCGTCTTGCGCATCAATCACCACTTGATCGCGTTCGGCGGCGGTACGCTCAAGCGCCTCTGCCAGCAGGGAAATCGGGGCGGAGGACCCGTTGGCGGCGCGTGTCGCTTTACCTTCGCCGGCGGCGGCCCCTTCCAGTTCGGCGACCTGGGTGCGCGCAGCTTCGCGGTCTTTCATCGTGTCGCGCAGGGTGCTTTGAATGACTTCGATGCCGGTCTCAAGCTCGCGGCGGCGCGTCTCGGATTGCAGCAGCTCGGACTGCATGACCGAAATCTGCTTCAGCGCGGCGTTAAACCGCTCCTGCGCGGCGACGGCCTCTTCCGCGCGCCCATTGCGCTGCGCTGAAAGATCGCTCAACCGCGCCTGATAGGTACGTTGGTCGCGTTTGGCTTGTTCACGAAAATTGCCCGACCCGATGCTGTCCATCAGGATCACCGCGGTGGCGACGATCGACCAGGCCACAAACAAGGAGGCCCCGGTGAAGACGAAAAGCTGGGTAACGGGGCGCAGGCGGATAAAGCGTGTGTCGGTATCGGATTTCAGAAAAACGCGGCGTTCGGGAAAAAACCGTTCAAGCGCCGAATGAATTTTGATCGCAAACCTTGTCCGCACGCGTGGTATCCTTGTTCCGTCCCTGTCACAGCACGCAAGGCCCCCACCGCGCGCTGATTGTCACCCGCCGTGCTTAGCCAGTGGGGGTCCGTCGGGCAACCCTTCAGACTTTCCCACCGGCGGTTAATGAAAGTTTAACGACAAATTTGGCAATAAATTGCCGATTCAACGGTTTGGAGGGCGAATATTTTAAACACTCTCGGTCAACGGCCAGTAAAAATCCGGTGGAATCCCGGCCTCTGCCCGCTTCTCTTCGTTGAACGGGGGCTTGAGAACACCGTGGAAATAGGTGCGCACCAGATCGTGGAACGCCTCTTTCGGGTCAAGCTCGTGTCGCCCGCACAAGAAGTGAAACCACTTTGACCCATAGGCCACATGCGCGACCTCTTCGGCGTAAATCACCTCAAGCGCGTCGACGGCCTGCGTGGCCTTGGCGCTTTTGAACACCTGAATCATATTGGGCGTCACATCGAGCCCGCGCGCCTCAAGCACCATAGGCACAACGGCGAGACGCCCCATGAAATCATCCACCGTATCTTCGGCAGCGCGCCACATACCGGCATGGGCGGGCAAGGCCCCGTAGTGGCTGCCCAAAGCTTCAAGACAATCGCACATCAGATTGAAATGTTTGGATTCATCGTCGGCGGCGCTGACCCAATCATCGTAAAACCCCATGGGCATTTTGACATCGGTAAAGCGCGCAATAATGTCCCAGTGCAGATCAACCGCGTTCAATTCGATATGGGCCACGGCGTGCAGCAAGGCGATGCGCCCTTCGGGCGATCCGGGCTTGCGGTGGGGCACATCGCGGGGCGACAAAAGTTCTGGCTTGTCGGGGCGGGCGGGGCGCAACGGCGGGTTTGACGTGCCGATTTCCGGTGCCTCGCCTGCGGCGCGGGCAGCCCGCCACTCGGCTGCGTACTTGTGAGAAAGCGCAGTTTTTTCACGGCCATCCGCAGTGCGCAGCACGTTTTCCGCCATTTGGGCCAGCGCGATCATAGGGCGCGCACCGCGTCCAGTACCTCTTCCACGTGACCGGCGACTTTCACCTTGCGCCAGATGCGGGCGATATTGCCGCTCGCATCGATCAGATAGGTGGCGCGTTCGATACCCATGGATTTTTTGCCGTACATATTCTTTTCGACCCAGACGCCATAGGCTTCGGTCACGGCCCCATCGATATCGGCCAGCAGGGGAACCGTCAGGGTATGTTTGGCCGCAAAACGGTCGTGTTTTGCCATTGTGTCGCGGGACACGCCAAAAACCACGGCACCGGCGTCGGCAAATGCTTCAAGATGTTCGGAGAAGCCTACGGCCTCCTTGGTGCAGCCCGGCGTGTCGTCACGGGGGTAGAAATACAAAACCACAGCCTTGCCCCGCAGATCGGAGAGCGAAATTTCGCCACCCCCCGTCACAGGAAGCGTAAAGTCTGGTGCAGGTTGGGAAATCTCTGGCATGGGTCACTTTCTTATGTATTGGAAGCCGTTGTCTGCGCTGTCATACTAGTCGGGCTTGGCGAAACTTAAACCCCAAGCCGCCCTAAAAAACGGACGCCCATGCCCAACACCAGCGCAGCCCCCCGCAGCCCCAAGCGGAGAAGACTTTGGCAAGCCACCAAATGGTCGCTGCTGGTTATTTCGCTGATTGTTGCCACCATCGCGGGGGCTGCCATCTATATGATCCGCAGCCCCATTGTCGTGCCGGAATGGCTCGAGACGCGCATCGAAGAGCGGTTTGCCAAAGATATGCCGCTTGCGCGGATCGGCTTTGGCGAGATGGTGCTGATCGTGGACGAAGGGTGGCGTCCGCGCGTTCGGCTGCGCGACGTGAATATCACCAACCCCCAAGGGGTTAGCTTTGCCGCCTTCCGTGAAGTGCGGGCCAGTTTTTCCATTCAGGGCCTGCTGGCGGGCGATGTGCAGCCGCGCGATATTGCGATGTCCGGGGTGGTGGCCAATCTGCGTCGCGATAAGGATGGCCGCGTCGCGCTGAGCGCGGCGAGCGGGACTGCCCCGGCAGAGCGGCGGGCGGCCACGATGCCGCAGTTGATCGGCCAGCTTGATACAGTGTTCGAGACGAAGGCGCTGTCGCGGCTGCGGTCGATAGAGCTGCGCGCCCTGACTTTGCGCTACACCGATCTGCAGTCCGACAGGATGTGGACGGTGGATGGCGGGCGGCTGTTGCTGGACCGCGAAGGCGATAACCTGCGGATGACGGCCGAGCTCGCCGTTTTGGGCGGGGGGGCGGATGTTGCCACGCTTTCCGCCAACTACAGCAGCAAAATCGGCGATACCGCGTCGCAGTTCGGCGTGAATTTCGATGGCGTGAGCGCGGGTGACATCGCGGTGCAGAACCCAGCGTTTGCTTGGTTGAAAGTCCTGCGCGCGTCTATCTCCGGTTCGGTGCGCAGCAGCCTTGACGAGGACGGCACCTTCGAGCCGCTGAACGCGACGCTGCAGATCGGGGCCGGTGTGGTTCAGCCTAATGAACGTGCTACGCCGATCCCCTTTGACGGGGCCCGCAGCTATTTCAGCTATGATCCAGATCAGCGTCTGCTGCGTTTTGACGAGCTTTCGGTCGAAAGCAAATGGGTGTCGGGCCGGATCGAGGGGGCCGCAAGTCTGGGTATTGATGACAGCGGTAAACTGGGCGAGCTGGTCGCACAGGTCCGTCTGCGCGATCTGGTGGCCGACCCTGCCGATATTTATGACGCCCCGGTTTCGATTGAGGGTGCCGACCTGGATGCCAAAATCACCTTCAACCCGTTTCACATGTCCGTCGGCCGTATGGATATCGTTGACGGGGGGACGACGTTGAATCTGTCGGGGGATTTGCGGGCGGGGCCGCAGGGGTGGCAAGTTGCGCTGGATGCGGGGTTGAACGCGTTGAAACCAGCGCGCCTGCTTGAGCTTTGGCCAGAAAACGTTAAGCCAAAGACCCGCAAGTGGGTGGACGAAAATATCTACGCCGGCGCGTTGAGCGATGTTGACCTTGCCTTTCGTTTGAAGCCAGGCGAGGCACCGCAAGCATACCTCGACTTTGATTTTCAGGGTGCCGAGGTTCGATTTTTGCGCACCATGCCGAATATCACCGACGGCAGCGGTCATGCGAGCCTTTCGCGCAATCGCTTTGTTGTCAGCGTGGATACCGGGGTGATCACACCGCCCGACGAGACGCCTGTGTCGGTGAACGGGTCGTCGTTCATCATGCCGGATGTAACGGTAAAGGACGGCCCGCCCGGCATAGTTCGGCTGCGCGCCGATGCGGACATCACGTCGGTCCTGGCGCTGTTGAACCGGCCCCCGTTGCAGGCGATGGACAAGGCCAATCTGCCGGTTGACGTCGTTGATGCACGGGCCCAGTTGGCGGGCACTTTGTCCTTTCCGATGAAAAAAGGCTCTGACCCGAAGCTGACGATCTTCGACATCAACGGAACGCTGGCGGAATTTCAAAGCGACCGTCTGGTCAAAGATCGCGCGCTGCGCGCCGACCAGCTGACATTGAACGCGTCCAACAGCGGCCTGACGATCAAGGGCGAGGGCGAGCTGGACGGCGTTCCCTTTGACGGCGAATGGTCCCAACCCTTCGGGAAGCCGGGCGCTGCGAGCAGTGTCAGGGCAGATATTGCGCTGAACGCCAAAACGCTCGAGACTTTCAAGATCGCGCTGCCCCCTGATACGATCGCAGGTGAAGGGCGGGCGTGGTTCGCGATGGATCTGGTCAAAGGCCAACCCCCTGATTTTTCTGTCACATCGGATCTGCGGGGTTTGCGCATCACCGTTCCACAGATCGGCTGGACCAAAGCCCGATCCCAGACGGGCACGTTGGAGATATCGGGGCGGCTTGGGCCGGTTCCAGACGTCGATACCTTGAAGATCAGCGCCGCGGGGCTGTCGGCGCAGGGAGATGTCACATTGCACCCAAGTGGTGCGTTGGACAGATTGCAATTTCACCGATTGCAGGTTGGGAACTGGCTGGATGTGCCTGTGGATCTGATCGGGCAGGGGGCAGGCCGCCCGGTGCAGGTGGTGGTGAAAGGCGGCCGTCTTGATTTGCGCACGGCGGAGCTCGGAAAAAGCAAGCCTAGCGGGATCGCGAGCCCGCCGATGTTGTTGTCGCTGGATCGATTGCAAGTCACGGATAAAATTACCCTGACAGGAATGCAGGGCGAATTTAACGTCGCGCGTGGCCTTGATGGACGGTTCACGGCAGCCTTGAACGGGGGCGCGCCGGTTTCTGGTCGCGTCGTACCCAAGGATGGTCGTAGCGCGGTGCAATTGACGGCAACCGATGCTGGTGGCGTTTTGAGGTCTGCCAACATTGCACAACAAGTCCACGGCGGCGCGCTTTCGTTGACCCTGGTACCCGCCGGATCGGGCGGGGCTTTCGACGGTCATGCAGAGATTAAAGACGTTCGTATCAAGGACGCCCCGACGATTGCAGCGCTGGTGAACGCGGTTTCCGTGGTCGGGCTGATCAACGAGCTGAACGGGGACGGGATATATTTTGACACGGTCGAAGCTGATTTTCGCCTGTCTTCCAATCGCGTCAACCTGACCCAAGCCAGCGCGACGGGGGCGTCGCTTGGGATTTCTATGGATGGGGTTTTTGCCACTGACACCGGCCAGATGGCGCTGCAGGGTGTGATCTCTCCTGTATATATGTTGAACGGAATAGCCAGTTTTCTGACCCGTAAGGGCGAGGGGCTTTTGGGTTTCAACTACTCTATCGGCGGTACGGTGCAGAGCCCGTCTGTCTCGGTGAACCCGCTGTCGGGGTTTGTGCCCGGTGCGATGCGGGATATTTTTCGCAGCGCCCCACGCACGACGCCCGCTCAGGATGGCAGGGCTGCCACCCCCGCGCCGCAAAAACCTGTTGCTCAACGCTTTGAGGGGCGCTAACGGGCGCGTATGAAACTCAGTGACTTCGATTTTGAACTGCCCGAGCATTTGATCGCGACGCGCCCTGCGGTCCCCCGTACGTCGGCCAAGATGCTGGTTGCGCAGGGGGATCATATGACTGACACGACTGTCGCCAATATCAGCGATTGGTTGCGTCCAGGGGATCGGCTGGTGCTGAATGACACAAGGGTCATTCCAGCGCGGTTGTCGGGGCTTCGCCGCCGGGACAGCGCACAGGGGCCGGTACACGCGCGTATCGAAGTAACCTTGCTGGAGCCACGGGGCGATGCGGATTGGACTGCATTGATCAAGCCGTTGAAAAAGCTCAAGATTGACGAGACGGTCGTCTTCAGCGCCGATCTTTCTGCCCGTTTGGTTGGCGTCGAGGATGGGCAGGGTCGACTGCGGTTCAACTGCAGCGGCGACGATTTTGACGCCGCGCTGAATGATGCCGGTGCGATGCCATTGCCGCCCTATATTGCGGGCAAGCGTCCGGCAGACGCGCAGGACATGACGGATTATCAAACCGTTTTTGCCAAGAATGCGGGCGCAGTGGCCGCGCCTACGGCGTCGCTCCATTTTGATCAGCCGCTTCTGGATCAGCTCGCCGAGATGGGGGTGCGCTTTAGCCACGTCACCTTGCATGTGGGCGCGGGGACGTTTCTGCCTGTGAAGGTCGATGACATTGCTGACCATAAAATGCACAGCGAGTGGGGGCAGGTGAGCGCGCAGGCAGCTGCCGAAATCTCCGCCACCAAAGCTGCTGGTGGGCGGGTCATACCCGTTGGGACCACTGCCTTGCGGCTGGTCGAGACCGCTGCGCGGTCCGGGAATATCCAACCCTGGGAAGGGGATACCGATATTTTCATTACCCCCGGTTTTGAATTCAATGTCGCAGACGCGTTGATGACGAATTTCCATCTTCCGAAGTCGACCCTTATGATGCTGGTTTCGGCATTGATGGGGCAGAAAACTATACAAAAGATTTACAATCACGCGATTGAATCGAATTATCGGTTTTTCTCCTATGGCGATGCGTCGCTGCTCTTTCCAAAGACGCAAATAAACGCCTGAATGTCGTTCGGGGGGGTGACACCTCTTGGGATCGCCGTCAGGGAGGGGGCTGATCGCGTTAAAGGATTCGTAAGATGTTTCAGGTACTGAGCAGCGCATGGGCGCTTTTGTTGGGCATGTGTTTGCTGATGGTGGGCAACGGCATGCAAGGTACGCTCTTGGGGATTCGCGGCGGGATCGAGGCATTTTCGACCTTCGAGATGTCGATCGTGATGTCGGCATATTTCGTGGGCTTTTTGGGCGGCTCGCGTATGGCACCGGGTATGATCCGGCGCGTCGGTCACGTGCGGGTCTTTGCGGCGCTGGCGTCGATGATCTCGGCTGTCATGATCCTTTATCCGACCTTCCCGAACGTCGCTGTCTGGTCGGTGGGCCGCGTGTTGATCGGCTTTTGTTTTTCCGCGGTTTACGTGACAGCGGAAAGCTGGCTCAACAACGCTGCGACGAACGAAAACCGGGGGCAGGCGCTGTCGTTGTATATGATCGTGCAAACCTTTGGCATCGTTATTGCGCAAGCGCTTTTGCTCACCGCGGACCCTTCAGGCTTTGTCCTGTTCGTTATTCCGTCAGTGCTGGTCAGCGTGGCAGTGACGCCGATTTTGCTGTCGATCAGCCCGACGCCCGCGTTTGACACCACCAAACCGATGAGCTTGCGCGAATTGGCCGGCTTCTCGCCCTTGGGGTGTGTCGGCATGTTCCTGTTGGGCGGGGTCTTTTCGGCGCAGTTCGGGATGGCATCTGTCTACGGTGCCGAAGCCGGGCTGACCGTGGCGCAGATTTCGATCTTCGTTGCGACGTTTTTCGTGGGTTCGGTGGTTTTGCAATATCCAATCGGCTGGGTTTCGGACCGGATGGACCGCCGTCTTCTGATTGTCATCACGTCCATCATTGGGGGTATCGGGTCTGTCATCGGCATGCTGCTGGGGCATAACTTTAGCGTGTTGCTGCTGACCGCCTTTGTCGTAGGTGGCATGTCTAACCCATTGTATTCGCTTCTTATTGCGCACACGAACGACTTCCTTGAACCCGAGGATATGGCCGCGGCATCTGGCGGCATGATCTTTATTAACGGGTTGGGCGCTATTCTGGGTCCGGTGATCACCGGCTGGATGATGGGCACCGCGCTTGGGCCGGGCGGGTTCTACCTGTTCACGGCGGTTCTGTTCTTTGCTTTGGCGGTCTATGCGTCTTACCGCGCGACGGTACGTCCGGCCATTCCTGCGGATGAAACGGGTAACTACATCCCGATTTACCCCGCTGCGACGACCGTCGCGGTCGAATTGGCGCAGGAATACGCAATCGAAAGCGAACAAACCGCCGAAGCGGAGCCGACCTAGACGTTTTGCTAATTCGTTACATCTTGTGTCTAATAAAACTAGAAAAGTTTGATCTTTTCTATGGTCAAAGGAGGCAAGGCTATGAAAATGCCTGAGGACGTACGTCGGTTCTGGCTGGAGGAAACTGGGCCTGCGGGATGGTATGCGGTGGATGACGACCTCGATGCCGCGATCCGGTCACAGTTTCTGGACACCTGGTCGCTCATCGGGACCCATCGGTTGGACCATTGGCTGACCGATGCAAAAGGCACTTTGGCCTATCTCATTCTGGCGGATCAGTTTCCGCGCAATATGTTTCGCGGGCAGGGGAAGGCGTTTTCGACCGATCTGCGGGCCTTGCGGGCGGCTCAAACCGCTGTGCGCAACGAATGGGATAGGCTCATCGCGCCGCCTGAACGGCAATTTTTTTACCTTCCGTTCATGCATTCAGAAAGTCTGACCGATCAGGATCATTGCGTGCGGCTGGTCTGTGACCGTATGCCCGAGGCCGAGGAGACGCTTCGGCATGCGCGCGCGCATAGAAAGGTGATCCGGCAATTCGGCAGATTTCCGTATCGCAACAACGCCTTGGGTCGGCAAAGCACCGCCGCGGAAACCGCTTATCTTGACGACGGGGGGTATGCCTATACGCTGCGGACACTCACGTAAGTGCGAGTCCGGCAGTTTGATCCTGGGTCGGAATTCTCCGAGTTGCTGACGCTCGCGAGATAGTTTACCACTAAACTAAATTTCAATACGTGCTGCGAGGTTGCATAATGGCTGCGAAATCCTTTGATCTGATCGTGATTGGTGCGGGGCCGGGGGGCTATGTTGCGGCCATCCGGGGCGCGCAACTGGGGCTTTCGGTCGCCATTGTAGAGCGTGAGCATCTAGGCGGCATTTGTCTTAACTGGGGCTGTATCCCGACCAAAGCGCTTTTGCGGTCGTCGGAAGTATTCCACCTGATGCAGCGCGCAAGCGAGTTTGGCCTGAAGGCAGAGAACATCGGCTATGATCTGGAGGCAGTTGTCAAACGGTCGCGCAAAGTTGCGGGGCAGTTGTCCGGCGGTATCGGGCATTTGATGAAAAAGAACAAAGTCTCGGTCTTCATGGGCGCGGCGACCTTAGCGGGCAAAGGTAAAGTGTCGGTTAAGTCGAAAGACGGGGAAGAGACGCTGACCGCCAAGAATATCGTACTGGCGACCGGTGCGCGGGCTCGCAACCTGCCAGGTCTGGAAGCAGACGGGAAACGCGTGTGGATGTACAAGGATGCCTTGCAGCCGCCCCATATGCCGAAAAAGCTGCTGGTGATCGGGTCTGGCGCGATCGGTATCGAATTCGCAAGCTTTTACAATACCTTGGGCGCAGACACGACTGTTGTCGAGGTGATGGATCGAATCCTTCCCGTCGAGGATGAAGAAATCAGCAAATTCGCGAAAAAGCAGTTCGAAAAACAGGGCATGAAGATCATGCAGAAGGCCGTTGTTAAACAACTGGACCGCGCTGATGACAAGGTGACTGCCCATATCGAAACGGGCGGCAAGGTGACCAAACATGAGTTTGACACGGTGATCTCCGCCGTGGGTATCGTTGGCAATGTCGAGGATCTTGGGCTGGAGGATCTGGGCGTGAAAATTGATCGGACCCATGTCGTGACCGATGAGTATTGCCGGACCGGCGTCGAGGGGCTGTATGCCATCGGTGACATCGCCGGTGCTCCTTGGTTGGCGCATAAAGCCTCGCACGAGGGGGTGATGGTCGCCGAATTGATCGCGGGTCAGCACGCGCACCCGGTCAAACCGGAATCCATCGCCGGCTGCACCTATTGTCACCCGCAGGTCGCATCCGTCGGGTATACGGAAGCCAAGGCGAAAGAGCTTGGCTTTGACGTTAAGGTGGGTCGCTTCCCCTTCATCGGGAATGGCAAGGCGATTGCCCTTGGCGAGCCCGAGGGGATGATCAAAACCGTCTTTGACGCTAAAACAGGCGAATTGCTTGGCGCGCATATGGTGGGTGCCGAGGTGACCGAGCTGATCCAGGGCTATGTCGTGGGGCGTCAGCTTGAGACGACCGAAGAAGACCTAATGAACACCGTCTTCCCGCACCCGACCTTGTCAGAAATGATGCATGAATCCGTGCTGGATGCTTACGGACGCGTTATCCATATGTAGCCTTTGCCCGCGCATAGCGGGGTCCGGATCTTTGCAACGCCCGGTGACAAATTCAATGTCGCCGGGCGTTTGCCGTCGTAATGGCAGCCCAAAATGCGCCGCGATAATGTCGTTCCCCTTGTGTTCTTATTTTTTCGTTGGAGAATCCGTAGCACGCACCTATGTACTAAGCGTTAACGGGGGTCCGATATGGCTGAGCTAAAGAACATCGAAGTGCGCGGCGCGCGCGAACACAATCTAAAGAACATCGACGTGGATATTCCGCGCGATAAGCTGGTTGTGATTACCGGGCTTTCCGGGTCGGGTAAATCGAGCCTCGCGTTCGATACGATCTATGCCGAAGGGCAGCGACGCTATGTGGAATCGCTCAGCGCCTATGCGCGGCAATTTCTTGATATGATGCAGAAACCCGACGTGGATCACATCAGCGGCCTGTCGCCAGCGATTTCGATTGAACAGAAGACCACGTCGAAAAACCCCCGCTCTACCGTGGGGACGGTCACCGAGATTTATGACTATATGCGCCTGCTTTTTGCGCGCGTCGGCACGCCCTATTCCCCTGCCACCGGCAAGCCGATCGAGGCGCAGCAGGTGCAGGATATGGTTGATCGCGTGATGACCATGCCCGAAGGCACGCGCGCCTATCTGCTGGCCCCGATCATTCGTGACCGGAAGGGCGAGTACCGCAAAGAGTTCCTTGAGCTGCGCAAGCAGGGCTTTCAGCGGGTAAAAGTGAACGGCGACTTTTACGAATTGGACGAGCCGCCCACGCTGGACAAGAAGTTCCGCCATGACATCGACGTGGTCGTCGACCGTATCGTGGTCCGCGAGGGGCTAGAGACACGCTTGGCGGATTCCCTGCGCACAGCGCTTGATCTGGCCGATGGGATCGCCGTGCTGGAAACCGCCCCGACCGAGGGCGAGCCCGAGCGTCATACCTTCAGCGAGAAATTCGCCTGTCCTGTCAGCGGCTTCACGATCCCCGAGATCGAGCCGCGTCTGTTTTCATTCAACGCTCCTTTTGGTGCCTGTCCGTCCTGTGATGGTCTGGGCAAGGAGTTGTTTTTTGATGAACGCCTTGTGGTGCCCGACCAGAACCTCAAGGTCTATGACGGTGCGCTGGCCCCGTGGCGCAAGGGTAAGTCCCCGTATTTCAAGCAAACGATCGAAGCCATCGCAAAACACTATCAATTTAGTGAAAATACGCGGTGGAAAGACCTGCCCGAGAAGGTGCAGCAAGTGTTCCTGCATGGCTCCGGCAAGGAAGAGATCAAGTTCCGCTATGACGAAGGCGGTCGTGTGTACGAGGTCAGCCGCGTGTTCGAAGGGGTGATCCCCAATATGGAGCGCCGCTACCGCGAGACGGATAGCAACTGGATCCGCGAAGAATTCGAACGCTACCAGAACAACCGCCCCTGTGGCACCTGCAACGGCTACCGGCTGCGGCCCGAAGCGCTTGCTGTCAAGATCGGCCCGTCGGATGGCGATAGCGATACGCTGCTGCATGCCGGACAAGTCGTTGAAATGTCGATCCGCGAAGCTTTTGACTGGTGCACCAAAGTGCCCGATTATCTGACCGTTCAGAAGAACGAAATCGCGCGCGCGATCCTCAAGGAAATTCGCGAACGTCTGGGATTCCTGAACAATGTCGGGTTGGAATATCTGACGCTGGCACGCTCTAGCGGGACGCTCAGCGGGGGGGAAAGCCAACGTATTCGGCTTGCGTCGCAGATCGGGTCGGGGCTGACAGGGGTGCTTTACGTGCTTGACGAACCGTCCATCGGGTTGCACCAGCGCGACAATGACCGCTTGCTCCAGACGCTGAAAAACCTGCGGGATCAGGGCAATACGGTCATCGTTGTTGAGCATGACGAAGAGGCGATCCGCGAGGCGGATTATGTCTTTGATATCGGGCCGGGGGCCGGTGTGCACGGCGGGCAAGTGGTCAGCCACGGGACATCGCAAGAGGTCGCCAATGATCCGAATTCGCTGACAGGGCAATACCTTACCGGCAAACGCGAGATCGCGGTGCCCGCCAAACGGCGCAAGGGGAACAAAAAGAAAATCCGCGTGGTCAAGGCGACGGGGAACAACCTCCAGAATGTCACGGTCGACTATCCACTGGGCAAATTCGTCTGCGTGACGGGTGTGTCAGGAGGTGGCAAATCGACCCTGACGATCGAGACCTTGTTCAAGACCGCGTCGATGAACCTGAACGGGGCGCGCCAGACGCCCGCGCCCTGCGAGACCATCAAGGGGCTGGAGCATCTGGACAAGGTGATCGACATTGACCAGCGCGCCATCGGGCGCACGCCGCGGTCGAACCCGGCGACCTATACCGGTGCCTTCACCCCGATCCGCGACTGGTTCGCCGGTCTGCCCGAAGCCAAGGCGCGCGGGTACAAGCCCGGGCGTTTCAGCTTTAACGTCAAGGGCGGGCGCTGCGAGGCCTGCCAGGGCGACGGTGTGATCAAGATCGAGATGCACTTCCTGCCGGATGTCTATGTCGAATGTGAAACCTGCAAAGGCCAGCGCTATAACCGCGAAACGCTTGAGGTGAAGTTCAAGGGCAAGTCCATCGCTGACGTGCTGGATATGACTGTCGAGGACGCGCAGAGCTTTTTTCAGGCGGTCCCCAGCATCCGCGAAAAAATGGATGCGCTCATGCGCGTGGGCCTAGGCTACATCAAGGTGGGTCAGCAGGCGACGACGCTGTCGGGCGGGGAGGCGCAGCGCGTCAAACTGTCGAAAGAGCTCAGCAAACGCTCTACGGGCCGGACGCTGTATATCCTGGATGAACCGACCACGGGTTTGCACTTTGAAGACGTGCGCAAACTGCTAGAGGTGCTGCACGAGCTGGTGGATCAGGGCAATACTGTGGTCGTCATTGAACACAACCTCGATGTCATCAAGACCGCGGACCATATCATCGACATTGGACCAGAAGGCGGTGATGGCGGCGGGCAGGTGGTCGCGACCGGCACGCCTGAACAGGTTGCCGAGGTCGAGGGGAGCTATACCGGCCACTACCTCAAACCGATGCTCGCCCCGCGTAAGGTTGCTGCCGAATAGAATTGCCAACACTGCGGTAGACATAAAAATGCCCCGTCCTACTCAGGCGGGGCATTGTTCATGAAATCTTGGGGTTTCGCGGCGCAGTTTAGTTTAGAAGGCGCGATGCCAGACCGATCAGCGCCAGTACGTCGTTGGTTTGCGGGTCCACGGCATAGACATAGCCGTCGTCCTGAACGTAGCGGTTGTAGCGGGTCAGCCCATGCCGGTGGGGCTGTTCGATCACGACGTAGCGCGTCAGCTTGTCGCCTTTGGCGTGGTGGTGCTTGTCATGCCCTTTGGCAAGATGACGCCCGTTGTCGCTGTGCTGCTTCTCGTGTTTCTTGATCGCCTTTTTGTATTCTTTAACAGCTTTCTTGTGCTGCTTTTGATGCTTTTTGTCATCGTGCTTATCATGCTTGGCCAAGATCACCTGTGGTGCCGCGACATCGTAATGCCCCGACGCGCCATAGGAGGCAGAGGCCGCCTGTACGGCCGGGCTGAAGGCCAGCACGGCGAAGGCGCTTGCGGCGAGGGTAAGGGTTTTCATGCTCGTTCTCCGTTACAGTGTCGATACAGTAACAAACGAACGGCGCGCGGGTTTCCGTCGCTGGGACGAGACGGCGGGAACCCGCTTGCTTTTCCTGTCAGCCGTTGCGGCCGCGGGTTTCGAAACGGGGCAGCATGGCGGAGAAATCCTTGCCGTTTCCGTCTTCGTTCTCGACGAATTGCGCATAGAGCGCGCGGGCCAGCTCTCCCATCGGGGTGTCTGCATCTGCCATCTCTGCTGCCTGCTGCGACAGCCCAAGATCCTTGAGCATCAGCTCCGCCGCGAAGCCCGGCGTATAGCCATTGTCTGCGGGCGAGGTGGGGCCAACACCGGGGGCAGGGCAATAGGCGTTCATCGACCAGCTGTAGCCCGACGAGGTGCTGACCACGTCGAACATCTTCTGCCGGTCCAGCCCCAGTTTATCGGCCAGTGCAAAGGCCTCGCAGGTGGCGATCATGGTGACGCCGAGGATCATGTTGTTGCAAATCTTCGCCGCTTGCCCCGCACCGGCATCGCCGCAATGCACCGCCTTTTGCCCCATGATGTCGAACAGGGGCTTGGCCTTGGCAAAGGCTTGCGTCGACCCGCCGGCCATAAAGGTCAGCGTGCCGCCAGATGCCCCGCCGATACCGCCCGACACGGGGGCGTCAACGGACATTATTCCTGCGTCTTCAGCGGCTTGCGCGGTGTTCTTCGCGCTTTCCACATCCACGGTGGAACAGTCGATGAACAACATGCCCTGCGTCATATGTGGGATTGCCTGCGCCGCCACTTGCCGCAGGATCGACCCGTTGGGCAGCATTGTGATCACCGCGTCCATGCCCGCCACGGCGGCTTCAAGGTTGTCTGCAACGCGCACGCCCTCTGCCGTGGTGCCCGCGACGTCAAAGCCCGTCACCTCGTGGCCCGCTTTGGCGAGGTTGGTCGCCATAGGCGCGCCCATGTTGCCCAGTCCGATAAATCCGATCTTCATGCTCATGTGGTTCTCTCCAGTGTCAGGGCGTCCTCGGCCAGCGGGCGCAGCATCTTGGCTGTCGCGGCAAGGGGGACGTTCATATCGGCATATTGCCAGTTGGGACTGCGGTCCTTGTCGATGATCGCCGCGCGGATCCCTTCAAGGAAGTCGCCATGCTCCATCGCGCGGAAGGTAAATCGGTATTCCATATCCAACGCCTTTTCGATGCTCAGCGAGGGGCCGCGCAGACGGTGGATGATCTCGATCGTGCAGGCCATCGCCAACGGGCTGCTGCGCCGCATTTTCTTGAGCGTGTCTGCGGCAAAATCGCTGTCGGATGCGCGCAGGGCGTTGAGGATATCCGCCAGCGTTTCGCCGCCAAAGAAGCTGTCAATCTCGGCCGCCTGCGCCTCTAGTGCAGAGGCGGGCGGCGTGGTGCTTGCGGTTTCCAGAATGGCCACATCGCCTGAATTCTCAAGCGCGGCGATTACGTCGGGCCAGTTTAACTCTGCGATGTAAGTGTCTGCAAAGCCGGCATAAATTGCATCTTCGCCCTTCATGCGTGACGCGGTTGTGCCCAGATATTCGCCCACCCGTCCGGGGGCCAGCGCCAGCATCAGGCTGCCGCCCACATCGGGCACCAGACCGATGCCACATTCCGGCATCGCGATCTGGCTGCTTTCCCCCACCACGCGGTGCGAGCCGTGACAGCCGATGCCAACACCGCCGCCCATGGTGAACCCCTGCAAGAAGGAGACGACGGGCTTGGTATAGGCGAAGATCTTGGCGTTCAGCCGGTATTCATCCGCCCAGAACTTGCGCCCGTAGGCGTAGTTGCCCTTGGTGCCCGTGGCGTAAAGTTCGGCGATGTCACCACCCGAGCAAAAGGCACGATCCCCTTCGGCGTCAAGGATGATCAGGTCAACGTTCGGGTCATGCTGCCAAGCGTCAAAGGCGTCTTCGATGGCCAGACACATGTCATAGGTCATGGCGTTCAGCGCTTGCGGGCGGGTGAGGGTGATCCGTCCCGCGCGCCCTGAAATACGGATGGAAATATCGGTCATCGGTTCTTCAGCATATCCCGCGCCACGATGACGCGCATGATTTCATTGGTGCCTTCAAGGATCTGGTGGACGCGCAGGTCACGCACCAGCTTTTCGATGCCGTAATCCGCCAGATAGCCATAGCCGCCGTGCAGTTGCAGACATTGATCGACGACCTTGCTGCCTGCCTCTGTCACGAACTTCTTGGCCATGGCGCAGAACTTGGTGGCATCCGGCGCGCCCGTGTCCAGCTTCCACGCGGCTTGCCGCAGGAAGACGCGGGCGGCTTGCAGTTCGATCTCCATCTCGGCGAGGCGGAATTGCAGACCCTGAAACTGGTCGATGGGTTTGCCGAATGCTTTACGCTCGCCCATATAGTTGAGCGTGGCGTTCAGCGCGGTCTGTGCAGCACCCAAGGAACAGGCGGCGATGTTCAAACGGCCGCCATCCAGCCCCATCATCGCATATTTGAAACCTTTTCCCTCTTCACCCACCAGATTTCCGGCAGGAATGTTGCAATCGTCAAACTGCACTTGGGACGTGGGTTGGCTGCGCCAGCCCATCTTATCCTCTAGCCCGCCAAAGGAAAGCCCCGCGGTCCCGTCTTCGACATAGACGGTGGACACGCCCGCGGCCCCCTCATCCGAGGTGCGCACCATCGCGACATAGGCGTCGGAATAGCCGCCGCCCGAGATGAACGCCTTGGTGCCGTTCAGGGTATAGCCTTCGTTCGTGCGGGTGCATTTCGTCTTGAGCGCCGCCGCGTCAGAGCCCGATCCGGGTTCCGTCAGACAATAGCTGAGCACGGTGTTCATGCTCAGGATGTCGGGCATGATCCGCGACTTGAGCTCGTCACTGGCAAAGCTGTCCAGCATCTTGGCGCACATGTTATGGATCGACAGAAAGGCCGCGACCGATGGGCAAGCCATGCTGAGGGCTTCGAACACCAGCGTCGCATCAAGCCGCGTCAGGCCAGATCCGCCCGCATCCTCGGACACGTAAAGCCCGCCAAAGCCCAGCTCTGCAATCTTGGGCCAAAGGTCTTTGGGGATTGTTTCGTCTTTCTCCCACTTCTGGGCGAAAGGGGCGATATGTTCCTGGCCAAAGCCATAGGCCATGTCGAAAATCGCGGTTTGCTCTTCTGAAAGTGCGAAATCCATAAACGGTGATCCCTCCCAAGACCGGTCGAATTGAACGTGTGTTTAATTGTAAGCATGCACGTGGGCGTCGCGCAAGCACCCTCCGGCGGGGGAGCCGCCGAAGGGCGAGGATGGGGCTTATTCCATCGGCTTGAAGTTGAACTCGCCGCCTTCTTTGATGCCCGAGGGCCAGCGCGAGGTCACGGTTTTGGTGCGTGTGTAAAATTTGAACGCATCCGGCCCGTGCTGGTTCAGGTCGCCAAAGACCGATTTCTTCCAGCCGCCAAAGGTGTGATAGGCGAGCGGCACGGGGATCGGCACGTTGATCCCGATCATGCCGACGTTGACGCGCGCTGCAAAGTCACGCGCCGCGTCGCCGTCACGGGTAAAGATCGCCGTGCCGTTGCCCATTTCGTGATCCATCGCAAGACCAAGCGCCTCTTCATAGGTTTTGGCGCGGACGGTGGACAGCACCGGGCCGAAGATCTCGTGCTTGTAGATGTCCATATCGGGGGTGACGTTGTCAAAGAGGTGCGGGCCGACAAAGAAGCCTTCCTCGTAGCCTTGCAGCTTAAAGTCGCGCCCGTCGACAACCAGCGTGGCCCCCTGATCGACGCCGGTCTGTACCAGCCGTTCGATGTTTGCCTTGGCAGCCGCGGTGACCACGGGGCCGTAATCGACGTCATTGCCCGAGGTATATGGCCCGACTTTCAGCTTCTCGATGCGCGGCACCAGCTTTTCGATCAAACGGTCGGCGGTTTCCTCGCCCACAGGCACAGCGACCGAGATCGCCATGCAGCGTTCGCCCGCCGCGCCATAGCCCGCGCCGATCAGCGCGTCCGCGGCCTGGTCCAGATCGGCGTCCGGCATGATGATCATGTGGTTCTTGGCGCCGCCAAAGCATTGGACGCGTTTGCCATTCGCGCAGCCCGTGCCGTAGATATATTCGGCGATGGGGGTTGAGCCGACAAAGCCCACCGATTGAATGACAGGGTGATGCAGGATCGCGTCAACCGCTTCCTTGTCGCCATTGACGACCTGAATGATACCTTTGGGCAGGCCCGCTTCTTCCAGCAGTTCGGCCAACATCAGGGGCACGGATGGATCACGCTCGGACGGTTTGAGGATGAAGGCGTTGCCGCAGACGATGGCGGGGGCGAACATCCACATCGGGATCATGGCGGGGAAGTTGAACGGCGTGATGCCTGCGGAGACGCCAAGGGGCTGACGCATGGAATACATGTCGATGCCGGGGCCCGCGCTGTCGGTGAAATCGCCTTTCAGCAGCTCGGGCGCACCGATGCAGTATTCGACCACTTCCAGACCGCGCTGCACGTCACCGGCGGCGTCGGGCAGGGTCTTGCCGTGTTCGCGGCTCAGCGCTTCGGCGAGCTTGTCCATATCGCGGTTCAGCAGGTCCACGAACTTCATCATGACCCGCGCCCGACGCTGGGGGTTTACCGCGGCCCATGCGGGTTGCGCGGCCATGGCGTACTTTACGGCCTGATCCAGCTCTGCCTCGCCAGCCAGCGGCACCTTGGCCTGCACTTCGCCGGTTGCGGGGTTGTACACGTCGGCAAAGCGGCCTGACGTGCCTTTGACGTGGGCACCGTTCAGGTAATGGGTCAACTCTTGCATGGAATGCTCCTTCTGTGCGTTTGGCGGCAGGTTAGGCTTGCAAAAAACAAAGCAAAAGAGGCATGGTGTCAAAATCGTTTTGCATTATTGCAAAGCCTTGCGCGGGCTGAAAGGGTAAGGTGGGGCGCTGCCCCCGTCCTTCGGACGTCCCCGGAGTTTACGGGCAAAATGAAGTCTGTGCAGAAAACGAAGCGTGAAAGGAGCCGTTGCTGATGATGGGAAACTGGGACGACCTACGGCTGTTTCTGGCCGTTGCGCGCGAGCAGAGCCTATCGGGCGCGGGGAAGCTGTTGCGGTTGGACCCCGCGACCTTGGGGCGACGCATGGCGCGGCTGGAAAAGACCATGCAGGCGGTATTATTCGTGAAATCGCCGTCGGGCTACGCGCTGACCGAGGCGGGCGTGCAGTTGCTGTCGCGCGCCGAAGCCGCGGAGCAGGCGATGCGGCAGGCCACGGCGGATGTGGTCGTGCCATCTGACCAATTGGCAGGGCAGATCAGGATCGGGGCACCGGACGGCTGCGCCAACTATCTACTGCCACAAGTCTGCGCCCGTTTGGTGGCGGATAATCCGGGGCTTGATATCCAGATCGTCGCCCTGCCGCGGGTGTTCAACCTGTCGCGGCGCGAGGCGGATATGGCGATCGGGGTCAGCGCGCCCACGGCGGGGCGGCTGGTTGTGCAGAAAATCGCCGACTACCAGCTGCATCTTGCCGCCGCCGATAGCTATCTTGCCGCACGTCCCGCGATCCGGACCGTTGCAGACCTGCAGGGGCACCGGTTGGTGGGGTATATCCCCGACATGATCTTTGATCGCGAGCTTGATTATCTAGCGGAGCTTGGCATGACGCGGGTGCCTCTGGCCTCTAATTCCGTGTCCGTTCAGGTGAATATGATCCGGCAAGGGGGCGGCGTCGGGATTGTGCATGATTTCTCGCTTCCTGCGACGCCGGGGGTGACGCGCATCCTGACCGGTGACGTGCATCTGAGCCGCGCCTTTTATTTGATTCGCCACGAAGACGACCGGCGCAATCTGCGTCTGAGCCGCTTTGCGGAAGCTCTGGCGCAGGGCGTCCGCGCCGAAGTGGCGAAACTGGAGGCAATTGCTTGACACGCAACAGTATTAAAGGGAACCTGACCTATAGGTAATATTCTTGCGAAGGGGCCGACCATGCTAGTTTCCCAAATCCTGAAAACCAAAGCGGATGACAGTGTTACGACGGTAAAACCGGGCACGCGTATCTCGCAGGCGGCGGCGATGTTGTCGGAAAAGCGGATCGGGACCCTGGTCGTGTCAGCGGACGGCAAAACGCCCGATGGTATCCTGTCGGAGCGTGACATCGTGCGCACCCTTGGTCGCGAGGGCGGCGGCTGTCTGGACGACACCGTAGAGGCGCTGATGACGAGCGATCTGATAACCTGCGCCAAGGATGAAACCGCGGATGATATCCTTGCCAAGATGACGCAAGGCCGCTTTCGCCACATGCCTGTTTTGGAGGATGGGGTTCTGATCGGCCTGATCTCTTTGGGGGATGTGGTCAAGGCCCGCCTGATGGAGCTTTCGATGGAGAAAGACGCCCTGGAGGGGATGATCAGGGGCCACTAGCCCACCGAAATTGGCGTTGCATCTTCGCGGTGTAAATGCTTGCTTGCACTTCGAATAACGACTTGAAATGACTGGACTCTCCCATGCGCGTAGGCCTTTACCCCGGCACCTTCGACCCTATTACTTTGGGTCACATCGACATTATCCGGCGGGCGGCGACGCTTGTTGATAAACTGGTGATCGGGGTCGCGATCAACCGCGATAAGGGGCCATTGTTCGAGCTGGAAGAACGTGTCGCCCAGATCGAAGAGGAATGCCGCAAGCTGAACCAGGAGACCGGGACAGAGATCGTGGTGCATCCCTTCGAGAACCTGCTGATCGATTGCGCCCATGATGTGGGGGCACAGATGATCATCCGCGGGCTGCGGGCCGTGGCGGATTTCGAGTACGAGTATCAGATGGTGGGGATGAACCGTAAGCTGGATGACAGCGTCGAGACGGTCTTCTTGATGGCAGAGGCCGAGCATCAGGCGATTGCCAGCCGGTTGGTCAAGGAAATCGCCCGGCTTGGCGGGGACGTCAGCAAATTTGTGACGCCCGCCGTCAATGCCGAGCTGTTAAAGCGTTTCTCGCAGTAACGATCAGAGGGTTTTCGCAACCTCGCGCGAGGTGTCGAGCATACGGTTCGAGAACCCCCATTCGTTGTCATACCAGCCCAGAACCCGCAGCTGTGTCCCGCTTTGGACAGAGGTCTGATCAAGGGCCACGACACAGGAATGTGAATCGTGGTTCAGGTCGATCGACACCAGAGGACGTTCAACCAGACCAAGGATGCCTTTCAGCGGGCCTTCGGCGGCGGTGCGCAGGGTGGCGTTGACCTCCTCCACCGTGGCTTCTTTCGACAGTTCGACCACCAGATCGACACAGGATACATTCGGTGTGGGCACGCGGATCGCGGTGCCGCCGATCAGCCCGTCAAGCTCGGGCAGCACTTTACCCAACGTCTTGGCCGCACCGGTGGTGGTGGGGATCATCGACAGCGCCGCGGCGCGGGCACGGTACAGGTCGCTGTGCGCCGTGTCATGCACCGGCTGGTCGCCGGTGTAGCTGTGGATTGTGGTCATATGGCCGTGCTTGATACCGAAGGCGTCATGCAGGGTCTTGGCCAGCGGTGCCATGCAGTTGGTGGTGCAGGAGGCGTTGCTCAGCACCGTGTCTTCGGCGGTGATCAGATCGTGGTTCACACCGTAGACGATTGTTTTCATGGCGTCTTTACCGGGGGCAGAGATGACGACCCGTTTCGATCCATTCGCCAGATGCTTGGCCGCCGCCTCGCGCGTGGTGAAGATGCCGGTGCATTCCAGCACGATATCCACATCGCCCCAAGGCAGGGCAGCGGGGTCGCGTTCTGCTGTCACGCGGATCGGGCCTTGGCCCACATCCATCGTGTTGTCGCCCAGGGTGACCGGACGGCCAAAGCGCCCGTGGACCGAGTCGAATTCGAACAGATGTGCGTTGGTTTCCAGCGGGGCGAGATCGTTGATCGCCACCACCTGCAAATCATCGTCGCCACGCTCCATCAGCGCGCGCAAAACATTACGACCGATACGGCCAAAGCCATTGATTGCCAATTTGGTAGCCATGGGGCGTCCTCCTGAATGTGATAGCGCTAACATCGACATTTATGACAAAGAGTCAACCTGTGCAGGGCAATATTGCGCCGGAAGCGATTGGAGGGAAGGGGCCGACTGTCGGATCAGCGCCAGAACGCCACCCATTCGATCAGGTCGACAAATTTCTTGGTCAGGAAAATCAGATGTTCGCTGCCATAGATCAACGCATCAATCCCCAGTGCGGTCAGCAATACAGCAGCGAGAGAGACAGCGATGGGGGTGTCCATGGGGGCGGTGGTCCTTGCCTGCGGGTGGCCCAGATATGACAGGGCAACCCGCGCGTCGCAAGTCTTAGCCCAGTTTGCCCATGGCAACGGCGACATCGGCCATACGGACAGAGAAGGCCCATTCGTTGTCATACCACGCCAGGACACGCACCAGACGGTTGCCAACGACCTTGGTCTGGTCGGGTGCGAAGATCGACGAATGTTCGGTGTGGTTGAAATCAACCGACACTTTCTGTTCCGCATCATAGGCAAAGACCCGCGACATCGGGCCGTTTGCAGCGGCGCGCATGGCCTCGTTGACCTCTTCAACCGTGACATCACGGCCTGCCATAAAGGTCAGGTCAACCGCGCTGACGTTTGGCGTTGGAACGCGCATGGCGGTGCCATCCAGCTTGCCTTTGAGCGCGGGCAGCACTTCGCCCAAGGCTTTCGCCGCACCGGTAGAGGTCGGGATGATCGCCATCGCAGCGGCGCGCGCGCGGTAAAGGTCTTCGTGGCGGCGGTCCAGCGTCGGCTGGTCGCCGGTATAGCTGTGCACGGTGGTCATGATGCCGCTTTCGATGCCGAACGCATCATGCAGCGCCTTGGCCATCGGGGCCAGACAGTTGGTGGTGCACGACCCGTTCGATACCATCGTGTCCGAGGCCTGCAATTCGCCGTCGTTCACACCATAGACCACAGTGCGGTCAACGTTCTTGCCCGGTGCCGACAGCAACACGCGTTTCGCGCCCTGATCCAGATGCACCTTTGCCAGCAGCCCGTCGTTGAACTTGCCCGTGCATTCCAGCACGACGTCGCACCCTTCCCAGTTCAGCTCGTTCATCTGGTAGGTCGACATAACCTCCATCTCTCCGCGCCCCAGATCCAGCGTGCCGTTGCCGACTTTGACGTCATTGGGAAAACGCCCGTGGACGGAATCGTATTTGATCAGATGTGCGGCAGTCTCCAGCGGGCCGGTCGCGTTGATGCGCACCACCTCGATGTCATCCCGGCCCGACGCCGCGATATGTGACAGGGTGCAGCGGCCGATGCGGCCAAATCCGTTGATACCGACTTTGATGGTCATGGGGGCGTCCTTTGGCAAAGATCTGGAACTTTGCCGGTTCTATATCTGGTGGTCGTGAACAGGGGAAAGGGCTAAAACCCCCTAATTTCCGTATGTTAGCGATAAATATTCGTGTTAGCGATAACCCTCAGATCGGCTTTGCCTTCTGCCTGCGCTGCGCTACCCTTACGCCAACAAATATGGAGAGACTGAATGAGCGGCCTATTAGCCCTGTTGGATGATGTAGCAGCGATTGCAAAAGTGGCCGCGGCCAGCGTGGATGATGTGTTCGGCCAGGCCGCCAAGGCCAGTGCCAAAGCCGCGGGTGCTGTGATCGACGACGCCGCCGTGACCCCGAAATACGTCAGCGGCTTCGAGGCCAACCGCGAGCTGCCGATCATCTGGCGCATCACCAAAGGGTCGCTGAAGAACAAGCTGGTCTTCTTGTTGCCCGCCGGTTTGCTGCTGTCGAATTTCGCGCCATGGTTGATCGCACCCTTGTTGATGTTGGGTGGAGCCTACCTGTGTTTTGAAGGCGCTGAGAAGATCGCCCATGCGCTTGGGGTTGGGGGAAAAGGCCACGAGGATCATCCCCCCGGTGCCGATGAAAAGGTGATCAAGGACCCTGCCAAGCTGGAAGAGCAAAAGGCCAAAGGCGCGATCAAGACCGACTTTATCCTCTCGGCCGAGATCATGACCATCGTGCTGTCAAACCTCGAGGTGTCAAATTTCTGGATGGAGGCAGGCGCTTTGGCCGCCGCCGCCGTGATCATCACGGTCGCGGTCTATGGCTCCGTCGCGCTAATTGTAAAGATGGATGATGTAGGGCTTTATATGGCCAAGAACGGCAATCTCGGCCTGACCCGTGGTCTGGGCCGCGGGATCGTGCGCGGCATGCCGTGGTTCCTCAAGGCGCTGACCATCATCGGGACGGCGGCCATGCTCTGGGTCGGCGGATCGATCATCGTGCACGGGATGGAAGAGCTTGGCTTCGGCGCGCTTGGCCACCTGATCCACGACTACGCCGTCGCTTTCGGCCATATGGTTCCGGTCGCGTATGAAGGTGCCGCCGAATGGATCGCCAAAGCCGCGATGGACGGTGTGTTTGGTCTGGCCCTTGGGCTGGTGCTGATCCCCGTCGGCGAAAAGATCATCACCCCGCTGTGGCGCGCGGTCTTCAACCGCAAGGATGCCGGCGCACACGCGTAAACGGGGCGTATATATGGGAGAGGAAGGGGCGCAGGTTGCGCCCCTTTTTTGTGGGGAGGTATTCGGGAACCAAGAAGTACGACCTGCGCGATCGCCGCTTTGCGGAGCTTCATCTAGAAGTTTGGAAGCGCTGTTTACTTTATTTCGGAGCGACCGACCTACAGGAATGCAAACATAGACAATAAATACCTCAAGTTACTATCGAGGGCTGTGTGCGTGAATTGTTAATACTAGCGTATAGATATTCATCAAAAATGAGAGGCAACCAATTGGACTTCAAAATTTTTATTGCCGGGGCTTTGGCATTGGCGGTAACCGCTTGTGCTACGACCGATGTGCAGCAATTGACTAAAACCAGCTTTAAAGTGTCGACGCGTGGTGCACCGGCTTGCGGTTCAGCTGGAACGAGGAACGTGGCGTTCCGCGCTGCAGCGGTAGAGGTTATCCGCCGCGGACATGACCTATTTGTCATCCAAGGTGATACCACTGGGTATGATGGGTGGTCCGGCGTGAATCAACAGGGTATGGTGGTTCAGTTGATCGATCCTCGGTCCCGTGAGGCGAAAAACGCGTTGTCGGCCAGGCAAACTCTAGGTGCTGACTGGCAAACGATTGTTAACGAAGGCGCTCCTGTTACCTGCACGACGTAATTAACCAAAAAGGGGGAGCAAAATGCTCCCCCCATTCTCGTCTCGCTAAACAGCTCAGATCACAGTAGCGCTTTGGCCTTGTCGGCGACGTTCTGCGGGGTGATGTCGAACTTTTCGAACAGCTCTTCCGCGGGCGCGGAGGCGCCGAAGCGGTCCATGCCGACGAAATCGGCCTTGTTCCACTTGCCACGCTCGCCGGTGAGCCAGCGGTCCCAGCCTTGGCGTACGGCGGCTTCGACGCCGACGCGGACGGGGCCGGCGGGGAGGACGCGGCGGCGGTAGGCTTCGTCTTGGGCGGCGAACAGCTCCATGCAGGGCATGGACACGACGCGTGTGCCGATGCCTTCGGCTTGCAGCAGGTCACGGGCTTTCAGCGCGATCTCGACTTCAGAGCCGGTGGCGATCAGGATGACCTGACGTTTGCCTTCGGCGTCCGCCAGAACATAGGCCCCCTGTTCGGTGAGGTTCTTGTTCTTGTGCTCAAGCCGCACGGTGGGCAGGCCCTGACGGGTCAGCGACAGCACGGACGGTGTCTTTTTGCTGCTCAGCGCGATTTCCCAGGCCTCGGCGGTTTCAACCGTGTCAGCGGGGCGGAACACATAGGTGTTGGGTGTCGCGCGGCTGATGGCCAGATGTTCAACGGGTTGATGCGTCGGGCCGTCTTCGCCCAAGCCGATGCTGTCGTGGGTCATGACAAACACGCTTGGCACCTGCATCAGCGCGGCGAGGCGCATGGCGGGGCGGGCGTAGTCGGTGAAACACATGAAGGTGCCGCCGTAGGGGCGGATACCGCCGTGCAACGCCATGCCGTTCATCGCGGCGGCCATGCCGTGTTCGCGGATCCCCCAGTAGACGTAGCGCCCACCACGGTTATCCACATCAAACACGCCCAGATCAGCGGTCTTTGTGTTGTTCGAACCGGTCAGGTCAGCCGAGCCGCCCACGGTTTCGGTATAGAGCGGGTTCAACACCTCCAGCGTCTTTTCGCTGCTGGCGCGGGTGGCCAGTTTCGGCGCATTTTCCGACGTCTGCTTTTTGAACGCCTTGATCGTCGCGCTCAGCTTCTTGGGGGCGTCACCGGCCAGCGCGCGGTTGAACTCTTCACGCTTTGTGCGCGACATGGCGTCGAAACGCTCTTCCCAGGCGCGGCGGTCGTCTGCGCCGCGTTTGCCGATCTCTTCCCAGGCGGATTTCACGTCGGCGGGGACTTCGAACGGGCCGGTTGTCCAGCCATAGGCGGCTTTGGCGGCGGCCATCTGGTCCGCATCGGTCAGCGCGCCGTGACCTTTCGAGGTATCCTGCGCGGCATGTCCAAGCGCGATATGCGTCTTGCAGGCGATCATCGTGGGCAGATCGGATTTGCGCGCCTCGGTCAGGGCGGCGTCGATCTCGTCGGGGTTGTGGCCGTCGATTTCGATGACGTGCCAGTCAGCCGCCTTGAACCGCGCGACCTGATCCACTTTGTCGGACAGCGATACCGGCCCGTCGATGGTGATGTCGTTGTTGTCCCACATCACGATCAGTTTGCTCAGCTTGTGGCGGCCCGCAAGGGCAATCGCCTCGTGGCTGATGCCTTCCATCAGGCAGCCGTCGCCCGCGATCACATAGGTGAAGTGGTCGACGATCTTTTTGCCGTATTGCGCGCGCTGGATTTCCTCGGCCATGGCAAAGCCGACAGAGTTCGCGATCCCCTGACCCAGCGGGCCGGTGGTGGTTTCAATCGCGTCGGCCAGGAAGTTTTCAGGGTGGCCCGCGGTGCGTGCGCCCATCTGGCGGAAGTTCTTGATCTCTTCGAGGGGGAATTGCTCGTAGCCGGTCAGGTGCAGCAGCGAATAGATCAGCATGGACCCGTGGCCGGCCGACAGGATAAACCGGTCGCGGTCAGGCCACAGCGGGTTGGACGCGTCGAACTTCAGGTGCTTTTCAAACAAGACAGTGGCGACATCCGCCATGCCCATCGGCATGCCCGAGTGGCCGGAATTGGCGGCGGCGACAGCGTCCAGCGTCAGGGCGCGAATGGCGGTCGCTTTGGACCAATGGGCGGGATGGGCTTTGGCGAGGGCGTTCAGATCCACGGTGCAAGCTTCCTTATAAGGGGGAAAAGGGATTGCGCGGATCAATACCAGCCACCCCGCAAAGATCAAGGCCCAGAGGGCATCGCCTGCAGCAGAGCTTTTCCGCCGGGCCAAGGCATTGTTCTTAAAGGGGCAGTATTCCGCCTTTGGTTTCGGTAGGATCAGCGGAAACCACGTTGACCAGCGATTCGATGGTTGGCAAACTGCATTTTACGACTGACATACGACGTTTTACGAGGAACCCTGCGATGAGCGACATAGAACACTTGCAAGGCCGTATTCTGGCGGCGCTTGAAAGGGCATCGCGCGGAGCTGACAAACTGGCCGTCGCGAAGGCGGAGGTCCCCGATCTTTCGGAAGAACTGGCGCAGGAACGCGCTGTCAACGCAGAGCTTTCTGAACAGGTCACTGCCCTGAAAAAGCGGCTGGAAGATGAAACCGCGCATCTGCGGGCTGAACTGGCCACAGCACAGGCGCGCAACAACAGTGCGTCCGCGGCACAGGCCCAGACCGAGAAGCTTGATCTGGAAATCCAGCGGGTGCGCCGCGCCAATGCGCAGCTGGCCGATGCCTGCGCTGCGCTGCGCGAAGCCAATGCCGAAGGGGTGGGGGACGCCGATCTGATCAATGCCGCCTTGCAGGCAGAGCTTGACGCGCTGCATGCCGCCCGTCGCGCCGATGTGGCAGAGGCGGACGCGATCCTCTCTGTTCTTACCCCGCTTGTTCCCACTGCCGAGGAGTCTGCCTGATGCCCGAAGTTTCCATCTCTATCGGCGGTCGCCAATTCGAAGTTTCCTGCCAGGAGGGCGAGGAAGACTACCTGCACGCCGCAGCCAAGATGCTCGACGATGAAGCGCAGGTGTTGTCGGATCAGGTGGGCCGGATGCCCGAAGCGCGGATGTTGTTGATGGCGGGCCTGCTGCTTGCCGATAAAACCGCCAGCGTCGAGGATAAGATCAAGGAAGCCCGCGCCGAACTGGCAGAGCGTGACGCGGAACTTGCAAGCCTGCGCAATGTCGTGGTGGAGCCCGAGCGGATCGAGGTGCCTGTCATCCCGCAAAGCGTCACCGACAGTCTTGCCGAAATGGCTGCCCGCGCCGAAGCCTTGGCGAGCGAGATCGAAGATAAGGCTCAAGACGGGGCCCGAGACAAGGCCCAAGACGGGGCCCAGTGACCCTGCCGCGCGCTATCACATGCAGTGCCGCGGCGGCGTGGTGGATCGGGGCGGGCGGCGCTTTGGCGCAGGCCATGCCGGTCACTGCCACCTATATCTGCGACCGCGGGGTCGAGGTGCCGGTTTCCTATACCACCCCCGATCAGGGGGAGGCGACCGCTGTGCTTTATGTGGAAAACCGCATGGTTACGCTGGTCCGGACCCGCGCGGCATCAGGGGCGCGCTATGCATGGCCCTCGGACGGTTCTGGCTATGTCTGGTGGACCAAGGGGGACGCCGCGACGCTATTCTGGCATGATGCGGCGGCGGATGAGGATGTCACGCTCTACGCGGCGTGTCAGGCGCAGTAACGCGTTCTATACAGGGCGCGCGCCGGTTTGCGTGGCGCGGTTCGGGTGCCCCTTGATCCAAGGCGCACCCGTTTTTTGTCAGCCGACCGTTAGCCGTTAGCTTCGCGGATCTTGTCAGCGGCTTCTTTGTCAAAGGCGACGCCGTTGTCTTCCAGCAGCGTGTCCAGCTCGCCCGACAGCATCATTTCGGTGATGATGTCACAGCCGCCGACGAATTCGCCTTTGACGTAAAGCTGCGGGATGGTGGGCCAGTCAGAGAAATCCTTGATCCCCTGACGCAGCTCTTCGTCGGCCAATACGTTCACATCGGTGTAGTCGACATTCATATAGTTCAACACGCCCGCCACACGGGACGAGAACCCGCACTGCGGCATCGTCTTGTTGCCCTTCATGAACAGCACAACATTGTTGGCGGTGATGGTTTCCTGAATTTGCGTCTTTGCGTCGGTCATTTCGATTTGTCCTTTGGTATAAAGCGTTTCGCGTATTCTTGAGGGTCGCGGGGGATGCGGTAGTTGGTCTGATGTCCGCCGCCGCCGCCACCCGAATGATAGGTCGCGTCAATTTCGTGATAGCCCTTGCCCGGCTTTGACCCGCGTTCGGTATCGCGTGTGTGTTTCAGCGCCTGTAGGCCGCGCAGAACCGCCACGATCAGCACCAAGACGCTGAGGATCAGGACCAGGATCGGGTCCACCGGATCAATCCGGCGCTTTGGTTGTCAGCGCCAGCGCGTGCAAATCGCCGTTCGATCCATCCATCCGGCCCTTGAGCGCGGCATAGACGGCACGCTGCTGTTGCACACGGTTCTGGCCACGGAAACTTTCGTCAATGATCATCGCGGCCATATGCACGCCGTCATTGCCTTCGACGGTGATCTTGGCGTTTGGAAAGGTCTCGCGCAGCAGGTCTTCGATTTCGCGGGCTTGCATGGGCATGTGTGGGGCGCTCCGTCTGGCATGTCATTGCCCAAGATGTAGTAGTGTGCAGGGCGGCGTGCAAGTTATCTCCCTGTTATCTCATTGAGCGGGGGCATGGGACGCCCTACATAAGAACAGTCGCCGCCGCGACAAGGTAAGGAGACCACCCGCCATGGAGATTTTCGAGAACGCACCGGAACGCGCCTATGCATGGGCACAAGCGGGCCGAGGTGCCGCGCTGGCCACGGTGGTAGAGACATGGGGCTCTGCCCCGCGACGGGTTGGCGCGCAGCTGGCCATCGCCGCAGATGGCGAGATGCAGGGCTCTGTCTCGGGCGGGTGTGTCGAGGGGGCCGTGGTCGTCGAAGCGCTTGAGGCGATCGAGGACGGCACGCCGCGGTTGCTGGAATATGGCGTCAGTGATGGCGACGCCTTTGCCGTGGGGCTGGCCTGCGGCGGAAAGATTCGCGTGTTGGTCGAACCTGTGGGCGCAAAGGCGATGCCGTTTGACGTTCTGGGCGACCTCGTCCGCGCTCGCGCCGCGCGCCAGCCCGTGGCCTATCAGGTGCCCCTGTCGGGCGGGGTGGGGCGCTTGGTCACGGGCGGCTATGCAGACCGCTTTCGCATGGACCGTTCCGGCGTTGAAGAGGATGGCGATACATTTGTCGCGATCCACAACCCGCCGCTGCGGCTGGTGATCGTCGGGGCGGTACATATCGCGCAAGCCTTGGTGCCCATGGCGCAGGTCGCGGGCTTTGACGCCGTGGTCATCGACCCGCGCGAGGCGTTTGGATCGCAAGCGCGTTTTCCCGATGCACAGGTGATCAACGACTGGCCGGACGCGGCGATGGACACTGTCGGCGTCGATACCCGCAGCGCCGTTGTGCTGCTGACCCATGACCCCAAACTGGACGACCCCGCGCTGCATGTAGCGCTTCGGTCCGACGCCTTCTATATCGGGGCGCTCGGATCGAAACGCACCCATGCCTCCCGCGTGGCACGGCTGGAAGAGGCGGGCTTTACCGCCGCCGACATCGCGCGCATCAACGGCCCCGTCGGGCTGGACATCGGGGCCGCCAGCCCGCCCGAGATCGCGGTGTCGATCCTGTCGCAGATGATCCAAGCCCTGAGAAAACCGTGAAGTTCGGCCCCATCGACACGGCGCAGGCCGAGGGTGCCGTGCTGGCCCATTCCATCGCATTGCCCTCGGGCCGTTTGCGCAAGGGGTTACGGCTAGAGCCCGCCCATCTTGCCGAGCTTCGGGCAGAGGGCATCGACAGCATCATTGTGGCGCAGCTCGCGTCAGGGGATGTGGATGAAAACACCGCCGCGGCACAAGTGGCGCAGGCCGTGCTGGCGGCGCATCCCCATCTGACGATGACGCGCGCCTTTACCGGCCGCGTGAACCTGCTGGCCGATGGGCCGGGGGTGGCGCTGCTGGATGTGGGCGCGCTTGAAGCGTTGAACGCCGTGCACCCGATGATCACGCTGGCCACGGTCCCGCCGTTCCAGCAGATGGCAGCGGGGGGCATGGTGGCGACGATCAAGATTATCTCTTACGCCGTCGCGCAAAGCGATCTTGCTGCCGCCTGTGATGCCGGACGCGGCGCGATCCGGTTGGTGCCACCGCAAATCAAGGACGCGACGCTGATCATCACCGAGATTGACGGCGGCGCGGGCGACAAGGGGAAAAAGGCCATCGCAGACCGGCTTTCTGCGCTGGATGTGGATCTGAAAAAAGTCGTCATGGTCCCGCATGAGGTCACCGCCCTGCGCGATGCCATTGCGGCGGCTGATACGGCGCTGACGCTGATCCTCACCGGCTCTGCCACCTCTGACATTGATGACGTGGCCCCGCAGGCCCTGCGCACCGCGGGCGGAGAGGTCTCGCGCTTTGGCATGCCGGTTGATCCGGGCAATCTGCTGTTTCTGGGGCAGATGGGCGATACGCCGGTGATCGGCCTGCCGGGCTGCGCGCGCTCTCCTGCGTTGAATGGGGCGGATTGGGTGCTGTCGCGGGTGATCTGCGGCATAGAGGTATCCCCGCGCGATATCGCCCGCATGGGGGTGGGTGGCCTGCTGAAAGAGATCGCCACCCGTCCGCAACCAAGACGCGGCTGACCGACCCTGACGCAATGCCCGTCGCCGCGCCGCACCCGCGAAGTTCAACCCATGCGAAAAATTTCTGTTCTCAACGCCCCTTTGGCGTGCTTAACTCGACCCAACACATGACATAAAACGGGAGGAACATCATGACCGAGGTCAAAATGACCGTGAACGGCAAACCTGCATCCGGTGCCGTCGAAGGGCGCACGTTGCTGGCGTCATTCCTGCGCGAAAACCTGAGCCTGACCGGCACGCATATCGGCTGCGACACCAGCCAGTGCGGGGCCTGCGTGGTGCATGTCAACGGCGAGGCGGTCAAGGCCTGCACCATGCTCGCGGTCGAAGCGGACGGGGCCGAGGTCAAGACGATCGAATCCATGGCCAACCCCGATGGATCGCTGACAGTGATCCAACAGGCTTTTCAGGACCACCACGGGTTGCAATGCGGCTTTTGTACACCGGGCATGATCATGTCCGCCTCGGCGCTGCTGAAAGACAACCCCAAGCCGACCGAGGCAGAGGTCCGGCATTATCTGGACGGCAATATCTGCCGCTGCACCGGTTACCATAACATCGTCAAAGCGATCATGGCCGCATCCGGTCAGGACGTCAGCGCGCTGGCTGCCGAATAACCACCGTGCGACGTGCGGCCCTGTTGATGCAGGGGCGGGAGGACACGGCGCACCCATTCTGAAAACCGCGCTTTCCCACGCAAACGGGGAACCGCAGCAACCCATAGATTGACGACATAAGAATAAAGCCAAACGCAAAAGCCACATACGACGGTGCGGACCCGATCCGTGCCCCATAGGGAGGAATTGACCATGCCAAAGGACGGCGGAATTGGTGCCAGCAGCAAGCGGCGCGAGGATATCCGGTTTTTGACCGGTGAGGGGAATTATACCGACGATATCAACCTGCACGGACAGGCGCATGTGTTCTTTCTGCGCTCGGATATCGCCCATGGGGTGCTGAATTCGGTCGATACATCGGCGGCGGAAGGGATGCCGGGGGTCGTGAAGATCTTTACCGGTGCCGATTTCGCCGAGGTCGGGTCGATCCCCTGCGGCTGGCAGGTCACGGACAAGCATGGCGCGCCCATGCAAGAGCCGCGCCACCCCGTGCTGGCCGAAGGCAAGGTCCGCCACGTGGGCGAACCGATTGCGGCTGTCGTGGCGGAAACCCTGTCGCAGGCCCGCGATGCGGCAGAGGCGATCGTCGTTGACATCACCGATCTACCCGCCGTCGTCGATATGAAGCAGGCCGTGCAGGAAGACGCGCCCAAGGTTCATGACGATCTGACCTCGAACCTCTGCTACGATTGGGGCTTTGTCGAAGAGAACAAAGCTGCCGTGGACAAGGCCTTTGACGAAGCAGCCCATGTCACCACGCTGGAACTGGTCAACAACCGTTTGGTCGCCAACCCGATGGAGCCGCGCGTCGCCGTTGGCGACTATGCACGCGGGACAGGGGATCATACGCTTTACACCACCAGCCAGAACCCTCATGTGATCCGCCTGCTGATGGGGGCCTTTGTTCTGGGCATCCCCGAACACAAGCTGCGCGTCGTGGCCCCCGATGTGGGCGGCGGTTTCGGCACCAAGATTTTCCACTATCAGGAAGAGGCGTTCTGCACCTTTGCCGCCAAAGCCTGTAACCGTCCGGTGAAATGGACCTCCAGCCGGTCCGAGGCCTTCATGTCCGACGCCCACGGGCGCGACCATGTGACCAAGATCCAGATGGCGCTGGACGCAGACAATAACTTTACCGCGCTGCGCACGGACACTTACGCGAATATGGGGGCTTATCTGTCGACCTTCGCGCCGTCGGTGCCCACATGGCTGCACGGTACCTTGATGGCGGGCAACTACAAGACGCCGCTCATCTATGTGAACGTAAAGGCCGTGTTTACCAATACCGTGCCCGTCGATGCCTATCGCGGCGCGGGCCGGCCAGAAGCGACTTATCAGCTGGAACGGCTGGTGGATAAATGCGCCCATGAGCTTGGGGTCGACCCGATTGCCTTGCGGCGACAGAATTTCATCACCGAATTCCCCTATGCCACGCCGGTCGCGGTGGAATATGACACGGGCGATTATGTGGCCACGATGGACAAGCTTGAAGAGATCGCCGATTTCGCCGGTTTCGACGCGCGCCGCAAGGAAAGCGAGGCCAAGGGCAAGCTGCGTGGGTTCGGCGTGAACTGCTATATCGAGGCGTGCGGCATCGCGCCCTCGAACCTTGTGGGGCAGCTTGGCGCGCGGGCGGGTCTGTATGAATCCGCCACCGTGCGGGTCAATGCCACGGGCGGTCTGGTCGTGATGACCGGCAGCCACAGCCACGGGCAGGGGCATGAAACCGCCTTCCCGCAGGTGATCGCCGAGATGATCGGTATCCCCGAAGAGATGGTCGAGATCGTGCATGGCGACACGGCCAACACCCCGATGGGGATGGGGACCTACGGCTCGCGCTCCCTTGCGGTTGGCGGGTCGGCCATGGTCCGCGCCACAGAAAAGATCATCGCCAAGGCCACCAAGATCGCGTCGCACCTGCTGGAAGCCTCGGAAGGGGATATCGAGCTGAAAGACGGGGCCTTTACCGTGGCAGGAACGGATAAATCCGTTGCTTGGGGGGATGTGACGCTGGCCGCCTATGTGCCGCACAACTATCCGCTGGAGGATATCGAGCCCGGTCTGGAAGAGACGGCTTTCTACGATCCCTCGAACTTTACCTATCCGTCCGGTGCCTATGCCTGCGAGGTCGAGTTGGACCCCGAAACCGGCCATGTCACCATTGACCGTTTTGCGGCGGCGGATGACTTTGGCAATATCGTCAACCCGATGATCGTCAGCGGTCAGGTCCACGGCGGGATCGCGCAAGGCATCGGGCAAGCGCTGATGGAGAATTGCGCCTATGACAGCGACGGTCAGTTGCTCAGCGCGTCCTACATGGATTACGCGATGCCACGGGCCAGCGATCTGCCGTTCTATACCGTTGACCATTCGTGCCAGACGCCCTGTACGCACAACCCCCTGGGCGTGAAAGGCTGCGGTGAGGCAGGGGCCATCGGGTCGCCGCCTGCGGTGGTGAATGCGGTGTTGGACGCCATGCGATCGGGCGGTAAGGATGTCGGGCATATCGACATGCCTGTCACACCGGCGCGGGTTTGGGCGGCGATGAACGGATAAGAGGATGAGACAAGGCGGGGGGCTGCCCCTTCGCGCTGTGGCGCGAAAAAAATAGGTACAGCGGGGGCCAGCCCCCGCGCCCCCGGAGTTTATTGGCAAAATGAAGAGCGGCGCAGAGGCCAAGGCCCGCTCTGAGATTGGAAGGACGCAAGATGTATGATTTTGATGTAGTGAAACCCGCGACAGTGGCCGAGGCGGTCTCGGCATTGGGGCAGGACGAGGCGCAACCGCTGAGCGGCGGGCAAACGCTGATCCCCACGCTGAAGGCGCGCTTGGCGATGCCGTCGGTTCTGGTGTCGCTGAGCGGGATCGAGGACATGCGCGGTGTGCGTATGGGCGATGACGGTCGCCTGTGTATCGGTGGGGGCACCGTACATGCGACCGTCGCCAAAGAGGCAGAGGCGCATTACCCCGGGTTGGCAAGTCTGGCCGCGCGGATCGGAGATCCGGCCGTGCGCAACCGTGGCACCATCGGCGGATCGGTCGCGAATAACGACCCCTCGGCCTGTTATCCGGCAGGGGTGCTTGCCAGCGGTGCGACGATCGTGACCAACGCGCGCGAGATCGCGGCGGATGATTTCTTTGAGGGGATGTTCGCCACTGCTCTGGACGAGGGCGAGATCATCACCGAAGTGCGTTTCCCGATCCCCGAGAAGGCGCATTACGAGAAATTCATCCAACCTGCCTCGCGCTTCCCGCTGGTGGCCGTTTTCGTGGCAAAATTCGCTGACGGTGTGCGGGTCGCGGTGACGGGGGCGTCGGAGGATGGCGTCTTCCGGTGGAGCGATGCAGAAGCCGCACTGAGCGGGAAGTTTGCCGTGGATGCCCTGTCGGGGTTGAGCCTGCCCGGTGACGGCATGATCAGCGATCTGCACGGCAGTGGTGACTACCGTGCGCATCTGGTTGCTGTGATGACAAAACGGGCAGTTGCCGCGCTGACCTAAGCCACTCGATACTCTAATGAAAATCGCCCCTTGGGAAACCTTGGGGCGGTTTTTTGCTGTGTGGATGATTATCACTTGCGCAGAGTTGGGAACGATTTTGCAGCACCGGTGTTGTGCCGTAACGCTGCCCGAACGGCGTCCATAACCCCGTGAGGATTAGGAATGTATAAACTTTTGAAATCGACGACCTCTTTGACCATGTGTTTGGCGCTGGCTTTGCCCACAGGTGGTTTTGCCCAGACAACAGAAAGCTGCGTGGCCGAAGGGGAGCAAACCGTGTTCCCATGCGTGCTGCCTGACGGCAGTGTCGTGGCCGATGCGGATCAGATGATGACCTTGCGTGCCGACGGCGATCTGGCGCAGGCCCTTGGTCTTGAGGCGGAAGCCCAGACCGAAGCGCAAGCCGAGCCCGATGCAGAAGCCGCCGCTGAAACCGTAGACGCCGCGGAAGAGCAGGCTGCCGCCGCCGCCGAGGCCGAAGCCGCTGCCACCGCAGAAGCCCAAGCCGCCGCGGAAGAGCAAGCCGCTGCCGACGCAGAGGCCGCCGCCGCTGCCGCTGAAGCAGAAGCTGCTGAGGCGCAAGCTGCAGCCGATGCAGAAGCCGCCGCCGCCGCACAGGCCGCTGAACAAGAGGCCGCCGAAGCTCAGGCCGCTGCCGACGCGCAAGCCGCCGAGGCCGAGGAAGCTGCTGCCGCCGAAGCGCAGGCCGAAGCAGAGCGTGAGGATGCGGTCGCTGCACAGATCGCCGCAGACGCTGAAGCCAAGGCTGCAGCCGAAGCCGAGGCAGATCAAGACGCCGCTGCGGCTGCCGAAACTTCGGAAAGCCCTGAAGCGCAGTCTGCCGAGACACAGGCAGATACCCCTGCCGCTGAGAGCGATGCTGGCGTAGAGGCAGAGGCGCAAGCTCAGGCAGAGCCGACAGAGACTGAGTCGACCGAAGAAACCCAAGCCGAGACCGACGTGCCGGCAGACAGCTCTTCCGACACTGAAACTCAGGCGGAGGCCGAAACCCAGCAGCAAACGGAAGAGCAGATCGCCGCTGATCTTGCTGCCGAACAGGCTGCGGAAGAGGCCCGTCAGGAACAGCGCGCCGCTGATGCAGCCGCTGCTGCCGAAGCCGCTGCCGCTGCTGACAGCGGTGAAGCCAAGGCCGATGTTGTGGTAGAAGAGATCACCGAAGAAGACACGCGCGCGTCGAATGAAGAATTTTCGACGGCCGTCACCGGTGACACCTCTGCCGAAGCCAATACGCAAGCCAAAAAGGATGACGACGACGGGCTGAGCAAGTTCGAGAAGGCCTTGCTTGTCGGCATCGGTGCTGTGGCTGTCGGGTCGATCCTGAACAACGGCTCTAAGGTCGTGAGCAACTCGGGTGACCGTCTGGTTGTTGAAGATCCGAATGGGGATCTGCGCGTTTTGAAAGACGATGATGCGCTTGTGCGTCAGGCCGGTGACGAAGTCCGCCGCGAGACGTTCAACGACGGTTCTTCGCGTACCACTGTGATCAAGCCTAACGGCAGCAAGATCGTGACCATTCTGGGTCGGGACGGCACCGTATTGCGCCGGATCAACGTCGATCCGCAGGGCAATGAATATGTGCTGTTCGATGACACCCAAGCCGAAGAGCGTATCGTGGTGAACGAGCTGCCTCAGGTCCGTCCGCAAGCCAATACGCTGGCCAGCCAGCAGAACGAGGAAGCGCTGCGTGCCGCGTTGCAAACGCAGTTGCGTGGCGATCAGGCCCAGCGGTATTCGCTGCGTCAGGTGCGTGATGTCCGTCAGGTCCGTGCCCTAGCACCAGAGATCGAGCTGGACGCTGTGCGTTTTGCCACAGGGTCGGCTGCCATCCAGCCTGAACAGGCCCGTGCGCTGTCCAAGATCGGGACCGCGATCAGCAATGCCATCAAGGATGATCCACGCACTGTGATCCTTGTGGAAGGGCACACCGATGCGGTTGGCAATGCGGGCTACAACCTTGCGCTGTCTGACCGTCGTGCCGAAACCGTTGCATTGGCCCTGACCGAGTATTTTGACGTGCCGCCAGCGAACCTGATCACCCAAGGCTACGGTGAAAGCGCGTTGAAAGTACCGACCGAGACCGCCGAACCCGCCAACCGTCGTGCGGTTGTGCGCAACATCACAGGTCTGCTGCGTCAGTAACCGCGACTTTCAAGACATAGAAAAGCCCCCGCAGGAAACTGCGGGGGCTTTTTGCGTCTCGGGACTGTAAGACCCGGTATTATTTGCTTGGCAGCGGCCCGATGAGCATGACCATCTGGCGGCCTTCCATCTTCGGGAAGTTTTCAACGCGGCCAACTTCTTTGGTGTCTTCGGCAACGCGTTCAAGCAGCTCGCGGCCAAGGTTCTGGTGGGCCATCTCACGGCCGCGGAACCGCAGCGTGATCTTTACCTTGTCCCCATTGTCGAGGAACTTGAACACGTTACGCATCTTGACGTCATAGTCATTGGTATCGGTGTTCGGGCGGAACTTGACCTCTTTGATCTCGATGATCTTTTGCTTCTTGCGCGCTTCGGCTTCACGCTTTTGCGTCTCATACTTGAATTTGCCAAAGTCCATGATCTTGCACACGGGCGGGTTGGCATTGGGCGAAATCTCGACCAGATCAAGTCCGGCATCAACAGCCATTTCCATGGCGCGATCCGGTGTCACGACGCCGACGTTTTCCCCATCCGCACCGATCAGGCGGATTTCGTTGGCGCGGATGTTTTCGTTGATGCGCGGGCCGGTGTCTCTTTGCGGCGGCGCGTTATGCGGTCTGCGAGCGATGATGGTCGTCCTTTGATTGTTGTACTGATGTCGAGCACGGAAGGTAAACCTGCTCATGGTCTTCTTCAAGTCGCAAAATGGCGCATATACAGGGTAAAACCGCGTATTTTTGGGGGATTTACCCAAGGGGAAGCAGCGTATCGCGCATTTGACGCTATGTGTTGGCATATAGTATGTGCAGCAGGGGATTAACAAAGTTCAAAGGAACCACAGCATCATGAAAAACCTCATCTGGATTGTCATCGCAGGGGTGATCGCGCTTGGCGCGTACATGTTGTATTCGGGCCGCTCGGTCCAGGAGATTGCGACCGATGCGTCGGATGCCGTCAATGCTCCCGCCGCGCTGGAAAGTGCGACCGAAGCTGTGGGCGACGCTGTCGAGGCGACAGAGGGCGCAGTGACCGAGGCGGTAGAAGCCACGACAGAGGCCGCGAATACCGCAGCCGACGCGCTGTCGGAAGCGGCCGAGGATGTGGCCGACGCCGCGGCAGAGGCGGGCGAGGATGCCATGAACGCGGGCAAGCAGATCGCCGAGGATGCAACGCAAGCGGCGAATGATACCGCAGAAGGCAACGCGGAGGTTTCCACCAGCGCAGAGGCCGATGCCATGGCTGCCAGCAGTTCAGAGGCAAGCGATGCCGCCAGCACCACACAAGCGGGCACGGCACCCGCCGCTGACCCGCAAGCCGAAGCAGACGCCGCAGCGGTTCAAGAGGAAGAAGCCGCCGCCGTCGCCGCGACAGATGCACAGGCCAGCGCAGATGCGGGGGCTGCAGCCGATACAGAAGTTCAGGCCGACGTCACCGCCGATGCCGACACGCCAGAGCAGTTGACCACCGTCGATGGCTTTGATCTGGAGAAGGTGCAAACCATGATCGACACCTCTGATCTGCCCGCCACGCAAAAAGCGCTGCTGAAGCAAGGGCTGGTCACCGCCGGTGAAAACCCCGATGCCCTGCGCGCGATCCTGGCACGGATCCGCGAGGCGCTGGCGCTTTAAGCGCGGCCCACGCAAAGCCGACCGGTAAGACATGAAAAAGCCGCGCCTCGAAAGAGAGCGCGGCTTTTGTTTTACCTGTGGTGCCCCTTGCAAGGGCACCGCTGCGTCCGATCAGCCGACAAAGGCCTTTTCAACGACGTAGTGTTTGGGGTCGGAGTTCGCCCCTTCCTCGAGCCCGAAACCTTCAAGCACGTCCTTGATGTCCTTGTTGAATTCAAGGCTCCCGCAGACCATGCCGCGATCGGTGTCGGCGCTGATCCCGTCGATGCCGAGGTCTTTGAACACCGTGCCGTCCTGCAGCAGATTGGTGATGCGGCCCATCTTGGGGCTTTGTTCACGGGTGGTGGTGGGGTAGTAGACCAGCTTGTCGCCGATCATCTCGCCGATCAGCGGATCATCGGCAAGGCTCTCGACCAGCGTGCGGCCATAGTCTAGCTCGGCCACATCGCGGGTGGTGTGGGTCATGATGATCTGGTCGAATTTCTCGTAGGTCTCCGGTTCGCGCAGCAGCGAGGCAAAGGGTGCAAAGCCTGTGCCGGTGGCGAAAAGCCACAGACGTTTGCCGGGCAGCAGCGCGTCATGCACCAGCGTGCCGACGGGCTTGGGCCGCAGGATGATCTGGTCGCCGGGCTGGATGTGTTGCAGCTTCGAGGTCAGCGGGCCGTCCTGCACCTTGATCGAATAGAACTCCAGCTCTTCGTCCCAGGAGGGGGAGGCGATGGAATAGGCGCGCAGCAACGGCTTTTGCTTGCCGGTCTCGGGGTGCGGGTCGCCCATCAGGCCGATCATCACAAACTCGCCCGAGCGAAAGCGCAAGGACGCAGGGCGGGTCACGCGGAAGGAAAACAGCCGGTCCGTCCAGTGTTTGACAGAAGTCACGGTCTGCGCGTCAGGCAACGTGGGTACGGGTTTGGCGTCGGTTTGGGTCACTACATTCTGCTCGGTCATAATTTCATCTACGCGCGGATCGCGGCACGCAGCCTTTCTCTAGGGGAAGGGAGGGGGCAGGGAAAGCATCTTGGGGCGAAAACCCCGATCAGCCGCGCAGACGCGCCTGATAATTATGCTCTTGCCAGTTTGCACGGGCCAGCCATTGGTCCTGCGGTTGACGCGCGGCCAGATCATCGGGGATCTCGACCTCGTCAAAGCCCGACCGGCGCGCCATGGCGTATTGGTCTGCAATCACATGCCCATGTGCGCGCAGCCGTCCGGTGTAGCCGCGCAACCGCAGTTGGCGCGCGATGGTAAAGCCACGCCCGTCGGCTGAGCTGGGGAAGGCCACGCGGATCATCGAGATCGCACCATCAACAGGGATCGTTTCCGGCTGCACGTCAGAGGGGACGTCAAGGGCGGTCGCACCCGCCTCTACGCCTTCAGCAGCATCGAAGGGGGCGTAGGGCGTGGCGAAATCATCCGCCACAAACCCCTGATCATTGATCAACTGTGTCATGTCTTTGCTCCTGTGCGGACCATCTTGCCATCGACAAAATGGATGCCGCATTCTTCTTTTTCAATGTTTCTCCAGCGGCCGGCGCGGGGGTCTTCGCCCGGTTTCACCTTGGTGGTGCAGGGGGCGCAGCCGATGCTGGGGTAGCCTTGGGCCACCAGCGGGTGACGGGGCAGGCGGTTCTCGTCGATATAATCCGACACGTCGGAGGCCTGCCAATGGGCCAGCGGATTCACCTTGATCCGCGCAGGCGCATCGGCGGGGGTTTCGACCTCGAAGAACGGCAGGCTGGCGCGGGTGCCGGACTGGAACCGCTTGCGCCCCGTGATCCAACCGTCGAACCCCTCTAGCGCGTGCTGCAGGGGCACGGTCTTGCGGAAGGCACAGCAGGCGTCCGGGTCGCGCAGATGCAGCGTCCCGTCGGGGTCTTTCTCTGCCACGTCCTGCGCCCGGATCGTCTGCACATTGCGCAGCCCCAACCGTTCGCTCAGCTCTTGCTGATAGACCAGCGTTTCAGCAAAGAGCATCTCTGTGTCGATGAACAACACCGGCAGATCACGTTTCACCATAGAGGCAAGGTGCAACAGGGCGACGGATTCCGCCCCGAAGCTTGAGACAAGCGCCAGATTGGGCACGTTGTCGATCGCGGCACGCAGCACGTCGGTGGCGCTGTGATGGCGCAGGCCATCGTTCAGCTTTTCCACCTGACGGGTCAGCGCTGCGACGCGGTCCGTCCCTTCGGGGAGGATTTTTTCCCCATTTGGAAGTGTCAGTTGATCACGCGGCATTGGCTTGTGCTTCCGGGTAGAGGACGGCCTTGAACGGGGCAAGACCGAGGCGACGATAGGTTTGCAAGAAGGTCTCGCCCGCGTCGCTGCGCAGGTCGAGGTAGCCTTTTACCAACCGTTCAATCGCCGGGATAATGTCGTCGGCGGAAAAGCCCGGACCGGCGCGCTCTCCGATGGCGGCGTTTTCGGTGCCGTCACCGCCCAGGGTGATCTGGTAGTTTTCGACACCGGCGCGGTCGAGCCCGAGAATCCCGATGTGGCCCACGTGGTGGTGGCCGCAGGCATTGATGCAGCCCGAGATCTTGATCTTGAGCGGACCGACATCGTGTTCCAGCTTCAGCTCATCAAAGCGGGTCGCGATTTCCTGGGCAATCGGGATCGAGCGGGCTGTGGCCAGCGCGCAGTAGTCCATGCCGGGGCAGGCGATGATATCGCTGATCAGGCCGATATTGGCCGTGGCAAGGCCGACCTCTTTCAACGCCGCGTGCAAGGCGGGCAGATCCCCGCGGTGCACATGGGGCAGGATCACGTTCTGCTCGTGGCTGATGCGCAGTTCGTCATGGCCGTATTCGGCCGCCAGTTCAGCCATACGGTGCATCTGTTCGGCAGTGGCGTCGCCCGGAGTCTTGCCGTGGGCCTTGAGGCTGATCGACACGATCGCGTAGGACGGATCGCGGTGGTCGGTCAGGTTGGTGTCGGCCCAGCTTTTGAACACGGGATCGCTGTCATAGGCAGCAGTATAAGCGTCCGTCGGGGCGGTCTTGAACGTCGGGCTGGCGAAATCCGCCTCGATCCGCGACAGCATCTGCTGGTCGACGCCGGTGAACTGCGGACGGATCAACGCATAGCGGGCGTCCACGCGTGCGCGGATGTCGTCGATGCCGTTCTCATGCACGGTGATCTTGATCCGCGCTTTGTACTTATTATCGCGGCGGCCCAACAGGTTATAGACCGAGACGATGGCCTCGAGCGTGGGCAGCAGATCTTCGGAGCTGACGAAGTCATAGAGCACCTTGCCGATCATCGGGGTCCGGCCAAGGCCGCCGCCGACGATGACTTGATAGCCGATCTCGCCGTCTTTCTCGACGATTTGCAGGCCGATATCATGGGCCTTGATCACCGCACGGTCATGGGGCGCGCCAGAGACAGCGACCTTGAACTTGCGCGGCAGGAACTGGAATTCGGGGTGGTCGGTGGACCACTGCCGGATTAGTTCGGCCACTGGGCGCGGATCGGCGATTTCATCCGCGGCGGCACCGGCGAAATGGTCGGCGGTCACGTTGCGGATGGTGTTGCCGCTGGTCTGAATGGCGTGCATGTTCACTTCGGCCAGCGCGTCCAGCATATCGGGGACATCACGCAGCTGGGGCCAGTTGTACTGGATGTTCTGGCGCGTGGTAAAATGGCCGTAGCCCTTATCCCATTTGGCAGCGATATCGGCCAGCTTGTGCATCTGGCGGCTGCTGAGCGTGCCATAGGGGATCGCGACCCGCAGCATATAGGCATGCAGCTGCAGATAGAGCCCGTTCATCAGGCGCAGGGGCTTGAATTCATCCTCGGTCAGGGAACCGTCGATGCGGCGTTCGACCTGTGCGCGGAACTGTGCGTTGCGTTCGGCGATGAAGGCATCGTCAAATTCGGTGTAGCTGTACATTATTGAACCTCCTGCTTGCCGTGGGTGTAGTTGCTTGGACCCTTGGCGCGGAATGCTTCGCGGAAATGCGATGGCTTGGGTGTGTTTGTGCTGGTGTCGACATCGGCCAGATAGGCCCCGACGGTCAGGTCGGCTTGCTGGATCGCATCGATCAGACGCACATCGGCGACGGCCTCGTCGGTCAGGACTTCGGCCTCTTCCAGTTTGCGGGTCCAGCCGGTGGCGGTCTGGTAGATCACGTCGCCTTCCAGCAAGGCATTGGCGGTGACGACTTTGGGGGTGAAGGGCTTGGCCATTATGCCATCTCCTCTTGAAACAATTCGGTGGTGGCGCGGGCGGCGGCACGGGGTGCCAGGCCATAGAAGGTCAGGGCGGGGCCGGTCAGATTGGCCGCGTTCAGGTCGGTGGGCAGACGGTCCAGCGTGGTCTCGACAATCCGCTGATCCGCGCGCGAGGCGTTTTCGATCAGTGTGACAGGCGTGCTGCGATCAGCCCCGTGCATCAGCAAGCGGCCCTGAATGAACCGCGCGGATTTCTTGCCCATATAGATCGCGGCGACCTCGCCCGGGCGGGCCAAAGCGGCCCAATCATGATCGGCGAACCCTTTCATGTCATGGCCGGTCAGGAACCGGACAGAGGCGTTGCGCCCGCGTTTCGTCAGGCTCTGCCCGATGGTCGCGACGGCGGCAGAGGCAGAGGTGATCCCCGGCACGATGTGCCAGCCGATGCCATGGGCATCCACGGCGTCGATCTCTTCGTCCAGGCGGCCAAAGATGGTAGCGTCGCCGGATTTCAGACGGACCACCTGGGCCCCCGCCTGCGCGTGTTCGACCAGCAGATCGTTGATGGTTTCCTGCGCGGTGGAGGGGCCGAAGCCTTCCTTGCCCACGTCGATCATCAGCGCCTCGCGGCGGGCGAGTTCGAGGATCTCGGGGCTGATCAGCCGGTCGTAGATCACCACATCGGCCTCGTCCAAAGCGCGGCGCGCCTTGAGGGTCAGCAGTTCGGGGTCACCGGGGCCGCCACCGACAAAAGCGATGTGACCGGCGCGTGCGGCGCGGGACTGGTGGTCGGCCAGCAGTGTGTTCAGCGCGTTTTCGACGGCGGCCTTGCCATCCGCTACGGCGCGGGGGCCGGCGGCAAAGTAATAGTCACGCCAGAAATCGCGGCGCGGACGGCCAAAGGGCAGGGCGTCGGCCATCTTGCGGAAACCCTTGCCGATCCGCGCCAGCGTTCCCAGCGTTGTGGGCAGGCGTTCCTCCAGATCGGCCTTGATCGCACGAGCCAGCACGGGGGCGGCGCCTTCGGTGCCGATGGCGATGGTCACGGGGTCACGGTCGACGATGGCGGGGGTGATAAAGGCGCTGTCGTGCAGATTGTCGACGATATTGACCAAGGCCCCTTCGGCACACGCAATCGCGGCGGTGCGGGCGTCTTCGGTCTCGTCTTCATCGGCAGCGTAGAAGAGTTTCGCACACAGCACATCGCCGTGCCGCAGGGCGCGGGTGTGTAGCGTCAGGCGGCCCGCATCAGCCCATGCTGCGATCTCGGGCGCGGGGGTCGGGGCGAAGACGCTGATCTTGGCTTCGGTCTTGAGCAACAGGCGCAGCTTGGCCAAAGCCGCTTCGCCACCGCCTGACAAGACGATGCGCTGGCCCTTGGTGGACAGGTAGATTGGGAAATGATCCATGTGGTTCGGTCCTTGCGCTTAGCTTGAGCTCTATATAGGAAATAATTCCAATAAGGCGCTAGGTGTCTGGGGATATAAGGACGTACGTTCCATTCAGCCTTGCAAACAGAACAACAGACCACAGAGTGAAGGAAAAGCAGAATGGACGTTCGGATCGATGACGTGGACCGGAAAATTCTAGCGCAGTTACAACGCGATGCCAGCCAGTCATTGGACGATATCGCGCGCGAGGTCGGCAGTTCCAAGACCCCTGTGTGGAACCGGATTCGTAAGCTGCGCGAGGCAGGGGTGATCGGGCAGCATACGGTTGTGCTGGATGCAGAGGCGCTTGGCTTCGAGGCGTGTTTCTTCGTGTTGATCCGCACCTCGTCCCACGAGGCCGACTGGCAGGCGGCGTTCCTCAAGGCGTTGAAAAACCGTCCCGAAGTGCAAGAAGCGCACCGGCTGGCGGGGGACATCGACTATATCCTGAAGGTCCGCGTCAAGAACGCCCGCGCCTATGATGCCTTTTATCAGGCGCTGATTTCAGAGGTCCGCGTGCACAACGTCACAGCGCTGCTGTCGATGGAAGAGATCAAATCGACCACGATGCTGCCGCTGTAACGCCGTGGCGCGGGGAGGCGCGACTTAGATCGTCACCATCAACCGTTCCAGCTTGTGGAAATGGTAGGTATTGGCAAAGCGCGGGGGCGCGGCCAGTTGCAGGTTTGGCGCATGGTCAAAAAGCGCACGCAACGCGATCTGCATTTCCAGCCGAGCCAGCGGCGCGCCGACGCAGAAATGCAAACCACCGCCAAAGGCCGCGTGGGCCTTGGCCGGACGGGTCGGGTCGAACACATCGGGCTGGTCGTAAAGCGCGGGATCGCGGCCCGCGGCCCCTAGCACCAGTGCAATTTTGCGGCCCTTTTCCAGCATGACATCGCCCAGTTCGATATCCTCGTAGGCGAAACGTTCAAAGACATGCAGGGGCGGGTCGTAGCGCAGGATCTCTTCAACCGTGGCGTTGATCGCATCGGGGGCGAGGGCGCTGGCGGGCGTGTTATTTTCGAGCAAGCAGGCGATCCCGTTGCCAAGCGCGTGTACCGTCGCCTCGTGCCCTGCGTTCAGCAGCAGGATGCACGTGCCGATCAGCGCATCCGTGCTCAGTTTTTCGCCGCCTTCTTCGGCGGCGATCAGCTGGGTGATCAGGTCGTCACGCGGGTCTTGGCGACGCTCATTGACATAGCGGCGCAGGAAGGCGGTGAAATCGGCGGCGGCGGTATTGGCGGCCTCTTCGGTCGCGCGGGTCCGGCCGATCTGGTAGACGGCGACCATATCATTGGACCAGCGCAGCAGGTCGGGCCACATATCCTCGGGGACGCCAAGCAGCCGCGCGATGATGCGCACGGGCAATTGGGTGCAAAAAGCGGGGATCAGGTCAATGGCCTCGCCCTTGGGCAGGTCGGCCAGCAGGGCTTGGGCGATCTCTTCGATCTCGGGGGCGAGGCCGGCAATCCGGCGCGAGGTAAAGGCACGCAGCACCAACCCGCGCAGACGGGTGTGGGTTGGCGGCTCTAGCTCGAGCATCGATTGGTCTTCCACCGCATAGAAGTCGCGCATGTGATCGGGCGTGGGCTTGCGCTGGTCGGCAGGGGTCTCGCGGCCCAAACGGCGGTCACGTAGCAAGGCCTGCACCGTCGCCGCATCAAAAGCGGCCATCATCCCGTAGTCTTGCCAGAACAGCACGGGGCCCTGCGCACGTGCGCGCGTGTAGGCAGCATAGGGGTTTTGGACGAAGTCGGGATCAAGCGGGGAAAGGTTCAGTGTTTTCATGGGGCCTAGCAATAGCTGTGGCTCTGGTCTTTGCAAGCGGGTCTGTGCCAAATAACGCTATGACCTCCGGAATGCGCCGCCGCGTCGCGACCTTTGTGCTGTTTCTGATCACCGTGTCGGTCCTCTCCGGCGGGGTCTGGCGCTATGCCTATCTGCAAGGGCTGGACCAGCTACGCGCGCGCGGGCAGGCGGATCTGTCGCTGGTCAGCGACCGTCTGGTCGGGCAGTTGCAGCGGTACCGCGATCTGGCGGTGTTTCTGGCGGATCACCCGCAGGTGGCGCAGGTGCTGGACCGGCGTCCGGCGGTCGAGGCGCAGGCATTTTTGCAAGAGGTCGCGGATAAGACCACGGCGCTGGATGTGCAGGTGCTTGACCGATCCGGCGATGTGATCGTCGCGGCACTTGGCGCGGAAGCGGTGCGGGTGCCACGCGCGGATCAACGCTTTGTTCAGCGGGCCTTGCGCGGTGCGCTTGGCTGGGGGCATGGCCCCGCCGCGCCCTTGACCGACCGTGCCTATTTCCACGCCGCCCCTGTCTTCGCGCCCGACGGGCAGGTGCGCGGCGCCGTTGTGGTGTCGACTGATCTGAACGGCATCGATTACGACTGGCGCGGCAGCAATCCGGCGGCGTTCTTTACCGACACCGACGGGGTCGTCCAGATCGCCAACCGGTCAGAACTGCTGTTCTGGGCGCGTCCCCGTGCGGCGCAGGGGCTGGTGCCGCCGGATGGTGCGGCGCTGGATTTCGCGGTGTCTGACGTGCGTGGCCACGAGATCTGGCATATGGGCTGGGGGCCGTATCTGCCCGACGCCGCCTTGCATCTGACCCGCGCCTTGCCGGTGGTGGGGATGACGGGTGAGGTGCTGCTGGATATCGAGGACGCGCAACGTTTGGCACGGGCACAGGCGGCGGCGGTGGCAGCGCTTTGCCTTGCCTTTGGCGCGCTGCTGTTTCTCGCGACCGAGCGCCGCCGCGCCCTGTCAGAGGCGAATGCGGCGCTTGAGCGGCAGGTCGCCAAACGCACCGCCGCCCTGAACGCCAGCAACACCGAATTGCGCCGCGAAGCGACCGAGCGGGAAGAGGCGCAGGCCGCCCTGCGCCGCGCGCAGGCGGATCTGGTGCAGGCGGGCAAGCTGTCGGCGCTTGGCCAGATGTCGGCGGGCATCAGCCACGAGCTGAACCAGCCGCTGATGGCGATCCGGTCCTTTGCGGAAAACGCGGTGCAGTTCCTTGAACGTGACCGCCCCGACAGGACGGCTGAAAACCTGACCCGCATCTCGCAGATGGCCGACCGGATGGCGCGGATCATCCAGAACCTGAGGGCCTTTGCGCGGCAGGAAAGCGTGCCGCAGACCCGCGTTGATGTGACCCGCGTGGTCGCCAGCGCGGTGGAGCTGACCCAAAGCTATCTGCGCGACGCAGGCGTGACCCTTGACTACCAGCCCGCCAATGCCCCCGTCTGGGTGCGCGGCGGCGAGGTGCGCTTGGGGCAGGTCTTTGTAAACCTCATCACCAACGCCGTCGATGCCATGAGCAGCAGCGATACCAAACGGCTGAGCATCACAATCGATCCCGCCGACCCCGTGCGGGTGCAGTTCCGCGACACCGGACCGGGGATCGAGATGCCGGACAAGGTGTTCGACCCGTTCTACACGACCAAATCCGTGGGCAAAACCGTGGGCGGCGGTGCCGAGGGTGCAATGGGGGGCATGGGGCTGGGGCTGTCGATCAGTTACGGGATTGTGCAAAGCTTTGGCGGGGGGATCCGTGGCACCAACCTTGACGCGGGCGGTGCGATGTTCTCTGTCACGCTGGAACGCGCCGATACGGGCGAGGAGGGACAGGCATGAGCAGAACCGTTCTTTTGGTCGATGATGATGCCTCTGTCCGAGAGGCGCTGGCGCAGACGCTGGAGCTTGCCGATATTGATGTTGTCGCCGCGGGGTCGTTCGTGGCTGCCAAGGATAGGATCACCGAACGGTTCGATGGCATCATCCTATCGGACATGCGCATGCCCGGGCGCGACGGGTTTCACCTGCTGGCCTATGCCCATGAACAGGACCCCGACCTGCCGGTGATCCTGCTGACAGGCGAAGGCGACATCCCCATGGCCGTGCGCGCGATGGAGGCCGGGGCCTTTGATTTTCTTGAAAAACCCTGCGCCCCCGCCGCGCTGGTCACCGTGATTGAACGCGCACTGAAGACCCGCGCGCTGGTGCTGGAAAACCGTCGGCTGCTGCATATCGTGGAAACCGGCGATCCGGCGGCGCGGATGATTTTCGGGTCGTCGGATCTGTCGGAACGGCTGCGCGACAAGGTGCGGCGCGTGGCGCAGGCCAATGCCGAGGTGCTGGTCACCGGCCCGTCGGGCTCTGGTATTTCGAAGGTGTCAGAGGTGATCCACCTATCCTCGCGCCGCTCCAAAGGGCCCTTTGTCAAACGTGCTGCCGCGGGGCTTAGTCCCGATGATGTGAGCGATGCGCTGCACGCCGCCTCGGGCGGGTGCCTGTTTCTGGACGAGGTCGCGCAGCTTCCCGCGCAGACCCAACTGAGCCTGATCGAAGCGCTTGAGCAGGTGCCAGATGTGCGTCTCATTGCGGGCAGTGCGCGGGAGCTACAGTCTTTGGTGGCGGAAGGACAGTTCCACGCGGATCTCTATTACCGGCTCGAGGTCATGACCGTGCGCATCCCGTCGCTGGCCGAACGCCCCGAGGATATCGCCACGATGTTCCGCCGCTACGTCGATCAGGCGGCAGAGCAGTCGGGCGTGCAGCCGCCCGAAGTGACGCCGCAAATGATCGCGGGGCTGATGGCGCGGGACTGGCCCGGCAACGCGCGCGCGCTGATGTCAGAGGCGATGCGCTTCGTCATGGGGGTCTCGGACGAGGTGACGCCGGATGCGAACCTTGGGCTGGCGGACCAGATGGCGCAGGTTGAACAATCCCTGCTGCGCGCGGCCTTGCGCCGTGCCGAGGGGCAGGCGAGTGCGGCGGCGCAGGCGCTGAAACTGCCGCGAAAGACCTTTTATGACAAGCTGGCCCGCTACGGGATTCGGCCCGAGGACTTTCGCAGCTAGCCTGTGCGGATTTTCGCACAACTGCGCTGCGCGCTGTGCGGTTATCCGCACAGGCAGCGTGCGTCGGATTGGTATACAGCCTTAACTGTGTGGTATAAAGCGTTGATAAATAATATGTTTAACGCGATACGCATCTTTCAACCTCTCTTCCTTGTGAGGTCGGCGAAATAACGCTCTAGTAACGCCACCGCATTTGGAACGACCGGATGCCGAGACTTGAAAAACAGTTCTCTGGGAGGAGACATCACATGAAATTCCTGACAACCACTCTGGTGGCTATGACCCTTTCCGTAAGCGCCGGTGCTGTTGCCGCGGCGTGCGACGATGGCGAAGTCGTCATCAAGCTGAGCCACGTGACCAACACTGACCGTCACCCCAAAGGCATCGCCGCGTCCTTGCTGGAACAGCGCGTCAATGACGAGATGAACGGCAAAGCCTGCATGGAAGTGTTCCCGAACTCCACGCTGTACAACGATGACCAGGTTCTTGAGGCGCTGCTGCAAGGCGACGTTCAGATGGCCGCGCCGTCGCTGTCGAAGTTCGAGCAGTTCACCAAGCAATTCCGCATTTTCGATCTGCCCTTCATGTTCAAGGACATCAACGCTGTAGACGAGTTCCAGAACTCCGAAACCGGTGTTGCGATGAAAGAATCCATGACGCGCCGTGGCCTGCTGGGGCTGGCGTTCTGGCACAATGGCATGAAGCAGATGTCGGCGAACAAGCCGCTGAACGTGCCGTCGGATGCCAATGGTCTGAAATTCCGCGTGCAGAACTCTGACGTGCTGAAAGCCCAGATGGCGGCAATGGGCGCATCGCCCCAGCCGATGGCCTTCTCGGAAGTTTACGGCGCGCTGCAAACCGGCGTTGTCGACGGTCAGGAAAACACCTGGTCCAACATCTATGGCCAGAAGTTCTTTGAGGTGCAGGACGGGACAACCGAAACCAACCACGGTGTTCTGGACTACATGCTTGTGACCTCCACCGACTGGTGGGACAGCCTGGACGCCGATGTGCGTGACCAACTGGCGACCATCGTTCAGGAAGTGACCGACACCCGCAACGCGGAATCGTCCAAAGTGAACGCCGAAGCCAAACAGGCGATTATCGATGCCGGTGGTGTGGTCCGTGAACTGGACGACGCGCAGCGCGAAGCCTGGGTCACCGCGATGAAGCCCGTCTGGGAAGAGTTCACCGCAGACGTCGGTCAGGAAAACATCGACGAAGCCCAAGCGATCAACGCCAAGCACTAAACCCTGTTCTGCCCCGTCTGGCGACGGACGGGGCATATCACTTGCGTCAGGCCCCGACATGCCCCGCGGCGTGCGGGCCTGATCCACTCTCCTCTCACAGCGGAGCAATCCCATGTCACATGGTGTTCAATCTCATTCTGCGCTCGGGCGCATTGTCAACGAGCTTGAGGAAACGGCGATTGCCATCATCCTTGGTCTGATGACGCTTATAACCTTTATCAACGTCGTCCTGCGCTATGGTTTCAACACCGGCATCATCTGGGGGCTCGAAGCGGTGACGTTCCTTTTCGCCTGGCTGGTGCTGTTTGGCATGAGCTATGCGGTCAAGGTCACGGCGCATCTGGGGGTGGACGCGGTCGTGAACTTGTTTTCGCTGCCCAAACGCCGTGTGCTCGCGCTGGTTGCGGCAGTGATCTGCGTGGTCTACGGGGCCTTGCTGATGAAAGGCGCGTGGGATTACTGGGCCCCCTTCGCGGGGCTGGACGCCACCACGGGCCGCTGGTTCCCCACAGGCTTTGCCGATAGCCGCGATCAGGCGTGGTATGAAACCGTCGATATCCCCATGCCGGATTGGCTGCGCTTTATCGAGCCGATCATGAACGAGGGTGAAACCTACGGCAAACTGCCACGGTTCATCCCCTATTTCATGCTGCCCTTCGGCATGGCGCTGCTGTTGTTCCGTTTCATCCAGGCCGGTGTGCGTGTCTTTACCGGACAGGCCACAGCACTGATCGTCAGTCACGAGGCCGAAGATGATATCGAAGCCGTCAAACACATGAACGCGGAGTCCTGAGCGCATGGAAGTCCTTATCCTATTTACCATGATCGTCGGGCTGATGTTGCTGGGCGTTCCGATTGCCGTCAGCCTCGGCTTCTCGTCGATCGTCTTTCTGCTGGTGCTGTCCGACAGCTCGCTTGCGTCCATCGCGCAGACCTTCTTTCAGGCGATGGCGGGGCACTACACGCTGCTCGCGATCCCGTTCTTCGTGCTGGCGTCGTCCTTCATGTCGACGGGCGGTGTGGCCAAGCGGATCATCCGTTTCTCTATCGCGCTGGTCGGACATTTTCCGGGTGGTCTGGCGATTGCGGGTGTCTTTGCCTGTATGCTGTTCGCCGCGCTGTCGGGATCTTCGCCTGCAACGGTCGTTGCCATCGGGTCCATCGTGATCGCGGGGATGCGGGAGACCGGCTACACCAAGGAATTCGCCGCCGGTGTCATCGCCAACGCGGGCACCCTGGGCATCCTGATTCCGCCGTCCATCGTGATGGTTGTCTATGCCTCTGCCACGGATGTCTCTGTGGGCCGGATGTTCCTAGCGGGCGTTATCCCCGGTCTGATGGCGGGCACCATGCTGATGCTGACCATCTACATCATGGCGCGGGTCAAGAAGCTGCCACAGGGCGAATGGCGCGGCTGGGGCGAGGTCTTTGCCTCGGGGCGTGAAGCGGGCTGGGGGCTGATGCTGATCGTGATCATCCTTGGCGGTATCTATGGCGGTATCTTTACCCCGACCGAAGCCGCTGCCGTGGCTGCAGTCTATGCCTTCTTCATTGCGGCCTTTGTCTATCGCGATATGGGTCCGCTGCACGTCGAAGGCGAGGGGCGCAACCTGTCGCTGATGCGCAAGCCTATGGCCTTGGTCACTGTCTTCTTCCACCGCGATACCCGCGATACGCTGTTCGAGGCCGGCAAGCTGACCGTCACCCTGATGTTCATCATCGCCAACGCGTTGATCCTCAAGCACGTGCTGACCGACGAGCAGATCCCGCAGCAGATCTCTGCCGCGATGCTGAGCGCCGGCTTCGGGCCGATCATGTTCCTGGTTATCGTCAACGTGATCTTGCTGATTGGCGGGCAGTTCATGGAGCCGTCGGGCCTGTTGATCATAGTCGCCCCGCTGGTTTTCCCCATTGCGATTGAACTTGGCATCGACCCGATCCACCTGGGGATCATCATGGTGGTGAACATGGAAATCGGGATGATCACCCCGCCGGTGGGTCTGAACCTCTTTGTGACCTCGGGCGTGGCGAATATGCCGATGATGAATGTGGTCAAGGCCGCGCTGCCCTTCACCGTGGTGCTGTTCATCTTCCTGCTGATGGTGACTTATATCCCGGTCATCTCGACCTGGCTGCCGACTCTGATGATGGGGCCGGAGATCATCACCCGCTAGCACGGGGTATTACGAGAGAAACGAAAAGGCGGCGCACCTCATCGGATGCGCCGCCTTTTATCTATGTCATGCCATGAGTTTATTTGGCAAAATGAAGATCACGCGGCAGAGAGCGCCTGAAGGATCGGGATGAAATCAGCGGGTGTAAGGCTCGCCCCGCCGATCAGGGCACCGTCCACGTTATCGACCTTGAAGATCTCTGCCGCGTTTTCCGGTTTGACCGAGCCGCCATACAGCAGCCGCAGCGCATCGCTGACATCCGTGCCAAAGCGTTCGGCCAGTGTTGCGCGGATGACGTCATGCACCTCGACGATCTGGTCAAGGGTCGGGATTTTACCGGTGCCGATCGCCCAGATGGGTTCATAGGCGAGGACGGTATTCTCGCCGGTGCAGCCATCGGGCAGGGAGCCTGCAAGCTGTTCGGCGATGACATCCAGCGTGGTGCCGGAGCTGCGATCCGCCTCGCTTTCGCCGATGCAGATGATGGCGGTCAGCCCCGCGTTCCAAGCGGCCTGCGCCTTGGCCGAGACATCAGCATCCGTTTCGCCATAGGCATCGCGGCGCTCGGAATGGCCGAGGATCACATAGGTCGCGCCGACCTCCTTGATCATCGAGGCAGAGATGTCGCCAGTGAAGGCACCTTTCGGCTCTGCGTGGCAATCCTGCGCGCCGATGCCAACGGGGGTGCCTTGGGCTTTGGTGACCGCTGGTAGGAGGTAGGGGGCGGGCGGGCAGATCACCGCCTCTGCAGCGGTGCTGTCCATTGCAGCGGCCACATCGGCCAACATGTCCAGACCGGCCAGCGTGCCGTTCATCTTCCAGTTTCCAGCGGCAAGCTTGCGGCGCATATGCATATCCTTCATGTGGTTTTTCAAAGGGATACCAGCGCCACCCCGACAGGGCAACGGCAAGCTGCGATCACGCCCCGCCAGCGCGGCGCGATACCGTTAGCCGAATTTGATGGATTCGCCGCAGCCGCAGGCTTCGGTCACATTGGGATTGCGGAACTTGAAGCCGGATTCCAGCAGCGAGGTTTCATAATCGATCTCGGTGCCGAAAAGGAACATCTGCGCCATTGGCGCGATCATCACGCGCGCGCCGTCCTGTTCGACGACCTCGTCATTGGCGTCGGCCTCGTTCACATACTCCATCGTATATTCCATGCCGGCGCAGCCACCCTTCTTGATGCCGATGCGCAGACCGGCGTGGCCGGCGGACGTCATCAGCTTGGTGATCTGATTGGCGGCTTTGGGGGTGATGGTGACGGCTTGCTTGCCTGGGATTGCGAACATGCTGAATACTCCTGTTACCGACAAGATAAGGGCTTTGGCAGGGTTTCTCAAGCGGGGGGATGCACAATAGCGAAAGGCCGCCCCCGAAGGGACGGCCCATGTCGTCATGCGCGGTTGCGCCGGATCAAACCCGGTAGGTTACAGACCCATGCAGTTGGCATAGTAGGTGACGGTTGCGGGCCAGTCAGAGAAGACCCCCTTGACGCCAGCGTCCTGTGCCAGCACGTCCAGCGCGACCAGATAGTCGCTGTCGTCGGTGATGATGTCGCCAACGGATTGGAAATACCAGCCACCGCCCGTGGACAGCGGACCGGAGCGTTCGAGCGTCCAGGCGATCAGGTTCAAACCGGCTTCGCTGGCTTTCTTGGCATAGTCAGAGGCGGCCAGAGCGCCGTCTTTGTTGGTCAGCAGCATGTTCAGCGACGGGGCCAGATACTGCACGCCTTGCTCTTTCAGCTGGGCGAAATCCTGTGTCCAGGTGCTGGGGTCCTGTTCGTCGAAACCTTCGCTCCATTCCACGAGATAGACGGCCTGTTTGCCGAACTCGGGCTCTGCCTTGATCCAGTAAAGCACGTCATCCAGGTTGAACGACTGCGCCCAAACGTCAGAGGCAGGGATGCCCGCGGCTTTGTATTCGTCGATCATCTTCTGCGCATAGTCTTCCTGGCTGAAGCCGTCGTGGGGCATCTCGACCGAAGGGGACTTGAGCTCGGGGGTGAATTTCGCGCCGAGGGATTTGAACAGCTCGATCGATTCCGCGTGGGTCATCAGATCGGCACCGTCGCTGTAGAGCTGGGTGCGGAAGCTGGCCACGCCGCCCTGATAGTCCTCGGCGGTGGTGGCGGTGGCGTCGGCGCTGTCCATCTTGGGCGTCAGGGTGCGGAACTCTGCCAAGGTGACGTCCGAGGTGCGGCATTCCGCACTGGCACCTTCTTCGCCCGCAGCGGCGGTGAAGCCGGTGGTGCATTTCTCGGCCAGATCGGAGACGAGGATATTGGTGGTGGTGTGCAGATCGTTCTGCGCGTGACGGCAGACCAGTTCGTGATCGGCGGTAAAGGTCACGTCGCATTCCAGAATGCCTGCACCCTGACGGGCGGCGGCAACGTTGGACTGTACGGTATGCTCAGGGAACATCAGCGGCGCACCGCGGTGCCCGATGGAGAAATCGGATTTGGACGCGGTCTGGCCCATGCAGGACGCCAGCTTGTCCTTGAGGTCGCCATCGGGAAGCTTGTCCACCAGATAGGCAGGACGGGCACCGTATTCGACAGGGACGGGGGTGCTGTGGGCGTCGGCCAGCAGCGCGGTGGGGGCCAAAGCCAAAGCTGTAAGGGCAGTAGTTAGTCGCATGATCGCTCCAAATAAAATCATCTGGCAGCGGTGTGGCTACCCTATGTTACAATGATGCGACCATTGCGTGAAACTCATGTAAAATCAACCGGGACGTGAAACGCGCCCCGGTTTCAGCCTATCGGCTTACATGAAGCCCAGTTCAAGACGGGCTTCGTCAGACATCATATCCATGCCCCATGGTGGCTCCCAGACCAGTTCCACGTCGACGGTTTTCACGCCGGGCAGGGGTTCGACCGCATCGGCGACCCAGCCGGGCATCTCGCCTGCAACGGGGCAGCCGGGCGCGGTGAGGGACATCTTGATGTTGACCTCGTTTTCCGCGTTGATGTCGATCGTGTAGATCAACCCCAGCTCATAGATATTCACTGGAATCTCAGGGTCATAGACAGTGCGGCAGGCTTCGGTGATCTGCTCGTACAGCGGATGATCCGTTGACGAGGGCGCAATCAGAGGGGTGCCTTCAAGAGGTTGTGTGCTGTCAGTCATCAGGGCCTCGCTCCTTTTTCTTATCGTTTATATAGGGATTGCAGCGGGCACCGTCCAGAGGGCGGACCCGCGAACCAATGCGGAAGCTACGCTTTGCGCTTGCGCACCGGCTGCGGCTTTACCCGCGCTTCGATCATATCATAGACCATGCCGACGATATCCTTGCCGGTGGCTTTCTCGATCCCTTCGAACCCGGGAGAGCTGTTGACCTCTAGCACCTTTGGCCCGCTGTCCGACCGCAGCAGATCCACACCGGCAGTGCCCAGACCAAAGGCCCGTGCCGCGCGCAGGGCGGTGTCGCGTTCAACCTTGGTGATGCGCACGACCTGAGCGGTGCCGCCACGGTGCAGGTTGGAGCGGAAATCGCCCTCCGCGCCGGTGCGCTTCATCGCGGCCACGACCTTGCCATCCACCACAAGACAGCGCAGATCCTCGCCCGCGGCTTCCTTGACGAAATCCTGCACAAGAAAGTTCGCCTTGAGCCCGCGGAAGGCATCAATCACGGATTCCGCCGCCTTCTTGGTCTCGGCCAGCACCACACCTTTGCCTTGGGTGGATTCCAGCAGTTTCACGATGAGCGGCGCGGTGCCCACCAGTGCCATGAGGTTCGACGTGTCCTTGGGCGAGGCGGCAAAAGCGGTGGTCGGCATGCCGATTTTCTTCGACGCCAAGACCTGATGCGCATGCAGCTTGTCGCGGCTCGACAGGATACCGGCAGAGCCGTTGACGCAGTAGGTCCCGATGGTTTCGAACTGCCGGATCACCGCGCAGCCATAGGGCGTGACCGAGGCACCGATCCGCGGGATCACCGCGTCATAGCGCGGCAGACGTTTGCCATCGTAATGCACTTCGGGAGCCATGGCGTTGATCGCCATATAGCAACGGGTGGTATCGATCACTTCGACAGTATGGCCACGGGCCTCGCCGACTTCGACCAGACGCGAGGTGGAATAGTTGCTGGCTTCACGGCTCAGCACGGCGACCCGCAATGCGCGTTTGGGCGCGCGGTGGCGCACAGCGGCGGTATGGTAGACGTCATAGCTCAGATCCGGTTGCAACCGTTTCTCGGTGGGCGAGATGGTGATGTGATCTGTCAGCGCCTGACGGCCCAGCAACATGCGGCTGGTCATGCCCGCACGGTTGGTCAGGGTCACGTCAATGGGCCAGCTTTGCCCTGCGACATCCATCTTGGTCGAGATGACATAGCGCAGCTCTGCCTCGCCATTCGACGAGGTGACCTCGCGCCGGTCAATAATGGGCGCGGAGCAGGTGATGGTGATGTCTTCGTTGCCGGCCACAGGGTGCACGTTGAACCGGACCTTGGGCTTGGATGCGGGGCCGAAGACTTCGATGTCATGGGCATGCAGCGCCGATGTGCGCGCGCCGGTGTCGATCTTTGCCTTGATCGCGGGAAGCCCCAATTCGGGAAGGGCGACCCATTCTTCCCAGCCAAACGTCAATTCTTGCATGTCACGCACTCCGGCACAGCTAAATCATCCCGCCGCCTAGCAGGTCGCCTGCGTCTACTCAAGCCACGACACGGGCTTCCAAATGGCATAAATCCCGGGGTCCGGGGCAGCGCCCCGGCGGTTCCGGCTGGACATAGCGCAGATTTACGGTGCTTCCATGACAGCCTTGTGGAACGCACGGCTCAACTGCGCGATTGCGCCTATGCGGGGGACATCTTATAGCCGCAGTCATGAAAAAATTCTCGTTCGATCTTCAGGCCCGCGATGGTGCGGCGCGTACCGGTGTCATCTCTACCCCGCGGGGCGATATTCGCACGCCGGCCTTCATGCCTGTGGGCACGGCTGCCACGGTCAAGGCGATGATGCCCGAAAGCGTCGCCGCGACCGGTGCGGACATCCTGCTGGGCAATACCTATCACCTGATGCTGCGCCCCACTGCCGAACGGATCGACCGTTTGGGCGGGCTGCACAAGTTCATGAACTGGGACAAGCCGATCCTTACCGATTCCGGCGGGTTTCAGGTGATGAGCCTGTCGGGACTGCGCAAGCTGACGGAAAAGGGCGTGACCTTCAAAAGCCATGTGGACGGGTCGAAACACGAACTGACCCCCGAACGGTCGATGGAGATTCAAAAGCTGCTCGGCTCCGATATTGTCATGTGCTTTGACGAATGTCCCGCGTTGCCTGCGGATCGCGCGCGGATCGCGGAGTCGATGCGGATGTCGATGCGGTGGGCCAAGCGCAGCCGCGAGGCTTTTGGCGACCGTCCGGGCCATGCGCTCTTTGGTATCCAGCAGGGCGGGCTGGAACGTGACTTCCGCGAGGAAAGCGCCAAGGCCCTGATCGACGTGGGCTTTGACGGCTACGCTGTGGGCGGCCTTGCCGTGGGCGAGGGGCAAGAGGCGATGTTCGGCTGTCTCGATTTTGCCACCGATATGCTGCCCGTGGACCGGCCGCGCTATCTGATGGGGGTGGGCAAGCCGGATGATATCGTCGGGGCCGTGGCGCGCGGCATCGATATGATGGACTGTGTCCTGCCCTCACGCTCTGGCCGGACGGGGCAGGTGTTCACGCGTCACGGCGTTGTGAACATCAAGAACGCACGCCACGCCGATGACCCGCGTCCGCTGGACGAAGCCTGCACATGCCCTGCGTGTTCAAACTACAGCCGGGCCTATCTGCACCATGTGTTCCGTAGTCAGGAAATGATCTCGGGGATGCTGCTGACATGGCATAACCTGCATTATTTCCAGGAGATCATGGCGGGTATGCGCGACGCGATTGCGGCGGGGACATTTGACGCCTGGCAGGCTGATTTTCATAGCCAGCGTGCCCAAGGCGACATCGACCCGCTTTAGGAAAACTCTGCGGTGAATGGAATAAACCTTCCGCCCCGTCCTTGCGATGACGGGGCGGAAGGTTAGGTGCTGTAGACAAGAAACAACACCGCAAAGGAGTTTTCCATGACCGAGGCATTATTCACCCCCCTGAAGGTCGGTGGCATCGAGGCCGCGAACCGCATCGTGATGGCCCCGCTGACCCGTAGCCGCGCCAATGACGACAGTGGCGAAGTCGGCGACATGCACGTCGAATACTACGCACAGCGCGCCGGTGCCGGGATCATCATCACCGAAGCGTCCCAGATCAGCGCCGAAGGCAAAGGCTACATCAAAACGCCCGGCATCTACACCGAAGGGCAGGTTGCTGCCTGGAAAAAGGTGACGGACGCGGTGCACGCCAAGGGCGGCAAGATCGTGATCCAGCTGTGGCATGTGGGCCGGATCAGCCATGTGGACATCCAGCCTGACGGACAAAAGCCCGTCGCCCCCTCGGCCATCGCGGCAGAGGTGAAGACCTTTACCAAAGACGGTATGACCCCGACATCTGAACCGCGCGCCTTGGAGTTGGACGAGATGCCACGCATTGTCGCCGATTATGTCCACGCAACCAAGATGGCGCGCAAGGCAGGCTTTGACGGGGTCGAGGTCCACGGGGCGAACGGCTATCTGCTGGACCAATTCCTCAAGACCTCAAGCAACAAACGCGATGACGCCTATGGCGGGTCGGTCGAGAACCGTGCGCGGCTGCTGTTCGAAGTGCTGGACGGTGTCGTAAACGCATGGGATGGCGATCACGTCGGCCTGCGCCTGTCGCCTTTCTCGCCCGCGAACGGCATCGCGGATGATGACCCGCAAGAGACGTTCACCTACGTCGTGGATGCGCTGAACAAATACAATCTGGCCTATCTGCACATGGTCGAAGGCTCGACCGGCCAGTCGCGCGATCTGGACAGCGGCGAAGATCTTGGCAAGCTGCGGTCGCTGTTCAACGGCGCCTACATGGCTAATAACCTTTATGACCGCGACATGGCGATCGATGCCGTGGCCAGCGGCAAGGCTGATTTGGTGGCCTTTGGCCGGCCTTATATCGCCAACCCCGATCTGGCAAAACGGCTCGAACTTAACGCACCGCTGAACGAGGGGGATACGAAAACCTTCTATGCCGGTGGCGAAGAGGGCTATACCGATTATCCCTTCCTCGAAGAGGTCGCGGCAGAGTAAGCTCGTTAAGCGCGAAAAAGCACATATCCGGCCCGTTTTTTGTCATTCGGGCCGGTTAACCATGGTTCTTGGCGGTTTTCGCGGATAATCATACGATCCGCGCTTGTCTGTCCGCCGGTGGCGGTTCATTCTAGGGCGACCCTTACGCCAGATGGCCCGCATACGAACGGATCACAGCATCATGGGGATTGAAACAGGCGGGTAGGGTCCCCAGATATCCTACTCAGAACAGGAGATGAACGAACGGTCGCCTAAGATAGGGGCCAGTGTCATCTTGCAGTATAAGGAAAAGAGCATGTTAGAGCCTCTGAACGCGTCCTACCCGGTATTGCCTTTGCGCGATATTGTGGTGTTCCCCCACATGATTGTACCGCTTTTCGTGGGCCGCGATAAATCTGTTCGCGCCCTCGAAGAAGTCATGGCCGATGACAAGCAGATCCTGCTGTCGAGCCAGATTGACCCCGGCGTGGACGACCCCGATTCCGATGGTATTTTCAACACCGGCGTCCTGGCGAATGTGTTGCAACTGCTGAAGCTGCCCGACGGCACCGTAAAAGTGTTGGTCGAGGGTCAGGCGCGGGTGCGCATCACGGAATACCTTGAAAACGATAGCTTCTTTGAAGCTTCTGCCGAATATCTGACGGAAGAGCCCGGTGACGAGACCACCACTCAGGCGCTGTTGAAATCCGTCGCCGAAGAGTTTGAGCGTTATTCCAAGGTCAAGAAGAACGTCCCCGAAGAAGCGCTGTCGGCGGTGACCGAAGCGTCTGAGCCTGCACGTCTGGCCGATCTGGTCGCGGGGCATCTCGGCATCGAGGTCGAGCAGAAACAAGACCTGCTTGAAACCCTGTCCGTCTCCGAGCGGCTCGAGAAAGTATACGGGCTGATGCAGGGCGAAATGTCCGTTCTGCAGGTCGAGAAAAAGATCAAGACCCGCGTTAAATCCCAGATGGAGAAGACGCAGCGCGAGTACTATCTGAACGAGCAGATGAAAGCCATTCAGAACGAGCTTGGCGATGGTGAGGATGGCAAGAATGAAGTCGCCGAACTGGAAGCCCGCATCGCGGACACCAAGCTGAGCAAAGAGGCCAAGGAAAAGGTCGACGCCGAGCTGAAGAAGCTCAAGAACATGTCGCCCATGTCTGCCGAGGCCACCGTAGTGCGCAACTACCTCGACTGGATCCTGTCGATCCCGTGGGGCGTGAAATCGCGCACCAAAAAAGACCTCGCCAAGGCACAGCAGGTGCTGGATGATGATCACTATGGCCTTGAAAAGGTTAAAGAACGCATCGTCGAATATCTTGCCGTGCAACAACGGTCCAGCAAGCTGAAAGGCCCGATCATGTGCCTTGTCGGCCCTCCCGGTGTGGGTAAAACCTCGCTTGGGAAGTCTGTTGCCAAGGCGACGGGGCGCGAATTTATTCGCATCTCGCTGGGGGGCGTGCGTGACGAATCCGAGATCCGCGGTCACCGCCGGACCTATATTGGGTCCATGCCCGGCAAGATCATTCAGGCGCTGAAAAAGGCGAAAACCACGAACCCGCTTATCCTGCTCGACGAGATCGACAAGATGGGTCAGGATTTCCGTGGCGACCCTGCGTCGGCCATGCTCGAGGTGCTTGATCCGGAACAGAACGGCACATTCGTCGACCACTACTTGGAAGTGGAATACGATCTGTCGAATGTCATGTTCCTGACCACGTCGAACAGCTATAACATGCCCGGGCCTTTGCTTGACCGGATGGAGATTATCCCCCTGTCGGGCTATACCGAGGATGAGAAGCGCGAGATCGCGAAACAGCACCTTGTGGCCAAGCAGGTCAAGAACCACGGTTTGAAGGCAAAGGAATTTGCCATTGAAGACAGTGCGTTGACCAGCATGATCCGCTACTACACCCGCGAGGCCGGCGTGCGGAACCTTGAGCGCGAGATCGCCAAGGTTGCGCGGAAATCGCTGACCAAGATCGTCAAGAAGGAAGCCGACGAGATCACCGTAACGGGCGACAACATCGAGGATTTCCTCGGCGTGAAAAAGCACCGCTACGGCTTGGCAGAGCTTGAGGATCAGATCGGTGTCGTAACCGGATTGGCCTATACTTCGGTTGGGGGCGAATTGTTGCAGATCGAAGCCCTGCGCCTGCCGGGTAAAGGTCGGATGAAAACCACCGGCAAGCTTGGCGATGTGATGAAGGAATCCATCGACGCGGCCAGCAGCTATGTGCGGTCGATCAGCCCCAAGATCGGGGTGAAGCCGCCCAAGTTCGACACGCTGGATATCCACGTCCACGTGCCCGATGGTGCGACGCCGAAAGACGGCCCCTCTGCCGGTCTGGCGATGGTGACATCGATCGTGTCGGTGCTGACCCAGATCCCTGTGCGCCGCGATATCGCGATGACGGGGGAGGTGTCCTTGCGCGGGAATGCGATGCCAATCGGCGGCTTGAAAGAAAAGCTGTTGGCGGCGCTGCGTGGTGGGATCACAACGGTTCTCATCCCGACCGAGAACGAAAAGGACCTGCCGGATATCCCGGATAACGTGAAAGAAGGGTTGACCATCATTCCCGTCAAACACGTGTCCGAGGTGCTGAAACATGCGCTGGTCCGCGAGCCCGAAGCGATCGAATGGGATCAGGAGGCAGAAGATGCCGCCGCAGCCGCCGCGCTGGCCCGTCGCAACGCTGCAGGCGATAGCGCCACAGCGCATTAAACAACGATCCAACCGACATCAGGCCGCCCTTCGGGGCGGCCTTTTTCGTGTGTGCGTCCCCGATTTTCGCGCAGGGGTGCGTCATCCCCAAGCACCGCTGGATTTCCCCCGGTGGCCCCGCTAGGGTTTGGTGAAACCTCCCCAACGGACGAGACGTCAAATGACCACGCCCAAGAAAACCACCACGCCTAAGCCAGCCGCACCCGACACCGCCGCAGCACACGCTGTGGTCGAAGCACCGCGCCCTGTGATCCTCGGCCCCGTGATGCGCAAGAAAGAGCTGATTGACACAGTGGTCGAAAGGTCGGGCGTGAAAAAGCGCGATGCGAAACCCGTCGTTGATGCCATGCTCGCCGTATTGGGCGAAGCACTGTCGGACAGCCGCGAGCTGAACCTGCTGCCGTTCGGCAAGCTGAAAGTGATCAACGAGAAAGAGCTGAAAAACGGCAAGATGATCCGCGTCAAAGTGCGGCAGGTGACACAGGGGCAGGGCGGCGGCGATACCGCTGATCAACCCGAGGACTGAGGGCGAAAATCGCTTTGAATTTTTGGCGCAAAGTTACGACGCCCGCAGCAGCCCTTCACCTTGGTGAGGGGCTTTGTCGTATCAAGGTCTTTGCCTTGCTGATGCCACGGGCCGCGCGGGCAATCCCTTGACATCAAACGCATAAAACCCTGTCGCCGTCGGCGCAGGTTGCGTTGGTAGAACTGAATTGTGGTGGTGGAATGGTGGGTCGTGAGAGGCTCGAACTCCCGACATCTTCGGTGTAAACGAAGCGCTCTACCAACTGAGCTAACGACCCGGTAGCGCTCTACTACCCCAAGGTTCAGCCGGGGTTCAACCCCATTTTTGCCGCCCCGGTGATTATTTTCGATTTTTTTCTGACGACGCCCCGTATTGGCGCGGATTCACACGGTAACATTGCGTTTTCAGACGGTTTTGCCGCCTCCGGCAGATTGCGACGGGCCGAATCCTCGCGCCTCCGTTACCCTTGGGGAAGTCACCGCGCTGAAATCGGCGGATGACCGATAGACGGGCTGTGTTTGGCGCGCTACTCAATGCACAGTCACGTAAAAGGTGGGAGAGCCTTTTGCATATATTCAGCAAGCCCTTGCAGCAGCAAGGCACCGGGGCCGACCACAATTGCCGGCCCCATAGGAGGAGGAATTCATATGGCCGTTCAGATTGATCCGACCAGCTACCGTAACCTGGACATCAAGGCGCATGACGATGGCGTTTGGGTGGTGACCCTGAACCGTCCCACCAAACGGAATGCCTTGGACATCGACACGATCGAGGAGCTGGTCACCTTCTTTTCCGCCGCACCGCGTGCGGGTGTGCGTGCAGTGGTACTGGCGGGCGCGGGGGATCACTTTTGCGCCGGGCTTGATCTGATCGAACACCATGACGAAGACCGCAGCCCCGCCGATTTCATGCACGTCTGTCTGCGGTGGCACGAGGCGTTCAACAAAATGGAATACGGTGGCGTGCCCGTGATCGCCGCATTGCAAGGGGCCGTTGTCGGCGGCGGGCTAGAGCTTGCCAGCTCTGCCCATGTGCGGGTGATGGACCAAAGCGCGTATTTCGCGCTTCCCGAAGGCCAGCGCGGGTTGTTCACCGGCGGGGGGGCTACGATCCGTGTGACCGATCTGGTCGGCAAGGCGCGGATGATCGACATGATGCTCACCGGGCGCGTCTATCAGGGGCAAGAGGCCGTCGATCTGGGCCTTGCGCAGTATATCGTCGAAGGGTCCAGCATGGACAAGGCGATGGAACTGGCGCGCAAGGCGGCGCAGAACCTGCCGCTGTCGAACTTTGCGATCTGTAGCGCGGTGAGCCATATGCAGAACATGTCGGCGATGGATGCCGCCTATGCCGAAGCTGTGGTCGCCGGTGTGGTCAATACGCAGCCTGACGCGCGCGCGCGCCTTGCGGCCTTTGCTGACAAAAGCGGCGCGCGGGTGCGGCCGAACGCGGAATAGCAAGCCGTATGGATCACGCGCGGGTGCTGCGCGTGATCCCGCTTTCGCTGCGCCCTTCGGCATAGCGGGTCAGGCGTTGCGCCAGCAGCCCGACAGAGAGATGCAGCAGCACCGTCAAACAGGCGAGCATGATCAACGCGGCGAACATCAGGTCGATCTTGGCGCGGCCATTGGCCAGCAGCATCAGATAGCCCAGCCCCTTTGACGCGCCGACCCATTCGCCAATCACTGCGCCGATCGGCGCATAGACCGCCGCCAGCCGCAGCCCCGTTGCAAGGCTTGGCAGCGCGTGGGGGATTTGCACGTAGCGCATGAACCGCAACGGTCGCGCCCCCATCGATTGCGCCAGATCGCGGTAGCCATCAGGCACGCGGGTCAGACCGTCGTGAAAGGCCGATGTCACCGGAAAATAGATGATCAACACCGCCATCACGATCTTGGACCCCATGCCATAGCCGAACCACAGGGTCAGCAGCGGTGCGAGCGCGAAAACCGGCACGGCTTGGGTAAAGACCAGCAGCGGCAGCAGCAAACGCTCTGCCGTTTTGGACAGCGCCAGATGGATCGCGGTAACAGCTCCCAAGGCGGTGCCGATCAGCAGCCCCAGCAGCACCTCGACGGTGGTGACCCACGCGTTCTCGATCAGCGTCTCACGGGCGCGATAGGCCGCCTGCGCCACGCGCCACGGCGAGGGCAGGATATAGTGCGGCGCGTCGGTCAGCAGCACCGCGGCCTGCCAAAGACCAAGCCCCAGCAGGATCGCAAGCGGTATGTCGTATCGCCTCATGCTGGCATCTCCCGCAGATGGGACAGCAGCGCGCTTTGGCAGGTCCAAACCTCGGGCGCGCTCACGGGGCGCGGCGCGGGAAGCGCGGGGACGGGCCAGCTTTGCACGCCGGTGGCAGAGAGGATCAGGATGTGGTCGGCGAGCCGTGCCGCTTCTGCCGGATCATGGGTGACCAGCAGCACGGTCCGCCCGTGCAACAGCTCTGCCGCGAGCTCTTGCATCGCGGCACGGGTGCCCGCATCCAGCGCCGAGAACGGCTCGTCCAGAAAGACCACAGCGCGATCCTCCAGCAAGGTCCGCGCCAGCGCTGCCCGCTGCCGCATGCCGCCCGACAAGGCGGCGGGTTTCTTATGGGCATGATCCTGCAGACCGACCCGTCCCAGCATGGCGGAGGCACGGTCCCTGTCAGGCGTGATCCCCCGCAGCCGGTTGCCGATCATGATGTTGTCGATCACCGTAAGCCACGGTAACAGCAGGTCGGATTGCGCCATATAGCTGATCCGCCCCGCCAGTGGTTGCCCGTCAGAGGCGGTGATCGTGCCGTCAAACGCGCCGCCTGTCTCAAGCCCTAGCAGCAGCCGCAACACCGTGGATTTGCCCACCCCCGACGGGCCGAGCAAGCAGGTCCACGCCCCCGCGGCCAGGGTCATATCCACGTCAAACAGGGGGCGCGCGTCAATCCGGTGTTGTCCCGTCAGACGCAGCGCGGGCGGCGGGGTCATGGCAGGTCCAGCCCCATCTGCCAAAAGCCGACCTCTAGCCGTGTGGCGGTGGAAAAGCGGTTTTGCAGTGCCGCGCGACGGGGGGCGGTTTCAAGGTCACCGATCCGCCGCGCAACCGTCGCGTCGACCATCGCGCCCACCGTCTGGCACAGCGCCTGATAGTCGGGGTCGGCGTAGGTCTCGATCCACTCGGCATAGGGCGTGTCGGCACTGCGAGTCTGGGCCAGGCGCTGCCCGATCTCCCCATAGCCCATGACGCAAGGCAGCAGCGCCGCCATCAGATCAAGGAAATCCCCCTGCATCCCGGCATCCAGCACATAGCGCGTATAGGCGAGGTTGGCGGGGGCTTCCGTCGCGGTGAAAAGCGCCGCTTCGTCGATACCCGCCGCAGCACAGGTGCGGATGTGCAGTGCCATCTCGTGATTGACCAGCGCATCTACCGTGGCAGCGCAGGTCTTCATTTCTTCCATCGTTTCCGATTTGACCACCGCCATCGACCAAGCGCGAGAGAAATGTACAAGGAAAACATAATCTTGGATCAGATAGTTCACAAAACAACGGCGCGGCAAGCTGCCGTCGCGCAACCCTTCGACAAAGGCATGGTGGGTATAGTCCTGCCACTCCTGCGCCGCAGCAGCGCGCCAAATCGCGAAGCTGCGGCCATAGTCCGGCGCGGTCATCGGGCGGTCACATCAATGGCGATGGTCGACACGGGCGAGATGTCGGGGATCAGGCCCGCGTCATGCAAGAACGTCTCGAATGTGGCGTAGCGTCCGGCATCCATCGCCGTGGGGCGCAGGGCGAAACGGGGCAGCGTGTCTTTCCACGCGCGGGCATTCAGCTCGTCCTGCAGATCGGCAGAGGTGGCGGCGAACACCTCCCAGCTTTCTTCGGGGTGGTTGACGATATATTGCGTCGCTTTCTCGGTCGCGGCCAGAAACCGCGCGATCATGTCCTTGTCCATCGTGTCGCGGTTCGCGACGTAGATCAGCTCGTCATAGGGCGGCAGGCCCTCTTCCTCGACGTAGAAACAGGTGCCATCGACGCCTTCGATATCCATCTGGTTCAGCTCGAAATTGCGGAAGGCCCCGATGACCGCATCCACCTGACCGGACATCAACGACGGTGACAGCGACCAGTTGACGTTTACCAGCTCCACATCATCCAGCGACAGCCCGTGATGGGTCAGGATCGCGCCAAGTACGGCCTCTTCGACACCGCCGACAGAGAATCCGACCTTTTTGCCCGCCAGATCCGCAGGAGAGGCGATGGGACCATCGGTCAGCGCCAGCAGGCAGTTCAGCGGCGTGGCCACCAGCGTGCCGACCCGTTGCAGGGGCAGACCTTCGTGGATTTGCAGGTGCAACTGCGGCTGATAGGAGATCGCAAGATCCGCCTTGCCCGCGGCGACCAGTTTCGGCGGGTCAGAAGGATCGGCGGGGGCGATGACCTCTACGCTCAGGTCCTGTTCGGCGAAGTATCCTTTTTCCTGCGCCACGATGATCGGCCCGTGGTCGGGGTTCACGAACCAGTCCAGCAGCAAGACCATCTCGTCCTGCGCCAGCGCCGGGCCAGAGGTCAGCGCCAGTGCGGCCAGAATGTTACGAAGTTTCATCGGTTTGTCCTTTCAACGGGGAAGGCTCGCCCATGGCGAGCAGGGTAATGGGGCCATGCCAATAGCTGGCCAGATGGGTCGCCGCCTGCCACGCGCGCAGGCCCGAACGGCAGGCGATCACCGCACGGGGTTGATGTGTCGGGCGGGGAGCGGTGCGGAGGAAATCGGGCAGGGTGATGCGCTGCGCTGTGGGTGTCGCGGCTGTGGGAGCCTCATCCGGCCCGCGCAGATCGACGACCCAATCGCTTGCGCGGATCTGAGAGGGCGCGACAAATCCGAAACCGTGGTCAGGCTCCGGCGCGGTATCAAAGCGGAATCCGCCAAAACGATAGGAGGCAAGATCAAAGCTGATCAATTGCCCCAGAGGGGACGGCGACAGTCCAAGCAGGCAGGCCAGCGCCATCTGTGCTTGTGCGGCACCGATCGTGGCGACAACCGGCCCCATGACCCCCGCCGTGTCACAGCTGGCCGCGCGGTCCGGCAGATCGGGGAAGACCGCCCGCAGCGACGGCGCGCCGCCGCAGAACCCGCCGACATAGCCGCCAAACCCAAGGGCCGAGGCGCTGATCAAGGGCAGACCCGCGTTCAGGCAGTGATCCGATAGCACATAGCTTGCTGCGAAGCTGTCGGCGCAATCCAGCACGAGCGTCGCATCATGGCACAGCTTTGCCACGGTATCCGGCCCAAGGGTCACGGGGTGGGCCACCACGGTACACGCGCTGTTGCGCGCGGCCAGGGCGCGGGCGGCGGCGGTGACCTTGGGCGTGCCGATATCGGCCTCGGTAAAGAGCGTCTGGCGGTGCAGGTTTGACAGGGCCACGTCATCACCGTCCACCAGCGTGATATGCCCCACACCGGCCCCCGCCAGCAGGGGCAGTACCGGTGCCGCCAGCCCGCCCGCGCCGACCACCACCACCCGTGCCGCCGCCAGCGTCTCTTGGCCCGATGGGCCGACCTGCGGCAGGATCATCTGGCGGGCATAGCGGGTCATCGGGTTGCCCCCAGCCATGCGGTGATGCGATCCTCGGGCGAGGGGTTCAGGGTAATGTCGGTCACCGCCGCGACGCAATCGGCACCGGCGTCAAAAGCACCCGCCGCGCGATCGACCGACATGCCACCGATGGCCACAAGCGGGGTCTGCCCCACCCGTTCACGCCAGTCGCGCAGACGGTCCAGCCCCTGCGCGTGCCACTTCATCTGCTTCAGGATCGTCGGGTAGATCGGGCCGAGGGCGATATAATCGGGGCGCAGGTCCAGGGCGCGGGTCAGTTCGGCCTTGTCGTGGGTGCTGATGCCCAGACGTGCGCCCGCATCGCGGATGGCGGTGAGGTCGGCGCTGTCCAGATCCTCTTGTCCCAGATGGATAAAATCACACCCCTCGTCGAGCGCGATACGCCAGTGATCGTTGATCACGAGGGTACAGCCGTGCTTGGCGCAGATCGCCTTGGCCTGCCGGATGTCGCGCCGCAAGGCAGGGTCGGGCGTATCCTTGATCCGCAGTTGCACCAGTTTGATGCCAAGGGGCACCAGCCGCTCCAACCAGGCGGCGCTGTCGAAGATCGGGTAGAAACGGTCCAGGGTCATTCCAGAAACGCCTTTCCGATCAGGGGGGTAGAGGGCGCGGCCATATCGCGGGGCGGCATCGGATCCGCATCGGCGGCAAGCTGTCCGGCGCGGATCGCGGTGGCAAAGGCCTCGGCCATGGCGGCGGGGTCACCGGCTTTGGCGACAGCGGTGTTCAAAAGCACCGCGTCAAATCCCAGCTCCATCGCCTGTGCGGCGTGCGAGGGCAGGCCGATGCCCGCGTCGATCACCAGCGGCACGTCGGGAAAATGCGCCCGCATGGCGCGCAGCCCGAAAAGGTTGTTCAGCCCCATCCCCGACCCGATGGGCGCGCCCCAGGGCATCAGCACCTCGCAGCCCGCGCGCAGCAATCTATCCGCCACCACAAGGTCTTCGGTGGTGTAGGGAAAGACCTGAAACCCGTCCTCGCTCAGGATGCGGGCGGCCTCGACCAGACCGAAGACATCGGGCTGCAACGTGTCCTCCTCGCCGATGACCTCGAGCTTGATCCAGCGTGTGTCGAACACCTCGCGGGCCATATGGGCGGTGGTGACGGCCTCTTTGACGTTGTGACATCCGGCGGTGTTGGGCAGCACATGGACGTCAAGCGCGCGGATCAGTTCCCAAAAGTCCTGACCGGCGCGATCCCGCCCGCTTTCGCGCCGCAGCGATACCGTCGCCACCGCCGCCCCGCTGCGCGCAAAGGCGTCTGATAGTACCTTGGGCGAGGGGTATTGCGCGGTGCCCAGCATCAGACCATTGGCAAGGGTTTCTCCGTAAAATGGGCGCATCTCAGCCTCCTTGCATGGGGGCGAGCACTTCGATGCTGTCGCCGGAGGACAGGGGGTGGCTGGCCCGCAGGCTGGCGGGGATAAAGCTGCCATTGACGGCGGTCGCGACTTTCGCGCCGCCAAATCCTTCGGCCTCTAGCAGGGCGGCAAGCGTGGGCGCGTCGCTGTCGAGCGGGGCACCGTTAAGCTGTAGTTTCATGGAAAATCTCCGGTGTTTTGGCTTCAAGGATCAGGTCCGCCACCATGGTCGCCAGCGCGGGGGCGAGCAGGAAACCGTGGCGATACAGACCGTTGGCGCGGATCAGATTGCCCTGCCGTTCGATGCGCGGCAGGTTGTCGGGGAAGGCGGGGCGGCTGTCGACGCCGATCTCTAGGATCTCGGCCTCGCCAAAGGCGGGGGACAGTGCGTAGGCCGCGCTCAGCAGTTCAAGCACGGACCGCACGCTGGCATGGGCACCGGCGCGGCCTTCGACCATTGTGGCCCCGAGCATGTAAATCCCGTCACCGCGCGGCACGAGGTAGATCGGCACACGTGGGTGCAGCACACGGATGGGGCGGGTGATCTCGATGTCGGGGCAGGACAGCAGCGCCATTTCCCCTTTCACCCCGCGCAACTCAGGCAGATCGGCGCGCGCGTGATAGCCGCGGCAATCAACGACGGTGCCGTCTTGCGCCAGCGTTTCGGGATCGGCCTCGCCCTGTTCGAAACTGGCCCCATCGGCCACCAGCCCGCGCCACAGCTCTGCCAGTGCAATGCGGGGCGACAGGTGGGCCTCGGTCTGGAAATAGAGCCCTTTGGCAAAGCGGTCGCCCAAGTCGGGTTCAAGCGCCGCGATCTCTGCGCCGGTCAGGGTTTGGTGGCTTGTCGTGCGGCGGGCAAAGCGGGTCAGATCACTGCTGTCCCGCGCCGGAGAGATTACAAGCGACCCGCGTCGGTGCAGCGATGTGGTGCGCTGCCCCCACCAATCCGCGGCCCTTTGCCCCAGCCGGATCACGGGTTCCTCGGCGCTTTCACCTTCGCAAAACGGGGCGAGCATGCCGCCAGCCCACCAAGAACACCCTTGCGGGCCGGGCTGGCGGGCGCGGTCGATCAGATGCACGCGCATCCCGCGGTCCAGCAAGACACGCGCGGTACACAGCCCCGCGACGCCCGCGCCGATGATGGTAACCTGCGTCATGACCAGACCGCGTGGAAGTGATGCACCGGCCCGTGTCCCGTGCCGATATCAAGTTGATCCGCGGCGATGATGGCGCGGTGCAGATAGTCATGGGCGGCCTGTACCGCCGCGCCAAGGGGTTTGCCGTGGGCCAGCCCCGCAGCGATGGCCGCGGCGTAGGTGCATCCCGTCCCGTGGGTATTGCGCGTGTCGATGCGCGGCGCGCTGAGCCATGTGACACGCTCTGCGGTGACCAGTGCGTCGCTACAGATATTGCCCGCGCTATGGCCGCCCTTCATCAGCACCGCCTTCGGCCCCATCTTTAGCAACGCGCGGGCCTGCGTGACCATCTGGTCGGCGCTGTCAGCCTCGGGCTGGTTCAACAGGCGGGCGGCTTCGGGCAGGTTGGGGGTCAGCAGATCGGCGCGCGGCAGGATATCCGCGACCAACGCTGCGACGGCGTCTTCTTGCAGCAGCGCATCGCCGGATTTTGCGATCATCACCGGATCGACCACGACGGCCCCCCGAAACGCGCAGAGCGCAGCGGCCACCGCCTGAATAATCTGCGGAGAAAACAACATGCCCAGTTTGATCGACTGCACCGAAAGATCGGACAGCACCGCATCGATCTGGGCCGCGACGATGGGGGCGGGGATCTCGTGCACGGCGCTGACGCTGCGCGTGTTCTGCGCGGTCACGGCGGTGATCACGCTGGCGGCATAGACACCATTGGCAGACATCGCCTTGATATCGGCCTGAATACCGGCACCGCCGCCGCTGTCGGATCCCGCGATGGTCAGGGAAATGGGGGTCGTCTTGGTCACATGCTCGCCTTTCGGTGGTGGGCAAGCAGACGCAAGAATGAGTTTTGTGGCGTGGACCAGAGCCCGTTGCACAAAGATACCCGTTCCCTACGCCGGTATTGCCCGGATCAGGTTCGACGGGTCGGTGCACGCACCTCTCAGCCCCCTAGGGCACCCCGACGGATAGATGTTGGAACTGCCGCCCCTGTGGGGGCGTGCAGCGTCGTTACCTTAGGCGTAGCCAAGTTCGGCAAACGGTGCAAGCCGCAAAATAATCAACCAAAGGTGGCGCAATTTTGGGCAAAACGGGCGCGGTTTGGACAGCCCTCCTGACGCTTGTCAGCCGAAACAACACCTCGTAACCCAAAGCAACGTAACGTCACATTTCCCATATTCTGCGGCGTTAACCCTTTGGCATCAGCAAACTAGGGGTGATCGCGCAAAGCCCCCGCGTGGCTGCGGTATCAAGTTCTGTTCTGCGGTATTGGCATCGAAATATCTTGCCCCTAGGCTGATTGACAGATTGAGTCGGATACCCTCGGGAGGAGGGGGCCGACACTCGGGAGGATGCGTTTTCTGGCCCGTTTTACGGGTCATACCGGACGCGTCGCGACAAGCATTGGGAGGTGCTGCGTGACATCTGCAAAGATCACATCTGCGTCCTGCGCATGGGCATCCACGGTTTTTGCGGTGCCTGTGATCCTGCGATCCCGAACAATCCAAAGATGTACAACAGGGAGAGAGACCACATGAAGAATATGACACGTTTTGCCAAGGCCGCTGTCGGGTCCTTTGCGGTATCCATGGCGCTTTCGGGCGTCGCGATGGCGCAGGAGTATGAGTGGCCGCGCATGCTCGTGATTGCCACGCCGGGCACGTCGACAGGCAGCTTTGCCTCGACCAACGGTTGGGGGCCCGCGTTGCAAAAGGAAACCGGCACCACCGTGCGGATCGTTCCCGAAGACAGCGAGCCCATGCGCTACAAACGTCTGACCGACCGCGAAGATATCGCGATCGCGTCGGTTTCCGCGTCGGAAATGGCGTTGCAAGCGGAAGGGGTCGGCGGCTACGCCTCGGCGAAACCCATGCCGCAGCGGATCTTGTGGCATCACAACGACACGCCTTGGGGCTTTGTTGTGGCTGGCGATTCCGAGCTGCAAAGCCTTGAAGACATTGGCAAAGGCGGCGTGCGCGTCACCTCGGGGGTGTTCTCGCCCGCGATTGTCTCTGCGATCACACAGGCCCTGCCTGCCTTTATCGGCATGACGCCCGAAGAAGCGCAGGAAAAGATCGAATTCGTCCCGGCCTCCAGCTACGGTGAAAACTGTCGTTCGGTTGTCGAGGGGAAGTCCGATGTGGCCTATTGCTCGCCGATCTCTTCCGTCCTGTCCGAAATGGAGGGCGCACCGGGCAGCATCCGCTGGCTGCCAATGGACCCCGCCAACAAAGAAGGCTGGGACGGCTACCTGAGCTACCGCCCCATGACCATCCCCTCGACCATCTCTATGGGGGTGAGCACCGCCAAGGGTGTCGAGTCCATGACGTCGAACTTCGTCTATGCCGTGCCGGTCACCGCAGAAGAGGATTTCGTCTATAACATGGCGAAGTGGATGAATGAATCCCACGACAACTACAAAGGATCGCACGCGCTGGCGACCCGCATGTCGCTGGAGCATTTCCGCAACTTCCTGGATGCCAACCCGATCCCTGTGCACGAAGGCACGGTGAAATACCTGCGTGAAATCGGGGCGTGGACCGAAGAAGACGATGCCTGGAACAACGAGGCCATCGAGAAGATGGACGCGTGGATCGCGGCACGCAACGCCGGCATGAAAGAGGCGATGGAGCAGGGCGTCGAGATGAATTTCGAGAACCAGGAGTATCTCGACATTCTGGCCAAGCACACCGACGGGCTGGAGCCGTTCCGCTCGCGTCTGTAACGCCGCGCCGGACCGTCATCGACGGCAAAAGACAGGGCGGAGCACAGCGTGCTCCGTCCTCCTAAGACACTGCCACAGCGCCCTTATTTTCAGGATCATCCATGTCAGCAACACAACACCCTCCGGCGGCTGAAACGGCTGTCGAACCCTCGTCCGAGACGACGCGACTGGGGGGATTATTCTCGTTCACCAGCATCGCTTTTGTGCTGCTGTGTACCTTTGGCCTCGGGATGGGGCTGGCCTATGTATTCGGCGTTCCCATCGGCGGGCGGCGTCTGATCGAGGGGCAGTACTACTGGGTCTTCATCGGCACCTTCCTTGCGGCGGCGTTCATCGCGCTGCCAGCGGTGAAATCGCACACCCATGTGCCGATCTATGACATCGTGGCGGCCGCCGTGGGCTTTGGCATCTGCATGTGGTTCTCCATGTATGCGTGGGAGATCGTGCAGGCGGGCTGGACCAATTTCTACGCGGGCGTCGTGCTTTGGCTGCTGATGCTTGAAATCGCGCGCCGGTCGGGGGGCATCCCCTTCTTGCTCGTGGTGCTGGTGCTGGGGCTTTACCCGCTGGTGGCCGACTACTTCCCCGGTTTGCTGATGGGCATCCCTTATACGTTTGAACGCATGATCGAGGCGCATGTCTTCCGAACCGAAGGGTTGATGGGCATCACCACCAAGATCGTGGCCGAGATCGTGCTGGGCTTTCTGGTCTTTGCGGGCGTGCTGATCGCCACGGGGGCGGGGCAGTTCTTTATCGATCTGGCCAATGCGGGTTTTGGCAAGTACCGCGGCGGTCCAGCGAAAGTATCGATCGTGGCCAGCGCCTTTTTCGGGTCGCTGTCGGGGTCGATTTTTTCGAACATCGCGGGCACCGGGTCGATCACCATTCCGACCATGAAAAAGGTCGGCTACCCGCCCCATTACGCTGGCGCGATCGAGGCCTGTGCCTCGACCGGCGGGGTGGTGATGCCGCCGGTGATGGGGGCGATTGCCTTTGTCATGGCGATCACCATCGGTGTGGATTACGCGACCGTGATGGTGGCCGCGATCCTGCCGTCGGTGTTGTTCTACTTTGGCCTGATCCTGCAAGTCGACGCCTATGCCGCGCGCAAGGGGCTGGTGGGGATGAAACCCGAAAACCTGCCCTCGGCCCGCGAGGTGATGAAGCGCGGCTGGCCCTTCCTGCTGGTCATGATCTTTCTGGTCTGGGGCCTGCTCTATATGCGGTGGGAGTATTACGCCCCGTGGTACGCCAGTGCGCTGATGATCGCGCTGAGCTTCCTGCAACGCGAGACCATGATGACACCTGCGCGCATCTTTGAAACGCTGCGCCAAGTGGGCACGCTGGTCACACAGACCGCAGCGATCATCCTGCCGATCGCCTTTGTGGTCAGCGCCTTGACCATCACCGGTGTGACAGGGTCGATGACCTCGGGGCTGGTCGCTTTGGGCGGGGATAACGTCTATCTCGTGATCGCGCTTGGGGTTTTGGCCTGCTTTATCATGGGCATGGCGGGGCTTGCGATTGTGGCCTACATCTTCCTTGCGGTGACGCTGGCGCCCGCGATCATCGAAATCGGCGGGTTGAACACGGTCGCGGTGCACTTCTTCATCGTCTACTACGCGATGCTGTCGGTGATCACGCCTCCGGTAGGGGCTGCGGCGTTTCTGGCAGCGACGATTGCGGGGGCCAAGCCGATGCTGACCTCCTTCACCGCGATGCGGCTGGGGGTGGTGATCTACTTTGTGCCGCTGTTCTTCCTGTTCCAGCCTGCGCTGGTGCTGCAGGGCGATCTGACGCCGCTGATCTATGTGCTGCCGTCGATCATCATCGGCATCACGCTGCTGTCCGGCGGGCTTGAGGGCTATCTGCTGGGCGTCGGTATGGTGCGGCCCTGGCTGCGTCTGCCTCTGGGGATCGCGGGCTTTGCCTTCAGCTTTCCGGGGCTGACGACGACGCTGGTCGCGGGGGTCGCCTCGGCGGTGCTCGTCGCGGTGATCTGGCGCGACAACCGCAACGGCGTGGTTGCGGTCCCTTGAGATTGGGCGCGCGGGGACATCCCCGCGCGCCGCAGTTTATGACGTTTGCGAAGGGCGCAGCTGTGCCGTCCCCAAGGCGCTCAGCGCCAGCATCAGCGCCGCGGTGCCAAGACACAGCGCCAGTCCCCCCAGTTGATAGGTGAAGCCTGACAAAAGCGTGCCTACCAACCGACCGGCCGCATTGGACATATAGTAGAACCCCACATCCATCGTGACCCGATTTGCATCCGTGAAGCTAAGGATCAGATAGGAATGAAGCGCCGAATTCACCGCGAAAATTGCCCCGAACACCAGCAAACCGAGGACAATCGTCACCGTCAGCGCGGGGGACGGCGCAGGCGTGATCCAGACCAGCGCGGCCAGCAGGGCAGGCACGACGACCAGCGCAAGGTTCCAGTGGCGGGCCTGTGCGAGCGTTTCGCCCTCGGTCCGGCCTGTGGCCCGCAGTATCTTCGGGGCCCAGCCTTGCACGGCCCCATAAAGGATCGTCCACACCGCCATAAAGCTGCCGATCATAAAGAAAGCCTCCCGCTTGCTTTCGACGCTGCCATCGGAGAGCACGGCATAGAAATAGATCGGGATGCCCACGACAAACCACACGTCGCGCGCCCCGAACAGAAACAGCCGCGCGGCGCTGAGCCAGTTGATATTGCGGTTTTTGGACAGGACTTCGGTGAACTTGGCGTCCTTGCGCCCCACGGGCAGGCCCGCGGGCATACCGATGATGACGCCGATCAGGATCACAAACAGGATCGCGGCCATCACCAGCGTCGACGGCACAAACCCCAGCATCGCCAGCATCCCCGCACCCAGCAGAAAGCCAGCGCCCTTGACCGCGTTCTTCGATCCGGTCAGCAGTGCGACCCAGCGGAACAAGCCGCCCCCTGTGGTGGGGGCCAGCAGTTTGACCGCGGATTTAGAGCTCATCTTGGCCAGATCCTTGGCCACACCCGACAGCCCTTGCACCAGCATGACAAAGACGACCGAGGCGGCGACGCTCCATGCCGGATCAAGCTGTGTCAACGCCAGCAGCGCGACCACTTGCAACGACAGCCCCGCATAAAGCGTCGAGGTCAGCCCGAAGCGCGCCGCGATCCAGCCCGCCGACAGGTTGGTGACCACGCCCGCGATCTCGTAGAGCACGAACAGATAGGCCAGCTGTACCGGAGAGAACCCGAGCGTGTGAAAATGCAGCAGCACCAGCATCCGCAGCGCGCCGTCGGTCAGCATAAAGGCCCAGTAGGCGGCGGTGACAGTGATATAGGCGGTAAAACCGGCAGGGCGTGTCACAGCTTGCCGCCCACCATCAGCGCCACGTCCACCAGACGGTGCGCATAGCCCATTTCATTGTCATACCACGCATAGACTTTGACCTGCGTGCCATTCACCACCATCGTCGATGGCGCATCCACGATCCCGCTGCGGGTATCATTGGTGTAATCCGACGACACAAGCGGACGTTCCTCAAAGCCCAGAATGCCCTTTAGCGGCCCCTCGGCGGCGGTTTTGAACAGGGCGTTGACCTCTTCCACACTCGTCTCACGCTCCACCTCGAACACGCAATCGGTGATCGACGCATTCAGCAGGGGCACCCGCACGGCGTGGCCGTTCAGCTTGCCGGTCAGCTCCGGATAGATCAGCGTGATCGCCGTGGCCGACCCTGTGGTGGTGGGGATCAGGTTGGTCAGCGCCGATCGGGCGCGGCGCATGTCCTTGGCGGGGCGGTCCACGATGGTTTGCGTGTTGGTCACGTCATGGATCGTGGTGATCGACCCGTGTTTGATCCCGATCCCTTCCAGCAGGACTTTGACGACGGGGGCGAGGCAGTTGGTGGTGCAGCTCGCCGCGGTGACGATGCTGTGCGTGGCTGGATCATAGGTGTCGTCGTTCACGCCATAGACTATATTCGCCGTCGGCCCGTCCTTGACGGGGGCAGAGACAACAACCTTTTTCACGCCCGCTTCGAAATAGGGGGCAAGCTTGGCCTCTGTCTTGAACGCACCGGTGCAGTCGATCACCACATCCACACCCTCCAGAGGCAGGTCGGTAATCGATTTGCTGCGGGTCACGGGGATACGCGTGCCATCGATGGTGATCGCATGATCCTCTGCGCTGAAGGTCGCAGGCCAGCGCCCGTGGACGGAATCAAACTCCAGCAAATGGGCGTGCATCTCGGGGTCGCCAACGGCGTCGTTGATAAAGGCGATCTTGGCCCCTTGTTCCAACAAGGGCCGCAGGGCGAGTTTTCCGATGCGGCCAAGGCCGTTCAACGCATAGGTTGTCATGGTGGTTTATCCTGTGGTCACTGGGTCGGCCCCGATGGCATCGACCCGTTTTTGCAAGGCAGCGCGGTCCAGCGCTTCGAAAGGCAGGGCGGTAAAGGCCAGAAGCCGGTTGTGCAGCGCGCCATATGTCTGTTGGAAGGCCAGCCGGCGTTCCGCTTCTGTCCCTTCGGCTTTGACGGGATCGGGCATGCCCCAATGCCCCGACACGGGCTGGCCGGGCCAGGTGGGACATTCCTCGTTTGCGGCGTGGTCACAGACGGTAAAGACGAAATCCATCTGCGGCGCATCGGCGGTCTGGAATTCAGAGATATGTTTGGACCGCAGCGCGTCGATGCTGTGGCTCTTGGCTTGCAGCATCTCGACCGCAAGGGGGTTAAGCTCGGACCGGGGCAGGGTGCCCGCGGAATAGGCGGTGAACCGGTCGCCCGCCATGTCCCGCAGGATCGTCTCTGCAAAGATGGAGCGGGCGGAGTTGCCGGTACATACGAAAAGCACGTTGAATTTTGTCTGGGTCATCATCTGCGTCCTGTTAATGAGGTCAGAGAACGGGGGCGGGCAGAGATCAGCGCGCCCCCGACAACAATCCACGAACAAACCCGATACGACCTCGCCCGCCGCATCAAGGCTGATGGTATACAAAAGACGCGTCCCGTCGCGCCGCTGCGAGATCAGCCCGACTTGCGTCAGCGCCGACAGATATACCGACGCCGTGCTGGATTTCAGGGCCAGTACCTGCGCGATTTCCCCCGCAGGCAAAGCATCCGGATAGCGCCGCATCAGCAGCCGAAACACGGCCAGCCGCTGCGGGTGGCTCAGGGTGGCGAGTCGATCTGTGAGTAGTGATTCCATATTTCATGAATATGTGAAATACAGATTGGGCGTCAACACCTCTGTTCGGTCCCGCCAAAGGTTTTTTGCCGCGGGGCCGCATTTCGGGTGACGTGGCGTTTCAGGGGCAGGGTGTCTTGCGCGCCCTTGGCTTTGCGGGCATCGATTGGGAAACAGCGCGCCCGCGTGTGGTGACAGACGTATAAAGGACCCGACATGACAGATGTGACCCTGGCCGAGGTATTGGCCACAGCAGAGCAGGACGGCACCGCGCCGCGCTATCAGGTGCCAGAGAATTGGGCGCAGGGGCGTACGGCCTTTGGCGGATTTACCGGTGCCTTGCTGGTCAATGCGGCCCGTCGGGACCGCCCCGATCTGCCCGCGCTGCGGTCGGCGCTGATCAACTTTACCGCGCCCGTGTCGCAGCCGCCCACGATCCATGCCGAGGTGCTGCGCGAAGGGCGCAACATCACCACCATCGCCACCCGCGCTGAAATCGACGGCAAGGTCGCGGCAACGGGCACGTTTTCTTTCGGCCATGCGCAGGAAAGCCAATTGAGCGTGGGCCATATCGCGCCCGCCGCCCCCCAAGGGCCGGACGACACGCCCTCTTACTTCCCGCCCGCGCTGAAACGCCCGCCGGTGCGGTTCTTTGTCAACTTCGAGGTCAAGCTGATCGAGGGCAGCCTGCCGTTCTCCGGTGCCGATCGCGGCTATGTCCGGATTTGGGCGCGGCACCGTGATCCGGCGATGTGGGGGACACTCGAGGGGCTGATCGCGATTGGCGACGTGCTGCCCCCTGCGGCCTTCCCGATGATGACGCGGCCGGGGCCGAACTCGTCAATGAACTGGATCATCAACCTGTTGTCCGATCACGCCAACACCCGCGACGGCTGGTATATGATGGAGACACAGCTGACCGCCGGTAACGGCGGCTATAGCTCTCAGGTCATGCGGGTCTGGAATACGGATGGGGATATGGTCGCAGACGGCATGCAGTCGGTGATCATCTTCGCCTGACGCCACGCTGTCGCCCGATAGGATAAGCCCGGCCCGAGGATATCAGGCCGGGCTTTTGCACGTGTAAGGGGCGGATCTACTGCGCTGCGATCGTGGCCGATCTGGACGCGGGCTTGGCCGGTGCCACATGCATGCCGAGCCGTTGCAAAAGGTCGTTGTCCTTCCACGTGGCGGGGTTTTCGGTGGTCAGCAGCTGGTTGCCCACAAAGATCGAATTCGCCCCCGCCAGAAAGCACAGCGATTGCAGCTCGTCGCTCATCCCCGTGCGGCCTGCGGAGAGACGCACGACCGAGGCGGGCATCAGGATACGCGCCAAGGCCACGAGCCGGACCAGCGCAAAAGGGTCGACCTTTTCGGATTTTCCCTGCACCGGCACGCCTTTCACCGCGTTCCACAGGTTCACCGGCACGCTGTCTGGGTGGCTGGGCAGCGTGGCGAGGGTGACCAGCATGCTGATCCGGTCCGCCTCTGCCTCGCCCATGCCAAGGATACCGCCGCAGCAGACCTTGATCCCGCCCTTGCGCACATGTTCCACCGTCTCAAGGCGGTCTTCCATCGTGCGTGTTGACGCAATCTCGGCGTAATACTCGGGCGAGGTATCGATGTTGTGGTTGTAGAAATCGAGCCCGGCATCCTTGAGCTTGGTCACCTGCTCGGGCGACAGCATCCCCAGCGTCATGCAGGTCTCGAGCCCCAGATCGGCCACGCCGCGCACCATATCGGTCAGCTTGTCCATGTCGCGGTCCTTGGGGCTGCGCCATGCAGCCCCCATGCAGAACCGCTGCGCGCCCGCGTCCTTGGCGCGTTTGGCGGCGGCGATGACCTCTTCCGCGCCCATCAGCTTGGTCGCTTTGACGCCGGTGTCGTAATGCGCCGATTGCGAACAATAGCCGCAATCCTCGGGGCAGCCGCCGGTCTTGATGCTCAGCAAGCTGGCGGTTTCGATCGCCGTGGGGTCGAAATGCGCACGGTGCAGCGTTTGCGCCTGATGGATCAGGTCGGGGAAGGGCAGCGCGTGGATCGCTGCCGCTTCGTCAAGGGTCCAGTCTGTACGGATCATTGATCACGCCCTTTCAGCCGCGACAGGCCCGACAGCAGTGTCGCCACCAGCAGCACCTTGACCACATCGCCCAGCAGGAAAGGGGTCAGCCCTGCGGCCAGCAGCTTGGGCGCGGGCACGAACAGCGCCAGCCATGCCAGACCACCGGCATAGACCACGCTCAGCCCCGCCAGCATCGCCAGCACGCGCCCGATCCAGCCGCGCCCCATCGCCAGCCAGCCGGTCAGACCCGCCGCCACAAGATAGCCCAGCAGATAGCCGCCCGTCGGCCCGACCATATAGCTGAGCCCGATGCCCCGTTCAGGCGTGCCCGAAAACACCGGAAGCCCCGCTGCACCGGCCCCAAGATAGGCCGCCATCGCCGCCAGCCCCAGACGCGGACCAAGGGTGAGGGCGACAAGAAAGACCGACAGCGTGTGCAGGGTCATGGGCACTGGCCAGAACGGGATCTGGACCTTGGCCCCCAGCGTGATCAGCGCGGCACCGGCCAGCGCGAGGCCAAGCCCCTGCGCGAAGGACGGGTTACGGGGTAGGGATGTAATCGCAAGTGCCATCTGGTTTCCTCCGAGTGATAGCTTTCAAGGTCTATCCCAGTAGGACGAAGGACGCGCCTTCTGGCAATTCAGATTATAGATAATTATCTGAAAAACTCGGAAGTGCCTGAGCCGATTTGATTTTTTAGGGTGCGACTGCGCTTGCCGATCCATCCCACATGGCGCGAGAGCGTGGTGCAGGCCAGATCCACCTGACCTTTACGCAGCGCGTCGAGGATCAGACGGTGGTCGTGATCGGTGCGGGCTTCCCAATTTGTCCGCCACGCCCGCAGAATGAACCGCGCGCTTGCCGCTTGCAGGTCGTCAATCGACCGCATCAGCCGCGGCATCTGGCAGGGTTCCAGAATTAATCTGTGAAAACAGCGGTTTGCCTCTTCCCATTCATGTACGTTCTGGGCGCTGTCGCCTTGCAGGTTGGCCTTTTGCGCCTTGGCAAGGATATCGGGCGTCAGGTTGGGTGCGGCGTGCCGCAGGGCGAGCGCTTCGAGGCTGGCGCGCATTTCGGCGACCTCCCGCAGCTCTGCCATATCGAAGAAAGTGACGCGAAATCCGCGCCTTGGCAGGCTTTCTGCAAGTGATTGTGTCTCTAGCAGACGGAAGGCTTCGCGCACGGGCACATGGCTTGCGCCGAATTCCTGCGCGATGTGGTCTTGCCGCAACCGCGCGCCCGGGGCCAACTGCCCCGAGATGATGCGGTCGGCCAATATGCGCGCAATCCGGGCGGAGTGGGTCTCTGATCTAGGTTGGGTCATGGATTATAGATAGTTTTGACCGCCCCGCTTGTCGAGCGGGTAAACTCAGATCGCCCGCAGCAGCAAACCGCCCGCCAACAGGGCCACACCAAGCCCCGCGGCAAGCTCGATCAGGGCGGCGATCTGGGCTGCACGGGGGGTACTGGCCCACCCGGCAAGCACGCCGCCGCGCAACGCGCCGGCACCAAGACCTACGGCGATGGTGATGGTCGCGGTGCCAAAGGCCATCGCGAAAGCACCGGCAATCCCGACGCCTGCGATCCCCATCTGAAGCGTGATGATCAACACGAACAACGCCCCCGTACAGGGCCGCACCGCGATAGGCAGCAGCGTCTCGCGCAGGGTGGTCGCCTGTCGAACCTGTTCAGCGGTGGGGCCATGCGCATGGCCACAGGTGGCGCAGATACCGTCATGGTCGTGCTGGTGGTGATGGTGGTGATGATCTTGCGGTGTGGGAAGCGTCGCGCGGAAATGGCGCAGGCCCCGCCAGAACAGCCACAGCCCGACACAGGCAATCGCGCCATAGCTGACGGGGGCCATAATCGCCTCTGTCAGCGAAATCATACGCTCTCGCCCCAAGTGCAACAGGCTCACGCCGGTATAGACCAGAGCCACCGCCGTCACGGCCTGACCCAGCGACGACAGCAGCGCGATCACCGACAGTCGCAGCATCGGCACAGCCTTGGCCGCGCCATAGCCGCCGATCAACACCTTGCCGTGACCGGGGCCTGCGGCATGCACCACGCCATAGGCGAAACAGGCGGACAGCAGGGCGGTTACCGCCTCTGGCTGGCCCGCACGCACGGCGCGCAGCGAGAGGGCGATGCTGTTTTGAAACGCGCGTTGATGCGCCGCAGCCCATTGCGCCAGCCGATCAAAGCCGCCGGTCCACCACAGCGCGGCAAGGGCGATGACCACGCCCAAGGCGATCACGGTCAGGGCGCGGCGCATGTCACATTCACCGTCGGGGCCATTTGCGCGCCGATATCCGGCAGACCCGCGTCGGAAGGATCGGTCTGGGCATCAAGCTGTGCGAGCTGTTGTTGCAGCGCCTCCATCGTGGCGGTGACATCGGGCATGGCGACGCGGGCGCGACAGGTCGGCGCGCGCGTGGTGTCTATTGCGGTCGTGATGTCGTAGGCGGTGTAATAGGTCGCATCATAGGGTTTGATCGTGATCGCTGTCCCGGCGGGGATTGCGGTTTCCAGCGCACGGGTGTGCATCGTGGTGATCTGTCCGTTGTCAAACTGCGTCGCAATCTCGGTCGGGCCGGACAGCGCGATGGTGTTCGCCTCGGCGCTGATAACCAGATCGCCGTTGAACCCGTCGACCCACTGCATGTCAAAGCCGTTCAGCGTCGCAAGCTCCGTTTCCGTGAGCGCCCCGTCGCCGTCGGCATCAAGGCCCATATCCTCGGTCACCAGCAGTGAATAGAGCGCGTCATATTGCCAGGTCACCCGCACATGGGTCAGTTGCCCTTGATCATCTGCGACAAGCGAGAGCTGCGTGTCGATAAACACATGGGGGTGCGCGGCCAGCGGCGCGGCCCAGAGGGTGAGGATAAAGGGGGCAAGCTGTCGGATCATAGGCGTGTGATACAAGTCTTGGACAGGGGGCGCAATTGCGCGGACGGCGGATCGGCGCGCTTCCACTCGGCGCGGTTTACCCACCCATGCGACGGCTCAGGTAGCGTTCAAGCTGGGCCATGGCATCATAGATAAGCACCGCAAAAAGCCCCACGATCAACCCGCCCTGCAGCACATAGGCGGTGTTGTTGGTCAGCAGCCCGGCGATGATGACTTCGCCCAAGGTGCGTGCGGCAACGGTGGAGCCGATGGTGGCGGTGCCAAGGGCGATGACGACGGACAGGCGGATCCCGGTCAGGATCACGGGCAGGGCGAGGGGAAGCTCCACCCGCCATAGGCGTTGCCAGCGGTTCAGCCCCATGCCGCGTGCAGCCTCCATCGTGGCGGGGGGCAGGGTCGACAGCGCGGTGATCGCGTTCTCGAAGATCGGGAGCAGCCCATAGAGAAACAGCGCCACCAGCGTCGGCCCCGCCCCGAACCCCAAGGCAGGCACGGCAAGCGCCAGCACCGCGACGGGGGGGAAGGTCTGACCGATGTTGGTGATCGTGCGCGACAGCGGCAGGAAGGACGCGCCCACAGGACGGGTGACAAAGATTGCCAGCGTCACCGCCACCAGCGTCGCCGCGACAGAGGCAAGGGCCACCAGCCCCAAATGGCTAAGCGAGAGCGAGAGCAAAGAGCTGCGCGCGTAAATGACCGGTCCGCCCGCCGGGGCCAGCGGCGCAAAGAGCGGCGCGAACCAATCGGGCCGTAGCACCAGAGCGAGCAACAGCGCCAGCAAACCGGCGCGTAGCAGGTTGCCCGCTGTCATGCGTGCACCTCGGCGCGGGCGCGGATCGCGTCCAGCGTCACGCGGCCGATGATCTTTCCCTTATCGGTGATCGGCACGGCGCTGCGCCCTGTCCACAGGCAGGCCGACAGCGCGTCGCGCAGATTTGCCTCGCGGGGTAGGGGCGCGCCGTTGGCAGGACCGTCCTCCATCACCTCAGCCAGCGGGGTGAGGGACAGCAGCCGCAGCGGGCGTTCGACATCGCCCACCATATCGGCCACAAAATCACTCGCGGGGTGGGTGATGATCTCTGCCGGGGTGGCATGTTGCACCAGCTTGCCGCCATCCATCACCGCCACGCGGTCGCCCAGACGAATGGCTTCCTCCATATCATGGGTCACGAGGATGATGGTGGAGCCGAGCGTCTGTTGGATGCGGCGCAGATCCTCTTGCGCGCGGGTGCGGATGATCGGGTCGAGCGCGCCAAAGGGTTCATCCATCAGGATCAGATCAGGGCGCGAGGCGAGGGCCCGTGCCACGCCGACCCGTTGTTGTTGCCCGCCCGACAGTTCAGAGGGGTAGCGGTGGCGGAATTCTTGTGGTGCCATCGAGAACAGATCAAGCAGTTCGTCCACGCGGGCGTCGATCTTGTCGCGCGACCAGCCCAAAAGTTGCGGCACCGCGCCGATATTGCGCGCGACCGTGTGATGCGGGAACAGCCCGTGCCCCTGAATGGCATATCCGATCCGCCGCCGCAGGATATGCGGTTTGACGTCGAGCGTTGATTGCCCGTTGATCCGCACCTCTCCCGAGGTGGGCTCTTCCAGCCGGTTGATCAGCCGCAAAAGGGTTGTCTTGCCCGAACCGGATGTGCCCACAATTACGGTGATCGTGCCGGTATCAATGGTCATCGACACGCCATCGACGGCGCGGGCGCTGTCGTAGATTTTGGTGATATTGTCGATCTCTATCATGGTGTCTCCTTGGGGAGGCGGCGGGTCAGGTCAACCAGAATATCCATCACGATGGCCGCCGTCAGGGCCAGCGCGACCGTGGGCAGCGCGCCCAGCAGGATCAGGTCTGTCGCGGTCTGGTTCAGCCCTTGGAACACGAATGTGCCAAAGCCGCCGCCGCCGATCAGCCCCGCGATGACCGCCAGCCCGATGTTTTGGACCAGCACGATGCGCAGCCCGGTCAGGATCACGGGCAGGCCAATGGGCAGTTCCACGCGCCACAGGCGTTGCGCCGCTGTCATGCCGATCCCGCGCGCGGCGTTCAGGGCTTGCGGTGGCGTGGCGGCCAGTCCGGCCACGGTGTTTCCCACGACGGGCAGCAGCGAATAGAGCACCAGTGCGACAAAGGCCGGTGCAAATCCGATGCCCGCGATGCCAATGCTGCGCGCACCGGGCACGGTGGCACCGACCCAGCCCAGCAGGGGGATCATCAGCCCGAACATGGCGAGCGAGGGGATGGTTTGCAAAAAGCTCAGCACCGGCAGGATCGCGCTGCGTAGCGCGGGCTTGCGGTGGCTTAGAACGCCGATGGGAAAGCCGATCAGCCCCGCCATGCCAAGCGACCCGAAGGCCAGCCACAGGTGACGCGTCGCCTCGGACGCGAAGGCGTCACGGCGTGCCGCAAATTCCTGCATCACTGACAGCGGTGCCAGCGCACCAGAGCCGAGCACGACGGACAGGGCCCCCAACACCGTTGTCAGCAACAGTGCGCGCTGAAAGGGCCCCGGTTTCATTGCGGTGATCGCATCGGCCATGAGCAGGGCAAAGATTACCAGCAAGCACCAGAACCCCGCCGCCGGAGAGACCCTTGCGTAATCGCCCGCGCCTTCCAGCAGCGCTGGCGCGCCTTGGACGATCAGCCACAGCAACCCCGCCAGCCCCACAAGCGGCCCCGCCAGACGCAGCCCTACGTGCCTTGCCGGCAGGCCCAACGCCAGCCCCGCCATGATCGCTGCCAATCCGGGGATCATCTGCGATACGGGGACCACCGCCCAGATCGGCACCGCGTCCCCCGCCACGATGCGGTTTGCGGCCAGCGTCATAAAGGGGGCCAGCATCGCTGCGGCCCCCAGAACGGCAAACAGAACCCCCGGCGCGGATAGTCGCGCCCGAGAGGTCTGCAAGGACATCGTGCCCCGGATCAGTCCAGCACCCCGGCTTGGGTGAGGTAATCACGCGCCACGGCCTCTGCCGGTTCACCGCCCACCTGAATCCGCCCGTTGAGCTTTTGCAGCGTCGCCATGTCCAACCCCTCGAAAATGGGGTTCAGCACCTCGGGGATCGACGGGTATTCGGCCAGCACCTCGGCGCGGACGATGGGGGCGGGCTCGTAGACGGGCTGCACGCCCTTGTCATCCTCCATCACCACCAGACCTGTGGCCCCGACACCGCCGTCGGTGCCATAGACCATCGCGGCGTTCACACCCGATGTGCCCCGTGCGGCGGCCTGGATCGTGGCCGCTGTATCGCCGCCGGACAGGATCACCGTCTGGTCCGCGTTCAGTTCAAAGCCGTAGGTGTCCTGCATCGCGGGCAGCACCGCGGGGGAGGACACAAACTCGGTCGAGGCCGCGAGCTTGACCGTGCCGCCCTGCGCGACCCATGCGCCGAAATCGGACATGGTGGTCAGGTTGTTGTCTTGCGCCACGGGGCCGGTCACCGCGATGGCCCATGTGTTATTGGCAGGGGCCGAGGTCAGCCATGTGACATCGTTTTGCGCGGCGTCGAGCTCGGCCGCGCGGGCGTGTGCGGCTTCGGCGTCTTTCCACACGTCGCTGTCTGCTTCGTTAAAGAAGAAGGCCGCGTTGCCGGTGTATTCGGGGTAAATGTCGATCTGGCCGGACAGCAGCGCCTCGCGGACAACCTGCGTGCCGCCCAGTTGCAGGCGGCGTTCGACGGGCAGGCCCGCGTCCTCGAGCGCAAGGGCGATGACATTGCCCAACAGCCCGCCTTCGGTGTCGATCTTGGACGATACGGTGATGTCGGCGGCTGCGGCCGAGGTAAGTGCTGCGGTAAGGGTCGCGGCGGATACGGTGATACGAAGGGAATTTTTCATGAGATGCAGGCTCCTTGGCGTAAAAAGTGACTGGTTTGCACAACTTGGGGATCAAGGTAGCGGGCCAAGCCGGGAAGCCAAGGGAAATTACTGCGAAAGCGGCAAGCGGCGGGGCGCGCACCGGTTCGTCCGCGCATTTTCGCATTTGTGCATCGAAGGCGTGCCGCTTAATGACGTCGGCAACACCCATAAATAGGTCGAAGCAGATATGAAATTCCCCAACCTCGCGCTGGCAGTCGTGCTGTCAGTCCCCTTTGCTCTTCCCGCGTCGCTGTTCGCACAAAGCGCAACGAGCGAGCAGATTGTCGAGATCGCAGGTGCCAGCTTTGCGCCGGTAATCGAGCAGTATCGAATCCCCGGATTGGTCGTGGGCATCACCTGGCAGGGGCAGCATAGCTTCTATGCGACGGGTGTGGCGGCGCGCAAAGGCAATGTCGCGGCGACGCCGGATACGATCTTTGAGCTCGGGTCGATCAGCAAGATTTTCACTGCCACGTTGGCCGCATTGGCTGAAGACCGCGGTATGCTTGATCTGGATGCGCCTGTGTCGGACAGCATACCCCAGCTTGAGGGGGCCGCTTTCGGCGCGATAAGGCTGGTTGATCTATCCACCCATGTCACCGGTGGCTTGCCGCTTCAGGTCCCGGGCGAGGTGGGCAATGTGGCCGAGCTGATCCGCTGGCTAGAGGGCTGGCAACCGCCGCAGCCGGGGACACGCAGCTATTCCAACGTCAGCATCGGCTTGCTGGGGCATATCACGGCACAGACCATGGGTATGTCCTTTGCCCAAGCGGCTCAGGATGTGCTGTTTCCCGCGATGGGGCTTGGCAGCACCTATGTCGACGTGCCGGATGACGCGATGGATCGCTATGCCTTTGGCTATGACCGCAAGACGGATGCGCCCATTCGCGTTAACCCCGGCGTGTTGGCAGATGAAGCCTATGGGGTGAAATCGACCGCTCGCGATATGCTGCGCCTGCTGGATCTGGAGCTGGGCCGCGGTGGCGCAGATCCCGCGCTGACCGCAGCGCTTGAACGCACACGGCAGGGGCAGGCAGAGACGGCCTATTACACCCAAGACATGATATGGGAGCAGTACCCTTGGCCTGTCGAGGTCGCCAGAATGGAGGCGGGCAACGGCTATGACTTTATCCTGTCGCCCCAGCCCGCGACCCGCCTGACCCCACCGTTGCCGCCGCAGCGCGATGTGATCCTGAACAAGACCGGCGCGACCAACGGGTTCGGCGGGTATGTCGCGCTGCTACCGGGGCAAGACCTTGGGATCGTTGTGCTTGCCAACCGCAACTACCCGAACGAGGCGCGGGTCCGTGCGACCTATGCGCTGATCACCGATTTGCTGGCGACGCAGGACTAGCGGGCTTGGCCGGCGCGTTTAGAAGGGGGCGGGTTACGCCGTCCCCAGAAGATCTCGGGCGATGCGGTCAAAGATCCCGCTGCCGATGGGGATAAGGTCATCGGGGAAGTCATAGTCGGGGTTGTGTAGGGCCGCGTGATCCTCCCCCGGTCCGAGACACAGCATCGCGGCTTTGGCCCCCCAGCCGAATACGCCGAAATCCTCCGAAGCGCGCATCGGTACGTTTTCCTCGCCAAAAGGCACGCCGATCGCCTCCATCGCTTTGGTCGCTACGGCATAGGCGTCTGCGTCATTGATCGAAGCTGCGAAATGGTCATGCACCTCGAAAGAGACGCCAAGACCGTATTCAGCGGCAATCGTTGATGCGAGATCGCGCGCGGCGGTCTCAAGGCTTTCCAGCCCCGCATCGCCGGCGGTGCGCAGAGTGGCAAACACCTCTGCCGCGCCCGGCGCGATGCCGAAAGTCGGCTCTCCTATAGTGACGTGGGTGACGGTGACCAGCCGGAAGTCGTCGTTGCGCGGGCCGCCGTCGCCGTGGCCCAGATCATCCAGCGCGGGGATAAGCCGTGCCACCGCGAGCGCGGGCGATACCCCGTCTTGCGGGTCGGCGGCATGGGCAGTTTTCCCGCTGAGCTTGACCTTGAGCCCCATCGACGCGCAGTTGATCAGCCCCACGCGGGTGGAGACAAAGCCGAAGGGGCTGCCCGGTTCATTGTGGATCGCAAAGGCCCAATCCGGTTTGATCGCATCGAATGCGGGATCGCTGACCACCGCTTTGGCCCCGCTGCCGTCCTCTTCCGCGGGTTGGAACATCAGCACCACGCGCCCCGTGGCAACCGGTTTGCGCGCGATCATGCGCCCCAAAGCCAGCAGCATCGTCATATGACCATCGTGGCCGCACACGTGGCTTTTGCCCGCGACCTCGGACAGCCAGGCGATATCGCTGTTGCGTTCTTCTATCGGCAGGGCGTCAAGCTCGGCGCGGAACAGGACCGTCGGGCCAGCCGTGCCGCTGTCGAACACCGCCGCGACGCCATGCCCCCCAAGACCTGTCAGGATGCGGGTGGGCGACAGGGGCTTTAGCGCGTGAACGATGGTCTTTGCGGTCTCTACCTCTTCGCCAGAGACTTCTGGATGGCGGTGCAGCGCGCGGCGAAATTCGGTCAGTTCCACAAGATCACTATTGGTCAACATAAAACGCGACGCCTTCTGCTTCGGGGTTTTCTGGTATGCTACGTCAAAGCCTTAGCAAACGCGACGGGGGCAGGGTAGCCGCGTTTGTGCGGGCGGTGCGGGAAACCGAGCGTAGGGGTCGGGGCTAGGCGGCAGCCCCGAACCTTTCGCGATACCGGATCGGAGGGACGCCCATCAGTTTGCGGAAATCGCGGCGAAAACTCTCGGCCGAGCCGAAGCCGCAAACGTCTGATATATCGGCCAGCGGGATGGCGCTATTTTCCAGCAGTTCAGCGGCGCGGGACACCCGTTCAAGCTTGAGCCAGTTGAGGGGGGTGTCGCCTGTCTCTTCGCGGAACCGGCGGGCCAGCGTGCGTCCGCTGGTCGCGGCGGTTTGTGCCATACGCGCCATCGGCCAGTCCTCGTCGAGTGTGGCGCGGATCATATCCTGTAGCGCTGCAAGATCCGACCCCATCCGCGCCTTGGGCTCGGGGCGGGGCACGAACTGACGCTGTCCGCCATCGCGTTGTGCGGGAAGGACAAGCCGTCGGGCGACAGACGCAGCGACCTGCGCGCCGTGATCCTGCCGAATGATATGCAGCCCCAGATCCAGCCCCGCCGCCGATCCGGCGGAGGTGAAAATCCTGTCGTCTTCCACGAATAACACATCAGGGTCCACGGATATGTCAGGGTAGCGCGCGGCCAACTGATCGGTGTATCGCCAATGGGTTGTGGCGCTTTTGCCTGTCAGCAGCCCCGCCGCGGCCAAGACAAAGACACCTGAACAGATCGACGCGATCCGTGCGCCTTGGGCATAGGCGTCTTGCAAGGCGGCGCATAGCGCGGGCGGGACAGGGGCATCGGCGCCGCGCCAGCCGGGCACGATGATCAGGCTGGCTTGCCGCAGCAGATCAAGATCCTCCTGCGCCTCGATTGTGATGCCGCCCGTGGCGCGGATCGGACCGGGTTCGGCCTTAACGGTCGCATAGCGGTACCAATCCGCGAACTCGGGTCGGGGCAGGGCGAAAAGCTCTACCGCGATGCCGAATTCGAAGGTGCACAGCCCGTCATAGGCAAGCGCACAGACCAAGGGGGCGTTTCGGGGCGCAGTTTGGGACATTTTGGCAGAATCCGACCGAAGCTTGTCAATATAGCCAGTATCGCGGGTTTCGCAGAAATGGCAATCTTGGATCAGCACCACATACCGGAGGTTTGACATGACCCTGCACCCTGACCTGCTGAGCGCGATAGAGACCTATTTTGACGCGATACACGAGTGTGACACCGACAAGCTGAATGCCGTGTTCCACCCGAGCTCAAGCCTGTTTGACGGCGACAATGGGACGGTCTTTGTTGAGCCGATCGACAGTTTCAGCCGCGATGTCGGGGCCCGCGTCTCTCCTGCCAGCACCGGGCAACCGCGCGAGGCAGAGGTGTTGATGATCGACATGCTGTCGCCGCTGAGTGCAACGGTGAAAATCCGCATCCGCGCCCATGACAATGTCTTCGTCGATCACCTTGGTTTCGTGAAGGGCGCGCAGGGGTGGCAGATTGTATCGAAGATCTGGCATCTTGAACGTCGCATTGGTGCGTCCAATGCGGTCTGAGCGGCGGGGCAATTCGATTTTACGATAAAACCAAACATTTGAAAGGGATAGGAAATGACCAAGATGAATGCCGTAGGATGGTTCGATATCTATGTGGACGACCTTGATCGGGCGGTCGGGTTCTACGAAGCCATGCTCGACACCAAGCTGGAGCCGATGCCAGACCCGAGCGGTGAGATGCAGATGATGAGCTTCCCGACCGAGATGACAGCCTATGGCGCGGGGGGCGCGCTGACCAAAGCGCCTTATGCGGGGCCGGGGGTCGGGGGCACGATTGTCTATTTCATGGTCGAGGATTGCGCCACCCAAGAGGAACGCGCGACCAGCGCGGGCGGCCGCGTCGCGCAGCCGAAAACATCCATCGGTGAGTTTGGCTGGATCCTCGTGTGTCAGGATACCGAGGGCAATATGGTCGGCTTCCACTCCATGCAGTAGCGGCACAAGTTTCGCTTAAATGCGCGCTGGCGAAGGGTCACCCCCGACGCCAGTGGCGCGTCAGCCCGCTTCTTTCCACGTCTGGGGCGTCAGGTAGACGACGCTGTCATCGACGCTGACCATCACGTCACCGTCCTGAATATGCACGCCAAGCTTCATCGCGCGGTTGGCCAGCTTTGCCAGCGCCGCGGTGTCATGCTCTGCCAGATTGACGACCTCGAGCTTGTCGAAACGGGCGGTGCCGCTGCGGACCTTGTCCCACCAGACCTCTGCGGTTTTGCCACCATAAGGATAGATCACGACCCGCGCGGATTTGTTGCACGACTGCCGGATGATCTTTTCACTTGGCAGGCCGAGAGCCACCCAAACGTCGATTTCGTCGCTCAGGCTTTTTTGCCAGATATCGGGTTCATCATCGGTCGACAGGCCCTTTGTCATCTCAAGATGCTCATGCGCGTTCAGGGCAAAGGCCAGCAGACGGACCATCAGACGTTCATCGGTTTCCGACGGGTGTTTGGCCACGGTCAGCTTGTGCGTCTCGTAGTAGTGGCGATCCATGTCCGAGACCGAAAGCTCGACTTTGTAGATCAGAGAATTTTGCGCCATGACGTTGCCGGACCCTTGATGACCGGACTGTCCTATACAGTCTGGTGATGGGGGGCAGTACCTGCCGGTGACTGGATAAACAAGGCGAGACTGCGCTGTGGAAAATCATGCGTGTATGAGTGGTGGCGAAATATTCTTTCGCCAAGCGCGCTTTCGGTGTAAGATCATCAAACGCGTATCGCGCATGGACCTCTGACAATCCCGTGATCATCTTGGTCCAGACCTGTCAAAGGGTGCCATGAAACCTATGTTGACCAGTTCGAAACCACGCTGTTATACGCGCCCTCCGCCCTAGGCAAAAATTACCCAAGGACAACGACTTAATGATTGAATTCGAATTGAACGGACGGCAGGTCTCTGTCGACGCTGAGCCGGATACGCCCCTGCTGTGGGCGATCCGTGACGAGATCGGACTGACCGGCACCAAGTTCGGCTGTGGCATCGGCGCCTGTGGCGCATGTACCGTGCATATCGACGGGACGGCCACACGGTCCTGCATCACCTATCTTTCGGATGTCGAAGGGATGAAGGTCACCACCATCGAAGGGCTGGACGAAAACGGCAATCACCCAGTGCAAGAAGCGTGGCGGAACCTGCGCGTGCCCCAGTGCGGCTATTGCCAGTCGGGTCAGATCATGCAGGCAGCGTCGCTGCTGAAAGACACGCCTAACCCCAGCGATGACGACATCGACGCGGTGATGACCGGCAACCTGTGCCGCTGCATGACCTATCCCCGAATCCGTCAAGCCGTGCGCGATGCCGCCACCGCTATGGGAGGCTCCGACAATGGCTAATTTGATTTCCCGCCTCACAGGCGCAGAGACGCAACCCCAGATGACTCGCCGTGGGTTCCTTGTCTCCATGACGGCCGTTGGCGTTGCATTCGGCTTCCCGCAGGCGTCGAACGCGGCGATGAACCCTGCGGTGCCGGATGGCACGCCGGTCACGCCCAATGGCGACACGTTCGAGCCGTCGATGTGGTACTGGATCGACGCCGACGGTCAGGTCAACGTCAACATCATCCGCGCCGAGATGGGCCAACACGTGGGCACCGCCATCGCGCGTATTCTGGCGGACGAGCTGGAAGTCGCATGGGAAAACGTACACATCACCCATGTCGATACAGCCGAGAAATGGGGCCTGATGGTCACCGGCGGCAGCTGGTCGATCTGGCAAAGCTGGCCCGTCTACCGTCAAGCGGGGGCCGCTGGCCGCACCGCCTTGATCGAAGCCGCAGCGGCAAAGTGGGGTGTTGATGCCTCGGGTCTGACCGCACGCGACGGTGCGGTGACCGATGGCACGCAAACCATCAGCTATGGTGATCTGGTGGCCGAGGGTCTTGACCGCAGCTTCACCGAAGAAGAGCTGGCAGCGCTGCCGCTGAAACCCCACGCTGACCTGCGCCTTGTGGGTCAGGACGTGCATCCGCTTGATCTGGATACGAAAACCACGGGTCAGGCGATCTATGGTCTGGATGCCAAGGTCGACGGGATGGTGTACGGCGTGCCGATGCTGCCGCCGACGCGCTATGGCTCCAAGGTGAATGCCGTGGACGATAGCGGTGCCAAGGACATCAAGGGTTACCTTGAAACCGTGGTGATCGAGGACCCGTCGGGCACTGTGCCGGGCTGGGTTGTGGTGCTGGGCAAAACGCTGCATGCCGCGCGCACGGCGACCTACGAGATCAGCGTCGACTGGACCTCGGGCGAGACGGCGAATGTCTCGGAAGAGGATATCCAGGCGCGCTCGCGCGAGCTGATCCAGGGCGAGGAAGGGTCGATCCTGCACACAGAGCAGCCCGACACGACCGCTGCCTTTGATGCCGCCGCCGATATGCTCGAAGCCGAATACACCACGCAATCCGTGCTGCACTTCCAGATGGAGCCGGTGAACGCCATGGTTTTCCAGAACGCCGATGGTGTTTGGGAAACTCACGCGGGCAACCAGTGGCAATCGCTGATCCTACCCACGCTGGCCGCCGCTTTGGAAGTGCCTGCCGATAAGATCGTGATGCGCAGCTATATGCTGGGTGGGGGCTTTGGCCGTCGCCTGAACGGTGACTATATCGTGCCCGCAGCGCTTGCCTCGAAAGCTGTCGGCAAGCCGGTCAAGCTGGTGTTCTCGCGCGAGGAAGACGCGCAGTTCGACAGCATCCGGTCGCCGTCCGTGCAAAAACTGCGCATGGCGTTCGACGATGCCAAATCGGTCACGGGTATGGAACACCACGCCGCAGCCGGTTGGCCGACGCAGGTGATGGCACCGGGTTTCATGCCCAAAGGTGTCAACGAAGAACCCTATGACCCCTTTGCCATTGACGGCGCCGATCACTGGTACACGGTGGGTGCGCATCAGGTGCGGGCTATCTCGAACGATCTGGCAAATGCGACTTTCCGTCCCGGTTGGCTGCGGTCTGTCGGACCGGGCTGGACCAACTTTGCCGTGGAAAGCTTCATGGATGAAGCGGCGCATAAAGTCGGTGCCGATCCGCTGCAGTTCCGTCTGGATCACCTGAAGGCCGAAGGCATCAACGCGGGCTCTGCGCCCAATGCGGTTGGTGGGGCATCGCGTCAGGCCGCTGTTTTGCAGCGCGTGGCAGAGATGTCGGGTTATGGCAGTGCAGAGCTGCCCGAGGGCACCGCAATCGGTATTGCCACCACCTATGGCCAGTCGCGCAGCATGCCGACCTGGACAGCGGCGGCGGTCAAGCTGGCGGTTGATCCTGAAACGGGCGAGGTCGATGTCCAGAAGATGTGGCTGGCGTTTGACTGCGGCACCGTGGTGGACCCCGACGGCGCGCGCGCACAATGCGAAGGTGCAGCGCTTTGGGGACTGTCTTTGGCGCTGCATGAAGGCACCCGGATCGAGAACGGCAACGTCATCGACCTGAACCTCGGGGCCTATACGCCACTGCGTCTGGCCGATGTGCCCGAGCTTGAAATCGACTTTGTCGAAAGCACCGAAGTACCCGTTGGTCTGGGCGAGCCCGGCACCACCGTGATCGCACCCGCGATTGCCAACGCGATCTTCAACGCGACGGGCGCGCGCGTGCGTCACCTGCCGATCACCGGCGATGCTGTGCTTGCCGCGATGAAGTCCTAAAAACAGATCGGGCGGGCGCAGTCATCGCGCCCGCCCGTTCTGACAAACCAAGTGCCCGCGGCTAATTCACATCCGTTTGGCACCGTTGCCCATATTTCCCGAAATTTGTTCGTTTTCCCAACGCGCCGCGCTGCTGCGCATCGCGCCGTTCTGCACAGCGTTTCGCGTGTGGCAGGCACCTTATCAGCTAAAACACAAAGGATGTGCCACGCAGGCCCCCAGAACGCGAAAAGCGCCCCCGAAGGAGCGCTTTTTCGTTTACCGCCAACCACCTAAGGGGAAGTTGGCTCCGACGGTAGGGATCGAACCTACGACCAATTGATTAACAGTCAACTGCTCTACCGCTGAGCTACGTCGGAACGGTCTGCACCGTATAGCTATGGTAATTTCCGGCGTCCAGAGGGTTTTGCCACTTTTTTCCAGATTTTTTCAAAAGATTTTCAGACCCGGCGAAAGGTGGCTGTCGCAGTGAGGGATTCAACGGGGGCGACGCGGCTTTTGCCTGTAAGGTCAATCAGATGCGCAAGGACGTTGCGGGTCGCGGCACCCAGTAGCGCAGGCGGGGTTTCGGTGTAGATCGCAGCAGCAAGTTGCGCGGCGGTGGCGGGGGCTTGGTCGAGGGCACGCAGGATATCAGCCTCGCGCGAAAGACGGTGCGACACCAGCCAGTCGAGCCTTGCCGCAGGGTCGGTCACCGCCGCGCCATGTCCCGGATAGAACACCCGCCAATCGTTTTTTTGCAGTTCGGCACAGGAGGCCATGAAATCGGTCAGATCCCCATCCGGCGGCGACACCAGCGAGCTGGCCCAGCCCATGACGTGATCCGCGGTGAAACAGGCGTCATTCCAGCCAAGGCTGATGTGGTTACCAATATGGCCGGGGGTGTGAATCACGCTCAGCGTCCAGTCGTCGCCGGCGATGGTCTCTCCGTGACTTAGGGGGCGATCGGGGATGAACTCTGCATCAATGCCTTCGCCGCCGCCAATATCGGACACGGTGGCCAGTTGTTGCATCACCGCAGAGCGGCCAGAAAACGCGTCGCCAAAGGCCAGTATCGGCGCGCCGCAGGCACGGGCAAGGTCGCGCGCGAGGGGCGAATGGTCCAGATGCGTATGGGTTACGATGATGTGGCTGATGTGCTGTTCGGGTCCGATGGCATCGCGTATCGCTTGCAGGTGCCGCGGCGACGCGGGGCCGGGGTCGATCACGGCGATGCCGCGCGTGCCCAGCAGATAGGTATTCGTGCCACGGTAGGTCATGGGCGAGGGGTTGTCGGCCACGATCCGGCGCAGGCCCGGTTCCAAGATCTCGGCAATACCGATGGCGGGGTCGAAGTCGTCAGGGGGCAGCATGGTTTGGCCTTTCGCTGGGGCAGGGGGCTGGCTAAGGTCTATCCCATGTTCTTCGTCTGGCTCAAACGATATATGCCCCGTGGCATCTATGGGCGCGCTGCCCTGATCCTGCTTTTGCCGGTGGTGATCTTGCAGCTCGTGATGACCGTGATCTTTGCACAGCGGAACTATGAGGGGGTCACCAACCAGATGACCGACACGGTCTTGCGCGAGGTCGAACTTGTCATGCAGGTGGTCGATGATGCCCCGTCCGCCGCTGCCGTGCCGGCCACGGTGCAAGATCGGCTGGCCGCGCTGGACATGGGGGTGACGCCTGTGTCAGCCAGTGAGGTGCCCACGCGCAACCGGATGTCGTGGTATGATTATTCCGGTCGGGTGATGGTGGCGCGGTTCGATGAGTATCTGCCATCCTTCCTGAGCCTTGATCTGACGCGGCCCACGGGGGTGCATCTTTATGTGCAGTCGCGCTTTGGCCCGCTTGATCTCCAGTTCGAGAGGCGCAGGATTTCGGCGCAGAACCCGCATCAGCTGTTTGTGTATACCTTCAGCTTCGGCTTTGTCATGACGTTGATCTCCTTCGTTTACTTGCGCAACCAGCTGCGCCCGATCAAGCGGCTGGCCCGCGCGGCCGAAGCCTTTGGCCGCGGGCGTCACGTGCCATATACCCCGACAGGCGCTGTCGAGGTGCGTGCGGCGGGGGCGGCCTTTGTCGATATGCGCGCACGGATCGAACGGCAGATTGAACAGCGCACCTTGATGTTGTCGGGGGTCAGCCATGACCTGCGCACGCCCTTGACGCGGATGCGGCTTGGCCTGTCGATGATCGACGAAGACGATGCGGAGCCGTTGTTGCAGGACGTCGATGATATGCAAGGCATGCTGGATGCCTTCCTTGATTTCGCCAAAGGCACCGCAGAGGGGGACGCCGAACCCCTGGACCCGCACGCCCTGATGCAGACCGCCGTAGAGGATGCGCAACGTGCTGGTCGCAACGTGACCTTGCTTCCACCCGAAGGAGACGGCACCGGCACCGTCCGCCTGCGCCGCATGGCGATTTTGCGCGCGGTGGATAACCTGATCTCGAACGGGGTGCGCTATGGGGCGCGGGCCGAGGTATCTGTGCTGCTGACGGATAAAACCCTGCGGATCAGGGTGGAGGACGACGGCCCCGGCATCCCCGAGGATCGCCGCATCGAGGCCGTGCGCCCGTTCTCGCGGCTTGACCCCGCGCGCAATCAGAACAGTGGCAGCGGCGGCGTGGGTCTTGGCCTTGCTATCGCGACCGACATCGCCCGCGCGCATGGCGGGGTGCTGCGGTTGGGCAGTTCGGACACTCTGGGCGGTTTGCGCGCGGATATCGTCATCGCACGGTAATGCGCCAAGGGACCGGGGGCGTCAGCGTGCGGTGGCGTAGTCTTGCAACTGCTCGATGCGCGATCGCGTCAGGTCAATCCGGCAGCTCAGCGTCACATTGATCGCGGCCGTTCCCCCCAACGACAAACGCTCGGGAAACGCGCAGTGATATTTGCGGTATTCTTCAAATGCGATCTGAGAGCTTTGCAGCAACGCGCTCGCCGAGGCATCGGCCTTTCGAGAAAACGCCTGATCAAACGCAGCCAGCGCCGCTTGGGCATCGAGATAGGCGCGCACCATGTCACGCTCCACCTGATCGCCCATTGCAAACAAACATCGATGCACGGCGTCCGGATCTGTCTGCGGCGCGGTGCAGTCTGACAAAGGTTCTGATGCAGGGGGTAGTTTTTCAGCGGTGGCCGTTGCCGGGATCAACAGCAGCGAAAAGAACATGTATTTCAACATCTGGCGTATCCTTTCGGGCGACATGGCAAAGCTACGAAAGAGATACTGCCGCAAAGCACGGCGGAATGCTACCGGTGGGGACAAGGGCGATGATCGACAAACGGCCCTTAGCGGCGAGACATGTCGCGATCCCCGAAAAGGATTGAGATGATTTTAGGGAATGTTGGAGCGGGTAACGAGAATCGAACTCGTAACTAAAGCTTGGGAAGCTGCCGTGATACCTTTTCACCATACCCGCGCGCCGTGAGGTGACTTAATCCGATGTGGCGGGTGCGTCAAGCGGGGTTTTTGCCTGACGCGCCCTTTACCGATGGTTGCGGGCAGACCTTAACGGCGGCGGCGGCGGCGGGTGCCGCCGGAGCTGTCGCCGCCGGTGTTGAAGGTCTCGGTCGGGAGGGTGACGATGCTGTTGAGGATCGGGAAGGGCTCTACCGCGTTGGGGATCGCAGAGGCGTTGACGAAATGCTCTTGGAAGCGGGGTTCGATGGCGGTCTCGATCTTGTGAATGTTGCGCACCGTCTCTTCGATCTCGGCGCGGCTGGAGGTGTTGAGCAGGGCTATGCGCGCGCCGGTGCCTGCGGCGTTCCCGGCGGATGTCACCTTGTCGAGCGGGGCGTCGGGGATCATGCCTAGGATCATCGCGTGCTTGGGGCTGATATGGGCGCCAAAGGCACCGGCCAGCACAACGCGGTCCACGTGATCGACCCCGAATTTATCCATCAGCAACCGCGCGCCGGAATAAAGTGCTGCCTTGGCCATCTGGATTTCGCGGATGTCGCGGTTGGTCACGGTGATGCGCGGGCCACCATCGGCGGTGCCATCATAGACCAGATAGGAATTGGTGCGCCCGTCGGCAAAGACATTGGCCGATCCGGTTTGTTCTGCCGTGCCGATCAGGCCGGGGGCGTCAACGATCCCGTGGATGCGCATTTCAGCGACCATTTCAATGATGCCCGAGCCGCAGATGCCGGTCACGCCGCTTGCACCGATCTGAGATAGGAAAGCGGGATCGTCGGACCACAGGTCGCTGCCAATCACCTTGAACCGGGCGATCTTGGTGACGGGGTCAATCTCTACCCGTTCGATCGCGCCGGGAGCGGCGCGTTGGCCGCTGCTGATCTGCGCCCCCTCGAAGGCGGGACCGGTGGGGGACGAACAGGCGAGCACTTTATCGCGGTTGCCCAGCAGGATTTCGGCGTTGGTGCCCACATCAACCACGAGCACCAGATCGTCGGATTTATCTGGGGCTTCCGACAGGGCAACGGCGGCGGCATCCGCGCCCACATGGCCCGCAATGCAGGGCAGCAGATAGACGCGGGCAGAGGGGTGGATGTTCAGGTCCAGGTCCATGGCGCGCAGACGCAGCGCGTTTGACGTGGCCAGCGCAAAGGGCGCTTGCCCCAGCTCGAACGGGTCGATGCCCAGAAACAGGTGGTGCATGACCGGATTGCAGACAAACACCGCATCCACGATCATGCCCTTGTCGATGCCGCCCTCGGTGCTGATTTCATCGAACAATGTGTTCATACCTGCACGGACCGCGCGGGTCATCTCTGCCGCGCCGCCTTCGTTCATCATCGAATAGCTGACGCGGCTCATCAGGTCTTCGCCAAAGCGGATCTGCGGGTTCATCACGCCGGAAGAGGCCACGACCTCTCCGGTTTGCAGGTCGCACAGATGCGCGGCGATGGTGGTGGAGCCCAGATCGACCGCCAGCCCGTAAAGCGACCCTTCGTAGAAGCCGGGCCAGAGATGCATGATGCGGGCCGGGTTCTCATCATCGCCCAAATGCACGGCGACGGTGACTTTCCATGCGCCCTTGCGCAGCGCAGGTTGCAGCGTTTGCAGGATTTGCAGATCGGCGGTGACATTTTCAAGCTGCCACTGATCGCGCAGGGCGTCGCAGAGCCTCTCCAGATCGCCCGAGGGGTCGTGCATGTCGGGTTCCTGCACCTCGACGTAAAAGAGCTTGGTCGACGGGTTGAGCACGATATCGCGCGCCTCGGCCCGTTTGCGGACCACCTGTTTGTGCACCTGGCTTTCGGCGGGCACATCGATCACCACGTCGCCCATGATCTGCGCCTGACAGCCCAGACGGCGGCCATCAATCAGACCGCGCTTGTCCTTGTAGCGTTGTTCGACGCTGTTCCATTCGGACAGCGCATCCGGTGCCACGGTGACCCCGTGCTTCGAGAATTGCCCATATCCGGGCGAAACCTGACATTTCGAACAGATGCCACGCCCGCCGCAGACGGAATCCAGATCAACGCCCAACTGCCGCGCCGCCGTGAGCACCGGCGTGCCCTTGGCAAAGTGACCGCGTTTGCCCGAAGGCGTGAATACCACAAGGGGATCGTTGCTCATCTATCTTTATCCTCAACACTTTGGCGCACCATAGCGTAGCAGGCGGCAGGTGAAAGCCGCGATGCGGCATAATTCCTGCCATCTGCGCCTGTCTGTGCCCCTGTACCCCCATGACAGCGGCTGCGCGGATCACGTATGCGCGTCGAGCAATGCAGTTAGCGTGCAAATGGGTCTTTCCAATCAAACCCATCCATGAAATATGAAACCGCCAAATGAACCCATGCAAGCCGAGGTGCAAAATGGAGATTCGTGAGGCTCTGACCTTTGATGATGTACTACTGGTGCCTGCGGCATCCAACGTGTTGCCGTCTACGGCCGACACGCGGACCCGCGTTACCAAATCGATCGCGCTGAACATTCCGCTGCTCAGCTCTGCGATGGATACGGTCACCGAAAGCCGCATGGCGATTGCCATGGCGCAGGCGGGGGGCATGGGGGTCATTCACCGCAACCTCACGATCGACGAACAGTCCAAGGAAGTGCGCCGCGTCAAACGGTTTGAATCCGGCATCGTCTACAACCCGATCACCCTGCGCCCCGACCAGACGCTGGCCGATGCCAAGGCGCTACAGGAACGCTACCGTGTCACGGGCTTCCCCGTTGTTGATGAAGCAGGCCGCGTTGTGGGCATTGTGACAAACCGCGATATGCGCTTTGCCTCTGATGATGCCACGCCGGTACGACTGATGATGTCCTCCGACAATCTGGCGCTGCTGCAAGAGCCCGCCGACCGCGACGAGGCGATCAGCCTGATGAAGGCGCGCCGGATCGAGAAGCTGTTGGTCACCGACGCCAAGGGCAAGCTGACGGGTCTGCTGACGTTGAAGGACACCGAACAGGCCGTGCTGAACCCCACCGCTTGCAAAGACAACCTTGGCCGTCTGCGCGTTGCTGCGGCTACGACCGTTGGCGACGCGGGCTATGAACGCTCGCAAGCATTGGTCGAGGCGGGCGTTGATATGATCGTAATCGATACTGCGCATGGCCATTCCGCCGGCGTGGCAGAGGCGGTGCGCCGTGCCCGTGAATTGTCGAGCGACGTGCAGATTGTGGCCGGCAACGTCGCCACAGGGGACGCGACCCGCGCGTTGATCGATGCGGGGGCGGATGCCGTTAAGGTTGGCATCGGGCCCGGTTCGATCTGCACCACCCGCATGGTGGCTGGCGTCGGCGTGCCGCAGCTGACGGCGATCATGGATTGCGCCAAAGCCGCTGGCGATGTGCCTATCATCGCTGACGGCGGGATCAAGTTCTCGGGTGATTTCGCCAAGGCGATTGCGGCAGGCGCGTCCTGCGCGATGGTCGGCAGCATGATTGCGGGCACCGATGAATCGCCCGGCGAGGTGATCCTGTACCAGGGCCGTAGCTTCAAAAGCTACCGTGGCATGGGCAGCCTTGGCGCCATGGCGCGCGGCTCTGCGGACCGGTATTTCCAGAAAGACGCCGCATCGGACAAGCTGGTGCCAGAGGGGATCGAAGGTCAGGTGCCGTATAAAGGCTCTGCCAATGCCGTTGTGCACCAATTGGTCGGCGGGCTGCGTGCGGCCATGGGCTATACCGGCTGCGCCACGGTCGAAGAGATGCGCAAGAACTGCACTTTCGTCAAGATCACCAACGCGGGTCTGTCTGAAAGCCACGTGCATGATGTGCAGATCACCCGCGAAAGCCCGAACTACCGCATCGGGTAACTCCCTTAAATCAAAGGCGTAATCTACGTGACCCAAGCATGACCCCCGGCGCGCGCATCTCTGCCGCCATCGAGATCTTGAACACAATGGCGGACGGTGTCCCGGCGGAGCAAGCCTTGACCCGTTGGGCCCGTGGCAGCCGCTATGCAGGGTCCAAGGACCGTGCTGCGGTGCGCGATCATGTGTTCGATGTCTTGCGGCAGCGGCGGCTGGCCGCGCACCTTGGGGGGGATGACACGGGGCGGGCGCTGATGATTGGCGTCTTGCGGGCGCAGGGCATCGACCTTGCGCCGCTGTTCAACGGGCAAGGTCACGCGCCACTGCCGTTGTCGGATGCAGAGGCCACGCCCCCCGACGCGCCAAGTGATATGGCGACCCTGTGGAACCTGCCGGACTGGATCATACCGCTATTTCAGGCGTCGCTCGGGGCAGACGCCGAAGCTGTCGCGCAGGCTCTGCAATCGCGGGCACCGATCTCGGTCCGGGTGAATACGGCGCAGGCAACGGTCGCGGATGTGGCAGAGGCGTTGGCCGAAGCCGGCATCGAAACACGCAGGAATGACCTTTGCGCGACCGCCCTGACGGTGACAGAGGGGGAGCGGAAACTTCGCAACTCTGACAGCTACTTACACGGTGATGTTGAGCTGCAGGATGCAGCCAGCCAAGCGGTTGTGGCAGCGCTTCCCGAAGCTGAGCGGATGCTTGATTATTGCGCAGGTGGCGGCGGCAAGGCGCTGGCAATGGCCGCGCGGCGCGATGCGACTGTCTTTGCCCACGACATCGATCCGCGCCGGATGGTCGACCTACCCGCGCGCGCAGACCGCGCTGGTGTAACCGTCAGACAGGTGACAACCGATGAACTGGACGGGGCAGGCCCCTTTGACGTCGTTCTATGTGATGCCCCCTGTTCGGGGAGCGGGTCGTGGCGCCGGTCGCCCGAAGGCAAGTGGACGTTTACAGCCGGTCGTCTGGAAGAATTGACACAAATTCAGGATAAAATCCTGGATCACGCTGCCACGCTGACCGCCAAAAACGGGACGCTGGCCTATGCGACATGCTCGGTGCTGCACTCTGAAAACGAAGATCGGGCCTCGGCGTTTCTGGCGCGGAACCCGGACTGGACGCAGGTATTTACCAAGCGTTTCCATGTAGATGCGCAGGGTGACGGATTTTTTACGGCACATTTTAAACGTCGTTGAAGGATCTTTGAAACAACTTAGAGATGTTATTTCCTTTGACCTGATACGAAATTAACAGCACATTAACCCTCCTAAGTCTAAATGAACTCGGTTTCATGATTTAGGGGGAAAGTGTTGGCTCAAGAAAGTGCGGCTCGTCAGATCGTCTTTGGTAAGCGTTGGCTGGTTCTATCAGCCTTTGTTATCTTCGCCGCCATCCTTGGTTCAATCGCTCCAGCGCGCTCTCTGGCCATCGTTCTACAGGCCGCCAGCGCCACTGTCGGCCTTGCTGTCTTGGTTAACTTTGTGGTCGCGCTGCGCCGCCAGCGCGTGCAACGCGCGCAGCGTGCGGCGGCAAAAACCACGATGGCTAATGATCCGAACCCCTGTGTGCTTACCACCAAGGAAGGCGATATCGTTGCGCAGAACAACGTTGCGTTAACCACCTTTCTGCGTCCGGCACAGCCCACAATCGCCGACCTGCTCGCGCCGCTTTTCGCGGACCCTGAGGCGCTGTCGTCTCGGCTCGCGGCCAAAGCGACGGAAGGGGGCGCTGCGAAAGAAGACATCAACACCCGTGACGGCACCATGCGCCTGTCCGCGCACCGCGTGGGGGAAGATCTATTTTGGCGGCTCGAAACCTTGTGGGACGCGTCCGAAAACGGCGCTGGCACGAGCGACCACGGGTTGCCAATGGTCATGGCCAGCAACTCGAACGTCATTTTGTTTATGAACGCCGCGGCGCGCAGCCTTGTCGGCAGGCGCGTGACGGCATTGAACCAGATCATCGGCGATATCCCCATCGCTTCGGGGGAAATGGTCACCGTGCAGACTGCCAAAGGCCCCATATGCATGACCGTCGCCGAGATCGGAGCCTCGGCCAACCGCCGCGCACTGTATTTTCTGCCCCATGCAAACGACCGGTTTCAGGACGCAGGATGGTCCGCGCTTCAAAACCTGCCGATCCCGCTCATCAAAGTCGCCCCGAGCGGCGAGGTTTTGTCCTTCAACGCCCCGGCAGAGCAGTTGGTGGGCGCGGAATTGACGGAAGGCGTGTCGCTTGCCGACGTGATGGAAGGGCTGGGGCGGTCAATCTCGGACTGGTTGCAAGACACGCTGGAAGGGAGATTGCTGCAAAAGCCCGAGTTCCTCAGGCTTAAACGCAGCGATCGGGAAGTGTTTGTCCAGATAAGGTTAAGCCTAATTTCCGAAGACGGCACGCCCACGCTTATCGCCGTGCTACATGACGCGACCGAGCTTAAATCGCTGGAGGCGCAGTTTACCCAAAGTCAAAAAATGCAGGCTATCGGGCAGCTTGCTGGGGGCGTTGCCCATGATTTTAACAATTTGCTCACCGCTATTTCCGGCCACTGTGACCTGCTCCTTCTGCGCCATGACCCGGGCGATCGTGATTACAGCGATCTGGTACAGATCGACCAGAATGCCAACCGCGCTGCGGCTTTGGTGGGGCAGTTGCTCGCCTTTTCACGCAAGCAGACGCTCCGCCCCGAGACGGTCAATATGCGCGACACGCTTGCCGACCTGACCCATTTGCTTAATCGTCTGGTTGGTGAAACGGTGACCCTGACGCTCAGCCATGACCCGATCCTGCAACCCATCCGTGCAGATAAACGCCAGTTGGAACAGGTGCTGATGAACCTGATCGTGAACGCGCGCGATGCTATGCCCATGGGCGGGGAAATCAAGGTCACCACAGAAAATACCCAGCTGGCTGAACCGCTTACACGTGATCGGGTGACCGTGCCCGTCGGGAAATACGTAACTGTTCAGGTCACCGACGAGGGCGAAGGCATCCCGCAGGACCGTTTGCAAAAAGTGTTTGAACCCTTCTACACCACCAAACGGACCGGCGAGGGGACGGGGCTGGGGCTGTCCACCGCCTACGGTATTGTCAAACAGTCGGGGGGCTATATTTTCGTCGATAGCACGATCGGGGAAGGCACCACCTTCACCCTGTATTTCCCGTGCCATAGCAAGGGCGCGGAGGCATCAGCGCCGATGAAACTAACCGCTTCCCCGACCGGATCGAAAAGAGAGGACGGGACCGTTTTGCTGGTCGAAGACGAAGCACCGGTGCGCGCATTTGCCAGCCGCGCGCTGCGCATGCGCGGCTATACCGTTCTTGAAGCCGACTCGGCCGAGATGGCACTAAAAACCCTTGAGGACCAAGCCCTTAATATTGATGTCTTTGTGACCGACGTGATCATGCCGGGGATGGATGGCCCCACTTGGGTACGTGAGGCGCTGAAAGCACGACCGGGGGTGCCTGTGGTCTTTGTCTCTGGCTATGCCGAGGATAGTTTCGGCGATGCCCAGATGACGATTCCCAATTCTGTTTTCCTGCCTAAACCGTTTTCGCTGACGGAGCTGACGAATACTGTGAACAGTCAGATCCAATAGGCTGGCTGGTCGCTACTTGATCGAGTCGTAAAGCGCGAATTCATCTGCGAATTTGCGTTTGAAACGTTGCTCTATCTCCGGGGAAAGATGCAGGTCCATTTGGGGGGACACGTTTTCTTGTTTCAGATCAAGCGTCACGTCGAGCCTTTGTTCAAGAAAACCTTTTAACCGATCCTGATTCTCGTATCGAAAATAATGGGTTATGCCCGTTCCGTTCGGTTGCGCTGCCATAAAGTTTAGCTGGCTGCCCACGTCGGCAAATCCAGGTTTTTTCCCCTTCATATAGGCAAGGATGAATTCATCAAAACTCACATCGAAGGTGGCATTGGGCTTGCCCTGCATAAAGGGCCGCTGGCGATAACGATACCAACTGCCCAGCCAACTGATCGGCTCGCGCATGACGGCCATCAATTCAAGCTCCGTGTCACAGACTTTCAGAAACATCGGGCGAATAAACCGGTTGTAGCGATAGACCGGCGCATGTTTCAGCATGGGCGGTTCGGAAATGACCATATCCGCCCGGGGGGCCAAAGCGGTTTCATAGGCTGTGGTGCCGGTTTTTGGAACCGACAAAAACGCAAGGCGTTCCTTAAAGAAAACAAGCACTTGAAAGAAAACCTTTCGTCAATCGAATAGTAATTTTCGCGTATCAACCGAATGTTAATCAGTTCAATAAATAGATGAAAGGGCAAACAAATACATTGTAATGTTCTCATTTTGATCTCATATGGAACATAGAAAGAACATCAAGATGGTCGGGGCATGATGATTGCGGCTTGCAGACCACTGTGACAGTAAGAGGATAACCTATCATGGCAACGGCAGATCTTTTGACTATGGACAACAAGAAACAAGCTGAAAAGCAAAAGGCCCTGGACAGCGCGCTGGCACAGATTGAACGCCAGTTCGGCAAAGGGTCGATCATGAAGCTGGGGGCCGAGGGGGCCATTCAGGACATCAAGGCAAGCTCGACCGGTTCGTTGGGGCTGGATATCGCGCTTGGTATCGGCGGTCTGCCCATGGGGCGGATCATCGAGATTTACGGCCCGGAATCCTCGGGTAAGACCACATTGACCCTGCATTGTGTTGCGGAGCAGCAGAAAAACGGCGGCGTTTGCGCCTTTGTTGACGCGGAACACGCGCTTGACCCGCAATACGCGCGCAAACTGGGCGTTGATATCGACGAGCTGCTGATTTCCCAGCCTGATACCGGCGAACAAGCGCTTGAAATTACGGATACGTTGGTCCGCTCTGGTGCGGTGAATATGGTGGTGGTCGACTCCGTCGCGGCGCTGACGCCAAAGTCCGAGCTGGAAGGCGATATGGGCGACAGCTCTGTCGGGGTGCAGGCCCGTCTGATGAGCCAGGCAATGCGTAAGCTGACAGGCTCGATCTCGCGGTCGAACTGCATGGTGATTTTCATCAACCAGATCCGGATGAAAATCGGCGTTATGTTCGGGTCGCCCGAAACGACGACCGGTGGGAACGCGCTGAAATTCTATTCTTCCGTCCGTCTGGACATCCGCCGCATTGGTGCGCTCAAGGATCGTGACGAGGTGGTCGGCAATGCCACACGGGTCAAGATCGTCAAGAACAAGGTGGCCGCACCGTTCAAGCAGGTCGAATTCGACATCATGTATGGGGAAGGGATCTCCAAGATGGGCGAGCTGCTGGATCTTGGGGTCAAGGCTGGCGTGGTTGATAAATCGGGTTCGTGGTTTAGCTATGGAGATGAACGGATCGGGCAGGGGCGTGAAAACGCCAAGACCTTCCTGAAAGAAAACACCGCCATGGCAAATGAGATCGAAGACAAGATCCGCGCGGCCCATGGGCTGGACTTCGACGGCTCCGACAGCGACGACGCGGATATCCTCGAAGCGTAAAGGCTTGCACCGCAAGTGGTTAGAAAAGGCGTGCCCCCAGGGCGCGCCTTTTTTCATGGGGGCTGCCTGTGGACAGTGCTCTGTCGCGAGGGTATTCGAAGGTAATTGTTTTTGCCCCTCGAAAGGCCCCGCATATGAAGACGCTCAACGATATCCGATCAACCTTCCTTGGTTATTTTGAAAAGCAGGGTCACTCGATCCAGCCGTCCAGCCCGCTGGTGCCGCGAAACGACCCCACGCTGATGTTCGCGAACTCCGGCATGGTGCAGTTCAAAAACCTGTTTACCGGCGTTGAAACCCGCGATTATTCGCGTGCGACAACAGCGCAAAAATGCGTTCGCGCCGGGGGCAAACATAATGACCTTGACAATGTGGGCTATACAGCGCGCCACCATACCTTCTTTGAAATGCTCGGTAATTTCAGCTTTGGCGACTATTTCAAAGCCGAAGCCATCGCCTTTTCATGGGAGCTGATTACCAAAGAACTGGGCATTGATCCCAACCGTCTTTACGTGACCGTTTACCATACCGACGACGAGGCTGCGGACATCTGGAAGAAAGTCGCCGGGCTGCCGGACGACCGGATTATTCGCATCGCGACAGATGACAACTTCTGGATGATGGGGCCGACCGGCCCTTGCGGCCCATGCTCCGAGATTTTTTACGACCACGGGGATCACATCTGGGGCGGCCCTCCCGGATCGCCAGAGGAAGACGGCGACCGGTTTGTTGAAATCTGGAACCTCGTTTTCATGCAGTATGAACAGTTCGAGGATGGCAGCCGCACCGCACTGCCGAACCAATCGATCGACACTGGCATGGGGATCGAGCGGGTCGCAGCGCTGCTGCAGGGCACGAACGACAACTATGCCACCGACCTGATGCGCAACCTGATCGAGGCGAGCGCCCATGCCTCCAGCACCGATCCGGATGGCCCGGGCAAGACGCACCACCGCGTGATCGCCGACCACCTGCGGTCGACCTCCTTTCTGATCGCGGACGGGGTGATGCCGTCGAACGACGGGCGGGGCTATGTGTTGCGGCGGATTATGCGCCGGGCGATGCGTCACGCGCATTTGCTGGGGCTGAAAGACCCGTTGATGCACCGCCTTGTGCCCGAACTGGTGCGTCAGATGGGCGGGGCCTACCCCGAACTGGGGCAGGCGCAGTCACTGATTACAGAGACACTGCTGCTGGAAGAAACGCGCTTCAAGCAAACGTTGGACCGCGGTCTGAAGCTGCTGGATGACGAACTCAAGGGCCTGCCCGCCGGTGCCGATCTGCCGGGCGAGGCCGCGTTCAAACTCTATGACACCTACGGCTTCCCGGTCGATCTGACCCAAGATGCCCTGCGCGAACAGGACCGCAAGGTTGACCTTGAAGGCTTCAACGCCGCGATGGATGCGCAAAAGGCCAAGGCGCGTGCCGCATGGTCCGGTTCGGGCGAAGCGGCGGATGCGACCGTTTGGTTCGATGTGGCCGAAAAGTCCGGCACCACCGATTTTCTGGGCTATGACACCGAAACCGCCGAGGGGCAGATCGTTGCGCTGATCCAGGACGGTGCGCAGGTGGCCGAGGTGAAACAGGGCGACGCCGTTCAGATCGCGCTGAACCAGACACCGTTTTATGCCGAAAGCGGCGGTCAGGTCGGGGACACCGGCACGATCAAAACCGACAGTGGCGTGGTCACGGTGACCGACACGCGCAAGACCGCGGGCGTCTTTATCCATATCGGCGAGGTGACAGAGGGCACAGTCAAGACCTCGCAGGCCGCGGTCTTGGATGTGGACCACGCGCGGCGGACCTCGATCCGTGCGAACCACTCTGCGACCCACCTGCTGAACGAGGCGCTGCGCAAGACCCTGGGGGATCACGTGATGCAGCGTGGCTCTTTGAATGCGGCGGATCGTTTGCGTTTTGATTATAGCCATAACCACCCGATGACGGCCGACCAACTGGCCGCGGTCGAGGAAGAGGTGAACAGCTACATCCGCCAGAACACCGCCGTGGAAACCCGGATCATGACCCCGGATGACGCGCGCGAGATGGGGGCGCAGGCGCTCTTTGGCGAGAAGTATGGCGACGAGGTGCGGGTTGTTTCTATGGGCCGCGAGGCCGGTTCGGGCAAGGGCGCGGACAAGCAGACCTATTCGCTGGAACTCTGCGGTGGTACCCACGTGCGCCAGACCGGTGACATCGGGGCCTTTGTGCTGTTGGGCGATAGCTCCAGCAGCTCGGGCATCCGCCGGATCGAGGCGCTGACAGGCACCGAAGCCCTCAAGTGGCTTCGCACGCAGGAAACCGCGCTGACACGCGTCGCGGCAGAGCTCAAGACCTCGACCGCGGATGTGCCCGATCGCGTCCGTGCCTTGCTGGATGAACGCCGCGCCTTGGCCAACGAGGTTGCTCAGCTGCGCCGCGAGCTGGCCATGTCGGGCGGTGGCGATGGCGGTGCCGCGGCCCCGCGCGAGGTGAACGGGATCAAGTTCATCGCGCAGGTGGTCAACGGTGTGACCGGCAAAGATCTTCCCGCGCTGATCGACGAACATAAGGCCAAGCTCGGGTCCGGTGCGGTGCTGCTGATCGCTGATGCCGACGGCAAGGCAGCGGTCGCGGCGGGTGTCACCGCCGATCTGGCCGCCACGATCTCGGCGGTTGATATCGTCAAGACAGTCGTTGCCGAACTGGGCGGCAAGGGTGGCGGTGGCCGTCCTGAAATGGCCCAGGGTGGTGCCAAAGATGTCGCAAACGCCGAGGCCGCGATTGCCGCAGCCGAAAATGTTCTGAAAGGATAAACGATGCCCGCTTTGTGGATTGCACATGTCACGGTGACTGACGAGGAGGCCTACGGTAAATACGCCAAGCTTGCTGGCCCCGCCATCGCGGCCCATGGGGGAAGCTTCTTGGCCCGTGGTGGCCGCTTCGTGCAGCTTGAAGGCAAGGAACGCCCGCGCAATGTTGTGGCCCGTTTCGCCTCTGTCGAGGATGCGGTCGATTGCTACAACTCCGACGCCTACCAAGAGGCGCTGAGCCACGCCAAAGACGCGTCAGAACGCGAGTTGATGGTCGTAGAGATCGACGGCTAAGCCCAGCTGGCCAAGCCCGCACCCAAGCTCTTATCAGCGGCCAAGCAAGGCCGCTGACCCCACCAACCCTCCCCCCACAGATCGCCAGACATAAAAAAAGCAGGGCAAAACCAGCCCCGCTTTCCAAATGGTATAAAATCCTGGGGTCCGGGGCAAAGCCCCGGTCCAGCGTCGCTTTGTTTACGCCGACTTTGCCATCCGTTTCCGCTCGTGCGGGTCCAGATAGCGCTTGCGCAGACGGACTGCGTTTGGCGTGACTTCAACCAGCTCGTCATCATCGATATAGGCGATGGCTTCTTCCAGGCTCAGGGTCATGGGTGTGGTCAGACGGACGGCCTCGTCGGTGCCCGAGGCGCGGACGTTGGTCAGCTTTTTGCCCTTCAGCGGGTTCACCTCAAGATCGTTCTCACGGCTGTGTTCGCCGATGATCATGCCGGTATAGACGTCAGCCTGTGCGCCGATCATCATCTTGCCGCGTTCTTCAAGGTTCCACAGGGCGAAGGCCACCGAGGTCCCGTTCTCCATCGAGATCAGGACGCCCGCGCGACGGCCTGGAATCGTTCCCTTGTGCGGTGCCCAGGAATGGAATACGCGGTTGATGACGCCTGTGCCGCGTGTGTCGGTCAGGAATTCACCGTGGTAGCCGATCAGCCCGCGCGACGGGACATGGGCGATGATGCGGGTTTTGCCGGCGCCGGCAGGTTTCATTTCAACCAACTCGCCCTTACGGGTGCCAGTGATCTTTTCGATGACCGCGCCGGAGTATTCGTCATCCACGTCGATGGTGGCTTCTTCGATGGGCTCGTGACGCACACCGTCGATCTCTTGGAACAGAACCTGCGGGCGCGAGATCGAAAGCTCGAACCCTTCGCGGCGCATGTTCTCGATCAGAACGCCCATTTGCAATTCGCCACGACCGGCAACCTCGAAGGCGTCGCCGCCGGGGGTGTCGGAGATTTTGATCGCGACGTTGGATTCGGCTTCCTTCATCAGGCGCTCGCGGATCACGCGGGACTGGACTTTCTTGCCGTCACGACCGGCCAGCGGGCTGTCGTTGATGCCGAAAGTCACGGTGATGGTGGGAGGATCGATCGGCTGGGCAGGGATGGCTTCGTTCACCGATGTATCGGCCAGCGTGTCGGCCACGGTTGCCTTGGACATACCGGCGATGGAAACGATGTCACCTGCTTCAGCCACGTCGATGGCCGTCTGCTCCAGCCCGCGGAAGGCGAGGATCTTGGTGCAGCGGAAGTTTTCAATCAGTTTGCCGTCGCGCGACATCGCCTTGATGCTTTGGCCGGCTTTCAGCGTGCCTGTTTCCACGCGACCGGTTAGCAGACGGCCCAGGAAGGGGTCACCGCCCAATGTGGTTGCCAGCATGGTGAAGGGCTTGTCGGTGTTTTCGATCTGCTTGGGCGCAGGCACATGCTTGAGCACAAGCTCGAACAGCGCGCTAAGGTCTTTGCGCGGGCCGTCCAGCTCTGCATCGGCCCAGCCAGAGCGGCCAGAGGCGTACATATGCGGGAATTCAAGCTGTTCGTCTGTCGCGTCAAGGCTGGCGAAAAGGTCGAAGCATTCGTCCAGTGCGCGGTCAGGCTCCGCGTCGGCCTTGTCGACCTTGTTCAGCACAACGATCGGGCGAAGGCCCAGTTTCAGCGCCTTGGAGGTCACGAATTTGGTTTGTGGCATCGGGCCTTCAGCCGCGTCGACCAGCAGGACAACACCGTCGACCATCGACAGGATGCGCTCCACCTCGCCGCCAAAGTCGGCGTGGCCGGGCGTGTCGACGATGTTGATGCGTGTGTTGTTCCAGACGACCGAGGTCGGCTTGGCAAAAATAGTGATGCCGCGCTCGCGCTCCAGATCGTTGCTGTCCATCGCGCGTTCGGTTGTGGCCTGGTTTTCGCGGTAGGTGCCGGATTGTTTCAGAAGCTCGTCAACCAGCGTCGTTTTGCCGTGGTCAACGTGAGCGATGATTGCGATGTTACGCATGTCCATTGGGGTATGCCTTTGATACGGGAGGGGGCCGCGCACGCTCTCGCACCGCAGCATTTGCGCAGCGCTTACCGTGCCCGGCATCAGAAAGCTAGCCCTAAAGGCGATTAGCCGCCGGTGCCTGTGTCTTCTGTGCTGTCGCGCTGGTCGCGGATGGGCAGCGGTTCATTAAAGGTCAGCGTGCGATAGGGGAAGGGGATCTCGATGCCCGCATCATCCAGCGCGCGTTTGACGGCGGCCACGACTTTGTCACGGCTGCTGCGGATGTCGATGGGGCGCGAGCCGGTCCACCATGTAACCTCGAAGTTGATTGCGCTATCCGCGAATTCCTGCGCAAAGATCTCGACGTCGCGCACGTCATCGCGTACCGCATCCACACCGCGCACCGCATTGGCGATCACTTCGCGCGCAGCATCCACGTCCTCGCCGTAGGCCACGCCGCAGATCACCGTGGTCCGGCGCACATCGCGGGCGGTACGGATGGTGACGGGGTTCTTGAAGAACATCGCGTTCGGGGCGACCACAAGCTGCCCGTCGGTCTGGCGCACATGGGTATCGCGGATCGTGATCTCTTCGACCTGACCCTCAAACCCTTCGCATTCGATGTAATCCTCCACCGCGAAGGGCTCGCGGATCAGCAGCAAGATACCGGCAAGGAAGTTTTCGAACACATCCTTGAAGGCGAAACCGATGGCGACACCGCCCACACCCAAGGCGGTCAGCGCCTTGCCGGGGGTGATGGTGGGAAAGGCGATGGTCACCGCGATCAGCACCCCGAAAAGCCACATGCCCACGACGATCAGCATCATGATCACGTCGACAAGCGACCGTCGCATATGGGCGCGGCGCAGGGTGCCGGGCACGACGGCCTGAACGATGCGGATGACGGCCCAGAGAAAACACAGGAAAACGATCGACAGGATAAGCTGCGGAAGGACGCTCCAGAACCCGATGGCGTAGCCTTCTAGCTGATTGCGCAAAGGGTCGGGGAGGGTGCCCCATACGGAGCTTAGTGAGTCTAACATGCGGCACTTTCGGTCGTTGCGTTACACGCTAACGCCTAAAAGCAGCGGCAGGTTCCGAGAAAGTGCGCGTCAGTGGGTGGCGCTGTGGGAAAACAGGTGGATGACCAGCACGCCGCCGATGATCATCGACAGGCCAACCACGGCGGCGAGGTCGAGCTTTTGTCCGAACACGATATAGCCGATGCCCGCGATGCAGACGATGCCAAGGCCCGACCAGATCGCATAGACGATCCCCACGGGCATCACCTTGAGCGTCAGCCCCATCAGGTAGAAAGAAATCGCATAGCAGACAACGACGCCGACCGAGGGCCAAAGCCGCGTAAACTGTTGCGAGGCTTGCAAAGCGCTGGTGCCCAACGTCTCTGTCAGGATCGCGATCATCAACCAAAAGTAATGCATATCCTGACGTCCCCGTTGCTGCTTTCCGGCCCAGTCCTGAGGCGGTCACGGGCCGCTGTCAAGAGCGGGGCTGGGTGCTACACGCCTGTGGATCAGGTCGCGATATAGCGGTCGCGGCGGTGGTTGAAGGTAATGATCAGGTTCAGCACCAGTGCCCCAAGCAGCGAATAGCCCACGACGGAGGCTGGAAACAGGAACAAGGCGACCGAAAAGATCACGGCGTCGGTAATCAGCTGGACCCATCCGGCTTTGAACCCCGTGGTGTCCTGCACCAGCAGGGCCACCACCCCAAGGCCGCCAAGCGACCCGTTGTGGCGGAACATCGCCAGCAGCCCCAGACCCACCAGCGCGCCAAAGATCACCGCCGCGAGGGCAGGGCTGAGCGACTGGATCGCGAAACCATAGGGCAGGAATTCGGTCACGACCGACAGCAAGGTCACGGAAATCAGCGACTTGATCGTGAACTCGGCCCCAAGCCGTTTATACGCAAGGAAGTAGAACGGCAGGTTGATCAGGAAGAAGACCGTGCCAAAGGAATAGCCTGTCAGATAGGCGATGATCACCGCCAAGCCCGCCGTCTGTCCGGTGATCAGACCGGCAGAGGTCAGCACAAAAATTCCGATACCGCAGAGAAAGACCCCAAGGCTGAGGCCTTGAACATCATCTAGCGAAGAATGGTGGAGGGGATCAGCATATGTCATATCGCCCAGATAGGGCAGCTATGTTGACCTGTCTAGGGGTGCTGCAGTGCAGAATAATATTTTTCCCGGTGACATCACGTCACGCAAGGGATCGCGCATAGAAAAAGAGCCACCCGGTAGGAATGGCCCTTATTTTAAGCAATCGGCTTACTGCGCGCCAAGCGCCTTGTTCAGGTTCTCGTCCACCTTTTCAAGGAAGCCCATTGTCGTCAGCCAGCCTTGGTCGGGGCCAACCAGCAGCGCGAGGTCCTTGGTCATGAAGCCCGATTCCACAGTATCCACCACGGTTTTCTCGAGCGTCTCGGCAAAGCGTGTCAGCTCGGCGTTGCCATCCAGCTTGCCGCGGTGCTTCAGCCCGCCGGTCCATGCGTAGATCGACGCGATGGAGTTGGTCGAGGTTTCCTCGCCCTTCTGGTGTTGACGATAGTGGCGGGTGACCGTGCCGTGGGCGGCTTCAGCCTCGACCGTCTGGCCATCGGGGGTCATCAGCACGGAGGTCATCAACCCGAGCGAGCCGAACCCCTGCGCAACGGTGTCCGACTGCACGTCGCCGTCATAGTTCTTGCAGGCCCAGACATAGCCGCCGTTCCACTTCATCGCGCAGGCGACCATGTCGTCGATCAGACGGTGTTCATAGGTAATGCCCGCCGCTTTGAATTTATCTTCGAACTCGGTCTCGTAGATATGCTGGAACAGCTCAAGGAAGCGGCCGTCATACTGTTTGAGGATCGTGTTCTTGGTGCTCAGATACACCGGCCAGCCAAGGTTCAAACCGTAGTTCAGCGAGGCGCGGGCGAAGTCGATGATGGATTTATCAAGGTTGTACATCCCCATCACGACACCGGCGTCGGGGGCGTCGAAAAGCTCGCGTTCAATCTCTGTCCCGTCTTCGCCGACGAATTTCAGGGTCAGCTTGCCCTTGCCGGGAAATTTGAAATCGGTCGCTTTATACTGGTCGCCATAGGCATGACGGCCCACGACAATCGGTTTGGTCCAGCCGGGCACAAGGCGGGGGACGTTCTTGCAAATGATCGGCTGGCGGAAAATCACGCCGCCCAGAATGTTACGGATCGTCCCGTTAGGGGAGCGCCACATCTCTTTCAGGCCGAATTCCTCGACCCGGGCCTCGTCAGGGGTGATGGTCGCGCATTTGACGCCAACACCGTATTCCTTGATCGCATGGGCCGCGTCTATTGTGATCTGGTCGTTGGTCTCGTCGCGGACCTCCATCCCCAGATCGTAATACTTCAGATCCACATCGAGATAGGGAAGGATCAGCTTTTTCTTAATGAAAGCCCACATGATGCGGGTCATCTCATCACCGTCGAGCTCAACGATCGGGTTTTCCACTTTGATCTTGGTCATCATCTGCGGTCCTTTGAAATGATACTGACACCCGCATAGCCTATTCAGGCATGAATGCCTAGTCGGTATGCAATGGTATACTGAAAAGAGTTGCGCGGCTTAGCCCATATCATCGCGCTGCGACAGGCGTGTGACAAGCGTGGTGGGGGATGATGGGTAGAGGGGGCGGGCAGTTAGCTCCGCGCGGCAAACCATGCAGAGACACGGGCGCGGGCAAACTCCCAAAGACCCGGTGCGCCGGTCTGGATTTTGCGGCCCACTTTTTCCACGAATTGCGCTTCGGTCACGTTGTATTCAACCCAGCTGCCGCCGCCCGCCGCGAGGTTCTGCATCGGGGGCTGGAACCGGTCCAGCGATTTGGCAAAGCGGGCTGTGGGGGTCTCATTGGCTTCAAACTCTTCCCATGTTGCGCGAAGATCATCGCGCAAGTCGTTGGGAAGGAGGCCAAAAATACGATCAGCGGCAAGCTGTTCCTGCGCTTCCATATCGGCAGTGTCGTAGCTGCCGAAAATCGGGTTGTCGCCTGCGTCAATCTCTACCAGATCATGCAGGATCAGCATCTTGATCACGCGGGTAATGTCGACATCGGGGCCCGCCTGATCCGCCAGCACCAGCGCATAAAGCGTCAGGTGCCAGCTATGTTCAGCCGAGTTTTCGGCCCGCGACGCATCGCAAAGCAAGGTCCCGCGTGTGACCGACTTGAGCTTGTCCGCTTCGTTCAGAAAGGCGATCTGCTGCTCAAGTCTGGTGGTCATACGTCAGTTTTCCTTTGCACGGTGCGCGGCAAGCGCCTTGGCCATAAAGTCACGCCCCTGTGCGGCGGCAAGCCGCGTGCGGATCGCCGTGACAAAGGCTTCTTCCATCGTCTGCGACGACGCGCCCAGAACAGCAGCGACTTCCATAAAAAGCCGCTCCTGTCCGGTTTCGCGTTGGACCGCCAGACATTCTTCGGCCATTTGGTTGGCCAGTTCGACGACTGTCGGATCCGCCATTAGCGGGTTGTCTCCGTCAGGCGGCGCTTCACGTAGTCTGTGGTAGAGGTGATCAACGTCTCCATATGCGGCTCTTCAAAGAAGTGGCCGGCACCCTCGATCTCTTGGTGGGTGATGGTGATGCCTTTCTGCTCGTGCAACTTGTTCACGAGGTTCACGGTGTCTGCGGGCGGTGCCACACGGTCAGCGGTCCCGTTGATCACCAGACCGGAGGCCGGGCAGGGTGCGAGGAAGCTGAAGTCATACATATTCGCCGGTGGTGCGACAGAGATGAAGCCCGTGATCTCGGGGCGGCGCATCAGCAGCTGCATCCCGATCCATGCGCCAAACGAGAAACCGGCAACCCAGCAATGCTTGGAGTTGTTGTTCATCGATTGCAGGTAATCCAGCGCCGACGCCGCATCGGAGAGTTCACCAACCCCCTGATCGTATTCACCCTGGCTCCGGCCTACGCCGCGGAAATTGAAGCGCAGAACGGTGAAACCCATATTGTAGAAGGCATAGTGCATATTATACACGACCTTATGGTTCATCGTCCCGCCGAATTGTGGGTGCGGGTGGAGCAGAATGGCGATGGGTGCGTCGCGTTCTTTTTGTGGATGGTAGCGGCCTTCGAGGCGGCCTTCGGGTCCGGGAAAAATAACCTCGGGCATGAGCGTCCCTGCTTGGGGTTCTAAGTGCAGCGGAATAGTTGACGAATTCGCTAGGGCAGTTTAGAACGGTTCTAACTTGTGTGATCCCCGTTTCTGGGGGTCAGACTTTGCGTTTAGGCATTTCAGGCGTCGTCGTCAATCAAACAGGCGCTTATGGGGAAGGGAACACTGCGATGAAGCTGTCAACCAAGGGGCGGTATGCGATGGTCGCTTTGGCCGATATAGCGCTTCAGCCCGCGGATCGTCTGGTCAATCTGGGCGATATCGCGACGCGTCAGTCCATTTCACTGCCGTACTTAGAGCAGCTTTTCGTCAAGCTGCGCCGGGCCGAACTGGTGTCATCGGTGCGTGGTCCGGGCGGCGGCTACCGCTTGGGGCGGCCCGCGTCGGACATTCGCGTTGTCGATATTCTGGCGGCGGTCGACGAGAAGGTCGATGCGATGCATGTGGGGGCAGGTGCCTCTGGCGGGTCATCGGGCAGCCGGGCGCAGTCGCTGACCAACCGTTTGTGGGAAGGGCTGAGCGCACAGGTCTATGTCTTTCTGCACCAGACGCGGCTGTCGGATGTTGTCGCGAACGAGCTTGCCCCCTGTCCGGCGGTGCCGAACCTCTTTGCCATCGTGGACGAGGCGGATGCGGAATGAGGGACGCTGTCCCTCACACTCCCTGGGATTTAGGACCATTTGGAAGGTGATGTGAGAGTATATCTTGATCATAACGCGACCACGCCCCTGCGGGCAGAGGCGCGCGCGGCCATGCTGGCGGCGATGGATGTGGCGGGCAACCCGTCCAGCGTCCATGCCGAAGGGCGTGCGGCCAAGATGATGGTCGAGAAAGCACGCGGGCAGGTGGCAGCTTTGGTCGGCTGCGATGTGTCGGAGGTGATCTTTACCAGCGGTGCCACCGAGGCGATTGCGGGTGTGGTGCAGGACGCGGGCAATGTGGTCGGTGCAGCCGTGGAGCATGAAGCCGTGCGCATCTGGTGCCCGGAGGCCGAACAATTGCCTGTCGGTCGCAATGGTCACGTGGATTTGAACGCGCTGCCGGATGGAGCCTTGGCGGGCAAAACACTGTTTTTGCAACGTGCCAATAGCGAGACAGGGGTATTGCAGCCGGAAAGCCTGCTGGACGAGCTGGCGCGTTTGGGCGCGTCGCCTGCAAGCGTCTTTCGCGATGCGGTGCAAGCGGCGGGTAAATTGCCGGATCTGGGGCGCTGGCACTCGGATGTGGGGCGTCATGCGTCTTTGGCTGTCTCGGCGCATAAGTTGGGCGGCCCCAAGGGCATCGGTGCGCTGATCGCGGGGCCGGAATATACGCCCGGATTGATGCAGCCGATGTTGCGCGGAGGCGGGCAGGAATTGGGCCGTCGTGCGGGGACAGAGAACGTCATCGGCATTGCCGGTTTCGGGGCGGCATGCGCTGCCGCAGCGCAGGATTTGGCGGATGGCGTATGGGAACGGGTTGCAGAACTTAGAAATGTTCTAGAGAAGGCTCTTGAGGCTGCGTCAAAGAAGACTATTTTTGTTGGGAAAGACGTGGCGCGTTTGCCGAACACCTCTTGCTTTATCACGCCCGGGTGGCGCGGTGAGACGCAGGTGATGCAGATGGACCTTGCGGGCTTTGCGGTCAGCGCGGGGTCTGCGTGCTCTAGCGGTAAGGTGGCGACAAGCCGGGTGTTGACGGCGATGGGGTTTGACGACGCTGAGGCATCCTGTGCCGTGCGCGTATCGCTTGGGCCGGACACCACAGAAGAACAGGTCTTGCGTTTTGCAGACGCCTGGACCGCGAAATTGAAGAAACACGAGGCGCGGGCCGCTTGATGCGCGCCGCCAGTTGAAGGATGAAAAGCATGGATAGCACTTTGGTCAAGGACGACCCGAACACCGGCGTTAAAGAGGGCGTTGATCAGGAAACCGTGGATGCCGTGCGCGAAGTCGGCGGTGCCTATAAATACGGGTGGTCCACAGATATCGAGATGGACTATGCCCCATTGGGTCTGAACGCCGATATCGTCAAGCTGATCTCGGAGAAGAACGAAGAACCCGAATGGATGCTGGAATGGCGTCTGGCCGCCTATGAACGCTGGCTGACCAAGAAAGAGCCGAACTGGGCGATGGTCGACTATCCGGAAATCGACTTTCAGCAGCAGTATTACTATGCGCGTCCGAAATCGATGGCGGAAAAACCCAAGAGCCTGGATGACGTCGATCCCAAGCTGCTGGAGACCTACAAGAAGCTGGGTATCCCTTTGAAAGAGCAGGCGATTCTGGCAGGCGTCGAAGGCGCAGAGAAGATTGGCGACGAGCCCCGCAAGGTGGCTGTGGATGCGGTTTTTGACTCTGTTTCGGTCGGGACCACCTTTCAGGACGAGCTGAAAAAGGCGGGCGTGATCTTCTGCTCTATCTCCGAGGCGATCCGCGAGCACCCCGAGTTGGTCAAGAAATACCTTGGTTCGGTCGTGCCGGTGAATGACAACTTCTATGCGACGCTGAACTCGGCCGTCTTCTCTGACGGGTCGTTCGTGTATGTGCCGCCGGGCGTGCGCTGTCCGATGGAGCTGTCGACCTATTTCCGTATCAACGCCGAAAACACCGGCCAGTTTGAACGCACGCTGATCATTGCCGACAAGGGGTCCTATGTGTCCTACCTCGAAGGCTGTACCGCGCCGCAGCGCGACGAGAGCCAGTTGCACGCCGCGGTGGTTGAAATCATCATCGAGGAAGACGCCGAGGTGAAATATTCGACCGTTCAGAACTGGTACCCCGGTGATGAAGACGGCAAGGGCGGGATCTACAACTTTGTGACCAAGCGTGCAGATTGCCGTGGCGACCGTGCCAAGGTGATGTGGACGCAGGTCGAAACCGGCTCTGCCGTGACGTGGAAATACCCCTCTTGCATTCTGCGCGGCGACGATAGCCAGGGTGAGTTCTATTCCATCGCCATCGCCAATAACATGCAACAGGCCGACACCGGCACCAAGATGATCCACCTGGGCAAGCGCACCAAATCGCGCATCGTGTCCAAGGGGATTTCGGCGGGCAAGGCGCAGAACACCTATCGCGGCTTGGTGACCATGCACCCCAAAGCCAAGGAATCGCGCAACTATACCCAGTGCGACAGCTTGTTGATCGGCGACAAATGCGGGGCCCACACGGTGCCTTACATCGAGGTCAAGAATAACAGCAGCCGGGTGGAGCATGAGGCGACCACCTCCAAAGTAGACGACGATCAGCTGTTCTACTGCCGTTCGCGCGGCATGGACGAGGAAGAAGCGGTTGCCTTGGTCGTGAACGGCTTCTGTAAAGATGTGCTTCAGGCGCTGCCGATGGAGTTCGCGATGGAAGCACAAGCGCTTGTTGCGATCTCGCTTGAAGGGTCCGTGGGGTAATCACGATGATGCGCAAGCTGACATGGGACGTGACCATTGCCGCGCTCGTTTTCTGGGTGCTGATGGCGCTGTTTCGCGGGGGCGGGCTGACGCTCGTCGCCTTCGAGAACACGTTCTTCCAGGTGCTGATCTTTGCGATGATCTACGCTGCGATCCGTGTGGCCCTGTTGGTGCTGCGCAAGGGGGATGGCGAATGATCACCGTAGGGACCAAAGGCGCAGCGCTCTGATGCAGGCATCGGCGGACACCACTCCCTTGCGCCTGCACTGGTGGAAGGCGGTCCCGAATTTCGGGGACGCCCTCAGCCCTGTGGTGCTCGCCCATGTCGCGGGCCGGCCTGTGGAGCATGCCGGTGTGCGCAAGGCGGAGGTCTGGGCCATCGGGTCGCTTTTGCAGGTGGTCAAGCGCAACTTTAGCGAGGCACAGGATCACCGGCCGGTGATCTGGGGGGCGGGTCTGTTGCATCCGGTGCAGGGGACGGGGTTTGTCGATCATGTCGATATCGCCTTGGTCCGTGGGCCGATCACTGCCGCGCTGCTGGGGTTGGAACTGTCGGAGTTTGGCGATCCCGGTCTGTTGATCAACGCCGTGTGGCCGCAGGACCGCGCGCCCAATGGCAAGATCGGCATCGTGCCGCATCATTCGCTGGTGGATGACCCTGTGTTGCAGGCTCTGATCGCCAGTGACGCGCGGTATCAGCTGATTGACCCTCGCGGGCAAGCGCAGGATGTCTGCGCGGCGATTGCCGCGTGTGATCATGTGTTTGCGTCTTCCCTGCACGGGTTGATCGTGGCCGATGCCTACGGCGTGCCCAACAGCTGGCTGGCCCCGATCGGGCAGTCGCGCTTGAAATATCTGGATTATGCGGCCTCGGTCGGCCGGCCCCTGCGGGCCCCGATCAACGTCGAGGACATCCCGACGGTGGTTCTGCCCGACCCGCTGTCACCGCTTTCCTATCAGGCGGGCATAGATGCCTGCCGCACCGCTCTTTATGCCCGTTTTCCCAAAGCCTTACAGGCGGGGAGGGCGGCATGAAATCTTACACCGATGACGGCCCCGCGACGGGGTTTTCATTCACTCAATTCACTGTCATTGCAGCGCCAAAGCGCAAGAAAAGGAACCCATCATGCTGAGCATCAAAGGCCTGAAGGTCAAACTGGAAGAAGAAGACAAGCAAATCCTGAAGGGTGTCGATCTGGAAGTCGAAGCCGGTAAGGTCCACGCGATCATGGGGCCGAACGGGTCCGGTAAATCCACCCTGTCCTATGTGCTGTCGGGCAAAGACGGCTACGAGGTCACCGAAGGCTCCGCCCATCTGGGTGACATCGACCTGCTGGACCTTGAGCCGGAAGAGCGTGCCGCCGCTGGCCTTTTCCTCGCCTTTCAATATCCTGTTGAAATCCCCGGCGTTGGCAACATGACTTTCCTGCGCACCGCTGTGAATGCGCAGCGCAAGGCCCGTGGCGAAGAAGAGATGTCTGCCGCGGAATTCCTCAAGGTTGTGCGCGCCCGTGCCAAAGAGCTGAAGATCGACGCCGACATGCTGAAGCGCCCCGTGAACATGGGCTTTTCGGGTGGTGAGAAGAAGCGTAACGAGATCTTGCAGATGGCGATGCTTGAGCCGAAAATGTGCATCCTCGACGAAACGGATTCCGGTCTGGATGTCGATGCGATGAAACTGGTTGCTGATGGCGTAAACGCGCTGCGCACCGAAGGCCGTGGTTTCCTTGTGATCACCCACTACCAGCGTCTGCTGGACCACATCAAACCCGATGTGGTGCACATCATGGCAGATGGCCGTATCATCAAGACCGGCGGCCCCGAGCTGGCGCTGGAAGTCGAGAACAACGGGTATGCCGACATCCTGTCCGAGGTGGCGTAATGGCCGAAGCAGCGACACAACAAACCCCGACCGAGGCGTTGATCGCCACGTTGGACCTGCCCCAAGGGGGCTGGTCCGATGCGGCGCGCAAGGATGCGTTGTCCCGTCTGCAACAGGCAGGTCTGCCCGAGCGTCGTGACGAATACTGGAAATACACCCGCCCTGATACGCTGACCCAGCCGCAGGCGGTCTCTGCCGCGGTGCGCGCGTCCGAAGACGTGACCCTGTTTGATCAGATCGACCGGCTGAAGCTGGTGTTCGTCGACGGTGTGTTTGATGCCGATGCGTCGGATGATCTGGCGCTTGAAGGCATCACCATCGAACGGCTGGCCCAAGCGGATGCCGATCTGCATTGGGCGCGTGATCTTTACGGGACGCTGGAAAAGAACGGCCAGACGCCTGTGGCACGCCCCTTGGCGGCGTTGAACACGGCTTTTGCCGCGGATGGTGTGTTGATCCATGTAACAGACAAAGTTTCGAAGCCGGTGAATATCGTCTATCGCCGGACCTCCGATACAGCGGATGTCATGCTGCACCACGTCGTCAAGCTGGACGCCGGCGCCGAATTCACGCTGCTGGAAAACGGCCCCGTCGCCGCGCGCTTTAACGGTGTGCTTGAGGTCGAAGTCGCGGATAACGCGTCTTTCCACCACGTGCGCGCCCAAGGCCGCGATCACGAACAACGTGCCGCGACGCATATCTTTACCCGTTTGGGGACTGAGTCCGCGTTCAAATCCTTTACGCTGACCGCCAATGGCGTGATGACGCGCAACGATTGTGTGATCGAGCTGACGGGTGACGATGCTGCCGCCCATGTGGCGGGGGCCTGTGTCGGTGATGGTGCGGATTTCCACCACGACGACACGGTGTTCATCACCCATGACGCGGTGAACTGCGAAAGCCGTCAGGTGTTCAAGAAGGTGCTGCGCAACGGGGCGACCGGTGTGTTTCAAGGGAAGATCCTGGTCAAGGCTGACGCGCAAAAGACCGATGGCTACCAGATCAGCCAGTCGTTGCTGCTGGACGAAGACAGCCAGTTCCTTGCCAAGCCAGAGCTTGAGATTTACGCCGATGACGTGGCTTGTTCGCACGGCTCCACTTCGGGGGCGATCGATGAGGACGCGCTGTTCTATCTACGCTCGCGCGGTGTGCCGCATAACGTCGCGACGGATCTGCTGACCTTGTCCTTTCTGGCCGAGGCCGTGGAAGAGATCGAGGACGAGACCCTGCGCGAAGAGATCACCGCACGGCTTGCCGCGTGGCTTGAGCGGCACGCAGCCTGATGGCGGCGACACGCGATATCGTGGCCAGCTACCGCAATCCCGCCGCCGTTGTGCGGCGGTTGTTGGGGCAGGGCCCGCGGGAGGATCGCAACCTGGTCTATCTGATGGTCGCGTGTCTCATCTTTTTCGTGGCCCAGACCCCGCGTCTGGCCCGCGAAGCCCATGTCAATGGCACCGAGCTTGACATGCTGCTGGGGGCGACCCTGCTGGCATGGCTGTTCATCGCACCGTTGATTTTCTACATGCTGGCGGCGGGGACGCAGATCATCCTTAGGGTGATGCGCGGCCGCCCCAGCGGCTATGGCACGCGTCTGGCGCTGTTCTGGGCCTTGCTGGCGTCCAGCCCGCTTGTGCTATTGCACGGTCTGACGGCGGGGTTCGTCGGCGAAGGGATCGAATTGCGCATCGTCGGTCTGGTCTGGCTTTGCGTGTTTTTATGGTTTTGGATCAGCGGGTTGCTGGTCGCATATCGGACACGCTCATGAATGCCCCTGATACAAGATCGGTTCTGACCGAGCTGGTCGTGCTTAGCCTGCGCGACCCGCGTGCCGCCGCGAACCAGATCATGGGGTGGCAGCTCGGGCGGGACGTGCTGTGGACCGCGCTGGCGCTGGCGGCGGCGATCAATACGTTGATCTTCTCGGTCAGTCTGGTGCTGCAACCGACGCCCGCGATGCCTGCGTTCTTTACCAGTCCGCTGGCGATGTTTGTCCTGCTCTCGGGCGTCCTGGTGATCACGACCCACGGGCTTTACTGGGCCGGGCGTGCGCTTGGGGGCGAAGGCGACCTTGGCGATGTGCTGGCGCTGGTGGTGTTCTTGCAGGTCCTGCGCATCATCGCGCAGGTGGCGATTTTCCTGCTGATGTTCATCTCTCCGGGGGTGTCGGTGCTGGCATCTTTGGCGACGGGCCTTATCGGGCTTTGGATATTGGTCAACTTCATCGCCGCTGCCTTTAACTTTACCGGACTGGGCAAGGCTGTCGGCGTTTTGCTGATTTCTATGGCGGCCATCGTTCTGGGGCTCAGCCTGCTTCTCTCTATCGTGGGCGTTGCCGCCCAAGGAGTGCTTCTTGATGTATGACGTAAACGCCATCCGCAGCGACTTTCCGATCCTGTCGCGCGAGGTGAACGGCAAGCCGCTGGTCTATCTCGACAATGGGGCCTCGGCCCAAAAGCCGCAGGTCGTGATTGATGCGATCAGCCGCTCGTACAGCCATGAATATTCCAATGTTCACCGCGGCTTGCACTATCTTTCTAATCTGGCAACCGATCAGTATGAATCCGTGCGCGGCACTGTGGCGCGGTTCCTGAATGCCGGAAACGAGGATCACATCGTCTTTACCTCCGGCACGACAGAGGGGATCAATCTGGTCGCTTACGGTTGGGCCATGCCGAACCTGCAGGCGGGGGACGAGATCATCCTGTCGGTGATGGAGCATCACGCCAATATCGTGCCGTGGCATTTCCTGCGCGAGCGTCAGGGCGTCGTGATCAAATGGGTCGATGTGGACGCCTTTGGCGCGCTTGATCCGCAAGCCGTGATCGACGCCATCACCCCCAAAACCAAGCTCATTGCCGTGACGCAGGTGTCGAATGTTCTGGGCACGGTGGTGGACGTCAAGGCGATCACCGCAGGGGCCCATGCCAAAGGCGTGCCCGTGTTGGTTGACGGGTCGCAGGCGGCGGTACACATGCCTGTGGACGTGCAGGATATCGGCTGCGATTTCTACGCGATCACGGGTCACAAGCTTTATGGTCCCTCGGGGTCCGGCGCGATCTATATCAACCCCGATCGCATGGCCGAGATGCGCCCGTTTCTGGGCGGCGGCGATATGATCCGCGAGGTCACCAAAGACGGCATCACCTATAACGATGCCCCGATGAAGTTCGAGGCGGGCACCCCCGGCATCGTGCAGACCATCGGCATGGGCGTGGCGCTGGATTATATGATGAACATCGGGATGCAGAATATCGCCGCCCATGAAGCATCCTTGCGCGATTATGCCGTGTCGCGTCTGTCGGGGCTGAATTGGGTGCAGGTGCAGGGCACCACGCCGGACAAGGCCGCGATCTTCAGCTTTACATTGGACGGGGCGGCGCATGCGCATGATATCTCTACCATTCTTGATAAAAAGGGCGTGGCGGTACGTGCGGGTCAGCATTGTTGCGGGCCGCTGATGCAGCATCTGGGCCAGACCGCCACCTGCCGCGCGTCCTTCGGGATGTACAACACCAATGCCGAGATCGACACGCTGATCGAGGCGCTTGAACTGGCGCATGATTTGTTTGCGTGACCCAAGGCTGATTTTGTAATTGCAGGGGGCGGGTAGTCTGGCTATACCGCCCCTAGATGGACCCTTAGCTCAGCTGGATAGAGCGCTGCCCTCCGAAGGCAGAGGCCAGAGGTTCGAATCCTCTAGGGTCCGCCATCTTCCCTTGAATGAGCTATGTCTATGTGCGGCTTCGCCCTCAGGCCTGCACGGCTTCTGGCGTGTCGCCTGTCGTTGCGGAGGTAGGGGTGTCGTCCGTGTTGCCAGCGGCTGACAGGATCACGGCGGGCTGCTGTGCGGCGACGGTGGCAAATTCCATGTGGAAGGTCGTGCCTTCGCCGACAACGCTGTCGTAGAACAATTTGCCAGACATCTGCCGGGCCAGCTGTTGCGAGATATGGAGCCCCAGACCGGACCCCTGTGTCGCATATTGCCCGCCGTTCTTGACCTGTTCAAAGCGGCCAAAGACCTGCCCCTCCATCCCGTCGGGAATGCCACGGCCGCTGTCCTTGATCGACAGGCGCACATGGCCGTTGCGGATGGACAGGCTGCCTTCAACGGTACTGCCTTGTTCGGAGAATTTGATGGCGTTGGACACGAGGTTGTCTATGATCTGGCGGATGGCAAAAGCGTCACCGGTGATGGTCGCGGTTTGATCACCTTTCGGCAGCACGAGGTCGATCTTCTGCTCGGCGGCGAACATCTTGTTCTCTTCCAGGCTTTCTTTCAGTAGCGCCCCCAGATCGACCGGCAGCGCGTCCAGCGACAGCGCGTCCACGTCGATCTTTTGCGCCAGCAGGATGTTATCGACCAGACGGGACAGGCGCATCCCGTTGCGCTGCGCGATTTCGAGGGGGGAGCGGATGCGCGCGTCGATCTCGCCCAAACGCCCGCTTAGCGCCAGCGCCAGCCCCCCCTTGAGCGAGGTAAGCGGCGTGCGCAGCTCGTGGCTGACGACAGAGATGAATTCGTCCTTGGCGCGGTTGGCCTCGTCGGCGCGCAGCAGCGCGTCTTCGAGGGCGCGGGTGATGACGATACGGTCGGTGATATCGACCAGGGTTATGCTCCACCCCAGAATGGCACCGTTCGGGTCCAGCGGGCTTTCGATTTCCTGAATACGCGGGTCATAGATGCGCTGTTCGATGGTCAGGGATGCGTCCGTCGTGCGGGGGCTGCGGGTGTCGATCTTGGCCAAAAGGGCGTCGGCTTCGGCTTTGGACAGATTGCACAAGCCGCTGCGTTTCGCGGCAGAGTTCATCAACGTGACACGGCGGTTGTTGTCGATCAGGATCACCGGTTCGCTGGTTGTGTTGAACAGGATCGACTGCCCGATCGACGCCATATCCATCGTCTTGTTTGTCAGCAGCATGAAGGTAAAGGCCAGGATACCGACGGTAAACATGAACGCCGTCGGGTCCAGCCCGAAGACGGTGAAGCCGAAAATAACGTAAGATGCGTTAGCAGATAGCGGGGTGATCGTGACCACCGCCAGCATTGTCAGCAGCGGCCAGGCAGAGCGGCGGGCGCGGGCAAAGGCCTTGATCAGCGCATAGAAGGTCGCGGCGACGAAAGTATACAGCACGGCCGTGATCGCAAAGAACCCCGGCCCGTGGACATAGGTGATCTGCCGGTCACCGGGCAGGATGGCAGTCTCGGCGGTATAGACCAGCTGGTGCATACTATTGGTTGCAGCAAAGACAAAGCAGCCCACGGGCACCAGCACCAGCGCGGCCATCACACGCTTTTTCGACAGCCATTCGGCCTGATGCACATAGGCGAAGACAAAGAAGCACCACGCCACAGGTACCAGCGCATTTCCCAGCCACGCGACGACGGCCATGTCAAACTGACAGGCAAAGGACGGGGTGGAGGCTTCGGCCCCGACGGTGATCAGGGTCCAAATCATGGCGATGAAGGTCAGGGCGTAGAACCGCTTGCCGTGGAAGTGCTGATATTTCAGCATGCAGACCATAACGACCGCGGCGACAGCGCTCACGCTTGCGGCAGCCCAGAACACGGGCTGCATAGCTACACCTTCAAAGCACGTTGTCATCAATTCACCCACGGACTGCGTCTTTGCAAAGCAATCTAGGCATACGGATGTGTTGAAACTTTGACAGAAGTTAGACAGTAGGCCCGTGCGTTCGGGGCCGTCGTTCTATGTCAAAGACAATACAAGGCATAGTATAGCTTTGTGCCGTGATCATGCGTGTGTGGGATGTGGGGTCAAGCGCTGGACGGGTTAAACACTGGCCTGAACGCAAAAGAAATCCCCGCAAAACCGTGGTTTGCGGGGATTTTGAACTTGGGGGTAGGGAGAATCCCCATTACCGGCGGCGGCCACCCTTGCGGCCAGCGCGCCCACGCCCCTCTTGACCGGCCTTGGGCGCGACCTTGTTGAACTTGATCCATTCGGTGCCGTGAGGGTCGCGGTCGAACAGGAAGTTGGCGGCGCGGATCGCCTCCATCTCTTTGCCGGGGGTGGGTTTGGTCGATCCCATCCCGAAGAGCGTCACAAAGGTTTCGTCGTCGATCTCGTCCGGCAGGATGATACCCGCCGTCACCAGTTCGGCCTTCTTCTCGGCAATCTTGGTCTGGTTCACGGGCAGGGTGATCGGGTTCATGATCGCCGAGGTCATGCCAGCGCCCATTGCCATCGGCAGGAAAGCATTGTTGATGCCGTGACGGTTGGGCAGGCCAAAACTGATGTTGGAGGCACCGCAGGTCGTGTTCACGCCCAGTTCCTCGCGCAGACGGCGCACAAGGGTAAAGACCTGATGCCCCGCCGTCGCCATCGCGCCGATAGGCATGACCAGCGGGTCGACCACGATATCATGGGCCGGAATACCGAAGTCGGCCGCGCGCTCTACGATCTTCTTGGCAACGTCGAAACGCACGTCGGGATCTTCGGAAATGCCCGTGTCGTCGTTCGAGATCGCAACCACCGGCACGTTGTATTTCTTGACCAGCGGCAGCACGAGCTCCAGCCGCTCTTCCTCGCCGGTGACCGAGTTCAGCAGCGGGCGTCCTTCGCAGGCCTCAAGACCCGCTTCCAGCGCACCGGGGACCGAGCTGTCGATGCACAGCGGGATGTCGACGACGTTTTGCACGACGCGGATCAGTTCGGGCATCAGCATCGGTTCGACAAAGTTATTATCCGCATAGCGGGGGTCTTCGGCCATCTTGTTCGAGAAAACGGCACCCGAGTTCACGTCCAGAATATTCGCGCCCGCCGCGGCTTGTGCAATGGCGTCCGCCTCGACGCGGCTGAAATCGCCACGCTCCAGCTCTTCGGCGAGGATCTTGCGGCCGGTGGGGTTGATCCGCTCCCCGATCACGCAGAAGGGCTCGTCAAAGCCGATGATCGCTGTTTTTGTTTTGGATTCGACGACAGTTCTGGTCATGGTGTTCAGTCTTTCCTTAGACGGAGTTGGCTGGTTGAGCAGCGGGTCCGCCATTTTCAATGGCCCAATTGGCATTCGTCTTGATCCCACCCAGCGGGAAGAAATGCACATGGGTAATGTTGAAATCTGGGTTGGCGGCTTTGTGGGCGGCCAGTTCGGTGATCACATCTGTCGGCTCGTAGGGCAACAGCAGTTTGGTGACATCCATCGCGCGCTTTTGCAGCACCTTCAGCGAAGGGCCGACCCCGCAGGCGATGGCGAATTTGATCAGGGTTTGCAGCTTGGCGGGGCCTGCAATGCCGATGTGGATCGGCAGGTCGATGCCCGCGTGTTTCAGGCTATCGGCCCATTCGATGATCGGCTGTGCCTCGAATGCGAATTGTGTGGCAATGGCCATCTTCGCGTCCGTCCGTTCGGAAAACCCCTGCTTCCAGCGCAGCGCATCATCCACCCGCAGACGTGACCCATCGGTGTCGATGTCGCGGTTGCCTTCGGGGTGGCCCGCGATGTGCAGCCGTTCAAACCCGTGTTTGTCGAACAATCCGGTATCCATCAACTGCATGGAGTCGCTGAAATCGCCGTGGGGCGTTGTGACGCCACCGGCCAGCAGCAAGGCTTGGCGTACGTCAGCCTCGCCCTGATACATGGCGATCCAGTTTTCCAGCGTGGCACGATCCTTGATGATGCGGGCGGGAAAGTGCGGCATGACCCTATAGCCGTCGGAATTGAGCCGCGCAGCGGTGGCAACCATGTCTTCGATCGGGGTGCCATCGATATGCGCGATATAGACCCGTGTCCCCTCGGGCAGCAGATCGCGGAAGTCTTCGACCTTTTCCGCCGTGCGGGGCATCACCTCGATCGAGTAGTCGCGCAAAAAATCCGCGACCTCGGGGGTAGGCAGATCGGACACGGGGGCTTCTTTGCGCCGGAAGTTCAAAAGGGACATGAGCATTTCTTTCATGAAGGGATCAACTTTTGCACCGGCAACAGGCGGTCAGGCCCAGCCGTCATTGGCAATCAGCGTCTTGATGCGGTCACGGTCGAACTCTGCGTCGATGCGCGCGACCTCTGCATCGGCCACGGCGTCGGCTTCGCCGTCGACCGTATAGGGATCGGCCTTGCGCCATTCGGCCAGATAGGCATCGCTGTCATCCGCGCCGATTTTCATCGCGGCACGGTCGATGGCCTGTTCGAACCGTTCGGGCAGCGGACGCTTGGACCCGCGACGGCCTTTGCCGACGATGACCTGCGCAGGAATATCACGCCAATAGACGATGGTAACTTCGGGCATGATTGATTCCTCTGCTGTGCTTGTTTTTCTTAGCGGCTGTTGATCTGTCCCCGTCGCCGTTTTTCGACATTCAGAACGGCGTCTGCGACGTGGTCACACTACAGCGCGCAACCGCGACAGGCGAGGGGGGCGGGGCGTCATAATTCTCAAGATGGTTGTGAGGGCGACTATAAGCTTACGCTGCCGGATCTCAGGTTTCCCGCTTGCCCCTTGCCCGCAGAAACATTACCTTGGGGGCAACTCAATATGAAAGGCGCAATCATGGCGCCACAGCGTCCCAAAGGTGCGGGCGCGCTCGATGTACCGCCGGCTCTGAGCCCCGCGCCAGTTCCGCCCAGATCGACCGAACTTTATGCGGCCCTTGATCTGGGCACAAATAGTTGTCGCATGCTGATCGCACAGCCAAAAGGCAGCGGTTTCCATGTCGTCGATAGCTTCTCGAAGTCTGTCCAGCTTGGGGCAGGGCTTGAGAAAACCGGGCGATTGTCGCGCGGATCGATGACGCGTACCATTCAGGCATTGCGCATCTGCCAGCAAAAGCTGCGCCGTAACAAGGTGCGGCGGATGCGGCTTGTCGCGACCGAGGCGTGCCGCCGTGCCGCCAACGGTGCGGAATTCATGCAGCGTATCCAGCGCGAGACGGGGCTAAAGCTTGATATCATCAAGCCCGAGGAAGAAGCGCAGCTTGCCGTGATTTCCTGCGCGCCGCTGGTAAACCGCAAGACCCACAACCTGCTGGTGGTGGATATCGGCGGCGGTTCGACCGAATTGGTCTGGATCGACATCTCGAAGGTACCAAAGGCGGATCGTGCGCAATCCATCATGCGGCTGCATGGGGGCTTCCATCAGGCGAAGACAGACGTGCCCGCCGCGCGTGTGGTCGACTGGATCAGCGTGCCTTTGGGCGTGGCGACCCTGCGCGATCAATTCTCTGACGTGGAAGACGACGCCGCACGCTTTGCCTTGATGAGCTGGTTCTTCGAGGAGAACCTGACCGACTTCACCCCTTATCAGTCGATCCAGTCGCAGGACCATTTCCAGATTGTCGGCACCTCGGGCACGGTCACCACTGTTGCTGCCAGCCATTTGGGGCTAAAGCGCTACGACCGGACCAAGGTGGACGGGCTTCGCATGACCTCGGCGCAGATCGACAAGGTGATCCATTCCTATCTTGCGATGGGGCCGGGGGGGCGGCGTGCCGATCCGCGTATCGGGCTGGACCGTCAGGCGTTGATCATGTCAGGGGCCGCGATCTTGCAGGCGTTGATGCGGTGCTGGCCGACGGATAGATTAAGTGTTGCAGACCGTGGTCTGCGCGAGGGGCTGCTCTATGCCCAGATGAGCGCGGATGGCGTTTTGGAAGAAGGATTAGGCTGATGGCGAAAACTCCGACAGGCAAGACGCCCACGGGCGGTGCGTCGGGCGGGAAGACCCCCACTGGCAAGAATACATCAGGGCGCGGCCAGCGTGACCTCAAGGTCAAGGTCAAGTCGGCCCGCGGACGCAAGCTAAGCTCGACCCGTTGGTTGCAGCGCCAGTTGAACGATCCTTATGTCAAACGCGCCAATGCCGAAGGGTATCGCGGGCGGGCGGCTTACAAGATCATGGAACTGGACGACAAATACCGCTTTTTGGTGCCCGGTGCGCGGGTGGTCGACCTTGGTGCGGCCCCCGGTGGCTGGTGTCAGGTCGCGGTCAAACGCTGTAACGTTCTGGGCGAGAAAAAGGGCAAGAACGTCGGGACCATTCTGGGGATCGACCTGCAAGAGATGGAGCCGATTGCAGGCTGCGAATTGCACCAGCTTGATTTCATGGAAGACGACGCGGACGAGATCGTCAAAGGCTGGCTGGGGGGCAAGGCCGATGTCGTGATGTCCGACATGGCGGCGTCAAGCTCGGGTCACAAACAGACTGACCACAACCGGATCATCGCGCTGTGCGAAGCGGCGGCCTATTTTGCTTTTGACGTGCTTGAGGATGGCGGCACGTTTGTCGCGAAAGTGCTGGCCGGCGGCGCGGAGGGCGACTTGCAACAGCTCCTCAAACGTCGGTTTACCAAGGTCGCCAATATCAAACCTCCCGCCAGCCGGTCCGACAGTTCCGAGAAATTCGTGGTCGCCACCGGTTTCAAAGGGGCGCTACCCGAAGACCAAGAGAATCTGTAGGCCCCGCACCGCCCCAAGGCGCGCGGAATTATCAAATGTGATGCGGCAGTTAGACGACTGCCGCATTTTTTTGTGCGGTGGATGCGGTTGGTCTCTTACATATTCGTGAAATGGACCTAAATTGGATCATCGCGCCGCGGCAAAGTTCAATTGCTGCGACAAGAAGCCCTCATAAATCCGTATTTTTCCATCGCAATTTGCGAAAAGAGGGCTGGTCGTTTTGGCGTGGCTCATGACATAGTTGCGGCCATGTCTTTGTTCCTGATTATAGCCCTCCCGTTTCTTGGCGCCTTGCTGCCCGGCCTGATGTATCAGGCAGGCCGTCAAAGCTGCTTTTTGGTGACCTTTCTGGTGACGGCCTGCGCCGCGATCGGCCTTGCGACACATGCACCGGCCGTTCTTGCAGGCGAGGTCGTGACCGCCAGCCTCTCGTGGCTGCCGCAGCTGGGGTTGAACGTGAACCTGTTCCTCGACCCGCTGGGGTTGATGTTCGCGGGGCTGATCCTTGGGATCGGGATGCTGATCATCCTTTATGCGCGGTTCTATCTGTCGCGTGACGACAATATGGGCGCGTTCTTTACCTATCTGCTGCTGTTCCAAGGTGCGATGGTCGGGATTGTTCTGTCGGATAACATCTTGATGTTGCTCATTTTCTGGGAGCTGACGTCGCTGTCGTCCTTCCTGCTGATCGGGTTCTGGAAGCATCTGCCCGAAGGGCGTCAGGGCGCGCGTATGGCCCTGACCGTGACGGGGATGGGCGGTCTGGCGATGATCGGTGGCATGCTGCTGCTGGGGCAGATCGTGGGCAGCTATGACCTGACCGTGATCCTTGAGAACCGCGAGCTGATCCAAGCGTCGCCGTTGTATCTGCCTGCGCTGATCCTGATCCTGCTGGGCTGTTTCACCAAATCCGCGCAGTTCCCTTTCCACTTCTGGCTGCCGCACGCGATGGCGGCCCCGACGCCTGTGTCGGCCTATCTGCACTCTGCCACGATGGTGAAGGCGGGGCTGTTCCTGATGGCGCGCATGTGGCCGGTGCTGTCGGGCACTGAAATCTGGATCGTGCTGGTCTGCTCTGCCGGGTTGATCACGATGGTCCTTGGCGCGCTGATCGCGATTTTCAAAAACGACCTCAAGGCGCTGCTGGCGTTTTCCACTGTGTCGCATCTGGGGCTGATCACCTTCCTGCTGGGCACGGGCACCTCCTTTGGGGCGATGGCGGCGGTGTTCCACATTCTGAACCACGCGAGCTTTAAGGCGGCCTTGTTCATGAGCGCGGGCATCGTGGATCATGCGGTCCATACCCGCGATATGACCCGACTGGGGGGCTTGCGCCGTCTGATGCCGATCACCTTCGCGATTGCCACGTTGGCCGCATTGTCGATGGCCGGTATCCCGTTGCTGAACGGGTTCCTATCCAAAGAGATGATGCTGGAAGAGGCGCTGCACACCACGCTGTTCGGCTCGCCCTATCTGGTGGCGGCAGTGGCAACGCTCGGCGCGCTTTTCTCGGCCGCGTATAGCTTCCGGTTCATTGCGCATACCTTCCTGGGCAAAGAGCGGAACGATTACCCCGCCAAACCCCACGACCCCGAGTTTGGCCTGTGGATTTCCCCGGCTTTGCTGATCATTCCCGTGATCGTCATCGGTGTGGCACCGTTCCTGGCGGAACCCTTTGTGCGCACCGTGACCCAAGCGGTCATCGGCTCTGCCGCCGAGATGCCAAGCGCGCATATCAAGCTGTGGCACGGCTTCGTGCCCGCGCTCGGCATGTCGGCGATTGCTGTGGTGGGTGGTTTGCTGCTGCTCGCCGCCTTTGGCCCGTTGGCGCGTCTTTGGGCCGCAACCCCGCGCCCTGAGGCCAAGGACATCTTTGACCGTATCATCGCCGCGGCCGTGGGTCTTGCCGGTCTGGTATCGGAGCGTCTGCACAACGGGTCCTTTACCCGCTACGCCGCCGTTTTCGTGACCGCCGTCGTCGCCATCGGGGCGCATGCGTGGTTTACCGGCACCGATGGCGCCCCCGCGCGCGAGATGCTGCCCATCACGCCCGTCGGCTTTGCCGGTTGGCTGATGCTGATGATCGCGACGGGTTTCCTTGTGACGGTACATCGCAACCGTCTGGCGGTTCTGATCCTGATGGGGATCATCGGCTTGATGGTATCGGTCGGGTTCAACTATTTCTCGGCCCCCGATCTGGCGCTCACGCAGATCTCGGTCGAGGTGGTGACGATTGTCCTGTTGTTGCTGGCGCTCAACTTCATGCCCAACAGCACCCCTAAGGAAAGCACCATTCTGCACCGCAGCCGCGATATCGTGGTATCGGTTGTGGCAGGGCTGGCGGCAGCGGGCCTGATCTATTCGATCCTGATGTCGGATTTCCCGATTGCCTCTATCGCTGACTACCACCTTGCCAATTCCTACAAAGGCGGCGGCGGCACCAACGTGGTCAACGTGATCCTTGTGGATTTCCGTGGCTTCGACACCTTTGGCGAGATCATCGTTCTGGGGATCGCCGCGCTGGTCATCTATGCGCTGACAGAGGCGCTGATGTCTGGCCCAGTGCGCGCGCGTCTGCTGAACCGTGGCTATGAGGAAGAGCGCGCAGGCGATGCGCATCCGCTGATGATGGTGGTGCTGACACGCGTGTTGATGCCTGTCGTTCTGCTGGTCGGTGTCTATATCTTCCTGCGGGGTCACAACGAACCGGGCGGTGGTTTTGTCGCGGGTCTGGTGGTCGCGATTGCGGTCGTGATGCAATATATGGCCAGCGGCTTTGCCTGGGCGGACAAGCGCCAGCGCTATCATTACCACGGGATCATCGGGGCAGGGGTGCTTTGCGCTGGTCTGACCGGTATCGGTGCGTGGTTTGCCGGTGCGCCGTTCCTGTCCTCTGCCTTTGGCTACTTCCGCATCCCCCCAATGGAGAAATTCGAGCTCGCCACCGCTATGGGCTTTGACCTTGGGGTCTTCCTCGCCGTTGTCGGCGCGGTGATGCTGTCGCTTGAAAGTTTCTCGCGGTTGGGCCGTCGCGCCGGCATCGAGGAAAGCGAACACGCTATGGATATCGACCCGTCACGGGATGAACCGAAAACCGAGACGGAGACCTGATATGGAGCTTTTAGTCGCGTCCGCCATTGGCGTTCTCACCGCTGCCGGGATCTATCTGATCCTGCGTTTGCGTACCTTTCCCGTGATCATCGGCACCTCGCTGATCAGCTATGCGGTCAATGTGTTCCTGTTCGCCTCGGGGCGGCTGGCGTTGAACGCCCCGCCGATCCTGCGCGACGGGGTCGAGGTCTATACCGATCCGCTGCCCCAAGCGCTGGTACTGACGGCGATCGTGATCTCCTTTGGGATGACAGCCGTGGTCGTGATGATCGCGGTCGGGTCCTACCTCAGCGCGGGCGATGATCTGGTCAACGAACCCGACACGCTGGCCGGAGCCGATACCGCATTACCCTCCCCACGCGGAGGAGGCCCGGCATGACCCATTGGCTTATTCTTCCGATCGTTCTGCCAGCCATGCTGGCGGCGTTCATGGTGCTGGCCGCGCGCTATCACCTGCTGATCCAACGGGTGCTGTCCGTTACGGGCACACTGGGACTGCTGGCACTGGCGCTTGGGCTGTTCTGGCAAGCCTCCGACGGGACGGTCAGCCTGTACCAGCTTGGCAACTGGGCGGCCCCTTTCGGTATCGTGCTGGTCGCGGATCGTCTGTCGACGCTGATGGTCCTGCTGACCTGTGTGCTGGCCGTGCCGGTGCTGCTTTATGCGATCGGGTCGGGCTGGGATAACCGCGGGCGGCATTTCCATCCGCTGTTCCAGTTCCAGCTTATGGGGATATTGGGGGCCTTCCTGACCGGTGACGCCTTCAACCTGTTTGTTTTCTTCGAAGTGTTGTTGATCGCCTCTTACGGGTTGATGATCCACGCGGGCGGGCAACGGCGTCTGCGCGCGGGGACGCAATATGTGCTGTATAACCTGCTGGGCTCGACCCTGTTCCTCTTTGCTCTTGGCACGATCTATGCCGAGACAGGCACGCTGAACATGGCCGATCTGGCGATGCGTGTCGCGACGCTCGATGCGGGCGATGGTGCGGGTATTCGCGTTGCTGCCGTGCTGTTGCTGCTGGTCTTTGCGGTCAAGGCCGCGATCCTGCCGCTGCATTTCTGGCTGCCCGCCAGCTATAGCGAGGCACCGGCCCCCGTGGCGGCGCTGTTCGCGATCATGACCAAGGTCGGGGCCTATTGTATCATCCGGTTCTACACGCTGGTTTTCCCCCCCGATCTTGAGATCACGCAGGGGCTGTTTGATGTCTGGCTGATGCCCGCCGCGCTGCTGACCGTCGCCCTTGGTATGGCGGGCGTGTTGGGGGCCAAAAGGGCCGACCGCATGGTCGCGTTCTCGGTTATCGGGTCGATGGGCATGCTGCTGGCTGCCGTGTCGGTCTTTACCCCCGCCGGGATATCAGCCGCCCTTTATTATGCGATCCATTCCACTTTTGCCGCCGCCGCGCTGTTCTTGCTGATCGACGTGATCCGCAGCCGTCGCGGCGCGGCCGAGGTGTCCTTTGTCGATGCGCCGCCGCTGGCAGGTGGGGCGCTTGTCGCGGGCATGTTCTTTGTCGCGGCGATCGCCATGACCGGTCTGCCGCCGCTCTCGGGCTTTCTGGGCAAGCTGCTGATCCTTGACGCGGCACGCAGCGCTGATCTGATGTGGTGGGTCTGGGGTGTGATCCTTGTCGGGTCGCTGATCGCGGTTGTCGGTTTCTCCCGCGCGGGGAGCCAGATTTTCTGGAAAGCGCACCAGTCCGCCCCAGAGCCAGCCGAGGGTGATGAGGCACCGGTTGAGGCCGAGGGGCAGGGCGTCTTGCCGATGGTGGCCATTGGCGGGCTGCTGGCCCTGCTAGTCGCGCTGACCGTTGCGGCGGGGCCCATGACCCGCGTGTTGAATGCGACCGCTGCCCAGTTGTTCAACCCCGAACGCTATCTTGCGGTGGTCCTGACCACGCCGGGTAAAGAGATCACGGACCATCACGCAGAGGATGACCAAGGCGATGCCGAGGGATCAGCCGATGCGACAGAGGACCACGGCGCAGAGGATGCCGCCGCACCAGAAAAGGATCACTGATATGTTGTCCCGACTGCTTCCGCACCCGATGCTGACAGCGATCCTCGCGATTGCCTGGTGTCTGCTGGTCAATGAAATCAAGCTTGGCACCATTGTCTTTGGTGTCATTCTGGGGCTGCTGATCCCGATTGCCACCGCGGCCTATTGGCCTGACCGCCCGCCGGTCGCAAAACCGGTCAAGCTTCTGGGCTATCTGATCATGGTCATGTGGGATATTCTGGTCGCCAACGTCGTGGTCGCGATGATCGTCCTGTTCAAATCCAACAAGAACATGCGCCCCGCCTGGGTCGTCATCCCGCTAGAACTGCGCACCCCCGAGGCGATCACCATGCTGGCGGGGACAATCACCCTGACGCCCGGTACGGTGTCGGCGGATGTGTCTGAAGACGGGAAAGCTTTGCTGGTCCATGCGCTGGATGCTGAAAACCCTGACGCGGTGCGTGACGATATCAAACAGCGCTACGAGCGTCGCCTGAAGGAGATTTTCGAATGATTCTGATTGCATTGAATATCGCCTTTGTCGCTGTTGCGGTCTCGCAGCTTCTGGCGATGCTGCGGTTGTTGAAAGGCCCCAATACCGGCGACCGTATCCTGTCGCTGGATACGATGGTGGTGAATGCGATTGCCCTGATCATCCTGCTGGGGATGCGTTTGGGCACCGACATCTATTTTGAAAGTGCGATGATCTTTGCCATGCTTGGCTTTGTGTCGACGGTGGCCATCGCGCGCTTTGTGCTGCGAGGTGATATCATTGAGTGATCTACCCATAATCCCCGAAATCATCATCTCGGCCCTGCTGATCGTGGGCGGGTTCTTTACCCTTGTCGGTTCCATCGGCCTGATCAAGCTGGACAACTGCATGTCCCGTCTGCACGCGCCGACCAAAGCATCGACACTGGGCGTGGGATCGCTACTGATGGCGGCGATGATCTATTCCTTCGCCTCCGGCACGGGGTCCCTGCACGAGATTCTGGTAATGGCGTTCTTGTTCGTCACAGCCCCTATCACCGGCAATTTCATCGCCAAGGTTAATTTGCACAGGCTGCATCAGACCAAGGATATGCAGCCAGCGCCCAGTGATCACGTCTGGGGCACATACTCCGACAAATAAGCCAAACCCGCGCCCCAAAGCGCGGGTTTTTTCTTGGGCGCAAGGTAGGTCGGGCAGGGCGTCTGACGGCGGATCAAAGAAAATTTCAATTTTCCTGCCGATCCATGCAAAACCCCGCTTGACGCCATCGCGAGCAAACCCTATCACCACCAAACGCTTCGACGGCAACGACGAAGTACGCAGTGGGCGGTTGTAGCTCAGTTGGTTAGAGTACCGGCCTGTCACGCCGGGGGTCGCGGGTTCGAGCCCCGTCAACCGCGCCACCGCTGCATTTTATCAGATATTTTGATAGCAAGCACACGCCCTTCGGGGCGTGGTTTGCTTGTGCGTTCACGCCCCTGATTTCCGCCACGGGTAGGGGAATTCCGGTGCTGATTCATGTGCAAAATGCCGTGGTGAAAATTTCCAAAATTCTTTGTAGTTTTCTGCGGTTAATCGCTTGACGCTCTGCGCTGGTTATCTTATTCCGCCCTTACTGCGCGGTTGTAGCTCAGCTGGTTAGAGTACCGGCCTGTCACGCCGGGGGTCGCGGGTTCGAGCCCCGTCAACCGCGCCACTTCTCCCTTTTTAGATTTCTGATTTACCTCGTCCTAAAAAGGGAAAAGCGGGCCGTTAGGCCCGCCCGTTTGCTTACGTCATCGCATCCAGAATACGTGCCCAGCTTCGGATTCCCTTGTGGAAGCTTTCGAGGTCGTATTTCTCGTTCGGGGAGTGGATGGCGTCGTCGTCTTTCCCGAATCCGATCAGCACCGGCGTGGTATCCAGAATTTTCTGGAAATGCCCCGCAATGGGAATCGATCCGCCACAGCCGACATAGGCAGCGGGAACATTCCATTCATCGGTCAGCGCTTTGCGGGCATCTTCGAATGCGGGGGCGGTGGTCTCGAAGACCGATCCTTGGCTCGACCCGTGGGCGTGGAACGTCGCTTCGCAGTCCTCGGGCATCATGTCTGTGACCATCTTGCGAAAGCTGTCGCGGATGACGTGCGGGTCCTGGGTGCCCACCAGACGGAAGCTGATCTTGGCGTGAGCCTGCGAGGGCAGCACGGTCTTGAAGCCGGCACCTATGTATCCGCTCCATATGCCGTTGACCTCGCACGTGGGGCGCGACCAGATCATCTCGATCGGCATACGGTCCTGTTCGCCGGCGGGTTTCGACAGACCCACATCGCCAAGGAAACTGTCATGATCAAAGGCAAGCCCTTGCCACTGCGCCTGAATATCGTCGGGCAGTTCTGGTACCCCGTCATAGAAACCGGGCACCGTGATGCGGCCCGTGTCATCGTGCAGGGAGGCGATGACCTTGGACAGGACGCGCGCGGGGTTCATCGACACGCCGCCGTACATGCCAGAGTGCAGATCAAGATCAGGGCCGGTGATGGTGACCTCTTCGCCCATCAAGCCGCGCAGCATCGTCACGATCGACGGCACCTTGGATTGGAACATGCCCGTGTCGCAGATCATCGCATAGTCGGCGCGCAGCTCTTCGGCATTCTCTTCCATAAAGGGCACCAGTGAAGGGGAGCCTGATTCTTCCTCGCCCTCGAAGAAGAAGGTCATGCGGCAGGGGAAGTCGCCATTGACCGCTTTCCACGCGCGCAGCGCCTCGACAAAGGTCATCAGCTGGCCCTTGTCATCTGCGGCACCACGTCCGCGGATCACGCGGCCTTTTGCCGTGTCCTCGACGGCAGGATCAAAGGGATCGCGGTGCCACAGGTTCAGCGGATCGACAGGCTGGACGTCATAATGACCGTAGAACAGGATATGCGGCTTGTCGGCGGGGCCGTCCACATGGCCCACGACCATGGGATGACCGGGGGTGGGGCGTTTGGTGGTCTTGATGCCGATGCTGTTCAGATCTTCGACCAGCCAATCGGCGGCGCGGTCGCAGTCTTCCTTGAACGCGGGGTCAGTCGAGATGGAGGGGATGCGCAGCAGATCGAGCAGCCGGTCGGTGGCCGCATCCAGATCATGATCGATCCGTGCCAATACGTCGGGTAGGGACATGGGGGTAAACCTTTCTGTCAGGGTGAAGATTGCCGCGACCGTATCAGCGCGCTTGGCCGTGTCCAGTGGTCCGCCCGAGGTGGCCGCAGCTTGCGCGCCATACCGCGTGTGAATCGCTTGAGAATCAGGCCTTTGACGCAAGCGGGACAGCGTGCAGGTTTCCGATGCGCGACATCCGACCGCGATGCGACGCGCCCCGGGGCGGCACCTGCGACAATCGGTTCCTATTAAGGCATTGAATTGAATGGCTCTAAACTATATTCATTCTAAAGCACGAATATGGCGAATGATCCGGTTGCCTTTGCTGGTCCCGCCACCGACGAAGGAGCAAGGCGCAATGGACTATACCAAACAGCTTGATCAGGCGATTGACCGGCTGCACGAGGAAGGTCGCTACCGCACCTTCATCGACATTGAACGCCGCAATGGTCAATTCCCCCACGCTGTCTGGACCCAACCCGACGGGCAAGAGAAGAATATCACCGTCTGGTGCGGGAATGATTACCTCGGGATGGGGCAAAACCCTGTCGTTCTGGCCGCGATGCACGAAGCACTTGATGCGACGGGTGCAGGGTCGGGCGGGACGCGCAATATCTCGGGCACCACGATTTACCACAAACGTCTTGAGGAAGAGCTGTCGGACCTGCACGGCAAGGAAGCCGCCTTGCTGTTCACCAGTGCCTATATCGCCAATGACGCGACGCTCAGCACGCTGCCCAAGTTGTTTCCCGGCCTGATCATCTATTCCGACGAGCTGAACCATGCGTCGATGATCGAAGGGGTCCGCCGCAATGGCGGGGCCAAGCGTATCTTCCGCCATAACGACGTGGACCACCTGCGCGCGCTGATGGCCGCCGATGATCCCGCCGCACCCAAGCTGATCGCCTTTGAATCGATTTACTCGATGGATGGCGATTTCGGCCCGATCGAGGCGATTTGCGACATTGCCGATGAATTCGGCGCGCTGACCTATATCGACGAGGTCCACGCCGTGGGGATGTACGGCCCGCGTGGGGCAGGGGTTGCCGAGCGTGATCGCCTGATGCACCGGCTGGATATCATCAACGGGACGCTTGCCAAGGCCTACGGTGTGATGGGGGGCTATATCGCGGCCTCGGCCAAGATGTGCGATGCCATCCGGTCTTACGCGCCGGGGTTCATCTTTACCACGTCCCTGCCGCCAGCGGTTGCCGCCGGTGCTGCGGCCTCGGTCGCCTACCTCAAGACCGCGCCCGAACTGCGCGAGAAGCACCAGCAGCAGGCCAAAGTGCTGAAACTGCGGCTCAAGGGCTTGGGTCTGCCGATCATTGATCACGGCAGCCATATCGTCCCTGTGATCGTCGGAAACCCCGTACACACCAAGATTTTGTCGGATCGCCTGCTAGAGGATCACGGCATCTATGTGCAGCCGATCAACTTCCCCACCGTGCCCCGCGGGACAGAGCGTTTGCGCTTTACCCCGTCGCCCGTCCATGGCCCGCTGGAAATCGAAGGGCTGGTCCACGCGATGGACGCTTTGTGGTCCCATTGTGCGCTGAATCGTGCCGAAATGGCGGGGTGACCCCGAATATTTCGTATAGTCCGTTGATTTATGCTACCGATATCGAAAGAAAAGCTTAATCTCGAATCAACATGTTGTTTCGATTAAGGGCAGCGGGCATAGCTACGGGACATTTTTATGATTGGGCGGTGGTCTTCCAAGTCGGCAGATAACGAGCAAGTTGAAGCCAAAGGTTTCGACGCGTTCGACTTGCGCCTTGGTGACCTGATGCGCGGTGAACGCGCGACGCTTGGTAAATCGCTGCTGGATGTCCAACGCGAGCTTCGGATCAAAGCGTCCTACATTGCCGCGATCGAAAACGCCGACCCGGAAGCCTTTGATACACCTGGATTCATTGCCGGTTACGTGCGGTCTTATGCGCGCTACCTGAACATGGACCCCGACAAGGCGTTCGCAGCCTTCTGTGCTGAATCCGGTTTTGCCGTGGCGCATGGCATGTCCTCTAAAGCGTCGGTTGTTAAAAAGCCCACCCGCGAAGAGCGTATGACCCGCAATGGCGAGAGCGATATTTTTGCCCGCCCTGCGACGCCCTTCACACCCGTCGGTGATTCCCTTCTGGCGCGAATAGAGCCCGGTGCTTTGGGCTCGCTGCTGGTGCTCGTCGCTTTGATCGGCGGGATCGGCTATGGCGGGTGGAGCGTTCTGAAAGAAGTGCAGCGCGTGCAGGTCTCTCCGGTGGATGAAACCCCTGTTGTGCTGTCGGATCTTGATCCGCTTCAAGGCGCGCTTGCCTCCGCCCCCGAAACGACAGAAGACCCCGATGCGCCGACCGCGATGGCTGTGCCACGTTCCGATGCGCTGGATCGGCTTTATCGTCCTGCCGCACTGGATGTGCCTGTTCTGGTCGCGCGGGATGCGCCGATTTCCTCGATTGATCCGCGCAGTATCGGTAGCTTTGCCTCGACCTCTCCTTCGCCTTCCGTCGGGGATGCGCTGCGCACCGCAGAGAATACCGTGGTCCAACGGGATACGCCCGATGTGTTGCCGGGGGCCGTGCCGCAGGTGGTCGAAGGGCCCGCGCCGCAGTTACGTATGGTTGCAGCCTATCCATCTTGGGTGCGTGTACGCGCCGCAGATGGCAAGGTTATCTTTGAAGGCATCATGAACAAGGGCGACAGCTGGGATATCCCCGCGACCGAAGAGCCCCCGACGCTGCGCACCGGCGAATCCGGCGCGCTGTATTTCGCGATGGATGGGCAGTACTTCGGGCCTGTGGGCGATCGGGGTGCTGTGACGTCGAACCTGCCGCTGCACCGTCAGGCGCTGGCAGAGCTTTACGAGCCAGCCGTTCTGGAAGAGAATTCCGCGCTCGCGACAATGGTGGCCGAGCTGAAGAATGCGGCGACTTCGCCGACGGAATAAGCCGGATACCATTGCAACAACGCGACGGGCTGAATAGGTGTAGGGCGAACCGAACCTGACAGACCCTTCGACTGTTTCATTGCCAAAGGTAGCTTTGCATGTCCCTCAATCACATTCGCCCGTGGCGCAACATTTACCGCCGGAAGTCCCGTCAGATCATGGTGGGGAATGTGCCGGTCGGGGGTGATGCGCCGATCACGGTGCAGACGATGACGAACACGCTGACGACGGATGTCAAAGCGACCATCGCGCAGATTCAGGCCGCTGCCGATGTGGGGGCCGATATCGTGCGTGTGTCGGTGCCGGATGTCGAAAGCTCCAAAGCGCTGAAAGAGATCGTGCGCGAGGTATCGGTGCCGATCGTGGCGGATATCCATTTCCACTACAAACGCGGGATCGAAGCCGCCGAGGCGGGGGCCGCCTGTCTGCGGATCAACCCCGGCAATATCGGCGATGAAAAGCGCGTCAAAGAGGTGATCAAGGCCGCGCGGGACAACAATTGTTCGATCCGCATCGGCGTCAACGCAGGGTCGCTGGAACGTCACCTGCTTGAGAAATACGGCGAGCCATGCCCCGATGCGATGGTCGAAAGCGGGATGGATCACATCAAGATCCTGCAAGACAATGATTTCCACGAATTCAAGATCAGCTGCAAAGCCTCTGACGTCTTTATGGCCGCCGCTGCCTACCAGCAGTTGGCCGAGGCGACGGATGCTCCGATCCACCTTGGCATCACCGAGGCGGGGGGGCTGACCTCGGGCACGATCAAATCGGCCATTGGCCTGGGCAATCTATTGTGGATGGGTATCGGTGACACGATCCGTGTGTCCCTGTCTGCGGACCCCGTGGAAGAGGTCAAGGTTGGCTACGAGATCCTGAAATCCCTTGGCCTGCGTCACCGTGGTGTGAACATCATCAGCTGCCCCAGCTGCGCACGGCAAGGCTTTGACGTGATCAAGACCGTCGAGGCGCTGGAACAACGGCTGGAGCATATCAAAACCCCGATGAGCCTGAGCATCATCGGTTGCGTCGTCAATGGCCCCGGTGAGGCGCTGATGACGGATGTGGGCTTTACCGGCGGGGGCAACGGGTCGGGCATGGTCTATCTTGCGGGCAAACAAAGCCACAAGCTGGGCAATGACGCGATGATCGATCACATTGTCGAACAGGTCGAAGCCCGCGCCGCCGTCATCGAAGCAGAGACCCAAGCGGCAGAGCAAGCAGCCGAGTGACTTTGCCCCAAGCGGCGCATTTGCCATCGACAGATATTTGCGTATTCCATATCAATAGATATGCCTGATCACGCCGCCAAGACCCCGACATACGCCGAGTTTTTCTGCGGCGGTGGCATGGTGCGCGCGGCATTGCAGGACCGCTGGGATTGCGTGCTGGCCAATGATATCGACGCGATGAAATGCAAGGTCTATGCCCAGAATTGGGGGCAGGCGGCATTGCATCAGGGCGATATCGCGGCCATGCCCGATGACTTTCTGACGCGTCAGGTCGATATGTATTGGGCGTCGAGCCCTTGTCAGGATTTCAGCCTTGCGGGCAAGGGGCGGGGATTGGGCGGCGCGCGCAGCGGTGTCTTTGCCCATTGGGCCGACAAGATCGCCACGGCCATAAAAGCAGGATTTGCGCCGCGTATTATCGCCTTTGAAAACGTCGTCGGGCTGGTGTCGCGCAATGGTGGGGCGGATATGAACACCGTACTCGCGACCTTTGTGCGGCTTGGCTATAAGGTTGGCGCGCTCGAGATCGACGCGCGGCGTTTCCTGCCGCAAAGCCGGCCGCGTCTATTCGTTGTGTGCGTGCGCGAGGATATCGACATCTCGGGGCTGACGGTGCCAAAACCGTCCCATGTCTTTCACGGCAAGAAGCTGCAAAAATTTCTCGCCTCCGCCGCACGGCCGGTCCGATCCAACTGGGTCTGGTGGAAGCTGGGGGACGCCCCCGCCGACGAACAGGCGCTTGAGCGCGTGCTTGAACGGCGTGCCACCATGCCGTGGTTCAGTGCCGCGGATACCGACCGTCTGCTCACGCTGATGTCGCCCCCCAGCCTTGAACGGCTGCGCGTGGCGCGCAAGGCGGGGCGTACGGTGGTGGGCACGATCTATAAACGCGGGCGCCCCGATGCGGATGGGAATGTCCGCCAACGGGCAGAGCTGCGCACCGACGGGATTGCGGGCTGCTTGCGGACCCCTGCGGGCGGGTCCTCGCGGCAAATACTTATGTTTATCAAGGGCAACCAGACCAAGGCCCGGCTTGTCTCCTCGCGCGAGGTGGCGCGGCTGATGGGGTTGCCGGACAGCTACAAGATGCCCGACACCTACAACAACGCCTACCGCGTGGCGGGGGATGGGGTCGCCGTGCCCGTGGTACGCTATCTCGACGAGGTGTTGTTCGCGCCCCTGCTGGAACGTCAGTCACTGGGGGCCGTCGCGTGAACGCGGCGCAGGCGTTTCGGGGCAAGGCACTGGCGGCGCTGACCAACCAGATCGGCGTCTATGCTCTGTGCGATCTGGACGGCAATCCGATTTATGTAGGCCAGTCGGTCGATGGAATCCGCACGCGGGTGCGCCGGCATCTTACATCGGCACGGTCCGACGTGATTGCCAACCGTCAGATCGACGTGTGGGAGATCGCCTTTGTTTGGGCCTGGCCGGTGGCGACGAAGGCAGAGGTCGAACCGCTGGAACGCGCGATCTTTGCCCATTACGACGCTGAATTGCCGCTGATGAACGGCAAGGCGATGGTGGCCGATGCGCCGCTGTTCGACTGGCCGGAAAAGCAGGTGGTGCAGGTCATCGACGAAGAGGAACGACAGTCGCGTCTGACCCCGTCAAACCGGCTGCCGCGCCAGATCAAGCAATATGACTTGCTGGTCGATTATATCCTCAACGTGAAAGAGGCCCCGCATCTCAAGCGGTCGCTTGATGCGCATTTCAAACGCATGGTGCGCTATCATCAGCGGTTTCTCTAGGCGCTACGGGGCCAGATACCGCCGCAGCACGATGTCGGGCATATGGCCACGCAAGATGCGATCTGCCATGACGTAGAAGGGGGGATCGGTCATGCCAAGCTCTACCGCGAGGGCGGCGCTGGCAGGATCGGACATCATGTGATGCGTGAAGGTGATGGCATATGCATCTGCTATTGCTTCTAATTCCGCCAGTGCGTGATCGCAGTCTGCGCAGTCGTCGCCGGTAAACAATGCAATCGGTGCTCCGGCTAATACTTGATCTGTCAGGGATGTGATAAGCGCGAGATCCGCCTGCGCCTTCTCTTGATAGGCTTCGGCAGCATAGGTGCGGGGGGCCACAGCGGGTGCTGCAAGCTCGGGCTTTGCCAGAAGCAACGCCCGCACTTCTTCCCCCAAGGCGCGCCGTTCTGCATGGGTCAGCGCGCCAAAGTCGGTTTGCGCGGCAACCGGGAAGGCCGCCACGCAACAGGCTAGTGCCAAGCGCATCTTAGCCGCGTTTTTCTTCCAGAATGGCTTTCATCTGGTCGTAAGGCAGATAGCCGCGCAGCAGTTCGTCCTGCATCACAAAGGTCGGTGTACCGGAGATTTGCAGCGTTTGTGCCAGCGCGCGGGTCTTTTCGATCTCTGCGGTGACTTCGGCACTGTCCATCTTTTCCTGAATGGCCTCGGCATCCAGATCAAAGCTGTTGGCCAAGCGTCCCAGCGACGTCGGGGTGATGTCGCCGTTAAAGCTCATCAAGGCGTCATGCACGGATTTATAGGCCTCGTCCCCCGCAACGATCTTGGTTGCGATGGCAAAGCGCGAGGCGACCATGGATTGTTCGCCCAGAATCGGCAGTTCTTTCACGATAAAGCGGATGTTGCCGTCGCCATTGACCAGCTTTTCAACCTCGGAGAACGCTTTTTTGCAGTAGCCGCAGCGGTAGTCCATGAACTCTACGATGGTCATGTCGCCTTCGGGATTGCCACCGACATATGAATAGCCGTCGTCAAAGATCGCGGCCGCATTGTCGGACACCAGCGTGAAATCCGCCTGCGCCTGTGCTTCGGCCTGACGGGCCTGCAACTGGTTCACCGCTTCCATGATCACTTCGGGGTTTTCCATTAGATAGGCGCGGACCTCGGCGCGGAATTGCGCGCGTTCTGCATCGGTCAGTTCGGTCAGGTCCATCGCATGGGCGGGGGCTGTCAGGGAAAGGGCCACTAGGGCGGGGGCGATCAGCTTTTTCATCAGGGTCACTCGCTTGTTGTTGCGCAGGGGTGCAGGCACCGTTTGCAAGGGTGGTGCGCGATTTTGCCAGCGCGCACAAGGGTTGACGGCACCGGCGGGGTGCGGTGAAAGGTTCGGGCTCAACAGTAGGATCAAGCCCATGCGCATTTCAACCCGATCTCAGGTCGATCCCTTTATCGTGATGGATGTGATGCAGGCCGCCGCCGCCGCCGAGGCGGAAGGCCGCCACATCATCCATATGGAGGTCGGCCAACCCGGCACGGGCGCGCCCAAAGGGGCCAGCACCGCATTGACCGCCGCGATGGAGCAGGGCGCGCTTGGCTATACCGTCGCATTGGGGCTGCCTGCGCTGCGCCAGCGGATCGCGCGGATGTACGGGGAGTGGTACAATGTCGATCTGGACCCGAACCGCGTGGTCATCACCTCTGGCTCTTCGGGCGGGTTCATCCTGACGTTTACCTCGCTTTTTGACACCGGGGACCGTGTGGGCATCGGGGCACCGGGGTATCCCAGCTACCGCCAGATCCTCAAGGCGCTGGACCTTGCCCCCGTCGATCTGCCCACCTCACTCGACAATCGCTTGCAGCCGGTGCCTGCGGATTTCGCGGGCATGGACCTGCAGGGGTTGTTGGTGGCGTCGCCGGGCAACCCGACGGGCACGATGCTGGATCACGCTGCCATGTCCGCGCTGATCGACGCGACGCAAGCGCAGGGGGCATCCTTCATCTCGGACGAGATTTACCACGGCATCGAATACGAGAAAAAGGCCGTGACCGCGCTTGAGATCACCGATGATGTCTATGTCATCAATTCGTTTTCCAAGTATTTCTCTATGACCGGTTGGCGTGTCGGCTGGATGGTTGTGCCAGAGGATCACGTGCGGGTGGTCGAACGGATCGCGCAAAACATGTTCATCTGCGCCCCCCACGCCAGTCAGGTCGCCGCCCTTGCCGCGATGGATTGCACCGATGAGCTTGAGGCGAATATGGATGTCTACCGCGCCAACCGCGCGATGATGATCACAGGCCTGCGCGAGGCGGGATTCACCCGTTTCGCGCCGCCCGACGGGGCCTTCTATGTCTACGCCGATGTGTCCGAGCTGACGGATGACAGCCGCGCATTGGCGCGCGATATTCTGGACAAGGCGGGTGTGGCCGTGACCCCGGGGCTCGATTTCGATCCGGTGCGCGGGCATCACTGGCTGCGGTTTTCCTATGCGCGCAGCACCCAGGATATTGCCGAGGGGCTGGGGCGGCTCAAGACCTATATGGCGGCCCGCTGAAAGGCTGGCTCGGGTTGCGGCGGGGTGCTATACCTGCCGCAACCACCCCGAGCAGAACGGTGACAGGCATGCGTATTCTTCCCATTATCGCAACGGTTTGCGCGCTGTCCTTGCCAGCGTCCGCGCAGGATCTGACCGCGCTGGCGCGGGTGGACCCTGCCAAAAGCGCCATCTCGGATGGCTGGTTCGGGGGCACGACGCTGACGCTTGGGCTGAGCCAGGGGGTGCCGTTTCGGGTGTTCTTGCTGGATGATCCTGCACGGCTGGTGGTCGACTTCCGCGAGGCCGACTGGAGCGGTGTGAACACCGCAGACCTGCTGCCTGAACCCGGACGGATTACCGGTCTGCGCTTCGGCCCGTTCCAGCCCGGTTGGTCGCGGCTTGTCGCGGATCTGGCCGAACCGATGATCCCGCGCGAGATCGGGATGCCGGTCAACAAGGGCTCCGGTCACGCCACGCTTGAAATCGCCTTGAAATCCGCCACCCCCGAGGAATTTGCCGCCGCCGCCGGTGCGCCCGTTGATCCGGCGTGGACCATGGCGCTGGCCGCACCGCCCAAGGCGGTTGCCGACCTGAAAGAGGTGCCGTTTCGCGTGGTGCTGGACCCCGGTCACGGGGGCGTTGATCCGGGGGCAGAGACAGATGGTATCCTGGAAAAAGACCTGATGCTGTCCTTTGCGCAAGCGCTGCGCGACACATTGGTCCGCGATGGGGTCGATGTGGTGATGACCCGAGACACGGATCATTTCGTCGCGCTTGAAACCCGCGTCGCCATTGCGCATCAGGCCGAAGGCGATCTGTTCATCTCGCTCCATGCGGACAGTTTGCAGCACGGCGGCGCAAAAGGGGCGACGGTCTATACGCTGTCGGACGACGCCAGCGATACTGCCACCGACCATCTGGCCGCACGCCACAACCGGGCCGATATTATCGCGGGGGCCGATCTGACCGGATCGGATGACGAGGTTGCCAGCGTGCTGCTTGATCTTGCCCGCCAAGAGACAGAGCCGCGGTCGGTCGCCGCCGCTAAAGTGCTGGTTGAAGGCATGAAAGCCGCCGGCGGTCCGATGAACCGCCACCCGCTGCGCAATGCGGGCTTTTCGGTGTTGAAATCGGCTGACATCCCGTCGGTCCTGATCGAAATCGGCTTCCTCAGCTCGAAGCGTGATCTTGCCAATCTGCGAGACCCGATCTGGCGGGCGGTCATGGTGTCGGCGATTGCGGATTCCATCGCAAAATGGCGCGACGCGGATGCCGCGCTCAAGCCCTTGATTCGCCAGTAAACCGCACCCGAACGCCCCTCTAGGTGTTGCGCGGGTTACCGCACAGGGCCACTGCATCGTGTTTTGACGATTCCCGCAGGGTTGCGTATAGACGGGTCACCAACCCTCCTTGCAAGGAACTGCCAGCCGTGTTTCGTTTGATCCTGTCTTTCTTCGGGGGTATTTTTACCACCCTCACCATGAGCATCGGTATGGTCGCGCTGACCATCGGCGCGGTGTTCTGGATGTATGGCCGCGATCTGCCCAGCCACGAATCCCTTGCGCAATACACGCCCCCGACGATCAGCCGGATTTATTCGGGGCAGGGGCGGTTGATTGACGAATTCGCCAAGGAACGCCGCCTGTTCGCGCCGGCCAATACGATCCCGCCGCTGATCAAACAGGCCTTCATCTCGGCCGAGGACAAGAACTTTTATACCCACGAAGGCTATGACCTGCGCGGCATCGGGGCGGCGGCTGTAGATGCGGTGCGCACAAGGGGCAAGGACGTGCGCGGTGCATCGACCATCACGCAGCAGGTGATGAAGAACTTTCTTCTGTCAGGCGACCGTCGGGCCGAACGGAAGATCAAGGAAATCATCCTCGCCGCACGGCTCGAGGAAACGCTGCCCAAGGAAAAGATCCTTGAACTTTATCTGAACGAGATCTTCTTGGGCCAGAACTCCTACGGTGTGGCTGCCGCGTCGCAGACCTATTTCAACAAGACATTGGGGGAGCTGGCCCCGCATGAGGCTGCGTTCCTTGCCTCGCTGCCCAAAGCACCATCTGATTATCATCCCGTGCGCCGCAAGGACCGGTTGCTGGCACGCCGGAACTTCGTGCTGCGCGAGATGAAGGAAAACGGCTATATCACCCCCGCCGTCTACGAGACCGAGGTCGCACAGCCCTTACGGTCGGTGCAGAACGGCGACTTTGAAAGCTTCAAGGCCGAACTGCCGCCGCGCGATTACTTTACCGATGAAATCCGCCGCCAGCTGTCCGAGAACTTCGGCGAGGGCGAATTCTTTACCGGCGGTCTGACCGTGCGTGCCACCATCGACAACGAGATGCAGCCCATTGCCGCACAATCCTTGCAGCAGCAGCTTGAGGAATATGACCGCGGCATCGGTATCTACCGCGGCACCGGCAAGAAGATCGCGCCCGAAAAGCTGACCACCGAGGCCGATTGGCGCGAAGCGCTGTCGGACACCCGTGTGCCACGTGACGTTGATCTGGAAAACCCGTGGTATCCCGCCGTGGTGCTGAGCCTGACCAATGACGCCGCCCGCATCGGGATCGAAGGCGTGGACGAGGACGCAGACGGCCATTTCATCCCCGCCAAGGATGTCCAATGGGCGCGCAAACGTCTTGAGAACGGCAAGCTCGGCAACCGCGCCCAAGTGCCCGCTGACCTGCTTGAGGTCGGCGACGTGGTGCTGGTGCGTCGGATGACCGCGGATAGTGACGGGTCGTTCATCCGCTGGACTTTGCGTCAGATCCCGGAAGTGCAGGGCGGCTTTGTCGCGATGGACGTGAACACCGGCCGCGTGATCGCGATGCAGGGCGGTTTCTCCTATCAGGCGTCGGTGTTCAACCGTGCGACACAGGCGAAACGCCAGCCGGGGTCGAGCTTCAAGCCCTTTGTCTATGCGGCGGCATTGGACAGCGGCTATACCCCTGCGACCATCGTTGTGGACGCCCCGATCGAGATCAACACTCCCCAAGGCATGTGGCGGCCGCGAAACTCGTCGAACAAGTTCTACGGCCCGACGCCCCTGCGGACGGGGATCGAACAGTCGCGGAACCTCATGACCATCCGTCTGGCGCAAGAGGTCGGGATGAACACCGTTGGCGATTATGCCGAACGGTTCGGAGTTTATGACAACCTGTCGCCGGTACTGGCCAACGCGCTTGGCTCGCAGGAAACGACGCTCTACCAGATGGTGTCGGCCTATGCGATGTTCGCCAATGGCGGCGAACGGGTGCAGCCGACGCTGGTGGACCGTGTGCAGGACCGCTATGGCCGCACTGTCTACAAGCACGATCAACGCATCTGTAACGATTGCCAGCTTGAAACGCTGGCCCCCGGTGTGGGGCCGCGCATCATCTCGAACCGCGAACGGGTGATGGACCCGATCACGGCCTATCAGCTGACATCGATGATGAAGGGCGTGGTGGATCGCGGTACGGCGCGTGGGGCGGTGAACCTGCCCGTGCCAATCGCGGGCAAGACCGGCACCACCAACGACGCCAAAGACGTCTGGTTCGTCGGCTTCTCAAGCAACATCGTGGCGGGCTGCTATATCGGTTTCGACAACCCGCGCTCGCTGGGGCGTCGCGCCTATGGGGCGGGGATGTGTGGCCCTGTGTTCCAGCGCTTCATGAGCGAAGCGATCAAGAAATACGGCGGCGGCCCGTTCGAAGTGCCCCCCGGCGGTCACTTCATCAAGATCGACCGCTTCACCGGTGCACGTCTGTCTGACAGCGCCGCAGGTCCCAACGTTGTGGCCGAATACTTCCGTGACGGCGAAGAACCGCTGTTCGGGATCACCTTCGATGGTGGCTTTGCGATGGGGGCGGATCTGCCTCTGGTCGAAGAAGCCGGCGGCGGCGCGCGCGAGGTCACAACCTCTACCGGTAAGAAGGCGCGTGTCGGGCCCAAGGCAAGCTTTGGCAGCATCAGCTCCGGCGGGTTGTACTAGGCCCGGCCCCATTCTACAGCGCTTGCCCAAGTTGCGGCGCTGGTCTATTTGAAACGCGGCCCCGGCTATTCGGGGCCGCGATCTATTTAAAGGCAGGATACCATGCGCGCAGATGCACAAAACACAGCGGATAAGATCAGCAAGTCGCTGGAGCTGTTGGCACAGCGTCTGGACGTCGAAACCGCGCCATACCGTCTGGAAGAATTCAACGCCCGTGTCGAAGACCCCAATCTGTGGGATGATCCCGATGCGGCGCAAAAACTGATGCGCGACCGTCAGGCGCTGGTCGATTCCATAGCCACCTACGAGGGCATCAAACAAGAGCTGGCGGACAACATCGAGCTGATCGAATTGGGCGAGATGGAAGGCGACGACGAGGTCATCGCAGAGGCCGAGACCGCGTTGAAACAGCTGGCCGAGACAGCCGCCCAGAAAGAGCTGGAAGCGCTGTTGAACGGCGAGGCCGACGGGAATGACACCTTCCTTGAAATCAACGCAGGGGCGGGCGGCACCGAAAGCTGTGACTGGGCCAATATCCTGTCGCGCATGTATGTCCGGTGGGCCGAGAAAAAGGGCTATAAGGTCGAGCTGCAATCCGAAAGCGCCGGCGAAGAGGCGGGGATCAAATCGGCGACCTACAAGATCAGCGGCCCGAATGCCTATGGCTGGCTCAAGTCGGAATCCGGTGTGCACCGTCTGGTGCGGATCAGCCCCTTTGACAGCGCCGCCAAACGGCACACGTCCTTTACCTCTATCTGGGTGTATCCGGTGGTCGACGACAACATTGAAATCGACATCAACCCCAGCGACATCCGCATCGACACCTATCGGTCCTCGGGGGCCGGTGGTCAGCACGTAAACACCACCGACTCGGCCGTGCGGATCACGCACCACCCCACCGGCATCGTGGTTACCAGCTCTGAGAAATCGCAGCACCAGAACCGCGACATCGCGATGAAGGCGCTGAAATCGCGGCTGTATCAAATGGAGCTGGACCGCCGTAACGCGGCCATCAACGAGGCCCATGAAAACAAGGGCGACGCGGGCTGGGGCAACCAGATCCGGTCCTACGTCTTGCAGCCGTACCAGATGGTAAAAGACTTGCGCACCAACTTTGAAACCTCGGATACCAAAGGGGTGCTGGATGGTGACCTTGACGGGTTGATGGGGGCCGCGCTGGCACTTGCCGTGTCAGGCAAGACCCGCGCCGAGGCGCAAGAAGGCTAAGGCCAAATATCAGGCAACTGCGCGCGGGCGGCCTTGTCTCGTGCAGCACTTTTCCCGGCACCCCTTGCATCCCGCTGCGGCCTTCCGTTCTATGACCCCGAACGGAGGGCTCTGCCATGAACATACTAGACATCGGGGCCTTGGCCCAATCGGAGGCTTTGGCGAACGGCAGCCTGACGGCGCGTGCTTTGATGGAGGCCACGCTAGAGCGCATCGACGCCGTGAACGGCGCAGTCAACGCCATCGTCGCGCTGCGCCCGCGCGCGGAGCTTCTGGCCGAAGCCGATAGGGCCGATGCCACGCCTCGGGTCGGATGGCTGCACGGTATTCCCATTGCGATCAAGGATTTATCCGATGCCGAAGGCTTGCCAACCGCCAAGGGATCACCGCTGTTCGCCGGAACGATTGCCCAGAAGGACAGCGTCTTCGTGAGCCGCATCCGCGCGGCTGGGGCAATCATCATCGGCAAGACGAACACGCCTGAATTCGGGCTGGGCAGCCATACGTTCAACCCCGTCTATGGCCCGACGCGGAACCCCTATGCCCACACACGTTCGGCTGGCGGGTCTTCGGGCGGGGCGGCGGCTGCTTTGGCCACGGGGATGCTGAGCATCGCAGACGGGTCCGACATGATGGGCAGCCTGCGCAACCCCGCGGGCTGGAACAACGTCTACGGCATGCGCCCCAGCTGGGGCACTGTACCGGCAGAGCCAGAGGGCGATATGTTCCTGCATCAGCTGAGCATGGCCGGCCCGATGGCGCGCTGCCCCCGCGATCTGGCGGCCTTACTGGACACGATGACCGGAGAGGACCCCAAACAACCCCTCGGTCTGTCACCCGGCCCAAGCTTGCCGGAGATGGACACCCCGTCGCCCGCGCGCCGTATCGGGTGGCTGGGCGATTGGGGCGGGGCATTCGCCTATGCAGACGGGATCGAGGACGTCAGCAAAGCGGCCCTGGATCAACTGGTCGCCCTGGGGCATCGGGTGACCGCTGTGCCAGCCCCCTTTGACGCAGACGCGATGTGGGACAGCTGGACCACGCTGCGGTCTTTTGCCGTTGCTGCCGGTTTGGGCGCGCTCTACCACGATCCGGAAACCCGCGACAAGCTCAAGCCCGCCGCCCAATGGGAGATCGAGCGCGGGCTCGGGTTCACGGGGCAGGAGGTGCAGCGCGCCAGCCTGACGCGGTCGGACTGGTATCGCTGTGTCACCGCGCTGTTTGACGAGGTTGACGTGCTGGTGCTGCCCTCGGCACAGCTTTGGCCCTTTGACGTGGATCAGGTGCATCCGACACAGATCGCCGGACGGGACATGGATACCTATCACCGCTGGATGCAGGTCGTGGTGCCCGCCGGTCTGGTGGGGCTGCCGGTTGTCAACATCCCCGCCGGTTTCGGCACGGCGGGGCTGCCTGCGGGGCTACAGATGATCGGACCGCGGGGCAGCGATACGGCGCTGCTTCAACTGGCGCAGCAATGGCACGCGGCAACGCAGTGGCCCCAGATGCGCCCGCCGCCGCTGGCGTAGCGGTCATTCAAAGGCGAATTCGGTGCGCAGAAGGTGGCGGTGAAAGGGTTCAAGATCGCTTGCCTCGCACAGCCCCTTCAAGCGGGCGGCCTGCAACACGGCCGACGGGGTTTGCGGCAGGTATTCATAGACCAGCCGCGTCGCCCGCAACCCGATCGAATTTTCCGGCACGGTCCGGGTGATGTATCCGACCCAGAAATTATTGTTGAACGACGCGATCCGCCCCAGATAGTTGAACGAAGAGGTCATCGCGCCGCGCCGCGAGGCGATAATGGCGATGCCTTCTTCCTGCTGCAGCACCACCCCGCGATACTCGCGCAATTCCGAATGGGTGGGCAGGCTTTGGATGCGCATGGCGTGAGGGGCCTCGTAGCCGCGCAGATAGGTATGCCGACCACTGCGAAACACCATAACCAATCCCAAGGCGAATTTCTCGGGGTAAAGAAAACTACGGCGCGAGAAGCGGTAGAAACCGCTGGGAAACGTGGCTTCGGGCAGGTCCAACGCGCCCGAAACGATAAAGTCGCCCATGAAATCCGGGGGGGTGGGTTCGATCTTCTTGATCTCTTCCAAGGGCTCCAGAAGGACACGCGCATCAACGTCGAAAAACTTGCACATCCGGTCCAGAATATCGGGGCGCGGAAAGCTTTCCCCCGATAGATATCGATTGAACTGCGTGCGATTGATCCCCAGTTCCTGCGCGAGGTAAGTGATGGAGGGGTAACCTACTGAAAGTTTTTTTAAATTTGACCCGAAAATTGTCCTGATATCGGCGGGGTTCGTCATGAAATCAGTCCGTTAAAATTAATTGAACTAAACTTCACAACCTTTGAACGAATTTGCAAGGGAATTTGCAATATATGGCTGTTTAATGACGCTATTCAGCGTCAAATTCCGGTGCGCGCGACACAAATTGATTTCGTAAAAAAATCGACAATTTGTAAAAATGACATGATTATCTCTCATGTCTGCAAGCATCTGGAAGGAACAGTTAAATGTACGGTGTGGTACTTTGGAGCGATGCCCGATCCAACAAAGCTGTATTCTGGTGCGAGGATCACGGCGACCTTGCATATTTCCAGGGTGACCCCGCGACAGTGAACCAGACGACAAGCTGTTTTGATGCTGGTGATCTGGTCCAGTTCGAGGTCTACCACGAGGCCAAATTGCGCAAGGCGCTCAACCCCAAGGTCGTGCGATCCAAGGCGGACGCTGATTTGCCGAACAAACTGCTGCGCCATTCCGCCGGCATTACGCGAAAGCAAACCGGCGGCGAGGTGCTTCCATTCCGCCCAAAAGCCGCCCCGCCGGTAGAGTTCCGCCATCGCGGTCAGGCCTAGTCCGGCCGGAGCCGGCCAGACGTCAACCTGCCATCTTAGCGTATCAGTCGCCGCGCGACAGGGCTGCCACACCCGTCCGTGCCACTGACACCAGCCCCAAGGGGCGCATCAATTCGGCAAATGCGTCAATCTTCTCGGGCGCGCCGGTGATCTCGAACACGAATGTTTCCAAGGTGCTATCGACAACGTTGGCGCGGAAGATATCCGCCAGACGCAGGGCTTCGACACGTTTGTCGCCGGTGCCATTCACCTTGAACATCGCAAGCTCACGCTCGACCACGGGGCCTTCGACGGTCAGGTCATGCACCTCGTGTACCGGCACAATCCGCCCCAGCTGCGCCTTGATCTGCTCGATCACCTGCGGCGTGCCCGAGGTGACGATGGTGATGCGGCTAAGGTGGCCTGTGTGGTCGACCTCTGCCACGGTAAGGCTGTCGATGTTGTATCCACGGCCCGAAAACAGACCGATGACGCGCGCCAGCACGCCGGGTTCGTTCTCGACCAGTACGGCCAGCGTGTGACGTTCGATCACATCCGAGAAATTGGGACGTAGGTTATAGGCGGAATGGCTGTTGGAGCCTTTTTTGATCTTTAGGGCTGACATGACACTGTCCTTCTAAGATTTGTTCAATCTCGGCGCGCGACCCCGCGCCGATGTGTTTCCTTGTGCCGTTGGCGGCTTAGACCAAGACCGATCCTTTGGCGTCGATCACACCTTGTGTATCGACACCGGCCAGCATCATGTCGTTATGCGCTTTGCCCGACGGGATCATCGGGAAGCAGTTTTCGTGTTTTTCCACCAGACAGTCAAAGATCACCGGACCGTCGTGATCGAGCATCTCCATGATCGCGTCGTCCAGATCGTCGGGGTCCGAACAGATGATCCCCTTGGCCCCGAAGGCTTCGGCCAGCTTGACGAAATCGGGCAGGGATTCAGACCAGCTTTGGGAATAGCGCTCGCCGTGCAGCAGCTCTTGCCACTGGCGGACCATCCCGAGGCGTTCGTTGTTCAGGATGAACTGTTTCACCGGCAGGCCGTATTGCATCGCGGTGCCCATTTCCTGCATATTCATCAGCCAAGACGCTTCGCCCGCAACGTTGATGACCAACGCGTCAGGATGCGCCATCTGCACGCCGATGGACGCAGGGAAACCATAGCCCATCGTCCCCAACCCGCCAGAGGTCATCCAGCGGTTCGGATCCTCGAAACCAAGATATTGCGCGGCCCACATCTGGTGCTGGCCCACTTCGGTGGTGACATAGCGGTCACGCCCCTTGGTCAGCGCCTCAAGCCGCGAGAGCGCGTATTGCGGTTTGATGATCTTGCCCTTTTGTTCGAACTTGAGGCAGTCGACGTTGCGCCATTCCTCGATCTTCTTCCACCATTTGCCAACGGCTTCGGTGTTTGTCTTGCGGCCGCGCGATTTCCAGACCTTCAGCAGATCTTCAAGCACATGGCCCACGTCGCCGACGATAGGGATGTCCACGCGGATGATCTTGTTGATCGACGAGGGATCGATGTCGATATGCGCTTTCTTGGATTTCGGGCTGAACATGTCGACAACGCCGGTGATCCGGTCGTCGAAGCGCGCGCCGATGTTGATCATCAGATCGCAGTCGTGCATCGCCATATTGGCCTCGTAAAGACCATGCATGCCGAGCATCCCCAACCATTTGTCACCCGACGCCGGATAGCTGCCAAGCCCCATCAAGGTAGAGGTGATGGGAAAGCCTGTCGCCTCGACCAATTCGCGCAGAAGTTGCGACGCCGCAGGGCCGGAGTTGATGACGCCGCCGCCGGTATAGAAAATCGGGCGCTTGGCGGTCTCGATGGCGGCCACCAGTTCGGTTATCTCGGTCATGTCGCCTTTGACGGGCGGCTGGTAATGCGAGGTGGACGGCTTCTTGGGCGTGTATTCCCCCGTGGCGAATTGCACGTCTTTCGGGATGTCGACCAGAACGGGGCCGGGGCGCCCGCTGGTGGCCACGTGGAACGCCTCGTGCAGGACGCCGCCCAGCTTGTCGGTCTCTTTCACCAGCCAGTTGTGCTTGGTGCAGGGGCGGGTAATGCCCACGGTATCGGCCTCTTGAAATGCGTCAGAGCCGATCATGAAGGTCGGCACCTGACCTGTCAGGACCACCAGCGGAATGGAATCGAGCAAGGCATCCGTCAGGCCGGTCACCGCATTGGTGGCACCGGGGCCCGAGGTGACAAGAACAACGCCCGGTTTTCCGGTCGAGCGCGCATAGCCTTCGGCGGCATGGACCGCCCCTTGTTCGTGACGCACCAACACGTGTTTGATGCTGTTTTGTTGGAACACCTCGTCATAGATCGGTAGGACAGCGCCGCCGGGATAGCCAAATACGGTATCGACACCCTGATCAATCAGGGCTTGAACGATCATTTTCGCTCCGGTCATTTTACGTGTCATCTTGGTGCTCCGTCAGGCGGTGGTTTATCAAAAAATACGTTGCGCAAAAAAAAGCCCCCGATTTTGACGGGGGCGCATGGTGACTATTATGGTCTGCCGTTACCGGCCCATGCGCGTGTGTCTTAGAATGACGACGATATCTGTCAAAGCTAGATCTGTCATAGCCAAAGGCCCCTCATTGCGTGCATGGACATTATGAGCGCCACAAAGGGGCGTCAATGCTCTATTGTCGATAAAAGTGTCGCTGGGTGCAAAAAATCTTTTCATTTATTGCGCGAAATCGTGAATTTTCTAATTTTTGCAAAATTGGGGGCATTTCTCGGTCCCTATCAGCTAGAGTCGCACTCCGGTTCCTTGCAGCACGCCGTGTTCCATCGCATAGCGCGTCAGCCCTGCGGTGGAAGAGATGCCGAGCTTGCGTTTGATATTCTTGCGGTGGGTTTCGACGGTGCGCACAGAGATATCCAAGGTTAGCGCGACCTCTTTGTTGGATTTCCCCTGTGCCAGCTGCAGCAGGATCGTCTGTTCGCGTTCGGTCAGGGATTCACGCGCGGCGTCCTTGGGTTCAAGCGACCCTTGCGCGCCGGTGCACAGATACCGTTCGCCGCGCATCACCGTATCGATCGCCAGCTTGATCTCGTCTGTCGGCACATCCTTGAGGATATACCCCATGGCACCGTGGCTCAGCGCCGAAGAGATATATTCGGGGTTGTCATGCATCGACAGGATCACGATGCGGGTGTCGGGCTGGCGTTCCAGCAAGATCTCGGTCGCGGACAGCCCGCCGATCTCTGGCATGTTGAGGTCCATGAGGATCACATCGGGGTCCAGTTCCGCGACGCTCTCGATCGCGGCGCGGCCATTGGGCAGACAGCCGACCACATTGATATCGTCATAGCTTTCAAGAATGGACTGGATGCCTTCGGCGACCATCGGGTGATCGTCCACGATCATCACTTTGATCAACGCGGGCGGCTGGGTATCTGAAAGGGTCATGGGGCAGCTTTCGGGAAGGGACATATCAGGGCTTAGGGCAGGGCGGTTGGCGGCGGGCGCAGCATATGGGTCAGCGGGACGGTAGCGGTAATCTCGGTGCCGCCTTGGGCAGAGGTTTGCATGGTCAGCGTGCCGTCTAGCTGCTCGATCCGCTCTTGCATATTGCGCAGGCCCAACCCCCCGGCGGTGGAGCGTGTCTTGGCCAGCCCCAGCCCGTTGTCAGAGATCGACAGCGTCGCGCCCTGTCGGTGACCGCGCAGATCGACGATAACTTCGGTGGCGCGGGCGTGGCGTTCGATATTGGTCAGCGCCTCTTGCGCGATCCGGTAGAGCGCGATCTTGGCCTCGTCGTCCAAGCGGTTGCGGAATACCACGGTGTCAAAGCGGCACTGAATACCGGTGCGTAGGGCGAATTGTTCGACCAGCGTTTTCAGCGCAGGACCAAGGCCGAGATCATCCAGAATACTGGGGCGCAGGTCACGGCTGATACGGCGCACTTCGGCGATGGCCTGTGCAAGGCTGTCGATCCCCTTTGCCAAAGGCTCTGCTGCGCGGGCGTCGCCCCTTTCCAGCCGGCGTCGCGCGTTGTCGAGCGCGTAGCGCACCCCCACCAGGATCTGGCTGATACCATCATGCAGTTCGCGCGCCACGCGGCCGCGCTCTTCCTCTTGGGCGTCAAATACCCGCTGCGTCAGCTTTTTGAGCTTCGCATCCGCAAGCCGCCGTTCCCGCAGGTTGACCAGCATGCCCGTGCCAAAAACCAACAGCAGGGCGGTCACCGTAATAACGCCAATATAGAAGAACGTGCGCTGCACCCGCGCCTGCACATCGGATCGCGCCGCGGCCCCGCTGGCAAGCACGTCGTCGATGAACACACCCGTCCCCACGGCCCACTGCCAGCTCGGGAAAGAGGTGACATAGGTGATCATCTGCGCATCCTCTCCGGTAGAGGGTTTGGGCCACATATAGGTGTGATACCCACCGCCACTCCGCGCGATGCGGATCAGCTCGTCCACCACGGGCGTGCCGTCGCTGTCCGTTTCGCCGGCAAAGTTGCGGTTGATCCGGTCGGTCTGGCGCGGGCTGACAAGGGCGGTGCCGTCGTAGTCATAGACAAAGAACTGACCTTCCTCGCCATAGATCATCGCCGCGAGGATCTGCGCCACCTGCGATTTCGCCGCCCCGTCATCAGGAGAGGCGGACCCGTAGACAAAGTAAAAGCCGTTGCGCGCCTGTGTCACATAATTGCGCAGCTCTACCTTCTTGGCGTCCAGCAACTGCTGCTCGAGCGTTGAAATCTCGCGGTCGGCCACCGCGCGCGCCTGCAGTGCCACGACAAAGGCAATCGCCGTCACCGCCAGCACCAGCGGCACAGAGGCGATGAGCGTCAGCTTTTGGGCGTAGGTGGGGGCGATCATGAAAGACGGGCGGCGCATGCAGCGCTGATACTGGGAAATCCACGCGAATCAAAGTGCTAGATGCAGTCACAAATCACCCGCTATACGCGTGTATGCACAACATATGGCAGGTGCGGCGGGACATTTGCCGCATATTTGGGCGGTAAATCTGCACCCTCTACGCAGTAGTTGGTATTTTCAACCATTCGCTTTTGCGTAGAGTGAACGACACTTGAAATGACCCGCGCGCATATAATGAAGCGCGGGCACCCTCATATAACTCGGGAGGAGTATCCAATATGGACCGTCGTTCATTTCTGAAGACATCCGCGCTTGGCGGGTCTGCCGCCGCTGCATCGACACTGGCCGCACCGCTGTACGCCCAAGGCAAACGCACGCTGACCATGGTCACCGCATGGCCCCGTGGCTTTGCCGTGCTTGATGACGCCGCGACCTACCTCAACAACATGGTTAACGAGATGTCTGACGGCACGTTGACCATCGAAAAGAAAGCCCCGGGCGAGCTCGTCGGCGCGTTCGAGGTCTTTGACGCCGTTTCCTCCGGTCAGGCGGATATGTATCACGCGGCTGACTACTACTTCATCGGCCAGCACCCCGGTCTGGCGTATTTCACCGCCGTGCCATTCGGTGCCACAGCACAAGAGCTGACCAACTGGTATCTGCACGGTGGCGGCCATGACCTGCACAACCAGATCGGTGAAATCTTCAACATGAAGATGTTCCTCGCCGGTAACTCCGGTTCGCAGTCCGGTGGCTGGTTCCGCAAGGAAATCAACTCTGCCGCGGACTTCAACGGCCTGAAATTCCGTATGCCCGGTCTGGGTGGCAAGGTGCTGGGTAAACTGGGCGCGTCTGTTCAGAACATCCCCGGTGGCGAACTGTATCAGGCGCTGTCCTCGGGCGCGCTTGACGGGCTCGAGTGGGTTGGCCCCTTCGCGGATGAGCGCGCGGGCTTCCAGGAAGTCGCCAAGATCTACTACACCGCTGGTTTCCACGAGCCAGGGTCGGGCCTGACCGCATCGGTCAACCTTGATGTGTTCAACGACCTGACACCGGCACAGCAGAAGATCATCGAATACGCATCGATGGCGACCACGCACACCGGTCTGGCCGAAACACTGGCCAACAATGGTGCCGCCTTGGCGCGTCTGCAGCAGCAGGGCGTGAAAACCATGCAGTTCCCCGATGATGTCTGGGATGCATTCGGTGCGGCCTCCAAAGAGGTTATGGACGAGAACATGGACGACTCCCTGTTCGCCGACATCCGCAACAGCTTTGAATCCTCGCTGTCCGCATCGGCTGAATGGCTGTCCAAATCCGACGCCTACTATGTCGAACAGCGCCAGCGCGTTCTGGGCAAAATGTAAGCCATCCCCACGGGATGACAGGGGGGCTGCCTTTGGGCGGCCCCACACGCGACTTTGCGATCCGGAACACGGGCGCGCAAAGCGAGGATAATTTTCGCACCAAGCCCACACTGAAACCGGGCGGGCGAAGGGGGGATATCAATGGCAGAAGATGCAGTATGCGCTGGATTTTTCCGCGCGGCGGAAGGGGCCAAGATCAGCTGCTTGGACCAATTCCAAGAAGGCAACCTGATCAGCTTCATTCTGGGCAACCTACTTGAAGCGTTCTACAATTTCTTTGCAGCGGTGCTGAACCCGTCCATGTGGCTGGACTGGTCCAACAGCGAGGCCTTGATGCGGTTCATCTATTACGGTGCCTCGGTAGAGCTGTTCTTTGTCTTGCTCGTCGGGCTGCTGATTGTCACGGCTGTCGGCATCTGGAAACGCAGCTTTATGTGGGGCTGTGTGCGCGGGCTTGAGGGCTTCGCCAATGTCACCGGGCGTTTCTTTGCCTGGGCCGGGCTTTTGATGGTGTTGCAACAGATCATCATCGTCTTCATGCAACGTATTTTCACCCGACCCGATATCTCTATCGGCTTTGGTATTCCGCTGCAGTTCGACATCAGCTGGTTTGCAGAAGAGTTGAAGCTTTTCAATGCGTTGGTCGTATGTCTTTGTGTGTCCTACACCTTTGTACAAGGCGGGCATGTGCGCGTTGACCTCTTCTATGCCGGCGCAAAATTCCGTACCAAGCGCGTGATCGACATGTTCGGCGCGCTGTTCTTCATGATCCCCTTTGCGATTGTCACATGGCTTTATGGCTGGTTCTTCCTGTGGCGCCATCTGGTGACACCGAACCCATCGGCCTCTGACCGGTTGGAGCTGCTGCTGCGCAAGGCGCGCTTGCTCAAGTGGAACGTGGAAACCATCGGCTTTTCGCCCAACGGGTTCAACGGCTACTTCTTGTTCAAGATCCTGCTGTGTGCCTTCTGCGCAATGGTGATCTTGCAAGCAATATCAGTGTTTTATCGCGCTTTGTTAGAGTTCCGTGAAGGGCCTGAAAGCGAAGATAAATATCTCGACCGCGATACGTTGGGCGAGGGCGAAGAAGCCTATGAGGGCACACATTAATTCAAGGGGCGTCCCATGCTATTTGGTCTCGACGGGGTCGAAATTGGCCTGATCATTGTTTTTGCCTGCCTCTTTGGCGGCATCCTGTCCGGTTTCCCGGTGGCCTTTGCCATCGGCGGTGCTGGCATCATCTCTTTCGGTATCATCGCCGCACTCGATAGTGCGGGTCTGATGGTGCATCAGGCGATTGACCAATCGTCGCAAGCCTATCGCGATCTGGTGAACTCGGGCGTTCCCAATGACGCGGTATCGAAATTCCGCTATCCGGATTTGCCGCTGATCGGTGAATCTGTCTTCCCCCAAGGCTGGGAAGTCGCGCTGGACCGGAACGTCAGCTTTATCGTGAACCGTATGAACGAACGCGTTCTGGCGGGGCAGTCGATCGAGACCTTGCTGGCGGTTCTGATGTTCGTTCTGATGGGCATCACGCTTGAACGGTCCAAGATCGCGAACGACCTGTTGACCACGATGGCGCGGGTCTTTGGCCCGCTGCCCGGCGGTTTGGCAGTATCGATTGTGGTTGTGGGCGCGTTTCTTGCGGCCTCCACCGGGATCGTGGGCGCGACTGTTGTAACCATGGGGCTGCTGGCGCTGCCGACCATGTTGCGCAACAACTATTCGCCTGAAATTGCGACAGGTGTCATCGCAGCCTCCGGTACTTTGGGCCAGATCATTCCGCCGTCTATCGTTATCGTTCTTCTGGGCACATTGGCGGGTGATCTATACTCCGCCGCCCAGGAAGCGCGTGCCACCGCCGTGGGCTGTACCGATGCGCTGACCTACTTGGGCCAGCCCGCGGTTGTGTCTGTAGGGACACTGTTCCAGGCCGCGTTGCTGCCGGGGATCATGCTGGCGCTGCTTTATGCGCTTTACGCCTTTGTCTATGCGCTGCTGAACCCTGAAAAGGCTCCCGCCGTGCCGATGGGGGCGACCAATGCCGAACCCATCACACGGGGCGAAGGCTTTACCTGGTTCCTTGGCATGCCAGCCCTGCTGATCGTGGGCACGATTGTTCTGGGCAACCTTGGCATCGTGGGCAGCCAGTCGACTGTCGTGTCCAGCTTTAGCGACATCGGGCAGGGTGCCAGCTTGCGCACCAACGTAGGCGAGGCCTGTCAGGCCGCGATGATCGAACTGCACGGGCAAAGCGCATGGGATCAAGCGGTGACCGAGCAAGCCGCGATCGAGGCGGCGGGCGGTCAACAGGCCAGCGAAAAACTGACCGAAGAAGCGCTGGCCGCCAAGCAAGCTGAAAAGATTGCCAATGCCGCCCCCATCGGGACCGGTGTTGCGATCATCCTGATCCTGCTGGCGCTGGTGATGACCACCGGTCGCGGTGTCGCCCCATCGGCGGACAAACGGCCGCTGATCATCGGTGGCATCGGTCTGGTGCTGACACTGCTGGTCGATATCCTGCTGGTCGGTCCGGCCACGTCCTCGGGCACGATGGTGCTGCTGATGGCGCTGCCTTTCGTGGCTGTCATGTATGGTGTGGTCTATGCGCTGAAGCTTTGCGCGGGTAACGAGCTGATCCGCGTGGTCTTCCCGCCGCTGGTCCTGATCGTTGCGGTACTGGGGTCGATCCTTGGCGGGATCACCAACCCGACGCCCGCTGCGGCCTTGGGGGCAGGTGGCGCGATCATGCTGGCCGCCTATCGCAAGCTCAAGGATATGGACCGGTCGCCCAAGGTGATCATCTGGTCCACCCTGGCCATCCTGATCGCGATCCTTGTCGGCGTAAACTTTGACCTGCGCATCAACCAAGAGGGCGTGAGCGTCGAAAGCTGGTTTGCCTTCTTCGTCGCCTATGGCGCGTATCTATACGCGGTGTTCGGTCTGCTGTTCTCGTGCTGGATCCTTTATACCTCGGGCGTGCTAAGCCCCGTGGTCCGCGAGACGGCCAAGGTGACCTCGATGGTATTTACCATCCTGATCGGATCGCAGTTGCTGAACCTTGTGGTGATCTCCTTTGGTGGCGAACACTACATCCAGCAGTGGCTGAAAAGCTTCGACAACGAGCTGACGGTCTTCCTGATCGTGATGCTGGTGCTCTTTGTGCTGGGCTTCGTGCTCGACTTCCTCGAGATCATCTACATCGTGATCCCGATCGTCGGGCCGGTGATCTACGGCGGCACTTTCGATCCGAAGTGGGTGACGATCATGATTGCGGTGAACCTGCAAACCTCGTTCCTGACACCGCCCTTCGGCTTCGCGCTCTTCTACCTGCGCGGCGTGGCCCCGGCGAGCGTCACCACGTCGCATATCTACCGCGGGATCATTCCTTTCGTCTTGATCCAGGTCGGAGCACTGGCGCTGTTGTGGATGTTCCCGGTCATCGTGACCATCGTGCCGGACCTGATCCCCAATTGATCTGGGGTCAGGCCACCACAAAAACAAAAGGCACCCTGCGGGGTGCCTTTTTCGTTTCAGCGGGTGACAGCGGTTCAACGTGCCGCTGCGTTACGATTTAGCCTTTGGTCGGGCTCAGATCGGGGAGGGCGATATTGGCCACCTGTTCGGCAATCGGGTCGGTGTTCAGCGGATGCTGTTCGGGTTCGAAATCATCGGGGTTGCGCATCTTCTGCCACGCGCCGCCCATATAGACCTCAAGCCCCGAGAACTTGGCCTTATAGCCCATCTTGGGGCTGCCGGGCACCCAATAGCCCAGATATACATAAGGCAGACCCGCCGCACGGGCGATTTCGATGTGGTCAAGGATAATGTAATTGCCCAACCCGTCACGGGGCCGGTCAGGGCTGTAGAACGAATAGACCATGCTCACCCCGTCATCGAGCACATCTGTCAGGCAGACGCCAATCAGCTCGCGGGTTTGGGTATCGGTATATTCAATCACACGGCTGCGGATCGGGGTTTCCTCGATCATCGCGGCGAATTCGAAGACATCCATATCGGCCATGCCACCGTCTGCATGGCGGCTGTCAAGATAGGTGCGGAAGAGGTCGTATTGCTCTTCCGTGGCCCAAGGCGACGTCGCCCGCCGCGTCAGCCCCGCGTTGCGCTTGATCGTGCGCTTCTGGCTTTTGCTGGGGGTGAAGTCGGCCACGTTGATGCGCGCCGACAGACAGGCCGCGCAATCCGTGCAAGACGGGCGATACAGTACATTCTGCGACCGCCGGAAGCCTTGCCCCGACAGGCTGTTGTTCAGCTTGGTCGCGGAGTCGCCCTGCAGCGCGGTGAACAGTTTACGTTCCATCCGGCCGTCCAGATACGGGCAGGGCTGGGGCGCAGTCACATAGAACTGCGGAGCGATGGGAAGTGTATGGCGCATGAAAATCCGTTGTTGTTCGGAGGAAATTCTAACAACTGGTCCAAAGCGCGCCAAGCACAAGTTTGGGTCAGTTCAAGCTTTCGACACGACGGTTCAGCGGGACTGTGCCGAGGATCACGTCGCTCAGGCTCTGATGGCGCGAGGTGGCGCAGATCAGAATGATCGAAATCACCTGCAAAGGCATCATGGCAACGCTGACCGTATAGCCCGAAGTATGCAAGAACGCCGAGGCCAGATCCAGCGGTTCATCGCGCGCCGTGCGCAATTCCATGCCGAACAGGCGCATGCCCCAGGTGGCCGACCCGCTGGCAAGCGTCGCCACACGATAGGTAAAGCCCACCATCAGCATCAGCAGCGGAAAAAAGAACAGGCCGGTGAAGGCGGTGAACGGCAGGATCAACACGCTGGCGATCAACACCAGCAGGGCGTCAACAACCCAAGCCATGAACCGCTTGGTCGGAATACCGCTATAGAATTCAGGCTGGTCGAATGGATCGGGGGTGGTGGGGGTCATCATGTCCTGTCCCTTGAGAAAATCGGCCCCCCGCCAAGGCGGGGGGGGTGATTGAACGCGCAGGCTTTAGGCCTTTTGCGCATCATCGTCGTTTTTGGAGCCTTCGGCCATGAACTGGTCGAACTCTGCCTTGTCCTTGGCGTCGCGCAGACGGCTCAGGAAGGCTTCAAAATTGGTTTGCTCTTCCTCCAGACGGGCCAGGGTGTCGGCCTTATAGGCATCAAAGGCGGCGTTTCCGGTTGAACGCCCGGTGATAGACCCACGGCGGGCGCGTTTGCTACAAGACGAAGATTTAAACATGCGTTTGCTCCAGATCATGTAGGCAAGAAGGGCAAGGCCAAGCGGCCAGAAAAGAATGAAACCGACAACCATGGCGGCGATCCAGGCACCTTTGCCCTTGTCGTCAAGAAAGTCCTCGGTACGGCCCAGCCAACTGCGTTGTGCGGTGTAGGTGGGTGCATAGGTCTGTGTCATCAAGTTCCCTTTCGGTCAGAGTGTGGTGGCCCTGAACGCTGCGGGCCGGTGCGGTGGCGGGCAATGTAAATGCCTTTCACATTACATTAGATCGGGGTGCGCCCTGTGGTTTGCAAGGGATAATGTAAATCTTTTTTACATTATTTGGATTTGCACGTGTTTGGTGGGGGTTAGCAGGTGTCACGGCGCCATTGACGACCGGCATAGAACCAGCGAATGCTTGGCGTATGAGAACACTTGCCAGTCAGATCACCCGCTGTCCCCGCATCTTTACGGCCGATCAGGCGCAGGATGCGCGCGCGCTCTTTCCCGATGCGCCGCCCGAAATTGCCGCGCTTGTGGCGGGGGCGGGATCGACGTCGCCCTATCTTCTGGGGTTGATGCAAAAGGAAACCGACTGGTGTCGTGCGGCCTTCGATGATGCCGCAGGGGCGGTGCAGCAGGTGATCGACAGCGCGGGCGCGGTGCCACCGGACCAGTTGTCCAGTCATCTACGGCAGGGCAAGCGGCGCGTGGCGCTGATGACGGGGCTGGCTGATCTGGCGGGGGCTTGGTCGTTGGAGGAGGTGACCGGCGCGCTGACCGATTTCGCCGACGCCGCCGCCCAAGCCGCGCTGACCGCAGGGCTAAAAGCGCAGATCAAACGTGGCAAGCTGCCCGGCATGACGGAAGAGGACGCCGACAGCGGCGCAGGCATGGTCGTGCTGGCTATGGGCAAGATGGGCGCGCGCGAGCTGAATTATTCGTCCGATATCGATCTGATCTGCCTGTTCGACGAAACGCGTTTTGACGCCAGCGATTTTCACGATGCCCGCACCGCCTTTGTTCGCGCCACCCGCGCGATGAGCGGGACGCTCAACGATCTCACGGGCGAGGGCTATGTCTTTCGCACAGACCTGCGGCTGCGGCCCGATTCCGGTGTGACGCCCGTGTGCATCGCAATGGAAGCGGCAGAACGGTATTACGAAAGTCTGGGTCGCACATGGGAGCGTGCCGCCTATATCAAGGCACGCCCTGCGGCGGGCGATCTGGCGGCGGGTGATCAGTTCCTTTCGGTGCTGCGACCCTTCGTCTGGCGCAAGCATCTGGATTTTGCCGCGATACAGGACGCCCATGACATGCGCCTTGCGATCCGTGAGCACAAAGGGCTGGGGGGCAGTGTCTCGCTTTCGGGGCACAATATGAAGCTGGGGCGCGGCGGTATCCGCGAGATCGAATTTTTCACCCAGACCCGTCAGCTGATCGCCGGTGGGCGCGACGCAGATCTGCGCGTGCGCGGCACCTGCGAAGGCATGGCCGTGCTGGCGGAAAAGGAATGGATCCCCTCAGAAGTGGCCGAGACGCTGTGCGATCACTACCGCGCGCATCGCACCGTGGAACACCGCGTCCAGATGATCCGAGACGCCCAGACCCATACGTTGCCCCAAACGGAAGAGGGGTTCGACCGGCTGGCCGCGATGATGGATATGGATGTCCCCGCGCTGCGCAGCGACCTTGAACGGCGGCTGGAAGAGGTCCACCAACTGACCGAAGGGTTCTTTGCGGGCTCGACCTCACGCCCTGAAGCGGCTGCCGCGCCCGAGGAACATGTCTTTGACGCCGCGATCGTGGACCGTTGGCTGAACTACCCCGCCTTGCGCAGCGCCCGGGGGGCGGAGCTTTTTGCAGAGCTGAAACCCGGATTGCTGGCGCGTCTCGCACGGGCCACCAAACCGGATGAGGCATTGCTGGCCTTTGACGGCTTTCTTGGTGGGCTGCCCGCGGGGGTGCAGTTATTCTCTTTGTTGAAGATCAACCCGCAACTCTCTGATTTGCTTGTTGATATTGTCAGCGCGTCACCTGCGCTCGCTGCCTATCTGTCGCGCAATGCGCAGGTGTTCGACGCGGTGATCGGCGGGGATTTCTTCAGCGAATGGCCGGCAGAGGACGCTTTGGTCGACAGTCTGACAGAGGTGCTGGAGGCCGAAGAGGATTATGAGGCGCGGCTGGATACCTGTCGTCGATGGGCCAAGGAATGGCATTTCCGTATCGGGGTGCATCACCTGCGCGGGCTGATTGATGCCGCGACGGTGGGGGCGCAATATGCCGATCTGGCGCGGGCGGTGTTGCGCGGGCTCTGGCCGGTGGTGATCGACGAATTCTCGCGCCGTCACGGGCCGCCGCCCGGGCGCGGTGCGGTGCTGGTCGGGATGGGGTCGCTTGGCGCGCGCCGTCTGACCGCTGCCTCTGATCTGGATATGATCGTGGTTTACGATTCCGCTGACGTCGAAAGCTCTGACGGCAAGCGGCCGTTGGCCTCGCGGCTGTATTATGCGCGGTTGACGCAGGCGATGATCACCGCGATGACCGCGCCGATGGCCCAAGGCAAGCTCTACGAAGTGGACATGCGCCTGCGCCCGTCGGGGACGCAGGGGCCGGTCGCGACCAGTTTAGCGAGTTTTGAAAGCTATCAGATGGGGCAGGCCTGGGTGTGGGAGCATCTGGCCCTGACTCGCGCCGATTGTGTGACCGGCCCCGATGATCTGATGCAGGATGTTGCGCGCCTGTGCGACAAGGTGCTCGCCCGTTCGCGCGACCGTGCCGATACCCTGCACGAGGTCGCGGCGATGCGCGCACGTCTGGCAACGGCCAAGGCGGCGGGCGGCATCTGGGATGCCAAGAACGGACCGGGGCGCTTGCAGGATATCGAATTGCTGGCGCAGGCCGGGGCCTTGCTGGCGGGCACCACGGCGCGGGATATCACCTCTGCGCTCGGGGATGCGGAGGCGCAGAACGTCATCACCGCCGATCAGGCAGCGGTGCTGCGCCGCGTCTACCGCAGCTGTTGGGCGCTGCAATCCGCGACGCGGTTGCTGTCATCCTCTGTCCTGCGCGAGGATTCTCTGGGGCAGGCGGGTTTACGGTTTCTATGCCGCTCCCTCGATGTGGACACGCCCGAAGACCTGCACGCGCATCTCGCGCAAAGCTACGATCAGGCTGCGACGATCATCGCCGATGCATTGGCGGCTTATGTGGACAAAGCGGACGGGGGCGCGACATGAGCAAAGGGGACCCCAACGATCCCAAAGGGCTGATCTTTGAATCCTACCGCATAGAGGGGATCACCCAGGCGGAGTGTCGGTCAATCTTTCTGGATTGGGCGCTCAGCCTGCCAGCGGAAGCGGATACCAAAGCCGCCCTGCGCGCCTTGTTGGACAGCATGACAGCAGAGAACCAAGACCATCCCATGACCCAAGTGATGCAAGAGGGGTTGATCGACATGGCCACGCCTCGGCGGCGCGGCGGCTGGCGCACCCGACCGCGCAGCTAGACAGGCCGACATTAAGGCGCAAACGTGCCGAAATACCCTAATGATGCCTTAGGTTTTGAACATTCTTGCCCCATTCCTGCCTTAATTGAGCAGCATTACCGTTACATGGCTGCACAATCCGTATCGTCAGCAGCTTTTGGAGGGGTAAATGAAACATCATAAACTGTTGATCGCTTTGGCCTGTGCCGCTGCCGTGTCCGGTTGTGCACCGGCGGATATTGCCAGCCGGAATGCGATGTATGACACATCCTCGTCCCGCATGTCCTTGCTGGACAATCTGAACGCCTACCAGCCCGATACGTTGCTGGACGCGGTGCATATCCAGCACACCAACGTCTCTGTGCCCGACCACCTGCGGGTCGCACAAGCGCCAAGCCTGCTGCAATCGGCTGACATCGTCTGGTATGGCGAAGCAGACACTGACCGCCGCGATCAGGTGCGCGCGATCTTCGAGGCCGCGATCCGCCAGGGGGCAGTGACCGCCTATGGTCCTGTGCCCGCCGCGCTGGAGGTCGAGGTCTTGCGGTTTTATAACCCCGCCTCGGAAGCCCCGTCGGCAGAGTTTATCCTGACCGTTGTCGATGCGCGCAATGGCAACCCGTTGGCCGAGCCCCGTCAGGTCGCGGTGGAGCTGAGCAGCTTTGCGCCCCCCGTCGCAGAGGCGCAGCCAGACGATGCGGTGATGATCCATGATCTGGCCCGTGCGATCGAACAGCAGCTCGCCACGCCGGGCAGCTATAAACGCACGAAACTTGCCGCCTATTAAGGCAGCAATCGAACTCTGCGCTTCCCCAAACGCGCGGAACCGACTAATGGGGGCGGTATGACAACGCCCCTTTCCCCTCCCGCTTCGACCGACCCTTCCGATTTGCCTGTGGTGCGCCTGCTGCCCAAGGCGAATGCCCGCGCCATCCGGCACGGGTTTCCCTGGGTTTATGCCAATGAAATGGTCACCGACCGCCGCACCAAGGCGCTTGCGCCCGGCAGTCTCGCGCTGCTGGAAGACAGTGCCCGTCAGGTGATGGGGGTGGTCGCGGTGAACCCGGCCTCCAAGATCTTCTGCCGGATGCTGGACCAGAACGCGCAAGCCGTGGTGAATCAGAACTGGTTCGAGGCCCATATCAATCGCGCCGTGCAACTGCGTGACCAGATGTACGACGCGCCCTATTACCGGTTGATCCACGCCGAAGCCGATGGGTTGCCCGGTGTTGTGATCGACCGCTTTGGCGACACAGCCGTCATTCAGGCCAATGCCGCATGGGCCGATGTGCATATCGATGCGCTGACAGCAGCGCTGGTGGAACAAACCGGCGTGCGCCACGTGCTCAAGAACGCGTCGGGCCGGACCCGCAGCCTTGAAGGGCTGGATGACGTAAGCGGAGTGTTGCACGGCGAGGCACCAAGCGCGCCTGTGCAAGTGCCGATGAACGGCGCGATCTATATGGCTGACCTCACCGGCGGCCAGAAAACCGGCCTGTTCTACGACCAACGCCCCAACCACGCCTTCGCGGCGAACCTGTCCAAAGGCAAACGCGTGCTGGATGTCTTCGCCCATGTTGGCGGGTTCTCACTCGCCGCGCTGGCAAACGGCGCGTCCTTAGCGGTTGCGGTCGATGGATCGGCACCCGCGCTTGAGCTGGCGCAGCAGGGCGCGGAGGCTATGGGCGTGTCAGACCGCTTTGCCACGCGCCAGGGCGATGCCTTTGACATCCTGACAGCACTGCGGGCCGAGGGCGAAGAGTTTGACGTGGTGATCTGCGATCCGCCCGCCTTTGCCCCCGGTAAACCCGCGCTTGAAGCCGGACTGCGCGCCTATGAACGTGTGGCGCGTCTGGCGGCGCAACTGGTGGCCGAAAACGGCGTGCTGGGTCTGTGTTCCTGTTCCCATGCGGCGGATCTGACGCAGTTCCGCACCGCATCTGTGCGCGGTATCGGTCGCGCGGGACGGCGCGCGGCGCTGCTGCATACCGGTTTCGCCGGTCCTGACCACCCGCAGCTGCCGCAACTGGCCGAGACGGGATACCTCAAGTCGTTGTTCTTCCGCCTGTAATGGCGCTGCGCATCCTGATTGACGCCTGCGTGCTCTATCCCACTGTCATGCGCGAGATGGTGATGGGCGCGGCGCGGGCGGGGGTGTTTGAACCGCTGTGGTCCGCGCGCCTGTTGGAAGAATGGGCGCGCGCCGCGATCAAGCTTGGCCCCGAGGGCGTGGCACAGGCCCGCGCAGAGATCGCCTTGCTGCGCGCCGCCTGGCCCAAGGCCGAGGTGCCCCCGAGCCCCGGTGTGGCGGCACGGCTGTACCTGCCGGATGAAAACGATGTGCATGTGCTGGCCGCCGCGATCACCGGCCATGCCGATATTATCATGACACTGAATGCCAAGGATTTCCCCCGTGGCACCCTGGCTGAAGAGGGGTTGGCGCGGGTCGATCCCGACAGCTATCTGCACGGCGTCTGGCTGGCGCAGCCGCAGGTGATGGAAGCTGTAGCCGCCCATGTTCTGGAAGAGGCACGCCGTCTGTCAGGCCACCCGTGGGAGATGCGACCGTTGCTGAAGAAAGCACGGCTGCCGCGGCTGGCAAAGGCGCTTGGTTAACGGTCCCAGGCGGTTTGCAGCGCAGTAAGCGCGCCGATCCTGTCAGCGGTCTTCGGGTGGCTCAGCAGCCAGGCGGGGGCGGTGCCGTGGTTGCTTTGGGTCAGTGCCTCCAACTTCTCGAACAAGGAAATCTGTGGCGCGATGCCGATACCCGCTTTGGTCAGCAGGGCGGCGGCATAGGCGTCTGCCTCGTATTCATCGCTGCGCGACAGGCGCGCGGCCAGGAGCGTCGCCAGCATATTAGCGATCCAGATGCCGACACCGGGGAGGATACGCCCCAAGATCATCCCAAGCGCCGCGCGCATGGCATTCTGGCCGGAAAAATCGATCATCCGTCGCCGTGAATGCCCCAAGGCCACATGGCCAAGCTCATGTGCAATCACGCTCGCGAGCTCCTCGGCGGTGACGGCACCGGATTTGAATTTCTCGTAAAAACCGCGGGTGATAAAGATCCGCCCATCGGGGGCGGCAAGCCCATTGACGGGGGCGACTTCGTATATATGGACCTTGATCCGCGGCAGATCGAGGGCGCTGGCCAGTTTCGATGTCATCTCGCGCAGGGCAGGGTCGAGCAGTTCGGTCGATTTGTCATCCAGCTCCTTCGCGGTGCGCCAAGCAGAAAACCGATACATGGCCAGCCCGTAGAGCACGGCGAGAAGTATGGGGAGGATGCGGATCATGCACCCAATATGGACGCAGGTACGCGGGGTGCAAGGGTGGAATGAGTATTTGGGAAAAGGGTGAAGGGGTCGTGGTAGGGGCCGCGAACGGGCGCGGCCCCTGGGGTAGGGTCAGGATAGTTTTGCGTCCATCGTGATTTCGGCAGTCATCAATTTGGAGATGGGGCAGTTTTCTTTGGCGGTTTTGGTCGCCTCTTCGAACTGCTCTTGTGTGGCGTTGGGGATGACACATTCCACATCAAGGTGAATCTTCGGCACATGAAAGCCGCCGTCTTTTTGTTCAAGGAAGACCGTGGCCTTGGTTTCGATGCTATCGGCGACCAGATCGTAGTCTTCAAGGATCATCGACAGCGCCATGGAGAAACAGGACGCATGGGCCGCGCCAATCAGCTCTTCGGGGTTGGTGCCGTCTTTGCCTTCGAAACGGGTGTTAAAGCCGTAGGGCTGGTCGCTGATCACGCCGGTCTGTGTGGAGACATGGCCTTTGCCCTCTTTGAGGTTGCCTGTCCATTTTGCGGAGCCTGATTTCTTGATCATGGGAATTCCTTTCACCATTTGGGTTCATGGTGAAAACGCGGGACGCGGTGGAATGTTCCGATCTGTGGTGGGGTGGCGGCTGATTACCGGGTCAGCGTCTTCATCCCGCGGCTCAGCCCTTCGAGGGTCATGGGCACCATGGCCTCTGCGCCAAAGATTTCCTGCACCATTTTGATGGATTGTGTGTAGGGCCAGTATTTCTCTGGGATCGGGTTGATCCAGAGGTTGCTGTTCCATTGTTCGCGCGCCCGAGAGAGCCAGACCGATCCGGCCTCGGCGTTCCAGTGTTCATTGGCGCCACCGGGGTAGGCGATTTCGTAAGGGGACATGGACGCGTCGCCCACGAAAATGCATTTGTAATCCGGACCGTAGGTGCGCAGCACTTCCATCGTGTCCAGCTGTTCCGTCCAGCGGCGGCGGTTGTCGCGCCAGACGCCTTCATACAGGCAGTTGTGGAAGTAGAAATATTCGAGGTGTTTGAATTCGGACTTGGCGGCGCTGAACAGTTCTTCGACGGTTTTGATATGCGGATCCATAGAACCACCCACATCCAAGAACAGCAGCACTTTGACCGCGTTGCGCCGCTCGGGGCGGGTTTTGACATCGAGGTAGCCGTGTTCCGCCGTCGCACGGATGGTGCCGCCCAAATCAAGTTCGTCATTGGCGCCGTCACGGGCCCACCGGCGCAGACGTTTCAGCGCGACCTTGATGTTGCGGGTGCCCAGTTCGACCGTATCGTCGAGGTTCTTGAATTCGCGTTTGTCCCAGACCTTGACCGCGCGCTGGTGGCGCGATTCATTCTGGCCGATGCGCACGCCTTCGGGGTTGTAGCCATAGGCCCCGAAGGGCGAGGTGCCTGCGGTGCCGACCCATTTATTGCCCCCCTGATGGCGGCCTTTCTGTTCCTCGAGCCGTTTGCGCAGCGTCTCCATCAGCTTGTCAAAACCGCCCGCGGCCTCGATCTCTGCCTTTTCCTCGGGGGTGAGGTGCTTTTCGGCCATTTTCTCCAGCCACTCGTGCGGGATGTCCACGGCCTCCATCACATCGTCGAGGCTGATGTTTTCAAGGCCCGAGAACGCGGCTGCAAAGGCGCGGTCGAACTTGTCGATGTTGCGTTCGTCTTTGACCATGCTGGTGCGCGCGAGATAGTAGAAGGCATCGACATCATAGGTCGCGAGCCCGGCTGCCATCCCGTCGAGAAAGGCGAGAAACTCGCGCATGGACACCGGCACCTTGTGTTGGCGCAGTTGGTCAAAGAACGGCAGAAACATGAATTACGCTCCGGTTAGGACTCGGTCCAGAACGACTGTAAGGATCATGCCGACGATGATAAAGGCCATCGCAAACCCGGCCGCGTATTGTGCGATATCCTTGCGGTTGCCGTTGCGTTTACGGGCGGTCAGCCCCCCGATAACAGCGCCGATCACGGCGAGAAGTATGACGATCATTTTAACCCGTTTCGCTAGTTATTTGAGCGGGTTAAGCGACGCGATCTCGCGCATTTTGGCCCGCACAGCCCAGTCAGAGCCAAATCCGTACCGTGCCCAGCCCAAACTGTCCAGCCTGACGGCCTGCGCCTCGGCCGCGCGGTTCTCAAGCTCGAGCGCTTCGGCACGCAGCAACAGCAGGGTGCTGAGCAGGGCGGCGTTCTCGCGTCGGCGTGCGGTGTTGATATGCGGCGCGATCAGACTTAGCGCTTCGGCCCCCTGACCCTTTGAGACCGAATAGGCCCCCAGTTGCGTCGCCACATAGGCGCGGTGCAGATCGGTGCCGGGGGTGCGGGCGTAGAAGAGATCGGACATCTTGTATTGTTCGTGCGCGGCTTCAGCATCACCCGATTGCAACGCGCGTCCCATGGCGTAATGGGCAAACGCGCGGCGGTGATCCTGCCAGCCCAGACTTTGTGCGATCTTGATGGCGCTATAGGCCGCGTCCTGGCGTTGCCCGCTGGAGCGACCGGGCCCGAGCGCGCCCTGAACGGCGGCATTCCAGGCGCGGGGGGTGCGGGTCAGAAAGCGTGCTTTGGTCGATGTGCCGCCCGGATTGATCCGTGCCAGAATACCGGGCAGGGCGTTTGCCACCTGGCCCCGTGTCATGCCCGACCGCAGCGCTGGATCGTAGTAGGCGCGCAGGATCATCATATCAAATCCGGTCAGCACCGTATGCACGTTGTCGTCGTTAAAGACGGAATCCGGCAGGCGATACAGATCGTTGAGAGGGCCTAGCGCTTGGGCCAGTTCTTCGTGCAAACAATCGCGGACCTCTTGCGGGCTGGCGTCATTCGGGATGAAGATCGACACGCGGCTGCGGGTTTTCAGCAAGGACCAGTTGGTCTGCGCGGTGCGGCGGACTTTCTTGTATTCATCAAGGCTGCTGACATTCGGGGCCACAAAACATGCGGCTTGGGGCAACACTTTGCTGATGGTGCGACGGCTGACAGCTTCGACGGTGATATTGGCATTCGGGCCGCTGGTGGGGCTGATGTCGATCCGGGCCTCTTGCCGCAAACGATTGAGCAGCGCGGTCAGATCGGGGCCAAGGGTCGGGGGCGGCGCACCGATGACGCGCACGGTGACCGGACCTTCGAAACGGGTGAAAACGGGCAGCTCCTTGCCGCTTTCCATGCGGAACGACAGTTCGATAAAATCGAGGCTGAGGTCGTTGTTGGATCGCGGTGCCGGCAGCGATTGATGCACGGTGAACCGTTTCATCGCGGGCAAAGAAGAGGTTGAGGCGGGTTCCATCGCGGCGCGGGTCACCACACCGGGATGCGAGGCCGGAACGCAGGCGCTGATCGCCAGCATCAAGGGCAGCAAAAGGTATTTCTTCATGGATGCGACCCCGTTGTGGCAGGTGCAGGGACCGCACGGACAACTTTAACAGTCTCCAACACGCGGCGCACGAACGGTGCAAAAATCATATCCATCATCTACCTGACTGCCCTTTTGAGCTGATTACAGGTGTTTTTCGCCCGCCATCCAGACCATTCTAGGGAGCAACCATGTCAAAACAGAGAAAAATGTTAACAAATAAGGCAGGCTTATGACCATCGTTGCTTAGACGTCACAAATAGGACGGGCGCGTTTGCAGCCGTGAAATAACGCGCAGGCGGTTGGATATTCCCTTTATGCGGGATCAGGGCGCGGCGCACCGCGCCCCTTTGGGGTCACTTTTGCGCGCGTGCCATGAAGGCAAGCCGTTCGAACAGATGCACGTCCTGTTCGTTTTTCAGCAGCGCACCGTGCAGCTTTGGCAGGGCGGACTTGCCGTCTTTTTTCAGATCGGCGGCATCCATATCTTCGGCCAACAACAGCTTGAGCCAATCCAGCACTTCCGACGTGGATGGTTTTTTCTTCAGCCCTTGCTGTTCGCGGATTTCGTAGAATTGGGTCAGCGCCGTGGTCAACAGGGATTCCTTGATGCCGGGGTGGTGGACCTCGACGATCTTGCGCAGCGTGTCCATCTCGGGGAACTGGATGTAGTGGAAGAAGCAACGGCGCAAAAAGGCGTCGGGCAGCTCTTTTTCGTTGTTAGAGGTGATGATGACGATGGGGCGGTTTTCGGCTTTGATCGTCTCGCCTGTCTCGTAGACGAAGAACTCCATCTTATCGAGCTCTTGCAAAAGGTCGTTGGGGAATTCGATGTCGGCCTTGTCGATCTCGTCGATCAGCAACACGGTTTTGCCTTCGGCCTCAAACGCCTGCCACAGCTTGCCCTTGCGGATGTAGTTTTTCACATCATGCACACGCTCTTCGCCAAGCTGGCTGTCGCGCAGGCGGCTGACGGCGTCATATTCGTATAGACCCTGTTGCGCACGGGTGGTTGATTTGATGTTCCATTCGATCATGGGCAGGCCAAGGGCGGCTGACACTTGTCGGGCTAGTTCCGTTTTACCTGTGCCGGGCTCACCTTTTACAAGCAGAGGTCGTTCCAGCGTTACAGCCGCATTCACCGCAATCGTGAGGTCATCTGTGGCGACGTAATCTTGAGTACCTTGGAATTTCATCTTGTTTTCAACCTTCTTCAACGCGCTATTCTTGGTCCTTAAACCAACAAACATAAGCATTGTGTAGTGACAATCCGCTAACGCTGCGTTAGATGCACGCCACGGGAGTGATGTCGGGAGACGCGCCTTCATGACAGGATTTAAGACCGCGATGGGGAATGATATGAAGCAGGAAGTTTTTTTGGCGGATGGTTATACACCTGCCGAAGACGAGCCGTTCATGAATGATCGGCAAGTCGAATACTTCAGACGCAAACTATTGAACTGGAAAGCCGAGCTGCTGGCGGGAAGCCGGGACACGATCGAGGGCTTGCAAGACGGGACACGCAACATCCCCGATGTGAACGATCGCGCCTCCGAGGAAACGGATCGCGCGCTGGAACTGCGCACACGGGACCGCGCCCGCAAGCTGGTCAGCAAGATCGACGGGGCGCTGCGCCGCATCGACGAGGGTGAATTCGGCTACTGCTCTGTCACCGGAGAGCCGATTTCGCTGAAACGTCTGGATGCGCGTCCAATCGCCACGATGAGCCTTGAGGCGCAAGAGCGTCACGAGCGCCGCGAGAAAGTCCACCGCGACGATTGATCGTCCGGTAACGGGCTGCAAATGACTGCATTTGCGCGAGAATGATAATGAAAGCGCCGCGGTGAGAGCCCGGCGCTTTTGTGTATGAAGCTGGCAAGACAGGCGAAAGCAAAATGGGCATCGGCAACGCAATCGTTATTGGTGGGGGTATCGGCGGCTTGGCCGCCGCAGCGGCTTTGTCGCGCCGCGGCATGGCTGTCACGCTGCTGGAGCAGGCTCCGGCGATCACCGAGGTCGGTGCCGGTCTCCAGATCAGCCCCAACGGTATCGCGGTGTTGCGTGCGATGGGGCTCGACGCCAAGCTGACCGAACGCGCGGCGGTGCGCGGGCAGGCGGTGGTCTTGCAGGATTACAAGGCCGGGGCGCGGGTGGCGCGGTTGGACCTGATGCGCGGGCAGGGCGCATATCCTTATATGTTCGTGCATCGCGCCGATCTGGTGGACATCCTGTTGGGCGCGGCCAAACGGGGCAATGTGACGATAGAGCTTGGGGCCGAGGTGGCAGAGGTGACCCCCGGTGCCACACCGCAACTGCGCCTGACCGATGGGTCGCGCCGACGGGCAGAGCTGATCGTTGATGCCAGCGGGATCCACAGCCGGGCGCGTGCGGTGTTGAATGGCGCGGATCAGGCAAAGTTCACCGGTCAGGTCGCGTGGCGCGCGGTTGTGCGCAATGATTTCAACCACCCCGACGAGGCCCATGTCACCATGGGGTCGGGCCGGCATCTGGTCAGCTACCCTTTGCGCGGCGGGCAGCAGGTCAATCTGGTCGCGGTGGAAGAGCGTGAAAGCTGGGCCGCCGAAGGCTGGAACCATGCGGACGATCCGGCAAACCTGCGAAACGCCTTTGCGGGTTTTGGCGGGCGGGCTGCCGCGATGATCAATGCGGCTGAGGCCTGCACGCTTTGGGGGCTCCACCTGCATCCGGTTGCGCAGACGTGGCATCAGGGCGGGGTTGCTTTGCTGGGGGATGCCGCGCATCCGACACTGCCGTTCCTTGCGCAGGGGGCCAATATGGCGCTTGAAGATGCATGGGTGCTGGCCGACAGCGTGCTGAACCACCCCGCAGAACAAGCGCTCGCCCGCTACCAAAGCCTGCGCCAACCCCGTGTTACCCGTGTCGTCAAAGCGGCGGCAGGCAATGCCGCGCGCTATCACTTGCGCCCCGGGCCTTTGCGGTCAGCCGCGCATTTGGGGCTAAAACTGGGCAGCACCCTTGCACCCTGGGCGATGGTCGGCGCGTTCAACTGGCTGTACCACCATGATGTGACCGCGCCGAAATAGGCTGCCGTCGCCGTTACTTGGCCCTTTGCAACATGCCGAACAGATCCCGCGGATCTTCGGGGTCGGCCAGCAGGTCAAGCGGGTCGAACAGATCGGTCGCCTTGATCTGGTCGCGCACATAGCGCAGCGCCGAGAAATCCTCGATCGCGAAGCCGACGCTGTCGAACAGGGTGATCTGCTTGTCATCGCTGCGCCCCTGTGCCTGACCGGTCAGCACTTGCCAGATTTCGGTCACAGGGTGATCCGGTTCAAGCTGCTGTATCTCGCCCTCGATCCGGGTCTGTTCGGGGTATTCCACAAAAATCCCTGCGCGGTGCAGGATCGCGGGGGCAAGCTCGGTCTTGCCCGGACAGTCGCCGCCGATGGCGTTGATGTGGATGCCGCTGCCGACCATATTATCCGTCAGGATGGTGGCATATTGCTTGTCCGCCGTGCATGTGGTGACGATCTGCGCGCCCAGCATCGCTTCTTCCGCGGTGTCGCAGGGCACGACCTTGATGCCCAGACCTTGCAGGTTGGCGGCGCATTTGGCGGTGGCATCTTTGTCGATGTCGTACAGACGCACCTCGTCGATGCCGACGATGGCCTTCATGGCGAGGGTCTGGAATTCGGATTGCGCCCCGTTGCCGATCATCGCCATCACATGCGCGCCCTTGGGGGCCAGCAACCGCGCCACCACGGCAGAGGTCGCCGCCGTGCGCAGCGCCGTCAGCATCGTCATCTCGGACAGCAGCACAGGATAACCGTTGGCCACATTCGCCAGTAGGCCAAAGGCGGTCACGGTCTGCAAACCGTCTGCGGTGTTCGAGGGGTGGCCGTTCACGTATTTGAAGCCATAGACCTCGCCGTCGGAGGTCGGCATCAGCTCGATCACGCCCTGTTCCGAGTGGCTGGCCACGCGCGGGGTCTTGTCAAACAGCTCCCACCGTTTGAAATCCGTCTCGATATACTCCCCAAGTCCGATCAGCATGGGTTCAATCCCGATGTGATGGATCAGCTTCATCATATTGTCGACGGAAACAAAGGGCACCAGCGCCTTGTCAGAGGGGGTCAGATTGGTCATGGTCGTGGTCCTTTACTTAAATCAATAGGCGCGGGTGGGGCGGTCGAATACGCGGCGGCCAAAGGCAGAGGCGGCCAGATCGACCATCAGTTGCGCGGTGCGGCCCCGTTCATCCAGAAAGGGGTTCAGCTCTACCAGATCAAGCGAGGTCATCAGTCCGCTGTCATGGAGCATTTCCATCACCAGATGGCCTTCGCGCACGGTCGCACCGCCGGGGACAGTCGTGCCAACCGCGGGGGCAACGGAAGGATCAAGGAAATCCACATCGAGCGAGACATGCAGCATCCCGTTCGCCGCAGCGACCTTTTCAAGGAAGGTGTTCAGCGGCGTGGCGATGCCCGTCTCGTCGATCTCGCGCATGTCGACGCGCTGGATGGTGGTTTCTTGCAGCGCCGCACGCTCTGCCGCGTCGACAGAGCGCAGGCCGATGATGGCGATATTATCATGGGGCAGCGGGTAGGGCAGATCGGGGAAGGCATCAAAGCCTTCGCGCCCCGTCACATAGCCCAATGGGGTGCCATGCAAGTTGCCGCTGTCGGTGCTTTCGGGCGTGTGGAAATCGCTATGCGCGTCCAGCCACAGCACAAACAGGGGGCGTTCTAGCGCCTGCGCATGGCGCATCGCGCCCAACACGGTGCCGGAGGCAAGCGCATGATCGCCGCCCATGATGATCGGGGTACCGTCCTGCAAGGCGGCTTGGGTGGCCTCGGCCAGGCTATGTGTCCAGGCGATGGTTTCCTCAAGCGCGTGCAGTTTCGGGTGCTGGCCGGGCGTGAAGGGTGCAGGCGCGACATTGCCACGGTCTGTGACGCTATGGCCCAGATCGGTCAGCGCGCCCGCCAATCCAGCGGTGCGATAGGCATCGGGGCCCATCAGACAGCCCAACCGGCGCTTGCCGCTATCCAGCGGGGCCCCAAGAAGAATACAGTTTTGTCCAGACATGGGTGAGATCCTTTCGTCAACGTTTCCGCGACGATATCTAGCTGGTCTGGTCAGAAACAATCATCTAAAGTGATCAAATCGGAGATAATTTGACCAAACTGGACACCTAAGATGGACACAACGGACGAAGCAATTCTGGCAGCGCTGCGCGACGATGCACGGGCGTCTCTGTCTGATCTGGCGGCGGCCTTGCGGCTGTCACGTACCACCGTGCGCGCGCGTCTCGCCCGTTTGCAACAAAGCGGAGAGATCCTGGGCTTTACCGTCGTGACGCGCTCGGACGTGCGTGCCGATCCGGTGCGCGGATTGATGATGATCGAGATCGAGGGCCGTGGCGCTGACCGCATCACCCGCACGCTGGCTGGAATGGCGGCGTTGCGTGCCGTGCATTCGACCAATGGCAGATGGGATGTGATCGTCGAGATCGGCACCAAAACGCTTGAGGAGTTCGACGAGGTTCTGGCCCGCATCCGCAAGCTCGACGGGGTGGTCGCGAGCGAGACGAGTCTTCTGCTCAAGACGCGAAAAGCAGGGCAGGCCGCCTCCTAGAGCGGCCTGCGAGATGGTTCAGCGCGGTGTGCGCGCGGCAGAAACCCAGAACGCCAGCAGGATGGCACAAATGACCGCGTTCCAACCCGCCATGGACAGGCCGAAAAGCTGCCATACGATGTCATCACACATGACCAGACCGGACGGCGCGCTGGTGGACAGAAGATCGCTGCCGCTCATCGCGCCAAGGTCCATGCCGCCGCCTGTGCAGGACGACGGACCGGGCCAGAATTTCCATTCCACCCCCGCATGATAAACCCCGATCAGCCCCGTGATCGCCACCGACAGCGCGCCCAGCCAGATCAACGCCCGCGGCGCACCGAAAAGAACGATCACCCCGATCAGGATCGCCGCCGCATGGGGCCACCGCTGCCACAGGCACATTTTGCAAGGCGCATAGCCGCCGATATGTTGGAACCCAAAGGCCCCCAACAGCAGCGCAGCAGACCCCAGCGTAGCGATCAGGACATAGGTGTTTCGCGTCATCACAGATACCTCAGCAAGAAGAAGCTGCCGAACAGCAGCACGACAAATACCGTAAATACCAAAGGCAGACGGCGTTCAATAAAGTCGCGGATAGGTGCGCCAAATTTCCACAGCAGCGCCGCCACGACGAAGAACCGCAGCGCGCGCGCAAGGATCGAGGTCACGATAAAGGTCGCCAGTGGCATCCCCGTCCACCCCGACATGATTGTGATCACCTTGTAGGGGAAGGGCGTGACGCCGGCGGTCAGCACAGCCCAGAAGCCGACGCCGTTGAACCGGTCCGAGAATTCCGCCATCGCGTCGCCTTTGCCAAGGCTGGCAAGGATCGGTTGGCCCAGTTGTTCAAAAGCCAGCGCTCCGATGGCGTATCCCAGCAGGCCCCCCAAGACCGACGCGACCAGCGCGATCCCCGCGATCAGCCATGCGCGGTTCGGGCGCGCAAGGATCATCGGGATCATCAGCACATCCGGCGGAATGGGAAAAACAGAGCTTTCAAGGAACGCCACAACCGCAAGGGCCCAAAGCGCGTGCGGGTGGTTTGCCAGGCCCAGAACCCAGTCATATAGCCGTCGGATCATACTGCGGTCTCCGGTATTGTTTTCTGTTCAATGGCAACACCAGAACAATCGGACGGGGTCAAGCAAAAGCGGTAAAATTGCTCTTGCCGTGGGGCGCGTGGCGCGGTAACAGACCCCCATTGTGCCCAAGTGGCGGAATGGTAGACGCAGGGGATTCAAAATCCCCCGCCGCGAGGCGTGCCGGTTCGAGTCCGGCCTTGGGTACCACCTTGTTCTTGCAAGGCTTTCCGTAAAATTCACTTTTGATCGTCGATAGGCGTGAAGGTTGCTGTTGCAGCCTTGGCGATGTGGCGTCATCTTGTCCGTTGCATGTCAAAAGCCGCGCAGGGAATTGCTGCGCGGCTTTGCGAAAGGGTTCGTCTGGGGGTGTGGTCTGCGTTAAAGCTCGTTCGCCCAAGGCGGGTTGGCACCGGCGCGTGACACGGTGATGGCCGCAACGCGGGCACCATAAGTCATCGCGTCGCGCAAAGCGTCGGGATCAACTGTGCCAAGGGCTTCGGGCGTCAGCAGACCCAGGTCGGACAGCTTCGCCAGAAATCCCGCATTGAACGTATCACCGGCACCGATTGTATCGACGACGTGGGTCTTTACCGCCGGCACCGTGATGGATGTACCATCGGCAAGCGTTGCTATGGCACCCTCGGCCCCTTGGGTGACAATCACGACGGACGGGCCGGTGTCGAGCATTGCGCTGATCTTTTCGGCCTGCGTCAACGGGGCGGGGTTCAGCCAGTTAAGATCCTCGTCCGAGACTTTGACGATATCCGCCTGGCTGATCATCGCCGCCATCCGGCGGCGGTAGCCGTCCGCGTCGGTGATAAACAGCGGGCGGATGTTGGGATCGATCATCACCGCCCGCGGCCCGCCTTGACGTTCCAGCAAGGCAGCATAGGCGCTGGCACTGGGATCGCTGGCAAGGCTGATACCGCCAAAGAAAAGCGCGGTGATATCGCTCGGCAGCGCTGGCATATCCTCGGCGCGGATCATCCGACCGGCGGAGTTTTCGTCGAAGAATGAATAGCTTGCCTGACAATCTTCAAGTTTCACAAAAGCCAATGTGCTAGGGCGGTCAGAGCGGATGATATGCGTGGTATCCACGTCACTGGCCTTCAGCGCATCGGCGAGCTGATCGCCGAACATATCGCGCGACATTCCGGTAAGCATGCCCGTGCGGGCACCCAATCGGCCAAGCGCGATAGCGGTGTTAAAGACCGCGCCGCCCGAATGGGGCACAAACCCGTCAGGCCCGTCGAGCGACGGGGCCGCGACCATATCGATCAATGCCTCCCCGCAACACAGGATCATTGCCCCATCCCCGCGCGGTCACCGGCCAATGCGGCGGCCACATCCGGCTGATCGGTATAGACCGCAAGCGCGGCCTCGCAGCCTTCTGCCCAGATGAGCGAGAGCCAGTGTTCAAACGCCTCGGCAAAGGCCTGATGCTCGGCCAGATCGCCATAGATATGACGCTGCGCAAGCCAAAGCTGCGGCGCTTCGCGCGCGGCCAGGGCCACAGCGTTGAGGCGCGCCCACTGCGGGTCGTTCGGCTCGATCTCTGTCCCGTCCATGCGGGTGCCTGCACACATACGGGCCCATAGCGCCTCTACCAGGGCCAGTCCGGAGCAACTGCCCTTTGCCGCCAAGGCGTCGCGCAGGACCGGCAGGACAAATCCGGGATGCCGTGATGACCCGTCAAAGGCCACGCGCCGTGTGGTGTCGCGGATCGCAGGGTTGGCGAAACGTTTGGCAATCAGTTCGACATAGGCCGCCGGGTCTTGACCGGGTACGGCGGCGACGTAGGGGGCGATTTCCTCTGCCTCGATCTTGCGGAACATGGCAGAGGTCAACGGGTGCGCCATGCAATCGGCGATGGTTTCCAAGCCCAGCAACTCTCCGGCGTTGGCCAAGACCTGATGCCCTGCGTTGAGGATGCGGATTTTCATCGCCTCATAGTCATGCACCGCGTCGGTAAAGATCGCCCCCGCCTTGTCCCAGTCGGGGCGTCCGGCGCAGAAGTCGTCTTCGATCACCCATTGGCGGTAGTTCTCGTGGGTCACCGGTGCCGCGTCATCGACGCCAAGGCTTTGCGCCAGTGCGATTTCGTCAGGGCCGGTGGCGGGCACGATGCAATCCACCATAGAGTTCGGGAAGCTGCAGTTTTGCTCGATCCACTGGGCAAGCGCCGCGTCACTTTGGCGGGCGAGGGTCACGACGGCCTGGCGCGTGGCGGTGCCATTGCCGCGCAGGTTGTCGCAGCTTTGGACCGTGAACGGACCGTGGCCCGCATCGCGCCGCAGCTTGAGCGCTGCAATGATCGCGCCGAAAACCGTCTTGGGCTGATCGGGCTGCGCGCGGTCATGCTGGATATCGGCGTGGGTCAGATCAAGCCCGCCGGTTTCGGGGTCGATGAAATAGCCGCCTTCGGTCACGGTCAGCGACACGATGCGGATCGCGGGATCTGCCATCGCGGCAATCAGCGGCGCGTTGTCTTCGGCGATGGGGGTGTAGCCGATCATCGAGCCGACGACCTCTGCCGTGACACGACCGGGGGCAAGCTCGATCAAGGTGGTCAGATAGTCCTGCGCTTTAAGCTTGTCGCGCATCGCGCTGTCATAGGCCCGCACACCGGCGCCGATCAGCGCCCAATCCTGCGCCAGACCCTGTTGCATCAGCTTGTGCAGATACCACGCCTGATGGGCGCGGTGGAAATTGCCCAGACCGATGTGGATGATCCCCGCCGTGAGCGCGTCGCGATCGTAGTCGGGCGTACCGATACGGGCGGGCAGGTCACCAAGGCGATCCAGGGACAGCGGCACCGGAGGCGGCGCGTCGGTGTTGGTTATGGTCGGTTCATTCATGAGACCGCTTTCGTAGGAAGCAAAGTTAAAGGGCAGGGGCACGCGGCGCTTCATGCGATGCGTAGGCCGTTGGCGTCGAAGCGGTGAAGCGACTCCTCGCGCGGGGTCAGGAAGACTCGGTCGCCGTGGCGCAAGCCCACTTCGCCGCGGGCGCGGACGGTCATCATCTCGGTCAGGCCGGTGTCATAGACGTGGAAGAACGTGTCCGACCCCAAATGCTCCGACACTTTGACGACGCCGCTCCAGGTGCCTTCGGTTGTCGATACGTCGATGTGTTCAGGGCGGATGCCGATGGTATGCGCACCGTGTTTCGCCGCCTCGGGGCCCGAGATCAGGTTCATCTTGGGCGAGCCGATAAAGCCCGCGACAAAGGTGTTGCGGGGTGTGTGGTAAAGCTCGAGCGGGGAGCCGACCTGTTCGATCACACCGGCCTGAAGCACCACGATCTTGTCGGCCATGGTCATCGCTTCGACCTGATCGTGGGTCACATAGATCATCGTCGTCTCAAGCCGTTTATGCAGCTCGGAGATTTCAAGCCGCATGCCCACGCGCAAGGCAGCGTCAAGGTTGGACAGCGGTTCGTCGAACAGGAAGGCCGCGGGTTCACGGACAATCGCCCGACCAATCGCCACACGCTGGCGTTGCCCGCCCGACAGCTGGCCGGGTTTGCGGTCCAGATAAGCGGTAAGGTTCAGCGCTTTCGCCGCGGCATCAATGCGGCGGTTCTGTTCGTCCACGGGAATGCCCGCCATGCGCATCGGAAAGGCGATGTTCTTGCGCACGGACATATGCGGATACAGCGCGTAGGACTGGAACACCATTGCCAGACCGCGTTTGGCGGGGGGCACATGGGTGGCGTCCTGCTTGTCGATGCGGATTTGCCCGCCCGAGGTATCTTCGAGCCCTGCAATCAGGCGCAGCAAGGTGGATTTGCCACAGCCCGAGGGGCCGACAAAGACGGTGAATTCGCCGTCTTCGATGGTCAGGTCCAGCGGCGGGATGACTTCGACGTCACCGAAGCGCTTGGAAACCTTGTCTAATGTGATGCGTCCCATGGTGTTGTTTCCTTATTTCACTGCGCCAAAGGTCAGGCCGCTGACAAGTTGTTTCTGGCTGAACCAGCCAAGGATGAGGATCGGCGCGATGGCCATGGTCGAGGCCGCGCTGAGCTTGGCGTAGAACAACCCCTCGGGGCTGGAATAGCTGGCGATAAAGGCCGTCAGAGGGGCAGCCTTGGCGGCGGCGAGGTTGAGGGTCCAGAAGGCTTCGTTCCAGGCGAGGATCACGTTCAGAAGCAGCGTGGAGGCGATGCCAGGGATCGCCATCGGCGTGAGGATATACAGCACCTCTTCGCGCAGGCTGGCACCATCCATACGGGCTGCCTCCAGGATCTCGCCGGGGATTTCCTTGAAGTAGGTGTAAAGCATCCAGATTATGATCGGCAGGTTGATCAGCATCAGCACCACGACCAGCCCCAGCTTGCTGTCCAGCAGACCCATTTTGATAAAGATGAGGTAGATCGGATACAGCACCCCGACCGCTGGCAACATCTTTGTGGACAACATCCACAGCAGGATATCTTTGGTCCGGTTGGAGGGGACAAAGGCCATTGACCAGGCGGCGGGAACGGCGATCAGGATGCCCAGAAGGGTAGAGCCCCCCGCGATCACCACCGAATTCCACAAGAACCGGCCGTAGTTCGAACGTTCCTGCACCGCGGCGTAGTTCTCCAGTGTCCAGTCAAAGAACAGGAACACCGGCGGGTCTGCAATCGCCTGGGCTTCGGTCTTGAAGCTGGTCAGGATGGTCCAGAGGATCGGGAAGAAAATCAGCAGCCCGACGCCCCATGCGAGTGCGGTGTTCAGAGCCTTGCGTTGTGTGGTCGTTGCACGTGCCATGACGGGCTCCTTATGCGTCGAGGTTCTTGCCAACCATGCGCATCAGGAAGATGGCAACGATATTGGCGAGGATGATGGCATAGACACCGCCGGCAGAGCCGAGCCCGATGTTCTGGCTTTCCAGCACACGCTGGAAGATCAGATAGGTCAGGGTTTTGGTGCCAAAGGCGCCTTGGGTGGTCACGAAAATTTCGGCAAAGATAGAGAGCAAAAAGATCGTCTGGATCAGCACCACCACCGTGATCGCCCGCGACAGGTGGGGCAGGGTGATGAAGCCAAAGCGTTTGACCGGCGATGCGCCGTCCATCTCGGCGGCCTCAAGTTGTTCACTGTCCAGCGACTGGATCGCGGTCAGCAGGATCAGCGTCGCAAAGGGCAGCCACTGCCAGCTGACAATCAGAATAATGGATTGGGTCGAGGCTTCGGTCAGCCACACCAGCGGTTCAGCCCCGAACAGGCCCCACAGGTGGGCGAGCAGCCCGTTGACCGGATCCATGAACATGTTTTTCCAGACCAGCGCCGATACGGTCGGCATCACGAAGAACGGGGCAATCACGAGGATCCGAACGATCCCTTGCCCCCACATCGGCTGGTTCAGCAAGACGGCCAGCAACACACCCAGTACGACGGTGATGAACAGGACGCCGCCCACGATCACCAGTGTCGCCTGAACCGACGGCCAGAATGCGCTGGACGATACAAAGCGGACGTAGTTGTCAAAGCCGACCCACCCCAGATCACCGCCGCGCAGGGGCAGGTATTTGCGAAAGGAAAAATACAGCGTCATCGTCAGGGGGACGAGCATCCATCCCAGAAGCAGCACGACAGCGGGGGCCATCATCAGACGGGCGGCCGATCGTGAGTGTTGCGTTGCCATTGAATATACCTCCTCCGTTGACGGGCTAGGGCCGTCCCGGACGATCATGCACGTGTTGGAAAAAAGGGGCCAGTCAGCAAGGGGGAGCTTTGCTGACTGACCCCGAGGGCGATCAGATCAGTAGCCGGCGGCTTCCATCTCATCGGTGGTCAACGCTTGGGCGTTGGCCAGGGCTTCATCGACGGACTGTTGTCCTGCCAACGCGGCAGAGAACTCTTGTCCGACCTGTGTGGCGATGCCTGCAAACTCCGGGATAGCTGCAAACTGCACACCGACGTAGGGCACCGGATCCACGGTTGGCGCGGTGGGATCAGCCGACAGGATGCTGTCCAGTGTCATCTGCGCGAAAGGCACCTTTTTGTATTCGGCGTTTTCGTACAGCGATGTCCGCGTGCCGGGAGGAACATTTGCCCAACCGTCTTTCTCGGCGACCAGTTCAAGATACTCTTTGGACGTGGCCCATTCGATGAATTCTTTCGCGGCGGCTTCGTTATCGGTGCCAGCAGGGATGCCAAGCGCCCAAGCCCACAGCCAGTTGCCGCGTTTGCCTTTGCCGGTGTCAGGTGCCAGCGCAAAGCCGACCTGATCCGCGACGGTGGAATCTGTCGGGTTGGTCACAAAGGACGCCGCAACAGTCGCGTCGATCCACATGCCGCATTTGCCCTGCTGGAACAGCGACAGGTTTTCGTTGAACCCGTTGTTCGCCGCACCCGGAGGGCCCGCGTCGTTCATCAGGTTCACATAGAACTCAAGCGTTTCTTTCCATGCGGGCTGGTCAAACTGCGCAGTCCAGCTTTCGTCGAACCAGCGTGCCCCAAAGGCGTTTGCTGTCGCGGTGAGGAACGCCATGTTCTCGCCCCAACCGGCCTTGCCACGCAGGCAGATGCCGTTGATGCCGGCGTCACGGTCGGTCATGGCGCGGGCGGCCTCAGCGACGAATTCCCATGTGGGCGCGTCGGGCATGTCCAGTCCGGCTTTCTCCATCAGGTCCTTGCGGTACATGATCATGGAGCTTTCGCCATAGAATGGGGCCGCATAAAGCGTGCCGTCGACGCTCAGACCGCCGCGCATCGCGGGCAGGATGTCGTCGGTGTCATATTCCGCCGACAGATCGTCCAGCGGCACCAGCCAGCCTTGCTTGCCCCAGATCGGGGTCTCGTACATGCCGATGGTCATGATGTCGAACTGCCCACCTTTGGTGGTGATGTCCGTGGTCACACGTTGACGCAGGACGTTCTCCTCCAGCGTGACCCATTCGACCTCGTGGCCGGTCTTGGCTGTAAAATCATCGGTAAAACCCTGCATCCGGATCATGTCGCCGTTGTTGACTGTAGCGATTGTGATCGTATCCGCAGAAGCAGCGGCTGCCGTCAAAAGTGAAATGGCGGTCGCCGTTCGAAACGCGTTCAAAACAAACATCTTCTACCTCCCTGATGAGATGTTAACGACAAGCTTACGGCTATTGGTGAACTCGCGTCAATTTGAATTTTACGCGCGTCTAGTTTTGCGATTTATGGTCGTGTTTTCAATTACCTAGGCAGAGCCCCTGAGCACGAGCTTGCCGTCAAACAGCGTCTCTGTACGCGAATCAAGAGAATCATCCGCCTCGATCAGGGCCAGCAGGGTGGTCGCGCTTTTCTCGGCAATGGCTTCGTAGTCTTGGGACACGGTGGTCAGGCGCGGGCAGGTGAAGCGCGAGAAAGGATGGTCGTCATGGCCCGCGACGCGGAAGTCGTGACCTGCCTCGATCCCGACGCTCATCCCCGCCTCGAAAATGGCGGACAACAGCCCGATGGCCAAACGGTCGTTGCTGCACAGTATGGTTTTTGACGGTAGGCTTCGGTCGCGGATTACGCGGGTGCCTTCGCGAAACCCGATCTCTTCGAACTCCCATCCCTCGCCACCGACCTGGATCAGATGCGGCGTTTGGCCCAGTCGTTCCATCGCCCTGACATAGGCGGCGCGCCGTTTGTAGGCGTTGGGGTTCATCGGGTCTTTCATCTCGAAAAAGGCAGGCGGCTCGCCCGTGCGGCACAGATAGTCGACGATCAGATCAACGCTTTGTTCATTGTTGGAGCCTATGAACGCCTTGCCGACCTTATCGATGTTCGCATCGAACAGGACGGTAGGGACCTCTTCGGTAAAGGTCTGGATCTGCGCGTGATCAGAGCTGCGCCCGAAAGCGGCCAGCAATACGCCCGCCGGTTTCAACATGCGCAGGTTTTCGAGGTTCTCCAGCTCCATCTCGGGGCTGCCGTGCGACCCGAGCAGAACGGGCCGGAAGCCCTGCCGCAAGATGTGCTCTTCGATCGTGCGGGCAATCTTGGCAAAGAAAGGGTCGGCCAGATGCGGCACCACGACGCCGATGTTCTTGGTCAAACGGCGGTTCTGGTTCATGGCGTAAAGATTGGGCCGATAGTCATATCGGTCCAGCGCTGCCTCAACCCGTTTGCGGGTGCTGCTACGCACGCTGGTGGGGTCGTTGAAGAACTTGGAAAGCGTCGGACGGGAGATCCCGCTGACGGCGGCAAACTCTTCCATATTCTTGATTTTCCGACTGCTCATCAAACGCTTCTTCTGGTGGTGGCAGAGGCCAAGTGACGATGCCATGTTCCTGTATCTGTTGGATCAGCATACTTGTCGCGCGGTAAATATCACCCCCTAACATCATGAGACAGTGGGATTTTGCTGCGAATTTGACCAAAATACCCTCTTGCGGTTGTAGCGGCAGATGTTCGCTCAAACGCATGTCCTCGCCTCAAACTTATGGTGTCGGGCGTTAATAATCGGCATATGCCACCCCACCTGAGGTGCCGAAGACTATCCTTTAGGTGGTATTGCGATTCGGTTTTGCGCTGGCAAACTGGCGGCGTTTTCGAAAAAATGGGCGCGGTCGCAAGCTATTGGTTCCAAATCGCGAATTCACGCCCCGCCACAGTCCCGCCACGCCGAATTTAATCGCAAAGATGGTTTATTGTATCTGCCTGCGAAACAGTGCCGAAGGTTGGGTTTGGGAAATCATTAAAATTAAGTGAAAAATCCCAAAAACCACCCACATCATCGAAATTCGCACCCTGAGATGGGAAACAATGCGCTACCTATGCGTGCATATTCCACGCCGCCGTCGAGTCAAAAAAGGCGGAAAAGAGGCGCGTCTGCGAATTCTTGCCATTTTTTCCTTCCAGCAACGTCAACGGGTGGGTAATAAGAACGTGCCCAACTGGGGGGCAAAGTTTTTTAGGTTTCGGGGGCGACCGCATCGAACGCACATGTTGTGCGGGGAAGATGTGTTCGCTTGGCTCTTAAGAGCCGATGAATATACCATTGCCGGTTGCGCGGCAGCGGGCAGCTGTCTGCGGCTGATCCTCCCTTCAGGACGGTAGAGTTCTTTGTGTGTCGTCTGTGACCGCGGAGCTTTGTTAGGGGTATTGTGCGCCGTTTTTTAACGGCCCGCCACGTTGGCGGAAGGAGGAGAAACTGATGGGAAACTGTATCTACAGACCACGACTGCCGGACCGTTCGGGGATGGGTGATGTTGCAACTCTGCGTTGCTCCGCCGCTGCCGAGACCGTCTTGATTTCTTCCCCGAAGCGCCGTTTTCGGATCACAACAAGAACACAAATGACCCGTATCCAAACGGCTGCAGATTTGGGCGTGTCACGCGATGCACCCGTCCGCGCGCCGTATGTCTCATTGCAGCAGCGTCGCGGGCAGGGCGTTGCTTTGTCCCGCCTTAGTACCCCGGCACAGAATTGGTGCCATGTGAATTAATTAGCTTCGCCCATGACTGGGCACCCTCGTTTTACGGCTGACGGTACAACCGTAGCGTGCCTGACCTGATTTTGGAGACGACCGATATGACCATCTTTTTGAATAAACTGTGGCTCTTTGGAAAAACCTCGACCGCCGAGGCCGAGAAAACCGCGACCGAGGCTCCGGCCGACGGGCCGAACGGGATCGTGGACGGTAACCAGCAGGGCAACAAGATCGACGCCAGCTATAATGATGACCCAAGCGGAGACCGTGTTGACGGTAACGACGCGGTCTTCGGCAACGTCGGGTCCAATGATGACATCATCCTCGCACGTGGCGGCAATGATACGGTCAACGCGGGTTTGGGGAACGATACGGTCGTCGCAGGGTCGGGCAATGATTATGTCGACGGTGGCAAGGGCAACGACATCCTGATCGGTGATGGCGCGACCAAGGGCAACTACGGCGACACCCGCGAAAGCTTTGAATGGTCCAAGGCACCCGACCCATCTGGGGACGGCTCCGCGATCGACGACAATGACACCCTCAAGGGCGGGTTCACCCAGAATACCGGCACCGTCAACGTCACGTTCGAGCTCAAGAGCTTTTCGCCGAAGAACAATGCGGACCAGGAATTCAGCGATAGCAAACAGTTCACCGGAAATGTCGAGGGCGATGCCCACGGCGTGAACGATAACAGCTCGTTTGAATCGCTGGCCAACTGCACCGGCGAAACAAAGTTCGAACTGCGGTTTGACGAGGCCGTTGGCAATGTGTCCTTCAACGTGAACGACATCGACAACAGTGGCGCTGTGAAAGTGCTGGCCTACGACGCATCCGGCAAGATGATCGACGTCGATATGATCGCCAACAGCAGCTCCAGCAAAGTGAAGCTGACAGACAGTGACGGCAAGTTCGGCGTAGACACGGCCACCAGCAAGGGCGACGACGATTCCCCCTCGTCGAGCAAGTATTCCGTTAACGTGTCCATCGACGGTCCCGTATCGCGGATCGAGTTCATCCACACCGGTGCCACAAGCGGCAACTCGGGCGTCAATGTAACCGACGTGTTCTTTGACAACCCCGCGGCCTTGCTGGCGGATGACGACGGCGCTGTCGGGAACGACACGCTGCACGGCGGCGAAGGCGATGACATCATCTTTGGCGACAGCGCCGGCCTGACCAAAGCGCAGCCCGTCTCGAAGACTGTTGAGCCTGTATCGGGTGCGGATCATACCGTTCTGACGTGGGATCTGGCGAATGTGACGGTGGCTGGCGGTTCAAGCCCCTTCCAGAACAGCGATGTGGGCTCCGGCGATCTGTCGGGCAAATCGTTCACTATCAACGAAAATTCCGCACCTGTTGCGGTTGGCATCAATGATGACGACGATAAGCTGAACGACAACGACAATTCGCAAACCTTGGCGAAAACCACCAAATTGGATGGCAACACCGAATACGCCGGCGACAAGATCATCCCCGAGTATTCCTATATTGTGCGCCCCGAAGGCGCGGTGGATTCCTCGCAGGATGTGACAGTCTACGTCGTGAACTTTGACGGCAACGATGCCGTCGGTTTCGTGACAGACAAACCGCTGGAAGTCGGCAAATCCTACGATTTCGTCAGCCACAACTCTAACCTGCCGTCGATCAAATACGATCATATCGCCAAAACCTATACCGTGAGCGATGACAGCACGTCCCCAACCGATGGCACCGTTGGTGGCGACGATGTGCTGACCGGCGGGAATGGCAACGACACGATCTTTGGTGAAGGCGGCAACGACAGCATCGAAGGCAATGCGGGCCACGATTCGATCGAAGGCAACCACGGCGATGACACCATTTCCGGTGGCACCGGCAATGACACGATCTATGGCGACAACAACACCGGCGGCGCCTCTACGCCCGGCGGCACGACAGAGCGTGAGAGCTTTGAGTGGGACAAGGCACCAGACCCCCACGACAACTCGGCTGTCGATAATAACGACAATCTGGGCGGTGGCTTTGTTCAGGACACGGGCAACGTCAATGTGACCTTCTCGGTCACCGGCAGCAGCAAAACGCCCGAGACGACATTCTCCACTGACCAGCAGAAGGTGCATTCGATCACCGGCGACGGTCAGGCGACCAATGCGAACAGCTCTTTGGCGTCTCTGGCGAACCAGGACGGCGAAAGCGCGACCTATCGCCTGGACTTCTCGAAGGATGTGACCAACATCAGCTTCCGCATCAATGACATTGATAATGCGTCGAAAGTTGTGATCGTGGCCGTTGGCCCCGATGGCGCGCGCACGCCGATCAACGTCAGCACAGGTGGCGGCATTCAGGCACAGAACCAGGACGGCGTTGGCGGGAATGAAACGCTGATCAGCCGCGGTGCCGATGGCCCGGATACAGATCCGAGCCACTCTGCGCTGGTGAACATCTCGGGTCCGGTGGACTATCTCGAAATCACCCACACGATGGATCAAAGCCTGTCGCCCGGGAACCACGCGGGCATCAATATCACCGACGTCTATTTCGACGCGCCCGTGGGCGGCGTTGACGGGGGTGCCGGCAATGACCTGCTGATGGGCGACGAGGGCGATGACCTGATCGACGGCGGCGCAGGCGACGACACGCTGTTTGGCGGCAATGATGACGATACGTTGATCGGCGGCGACGGTGATGACCAGCTCACTGGCGGCGAAGGCAAAGACAACATCAGCGGCGGCGCGGGCAAGGATACGATCTTTGGCGGCACCGATGGCGATACGGTTGACGGTGGTGCCGGCGGCTTCAATGCCGACCCTGCGCTGAACACCGACGATGACACGCTTGATCTGACTGGCCTCAATTTCCGCTTGCGTGATCTGGAACCAGATAGCAACGGCAATGGTCAGAACGGTACTGTTGACCTTTACAACGACGACGGCACATCCGCGGGCTCGTTCAAATTCACCGAGATCGAAAACATCATCGGCGAAGAGATGGCCGGCCCTGTTGATGGTCTGGACAGTGGCGAGGATATGGCCCCGGGCTACACCGATGCCCAAGGCGACCAGATCGACGGCACAGACGGGATCAACGATACGATCTTTGGCAACGGTGGCGACGACACGATCGACAGCGGGTTGGGCGACGATACCGTTGACGGCGGCGCGGGTGACGACACGTTCACACTGACCGATGGCGTCGACAATGACGTTATCATCGGCGGCGAAAGCGGCGAAACCGACGGCGATGTGATTGACAGTACGGCTGTGGATGACGACCTGACAGTCACTTTCACCGACAAAGAGGAAGGGACACTGACCAACGGGTCCGGCACCACCGAATTCTCGGAGATCGAGAGACTCGAACTGGGTGGCGGTGACGATACGGTCACAGGCTCCGGCGGTGATGAAAATGTCTTGACCGGTGACGGCAACGACGTGGTGAACGCCGGCGGTGGTGATGATACCATCGATGGCCAGGGCGGCAATGATACCATCGACGGTGGTAAATATGATGACAGCCTGATCGGTGGTGACGGCAATGACTCCCTCGTCGGTGGTGAGGGTGACGATGTCCTGATCGGCAACAAGCCCGGTGCGATTGGCGTGCCCGACACGGACGTTCCTTTGGTCTCCACACCCTTTGATCAGGATAGCAACCCCAACGACGACAAAGACACGCTGATCGGCGGCGCGGGCGATGATACGATCGATGGCGGTGATGATGCCGACTATATTGACGGTGGCGACGATGATGATGTCATCGAAGGCGGCATCGACAACGACACCATCTATGGCGGCAGCGGCAACGACACCATCACCGATGTCCAAGGTGCCGACGAAATCTATGGCGGTGACGGTGACGATCTGATCGAAGCGGGTATCGACACCTTCTCTGATTATGCGAATGATCAACCGACCGTCGGTGGACGACCCAACCCATTCTTCAATTCCGGCGATCCGAACAAGGACGATGGTCGTGATTTTGTCGATGGCGGCAGCGGCAACGATACGATCCGCACCGGCGACGACTCTGACACCATCTACGGCGGTACGGGCGACGATTCTATCAACGCGGGTATCGATGACGATGAGGTCTACGGCGACGACGGCGACGACAGCATCATCGGCAGCCACGGGTCCGACAGCCTGTATGGCGGCGAAGGCAATGACACCATCTATGGTGGCTTTGGCAACGAACCGATCGCGGGCTACGAGGGCGAGGAAGTCGACGCCACCGATCCGCAGCCGAACAACGGCAAGGACTATATCGAAGGCGGTGCCGGCAATGACGTGCTGTACGGTGAAGACGACAACGACACCATCCTGGGTGGTGCCGATGACGACTACATCGACGGTGGCATTGACGACGACAGCCTGGATGGCGGTCAGGGCGATGATACGATCTTGGGTGGTCAAGGCAACGACACCATCCGCGGCGCACAGGGCCATGATGAGATCGATGGGGGGGACGGTGACGACTCCATCCTCGCTGGCAATGGCAACGACGACGTTAAAGGCGGTGACGGGAACGACACCATCGACGGTGGTCAGGGCAACGACACCATCGACGGCGGTGACGGCGATGACTCCATCCTTGGGGGCTTTGGCGACGACTCCATCCTCGGGGGTGCCGGAAACGACACGATCATCGCGGCCGGTGACAATGATACCGTAGACGGTGGGACCGGTGACGACTCCATCAGCGGTGTGCGCGGCGACGACATCTTGTTCGGTGGCGAGGGTGACGACACCATCGACGGCGGTGAGGACAACGACGAAATCGACGGCGGCGACGGCGACGACAGCCTGCTGGGTGGCTTTGGCAACGACACCATCGAAGGTGGTGAGGGCGACGATACCATCAGCGCAGGTGGCGGCGACGACATCATCAGCGGCGGCGCGGGCAATGACAGCCTGCAAGGTAACGACGGGCGCGATACCTTCACCAACGTCAACGGTGGCGACACCATCGACGGCGGTGCCGGCACAGATGCCTCCGACTACGACGTCATCGATCTGAGAGGCGCGTTGAGCCCCGGCGGCGGCTATCGCCTTGAAAACGTCACGCCGGATAATGATGCCGGTGACACAATCGACGGTGACAGCCCCAACGATGGCATCGACGGTACGATCGTCTTTACGGATGCGTCCGGCACTGAGACCGGTCGTCTCGACTTCACCAACATCGAAGAGATCATTCCCTGCTTCACGCCGGGCACCTTGATCGCTACGCCGAAAGGGGAACGTCGGGTCGAAGATCTGGTGGTGGGCGACCGTGTCATCACCCGTGACAACGGTATTCAGGAAATCCGCTGGGTCGGTGCCCGCGAGATGACCGGACAAGAGCTGGCGCATAAAGCGCATCTGCTGCCGGTTCTGATCCGTCAGGGTGCTTTGGGCAACAACCTGCCCGAGCGTGACATGCTGGTCAGCCCCAACCACCGCGTTCTGGTGGCCAACGACAAGACAGCGCTCTACTTTGAAGAGCGCGAAGTTCTGGTCGCGGCGAAACACCTGACCGGTCTGGAAGGTGTTGATATCGTTGAAACCTCTGGCACGACCTACATCCACGTGATGTTCGACCAGCACGAGGTGATCCTGTCTGACGGCACATGGACCGAAAGCTTCCAGCCGGGCGATATGAGCCTTGCAGGTGTCGGCAACGCGCAGCGCAACGAGATCCTGGAGCTTTTCCCGGAATTGGCAACGCGCGAAGGGGTGGACGGCTATGTCGCCGCGCGCCGCACGCTGAAAAAGCACGAGGCGAAACTTCTGACGAAGTAAGCGCCACATTATATGCAGCAACATGCCTGCATCCCCTAGAGGGGGTGCGGGGCGAAGAACGGGGCAGGCGACTGTCCCGTTTTTTCGTGCTCAGGGTTACGTGGTCAGGGGCCGGTCAGCGTGCCGCGCGCCATGCGGCCCATGCTTCGGGCGTATCAAGGTCCAGTCGCGCGCGGTTGTCCGGCAGGGGGATCAGCAGCGTCTGGTCCTGGGCCTGTGCAATGATCTCTTTCCCGCCGGTGTCACCTTGCATTTGGGCAAAATGATCAAAATGGCAGGCGGCAAATACCGTGGGGTGCCCCGGCTTTCCATCCGCCGTCGCACCGCGCCATATCGTGTAATTTGATTTGATATCAACGGCGTGAAAGACGGTGTTCAAGTCATCTTCAGTCAGTTCTGGCAGGTCGGCAAGCAGCACCATCGCGGCAGGCGTACCGGCGGGAAGGGCCGCAAACCCCGCGCGAAGCGAGGCGTTCATCCCCTCTGCCGCATCGGGAACGGGGAGCGCTTCAACCTCCATATCAGCCACAAGCGCATAGCGAGGGTGGGGCGCAGGTGGCAGGGCCACAATGACCGCGCCCCGCGTCGCCGCCCGCGCGATCCGTGCCTGTCGGCGCAGCAGGGGTTCGCCCTCCACGATCTCTAGCAGTTTGTCGCGCCCCCGCATCCGCGAAGATTGCCCCGCGGCCAGCAGGATGATGGGGATGTCATGGCTCATACACCGACCATAGCCAGAATTCCCATCCACCGTAAGAGCATAGCATCAGTCCCACCCGCTGATTTGGCCCGGCATTTTTGAACCATCGGGCGGAATAGGGCGTTGGGCTTGTAAGCCAGGTGATCTCCGCGCAAGCTTGTTGAACATGGCACTTCATGACGCGGACATACCCTATGAACTTTGACTTCCTTTTGCCATCGACACTGCTCCGCAAGGGCCGTGAGTACAGCCGCAAGCTTTGGGTGCGGGTGCTGATCATGGGGTTGTTGGCGGTCTTGTCGCTGCTGCTAAGCATGTTGATCGAACGCTGGATCCCGCAATCGCTCGCGACTTATCTGACCGGCAGTGCGGCGGACCGGTTGTTATCGATTATTGCCAACGCGATGCTTGCGGTCACCACCTTTTCGCTTAGCGTCATGGTCACGGTATATCGCAGCACCTCGACCCAATGGACGCCGCGCATTCACCGCTTGATCGTGCAGGACCGCACCACCCAGAATACACTGGCCGTCTTTATCGGGGCCTATGTGTATGCGCTGATCGCCATCATCCTGCGCGAGCTTGGGGTGTTCGACGACAAGCGGTCTTTCGTGTTGTTCGTGATGACGGTGATCGTATTGACGGTGATCGTGTTCAGCCTGATCCGCTGGGTGCTGCATTTGCAGACCTTTGGCAGCCTGATTGATACCTCGCGACAGGTGGAGGATCAGACACGCCGCACCTTCAAGGAACGCCTTCATAATCCCTGCCTCGGGGCCAATCCGCTGACAGGTGATATCCCCGACAGTGCAAAGCCGTTAACCGCGGATGAAAACGGCTATATCCAGCATATCTATCCCGAAGCGTTGAATACCGTGGCGGAAAACCACGGGGTGAAGATCTATCTCAAGCGCAACATCGGCAGCTTTGTTTTCGTCAACGAACCTTTGATGATGATCGACCGCGTGGGGCAGCCCAAGGACGATGAACACACCGATGAAACGCTGCATGCAGGGATCAATGCCAGTATCACCATCGGCGATCTGCGTACCTATGACCAAGATCCGCGCTTTGGTCTCATCGTGATGGGAGAGGTCGCGTCAAAGGCGCTGTCGCCCGGGGTAAATGACCCCGGCACCGCGATCGACGTGATCACCCGCATTGGCCGCATCCTGAGCTTTTACGAGGACGAGACCGAAAGGGACCGCGACGAGGTGCTGGACCACATCTATGTCGCACCGCTGGACCCGTCTGACCTGATGCAGGACGCTTTTGGCGCGTTGGCGCGGGACGGGTGTACGGTGGTCGAGGTGCAGCAGCGGCTTCAAGCCACGCTGACCGGCCTGATGCGTCACCCTGACGAGGGGCTGCGCATCGCCGCGCGCAGAGCTGCCGAACGTCACCTCAGACGCGCGCTTGCCAAGATCGACTTTGAACCCGATCGGGCGCAGTTGATGGAAAGCGCCAGCCAAGACGTGCGCGATGCGGTCCGTGACGCGGTAAAGCGCAGCGATACAGAGGATGACGCGCCAAAGATGGACAATGACACCACCTGAGGGCGGCTTTTACAGGGGGCGGATTTTCAGCTGTGTGATCCGGTTGCCATCGCGGGCGATGACCTCGAACCGGAACCCGTGGAAAGAGAACACCTGATTGGGCGTCGGGATCATCTGCGCTTCGTGGATCACCAGACCGGCGACGGTATTGGCTTCTTCGTCGGGCAAATCCCATTCCGTAGCGCGGTTCAGGTCGCGGATCGTCATGGCCCCATCGACGAAATACTGCCCGTCCTCGGCCTTGGTCACGCCGTGGTCAGCATCTGGGTCGAATTCATCGGTGATCTCGCCGACGATTTCTTCAAGGATATCCTCGAGCGTGATCAACCCCTGAAGCGAGCCATATTCATCCACCACCAATGCAAAATGGGTGCGGCGCCGTAGGAACTGGCGCATCTGTTCGTCCAGGGTAGATGTCTCGGGCACGAAATAGGGTTTCATCGCGATATCGGCGATTTTGAACGTCTTGAACGGTTTGTCATCCTCGGCACCGCTGATGTGCTTGTACATGGCACGCAGCAGGTCTTTGGCATGGATCACGCCGATGATGTTCTCGGGATCATCGCGATAGACGGGCAGGCGGGTGTGATTGCTTTCCAGGATCTGTTCAAGGATCTGCGAAGGGTCATTGGCAGCATCGATCATCTCGATCCCCGACCGGTGGAGCATGACCTCTTCCACCATACGTTCGCGCAGATCAAGCGCGCCAAGAATACGGTCGCGGTCTTCCTTCTCTACCACCCCTTCAGAGCGGCCGATTTGCAGCGCCCCCGCGATTTCCTCGCGCACGGCAAGGATGTTGCTGTCAGGGTCGATGGTCACCCCGAAAAGGCGCAGGATGCCGCGGACCAGAAACCGCACGGCCGACACCACGGGGCTGAAGATCAGCACCACCAGCGCAATGGGCCGCGACACGGCGGCGGCGGCGGTTTCGGCATTGGTGATCGCATAGGTCTTGGGCAGAACCTCGGCAAAGATCAGAACCAGCAGCGTCATCACCAGCGTCGCCAGCGCCACACCGGATTCGCCAAAGACCCGCGTGAACAGCGCCGTCGCAAGCGAGGCTGCAAGAATGTTCACAAGATTGTTGCCCAGCAGGACAGAGCCGATCAGCCGCTCGTTATCCTCGGTGATCTTGAGCGCACGTTCCGCCCCCTTGGACCCTTTATCCGCCTGACCCCGCAGCTTGCCCCGCGATGCCGCCGTCAGCGCCGTTTCCGACCCCGAGAAGAAGCCGGAAAGCACCAGAAGAAACAGGATGATACCGCTGCTGATCCAAAATGCGCCGTCTAGGATTGCGGGGGCCGTGTCCATTTGTGAGTATACCTTATCCGTTTGCTTATAGGGTTATGGGCGTGTGTGCGGTTTCATTCAAGGGATGAGCAGGGTGAACCATCAAGATTTGGGACAATTGAACGGGCCGATTGTGCTGTTCGGCGGTCCGTATTCCAACCTGCAGGCGCTAGACGCGCTGTTTGACCACGTGCGGGCCTTAGGGGTGGGGCCGGACCGGATGATTTGCACCGGCGACGTAGTGGCCTATTGCGCCGATGCCCATGCCGTCAGTGAAAGGATGCAGGACAGTGGCATCGCGGTGGTGGCGGGGAACTGTGAAAAGCAGCTTGCCGCAGGTGCGATGGACTGCGGCTGCGGGTTCGAGGATGGCAGCGCCTGCGATCTGCTGTCGGTCGGCTGGTACGGCTACGCCAGCGCACAGATCACCCAAGCGCAGCGCGACTGGATGGGGCAGGTGCCGGATATGCTCAGCTTCCACCACGCCGGAAAGCGCTATGCCGTGATCCACGGGGGGCACCATGATATCGCCCGCTTTATCTGGCCCGTCTCGCCCGAGGCCGTGTTTGACGCGGAATGGCAGGCGGTGGAGCGGAGCATCGGTCCGGTGGACGGGATAATCGCAGGGCACTGCGGGGTGGCGTTTGAACGGCAGACAGCGCGGGGGATGTGGATCAACGCCGGTGTCATCGGGATGCCGCCCAACGACGGCGCACCGCAGACCCGTTTTGCGTTGCTTGATGCGGGGCAGGTGACGTTTCACCGGCTAGACTATGACCATGCCGCCGCCGCCCGCGCGATGGTGCAGGCCGGGCTGACCCAAGGCTACCACAAAGCGCTAGAGACCGGTCATTGGCCGTCAGAGGATGTCTTGCCGCCGGAACTGCGCCGCCCCGCCTTGGCCAGCGGATGATTTTCCAGCACCAGCTCGGACAGACGTGCCTCTAGCACATGGGTGTAGATTTCGGTCGTGGCGACATCGGCGTGCCCCAACATCGTCTGGATCGCCCGCAGATCGGCCCCATTGGCCAGCAGGTGCGTGGCAAAGGCGTGGCGCAACGTGTGAGGGGTAACCTTGGACGGATCAACACCGGCGGTCAGGGCGAATTCCTTGATCAGCAGATAGAAACGGTGGCGCGTCAGATATCCGGCGCTGCCGCGGCTGGGGAACAGGAAGATCGACGCGGGTTTGCCCTTGGCCTGTGCGGCCTCATCCGTGTTATCGCGCTGCACCAGCCATGCCGCCAGCGCCTCGCGCGCCGGGTCAGACAGGGGCACCAGACGTTCCTTGCCGCCTTTGCCCATGATCAAAAGCAAACGCGGATCGCCGCGGGCCGCGCTGACCCTAAGGCTCACCAGCTCGCTCACCCGCATGCCGGTGGCGTAGAGCAGCTCCATCAGACAGGTGTTGCGCAGCTGGTCCGAGGTGTTGCGCCCCGAGTGGCGCGCCGCGTCGAGCAGCTGGTCGACCTCGTCTTCTGACAGCACCTTGGGCAGACGTTTATCCTGCCCCGGACCGGCAATCTGGATCGCGGGGTTATCGGTGCGCCACCCTTCTTCAAAGGCGAAACGGTACAGCTGTTTGATCGCCGAGAGCCGCCGCGCGCGGGTGGATTTGGCAAGCCCCTGCGCGTCGCACCAGACCAGATAGGCCTCGATATCCTTGCGACCGACCGTGACGAAATCCAAGGCGCGGCGGGCGAGAAAACTGTCAAAATCCTTCAGGTCGCGCCCATAGGCGAGTTGTGTGTTCGTGGCCGCGCCCAGTTCCGCCGCCTGCGCCTCTAGGAAGGTCGAAATCCAGTGCAGCAACTCGGTCTGCATTAGTCACGCTCCAGCAAAGACGTCTGCAGGGCAGCCCGCCGCGCGGCATCTTCCAGCCCCAGGGCCCGCAGGGTAGAGATCGCATCGCGCAGGGCAGCCGTGTCGCCGCGGGCGCCGTCCTCTAGCAGGGCAATTGTATGCAGGATGGCGCTGCCCAACTGACCGTTTTGCGCCATTTCAACCAGCCCCTCACGTGGTGTTGGCGTCGTGAACGCGCTGGCAATCCCCTGTGCGTGGGGGATGTCGGGCGTGGTTTTCGGGGCCTCCCCGCGCGCGATCTGCGACAGGAATGTAATCTCTGCCGGTGTCATATCGGCGCTGGTAACCTGCTCGTAGAGCGGTGACAGCAGCAGGATACGGTCCCGCAGGGCGGCGCTGGCACCTGTAAGGTCGGTGCTCTGCAAATCCTCGGCATAGAGGGTGGCGAAGGTCACTTCGGTCTCGGCCTGCTGCATGGCGCGCCACGCGGGGCGCAGGGCTTTGGCGATTGCCTCTGTATTGCCGCTGGACATGGCCGTATCGAACCGCTGGAGCGCTTCGACACGGTCCCACACCCCGCCAGAGGCCGCAGGCTCACGGTCGGTATAAATGCCCAGAAAACGGTTGTCGGGCAGGGCGCCGATACGGGTCAGACGCTCCGCCGCATCGAGCTGCGCTTTCCAGCCCGCGATATCGCGCAGATCGGCCACAGCATAGGCGGCGGGCAGGTTCCGTGTGGGCTGCGGCTCTCCGATCGCTTCGAGCAGCCGGAACTTGAGCGGCGTCATCTCGCGCGGGCCGGGCAGGGGCGCGGCCCCTTCGTAGAGGTCAGGGTTGAGGAACCGGTCCAGCAGCGACAAATCGCTTTCGGGCAGCAGCGCCAGCGCTTGGGCAGACCCCAACGTCAGCGCCGCCGTGTCCCATTCCCCCGACCGCGCAGCGCAGAGGATGCGCACGCCGTAATCCGTTGTCAGGAAGGGCTTGTCCTTTAGTCGCAGGCAGGCACGATCTTCTGTGCCCAAAAGCAGGCTCACCTGCATCCATAGGCCAAAGTGATCCGGCGAAGTCTCGACACCCGCCTGTTCGATCAGCGACATCGCAGGGTCAAGCGCCGCAGCCTCCATCAAGGTGCGCACACGGGCGAGGGCAAGCGCATCGCCCTGTTTCGCGTCCCCCTGCGGTGCGGTTGCTTGCGCCAGCAGCAGGGTAAACAGCAGCGAATGTGCCACGGGCAGGTGAAGCTCTGGCAGACGGTCAAGCTGATGGGCGATGTCTTCCGCGGTGCTGCCCGTCCATAAATCCTGCGGCAGCCCTGTCACCTTGGTTGGCACCAACCCGATGGCGCGCGGCCCGCCTTTGCCCAAGGGGGCCACGGTCACGACAGGGGGCAGCGCGGTCCGCGCCACGGGGGCCTCGTCCGGCTTTACGGGGGCCTTGCGCGTCGGTTGCGGCGTCTTGGGACGTTCGCCGAGCCAGTCGATCACCGACAAAGGCGCGTTGCGGTCATTTTGCGCTGCGGTTTGCGCGGCGACACCAAGGGGGAGGGCAATCAGGCAAGAAACGCTTAGCTGCCTGACAAATCGGATCATTGCTGCTCCAACGTCACGGATTCGCGGATTTCGACTTGGGGTGGTGCAAAGTCCGCCCCGAAGAACGGCCCCACATAGGCATAGACCGCAAGGCCGATGAACCCGATAATTGCGAGGTAAATCAGAAACTTGATCAGCTTGCCCATGGAATCCGCCTGCTTTCTTCTGCATCTTTTGACTATTCTATATATGGCCTTTTGGGCAAGATCACGTCATTCACACAAGAATGAGCGAAATTCAGCAATCCCCAGCCGATACGGCCCAAAACACCCCTCGGTACCATCTTAAGAAGACGGTTGTCATGGTGGGTATGATGGGCGCAGGTAAAACCGCCGTGGGCCGCGCTTTGGCCGCGAAACTCGGCGTGCCCTTTGTGGACAGCGACCACGAGATAGAGGCCGCTGCCAATCTGACCGTACCCGAAATCTTTGAGCGCGACGGCGAACCCTTCTTTCGCAAGCGCGAGACCGAAGTGATCTCGCGTCTGCTGGATAAAGAGCCCGGCATCCTGTCGACCGGCGGCGGTGCCTTTCTGGCGGAAGCCAACCGCGAGAATATCTCGGCCCGCGGGGTGTCGGTGTGGCTGGATGCGGATCTTGACCTGCTGTGGAACCGCGTGCGGTACAAGACCTCGCGCCCGTTGCTGCGCACCGCTGACCCGCGCGGCACCCTGACCGAGCTTTACGAAAAACGTGTGCCGATCTACCGGCTTGCGGATATGACGGTTGCCAGCACGCCGGCGCTGTCGATTGACGCGATGGCGCAGCGCGTGGTGGATGCGCTGGCGGATCGCCCAGATGTACTTGAGGTGCTGTGATGCGAGAAACGGTTCATGTCGGTCTTGAGGGCCGCGCCTATGATGTGGTGATCGGCCCCGATCTGCTAGCGCAAGCAGGCGCGTTGATTGCCCCGCTGTTGCGCCGCAAACGTGTTGTGGTGGTCAGTGATGAAACGGTTGCGGCGCACCATCTGGACAGTTTGCGCGCCGGACTGGACGCCGCTGACATCAGCGTCGAGGCGCTGGCATTGCCGCCGGGCGAGGCCACAAAATGTTGGGCAGAGCTGACCCGCACGGTCGATTGGCTGATGGATCAGAAGGTCGAACGCAACGATATCGTGATTGCCTTTGGCGGCGGTGTCATCGGCGATCTGGTGGGCTTTGCCGCCGCGATCCTGCGCCGTGGTGTGCGCTTTGTGCAAATCCCGACCTCGCTTCTGGCACAGGTCGACAGCTCGGTCGGGGGCAAGACGGGGATCAACGTATCACAGGGCAAGAACCTTGTCGGCGCGTTTCATCAGCCGTCCCTTGTATTGGCCGATACGGCCGTGCTTGGCACATTGCAGGCGCGTGATTTCCTCGCCGGATATGGCGAGGTCGTCAAATACGGGCTTCTGGGGGATGCGGCCTTCTTTGACTGGCTCGAGGTGAACGCCCCCGCGATGGCCGCTGGCAATATGGCGCTGCGCGTAGAGGCGGTGCGCCGGTCTGTCCAGATGAAGGCCGATATTGTGCTGCGCGACGAAAAAGAACATGGCGACCGCGCGCTGTTGAACCTTGGCCATACCTTCTGCCACGCGCTTGAGGCGGCGACGGGCTATTCCGACCGGTTGTTACATGGCGAAGGCGTGGCGATCGGCTGTGCGATGGCGTTTGAATTGTCCGCCCGTTTGGGGCTTTGCGCGCAAGAGGACCCCAGCCGCGTCCGCGCGCATCTGCGGGCCATGGGGATGAAAACCGACCTGCGCGACATCGACGGAGATCTGCCGGACGCCGCCTATCTGCTTGATCTGATGGGGCAGGATAAAAAGGTCATCGACGGCAAGCTGCGCTTTATTCTGGCCCGCAGCATTGGCGATGCTTTTGTCACCGCCGATGTCCCCAGGGACGCGGTGCTGCAGTTGCTGGATGACGCGTTGGCTGAACGCCACTAGGGCGCGACGCCCACCCGTCTTAAGTCACAACAAAGAAAAAGGCGGGGAATTCCCCGCCTTAGCTACGTTTGGTATCCGATTGATATCAGAATGGAATTTCATCATCCAGATCGCGCGAGGAACCGCGACCCCCGTCGTTGCCGCCGCCCGAGGGGCCACTGTCATAGCCGCCACCGTAGCCGCCCTGATCCGACGGGCCACTGTCGTAGCCGCCACCGCCGCCACCGTAGTTGCCACCACCACCACCGGAACCACCACCGTCGCGGCCATCGAGCATGGTCAGCGTGCCGCCAAAGCCCTGCAGGACAACTTCTGTGCTGTATTTATCTTGACCGGACTGATCTTGCCATTTGCGCGTTTGCAGCTGGCCTTCGATATACACTTTGGAACCTTTCTTCAGGTATTGCTCTGCAATGCGCACAAGCCCTTCCTGAAAGATCGCCACCGAATGCCATTCGGTCTTTTCGCGGCGCTCGCCGGTGTTGCGGTCTTTCCATGTCTCGGATGTCGCGATGCGCAGGTTGCACACTTTGCCGCCGTTCTGGAACGAACGCACTTCGGGATCGCGCCCCAGATTCCCGATTAGGATCACTTTATTCACTGAGCCGGCCATGATGCCCCCATTTGCTGCAAGTTTACGGGCCACGCGCGAATCCCGCACGCACCTTGGATTGGCCGACGTTATACCCAGCAGGGTTTGCGATAAACAGGGGGGAGGCGGGATTATCGCCCTTGCGACCCACGCAGATGTGACAGGGGGCAATAAAGGGTGGCACCAACGGGTCAGTTTGATATGGTCTGCGGGAATTGAGACTGCGTGGGGCAGGGACAATATGCGAATTTTACTAACGGCGGCGCTGTGCTGCCTTTCTGTGGGCGCAGCACCGGTTGCCGCTGATGTTTTTTCATCCAAGAACCGGACCAAGCTTTTTGCGTCCCAGACCAAGATTTTGGACACACGGGCGTCAAAACAATATGCGGCCTCTGTCCGGCTGCAGCCACAACGCGTGGTCACCCCGACAAAATGGGACACACCCAAATATCGCGGCAAGTACAAGGGCGTCTACCTTGGCATGGCGCGCGAAGCCGCGATGCGTCACGGCATTCCGGCGGATCTCTTCTTGCGCCTCGTGCAGCAGGAAAGCGGCTGGAACCCTGCGGCGCGGTCGCATAAAGGCGCGCTTGGTCTGGCTCAGCTTATGCCTGAAACGGCGCGGATCCTGCGCGTGGACCCGACCGACCCCTACGAGAACCTTGATGGCGGCGCACGATACCTCAAGCGTCAATATCAGGCGTTCGGGTCATGGAACCTTGCGCTTGCGGCCTATAACGCGGGGCCGGGGGCGGTGAAGAAATACGGTGGCATCCCGCCCTACGCCGAAACCAAGAACTATGTGAAGGTGATCGCGGGTCTGTGATGCACCGCGATAAGTGGCTGTGAATACTATATATTTCGCCGCTTTATACTGATTTCCGCTTGCCGTTTTTCGCGGCGATGGAACCATATCGCCACGGCTGATGTTCCCTTTCCACAGCGTCAGCAGGTCGTCTTCTACGGTCTGCGCGCATCAGAAAGATAAGGAGCATTCGCATGTTCAACTCAGTTAAATCGATCGCCTTGGCCACAGGTGTAAGCCTGGCCGCATTGTCCTCTGCCGCATTTGCGGACGACAACGTTGCCTTCTCCGCGATTGACGTAAGCTCGTCGATCAACGCTGCGCAGGACGCTAACGCGATGGAGTATTACCCCCAGATCACCGAGGATCTGAAAGCCGCCGTGGCCGCCCGCGTCTTGGGCAGCGATGATGCCAGCGATCCGACGATCAACATCGACATCCGCAAGATCTCGCTGGATGGGGATACGATGCTGAGCGATAGTCAGGAATTTAACGAGATTGAAGGTGTGGTCGACATCACATCACCCAATGAATCGATCGGCGCACGCAGCTTCCCTGTGAATGTCGCCGCCTATTCGGTCGATCAGGTCGTGCCCGAGGGCTATGTCGCCGTGTCCCCGACCGAGGGTGTGTTCTACGAAGTCATGATCAACGGTTTTGCCGATGAGGTGGCCGAACAGGTCGGCAATCTGAACACCGCAGGTAGCGGCGTCAGCAAATAAGCCACCCTGCCTCGATCAGGCAGAAGCGGCCATCGCACATGCGGTGGCCGTTTTTTGATGCGTAGCGAAGGGTTCAGCGCGCCGTAACGTCCATCTCGATCACCGGCTCCATCGCCGCAAGCTGCGCGTCATCCAGATGACATTTCACCGTATGCCCCGCCGCCAGCTCACGCAGCACTGGCACTTGCGTCTCGCACAGATTTCCCGGCACCTGAGATTTCCATCGGCACCGCGTCTGAAAGGGGCAACCGGGCGGCGGATTCATCGCCGAGGGAACATCGCCTTCCAGCACGATATGTTTTTTCTTCACCCGCGTGTCGGCAATCGGCACTGCCGAAAGCAGCGCTTCGGTATAGGGGTGATAGGGCGGAGAGAACACCTGATCCGTGGTGCCCAATTCGACCACATGTCCCAGATACATCACCATCACCCGGTCGCTAAGATATCGCACGATGCTCAGGTCATGGCTGATGAACAACAGACAGGTCTGTTGCGCCTGCTGGATCTCCATCAACAGATCCGTCACCGCCGCCTGGACCGAGACATCAAGCGCCGAGACGGGTTCATCCGCCACCACAATCCGCGCGTCTCCGGCAAAGGCACGGGCAATCCCCACGCGCTGTTTCTGCCCGCCCGACAGTTGGCGCGGCATGCGGCTGGCGAATTCCCGCGGCAGTTTGACCAGATCCAGCAGCTCCAGCATGCGCGCCTTACGGTCGCGCGCGGATGTGCCCACGCCAAACACTTCAAGCGCGCGGATGATCTGGCGGCCCACGGTCATTGACGGGTTCAATGTGTCGAAAGGGTTCTGGAACACCATCTGGATATCAGCGACGGTCTGTGTCCCCCGATCCTCGATCGCGGTGGTGCCGATATCACGGCCATCCAGTAGCAGATGACCGGCTGTGGCCGTCTCCAGCCCCATAAGAACCTTGGCAAAAGTGGACTTGCCGCAACCGGATTCCCCCACGATGGCAAGGGTTTCACCCGCACGCGCTTCAAAGCTCAGCTCTTCGTTTGCTTTAACCACTTTGGTACCGGTACCGCCAAACATGGAATGCGCCGCCACCTGATAGTATTTCTTGAGCTTGTCCATTTTCAGAACGACGTCGCCAACCTCGCCCTTCGACTTGGTCGCCGCATGCGCCATCGGCGCGGCCCAGTCGATTTCATCGTGGCGGATACAGCGGGTCGCGTGTCGCGTGTTTTCGGGCACATCCAGCATCGGAATGGCACCCTGATCGCAGCGCCCCGCGACAAAGTAATCACAGCGCGGGCCAAAGTTGCAGCCTTCGGGGCGTTCATGGGGCAGGGGGAAATTGCCGGGGATAGCGACCAGCGGGCGCGCGGTCTTGTCGGCACCGGGCAGCGGGATCGACCGGAACAGAGCCTGTGTATAGGGATGACGCATGCCGTCGAACACATCCGCAATCGACCCGCGCTCGACCGCCTCGCCGGAGTACATGACACAGATGCGATCGCAGGTGTCCAGAACCAGCCCGAGGTTGTGGCTGATGAACAGCATAGAGGTGCCGTATTTGCGCCCCAGATCTTTGACCAGATCAATGATCGCCGCCTCGACCGTGACATCCAATGCTGTGGTGGGCTCGTCCAGGATCAGCAAGGACGGCTCTGACATCAGGGCCATAGCGATGACGATACGCTGCTGTTGCCCGCCTGACAGTTGATGCGGATAGGCCTTGAGGATACGTTCGGGGTCCGGCAGCTTGACGTCGGTCACCAGTTGCAAGGCGCGGGCATAGGCCTCGCGTTTCGACATGCCGCCGTGGATCATCGGCACTTCCATCAACTGCTGCCCGATCCGCATGGCGGGGTTCAAAGAGGCCATAGGCTCTTGATAGATCATCGCGATCTCGCTGCCCCTGATCTGACGCAACTCAGCGGCGCTCATCTGGGACAGATCGCGTCCCTTGAACTTGATGGACCCGCCCACGACCCGCCCATTCACCCCAAGGTCCTGCATCACGCCCAAGGCGACAGTTGATTTACCACAACCGGATTCACCAACCAGCCCCACAGCCTCGCCCGGTTTGACCGAGACCGAAAAATCCATCACCGCCGGAATTTCGCGCAACCGTGTGAAGAAAGAGATCGACAGTGCGTCGATCTCCAGAATTGGCCCGTCATATGCCTCGCCCATGTCCAACTCCCTTACCTTCAACCGCAACCATATACTTCATTTTGCCAAGTAAACTCCGGGGGTGCGGGGGCTGGCCCCCGGCGGCGGTTCCCCCAAATCAATCCCGCAAGCTCTCTTCGCGCAGCCCATCCGCGAGCAGGTTCAACCCCAGCACAAGGCTGAGCAAAGCCAGCGCCGGCGCGATTGCCGCATGGGGGTAGAGCGCCAGCAGGCGCCGCCCTGCGTTGATCGTGGTGCCCCAATCGGGGCTTTCGGATTCCAGTCCCAGCCCAAAGAACCCCAGCGTGCCAAGCAGGATCGTGGTATAGCCGATGCGCAGGCAGAAATCGACGATCAGGGGGCCGCGGGCATTGGGCAGGATCTCCCACAACATGATGTACCACGGTCCTTCGCCGCGGGTCTGCGCCGCCGCCACATAGTCGCGTGTCTTGATGTCCAGTGCGAGCCCGCGCACGATCCGGAATACTGTGGGCGCGTTGACGAAAACCACCGCGACAAAGACCACCAGCAACCCCGGCCCGATGTCGAGGAAATCCACAAACGCAGGCAGGCCCGGGATCTCGTAGGTCTGGGTCCGCACCAACGCCCCATCGTCCGAGATCATCGCGAGGTAAAGCCAGCCCACCAGCCCCAGTACCACGACCAGCACCGGCGTGCGGGTGCCTGGCTGCGTGCGCAGACGTGTGTTGAGCAGCACCCCAAGGAACACCAGCGGAAAGATGAACAGCACAATTGCCATGTAATTCGGCAGTCCGGTCAGCACGATCTCGGGGGTGACCAGAAGATAAAAGATCAAGATCACCGGAAAGGCGAGGATCAGATTGGCTAGAAAACTCAGCAATACGTCCAGTTTACCGCCATAGTAGCCCGCAGGCAGCCCCAGCGTGATCCCCACCATAAAGGCAAAGACCGTCGCCATCGGCGCGATCTGGATCACAACCCAGGCCCCCTTGATCAGGCGGCTGAACACATCGCGGGCAAGGTTATCGCCGCCCAGCAGGAACCACGGGTAGTCGCCGTCCTCGGCACGGGCCAGCGGTGTGCCGGGAAGCTTGTTCTTCATGCCCGAGGTCTGGCTGAGGCTGTCATGGGTCACGATCATGTCGAACACCCCGCCGAACAGCCCCGTATAGACCCAGAACATCACCAGCCCAAAGCCGATCATACCGACGGTGCTGTCAAACAGTTTGCCATAAAGCCCCAGCCGGCGTTTGAAGGCGATCGACAGGGCAAAGGTCACGATCAGGGCAACCCAGACCGGCAGCAGACGTTGCGCCATGCCGCCAAAGATGCCGGCCTCGGCACCCATGAAAATGCCCCCGACGACATAGACCATCAGCAACGCCGTCGCCGCCGCGATCCCCGCGGTGGTGATCTGCCCCAAGCGGCGCGCTCCCGCAGGGGAAGTGGGCAGCAGGGGCCAGACCATCTGCATCGCGATGCCAAGCAGCACGACCAGTACCGCGCCCCCCAGCAATGGGTTCACCCAGTCCAGCGCACCTGTCCATGTCAAGGGGTCCATCTGCATTACCTCCTCAGGTGATCCGGATGCGCGGGTTCAGCACGACATAGCCGATGTCCGAGATCAGCTGCGTTGTCAGCACCACGATCACCGACACGACCGACACGGCCAGCAACAGCTCGATGTCATTATTCGACGCGGCGCGGACCAGCAGCCAGCCGAAGCCCTTGTAGTTAAAGAGGGTCTCGACGATGACGACTCCGTTCAGAAGCCACGGGATTTGGAGCATGATCACCGTGAACGGCGCGATCAATGCGTTGCGCAGGGCGTGTTTCAGGACGATGTTGCCAAAGCTCACCCCCTTCAGCCGCGCCGTGCGGATGTATTGCGCGGTCATCACCTCGGTCATCGAAGCACGGGTCATGCGCGCAATATAACCCATCCCGTAAAGCGAGATGGTGAGCACCGGCAAAAAGAAATTCCAGAAGGTCGCGTCTTTCATCGCACTGGCGGCGGAGCCCAGAAACAGCGTTTTGCTGTCGATCCAGCCCCAGTCGGCCAGCAGGGGCGACAGCCCAAATCGCGAGGAGGCGAGCAGGGCGATGAACACGACACCAGACACATATTCAGGCGTCGCGGTTGTCAGGATCGAAAAGGTCGACAGGGTCCGGTCCGTCCGCGACCCTTCGCGCATCCCCGCCAGCACGCCCACAATCAGCGCCATCGGCACCATCAGCAGGATCACGCAGCCCATCAACTTGCCCGTCAGCGCCAATCGCGTCAGGACAGTGGGGCCGACATCCTCTTGGAAAACTGTGGAAAATCCCCAATCCCCTTGCAAGATACCGCAAAATCTGCGGCGGTCGTCCTCGGGCGTGTCTTTGGTGTAGCACCGCCCGAAACTGGTGCCGTCATCCTCTTGCGTCACCCATCCGGGCATGACGCCCAGCCATTGGCCGAATTTGACCGGCAGCGGGTCAAGATAGCCGCGATCCCCCAGATAGCTTGCGACCGCTTCGTCCGACATGCGGAAGTTGCCTTGGGTCTTGGCGAGCTTTTCGAGGTTCGGATAGAGGTTGGTCAGCCAGAACACGATAAAGGTCAGGCATAGCGCTGTTACCACCATCACGCCCAAACGGCGCAATATGAAAATACCCATGTGATGACCCTGTTGCGCGGCGGTACGGCGGCACCTTGAAGGCGCGCGGCTGCGTTTGAATTTGTCGCAGCGCGGTCCGGCTTTTGCCGATACGTTGCGCGCTGCGCGGCTCCCTTATTATCCGCTTTCGGCCATGACATGGGCGGTGCGGATGTGTTTTTCTTGATTACCAGTCAGCCACAGGTCGCGGTGGCAGGTCAACTCGGTACTTTGGAAAAGGCGCTAACCCGAGCGTCCTTGCAGGCACCGGCCCCGACGCGTCAGGCCGCCGTTGCCCGCAGGCGCGAGGGTGTGAGGCCCGTGTGTTGCTGCATGAACCGTGTGAAATAGGCGGCAGAGCCAAAGCCAAGGTGGCGCGCGATATCCTGTGCGGAATGCTCTGTCGTGCCAAGCAGGTGCCGTGCCTCATGCACCACCCGTTCGGTCAGGATATCCGCCGCAGTCTTGCCGGTGGCGGATTTTACGGCCCGTGACAGATGCGTCGGCGTGACCTCCAGGCTTTCGGCGTATTGCGCCATCGGCGCGCCGCTGCTGTAGTGTTCACAGACCATCTGGCAGAACCGCGCGCTGAGCCGCGCGGCGGCGTTGCGCCGGTTGGGCACATGTTCGTCCTGCATGATCTGACGCCGCAGCCAGACCGACATCAGCGCCGCGTGCCCCTCTAACGCGTCGTGATACAGCGGGCGCTTTGCCTGTTGTTCGCGCTGCGCGGCTTCGATCAGGCCGGTCAGTTCGGTCTGGGCCTGCACATCCCGAATACGCAGGTGGCGCGGCATTTGGGGCAGGCGCAGCTCGGTGCCGTCGGGGATCACCACCGCTTGCCCGATGCCCTGCCGCCCCATATCAAGGGCAAAGAGCGCACGGGCAGGGATGAACACCGCGTTATGCGCCCCCAAGCCGCGCCGCTGGCCGTCAAGCTGCAGCAACCCCTGACCGCGGGTGATCCAGATCAGCATATGCACAGGCCGGTCATGACAAAGCTGCACGCGCCAGTCCTGCCCTTGCGACAGTTGCGCCAGCGTCAGCAATTCGATCGTGTTCTCTGTCATTGCATGACCCTATCAGCAAAAGACAAGTAAACACTATCGTTATACAGAGATACGGAAAGATAAAGGCAGTAAAAGATAATTCCGCCGTTTTGGCGACTGCGTGCTAGCCCGGCACATATTGCAGCCAATCGGCGGTGTTCTTGCGCATCCACGTGCGCTGCCGTTTGGCATACTGCCGTGTCGCGATGATGGCATCCTGTCGCGCCACGTCAAGCGGAGTCGTTCCGTCAAGGTAGCGCATCAGCTCGGGCACGCCGATGGCACGGTGCGCGGGCAGGGCGGGGTCATATTCGGGGCGTACGGCGGCGACTTCGTCCAGCGCGCCTTGATCCAGCATCTGGTCAAAGCGACGGATGATCCTGTCGTTCAGCCAGTCCTTTGACGCGGCAACGGCGACAGGCTGACAGCGGTCCATCGGCAGGACGGGCGGCGGGGTATCATCTTGCCACGCGGCCAGCCCGCGCCCTGTGGCTTGCTGCACCTCCCACGCACGCTGGACCCGCATGGGGTTATAAAGATCGATGCGGCGTGCCGTCTCTGCATCAAGCGCGTCGATCATCGCCGCGCGGGTCATGGTGTTGCCCGCGGCGCGCACCGCATCGGGGGTCGGGGGAATGTCCACCAGCCCCTTGGTCAGCGCCGCGAAATAAAGCCCCGTGCCACCGACAATGATCGGGCGTGCGGGCTGGCGCAGCACCTCGGTCACCTCGCGCAGCCAGTGGCCGACCGAATAGGGGTCGTGTGCTGCGACATGGCCATACATCAGATGCGGTGCCAAGGCCTCTTCCTCGGCCGGGGGGCGGGCCGAAATCACGCGCCAGCAGCCGTAGACCTGACTGGCATCCGCGTTCACAATCACCCCGCCCTGAGCCTGCGCAATCGCCAGCGCCAGCGCCGATTTACCCGAGGCCGTGGGCCCCGCAATCAGGACAGGCGCGGCAGGGTCGATAGAGGAAACCACATCAGAGACGCGGGACAGCGGGGCATCTGGCATTTCTTTGCGTGAACCTCTGACGGAGCATTGAATGTTTGCGCTATTTGCGACATTTTACGGCGCAATGAAAACCCCTCCCACACCCTGAAAGGTGCGCCCATGCCCGAGAGCCAGTCAAAAGTAACATTCAACCGGGTCATGCTGAAGATTTCAGGCGAAGCATTGATGGGCGATCAGGGGTTCGGGCTGAACCCGCCAACCGTGCAACGCATCGCGAACGAGGTCAAATCGGTTCACGATCTTGGCGTCGAAATCTGCATGGTCATCGGGGGCGGCAATATCTTCCGTGGGCTGCAAGGGTCGGCTCAGGGGATGGAACGCACCACCGCTGATTATATGGGGATGCTGGCCACCGTGATGAACGCGCTGGCGATGCAATCCGCGCTGGAGGAACTGGGCATCCACACGCGGGTGATCTCAGCGATCACAATGAACGAGGTCGCCGAACCCTACATCCGCCGCCGCGCCGTGCGCCACCTTGAGAAAAAGCGCGTGTGCATCTTTGCCGCGGGCACCGGCAACCCGTATTTCACCACTGATACCGCCGCGACGCTGCGCGCCAATGAAATGGCCTGCGAAGCGATCTTCAAGGGCACCAAGGTCGATGGTGTCTATGACAAAGACCCCGCCAAATTTGATGATGCGGTCCGCTATGATGCCGTCAGCTATGACGATGTGCTGCAAAAGCGCCTGGGGGTCATGGATGCCTCTGCCATCGCCTTGGCGCGTGACAACAACCTGCCGATCATCGTTTTCTCTCTGGACGAGCCGGGCGGCTTCAAGGGGATTCTCGCGGGCGAGGGCACATACACACGGGTTCAGGGCTAGGCCCCAACCTACGATAGATGCGGGGCTCCCTATACAAGGGGGGCTTGATCGCGTTATATCGGTTCAAATCTAGATAGTTACAAAACCACCGGGGACATCATGTCAGACGATTTTATGCTGGACACAGACGATCTTGAGCGGCGCATGAACGGCGCAATCGCATCGTTGCGCACCGAATTTGCCTCTTTGCGCACAGGCCGCGCGTCCGCCTCTATGCTGGAGCCTGTGATGGTCGACGCCTATGGCAGCAGCACGCCGATCAACCAGGTGGGCACCGTCAACGTGCCCGAGCCACGCATGGTCACCATCAACGTCTGGGACAAGGCGCTGGTCGGCAAGGTCGAAAAGGCGATCCGTGAATCCGGTCTGGGTATCAACCCGCAGTTGAACGGCACCATCATCATGCTGCCGATCCCCGAGCTGAACGAGGAACGCCGCACCCAGCTGACCAAGGTCGCGGGGCAATATGCCGAAAGCGCCCGTGTATCGATCCGCAACGTGCGCCGCGACGGTATGGACCAGATCAAGAAAGCCAAGGCCGACGGCATGTCGGAAGACGATCAGAAAGTCTGGGAGGGTGAGGTTCAGGACATGACCAACAAGTTCATCGCCCAGATCGACGAGCAGCTTGAAAGCAAACAAGCCGAGATCATGCAGGTTTAAGTACCTTACTCGATGCGCGCGACCCCAAGGTCCGCGCATCGGCCTGCAGTTCGATAAGGATAGATGATGCCTGCTGCGACCGACCAGACCTTCCAGCTTGTCCCAGGGGCACCGCGCCATGTTGCGATCATCATGGACGGAAACGGCCGTTGGGCGACCCAGCGGGGGCGTCCGCGTCTGTTCGGGCATCATGCCGGTGCCAAACGCGTGCGTGAAATCGTCGAGGCATGCCCCGATTACGGCGTCGAATATCTGACAATCTTTGCCTTCTCGACCGAGAACTGGAAACGTACTCAGGTCGAGGTGGCGGGGCTCATGAGCCTGTTCCGCCGCTATATCACCAAAGAGACCAAGGCGCTGAAAGCCAAGGGCGTGCGCGTCCGGTTTATCGGTGACCGTGTCCGGCTGGATGCGAAACTGGTCAAGTTGATGAATGTGCTAGAGGCAGAGACGGCGGAAAACACCCGTACCCATCTGACGATTGCGCTGAACTACGGCGGTCGCGACGAGGTCGCGCGCGCGACCCAGCGGCTGGCGCAGGACGTTGCAGCGGGTCTGCTCAGCCCTGAGGACGTCGACGAAGAAACCCTGCCGCGCTATCTGGATACCCATGTTTTGCCGGACCCCGATCTGGTGATCCGCACCAGTGGCGAGGCGCGGATATCGAACTTTCTGCTGTGGCAATCAGCCTATGCCGAATATGAATTCATTGATACGCTCTGGCCCGACTTCACCAAGGCCGAGTTCGGCAATCTTTGTGCGGCCTTTGGCAATCGCGACCGGCGCTTTGGTGCCGTGTCCTCCTGATCGTACGACGAAAGGAAAGCACTATGACACCTTCTTCGGAACGCTGGTCCGACCTCACGGCGCGCGTCGGTTCGGCGCTGGCGATGATCGTGGTCGGTCTGGGCGGCATCTATCTGGGCGGGCCCGTGTTCCACGTTCTCGTCGCGATCATTTGCGGCGTCATGGCGTGGGAACTGGTGGGGATGTTGAACCCGTCAAACCGCAGCGCACGGAGGCAGATGGGCTTGCTGGTGGGCGCGGCGACGCTCGCCGCGATCTACCTGCCCGTGGGCTTTGCCCTGCCGGTGCTGCTGGCCCCCGCGTTGGTGGGCTTTGGCCAGTTGGAAAAGCACCGCACCATATTCATGTGTTTCACCGTGATGATCATGCTGGCCGGTTTCGGGCTAACGCAGGTCCGCGATGATTTCGGCTTTGGCTGGCTGATGTGGTTGGTGCTGGTTGTGGTGATCACCGATGTCGTTGGCTATTTCGCCGGACGTGCCATCGGTGGGCCGAAGTTCTGGCCCAAGGTCAGCCCCAAGAAAACATGGTCCGGCACGGCTGCGGGCTGGATCGGGGCGGCGGCTGTCGGTTTCCTGTTCTCGATCAACACCGGTGTGGGCTTGCAGCTGGTCGGTGTCTCTGTCGCCATGTCGATGGCGTCGCAGATGGGGGATATGGCGGAATCCGGGATGAAGCGTCGCTTGGGGGTCAAGGATAGCTCTAACCTGATCCCCGGTCATGGCGGCTTGCTGGATCGGTTCGACGGTATGCTGGGGGCGGCGCTGTTCCTGCTGATCATTGGTCGTTTCCTGACCATCACCCCCGCGCTAAGCTGATCTTCACCCTATGAAGAAAGTCAGTATTTTCGGGGCCACGGGCTCTATCGGGCAGAACACCATTGATCTGATCGCGCGCGCGCCCGACGCCTATGATGTCGTCGCGCTGACCGGTGCCAGCAATATCGCGCAGCTGGCCGAAGATGCGCAGCGGTTGAACGCGCAGCTTGCCGTCACGGCCCATGAGCACCTGCTGGACGACCTGCGCGACGCGCTATCGGGCACGGGGGTAGAGGCCGCCGCCGGAACACAAGCCATCAACGAGGCCGCCGCACGCCCGGCCGATTGGGTCATGTCCGCCATCATCGGGGCCGCGGGTCTGGCACCGGGGGTGGAGGCGTTGAAACAAGGCGCGACGCTGGCCCTTGCCAATAAAGAGTCGCTGGTCTGCGCCGGTCAGCTGATGCTGGACACCGCCGCGGCTCATGGGGCCACCATGCTGCCAGTCGATAGCGAACATTCCGCCGTGTTTCAGGCCCTGATCGGCGAGGATATCTCGGCGGTGGAACGGATCATTATCACCGCCAGCGGCGGGGCGTTTCGCGATTGGCCGCTGGAAAAGCTCGCAGATGCCACGTTAGAGCAGGCGTCGAGCCATCCGAACTGGGACATGGGCCAGCGCATCACCATCGACAGCGCGTCAATGTTCAACAAGGCGATGGAAGTCATTGAAACGCGTGAATATTTTCGCGTGGATCCCGACCAGATCGAGGTGTTGGTGCATCCGCAGTCGATGATCCATGCGCTGGTGGGGTTCAACGATGGTGCCTTGATGGCGCATATTGGCCCGCCCGACATGCGCCACGCCATCGGCTTTGCCCTGCATCACCCCGACCGAACGCATTTGCCGGTAGAGCGGCTGGATCTGGCGAAGATCGGCAGCTTTGACTTCCGCGCCCCCGATGACATCCGTTGGCCCGCCCTGCGCCTCGCGCGCGAGGTGATGGCGCGTGGTGGCATGGCCGGTGCGGTGTTCAACGCCGCCAAAGAGGTCGCGCTGGACGGGTTTATCGGCGGCAAGCTGCGCTTTCCCCAGATGGCAGAGATCGTCGAAGACACGATGGAAGCGCTTTTCCCTGACAATAGGGTGATCGATGCGGCCATCACACTTGATAACGTCGCACAGGTGGACCATCTGGCAAGGCAGGCCGCATGGGCCGCAATAACAAAGAGGGCAGGGTAGAGTTTTGGATATTATGGCATTAATCCCGCAGTTTGGCGGGCTGATCTGGACGCTTCTGGCTTTTGTGATTGCCCTGTCGGTGATCGTCGCGATCCATGAATACGGTCATTATATCGTCGGACGCTGGTCCGGCATCCATGCCGATGTCTTCTCTCTCGGGTTTGGCCCTGTGATCTACAGCCGCTACGACAAACGCGGCACCAAGTGGCAGATCGCGGCGCTGCCCTTTGGCGGCTACGTGAAATTCGCGGGCGATGCGGATGCGGCCTCGGGCAAGGATGTGGCCGCGATGGAAGCTGCCGAGGCGGACCCGAAGCGGTTGCGTGCCACCATGCACGGTGCACCGCTATGGGCGCGTGCGGCCACGGTCGCTGCGGGGCCGGTGTTCAACTTTGCGCTGTCCATTTTGGTTTTCGCGGCCATCGGCCTGTCGGTCGGCGTTCCGCGTGACCCGATGACCGTCGGAGAATTGCACCCGCTGCCGTTTGACCAGAATGAACTGGTGGAAGGGGACGAGATCGTCTCTATCGGCGGGGTGACCCTGCCGCCGGTGTCCGATGCCACCGCCTATGCCGATGCTTTCGCCAGTATTCCGCTGGACCAACCGCTGCCCTATGAGGTGAACCGTGGCGGGGACGTCGTGACCGTGGATGGGCCTTATGTCATGCCATCGCTGGTCAAGCAGGTGATGCCGCAATCGGCGGCCTATGAGGCCGGTCTGAAAAGCGGCGATGTGATCACCTCGGTTGACGGGGCAGAGATTTTCGCCTTCCGCCAGTTGAAGACCGCTGTTGAAGCGTCTGAAGGCACACCGCTTGAACTTGATATCTGGCGCGACGGGGAAATGCTGGACATCACCCTGCGCCCCAAAGTGACGGACGAACCGCAGCCAGACGGCAGCTTCAAGTCGCAGATGCGCATTGGCATCGTGGGCGGCACCGCCTTTGACACCGCCACCACGAACCCTGGCGTGCTGACAGCGCTTTGGGGTGGGGTAGAGAACACAGGCCGGATCATCAGCGGGTCGCTGTCGGGCCTCAAGCATATGATCGTCGGCAATATTAGCACCTGTAACCTGAGCGGTCCGGTGGGGATCGCGCAAACCTCTGGCGCGATGGCGTCGCAGGGCGCGCAAAGCTTCATCTACTTTATCGCGGTGCTGTCGACGGCGGTCGGCCTGCTGAACCTCTTCCCGATTCCGGCGCTGGATGGCGGGCATCTGGTGTTCTACGCCTATGAAGCCGTGACCGGCAAACCACCCAGCGATGGCGCGTTGCGCATTCTGATGACCATTGGTCTGACCTTGGTACTGGGGTTAATGGTCTTCGCCTTGGGTAACGATTTATTCTGCCCTTAGGCGATATTTTGCCGCCTAAAGGGGGGTAAAAAGTTACAAAAGTCTTATTGCTGCCTTAATTGGTCAAACGAGCGCCGCAATCGCCTGCGATATTCGATCCAAGTTACAAAGGATACGAGTATGCAGACGTTCAAGACAAGTTACCGCGGTTTGAGCCTTTTGGTTGATCTGAACTGGGACCGCGCTTTGTACTTCGGCTTCCTGATCATCGCGCTGACCGCCGGCGCGTGGATCGGCGCATAACGCCGCTCTCTCTCCCTATCCCTGTGCCCTCCCGCACTCTATCGTGATCCAACTGACCGTCATACACACTATATAGGTGTATGGCGGTCTCTTCGTTTTGACAAAGGCCGCTAACCTGTCTAGTCAGGACGAAAGAGTTTTTTGACAGCGGGTAGGGCAAATGATGCACAACGACAGGTGGAATAAGCCCACCGAAACAGCGGTTTTCACTCCTTTTGCGAAATCCTTGCGCAGCGCTTCTTTTTGCGTAATGTTATCAGTGGCTTGGCTGGTTCCAGCGCCACATGCTGACGCGCAAAGCTATCAATTCAACACAGTTCAGATCGACGGCAACGAACGGATCGGCGACAGCGCCATTCTAAGCCGCGCAGGAATCGCGCGTGGTCGGGCGATCAGCGCGGGCGAATTGAACGATGCTTACCAGAACCTTCAGGCGTCCGGCCTGTTTGAAAGCGTCGCGCTTGAACCGCGCGGCGGGACATTGGTGATCACGGTCGTAGAATTCCCCACGATCAACCGCATCAGCTTTGAAGGCAACGCGCGCATCGACGACGAAGCGCTGGCGTCGGTCGTTGATTCAGACGAACGCCGCGTCTTTAACCCGACCCAAGCCGAAAAAGACGCCAATGCCATCGCGCAGGCCTATAGCAACGACGGCCGTATCGCCGCCCGCGTCCAGCCCAAGGTCATCCGCCGCGACCAGAACCGCGTTGATCTGGTGTTTGAAGTCTTCGAAGGCGACAACGTCGAGATTGAACGCCTGAGCTTTGTCGGCAACCGCCAATATTCGGACCGTCGTCTGCGCCGCGTGCTGGGGACCAAGCAAGCGGGCCTGTTCCGCCGACTGATCAAACGCGACACTTTTGTGCCCGAACGCATCGAGGCCGACCAGCAGATGCTGCGCGATTTCTACCTGTCGCGCGGGTATGTCGACATGCGCATTTCGGCGGCGAACGCTCAGCTCACCGAAGAACGCGACGGCTATTTCGTGCAGTTCAACGTGCAAGAGGGGCAACAGTTCAAGTTCGGCGAGCTGACCGTGACCTCGACCATCAACGGGGTGAACGCCGACGATTATCGTGGCGTGATCAAGACCAAATCCGGTGCCGTCTATTCACCGTCGCTGGTCGAGACGGATATCGCCCGGATGGAACGCAAAGCTATCCGTGACGGCGTAGACTTTCTGCGGGTCGAACCGGTTGTCACGCGCAATGATCGCGACCTGACGCTGAACGTCGAATATCGCATCTCTCGTGGTCCACGTGTCTTTGTCGAACGGATCGACATCGAAGGTAACACCACCACGCTTGACCGCGTTGTACGCCGTCAGTTCGACAGCGTAGAGGGTGACCCGTTCAACCCGCGCGAGATCCGTGAAAGCGCCGAGCGTATCCGCGCCCTTGGTTATTTTGAAAGCGCCGAAGTCAACGCCCGCGAGGGGTCTTCCCCCGAGCAGGTCGTCGTTGACGTGAATGTTGTGGAACAGCCGACAGGCTCGCTCAACTTCGGTGGGTCGTTCTCGTCCAGTGACGGGATCGGCGTCGCGGTCAGCTTCGCCGAGGATAACTTCCTGGGGCGCGGCCAGAAGCTCAAGCTGACGGTCAGCACGGCTGAAGATGCACAGCGCTATGGCTTCAACTTTATCGAGCCGAGCCTCTTGGGGCGTGATGTGGCGTTCGGCCTGAACCTCGATTATGCCGAAACAAGCTCGTCCTTTAACTCCTTCGACACCGAACGTATCGTCTTCCAGCCGACCCTGTCATTCCCAGTCAGCGAAAACGGGCGGTTGAGCCTCAACTATACCTATGACGATCTTGAGATGTCGGAGCGTGACGATACCACAACCGGTTTTGTCGTCGCAAATGACATCGCCGCGGGCCGTCAGGTGACCTCTTCGATCGGGTATAACTACAGCTACGACACCCGTCGCGCCGGCCTTGACCCGACATCGGGTGTGCTGCTGCAATTCGGGCAGGATTTCGCAGGTCTAGGGGGGGACACCAAGTTCGTGAAAACCACCGCCAAAGCCATCGGCGAAAAGCGTATCTTCAACGAGGAAGTCACCCTGCGTGCTACCTTGCAAGGTGGGGCATTGGCATGGAGCGAGGGCAACAACCGCGTTTCCGACCGCTTCTTGATCGGCCCATCGATCATGCGCGGCTTTGAAACCGGCGGGATCGGCCCGCGCGATCAAAGCAACGGCTCTGACGACTCCCTTGGGGGTAACCTCTTTGTGGTGGGTAGTCTTGAGGCGGAATTCCCGCTGGGCCTGCCCGAAGAATACGGCATCAGCGGCGGCGTCTTCTATGATGTCGGCAACGTCTGGAACCTCGACGATGTAGAGATCCCTCTGGGCTCGTCTATCGTTGGTGAATCCGGTTCGTTCCGCCACGTGATCGGTGTCTCGCTCTTCTGGGATACGCCCGTTGGTCCCTTGCAGTTCAACGTCTCTAAAGCCTTGAAAAAAGAGGACTACGACGAAGAACAGAAGTTCGAAGTGACCCTGCGGACCGATTTCTGAGGCCGTTATGAAACTGCGGGCACTCTTGATTTGCCTTCTGCCGGTACTGCCCCTTGCGGCGGTGCCGGTTTTTGCACAACAGCAGTCTGAACGGCGCGTGGTGCAAAGCCCGATCCTGACCATCGATTCAGATCGTGTGTTCAATGAAAGCGCCTTTGGTCTGCGGGTGGCGGATGACGTGGAAACCCAAAGCGCTGAAATATCTGCCGAAAACCGTCTGATCGAAGCGGATTTGAAGGCCGAGGAGCGCAAGCTCACCGATCAGCGCAGCAAGCTCAGCCCCGATGCCTTCAGCGGGCTGGCGGATGCCTTTGACGAAAAAGTGCAGAAAACCCGCGCGGCACAAGCGGCAAAGGGGCGGGCGTTGAACGAATTGGTCGAGAAAGAACGCCAGGTGTTTCTGGCCGCTGCGGGCCCTGTGTTGGAACAGATGATGCGTGAAGCCGGGGCGGCCGTGATCCTTGAACGCCGGTCGGTCTTCGTCAGCGCCAACGCCATCGACATCACCGACGAAGCCATCGAGCGGCTTGACGCGTCGGTCGGCAGCGGCAAGAACTGATCCCCCCGCTTGCCCATGGCGGCCAGAATTGGTAGCCAGCTTACAGCTTTTAACAGACAGGACATGCAATGACTGACACCCTGCCAAGTGCCGATATCCAGATGATCCAGCGGATCATTCCGCACCGCTATCCCTTTTTGCTGGTCGATAAAGTGGTCGATATCCAGGGCACGCAAAGCGCTGTCGGGATCAAGAATGTCACGATGAACGAACCGCATTTTCAGGGACATTTCCCCGGCATGCCGATTATGCCCGGCGTCACCATCGTAGAGGCGATGGCGCAGACCGCTGCGGTGATGGTTGGTGTCACGCTGGAAATGGCGGATAAGGATATGAAAGTCTATTTCATGGCCATCGACAAATGCAAATTCCGCCGCAAGGTCGTTCCCGGTGACGTCGTCCGGATGGAGCTGAACACCCTGCGCGGCAAACCCGGCGGTAAAGTCTGGAAATTCGGCGGCGTCGCTTCGGTCGAGGGTGAAATGGCGGCCGAGGTTGAATTCACTGCGATGATGGACCTGTCCTGATGGGCAACATCCACCCAAGCGCCGTGATCGAGGAAGGGGCGCAGATCGCGGCCTCTGCCAAGGTCGGCCCGTTCTGCGTCATCGGCCCTCGGGTCGTGCTGCATGACAACGTTGAGGTGAAGTCCCACGCCATCGTCACCGGCGACACCGAAGTCGGCGAAGGCACGGTGATCTTTTCCTTCGCGGTGATCGGTGAAATCCCCCAAGACCTTAAGTTCAAAGGGGAATCCAGCCGTCTGGAGATTGGCAAACGCAACCGCATCCGCGAGCATGTCACCATGAACGGCGGCACCGAAGGCGGTGGCGGCGTGACCAGGATTGGCGATGACGGGCTGTTTATGGCGGGCTGTCACATCGCCCATGATGCGATCCTTGGCGATCGGGTGATTGTGGTGAACAACGCCGCCGTCGCGGGTCACTGCATCATCGAAGACGATGTTCTGATCGGCGGGCTGGCCGGTATCCACCAATTCGTGCGCATCGGTCGCGGGGCCATCATCGGCGCTGTGACGATGGTAACAAATGACGTGATCCCCTACGGTCTGGTGCAAGCGCCCCGAGGGGTCTTGGACGGGCTTAACCTTGTCGGGCTGAAGCGTCGCGGTGTCACCCGCGCCGACATCACGGCCCTTCGCGCGGCGTTCCAGATGCTGGCGCAGGGCGAGGGGACATTCCACGACCGCGCCCGTCGTTTGGGCGAGGAAACCGGCAGCGATTACGTCCGCGAGATCGTCGATTTCGTGCTGGCCGACACGGGCCGTCACTTTCTGACACCGGGTTGATGCTGGCGCTGATCGCAGGGGGCGGCGGACTGCCTCAACGGGTGGCCGGCGCGCTGGCCGATGCGCCTTTGATCTGCGCCTACGAGGGGACGACACCGGTCGGGCTGGAGCCGGATCTGGTGTTCCGGCTTGAGACGCTTGGCACTTTGCTGGCCGAGCTGACCGCGCGCGGCGTGACACAGGTGTGTTTCTGCGGTGCCGTGGCACGGCCGTCCTTCGATCCGTCCAAACTGGATGCGGCAACGCTGCCCTTGGTGCCGGTGTTCCAGCAAGCCCTTACGGCGGGGGACGACGGTGCCTTGCGCGCCTTGGTCGATATTTTCCAGACAGCGGGGCTGACCGTCGTTGCCGCGCATGACCTCGCGCCCGACTTGATGGCGGCCGAAGGCGTGCTCAGCCAGCGTCAGCCGGATGCGCAGATGCGCGATGACGCCGCGCGCGGTGCTGGCGTGGTGCGCTGCCTTGCTCCTATGGATGTGGGGCAATGCTGCGTCGTCGGGCAGGGGCAGGTCATGGGGATCGAGGCGATTGGCGGCACAGATCACCTGCTGTCGACCCTGCCTGATCGTGCGCGCTCGGCCAGCGCGGTGCTGTTTAAGGGTCCGAAACCGGGCCAAAGCCATCTTGTCGATATGCCCACCATCGGGCCCGACACCCTGCGCCGCGCCCATGCGGCAGGGCTGGCAGGTGTCGTGATCGAGGCGGATTCCGTCATTCTGCTGGAGCCCGACGCCTGCGTCGCCTTGGCGGATGAATTAGACCTCGTGCTATGGGCAAGGGCCGCGACATGAAGGTGTTCATCATCGCGGGCGAACCTTCGGGCGACCGTTTGGGGGGCGCGCTGATGGCAGGGCTGAAATCCCTGCGCCCCGACATCACCTTTGACGGGATCGGCGGGACAGATATGACCGCCGAGGGGCTGAGCAGCCGCTTTGATATGTCCGAACTGTCTGTCATGGGCATCGCCGAGATCCTGCCGAAATACAAATCCTTGATGGCGCGGATCAACGAGACGGCGCAGGCCGTGATCGACGCCAAGCCCGATGTGATGATCACCATCGACAGCCCCGATTTCTCGCTCCGCGTGGCCAAGCGGGTCAAGGCGGCGTCGGATATTCGCACGGTGCATTATGTCGCGCCCACAGTCTGGGCCTGGCGTCCCGGGCGCGCGAAAAAGATGGCGCGGTATATCGATCACGTGCTTGCACTTTTCCCCTTCGAGCCGCCCCTGATGGAGGCCGAGGGCATGGCATGCGATTTCGTCGGCCATCCCGTGGTCGGAGAGAAGATCGCCACACACCGCGAAGCCGCTGCCTTTCGTCAAGCGCATGAGATCGGCGATGCTCCCCTGATGCTCGTCCTGCCCGGATCGCGGCGGTCAGAAGTGGCGCGTCTATCGGATGTGTTCGGCGATGCGGTGGCCCGTTTTGCCCAGACACATCCTGATCTGCGCGTGGTCATTCCCGCCGCTGGCCCTGTGGCAGATGCGGTCATCGCGCAGACCCAGGGCTGGACGGTGCGCCCCATCGTGCTGGACCCGCGTGCCGGCAGCAGGGAGGAAGGTGCCGCGATGAAACGGGCGGCGTTTGCCGCCGCGGACGTGGCACTTGCGGCCTCTGGCACCGTGTCGCTGGAACTGGCCGCCGCATCGCTGCCGATGGTGATCGCCTACCGGATGAACTGGCTCAGCTTCCGATTGATAAAGGCGATGGCGCTGATTGATACGGTGACTTTGGTAAACCTTGTGTCCGACACGCGCGTCGTGCCGGAGTTTCTGGGCCCCGATTGCACCGCCGATAAGATCGCTGGCGGTTTGGCGCATGTCTTTGCGCATCCCGAGGATCAAAAGGATGCGATGGCGCTGACGATGGAGAGGCTCGGCAAGGGGGGCGAGAGCCCGGGTCTGCGCGCGGCGCGGGCGGTATTGGCAAAGCTATAGGTCTAGAGACTGACCATAGAGTAAAATGAGGGGCTCTGCCCCTCAAACTCACGACCCCATATGAGGGGCGCTGCCCCTCAAACTCCCCGGGATTTTAAACCATTTGGAAGGACTTAGCCTTTGTGGATCCAGCCGCCGCCGAAGATGCGGGTGCTTTCGGGGTCGTAGAAGACGCAAGCCTGACCCGGCGAGATCCCTTCCTCGGGGGTGAGCAGCTCTACCGTGGCTTCGGTATCCGAGATCGGACGCAGGATCGCGTCTGTCGGAGGGCGGGTAGAGCGTACGCGCACAGCAATGGGCCATTCGCTTTGCGACATGAGCGGGGTGTCACCAAGCCAGTTAATCTCTTTCACGGGCACGGTACGGGTGGCCAGCATCGATTTCGGCCCCACGACGACCTGCGCGTTATCCGCGTCAAGTTTCACCACATAGAGCGGGTCGGCCAAGCCGCCGATGCCAAGGCCACGGCGCTGCCCGATGGTGTAGTTGATCACCCCGTCATGCTGCGCCAGCACATTGCCGTCGGTGTCGACGATATTGCCGGGATTGGCGGCTTCGGGGCGCAGTTTGCGGATCACCGAGGCGTAGTCGCCATTCGGCACAAAGCAGATATCCTGACTGTCGGGCTTGTCCGCCACGCTCAGCCCGTATTTCGCCGCCAGCGCCCGGGTGTCGTTTTTTGACGGCAGGTGGCCAAGGGGGAAACGTAGATAGTCCAACTGTTCGGGCGTGGTCGAGAACAGAAAGTAGCTTTGATCACGATTGGCATCGGCGGCGCAATGCAGTTCGGCCCCGTCGGGGCCCATCTTGCGCTGGATATAGTGACCGGTCGCCATGCAATCGGCATCCAGATCCGTGGCCGTTTCCAGCAGATCCTTGAACTTCACCCGTTCGTTACAGCGGATGCAGGGAACGGGCGTGGCCCCGCCCAGATAGCTATCGGCGAATTCGTCAATCACGGCGTCCTTGAACACGTTTTCATAATCCAAAACGTAATGCGGGAACCCCATGGATTCCGCGACACGCCGCGCATCATGGATATCGATGCCCGCACAGCAGGCCCCTTTGCGCGCCAGTGCCGCACCGTGGTCGTACAGCTGCAGGGTGACGCCGACGACGTCATAGCCTTCCTCGGCCAGCATGGCGGCGACCACGGAACTGTCGACACCGCCCGACATCGCCACAACGACGCGGGTGTCGGCAGGTGCTTTGGCAAAGCCCAACGAATTGAGCGGCGGGGTGCGATCAAGCGGCATGAGAATACTCCGGGAGGTTTGAGGCTTAATATAGGAAAATTAGCGGTACTCTCAAGGGGCGACTTCACGGGTCGTTAACATGCGGCGACCTAGCCTGCACCGGATCAAGAACGGGCCGTGAACAGTGGGCGCGCGTCTTATGTGTAAGGGGTGAAAAGGGGAAAACGAGTGTATTTGAAAAAGGTCGAACGACCCAGGGCGGTTACCCTGCCCGACGGGTCCAGCTTTAGCCTTGCGGATCTGCCGGATCGCAATACCCGCCGGTGGGTCGCATCGCGCAAGGCTGCGGTGGTGCGTGGCGTGTTATACGGGCTGATCACTGAGGCGGATGCGGAAGAACGCTATGGTGTGGGGCGGGCGGAATTTGTCGAATGGGTGCGCGCTGTCTCTGAACATGGGGAAGCGGCTTTGCGGGCCACAGCGCTACAAAAGTATAGACAACTTTAAGTTGCTCGCCTAACAAGTTGAGCACTATTAACGAGTGGTTAAACTATTTTGTTCACGGTGCCTTTTATACCAAATCCATTTGAGCGGAGTGAGACACATGCGAATTTTGTTGGTCGAAGATGACCCAACCACCTCCAAAAGCATCGAACTGATGCTGACCCATGCCAATCTGAACACCTATACCACCGATCTGGGGGAAGAGGGCATCGATCTGGCAAAGCTCTATGACTACGATCTGATCCTGCTGGATCTGGATCTGCCGGATATGAACGGGCATGACGTCTTGCGCCAATTACGGCTGAGCAAGATCCAGACGCCGATCCTGATCCTCTCAGGCTCTGACGACACAGAGAACAAGATCAAGGGGTTCGGCTTTGGTGCTGATGATTATCTGACCAAACCTTTCCACCGCGAAGAACTGGTGGCGCGCATCCATGCGATTATCCGGCGGTCCAAGGGCCATTCGCAATCGGTGATCAACGTCGGGCGCGTGTCGGTCAATCTGGACGCCAAGTCGGTGACCGTGGGGGATAAGCCCGTGCATCTGACCGGCAAGGAATACCAGATGTTCGAACTGCTGAGCCTGCGCAAAGGGTCGACCCTGACGAAAGAGATGTTTCTGAACCATCTTTACGGCGGCATGGATGAACCCGAGCTCAAGATTATCGATGTTTTCATCTGCAAATTGCGTAAAAAGCTTAGCAATGCCACGGGTGGCGAGAATTACATCGAGACGGTCTGGGGCAGGGGCTATGTGCTGCGCGATCCGGCCACCATGGGCTACCCCGAACAGGAAAGATTGGCCGTCGGCGGCTAGTCACAAAGGCAAGGGAAATATTCTAGACGCGGGGGAGTTCCCTGCGTATCTAGACCCCAGTTGAAACAGCAGGCTGGGGCTTACCGTGACTGATAAAACCGCACTTCAGGAGCTTTCCGAGGAGGAGGCCAAAGCCGAATTGGCGCGGTTGGCTGACCTGTTGGGGCGGGCGAATGCGGCCTATCACACGCAGGACGCGCCCGACCTGTCAGACGCGGAATATGATCGCCTGAAACGTCGCAATCAGGCGATTGAGGAGCGGTTTCCCGGCCTCAAACGCGCTGACAGCCCCAGCGACAAGGTCGGTGCCGCCCCGGCGGAAGGGTTCGGCAAGGTCCGGCATGACGTGGCGATGCTGTCCTTGGGCAATGCCTTCGAGGATGAGGATGTTGTCGATTTCGATGCGCGCATCCGCAAATATCTGGGGCTGCCAAGCGGCACGCCGCTGGCCTTCACCGCAGAGCCCAAGATTGACGGGCTGTCGCTGTCGCTGCGCTATGAAAACGGGGATCTGGTACAGGCCGCGACCCGTGGGGATGGTGCCGTCGGGGAAAACGTCACCGCCAATGCGCGCACGATCGATACCATTCCGACACGGATCAAGGGCGCACCGGCGCTGCTTGAGGTGCGCGGCGAAGTCTATATGCGCCACGACGACTTTGATGCGCTGAATGCCCGACAGACGGCCAACGGCGGCAAGACCTTTGCCAATCCGCGCAACGCCGCCGCCGGATCTTTGCGCCAGTTGGACGCCGAGATTACCCGCGCAAGGCCGCTGGCGTTTTTCGCCTATGCCTGGGGGGCCTTGTCCGCGCCGCTGGCCGAAACGCAGTTTCAAGCGATTGAGCGGCTAAGCGCATTCGGGTTTGACACCAACCCGCTGACGACGCTCTGCGACGGTCCGCAAGAGATGATCGCGCATTACCGCAAGATCGAAGAGCAACGCGCAACGCTTGGCTATGACATCGACGGCGTCGTCTACAAGGTGAACGATCTGGCGTTGCAAGACCGGCTTGGCTTTCGCTCAACCACCCCCCGTTGGGCAATTGCGCATAAATTCCCTGCAGAACTGGCCTGGACCCGGCTGGAGGATATCACCATTCAGGTCGGCCGCACTGGCGCCCTGTCGCCTGTAGCGCGGTTGCATCCGGTGACCGTGGGGGGCGTCGTTGTCTCGAATGCGACGCTCCATAACGAGGATTATATCAAAGGGCTCGACAGTAAGGGGGCCCGTATCCGCGACGGCAAGGATATCCGCGTCGGCGACTGGGTGCAGGTCTACCGTGCGGGGGACGTGATCCCCAAGATCGCGGATGTGGACCTTGGCAAACGACCCGAGGACGCTAGAGCCTATGTCTATCCAACGACCTGCCCGGAATGTGGCAGCGACGCCATACGCGAGGAAGGCGATGCGGTGCGTCGCTGTACGGGTGGTTTGATCTGCCCTGCCCAAGCGGTTGAAAAGCTGAAACATTTCGTATCACGCGCGGCTTTTGATATTGACGGTCTGGGCGCGAAACAGGTCGAACAATTCTATGGCGATGGCTGGATCGCGGAACCGGCGGATATCTTCACGCTCAAGACCCGCTATGGCAGCGGCATGCAGCAGCTCAAAAACCGCGAGGGCTGGGGCGAGAAATCTGCCGATAAACTGTTTCAGGCCATTGAGGATAAACGCAAAATTCCCCTGTCGCGGCTGATCTTTGCGCTTGGCATCCGCCATGTGGGCGAAGCGGCGTCGAACCTGATCGCGCAGCATTACGGCAGCTGGACCGCGTTCGAGGCCGCGATGGGCCATGCAAAATCCGGGGTTGGCCCCGCCTGGGACGATCTGATCGGTGTGGACGGCGTCGGTCAAGTCATGGCGCAAAGCTTGGTAAGCACCTTTGCCCAAGAGGCCGAACGTGCCTCGATCGACCGGCTGGTGGCGGAACTGTCGGTGCAGGATGTGGCGCGCCCTGATACCGAAGGGTCCCCCGTGGCAGGAAAAACCGTGGTCTTCACCGGCACGCTTGAAAAAATGACCCGCGCCGAAGCGAAGGCGCGCGCCGAACGTTTGGGGGCCAAGGTCTCTGGCTCGGTCAGTGCGAAAACCGATATTCTGGTCGCGGGGCCGGGGGCTGGCTCCAAGGCCAAGAAAGCAGCGGATCTGGGCATTCAGACATTGGACGAGGACGGCTGGCTTGCGCTGATCGACGGCGCATGACCGGCCGGCCCGAGGCGCTTTTCCCCCTCTTTGCCAAGCTCGAAACGCTGGAAGGGGTCGGGCCGAAGACCGCGCAGAACTTTGCCCAGCTGGGGGTGATGGCCCCGCGGGACCTGTTGTTTACGCTGCCGTATTCCGGCATCGACCGACGCCTGCAGCCCAGTGTCAAGGATGCGATCCTGCCCGCCACTGTCACCGTGGCGGTCACCGTTGGCGCGCATCGGGCCCCTGCAAACAAGGGCGGGGCCTACCGTATTCATGTCGAAGACAGCGCCACCGCCTTTCAACTGGTCTTCTTTCACGCGCGCGGGGATTACTGGAAACGACAGATGCCCGAAGGGTCACGGCGCGTGGTTTCGGGGCGGGTAGAGCTTTTTGAAGGCATTCCCCAGATGGTGCACCCGGATTTCGTCGTGCCCGAGGCCGAGTCGGGCGATATTCCGACGTTTGAACCGGTCTATCCGCTGACCAGCGGGATCACGCAAAAGCTGATGTATAAGGCCACGCGGGCCGCATTGTCGCGGGTGCCAGAGGTCGGCGAATGGATTGATCCCAATCAGAAAAACCAAGAGAACTGGCCAGACTTTCCAGATGCGCTGCAACAGGCGCATGCCCCGAACGACATGGCTGACCTTTCTGCCGCGGCGCCAGCGCGGGCGCGGCTGGCCTATGATGAATTGCTCGCCCATCAACTGACGCTTGCCCTTGCGCGCGCCAAGGACCGGCGGAAGGCGGGGCGCAAGACGGTTGGCGATGGCCACCTGCAGCAGCGCGTGCTTGGCGCATTGCCCTATGCGCCCACCGGTGCACAGACCCGCGCCATCGCCGAGATTGCAAAGGACATGGCCAGCGGCGCGCGGATGAACCGCTTGCTGCAGGGGGATGTGGGCGCGGGCAAAACGCTGGTCGCCTTCATGGCATTGTTGCGGACGGTCGAGGCAGGCGGGCAGGGCGTGCTGATGGCCCCGACAGAAATCCTCGCGCGTCAACATCTTGAAGGCTTGCGCCCCCTGGCCGAACAAGCGGGTGTGGTGCTTGATCTCTTGACCGGACGCGACAAAGGGCCCGAACGGCGCGCCAAGCTGAGCGCGTTGGAAAGCGGCGCGATCCAGATCCTTGTGGGCACCCATGCGGTGTTTCAGGCCGATGTCGCCTTTGGCGATCTGCGCCTTGCGGTGGTGGATGAACAGCACCGCTTTGGGGTGCGCCAGCGGCTAGAGCTTGGCAAAAAAGGGCAGGCCGTCGATGTTTTGGTCATGACCGCGACGCCGATCCCGCGGTCGCTGGCCCTCGCGCAATATGGCGATATGGACGTGTCTGTGCTGGATGAAAAGCCGCCCGGGCGCAAACCCATCCGCACCGCCCTGATTGCCACCGACCGGATGGAGGAGGTCGTGACCCGTTTGCGCGCTGCCATCAGCGAAGGGCGGCAATGCTATTGGGTGTGCCCGCTGGTCGAAGAAAGCGAGGTCAGCGATCTAATCGCCGCAGAAGCGCGGTTCAAACACCTGCGTGCGGCATTGGGCGAAGGCGTGGTCGGGCTGGTCCATGGGCAGATGCCGCCCGCCGATAAAGACGCGGCCATGCGTGCCTTTCAGCAAGGGCAGACCAAGCTGCTGGTCGCCACCACGGTGATCGAGGTGGGCGTCGACGTGCCGAACGCCAGCATCATCGTGATCGAGCGCGCCGAAAGCTTCGGGCTGGCACAGCTGCACCAGCTGCGCGGGCGCGTGGGACGGGGGCAGGCGGCCTCTACCTGCTTGCTGATGTATAAAGCCCCGCTCAGCGAAAGCGGCCGCCAACGGCTGGAGGTTTTGCGCGAAAGCGAGGATGGGTTTGTGATCGCCGAGACGGACCTGAAGATGCGCGGGACCGGTGATCTGATCGGCACGGCGCAATCCGGCGTACCGCGGTTTCGGGTGGCGGATCTGGAGAAACAGGCGGGTTTGATGCAGGTCGCCCAATCGGATGCGCGCGCCTTGCTGGCTGTGGACCCTGATCTGACCACCCCGCGCGGCAAAGCCGCCCGGTTGCTGTTATGGCTGATGCGCCAGGACGAAGCGATCCGTTTGATATCAGTGGGTTAGCAATTTAATCCCATTTTGTTCTCTTTTGTTCTCATAAAGTTCTTTACACAGGGGTTTGAAAATGAGAACAAATAGGCAACGGAAACGGGAGAACGCACATGACCACGATCCTTACAGTCAAAGCCATTGCCAAACGGTCGAAAGACACGCTGTTGCAAGATGCCGCAGGGGCGGCTGCCTTGGTTGTCATCCTCGTGGTCGGTCTGCACCTTCCCGCCTTCGTTTGACTTCTGCCTGCGTAAACCGTGTTGTTTTGATCTAGCCCGCGCATCTGTCCCAAACTCTTTGCGTTGGCGAAGTCCGCAATACCTTCGTCCCTGTGCCCGAGTTGTCCCCTCTGTCACGGATCAAAACGAGCCTTCACGGTCACCGCACCCTTACGCCGCCATCCTGCCCGGATGTGCGGCGTTTTTTTTGCAGGCGTTCGTTGGGGGGCGTTCGCCGCTGGAGGCATCGCCGCCGCGGCGCTATTGGCGCAGATCGCGGCGGAACGGGCCTAGCCGTTTTGCGCAACCTCTTGGGTCTGTTCCATCGCTTCGGCCAAAGCCTCTATCGTCAGCAGGATGGACGCATGACGGTTTTTATAGGCCACCGCGGGGGTGAGCACCTCGAACCCGTTAAAGGGAGCGTCGGGCACGGGGCCTTGGCCTTTCAACATCGCTTTCAACTGATCCCGCGCCGTCTGGATCTGATCCAACGTGGCACCAACTGCCGCCGCACCGGCCACAGCGGCAGAAGCCTGACCCAAGGCGCAGGCCTTCACATCCTGACCCATCTGCGCCAGCTTGCCATCTTCGACCACGACATCGACCGTGACGGTGGACCCACATAGGGGCGAGCGCCGCGTGACGCTGGCATCGGGATTTTCCAAGCGCCCCAGATGTGGGATGTCAGCCGCAAGCCCCAAAATCCGCGCCGAGTATAGCTTGATCAGGTCTGTCTCGTCACTCATGGCTGTTCCTCTGTGTCGTTAACCCTTACATAAGCCTTCAAGCGGATGATGCAAAAACAAACTGAAGGCACGGCGATGGACTTTGACACCAGCACATTGAAATTCAACGAAGCAGGGCTGATCCCCGCGATTGCACAGGATGCGACCACGGGCGAGGTGTTAATGATGGCGTGGATGAACGCGCAGGCCGTCACCCAAACGCTGGAAACCGGCCGCGTCACCTATTGGAGCCGCTCGCGTCAGTCATTCTGGATCAAGGGCGACACCAGCGGCCACGTGCAAGAGCTGGTCGAGCTGCGCATCGACTGTGACCGTGATTGCTTGCTGGTGAAGGTGCATCAGACGGGGGCGGCCTGTCACACAGGACGGCGAAGCTGCTTTTATACGCTGGTCGAGGATGGTGCCGAACGCATCACGCTTGACGTAATGGATGATGAATAGTAGCTAAAGCCCTATCATTGCACGAATATCTTGTGGTGACGCGCCTTCGATCCGGTACAAGGAGATTGCGCGCGCGTCATCGCGTTTTGCCAGCCGCTTGCCATTTTCATCACGGATCAGATCGTGGTGGAAATAGCGCGGGGGGTTGTGGCCCAGCAAATCCAGCAGCAACACTTGCACCTGAGTGAAGTCAAACAGATCCACGCCGCGCACTACATGGGTGATCCCCTCACGGATATCGTCGATGGCAGAGGCAAGGAAGTAGGCGGCGGTCTGGATGTCTTTGCGCCCCACCACGATATCACCGATCTTTGTCAAAAGCGCTGCATGATCAAGGGGATGGGGGCCAGCGTGTAGCGGCCCGTCCTCTATGAACCCCAACCCGTCTGACGCCTGTTCAACTGCGCGGTCCATATGCAGGCGGATGGCGTCATTCGGTCCGCGGTCGTCCATGCTGCGCGTTTTGCAGGTCTGCGGATAGACGCTATGCGGTGCCCCTTCCTGCGGCGCGGCGAGCGCGGCGGCAATATCTTTGCGGCTACAGCGGCAGGGATAGGTCAATCCACGTGAAGAAAGCGCCTCAACACTTTGATTATACACATCAAGGTTTTCGGATTGCATCAGGGGTGGTGCATCCCATGTGATGCCCAGCCACGCCAGATCGTCCAACGCTTGGCGCATGTATTCGGGCTTTGATCGCTCCAGATCCGTGTCCTCGAACCGCAGCAAAAACCTGCCACCTTGGGCGCGCGCCATATCGTGGGCCACCAGCGCCGAATAGGCGTGCCCCAGATGCAGCGGCCCGGTGGGCGACGGCGCGAACCGGGTGCGAAAGCTCATGCTGCTGGCGTGGTGCCGTCCAACCAGTCCTGCCAGTCTGTCTTGGCGCGGTCGGTGTAGGCTTTGTAGCGATCCTTGCGACCACGACGGCCGGATTTCAGCCCCTCGACCGGTGGGAACAGGCCAAAGTTGACGTTCATCGGCTGGAAGGTTTTCGCATCCGCGCCGCCGGTGATATGGGTGATCAAGGCACCGGTCGCAGTGGTCGGCGGGGGTGGTGCGGCCGCTTCGCCCTTGATCTCGGCCACGGCCAAACGCCCGGCAAGCAGACCCATCGCAGCGCTTTCCACATACCCTTCGACACCGGTGATCTGCCCTGCAAACCGCACGTTCGGCTGGCTGCGCAGGCGCATCTGATCGTCCAACAGCGTGGGCGAGTTCAGGAAGGTATTGCGGTGGATACCGCCGAGCCGCGCGAAGGAGGCATTTTCAAGCCCCGGAATCATCCGCAGCACCTCTGTCTGGGCCCCGTATTTCATTTTGGTCTGGAAGCCGACGATATTATACAACGTGCCCAGCTTGTTATCGCGGCGCAGCTGCACCACGGCATAGGGTTTATTGTCGGGATCATGGGGGTTGGTCAGGCCGACGGGCTTCATCGGGCCAAAGCGCAGCGTCTCGCGCCCGCGTTCGGCCATCACCTCGATCGGGAGGCAGCCGTCGAAGTAGCCCGCCGTCTCGCCTTCCTTGAATTCGGTTTTATCCGCGGCCAGCAGCGCGTCGATGAACGCCTCGTATTGGTCCTTGGTCATCGGGCAGTTGAGGTAGGCTGTACGCTCTTCCTCGGTCTCGCCCTTGTCATAGCGCGATTGCATCCACGCTTTGCTCATATCGATGCTGTCGTGGTAGATGATCGGCGCGATCGCGTCGAAAAACGCCAGTGCTTCGGCACCGGTTTCGGCGGCAATGGACTGCGCCAGATCGCCCGAGGTCAGCGGGCCGGTCGCGATGATCCAGTGACCCTCGCGCGGCAGATCGGTGATCTCGCCATATTCGACAGAGATATTTGGATGCGCCATCAGCGCGTCTGTCACCGATTGCGCGAAGGGGTCACGGTCCACCGCCAAGGCACCGCCGGCGGGCAGGCGGTGTTTCTCGGCGGTTGCCATGATCAGCCCGTTGGCGGCACGCATCTCCCAATGCAGCAGGCCCACGGCGTTCTGTTCGTTATCATCCGAGCGGAAGGAGTTGGAACAGACCATTTCCCCCAGCAGGCCCGTCTGATGCGCGAAGGTGCCGACCTTGGGTCGCATTTCATGGAGCACAACCTGAATGCCCGCGTTCGCCGCCTGCCAGGCGGCCTCTGATCCGGCCATGCCGCCGCCGATGATATGGAGTGTATGTGTCATGCCAGCGATGTAGGGCAGGGGCTGTCGCGGTGCAATAGCCAGCGGTGTCTGTCGCGAAACGCGTGCCCGCCGCCCTTTGGGCCATCAAACATATCGACTGAATGTGAAAGGGGATTTTTGGGGTCGCCGCTGCGGGAACGGTCGGTCAGTGAGAGGCTGACCTGGAGGGACCTTCCGCCGGCGGCGACCCAAAATCATCAAGGCATCTGCCTTGTCTTATTTGTGCCACAAAAGCGCCCGAATTGAAAGCACGAATTCGTGATCTGTGCGGCACCATCGGAAACAGTCTGTTTCCGGCCTACTGATCCCACTCAGGGGTGCGTTTTTCCAGGAAGGCCGCGATGCCCTCGGCCGTGTCGGGGTTGAGCATGTTTTCCACCATCACGTCGCCCGTGTAGACATAAGCTTGCGCGACCGGCATGGCGAGCTGCGCATAGAAGGCCTGTTTGCCGATCTTGACCGCTGTGCCCAGCTTGTCCGCGATCTGCTGCGCCAGCGCTGTCGTCTGCGTCGCAAGCTCGTCTGGTAGGGCGATACGGTTGATCAACCCCAGCTCGCGGGCGCGGGCTGCATCGATAAACTCGCCCGTGGTCAGCATCTCGAACGCCTGTTTGCGCGGGATATTGCGGCTGAGCGCGACCATCGGGGTCGAGCAGAACAGGCCGATATTCACCCCGTTCACGCCAAAGCGCGTATCCTTGGCCGCGACCGCAAGATCGCAGGTCGCGACCAGCTGACATCCCGCAGCAGTGGCGATGCCGTGGACTTGCGCGATCACGGGCTGGGGCAGGGACTGGATGCGCGCCATCAGACGGGCGCAGCGTTCGAACAGGTCTTGGAAGCCGGCGACACCCCCATCCTTGGCGTCGCGCAACGCGGTCATCTGCTTCAGATCATGTCCGGCGCAGAACGCTTTGCCTGCCCCGGCAAGGATGACGACCCGTATATCGGGACGATGCGCGATCTCGTCCAGACGCGCCTGCAACGCGGCCAGCATCTCGTCCGACAGCGCGTTCAACCGGTCCGGCGCGTTCATCGTCAACCGGACTACCGCACCGTCACATGCCATTTCGACCATTGTCATCTTGAACCCCTCCCGCTTTTCCCTGAGCCTAGCCGCGACATATGAGGGAGGACAAGTATGCCAATTATGATGGATGCCGATGCGCTCGCGGTTTTTATGAAAGACGTGTTCAAGCAGGTCGCCGATGATTTCGCCATCGACCATGTCGGAGAGACGGATCTGACCACACGTTTGCTCACCGCGGACCGGCACCTGCGCCCCGGCGGCACCGTGTCCGGCCCGTCGATCTTCGCGCTGGCCGATGTCAGCGCCTATCTGATGACCTTGGCGCGAATCGGGCCCAAGGCGCTGGCGGTGACCACAAACTGTTCGATCGATTTCATGCGCAAGCCCGCGGCCAATACCGATCTGATCGCCAAGACGCGGTTGCTCAAGCTTGGCAAACTTCTGTCGATTTGTGATGTGCTGGTCTATTCCGAAGGGCTGGACGACCCTGTCGCGCGGGCATCGCTGACCTATGCCATTCCGCCACGCTGATTGTACCCCACGCTGACGGGTACAATCGAAAAAAGGGCCGGTATTTACCGGCCCGAGTGAAGAGGTCTGGACTGCGCCACAGGGACGTTACGCCTTCCAGAACACCCGAATAGACTCATCATGAGCCTGTCGCGGTGTGAGTCCCACGTCTGCCAACTGCCAAGGCTCAAGCTGCGCGAGCGCTTTGCGTGTCCGGCGACGCGATGCCATCTTCGTGACGCAGACCGCAAATTTGACCGCAAGAACAGCGGCAAACGGTGTGCTGCGCTGGTTCAGGATTGCCACAGTTTCGTGGTTGAGGGTCAGGGTCTGTGTCATGAGAATCTCCTATTTCTGAATTGTATTGACACAATGTTACGTTTTGCCGTAACAAAGGGGTACAAAATGCGATACATTTTGGAAAGGAAAACATTGTAATGGGTACAATTTGGCAACCTGATCAAATTGACGGGCCTGGCCCTAAATACAAAGCCGTTGTTACAATGATACGAAACGGTATCTCGAACGGCGCTTTATCGGCGGGGGAAAAACTGCCGCCGGTGCGGGAACTGGCATGGAAGCTTGGCGTCACGCCGGGGACCGTGGCACGGGCCTATACGATGCTGACCGAAAGCGGGACGTTGCAGGCCGAGGTTGGGCGCGGCACCTTTGTCGCCCTGCCGCCCACGACCCCCGATCGCAACAGCCCGATCGAGATGGATGTGATCGCCCACCACGTGCATCAAGGGACAAAGAACTACCCCGCGGATACCTATGCCGTGAACATGTTCTCGCCGCACTTTCCATCGGCGGGGCAGGCGACGCTGATCCGCAATCTGATGGCCGAGGTCGCTCAGGATCCGGCGTCAGGCGTGATGCATTATCCTAGCCGCACCGGGGCGCGCCCCGCCCGCGAAGCTGTGGTCAAATGGCTGGCCGGCACGCCGCTGGGATCCTTTACCGAGGCCGATGTGATCCTGTCTCACGGCGGGCAAAACGGTCTGTCTCTCGTGTTCCAATCCATCCTGCAAGGCCGACGCCCCGCCATCGCGATTGAAGAGCTGTCGTACCCCGGTTTCCGCCGCGCGGGCGAGCTGCTGCGCGCCGATGTCATTCCGGTGGCCATGGATAAAGACGGCGTGATCCCCGAAGCGTTGGACGAGGTGGCGCGGAACCATGATCTTCAGATTTTCTGCACCTCGCCCGAAGTCCATAATCCGACCGCCGGTTTCACACCTGTGGCGCGCCGCGAGGCGCTGGTCGAGGTGGCGCGCAAACATGACTTTCAAATTGTCGAGGACGATTGTTATCGCATGCGCGTAGAGCGTGCGCCGACCTACCGCATGCTTGCCCCGGAACGCGGCTGGTATGTCTCGTCACTGGCCAAGACCCTGACCCCTGCGCTGCGTATCGGTTTCGCCATCGGCCCGCGCCAGCGCACACCCGATCTGCGTCGCGTGGCCGAATATAATTGCTTCGGCCTTGCGACCCCGTTGATCGACCTTTGTGCCAAGCTGCTGGTACATCCAGATATCGACGCCATCGCCGAAGGCACGCGTCAGGGCTTTAACGCCTATGTCCAAAGCGCGGTGAATATACTGGGCGGATATGATGTGGCGTGGCGCACCAACGTGCCGTTTTTGTGGCTGAGCCTGCCGGTTGGCTGGCGGGCGGGTGCGTTCTGTCAGGCTGCTGAAGGGCAGGGTGTGCAAATCCGCTCGGCCGAGGAATTTGTCTGCCGCGATGCCCGCGCGCCCCATGCGGTGCGGCTTGCGATCAACGCAGGCGTGGCGTTGCACAGCTTTGAGGATGCGATCATGCGCCTGCGACATCTGCTGGACTCTCCACCCGAGCAGTTGAGCGTGTGATTTTTGTGGGGTATAATAATACCTAATTTGCAAGGCATTGTTTTTGTGTGAAAAAATAGGGAATGTGGCGCTTGACGTGGCGAAGGGCGTGTTTATAACCCAGCCATCAGATAGCGGGGTTCGGTTTCGGACCCTTTCACCAAAGTAACGGGAATTCCCTCCATGAAAACCTTTTCTGCAACACCGGCAGATATCGACAAGAAATGGATCATCGTCGACGCTGAAGGCGTCGTCCTTGGCCGTCTTGCGTCGATCATTGCCATGCGTCTGCGCGGCAAGCACAAGCCTTCCTACACACCTCACATGGATTGCGGCGACAACGTCATCGTGATCAATGCCGAGAAAATCCAGATGACCGGCAAGAAGCGTGAAGAAAACTTCTACTGGCACACCGGCCACCCCGGCGGGATCAAAGAGCGTACCAAAGCTCAGATCCTTGAAGGTGCGCACCCCGAGCGTGTTGTGACCCAAGCGGTCAAGCGCATGCTGCCCGGCAACCGCCTGAGCCGCCAGATCATGACCAACCTGCGCGTTTACGCCGGTTCCGAACACCCCCACGAGGCGCAAAGCCCCGAGGTTCTGGACGTGAAATCCATGAACTCTAAAAACACGCGGAGTGCATAAGCATGGCTGATGAAATCAAAACACTCGAAGGCCTCGAAGCGGCCGTAACCGAGAACATCGGTGGCGTTCAGGGGACAGAAGTTGAAATGACCCCACGCGAGCCCGTGCGTGACGCGCAAGGCCGCGCCTATGCAACCGGTAAGCGTAAAGATGCGGTTGCCCGCGTCTGGATCAAACCAGGTTCCGGTAAAGTCATCGTAAACGGCAAAGCGCAAAACGAATATTTTGCACGCCCCGTTCTGCAGATGATCCTGGCACAGCCATTCACCATCACAGGCACCGACGGTCAGTTCGACGTTGTTGCAACTGTGAAAGGTGGCGGTCTGTCCGGTCAGGCGGGCGCGGTGAAGCACGGTGTTTCCAAAGCACTGCAGCTCTACGATCCCTCCCTGCGCGGCGCGCTGAAAGCGGCAGGCTTCCTTACACGCGACAGCCGTGTTGTTGAGCGTAAGAAGTACGGTCGTGCGAAAGCGCGTAAGAGCTTCCAGTTCTCCAAGCGTTAAGCTTTACTTTACAGTTTTTGGAAAAGGCCGCTCCTGCCGGGGCGGCCTTTTTCGTATGCGCCTGAGGCCAGCCGACCCTTCGGGGAGAGTTTATTTCGCAAAATGAAGCCGGCGGGGTGGTTTTGTTTTCAATGCTGCGTGCTTAGGTAAAGGATGCGTTAAAAACGGAGCCGCCCCATGCGATATTCAGTCCTTGATCTTTCCCCCGTGCCCGAAGGGTCAGATGCCCGTCAAGCCATTGCGAATACGCTTGATCTGGCAAAGCGGACCGAAGCGGCGGGATATCATCGCTACTGGATGGCGGAGCATCACAACATGCCGGGGATCGCCTCTGCCGCGACATCGGTGTTGATCGGGCATGTGGCGGATCACACCTCTCGCATCCGTGTGGGCGCGGGGGGCATCATGTTGCCGAACCACGCGCCGCTGGCGATTGCAGAGCAGTTTGGCACCCTTGCCACGATTCACGGAGACCGGATTGATCTGGGCCTTGGCCGCGCGCCCGGTGGGGATCAGGCCGTGTACCATGCCTTGCGGCGCGGGATGCAAGGGGGCGACCGTTTCCCCGAAGATGTGGCCGAGCTGATCGGCTATCTTGGCGAGGCCCCTGCGGGGGCGCGTGTGATGGCGCATCCGGGGCAGGGCACGCATGTGCCGGTGTGGATCCTGGGCTCTTCGCTTTATGGCGCGCAGCTGGCGGCGCATTTCGGGCTGCCCTATGCCTTTGCCTCGCATTTTGCCCCCGATGCGTTGGAAGACGCCGTGGCGATTTACCGTCGCGATTTCAAACCCTCGGCGCAGTGGGAAAAACCGCATTTCATGTTGGCGGCGAATGTTTTCGCGGCGGATACCGATGAAGAGGGGGCTTACCTTCGGACCTCCATGCAGCAGGCTTTTGTGCGGTTGCGCACCGGCAAACCGGGCAAGCTGCCGCGTCCCGTGCGCGATATTGACGCCGAAGTTGGCGTGCAGATGCGTCAGGCCGTCGATCAGGCCCTGCGGGTCACTGCCGTGGGCAGCCCCGAGCGCGTCGCGCGGCAAATGTCGCAGATGATTGAGACATATCAACCGGATGAATTGATCCTGACAGGGCAGATCCACGACCACGCCGCGCGGGTCAAATCCTTCGAGATCGCGGCGCAGGCCTTGGCGGAGATCGCCGCCTAGTCGTCCGGTCCCACCAGACCAAGGCCGCGCAAGTAGATGCCAATGCCGCTTTCCAGCAGATCATCTGCGGGAAAGGGCGAGGCCCTGCCGGGGGAATTGCGCGCGAAGAGTTCAACAACCCCGTGGCTCAGCGCCCAGATGTGGGCCGAGAACATCGAGGCGGGCGGGCGCTTTTCCAACGGGATATGCTGGCTGAGATCGCTTGCGGCCTGTTCCAGCACCCCATTGGCCCGCGCCGCAGCGGCGGCGAGATCGGGGGTGCGGTTGACGGAAATGCCGCTTTCGAACATCGCGATGTAATGGCCCGGATAATCGCGGGCGAAAGCAAGATAGGCGCGGCCCGTCGCCTCGAACGCCTTGAGCGCGGAAGGCTGGCCGGATTGATACGCGGCTTCCATCAATTCGGCAAAGATATCATAGCCTTGCAATGCGCCTTCGGCGATCAGGTCTTCGCGGCCTTCGAAATGCCGATAGACGGCTGCGGGTGTGACACCCGCCTGTTTCGCCGCCTCTGATAGGGTGAACCCCGTGGGGCCGCGATCCTCGATCAGTTTGAGCGCGCCGTCGATCAACGCCTGTCGCAGGTTGCCGTGGTGATAGCCGCGTTTAGGCATCCCAGATATCCGGCCCGCCGCAAATCTGGTCATCAATCGCGCCGATCGCTTTGCTATCTTTGCCCGTATATTCAAACGCGTGGAGCACGGTCCGGATCGCTGCCAGCCGCGCGCGGCGTTTATCGTCAGAGCGGATCACCGTCCACGGGGTCTGCGGCGTATGGGACCGCTGCAGGGTGTCCTTGATCGCGGCGCTATAGGCGTCCCATTTCGCCAGCCCTTTGACATCGATGATGCTGAGCTTCCATTGCTTCAGCGGGTCGCCTTCGCGCGCGAGCATCCGCCGCAGCTGTTCGCCCCGGCCTACGTTGAGCCAGAATTTGAACAGGTGCAGCCCGTCGTCCACCAGCATCTTTTCCAGCGGGACCACCTGATCGAAGAAGGCTTCACGCTCGGCCTCGGTGCAAAAGCCGAAAACCGGCTCGACGACGCCGCGATTATACCAGCTGCGATCAAAGAACACCATGTCACCAGCGGTCGGCAAATGCTTGATATAGCGTTGAAAATACCACTGACCAGCTTCGGTTTCGGTGGGTTTGGGCAGGGCCACCACATGGGCGGCACGCTGGTTCAGGTTCTGACGGAAGCGCGAGATGGTGCCGCCTTTGCCCGCAGCGTCGCGGCCTTCAAAGATCATCGCGATCCGCGTGCCGGTGTCGCGCGCCCATGCTTGCAGCTTGACCAGTTCGATCTGGAGCCGATCCATCTCGCGGTCATATTGCTTGCGCCCCAGACGTTCGGAATGGGGGTAGCTGTCGCTCAGGATATCGTCCTTATCGGCGCGTTTGATCGCCTTGTTGATGGGCGCGGGCGCGTCGTTTTCGAAATAGGCGCTGATCGCACCGTCAAAGGGCAGGTCCATGGGGGCCTCCTCAAATATCCTGTTCACCCTAACTTATGGAGAGTTCTGCCCCCTAGCGCAAACCCGCACGTGTCGCTGCGCGGTCAATGACGGCGATGACGTCGGGTTGGGTCACATGTTGTGGCATATGGCCAATGCCGGGCAGGGTGGTCAGCACCGCGTCGGGCAGTTGCGGCGTTGCGATTGCCGCGTGGACATCCAGCGGGACGATAGTGTCTGCGGTGCCGTGGATCAGCTCGACCGGCATGGTCAGCGTATCATATTTCGGGACCATCTTCTTGATCTCGGGCAGCAGCGTGTTCACCTGTTGCGCATTGGCGCGCATGGACATCCGCCGCAGGGACAGGCCGGTGCCGATGTGGTCACTATAGCCGTCAGGCGTGGCTTGCGGGGCAAAGATCGCGCCGACGCTGGCGCGTACAAATCCCTGCGGCACAAAGGCGGTGACCAGCGGGATCACAATACCCGACCCGAAGGCAGAACCGGTGAGCTTGTACTGCCAGCCAAGGTCACCTTCCCACGGCTCGGACACGGCGGATACGAGCACCAGCGCCGCCGTGTCATCGGGCCGCGACAGCCCCCACGCCAGCGCCACCGCGCCGCCATAGCTGTGCCCCAGGACGATCGGATTGCTCACCCCAAGCCTGTCCGCTGCCTTTTGCAACAGCGCGGCCTGTTCATGGGGTGTGGCCGCCGTGGCATTCCATGCGCCCGCGTGCTGGGGCAAATTGTCGGTCCACCCGAGCCCCGGACGGTCGAACAGGATAACGCGGTAGCGGTCGGAAAGCTGGTCCACCATGTCAAAGGTGAAATCCCGCATATTCCCTGAAGCCCCGTGGATCAGCACCAGATCCGGCCCGCTGCCTTGCACCTTGGCATGGACCTTGACGCCGTCGATATCGATCAGCTCGCCAATCGGCGGGTAGGCGGCGTTGGCCGCAGCCTCGCGGGTGCTGGCCCGCCAGTGCACCACGATCACCAAGCCCACGGCGACCAGCGTCAGGATCAACAGCATGCTACGTCCCAAAATTGCTGCGACCGATGTCGTTCAGATCGTAGTGGGTGGTCTGGTAGATCTCGTTGATCCAGTTGCCGTAGAGCAGATGCGCGTGGCTGCGCCAGCGGTTTAGCGGCACCTGCGCGGGGTCATCATCGGGGTAATAGTTGCAGGGCACGTTGATCGGCGTGCCTTGGGCGACATCGCGGTCATATTCGTCCTTCAATGTGTCGCGGTCATATTCTAGGTGATTGAAGATATAGAGCGCCCGATGCCCTGCATCCTCGACCAGACAGGGGCCGACCTCCTTGCTGCCGAGCAGGGTGGCCAGGCTGGGCACGGCGTCGACCTCTGCCGCGCGCATTTCGGTCCAACGGCTGACCGGCACCACCAGATCATCCGAGAACCCGCGCAAATAGGGCGACGACGGTTCAAGGTTGCTGTGGCGGAAGCAGCCGAAGGCCTTTTCCTCCAACAGATGCTTTTTGATACCGTGGAAATAATTGATCATCGCCATGCCCCCCCAGCACACGCCGAAGGTCGAATGGACATTGGTCTGGGTCCAGTCAAAGACGCGGGTAAGCTCGTCCCAATAGGTGACGTCATCAAAGTCCAGATGCTCTATCGGGGCACCGGTGATGATCAGCCCATCGAATTTCTCGTGGGTGACCTCCTCGAACGGGCGGTAAAAGCTTTCAAGGTGATCTGCGGCCGTATTGCGCGACTGGTGGTCTGACATGCGGATCAGGCTGAATTCGATCTGCAAGGGCGTGGCCCCAATCAGCCGCGCGAACTGGTTTTCTGTCTGGATCTTTTTCGGCATCAGGTTCAGCAAGGCGATGCGCAAAGGCCGGATATCCTGACGCGCCGCCATTTCCTCGTCCAGCACCATGACACCTTCGCGCGTCAGCACGTCATAGGCAGGCAGGTCGGAAGGCAGTTTAATCGGCATGTCAGTATTCCACGTCTAGGGGCTCAGGTCTTGCATCATCTGCGCCGGATTTAGATAAGCGCCCGCGCAGAGGGCGCCAAGGGTCACGCGCTTAACGTCCCCGCGATCAGGTCGTTGAAATCATCCTCGGATTTGAGCCCGGCCACCTGATCTGCTGTCACGGTCACGCCCCATCGCGACATCGCCTCGTAGCGCGGCTGTCGGTGGGCAAGCGCTTGGGCGTAGGTCCAGCGGATAAAGGCATCCGGATCGACATCATCCTCTTGGCAGTTGTTTTCGCGCAGATATTCCTGCCACACCCGCAGCAGGAACTCGGGTTGATAGGCCATCGGCTTGGGCGCTTTGTCAAAGCGGCGGATCAGCTCTTGGGTGTGAGCATCGTCGCCCTTGATCCAGACCGGCAGACATTCCGCCGACAGGGTTTGCATCAGCGGGTCATTGTCGTCATCGGGGTCCACCCATTCACAGATCGAGCCGCCGGTGTCACAGATGAAATGCGGATACCCATAAAGCGCCTGCGCACGGCGCGCGAAATGGCCGGTGTCACGCAGGGCTGCGATCTCTGCCTGTTTGAACGCTTCCTGTCGGGACGCATATTCCGCCATCGGCAAGCCCCCCTTGGCCGCATCGCCGGGCTTGCCCAGCCAGGTCGCCACGGGCGAAAGATTATCAAAGGTGATGTTTGACCCGATGTAGATGCTGTCGCTCAGCAGAAGATCCCGCAGGAACGGCACCTTCATCGCTTCGGCCTTGGCGTTGTCGGCGATGGTTTCACCCAAGTATCGCGTGCCGATCCGGTAGTCGATGGAGTAGTGGAACCACCCCCCCGATTGCCGCAGCAGATGCGCCATATGCGTTTTTCCCAGACCCGACATGCCAAAGACCAGCACATGTTTATGCGGCGCGGCACGCCACGCATCGGCAGAGGGGTAAAGCATGGGTCGTCATCCTTGGAACGTCTTGTTTCGCAATGAGTAGCCTAGCCTGTGCCCAGACACCAGACGCGAGACATCGGCTGCGAGACGTCAGACATCGCGCGCCCATGAAAAAGCCCGCCACATTGCTGGGGCGGGCTGATAGAGCGTTGCTGTGGTAGGGATTAGAAGGTGAAGCCGACTTTCACACCGATCGCGACAGCGTCATTGTCTTCGAATGTCGCTGCGGTCTGACCGGCACCGAGTGTCGTCTCCGCGTCACCGATGTTGATGTAGCGGATGCCGGTTGTAACTTTCATACTGTCGCGCGTATAGGTCGCTGCCAATGCAAGGCTCTTGTTGCCGTCAGTCGGTCCCAAGTTGCTCGAAAAGCCACCGTTGGATTTCTCGTAACCGACGGACGCCGCAACGGACCACGTGTCACTCAGTCGGCGACCGACACCTAAGGAGTAGGTGTAGACGTCGTCTTCGTAGCTCAGCAGTTTTCCACCGCCTGTAAGGGTTGAGTAATCGTTTGGCGCGATTTCGAATGATGACCAGTCAACCCAACGGACACCACCGAAGACAAGCGTGTCTGCTGCAACGCCGGTTTGGAATTCAAGGTTAACCGACTGAGGTGTTTCTACCTCTGTTTCAGTTACATTGGATCCAATAAGCGAATTCTCGGATGTGCGGACATCGTAGCTGATCTTGGAATTATAAGTCAAAGACACGCGCAGCGCGATTTCAGGCTTTTCGTACGCGACACCGGCAACATACCCGACGCCTGTATCACGGTCTCCGTCCACGCTGTAGTTCGCGATGAAAGGGATGACAGCGCTGGCTTCAATGGTTTGCACCCGAATACCGCCATGCACACTGAAGTTGTTCGGCATCTTGTAGCGCAACAGGCCTGTCAGCGCGTGGCTGTTGAACTCGGCCGTGGACCCTTGGGCGAAATACCCAGTTCCCGTAGGGTACTCCACATCAGCACCAAAAGGCTGGTCATAGATAATCGCGTAGGACAGCTGATCGTTGATGTCAGCTTTGTACGCCGCACCAAAGGTAAAGAAATTATCCGTCATGTTGCCGGAGTTTGCGCCTGGCGTCGGCGTGACTGGGGACGCAGGCCCTGCACCCACCCCCGATGTATTCGGCGACACCGACCCAAGGCTGAACTCAGCATACCGGCCGCTTTCGAACAGGGCCGTGATCGACTGACCCGACCGGTCGATCCCCCCCGCGTGCAACGTGGATGCGCTGCCCAACAGGGCCGCCATTGCGATTACTCGATACGTCATCTCTAAATACTCCTCCCCAGAAGCAATGCAGCCACAACACGCAGCCACAATTTATACAGCAACTGAACGGTAGCATGCGTCAATCTGTCAATTCTTGACCAAGGGGAAGTCTGCGCCCCTATGCCAGAACTGTTGCAGTTTCGTTACGAAACGCGGCGGGATTCGATCCAGAGGTTCATGTAATTGCCCGCAAAGATAATCGCGCCGCCGATGAAAACCCAGATATCCAAGGCCTCGCCATAGACCAGCATTCCGATCACGGCGATCAGGGGCAGGCGAACAAAGTCGATCGGAACGACCACTGTCGCAGGCGCAATGGACAAGGCGTTGGTCAGACAGAAATGCGCCATAAGCCCTGCGACACCGATCAGCAACAACAGCGGCATCTGTGGCACCTCGGGCACCGCGATATCCCCGTCGTAACCGGCCATGATCACGCCAAAAACCAGTTGCGTCACGGTCAGGTAAAACAGGATGCAGGTGATCGTCTGGCTGCGCGTCAGCCGCTTGGTCAGCATGATCGTCAGTGCAAAGAAGATCGCCGAGGACGCCGCCGTGATCACGCCGGCATTCAGCCCGGCAATCGTCGGGCGGGCAACACAAAGGATGCCGATAAACCCAAGAACCGCCGCCAATGCTCGCACCTTGGTAAGCCGTTCGCCCAAAATCAGCGGCGACAGGACAATCACCCAAAGCGGAGAAGTGAACTCAAGCGCAAAGACCTGCGCGAGCGGGATCACGGTAACCGCGTAGAACCACAGATTCTGTCCGGTGAAATGCGCCAGATTGCGCCCGATCTGCGTGCCGAAGTCGCGCCGGTTGATCTGACCCCAAGTCCCGTAAACGGTCGCGAGCGTAAAGACTGCGATCACGCCTACCAGCGACCGGTACATCATGATCTCGAAAGTATCGAGGCTGCCGCCAAGCTCGCGCCCGGCGACGGCCATCGCAGAGAAAGACGTGATCGACCCCATCATCCACAAAGACGCCCTTAGCGTCGGGGTCATGGTCTCTCTTCCAAATGGAAAAAAATCCCCGCCGGAGGCATCTTTGTCATGCGGCCGATCACAGCCATTCAGATCATTCCCATTCAATCGTGCCGGGAGGTTTCGACGTGATGTCGTAGGTCACCCGGTTGATGCCCGGAATCTCGTTGATGATCCGCGTCGCGGTCTCGCCCAGGAATTCATGGGTGAACGGATAGTAATCCGCCGTCATCCCATCGACCGAGGTGACGGCCCGCAGGGCACAGGCGAAATCATAGGTCCGCCCGTCGCCCATCACACCCACGGTGCGAACAGGCAGGATCGCCACAAAGGCTTGCCAGATTTCATCGTAAAGCCCGTGCTTACGTATCTGGTCGATATAGACCGCGTCCGCCTCGCGCAGGATGTCGAGCTTTTCGCGGGTGATCTCACCGGGGCAGCGGATCGCAAGGCCCGGACCGGGGAAGGGGTGGCGGCCGATAAACGACGGCGGCAAACCCAGCTCGCGGCCAAGCTCGCGCACCTCGTCCTTGAAAAGTTCGCGCAGCGGCTCGACCAGCTTGAGCCCCATCTTTTCGGGCAAGCCGCCCACATTATGATGCGATTTGATTGTCACCGACGGGCCGCCGGAAAAGGACACGGATTCAATGACATCGGGGTACAGTGTGCCCTGTGCGAGGAAGGTGGCATCGCCGACTTCCTTGGCGTGCTTCTGGAACACGTCGATGAACAGTTTGCCGATGATCTTGCGCTTGGTTTCGGGGTCGGACACGCCATCCAGCTCGCCCAGGAACAGTTCCTGTTCGTCTGCGTGGATCAGCGGCATGTTGTAGTTGTCACGGAACATGGTGACGACCTCTTCGGCCTCGCCCTTGCGCAGCAGACCGTGGTCGACGAAGACGCAAGTGAGCTGGTCACCAATCGCTTCGTGGATCAGCACGGCCGCGACCGAGGAATCGACCCCGCCGGACAGACCGCAGATGACCTTTTGATCACCGACCTGTTCACGGATCGCAGCGATGGCCTCGTCGCGGTAAGCGCTCATCGTCCAGTCGCCCTTGAAACCCGCGAGACGCACAAAGTTTTCGTACAGGCGCGCGCCATTGGGGGTGTGGTGCACTTCGGGGTGGAACTGCACGGCATAGAAATTGCGCGACACATCGCCGGTGACCGCGAAAGGCGCGTGAGGCGAGGTCCCGTAGACTTCGAAACCGGGCGCGATGGCGCTGACGTGATCGCCGTGGCTCATCCAGACTTGCTCTTTCTCGGTGAGGAACCAGCCTTCCAACAGCTCAAGACGGGCCTCGGAAGGGGTCACATAGGCGCGCCCGAATTCAGCGGTGCCGTGACCGCGTTCAACCTTGCCGCCCAGGCAATGCATCATGACCTGTTGGCCGTAGCAGATGCCAAGGATCGGTACCCCAAGCTCGAACACCGATTGCGGTGGCATGGGCGCACCTTCGGCGAAGACCGAGGACGGCCCCCCCGACAGGATCACCGCCTTGGGCGCAAAATCCTTGAGAAAGGCATCATCCACCGTGTTGAACGGGTGGATTTCGCAGAACACATTAAGTTCACGCAAACGGCGGGCGATCAGCTGGGTGACCTGGCTGCCGAAGTCGATGATGAGAAGGCGGTCATGGGAGATATCTGTCATGCTGACTGATTATGGGCGGATGGCCTGCGTGGCAAGAGTGGAGTGGGGGCCAGCCCCCAGACCCCCGGAGTTTATTTTGGCAAAATGAAGGGGTCGGCGGATCATGATGTCGGTTTTTGACCTCTAAGGCCGTAAACCGCGTAAAGCCCGCTGCGTGAATGGGGTAGCTAGGCGTCAGTTTTGGCGGAAAGGAAGACCTCATGGCGGAATCAGCAAGACGCGGGCGCGGTGGTGGCGGTGCGGCACGTCGGGCGGCACGCTCGGCTGTGTCCTTCGAGACAGCGAAATACATCGAACGCAACATTCCCAACTACGAGGTGCTGACCGAAGAGGCGCTGCAGATCATCGAGTATAACGCCGATACGGTGTTGGAAGAGATCGGCGTGAACTTTCCCGACAATCCCGAGGCGCTGGCGCTGTGGCGCGCGGCCGGGGCGGATGTGACCGGCGACCGCGTGCGTATCCCCCGCGGGCTGGCACGCGAGCTGTGCAAGACCGCGCCGTCGCAGTTCACCCAGCACGCGCGTAACCCCGCGCGCAACGTCGAGATCGGCGGGCGCAATCTGGTGTTGGCCCCGGTCTATGGCCCGCCCTTCGTGCGCGACACCGCCGGGGGCCGTCGCTATGCCACGATGGACGATTTCAACAAATTCGTGAAGCTTGGCTATATGTCCAAGTGGTTGCACCATTCCGGCGGCACCGTCTGTGAGCCCACCGACGTGCCCGTCAACAAGCGCCATCTGGACATGCTCCATGCGCATATGACGCTAAGCGATAAACCCTTCATGGGATCCGTCACGGAACCGAGCCGCGCGCAGGATTCCGTGGACATGTGCAAGATTCTGTTCGGGGCGGATTTCGTCGACCAGAACACGGTGATGACGTCGCTGGTGAACATCAACTCACCCATGACGTTTGATGATGTGATGATGGGGGCGCTGAAGGTCTTTGCCGAGAACAATCAGGCGTCGATCATTTCGCCCTTTATCGTTGGCGGCGCGATGGCACCGGTATCCGTGGCAGGGACATTGACGCAGGTTCTGGCCGAGGTCATGGCCGGCATCGCCTATAGCCAGCTGATCCGTAAGGGCGCGCCGGTGATTTTCGGGGCCTTTGTGACCTCGATCGACATGAACTCGGGTGCGCCGACCTTTGGCACGCCGGAAGCCGCGCATATCACCTATGGGGCGGGGCAATTGGCGCGGCGGATGAACCTGCCATTCCGGTCCTCGGGGTCGTTCTGCGGGTCAAAACTGCCCGACGCGCAAGCAGCCTATGAGACGGCGAACAGTCTGAACATGGGGCTTTTGTCGGGGGTGAACTTTATGCTCCACGCCTGTGGCTGGCTGGAAGGGGGGCTGGTCGCCTCGTTCGAGAAATTTGTGATGGATGCCGATCAACTGGGCGCGTTGCACCATTTGGCGCGCGGTGTAGAGATTGACGAAAACGCGCAAGCGCTGGATGCGATCCGCGAGGTTGGTCCCGGCGGGCATTATCTGGGATGCGCACACACACAGGCCAACTTTAAGGAAGCCTTCTGGAAATCCGATCTGCTGGACTACAAGCCATTTGAAACATGGTCAGATGAGGGCGCGCGCGATACCCAGTCGCTGGCGGCGGCGCGGGTCGAAAAGCTGTTGGGCGACTATGTGCAACCGCCTATGGACCCCGAGACGCGTGCGGCGCTTGATGCCTTTGTCGCGGAACGCAAGGCGGCGGAGCCTGACAGCTTTATGTAGCCGCATCTTTGATGGGTTTCGCGCAAGATCGCGGCCTCGGCAATGAGGGCGATCATTACCTCTATATGACGGACCAGGTTATAGCCTGCGTCCGTCTTCTTACGTCTGGCGTTCAGGTCTGCCTCTATATCGATCAGCTGCACCAGCACCACGGCGCTGCGCGGTGGGGGCGCTTTCCCCAGTATCCGTCGCAGGGCCGGGCCGCGGCGATAGCTGCGGGCCCCGATGGAGCCTGCCTGCACCAATATGGCGGGACGGCGAATACCGCGAAGACGCGCTAGAATATCTTGCATAAAATCAAATCCTTGCTGACTGCGGCTGCATGCAAACGCATGGCCGCTCATGGGCAGGATTTCACGCAGGATACTGGTGTTGCTCGCGCAGCGGGGTCAGCGTGCGTCGCGGTTACGACTGTTTACCCATTGGAAACAATTATGGGTTGTATCGGTAAATATTAACAAATCCATAACCAATTAACCTTTTGGTATTGTGGATAAGGCTGTGGATAACCGCGCCGCCTGAAGAAAGGAGACCGCATGACCCAAGTTTTGAATACGCCGCCGCACGGGCGGGGATTGCCCGGATGGGTGCCGGATGCCGCGCGGCATTATGTGTCGCATGTGGAGATGGGCCAGCCGATCCGGGCGCTGGCGCGATCGGCTGAATGTCACGCCTCTACCATTCTGCGCCAGATCCGGCGGCTGGAAACGCGGCGCGATGATCCGCTGGTGGACGACGCCCTTGATCTGCTGGGGCAGGTCAGCCGTTTTGAAACCCACCCCATGCAGGAGCCCGCCGCGATGAATGACACCTCACCCCCCATGATGCCCGATGATGAAACCCTGAAAAGCGAGGCGCAGCGCATCTTGCGGCGCTTGTGTGAAACCGGTGCGCTGCTGGCAGTCGCAGCCGAGATGGACAAAGCCGTTGTCGTGCGCGGTGGTCCGGATGGCGCACAGACGCGGACTGCCGTGGTGGACCGCTGTGTCGCGCAGGCGATGGCGCTAAACGGCTGGATCGCGAGTGATGGCGAGGGGCGCATCCTGCGCTATCACATCACCGCGGCCGGACGGCATGCGCTGGAAGAGATGCTGGGTCAGGGGGCACAGGACGGTTTTGCCGAAGCCCAAACCGCTTTTGCCCCTGCGCCGCCGCTGCCAGAGGGGGCGCGGCAGAAGACAGCGCGGCGCTTGCGCTACACTCTGGCAGAAAGCCCGTTGGCCGCGCTCGCCCGCAGACGCGACGCGAAAGGCGCGCCATTCCTGTCCGACAGTCTCGTCCAAGCCGGAGAGCGCCTGCGCGAGGATTTCGAACTGGCGCAAATGGGCGAGGCGGTGACGCAGAACTGGGACCGGTTTCTGGCACCGGGCGGGCAGGGCGACAGCGTCAGCTTTGAAGGCAGCGCACCTTCTGCAGCCCGGGCACGGGTGGGATCGGCGCTGGCGGATCTGGGGCCGGGTCTGTCGGATATTGTGCTGCGGTGCTGCTGCTATCTGGAAGGGCTGGAAACCACGGAAAAGCGCCTAGGCTGGTCAGCACGGTCGGGAAAGATCGTTCTGCGTATCGCCCTGATGCGCTTGCGCAAACACTATGCGGAAACGCTTGGCCCCGGGAGTGCGATGATCGGCTAGACGGCGGATCCGGATCGGCGCGCACCGCATGGCTGCCCCGCAGATGACAACTGCCTCTTTCATGCGCCGCGCGAACCGACTACATAAGGGGCGTATTCCAAACGGAGCCTGATCATGCGAGACCTGAAAATCCCCGAGCAGCGCCACCCTGAAAAGGCCCGACGCCCCGACAATCCACAGCCGAAAAAGCCGTCGTGGATCCGGGTGAAGGCGCCGGGTGGCAAAGGCTATGCGGATACCGCAAAGATCATGCGCGAGAACAAACTGGTGACGGTCTGCGAAGAAGCGGGCTGCCCGAATGTGGGCGAATGCTGGTCGCAGGGCCATGCCACCATGATGATCATGGGCGAGGTCTGCACCCGCGCCTGTACCTTCTGCAACATCGCGACAGGGCGCCCACCGGAAGCGCTGGACATCTTTGAACCCGGGCGTGTGGCCGATGCGGTGTCCAAACTGGGGCTGAACCACGTGGTGATCACCAGCGTGGACCGCGACGACATCGAAGACGGCGGGGCAGAGCATTTTGCCCAGACCATCCGCGCCGTCCGCAAACGGTCCCCGGGCACCACGATCGAAATCCTGACCCCCGATTTCATCCGCTGTGATCCCAAAGTGCTGGAAACCGTGGTCGAGGCGCGCCCGGATGTGTTTAACCACAATCTGGAAACAGTGCCCGGCCTCTACCCCGAGGTCCGCCCCGGGGCGCGGTATTTCCATTCGCTGCGTCTGTTGCAGCGGGTCAAGGAACTCGATCCGACGATGTTTACCAAATCCGGCATCATGGTCGGACTGGGCGAGGATCGTCAGTCGGTTATGCAGGTCATGGAAGACATGCGCGCGGCGGACATCGATTTTCTGACCATCGGGCAATATCTGCAGCCGACACCAAAGCACCACGCGGTGGACCGCTTTGTGCACCCCGATGAATTCGCCGCCTATGAAAAATCGGCCTATGGCAAGGGGTTCTTGATGGTCTCTGCAACGCCTCTGACGCGGTCGAGCTACCACGCAGGGGATGACTTTGCGCGGCTGCAGGCGGCGCGGTTGGCGAAGTTAGGGTAACTGTGATGCATTGAGTTTGAGGGGTGCTACCCCTCAAACTCACGCGATATAATGAGGGGCGCTGCCCCTCAAACTCCCCGGGATTTACATCCATTTGGAAAGGTTAGAACGGGTTCTTGATCCGTTGGGTCGTTGCCCATTCGGGCCAGTAGCCAAAGTATTCTGCGGCGAAAATCAGCGCGCCGGCCAGGACCACAGCAAAGACGAATTTGACGCGGCCCGCCGAGGGCGGGTGCTGCACCCACCGTTTCATCCGCATCAGCCAAGCGACGTTCATGTAAAACGGACCTTGCCGATAAAGGGCTGGTTGCGGTCGCGCTGTGCGAAATCGATGCCGTAGCCCACAACAAATTCATCCGGAATTTCAAACCCGATCCAATCGGCCTTCATGTCCACCTCGCGGCGGCTGGGTTTGTCGAGCAGCGCAATGGTTTTCAGCCGTGCGGGTTCGCGCGACATCAGCAGGTTGCGCACGTGATGCAGGGTGTGGCCCGTGTCGACGATATCTTCGACAACCAGCACATCGCGCCCTTCGATTGCGCCGCGCAAGTCTTTGAGGATACGCACTTCTCTGCTGCTTTCCATGCCATCGCCATAGCTGGAGGCCTCGAGGAAATCGACCTCGATCGGGAGGTCAAGCTCGCGCACCAGATCGGCGATAAACACGAAAGATCCGCGCAGCAGCCCCACCACTGTCAGCTTTTCGGTGCCTGCGAATTCGCTTTGGATTTCGCGGCAAAGGGTTTCGATCCGCGCGGCGATTGCCTTGGCCGAGATCATTTCATCGATGACATAAGGTCGCGTCGTCATGGGTTTTACCTTGAAAAAGGGGGAGATAGGATTTCATAAGGGCTAACTTCATGACAGATGGAAATCAATGCCTACCCATTCAGAGACCCGCGAACTGCCCTACACCGCCCAACAGATGTATGATCTGGTGGCCGATGTTGCGTCATACCCTGATTTTCTGCCCTGGACCGCCGCCGCGCGGATCAAAAGCCGTGAGGATAAGGGTGATCACGAGGTGATGGACGCCGATCTTGTCATCAGTTTCAAGGTGTTTCGCGAACGTTTCACCAGCCGCGTGGTGTTGTGGCCAGAGGCCAAGAAGATCGACACCGAATATCTGGATGGCCCGTTCAAATACATGAAATCGAACTGGGCCTTCGAGGACAATGGCGACGGCAGCTGCAAGGTGCATTTCTTCGTCGATTTCGAATTCAAGAACGCGATTTTGCAAAAGATCATCGGCGTCGTCTTTAACGAGGCGATGCAGCGGGTGGTGCGGGCCTTTGAAAAACGCGCGGCCGCCCTCTATGGGGCGAGCGTGTAAGAATAACCCGAGACAACAAAGGCCCCGATGCGGGGCCTTTGTGTGGGTCTGCGTTTTCCGGATCAGCTGCTTAGATCATAGGCCCGTTCACCGTGGACGGATAGATCAAGCCCGTTGACCTCGACCTCTTTGCTGACACGCAGCGGGGTGATCGCCTTGCAGACCAGCACCAGCACGACGGTCACCACCGTGGTATAGACACCGACAATCGCCAGCGACCCCAGTTGTGCGGCCCAGGACCCCGCCCCGAGGGCCGCGATCATAATGGTGCCGAAGATACCACCCACGCCGTGAACCGCGAATACATCAAGCGTGTCGTCGATCTTGGCCTTGTTGCGGATCAGGACGACCGCTTCCTGGCACAGGATCCCGGCAACCGCGCCGATCAGCAGCGCCGCCCAAGGGCCGACGAAGCCCGACGCAGGCGTGATGGAGGCCAGCCCCGCGATGGTGCCTGTGACGATGCCGACCAGAGAGGCCTTGCCGAATTTGATCCGCTCCCACAGCGCCCAGGTGAGCGAGGCAGTGGCGGCAGAGATATGGGTCACCGTGATCGCCATCGCCGCACCTCCGTCTGCGGCCAGTTGCGAGCCGCCGTTAAAGCCGAACCAGCCGACCCAGAGCATCGCCGCACCGATCATCACGAAGCCCGGGTTATGCGGCGGGGTGTTGTGGTTGAGGCGTGGACCAAGGAAGACCGCGAGGATCAGCGCCGCGAGGCCGGCTGTTTCATGCACCACGATTCCGCCCGCGAAATCGCGCACGCCGACCTCGCCAAAGATGCCACCATCGGCCAAGAAACCGCCGCCCCAGACCCAATGCACCACGGGCGCGTAGCACAGCAGCATCCATAGACCCGAGAAGAGCATTACGAATCCAAAGCCGATACGCTCCACATAGGCACCGACGATCAGCGCGGGGGTGATCACTGCGAATGTCATCTGGAAGGCGAAGAACAGGATCTCGGGCAGGGTGCCTGACAGGCTGTCAGCAGTGACCCCCGACAGGCCGATCTTGCCCAAGCCGCCCCAGAGGCCCGATGTGTCGGGACCAAAGGCGATGGAGTATCCGGCGAAGAACCACAGCACGCTCATCAGACAGGCGACGCCGTAGGTATGCATGAATACGCTCAGCACGTTGCGGCTGCGCACCAGCCCGCCATAGAAGAGCGCGAGCCCCGGTAATGTCATGAACAGGACCAACGCCGTGGCGGTCATGATCCAGGCCGTATCAGCTGCGTTCATCTTGGTTTCCTCCCGAAAGGTTTTTGATTGCAGACGGGTGAAACGGATGTGCGCGCGCGACAAAAGTTAAAATGTGGGCAAAGCCGGTGATTAAACGGGCATTTCTACATTCGCCACATATTTAGGCAGCAATTTCGCCATACCGCCTGTTTTGCGGGCGTTATGTAATCGCCTCAAAAATCAGCCCCAAGGCGAAATCGCGGGCAGAGCGGCGGACTTTATCGCGGCCCAATGCGCCGAACTCTTGCGTTTGGGTGGTGATACCGGACGCCGTGGCGAGGCCGAAACAGACGCGGCCTTCGGGCTTATGCTCTGACCCGCCGGGGCCTGCGATGCCGGTGATCGACACGGCGATCTGCGCGCCAGATCGTGCCAAGGCACCGCGCGCCATTTCAAGGGCGACCTGCTCGGACACCGCGCCGTGGGCGGTGAGTGTGTCTGGGCTGACGCCAAGCAGGTCGATCTTGGCGGCATTGGTATAGGTGACAAACCCACGGTCGAAGATCGCGGAGGATCCGGGGAGGTCCGTCAGGGCGGCGGCGACCATGCCGCCCGTGCAGCTTTCGGCGCAGGCGATCATGACCTCGCGCGTGCGGGCGCGGTCCAGAAGGGCGTGCAAATCAGGCAAAGAGATACACGTGATACAGCACGGCCAGTGCGATCACCCCCAGCAGGGCGAAAATACCTGCAAAGATATCATCCAGCATCACGCCAAGCGCATCGCCGCGCCGGTCGGCCCAGCCGATGATCAGCGGTTTCCAGATGTCGAACAGACGGAACAGGGCAAAAGCCGCGATCCAGCCGGGCCACATCACAAGGATGTTCATATCCATCGTCCAGCTGGCATAGCTGAGCGGCAGCAGCGCGACCCATTGGCCTGCAACCTCGTCGATCACGATTTCCGACGGATCATGATCCGCACTTCCCGCGGTCATGCGTGCGGTGGCCCACCAACCTGCGGCAAAGGTAAGCACGATGCCTGCGATCAACAGCGGCAGCCCCCCGATGACATGGAGCAGCCAGGCCCAGGGCAGCGCGACCAGCGACCCCCATGTGCCCGAAGCAGGGCGGATGTAACCCACCCCCAGAACGGTCGCGATCAGCTTTGCCAAAGTCATAGTTTCACCAATGTTGCTGTGGCCATGCAGGCGATGCCTTCGCCGCGGCCGGTAAACCCCAAACGTTCCGAGGTCGTCGCCTTGACCGACACTCGGCTTTCCTCAATGGACAGGATATCCGCCATCACGCGGCGCATCTCTGCGGCATGAGGCCCCACTTTGGGGTATTCGCAGATCAGCGTGCAATCGACATGGGTCAGGGTGAACCCTTCGCTGCGCGCCAGATCGGCGGCATGGCGCAGAAAGATATGGCTTTGCGCCCCTTTCCACTGCGGGTCAGACGGGGGGAAATGCTGGCCGATGTCGCCCATAGCCAGCGCGCCATAGATCGCATCGGTGACCGTATGCATACCGACATCGGCGTCGGAATGGCCGACCAGCCCCTGATCATGCGGGATATCAACGCCGCAAAGTGTGACGTGATCCCCCGGACCGAAAGCATGTACATCAAACCCGTTGCCGGTGCGAATATCCATCGAAGACTCCAATATGCGGGCGGCGCGGGTCAAATCGCCCGGCACCGTGATTTTCAGGTTATCGACGCTGCCGTGGGTGATGGCAACCGCAACACCGGCGGCGCGGGCGACCTCTACATCATCGGCGGCGATGCCTTCAAAGGCGGCATGGGCGGCGCGGATCGTGGCGGCATCGAAGCCTTGCGGGGTTTGTGCGGCATAAAGCGCGGTGCGGTCCTGCGTGCCTGCGACGGCTCCGTCTTCGGCGACCCAAAGCGCGTCTGTGACAGGCAGGCCGGGGGCGGCTGCGGCATCTGTGGCCAGCGCGTCGATCACACCGTCGATGATCTGCGGCGTGACACAGGGGCGGGCGGCGTCATGGATCAGCACCAGATCCGCATCCCCCAGCAGCGCCAGACCGTTGCGCACCGATGCTGCGCGATCCGCGCCCCCTTCGGCGACAAGACAGCCTTGCGCGGTGAATCCGTCGGCCTGCGCCATGTCACTGGCGTTCAATACGATGATGATCCGGTCCACCTGCGGATGCCGCTGGAAAGCCGCAAGCGTGTGGTCGATCACGCGTTTGCCGCACAGCGGCTGCCATTGTTTGGGCACGGCTCCGCCCGCACGGGTGCCCCGTCCGGCGGCCACGATAAGCGCTGCGATTTTCGGTGTCGACGCCATCGCGCGCCCCCTTTGATAAACTCGCCCTGTTCTAAGCCTGCAAAGCGGCCTGTGCAATCGCCCGCGCCCAATGCCTAAATTTTAGGCAATAGGTCAGTTTCTCACCAGCAAAAGCTTTTGGTTTGATTGAGTTTCGGCCCACCCCTCGGTAAACCAAAGGCAATTGCACAAGGATTAAGCGTTTGGATCTCTCGGATCTGCCCTTCAAACTCGACCCGCCCGTTTTACTGGCTCCGATGGCGGGGATCACTGATCTGCCGTTCCGCACACTGGTGGCGTCTTTTGGCGCAGGGTTGGTGGTGTCAGAGATGGTTGCCAGCGTCGACATGATCAACGCCCGCCCCGGGACGCTGGAAAAGGCCGAACTGGGGCTTGGCGTCGAAGGCACTGCGGTACAGCTGGCAGGACGCGAGGCCGCCCCCATGGCCGAGGCCGCGCGGATGGTCGAAGGGCAGGGCGCGCGGGTGATCGATATCAATATGGGCTGCCCCGCCAAGAAGGTGACCCAAGGCTATTCCGGCTCTGCGCTGATGAAAACGCCCGACCACGCGCTGCGCCTGATCGAGGCGGTGGTGAACGCGGTGAACGTCCCCGTCACGCTCAAGACGCGGCTGGGGTGGGACGACAATATGCTGAACGCGCCACAGATCGCCGCGCGGGCCGAAGCGGCGGGGATCACCATGATCACCATCCACGGACGCACGCGCTGCCAGTTCTATAAGGGGTCCGCCGATTGGGCCGCGATTGCGGGTGTCAAACAGGCGGTCTCTATTCCCGTCATTGCCAATGGCGATATCATCAGCACCGATGCCGCGCGACAAGCGCTGGCGCAGTCGGGGGCGGACGGTGTGATGATCGGGCGCGGTGCCCAAGGTAAACCGTGGCTGCTGGCTCAGGTGGCCCATGATCTGTTTGGCGCGCCCGCACCGGTCATCCCGCAGGGTGCCGATTTCGCGCGCATGGTATCCGACCACTACGAGGCGATCATCCGGTTCTATGGCGAGGTGATTGGCCTGCGCGTCGCGCGCAAACATCTGGGGTGGTACATGGACACCAGCAACACCCCCGCTGATCTGCGTCGCGCGGTACTGACCGCGGCCAGCCCCGCCGAGGTGCACTGTCTTATCCCGTCCGCCTGTCTGCCGGACCACCAGTTGGAGGCCGCTTGATGTCGCTGGATACTGTTTTCGCATCGCTGCCTGTGCCCGCCATTCTGATCGATACAGACGACACGATCGCCGAGCTGAACTCGGAAGCCGAAGGGTTTCTGAACGCCTCTGCAAAATCCGTGCGCGGTGTGCCGGTGTGGGACATGATCGCCGTCGACGCCCCTCTGGAAGAGGCGTTCACCCGCGCCCGCGACAATGGCACGCCCTTGTTCGTCAACGATGTTGATGTCGGCAGCGGACAGCGCCCGCCGGTGCAATGCGCACTGCACTTCGCGCCGCTGATCGATGCGGCGGGGCAGATGATCCTGATGATCACCCCCCGCGAGATGGCCGGTCGGATGACGCAGAATAATTCAGTCAAATCCGCCGCCAAATCCGCCATCGGCATGGCCGAGATGCTGGCCCATGAGATCAAGAACCCGCTGGCGGGGATCACCGGTGCCGCGCAACTGCTCAGCATGAATCTCAGCACCGAGGATCTGGAGCTGACAGACCTGATCGTCGCGGAATCGCGCCGGATCGTGAAGCTGCTGGAACAGGTCGAACAATTCGGCAACCTGATGCCGCCGGAACGCAAGGCGGTGAACCTGCATGACGCGCTGGACCGCGCGCGCCGGTCTGCGCTGCTGGGGTTTGGCGCGCGCATGAAGATCATCGAGGATTACGACCCCTCGCTGCCGCCGGCATTGGGCGACAAGGACCAGTTGTTGCAGGTGGTGCTGAACCTGATCAAGAACGCGTCAGAGGCGGCAGGCCCCTCGGGCGGCACGATCCGGTTGCACAGCTATTATGAACATTCCTTCCGCATGCGCCGATCCGACGGCACGGCGCAATCGTTGCCCTTGCAGATCGAAGTCATCGACGACGGCCCCGGTCTACCAGAGGCGATCCGCGCTGACGTGTTCGAACCCTTCGTATCCGGGCGCGAGAACGGCACCGGGCTGGGGCTGGCGCTGGTGAGCAAGATCATTTCCGACCACGGCGGCTGGATCACGGTGGAGTCTGTGCCCGGCAAGACCGTGTTCCGCATCTCACTGCCGCGGGCCGATAAGACCCAAATTGAAAATACCGCTTCCGATCAGGAGAATTAACGATGGATGGCACCGTTCTGGTCGCTGATGACGACCGCACAATCCGCACCGTTCTGACACAGGCACTGACCCGCGCGGGTTGCAAGGTGCACGCGACATCCAGCCTGACCACCCTGATGCGTTGGGTGGGCGAGGGTAAAGGTGACGTCGTGATCTCGGATGTGGTGATGCCCGACGGCAATGGGCTCGAGATGCTGCCCAAGATCGCGCAGGACCGACCCGGTTTGCCCGTGATCGTGATCTCGGCGCAGAACACGATCATGACCGCGATCAAGGCGGCAGAGGCGGAGGCTTATGACTACCTGCCCAAGCCTTTCGACCTGCCTGACCTGATGAAACGCACCGCCCGCGCGCTAGAGCGCAGCGGGCCGGCGCGCCGTCCGGCGCAGACCAGCTCTGACAGCGATGGGGATCGGGATGATCTGCCGCTGGTGGGGCGCACGCCGGTGATGCAGGCGCTCTACCGCGTAGTAGCGCGGGTGATGAACACGGATCTGCCGGTGTTGATCTGGGGCGAATCCGGCACAGGAAAGTCGCTGATTGGCAAGGCGATCCACGATTTTTCGGACCGGCGGAACCTGCCCTTTGTCACCGTCACCTCGGCCGAGTTGCAAGACCTTGAAGGCCCGACACGTGTCTTGGCGAGGGTCCGCGGCGGGACGCTGCTGATTGACGAGATCGGCGATTTCTCGGAAGAGATTCAGGCCCGTATCGCGCGCATGATGGACACGCCCGGTGAACATGCGCCGCGGTTTCTTGCCACCAGCCAATCGGATCTAGCCGCCGCGATGAAGGCGGGCACCCTGCGGCGCGATCTGTATTATCGTCTCTCGGGGGCGACGCTGCATGTCCCCGCGCTGCGCGACCGCGTGGATGATATTGCCTTGCTTGCCGCGCATTTCCTTGAACGGTCCGAAACCGGCAATACCGCGCCGCGCGCCCTGTCCGAAGGGGCGGCGAAAGTCTTTGCCAACTATCAATGGCCCGGCAACGTCCGACAGTTGGAACACGCAATGCGGCAGCTGGCGCTGACCAGCCGCGCGCCCGAAATCACCCAATCCGAGGCAGAGCATGTGCTGGGGGCGCAACCCGACCCCGAACCGCTGCGCGCGCAGGCCAATACCGAAAAGCTTGGCGCGTCGGTCGAACGTCACCTGCAGCGCTACTTTGACCAGCACGGATCAATGCTGCCGCCCCCCGGGCTTTATGCCCGCATCCTGCGCGAGATCGAAGCCCCGTTGATCGAGATCGCCCTTGCCGCAACCGCTGGCAATCAGGCGAAATGTGCAGACCTTCTGGGAATCAACCGCAATACGCTGAGAAAAAAGATCACGGACCTCGATATTGAGGTGACACGCGGTCGAAAAATGATGTAAAAGCGCCACATAACCGTGGCCATCTAGCCTCAAAGCCGGATCAGGACCACAAAAATGGGCGGTTGATGCATAGGTGCATCACATCATCGGTGAGGATAGCGGGTGCTTACCCGGTCACGCAGCTATTATCTTATGCGGCTTGAGCGCCTGCGCCGGATCAGGCGCGTGCGCAATCTGGCGACCCTGGGTCTTGTGGTTCTGGGGCCGGTGCTGGCGCTTGTAACCTATCTGGTGCTCGGCCCGCTTGAACAGGGCGGAAACACCCCCAGCCTGCGCATCATTCTGCTGATCGATCTGGTCTACATCCTGCTCGTCGCCGCCCTTGTGCTGAGCGAGGTCGCGCGGCTGGTGGCGGCACGGCGGGCGAAGTCGGCGGGTTCCCGGTTGCACCTGCGTCTGACGGGGGTGTTCGCGCTGATGGCGCTGATCCCGACGGTGAGCGTTGCGATCTTTGCGGGGCTGACGATCAACGTCGGGCTTGAGGGCTGGTTCTCGGATCGGGTGCGGTCCGTGGTGGGCAATTCGCTGGCCGCCGCCGAAGCCTATGAGAACGAGCAAAGCGATGACCTGCGCGAAGATGCCATCGCCTTGGCCCGCGCGATTGATCAAGCGCGCACGCAGGGCGTTGATGTGCCTGACACACAGCTTTTGGCGGACGGGCAACGCCTGATCCAGCGCGGGTTGCGCGAGGCCTATATGATCGATGGCACCGGCCAGATCCGCGCGCGCGGCGACCGGTCCTATCTGTTCGATTTCGAAGAACCGACACCCGAACAGATCCGCGAGGCACAAGAGCTCGACGGCGCGCCGCTGGTGATCGAGGATTGGGACAACAACGAATTCCGCGCGCTGGTGCTGATGGAAGCCTTTGTCGATCGCTATCTTTACGTCAGCCGCGATGTGGACGGAAAAATCCTGTCGCTGCTGGACGATACCAAGGAAACGGTGCGGCTGTACCAACAGCTTGAAAACGAGCGCGGCAAGCTGCTGTTCGAATTTGGGCTGCTTTATGTGGGCTTTGCGGTGATCCTGATTCTCGCGGCGGTCTGGCTGGGGCTGTGGTTTGCCGAACGTCTGTCAGGGCCGGTGGGTCGCCTAACCGGCGCGGCGCAGCAGGTCGGTGCCGGTGATCTTGAGGTTCAGGTCCGCGAGGAAGAAGGCGATGACGAGATCGCCATGCTTGGCCGCTACTTCAACCAGATGACCAAACAGTTGAAAGGCCAGCGCGAGACGTTGCTGGATAACACCCGTCAGATCGAACGCCGTCGCCGCCTGTTCGATTCGGTACTCAGCTCAGTTACTTCAGGCGTCGTGGGGCTGGACCCCGAAGGGCGGGTGACCTTCGTCAACCGCTCTGCCGCGCGGCTGCTGGACTGGAGCGAGGACCAGCAATCGCTGGCGCTCTCTGTCGCGGTGCCGGAGTTCGGCCCGCTGTTCAATACGGTCGTCAAAGGGCAGAACGAGGTCGCGCAGGGCGAGATCAAGGTCTCGCGTCAGGGGCAGATGGAAAATCTGCTGGTGCGCGTCGCCACACGGCGCAGCGAAGACGGGCGGCTAGAGGGCTATGTTGTGGCCTTTGACGATGTGACCGATCTGGTAAGCGCGCAGCGCATGGCCGCATGGGGCGACGTGGCGCGGCGCATTGCCCACGAGATCAAGAACCCGCTCACCCCGATCCAGCTGAGTGCCGAGCGGATCAAACGCAAGTTCGGCCCCAAGCTGCCCGAGGACGCCGCCAGCCTTGACCAGATGACCGGCGTGATCATCCGCCAGACCGGCGACCTGCGCCGTATCGTCGACGAATTCTCCAAATTCGCGCGCATGCCAGAGCCTGAAACCTCTGTGCAGAATGTCGTTCAGGTGCTGCAGGACGCAGTCGTGTTGCAGCAGTCGGGCCAGCCCGACGTGACCATCAGCGCCAATCTGCCGACACAAGAGATACTGGCGCGCGTGGACCAGACAATGCTGTCGCAAGCCTTAACAAATTTGATCAAGAACGCGGGAGAAGCCATTGAAAGCCTTAAGAAAAATGACCCAGAGGCCGACATAGACCCGCGTATCGAGGTGCAGTTGACCACAACCCAAACAGCGCTACAAATCACCATAGCGGATAATGGCATCGGATTGCCGGAAGACCGCGCGCGACTGTTCGAGCCATATGTCACCACCCGATCCGAAGGGACTGGCCTTGGCCTGCCCATCGTGAAAAAGATCATCGAAGAACACGGCGGGACGTTGTCGTTGGAAAACGCGCCGGTCTTCGCGGGCGAAACACATTTCGGCGCAATGGCGGTGATCACGCTACCCCTTGCTGCCCCCACCGGAACCCCAGAACTGGAGACCCATAATGAGTGACATCCTGATCGTTGACGACGAACGCGACATCCGCGAGTTGATTTCGGACATTCTGGAAGACGAAGGCTTTGTCACGCGGTTGGCCGGCAATTCGGACGAGGCGATCTCGGCCATCAACGCGGAACCGCCGGCGCTGATGATCCTTGATATCTGGTTGAAAGACAGCCGGATGGACGGGATCGATATTCTGAAAACGGTAAAGCGGGACAATCCGGATGTGCCTGTTGTCATCATCTCGGGGCATGGGAACATCGAAATCGCGGTCGCGGCGATCAAGCAAGGTGCCTACGACTTCATCGAAAAACCCTTTAATATCGACCAGTTGATGGTGGTGATCCGCCGCGCGATGGAAACCTCGCGCCTGCGTCGCGAGAACCACAGCCTTAAGCGGCGCGAGGTCGCGAGCACTGATATGATCGGCAGCTCGACCGCCTTCAAAACGCTGATGGGGCAGCTTGACAAGGTCACGAAATCGAACGGTCGGGTGATGCTGCGCGGCCCTGCGGGGGCGGGCAAAGAGATCGCCGCACGCTACATCCATGCCAATTCCAACCGGGCCTCCGCCCCCTTCGTAACGGTCAACTGCGCCAGTGTGGCGCCAGACCGCATGGAAGAAGTGTTGTTTGGCCGCGAAACCCCTGACCGTGGGGTAGAGCCGGGCCTGCTGGAACAGGCGCATGGCGGGGTGATCTTCTTTGACGAGGTGGCCGATCTGCCTCTGGGGACACAATCGAAAATCCTCCGTGTACTGGTGGACCAGCAATTCACCCGCGTCGGCGGCAATGACAAGGTGCGTGTCGATCTACGCGTTATATCCAGCACAAACAAGGACTTGGACGCCGCGATTAAAGCGGACACCTTCCGGCAGGAACTATTTCACCGGCTCAACGTCGTGCCGATCTCTGTCCCGTCGCTGGAGGACCGCCGCGAGGATATCCCCGTCTTGGCGCGCCACTTTATTGCGGATTTCAATGCCTCGCAGGGGTTGCCGCTGCGCGAATTCTCGGGCGATGCAGAGGCGTTGTTGCAGACGATGGTCTGGCCGGGCAACGTGCGTCAGCTCAAGAACCTGGTGGAACGTGTGCTGATCCTTGGCGACGGCACCGGCCCGATCGAAGCGCGCGAGCTGCCGGGCGAGGAAGAAACCACCGACGAAGAGGGCCGCGTAGTGCTGTCCGGTGCTTTGGCGACTTTGCCCCTGCGCGAGGCCCGCGAGGCGTTTGAACGCGAATACCTGCTGACCCAGATCAACCGGTTCGGCGGCAACATCAGCCGCACCGCGAATTTCGTCGGCATGGAACGGTCGGCGCTGCACCGGAAGCTCAAAAGTCTCGGGGTGGTGACCTCGGCCAAGTCGGGCACGCGGGTGGCGCATGTGGATGATGACGGGGCAGCCGATAGCTGACCGCGTTCGCTACCCCCGCGTCACGATCTGGAAACTGCCATCGTCATTGCGGATCACGCAGGCGTTTTCGGTCAGCGCGGGCAGGGCGGTCGTGCGCCCCTGCGGCGCGGCCTTGGCGATGCCGGCGGGGCATTGCGGGATCGACACCGGCGCAAAGCCCGCATCGGCCATACATTGCGTTTCAACCCTTTTGCGCAGATCGGCACCAGGATCGACCGTATAGGTCTGCCCGGGCTCGAAATACCCCGCGCGGGAAGTGCAACGACCATCGGACCGGCAGACGCGGCGCGGCGGGATGAAACGGGGCGGGGTGCGCACGGTTTGAAGCACCACGGGCACCTGCGCCAAGGCATCGACCTGACATTGCGTGGTCTGCCGTTCGACCATCGCGACAGTAGCACCGGGCTTGTAGTAGGTGTTCAACGGTGCGCAGGCCGCCAGTGCCACGCCACCCCAGATGATCAATGCCGTTTTCCGCATATGCGCCCCCGTCTTGCTATGGAAGCAAGTCTGACATTTGAATTGACCCTTGCATAGCCATCTGTCATTCAAATCACTGGCATATCACGGGTCACGCGGGCACGCCCCAGCTGGTGACGCAAGGCAAGGCTTCACGCCAAAGGAACCCCATTTATGAAAGTGATCATTTGCGGCGCAGGGCAGGTCGGGTGGCAGATTGCCCGCCATCTTTCGGGCGAACGCAACGACGTCACAATCGTTGACAGCAACGCCGATCTGGTGCGCCGCGCCACCGATACGCTGGATGTGCAAGGGATCGCAGGCTTTGCAAGCTACCCCGACGTGCTGGACCGCGCCGGTGCCCGCGATGCCGAGATGATCATTGCCGCCACCCATTCGGACGAGGTGAACATGGTCACCTGTCAGGTGGCCCATTCGGTCTTTGGCATCAACCGCAAGATCGCGCGGCTGCGCAGCCAATCCTATCTGACGGCAATCTATTCCGATCTTTATCGTCGCGATCACATGCCGATCGACGTTGTGATCTCGCCCGAAAAAGAGGTGGCGAATGCGGCGTTGCAGCGGCTTTCGGCCCCCGCGGCCTTCGATACAGAGACCTTTATGGACGGGATGGCCCATCTAATCGGCATCCAGATCGACGAAGACTGCCCGGTTGTGAACACGCCGCTGCGACAGTTGACCGATCTGTTCTCGACGCTGCGCGCCGTTGTCGTCGGGGTGCGCCGTGATGGCACGCTGTTTGCGCCGGAATCCAAGGACCAGCTCTTTGTTGGTGACGCCTGCTATGTCTTTTGCCACCGCGATGACATCCCCCGCACGCTCGAGATTTTTGGCAAGACCACCAGCAAGCTTGAACGCGTCGTGCTTGTGGGCGGGGGGAATGTCGGGCTGGCCGTGGCCCAGAACCTCGAGGCGCGCGGCAAGCGGGTGCGCACCAAGATGATCGAGAAGAACCGCCGCATCGCGGAACGCGCCGCCGAGGCGTTGGAGCGGACGATCGTGCTTAACGGTGACGGTCTGGACGCGTCCCTGCTGGCCGAAGCGGGCATTGGCCGCGCCGATGCGATGATGGCGATCACCGATGACGACAAGACCAATATGCTGGCCTGCGTGCGCGCCAAATCCGAAGGCTGCCCCTATGTCATCGCGCTGATCAACGACCCCACGCTGGTCCCGCTGATGGAGCCTTTGGGCATCGACGCCTATATCAACCCGCGTTCCACCACCGTCAGCTCTATCCTGCGGCACATCCGTCACGGGCGGGTGCGGTCGGTCTATTCCATCGGCGACGCCGAGGCAGAGGTGATCGAGGCCGAGGTGCTGTCGACCTCTCCGATTGCGGGCAAACGCGTGTCCGACATTGATTTCCCCGAAGGGGCATTGATGGGCATGGTCCGCAAGGGCGACGAGGTCATGCGCCCCCTAGGCACTACACGCATCGAAGAAGGTGACGTCATCGCTGTGTTCTGTCTGGCCAAAGACGTGCCGCAGGTCGAACAGCTGATGCAGGTCTCCATCGACTTTTTCTGATGGTGCCTGCGTCCAAATTACCGGAGCGCCGCACGTGAGACGCAAATCCTATATTCGCCGCGAGATCCTTGAACTGCCGCTGTTCTTGCTGATTTTCGGTGTGTTCAGCGCCTCGACAATCTTCCCAGCGATCTTTGCGCTGACCACCCAAGACCATCTGGCATCGCGAGCGTTTTTCTATTCGGGGCTGCTGGGGGTGATTATCTTTACCCTGATTGCGGTCGCCCATGCCGGACGGCGCGCGCGGCACGGGGCCTTGGGGCCGTTGATGTCGCTGTTTTCAAGCTTTGTCTTTTTGCCCGCGCTGCTGGCGATCCCGTTTCTCGAGGCTTTGCCGACCACGCGGTTCCTGCACGCCTATTTCGATATGGTCAGCGCGATCACCACGACCGGCGCGACGCTGTTCGATGATCCCGGCCGGATCAGTGACACGCTTCATCTGTGGCGCGCGCAGGTCGCCTGGATGGGCGGCCTGCTGATGTGGATCGCGGCGTCGGCCATTCTGGCCCCTTTACACCTTGGCGGATTCGAGGTGACCTCGCAGGCCGAACCCGGCAACCCGGACGAACGCCGCAGCAATATGGGCCAGATCGACCCGCGCCAACGGTTGCTCAGGTCCGCGGCCGCGCTGACGCCGACCTATCTGGCGCTGACGCTGATGCTGTGGCTGCTGCTGCTGGCCAATGGGGACCGATCGCTGGTCGCGCTGTGCCATGCGATGTCGGTGCTGGCGACCTCGGGCATTTCGCCACTTGGGGGGACGCATGACACCGGTGTCGGTTTCGGGGCCGAGGCGATGATGATGCTGTTCATGCTGTTCGCGCTGTCGCGGCTGACCTTTTCCAAAGACACGGTGACGGCGACGCAAGGGGGGCTTTTTACCGATCCGGAATTCCGCATGGGGCTGGCGCTGATCCTCGGCGTGCCTGTGGTGCTGTTCGTGCGCCATTTCCTTGGCGCTTTCGATGTAGATGCCAGCGCCGAAGCGCTTGAGACCGGCAGCGCCTTCTGGGGGGCCATGTTCACAGTCACCTCCTTTCTGACCACCACCGGATTTGTCAGCGCCTCATGGGCCGAAGCGCAAAGCTGGTCGGGGCTCGAGACGCCGGGGCTGATCCTCATGGGGCTGGCGCTGATCGGCGGCGGGGTGGCGACCACGGCGGGCGGGGTCAAGCTGTTGCGGGTCTTTGCGCTGTATCGCAACGGCGTCCGCGAGATGGAACGGCTGGTCCATCCGCACTCTGTATCAGGTGCCGGTCAAGCGGGGCGGCGGCTGCAAAGCAACGGGGCGTTCATCGCCTGGATATTCTTTATGCTTTTCGCGCTGTCGCTTGCGGGGGTGACCCTGCTGCTGACCTTCGTCGGCGCGCCCTTTGCCGATGCGCTGGTAATGTCGGTGGCCACACTGGCGACAACCGGCCCGTTGATGGAGTTTGCCGCCGATGCCCCCATCGCGTTGATCCAGCTGGGCGACGGGGCCAAGATGATCCTATGTGCGGCGATGGTGCTGGGGCGGTTGGAAACTTTGGCGATTATTGCGCTGCTTACCCCTGATCTGTGGCGCGCGTGACACGGGATGCGGCTTTGCGCGCAACAGTTTTGACATTTGGGGGTGGAAACTCTGTGCGCGGGTCTTCATAGTCTTCCGAAGGGGTAAACCGATCCGCGGTTGCCAGCAAGAACAACAGCAAGAATAAGAGCGAGACCAACAATGGCGGCTGACCGACAAAACCTGCAAGACGCATTCCTGAACCATGTGCGCAAGACAAAGGTGCCGGTAACGATTTTCCTGATCAACGGTGTGAAGCTGCAAGGCGTCATCACATGGTTTGACAATTTCTGTGTTCTTCTGCGCCGTGATGGCCAATCGCAGCTTGTGTACAAGCATGCGATTTCCACGATCATGCCAAGCACACCAATCTCGCTATACGAGGGTGAAGACGCTAATTGAGCCGTCCTCCGTTTCAAATTGATGACACCGCAGGCCCGAAGCGTACCCGGGCTTGGGTGATTCACCCTGACATCAAGTCAGACAATGACCGCCGCATCGCGGAGCCCGCCTTGGCGGAAGCCGTTGCCTTGGCCCGTGCCCTGCCGCATCTGGACGTGGAAGGGGCCAATATCGTGCCCCTGCGCACCGTCAGCGCGGGCATGCTGTTCGGCTCTGGCAAGATCGAGGAGCTTCGGCTTGTCTTTGAAGAGGCCGAGGTTGAACTGGTGCTGGTCGATGGACCGGTAACGCCGGTCCAGCAGCGCAACCTTGAAAAAGCATGGGGCGTCAAACTGCTTGACCGTACTGGTCTGATCCTCGAGATTTTCAGCGACCGCGCCGCCACCCGCGAAGGGGTGCTGCAGGTCGAGATGGCCGCGCTGAACTACCAGCGCACGCGTCTGGTCCGCGCCTGGACCCACCTTGAACGTCAAAGGGGTGGATTGGGCTTTGTCGGGGGCCCCGGCGAAACCCAGATTGAATCGGACCGCCGCGCCATTGACGAACAACTGGTGCGCTTGCGCCGGCAGTTGGACAAGGTCGTCAAGACTCGCGCCCTGCACCGCGCCGCGCGTGCCAAAGTACCGTTCCCCATCGTGGCGCTGGTGGGCTATACCAACGCAGGCAAATCGACGTTGTTCAACAGGATGACCGGTGCCGATGTGATGGCGAAAGACATGTTGTTTGCGACGCTGGACCCGACCATGCGCAGCCTTGTGCTACCCGACGGGCCAGAGATCATTCTAAGCGACACCGTCGGCTTCATCTCTGACCTGCCGACGGAACTGGTCGCCGCCTTCCGCGCGACACTGGAAGAGGTTCTGGCCGCCGATATCATCTGCCACGTGCGCGATATCTCTCATGCAGAGACGGAAAGTCAGGCACGCAATGTGCGCGATATCCTGACGTCTTTGGGCGTGCCCAAGGATACGCGCAGCTTCGAGGTCTGGAACAAGCTCGACCAACTAGATGAGGACCGAGCCGCCGCCGTACGCGCCCGTGCGCAGCGCGACGACAGTGTTCTTGCCATCTCTGCCATCACGGGTGAGGGGTTGGACGCGTTGCAAGCGGTCATCGCCGAAGCGCTGCAAGGTGCTGTGCGTGAAGCCGAGCTGACGCTGGCCTTTGCCGACGGCAAAAAACGCGCCTGGCTGTTCGAACAGGACGTCGTGATCGAGGAAACCCAAACCGAAGACGGGTTCAATCTGGTCGTGCGGTGGTCGGCACAGCAAGAAGCGCAATACCAGCGGCTGTAAGGCCGGCGGGTCTCGGGACCATTCAAAATGAGATAAAAAAACGCCCGGAAAAGTCGCATTTTCCGGGCGCTGCTGCATATGATTGGGGAGCGTTGATTTTTCAGGAGCCCCCGATGACTTTGATTATTCTATATGTGCTGACATTCGCGATCTTTCTGGGGCTCGACTTTCTGGGCCTGAGCTATCTGATCAAACCGGTTTTCAGCCGTGATATCGGCCCCTTGCTGCTGGACCAGTTCCGGCTTTTGCCTGCCTTTGTCTTCTATGCCTTCTATATCGCTGTGCTGCTGTATTTCGTCAGCTGGCCCGCGATTGCACAGGATAAATCCTTGCTGTGGGTCTTTGGCAATGCCGCGCTGATCGGGGCTTTGGGCTATGGCACCTATGAGTTCACCAACCTCGCGACGTTGAAAGACTGGACACCGCAGATGGTGGCGACCGATTTCTCTTGGGGGGTGGTGTTGACCGGGACCTCTGCCACGTTGGGGGTCTGGGGCACGCGGGTGTTTTCCTGACGGTTCAGGCGTCGGGGAAAAGGTGGGCCAGCCCCCCGGCCTTTGGCCGCCCCCCGGGATTTTGGGCCATTTGGAATTAGCGGCCAAGCTCGGATGAGAAGCGCCAAGCGCCGGGTTGGAGCTTGTGTAATTCCCAGTCACCGACGCGCGCGCGGATCAGGCGGAGTGTCGGCAGGCCGACATGGGCCGTCATGCGCCGCACCTGACGGTTGCGACCTTCGGTGATCGTGATCTCGAGCCAGGCATCAGGGACGGATTTGCGAAACCGCACCGGCGGGTCGCGGTCCCACAGAGGATCGGGCGGGTCCATCAGCCGCGCCTTGGCGGGGGCGGTTTTGCCGTCTTTGAGCGTGACACCGCTGCGCAAAGCGGCGAGGGCTTGTTCAACCGGCGTGCCTTCGACCTGCACCCAATAGGTTTTGGCCAGTTTATATTTCGGATGCGAGATACGGGCTTGCAGCGGGCCGCTGTCAGTCAGCACCATTAGCCCTTCGCTGTCGCGGTCCAGCCGTCCGGCGGGGTAGAAGCCTTTTTCATCGATATAGCCCGACAGGGTCGGGCGCGGCGAGCCTTCGGTGCCCTTGTCGGTGAATTGGGACAAGACGCCAAAGGGTTTGTTGAAAAGGATCACGCGGTTCATTCTGCCTCCGGTACCAGCTTGGTGATGCCGACGGGGGCGGCGCGGGCGAGCTCTTCGTCCAGCGACATGGGAATGTATTCGCCGCGCCGCCAGAGCTGTGCCAGATCGTCGTAGTGATGCGACAGGAAGTGGCCCGATTGGCCCGTTGATGTGATGAACACCGATGAATCCGGGTCGGCGAAGTCATAAACCCCGCGGAAGCCTGCGCCGTGGACATTGGCGAAAGGGTCCGGCCCCGTGCCACGGGTGCGGCCACGCAGCAGGGTGTTATCACCCCCCGAGGTCGATTGGCGGATGTTCATGAAGTAGCGCAACACGGGGACTTCGCCCAAGGTCTGGTGGTCGTGGGTGGCTTGGTGTGCGTCGCCCCACCGCAGGGATTCCAGCTGGCTGCCCCATGTCTCGTTGATCCAGATCAGGGCGTCGTCCAGCGCCATGCGGGCCATGTCGGGGCAGGTCTCTTTCGGAGCGGATTGCAGCACGTCGCACCATGCGGCCGCACCGTCCACATCGCGGAAAACACGTTCGATGAACAGCGGATCGATATGATCGAATTCCTGCGCCAAGGCCCCCAGCTCATCCTGGATCAGCCGTTCCTGCAAGGCGCGCAGCCAGGCGGCATAGATCAGCGGTTCGGGCAGATGTTCGTTCATCTCGCCCGACCAGCCGGCAAGCAGGGTCAGCGCCCGTTGGCGTTGGCGCTCAGACGTGCCTTCGGGCGCGGTTTCGCCGGTGAACCAAAGCTCGGCCCCGATCAGCGGTAGCAGAGAGCGCGCGGTGAAGCTGACCGTATCCAGCTGCGCTTCGATAAAGCTGTCGCGGGTGTGCACCTGGCGGCGCTGCATCAGGTTGCGCCACCGCTGGATGCGTTGCGTATCGCCCCAGAGGAAGGACACGTGGTTGGGGAAGGGGCGGTCCACCGTCTTGTTGTTGGTATTGCCGATAATCCCGCCACGGGGCGACAGGAATTCGGGGTTTGCGCTATAGGGCAGGCGGCCCTGCCAGCGGTTCGCGGCGATCCAGCCCGGTGTGGGCATGCGCCCCTGGCTTTGATGCGCGGCGTCGCGGGCGGGCAGCGCGCCGATGGTTTTCATCGCGATGGTATTCACATCCACCAGCGTCAGGTTTTGCGACGGCGCGATATAGGCCTCGCCCGCGGTGATCCCTTCCTCGACGGTCTTGGCCTCCATCAGCTGCATGGCCGCGGCGATCGAAGTATCGGCGGGGTCAAGCGCGGTCCAGTTCAGCGCGGCGACATGACCGGGCGGAGTGATCGCAGCAAGGTTATAGTGGCTGCCGGGAAGCACCGGCCCATTGTCGGTCCAGCGCAGGGTCAGCGTGATCGGGTCGGCATCCTTGACCGTGATGATCGACGCGCGTTTGGAGAATTTCTTGAACCCGTCGGGGGTGCGATATTCCTCGCTGTTGTCGGGGTTCAGTTCTTCGATATAGACATCCTGATCGTCAGCATAGGATGAGGTGATCCCCCAGCCAAGCGCGCTGCTGCGCCCTGTCAGCACCACGGGGATACCGGGGATCGTGCCGCCGATGACACCGCCCGATTGCAACTCGAGCCGCGCGAGGTACCAGATGGTCGGCGCGGTGAAGCCCAGATGCGGGTCATTGGCGATCAGCGTCCCGCCCGAGGCAGAGCGATCCCGTGCGGCAGCCCAAGCGTTGGAGGCACCTGCCAGATCAAAAGATTTGAACGGCGACAGCGGCGAGGGATCAAGCGGGATATTGGCAGCGAACTGCGGCAGGCCGGGGGCCAGCTGCGCATATTCGGGCAGGGCGGCGATACCACTGCCGGGGGCGTCAGGCAGGATATCGGACAGGCGCTTTTGATCGGGCAGCGCCAGCGAGGTGCGGGCGCGCTTGACCTCGGCATCCAGATGCCCCGACAGCTGCAAGGCCATCAACTTGACCAGCGCGACGGAATCCGCTGCGCGCCAGGGCGCGACGGGGGCGTCAAACAGCAGCATTTCGGGGGCACCGCGACCCAGGGCTTCGGTGTTGATCTGGTCCAGCCGGGCATTCACCCCGGCGGCATAGGCATCCAGCGCTGCGCGGGTCTTGGGGTCGAGCGCCTGAAGCGATTGCACCGACAAGGTATAAAGATCAAAGCGGCGCAGCAGGCGGTCGATACGGACGGTGGTGGTACCGAAAACCTCGGACAAGCGGCCTTGGACCGTGCGGCGCATAGTGATCATCTGCCACAGACGGTCCTGCGCATGGGCAAAGCCCAGCCCGTAGAACACATCTTGGTCACTTTCCCCGAAGATATGCGGCACATTGGCGTTGTCGCGCACGATCTCCACCTCGGCCTCGAGGTTGGGCACGCGGACCGTATCGTCGTAGTCAGGCAGCGACCGCGAGGCCAGCCAATAGGCACCGCCGACACCAATCACCGCCAGCACCACCAAGAGCGTTGCAATTCGCATCAGCCACCGAAAAACCACTGCCATGTCATGCTCCTGGGTATATCTACGCGCGATTGACCAATGCGCGCAGGGTGATAGGTTCCTCTCAGGCAATAGCGCAACTGAATGACAAGGAAAAGACGATGGCAAAGCTCGCATTTTTGGGATTGGGCGTGATGGGTGCGCCAATGGCCGCGCATCTGCAAAAAGCGGGGCATGACGTGACCGTGTATAACCGCACCACAGAGAAGGCGCGCGCTTGGGCAGAAACCCACGGTGGCAAGATGGCAGAGACGCCCAAAGCCGCCGCTGAAGGGGCAGAGATCGTTTTTTCCTGCGTCGGCAATGATGACGATCTGCGATCCGTCTGCGTTGGCGATGACGGCGCTTTTGCCGGCATGGGCGAGGGCACGATTTTTGTCGATCACACCACAGTCTCGGCAGCGGTTACGCGCGAATTGCACGCGGCGGCGGATGCGCGCCAGATCAGCTTTGTCGATGCGCCGATTTCCGGCGGGCAGGCGGGGGCGGAGAATGGCCAGCTGTCCATCATGTGCGGTGGCGATTCCGGTGCCTTTGATCGCGCGCTGCCCGTGATGGAGGTTTACGCCAAGATCTGCCGTCGCCTTGGCGACAGTGGTGCCGGCCAGATGACCAAGATGTGCAACCAGATTGCCATTGCCGGTCTGGTGCAGGGCCTGAGCGAGGCGCTGCATTTCGCCCAGAAGGCCGGATTGGACGGGCGCGATGTGGTCGAGGTGATCAGCCAGGGTGCCGCAGGCAGCTGGCAGATGGCCAACCGCTACGAGACAATGCTGGACGATAAATTCGACCACGGGTTTGCCGTGGACTGGATGCGCAAGGATCTGGGGATTTGTCTGGACACCGGCAACGAGATCGACGCGAGCCTGCCTGTCACGGCGCTGGTCGATCAATTCTATAAGGATGTGCAGAAAATGGGGGGCGGACGTTGGGACACGTCGGCGCTGTTCAAACGTCTGAACGCCTTGGGTTAAGCCCAACGCTGCCCGATCCGCGATGGTGCGGATCGGGCGTTTTGCTTAGGGAATGATACGCGAATATTTCGTGCCTTCCAGTGTGGCACCGATACGCAGACCGGCGCGACCAAAGACGGCGGCCAGCACGGGGGCAAGCACGGTTGTGGTATCCGCTTCGACGCTTTCACCACGATCCGAGATGACATATTCCAGATCGGCACCCGCAGCCCAACCGGGGGAGCGGCGGAAATCGCTGAGCGCGGCTTCGGTCATGAAGAACAGCACATGCGCATATTGCTGCGCCCCGATCTGTAATCCGCCCGTCGCCTTGGTGACCGAGTAATAGTCGACAGTCACGTTATTCACCCGCAGCGCACCACGACCATAGGCACCGCCAAAGCCAAGGCCAGCCTCGGTCACCAGCGGCATGATCAGCATACCGTTGGATTTTTCCGCCAGTTGCCGCGTGTTGGGGAAGCTGCGGTACATCGCGTTGAGCGTCGCATCAACGCGGGCGTCAATCATCCCGCTGCCACGGCTGCCGACACCGTTGCCACATGCCGCAACGGCACCCGCGCTTGCAATCGCACCCAAAGCGAAAGCCCGGCGCGAGAAAGTGTTGTTTGTCATAGTCTTCTGCCTGTAATTGCCTGTGCCGGTTCATCCGGTTTCTGCGCGATCTTATGCTCAAAACCCGCGGGTGTCACGAATTTAGGGCTTGAATCGGCGGTGATCTGCCACAAGTGGCGTGTTATTTGCGCATCGAAGCCGCGTTATCCGTTCATCAATCGCGCCATGGCGGGGGCAAAATAGGTCAAGACCCCGTCACAGCCCGCACGTTTGAACCCCATCAGGCTTTCCATCATCACGCGGTCTTCGTCGATCCAGCCATTCTGGGCGGCGGCTTTCACCATGCTGTATTCACCCGACACCTGATAGGCAAAGGTCGGTGCCCCGAAGCTGGATTTCACGCGGTGGCAGATATCAAGATACGGCATGCCGGGTTTGACCATGACCATATCGGCCCCTTCGCGCAGATCACGCTCGATCAGGCGGATCGCCTCGTTGCTGTTGGCGTAATCCATCTGATAGGTCTTCTTGTCGCCGGTCAGCGCCCCCGAGGCCCCGACAGCATCGCGGAACGGACCATAGAAGGCCGAGGCGTATTTCGCCGCGTAGCTCATGATCATCACATCCGAATGGCGCGCCCCTTCAAGGCCCGCGCGGATCGCGGCGATGCGCCCGTCCATCATATCGGACGGCCCGATGATATCGGCCCCCGCGTCGGCCTGCGCCAGCGCCATCTTGACCAATGCCTCGACCGTGCGGTCGTTGACGATGATGCCGTCTTCGACAAAGCCGTCATGGCCATTGATATTATAGGTATCCAGCGCGACATCGGTCATGAGGACCATATCGGGCACCGCCTTGCGGATCGCGCGAAGGGCGCGGTTGGCGTTGTTTTCAGGGTCCCAGGCACCGGCACAATCCTCTGTCCGGTCCTCGATACCGGTATAGGGGAAGATACACATCGCCCCGATCCCCAGATCAGAAGCCTCGCGCGCGGCGTCAACCAGCTTGTCAACGCTGCGCCGATAGACGCCGGGCATGGAGGGGACGGGCTCTTCCACGCCCTCACCGCTGCGCACGAACACCGGCCAGATCAGATCCCCCAAAGACAGCGCATTTTCACGGACCAATGCGCGGACCCCCTCGGATTGACGGGTGCGGCGCAGGCGGGTGGCGGGAAAGGGGGCTTGTTGGGGTCTCATGCAAAAATACCTCAGATGCTATCGGGCAAGGCTTGCCACGTATTTTTGCACGGCTCAAGGCTAGGAATTTCGCGAACGCGCCGCTATGACAGGCAGACGATTGTAGGGCAGCACGTCTGAACACAATGATTTCACTTCAAAGATGAGCGCACCTTGACCCTCTATCAGACAATTTTCGAAGTCATCGACATGCGGTCGTTTTCCAACCTGTGGTACTGGATCGCCGTTGCTGTGATCTGGTCTTCTGCCAGCCATTGGGTCTTGGGCGTGCCCTTTGATATGGTGCTGCGCGCGCGGCGCAACGGTGAACAGGCGCTGGTCGACCTGGAGGATATGGCACGCATCAACGTGAACCGTATTCTATATATCACCCAAGTGTCCGGCATCTGGATTTTGGGGTTCACCTGCTTTTTCATGACGATGCTCTTTACGCTAGCGGTTTTCTACCGTTTCGAATTCGCCCAGGCCGTGCTGTTGCTGGCCTTTCCGCTGTGTCTGGTAGGGGTGCTGAGCGTGTCGACCGCGCAGCAGATCCGCGAGGATTCCGGTGCCGGCGACCGCCTGATCAAACGGCTGAACCGTCACCGTCTTTATACCCAGATCATCGGGATGATTTCGATTTTCATCACATCGATGTGGGGCATGTACCAAAACCTTTATACAGGTCCGTTTGGCGGTTGAAAAATCCGCGATCGGATACAGGTAGCTGCTGATGTCAGAGAAATCCCAAATCACGCTGTCCGGCGTTCCCGAAGGTTTTGACGCACAGGCGGTGCTGAAAGAACTGGGCAAAAACGGCACACCGGTGTTGCATATTGCCCGCGATGACAAACGCATGGTGGCAATGCAGGCGGCGCTGCGCTTTTTCGCGCCGGATGTGCCTGTGGTGGTCTTCCCCGGATGGGATTGCCTGCCCTATGACCGCGTGTCGCCCAATGCCGATATCTCGGCGCAGCGGATGGCGACGCTGGCGGGACTGGTGCATGGAATGCCGGACCGTTTTATCCTGCTCACCACGCTGAACGCCGCGACCCAGCGGGTGCCTGCGCGCGATGTGCTGCGCGATGCCGCGTTTTCGGCCCGTGTGGGCGACCGGATAGACGAGGCGGCCTTGCGCGGGTTCCTTGTCCGCATGGGCTTTGTCCAGAGCCCGACGGTGACCGAGCCGGGCGACTATGCGATCCGCGGCGGCATCATCGACATTTTTCCACCCGGTGATCTTGGCCCTGTGCGGCTGGACCTCTTTGGCGATACGCTGGACGGGGCGCGCCGCTTTGATCCGGTGACGCAGCGCACCACCGAAAAGCTGGAGCTCGTGGAGCTTGCCCCCGTCAGCGAAGTCATCCTTGACGAAAGTGCTATCACCCGTTTCCGCCAGAACTACCGGATCGAATTCGGGGCCGCTGGCACCGATGATCCGCTGTACGAAGCGATCAGCGCAGGGCGCAAGCATCAGGGCGCAGAACACTGGATGTCGTTCTTTCACGAGACGCTCGAGACCTTGTTCGACTATGTGCCGCGGGCGACGATCACGCTGGACGACCAACTGACCGCGCAACGTCTGTCGCGGTGGGAGAGTATCGCGGATCAATACGAAACCCGCAGGCTGGCGATGGCGAACCGGTCGAAGATGGACAGCGTCTATAAGCCCGCACCGCCCGAAGGACTGTACCTGACCGACACCGCGTGGGAAACCGCGCTGATCGGCAAACGCGTGATCAGTTTCAAGCCGCTCCCCCAGCCGACGGGTCCGAATGTGCTGGATGCGGGTGGACGCTTGGGGCGTAACTTCGCCCCCGAGCGGCAACAGGAAACCGTCAGCCTTTTCGGTGCTTTGGCCGCACATATTAAAGCAAAACTTCAAGAAGGGCCGGTGATCATCGCCAGCTATTCGGACGGCGCGCGGGAACGGCTGACCGGCCTGATCGAAGACGAAGGCATGGGCGAGACCATCGCCATCAAGAACGGCACCCGCATCGGCAAACGCGGGCTGCATCTGGCGGTTTGGGCGTTGGAACACGGGTTCGAAGCCCCGTGGGAAAGCGGCAGCAGCGCGTCGAAACTGACTGTCATCTCTGAACAAGACATCCTTGGCGACCGCTTGATCCGCGCGCCGAAACGCAAACGGCGGGCCGAGAATTTCCTTACCGAGACACAATCGCTGAGCCCCGGCGATCTGGTCGTGCATGTGGATCACGGTGTCGGCCGCTATCTGGGGATGGAGGTGGTGACCGCCGCTGGTGCCGCCCATGAGTGTCTGCTGCTGGAATACGCCGAAAGCTCGAAGCTCTATCTGCCGGTCGAGAATATTGAACTGCTGTCACGCTATGGCCATGACGAGGGGCTGCTTGACAAGCTTGGCGGTGGCGCGTGGCAGTCCAAGAAAGCCAAGCTCAAGGAACGCATCCGCGAGATGGCGGACAAGCTGATCCGCATCGCCGCCGAACGTGCGCTGCGCAAAGCGCCTGTCATGGATCCGCCCCCCGGCATGTGGGACGCGTTTTCCGCGCGTTTCCCCTATACCGAGACCGACGACCAGTTGAATGCCATCTCGGATGTGCTGGACGATCTAACCAGCGGCAACCCGATGGACCGGCTGATCTGCGGCGACGTGGGCTTTGGCAAGACCGAGGTCGCCATGCGCGCCGCCTTTGTCGCGGCCATGTCAGGGCTGCAGGTGGCGATTGTTGCGCCGACGACCCTGCTGGCACGTCAACACTATAAATCCTTCGCCGAACGCTTCCGTGGCTTCCCGCTTGAAGTGCGTCAACTGTCGCGTTTTGTCACCGCGAAAGAGGCCACAGCCACCCGCGACGGCATCAATCGCGGCACCGTCGATGTCGTGGTCGGCACCCATGCGCTGCTGGCAAAGACGGTCAAGTTCAAGAACCTCGGCCTGCTGATTATTGATGAAGAACAACACTTTGGCGTAGGTCACAAAGAACGGCTGAAGGCGATGCGCACGGATATTCACGTGCTGACCCTGACCGCCACGCCGATCCCGCGCACCCTGCAGCTTAGCCTGACCGGCGTGCGCGACCTGTCGATCATCGGCACGCCACCAGTCGACCGTCTGGCGATCCGCACCTATGTCAGCGAATTTGATGCCGTCACCCTGCGCGAGGCGCTATTGCGTGAACATTATCGCGGCGGGCAGTCCTTCTATGTTGTGCCCCGCATCACCGATCTGCCCGAAATCGAAGCGTTCCTGAAAGAGCAACTGCCCGAGCTGACGTATCTTATTGCCCATGGGCAGATGGCCGCCGGAGAGCTCGACGATCGGATGAACGCCTTTTACGACGGGAAGTATGACATCCTGCTGGCCACGACGATTGTGGAATCCGGTCTGGATATCCCGACCGCTAACACGATGATCGTGCACCGTGCCGATATGTTTGGTCTGGCGCAGCTCTATCAGATCCGGGGCAGGGTGGGCCGATCAAAAACCCGCGCCTATGCCTATCTGACAACCAAACCCCGAGCCAAGCTGACGGCCACCGCAGAGAAACGTTTGCGGGTGTTGGGCAGTCTCGACACGCTTGGGGCAGGCTTTACGCTGGCATCGCAGGATCTGGATATTCGGGGTGCGGGCAACCTGCTGGGCGAGGAACAGTCCGGCCAGATGCGCGACGTGGGGTTCGAGCTTTATCAATCCATGCTGGAAGACGCGATTGCCAAGATCAAGTCGGGCGAGCTGGAAGGCGTGATCGACGACGATGGGCAGTGGGCACCGCAGATCAATCTGGGCGTGCCGGTGCTGATCCCCGAGGATTACGTCCCTGATCTGGATGTGCGGCTTGGGCTCTACCGTCGCCTGTCCGAACTGACCACCAAGGTCGAGCTGGAAGGCTTTGCCGCCGAGCTGATCGACCGTTTCGGCAAGCTGCCGAAAGAGGTGAACACACTGATGCTGGTCGTGCGGATCAAGGCGATGTGCAAACGCGCCGGTATTGCCAAGCTGGATGGCGGACCCAAGGGGGTCACGATCCAGTTCCACAACGACAAATTCGCCTCGCCCGAGGGGTTGGTCACCTTCATTCAGGACCAACGCGGGCTGGCAAAGGTCAAAGAGAACAAGATCGTCGTCAAGCGCGACTGGAAAACCGATGCCGACAAGATCAAAGGGGCCTTTGCCATCGCCCGTGATCTGGCAGAGCATGTGATCGCCAAGGAAAAGAAGGCCAAGAAAGCAAAAGCCTGACCCGTTGCCGGATCAGGCTTTCACAACCGTCTGTCGTCAGGCCGCGCCGTTTTAGGTGTAAAGCGACGGCACCCCCATCTGCGCGTGGATCTCGTTCACCGCGGCGGGCTGCATCCCATAGGCGCTGGCCAGCTTGTGCAGATATTGCGCCTCTTCCTGCGTATCCAGATCGATCGCCAGCAGCGACATTGCGTAGATTTGCGGGCCCATGCCTTCGGGTGTCTGGGCGACCAGCGCGTCGACATCCACAGGGGCTTCCATCTGGCCTTGCACGAATGCGGCCTCGTCGGCGTCAACGTCGCCCAGATGGTTCAGCAGCTTTTCACGCTCGGCCTCATCAAAAGTACCGTCGGATTTCGCGGCCTGGATCATTGCGGCGATCATCAGCGCGGCGGTGGCCTCCTGATCGCGCGAGGGGGTGATTTCGGGGGCAGGGTTGCTATCGAATTGCGAGTTCAGCACCGCGCCAAAGTCTGCCTCTGGCCGTTCGGGGGCTTTTTGGCTGGCACCGCCCAGACTGGACAGCAAGCCACCCGCACCGGCGGCACCGGCAAGCCCACCCAGCAGCCCGCCAAGGCCGCCCGAGCTGCCAGACGTGCTGGTGCCTGTGCCGCCGCCAAGCTGGTTCAGCAAACCGCCCAAGCCGCCGCTACTGGCACCGGACGATCCCCCCATCAGACCGCCCAGCATATCCTGCAGGTTACCGCCCGAGCCGCCTGTGCTGCCGCCGGTCAAACCGCCCAGCAATCCACCCAGTCCGCCGCCGCTGCTGGCGCTGCCGGTCGTGGATTTATTCTTGTTCATCATGGCGCTGGCCCCTTTGGCCACAGCCACGCCAATCGCCACTTTGGCCAATGTTTTCATCAAGCTCATTATCGATAATCCTTTTGGGTCAAATCGCCTGCAAGTCTGTTGCAGTTTACTGTGCAAAACAACCAAAAGATCGCGGGGGTTCCCGCTTGTCGACGTGCTTGACGGTGGGACAACGGGTGGCACCTGCCACCCGCTGGCCGTCGTTCAGGTGCCGCAGAAGGTGGCCGGCACGATCTCCTGCGTCGTCGGCGCGCGGTGCAGATCGGCGTCGGTTTCGCGGTACGGGCGGGCAAGCGCTGTCATCAGCCGGTGGAACGGGTCCATATCACCGGCAACGGCGGCGTTGATCATCGCCTCTATCCGGTGGTTGCGCGGGATCACGGCGGGGTTGGCGGCATCCATGACCGATTTAGGGTCCGGCTCGGCCGCGATGCGCTGCTGCCAAGCGTCGTGCCAGTTGGCAAAGGCCGCGCGGTCGGTGAACTGGCCGGCGGCGTCATCGCCTGACAGCGCGCGGAAAGCATTGGTAAAATCCGCGCCATCCGTTTGCATCAGCGACAACAGGGCGTCGATCAGCGCAGTATCTTCAGCCTTGGGCGTCGTGATCCCGATCTTGGCAGCAAAGCGTCTCAGCCAGGCTTGCTCGATCAACGCGGGCATGGCGTGCACGATCTCTGTCGCCTCGGCCACGCCGCTTTCGGGATCATCAAGCTGCTGCAACAACGAGGTTGCAAGCTGCGCCATATTCCACACCACGATCTGCGGCTGATTGGCATAGGCATAGCGCCCCTGACGGTCGATGGAACTGAACACACGGTTGGGGTGGAACGCATCCATGAAGGCGCAGGGGCCGTAATCAATCGTCTCGCCCGAGATGGCGCAGTTATCGGTGTTCATCACCCCGTGAATAAAGCCCACAGACATCCACGCCGCAACCAGATCCGCCTGTGCTGCGCAGACCGCGCGCAGCAGGCCCAAGGGCCCGTCCGCCTGCGGGTAGTGCCGCTGGATCGCATAGTCGGTGAGGCGGCGCAGGTTTTCGACCTCGCCCCGATGGGCAAAGACCTGAAACGTCCCCACACGCAGATGGCTTGCGGCGACGCGGGTCAGCACGGCACCGGGCAGGGCGGTTTCGCGAAATACATCCTCGCCACTTTGCACAGCGGCCAGGGCGCGGGTGGTGGGGATGCCAAGGGCGTGCATCGCCTCGGACACCACATATTCACGCAAGACCGGCCCAAGCCAGGCGCGCCCGTCGCCGCCACGGGAATAGGGCGTGCGCCCCGATCCTTTCAGCTGGATATCGCGGCGCTGGCCCTTTGCATCCAACACTTCGCCCAAGAGGATCGCGCGGCCATCGCCAAGCTGCGGGTTGTAATTGCCGAACTGATGCCCCGCATAAAGCTGCGCCAACGGGTCGGCACCGGCGGGAAGTTCGTTCCCGCTGAAGATAAAGGCCAGATCCTCGGTCGATCCGTGGGTGATCCCCAGCGTCTTGGCCAGCGGCGCGTTGAAAGCCAGCAGTTTGGCGTCGGCCACCGGCGTAGGCGTGGTGCGGGTGAAAAAGCCATCGGGCAAGGCCGCATAGCTGTTATCGAAGGGTGCTGATACTGTCATAGGGCAGATATAGGGGCCGCGGCCCCAGCTTGCCAGTCCGCGTCAGAATTTGCGCGACATGAACATATAGTTTTCGCGGGGGCGAAAGCCTGCACGGTGGTAAAGCTTCTGCGCGATCTCGTTGCTGCGCTCTACCTCAAGATGGATCGCGCGCAGACCGCCGCCCGCCAGCGCATTCGGGACGGCCAGCAATGCCTCTGTCGCGATGCCACGGCCACGTACGCCGGGGCGCACGTAGATTTCATCGATGATCGCGTCCAGACCGCCGAATTCAACCGACCAGCCGAAGGTGATGATGATATAGCCGATGGGCGCACGGGCAGGGCCGATCAGATAGGCCACCCCATAGGGCGTGCCTTCGAGCAGCGGTGCCAGCCCGTTGCGGCGGTCGTCATCTGTCTGCTCGATCCCCGTCTCGGCGTGAAAGCTGCCGACGAGGGCAACGAGACGGTCCAGATGCTCTGGCTTGGCAAGGGTGAAGGCCGCGCTCATAGACGGGCCAGCCGTTCGGTCAGCAGGGCAAAGAAGCCATCAGAATCCAGATCGCCCATAAAGGTCGCATTGGGGGCGCGGTCGGTCACGCCCCACCAATCGGCGACGGTCATGCCCATGGTCAGCTCTGACTCTGTCTCGATCTCGACGTTGATGTGGCGGCCTTTGAACAGATCGGGGTTGATCAGATAGGCGGTGACGCAAGGGTCATGCAGCGGCGCGCCGTCAGAGCCGTATTTCTCTTTGTCGAACCGTTCGAAGAAATCGGTCATTTCAGCCACGGCGATGCCCACAGGCGTACCAAGAGCGCGGAAAGCGTCATTACGCGCTTTGGTCACCAGCGCCTTATGGGTAACGTCCAGCGGCATGACAACGATAGGCGCGCCGGATTTAAACACGATATCAGCGGCTTGCGGGTCGACGTAGATGTTGAACTCCGCCGTTGGGGTGATGTTACCCCCTTCGAAATAGCCGCCGCCCATCAGCACGATCTTGGCGATGCGATCGGCGATATCGGGTGCTTTTTGCAACGCGGTGGCGATATTGGTCAGCGGTCCCAGCGGGCATAGCGTGACGGTTCCCGGAGCGTTATCGCGCAGCGTGTCGATGATGAAATCCACCGCATGGCCTTCGGCCATCGGCATGGTAGGTTCGGGCAGATCGGGGCCGTCCAGCCCGGTCTTGCCGTGCACATGCTCTGCCGTGACCAGTTCGCGGCCCAGCGGGCGGTCGCATCCGGCAAAGACTTTGACATCCCGTTTGCCTGCCAATTCGCACACGATCCGCGCGTTGCGCGAGGTGAGGTCCAGCGGCACATTGCCCGCGACGCAGGTGATCCCCAGAACATCAAGCTCTTCGGGGCTGGCCAAAGCGACAAGGATCGCTACGGCGTCATCCTGACCGGGGTCCGTGTCGATAATGATCTTGCGCGGTGTCATGGGCTCTCCTGTCTTGGCTGTGCCAGAGCCTTGCCGCAAGTGCCGCGACTTGTCCAGCAGGCACGGGCGGTCCTAGCTGCGTTCCGCGCGTTTTACATCCTCCCACAGGGCATCCATCTCGGCGAGATCACTATCCGAGGGGGATTTACCTCGTGCGGCCAACCGCGCCTCTACCCCGTTGAAGCGGCGGATGAATTTGGCGTTGGCAGCGCGCAGGGCGGCTTCGGGTTCGACCCCAAGATGCCGACCCAGATTGGCCATGACGAACATCAGGTCACCGTATTCCTCGGTTACCTCGGCCTGGGTCAGGGTATCACGCGCCTCGACCAGTTCGGTTGCTTCCTCGGTAATCTTGGCGATCACATCATCGACCTGCGGCCAGTCAAACCCGACACGGGCCGCGCGTTTTTGCAGCTTGTAGGCGCGCAGCAGCGCGGGCAGGCCAACGGCCACGCCGTCAAGCGTTCCCCCCTGGGCCTTGCCCGCGCGTTCTGCCGCCTTGATCTTTTCCCAATCCGCGGTCTGCTGCTCGGCTGATTTATCGCGGCTTTCATCGCCGAAAACATGCGGGTGCCGCGCGACCATCTTGTCCGAGATATTGCGCACCACCGTCTGAAAGCTGAACCGCCCGTCCTCTTCGCCCATGGCCGTGTGATACACGGTCTGGAGCAGCAGATCGCCCAACTCTCCCTCAAGCTCCGGCCAGTCGCGACGCTCGATCGCATCGGCGACTTCATACGCTTCTTCAATGGTATAGGGGGCAATGCTGTCGAAATCCTGTTCGATATCCCAAGGGCATCCGGTTTGCGGGTCACGCAGGCGGCGCATGATTTCCAACAAGCGTTCGATCCCGGCGTCGCGATCGTGGATCAACGCATCATTTCTTGTCTCGGCCATTGCAGCCCCCATGTGTCTGATGTCAGATGCAACCTGACCAACATCCCCACAGGAGTCCAGTAATGCCCGTCGTGAACCGTATCGCGGATTATGCCCCCCAGATGACAGAATGGCGCAGATATCTGCACACGATCCCGGAACTGGGGAACGACTGCTTCGAGACCGCGGCTTTCGTGGCGGAACGCCTGCGCGAATTCGGCGTGGACGAGCTGCACGAAGGCTTTGCCACCACGGGCATCGTCGCCATTATCAACGGTCAGGCAGAGGGGCCGACCATCGGGCTGCGAGCCGATATGGATGCGCTGCCGATCCCCGAGGAAACCGGGCTGGACTATGCCAGCACCCACGCAGGCAAGATGCACGCATGCGGGCACGACGGGCACACAACGATGCTGCTGGGGGCGGCGAAATATCTGGCGGAAACGCGCAATTTCGCGGGCCGCGTGGCGCTGATCTTCCAACCCGCTGAAGAAACCGGCGGCGGGGCCGAGGTGATGGTCGAGGAAGGGATCCTTGATCGCTTCGACATCGGTCAGGTCTATGCGCTGCACAATGCGCCCGGCTTTGAGAAAGGGGGCTTTTACACATCCCCCGGCGCGATGATGGCGGCGGTCGATGAATTTCACATCCACATCAAGGGCTTGGGAGGTCATGGTGCCACACCGCATCTGACCCGCGATCCGGTCGTTGCCGCCTGTGGTATTGCGACAGCATTGCAGACCATCGTCAGCCGCAATCACTATGCGCAGGATGATCTTGTCGTTTCGGTCACGCAGATCCACACGGGTACCACCGACAACGTGATCCCCGAAACAGCCTATATCAACGGCACGGTACGCAGCTTTGACAAAGAGGTGCAGGCCATGGTTATCCGCCGGATGGAGCAGATCGTCGCCGGACAGGCCGCCAGCTATGATGTCAGCGCGACACTGGAATATGAAAAGGGCTATCCCGCCACGGTGAACACCCCAGAGGAGGCCGGATTTGCCGCCGCCGTTGCCACCGAGATTGCGGGCGAGGACCGCGTTATTGCCGATAATGGCCGCGAGATGGGGGCGGAGGATTTCAGTTATATGCTGGAAAAACGCCCCGGAGCCTATTTGTTCATCGGACAGGGTGACACCGCAGGGCTGCACCACGCCGCCTATAACTTCGACGATGAGATCGCGCCCGTGGGTGCATCCTTTTTTGCCCGCATCGTCGAGCGGGCCCAACCATTAGGAGCCAAGTAACATGGGTTTGGAAGACGCGAAAAATCAGGTTGATCAAGCCTTTACCCGCGATGATCTAAAAGGGCCGAGCTTCGAGAACGCCTTTGGCGGGGCCACGTCCTTTCTGCGGCGGCGCTATACCAAAGACCTGCGCGGCGTGGACATCGCCGTGACCGGCGTGCCCTTTGATCAGGCCGTGACCAACCGTACCGGCACCCGTCTGGGTCCGCGCGCGATCCGCGAGGCGTCTTCCTTACAGCCCTACGACCCGCCCTATGGCTGGGATTTCGACGTGCTCAGCGAGTTTGCCATCGCCGACTATGGCGATCTGGCGTTCGACTATGGTCACACAAGCCAGTTTCCTGCCGCTTTAACAAGCCATATCAAAGGGATACTGGACGCAGGTGCAGCAAGCGTGACCCTGGGCGGAGATCACTACATCAGTTTCCCGATCCTCAAGGCCTATGCCGAAAAATACGGTCCTATCAGTCTGTTACAGTTCGATGCGCATTCGGATACATGGCCCGACGATGATATGGACCGGATCGACCATGGCACCATGTTCTACAAGGCGGTGAAATCGGGCATCGTTGATCCGAAAACCTCGGTTCAGGTGGGCATCCGCACGACCAACCCGGATACGCTTGGCGTGACAACCATCGACGCGCGCGAGGTCCACGAGAAGGGGCCGCAGGCAGCCGTTGCCAAAATAAAACAGGTACTTGGCGACCGTCCTTGCTATCTTACATTCGATATCGATGCGCTTGATCCGGCCTTTGCGCCGGGCACAGGCACGCCGGTATGGGGCGGGCTCACGTCGGCGCAGGCGGCGATCATAATGCGGGATCTTGCGGGGATCAACATCGTGGGCGGCGACATCGTTGAAGTCTCTCCGCCTTTTGACACGACCGGTGCGACAGCGATCGCCGGAGCCCATGTGGCGACCGAGATCCTGTGCCTGCTGGGGTGTAACATGCGGCAGACCAAAGCCCGCGCATAACCACTGGCGGCACAATTTGCGACGGCAGGACGCTCCGCGGGGAGTTTATTTGGCAAAATGAAGGTAAAGATAATGATGGCATTTTTCTGGATCGCACTGGCGATTTTCGTCGCTTTGCAGGCGTACATCCGCCTTGCACCCGCCCCCGCGGCCCGCTGGGAATTGGGCGCGGTCGACAAGGCCCCCGGCGATTACCCCTCGGAGGGGGGCTTTATGGTCGTGCGCGAGGTTGAAGGCGATGGCACGGCGGTCTTGAACCGGTTTGACGACGCGATGTTGTCGTTGCCCCGAACCCAGCGGATCGACAGCACCGCAGGTCAGGCGCTTTATGTCACACGATCGGGCTTCTGGGGCTTTCCCGATTACACCAGCGTCGCGGTCACCCCCGTTGACGAGGCGGATCAGAGCCGCGCGGTGGTCTATGGGCGGCTGCGCTTTGGCCGGTCAGATATGGGTGTGAACGCCAAGCGTTTGAAGCGGGTTCTGGCCCAAGCCGGGGTCTAGGCGCTGTGCGAGGCCGGGGCAGGCCTCGCCGATATCGCGCCACATGGGCACATTCAGCGACATCTGGCATTGCGCAGCAAAGCGGCGACCGTTGACATCGAGGCAGATCGTTTGCCCCAGCTCGACCCGCTGGCCGTTGCGGTCGGTGCAATAGCACTCCACCGTTTTGCGCCCCGAGGGCGCAGGGTCCGCCGCAAGCGACGGGGCAAGGCAGATCAGACTGAAAACCAGCGAAATGCGTTTCATAGGGGCATCATAGCACAGGCTGGGTCTTGACCATAGCCGCTTCATCAGCGACATCCAGCGGTATGATCCCCATGGACCGCCTTGCCCAAATCACCCAACGTTTCCAGTTTCTGGAGGCGTCTATGTCTGCTGGCTCTGACGGGGCGGATTTTGCCAAGCTGGCCAAGGAATACGCAGATCTGCGCCCCGTGGTCGAACAGATCGACGCCTATCGCCAGTTGCTCCAGGACATGGACGACGCCCGCGCCATGCTGAAAGACCCCGAGATGGCGGAGCTGGCCGAGGAAGAGCTGCCGCGCCTGAAGGCCGCCTTGCCGCAAGCAGAGGCTGATTTGCAGCTCGCGCTGCTGCCGCGGGACGAGGCCGATAAGAAACCTGCAATGCTGGAGATCCGCCCCGGGACCGGCGGGGATGAGGCGGCGCTTTTCGCCGCCGATCTGCTGCGCATGTATCAACGCTATGCCGAGGCGCGGGGCTGGAAGGTCGAGCTGATCGAGCAACAGTTCACCGAGCTTGGCGGCGTCAAAGAGGTCGTGGCCCATATCAAGGGCGAGAATGTCTTTGCCCGTTTGAAATACGAATCCGGTGTGCACCGCGTGCAGCGTGTGCCCTCGACCGAAAGCGGCGGGCGTATCCATACCTCTGCCGCGACTGTCGCGGTTCTGCCAGAGGCAGAGGATGTGGATATTCACATCGACGCCAACGATCTGCGGATCGATACGATGCGCAGTTCAGGGGCGGGCGGGCAACACGTCAACACCACCGATTCTGCCGTGCGCATCACCCACCTGCCGACGGGGCTGGTGGTGACATCTTCCGAGAAATCACAGCACCGCAACCGCGAGATCGCGATGCAGGTGCTGAAAGCGCGGCTTTATGATATGGAGCGTCAGCGGGTGGACAGTGAACGATCGGCCAGCCGTGCGGCGCAGGTGGGGTCGGGGGACCGGTCTGAACGGATCCGGACCTATAACTTCCCGCAAGGGCGCCTGACCGACCACCGGATCAACCTCACCCTCTACCGGCTTGAAGCCGTCATGCAGGGCGATCTGGACGAGATTGTCGATGCGTTGACCGCGGATGCGCAGGCGCAGCTGCTGGCCGAGATGGGGCAGTGAGCGCGCCAACCGCCGCGCAAGCCATGGTCGCCGCCACAGCGCGATTGCGCGCGGCGGGCGTGCCTGACCCTGCACGGGATGCGCGGATTTTGCTGGCGCATGCGGCGTCAGTCGATGCGGCGCGGGTGACGTTGATCGCGCCCGAGGAAATCGCGCCGGATATTGCCGAACGCTACGAAAAGCTGATCGCCTTGCGGGCGGTGCGCGTGCCGGTCTCGCATCTGGTGGGGCAGCGGGCGTTTTACGGGCGCGACTTCAAGGTCAGCCGCGATGTGCTGGACCCGCGGCCCGAGACCGAATCCCTTATTGAACTGGCGCTGTCCGAGCCCTTTGAACGGGTGCTTGATCTGGGCACGGGATCGGGCTGTATTCTGGTGACGCTTCTGGCCGAACAGCAAGACGCACGCGGCGTGGGCCTTGATCTATCCGAAGCTGCCTGTCTGCAGGCCAGCGCCAATGCGGTGTTGCACGGGGTACAGGCACGCGCGGAGGTCAAGCAATCGGATTGGTTCAGCGCGGCCGAGGGACGGTTCGATCTGATCGTCTCCAACCCGCCATATCTGGCCCAAAGCGAGATGGCGGATGTCTCGCCCGAACTGCGCTTGCATGAACCCGAGATGGCATTGACCGACGGGCAGGACGGGTTGAGTGTGTACCGTATCATCGCGGCGCAGGCACAGGGATATCTGACGCCCACAGGCCGCGTTCTGGCAGAGATCGGCTGGCAACAGGGTGCCGATGTGAAAGCGATCTTTGAGGCAGCCGGTTGGGGCCGAGTGCGCATCTTGCCCGATCTGGGCGGGCGCGACCGTGTCCTTTGGGCCGATACGCCAGCATAAACACGCCAAAACTTGTCATTTCGCGGTGTTTTTCGCCAATTTCTACTTGCTCCAAATCATTTGCCGTGCTTATTCAAGGATGTTGCAGCGGTGGATGCCTTTTGGGCGGTCCCGCGCGGCGTTAAGCCCAACAGAGCGTAAAGCTAGCTTTTCAGGGACGCGACTGCGTCCGGCAGCTTATTCCGAAGCCCAGCATAACAAGGCTGAACTGATTACATGAAATCTTCCAGATCACGGTCCCGGTCCAAGAATAATCGCAACCGTCAGCCGCAAGGTGGCAACGTCGTTAACCGCGTTTTCGACAGTTCTGGCCCCGAAGGCAAGGTCCGCGGCACGCCGCAGCAGATTATCGAGAAATACAACCAGTTGGCGCGTGATGCCCAGCTGAGCAACGACCGCGTGGCGGCAGAGAACTTCCAGCAGCACGCCGAACATTACCTGCGGATGCTGTCCGAAGCGCAACGCGAGATTGACCAGCGTCGCGATCAGCAAGAACGCGAGAACCGCGAACGTCAGGCAGAGCGGGACCGCGAGCGGGTAGAGCGTCAGGAACGCGAAGCCGCTCAAGCCGGTCAGAACACTGCGGATCAACCTGCCGCGGAAGCAGAGACGGGCGACAAACCCGACGCGCCCCAGCAGGACAACGCCAAGGGCGATGCCCCCAAGCGCCGCCGCAGCCGCAGCAACAACCAGAATGACAATGCCCCCAAGTCGGACAGCGCGCCCAAGTCGGATGGCGATGATACGCAAGACGGCAGTGCGGCAGAGGACAATCTGGTGGACACGCCCGAGAACAAGCCCAAGCCCCGACGCGCGCCGCGCCGCAAACCTGCCCCCAAGGCAGAGACGAGCGAACCGGCCAAGGACAACAGTGGCGACCAGCCCGAAGCGGCTGAGTAAACGCTTTGACATCGTAACAAAGGCCCCGCGATTGCGGGGCCTTTTGCGTTTCGGTCGGTGAGTGTGTTGTGGTGACCTTAGCCGTTAGCCCTTGGCGATTTCGCGGGCCAGCGCGCAGAAACCTTCCAGCGGCACCTGTTCGGCGCGCTCCGTCGGTTTCAATCCGGCCGCAAGCAAACGATCCTCGATATCCGGTGCGGTTCCTTTAAGGGCAGAGCGCAGCATTTTGCGCCGCTGATTAAAGGCGGCTGCCACAACGCGGTTCAACACATCAGGATCCGCCGGAAAGCGGGGTTCGGGCAGGGCCGTCAGATGCACCACAGCGGAGGAGACTTTGGGCGGCGGGGTAAACGCCTCGGGTGGCAGGTTCAGCACGATGCGCGCATCGGCCCGCCACTGTGCCAGCAGCGCCAGACGGCCATAGGCCTTGGAGCCGGGCTTGGCCACGATCCGCTCGGCCACTTCGCGCTGGAACATCAACGTCAGGCTTTGCCAGAAGGGCGGCCATTCCTGCGGGGTTAGCCAACGCACCAACAGCTCTGTCCCCACGTTATAAGGCAGGTTCGCCGCGATACGGATCGGTGGTGTCAGATGGGCCAGTGGGTCGATTTCAAGGGCGTCGCCTTCGATCACCGTCAGACGGTCGGGATAGGCTTCGGCGATCTCGGCCAAAGCGGGCAGGCAGCGTTTGTCTTTCTCGATCGCCAGCACGCGGCGCGCGCCTTCGGACAGCAACCCGCGCGTCAACCCCCCGGGGCCCGGCCCGATTTCAAGCACATCACATTCGGTCATATCGCCCGCTTGTCGCGCGATCTTGGCGGTGAGGTTCAGGTCGAGCAGAAAGTTCTGGCCCAGCGATTTGCGCGCCTTCAGGTCATGGGTATTGATCACCTCGCGCAGGGGCGGCAGGTTGTCGATTGTGCTCATTCTTGGACCTGTGAAACAGAAGGGTTCTGGGGGCGCGGGGTCATGATTGCGCCATGCGATAGGCCATGCGCAGCGCCTCGACCATGCTGGTGGGGTTGGCGATGCCCTGACCCGCGATGTCAAAGGCGGTGCCGTGATCGGGCGAGGTGCGGATGAACGGCAGACCGAGCGTCACATTGACGCCGCGGTCGAAATCCAGCGTCTTGATCGGGATCAGCGCCTGATCGTGATACATGGCAATCGCCGCGTCATAGCGCGACCGTGCGGCGGCGTGGAACATCGTATCGGCAGGGTGCGGGCCGCTCAGGTCATAGCCTTCGTCCTGCATCCGGGTGACCAGCGCCGTCATCCAATCTGCTTCCTGACGGCCCATTGTGCCGCCTTCGCCCGCATGGGGGTTCAGACCTGCGATGGCTATTCTAGGTGCCTTGATCCCGAATTGAGAGCGAAGCCCCGCCGCCGTAATCTCTATCACGCGGCGCAGATGGGCGGGGGTCAGCACATTGGGGACCTGATCCAGCGCGATATGGATCGTGGCCGGCACCACCCGCAGTTGGTCAGAGGCAAGCATCATCACCACATCGCTTCCCCCCGCCAGCGCGGCAAGATATTCGGTGTGGCCCGGATAGGCGAAACCGGCCCCGTCCTTCAGCGCCTTTTTGTGAATGGGCGCGGTGGTCAGCGCAGATGCGGCGCCGCTGCGCACCAGGTCAACACCGCGTGCGATCACGTCGATCACCCCCTGCGCATTGGCGGGGTCAGGCTTGCCCGCGACGGCACTGGCGGCAAAGTCGTGGCGCAGCACGGGCAAGGCGTCGCTGCCCGCGGCAAGCGCGTCCGACGGGCTGTCGATAATGCAATGGGGAATGTCTTGGGGCAGGTGGCGCGGATCCCCGATCCAGGCGAGCGGCACTTCGCCTGCCAGCATCGCCCAGGCCCGTGCGGCGACCTCTGGCCCGATGCCAGAGGGTTCGCCGCAAGAGATCACAACCGGCTTGTCGGCCAAGCCCGTCTTGGCTTGGGTCATTTGCGAACGATGCGCGCGTCGGCCCGCAATTGCTCCAGCAGCTGTTCGGCATAGCCGGTCAGCCGTTCCTGGCGCAGCGCATTGGTCACATCCTCGCGCGAGGCGGAGGCATTGGCGGCGGCGGTACGCCCACACATCATCAGCAGCATCAGCGTCTGACCATTGGCACGGGTCAGCGTGGTCGAAACCTCGCCCGTGTCGAGCTTGGACAGTTCAATCGCCACGTCCTGCGGGATGTCCGAGGGGGCTTTTTTCACACGCTCCAACACTTCGGCGGGCTGGCCTTTGGCGATGCCGTAAAGGTCATCGCAGGTATCGATGCGGCCACGGATCTGCGCCGCCTGTGCCAGCGCGGGTTCTGTGCGGCCACCGGGGATGTAATAGGCTGCGTATTCAATCTCGGAATAGGTCGGCGCGGTGACGCTGGTTTCCTCGATGTCGCGCAGTTGGAACAGTGCCACGGCGTTGGGGATGGGCAGCGGGTCGGTAACCTCGCCCGGTGCGAGGTTCAGGATCAGCGGCTGCAGGCTTGGCGGCAGATCGGTCAGGTTCTGCCACGGCAGCCGCCCGCCACGCCCGCGCGATGCGGTCGCGGAATAGCGGCTGGCGTAGTTCGAAAACTCTGCCGTTGATTTGGATTGCGAGATTTGTTCGGCCAGCGCGTTCACCCGTGCGGCTTGCTGGGGCGGAGCGGGAATGATGATCTCGGAGACGAGAACGCGCACACCGCTACCTTGTGTTTCGCCCAAAGCGCGGTTGATTTCAGCGTCGGTGATCTGCACGCGACTGGCATAGCGGGCACGCACCAGTTCACGCCACCCGACCGAGTTTACGACGAAATCGCGAAACGTTTCGCGCGAGACGCCGGATTGACCAAGCGCCTGGGTAAATTCTTCGGTGCTCAGATCCGCGCGCGAGGCAAATTCGGCAAGGCTGTCTTCGATGCCCTGCGGCGTCAGTTCGATACCCGCTTCGGCCACGGCCTCGTTGCGCAGGCGTTCGTCGATCAGCGAGGTCAGCGCCCCTTCGCGGGTTGCCCCCGGTGCATTCAACACCTCGAGAAAGCGCTGGCGCTGCTGGACTTCGAATTCGGTTACAACGGATTCATTCACCTTGGCGACGGGCGCAAAGAGGTTTTGCGCCGAAACGGGGGCGGCGGTCATCAGACCCAGCCCAAGGACGGCGATGCTTCGTGTCAGACGGTTCAGGTTCATCTTACTTATTTCCCACATGATCGCTCATATCTTTCTGTTCCGTTGGAGGCCGAGAAGCCCCGCAGGCCGATGTTAAACCCGATATCCGTAGAGGGCTCAACACTTGTTGAGGAGGTATAGCGGCGGCGCACCGAAAGGTCGACGCTCACACATTCATTATTGTAGGTCAGGCCAAGCCCAGCCGTCGCCGCTGTACTGTTTTGCACGTCATAGCGCACGTCGGCGCTGGCGGACCATTGCTTGTTGATGTCGTAGCTGCCGTCGAGCGACACCTCGGAAATCGCTTCGGTCCGGTCTTCGGCAGTATCCGCCTCAAGCCAGACATAGGTGCCTTCGACGGTGGTTTTGCCAAAGCTCCACCCGCCGCGCAGTTCCGCCTTGGAGATGTCGAAATCGGAGTCGACCAAGGTCCGCGCGGTCAGCGAAAGACCCGCGTTATTCTTGATCTGCCCCGCCAGCAGCACATCAGAGCGCACGCCGGACAGGCCGGACGTATCGGTAAAGGCAGGGTCGCTGATGCTGCGGAACACCTGACCGACCGCGACATAGGTGTCCCAGCCATTGGGGTCAAAGCGCGACCAGTTCACCGCCACTGCCGCGGTTGTGCCGCGTTCGCGCCGGTCGGGGCGCGGAAAGCGCGAGAGTGACAGGATGTTGCCCTGATCGAATTCAACGCGGGTGCTTTCCTCGTTCGGAATGTCGAGCCTGCTGCCATCGGTCCACCCCAGCTGCACCACGGGCGTCAGCACCTGCGACGCACCACCAGCCTCGCGGCGCGCCATCGGGTAGCTTAGACCAACCGCTGCGAAGGGCGCGATGTCGCTATGGTTCTGCGCAAAGGTATCGTCTTGGGTGATGTCAAAGAAATTGAACGTCGTGCCGACCTGCGCATCGGTGACCAAGCCGGAGCGATGGGTGAAGCGACGCAGATATTTAAGCGACCCGTTGATCCGCGATACATCGCGGCCAATCACATCCACATCAGAAGATCGCCAATGGCTATGCGCCTCCAGCCCGAACCGCAGTTCGCCCCCCCATGCTTTGGGGAAAAAGCGCCGTTCGAATTCGCCGTCGATCACGACTGTGGGCAGGGTGCTGTTCAACTCTCCGGGACGCAGAGTTTCAAAGTTGTAAAGGCTGGTTCGCACAAAGCTGTCGCGCCCCGCGCGTGACAGTGTGAGATCACTGCGCAAACGGTCTTCGTCCGAATAGCCGTATTCGGTAAAGTAAGAGCTGTCGCTGACGGCCTCGATCGTGAAGCTCAGCTTGTAGCCGCGCTCAAGCTCAAAGCTGCCTTCACCGAACAGATAGCCGCGGGTCTCATCTGGCAGCTGGTCATCGCGGGTATAGGCCCCGTCAAACTCGATATCACCATTGGTGAACGCCTGCCGATAGCGGAATTCAAGCGTGCGGGTCGAGGACGACAAATAGGGCGTCAGGGTCAGGTCGCGGCTTTCGCCCAAGGTGATGAAATAGGGCAGCTTCAGCCCCGTGCCCAACAACGACGTGGTGCGAATAGATGGGGCCAAAAACCCGTCTGCGCGGTCCAGCGTCGGGTCGGGCAGCCGCAAACGGGGCAGGTAGAACACCGGCACCGACCGGATGTGAAAAGTCGCATCATCGAAATACAGTTGCTGCGCCTCGGTATCATGCACCACGCGGCGCGCGCGGATCTGCCAGAGGGGCAGCTCGCCGTCATTGCAGGTTTTGCACGAGGTCACGGCGGTCTTGTACAGCTGGCTATAGCGCCCCTCGACACGGTCGATCTGGACGGCGGCCATCTGCACCTGCTGGTTCAGCACCATACGTGCGCCGCGCAGCAGACCGTTCTGCAACCCCTGATCCAGCTCTGCCGCATCAGCGAGAATGACGGTGCCATCACCGTCGTTCAGCACAATCGGCCCTTCGATCACCAAGGCACCGGTTTCGTCATTATAGCGGATCGCAGAGGCACGGATGCGGGTCGTGCCTTGAAACGCCTCTACGTTACCTTGGGCGACCAGTTCCCGATCACGGGTGATGAACAGGTCATCGGCCACCAGAACGGCAGGACGCTCGCTGTCTTGCGCGGCAGCGGGCAGACCAAGGGCGACAAGAAGGGTCAGGAGCAAACGGCGCATGTCAGCCATCCTCTGAATGAAGTAGAAGACCAAGCGCCAGAAGAATGGACGCGACAGGCGGAGCCCAGGCCGCAAGAAGAACCGGAATCTGCCCGTTCTCCCCCAGAATTTGCGCAAAACTGCGAATAAAATACAAGCCGAACCCCATCAGAACAGAGGCCAGCACCGCGACGCCCGTGCCTCCGAACCTCGTATGGCGCATGGTAAACGCGCTCGCAACCAGAACCATCGCAACCAGAAAGAAGGGCCGCGCCAGTTCGGTCTGCAGCCAGACCTTGTGGCGACGCGGGCTGAAGCCTGCCAGTTCAAGCTGCTTGATGTAATCAGGCAGATCATAGATCGAGACGGCACCGGGATCGGTGATGCTGTCGCGGATACGGTCCAGCGTCAGGGTCGAGGGCAGGGTGAGCGTGTCAAATGTCTCGGCCGCGCCTTCGGCGTTCACCCCCACTTCGAGCGGCCATGACTTCGCATCGGTTAGCGTCCAGATGCCATCTTCCAGCGCGGCGCTGTCCGCTTCGATCCGCCGTGCGGGACCGCCCTCGGGGGCGTAGCTGAGGAATGTGACATCATAAAGCACCGAGGCGTCCTTGTTTGACCGCCATGCGCGGATCACGGTCTGCCCCTCGTCACTGCCTTGGCGCAGCCACAGCCCTTCGTCGCTGACCGACAGGACAGAGGTCCCGCCCGCGCGAATGCTATCGCTGAGCTGGATGTATCGTTTCGCGGTCGCCGCAACGATGGGGTTCAACATGCCCACAGCCATCACGCCAATGATGAACGCCACCCAGATCGGGGCCTGCAACGCGCTGAGCGCTGACCGGCCGGCGGCACGGGTCACCACCAGTTCTGACGAGCGTGCCAGCGACAAAAACAACACCACGGTCGCAAGGATCATAATCAGCGGCAGGATCAGGTTCATGGTCTCGGGCGTGTTCAGCAACGTCATCCCGAAGAGGCGCAGCCAGCCGATATCGTAGCTGCTGAACCGGCGCGCCTGATCGACCATATCCACCAACACGAGCAGAGAGAACAGCACAGCGGAAATGAGGATAAACCCCATAATAAAGCGGCGCGCGAAATAGAGATGCAGGATCATGCGACGCCCCTTTGCTTGCCCATCCGTTTGGTCCAGCCAGGATGGGCCGTTTGCCAGATCATCCCGATCACAATCACAGCGCCAATCAGGCTGGGCAGGAACAGCAGTGGCCACCGGCTGGCGTCGTCGCGCACCGTTTCGACCAAAGTGCCGCGCAACCCGTCAATCGCGATGAGCAGACCAAAGGCGATCACGATCTCGCGCCAGACCCCGAAGCGCGAAAACCCTCCGAGCACCAGCGTCGCATAGCCGATCATCGCAGCGATCATGCAAAAGGCTGCCGAGGCAAAGCGCGCCGTCAGCTCTTCTGCGATCTCGCCCGCGCTGGATTTGGTGATCGTCTCAAGCTGATCCCACTGGGAAAACATCTCGGCAGTGGTCATGGCGTCGATGGATTGGGTGCGGGGTTTGTCGCTGCTTACCAAGGCCGAGATATCGAACGAGAAATCGCGGAACTTGGCTGTCGACAGGCGTTTGCCGGCCATCTCAAGCCGTTGCGCCATGCCATCGACCATGATCAGCGTCGTGCCATCGCCATTGCGGATCAGATAGGCTTCGGACGCGGTATAGATCACGCCCTCGTCGGGGTTGCGTCGGTCCGAGAGAAACACATCGCGCAACACCCCGTCGGCGTCGATCACGCGGGTATAGAACGTGACCTTAGAGGTCGGGTGCAGGAATGTGCCTTCGGTCAGCAGCCGTGCGGTGACATTCTGCGAAATCTCGGCCTCGCGTTCAGACAGCTGTCCGTTGGACAGGGGCAAAAGCAGATGGGTCAGCACCGACATCATGATCGCGACGCATAGGCCATAGACGAACACGGGCCGCGCCAGACGCCAAGGGCTGGTGCCCGTCGCCTGCAGCACCGTCAGCTCGGATTCGCTGGTCATCCGGTTGATCACATAGACCGACCCCGCAAAGGTCGCGATCGGCAGGACGGTGGTGATCAGCTTGGGCAGCCCCAGCACGGTAAATTCAAGAAACACCAGCGCCGTCTGGCCGTCGCCGATCAGCCGGTCAAACAGCACCACGGCGCGGTTGATCCAGAAAATCGCCACCAGGATCAACGCAAAGAAACTGAACAAAATCAGGAACTGGGACAACATATAGCGGTCGAACTTGGCCAATCTGCATCCCTTGGGTATCAACACGGGTGAACTTTCGCCCGACGATAAAGTAAATTTCCGCCCACGAAAACTGCTATCTGGCCTTAACGGCGCACGCAGGATACGTCTAAGCGAAATTCAGACAAAAGGGGTTCACCTGATGACCGCATTGACGCCAATGACATTTACCGAAACCGATATTGACCAGATCGCGGGTCACACGGGCCGTGTGGCTGTGACTGTAGGCGCGGATGGCAAGCTCAACCCCTCCGCGCGGCGCATCAACAAGCTGACCAAAGGCGCGCTGGAACGTCTGGTGGCCAGCGACAGCTTCACGAAATTGTCAGCGGGCGATGCGGTCAGCCTTGGGTTTCCCACCGGCATGGCGGCCGAGGCCGTGGATGTGGTGCAATTGGCGAATAACGCCGATCAGGAAGCCCTGCGCGCAGCCGGTGCGGCGCTTGCGAAACGGCGCGGCGATGCGGATCTGCTGGTGTTGACGGGCGGTTTGCGCAAAGCGGCCGAGCTTTGCTTTGGACTGGCCATGCGCGACTACACGTTCGAGGATCGCAAAAGCAACGGCAAGCCACGCAAGGGGCAGGTCGTGATCATGAATTCCAAACCCGAAGAGGTCGAAGCCGCTGCCGCGCCCCTGCTGGCGATCGCCGACGGCGCCTTTATGACCCGCGACCTGACGAACGAACCCGCGAATATCCTGACCACCACCGAATTCGCCGACCGTCTGGCCGAGATGGAGTCAATCGGCCTTGAGGTCGAAGTGCTGGACGAAGCCAAGTTGGAAGAACTAGGGATGCGCACCTTGCTCAGCGTCGGGCAGGGGTCGGCCAGCCCGTCTTACGTCGTGGTGATGAAATGGAACGGCGGCGAGAAAGATGCGGCCCCGCTGGCGTTGGTCGGCAAGGGCGTGGTGTTCGACACCGGCGGCATCAGCCTGAAACCGGGCGCGGGCATGGAAGACATGACAATGGACATGGGCGGCGCGGGCGTTGTCTCGGGCGTGATGCGCAGTCTTGCCCTGCGTAAGGCCAAGGCCAATGTCGTCGGGCTGGTCGGCATCGTAGAGAACATGCCATCCAGCACGGCAACCCGCCCCGGTGACGTGATCAAGACGATGAAGGGCGACACGGTCGAGGTGATCAATACCGACGCCGAAGGCCGTTTGGTGCTTTGTGATGTGCTTTGGTACGCGCAAGAACGGTTCAACCCCGCGGGCGTGATCGATTTGGCCACGCTGACCGGCGCGATTATCATCGGCTTGGGTCATGACAATGCGGGGGTTTTCTCGAACGACGATACGCTGTGCAACGCCTTCCTCAAGGCCGCGCAAACCGAGGGCGAAGGCGCGTGGCGGATGCCCCTGGGCGCGGGGTACGACAAGCTGCTGAAAAGCCGCATCGCCGACATGAAAAACATCGGTGGGCGGCCTGCCGGGTCGATCACGGCGGCGCAATTCCTGCAACGATTCATCAAGGACGGCACGCCGTGGATTCACCTTGATATCGCCGGTGTGGCTTCCGTCAAATCCGAGACAGCGCTGGCGCCCGTCGGGGCCACGGGCTGGGGCGTTGCCGCGTTGAACCGATTGATTTCAAACCTCTACGAGACAGAGTAAACCAGATGGGTGCCGCGTATTTCTACCATCTGACCCAGCGACCGCTGGTCGAAACGCTGACCATGCTTTTGGGCAAGGCCCAAGGCGCGGGCTGGCGTGTGGCGGTACGCGGCACCGATCAATCCTTGCTGGAACAGCTTGACGTCGCCCTGTGGCGCGGGCCCGAGGATGGCTTTCTGCCCCATGGTCTGGCCGGTGGCCCCCATGATGCCGAACAGCTGGTGTTGCTGACCACGGACACCCACGCGCCGAATAACGCAAGCTGCGTGTTCTCGATCCATGGCGCGGCTGTGTCGGCACAGGAAGTCGCGGCGCTGGATCGGGTGTGCATCCTGTTCGACGGGCTGGACGACCACGCCTTGAACGTCGCGCGGGATCAGTGGAAATCGCTGAAAGCCGCAGGAGCCTCTGCGCAATACTGGTCCGAGGAATCAGGTCGGTGGGAGAAAAAGGCAGAGACCTGAAGGCGTTACGCCGTGTTTCAACGGGTGAGGATTAACTCTCCGTTGGTGATCTCGATCCGGCCCCAGCGTTGCAGATAGCCCATCCCCAGCAAGGATTGCCGCATCTCGCCTTCGTTCACGACAGCGGGCACATCGGTATCGCGCACCCCGCCCAGTTCAACCTCGTCCAGCCGCACATAGGCGGTGCGCACTTCACCGTTGGCGGTGCTGGCTCGGCCAAGATAGTTCAGGCTATCGGGCGAGAGCCCCGCGGCTTCGGCATCGGCGCGGGTCAGCACCATATCTGTCGCACCGGTGTCCACCACAAAGCGGAGCGGCGTGCCATTGATCGTCGCCGTCAGATAATAATGCCCGTCGCGGGCGCGTGGCAGGGTGACGCTGCCGGTGCTGGCCTCATAGGCTTGGCGCGGGATGTCCCCTTGCCGGTTGATATCCTCCCACAGGCCGTAGCCCGCGGCGACACCGGTAAAGATCATGGTCCAGACCGCGACCTGTTGCAGCGTCTTGTTCCAGCCCTGACGGCTTTGCATGAAGAACCAGCCCGCGACCATCGCCATGAGCACGATCAGATAGATCAAACGTCCTGTTTCAATGTCCGGCATCGTATATCCTTTGGCAATCTTCCAAAGATATGGGGGCAGCGCGCGGAAAAGTCAGCCCGGACCCGGCCCGAAACCGAAAGCGCTAAGCCCGTCGAGCACGAATTGCACCGACAGCGCGGCAAGCAGCATCCCCAAAAGCCGCGTGATCACGTTGATCCCGACCTTGCCCAACGCGTTTTCAAGGTAGCCGCTGGCCTGCATCGTGATGCCCATGATGATCAGGACGGCAAAAGTGATCGCGACGACGGTCACCAGCCCTTCAAGGCCCGGTTTCTCGCCCGTCAGCAGGATCACCGACGCGATAGAGCCGGGGCCCGCGATCAAGGGAATGGCCAGCGGAAATACCGAAGGGTCGTCGTGATCGTCATCCGCCTCGGCATGGCCCTCACGGCGTTTCGTGCGGCGGTCGAACAACATATCAAGCGCGGTCAGGAACAGCAGCACGCCCCCCGCGACACGAAAGGCGGGCATCGAGATGCCGATAAAGCCAAGCACAGCCTCGCCAAACGCGGCAAAGACCAGCAGCAGCAGCCCCGCGATGACCACGGACCGCCACGCAATCAAGCGGCGCTGGCGCGGGGTCATGCCGGGGGTCAGCGCCAGAAACATCGGGCCAATCGCAAAGGGGTCAATGATCACGATCATCGTCGCGAACGCGGTGATCATGAATGCCAGATCAAGTGCCATCATAAACCGTCACCGGGGCCAGCCCCGTCCTTATCCCTTGCGCCGCGCTGGCATTACGCCGACGCGGTTTCCAGTTTTTCCAACGCGCCCATCCAGATCGCTTCCGCCCGTTCAAGCGCGGCCATGACCTCGGCGTATTTCTTGTTCCAGACCTCAAGTTCGCCGACTTTGTCCTTTTCGTAAAGGGCAGGGTCCGCGAGCTTTTTCGCAAGCTTGTCGCGCATGTCGTTGATCTTGGTCACCCGCGCCTCGGCCGTGCGCACTTCGGCGCGCAGGGCAAGGATGTCTTCGCGGTTGGCGCGTTTGGGTTTTGGCGCTTCCTTGACCGGTTTGGGGTTCTTGCTGACGGGCTTTTCCACGGTCAACAGCATCTTGCGATAGGCTTCGAGGTCATCCTCATAGGGTTTGACCGTGCCGTTCGACACCAGCCACAGACGGTCCGCGACCATCGACAAAAGGTGCATATCGTGGCTGACAAGGATCACAGCACCCGAATAGCGCGTCAGCGCCTCGACCAGCGCTTCGCGCGATTCGATATCAAGGTGGTTGGTCGGCTCATCGAGGATCAGCAGATGCGGTGCGTCCAATGTGGCGAGCAGCAGCGATAGACGCGCCTTTTGTCCCCCCGACAAACGCCCCACTTCGGTATCGGCCTGATCCGGCCCCAGACCGAACCCCGCCAGCTGTGCGCGCAGCTTGGATTGCATCACACCGGGGCGCGCGCTGATCATATGCTGCAGCGGCGTTTCATGGACGATCAATTCATCCACCTGATGCTGTGCAAAGAACCCGATGCGCAGCTTGCTGGAGTTGATCGCCTTGCCCTCGAATAACACCAAACGGTTGGAGAGCAGCTTGGACAGCGTAGATTTACCCTGACCGTTTTTGCCCAACAGCGCGATGCGGTCGTCTTGGTCGATCCGCAGGTTCAGGCGCGACAGGACGGGCTGGCCCTCGGTATAGCCGGTCGATCCGCCTTCGATACTGATGATGGGCGGTGAAAGCTCGTCAGGTTGCGGGAAGGTAAAGACCTTGCGCGCGGCTTCTTCCGGCGGCGTGATTGTCACCATCTTCTCGATGGCCTTCATCCGCGACTGCGCCTGTTTCGCCTTGGACGCCTTGGCCTTAAAGCGATCAACGAACGCCTGCATATGCGCCTTATGCGCTTGCTGCTTTTTCGCCTGCGCTGTCAGCTGCGCACGCTTTTCGGCCCGCATTTTCGCGAATTGGTCGTAATTACCCTGATAATACGTGAGCTTACGGTCTTCGAGGTGCAGGATACCACCGACGGCACGGTTCAACAGACCACGGTCGTGGCTGATGATGATCACCGTGTGCGGGTATTTCGACAGGTAGTTTTCCAGCCACAACGCGCCTTCAAGATCAAGGTAGTTGGTCGGTTCGTCCAACAGCAGCAAATCCGGCTGCGCGAACAGAACGCCCGCCAGCGCCACGCGCATCCGCCACCCGCCCGAATAGGCCGAACAGGGCTGCTGCTGATCATGGTCATCAAAGCCGAGCCCCTTGAGGATCGCGGCGGCACGGCCTTCGGCGGACCAGGCGTCGATATCGGCAAGGCGGGTCTGCACCTCGGCGATGCGCGCGGGATCATCCGTTGTCTCTGCCTCGTGCATCAAGGCGGCGCGTTCGACATCGGCGGCCAGCACCGTATCGATCAGCGACACGTCAGAGGACGGGACCTCTTGGGCGATGCCCCCGATCTTGGCGCGCGAGGGCAGGCTGATGTCGCCCGCGTCCAGCGACAGCTCTCCGCGAATGATTTTGAACAGCGTGGTTTTACCCGCACCGTTTTGCCCGACCAGACCCACTTTGTGGCCTTCGGGGATGACCGCGCTGGCTTCCTCGAACAAGGGACGGCCTTCGACGGAATAGTTGATTTCTGAAATGCTTAACATGGACGCGGTGTGAACCATGTCTGGCCCCGCGTCAATCGCGGCTTTTCACGGGGCATGACCCATGCTAGGGAGCGGCCAAATCAACCCCACCTAGGAGAGCTATCATGGCCCTTGAGCGCACATTCTCGATCATCAAACCAGACGCAACACGCCGCAACCTGACCGGCAAAATCAACGCCAAATTCGAAGAAGCCGGCCTGCGCATCGTCGCACAAAAGCGTATTCACATGACAAAGGCACAAGCCGGCGTTTTCTATGCCGTGCACGCCGAGCGTCCTTTCTATGACGAACTGTGCGAATTCATGGCGTCCGAGCCTGTTGTTGTTCAGGTTCTCGAAGGCGAAGGTGCCATCGCGAAAAACCGCGAAGTGATGGGCGCAACCAACCCGGCAGACGCAGCCGAAGGCACGATCCGCGCAGAATTCGCCGAATCCGTTGGCGAAAACTCCGTTCACGGGTCCGACGCACCTGAAACAGCCGCCGTCGAAATCGCGTATTTCTTCTCCGGTCTGGAACTGGTTGGCTAAGCCTTCACAGGTTTGGACAGATGAAAAGGGTCGCAGGCAACTGCGGCCCTTTTTTCATGCAACGGGGATCACATACCGGCGGCCGGTCTGTTCAGCCTTTAAGGGTCGGATGGTGTGATGACAGTTCACCGTCCACAGGGCTCACGGTTTTCATCGGCGCCGTTTGTTCAAGATGACGGTGCAACAGATCGACGTTTCGGATGTTTGCCTTCCAGCCCACGTCAAAGATGTCACCGATCAGGGGGATCGCACCGATCGCAAGGTCGATGCCCACATTCGCCCCCATACGCGCGAGGACCGAGCGGCTTGCGCCCATGCGATGCGCTTCCTTCAAGATATAGCCCGCCGGTGCCAAAGCCAGAACGTCGCCAACGCCGGGTATCAGGCCAAGGATGCTGTCCCAGCCCAGCCGAATGCCCAGCACAGGCACCCGTAGGGCGCTATCCATCGTACGGGCAAGGCCACGCAGCCGGTCAAGGTCGTGTTGAACATCGGGGGTATGTGGCATGGGGCAGGGTGTCCTGTTGGGGCTACGTTAGCGACCCAACGCCTATGGGCGCAGTGCCGTTCCGCTGCCGCCTTCGGGTTTCGCAGAAACGCGTTACGCCTCGCGCACACCGATCAGGTTCATCATGCGTTCGAATTCAGAGCGTCCGGTATCATGGGCACGGGCCTTGATCGCGTCGAACTTGACCCGCAGGGCTTTCTTTTCTTCCCCCTTGCAGTCGTTCCACGGGCGCCCCTGAAGCCCCATCACCAGAACATAGTACCCGATGAAGTGGGGGCGCTGACCATTTTGCAGCAACCGCTCATAGGCTGCATCGGCACCAAGATCGCGCAGCTCTTGCGCAGAGTGGATGCCGGCACGGGCGCAGCTTTCCTCGAACGCGGGGCCAAGATTGCGGATGGAAGAAACAGGGTCAGTCATACCGGACTGTTTATACCGCAGCTTGCCGCCTGTCACTTTCAGATGCTGGCGTAATCCGTAAATATCACCGGCTGGGGTTTTTCCGGCGCGGGTTTGGGTAGGGCGGATTGCTGCGGCTGCGGCGATTGCTTGGTCATGGGTCTTCTCCGGCTTGTGTTGGTCTCTCCGTTTCAGGGGCTACCAACGTTCGGGCGGCCCTTTCGTTCACGGTGAAGTCGAAAACTGCCGGTTTCGGGGCCGGATATGGGCGGTTTTGGGGCGAAACTGTGCCATTTAAGCCATGCGTTTTCCGCATATCCACTATGGTTTGCACCTTTGCTGCACCGCGCACATATGACGGTCACGGGCATTGAAGCCCTGAAATGGAAAGCTGGAAAATGAAAACCGAAGCTACATACAAAACCGCCACTCCGGTCGAAGTCGACCGTCTTCTTGCCGAAGCCAACGCGCTGCGCAGTGCCTATATCTCTGCCGCTGTTGCCAAAGCATCGCGCAAGTTTACCGGCCTGTTCCGCACCGCACCCCGCGGCACGGCAGCAGCCTAAACCGCCAGCGCTTCGCTGACGGAACATACCAAACCGAATGCGGTGGATAGGCCGCCGCATAGACGTGAAAGAGAGAATAAGAAATGAGCTATACATCCACATATACCGCCGCACCTGTTGCGGGTCTGATGCCCAAGCTGCGCCAGTCGCTTGATGCATTCCGTGCCTACAGCGCTGACCAACGCGCCAAACGCCAGACCTTCCGCGAGCTGTCGGCGATGAATGACCGGGATCTGGCAGATATCGGTGTTGCACGTGGCGAAATCCGCCATATTGCCTCGCAAGCGGTTGCCCTGCGCTAACCACGACGCCTAAAGCCACAAGAATTTCCCCGCCGCAAAGTTCTCCCACTTTGCGGCGGTTTTATTTTGTCTGATCAGATGCTTATGCGGTGCAATCCGGCGCTGGTGATTCCCCCAATCAGGTGCTGCATCGCTTGATCTCTTCCCCCAAAACCCCTTCCGCCGCTGCGGCCCCCAAAACAGCGTTTCGCGATCAAAGCCCTTGCCAGAATTTTATTCCTGACCAAGGATGAATGACACCACCGCGGACTTGCTTGACGCTGCGCCATTGAAGCGCGGCTGCGTCATGTTACCTCCCCCTTAGACGTAACGGAGAATATCATGATCAAACACGCCACACTTACCGCAATCGCCCTTGCTACCGGCGTCAGTGCTGCTCAGGCAGAGACGCTGAATGTCGGCATGTCGGGCGGGTACTTTCCCTTTACCTTCGTAAAGCTTGACGAGCTTCAAGGGTTCGAGGTCGATTTCATCAACGCCGTCGCCAAGGAAACCGGCGACGAGGTGAACTTTGTCACCATGTCCTTTTCCGGCCTGATCGGCGCGCTGGAATCTGGCCGCATCGACACGATCGCCAACCAGATCACCATCACCCCCGAACGCGAGGCGAAATTCGCCTTTTCGCAGCCCTATGTCTTTGACGGGGCGCAGGTCGTGGTGAAAGAGGGCAACGAAGACACCATCGGCAGTGTCGAGGATCTGAGCGGGAAGACCGTTGCGGTCAACCTCGGCTCCAACTTCGAGGAACTGCTGAACGAGCTGCCGAACGCGGGCGAGATCGACATTCGCACCTATGAAAGCAACATTGCGCAAGACACGGCCCTTGGTCGGGTGGATGCCTTTGTGATGGACCGCGTTTCCTCGGCCCAGCTGATCGCGGAAAGCCCGCTGCCGCTGGCGCTTGCTGGCAAACCCTTCAGCGAGATCCGCAACGCGCTGCCCTTCCGCAACGATGATGAAGGTCAGGCCCTGCGTGACCGGTTCGACGCCGCGATCACCAAGCTGAAAGAAGACGGCACCCTGACCGAGATTTCGGAAAAATGGTTCGGCTCTGACATCACAACAGCCGAGTAACACAAGATGCGGGGACTGGATTTCGAATATATGTGGGGCTTGCTGCCCGTGTTGTTGGGCTATGTCCCGCTGACGCTGTTCATGGCGTTTGTGGGCATGGTCTGCGCATTGGTGCTGGCCTCGGTGCTCGCGGTTGAACGGGTGTTTCGGGTTCCGGTCCTCGACGTTTTTGTGCGGCTGTTCATCAGCTTCTTTCGCGGCACGCCGTTGTTGGTGCAGTTGTTCCTGTTCTACTACGGCCTGCCGCAAGTCCTGAGTTTTCTGGGCAAGATCGACGGCGTCACCGCGACCATCATGGGGCTGACGCTGCATTTCTCGGCCTATATGGCGGAAAGCATCCGCGCCGCCATTCTGGGTGTGGACCGCAGCCAGTGGGAGGCCGCGCAGGCTGTTGGCATGACGCAAGGCCAGATGATGCGCCAGATTATTCTGCCTCAGGCCTCGCGGGTCGCGGCACCGACTTTGGTGAATTACTTTATCGATATGATCAAAGGCACCTCGCTGGCCTTTACCCTTGGCGTGACCGAACTGATGGGGGCGACCCAGAAAGAGGCGGCGGGCAGCTTCCTCTACTTCGAAGCCTTTCTCGTCGTCGCCGCGATCTATTGGATCATGGTCGAGACATTGGCCTTCGCACAGCGTCACCTAGAGGTATATCTGAACAAGGCACATGCGCGATGACCATTACACAGAGCATTCCAGAGACGGGCAGGGCGACGGGGGACGGGATCACCATATCCGGCCTGACTAAATCTTTTGGCAGCACCGCCGTGCTGAAAGACATCTCGCTTGATATCGCCCAAGGCGAACGGGTGGTGATCATCGGGCCGTCGGGCACGGGGAAGTCCACCTTGCTGCGCTGCCTGAACTTTCTTGATGCGCCTGACGCGGGCATCATCCGCATCGGCGATATGTCTGTCGATGCAGCTACGGCGAAGCGCGCCGATATTCTGGCGCTGCGGCGGCGCACGTCCTTCGTGTTCCAGAACTACGCGCTGTTTGCCAACAAAACCGCGCGCGAGAATATCACTCAGGCGCTGATCACCGTTCAGGGCTATAGCAAGGCCGAGGCCAACGCCCGTGCCGATGCTACGCTGCGCGAAACCGGTCTGTTCGAGAAAGCCGACAGCTACCCCGCTGCACTGTCGGGCGGCCAGCAGCAACGGGTGGGCATCGGCCGTGCGATGGCGCTGGATGCGGATCTGATGCTGTTTGACGAACCGACCTCGGCGCTGGACCCCGAATGGGTGGGAGAGGTGCTCGACCTCATGCGGCGCGTGGCCGAGAAACGGCAGACCATGCTGATCGTGACCCACGAGATCCAGTTCGCGCGCGAGATTGCGGATCGGATCGTCTTTATGGACGAGGGGCGGATTGTCGAACAGGGCCCACCGGCAGAACTGCTTGATGCGCCCAAAGACCCGCGCACCCAATCCTTTCTACGGCGTGTCACGGGCTAGGGACTAGACCTTGATCACCGTACACCCATGGGCGGCGGCGCGGGACAGCAGATCGGGTGACAGCGCGGCCCCTGTGACAAGGTAGTCATAGGCCCAGATCTCCCCGTGCTGGCAGGCAAGGTCCAAATCCGCCTTGCCCTGATCGGCCACCAGGATCGTTGTCTTGGCGCAGCCCGCAATCGCCTTGCGCGCCAGCACCTCGTCCGAGTTATAGTCCATCACCGCGCCCGACCCCGACAGCCCGCCACAGCTGAACACGGCGTAATCCATGCGGTAACCCGCAAAAAACGCCAGCGCTGCAGCGCCGATCAGATCCAGATCGCGCATCCGTACATTGCCGCCCGCCAGCTCCACCATCACGCCCGCGGCATTTTGCAGGGCGCAAACCGCGTGGATGCTATTGGTCGCGACGAATAGGTCTTTGTGCGACGACAGAAACCGCGCGCAATGCTCAACCGTTGTCCCCGTCCCAAGCGCCACCCGTGCGCCATCGGGGATCAGGTTCTTGACCGCCAAGGCGATGCGCTGCTTTTCCTGTCTCGCGATGGTTTCGCGGGGCAGGTAACCGATATTCTCGCTTTGCTGGCGCAGCTGCACCTTTCCCTTGCGGCGCTGCACCAGTGCTGCGTCATCAAGGTCGCGCAGGTCGGCGCGGATGGTCTGCACCGAAACATCCAGATGCTGCGATAGTTCGGCAGGGGACAAAGCGTCGTTCTGCGACAGCAGCGCAATGATCCTGTCGCGCCGGTCGGTCAGAGTAGGTCGCGCCATCTATTTTCCTTCGAAAACAACTCAAGGTTAGCCGGACCCTAGAGTGACCCCGTCCACGGCGCAATATAATTAAATCTGTTACGCAAATGTCATAAATCTGTAGCGTAAGATGGGAATAAGGCGAGCGTGAAATGCTTTCGTACGAAAGCTACCTTTTCAGGAGAGCCCCATGAAAACCATCCTCACCACCACCGCTTTTGCCCTGATGGCCAGCACGGCCCTTGCAGATACAATCACACTTTACACCTCGCAGCCCAACGCAGATGCGCAGCAGACTGTGGACGCCTTCAAAGCCGCCAACCCCGATACCGATGTCGAATGGGTCCGCGATGGCACGACCAAACTGATGGCCCGTCTGCGCGCCGAGATCGAGGCAGGCAACCCGCAGCCCGACGTGCTGCTGATCGCCGACACCGTGACGCTGGAGGGCATGGCCCAAGACGGTCTGCTGACCGCCTACCAATCCCCCGAGGCTGCCAATTATGACAGCGCGCTGTATTCTGCCGACGGCTTCTATCACTCGACCAAGCTGATCACGACAGGTATCGTCTATAACACCGGCGTCGAGACGGCTCCGACCTCGTGGAACGACCTGAGCGATGCGGCCCTGAAAGGGCAGGTGGCCATGCCGTCCCCGCTGTATTCCGGTGCGGCGCTGATCCATCTGGCAACCCTGACCGGCGATGACAGCCTTGGCTGGGGCTATTACGAACAACTGGCGGAAAACGATGCCCGCGCCCAAGGCGGCAACGGCGGCACGTTCAAGGCCGTGGCTTCGGGCGAGAAACCTTATGGCATGGTCGTCGACTTCCTCGCGATCCGCAACAAGGCCGAAGGGTCGCCTGTCGAATTCGTCTTCCCGACCGAAGGCGTATCCTATGTGACCGAGCCCGTGGCGATCATGTCGACCGCCAAGAACGTCGAAGGCGCACAGAAGTTCGTCGATTTCCTGCTCAGCGCGGAAGGTCAGGATGTGGTGCTTGAGATGGGCTATATCCCCGCACGCGACGGCATGGGCGTGCCCACCGGTTTCCCTGCGCGCGAAGACATCAAACTGATGGACTTCGATCCCGCGACCGCGTTGAAGGACGCCGAAGCCAACAAGGCCAAATTCACAGAGCTGTTTGGCGCCGAGTAATGGGCGTTCTGACAAAAAACGGGGGCAGCCGGTCCGAGGGGTGGCTGCTCTCTACCATTTTGATTGTGGCGATCAGCCTGACCCTTGCGCCGGTGCTGCGCCTGTTTGTCGAAGGGGTGACGGATCAGGGCGCGGTTGGCCTGTCGCTCGCGGGCGAGGTGCTGCGCCAACCATCAACGCTGAGCGCGCTGAAGCATTCGCTGGTGACCGCAGGGTTTGGCACCCTGGTCTCGGTGGTTCTGGGGTCTGCCTTTGCGTTTCTGGTGGCGCTGACCGATCTGCGCGCCAAGGCGGCGCTGGTGTTCTGCCTGATGATCCCGATGATGATCCCGCCCCAGATCACCGCGCTGTCCTGGACCCAGATCATGGGGCCGTCGTCGGTGTTGCTCAAGACCTTGGGGCTGGCTCCGCCACTGGGGTCGCCGCAGCCGCTTTATTCGGCGCAAGGTATCATTCTGTTGCTGGGCATCCAGCATATGTCGATCATTTTCCTGACCCTGCGTGCAGGTCTGCGCGCCATCCCGCAAGAGGTGGTAGAGGCGGCGCGCATCAGTGGCGCGCGGGGGCTGCGCACGTGGTGGCAGGTGGTCATGCCCCTGACCCTACCCAGTTTGGCGGCAGGAACGGCGATCACCTTTGTCACCGCCCTTGGCAACTTTGGCATTCCCGCGATGCTGGGTATTCCGGCGGGCTATGCGACCCTGCCGACACTGGTTTACCAAAAGCTGGCGGGCATGGGCACCAGCGTGCTGGCCGAGGTATCGATCCTCGCCATGCTGATCGGTGCGGTGGCTGTAACGGGCATCCTGACGCAACGGTTCTTTCAATCGCGCCAACGGGTCTATCTGGTGGGGGCCACGTCGCGCCCCTTGGCGATCCCGCTCGGGGCGGCGCGTCTGCCGGTCGAGGTGTTGCTATGGGCGGTGGTCTGCACGATCCTTGTGCTGCCCATGTTCGGCCTGCTGGCGACGTCGCTGGTGCCTGCCTATGGCGTGCCACTGCGGCTTGACACCGTAACCCTTCAGGCGTGGACTGAGGTGCTGCTGCGCCAACCGGTCACGACGCGGGCCTTTGCGAACTCCTTTGGTCTGGCGATCGGCGCGGCGGTTGTGCTCATGCTGCTCTGCCTGCCGCTGGCGTGGTTGATGGAGCGGAACCCGACGCGGCTGTCGCGGCTGTTCGACAGCATGCTGGATCTGCCCTATGCCTTGCCCGGAGTGGTGCTGTCGATTGCGATGATCCTGCTGCTGATCAAGCTGCCGTTCACCGATGCGACGCTTTACGGCACGATCTGGATCATCTTCTTGGCCTATCTGGCGCGGTTCTTTGCGGTGATGTTCCGCCCCGTGCAAGCGAGCCTAAAGCAGTTGGACCCTGCCATGGGCGAAGCCGCGCAATCGGTGGGGGCATCGCTGTTCCAGCGGCTGCGCGATGTGATCGTGCCGCTCTCGGCACCGGCGGCGGCGGCTGGGGCGATCCTTGTGTTTCTCACCGCGTTTAACGAGCTCACGGTTTCCGCGCTGCTCTGGTCCTCGGGGACCGAGACGTTGGGCGTGGTCATTTTCAATCTGGACGACAGTGGCGAGACCGCGATGGCCAGCGCGCTGGCGATGACCATCGTACTGGTGGTTATGGCGCTGATGGTGCTGGTGCAGCTGATGTCCCGACGTTTCCCCAAAGGAGTAGTCCCATGGCAGACATAAGCCTGTCCGCGCTTGGCAAATCATTCGCCGGTGCCCCCGCGCTGCATGACATCACCACCACGTTCAAGGATGGCGAATTCGTCGCCCTGCTGGGGCCGTCGGGCTGCGGCAAGACCACGCTGCTGCGCCTGCTTGCGGGGTTCGAGATGCCGACGACGGGGCAGATTTCCATCGGCCCGCGCGAGGTCGCGCATGTGGCCGGCAACCGTATGGTCCCGCCCGAGGATCGCAACATCGGTTTCGTATTCCAGTCCTACGCGCTTTGGCCCCATATGAACGTGCGGCGCAATGTGTCCTATCCGCTGGAGATCCGGCGTTTTTCCAAGGCCGAGATCGCTGCGCAGACCGATCAGGCGTTACAGGCGACGGGGCTGACGGACTATGCCGACCGGATGCCGTCCGACCTGTCGGGCGGGCAGCGTCAGCGGGTCGCTTTGGCGCGCTGTCTGGTGTCGCACCCCGATGCGGTGCTGCTGGACGAACCGCTGGCCAACCTTGATGTGGCGCTGCGGGCATCGATGCAGACGGTGTTCACCGATTTCCACAAGCGCACCGGCGCGACGATGGTCTATGTCACCCACGATCAATCAGAGGCGATGGCCATGGCCGACCGGATCGCCGTGATGGACAAGGGCCGCATCCAGCAGTTCGACACGCCCCAAACGCTGTATGAACGCCCCAAGAACCGCTTTGTCGCCGAATTCGTCGGGCGCGGCACGGTGGTGCCCATGCTCGGGGTCGAAAAGAGCGATAGCGCCCTGCACGGCCATGTTCTGGGGACGCGGATCGCGGTGCAAAGCGGGGATGACCTGCCAAGCCATGTCTGCTTGCGCCCCGAAAACCTGACCATCAGCGAAACCGGCGACCTGCGCGCCAAAGTGGCGCGGGTGACCTATCTGGGCGGCAAATACCTTCTGGAAACCGTCGCGGACTGTGGCACGCGCCTGCTGGCTGAAACACGGGCACGGTTTGATGTCGGCATGCAGCTTGGCCTGACGATCACCACCCCATGGGCATTCTCCGAGGAATAAATGCAAAGCGTAAGAGTACTTTCCGGCATAGGGGACAAGGGCCCCGCATGCATGCAATTGAACACGGGCAATCGGCGCTGGCTGCTGGACTGCGGCTTTGGCCCCGAGGCCCACGCCCATTTTGACCCGCGCTGGCTGAAGGGCGCGGATGCGGTCTTTATCACCCATGACCATATCGACCACATCGGCGGGGCGATCTATGCGGTAGAGGCGGGGCTGCCGATCTATGCCACCGCGCAAACCGCCAAGGCGCTGCCCCCTGCCGCCAAGGTCAACCTGCTGCCCGAACGGGGGGTATCTGTGATCGACGGCGTGCAGCTGACCACGGGGCGCAACGGGCACGCCATGGGCGGTGTCTGGATGCATTTCGCCTTGGGCGAGGGGCTGTTCTACTCGGGCGACTGGTCCGAGGAATCCGACTGGTTCCCGCTGGATCTTCCGCCCCCCGCGGCGACGGCGATCCTAGACTGTTCCTACCAGCTTGACGATGTGCCCCAGACCGAAAGATTTGCAGCACTTGACGCCTTGCTAGACGGGCTTGAGGGGCAGGTGCTTTTGCCAGTGCCGCCATCGGGCAGGGCGGGCGAAATGGCCCTGCACCTGATCCGGCGCTATGGTCACGCCAGCGTCATGCTGGACCCTGAATGTCAGGCGGTGCTGGCGACGGGTCTGCGCAGCGGCACGCTTGGCGTGGATGCGGCCAAGATCGCCCCGCTGCTGGCGCGCGGCCCGCTGGACGAGGCGCGTTTTCTTGTCTGCGACACCCCCAATGCCGATGGCGGTGCCGCCTGGGGCTATGTGCGCGCCTGGCATGAAAGCGGCCGTTTGGGGCGCGACGCGCATGTGGTCTTTACCGGCCATATGACCGCCCATGCCCGCGGGATCTGCAGCGTGCCGGGGGGATATTTCCAACGCTGGAACGTACACCCGCCGCTGCGTGATCAGGTGCGTATGCTGGAACGGCTTGGCGCGAAACGCTTTGCGCCAGCCTTCTGTACCCAGCCCGAGGATTACCTGATCGAGGATCTGGGCGTCGAGGTTTTCATGCATGATCCGGTGCGCCTGTGAGGGGGGCTGCGCTTCCGCCCTCGGACTTTTGCCTGATCCGCCACGGCGAGACGACCGCCAATGCGCAAAGCATCATCGCAGGGGTGACCGATGTCGCGCTGACCGCCCGTGGCCGCGATCAGGCGCGCGCGCTGGCCCGTCGTCGCTGGCCGCAGCCGGTCATGCTTTTCGTCAGCCCCGCCGCACGGGCGCGAGACACCTGCAAGCTTGCCTTTGCGCAGCGCGGTTTTACCGTGATTTCCGCGTTGCGCGAACGCGATTGGGGGGCGTTCGAGGGGCAGCCGCTGTCGCAGCAACCCATACGCGAAGACACCCCCGAAGACGGCGAAAGCTGGCCCGCCATGCTTGATCGTGTCGCAGGCGCGATCCACGCGGCCTGTGCCGCCACACCCGCCGGCCACCTGCCGGTGCTGGTCTGCCATTCCGGTATCATCCGCGCCGCGCGCGTGCTGTGGACACCCCATGACGCGGGCACACGCCTGCCAAACGCCATCCCGATCTTGTTCCAGCGGTCGGGCACATTTTTTGAGGAGAAAGAGCTATGACATCCGCCCCCCTGACACCCTGCGTGGTCTTCGACGTCGACGGTACTCTGGCCGAGTTCGACGCGGCAAAGCTGGGTCATCTGGTGCATGGCATCGAGAAGCAATGGGATGCCTTCCACATGGCGATGGCCGACGCCCCGCCGATTGCCCCCATCGCCAAACTGATGCGCCGCCTGAAGCAAAGCGGCGAGACGATCGTCATCTGCTCGGGCCGCCCTGACGGTTGGGCGGAACACACGATCGCCTGGCTGCACAAACACGATCTGCCCTTTGACGGCGTTTACCTGCGCGCCAAGGATCAGGACGCCGCAAGCGATCCGGAGGTCAAACGCCAAGCGCTGGCGCAAATGCAAGCGGACGGGCTGGCCCCCTGGCTGGTCATCGATGATCGCAGTTCGGTCGTTGACGCATGGCGTGCCGAGGGGCTTGCCTGCCTGCAATGCGCGCCGGGGGATTTTTGACGCGGGCGGGTGCAGCATCACGCCCCTGATCGCGGATTTTGACAGCGCACCGCGCCACAGGGGCCTGCGACCAAGGCGACGGTTTGTCCCGCAAGGGGTAGACATAAACTGTCAGGGTGAAATGGCGGAGAGACAGGCCGCCATCGTATGTTCTGTATAGGTCGGCAAGGGTCTGCATTAGTTCAGACATATCAAAGCTTTGTTCTTATTATCTGTCTGTATCGGTCTTTACGCGCCTGCCTTGTTCTGTCAATAATTGGCAATAGAACGGGTATAGGTGACAACATGGCAAGAGGCATACACCGCCTTTCGGCGGCGAAGGTTCGGACGGAAACAAAGCCGGGCTTCTACAGCGACGGCGGCGGACTTTACCTGCAAGTCAGTCAGTTCGGCGGAACGAAATCTTGGGTCTTCAAGTTCACCGTGAACGGCAAGCGTCGGGGCATGGGGCTTGGCCCCATCCATACCTACAGCTTGGCCGAAGCCCGCGAAAAGTCGGGCGAACTTCGGAAAGTTGTAGCGGAAGGGCGCGACCCTATCGGCGAACGCGACGAACTACGCCTGAAAAGCACCGTCGAAGACAAGCAACAACTTACCTTCGCGCAAGCCGTCGAAAAGTGCTTAGCGAAGAAGGAAGGCGAATTTCGGAACGACAAGCACCGCAAGCAATGGCGTTCAACGCTGGATACCTACGCCGCGCCCGTGATCGGCGATATGAATGTTGCCCACATTACCATGCAAGACGTTCTTCGCGTTCTTGAACCAATCTGGACAACGAAGACCGAAACGGCGTCGCGGCTTCGCGGTCGGATTGAAAACGTAATGTCTTGGGCGACGGTCGCAGGCTACCGGACAGGTGATAACCCGGCGCGTTGGGCAGGCAACTTGAAGGAACTGTTGCCGAAGCCGTCGAAGGTCGCGACGAAGGACAATCACCCGGCCTTGGCTTTGGCCGATCTTCCCGCATGGTTTGCAGCCCTTCGCAAGCGCGATGGCGTGTCGGCAAGGGCCGTCGAATTTTTGACCCTATGCGCGGCACGGTCGGGCGAAGTTCGCGGGGCTACATGGTCCGAAATCGACCTAGAAGCGAAACTTTGGATCATTCCCAAAGAGCGCATGAAGGCGCAGCGCGAACACCGCGTTCCTTTGACCGCCGAAGCCGTCGGGCTGTTGAAGGCATTGCCGCGCATCAAAGGGTCTGACTATGTGTTCCCGGCGGTGCGGGGCGGTGCCCTGTCCGATATGAGCCTGTCGGCGGTCATGCGCCGGATGCAGGAAGCCGCAGCGACCAAAGGCGGCAAGGGATGGCTTGACCCGCGTTCGGGGCGTCCTGCGGTGCCTCATGGCTTGCGTTCGACCTTCCGCGACTGGACGGCGGAAAAGGGCATTGAACGCGATATGGCCGAAATCAGCTTGGCGCATACTGTGGGCAGCGAAGTTGAACGCGCCTACCGCCGCAGCGACATGCTTGAACGCCGCCGGGCTATGATGGCCGATTGGGCTGCGACCTGTCGCGGCGAACTGGCAAGCGGCGTTGTGGTGCCACTTCGGGGGGCGGTGTAATGTCGTCCTTCAAAACCGCAGCGTTTTCCCCCGAAGTTGTCGAACTTATTAAGCGCCGTCGCCCCGGTCGCAAAGCCGGAACGCCGGGGCACGTCGGAAAGCGGCAAACCCGAAAAAGCGAAGTCGCCGAAAAAGCCGCCGAAGCCGTTAAAGCCGGGGCTTGCAAAAGCGTCGAAGATGCAGCCGAAATTTTCGCGCATGGATACTTGGGTCGCCCCGGCGAACTAACCAAAGATCAACTTCGCCACTTCAAAAATAAGATCAAAAGTTACCTCTAAGCGCCTGTTGAAACTTTATTATTCGCGCGTGATGCGCGGGCGCTTGTCCCTGTAGGTTCGGTGCAACAGATACAGAACCCTACAGGTGCCCACATGCAAATCCTTATGAAGACCCCCGCCGTCTGCGCTGCGACTGGCATGAAGCGCCCGACGCTATACGAACACATGGCGAAGGGGTTGTTCCCGCGCCCGATCAAGCTTGGGCCAAAGCTGGCAACATGGCCCGAAGACGAAGTTGCCAAGATCAACGCCGCCCGTATCGCCGGGAAGTCGGAAGACGAAATCAAGGCGCTTGTCGAGGAACTGACCGCCGAACGTAAGAACTGCGTCTAGGGCGGTAATTCCGTCCGCCAAACTTCATTGAAATTATTCACTTAATACAATCGAAGCGCATTCTAATGACTTCGTATTAACAAACAGGCCCAAAATCATGGCGAAATTGATAACCCCGTTCATTGCCCAAGAACACGAACCGTCGCAGCCCGACGGCGCATGGCATCACGTCCAAACCCGTTACGCCTATCCCGTCGGCGAAGGCGACGACTTTCCCGCCTATCCGCAGTTCCCTAACGGGATTGTCGGCGAAATGATGCAATTTATCTATGATTCCGCGCCCCATCCAATGCGCGAAACGGCAATCGTTGGCGGGCTTGGCCTTGCATGTGGGATTGCAGGGCGATGCTTCAACATTAACGGGCAAGGCTTGAACGAATTTTTCGCTATTCTAGCGCCGTCTTCTTCCGGCAAGAACGCTGCGACAACAGGCGTTGAAAAGTTAATTAACGCTGTAATTCCGAAGGTCAAAGAAGCGACGGCATTCATCGGGCCGGGTGACGTATCTTCCAAGCCCGCCTTGCACCGATACCTATGGAAAGCTTCGCCGCCGTGTTTCGTAATGTTCATAAACGAAGTTGGCGAGTGGTTAGCCCCAATCGTTGACCACCGTGCAAGCGAAGCACGGCAAAGCCTTCGAAAAATGCATCTGGACCTTTCTGAATTTGCCGGGAAAGGTCGCGTTTTGCGGGCGTCTGCATATGCCGACACCGCCAACAATATTGGTGACGTTTATTCCCCGGCGGTCACAATCGTTGGCGACAGCAACCCGGCGACATTCTTCGAAAACGTCACCGAAAAGAACACGGCAAACGGCTTCTTTGCGCGTTGGATCATTTTACAGAATACGGGTCGGGTTTCGCCTTACAACGAAGGGCATTCCCGCGTCGAACCGTCGGCCGAATTGATTGAAGACTTGGCAGGGCTTTGCAGTCATTCGCTTAACCTCAATCATGCCGGATTGGTCACAAACGTCGAAGTGTCCGAAGGCGCAAACGCCGAACTTATCGACTTTCGCGGCACCTGCACCGATGGCCGCGACAACGCCGAAGAAGACTACAAAAAAGCGATTTGGGGTCGGGGCTACGTTCACGCTTTACGTATTGCAGCAATTCTTGCGGTCGGTCGTCACCTATACAATCCCACAATAGAAATCTGCGACGCGCGTTGGGCCATTGATCTTGTCACGGGCAGCATTGAAAAGCTGTTGAACAAGTTTGAAGACGGCGAAGTTGGCGACGTGTCGCAAAGCGAAATCGCTCGCCAAACCAAAATCCGAAGTGTGATTGAAGATTGGTTTACAAAGCCTTGGGCGTCTGTTGAAAAATACGTTCCCATTCCCGAAAGTATGCGGAAAATTGGCTTCATTCCTTACAAGTATCTGTCGAAACGACTGACAGCGGACGCCGCGTTTAAGACCGCGAGGAACGGCGCAACCAACGCAATCAAGAACACAATCGCTGAAATGATCCGAAACGGTGAATTGGTTCGCGCCACGCCCACAGAAACCAAAGTTCACACCAAGTCTTTGGCCGAATTTTATCGGATTGCAGGCGGTTCGTCGTTCACAAATCCGCAAATGACCGAACCCTAATGCCCCCTGTCTAAAGTCTAAAAATGCGGGCTAACCCGTAACCCTCTGAAAACAAACAGGTCTAAAAGTCTAAACGGTCTAAAGGTTTTAGGACTACCCGGCACGGTGAGGCGAATAAAATGACCCTGCATTATATTTATTATACCCGAAATCCTGCCCCTCCTACTCTCTTTAGACCTTTAGACTTCTTCTTTTTAGCAAGTAATAACAGTAAGTTAGGTGTCTAAATCAGGGGATAGACCGAACTTAGACGCTTAGACATCAAACCGCCCCAATGTGGGCTTTCAAAAGGACTGCCGAAATGAGAAGCGAAATCGACCGCGACAAAGACGCTTTGTTCAACAACTCTGCGCATGAACCTGTCAGGAAAATTCTGAACATTGCAGAGGACCGATTGCTTGAAAGGCAAATCAGCGACCCGTTTGAAGTTGAAGAATATCTTTGTCGCTTTTTTATCGAAGACGTAGCAGGGACAATTCAAGGGGCGTCGTGGTTCACGCAAAGCGATGCAACCGAAGGTGCTGAAAACTTCCTGTTGAAATGCGTCGGCGGCTTCACCGATAAACCGCACCGAATGCGGCGAACGCTAACCCCGGTCAAGCTTCGGACTTGCGGAACACAACTGTCGTTTCATGCATCGTATTACTTCCCGCGCTATAACGCGATCTTGACGCAACGCTATATCGAAGAATTGCACAAGCCCGACAACGCTGCGCTTGTCGGAGCAGGCTGGAACGGAATCTTTCATTTAGCCGCCGCAAGTCTGCCCGGCGTGAAGGAAGAAATTAACCGCGAACTGCGCCGTCGGGGTTTGACCTATGACGCCGCCAAGGTTCCCGCTGCGCATCTTGCGCGAAGAATGCGGGCCGTTGAAAGCCACGGGCGCATGATCGGGAAGGGGCACTGACATGACCCACCGCATAGCCCAAGCCTTCCGTAACCCTGCGGCCCTGACCGACGCCGACATTGCCGCGCTTGTCGCCGCCATGCGGAAGGACGCTGCGCAGGCCAACAAGAGGCGCAGGCGGCTTGAAAACGCCGGGGGCACCGATGGACGCGACGCAGAACGGAACGCCGCCTATCGGCGTCGCCGGGCCGAACTTCGGGCGCTCAAAACAGCATGGGGATAGGGCGCGAAAACTTTCTTTTGTCCGCATTTGTCTGTTGTTGTCTGGACCGAATTTGACACCTTGCCACCCTTGAATTGCCCGCCCTAAGTGGTCCTTAGCCCCGCCTTAAACGTTCAAATCCGCATGGTAATTCGATGGAAACCCCAAGCCCTGTTTGGCCTAAGCCCGTGACCCCTGTCACCCCGCCGCAAAAGCGGATCAAGCTTGCGTCGGTCTTGGATTGCCGGGGCGAAATGACGAAGCTTTATCGCGAAGCCCGTAACGGCAAGCTGAAAATCGAAGATGCGTCGCGCCTGACCCATATCCTTATGCTGATCGGCAAAACCTTCGAAGCGACCGACCTAGAAGAACGGTTGTCGAAGCTTGAAGGTTTGACCGAATGACCGCCGCGTTAAAAGTCCGCGTTGCCCGCTTGGAAGCCCGCCACAAAGCCGCAAGCGACAAGCCGAAAGGCGTGATCGGCGGTGAATACGGGCATCTAGTCCCGAACCCTGAAAAGCCGGGTCACTTGATGTTTTCCCAACCGCCGGGCGGCTTCGCCGAATATGCCCGCAATCAACAGAACGCCTTGCAATCGGAACTTCGCACAATCTTCGCCAACATGAACGAACCGCAGCCCGAAGGCATCCCCGCCATTGTGGGCAATGAACCCCTTGCGCCGCTGCCCAAGAACAAAAAGCGGGCGCGATACATCGAAGTAAACGGCGTTGAACTTGACGCCTTGGCCCTAAGAGGAAACAGAAGATGAACCGCTATCTGAACAACAACCCCGACCATGTGAAATTCTTGGACATGGCCCGTCTTGAAGTCGGGTTTAAGGTCAACTTCTTCGCAATGAACGTCGAAGACATTGACGCCGTGCCGGGCACCGCAGCGACCCGCGCAAAGTATGCCTTGCAAGAGGCGATTTCGCGCCTTGAACGCTTGGCGACCGACACTTCGAAAACGGACGACGCAAAGAACGAAGCTGCGAAGACGCTGTTCAAGAACGTTACGAAAGAAGTTGCCCAATCAATCAAGACAATTCGCAGCTATGGCGAGCGCGAAGCCGAAGCCGCAAAGAACCGGGCTTTCGACGTGCTTGCACCGGACGCGACAAAGGGCTCGATTTACACCGAAGTTCGCCAGTATTGCCGCGAACAGGCTGCGAAGGGCGACCCAGATTTTCCGGCGAAGTTGTCGCAGATGGTTCGCACCGATATTGACGTTGCGCGGGCTATCAGCGCCGCGCCGGGTTTCTTGTCAGGCATCGGCGATGATCGTCGTATGCACCTTGTCACCAATGCACTTGAAGCGTTCGCGCCCGACGACGTTGCTCACATGAACCATGCGCTTGAAGTCGGGAAACAAGCCGACCGGATGGAAGCCGGATTGAACAAGCTTGGGCAGGCAATGTTTAATTCCGCACTTGCCGACCGGGCGTCTTACAGCCGGGTTGACGTAGACGCGCCGCTTGTTGCGCCCGAAGCGGGGGAATAAACAATGCCCCCATTAGCCGAAACCCAATTGAAAGAATTGACCGCATGGCTTGTCGCGTCTTCGCAGGATGAAAGAACCCCGTTGGGGAACGACTTCATTCGGCACGACGCTTACGGGCAGCTTGTATCGGTCGCCCTTGATGATCCTGCGCCCGACCTGTCTGCGGCTATCGCCTTGGGCTGTCTGCCCTTGCTGGTGGCCTATGACGTGCCCGCAGCGACCTTTGCGGCGATAGAGGGGCAGGCCAAGCCAGACGAACGGGCACAACACGTCACATGGCTGTCAGGGGCGGCGATACACGACCCGCTGCGAGGCTTCCCGGCCTGTCATGTGGTTCGCGTCGCCGACGGGCAGACCTTGCGCCAAGCTGCTGTTGCTGCGGGCGCTGACCCCGACGCCGACCGCTTAATTGTGGGCATACTCGAAAATTGTTTCTAACGAACTTCCTTGGGCCAACCTGGAAGCCTACTGACCCCGGCTTGCAGAAATGCGCCGGGGTCATTTTTATTCGTCGGGGGGGGGCGTCGCCGCGAATTGATTTAGTCCTGCCAGTCTTCGTCTAGGTTCATTCCACCTAGGTCGCCCGTTCCGTAGAATGCTTGACGGTGAAGATGAATATTCACGCGAGCGGCCACATTCTTCTGTGGCGTGTCGATGCCAAGTTCTTCATTTATTGTGGTATTTTCGATCATTTCTTCGCCCCAGATGCCGAGATCACCGTCCCACTCTGGCGATGCTACAATTGCTTGTGCGGCACGCTGAAAGTCCCATTCATCACCCTTGTTTCGGGCTATGCACCACGTCATATCAGTCGGGTAATCGATCCTATCCAGCGGGCGGCTTGCAAAGCCACTTGGTTCACGGGGCCGCGTGCTACCCCAATCGCCGTAAATTATTCTTGTTCTATTTGAACGCCGCTGCCTAATTTGATCCACAAGATTGCGGTTAGCAAACGGAACTCGTGACACTCCACCGTCGTAATCGGAGAACATTTTAGGCATTGATGTACACGAAAGAACGATTGGAACAGTAGCATCAATCTGCTGTAGCTGGCCTCCAATAAGCCCGTCAAACGCAGCGGCTAAACTCAACGGATCATTTGTCCAGCCGCCTTCAAGGACTATCGCATAGTCGGCAACACCAGATGCAGCTAGAGCATTCACAACATCACCTAAATTACTAGGTAGCCGGTTCAAGAAAACACGCAAGCAATAAGCCCGACCAGCCTCTTGGTATCTTTCGATTTGGGTTCTAATTTCGCTTTCGGTTTGGCCGCGTGTTTGGATACATGGCCAAATCCATTCATGTTCTGCGACGAATTGACACCAATTCTCAAACGCATTCTCCGGATCGAGAAGGCCCACAAGTTCTTGCTGCGTAGCATTCTCCAAGTTCGTGAATTCGTAATCTCTATCCAAATCTAGAAAATAGTTTTGCCCACGAAATGCTTTTTCAACACGTTCGATTGATTTTTCCAGCGATGATGAATTCGCCCAGGGCGCAAGTAGGATGCAGGGTGTCATCCTTTCCTTCGTGGCCCCCGGTAGGAACTGAAGGCCATTCATTTCGCTGGCTCGGATCGCTAGTGTGGGTACATAGCCTTTATTTTCTAGAACCATACTGACTCTTTAAGCCTCGGCAAAGGTTGACAGTCGAATTTCCATAGCAGCTTTAGACACTTCAAACCTTGCGGCAAGGCTTTCGATTGTTGCTTCGGTCACGATGCCACTGAAGTCACGCTGAACCGCTTGTTCAATTTTGTCCATCGGCATAACAAGATCGGCAGCGAGACGGTTAGCTTCATATTCAATTCTTTCTGAAGCGCCAGACCGATATAGAACTGTGTCTGTAATCCCGTCAGGCGAACTGTCGATAACGCTCCGATGCAGAAGATAGTGGGCAAGTTCATGTCCGATTGTGAAGCGTTGGCGCTCTCTAGCTTCATTTCTATTCACTCGGATCACATATTGATTCCCTTCGCGTGCTATCTGACCGGACACGCCTGTACGCATGCTAGAAACCTTGATTGCTACGCCCAATTCTGCGGCCAACTGCCCTAACTTGACCGGGCAATTGACAAGATGGCGTTCGATAATTGCCCTGTCATCCGGCGATATGCGGTTCATTAATTTCATTTTCCGACTCCCCTTATCTGTTGCCGTCGTCTTCTTTGTCGAAACTTTCTTCCAGTTCCGCCACTGTCGGCGTTTGCCTTCTGCCAAGTGCGATCTTGTCGATGCGGTCATTTATCGCTTCTTCAGAAAGCGCAACAGAAGCAGCTTTCTCAGCAGCCTTAGTTGCGTTTAACGCCGCAGTTTCAACAGTTTTGTTCGCGCGTTCGGTTATCTCGCGGATTGTGTATGCCGCTACGATACCAACGCCGATGGCCAGCGCGGCAAGTACCGCCGTTACCGCAGTCATCATAACGCTCAAGAAACTAAGATACGTTGGCAGGCTCAGGATTGGTTCATCTGAGTTGCCGGGGAGGCCATCCACAGCGTCAACAACACCCATTGCAAGGGCGAGATAACCAACCACAAGTCCACCGACGAAAACAGCCAGGTACCCGACCAATCTCATCATTGGTATCTACGAGTGCTCATGTTTTTCACCACTGCGCCTCTACTTATGTTCTTTTTTTGTTCCTGTCAATGTTACAGGATTAATGATTGAATCGCTACCCCAGAAAGAGACGCCCAGAATGTTTCGGCTTGCTCGATGAAAGGCCATCGCGCAAAAACTGTCACTAGATCGGCAATAGAAACCCCAGGTGGGGAAATTATTCAATGATTTCAATGGTATGTGGCGGAGAGACAGGGATTCGAACCCTGGGAACCCGTGAAGGCTCAACGGTTTTCGAGACCGCCCCGTTCGACCACTCCGGCACCTCTCCGCATCGGTGTGGTGCGTCCGTTTAGGATGGATTTTACGGGGTGGCAAGGGGGGCTAGGCCAGTTTTCGCGGACACGGGGAATTTCATTGCTGACAGATGGATTTCGCCTAAGCTCTTGGGGTGGATCAACTTGAAAGGAATGCCCTGATGCGCCGACTGTCCCGTTTGCCGTTAACTTTATGTTTTGGATTGGCGGTCATGGTGTCGCTGATTGCACCGATGGCGCGGGCCGCCGACAGGGAAAGGGTTGATGCATTTCTGGAAGTCACAGGGTTTGATGTCGCCCTTGAAAGCATCCGGCTGTCTGCTGATTCCGCGCCGGAAATGCTGGGGATTGATGCGGATGCCTTCGGCTCTGAATGGTCGCGTCTGGTGCGCGAGGTATTCGAGACGGATTTGATGCTGGACATGGGGGCCGGTATTCTGGCGCAGGCGCTCAGCGATGATGCGCTGGAACATGCGTCGGATTTCTATGCCAGTGATCTGGGCCGACGCCTGGTGGCCGCTGAAAACGCGTCGCATATGGAGGAAGACGATGCCGCGAAGGCAGAGGCGGGCGATGCGATCCTGAACGGGCTGCGCGGGATCGATTCTCCGCGTGTGGATCTGTTGGCGCGTCTGAACGGGGCAAGCGATGTCGAGGATAGCTCGATCAAGGCGCTGCAAGAGGTGCAGATCCGGTTCCTGATGGCAGCGGCGGGCGCGGGTGTGATCGAATTACAGATGGAAGAGCCCGACCTGCGCGAAGCGATGCGCGCGCAAGAGCCCGAGATGCGCGCCTCTATCAAAGAGAATGCGCTGGCGGGGGCGGCCTATACCTATCAGGCGTTTTCGGATGAAGAGGTGCTGGTCTATGCCAAGGCGCTGGAAGATCCGCAGATGCAGGAGGTCTACGCGCTGATGAACGCCGTGCAGTTCGAGATCATGGCAAACCGGTTTGAAGAGGTCGCACAGCGGCTTGGCACCATGCAACCCAGTCAGGACCTGTAACCATGCGCGCCCTTGTTCTTGCTGCTGGCCTGTGGATGCTGGCGCTGCCGCTATGGGCCGACGCGCGGTCAACCGTGCTGGTGGATGTCCTGCGTCTTGGTGAACTGGCCGAGATTTTGCAGCGCGAAGGATTAGAGAACGCGGAAACGCTTGATCGCGATATGCTGGGCGGGCAGGGCGGCGCGGGGTGGGCGCTGCAGGTGCGTGCCATCTACAACCCCGAACGCATCGTCGAAACCCTGCGCGGGGCATTGGATGCGGGCTTGCAAGGGCAGGCCCGCGAGGATGTCATTGCCTTTTTCGCGCAAGACACGGGCGCAAGGATCATCACGCTCGAGAACGAGGCCCGCGCCGCCATCACCGACCCCGAGGTGGAAGACGCCGCCCGCGCAGGTTTCCATGACCTTGAGGGCAGCGACGACCCACGTCTGGCGCAGATCACCACATTGATCGACAGTGGCGATATGATCGACCGCAATGTCACCGCCGCGATGAATTCCAACTTTCAATTCATGCGCGGGATGGCAGATGGCAACGCGCTGCAGATGACAGAGGCCGAGATGCTGGCCGACGTGGCGCAGCAGCAAGAAGAGATCGCGCAAGACACGCGCGGCTGGCTTTATGGCTATCTGCTGCTGGCGTATTCTCCGCTGGAGGATGCAGAGCTCGACCGCTATATCGCCTTTGCGCAAAGCGATGCGGGGCGTAGCCTGAACACAGCGCTGTTCGAGGGCTTTGGCACCGCGTATGAAGACGTGTCCTATGCCCTTGGTCGCGCAGTTGCGTTGAACATGGTGGCCGAGGAATTATAGCCAGCCGCACCGCCTTTGCGATAAGTCCTGCGAGGCCCGTGCTGGCCCTTGACATCAGGGGGGCGGTGCATCATACGGCAAGCCTCAACCTAAGGGTGCCCGTTTCGGGTGCCTTTGTTATTTCATGAACATCCCGAAACGGGATGCGCTGTCCGAGGTGGGCCAAGGCCCGACAAACTCCCGAACGGGGACCACAGGATGCGGAAACAGTAAAGGAAGACGCATGTTTGCGGTCATCAAGACAGGCGGCAAGCAGTACAAAGTTCAATCCGGCGATATGCTGCGGGTAGAACGTTTGGCTGCTGACGCGGGCGAAACAGTCCAATTCAACGAAGTTCTCATGCTGGGCGGCGATTCCCCCAAGCTGGGTGCTCCTTTGGTCGCAGGGGCCGGCGTTCAAGCCGAGGTCGTCGATCAGATCAAGGGCGAGAAAGTCATTCACTTCGTCAAGCGCCGCCGGAAGCACTCTTCCAAGCGTACCAAAGGCCACCGTCAAAAGCTGACACTGGTCAAAATCGGCGAGATCCTGTCGTCCGGCGCGGATAAATCCGACGTCAAAGCGGCCATCGGAACCGGTTCCGTCAGCGCTGCTGCCGTGACAGCCATGGAAGAGCGTTATGCGCTGAACAAAACCGATCAGGCCGAAATGGCCAAGCGCGTGAAGAACAACCAGGCCGAAGAGAAATCGGCCAAGCCTGCCAAGGCGAAGAAGGCTAAAGCTGCACCCGCAGCCGAAGGTGCCGACGATCTGAGCAAGATCTCCGGTGTTGGCCCCGTCATCGTTGGCAAGCTGAACGGTGAAGGCATCACAACCTTCGCACAGATCGCTGCTTGGACAGACGCTGACGTCGAAGCTATCGAAGAGAAACTGTCGTTCAAAGGTCGCGTCGGTCGTGAAGACTGGATCGCACAGGCCAAAGAACTCGCAAAAGGCTAAGGAGAGACACCAATGGCACATAAAAAAGCAGGCGGCTCATCCCGTAACGGCCGCGACTCAGCAGGTCGTCGTCTTGGCGTGAAAAAATATGGCGGCGAAGCTGTCATTCCCGGCAACATTTTGGTGCGTCAGCGCGGTACAAAGTACTGGCCCGCTGAAGGCGTTGGCATGGGCAAGGATCACACGATCTTTGCAACCGTTGACGGCAAGGTCCAGTTCCACAAGGGGCTGAAGAACCGTACGTTTATCTCGGTCCTGCCAGCGGCAGAAGCCGCAGAATAAGCCGCACCCGAGAGGTTTGAAAATTTAGGGATCGGCGGAAACGCCGGTCCCTTTTCCATTTTATCGCCCAGTGTTCACCCAGGAAGGGAGGGGCCGTTATGTCACGATCAAACCGCCCCGAGCTGAGCGATGGCACCATCCGTCTGCGCGCGCCCGAACACCGTGACATCGACGCCCGGTTCAAGCTTGGAAACACGCCCGAGATCCACCACATGTTCGGGGCAGAGCTGAACGCCGTGCCGGTGATGACCAAGGCGCTGGCCGAACGTTGGTATGAAACGCAGCAGGTTGAACCGCTGGCCTGGGTCATCGAACATCGCGGCAAGATGATCGGTGCGCTGCGCCTGCACAGTCTTCGTCCGTGGGATGCCAGCGCCGATGTCGCGATCGGCATTCTCGCCCCCAAAAAACTGGGCAAAGGGCTGGGGACACGTGCGCTGCATCTGCTTGCGACCCACGCCTTTGGCCCGCTGGCGCTGCACCGCCTTTCTGCCCGTGTGCTCGACATCAACGAACGCGCTGCGGCCTGTTTCACCAAAGTCGGCTTTGCCCCCGAAGGGCGCGCGCGGCAGTCGTCTTTTCTGGGGGGCGAATGGCACGACAACCTGTTGTTCGGGCTAATCAAACCTGACTATGTTCCGCCCGTCTATGACGCCAAGCCGCGGCAAAAGCGCAAGAAGAAGAGCCAGTCATGAGCGTCGCCCTGACATCCTTTATCGTCTTCGCGGCAAGCCAGATCGGCACACCCGGACCGGCGAATATGGCGCTGATGGCCACTGGCGCGCGCTTCGGCTTTCGCGCGGCATTGCCTTTTGTCGCGGGCGTGGCACTTGGCAAACAGCTGGTGATCTGGCCAGTGGGTTTCGGGTTGATGCAACTGGCCGACCGCGCGCCGGGGGTTTTCGTCGCGCTGAAATTTGCCTCTGCCGCCTATATCATCTGGCTGGCGTGGAAGGTTGCGAACCTGCGGTTGGGGCAGGGCGCACGAACCGAGGCCGCGCCGGGCTTTCTGGCCGGGCTGATCGTTCACCCGCTGAACCCCAAGGCCTGGGCGATGATCGTGGGCAGCTTCACGGCCTTCATCCCGCCCGGCACACCTGCGCTGGCGGCGACGGCCACGGTGGCCGCCGTGCTGCTGGGATGCCAGATCGTGCTGCACCCCTTGTGGACGCTGGCCGGTGCGGGGATCGCGAAGACGGTCGCAGGCACCGTTTGGGAGAAATATTTGATGTGGACCTTGGCCGCTTTGACGGTGGCCTCTGTCTTGTTCGTGCTGTTCGGAGGAGGGACATAACGATGGAAGATTTAACAGTGTCGCAACAGCAAGTGATTGAAACAGAACGGTTTGACCTGCGCCCTGTGCGCATGTCGGATCGTGGGATGATCGAACATTATGCCAGCGATCCACGGGTTGCGATGCGCACCGCATCCATTCCGCACCCGCTACCGCCCGGCGTGATCGAAAGCTTCATCACCCGCGCCACCAGCACCCCCCGGACAGAAGATGTCTGGGTTATGGACGGACTGAAAACCGGCGGCTCCGAGGTGATGGGCGTGATTTCCCTCATCCGGATGGACCGCGATCAATCCGAAGTCGGCTATTGGGTCGCCCCTGCGTTCTGGAACACGCATCTGGCGTCCGAGGCGGTACAGGCGCTGGTGCAGGCCAATCCGCTGCGCAACAAAAATATGTTCGCCTCGGTGTTTCGCGACAACCCTGCCTCTGCCAAAGTGTTGACAAATGCGGGCTTCCGCTATCTTGGCAATGCGGAAACCTATTGTCTGGCGCGCGAGACCTGCGTACCAACCTGGACGTATAGCCATAAACTATGACCACACGTGCCCCGAAAGGCCCTTTTGATGAAGTTTCTTGACCTGTGCAAAGTCTATATCCGCTCTGGCGCAGGCGGGGGCGGTTGCGTGTCTTTCCGGCGCGAAAAATACATTGAATACGGTGGTCCCGATGGCGGGGACGGCGGGTCGGGCGGATCGGTCTGGGCCGAAGCCGTCGACGGGCTGAACACGCTGATCGACTTCCGCTACCAGCAGCACTTCTTTGCCAAGAACGGCCAGCCCGGCATGGGCAAGCAGCGCACCGGCAAGGATGGCGATGACATCATCCTGCGCGTCCCCGTGGGCACCGAGATCCTTGATGAGGATCAGGAAACCGTGCTGGCGGATATGACAGAGCTTGGCCAGCGGGTCGAACTGGCGCGGGGCGGCAACGGCGGCTGGGGGAACCTGCATTTTAAATCCGCGACGAACCAGGCACCGCGCCGTGCCAATCCCGGACAGGAAGGCGTGGACCGCACGCTGTGGCTGCGTCTCAAGCTGATCGCGGATGTGGGTCTGCTCGGCCTGCCGAACGCGGGTAAATCGACCTTCCTCGCTGCGACATCGAACGCGCGGCCAAAGATTGCCGATTACCCGTTCACGACACTGCACCCCAATCTGGGCGTTGTGGGGGTGGATAATACCGAATTCGTCGTCGCCGATATCCCCGGCCTGATCGAAGGCGCGTCCGAAGGGCGCGGTCTGGGTGATCTGTTCTTGGGCCATGTCGAACGCTGCGCGGTGCTGCTCCACCTGATTGATGGCACGTCGAACACCATTGCCGAAGATTACCAGACCATCATCAACGAACTCGAAGCCTATGGCGGCGAGCTGGCGGATAAACCGCGGATCACCGTGCTGAACAAAATTGATGCACTGGATGAAGATGATCGCGTAACCGCCCGCGAGGAATTGGAAAAAGCCTGCGGCGCAGAGGTCATGATGATGTCTGGCGTCGCCCGCGAAGGCGTCACCGAGGTGCTGCGGGCTTTGCGTGGCCAGATTGACGACGACCGGCTGCGTTTCCGCTCCGAAGATGAAGAAGAGGCACCTTGGCAACCCTAAGCGACGGCACCCGTATCGTTGTAAAAATCGGCTCGGCGCTGCTCGTCGATCGGGCCACTGGCCAGCTGCGCCGCGATTGGCTGCAAAGTCTCGCGCAGGATGTGGCGTGGCTCAAGGGGCAGGGCAAGGATGTGGTGCTGGTGTCTTCGGGCTCCATCGCTTTGGGGCGGGGTGTGCTTGGGCTGCCGCCAACCACGCTTGCGCTGGAACAATCCCAAGCCGCGGCCGCGGTGGGGCAAATCCGTCTCGCCCGCGCCTATGAAGAGGCGCTGGAACCCTATGGGATCACCGCCGCGCAGGTGCTTGTCACCCTGGAAGACAGTGCGGATCGTCGGCGGTATCTCAACAGCCGCGCCACGATGGAACAGCTGTTGTCCATGGGGGCGGTTCCCATCGTCAACGAGAATGACACCGTCGCCACGGACGAGATTCGCTTTGGCGACAATGACCGGCTCGCGGCGCAGATCGCCGTGACCGTGGCGGCAGACCGGTTGATCCTGCTGTCGGATGTGGATGGTTTCTATTCCGCCAACCCCAATGACGACCCCGATGCCATCCGCTATGAGGTGATCGACACGATCACCCCAGAGATCGAGGCGCAGGCGGGCGATGCAGGCTCTGGCCTGTCCAAGGGCGGCATGAAGACAAAGCTGATGGCCGCGAAAACCGCGACCGCCGCGGGCTGCGCTATGGCCATCTCCGAAGGATCACCGCTGCGGCCTTTGCTGACCCTCGAAAACGGGGCCAACGCCACTTGGTTCACCGCGCAATCCGACCCCCAAACCGCGCGCAAACAATGGATTACGGCAATCAAACCACGCGGCAGCGTCACATTGGATGCCGGTGCGGTGGCTGCCATGTCCAAGGGCAAGTCGCTTTTGCCCGCCGGTGTCACCGCTGTTTCCGGCCCTTTCGGGCGCGGCGACTCCGTCGCGCTGCTTGCCCCAGATGGGCGCCCCATCGGGCACGGGCTGACACGCTATACCTCCGCAGAGGCAGAGCTGATCAAAGGTCGACAATCCTCGGAGATTGAGGCGATTCTGGGCGCGCCGGGGCGTGCTGCTTTGATCCATCGGGACGATCTTGCGCTTTCCTGACGTCCAAATGGTTTAAAATCCTCGCCGAAGGCTTTAGGTAGAGGGCAACCCGAAATGACAAAAAAGCAGTAATTAGGTTATGACTTTGGATATGACACAGACAGACGACATTCCCGCGTTGATGGCGGATATTGGCGCGCGCGCCAAAGCCGCCGCCGCGACATTGGGCTTTGCCAGTGCCGACCAAAAGCAGACCGCGCTTGAAAAAGCCGCTGACGCGCTGATGGCCAGCAGCGCCGATATTCTGGACGCGAACGCCAAAGATCTGGCGTTTGGCCGCGACAAGGGTCTCTCTGACGCGATGATGGACCGGCTCTTGCTGGATGATGCGCGCATCAGCGCCATCGCCGACAGCCTACGCAGCATCGCCGCACAGGATGATCCTGTGGGGCAGGTGCTGACCGAATGGGATCAGCCGACGGGGCTGAACATCCAGCGCGTGCGCACGCCTTTGGGTGTCATCGGTGTGATCTATGAATCGCGCCCGAATGTGACCGCGGATGCCGGCGCGCTTTGCCTCAAGGCGGGTAATGCCGTGATCCTGCGGGGCGGATCCGAAAGCTTCCATTCCTCGCGCGCGATCCATGCCGCCTTGCAACAGGGGCTCGAAGCCGCTGATCTGCCTGCGGATTCAATCCAGCTGGTGCCCACGCGCGACCGCGCCGCGGTGAGCGAGATGCTGACCATGACCGACACGATTGATGTGATCGTCCCGCGCGGCGGCAAGGGGCTGGTCGGTCTGGTGCAGCGCGAAGCGCGGGTGCCGGTCTTTGCCCACCTCGAAGGCATCGTGCACATCTATATCGATGAAAACGCCGACCCCGAGAAGGTTTTGAAAGTCGTACTGAACGCCAAGACCCGCCGCACCGGCATTTGCGGCTCGGCTGAATGTCTGCTGATCCATGAAAAAGTGGCGCGGACGATTGGCAAGGGCGTGATCAAGGCGCTGCTGGACGCTGGCGTCGAAGTGCGCGCCGACGGCGAGCTGACCGAGATCGAAGGCACCGTGCCGGCCACGGCGGATGATTGGGGTCACGAATACCTTGATATGATCATCGCGGCGAAAACCGTGGGCAGTATCGATGATGCGATCACCCATATCCGCACCTACGGCTCGAACCACACCGATTGCATCATCACCGAAGACGATGCGGCGGCGACCAAATTCATGACGCGGCTGGATTCTGCGATCCTGATGCACAATGCTTCCACCCAATTCGCCGATGGTGGAGAGTTTGGCATGGGTGCCGAAATCGGGATCGCCACCGGCAAAATGCACGCGCGCGGGCCTGTCGGTGCCGAGCAGCTGACCAGCTTCAAGTATCTGGTGCGTGGCGATGGGGCTGTGCGCAGCTAAGCCGTGATCCCAAGGGTGATGGTCGTTTCTGTCACGATAGATGTTAACTGTTGCCCGCTGTCCTTCACGATGGCGGGCAACAGCCCGAACTGGACCTGCGAAGCTGTTAGACGCTCTGCCCGGGACTGCCCCGCCATCACGCCCCAAAGCGCAGCGTTGATGCTTAGCCGGTCGGCCGTGCCGGTGATGTCCCATCCCGCATCGCCGTGATCTATGGTGATCTGCCCACCATAGGGCATCCCCGTTTCCAGACATAGCAGGCCCAGGAACACCATCCGCAGCGCATTGCGCGGCGCGGCAACGCCGTCGGGCCAGGATACCTGCCATTTGGACTGAGCATATAGATCTCGCAGGATACCGCTTGTTTCTAGGGCGGGGACAGGCTGCGCGTCGCTCGCGCCGAAAGCCACGCGAAAGAACCGCAGCCGCGCACTGGCGTTGCGCACGCTTTCATCGATCAGCGCGACTTCGGGGCTCATATTCATGCCCGACATCAAAAGCAGCTCAAGCCCATTGTTGATCGCGCCCACCGGCGATATCAAGTCATGACAGATGCGGCTGCCGATCAAGGCGGCAAGATCAGTGTCGGTTTCTACCATGGGACACCCCCTAAATAGCTGGCCCTAAATAGCTGCCCCCACACCGCGCCGCAGAAAGGACGCACGCTTGGAAGACCTGAATGCGATACTGACACCCGGAATGCTTGTACGCCACCCCGCACATCCCGATTGGGGCGTGGGGCAGGTGCAAAGCAATATCAGCGGCAAGGTCACGGTAAACTTCCGCAGCGAGGGCAAGATCGTGGTCGATAGTCATCGGGTGATGCTCACCCCCGTCTTTGATGAAGGCTCTTCGTTAGCAAATCGTTAATTTTCTGCCGAAAACCACCGCGACGTGGGGCAAGCATTGCGCAACGGGCGGCAACTGCCTATTTATCCGCGTGATTGCGACCGGAGACGAAACCAGCCCATGATCATTGCAAAAGCGGCAGAGTTCGAAGTCCGTCTGGCGCGCACCCAAGCGGATCTTCATGCGGCGCAGCGGCTGCGGTATGACGTTTTTGTTACCGAACTGGGGGCGGGCGGGCCTTTGGTGGATCACGAAAACCGGCTAGAGGTCGACCAATACGACGATTTCGTGGACCATCTGCTGCTTATCGATCGCAAAACCCAGCAAACCGTTGGCGTGTACCGGCTGATCCGCCGCGATATGGCGGATCGGGCAGGCGGGTTCTATTCGGAAAACGAATATGATCTGACCGCGCTCAAATCCTCTGGCCGCGAGATACTCGAGCTGGGGCGGTCCTGTCTGCATCCGTCCTATCGCGGCGGCATCGCGATGCACCAGCTTTGGGCGGGGCTTGCCTCTTATGTGGCGGAACACGGGATAGAGATCCTTTTTGGCGTCGCGAGCTTTCATGGCACTCAGGCCGAGGCATTGGCGCAGCCCTTGTCGCTGCTGCATCACACCTACCTCGCGCCGCCCGATCTGCGGGTCACCGCCTTGCCAAAGGCACGCCAAGAGATGAACCTGATCCCCGCCGACATCCTGAACCGGCGTCAGGCGATGGTGCAGATGCCCAGCCTGATCAAAGCCTATCTGCGGCTTGGCGGATGTGTGGGCGAGGGTGCCTTTATCGACCATGACTTCAACACCACGGATGTGCTTTTGATGCTCGACACCGCCCGGCTTAGCGAGCGGCAGGCCAAGATCTACAGCGGGCAGCAAGGATGAGCGCGGCCTGGGACAGCGCCGACCACCCGACACCGGTATCCGTCGGGCCCCTTGGCTGGGTGCTGATGCTGCTGCGAGGGGTGCTGCTGGCGACGGTGGTTCTTGTGGGGCTGGTGATCCTGCTCGCGATCCGCTTGATAGAGCGCCCGCTATATGGGCAGGGCCGGCCCGTGACCCCGCATATCACCCAGATCGTTTGCAAAATCGCATTCTGGATCATGGGGTTACGCCGCGCGGTTGTCGGCACCCCGATGCGCCACAGGGGCGCTGTTGTCGCCAATCACACCAGCTGGCTTGATATCTTCAGCTTGAACGCGGCGCAGCGGATATACTTTGTGTCCAAATCCGAAGTCGCCAGCTGGCCCGGCATTGGCTGGCTCGCCAAGGCGACGGGCACGTTGTTTATTGAACGCAACCCGAAACACGCGCGCAAACAGACCGAGGTGTTCCAACAGCGCTTGCTCGACAACCACCGGCTGTTGTTCTTCCCCGAAGGCACCAGCACCGATGGCCTGCAGGTCTTGCCGTTCAAAACCACGCTCTTCCAGTCCTTCTTCGCGCCCGAACTGCGCGACGTGATCTGGGTGCAGCCTGTGACCGTGCTCTATACCGCGCCCAATGGGACCGACCCACGGTTTTATGGCTGGTGGGGCGACATGAGCTTTGGCGGCCATCTGCTGCGCACCTTGGCGTCCCTGCGGCAGGGGCAGGTGACAACGATCTATCACACGCCGCTGGCCGTCGCCGATTTCGAGAACCGCAAAGCCCTGGCCCAAGCCTGTGAAGCGCAGGTGCGCGCGGCCCATCCCTCGGCCGGGCTTGCAGCGCCAAACCCCGCTGAATTGCGCTGATATAGGGCCCCAATGGCTAAAACATGCGCCTTGGACCTTGCGAAGCGTGAAAATCCGGACTATACGCGCGTCACTTAAACCCGCAGTCGGGGTTGGGCCTTTGAGGGAGAAATCCTTGAACGTCCGCCGGTTGGTCCCATTCCGGGATCGAGACCCCCGACGAGGCAAAACCGGAAAGGTATAAAGACATGGCTCTTCCTGAGTTCTCCATGCGCCAACTGCTTGAAGCAGGCGTACACTTTGGTCACCAAACACAGCGCTGGAACCCACGCATGGGTCCGTTCATCTACGGCGCGCGTAACGGCATCCACATCATGGACCTGACACAGACTGTTCCAATGCTGGACCAGGCGCTGCAAGTCATCCGTGACACCGTCGCCAAAGGCGGCAGCATTCTTTTCGTTGGCACCAAGCGTCAGGCTGCACAGCCAATCGCAGAAGCCGCAGAGAAATGCGCACAGTACTACATGAACCACCGTTGGTTGGGCGGCACGCTGACAAACTGGCAGACCGTTTCCAAATCCATCCAGCGCCTGAAGTCCATCGACGAACAGTCCGAGCGTGGCTTCTCCGGTCTGACCAAGAAAGAGCGTCTTGGCATGGAACGTGACCAAGCGAAGCTGGAAGCATCGCTGGGTGGTATCCGTGAAATGGGCGGTCGCCCTGACCTGATCTTCGTCATCGACGTGAAAAAAGAAGCACTGGCCGTGGCCGAAGCGAACAAACTGGGCATTCCGGTTATCGCTGTTGTCGACACCAACTGCTCCCCCGACGGGATCGACTACATCATCCCGGGCAACGACGACGCCGCCCGCGCGATCCACATGTATTGCGATCTGGCCGCACGTGCCGCACTTGACGGTATGTCCGCGCAGCTGGGTGCCGCAGGTGTTGATATCGGTGCGATGGAAGAAGCGCCCGAAGAAGAAGCCCTGATCGACGGTGGTGTCGAAGTTGGCAACGCTTCGGAAGAAACCGTTTCGAACGACGCAATGGCAAAAGACGCACCTCTGGATATCGAATCCAAGAAGGAAACGCTGGCCGACGCCAAGTCGTAAGCGACGCGAAAGAGACGGGCAGGGGCATGTTTCCCTCTGCCTGTCACAAAACCATTACATGATTGAGACAGTGGTGCAGGACGCTCTGCCCCTCAATTTATCCCAATTCAAGGAGAACCAAAGCGATGGCAATCACAGCATCCATGGTCAAAGAACTGCGCGACACAACCGGTGCCGGCATGATGGACGCGAAAAAAGCGTTGACTGAAACAGATGGCGACATGGAAGCAGCCGTTGACTGGCTGCGCACCAAGGGTCTGGCGAAAGCGGCCAAGAAATCCGGCCGTACCGCAGCCGAGGGCCTTGTTGCCGTTAAAGTCGAAGGCGGCCACGGTGTTGCTGTCGAAGTGAACTCCGAAACCGACTTCGTTGGCAAAAACGCTGACTTCCAGAAAATGGTGTCCGGTATCGCAGATGTTGCTACCGGTGTGTCCGACGTTGACGCGCTGAACGCGGCTGACATGGGCGGCAAGCCCGTTTCCACCGTGATCACCGATGCCATTGCGAAAATCGGCGAGAACATGTCGGTGCGCCGCATGCAGTCCATCGATGGCGACCAGGTCGTGTCCTATGTGCACAACGCTGTAGCACCCGGCATGGGCAAAATCGGTGTACTGGTCGCAATGACCGGCGGCAACGAAGAGCTAGGCAAACAGATCGCGATGCACATCGCCGCTGTGAACCCTGCGTCCTTGTCCGAAGCGGATCTGGACCCGGCTGTTGTTGAAAAGGAAAAGCAGGTTCAAATGGACATCGCACGCGAGTCCGGCAAGCCGGAAGCTGTGATCGAGAAAATGATCAACGGCCGCATGCAGAAATACATGTCCGAAGTGACACTGCTGAACCAGGCATTCGTTGTGAACCCTGACCTGACCGTCGGCAAAGCCGCGGAAGAAGCTCGCGCGACTATCACCGGTTTCGTCCGTCTTGAAGTTGGCGAAGGCATCGAAGTCGTCAAAGAAGACTTCGCAGCAGAAGTTGCAAAAGCCGCCAAAGGCTAAGCTGTCACACAGCAGATGAGGAAAAGGGCGAGGGCGCATCAGCACCTTCGCCCTTTTTTATTACAAATCAGTTACTAAGCGATGAAACCTAATCCTTTAGGTGAGCTTTCAGCGCATCCAACGCCATCAGATAACCCTGCGCGCCAAACCCGCAGATCTGACCCAGAGCCACAGGCGCGATGTAAGACCGGTGCCGGAATTCCTCGCGCGCGTGGATGTTGCTCAGGTGTACCTCGACAACCGGCAGCTCGACTGAAGCGATCGCATCCATCAACGCAATCGACGTATGGGTATAGGCACCGGCATTCAGCACGATCCCGGCATGTTTGCCTTTGGCCGCGTGGATCAGATCGATCAGCGCGCCTTCGTGGTTGGACTGCTCAAACGCCACATCAAACCCAAGCGTCTTCGCTTTCTCGCGGCACAGCGCCTCGACATCAGCCAAAGTCGTCTTGCCATAGACCTCGGGTTGGCGCGTGCCCAGCAGGTTCAGGTTCGGACCGTTCAGGATCAGAATGGATGTCATAGCGAGGACCTTGTTGTTGCTGTGTGGTAGCGCAGACGTAGCACAGGCACCACGGCGTCGTTAGTCTTTCTTTTCAGGGTATTCGACCGGACCGCCGTGCTTTTCCCATGTCGAAAAGCCTTCGCGCAGATGCGCCGCGTCAAAGCCCATGTCTTGCAGCGTCGCCGTGGTGATCGCCGAGCGCCAGCCAGAGGCACAGTGAAAGACAAAGGTTTTGTCCTGACCGAAGATCTCTTTGAAGTATGGGCTGTCAGGGTCGACCCAGAATTCGATCATGCCGCGCGGTGCGTGAAAGCTGCCGGGGATATAGCCGCTCCGCTGGCGTTCACGGATATCGCGCAGGTCAACGACAACAACATCCGGGTCCTTCAGCATGGCCATCAGATCAGGCGTTTCGATCTCGCGGATACGCGCACGGGCAGCGGCAACCATATCCGCCGAAGACATCTTGAGCGTCATATTCTTCCTTTCGTTCAGCAGCCGCCAAAGCGCCGATCGCTTACAGTTGCATCGGCTTGGCGCATGTGGATTATGGCACGCAGAACAACGGGGTAAAGCAAGAAGCCACGAGGATGGGAGAATGAAGAAACTGGATGAAGAAGGGCCTTTTTACACTATTTGTCAGTGACTTATGGCGCGCTTTAACAGCAAAACATCACCCGAAGCACATTAATTATTTACATAATACTGATTATGAGATGCAGGTTAGGCCCATACGCACCCCTCACAAACACAGGATTAGCTAATGAAACTCTGCCGTATCGAAACCCCTGACGGGATAAAACCTGCGATGATTGACGCAGATGGTGCCGCGCGCGATCTGACGCAGCATCTGACGGATATCGAGCTTGTCACAATGGCACCCGCAGCGCTGGACCAACTGCGCGATGTGGTCGTCACGTCCTTGCCTGTCATCACGGGCCGGTTTGCCCCTGTGATCAATGACATACGTCGTATTCTGTGTATCGGGCTGAATTACTCGGACCACGCGGCAGAAGCTGGCATGGACGTGCCCGATCACCCGATCCTGTTTAGCAAACTCTGCGCGGCCACCGGTGCCAACGACCCGATCGTCATACCCAAAGATTCCGAGAAAACCGATTGGGAAGTTGAACTTGCGGTCGTTATCGGCACCAAGGCACAGCATGTGTCCGAGGCCGACGCGCTGTCCCATGTGGCGGGTTATGCGACTTTCAACGACGTGTCAGAGCGCGCTTTTCAGATCGAATTCGGCGGTCAGTGGGTCAAGGGCAAGTCCTGCGACAGCTTCGCGCCCATCGGCCCGTATCTGGTGACCGCAGACGAGGTGCCGGACCCACAGAACCTTGATCTATGGCTTGATGTGAACGGCACCCGTCGCCAGACGGGCAATACCCGCACGATGGTCTTCTCGGTGGCCGAGATTATCTCTTTCCTCAGCCGTTTCATGACCTTACTGCCCGGAGACGTGATCGCCACCGGCACACCGCCCGGCGTTGGCATGGGCTTTAAGCCGCCGGTGTACCTGCAACCGGGCGACGTCGTTGAACTGGGCATCGAAGGCTTGGGGAATCAACGCCAAGAAGTCATTAAATTCAACGGGTAAGCGCCCTACCCTAATGCATAACCTGCACCGCGCACCGTGCGGATTGGGTCATCGCCACCGTGAGATGTCAGCGCCTTGCGCAGCCGCGCGATGTGCACATCCACGGTGCGCGTGTCGACATAGATATCGCGGCCCCAGACGTGATCCAGCAGCTGATCGCGGCTAAACACACGGCCCGGACGCTCTAACAGGGTGACCAGCAGCCGGTATTCTGTCGGGCCCAGTTTCAGCTCGTTCGCGGCGCGGTTCACGCGGTGGCGTTCCGTGTCCAGCGTGATATCGGCATAGCTGAGCGCCGCGCCCGAGGATGCCGGGCGCACACGGCGCAATTGGGTGCGCACACGGGCCATGAGCTCGCGCATGGAATAGGGTTTGACGACGTAATCATCCGCCCCCGTCTCTAGCCCGCGCACGGTGTCCACCTCTTCCGACCGCGCCGAGAGCATGATCACGGGGATATTACGCGTATCTTCGCGGGTCTTGAGCTGCCGACACACCTCGATCCCGCTCAGCAGCGGCATCATCCAATCCAGAATAATCAGGTCCGGCAACGCCTCTGCCACGAGCAGGATCGCTTCTTCGCCATTCTCGGCCCGCCTTACGTCAAACCCTTCGGATTCAAGGTTATACGCCAGAATTTCGCGCTGTGCGGGTTCGTCTTCCACCAACAGGATCTGGGGCTGCGCCGCCGACATGGTTCTACCCCTTCAGCTTGGTGGAGGTGTTATCCGCCTTGGGGCGGTCCTCGTCCGGATGGGTGCCGGTCACCAGATAGACGACCTGTTCCGCGATCGATGTCACCAGATCGCCCATGCGTTCCACGTTTTTCGCGATGAAATGCAGGTGCATACACGATGTAATGTTGCGCGGGTCTTCCATCATGAAGGTGAGGAATTCACGGAACAGCGCGTTATACATCTGATCGACGTCTTCATCGCGGGCAATCACGTCCATCGCCAGTTCTGCGTCGCGCTGCACATAGGAATCCAGCGCGTCCTTGAGCATGGATTCAACCGTTTTACACATGCGGCGGATGGCACCGGCGCTATCGGCAACTGCCGGAAGCTGCGCGAGCACTGAATTACGCTTGGCCATGTTTTTCGCATAGTCGCCAATACGTTCCAGGCTGGCGCTGATCTTGATCACGCTCAGGATCAGACGCAGGTCCACGGCTGTGGGTGCGCGCAGGGCAATGATGCGGGCGGCGCGTTCGTTGATCAGCTCTTCGAGCGCGTCAATCGCCTTGTCCCCGCCGCGGACCTGATCGGCCAGCTCTTCGTCGCGGGTTTCAAGCGATTGTGCGGCAAGGCGAATGGCATCTTCGACCATGCCACCCATTTTCATGATCTGTGCCTGAACGCTTTCGAGGTCACGGTCAAAGGCAGAGACAATATGTTGATCTTGCATGATACTTATCCAATCCGGCCAGTGATGTAGCTTTCCGTCCGAGGGTCTTCGGGCGACGTGAAAATCTTGTCGGTCTCGCCAAACTCCACCAGATTGCCAAGGTGGAAGAACGCCGTCTTCTGGCTCACCCGTGCGGCCTGCTGCATGGAGTGTGTGACGATCACGACCGAATAGTCCTGACGCAGCTCGTCGATCAGCTCTTCGACCTGCGCAGTGGCGATCGGGTCAAGCGCGGAACAGGGTTCGTCCATTAGCAGCACTTCGGGTTCGGTCGCAACGGCACGGGCGATGCACAGACGCTGCTGCTGCCCGCCAGAGAGGCCGGTGCCGGGCGCGTGCAGACGGTCCTTGACCTCGTTCCAGATGGCACCGCGTTTCAGGGCGCGTTCAACGATATCGTCAAGCTCGGACTTGTTGCGGGCCAGACCGTGGATGCGGGGGCCGTAGGCCACGTTGTCGTAGATCGATTTGGGGAACGGGTTCGGCTTCTGGAACACCATACCGACCTTGGCGCGCAGCTGCACCGGATCGACCGCGCTGTCATAGATGTCTTCGCCATCGATCAGGATATCGCCCTTGACGGTGCAGATATCAATCGTGTCGTTCATCCGGTTGATACACCGCAGGAAAGTCGATTTCCCGCAGCCCGATGGTCCGATAAAGGCGGTGACGGTTTTGTCTTGGATATCGACAGAGACATCCTTGATCGCGTGGGTGTCCCCGTAGAAAACCTGCACGTTGCGGGCGGCGATTTTTGTTTGGTTCGTTGTCACGTCCGTCTCCGAAATTACGTTGTCTTTCATAGCCTTGCCTTTCATTCTTACCAGCGCCGCTCGAACCGGCGCCGCAGCATTACGGCGATGGCATTCATGGTGATCAAAAAGACCAGCAAGATGATGATACCGCCCCAGGCGCGTTCATAGAACGCGGGATCAGCGCGTTTGGCCCATTCGTAGATCTGCGCCGGCATGGCGGAGTTCGGATCCATGAGCCCCGATGCGATGCCGTCGGGCGGGTTCGAGGCGATGAAGCCCACCATCCCGATCAGCAGCAGCGGGGCCGTTTCACCAAGCGCCTGCGCCAGACCGATAATCGTGCCAGTGAGGATACCCGGAGCAGCCAAAGGCAGCACGTGGTGGAACACCGATTGCATCTTCGACGCCCCTACCCCCAGTGCCGCGTCACGGATGCTGGGCGGGACAGATTTCAGCGAGGCGCGGGTCGAGATGATGATCGTCGGCAGCGTCATCAGCGTCAGCACCAGCCCGCCCACCAGCGGGGCCGAGTTTGGCAGATGCATATAATTGATGAAAACCGCCAGACCCAGAATACCGAAGACAATCGACGGCACCGCCGCGAGATTAGAGATATTCACCTCGATGATATCGGTCAGCAGGTTCTTGGGGGCGAATTCTTCAAGGTAGATCGACGCGGCGACCCCGATGGGCAGCGCCAGCGCCAGCACCACCAGCATCATAAAGAGCGAGCCAAGCATCGAGACCCCCATGCCCGCCGCCTCGGGTCGTGCGTCAGACGCATCGGCACCGGTGATGAAATCGATGTTAAAGCGTTTTTCCAGCGCCCCATCTGCGACAAGGGCGTCCACCAGATCAAGCTGCTCTGCGCTGATGCTCTTGTCGTTGGCGATGCTGTCACGCGTGACGCGGCCTTTCATATAGCCATCGACGCGGCTGTTGGTCAGGAATTCGAATTCAACCGCGGTGCCGATGAGCTCGGGGTTATCCAGCACAAAGTCACGCAGCTGTGCCGCCGCATCCTTGGACAGGATGCCCGCCATATCCTTGGGCTTTAGGTCCGTGGTAATCCCGGTCTCGGCCACCTTGGCCTCAAGCGCGGCGGCCATCAGCGGCGCGTAGCCGAAGGTGGATACCTTCTTGATCTCGTCCAGATTCCGGTTGCCATTCTTGTCCAGCTTTTCCTCAAGCAGTTGCACGTTCAGCGTCAGGAACGTCTGCTGAAAGGCCCCTACGCCGCGACCAATGATTGTGGTCAGCAAGATTGCCAGCATCAGCAGGCCCACGGCGATGGCCGCGATACCGTAGGAATTGAAACGGGCCTCTGCGCGGTTGCGTTTGACGGTGCGCGCGTCGGGCTTCAGCAGCGAATGGCGCGGCGTTGCGGTATTGGGCATGTCGGTCATTCGTACTGCTCCCGGTATTTGCGCACGATATAAAGCGCCAGAACGTTCAGCCCCAGGGTCAGCACGAACAGCGTCAGACCAAGGGCAAAGGCGACCAGCGTTTCAGGGCTGGCAAAGTCGGTATCCCCGGTCAGCTGGCTGACGATACGGGTGGTGATGGTGGTCATCGCTTCCAGCGGGTTGCCCGAGATGCGGGCGATGGCCCCTGCCCCCAGAACAACGATCATCGTCTCGCCGATGGCCCGGCTCGCGGCGAGAAGCACAGCCCCCACGATCCCCGGCAAAGCGGCAGGCAGCACGACCTGGCGGATGGTTTCGGAATGGGTCGCGCCCAGGCCAAATGACCCGTCGCGCATCGATTGCGGCACAGCGTTGATGATATCGTCGCTCAGCGAAGAAACGAAGGGGATCAGCATGATGCCCATGACCAGCCCCGCCGTCAGGACCGATGTCGCCCCGCTCATCCAGTCGACGCCCAGCAGACCATTCTCGCCACGGCCAAAGATGTTCACAAGGAACGGACCCACTGTCAGCAAGGCAAACAGACCGTACACAATGGTCGGGATACCGGCGAGGATCTCCAGCAAAGGCTTGGCGAAAGAGCGTACTTTGTTGTTGGCGTATTCCGACAGGTAAATCGCGGCAAAGAGGCCGATGGGCACGGCCACCAGCAGCGCGATGATCGAGATATAGAGCGTCCCCCAGAGCAGCGGCAGGATCGACAGGTCACTGTCCCCGCGGAAGTTCGGGGCCCATGTGGTGCCCAGAAAGAAATCCTGCCACGGATGCAGGCGGAAGAAGTTCAGCGTCTCGAACAGCATCGACAGGACGATTCCCACGGTGGTCAGGATCGCCAGCGACGCGGCGAGCACCAGCAACCCGAGCAAAAAGCGTTCGACCGTATTGCGCGCGCGAAAATCGGCGCGTGCGGTGCGCATCGCGATGAACAGACCGGCCAGCGCCAAAACAGAGATCACCCCGATCATCAGCCAGCGGCCGGTGTATTCCATTGACCGGTAGCGCTGCGCGGCGGCCAGCACCTCTGGCGTCACGTCAGACCCAAGCGCCACGCCGGTGCCCGCCAGCAGCGCGCGCACATCAGTGCCGGTCACGTCCAGATCACGGGCGCTTTGCGCATCCAGCGCGCCCGATTGCACGGCCGCGTCCAGCCCGTTGGCCACGCGGCGCACGTCGCTCATCACCAGATTGACCGAAGAGCCTTCGTTCACAGCGCTTTGCGGGATCATGTCGATGACCGCGTTCTGGATCAGCATCGGCTGGACCAGCATCCAGATCGCCAGCACAAACAGCGCCGGAATGGCGGTGAGCATGGCGGCATTATAGCCGTAGTAATTCGGAAGGGAGTGCAGCTTGCGCGCATCGCCCGAGACGGACGACATGGCCCGGCTGCGCACCAGACCATAGGCAAGGACTGTTAATATCAAAACAACGGCAACTAAGAGCGTGGTAGATCCCACATTGAAAATATCGCGCATGGTGGCCCCCGGTTGCAGCCTGTTTCAGGCTGTCATTGTTTGGAAAGTATCAGTCGGCAGCAAAAATCCGGAGGCACCTCGCAGCGCCTCCGGATCGTCAGACAGGGTTTAGGAACCGCTGCCCATTACAGTTTCTTCAGCAACAACCGACTGTGTTTTCGCCAGTTCCGGGTCAGAGACCAGACCGTATTCAGCCAAAGGACCGTCGGGGCCGGCAATCTCGTCTGCCACGAAGAACTCGGCATATTCTTTCAGGCCGGGGATCACGCCGATGTGCGCTTTCTTGACGTAGAAGAACAGCGGGCGGGATACGGGGTAGTCGCCGCTCGAGATGGTTTCAACGGTGGGCTCAACGCCGCTCATGTTGGCAACGGTCAGCTTGTCGGTGTTGTTCTCGTAGAAGGCCAGACCGAAGACGCCGATGCCGTCTTTGTTGCTTTCGATGCGCGCCAGCGTTTCGGTGTAGTCACCGTCGATGTCCACGGACACACCATCGGTGCGCAGCGCGATACATGCTTTTTCAGCGGCTTTCTTGTCGTCGCCATTGGCGGCCTTGAACGCTTCGAAGTCGCCGGTGGCTTCACAGCCTGCCAGGATCACTTTTTCTTCGAAAACTTCGCGTGTGCCGTGCTTGGTGCCGGGGATGTAGGCCTGGATCGGCTGCTCGGGGAAGCTGGCGTTCACATCGGACCACATTTTGTTGGGGTTCGCCACGATCTCGCCGTCGACAACGACTTCGGCGGACAGGGCTTTGTACCAGTCTTCGGGGGTGAACTCGAATGTGTTGCCATTGATGTCGGAGGCAAACACGATGCCGTCATAGCCGATCTGGACTTCGATGATGTCGGTCACACCGTTCGCGGCGCAGGCTTCGACTTCGGAGCTTTTGATCTGGCGCGAGGCGTTTGCCACGTCGATTGTGTTCTCGCCAACACCTTCACAAAAACGCTTCAGACCCGCCGAGGAGCCACCGGATTCAACAACAGGTGTCGGGAAATCGAAGTTTTCGCCAAAGGCTTCGGCAACGATGGACGCATAGGGCAAAACAGTGGAGGAACCGGCAACCTGTACCTGATCACGCGCGGCAGCGGCGGTTGCGGATACGGCGGCAATGGCCAGCGCGGAAGTGGTGAGTTTAACGAGCGACATGATGTCTCCTGTCAGCTTAGATTTGTCTGACCACCCCCATGGTGATCTTGCCGCACCAATAGGCGGGCGACACTGAGCTTTTGTGACAGTCATGTTACAGTTTTATGACACGGACGGAAATTGTAATTTCTTTTTGACCAAAATGCGCCCGATCACGCCACATCCATAGGCAAGATCACCGTGAATCGCGCCCCATCTCCCAGATCAGAGGTGATTTTCAGCCGTCCGCGGTGCCGGTTCAGGATATGTTTTACAATCGCCAGCCCCAGCCCCGTCCCGCCAAGCGCGCGGCTGCGGTGGCTGTCGGCGCGGTAGAAGCGTTCGGTCAGGCGCGGCAGGTGCACAGGGTCGATCCCCGGCCCGTGGTCGCGGATTGTGACCCGCACCGCAGGCCCGCGCAAGGAAGGGTCACGCAAGGTCGTCTCGACCGAAATTTCAACGTCTTTACCCACGCCACCATATTTGATGCCGTTTTCAATAAGGTTCGTGAACACCTGCAACAGCTGGTCCGTATCCCCCATCAAGGGCAACGGATCGTCCCCCATGGTCGCGACCAGCGTCACATTCGCCTCTACGGCCAAGGGGTTGAGGTTGCGCATGGTCGATTGCAGCACATAGCGCAGATCGACCTTATCCGTCGGGCGCACCCGTTCGTCCGATTCGACGCGGGACAGCGACAGCAGATCGCCCACCAGCCGGTTCATGCGCTCGGCCTCTCCGGTCATGATCCCCAGAAACCGGTCCCGTGCGGGGGCATCGTCACGCGCAGGGCCGCGCAAGGTTTCGATGAACCCCATCATCGCCGTCAGGGGGGTGCGCAGCTCGTGGCTGACGTTGGCGACGAAATCGCGGCGCATCTGGCTGGCGTTGGTGACCTGTGTGATGTCTTGAAAGCTCAGCAAGACGTAATCCATGCCGGTCACCTTTCGGACGTGCACCCGAAAGGTCGTGTCATTGCCGTTGTCGCTGGCCAGATATTGCGCCTCGCGCGGGGTATCATCCTGTTGGCATTGCTCGACCGCATCGACCACCGCAGGCTGGCGCAACACGTTGATATAATGACGGTCCAATGCGCCACGGCCCAGCAGAGCTTGGGCCGGCGCATTCATCGCGACGATACGTTCGGCCCGATCAACGGCAAGCGTAGGCAAAGGCAGCGCTGCCAGCAGATCCGGCAGATGCGGGCGCAGCACCATGCTCAGACGGGTTTAAGCTGGCTGGCAAAGCGCCGCGCGTTGTCTTGGTAGTGTTTCGCGCTGGCGGTCAGCCCTGCAATCGCCGCCGCGTCCAGCTCGCGCACGACCTTGCCCGGTGCGCCCATCACAAGCGACCCGTCGGGGATCACCTTGTTTTCAGTGATCAACGCCCCTGCCCCGATCAGGCAATTCTTGCCGATCTTGGCCCCGTTCAGGATCGTCGCCCCCATCCCGACCAGCGAATTATCCCCGATGGTGCAGCCGTGCAGCATGACCTTGTGACCGATCGTACAGTTTTCCCCCACGGTCAGCGGGCAGCCCGGGTCCGTGTGAAAAACGCAGTTTTCCTGGACATTACTGCCCTTGCCCACGAGGATCAGTTCGTTATCGCCGCGCAGCGTACAGCCGAACCAGACAGAGGCATCTGCCTCGAGCGTCACATTCCCGATGACATTGGCATCGGGAGCAACCCATGCATCAGCGTGAACCTGCGGGGTGATATCGGCCAGAGCGTAAAGCGTCATTTCGTGTCCTCGAATTCTGATTGCAGCGCGCGCACATGATCCACCAGTTTCGGCTGCTGCGAAAGGCGCAATCTTTCGGCGGTGATGATCGACTTCAGCTTGGCCTCTGTTTCGGTAAGGTCGTCATTGACCAGCACGTAGTCATAGCCGTCCCAATGGCTGATCTCGTCCCAGCTTTTCTCCATTCGAAGCGCGATGGTATCGGGGGCGTCCTGACCGCGGGTTTCCAGACGCCGCCGCAGCTCTTTGATCGAGGGTGGCAGGATGAAGATCGACAGCACGTGCTGCTTGAGCGTCGAGTTGCTGATCTGCTGCGCGCCCTGCCAATCCACGTCGAACAGCACATCGCGGCCACTGTCGATCGCCTTTTGCACCGGTCCCTTGGGCGAGCCGTAATAGTTGTTGAAGACGCGGGCGTGCTCCAGCATATCGCCATCGTTCACCATGGCGCGGAAATCATCCTCGGCGGTGAAAAAATAGTCCTTGCCGTCTTCCTCGCCGACACGCGGTGCGCGGGTGGTGGCCGAGACAGAGAATTCAAGCGAGGTATCCCAATCGCGCAGCTTGCGGGCCAGCGTCGATTTACCCGCCCCAGAGGGCGAGCTGAGGATGATCAATAGGCCGCGTCTGTCGCTCATGTCTTACTCCACATTTTGCACTTGTTCGCGCATCTGGTCTATCACCGCCTTCAAGGCCAGCCCGATCTGGGTCAGCGCGGTGCTTTGTGCCTTGGCGCACAGTGTATTGGCCTCGCGGTTGAACTCCTGCATCAGGAAATCCAGCTTGCGCCCCACGGCCCCATCCTGCGCCAGCAAGGCTCGGGCCGCATCCACATGGGCGCGCAGGCGGTCGATCTCTTCCGTGATGTCGGATTTGGCGGCGATCAGCGCCAGTTCCTGCGCCAGCCGGTCAGCGTCCACGCCTTCGGCATTGTCCAGCACCCGCGAAAGATTGCGTTGCAACGTCTGTGCCATCTCGTCCTTGCGCGTCTCGGCCAGCGCGGCAGCCTGTGTTGTCAGCTCTGCCACCTGCGTCAACTGCGCCTCGAGAACCTGCGCCAAGGCAGCCCCTTCGCGGGCGCGCATGTCGTTGAAATCGGCAAGCACCGTGGGGAATTCCGCCAACAATGTCGCGCAAAGGGCGGCCACATCATCCACCGTCGTCGCCTGTTCAAGCACGCCGCGCATGGTGACGATATCGGTCGCCTTGGAGGGCGCAAGCGAGATCCCCGCATCCATCGCGCGCGCTTCGATCTGGTGCAGCGCGTCCAGCACGACCTCAAGCTGATCCGCGTTCACCGTCAATGCGCCAGAGCCATCCTCGCGGGTGATCCGAAGATTGCAGGCAACATTGCCACGGGTGATAGCCGCGCCGAGCGTCTTGCGCAGGCCCGCCTCCAGCCCGTCGATCCAGTCAGGCACACGCAGGCGCAGGTCGAGCCCCTTGCCGTTGACCGATCGCAATTCCCACCCCCAACTGTGCGGGCCGGACGCACCACTGGCCGAGGCGAAACCCGTCATTGAACGTATCATGGCATGGTCCTTGTCGATTGCGATTGTTGCGCGCCTTAAAAGGGAAAGTCGCAAATGGGGCAAGTAAAAAGCCATTCTGCCGCGCGAGGTCTCCCCTTAACGGTCTGTTAACCAAGTTTGCTGTTATATCTACAAATTACTGCTCATTTGACTAAACTCAGGCAATACATCGCGGCCCCGCTGCCGCCCCCCGTCCTGCTCTTGTCCCGACCGCAATAAGGCTGCCCGATGAAACATCTTCCCCCTCTGGATGACATGCCCCAGACCGGCTCTCGCCGCGTGATGCCGCCGCCGACACCCGCGATGGTTGACGTGCGGGCCTATTGGCAGGGGCTGTGCCGGGGTCAGCCGGTCCCGTTCCGGTCACAGATCGACCCTGCACAGATCACCTCCGTGCTGGATCGCGCCTTCGTTCTGGAACGCAGACGGTCTGAACTGGCGCGGTTTCGCGTCGCCGGATCGCAGCTGTGCACTGCCATGGGGATGGACCTGCGCGGGATGCCGATGATCTCGCTGTTCGACCCGTCCGAGCGTCGCCGCTGCAGTGATTGGCTGGATCACATTCTGTCACAGCCCGCCACCGGAGAGATGACGCTCACCGCGGGGGATGCGACCGTTCAGGCGCGCATGCTGGTGCTGCCGCTGCGCAGTGACATGGGGCAGATCGACCGGATGCTTGGCTGTCTGGAGCTCACATCCAATGGCATCGAGCATCCGGGGTTGTATCGGATCGGCGATCTTGCCACCACACCGATCCCGCGCCCGCCACGGGCGGACGTGGCAGAGGATATGCGCGCGGCCTGCCCCGAAGGTTTCGCCGATCCCGCCGCGCGTTTTGCCGCGCGGCGAGATCGCCACCGGCCAGCCTATCTACGGATCGTGAAGTAAACGGGGGATCCCCGATGTGACGCACCGCGATGCAGCAAAAGAAAAAGGCCGCGCATGATGATATGCGCGGCCTTTCTTATTGCATGAGCTGTGGCAGTTAGCCGACGGCTTTGACCTGTTGGTTCGCCCGGCGTGCCGACAGTTCCTCGGCCACGAGGAAGGCAAGCTCCAGCGACTGGCTGGCGTTCAAACGCGGGTCACAGGCAGTGTGGTAGCGGTCCGACAGGTCTTCGTCCTGAACGGCGCGGACACCACCAGTACATTCTGTCACATCCTGACCGGTCATCTCAAAGTGGACACCACCGGGCACGGTGCCCTCAGCCCCATGTACCGCAAAGAATTCACGCACTTCGCGCAGCACGGAATCGAAGGGCCGCGTTTTATAGCCGCTTGAGGATTTGATGGTGTTGCCGTGCATAGGGTCACAGGTCCAGACGACATTCGCGCCCTCTTCCTGCACAGTCTTGATCAGACGCGGCAGGTGTTCACCGACATTGCCGGCCCCGAAACGTGCGATCAGGGTCAGGCGACCCTCTTCGTTTTCGGGGTTCAGCTTGTGCATCAACAGCTTGAGGTCATCGCTTGTCATCGTCGGGCCGCACTTCAGGCCGATGGGGTTCTGAACGCCGCGGGCAAATTCCACATGCGCGCCATCAGGCTGACGTGTCCGGTCACCGATCCAGATCATGTGACCCGAGCCCGCCAGCCATTTGCCGGTCTGGCTGTCCTGACGGCACAGCGCCTCTTCGTATTCCAGCAGCAGCGATTCGTGGCTTGTATAATATTCCACCGATTGCAGCGTATGCGCCGTCTCGGACGTGACACCAGCCGCCGCCATGAAATCAAGCGTGTCTGAAATGCGGTTCGCGATCTCGCGGTATTTTTCCGCCTTTTCGCTTTCGGTAAAGCCCAAGGTCCAGCCGTGCACCTGATGCACATCGGCATAGCCGCCGGTCGAGAACGCCCGGATCAGGTTCAGGGTCGCGGCGGCCTGTGTGTAGGCGCGCAGCATCTTTTTTGGGTCAGGAATACGGGCCTCGGCGGTAAAGGCCAGCTCGTTGATGATGTCACCGCGGTAGCTTGGCAGTTCCACCCCATCCACCGTTTCAGTCGGCGCTGAACGCGGCTTGGCGAACTGACCCGCCATGCGGCCCAGCTTGATCACCGGCACTTTGGCACCGTGGGTCAGCACGATGGCCATCTGCAACATCACTTTGAAGGTGTCGCGGATCATATCGCTGCTGAATTGTTCGAAGCTTTCGGCGCAATCACCGCCCTGAAGCAAGAACGCCTCGCCACGGCCCGCCGCCGCCAGGTGCTTTTTCAGCCGCCGCGCTTCACCCGCAAAGACCAACAATGGATAACGGGACAATTCAGCTTCGACCGCGCGCAGCGCGTCCTGATCAGGATAGTCGGGCATCTGGATCCGCGGTTTGTCGCGCCAGCTTGATTTTGTCCAATCGGTCATCATTTTTCTCCGAAGTCCGCAGCGCCCGAAGTGTCAGGCGCAAACATTGTGAAATTGTGGTATATAAAGGTCTGACCCAAGTGACCAGAACCGAAATTCACCCTATTGACCTTCGCCCCCGCCCGTGGGCAAGGTTTTCGGCAGGTTTTTGAGGGCAGCGCCCACTTTGCCCCAACGTATAACGCAAACCTGAAAGGCGACGTGATGAGCGACACCCGTCTGGCCAACCGCATTCTTCCTGACACTGAAAAGACACGGCGCTTTGTCTTTGTGCTGCTGGAAAACTTTACCATGCTCAGCTTTGCCTCGGCGGTGGAATGTCTGCGCATCGCCAACCGCATGGCGGGTCGTCCGGCCTATGACTGGCGTCTGATCGGCGAGGATGGCGGGCGCGTGCGCTGTTCGGCAGGGGCAGAATTCACGCTGGACGGCGATCTTGACGATCTGGGCCGCGACGACACGCTGGTGGTGTGCAGCGGCATCGACGTGCAGGCGGCGACGACAAAGAAGCTGCTGGGATGGCTGCGCCGGGAGGCCCGCAAGGGCATGATGGTCGGCGGTCTGTGCACAGCCGCCTTTACGCTGGCCAAGGCCGGATTGCTGGACGGGAAGAAAGCCACGATCCATTGGGAAAATCAGGATAGTTTCAGCGAAGACTTCGAGGACGTCACCCTGACGAAATCGGTCTTTGTGGTGGACGGCAACCGGATGACGACAGCGGGCGGGACATCCTCGATCGATCTGATGCTCAAGCTGATTGCCGACGATCTGGGCGAGGATCTGGCAAATGCCGTTGCCGACCAGCTGATCTATAGCTCCATCCGCACGGACCAGGACACGCAGCGTCTGTCGGTGCCCACCCGTATCGGCGTGCGGCATCCCAAGCTGGGTCAGGTCATCCAGATGATGGAGGCCAATATCGAAGAGCCGATCAGCCCGTCCTCATTGGCGCGCGATGTCGGCATGTCCACGCGGCAGCTTGAACGGCTGTTCCGCCGCTACCTCAACCGCAGCCCCAAACGCTATTACATGGAACTGCGCCTGCAAAAGGCGCGTAACCTGTTGATGCAGACGGATATGAGCGTGATCAACGTGGCGCTGGCCTGTGGCTTTGCCTCGCCGTCGCATTTTTCCAAATGCTACCGTGCGCATTACAACACGACACCCTACCGCGAACGCGGGTCGCATGCGGCCAAGCCCGTCGCCTAATCGTTACTGATCCGGTACACCGCCCCGTTCCCGACCGAGATAAACCAGATCGCGCCGTCCGGCGCCTCTATGATGTCGCGCACCCGTGCCGTGGCGGGGGTAGAGATTTGCGCCACCTCGGCCAGCGGGTCGCCCTGTAGCCGCGCGATATAATTGAACTTGAGCGAGCCGACGAATATATCGCCCCGCCAGTCGGGAAACATCTTGCCCGAATAGACCAGCAACCCCGAGGGCGCGATAGACGGGTCCCAGTAGAAGGCGGGCTGCTCCATCCCCTCTTTCGCGGTGCCTTCGCCGATCTTGGCACCGGAGTAGTGACGCCCGTAGGATATCACCGGCCATCCGTAATTCGCGCCCTTGCGGATCGCGTTAACCTCGTCCCCGCCGCGGGCACCATGTTCTGACACCCAAAGGTTGCCCTCCAGATCAAGCGCTGCCCCTTGCGGGTTGCGATGCCCGTAGGACCAGATTTCCGGCAGCACGTCGTCGCGACCGACAAACGGGTTATCGGCGGGCACAGTACCGTCACGGTTCACCCGCACGACAGAGCCGTTGTGCTGACCCAGATCCTGCGCCGCCGGACGGTCGCCGCGCTCTCCGACGGTGACGAAAAGCGTGCCATCGCGCGCCTCGACCACGCGGCTGCCAAAGTGCTGACCGGCGGCAGACCCGCGTGACATGGTAAAGAGGTCGCGTAGATTTTCGAGCTGCGCACCATCCTGCGACAGCTCTGCCGCGGCAAGCGCGGTACCGGCCCCGCCCTCAAGCGCCTTGGCATAGGTCAGGAATATGGTGCGCGATCTGTCAAAATCCCGTGCCAGCGTGATGTCCAGCAAGCCGCCCTGCCCTGCGTCAACGACCTGCGGTGCACCCGCAACCTCGTGGCTGGTCCCCTCGCGGACCCGCAGCAAGCGGCCCTCGCGTTCGGTGACCAGCACGTCCCCATTCGGCAAAATCGCCAGCGCCCAAGGCGTCTCCAGCCCTGACACCTGCTGGGTAATCCGCAGCTCTTGCGCGCCAACGCCCGACGCGCCCATGACCGATCCGGCTATGACCAACGCCCCGATGGCCCGTGCGGCCTGATGCATCATCCCCCCGAGAAACATGGCTTTCCCCCTTCATACAACCTATCCCTGCAAACCTAGCGCAGACAAAGCGTCGATCCACATCATCTTGCGCCACTTTACCTAGGGATAACGCTTTTCTTTTCCAAAATCGCCGCATAGGCTCTGGCGCAGAACACCATGTTCAACAGGGAGAGAAACATGAAAAAGATGCTTATGGCCACAACGGCTGCAGCATTGCTGGCCACCAATGCTGCAGCCGACGCGCATAGCAAGGACGTGAAGCTTGGCGTGATCTTTGGCTACACCGGCCCGATTGAATCGCTGACCGGCATCATGGCATCCAGCGCCGAGCTGGCCATGAAAGAAGTCACCGACAGCGGCATGCTGATGGACGGGGCGACAGTCACCGCCTCGCGCGCTGACACGGGCTGCGTCGATAACGCGCTTGCGGTATCCAGCGCGGAACGCCTGATCGCCGAAGGGATCAACGGCATTGTGGGCGCGGCCTGCTCTGGCGTGAGCGGCGCGATCTTGCAGAACGCGGCACTGCCCAACGGCATGGTGATGATTTCGCCATCCTCCACATCCCCCGGCCTGAGCACGATGGAAGACGACGGCCTGTTCTTCCGCACTGCCCCCTCCGACGCCCGTCAGGGCGAGGTCATGTCAGAGGTGCTGATGGAAGAAGGCATCAAGGAAGTCGCGGTCACCTATACCAACAACGACTACGGCAAGGGTTTGGCGGACGCGTTCCAGCAGGCCTATGAAGCCGCGGGCGGGACAATCACCATCTCTGCCGCGCATGAAGACGGCAAGGCCGATTACTCTGCCGAGGTTGGCGCGCTGGCCTCTGCCGGTGGCGACCGTCTGGTGGTTGCGGGTTACGTCGATCAGGGTGGATCGGGCGTTGTGCGTGCGGCGATTGATTCAGGCGCGTTTGACACGTTCCACTTCCCCGACGGGATGATCGCGGCGAACCTTGAAAACAACTTCGGTTCCGAGCTTGACGGCTCCACCGGCCAGCACCCCGGCACCGATAGCCCCGGCGCTGACAAATTCACCGCGCTGGTCGACGGTGCCTTCGACACCACATCGCCCTTCGCACCGGAAAGCTATGACGCAGCGGCGCTGCTGATGCTGGCGATGCAGGCCGCAGGGTCTTCCGATCCGCAGGTCTATAAGGATCAGGTCATGTCGGTTGCGAACGCCCCCGGCGAAAAGATCTATCCGGGTGAGCTGGCCAAAGCGCTGCAAATCCTCAAGGACGGCGGCGAAGTCGACTATGAAGGCGCAACCGCGGTTGAACTGATCGGCCCCGGTGAATCCGCTGGCAGCTACCGTCAGATCAAGATCGAAGACGGCAAGATCACGACGGTTCAATACCGCTAACATCACATGACGTGACAGAAAACAGCCCGGTGCATTGCGACCGGGCTGTTTTTGCAACGGGGCTTCGGCACCGCACGGGGAGACTACAAAATGATCGTCGTAGACGACATCCATAAACATTTCGGCGGGTTCCACGCCGTGGACGGGGCCAATCTGACCATCGGCAAAGGCACGATCACCGGTTTGATCGGCCCGAACGGTGCTGGCAAAACGACGCTGTTCAACGTGATCGCGGGGGTGCTGAAACCGACCTCGGGGCGCGTGACGATGGCCGGCGAGGATATCACCGGCCTGCCCCCCCATACGCTGTTTCACAAAGGGCTGCTGCGGACCTTCCAGATCGCGCATGAATTTTCGTCGATGACCTGCCGCGAGAACCTGATGATGGTGCCCGGCGATCAGGCGGGCGAGACGCTGTGGAACACGTGGTTCGGGCGCAAGCGCATCGCCGATCAGGAACGCGCCTTGCGCGCCAAAGCCGACGAAGTGCTTGAGTTTCTGACGGTGGAACATCTGGCCGAGCAGAAAGCGGGTCAGATCTCCGGCGGTCAGAAAAAGCTGCTGGAACTGGGGCGGACCATGATGGTCGACGCCAAGATCGTGTTCCTTGACGAGGTCGGGGCCGGTGTGAACCGCACGCTGCTCAATACCATCGGTGACGCGATCATCCGTCTGAACAAGGAACGCGGCTATACCTTTGTCGTGATCGAACACGACATGGATTTCATCGGCCGTCTGTGTGATCCGGTGATCTGTATGGCCGAGGGCAAAGTTCTCGCTCAAGGCACCCTGCCCGAGATCAAGGCCAACGAACAGGTGATCGAGGCCTATCTGGGCACCGGGCTCAAGAACAAGGCCGTGTCTGCATGAGACGGATGGCCACCGCATTGACGCTCTGCGCGGGATTTGTCCTGCCGCAGGCGGCTGCGGCCTGTGCGCAGCTGTCGGCGCAGGTCTGGATGTGCGATCGGGGCACCCCGTGGGAAGAAGCAACCTGGGACACGGTCGGCGACGGCTCTACGCGCTATCTGGGCGAGGTGATCCTGAACTTCACCCAAGAATGGCCCGGCTACGACATCGCCGACGGCACCTCGACGCTGGAAGAGCAATACGAGACCTATAGCGCCTGGATCGCGGCGGATGGCGGCCCTGCCCCCGAGGTGCTGAAGGTAGACCGGATCGACACCCCGATGGGCACGACCCTGCGCCACCTGCAATATGACGAGATCGAAGGCGACCGCACCATGAGCGCGGTCATGTTGTCGGATGTCGGATCAGCGCGGATTATGCTGTACCTCGATACCACCGACACAATGCCTTTGGATGAAATGGACAAGATGTCCTTTGAGGTGGCCATGATGCTGCGCGACACATGTGCGGATGAGATATCCTGCGCCGCGCCCATCCCTGCGGCGGCCCTGGACACCGAATGAAAGAGACTGACATGAGCAACCCATACGGCGACCGGGGCAATAAGGACCTGTCGATCGCGAACCCCAAAGGCCAAGGCACCGCGCAGCCGGTCAAAGGGGGCGGCAAAAGCCACCCCGCGCCGGGGGGCCCCTTCCTGATCGGCGATACGATGACGGGCGGTTATGGCAAGGGCCCCGATATCCTGCACGGCTGCACCATCGCCGTCGAAAAGGGTGAGATCGCCGTCATCGTCGGCCCCAATGGCGCGGGCAAATCCACGGCGATGAAGGCGGTCTTTGGCATGCTCGACGTGCGGCAGGGCCATGTGCGGCTGGACGGCGAAGACATCACCTCGCTATCGCCGCAAGACCGTGTGGCCAAGGGCATGGGGTTCGTGCCGCAGACCTCGAACATCTTTACCTCGATGACAGTGGAAGAAAACCTCGAGATGGGGGCGTTCATCCGCCGCGATGATTTCCGTGATACGATGGCGCAGGTCTATGACCTTTTTCCGATCCTCAAGGAAAAGCGCTATCAGGCCGCGGGCGAACTGTCGGGCGGGCAACGCCAGCAGGTCGCTGTGGGCCGCGCGCTGATGACGCAGCCGAAGGTGCTGATGCTGGACGAACCCACCGCTGGCGTATCACCCATCGTGATGGACGAACTGTTCGACCGCATCATCGAGGTCGCGCGGACCGGTATCCCGATCCTGATGGTGGAACAGAACGCCCGCCAAGCGCTAGAGATTGCGGATAAGGGCTATGTGCTGGTGCAAGGGGCCAATGCCTTTACCGGCACGGGCAAAGAGCTTTTGGAAGACCCCGAAGTTCGCAAGTCCTTTCTGGGGGGTTAAGCGATGCGATGGACCCTTCCGATGGCCCTATTGGCAACCACGGCGCCAGCCTTGGCGCAGGACAGCGTTGCCACGACCGCAGCAACAGCCCCGACCGCCGCAGCCGCTACGGCCCCCGCAGAGCCCTTCCAGCAGACGATTGCGATCGCCTGCCGCTTTACGTGGGAATGTGTGGAAAACGAGCCCTGCACCGAGACAGAGTTCACCCCCGACATCACCGGCAACGCTGGCGGCGCCTCTGCCGATGCGCTGACGGTTCAATCACAAATGGTCAGCGACGCCGAAACCGTCGACATGACTGGCACGAAACAGGTCAAGGCGCTGTCCCTGACGGGGGGTGGGTTTGATGCCCGCCACCTGCTGAGCATCGCCACCGACGGGGCCTCCCGTTATACCGTGCATTACGCTGATGGGCCGATTGTCATCAGCTATCTAGGGACATGCAAATAATGGATTTACTCAACGCTTTCATCGCCTTGGCCAACTATGTGCTGGTTCCGGGCATCGCCTACGGGTCGCAGCTGGCGCTTGGTGCGCTTGGGGTGACGCTGGTCTATGGCATCTTGCGGTTCTCGAACTTTGCCCATGGCGACACAATGGCGCTTGGCGCGATGTCCGCCGTGCTGATCACCTGGGGTTTCCAGTCGCTGGGGCTGAGCCTGGGGGTCCTGCCGACTGCCCTGCTGGCGCTGCCCTTTGCGATCATCATCACCATCGGGCTGCTGCTTGGCACAGACAAACTTGTCTATAGCTTCTACCGCGAAAAGAAGGCCAAGCCGGTGATCTTTGTCATCGTCTCGCTGGGGGTGACATTCGTCTATAACGGCATCACCCGATTTATCATCGGCGCAGAGGATCAACGGTTTCTGGATGGCGAACGCTTCATCATCTCGGCCCGCGACTTCAAAGAGATGACGGGGCTTGAGGAAGGTCTGGCGATCAAAACGACCCAAGGGCTGACCGTGGTGACGGCTGTCATCGTGGTTGCCGCGCTGTTCTGGTTCCTGAACAAGACACGCTCGGGAAAATCCATGCGCGCCTACTCTGACAACGAGGATCTGGCGCTGCTGTCGGGCATCAATCCTGAACGCGTGGTCATGATCACCTGGATCATTGTGGCCTGTCTGGCGACTACCGCAGGCGTGCTTTACGGGTTGGACAAGTCCTTTAAACCCTTCACCTATTTCCAACTACTGCTACCGATCTTTGCCGCCGCGATCGTGGGCGGTCTTGGCAGCCCGATCGGTGCCATCGCGGGGGGCTTTGTTATCGCATTCTCCGAGGTGACGATCACCTATGCGTGGAAAAAGGTCTTTGGCTACCTCGCACCCGAGGGGATGGCCCCCGACGGCTTGGTGCAGCTTTTGTCCACCGACTATAAATTCGCCGTCAGCTTCGTGATCTTGTTGATCGTGCTGCTGTTCAAACCCACAGGTCTGTTCAAGGGGCAATCGGTATGAACGAGACACTGAAAAACACCGCTCTTTTCGCCATTGTCGCGCTGCTGATCGTCCTGACCGGACTGGCGCAAAGCTGGAACGCGGCGCTGCTGATCATTGCGATGGGGCTGATCTCCAGCATCATGGCACTTGGCGTGAACCTGCAATGGGGCTTTGCGGGGCTGTTCAACGTGGGCATCATGGGGTTTGTCGCCCTTGGCGGTCTGGCCGCTGTGCTGATCGGCATGCCCCCCACGCAAGGCGCATGGTCCGCGGGGGGCTGGGGGATCCTCACCGCCCTGCTGATGGGGGCCGCGACGATCATTCTGGCGGTTCAGGTGATGAAACGCATGGCCAAGGGATGGCTGCGCACGCTGGTCGTTCTGGTGGTGCTGGTGGCGGGGTTCTTTATCTTCCGCGCCCTGCTCGACCCATCCGTGAGCGCGGTCGAGGCCGTGAACCCCGCGACCACCGGCTATCTTGGCGGGCTTGGCCTGCCGGTGATCATCGCCTGGCCCGTGGGTGGGCTGTTTGCAGCCGGAGCGGCCTGGCTGATCGGGAAAACCGCGCTTGGGCTGCGGTCGGATTACCTAGCGATCGCGACCCTGGGCATCGCCGAGATCATCATCGCCGTGCTCAAGAACGAAGACTGGCTGTCGCGGGGCGTCAAGAACGTCATCGGCATCCCGCGCCCCGTCCCCTATGAGATCGACCTGCAAAATAACGCGGGCTTTGTCGAACAGGCGGCCGGCTTTGGGCTGAACCCGGTAGAGGCATCGACGCTTTGGGTGAAATTCCTGTATGTGTGTCTGTTCGCCGTGGTGCTCTTGGTGCTGATGTGGCTAAGCCAGCGGGCGCTGAATTCGCCTTGGGGCCGCATGCTGCGCGCGATCCGCGACAACGAGGTCGCGGCCGAAGCCATGGGTAAGGACGTGACCGCACGGCACCTGCAGGTGTTCATCCTCGGCTCTGCCATCTGCGGGATTGCCGGTGCGATGATGACCACGCTGGACAGCCAGTTGACGCCCGGATCCTACCAGCCGCTGCGCTTCACCTTCCTGATCTGGGTCATGGTGATCGTTGGCGGGTCCGGCAACAATCTTGGGGCCGTGCTGGGGGGCTTTTTGATGTGGTACCTTTGGGTGATGGTTGAACCCATGGGGCTGTGGCTGATGCAATTGGTCACCGCGGGCATGTCCGACGGCTATTGGCTGAAAGACCACCTGATCGAGTCCGCTGCGCATATGCGGCTGATGACGATGGGGGCGGTCTTGCTGCTGGTATTGCGGTTCAGCCCGCGCGGGTTGATCCCCGAGAAGTAAAAGAAAAGGCCTTATCCCTTGCGGGATAAGGCCAGCCTTCGGCGAGGATTTAGGACCATTTGGAAGCGCGTTCAGCGTCCTTTGAACAACCCGCCCAAGATTCCGCGCACGATGCGCCGGCCGGTTGTGCCTTTCAGCTCCTTGATCACCACACTCGCGATGGCACCGCCAAAGCTGTCGTCGCTTTTGGTCGTGCGTTTCGAGGTCGAGCGCGTGACCCGTTTGCCTGCATAGCGCCGCGCTGCGTTGAATTCGCGCAAGGCGGGGGATGTGTCTTCGGCCTCGGCTTGTTCCTCGGCCTGTGCTGCCTCTTTCGCGGCGTCTTCGGCGCGTTTGGCCAGCATTTCGAACGCGGAGGCGCGATCAAGGCGGGTGTCGTATTTCCCCGCCATCGGGCTTTGCGCCATCAGGGCGGCACGGGTGGCCGGATCGATCGGACCAAGCTGCGAGGATGGTGGCCGGATCAGGGTGCGTTCCACAATGCCGGGGATCCCTTTTTTCTGCAGCATGGAGGTCACCGCCTCGCCCACGCCCACATCGCGGATCGCGTCTTCGGTTTCGAAACGCGGGTTCTCGCGGTAGGTTTCGGCGGCAAGGCGCAGCGCCTTGCGATCACGCGCAGTGAAGGCGCGCAAAGCGTGCTGGATGCGGTTGCCCAATTGGCCAAGGATATCTTCGGGCACGTCTGCGGGGTTCTGTGTGATGAAATACACGCCCACGCCCTTGGAGCGGATCAGCCGCGCCACCTGTTCAACCTTGTCGACCAGCGCTTTGGGGGCGTCGTCAAACAGCAAATGCGCCTCGTCGAAGAAGAACACCAGTTTGGGTTTATCGGGGTCGCCGACCTCGGGCAGTTCCTCGAAGAGTTCTGACAGCAACCACAGCAGGAAGGTCGCGTAGAGCTTGGGCGAGTGCATCAGTTGGTCGGCTGCGAGGATATTGATAAAACCGCGTCCGTCCGTGTCTGTGCGCATCAGGTCGGTCAGGGCCAGCGCAGGTTCCCCGAAGAGATCAGCCGCGCCTTGGTTTTCCAGCACCAGCAAGCGCCGCTGGATCGCGCCGACCGACGCCGACGACACATTGCCGTAGCGCAGCGCCAGGGTCGAAGCGTTTTCCCCGATCCAGACCAGCAGCGCCTGCAGATCCTTGAGATCCAGCAGCGGAAGCCCGTCTTCGTCAGCGACGCGGAAGGCGATGTTGAGGATACCTTCCTGGGCCTCCGTCAGATCGAGAAGCTGCGCCAGCAGCAAGGGCCCCATTTCCGAGATTGTCGTCCGCACCGGATGCCCCTGTTTGCCGAACATATCCCAGAAGGTGACCGGAAAGGCGCTGTAGTCGAAATCGTCAAAGCCGATGGTCTGGGCGCGCTCTGAAAAGGGGGTGTGCAGCTTGTGGCTGGCAGAGCCTGCCTGCGCCAGCCCCGACAGATCGCCTTTGACGTCGGACAGAAATACCGGAACCCCTGCGGCGGAAAACCCTTCGGCCAGGATTTGCAGCGTGACGGTTTTGCCTGTGCCCGTGGCCCCCGCGACCAATCCATGACGGTTGGCATAGCCGATGTTGAGAAACTGTTTCGTCGCGTAGTCTTCGCCACCGCCGCCGATGAAGATATCATTTGTCACGTATTTAATTCCTTTTGGGCCAATAACCTGCAGCCAAAGTGCAGAGCGAGCATACAAACTTAACCTTTTCACACCATAGTGATTTTGTCGCCGGTCGTGATGTCCTTTTCGTGCTGGCGGCACTTCCTCCCTGTCAGACTTGGCCGCGCCTTCGGGTGCGGCCCTTTTTACGTTTGAGGTCCGTTTTACGCGCTTGAAACCGCTGTGATATTTTATGTTGACGGTGCCCGAATGCTTTCGTAACGTGCTTTCAATAAGTCGGCCAAGTCCGATGGGGAGAACGAAGAACAGGGAAAAGGACGCATCGCGTCCTTTTTTCTATTTCAGCCCCCCGCGCCTGGCCTCTCCCCCGTGAAAACCTGATGAAATAGGCAATATTTTGCCTTAAATCACGATGGTTTCAGCGCTATCGTCCTGACATTGGCATTGGCGCATGGTAGATGGCGTCGAATTTAACTGATTTGGAACGAGCATGAAAAAGTATATCACACTTCTCCCACTCTGCGCGGCGATGGCCCTGACTATGCCCGTTTCCGGTTACGCACAGACTGCAGCCACGGAAACACCCGCAGCAACAGACGCCCCGGAAACGGCGGAGCCGACCGCTGAAGCGGCACCCGCGACGGAAGAAAACACCACCACCGGCAGCAGCACCGACGTACAGTCGCAGCTGAGCCTTGGTGAAGATGCTGACGGGGAGCCGACCCTGGGCAAGCCCTACACCAAAGAGGTGATCGGTGCCTGGGAGATGCGCTGTATCAAGACCGAAGAAGAGGTCGACCCCTGCCAGATGTACCAGCTGATGGATGATGGCCAAGGCGCGCCTGTCGCCGAATTCTCGTTGTTCCGCCTGCCAGCGGGCGGCAAGGCGACAGCCGGTGCCACTGTGGTTGTGCCGTTGGAAACGGCCCTGCCCTCGCAGCTGACGCTGACCGTCGATGGTGGCAAAGCGCGCCGCTATCCTTTCGCTTTCTGTAACCCCGTTGGTTGCTACGTTCGCATGGGCCTGACCGAAGCCGATGTCGCCGCGTTCAAACGCGGGAAAGAGGCCGTGATCACCATCGTGCCCGCGCTGGCGCCTGACCAGAAGGTCGAACTGTCGCTGTCGCTGGACGGGTTCACCGCAAGCTTCGACAAATCCTCGGTTGTTGAAGACCGGTAAGCAAATGTTTGGCCCTCGGGCCGTTGAGACGACAAAGCCGCCCCGTTTGACGTGGGCGGCTTTTTCATGGGCGGTGACCGCAGCCGTCAGATCGCGCGCAGCGCCAGTACCGCGTTCATGCCGCCAAAGGCAAAGGCGTTGGACAGCGCCACCGTGACCCGCGCATCGCGGGCCACATTGGGCACCACATCCAAGGCGCAGTCGGGGTCTGGTTCTTCGTAGCCGATGGTGGGGGCGATCACCCCGTCGCGCAGGGCCATGATGCAGGCCAAAAGCTCTACCGCGCCGGTGCCGCCGATCAGATGCCCATGCATCGATTTGGTCGAGCTGATCATCAGCCTGTCTGCATGGGTGCCGAACACATCTGCCACCGCCGCACATTCGGTTTTATCATTGGCTGCCGTGCCCGTGCCATGGGCGTTGATATAGCCCACCTCCTCCGGGTTGATCCGGGCGTCGTCCAACGCGCCTTTGATCGCGCGGGCAGCACCCGCCTTGGACGGCATCACAATGTCCGACGCGTCAGAGGACATGGCAAAGCCCGATACTTCGCACAGGATATCAGCCCCGCGGGCGCGGGCGTGCTCATACTCCTCGAACACGAAAATGCCTGCGCCTTCGCCCTGCACCATACCATTGCGATTGGCCGAGAACGGGCGGCAGGCGTCGCGCGACATCACGCGCAGCCCTTCCCACGCCTTGACCCCGCCAAAGCACATCATGGATTCCGAGCCGCCCGTGACCATCGCCGGTGCCATCCCGCTGCGGATCATCGAAAACGCCTGCGCCATCGCGTGGTTAGAGGACGCGCAGGCGGTTGAAACGGTGAAGGATGGCCCCTTGAGGTGATGCTCCATGCTCACATGGCTGGCGGCGGCGTTGTTCATCAGGCGCGGCACCACGAAGGGATGCACGCGGTTCTTCCCTTCGGCATAGACCGCACGGTAGTTATCGTCCCATGTGCTGACCCCGCCGCCCGCCGTGCCAAGCACCACGCCGGATTTCGCCGATAGCTCTCCCTTGAACTCAAGCCCTGATTGGCGGATCGCCTCCGCCGCGGCGGCAAGGGTGAACTGGGTGAACCGGTCATAAAGCGCGATCTTCTGGCGGTTATACTGGCTTTCGCCGTCAAACCCGTGGACCTGACCGCCGATCTTGATCGACAGCCGATCCACGTCGCGGAAATCAAGCGGCCCGATTCCACACACCCCGTTGCGCATGGCCGCAAGCGTATCGGGCACGTTCAATCCCAGCGGATTGACCGTGCCCGCCCCCGTAATCACGACACGTTTCACGCGTCAGGCCTGCTCGGCGCGCAGCCGTTCCACCCCTGCGACAATGCTGGCCACGCTAGAGATATCGAAACCGGTGGCGTCCGGCTGGTTCGCGTTGAACGGCACCGATACGTCAAATGTCTCTTCAATCGCGAAGATGCTTTCGACGATGCCCATGCTGTCGATGCCAAGGCTTTCGAGCGTGCTGTTCATGGTGACATCCGATGGCGTCAGAAACGCTTGATCGGCGATAATGCTGATGACCTGATCTTTGATGTTCATCCTAAGTCTCCGTCAGAACGGGCCATGGATCGGCCCTAGCTTGTCTCACTGTCTTTGGAGGTGCCCATCTGGGATTTTAACGCCGCCACATCGCGAAGCAAGCGCGGCAAACGGCGCAGCGCTTTGTAGCCTTCAATCTGCTTGCCCATCTCTGTCGCGGGATAGCCCAGCAACGACCGGCCCGCGGGCGCGTTGGACAGGATCTTGGTGCCGCCGCCCGCGATTACCCCGTCGCCGATGGTGATATTGTCACTGACGCCCACCTGACCACCCAGCACGACGTTGTCGCCGATGGTCACGGAACCGGCGATACCGACCTGCCCGCACAGCAGACAGTTTTTGCCGACCACAACGTTATGCCCCAGATGCACGAGGTTATCGAGCTTGCTGCCGTCGCCAATCGCGGTGTTGCGAATGGTGCCGCTGTCAACCGTGCAGTTCATACCGCATTCCACGTCGTTCCCGATGGTCACACTTCCAAGGGTGTGAATACGGGTCCATTGTTGCGCTTTTGTGTCGCCGCGATCACCAAGGGTCTTGCGGGTCTGTTCCACTGTGCTGGGTTCAGCCGTCACGAACGAAAACCCGTCGCCGCCGATCCGCGCGCCCGGTTGTGCGATGAAGTCATCGCCGATGCGCACCCGCGCGCCGATGCTGACGTGATCGCGCAGATAGGCGTTCTTACCCAGAACCGCGTCTGTACCAATGTAGCACTGCGGCCCGATGACAGAGCCAGCACCGATTTTCGCGCCCGCCGCCACAATCGCCAATGGCCCGACAGAGACGTGCTCGGCCAGTTCGGCAGTCTCATCAATAACGGCAGAGGGGTGGATGCCAGCCCCGAACCCCTGCCCCGGATCCATCATGCGGGTCAGTCCCGACATGGCAAAGCGCGGACGGTCCGGCAGGATGGCGGCCTTCAACCCCATCTCTTGCCAATCGGCATCGGGCCAGAGCATGGCTGCGCGGGCCGATCCGTCAGACAGCGATTGTGCGTATTTGGGGCTCATGGCGAGCGCGAGATCGTCGGGGCCCGCGTCTGCCGGCTCTGCCAGTTTGGCAATCGAAATGGAGGTATCGCCGACCGCTGGCAAGCCAAGCGCGTCGGCGATCTGTTGGATGGTGTAGGTCATGTGCGGTCTCCCCTTGTCAGGGACGAGTTAACCCTGAACCGCGCCCAATGCCACCCCCGCCTTGCTTAGCGCATCCCAGATACGGCCGTCGCGACCATAGATATCGGCGCGATACTGCGTATGGCCGCGCGGTGTGGTGAAGGCGGTGCGGTAGATGATGTGGACCGGCACTTCGGTATCCAGATGGACGAAAGTCTCGCGGCCTGTGGCCAGTTGCCGTTTGAAATAGGCGACAGGATCAGCCGCCTGCGGGGCCAGCAGCGTATAGGCGAAATCAAACGGATCGGCGAGCCGCACGCAGCCGTGGCTAAAGGCACGAACGTCGCGGTCAAACAGGCTCTTGGAGGGCGTGTCGTGCAGGTAGATGTTGTATTTGTTGGGGAAAATAAACTTCACCAGACCAAGCGCATTGGTCCGCCCCGGCTTTTGGCGCATGCCATAGGGGAAGGTGCGCGCTGTATAGCGGCTAAAGTTCACAGACCCACGGCTGATGATCCGGCCACGATTATCGATCAGATCAATATGACCAGCTGCATTGGGGTTGCGCTGCATCGACGGCAGATATTCCTTGGTCACGATCGACCGCGGCACCGTCCACGTCGGGTTGATGACGATATATTCCATCACATCCGAGAATTCAGGAGTTAGCCGGTCCGATTGGTTCGCCCCCACGACCGAGCGTGTCTCGAAAGTGACCTGCCCGTTGTCGACGACGGACGCGGTGAAGGCGGGGATATTGACCAGCACGTGACGTGCGCCGCGTTCCTTGTTCAGCCAGCGTTCACGCTCCATCGCGACGATGACGGATTGCAGCCGCGTCTCGACGCTCTTGTTGATCTCGGCCATGGTGCCGGAGCCAGCGACGCCGTCCTCATTCAGACCGTGATCTTTTTGAAAGCTGCGCACCGCCTCTTGCAAAGTGGCGTCATAGGTCATCACGTTGGACCGTTTCAGATACCCCATCGACATCAACCGGTTGCGCAGCGCGACCACTTGCGTGCCTTGCGCCCCGGGCTTGAGCGAGGATGCAGGCACTGCGGGGCCCCAACCGCCTTGGGTCAGCAAATGCTCCATCCGCAGCTTTTCACGCATCAGGGCGTTATACTCCATCGTCCGCGGGCGCAGATTACGCAGGAACGGCGTCGGATCGGAAGAAATGAAATCGGTGATATAGGTCTGACGGTCGCGGTATGGCACTTCGCGCACGATGGACGGATCAATGCGCGACGGCACCAGCACACCGGTTTGCAGATCACGGGCGTATTGCAGGAAAACGCGCGTCATCTCGACCTCGGCCAGCCCGCGATCCCGCGGGGTCTGCGCGTTTTTGAGCTTTTCCATCAGCCCTTGAGGGTCATAGCGTGCGACGGGTAGCCCGTGCAAATCAGCTGCGCGGATCGCTGACATAAGTGCGGCACGTCGGGCGCGCTGTGTCTCTGTCGCTTCGGTCCAGATCGGTGCATAGCCGTGGGTCCGGTAGTAGGCGGCGATATCCTCATCCCGCGCGGCGGCTTCGGCAACGGCCTGTTTGAACGCGGTCACCTGCGCAAAAGCGGGCTGCGGCGCGGTAAAGAGTGTCAGAGCGGTGGCAGCCGCCCCCAGAAAACCGGCCAAGCGGCGAAATTTCCGCGATTGAATGCTTAAAATACGAGTCATTGATTCCCCCGAAATCGGTGAGCTTTGGATTTCCTAGATAGGCAGGGAACCCTATGCTCTTGTCCAATAACAATGCCCGTGAACTGAAAACTAAGGATAAATTGATGCTTATCGGCATCGCCCCTGTGGCAAAAATGAACAACCAACTAAGGGTTGCGCAAAAATTCGCCTAAATTTGTTGATGGATGGAACCTTTTCGATTCAGCACTTGGTTCAAGAATCGCGCTATGCCATAAATTGTTGCATCTGGGGATCGATGGAAAACTCCGTGTAACATCATGGAACCAAAGGCAGAAGACGGGACATACAATCAATGACTGGTAAGAGCACTTCGGGCATGACCCGGCGCTCCGTATTGGGCGCATTCGCAGCGACGGCCGTAGCAGCGGCACCGACCTTCGCAAACGCAGCAGGATTTTTGCGTGGGGCCGGCGATATTCGTCGCATCAAGATGTATTCCGGCCGGACAGGCGAACGCATCGACATGATCTATTGGATCGAAGGCAACTACATCAAAGATGCCGTATCCGAGCTGAACTATTTCATGCGTGACTGGCGTACAGATGGCGTCAAATCGATGGACCTGCGCACCGTGGACATCATGGCCGCGTCGCATAACCTTCTGGATGTGTCCGAGCCCTATATGCTTCTATCCGGCTACCGCAGCCCGCAGACCAACGCGATGCTGCGTTCCAGATCGCGCGGTGTGGCCAAGAACTCCCTCCATATGCGTGGTCAGGCGGCTGATCTGCGTCTGGCATCGCGTTCGGTGAACCAGATGGCACGTGCGGCGATTGCCTGTAACGGTGGCGGTGTTGGTCGCTATTCCGGCTCGAACTTCGTGCATATGGATTGCGGTCAGGTGCGTAACTGGGGCGGCTAAGCAGCTAAGGACGACCACGGAAACAAAGCGCCCTCGGGCGCTTTTTTCGTTTTAAGACAACGCGCTATTCGGTCTCTTTCGCTCAGCCGATCCACACGAGCGTCACCCAGGCCAGCACCCCATAGCGCAGCGCCTTGCCGATGCCGACGATTGCGACGAAGGACCACAGCGGCTCTCTTAGCACCCCTGCGGTGACGGTCAGCGCATCGCCGACAACCGGAAACCAGCTGACCAGCAGCGACCAGCGGCCATAGCGCGCGTACCACGTCTCGGCCCGCGCCATTTGCGACGGGGACGCAGGAAACCAGCGCTTGTGCTGGAACCGCAGCACCGCATGCCCCAGCCCCCAATTCACCACCGACCCCAAGACATTGCCCACCGTGGCAACCGCCAGCAAAGCCAGAACCCCGTGCTGGCCGTGGATCATCAGCCCGACCAGCAACGCTTCGGATTGCATCGGTAGAATCGTCGCTGCAAGAAAGGCGACCGCGAAAAGGCTCAGGTAACCCGTCATCGACGCGCCCGAACCAACGGGCATCTGGCGGCCCGTTCGGGGCGTCGAAACCGATCACCGTACAGGCGGAATATATCGTAAGGGGGATATGGCGGACAGACAGGGATTCGAACCCTGGAGACGGTCTCCCGCCTACACACTTTCCAGGCGTGCGCCTTCGACCACTCGGCCACCTGTCCATTGAGGGGGTGTTTAACGTGACCTGCGGGCGGGGTGCAAGGGGTAAAACGCGCGAAATTCAACAAGATTTCAATGCGCCGTTCAGCTGTCGAGATGGACGTAGATCCGACGGGTGCCGCGCCCCTTTTTCTCAATCTTGCCAAGGCGTACCGCGCCAATCTCTCCGGTGCGGGCAACATGGGTACCGCCGCAGGGTTGCAGGTCGATCCATGCGTCACCCTCTCCGATTTGCACCAGACGTACGTTGGCCGCCGTGACCGGCGGTGCGACGGATAACGTCTTGACCAGCTCAGGCGCGGCTTGCAGTTCCTCTTGGGTGATCCAGTGATCCGTAATCGGCAAATCCTGCGCGATATAGGACGCCAGCGCGTCCTCGATGCCGTCGCGATCCTCTGGCGCATCGGCAAGGTCAAAGTCCAGCCGCCCATGCGTGGCCGAGATTTGCCCTCCCACCACGGGGAACGGCACGACCACGGACAACAGATGCAGCAGGCTGTGAACCCGCATATGCCGGTGCCGGCGGTCCCAATCCAGCTTTTGCGTGACATAGGTGCCCGGCTGGGGGATTTCCTCGGGTTCGGCCGGAACCAGAATGATGGACCCGTCCAGCCCCTTGACCGTTGTCGCGATCGGCATGCGCTGCTTGTCCCAGTTCAGCCAACCGCTGTCCCCCGGTTGCCCGCCGCCCGTGGGATAGAACACCGTCCGGTCCAGCACGATCCCGCCCTCGTCGGTGATGGCGGTGACTTTGGCGGCGCTGTCGCGGGCATAGGCGTCGGTGAAGTAGATCGGCTCGTTCAACTGTCCTCTCCATCCGGCTTAGAGGGTTTTTCGCCCGCGCGGGTGCGCAGCCATACGTCCCGCTGTGGAAAGGGCACCTCGATGTTTTCGGCGGCAAAGCGTTCGACGATGGCGTGGTTGATATCGCTTTTGACCGACATCATCCAATTTACGTCCCGCAGGAAGGCACGGATCTCGAACTCCAGCGCGTCGGCCCCGAAACGCACCAGCAGCACATTCGGCGCGGGGTTCGCAAGCACCAGCGGCTGGTCCTCGGCGATTTCGCGCAGGATCGCTTCGACGCGGCGGGTATCGGTGCCATAGGCCACCCCGACCGAGATAATGACCCGCCCCACGGTATTGCCACGGGTAAAGTTGGTCACCGTACCGCTGACAAGATCGGCGTTCGGGACAATCACATCGGTGCGGTCAAAGGTTTCGATCCGCGTGGACCGCACCGAAATATCGCGCACATAGCCGGACTTGCCACCGACCTCGATCCAGTCGCCTTCGGAAATGGGGCGTTCGATCAGCAGGATGATCCCCGAGACGAAGTTACTGACGATGTTCTGTAGACCGAAACCGATACCGACCGACAGCGCACCGGCAACGATGGCAAGAGAGCTAAGGTCAATGCCCGCCCCCGTGATCGCGGCCAGCGCGGCCAGAAAGATCCCGACATAGCCCAGCCCCGACAGCAGCGCGTTCTGCCCGCCGATGTCGATCTTGGTCTTGGGCAGGACATTGCTGCGCAGCGCCCCTTGCAGCAGCCGCGTGAGCAGATAACCGATCGCAAAGATAACCGCGAAGGCCAGCAGGTTCGACGGCGAGATCTGGCTTTCCCCGATGGTGAACCCGCGCGAGAATGCGGCCCATAACTCGGTCAGGTCCGCGACCCGTGCGCCCCAGACCAGCGCAAGCACGGGCATGGCCAACAACAGCAGAATCAGACCGAAGAACAGCGGCATCAGCGCTTCGCGTGCGGCAATGCCCTGCCCCGTGATCGCGCCGTAGACATCCGCAGAGAAGCGTTGCAGCGCCATGACCAGCCCCAGCACCGCCAGTGTCGTCACATAGGGACGCAGGATCGCATCCGACAGATCTTGATAGCCAAAGGCATACAGCAGCGGTGCCACCACAGAGACCGCAATAGCCCCCAGCCCGGCACCGCGTACAACCCGCGCATGGGACGACGCTTTGGTCATGCCATCCGCGTCTGGCGTATCCTCTTCGGGTTCACGGTAGCTGCGCAGGATACGACCGATCTGGAACAGCGCGAGGCTGGTCAGCACCGCCAGCGGGAATTGCACCACCGCGCGTGTCGCCAAGCTGGGGTTGCCGATTTCAAGCACCGTCAGCGCCACGATAGACAGGATCATCACGAAGGTGATCGCGTTCACGTAGAGCCGTGCGGATTTACGTTGCTGTGCAGACAGGGGCAAAAGCGCTTCGTCTTCTTCGCGGGCAAAGACCCGTTCGGACACCCAGCGGAACCCGAAGATAAGCAGGCCAATCAGTGGCAGCAATTCAACGACCTGTGTCGCGCGTGTGCCCAGAAAACCCGATTGCCGTGCCGCGATGGTCAGCAGGTAAAGCCCCACCAGCGGGAACAGGATGCGCAACAGGGAGACGACAAAGCGCCAGATCCCCATGCCGCGCGCCTGATGCACGCGCAGGGTATGCGCAATCTTCATCGCCCAGACACGGCCGCGGAACAGCAAGAGCAAGCCGGCAATACCCGCGAAGAAAACGGTCGGCAGGTTGTTTTCCAACGTATTCAGCGCGCTGTCCGTATCCTGTTCAGCGCTTTCCTGCCAGAAAGCGGCAAAGGCATCCTGCATCTCGACCAGCGCGGGGCCCCAATAGACGGGGTTCAGCGGCGACGGCGTGGTGCGGAGCAGCCGTTCGGTCTGACGTTCGCGAATGATCTTGTCAATCTCGCGCACCAGTCCGTCTGCGCGCAGAAACTCGCGCTCTGCGATCTGAACGGGCGCCAGCAGGGTGTTCAACTGCTGGTTGATGTCGGCGCGGGTCTTGGCCACCTCTGGCGCTTCGGGTTCGGCATTTTCGCCCTCGGGCGCTGTGCCCAAGGCGGCAAGCTGGTCACGCAGCGCGGCGATACGTTCAGCGTTCAGTGTGCGCGCGGCCTCGAACTCGGACCGGTAGTTGACGATACGCCCGCGCAGGCTGTCGAGTTCGGAAGTCGGTGTGTCGGCCTCTTCAACCGATTGTTCCGCCTTGACCGCAACACTATCCCATTGCTCCGCCGTTTCTTCGACGTCGGTCTGCGCGAAAGCCGCGGTCGTCAGGCAAAGCGCCAGAAGACCGCAGGCCAGAAGCCCCCTGAGCGTCGCGATCATTGGTCTTCGAAGACGCCGGGAATGGATTGTGGGGCGCGGTCCAGCCAAGCGGGCACGGGCAGATCCTTTTCGCGCAGGAAGTCGGGGTTGAACAGTTTCGACTGATAGCGCGTGCCAAAGTCGCACAGGATCGTCACGATGGTATGCCCCGGCCCCATATCCTTGGCCAGACGCACCGCACCGGCGACGTTCACACCCGACGACGCCCCAAGGCAAAGCCCTTCGTGTTGCAACAGGTCAAAGACATAGGGCAGAGCCTCGGCGTCCGAGACGTTGTAGCTGAAATCGGGCGTGAACCCTTCGAGGTTCTTGGTGATGCGGACCTGACCGATACCTTCAGCGATTGATCCGCCTTCGGCGACCAGTTCACCCTTGGTGTAATAGTTATGCAGCGCGGCCCCGTCCGGGTCGGCAATCGCGATCTTCACGCCTTTGGGCTGCAACGCCATGCCGATCCCGGCCAGCGTGCCGCCAGATCCCACCGCACAGCAGAATCCGTCCACCTTGCCGCCGGTCTGCTCCCAGATCTCGGGGCCGGTGGTTTCGATATGCGCCTGACGGTTGGCGACGTTGTCGAACTGGTTGGCCCAGATCACCCCTTCGTTCGTGGTGCGCGCCAGTTCATTGGCGAGCCGTTCCGAGTAGCGCACAAAGTTGTTGGGGTTGCGGTAGGGTGCCGCGGGCACTTGCACCAGCTCGGCCCCGGCAAGACGCAGCATGTCCTTTTTTTCCTGACTTTGCGTTTCAGGAATGACGATCACGGTTTTGAACCCCATCGATGCGCCGACCAGTGCCAGCCCGATACCGGTGTTGCCTGCCGTGCCTTCGACAATCGTACCGCCGGGTTTCAGCGTGCCCTTGGCGATGGCATCCTGAATGATGAACAGCGCAGCACGGTCCTTGACCGACTGGCCGGGGTTCATGAATTCTGCCTTGCCGTATATCTCGCAGCCGGTTTCCTCGCTCGCCTTGCGCAGACGAATAAGAGGGGTGTTGCCAATGGCCTGCGCCAGATCAGATGCGACGTGCATGGGATGCTCCTAAATCAAGTTACATCCGGTGTAGCGGCGGGCGCTTCCAACCTCAAGCGTTCCCGATGCCGCGCAAGCCAGTAAGCGGCAATCACCAGCGGCGCATTGGTAGCTTCAAGCTGGTCTACCATCGTGATCAGCGCATCAAAGCCGATGAGATGGGACCGGATATCCTCGTTTTCGGCCTCAAGCCCGTTCACACCGGTGCTATCATCGGGCAAATCGGCAAGGCCCAGATAGATATAGAAAAATTCCGTAGAATCCCCCGGAGAGGCATAGACTTCCGCGATTTTTTCAAGCTTGCGCAGGGTCAGACCCGCTTCTTCCTGCGCCTCGCGGTGCGCGGCGTCTTCGGGGCTTTCGCCCGGATCAACACGGCCCGCGATGGGTTCAAGCTGCCACTGCGCGCGATCCCCCCGCGCCACCGGCCCCATGCGCAGCTGCTCTACCAGCATCACCCGATCCCGCACCGGATCATAGGGCAGCACCAGCGCGGCATCGGTCGCGACGAAGACCGCACGCTCCAGCACATCGGTCATCGTGCCGTCGAAACGCTCGTGCGCGAGGTGATATTCGTTCAGCGCGAAATAATTGGTATAGGCGCGGTCAATCCGGTCGATCCGGACCTTGCCGTCCAGCGTCCCTGCCCCGTGTTTCGACCGAAGCGCATTCACCTGCGCCGCTGCCCGTGACCGGATCATCGGGAACATCTGCGCCACGCGGTCGGCGGTGTAGACGCCGAAATAATCCATCACCTCGCGCGCAGCAAAGCAGCTGAGCGCCCCCCAGTCTGCCTGCCACTGCGTCAGCGACCACGGGTCACGTGTCGTCCATTGATCAGGCCGCGCGAAATAGCCCAAAGCGCTTGCGCCGCTTTCCAACGTGATTTCTTGCAGGTCGTAGGCAAAGCTGCCCTCGTAGAAATTCAAGCGGTCCAGATCGTTCTGCCCCAACCCGCGCAGCAACAACCCTTCGGCGGATTGGCCCGGTGCCGGCACGATGCAGGGGAACGGCCCCTCGACCACGGACAAAGCGATGTGATCCGGCAAACGGTCCGGCGAGATGTCAAGCCGGTCCGCCGCGCGCCCCATCACGATTTCAATCAGCGGCACATGCCGCAACGACCCATAGAGAAAAAGATCTGTCATCGGCTTAAGGGAACTTGCTGTCGATAAGGTTTGTGATCACGCCACTGACGGCACCGCCAATCAACACGACCGCGATGATCGGCACCGTCGCCATGATCAGGAAGTATTCGGCACCGATACCGATCATGCCCACCAGCGCCTCTCCGACTCCGCCATAGCGGTGCATCATCGCGTTCTCGATCATCTCGCGGCCTGCCTGGATGAACAGCCCCCAGAACACCAGAACCACGGCGCCGGTCAGCCCGATGGTGATCCCTTCGGAAACGCCACCGCCCGCACGTGCCCCCATGACCCGCCACCCGACCGCGAGCCCGAGGGCAATATTGGTGGGAATGAAATACCCGAGCTGGGTGGATTCAGGCATCAGGGCCATGATCATGCGCGAAAGGGCAAAGCCCATCAGCGCCAGGCAGAAAGCGGCTGTCAGGCGGGCAGCGGTCGGCATCGGGATTTCCTTAGACTACAAGCAATGCGCCCTCAGGCCGGACGCTTCACGGTAATCTGTGTCACATCGCAATTGCCGCTGTCAAAGGTAGACGCGCAAGACGTGAGGTAGAAATCCCACATCCGCTTAAAGCGTTCGTCAAAGCCCATACGCGCGATCTCTTCCCACTTCTCATTGAAGGTCGTATGCCAGCGACGCAGCGTGACGTCGTAACTTTTCCCGAATTCGATAGACTTTTCAACGGCTAGTCCGGCATTCTCAACCTGTTGCTTCAACACCGTAGGGCTTGGCAGCATCCCCCCCGGAAAGATATATTTCTGAATGAAATCAACGCCTCGCTTGTAAACCTTCCAGCGACGGTCCGGCACGGTGATGATTTGCAACGTCGCTTGACATCCAGGTTTAAGACAGGCGTGCAACGTATTGAAATACGACGGCCAATACTGTTCCCCAACGGCTTCGAACATCTCGATGCTGGCAATACCATCGTAAGTGCCACGCTCGTCACGGTAATCTTGAAGCTTGAACTGAACAACATCGGCCAAGCCCGCGTTTTCAATACGTTCTTTTGCGTAGTTAAACTGTTCTTTGCTGATCGTGAGGCAGGTGACCTTGAGCCCGCGTTCCTTCGCTGCATATTCAGCGAAACCGCCCCAGCCGCAGCCGATTTCCAGCACATGGTCCCCAGCCGAGACCCCCATTTGATCCACCATAGACGCATATTTCGCGGTCTGCGCCGCCTCTAGCGATTGTTGAAAGCCGTCCTCGAAAAGCGCGCTTGAATAGGTCATCGTGTCATCAAGCCACAATTTGTAGAAATCATTCCCCAAATCATAGTGATAGCTGATGTTCTTACGCGCTTGCTTCTTGCTGTTGCGCTGCAACCAGAAGCGCAGGGATTCAAATTTACGGATCAGCCCCATGCCGGGGAATGAATCGTAGATATCCTCATTCGCATGGGCCACGTCCATAAAGGCCTGCAGGTCCGGTGTGCTCCACCATTCGTCAAGGTAGGCATCGCTGAAACCAAGATCACCCTCCCTGATAAGACGCGCGAACAAGTCATTGTTATGGATACGGATTTCCGCAACGGGCAGCGGGTTCTTTCCGGTTGCGCGAAAGCACCGCCCGTCGGGCAAAACAAAGTCGACCTGCCCGTTTTGCATTTCTTGCGCCATCGCAAAAACACGCGAGAAATATCGTGGAAGGGCAGTCTGCCCCTCGGTGCTGGTCAAAATCATTCGCTCTCCTGTATGCGCTTGAACGCGTATCTTATTGGTTTATGGGTGTTACGTGGGAGATCCACGTTTCATAAAGGTTAAAAGTTTCGCCCCTTATAGGTTTCAAGGGCCCGTTCGCGCCCTTCGTCCAGCGCGATGATCTTCTCGGGATAGTCATCATCCGCCGACAAGGGCCAACTGCGCGGGATCGCATCGAAGAATGCAAGCGCGTCCTTATGCGGATTGGCACGCCCTTCGGCGATCCAGCGACTGGCGTAGTCTCTATTCTTATCAAATTTATCCAGCTGTGTCTCGGGGTTGAACACGCGGAAATACGGAGACGCATCCGGCCCGGACCCCGCCGCCCATTGCCACCCCATCGCATTGCTCGCGGGGTCCCAGTCAATCAGGCAATGTTCAAACCACTTCTGCCCGATGCGCCAGTGACACATCAAATGTTTCGTCAGATAGCTCGCGACGATCATGCGGCCCCGGTTATGCATGCGGCCGGTGACATAGAGCTCGCGCATGGCGGCATCGACAAAGGGTTCGCCCGAGCGCCCCTGTTTCCAGGCCTTCACCTCGGCGCGGCGTTCATCCTCGTTCCAGGGGAAGGCATCCCATTCCTCGCGCCAGTTATCGGTCAGCATCCGTGGCGTGTGATGCATCAGGTGATAGGCAAACTCGCGCCACACCAGCTCTTTCAGAAAGGTCTCCGCCCCCTGTTTGCCGTCATGCAAGGCGCGCTGTGCGGCGTGCCAGCATTGATGCGGACTAATCTCACCCAGCGACAGGTTCTCGGACAGGTTCGACGTGCCATCGGTGCCGGGAATGTCACGGGTCTGCTTATAGTCGGCCACCCCATGCGCCGTGAAGGCCCCCAGCCGCGACTGCGCGGCTTTTTCGCCCAGACAGACAAACGGGCGCACCACATCGGCACCACGGTCCATCGCAGCCCCCAAGCCCCACCCGTCCAGCGCATCACTGTCGGGCCAGCTTTCCGGCGCGGGAAGTTCTGAAGGTGCCGACAGCGGCGGCTCAACATCGCGGGTTTTGACGTTGTTCCAGAACGGCGTGTAGACCTTATAGCAGTCGCCCGCCTTGGTCTCGACCGTCCAGGGCTCGAACATGACGTGCCCCCCAAAGGATTTCGCCTCTATCCCGTCGTTGCACAGGATCTCTTTGATCTTGCTGTCTCGCTGCACGCTGTCCGGATCATAAAGCCGCGACCAATAGACGGCACCCGCGCCCGTCTCCTTGATCAGAGCCTGCAATACCTCAAGCGCATCGCCTTCACGCAAGATCAGCCTGCTCGACACCCCCTCAAGACTGTCCGCCAGCGCCCCGATCCCCAAACCAAGACGCCATTTCGGTGCCGCGCCAAGGGCGTCGACACTCTTGTCCTTGATAAAGACGGGTATCACGGGCCGCCCCGCGTTTGCAGCGGCAGATAGGGCCGGATGATCGCTAAGCCGCAGATCGCGGCGATACCAAAGAAGGATGGGGCTTTTATCGGACATGTCACACTTTGCGTTAAGGTGATGCAAAGCTAGTGCTGACCCCGCAAGGTCAAGGCCGTACCAGTCCCTAAATACGCCAAACGGCGACCCCAAGGGGCCGCCGCCAGACAAATCGTAGCCGTCGTGCCGGTGGTTTAGCCGTTCACATCAACCACAACACGGCCCCGCACCTGACCATTCAGGATGTCTGCCCCCAGCTTGGGCAGATCGCTCAGCGTTGCAGGCACGACCATATCCTCAAGCTTGGACAGTGGCAGGTCTTTCCCGATCCGCTGCCATGCGCGCAGACGGTTGTCATAGGGTTGCATGACGGAATCGATCCCCAGCAGGTTCACACCGCGCAGCAGGAAGGGGATCACCGTGGCCGGCAACCCTGCCCCGCCCGCAAGCCCGACAGCTGCGACCGAACCGCCGTATTTCATCTGCCCCAAGACCCGCGCCAGCATCTCGCCGCCGACGGCATCAATGCAACCGGCCCAGGTTTCGGATTCCAGCGGACGCTTAACGGTTTCGTTCAGCTCTTCCCGCGCGACGATCTGCGTGGCACCCAGCGATTTCAGATAATCCGCCGTATCCGGGCGGCCCGTCACACCGGCGACCTCGTGACCCAATGCAGCAAGGATGGCGACCGCGACCGACCCCACGCCACCGGCGGCACCCGTCACCAGTACTGGCCCGTTGCCTGGCACCAGCCCGTGATCCTCCAGCGCCATGACAGACAGCATTGCGGTAAAGCCCGCCGTGCCCACGGCCATGGCCTGGCGGGTATCCAGCCCCTCGGGCAGCGGCACCAGCCAGTCGGCCTTCACACGCGCCTTTTGCGCATAGCCGCCCCAATGGGCCTCGCCCACACGCCAGCCGGTCAGCACGACCTTATCGCCGGGTTTGTAGCGATCATCGTCCGATGCCTCCACGGTGCCTGCGAAATCGATACCCGGAATATGGGGATACTTGCGTACCAAGCCGCCGCCCGGCCCGATGCACAGCCCGTCCTTGTAGTTCACGGTCGAATATTCGACAGCAACGGTCACATCACCCTCGGGCAAACGGTCAAGGTCGATCTGGGTAACCTCGGCATGGGTCTTGCCGGTGTCCTCATCCTTATTCACCATCAACGCATCAAACATCATTTCTCCTGTCTCGGACCGCCGTTCAGGGCCCGCTTCATTTTGCCAGTAAACTCCGGGGAGCCCGAGGGGCTGGCCCCTCGGTTCCATGGGTTCAAGCTGCGCGCCAGTGGGGGTGCCCGCCGACTCACATCTTGCAAAATTAATGTCAGACAATTAAAGTTTTTCCAAACCATAAATGTAAGACATATGAATTCCACGCCAGAAACCGCCTCTGATCTGTCCAGCCATATTGCCGCGAACATCCGTGATGCCATCATCAAGGGTGTGTTGATCGTGGACGAACGCCTCCCCTCCGAGGCGGAGCTGTCGGCGCAGTTCAACGTCTCGCGCGCGACGGTGCGCGAGGCGCTCAAGCGGTTGGCGGCACAATCGTTGATCCGCACGCAACGGGGGGCAACGGGCGGCGCTTTCGTCAATCGCATCAGCTTTGAAGCCGCCCAAGCGCAGCAGATCACCACCTCTACCCTGCTTTTGTCGATGAATGACGTCAGCTTCGAGACCGCCTGCGAGGCCCGCTTCGCGCTAGAGCGCGCCTGCGCGCCCCTGTCGGCGGCACGCAGGCAGGATCATCACCTGGACGCGATGCAAAACGCGCTTGCCGCGCAATCTGCCCCCGATCTGTCGGACGCGGGCTTTTGCGCGGCAGATGTCGCATTTCACCGCGCGCTGGTCGATGGCGCGTGTAATCCGGTGCTGTCCTATCAACTTGCCGGTGCGGTCGAAGCGATGCAGCCGCTGATGAACATGATCACCTTCACCGCATGGTCCCGCGACGCCATCGTCGCGCGCCATCGTGACATCGCCACGGCGATCGCCGCCCGCGACGCCGGTGCCGCCGCCCAAGGGCTGACCCTGCTTGAGGAAGAGACCCAGGCCCTCGCCCGCACCGTCTTTGCCCGCCGCAGCAAACAGATTGACGCGGCCCGATAGCCCGCGGGACATCTTTCGTTTTCAAAGCTTTCCCCTTGCAAAGCAAATCACGCCCCTTATATCTGGGGTGTCCTTCGGGACTATGGGTATAAACGCGCATGTAATAAGCGGTTCGGACCCGGGGGCGGTACCCGGCGACTCCACCAAACATCCGTCATTTGCGGATCATGGGGTCGAAATAGGATCGACGAACGTCTAAAGATGTTGCTTTATCTCGGCTGACTGCCACCGTTATCGGCGTAAAATGTACAATTGCAAATGACAATCGTGCTCCAATGGCGATGGCCGCGTAAGCGACCGGAACTATTGAAACTTAAGTCCTTACGTTTAGCGACCTAAGGCGGGGTTCGCAGGTACCTGGCAACAGAAACCTGCACTTACATTTCCCCCGTAATTTTCCACTTTCAAGCGCATGACATGCAGTTTTCGCCTGCTTATGATCAGGCGCGACATCGCCTGTGCTGCAATCAATCGGCAGCTTGCATAAGCACTTCGTCCGCTTCAGAATGAACGGCAGAACACCCAAGCCCCTTGAACCCTGACTTTCAACGCGCACTTCGGGTTTGTTTGACTTGCGGTAAAAAAGTCCATAATTTTTAACAAGATACATTAACCGCCCACAAAGCAGAGAAGCCGCTCAATGTCCCAATCGACTGAAATCCTTGTCTCAACTCGGTTCTCGTTTTTAGGGGCGTCAGGATGGCAAAGCGACTTTTCCAAAGATGCGGCGATGCTGTTCGATAAAAACAGGCTGTTGCGGCGGCTATGGCTGTTCAACAATATCGCATTGGCGAGCCTCGCGTCGCAAACGGACGATAACTTTCACCATTTCATCCTCTCCAGCGATCAGATGCCCGATTGGGCAAAATCAGAGCTGACCGATATGTGCGAAGACCGTTTAGGGGCTGGTAAGTTCACGATACAATTCGCGCCGCAGGGCCCGGCGAGGAAGTTTCAGCGCCACGCAATCGGAAAATTTGCAGGGAGCGATCCGGTGGCGCAAGTTGTCCTTGATGATGATGACGGGCTGTCTTCGGATTTCATCGCAACGCTCAGAGCGCATCTAGCGCAAGCCGAGCCGCTCGAAGCAGAGGGCACGCCCCATTTTTACACATTCCCAAAGGGGTACGCATTGGGCCTGCGTGACGACGAGGTTCAGTTATGGGCACATCGCTTCAAGTTCATCAATTTGGGTCTGACGATGGTTGGCAGGAAAGACCATAAAAACATATTCGGCATCGGCCATATGGATGCACCAAAACGGTTCGGCTACACCAGCGACACTCGGAAACTCATGTATATCCGCACGTTGAGCGACGTGAACGACTCGCGTGTCAGCGTCGGTGAAAGATGGACAGAGGTCGAGAATTGGCGCGACGACGAGGACTTTAAATCAAGGTTCCCTTGGATGCTGGACGTGCCGTTCAAAGAGTTCAACGATTTCGATAGTTTGGCGTAATAGCAACCTGCGCCCCCTAACCTGACAATCTGCATCCTTTGAAAACCGCCGCGCGTATGTGCGGGCAGTGCCAATCGGTGCCCCACCGGCGCTTGACCTCGGGGGCCGGTACTGCGACCTCTGGCGCGGGGCATCGTGAGAGGCATATGCGAGATATGAGTGTACCGGAGTGGGGCCTGCTGGCGCGTGTGTTCGGGCGGATCGGGGTGCTGTCCTTTGGGGGGCCAGCGGCACAGATCGCCTTGATGCACAAAGAGTTGGTCGAGCGTCATCGCTGGCTTTCGGAAGACGGTTTTCTGCGCGCGCTGTCCTTGTGCATGTTGTTGCCTGGGCCAGAGGCGATGCAGCTGGCGACCTATGCCGGATGGCGGCTGCGCGGCACCCTTGGCGGGCTGTTGGCGGGGCTTTTGTTTGTACTCCCCGGGGCTGCGGTCATTCTGGCGCTGGCCTTTGGCTATGCCTATTTCGGCCAGCTTCCCTTGGTTCAAGCCGCGTTCATGGGGATCAAGGCGGCGGTCATTGTCGTGGTCTTTCAAGCCTTGCGCAATCTGGGACGCAAAGCGTTGCACGGGCGCGCGGGATGGGTGCTGGCCGCGCTGGCTTTTTTGGCTCTGTTCGTCTTTGGTCTGCCCTTCCCGCTGATCATTCTGGGCGCTGGCCTTTGGGGCGCTTTCGGTGCCACCGGGCACGGCAGCGTGGTCGAGGTTGAGGGGCTACATCACCGCCCTGCCCGCCCATTCGGCGTCATCGGGCTTTGGGTCGCGCTATGGGCGTCGCCGCTGATGTTTGTCTGGGGTATGGGGAATGAATTCCTGCTCAAGATCGGGCTCTTCTTCTCGAAGCTCGCGGTGGTGACCTTTGGCGGTGCCTATGCGGTGCTGGCCTATATGGCGCAGACCGTGGTGCAGGATCACGGGTGGATCACCACCGAACAGATGATCGACGCCTTGGGGCTGGCCGAGACGACGCCGGGCCCTCTCATTCTGGTGACGGAGTTTGTTGCCCTGCTGGCCGGTTTTGCCCAATCGGGGCCATGGGGCGCGGTCTCGGCCGGGGCTCTGGCGCTCTGGGTGACGTTTACGCCCTGTTTTCTATGGATATTCCTTGCCGGCCCGTATCTGGAGGCGATCTCGGCGCAGCCGCGGCTGGCGGGGGCCTTGCGCGCGATTACCGCCGCCGTCGTCGGCGTGATTGCCAACCTATCGGTCTGGTTCGCGCTGCATGTGATGTTTGAACGCGTGCTGCCTATGGCGCATCTGGCCGTGCCTCTGCCTGATTGGAGCAGCTTTGATCCCCTGGCCGCTGTGCTGACCGGTGTGGCGGGAGTGTCGATGCTGGGGCTGCGGTTCGGCTTTGTCCTGACGATGACGATAAGCGCTGCATTGGCCCTTTGCTGGCGCCTGTTGCTATAAATTTTTGCGCCCCCTTTTCACTGGTGCGAAATGCCGTATGCTATCGCCATCAACCAAGGCCGGAGAAAAGTAATGAGCCGAAGCATTGAGTATGGCAATCTGATGCACGATGCCATGCGCGGGTTAATTCGTCAGGTATTACTTGACGTTGCAGCCAATGGACTGCCCGGCAACCATCACTTCTTTATCACGTTCGACACCTCTCATCCGGATGCGGAACTGGCCGATTGGCTGTCTGACCGCTACCCCGGCGAGATGACCGTTGTCATGCAGCATTGGTACGACAAGCTTGAGGTCACCGAGGAAGGATTCTCGGTCACGTTGAACTTTGGCGATGCGCCCGAACCGATGTATATCCCCTATGACGCGATCCGCACCTTTGTGGATCCGTCGGTGGAATTCGGCCTGAAGTTCGAACAGCAAGAACCCGGCCAGCAGGACGAAGACGAAGACCTGCCCCAACAAGACGAAAGCGAGCTTGAGGTCGAGGAAGAAGCCCCCAAAGCCGCCGAAATCGTATCGCTGGACAGCTTCCGCAAGTAATCGACCGGTCACCGCGCCTTGTCGCCAAGGTTAGCGCCATCGGCTCATTGCACCGCTGCGGCCCGCGGGGTAAACCCTGATCAGACATAAGCCCAAGATCAGGAGCCTTTTCATGGCCGATACCCGCACAGAAACCGACAGCTTTGGCCCATTGGAAGTGCCGTCCGATAAATACTGGGGCGCGCAGACCCAGCGGTCGATCATTAACTTCCCCATCGGGTGGGAAAAACAGCCCGTGCCGATCATCCGCGCCCTTGGCGTTGTGAAAAAAGCCTGTGCGATGGAAAACCTGAACCAGGGCAATCTGGACCAGAAGCTGGCCGATGCAATCACCGCCGCCGCGACCGAGGTGATCGAGGGCAAGTTCGACGACAACTTCCCGCTGGTCGTCTGGCAGACCGGTTCCGGCACCCAGTCGAATATGAACGCGAACGAGGTGATCTCGAACCGCGCGATCGAGATGCTGGGCGGCGAGATGGGGTCGAAAGATCCGGTCCACCCCAACGACCACTGCAACATGGGACAGTCGTCCAACGATACCTTCCCTACCGCGATGCATGTGGCCATCGGCATGCAGGCCCGCGATGTACTGCTGCCCGGCCTGCAAAAACTGCACGACGCCCTGGTTGCGAAGTCCGAAGAGTTCAAGGACATCATCAAGATCGGCCGGACCCATACCCAGGATGCGACGCCGCTGACCTTGGGTCAGGAATTCTCGGGCTATGCGCATCAGGTGAAAAAGGGGATCGAACGGGTAAACGCCTGCCTACCCGACATCTATGAACTGGCCCAAGGCGGTACTGCCGTTGGCACCGGTCTGAACACCAAGAAAGGCTGGGCCGAGGCCGTGGCCGCGCATATGGCCGAGATCACCGGCCTGCCCTTTGTCACCGCGCCGAACAAGTTTGAATCGCTGGCCGCCCATGACGCGATGGTCATGTTCTCTGGCGCGCTGAAAACCGTGGCGGGATCGCTGTTCAAGATCGCCAATGACATGCGCTTGCTCGGGTCCGGCCCGCGTTCGGGTCTGGGCGAGTTGATCCTGCCCGAGAACGAGCCCGGGTCGTCGATCATGCCGGGCAAGGTGAACCCGACGCAAGCCGAAGCGCTGACCATGGTCTGTGCGCATGTCATGGGTAACGATGCCGCGGTCGGTTTTGCCGGGTCGCAAGGGCATTTCGAGCTTAACGTCTACAACCCGATGATGAGCTATAACGTCCTGCAATCCATGCAGCTTTTGGGCGACAGCGCCTCGGCCTTCACGGACAATATGGTGGTCGGCACGCAGGCCAATGTCGAACGTATCGACAAGTTGATGAAAGAAAGCCTGATGCTGGTCACAGCGCTGGCCCCTACGATTGGCTATGACAACGCGACCAAAGTCGCGAAGACGGCCCACAAGAACGGCACGACGCTCAAGGAAGAAGCAATCGCCTTGGGCTTTGTCGATGCCGAAACATTCGACCGCGTGGTGCGGCCGGAGCAAATGATCGGACCCAAAGAATGAGCGCCCCCATCAACCTCAACAAGGTCAAGAAAGAGCGCAACCGCGCCTCGCGCAAGGCCCGTGCCGATGAAAACGCGGTACAGTTCGGCCAGAGCAAGGACCAGAAAGAGGTTTTGAAAGCCCGTCTGGCGCAAATCTCGCGCAATCTGGAAGCCCATAAGCGCGACACATGAGCGCCCGACCGGTGAAACATTCGGTGACCCTTCGGGGTCACCGTACGTCGATCTCGCTGGAGGATGAATTCTGGCAGGAATTGCGCGACCTTGCGCAAGAGATGGACATGCCGATCAATGCGCTGGTGGCGCAGATCGATGCAGAGCGCGGCGTTGAAGCGGGGCTGGCCTCTGCGATCCGCGTGTATGTGCTGCGTGCATTAAAGGAACGTTTACCTTCGCGGGGGTAAGTTTCCCCCATGGTCAAACAACAGTTCTCTCCATTGTCGCCCGAGGGCTGGATGCTCGCCCTATTCAGTTCGAAGGCTGCCCGCAGCGGGTGTGTCGTGCGGCGGAATGTCAGGGATGTCGAAAGATATGTGGGCCGCCACGCATTCGAGCAAGAACTGCTACGCCGCGGTTATCACGCTGTAGAAAATGCGGGCCAGCTCGTGATCTTTTGCAATCAGGAACCGATCCGCATTATTGTTTAGGGGTTTTCTTCCCAAGAAAACCCCCGCGGAATTTAGGAAAATTCCAATTTAGGCGACAGAGGCGTCATAGATCTTGCTGATGTTCTGCCCCAGTGCCGTGTTGAACTCGGCATCCGACATCTTGACGTTCAACCCTTCGGTCAGCGCGCGCGAGAAGCTGGCGATCATCTTGGGGTTTTGCGTCAAACGCGCGCAGGCGTCTTCGGTCGAATACCCGCCCGACAGCGCCACGACCCGCAGCACATTGGGGTGATCCGCAAGGCTGTCATAAAGCCCCGCGCGTTCTGGCAGGGTCACCTTGAGCATCACCAGTTCCTCCGCGGACAGCGCGGCGAGGTGTTTCTCGAGCTCGGATTTCAGGATGTCTTCGGCTTCCGCCTTGCTCTCGGAATGGATGTTCACCTCTGGCTCGATGATCGGGACCAGACCGGCCGCGCAGACGGTTTTGGCAACGGCGAATTGCTGCGCCACGACCGACGCGATCCCTTCGGGATTGGCCGATTGGATGACCGACCGTTCCTTGGTGCCAAAGATTCCGGCGGCTTTCGCGCGCTTCAGCAGATCGTCCAGCTCGGGCATGGGTTTGAGCAGCTGCACGCCGTTTGCTTCGTCTTCCAGACCTTTGTCGATCTTCAGGAAAGGCACGACGCCGCGGTCTTCCCACAGCAGTTGTGCCACCGGTTTGCCGTTAATCGTGTTGTCCATCGTGCGTTCGAACAGGATCGCGCCCAGAACTTTGTCAGAGGTGAAATCATCGGCCAGAATGATCCGCGCGCGCATGTCGTGCATGGCTTGAAACATCTCGGCATCGCCCGAGTAATCGGAAGGTTCAACGCCATAAAGGCTCAGCGCCTTGGGGGTCGATCCGCCCGACTGGTCCAATGCGGCCACAAACCCCTGCCCTGTTTCCATTTGTGTGCGCTGTGCGTCTGTCGTGGTCATGATGATCCTGGCCCTTATTGATTCCGTCGAATGTTCGTTTAACGCATCTATTCCCGCGATGATATATCGTTAGCGCCGGACAAAGCGCAGCAAAATGCCGTCTTTTGAACGAACTGTCAGATGTGCCACCGGAACAGGTGGCTTCTTGCCGACAACCTCTATGCGGTAATCGCGCAGGATACGCGACAGGATCAACGGGCCTTCGACCATGGCAAAGCCTGCCCCCGGGCAGACCCGCGCACCGGCGCTGAACGGCAGATAGGCCTCGCGCTGGCATTTCTTGCCGTTCTCGCTGTGCCATCGCGCCGGATCAAACCCGTCGGGGTTGTCCCACAGGCGTTCGTGACGATGCAGATGCCACGGGCTGATCACCACCTGTGCCCCACGCGCCACGGTCCGGTCGCGGAACGTCGCGGGGCAGCTTGCTTCGCGCACCATCATCGGCACGGGGGGATAAAGCCGCAGTGCCTCGCGGAAGACATCGCGGCTTTGCCTAAGCTTGCCCATGACCGCAAAATCGCACTGGTCGATCGCCTGTGCCTCTGCGGCCAGACGGTCCTGCCAGTCGGGATGGGTCGCCACCAGATACATCGCCCATGCCAGCGCCGATGCGCTCGTCTCGTGGCCCGCAAGAAAGAAGATCGCGACCTGATCGACCATTTCATCGGTGGTAAAGGTAGAGCCGTCTTCGGGGTCGGACGTGGTCATGATCTTGGTCGCCAGATCGTCGGGGGCGGTGCCCGCCTTGATCGCCTCCATCCGCTCGCTCGTCAGCGCGGTGATCAGCCGCCGGATCTTGGCTGCGCTGCGTTTCGTGTCGCGGCGGAACAGCCGTGGCAGCCAGCGGGGCAAGGGTACAAAGGCCGCGATGTTCAGGATCGGCTGGCTGCGCTGATATGTTTTGAATTCGTCAAAAACCTCGCGCGCCATGTGGTGTTCAATGGGTATCGAAAACAACGTGCGAAAGATCACATCCGCCGCCGCGTGGCTGGTCTGCGCCTCGACCTCTAGCGGCGCGCCATCATGAGGGGCAAGCCGTGCCGCCGCTGCCTCTGCCGCGTCCCAGATGGCGGGGAAGGTTTCGCGCAAGCGGCCCCCTTCAAACGCGGGGTCAATGATGCGCCGCTGTCGTTTCCACGTCGCCCCGTTGGTCAGGAAGACCGAATTGCCAAGCAGCGGGCGCAATCCTTCGCCGATCCGGTCTGACTTGGGATAATCGTCGGGGCGCGTCTTGAGCACGGTCTGGATCAGATCGGGCTGGTTGATCAGATAACTGCGGAAGAACGGCGTCTTGAACTCTGCCATCCAGGCCCGATACAGCCGTGCGGGCTGCGCCGACAGAATGTCTTGGCGAAAGAGCCGCGCATAGCGCCAAAGCGACACTTTCGCGGGGCGGCTCTCGGGTTTGGGGGGCAGCGTCATGGCGCGGTAGAGGTGAATTTATTCACCGGTTTGACAATGCGCGACCGGGATGCAGGCCGTCCGGCATAGCGTTCGGCCAAACTATGCGGGCCGGCGGTGATCTGGAAATAGTCATAATCCTTGGGCGCATCAAAGGCGCAGAGGTATTGGAAATGCAGCCGGAAAAACCGCCAGCGCAGCTCTTTCCAGCGGGCGGGGGTCAGCGATTGGGTGAAGGCCGCGGAAAACACCAGCGGCCAGCGTTTATCCTCGGGGGCAACGCCCGACACCGCTACCGGATCGCAAAGCGCAAAGGCACAGCCGTCGCCGGGGGCGGTCACATCGACCCACGTCAGACCCTCGCATTGCGACAGAAAGCGCAAATCAGCACGCAGACGGTGGGCATCGCGCAGGAAGGACACCATCGGCACCACCTGCCCCAAGGTCATAAAGGCCAGCGCAGGCCCGTCCGCAGGGACACGGCCCGCACGGATCAGATCGGCAAGGATCGACACCCCCAGATGCGCGCCCGAAGAATGGCCCACGACCAGCACCTCGTCCACATCAGACCTCAGCGCCTGCGCGATGGCATCCCCGAATTCGGTCATGCGCGTTTCAAGCGCGGGCGGGTTCGCCCCGCGCGTCGCGGCCCCGAAGGCGTAATCATGCATCAGGTAATAGGCGAAAAGCTTGCCATCGTGTTTCTTGAACCAGCGCAGCACCTGCCAGCCCAACCCCACGCCAGCGGCGGCGACGATCCCCTTGAACCACGCAGCCCCGCCAAAGAAGGTCAGCCCCGCGTAAAGCAGCTTGCCCGCGAGGGCAGCGATCAACAGTTGCAGCAACAACATCCCCACCGGATAAAGCGCCGCAATCACTGGCCCCTTGCGCAGCTTCATCAACCGCCAAAGCGCACCCGACGCGATATAGACCCAAGCCGTCTGCACCAACTGCCCATAGGTCGCGAGGATCGAATTGCTCATGGAGATGCGCACGATGTCGGACCAGACGAGCACGTCGACCTGAGCCTCTACATCAACGCCATCGATATGCGCGGCGACGTTCCAGCCGTAGTTCCCGCCGCCCTTCTTGGGCGACAGCGCGATCTGATAGTCCGAGATCCGCGCCTGTGCGCTGCCTTCCTTGCGGTAAAGCTCGCGGTAGCGGCGCGGATGAATGGGGTCATAGCCCGGGATATAGAAAACCCGTCGCGTCCTGACTGTCTGCTCTATGTTCTCGGCCATCGTTCACCCTGTATTTCGCCGCAGCTTAAACAGGTTTTCCGGCAAGAGTAAGGCGCCTAACCCAAGGATCCCAATGCAGGAAATGTTTCCAGCAACCAGAAAGAGAAGGTCGTAAACGCCCCCGTCAGCAGCGCCAGACCGACGACCACCAGCAAGATCCCCATGCCGCGTTCGATCAGCTTCATATAGGGCTTGATCCGGTTCATGACGTGGGTGGCGCGGGTAATGAACATCGCCGCCAACAAAAAGGGAATACCCAAGCCCGCCGCATAGACCCCCAGCAAAAGCGTGCCGCGCGTGACCGAGGCTTCGGACGCCGCGAGCGACAGGATCGCACCAAGCTGCGGCCCGATGCAGGGTGTCCAGCCAAAGGCGAAGGCCAGCCCAAGGATATAGGCCCCAAAGGACGTGCCGCCCTTGTCGCCCGCATCCAGACGCGCCTCTTGATCCAGAAAGGGAATGCGGAAGACGCCCAGAAAATGCAGACCAAAGATGATCACCACAATGCCCGACAGCCGCGCGAAGAGAACCTGATTTTGCAGGAAGAACGCCCCGAAGACCGAGGCCGTGAACCCCAGAATCAGGAACACCGTACTCAGCCCCATCACAAAGAACAGCGCCGCGATGACAGCCTTGCGGCGCGCGGCGGCGACCGATGACATGTCGTTCAGGGTCACCCCGCTCATATAGGCGAGGTACGGGGGGACGATGGGCAGCACACAGGGGCTCAGGAAGCTGATGATCCCGGCGGTCAGCGCGATGAGTATGGCGGGCAGTAGTCCCGCGTCGATCAGGTCAAATCCAAACATGACATCAGCCATAATCTGCTTTGTCCGGCGCGTCACCTACTGTTGCGCGTGATCCCCGTCACAAGGTTGTGGACGCGTTGAAACATGTGGCTTATCTGAGGATCATGACAGATAAAAACTTTCTCGACGCGACGGGGCTTTTGTGCCCCCTGCCCGTGCTCAAAGCCCGTAAACGCCTGCAATCATTGGCCTCTGGCGATCTTCTGACCGTGCATGCGGATGATCCCGCCGCGATCATCGACATCCCGCATTTCTGTGCCGAGGCCGGTCACAGCCTTGAAAGCGCCGAGATGGACGAAACGCCGCAGGCCTATGTGATCCGCAAAAAGTAACGGTCCCGCCGCCCCACGTGCCGCGGATACCGCAGATAAAAAAGGCAGACGCGAAGGTCTGCCTTTTTTCGTTTCCATATGTCGGCGCAGGGGCGCTGCTTAGCCGCCCAAGGACCACCAGCCGCGCCGCTTGGGCTTGGCGGGTTTTTCGGGCTCCGCCTGCGGGGTCGCCTCGGGCTGAGGTACTTCGGTGACCGGTGGCTCCGGCTGGATTTCCTGCGCGGGCGGCATTTCCGTCGGGGTGCTATCGGGCACCTCGGTCGGGGCCGGCGTTTGCTCCACCTCGGCGGGCTGGGACGGCTGCGCGGGCGTGGGTTCCGGCGTCGGGATCGGCGTCGGCTCCTTTGCGGGCTCGGGCGTCGGCGCGTCTGGTGTCACCTCAGGCTCGGGCTTGGGCTCGGGGGTTGGCTGCTCTTTTGGCGCAGGTGTTTCCTCGGGCTTGGGTGCCTCTTCCGCAGCCTCAACAGGGGCGGCCTTGGGCTTGCGCGTGCGGGTCCGCTTGGGTTTTGGCTTGGGCGCGTCTTCGGCGGCTTCCGCGTCGGCAGGGGCCGCGTCGGCAGGTTTCGCGTCCTCGGAGGTCTTGGCGTCCGCGTCTACGGTCGCTTCTGCCGCGGCATCAGCCTTGGGTTTGCGGGTCCGGCTACGGGTGCGCTTGGGTTTGTCCTGCGGTTTCGCGTCATCAGAAGCGGCGTCTGCAGTCGCATCCGTTTTCGCGTCATCTTTGGCACCAGCAGTTTCCGCCTCGGTTTGCGCGGGCGCGTCGCTATCGCCGTTGTCACCGTTGTTGTTGCTATCGCCGTTGTTTTCACCGTTGGCGGCATCATCCCCGTTGGATTTGCCACCCCGACGCCGCCGGCGACGACGACGGCGCTTGGGTTTCCCTTCGCCATCATTGTCATCGTCAGAGCCATTGTGCTGGTTCTGCCCGCCATTGCCGTTGCCGGTAGGTTCATTGTCAGCGTTGTCTGCATCTGCTTCCGCATCGACATCCAGATCGTCGACCTCGTCCATGATGGAGGTATCAACCGACACCACATGTTCGATCGGCGTGACAACACGTGTCGCGGTCTTGAACTTTTCAAGCGAGAAATCGGGGCTGACCAAAGCGGGGTCGCCTTCGATGCGCACGGCCATGCCATAGCGGCCTTCGATATGGGCGATATGTTCGCGCTTCTGGTTCATCAGGAAGTTGGCGATGCCCACAGGCGCGGTGATCAATACCTCGCGCGACCGTTTGCGGGTGCCCTCTTCCTCGATCTGGCGCAGGATCGACAGCGCAAGGTTGTCGTCCGACCGGATCAGGCCGGTGCCGTGGCAGGCGTGGCACGGCTGTGTCGTCGCCTCGATCATGCCGGGACGCAAACGCTGGCGCGACATTTCCATCAGGCCAAAGCCGGAGATGCGGCCCACCTGAATACGCGCACGGTCGGTTTTCAGCTTTTCCTTCATCAGCTTTTCAACGGCGGCGTTATTGCGACGCTCGTCCATGTCGATAAAGTCGATGACGATCAGACCGGCCAGATCGCGCAGACGCAACTGACGGGCGACTTCGGCGGCGGCTTCCAGGTTGGTCTTGGTCGCGGTCTGTTCGATGGAGCCTTCCTTGGTGGCCCGGCCCGAGTTCACATCGATGGCAACAAGCGCTTCGGTCACACCGATCACGATATACCCGCCCGAAGGCAGCTGCACCGTGGGGTTAAACATGCCCGAGAGGTAGCTTTCGACCTGATAGCGCGCGAACAAGGGCAGCGTTTCGCTATAGAGCTTCACGTTCTTGGCGTGGGACGGCATGATCATCTTCATGAAGTCCTTGGCGATGCGGTAACCGCGTTCACCTTCGACAAACACCTCGTCAATCTCGCGGTTATAGAGGTCGCGGATCGAGCGTTTGATCAGGTCGCCTTCTTCGTAGATCTTGGCGGGCGCGATGGATTTCAGCGTCAGCTCGCGGATCTGTTCCCACAGGCGTTGCAGGTATTCGTAGTCGCGTTTGATCTCGGCCTTGGTGCGTTGTGCACCGGCGGTGCGCACGATCAGACCGGCACCTTTTGGCACCTGAATTTCGTTTGCGATCTCTTTCAGCTTCTTACGGTCCGCGGCGTTGGTGATCTTGCGGCTGATGCCGCCCCCACGCGCGGTGTTGGGCATGAGCACACAATAGCGGCCGGCCAGCGACAGATAGGTTGTCAGCGCGGCACCCTTGTTGCCACGTTCCTCTTTAACGACCTGCACCAGCAGGATCTGACGCACCTTGACGACTTCCTGGATTTTATAGCGCTTGGGCCGTGGCTTGCGCGCGGTGCGCAGATCGTCGTGGTCATCGTCATCCGCCACGGATTCGATGCTGTCATCCTTGGAGGACGCATCTTTAGCCTTGGGGCTATCGTCACTGTCATCCGCGTCGTCGCTGTCGTCCTGATCATCAGCATCAGGTTTTGCGGCGTCTTTCGCATCTGCTTTGGCGGCCTTGGGCGTGTCACCCTCTGCCTTGCTGTCATCGCCGTCTGGCTCTTCGACAGGCGTTTCGGCAACCCGCTCCATCGGAGAGGAGCCTTCTTCATCGTCCAGATCGACGGTCTGCATGCCATTGATCTGATCGCTGTCGGTGGTATCGGCGTCTTTGCTGACCGTCGCGTCATCGGACACGGTGTCTTCGGCCTTGGACTTGCTGCGGCTGCGCGAGCGTGTCCGGCGTTTGGGTTTTTCGTCTTCGTCTTCCTTGGCGGCCTGCGCTTCGGCATAGGCACGCTCTTCCTCCATCAGCGCCAGACGGTCGGCGACGGGGATCTGGTAGTAATCCGGGTGAATTTCCGAAAAGGCGAGGAAACCATGACGGTTGCCGCCATAATCCACAAACGCGGCCTGCAACGAAGGTTCGACCCGCGTGACTTTCGCGAGGTAGATATTGCCAGCTAGCTGGCGTTTATTCTCTGATTCAAAGTCAAATTCTTCGACCTTGTTTCCATCAACCACAACAACGCGAGTTTCCTCAGCGTGGGTGGCATCGATAAGCATTTTCTTAGGCATAAATCCATTTTGCACAGCTGCGCAAACAGCAGCCCCGGTGGGGCGCTGCGAGGCAGGGTATGTCTTGTCAGGGCGATGGGTGACGCGGCTAAAACAGGGCCCAAAAGGCCGCCTGTCTGTCTGCTCTTGGCGTCTGCGCGCGTCATCGCGGTTCTTCTCCGACATGGGTGGTGCGTACCGCGCCCCCATATCCATTAATTTACTGCGGTTGTCCGGCCAAAGGCACGGCGCAATCGTCAGCGGTTCTTGAGCCTTTTTTAAGGGCCTAATCGGTCTGCCTGGTCACCACATGCCGGGGAACCGAGGCATCGAAACTGTCTGGGGTCTGGTTTGCCATCCAAAGAGGCAAACAGCCCTATCTACAATTAACGGCAGAAGGCACCAAATGACAATGGGAAATCGCGTTTAGCGGCTATGCAGATACGGGGGCCGATAGCGGTATCACGCGCCTCGCCGCCTTGCTTGACAAGCGTCGGTGCTATGGGAAAAGCTTTGCCAGCGGGTTTATGCCCGTGCCGCAGCCCTGTGACGGGATGCACAAAAATAAGACAGATAAGGATGATACGAATGCATATTTCCCTGCGCGCAGCCCTGTGCCTGCCGTTTCTGGCGCTTGCCGCCTGCGAAGACATGAGCACGACCGGCGGCAGCGACCCCGAGGGCCCGTCCAAGCGCAGTTGCATCCGTGCCGTGGAAAAACACACCGGCAAATCGGGCGGTACGCTCAACACGACCATCCCTATCGTCGAGACGGGCCAGTATATTGTCGATATCCCCGGCGGCCCGTCGTGGACCTGCTACACCGATGAAACCGGTGCAGCACGCGAGTTGATCGAGACGCGGCTCGGCTGAGCCTGTCTGCAAAATGCGGCGCTCAGAGGTAATCCGAGCGCTGCAAACCGTATTTCGCCATCTTCTCGTTCAGCGTCCGGCGCGGCAGGCACAACTCCTCCATCACACTGGCGATAGACCCTTTGTGCCGGCGCATGGTATTATCGATCAGCATACGCTCGAAGGCTTCTACATATTCTTTCAACGGCTTGCCGTCGGTGGTCATCACCGGCTGCATCTCTTCGTGGTCCGACATCAGCAGTGATGCGATAGAACCGGACCCGCGACGCGACTGCAACACGGCGCGTTCTGCCACATTGATCAACTGGCGCACGTTCCCGGGCCAGGGAGCTTGCAACAGTTGCGCGGCCTCTTGCGCGGAAACCTGCGGAGTCTCGCAGCCATATTCATCCGCGAATTCTTCGGACAAACGTGTGAACAACGTCAGAATATCCTCGCCCCGTTGGCGCAGCGGCGGCACGGTGATGCGCAGAGCGGCCAGACGATAGAAAAGATCAGAACGCAGCGCATCTTCGGAGGTGCGCCCCGCTTCTTGCAGGTTCGAAATCGCAACGATCCGCGTTTCCGCAGGCGTGCCTTGGTCATTGATCGCGCTAAGAAGACGGGCTTGCAGCGTCTCGCTGAGCGATTCAACCCCTTCCAGCACCAAAGTGCCGCCGCGGGCCTCCTCGATCGCGGGAAGCTGGGCGTCTTCAGGCATCATGGGCCCAAACAAGCGCTTGCTCAGCGCGTCTTCCTCTAGCGCGCCGCAGCTGACCAGCACGAATTTCTTGCCCGCGCGCGATCCCACAGCATGCAGCGCGTGTGCCACCAGTGTCTTGCCCGTACCGGTTTCGCCATCGATCAGCACGTGACCGTCGGCCTGACCAAGATCCAGAATATCCTCGCGCAGCCGCTCCATCACGGGCGAGCCGCCGATGAGCTTTTTCATCAACTGGCTGCCGTCAGACAGTTCACGACGCAAGGCGCGGTTGTCCATGACCAGACGGCGCGCGTTGGTGGCCTTCTTGGCCAGTTCGCTCATCCGGTCGGGGTTAAAGGGCTTTTCAAGGAAGTCGAACGCGCCGACGCGCATCGCCTCGACCGCCATGGGCACATCGCCGTGGCCGGTGATCATGATCACGGGCAGCGCGCTGTCGGTCCCCATCAGCTTTTTCAAGAACTGCATGCCGCCCATGCCGGGCATCTTGATGTCGGAGATCACGATACCGGGGTAATCCGGCCCCAGTGTTTTCAACGCATCCTCGGCGCTGCCGAACGTCTCTGTGTCATAGCCCGAAAGCGCCAGCCACTGGCTGATCGACTGACGCATGTCTTGTTCATCATCAACGATCGCGATTTTCATTGCCTGAGCCATTGGTTTACTCTGCCGCCTGTGTCTTCTCTGTGCTGTCCATAATGGGCAGCTGCATTTCAAAAACCGCGCCGCCATGTTGGCCGTTGCGGGCTGTCAGCCTGCCCCCCAGATCGGATACAATACCCGACGAGATCGCAAGCCCCAGCCCGACACCATCGCCGGGCTGCTTGGTCGTGTAAAACGGCTCGAACAGGCTATCGAGATCTTCGATCCCGGGGCCATTATCGCGCACGGTAAGCGTCGCCGTCTCACCCGCTGATAGTATAATCTCTACCGTCGGGTTTCGTTCCGATTTGGTGGCATCCAATGCGTTGCGCAAGAGATTGACCAACACTTGTTCGATCCGCATGCGGTCCCCCATCACCTGAACAGGCGCTGCGGGCAGGATACGGTTGATCTGCACCTGACGCTGACGTAGCTGCGGCTCCATCATTGACAAGGCAGAGGCAAGCGCCTCCCCCATATCAAAGGGCGAAAACTGCTGCTGGCCCTTGCGTGCATAGCTTTTCAGCTGCCGCGTAATGGCCCCCATGCGTTCGATCAGATCGTCGATGCGCCCGAATGACGCCAGCGCTTCCTCCAGCCGGTTGCGCTGCATCAACAGACGCGCGCCCGCCAGATAGGTTTTCATCGCGGCCAGCGGCTGGTTCAGCTCGTGGCTGACGGCGGCGGACATTTCACCCAAGGCGGCGAGCTTGCTGGATTGTTCCAACGTCTGCTCGGCCACGGCCAAGGTCTGCTGCACCCGTTTGCGTTCCGCCACCTCGCGCTGAAGGGCAGCGTTCAGCGCGCGCAGCTCGGCGGATTCACGCTGAAACAGCGCCGCGCGCCCCGCCGTCCGACGGCTGAGAGCATAAAACGTCAGCGCCAGCAGGATCGCAAAGCCCATCACCTCAAGCGCAAGCACCCCGTTCACCTTCTCGCGGACCGAGGCATAGGTGGTATAGCTCGTGATCCGCCAGCCTCGAAACGGTATCCGTGACGACAGACGCATCACCGCCTCGCCCTGCAGATAAGCATCCGCAGGCAATGCGGTCCAATCGGCGGTGGCCTTGATCGCGCGCTCGATGGCGCTTTGCGGGGTCTGGTTCGACAGAGCCTCGCTTTCCGTCAGACCGCGCCAGCGCGGTTCGGTCGCCATGATGATGTCACCCGTGCTGTCAGTGACAATCACCGCATCCGAGATACCGGCCCAGGCCCGTTCAAACCGTTGCAGATCCACCTCGGCCGCGATCACCCCAAGGTTGGTACCGCCTTCCTGAATACGGCGCGAATAGAAGAACCGGTAGCCGCCGGTATCACGGGGAATAACGCTGAACACGGTCGAATTCGATCGCAGCGCGTCAACAAAATAAGCCTCTTGCCGGTGCGAGGCCCCCAACCGGTTGCGGTCGGTCGCAGCCACCGTGCGCCCATCGATATCATAAAGCATCAAGGACGCCGCGCCGATCTCCTCTACAAAAGAGATCAATCGCTGGGTCGACAGGGAGTAATCAGATCGGGTCAGTGCCTCGATCAAGGCGGGATCGCGCGACAAAAGCTGTGGCACAATCGCGTTCTGGCGCAGCTCGGCCAGCAGGTTGCCGCTGTATAGTGCGATCCGAAGCTCGGCCCGGTTACGTGTGCTTTCGGTAAAGCGATCCGTCAGCAGCTTGTTGGTGACCGAAATCGTGGCCACCGCAATGACCAAAAGCAAAGCAACCGCCAGCCGGACGCGCCAGCTGACAGATAAAGGGGCTTCACTAGAGGACGCAGACCGAAACATGGCGGCAATCTACGCGTCCTCACCGGTGCACTCAAGTCACGCTGTGACCAGAGACCCCGCCAATGCGCGGAAGAGCGCCGCCCCGTCCGTGCCCCCATGCCCCGCATCCGCTGCGCGTTCGGGGTGTGGCATCATCCCCAGCACACGACGGTTCGACGAAAGGATGCCCGCGATGTCGGACTGCGACCCGTTGGGGTTATCGCCATAGGTGAAGGCAACACGATCCTCGCCATGCAGTTTGGCAATTGTATCGCCATCGGCAAAATAATTGCCATCGTGGTGTGCGATCGGGATGTCGATCATCGCACCGGCCTCGTAGCCCGATGTGTAATCGCTGTCCGCCGTGGCCACGCGCAGCGGCACAGTGCGACAGATGTATTTCAGCCCCGCATTGCGCAGCAGGGCACCGGGCAGCAAACCGGTTTCGGTCAGCACCTGAAAGCCGTTGCAGATCCCCATGACATAACCGCCACGTTCCGCATGGGCCGCCACTTCGCGACAGATCGGAGAATTCGCCGCAATGGCACCGCAGCGCAGGTAGTCGCCATAGGAAAAGCCGCCGGGCACACCCACAATATCGACGCCCTCGGGCAGACTCGTGTCCTTGTGCCAGACCATCGACACTTTGGCACCGACCGCCTTGAATGCCACCGCCAGATCGCGGTCACAGTTAGAGCCGGGAAAAACGATGACCGCTGCGTGCATCAGCTCATCTCCACTGTGTAGGATTCGATCACCGTGTTCGCGAGCAGCTTTTCACACATCGCCTCGACGTCGGCCTTGGTTGCGCCCTCGTTCAGGTCCAGCTCGATCACCTTGCCCTGACGCACGCCATTGACGCCTTCAAAGCCCATGGCCCCAAGCGCGTGGCGCACGGCCTCGCCCTGCGGATCCAGAACACCGTTTTTCAACATCACATGCACCCGTGCTTTCATGACGCGTCCCCTATCTTCATTTTGCAAAATAAACTCATCTGCGACGCCAGCCTAGTTGATCAACGTCGGTTTCATCATCGGTGTCGACGTCTTGGGCATGACCCCCAAACGTCGGGCGACTTCGGTATAGGCATCCGTCAGCGACCCCAGATCGCGGCGGAACACATCCTTGTCCAGTTTCTGTCCGGTTTCGATATCCCAAAGGCGGCAGCTGTCGGGGCTGATCTCGTCGGCGACGATCAGACGCTGGAAATCGCCCTCGTAGATCCGGCCCACCTCAAGCTTGAAGTCCACCAGCCGGATACCCACGGCCATCATCACGCCGGACATGAAATCGTTGACCCGCAGCGACAGGCTCAGGATGTCTTCCATGTCCTGCTGACCGGCCCAGCCAAAGGCGGCGATATGTTCCTCGGTGACTAGCGGATCGCCAAGGTCGTTGTTCTTGAAGTGATATTCCACAATCGGGCGCGGCAGTTGCATGCCCTCGTCAATGCCAAGCCGCGTAGACAGATCCCCCGCCGCATAGTTGCGCACGACAATCTCGAGCGGGATGATCTCTGCCTGACGGATCAGCTGTTCGCGCATGTTCAGACGTTTGATGAAATGCGTGGGCACGCCGATGTTGTTCAGGCCGGTCATGAAGAATTCGGACAGGCGGTTGTTCAGCACGCCCTTGCCTTCAATCACCGCTTTTTTCTCGGCGTTAAAGGCGGTTGTGTCGTCTTTGAAGTGCTGGACAATGGTCCCCGGTTCCGGTCCTTCATACAGGATCTTCGCCGTACCTTCATAGATTTTCGTGCGACGGGCCATGCACATCCCTTCCAGACAACAGGCCGGTTGGAATACCCATCAGCCATTTCTAGCCTGTCACATAGTCCAAGCGCCCCTGCCACGCAAGCGCGCGCCCTGCCCTCATGGCAGTCATGCACGCAGAAACCATGGCGGCGGCTCATGACGATCATGAGAATAATGAAGTTGCGTCATCAGAGGCGTTGTGAGAAACGGCAAAATCACCCATTTAGCGGAGCGTTTTGATGTCCAACCCCCTCACCGATCTTCTGGCTGAAAAAGGCACGCTGCTGGCCGATGGTGCCACTGGCACGAACCTGTTCAACATGGGCCTGATGTCCGGTGACGCGCCAGAAATGTGGAACACCGAACAGCCGCAAAACATCATCAAGCTGTATCAGGGTGCGGTGCAATCGGGCAGCGATATCTTCCTGACCAACTCCTTCGGCGCGAATGCCTCGCGTCTGAAACTGCATAATGCCGAAAAACGCGCCCATGAGCTGAGCCGCGTGTCCGCCGAGCTCGCGCGCGAGGTCGCGGATAAGGCCGGTCGCAAGGTCATCGTTGCGGGCTCCGTCGGCCCCACAGGCGAGATCATGGAGCCGGTCGGCCCCCTCACCCACGCGCTGGCGGTGGAGATGTTCCATGAAACCGCGGACGGGCTGAAAGCCGGTGGTGCCGATGTGGGCTGGCTGGAGACGATCAGCGCCCCCGAGGAATACCGCGCCGCCGCCGAAGGCTTCAAGCTGGCAGGGCTCGACTGGGTTGGCACGATGAGCTTTGACACCGCAGGCCGCACCATGATGGGCATGACATCCGAGGCGATGGTCGACATGGTGCATGACCTCGATTATGGCCCGCTGGCCTATGGGGCCAACTGCGGCACCGGCGCGTCGGATGTGTTGCGCACGGTGCTGGGTTTCGCCTCCAAAGGCATGCCGACGCCGATCGTGTCCAAAGGCAACGCGGGCATCCCGAAATACGTCGAAGGCCACATCCATTATGACGGCACGCCCGAACTGATGGCCGATTACGCCGAAATGGCCCGCAACTGCGGCGCGTCGATCATCGGCGGCTGCTGTGGCACCATGCCGGAACATCTGGTGCATATGCGCGCCGCTCTCGACAGCCGACCCAAGGGCGACGCCCCGACGCTGGAACAGATTGTCGAGGCCCTTGGCCCGTTTTCATCGGCAAGCGATGGCACCGATGGCGAAGGCCCCACCCGCGCACCACGCCGTGGCCGCCGCCGGGGTTAATCCCCGAACAGATCCAACTGCGCGCTCGCCCGTTTGGGCGGGCGGAACAGATCGCAGCGCATTGGCGGCAGGAGCGTATCCAACCCCAACCGTTTGACCGCCAAGGTAAACCGCTGCGCAATCATCTCGGCATAGGGGCCTTCACCGCGCATCCGTCTGTGCCAATTTGCATCATATTCCTTCCCCCCGTGCATCTCGCGCAGCCGCGCCATGATGCGACCCGCGCGGTCAGGGTAATGCGCCGCCAACCATTCCTGCATCAAGGGCGACACCTCGCGCGGCAAGCGCAGCATGATCCAGCTGGCCGCCACGGCCCCCGCATCGCGCCCCGCTTCCAAAATCGCCTCAAGCTCGGGATCGGTCAGCGCCGGCACCATGGGGGACGCCATCACCCGCACCGGAATGCCTGCCTCTGCCAAACGTTCGATCACCTGCAACCGGCGTTTCGGTGCAGGCACCCGCGGCTCCATCAACCGCGAAAGCGTCGCATCCAGCGTCGTCACCGACACGCCCACGCGGCACAGCCCGCGCGCCGCCATATCCGACAGAATATCAATATCCCGCTCGATCAGACTGCCCTTGGTCACAATGGCAACGGGATGGTTCGCGTCTGACAGCACCTCTAGCAGCGCGCGCATAATCCGATGCTCTTTCTCGATCGGCTGATAGGGGTCGGTGTTCGTGCCAATCGCAATGGGGGCGACCTGGTATTTCTTCGCCGCCAATTCTCGTTTCAACACCTCGGGTGCCTCGGGCCGTGCGATCAGCCGCGTCTCGAAATCCAGGCCCGGCGACAACCCCAGATAGGCGTGGCTTGGCCGCGCGAAACAATAGACACAGCCGTGTTCGCACCCGCGATACGGGTTGATCGACCGGTCAAACGGCAGGTCTGGCGACTGGTTGTAGCTGATCACGGAGCGTGGAATTTCAACGCTTACCTGGGTGCGCAAGACCGGCAAAGGGTCATCATCGCCCGCCCATCCATCGGCCACAGCGCTGACGGTCAGCGGCTCGAACCGGCCCGGGCGGTTGCTGGATGTGCCCCGTCCGGGCAGTCTGTATTTGCGCTGCACCTGATCCATTCAAATCTTTTGGAACAAATTGGGAACATGGTCAAGTATATTGGCCCAAGCCATTGTTTTACAGCACGATTGAGCGTAATTTCCCAACAACCAAAGCGTCGCACGCGGTGCCGGGTTTGTCGCAAAAAGCACGAAGCTTTCGACGCGTATGTGACAAAAAGGCACAAGCCCGCGCGGGTGAGTTAACCGATGAGGAACGACTATGTCGGATGAAGACGAAATTATCCTTGCCGATCTGGACGACGAAGAACTTGTTCAGCAGATGTTTGATGATCTCTATGACGGTCTGCGCGAAGAGATCGAAGAAGGGGTCAATATCCTGATCGAACGCGATTGGGCACCCTATGACATTTTGACCAAGGCGCTTGTTGGCGGCATGACCATCGTCGGGGCCGACTTCCGCGACGGTATCCTCTTTGTCCCCGAAGTGCTTCTGGCTGCGAACGCGATGAAAGGCGGCATGGCGATCCTAAAGCCGCTGCTGGCCGAAACCGGCGCGCCGCGCGTGGGCAAGATGGTGATCGGTACGGTCAAGGGCGACATCCACGACATCGGCAAGAACCTTGTGTCGATGATGATGGAAGGCGCGGGCTTTGAAGTTGTCGATCTTGGCATCAACAATTCGGTTGAAGCCTATCTTGAAGCGATGGAAACCGAAGGGCCGGACATCCTTGGCATGTCCGCGCTCTTGACCACGACCATGCCCTATATGAAAGTCGTGATCGACACGATGGTCGAACAGGGCATCCGTGATGACTATATCGTGCTGGTCGGCGGGGCCCCGTTGAACGAAGAATTCGGCAAGGCCATCGGTGCCGACGCCTATTGCCGCGATGCCGCCGTCGCGGTGGAAACCGCCAAGGAATGGGTCGGGCGGAAACACAACACCGCCAAGGCGTAAGCGGTTGATCTAGAACATAAAGGCCCTTCCCTACCGGAGGGGCCTTTTGCATGACGGAGCGTGAGATGAAGCCGCCCTCGGACCGTGATCTGACAGAAAAAGGCCTGCCGCTCGCCCCGCAGACGGGCCGCATTCTGCTGATCGCCTGCGGGGCGCTGGCGCGGGAAATTCTCGACCTAAAAGAGGCGAACGGCTGGTCGCATCTGGACCTGACCTGCCTGCCCGCCAAGCTGCATCTTTACCCAGAGAAAATCACCGACGAAGTCCGCGCAGCCGTTGAGAAACACCGCGGCAAATACGACGATATATTCGTTGTCTACGCCGACTGCGGCACCGGCGGATTGCTAGAGGCGGAGTGTGAGAAACTTGGCGTGCAGATGGTCGCCGGGCCGCATTGCTATAGCTTTTTCGAAGGCAACGACCGCTTCTCCAAGATCTCGGAGGACGAGATTACCACCTTCTATCTCACCGATTTTCTGGTCCGCCAGTTCGACGCTTTCATTATAAAACCCATGGGGCTCGACCGGCACCCCGACCTGCGCGATATGTACTTCGGGAACTACGAAAAGCTTGTGTATCAGGCGCAAACCGATGATCCCGCGCTCACCGCCAAGGCGAAAACATGCGCCGATAGGCTCGGCCTTGCCTTTGAACGGCGCTTTACCGGCTACGGCGATCTGGCGCGCACGCTCAAGGCGCTCTGATCTTCATTTTGCCAAATAAACTCAACTGGCACAGCCGTCGCCACAGCCCGCAGGCACGCGTTTAACCCTGCTGTGCCGCCTCGCCGCGAATCCGTTCGATCATCGCGGTCAGCCCGTTCGACCGCTGCGCTGACAGATGTTCGTTCAACCCAAGGCGCCCCATCTCTGCGCGGGCATCGATGGCGCTGACATCGGCCGCGGGTACGCCGTTATACAGTTTTTGAAGCACGGCAATCAGGCCTGAAACGATCATCGCATCGCTGGCCCCGTCGAAATGGAGCACGCCGTCCTCGAACTGGGTATGCAACCAGACCTGACTGGCGCACCCATCTACTTTGGTTGCGGGCACGCGCAGCTCTTCGGTCAGCGGCTCCATCGCCTTGCCCAGATCGATCACATGGCGATAGCGGTCTTCCCAATCGTCCAGAAACTCGAAATCCTCGACCAGTTCTTCAAATGCCTCTGTCGCCACGGTGCGTCCCTCTTTTCGCTTGCCAAACAGGTAGGTTGCACGATGCCAAAGGTCCACCCCCTTCCCAACGGGTCTGGGATGGGTTAGTCAAATATTACCGAAATTTCTACGGCGGACCCCATGCGCAAGACCTTTTCAGCCATCCTGGTATCGACCCTTGTTTTGACAGGCTGCGCGACCGTGCGCGACAGCCGTGTGAACCCGTTCAACTGGTTCGGGACCGCGCGGTCTGAACCGATCACCCGTCAGGAAGCCTCGACCAACCCTTTGATCCCGCAGCGGACCGGATTGTTCTCCTCCTCGCGGAATAAAGAGGTGGTATATGCCGGTCGCCCCTTCGACCAGATCATTGATCTGACGATCGAAGAAGTACCGGGCGGTGCCGTCGTGCGCGCCACCGGTCGCGCGGATCGTCAGGGCATTTACGAGGTGCAGCTGACCCCCGCAAACGAAGACGAGCTGCCAGTGGACGGCGTGTTGACCTACCGTCTTGAAGGGGTAGAACCAAGCGAGGCGACCGCCATCGGCACGCCCCCCACCCGCGAGGTTACGGCCGGCCGCAAGCTGACCAACCAGACGCTGGCTGGCGTGACGACCATCCGCGTCGAAGGGCTTCGAAACGCGATGACATCGCGCCGCTAATCCCAACAAAAATAATAAAAACCAAAAGGTTGAGCGTTAAAGCTCAACCACCTTCAGATCGGACCCGACCGCGGTCAAAGCGATCTCGCCGTTGCACAGTCGCAGCGCATCTTCCCCGAATACCTCGCGTCGCCACCCTTTAAGTGCGGCCACATCACGCAGCCCTGCGGCGATCCCGTCAAGGTCCGCAGCGGGGGCGATCAGCTTGGCCGCAACGCCTGCGCTTTCGGACTTGGCCTTCAGCAAGACACGCAGCAGATCGGACAGCGCCGGATTGACCTGAAGCTTGTCGCGACTGCGATCAGGCTGCGGCATATCGCCGGGCGGGCAATTCACGCCAGCGGCCACCGCCTTGAGGATACCATCCGCGATCTCGCCCTTGCGGGCCTCGCGCAGAAGCAGACGGGCGCGGCCCAGTTCCTCGTGGTTTTTCGGCTTATTGCTGGCCAGTTCTACCATCGCGTCATCCTTATAGACGCGGCTGCGCGGGATGTTGCGGGTCTGGGCGTACTCCTCGCGGAACGCGGCCAGTTCGCGCACAAGCGCCAGGAACTTTGGTGAATTCGTGCGCGTCTTGACCCGACGCCATGCCTCGCGCGGCGGGGTGACATAGGTGTCCGGGCTGGTCAGGATCTCAAGCTCTTCCTGAACCCAGCGGGCGCGGCCCGTCTGTTCAAGCTTACGCGCAAGGAATTCGTAGATCTGGCGCAGGTGCGTGACATCGGCCAGCGCGTATTTCGCCTGCGCATCACTCAGTGGGCGGCGCGACCAGTCGGTAAAACGGGACGTCTTATCAAGAGGTTGATGGGCGATCTTGCGCACCAGAGTTTCATATCCCACCTGTTCGCCAAAGCCACACACCATCGCCGCGACCTGTGTGTCGAACAAGGGTTCGGGAAAGACGCCCGCATCGACATAGAAAATCTCTAGATCCTGCCGCGCGGCGTGGAAGACTTTGACCACCGATGTATCACGGAACAGCGTGTACAGCGGGTCAAGCGACAGCCCCTCGCTCAGCGGGTCCACCAGAACGGCATTGCTATCGTCGGTTCCGGGCATCGCCAACTGGATCAGACAGAGCTTGGAATAATAGGTCCGCTCGCGCAGAAACTCGGTATCGACGGTCACGTAATCATGCTTGGCGGCCTCTGTGCAGTAGGCTTCAAGCTCGGCGGTGGTGGTGATTGTTTTCATAGCGCTACTTTGGACAGAGGAAGCCATTCAGGCAATGGAAAAGCGCATGGTTTCAGCGCAATAGGCCGCGCGGTCAGCTTTCCAGCATTAAAAGATCACGGTTGCCGCTGGCAAACCGCCGCAGCACCGCAGGATAAAGACGATGTTCCTGCACCAGAACCCGCGCTGCCAGATCCTCTGGCGTGTCGCCGGCCATGACGGGAATGGTCGCCTGCCCCAAAATCGGCCCGTCATCCAGCGCCGCTGTAACCTCGTGCACGGTGCAGCCATGCTGGGTATCGCCAGCCTCAAGCGCGCGGGCATGGGTGTGCAGCCCCTTATAGCGCGGTAGCAAAGACGGGTGGATATTGATCATCCGCCCCGCCCAAGCATCCGTAAAGCCACCGGTCAGTTTGCGCATGAACCCGGCCAGACAGATGATGTCGGGTGCGTGGGGCAGCAGCCGCGCGGTCAATTCGTTCTCAAAGGCAGCGCGATCCCCTGCAAAGGGCTTGTGATCCACGACTTCGGTCGGGATGCCGCGTTCTTTGGCCCAGGCAATCCCGCCCGCGTCCGCCACATTCGACACCACCACACAGGGCCGCGCGGGATGGTCGCCGGTCATGTCTTCGACCAGCGCCCGCATATTCGACCCGCCACCCGAAAGGAAAATCGCAACCCGTTTGGTCACAGCAGGCTGCCGGTATAGGCAACGCCCGTGGTCTCGGTGACATTGCCCATCGGATAGACCGTTTCGCCCGCCTGCCGCAGCAGTTTGGTCAGCGCCTCGGCCTCATCCGCCTTGACCAAAAAGATCATACCCACGCCGCAGTTAAAGGTCTTGAGCATCTCGGTTTCCGAGATCGCACCCACATCGGCCATCCATTTGAACACGCCGGGCAGCTCCCAGCTGTCCAGATCAATCTGCGCGCCCAGATCATCGGGCAGCACACGGGGCAGGTTTTCCGTCAGACCGCCGCCGGTGATATGGGCCAGCGCATGCACGCCCCCTGCCCGCACGGCCTGCAACGCGGGTTTCACATAAAGCCGCGTCGGCGTCAGCAGCACCTCGCCCAATGTTCCGTCGGCCCAGGGGCAGTCCGCATCCCAGCCAAGACCAGAGATCTCGACCAGTTTACGCACGAGAGAATAGCCGTTCGAATGCACCCCGTCCGAGGCAAGCCCCAGCAGCACATCCCCCGCCGCCACATCACGTGGCAGGTCCGCACCGCGTTCCATCGCGCCCACAGAGAAGCCCGCAAGGTCAAAATCACCTTCGGAATACATGCCAGGCATCTCTGCCGTCTCGCCCCCAATCAACGCGCAGCCAGAGCCTTCGCAGCCTTTGGCGATGCCTTCGATGATCCGCGCGGCCTGTTCGGTCTCAAGCTTGCCGGTGGCGAAATAATCTAGGAAAAACAGCGGCTCCGCCCCTTGGCAGACCAGATCGTTGACGCACATGGCGACCAGATCGACCCCCACGCCATCGACGTTGCCGGTATCAATCGCGATCCGCAGCTTGGTGCCCACACCGTCCGTCGCAGCAACGAGGATCGGGTCGGTATAGCCCGCCCCCTTGAGGTCGAACAGCGCGCCGAAACCGCCAAGCCCCGACATCACGCCCGGACGCTTGGTCCGTTTGGCCGCCGGTTTGATACGTTCTACCAGCGCGTTGCCTGCATCAATATCCACACCAGCGTCTGCATAGGTGATCGAGTTCTTGGAGTTGGTCATGACGCATCCCGCTGCCTGTTCCCTTTGCGAAAGTGGGTTATAGCAGGTTGCGCAGGCGTGCAATGCACCTAAGCCACATCTGCGCGTTTCTATCCCTTGACGCGCCGCGCCCGCCCGCTTACCAAACCGCGCAGGCGGGCCTGTAGCTCAATTGGTTAGAGCAGAGCGCTCATAACGCTTTGGTTGCGGGTTCAAGTCCTGCCGGGCCTACCAAACTTTCAGTATTCAAACTGAGACCGCCGCATTTCATTTGAAAATACAAGGTTACTCTGGGGTTGCACGCTACGATCCGCGGGGCGATCGCGCTGTTTCGCGTGGCCTCAGGCGGCAGCGTTTACCTCGAGGCTTTGCGCGGCGCGGATCGGCAGTGTCAGGATAAAGCAGCTGCCCTGCCCGACGACGCTGGACACGCTGAGGCTGCCGCCCTGCATTTCTGCCAGACTGCGCGAAATCGCGAGCCCCATGCCCGTGCCGCCTGCCCGACGCGTGGCGGTGGAATCGACCTGATAGAAGACCTCGAAAATGCTTTGGAGTTCGGCTTCGGGGATGCCGGCACCGCTGTCATGCACTTCGAAGCTGACGACATCGCCCACGGGTTTCACCACCAGACGGACGAAACCGGTGTCGGTGAATTTGATCGCGTTGCCGATGAGGTTGAACAGAATCTGCCGCGCGCGCACTTTATCGGCAAAGACCATATCCGCCTCTTGCACCACATCAAAGGCCAGCCCCTTCTTGCTTGAAAGTGTGCGAAGCTGTTCGATCACCGGATCGACAATATCCTGCACCGCACAATGGCTGGGTTCGATCACCAGGCTGCCGGATTCGATCTTGGCCACGTCGAGGATCTCGTTGATGAGGTGCAACAGATGCTCGCCGGATTGCACCAACCGGTTCATCAGGCCGGACAGCTGGTCGTACATCTCATCCAGCAGACGCTTTGCCTCTGCGTGGCTGATCTCTCCGTCCTCATAGCCCTTGAGCAGCGCCTTGGATGACGACAGCATACGCGCATTGCGGGAAAGCTGCGCCACGCCCATGATCACCGTCAGCGGCGTGCGCAGCTCGTGGCTGAGGACGCCCATGAAATCCGTCTTGGCCTTGCTGGCAGCTTCGGCGGCATCCTTGGCGTGGCTCAGCTCGGTCACATCCACGCGCAGGCCGACATAGCTACCGTCTGCCAAAGGCCGGTCAGAGGCTTTGATCACGCGCCCGCCCGACAGATGTTGTTCTGTCTCGGATGTCCTGTTTTCGCGGTGGATGGCCAAGCGACGCTCGATCCACTCTTCCTCGTTATAGCGCCCCATGGGAAACTGCTTGCTTTTGACACCAATTCTCAGCAGCTCGGCAAAAGGTGTTCCGGGTTTGAGAACCTCGGGGGGAAGCTCGTACATCTCTTTGTATTTCGAGTTGCTAAGAAGCAAACGATCCTGCGCGTCGAACATGACAAACCCGTCGTTCAGCGCCTCGATCCCGCTGCTTAGCAGGACTTCGGCACGTTTGCGCCGCTCTGACACCTGCAGCACATAAAGCAGCGTGCCCAAAAGCATCAGCCCGGCCGACGCGATCAGCGCGCGTTTTGACCATTGATCGGGCGCGTGTTTGGGCCATCCGCCCTTGGTGCGCGCTTCCAACATCCATTCCTCGAAGGAGAAATCGAATTCCAACGTAACAGTATCCGCCTCCAGCAGGCCCCGATCGCCATAGGTGAACATCTGCGGCCCTACCCCCACCTGCGGAGAGGCCGCATGAATGAGGATGTCATAGCGTTCTTCGGCCTCACGTATGCCGGAATTGATCAGGAATTGATCATAGTCCAGCACAAGCGATACGATCCCCCACAGCTGGCGTTTGCTGCCGTCAACATCGCCTTCGGTGGCAAAGTCGGGATCGGGCCAATAGACCGGGGCACGCAGGATCAGCCCCTTACCGCCTTGCACCAGATCGACGGGGCCGGTCATCAGTTCTTTGCCCAGGTTCAGCATCCGTTCGATACCGGGAAACTGGTCTTCGTTTGTGCGGTAATCTAACCCAAGCGCGCCCATGTTCGGCGCGAGCGGGTGGATCAGGGTCACGACGAGGTCAGGCGCGGCAGCGATATTGATGACCGTGTCGTCGACTTCACGTATATTTTGAACCCGCTGGGTAAACTCTTCCTGTTTGGCAAAGGGGTTCTCGCCGATGAACGTCGCAAGTTCGCGCAGCGCGAGGGACCGTTCGTGAATGATTTCTTCAAACTGTTCGCGCACCTCAAGCAGGTCCAGATATGTCTGGGCGCGGGCTTCGTATACGAAAGCTTCGGAGAGCAGACGATCCAGACGGCCGGCGGCGTAGGTAATGATGACTGCCGCGACGAGGAATGCGACCAGTGACCATATACCGCCGATGTGGGTGCGCTTTGTTCTACTTAAGGGCAAGCACTGTTCCGCCTGAAGCGCAGCCTAGCTGCGGATTACCTGAAGCATCCAAGTCTAAGAGATCAATCTATGCGGCGGCAGGGCGAGAATTTGCCGACCAAATGTTACCCGTGAGCTGTGGCGCGCGCGCCGCATTCGTTAACTTTGCGTAAACCTTAACCTTCGTGCCCAAATAAGTTGCGCGCGCCGGACATATCTCCGACGCGCGCACCACGTTTACCGTTGCCTCGCAGGCTTAGGGCAGGAAAATCGCCTTGGCGTTGGCGAATTCCTTCATGCCGAATCCGCCATGCTCACGCCCATAGCCGGAATCTTTCACCCCGCCAAAGGGCATATTCGGATCGGCAGCCCCGAAGGAGTTGATGCGGATCATGCCTGTGTCGAAATGCTCTCTCGCGAGCTTCAAGGCGCGGTCCTCGTCCTTCGAGAATATCCCGCCGCCCAGACCGTAGCGACTGTCATTCGCCAGACGCATCGCGTCTTCGTCATCCTTCGCACGGATGATCGACGCAACGGGCCCGAAGATTTCATCGTCAAACGCCGGCATACCGGGTTTAAGGTCGGACAGAACGGTCGCGGGGTAGTAAGCCCCCGTACGGTCAGGCACCTCGCCACCGCACAGCACCTTGGCCCCTTTATCAACGCTTTCTTTTACCTGATCGCGCACGGTCTCGAACTGGTCTTGGCTGGACAATGGGCCCAGCTGAACGTTTTCGTCGGTCGGATCGCCCATATTGATCTTTTTCATTTCAGCGACGAAGGCATCGACAAAGGCGTCATGGACCTTATCGGCGACAATAAAGCGTTTCGCCGATACACAGGTTTCCCCGTTGTTATAGAGCCGACCCATAACCGAGAATTTGACCGCTGTTTCGATATCAGCATCCTCAAGCACCAGATAGGCGTCGTTGGACCCGAGCTCGAGCACGGTCTTTTTCAGCGACTTCGCGGCGACCGACCCGATGTGACGGCCCGCGCCATCGCTGCCCGTCATTGTCACGCCACGCACCTTGGGGTGTTCGATCAGCTTGTCGCTGGTGTCATGGTCGATGAGGATCACTTGGAACAGGTCTTCGGGTAGCCCTGCCTCGATGCAAAGTTCGCGCAGGCGCAGGCCCGATCCAGTGCAGATGCTCGCGTGTTTCAGAACGCAACCGTTGCCGGTCATCAGGTTCGCCGCAAGAACACGGGTGGGCTGATACAGTGGGAAGTTCCACGGCTGGATCGAATAGATCACGCCAATGGGCTGATAGCTCACGACCCCGCGCTTGCCGTCGGCACCGTGAGTGCGTTCTTCATCCGCAAGCACGTCGGGGCCATTCTTGGCGGTATACTCAAAGATGGCCGCGCAAATCTCTACCTCGGTCTTGCCATCTTTCAGCAGCTTACCTGTCTCGCGCGTCATAAGAGCGGCTAATTCATCCGCGTTCTCGCGCAGCTTGGCGGCGATCTTGGTCAGATAGGGCGCGCGTTCCTTGTGCGACAGCTTGCGCCATTCAAGATGCGCGTCATGACAGGCTTCGACCCGCTGAATAGCCTCTGCCTCGCTCATCAGATCGTAGGACTGGATCTCTTCTTCGGTGGCGGGATTGATTGTCGTGATCTTGGACATGTCTGCTCCTTCTTCGCTTATTCGCGTCGAAGGGCAAACACATGGCCGTCGTATCAAGTTCCTGCGGTTGCGCCTGCTGCGGTCACGTCTGCGTGTGCGGCACCCGCGCCCTTAGCCGCCGAAGCCCCTGCGCCCGCTGCCCACCTTCCCGAAACCGCCGCGGGATTTCGCGGTAGCGCGGGTCATCGGGGTTTTGCCCACGGTCGTCGCGGGGCGGGTGAATTGCGAGGTGCTGAGCTTGGCCGCGCCCTTGTTGCTGGAATAGGTGCTGGTGCGCGCCGCATTGGTGAACTTGCCATCCGCCGTCTTGTACATCGGCTGGCTTGCGGCCATCCCCGACCGCCCGCCCAACATGTTCCCGATCAGATAGCCCGCGAGCAACGGCATAAAGATACCGCCCGACCCGCCCTGTGTTTGCTGCGCCTCTGACCCGCAGGCCCCTTCGCCGTGTTGTTCTTCGCAGACATCCAGACTGTTGTAGCGCGGTGCAGATTCCACATGCAGCGTCTCTGCCTCGGCAAAGGCGGTTTCACAATCGGTGGCGGTGAATGTGCCCCCGAACGACGCCTCGTTCTTGCAGCTTTGCACATCGGGAAAGGCAGCGGCATCAATCTTTTCGTCGCGGCAACCGGCCAGTGTAAAGGCGGTGGCCCCGATAATCGCGATGGCGACGCGTTTTGACCGTTTTGTCATGATGATCTGCTTTCTGCTGTGGTTCGGCGATTGGGCGACGACGCTAACCGGAATATGGCGCAATGTAATGGGGTTTGAAACGTGACAGATCCTGCGTGATCCTAGACCTGTCCTCGCGCAGGCCGATGCCCGCACAGGTCTGCCCGATGATCCACGCGCCGACCACGGGGCGCATCCCGTCGAACTGCGGCAAAGGCGCATAGGCCTGAAGGATACGCGGGTGTTCGGCATACGCCGTGTTGCTGGCACTTTCGATGATCTGGCCGGATTTGACGATCTCGACCGAGGCCCCTTCGCGCGACAGGATCGGTTTGCGCACATGGGCCCGTGCAAGCCCTGCGCGCGCACGGTCAAAGGCATCCGCCGCACGCCCCGTGACAGAGCCGCGCCCCGCCATCGCCTCGCCCACATCCTGTTCAAAGAACGCAGGGAGCAGGTTCGGGTGATCCTCGAACATCTCCCACAGCACGGGCAGCAGGCCCTTGTTGGACAGCAGCGCTTTCCATGCGGGTTCAAGGAACAGACAGCCAGAGCCTTCGATGTGGTCCGCGTAATCGTCGCGCAGCAGGTCCTCCCACGGGTAGAGTTTGAACAAGACGGCGATGCGGCGGTCCTCATCATCCAGAAACTGCCCGTCATCGCTCAGCGCGATTTTATCAAGGTCGCAATAATGCGCCCCCAACCCCGCCTCGCGCGCGGCCCAACCCATAGCCTCTACCGTGCCGTAATCTTCGGGATTGCCCGCGACGGCGGTGAAATGCAGATCGCTATCGGGTTCGAACACGTCGGCGAAGCGGGCGACAAGCGCCTCGTGGATGCCGTTGAACTGATCCGCCCCCTCGGGCAGATTGCCTGCCTCTAGCTGATCTTCCAACCACTGCCACTGGAAGGACGCCGATTCATAAAGCGAGGTCGGCGTATCGGCATTATACTCCAGCAGTTTGGCAGGCCCCTGCCCGTCATATGCCAGATCGAAGCGGCCATAGATCTCGGGGTCGCCTTGCTTCCAGCTGTTCGCAATGAGGTCACGGTGCGCTTCGGGAATGGCAAGCTTGTCCAACAGCTCTTCGCTGGCAAGGATGTGATCCACCGCCTCGCGGCACATACCATGCAGCGCGGTCGCGGGGTCTTCGATGTCATTTTCGATCTGGTCAAGCGAGAACGCGTAGACAGAGGTTTCGTCCCAATAGGGTTCGCCGTGCATGTCCGCGAAGGAAAAACCGACCTCTTTGGCGTGGTCGCGCCAATGGGGCCGTTCGGCTAGTTCTACTCTATGCATCCGGCCCGACCTTTCCCGCGAAAAACTACCGCGGGTTTAATCGCTTTGCACCCGTGGTGCCAGAGCATATCCACCATTGCCGTACCCGCACCCGCATCAGTCACAAAAACGTCAGACATATCGCGGAACAACGGGCGCGCCCATTCGTTGAACGGTCTACGCGGTCGTGATTGCGGCGTCCCCAATGACGCCCTGACCGGTATAAGAAATGAATTGAAAGGCCCAAAAACATGAAAATTCTCATGGTACTCACCTCCCACGACAAGCTGGGCGACACTGGTAACAAAACCGGTTTCTGGCTCGAAGAGTTCGCGGCCCCCTATTATGTGTTCAAGGACGCTGGTGCAGAGATCACTTTGGCATCGCCCAAAGGCGGACAGCCGCCGCTTGATCCGTCCAGCGATGCAGATGATGCGCAGACCGACGCGACCAAACGGTTCAAGGGCGACGACGCCGCACAGAAAGAACTGGCCAATACCGAGGTGCTTTCGAGCGTTTCGGCTGACGGTTTCGACGCGATCTTCTACCCCGGGGGCCACGGCCCGCTGTGGGATCTGGCTGAAGACAAGGCCAGCATCAACCTGATCGAAAGCTTTGCCGCCAGCGACCGCCCCGTCGGGGCCGTCTGCCACGCGCCAGCGGTGTTCAAGCACACCAAAGGCACCGACGACAAACCGCTGGTATCGGGCAAAACCGTCACCGGTTTCACCAATACCGAGGAAGAGGCCGTGGGCCTGACCGATGTGGTCCCCTTTCTGGTCGAAGACATGCTCAAGACCAACGGTGGCACCTATAAGAAGGGTGACGACTGGGCATCCTTCGTGGTGACCGATGGCAAGCTTGTGACCGGACAGAACCCCGCGTCTTCGGAAGAAGCCGCCCACAAGCTATTGTCGCTGCTGTAAAGTGCCGCCCGCTGCGCGAAGGCCGCGCGGCGGGCAGTTTTTCCGCGACACGTATAACAAGGATTACAACCATGAATATTCTCGTCGCCGGCGCGACCGGCAAAACCGGTATCCGCGTCACTGAACAACTCCGCGAACAGGGTCACACGCCGATCGCCCTCGTCCGCGATTCCTCTGACACCAGTGCGCTGGCCTCTGACGTGGTGCTGCGCAAGGGAGACCTGACCAATCTGTCCGCTGACGCCTGCGAAGGCTGCGATGCGGTGATCTTTGCCGCGGGCTCCGGCGGGTCCACAGGGCCAGAGATGACCGACAAGGTCGACCGCGATGGTGCCAAAGATCTGGTTGATATCGCCGCCAAGGCCGGCATCTCGCGCTTCGTGATGCTCAGCAGTGTCGGCGCAGACAACCCCGACCCAGACAGCGAGCTTGCGCATTATCTGCAAGCCAAACACGAAGCCGACGTGCATCTGCAAAACTCCGGCCTCGAATACGCCATCCTGCGCCCCGTCGCACTGACGGATGATGCGGGCAATCGGAATATGATCTTTGGCGACAGCGTTGACGTCAAAGCCAAGGCCGCCCGTGGCGATGTTGCCGCCGCTTTGGTCGATGCTGTCACAGACCCCGAATGGAAGAACCAGGCTTTGCTGATGCAATCGGCATGATCACGGGTTTGCGCCTGATCTGACTGCGCGCGGGCACCTCCCACCCGTTCGCGGGAAGAACGCGCTATGCCGCCAGACCCCACCGGTCTGGCGGTTTTTCTATGAGTGACGCTGCGAATGCGACATTTCGCGCCAAATCCGCCGCATTGGCCCCCTTGGCATCCCTGATCGTCTCGTCTATCAGGCGCCTTCCCGGTCGCAGCCTACCCGGGTATCAAAACAAGGGTTAAGAAATGAAAACGATTGTCATCTGCTCCGGCGGATTGGATTCTGTGTCGCTCGCTCATATGGTGGCGGCAAATCGCAAGCTGACGGGGCTGGTGTCGTTCGACTACGGTCAGCGTCACCGCAAGGAACTAGACTACGCCGCGCTCTGCGCCAAACGTCTGGATGTTCCCCATGACATCATCGATATGCGCGGGATCGGTGCGGCGCTGACCGGATCCGCGCTGACTGATGATGTGGATGTACCCGACGGGCATTACGCCGAAGAAACGATGCGGGTCACCGTTGTCCCCAACCGGAATGCGATCATGCTGACGGTCGCCTATGGCATTGCCGCCGCACGGGGGGATCAGGCGGTCGCAACCGCGGTGCATGGGGGCGATCACTTTATCTACCCCGACTGCCGCCCCGATTTCACCCAAGCGTTTGAGTTCATGCAATATATGGCGCTGGACGGCTACGCCGATGTGTCGCTTTACACGCCTTTCGTGCACCGCTCAAAAGCGGATATCGTGACCGAAGGCCAGCGCCATAACACCCCCTTCGCCGAAACGTGGTCTTGCTACAAAGGCGGCGCGCATCACTGCGGGCGCTGTGGCACCTGCGTGGAACGGCGCGAGGCTTTCGATCTGGCGGGGGTTGCCGACCCGACCCAATATGACGATCCCGATTTCTGGGCCGAAGCGGTCAAGCGGAAGATCCTCGCCTGATGTATACAATTACGAAAGAGTTCCATTTCTCCGCCTCGCATCAGCTGTCGCATCTGCCCGATGGCCACCAATGCGCCCGCCTGCACGGGCATAACTATGTCGTGGTGGTCGAGCTTCGGGCCAAAGAGCTGAACGCCGACGGTTTCGTCCGCGACTACGGTGAGCTGAAGCCTCTCAAGACCTATATAGACGAGACTTTCGATCATCGTCACCTCAACGACGTGCTGGATTTTGTCTCCACCGGCGAGAATATGGCGCGTCATCTCTATGAATGGTGCGCGCAGCACTGGCCCGAAACCACCGCCGTCAAGGTCAGCGAGACGCCCAAAACCTGGGCAGAGTACCGGCCATGAGCCAGCTGCGCATCGCCGAGGTGTTCGGCCCCACGATACAGGGCGAAGGCGCGCTGATCGGTGAACCCACCGTCTTTGTGCGCACGGGCGGCTGTGACTATCGTTGCGCGTGGTGTGACAGCATGCACGCGGTCGACCCGGCATTCCGCCATGACTGGGCCAGCATGTCGACCGACGCGGTCTGGCAAGAGGTGCAGCGCCTGTCGGACAACACACCGCTGACCGTATCCTTGTCAGGCGGCAACCCCGCCATTCAGGACTTCGCGCCCTTGATCCAATTGGGTCATGCTGCCGGCTACCGTTTTGCCTGCGAGACGCAAGGCTCCATCGCGAAACCGTGGTTCGGGCAACTGGATTGTCTTGTGCTGAGCCCGAAACCACCATCCAGCGGCGAGACGGTGGATTGGGCCGCTTTCGACCATTGCGTTGCGGCTGGCGAAACGGCGGCCCGGACGGTGATGAAGATCGTCATATTCGACGACGCGGATTACGATTGGGCCCGCGACGCCGCCACCCGCTACCCCCAACTGCCGCTTTATCTACAACCGGGCAACGACGAGGTCGACCCCAGCGTCGCTGTCGATCCGCAGGTGCTGGCGGATAAGCTATTGTGGCTGGTGGATAAAACCATGGCAGATCGCTGGTTCACGCCGCGCCTGCTGCCACAACTTCACGTATTGCTATGGGGCAACAAACGCGGGGTCTGACCCGCCACCGGAGGATTTATGGAAACGATTTACAGCGATTTGCAGCAGCTTGGCGGCAAGACAGAGCTTCCCGCCTCGCCCGAAGAAGCGATGCTCGAGAAAGTCGCGAACCCTCAGGCCGATGTCGATTACTGCGTGCGCTTCACCGCGCCCGAGTTCACCTCGCTTTGCCCGATGACCGGCCAGCCCGACTTTGCGCATTTGGTGATTGACTATGTGCCAGATCAGTATCTGGTCGAGTCCAAATCGCTCAAGCTTTACCTGGGCGCATTTCGCAACCACGGCGCCTTTCACGAGGATTGCACCGTCTCGATCGGGCGCCGTCTGGTAGAGCTGTTGTCGCCCCGCTGGCTGCGCATAGGCGGCTATTGGTATCCGCGCGGGGGCATCCCCATCGACGTGTTCTGGCAAACGGGCGAGACCCCCAAAAGCGTCTGGATTCCCGATCAAGGTGTGCCGCCCTATCGCGGGCGCGGGTGAAGCGAGAGAAGCCCCCACTCAACCTTAGATGCAATAGATTCAAGCAATTAGATCAATTTACAGATTTAAAGCGTGTGAAATTTCACAACTCCTCTTCGAAAACCATGATGTAAGAGCTTAATTTATAACTAATAATCACAACACCCTTAAGATCAAGACTTAGCACCGCAAGAAAAACCGAATGATAACCAGGAATCTGCAGGGGGTTCCCCCAGCAAATCACTACACCTTAAAGTTGCGTTAATGACTTGGTAACCACTGGCACCGTAGGCTGCGCTCTACGCCAGAAATTTCTTTGGCGCTTAAATATAGGTGCTACATGATCTTAAGGCTTTTTCGGGCGCTTTCACGCGTGCCGTGCAAATTTAATTTCCACAGGTGGCGTGACAGTACAACCATGCCGCAAAAAGTCTGTACGAGGTGCCACTGTCGGCGACAGACCTACGTTTAAGGTTACTGCCTCCGCTTCATAATGCGCCCTTCTGAAGACCACATATAACGCTCCTGCCCCGCATATATTCTATACTGTGGGACAGAAGAAAGCTCAGTCACCGGGGCAGCAGCCTGCCCCGGTGAAGCATTCATCAGCCGTTGATCAGCACTTCGCCGAAGCTTTCGCGCAGATCACGTTTCAACACCTTGCCGGTCGCGTTGCGCGGCAATGCGTCGGTAAAGACGACGCGATCAGGGATCTGCCATTTGGCGATCTTATCCTCGAAGATCGACAGAATCTCTGCCTCGCTCGGGTCCTGGCCTTCGGCTTTCACCGCAATCAGGATCGGACGTTCGTCCCATTTTTCGTGACGGGCACCGATGACGGCCGCATCTGCGATTTGCGGGTGACCGATCGCGATGTTTTCAAGCTCGACCGAGCTGATCCATTCGCCGCCCGACTTGATGATATCTTTTGACCGATCACGGATCGTGACATAGCCGTCAGGGTCCATTGTAGCCACATCGCCCGTGTCGAACCAACCGTCCTTGTTCAGCGTCTCGCTGCGGGTCTTGCGGAAATAGCTGTCAAGAATCCAGTAACCCTTGGTGACCAGATCGCCCTGCGTCACGCCGTCATGCGCCACGGGATTACCGTCGTCATCAAGGATTTCAAGATCCACACCAAAGACCGGACGACCCTGGTTTTCGCGCAGCTTGTTTTGCGCGTCGGCAGGAAGCTTGGTGTGTTTGGCCAGCAGTTGGTTGATGCTGCCGACGGGCGACATCTCTGTCATGCCCCAGGCGTGGATCGTCTCAACGCCGTATTTCTCGCGGAAGGCGGTCATCATCGACGGCGGGCAGGCAGAGCCGCCAACGACCGTACGCTGCAGACTTTCAAGCTTGCTGCCGATCTTATCCGCCTCGTTCAGCAGACCCAGCCAGATGGTTGGAACGCCAAGCGCCAGCGACACATGGTTGGTGTCGATCAGTTTCACCAGCGATGGGCCATCCAGACCGGGGCCGGGCATTACCATCGCCGCGCCAACCATAGCGCAGGCATAGGGCGCGCCCCAGGCGTTGACGTGGAACATCGGCACCACGGGCAGCACCACATCCTTGGCCGTGATCGCAATGCTGTCGGCCAGGTTGATCCCAAAGCTGTGCAACACGGTCGAACGGTGCGAATAAAGAACGCCCTTGGGGTTACCCGTGGTGCCCGAGGTGTAGCACAGGCTGGAGGCGGTGTTCTCGTCCAGATCCGGCCAGATGAACTCGGGGTCGCCGCTGGCGATCAGGTCGTCATAGAACTTGATCCCGGGCAATTGCGCGGCGGCTTCTTCATCGGTGCCTTCCATCAGAACGACATGCTCAAGATGTTCAAGCTTGTCCTGAATGCCTGCGATCAGCGGCACAAACGTCTTGTCGATGAAAAGCACCTTATCTTCGGCGTGGTTCAGGATATAGACAAGCTGTTCGGGGAAAAGACGCGGGTTGATGGTGTGACAGACGAAACCGCCGCCCGATGCACCAAAGTAGATTTCGAGGTGACGGCGGTTGTTCCAGGCGATGGTGCCGCAGCGCGCCTGCGGGTCCAGCCCCAGATTTGTCAGCGCAGAAGCCAGCGCACGGGCGTTGCGCGCGACTTGACCCCAAGAGGTCTGCTCCAACCCGCCGATGGTCTTGACAGAGACAATCTCTGTCTCGCCGTGAAAGCGTTGTGCGTGTTCGATCAAGCTCGAAATCAGCAGCGGTTTAGTCATCATTTGGCCAAGCATGGCGCATCCTCCCAATTAGTCGTTGGGTGCAAAATGGACAAATCACCCCAGTCTTGCAAGCGCCCTCATTGCTGCTTACGCAGGGTTCATGACAGTTATTTATCACACGCCCCTTTCCCCCGATCAGCAACGCGCCGCCGGTATGCCGACACCGCAACCGCTGGCCATGGCAGATCAGGTCCGCTTCTCTGATCTGGACACCAATGACCACGTCAATAACACCGTTTATTTCGAATGGTTCGAACGGCTGCGCATCCGCTATACGCAGTCATTGGTGGAACGCGGGCTGATCGACAGCCCCGGCCCGCGCGTGGTGATCCGGTCAGGGTCGATCCGTTATCTGCAAGAGATGCTGGAGCGCGAGAATTACATCGTGACCTGCCGCTGCACCAGCTTTCGCAACACCTCTTACGCTTTGGCACAAGAGGTGTGGGTGGGCCGCGAGCTTCGGGCGACGTTCGAGTGTATTTTAGTGCTGCTGGAACGGGACGGCTCCGGTCGGTATCCCCTGCCCGACCGCTTGAAACAATATTTTGAGCAGACTGAAAACGCCCGCCCCGAGGGGTAATCGCCGCGCGCGCATGCATCGAAAGGAACATAAGATATGACAATCACCACCCGCCCGATGGACGCCGCGGATCGCAGTGCTTGGGAAGCGCTTTTTGCCGGCTACGCCGCCTTCTACAAGGTCGATCAGACGCCGCAGATGCGTGAAACCGTCTTTGGCTGGCTGATGGACCCCGATCACGGCAGCAATTGCATCGTGGCACAGGATGACAGCGGCACGCTTGTCGGATTTACCCATTACCGCCCCTTTGTCAGCCAGCTGCGCGCGGCGACGAACTGTTTTCTGGATGATCTGTTTGTCAGCCCGCAGGCCCGCGGTACCGGGGCCGCACAGGCGCTGATCAAAGCGGTTGAGACGGTGGCGAAAAACAACGGCTGGGGCACGCTGCGCTGGATCACGGCAGAGGATAACTATCGCGGGCGTGGGGCCTACGACAAGCTGGCGACCCGCACGGGCTGGGTGACCTATGACATCGCGCTGAAGGGGTAGGCTGCACCGTTGTGCGCGAGGTTGGGGATGAGGGGCGCTGCCCCTCACACTCCCCGGAGTTTATCTGGCAAAATGAAGCCGTGATCCTAATCGGCGTGTTTGGCAATAAAGGCGACAAGAGCGGCGGTTGAACCGTCTTTATCGGTGGCAGGTGCCGCGCCCTCGACGATGGGCTGCAAAGAGGTGGCGAGCTCCTTGCCTAACTCCACGCCCCATTGGTCGTAGGAATTGATGCCCAGGATGACCCCTTCCACAAAGACGCGATGTTCATACAGCGCGATGATCTGCCCCAGGGTGAACGGGTCGAGCAGAGGGTAGCTGAGCGTGGTCGACGGGCGGTTGCCGGGGAAGACGCGATGGCGCGCCTGACGGTCCAGCTCGGCACCGGTCAGACCTTTTGCCGCCATCAGCTCTGACGCTTCTTGCAAGGATCGCCCGCGCATCAAAGCTTCGGATTGCGCAAGACAATTGGCGATCAGCAGCTTGTGGTGGTGAGTCAGGTCCGGCTCGTGCCCATTGGCCGCGATCAGGAATTCGCAAGGAATGACGCGGGTGCCTTGGTGGATCAACTGGTAGAACGCGTGCTGCCCGTTGGTGCCCGCAGCCCCCCAGACAACGGGGCCCGTGTGATAGGGCGCGGCAGTGCCATCCATCAGGGTCGACTTGCCGTTGGATTCCATTTCAAGCTGCTGGAGGTAATCGGGCAGTTGCCCCAACCGCTGGTCATAGGGCAGCACGGCGCGGGTGGCATAGCCACAGATCTGATTGTGCCAGATGCCGACCAGGGCCAGCAACATGGGCATGTTCTCGTGGGGGGCGGCCGCGCAGAAGTGACGGTCCATCGCCTGCCCCCCGCGCAAGAACGCATCAAAGGCGCGTGGGCCAATGGCGATCATCAGCGACAGGCCGATGGGCCCCCAGACGGAATAGCGCCCACCGACCCAGTCTTCGAAGCCAAAGACCTGATCCGCATCGATACCGAAATCGCTGGTCTTGTCCTGCGCTGTGCTCAGGGCTGCAAACTGTTTTGCCGGATCGCCGCCATTCTCTGTCATCCACGCACGTGCGGTACGGGCGTTGGTCATCGTCTCGATCGTGGTGAAGGTTTTGGAAGCGACGATTACCAGCGTGGTTTTCGCATCGAGCCCGCGGAGCGTGTCCGAGATATGCGCCCCGTCGACATTCGACACGAAGTGGCAGCGCGGCCCGTCATGATAGGGCGAGAGCGCCTGCACCGCCATCGCGGGCCCAAGATCGGACCCGCCGATACCGATATTCACCACATCCGTGATGTCGCTGCTGCGGATCTGATCCGCGAAACCGCGCATCCGGTCGAGCGTCTCATGGACGCCGGGCATCACATCCGCCCCATCCACCATCACCGCGCCCCCATCAAGATTGCGCAGCGCCGTGTGCAGTACCGCGCGGTCTTCGGTCTCGTTGATCTTTTCGCCGGCGAACATCGCATCGCGGCGCGCGGGCACATCGGCGGCGTCTACCAGTGCCAGCAGCGCATCCATCGTATCGCGGTCAAGGTTGGTTTTGGAGAAATCGAACAACAGGTCGCCGGTCTGCGCGCTGAACGTCTGAGCGCGATCGGCTGTGTCGAACAACGACAGGATAGAGCGGTCTTGCACCGCCGCCTGCATACGGATCAAATCATCAAACTGCGTCATGGTGCCCAATGTACTGTTGCCTCGTTCAATACTGCGCCGATGGGGGCCTGAAGGGCCGGCAGGCTTTGCGCCTGTTCCACCGCTGCACGTTTTTCATCGCCAAAGATCACAAGATGTTTTGACATGGCGCCTTCCAGCACCCTGCGCGACAGGGTGACGCGCCCGATGTCCTGCCCGTCGACATCGATCGGACAGAGCGCCGGCGCGTCCGCGGCCATCGCCGCCTCCAGCCCGTTTGACCCGGGAAAGAGCGAAGCCGTGTGCATATCCGCGCCCATGCCCAGCAACAGCACCGACAGCGGCAATCGGGATTCGATCTGGGGGGACAGTGTTTCTGCGGCCTCGGCCGAGGTCAGACCGTCGATATAGAACGGGGTGAACGCTGCCTCGGCCGCGCGACCCACCAGCAGGCGATTGCGCAAGAGCCGCGCGTTCGACATCTCGTGGTCGGGGGCGACCCAGCGTTCGTCACCCAGCATGACCTGCACCCGCGCCCAATCAAGATTGGCCGCGCTCAGGCTGTCAAAGATCGGCCCCGGGGTTGTTCCGCCCGGCACGGCAAAGCTGACCGTGTCATGGGATAACAGGGCGTTCTTCAGCTCCCCTGCGATCAGATTGGCGAGGTCCATCGCAAGGACTTCGCGGTCGGCATATTCGATCAACCTCATGCAGAATACTCCCGCCATTGGCGCTGGTCACGGCGCATCAGTTCGTTGGCATCTGTCGGGCCGTCGGACCCGCTGTCGTAGGGTTTGGGCACGTCATTGCGCGCTTCCCAGCCCTGGATGATCGGGTCGGTCCAGGCCCAAGCGGCCTCTACCTCGTCGCCGCGCATGAACAAGGTCTGGTTGCCACGGATCACGTCCATGATCAGACGTTCATAGGCGTCTACCTGTTCAGCGCCTTCAGGCCCCAAAGCGTCGGCGAATGTCATATCCAAGGGCACGTCCACCAAACGCATGCCGCCCGGGCCCGGTTCCTTGATCGTCACGCCAAGGGTGATGCCTTCGTTCGGCTGCAAACGGATCGATAGAACATTACGATGGCGGCCTGCGTCTTCTGCAAAAATCGAATGGGGTGTCTCCTTGAAGACGACCGTGATCTCGGAGGACCGCGCCGCCATGCGTTTGCCGGTACGTAGATAAAAAGGCGTGCCAGCCCACCGCCAGTTACTGATGTGGGTTTTCAGCGCGACGAAGCTTTCGGTGCGCGAGCGTGGATCCCCCACAGCGGTACGGTAACCGGGTTGTTCGGCCTCGTTGCACGGTTCTGCCTGATATTGACCGCGGGCGATGTGATGCGGCAGCACAGGGTCCAGCGCGCGGATCACCTTGAGCTTTTCATCGCGTACCGCGTCGGGGTCAAACCGCGCGGGCGGCTCCATCGCGATCAGGCACAAAAGCTGCATCAGGTGGTTTTGCACCATATCGCGCATGGCACCTGATTTGTCGTAATATTCGCCCCTGCCCCCGACGCCGACGGTTTCAGCCACGGTGATCTGGATGTGATCGACATATTGGCTGTTCCACAGCGGCTCGAACAGCATGTTGCCAAACCGCACAGCCATCAGGTTTTGCACCGTCTCTTTACCCAGATAGTGGTCGATCCGGTAGATCTGGCTTTCGTCGAAATACTTGGCGAGCGTGGCGTTAAGCGCCTGCGCGGTTTTCAGGTCGCGGCCAAAGGGCTTTTCGACGACGATCCGGCTTTGCGCGTCCGCCATGCCCCATTGTTGCAGACGTTCCGCCAGATCACCGAACAACGCAGGCGAGACAGAGAAATAATAGGCCTCTACCCGTTCGGTCCCGGCCATGAGCTTTTGCAGCTCGGCCCAGCCGTCTTCACCTTTGGCGTCAATCGCGACATATTCCAGCCGGTCGATGAACCCGTCCAGCTGCGCCTTCTCGTGCTCGAAGTCGCCGTTGAATTCGGCAATCGCCTCGCGGATCATCTGCTGGTAGCCCGCGCGGTCCATTTCTGTGCGCGCGGCACCGATGACACGGGCGTTTTCGGGCATCTGCCCCGCACAAAAGCGCCGGAACAAGCCCGGCAGGATCTTGCGGCGCGCCAGATCGCCTGTGCCGCCGAAAATCACCAGATCAAAAGGATCGACCGGAATGACGCGTGATACCATGTGGATGCTCCTTGTCGCGAGGCTACGACGTTTGGGTGCCGAGATGTGATGTTAGCGCAAACATACTGAGATTTCCGTTTTTCACAAGTCTGTGCACCAAATGACACGGGGTTTTATTGCGCATACCATTCGCATAAACAAAGAAAAGTAATTTATACAGGTGAGGTCCGGTTTCCTATGAAAGACGTTGTCGACGCAAATATCGGTAAATTTCAGGATCCTGCCCTGACGGCCAAGGGCGAACCCCGCGCGACTGTCAGCCTGACAAACCCGCAGACGCTGTGGTTCAACACCGGCACCTTATGCAACATTGAATGTGTGAACTGCTATATCGCGTCCAGCCCCACGAATGATGCGCTGGTCTATATCACCGCCGACGAGGTGCGCGATTATCTGGGGCAAATCACACAGCGCAACTGGCCGGTGACAGAGATTGCCTTTACCGGCGGCGAGCCGTTCATGAACCCGCAAATGATCGAGATCACCGAAGCCTCGCTGGCCGCCGGATATGACGTGCTGATCCTGACCAACGCCATGCGCCCGATGATGCGTAAATCCGTACAAGCGGGGCTGGTGCGCCTGAACGAAGCCTATCCCGGCAAGCTGACATTGCGCATTTCCGTCGATCACTACCGCACCGATCTGCATGACGCAGAGCGCGGCGCGGGCGCGCTGGAAAAGACAGTGACCGGCATGAAATGGCTGCGCGACAATAACATCCGCATGGCCGTTGCAGGGCGGTCGGTTTTTGGCGCCACAGACGAAGACAGCCGCGCCGGATACGGGGCTTTCTACGCTGAACACAGCTTTGACATCGACCCGCAAGACCCTGGGATGACACTGCTTTTCCCTGAGATGGATGAAACCGTCGAAGTGCCCGAGATCACCACCGCCTGCTGGGGAATCCTGGATAAATCCCCCGACGCGGTGATGTGTTCAAGCTCGCGTATGGTGGTAAAGCGCAAAGGTGCGGCGACCCCTGCCGTGCTGGCCTGCACTCTGCTGCCCTACACCGAAGAGTTCGAACTGGGCCATTCGCTGGAAGAAGCGGAAAAAGACGTTGCCCTGAACCACCCTCATTGCGCCAAATTCTGCGTCTTGGGCGGGGCAAGCTGTTCGGCCTGACCCCGCGCCCGCACAGCACTAGGGGCGGATGATCGCGCCGACCTTGGGGTCGGCCTCCCCGCGTGCGAGGGTGGCATAGACCTCTTCCGCATCGGCCACGCCGTCATGCACCTGCACCTCCATCCAATCGGATGCGCTGGCCGCGATGCGTTTCCACGCGGCGGTGATCTGCGCCTCGATCTTGCCGGGGCCCCATTCCTCGCGCCGCTTGGCGACCTGTGAGGGCGCAAAGAAGAATTGCGGCTTGGGACCATCCAACGGGGCTGTCGGGGTGAACTGATCCCAATGGCTCAGCCCGACAGCCGAGGAATGTTTCAGCTGATTTTTCAACGTGCTGTGCAGTTTGGCTTTGACCGTACTATTGCCGGACATATCGACATAGACGGATGGGACATGGGCCAGCGCGTCGATCTGGTCGTAGGTCAGCACCGTATCGCAATGCCCCAAACCTTCAACAAACGCGCGATTGCCAGCAGACGTGAGGCCCACGATCTTGACCCCGCGCGCCTCTGCTTCGGCAAGGTAGCTGCACAGGCCCAATCCGGTCTTGGACGATGCGCTGCCCACAATAATCTGCTTGGCACCGAAGAAGTCATTATCCAGCAGCCAGTCGTAGATCAGATACGACGTCGCCAGCAGCGGTTGCAGCAAGGCGCGCAGGTGATCCTCTGATGCGGGGGCGGTTTTGACGGGCGTGTACTGATTATAGATCAAGGGCAGGTTCGCGCGATGTGCCGCCGCATCCACCAGACCCGCCGCGCCTTGTTCAGGCGTGATCACCAGCTCGGATGCCATTGGATAAAAGCCATAAAGCCGCGTGCCGACCTCAAGCACATCTGTGCGGCTTTCGACGACTTTTGCAGTCCCCCACACGGGCACGATCCCCCATCCGTTCTCGGATGTCGGGAAAAACTGCCAATAGCCGATATCGAAACCCGCCGCCGCATAGGTCACATTGTTCGATGTGACCGCGAAGCTTTCGATCGCAAGACGCGCCTGTCCCGGTGCCAGCGGCTCTCCCTCCGCCTCGAGCATGCGGGTTTCGGTGATTGCGTTTTGATTGACCAATATCTGTTGCACGTAGATGCCTCCCCCTCGTTTTGCTTTAGCCTACCCCAAACGCGCGGGCTTGAACCACCAATTGACATTGACGTTACGCCACAAAAATCACGCCGGATTTAGTATCATTACATTTCAACAACTTAGCCTGATGAGCAAGTGAATCCCCGCCTGCCAAGGCCGCAGGCATTGCACCCGATATGCCCCGTCTGCTATACAAAACCGCAAGATATAGAACCAGCAAGAGCTAGGCAGATTACGTGAACGACACGCCAGAAACCCCTGAAAACGATGACGAAATCCCGGCTACGCGCCCCGTGTATGATGGCCCGTCGGTCAATATCGAACACGAGATGCGGACATCCTATCTGGATTACGCCATGTCGGTCATCGTTTCGCGCGCCATTCCCGACCTGCGAGACGGGCTGAAACCGGTTCACCGCCGCATCATCTATTCGATGTATGAAAAAGGCATCACCCACGAAAAAGCCTACCGCAAGTCGGCAAAGTCCGTGGGCGACGTGATGGGTTCCTATCACCCGCATGGGGACAGCGCGATCTATGACGCTCTGGTCCGCATGGCGCAGGACTTCTCTATGTCGCTACCGTTGATTGACGGTCAGGGTAACTTTGGGTCGATGGACGGCGATAGCGCTGCGGCGATGCGTTATACGGAATCGCGCCTTGATAAGGTCGCGTCTTTCATGACCGGCGATCTGGACAAGGAAACCGTTGATTTCATCGACAACTACGATGGCAAAGAACGCGAACCCACTGTTTTGCCTGCACGGTTCCCGAATATGCTGGTCAATGGCGCGGGCGGTATCGCCGTTGGTATGGCGACCAACATCCCGCCGCATAACCTGGGCGAAGTGATCGACGCCTGTCAGGCCCTGATCGAGAACCCCGATCTGACCTCGGAAGAGCTGATCGAATATATCCCCGGCCCCGACTTCCCCACCGGCGGGATCATGCTGGGCCGATCGGGCGCGCGCAAAGCCTATCTTGAGGGGCGCGGCAGTGTGATCATGCGGGCCAAGACCCGTGTCGAAGAGATTCGCAAAGACCGTTTCGCCATCGTCATCGACGAGATCTGCTATCAGGTGAATAAATCCACCATGATCGAAAAGATCGCCGAGCAGGTGCGCGAGAAGAAGATCGACGGCATTGCCCATGTTCAGGACGAATCTGACCGCAACGGCGTGCGGGTTGTGATCGAGCTGAAGCGCGACGCCACCGCCGAAGTGGTGATGAACCAGCTTTACCGTTTCACCCCGATGCAGACCTATTTCGGCTGTAACATGCTGGCGCTCAACGGCGGCCGGCCCGAACAGCTGACCCTGCGCAAGTTCCTGACATCCTTCATCGATTTCCGCGAAGATGTCGTCGCCCGCCGCACTGCCTATCTGCTGCGCAAGGCGCGTGAACGCAGCCACATCCTGTGTGGTCTGGCCGTGGCAGTCACCAATATCGACGAGGTCGTCGCCACCATCCGGTCCTCCGCCGATGCCGCGGAAGCGCGCGAAAAGCTGATGACCCGCCGTTGGCCCGCGGAACAGATCCTGCAATATATCGCATTGATCGACGATCCGACACATACCGCCAACGACGACGGCACCTATAACCTGTCCGAAGCACAGGCCCGCGCCATTCTGGAACTGCGTTTGCAGCGTCTGACACAGATCGGGGTGAAAGAAGTCACCGACGAGCTGGAAGAACTGGCCAAGAAGATCAAGGAATACCTTGAAATTCTGGGCAGCCGCGAACGGATCATGGGCATCATCTCGGACGAGCTGGCCGAGGTGAAAGACCAGTTTGCCGTGCCGCGCCGCACAGAGATCGTCGACTGGTCCGGCGACATGGACGACGAAGACCTGATCGCGCGCGAGGATATGGTGGTGACCGTAACCTCCGGCGGCTATATCAAACGCACCCCACTGGTCGATTTCCGCAGCCAACGCCGCGGCGGCAAAGGTGTTTCAGGCATGCAGACGAAGGAAGAGGACGTCGTCACCACCCTCTTCGTTGCCAATACCCACACGCAACTGCTGTTCTTTACGACCGACGGCATGGTCTACAAGCTCAAGACCTGGCGGTTGCCTCAAGGCGGGCGCACGTCAAAGGGCAAGGCGATCGTTAATATTCTGCCCATCCCGACCGGCGTCTCCATCGCGGCGATTATGCCCGTGGACCGTGACGAAAAAGAATGGGACGATCTGCAGGTGGTCTTTGCGACATCCGCGGGCACCGTGCGCCGGAACAAGCTGTCGGATTTCACCAACGTCATGCGCAACGGCAAGATCGCCATGAAGTTCGAGGACGACCACGCCGACACCACGCTGATCAACGCACGCATCGCGTCAAATGATGATGATGTCATGCTGGTGACCAATTCGGGCCGCGCGATCCGCTTCCCTGCGACGGATGTGCGCGTCTTCAACAGCCGCGCCTCTGTCGGGGTGCGTGGGATCAAGCTGAACGGCGATGACAAGGTCGTCTCCATGTCGATCATCCGTCACTTCGACGCCAGCTCGGAAGAGCGGACGGCCTACCTCAAGATGCGCCGCGCGATGGCCGGTCTGGCCGATGATGCGGAAGGCGACGAAGACGAAGCCCCCGCCGATCCGAATTTCTCGCAAGAGCGCTACGCCGAAATGTCCGCGGCCGAGAACCTGCTGCTGACAATCACCGAAAAAGGCGCGGGCAAACTATCCTCCAGCCACGACTATCCCGTGCGCGGGCGTGGTGGCCTGGGTGTGACCGCGATGGACAAAGCGATGCGCGGTGGCGATATCGTCGCCTCCTTCCCTGTCGAGATGGATGATCAGATCATGCTCGCGACCTCTAAAGGGCAATCGATTCGCGTCCCGGTAGAGGGGATTTCCTTCCGGTCGCGCAGTGCCGGTGGCGTCAAAGTCTTTGACACCGGACGCGGCGAAGTTGTGGTAAGCGTTGCCTGGATTGCAGACCAAGGTGATGAAACCGGCGACGACGAGATCGCAACGCCTGAGGCGTAAGTCGCCCAACAGAATGTTAAAAGCCGCCCCTCTTCCTGAGTGGGCGGCTTTTTAGTTTTAAGTTTCAAAAGTTAGCGACCACAAAAAAAGAGCGCCCCGAAAGGCGCTCTTCATAATCTTATCACAGTAACAGAAATTAGTTCGTCGAAGTTGTTGTCGACGTGCTATCGTCATCGTTGTTCGCGATAACTGCAACTGCAACGATAACCGCTGCGATACCACCGGCTGCGGCAGGGCTCAGGCTTTCAAAGCCAACGCCACCAGCGGCGCTTGGATCGATGCAACGACGTGCAATGATGCCATCGATTTCGGTAGGTGCTTGGCAAGCGTAGGTAACGCCGTTTTCGCCAACAACTGTGGTTGGGTAGCCGGCAACGCCGGAATCACCACCAACAGCGGCTTGGGTTGTAACTTGGGCGGAAGCTGCGCCGGCAGTCATCAAAAGCGCGGCGGCAAATGCTGTAAAGCGTGTCATAATAATTTCTCCAGTTTGCGAAGGTCATAAATCTTGGTCATCATATCGCATATTCACGGTGCAATAGCAAACTTGATCTTAGGTTCGCGTTCAGTTTGATCAAGTCAATAACCGCACAACCGAGCGTTTTCGGGCGCGGCCAGACTATAATGCATATAGAGTGCTGAATTTCTCCGTCAAATAGGAAAGCAAGGGGGCCTCGCTCGGCTGCTCCCCGGTGGCGCGCGTGATCAGATTCCGCGGGGCGTAAAGCCCGCCGTGGCGTTGGACATTCTCACGCAGCCAGCCCGTCGCCGCAGAGGTATCGCCCTGCGCCAATTGCGCATCCAGTTCCGGTACATCGCGGCGCAGCGCCGTATTCAGGCACCCGGCATAGACGTTGCCCAAGGAATATGTCGGGAAATAGCCGAACAACCCGACCGACCAATGCACATCCTGCAACACGCCATTCGAGGGCCGGTCAACCGCATAGCCGAAATCGGCCTCGAACCTGTCGTTCCACGCGGCTTCCAGATCACCGACCTGCAGATCACCGGCCATCAGAGCGCGCTCCAGATCAAACCGCAAAAGCACGTGCAAATTGTATTGCAGCTCGTCGGCCTCGGTCCGGATATAACCGTCAGAGACACGGTTCACGATGCGGTAGAAGGTTTCTTCATCCGCTACGCCAAAATCACCGAAGGCATCGCGCATCTGACCATACAACCAGCCGGTAAAGGCACGGCTACGTCCAAGCTGGTTTTCATAGATCCGGCTTTGACTTTCGTGCACCCCCATAGACACCCCCGCCCCAAGCGGCGTCAAAAGGTAGTCCTTGTCGATGCCCTGCTCGTAGCAGGCATGCCCGACCTCGTGGATGGTGGAATAGAAACAGTTGAACGGGTCCAGCTCGTTGGTGCGTGTGGTGATCCGCACATCAAGCCCAGACCCGCTTGAGAACGGATGCACGGCCTTGTCGACACGCCCCATGGTCATATCATAGCCGAAGGTGGTGGCGAGCTGACGTGTCAGCTTCATCTGGGTCTCCGCGTCAAAACGGCCCTCTAGCACCGGCGGTGCTTCGGCGGCGCGCACGGCTTCGCGCAGGCGCGTCAGCTCGGGGCGCAATGCGCCGAACATCGCCTCCAGCTCGGCGGCACGCGCACCGGGTTCATAATCATCCAGCATCGCGTCATAGACATCGCCGCCAGCAGCCAGCGCCTGCCCTTCTTCGCGCTTCAACGCGATCACGTCGGCCAGGGTCGGGGCAAAGGCCGCGACATCATCGGCGGCGCGCGCCTCGGCCCAGATGCCCTGCGCCTCCGAGGTGACCCGAGCGATGCGTGCGGCAAGGGCGGCGGGCACTTTAGAGCTGCGCGCGTGACTGCGACGGATGTCACGCAGCTGCGCTTGTCCGACGGGGTTCAGCGCTGCTTCATCAATCCTGTCCAGCCATTCGGGAATGCGCGGATCAACACGGCGCGCATGAAGCACGCCTTCCATTGCCGCCATCTCCTCGCCACGCTGCGGGGCGGCCCCGCGTGGCATGACGGTCTCCTGATCCCAACCCAACCGGCCTGCGACCTGTGCCAGCGCCTCGGTTTCGCGCTGGAACGCCATCAGCTCATCAAAAGCACTCATCAGGATTTTCCTCGTACAGATGTCGGAATGGGATAGGCGCTCAGGAAGCGGGCGCGCAGGATCAGCACCCACAGCACCACGGCAAGCACCTGATGGAAGATCGCGATATGTACCGGTGCGGCGTTGATCACGGTCACAATGCCCAAGGCGATCTGCCCCAGCATCGCGATCATCATCAGGTTGAACGCTTTGCGCGTATTGGGATGCGCCGATTTACGGCCCCGCAGCCAGACCACGATCGCAAAGGCAAACAGCAGATAGCCCGCCATGCGGTGCATGAACTGCACCAGCCCGGGGTTTTCAAAGAAGTTGCGCCAGACCGGCGTGATGCTGAAGGCGTCAGGCGGAAAGAACTGCCCCTGCATCAGCGGCCAATCGACAAAGAACCGCCCCGCATCGATCCCCGCGACCAGCGCGCCCAACAGGATCTGCAGGAAGGCAAAGTGCAACAGGCCCGTGGACATGCCGAAAAGCTTCGCCTCCTTGGCGCGTCGCGCCTGCATCAGGTCACGCTCGCTTCGGCCCAAGAGCAACGCATACCAGGTGATGAACCCGAGGATGACAAAGGCAAGCCCCAGATGCGTGGCCAAACGGTAGCTGGCGACATCCAGAACCGCCTCTCCTGTGGTGACACCCGACGACACCATCCACCAGCCGATCGCACCCTGCAGACCGCCAAGACCGCCCAAGACAAGCAAACGCCCGGACCAGCCAACGGGGATCTGGCGACGCAAGAGAAACCACAAGAACCCGACAGCCCAGACCAGACCAATCACCCGGCCCAACTGCCGGTGGCCCCATTCCCACCAGTAGATTGCTTTGAAATCAGACAGTTCCATCCAGGAGTTCTGGACCTGAAACTCGTCAATCTCTTGGTATTTGGCGAATTCCGATTGCCAGTCCGCCTCGTTCATCGGCGGCATGGCTCCGGTAAAAGGCTTCCATTCGGTGATGCTCAGGCCACTGTCGGTCAATCGGGTCAGACCGCCTACGGCGATCATCACAAAGACCAATGCGAATAGGATGAACAGCCAGATACGGATGCCACGGCGTGCCCCACCCCGCCCGCGGTCAATGCCGCCAGCCTGTGCCACGGGGCGCGTGGCCTGCGCCTCGCCTACGTCCTCGAACAGCTTTCGTTTTTCGGCCATGGTGCCTCTCGTCTGCTAGGGTTTGTGCAGAAGTAGGACACAAGCGCACAAAGGTCTAGCCGCGCTCTTTCCAACGTACCATCTGTCGCAGGGTGCCGTGCAAGGTCTGCACGTCGGCACGGGTCAGCGGCAGGCGCGACCACATGTTGCGCAGGTTGATCTTCATGCTGGCAGCCTTGTGCTCGGGGTAGAAAAAGCCGGCGGTGTCCAGACGGTCTTCGAAATGCCGTGCGAGATGTTCGATCTCGCTGTTGTCGGCCCAGTCGGTGCCCGCCATCTCGACCTGCTCGGCCACGACATCGCCCTGCGCGCGCATCCACTCATAGCCCATCAACAACACACATTGCGCAAGGTTAAGCGAGGCAAAGGCAGGGTTTACCGGGACCGAGACAATCGCATTCGCGCGGCTGATATCATCATTCTCAAGCCCTGCCCGTTCCGGCCCGAACAGCACCGACACACGGCGGCCCTCGCGGATCATCTGCGCGGCTTTGGCCATAGCCGCTTCAGGACTATAAACTGGCTTGGTCAGATCTCGATCGCGCGCCGTGGTGGCAAAAACAAAGGCAGCGTCGCCCACAGCACCGGCCAGATCATCATAGATCACCGCCTCATCCAGCAACCGCCCCGCACCGGATGCCATAGCAACGGCCGAAGGGTTCGGCCAGCCGTCACGCGGCGCGACAATGCGCATGCGATCAAGGCCAAAGTTCCACATGGCCCGAGCGGCGGCACCGATGTTTTCGCCCATCTGCGGGCGCACAAGCACAAAGGCCGGGATCTGCGGGTGTTCTACTGTATCATTCATGGGCACCTCATACGCGCGCGGCGCGCACCTCGCAAGAACGACGGGGCGCTCCATCTGCCTTCCAAATGGGAAAAAATCCTCGCCGAAGGCATAAAAGTTTTTCTTTCCCCGCGTGATCCGCTAATTGACGCGCAATAACGCAAAGGACAGCAAGCCATGGATACGCCCGAACAGCCGCAGCTTTACCTGATTACCCCGCCCGAGCTTGAACTCTCCAGCTTTCCCGACCAGCTGGCGCGTGTGCTGGATGCGCATGATGTGGCCTGCGTGCGTCTGGCGCTCAGCACCCGTGACGAAGATCGCGTGATGCGCGCGGCGGATGCGCTGCGGGGCGTCACCGACGCGCGTGACATTGCGCTGGTGATTGCAGATCACACGTTGCTGGCGGAACGCTTGGGGCTTGACGGCGTGCATCTGTCGGATGCGGCACGCTCCGTGCGTCATGCGCGCAAGACCTTGGGCGATGACGCCATTGTCGGCAGCTTTTGCAACGGCTCGCGTCACGACGGCATGGCCGCAGGCGAAGCGGGTGCGGATTACATCAGCTTTGGTCCGGTGAACGCGTCCCTGCTGGACGATGGCACCCACGCCGAACAAGACCTGTTCCAATGGTGGTCCGAAGTGATCGAAGTGCCGGTCGTCGCCGAAGGCGGGCTCAACACTGATCTGATCCGCGCGCTCACCCCCGTTACCGACTTTTTCGGCATCGGGGATGAAATCTGGACCAGCGAAACACCCCAGCAGGCGCTCGCTGATCTGATTGCCGCGATGAAGTAACCGCGCAGGGCGGGTGTTACAGGAACACCCGCTCTACGAACCAATAGGCCCCGATGACCGCAATTGCGACCGACGCCGGTATGGCGACAAAGCGACGGTAGGGTGCCGCGACCTGACGGAACTGCACCGACAGGAAACACCCGGTAAAGACCAGCGCCAGCGGGATCAGGAACACCGGCACCGGTGCCTCCAGCAGCGCGGCCACGGCGGGCATCGGCACGATGCACAGGGCCAGCGCAATCACCGTCAGCGCCACGTAAAGCCCCTTGGCCGCACGCGGGTCACCCTGCCCGCGCATCACCCGCAGCGCTTGCCAGACACAGAGGAACATGACGGCAATCACGGTGAGCTGCCCGATCTCTACCCCGATGTTGAACCCGATGAGCGCCGGGATGAACTGGTCTTGCGGCAAGCCGAATTCCCCCAGCACCGAGGCAAAACCAAGCCCGTGCAACAGACCAAAGCCAAAGATCACCAGCGGTCTCCACGGGCTGAGCCCTGCAAGAAAGATATTCTCGACCGCGACATAGACGATAGAGGCGGCGATCAACGGCTCGACAATGCTACCGGGGACAGACACCCAGCCAAGCGCGCCAAGCGCCAATGTCACCGTATGCGCTGCCGTAAACGCGGTAACCTGCCAGATCAGCGGGCGCAGATGTGTCGACAGGAAAAATAGGCCCATCACGAACAGGATATGATCCAGCCCCTTGGGCAGGATGTGGTCAAACCCGACGGGAATATAGCTGGCAAACGCCTCCCACGCGGATTGCTGTCCGCCGCCCGCAAGCAAAATTTCGGGGCTTTCCGCGCCACCGTCCAGATAACCGGTATAGGGGTTTTCGACCCCTTGCTGACGCAGGACCAGCGCGCCCGACCCATCGGGCCATGACACTACCAGCCCGCGCGTGTCTTGCGGCACCGTTCCTTGCAGCGACCATTCGGCGATGCGGGGCAGCTCTGGGTTCACATCTTCGGGAAGCGTCAGCGCCACTGCCTCCAGCGCCACAGGCTCCCCATCGGCGCGCAGCAGCGGTAGCGCGTTCCACTGGGCCAGCAATTCCGGCGCACGCGCCGCGACCTCATCGGCGGGCAAGGCACGCAAGCTGTCGTAATCGCTGGCATTTTCGGCATCATTCGTATCGGCCACCGCGTCCAGATCAATGCCGGACATCAGCGCCTCTAGGTTCACGCGCAGATCAAGCGTGACCTGACCGTCGCTGCTTTGCACATCGGCGATGGTCGGCACGACTTCATGCGCCTGCGCGAGCCCTGCCATCCCACTTGACAAAACCAGCGCATAGGCCAGCTTGAGTATTAGTTTATAAAAGGTTGTTGTCATGTTTCTGTCCCGTTTCGTACTCGTACTATCATTCTTATTACCAACTTCGGCTGTCACTGCGCATGAATTCTGGTTGGACGCGCCCGCGTATCAAGTACAGACCGGCACCGAAATAACAACCGACATCCGCAACGGTGAGTTGTTTGAGGGCACACGCCTCGCCTATTTCCCGAACAGCACCGAACGGTTTGACGTGACTTTTGACGGGGAAACCACACCGGTCTCAGCGCGCATGGGCGATATCCCGGCGCTGAAGATGACCGCGCCGGATCAGGAAGGGCTGGCAATCGTCGCGCATCAGTCCAAGGCGACAATGCTGACCTATAAAGACTGGCAAACATTCGTCGGATTTACCGTGCATAAGGATTTCATGCAGGCATTGGCCGAGCACCGCTCGAAGGGCTACCCCCAAGACAAGGTGCGCGAACGCTATAGCCGCTATTCCAAGGCGCTGATCGCTGTCGGCGACGGACAAGGTGAAGACAAAGCCTTGGGGCTTGAAACCGAACTTGTCGCGCTCACCAACCCCTACACGCTTGCGGCCGATCAGCAGATGGAGGTCGCGCTGACCTACCAGCAAGAGCCGCGCCGCGATGTGCAGGTTGAAGTCTATGAACGCGACGCCGACAAGAACGTCACCGTGACCAAATACCGGACGGATGACGCGGGGCACGTCCAATTTCCGGTTACCGCGGGAATGACCTATCTGGTGGATGCCGTGGTGCTGCGCCCTGCCCCGGACGTGGAAACCACCCCCACCAGCCCCCAATGGGAGAGCCTTTGGGCATCGCTGACATTTGCCGTGCCAGAATAGGCCTTTTCGCACCGCCGCGCCTTGCGCCCGCCATATCGGTTGGGCCATACCGGCGGCATGACACATACACCTGACATTCTCTGCATCGGTTCCGTGCTTTGGGACATTATCGGCCGTGGCGATACGGTCATGCGGCAGGGCTCTGATATGCCCGGACGCATCTCGCGTCTGCCCGGTGGCGTTGCGCTGAATATCGCGATGGCGCTGGCTCGCTTTGGGCTGTCCCCCGCTCTCATCAGCGCCGTCGGGCGCGACCCCGAAGGGGACGAGCTGATCGCCGCGTGCAAGCTGCGCGGGCTGCATACGGATCACGTGTACCGCTCGGATGATCTGCCCACGGACCGCTATATGGCGGTCGAGGGCACCAACGGCCTGATCGCCGCCATTGCCGATGCGCATTCGCTTGAGGCTGCGGGCGACAAGATCTTGCGCCCGTTTGAAGACGGATCGCTGCCCACTCCCTACCGCGGGGCCGTGGCGCTGGATGGCAATCTGACGCTGGACCTGCTATCGCAAATGGCCCGTAGCCCGCTGCTTGAGCATGCCGATCTGCGCGTCGCTCCTGCGTCGCCGGGCAAGGCGCAACGGCTCACACCGTTTTTGCAGGCGGAACGCGGCACGCTTTACGTCAACCTCGAAGAAGCGGGCCTGCTGTGTCAGGCGACATTCGACAATTCGCGCGATGCGGCCACGGCGCTGCTGTCCCGCGGTGCGGTTCGCGCGGTGGTGACCGATGGCGGCAATCCCGCGACGGTGGGTGCGCCAAGCGGTCTGATCACCCAGAACCCGCCGCCCGTCTCTGTCACCCGCGTCACCGGTGCCGGTGATACGTTCATGGCTGCCCATATCGCGGCTGAAATCAAAGGGGCGGCACCAGACGCGGCCCTGACCCAAGCGCTTAGTGCCGCTGCCCAATATGTTTCTGGAGAGACCAAAATATGATTCCCCTGCACCGCTCTGCCGAAGTCGCCAAAGCCCATGCGAATGGCACCCCCGTTGTTGCGCTGGAAAGCACGATCATCACCCACGGGATGCCCTATCCGCAAAACCTAGAGGTCGCGCGTCAGGTCGAGGCGGATGTGCGTGAGGCCAGTGCGATCCCCGCCACCATCGCTGTGATCGACGGACGGTTGCACATCGGGCTGGAGGACGACGAGCTGACGGCACTGGCGCAGGCCAAGAATGTCGCCAAACTGTCGCGTGCCGATATGGCGGCCTGCATCGCCACGGGCGGCACCGGTGCCACCACGGTTGCCGCGACAATGATCGCCGCCCATCTGGCCGAGATCGCGGTTTTCGCCACCGGCGGTATCGGCGGCGTGCATAAGGGCGCAGAAGACAGCTTTGATATCTCTGCCGACCTGATGGAGCTTGCCCAAACGCCGGTGACTGTTGTCGCCGCAGGGGCCAAGGCGATTCTGGATGTGGCCAAAACGCTCGAGGTGCTGGAAACGCAAGGTGTGCCGGTGATCACCGTCGGTCAAGACAGCTTCCCCGCCTTCTGGAGCAGCACCTCCCCGCTGAAATCGCCCCTGCGCATGGATAACGCGACTGATATCGCCGCCGCCCATAAAATGCGCGGCCTCATGGGTCTCCCCGGGGGGCAGCTGGTCGCCAACCCGATCCCGAAAGAGGATGAAATCGCCGCCGCTGATCTGGCACCCATTATCAAGGCCGCCCAAGCCGATGCCAATACCCACGGCATCAGCGGTAAGGCCGTGACCCCCTATCTGTTGCAGCGCATCTTTGAACTGACCGAAGGCCGGTCGCTGACCGCGAACATCGCATTGGTGCGCAACAACGCCCGGTTTGCGTCCAAAATTGCGGCTGCACTTATGTCAAAAGACGCATAAAGCTTAATTATTATGCGTCCTCCATTGTAGCAACGCGTGAAACGCCCTAGCTCTAACGCATTGCTGCAGTGGGATAACCTTCATTCATGAACACACCGTTTACGCCGCCCCTTCCTCCCGCACCGCGCCGGACTTTGTTCGCGCGGATCAGGGCTTCGTTCCTGACGGGGCTGGTGGTGATTGCGCCGGTCGGCCTCACGATCTGGCTGATCTGGACCGTGATCGGCTGGATCGACGGGATCGTGCTGCCGATGGTGCCGCTGGCCTATCACCCCGACCGGCTGATCCAGACGTATTTCGGGTTGGACCCGTCTGCCCAGATCAACGTGCGCGGCATCGGTGTGATCATCTTCTTGCTGTTTACAGTCATCGTCGGTTGGCTGGCCAAGGGCATTATCGGCCGGTCGTTCATCCGTTTCGCCGAAAGTCTGGTAGAGCGTACACCTGTGGTGCGGACCATCTATTCCGGCATCAAGCAGATTTCGGAGACGATTTTCGCCCAGTCAGAGCGCAGCTTTGAAACCGCCTGCATGATAGAATACCCGCGTAAGGGTATGTGGGCGCTTGGTTTTATCTCTATCCCCGCAAAGGGAGAGGTCGCCGCCGCAGGGGGTGAAGGATCGAACCTTGTGGGGGTGTTTGTGCCGACCACGCCCAACCCCACCTCGGGCTTTTTGTTGTTCGTGCCGCAAAAGGATGTGACCGAGCTCGACATGTCGGTCGAGGACGCAGCCAAGCTGGTGATCTCTGCCGGTCTGGTCTATCCGCCGCAGAAACCGGTGCCGGTGGACCCATCCGCGAGCCCGCGACCCGACCGCATTTCCCCTAGCTGAACATCTTGCGCAGATCGACTGAACTGCACTTGCCTATACTGTCGATATCGGTTTGCAGAAACCGCTCGGCCGAGGTGCGGCCCGCGGATTTAAGCGCGGTGATCACCGCCCCGTTCGGCACGCTTTTGGTCGCAGTGGACAGCTGCGACATCAGATCATCGTCAGCGATCATATGAATCCGCAACCGCTGCATCTGACCTTCCTCGACACGTCCCTGATCCAGCAGGTTCTGCACAAAGTGGATCGCACGAAGTTCGCGTAACAGGCTGGAATTAAAGCTGATTTCATTCACTCGGTTGTGGATCATCTGCGGCGTGGTGGGCAGTTCGTCCCGTTCAAGCGGGTTGATATTGATGATGACGATATCCCCCGGCAGGTCCGAGGAATACAGCGGGAAAAGCGCCGGATTGCCGGTATAGCCCCCGTCCCAGAACGCCTCGCGCCTGCCCGATTTCGGATCCTCCATCTCGATCGCCTGAAACAGCGTCGGCAAACAGGCAGAGGCGAGGATCGCATCCGGCGTGATCTCTTCTTTCTCGAAGACGCGGATCTTGCCGTCACGCACTTTGGTCGCGCTGACAAACAGCCGTGGTCCCGCCGCCTCGCAGATATGTTCGTAATCAAACGTCTCGACAATATCGCGCAGCGGGTTGCGATAAAGCGGGCCGTAAACATAGGGCGACACGATCTGCGTCATCGCCGTGCTGAGCATGACCGGCCAGCTATAGGCCATCGCCTGACTAAGCGCACCGACGCCAAAAGGGGCCATCCAGCCGTTCAGATGCAGGTTCCCGACACCGGCGACCCTGTCCCACAGCCAATCCAGATTATCGCGCGCGGCCTGATGCCCGCCCTTGATCAGCCCCGCCTTCAACGCAGCGCCGTTCAGCGCGCCAGCCGATGTGCCGGAAATGCCACTGATCTCAAGCTCTGGCTCTTCCAGCAGCCGGTCAAGCACGCCCCAGGTGTAGGCCCCATGCGCGCCGCCGCCCTGTAGGGCAAGGTTGATCCGTTTTTTCTGCATCTAGACGCTCCGCCAATCGGCGCGCGCGAGGTATCCCCGCGCGCGTGTTATATTACAGGGCGGTCCAGCCACCATCGACGCTGATCGTTGTACCGGTGATCTGGTCCCCTGCCTCGGAACATAGGAAGGTCGCGGTGCCGCCCAGTTGTTCGACCGTAGCGAACTCTTTCGACGGTTGGCGCTTGAGCATGACGTTCTTGATCACCTCTTCGCGCGACATGTCGTATTCTTTCATCGTGTCAGGGATCTGCTTTTCGACGATATCGGTCAGCACATAGCCCGGGCAGATGGCATTGCAGGTGATCGGGTCTTCGGCCGTTTCCAGGGCTGTGGTTTTGGACAGCCCTACGATCCCGTGCTTGGCCGCAATATAGGCGGATTTATAGGGCGAGGCTGTCAGCCCGTGGGCCGAAGCGACGTTGATCACGCGGCCCCAGCCCGCCTCGCGCATCATTGGCAAAGCCACCGCGGTGGTATGAAACGCAGAGCTGAGGTTGATGGCGATGATCGCGTCCCATTTCTCGGTCGGGAAGCTGGGGATCGGCGCGACATGCTGGATGCCCGCGTTGTTCACCAGAATATCGCAGCGCCCTGCATCGGTGATCAACTGGCGGCAGTCTTCGGCTTTCGACATATCCGCCTTGATATAGCGCGCGGTCACGCCGGTTTCGGTGGCGATGTCTTTCGCAATAGCGTGGTCTTCGTCGCGGTCGGTAAAGGAGTTCAGCACAACATCCGCCCCTGCCCGCGCCAATGCCCAAGCGATGCCAAGCCCGATACCGGAATTGGACCCCGTGATGACTGCTGTTTTTCCTGAAAGATCGATGCTGTAAGCCATGAAAATCTCCTAGCGTTTCTGCAGGTGCATCATGGCGGGCTGCGAAACGAATGGAAACGGCTAATTCCGCCCCCCGGCGGAATGCCCATGCTGCCCGGACATATGCCAGATCACGGGCAAAAAAAAACGTCCGCACGAAGCGGACGTTAAGTTATTGAGGCAGGTTTCATACAGGCAAGAAACCTATCGAGCAGTGAGTTCGTTATACGCAATTCGCCGCCGTAATCCAAGCTTAAAGTTTGAACTGTAGCCGCCGCATCGCTAAGGAATACGCTAATAAAACAAGGGCAGAGCGGGATTGTTGCTAAAATGGCGTTTAAATTTTTCCAAAGCTGTCGGGCAGTTGCAGCTGTTTCTTCACTGATTCTTCTCAGTGGATTCGCCCGCGCCGAGCCGGCACATGGTATATCTATGTATGGGGACCCTGCTCTCCCACCTGATTTTGTGTCGCTGCCCTATGCCAACCCGGACGCACCCCAAGGCGGCGCGATCGTTCTGGGCAACACCGGCGGGTTTGACAGCCTCAATCCCTTCGTGCGCAAGGGCACCTCGCCGTGGCAGTTGCCGTTCTTTACCCACGAAAGCCTGATGGGCCGTTCGTGGGATGAACCTTTCGCGCTTTACGGGCTTTTGGCCGAATCGATTGAGGTCCCGGAGGACCGGTCATGGGTCGAATTCACCCTGCGACTCGACGCGCGCTTCTCTGATGGCAGTCCGGTCACCCCCGAGGATGTGATCTTTAGCTACGACATGCTCGGCACAAAGGGGCACCCGCGCTACCACGGGCTTTATGCCCAGATCGACAGCATCGCCCAGACCGGTCCACGCAGCGTAAAGATCGAGTTCAACACCGACAACCGAGAGCTGGCCCTGCTGGCAGGGATGCGCCCGATCCTGAGCAAGGCGCAATGGGAGGGCCGCGATTTCGCCAACGCCCCGTTGGCGGAGATACCGCTGGGCTCCGGCCCCTATGTGGTCGCTGACTATAGGGCCGGCAAACAGGTCACCCTGACGCGTAACCCTGACTACTGGGGCAAGGATGTACCGTTTCGCAAAGGCACCCATAACATCGACGAGATAAAGCTCGACTTTTATGGCGACGCGAATGTGTTGTTCGAGGCGTTCAAGGCCGGAGAGATTTCCGCCCTGCGCGAATTCAACGCCGAAAGCTGGGCGACGCAATATGACTTCCCCGCCGTGCAGCGCGGTGATGTGGTCAAATCCACCTTCGCCCATAGCAAACCCTCGGGCATGACCGGATTGGTCATGAACACCCGCCGCGCCCCGTTCGACGACATCCGTGTGCGCGAGGCGCTGATCGCGGCCTTTAACTTCGAGTATATCAACGAGACGCTGACCGGCGGGGCGCAACCGCGCATTACCTCTTATTTCTCGAACTCCCCGCTGGCGATGCAAGACGGCCCCGCCACCGGCCGCGTGGCCGAGTTGTTGACCCCCTTTGCTGATGATCTGCCCGCCGGCGCGCTTGACGGCTATGCGCTGCCCGTGTCCGACGGATCCGCCCGCAACCGCGCGGGCATCCGCCGTGCCATGGGCGCGTTGGCCGACGCGGGCTTCAGCGCCGACGGCGGCACCATGCGGGGGCCCGACGGGCAATCCTTGTCGTTCAGCATCCTGCTGTCCAAAGGCAGCAGCGAGAATATCGCCATTGCCGAGCTTTATATCCAGGCGCTGGCCCGTCTGGGCATCACCGCCCGCGTGGACGCTGTGGATGACGCGCAATTCGTCGCGCGTAACGCGGCCTTCGACTTTGACATGGCCATCTTCCGCCGCGCCCTTTCGCTGAGCCCGGGCAACGAACAACGCTATTACTGGGGGTCGGAGGCAGCCGATCAGGAAGGCAGCCGCAACCTGATGGGGGTGAAATCCCCTGCCATTGACGCGATGATCGATACGATGGTCGGGGCCAGCAGCGCCGAGAATTTCACCGCCGCCACGCGCGCGCTGGATCGCGTGCTGACCGCCGGGCGCTATGTCATCCCGTTCTGGCAGTTCACCGAAGACCGCATCGCGCATATCGCGACGATGAAATACCCTGAACACGTGCCGCTGTATGGCGACGGGCCGAACTATATGCCCGAGGTCTGGTGGATTGAACCGGCCCAGTAAGCGACGCGTGTAGGTATCAGGCGGCGGTGCCTGTGGCGTAGCGGCCCTTCGGGGAGAGTTTATTTGGCAAAATGAAGCGCGGGCCCGTCGGTTAGGTGAGCGATGTGACCCAAAGGATCGTGGCGTCCTCATCGCTGGTAGAGACGACGTTATGCCCCATCGTCGCATCATAGTAAGCGCTGTCGCCGCGGCGCATTTCGACAGGTTCGTAGAATTCAGTGTATAGGGTGATGACGCCGGTCAGCACGTAAAGGAACTCTTCCCCGTCGTGGCGCACCCAGCCGTCGAATTCATCCATCCGGCGGGCACGGATACGCGCGCGGTAGGGCAGCATCTGCTTTTTGCGCAGCGTATCGGCCAGCATCGTGTGCTCGTAGGTGGTCGTCGCCTTGGCCGCCCCCTCGCCCGATTTGGTGACCGCCATCCGCCCGTTGATCTGCCCAGCCGAGGGGGGCGTGAAGAGCTGTGGCACCGAGATTTCCAACCCCACGGCGAGCTTTTTCAGCGCCTCATAGGTGGGCGACATCTGGCCGTTCTCGATCTTGCTGAGCGTGGAACGGGCCAGTCCGGCCTGATTGGCGGCTTGCTCCAGCGTCCAGTTGCGCGCCTTGCGCAGCTCGCGCACGCGCGCACCCAGGTCAACAGGAGGGGCGGTTTCCGTCTCGCCGCTTTCGCGGGCGATCTGGATCATGGATTTCGGGCCGTCTTGCGTCATGCGCAGGCTATAGCGCCGCGCCGGGGCGCTTGCAACGCTGCTGCGCGCGGGGTAGCGATTGGGCATGCTGTCCGTCTCTGCGTCCTCCGGCTTTGCGCCTTGCCCCGCCCCGTTCAATCTTGCCGCCCATGTTCTGGGCCGCGCCGCCGATTTGGGCGACAAGACGGCGCTTGCCATTGTCGGGCCCGATCGCGTTGAGGCGTGGCGTTTCGACCAGCTTGAGGCCGCCGTGCGCGGCACCGCGACGGGGTTGCTGGGCATGGGGCTGCGCCCGGGGGACATCGTGCTGATGCGCCTTGGCAATACTGTGGATTTCCCGCTGGCCTATCTGGGCGCGCTGGCCGCAGGCTTGGTGCCTGTCCCCACCGCCGCCGCGTTGACAGAACCGGAGGTCGCCGCGATCATCGCCACCCTCGCGCCCAAGGCGATCTTGCGTGATCCCGCCGTGCCCTGCCCGCCGAATGACACCACCGTCGATCTGGCCCAGCTCAGGTCCATGCGCGATTTGCCCGCGGCCCCCTGGCATATTGGAGACCCCGACCGGCTGGGCTATATCATCTATACCTCTGGCACGTCGGGCCGGCCGAGCGCGGTGATGCACGCACATCGCGCCATCTGGGCGCGGCAGATGATGGTGCGCGGATGGTATGATCTGAAGCCCGAGGATCGGGTCATGCATGCAGGCGCGTTCAATTGGACCTATACGCTGGGGACCGGCCTGATGGACCCCTGGACCGCCGGTGCCACCGCCCTGATCCCGGCTGCGGGCGTGGTGCCTGCGGATTTACCTGCCTTGATGGCACGGCATGAGGCGAGCCTTTTTGCAGCCGCACCGGGGGTGTACCGTCAGATCCTGAAACACCACGACCGGATCAATGCGCCAAGCCTGCGCCACGGGTTGAGCGCGGGGGAAAAGCTGCCCTCGGCGGTTGCCCGCGCATGGCAGGCTGCCAGCGGCACGCCGATTTTCGAGGCCTACGGTATGTCGGAGTGTTCGACCTTTCTCTCCGCCTCTCCCGACCGTCCGGCGCGGGCCGGCACATTGGGCCAGCCTCAGGACGGGCGTCGCATCGCGTTGATCGGGACGGAAGGCCCGGTAGAGATTGGCCAAGAGGGCACCATCGCGATCCACAAGAGCGATCCGGGGCTGATGCTCGGCTATCTTGGCGCGCCGGATCAAACGGCCCGGAAATATCAGGGTGACTGGTTCCTGACCGGCGACCAAGGTGTCATGGGCACGGATGGGCAGATCACCTATCTGGGGCGCAATGACGATATGATGAACGCGGGCGGGTTCCGCGTCTCGCCGATCGAGGTGGAACAAACCCTCGCCAAATTCCCCGGCATCCATGCTGTCGGCGCGGCGGAGGTCGAGGTTAAACCCGACGTGACCGTGATCGCGGCCTTCTATACCGCCGATAGCCCGCTGGACGAGGCCGCGCTGGCGCTTTATGCACAAGACAACATGGCGCGCTACAAGCAGCCGCGCCTTTTCATCCACCTGCCAGAGCTGCCGATGGGCGCGAATGGCAAACTGCTGCGCCGGTCCTTGCGTGCAGCCTATGAGGCACAACGATGACCCAGACGATCAAGCTTGATATCATGTCCGACCCGATTTGCCCTTGGTGCTATATCGGCAAGGCCCATCTGGACCGCGCACTGGAAAGCGAGCCGGACCACCCTTTCGCGATCGAATGGCACCCGTTCCAGCTTAACCCCGACATGCCTGCCGAAGGGATGGACCGCCGTGCCTATCTGGAAGGCAAATTCGGCGGCAAGGAAGGTGCGGTGCGGGCCTATGCCCCTGTGGTGGAACATGCCGAGAAAGCCGGTCTCAAGATCAACTTCGAGGCGATGCAGCGCACCCCCAACACGCTGAACGCCCATCGGTTGATCCATTGGGCTGGGATCGAAGGGCGCCAAACCGCTGCGGTATCGGCGTTGTTCAAAGCCTATTTTGTTGATGCGCGCGATATTGGCGATGCCGAGGTGCTCGCCGATATCGCCGACGGGATCGAGATGGATGCCTCTGTTGTGACGCGTCTATTGGCGACGGATGAGGATATGGAAGACATCCGCAAACGCGACGCGCACAGCCGCGAGATGGGCATCAACTCCGTCCCGACCTTTATCGTGGGCGGGCGTCACGCGGTGCCGGGCGCGCAGCCGCCTGAGCTTTGGAAGAAAGTACTGGCCGAGCTGCGCAACGCGGGCTGAGACCACGCGCCCGAGCTGGCATTATGGGGCAGAAAGGCTTTGCCTTTGTGCTGAAACCCGCCTAGAATCAATCGGATAAAGGGGCAAAGACCCCTATCCAGATCGAGCGGGCAGCATGAAATACGATATCCCCTTTCCCTTTATGGGACGCGGGCGGGCGACGGTGGTGACACCGGCGGCGCGCCCGTCCAGCTTCACACCCTCCACGCCAATGACGCGGACGATCCTGACCTATGGCGGGTTCGACGGTTTCCACACCGGTCACGCCGACTGGCTACGGCAGTTGGCCCGTATGGGCAGCGAACTGGTCGTCGGCTGCCAGAGCGAACAGTTCTGTCAACGAGCGGGGCGTCCGGCGCATCTGGGCTTTGCCGCCCGCCGTGCAGTGCTGGAGCGGTGCCGCTATGTCTCGCGGGTCATTCCGCTTGAGACATGGGATCAGGTGCGCAGCGATATCGTGAATTACAACGTCTCGGTATTGGCCCTGCCAGCGCATCTTCCCCTGCCGGTGTCGGGACTGGACGAGATCGTTCAGGTACTGCGTTTGCCGGTGACCGCCCGCGAGACAGAGCCGCGCCAGCGCGCCCGATCCAGCTGACGGCGCGACGCCGATTGCACTATCTGTAAGGCAGCCTTATGAACACCATAGGCTGCGCCCTGCGGCCCACCGTCACGATGGAGCCGATGGATGACCGACGACCGCCCCGACATCAACATGAGCCGCCCCGAGTTTGTGGCGCTGATTGCGATGATGTTTGCAATCATTGCTTTCTCGACCGATGCAATGCTGCCTGCCCTGCCCGAGATCGGCGCAGAGCTGTCGCCTTTGGATATGACCAAAGTCCCGTTGATTGTGACCGCCTTTATCCTGGGCATGGGGATGGGCACTTTTGTCACCGGCCCGCTGTCGGATGCTTTCGGGCGCAAGAATATCATCTACCTCGGGTCTGCGATCTATATCTCGGGGGCTGTGGTGGCGTGGCTGAGCCAATCGCTGGAGGTGATGCTGATCGCGCGGGTCGTGCAGGGTGTGGGGGCTGCGGGCCCTCGGGTTGTGGCGCTTGCGGTGATCCGCGATCTGTATTCGGGCCGGCAGATGGCCAAGATCATGTCTTTCGTGATGATGATCTTTGTCGTCGTGCCCGCCTTTGCCCCTGCGATGGGGGCTGTGATCATCGCCCTGTCCGATTGGCGTGGCGTATTCTTGTCGTTCATCGTTTTCTCGGCAACCTGTGTGGTCTGGGCCATGCTCCGCCTGCCCGAAACCCTGCCCAAGCCCAAGCGTCGACCTTTGCAGATCGGCCTGCTGTGGAACGCGGTGAAAGAGATTTTCAGCAACCCGATGGTGTGTCTGTCGATCACGGTGCAGACGCTGGTGATGGGGTTCTTGTTCTCGACACTGATGCTGGTGCAACCCATTTACGACCAAGTCTATGACCGCGCCGAGAGCTTCCCCTTCTGGTTTGGCGTCGCGGCGCTGATCTCGGGGACGTCGAGCCTGCTGAACGCGCTGCTGGTCGTCCGGCTGGGGATGCAGCGGATCGTGATCCTCGCGCTTGGCCTGCAGATCGTACTGTCGGGCCTGATGCTGGGTCTTGGTCTGGGCGATCTGCCAGAGCCCTATGGTTTTGTCTTTTTCCTGATGTGGCAGGCGTCGCTGTTCTTTCAGGTGGGGCTGGTGATGGGCAACCTCAACGCGCTGGCGATGGAGCCTTTGGGTCATATCGCCGGCATGGCGGCGTCGGTCATCGGGGCGGTGTCGACGGTGATGGCAGCCATGCTCGCCTCGCCCATCGGGTTGATGTTCAACGGCACGATCACCCCGCTGATTGGCGCGGTACTGACGCTGGCGACACTCGCCTTTGCGCTGATGCTGCTTCTGGCGCGGGTCAACCGGCAGGCGGCAGCAGACCCCGCGGAATAGGGCTGAGCGACCACGTGGTGGCGTGTCGTGCCGGTTTCGCCCTTCGGGCGAGGATTTAGAGCCATTTGGAAGCGCGGTCCAAGGCGCTTTAGAGAGAGGTAACAAAAAGGGGCAGCGCTGGTGGCGGTGCCCCTTGTGATAGTGCATTGATACCTGCGCGCTTATGCGGCGCGCTGCCCGGCTGGCTTGCGACGACGCCGCGCGGCACCGGCGGGTTTGCCCGCACCGCCGCCATTACCACCGCCACCGTTACCGCCACCGCCACCGGGGCGACCACCGCGACCACGACCGCGTCCGCCGCGACCCTTTGGCTTGGCGGGTTCGTCAATCGCTTCCCACGGACGGCCAGAGGCCACGGGGATCGAGATTTTCATCGTCTTCTGGATATCTTTCAGCTCGCCCATCTCATCCGGTGCGCAGAAAGCGATCGCCGCCCCGTCTTTGCCCGCGCGTGCGGTCCGGCCGATACGGTGGACATAATTGTCGGGCACATTGGGCAGTTCGTAGTTGTAGACGTGCTTCACATCGGGAATATCCAGACCGCGGGCGGCGACATCCGTTGCCACCAGCACGGTGACCTCGCCTTTCTTGAAGGATTCAATGGCGCGGTCCCGCTGACCCTGGCTTTTGTTGCCATGGATCGATGCCGCTTTGAAACCGGCTTTGACCAGATCTTTCATCAGCTTTTCACAGCCGTGTTTGGTCCGCCCGAACACCAGGGCGCGTTCCTCGGTGTGTTTGCCAAGCAGTTCGATCAGCAGGGATTTCTTTTCCGCCTTGGCGATGAAATGCACCTCTTGGGTGATCTTGTCCGCCGCCTTGCCCGGAGGCGAGACTTCGATGCGGATCGGGCTGTTGAGGTAGCTGTTGGCGATCTCGTTCATCAGTTTCGGCATGGTTGCCGAAAAGAGCATCGTCTGACGCTCTTTCGGCAGCACCGCCGCGATCTTGCGCAGATCGTGGATGAAGCCCATGTCGAGCATCTGGTCCGCTTCATCCAGCACAAGGAAAGTGGTCTTGTGCAGCAGCACCGCGCGGCGGTCCATCAGGTCCAGCAAGCGCCCGGGTGTGGCCACCAGCAGGTCGACGCCGCGCTCCATCCGTTTGATCTGCGGGTTGATCGACTGGCCGCCGACAATCATCATGGTTTTCAACTGGGTGCCTTCGCAGAACCCCTTGAGGTTCTCCATGATCTGGTTGGCCAGCTCGCGGGTCGGGGCCAGCACCAGCCCACGCACGGTGCGCGGCTCGGGGCGGGCTTCGCGTTCCAGCATCTGGGCCACCAGCGGGATACCGAAGGCAGCGGTCTTGCCGGTGCCGGTCTGTGCCAGCCCCATCACGTCGCGGCCATTCATCCCGTGGGGGATCGCCTGTTTCTGGATCGGGGTCGGATCGGTCATGCCCATGTTGGTCAAGGCTTTGACCAGACGGCGCGGCAGGCCCATCATTTCAAAATCGCTCATCGTTTTGTCGTCTTTCCGCGGGATGCGGGGCAAAGCCCCTTCCCGCCATAGCAATCACGCGGGCCCCGTCGATGCAGGGAAACCGCGAGGGACGCAAAGCAGATCGCAGGGGGCAGCCTAGTGCCAACACCCTGTCTGTTGCGCTTGGCCCCACGCGTGATTTTGGGAACATCGGCGGCCTTTTGTTCAGCTGTCATAAGACGCGACGATTTTAGGTCGACAGGTCAAGGGCTGGTCTGCTCACGCGGCAGAAGGCATCGCTTGCGCCCCAGATGGGCTGTTTGGGCGGCAAAGTCAACGGTGCTGTGAAAGATAGCCTAGCGCGGGGTGCTGCGCGCCAGCATCAGCGGCAGCACAGCGCTGAGGATGAACAGGCGCATCATGTGGCAAGCGGCGACGAAACCCGGGCTGATCCCCAGCACGCTGCCCATGGCGATCATGGTCTCGAACCCACCGGGCGCAAAGGCCACAAGGATATGCGCCAGCGGCATGCCAAGCGCCATAGCGACCGGGATCGCCCCCAGCAGGGCCAACCCCACGGCAAGGCAGGTCACAGCCAGCCCTGCGGCAAGCCCCTTGGTCAGATCGTCAAGCCGCACGCCGGAGAACCGCGTGCCGATCAAGGCGCCGAGCACCACATAGGCGGGCATCACCAGCCACAGGGGCAGCACACCGGGGGCGAGCCCTGTCACATGCGCAAGCGATGACACCAGCATCGGCCCGATCAACATCGGCGCGGGCACCCGGATGCGCCCCAGCAGCACCCCTGCCCCGACGGATAGCACCGCCATCACCAGCAATGTCACCCCGCCCATAACGGGGCCGTCGGGCACGATGGACCCGCCCAGATCAACCCCCATCGCCAGTGCGACAAAGGGCACCACCAGCGTGAGCGACAACAGCCGCACCGACTGCGTGGTCGAGATACGCACCACATTATCCCCGCCATCGGCCGCCATCGCCAGCACAAAGCTGAGGTGTCCGGGGGCCGAAGCCAGCAGTGCTGCACGACGGTCAAAGCCAAAGAACCGCGCCAGCAGCCACCGGCTGAGCACCAGCATCGCCCAGACCAGCACGGCCATCCCTACAAAAGCCAGCGGCCAGCGCAGCATGGCATCGACCGCATTCTGGTCAAACCCTGCCCCCACCGACAGGCCAATGACGACAAAGCAGATGTTGCGCAGCGGCAGCGACACCCCCATGCGCGCGCCCGCCAGACCGGCCAGCGACACCAGCACCGCAGGCCCCAGCAGCATGTAGATCGGCGCGTTCAGCAGCCAGCCGATTCCGGCCCCCACCGCGCCGATACAGACGGTGAAAACGGTCGTATGCGTATCAGACGGGGGGCGCGGCCATTTCATACGCTTGTGCTAGCAGTTGGTCCCTTCCGCCACCAGCCCCGTCACGGGATGCGCCGCGAGGCTTGCACATCCCACGACAAAGGGACATGCATCCTCTGACGGAATTTTAGAACGATTGTATGAAGGAATAGGATATGGACAATCTGCGCGGCGCTTTGATCATGGTGCTGTCGATGTTGGGCTTTGCCATTGAGGACATGTTCATCAAGCTGATCGGGACGGATATCCCGATCGGGCAGATTATCTTTATGCTCGGGACCGGTGGCGCGCTTTGCTATGGTGCGATGGTGGTGATGAAGGGCGAGCCCTTGATGGATCGCGCGATGCTGACCCGCCCGATCCTGCTGCGCGCCTTGGGCGAGATTGTCGGCACCTTGGGGTTTGTATCGGCCATTGTGCTGACGCCGATTTCTTCTGCCTCGGCCATCTTGCAGGCGACACCGCTGGTGGTGACCCTAGGCGCGGCGCTGTTTCTGGGCGATCCCGTCGGCTGGCGCCGGTGGAGCGCTATTCTGGTTGGTATGCTGGGCGTCTTGCTGGTGATCCGCCCCGGGATGGACAGCTTTCAGGCGCTGTCCCTGCTGGCGGTTCTTGGGGTGCTGGGGCTGTCCTTGCGCGATCTGGCGACGCGGCGGGTGCCAAAATCGACCTCTACGTTCCAGCTGTCGTTCCTTGCGTTTCTGGCGTTGGTCCCTGCAAGCCTGCTTTTCATGCTGGGCACGGGCACGGCCTTTGCCCCCATGACGGGGGTGCAATGGTTGTTCATGGGGGCCGCGCTGACAACCGGCATGGTCGCCTATTACGGCATCGTCGCGGCCATGCGTATCGGCGAAATCAGCTTTGTCACACCGTTCCGCTATGCGCGCCTGCTGTTCGCGATGGTTGTGGGCATCACAATCTTTGGCGAACGCCCCGATCTGCTGACCTATGTTGGCGCAACCATCATTGTTGCCTCGGGCATCTATACGGTATGGCGTGAGCGAAAGGTCAAAGAACAGGCCTGAACACTTTCCATCCTCCCCCCGGCGCGCTAAACCGCTGCGCAATTGTCATCTGCAAAAGGATAGCCCCTTATGAGCACGATCATCGACATCCACGCCCGCGAAATCATTGACAGCCGGGGCAACCCCACGGTCGAAGTCGATGTGACGCTTGAAGACGGCACCATGGGCCGCGCGGCCGTTCCCTCTGGCGCATCCACCGGTGCCTATGAGGCGGTAGAGCGTCGCGATGGCGACCAAAAGCGCTATATGGGCAAGGGCGTTCTGGAAGCCTGCGCCTCGGTTAATGGCGAGATCGCGGATGCGCTGGTCGGCATCGACGCGACAGAGCAGGTCGAGATTGACGGCACGATGATCGAGCTGGACGGAACCGACAACAAGTCGCGTCTGGGGGCCAACGCCATTCTGGGCGTCTCCCTCGCGACGGCGAAGGCCGCGGCTGATTATTGCTCGCAGCCGCTCTACCGCTATGTGGGCGGCACCTCTGCGCGCATGCTACCCGTACCGATGATGAACATCATCAACGGGGGCGAGCACGCGGATAACCCGATCGACATTCAGGAATTCATGATCATGCCCGTCGCGGCAGAGAATATCCGCGACGCGGTGCGCATGGGCTCCGAGGTGTTCCACACGCTGAAGAAAGAGCTTTCGGCCGCAGGTCTGTCCACCGGTATCGGCGACGAAGGCGGCTTCGCACCCAACATCAGCTCCACCCGCGATGCACTTGATTTCATTTTGAAATCCATCGAAAAAGCAGGCTACAAACCGGGCGAGGAAATCTACCTCGCGCTGGATTGTGCGGCAACGGAATACTTCAAGGACGGCAGCTATGTCCTTTCTGGAGAAGGGAAAACCCTGACCAGCGCCGAGAATGTGGATTATCTTGCGGCCCTCTGCGCCGATTACCCCATCATCTCTATCGAAGATGGCATGTCCGAAGACGATTGGGATGGCTGGAAACTGCTGACCGACCGTCTGGGTGACAAGATCCAGCTGGTGGGCGACGATCTGTTCGTGACCAACCCCGAACGTCTGGCCGAAGGCATCAAACGGGGGTCTGCCAACTCCATGCTGGTGAAGGTCAACCAGATCGGCACCCTGTCCGAGACGCTGCAAGCGGTCGACATGGCGCATCGTGCGGGCTTTACCAACGTGATGTCCCACCGCTCGGGCGAGACCGAGGACGCGACGATTGCGGATCTTGCTGTTGCGACGAACTGCGGTCAGATCAAGACGGGCTCGCTCGCGCGGTCCGACCGGTTGGCGAAATACAACCAGCTGATCCGTATCGAGGAATCGCTTGGCGTGACAGCGGAATACGCCGGTCGTTCGATCCTGAAAGGTTGATCGCGGGGGGCAGTTCGCCCCGCCCGAAGATACGAAAGCGCGCCCGATCAAGGCGCGCTTTTTTTGTGCTTGCGGTGTCGCGTCCGGCGTCAGCTTTGGATCTGACGCAACAGGCTCGACTTGGTAAAGCCCACACGTATCATGTCCGTGTCACTTTTCAGCATCGGCATCTTGATCTGGATCGTCCGCGGCTGCGCGCCAAAGACCACGTTCATCCGGATGGTGGCCACGAATTTGCCTTGCGTCGACGGGCGCACGTCTTCGATCATACCCACGACCTCGCGGTCGGTGGTCATGACCGTAGCGCCCAATGCCGCCGTGATCGGGACAGAGGCCGCGGCGCGGGTCACATCGCCGCTGACACTGCGCGATACCGCGGCGGTAGCGCTGCCGGTCGTCGCGCTGTCGTCGGTCGTCGTGCCGCCGCCGCTGTTGGACCCGCCGGTGCTGCCGACACCCACGCCAACGCCCGCGACGGAACCCCCGCCCACCGAGGCCCCGACACCAGCGCCCACGCCGCCGACAGAGGCACCAGCGCCCGCATCAGCGACCGAACCGCCGCCGACAGAGGCACCCGCCCCCGCGCCGACGCTGCCTGCGCCCACACCAACACCGACATCCGCGGCGGACCCGTGGCCGACGCTGGCCCCTACGCCCGCGCCAATACCGCCCACGCTGGCACCGACGCCGACATCCAGCGCAAAGGCCGACGTGGCGATGAATACCGTTGCAACCGAAGTTGCGGCGTTTTTAAGAAACATACTCGTCATGGTCATTCTCCTTTTGAAAAGGAACGGCGCAAGCAAATCCCCCACTTTCTGCGCCACCGTTCTGAGGTAGTACAATTCAAGGTAGAACCACCCCGATCCCAAGCAAGGAAACAGACTGTTTACGGAACGCCGCTGTGCAAGCAGGCAACAGCCCTTTGCAACGCCAGAAACCCGCGCCGCATAGCTAACTTATTCGGGAAAAACGAAGAATACCCACGGCCATAGCGCGAAATGCTAACAGGCGACTCACGCCGCAACACGTCCTGTCCAGAGAAAAGCGCAGGTCACAGGGGTGACGATACGCTGGCGCGAAACCCATCAAAGGGCCTTATTCTAAACGCTGATCGCCTCCGTCGGCATGCTCACGGTGCCGCCCCCGACCGCAGCCCGCACCCCCGTGGTGCCGGGGCAAGAGGTCGGCAGCCCGCGCGCCACCCGCACGGCAAGATATCCGAAGGCCTGCGCCTCCAGCATATCACCGTCCAGCCCGATCTCTTCTATCGGCATGACCGGACAATCCAGACTGACGCTGAGCATCTTCATCAACACAGGGTTGTGCCGCCCGCCCCCTGTGACCAACACACGATCGGGCAGACGCGGACAATGCTGCATTGCTTCGGCCACGCCAGCGGCACACATCGCCGTCAGCGTCGCGGCGGCATCTGCGTCCGACAGTTCGGTCACCAGCGCGACCATCTCGTCAAAATCGTTCCGGTCCAGCGACTTGGGGGGCATCCGTGCGAAATAGGGCTCGGCCAGAAACAGCTCAAGCGCGCCGGTCTCGACCTGCCCGCGCGACGCGGTCTTGCCGCCCTCGTCAAAGGGCAACCCCAGACGCGCCTGCATCAGATCGTTGATGGGTGCATTGGCAGGCCCCGTGTCGAAAGCCAGCAGCGCCCCCTCCGCCTCGGGCAAGGGGATCGCCGGATCCACCCAGGTCAGGTTGCCCACCCCGCCAAGGTTCAAAAAGGCCACCGGCCCCGTCAGCCCCGCATAGCGGGCGCAGGCGTGGTGAAAGAACGGCGCGAGCGGTGCGCCCTCTCCGCCCAGATGCACATCGGCGCTGCGGAAATCCCACACGACGGGCAGCCCCAGATGATCCGCCAGCGCGGCACCGTCGCCCACCTGCAACGTCCCCTGTATGCGCGGCGCATGGGCCAGCGTCTGTCCGTGAAAGCCGATCAGATCGACATCGGTATACCCGCCAAGGGCATCGATATGCGCCGCCTCGACCACCTGCGTCGCCGCCGCCACCTCTGGCCCTGACCATTTGCCGAAACCGGCCGCGATGGTGCGGCGTTCCTCCGCAGAATAACTGCGGTAGCTCGACCTGCCGAAACCTATGATATCGCGGCCGTCCGTCTCGATCACCGCAACGTCCACACCGTCGAGCGAGGTGCCGCTCATCGCGCCTGCGGCCCGCAACGGGCCTGTTTTCGCGATCCGTGTCGGGGTTCTTGCCCCTTGGGCCTTATTCATGGCCTTTTCCTTTGTCTGCTCAGCACCTATAGAGTGCACCACCACCCAAGCTGAGGGCAAGCACCATGACATACCACCCCAAATCCGATTTCATCCGCATCATGATGGAGCGCGGCTTTCTCGCCGATTGTACGGACTATCAGGGCCTTGATGACGCGCTGATGAACGGGGCTGTGCCTGCCTATATCGGCTATGACGCGACAGCGAAATCCCTTCATGTGGGGCATCTGATGAATATCATGGTGCTGCGCTGGTTGCAGAAATGCGGCGGCAAACCGATCACCCTGATGGGCGGCGGCACCACCAAAGTGGGCGACCCGTCGTTCCGGTCGGATGAACGCCCCCTGCTCGACAATGCCGCCATCGACGCCAATATCGCCGGCATGCAGCAGGTGTTCGAGAAATACCTGTCCTACGGTGACGGCGACAGTGACGCGATCATGCTGAACAATGCTGAATGGCTGGACAATCTGAACTACCTCGAATTCCTGCGCGACATCGGGCGGCATTTCAGCGTGAACCGGATGCTGTCGTTCGAAAGCGTCAAATCCCGTCTTGATCGGGAACAGTCGCTGTCCTTCCTCGAATTCAACTACATGATCTTGCAGGCCTATGACTTCCTTGAACTCAACCGCCGCTATGGCTGTTTGCTGCAAATGGGTGGCTCGGATCAATGGGGTAATATCGTCAACGGGATCGACCTGACCCGCCGCGTGCTGGATCAAGAGATTTTCGGCCTCACCACGCCCTTGCTCACCACCAGCGACGGCCGCAAAATGGGCAAATCCCAAGGCGGCGCGATCTGGCTGAACGGGGACATGCTGTCGCCTTACGAGTTCTGGCAGTTCTGGCGCAACACCACCGATGCGGATACGGGCAAGTTTCTCAAGATCTTCACCGAACTACCGGTCGAGGAATGCGACCGTCTGGGCGCGCTGGAAGGCTCCGATATCAACGCGGCCAAGATCATTCTGGCGAACGAGGTCACGACCCTGCTGCACGGTGCCGAAGCCGCAAAGAATGCCGAAGCCACGGCACGCGAAGTGTTCGAAAAAGGCGGCGTCGGCGATGACCTACCCACCCTGACGCTGACCGCGGCGGATATCGGCGACGGCATCTCTATCGTGCAGTTGATCGTGAAATCCGGTCTGGCCGGTTCGGGCAAAGAGGCAAAACGTCTGATCACCGAAAACGGTGCCCGCTATAATGACGAACCGCTGACAGACGCAGGCCTGATGGTCGATGCTGCCACGCTGGCCACACCGATCAAGCTTAGCGCGGGCAAGAAACGCCACGCGCTGGTCCAACTGGGCTAAGCCCCCGCAATACGCGAGGGGGGCGGGTCGCCCTGCCCCCTTCAGCTTTCGGCTTTTTCTTCCAGCATCAGCCACTCGGCCTCTGCGTCCTGCAGCTTTTCATTCCGCTCGACCAAGGCATCGGTCGCTTTCTGGAATTTCACCGGATTGTCGGAATAGAGCGTCGGATCACTCATCAACTCTTCCAGTTTCGCAATTTCGGCTTCCAGTCGCGCAATCTCGGCGGGCAGCGCCTCAAGCCGGTGCTTTTCGGTAAAGCTCAAACCTGATTGCTGCGCCGCTTTGGGCTTTTCGGATTTCGCACCGGGCTTTGATTTGACAACAACGCTTTGGTCAAAATCATCCTGCTGGCGCTGCGCCAGATAATCCGTCCAACCGCCCGCATAGACAGTCGCCTTGCCATCGCCTTCCATCGCGATGGTGGTCGCGGCAACACGGTCAAGGAAGTCACGGTCGTGGCTGACCAGCAGCACGGTGCCATCATAGGTCGATAGCAGCTCCTGCATCAGATCAAGGGTTTCGACATCCAGATCGTTGGTCGGTTCGTCAAGCACCAAGAGGTTGCTGGAGCGCGCCATGATCTTGGCCAGCAGCAACCGCGCCTTTTCGCCCCCCGACAAGGACCGCACGGGCGCACGGGCCTGCCCCTCGTCGAACAGGAATTCTTTCAGGTACCCAACCACGTGTTTCGGCTGCCCGCGCACCAGAATCTGGTCCGCCTTGCCCGATACACGCATTTCCGGATCCCCGGTCAGACTGTCCCACAGCGACATATCGCCATCAAGCTGCGCGCGCGCCTGGTCGAATAGCGCGATCTCAAGATTGGTACCCTGTTTGATCTCGCCCCCGTCGGGCTGTTCTTTCCCGATCAGCATATTCAGCAACGTCGTCTTGCCCACACCATTCGGCCCGACCAAGGCGATCCGATCCCCCCGCTGGATCGTGATGTCGAAGGGGCGTAGAATCGTCTTGTCGCCAAAGGCCTTGGTGATGCCCATAGCCTCGACCACCTTGCGGCCCGACTTCGGCCCCGCTTCCAGCGCCATGGCGGCGGTGCCCTGACGTTTGATCTGGCTGGCGCGTTCGGCTCGCAGGTCTTGCAGGGCGCGCACGCGGCCTTGGTTGCGCTTGCGCCGCGCCGAAATGCCTTCGACAGCCCACCGTGCCTCCGCCTTGATCTTGCGGTTCAGCTTGTGGCGCTGCATATCCTCTTCTTCCCACATCTGGTCGCGCCAGGCTTCAAACCCGCCAAAGCCGATGTCCTGCCGGCGCACAACACCGCGGTCGACCCACAGCGTCGCACGGGTCAACTCGCGCAGAAACGCCCTATCGTGAGAGATAATCACAAAAGCGGCCCGCGTCGCTTTCAGCTCGTCTTCAAGCCAGCGGATCGCTTCGATATCCAGGTGGTTCGTCGGCTCGTCCAGCAACATCAGCTCGGGCTCGGAGGCCATCAGACGCGCCAATGCCGCGCGGCGACGTTCCCCCCCGGATGCGGTGCTGACAGGGCGCGCGGGGTCGAACTTCAACCCTTCTCCGGCGCGTTCGACCTTGTACATCTCGGACGGGTCCAGGCCATGGGCCGCGAAGTCGCCCAAAGTCTCGAATCCGGTCAGATCCGGGTCCTGCTCCATATAGCCTACCGAAACGCCGGGCCCGACGATCACATCGCCGCTGTCGGCCTCGACCAATCCGGCCATGACCTTCATCAAAGTGGATTTACCTGACCCGTTCCGGCCCACCAGCGCCAGTCGGTCGCCGGATTGAACCACAAGGGACATGTCTTCGAATACGGGATCTCCGCCGAATGTCAGCGAGATCTCGTTAACTTGTAAAAGGGGTGCGCGTGCCATGACAGCCAGCTAGCGCCGCGCCGCGTCAGCGTCAATGACCCCTCTTCCAAATGGGCTAAAATCCTCGCCGAAGGCATGAAACTCTTAGGCGGCACCACGCAGCAGGCGCTTACGCCCCTCGGGGATCGCCGCGATTTCAAGGCCGGTAAACACATGCAGCGTGTTCATCTGATGGTCGATCACCGCATGATCGCTCACCCAGCCCCCCATCATCAGATAGCTTCGCAGCAGCGGCGGCAGCATTTGTAGCGCTGCTTTCTCGGCCGGTTTGTCCAACGTCCGTTCCACAAAGCCCACCGTATCGGGGGCCTTGACCTGCGGCTGCCATTGAAGTGGCGCAAGGTGGCGGCTGCGCAGAAGCGCCATGACATCGCTATAGGGTGCCGGATCTGTGCCCTTGAAGGAGGTACACCCAAAGAGCAACGCGACCCTATGGGCGTCCACAAACTGCGCCAGCGCGGCCCAGGCCATGCGCACGACATCCGGGTCTGTGACCCCCGGGGCCAGACAGAACCGCCCCAGTTCCATCATCGCGCCGGGGAAACATGTAAGCTTGGTCAGATCGTAGAATTGCGCGGCATAGCTTTGATCCAGCGACGCGCCCCCCATCAGCCCGATCCGGCAGCAGCACAGCAGGTCACCGCTGCCTTGATGCCGTACGAGGATATGATGCTTTTGCGCATCAAACCCGTCGATATCGCGCGGCTGGACCAGCCCAAAGGCCCGCGCGCGCAAGGCTTGCGCGGCCTCGATATCCTCGGCTGTGGTGGCACAATAGGCGCGGTACGGACCGCGTAAAAGCGGCTTGATCACAGCGCCCTCCGGCACCGTCACGGGCCTGCCCTAGCCAGCCAGCGCCGCAGGGTTCAAGCGGCCAATGTTGCCCAAAAGCTGGCGGATAAAGGATTTATCCGAGATCGGCGAACTGGTGACGCGGCGGTCAAGGGTGACGACATTGCCACGCTCCAGCCCGAAACGTTCGACGTTCTGCACCACCCCGTTGCTGTCAAAGCTGACAGCGACAACTTCGCGCTCTGTCTCGCGCGGGGCCATGAACCACATCGCCTGACGGCGCGACCGAACATAGTAATACCCCGAATTGGTCAGCAACCCTGCCGACGCGGGCACGCCCACGGTTTCGGCCACGGTGTCGCGTGTGTCCTGGCCCACGGTGATCTTCTCAAGATCCTCTTGCGGCGGGATATAGCCGTGGTTGGAGTATTGCGGGGAGCAGGCCCCAAGCGTCAGACCAGCAGCGAGAACTGTGGCGGTCAGCAGTGTCTTTTTGACATGGCGGTCGATACGCATTCTTGGTGCCCTCTTGCCCTTGGGGATCATGGCTTTTATCTCGCATACACTAAGCACGCCCCATGGTTCAAGAAACGAAAGTACCCCAAACATGTCTCGCACGCCCCCAAGCCCCACAGCATTGCGCGTCGCAGAGCTGTCGCAGAATGCGCAAACCCCTTTCTCCCTGCGTCCCGACGCCGACAGCTTGCGGATGATCGCGGAAGAACTTGATCTTTCAGCATTACGTAAACTTTCATTCGAAGGGCACCTCAAAGCGCTTGGTCGCAGCGATTGGGAGCTCAAGGCGCGTCTGGGGGCCACTGTGGTGCAGCCCTGCGTGGTGACGCTGGAGCCGGTCCAGACGCGGATCGATGTCGATGTCACGCGGCTTTTCGTGCAGGATTACGAAGAACCCGAGGAAGCCGAGGTCGAGATGCCCGAGGATGATCGCACCGAACCGCTTGGCGCGTGGATTGATCCCGCGGCCATCATGATCGAAGCGCTGGCGCTTGAGATTCCCGAATATCCCCGCGCCGACGGGGCCGAACTGGGGCAAGCGGTCTATACCAAACCCGGCGACACCCCGATGACCGACGAAGACGCCCGCCCCTTTGCGGGGCTGGCCGGCCTCAAGAACCAGCTTAAGGACGATACCACCGAATAACCCTGCCGGTTTGGGTGAAAAAAGGGTTGCTTCGGCGGGTTTTCGCAGTATTTTGCGCCCTTCACCCCAATTAAGGTTGGACATCGGATAGGCTTCGGCCTAAACGCACGTCACGCCCAAACCGGGAGTTGATCTGAAACACGGTCGTCTTTGGCAGGAAGCCGATGAACGACCCCGAAGGCAAAGGCACCAGACATGGCTGTCCAACAGAATAAAGTTTCCAAATCGCGTCGCAACAACCGCCGCGCACACGATTCGCTGACTGCAGCGAACCCGAACGAATGCTCCAACTGTGGTGAGCTGAAGCGCCCGCACCACGTTTGCGCAGCATGCGGTCACTATGACGACAACGAAGTTGTTTCTCTGAACGAAGAGATCGACCTCGACGAAGACGCGGCGTAAGCTCGTCACGTCAACCGCAGTTCATAAGAGGCATCGCACCAGATGACGGCCACGTCCGATCAGCCTAGCGCGAGAACTCAGCGCACCCTTATCTCAGTTGATGCGATGGGGGGCGATCAGGGCCCGGCAATCGTTGTTGCCGGGTGCTCTGCGTCCGCGCTAAAAAATCCCGATATCAGCTTTATCCTGCACGGCCCTGCCGAAACGCTGGAACCGCTGGTGGCAAAGCGGCCCGAACTGAAAGGGCGCTGCACCATTCGGGATGCCCAAGGGGTTGTCACAATGGATGACAAGCCCAGTAATGTCGTGCGCAATGGCAAGGACACATCGATGTGGTCCGCCATCGAATCCGTGCGCGACAACGAAGCCTCGGTCGCGGTCAGCTGCGGGAACACCGGCGCGCTGATGGCGCTGTCGATGATCCGCTTGAAAAAGCTGCCGGGTGTGAACCGCCCTGCCATCGCCGTGCTCTATCCCTCCACCAACCCTCAGGGCTTTAACGTTCTGCTGGATGTGGGTGCGGATGTGCGTGCGGATGCCGATGACCTGCTGCGCTATGCGCTGATGGGCAAATCCTACGCCCGCAACGGCATGGACATCGAACGCCCGCGCATCGGGTTGCTCAATGTCGGCACCGAAGAACACAAAGGCCGGACCGAGCTGAAAGAAGCCCACGAATTGATTCGCGACGCCGCGGATGACGCGGGCTTTGAATTTGTCGGTTTCGTCGAAGGCGGCGATATCTCGGGTGATGTCGCAGATGTGATCGTCACCGATGGATTTACAGGTAATATTGCGATCAAGACCGGTGAAGGCACCGCGACGCTGATCGGCAATGGCCTGCGCCAAGCGTTCAAGAATTCGATCTGGTCCCGCGCGGCATCGCTGCTGGCCTATACCTCGCTGCGCCGTGTCAGCAAACGGTTTGACCCGCGCCGTGTGAACGGCGGTGTGTTTTTGGGGTTGAATGGCACGGTCGTTAAATCCCACGGTGCCGCTGACGCGACGGGGGTTTCCTCGGCGATCAAACTGGCCGCGCGATTGGCGGAAAGTGAATTTACAAATCGGTTGGCTGCGCGTGTTGCTGCAGCAAAGCCGACGAAAGAGACCGAAGAATGACAAAAAGAGCCGTCGTAATTGGTGCCGGACACTACCTTCCGGAACGCATTGTCGAAAACGCAGAGTTTGAAGGCAAGATCGACACCAGTGACGAATGGATCCGGTCACGCTCTGGCATTGAACGGCGTCACTTTGTCGGCGAAGGCGAAACCACGTCGACCATGGCCACCGCCGCCGCCAAGGCCGCATTGGCCGACGCGGGCAAGACAGCCGCCGATGTGGATGCCGTGATTGTCGCCACCTCTACCCCCGATCTGACTTTCCCCTCTGCCGCAACGATGGTGCAGGCGCAGCTCGAGATGGAGCGCGGCTTTGCCTTTGATGTACAGGCTGTGTGCGCGGGCTTTGTCTATGCGCTGGCCAATGCCAACGCGCTGATCGTCTCGGGTCAGGCTGACCGCGTGCTGGTCATCGGCTCCGAGACGTTCTCGAAAATTATGGACTGGACCGACCGCAGCACCAGCGTGTTGTTCGGTGACGGTGCCGGCGCGATCCTGCTTGAAGCGCAAGACGGCGACGGCACCGCAGCCGACCGCGGTATCCTGTCCACCGATCTGAATTCGGACGGGCGCTACAAAGACTTGCTGTATGTCGACGGTGGCATCAGCACGGGCACGACCGGCTATCTGCGCATGCAGGGGAATCAGGTGTTCCGTCACGCGGTTGAAAAGCTCGCCGCGTCGGCAAACACCGCGATGGACCGTGCCGGTGTCAGCGCCGAGGACGTCGACTGGATCGTCCCGCATCAGGCGAATATCCGTATTATTCAAGGCACTGCCAAAAAGCTGAACCTGTCGATGGATAACGTCGTCGTGACGGTTCAAGACCACGGCAACACCTCTGCCGCGTCGATTCCGCTGGCCCTTTCCGTCGGGCAAGAGCGTGGCCAGATCAAGAAAGGCGACCTGCTGGTCACCGAGGCGATCGGTGGCGGGCTGGCCTGGGGCGCGATCGTTCTGCGCTGGTAAGCGGCTTTTCTTCGCGCGAACAGCACGTTACGCCCCATAGTTGTTGACTTGCGGAAAAATCACAGCCTATGCTGCTTAAAACACATGGGGGGAAGATATGGCCGACAAAACGTTGACCCGGATGGATTTGAGCGAAGCAGTCTTTCGTGAAGTAGGTCTTTCCCGCAATGAAAGCGCACAGCTGGTCGAAGCGGTGCTTGAACATATGTCCGACGCGCTGGTCAAAGGCGAACAGGTCAAGATTTCATCTTTCGGCACTTTCTCGGTGCGCGACAAGTCGGCCCGCGTTGGCCGGAACCCCAAAACCGGCGAAGAGGTCCCGATTAACCCGCGCCGCGTGCTCACATTCCGCCCGTCCCATCTGATGAAGGACCGGGTTGCAGACGGGAACAAGCGATAACCTAATGCCCAAGTCTCCGGACGCATTCAGAACCATCTCCGAAGTTGCAGAATGGCTTGAGATTCAGGCGCATGTCCTGCGTTTCTGGGAAAGCAAGTTCACGCAAGTCAAACCGATCAAACGCGCCGGCGGGCGGCGATATTATCGCCCCAACGATATGCTGCTGCTTGGCGGTATCAAACGCTTGCTGCATGAAGACGGGCTGACGATCAAAGGCGTCCAGAAGGTATTGCGCGAAGAAGGCATGGGCCATGTCGCGGCCCTGTCCGCGCCTCTTGACGGGGTCACGCAGGATGATCTGGATGCTGGTGGCGACACCATCGACATGACCCCCGCGCCGATGCACGAGGACGCAGAACAGACCCACGAGGGTGTTGTTCTCCCGTTCGAGCAACGCGCGAGCAAAGCGGCCAAGCCTGCCCCTGTCGAAGCGCCCGAAACACACGTAGAAGCCGCTTCCGCGCCTGAGGTGTCAGCCGAGGATACCACGCCACTACCCGCCGACGAACCGACCCTCGACGCGACAGAGGCGGAGCCGGAGGAGAAAACCACTGCCCCCGCCGATACCTCTGCTGAGGACGGTGCCACCCTGCCCGGCTTCCTGCGCCACCCGATGACCGACGCGCCGGTGCCGCCAAGCGATAACACGCCGGACGACGCCCCTGCCGCAGCGCAAACACGCACCCCGGATCAGGACGCGCCCGCGCCGACCATCGACAGCACGCCAGAGGCAGCGCCGGAAGACAGCACCGCCGAAACGCGGGACATCGAAGCGCAGGACGTCGAAGCGCCAGAGATCAACGAGGCACCGGAAGACCCTGTTGTTGCAGGTCCCAAGCCGCGTGTGATCGATCTGCCGCCTCTGACGGCAGAAGAAGACTTCCCCGCCAAACCCTCTGTGCTTTCTGCTGCATTGCTGTGCCGCGATCTGCCCGAGGATTCGGCCCGCGATATCGCCCCTTTGCTGAGCCGTTTGGGCGAACTGCGCGATTCCATTCGGGCCGATGTGGTCCGCGGCACAAAAGTCTAAGCCGCGCGTGCGATTTGCGACAATTCCCCCTTGCACGCACGGTTTTATCAGGTATGAAACGCCTCATGTCGGGCTATGGCGCAGCCTGGTAGCGCGTCCGTCTGGGGGACGGAAGGTCGCAGGTTCGAGTCCTGCTAGCCCGACCAACCGACATACAACAAACGCCCGTACCCTGATGGGTGCGGGTGTTTGCATTTGAAAGGCCCGGATATGATCGGCGTAGTTCCCAACCAGCATATCACCGACATGATCGCTTCGGGTCAGATCATCGGCACACCGCCTGTCGACAGCGCCCAGATCCAGCCTGCGAGCCTTGATCTTCGTCTAGGAACAGTGGCTTACCGCGTACGTGCCTCATTTCTTGCGGGGCATGGGGCCAAGGTCGCCGACCGTCTGGAAGAATTCGAGATGCACCGCGTCGACCTGACGAATGGGGCGGTGCTGGAAAAGGGCTGCGTCTACGTTGTCCCGCTGATGGAAAGCCTCGCCCTGCCCCAAGGCACCTCTGCGGCGGCGAATGCCAAAAGCTCCACCGGGCGGCTGGACCTGCTCACGCGCACCATCACCGACGGCGGGACCGAGTTTGATCGCATCGCGCCGGGCTATACCGGCCCGCTTTACGCAGAGATTTGTCCGCGGTCTTTTTCGGTGCTCGTACGTCCGGGCATGCGGCTGAACCAGATCCGTTTTTCCACCGGTGCCGCCACGCTTGACGATGCCGCGCTGCGCGCATTACACGCCGACAGCCCGTTGGTGGATGGAGAGGCCGTGATCGATGATGGTCTGGGATTCTCGGTTGATCTGCGCTTGCCTGACACCACGCTGGTCGGCTACCGCGCCAAGCCGCATACGGGTGTTATCGATCTAGACAAGATCGGCCATTATGACCCCGCGCAATACTGGGAAGAGGTGCACAGCGACAACGGTCAGATCATCCTCGACCCCGGTGCGTTCTACATTCTGGTCAGCCGCGAAGCTGTAACCATCCCGCCAGAATACGCCGCAGAGATGGCCCCCTATCTGGCGATGGTGGGCGAATTCCGCGTGCATTACGCAGGTTTCTTTGACCCCGGTTTCGGCCATGCCTCTGCAGGGGGTGCGGGATCACGGGGCGTGCTTGAAGTGCGCTGCCACGAGGCCCCTTTTGTGCTGGAACATGGTCAGGTCGTCGGACGGTTGGTCTATGAGAAAATGACCGACGTACCGACCCAGCTTTACGGGTCGGGCATCGCGTCGAACTATCAGGGTCAGGGTCTCAAGCTCAGCAAGCATTTCAGTGCGCCGCGTTAAACTTCGCAGCGTCTGATCACGTGCGTTAGAAACGCGTTAGCTTGCGCATGTTCTTGACCATATTGCGCGCCTGTTTGCCCTGCTCTCGGCTGCTTTTGTCACGACGGGCCACTTCCTCGGCGCTTGGTTGGACAGGATTGCCGTCACGGTCCACTGACGCCCGACGCCCCTTGCCCAGCTTTGATGCCTGATCAAAGCCGATATCAACGCCTTTGTTGATCAAACGCCCCATCACGCGACGCATAATCATATTAATTATCTGGTTCATGTCCTGACCTCTTTACCGCGCGTTAAACTGTGTCTGAGGCCAATATAGCACCTATTGCGGCGATTTTCAGGCCACCTGCGGGATTAATCCTCGAACAGCTCGCTCTGGCCCTCGGTCGCTTCTGGCTCTTCCTCGCTGTCGACACCGGGCATCTCGCCAAAGGCGGGGCGGCTTTCAAGCAATCCGGCAGAGCGGAGCTCTTTCAACCCCGGCAGGTCGCGGGGGCTTTCCAGACCGAAGTGGGCCAGAAATTCCTGTGTTACGACAAAGGTCACCGGACGACCGGGGGTCATTTTGCGGCGGCCAAAGCGAATCCAGTCCAGCTCAAGCAGCTGATCCAGCGTGCCGCGCGATACGGATACGCCGCGGATCTCTTCGATCTCGGCGCGGGTGGCGGGCTGGTGGTAGGCGATGATCGCCAAGGTCTCGATCGCGGCGCGCGACAGTTTGCGCGTCTCGACCGTTTCGTGTTGCATGAGATACCCCAGATCCGCCGCCGTGCGCATGGCGTAGGCATCCCCGATGCGGCACAGCTCGACTCCGCGGCCGGTGTAGCGCTTGCGCAGATGCACCATCGCTTCGGCAGGGTCACAGCCATGCGGCAGACGCGCCGCGATCTCGCGCAGGGTCATCGGCTCTGCGGTGGCGAAAAGGATCGCTTCGATCATGCGCTCCTGTTCGGCCAACGGCGGGGCCTCGAACAGGCTTTCTTCTGTTTGTTCAACGGGTTCGGCCACGTCAGATATCCTTCTTGCGCAACTGGATCGGGGCAAACACGCCCTCTTGGCGAATTTCCAGATGCCCTTCCTTTACCAATTCAAGCGACGCCGCAAACGTCGATGCCGTGGCCGAGCGGCGCATTGCCGGTTCTTCGCCCCATCCGTCGGGCATGTAGCTGGTCAGGTCAGACCAGTCGCCAGAAAACCCAATCAAGCCGCGCATGCGCTCCAGCGCCTGCTCCATCGTAAAGACCTTGTCACGGTCCATCACGAAGGGTCGGAAATCGTCGCGCGTGCGGATACGCGCGTAGCCCTGCATCAAATCCAGCAAGGTCGCGGTATAGGTCACGCGGCGGGTCTGGCGCATTTCCTGCGTCTGGCCGCGGGCAAAGAAGTCGCGCCCCAATTGGTCACGGGCCATCAGCTGGGCCGCCACGTCGCGCATCGCTTGCAGACGTTCCAGCTGGAACGCCAGATGCGCGGCCAGTTCCTCGCCCGAGGGGCCATCGTCCTGCGGATCAGGCGGCAGCAGCAGGCGGGATTTCAGGAAGGCGAGCCACGCAGCCATGACCAGATAATCCGCCGCAAGCTCAAGCCGCAGCGCCTTGGCCTTGTCCACGAACATCAGATATTGGCGTGCCAGCTGCAGCACCGAGATTTTGCGCAGATCGACCTTCTGGGTGCGGCTGAGGGTCAACAACAGGTCCAACGGGCCCTCGAACCCGTCGACATCCACGATCAGCGCCTCGGCCGCGAGCCGTTCAGCAACTTTCGTTTGCCCGTCTTCCAACTGCGTTTCAGCCATATACCGTCCCGCCCAAAAGCCTGTCGAGCTTTGCAGTCAGGGCAGGAATGTCAACATCATCAGGCGTCCGGCGCATGGCAAGGGCGCGCACGGCCCGTGTTTGCGCGGCCTCGGACATCTCTCCGGCAGCATCGGCAACGCGGGTGCGATCCTCAAGCGTGGCGTTGCAGTACAACACCACATCACAGCCTGCGGCCAAGGCACCGGCGGCGATGTCATCCACCTCGCCCGTCAATGCTTTCATCGAGATGTCATCCGTCATGATCAGGTTATCAAAGCCGATATCCTCGCGGATCAGCCGCATCATCACCGGCGACAGCGTGGCAGGACGCGGATCCATCGCGTCATAGACCAGATGCGCCGTCATCCCCATCGGCAGGTCGTTCAACGCCTTGAACGGGGCGAAATCATGGGTGTCCAACGCGGCACGCGGCGCATCAACCTGCGGCAAGTCAAAATGACTATCCATCGTGGCGCGCCCATGACCGGGCATATGTTTGACCACGGGCAAAACGCCCCCCGCCAACATGCCATCTGCCGCCGCACGGCCCAATGCTGCCACCGCATCGGGCGTCGTGCCGTAACAGCGGTTGCGCAGAAATGCGTGGGTTTGCGCCCCGGCGACATCGACCATCGGCGCGCAATTGCTGTCGATGCCCACGCGGTGCAGCTCGTCCGCGATCAGTCGAAAGCGCAGATACATTGCCTCTGCCGCGTTGGGGCCTGCCGCCTGCACGAAGTCCAGCGGTGCCGTCCAGTCGCGCCAATGCGGTGCGCGCAACCGCTGCACCCGCCCGCCTTCTTGATCCACGGTGATCACAGCCTCGTGGCCCGCCGCCTCGCGCAGTTCATCACACAGCGCACGGACCTGATCCGGCGTGTCGATATTGCGCGCAAAGAGAATGAACCCAAAGGGCTTTACGGCGCGAAACAACGCCTTTTCCTGCGCCGTCAGCCGAAGCCCCGACGCGTCCAGTATCGTCGCCCCGTATCGCATCAGCGTGTAACGACGGGAATGCAGTCGGTGTTTTCAGCAACCAGCGCCGAACAGAAGCGTCGCGCATCCGCGATGTCCGAGAACCCATGCGCACGCAAACGGTAGAAGGTGCGCCCGCCGCTGCTGGCCTCTTGGATGATGCGGTCCTTGCCTTCCATATAGGCCCCGAAACGCGCGTTCAGACGGACCCATTGCGCACGTGCGATCTGCGGTGAATCGAATGCGCCAAGCTGCACCAGACGCGTACCTGTGGGCAGGCTGTCGGGCGAAAGCTCTTTCACTTCGGCGGCGGCAACCGGTGCGGGTTCAAACGACGCTTTGGTCGCCACGGCACGGCCACCGGGGCGCGTTTGAGGACGCAAGGATGCGCGCACGCCCGGCTCTTCGCCCATGGCAACGGCCACCGCGTTCGACACCGCCATCTCAAGCGGATCGACATCCATCGTGGCACTTGCGTTTATCGGCTCTGGCACGGCGGTGCCGTCTTCTTCGTCTTCCAGTGGTTCCACCCCATCGGTGAGAGAGGCGACAAGATCGTCCACATCGCCGTTTTTCAACGCCTCTGCCACGTCAGCCGCAGGCGAAGATTGCGTTGGTGCCTGTTGCGCAGGTGCAACCATCGCGACGGGAATGGGCTGGTCTTCTTCTTCCAGATCCAGTGGCTTCGGGGCCAAAATCAGCTGTTCCGCGAATTGGTTCGCCGTCCCTTCAGAGGCCACAGCATTCACCGACAGACCCTGATTGTCCGCCAGTTGGCCGCCCGGGTTTTCGGGCCGCACGCGCATATCGCCCTGGGCCGCACGCACCACCGGAATGCCGGTAACATCGCGCACCAGCAGCTTGTAGCCCCAGACCCCGATGCCGACGATCAAGGTGATGGAAAGCGCCGCGCCCGCGAAATTTGCAAACTTGGTCAAGGGCTTGGCCGCAACTTGCGGAGCCATCCCTGCGTCATGTTCAAAGGAGTACCCCCCACCCTGGGAGGAGGACGTGTAATCTGCCATTTCTGCCTCACTGCCCGCGTCAGATATCACCCGCGCGGGTCTGTTTTTTGAACCTGCCTGACCAGCAATGGTGCGTTATCGCATCTCTTCCGCTGGCTTGACCCCAAGAATACCAAGACCTGACGCAATTACAATCGCTGCGGCTTGGGCCAGCGCGATTTTTGACTGGGACAGGGCCACATCATCCTGCAGGAAACGCAGTTTAGGCACGTCGTTGCCGCGGTTCCACAGCCCGTGGAAATCGCCCGCCAGCTCGTAGAGATAAAAGGCGATCCGGTGCGGTTCGTTGCTGCGCGCCGCGGTCTCTACCATCCGGGGCCATTCGGCCAGCTTTTGCGCCAGTTTCAGCTCTGCTTCGTGGTCAAGCTGGCTCAGGTCGGCACGCTGCAAGGTTTCCAAATCCGTGTCGACCCCCGCCTCTGCCGCCTTGCGCAGGACAGAATGCACACGCGCATGGGCATATTGCACGTAGAACACCGGATTCTCGCGCGACTGCTCCAGCACCTTGGCAAAGTCAAAGTCCAGCATCGCGTCATTCTTGCGGGTCAGCATGACAAAACGCGTCACATCAGGGCCCACCTGATCAACCACATCGCGCAGGGTGACAAATGTCCCTGCCCGTTTGGACATCTTGAATTCCTTGCCGTTCTTGAACAACTTGACCAGCTGCGTCAGCTTGATGTCGAGCGGCACCGCCCCCTCGGACAGCGCCGAAACAGCGGCTTTCATCCGTTTGACATAGCCGCCGTGATCCGCGCCAAAGACGTCGATCAGCATGTCAAAGCCACGCTGCACCTTGTCGTAGTGATACGCGATATCGGGCGCGAAATAGGTCCAGCCGCCGTCGGACTTCATCACCGGACGGTCAACGTCATCACCATGGGCGGTGGATTTGAACAGGGTCTGCTCGCGCGGCTCCCAGTCCTCGGGCTTCTTGCCTTTTGGCGGCTCAAGCACGCCCTCATAGATCAGCCCCTTGGCTTTCAAGTCATCAATCGCGGATTCGATCCGGCCCGTGCCATAAAGCGACTTTTCGGAATAAAACACATCCATCTTCACCCCGAGAGAGGCGAGATCATCGCGGATCAGCTTCATCATCTCGTCGGTGGCAAAGTTGCGCACCTCTTCAAGCCAGACGGATTCATCGGCGTCGATATAGGCGTCGCCCACCTTGTCTTTCAGCGCGGCCCCCACATCGATCAGATAGTCGCCGGGGTATGTGCCTTCGGGAAAGGCGACCTCTTGGCCGTGCGCCTCCAGATAGCGCAGATAGACAGAGCGCGCCAAAACATCGACCTGCGCGCCGCCGTCATTGATGTAATATTCACGCGTGACATCGAAACCCGCGAAATCCAGCAAGGACGCCAGCGCATCGCCAAAGACCGCACCGCGGGTGTGCCCCACATGCAGCGGCCCCGTCGGGTTGGCCGAGACATATTCGACGTTGACCCGCTTGCCTTGCCCCAGATCGCCCCGGCCAAAGTCTGTGCCCTGCCCCAGAACGGCACCGACAACGCCCTGCCAGACCGCAGCACTCAGCCGCAGGTTCAAGAACCCCGGGCCCGCCACATCCGCCGCGGTGATCCGTGGATCCTCGGCCAGCTTTTCGGCCAGTTTCTCGGCGATATCGCGCGGTTTCATACGGGCCGGTTTCGCCAGCACCATCGCGGCATTGGTCGCCATATCCCCATGCGCCGCATCGCGCGGCGGCTCTACGGTGATGGCGTCAAAGCTCAGCCCCTCGGGCAGAAACCCGTCGGCAACCAGCGTATCAAGGGTGGACAGCACGAGGCTGCGGATATCGGCAAATAGGTTCATAACGGGGTTCCTTCGACTTGGCCCCGTGTATCACCTGAATATGCGCCCATAATCAAGGGCGGTTCAGCCTTTAACGATCAACCGCTCATGTTCCTGCAAGGCAAAGCGATCTGTCATCCCCGAGATATAGTCGCTGACGATCCGCGCAAGCGCCGTATCGCCGTCCGCATCCTCTACATCCTTGCGCCATTGCTTGGGCAATTGGTCCGTATGCGCGCAGAAATAGGGGAACAGATCCTCGACCACCTGCGTCACCTGCTTGCGCATGATCACCACGGATGGCGCGCGATACATGCGGTCGAAAAGAAAGGCACGGATGACCTTGAGATCCTGGAAAACCGGATCGGAGAACTGGATCAACGTGCGCCCGGCCATGCGAATATCGGTGGCGGTTTCGGGCTTCATCTCGGCCAGACGGTGCCGCGCGACGCTGATCACGTCCTCCACCAGCACGCCAAAGAAACGGCGCAGTGCCTCGTGGCGGCGGCGGTAGTAGTTCAGACCGGGATACAGCCTGTCAACTTCGGCGAAATTCTGCTTCAGGATCGGCAGCTCGGCCAGCTCGTCCGTCGAGAACAGTTCGGCCCGCAAACCGTCATGCAGGTCGTGGTGGTTATAGGCCACATCATCGGCAATCGCCGCCACCTGCGCCTCGGCACTGGCGAATGTCTCCAGCTCAAGATCATGCTGACGCTCATAGGCCGCAAGTGCCCACGGCAGCTCTCCCGTCACCGGCCCGTTATGTTTGGCCAACCCCTCCAGCGTGTCCCAAGTCAGGTTCAGCCCGTCGAAATCCGCGTAATGCCGCTCCAGATGGGTGACGATGCGGATGGCTTGGGCGTTGTGGTCAAACCCGCCATAGGGGGCCATCAAGGCTTCCAGCGCGTCCTCGCCCGTGTGACCAAAGGGCGGATGCCCCAGATCATGGGCCAGGGCGACCGCCTCTGTCAGCTCGGCATTCAGACCCAACGCACCGGCGATCGTACGCGCCACCTGCGCCACCTCGATCGAATGGGTCAGCCGCGTGCGATAGTAATCGCCCTCATGTTCGATAAAGACCTGCGTCTTGTGCTTGAGCCGCCGAAAGGCGCTGGCGTGGATGATCCGGTCGCGGTCCCGCTGAAAGCAGGAACGAAAGGTGCTTTCCTCTTCCGGTATCAACCGTCCCCGGGTCAATGCCGGATCAGAGGCAAAAGAAGCGCGCATAGTCGGTGGTCCTTGTGGCCTGTCCTGCGGGTTTCTATATTGTAAGACAACACAGATGGAAACCGATCACACCGGAGCCCGAAAATGAACCTGCCCCCCCAAGTTACCCCGCGCGCCTTTGACCGCCTTGCCGAAATCGGTGCCGCCGCAGAGGGCAAAGCCCTGCGTGTCGCCGTAGAGGGCGGCGGCTGCTCCGGCTTTCAGTACGACATCGCGCTGGATGATCCCAAAGACGATGACCTGATCCTTGAAGGGGCCGGCCAGAAAGTTGTGGTCGACAGCATCTCCCTGCCCTTTCTTGCCAATGCCGTCATCGACTTCTCGGAAGAGCTGATCGGCGCGCGGTTCGTGATCGAAAACCCCAATGCCACCAGCGCCTGCGGCTGCGGCACGTCTTTCTCGATGTAACAGACACCCGCTTCATTTTGCCAAAGTAAACTCCCGCCGGAGGCTGGCCTCATGCCCGCATGAGGCCATTCTAGCGCCGCAGCTGCACCGCGGAGGGCATGGCCGGGATCGGTGCCCGCGCAAACCGCGCGAAAAACGCTTCAAATTGCGGGCAGGACGCCTCTGCCCCGGTCAGTATCTCTTGCGCCTCTGGGTCTAGCGCCCTCATGACCCGTCCACGCATAAGCGACCACTGCGCTTGCCGCGTCTCTCCCATGTCAAAAAGCGCCGCCGACAGCGCCTGCAGCGCACCGTTTGGCGGGGTATAGCGGATGGCCACAGCCCCTTGTGGCACCGGTTGGCAAAATGCCGCCCCTCCGGACATGTGCGCGGCCCAGCCGGTCACCAGATATGCGTGATACCCGTCCACCGGTCCGCCCCCCTGCTGCGGTACGATCCGGCAGGCACGTGCAGCGGACTGAACCGCATCCTCCCACAGTGCAGGTGACGCAGCGCCTGCAAACCGTAGCGCGGCACAAAGCTCGGCCAGCAGATCCATATCCTGATCAAGATACGCCAGAATACCGGCAAAACTCAGGCTTCTGATCGCTGTCGCCGGCAGTTGGGGGTCGCGCTGACCGTAGTCTGACAGATAGAAAACGATATGTGCCAGCTCATAGGATGCTTTCTTGTTGGGCAGCGCAAAGGTTTCGGATCGCGTGAAAAACCGGCGCAAGCGAGATTGCAGCGCGTCATCGCGCGGCACGGACATCCGACGCGCCAGCAGACGCTGCGCTTCGGCGCGTTGCAGGTCAGACAGTTCTCCATCCGCCAGCCGTACACGGGCGACCCAATGCACCAACCGCTCCCCCGCGTCGCCGGGCAAGCCCAGATCCTCAAGGTCCAGCGCGAGGGACAGGAAAAAGCGGTAGTACTGCGGGAAGAAGCGGATCGACTCTTCGATGCGGTCATAGAAGGACGCATAGGGCACCAGAGCGTCTGGCGCGACAGGCATATCCGCGCTTGCCAGAATTCCCAGCCATTCCGCGTTTTCCTTCAACCAGAACACATCCCCCGCACGGCGTCGCTGTACCGCAAACATACGGCTGATCGCGGCGGTATCGGCGTGTCTGCGACGGCTATTGCGCGCACGTACGGATGACAGCGGTATAACATTCGACATAGGCGCCCCTTTGGCAAGAAACCCCTGCGCCTGTTCCAGCGCAGGGTGTGTTTGAATTAGCAGCCGGTGGTAAACAAACCGGTAAGCTCCCCAGTCGCCATGCCGCCTGCCTGCGCTCCCGACCGTAGCCCTGTGGTGAACAGCCCGGTGCCGTGGCCGCAGTGCGGGTCTTGCCCTGCATTGATACAGCCGGTGGTATAAAGCGCGGTCCCCGCCCCCTGATGGAGCGATGCCGCCCCGGCGTGAACATTCGGGAAAGCAGTTTCGACGTAAGCAATAGCGGTCATGAGTTTTCCATTTTGACGTGATTTTGAAATCGGCAACTAAACCTCAAGCTGCACTCCCTTCATCAATCACCAGCTCAGGGATTTGACCTAGGCGACAAAAAGATCGCATTTTAACGATGTAAATCATCCACATGCGCTGCGTCTTTGATCCGGTTGAAACCACGCTGCGATGCCGTGTTCTCCACAATAGCGACAATTTTAGCGGAACTCTGGCAAAGCGCCCCGCGGCGGCGCAGGCACTGTCGGCTCACCTTCGAATCGCGGGCGAAACATGCCCAAACCGGTGCAGCCCCCTTGCCCCATATTGCGGTATGCGCGATAGCTGCGGGGACCAATGCAGGGGGCCGCCATGAAAATCGCCACGTTCAACATCAACGGGATCAAAGCGCGGATCGACGCCCTGCCCCAATGGCTCGACGAAGCGCAGCCCGACGTCGCCATTCTGCAAGAGATCAAATCCGTCGACGAAGGATTCCCGCGCGAGCTGTTCGAGGATCGCGGCTATAACGTCGAGACCCACGGGCAGAAATCCTTTAACGGCGTCGCGATCCTGTCAAAGCTCCCGCTTGAGGATGTGACCCGTGGCCTGCCCGGGGACGACAGCGACGAACAGGCGCGCTATATCGAGGCGACGGTCGTGGGCGATCATTCCTCTGTGCGGCTTTGCGGGTTGTATCTGCCCAACGGCAACCCCGCGCCGGGCCCGAAGTACGATTACAAACTGGCGTGGATGCAGCGTCTTGAAGACCGCGCGCGCGCACTCTTGGCCGAGGAAACACCGTTTCTGCTGACGGGCGACTTCAACATCATCCCCCAGGCCGAAGACGCGGCAACGCCGGATGCCTGGCGGGAAGATGCGCTGTTTCGTCCTGAATCCCGCGCCGCCTGGCGACGTCTGCTGGCCCTTGGCCTGACAGAGGCGTTCCGCGCACGGACCCAAGGGCCGAGGCATTACAGCTTTTGGGATTATCAGGCAGGCGCGTGGAACCGCAACAACGGCATCCGTATCGACCATTTCCTGCTGAGCCCTGCCATCGCCGACAGCCTGCGCGACTGCCAGATCGACAAGGATGTACGCGGACGCGAGAAACCCTCCGATCACGTGCCCGTCTGGGTGGAGCTTGACCTTTAAGGCGGACACACAAGCGCGGCCCTAGATCACGCCTGAAGCTCGGCGTCCCAATAAAGAAAATCCATCCAGCTATCATGCAGGTAGTTGGGCGGGAATTTCCGGCCCATATTGCGCAGGTCCTCGGCTTGCGGCTGGCGCGGCGGTTTGCGCAACTGGAATCCGGTCTGGTGCAGCGCCTTGGACCCTTTTTTCAGATTGCACGGGCTACACGCCGCAACAACGTTCTGCCAGCTTGTGATACCGCCCGCCGCACGGGGCACCACATGGTCAAAGGTCAGATCCCCCCGTGCACCGCAGTACTGGCAGCAGAATTCGTCCCTCAGAAATAAATTAAAGCGCGTGAAGGCCACGCGCTTTTGAGGTTTGACATAATCTTTGAGAACGACCACCGACGGGATGCGAATTTGCATCGACGGGCTGTGAACATAGTCGTCATATTCAGCGACGATATCCACCCGATCCAGCCATTTGGCCTTCACCGCTTCCTGCCAGGGCCACAGCGACAGCGGATAGTAGGACAAGGGCCTGTAATCCGCGTTCAGCACAAGGGCCGGTTTGTTTTTCAGCCCTGCCGGGCTTCGGGTGAATTCAGTTCTAAAGTCGCCGTCCATTGTTCGATAGCCCCTTGCCGTTCCGCGTCCGGTCCAGCGGGACAGCCCCGCTGATGCTTTCGACTATATCTCGTGGTTTGCGTCTGACAAGTCGCAAACGGGTACAAGATGTCGCAGAATGCGTAAGCTGATTACGTAACAGGCATGTGACGGAAACGGCCAATCCGGCCGGGGCCTTCCTGCGGGTCGCGCATGCGCCCGCAGGGGATGGGATCAAAGACCCAGTTTGTCGCGCATAAAGGCCAGCGCCACGCTCAGCCCGTCGGGGGCGATTCCGTGGCCTGTGCCCTTCATGATATGGGCGAAAACGTCCGTCCATCCGGCCTCTTGCAAGGTTTCGGCGGCCTGTGGCAGGGATTGCGGCGGGACAACATCGTCGGCGTCGCCGTGCACCAGCAAGACCGGAGGGCGCACGACCGCTTCGTCTTTCAGGCTCTCGGGCGACAGCAAGCGGCCCGAAAACGCGACAACACCGGCCACGGCGTCTTCGCGGCGCGGCGCGACATGCAGCGCCATCATCGTACCTTGGGAAAAGCCAAACAGCACAACCTGTTCGGGCAGCAGATCTTCGTCCACCATCAGCGCATCGAGAAAGGCGTTCAGGTCATCGACCGCCTGCATCATCCCGCGTTCGGCTTCTTCCTCAGAGGAGTTATCGATCCAGGGGATCGGGAACCACTGGAACCCCATGGGCGCACCGGCACAGGCTTCGGGCGCATCGGGGGCCACGAACAGCGTGTCGGGCAGATGTTCCCCCAACGGGTCGGCAAGCCCCAGCAGATCGGCACCATTCGCGCCATAGCCATGCAGGAACACGACGGCAGACCGCGTTTCCCCCGAGACCGGTTCGCGGCGCTCTGCGTTTAGTACTCGTGTCATGAAATCCCTTCCCGTTGTTTTGCCACGCGGTAGTACGAAAACAGGATGCGGGCTGCAACCGATCGCCAGGGCGACCAGTCCTGCGCCATGTCCGCAAGCTGCTTCGGCTTTGGTCGCTGGGGCAGATCAAACAGGATTTTTGCGGCCTCTTGCAAGGCCAGATCGCCCTGCGGCAGGATATCGGCGCGCCCCAGCGAAAACATCGCATAGATCTGCGCCGTCCACAGCCCGACACCGGGCACCGCGGTCAGCGTCTCGATCACCATGGCATCAGGCGCGTCCCGCAAGGCGGTATAGTCGATCCCGGCCTCGGCCAACGCCAACGCATAGCGGATTTTCTGGCGGCTCAGTCCCGCCGCGCGCAGGCCATCCTCGCCCGCGGTGAGTATCGCCGTCTCATGGGTCAGTCCCGCCGCATCCATCTTGGCGCGCATGGCATTTGCCGACGCGACAGAGACTTGCTGGCTGATGATCGCCCCGATCAGCGCGTCAAACCCGTCCGCACGTAACCGCAGAGGCAAAGGGCCAGTCGCGGCCAAGGCGGTAGCAAACTGCGGCACATGCGCAGCGAGCCAATCCGCCCCTTCGGCGACATCCGCGTCGCCAGTGATAATCCGTCCGATGCTCATCCGATTGTGCCCCCCGTTGTCAGCGTCTCGACCCAGTGGATCGCCGCATCCGGCGCGGCGACAACCTGCGCGCCGACGGGGGCCGCCGGACGGTCGATGGCAATCACCCGTAGCCCCAAAACGCGCGCTGCGTCCAGTTTGGGGCGGCTTGGCACGCCACCGACGTTGCGCAGGACCAGCGTATCGATCTGCAAAGCGCGAAACAACGCCTCCTCCGCCGCCTGAGTGAAGGGCGGCTGGCCATAGACGGCTTCGGCAAAGGGGGGCAGCTTGGTTCGGGCCTGCGCGTTGGTCTGCCGCAGATAAAGCCGCGCGCCTGCGAAGAGGGCGTAATCCGCCACCGTTCCGCGCCCCGTCGCGGCAAAGACCCGTGCTTGGGGTCGGATCATCCGTGCCGCCGCCGCGACCGACGCGGCCCGTTCAACCGGTGCCGAGATGTCCCACATGGGCCGCAGGACACGCAGATAAGGCAGCCCCAACCGCGCGGTGGCGTCAAAAGCGATCTGCGAAATATCCGCGTCAAACCCGTGCCCTGCGTCCAGCACCGCGGTAAACCCATGGGCGCGCAGGTAAGCTGCCATCTCATCCAGGTTGCCCGGCGACCAGATCTCGGATGGTACGGCCAGCGGGCCAAAGCTGCGCTCCGCCCGCCTTAACACCGCCCGTGCACAGACGTCGGACTCCGCCATCGCAGCGGCGATCTCATGCGCTTCGGCGCTGCCAGCGATCAGCAGAATATGGGGGCCCCGGTTCATGGCGCGACCATCGTTGACCCCGCCGCCGGACGCAAGGCCCTTGCAGCCCCCCAAAGCCCGGTCTACGCATTCACCATGACAGTGATTGATGACACCCGCGCCAAGCGCAACGTCGCCGTGCTGGTGACCGCGCAGGCCTTTCTTGGCAGCCAGATGCCGATGTATTTTGTGGTCGGCGGATTGGCGGGGCAACAGCTGTCGCCCAACGTCTGCCTCGCGACGCTGCCGATCTCTATGATCGTCTTCGGGTCGATGACCACGGCCCCGTGGCTGTCGACGGTGATGCAACGCTTTGGCCGTCGCGCGGGCTTTGTGGCCGGCGCATTTGGCGGGATGACGGGGGCCGCGCTTTGCGCCTATGCCCTGACGATCCAGAGTTTCATGACCTTCCTGCTGGGCAGCTATCTGATCGGCATCTACATGTGCTCGCAAGGATTTTTCCGCTTTGCAGCGACGGACACCGCATCTGACGCGTTCCGGCCCAAGGCGATTTCCTATGTCATGGCGGGCGGGCTGATCTCGGCCATCATCGGGCCACAGCTGGTAGGTTTTCTGACCGGTGCCAACGGCGATGCGACGATGATGCGGTTTTTCCCGGTCTACCTCGCCGCGATCGCGCTGAACGCTGTGGGCACGGTGCTTTTCGCCTTCCTCAACATCCCCAAGCCGCCCGTGCCTGCCGTGGATGCCCCCAAGGGCCGCAGCCGGATGGAGCTTTTGAAAACCCCGCGCATCGCCGTCGCTGTGATCTGCGGCATGGTATCCTATGCGCTGATGAACCTTGTCATGACCTCGACGCCGCTGGCGGTTGTGGGCTGCGGCTATGACATCGTGGATGCGTCCCATGTGGTCACAGGCCACGTTCTGGCGATGTATGCGCCGTCGTTTTTCACCGGCCACCTGATCGCGAAATTCGGGGTCGAAAAGATCCTCGGCCTTGGCATCGCGATCCTTGCGGGGGCCGGTGTGGTCGCGCTGCAGGGGGTGGAGCTGAACAACTTCTACATCGCGCTGATCCTGCTGGGGATCGGCTGGAACTTCGGCTTTATCGGCGCGACATCCATGCTGGCCGGTGCCCATGAACCGCACGAGCGTGGCCGCATGCAAGGTCTGAACGATCTGCTGGTGTTTGGCGGGGTGACCTTTGCGTCGCTGTCAAGCGGCGGGCTGATGAACTGCTCGGGCGGCAACCCCGTCGAAGGCTGGGCCGCCGTCAATATCGCGATGATCCCGTTTCTGGTGCTGGCAGGCGGGTCGCTGATCTGGCTGATGCTGCGGCAACGCAGCGCGCGGGTCTAGGGCTACCAACGCCCCGACAAAGCCCGCCACGACAGGGCGAAATCATTCATCGGCGGCAGTTCTGCGGCGCTGACACGCCCGGGGGCGGCGATGGCCGCGCTCAGCACCTTGTCTGCCGCGCCGACGCTATACATCGCCGGTCGCGCCGCTTTCGAGATTTTGCCTCGGTTGGCCCGCGCCTGTCGTAACCGCGCCCGTGCCTTTTGGGCCAGCGCCACAACGCCAGCGTCGGTGCCGTCCAACAACGGGACGCGCCCCTGCTCTACCAGCTGCGGGATCGCGTGCAGCCAAGCCGCCACCCCCGCCCCATAGGCCGCATCGCGCACCGTGGCCTCATCCGCTGGTCCCAAAGACCGCGCGGCCACCCACATCAGATGGCCCGCGGTCTGGTCGATATAGGCGTCGAAATGGGCGGCATCTTCAAAGGCGTCGCGGTAGATATCCCACCGCCGCGCGGCGGCCAGCGTGTCGAGCAACACCGCGTCTTCGGGCGAGATAGCCAGTGCAAGGGGCGTCGCAACCTCGTGCCGCCGCACAACGCCACGGTGCGCGATCTCGTCACAGACATCGCGCCACCACTGCAAACGCATCTCGGCGATCATGGTTTCCTGCGTCACCCAGGGCGCGCGCGCCACCTCGATATTAAAGGCATAAAGCGGGAACAACACACGGCGTGCGGCCACAGGGGCCGCCATGCTGGCGCGAAAGCGCAGCGGATCGGCACGCTCGATAATGGCCGCGCAGGCGCTTAGATCGGCATCAAATTCCATGGGTCCTATCCCTTGCGGTCGCGGATCAGCTTCCAGCGGATCGCGTCCAACAGTGCTTCGAAAGACGCATCGACGATGTTGGCCGACACACCCACAGTAGACCAGCGCCGCCCCTGCCCGTCTTCGCTGTCGATGATCACCCGCGTCACCGCCTCTGTGCCACCTTGCGTGATCCGCACCTTGAAATCCACCAGATGCATATCCTCCAGCAGCGCCGAGTACTGCCCCAGATCCTTGACCAGCGCCTTGCTGAGCGCGTTCACCGGCCCGCGGTCGCAGCCTTCGGCATCCATGCTCTCGCTCACCGACAGACGTTTCTCGCCATCCACCTTCACGACGACAACCGCTTCTGACAGGCTGACCATCTGGTCGTATTTGTTTTTGCGCCGCTCGACGGTCACACGGTAGCGTTTTACCTCGAAGAGGTCCGGCATCTGCCCCAGAGCTTTACGCGCTAGCAGCTCAAAGCTGGCCTGAGCAGTGTCATAGCTATAGCCTTCGGCCTCGCGCGCCTTCACCTCGTCAAGGATCCGCCCCAAGGCCGGATCCCCCTTGGCGATGGTCAAGCCCGCACTTTCCAGACGCCGGCGCAGGTTTGACTGGCCCGCCTGGTTCGACATGGGGATGATGCGCGTGTTGCCGACCAGCGCGGGGTCGATATGTTCATAGGTGGACGGGTCTTTCAGGATCGCGCTGGCATGCAGCCCCGCCTTATGCGCAAAGGCCGACGACCCGACAAAGGCCGCCTGTTTGGTCGGCACGCGGTTCAAGATCTCGTCCAGCGCACGGCTGATCTGGGTGAGGTTCGCCAGACCATCTAACGGGATTCCCGTGTCGAACCGGCTGGCATAGGGCTCTTTCAGCAGCAAAATCGGGATCAGCGTGGTCAGGTTGGCATTGCCGCAGCGTTCGCCCAAGCCGTTCAACGTGCCCTGTATCTGCCGCGCGCCCGCGTCAATGGCGGCCAGCGAACAGGCGACCGCGTTTTCGGTGTCGTTATGGGTATGGATGCCCAGATGATCGCCGGGGATGCCTGCGGCGATGACCTCGGCTGTGATGCGCCCGACCTCGGCGGGCATGGTGCCGCCGTTGGTATCACAAAGCACGATCCACCGCGCGCCCGCCTCATAGGCCGCCTTGATCGCGGTCAGCGCATAATCGGGATTGGCGCGGTAGCCGTCAAAGAAATGCTCCGCATCGAACAGCGCCTCGCGGCCCTGCGCCACCAGATGCGCGATGGATTTCGTGATATTATCCGTGTTCTCGTCCAGCGTAATCCCGAGCGCTGCCGAGACGTGAAAATCATGGGTCTTTCCCACCAAGCAGACCGTCCGCGTGCCCGCATTCATCACCGCCGCCAGCACATCATCGTTCTGCGCCGACATGCCGTTGCGCTTGGTCATGCCAAAGGCCGTCATCTTCGCCCGCGTGGTCGGCGCTGCGTCGAAAAAGGCACTATCCGTCGGGTTCGCGCCGGGCCAGCCGCCCTCGATGTAATCCACCCCCAGCGTATCGAGCGCGGTCGCAATCGTGATCTTTTCGGCGGTCGAGAATTGCACCCCTTGGGTCTGCTGCCCGTCGCGCAAAGTCGTGTCATACAGATAAAGGCGTTCGCGGGTCATCGCAGCGATCCCTCCTTCATTTTGCCAGATAAACTCCGGGGAGCGTGAGGGGCTGGCCCCTCACACCTATGTTGATCAAACACTGAAAGAGCAGATACGGAATTTACCACTCTGATTGGCGCCCTGAAACGATTACTTGTTGTTAGCCCAAGGATAGAAAATCTCACCTATTTTGCTCTGGTCTATGCCAATGTCGTCAACAATCTCAACACCATCTTTTTTGAAGCGAACTTCTAAGCCGGCTTCAACAAGCTGGAGCTTAATACGATCTAGTTCACTAAAGTCCTTCTTGGCCAAAGCTTGAAGCCTGACCTCACTGAGCACTTCAGCCCAACCGATTAAATTGTCTTTCTCATTCTCTGCTTTCCAATTCCAACCCGATAACTCGTCGGTAATAAGACCCAAAAATTGCGCGGACGCCAGAAACTCACTTTCAATACCTCCAACATCAATTTCATCAGGCAGATCCGCCCCGCCGAATGCAGCGAGCAGCACGGATGCCATTTCATGTAATTGTGAAATGGCTCCAGCAGTGTTGAGATCGTTGGCCAACATTTCAATTAGCTTTTTTGAGGGCTTGCTTGGCTGGACGTGCTCAGAAAGCTCGCGCCACTTCCTCAACGTCTTCTCCGCTTCTTCCCGTTTCTTCTCGGTCCAGTCCATCGGCTTGCGGTAATGCGTGCTGAGCATGACGAAACGGATCACCTCTCCCGGAACGCCTTGATCCAGCAGATCGCGTACGGTGAAGAAGTTACCAAGCGATTTGGACATTTTCTTGCCCTCGACCTGCAGCATCTCGTTATGCAGCCAGTAGCGCGCCATCTCGTCGGTGCCATTGGCGCAGCAGCTTTGGGCGATCTCGTCCTCGTGGTGGGGGAATTGCAGATCCAGACCGCCGCCGTGGATGTCAAAGACGTGAGGTGCGCTCTTCGCCTTGTCCGACAGACGGTCCTGACGCAGGGGCTCTTTCCACAGCAGCTCGTCCGCCATGGCGGAGCATTCGATGTGCCAGCCCGGGCGGCCACGGCCCCAGGGGCTGTCCCACCCCGGCGTCGCATCGTCCGACGGCTTCCACAGCACGAAATCCATCGGGTTACGCTTGTAGGGCGCAACCTCGACCCGCGCGCCGGCAATCATATCGTCGATCGACCGGCCCGACAGCGCGCCATAGGCTTTGTAGCTTTCGACAGAGAACAGCACATGCCCCTCGGCGGCATAGGCATGTCCCTTGGCAATCAGGTCTTCGATCATCGCGACCATCTGCGGAATATAGGCGGTGGCGCGTGGCATGTGGTCGGGCTCAAGCGCGCCGACGGCGGCCATATCGTCCAGAAACCACTGGGTTGTCTCGGCGGTAATCTCTCCGATAGACCGCCCACTTTGTGCTGCGCGCGCGTTGATCTTGTCATCCACATCCGTGAAGTTGCGCACATAGGTCACATGGGCGTCGCCATAGACATGACGCAGCAACCGGTTGAGCACGTCAAACACGATCACGGGGCGCGCATTGCCCAGATGGGCGCGGTCGTACACCGTGGGCCCACAGACATACATCCGCACGTTTTTATCATCAATCGGGGTGAAATCCTCGCGTTTGCGGGTTTTCGTGTTGTGCAGCTTGATCGTGGTCATGGCGCGTCCTTACGCAAGGATTGCGCGGGCATGGCACAGAAATCTCGGGAAGAAAACGATGTGAGCAAGCCCGCCGGAAGGTCTTAGCAGGTAATACAGCAAATAATGAGTGGCATCATCTTCATGCCGTCTGCGTAGCCCGACCCGCCACTGGCGGTCAAGCCTGATTGACAAATCAACCATGCTCTGCGCCCCTGCGTCTTCAAGTTACGAGGGAGAAGACGGCATGCAACTATCATCGCGCATCACAGGGCTGCTTGGCGGCGGATCAGACGGCTGGGGCGTTTTCCTGCGCGCCCGCCAGATGATTGAACAGGGTACGCAGGTGACAGAGCTGACGATTGGCGAACATGACATCCGCACCGCCGCACCGATCCTGCAAGATATGCACCGCGCCGCTTTGGCCGGTCACACAGGGTATGCGGCCATCCCCGGCACCACGGGTCTGCGCGATGCCGTGGCCGCGCGGTTGCAGGAACGTACCGGCGTGCCGACAACGCGCGACAATGTGCTGATCACGCCGGGTGGTCAAAGCGCGCTGTTTGCCGCGCATATGGCGACCTGCAACCCCGGCGATACGGCGCTTTATATTGATCCCTATTACGCCACCTACCCCGGTACGATCCGCGGTGTCAGCGCCCTGCCCCATGCGATCGCCGCCCGTGCGGGGGATGCGTTCCAGCCCCGTGCGGACGTGATTGCCGCCGCTGCGAAACAGACCAACGCGGCGTCGCTGTTGGTGAACTCGCCCAACAACCCCACCGGCGTTGTCTATTCCCGCAAGACGCTTGAAGGCATCGCGCAGGTCTGCCGCGATCACGACATGTGGCTGATCTCGGACGAGGTTTACGACACGCAGGTCTGGGAGGGCGCGCATCTCTCGCCACGCGCGCTGGACGGGATGGCGGAGCATACTCTGGTCGTGGGGTCGATGTCGAAAAGCCACGCGATGACCGGGTCGCGCTGCGGCTGGATCGTCGGGCCCGTGGATGCGATCGAGCATCTGACCAATCTGGCGACCCACACGACCTATGGCGTGCCCGGGTACATTCAGGACGCGGCGCTGTTCGCGCTGAACCAAGGCACCGGTTTCGAGACAGAGATCGCCGCCCCCTTCCAGCGCCGCCGTCTGCTGGCGCAAGACATTCTAGCGCGACAGAACGCCGTCAGCCTCGTGCCCGCCCAAGGCGCGATGTATCTGATGCTGGATGTGCGCAGCACCGGCATGAGCGGCGAGGATTTCGCCTATGCGCTGCTGGAAAAACACCACATCGCGGTGATGCCCGGCGAAAGCTTCGGGACGGCAGCGGCAGGGCATATCCGCGTCGCGATGACCATCGAGGACACGCGCTTTGCCCAAGCGCTGGCGACAGTATGCGACTTCGCGGAGGGCCTCGCCGCCTGACGAAAGCGTCGCGCGACCGCAGCTACCAACAGACGAAAAAGGCCGGAGGATCATCCTCCGGCCTTTTTGACTGGCACATTATTATTTCCTGCCGAGAGCACCGTTATGCGACGCCCTCGGCAGATACACCGCCAGTTTTCAGCGTGTCAGCTTAGAAGCGGTAGGAACCACGGATGTTGAATGTGGTTACGTCCGCGTCGTCACCGGAAACACCGTTTACGTCGTCAAACTTGTGCTCAAGCAGTTCTGCGCCAACGCTGTATTGCTCGGTGATTTTGTAATCCATGCCGATACCGTAGAAGGCACCGTCTTCGTCACCCAAGGATGTGTCGGCACGAGCGTAACCGCCGGTTGCGTAGATCAGAGTGCTACCCAAGTCGTAGCCACCTTTGATTTTCGCACGAGCAACGGAGTCGATGGAACCCTGTGTTACGCCTGCAGCGTCGTCCAGATCGATGTCTGTTTTGTCGTAGTCAAGCTCACCGCCCAGTACGAAGCGACCGAAGTCGTAGTTGTAACCAGCGTGGAAACCGTAGGACCCGTTGTCACCTTCCAGACCGTTGTCGACCTCAGCGTCGGAATAGCCCAGTTGCAGACCGGTGTAGAAGCCGGTCCAGTCGCCACCCAGGTCGGGTGCAGGAACAGGTGCGGTCATCACGGGCTCAACCACTGGCTCTGCCAGGCTACCGGCGTATGTTGCGCCAGCGAATGCTGTGGATGCCAGAACGGCTGCGGATGCAAGTTTCATAGTGCGTTTCATAATCGTAACTCCTCGATCAGTTTGTACCGGAGCGGGCGCTTCCCGCTTCATCGACACAACACGGCAGCTAAGATCTGGTTTCGGGATTTCCCAATCACGGGTTGGTGATCGGAAAATTGTTGCTCAAATGCACGGCGTCTCGGCGGCCCGTCGCCGCTATTAACCCTTTTTACCAAGGCCAAAACGCGGTTCCGCGGAGATGCGCCAAAATCACCCGAAATTAAATTTTCAAGAAGATGGAACAATCTGCCCGCATGCTGCAGCAGGAATCCCGCGAAAATGGTGCAAAAAGTGGCGTTTACCCCCCTATGTGCTAGGTAGCGATGCGGCGCGGATGACAGCATGTCCGGCATAATCGAGGCGAAACGACCATGATCGAATTCTTCATTACCCATATAGAGGTCGTTGGCGTCATCCTTTTGACCCTCGGCGTGGCCTTCATCCTGCTTCAGCAGCGCCGCAGCCCACAATCAACTGCCGCCTGGATCCTGTTTCTGGTGGTGATGCCCTATGTCGCGGCGCCCTTGTTCCTGGCGCTTGGCTTTCGCAAACAGGGCAAACGTTACGAGCCGATCATATTTACCCAGAAAGAAGACCCGCAAACGCCCGTGCATGCGCTGGACGAGATGTTCCAGAGCTTCAACCTGCCCCCCGCGTTGGAAGCACAGCGACTGAACCTGCATGATACACCCCAAACCGCCTATGCCGCCGCGATGGAGGTGATCGAGAGCGCGACACAGACGATTGATGTGCTGTTCTATATCGTATCGGACGATGACACCGGTAATCACGTGGTCGACGCCCTGACCGAAAAAGCCCGCAACGGCGTCAAGGTGCGCCTGCTGATGGACCGGCTTGGCACCCTGCGCGGCCCCTCTAAGGCGGTCAAGGCGCTGCGCAAGGCCGGCGGCGAGGTGCTGTTCTTTTCGCCGATCCTGCAACTGCCCAGCAGTGGCCACCTGAACCTGCGCAACCATCGCAAGATGATCATCGCCGATCATGCCCGTGTCTTTTCCGGCGGGATGAACATTGGCGAACACTATATGTCAGACCATCCGCACACCGATCACTGGGTTGATCTGGCCTTCACCCTTGAGGGGCAATCGGTACAGACCTTCTGCGATGTCTTCCGCTCGGACTGGGAAGTCGCCTGTGGTGACGACGTGGATCATATCATAACGCCCGCCCCTACCACCGCGGGTAATGCCACGGTGCAGCTGATCCCCTCGGGCCCCGATATTGTCGAAGACCCGCTGCACGACGGGATCATTCGCGCGCTGCATCTGGCGAAAACCCGTATCTGGATCGCCACCCCCTATTTCGTCCCGACCGAGCCGCTGGCCAATGCGTTGCGCATCGCGGCGCTGCGCGGCGTGGATGTGCGTATTCTGGTGCCGCAGAAGTCGAACCAGCATATCGCGGACTTCGCCCGTGGTGGCTATCTGCGCGATGCGCATACCGCAGGGGCCAAGGTGAAATACTTTGAACCTGCGATGATCCACGCGAAAGCCGCGCTGATTGATGATGTGGGGCTTGTGGGCACGGCGAATTTCGACGTGCGCAGCATGCTTTTGAACTTTGAGGCGATGTTGTTCGTTTATGATGCACGCAGCGTGTCAACCCTGTCGGACTGGTTCACGGCCCGCGAGGCAGACTGCCACGAGAATATGCCAAGCCCGCATTTGCCCCGCCGTCTGGCCGAGGGCGTCTTTCGAATAGGAGCACCGATCTTGTGACCCAAGCCCCCCTTCGCATCGCCAGCTACAACATGCGCAAGGCCATGGGCACCGACCGCAAACGCGATCCCGCCCGCATCCTGCGCGTGATCCAGACGCTCGCGGCGGATATCGTCGTGTTGCAAGAGGCCGACATGCGCCTCGGGCCCCGCCCCTCGGCGCTGCCCATGGATCAGGTGACGGCGCAGACCGGTTTGATCGCGGTGCCGGTCCCCAGTGAGGTCAGCATCGGCTGGCATGGCAACGCCGTCTTGCTGCGCCCCGAGGCAGAGCTGATCGAGGTCAAACATCTGAACCTGCCGGGGATGGAACCGCGCGGTGCGATGGTGGTGGATTTCGATCTGCGCAATGTCCCGCTGCGCATCATTGCCACCCATCTGGGGCTGATGCGCCGGTCGCGGCGCGCTCAACTTTCCGCGCTCATTGCCCATCTGGATGCGCAGTCCAAACGGCCGACGTTGATCGCGGGCGATATGAATGAATGGTCGCTGAACGTCGGGCTTGGGCGTCTGGCGCATCACTTTGACATCTATGCACCGGGTAAAAGCTATCACGCGCGCCTGCCTTTGGCCGCACTGGATCGCATCGCGGTGGATGACGCGCTGCATGTGATTGACGGTGGCGTCTGCGAGACTGACGATGCGCGCCGCGCCTCGGACCACCTGCCGATCTGGCTGGATTTCGCGCGTTCTACCGATCAGTAGAGCGCGCGAAATCAGCTAAATTATCAGATGAGACTCCCAGTACAACCTACTGATAATTATGATACAAACGCCACACTTAAACCAGTTTATGAAGTACCGTCAGAGCGATTTCCGCAGCCGTGCCTCCTCTGCGCGCGCCTGTTCGATAGCGGCGTGTTTCACCGGACCATAGCCCCGAATATCCATCGGCAGTGCCAGCAGCTCTTGTACCGTCTTAACCGTTGACTCGTCGGTCTTGGCGGGCAGCTCTGCCAACAAGGCTTCGTACCAGCGGATCAGCGCCACTTCTTCGCGACGTTCCTGAGTGTAGGAAAACACATCCAGCGTCGTGCCCCGTAGCGGACGCAGCTTTGACAGTGCGGTCAATACCGGCGTGAACCATGCACCGAACGCGCGCTTGACGGGCCGCCCCCGCGCGTCCTTGCGCAGGGACACGATCGGTGGGGCCATGTGGTAGTTGATCTTGAACCCCGGCTCGAACTCCTGCGCCAGCATCTCGGCAAAGGCAGGATCGCGGTGCAGCCGCGCGACCTCGTATTCATCCTTGAACGCCATCAGTTTGAACAGGGCCTTGGCCGCGACCTCCGTCAGCGCGTCGGCATGGGCGGCGGGCACGGCGGCGCTGAACTGCGCAAGCCGGTCGCGGTAGCGCTGCGCGTAGCTGTCGTTTTGATAGGCCCGCAACCGGTCGGCCCGGTCCGCGATCAACGCGGCGCTGTCCAAGACTGGCTGTTCGCTCGACGGCAGGGCCAGCGCGTCAGGCGTTTCCGCCATCACGCGGCCCAGATCAAAGGCACGATGATTCTTGTCTATGGCCACGCCATTCAGCACGACCGCCTGCCGCAGCGCGCCGTGTGACACGGGCACCAACCCTTTCTGCCATGCGAAGCCCAGCATGATCATATTGGCGAAAACCGTATCGCCCAGAAACCGTTCTGCCATCGCATTGGCATCGAAACCGGCAAGGTTTTCACCCCCCACGGTATCGCGGATCACACTCTCGCGCTGGTCGGTGTGCAGCTGCGCGTCACGGTGCAACACCAGATCGCCCGTGGGCATTTCTGCGAGGTTCAGCACCACCTTGGTCGCGGGCCCGTAGTAGACCGACGCCTGCGCGGCAGAGGAAACAACGATATCGCAGCCAATCACTGCATCCGCCGCCCCGTGATCAATGCGCACCTGATGGATCGCATCAGGGCGCGCCCCGATCCGGATAAAGCTAAGCACCGTGCCGAACTTCTGCGCGAAGCCGGTGAAATCCAGTACGCTGGCACCCTTGCCCTCCAGATGCGCGGCCATGGTGATCAGCGCACCGACCGTGATCACGCCGGTGCCGCCCACGCCTGTGACCAACAGGTCAAAGGGCGCATCAAGGCCGGGCAGTTCGGGACGCGAGATACCCGCCAGCAGCGCGTCCACGTCGACCTCTGCCCCGGTTTTCTTGCGCCGCACCGCCCCTTCAAGGGTGACGAAGCTGGGGCAGAACCCGTTCAGACACGAGAAATCCTTGTTGCAGCTCGACAGGTTGATCTTGCGCTTGCGGCCCAGATCCGTCTCTAGCGGCTCGATGCTCAGACAGTTGCTTTCAAGCGAGCAATCGCCGCAGCCCTCGCATACGGCGGGGTTGATGAAGGCAAAGCGTTTGGGGTCCTCCATCTGCCCGCGCTTGCGGCGGCGGCGTTTCTCGGTGGCGCAGGTCTGTTCGTAGATCAGCACCGACACGCCTTCGACCTCACGCAGTTCGCGCTGCACGGTGTCCATCTCTTCACGTGGGTGAAAGCTGGTGCCTTGCGGGAAATCGCCGCGATCGAATTTGTCGATCACATCCGACACCAAGGCGATGCGCTGGACCCCTTCGGCACGACAGGCCTGCGCGATTCCGGTCACGCTGATCGGCCCGTCCACCGGTTGCCCCCCGGTCATGGCCACCGCGTCGTTATAGAGGATCTTATAGGTGATATTCGTCCCCGCCGCGACGGCCTGCCGAATGGCGAGCGACCCTGAATGGTACCATGTGCCCTCGCCCAAGTTCTGGAACAGGTGTTTGCCGCCGTTGAACTTGGAAGCCACCACATGCGGCACCCCCTCGCCGCCCATCTGCGCATAGCCACCGGTTTCGCGGTCCATCCACCCCGCCATGACGTGGCAACCGATGCCCGATGCGGCCTGCGACCCCTCGGGCAGCTTGGTCGAGGTGTTATGCGGGCAGCCCGAACAGAAATATGGCGTGCGTTTTGCCCCCGGCACATTCAGTAGCACAGGCGGCTTTTCAGTCAGCGCGCGCGCCTTTTGCGGCAGGTTTTCATCAGGGAAGAACGCGTCCAACCGCTCGGCCACCACGGGCACCAGCGCCAGCGGGCTTAACTCGCCGGTCCAGGGCAGCAGCGGGTCGCCTGCCGCGCGGTGTTTGCCGACCATGCGACCGGGCTTGTGCCCCGGCCAGTCGTAGAAATATTCCTTCAGCTGGCTTTCGATGATGCCGCGCTTTTCCTCGATCACCAGCACTTCTTCCGTGTCGGCAACAAAGGCCAGCGCATCACGCCGCGCCAAGGGCCAGACCATGCCGACTTTGTAGATATCAATGCCAAGACGGCGGCAGGCGGCTTCGTCCAGACCCAGCAGACGCAGCGCCTCCATCAGATCCAGATGGCCCTTGCCGGTGGTGACGATGCCAAAGGTGGCATTGTCCAGATTATAGATACGCCTGTCGATCGGGTTGGCCTCGACAAAGGCTTCGACGGCGCTGAGCTTATGCTGCAACCGGGTCTCGATCTCGGGGCTTGGCATGTCCGAGCGGCGCACATGCAGCCCGCCGGGCGGTGGCGTGATCTGGGGCAGCGTAAACGCGCGGTCGGGCTGCAACGCCACCGATTGCCCGCTTTCCACCGTCTCAGAAATCGCTTTGAACCCGACCCATGTGCCGGAAAAGCGGCTTAGCGCGAGCCCATAGGCCCCGAATTCAAGAAACTCTCCCACATTCGCGGGGTTCAGCGTCGGCATCATCCAGGTCATAAAGGCGACATCCGATTGATGCGGCATGGACGACGACACACAGCCGTGGTCATCCCCCGCCACGACCAGCACGCCCCCCTTGGGCGAAGAGCCATAGGCGTTGCCGTGGCGTAGCGCGTCCCCCGACCGGTCCACCCCCGGCCCCTTGCCATACCACATGGAGAACACACCCTCGACCTCGCAATGGGGATCAAGCACAGCCTGCTGCGCCCCCAGAACCGCCGTGGCCCCAAGGTCTTCGTTCACCGCGGGCATAAAGGTGATGTTGTTGTCCTTGGTCACATCCCGTGCGCGCCACAGCTCAAGATCGACCGCGCCCAAGGGCGACCCGCGATACCCCGAGATAAACCCAGCGGTGTTCAGCCCCTGCTGCTTATCGCGCCGCGCCTGATCCAACATGATCCGCACCAGCGCTTGGGTGCCGGTCAGAAACACCGTTCCTTCTGTGCGCGCGTAGCGGTCGGATAAGGCATAGGGGTAAAAATCGTGGGTTTCTTTGGTCATGATGGCAATCCTTGGCTGTCTTGACCATCAAACCACGTTTCCGTGAAATATCTGCCCCCTCTTGCGCGTACACGCGGAATAAACGAATATTTTATTCAGCAGATAGGGGATCGATGAAATGTCTGACCAAATGCGCTTTGACGACCGCGACCGCAAGATACTGGAGCTGTTGCAGCGCGACTGCCGCATCTCGAACGCCGATCTGGCAGAACGGGCCGGCATGTCCGCCTCCGCCTGCTGGCGACGGGTGAAAGCGTTCGAGGACGCCGGCGTGATCGAACGCTACCGCGCGGATGTGTCCCCGACCAAGGCGGGCAACAGCTTTCAGGCGCTGGTGCAGGTGCAGCTTGCGCGTCACAATCAGGAAAAGCTGGCAGAGTTCATCAAAGCCATCGCACACCGCGCCGAGGTGCTGGAATGCTATGCCACCACGGGACAGGCCGACTACCAAATGCGCGTCCTCTGCCGCGACATCGCCGCCTATAACCGCTTTCTCGAAGATTTCCTGTTCCGCCTCCCCGCCGTCGAAAGCGCCCAAACCAACGTGGTCCTGCGCGAGATCAAACGGAATACGAGCATTCCGATGTAGCCCCCCAAACGAAGAAAGGGTGCCCGATGGGGCACCCTGAGTTTCGCCTGACCTTGCTCATCGTTCACCGCTCGTTTGTTTTATGCCTGCGGCAAGGCCAGCGTCAGGGGCAAGCGCACCTGCCCCATGTAGAAAGCCCCGACCGCAAGGCCGGGGCGTTTGTCTTAGCTGCAGCCCGACGTGCCGCCGCAGGTGTTGCACTTCATGCAGGTGCCGTTGCGGACCAGCGTGTAGTTGCCGCATTCTCCGCAGGCTTCGCCCTCGTAGCCCTGCATCTTTGCCTTGGTACGGGCGTCCATGCTGACCGCGCCGCTGGACACCGCTGTGGTCGACCCCATGCTTGCCGCGACGGATGCTTGGCCTGCCTGTGGCATCACACGGTCAAGCGTCTGCGTGTCGCCCTGCCCCTGCCCGCCTTGCAGCAGCACCAGATCCTGCGGCAAACGGTTGCGCAGATACCCGGTGGAGCTGATCTGCTTGAGCACCTCAAGCGAGCGGTTGGCGGCGGTTTCGGAGATCTCCGCCACATTGGCAACGCTTTCCTGATCGCCGCGGCCGAGGCTGTCAAAGCTGGCCCCTTCGGGTTGCACATGCGCCAGATCGGTACGGTCCAGATAGGACACGGCGAGCTCGCGGAACACATAGTCAAGGATCGAGGTCGCGTTCTTGATGCTGTCGTTGCCCTGTACCATGCCAGCGGGTTCGAACTTGGTGAAGGTGAAGGCGTCGACGAATTCCTCCAGCGGGACGCCGTATTGCAGACCCACGGACACGGCGATGGCAAAGTTGTTCATCATCGCACGGAAGCCCGCGCCTTCCTTGTGCATGTCGATAAAGATCTCGCCCAAGGAGCCGTCTTCGTATTCACCGGTGCGCAAATAGACCTTGTGCCCGCCCACATTGGCCTTTTGGGTATAGCCCTTGCGGCGCTGAGGCATCTTTTCGCGGTGCGACTTGATGATCTCTTTGACGATGACCTTCTCGACGATCTTTTCGGCCAGCACGGTGGCCTTCTCGTGGGTGGTGCCGCTTTCCAGCGTTTCGGCGGCCTCGTCATCATCATCGACCAGCGCAGAAGCCAGAGGCTGCGACAGTTTTGACCCGTCGCGGTACAGCGCGTTGGCTTTGACGCCAAGCGACCACGACAGCTCGTATGCGTTTTGGCAATCCTCGATGGTGGCGTCATTCGGCATATTGATCGTCTTAGAGATCGCGCCGGAGATGAAGCTTTGCGCCGCCGCCATCATATAGATGTGGCTGTTGACGGACAGGTAGCGTTTGCCCTTCTTGCCGCAGGGGTTGGCGCAGTCGAAGATGCCGTAGTGTTCGGGCTTGAGGTGCGGCGCGCCTTCCAGCGTCATCGTACCGCAAACATGGTCGTTGGCCGCTTCGATGTCTTTCTTGGAAAAGCCTAGGGATTTCAGCAGGTCAAACGTCGGGTCGTTCAGCTTTTCGGCAGGGATGCCAAGGACTTGCGTGCAGAACTCCTCGCCCAATGTCCATTGATTGAAGACAAAGCGGATGTCGAAGGCCTGTGCCAGCGCCGCGTCGATCTTGGCCAGCTCGTTAGGGCCAAAACCGTGGCCGACCAGCGTGGTGTGGTTGATCGCAGGCGCGTTGCCGATGGTGCCGTGACCGACGGCATAGCCGACGATCTCTTCGATCTGGGCGGAGCCGTAGCCAAGCTTTTCAAGCGCTGCGGGCACCGACTGGTTGATGATCTTGAAATAGCCACCGCCCGCGAGCTTCTTGAATTTCACCAGCGCAAAGTCAGGCTCGATCCCGGTGGTGTCGCAATCCATCACCAGACCGATGGTCCCCGTCGGCGCAATCACAGAGGTTTGCGCGTTGCGGTACCCGTGCTTTTCGCCAAGACGCAGGGCTTCGTCCCAGGTCGCGGTGGCGATGTCGATCAGGTTGGCTTGCGGGCAGTTTGCGTGATCCAGTGGCACGGGCTTGACCGATAGCGCCTCGTAGCCATCGGTCTTGCCGTGGGCCGCATTGCGGTGGTTGCGGATGACGCGCAGCATGTGGTCGGCGTTCTTGGCGTGGCCGGGGAAGGCCCCCAGCTCGCCCGCCATCTCGGCGGAGGTGGCATAGGAAACGCCGGTCATGATCGCGGTCAGCGCCCCGCAAAGCGCACGGCCCTCATCACTGTCGTAGCTAAAGCCCATGTTCATCAGCAGACCGCCGATGTTGGCATAGCCCAGACCCAGCGTGCGGAAATCATAGGACCGCTGCGCGATTTCCTTGGACGGGAACTGCGCCATCATCACCGAGATTTCGAGCGTGACGGTCCACAGACGGGAGGCGTGCATATAGTCTTCGACCATGAACTCCCCGTCTTGCAGGAAGGTCAGCAGGTTCATCGACGCGAGGTTACAGGCCGTGTCGTCGAGGAACATGTATTCGGAACACGGGTTAGACCCGCGGATCGCGCCGTCTTCGGGGCATGTGTGCCAGTCGTTTACCGTGTCGTGATACTGGATGCCGGGATCGGCGCAGGCCCATGCGGCGTGGCCGACTTGCTCCCACAGGTCACGGGCGCGGATGGTTTTTGACACGCGCCCGGTGGTGCGGTCCAGCAGCTCCCAATCGGCGTCTTTTTCGACGGCGTGCAGGAAGGCGTTGGTCACCCGGATCGAGTTGTTGGAGTTCTGGCCCGAGACCGAGGAATAGGCTTCGGAATCCCAGTCGGTGTCATAGGTCGGGAATTCGATCGAGGTATGACCCTGCTTGGCATAATCCAGCACGCGCTTGACGTATGTCTCTGGGATCGCGCATTTTTTCGCGCTGCGGATCGCGGCCTTCAGCTGGTCGTTCTTGGCAGGGTCATAGGCGTCGGCCTCTGCGCCGTCCCATGCTTTGATCGCGGCAAACAGCTTGTTCAGCTCGCGTTCATGCATCTTCGAGCCAGCGACGATGCTCGCCACCTTTTGCTCTTCGATGACCTTCCAGTTGATGAAATCCTCGATATCGGGGTGGTCCGCATCAACGATAACCATCTTGGCCGCGCGCCGTGTGGTGCCGCCCGATTTGATCGCGCCTGCCGCACGGTCACCGATTTTCAAAAAGCCCATCAAGCCGGAGGATTTCCCCCCGCCCGACAGTTTCTCGCCCGCCGCCCGCAGGCTCGAGAAGTTGGTGCCGGTGCCGGAACCGTATTTGAACAGACGCGCCTCGCGGACCCACAGGTCCATAATGCCGCCGTCCCCTACCAGATCGTCAGCGACAGACTGGATGAAACAAGCGTGGGGCTGCGGATGCTCGTAAGAGGATGTCGACCGCGTCAGCTTGCCGGATTTGTAATCGACATAGTAATGCCCCTGTGCGGGACCATCGATGCCGTAAGCCCAATGCAGACCGGTGTTGAACCATTGCGGGCTGTTGGGCGCGCCACGTTGGCTGGCCAGGATGTGGCGCATCTCGTCATAATAGGCTTGGGCGTCTTCTTCGGTGGTGAAATAGCCACCTTTCCAACCCCAATAGGCCCAAGCGCCGGCCAAACGGTCGAACACTTGCTTCGACGACGTCTCGCCGCCCATGGTCGCGTCATCGGTCGGCACCGAGCGCCAGAGGAATTCTGGCACGCCCTTTTCCTTGACCTTCTTGGTCTCGGACGGGACGCCTGCCTTGCGGAAATATTTCTGGGCGATCACATCAGAGGCGACCTGGCTCCAGCTGGAGGGCACTTCGACGTTATCGAGGCGAAAGACCACCGACCCGTCAGGATTGCGGATTTCGGAGGCTGTGCTCACAAAGTCCAGTTCTGCGTAGGCATCCTGACCGGATCGCGTGAATTTTCTCTCGATTTTCATAAGTGCTGCCCCAAATTTTCAAACTCTCAACCAGCGGCATGATCGGGCCGCCAAACCTATCGCCGGTGTGCATCGTCCCCCGCACCCGCATCAGGTGGGTCTTGGATCAAGCCGTTTAACCGGCGCAAATGTGCGAAACCCAATTTCACCCGATCAGCACGCCACCCCGATCAATCACCAGATGTAGTGGCCCGCCCGTCGATTTACACAAACTGGCGTATGCAGCCCTATTGGGTCAACGGCTTTATTATCGAAATAAGGGAAGTTGCGTCTTGACCGGATCGGCATTTTTTGAAGCTTCGGTCGGCGCGGTGATTCAGCGAAATGATATGCACAGACAGCGGATCTCGAGGGTGATTTTCCACACCGCGGATAAAGTTAATAAACGCTAAGGTTTAGCGTGGCTGGCTCATGTATCGCTTGAGTTATCCACAAAATCCCAAACAGCGGGCTGGGGATAAACATGGCGGAACTGTGGATGATAAAAATTTATGCAGCCACCAGATATAGGTTCGAAAACCCGGCCATCTCACCAGATTTAGAGCGTGCTTCTGTGGCAAAAAAGAACGACTGCACACAAATACAGCGTTCTGATCTGCATGAAGCAGATCAGGAACACTATATGTGGTGGTTCTTAAAGTGGTCGGGGCGAGAAGATTCGAACTTCCGACCCCCTGTACCCAAAACAGGTGCGCTACCAGGCTGCGCCACGCCCCGACTGCGGCCTACTTAGCCCCAAGCAATCGGATTGAAAAGCCCTAAGTTCACAGAAAATGATAGTTTCTGACGAACTAACAGGGCCATGCCGGATTGCGCCCTGCAAACGCGGGATGGCGCAGCTCTGTCCCCGGTGTGATGCCCATCCGCGCGCTTAACCCACCGTTGATTTCCAGCACCGCCAGCAGCGCATCACTGCCCCCCTCAAGCGGAGATTCGTCGAGCGGAACCGCATTATGGTGGATGTGCTGCACCACACCGTGGGAATCGATGAACAATAGGTCGAGGGGAATCAATGTGTTGCGCATCCAAAAGCTGAGAGGCTGCGGTTCTTCATAGATAAAGAGCATACCCGCGCTGCCTGCCAGTGAGGTGCGGTGCATCAATCCTTGGGCACGTTCACCGGCATCATCGGCAATCTCGACGCTAAAGCGCGCCTGCCCCCAGTCGCCGCGCAGCGTCACGCTGGTGTCGCTGCATTTGGCAGCGGCCGTCCCTGCCATCGCCAGAGTGGCAAAGGCCAAAAGACCCGCGCGGATCAGCTTTGCGCGGTGCCAGATGAATCGAGTCGTACCGTTTCCCATGCATGTACCTCTGCCGCCATCTGGCCGCGTTCCCCGTTAATGACCCGCAGCGCCAATGCCTCGCCCGGTTGCAAATCCGACAGGCCCGACTGGCGCAACACTTCTATATGTAGAAAGATGTCATCGCTTTTGCCAAACACATTCGCGAAACCAAAGCCTTTGGATTTGTCGAACCATTTGACCCGCGCGGGTTCCAGCGGTGCGGCGGCTACCAGCGCGGGATCGATGCCCACAATATCCGACAACGCCATCGCCTGAGCCGCAGCGGGCGGGTGTACCGCATGGACCTGGGTCGCCTGCACCCCGCGTTCGGTCTTTTGCACCGTCAGATCAATGCGCGCACCGTCCGCGACAGAGCTTTGACCGTAATTACGTAACACATTGACGTGCAACAGGATATCAGGCCCGCCAGCGTCTGAGACAACGAAACCGAACCCCTTGGCGGGGTCAAACCATTTCACCACGCCGGAAATGGCAGAGCTATTGCTGGATACTTCTGACACAAATGTCCTTTGGTCTTCTCTAGGTCAGGCAACAGCGTGCCCGCGTACAAAATATCAGCGGCAAAAGCCGCCTTATGGGTTCAATCTCGTTACGCTCCAATCACCGTTTTGGTCGGCACGTCGCCAGACAAAACGGTCATGCAATCTATACTCTCCGTCGGCCCAGAACTCGATTTCGACCGGGGTGATCCGGTAGCCCCCCCAAAAAGGTGGACGGTCTGGGTTTGGCCCCTTTTTGGCGGTGACTTTTGCCACTTCGGCGACCAATGACGCACGGCTGGCTAAAGGGGACGATTGGTCAGAGGCCCAAGCCCCCAACCGGCTTTTGAGCGAACGCGACTTGTAATATGCGTCCGCCTGCGGGCCTTCTTCTTTGGAAACCACGCCGCGCACCCGTATCTGGCGGCGCAGGGATTTCCAATGCATCACGAAAGCAGCCTTGCCCGCGTGATCCAGTTCTTGCGCCTTGGCGCTGGTGTAGTTTGTGTAAAAGACGAATGCCGCGTCTTCGATTTCTTTTAGCAACACCATGCGCGCATTGGGCAAACCGTCGGCATCCACGGTCGATAGCGCGATGGCATTTGGGTCGTTGACCTCTGTCTGCGTTGCCTCATCCAGCCAGCGGCGCGCAATCACAAAGGGATCGTCACCGGCAAAAATGCCTTTGCGCACTTCCATGATCATGATCCCCTTCCTTGCGCATCGACGCAATCTTGCGACAATGCCTTACATCAAATGACATACTAGAACAACTAAACACACTGTCGCGCCTAAAAACCGCCAGGGCGGTCTATCTCGGCGTCCTCTCAAGTGCCGCGATCACCGTGCAGCCTTGATGCCAAACTATCAATAGCATAAACCGGATAAAAGTTCAGTGACATAGTCGAAGGAAGTACAATGGCAAATGACCTGATGGCAGGCAAACGTGGGCTTATCATGGGCCTCGCCAATGACAAGTCGATTGCCTGGGGCATCGCACGCACCCTCGCGGATGCCGGTGCAGAGCTGGCATTCTCGTATCAAGGCGACGCGCTGAAAAAGCGGGTCGATCCGCTGGCGGCGCAACTGGGTAGCGATCTGGTCCTGCCCTGCGATGTCGGGTCGGAAGAGTCGATTGACGCGCTGTTTACCGCTTTGGGCGAACGTTGGGACGGGATCGACTTTATCGTCCACGCGATCGGGTTCTCTGACAAAAACGAATTGCGCGGGCGTTATGTCGACACCAGCCGCGCCAATTTTGCGATGTCGATGGATATCTCTGTCTACTCCTTCACCGCTGTGATGCAGCGCGCGGAAAAGATGATGAAGTCCGGCGGCAGCGCGGTCACGCTCACATATTATGGTGCCGAAAAAGTGATGCCGCATTATAATGTGATGGGCGTCGCCAAGGCCGCTCTGGAAGCATCGGTCAAATATCTGGCCGAGGATCTGGGCAAGGACGGCATCCGCGTCAACGCGATCAGCGCCGGCCCGATCAAGACATTGGCCGCATCCGGCATCGGCGACTTCCGCTATATCATGAAGTGGAACGAGTATAACTCGCCCCTGCGTCGCAACGTGACCATCGACGACGTGGGTAAATCCGCGCTGTTCCTGCTTAGCGATCTTGGCTCGGGCACGACGGGCGAGAATCTGCATGTGGATGCGGGCTATCACGTGGTGGGCATGAAAGCCGTCGACGCCCCAGACATGGCAAAGGAATAACGACATGAGCAAGGATGCCTCGCGCCTGCCCCATGAAAAAGGGTTTCACATCAGCTGGGACCAGATCCACCGTGACAGCCGTGCGCTGGCGTGGCGTCTGGACGGCATGGGCCCCGATGACGGCGGCTGGCGTGCTGTGGTTGCGATCACCCGTGGCGGTATGGCCCCCGCGATGATCGCCGCCCGCGAGCTGGATATCCGCACCGTCGACACGATTTCGATCAAGTCCTATGACCATCAGGATCAATCGGACGCGGTCGTGCTCAAGGCCCCCGATGCTGAACTGATGGGCGACGGCACCGGTATCCTGATCATCGACGATCTGGTAGATTCCGGTAAGACCCTTGAAGTCGTGCGCCAGCTTTACCCCAATGCGCATCTGGCCACCGTCTATGCCAAGCCCAAGGGCCGCCCGCAGGTGGATACCTTCATTACCGAAGTCAGCCAGGATACGTGGATTTTCTTCCCCTGGGATATGGCGCTGCAATATGTAGAGCCCTACCGCGGCAAAGACTAAACGGCACCCCCGCAGATACCTGCCTTCGGCGAGGATTTAGGACCATTTGGAAGCAGCGGCCCCGCGCCGTGTCAGACTTTGCGCTGGTCCGCTCGCCGAAGCGCCCCCTCCCTCGCCCAGTCAGGAGCATTGACCATGACCCCGCGTACCGCCGCGACTTTCTCTCCTCCGGTGATGGAGGCGCGCCGCTGGTTGACGGGCGTCCATTTTGACGCCGACCGCCCCCTGATCAACGTGAGCCAAGCCGCCCCTGTCGATCCGCCCCCGCAGGCCATGCGCCAAGCCATGGCCGATGTCGCGCTGAACAACGATGATGCGCATCTTTATGGGCCGGTGCTGGGTCTGCCCGAATTGCGCGACGAGCTAGCCGCGCAGGTCAGCGCCCATTACGCCGGCGCGGTAGAGCCCGCGCAAGCGGCGATTACATCGGGCTGCAATCAGGCCTTTGCCGCTGCGATTGCCACGCTCTGTGCCGAGGGGGACGAGGTAATCCTGCCGGTGCCGTGGTACTTTAACCACAAGATGTGGCTGGATATGTCGGGTGTCGCCGCCGTGCCGCTGCCGGTTGGGGATGCGCTTTTGCCCGACCCGGAACAGGCCGCCGCCCTGATCACCGACCGCACCCGTGCCATCGCCTTGGTGACGCCCAACAACCCCGGCGGCGTTGAATACCCCGAAGAGCTGGTGCAGGCGTTTTTCGATCTGGCCCGTGCGCGCGGTATCGCCCTGATCCTGGACGAGACCTATCGCGACTTTGACAGTCGTTCCGGCCCGCCGCACCGTCTGTTTCAGGACCCCGACTGGCATGATACGTTGATCCATTTGTATTCTTTTTCAAAGGCCTACCGTCTGACCGGTCACCGTGTGGGCGCGATTGTCGCCTCTCAGACGCGTCTCGCCGAGGTTGAGAAGTTCCTGGATACCGTCGCCATTTGTCCCGGCCAGATCGGTCAGCATGCTGCCCTTTGGGGGATGCAGAACCTTGACACATGGCTGGCCGGCGAGCGGCGCGAGATCCTGGCGCGGCGACAGGCGATTGCCGACAGTATGCATCGTTTGGACGCGAAAGGCTGGAAGCTCTTGGGGCTTGGCGGCTATTTCGCCTATCTCTCGCATCCCTTTGACGAAAGCTCTGACACATTGGCCCCGCGGCTGGTGCGCGAGGCGGCCGTGCTGACCCTGCCCGGCACCATGTTCCATCCGGCAGGGGATATCACCGGCGGGCGGCATCTGCGCCTCGCTTTTGCCAATCTGGATGTCGCAGGCATCGAGGTGCTGTTTGACCGTCTGACACAGGTCTAACGCGGCTCTTGCCCCCCTGCCGCGCACCGCATAGACAGGGCAAAACGTGCGTTTAAGGGATGACACCATGAAAGCCAAAGGCAACAGCTTTACGAAAACCGCAGTATGGGGGCTGATGGGTCTTTTGATCCTGGGTCTGGGCGGTTTTGGCGCGGTCAATCTGAACGGCAGCGCACGCACCGTCGGCGAAGTGGGCGACAAGTCTATCTCGGTTGACGATTACGCCCGCGAGCTGCAGCAGCAGATCCGCGCCATCGAAAGCCAGTCCGGCGAACAGCTTAGCTTTCAAGAAGCCCAAGCCATCGGGCTGGACCGTGCCGTGCTGCAACGTCTGGTCCGTTTGCGCGCGCTTGACAATGAGGCCGACGAGATGGGCCTGTCCATCGGCGACGCAAACCTGCGCGAACGCGTTGTGGAAATACCGTCGTTTCAAGGCGTTGACGGGAATTTTGACCGCGAGGGCTATCGCTTTGCCCTACAGCAGGCCGGTCTGAACGAGAATGAATTCGAACAGTCCCTGCGCGAGGAAGCGGGCCGCACCCTATTGCAGGAAGCGATCACCGGCGGTGTTGCGATGCCCGACGCCTATGCCGACACGCTTGTCTCCTATGTGGGCGAGCAGCGCAGCTTTACCTGGGCCAAACTGACGCAAGATGATCTGGATGCGCCCCTGCCCGACGCCACCGATGCGCAGCTGCAGGCCTATTACGACGAGAACGCCGACCAGTTCATTCTGCCCGCCAGCAAGACCATCAGCTATATCACGATGGGCCCGCAGGATCTGCTGGACGAAGTAGAGCTGACCGACGAAGAGCTGCAGGCCGCCTATGACGACCGCGCGGATGAATACATCCAGCCCGAACGCCGCTTGGTCGAACGTCTGGTCTTCCGCGATCAGGAGGCCGCCGATCAGGCTGCCGCTGCGCTCGAGGTGGATGGCAACACATTTGAGGGGCTGGTCGCGGACCGCGGGCTTTCCCTGTCGGATGTGGATCTTGGCGATCTGAGCCAGCAACAGCTGGGTGCCGCAGGGGACGCCGTGTTTGCTGCCGAAGTGGGGGATATTGTCGGCCCGCTGCCCAGTAACCTCGGGCCTGCATTGTTCCGTGTGAACGGTGTGCTGCCGTCGCTGAACACCACCTTCGAAGAAGCCCGCCCGACGCTGGTGCAAGACCTTGCCGCGGACCGCGCGGCCCGTCTGGTAGAGGTCCGCGCCCAGGATCTGGACGACCAATTGGCCGGGGGTGCCACGCTGGAACAGATCGCCGAGGAAAGCAAAATGACCCTCAGCACCATCGAGTGGACGCAGGACAGCAGCGAAAGCATCGCCGCCTATGCCGGTTTCCGCGAGGCCGCGACACGTCTGACCGAAGGCGACTTCCCCCAGATCCAGCAGCTGGATGACGGTAGCGTTTTTGCCATGCGTCTTGATGGCACCAAAGAGGAACGCCCCAACCCGTTTGACGCCGCCCGTGCTGACGTGGCCGAGGCGTGGCAGAACGAACAATTGATCACCGCCCTGCGTGCCAAGGCCGAGACCCTCCAGGCCGAGCTTGCCGATGGCGCTGATTTTGCCGAGCTGGGGCTGGAGCCCAAGACCGGGACCGACCAGACCCGCGACGCCGTGGTCAGCGCCGCGCCGCAGGGGTTCATCGCCGCTGTGTTTAACGCAACCCCCGGCGAGGTCGAACTGCTGGAAGGTGCCGATGAGGTCGCGCTTGTCCGTCTTGATAGCATCAAGGACGCGGGCGAGAATGACCGGATGACGCAGGTCAAAACCCAGATCGCCACCCAGCTGGATGACCAGCTGTCGCAAGCGCTTTTCGCCGCTTTCTCTGACGACGTGATCCGCCGCACGGCACCGCGTGTCGATCAGCAGGCGATCAACGCCGTCCACGTGAACTTCCCCTAAGTTAGGTCTCCCATGTCGTTGACACCCGATTATGACAGCTTTGCCGCAGGCTATGCGGCGGGCAAGAACCAGATCGTTTACACCCGTCTGGCTGCCGATCTGGACACGCCTGTTTCGCTGATGCTCAAGCTCACCGGTGCGGCACAAAACGCCTTTGTGCTGGAATCCGTGACCGGCGGCGAGGTCCGCGGGCGCTATTCGATTATCGGGATGAAGCCCGATCTGATCTGGCGCTGTCAGGGCACCACGTCGGCCATCAACCGTTCGGCCCGCTATGACGTGGATGCCTTCGACGATGTCGCGGGGGATCCGCTGGATACATTGCGTGCGGTGATCGCGGAGTCGAAGATCGACCTGCCTGATGACCTGCCGCAAGCCGCCGCCGGGCTGTTCGGCTATCTGGGGTATGACATGATCCGGCTGGTGGAGCATCTGCCGAATGTGAACCCCGATCCCATGGGGCTGCCCGATGCGATGATGGTGCGCCCGTCGGTGATTGCCGTGCTTGACGGGGTTAAGGGCGAGGTCACGATCGTATCGCCAGCTTGGGTGTCTGACGGGCAATCGGCCAAGGCCGCTTATGCCCAAGCCGCCGAACGCGTGATGGATGCGGTGCGTGATCTGGAACGGTCGATGCCCGGCACCAGCCGTGATCTGGGCGACGCCCACGAAGAATCCGCCCCCGTCAGCAATTTCACCCGCGAAGGCTATAAATCCGCCGTTGAAAAAGCGCGGGAATACATCGTCGCGGGCGACATCTTTCAGGTGGTGCCGTCGCAACGGTGGGCGCAGGGCTTCTCGCAGCCGCCGTTTGCGCTGTATCGCAGTTTGCGCCGGACCAACCCGTCGCCCTTCATGTTCTATTTCAACTTCGGTGATTTCCATGTCGTCGGGGCCTCGCCCGAGATCCTTGTGCGCGTCTTCGGCAACGAGATCACGATCCGCCCCGTTGCAGGCACCCGTCGTCGCGGGGCCACGCCGGAAGAAGACCGCGCACTGGAGGCTGATCTGCTGGCCGACCAGAAAGAGCTGGCTGAGCATCTGATGCTGCTTGATCTGGGCCGCAATGACGTGGGCCGGGTCGCCAAGATCGGCACCGTGCGCCCGACCGAGGAATTCATCGTCGAACGCTACAGCCACGTGATGCATATCGTATCCAATGTTGTGGGCGAGCTGCGCGAAGACCGCGATGCGCTGGATGCCTTCTTTGCGGGGATGCCCGCGGGCACAGTGTCAGGTGCACCCAAGGTCCGCGCGATGGAGATTATCGACGAGCTGGAGCCCGAGAAACGCGGGCTCTACGGCGGCGGTGTAGGCTACTTTAGCGCGGGCGGCGACATGGACATGTGCATCGCGCTGCGCACGGCCGTTATCAAGGACAAGACCCTGTACATTCAGGCCGGTGGCGGCGTCGTCTATGACAGCGACGCAGAGGCGGAGTATATGGAGACGGTGCATAAATCCGACGCGATCCGCCGTGCGGCGGCCGATGCAGCACGCTTCGCAGGTCAAGGGAACAGCTGAGGATGCCGACCCAAGCCCCGTTCGAGATTGCGGGTCACAAAGTGGCACCCGGCTCTCGGGCACAGATCGACTTGCCGATCTCGATCCTGCCGGACCACACGCCTGTCGGGCTCTCGCTTGAAGTGATCCACGGAAAGCGTCCCGGCCCCACAATGTTTGTCAGCGCCGCTGTTCACGGGGACGAGCTGATCGGGGTCGAGATCGTGCGCCGTCTGCTGCGCGCACCGCAGTTGAAATCTCTGCGGGGGACGCTGCTGGTGATCCCGGTGGTGAACTCTTTCGGGTTCCTGAACCGGTCACGCTATCTGCCGGACCGGCGCGATCTGAACCGTTGTTTTCCGGGGCACCCGTCTGGGTCTTTGGGGTCACGGCTGGCGCATATCTTTTTGAACGACGTGGTGCTGCGCTGTGATTTCGGAATCGATCTGCATTCAGCCGCGATCCACCGGACCAACTTGCCGCAGGTGCGGATATCTCCATCAGATGCAGTGACGCGGCGCATGGCCGCCAGCTTTGCCGCACCGGTGGTGCTGACCTCGCCCCTGCGCGACGGATCGCTGCGCGCGGTCGCCGCCGCCAAGGGCACGCCGGTGCTGCTGTATGAGGCGGGCGAAGGGCTGCGCTTTGACGAAATGGCCGTGCGCGCGGGCGTTGCGGGTATCTTGCGGGTCATGCATGCCGAAGACATGCTGCCGGCCAAGGGCATCGCCCCCTCGCGCAGGCAGTCCCATGTCTGCTCAAGCTCGACCTGGTTGCGCGCGCCCGTGGGTGGGCTGCTGCGCACCTTCAGGGCCGAGGGGGAGACCGTGAAACAGGGCGACGCGCTGGCGACAGTCTCTGACCCGTTCGGCAAGACCGAAGAGGATATTATCGCACCCCATGACGGTATCCTGATCGGCCGCGCGATCCTGCCCGTGGTGAACGAGGGCGACGCGGTCTTCCACTTGGCAAAGCTGCTGCCCAAGGCGGTGGCAGACACGGTCGAGGATATGATCACGCAGCTCGAAAGCGACCCGCTGTTCGACGAAGACGAGATTATCTAGGCAGATCACATCCAGGCACGTCGAAGCCCGCGCAACGCGCAGGTTTCGACAGCTTTACCGGTAGATCATTCAGGCGTGGCGTTTTTCAGCACGGCTGAAACAGGGGCAAGTGCAACTTGGCTGGCACGGTCCTGTAACCCCCAGACCAACAGCGCCGAGATCGTCTCGGGCCGCATCCGCCCCATCATGATCACCGACCCTTCGATCCCCGCCTTGAACGCGGCCTGATCAAGGAACCGCCGGATCACGGTGGGCGTCTGCCCCTTGCTGTCAAAGTCGCGGAACACGGGTGCTGCGGGCACGCCCTCTTTCACTGCAAGCTTGGGCATCGTGTTCAGCCCCTTGTCCTGGGTCACAAGGCCATAGCCCCCCTGCCCAAGGATCGCAGTCACCTGATCTGCTGTCGCGCGGTCGGGTTGCAGCCCGGCACCCTGCCCTTCAAGCACGCCGATCACTTCGGGCATGCGCGAGAAGGCGACCGCCAGCGTGGTCTCTGCATCGCTTGGCTGCGCGCCTTGAGGCAGGTCGACCATCGCCAGCACCTCGAACCCTTCATTGCGGTAGGTCTGCATGCGTTCTGCCGCGTCCGGCAGGCTGACGTCGACGGCAAAGCTCAGCGGATAGGGAAAGCTGCGCAGCGCGGCGATACCGACCTCGCCCCCTTGCAGATCACTGCCCACGTCCATCAACAGGACGCTCATCAGCGGTTTGTCATCAGGATTCGCGAAAGGCTGGCCATAACGGGTGATGGCGGGGCTTTCTGCGGTGGCTTGCACCTCGGGGGCGGTCTGTTCGCCCGATTGGGCGGTCGGCAGGCGGTTGATCGTCACGCCCGTATCCCGTTCAGAGGTGATCGCCGCAGGGGTGCCGATTGTGGGCCGCCCGTCTGTGCGTTGCTCGGGCGCGCCAAATACAACATCGGCAGGGGCTTCTTCGGGTTGCGCGTCGGGCGCGCTTGGCGCGGTGGCGACATCGGTGTCCGGCGTGGGCGACACGGGGGTGGTGTCCGGCGTGGGCGACACGGGGGTGTCGACGCTTTCGTCGGCGGTGACGGGCGGTGCTGTCCGGGTCTCGATGCCAAGCGCATCCGGCTCGGTCGGTTCCATCGGTGCGAGCGCCATCGGATTGGGCAAAACAGGATCATCAAGCGTGATCTTCGGTGCAGCCGCATCGGGCACGGCCACGGGGGCTGTCGCGTCGATATCCTGCGCGATCTGCGGCGCGGGCTGCGGCGTCGGGGCGACCTCTGGCTCGGGCTTTGGTTCGGGCTGTGGTTCAGGCTCTGCCGTCTCAGGCGCTGCCGCGACGTCCGGCGCGCCCTCTGAAGGTGCATCTTGCACAGCCTCTTGCGTGACCGGTGCTTCTACTTCTGGTGCGACCTCGGCTTTAGGTACAGTCTCGGGCTCTGGTTCAACGGAGGGCTCCTCGACGACAGGCTCCTCGACAACTGGCTCTTCGACAACTGGCTCCGGCTCTGACGTGATCACATCCTCGTTAGTGTCCTCAGCCGCCGTCAGGGGCGTTTCATCAGCCGCTACTACCGGGGGGGCCGCCATTTCGGGCGCGTTGGTCGCGCGCTCTTCGTCAGGCGTGTCACTTGGCACAGGCGTGTCTTGCAAGGGCGCGGGCCCCATAGGTACCATGAAGGACGCGACACCGGCGACGCCGACACTGAATACCGCACCAATGAGGATGCCGCCAATAAACCCGCGTGACATAGATGATCGCTCCTGTTTTTGTTCCGGTTCGCGCGGCTCTCCGGCCTGCTGCCCTTGACGATAGGTCTTAACCCTGAACATGTATCAGCGGACATTATACCGTGGTTTTGCGCGGTTCCTCTAGCCCTAAACCCTGCCCCAATACAAAGAATTGCCGCATGCTGCTCTTGATAGATAACTACGATAGCTTCACCTACAACCTCGTACACTATCTGGGTGACCTCGGGGCCGAAGTCGAAATCCGCCGCAACGACCAGATCGACGTGCAGGCCGCGATGGCGATGAACCCCGCGGGGATCATCCTGTCGCCCGGCCCCTGCGACCCGGATCAAGCGGGCATCTGCCTTGCGCTGACGGTAGCCGCCGCAGAAACAAGCACGCCGCTTTTGGGCGTATGCCTTGGCCATCAGACGCTGGGTCAGGCGTTCGGCGGCAAGGTCGTGCGCGCGGGCGAAATTGTGCACGGCAAGATGGGCATGATGCACCACAAGGGTCAGGGCGTCTTTGCGGGGCTGCCATCGCCCTTTGCCGCGACACGCTATCATTCGCTGATCGTTGACCGCGCCACCCTGCCCGACTGTCTTGAGATCACGGCAGAGCTTGAGGACGGCACGATCATGGGCCTGCAGCACCGCGACCTGCCACTGCATGGCGTGCAGTTCCACCCGGAATCGATCCGCTCGGATCACGGTCACCAGATGCTGCAAAACTTCCTGAACAACGTAAAGGTGCCCGCATGAGCGATGCTCTGAAACCTCTGATCGATGCGGCCGCCAATGGCCCGCTGACCCGCGATCAGGCCGAGACCGCGTTCCAGATCCTGTTCGAGGGCGAAGCGACCCCCAGCCAGATCGGTGGTTTCCTTATGGCCCTGCGCACCCGTGGCGAGACGGTGGATGAATATGCCGCCGCCGCCCATGTCATGCGCGCCAAATGCAATCCCGTCACCGCCCCCGAGGGCGCGATGGACATCGTGGGCACCGGCGGCGATGGCAAGGGCACGCTGAATATCTCTACCGCGACGGCCTTTGTCGTGGCCGGCGCGGGCGTCGTGGTTGCGAAACATGGCAACCGCAACCTGTCGTCCAAATCCGGCGCGGCGGATGCGCTGACGCAGATGGGGCTCAAGGTGATGGTCGGGCCCAAGGTGGTCGAGGCCGCCCTGCGCGATGCGGGCATCGGCTTTATGATGGCACCGATGCACCATCCCGCGATTGCCCATGTCATGCCCACACGGTCCGAACTGGGCACGCGCACGATCTTCAACATCCTCGGCCCGCTGACCAACCCTGCAGGCGTCAAACGGCAGTTGACCGGGGCCTATCGCCGCGATCTCATCCGCCCGATGGCCGAAACACTTGGCGCGCTTGGCTCTGAAAAAGCGTGGCTTGTCCATGGCTCCGACGGGACGGACGAGCTGACGATCACCGGCACCAGCTGGATCGCCGCGCTGAACCCTGATGGCACCATTTCCGAATTCGAGATCACGCCCGAAGACGCGGGCCTGCCGGTCCATCCGTTCGAGGATATTGTCGGCGGCACACCCGAAGAAAACGCGCGTGATTTCAACGCGCTGCTGGACGGAACCCCATCGGCCTACCGCGATGCGGTCTTGCTCAATTCGGCGGCGGCGCTGGTCGTGGCCGATGCCGCGCCCGATCTGAAAGCAGGGGTAGAGATGGCGCGCCACAGCATCGACAGCGGTGCGGCCCGTGACAAGATTACCCAAGTCGCGCGGATCACCCAGACCGCATGAGCCGTTTTGACTTGTCGCGCCTCGGGGCCTGGCGCGACCTTGCGTTCTTTGACGACACCCTGCCCGGCATCGCCGCCGCGCTGGCCGCGGACCCGCGCGAGACGCTGCCGCCCCGACCGCAGGTTTTCGCCGCGCTGGAACATACCCAGCCCGACGCGGTGCGCGTGGTGATCCTGGGGCAGGATCCCTATCCCACCCCCAGCCATGCCCACGGCTTTGCCTTCTCCGCCAGCGCCAATACCAAACCGCTGCCCCGTTCTCTGTCCAATATCTATAAGGAGATGGTGGATGACATCGGCGCCTGCCCACCGGATGCCGATCTGCGGTTCTGGGCGGATCAGGGCGTGCTGTTGTTGAACACCACATTGACCGTGCCCGCGGGGGACGCAGGCGGCCATGGGAAACTGGGCTGGCAGCAGCTAACCACGCAAATTCTTGGCCGTTTGGCCGACCGTCCCCGCGCGTATTTGCTGTGGGGCGCGCATGCCCAGAAAGTCGCGCGGGATGTGGACGGGGGATCGAACTTCAAACTTGAAACCCCGCACCCGTCGCCCCTGTCCGCGCGGCGTGGGTTTTTCGGGTCACGCCCCTTCTCGCGCTGCAATGACTGGTTGCACGCCCAAGGCCAAGCGGCCATAAACTGGGCAACACCGGAGACATCATGACCGATACCAACACTGGCACCATCCTAGACAAGATCAAAGCCTACAAGCTGGAAGAGATCGCCGCCGACAAGGCCGCCAAACCGCTTGAGGCCGTAGAGGCAGAGGCGCGCGCCGCCTCGCCCGTGCGCCCCTTTGCCGACGCATTGTTCGACGCCTCGCGCGAGGGGTACGGGCTGATTGCCGAGGTCAAGAAGGCGAGCCCGTCAAAAGGGTTGATCCGCGCCGATTTCGACCCCGCTACACTGGCCGCTGCCTATGCCGCCGGTGGCGCGACCTGCCTGTCGGTGCTGACAGACACGCCCAGCTTTCAGGGGGCCAAGGAATATCTTGTCGCCGCCCGCGAGGCCTGCACCCTGCCCGTGCTGCGCAAGGATTTCATGTACGACCCCTATCAGGTCGCCGAAGCCCGCGCGCTTGGGGCCGATTGTATCCTGATCATCATGGCCTCTGTCAGCGATGCCCAAGCGATCGAGCTTGAGGACGCCGCCGCCCAATGGGGTATGGACGCGCTGATCGAGGTGCATGACAAGGAAGAGCTGGACCGCGCCGCCGTGCTGAAAAGCCGAATGATGGGGATCAACAACCGCAACCTCAAAACCTTCGAGACGACGCTTGATACCACGCGCCGCCTGTCGAAACATGTGGATGTGGAAAAGATGATCGTGTCTGAAAGCGGGCTGAACACGCCCGAAGATCTGGCCGATATGGCGAAATACGGATCGCGCGTGTTCCTGATCGGGGAAAGCCTGATGCGTCAGGACGATGTAGAGGTCGCAACCCGCAATCTGCTGGCCACACCGCTGCGGCCGGGGGGTATGTAATGGCGCTCACGCATTTTGACGGTAAGGGTGACGCGCATATGGTCGACGTGTCGGACAAACCCGTGACGTCGCGGGTGGCCGTTGCTGAAACCCACATCAAGATGTTGCGCGAAACCTTTGATATCATTACCGAAGGACGCGCTAAAAAGGGTGACGTCATGGGGGTGGCCCGTCTGGCGGGGATCATGGCTGCAAAGCGCACCGCCGATCTGATTCCGCTGTGCCACCCTCTGCCGATCACGAAAGTGTCGGTTGAACTGACACCCGATGCCGACCTGCCCGGTCTGCGCATCGCCGCGACCGTCAAGACCACCGGACAGACCGGCGTCGAGATGGAGGCGCTGACCGCCGCCTCTGTCACCGCGCTGACAGTGTATGACATGGCCAAGGCCGTGGACAAAGGCATGGAGATCGGCGGCCTGCGGGTCGTGCTGAAAGACGGCGGCAAATCGGGCCGATACGAGGCAGAATGATCTCTGTCAGCGACGCCCTGTCGCATCTCTTTGATCTCGTAGCCGCCACCGAAGTGGAAGCGGTCCCGCTGCGTCAGGCCGCGGGCCGTGTGCTGGCGCGCGATGTTGTTGCCACCCGCACCCAGCCGCCTTTCGCGGCCTCCTCTATGGATGGCTATGCCCTGCGCCAGACAGAGGTCGAGCCCGACGCGATGTTCAAGGTCATCGGCGAAGCGGCGGCGGGCCATCGATTTGACGGCGTGGTCAAGGCCGGTCAGGCCGTGCGCATCTTTACTGGCGCCCCAGTCCCCGAAGGCGCTGATTTCGTTGTGATCCAAGAGGATACGACCCGGCGTGGCGATCTGATCATGCTGGGCCATGACATCGGCCCCAAGACCAATATCCGCCCCGCCGGTGGGGATTTCCATGCAGGCGACACGATGGATGCGCCGCGCCTGCTGCGCCCTGCCGATATCGCGCTGCTGGCGTCGATGAATGTGGCGATGGTGCCGGTCTATGCCAAACCACGCGTCGCGATCATCGCCACCGGGGACGAGCTGGTGCAACCCGGCGAGGTGCCGAACCCCGACCAGATCATCGCCTCCAATACCTATGGTCTGGCCGCCCTGCTTGAACAGCATGGTGCGCAGTGCCGCATGATCCCGATTGCCCGCGACACGGTGCCCTCGCTGACCCAAGCCTTCACCATTGCGCAGGATGCCGATCTGATCATCACCATCGGCGGTGCCTCTGTCGGAGACCACGATCTGGTCGCACCCGTCGCCGCCCAAATGGGGATGGAGCAGGCTTTCTATAAAGTCGCGATGCGCCCCGGCAAACCTCTTATGGCGGGGCGGCTGCGTGATGTCCCGATGATCGGCCTGCCCGGCAATCCGGTGTCGACGATGGTCTGCGGGACGGTCTTTGTCGTGCCGGTGCTGCGCAAGATGCTGGGCCTGCCCGCCGCGCCCGCCGCACGGGTAGATCTGCCGCTTGGCGTCGATCTGCCCGCCAATGGTCCACGCGAACATTATATGCGTGCGATGGTCCGTGACGGTGCCGTCCTGCCCGAAGATAATCAGGACAGTTCGCTGCTGGGTATCCTGTCGCGCGCCGATGTCCTGATGGTCCGCCCGCCCCACGATGGGGCCCGCACAGCCGGAGAGATCATAGGCTGTATTCCCCTCTGACGGTTGACACAAAACAGGAACATCCCTAGAACAAACCCCAAATAGAAACGGGGAATGTCCGGATGCTGACCAAGAAACAACTCGATCTGCTGGCCTTTATTCACAAACGTGTGCAGCGCGACGGCGTGCCGCCCAGCTTTGACGAGATGAAAGAAGCGCTTGATCTGCGGTCCAAATCCGGCATCCACCGTCTGATCACAGCGCTTGAGGAACGCGGATTCATCCGCCGGCTTGCACATCGCGCCCGCGCGATAGAGGTGGTGAAACTGCCCGATAGCTTGGGCAGCCTGTCCGGTGCGGGCTTTACCCCGCGCGTGATTGATGGCGACCGCCCCGATGGGCCGCCCCCCTCTGCCGCGCAGCCGGTCAGCGCGTCGTCCTTTGATGTGCCGATGATGGGACGGATCGCCGCCGGTGTCCCGATCGAGGCGATCAGCACCATGACCCAATCCGTCGCCGTCCCCGGCGGGATGATCAGCGGCAGCGGCGAACATTATGCGCTGGAGGTGCAGGGTGATTCCATGATCGACGCAGGGATCAATGATGGCGACGTGGTGATCATCCGCGAAACCTCTGTCGCGGATGATGGGGATATCGTGGTTGCGCTGGTCGAAGACCACGAGGCGACGCTCAAGAAATTCCGCCGTCACGGCAGCTCTGTCGCACTCGAAGCCGCTAACCCCGCCTATGAAACGCGGGTTCTGCCATCGGATAAGGTCAAGGTACAGGGACGTCTGGTCGGGTTGATCCGCACCTACTGACGCTTGCTACCGCGGCGGCCTGTCTTTGGGCCATGCCGTCCACAACCGCGTGCCCGCCTTTTGGCGGGCCGTTTGCATGGTGACCTGCCCGTTGTCGATGGTGAGTGCGATTGCCCCCGTGGATCGCAACCGGTCGGGGTCAAACACATCGCAGCCGCCCGTCAGCGACGGATCGGGCACAACTGACAGCACGATGATCTGATCCGCACGGCACGCCCCGAACGCCGCGCGCGCGCGTTTGCCGGACAGGTGGATCACCTCTCGTTCCCCGATCTTTGACCTTGTGGGCCAACGCGCTGCGGCTTGGGCCTGATCGGCGCCGTCGCCGTCATTCTCCAGCCAGTTGAGCGCGACAAAGCCTGCGCCTTTTGCCTTGCTCAGCGCACGGCCCGTGGGGGTCATCACCCCCACCAGACTGCCGGTGTCCGAGATCAGTACCGTCGGACGCTCTGCCCCGTGCCACAATACCCCCGCCGCAATCACGGCTCCCAGACCGGCAAATCGCAACCAACCCTGCCACAGCAACAGCCACAAAAACCCGAGCGCCAGCAGCGGCAGCACCCAAGGGCCGGGGGCGGCCACATGGCCCTGCGCCCCGTCGATCCCCGCAACGCCCTGCGCGACCAGCAAGATCCAGCGCAACCCTGCGCCCATGACCTGCAGGGGAATCCACTCTAGTCCCAGCGGTGCCATGACCAAGGCCGCGACGGCGGCCGGCATCACCAAGACCCCCATCAGCGGGACCGACAGCAGGTTCGCGACCAAGCCATACTGCGCGATCGTATTGAAATGGGCCGCCCCGATGGGCGCGGTAAAGCCCCCCGCCACAGCCGAGGAAATCACCGTCGCCACAGCCGGTGCCAGCCACTTCGGCCCGAGCGAGACCTCGGCGTTGCGCAACCAGCCAAAGATCGCAACCAACCCCGTGGTGGCGGCAAAGGACATCTGGAACCCCGGCCCCGTCAATGCCTCCGGCCGCAGAACCAATACGATCGTGGCCGCAATCGTCACGGCCCGCAGGGTCAGCGCCCGCCGCCCGATGATCAACGCGCCAAGGGCAACGGCGACCATGATGAACGCGCGTTCGGTTGCGACATTACCCCCCGACAACAGCAGATAGCCACTGGCCGCCACCAGCGCCCCAGCGGCTGCGATGCTGCGCGTGGGCCAGCGCAGCGCGATCCACGGCACCAACGTCAGCACGATCCGCAACGCGCCAAAGACCACCGCGCTCAGCAACCCCATGTGCAAGCCCGAGATCGCCAGTAGATGCGCAAGGTTGCTAGCGCGCAGATCCTGCAGCGCGTCCTGGCTGATGGCGCTGCGGTCGCCAGTGGTGATCGCCGTGGCAAACCCGCCGATATCACCCGGCAAGATCCGCTGAATCCGGGCCGAGGCCGCCATGCGCGCCCGAAAGACCGCCAGCCCGCCATGCCCCGCCTCAGCCGGTGTCGCCGCCAGTAAAGGGGTGCGACTGTACCCCACAGCGCCCAAGCCCGCGAACCATGCATGCCGCTGGAAATCAAAGCCCTCAGGCTCTACCGGGCCGCTTGGCGGCGACAGATGCCCCGTGGTCATCACCCCCAACCCCGGCGTGATATCCGCGTCAAAGCGTCTGTCGCCATGCAAGGACACGCGCACATGCAACGGCGTACGCGCCGCAGACACCCGTTCCAGCACAACCCGATCCAGCGTCAGCCGCAAGGCGTCGGACTGGCTGCGATCCACCGCCACGACGCGCCCCGCGATCGGGCCGTAATAGCGCCACCCCAGCACCGGCCCGCCGACGGCATGGGCCCGCAACGCCGCCAGATCAAAACCGACCAACGCCAAGGCCGCGCCCAACAAAACGGGCCCCGCGACCTCGCCCGCCAGAAAGGCCGCACCCCCCAGCAGCGCCGCCCCGCCCGCGACCCAAAGCAGGACGGTCAGCGAAGGCTCAACCCGCAGCGCAAAATAGCTGCCGATCCCCACGGCCAGACACACCGGCACCCAGCCGATCAGATGCCCCCGCTGTGCGCGCATGCTCTGCGCCATATAGGACAACAGCCCCATACTTGCCCCCGTTCTCTGCACTGGGTAGATAGTCGGGGACGCTATCTCCAAAGGAGTTAGCAAATGATAAACGGCACCCCGAACGGGCGTTTTCCGTGAACTTCTGCTGCAAAGGATCCTCCGCCCATGACAACGCCTGTCGTTACCCGTTTCGCCCCGTCTCCTACCGGTTATCTGCACATCGGCGGCGCGCGGACGGCGCTGTTCAGCTGGCTTTATGCACGAGGTCGGGGCGGTAAATTCCTGCTGCGCATCGAAGACACCGACCGCCAGCGCCACACCCCCGAGGCAACCGAAGCGATTCTGCAGGGCATGGCGTGGCTGGGACTGGATCACGACGGTGACGTGGTCAGCCAGTTCGAAAACGCCCCCCGCCACGCCGAGGTGGCGCTGCAACTTCTTGCCGAAGGAAAGGCCTATAAGTGCTTTGCCTCGCAAGAAGAAATCGCCGCGTTCCGGGATCAGGCCAAGGCCGAGGGGCGCAGCACCCTGTACCAATCACCTTGGCGTGACGCCGCGCCTGAAACGCACCCCGACGCCCCCTATGTCGTCCGGATCAAGGCACCGTTGACGGGCGAAACCGTCATCCTCGACGCGGTGCAGGGCGACGTGGTGATCGGGAACGACCAGCTTGATGACATGGTGCTGTTACGTTCCGATGGTACGCCCGTCTATATGCTGGCCGTTGTTGTTGATGACCATGACATGGGCGTGACCCATGTGATCCGCGGGGATGATCACCTCAACAATGCCGCGCGCCAGATGATGATTTACAACGCCATGGGCTGGGACGTACCGGTCTGGGCGCATATCCCGCTGATCCACGGCGCGGATGGCAAGAAACTGTCGAAACGTCACGGCGCTTTGGGCGCGCAGGAATATCAGGCCATGGGCTTTCCCGCGGCCGGTATGCGCAACTACCTCGCCCGTCTGGGGTGGAGCCATGGGGACGACGAATTCTTCACCGACGCCCAAGCGCAAGAATGGTTCGATCTGGACGGTATCCGCAAAAGCCCCGCGCAATTCGACCTCAAGAAGCTGGAAAACATCTGCGGGCAGCACATCGCCGCGGCGGATGATGCTGCATTGCGGCACGAGATCGAGGCCTATTTGACCGCTGCCGGTCTGCCCGCGCTCACAAATGCGCAAGCTGACGGGTTGGAGCGGGCGATGTATTGCTTAAAGGATCGCGCGAAGAAATTTCCTGATCTCCTTGAAAAAGCTGAATTTATCCTCGCCGAACGCCCCATCCAACCGGACGAGAAGGCAGAGAAGCACTTGGACAATGTATCCCGTGGTATGCTGACTGAATTGACGCCGCAGTTGCAGAATGTTACTTGGGACAGAGAAACGCTGGAGGAGGCGCTGAACGGCTTTGCCGCCGCGCGGGACACCAAATTCGGCAAACTGGCGGGGCCGCTGCGCGCAGCACTCGCCGGGCGGGCAGCAACCCCATCAGTTTTCGATATGATGCTGGTACTTGGGCGTGACGAAAGCCTTGCCCGTTTAAACGATGCGGCTATCTAAGATATGCAAAAGCATATTCCTGATATGCACAACAATAACTGAGGGGCGGACCGTTTCGGTATCTCCCCAGTCGACGGCATAACGCACGTCGATAAAACGATAGGAAGGGACTTCATGGCCGAAAGTACAAAATCCGCAACGTTGACCATTGACGGGAACAGCTTTGAACTGCCGATCTATTCCCCGTCGGCGGGCCCGGATGTCATGGACATCCGCAAGCTGTTCTCTCAGGCGAATGTGTTCACATATGACCCTGGCTTCACCTCGACAGCGGCCTGTGACAGCACGATCACCTTCATTGACGGTGACGAAGGCGTGTTGCTTCACCGTGGGTATCCGATCGACCAACTGGCCAGCGAATCCCACTACCTCGAAGTGTGCTACCTGCTGCTGTATGGCGAACTGCCCTCTGCCGCGCAGTTGGAAGAGTTCGAAAATCTGGTGACCAACCACACCATGATCCACGAGCAGATGATCAACTTCTTCCGTGGTTTCCGTCGTGATGCACACCCGATGGCGATCATGGTCGGCGTTGTGGGCGCGATGTCTGCCTTCTACCACGACAGCACCGACATCAACGACGCGCACCAGCGCGAAGTGGCAACGATCCGTCTGATCGCCAAGATGCCGACGATTGCCGCGATGGCCTATAAGTACACCATCGGTCAGCCGTTCATCTATCCGCGCAACGACGTAGACTATGCCGGTAACTTCCTGCGCATGTGTTTCGCCGTCCCTGCCGAGGATTATGTCGTCGACCCCATCCTTGCCCGCGCGATGGACCGCATCTTTACCCTGCACGCGGACCACGAACAGAACGCATCGACATCGACCGTGCGTCTGGCGTCCTCTTCTGGGGCGAACCCCTTTGCCTGTATCGCTGCTGGCATCGCCTGCCTTTGGGGGCCGGCGCATGGTGGGGCGAACCAGGCATGTCTGGAAATGCTGAAAGAGATCGGCACACCGGACCGCATCCCTGAATTCATCGCCCGCGCCAAGGACAAGAACGACCCGTTCCGCCTGATGGGCTTTGGTCACCGCGTCTACAAGAACCACGACCCACGCGCGACCGTGATGAAAGAAAGCGCGGACGAAGTGCTTGAGCTGCTGGGTGTCGAAAACAACCCGATCCTGCAGGTCGCGAAAGAGCTTGAAAAACAGGCGCTGGAAGATCCGTATTTCGCAGAGAAGAAGCTGTTCCCGAACGTCGATTTCTACTCGGGCATCATTCTCGAAGCGATGGGTTTCCCCACGTCGATGTTCACGCCGATCTTTGCGCTGGCACGGACCGTTGGCTGGATCTCGCAGTGGAAAGAGCAGATCAGCGATCCTCAGCTGAAAATCGGGCGTCCCCGTCAGCTGTATCTTGGCGAAACACCACGCGACTATGTGGACATCGAAAAGCGCTGATTGTCAGTACATTAGTCAAAACGCCCCGCCCTCACGGCGGGGCGTTTTGCGTTTCAGGGTGGGCTGCTGCTGCTTGGAACGCAGGACAAAGAGAATCACCTGAAAGCTCGCCAGAAAGCGCCCCGTGATCAAAGCGCCTCTTTCCAGCCCACTGTTTCAACTCACTTTTCCCCATTTCGAAACCATAGCGTCCGAAATATGGCAGTTTTGTGTTGTTGTTTCCAAGCTACGCATAATGGTCAAAATTGATTGACCAACCGCCCCGATCATCCCAGATTCATCGTCAATTCAGCGCAGCTTTACCCTGTGCGATGCACAGCAGACCCCAATACGCCCGCTGCCCCCCGCGGAAAGGATGACCGGATGAACGACCCTCGGCCTCGCCTGCAATGGGATAACGCGACCAGCCTAAGCTGCAAGACCGCACGGCATCACCCCGCGCCGCAGGGATCGTTCGTGCATGATATCGAACAGAAATGTGACCAGATCGCGGTGGTCTATGACAAGGGCCAGACGCCGCCGCGCATCACGGTCAAGCAAGTGTCCGGCAGCGTGCACACGGTGCTCGCCGACGGGATAGCGGTGGCCGTGGTTGCCAGCGCCTCGCGTCCGACCCTCAACCCCGATGATGTGTTGCTGGTCGAACGCTCGGTCTAGTGGGATTAGCGGCCCTCGAAGCTCGCGGGGCGTTTCTGCATAAAGGCCATCACGCCCTCTTTGAAATCACGAGATTGCCCGCATTTCCCTTGTTCCTGCGCCTCTAGCGACAGCTGATCCTCCAGCGTGTTGTCCCAGCTGGCACGAATGGCGTTCTTGGCAGCAGCATAGGCTGCGGTCGGACCTTGCGCCAGATGCGCCGCCTTGGCACGCCAATGGGCATCAAACGCGGCATCGGCCACGGCTTCCCAGATCATCCCCCAGTCATCCGCCTGACGGGCAGAGATTTTATCCGCGAACAAGGCCGCGCCCATAGCCTTGGCCGTGCCCATCTGGCGGGGCAACGTATAGGTGCCGCCCGCATCGGGCATCAGACCAATGCGCGTAAATGCTTGCAGGAAATAGGAAGATTCCGTCGCAAAGACCACATCCGTCGCCAGTGCAAGGTTCGCCCCTGCCCCCGCCGCAGGACCATTGACCGCGGCGATCGTTGGCACAGGGCAGTTGGTGATCGCCCGCAGCATGGGGCCATATTCCTCGCGCAGGGTGCGTTCCAGATCCAGCGAGCCCTTGCTGCTGCTGTCGCTCAGATCCTGACCGGTGCAAAACGCACGACCGGCACCGGTGATGACCACACAACGCGCGTCTTTGCCCGCTTGGGTAAACGCGTGCTCGATCTCTGCCCGCATTTGCGTGGTCAGCGCGTTCATCTTGTCGGGGCGGTTCATGGTGACCACGGCCAGCCCGTCGGTCAGTTCATAGGTCAGGGTTTGATAGTCCATGGCGCGGGTTCCTCATCTAGATTTCCCCCGCACCTTACCCATACGACAGGCCACCGCCAGTGAAACCCCGCGTTATCGCTTCAGAATGTCGTCCAGCCGCGCCTGTTCTTGTGCGCTGAGCGGGGCCTGTTCCGCGGACGGTGCCTTCGCACGACCGCGCAGGTAGCCAACCCCGACCCCCGCCGCAATCAACAGCATCAGCGGCCCCGCCGCCCACAACACCCAGGTCGATCCCCGCGCGGGCGGGTTCAGCAGGACATATTCACCATAGCGGTCGACGATATAAGCGACCGCCTCTTCGTCGCTATCGCCAGCCACCAGACGTTCGCGCAGCAGGATACGCAGGTCGCGCGCAAGGCTGGCATTGCTTTCGTCGATGCTTTCGTTGCGGCACACAAGGCAACGCAACCCTTTCGACAAGCTCCGCGCGCGTTGCTCAAGCGCAGGATCCGAGAGCACCTCGTCCGGCTGCACGGCCCAGGTCGGCGCAACCGATAGCACAGGTGCTACAAGCAACATCAGGGCGAGTATCAGCGCCCTCATTCTGCAGGTACCGGTTTTGTTTTCGCCGCCCCTGCCGCAACGCGGTAGCGCCGGTCTGAAAGGCTTAGCACGCCACCAAGGGCCATCAGCGCGCAGCCGATCCAAATCCAGTTGGTCAGCGGTTTGACATAAGTGCGCACCACCCAGCCGCCATTTGCCTGTTCATCCCCGATCACGACATAGACATCGCGCAGCAGATTATAGTCGATCGCCGCTTCGGTCGTGGGCATCTGCGCCACGGGATAGAAGCGTTTCTCCGGTCGCAACTGCGCAATCTCTTCCCCGTCGTGGAACAATGTCACGCTGCCGGTCGTCGCCGTATAGTTCGGACCCTGGCCTTGGGTGACATCGTCCAGCTGCACGGTGTAGCGCCCCACATCGTAGGATTCCCCCAGCGGAACGGCGCGGATGTCATCAATCGACCACGCCGTCAGGCCAGCCACCCCCGCCATGGTCACCCCCAGGCCGGCGTGGGCCACCATCTTGCCCCAATCCGCACGCGGCAACCGCCCAAGCCGGCGCAGCCGGTTACTACCGCGCCCCGTGCGCCCCCACAGGTCAACCATGGTGCCCATCACGATCCACGCCCCCAAGAACAACCCGAGCGGACCCAACAGGCTACGCCCCGACTGCATCGCGTAGGCCAGCCCCCCAATCGCAATCGCCAATACGAAGGCGTAGCGTAGCGGTTTTAGCGCCCGCGAAATCACCGCACGCTTCCAAGGCATCGCCGACCCGATCGGTAGGATCAGCCCCAGCATAATCATGAAAGGTGTAAAGGCGGCGTTAAAAAACGGGGGGCCAACGCTCAATTTTCTGTCGAAGAACATTTCGGCCAGCAGCGGCCACATCGTGCCAATGAACACGACGAAACAGGCAACGGCGAGCAATACGTTGTTTACCAACAAAGCCGACTCTCGGCTGACCATGCTGAACACGCCTTTCGCCTCTAACGCGCTGGCACGCGCCGCGAACAGAACCAGCGCACCGCCCATGAAAAACGCCATGATCATCAGAATAAACACGCCGCGTTCGGGGTCATTCGCAAAGGCGTGGACCGAGGTTAGCAACCCGGACCTGACGATAAACGTCCCGATCAGCGAGAAGCCAAAAGCCAGGATCGCAAGCAGGATCGTCCAGCTTTTCAGGCTTTCTCGTTTCTCCACAACGATGGCGGAGTGAAGCAGCGCCGCCGCCAGAAGCCAGGGCATAAAGCTAGCGTTTTCAACGGGATCCCAGAACCAGAACCCGCCCCAGCCAAGTTCGTAATAGGCCCACCAGGACCCGAGCGCGATGCCGATCGTCAAAAACACCCACGCCGCCAAGGTCCAAGGGCGCACCCACCGGCCCCAAGCGGCATCAATCCGCCCTTCGATCAAAGCGGCAACGGCAAAGCTGAAGGTCATCGAAAGGCCGACATACCCCAAATACAAAAACGGCGGGTGGAAGGCGAGCCCGGGGTCCTGCAGAAGCGGGTTCAGATCCTGCCCGTCAAAAGGGGGTGTCGCCAGCCGCAAGAACGGGTTGGATGTGAACAGGATGAAGGCAAAAAACGCCACACCGATCGCGGCTTGCACTGAAAGAACCCGCGCCCGCAAAGTCGGCGGCAGATTGCCCCCGAACCACGCGGCCATCGCCCCGAATAGCGAGACAATCAGCACCCACAGCAGCATTGAGCCTTCGTGATTTCCCCAAGTACCGCTGATTTTATACAAAAGCGGCTTCATCGAGTGGCTGTTCAACACCACCAATCGCAGCGAGAAATCAGAGGTGACAAAGGCCCACATCAACGCCCCAAACGCCAGCAATGTCAGGGCGAATTGCGCCCCGGCGGCGGGCTCTGCCACGGCCATCCAACCGGGCCAGCGTTTATGGGCACCAATCAGGGGCACGACCATCTGAACGATGGCAACGCCGAAGGCGAGGATAAGGGCGAAATGTCCGAGCTCTGTAATCATACCCCGATCATAGAGCGGTGCTCCGCCCCATACCATGCCGATTCACCGCGAAATCACACGACTGTGCGCAGCAAAGCGTCGCAGGCCCCCTTACCCTGCAACCCTGCGCCAGTCCGCAAGCGCCGCGTTGTCCGATCTTTCGCGCACTGCGCTAGATACGCCTTCCAGATCCCGCACGGCCCCTTCTTCAACACCATCAACACGTAGCGTTTCCAGCTCTTTGATATGTCGCATCACCGTTGGCGTCTGCGCGACGGTGCGCGCGATAGAGTGTTGAAACTCTTGTGTTTTTACCTGATGCCGCGCGCCAAAATAGAAGGACACGACAACCCCCAGAAGCCACCATAACGGCTCTGGCACCAGCGACACGCCCTGCATCCGGCTGGCAAACCAGACCGGATCAACCATCGCCGTGATGAACAAGCCCAAGGTACCAAGCGCCAGCGCTGGACGCGGAAGCCGGTTCAGCCCGTCCATGAAACGGTCAAACCGTCCCTTGCGGGGCACAGCGAATTCCGCCCCAAATTGCACCATAGCCTGTTCCCGCGCGGTCGCATCACGGCCGGCCGTCTTTTCCGCATTGGCGCGAAATACCTCGACCGTGTCGCGCACCACATTGCGGCCGTCACCAAAGACCAACGCAAGCGCGGTATCAATCATCCCCATGCCGCGACCCTTTCGTTAAAGTCACGGATGCTCAGATGGTACCGCGGTGACATAAATTCCTCTGCCCGTTTGATCCATCCTCCTTTCTTTCCTGCCCTTGTGCGGGCGTATTTGCGACTTGCGGGGCGCTGGTCCGCCAGCCCAAAGTAATAGTTGCGCCGCGCCACGGCGTAGGCGTCCACCATCTGCGCAGGTGCAGCGCCATAAGCGCGCCCCGTAGCGCCAAGCGTTTGCGGTCCAAGCACCCCGTCCACGGCCACATCAAACCCCATATCTCTTAACAATCGCTGAAGAATCTTCACCGCATTCGCCCCCGCATTCACGTACATGTCGAAAACGGAGGGCTGTAGCGGACTGGGCAGCTGCGCGATCTTGGGTTTGTGGAAGTAATGGGTGATGAATATCTCGGTCGCTTGATCTTGAGTAAGCTCTTGAACATCGGCGAGATTTACTGCGCCGTCACGGTTCACATCCAGCCCCAGCCGACGAAGTGTGTGGATGGTGACGCCGTGGTTCGTTGCCCCGCCGGGATCATCGGGGTCATTCACAAAGCCCCCCTCACGCGCGACGATGGACTTTGCAATTTCCTCAACAGTTTGCATCAAATTGGCCCTTCTTGCAGGTTGCACTGCTGCAAGAATGACGTCTCAGATGTTAACGAAACCCGGCAGGCCCGTACGCATCACCCCTCGGGGGCAACATAAACGCCTTGCTCTTTCAGGGCGTCGACGACCTCTTTCGGCATGTAGGTCTCGTCATGTTTGGCAAGGATTTCAGTCGCTTCGAAGGTGCCGTTGATGTAACGCCCTGTCCCAACCATGCCTTGATTTTCCTCGAACAGATCGGGCAATACCCCGCTGTAGGTCACAGGCACAGCCGCGCCGCCATCGGTCACGGAAAAGCGGATCGTCAGACCATTCCCGCGCACAAGGCTGCCTTCTTCGACCAGGCCACCGATGCGGAAAACCTCTGTCGGGCCGGGGGGTTCGGCGATCACCTGACTGGGCGCGCGGAAAAAGTTGATCCCGTCGCGCATGGCATATCCAATCAGCGCCGTGGACAGCACAAGCGCCACGACCGCGACGCCGATAATCTGGATACGCCGTTGCTTTTTAAGACTTTTCATGCGCCCTCAGGGAAATAGCGGAGCCATCATCAGCCCCTCGACCTCGTCAATACCTAACATCAGGTTGGCGTTTTGCAACGCCTGCCCGCTGGAGCCTTTGGTCAAATTATCGAGCGCGGCAACCACAATGGCGCGGCCGTCGATCCGGTCTGCCACAACGCCGATATGACAGAAGTTCGACCCGCGAATATGGCGCGTGCTCGGGGCCTCCCCCATGGGCAGCACCTCGATAAAGGGCTCTGCTACATAGGCCGCGGCAAGGGTTTTGTGGATCACCTCGGCATCGCCTTTGACATAGACGGTCGCCAAAATCCCGCGGTTGGCGGGCACCAGATGAGGGGTGAACTGCACCTTGACCGGACGGCCGGCAATGGCGGAAAACTCCTGATCAAACTCACCCAGATGGCGGTGCGTCCCGCCAAGGGAATAGGCATGATACCCCTCGGACAATTCTGCATGCAGCAGGTTTTCCTTCAACGACCGCCCCGCACCGGACACGGCGCATTTGAGGTCAAGGATTATGTCGTCCAGATCAATCACGCCTTTTTCGATCAAGGGGCGCAGGGCGAACTGGCCGGTGGCGGCGTTACAGCCCGTACCGGCCACAAGACGCGCGGATTTGATCTCTTCGCGGTAGAATTCGGTGAGGCCATAGACCGCCTCTTTCTGTTGCTCCAGCGCGGCATGGGGGTTGCCGTACCACTTGGCGTAAGCCTCGGGGTCGCGCAGCCGGAAATCTGCCGAAAGATCGACGATTTTCAGGTCTTTAGGCAGGTTCGCGATGACCTCTTGGCTGGTTTTATGGGGCAAGGCGCAAAAGCACAGGTCAATCTCCGAGAAATCGATCTCTTCAATCGTGACCAATGCGGGCAGGTCGAGATGGCGCAGGTGTGGAAACACCTCTGCGATGGTTTGCCCCGCCTTGGAACTTGCCCCCAAAGCTTTGATCTGCATAGAAGAATGGCCAGCGATCAGCCGGATCAGCTCGGCTCCGGTATAGCCGGAGGCACCAAGAATGGCGATATTATGGGTCATGTCGGGTTCCGTTCGGAAAGTGTTAGCAAATACGTGTTAGGCCGCTTGAAAGGTCAACGGTCGTCGCAAGAATTGCGTGGCACGGCTGCTGACCTTTTTGGGGTCGCCCGTGGTCAGGAAAGCCGCCTCGCCCGTGCCCAGCATATTGGGGTGACGCTTAAGATAGTCGCTCAGACTATGGGCGACCAGATTGGCCTGGCTGAACACTTTGACATCGGGGCCAAGCGCGTCCTGAAAGGTTTCCTGCATCAGCGGGTAATGGGTGCAGCCCAGAATGGCCGCTTCGGGCGCGGGCATCTTGCGTTTCAGCGCGTCCACATGGCTGCGCACCAGCGCTTCGGCGAGGATGAAATCACCGTCCTCGATCGCATCGACGACACCCCCACAGGCCTGCGCTTCGACATCGACCCCGATCGCCCGAAAGGCCAGTTCACGCTGGAACGCACGGCTTGCCACCGTTGCGGGCGTCGCAAACAGCGCCACGTGCTTTAGATCCACCTCGCGCGGGGGGGAATTGTCGCCCCATTGGCGTTCTGTCATCGCCTCGATCAGCGGCACAAAAACACCCAACACGCGCTTGTCCGACGGGATCCACCCTTCCTGCATCCGGCGTAGCGCCGCGGCAGAGGCCGTGTTGCACGCCAAGATCACCAGATCGCAGCCCGCATCAAACAGACGCTGGGTTGCAGCAGTGGTCAGGTTATAAATGTCATCCGCGTTACGCACACCGTAGGGCGCATGGGCGCTATCGGCCAAATACACGAAATCCACATCCGGAAGCTGCGCCTGCACGGCATCCCAAACGGTCAGCCCGCCTAGCCCAGAATCGAAAATACCAACTGCCATAACACCTTGCCGTCACCTGTCGGCACGATGCCGATCTTCAAATTCAAACCCCAGATCAAAGGATTTTGCCGGGTCTGGTGACAACTCATACGTCGCTTTGCGCAGGAAATCCATCATAGCTTTTGCGTCTTTTGCCATGGGGTCCAGCATGTTTCTGCCGATGGGGTCGCCGATGACCACGCGCACGGGCGTGTCGACGCGTTTGCGGAATTCCTTGATCAGCAGTCCCATGCGCAGGGTGTGATGCAGATGGCTGGCAATCTGGAACAGGCGGCTGGTGTGGCCGTCAAAGTAGATCGGCACGACGGTGGCATCCGATTTCGCGATCATGCGGGCGGTAAAGCTGCGCCAGCCCGGGTCCATGGGGCGCGAAAACGGCCGTGCGCTGGTGCTGACGGTGCCCCCCGGAAAGATACCAACCGCGCCCCCCTGCCCCAGATACTCCAGCGCGGTCTTGCGCGTGCGCAGGTTCAGCGCCAGCGCGGCCTTGTCCTCGTCAAAACTGATCGGCAGCAAATGGCGGTTCAGGTCGGGCGCGCGGTTAAAGACCGAATGGGCCATGATCTTGAACCCGTCCCGGCGGCGCGCCAACATATGCCCCAGCATCAACCCGTCCAGAATACCGTAAGGATGGTTCGCCAGCGCGATGACAGGCCCCGTTTCAGGGATATTCGCCAGACTGCCGCCCACGACGTCAAGCGTCAGCCCATAGCGCTGCACCATCACGTCAAAGAACCCCATCCCCCGCGCCATGTCGTCTTCATAGCCGGTCGCGCGTTTCATCAGCCCCAACCGCCCTGTGCTATTCTCCATCAGGCGGATGAAGGCACGCGCGGGCCGCGATTTGGCGGAATAGGCATAGCTGATGTCACGCGCTGTCAGAGGCCGAAGATCGGGCTGCAGGAGGGTCAAGGTCGGTTCCTTTTCACGGGCTTTGCCTTGCCCTCTAGCAGTGGATCATGACAGTCGCGTGACAGACAGCCTATTCTGCCTATTCTGCCTACTCTGCCGCGCGCGAGGTTTGCGTGCCTCCTGACCGGATGACGGCCAGCAGCTCTTCGCGCCGCTTTGCGGCCTTGGCTTCATTCGCCTGTTTTACCGGACCAAAGCCGCGGATCTGCAAGGGAAGCTCCGCCAAGGCGACAATCGCGTCATGGGTTGCGTCGGTCAGCTTGGGCAGAACATCCTTCATGTCGGCCTCGTATTGCGTGATCAAGGACCGTTCCATCCGGCGTTCTTCGGTGCGGCCAAAGGGATCGAACGGCGTGCCGCGCAGGAACTTCATCCGCGCCAGCATGTTGAACGGCCCCTCCATCCACGCGCCAAAGGTCCGCTTCATCGGACGGCCATCCGCGCCGGTTTTCGACAGGATCGGTGGCGCAAGGTTGAAGGTCAGCTTGGGGTCCCCCTCAAAGGCCTCTGCCACTTTGGCACGGGTGGATTTCAACAGGCGCGCGACCTCGTATTCATCCTTATAGGACAACAGCTTGTGGTAGCCCAAGGCCACGGCCTCTTTCAGGCGCGCGTCGGTAATGCTGTCCACCATGGTGCCATAACGCTTCGCCAGCCGCTTGCCCTGATAAGCGATCAGGTGGTCCTTGCGGAAGGCGATCCGTTCATCCAGCGTTTTCGGCAGGGCGACGACATTGGGTGCCATCACGCGCTTGGCGTCTTCGGGGTGCAGCACGGCCCAACGGCCCAGTTCAAACGCACGCAGGTTCCGCTCGACCGCGGCACCGTTCAAGGTGATCGCCTGTTGCAAGCTGTCCAGCGACAGCGGGATCAACCCCTGCTGCCACGCCGCGCCGAAGATCATCATGTTCGAATAGATCGAATCCCCCAGCGTCGCCTTCGCCAGATCAGAGGCATCAAACAGCGCGACATCATCCTTCAGCCGCGCCTCAAGCGCGAGGGTGAGCCGGTCGTAGGGCATCTGGAACTCGGTATCGCGGGTAAACTCGCCCGTGATGATCTGGTGCGAGTTCACGACCGCCCCCGTCCGCCCAGCGCGCGTCAGGCCAAGCGTCTTGGTCCCGGCAGAGACAACAAGATCGCCCCCGATCAACGCATCCGCTTCACCCGTTGCCACGCGAATGGCGCTGATGTCTTCGGGACGGTTCGCAATACGGCAATGGATATGTACGGCACCGCCCTTTTGGGCAAGGCCTGCCATCTCCATCATCCCAGCGCCCTTGCCATCAATCTGCGCGGCTTGCGCCAGCACGGCACCGATGGTCACAACGCCGGTCCCACCAACACCGGTGATCACCACGTTATGCGTGCCATTGATCGCCGGCAGGGTCGGCATGGGCAGGTCGGGGATCTTGACCTCTGTCGTGGGATCCTTGCGGATCTTGGCCCCTTCCAGCGTCACGAAGGACGGGCAGAACCCTTTGACGCACGAGAAATCCTTGTTGCACGAGGATTGATCAATCGCCCGTTTGCGTCCCAGTTCTGTTTCTTCGGGCACGATCGAGACGCAGTTGGACTGCACACCACAATCCCCGCAGCCTTCGCAGACATCGGTATTGATGAACACGCGCTTGTCGGGATCGGGGAACAACCCCCGTTTGCGACGGCGACGTTTCTCGGCGGCACAGGTCTGGATATAGACGATGACGCTGACGCCTTTGTGTTTGGCGAAATTCTCTTGCACGGTCTGCAGGTCTGCACGCTCGTACATCGGCACGCCACCAAAGGCTTTTTCGTCTACGTCTTCTTTCTCGTCATAGACCACGGCGATATTCTTGACGCCCATGGCCTTCACCTCTGCCACGATACGCGGGGCGTCCAGATCGCCTTCGTTGTGCTGGCCACCGGTCATGGCAACGGCATCGTTATAAAGGATCTTGTAGGTGATGTTCGTCTTGGCCGCGATGGCCGCACGGATCGCCAGATTGCCCGAATGGTTGTATGTCCCGTCCCCGAGGTTCTGGAACACATGGTCGCGTGTCGAGAATTTGGATTCACCGATCCAGTTCGCGCCTTCCCCTCCCATATGGGTAAAGCCGGTTGTCTCGCGATCCATCCATTGCACCATATAGTGGCAACCGATCCCGGCGTAGGCGCGGCTCCCCTCTGGGAGCTTGGTTGACGAGTTATGCGGACAGCCCGAACAGAAGTAGGGCACACGCGCGGCGATGTCTTCGGCGTTATCGGCACGTCGTGCGGTATCCAGCGCTTCCATACCCGCCTTGATGCCATCGGTGGTCCGGCCTTCCTCGATAAAGATACCGCCCAGCTTTTCGGCAATCCAGATCGGGTCCAGCGCGCCACGGGTGGGGAACAGCTCTTCGCCATGCTCCATCCCGGCACCGCCGCCTTTGTGCCAGCCATAGACGCGGCGATGCGTATCCGAGAACAACGCCTCTTTGATCTGCACCTCGATCAGCTTGCGCTTCTCTTCCACGACGATCACCAGATCGAGCCCTTCGGCCCACTCATGGAACCCCTTCATGTCCAGCGGGAAGGTCTGCCCGATCTTATAGAGCGTGATCCCCAGACGTTCGGCTTCGTTCTCGTCGATGTTAAGCAAACTCATGGCGTGGATCACATCCAGCCAGTTCTTACCGGCTGCCGCGATGCCGATCTTGGCCCCGCGCTTGCCCCACATGCGTTTGTCCATCTTGTTGGCGTGGCTAAACGCCTCTGCGGCAAAGCGCTTATAGTCGATCATCCGCGCTTCTTGCAGATGCGGCGTGTCTTGCAGACGAATGTTCAGCCCGCCGTCGGGCATATCGAACTGCGGGGTGACCAGCTTCATTCGGTTCGGGTCACCATTCACGACCGATGTCGCCTCTACGGTGTCTTTCATCGTCTTGAGCCCGACCCACAGCCCGCTAAAACGGCTTAGCGCCCAGCCATAGATACCGTAGTCCAATATCTCCTGCACACCGGCGGGGCTGACGACGGGCATATAGGCATCCACCATCGCCCATTCGGACTGGTGCAACACGGTAGAGGATTCACCCGTGTGGTCATCCCCCATGGCCATCAGAACACCACCGTTCACGGACGAGCCCGCCATATTCGCGTGCCGCATCACATCGCCAGAGCGATCCACCCCCGGGCCCTTACCGTACCATAGGCCAAACACGCCGTCGTACTTCCCCTCACCGCGCAATTCTGCCTGCTGGCTGCCCCATAGGGCCGTAGCGGCAAGATCTTCGTTCAGGCCCGGTTCGAACACGACGTTATGCGCGGCCAGCGTCTTGGCGGCGCGGTCCATCTGAAGGTCAACGGCCCCCAGTGGCGATCCACGATATCCGGTCACGTATCCGGCGGTATTCAACCCTGCCGCCTTGTCCCGTGCCGCCTGCATCATCGTCAGGCGCACCAACGCCTGCGTGCCGTTCAGCAACACGGGCGATTTCTCGAGGTCATACCGGTCAGTTAGTGAAATTTTTTGCGTACCCATAGCGCGTCCTCCCCTACGTGCAATCAATAGCTATGGCATCACACTAGGTCACAAAAGCTGACCTGTCTAGCGTTGTGTCTGACCCTAGGTCATAAAGCGCCAAGGCGCGGGGCTTGATCTTTTGCACCTCCGCCCGATCTATCCGTGATAAGATAACCGCACATATACCGATGCGCCGCGTCGGAGGGTTGTTTTTAAACTGTAAAACGCGCAAAGATGACCGTTCTTGCGAACACTGCGCTCATTATAAAGGTAGTCCTCATGGATTGGGACAAGCTCAGAATATTTCACGCCGTGGCGGACGCGGGCAGCTTGACCCATGCGGGCGACAAGTTGAATTTGTCGCAATCTGCCGTCAGTCGCCAGATCCGCGGACTGGAAGAGCAGCTGAACACCAACCTATTCCACCGCCATGCACGCGGCTTGATCCTGACCGAACAAGGCGAGCTGCTGTTCGACGCCACCGTCGCCATGTCCAAACGGCTGGATACCGCCGCTGCGCGCATCCGCGACAGCGAGGAAGAAGTCTTTGGCGAATTGCGTGTCACCACAACCACGGGCTTTGGCACCCTATGGCTGGCCCCGCGTCTGCCGAAGCTCTACGAGAAATACCCCGACCTCAAGGTCGACCTGATGCTCGAAGAACGCGTCCTTGACCTGCCCATGCGCGAAGCCGATGTCGCCATCCGCATGAAAGAGCCGTCGCAAGCCGATCTGGTGCGCAAGAAGCTGATGATGATCAAGATGTGCATGTACGCCTCGCCCGCCTATCTTGCGGCGAACGGCACGCCCCAGCGGCTTGAGGATATGTCGGACCACCGTCTGATCTGCCAGAACACCGACAGCAACCAGGTGCATGCGGGTCTGAACCTGATCCAGCAACTTATGATGCATGACGTGCGGTCGATGCTGACGGTGAACAACTACTTTGGCGTATTGCAAGCGGTGATCAACAACCTCGGGATCGGCGTACTGCCCGACTACCTCATCCAAGACTTCCCCGATCTGGTGCAAGTTCTGCCAGAGACCGAGTCGGCGGATGTGCCCGTATTCCTTGCCTACCCCGAGGAATTGCGCGCCTCCAAGCGCGTCGCGGCCTTTAAAGACTTCGTGCAGGACGAGATCATTACCCACCGCAAACTGCTGCGCGAGAAAGAGTCCCACTAGCTATGCGAAAACCGCATAACGGGCATGTCATAGATTAACGATTCCATCCTTGAACCGTGCACGAACGCCACTTAATTGGGCGGTATGAAGACGGGCGGCTCCGCGCCGCTACTTCATACCTCCCTGTTGGACTCGGCCGAGCTTCGTGCTCGGCCTTTTTTTTGGCTATGGCCCTTCACGAGCCTTAGGTCTTTTCCCCGCGCTGCGCTTGATCTAAGAGGTGTGGCATATTGCTAGGGGAAAACGCGCACCATGACCGAACCAGCCATCACCCAAGACCTGATTTCCAGCCACGGCATCAATGCCGAAGAATATCAGCGTATTCTGGATATCATCGGGCGCGAACCCACCTTTACCGAACTGGGCATCTTTTCGGCCATGTGGAACGAACACTGTTCCTACAAGTCGTCAAAGAAATGGCTGCGTACCCTGCCGACCGAGGGCCCTCAGGTGATCTGCGGACCGGGCGAGAATGCGGGCATCGTTGATATCGGCGACGGCCAAGCGCTGGTCTTCAAGATGGAAAGCCACAACCACCCGTCCTACATCGAACCCTATCAGGGTGCGGCGACCGGCGTGGGCGGCATCCTGCGGGACGTCTTCACTATGGGCGCGCGTCCGATCGCGGCGATGAACTCTCTTAGCTTCGGGTCGCCCGACCACCGCAAGACACGCCAGCTGGTGCATGGCGTGGTCGCGGGCGTGGGCGGCTACGGTAACTGCTTTGGCGTGCCCACGGTGGGCGGCGAAGTGCGCTTTGACACCGCCTATGATGGCAACTGCCTTGTGAATGCCTTTGCCGCGGGTTTGGCCGACACTGACAAGATCTTCTATTCCGCCGCTTCCGGCGTTGGCATGCCAGTCGTTTACCTTGGTGCGAAAACCGGCCGCGACGGTGTGGGCGGTGCGACGATGGCATCGGCCGAGTTCGACGACACCATCGAAGACAAACGTCCCACCGTTCAGGTTGGCGACCCCTTCACCGAAAAACGCCTGATGGAAGCCACGCTCGAACTAATGGCGACCGGTGCCGTGATTTCGATCCAGGATATGGGTGCGGCAGGCCTGACCTGTTCGGCCGTGGAAATGGGCGACAAGGGCAACCTTGGTGTGCGCCTTGATCTTGAGAAAGTACCGACCCGCGAACACGCCATGACCGCCTACGAGATGATGCTGTCGGAATCCCAGGAACGGATGCTGATGGTCCTGCGTCCCGAACTCGAAGCCGAGGCGAAAGCCGTCTTTGACAAATGGGACCTCGATTTCGCCATCGTAGGCGAAACAATCGCCGAGGACCGTTTCTTGATCGCGCACAATGGCGAGGTCAAAGCCGACCTGCCGCTTAAAGCGCTGTCAGGCAACGCGCCCGAATACGACCGCCCCTATGTCGAGACACCAGCAGCCGAACCGCTATCGGATGTTCCCGGCATCGACCCCATCGACGGGCTGAGCGCGCTGATCTCCAGCCCGAACTACGCGTCCAAAGCGTGGGTGTTTGAACAATACGACACGATGGTCATGGGCGACAGCGCCCGCACCCCCGGTCTGGGATCGGGCATCGTGCGCGTGCATGGCACCGACAAGGCAATCGCCTTTACCTCGGATGTGACGCCCCGCTACGTCAAGGCGAACCCTGTCGAAGGCGGCAAACAGGCCGTGGCCGAAGCCTACCGCAACCTCTGTGCCGTAGGGGCACTGCCGCTGGCGACCACGGACAACCTCAACTTCGGCAACCCCGAAAAGCCCGAGATCATGGGCCAGTTCGTTGGCGCGCTGAAAGGCATCGGCGAAGCGGTTGCCGCGTTGGACATGCCCATCGTATCCGGCAACGTGTCGCTGTATAACGAAACCGACGGCAAAGGCATTCTGCCCACCCCCACCATTGGCGCGGTCGGCCTGCTTAAACATACGGACGAGATCATCGGCAAAGAGGTCCGCGAGGGCCATGTCGCTTTGGTTCTGGGGGCCACCGAAGGGCACATCGGACAATCCGCCCTGCTGCTTGAGGTGTTCAACCGCCGCGATGGCGACGCCCCCCATGTCGATCTGGCGCTGGAGAAGGCCCACGGTGAATTTATCCGTGCCAACCGCGCGTTGATCAAAGCCTGCACCGACCTGTCGGACGGCGGTCTGGCGCTGGCAGCCTTTGAACTGGCGGACGAGGCCGGCGTCGGCGTGACCCTGGATTCTGCCGATACGCAGGTTCTGTTTGGCGAGGATCAAGCGCGCTATCTGATCGCCTGTAACTTCGATCAGGCCGAAGCCCTGATGATCGCCGCGCAAAACGCCGGCCTGCATCTGGAAAGCGTCGGCAAGTTCGGCGGGGATCAAGTCAACTTCGGCGGCGTCAAAGCGCCTTTGGCTGACCTGTCAGCGACCTATCGCGGGGCTTTTGCTGAAACCTTCGCCTAAGGGGTCGCCCCCATCATCTGCATCAATCGCGTTTTCTCGCCCCGGTCATCGGGGCGGGAGATCACTTCTGCCAGTTCTTGCAACGACGCAATCGAGTGACCGGCCCGAAAACTGTCGGTGAAGGGCAGCATCGCACGGATACCCGCCGCTTTGGGCGCGAACCCGTCCCACCGCAGCAGCGGATTTAGCCAGATCAGCCGACGTGCGGACAGATGCAACCGCTGCATCTGTCGCGCCAGATCATCGGGCGCATCGCGGTCCAGCCCGTCAGTGATCAACAGCACAACCGCACCCTGCCCCATGACCCGCCGCGACCAATCGCGGTTGAACGCCTCTATACAGGCCCCGATGCGCGTGCCGCCCTCCCAATCCTGCGCCTCTGCCCCCGCCGCCTTGAGCGCTGCATCCACGTCGCGCGTCGCCAGATGGCGGGTGATATTGGTCAGCCGCGTGCCAAAGGTAAACGCATGCACCTGCGCCCACCCCGCGCCCTTGGCATTGCTCACCGCATGCAGGAAATGCAGCACCATGCGGGAATATTGGCTCATGGAACCGGAGATATCGCAAAGCACCACCAGATTGGGATAGCGTGGGCGCGGGGCTTTCAGCACCAGCTTGTCCATCTCCCCGCCCCGGCGCAGCGCGGCCCGTAGGCTGCGCGCCGCGTCGATCCGCCCCCTTGGGGACGTCATGGCACGGCGTGACGGCATGGGTTTGACCGGCAGGCGCAACCGCGCCAGCATCTTCTTGGCCTCCGCCACCTCCGCCAGGCTCATCAGTTCGAAATCAAGACTGCGCAGCCGTTCTTGCGAGGACATGGTCAGGCTGGCATCGACCTCGATCTCTGTCTCGCCTTCGTCTTGCGGTTCTTCGCGGTCGCGTTCCGGCGCTTCGGCACCGTCCAGCAACGCCTCTGCCGCGCGTTTCTCGGCGGCTTGGGCGGGGCGGTCTTCTTGCACGCCACGGATCGCGGGCAGCATCGCGGCCATCATATGTTCCAGATACCGCGGGTCGCGCCAATAAAGCCGGAAGAGCTGCGCAAAGACGGTCCGGTGTTCAGGACGATTCACAAAGCAGGCGTGCAGGGTCCAGTAGAAATCGGTTTTGTCGGTGAACCCCGCCACCTCTACCGCGCGGATCGCGTCGATCACACGACCGGGGCCAATGGGCAGACCGGCGCGGCGCAGGGCACGGGCGAAATGGGTGATATTGCCGGCAAGTTTGGGGTTATCGGGCAGCTCCAGGGGCAGATGTTCCATCAGGTCGCCTGCCGCCGGGGGCTGTCAGCCCCCGGACCCCCGAGGATTTCAGACCATTTGGAAGCGGCAGTATCCGTCAAGGGGTCGCGTCCAGCGTGGCTTTGGCTTGATCGAGGATGCGTTTCGCCTCTGATCCTTGCAGTTTGGCGATGTCATCCTGGTATTTCAGGATCGCCCCAAGCGTATCCGCAATGGTTTCGGGGCTGAGGTTGATCACATCCAGCGCCAGCAGACATTTTGCCCAATCAATGGTTTCGGCCACGCCGGGCTTCTTGAACAGGTCCTCGGTCCGAAGGTGCTGGACAAAGGCCACGACCTCGCGGCTGAGCGCGGCTGAGGCTTCGGGGGCGCGGGCGGCCAGAATCTCCATCTCGCGGGGGAAATCGGGATAGTCGACCCAGTGATAAAGACAGCGGCGTTTGAGCGCGTCATGCACCTCGCGCGTGCGGTTCGAGGTCAGGATCACGATGGGCGGCTCGGGGGCCTTTATCGTGCCGAGTTCGGGGATCGTGACCTGAAAATCGCTGAGCGCCTCAAGCAGGAAGGCTTCGAACGGGGCGTCCGTGCGGTCAAGCTCGTCGATCAACAGGATGGGGGCACCGCGTCCGTCAGGGCGCATCGCTTCAAGCAAGGGGCGTTCGATTAGAAAGTCGTCGCTAAAGAGTTCTGTTGTGAGCTGCTGGCGCGAGCGATCGCCGGTGGCCTCAGCCGTGCGGATTGCCACCATCTGCGCAGGGAAGTTCCATTCGTAGACCGCCGTGGCGGCATCCAGCCCTTCATAGCATTGCAACCGGATCAACTTGCGGTCCAAGGCCAGCGCCAATGCTTTGGCGATCTCTGTCTTGCCGACGCCTGCCTCTCCCTCGAGGAACAGCGGCCGGCCCAAGGTCAGGCTCAGGAACACCACCGTGGCCAAAGGCCGCCCGCAGACATATCCCTGCCCCGCAAGCAGCTCTTGCACGGCGTCGATCGAAGGGGGCAGTTGCATGGCATTCTCCGGTTGTGATTGGGACGAGTGGTGCATTCTGATCCCGCGCGGTCAAGGGGTCTGCACGGGGTTCAACAGACTCTATGCCTTGGAGCGACCACAGAATGTGCTATAAATGTGCTTCAAATATCCGCATTTTCGCCTTAATGCGCCGATACCTCAGACCAAAAGCCAGGGGTTTCCTGTGCCCAGATACGATTGAGGAAGTTTACCATGATCGATACCGCCGTAACGCTCGACACGTCTTTTGAGGACTATTCCAAAAGCGAGTGGATGGATGCTGTGAAGCAGGTCGCGCAGAATGGCGGGTTCTATGAAGCGCTCGGGTCACGACACCACGCGATGTTTCTGGAAAAATCCTCTACCCTGCTGGTCAGCTTTGAAACCATCAACGGGATGCGCGCCTTGTCATCTATGGCGCATCCATTGGGCTGGGAAATGGTGCGCAGCGAAGGTTGGTCGCATCTTTGTCTGGCGTCAGAAGGGGATACATGGTTCCGGGACGCGCCCGTTTACGCGTTTTTCGACCGGCTGATCGACGATGGCTTTTTCGACAGCTTTGACCGCGTGGTCTTTTATGGCGCGGGTCCGGGCGGCTATGCGGCTGCGGCATTCTCTGTCGCGGCACCGGGCGCAATGGTCGTTGCCATCCAGCCGCAAGCGACGCTGGACCCCAGCGTGACCGAATGGGACGATCGCTTTGTCGAGATGCGGCGCACGGATTTCACCTCCCGGTTCGGATATGCCCCCGATATGCTGGACGCGGCCGAGGCCGCTTTTGTGATCTATGACCCGACTGTGCCGCTGGACGCGATGCACGCCAGCCTCTTTACCCGCCCCAATGTGACCAAACTTCGGATGCGGCGCATGGGCACGGCGCTGCAATCGAAACTGCTGGAGCTTGACCAGTTCGAAAACCTGCTGACCCTTGCAGCCGATGGCGAGCTGACAATCGCGAGCTTTGCACGCATCGCCCGGGCGCGCCGCGATCACCGCCCCTATCTGAAGGGCCTGCTTGCCGCGCTGGAACGCGAGCAGCGCGATCCGTTGACGCTCACGCTTTGCAATTTCGTGACAGGGCATATGTCGGCCCCTCGGTTTGTCCGGCGCAAAAAGCAGTTAGAGGCCGAACTGGCCCTGCGCGTCGCACAGGAAAACGGGGCCGCAGAGGAACAGGATACGCCATCGCAGGATGCAGCCAAAACCACCGGCTGACGGTTGCTGCGGTTCCTTTGACCAACCCGAGACTAGCGCGCCCGCACGCCCTGTGCTAGCGGGGAGCCCATGACACAGACCCTCACGCTTCGACGCCCCGATGATTGGCACCTGCACCTGCGCGACGGCGCGATGCTGGACGCCGTGTTGCCCCATACCGCCGCGCATTTTGCCCGCGCCATCATCATGCCCAATCTGGTGCCCCCGGTGGTGCGCGGCGCCGATGCGGCCGCCTACCGCGATCGTATCCTGGCGGCATTGCCCGAGGGCGCGGATTTCAGGCCGCTGATGACCCTGTATCTGACCGAGGATACCGATCCCGACGATGTGGCCGCCGCCCATGCCAGCGGGTTGATCACCGCGGTCAAGCTCTACCCCGCCGGTGCGACGACAAATTCAGCCAGCGGCGTGTCGAACTTTGACAATGTTGCACTCGTGCTGGAACGCATGGCCGAGATCGGCCTGCCCCTGTGCACCCACGGCGAGGTCACCGACCCCGAGATCGACATTTTCGACCGCGAGGCCGTGTTCATCGACCGCGTGCTTGACCCGATCCGCACCCGTCATGCGGGGCTGAAAGTCGTGATGGAGCATATTACCACCGCCGACGCCGCCCAATATGTCACGGAAAGCACCGGTAATCTGGGCGCGACCATCACCACGCACCATCTGGTGATCAACCGCAACCATATCCTCGCCGGTGGGATCAAACCGCATTACTACTGCCTGCCCGTCGCCAAACGCGAGAGCCACCGTCTGGCCCTGCGCGCTGCCGCGACTTCGGGCGACGCGCGCTTCTTTCTGGGCACGGATTCCGCACCTCATACGGACGCGAACAAGCTGCTGCCCTGCGGCTGTGCCGGCTGCTTTACCGCGCCCAATACGATGTCGATCCTGGCCGAGGTCTTTGAACAGGAAGACGCGCTGGACCAATTGGAACGGTTTACCTCGCTGAACGGGCCGGATTTCTACGGGTTGGCCCCGAACGAGGCGACGATAACGCTGACCCGCACACCGGCGACCTACCCCGATCACATCGACACGCCCGACGGGCCGGTCACGGTGTTCGATCCGATGATGCCGCTGAACTGGTCCGTCACCGACTGACGCCCCCCCCAGTACCAAAGACAGTTTGCCGGTCGCAGCAGGATGAGACCGACCACCACCGCCCTCAACGCCAAGGCCCCAAAAGGAACGCATGACATGATCCCCACCAGCTACCCCGACTCTACCGAAATGGCGCGCTTGACCGCGCGGATGTTGCTGGAGATCAAGGCCGTTCATTTCAACGCGGCAGAGCCCTTTACCCTCGCCTCCGGCCTGCCGAGCCCGACCTATATCGATTGCCGCAAGCTGATCAGCTATCCGCGCATCCGCGCCACCTTGATGGACTTCCTGACCGTCACAGTGATGCGCGAAGCGGGGTTCGAGGCGTTTGACAATATCGCGGGCGGTGAAACCGCGGGCATCCCCTTTGCGGCGATGGTGGCCGAGCGCATGGCGCTGCCCATGACCTATGTGCGCAAGAAGCCCAAAGGCTATGGCCGCAACGCCCGCATTGAAGGTGAAATGACCGAAGGCCAACGGGTTTTGCTGGTCGAGGATCTAACAACCGATGGCGGCTCGAAGATCAGCTTTGTCGACGCGATTCGCGATACCGGTGCAACCTGCGCGCATACGGCGGTGATCTTTTACTACGGTATTTTTCCGCAGACAGAAAAGACCTTGGGCGATCACGGGGTTACGTTGCACAGCCTGTGCACCTGGTGGGATGTGCTGGCCGAGGCCAAAGCCCAGAACGCGTTTGACACAGAAACCCTGACCGAAGTCGAAGCCTTCCTGAACGCGCCAGAAGCGTGGCAGGATGCGCGGAAAAAAACCTAAGCAATCCACATGATATTGTGTCGCGTGGTGTGAAATCACGCGACATATGCTACGCTAGCGCAGAGATCAGGTTATCCACAGCTTATAAAGATTGCGGGATGACAGGCGGCTCGGGTAGATAAGCCTCGGGTCATTAATCAGTGGGGCAACACGTAGCATGAACGAGATTTCAAGCATCGACGGTAACCAGCTAACGGTTCAAGCGGCCGAGACAATGCCGCATTCCATCGAAGCGGAACAGCAGTTGTTGGGCGCGATCCTGACCAACAACGATATCTACGACCGCGTGGCGTCTGTCATCGGTCCCAAGCATTTTTACGACCCCGTTCACGCCCGTATTTTCGAGATCGCCGCCGCGCGGATCGCCAAGAACAACCTTGCCTCCCCCGTAACGCTAAAGGCGTTTATGGAGGATGACGAAGGGCTGAAAGAACTGGGCGGCCCCGCCTATCTGGTGCGCCTTGCCGGTGCCGCGATCAGCGCCTTTGCCGTGCGCGACTATGCGCAGATGATCTATGATCTGGCGGTGCGCCGCGACCTGATCCAGCTGGGCCGTGACATCGCGGCCAAAGCCGCGCAGGTCGATGTCGCGTCAGAGCCGCGCGAACAGATCGTCGAGGCCGAACAAAAGCTCTATAAGCTCGCAGAGCAGGGTCAGACCGAAAGCGGTTTCCAGAGTTTTCTGAAAGCCGTGACCGATGCGGTCAACGTGGCCAATGCGGCCTACCAGCGCGACGGCGGCCTATCCGGTGTCTCTACCGGTCTGATTGATATGGATAAAAAGCTGGGCGGTTTGCACCCCTCTGACCTTTTGATCCTTGCCGGTCGTCCATCGATGGGGAAAACCTCGCTTGCGACGAACATCGCCTTCAACGTAGCCAAAGCCTACCGCCGGGGCACCTTGCATGACGGCACCGAAGGCGCTGTAGATGGTGGCGTTGTAGGGTTCTACAGCCTCGAGATGAGCGCGGAGCAGTTGGCCGCGCGTATCCTGTCCGAAGCGGCCGAGATCCCGTCCCACCAGATCCGGTCGGGTGATATGACAGAGACCGAATTCCGCCGTTTCGTCGATGCCGCCAAAGCGTTGGAAGCCTGCCCTCTGTATATCGACGACACGCCCGCCCTGCCGATCAGCCAGCTGGCCGCCCGTGCGCGGCGGCTCAAGCGGACCCACGGGCTGGACGTGTTGATCATCGACTATCTCCAGCTGGTGCGCGGAACGGGCAAAGGCGAAAACCGGGTGAATGAAATCTCGGAAATCACCATGGGCCTCAAGGCCATTGCGAAAGAGCTCAACATACCCGTGATCGCCCTGTCGCAGCTGTCGCGTCAGGTGGAAAACCGCGAAGATAAGCGCCCGCAGCTGTCGGACTTGCGTGAATCCGGGTCGATCGAACAGGATGCCGACGTCGTGATGTTCGTGTTCCGTGAGGAGTACTATAAGGAACGCGAAAAGCCCGGCGATCACGAGCTGGATAAAATGGCGATCTGGCAAGAAGAGATGGAGCGTCTGCACGGTCGCGCCGAAGTGGTCATCGGCAAGCAGCGTCACGGCCCGATTGGTACTGTCGATCTCAGCTTTGAAGGGCGCTACACCCGCTTTGGTAACCTTGTGAAACCGTGGCAGAGTGAAAATGGCGGCGGCGATCAGGAGTTCTGATCGCCACACCCCTTTAATTTAATGAATACACGCTATGTGCGGAGGTCAGACAACCGCCGCGCGGGCGATCTCTGTCTCTGACAGGTTGTATTTCGCGGCAAAGCGCTCCCGCGCTGCGATCAGCCTTGGGTCATTGGGTCGCATCCCCAAAGTACGAATGAATTCAATCCGTTGCTGGTGCTTTAGCGCCTCGCGGTCAATCGCCGTCCCCATAGCGCGGTCAATCACCGCCCCGCCGGGGCTGACGTGGAACCACTTGCTGAAATCGCGGAAGTGATGCTGGTTGTGCAGCGTGGTCACATAACGCTCTACCCGCGTTTTGGGCACGTTCACATGGGCGGTCATGTGGAACCATTCATAGACCAGAAAGGTCAGCACCCCGCCCACTGGCACGATGGCCACGGCAATCCAGCCCGCCTGCGGCACACCAAACAGGGCAAGAACACCCCACAGCAGCCCTCCGTTCACCAGTAGCATCGGCAAAGCGACCCAGATCGGCACGAAAAACAGTTTGGTGTTGGTCGGGAAATCATGATGACCGTAGTGCGCCATATACAGCAGGTTGAATGCCCATTGCGCCCGCGGGGGCGACAGGTGGAACACATAGCGGTGCAGGTTGTATTCATTCAGCATTTGCGCGGCGACCCCCAAGGGGATCAGCGCCCAGACCCATAGCGGCGCGAACAGCGCCAATCCCACCAGCCCGGCCCCACAGGCGACCGCCATCACCACGACGGCCGCATGCGAGAACATGATACGCAAGCGCATCATCAGCGGTACCCCTTACTCGGGCGACAGGGTTTCATAGCGCAACCCTTTGGCGGTGTCCTTGTCGAACCCCTTCCAATAGCTGTGATCCTCCTTCGGGGTGCCATCCTCGTTCATCGACCAGACCCCGTCGTTGGAGTTTTCGACCAGATCAAGATAGGCCCCCATCTCGGCATCGCCCTTGAGGTGCTGCGCCATCCAGACGGTGGCGAAATGCTGCGCGATGTTGTTCATGCGCACCGTGTCCCAGACCGGATCGGTATAGTGGCCCGACACGTTGAACCCCAGATCAGCGTCATCGCGGAAGGATTCCGCAGGCGCAGGCATCGGGGCCGCCGCATTATGGCCGCCGTTTTCAAAGGTCAGCAAGGCGCGGTCGACGCTGCTGGCGTTTTCCCAAATGGCGCGCACGCCTTTTTCGTAAAGCGATACCATATCCTCGGACCCGGCCATGAACAGCATCGGGATCTGCACGCCCTTCAAGCCTTCGGCATCCCAGAAGCCCGTGTTCATGCCCCAGGGGCCGATCGCGATGGCAGTCTTGATCCTTGGGTCGGGCAGGTTGTTATGCGTCTCGGCCCCCGCCTGATGGATGCCCAAAGTGCCATGCGGCCCGCCCCAGCCATAGCCGACCGACGCTTCGGTCACGCCACCACCTGCGGTGATCACCGCGCCGTAGCCGCCCATGGAATAGCCGATCAAACCGGTGTTATCCGCATTCACCAAACCATTGAGAAAAGAGCTTTCGTCTTGCGACAGACGCGCCATTTCATCCAGCACGAAAAGCTGGTCCAGCGACCGGTTCACCAGCGTAGAGCCAAAGGCCGCCTGCGTGCGATAGGTCGAATCCAGGTGATCGATGGACGCCACGACATAGCCCTTCGACGCGATGTTCTCGGCCAGATGGGACATCAGGAAGCGGTTGCCGGGATAGCCGTGGGAAACGATGACCAGCGGATAGGCCGCGTCGGGCTGTGCGGGGTCCGCGTCGCGCATGGCTTTGCCTTGCAAGGTGACCTCGGTCTTGCCATCGCGGATGAACGCCTTGATCGCGGTGTCGCCGGTGGCCCCGTCCGCGGCGGGGTACCAGACCTCGACGGTCAGCGGGCGATCATAGCGCGGCAGGGTTTCAGGCTTATCCGCTGCGGGATCGATGGACAGGATATCGATCTGGTCCTTATGCACCAGATCAAGCTGGCGCACGCCGATCGCTTCGTCGCCATAGGCCGCCATATCAGGGGCTGTGGGCATCTGGGTATCGATCCGGTTCTCGGCCATCGCCATAGGCGCGGCCATCGCCGTGACCACCGCCAGCACGGGCCCCGTTGTCATTGTTGAAACTCGCATTGAACTCTCTCCCGTTTTATATCCGGCTACTGCGCGCAGCCTGTCTTTTGTCAGGAACCAAGCTATCGCGTTCGCGCCACCATGCAAGCATCATGCGAAGGTTTCGTTACGTTAGGGAAATGGGCCAAACATTCCGCCCCTCTTCCCGCATGGCGAGGGATTATTGGCCGGTGGCCCTGCTCGTGGCTTGACCTTGGCGGGCATACGGTCAAAACAAATCCCATGACAACAGCCACCCTCTCTATCGACCTCAATGCGATTGCCGCCAATTGGCAGGCACTGAACAAAATGACCGGCTGCGACACCGGTGCCGTGATCAAGGCGAATGCCTATGGTCTGGGCATTGACCGCGTGGCCCCGGTTCTCGCCGCCCAAGGCGCGCGCAAGTTCTTTGTCGCTGTCGCGGAAGAGGGCGTGGCCCTGCGTCGCGTGTTGGGGCCCGGCCCTGCGATCAACGTCTTTGCGGGGCATATGCCCGGGGACGCCGATATGATCCGGAGCGCCGCACTGACGCCGATGATCAATTCGGTCGACCAGATGATCGCCCATGTCGAAGCCTTGCCCGGCCATCGTTTCGGGGTGCAGCTGAACAGCGGCATGAACCGCCTTGGCATGGACCCGGCTGAATGGGCTGCGCTGCGCGACATCGCCCTGGCGCAGAACCCGACCTTGATCATGTCGCATTTGGCCTGCGCGGATGAACCGAACCACCCGATGAATGCCCGACAGCTCAAGACCTTCCGCGAGATGACGGATGGGTTGAACGTGCCACGATCCTTGGCCGCGACGGGGGGTATCATGCTGGGCCGTGACTACCACTTTGACCTGACCCGCCCGGGCATCGGGGTCTACGGCGGATTGCCCTTCGCCGATGCGATGCCGGTTGTGACGCTGGATGTGCCTGTCATTCAGGTGCGCGAAGTCGCCACGGGCCAGACCGTCGGCTATGGGTGCGCCTGGACGGCCCCCCGCCCGACAATGGTCGCGACGATCGCAGCGGGTTATGCCGACGGGTTGATCCGCGCCTTGGGCAACGGGGCCACTTTCACCCACGAGGGGCGCAAACTGCCCGTTGTTGGCCGTGTCTCTATGGATCTGATCACCGTCGATGTGACCAGCCTGACAGAGGTGCCAGAGCATTTGCAGCTGATCGGAAACTATCAGTCTGTTGATACGGTTGCCGGGTTTGCGGGCACCATCGGCTACGAGGTGCTGACCGCGCTTGGCGCGCGCTATGACCGGGTCTATGTGGAGTGATGGGGCACGCCCCCGCGCAGATCGCTTTGATATGGTGCTGCGCGTCGCAAACCTGTCTTTGCTGATCCTCTACCCCGTTGCATGGGCCGCACCCTTGTTGCGGGCGGGCGTGCTGCCACTGTTCGGGCTCACCGAAATCTCTGTCCTGAGCGGGCTGAAATCCCTATGGGACACCGACCTGTTTCTGGCGCTGATCGTCGCGGTTTTTGCGCTTGTCGCGCCCTATGTTAAGACCGTCGGTCTGACGCTGGTACAGTTCCACCTGATCGGCCCACGCGCCCTGCCCGTCTTGCAGGCAATCGGCAAATTGGCGATGGCGGATGTGTTTCTGATCGCGCTTTATGTGACCCTGTCAAAGGGGATCGGCATCGGGCGGATCGAGACGGCTTGGGGGCTATACCTGTTTACAGGCTGCGTCCTCGCATCCCTGTTTATCGGGCACCGCGCGCAGAAAATCGCCTAAGCAAGCCGGCGTTTTCACGCGACCAATCCACCCGCCTGGGTAGAATTGCTCGGAATTTCCCGAGTAAAATCGATTCATTTACGGAAATTTCAAGATTTTCTTCGCCTTTTGCCAACATCGGCATATTCTTGCTTACAACAGCAACTCAAGCACAAGGTGAGACAGATGAACGCGTTGACGGCACTTATTCAGTATCTTTTTCAAAGACTCGCATTCGCGGTTTTCGCTGTTGCCGCCGTGGCGATCACCGTCTGTACCGTTATGGCCGCCCTTGGCCAATGGGCTTGGATTGAACTGCCGCTCAACTATGACGGGCAACCCGTTGAGAATGCAGGGATGTATGCGCAGATCGGCCTGACCATTCTGGCCGTGGGCATCTGCTTTTTCATCCCCACCAACCGCCGCATCATGCAGCTTGAAACATCGCACCGCAAATTTGCGCTCAACATGGACGACATCACCCGCGCCTACGGGGCGGTGCATGCGGCGGATCGCGGTGACGTTTTTCACATGTCTTCCGAATTCGACTCGGTCCGCGAACGGCTGGCCTATCTGCGCGATCACCCTGACCTTAGCACCCTTGAACCCGCCCTTCTGGAAGTCGCCGCGCAGATGAGCCACATCTCGAAAGAGCTGGCGACCGTCTATGCCGACGAGAAAATCGAACGCGCGCGCAATTTCCTAAAGCAGCGTCAGGAAGAAGTGAACCTGTTCAACAGCCGTCTGGATCAGGCCAAAGGCATCACGTCCGAGATGAAGCACTGGCTGCACGAGGTCGAGCTGGAAGAGAGCGTGGCCGCAGCACAGCTGGACCGCCTGCGCGCTGAAATGCGCGAGATCATGCCCGAACTGGGAATCGAACGTACGGTATCGGCGGATGAAATGGCCCGCGATTCACGCGTGGTAGAGCTGCCGCCCAAAGCAGCGGAGTAACCCCGCGCAGGCACCAAGGTTTTGCTTTGACGTTTCCCCTTTGTTCGGCCAGAAAGACGCATGGCTAAATCTCCCGTTACATTTTCGTGCACGGCTTGCGGTGCGACCTATAACAAATGGTCCGGGCGCTGTGATGCCTGCGGCGAATGGAATACGATCCAGCAGGACAAGGGCATTTCATCCGGCCCGCCCAGCAAATCGCTTGGCACCCGTCGCGGTGCGGCGATGGTGCTGACCGACCTCACCACCAAGGACACGCCCCCGCCCCGCAGCCAATCCGGCATTGCCGAGCTGGACCGCGTTTTGGGCGGCGGGCTGGTGCCGTCCTCTGCCATTCTGGTCGGCGGTGATCCGGGCATCGGGAAATCCACCCTTTTGCTGCAAGCAGCGGCCCATTTCGCCCGCAGTGGTTTGAAAACAATCTACGTCAGCGGAGAGGAAGCCTCGGCGCAGGTCCGTATGCGTGCGCAGCGCCTTGGGCTGTCCGACGCCTCGGTGCAGTTGGCCGCCGAAACCAATCTGCGCGATATCCTGACCACGCTTGAAGAGGTGAAGCCCGATCTGGTCATCATCGATTCGATACAGACCATGTGGGCCGATAACGTCGATTCCGCCCCCGGGTCCGTCAGTCAGGTCCGCGCCGCCGCGCACGAGCTGACAAGTTTTGCCAAACGCCGCGGCGTTTCCGTGATTCTTGTGGGGCATGTCACCAAGGACGGGCAGATCGCGGGGCCGCGCGTGGTCGAGCATATGGTCGATACCGTACTGTATTTCGAAGGCGAGCGCGGCCACCAGTTCCGCATCCTGCGCGCGGTCAAGAACCGCTTTGGCCCCGCCGACGAGATCGGCGTATTCGAGATGACCGGCGAAGGGCTGGCAGAGGTCACCAACCCCTCTGCGCTGTTTCTGTCCGAACGCGGCACACCCGCCGCGGGCTCAGTGGTTTTCGCAGGTATCGAAGGCACCCGCCCTGTTTTATGCGAGCTTCAGGCGCTTGTGGCCCCGTCGCCTCATTCGCAGGCGCGGCGTACGGTTGTCGGCTGGGACGGGGGACGGCTTGCGATGATCCTCGCCGTGCTAGAGGCCCGTTGCGGCATCCCCTTTGCGGGGCTTGATGTTTACCTCAACGTGGCGGGCGGCATGAAAATCTCGGAGCCGGCGGCGGATTTGGCGGTCGCGGCCGCCTTGCTCAGCGCGCGCGAAGACGTGGCTTTGCCCGCGGAAACCGTTGTTTTCGGCGAAATCAGCCTGTCCGGTGCGCTACGCCCCGCCAGTCAGACCGAAAACAGGTTGAAAGAAGCGCAAAAACTTGGTTTTACCAGCGCCATCGCGCCCGCGGGCGGAAAACCGGTGGGCAAGAACGGCATAACGCTTAACACCATGAGCGATCTCACCGGATTTGTAGGCGAAATATTCGGGGCTGGCTAACCGCCCCTTCAAGGAAGGCAAGACGACCATGGAAGGTTTTACCATCATTGACGGGGTTGTGGCGCTTGTCATCGTTCTGTCGGCTTTGCTGGCTTATGGCCGCGGGCTTGTACGCGAATTTATGGCGATCGTGGGCTGGATTGCCGCCGCGATCCTTGCGTTTCTTTTTGCGCCGCAGGTTGAACCGCTGGTGTCAGAGATCCCTGTTGTGGGCGAATTCCTTGCCGACAGTTGTGAACTATCGATCATCGGGGCCTTTGCCATCGTCTTTGCCATCGCGCTGATTGTGGTCTCGCTGTTCACCCCGTTGTTTTCGTCGCTGGTGCAGCGCTCTGTTCTGGGTGGTCTGGATCAGGGGCTCGGGTTTCTTTTCGGCGTGGCGCGCGGCATCCTCTTGGTCGCCATCGCGTTCTTTGTGTATGACACCGTGATCACCGGCCAGACCTTCACCATGGTGGACGAAAGCCGGTCGGCACAGGTCTTCGGGCGCTTTACCGGCCAGATCGAAGAGCAGAACCCAGAAGCCGCATTGGGCTGGATCACCACCCGCTACGAGGCTCTGGTTGGTGCTTGCGGTGCCTAATCGCCGCTGACGCTGCCAAAAGTTAAACACGCGCCCCCGTTTTCGGGGGCGTTTGCGTTTCTGCCATATGTTGCATCGCAGCATATGCGGGGGCAAAATGTAACGGCGGGGTGACAAGGCCCGCCCAAAGTCCTACATAGCCCCTATCCCTTCATCGGATTCGGAGTTGCCCCGTTGTCCAAGATCATGCCCCCCGCGCACCCGTTTGATTCCTCCTATCTGCGTGATGCAGATGACGGGGATAAACTCAAAGAAGAATGCGGGGTGTTCGGCGTGATCGGCGTTGCAGACGCCTCGAACTTTGTGGCCCTCGGCCTGCACGCGTTGCAGCACCGTGGTCAGGAAGCCGGCGGGATCGTCAGCTATGATCCCGCTGCCGGTTTCCAGTCCGCCCGCCGCTTCGGCTATGTGCGCGACAACTTCACCTCGCAAAAGGTGATGGAGACGCTGCCCGGCGAACTGTCTATCGGGCATGTGCGTTATTCGACCTCTGGTCACAAAGGCCCGACAGCGATCCGCGATGTGCAGCCCTTCTTTGGCGAATTCGCCATGGGCGGTGCCGCGATTGCCCATAATGGCAATATCACCAACGCCAACGCCCTGCGCCGCGAGCTGATTGAACGCGGGTCGATCTTCCAGTCCTCGTCGGACAGCGAATGTATCATCCACCTGATGGCGCGGTCCCTGCAACGCAACATTCCCGAACGCATGGAAGACGCGCTGCGCCGTGTCGAAGGCGCGTTTTCGGTCGTGGCGATGACCCGCACCAAGCTGATCGGCGTGCGCGATCCTTTGGGCGTGCGCCCGCTGGTTCTGGGCAAGCTTGGCGACGGATGGGCGCTCAGCTCCGAGACCTGCGCGCTGGATATCATCGGTGCCGAATTCGTCCGCGAGATCGAGCCCGGCGAGATGGTCGTGATCACGCCTTCGGGCGTCGAAAGCCATTTCCCCTTCCGCCGTGTCGCATCGCGGTTCTGTATCTTTGAACACGTCTATTTCAGCCGCCCCGACAGTATCCTTGGCGGTCGTTCGGTCTATGAAACCCGCGAAGCCATCGGGCGCGAGCTGGCAAAGGAATCGCCGGTAGAGGCGGATCTTGTCTGCCCCGTCCCCGACAGCGGCACGCCTGCGGCCATCGGTTTCAGCCTCGAATCGGGTATTCCCTATGCGATGGGGATTATCCGCAACCAATACATGGGCCGGACCTTCATCGAACCGACCGAGCAGATCCGCAACATGGGCGTGCGGCTTAAGCTCAACGTGAACCGCGCGCTGATCAAGGGCAAGCGGGTCATTCTGGTCGACGATTCGGTTGTGCGTGGCACCACCAGCCGCAAGATCAAAGAGATGATCCTTGATGCCGGCGCGAAAGAGGTCCATTTCCGCATTGCTTCGCCCCCCACAGCGTGGCCCTGTTTCTACGGTGTGGACACGCCGCAACGTGAAAAGCTGCTGGCCGCCACCATGTCCGAAGAGGAAATGCGCGAGCATTTGCAAGTGGATAGCCTCAAGTTCATTTCGCTCGACGGGCTTTATCGCGCCGTGGGCGAGGCAGAGGGCCGCAACAACAAGTGCCCTCAATATTGCGATGCCTGCTTCTCGGGCGATTACCCCGTCACCCCTGCCGACCAGATCAATCAAGGGTTCGAGATGAAGCCAGCCGCCGAATAAAGCCGCCGCTTTCCGACAAGTTCCGCAAGGGCGGGCGCAGGGTTCAACCCCTCGCCCGCCCTTTTGCTGTTTCGCGCCCCCGTGCCGCTGGCAAAGCTTTGCCGACGTGCAAGCCAGTCTTTGCCAGCTTCCCCCGCGCCCTCTTTCGGCGGTCAGGCAGCTTTGTTAGCCCCTCGGTCTAACCATTCTTTGCCCCCCTAAGCGCAGCAAGAGGCACCCATGTCGACTGACGAAAAAGGCACTCCGACCCCGCAGAAAACACTTAATCTGGCAACGCAGCAGGCGTCCCTGCCCAAGCTCGCCCTGATTGGTACCTTCGGCAGCCTGACCGACCCCGGCGCGTTGATCCGCGATGGCCGCGGACGCATTCACCGCGTGACGTTGAACGACAAGATCAGCGACGGCATTGTCGCCGCCATTGGCGACGACAGCGTGGTTCTGGCACAGCGCGGGCGCACGGTGACGCTTAAACTTCCCAAAGGATGAAACGCCCCGCGACATGACCCCGGGTGCCGCGCCCCTCTTGACGGGGGGCGGTGGCTCAGGCAAAGCCACCCCATGACAAAAACAGCTCTTATCACTGGCGCGTCCCGCGGTCTTGGTGCCGCCCTGGCCGAAGCACTTTGCGACACGCATCACATCATTGCAGTCGCCAAAACCACCGGTGCCCTGGAAGAGCTGGACGACCGCATCCAGTCCCGCGGCGGCAGCGCGACCTTGGCCCCGATGGACATCACCAATGCCGATGCGATGGCGACCCTGTGCCGTGGCATCTATGACCGCTGGGGCAGCCTTGATCTGTGGCTGCACACCGCTGTCCATGCCGCCCCCTTGGCCCCGACCGATCACATCGACGCCAAAGACATGGCCAAATCGGTCGCCTGTAACGTCACGGCCACCTCGACCCTGATCACCTATGTGGCACCGCTGCTGGGGCAGTCGGGTCAGGCCGTGTTCTTTGACGATCCGGTTGTGGCGACCAAATTCTTTGGCAGCTACGGGGCCACCAAGGCCGCACAGATCGCGCTGGCCAAAAGCTGGCAGTCCGAAGCCGTGGCAATCGGCCCGCGCGTCCACATCATGACGCCCGCCCCCATGCCAACCGCGACACGCGCGCGTTTCCACCCCGGTGAAGACCGCGAGGCGCTGAACACGCCACAGTCGCAAGCCGCTGAAATTCTGGCGCAACTGGCTGTTTCCCAGCCTTAAAACATGATGCGGTGAAGGCTCCTGCCTTGCCGCGCCGCGCCCCGTCGCCTATCAAGGCGCAAAGGGGAATTTATGCGCATTCTGATCACCAACGACGACGGTATTCACGCTCCGGGTCTGAAGACCCTGCAGGGCATTGCCACCGACCTGGCCGGACCCGATGGCGAGGTCTGGACCGTGGCCCCCGCCTATGAACAATCCGGCGTCGGGCATTGCATCAGCTACACCAAGCCGATGATGGTCGAAAAGGTCAGCGACCGGCGCTTTTCAGTCGAGGGCAGCCCGGCCGATTGTGTGATGGCGGCACTGCATGACTGTATGCTGGATGCCCGCCCCGATCTGGTGCTGTCGGGTGTGAACCGCGGCAACAACGCGGCTGAAAACACGCTCTATTCCGGCACGATCGGTGGCGCGATGGAGGCGGCGCTGCAAGGCATCCCCGCCGTGGCCCTGTCGCAATATTACGGCCCTGCCAACCGTGATCTGGATGATCCGTTCGAGGCCGCCGCCGGCCACGGGGCCGATGTGATCCGCCGTATCCTGGATGCGACACCGGCGCATGGGGATGGCTACCGTCTGTTCTATAACGTGAATTTCCCGCCCGTCGCAGCGGCAGAGGTTCAGGGCATCCGTTTGGCCCCCCAGGGGATGCGCCGCGATACCAGCTTTTCCACGATCCCGCAGCTGTCGCCGTCGGGGCGGCGGTTCTTGTGGATCAAGGGCGCGGACCAGCAGATCCCGACGGACGACGGCACCGACGCCGCGCTGAACCTTGACGGCTATATCTCGGTCACGCCCATGCGCGCCGACCTCACCGCTCATGATACATTTGACGCGCTAAAAGCCATCAATACATGAACGACGAAGAAGACATCACAGACGCGACACGCAAGATGCAATTTCTTTACGCACTCCGTTCCAAGGGCGTCACCGATGCCCGTGTCCTGAACGCGATGGAGCAGATCGACCGTGGTCCCTTCATCCGCGGCCTTTTCGCGTCCCGCGCCTACGAGGACATGCCCCTGCCGATCGCCTGCGGTCAGACCATCAGCCAGCCTTCGGTTGTGGCGCTGATGACGCAGGCGCTGGATGTGTCGTCGCGTGACAAGGTGCTCGAGGTGGGGACCGGATCAGGCTATCAGGCCGCGATCCTCAGCAAACTGGCGCGGCGCGTTTATACCATCGACCGCCATCGCAGGCTGGTGGTAGAGGCCCGCCAGATCTTCGAGGATCTGGCCCTGTCCAACATCACCGCGATCATAGGTGACGGCAGCTTTGGCCTGCCCGAACAGGCCCCCTTTGACCGGATCATCGTGACCGCCGCCGCCGAAGACCCCCCCGGCCCGCTTCTGGCCCAGCTCAAGGTTGGCGGCATCATGGTCGTGCCCGTGGGCCAGTCGGACACGGTTCAACACCTCATACGTGTACGCAAAACCGAGACCGGGCTGGAATATGACGAGCTGCGCAAGGTCCGCTTTGTTCCCTTGCTTGAAGGGCTGGGAAAAGACGGCTAAATGCAGTATAGCAAGGGGAACTCCGCCCGAACGGGGACCCCAAGGCGCTGACGGCACCGAAGACGAGGACGAGCAGATGACCCAACCAAACGTGACCCGTACCCTCAGGCTGACGGTACTGGCGGGCAGCTCTGCGCTTTTGCTCGCCGCTTGTGAACAGCCCCTTGATATGGATTTGCGCGGCGGCTTTGGCGACGGTTTCACCACCGCCCACGCAGCCACCGGCCCGCTGGATGAACGCCCCGCACCGGACAACCGCGGCGTGATTTCCTACCCCAACTATCAGGTCGCCGTGGCGCGGCGTGGCGATACGCTGTCTGACGTGGCCACCCGCGTGGGTGCCGATGTGGGCAGCCTGTCGCGCTACAACGGCATCGACCCCACTGTCCCCCTCCGCAAGGGAGAGATCATCGCCCTACCGACCCGCGTGGCCGAACCCTCGCCCGCGACTGGCGCGTCGGGCACCGGTCCGATCACCACCGCAGCGGTCGATATCCAGACCATCGCAGGCGGCGCGATCAACCGGGCGCCCGCCACCCCCGGCGTGCAGACCACCACCCTACCCTCGGCGCAGACCACCACCCGCGAGAACCCCGCGAAACAGACCGGGATCGAGCCTGTACGCCACAAGGTGGAACGTGGGGAAACCGCCTATACCATCGCGCGTCTCTATGCCGTGCCGGTTGAAACGCTGGCCGAATGGAACGGGCTTGGCGCTGATTTCTCTGTCCGCGAAGGGCAGTTCCTGCTGATCCCCGTGGCGCAGCAGGCCGCCCCGAAACGCAGCGCTGCGGTGCCAGCCGCCGCGACGGCCACTGCACCGACAACGACCAGCTTGCCCGGCACCGGATCGCCAACGCCGACCCCGCCAAGCGCTGCGAAACCGCTACCGCCCGTTGACGAAAAGCCCGCCGCGCCAAAGCCCGAACCTGCCGCAGCCAAGCCTGTCGCCGATGTGGGCAAGACGACGCAACCCGCCTCTTCGGGCCGCATGTCGCCCCCCGTACAGGGCAGCATCATCCGCGCCTATTCCAAGGGCAAGAACGAGGGCATCAACATCAAGGGCACACCGGGTGCTGCGGTCAAAGCCGCCGATAGCGGCACCGTCGCCGCGATCACCAAAAGCGCCGAGGGCGTGCCGATTGTCGTGATCCGCCACCCTGACAACCTGCTGACCGTATATGCCAATGTCGCCAATGTGTCGGTCGCTAAAGGGGATAGCGTCTCTAAAGGGGCAAGCATCGCCAAGCTGCGCCCGGGCGATGATTCATTCGTTCACTTCGAGGTGCGCAAAGGCTTTGACAGCGTCGATCCGACGCCCTACCTGAACTAAGCCAACTGGAAAACTGAACAGCTTTAACATGCGGCCCCTATTCGGGGCCGCAAGCGTTTGCGAAGGTCGCTTACAGCGCGACGCCGCGCCGCCCTGCCAGATCAACGAAGTACTGCCACGCCACACGGCCCGACCGCGCCCCACGGGTCGCTTGCCATTCGATCGCCTCGGCGTGCAGGGTCTTGGCGTCAATCTCGACCCCATAGGCCTCGCAATAACCGCGGATCATATCCAGATACTGTTTCTGGTCGCAGGGATGGAAGCCCAGCCACAGCCCGAACCGATCCGACAGCGATACTTTCTCTTCCACCGCCTCGGCAGGGTTGATGGCAGAGCCACGTTCGTTCTCGATCATGTCACGGGGCATCAGATGTCGCCGGTTCGACGTGGCATAAAGCACGACATTCTCTGGCCGCCCCTCGATCCCGCCATCCAGCACCGCCTTCAGCGATTTGTAATGCGCGTCGTCATGACCAAAGCTCAGATCATCGCAATACAGGATAAACCGTTGCCGCGCACCGCGCAGCAGGCTCAGCAGACGGCCCACGGATGGCAGGTCCTCGCGTTGCAGTTCCACGATGCGCAAACGGTCGTGCGTCTCTCGGACATGGGCGTGCACGGCTTTCACAAGGCTCGACTTGCCCATCCCGCGCGCGCCCCACAGCAGGGCGTTGTTGGCGGGCAGACCGGCGGCGAATTGCATCGTGTTGGCCAGCAACGTGTCGCGCGCACGATCCACCCCAACCAGCAGCGACAGATCAACCTTGCTGACCGTTTCGACCGGTGCCAGATGGTCCGGCCCTGTCTGCCAGACAAAGGCCCCCGCTACATCAAAATCCGGGGTTTTCAGCGGCGGAGGAGACATCCTCTCCAACGCCGCTGCAATACGGTCCATCGGGTCACGGTTCACTTCAGGTCGTCCTCATCCTCTTCGAACTCTGCGAGGATCGGGTCATCATAGTCGTCGTCATAATACCCGTCTGCGCGCAGCTGCTCTTCTCGTTTGCGTTCAACCCGCCCTACAAGAAAGATAGAGATTTCGTAAAGCCCGTAGACCACAACAAACAGGATCCCTTGGGTGATCACATCCGGCGGCGTGACAAGTGCGGCCAGCACCAGAATACCAACCACCGCATATTTGCGCACGTTGCCAAGCCCTTCGGCGCTGACCAGACCGGCCTTGCCCATCAGGGTCAGCAATACGGGCAGCTGAAAGCACAGGCCAAAGGCCACGATGAACTTGATCGTCAGGCTCAGATATTCCTGAGCCGACCCCTGGAACGCGATGGCCGCGATCCCGCCTGCGTTATCCGTCCCCTCGCCGACAAGCGTGCCCGCCTGCTGGAACCCAAGGAAGAAATCGAAAGCCAGCGGCGTCACGACATAAAAGGCAAAGGACGCGCCCAAAAAGAACATCAGCGGGCTCGAGATCAGGAAGGGCAGAAACGCGCCCTTCTCGTTCTTGTAAAGCCCCGGTGCCACGAAGCGCCACAGTTGGTAGCTGATATATGGAAAGCCCAAAACCAGCCCGCCCAGCAAAGAGATAGAGATGGCGACGAAAAAGCCCTCTTGCAGCTTGATCAGGATCAACCCGCAGTCTTCCTGCCCACGCTCGGCCATAGCCGAACACAAAGGGTTCGTCAGGAAGTTAAAGATCGGATTCCAGACGGTAAAACAGATCACCATGCCGATGATAAAGGCGATCACCGAATGGATCAGCCGCGTGCGCAGCTCGGCCAGATGCTCGATCAGCGGGGCGGCGCTGTCGTCAATATCGTCTGATGCACTCATGTGTCACTCTTTTTGGCCGCTGGCGCTTTGGGCGCGGCTTTCTTGGCCGCAGGTTTCGCTGCGGCAGGTTTCTTGGCGGCAGGCTTCTTCGCAGACGCGGCTTTGGCTGGCGCTTTTGCGGCAGCTGCCTTCTTGGCTGGCGCTTTCTTGGCAGGAGCTTTCGCCGCCGGCTTCTCGATCTGCGGCGCGGCGGCGGGTGTTGCGAGTTTCGCTTCTGCGGCGTCGGCCTGTGCCAGCGCTTCGGCAGCTTCACGCTGTTTGCGCTCGGCACCGGCACGGGCGGTGGCGGCCTGGATCTTCTTGACATCCTCGGCCCGCTGCGAGGCCAGTTTGCCCGTCTCGCTTTCGGGGTCGAATTTGGACAGGGATTTGGTCGCTGACTTCACTTCGTCCATCGCCGATCCCAGCGGGTTCGTCGCGGTTTTCAACGTCTTGTTCAAACTGGACGACATTTCGCGCATGCCCGTGTCATCGGCGGCATCATTCATCGCATTGCTGAACTCGCGCGCCATCCCCTTGGCCTTGCCCACAAACTGGCCGACCTTGCGAAACAGCACGGGCAGGTCCTTGGGACCCACCACAATCAGCGCGACAACGCCAACGACCAACAGCTCTGACCACCCCATATCAAACATGAGAGATTACACCCGGTCCTTGTCGGTCTTCGTGTCGGTGACAACAACGGTGTCATCGCTCAGCTCGGCAGTGTCCTTGTCGCCGTTTTTCACGTCATCTTCGCCTTCGCTGATGCCTTTCTTAAAGCTGGTGATACCCTTGCCGACTTCGCCCATCAGGCTGGAAATCTTGCCGCGCCCGAACAGGACCAGCACCACAACGGCAATCAGCAAAAGACCCGGAAGGCCGATATTGTTCAACATAGTCTCAACTCCATAATCCGAATGTGAGGCAGAGGGACTGCCCCCGCCGGTAAACTCTGTCTCTTTTTAGGCCCCTGCTCTGGCAGCTTGAAGGGCCAAAGCGTTTCCCTCGCCGCGCGGCCCCGCAAAATTTACGCCCTCCAACGACCGCCCCAACACTCCTGACAGTTTTTTGGCAGTTGCCTTGCACCCTGCCCGCCTGCGTGGCACATAGAAACCATGCGCCGCAGCGATCGATTGTTTTCCCTGCTCTCCCTCTTGGGCGACCACCAGCTTCACCGGGCCGAGGATATGGCGCAGGCGGCGGGCGTGTCCTTGCGCACGCTCTACCGCGACATCGCGCGGCTACAGGCGTCAGGCGTTGCGATCACCGGCACCCGTGGCGCAGGCTACCGGCTGACACCGGCGACGGTGCTGCCGCCGCTATCCCTCTCCCCCGAAGAGATTGAGGCGCTTCAACTCGCCCTCGCCGTTGTGCTTGAAACAACCGACCCCGACCTACAGGCCGCCGCGACCTCTCTGGCGCAAAAAATCGACGCGGCCTTGCCCGAAACCGCACAGCCCGCAACGCAGGACTGGCAGCGCATCGAACACCCTTTCGCCAATGCCGCGCGGGGGATGGGGCATCTGCCCGTGCTGCGCGCCGCAATCCGCGCGCGCCAGAAACTCAGGATCGTCTATAACGCCGACGATGGCACGCTCGATACGCTGGTGCTCCACCCCCACAGGCTCAGCCATGCCGCCCGCAGTTGGACCCTGTCGGGTTGGGACGAAACCAAAGGGCAAAACACCACCCTGCGGCTTGACCTGATCGAGGCGACACACCCGCTGCCCGCGCTATTCACCGCGCCGCCCGCCTTCCAAATGGATTAAATCCTCGCCGAAGGCATCCCGCGGTGCCACAGGGGCAGCCGCCAGCGGTCTACCCTGCCGCATGCACCGGAAAAACAAAACAACGATCGCGGCGCACGGTCAGCCACATGACGGCCCCGGGCTGCGGCAAAAAGACATTGGGCACGGTGGCGCGCAGGGTGCTGCCGTCATGGTCCATGACAAACTCCACGAGACTTTCATTCCCCATGAAACGCGCACGCGCAACAACGGCGCGGGCTGCGGTGCCATCGGTCGAGGTTGGCAACGGCCCCTTGCCCGCACGGTCAAAGTCGATGCGCAAATGCTGGGGGCGGAACACGATATCCACCTGTGTCCCGTCCGGCACGCCGGGGGCCAGAAACCGGCCAAAGACCGTATGCGCCAGCGCCCCAGACACCTCGGCCCGCAGCACATTCGCGTCCGAGAAAAAAGCCACCGACGCGCGGTCGACGGGACGCGTATACACGTTATAGGGGGCCCCCTGCTGCACGATCTTGCCATCGCGCATCAAGGCGATCTCGTCTGCCATGCGCATGGCTTCCTCGGGCTCGTGGGTGACCAGCAAGACGGCGGTACCTTCCTCTTTCAGGATGCCCAAAGTCTCGTCCCGGATGTCATCGCGCAGCCGGTTATCAAGCCCCGAGAAGGGCTCGTCCATCAGCATGATCTTGGGCCGCGGGGCCAAGGCACGCGCCAGCGCCACGCGCTGTTGTTCGCCCCCCGACAGTTGATGCGGATAGCCGTCGATGAACCGCAGCAGGTCCACACGCTCAAGCAGTTCCTCGATCCGGGCGCGGCGTTCGGCCTTGGTGCCGGTTTTCAGACCAAAGCCCACGTTGTCGGCCACGCTAAGATGCGGAAACAGCGCGAAATCCTGAAACATCAACCCGATCTCGCGCCGTTCGGGGGGCACGCGGAAAACCGTGTCACAGATCAGCTTGCCGTCGACATGGATCGTACCGCTGTCCTGCATCTCGACGCCGGCGATCATCCGCAGGGTGGTCGACTTGCCACAGCCCGATGGCCCCAGAAGGCAGGTCACCTGCCCCGGCATGATTTTCAGGCTGACATCATCCACGACGGCCCGCCCGCCATAGGCGCGCTGCAGGTTCTTGATTTCCAGTCTCGGGTGCACGTCAGTCACTTCAGTCATGGGCGCGGTCTAATCCGATCAATTCGCTCGGGATCGACCGCTATCAGCCCCGCCGCGCGCCCGCAAGCACCGCCGCGAAGCCTGCGACCAGAACGACCACACAAATCACCAAAAGCTGTTCGTATTTATGCCCCTCTGGCAGCACCGCGGCAAAGGCGGGCCACGCGCGGGCAAAATAGGCAAAGGCCCCGATCATCGCCGCCCCGAAGGCTGCCAGATAGGCCCATAGGGCGATCTGCCGCTGCATCACCAGCCCGACCACCAGCACCGGCGTCAGGAACATCGACGCAGTACCCGACACGGCCACCGCATCGAACAGCGTCGCATTGCCCCAGAGCGTCAGCACCGTGCCCGCAGCCATAAAGCCCAGCATCACAATCCGCCCGCCGTTCAGGCTACGCGGTGCGAGCTTCAGCTCTTCAACCACCAGACGCGCGGCAGAAGAGAGCGCGGAATCCAGCGTGCTCAGCGCCGAGACCAGCAGCGAAATCATCAGCGCCACAAACACCCACGCAGGAAACATCGTGGCCCAGGTGCCGATCAGCTCGCCCTCGTAGGCCGCACCGACAAGGCTCGCCTGAATGCCGAAGAACCCGAAGCCGATGATACACAGGGTCGAGATCCAGAAGGCATGCAGAAAGGACCGGCGCGTCACCTCCGGGTCGGCGATAAAGCCCCGGTCCATCATCACCGGATCATGCGCGGGGTAGGAAAACACTTGCAACAGCGCCACGGCCAGCAAGACCCAGCCGTTATAGGCCCCTGCTGTCCCCGGAGCCGTGACAACCGCCCCCAAATCAAAGCCGGGCGACACGACCAGCGCCACAAAGGCGACACCGAAAACCACGAGGAACACGACCATCTGCACCACATCGGTGCGCAGCGCAGCACTTAGCCCGCCCCAAGCGGAATAACCCAGCCCCACGAGCGCCACGATCAGGATCGCAGGCGTGCCGCTGCCCGCCAGCACGGCGTTAAAGATCAGCCCCACCACCAGCAGATTGGCAAACACCTCGGACAAGAGCCGCAGCGCGATGACCAGATTATAGCAAGCGTTGCCCGCCCCGCCAAAGCGCGCGCCCAGCCAATCCTGCACCGACATGGCGCCGTTCTGGCGCAGACGCCCGACGATAAAGCCCCCGGTCAGGAAAGACCCATAGTAGGCCGCATAGGCCAGCGTGCCCGCGATGCCGTAGTAATATCCCAGGATCGCCGCGTTCATCAGGCTGCGCGCGAAAATCCATGTGGTGACCTGGCTGAGCACCAGCGTCCAAAGCCCCGGCGCACCGCCTTGGGCCGTCATCCCGCCAAAGAACCCCTCGACCGAGGCGCGGCGCGGTGCGGCCAGCAAACTTGCGGCGATGATGGCACCGAAGAGGACAAACAGAACAATGGGGGACATCCGGGAATACCTTTGAAAGGGACAGTAACGTCCATGGGTAGCCTAGCAAAAACCGCCGCGCTATCTGTTGCGCGGCGGTCTGTCGTAAACGTGATGAAATATGTCAGACGGGCGCGCGTGCCGCGCGGGCATCGCAGCGCCCGGCCCTCGCCCTTACATCGTGATATTGGTCGCCCCGCCGTCCAGCAGCAAGTTCTGCCCGACGATAAATCCCGCGTGTTGCGAGCACAGGAAAGCACAGGCCGCGCCGAATTCATGCCGCGTGCCATAGCGCCCTGCGGGAATCGTCGATGCGCGCTCGGTGCGGGCCTCTTCCAGCGTGATGCCCTTTTGTTTGACGACGCCGCCATCCAGTGCATCGGCGCGGTCGGTTGCATGGATGCCGGGCAGAAGGTTGTTGATCGTGACACCCTTGCCCGCGACCTGACGCGAGGTGCCCGCGACATAGCCGGTCAGACCGGTACGGGCCGAGTTGCTGAGCCCCAGAACGCCGATTGGCGCACGCACGGATTGCGAGGTGATGTTGACGACGCGGCCCCAGCCACGGTCCATCATCGCGGGCACCAGCGCCTTGATCATCGCGATCGGGGCCAGCATGTTCGCATCGAGCGCCTTGATGAAATCCTCGCGGTCCCAATCGCTCCACATGCCGGGGGGTGGGCCGCCTGCGTTATTGACCAGAATGTCGATCTGGCCCGCGGCCTCCAGCACCAGCTTCTGGCCTTCGTCCGTGGCGATATCGGCAGCGATGGTGGTGACCTCGACGCCATAGTCCTGACGGATGCGTTCGGCGGCTGTTTCCAGATCAGCGGCACCGCGTGCGTTCATCACCAGATCCACACCCGCTTCGGCCAGCGCCTCTGCGCAGCCCAGGCCGAGGCCCTTTGACGATGCGCAAACCAATGCGCGTTTTCCCTTGATTCCCAGATCCATAGCGATCTCTCCCGGTTAGTGTTCGCGCAAGTCGTAGCACTGTCTTTGCGGACAATGCCAGCAAAAGGCCAAAGGCTTGACCCGAATGGGACACAATCCTATGGCAAAGAGACAAGAACCACCGGCAGTTGTGTGACTGCCGGCCCCGATATCATTCATCTTTCGCGCGCAAAGGCCCGCCCCATGACCTCGCCCCGCCCTTCCCCTCCGCAAAGCGTCCCTGTGTACCGTGCGACGCAATTCACGGCGACGGATGGTGCGAATATGGGCGACACGCTGTCTTTTGCCTCGGAACTGTTGCTGGATGATGTGTACGAGCTGTCCTACGGGGCGGAACCAGTGCGCCTGTCGATCCAGACGGCACCGGATGGCAGCCTGTCGATCGCGCCCGATACGCAAACCGGCACCAGCGGGGCCGCCCTGCATCTGGATTGCGCACTGACCTTCATGTCGCCTGACGGGCAGATCAACGATGCGATCCTGCTGGTCGAAGTGGCCGATGACGGCCATGCCGAAGCGATTTATCTGATCCCACTCAGCGCGCTGTCGTCCAAAGTGGAATACCGGCTGGTTGGCATCGACACCGAGACGATGCGCCAGAAGTTCGCGCAGGTGGCGTGCGTGTCCTTCACCCGCGGCACGCATATCACCATGGCCACCGGTGAGCAGCGCCCGATCGAAGAACTCTGCGTCGGGGACAAGGTCCTGACCCGCGATGACGGCGTGCAGGCGATCCGCTGGATCGGACAAAGCACCGTGCGCGCGGTTGGCGAATTCGCCCCGATCTGCATCAACGCGGGCACGTTGAACAACGACAATGACCTGATCGTCAGCCCCGATCACCGCCTGTTCATCTACCAGCGCGAAGACCGTCTGGGTGCCGGCCGGTCAGAGCTGCTGGTCAAGGTCCGCCATCTGGTCAACGGCGATACGGTACGGGTACAGGACGGCGGCTTTGTCGACTATTTCCAACTGCTGTTTGACGGGCACCAGATCATCTATGCCGAAGGCATCGCGGCGGAATCCATGCTGATCGACAGCCGCACCAAAGGCGTGCTGCCGCAAGAGCTGTCGGACGCCATGGGCGATGTCATCCCCGGCCATTCCGACCTGCCCCATGCGGGGCTGGATGTGTCGGAACCCCTGCTGGACCGCCCCGACGCGGCAGAACTGCTGCGCCGCGCCAGCATGCGCTGATCAGCCAAAGAATTCCTCGCGCACGATCTTGCCATTGGCCACGTGGTAGATGGCGACCTCTTTCATCTCCATCTCGGTGCCGCTTTCCTTTTCGCGCGCCGCAACATCAAAGAGGACAGCAAAACGGTCATCGCCGTGGAGCATCGGGTCGCTGACATTCTGACGCGTCACCTCCATCGCGCTGTCCCACCACGCATGCTTGCCCTTGATGCCCTCAAGGCCCTGCGTCTCGCGCCCGTTTCCGTGGTCCATCCCTTCAACCGACACGGCGTCCTGCGCGTAAAGCCGATCAAGGTTCGCCACCTCATGGCCCTCGCGGCAGCCTTTTACCAACGCATCTGCGATCTCTTTCAATTCCATTGTCACACCCCCTCTGGTTTCATCTGCGCCTATCATACCGCAGTTTCGCGCCTACCCCCAAGAAAATGCCAGCACGCGCCTGATCCAAGCAGACTTGCGCGTGTGTACGGGCGTGGATATATGCCAATCCATGTTGGATACCCCCTCAAACCGCCCCGCTTTGCCTGCCGAAATCGCTCGGCGTCGCACCTTTGCGATCATTTCCCACCCCGATGCGGGGAAAACCACGCTGACAGAGAAATTCCTGCTGTTCGGCGGGGCGATCCAGATGGCCGGACAGGTCCGCGCCAAGGGCGAGGCGCGACGCACCCGCTCTGACTTTATGGCGATGGAAAAAGACCGCGGCATCTCTGTCTCGGCTTCGGCCATGTCGTTCGATTTCATGAACAAGGGCACGAATTTCCGCTTTAACCTTGTGGATACGCCCGGCCACTCTGACTTTTCCGAAGATACCTACCGCACGCTGACCGCCGTTGACGCGGCCGTGATGGTGATTGACGGCGCGAAAGGCGTGGAAAGCCAGACGCAAAAGCTGTTCGAGGTCTGCCGCATGCGCGACCTGCCGATCCTGACATTCTGTAACAAGATGGACCGCGAAAGCCGCGATGTCTTCGAGATCATCGACGAAATTCAGGAAAACCTTGCCATTGATGTGACCCCTGCAAGCTGGCCCATCGGCGTCGGTCGCGACTTTATCGGCTGCTACGACATCCTGCGCGACCGGCTTGAACTGATGGACCGTGCCGACCGGAACAAGGTCGCTGAAAGCATTGCGATAGAAGGCTTGGACGACCCGAAGCTGGCCGAACACGTGCCCGCCGCCCTGCTTGAAAAACTGCGCGAAGACCTTGAGATGGTGCGCGAGCTGATGCCGCCGCTGGATGCCGAACTGATGGCCGAAGGGTCGCTGACACCGATCTGGTTCGGCTCTGCGATCAACAGCTTTGGCGTCAAGGAACTGATGGACGGTATCGCCACCTACGGCCCCGAACCGCAGATTCAATCGGCAGAGCCAAGACAGATTTTACCCGAAGAACCAAAGGTTTCCGGCTTTGTCTTCAAGGTTCAGGCGAACATGGACCCCAAGCACCGCGACCGCGTGGCCTTTGTCCGTCTGGCGTCGGGCCATTTTACCCGTGGCATGAAGCTGACCCATGTGCGGTCCAAGAAAACCATGTCTGTTACCAACCCCGTGATGTTCCTTGCCGCCGACCGCGAGCTGGCAGAGGAAGCATGGGCCGGTGACATCATCGGCATTCCCAACCACGGGCAGCTGCGCATCGGTGACACCCTGACCGAGGGCGAGGCGATCCGCGTCAGTGGCATCCCGTCCTTCGCGCCAGAGCTGTTGCAGGGCGTGCGCGCGGGCGATCCGATGAAATCGAAACACCTTGAAAAAGCGCTGATGCAATTCGCCGAAGAAGGTGCAGCGAAGGTCTTTAAACCCGCCATCGGCTCGGGCTTTGTTGTGGGCGTCGTTGGGCAGCTACAGTTCGAAGTGCTCGCCAGCCGGATCGAGCTGGAATACGGGCTGCCGGTGCGGTTCGAACAATCGCAGTTCACCTCGGCTCGCTGGGTGAACGGTGACCGGCAAGCCGTTGATAAGTTTACAGAAGCCAACAAACAACATATCGCCCATGACCACGATGGCGACATCGTTTACCTGACGCGGCTGCAATGGGATATCGACCGTGTGGACCGCGATTACCCCGATGTGCGCCTGACCGCGACCAAGGAAATGATGGTCTGACTTGGGCTTGCCAGCCCGACCGACGCACCGCAAACTGGCCCCATGACTGATGTGACATGGGGCATCGCCTCTACCATTCTGGCACCGACGCGCGACATATTGCAGTTCGCCGCCTATCATCTGGCGGCGGGCGCGCAGCGGCTTTACATCTATCTGGATGCGCCCAACGACGAGGCCTTTGCCCATCTGGACGCCCATCCCAAGATCCGCGTCATCACCTGCGACGCACGCTATTGGAAGCAGCGCAAACGCGATCGGCCAGACGCCCACCAGCAACGCCAGACGGCAAATGCGACCCATGCCTACAACCGCCGCCGCGAGGTGGACTGGCTGATCCACATGGATGCGGACGAGTATCTGGTCGCAGACCGCCCGATCGCTGACATTCTGGCCGATATCCCGCAAGCTGCGCCCGCCACCCGCATCCGCCCGATGGAGCAGCTTTCAGGCGATCCGACGGCGTTCAAGGGCTTCATCCCCGCGGGCCCCGACCGCGCGCGCATTGTGGCAGAGCTTTATCCGACCTATGGCGCTTATTTGAAGGGCGGGTTTCTCAGCCATCTTGCGGGCAAGGTATTTGTCCGCACGGGGCTGCCGAATATGCATCTGCGCATCCACAACGTCTTTCAAAAGGGCGAGATGCTGGACTGTCACGACGCTCCGCCCGACATCACGCTGGCCCATGCCCATGCGAAAACATGGGACGACTGGATCGCCGCCTACCGCTACCGCGTCACCAAGGGCAGCTACCGCCCCGAACTGCGCCCCAACCGCCCCTATGACCAAGGCGGTCTGTCGCTCAACGACCTTTTCTCGATGATAGAGAGCGAAAGCGGCGAGGACGGGTTGCGCGCGTTTTTCGACGAAGTCTGCGCAGATACACCGGAATTGCGCAGCCGCCTGCGCGACCACGGGCTGCTACGCGAGGTTGATCTGGCGCTGCCCAACCAACTGGCAACACATTTCCCCCGTTTCACAGGGCTTTAGCGCATCCATTTGACGCGACGGGGAGTCTTTGTTAATGGGTGCAGAACATGTCGCGGAGAGCCTCCGCCCCTTGGGCCATGCGGGCCGACATGAATGCTGCCGCGGGCCAAGTGTATGTCCGCTATCATCGGACACACATGACAAAATTTTCTGATCTAAACCTTAATCCTAAAGTCCTGAAAGCCATTGATGAGGCCGGGTATGAAACCCCCACGCCGATTCAGGCCGGCGCGATCCCCCCTGCCCTTGAAGGCAAGGACGTCTTGGGAATCGCCCAAACAGGCACCGGCAAAACTGCCAGCTTTACCCTGCCCATGATTACCCTGCTTGCCCGTGGCCGCGCCCGCGCCCGGATGCCGCGCAGTCTGGTGCTGTGCCCCACGCGGGAACTGGCGGCACAGGTGGCCGAGAACTTCGACACCTATACCAAGCACCTGAAACTGACCAAAGCGCTGCTGATCGGCGGTGTGTCGTTCGGAGAGCAGGACAAGCTGATCGACAAGGGCGTTGACGTTTTGATCGCCACGCCCGGCCGCCTGATCGACCACTTTGAGCGTGGCAAGCTGATCTTGTCCGACGTGAAGATCATGGTCGTCGACGAGGCCGACCGGATGCTGGATATGGGGTTCATCCCCGATATCGAACGCATCTTCCAGATGACGCCCTTTACCCGTCAGACGCTGTTCTTCTCGGCCACGATGGCCCCCGAGATCGAGCGGATTACGAACACCTTCCTCTCTGCGCCCGAGCGTATCGAAGTGGCCCGTCAGGCCACCACGAGCGAGAATATCGAGCAAGGCGTGCTGATGTTCAAAGCCTCGCGCAAGGACCGCGAAGCGACGGAGAAACGCAAAGTGCTGCGCGCGTTGATCGACGCCGAAGGCGACAAATGCACCAACGCGATCATCTTCTGCAACCGCAAGATGGATGTGGATACGGTCGCTAAGTCGTTGAAAAAATACGGCTATGACGCGGCTCCGATCCATGGGGATCTTGATCAAAGCCAGCGGACCAAAACACTGGAAGGGTTCCGCAACGGCGATCTGCGCTTCCTTGTTGCCTCTGACGTGGCGGCGCGCGGTCTTGATGTGCCGTCGGTCAGCCACGTGTATAACTACGACGTGCCCTCCCATGCCGAGGATTACGTGCACCGGATCGGCCGCACGGGTCGCGCGGGACGTGATGGCAAGGCGATCATGATCTGCGTCCCGCGGGACGAAAAGAACCTCGAAGACGTTGAACGTCTGGTACAGCGCGAGATCCCGCGCCTCGACAACCCCTTGGGCGGTTCGGAGGCAAAAGCGGCCCCAGCAGCAGAGGCCAAGACAGCCGATGCCCCCGCTGCGAAATCCGATGAGGCGGCCAAATCTGAGAAGCCCAAACGCACCCGCACGCGCAGCCGTAAAAAGCCTGATGCGGCTAAGGTTGACGCTGAACAGACAGAGACGGCGCAGGCGGACAGCCCCAAAGCTGACAAACCCGATGCCAAAGCGGACGCCAAATCTGATGCAAAGCCGCAAGACAAAAAGTCGAACAAACCAGCCAAGGAGTCCGCAGACAAGGCCCCTGCCCAAAAGGCAGACGCCGCTCAGGACGACAAACCCAACAACCGTCGCGGTGGCCGTGGCGGGCGCGGTGATAACAACCGCAATGACAACAACCGTCAGCAAAACAACCGCAACGACAACCGCGTCGTCGGTCTGGGCGATCACACGCCCGAGTTCATCGGCCTAAGCTTTGCCGAGCGTCGCGAATAACCCCGCGCACCACTGACAGAAACGATTAAAGGCGCAGAGCATCCTCTGCGCCTTTTTCTTTGTGGCTACCGCTTTGCCTTGCAGCAGCCCCGACGCGCCACACCCTGCCCCCACAAACGCAGAACGCCGCGCAGAGGGCTGCGCGGCGTTTTCTATTTAGTGTGAGAGCGTATTAGCTTAGGCGGCTGACCACGATGGTAACCTCGGGCTTTTTGCCGATCTCATCGTTGGCGGACTGACGCACAGTGCGCTTCAACCCATCGTGCAGCTTGTCGTCGTCGCGCAGGGTCTTGGCGTTTGCACGGCCAAGGAACTGGGCCAGATCGGCTTCCAGCACGTCAACCAGCGACGTCTTGGACCGACCTTGCTCTGGCAGACCCATGGCATCGACCCAAGGATCGCCCAAGGCTTCGTCATTCTCGTCCATGATGACAGTCACGGTGACGTGGCCGTTCAGCGCCATGCGGATACGGTCGCGCACAACGCCATCCATCGCGCCAATCTGGGTAGAGCCATCAAGGTAGGTCCGCCCGCTGTCGACATATTCAACGACCTTGGGCTCGTTGCCCGACAGATCGATCATCATGCCGTTAACGGCCAGAACACCCTTCATCCCCTTGGCGTTGGCGATTTTGGTGTGCTCACGCAGGTGGCGGTGCTCACCATGCATCGGGATCAGGATCTGCGGCTTGACCACGTCATGTAGCGTTTCCAGATCGGGACGGTTGGCGTGGCCCGATACGTGATACAGACCCGAGCTGTCGTCGACGATATCAACGCCCATCTCGGAGAATGCGTTGATCACCTTGATCACGCCACGTTCGTTCCCGGGAATGGTTTTGGAGGAGAACAGGAACATGTCCCCTTCCTTCATTTCCAGCCCCATGTATTTGCCGCGTGCCAGCTGTGCCGACGCCGCACGACGCTCCCCTTGCGAGCCTGTTACCAGCAGCATCAGGTTCTCGCGCGGGATGCCGCGGGCTTCTTCCGGGCTCACGACCGGGGGGAAGTCCTTCATCACGCCGGTTTCAAGCGAGGCTTCGACCATGCGTTTCATCGCACGTCCCAGCAGCACAACCGACCGCCCTGCCCGTTCGCCCGCATCCGCCAGCGTCTTCACACGCGCGACGTTAGAGGCGAAGGTCGTCGCGACGACCATACCCTGCGCCGTGCCGAGCAGTTTTTCAATCTCTGGCCCGACGGTCGCTTCGGACCGGCCTGCATGCTGCGAGAAGACGTTGGTACTGTCACAGATCAGCGCCTTGACGCCGTCTTTGGACACGTCGGCCCAAAGTTCGGGGTCGTAGGGTTCACCAACACCGGGTGTCATGTCGATCTTGAAGTCGCCCGAGTGGATCAGCCGATCACCGGCCACGTCGATCACCAGCGACGACGATTCAGGGATGGAGTGGGACATGGGCAGGAAGCCCACTTTGAACGGCCCTACGGTCGTTTGCTGCGGCCAAGGGGCCACGGTGGTCACCGCATCGTCGGGGTGGCCGTATTCGTCCATCTTGCGCTTGGCGATATTGGCGGTGAATTTCCGCGTATAGATCGGCGCGCGCAGGCGGTCATAGGTATGGGCCACGGCACCGATATGGTCTTCGTGGGCGTGGGTGATGAAAATCGCCTCGATCTGGTCGCGGCGTTCTTCAAGCCAGGCGATATCGGGGATGATCAGATCCACGCCGGGGCTTGTGTCCATGTCGGGGAAGGCGACGCCAAGGTCGACAACAATCAGCCGCTCCTTACCGGGTTTCCCGTATCCATAAACATAGGCATTCATGCCAATTTCACCTGCCCCACCGAGGGGCAGATAGATCAATCTTTCGCTGCTCATATGACTAAGCGGTATCCTTGTTATAGTTATAAATCACGGTCAGGCCGTGCATCGTCAAATCATCTTGGTATGCATCAAACAGATCGACTGTCTGTTGAAAGAGCGGGGCCAGCCCGCCTGTGGCAATCACGCGCATTTCGCGGCCGCGCTCAGCCTTTATTCGGGCACATATCTCACGGACGAGGCCAACATAACCCCAAAAAATGCCCGATTGTATGCAAGAGACGGTATTTGTACCAATCACCGACTGTGGTTTCGAGATGTCTACATGAGGTAAGGCCGCTGCGGCGTTATGCAATGCCTCAAGGCTCAGGTTTACACCGGGGGCAATCACCCCGCCGATATAGGCCCCGTCCGTATCGACCACATCAAAGGTCGTCGCCGTGCCGAAATCGACAATGATCAGGTCACCGCCATAAAGATCATGCCCCGCCACCGTGTTGACCAGTCGGTCAGGCCCCACGGCGGTGCCTTCATCAACGCGGACATCCACGGGTAGCAGGCAATCGGGTTTGCCCACCACAATGGGCCGCGTGTCAAAATAGCGGTCCGCCAGAACGCGCAGGTTGAACACCACCCGCGGCACGGTCGAGCTGATGATGACATCGGTGATATCTGCCTCGACGCCCTGAAACTTCATCAAGGTGCTGAGCCAGACGTAATATTGGTCAGAGGTACGCTGCCATTCGGTAGAGGTCCGCCACGTCCCGAGGAACCGCGCCCCGTCCCAGATCGAAAAGACTGTATTGGTGTTTCCGCAGTCAATCGCCAACAGCATGGCACATCCCTCCGCTCGCGCTTAGAAAAATACATCCGCCGCAGTGATGGGCACGCGGCCTTTGGGGGTGCGCAGGATCAGGTTGCCTTGCGCGTCCACGTCTTCGAACACACCACGGGTTTCGTCCTTCATGGTGCGCGCGACGATCTCTTCGCCCAAACGCGCGGCATGGGACAACCACGCGGTACGGATGGGGGCAAAACCATAGGTCTGGAACTGGGTTTCCAACTGCGCGTATTCCGCCGCCAGCGCATCCAGAAAGACCTCGGGCGGGACCACTTTGCCGGTCTCTGCCACGACGGAAACGGGGCGCAGGGCCCCTGCTTCGACCTGATCGGCACCGGGCGCATGGGCAAGGTTCACCCCGATTCCGATGGCCAGAAAATCACCGATGCTTTCCAGCAGGATGCCCGCGACCTTACCGCCGTTCAGCAGCACGTCGTTGGGCCACTTCAGGGTAAAGGCCCCCTCGTCCCGCGTGGTGGCGACAAAGGCGCGGCGCAGGGCAAGCGAGGCGACAAAGCTGCGCAGCGCCGCGGTCGAGGGGCTTTCGGACCGGCGCATCATCAGCGTCGCTGCAAAATTGCCCCGTGGCGTGGCCCAGGACCGACCGCGCCGACCGCGTGCGGCGGTTTGTTCTTGCGCGAGGATCCATGTGGACCCCGTCAGCTCGCTCGCTTGGCGTGCCGCCTCGCTCAGCGTGGAATCGACGCTATCGAAAACCTGCCGCCCATAGCCATCGGGCCAAGACGCGTTTTGCGCCTTGGCCCCCGTTGCTCCCGCGGTGGAAGCGCCATTGTTCACCGATGTCACCGGCAGATCAGTTGATCAGCGTCGCCGCTGCAGAGATCGCAGCAGTTTCGACGCCAAACATGTTCAGGATACCCACGACCATGATCACGGCAGAGGCAACAACGAACCCCGACAGCAGGCTGCTTTTGCCTTCGTCCAGACGGTCATCGCCTTCGGCACCGAAATACATCAGGAAAACGATACGCAGGTAATAATAGGCACCGATGGCCGAGGCGACCGCACTGGCGACAACCAGCCAGACCAGCCCCGCATCCACACCCGCCTGCCAGACACCCAGTTTGGCGAAGAAGCCCAGCATCGGCGGCACACCAGCAAGCGAGAACAGCAGCACCAGCATCGCCAGCGCCTTACCCGGCGCGCGTTTGGAATACATGTTCAACGCCGAGATATCGGTGACCGGCTGGCCGTCTTTCTCCATCCCGAGGATGAAGGCGAAGGTGCCAATGTTCATGGTCACGTAGATCGCCAGATAGACCAGCATGGATTTGACACCCAGTTCAGTCCCGGCGGCAAGGCCGATCAGCGCATAGCCCATGTGGGCGATCGAGGAATAGGCCATCAGGCGTTTGATGTTGGTCTGACCAATCGCGGCGACGGCACCAAGGAACATGGACAGGACCGATAGCAGCGCGACGATCTGGCTCCAGTCGGCGACAGCATTGCCAAAGGCGTCATGCAACACGCGGGCAAACAGCGCCATCGCGGCAACCTTGGGGGCTGTGGCGAAGAATGCTGTAACCGGAGTCGGTGCGCCCTCGTAGACGTCGGGCGTCCACATGTGGAACGGCACGGCCGAAACCTTGAACGCCAGACCGGAGACGACAAAGACGATGCCGAACAACAGGCCAATCGATGTCTGCCCTGCGCTTGCAAGGCTCATGACGCCCGCGAATTGCGTGGTGCCGGCGTAGCCATAGACCAGCGACACACCGTACAGCAGCAAACCAGAGGACAAAGCGCCCAGAACGAAATACTTCAGCCCCGCTTCGGTCGATTTTACACTGTCACGACGCAGAGAGGCGACGACATAAAGTGCCAGCGATTGCAGCTCGAGGCCCATGTAAAGGGTCATCAGGTCGCCTGCGCTGACCATCATCATCATGCCGACGACGCTCAGCGCGATCAGCACAGGGTATTCAAACCGCAGCAGCCCGCGCTTTTTCATATAGGCTTCGGACATCGCCAGCACCGCCGCCGCGCTGAGCAGCATGGTGACCTTGGCAAACCGGGCAAAGCTGTCTTCGACGAACAGACCGTTAAAGGCGATGCGCGTGGTGCCACCGCTGGTCATACCGATCCAGATCGCCAGCAGCGTCATCACGATTGCCGTGGCCCAGACGATCACCCCCGCGGCGGCGTCCTTGTTGGTGTAAACCGCCCCAAGCAGTGCCAGGATCGCGAAAAGCGCCAGCAGGATTTCGGGCAGGATGACATTCAGATCAGCGGAAATCATCGCGCGGTCCTTTATTCTGAGGCCGTCTGGACAGCGGCACCTGCCGCCTCCAGGGCCGTATCATAGCTATCAACAAGGGCGGCAACCGAAGGCCCGATCATGTCGAGCACCAGCGCCGGGTAGACACCCAACAGCAACGTCATTGCCACCAGCGGGGCAAAGATCCAGCGTTCGCGGCGCGACATGTCGGTGATGGTGCGCAGGCTTTCCTTGATCAGATCGCCCATCACCACGCGGCGATAGAGCCACAGCGCATAGGCCGCCGAGAAGATCACCCCGGAGGTAGCTACCGCCGCAACCCAGGTGTTCACCTGGAACGTACCCATCAGCGTCAGGAATTCCCCGACAAAGCCCGATGTCCCCGGCAGACCGACGTTGGCCATGGTGAAGAACATGAACACCAGCGCATAGGCAGGCATCCGGTTCACCAGACCACCATAGGCGTCAATCTCGCGGGTGTGCATCCGGTCATAGATCACGCCCACACACAGGAACAACGCAGCCGAGATGAAGCCATGGCTGATCATCTGGAAGATCGCGCCATCCAGCCCCTGCTGGTTGAAGGTAAAGATACCCATGGTCACGAAACCCATATGCGCGACCGAGGAATAGGCGATCAGTTTTTTCATGTCTTCCTGCACCAGCGCCACCAGCGAGGTATAGACAATCGCGATCGCCGACATCCACAGCACCAGCGGGGCCATCACATCTGCCCCCACGGGGAACATCGGCACCGAGAAGCGCAAGAAGCCGTAGCCGCCCATTTTCAGCAGGATCGCCGCCAGCACCACGGAACCGGCTGTCGGCGCCTGAACGTGCGCGTCCGGCAACCATGTGTGCACCGGCCACATCGGCATTTTCACCGCGAAGCTGGCAAAAAACGCCAGGAACATCATGGTCTGCAACCCGCCGACCACGGTGATCCCCGCAACCGAGAAGCTGTCGGAGGCAAAGGTATGGGTCAGCAAGCTGACCTCGCATCCGCCAATACAGGTCGTGCCGGCATCCGCGTACATCATCACCATCGCCACCAGCATCAGGACGGACCCGAGGAAGGTGTAGAGGAAGAACTTGAACGAAGCGTAAATGCGGTTCGCCCCGCCCCAGATGCCGATGATCAGGAACATCGGGATCAGACCTGCTTCGAAGAAGAGGTAGAAGAGCACCAGATCCAGCGCCATGAACACGCCGAGCATCAGCGTTTCCAGCAGCAGGAAGGCGATCATATATTCCTTGACCCGCGTCTCCACGTTCCAGCTGGCGGCAATGACCAGTGGCATCATAAAGGTGGTCAGCATCACGAACAGGATCGAAATCCCGTCTACGCCCAGGCGATATTTAAGGCCCATCAGCCACTGCGCCTCGTCGACGAACTGGAACCCGGTGTTGGACGGGTCGAAGTCGAACAGGATGAACAGCGAGATCAGGAAGGTGACCGTCGTTGTGATCAGTGCGAGCCACTTTGCATTGCGCCCCGCTGCGGCGTCATCGCCCCGCAGGAACACAGCCAGAATAAGCGCCGCAAAGCTGGGCATGAAGGTAATGATGGAAAGCAAGTGATGATCCATTAGTGTGCCCCCCCGCTCATCGTCATCCAGGTCACAAGGACCGCGATGCCGATCACCATGGCAAAGGCGTAGGTAAAGATATAGCCGGACTGCGCGCGCCCTGCCAGTCGGGTGAGGAACGGGATGATCCCCATAGCGACACCGTTCAGCGTGCCGTCGATCACATTGCCATCCCCGCGCTTCCAGAAGAAGCGACCGATGGCCATCGCGGGTTTGACGAAGATCACGTTATAAAGTTCGTCGAAATACCATTTGTTCAGCAAGAACAGATAAAGCGGCCGTTGGTTCGCCGCCAGACGCGACGGCAGGGTCGGGTTCCAGATGTAGAACCACAGGGCCATCACAAGGCCAAAGACCATCGCGATGAACGGGCTGACCTTGACCCATGCCGGTGCGGCGTGGGCGTCGTCCAGAACGTGGTTGTCGGGTGCGATATACAAGGCCCCCTCGCCCGGTGCACCGGCGAAGGCGGGACCGTGGTGACCGGCATCGGCACCGTGGCCGTCTTCAGCGTGGTCACCTGCGTCGGCGTGGCTGTCTTCCGCCCCTTCAACATGGGTTTCACCACCGGCGGCCATCTCGGCCATGGGGATGCCATAGAACTCGCCCACATCCTCGGCATGGCCGAAGAAGCTGTTGTACCAGATCATACCCGCAAAGATTGCGCCAAGGCTCAACACGCCAAGCGGCACCAGCATCACCATCGGGCTTTCATGTGCGTGGTCATGGGTATGCTTGTCGCCGCGTGCCTTGCCAAAGAAGGTCAGGAACATCAGGCGCCAGCTGTAGAAGCTTGTCATCGCAGCCGCGATCACCAGCATCCAGAAGCCATACATGGACCCGCCACCCCAAGCGCTTTCGATGATCGCATCCTTGGAAAGGAAGCCCGCGAAGCCGAAATGCGTCAACGGAATACCGACACCGGTAATGGCCAGCGTACCGATCATCATCGCCCAGAATGTATAGGGGATTTTCTTACGCAGCGCGCCATAGTTACGCATGTCCTGTTCGTGGTGCATCGCGTGGATCACCGACCCCGCCCCCAAGAACAACATCGCCTTGAAGAACGCGTGGGTGAACAGGTGGAACATCGCGGCAGAATACATGCCAACGCCAGCGGCCACGAACATATACCCAAGCTGCGACATGGTCGAATAGGCGATGACGCGTTTGATGTCGTTCTGCACCAGACCGATGGTCGCGGCGACAAAGGCGGTGGTGGCCCCAAGGAAGGTGACGAATGTCATTGCCTCGGGGGCGACCTCCATCAACGGAGACATGCGGCAGACAAGGAAAACACCGGCCGTCACCATCGTCGCGGCGTGGATCAGCGCCGACACAGGCGTCGGGCCTTCCATCGCGTCGGGCAACCATGTGTGCAGGAAGAGCTGCGCCGATTTACCCATCGCACCGATGAACAGCAGGATCGCGATCAGGTTCGCGGCGTTCCAGTCGGCCCAAAGGAAACCAACGGTTGTTTCCGCCAGCTCGGGGGTTGCGGCGAAGACATCGTCGAACTTGATCGAGTCGGTCAGATAGAACAGGCCAAAGATACCAAGGGAAAAGCCGAAGTCACCGACACGGTTGACCACAAACGCCTTGATCGCCGCCGCATTCGCCGAGGGCTTCTTATAGTAGAAGCCGATCAGCAGATAGGATGCGACGCCCACGCCTTCCCAGCCAAAGAACATCTGAACAAGGTTGTCAGATGTCACGAGCATCAGCATCGCGAAGGTGAAGAACGACAGATAGGCGAAGAAACGGGCGCGATAGGGTTCGGCGTCCGAGAAATTCTCGTCATGGGCCATGTAGCCGAAGGAATACAGGTGCACGAGGCTGGAGACCGTGGTGATCACGATCAGCATGATCGCGGTCAGACGGTCGAGACGGATCGCCCAATCGGTCGACAGGCTGCCGCTTTCAATCCAGCGCAGGATCTGGATGTGCTGTGTTTCACCGTCAAACGAAAGGAACACGATCCAGCTTAGCAGTGCCGCGAGGAACAGTAGACCCGTTGCCACATATTGGCCGGTCTTCTCCCCGATCAGCTTCCAGCCGAAACCACAGATCAATGCACCGACAAGTGGTGCGAAAAGAATGATCGTTTCCATGATCTTAGCCCTTCATCACGTTGACATCTTCAACCGCGATCGTACCCCGATTGCGGAAGAAGCAGACCAGAATGGCCAGCCCGATTGCGGCCTCTGCCGCAGCGACGGTCAGGACGAACAGCGTGAACACCTGCCCCACCAAATCACCCAGATAATAGGAGAAGGCGACAAAGTTGATGTTCACCGCCAAGAGCATAAGCTCGATCGACATCAACATGATGATGATGTTCTTGCGGTTCAGGAATAGCCCGAAAATGCCAATGACAAACAGCGTCGCCGCTACTGTCAGGTAATGTTCAATTCCGATCATGTCGTCCCTCGGTTCTTTTGCCCGTTTCAGGCGTTCTTTAGTTCTTGTCGCGAGATGTTTCCATCCCGATCCCGTCGCATCTAGAAAATGCTGTAGCCGCCCACGACCACGATCAAAACCACGACAAGCACCACAATTGTATTACGTGACATGGATCACATCCTTGTTTGGGTAGGCCGCCTAAAGGCCCTGCCCGGGTTTCACATCATTCAGCTTCATCGCCAGCTTCGGATCGCGCATCATCTGATCGACCACGTTCTGGCGTTTCACATCCGCACGGTGGCGCAGCGTCAGCACAATCGCCCCGATCATCGCGACCAGCAGGATCAAACCCGACAGCTGGAACAGCAGGAAGTATTGATCATAAAGGATCAAACCCAATGCAGCGGTGTTATGCACCTCGTCGGTGATCACCTGCGTGCGCAGACCTTCGGCGGCAGAGTTCGCATCCCACGCGCCGAACGCCATCACGAATTGCATCAGGATCACCAGACCGATCAGCAGGGCCAGCGGCATATAGCGCGCCATTTCGGCCTTGAGCTCGGCGAAATCGACATCAAGCATCATGACAACGAACAGGAACAGAACCGCGACCGCGCCGACATAGACAATGATCAGCAGCATCGCGACGAATTCGGCGTTCAGCAGCACGAAAAGCCCCGCCGCGCTGAGGAAGGACAGGATCAACCACAGCACCGAATGCACGGGGTTGCGGCTGATCACAGTGAACAGCCCGCCAGCGATCACGCTGATCGCGAAGAGGTAAAATGCGAAAACGCTCATGCGTCACCTTCCTTGTCATCCAAAACACCCTGCGCGATTTCCATTGCGCGGGTCATGGCGGGGATGCCGGCGAAAACCGCCATCTGCCCGATCGTCTCTATCACTTGCTGCTTGTGGGCCCCTGCCTCTACCGCGTGGATCACGGCCTGACGCAGCGCCACGTCATTCTGGGCACCCTGCATGGTCAGCCCCGAAATCGTCAGCAACATCCGTGTTTTGGCATCCAACCCGTTGGGGTTCATCGTATTGCCAAAAAACGTTTCCATCATGTCTTTGGGCATCTTGCCCATCATCGCCTCGAACCCTTTGGGGGAAAACGCATCCATTGCAGGAAAGGCTTTGGCCATATCCTGCATCTGACGCATCATCTCTTCAAAAGGGTTCTGGCTGTCGGTCATCGGTACGGCGCGTCCAGTTCGAGGTTGCGCGCGATTTCAGCTTCCCAGCGTTCGCCGTTGTCTAGCAGCTTGGCCTTGTCATAGAACAGCTCTTCGCGCGTCTCGGTCGAGAATTCAAAATTCGGCCCCTCGACAATCGCGTCAACCGGACAGGCTTCCTGACAGAAACCGCAGTAGATGCATTTGGTCATGTCGATGTCGTAGCGCGTGGTGCGGCGGCTGCCGTCATCGCGCGGTTCCGCGTCGATGGTGATCGCCTGCGCCGGGCACACCGCTTCGCACAGTTTGCACGCGATGCAACGCTCTTCCCCGTTGGGATAGCGGCGCAGGGCATGTTCCCCACGGAACCGAGGGCTCAGCGGGCCCTTTTCATGCGGGTAGTTGATCGTCGCCTTGGGCTTGAACATATACTTAATGCCCAGCTTCAAGCCTTGATAGAAATCCTGCAGCAGGAAGTATTTCGCGTGACGGGTATAGTCGGTGTTAGCCATATCAGCCCCCTACTGTCCAACGGGCATAGATACCCCAGAACCAATCGAATTTCGCGGCGAAGGATACGAAGACAACCCAGAACAGGCTGAATGGCAGGAACACTTTCCATCCCAGACGCATCAGCTGGTCATAGCGGTACCGCGGGGTGATCGCCTTGACCAACGAGAAGAAGAAGAACACCAGCCCCATTTTGGCGACCATCCAGAAGATGCCGTCCGGCAGGCCAGGGATCGGCGACAGCCAACCGCCAAAGAACATCAGCGAGATCAGCGCGCACATCAGCACCACGGCGACCAGTTCGCCGATCATGAACAGCAAGAAGGGCGTGGAGGAATATTCGACCTGATACCCGGCAACCAGTTCCGATTCAGCTTCGGGAAGGTCAAACGGCGGGCGGTTGGTTTCGGCCAGCGCCGAGATAAAGAACAGGATCAGCATCGGGAAGTGCGGTAGCCAGTACCAGTTCAGCAGACCGTAGTCGCCGCTTTGCGACAGCACGATGTCCCCGAAGTTCAACGAGCCAGAGCTGATGACGACGCCGATGATGATCAGACCGATCGACACCTCGTAAGAGATCATCTGCGCGGCAGAGCGCAGCGAGCCCAGAAACGGGTATTTGGAGTTTGACGCCCACCCGCCCATGATCACGCCATAGACTTCAAGCGACGAGATCGCGAAGACATAAAGGATCGCGACGTTGATGTTCGACAGAACCCAACCGTCGTTGAACGGGATCACCGCCCAGGCAACCAGCGCCATAACCAATGTGACCATCGGGGCCATGAAGAACACGGCGCGGTCCGCACCAGCGGGCACGACCACCTCTTTGACGATGTATTTCGCGAAATCCGCAAAAGATTGCAGCAGACCGTAGATGCCTACAACGTTCGGGCCGCGGCGCAGCTGTACCGACGCCCAGATTTTCCGGTCGGCGTACATCAGGAACGCAAGGGCAAGAAGCAGGGGAATCACAACAAGGAAAATCTGGCCAATAATCAGCAGGATCGTCCCCAGCGTGGTGTTGAAAAAGAAGTCAGCCATAGGTCCTCACACCGTCGGTATGCCTTTTTCCATGCAGTTCTGCACGGTCACTTCAGCATCTATTGTCTTCAAGCCCGCAGGCAGGCTCGGCGAGATGGTGTAAACAGCATCTGCGTGCCAGACACCACCCTCGATCTCAACATTTGTACGCACGTGGCGGGCAAAACCAAAGCCCCGGATCAAAGTATAGCGCGCCGCGGCACATTCCGCGTATTCCGCTACATTCTCGGATGACTGCGCTTTGGTCATCGCCACGTCGAACTGGACAAGATCCCCGTCCAGCAGTTTGGTTTCAACACCGCGATACTCGGGAATGAAATCTTCGGCCATGGGCGCTTGCGTCTCGCAGGCACCCAGAACCAAAGGCAACATCATCCCCAAAATCCTCACTCCGCCGCCAGTGGTTTTTCGCGGCGGGCTTTGGCGTTGGCCGAAAGCTCTGCCATCAACTGGCTAGCGCGGGCGATGGGGTTGGACAGGTAGAAATCGGCAATCGCAAAGCGCAACGGGCTGTCGCCCAGATCGCCTATGGCCACAGGCTGCCATGCGTTTTCAGCAACCTGATCAATATTCCCCAGATGCGGGACATCAGCGACCAGCGCCTTGCGCAATGCTGCAAGCGAATCGAACGGCAGCTTGGCATCCAGCTCGGCACTCAGCGCGCGCAGGATGGCCCAGTTTTCCTTGGCCTGACCGGGGGCAAAGCTGGCACGCGCGGCAAGCTGCGGGCGGCCTTCGGTATTGACGAACAAACCGCCCTCTTCCGTATAGGCGGCACCGGGCAGGATGATATCGGCACGGTGCGCGCCGCGATCCCCGTGCGAGCCTTGATAGATCACGAAGGGGCCAGCAGGAATGTCGCCCTCATCGGCGCCAAGGTTATAGATCACATCGGCGGCCAGCACATCGTTGATGCCATTTTCAGCAACGGCACCGACGTCCATCGCACCCACACGGGATGCGGCAGTGTGCAAGACCATAAAGCCGGATTGCGTCGCCTCGGCCAGCGCCATGGCAGCGGCCAGAACCTCTGCCCCGTCTTCGCGCGCCAAGGCCCCCATGCCCACAACGATGACCGAGGATTTCTCGGCGATGTCGGCGTGGTCCTTTTTCAGCAGGTCATTCAGCAGCGACGGGCTGTCGCCCAGATGATCGTAATCGTAGGTCAGATCGACCGCTGGGCCCATCAGCGCCACATCCGCGCCGCGGGTCCATGCCTTGCGGATACGGGCGTTCAGCACCGGTGCTTCCACCGCGGGGTTCGCGCCGATCAGCATCACGGCTTGCGCGTGATCCAGATCTTCGACCGTGGCGGTCCCGACATAGCCCGACCGGTTGCCCGCAGGCAGCTTCGCGCCATCGGTCCGGCATTCGACAACACCGCCCTGCCCTTCGATCAGCTGTTTCAATGCATATGTCGCCTCGACCGAGGCAAGGTCACCGATCAGACCGGCGACTTTCTTACCCTTCATCGCAGCAGCGGCAGCTGCCAATGCTTCGGGCCAGTCAGCTTTGCGCAATTTACCGTTTTCACGAATATAGGGCGTGTCCAGACGCTGGCGGCGCAGTCCGTCCCAGACGAAACGGGTTTTATCGGAAATCCATTCCTCGTTCACGCCATCATGGTTGCGCGGCAAGAAGCGCATGACTTCGCGGCCTTTGGTATCCACACGGATGTTCGACCCAAGCGCATCCATCACGTCGATCGATTCGGTCTTTGACAGTTCCCACGGCCGTGCGGTGAAAGCATAGGGTTTCGAGACCAGCGCCCCCACGGGGCACAAGTCGATGATGTTGCCCTGCAGGTTCGAATCGAGCGTCTGCCCCAGATAGGCTGTAATCTCGGCGTCTTCACCACGGCCGGTCTGGCCCATCTGGTGAATGCCCGCGACCTCGGTGGTGAAGCGCACACAACGGGTGCAGGAAATGCAGCGCGTCATATGGGTTTCGACCAATGGGCCCAGATCCAGATCTTCGGTCGCGCGTTTCGGCTCGCGGTAGCGGCTGAAGTCAACGCCGTAGGCCATCGCCTGATCCTGAAGATCACACTCGCCGCCCTGATCGCAGATCGGGCAATCAAGCGGGTGGTTGATCAGCAGGAATTCCATGACCCCCTCGCGGGCCTTTTTTACCATAGGCGAATTGGTTTTGACGACAGGCGGCTGGCCCTCTGGGCCAGGACGCAAGTCACGCACCTGCATGGCGCAGGACGCCGCAGGCTTGGGTGGGCCGCCCACGACCTCCACAAGACACATCCGGCAGTTACCGGCAATCGACAGACGTTCATGGTAACAGAAACGCGGAATTTCCACCCCTGCTTCCTCGCACGCCTGAATGAGCGTCATCGCCCCTTCGACTTCGACTTCCTTGCCGTCAATGATGATCTTGCGGGTATCGCTCATATGCTTATTTCGCTCTCAGTAACGAACCGATCCGGCTCGATTTTTGGATTTCTGCACGCCCTAACGCACAATAGCTTTGCGGGTCCGAAGTATCGACCCCTTTCGCCTTTAAATATGCGGCCCCACGGGCCTTCATGCGCGCCTTTTCAGCATCGCTTTTGCGGTAGGCGTCAATTTCGTCCGACGTATAGCCCAAAGATTTCGCCGTATTGTGCACATTGTTCAAATAGCTGAGCGCGCGGATCATACGGGCCGAGATATCGGGGCATTCTTTGCGAATCCGGTCGGCCAGCCCAAGATCAAGCAGCGCATCATCAACAGCCGGTACATCACGCAGCGGCGGCTTTGCGGCGACAGGGCTGGCCATCAGGGCCACGGTTGTTACGGCGATCAATACGTTACGCATCTTACTCTCCTCATGTAGCGGGGCGGACTGCCCCTTGCTACACATGGGAACTGACCCCGATGTTATTCAATAACATCTCCGGATCAGCCATTTGCCAGCGGTATGTCGCGCAAACGGTCAGGAAGGGCAAGCCCCCTGAAACGTCAAAGCGTCGTCCACAAGGCGCAAATTCTCGGGCGGGGTGTCCGGCCCCACGACCCATTTGATATCCGAACTGCCATAGTTGGTCACACAATAAACCGTCGCTTCATAGCGCGCCGCTTCGCGGGCACCGTTGATCGACTGCGACGCATTGCGCACCCGCAGGGTAAAGACATCGCGTTGCCCGTCGACTTTGGCCAGCTTGGTGCGGAAATATTTACCATCAAAGGCCAGACGGTCTTCGCGGGCGGTACAGCCGGCCAATACCGCGGCCGTTATACAAAATAGAACAATCTGCTTCATCTTCCCTCACTCTGCCGGTGTGGCCGGACCCGTCTTTTTGTGCAGCCCCCTGCCCGATCAACGGGTGAAAGCTATCGTTCTTCAGTCGTGCCTCAGAAGGCTGCGAAAATCGCCAGGACCGCCAAAGCCAGAATACAGACCAGCCCCAGCATAAAGAACAGCGACCGCATCGGCTGGTTGATTGTCCCGATATGCACCACGGCCATCGCGACCCGCACCACCACGAATAGCGCCGCAAAGAGGTTCACCCAGAACACAGGCGCGCCAAGCAGCACCGCCGCAAGCGTCGATGCCAGAAACGGGCCAGACGCCTCTATCGCGTTCATGAACGCGCGTTCGCGGCGATAGACCACATCGTCGTAGTTCCGCTTGGGCTTGCCGCAATCGCAGCGCCCCTCAGGCGTGCGCCCCATGGTAGAGAGCGCGCCGAGGACACTGATCAGAATGGCCCAAAAAGCCAAAGCAGTCAGCGCGTGGCTATAGGCAGCAAAGCTTTCCATCAAAGCTTACTCCGCCGCGACGGCGCTGACGCGGCCGGTGCGTTTGTGCTTGATGCGGTCCTCGATCTCGTCGCGGAAGTGACGGATCAGACCCTGAATGGGCCAAGCCGCCGCATCCCCAAGGGCGCAGATCGTGTGGCCTTCGACCTGCTTGGTCACGTCGAGCAGCATGTCGATTTCTTCGGGCTCCGCATCGCCGCGCACCAAACGGTCCATCACGCGCATCATCCAGCCCGTGCCTTCGCGGCATGGCGTACACTGACCACAGGATTCGTGCTTGTAGAACTTCGCCAGACGCCAGATCGCCTTGATCACATCGGTGGAGTTATCCATCACGATGACCGCAGCCGTCCCCAGGCCCGAGCGTTGCTCGCGCAGATAGTCGAAATCCATGATCGCGTCGCGCATCTGCGCACCGGGGATCATCGGCACAGACGACCCGCCGGGGATCACAGCCTTGAGGTTGTCCCAGCCGCCACGGATACCGCCGCAATGCTTTTCGATCAGCTCTTCAAAGGTAATGCTCATCGCTTCTTCGACGACGCAAGGATTATTCACATGGCCCGAGATCGCAAACAGCTTGGTGCCTGCGTTGTTCGGACGGCCAAAGCTTGAAAACCATTCCGGACCGCGACGCAGGATCGTTGGGACCACCGCGATGGATTCCACGTTGTTCACCGTGGTCGGGCAGCCATAAAGACCGGCCCCCGCAGGGAACGGCGGCTTCATCCGCGGCATGCCTTTCTTGCCTTCAAGGCTTTCCAGCAGCGCGGTTTCCTCGCCACAGATATAGGCACCTGCCCCGTGGTGCAGATAGATGTCGAAATCATAGCCGGATTTGCAGGCATTCTTGCCCACAAGCCCCGCGTCATACGCCTCGTCAATCGCGGCTTGCAGAGCTTCACGCTCGCGGATGTATTCGCCGCGGATGTAGATGTAGCACGCGTTGGCGTTCATCGCGAAGCTTGCGATCAGGCAGCCCTCGATCAGCGTGTGCGGATCGTGGCGCATGATCTCGCGGTCCTTGCAGGTGCCGGGCTCGGATTCATCGGCGTTCACCACCAGATAGCTGGGGCGACCGTCGCTTTCCTTGGGCATGAAGGACCACTTCAGACCGGTGGGGAAGCCCGCACCGCCACGGCCCCGCAGCCCCGACGCTTTCATCTGGTCGATGATCCAGTCGCGCCCGTTCTTGAGGATGCCCGCCGTGCCATCCCAATGGCCACGCGCCTGCGCGCCTTTCAGCGTGCGGTCGTGCATACCGTAGATATTGGTAAAGATGCGGTCTTGATCCTGAAGCATGAAGCTAACCTTTATGTGTCACGGCTGGCCGCGCGGGCCCGCCTCATCTGATATATATTGACCATCGCCCAGATCAGGGCTGCCAGCGCGGCAAAATCGAACAGCAGCGCATAGCGTCCGGGCAAGCCGAACTGCGGCGCAAGCCATTGCGCCGCGATCCAAAGCAACATGGTGCCGGCAATGACAAGGCCGACCATCCGGCCCTTACGGGCCAGCGCGATTTCTTCCTTATCTGTCATCACACGGCATCCATGTCAGGCTCAGGTCTTTTTACTACGGGTGGAGAATTCGGTCTCTCCACCGGAGGCGAGGGTTTTGGCCTGCGCCATCCAGTCATCACGTTGAATACGGCCTTTGAACCGCACGCGGGCATCAACCCAAGCGATTTCAGCTGCAGTCCATTTGGCGATCTGATCAAAGTGATAGATCCCCAGCTCATTCAGCGTTTGTTCAAGTTTCGGCCCTACCCCACTGATAAGCTTGAGGTTATCGGCACCGCCAGCGCGCGGTTTCTCCAGCGTTTCGGGGCTGCTTTCCACAGTACCCGCCGGAATATCCGCGATCCCCGAACGGGTCGAGGTCGCCCCCTTGACGGTGGCCGGTGCCTGAGGTTTTTCAGCCGGCGTTGGTTCCGGGATAGAGGCGACAGGTTCCGCCGCCGCTTCTGTTGCTGGCGCAGGAGCCGGAGCCGCCTTGGCCTGTACAGGCTCGGCTGCGGGGGCTTCGTATTTGTAGCTGCCCTTGCGCGCAGCGAGTTCCTCTTGGCCCTTCAGCTTGGCCGTGGGCTTGATCCCCGAGAAAGCGGCGGGTTCGTCTTTGGCTGCCGGCGAGGTGCCCGCTGTCGCCTCTGACGCGGCACCGCCGACATCGGCCTCGGCCTGACCGCCGGTCGTATCTTCGGGGCGAGTCTCTACCGTTTCGGTGGCAGCGGGTTCCGCTTCCAGCGTCGGCTCAGGCTCTACCTCGGCATCGCTGGTTGGTGCGGCGCTGGCCGCCTGGGTTGTGGCCGCCGTTGCAGGTGCCGCCGCCGCCGCAGGGGCGCTGGCCGTCTGCATAGGCTCATCCCCAAGCGACCCGCACATGAATTTGGACAGGACCACAAAGGTCACAAGCCCCAGTATGATCCCGAGGAACAGGGAGGCGATAAAGCCCCAGCCGAAAACCAGCCAAAATAGCAACGCGAGGACAAGGCCGACCCCGGCCCCCCACCGCATGCAACCGCGTTTGCATTGCTCTTTTTGCGTCAAATCAGTCATGTCCGTCCCTTCGTTCGCCATTCAAGATGATCTATTATGTGTTATAGATACCATCTTTTGTGGCGCGCGACGAGAATTCTGTTTCTTCACCAGCAGCAAGCTTTTTCGCCTGTTCGACCCAGTTGTCGCGGGTCACGCGACCCTTGAAACCTTCGAGGTTCTGATCCACCCAGGATACCTCGTTCGTGCCCCAGTCAGCAATCTGGCTAAAGTGGTAAAAGCCCATCTTGTTCACCAGCGCTTCGAGCTTGGGACCGATGCCCTTGATCATCTTGATGTCATCCGCCGCGCCGCCTTCGGGGGCATCCAGCGTCTTGGGCTTGGTGGCCGCAGCATCCGCATTGGCCTCTGCAGATTTCGCAACCGATGCTTTTTTGGTGCCCGCGGTCGAGGCTTTGGGCGCAGGGGCCGGATCGCCGGGTGCGACGCTGCCTGCTTCGGGTTTGCCTACAGCTTCGGTGCCGTCAGCCTCCCCCGGTGCTTCGGAGCGTTGATCCGAGGCATCGCCCACATCACGTGGTGCGTCTTCCTCTGCGGCGGTACGACCGCCTTGGGCACCGTCAGGGCCTTCGGGTGGCATATTGTCATCGCGCGCCACAGGCTGTTCCTTGTCGGAACCGGCGCTGTCTGCACCATCTTTACCCTGCCAGGGTGCTGTCAGCGGCACTTCGGTACCATCGATGCGCTTGAGCGTGTCGCCGATGTCCACGGCCAGCTGCGCGCTGGCGTTATATTGTGTCTTGCCACTGTCGTGATCGGTCAGGCTGGTCAGCCCGGACAGCGGTTCAGAGGCATAGCGCCCGTTCTGCGGGCCGGGCACAGGCACCTGCCCCGCGGCCATCTCGTCGATCATGGCGCGGAAGCCGTCGACGGTCAGATCTTCGTAATAGTCCTTGCCGATCTGCGCCATCGGCGCGTTCGAACAGGCCCCCAGACATTCGACTTCTTCCCACGAGAATTTGCCGTCTTCACTGATTTGATGGGCCTTGGGCGCGATCCGTTCCTTGCAGACCTCGATCAGGTCTTCAGCACCGCAGATCATGCAGGATGTCGTGCCGCAAATCTGGAAATGCGCGACCTCGCCCACAGGCTGAAGCTGGAACATAAAGTAGAATGTCGCGACCTCGAGCCCGCGGATATAGGCCATGCCCAGCATTTCAGAGACATGTTCGATTGCAGGGCGGCTCAGCCAGCCTTCCTGTTCCTGCGCACGCCACAGCAAAGGGATGATCGCGCTGGCCTGACGGCCTTCGGGGTACTTCGTGATCTGCGCTTCGGCCCAGGCCTGGTTGGCAGGGGTGAAGGCAAAGCTTGTCGGTTGGTCAGGGTGCAAACGGCGCAGCATCAGATCAGGCTTTCGTTCTTGCGGAAACGGCGGGCGCCTCCGGCGGGAGTTTATTTGGCAAAATGAAGAGGACCCGGCTCAACGGTCGACCTCTCCGAAAACGATGTCCATGGTGCCGATGATCGCCGCGACATCCGCCAGCTGGTGCCCCTTGGCGACATAGTCCATCGCTTGCAGGTGCAGGTAGCCCGGCGCGCGCAGTTTGGCACGGTAGGGTTTGTTCGATCCATCGGCCACAAGGTAGACGCCGAATTCGCCCTTTGGGGCCTCGACCGCGCAATAGACTTCGCCGGCGGGGACGTGGAACCCTTCGGTGTAGAGCTTGAAGTGGTGGATCAGGCTTTCCATGTCGGTTTTCATCGCGGTCCGGCTGGGGGGCGTGATCTTGCCCCGCGCCAATACATCGCCCTGCCCTTCGGGCGCGCGCAGCTTTTCGATGGCTTGCTGGATGATGTAGGTGGACTGGCGCATTTCTTCCATCCGGACGAGGTAGCGGTCATAGCAATCGCCGTTCACACCGGTCGGGATCTGGAAGTCGAATTCATCGTAGCATTCATAGGGCTGCGCACGGCGCAAATCCCATGCCAGGCCAGAGCCGCGGACCATCACGCCCGAGAAGCCCCAATCCTGGATGTCCTGTTCAGACACGATGCCGATGTCAGCGTTACGCTGTTTGAAGATCCGGTTTTCTGTCAGCAGCTGATCCACGTCGACCATGAAGCCCGACAGGAACTTGTGGGTCCATGCCTCGATATCATCAAGCAGCGCGGGCGGCAGATCCTGGTGGACCCCGCCGGGGCGGAAATAGGCCGCGTGCAGACGGGCACCGCAGGCGCGTTCGTAGAAGATCATCAGATCTTCGCGTTCTTCAAAGCCCCAGAGCGGCGGTGTCAGCGCACCCACGTCCATCGCCTGTGTGGTGACGTTCAGCAGGTGTGACAGGATGCGGCCGATCTCGGAATAGAGCACGCGGATCAGCGAGGCGCGACGGGGCACTTCGACACCGGTCAGCTTTTCGATGGCCAGACACCAGGCGTGTTCCTGGTTCATCGGGGCCACGTAATCCAGCCGGTCGAAATACGGCAGGTTCTGCAGGTAGGTGCGGCTTTCCATCAGCTTTTCGGTGCCACGGTGCAGCAGGCCGATATGCGGATCGCAGCGTTCGACGATCTCGCCGTCGAGTTCGAGAACCAGACGCAGAACCCCGTGCGCCGCAGGGTGTTGCGGGCCGAAGTTGATGTTAAAGTTGCGGATCTTCTGCTCGCCGGTCAGGGCGTCTTCGAAACCTTTGGTGCCGTCCATCATTTACGCTCCAGCTCGGTCAGTTTGACGCCCATCCACCACAAAAGGGCGACGGTGCCCAAAGGCACGATACAGGCAACAGACCAGTATTTATTGATCCCGAAAAACGGCAACAGCTTGACCATCGGGATGATTGTGAGGGCAGACAGTATGAACCACCACATGCCCCCCATTATTTTGCCTCCGGCTTTTCATCGCCCGGCAGAATATATTCGGCCCCTTCCCAAGGCGACATAAAGTCGAACTGGCGATATTCCTGAACGAGGCTCACGGGTTCATAGACCACGCGCTTTTCCGTCTCGTCATAGCGGACTTCGGTATAGCCGGTAGTCGGGAAATCCTTGCGCAGCGGGTAGCCGCGGAACCCGTAGTCGGTCAGCAGGCGACGCAGGTCGGGGTGGCCGGCAAAGATGATGCCGAACATGTCAAAGACCTCGCGTTCGAACCAGTTGGCCGACGGGTGGATATCGACGATCGAGGGGACCATATCCTCTTCGCGCGCGGCGACGCGCAAGCGGATGCGCTGATTCTGGTACATCGACAGAAAATGATAGACGACATCAAAGCGTTTGGCGCGGCCCGGGTAATCCACCGCGGTGATATCCACCAGCGAGGAGAAACGGCAGGTCGCGTCGCTTTTGATAAATTCTACCAGACCGGGCAGATTGGCCTGGGTGACATCCATGTTCAGCTCGTCAAAGGCGATGTCCCAGCCGAGGATACAGTCGGGGCGTTTCGCTTCGATATACGCGCCAAGTTCGTTCAGTTGTTCTGACATATCAGCCCCTTAGCGAACAATTGTGCCGGTGCGGCGAATTTTGCGCTGCAGCTGCATGATACCATAAAGCAACGCCTCTGCCGTGGGCGGGCAGCCGGGCACATAGACATCCACAGGCACGACACGGTCACAGCCGCGCACCACGGAATAGCTGTAGTGGTAATAGCCGCCGCCATTGGCGCAAGACCCCATAGAGATCACATAGCGCGGTTCCGGCATCTGGTCATAGACCTTGCGCAGAGCCGGTGCCATCTTGTTGGTCAACGTGCCCGCAACAATCATCAGGTCGGACTGACGCGGAGACGCGCGTGGCGCGGTGCCGAAACGTTCCAGATCGTAACGCGGCATCGAGGTGTGCATCATCTCGACGGCGCAGCAGGCCAGACCAAAAGTCATCCAGTGCAGCGAGCCGGTACGGGCCCAGTTGATGATGTCTTCTGTCGAGGTCAGCAGGAAGCCCTTGTCCTGCAGTTCCTTGTTCAGGTTCTGGGTGGCCACATCGCGGTCCATCCCGGCCACATTGGCCCCGGCGGCTGCTACTGCCATTCCAGTGCTCCCTTTTTCCACTCATATGCAAAGCCGGCGGTCAGCACGGCAAGAAAGACCATCATCGACCAGAAACCGGCCATGCTCACATCCTGAAAGGCCACGGCCCAGGGGAAGAGGAAAGCGATTTCGAGGTCAAAGATGATGAACAGGATCGACACGAGGTAGAACCGCACGTCAAATTTCATCCGGGCGTCGTCAAAGGCGTTGAACCCGCATTCATAGGCCGACACTTTTTCAGGGTCCGGGTTGCGCACGGCCAGCACGACGGCAGCCAGGATCAAAACAATGCCAAGGACAATCGCCACGGCAAGAAAAAGTAGGATCGGCAGGTATTCCCGCATCATGTCGTCCAAGGGGAAGCTCCTTTTGCGTATGCGACGCGCCACGCGCCCTGTCAGCCAAACGGCACTATTGGCTTTGGTCGGTTTACTCCGCTGTCCGGTCAGGGTCAACCGAGCCCGCCATATTTGCGTCATCCTGTCGTGGGGCGCGGCGCGCCCTGCCCGCGCCCGCGTGATTGGCGCTATTTTTCCAGCAGATCGCGGCTCTCGCGCCAGCTGTGCTGCGGCGCGAACCCCAACAGGTCACGCGCCTTTTCGATGCTGTAGAATGTCTCGAACTGGCCCATATCGCGGGTCTGGCGCACGTCTTTATAGTAGCGATCAATCAAGTCAGAGGTTTGTGCGGCGACAGAGGTGTCGGCGTTGGCTACATTGAACACCTCGTAGCCCAAACCGTCCACATCAAGACAGCGCTGCACCATCTGCCCCAGATCGCGGGCATCAATATAGGCGAAGATATTGCGCCGCCGTTGATCGGGGTCGTGAATGAAGCCGGGGAAAAGGCTGGCGTATTCATGCGGTTCGATCACGTTGTTGATTCTCAACCCGTAGATATCCGCCCCCGTGCGCGCCTGAAAGCTGCGCGCCGTCGCCTCGTTACAGACCTTGGACATGGCATAGCTGTCTTCGGGCACGGTCGGGTGATCTTCATCGACGGGGATATAGTCGGGCTTACGCTCCCCCTGGGCAAAGCAGACGCCATAGGTCGTCTCGGATGAGGCAAAGATGATCTTGGGCACCCCCGCCTTCACGGCAGCATCGATGACATGATAGGTGCCAAGCGTATTGACCCGAAACACCTCTGTATCCGACGTGATCAGGATGCGCGGCACGGCGGCGAAATGCACAACGGCGTCAAACCGCTGCACGCCGGTGCCCTTATCCAGTTCGCCCAGATTCATCAGACTATGCATCACATCATGCATCTGGCCCGCGTCGGTGATATCGGCAATGCGGTTGTCAACGCCGGGGTGATCCAGCGGCTGCTGGTCCACGTTCAACACCTGATGCCCCTGATCCATCAGATAGGGGATCACATGCCGCCCCGCCTTGCCGCTGCCGCCGGTGAATAGTATACGCATGGGGGCCCCTCTCGCCGTTGATGTCGTGGCAAAGCCTAGAGCCTTGCCGCCCCGCTTCAACCCGTAACCCAGGCCGCCTTGCGCTTGTCGAAGAAGGCACCGATTCCCTCGGCCGCCTCTTCGGTTTCCCAGCGGTCGGCCAATGCGGCGATGGTATGGTCCACGACCTGCGCGTCGATCCGCGGTCCCAGATCCCGCGCGAGCTGTTTCGCCGCAGCCACGGCCCCCGGCGCACAGGACAGATAGGGCACGACCTCGGCCTCGATCGCAGCGTCCAGCGCATCCGCCGGCACGGCACGGGCCAGCAACCCCAGATCGACCGCCTCCGCCGCGTCAAACAGACGGGCCGACATGAACACCCGCCGCGCGCGCCCCTCGCCCATGCGGGCCAGCACATAGGGGCCGATGGTGGCCGGAATGATCCCCAGCCGCGTCTCGGTGAACCCCATCTTCAACGTATCAACCCCGATCGCCACATCACAGACCGAGGCCATGCCGACACCGCCACCAAAGGCGTTGCCCTGCACCCGACCGATCAAGGGCTTGGGCAGCGTGTTCAGCGCGCCCAGCATCGTGGCCAGCTTGCCTGCCTCGGCCGAGCGTGTCGGCCCATCCATATCGCGCTGCGCCTGCATCCAGCCCAGATCACCGCCCGCGCAAAAGCTTTTGCCCGCGCCGGTCAGCACCACGACCCGCACAGCATCATCAGCGGCCAAGGCGGCGGCGGCTCCGGTCAACTCCGCGATCATCTGCGCGGACATGGCGTTGTGCTTTTCCTCGCGCGCCAACGTCAACGTCGCGACCCCGCGCGCGTCGGTCTCCAGCTTCAGTGTCTCGTACATCATCCTGCCCTCATCCGCCGCGCCATCTCGGCGGCTTGCTCGATCACCGCCTGATCCAACCCGGTGTCATAGCCAAGCGCCATCAGATGCGCGTTGACCTTTTCCGTAGCAACATTGCCCGCAGCCCCCGGCGCATAGGGGCACCCCCCCAAACCGCCTACGGCGGCATCGAACACCCGCACGCCCATGGACAGGGATGCATCAATATTGTCCATCGCCCGCCCGTTGGTGTCATGGTAATGCCCGGCCAAACGCCCCACGGGCACCACATCGCGCACCGCTAGCAACATGCGCGCAATCGTATCCGGCGTGCCCGCCCCGATGGTGTCACCAAGCGAGACCTCATAGCAGCCCATAGAGAAAAGACGATCCGCCACTTCCGCCACCTTGGATGGCGCGACCGCCCCGTCATAGGGGCATTCCACCACACACGAGACATAGCCCCGCACCGGCATATCCACATGGCGGGCCTGCTCCAGGATCGGCGCGAAACGCTCGAACGCCTCCTCGATGCTGGCGTTGATATTTTTCTGGCTGAACCCCTCGCTGGCCGAGGCGAACACCGCGATCTCTCCCGCTTTGGCCGCGACCGCATCCTCGTAGCCCCGCATATTCGGCGTCAACGCGGCATAACGCACCCCCTCGACCCGAGCAATCCCGCCCAGAACCTCACCCGATCCGGCCATCTGCGGCACCCATTTGGGGCTGACAAAGCTCGCCACCTCGATCCGGGAAAACCCCGCACGGCTCAGCAGGTCGACCAGCGCGATCTTCTCCGACACCGGAATTTCACGCGCCTCGTTTTGCAGCCCGTCCCGTGGACCGACCTCGAATATCTCGCAGACCCCTTTATCCATAACGCCCCCTCCCCTTCATTTTGCCAAATAAACTCACCTGCGCGACGGTAGCATCACTCGACCGGCCACGGGTCATAAAACGTCCGGTCAAACAACGGCACGTCTTTAGGCAGCGACAGCTGGAACGCCTCGCGGTCGGTGATGCGCGCATACCAGGCCGCCACATTGGGGTGATTGTCGAGCTTGGCGAAATGCTGCGCCATATAAACCGCCTGCCCCACGTTCACATCCGCCGCGGTGAAACCGCTCATCAACAGATAATCCTGCGACAGTATCCCGCCGCCCAAACGCGCCTCGATCGCGTCGTAACACTTCATCAAACGCGCGGCTTCCAGCTTCATCACGATGGGGCTGCGCATGGAATCATCGCGCAGCGCCACATGCTGCTGGGTCAGCGCGGCACAATGCTGCGATACCGTCTCGGCAAAGTGGATCCACACCAACCACGCCATACGATCCGGCGCCCCCGGCATCCGCCCCAAACGGTCGGGGCTGAACCTTTCGCAAAGATATTCCGCGATGGCACCGGTCTCGAACATGCGCTCCCCGTCGATCTCGAGCGAGGGCACACGCCCCGCCGGCGAAATCGCCAGATAGCCCGGATCACGCAAGGATTTGTCGAAGGCGTGGATCGACACCTCGAAGGGCACCTCCAGCTCGTGCAGCAACCAAAGGGTGCGCATGGAACGGGTCTGTTCGACGTGGTGCAGGGTAATCATGGTGCGGTCTCCTATGCCTCGGGCTCTAGCCGCACCAGTGCTACACCCGCCTCGACCTGATCACCAGCCTGCGCCAGAACCTCGGCGACAACGCCATCGCGCGCGGCAAGCAGGCTGTGCTCCATCTTCATGGCTTCCAGCACCGCAAGGCGGTCGCCCTTGGTCACCGTCTGGCCGACCTTGGCATCCACGACACGCACCAATCCGGGCATCGGGGCCTCGATCAGATTGCCATCGCCGTGACCACCCGCGGCACGGGCCAGCGGGTCGATAACGTCAAACACCAGCCCATAGCCGTCAAATACCGTCACGCGCCCCTCGGCGACGGATACAGCCGCCGCCTGTTGCCCGCCCACGGACCAACGCCCGCCGATGCGCTGCGCCACCACCTCTGTCCCGTCCACGGTCCAGATCTGGTGATCCGCCGAGACGACCTGCACCTGCAGCAGATGATCCTCTCCGCCCCAGGTCAATCCGACCGCGCGGCGCAGCGGCTGCCACAGCGTAAATCCCGCGCCCTCTGCCGGATCCAGCAACGACAGTGCCGCCATCCCGGCAAGCGCCGCATGGCGCGGTTCCACCTCGGGCGCTTGTGTCAAATCATCAATGTCACGGGCGATCAGCCCGGTATCCACATCCCCCGCGGCAAAGCCTTCATGCGCTGCCAAAGCGCCCAGAAACGCAAGGTTCGTGACCGTCCCCGCCACCTCGCAGCTGGTCAGCGCGGCGCGCAGGCGCGACAGGGCAATCTCGCGCGTGTCGCCATGCACGATCACCTTGGCAATCATCGGATCATAGAAAGGGCTGATCGTATCGCCGGCGCGCACACCGCTGTCGGCACGGCAGGCGGGCGTGAACTGCAAATGCGTCAAGGTGCCCGTGGCGGGCAGGAAGCCCTTGGGCACATCCTCCGCATAAAGCCGCGCCTCAAACGCATGTCCGTGGATCGACAATTCGTCCTGGCGCAGGGGCAGCCCCTCGCCCGCCGCCACGCGCAACTGCCAAGCCACCAGATCAACGCCGGTAATCGCCTCGGTCACGGGATGTTCCACCTGCAAACGGGTGTTCATCTCCATGAAAAAGAAGCCGTCCGTCTGCAACCCGCCAGAGCCGTCGACGATGAATTCAATCGTGCCCGCCCCGGCATAGCCGATCGCCTCGGCTGCTGTCACCGCCGCCTGCCCCATCGCTTCGCGCATTTCGGGCGTCATGCCGGGGGCCGGAGCCTCCTCGATCACCTTCTGGTGGCGCCGCTGAAGCGAGCAATCGCGTTCAAACAGATGCACGGCCTTTTTGCCGTCGCCAAAGACCTGCACCTCGATATGGCGCGGTTTGGTGACGAATTTCTCGACCAGCACATCGGCGTTGCCAAAGGCTGTCTTGGCCTCGGAGCGCGCACTCTCCAGCGCGGCCTGAAAACCGTCCGCCGCCTCTACCAGCCGCATGCCCTTGCCGCCTCCACCGGCGACGGCCTTGATCAGCACCGGATAGCCGATCTTATCCGCCTCTGCCGCCAGCAGCGCGTCATCCTGATCGGCCCCGTGATACCCCGGCACAACCGGCACGCCCGCCTCGACCATCAAGGCCTTGGCGGCATCTTTAAGCCCCATCGCGCGAATGGCCTTGGCCGACGGGCCGATAAAGACCAGCCCCGCCGCCTCTACCGCATCCACGAAATTGGGGTTCTCGGACAAAAAGCCATAGCCCGGATGGATCGCCTGCGCGCCCGTATCCAGTGCCGCCTGAATGATCACCTCGCCGCGCAGATAGCTATCCGCAGGGGCCGACCCGCCGATATGCACCGCGGTATCCGCCATCGCCACATGTTTCGCCGCGCGGTCCGCGTCGGAATAGACCGCCACGCAGCGCACCCCCATGGCCTGCGCTGTCTCCATCACGCGGCAAGCAATCTCGCCCCGGTTCGCAATCAGGATCGTATCAAACATCACGCAGCTCCCTCACATCCATCTTATCTTCATTTTGCCCCTTAAACTCCGGGGGTCCCCGGGGGCTGGCCCCGGCCTAATAAAAGTCTTGGGCTGGCCCCCGTCTTTATAAAAGTCTTGGGCTGGCCCCCGGCCGCATAAAGGCCCACCGCAGCCTACATCCGGAACACACCAAACTTCGTATCCTCGATCGGCGCATTCAAGCTTGCCCGTAGCGACAGGGACAGCACCTCGCGGCTGTGGCGCGGGTCGATCACGCCGTCATCCCAAAGCCGTGCGGTCGCATAAAGCGGGTGTGACTGTTCCTCGAACATATCAATCGTGGGCTGCTTGAAGGCAGTCTCTTCTTCCTCGGTCCAGCTGTCGCCCGCGCGTTCAATTGCATCCCGTTTGACGGTCGCCAGAACGCCCGCCGCCTGTGCGCCGCCCATGACCGAAATGCGCGAGTTCGGCCATGTCCACATGAAGCGCGGGGAATAAGCGCGTCCCGCCATACCATAGTTACCAGCCCCGAACGACCCGCCCACCAGCATGGTGATCTTGGGCACATTGGTCGAGGCGACAGCCGTCACCATCTTGGCCCCGTGCCGCGCGATGCCTTCGTTCTCGTATTTTCGACCGACCATGAAGCCGGTGATGTTTTGCAAGAAGACCAGCGGGATCTTGCGCTGCGAACACAGTTCGACGAAATGCGCGCCTTTCTGGGCGGATTCCGAGAACAATACGCCATTGTTGGCGATGATACCGACGGGGCAGCCTTTCACATGGGCAAAACCGCAGACCAGCGTCTCGCCAAAGCGCGCCTTGAATTCGTCGAAGCGGCTGCCATCGACCAGCCGCATGATGACTTCGCGGATGTCATAGGGCGTGCGCAGATCGGCGGGGACAACGCCCAGCATCTCGGCCGGATCATAGGCAGGGTCTTCGGCGGGTTGCCACTGCACATTGATCGGGGCCGCGCGGTTCAGACCGGCCACGGCACGCCGGGCGAGCGCCAGCGCGTGGGCGTCATCCTCGGCCAGATAGTCGGCCACACCTGACAGACGGGTATGCACATCGCCGCCCCCCAGATCCTCGGCGCTGACCACCTCGCCCGTGGCGGCCTTGACCAGCGGCGGACCGGCCAAAAAGATTGTGCCCTGCTCTTTCACGATGATCGACACATCCGACATCGCGGGCACATAGGCCCCGCCCGCGGTGCACGATCCCATGACCACCGCGATCTGGGGGATGCCCTTGCCGCTCATCCGCGCCTGATTATAGAAAATCCGGCCAAAGTGATCACGGTCGGGAAAAACCTCGTCCTGATTGGGCAGGTTCGCGCCGCCGCTATCGACCAGATAGATGCAGGGCAGATGGTTCTCCTCGGCGATTTCCTGAGCGCGCAGGTGTTTTTTGACGCTCATCGGGAAATAGGTGCCGCCCTTCACCGTGGCGTCATTGCACACGATCATGCAGTCGATGCCCTGCACCTTGCCGACACCCGCGATCACACCCGCCGCTGGGGCGGCCCCACCATAAAGCCCATGCGCCGCCAGCGCACCAACCTCAAGGAAGGGCGATCCGGGGTCGAGCAGATTGGCCACCCGTTCGCGGGGCAGCATCTTGCCGCGGCTCACGTGGCGCGCGCGGGATTTCTCGCCGCCGCCCAGTTCCGCCGCATCCGCCGCCTCGCGGATCGTTTGCAGCGCGGCCAGATGCGCGGCCTCATTCGCCTTGAAGCTTTCGGACGAGGGCAAGGCTTGCGAAATCAGCTTCATGTCGGTCTCCTTGATCGGATGGAATGGGGGGACGTCACAGGGGGGTATTGCATTACGCAGCCCCTTCGGCAGCTGCGCGGGCTTTCAGCGCGCGGCGGATCACCTTGCCTGTGACGGTCATCGGCAAGGCATCCAGAAAGGCCACCTCGCGCGGGTAAGAATAGCTGGCAAGGCGGGTTTTCACCCAGTCTTGCAGGGTCTGCTCATCGACAGTCGCACCGGATTTGCGCACGACATAGGCTTTGACGATCTCTGTCCGCAGCGGGTCGGGCTTGCCCACCACACCGCAGGTTGCCACATCGGGATGGGTCAGCAGACAATCCTCGATCTCTGCCGGACCGATGCGATAGCCGCTTGAGGTGATCACATCATCCTCGCGCCCGATAAAGCGAAGGTATTCACCGTCGAACACGCCTCGATCACCTGTCAGCATCCAGTCACCCCGGAATTTTTGTGCTGTCTCGTCGGGGCGCTGCCAATAGCCCAGCATCATCGCGGCTGATCCCTTGCGGATGGCCACGTCGCCTTCATCCTTGGTCGGCTTACCGGCATCATCCAGCACCGCGACGTCATGGCCCGGCACAGGTTTACCGATGCAACCGGGGCGCGGCGGGAACTGGCTGCCCGCGCTGGTGGCGACCATGTTACATTCGGTCTGCCCGTAGAATTCGTTGATACTCAGGCCAAAGGCGTGTTGCCCCCATGCCAGCATCTCGGCCCCCAAAGGCTCCCCCCCAGATGCGACAGAGCGTAGCCCCGCGATTGTGGCGCCCTCGGCCTTGAGCATCCGCAGCGCGGTCGGGGGGAAGAACACGTTGCGCACATCGCCCTCGCGGATGATGCGCGCACAGGCGTCGGACGAGAATTTCGCCAAGCGCGCCGCGACAACAGGCACGCCAAGCGCCAGCGCGGGCATTGCCACATCGAACAGCCCGCCGATCCACGCCCAATCCGCAGGCGTCCAAAGGCAATCGCCGTCCTGCCCCAGCACATCATGGCTAAGCGAGACGCCGGGCAGATGGCCCGTCAGCACCCGATGGCCGTGCAGCGCACCCTTAGGCGACCCCGTCGTGCCCGAGGTATAGATCAGCACCGCCGGATCGTCCGGGCCGGTGTCGGCAAAGGCAACAGGATCGCCCGCCACGCCGACGCTATCTGCCATCAACGGGGTAGCCAGTCCCCCCAGCAGATCGCGCCCTTCGGGATCGGTCAGCACCAGCGTCACGCCCGCATCACGCACCCGCGATGCGAGGGCGTCATACTTGAAGAGTTTGAACAAAGGCACTGAAATCGCGCCGATTTTCCAGATCGCGAGATGGGCCGCAGCACACCACGGGCTTTGCCCCAGCAGCACGCCCACGCGGTCACCCGCCTGCACCCGCTGCGCCAAGGCGCGGGCCAGTCCGTCGACCATATCGGACAGGGTGCCAAAGCTGACATCGCGTCGCGCTTCACCTGTCAGATCAATGATCGCGCGCCGCGCGGGGTCATGGGACAGACATTGCGCCGCCATGTTCAGCCGCGCCGGAATCTCCCACGCGCCCGTTGCGTCCAGACCTGGCAGGACGTCAGCCATCAGCCTTCCCACACGTCCAACGACAAAGCCTGACGCGCGGTCTGTTGCATCAGACAGTTAATCGCCGCAGGTCCGCGCCCCGTGCCCCCCTGCCAAAGCGAGGCTTCATAGGTGCACGCCTTGTCGCGGAACACGATCCACGCCCGCTGCATCTCGCGCAGGGCATCCGCCACGCCGGGGCTTCCCTCGGGCCCCGGGATCGCATCGGCATCCATCCGTTTGGCCTGCACCATCACCGCGGCGTAATTATCGTTCAACCGCTGGTCCCAGAATTGCAGCTCACGGTCCAGACACCCGCCCATACCATAGGTGCTGCTCCCGCCCGGAGAATCCTCCATGCACTGGTTCGCAGAGACACCGACGCAGGCCATCTCGGCGGCAAAACCATCTGCGTCGGCGAGGCAAATCTCTGTGCCGCGATCAGTATATTGCAGATCTTGCGCGGCAAGCGGTGAGGCGCAAAGCATCAGGGCGATGCCGAGAGGTTTCACGCCATCGCTCCCATCATCTCGCGGCCCACCAGCATCCGGCGGATTTCAGAGGTGCCTGCCCCGATCTCCATCAGCTTGGCATCGCGGAAGATGCGGCCCACGGGGTTGTCCGACAGGTAGCCCGCCCCGCCCATGGCCTGCACCGCCTGATGCGCCTGTTTCATCGCCTCTTCGCTGGCATACAAACAGCAGGCGGCGGCATCCGCACGGGTGACATCACCGCGATCACAGGCCTTGGCGACCTCGTAGACATAGGCGCGGGCCGAATTCATCGCGGTGTACATATCCGCCATTTTGCCCTGCATCAGCTGGAAGTTCCCGATGGGCTGCCCGAATTGTTTACGCTCGACCATATAGGGCATGATCTCGTCCAGACAGGCGGCCATGATCCCCAGACCGATCCCCGCCAGCACCACGCGTTCGTAGTCCAGACCCGACATCAGCACCGCCACGCCGCGCCCCTCTTCCCCCAGAACGTTTTCAAACGGGACTTCGACATCGTCAAAGATCAGCTCTGCCGTGTTGGACCCGCGCATGCCAAGCTTGTCGAAATGCGGGCTGGTGGTGAAGCCTTTCATGGATTTCTCGATCAGGAAGGCGGTGATGCCTTTCGATCCGGCATCGGGGTCGGTCTTGGCATAGACCACCAGCGTGTCGGCGTCAGGGCCGTTGGTGATCCAGTATTTATTTCCCGACAGGCGGTAGTGATCATTGCGCTTTTCGGCGCGCAGTTTCATCGACACCACGTCGCTGCCCGCAGATGGTTCGGACATCGCCAGCGCGCCCACATGTTGACCCGAGCACAGGCCCGGCAGGAATTTCGCCTTCTGCTCGGGGCTGCCGTTGAGACGGATCTGATTGACGCAGAGGTTCGAATGCGCCCCGTATGACAGCGAGACCGAGGCCGACGCGCGCGCGATTTCTTCAACCGCGACGGTGTGCGCGACATAGCCCATGCCAGAGCCGCCGAATTCTTCCTCGACCGTCATGCCCAGCAGACCAAGGCTGCCCATCTCTTCCCAGAGCGCGGGCGGGAATTCGTTCTTGGTGTCGATCTCGGCGGCCATCGGTTTGACCCGTTCCTGCGCCCAACGGTGCACCATATCGCGCATCTCGTTCACGTCATCGCCCAGATCGAATTTCATGGTGGTGTTGAACATAGACCCCTCCCCCGAGTTTATTGAACAGTTGTTCATTACACTACACTTCTCGCGGATTCGGTCAAGCAAATGTCGCAGGCTGCGCGGAACTGCACCCGCGCCGCCGATGTTACCCCCGTGACACAGGATAGAAAGGACGACCCGATATGAGCACGTCATTGAAGAAAGAATTCTGGGACCGCGTAGACGACACCCGCATCGGCATGCTGGCCACCGACACCGCCCGCGCCATCCCCATGAGCCACTATGCCGACCACGACGCCAACTGCCTTTGGTTCATCACCGCACGGGACACCGATCTGGCGAAATCCGCCCAGACCGGTGCTGCGGCCGAATATCTGGTGACCAGCAAGGACGAACACCTATACGCCCGTATCGACGGCACCGTTCAGGCTGTGACCGACCCTGCCAAACTGGACGAGCTGTGGAACGCCTTTGCCGCCGCCTGGTACAAGGACGGACGCAAGGATGACGACGTGCAACTTGTGCGCATGGACCTCAAACAGGCGGAGGTCTGGCTGACCGGCGGCAGCCTGTCCTTCCTTTACGAAATCGCCAAAGCCAATGTGACCAAACAGGTTCCGGATGCGGGCGAACATGGGACCATTCGCTTCTGAACGGCGGACATGCCACTATTCACATCAAGGGCGGGCCGTTGTGCCTGCCCTTTTCGCGATGCCATGCTAGGGTGCTTCCGAACACCCGCGGGCTTTGCACCAGACCCGGCCCGATACAGCCACGAACGGATGAATTGATATGAAAATCTATGTGACCAGCATCTTCGTTGACGACCAAGACAAGGCCCAGAAGTTCTACTGCGACAAGCTGGGATTTGAGGTGAAGAACGATATCCCCCTCGGGACGTACCGCTGGCTCACCGTGGTATCGCCCGACCAGCCCGACGGGACAGAGCTTTTGCTAGAGCCTAGCGATCACCGCGCCGTCGGCCCCTACAAACAGGCGCTAGTGGAGGACGGGATCGCAGCCCATTCCTTCCAGGTTGAGGATCTGGATGCCGAAGTCAAACGGCTGTCCGACAGCGGAGTCGTCTTCACCCAAGACCCTATTGATGCCGGCCCCGTCCGCATGGCGGTACTGGATGACACCTGCGGGAACCTCATCCAGTTGATCCAGATGGCGACCCCCGGCGCGGCCTAGCCCTGCTGGAACACCGCCGAGACTTCCGCGCGAATGATCCGTGCGATCAGCGCGCAGTCGTCCAACGAGAATGTCAGCGGGACGCGCATGTCGATGATACTGGCGAGCACCGCATCGCTGGCGGGTAGCGCAGAGGGTTCGGCATAACGCCATGAATCGTAGCGGCTGGTAAAGCCCACAGGCTCCGCCCCGCCGAACCACTTCAGTTCCACCCCGCGGGCGGCGCAGCGGGTCAGCACTGATGCGATGGCCTCGGGGGCCCAGCCAGACAGCAGGAACTGGAACGACGATCCGACAAAGCGTTCCACCGCGGGGCGGTTGATGAGGGTCAGGCCGGGCGTGTCGCGCAAGCCGTCCTGAACCACGTGATACCGCGCATTCCACCCGTCGATCTGTGCCTCAAGCCGCTTGAGCTGCGGGCGCAGGATCGCCGCGCGCATGTTATCCATCCGGCCAGAGATATTCGGTGTGTCGTATTTCACCGTCTCGAAGGCTTCGGGCGGCGGCCCCGCCAGATGCCGGTCGTAAAGCATATAGGACCCTGAGAGCATGATCGCCCGCGCCGCGAGTGCTGCATCGTCGGTGACCAGCAGCCCGCCCTCGCCCGCGTTGACGTGTTTGTAGGTCTGGCAGGAATAGCACCCCACCGCCCCATGCCGCCCCGAGGGCACGCCGTTCCAGCTTGCCCCCATGGTATGCGCGCAATCCTCTACCACGATGACACCGGCGGCATCACAAAGCGCCATCAACCGGTCCATATCGCAGATATGCCCGCGCATATGGCTTAGCAGTAGCACCCGCGCCTGATCCAGCTTGGCGGCCAGATCGTCCAGATCGATCACCAGACCTTGGGTGACATCGACAAAGACCGGCGTGGCCCCGACAGCGGCAATCGCGCCGGGCACGGGGGCCAGCGTGAAAGCGTTGGAGAGCACCCGATCCCCCGGCTTGACGCCAACAGCCCGCAAGGCGGTCGCGATGGCATAGCCGCCCGAGGCCACGGCAAGGCAGTATTGCGCACCCACCATCGCGGCGAACTCCTGCTCTAGCAGTGCGGCCTCGGCGGTTTCGCCGGACGCGGTGTTATAGCGGTGCAGCCGCCCGTGGCGCATCACGGCGACGGCGGCGTCGATGGCTTCCTCGGGGATCGGTTCTTGCTGGGTGAAGCTGCCGGCGAACACCTCTGCCGTGTCAGATACCATGTCAGACGGCACCGATCAGACGGGTCACGATGTCGGGCAGATCGTCATAGTGGTCCAGCAAGGCTTCGGGGCCAAGTGCTGCCATATCATCGCCCGAGGGACCGAAGGAGACCAACACGCAAGGCACACCCGCCGCGCGCGCCGTCTCGCGGTCGGTATTGGTATCGCCCACAAGCAAGCACAGCGCGGGGTCGCCCCCGGCACGCCGCGCGGTTTCGAACAGATGCTCCGGATCGGGCTTGCGGATCGCCAGCGTATCGGCCCCCACCATCGCGCCAAAGGCATCGCGCACGCCAAGCTTGGTCAGCAGCGTATGCGCCAGCCCCTCGGGTTTGTTGGTGCAGATCGCCACGCGGTAGCCCGCGGCTTTCAATGCCTCCACCGCCTCCATCGCGCCGGGGTACAGCACGGTATGGGTATCGATCTCGCGGCCATAGGCTTCGAGCAGCATGGGATAGTAGCGGTCGATCGTCTCGGCGTCGTCGGCGCGCCCCAAACGTTCCATGCCCAACCGCAGCATCGCCCGGCCGCCTTTCAGCGCCGTGCCTGCATCGGTCTTGGCATCCAGCACATCGCCCTCGCCCATGTCGCGGAAACAGGCATTGGCCGCAGCGATCAAGTCTCCGCTGGTGTCCGCGAGCGTCCCGTCGAGGTCGAATACGACTGTTTTCATCGGCATTCCTTTGCTGAATGTGTTGCAGGCGGAAATCTTCTTTGATGACCCCTAGCCTTGCGCAAAATCGCCAACAAGGTAAAGAGAGCAGACATTAAATTGATTAAAGAGATTATACATGGAAGTTGCACTGATCCTTTTGGCCGCAGGCAAAGGTACCCGTATGCAATCGGATCTGCCCAAGGTTCTGCATGCCGTCGCCCACGCACCATTGTTAGAGCACGCCATGGCATCAGGTGCAGCGCTGTCGCCTGCCCGCACGGTCGTTGTTGCAGGCCACGGGGCAGATCAGGTCCGCGCCGCAGCGCAGGCGTTTGACGACGAAGCACAGGTCGTTGTGCAAGAGGAACAATTGGGCACCGCCCACGCCGTCGGTCAGGCGCGCGAGGCGCTGGCAGGCTTCGACGGCACGGCCATCGTGCTTTATGGCGACACGCCTTTCGTGCAGACCGAAACGCTTGAAAACATGTGCGCAGCGCTTGAGACGAATGATGTCGTCGTGCTGGGCTTTGACGCCGCTGATCCTGCCCGCTATGGCCGTTTGGTGATGCAGGGCGACAGCCTTGACCGCATCGTTGAATACAAAGATGCCACAGATGAAGAGCGTTCGATAACCCTTTGTAATAGCGGCGTTGTCGCGTGCAAATCCCACCTGCTATTTGATCTGATTGATGCGGTCGGAAACGACAACGCATCGGAAGAATACTACCTCACCGATATCATCGGCATTGCACGGGAACGCGGGCTGAAAGCCACTGCCGTCACCTGTGACGAGGCCGAGACGATGGGCGTGAACTCCCGCGCGGATCTGGCCGCTGCCGACGCCGCGTTCCAGTCGCGGGCCCGTGCAGCCATGCTCGAGGACGGTATCACGCTGATGGCCCCCGATACGGTCTATTTCGCCCGCGACACCTATATCGGCCGCGACACGGTGATCGAACCCAATGTGGTCTTTGGCCCCGGCGTGACGATTGAATCCGGTGCCACCATCCGCGCGTTCAGCCACCTTGAAGGCTGCCACGTCGCACGCGGCGGGGTCATTGGCCCCTACGCCCGCCTGCGCCCCGGTGCAGAGCTGTCCGAGGATGTGCGCATTGGCAACTTTGTCGAGGTCAAGAACGCGCAGATCGCCGAAGGGGCCAAGGTGAACCACCTGAGCTATATCGGCGACGCGACCATCGGCGCCAAAGCCAATATCGGCGCGGGCACGATCACCTGCAACTATGACGGCGTGATGAAGCATCACACCCATATCGGGGCCAACGCCTTTATCGGGTCGAACACCATGCTGGTGGCCCCCGTGCATATCGGCGACGGAGCCATGACGGGATCGGGGTCGGTCATCACCTCGGATGTGGAGGCGGACGCGCTGGCGCTGGCGCGCGCGCATCAAGTCGAGAAACCGGGCATGGCGCGGAAATTGTTGGAAATGTTAAAGGCCAAGAAGGCCAAACAGCAGAGAGGCAGCTAATCATGTGTGGTATTGTCGGTATCCTTGGCCAACACGAAGTTGCGCCTACCCTTGTCGAAGCCCTGAAACGTCTGGAATATCGCGGCTACGACAGCGCCGGTATCGCGACGATTGACGCGGGCAAGCTGGACCGCCGCCGCGCGGTCGGCAAACTGGTGAACCTGTCGGATCTGCTGGTGCACGAACCGCTCGCCGGGAAGTCGGGCATCGGACATACCCGTTGGGCGACCCATGGCGCGCCATCGGTCACCAATGCGCACCCGCATCAGGCGGGGCCCGTGGCCGTCGTGCACAATGGCATCATCGAAAACTTCCGCGAGCTGCGCGCCGAACTGTCCAAGGACGGCGTTGAATTCGTGACCGAGACGGACACGGAAACGGTCGTGTTGCTCACCCAGAAATACATGGCCGAAGGGCTGGGCCCTGTAGACGCCGCGACCAAGACCATTGCGCGGCTGCATGGGGCTTTCGCGCTGGCGTTCCTGTTTGACGGTGAAGACGATCTGATGATCGGCGCGCGCAAGGGGGCTCCGCTAGCCGTCGGCTATGGCGACAACGAGATGTATCTGGGCAGCGACGCGATTGCGCTGTCGCCCATGACGGACCGTGTGACCTATCTCGAGGAAGGCGACCGCGCCGTGCTGACCCGCACGTCGGTCAAGATTTACGATGCCAATGATGCCCCTGTTGACCGTGTGGTCAAGAAGATCAGCCTGGATACCACCCGCATCGACAAGGCCGGCCACAAGCATTTTATGGCGAAAGAGATCGCAGAGCAGCCCGCCGTCATTGGCGAGGCCCTGTCGCGCTACCTCACCGCGGACGGAGAGATCATGCTGCCCGATCCGGGGCTCGATTTCACCAAGATCGACCGTATCACCATGGTCGCCTGCGGCACGGCCTTCTACGCCTGCCTGACCGCGAAATACTGGTTCGAACAGATCGCCCGCATGCCGGTCGAGGTCGATGTCGCCTCGGAATTCCGCTATCGTGAACCGCCCATCTCGGACCGGACCATGGCGCTGTTTGTCAGCCAGTCGGGCGAAACCGCCGATACGCTGGCCGCGCTGCGCTATTGCGCGGGCAAGGCCGATCTCATCACTTCGGTGGTCAATGTGACTGAATCCTCCATCGCGCGGGAAAGCAATCTGGCGTTGCCGATCCACGCGGGGGTCGAGGTGGGCGTCGCCTCTACCAAAGCCTTCACCTGCCAGTTGACCGTCTTGTTCCTGATGGTGCTGAAAGCCGCCGTCGACCGCGGCGCGATCACCAAGGAAGAGCTGGCCGATTATGTCTCTGGTCTGCGGTCCATGCCGTCACTGATCAACACCGCGCTCGAACAGAACGCCGCCCTGCGCGACGAAGCCTACAAGCTTTCCTCGGCCCGTGACGTGTTGTTCCTGGGGCGTGGCGCGATGTTCCCGCTTGCTCTTGAAGGCGCGCTAAAACTAAAAGAAATCAGCTACATACACGCCGAAGCTTATGCATCAGGAGAACTTAAACACGGCCCGATCGCGCTGATCGACGAAAACGTGCCTGTGGTGGTCATGGCCCCCAATGACACGCTTTTCGACAAGACCGTCAGCAACATGCAAGAGGTCATGGCGCGCAAGGGCAAGGTGATCCTGATCTCGGATCGTGCGGGGCTGGATGAAGCCGCCGAAGGCACGTGGGGGCAGATCGAGATGCCACCCGTTGCCGATGCGCTCGCCCCTATCCTCTATGCGATCCCGGCGCAGTTGCTGGCCTATCACACCGCGATTGCCAAAGGCACCGATGTCGACCAACCGCGCAACCTGGCTAAATCGGTGACTGTGGAATGAACCTTGCCCCCTATATGGCGCAGCTGAACGAACTGGCTGATCCCGCCGCTGTCGAGAAAATGCAGGCCTATCACAAGGTGGATCGCCCCTATCTGGGCGTTGCCAATCCGCAGATCAACGATCTGACCAAAGCGTGGCGGACCGAGCTGTCGCTGACCGACCGGATCGCGCTGGCCGATGCCCTGTGGCAGACGGATATCTTCGAGGCGCGGGTGGCGGCGGCCAAGCTGTTGACCCAGGCCCGCCTGCGCCCGGATGACGAACCCGCGTGGCAGTTGATCCAAAGCTGGGTACCGGACTTCGACAGCTGGGCCATCGCGGATCATGCCTGCATGGCGGCGCAAAAACGGTTGCTGGCAGACCCTCAACGTCTGGATGTGGTCGAGACCTGGACCCAATCGGGCGAACTCTGGTCGAAGCGGGCGGCACTTGTTGCCACCTTGCCCTGGACCAAGCAGAACAACCCCAAGCCCGAAGAGCTGGACGCGCGCGAGCGTATCCTTGGTTGGGCAGCGGGGTATCTGCCGGTCAAGAACGGCATCCTGCAAAAGGCCATCGCGTGGTGGGTCCGCGACCTCAGCCGTCATGACCCCGTGCGCGCCGCCGCCTTTATCGAGGACAACCGCGCCACCCTCAAACCCTATGCGATCAAGGAAGCCGCGCGCCATATGCCGGACTTCCCGCTGGAAGCCCCGGTGGCAGCGGACGTGACGGCGGAAGACGAAGCCCCCGCATCAGACAACTGATCCCTACAGAAAACGGGCGTCCAAGGTTCCCCCTCGGACGCCCGTTTTGTATCTTACACCATTACCGCGCGGCTTAACCGTTGGTGGACACTTCAACCTTGGTCAGATCCGTCAGCGACGCGCCAATCAGACGCAGCGCCGACAACGACATGCGGCTCCCGCCCGAGGCAGGCCCATCCAGCGGGATCAGTTCAACCGTAGAGGATTTGCCCGTCGCGGGGTTGGTCACGCGGCCCTGCATTTCCGATTTCACCAGCGGTGTTTTCATCCACAGCCCCGGCTCCGTCGCGCTGCCAAGCGAGGCGACGGTGGTGCCCAGCGATTTAGCCCCTGCCGCAGCAGGTTTTGACGCCTCGGCGCGTTGTTCGGCCGTGGTGGTGTCAAGCGCGTCGGCAGTGCGTGCCCCAGCAGGCGGACGGGCAGCCGCGGTGGCGGAGGACAGGGACGCCTCTGCACGCGCCTCGGCCTCGGCCGTGGGTGGGGCTGCGTCCGCCCCGCGTTTGCCCAAACCCAAACGATCCGTTACGCCCGCACATCCGGCCAGAGCAACGACAGCGACACCTAGAATAATATAATGTTTCATGGGTTAAATCTAACGCTCCCCCCCTGCCGCTTCAATCTCCTAAATGCTACTTGCCCCGGGATGGGCCGATGTTTACCTATGGGATATGAATGCACCTTTGATTGACCCGTTCGCCCGCGCTATCACCTATCTGCGCGTCTCTGTCACAGACCGCTGTGACTTCCGCTGTGTTTATTGCATGTCCGAGAATATGAATTTCCTCCCCAAGAAGGAACTTCTGACCTTGGAAGAGCTGGATCGGCTGTGCACCAACTTTGTCGATCTGGGTGTGCAAAAGCTGCGCATCACCGGCGGTGAGCCTTTGGTGCGCAAGGGTATCATGACCTTCTTCGACAGCATGACCCGCCATCTGGATGCCGGCACGCTGAAAGAGCTGACGCTGACCACCAATGGCAGCCAGTTGGAACGCTATGCCGCCGATCTTTATGCTGCGGGCGTGCGCCGTGTGAATGTCTCGCTTGATACGCTGGACGATCAGAAATTCGCCGACATCACCCGTTGGGGGCGTCTGCCGCAGGTGCTGCGCGGGATCGACGCGGCGCAGAATGCCGGGCTGCGGGTCAAGATCAACGCCGTCGCGCTGAAAGGCTTCAACGAGGCAGAACTGCCGTCGATGACCGCATGGTGTGCGGATCGCGGGATTGATCTGACCTGGATCGAGGTGATGCCCATGGGCGACTTGGGCAACGAAGACCGCTTGGGCCAGTATTGGTCGCTCAAGGATGTGCGCCGCACCTACGAGGAACATTACACCGTCACCGATCTAGCCGAGAATACGGGCGGCCCTGCCCGGTATGTCCGGCTGGAAGAGACCGGCCAGAAGATCGGCTTTATCACGCCGCTGTCCCATAATTTCTGCGAAAGCTGCAACCGCGTGCGGATCACCTGCACCGGTGAAATCTACATGTGTCTGGGGCAGGAAGATGTGGCCGACCTGCGCGCGCCCTTGCGCAACCACCCCGATGACGACGCGCCCTTGAAAGACGCAATTCGCGCGGCGATCAACCTTAAGCCCAAGGGCCACGACTTTGATTATTCACGGCAAAAGCTGGATGGGCAGATGCCCCGCCACATGAGCCACACAGGCGGCTGACGCGACCGTGTCCGCGCCTTTCCTGTACCGCGCCTGGGTTCTTGCCAGCCGCTGCCTGATCCCCTTTGCCGCCAGCGCAGAGGCGCGCAAGCTGAACGCGCAGGATGTGCCCGCCGCCCGCGCGGGAGAGAAACGCGGCATCGCCACACAGCCGCGCCCAATCGGCGCGCTCGTCTGGGTGCATGCGGCCTCCGTGGGCGAAAGCCTGTCGGTGCTGGCGCTGATCACCCGCATGGGGCACATGCTGCCCGACGCGCATTTCCTGATTACGTCCGGCACCGCGACCTCGGCCAGGCTGGTGGACCAACGTCTGCCGCCGCGCAGCCTGCACCAGTTTGCCCCGCTGGACGCCCCCGGCCCGTTAAAGCGGTTCCTGGCCCATTGGCAGCCCGACGCCGCGATATTTGTCGAGAGCGAGATTTGGCCGCAGATGTTGCGACGGACCCACGCGACCGGCGCGCCGATGGCGCTGGTCAATGCGCGCATGTCCGACAAAACGGTCGAGTTCTGGGAGAAATGGCCCCGCACTGCCCGCTACCTGTTCGATGTCTTCACGCTGATCGTGACGCAGAATGACGCGATGGCGCGCAATATGATCCGCATGCATGCCCCCGCCGATCGTGTGTCGCCGGGCGTGAACCTGAAATCCATGGCCGGCCCGCTGCCTGTCGATGCACAGGCGCTGGCGGCTGCGCGCACAGCGCTTGGCGGGCGGGCGGTCTGGGTTGCCTCCTCCACCCACGAAGGCGAGGAACGCAGCGTGCTCGATGCGCACAAGAAGCTGCTGCGCCAGATCCCCGATCTGTGTCTCATCCTCGCCCCCCGCCACCCCGAACGCGGCGACGCGGTAGAGGCGCTGGTACAGGACGCGGGGCTGACCGTGCAGCGTCGCAGCCGTGGGGATGCCCCCGGGGGGCAGGTCTATCTGGCCGACACGTTGGGGGAATTGGGCCTCTGGTACAGCCTGTCCGATGTCGTGTTTCTAGGCGGATCGCTGCTGCCCATTGGCGGGCATAACCCGTTCGAGGTGGCGCAATCGGGTGCCGCCGTGCTGTCGGGCAACCACGTTGCGGCCTTTGCGGAAACCTATGCCCAGCTCGAGGCTGAAGGCGCTGCGCGGATCGTGGCGGATGGCGATGATCTGGCCGCCCGCGTTGCCGCGCTCTTGACCAAACCGGACGAGCTGGCGACGATGACCGCAGCCGCTGCCCGCTTCATCGCGGCACAAGATGACCAGCTTGATGCCATCGCCAGCCGTCTGATCACCACATTGAAGTTGGATACCCCATGACGCACCCCCTTGCCCGCACCGATGTGATCGCGCCGAATTTCAAACGCAGGCTCAGCGGCGTCACGGCCACTGTGATGCGGCTGGTGCCGGTGCAATCGCGCGATATCTCTATCGCGGCAACGGGCCCCGTTGTGCCTGATGATGTGCCGCAGGTGCCGCTGGCCTCGCTTGTAACCATGTCGCGCCGCGGGCCGTCGCCGTCGGGCTGGCGGGTCTGGCACGCGCGGCGCAACGTCGAGATGCTGGGCGGGCTGGCGCTGCGCTATCTGCTGGGCAAGCGGCTCAAGCTGATGTTCACCTCGGCCAGCCAGCGTGAACAGACCGGCCTGACGCGCTGGCTGATCCGGCGGATGGATGCCGTTGTGGCGACCTCGGACCGGACCAACGCCTATCTGGAAAACCCCGGCCATGTGATCATGCACGGGATCGACACCGAGGGCTTTGCCCCCTCGCCCGACCGCGCCGCCCTGCGCGCCGAGCTTAAGCTGCCAGTGAACGCGACGCTGGTGGGTTGCTATGGCCGTATCCGCGCACAAAAGGGCACCGATGCCTTTGTCGAGGCGATGCTGCCGATCCTGCGGGACAACCCCGATGTCGTCGCCCTTGTGATGGGGCGCGCGACCGAGAAATACGAGAGCTTCGAGAAGGGCCTGAAAGACCGCGCCCGCGCCGAAGGGCTGTCGGACCGGATGCTGTTCCTGCCAGAGGTGCCTGTGGGCGGTATGGCGGATTTCTACCGCGTGCTCGACCTTTACGTCGCCCCCCAACGGTGGGAGGGCTTCGGCCTCACCCCGATCGAGGCGATGGCCTGCGGTGTACCCGTGGTCGCGACCCGTGTGGGGGCCTTTGAAAAGCTGGTGGTGCAAGGTACGACGGGCCTACTGGTGGACCCCGATGACATTCCCGCGCTCGAGGCCGCGACGCGCGATGCTCTGTCCGACCGGACCCGACTGGCCGCATGGGCAGAGGCCGGGCGCAGCTATGTGATGTCGGATTTCTCTATCGCGCGCGAAGCGGCGGCGCTGGTCAAAATCTATCGCAAGCTGCTGGCGGCATAGGGCGCGGGTTTCCCCCCGCCCCATGCCTGTGTGGTCAGCCGATGGGCATGCGTTGTTCGGCGATACCCGCCCACCAGCTGCAGCCCGCAGGAATGATATCGTCGTTAAAGTTATACATCGGGTGGTGCACCATCGCGGTGTCGCCATTGCCGACCAGAATATAGGCACCGGGGCGCTCTTCGAGCATAAAGGCGAAATCCTCGCCCCCCATGACCAAAGGTGCTTCGTCGCATTGCCCCGAGATGCCGCGCGCGACATCTGCCGCGAATTCAGTCTGTTCGTCGTGGTTCACCATCACCGGATAGTTGCGCACGTATTTGACCTTTGCCGTCGCGCCAAAGGTCGCCGCGATGCCTTCACAAATCTCTGTCACGCGCTTTTCAGCCAGATCGCGCAGGTCATTGGACAGGGTGCGCACGGTACCCAGCAGATTCACCCGCTGCGGGATCACGTTGAACGCCTTGGACGAGGATTCGATCGAGGTGATCGAGACAACGATATTGCCCACGGGGTCCGCGTTCCGGCTGACGATGGTTTGCAGCGCGGTGATGATATGTGCGGTGACAACACCGGTATCGATGGTCTCGTGTGGTTTGGCCGCGTGGCCGCCCAGACCCTCGACTTCGATTTCCAGCAGGTCGGTGGCTGCAAAGAACGGGCCGGGGCGGATGCCGAATTGTCCGGCGGGGATACCGGGCCAGTTGTGCATGCCATAGACTTCCTGAATGCCCCAGCGTTCCATCATGCCGTCCTTGCACATCTCGCGCCCGCCGCCGCCGCCTTCTTCGGCAGGCTGAAAGATCACCACAACAGTCCCGTCAAAATTCCGTGTCTCGGCCAGATACTGCGCCGCGCCCAATAGCATCGCCGTGTGGCCGTCGTGGCCGCAGGCATGCATCGCATTGGGCGTCTTGGAGGCATAGTCCAGCCCCGTCTGTTCGTGGATCGGCAGCGCGTCCATATCGGCACGCAGCCCGATGACCTTGCCCGAGGTGGTGGCATTGCCCTTGATCACGCCGACAACACCGGTACGCCCGATGCCTTCGACAACTTCGTCACAGCCGAAAGCGCGCAGTTTCTCCGCCACGGTGGCAGAGGTGCGATGCGTCTCGAACAGGATCTCGGGGTGTTCATGCAAATCACGTCGCCATGCGGTGATGTCGCTGTGCAATTCGGCAAATCGGTTCTTAACGGGCATTTTTCGAAGTCCTTGAAGTCTGTGAAAAAAGGGAACGCGCAGCGCCCCTTTCGGGCAAAGCCGGCGGCTAGGCTGGCAATCTTGTTTCAATCATTTCCGCGAACCAGCTACAACCTGCGGGGATCGCGTCATCGTTGAAATTATACATGGGGTGGTGGACGGTGGGCCCGTCGCCATTGCCCAGCATGATATAGGCACCGGGGCGCTGGTTCAGCATATACGAGAAATCCTCTCCGGCCATGATCGGAGGCGTGTCGCGGTCCACACCGGGGGCGATATTCTCGGCCACATCAGCGGCATAGGCGGTGTTCGCGTCAGCGTTCACGGTGATGGGATAGCCGCGCGCGTAAGTAATGTCGGCAGTGCATTGGTGGGCCGCGCAGGTATGGGTCACGACAGCCTCCAGCCGGTCCTGCACCAGATCGCGGATGCCCGCATCCAGCGTGCGGACCGTGCCGCGCAGCCGCACGGTTTGCGGCAGGACGTTGTGGCTGTCGGTATCGGACCGCAGGGTACAGACCGACACGACAGCATTCTTGATCGGATCAACGTTGCGTGCGGCGATGGATTGCAGCGCGACAACGACATGCGCCGCGGCAAGGTTGGTATCGATCGCCTCGTGCGGGGCTGCGGCATGGCCGCCCTGCCCGGTGATGATGATGTCGAACTCATCCGCCGCCGCCAGTAAAGGGCCACTGCGGATCGCGAATGCGCCGACGGGATGGCCGGGCATATTGTGCAGCCCGTAGACCTCGTCGATGGACCAACGCTCCATCAGACCTTCCTCGACCATGACATTGCCACCGCCGCCGCCCTCTTCGGCGGGTTGGAAGATAAGCACTGCCCGCCCGTCGAAATTGCGCGTTTCTGCCAGATATTGCGCGGCCCCGAGCAGGATCGCGGTGTGCCCGTCATGGCCGCAGGCATGCATCTTGCCCGGCGTTTTGGAGGCATACTCAAGCCCCGTCGCCTCGGTGATGGGTAAAGCGTCCATATCCGCGCGCAAGCCGATGCTGCGCCCCGAGGTATTGGTCTTGCCCTCGATCACCGCGACGATGCCGCTTTGCGCCACGCCGGTGGTGATATCGGTGATGCCAAAGCTGCGTAGCTTCTCTTCGACGAAAGCCGCGGTCTGCGGCAGATCGAATTGCAGTTCGGGGATCGTATGCAGGTGACGCCGCCACGCGGTGATGTCAGCATGGGTTTCGGCAAAGCGGTTCTTGATCGGCATCGCATGCGTTCCTTTATGTGTCTAGACGTTCGGGCCCAGGATCATCGGGCTTCCATCGGTGAAACGTGCAAGGCGAAAGCGGGTCAGATCGTGACCAGCGCTTTGCCCCGTGGCCAGACGCGCCAGAACGCGGCCCATACCCGGCCCGATACCAAAGCCGTGCCCCGACATGCCCGTGCCAATGGTCAGCCCCGGCAGTGCTGCCACAGTATCCACGACAGGTACAATGTCAGGCATCGTGTCGATCATCCCCGCCCAGGCAGATTTCAGCTTTATCGGACCCAAGTCGGGGAACATTGCTGAAAAATCACGCAGCAGGCGGCGGATCTTGGCCATATTGGGCGCGGGATTAAGGATGCGCATCGCCTCGAAGGGAGATGGGGTATCGGCCTGCCAGCGCCGCTTGGTCGTCCAGGCATCGGGAAAGCTTTTGGGCGCAAAAGGGTGAAGCCGTTGACCAAAGGGGTCGGCGCGCAACTGGGTCAGGTAGTGGGGCAATGCGCGAAAGGCGTCAGGGCCCACAAAAAGCTCCGGCGCGCCGGGAGGGGCCAGCGTATAGCCGCCATCCTCGCGCCGCCGGAACGCGACCCGCCCGTCCGACACCGCCCCTGCGTAAATTTCAGGCAAGCTTTCGGTCGCCGCCACATTTTCGCGCACCGACAGCTGCGGCATAGAGATACCGTGATTGCGTAGGAACAGCGCCGACCACGCGCCACCTGCCAGCACCACCTGCGAAGACGCGATACGCCCATGCTCCGTGATCACCCCGGCAACCCGCCCTGCCGCGATATCAAGGCAGCGCACGGCGCAATTCTCGATGATCTGAACGCCCTCTCGCGCGGCGATACCGGCGAGTGCGGGCACCGCGACCCAAGGCTCCGCCCGCATGTCCGACGGCGTGATCAGCGCGCCGATCTGAGGTGTCGCAAGGCCGGGGAACATGGCGGAGACCTCGGCCGCCGTCATCATCCGGCTGTCCGCGCCATTGGCCCGCGCATGGGGCAGCCAGTCTTCGTAGCCCGCAAGCTGTGTCGGCCTTTGCGCCAGATAGGCAATGCCGCCCTGCCGCAGCCCGATATCCACGTTCGTTTGACCTGCAAGTTCGCGCCAGAGCGCCTGCGCCTCGGCCATGATCGGCATCTCGTCAGGGTCGCGCCCCTGTTGTCGGATCCACCCCCAATTGCGGCTGGATTGTTCAGCGGCGATGCGACCCTTTTCCAGCAAGGTGACCGAGTGACCCTCCCGGGCGAGGAACAGCGCCGTGCAGACCCCGATGATCCCGCCGCCGATAACGACGATATCCGACGTGGCTGGCTGGGGGCCGGGATAGGTGACGGGGGTGGTCGTATGGATCGGGAAAGGCTGCATGGGTCAGGCTTTATATTGCGTGGGCGTCGCGGGCAAAGCAGGCCTGGATCGGGGGCCAGCCCCCGGTGCCGCGCTGCGGCCCCTCCCCCGGGATGTGATGCCATTTGGAAGAAGGGGGCCGCTGCGCTGTGTCATTTCAAACGGTCAAGCAGGTCGCGCATGAATCTATGGCCGGCCTCGAATTGCGCGACTTCGATATATTCGTTGGGCTGGTGCGCCTGTGCGATATCGCCGGGGCCGCAGATCACCGCGCTATACCCGGCTTCCTGGAACTGTCCGGCCTCGGTCCCGTAGGAGACCTTGTGGCTGGCATTGTCGCCGGTGATCTGGCGCACGAAGGTTTCGGCCAGCCCGTCTTTTTCGGGTTGTAGTGCGGGGACGTCGAAACGGGGGGTGACCTCGATATAGGTTTCGGGGACGACCTCTTGCATCTGCTTCTCGACCTCGCGCACCTTTTCCAGATAGGCGGTGCCCCAGGCGTCTTTGTCTTCGCCCGGCACGACGCGGAAATCCATGGCGAAGTGGCAATCCTTGGCGGTGATATTATGCGCTGTCCCGCCCGAGATCACGCCCACATGGGCGGTGGTAAAGGGCGGGTTGAACATCGCGGCAAGCTCGCTGGGTTTGCGGGCCATGTTTTCGGTGTTCACCTCATTCGCCCATTCGATCAGCTTGGCCCCCGCCATGATCGCGTTGACGCCTGTGTGCAGGAGCGAGGAATGCACCTCGAAGCCGACCACATGGGTGTTGAAGCCCGTGCCGCCCTTGTGGCCTGTAACGGCCTGCATGGTGGAGGGTTCCCCCACGATCACCAGCGCCCCCTTGGGCAACACCGGTTGCATCGCCTCGATCATCGGAGGGGCACCGGTGCAGCCGATTTCCTCGTCAAAGCTGAGCGCGATCTGGAGCGGGCGTTGCACGTCGGCGTAATGCGCCTCGACCAATGTCCAGATGGCCAGCGCATCAAAGCCCTTCATGTCGCAGCAGCCGCGCCCGTAATAGCGCCCGTCCCGTTCGACCACGGTGAAAGGGTCGCTGTCCCAGGGCTGGCCGTCCACCGGCACCACATCGGTATGCCCCGACAGAACCACCGCGCCCTCTTCCCACGGGCCCACATGGGCGAAAAGCGCATGTTTGGGTTGATCGGGGTGGATATAGCGATGGGACGCGATGCCGTGGCTTTCAAGGTAATCGGCCACCCAGTCGATCAGCGGGATATTCGTATCCCGCGACACAGTGGGAAAGCTGACGAGTTTTTCCATCAGCTCGAACGGGGTCATGCGCGCAGTCATTTATGTGGTCCTTTAGTATCCGCTATCGGTGATCAAGACCTGATGGCCGGGGGATACGGTTTTGTAAACAGAGGGTTCCGCGACATAGCTTGTCGGATGGATCGGGGACGGGATCGGCTTGAAGTTCAGCTCGCTTTCCTTTTTGCGACGCCGTGGATCGGCGATGGGGACGGCTTTCATCAGGGCCTGTGTATAGGGGTGCTGCGGGTTTTCAAACACCTGCGACCGCGTGCCCATTTCCACGATCCGGCCCAGATACATCACGCCGACGTGGTGGCTGACCCGTTCGACCACAGCCATATCGTGGCTGATGAACAGGAAGGACAGCCCCATTTCCGCTTGCAGCTCCAGCATCAGATTGACCACCTGCGCTTGTACCGACACATCCAGCGCCGACACGGCTTCATCCGCGACGATCAGCTTGGGGTTCAGCGCCAAGGCCCGCGCGATGGCGACGCGCTGGCGCTGACCACCTGACAGCTCGTGCGGGAAGCGGCGCATGAAGCTGCGCGGCAGTTCCACACGGTCAAACAGCATCTCGATGCGTTTGGTCAGTTCGGCCCCTTTGAGCGTGCCATAATTGTGGATCGGTTCAGCCACCTGATCCGATAGCTGCATCTGCGGATTGAGCGAGGCAAACGGGTCCTGAAAGATCATCTGCATGTCCAGCCGCGCCTTGTGCAGGCCACGTGAATCCAGTGCCATGATGTCTTTGCCATCGAGGTTGACCTCGCCCGACTGGGGGTCGACCAGCCGCAGCAAGGACCGCCCCGCCGTAGATTTCCCGCAGCCGGATTCCCCCACAAGGCTTAGCGTCTGGCCCTTGTTGATGGTAAACGACAGGTCCTCGACCGCATGGACATTGGCGACGGTGCGGCGCAGGAAGCCGCCCTGCACCGGAAAGCGCGTGGTCAGGTTCTTGACCGTCAGCAGCGTTTCCTCTGTGCCCTTGATGGGTTTGATCTCTTTCTCCGCCGTCCCGAGCAGTTTCATCGGTTCGGGATAGGGTTTGCCGCGCATCTCGCCCAGCTTGGGGACGGCGGCCAACAACGCTTTGGTATAGGGGTGTTGAGGGTTTTCGAAGATTTCCTCGACCGTGCCTTCTTCGACCTTGTTACCGCGGAACATGACGACGACGCGATCGGCCATCTGGGCGACAACGGCCATGTCATGGGTGATGAACATGACGGCGGTGCCGGTCTCGCGTTTCAACCGGTCGATCAGCGCGAGGATTTCGGCCTGAATGGTCACATCCAGCGCGGTGGTGGGTTCATCCGCGATCAGCAGCCGCGGCGAACAGGCCAGCGCCATGGCGATCACCACACGCTGGCGCATCCCGCCCGACAGCTCGTGCGGGTATTGTGCAAGACGGCGGGCCGGTTCGGGGATGCGGACCTGGGTCAGAAGCTCCAGCGCGCGGGCCTCTGCCTGCGCCTTGGACATGTTCTTGTGCAGGCGTAGCCCTTCGGTCAACTGGCGGCCGACGGTAAAGACCGGGTTCAGCGCGGTCATCGGTTCCTGAAAGATCATCCCGATCTCATTGCCGCGAATATCGCGCATCACATCCTGATCTGTGCGCGCCAAATCGACAGCGGGATCGTTCTGGCGCTCAAATAATAGGCGCCCACCCGCAATTTTTCCGCCGCCGAACTCGACCAGACGCATCAGCGACAGCGAGGACACCGATTTACCCGAGCCGGATTCGCCCACAACGCAGACAGTTTCACCCGCATTGATGTCAAAGCTGACGTTCTCCACACCTAGAACGGGTCCGTCCTGGGTCTGAAATTCGACCCTAAGCTCTTGAATTTGCGCGATTGGTGTCGGCGTTGCCTCGTCTAGCATGGTATTTTCCAGCGCTTCTCGTTTAATCAATTTGACGACGCTAAGGCACTTCGTCATCTGGTGTCAAATCGGTCCAAGGGACCGCTAACATCCGCTGCTTTGGAGGCTTGCATTTTTTTTCAAACCTGTTTCGATGCTTCGACGTTATTGGCGTGGCTGGAAAAACGGGCGTTTTGGCGGGCATCCCTGTCTGTCGCAGCACCCTGCCCCCGGCCGTGATCAAGATTGACGTTTTTGGCATTGCCAGAAAAGACAGACCATAAAAAAAGGCACCTCAAAAAACCAACGGTGTCCAACAAGGAGTAAGCTATGAACATGAAAACCCTGTTACTGGGAGCCGCGGCTTCGGTAGCGATCGCCCCCGCCGCATTCGGCGCCGCCCACGAGGGCGAGCGTGGACGCGACGGCGAGGTGAAAGTTATCTACTGGCAAGCGCCCTCGATCATGACCCCCTATCTGTCGGGCGGCACAAAAGACCTCGAGGCGGCGAGCCTCGTGCTGGAGCCGATGGGCCGCTATGACGAAACCGGCGCGTTGGTCCCCTATCTGGCGACCGAGATTCCCACCGTTGAAAACGGCGGCGTGGCCGAAGACCTGAAATCCATCACCTGGAAGCTGAAAGAGGGCCTGGTTTGGTCCGACGGCACGCCGGTGACCTCGGCGGATCTGAAATTCACCGCTGAATACTGTATGCACCCAGAAGGCGGCTGCGCGCAGGCGTCGAAGTTCGATGGCGTTGAAAGCATCGATATTGTGGATGATCTGACGGTTACCGTTCATTTCACCGACGCCAAGCCAAACCCTTATGGCCCGTTCATGGGCGCGCAATCACCGATCATTCAGGCCGCGCAGTTCAAGGACTGCCTGGGCGCGAAAGCCCCCGAATGTACCGAAGCCAACTTTAACCCCATCGGCACCGGCCCGTTCCGCGTGACAGATTTCCGTCCCAATGACGTGATCCAGATGGAAGCCAACCCCAACTACCGTGACCCCAGCAAACCTGCGTTTGCGACACTGACCCTCAAGGGCGGTGGTGATGCGAATGCCGCGGGTCGTGCGGTGATGGAAACCGGCGAATACGACTATGCCTGGAACATGCAGCTGGCCCCTGATGTGCTGGCGAAAATGGCCGAAGGCGGCAAGGGTCAGGCGATCTCTGCATTCGGGACATTGGTCGAACGGATCGAGATGAACCTGACAGACCCATCGCCGGACCTGCCAGAGGGCGAACGCTCCACCGTGGCGCATCCGCACCCGATCCTGTCCGACTTTAAGGTCCGCAAGGCGCTGTCCATGGCGATCGACCGTCCTTTGCTGGTCGAAGTTGGCTATGGCCAGGCGGGTCGCGCGACCTGTAACCTCGTGCCCGCGCCCGAGCTGTATGCCTCCGACAACACCGAATGTCTGACGCAGGATCTGGAAGGCGCGAAAGCCCTGCTGGAAGAAGCCGGCTGGACCGACACCAATGGCGACGGCATCCGCGACAAAGACGGTGAAAAACTGTCCCTGCTGTACCAGACCTCGACCAACGCTGTCCGTCAGGATTTCCAGGCGCTGATCAAAGACTGGTGGAATCAGATCGGTGTCGAAGTCGAACTGCGCAACCTTGATGCGTCGGTCTTCTTTGGGGGTGACCCCGGTTCGCCCGATACCTTCCAGAAGTTCTATGCCGACGTTGAAATGTACGCGAACAACTTTGACGGCACCGATCCGCAGGCTTACCTGTCTGCCTATCGCTGTGGCAACGAGCCCAAGCCTTCAAGCCAGTGGCAGGGTGAGAACATCAACCGTTTCTGCAACGAAGAATATGACGCGTTGCTGGACGAACTGTCGCGCACGGGCGAGTTGGACAAGCGCGGCGATATCGCCAAGCAGCTGAACAACATCATCACACGTGACACGATGACCATCGTTCCGCTGGTCGACCGTGGTCGGGTTTCCGCTGCGTCCAACACTCTGGGCGGAGTGATCCTGAACACATGGGATTCCGAACTGTGGAATGCCGCCGACTGGTACCGCGTGAAAGAATAATCACGCCCAAGCTCAGAGGAGCACGCAGCGCGCGTGCTCCTCATGACTTGATGCCTGTGTGAATGTGTGCGAAATCGCGCCTCCCTTCGATTTTGACATGCTTCCCCTCCCCTAGACCGACTTGCAAAGGCGCTGTGCATGCTGACCTTCACCATTCGTCGACTACTTTTGTCGATACCAACGCTTTTGTTTATCAGCCTGGTAATCTTCCTGCTGTTGCAACTGGCCCCCGGCGATCCGATGGCCCAGGTGCCGCTGACAGTCCCACCAGAGGTAAAACAGAAAATGCGCGAGGCGCTTGGCCTCGGGCAGCCGATCTATGTGCAATACTATAAATGGCTGATCCAGTTCTTCTGGGTTGAACCGCAGGTCTTCATTGACTGGGCCACCCGCGACAGCTTCCTGCTGGGCTGGCTGCCCGACACCAGCCTGTCGACCTTCATCGACCCCGACACAGGTGCTGTGCGTCCTGTACAGCGTGCGATCAGCTGGCAGACCCGCAGCCCGATCATGGACATCGTGATCCAGCGGATGCCGCAGACGCTTTGGGTGGTTGGGCTGAGCTATATCGTGGGCATCCTGATCGCGATCCCGATTGGCATCTATTCGGCCTACCGCCACTATTCGCTATTCGATCAAGCGGGCACCTTTGTCACCATGATCGGCTTTTCGATCCCGCCCTTCTTCACCGGGCCGCTGCTGATCGTGATTTTCTCGGTCTCGTTGGGGTGGTTGCCGTCGATCTATGACACGACCCATGTCGTGACCGACTGGGAGAGTTTCAAATTCCAGTTCATGCAGATGATTATGCCCGTGATGGTGTTGGCGCTGCAAACCACCGCGCAGATCAGCCGCTACATGCGCGGCGCGATGCTGGACAACCTGAACCAGGACTATGTGCGCACCGCCCGCGCCAAAGGGCTGCGCGAGAAATCGGTCGTTCTGGTCCATGTGCTGCGCAACTCGATGATCCCAGTGGTCACGGTGATTGCCCTTGGCATGCCCGCGATCTTTGGCGGCGCGATCATTACCGAGAATGTGTTCAAGGTGAATGGTATCGGGCAGCTGCTGCTGACGGCGCTTTTTGCCAACGACCTGCCGATGGTGATGACGCTGACCTTTATCTTCGCCATCCTCATCGTTCTATTCAACCTGATTGCCGATGTTCTATACGGCCTGCTTGACCCAAGGATCCGCTATGACTGAGCAAGCCACCCCCGCAAGCCCGATCGAGGCCGACATCGAACTCTATGGCGCGCTGGTCGATAAAGAGCCGCAAAAGCCGCCGCGCAGCCAGTGGATCGACATCTGGCAGCAGTTCCGCAAGCACAAGGGCGCTGTCTTTGGCGGAGGCTTCCTGCTGTTCATCACCCTCGCGGTGTTGTTCGGCCCCTACCTTTGGGATGTCGACCCCAAGGCGTTGGATATCCGCAACAAGAACTGGCGCCCCGTGTATCAACTGCTGTTCGACAGCGAGGCCAAGGCCGGTTGGGCACATCCCTTTGGCACCGACCAGCTGGGCCGTGATATCATGGCACAGATGATCGCCGGCGGGCGTGTGTCTATGGCGGTGGGCTGGCTGGCCATGGGACTGGCGCTGGTCATCGGTTCGGCCATCGGCGTCATCTCGGGCTATTTCAAACGGCTCGATTTCTGGCTGATGCGCTTTACCGATCTGGTTCTGTCGCTGCCGATCCTGCCGCTGACGCTGCTGGCGGTGACCCTTTTCCGCCAACCGCTCAACGCACGATTTGGCCCCGAAGGCGGGATGTTCATCCTGATCGTCGGCATCATCGGGCTGACCTCGTGGATGCAGACCGCGCGGATCGTGCGCGGCGACATTCTGGCGCTGAAAGAGCGCGAGTTCATCCTCGCCGCGCGGTCCATCGGGACGCGGTCGGGCAAGATCATCCGCAAGCACCTGCTGCCCAACGTCATCTCTCCGATCATGGTCTCGGCCACGCTGGGACTGGCGACCGCGATCATCACCGAAAGCGCGCTGAGCTTTCTGGGCGTCGGCTTCCCGTCAGACTATCCGACATGGGGCAAGCTCTTGTCCGATGCCGTGTCACGGATGCAGGAATTCCCCGAGCGGGTGATCCTGCCCGGCGTCGCGATCTCGCTGACCGTGCTGAGCGTGAACTATCTTGGCGACGGGCTACGTGACGCGCTGGATCCGCGGTTGCGCGGACGGTGATCCGGATCGGCCCGTCGCCTTTTGGGGCTGCTGTCGGGTTTGAGTATTTGAAAAAGGGTGAAGGGGGGCTGCGGCCTCCCTTTGTCGTGGGGGCGCAAAAGGCTTGAATTCGGGCGGTTTCCGCGTCAGGGAACTGTCGTGCTGTCGTCAAGGGGATCACGGGGATGTTTGAACAATTCGGTTTTGAGACCACCACACCGCAACAAGCGGCTGTCTGGTTCGCGCTGGCGGTTGGGGTGATCTTTGGCATACTCGGGCAGATCACCAAATTCTGTTTTCGCCGCTCGCTGATTGGCGAGGACCGGCGCGCCGCAAAAGGGGTCTGGCTGACAGCGCTGGCCTTTGCCGTGCTGGGGACGCAGGTCGCGGTCGCCATGGGCTGGATCAGCTTTGCCGAACACCGCTTTATGGTGCCGGATGTGCCCTATCTGGCGATTGGCATTGGCGGGCTGCTTTTTGGCGCGGGGATGGTGTTGACGCGGGGCTGTATCTCTCGGCTGACCATTCTGGCGGGCTCCGGCAACTTGCGCGCGGCCTTGGTCGTGGTTGTGTTTGCGGTCGTGGCCCATGCCACGTTGAAAGGCGTGCTGGCCCCGATGCGCGTGGCGCTTGGCAGTGTGACGCTTGGGCTTGGCGATTACGTCAGCCTTGCCGCCCTGCCCGGGGGGGTGATGCTATGGGGCGGTCTGATCGTGGTGGCGGCCCTTGCCGTGGCGCTGCGATCGGGCAACCGCTGGACCCATCTGGTGATGGCGGCGATGATTGGCCTGCTGGTCCCGCTGGCCTGGGTCGGGACGGGGTTTATCCTGTTTGACGAATTCGACCCGATCGCGATGGAAAGCCTGTCGTTCACCTCTCCTTCGGCCGATGCGCTGTTCTGGGTGGTGGCCAGCAGTTCGATCCCCGCGGGCTTTGGCGTCGGGCTTTTGGGGGGCGTGGCCTTGGGGGCCTGCGCGTCGAGCCTGATCTTTGGCGGCTTTGGCTGGCAAAGTTTCGAGACACCCGCCCAGACGGGCCGCTATCTGACCGGAGCAGCGCTGATGGGTGTGGGCGGTGTACTGGCGGGCGGCTGCACGCTGGGGGCCGGATTGTCCGGCGTGCCCACGCTGTCCCTTGCCGCTATCCTTGCGATTGTGATGATCGGTGTCGGCGTGCTGGCGATGCATGCCACCCTGCGCGCAACCCCGGCGGGCAGCTGACCCTATTTGATCTTGTGGCGCAGTCGGCGCAGCAGCCCCCAGACCAGCAGCACGACCACCGGGACGGCCCCTGCCGTGAGCGTGCCCTTGCTGACCCCGATACGGTCGGCCAGCGGGTAGAGCATATAGCCCACCAGCGACACCGCGTAATAGCTGATCGCGACCACGGACAGCCCTTCGACCGTGTGTTGCAAGCGCAGTTGCAGGTCAGAGCGTTTGTCCATGCTGGCCAGTATCGCCTGATTTTGCGCGGATCGTTCCACATCAACCCGTGTCCGCAACAATTCGGCCGCGCGGCTGGCGCGGGCGGACATTTTATTGAGCCGTGTTTCCGAGGATGTGACCGTACGCATCGCAGGCTCGTAGCGGCGCATCATGAATTCATCAAACCCTTGTCGCGCCATGAACCGTGTTTCGCGCAGGGCTCCGATCCGCTGTGCGACGATGGCTTGATACGCCTCTGTCGCGCCCAGACGGTAAGACGCATCGGCCGAAAGCGCCTCTAGCCCGACAGAGATATCCAGCAGCCGGTGCAGCGTGTCTTCGGCCATGGCAGAGGTGCCTGCCATACCCGCCATCAGATCGTTCAGCTCTGCATCGATACGGTCCAACTGGCCCGCGAATTCGCGCACCTTGGCAAAGCCGAGCATCGACATGGATTTATAGGTCTCTATCTCGCACAGACGTTGCACGATGCGGCCCAAGCGGCGGCTGCCCGTGCCTTCGCTGGCAAAGACCGCCATGCGCATGTGGCCCGCGGGATCGATGCGAAAGTCGCTGGCGATGACGGCAGCATCTTCAAGCACCGATGCCACGGCGAGGCTTTCGGGGACGAACCAGTCTTGCAACGCCTCGGCGATCTGCGCGTCCTGTGGCGGACGGGGCACCAGCCGCAGCAGAATAGAGGTGATCCGCTGCGCGTTCAGGCCCGCGCGCCAATCCTGTGGGAAGACATCAAACTCTGCCGGATCAAAGGGGCGCTGGCCGAGCTGATCCAGAAACACCGTATAGGTCACGAACTCGGTATGCTGCTCCCACTTCAGCGTATATTTCCCCATCGGGCCGAAATAATGGGTCGCGTCCGCGGCGGGCAGCGGCGCACCATAATGGGCCAAGAGATCACGGAGCTGTTGCAGATCGACAGACCGGTCCCGCCGCGCGGCCTCCCCCCATGGGCGCACGGCCAGATAGGCCGCAACATGGGGCGCGGTGAGCGAGGGGAACGGGCGGGCGTGCAGCTCGCTATTGAGCGTATAGCGCAGGGGGTGATCGTCGAGGGCGGGCACGATGCGGGCTTTCTACAAGGGGACAATCAAAGCAGTCTATCGTGACCACCGCCATTCGCCTAGATATATTTCACATATCTTTCATAGGGTTAACCGTATACCGCGGAATACCGGAACCGTTTCAGAACCGGTTGACCGGTATCTTGAGGTAAGCGTGACCGTCGTCTTCGGCCTCCGGCAAGCGCCCTGCCCGAAGGTTCATCTGTAAGACATGCAGCATCCGGTCGGGCAGCGCGAGGGTTTTATCCCGCGCCTCGCGCTGGTCGACGAAGCTTTGCTGCGACACGCCACCGCCAATATGGGCGTTGTGCCGGCGTTGTTCGGCCACGGTGGATTCCCACTTAGGTTGGCTGCGATACTCGGTGCCATAGTCATGGCCGATGAACAGGCGCGTTGCATCCGGCAGGGCAAGGATATCTTGCAGGGACTGGTACAGGTCAGCCGCGGTGCCACCCGGGAAATCGGCGCGCGCTGTGCCCACGTCAGGCTGCATAAAGCTGTCGTGCACAAAAGCCGCGTCAGAGCCTACAACATAGGTGATCGACCCTAACGTGTGCCCCGGCGACAGCATCACCCGCACGGGCAGATCGCCGATGGTGAATGTATCGCCATCCTCGAAAAGGTGGTCGAAATCGGCGGCGGGGTCAAAGGCGTCGGGCATGTTGTAATAGTCACGCCAGAGCTCTGCGATCTCTCTCACCTTTGCTCCGATGGCATTGGGCTTGTTCAACCGCTGTTTCAATACGTGCGAGGCCATGAGATGGTCCGCATGGGGGTGCGTGTCGAGGATCCATTCGATCTCGTAGCCCGCGGCTTCCGCGTGGCGCAGGACGGTATCGACATGCTGCGTGTCAGTCGCCGCACTTTGTGGGCTGAAGCCCAGAACCACGTCGATCACCGCCGCCTTTGAGGTCGCCGGATCCGCCACCAGATATTGGATGCTGCCGGTATCGTCATCGTAAAATCCGGTCACTTCAGGGGAACCGGGGCCGGTCGAGGGGCTGGTGCGCGAAAACTTCATATTCAAATCCTCCTATATGACAATTCAACACGTGCCACCGGCTTGAGTTCCACTGCCTTCGCCCCAAAAGCAAAAGGGGCGGCGCATTGCTGCACCGCCCCTTGGTTTGTCGTCTGTCGCGTGATCAGTCGATCAGCGGCAGCAGCTTGTCGAGGCTCGCCTTGGCGTCGCCGTAAAGCATCCGCGTGTTGTCCTTGAAGAACAGCGGGTTCTCGATGCCGGAATAGCCTGTCCCCTGCCCGCGTTTGGACACGATGACGTTCTTGGCCTTCCAGCATTCCAGAACCGGCATACCGGCGATGGGGCTGTTGGGGTCGTCCTGTGCGGCAGGGTTCACGATGTCATTGGACCCGATCACGATCGCCACGTCGGTTGACGGGAAATCATCGTTGATCTCGTCCATTTCCATCACGATGTCATAGGGCACTTTGGCCTCGGCCAGCAGCACGTTCATGTGACCCGGCAGACGCCCCGCAACGGGGTGAATGGCGAAACGCACGTTCTTGCCTTTTGCCCGCAGCTTCTTGACCAGCTCGCTGACCGCTTGCTGCGCCTGCGCGACCGCCATGCCGTAACCGGGGATGATGATGACGCTGTCGGCCTCGTTCAGCAGGGTGGCCACACCGTCGGTGTCGATTGCAACCTGCTCGCCCTCGACCTCCATCTGCGGACCGGATGTCCCGCCGAAACCGCCGAGGATCACGCTGACGAACGACCGGTTCATCGCCTTACACATGATGTAGGACAGGATCGCACCAGACGAGCCGACCAGCGCCCCCACGACGATCAGAAGATCGTTTCCAAGGCTGAAACCAATCGCCGCCGCAGCCCAGCCAGAGTAGCTGTTCAGCATCGACACAACCACGGGCATATCCGCGCCGCCGATGCCCATGATCAGGTGGTAGCCGATAAACAGCGCCGCCAGGGTCATGATGAACAGCGGCAGGAAACCACCGGTGTTGAAGTACCAGACCAGACACAGCAACGACAAGCCAGCAGCCGCTGCGTTCAGGATGTGACCGCCGGGCAGTTTTGTCGCCGACGTATCCACGCGCCCCGCCAGTTTGCCATAGGCGATGACCGACCCAGTAAAGGTGATGGCACCGATGAACACACCAAGGAACAGTTCAACCCGCAGGATCGCGATCTCGACGCTGTCTTTCTTGGCCAGCAGCGCTGCGAACCCTTCGGTCGCCTTGCGGGCGGTGTCATCCATCGCCAGCACGTTGCCCAGTTCGATATGCGCGTTATAGCCGACAAAGACCGCCGCCAGACCCACAAGGCTGTGCATCGCGGCAACCAGTTCGGGCATCTGCGTCATCTGCACTTTTGTCGCCAGTTGATAGCCGATGGCACCGCCACCCGCGATCAGGATCAGCGACAGCAGCCAGAAGCCGGCCCCCGGCCCGATCAATGTCGCAGCCACGGCCAAAGCCATGCCCACGATCCCGTACCATACGGCACGTTTTGCACTTTCCTGCCCCGACAGCCCGCCAAGGCTGAGGATGAAGAGGATGGCGGCGACTACGTAAGCCGCTGTTGTAAAACCAAAATCCATTTACCTGAACCCTTTACGATTTTTGGAACATGGCAAGCATGCGCCGTGTCACGAGGAAGCCACCAAAGATGTTGATCCCGCACATAAAGACCGACAGCGCGGCCAGAATAATCACCAGGAACGACCCGGACCCGATCTGCATGACCGCCCCCAGAATGATGATCGACGAAATCGCATTGGTCACAGCCATCAGCGGTGTGTGCAGGCTGTGTGCCACACCCCAGATCACCTGGAAGCCAATAAACACGGACAGCACGAATACGATAAAGTGCTGCATAAAGCTCGCCGGCGCGACCAGACCCACCGCCAACAGCAGCACGCCACCGATGGCCAGCAGGCCGACCTGATTGCGGGTTTGTGCCTTGAACGCGGCCACTTCGTTGGCGCGTTTCTCTTCCGCTGTCAGCTCTTTCGGCTTGTCCTTCTTCGGAGCCGCCGCAATTGCCGCGACCTTGGGGGGCGGTGGCGGGAAGGTGACTTCCTTGTCATGGGTGATGGTCGCCCCACGGATCACGTCGTCTTCCATATTGTGGTTGACCACCCCGTCTTTTTCCGGCGTCAGATCGGTCATCAGGTGACGGATATTGGTCGCATAAAGCGTCGAGGCCTGCGTTGCCATCCGGCTGGGGAAATCGGTGTAGCCGATGATGGTCACGCCATTCTCGGTCACGATTTTCTCGTCCATCTTGGTCAGCTTGCAGTTGCCGCCCTTTTCCGCCGCCAGATCGACGATCACCGAACCGGGCTTCATCGCTGCGACCATATCTTCGGTCCACAGCTCAGGCGCTTCGCGGTTGGGGATCAGGGCGGTGGTGATGACGATATCGACCTCGGGGGCCAGCTCGCGGAATTTGGCCAGCTGTGCCTCGCGGAATTCAGGCGAGGAAACAGAGGCATAGCCACCGGAGGCAGAGCCGTCCTGCTGCTCTTCCTCGAAATCGAGGTAGACAAACTCGGCCCCCATCGATTCAACCTGCTCTGCCACTTCTGGACGCACGTCAAAGGCCAGCGTGATCGCGCCAAGGGACGTGGACGTGCCGATTGCGGCCAGACCGGCAACACCGGCACCGACAACCAGAACCTTCGCCGGAGGCACCTTGCCCGCCGCCGTGATCTGACCGGTAAAGAAGCGGCCAAAGTTGTTGCCTGCCTCGATCACCGCACGGTAGCCCGCGATGTTCGCCATGGACGACAGCGCGTCCATTTTCTGCGCGCGGCTGATCCGGGGGATCATCTCCATCGCGACGACAGTGGTGCCTTTCTCGGCCGCCTCTTTCATCTTGGCCTCATCGGCCACAGGGCTGAAGAAAGAGATCAGCGTCTGGTCGGACCGCAGCATCGCCATTTCTTCGGTGTTGGGGACGCGGACCTTGGCCACGACATCCGCCGTCTCCCAAAGCTCGGCCGCCGTGTCGATCACCTCTACCCCGGCTTCGACATATTTATCGTTGGAAAAACCAGCCGCCTCGCCTGCGCCAGCTTCGATCATACAGCTATGACCAAGCTTTTGCAGCTGCAACGCTGATTCCGGAGTCATCGCAACGCGATTTTCCCCTTCAAATGTTTCTTTTGGCGTCCCGATCTTCAATCCAGAGTCCCCCGTTTGTGCTTCTACGCCCAGTGTGGCGCAATAATATTACCCAGAGCGATAGCGCTTGGGTTCCTATAGTACAAGAGACGGACATAATTAGAACAGCGTTTTGCAGCGTCAATAGCGCTAACAGCCCGATTTTTAGGTTTACGACGTTGCGTGAAAACCCGCGCGCCCTTGCGCCTGCCCCCTGCTGCCGACAGCATGCCGCCCAGGATGATCCATTTCATAAGGGAGAGCAGAATGGACCTACAGGGGAAACACGCGCTGATCACGGGCGGCGGCACCGGCATCGGGCTGGACATCGCGCGGGATCTGGCCGCACGGGGCGCACATGTGACCATCACAGGCCGACGCCAAGAGGTGCTGGACGAGGTCGCAGGCGATAACATGACCGGCATGGCAATGGACGTGCGCAGCGAGGAAGACGTGGTCGCCAAGATCGCCGCCGCCGTCAAAGCCCACGGTCCGATCCAGATCTGCATCCCCAACGCCGGCATCGCCGAGGGCAAGGCCGTGCATAAGACCGATATGGAATTCTGGCGCAATATGATGTCGACCAATCTCGACGGTGCTTTTCTGACCATCCGCGAATCGTTGAAAACCATGCGCGATACCGACTGGGGCCGCGTCATCGCGATCTCTTCGATGGCGGGTCTGAAGGGGCTGCCCGGGGCTGCGGCCTATTCGGCGTCGAAACACGGGATGATCGGTTTGGTCAAATCGCTGGCGGCGGATTATCTGGGGCAACCCTATACGTTCAACGCGATCTGTCCCGGCTATGTCGACACGCCCATCGTGTCGCGCAATACGGCGTCGATCTCGGAACGTGCTGGTATCTCGGAAGAAAAAGCGCGCGCGATCATGGTCAACTCCAACCCGCACAAGCGTCTGATCGAGGTGTCCGAGGTCACAGCCGCGGCCGCATGGCTCACCGGTCCGGGGTCGCAAAGCATCAACGGCCAATGCATCCAGGTCACCGGCGGCGAGATGTAATCCCCCACCGGTCATGATTTGTTAACTTTGGGGCGGCTAAGGTCGCCCCATGCACAAGATCACATACCCGATAGCCCCGCCCCCAAGCGCCGTCGCTTTTCAAAGCTGCCGCAAACGGCACCCCCAGCAGGCGGGCAAACCACGCGCGCCGCAGCCAAGACCTGCCGCGCCGCCGGATTTCCTCTGGCAGAAGATCGACACGCTGACCGCCCGCTATCTAGCAAGGTCGGGCCCCTTGCATGTGCCGCGCATCACGCTGTCGGGGTAACCTGTCAGGCGGATTTCAACATTCGCTGATGCTTGCTGTCCGCCCAGGCCTGCGCCGCCGCACCAAAGCGTTCGAACAGGGGACGCGACACCGGATCATTGCCCGCGTCCCATTCGGGGTGCCACTGCACGGCAAGGGTGAACCCCGGCGCGTCCTTGATATATATCGCCTCTGGCGTGCCGTCTTCGGCAAAACCGTCGATCACCACACGCGGACCCGCTGCCTTGATCCCCTGCCCGTGCAAGGTATTCGTCCGCACCTTCGGGGCCCCCAAGACCTCGTGGAAGACGCCCCCTTGGGTAAAGGTCACGTCGTGGCGCAGCTCGAACTTCTGCTCCATCGTGCCATCGGGGGGCATGCGGTGGTTCATACGGCCGGGTAGCTCGCGGATCTCGGGGTAAAGCGTGCCACCCATGGCAACATTCACCTCTTGGAACCCCCGGCAGACGCCAAAGAACGGCTGCCCGCGTTCAACGCAGGCGCGCACCAGCCCCAGGGCGATAGCGTCGCGCGCACGGTCAAAGGTACCATGCGCCTCAGTCGCGGGTTCGCCGTATTCCTCGGGGTGCACATTGGGCCGCCCGCCCGTCAGCAAAAAGCCGTCGCAGGTCTCCAACAGCTCTTCCACCGACACGAGCGACGGGTCGCTCGGGATGATCAGGGGCAAACAGCCAGACACCTGCGCCACGGCGATGGTGTTCATCGTGCCGGCGGCGTGGATCGGATATTGATCGTTCAACAGGCTGGTGTTTCCGACAATACCAACAACAGGACGCGCCATATTCAGCCTCAGAGTTTGATTTCGCTCAAAGCCTACCGCGTCCTCAATCCGACCTCAACACCCCAAAGCGGGCGTTATTCCTCGCCTTTCAGCCCTGCCGCTTCAATCCCTGCCAGCGCTGCTTTGACGTCGTTGTCCGAGGTATCCCCCGTCACGCCCAGCGCGCCAATCACGACGCCGGCGTCATCGCGCAGCAGCAAGCCGCCGGGCACAGGCACCACCGCCCCGCCGTACACACCGTTCACTGCCGCCATGAAATAGGCTTGCTGTTCGGCCCGCGCCATCTGCGCGCGCCCTGCCATCCCCAGCATCACCGCGCCATAGGCTTTGCCGTGGGCGATCCCGAAACGCCCCGGTGCGGCACCGTCTTCCCGCTCGAAGGCTTGCACGTGGCCGCCCGCATCAAGCACCACTGCCGACAAGGGCTTCAGCCCCAGCTCATGCCCCTTCTTGAACGTCTCGGCGATCATCGTCCGCGCCTGCTCTAATGTGACTGCCATGCTATCCTCACTATTCCTTCATTTTGCCAACTAAACTCCGGGGAGCGCGAGGGGCTGGCCCCTCGCCCTTTCCGAAACTTCAAACTCAGCCCTGCGCGGCTTTCAGCTCCAACCGGCGGGCATGCAGGACAGGCTCGGTATAGCCCGAAGGCTGCACGCGCCCTTTCAGCACCAGATCGCTGGCCGCTTGAAAGGCGATGCCGTCAAAACCCGGTGCCATAGGCTGATACAGCGGATCGCCCGCATTCTGCCGGTCCACAACAGCGGCCATCTTCTTGAGAGCCGCCGTGACCTGCTCTTCCGAGATCACCCCGTGGTGCAGCCAGTTCGCCAGCGCCTGAGCCGAGATGCGGCAGGTCGCGCGGTCTTCCATCAGGCCGACGTCATGGATGTCTGGCACTTTCGAGCAGCCCACACCCTGATCGACCCATCGCACAACATAGCCAAGGATCCCTTGGGCGTTGTTCTCAACCTCCTGCGCGATATCCGCGTCCGACAGGTTCCGTCCGTCCAGTACCGGAATGGTCAGCAAATCGGCCAGCGTGCCACGGGCCCCACCCTGTTTGATCTCGTCCTGACGCGCCAGCACGTCGATTTTGTGGTAGTGCATCGCGTGCAGTGTGGCGGCCGTGGGCGATGGCACCCAAGCGCAGTTCGCACCCGCCTTGGGGTGACCGATCTTGGCCTCCAGCATTGCCTCCATCAGATCCGGCATGGCCCACATGCCCTTACCAATCTGGGCACGTCCCTGCAGGCCGCAGGCCAGACCGATATCAACGTTGCGATCCTCATAGGCGCTGATCCAGGGGGCGTTTTTCATCTCGCCCTTGGGCACCATCGGCCCTGCCTCCATAGAGGTGTGGATCTCGTCGCCGGTACGATCAAGGAAGCCGGTGTTAATAAAGGCCACGCGCGATTTGGCCGCGCGGATACACTCCGCCAGGTTGACCGAGGTGCGGCGCTCCTCATCCATGATGCCCAGCTTGACCGTATTGGCGGGCAGACCCAGCACGGTTTCCACGCGGGTAAATATCTCATCAGCAAAGGCCACTTCCTCGGGCCCGTGCATCTTGGGCTTTACCACATAGACCGATCCCGCGACCGAGTTGCGCATGCCCCCGGTCTTTTGCAGATCGTGCATCGCGATCAGCGTGGTGACCATGGCATCCATCAGCCCTTCGCCAATCTCGCGCCCGTCGCGGTCCAGAATGGCGGGGTTGGTCATCAGGTGGCCGACATTGCGCACCAGCATCAGCGACCGTCCCTTGATCGTCAGCGCGCTGCCGTCTGGCGCGGTATAGTCGCGATCCCCGTGCATCTCGCGCGTGACCTGCTGGCCGCCCTTTTCAAAGGTTTCCGACAGATCGCCTTTCATCAGCCCCAACCAGTTACCATAGGCCACGACCTTGTCCTCTGCGTCCACGGCAGCAACGCTGTCTTCACAGTCCATGATCGTGGACATCGCGGATTCCAGCAGCACATCCGCCACGCCTGCCGGATCGGTCTTGCCGATGTTATGCGCGGCGTCGATCCGAATTTCGATGTGCAGCCCGTTGTTGCGCAGCAAGATCGCCTCGGGCGCGGCTGCGTCCCCACGGTAGCCGACAAACTGCGCCCGATCTTTCAACGCAGGTGTCAGCGCGCCGTCAACCACGGCATACCCCGTTACGTCCGCGTGACTGCCAGAGCCAAGCGGGGCTGCGTCATCCAGAAACGCCTTGGCCTGCGCCACGACCCGTGCACCACGGTCCGCATCGTATCCCTTGCCCTGCGGCAGATCACCCAAAGCGTCGGTGCCGTAATAGGCGTCATACAGGCTGCCCCACCGCGCATTGGCGGCGTTCAGGGCAAAGCGGGCGTTGGTGATCGGCACCACCAACTGCGGGCCAGGCACCTGTGCGATTTCAGGGTCGACGCCTTTTGTGTCAATCTCGAACGCGGGGCCTTCGGGCACCAGATACCCGATCTCGCGCAGAAAGCTTGTGTAGGCGTCCGCATCATGAGGCTGGCCGGCCCGTTCCTTGTGCCAGCTGTCGATCTTGGCCTGCATATCTTCACGGGTCTGCAACAGCGCGCGGTTCTTGGGGCCAAGGTCATGTACCAGATCGCTGAGCCCCGCCCAGAACGTTCCCGCATCGATGCCGGTGCCGGGCAGTGCTGCACCCTCGATAAACTCAACCAGTTCGGCGGCAACCTGAAGGCCGTTCTTGTCGGTACGCTGTGTCATCTCATAGCTCCTGTCGCTCGCGTGGAATTTGCTTTGCGACAAGACTTAGAAGGTATCCCCCCGTGGAGCAACATGTATTGGTAAAAACATCTTACCAATGCAGCCCCTACTGAGCGCTTGCGGCTCCCCGTGCCCTGCGGCATCGGTCAGAGCAGTATTTAACCGTCTCCCAATCGCGCGCCCATTTGCGCCGCCAGCTAAAGGGCAGCCCGCAGCTTTGGCATATTTTGGTCGGCAGATCTGATTTCCTGCGCATTTTCGCCATTGCGCCTTACCCCCCGGATAATCCTTATCATCATAAAAAACGGCAGGCCTTGTCGCCAAGCCCTGCCGTCCAAATCATTAAATCTTCAATCGTTAAAAGCGCTTATAAAACTCAGTTGCTTTCGTTTGTCCCCGGTGCGACGGGATCAACAGGCGCTGCGTTGGTATCGTCCGCCTGTGTTGCGCCGCTTGTGTCTTCCTCGGTCACCGCGGGGACGGTGCTGTCATTGGTGATGGCCTGCGTGCCTTCTTCGGCAGCGGGTTGACGGTCTTCGCGACCGTTGTCGATCAGGATGAAGCCAAGAATGGCGACGATCACGATGCCGAAGATCATCGCGCCTTTGACGCCAAGCAGCGCGGGTTTGTGCTGTTTCTCTTGTTTGTCGATATTTGTGTCGGGTGCAGACATGATGCCCTCCGATGGGTTCGGTGAAAGTTGATCTTCTCGGGTGGCGACCTTGCAGGTGCCGTGTTGCAAGACTAACTTGAGCGCTGGACATCTGGTTCCAAACAGAAGGAAAAAACATGCGCGACGCTGCCCCCCAGACGATATATCTGGCCGACTACACGCCTTATGGCTTTATCATCGACGATGTCGCGCTGCATTTCGATCTGGACCCGCGCAAGACCCGCGTCAAAAGCCGTATCTCCTTTCGCCCTAACCCCGATGCAAGCGACCACACGTTCTTTCTGCACGGGGAGAACCTATCGCTCGTCTCCGCCACGATTGATGGCACGCCCGTCTCGCCCGAGGTGACGCCCCAGGGGCTCACCTGTGACGTGCCGGACGCGCCCTTCATCTGGGAAGCGGAGGTAGAGATCGACCCGATGGGCAACACCGCGCTTGAGGGGCTTTATATGTCGAACGGCATGTATTGCACCCAATGCGAGGCGGAAGGCTTTCGCAAGATCACCTATTACCCCGACCGCCCCGATGTGATGGCGGTGTTTACCGTGACCATCAACGGACCACATCCGGTATTGCTGTCCAACGGCAACCCCGTCAGCAGCGGCAAGGATACCGCCGAATGGCGGGATCCCTGGCCCAAGCCTGCCTACCTGTTTGCTCTGGTCGCGGGCGATCTGGTCGCACACCCCGGCAGCTTCACCACGAAATCCGGCCGCAAGGTCGACCTGAACCTCTATGTGCGCCCCGGAGACGAAGGCAAATGCGCCTTTGGCATGCAGGCGCTGAAAGACAGTATGAAATGGGACGAGGACGTTTATGGTCGTGAATACGATCTTGATCTGTTCAACATCGTTGCCGTGGATGACTTCAACATGGGCGCGATGGAGAATAAGGGGTTGAACATCTTCAACTCCTCCGCCGTTCTCGCGTCGCCCGAAACCTCGACCGATATGAACTTTGAACGGATCGAGGCGATCATCGCGCATGAGTATTTCCACAACTGGACCGGCAACCGCATCACCTGCCGTGATTGGTTTCAGCTGTGCCTGAAGGAAGGGCTGACGGTCTATCGCGACAGCCAGTTCACCTCTGACATGCGCTCTGCCGCGGTGAAGCGGATCGGTGATGTGATCGACCTGCGCGCCCGCCAATTCCCCGAGGACCAAGGCCCGCTGGCCCACCCCGTGCGCCCCGAGAGCTTTCAGGAAATCAACAACTTCTACACCGCCACGGTCTATGAAAAAGGGGCCGAGGTGATTGGCATGCTCAAGCTGCTGGTCGGGGACGCGGCGTATTCAAAAGCGCTTGACCTCTATTTCGATCGCCACGACGGGCAGGCTTGCACCATCGAAGACTGGCTACAGGTGTTCGAGGATACAACAGGCCGCGATCTGGGGCAGTTCAAGCGCTGGTATTCCCAAGCGGGCACGCCGCAGCTGTCGGTCACGGAAAGCTGGGACCACGGCACATTGACGTTGCATTTCAAGCAGCACACCCCCGCCAGCGCGGCCACCGCCGACCCGCAGCCCTATGTGCTGCCGATCGCTGTCGGGCTGATCGGTCAGGACGGGGACGAGGTGCACGAGACCACGGTGCTGGAAATGACGCAGGCCGAACAAAGCTTTGTCTTTGACGATCTGGGGACGCGCCCTGTGGCATCCGTGCTGCGCGGCTTTTCGGCACCGGTGGTGCTGACCCAAGACCTGTCGGACGCAGACCGCGCGCATCTACTGGCTCATGACACCGATCCGTTCAACCGTTGGGAACAGGGGCGCATGCTGGCCTATGGGTCGCTGCTTGGGATGATCCGCGAGGGCAAGGCCCCGAACAAGGATTGGCTGGCCGGTATCCGCGCGGTGATCGGGGATGAAACCCTTGATCCGGCGTATCGCGCGCTGATGCTGGGGCTGCCGTCTCAATCCGATCTGGCGCGCGCGCTGTCAGAGGCAGGCGACACGCCCGACCCCGACATCATCTATGCCGCGACCGAGGCGACACGCGCCGCGATGGCCGACGCCTTTGCCGATCTGTTGCCGACGCTTTATCGCCGTCACACCGTCGACGCCCCGTTCGAGCCAAACGCGAAACAGGCGGGCAAGCGCGCCTTGTCCAATGCCGCCCTGTCCCTGCTGACGCGCAATGACGACGGCGTGCTTGCGCAAGAGCAATATGACGCGGCCGACAATATGACCCAGCAGCTTTCCGCGCTGGCCAATCTGGTCCGTGCCGGTCGCGGCAACAAGGCTGTGGAGGCCTTCGAGGCACAGTGGAAAGCGGACCGTCTGGTCATGGACAAATGGTTCGGCCTGCAGGTGATGGAAGCCGACCCCGAAGACGCCCACGAGGTGGTCGAGACGCTGACAAAACACCCTGACTTCAACTGGAAGAACCCCAACCGCTTCCGCGCCGTGCTGGGGGCCTTTGCTGCGCATCACGCGGGCTTCCACCATGCTTCGGGGGCGGGCTATCGTCTGCTTGCCGATTGGCTGATCCAGCTTGATCCGGTGAACCCGCAGACCACAGCGCGGATGTGTTCGGCCTTCCAGACATGGAAACGCTATGACACTGACCGTCAGGACATGATCAAGGCAGAGCTGGACCGCATCCTGTCGCAACCCGGCCTGTCGCGTGACACGACCGAAATGCTGACACGTATCCGCGGTGCATGATGCCGCCGAAGGTGTCCCGCCGCGGGGCACCTTCCGCTACCGGCGTGCGGGGCGCAGCCTTTGGACGGCTTTGGTGGTCGCGGCTGTCTGGCTGGCGCTGGTCACTGCCTATGTCGTGATTGAGGCGTCCCCGGCGATACTGGCGATTGTCGCCCTCTTCACCCTGCCCGCGCTATGGGATCTTGCGACAAACCCCATCGCCAGCCTGAGCCTCACCCCGCAGGCGCTGGTCTGGCAGCGGGGCAAGGATAAGGTCACGATCCCGCTCGACACAATCGACCACATCCGCCTTGATACGCAGCTGGACCTCTCTGTCCGCGCGACGGTGGTGCTGCGCTCGGGGCAGCGGTTGCGTGTTCCCCCCGATACCATGCCCCCGCACCGTCTGTTCGAGCACGCGCTGCACGCCGCTGGCGTTCCCACGCAGCGGCACCACTTTAGCCTGCGCGGCTAGGCCGGCCACGGGCAGCGCGTTCAGGGTCGCGTTCAGGGGCGCGGCTTGGGGCGCGTGGCATCCAGTGGTTTGCAATAGGCTTGCTGCTTCAGCCATCGCGACATGTCCCGACGTTTCGCAGGGCTGCGCAACGGGCCCCAGTCCGCCGCGACACCACGCCCGCCGCGGCCATAGATCACCCCGTCACGGGGCACGGTGACCGCCATGATCCGCACAGCACAGCTCAGGTTGGCGGCCCCGTTCTGCAACCCCGCGCCCGTGCCGACGTTGCAGCCATAGCCGCGCGCGGTGGCAGGCAGGATCTGCAGCAACCCGTACCACAGACCGCCGCCCCCGACCGCGCGGGCCTTATAAGTACTCTCATGTTTCGCCAGCGCCGACATGAACCCGACCCAGAACGCCCTGCGGTCCGCGTCCGAGGCGGTGGGATAGGCCGGGCACCAGTCGTCGACGTCGGCGGGCACCATATCAACCAGGGGCTTGCCGTGGGACTTGAGCGCGGACAGCGCCGTGCGCGTCCAGACCGCATGCCCGCGCCGGTGCTGCCACCTTGTGCGCGGGATCACCCCGTTGCGCGCAGGCGGCGACACCTCGTAAAGATTGATCGGCGCGGCGGTCGCAAGGTCGGGGCCCGCTGTGCCACCATCTCCGGGCACGGCAGGCGCGGGTTCGATCGGCGCGGCGGCGGTCGGCGGCGTGGTGTCAGGATCAGGGACCGCGCTGCGGGCCACCGGGCGCAGGACATTCACCGTCTCGGCCGCCAACGGCAGCGCCACGCCACCGGACAGAAGCGCGACCATCACCGGCGCGAGAATCACCCGCCCCAGACCACCGCGCCGCATGCCGCTGCGGCGTGCTGTTATCTTTGCTGACATTCCTACTCCCCCAGTCGTATTCGCGCACAACATAGCGTGTTCCGCGCCATCGTCGCCGGTCTTTGAACAATCAGGCATTATTCAGCCTTAAAGCCGCGTTCAGACGCTTGGCAAATCCCAGACTAACCATCGCGATGCCATCTTGGTGCCTAATTATCCCGCCATTTTCAGTGGCAGAAGACGGGTTCATATAGGACTGGACAAACGATGCGGCACCTCAAGAATTTATTCAAACGCAAAAGCGTTCCGACGCTGCTGTTGGATTCTGACGATCTTGGCCAAACGCCGCGCAAGCAAGAACCCCGCCCGCACCCTCAGAAAACCGCGCAAACCGCCGTGCCGCGCCCGGATGCTGTACCGCCTTCGCCCCATGAAATGCTCAGCATCGACTGCCCTGATCCCACCGCCGAGGACCGTCTTTGCGATGAAAACCACCAGTTGGGCCAAGGCTTGGTGCGGCAAGAGAACTGGGCGGCGCTGTCAAAGGTGATCCGCGCGGCAGACGCTGATAGCACGCTCACCCCCGGGTCCATGCCTGTGGCCGAGCTGATCGCCTATGGTGCCCGCGCCGATGTGGTGATGGCGACAGAGCACGCGATCGAGGACGTGGACAGCGGCTTTGCCAAAGCCTTGCTGAGCGGGATCGAGGATTTCGAACATGTGCTGGACGAGCACCAAGACGATTACGTCGTCGCCTGCGTCGTGGCACAGGCGCATATCGACATCGGCTGGGCGTGGCGCGGCAAAGGCGAAAGCAACGTGCTGCCGCAACGCAACCGCTACGCCTGCATCGCCCACTTCGAGCGCGCCGGAGAGATCATCACCCCCTTCATAGCCCAGCATCCCATCAGCGCGCTTGTCGCGGCCACCTGCTGCGCTCATGCGAGCGGGCCGTTCAACCACCAAGGCGGGCTGCGCGAAAGCTACGAAAAGCTGATCATGCTCAACCCGCTGAACCCGCGCCCCATGCGCGCCTTGGGCAACCACCTGCTGCCGCGCCATCACGGCGGCTATTCAGAGCTTGAGCTTGAAGCCCGACGCACCGCCGCGCGGGTACAGAATGTCTGGGGGGCCGGTGGCTATACCTGGGTGATGTTTGACGCGATCTGCTCTGATGATACGGCCTGCGCCAATCTGGACGTTGACTATTTCATCGACGGCTTGCGCGACATCCTTGCGCATCACTCCACCGCCTATTTCGCGAACCTGCTGGCGGCCTATTGCGCCAATATGACCAGCTTTGGCGGCGGCGGAAACGAACGCGCCGACAGCATTCGCGCCCGCATCGGTGCCTGCACCGAATGGATCATCCGTGCGCATCTGACAGAATTGCACCCGATGATCTGGGCCCATGCCGCCCACGGCTTTGACAACAACCTGCGCATCCGGTCGCCGCATAAATTCGCCGCGTCGGGCCGCGAGGATGCGATGCAGGTGATGACCAGCCTGTTCCGGTCCGAGCTCGCCTCGGGGCAGCGGATCGTGTTCACCAGCAAGGGGCCACAGGCCACGCCTGCCTAAGATCGCCTTTGGGCAGCACCTCTTGGCCGGTCCGTGCGCGCATTGGCGCGGCCTGCCTCTTGCAGCACCCCGCCCCCTGTCTTATGACCAAGGCGTTCTGTTTCTGACGCCAAAGGTGCCCCCATGCTTGACCTGACCTATGACACCCCCAAAGTGCGCACCATTGCGGGTGCCAAACATGACTGGGAACTGGTCATCGGGATGGAGGTGCACGCGCAGGTTCTGTCGAACGCAAAGCTCTTTTCCGCCGCCTCGACCAAATTCGGGGCCGAGCCGAACAATAACGTCGCTTTCGTTGACGCGGCCATGCCCGGCATGCTGCCCACCATCAACGAATATTGCGTCGAACAGGCCGTGCGCACGGGTCTGGGCCTGAAGGCCGAGATCAACCTGCACAGCGCCTTTGACCGCAAGAACTATTTCTACCCCGACCTGCCACAGGGCTATCAGATCTCGCAGCTTTACCACCCCATTGTGGGCGAAGGTGAAGTGCTGGTGGAACTGGGCGACGGCACCGCGCGGCTGGTGCGCGTTGAACGCATCCACCTTGAACAGGATGCGGGCAAATCGATCCACGACATGGACCCGAACATGTCCTTCGTCGACCTGAACCGCACCGGTGTTGCGCTGATGGAGATCGTGAGCCGCCCCGACATCCGCGGCCCCGAAGAGGCAGCCGCCTATCTGACCAAACTGCGCCAGATCCTGCGCTATCTGGGGACCTGCAACGGCGACATGCAATCCGGTGCCATGCGCGCCGATGTGAACGTGTCGATCTGCCTGCCCGGTCAGTACGAAAAATATCAGGAAACGCAGGATTTCAGCCATCTGGGCACGCGCTGCGAGATCAAGAACATGAACTCCATGCGGTTCATCCAGCAAGCGATCGAGGTCGAGGCGAAGCGCCAGATTGCCATCGTCGAGGCCGGTGGCGAAGTGGTGCAGGAAACCCGCCTGTTCGATCCGGACAAGCAGGAAACCCGCTCCATGCGCTCCAAGGAAGAGGCGCATGACTATCGCTATTTCCCCGACCCCGATCTGTTGCCTTTGGTGATCGAACAGGCGTGGGTGGACGACATCGGTGCCAACCTGCCCGAATTGCCTGACGCCAAGAAAGCGCGTTTCATCAACGACTTCGGCCTCAGCGACTATGACGCTTCGGTGCTGACCTCGGATCTGGACAGCGCAGGCTATTTCGAGGCGACCGCACAGGGTCGCGACGGCAAGATGGCGGCGAACTGGGTGATTAACGAACTGTTTGGCCGTCTCAAGAAAGACGAGAAAGCTATCACCGACAGCCCTGTCAGCCCTGCTCAGCTTGGCGGTGTGATTGATCTGATCGCCTCTGACGCGATTTCGGGCAAGATCGCCAAGGATCTGTTTGAAATCGTCTATACCGAAGGCGGTGATCCTGCGGTGATCGTTGAAGAACGCGGGATGAAGCAGGTCACAGACACCAGCGCGATCGAGGCCGCCGTGGACGAGATCATCGCCGCGAACCCCGATCAGGTCGCCAAGGCGCGCGAGAACCCAAAGCTCGCCGGTTGGTTCGTCGGTCAGACGATGAAGGCCACGGGCGGCAAGGCGAACCCCAAAGCGGTCAATCAGATCGTCGCGCAAAAACTGAACGGCTAAGATATCGGGCCGGGGTTCACCAAAACCCCGGCCCTTTTCTTGCCACGCTCCCCCATCTGACATCTTGTGAAAGGTCATTTATGGAAACGCCCTTCCGGTCATCGCCGCGCATTGTTCAACCCGAATGGATCGACTTTAACGGTCACCTGAACATGGCCTATTATTCGGTGCTGATGGATAACGCCGTCGATGATGCCTACCACCAGATCGGGTTCGGACCAGAGTATCAGAAGACAGGCCACACCACCTATGTCGCTGAATTCCACATCTGCTATCTGCGCGAGCTGCACGAAGGGGCGTCGACCTACTGCACCTTCCAGCTGCTCGACTTTGATGAAAAACGTTTCCATTCCTTCACGCAGCTTTGGCACGAAGACGGATGGCTTGCCGCCACGGGCGAGGCGCTGACGCTGCACATTGACCAGTCCGGCCCCCGCGTGGCCCCCATGCCCGCCGACCTCATGGCGCGGCTTGAGGCGATGAAAACCGCCCATGCCAGCTTGCCCTATCCTGAACAGGCGGGCCGCAAGATTGGTCTGAAACGCTGAGTGTATCCCGTTGCCCACCCCCGTATTGATTTGAAAGCCAGCCGTCATGCCACGCTATGAATACAAAGTTGTGCCCGCCCCGACCAAAGGGTTGAAAGCCAAGAACGTCAAAGGGGCAGAAGCGCGATTTTCTCATGCATTGCAAGAGCTTATGAACGGTCTTTCAGGGTATGGATGGGAATATCAACGCGCCGAGACCCTGCCGTCGATCGAACGCGCGGGCCTGACCGGCAGCACGACAGAGTGGCGCAATGTGCTGGTGTTTCGCCGCCTCCGCGAGGCCGAGCCCGAGGACGGAGCCGTCACTACTGAGCTGCTTCCCCCGCCGCAGCCCGACCCGCACGACACGCCCAAGCCCGAAGCTGAAACCACCCAAGCAGAGGACGCAGGCGACGCGCCCTATTTCGAGGATGAGCATGGCGAAACGAAAGACGACGGCAAGACCGCCGTGGTGGCCCCGTCCCTGCTGAATGCGCTGGCGTCGCGGCGCAAATCAACCACCGTGAAAACGCGCGCCAAGCCAATCGCCACAGCCGCAGAGACCGCCCCGAAGACCGAGGCAGACACCACGGCACCCGCAACGGAAACGGCAAAGACGGATAAGACGGCAGACTAGCCGCAAACCGTGACGCAGGGTTTAAACGTCGAGATCCAGCGCCAGCGCGTGAATACGGCCAATCAGATCGGGGCCAAGCGCGCCATGCACGGCACGATGCCGCGCAACACGGTTCAGCCCCTTGAAATGGGCCGACCGGATTTTCACATTAAAATGGCTTTCGCCGCCCTCGCGATAGCCCCCGTGGCCGCGATGGCTTTCACTATCGTCAACGACGCTTAATTCCGATGGGGCAAACGCCTCTTCCAGCCGGTCGGCAATTTCTTGTGTCACTGACATTTTTTAGCTCAGCCCCCCTTCAATCTCACAGCCCAAGGTCTAAACTGACCGGCCTGAGTCGGAAAGGTCCATATCATGCCCAAAAGTGATCCCTTTGGATTCGACATGTCCGTGTCGTCTTCGAAAAAGAAAAATCCCCGTGGCCGTCGCGGGATGTCCGGTGCGTCCGAGACATCGCAACGCGTCTGTTCGCACGAAGGCTGCGAAGAACCGGGCAAGTACCGCGCGCCCAAAGCACCGGACGTGCTGGATGATTATTTCTGGTTCTGCCAGAAACACGTGCGCGAATATAACCTCAAGTGGAACTTCTTTGACGGCACCACAGAAGCCGAATTGAACGCCCAGCAGTCCAAGGACAAAGTCTGGGAGCGTACGACCAAGCCCCTTGGCGACCCCGAAGCACGGGCCTGGGCGCGTTTGGGCATCGAGGACCCGCATCAGGTTTTGGGCAAGAACGCGACGCAGAACCCCGGCAAAGGGCCTGCCGCGGGTCGCCGCCTGCCCCCCACGGAACGCCGCGCGCTTGAAATTCTGGAAGCCAAGGACACTTGGACCAAACCCGAAGTGCGCAAGGCCTATAAGGCGCTCATCAAGGTGCTCCACCCCGATATGAACGGCGGGGACCGCAGCCAGGAAGAGCAGCTGCAGCTCGTCGTCTGGGCCTGGGACCAGCTGAAGGGCAGCCGCAACTTCAAGGACTGACGCCGCGGCATTCCGGCGGGCCGAGGGCATCGGCAACCGCCTGTGACGGGCTTGAGAGCCATATAGATGGGGCGGTGCAGACAAATGCGCCGCCCCTTTTCCATGTGACACAAGGATTCGCGGTTTTGCCGCAGGTGCGAATTGCCCCTTTCCCTCGCGCTCAGGAAAGATATGTTGCCGTGGACGCCACCCTTGATCCGCAAGCGGTGCGCAAGACAGAAGCATGAAGGACGTACAGAATATGGCCGAGACCTCATTGGACCTCACAACCAAACCCACCAAAGAGATCTCCGTTCGCGAAGTCTTTGGCATCGACACCGACATGGTGGTGCATGGCTTTGAAGAACGTACAAGCCGCGTTCCCGATCTGGACAGCACCTATAAATTCGATCCCGACACCACGATGGCGATCCTTGCGGGGTTCAACCATAACCGCCGCGTGATGGTTCAGGGCTACCACGGGACGGGTAAGTCCACCCACATCGAACAGGTTGCAAGCCTGCTGAACTGGCCCTGTGTCCGCGTCAACCTTGATAGTCACATCAGCCGGATCGACCTGATCGGGAAAGACGCGATCAAGCTGAAAGACGGCAAGCAGGTCACGGATTTTCAGGAAGGCATCCTGCCTTGGGCCCTGCGCAACCCCACAGCAATCGTGTTTGATGAATATGACGCAGGCCGCGCCGATGTGATGTTCGTGATCCAGCGTGTGCTGGAAGTCGACGGCAAGCTGACGCTGCTGGACCAGAACCAGGTGATCGAACCCCACCCCTATTTCCGCATCTTCGCGACCGCGAACACGGTGGGTCTGGGCGACACCACGGGTCTTTACCACGGCACACAGCAGATCAACCAAGGTCAGATGGACCGTTGGTCGCTGGTGGCGACGTTGAACTATCTGAGCATCGACGCCGAAACCCAGATCGTTCTGTCGAAGAACCCGCATTACAACACCGAAAAAGGCCGCAAGACGATCAAACAGATGGTTACCGTCGCAGACCTGACGCGCACCGCCTTCATGAATGGTGAACTCTCGACCGTTATGTCGCCGCGGACCGTGATTGCCTGGGCCCAGAACGCCGAGATTTTCCGCGACGTGGGCTATGCCTTCCGCCTGTCGTTCCTCAACAAATGTGATGAACTTGAACGCCAGACCGTGGCCGAATTCTATCAGCGTCTGTTCGACGAAGAGCTACCGGAATCCGCCGCCAGCCTGAGCCTTGGCTAAGCTACGATCCACCCCGTGCCCGCGTTGGCAGGGATGAAGAACAAGACGTCCACCGGCAGCTTGGTCGGTGGACGACAGTCTGACCGCAGCGCCCCGTTTCGTGTGGCCGCGGTGACCAAAGCCGCAGGTCGGCCGCACTCGGATGGGAGAATGACATGAGCAAACAATCAGATAACCCCGCCGACGCGTTCAAAAAGGCTTTGGCCGAAGCGACCAAGGTCATGTCGAACGATCCTGACCTCACGGTCAGTTATTCCGTTGATCCGTCGGGGCTAAGCGGGGATTCCATGCGCCTGCCACAGGTCAGCCGCCGCATGACCCGCGAGGAAGTCCTGCTGGCCCGTGGCACCGCTGACGCGCTGGCGCTGAACCGGCGCTATCACAACGGCCAGACCCACGCGAAATACATGCCCGCCGGTGACATGGCCCGCGATCTTTATGAAGCGATGGAAACCGCCCGCTGCGAAGCCGTAGGTGCCCGCGACATGCCCGGCACCGCGGGCAATATCGACGCCAAGATCAAATACGACTCCCTGCGCAAGGGCTATGATCAGGCCAAGCAGCCCTCGGACGTGCCTTTGGCGACGGCGGCAGGCTATCTGGTGCGCCATCTGGCAACGGGGCGTGACATGCCCGCCGGTGCCGCCAACGCTATGGAGCTGTGGCGCGGCTATATCGAGGATCAGGCCGGAGGCACGCTCGAGACGTTGAACGACACGCTGGATGATCAGGCCGCCTTTGCCCGCTTTGCGCGCAAGATGATCGTTGATCTGGGCTATGGCGATCAGTTGGGCGATGACCCCGACCAAGGCGACGACGACCAAGACAGCGCCGAGGAAGAAGGCACCGAAGAAGAGCAAGAGCCCGATAGCACCGGTCAGGACGAACAGGACGACGACGAGGCAGAAGCCTCGCCCGAGCAGTCGCAAGAGCAGCAGCAGGATGAATCGCAGGCCCAGGTGTCGATGGATGACACCGCCGATCAGGAGCTTGGCGAAGAGGCCGAGATGCCCGATGGCGACGCCCCGATGGAGCCGCCCGCCCCGCCACAAGCCTCGGACGCAGACCCGAATTATCTGGTGTACCAGACCGAGCATGACGAGGTGATCGGGGCCGAAGACCTTGCCGAACCGGCAGAGCTTGAACGCCTGCGCGCCTATCTGGATCAGCAGCTTGAACCGCTGAAAGGCGCGGTCAGCCGTCTGGCCAACAAGCTGCAACGTCGCTTGCAGGCGCAGCAGAACCGGTCGTGGGAATTCGACCTAGAGGAAGGCACACTGGATGCCGGTCGTCTGGCCCGTGTCGTGGCCAACCCCACAACCCCGCTGTCGTTCAAGGTCGAACAGGACACCGAATTCCGCGACACCTGTGTGACCTTGCTGCTGGACAACTCCGGCTCGATGCGCGGGCGGCCGATTTCCATCGCCGCGATCTGCGCCGATGTTCTGGCCCGCACGCTGGAGCGTTGCAACGTCAAGGTCGAGATCCTGGGCTTTACCACCCGCGCCTGGAAAGGCGGCCAAGCCCGCGAGGCCTGGTTGAACGACGGCCGCCCGGTCCAGCCGGGCCGTCTGAATGACCTGCGCCACATCATCTATAAATCCGCCGACGCCCCCTGGCGGCGCACGCGGCCCAATCTGGGTCTGATGATGAAAGAAGGCTTGCTGAAAGAGAACATCGACGGGGAGGCGCTGGAATGGGCGCACCGCCGGATGATCGCCCGCCACGAGGCGCGCAAGATCCTGATGGTGATCAGCGATGGTGCGCCTGTGGATGACAGCACCCTGTCGGTGAACCCAGCGAATTATCTGGAGAAACACCTGCGCGACGTGATCGCCATGGTCGAGAAACGCAAAGCGGTGGAACTGCTGGCCATCGGCATCGGCCACGACGTCACCCGCTATTATGACCGCGCCGTTACGATCACCGATGTCGACCAGCTGGCCGGTGCGATGACCGAACAGCTGGCGGCGCTGTTTGATACCGATCCCCGCGCGCGGGCCCGTGTCATGGGCATGCGCCGCGCAAGCTGAGGGTCAGGGACGCTCCGCGGGGAGTTTTAAGAGCAAAATGAAGAATGGGGTGGGGATATGTTTCAATCGTTCGAGGTAACCTCGCGGCCGGAACAGGGGCCGCCACGGCTGGCGGCGCTGCGCAAAGAGCTGCAGGCAGCGGCGCTTGACGGGTTTCTGGTGCCCCGCGCTGACGCGCATCAGGGCGAATATGTTGCCCCCCGTGACGACCGCTTGAAATGGCTCACGGGGTTCACCGGATCGGCCGGTTTCTGTGCCGCTTTGCGCGATGTGGCGGGCGTGTTTATCGATGGGCGCTACCGCACGCAGGTCAAGGCGCAGGTGGCGGACGTCTATACGCCCGTGGCCTGGCCCGAAGTCTCGCTGGCCGAATGGCTGCGCGCACAGCTGCCTGAAGGTGGCGTTATCGGCTTTGATCCCTGGCTGCATGCCGCCGGGCAGATCGCCCAGCTTGAGGACGCCTTGGACGGCAGCGGCATCACGCTGCGCCGCACCGATAATCTGGTCGACCGCATCTGGGAGGACCAGCCCGCCCCGCCCATGAACCCCGCCAAGGTCCACCCGATCGGCTATGCGGGCGAGGCCCATGGCGATAAGATCGCGCGGCTGGCCGAAGGGCTGCGCGACAAGGGCCGTGGGGCGGCGGTGATCACCCTGCCCGACAGCCTGTGTTGGCTGCTGAACATCCGCGGGTCCGATATCGCACGAAATCCGGTCGTCCATGGCTGTGCCGTGCTGCACAGCGCGGGTCACGTGGACGCGTTCGTCGCCCCCTCCAAGCTGGAGGGGCTAGAGGCGCATTTGGGCGCGCATGTGACCCTTCATGCGCCAGAGGCGTTTTTGGAAGCTCTTGGCGACCTGTCGGGCCCCGTGCTGGTCGAGAAGGCCACCGTGCCTGTGGCTGTTTGGGACGCTTTGGGCGACCGGATCGTCTGGGGCGACGACCCCTGCGCCCTGCCTAAAGCCTGCAAGAACGCGGCGGAGATCGAAGGCTCTGTCGCGGCGCATTTGCGCGACGGGGCGGCTTTGGTCGAGGTGCTGGCCTGGCTGGACGCGCAGCCTGCGGGCAGCGTGACGGAGACGCAAGTGGTGACCCAGCTGGAGACCGCGCGCCGCCGTGATCCGGCCTTGCAAGAGATCAGCTTTGAAACCATTGCCGGGACCGGCCCCAATGGTGCGATCATGCACTACCGCGTGACCGAGGACACCGATAGCACTTTGCAAGACGGGCATCTGCTGGTGCTGGATTCGGGCGGGCAATATCTGGATGGCACCACCGACATCACCCGCACCATCGCCATCGGCACGCCGCCGGTCGAGGCAAAAGAGGCGTTTACCCGTGTGCTGAACGGTTTGATCGCCATGAGCCGTCTGCGCTGGCCCCAAGGGCTGGCCGGGCGCGATATCGAGGCTGTGGGGCGTTTGCCGCTCTGGATGGCGGGGCAGGATTTCGATCACGGGCTGGGCCATGGCGTCGGGGCCTATCTGAGCGTGCACGAAGGGCCGCAACGTCTGAGCAAGCTCAGCACGGTGCCCCTGTCCGAGGGCATGATCCTGAGCATCGAGCCCGGCTATTACCGCGAGGGGGCCTTTGGCATCCGGCTGGAAAACCTTGCCGTGGTGCGGTCTGCGCCTGATCTTCCGGGCGGGGACGCGCATCGCGCCATGCTGTCGTGGGAGACGCTGAGCTTTGCGCCCATCGACACGCGGCTGATCGTGCCACAGATGCTGACCCAAGGCGCGCGAGACTGGCTGAACGCCTATCATCGCGACGTTGCGGAAAAGATCGGGCCGCGGCTATCACCGGTTGCAAAACTGTGGTTGGATGCGGCAACAGCGCCGGTTTGAGCGCGATATATTTCAGTTCATTCAGGGAGGACGGTCAGCAATGGCAGACCATATCAAGATATTGAAGTCGAACGGAACATGGACAGTGCGCGCAGGGGGCGCGGTACTGGCCGAAACACGTAACGCGCTTGAGCTGCGCGAAGGCGACCACGACGCGGTGATCTATATCCCCCGTTCGGATATCGCCATGGCGTTTCTGGACAAAACCGACAAGACCACCCACTGCCCGCACAAGGGCGATGCGCATTACTTCTCGGTTGTGACCAAAAGCCGGACGTTGGAAAACGTGGCATGGTCCTACGAGGACCCCAGCGAGGATGTCGCCGAGATCAAGGGCCATCTGGCCTTCTACCAATTGCCCGAGGTTGCGGTAGAACAAATCTAGGGCCCCCGAAAGGGCCCTGGAAATTCACGATTGAAGCAAAGGGGGGCTGCGGCCCCTCTTATGCGTTCAGCAGCCAGCTTGTGTCCGCGCTGAGATCGGCGGCACTGGTGTTTTGCACGATCACCACGACATTGCCGTTGACCACAAGTTCACTATCGGTGCCATTGGCCGCGGCGCGGATTTCGAACATCCCGTCACCGGGGGCAAATTGCGCGGGTGAGCCTTGGGTCTCCTGCAGGTACAGCCCGTCTTCGGCGAGATTAAAGTCGGTCACGATGACCGGGGCCTTGCCCACTTGATCATAGCCGATGGCATTGATCACATCGGCCCCTTCGCCGCCTGTCACGGTATCGCCATCGTTGGCGCTGATGGTGTCACTGCCATCGCCCCCCAGCACGACATCTGCCATCGTATCGGTATCGCCCGACACATTGCCGTTGAGGTTGAAGTCGAACGCGCGGATCACATCGTCACCAGCACCGCCGTCAATACTGTCGGTCCCCAGCCCCGAGATCAGGAAGTCATTCCCCGCCCCGCCGTTCAACGTGTCGTCGCCCATACCGCCGAATAGTGCGTCATTGCCAGCGTCGCCATCAATCAGGTCGTCGCCCCTGTTGCCCGCCAGCTTGTCCGGCCCCTCGCCGCCTGACAGCGTGTCATTGCCGGGGCCCGCGTTGATCGTATCGGCACCTGCGTCGCCAGACAGCGCATCATTGCCAATGCCGCCGTTGATCAGATCGCTTTGGGTGCCGCCGCTGATCACATCGTCGCCGCCATTGCCATTCAGCGTGTCGTTCAACCCGCCCCCCATCAACGTGTCGTTCCCGATGTTGCCGTTCAGCAGGTCGTTGCCGCCCTGCCCGTCAAGCATATCATCGCCCGCCAACCCGCTCAGCGTATCGCTGCCAACCCCGCCCATCAGCGTGTCATTGCCCTGCCCGCCACTGAGCCCGTCGTTGCCTTCGTTGCCCATCAGGATGTCGTCGCCGTCGTTCCCTTCGATGTAGTCAAAGCCTTCGCCACCGCTTAGCGTGTCATTGCCGCGCCCTCCCAGCACGGTATCCGCGCCAAAGTTGCCCATGGCGTCGTCATCGCCTGATCCGCCGTTGACCAGATCGTTGTTGGTGCCACCGCGCAGCACGTCATCGCCGGAACCGCCAAAGAGCGTGTCCATCAGCCCGCCGCCCAGAAGCGTATCATTATCGGCCCCGCCATCCAGATTGTCGGACCCGAGCCCGCCCACGAGGGAATCCGCGCCGCCAAAGCCGCCAAGGCTATCGTCGCCGCTACCGCCGATCAGGGTGTCATTATCAGCCCCGCCATCAAGCGTATCGCTGCCGTTGTTCCCATTGAGCAGATCATCACCCAGACCACCGCGCAGCATATCGCTGCCCTGCCCGCCGGACAGGTCATCGGTGCCCCCGAAGCCTGAAAGACTGTCCGCGCCGTTCCCGCCCAGCAATCTGTCGGCACCCGGCCCGCCGTTGACGGTATCGCGCCCCTCTTCGCCATTGCCAAGATTGTCGCCACCGCCAAGGTTCAGCAGGTCATTGCCCGCGCCGCCCTGCACCGTGTCATCGCCGCCAAAACCGTTTACCGTGTCGTCACCGCCAAACGCGTCGATGTCATCATCCGCGCCCGTGCCCGTGACCAGATCAGGGCCGTTGGTGCCCTGCTGCGTGGCGATCTGCGGGTCTGTCACCTCGGGCTCTGCCACGTCTTGCATGTCGTCATTGGTATCGTCGTCATCGCTGTCGTTGCCAATCAATCCCGCAAATCCCAAAAGCGCGAGCGCTGGTAGTAAAGTCAATCCAAGCATGTTCAAATCCCCCTAAGCTATACCCAGAGTTTAGCTTACGCTGAGGAACGCAAGAAAGACAAATTACCGCCGCATTTCAGACACATTTCAATATTTAGGACAGTTCAGCCCCGCTGCACCCACTGTCGCGAATACAGCGACAATCAAGAATGTTCCTCGGCCGCTGTCTCGGCTAGGGCGCGGTTATAGGCCTTAAGCGCATCCACATGGAACAGCGCGCCCAGCAGTTCGGGCGGCGATTCGGGCTTGAGCGTGACCACGGGAATAAACGCCGCACCGGTCTGCTCGAAAATCGGCATCGCGGCCTCTAGCGTGGCGGTGCCGTCGATATAGGTACCCTCGCCGATCAGATCCCAGCAGGTTTCTTCGTTCGCAGCGCGCAGGTCGTCGGGGCGGCGCATGATGCGGCCCACCATGAACATGCCCAGCAGATAGGCCTGAGGACCGGCGGCAAGGTGGATACCGCGGCGTTCCATCTGCGTCAGGAAAAAGCTGCGGTGCACCAGACGCGAGGCAAGCGCGGTCGACATGCTCACAGCGACCATCACCGCCAGACCTGTCTGCCAGTCTCCGGTCAGTTCGAATACAATCAAGGTGGTAGAGATCGGCGCCCCCAGAACGGCAGCTGCCACCGCGCCCATGCCCGCCAGCGCATAAAGCGACGTGGCCCCCGACATCGTGGGAAAAACGCCCGTGGCGATCAATCCGAAGGCCAGCCCCGTCAGCGCCCCCAACATCAGCGAGGGCGAAAACACCCCGCCGCCCATCCGCCCGCCAAGGGTGATCGACACCGCGATGATCTTGAGCACGGCAAAGACAACGGCTTCGTGCAGGATCATATCACCGCTTAACGCGCGGGTCGTCGTCTCGTATCCGACGCCGATGATATGCGGGAACCATAGTGCAATCACGCCAAGGATTGCCCCTGCCACGGCAGGGCGCAGGTAGCGCGGCAGCTTGCTGCGGGCCTGTATGAAGTTGCCGAAATCCTCGGCCCAGAAGATACCGCGCATGAGAAACACTGCCACCACGCCGCAGGTCAGCCCCAGCAGCAGGAAGGCGGGCAGCTCGGCATAGAAGGACATATCGCCCACGGTGGGCAGGGCAAATTCGGTCAGACCGCCGAATTCCAACCGGTTGATTACAGTGCCCGCGGCCGACGCGATCACGATGGGGGCAAAGGCGTGCACGGCAAAGTGGCGCAGCACGATCTCGAGCGCGAAAAGCGCCCCTGCGATCGGGGCATTGAAGCTGGCAGAGACGGCCGCCGCAACGGCGCAGCCCAGCAGGTCACGACCGGTAATACCGCTGGCATTGATCCGGCGGCTCACCAGGGTCGAGATCACGCCCGCAAGGTGGACCACCGGCCCTTCTCGCCCTGACGATCCGCCGGTGCTCAGCGTGATCAGCGAGGCCAGCGCCGACGCAATACCGGCCCGTGTTTCCACCCGACCTTCATGCAATGCCGCGCCAAGGATCACATCGCCGACGCTGCGCACACGGGCGTCTCGGGTGAAATTATGCAAGATCAGCCCCACGGTCAGCCCGCCGATGGTGGGGATCAGAACGACCCAATACCAATCAAGGCTGCCGATAAAACTATGCAGGTGCTGCACATCTTCGGTGCCATAAAGAAACGCCTGTAATGCGTTGATCCCTTTACGAAAAAACAGCGCAGCAAAGCCAGCCGAGATGCCGATTGCAAGCGCGATGAACCAGAAGGTGACCTTGCCCGGCCCTTTTTCACGCAGCACATCCCACCCCAGACGCGCATGGCTGCACAATGTGTCATACTGCTGGTTCAGAAAGGGGCGCGGTTTCAAAGGCATGGCGGCTTTGCTGTCAGGGTTTACCCATGTCTAGGACAGAGCCGCCTGCGTTAAAACCCCTGCAATCAAGACAGCGCCGCTAGCTGGCGAATTCTTCGCCCAAAAGCTCGCGCGCGGCGGCGCGTGCTGCCTCGGTAATCGTATCCCCTGCCAGCATCCGCGCAACCTCGTCCACGCGTTCCGGCGCTGACAGTGGCGTGACGGTCGATAGGGTCATGCCCTTGGACACGGCCTTGGACACACGCCAGTGATGCGCGCCCAAAGCGGCAACCTGGGGGGAGTGGGTGACAACAAGCACCTGCCCGCCCTGCGACAGCGCCGCCAGACGACGCCCCACCGCATCGGCAGTCGCACCGCCGACACCCCGGTCGATTTCGTCGAAGATCATCGTCAGGCCGGTTTGCCCCTTGGCCAGACAGACCTTGAGCGCGAGCAGAAAGCGGCTTAGCTCCCCGCCCGATGCGATCTTGCCAAGTGGGCCCGCAGGCGCGCCGGGGTTGGTGGCCACGGTAAAGGACACCGCATCGCGGCCTTCCGGTCCGGGTGTTTCCTCGGTGATCTGCGTGGCAAAAACCGCGCGCTCCATCTTGAGCGGGGCAAGCTCTGCCGCGACGGCCTTGTCCAACTTGCCCGCTTTCTTGCGGCGCGCATCGGTCAGGGCGTCGGCTGCGGCATCATAGGCGGCTTGGGCGTCGCGCACGGCTTTCTCTAGGCCCGCCTGTGCGGCCTCGCCAGCGTCCAGCGCGTCCAGCTTGCCGCGCAACGTCTCGGCAAAGCCCGCCAGATCATCGGCCAGCACCTCGTGCTTGCGGGCCATGGCGCGGATCGCAAAGAGGCGCTCTTCGGTTTCTTCCAGCTCGATCGGGTTGAACGACATGGTGTCGATGGCGGCGACCACGCCTTCCATCGCCTCGTCCAATTCGACCATCGCACGCGAAAGCGCGGCCATCGGGGCCTCTAGCGCGCCGTCGGCTTTATGGGCCACCCCGTCGAGCCAGCGCAGGGCGTCGCCCAGCTGTGTCTCTGCCCCGCCCTGCCCCATCATCTCGTAGGCGTTGACCACATCGCTGCGGATCTTTTCGGCGCTTTGCATCAGGCGCCGGCGCGCGTCGAGCTGTTCTTCCTCGCCCGCTTGCGGGTCCAGCTTGTCCAGCTCTGCCACGGCGTGGCGCAGGTATTCTTCTTCGGCGGCAATCGCCTCGCGCTCGGCGGCGGCCTGTTTGGCTGCCTTGCGCGCAGCAGCCAAGGCAGACCACGCCTGACGCACCTTGTCGCGCAGCGGGGCGGTGCCCGCGAATTCATCCAGAATGGCGCGGTGGCCCTTGGGGTCAAGCAACCCGCGGTCATCATGCTGGCCGTGCAATTCGACCAGCGTTTCCGACAGCGCGCGCAGCACCTCGCCCGAGCAGCGGCGATCATTGACCCAAGCCGTTTTGCGCCCGTCAGACCCGTTGATACGGCGCAAGATCAGCTCGCCCCCGCCGGGCAGGCCAGCCTCTTCCAGCACCACGTGGGCGGCGTGACCTTCGGGCAGGTCGAACCACGCCGTGACCTCGCCCTGAGACGCGCCCTGACGCACCAGATCGGCGCGCCCGCGCCAACCCAGCACGAACCCGAGACTATCGAGCAAGATCGATTTACCCGCCCCGGTTTCGCCGGTCAGAACGTTCAAACCCGGCTGAAACGCAAGTTCCAGCCGGTCGATGATCAGCATATCCGAAATATCTAGGCCGCGTAGCATGGGTCACTATCCGTGTGGGCCGTCAAAAGGCGCGTGGTCAGATCCATTCGCCCTTGATCGTTTGGCGGTAGATCGCGGTCAACCAGTTATCGCCGAAGGACTTCATTTCAAGGCCCTGACCGGTCAGCAGCTTATAGCTTGCCTCGTACCATTCGGTGGACTGGTAGTTGTGCCCCAGAATGGCGCCTGCGGTCTGCGCCTCGTCCGTAAGACCCAGCGACAGATACGCCTCTACCAGACGGTGCAGCGCCTCGGCGGTGTGGGTGGTTGTCTGGAAATCCTCGACCACAACGCGGAAGCGGTTGATCGACGCGGTATAGTGTTTGCGGCGCAGATAATAGCGCCCCACTTCCATTTCCTTGCCCGCCAGATGGTCAAACGCCAGGTCGAATTTCAGCACGGAAGACCGCGCATATTCGCTGTCTGGATAATCCTCGATCACGCGACGCAGCGCTTGCAGCGCCTGAAAGGTCAGCCCCTGGTCGCGGCCAACTTCGTCGATCTGGTCATAATAGCTTAGCGCCAGAAGGTAGCTTGCATAGGACGCGTCATCATCATCGGGGAAGAAATCAATATAGCGCTGCGCGGCAGAGCGGCTGTTGGGGTAATCCTGATCTTGATGATAGGCGAAAGCCTGCATGATCAGCGCCCGCTTGGCCCATTCGGAATAGGGGTAGAGGCGTTCAATCTCGGAGAAATATTCAGCGGCTTCGGCAGGGCGTTTGCGGTTCAGTTCAAATTCGCCACGCTCGTAAATCTGCTCGGCCGAGTATGTTTCAAGCGGGATTTCCTGAGGGTTGAAGAAGCTGTTGGTCGTCCGACCCGTGTCCTGAGCACCACCGCACGCGCCAAGAACGCCCGCCAAAAGCACCGCACCGACCACCCGCTTGCGCGACATCGTACCCGTCATGCGTTTCACCCTCGCTTTAAACTCTGCGTCACGTTTCACGATACGCCTTTGCCCGTGACTAGCACAAGGTTTCGCGCAACAAAACGACCATTCGGCAGTCCCCTGCAAGGGCGGCTGTCGACGGGCCAAATCGTAAACAAAGGATTACCCAAGCCCCACCGGAGTTTCAACCGTCGTTAACGCCCTGCCCTGCGACATCGCGTTACCGCTTTCAGGCAACGGCGGGGATTTCGTCCCACTCAAGGCCAAAGCCGGGCAGCCGCGACGCCATTTGCGCGTCACATTCAACCATGCGCACGGCACCGGGGGTCGCGAACAGCGCCCGCAGCAGCGTGTTGGTCAGGCTGTGGCCGGCGCGCACGCCGGTGTAATGGCCGATCAGCGGTGCACCGGCCAGCGCCAGATCCCCCAAGGCATCCAGCATCTTGTGGCGTACGGGTTCGTCCGCGTGGCGCAGACCACCGGGGCTCAGCACTTGGTCGCCGTCGAAGACGACAGCATTTTCACCAGCGTGACCGCCCAATGCCAGACCGTTCGCCTGCATCGCGTCGACATCCGCCTGACGGCAGAAGGTCCGGCTGTCGCAAAGTTCGCGGGCGAAGCTGCCGTTGTTCATGACCAGCGACTTTTCCTGATGGCCAATGGCGGCATCGGCGAAATCGATGACAAAGTCGATCTTCAGGGTGTCTGCCGGTGCGATGGTGGCCGAGGCTTCGCCATCCGTCACGGTGACCGTTTTCAGCACCTCGAAAGCACGCACAGGGGCCGCGAGCACGCGAACACCGCGCTGCATGATACCCCGCACGAAGGGCGCGGCAGAGCCGTCGAGGATCGGCACTTCGGGGCCGTCAATCTCGACCAGCGCGTTGTGGATGCCACAACCGGCCAGCGCGGCCATCAGGTGTTCAACAGTAGAGATTTGCAGGCCCGCCGCATTTTCCAGCTTGGTGCAAAGAGGCGAGCGATTCACCGCGTCCCAGCGGGCGGGGATCAGGCGATCGCCAACATCCACGTCACTGCGCGAGAACCAGATACCGTGATGCGCGCCAGCCGGACGGATCGTCACAGTTGCAGGACGGCCGGAATGAAGGCCGTTGCCGCTAAAGCTGATCGCTGTCTTAATGGTTGTCTGCACGGTCAATACTCACTGTCCAAAGATCATCTGTCTAAGTTGAACTCTGTCCTAACGGGGCCGTTCCTAATGCTCAATTCAATCATTGCTACCGTCTGAAACATCACTGTCACAATTGGGCGTTAACGTGCGCATACCCCCAATAAGCCATTGTTATATATATATTTCAGGCTCCCGATCATCCCTGAAATGACGGCGAAGCGTGAACATATAACAGCAATATTTCAACGAATGTTACCGACCCGCACACCCCAATTGCTGCACCGCAGCACGCTTAAAGTTGTGGCGCTAACGGAAAAGACCACCCCTAAGGGTGGCCTTTCGGACGTTTACGAGGACGTCTTAGGTAAGCTTAGTTCGCCTGACGACGCAGGAAGGCGGGGATTTCGATCCGCTCTTGATCTTCGTCCTGAACGTCGCGCGGCTGTGGCGCGGCAGAGGTCGCGCGGGTCTGAACCGGCGGCTGCTGACGTGCGGGACGCTGCTGCTGTGTTTCCGCCTCACCGTGACCGGTCATGCGGTTGATCAACGAGTTGATGCCAAAGCGCTTCTCCCCCTGCTCGGCGGCGGGTTGTTGACGCTGCTGCTGCGGCTGCGCTTGTGGCTGACGCTGTTGTTGCTGGCTTGGCGACGCTTTTTGCGCGGCGGCGCGCAGACGGGCCAGTGCTTCGGGCGATGGGGTACCGGGTGCAGGGGCGCGTGGCGCGACAAACGCCTCTTGCTCTTGCGCGTCGACATTCACCTCTTCGCGGCGCGGCTGGAAGGACGCAACCTCGGGACGGTAGGCGGGGGGTGGCAGATCATCTGCGTCCGACGCTTCGTCTTCATAGGATGTGTCAGAGAAACCGCTGTGGTTGACCGCGGCTTCTTCCTTGAACAGCTGCTGCTGTGGCTCTTCTTCGTACTCGGCCTGTGCGGCAACGGGTGCAGGTGCTTCGGCGGCTGGGGCTTGTTCAACCTCTGGCGCTTTGGCAGGCAATGGCTGCGACATGGAACGGCGCGGCACGGGCATCTCGGTGTTGACGTCAACCGCATCGATCCCAGTGGCAACAACGCTCACGCGCATGACGCCACCCAGTTCGGTGTCAAGCGTGGACCCCACGATGATGTTCGCGTCTGGGTCGACTTCTTCGCGGATACGGTTCGCCGCTTCGTCCAATTCGAACAGGGTCAAGTCGTGACCGCCGGTGATGTTGATCAGAACGCCCTTGGCACCGCGCAGGCTGATTTCGTCCAGCAGCGGGTTCGCGATGGCCTTCTCGGCGGCCTGGATGGCGCGATCTTCGCCCTCTGCCTCGCCGGTGCCCATCATCGCTTTGCCCATCTCGTCCATCACGGCGCGCACGTCCGCAAAGTCGAGGTTGATCAGGCCGGGGCGGACCATCAGATCCGTGACGCCTTTGACACCTTGGTACAGCACGTCATCCGCCATGGAGAATGCTTCGGTAAAGGTGGTTTTTTCATTCGCCAGGCGGAACAGGTTCTGGTTGGGAATGATGATCAGTGTATCGACGACCTTTTGCAGCGCCTCAATACCGTCTTCAGCCTGACGCATCCGCTTGATGCCTTCAAACTGGAACGGCTTGGTCACAACACCAACGGTCAGAACACCCAGTTCGCGCGCAGCCTGCGCGATGATCGGCGCGGCCCCTGTCCCGGTGCCCCCGCCCATACCGGCGGTGATAAAGCACATGTGCGCGCCGGCCAGGTGGTCGACAATCTGTTCAATGCTTTCTTCGGCAGCGGCAGCACCGACAGAGGCCCGCGCGCCCGCACCCAGACCTTCGGTCACTTTGATGCCCAGCTGAACGCGGCTTTCCGCTTTGGCTTGCTGCAACGCTTGCGCGTCTGTGTTGGCAACCACGAAATCAACACCGTCGAGCTCTTTCTCGATCATGTTGTTCACGGCGTTGCCGCCTGCCCCGCCAACACCAAACACTGTGATGCGGGGTTTCAGGTCGCCCTGTCCGGGCATTGAAAGATTAAGGGTCATGAGCCATCCGCCTGTATTGTTTAGCTCGCTTACGGAGCATTTTTTGTGCAATCCCCCTTATTGTATAGGGAGAACGCCCATGCGTCACCTAGAAAACACGGTTTTGACACATTATATGGGCGTTTTTTTGCCGGTTTTCTCATGATTTCGACGCGCGCACCGCATCTGGGGGTTACCAGTTGTCGCGGAACCACTTGACAGCGCGCTTCAACGACCGGGATGGGTAGCGGTCGGCGGGAATGTCAAAGTCCCACCACTCGTCCTGCGGGTGCGCGGCAAACAGCGCCAACCCTACGGCAGAGGCGAAACCCGGACCGGTTGCGGCTTGTGGCAGGCCATGCACGCGCAGCGGGCGGCCCAAGCGGACCTGTTGGCCCAGAATCTTGCTTGCCAGACCATCAAGGCCCGGAATCTGACTGCCCCCGCCGGTCAGCACGATCTGCTGGCTTGGCAGGTGGTCAAAACCCGCGGCATCCAGACGGGCGCGGACTTCTTCCAGAATTTCTTCGACACGGGGGCGCATGATGCCGATCAGCTCGGCACGGCTCACGGTGCGACGGTCGTGCTCGTAATCACCGGTATCTCCACCGATATCGATCATCTCGCGATCGTCCATGCCTGTCGCATGCACCCCGCCATAGAAGGTCTTGATCCGTTCAGCATTGGCCGTCGGCACCTGCAACCCCATAGAGATGTCAGAGGTGATGTGATCCCCGCCCATGCGCACGCTATCGGCATAGATCATGTGTTTGCGAATGAAGATCGAAACAGAGGTCGACCCGCCGCCAAGATCGATACAGGCGGCGCCAAGTTCCTGCTCGTCCTCGACCAGCGATGAAATCCCCGAGACATAGGCCGAAGACGCAACGCCCGCCAGTTCGAGATCACAACGTTTGATGCAATGGGCAAGGTGTTGAACCGCCGCCGCGTCCACGGTCAGCATATGCATATCGACCGACAGGGTATTGCCCAACTGGCCGCGCGGATCGGACAGGCCCGACCGGTTATCCAGCGCAAAGTTCACCGGCTGAGCATGCAGCACTTCGCGGCCCTCGCCGTATTCGGGCACGTCGCAATTGGCCAGAACCTGCGCGACATCCTGCTCGGACACGACCTGCCCTTCCAGATCCAGCGCCGCATCCAGACCGTAGCTGCGCGGTTCGGCACCCGAGAAACAGGCGATCACGTGATCCACACGGATGTTGGCCATTTTCTGCGCAGCCTGCAGCGCGGTACGCACAGCGCGTTCGGTTTCCTGCATGGCGCAGATCTCGCCAAAGCGGACCCCGCGCGACCGTGTGGTCGCAGCCCCGATCACGCGAAAACCGGATTGCCCCGCGAGCGACCCGATCTCGCCCTCTTCAGAGACGCGGCCCGTGCCGTCAAACCTCAGCACCAGGCAGGCGATCTTAGACGTGCCCACATCCAGAATAGCCACCACGCCGCGTTGCATCGCAAGCTTACGCATGTGGCGCATGGATCGCTGACTATCGTATAGGTCCATCATCTTTTCACTGTCCCGAAATCTGCCTGATGCGCCACAATTCTTGTGTGGCGTCCTTGTTCATTTGCACGGTGGGCCGTTGGGCCAACCGCATGTCTACCCGCGCGACGTCGCGGGCCAGCACATCCTGTGCACCTTCCAGCGCGATCACCCGCTCCAGCGCCTGAACGGCCTGGGTTTCGGGCAGCAAGATACGCTGTTCACGGTCAAGAACGACGTCCCATCGCCGCTCTCCCATGCGTACCAAACCGCGCAGCCGCTCCCCCAACGGAGCCGCCGTGCGGATCAATTCAAGCGCTTCGCTCACACGCTGGTTCGCCGCCTCGCCTACCACCAAGGGCAGGTCCGTGCGATCGCCACGCGATGCAAGCTGGCCGATGGGGCTGCCCTCGGCGTCGATCAGCAGCAGCCCGTCCTGGCTACGCCAAACGGCGACCGGCACCCGTGGCTGTACCGACACCTGCAACACGCCGCCCGGCTTCACCCGCAGCGATGCCTGCTTGACGCCGGGAAGATCGGTGATCGCCTGCCGCAATGCAGGCAGATCAAGATCAAAGGAACTGGTTGGAAATTCGACAGGCACAGCGGCACGCACGTCGGCGGCCAAAACGCCTTCGACACCATCAATCGCCATCAGCTTGACCATGAATTCGGGGCGCTGCTGGATGCTGGTGCGGACATTGGCATAGACATCGGCCAATTGGCCGCGTCGTGCTTCGTCCGACAGATAGATTGTCCCCGCTGCCAAGGCCAAGCAGAACGGCACCCCGACGCGCAGCCCGAAACGGAACGTCGGCGTCAGCATCAAGCGCTGCATGCGCCACGCCCAACGTGACGGTGCAGGATCTGCCTTGGCCGGCTTGGCGGGTTTGACGCGTTTGATCAACGATTGCATGACGCGTCCTCGACCATCCAGGCGCAGAGCTCGCCAAAGGAAATGCCAACCGCCTGCGCCTGTTCGGGCGACAGCGACGTGGGGGTCATGCCGGGCTGGGTGTTGGTTTCCAGCAGGAACAGCCCCGCCGCCCCCTTGCTTTCATCCCACCGGAAATCCGTGCGGCTGACACCGCGACAGCCAAGCGCGTTATGCGCCCGCAGGGCGTAATCCATGCAGAGTTCAAAAATCTCGTGCGGGATATCGGCAGGGACCACATGGGTCGACCCGCCCGCCTTGTACTTGGCGTCGTAATCATACCAGCCCGTCGTGTGGATGTCGGTCACGGTCAGCGCACGTTCGCCCATCACGGTGGTGGTCAGTTCGCGACCGGGGATGAATTTCTCGACCATGACCTCGGCGGGCATGGCATCATCCAACTGTGGCGGGCCGTTGTTTTCAATCTCAACAAGGTAAACACCGACGGATGACCCTTCGTTGTTCGGCTTGACCACATAGGGCGGGTCCATCACATGGGATCCCCGCACAGTCGCCGCCGATACGATCAAGCTTTCCACAACAGGCAAACCCGCGGCACGAAAAACTTCCTTGCTGCGCTGCTTGTCCATCGCAAGGGCAGAGGCCAGCACGCCGGAGTGTGTGTAAGGCAGGCCCATCCATTCCAGCAAACCCTGAACGCAGCCGTCTTCGCCCCAGCGGCCATGCAGACAATTCAGAACGACATCGGGTTGAGCAGCGCCCAGATCGGCACAAAGGTCGGGGCCGCAATCGACCTCGATGACTTCGAAACTCCGGTCCCGCAAAGCCGCTGCGCAGGCGCGCCCTGTTGACAGAGACACCTCGCGTTCCGCCGAGGGGCCACCCAACAATACTGCAACTCTCGGGGGTGTCCTGCTCGACAATCCCACTCAATCTGCCTTTTTAAACGGGCCTGTTGCGACCCTTATTCATTCTGTTCCGGGCCTTTTGGCGGCCCTAAATCATGACGCTCGAACGTTTATTTTTCGCCGATCCGCATAATTTCCCACTCTAGCGTAATCCCGCTGGAATCGTAAACCTTTTTTCGCACCATTTCACCCAATGCTTCAAGGTCTGCTGCCGTCGCGGAACCCGTATTGATCAGGAAGTTGGGGTGTTTCGGGCTCATCTGCGCGCCACCCAAGGTGGCACCGCGCAAACCGGCGTCGTCAATGACCTTCCACGCCTTCAGATCGTGGCGGTCATCCGCCTGCCCCGTGCTGGAAAACCCCGCCGGATTGCGGAACGTCGATCCTGCGCTGCGGTCCTTGGTGGGTTGGGTTTCGTCCCGTTTGCGCAGCTGGTCCTCCATCCGCGCGTGCAGCGCTTGCGCCTCGCCTTTGGGGGGCGCGAAGCGGGCAGCGGTGATGACATATCCGTCTGGCAAAGCGGTCTGGCGATAGGCAAATTGCAGATCGTCCGGCCCAAGCGTGACCTTTTCGCCTGTGCGGGTGATCGCGTCTGCGCTGATGAAATAATCAGCAGTATAGGCACCATAGCAGCCCGCGTTCATCCGTACCGCGCCGCCAATGCTACCCGGGATTGTGCGCAGGAAGGTCAGGTCCAGCCCCGCGTCCGCTGCCTTGCGCGCGACATGGGCGTCCAGCGCCGCGGCGCCTGCGGTGACGATTCCGTCTTCGCATTTGATGGTGTTGAACCCGCGCCCCAGCCGGATCACCACAGCGCGCAAGCCGCCGTCGCGCACGATCACATTCGACCCGACCCCCATCGGCATGACCACGACATCGGCGGGCAGCGCCTTCATGAAAGCCGCCAGATCATCCGCATCGGCAGGCTGGTAGAAATAGTCAGCAGGGCCGCCCACGCGCAGCCAGGTCAGATCAGCCAAGGGGCGGTTTTGCGTCAGCTTACCGCGCATATCGGGAAAGGAAATATCTGTCATGTCCATCGCCTAGCCCGCTTTGGGAGGGAGGTCAATTTTCCACATGTGCCCGACGCGCGCCAAACACCGCCCAATCAATCAGGCCGGTTCGCCCGCAGCTCGCGCGTGATACGTCCCACAAGCCATCCTGCAAGAAACGCGCAAACCGCATAGCCCGTGGCGGCGGCTTGCGCCATGAACACCGGACGCTCCAGCGGTTTCGCGCCAAGGCCCCAGATCATCCACGCCCAGTTCAGCGCGAGCCCTGCCAGCAGGACCAGCACAAAGCCGCCATACCGGCGCATCAGCCCGCACCAGCCCGCGGCAAGCATCCACACCACGAGGATGCTGATCAGGATCACCAGCGTCAGGTTCACTTTGCGGCATTCCGCACAGCGGCACCGCGCAGCCAGCGCATCAGATAGATCACCGGCCAGCGCAACACCGAACACCCGCCCGCGAACACCAGCATCCCGACCCAAGGGCCATGCTGCATGGTGACAAACCCCAGGACGGGGATGCCGACGGCAATCAACACATAAGCGCTGCGCCAATGCTGGTCAGAACTGGGCGTCATCGCCAACACATTGGCAACGACCGCCCAAAAACAGGCAAGAACCAGTGATATACTCATTTTGGAACCTCCGGGATTTGTCCGCGCAGCTTGGCCAGCAAAAAGCGCAAGGGATTGCGGAACATGGACACAAAGGCAGCAAGAGCAAGCAGGCTATAGAGCCAGCCCACCTGAAGACCGATCAGGATGATCAGCACCGGTGCGGCAATCAGCAGGATCACACCGGGAATATATTGCAGACGCATGGGCAGCGTCGCCACCGTGGCCGAGCAAAAGACCCACAGGATGCAAGCCCAAAGCAAGGTCATGACCGGCCCCCGTATGATGGGGTCCGCGCCATTCAGACGGATTCCTTCTTCAAGGCTTCAAGCGCGGCAGGCAAGGCGTTGGCCCAGGTGCTGATTGTCCCTGCCCCAAGGCAGACAACCATATCCCCCGGCCCTGCCTGTTCGCGCACCAGTCGCGCCAGATCATCCTCGCTTTGGACGGCGCGGGCGTGGCGGTGACCATGACGGATCAACCCTGCGACCAGATCATCGCGCCCTGCGCCCTCGATCGGGGCCTCGCCCGCGGCATAGACCTCGGCGATGCCAACAACATCGGCATCGTTGAAACAGGCGCAGAATTCCTCGAAATGGTGGTGCAAACGGCTGTAGCGGTGGGGCTGGTGGACCGCGATCACGCGCCCTTCGGTGGCCTGACGTGCGGCTTTCAGCACGGCGGTAATCTCGACCGGGTGGTGACCGTAGTCGTCGATGATCGTCACGCCATCCACTTCGCCCACTTTGGTAAAGCGACGGTTCACGCCGCCGAACCCGGCAAGAGCGGCACGGATTTCTTCGGTTTTCATCCCAAGGTGGCGCGACACGGCGACCGCCGCCATCGCGTTTGACACGTTGTGATCCCCGGGCATCGGCAGGCTGCAATCCTTGATCGTGATGCCTTCGGTCTGGAACATGATATCGAAATGCGCCACGCCCGCCTTGTAGTGCAGGTTGACTGCCCGCACGTCGGCCTGGGTGTTGAAGCCATAGGTCATGACACGGCGGTCGGTGATCTTGCCTACCAGGGCCTGCACCTCGGGGTGGTCGATACAGCAGACCGCCAGCCCGTAGAAAGGAATGTTCGAGACGAAATCCAGAAACCCTTTGCGCAGGGTATCGAAGTCGCCCCAATGCTCCATATGCTCGGGGTCGATATTGGTCACGATGGCAATGGTCGCGGGCAGACGGTTGAAGGTGCCGTCGGATTCATCCGCCTCGACCACCATCCATTCGCCCTGCCCCATCCGTGCGTTCGACCCGTAAGCATGGATGATCCCGCCGTTCACAACCGTCGGATCGATCCCGCCGTTAACCAGCAGTTCGGCCACCATCGTCGTTGTGGTGGTCTTGCCGTGGGTTCCCGCCACCGCAATGTTGGATTTCAGGCGCATCAGCTCTGCCAGCATTTCGGCGCGGCGCACGATGGGAAGGCCCGCCACCCGTGCGGCATCCAGTTCAGGGTTGCCCGGCTTGATCGCGGAAGAGATCACGACCACGGCGGCCCCTTCGATATTCGCGGCCTCCTGCCCTTCGAACACCGTCGCGCCAAGGTCCACCAGACGGTCAGTGATCTTGGTCGATTTCAGGTCCGACCCCTGCACGCGGTAGCCGTGGTTCAACAACACTTCAGCAATGCCGGACATGCCGATGCCGCCAATACCCACGAAATGGATCGGGCCCACATCGGTGGGGAGCTTCGTGGCTGCGTTCATCGTTTCTTTCCTTCGGTTGCCAGGGTTTCCACCATCTGGGCGAGTTCTTCTGCGGCGTCCGGCTTGGCGACAGACAGGGCGGCGCGCGCCATCTGCTGCGCGCCCTCTGCATGGGTCAGCACCATTTCGATCTGGGCCCGCAGACTGTCGGGATTGGCCATGTTTTCGGGCACCATGATCGCGGCACCGGCGTCCACCAATCCACGGGCATTGGCCGTCTGATGATCGCCGGTCGCTGCCGCAAAGGGGATCAGGATCGACGGCCGCCCGATGATAGAGATATCGGCAACGCTGGACGCGCCAGCGCGGCTGATCACCAGTTGGGCTTCGGACATGCGCCGCGGCACATCATGGAAAAACGGTTGCACATCGGCATTGATCCCGTTCTCGGCGTAAAAGGTAGCGACCCGTTGGCCATCCTCGTCCCGCGCCTGATGGCTGACACGGATATTGCGCAGCAGTTCCATCGGCAGATCGGCGATGGCGGGAGGGATAACCTCGCTCAAGATGCGCGCGCCCTGGCTGCCGCCCATCACCAACAGCTCCATCGGGTAATCGCCCGGCGCGATATAGCCCGCACCCGCACGCTCCAACACCGCGGCACGCACCGGATTGCCAGTGTGTTCGGCGTTGACACCATCGGGCAATGTGGTCGGCCATGTGCCGCAAGCCACGGCATCGACATGTTTGGAAAACAGATCATTGACCCGACCGAGCACGCCGTTTTGTTCGTGGATCATCCGGGGCTTGCGCAGCACCCAGGCCGCTGTCAGCGCGGGGATCGACGGATACCCGCCAAAGCCGACAACCACATCAGGCTTGTCGCGCAGCATACCGAAAATGCCGCCAAGCACACCGCCCAGAATACGAAACGGCGCGATGGCCTTGGCCACCAGACCGCCGCGCGCGAAGGTGGCGCTGCTGACCTGCTGAATCTCGACCGCCTCGGGGAAACCGCCGGTATAGCGCGCACCCCGCGCGTCGGTGGACAGCTTTACCCGCCAGCCCCGCGCCAGCATGACTTCGGCAAGTGCTTGGGCGGGAAACATATGCCCCCCTGTCCCCCCTGCGGCGATAACCAGCAGCGGCGCCGTCATCGGGCACGGCTCCGGCCCAATAGATCAGAGATCTGGCCCTGTGGTCGTGTACGGGTAAACGCCAGCAACATGCCCACGGCGATGCCAGAGGCAATCACCGACGACCCGCCGTAGCTAACGAAAGGCAGCGTCATACCCTTGGCGGGCAGCAGCCGCACAGCCACGCCCATGTTGATCATCGCCTGCACGCCAAACATGCAGGCCAGCCCGGTGCCGGCCAGACGGATAAAGGGATCCCGCTCGCGCACCAGACGCAGCAGCGACCGCACCACGATCACGGCGTAAAGCGCGATCACACACATCACCAGGATCAGGCCGTATTCTTCGGCAGCAACGGCGATGATGAAATCGGTATGCGCATCGGGCAGCGACCATTTCACCTGCCCCTCGCCCACGCCGACCCCGAACAGACCGCCTTCGCGGATCGCATCGGTGGCATAGCCAAGCTGCGTGCGCGGATCGATGTCGGGCGACAGGAACCCATCAATCCGCCGGGCAAAGTGTTCAGAGTTGGAATAGGCGAAAGTCCCCGCCAAGACGACCAGCCCGGCCATGCCCACCAGCAGCACCAACGGCGCACCGGCGACGAAATACATGACTCCCCAGCCGAACAGGACCAGACAGGCCTGACCAAAGTCGGGCTGCAACGCCAGCATCAGCACGATGGAAATACACAGCGCAAAGGACCACGTTTTGCCCGGAGGGCCGTTGATCTCGAGCGCGGCCGCCATCATCCACGCCGCCACAACGACAAAACCGGGCTTGAGGAACTCTGACGGCTGGAAGGACGCAAAGCCCATCGAATACCAGCGCACAGCACCTTTGCCAAAGTCGGTACCAAAGAACGGCAGCAAAGCCAGCGCCACAAAGGACACCAGAAAACCGACAATCGCCAGACGCCGCACCATCACCGGCGTCATCATCGACGTCAGCACCATGGCAATCACGGCAAGCACACCGAAAACAGCCTGTCGCTGCACATAATGAAAAGAGTCAAAGCCGTTTTTCGCGGCCAACGGCGGGGAGGCCGCCAGCCCCAGCAACATGCCTATGGCAAACAGCAGGAGGATGCAGGACATCGCCCATTTGTCGATCGTACGCCACCATTTGGGAAGAATCGGTTCGCCATCCCGAACGGGAACCGCGCCATAGACCATTTCTGTCATGGGACCTGCCTTACACTGCCTCGTTCCGCCCCTTTTCGGGGTCTAGCTTGCAGTGTAGCGCGAAAGGTAACGCGGGGCTAGTCTGTTTTAACCAGCCCCGCGCAAAGCTGCCTATGCGCCCGCGTGCGTGCCGCGGATCGGATAGTCGTTGTCACGCACAAACTTGATCCCGTTCAGCAGCCCCTCCAGATCAGGCCGCGCGAAGGGCGCGTTCGAGATGTCGAGGATCTGGATATTGCCGTCGCCATTCACCACGAAAACGCCGGGCTCTGCGAAGGGCTGATCGGTTTCTTGCGGGCTGCGCGGGTCAGAGACATAGAGCCCCAGTTCGCGCATCTGTGCGATGCTCATGTCATAGCCGATGGTCAGGGACAGATCCTGCTCTTGCGCCATCTCGCGCGCCTTGTCTTTCGGATCACCCGACACGGCAACAACGTCCACACCTGCCTTGTTGAAATCCGCGACCAGCCCGTCCAGCGTCGACAGGTATTTTTTGCAGATCGGGCAATGCAGACCGCGATAGACGACCACCAGTTGCCAGTCATGATCGCCCCGCGGAGTGCCAAGGGTCAGCATGCCGCCTTGCAGCTCTGCCACGGTCAGTTTCGGGAATGCGTTACCTGCGTCCAATACGTTCATCGGGTCTCTCCTTTAATTGCTTCGTCAATCCCGGAGTTAGTCTTCATGCGCCGGGTTACCACCCCGCTCACGGCCACTTGACCGGCTTGCGTGGCGGGGGCTATGGCGGGGCCATGCAATATGACACGGTAATTTTAGGCGCAGGGGCCGCAGGCATGATGTGCGCCGCCCACGCAGGCGGATCGGTGCTGGTCGTGGATCACGCCAAAGCACCGGGCGAGAAAATCCGCATTTCGGGCGGCGGGCGCTGCAATTTCACCAATATGCACTGCACGCCGGATGCCTTCATCTGTGCCAACCCCCATTTCGCAAAATCGGCGCTGGCACGTTATACGCAGTGGGATTTCATCGAACTGGTAGACGCACATGGGATCGCGTGGCACGAAAAGACCCTCGGCCAGCTCTTCTGCGACACTTCCGCCAAAGAGATCGTCGCCTTGCTGCGCGGCCTGATGCAAAAAGCCGGTGTTGACCTGCGGCTGCACAGCACGCTGACCGATATCGCCGCGCGTGATGCCGGATATAGCATGACCTTGCACACGCCCGACGGCACCACGCCGATCACTACGCGCAACTTTGTCGTTGCCTCTGGCGGGAAATCCATCCCCAAGATGGGGGCGACGGGGCGCGCCTATGAGATCGCCGCGCAGATGGGTATCCCCGTCACCGACACGCGGGCGGGGCTGGTGCCCTTCACCTTTACCGACGCCCGTTTCGCGCCCATATCCGGCACCGCAACGCCCGCGCGGGTGACTGCCCAAGGCCCCTCCTTTGACGAAGCCTTGCTGTTCACCCACCGTGGCCTCTCGGGCCCTGCCGTGCTGCAAGCTTCAAGCTACTGGACCGAAGGCGCGCCGATCACGGTGAACCTGCTGCCCGACAGTGATCTGCTGGCCAAGCTGCGCAGCCAACGCCAGACCTATGGCCGCCGCAACCTGACGACAGAGCTTTCCCACCACCTGCCCGCGCGGCTGGTGGATCATCTGGCGGGGATCATGGACCTTGGCGGCAACCTCGCCGATTGGTCGGATGCAAAACTTAGCACCCTGATCGATACGCTGTCGCATTGGGTCATGACCCCTTCTGGCACCGAAGGCTACCGCACCGCCGAAGTCACCCTCGGCGGGATCGACACCGACGCGCTGTCCTCCAAAACACTAGAGACCAAGACACGCCCCGGTCTCTACTTCATTGGCGAGGCCGTCGACGTGACCGGATGGCTGGGCGGCTATAACTTCCAATGGGCCTGGTCCTCTGCCATGGCCTGCGCCGCAGATATCGCACAGAAACACTAATTTCCAAATGGCCCTAAATCCCGGGGGAGCCGCCACAGGCGGCGGGGGCAGCGCCCCTAGCCCGACACCAACGACCCAAAGCTGTCATCGACGCATGGAAGCGACCCCGCAATGCAGCTTCCCCAATGCAGACATGCGCCACACTATCGGTAAATTCAGAAAGGAAGACCATGCGTGACCCAGAAACCGACAAGGCCAACGTCATCGCCTTTTACGAAATGATGTTCAATGATTGCCGCCCCGCCGACGCCATCGCGCGCTACGCCGGAGCGCAGTACATTCAGCACAATCCCCATGTGGCGGACGGCAAGGCGGCCTTCGTTGACTATTTCGAACGGATGGCCCGCGAGCATCCGGGCAAACATGTCGAGGTCAAGCGGTCATTCGTGGACGGCAATCATGTGATCCTACATTGTCATCAGCTCTGGCCCAACGGTCCCGATTATGCAGGGATGGACATTTTCCGTCTCGATGATCAAGGCAAGATCGTCGAGCATTGGGACGTGCTTCAGGAAATGCCTGTACAAAGTAACAACGACAACGGGATGTTTTGATGCAATGAATGCCGTGCGAGCACAGCAATGAAAGGCCAAAGCTATGCGTTGGCATTTTTCCCAAGAACCGAGCCGCAAGCCCTTTGACAGCGTCGACAATCAACGTGCCGCCAACCCCAACAAGCGTCGCAGTTATAAGAACTTGTGACGCAGGCATGTTACGTTCTTCCTTGAGGTTGGCCTTACGTTGCCAGTTTTTGAGACAGTATTGGCACCGCCCTATACGCGCCGCGCCGCTTGCCAGACCAATGGCGCAAGCACAATGGCGATGAAGGGAAACATCAAGAGATTGATGAGATGCCATCCCGACGCTTGCATCAGTGCGCCGGAAAAGAACGAAAGCGCCGCGACTGTGCCGAAGACGGCGAAATCATTCAGCCCTTGGGCACGCCCACGCTCGGCCTCTGTATGCGCGGCAGCTACCATCGCAGTCGCGCCGATAAAGCCAAAGTTCCATCCGATCCCAAGAAGGATGAGAGAGATAAAGAAATGCTTCAGATCCAAACCGGTCAACGCAACAGCACCTGAAATGCCGATGATGATCAGGCCAGCGGCGGTGACCTTTTCCCTGCCGAACCGGGCGATCAGCTTGCCCGTCACAAGGCTTGGCGCGAACATCGCCAGCACATGCCACTGAATACCCCAGGCTGCGTGGTCAATCGAATGCCCGCATCCGACCATCGCCAGCGGTGCGGCCGTCATGACGAATGACATAAGCCCGTAAGACACCACGCCAGCGGCGACCCCAAGCATGTATTTAGGCGACGCCAGAAGTTGGAGCACGGTGCGCCCCCCGTCATCGGAAGACGTTTGGGCTGTCGCTGCGGGTTGGCGGCCCCTTAACCGGGTCAGAACAAAAAACGCGATGAGCGCCAGCGCCGCTTGGCTCAGGAAACTGCCCGCAAAGGGCACGCCCGGCACAGCGTCGCGCGTGGCAATGACCAGTTGCGGGCCGATAATGGCAGCGATCAGCCCGCCGACCATGACCCATGAAATGGCGCGCCCCCTGTCTGCCCCTTCGCGCCCGTCGGCAGCTGCGAAACGGTAAGACTGTACATAGGACGCATAGAGCCCCGCCAGAAACGTTCCCAAACAGAAGAATATGAACGCCCCAAAGGATATCGCACCAGCGGCGACCAATCCCGACAACACGCCGATCATCGCGCCCAGAAGATAACCGCTGCGCCGCCCGTATTGTCGCATGATCCAAGCGGCAGGCACCGTTCCAAGGGCAAGCCCAAGATTATAGATGCTGACCGGCAGGGTCGCCAAAGCAGGGTCAGTCGCGAGATCCTGACCAACCAATCCCCCCAGCGAGATCACAATCGGTCCGCTGGCAGCCCCTAAAGATTGGGCGAGGATCAGCACCGTCAGGTTGCGGCGGAACCCGGCGGTTTCAGTCCGGTCTATTGTCCGAGTCATTATATGTCATCCGTATGGCCACCATGCCCGTTGGATTGGCTTGGCGCGGCGTGTTTTCATTTTTCTATTGAATTCCCAAAGTCATGCGGGCGGGTTGTGATCAGGTCTGCATGGGGTCGTGCAGCGCCAGCGTGCTTGCCGCATGTTCGGCCGCCTCTAATGCGCCCTCCAGAAAGCCTCCGAATTCCGGGGCGGTTTCGGTCGACGCAAATATCACCCCGCGTGCTGAAAGGGCATGCAGTTTGGACGGCAGACCATAGCGGGGATGGCTTCGGACCGGCTGCCGATCCTGTGGCCGCGCGATGTGGGGAATGGTCGCCCAGTCTTGCAAAACAAGGTGCATCGGGTCGGCCATTTCCGGAACGAACATCGCCGTAAGCTGCGTCACCGCAAGGCGCATCATCTCATCTTTGTGCTGGACACGCGCATCCGCAGGAACCCCGACAAAACCGAAGAGCGCATAGGGACCGCCCTGTCTTGGCGAAGCATCGTGGATTTCGACCATCGGCCCTTGCTGGCTCATGGCGTCGCCGGACAGCCCGGCATGTCGCCAATGAGGCTGATCGTAAACCGCAACGATCTTGGCTTGACCGGCCATCCAAGTTGGCACGTCTTGCAATGCTTGCGTTTGGGCCGCATCCAGCGCGGGTTCAAAGGAGACGGTATCGGCGATCACCCGGGGCGGCAGGGCCATCACGATCTTGTTTGCCGTGATGATCTGCGCTCTGCCGTTTTGATCAACCTGCGCTGTGATCTTGCCCGCCGAATGCTCGACCAACGTCAGCCGCGTGCTGGTCATGATCTTCACCGGATCCAACCCTTTGGCCAAAGCATCGACCACAGAGCCGATCCCACCGGCCAAGCGGTAGGACCCCTCCATAGAGGCATAGCCGCGCCCGCGCTGCACGGTGCCGTTTTGCTCTTGATAGACCAAGTCACCCGTCGAGAACTGCCCGAACACCGGGATCTGAAAACGTTCCGCGAGAGCTGCCATGCGCGGCTGGCCCGGCCAGAACCACGCAGGCCCAAGGTCGAAGGCACCGCCCGAAAATTCTTTGGTCAGGATACGCCCGCCAAGGCGGTCCTGCGCTTCAACCAGCAAGAAATCGCGGCCTTGGCGGGCCAGATGGTCGGCTAGCGCAAGACCCGACAGACCACCGCCCACAATCAGAACATCGGTCTGCATCAGAACGCCTCTCCCATCGGCCTGAGGTCCAACTCATGCGTCCAGGCGGACCGAGGTTGATCCGCCAGCGCCAGATAGGTGCGGGCAATATCGGCTGGTTTCATCATCCGTGCGGGGTCCATTCTGTGCAGGGCGCGGTTAGCAAGACCGGCATCCGCCCCGCCAATGATTGCAAGTGGATCTGACATCTTATCCCCCGACATTCGGAGCCGTCGGCGTGTCTGCAAGATGGCCGGATTTGACCCAAAGCCGCGCGCCCTCGGGCCCGGAAACGGCGCTCAGCGGCGTGTGGGGCGGTAGGCGCAGCCAGGAATTGACCCCGAAGACCTCATCCCCTTCGATAAAGCTTCCTTCGACCACAAGGGCTTCGAACCCGTTGTGGCCGGCCTGTGTCACTGCCACGTTGGGCTCCCAAAGCTCGATCCGCACCCGTTCGTGCGCATCCTCGAACAGCGGGATCTCTGAAACACCCGCACGCACCGGCTGCGGGGTCTGGGTGGTGGTGTCTATGGTGATCTGCTGACGGTCATCCATGTCGAACTGCCACAGCTTGACGAAGATCGTCGCCCCCTCTGCAGAGCTTGGGGTGTGCGAAGACGTTGGCGGGTTGCGCACGTAGGTGCCGACCGGAAAGTCACCGTGTTCATCCTGAAACACGCCCTCAAGCACCAGAAACTCTTCGCCGCCGGTATGGGTGTGCGCCGAAAACGCGCTGCCCGGCGCATAGCGGACGATGGTCGTCGCCCGCGCGACTTCATCCCCGATCCGGTCCAGCATCCGCCGGTCCACGCCCTTCATCGGAGATGCGACCCACGGCTGCCGATCCGAATGTACAACGGCACGTTCATCGAAATTTGCGTTCAGGTTCATGGTACATCCTTCCGGTTCAGCGCGCAGCGGCGCTACATAGCTACCTATCAGTTGATAGGCTTCCAGTTAGATATTGCCCTCCTCGCTGTCAACACCTATCTACCACATGATAGACAGGAGCCCCAAATGCCGCAGACAATGAAAGACAAAATCCTTGATGCCGCTGAAAAGCGTGTCCGCGGTGCGGGTTTCTCGGCGATGAGTTTTCGCGACCTGGCAAGCGATGTCGGCATCAAAAGCGCAAGCGTTCACTATCACTTCCCGACCAAACCCGATCTGGGCGAAGCTTTGGTGGATCGCTACACCAGCCAGTTCAAAGAGCACCTTGAACAGATCGATACGGCCAGCTTGCAAACGGCGTTGGACAGCTACGTTGCGCTCTACTCTCAAGCGCTGGTCTTGGACGAAACCATCTGCCTTTGCGCGATCATGGGCGCAGAAGCGATCGGGCTGCCCAAGAATGTAAACCAGAAAACAAAGGCATTCTTCAAAATGAACAGGATGTGGCTGCTTGACCTGTTCCACCGTAATGGCGTCGAAAACGCCGAAGACACGTCCTGCCTCATCGTCGCGGCGCTGGAAGGCGGCATGATCGTTGCGTCATCCTCCGACGATCGTGCGATGTTTGACCAGATTGCCAAGGCCGCGATCCGAAGTATCGCCAAGATATGACGTCTATAGGGCAGCGCTCTCGACTGCCGTGAGCTGCGTTTGCACGAAAGTAAACCGGATTGCCGCTCGAAGTATCAAGCGCGTCATTTTGACCCCGTAAAGAGAATGCCCGCGCTCGGAAAATTCTAGAGCGCTATATTTCTGTTGAATAAAAACGACGGAAAGTTGGCACGTGTCCGTTTAAGGCCTAGCTTCGGCTTAGCAGCGCTTCGACCCGAAGTTGGAAGTATAGATACCGACATCTCATGGGAGATCAGAAAATCATGTCCAAGAAAACTCTCTATGGGACAGCCGCCGCATCGGTTGTGCTGGCCGCCGCATCCCTGATCTATTCGCCTTCATCGGCTCAGAATGTGAAACAGTCGAATGACACTGCGGCGGTCGTTCAAGCGGCAAATTGGGCAGATCATGTCAAGATCACGGTCGATGCTGACGCAAAAACCTTCCGCTTCCAATCCAACGGCATCCCGGACCACGGTTTCGCGGAACAATATCTGATTCCAAGCGATCCCAACGATCAACCCTTTGCCGACAAGCCACTGGAATTCTTTGATGTGCAGAACTCTGCCGATTACTTCAAAGAGACCGAGATCGACGCGACAATCACAACGCAGCCGGTCTATTCAGATACATCAACGGACACCTCGCTGGGGAGAATTGGCGTGGCCTTGAGCGGCGCACAGATTTTCAACGATTACGAGAACCCCGACCGCTCCGTCGTTGCGATTGACGATCAGGTTGTTCATGATCACGTGGCATTTCTGGACAACTGCAACGGGCACACGCTCGTGGACGGGACGAATTACCACTATCATGGCATCCCTGTTTGTATTGCCGAGACCGCGGCGCAGGCCGGGCAACATTCGCGGATGATCGGTGTTTTGGCCGACGGCTTTCCGGTCTATGGCAACAATGATGTCGGTGGCATTGTCGTGGTGAATGACGATCTGGATGCGTGCAGCGGCCACTCCGGCCCGACGCCTGAATTCCCGGAAGGGATTTACCACTACCACCTCACGGCAGATGAAGCGCCCTATATGATCGACTGCTACCATGGTGAGGTCGACGTGGCCGCGAACAATGGCCCCGGTGGCGGTGGTGCCGCACCGGATTTTGCCGCAGTTGCCGATCAACTGGGCATCACAGAGGCTGAGTTGGTCGGGGCACTTGGTGACACGCGCCCGCCGGACTTTGCCGCGGCGGCTCAGGCACTTGGCGTCAGCGAAGACGACCTGCGCGCAGCTATGCCCGCACCTGGCCAGTAAAGACCGGATCTGGTGGAAAAACTCGCCTATGCCATAATCGGGGCGTCGATGGCTGTCGTGGTCATGACGCTTTTTCCGATGTCGCGCGCCCCCATGTCACCTGACATCGGCAAGGCAACGATGGATATGGCTAGCGCGCCCGGCGCGGTGCCAGCGCACCGGCATCCTCCGCGCGACGTCTCTGCCGAACTGCCACAGCCAAGCGTCACGCATCTGGTATTTCCGGACGTGATGGGCGGGTATAATGTTCAGATACTGCCCGTTCATTTCAAGTTCACACCCGCAGCGATCAATCACGCACCGAAAGACAACGAAGGCCATGCCCATATCTATGTGAATGGCGTGAAAATAGCGCGGGTCTACTCCAACTGGTATCATCTGTCGGGCAGCTCACTGGTGCCTGGCCAGAATGAAGTCAAAGTGACATTGAACGCAAATGATCACAGCGCGTGGTCGGTGAACGGCGTTCCAATTTCATCAACCGTCAAGGTTTTCATCCCCGAGGCCAACCCATAGATCACGTCTTTGAAACAAGGCCGAACCTCTGGTTGCGTATCCCCGATACGCCGCAAGTAAATCTCGTCGGTTCGCGGCCGCATACGATTAGGATCAAGCCCTTTTTCTTCGATAGACTGCCTCCAAACCTGCATTCCTGAACAAGCCGTCAATTATCCGATGGCCCCGATCAAACAATCAGTCACGCGCCACAATCTGGACCAGAGCAGACTGAAACACCGCAATCATTACCCATGCGGCGCTCCTTCCCCATAAACGCAGTTACGTGTCCGTCAGATGCTTCTGCACCTGCGCGACAAAGTCCTCTCCGCGGCGCTCGAAACTGTCGTATTGGTCAAAGCTTGCCGCCGCAGGGGCCAGCAGAACGACGTCCCCCGCCTCGGCGTCCTCGACCGCGCGTGCAACCGCGACGTCCATCGTGCCACAGACCTCGGCCTCGACCCCCAGCTTCATGGCGAACTGCGCCGCCTCGCGCCCGATCACATAGGCTTTGCGCACTGTCTCCAGCGGTTCTGACAAACTGCCCAAACCGCCCTCTTTCTCAAGCCCGCCGCAGATCCAGCGGATGTTCTTGAACGCCGCCAGTGCCTTGACCGCACTGTCCACATTGGTCGCCTTGCTGTCATTGACGAAGCGCACGCCGCCCGCCTCGCCCACGGTCTGGCTGCGGTGCGGCAGGCCGCCAAAGGAATGGAACGCGGCTTCGATGATCTTGGGCGCGAACCCCAGCGTGCGACAGGCGGCATAGGCGGCGCAGGCGTTCTGGTGATTATGCGCCCCGGGCAAGCCGGTGATGCTGCGCAGATCGATGGACCCGATCTGCTTGCCGCCGCGATATTCCGACAAGAAGCCTTTGCGCGCGAAGACCTGCCAACCAAGGCCCGTAAGCTTGCGGTCCACCGACACGCGGATCACCCGGTCGTCGGCCGCCCCTTCGCTGAGCTGTCCCGCCAGAAAACGCCCTTCGGGTTCATCCACGCCAATGACGGCACGATCCGGCCCGCCTTCAGCAAAGAGCCGCCGTTTGGCCGCGAAATAGCCGCCCATGCCCGCATGGCGATCCAGATGATCGGGGCTAAGGTTGGTGAAGACGGCGACATCCGGCGTCAGATTGCGCGCCAGATCGGTCTGGTAGCTCGACAGCTCCAGCACCACGACCTCGCCGTCAATGGCGGGCTCTATGTCCAGCACGCCGCGACCGATGTTTCCCGCCAGCTGCGTCGGGCGGCCCGCGTGCTTGAGAATGTGATGCACCAACGCCGAGGTGGTGGATTTCCCGTTCGACCCGGTGATCGCGATTATCTTGGGCACAACGTCAAAATTATCCCAGGCCAGCGTCGCGAAGCTTTGAAAGAACAGCCCGATGTCATTGTCCACCGGCACAGCTGCGTCCTGCGCGGCGACGATCACCGGGTTCGGTGCCGGATAAAGATGCGGGATGCCGGGCGATACGATCAGCCGCGCGATGTCATCAAAGACGCCGGCTTTGCCAAGATCCACACAATCGAACCCTTCGGCCTGCGCGGCGGCGCGGGCGGCGGGGTTGTCATCCCAACAGATAGGCACAGCACCCCCGGCGGCCAGCGCACGGGCCGCAGATAGCCCCGACCGCCCGAGCCCCAGAATGGCGACCTTTGCGCCGGTCAAACCTTGAACTGGTATCATGCCTGCTCTCCTGTTAGCGATGACCCTGAAACTTTCGGAGCCCCTTATGCCCCCTCTGCCAGAGATTTTAGCCCAGCTCAACGCCGACATGCGCGCCACGGATGACTGGGGAGACGTGGCAGCCTATATCCCGCAATTGGCCTCTGTCGATCCTGCGCAATTCGGCATCGCGATCACCACCGCGGACGGCGAGGTCTTTACCGCCGGGGATGCCGATACACCGTTTTCCGTGCAATCCATCACCAAGGTCTTCACCCTTGCCATCGCCCTTGGACGGTCAGGCGACCAGCTGTGGAAGCGCGTGGGCCGCGAGCCATCGGGGCGTGCGTTCAATTCCATCGTGCAGCTTGAGGCCGAACAGGGCCGCCCGCGCAATCCGTTCATCAACGCCGGTGCCATTGTCACCACGGACGAGGTGCTTACGGGCCGCGAACCGCGCGAGACCTTGGCCGAAATCCTGCAATTCGTGCGCGCCGCCGCCAGTGACGACGACATCCACATCAACGAAACCGTCGCGGCCTCTGAAACCGCCCATGGCCACCGCAACTTTGCCCTGGCGCATTTTCTGGCCTCCTGCGGAAACCTGAACAACCCGCCGGAAAAGACGCTCGGCACCTATTTCCACCACTGCGCCATCGACATGTCCGCGCGGCAGCTGGCCATGGCCGGACGGTTCCTGATCGAAACCGACAAGCTGCCCCGCATGATCCTGCCGCCCCGCATCCGGCGTCTCAATGCGCTGATGCTCACCTGCGGGCATTATGACGGGTCGGGCGATTTTGCCTACCGCGTAGGGCTTCCGGCGAAATCCGGTGTGGGCGGCGGTATCCTTGCCATCGTCCCCGGCCGCGCCAGCATCGCCGTCTGGTCCCCTGGCCTGAACCGCTATGGCAACTCGAAGAAAGGCACCCAGGCCATGGCCCGCCTCGCGCGCGAAATGGGCTGGTCGATCTTCTGACGCCACCACGTCTTCCAGCCTCCCCCGCCCTTCATTTTGCCAAATAAACTCCGGGGGACGCGGCCCCTTGGCCGCGCGGGGGCTGGCCCCCGTCCGCCATAAAAAAACGCGCCACATCCCTGCAGCGCGCCCTCTTGTCTCTTACCGCTTTGATAAACGGCTCAGCGGACCTTCAGTGTCGCCAGTCCGATCATCGCGAGGATCAAAGAGATGATCCAGAAGCGGATGACGATCTGCGGCTCGGCCCAGCCTTTCTTTTCATAGTGATGGTGGATCGGCGCCATCAGGAAGACCCGTTTGCCCGTGCGTTTGAAATAGAGCACCTGAATGATCACCGACAGCGCCTCGACCACAAACAGGCCGCCGACGATGGCCAGCACCAATTCGTGCTTGGTGGCAACCGCGATGGCCCCCAATGCGCCGCCAAGGGCCAGCGATCCGGTGTCGCCCATAAAGACCGCGGCGGGGGGCGCGTTATACCACAAAAAGCCCAGGCCACCGCCAAAGATACCGGCGGTAAAGACCAGAATCTCGCCCGTGCCCGGCACATAATGCACGTCCAGATATTCGGTGAAATCGACGCGGCCGACGGCATAGGCGATCACGCCAAGCGCTCCGGCGGCGATCATCACGGGCATGATCGCCAGCCCGTCCAGCCCGTCCGTCAGGTTCACCGCATTCGCCGCCCCCACGATCACGATGATCGAGAAGGGCACGAACAGATACCCAAGGTTGATCAGCGTGTTCTTGAACACGGGCAGCGCCAGTTGGTTCTGCAGCTCTGCGGGGTGGAATTGCGCCGCCCAATAGGCCGCGCTGCCCGCGATGATAAAGCCCAGCAACAAACGCATTCTGCTGGAAACACCAGCGGTCGTCTGCTTGCTGACCTTGGCGTAGTCATCGGCAAACCCGATGGCGGCAAATGCCATTGTCACCAGCAGCACCATCCACACAAACGGGTTGTCCAGCCGCGCCCACAGCAGGGTAGAGGTCAGCAAGGCGCCCACAATCAGCAGCCCGCCCATGGTCGGCGTCCCCGCCTTGACAAAATGCCCCTCGGGACCGTCATCCCGGATCGGTTGGCCCTTGCCCTGCCGCTTGCGCAGCACGGCGATCAACGGCTTGCCGAACAGAAAGCCAAACACCAGCGCTGTCAGGAAGGCCCCACCGGCGCGGAAGGTGATGTAGCGGAAAAGGTTAAAGAAATCGCCGCCATCTGACAGGAGGGTCAACCAATAGAGCATCGTACGCGTCCTAACTCAAAATCTTGTGGGCTTAGCCCTGTCGTTCATTCGGGACCGGATGGCCCATTTTGCGGATCGCGTCAACGATCAGCCCTAGTTTCATGGACAAGGAGCCTTTGGCGAGCACAACATCGCCACTGTCCAGATGCGACGAAAGCGCGGGCAGCAGATCGGCGGCGGTCTCGGCCCATTCCCCTCGTTGATGCGCGGGCAGCAGGTCATAAAGCGACTTCATCAGCGGGCCCACACAGTGGATCACATCCAGCTTTTTGGTGGCGTCGAGATGCGCGAGCCCTGCGTGCAGGGCGATCTCGTCCGGTCCCAGCTCCTTCATGTCCCCCAAATAGGCGATGCGCCGCCCCTTGCTGACGCGGCCGATGTCATGGGTCACCTCGGCGGCGGCCAGCACCTCGAGAGCGGCGGCCATTGAGGTGGGGTTCGCGTTATAGCTATCATCAATCAGGTTCAGCGTCAGATGGGTGTCGACCACGTCGAGATGGATGACCTCTCGCACGCCGCGCCCTTTATAGGGTGTCCAGCGTCCCAGCGAGGCCGCAGCCAGCGCCAGATCCGCGCCCATGGCCTGTGCAGAGGCCAAGGCCCCCAAGGCGTTCATCGCGAAATGCCGCCCCGGCGTCCCGATCTTGAACAGCAGTGGTGTGCCGTCCGCGTCGGCGCGCACGACGGTGGTGTCGCCCTGCACCTGCACGTCCAGCAGTTTGTACTGATAGCCATGCTCGCCAAATTCGACCTCGCGCAGACGGCGATCCACGGCCTTGGCCATCAGGATCGCGGCGTGTTCGATGTCAGCGTTGATCACCGCCACGCCCCCCGGTTGCAGCCCGTCAAAAACGGCGGCTTTCTCGACCGCGATTTCCGCGACATTGGCAAAGGCTTCCAGATGCACGGCGGCGACGGTGGTGACCATCGCGACATCCGGCTTGGCCATCTGCGCCAGCGGAGAGATCTCTCCGGGGTGGTTCATGCCGATCTCGATCACGGCATATTCCGTATCCGCAGGCATCCGCGCCAGTGTCAGCGGCACACCCCAGTGGTTGTTATAGCTGTCCACAGAGGCATGCGCCCGCCCCTGGTCAGCAAAGATCGCAAGCAGCATTTCCTTGGTCGAGGTCTTGCCGACGCTGCCCGTCACCGCGACGACCTTGGCCTGCGTTCGGGCCCGCGCGGCGGCACCAAGCGCCTCAAGGCCCCTCAGCACATCCTCGACGATCAGCAGCGGTGCATCCTCGGCCACGCCCTCGGGCACATGGGTGACCAGCGCGGCCCCTGCCCCTTTTTCCAGCGCCATGGCGACGAAATCATGCCCGTCGCGCACGTCTTTCAGCGCGACAAACAGATCCCCCGGTGCAAGGGTGCGGGTATCAATCGACACGCCGTCACAGGTCCAGTCCCCGATGGCGCGGCCGCCGGTGGCGCTTTCGGCCTCTTTTGCTGTCCACAAGCTCATGCCAATCTCCCATCCAGCGCCGCGACGGCGACGCTGGCCTGTTCCACATCATCAAAGGGTAGCACATCGTCACCGATGGTCTGTCCGGTTTCATGGCCCTTGCCCGCGATCAGCAGCGCGTCGCCCGTGCCGATGGCGTCGATGCCCCGCAGGATTGCCTCGGCACGGTCGCCCACCTCGGTCGCTTCTGGCGCGCCCTCCATGACGGCGGCACGGATGGTCGCCGGATCTTCGGAGCGCGGGTTGTCATCGGTCACGAACACCAGATCCGCATGGGCCGCCGCCGCCTGCCCCATCAGCGGGCGTTTGGCGCGGTCACGGTCGCCGCCTGCGCCCACGATAGCGACCAACCGGCCCATGACATGGGGGCGCATCGCTTGCAGCGCGGTGGCGATGGCGTCGGGGGTATGGGCGTAATCCACAAACACCGCCCCGCCATTGTCCCGCGTGGCGGCAAGCTGCATGCGGCCGCGCACGGTGGTCAGATGCGGCAGCGTGTCGAACACATGGGCGGGGTCCGCCCCGCAGGCAATCACCAGCCCCGCCGCGAGCAACACGTTGTCCGCCTGAAACCCGCCAATGAGGTTCAGACGTTTCTGGTAGGTCTTGCCACGATAGCTGAACCGCAGGTCCTGCCCCGTCGCATCAAAGCGCTGGCCGGTCAGATGCAGATCGCCGCCGTCGCGCCCTACGGTCATCACCTCGCAGCCACGGGCGCGTGCGATAGCGACCATATCGACCCCCTTGGGATCATCGATATTTATCACCGCCGTGCCGTCCTCGGGCAGCACCCGCGAGAACAATCCGGCCTTGGCGTCGAAGTAGGCGTCGAAGGTCTCGTGGTAGTCGAGATGGTCTTGGGTAAAATTCGTGAACCCCGCCGCTTTCAGCGTCACGCCATCCAGCCGTCGCTGGTCCAGCCCGTGGCTCGACGCCTCCATCGCGGCATGGGTGATGCCGTTGGCAGAGGCCTCGGCAAGGGTGCGGTGCAGGGTGATGGGCTCGGGTGTGGTATGCGCCAGCGGTGCGGTCCATGCGCCTTCGACGCCAGTGGTGCCAAGGTTGACAGCCGCCAATCCCATCTCGATCCAGATTTGCCGCACAAAGGTGCTGACAGAGGTTTTGCCATTGGTGCCGGTGACGGCAATCATCGTCTGCGGCTGCGCGCCGTACCATAGGGCTGCCGCGCGCGACAGGGCTTCGCGGGGGGCATCGGTGACGACAAGGGCAACGCCAGCCTGTGCCAGCGCGTCAGCGGCCAGCGTGGCCCCCTCGGCGTCGGTCAACACCGCCACCGCGCCCATGCGCAGCGCAAATTGGATAAACTCGGCCCCGTGGACCTTGCTGCCGGGCATGGCGGCGAACAGGGTGCCGGGCTGGACCTGACGGCTGTCGACGCTGATACCTGCAATGGGCGGGTTGCCCCCCCCTTTCGCGGTCAGACCAAGGGAGGATAACGGGACGGCCTGTGTGCCCATGGGGACGCTCTTTATATTAGTTGCTGCTGGAGAGCGTTATATCAGCGAGGCTGTCTGGTTCAACAGTCGGTCGCAGACCCAGCAGGGGCGCGACGCGACGGACCATTTCCGCGGCCACGGGCACGGCTGTCCAACCGGCCGTGCGGCGCGGTTTGTCGCCCGAGGTCTCGACAGGTTCGTCCAGTGTGACGATCAGCACGTATTTGGGATCATGCGCCGGGAACATGCTGGCAAAGGTCGCGATGACCGTATCCTCAAGATAGCCACCCCGGGGGCCGGGTTTATCCGCCGTACCGGTCTTGCCGCCGATCTGGTAGCCGGGCACTTCGGCAAAGCTGGCCGTGCCTTCGGTCACCACCGCACGCAACATTGCGCGGGCATCCGCCGCCGCGCGTTCAGACATCACACGCGGGCCGACCACGGGACCGGATTGCTTGCGCAACGTCGGGGTGACCTTGTGCCCGCCATTGGCGATGGCAGAATAGCCCGCCGCCAGATGCATCGGGCTGGAGGATAGGCCGTGGCCATAGGAGACGGTTACGGTGCTCAGCTCTTGCCAGCGTTGCGGCAGCAAGGGCTTGCCGCCAGAGGCTTCGACGATCTCGAAGGGGGTTGGTTCAAAGAACCCGAGGTTTTTCAGGAATTCCTGCTGACGCTCCGCGCCGATCTCAAGCGCAAGCCGCCCTGTCCCGCGGTTGGAACTGTGCACGATGATCCCCGTCACCGTCTGCTTGCCGTAGTTCTTGCCGTGGAATTCGCCGATGCGGAAGCCGCCGACCTTCATCGGGCCAGAGGTGTCGATCACCGTATCCGCAGTGGCAATGCCAAGGTCGATCGCCTGTGCCGCGGTGAAAATCTTGAAGACAGAGCCAAGCTCGTAGACGCCTTGCACCGACCGGTTGAACAGCGGGCTGTCGGACGCATCGCCTGTGACGGCGGCATGGGGCCGGTCGTTGGGGTCGAAAGAGGGCAATGATACGGCGCTGATCACTTCGCCCGTGTGGACATCCATCAGGACCGAGGTCGCCCCCTTGGCGTTCATCAGCTTCATGCCGCCATAAAGAATACGCTCGGACGCGGCCTGTACGGTCATGTCGATCGACAGTTCCAGCGGTTTGTTCCCATTGGCCGGATCGCGCAGATAATCGTCAAAGTATTTCTCTGCTCCCGCGACGCCGATCACCTCGGCGGCATGGACACCCTCGCGGCCATAGCTGGCCCCTCCCATGATATGCGCGGCAAGCGACCCGTTGGGGTAAAGGCGCATGTCACGCGGTGCAAACAGCAAGCCCGGCTCGCCGATATCATGCACGGCCTGCATCTGCTCGGGGCTGATTTTTTTCTTGATCCACAAGAACTTGCGCTTACCGGTAAAGTCGCGCAGCAGGCGTTCCTCGTTCAGGTCGGGGAACACGGCCATCAACTTTTTCACGGCCCCCTGCGGGTCGATCATATGGTGCGGCTGCGCATAAAGCGCGTGTGTCTCAAAGTTGGTCGCCAGCAGATTGCCGTTGCGATCCACAATATCGGCGCGGGTGGCCGAGATCACGGAACCGGGGGCCGCCGCGCGCGGCTCTGTCGGGTCGGTGGTCGCCATGACCCCCATACGCGCGCCCACGACTGTGAAGGCGCAGAAGAAGAAGACCCCCAGAACCAGCAAACGCCCCTCGGCGCGCTGCCGAGAGGCGTCGCGCATCTGCTCGTGGCGGATACGCTTGTTCTCGCGCTCGATCGCATCGGGGTTTTCGCCCTTTTGACGGGCTTCAAGAATACGGGCCAGCGGGCGCAGCGGGGTGCGGATCATTCGGGGGCCTCCATCGAGGATACGTCAACGCCGTCGGTGATCTCGAACAGCGGCAGTTCTGGCAGCGGCGGGTAGCTCACCTGATCGATAGATCCGAACTGGTCGGGATGCAGCGGCAAGAGGTTCAGCCGGTCAAAGTTAAGCTCGGCCAGATCGCGCAGACGGTCGGGGCGGTTCTGATAGGCCCATTCCGCCTTGAGCACGGCCAGACGGCTGTAGGCTTCGCGGATTTCATAGCGCAGGTCATCGGCATCACTCAGGGCTTGCTGGGTCGCGTAATTCTCGCGGTAGGCCCAGAAGGCCAGCCCGATCACCGAAAAGGTGGTTAGGATGTAAAGCACGGTTCTCATACGGTTAATCCCCTGACCATAGGCATGCCGAGTGCCTTGGCATCGATGCTGCCCGCAGGCGCATCAGTGCGAATTGCGACGCGCAGCTTGGCCGAGCGGCTGCGCGGGTTCTCTTCCAGCTCTTGCGCATCCGGCCCGATGGCCTTGCGCTTGAGGATCTTGAATTGCGGCGCTTCTGTTTCAATTTCGGGTGCAAAGCGGTTGGCGTTGCCCCCTGCCCCCGCACGCGCCGTCAGGAAGCGTTTGACCATACGGTCTTCGACCGAGTGGAAAGTCACAACGGCCAGCTGGCCACCGGGCTTCAACGCGCGTTCCGCCGCCATTAACCCGTTGAACAGCTCGCCATATTCATTGTTCACCGCAATGCGCAGCGCCTGAAAACTGCGGGTCGCGGGATGCGACTGGCCGGGTTTCGAACGCGGCAAACAGCCTTCGACCAAGCCTGCAAGCGCCAGCGTTGTGGTGATCGGGGCTTCTTCGCGGGCACGTACGATCGCTTTGGCGATGCGGCGGCTGGCGCGTTCTTCACCGTATTGGAACAGGATATTGGCAATCACCTCTTCCTCGGCCTCGTTGACGATATTCGCCGCCGAGGGGCCGTCCTGGCTCATCCGCATATCAAGCGGCCCGTCACGCATGAAAGAAAACCCGCGCTCTGCCAGATCAAGCTGCATGGAGGACACGCCCAGATCGAGCACGATCCCGTCCAGATCCTGCGCATAATCGTCCATCTTGGAAAAGACGCCGCGCTGCATGACGATCCGGTCGCCATAGTCACCGGCCCAGGCCTGCGCCATTTCAAACGCAAGCGGGTCACGGTCCACCGCCACCACCTGCGCAGCACCCGCGTCCAGCAGGCCACGGGTATAGCCGCCCGCGCCAAAGGTGCCATCCAGCCAACGCCCCGACACAGGGGCCACCGCCGCCAGCAAGGGGCGCAGCAGAACCGGTGTGTGCGGGGCGGAGGGGGTATCGCTGGGTCCGCTCATATCGATCAAGCCTCCGGCTTGCCGTCCAGGAAGGCCATCGGATCAAAGTCTTCTGGCAGATCGTCCAGCCATTCCTCTTCGCGGGCCTTTTCCTCGGTCTCGTAGGTTTCGGGCTTCCAGATCTGGAAGGTATCACCGGCGGCGATAAAGAATGCTTCGTTTTCCAGGTCGATCTTGTTGCGCAGCTTGGCTGGCAGAACCAGGCGGCCCGTTTCATCGACCGATGTGGGAAAGGACTGACCGTGGAACAGGCGCTGCAGCATCTTGCGTTCCATCGACCCGCGCGGCAGCGCGTCGATCTTGTCGTCCACCTCTTCGATGGCCTGCATGGTATAGCATTCAAGATAGCTGCGGCGGCTGTCGCCATAGACGATCACCAGCTCGGGCGTGCCACCGTTTTGCCAATTCGGATCACCGGCTTCCAACACACGACGAAAAGAGGCTGGGATAGACACCCGCCCCTTCGTATCGACCTTGTGTTGGCTTTCGCCTCTGAACCTGCGGCTCACGTGTTTGTCCCTGCCTGCGACGCTTGTGCGCCCTAAAATCATGCCCCCGGCGGTAGATGTAGAAACGGCGGGCTGATCTGCTGCCACTGATCAACCCGCCGCCCGTCCCGCCTTGGCGGGGAAGTCCGACTGCGCGCGCCACCTGGGGGGATGTCTGCTCGCTCGCGCGCCGGATCTCTTGGTCTGATGAAAGCGAGGTGCCTGTATGAACCTGCTAGAGTTTTATTTGGTCGTTGGGGTCGTTTGGTGCCCCGTGTCTCGTTCTCATCCGATGCACTAGGGATGCCATGGGAATTGATGGGCGTCTATAAGTTTTTTGGGAAATACACACCAAATTTGGTTTTGCACAGGGTTGTAAATCAACATGTGGGGAAGAAATATCAGCGATTTTTAGCCTATGTCGGTTAAATGTTAAATTAGACCACAACATATTGAGATAAAAAACGTGTGCTGAAATTTCCCACAATTTCCCAACAATTTTAGACCACAGAGTTATCCACAACCTGTGTTCGCGGCTTGTTCCCTGATCACAACGCCAATTGCAACTGCTTTATCGCGCAAACTGAGGATTCCGCGCCTCAGACAGCCATTTTCCGCCGAATCACCTTGCCAATCCGGCAGGGTCCGGCCGGCTATCTCTCATGTTTTCCCATGAGGTTTTCCCATGGGATCCCATAGGCACGTCCACACGACGCCGATGAACGCGAAACGCCGCGCAGGGGGCTGCGCGGCGTTGAGTATAGATAGGAGCGTGAAGGAGGTTGCCCCTTAGGCCATCCCACCCTTGATCAAACCTTCGGCGATGCGGGCATAGGCCTGAGCCATCGGCCCATCCCCCGCGGCCACCGGCGTGCCACCATCGCCCGAAAGCCGGGTATCAAGATCGATGGGTAAACTGCCGAGCAAAGGCACGTCCATCTTCGCAGCTTCGGCTGCAACCCCGCCATGGCCAAAGATTTCATGTTCGGACCCACAATCAGGACAGACAAACAGCGACATATTCTCGATCAATCCCAACACAGGCGTCTTCAACGTATTGAACATATCAATCGCCTTGCGCGCATCGATCAGCGCCACGTCCTGCGGCGTCGACACCACGATCGCGCCAGACAATTCGGATTTGGTACATAGTGTCAGCTGCACATCGCCCGTGCCCGGCGGCAGATCGACAAGCAACACGTCCAGCTCGCCCCACTCTACCTGTCCCAGCATCTGCTGCAGCGCGCCCATCAACATCGGGCCACGCCAGACCACTGCCTTCCCCTCCTCCATCATAAAACCGATGGACATCAGGGTCACACCATGGGCGTGCAGCGGGATGATCGTTTTACCATCCGGCGAGGCGGGCCGCTTATTCACCCCCATCATACGCGGCTGACTGGGACCATATATATCGGCATCCAGCAAACCGACCTTGCGACCTGCCCGCGCCAACGCCACGGCGAGGTTCGAGCTCACGGTCGATTTGCCCACGCCCCCCTTGCCCGACCCAATGGCGAGAATGCGCTGCACGCCAGCCGGTTTCATCGGGCCATCCTGCGCCTTCGGGTGCCCGCCAATCTTTAGGCTTGGGGCCGATTGCTTTGGCGCGGGGCCATGAGCCGTCAGGGCGACTGTTACGCTGGCAACGCCATCAACCTCGCGCACCACGGCCTCTGCCGCGTCGCGCAGCGGGGCCATCTGCGCGGCGACCTGCGCATTGGGGGCTTCTATTACAAAGCGCACCACATCGCCCTCGACCGTCAAAGCGCGGATCAGATCGTGATCAAGGATAGATTTCCCATCCGGCAGCATCACCCGGGCCAGAGCGGATTCGACGTCGGATTTAGAGAGCGGCATGACATATTCCTTTCGAGACTGCTTTTGACATGGCAGTTTCTGGCCAAATCGCAACCCTACGTTCGCATGCCGCACAGCACCAAGGCAAAACGAACATTTAGCGCCCAAAAATTACGCAAAACCCCTATGTTTTTGCTGCATGGCAGCAATGCACAATTAGAGAATTGTGCAAACGCAGCAAATAGGTCAAAAAGGGTTCAGGAACGCAGACACTGCGAGCCAAGAATAAGACCAAACTCATCCATCCTCCTCCCGGATGTGTTTGTTTTCGGCGGCGATACCCTCCTCCTCCCTGGTATCGTCGCCATTTTTTTTCATACAATTCCTCCTGACTGCTAAAGCGCTTGCGCTAGGGTTATTTTGTTCCCGATCAAGACGTTACGTCACCTTTTGCCCATGCATTTTCTGCATAGCAGCATTGACGATCTGACTATTGTGCAGATGCAGCAATTTACTACATAACCAGCACAAGACGAATGATAACGAACACAGACGAAACAAGACGAGGTATCCGATGGCCTACTTGAACGCTACAACCGCACCGACCCTGGCAGACCGCTTTGCCGCGCTGATGTCCACACTCGAGACTCGCCGCAAGCAACGCCGCGTATACCGCTCGACTTTCAACGAGCTGAGCTCCTTGTCCAACCGCGAGCTGAACGACCTGGGCATGGGCCGCTCGCAAATCCGCGGCATCGCGCTGGAAACAGCACGCAACGCTGCATAAATCATACTGGATCGGGCACACGCACCCTCCCTGTTGTGTGCCTGTAGAAAGCTTCGGGTCTCCTCCTCCTCCCTGAGACCGGCGGCTTTCATAAACGTCCCCTTCCCCCTTTCCTCCCGATTGGATTGGGGACGTAGATAAAGACGGCGGTGCTTTCCTCCCAAAGCACCGCCGTTCTTGCATCTAATTCTTGATATTTCGTAAAACTCATGACGCCCGTTTAGAACGGAACGTCATCCGATGCGCTCAGATAGCGCGACACGACCTTCTTGATCCCGGCCTTGTCAAAGCTGATCTCAAGCTTATCCCCTTCGATTCCAACGACTTCGCCATAGCCAAATTTCTGGTGGAACACCCGTTCTCCCATCGCAAAACTGCTGACCGCGGACATGTCGATCGTCACATTTCGGGCTTCCGAAGGCTGGCTCACGCTGCGCGCTTGGCTGCGCGTCTGCAATCTGCGCCACCCCGGAGAATTATATACATTCGCTTCAGCGGCTTTTTCATGCAGATTCGATTTGGGCATCGCAGCGCCATACCCGCCACCATAAAGGCCCGGCGGGGTCAGCACATCCACATGGGCTTCGGGAAGTTCGTCGATAAACCGTGACGGCATGGCGCTTTGCCACTGACCAAACACGCGGCGGTTGGCCGCAAAAGAGATCGTGCAAAGCTGCTCGGCCCGTGTGATTCCGACATAGGCAAGCCGCCGCTCTTCCTCCAGCCCCTTCAGGCCAGATTCGTCCATCGATCGCTGCGACGGAAACAGCCCATCCTCCCAGCCGGGAAGAAACACCGCCGGAAACTCAAGCCCCTTGGCCGCGTGCAACGTCATGATCGACACTTTAGCGCCACCATCGTCGCTTTCATTATCCATGATCAAGCTGACGTGTTCCAGAAAACCTTGAAGATTCTCGAACTGCTCCAACGCTTTAACCAGCTCCTTCAGGTTCTCAAGCCGCCCCGGAGCTTCCGGCGTTTTGTCGTTCTGCCAAAAACCAGTATATCCGCTTTCATCCAAAATAATCTGCGCCAATTCCACATGGCTGACCTCGGGCGGGCCATATTCCTCGTGAAACAGCGGCGCACCTTCATCGATGACGCTATCGTCATCAACCACAGTCTGTAGGCGCGGGCCCCGCGCCAGTTCGGACCAGCGCTGAATCCCGTCGATGAGCAGACGCAACTGCGCCGCCCCACGACCGCCAATCCCGCCATTCGCCAACAAGATCCGCGCCCCCTCCACCAGGTTCACACCGTTTTCGCGCGCGGTTTTCTGTATATTTTGTTGCGCTTTATCGCCTAAACCACGCTTGGGCGTGTTAACGATTCTCTCAAAAGCAAGATCGTCATCAGGCGAGGTAACCACCCTGAAATAGGCCATGGCGTCGCGAATTTCTAACCGTTCATAGAAACGCGGTCCACCGATCACGCGGTACGGTAGGCCAATGGTCAGGAATCGATCCTCGAACGCGCGCATCTGGTGTGATGCCCGTACAAGAATCGCCATATCGTCCAATGTGTATGGATCAAGCTCGCGTGTGCCGCGCTGCAACGCTTCGATTTCGTCGCCGATCCAGCGCGCCTCTTCCTCGCCATCCCAATGGCCGATGAGACGCAGCTTTTCACCCTCACGGGATTCCGTCCACAAGGTCTTGCCCAAACGCCCCTCGTTTCCTGCGATCACGCCCGAAGCGGCCGCCAGGATGTGCGGTGTTGACCGGTAATTCTGTTCCAACCGCACCACATGAGCGCCGGGAAAATCTTTTTCGAACCGCAGGATGTTGCCAACCTCGGCCCCTCGCCAGCCGTAGATCGACTGGTCGTCATCCCCGACACAGCAGATATTTTTGTGACCAGAGGCCAGCAGACGGAGCCACAAATACTGTGCCACGTTTGTATCCTGATACTCATCCACCAGAATATATTTGAACCACCGCTGATATTGCCCCAGCACGTCTTCGTGCTGCTGGAAGATGGTGACCATATGCAGCAGCAAATCACCGAAGTCGCAGGCGTTCAGATCTTTAAGCCGCGCTTGATACTGCGCATAAAGCTCCGCCCCGCGGTGGTTATAGGCCCCCGCATCGGCCGTAGGAATTTTGTCGGGCGTCAATGCGCGGTTTTTCCAGCCATCAATAACGCCTGACAGCAAACGCGCGGGCCAACGTTTGTCATCAATCCCTTCCGCTTTGATCAACTGCTTGAGCAGGCGCAGCTGGTCATCCGTGTCCAGAATGGTGAAGTTCGACTTTAGCCCGACCAATTCAGCATGGCGGCGCAACAGCTTGACGCAAATCGCATGAAACGTACCCAGCCAAGGCATCCCTTCAATGCTCTGCCCCAGCATATGCCCCACACGGTTTTTCATCTCGCGCGCGGCCTTATTGGTGAAGGTTACCGCGAGAATCTCGTTCGGGCGGGCGCGCCCGGTGTTCATCAGATGCACGATCCGCGCCGTCAAAGCCTTGGTCTTGCCCGTGCCTGCCCCCGCGAGCATCAAGACAGGGCCATCCATCTGCTCCACCGCGGCACGCTGGGCCGGATTCAGCCCATCAAGATAGGGTTGCGGACGCGCAGCCATAGCGCGCAATGATAGGGAAGCGCCCTCAAAGGCGGCCATTTCGTCGAAATCACTCATGCGGCCAATCTATCCTGCGCACGCACCAAATAAAAGACACGTTCGCAAAATGTTCCCGCCGCATTTTCTATAAAGCGGCGGCGGTTTGCTAGCCGTCTAGCGTCAAAGCCGCAGGAATTATTGCTATCTGTTCCTCCTTATTACTCATGTCATTGCATAGGTACGATCGCGCCCTCGACTCGACGTAGCACCCCATCTCTTTCCAAATGGTTAAAAATCCCCCGCGGAGCGCAAAAAAACTTCTACTTGCACACCGTGTCAAACAGACGCAACAATGCCGCAGCGCAGCGTTAGCGCGTGCTCTAGACGCTTGAAAATTAAGATTTCTCGCCAGCAGGAAGGCCTAGCTATGACCGACTTTAAGAAAATTCTAATCGCAAACCGCGGCGAGATCGCCATTCGAATTATGCGCGCGGCCAACGAGATGGGAAAAAAGACGGTCGCCGTTTTCGCCGAGGAAGATAAGCTGGGCCTACACCGTTTCAAGGCCGATGAAGCCTATCGGATCGGGGCCGGTTTGGGGCCTGTCGCCGCCTATTTAAACATCGATGAAATCATCCGCGTGGCCAAAGCCTCGGGCGCGGATGCGATCCACCCGGGCTATGGGCTACTGTCAGAAAATCCCGACTTTGTAGATGCTTGCGCGCAGAACGGTATTACTTTTATCGGGCCGCGTGCGGAAACAATGCGCGCCTTGGGCGACAAGGCCAGCGCGCGACGCGTAGCGATGGAGGCCGGCGTGCCGGTAGTCCCCGCGACAGACGTTCTAGGCGATGATATGGAGGTCGTCCGCAAGCAGGCGGCAGAGGTTGGCTACCCGCTGATGCTCAAGGCCTCCTGGGGCGGCGGGGGTCGTGGCATGCGCCCCATCGCGAATGAAGAAGAACTTAAAGAAAAAGTGATGGAAGGCCGGCGCGAGGCAGAAGCGGCCTTTGGCAATGGCGAAGGCTATCTGGAAAAGATGATCCTGAAGGCGCGCCATGTCGAGGTGCAGATTTTGGGCGACAGCCACGGCGAAATCTACCATCTATTTGAAAGAGATTGTTCCGTTCAGCGTCGCAACCAAAAGGTCGTCGAACGCGCGCCTGCCCCCTATCTTACCGAAGAACAACGCGCCGAGATTTGCGAATTGGGCCGCAAAATATGTGCACATGTTAACTATGAATGTGCCGGTACGGTCGAATTCCTGATGGATATGGACGACGGCAAGTTTTATTTTATCGAGGTAAATCCAAGGGTTCAGGTCGAACACACGGTCACCGAAGAGGTCACCGGCATCGATATCGTCCAGGCGCAAATCTTAATTGCCGAAGGCAAGACCATCGCCGAGGCGACAGGCAAGGCCTCGCAGGCAGATGTGCAGCTGAACGGCCATGCGTTGCAGACTCGGATCACCACCGAAGACCCCCAAAACAACTTCATTCCTGATTATGGCCGCATCACCGCCTTTCGTGAGGCCACCGGCATGGGCATCCGCTTGGACGGCGGTACCGCCTATTCAGGTGGGGTGATCACGCGCTATTATGACAGTCTTTTGGTCAAGGTGACGGCGAAAGCTCAAACGCCGGAGCAAGCGATCGCCCGCATGGACCGCGCCCTGCGCGAGTTCCGCATCCGGGGCGTGTCGACAAACATCGCCTTTGTCGAAAATCTGCTGAAACACCCGACTTTCCTCGACAATAGCTACCACACCAAGTTTATCGACCAGACGCCCGAACTTTTCACCTTTGAAAAGCGCCGCGACCGGGCGACCAAAGTATTAACATATATCGCTGATATTACGGTGAACGGGCACCCTGAAACCAAAGGGTTCGACCGCCCTGCGGCGGCCGTCCGCGCGCCGCAGCCGCCCGCCGTCCGAGCCGAGCCGATGATGGGCACCCGGAACCTGCTTGAACAAAAAGGGCCGCAGGCTGTTGCCGATTGGATGGGGCAACAGCGGCAGCTGTTGATCACCGACACCACCATGCGTGACGGCCACCAGTCATTGCTTGCGACGCGGATGCGCAGCCATGACATGATCAAGGTTGCCCCGGCCTATGCTGCTAATCTTCCACAGCTTTTCTCGATGGAGTGCTGGGGCGGCGCGACCTTTGATGTGGCTTACCGGTTCTTGCAAGAATGTCCGTGGCAACGCCTGCGCGACCTACGCGCTGCACTGCCAAACGTGATGACGCAAATGCTGCTGCGTGGGTCGAATGGCGTGGGCTACACCAATTATCCGGACAATGTGGTGCAAGAATTCGTCCGCGTGGCCGCGACCGAGGGTGTCGATGTTTTCCGCGTGTTTGACAGCCTGAACTGGGTTGAAAACATGCGTGTCGCGATGGATGCGGTGATTGAGAACGGTAAGATTTGCGAAGGTACCGTTTGCTATACCGGCGACATTTTTGATCCGGACCGATCGAAATACGACCTGAAATACTATGTTGCTATGGGCAAGGAACTGAAAGCGGCCGGTGCCCATGTTCTGGGCCTGAAAGACATGGCCGGCGTGCTCAAGCCGAATGCTGCCAAAGTATTGATCAAAGCGCTGAAATCCGAAGTCGGCCTGCCGATCCATTTCCACACGCATGACACCGCAGGCACGGCGACCGCGACGATCATGGCGGCCTCCGAGGCGGGCGTGGACGCGGTAGATTGCGCCATGGACGCGCTATCGGGCAACACGTCTCAGGCGACGCTCGGGTCTGTGGTCGAAGCGCTGAAACACACGGATCGCGACACGGGCCTGTCGATGGACGCGGTGCGCGAAATTTCTAACTACTGGGAAGACGTGCGTGGCGAATATGCCGCGTTCGAGACCGGCATGCAGGCCCCTTCCTCCGAAGTATATCTGCACGAGATGCCCGGCGGGCAGTTCACCAACCTCAAGGCGCAGGCCGCGTCGATGGGGCTGGATGATCGTTGGCCCGAGGTCGCTAAAACCTATGCCGAGGTGAACCAGATGTTTGGTGATATCGTCAAGGTGACGCCGTCGTCCAAAGTGGTCGGCGACATGGCTCTGATGATGGTATCCCAAGGGTTAACCCGCGCGCAGGTCGAAGACCCGAAGGCGGAAATGTCCTTTCCTGACAGCGTGATCGACATGATGCGCGGCAATCTGGGCCAGCCTCCGGGCGGGTTCCCTGACGCGATTGTCGACAAAATCCTGAAAGGCGAAAAACCGAACACGGAACGCCCCGGTGCCCATCTGCCCCCTGCCGATCTTGAAGCGACACGCAAGGAATTGCGCGACCTTCTGGAAGGGGCTCAGGTTGAAGACGATGACCTGTCGGGGTACCTGATGTACCCCAAGGTTTTCCTGGATTACATGGGTCGTCACCGGACCTATGGCCCTGTCCGTGTATTGCCGACCCGCACCTTTTTCTACGGGATGGAACCGGGCGAAGAGATCACCGCGGAAATCGACCCGGGCAAGACTCTGGAAATTCGTCTGCAAGCCTTGAGCGAGACCAATGAAGACGGCGACGTTAAGGTCTTTTTTGAACTGAATGGCCAACCGCGCGTGGTGCGCGTGCCCAACCGTATGGTCAAAGCGACGACTGCACAGCGTCCCAAGGCCGAGATCGGCAACGTCAATCACATCGGAGCACCGATGCCGGGGGTTGTTGCCTCGGTCGGGGCGACGGTGGGTCAAAAGGTCAAATCCGGCGACCTGCTTCTGACCATTGAGGCGATGAAAATGGAAACCGGTATCCACGCGGACCGCGATGCTGTGGTCAAAGCGGTTCATGTCACGCCGGGTGGCCAGATCGACGCCAAGGATCTGCTGGTCGAGCTGGAGTGATCCTATGCGCCTTTCTGCCCTGACTTTGATCGTTCCCAGCTACGACGAAGGAATATCCTTTTACTGTGGCACGATGGGGTTCGAGCTGACACAGGACGAGGACCAGGGGCATAAACGCTGGGTGCGCGTCACCCCTTCGGGTGGCGGCACCGGCTTTATCCTCGCCGAACCGGGCGACGATACTCAGCGTGCAGCGATTGGGAACCAAGGTGCGGGCCGGGTCTGGTTGTTTCTAGAGACCGAGGATTTTGCCCGCGACCATGCCCGACTTTTGGCTGGGGGCGTGACATTCGAAGAAGCCCCTCGCCATGAACCCTATGGCACTGTCGCCGTGTTCCGCGACGTTTTCGGCCATCGCTGGGATCTGATTGAACCGCGCACGAGCCCCTAGAAAAAACATCGGCCCTGACACTTGGGGACGGATGCATTCTGCCGCATTGATCAGGCCCGTTCTGCTGCTACGTTCAGGCTTGGCACGACAGATGGACAGCTCCCATGCCCTATGAATGGAAAACACGGCCCGACGCCTCGACGCAGGTTCTTTGCCTGCGGCCGCACCAATCCCTGCCGGCAAAGGGATTCGCCAGTTTTATCCTTGTCACCTTCATCCTAATTCTGATCCCCGTTCTGCCACTGTTGGGGACTGTTTTGCTGTGGGGGCTTCTTCCTTTCATGCTGGCCGCCGTCGCGGCGATGTATTGGGCGCTACAGCGCAACCATAAGGCCAGACAGATTGAAGAAGTGTTTACGCTCGACCACAATACAGCACATTTATCCCATCGCACCGCGCGCGGAGAGGTCAAAGAATGGCAGTGCAACCGGCATTGGGCCGTCGTGACGAAATATGAAAAAGACGGCCCCGTACCCCATTACGTGACCCTGCGCGGCATGGGCCGCGAGGTCGAAATCGGGACCTTCCTGAGCGAAGAAGAACGGATCGCCCTTTATGACGAGCTGAACCGTTCGCTGATGCGCTGAGCCTTAGCTCAGCCGCTCTTTCACTTTGGGGCCAACCGCGCCAAAATCCATTTGCCCCGTGTACTTACCTTTAAGCAGGCCGATCACCTTGCCCATGTCACGGATCGATGTCGCACCCACTTCGGCAATGGCGGCATCGACGGCCTTGGCGGTTTCTTCTTCGGTCAGCTGACGGGGCAGAAACTCTTCGATCACGGCGATCTCTTCACGCTCGCGATCCGCAAGATCAAGCCGCCCGCCCTCTTCATAGGCGCGTACGGATTCCATACGTTGTTTCGCCATTTTACCTAAAATCGCGAGCACTTCGGCATCGCCAACACCCGTGTCGCCTTCATCGGCACGCGCCGCGATGTCTTTATCCTTGATCGCCGCATTGATCAGCCGCAGGGTCGACAGCCGGTCCGCCGCCTTGTCTTTCATTGCCTGTTTCAGTGCATCCGAGATGCGAGTGCGCAGTACCATTACCATCGTCCTTTTGACCCTAGGGGGTATTAAGCCGTGCAACATAGAGATATTGCGCGGCGCAGGCAATGCCACAAGCCTCGCGCAACCCATTGAATAACAACGATATTTCATTTTAAACCTGCTATTGACCCCGACGAACTGCGGCTTTAGGTTGCCACCGTTTAGCTCCATATACCTGCCGCTGGAGGCCCCCGACATGACCGCGACCACATCACCTCGTCCGACTGCCTGCCTGGCGCTAGCGGACGGATCGATTTTCTACGGCATGGGCTTTGGCGCAACGGGAGAAACCGTGGCCGAGCTTTGCTTTAATACAGCTATGACGGGCTATCAGGAAATCATGACCGACCCGTCCTACGCGGGGCAGATCGTGACCTTTACCTTCCCCCACATCGGCAACACCGGCACCAACCCCGAAGATGACGAAACCGGCGATCCGGTCGCAGCGGGGATGGTTGTCAAATGGATGCCCACCGACCCGAGCAACTGGCGTTCGGTCCAGCCGTTGTCCGAATGGCTGGCATCGCGCGGGCGTATCGCGATTGGTGGTATTGATACACGCCGCCTGACCCGCGCCATCCGGCAGCAAGGGGCCCCTCACGCGGCATTGGCGCATAATCCTGACGGCGTTTTCGACGTCGAAGCGCTGGTCGCTGCGGCACGCGGTTTCGCGGGCCTAGAAGGCATGGATCTGGCGAAAGATGTCAGCTGCAAACAATCCTACCGCTGGAATGAAATGCGGTGGGCTTGGCCCGACGGCTATACTGCGCAGGAAAACGCACCTCATAAAGTGGTCGCGATCGACTACGGTGCCAAGCGCAACATCCTGCGCTGCCTTGCCTCGGCCGGCTGCGACGTCACGGTGCTGCCCGCCTCTGCCACGTATGAAGATGTGATGGCGCATAATCCTGACGGGGTTTTCCTGTCGAACGGCCCCGGCGATCCGGCGGCGACCGGCGTGTATGCCGTGCCGATGATCAAGGACGTCATCGAAAAGACAGAGCTTCCGGTTTTCGGCATTTGCCTTGGCCACCAGATGCTTGCGCTGGCTCTTGGCGGGCAGACGGTCAAAATGGGTCACGGTCACCACGGTGCGAACCACCCCGTTAAGGACATTGATACCGGCAAGGTCGAAATCACCTCGATGAACCATGGGTTTGCCGTCGATGCGCAAAGCCTGCCAAGCGGTGTCGTTGAAACGCATCAGTCACTGTTTGACGGCTCCAACTGCGGCATCCGGATGGAGGGGCGGCCCGTCTGGTCCGTTCAGCACCACCCCGAAGCGAGCCCCGGCCCGCAAGACAGTTTCTATCTGTTTGAACGCTTTGCCGCGGCGATGGCAGAGCGGGCCAGCTAAACCTGATAATTGCGGGCGTTCTCTTCATCCGCAATTAACGTCCCATTAAGGCATCTCTCCCAAGGTGGTCCTATTCCGACAGGAAGGGATTCGCCCGTTGAGCAACCTTGGATTAGAGCTGAAAGCACCCAGTCCCGCGCGTGTGCGCGGGCGCTATCGTCCCTTGGGGCGCATATTGGTCGACGCAGGGTTGATCGATCAGGCTGATCTGGTTCACGCACTTGAAGCGCAGCGCGATCTGGATGCACCGCTTGGGGAAATCCTTGTGGCTCAAGGGCTTGTCTCGCGCAGTGAGGTGACCAAAGCACTGGCGCTGCAACATCAGATCCAGCAGGTCGACCCTGACGCAGACCCGCCCAAACCGATGCTTGCGCGCCATCTGTCTGCCGAAGCCAGTTTGCACCATAAGATTGTGCCGTGGCGGCGGATGGGACAAACGCTGTTTGTCGCGACCAGCCGTCCGGATGCCCTTCATACCCTTGCGCATGAGGCCTTCGGCAACAGCGAACTGGACATCGTACCGGTGCTGGCAGAACCCGCGCAGATCAACCGTCAGATCACCGCGCTCTACGGGACCGAACTTGCCAAACGCGCGGCAGAGCGTGTGCCCCCTCAAGAAAGCTGCCGAACATGGCGGGTTGCCGGTCCGCGTCGGCGTATTTGGGCCGCTGGTGTCCTTTTTGTCGCGGGCATGCTGTTCGCGTTGCTCCCCGCGGTGACGTTTACGGCATTTGTTCTATGGGCATTGTTCTGCAGTACGATGATCATGACGCTACGATTGTCGGCCTTTCTAGCGCGCTGCCTGTGGGGGAACACACCACTGCCTTCAGCCCCCGCCGCGCCATCGCCCCCGACACGATGGCCAAAGGTATCGGTTCTTGTCCCGCTTCTTCATGAGGAGGAGATTGCCAGCGCCTTGATCGCACGCCTATCGCAGCTCAGCTATCCCAAGGCGCTGTTGCAAATCGTGCTGGTGCTGGAGGAAGGCGATCAAATGACCCGTGACACCATCGCGCGAACCGAACTGCCCTTCTGGTTCGACGTGATCGAAGTGCCCCAAGCAGGCAAACTGCGGACCAAACCCCGTGCCCTGAACTATGCGCTGGAATTTTGCAGCGGCAGTATTATCGGCGTGTGGGATGCCGAGGACGCGCCGGAGGCAGATCAGATCAACCGCGTTGTACAACACTTTGATCAGGCGCACAAAAACGTCGCTTGCGTCCAAGGCGTTCTGGATTTTTATAATGCGCGCACCAACTGGATCTCGCGCTGTTTCACACTGGAATATGCTACCTGGTGGCGCGTGATCCTACCCGGTGTCGCGCATCTGGGGCTGATCATTCCCCTCGGCGGCACCACATTATTTTTCCGCCGCGCCGCTTTGGAGAAACTGCGGGGCTGGGACGCCCATAACGTCACCGAAGATGCAGATCTTGGCGTCCGCCTCGCGCGGCATGGCTATAAAACCGACCTGCTGCCGACTGTCACTTACGAAGAGGCCAATTTTCGTGCGTGGCCGTGGATCAAACAAAGGTCACGATGGCTGAAAGGCTTCTTGATCACATGGGTCGTGCACAGCCGTGACCCCCTCCGGCTGATCCGTGATGTCGGGCTCATTCGGTTTTTGGGCGTGCAGGTATTGTTCCTCGCGACGTTCTGCCAGTTCATCTTTGCCCCCCTGCTCTGGTCTTTCTGCCTACCGCTGTTCGGCGCAGCACATCCTGTCCAGACAACACTGGGCGCTGACGTGTTCTACGGGCTTTTCGGATATTTCCTCTTCGCGGAAATCCTCAATATATCTGTCGCGATGACGGCGGTTTCGGGTCCGCTGCATCGCCACCTTATACCCTGGGCGATCACCCTTCCGTTTTACTTTATCCTCGGCTCTTTCGCGGCCTATAAGGCGCTATACGAATTCGTGGTCACGCCGTTCTATTGGGACAAGACCGAACACGGCGTCGCACATAAATCCAGCCCAATTGGTTCTACGGCGTCACCACTTCGTCCACCCTAGCCTTCGTCTTTGCGCTGCGCCGCTTCTTGCTTGAGCCGCGTCATGAAGGCGACAGAAATATGCGTGCGCAATGCTTCATCCGCACCATCTTCGTCACGCTGTTCGATCATCTGAACAATGCGGTCATGTTCATCCTGCGCGATCGCACCGCGCCCATCCACGGCCAACGACGATGTCGCCATCAGCGCCATGGACCGGTGTACCAGATCAAGTTGCTGCACCAGATACCGGTTGTGGGACGCGAGATGAATTTGTTTGTGAAATCGGCGGTTCGCACGCGCCAGCGCCGCTGGATTGTCGCGAAAAGCGTCGTCTTCCTCGACCATTTCGCGCAATACACGGACTTCTTCAGCGGTGGCGTGACGGGCGGCAAGCCGCGCGGCCAACCCTTCCAACTCGCCGCGTACGACGTAAAGTTCGGCCACCTGGTTGTGGTCCAAGGATGCAACGATCAGGCTTCGCCCGTCCCGCGCGAGCAGGGATTGCGTCTCAAGCCGTTGTAATGCTTCACGAACCGGCGTTCTTGAGACACCGAAGCGTTCGGCCAATTCGCTTTCCACCAACCGATCACCGGGGCGATAGGTGCCCACGTCAATCGCGTCCAGGATCATGGAATAGGCGTCTGTGGGTCCGGAGCGTGGCGTCGTCATTGGTTCTCTTTCAAAAGGCTCCGGCACCTTAGCCCCCGCGTCCAATTGCGCAACCCCGTGATCTTGCGCAGATCATCCGGTCAGCGTAGCAAGTCCCCATGCCACACACCTCTTTTTCTCATGTGAATACTTGGGTCTTTGACCTTGATAACACATTATACCCGCCATCAGCCCGCCTGTTCGACCAGATTGAACAGCGGATGACGCATTGGGTGATGACCGCCTTGAACGTCGATGAGCAGCGCGCGGATTATCTGCGCAGACATTACTGGCACACCTATGGCACCACGCTGGCCGGGCTGATGCGCGAACACGACCTTGATCCCGGCCCCTATCTGCACGAGGTGCACGAAATCTCCTTTGACGCGCTGATCCCGGATCCCCTGCTTGCCGCGCGGATCGCCGCCCTGCCGGGGCGCCGGATCATCTATACCAACGGCACTGCCCCCTACGCCGAAAAAGTCATTGCCGCACGGGGGCTGTCGGGCCTGTTCGATGCCATCTACGGCGTTGAACATGCGTCATTTTTACCCAAACCCGAACGCGCGGCCTACGACCTGATATTTGCCGCCGACGCATTGACGCCAACCACCGCCGTGATGTTCGAGGACGACCCCCGCAACCTGATCGCCCCGCATGACATGGGGATGGGTACCGTCCATGTGGCCGAGCACCCCGCCCCCGCGCCGCATATCCATTTCCACACCGATGATCTTTCGGCTTTTCTTGCACAGATCACGGGCTAACTGACGGGCATGACCATGGCATGTGATATCTTGATTTCGGGCGGCGGCATTGCCGGTTTGACGGCGGCAGCGGCTTTCGGCACCGCGGGTTTCAACGTGGTCTGCGTCGACCCCACGCCCCCCGTCACCGATGGTGCGGCGAAAGGGGCCGACATGCGCTCTACCGCGATGCTGCAACCGGCGCGCCGCGTGCTTGAGGCCGCGGGCATCTGGGCCCATCTGGAAGAACATGCCGCACCTTTGCAGGTGATGCGTATTGTGGATGCCGGCGGTGACGGCGTGACCCCGCTGACCAGCCGCGCTTTTGATGCTGCCGATATCTCGGATCAGCCCTTTGGCTGGAACTTCCCGAACTGGCTGCTAAGGCGCGCGCTTCTGGAGCGGTTAGAGGCTTTGCCGAACGTCGATTTCCGCCCCGGCACCGCAACCACCAGCTTGTTCACCCGCACCACCGGCGCACGCGTAAGCCTCAGCGATGGCACGAAAATTTCGACAAAGCTCGTGATTGCCGCAGACGGGCGCGACAGCCCCATGCGCGACGCCGCCGGGATTGAGGTGACCCGCCAAAGCTATGGCCAAAAGGCGCTTGCCTTTGCCGTGACACACCCGATCCCGCATGAAAACGTGTCGACCGAGGTGCACCGCAGCGGGGGCCCCTTCACCCTTGTACCCCTGCCCGATCGCGACGGTCTGCCCTGCTCTGCCGTGGTGTGGATGGATGACGGCGCGTCCTGCCTTGCGCGGATGGCGCTTGACGCAGATGCGTTTTCCCAAGCCGCGACCGACCGCAGTGCCCATGTGCTCGGCCCGTTGACGCTGGCCTCCGAACGGGCGATCTGGCCGATCATAAGCCAGCATGCCGCGCGCCTCTCGGCCGAACGCGTCGCCCTGATTGCAGAAGCCGCCCATGTGATGCCCCCCATTGGCGCGCAGGGGTTGAACATGTCGCTGCAAGACATCGCAACGCTGCTGGAACTGGCGCAAAAGCACGGCGCTGATCTGGGCAGCCAGCACATGCTGGATGCCTATCACAAGGCGCGTTTTGGCGATATTCAGCTGCGCTTGCGGGGCATCGACCTCTTGAACCGCGCCAGTCAGGCGACAACGCCACTGGCCCGCGATGCCCGTGCCAAAGGGCTCAGCGCGCTATACGCTCTGCCCCCCGTACGGCGCATGTTGATGGAGATGGGCTTGGGCATGCGGCAGGGCTGACCTGCCGCGCGCCTTTATTTACAGTACCTTATCGACCACAGCTGCCAACCGCGCCAGCGTGGCATCGACGTCGTAAAGCTTATCCAGACCGAACAGCCCCAGACGGAAGGTCTGGAAATCCTCCGGCTCGTCACACATCAACGGCACGCCAGCGGCGATCTGCATCCCTTCGGCAGCAAAGGCCTTGCCGTTTTGCACGGTTGGATCCGCGGTATAGCTCACCACCACCCCCGGCGCGCCAAAACCTTCCGCCGCGACAGAGGTAACGCCCCTCTCCGCCAGCATCTTGCGCACGGAATCCCCCAGACGCCACTGCGCCTCTTTTAGACGGTCAAACCCGTAGGATTTCGTCTCAAGCATGGTATCGCGGAATTGGCGTAGCGCATCGGTCGGCATGGTCGCGTGATAGGCGTGGCCGCCATTTTCATAGGCTTTCATAATGCTATGCCACTTGGCCAGATCGATGGCAAAACTGTCCGATGTTGTCTCTCCCATGCGTGCAACAGCGCGGTCCGACATCATGACCAGCCCGGCAGAGGGCGAAGCGCTCCAGCCCTTTTGCGGCGCTGAAAGCAATACGTCGACGCCAAGCGCCTTCATATCCACCCATGCGCAGCCCGACGCGATGCAATCCAGCACCACCAGCGCGCCGACGGCATGGGCCGCTTCTGCCATCTGCTGGATATAGTCATCGGGCAGGATCACCCCCGCACTGGTCTCCACATGAGGTGCGAAAACCACCTGCGGCTTATGCGTCTCGATGGCTTTGACGACGTCATCAATCGGGCTCGGGGCAAAGGGCGCGGGCGTGCTGTTGCCCTGCATCTGCGCCTTCATGACGGTGGCGTTGCCGGTCAGATCGCCGCTCTCGATGATCTGGCTCCAGCGATAGGAAAACCAGCCGTTGCGCACGACCAGCACCTCGGCCCCCCGTGCGAACTGACGGGCGACCGCCTCCATCCCGTAGGTGCCGCCCCCGGGGACGACAGCCACGGCATCGGCCTTGTATACGTCCTTAAGCAGAGTGCTGATGTCGCGCATGACCTCTTGGAACACGGCGCTCATATGGTTCAAGGACCGGTCGGTGAACACGACCGAAAACTCTTCAAGCCCTTCCGGGTCAACTGAATTTAGCAAAGCGGGCATGATATCCTCCTGATGGTTTCGCGCGAACATAGCCGCTCGCGTGGTAAAGTCACAGGCCCAATGGTCCGGTCAGTCGTTCCTCGCTTAGAAGCACATTTGCCTCGACGGCCCCCGCCCCCGGCAGGGTCATGATCCGCCGCCGCAGCACCCGTTCGAAATCCGCCAGATCCCGCGCAACAACCCGTAAACGGTAGTCATATAGCCCCAGAACATGCTCCACCGTTTGGACCTCGGGGATGGCACTGACGGCGCGTTCGAAATCCTCCAGGCTAACCCGCCCTTTGGTCGCAAGCTTGACGCCAAGAAAGACGGTGACGCCGAACCCCAATGCCTCCCGGTTCAAGCGCAACCTCTTGCCGCGCAGGATGCCTGCCTCCTCCAATCGTTTGATCCGACGCCAAGTGGCAGGCTGCGACAGCCCCAGATGACGCCCCAGGGCACCGGCGCTTTGTGTGGCATCGCGCGCAAGCGACCGGATCAGCCGGTGGTCCACCTCATCCAGCGTGATCATAGCGGTAACGCCTCCTCTGACTTGATCCGCGCCACATGCATCAGCGCCTCGATATCGGCAATATGCGGCAAGGTCAGAATACCCTCCCGGTAAATCTGCTGATAATGCGCCATATCCCGCGCTATTACCGATAGGCGCACATCCACCCGCCCCAGAAAGGTCTGGAGCTCGATCACCTCAGGCAGTTGGCGTGCCTCTTCAAGAAAGCGGTCAAAGGCATTGCCCTGTGTCTTGTCCAAAGTGATCCGCAAGGACACCTCGACCGTGTAGCCCAATGCCGCCCAATCGACGACAGCCGCCACCCCCTGCACGATACCGGCTTCCTGCATGCGCGTGATCCGCCGCGACACCTTACCCGCAGTTAGCCCCGTAAGGTCGGCCAGCTCCGCCGGCGACAACCCCGCATCCGCTTGCCAGTGGCGCAGAAGTCGTCGATCCATATCATCAAGCATGATTTTTCCATTTTTACCGCATACCGCGCATTACCATCTTCATTTTGCCAAATAAACTCACAATTCCGCAATAGTATCTCGCACCAGCTTCGATATGGTCTCCCTAGATTTTAACGAACCCGAAAGGACGCCCCAATGCGCGTTTATTACGACCGTGACTGCGATGTGAACCTGATCAAGGACAAGAAAGTCGCCATCCTCGGCTATGGCTCCCAGGGCCACGCCCACGCGCTGAACCTGCGTGATTCCGGTGCGAAAAACCTCGTCGTTGCGCTGCGCGAAGGCTCCGCTTCGAAAGCGAAAGCCGAAGGCGAAGGCCTGAAAGTCATGGAAATCGCCGAAGCAGCAGCTTGGGCCGATGTGATCATGTTCACCATGCCCGACGAATTGCAGGCTGAAACCTACAAGAAATACGTGCACGACAACATCCGCGAAGGCGCTGCAATCGCATTCGCCCACGGCCTGAACGTCCACTTTGGCCTGATCGAACCCAAACCCGGCGTTGATGTGATCATGATGGCCCCCAAAGGCCCGGGCCACACTGTGCGCGGCGAATACACCAAAGGCGGCGGCGTGCCTTGCCTGGTTGCGGTAGACACCGACGCCACCGGCAAAGCGCTGGAAATCGGCCTCTCCTACTGCTCCGCCATCGGTGGCGGCCGTTCCGGCATCATCGAAACCAACTTCCGCGAAGAATGTGAAACCGATCTGTTCGGCGAACAGGCTGTTCTGTGCGGCGGTATCGTTGAACTGATCCGCTGCGGCTTTGAAACACTGGTCGAAGCCGGCTACGAGCCCGAAATGGCCTATTTCGAATGTCTGCACGAAACCAAGCTGATCGTTGACCTGATCTATGAAGGCGGCATCGCCAACATGGACTACTCGATCTCGAACACAGCGGAATACGGCCAATACGTCTCCGGCCCGCGCATCCTGCCCTACGACGAGACCAAAGCGCGCATGAAAGCCGTTCTCAGCGACATCCAGTCGGGCAAATTCGTGCGTGACTTCATGCTGGAAAACTCCGTCGGTCAGCCCACGCTGAAATCCTCGCGTCGCGCCAATGACGAGCATCAGATCGAAGTCGTCGGCGGCAAGCTGCGCGAAATGATGCCCTGGATCTCTGCCGGCAAGATGGTCGACAAATCCAAGAACTGATCGCCATTGCAGCGATGTGGAAAGGCCCGGTTCTGCACCGGGCCTTTTCTTTTGCGCAACCGGCTGTCACATCTGGCGGGCCGAGTTTTCCCACAGGATATGTCATGCCGGACGCGCCCCAGATCACCAAATCCAGCTGGCTGATGATCCTGCTGCTTGCCTTCATCTGGGGAGGCACGTTTCTGGTGACCGAAATCGCCCTGACTGAAATGCCACCCTTCTGGATCGCGGCCACACGTGTCGGGTTCGCGGCCACCGTGATGATCGTTATCTGGGCTCTGCGCGGGTTTCGACTCTTTACCCAATCCCCCACGCGCGGCGATATTGCGGCCGTGATTTTTATCGGTGCCGCCAGCTCTGCCGTGCCGTTCAGCCTGCTCGCATGGGGTCAGCAATATGTCACCTCGGGCTTCGCGGGGGTGACCATGGCGGCGACGGCGCTGATCATCCTGCCGCTCGCGCATTTCTTCGTTCCGGGCGAAGCGATGAGCCCGCGCAAGGTGATCGGGTTTGCCCTGGGCTTTGTCGGCGTTATCATCCTGATCGGCGCGCAAGCCTTTGAAAGCACCGGCACCGCGCTTGAAACCCAGGGGCGTCTGGCCTGCCTGGGTGCGGCGGGGTGCTACGCCACCAGCTCGATCATCATGCGCCGCCTACCCGCGGTGGACGCGATCGGCCTTGCGACCATCCTGCTGATCATAGCCACCTGCATCACCGCTCCCATGGCGATCATCATCGAAGGTCTACCGCCCCGCCCCTCGCCGTCCATCTTCGCGGCGCTGGCGTTTCTGGGCCTGATACCCACCGCCGCCGCGAACTTCCTGCGCGTGCTGGTGATCCGCAGTGCTGGCCCGGTGTTTATGTCACTGGTGAACTACCAAGTCCCCGTCTGGTCCGTCTGCCTCGGTGCGCTCTTGCTGAACGAACCGCTGCCGCCATCCCTGCTCTACGCGATGGTGCTTATCCTCTCGGGTGTCGCACTCAGCCAATATGGCGCGTTCCGCCGCCTGTTCACCCGCACGCGCGCCTAGCTTCCAAATGGCTCTAAATCCTCGCCGAAGGCATCCCTCAGCCACCGCAGGCGGCGCGTCCCGCGAGGGCAAGGCAGGGCCGCTGCGCAGGACATCCCCGCCAGCAGCCCTGCGATCAGCTTAAGGTGCGACAGCCGCCGTGACCGCATCCACCACAGAATCGACCGCGCGTTCCATCAGCTGCGCGTCTTCATGTTCTGCCATCACACGCACCAGCGGCTCGGTGCCGGATTTGCGGATCAGCAAACGCCCTTGACCAGCCAGATCGGCCTCGGCCTGGGCGATAGCCCCTTGCACCTGCGCGTCTTCCAACGGCACCTGACCGGCAGAAAACCTCACGTTCTTAAGCAGTTGCGGCACGGGTTCAAAGTTGTTCAGCAGCTCGGAGGAGGTCTTTCCCGACCGGATCATCTCTGCCAGAAACTGAAGCCCCGCCATCAGACCGTCACCTGTGGTGGCGTGATCAGTCATGACGATATGGCCCGATTGCTCGCCGCCCAGATTGAACCCGCCTTCGCGCATCCGCTCGACCACATAGCGGTCGCCGACGGACGTCCGCTCAAGCCGTAGCCCCTTGCCCTGCAAGAAGTGTTCAAGGCCAAGGTTGCTCATCACGGTGGCAACCAAGGCACCATTGGCCAGCCGGTCTTCGGCCGCCCAACGGGACGCCATAAGGGCCATGAATTGATCCCCGTCACCGACCTTGCCGGTTTCGTCAATCAGGATCACGCGGTCCGCGTCGCCATCTAGACAAATGCCCACATGGGCACCGTGCTCTACCACCGCCGCTGCGGCGCGTTCGGGGTGGGTCGAGCCGCAATTCTCGTTGATGTTGAAGCCGTTTGGCGACACGCCAATCTCGATCACCTCGGCCCCGAGCTCCCATAGGGTTTCGGGTGCAACGCGGTGTGCGGCCCCATTGGCACAGTCGATCACGACCTTCAGCCCATCCAGACGCATCTGGCGCGGGAACGATGACTTCACCCGCTCGACATAGCGGAACCGCCCGTCATCGATCCGCTTCGCACGGCCAATCTTATCGGCGGGGTTCAACTCCACACCGCCTTCGATCAGCGCCTCGATCTCTGCCTCCACAGCGTCGCTCAGCTTGAACCCGTCGGGGCCGAAGAACTTGATGCCATTGTCTGTCGCCGGATTGTGGCTGGCCGAGATCATGACCCCCAGATCAGCTCGCATCGACCGCGTCAGCAGCCCGACCGCAGGCGTAGGCACCGGCCCCAGAAGCAGCACATTCATCCCCGAGGACGTCAGCCCCGCCGTCAGCGCGTTTTCGAACATATAGCCCGACAACCGCGTGTCCTTACCAATGACCACACGGTGCACACCGTCACGACCCGCGCTAAAATAGCGCCCCACAGCGGCCCCGATTTTCAGGGCGACCTCGGCTGTCATCGGATGCACATTGGCCTTTCCGCGAATACCGTCTGTTCCAAATAATTTTGTCATAAAATGCTCCCAAAATATGCGGCATGCCACAGAGCGACCGCTTGGCGGGTGTCGTCAACGTCATGCACACGGATCATTTGCACACCCTGCCCCAATCCTGCAAGCGCCACGGCGATCGACCCCGGCGCGCGGTCCTGTGCCTGCGGCGCGTTGCCGATCGTTCCGATGAACCGTTTGCGCGAAACGCCTAGCAGGATAGGCGTCCCCAAAGCGTGAAACAGGCTCAGCCGCGCCAGCAGAGCCAGATTGTGATCCTGCGTCTTGCCAAACCCGATACCCGGGTCCGCCAGAATGGCCCCCCGCGGGATGCCTGATGCCTCCAGCATGCTGATCTGCCGCTCCAGCGCGTCAAAAACATCAAGCAGCACGTTATCATACTGTGGGTCCAGATGCATGGTCGCGGGATCGCCTTGGGCATGCATAACGCAAACCGGCAGCGCCAGTTTTTGACACAGGGGCCCAAGGGCGGGATCAAAGGTGAAGCCCGAAACGTCGTTTACCAGATTGGCACCAGCGCTGACCGCGGCCTCGGCCACGGCGGCCTTGCGGGTATCGATAGATATCGGCGTGTGCAGCCCCGCACCCCGCAGTGCGGCGATGACGGGAGCGGTGCGCGTGATCTCTTCGGAGACAGGCACAAAATCCGCGCCGGGGCGTGTGGACTCGCCGCCAATGTCCAGAATATCCGCGCCGGCGGCCACCATCTCTTGTGCGACGCGCAGCGCATCGGGCACGGCATTATGCTGCCCCCCGTCCGAGAAACTATCGGGCGTCGTGTTCAGAATGCCCATGATGCGCGGGCGGTCCAGCGTCAGCCCTGCCATCGCGGGTCTGGGCGCGGTCAGCCGTGCCATCACGCTTGCCGGGATATCGGCCGCGGGTACAACACGGGGCGGCGTGCTGCGCGACAAGACCTCGGCATGGGTGAACCAGCCCCACCCCCCCGCGAGAGACACCGCGGTGTCAGGCCGCGCGGGGCCGATCTGGACGAGAGGTCGAAAGTAATCGGTCATGTCTCACAGCCTGCCCTGGTCCACCGCTACGGCGCGCAGCGGAACAGAGGCGTCAGCCGGCAGGTCCGCCCCGATCACCAACATCTCTGTCGCGTCGAAGCTGGCGGCGAACCACGCGGCCAAGGCCACGGCATCGCGCGGCTGCGCCGAGGGCGTATCCACGCTATCAAGCACGATCTTCGACGGGGCCCAAACGCTCGTCTGGCCGTTCTTCATGGCCCAATCCAGCTCTGTCCGCGTCGCCACCACAACGCAGCGATCATCTTTTGCGGCCAGCACCCAGGCGTTCTGTTCAATCGCCAGCAGATCAATGCGGCGCTGCGCCATTTTATGCCCGACCTGCGGCGCGGCGGTGTCCGATGCGCCGACACAGAGGATCAGGGGCCGCCCCATCTGGTGCAACTGGTCCAGCCACCCCGCCAGATGCGGCGAGGCGATGGCATCATTGCTCAGATAGACCAGCTCGGGGTGTGGCACCTCGCGCGCCTCGGCCTGACTGTCGGGGGTATCATCACGGGCGCGCACGATCTCGACGCCCAAAGCACCGGGGCCACGGTCCAGCTTTTCGATGCGCACAAACACCCGCATCGCCTGCCGTTCCAGCAGGATACGATCCGCGACCCGTTCGGCCAGCGTCTCGAGCAGGTTCAGCCGTTCGTCCGACAGCTCATAGGCGATGGCCTCGGTCACGCGGTCGTAGGACAGGATACGGTCCACATCGTCGTCGACGGGGCCGGTCAGCGGCTGCACCTCGACGACGACATTGAAACAGATGCGCTGCGTTACGCCACGTTCGGCCTGAAAGGCGCCGATCTCGACCTCAACGATATGATCGCGCAGGGAAATCCGGTCTAGAGGTTCAGGCCCCGCCGTCGCAGCAGCGCGTTCGGACGGGTGCGCAAAGGCAAGCCGCGTGTCACTTGTCATGGGGTTGGGCCTTTGCTTGTCTCACTCGCAAACGATCCTAGACCGTTTGCGCGGATGTACCAAAGCCAGACACGGCTGGCCAGCCGTCAAAGACGACAGAAACGCCGCTTAGTTCGACGCGGTCTGAACGCCGTCGCGATAGAACATGTGCACGCCGATCTTGGTGGTGCGGGTAAAGACGCGCGACCAACGAGGGCTTACGGCGGTGGTATGATAATACGTCGCCCCCCCTGTCAGCGATGGTGCCTTGCCGTCCAGCACCGCCCGCGCGACCTTGCCGACCTGCGCATAGGCGCGCGGTTCGGCGATCACTTCGGCATTGCCGTCACAGGTGTAGGTGAACTGGCACTGGTACTTGCGGCCTGTCCCCTGATTGATCACGCTGCACAAAGACCCGGGAAACTGCGCGGATTTCACACGGTTCATGATCACTTCGGCCACAGCGAACTGGCCCTTGACCGTCTCACCGCGCGCTTCAAAGTACAGCGCCTCTGCCAGACAGCGCCATTGTTCGCCGCCCGATGCTTTCGGCTGTTCGGCCAACCATGCGCGGGTGAACTCCACCTCGCTTGCGTTGTTCGATGCGATCATGCTTTCCAGACGTTCCGACCCGACAGAGCGCAGCCCTTTGGCTTCGATGTCAGCCAGTGCTTTGGCCTGTTGCGGGCTGGCGGACGCCACGGCAGGAGCAAGCAAAGACAGCGCCAGCAGGGCGCAGGACGAGAATTTCTGAAAAGAACGCATTGAGCGCCTCGCAAGTAGTTTCGGACAGCGCCCCCTACCCAAACTGGCCCCAAGCGTAAACCCTGCCGAAACCGCCTGCGCGGGAACCCGCACAGGAAAACAACATCTAGGCGATCAGCCGCGCAAAACTACCCGATCTTGTCCGCGATCGCGAGCTGTGCCGCCGCCAATCTGGCGACCGGAACACGGAAAGGTGAGCAAGAAACGTAGTCAAATCCCGCGTCACGGCAAAAAGCAATCGATTCGGGGTTGCCGCCGTGCTCTCCGCAGATCGACAAGGTAATCCCAGGTTGTGCTTCCCGACCCCGCGCGGCACCAAGCTGAAGCAGCTCTCCGACGCCGTCACGGTCCAGCATATGGAACGGATCTTCGGGAAAAACGCCCTGCTGCACGTAGGTCGACATGAACCGTCCCGCGTCATCACGGCTAAGCCCATAGGTCATCTGCGTCAGGTCGTTTGTCCCGAAACTGAGGAAGGAACAATGGGGCGAAATCTCTCCGGCGCGCAGGGCGGCACGTGGTGTTTCGACCATCACGCCCAAACGGTAGGTAAAGCTCGCGCCGCGTTCGGATTTCACCGCCGTTGCGATCTTGTCGACGCTGGCTTTGATCAGTTCCACCTCGCGTTTGGCCGAAACAAGTGGGATCATGATCTCGGGCACCACGGGGTCGCCATCGCGGCTGGCTTCGATCGTGGCCTCGAAGATCGCGCGGGCCTGCATCTCGTAGATTTCGGGCACCGTCACGCCAAGACGCACGCCGCGCAGGCCGAGCATCGGGTTATATTCGGTCATCGCCTCGATCCGGCGGGTCACGTTGGACAGCGGCAAATCCAGCGCCTCGGCCAGATCGCGTTGACCGGTTCGGGTCGAGGGCAGGAATTCGTGCAAGGGTGGATCGAACAGACGGATGCACACGGGCTGACCCTGCATGATGCGGAAAAGCTGTATGAAATCATCGCGTTGCATTGGCAGCAACCGCTCCAGAACGGCGCGACGGCCTTCGCTGGTATCGGCAAAGATCATCTCGCGCATCACGGTCAAGCGGCTGGGGTCAAAGAACATATGCTCTGTCCGGCACAGCCCGATCCCCTGCGCGTCGAAATTGCGCGCGGTTTGCGCGTCGGCGGGGGTGTCAGCGTTGGCACGTATCCCGATGTCGGCAGCGTCTTCGGCCCAGGACATGAGCTTTTGGAAGGTCGCGTCCAGCAGCGGCTCAAGCATATCCGCGGCCCCGCACAGCACCTCTCCCGAGGTGCCGTCGAGGGTGATTTCATCACCCGCCTTGAACATCCGCCCGTCAGGGGCCGTGATCACCCCCTTAACCAGATCGAACCGCATCGACGAGGCACCGACGACGCAGGGCAAGCCCATGCCCCGCCCGATCACCGCGGCGTGGCTGGTGATGCCACCGCGTTCGGTCAGCACGGCTTGGGCGGCATGCATCCCGCGAATATCCTCGGGCGAGGTTTCACGGCGCACCAGAATACACTTCTCGCCCCGTGCGGCACTGGCTTGCGCATCATTCGCGTTGAACACGATCCGGCCGGTGGCGGCACCCGGGCTGGCGGCAATGCCGCGCCCGATCACATCGCGTTTCACCCGTGGGTCAACCTGCCGGTGCAACAGCTCTGTCAGGGTGCGGGGCTGGACACGCATCAGCGCCTCTTCGCGGGGGATGATCCCTTCGTCCGCCAGCGCCACCGCGATCCGCACCGCCGCCCGCGAGGACCGCGACACGCGCACGCCATCAAGGATAAACAACTCTCCGTCAGAAATGACGAATTCCACCTGCATCTCGGCGCGCAGCCGCACCCGCATCAGCGCCGCGTGCTGTTTGAGCATCTCGAAGGCTTCGGGGGCGTGTTCCTCTAGCGACGGGCCGCGTGGATCGCGCGTCAGGTAAAGCGCATCGGCCGTGTCCTGCAAGGCGTCGCGCCCCTGCGACTGGCTCAGGTACCGCCCGGTGATCTGTGGCAAGCCGGTGGTGCTGTCCACCAGTTGCAACACGCCCGAGCCGCAAATTCCCGTGCCCACACCGAAAACCATCTGCTGCACGATCAGGCCCAGCCCCGCATCCGCAGGCGCCCCCTTGGCCTGGCGCAACAGCCGCGCCGAGGTGCCCTCCCACGCCCGCGCCATGGAACTGAGCACGGCGGTCAATTGGGTCACACGGTCCTGGGGGAAGCTTTCTTCGGTCTCAAGCTCGTAGGCGCGCAGGGATTGCAGCAGCGCCTCGCGCCCGTCGCCTTCGACGTCGTCGAACATATCGGGGTCCAGCCGCGCAACATTGACGGCGTAGGATTGCACGAAACGGGTATAAAGCGCCGATGCGGGCCCCTCGCCCATGCGTTCGCAATAGTCGGCATAGCGGTCATCGTTCATGCCGATGTTCATCACCGCCCCCGGCCCGCCCCAATCCGGGTCCTGGCTAGAGGGGCGCACGCACAGCAGCGCGTCGTGGGGGAATTCATCGGCGACCGCTTGCAGATCAGGGATCTGTCCCTGCGCAATCTCGAGCACGACATCAAAGGGCAGCGCCACGGTGCGCGGCACCGGCAAATCAAGACGGACCAGACGTTGCAGACATTTCGCACGCCCCCCATGCGTATCATTCGCGATGGGGGCGGTTTGGGTCACAAGAGTTGTCATGGCGTGTTTCTGCACTGCGGCACCTTTGGGTTCCTGCGCAGCATAGGCTTTCGCCGTGGTGTGGCAAGGCGTGATCGCCTTGCCCACGTGTCGGGTCTGCTGCGTTACCCGTCGATTTTCGTCAGATCCGCGACCGAGCTACAGATCGTGCGGATACGGCTGAGCAGGTTCAACCGGTTGCGCCGGACCGTCGCATTATCAGAGTTCACCTGCACCGCGTCAAAGAAAGCATCAATCGGGCCGCGCAAGGACGCCATCGCGGACATGGCTGTGCCGAAATCCTGTGCCTCCATCGCCGGTTTGATCTGCGCCTCTGCGGTATCAAGGGCGGCAAACAAGGCGCGCTCTTCTTCCGTCTCAGCAAATTTGATGTCCGCCCCGAAGGAGTATTCCACCCCATCCGCATCCTCGGCTTGGCTGAGAATATTGTTAGCGCGCTTGAACCCCTGGATCAGGTTTTCCCCGTCATCGGTTTTCAGCGTCTCGCTTAGCGCCTTCGCGCGTTTGACAAGCAGGGTCAGGTCGTCGTTGCCGTCCGTCGCACCAGCAGGTGCGCCATCAGAAGAACTGATGCAAGCGTCGATGATGTCATGACGGACGCCTTGGTCTTTGAGGTAGACCTTAAGGCGGTCATGGAGGAAGGAGAGGAGGTTTTCTGCCGTGTCTTCGGCGCTTCCAGCAGCCGGTGCAGGGGCTTGAGACAAATGCTCAAGGATGGTGTCACGCAGTTTCATTGACACATCATTCTCAACCAAAATCCGAATAACGCCCAAGGCCGCGCGACGCAGCGCAAACGGGTCTTTGCTCCCGGTCGGTTTTTCGTCAATCGCCCAGAAGCCGGTCAGCTTGTCGATTTTCTCTGCCAGCGCCACGGCGATGGACACGGGCGCGGTTGGCACGTCGTCGGATGGTCCCAGCGGCGCATAGTGGTCTTGGGCGGCGGCGGCGATGGCGTCGGATTTGCCGGCGGCTTTGGCATAGTAGCTGCCCATAAGGCCCTGAAGTTCGGGGAACTCATAGACCATTTCGGACGAAAGATCGGCCTTGGCGAAACGGGCGGCGGCGCGGGCCCCTTCCGCATCGGCCCCGACCATCGGGGCGAGTTCCCCAGCCAGTGCTTCCATGCGCGAGATCAGCTCGGCCTGTGTGCCTAGCTTGTTGTGGAAGGTCACGTTGGACAGGCGGTCCACCCAGGTCTGCATCCCGGCCTCCGATTGCGCGATGCGCAGATCGTTTTCCCAGAAGAATTTAGCGTCCGACAGGCGCGCAGAGAGCACTTTTTCATTGCCCGCCAGAATGGTCGCGCCATCGTCGGCGGTGGTGCGGTTGGCGACGGTGACAAAGCGTTCGATGCGGCCCGACTTGGGGTTGCGCACGGAAAAGAACTTCTGGTGCTCTTTCATCGAGGTTTGCAGCACCTCGGGCGGCAGACCAAGGAAATCATCGCCAATCTGCCCCATCAGCACGACGGGATATTCCACCAGCCCTGCGACCTCTGCTAGCAGACCCGCATCCTCCACCACCTCAAGCCCGTTGGCAAAGGCCATATTGGTCGCGTCGTTCCAGATCGTATCGCGCCGCTCTGCCGGGTCGAGCACGACAAAGGCGCGTTTCAGCTTGGCGCTGTAGTCGTCAAAGCTGCTGACGGTGATTGTATCGGGGGCCAGAAAGCGGTGCCCGCGCGTGGTATCGCCTGCGGTAATCCCGTCGATGGTCAAGGGCACGGTCTGCGCGCCATCCTCAGCCGACAGGATACACAGGATCGAATGCAACGGGCGCACCCACCGCAAGCTGCCACTGCCCCACCGCATGGATTTGGGCCATGGGAAGTTGCGAATGGTGGTTTCCAGCACTTCTGCCACGATCTCGGCTGCGGGGCGGCCCGGCTTGTTGATCATGGCAAACAGGATCTTGCCCTTGGGCGTGTCGCGCTCTTCCAGCTGGTCGCGGGTCAGGCCCGCGCCACGCAGAAACCCTTCGATGGCTTTTTCCGGCGCGTCGGCCTTGGGGCCTTTGCGTTCCTCGACCAGCGACGGGCTGGCGTCCAGCATGCCCTCGATCGTCAGGGTCAGACGACGCGGCGTCGAAAAGGCCGCGGCAGAGGCATAGGTCAGCCCCGCATCCACCAGACCGTTCGTCACCAGTTTCTTTAGATCATCCGCCGCGCGCGCTTGCATGCGGGCGGGAATTTCTTCCGAGAAAAGCTCTATCAGGAGGTCGGGCATGGGTTCGTACCTTTCGGGGCCGCGTGTCGCTTGGGTGCGGTTAAATATGTGTCGCGCAAACAGCGCTTATGTCAAAGGGCCGGTCGATCCGGGGCGGATCAGTCGGCGGGGCGTTCCGGGCAAGCTTCGCCCACGACGGTGCCATCATAGGCTTTGTCGCCACAATCGTTCAGCTCGTGCCAGACATAGCCGCGCCCGTCCGAAGTGATCGCAACGATACGGTCAACGCCGAAATGCACGTTCTTCTGCCCCAGAAAGGTCAGCGCCGTGCCTGCCTCGATCTCTTCTGCGATGGCTTTGGCGTCGAAACAGTCGAACCAGCCCGGTGCATTGCGCGGCGTGACCTCGTCGCTGACGACATAGGTTTCGGACAGCATGGCGAGGCTAAGCGAGGTGTCGAAACATGCGCGGTAGCGGATGGGCGAGCTGTCGGCGTCGATAGCGCGGAAATTGTCGGTCAGGATCGGCTCGGACGCATTGCTCGAGATCGACACCAGCGAGACGCCCTCATCCGGTGCCGGTGCCTCGTGATAATAGCCGTAGACCTGTAGATAATAAAGCGCGAGACCCGCAATGGCTGCTGCAACCAAGATGACGCCTCCTACAATTTTACCGTTCATGCCGCGTTTTCCGACCAACCGCCGGCCCGTGTCTGAACAAAGGCGTCAGCGCAGGCTTTGGCAAGGGTGCGCACCCGCCCGATATAAGCCTGACGCTCTGTCACCGAAATGACACCGCGTGCGTCCAGCAGGTTGAAGATGTGGCTCGCCTTGATGCATTGGTCATAGGCGGGGTGCGCCATCACGATGCGCTTGCCGGTCTTGGGGTCCACGGCGTCTTGTGCAAGGATCGCCTTGCACTCGTTCTCGGCCTCGACAAAGTGGTCCAGCAGCACGTCGGTATTGGCGACATCAAAGTTCCAGCGGGCGTATTCTTCCTCGGTCTGTTTGAACACGTCACCATAGGTCAGCGGGATCGGCGCGTCGGGGCTGTTAAAGGGCATGTCCATCACGTGATCGACGCCCAGAACATACATCGCCAGACGCTCGAGCCCGTAGGTCAACTCTCCCGACACAGGGTGGCAATCATGGCCGCCGACCTGCTGGAAATAGGTGAACTGCGACACTTCCATGCCGTCACACCAGACTTCCCAGCCCAGTCCCCATGCGCCCAAAGTGGGGCTTTCCCAGTCATCCTCGACAAAGCGGATGTCATGCAGCGCCATATCGATCCCGATCGCCTCAAGCGATCCGAGGTAGAGTTCTTGCAGGTTGGGCGGGCTGGGTTTGATCAGTGCCTGAAACTGGTAGTAATGCTGCAAACGGTTGGGGTTTTCCCCATAGCGCCCGTCGGTCGGGCGGCGCGAGGGCTGCACATAGGCGGCGGCCCAAGGGTTGGTGCCAAGCGCGCGCAGGGTCGTTGCCGGGTGGAACGTACCCGCACCGACTTCCATGTCGTAGGGCTGCAGGACCGCACAGCCCTGACGTGCCCAATAGGACTGTAGGGCGAGGATGATTTCCTGAAATGAACGGGGGCGCTGGACCGGGTCGGACATAAGATTTTGCCTTTGCTGCTGCGCGCCTTTCCTAAGGTGCTGTCGCGGTAGGGTCAATTGGCAGCTTTGTGATGATTTGCGCTGTCTCAAGCATGGTATTTTGCACAGGTTCCTGCTTATCTACTGCAAGTTTAAATCCTTGAGAGCACCCATACCTATGACGCGACTGTTTGCGGCCCTGATCGCCGCCTTGTTTATTGCCCCGTTTGCCTTTGCACAGTCTGCCGATGATGTGGTTTGGATACAGGTCGAAGCCCAGCCCAATCTGGCCGCGGCGACAGATCGCGCACGTGCCTATAGCGCCAATCTTGAGGATGTGAACGGCTTTGCCTTGGGCGGCAGTTGGTATGGAATCGCGGTCGGTCCCTATCGTCGTGATGACGCAGAGCTGTTGTTGCGCCGCTACCGCCGGGACGGGGTGATTCCGCGCGACAGCTTTATCCAGCTTTCTGAACGGTTCCAGCAGCAGTTCTGGCCCGTGGGCGCGAACGTCCTGAACATTCCGCTGATCGCACCGGTTGACCCTGCATCCCCCACTGAAACGCAGACAGACAGTGAGATCACGCAAACCACCCTGCCCCCCGCCAGCGAAGCGCTGGAGCAAGAGAACACCGCCACCGTAGAGGTAGAAACCACGCAAGTCCCCGTCCTGCCAGAACCACCACGTGACGAAACCCTGGCCGAAGCGCGCGCCAGCGAACGGGAGCTTGACCGCGAGGCACGCGAACAGCTGCAGGTCGCGCTGAAGTGGGCCGGGTTTTACAATGCCGCGATCGACGGTGCCTTCGGGCGGGGTACGCGGGGGTCTATGGCCGATTGGCAAGGGGCCAACGGCTATGACGCCACCGGCGTGCTGACAACGCTGCAACGCGCCGCCCTTCTGAAACAATATAACGCCGTGCTCGAAGGTCTGGGCCTGCAGGTCGTGCGCAACGCCGACGCCGGGATCGAGATGGTGATGCCGACCAAGATCGTGGGGTTTGACCGGTTCGAGCCCCCCTTCGCCCATTACAATGGCACCGGCGACATCGACGCGCGGGTTCTGCTGATCAGTCAGGCGGGCGATCAGGATACGCTCTTTGGCCTGTATGACATCATGCAGACCCTTGAAATCGTCCCCGAGGAAGGCCCGCGCGAGCGGAAGTCCGACAGTTTCGAGCTGATCGGCGAGAACGGCCGCATCGTCAGCCAGACGCAGGTGTCGCTTCAGAATGGCGAGATCAAGGGCTTCACCCTCATCTGGCCCGCCGGGGACGAAGACCGCCGCCGCCGCGTGATTGCCGAGATGACGAAATCCTTCACCCGCCTGCCCGGTACGCTGGATGCCGCAGCGGGGGGTGGCGACCGTCAGGCTGTCGATCTGGTGTCGGGTTTGCAAATCCGGTCGCCGAAAATCTCGCGCTCGGGCTTCTTCATTGATGGGCGCGGTACTGTTGCCACCACATCCGAGGCGGTGCAAAGCTGTGGTCGGCTGACGCTGGACGACGAGACAGAGCTTGATGTGGTTGTTGACGATGCGGCCAGCGGGATCAGCCTGCTGAAACCCCGCGCAGCGCTTTCGCCCCTGGATGTGGCGGCATTCAACACCGTGCCCCCCCGTTTACAGTCAGAAATCGCGGTTGCGGGTTTCCCGTATGAAGGCGTGCTTGGATCAGCGACGGTGACCTATGGCACGCTGGCCGATGTGCGTGGGCTGCAAGGCGAAGAGAACATCGCCCGCCTCGCGCTAGAAGCCCGCAGCGGTGACGCGGGTGGCCCGATTCTGGATCGTGACGGGCGGGTCTTGGGCATGTTGCTGCCGCGCGCCAATGGCGCACGCGAATTGCCAGAAGATGTCGCGTTTGCGGTTGAATCCAAGGTCATCGCAGAGCTTGCGCAAAAGGCTGGTGTCACCGTGGATACCACGGCCAGCAGCACCACGATCAAGCCGCAGGACCTGCGTGAAAAGGCCAAGGGCATGACCGTACTGGTCAGCTGTTGGGAATAAAGAAAACCCCCGATCTCCCGTTTATCGGGGGATCGGGGTCAGTCGTTTGAACCGCCTCGGGCAGCGCCCTTGATCAGACTGCGGTCTGGGGTGTCAGATAGATCAACGTCGGGCGGTCGGCCTTGAAGGCTTGCGCCAAGACCTCTGGCAGCTCCTCCAGCGATTTCGGTGCCGCGGCATAGGCTCCATAGGCTTCGGCCAGTTTGCAAAAATCGGGATTATGCGCGATGACCGCATTTGGCGCGATCTGCGCGCGGGTCATGCTGTCTTCGATTTCGCCCAGTTTGCCATTGTCCCACAGGATGATCGGCAGGGGCAGCCCCAGCTCTACCGCAGCCCCCAGTTCCTGCACCGTGTACTGAAAGCCATAATCCCCGATGATCGCCATGGTCGGCAGTCCGGGGCGACCAATGGCCCCACCAATCGCAGCAGGTGTTGCGTAGCCAAGCGTGCCGAACCCGTAAGGATGATGCCAATATCCGGGGCGCTCCATCTCCCAGACCTCTGTCGCGGCATAGGCGAATTGGGTCATGTCCGAGTAGATCATCGTGCCTTCGGGCGTCGCAGCCTTGACCGCCTCCACCACGGCAAGGATGCCCGGACGTTCCATATCCACTTCTGACCGCCAGCGTTTGCGCCAGCCTGCCACCTCGGCCGCATTCCAACCCGCTGCTGTGCGTTCGTCCGGCAAGGCAGCGTCAAGCGCGGCCATTACCTGTACCGCATCCCCAAGGATGGCAAAGGGTGCCGCTTGCGGGTCCGCCAGAACCGACGGATCAATATCAACGCGCACCAGCTCGCCTGAATGGCCCAGATGATCGCGCCAGAGGTCCACCTCTGCCAGTTCGGTCCCGACGGCGATCACAAGATCCGCCTGCGCGATCACATCCACGCTGCTTTCCCGCGCGAGATACGCCCCGAAATGCAGCGGCGCTCCGGGCGAGACGATGCCGCGTCCGGCATAGGTCGTCAGGCTCGCCGCCTGCCAGCGGGCCAGCAGGGCGTCAACGTTCTGAACGCCAACGGCACCACCGCCAAAAATGAATAGCGGCTTTTGCGCTGCGGCCAGCTTTTGCGCCAGAAGGTCGATCTGCGCAGGGGGCACCGCCGGCAAGGTCGCGCTGACGGCAAGGACCTGCGCGGGGGCGGCCTCTGCCTCCAGCAGGTGAATGGGAACAGAAATATGCTTGGAGCGCGGGCGGCTGGTGGCAAATTCGGTCAGGGCACGGTCGATCAACTGGTAGGCCGCCGGTGCCGTCAGCGCCATTTCGGACCAATCGCACACGGTTTCCGCCGCCGCGCGCTGATCGTTCATCTGGTGCAGCTGCCCCTTCCGCGCCGCCGTTTCATCCAGACAGGAGGACAACACCAGCACCGGCACGGAATCGCTGTAGGCCTGTCCCATCGGCGTCATCACATTGCACAGCCCCGGGCCGGTGATCACATAGGCGACCCCCGGCTTGCCTGTGGCCCGGGCATAGCCATCTGCCATAAAGCCCGCCCCCTGTTCGTGCCGCGCCAGCACATGGGTCAGCCCTGCTTCCTCGATCCCGCGGTACATCTCTTGGTTATGCACGCCGGGGATGCCAAAGATCACCTCTACCCCGCGAGACTTGAGCATATGAGAAATCTGTGCCCCCAAAGGACGGGTTTGTACTGCGCTCATTATGCTCTCCAGAATTTGAATGTCAGAATGACGTATACCGCCATAAGCTCCAGCCGTCCGACCAGCATCGCGGCGGTCAGGATCCATTTGGCTGTGTCGTTAAGGGTACTGAAATTACCCGCCGGCCCGATGATCTTGCCCAGACCCGGCCCGATGTTCCCCAAGGCCGCCCCCGCCCCCGAGATCGAGGTCACGAAATCCAGCCCCGTCATGCTGAGCGCCACGGCCACCAGCCCTAGTGTCAGCGTGAAGAACATGAAAAACGACATGACCGAGATCATGACATCGCCGCTGATCGGGCGTCCGTCATAGCGCGGGGTAAAGATGCCGTGGGGTGACCGGATTCGCTGCAACTGCGCACGGATGGATGCGAACAACAGCTGATAGCGGAAGATCTTGATCGAACAGGCGGTGGACCCCGCGCAGCCGCCAATCAGCCCCGTAAAGAAAAACAGCGCCACGGGAAACGGCCCCCAGGTCATATAATCGACCGAGGCAAAGCCCGTGCCCGAAATGATTGAAGTGATGTTGAACAGCGCCTCGCGCAGGGATTGCTCCCAATGATGCGGAAAGACCGACTGGATAGAGATAAAGATCAGCCCCACCAGCACCGCGATCGTCAGCAAGAAACCCTTTACCTGCGGATCACGATGCAGGGCCAAAGGGTTGCCGTTCAGCAGTTGCACGTAGCGCACGAAAGGCAACGCCGCGAGCACCATGAAGATCGACGCCGCATATTCCGCATTGCCGCTAAAAGTACCGAAAGAGGCGTCATAATTTGAAAACCCGCCCGTAGACACGGTGGTCAGCGCATGGACCGTCGCGTCAAAGACGTTCATCCCCAAGGTCAGATAGGTCAGCGCGCAGGCGAAGGTCAGCCAGACATAGATGACCGAGATCTGGCTGGCGATCTGCCCGGCCCGCGGCAGGATTTTACCAAAGGTATCAAAGGCTTCCGACTTGAAAATCTGCATACCACCGACGCGCAGCTCGGGCAGGAACACCATCGCCACAACAATGATACCGATGCCGCCCAGCCACTGCAGGATCGCGCGCCACAACAACAGCCCCTTGGGCAGATCATCAAGACCGGAAAACACCGTAGATCCGGTGGTGGTCATGCCCGACATGGCCTCGAACACCGCATCGACGAAACGCGCCTCTGTCGCGCCCAGCATGAACGGCAGCGCGCCGAACAACGGCAGCATCAGCCACACAGCCGTCGTCAACAAAAAGGTCTGCTGGATCGTCAGCCCTTCCCTGACCCCGTTGGCACAGGCCAGCGCGATCATGCTGCCCCCCAGCATGGTGATCAGCCCGGCCTCGACGAAGACGGGCCAATGGCCGCGCCCTTCGGCAATATCGACCAACATTGGCACAATCATCGCAATGCCAAGCACCGACACCAACAGGCCGATGACATATCCAACTGGGCGCAAATCCAACATCTGCGCAGCGTTGGCGCGGCGGCGCGCCGGTGTCAAGGACACGCCCTGCGGTAAAACGCAAAACGGCCCGGGCAAGACACACCCGGGCCGTCAATAATCAACCTGTGAACCGATCAGACGTAATATGTGTCGCGGAAAACATGGTGCACGATGTCATCACGTTTGATACCCATCGCGGCCAGCTCTTCGTCGGTCTTGGACTGCAGGAATGTCACCTGACGCATCCGGCCCGAGTTCGCACCCGCTGCGATCAAACCGTTCCAGATGGCAGCAAAAAACCCGCCGATGACGGCGAAGGGAGCTTTGATGCTGGGGACGTTGCTTTGCGAAATTGTGCTGTTGTAAGCCATAATAAACTCTCGATTTATCTTGGCATTTCTGCCGGTTACCTTGTTCTGCCTCTTAATATAACGAAGCAATCCCCAATGAGAACCGACGTTTCTGCATAGCAGCATCCCGAAGATGCCGCATCGCAGCATGGCTTTGTGCATGTTTCAAGCAAGCAGCACAAACCTCCGCGCAATAAATGCGCAGAATGAAAACATGTCAGAGGGGCTGCCCTAAAACCGTGCGAACATCAGCCGACGTGAAACAGCGTGCTGAACAGTCTGGGATCAATGCTTTGAGCCGCAAAGGTATCGCCCTGCGTCAGAACAGAGATCGCATCATGACTGTGCAGGCTTTCTTGGTGGCTGGCCACAACGCGAAAATCACCCACCCGCGGTTCGGCTTGCAACTGCTCGCAGAACAACCGCGCCGCGTCTTCGACAAAGATCGGGTTAGCGGCGTTCAGCTCGGCAAACGCCTGTTCGTCCTCGCGTTTGACCATCACCTGGGTCTCTGTCGGCACCGCGCGCCGCGCCGCGTCGATCAGGTCTTCGAACCACAGGCAGCTTTCCTCGCAGTTCACCTCGACCGAGATCCGCGCGACAGAGCGTTGTGAATGCGGCGTGGCAAGCTGCCCCCGTGTCGCACGGGCATGCTCGGACAGCTCCAGCGAACAGGGACAGGTAGAGGAATAGACGTAATCAAGGTGGATGATCTTCTTGCGCGCGCCTGCGGCCTCGACCAGCTCAAGCGCAATGTCGTAATACTGGTATCCCGACAGCCCCGACCGCAGGCTATCAATCTGCACCGGAAAGGAAAACCGCATCTGGATGCGGGCATCATAGCTTTCGAGGTCGGACTTATAATCATCCAGCGCAGCTTCCATCACCTCGAAGCTGAAAACCTCATCCGCATGTTTATAGAAACTGCGCATGATGCGGGACATGTTGATGCCCTTCTTATCCGCCTCAAGGCTGACCGATCCGGTGACCGATGTCTCGAGCGTCAGATCGCTGCCCTCGCGGGTGTGAAACCGCATGGGCAACCGAAAGTTCGATATCCCCACGTGCTGAATCTGCTGTTTCGCACCACGGATCAGGCTCGACGGGCCGTTTTGCAGATCGGGTAGCGTGGCCTTGTAATTGTCACCCACGGCGAAATCATTGGGGTAATCGCGGCTGAACTGCGGGTAGCTTTCGGCGCTTTGCAGCAGACGGGCCAGCGACGGGTCCAGCGTCTCAATCTCGGCGGTGCTGGCCTTGCGCGCCCAGGCCCGCAACGTATCAAGTGCGGCAACCGCGTCATCACGGTCCGGTATCACTGTCGCGGCGATATTCATAGCAAGGCCCTTTCGCAAGTTGCCCCCTATATAGGCGATATCGGGGGCTTTACCAATGCTCCGTCCAGCCAAGCAGGCAAAGCCCCCGAGTGATCACTTCAATGTGTCCAGCGCCTGACGGATATCGGCAATCAGATCATCCACGTCTTCAAGCCCCGCAGACAAGCGCACAAGGCCGGGGCTGATCCCCAGCGTGGCCTTCTGGTCATCCGGCAAACGCTGGTGCGTGGTGGTCGCCGGATGGGTCGCAATGGATTTCGCATCGGCAAAGTTGTTCGAGATGGTGATAATCTCGAGCGCATTAAGGAATGCAAAACACGCGTCCTTGCCGCCCTTGACCTCTACCGCCAAGACGGTCCCCGCCGACGGCGCATGAGACGTGGCGAGCGCGTGCTGCGGATGGCTGGGGTGCGTCGGATAGCGCACAGCGCTCAGCTTGGGGTGCCCGTTCAGCGCATCTGCGATCTTATAGGCGGCATCCGCTTGGGCACGCACACGCAGATCGATGGTTTCAAGCGCCTTGAGGTGGGTCCAAGCGGTAAACGGGTTCATCGCGCCGCCGGTGTGTTTCATATAGGCTTCGATGGGTCCGCGGATCAGCTCTTTGGGGCCGCAAATTGCACCGCCCAGCATACGCCCCTGCCCGTCCACATGTTTCGTGGTCGAGATAATGGCGATATCCGCACCACATTCCTTGGCATAGGAAAATACCGGCGTCGCCATCGCGTCATCCGCCAGCACCAGCGCGCCGACGGCATGGGCCGCTTTCACCACATGGCGCATGTCAACGACTTCCAGGGTGGGGTTCGAAATGCTCTCGAAGAAGACCATGGTCGTGTCAGGGCGAATGGCAGCATCCCAGGCCGCATTATCCGTGCCGTCGATCAAGGTCACCTCGACCCCGAAACGCGCCAGGATATCCTCCAGCACATAGAGGCACGACCCGAAAAGCGCGCGCGCGGCGACCACGTGATCGCCTGCTTTCAGCAGCGATGTCAGCGCGCCGCTGACCGCCGCCATACCAGAGGTACAGGCGAAACAATCCTCATACCCCAAAAGCCCCGAGATCCGGTCCTCGAACATGCGCACCGTGGGATTGCCATAGCGGGCATAGATAAACTCGTCATCCCCCAGCGACTGGAACCGCGCCTCGGCCTGTTCGGCGCTGTCATAGACAAAACCCTGTGTCAGGAACACGGCCTCGGACACTTCGTTATACTGGCTGCGGCGGGTGCCACTGTGAACAGCCTTGGTCCGTGGTTTCCAATCAACGCTCATTCTCTCATCCTTCCTGTCCCGCCGTGCAGCGGGCGTAAAAAAACCCCAGACGCGGTCAAGCGAAAGGGGGCTTTCATCCTGACCTTTTAGCGGAATTTGGCAGGTTACTCTGCCCGTGGCCCGCAATCCGGTATCAAATCGCCACATGTCATCTGCTACGCCCCTCGCCCGCTCGCGTCAACTCTAACAGAAAGCCGCCTTCCAAATGGCCGTAAATCCCGGGGGTGCTGCCCCATACGGGGCAGCGGGGGCTGGCCCCCGTCCTAGTTTTCGTCTTTTTCCAAACCATAGGTCTGGAACAGCCGCCCTTGCGTCATGAAAAACACAAACACCGCCGCCGTCAGCCCGAATGTCTTGAAATACACCCAAGTCTCGGTGCTGGCAAAGCGCCAGATCAGCTCGTTCGCGAGCGCCAGACCGAAAAAGCACAGCATCAGCCGTTTGGTCAGGATCATCCAGCCGGCGTCATTCAGAGGCATCATCTCTTCCATCACGAACTTGAGATAGGATTGCCCCCGCGCCAGACCGATCGCCAGCAGCACTGCAAACAAAAGGTAGATGGCGGTCGGCTTCATTTTAAAGAACCTCTCGTCATTCAGCCAAACCGACAGGCCCCCGAACAGCGTCACCAGAATGACTGTGGCAACCTGCATGCGGCTGATCTTGCCCGTCAGCGCCCACAGCGCGCCCGTCGACAAGACCAACAGCGGCACAAAGGCCGCCGTCACCACGATAAAGCCGCTATAGTCGGTGCCCCACAGGGTGAAGGTCTCGTCCTTGAAGCGCAAATAGGCGACAAAGAATATCAGCACCGGCCCGTATTCCAGCGCCGATTTGACGAAAGGGTTTATCTCGCGTGTCGTGCTCATCTTGCTCTCCAGTTATCCGCCCATTTCGACGATCACCGCGCCAAGCGCGATCAGCGCCATCAGGGCAATACGGCGCGGGCCTACGGTTTCTTTCAGCACCAACCATCCGATCAGCGCCGCAAACACGGTCGAGGTTTCACGCAGCACGGCGGCCTCGCCCACTTTGTCCAGACGGGTCGCCAGCATGATCGAACCAAAGCTGAAAAAGGCGACAAAGCCACCCGCCACGCCACGGGTCATCAACGGGCCAAGGTCGGGGCGATCCTCCATCCGCAGCCAGCGGCGCGCGGCAATCACGGGCATGACCAGCCCGTCGATCATGAAAAACCACGCCAGAAAGGTAAACGGGTTGTCCGTCGCGCGGATGCCATAGGCGTCGAATGTCGTATAAAGCGCCACGAAAAGCCCCGTCAGCACCGCCAGCCCGAGGGCCGCGTTCAGCGTATCGCGTTCGGACACGAGGTAGACAAAGTTATACAGCGCCAGCCCGAAGATGCCGGCCACCAGCACCGCAACGCCCAACCACTGCACGCCCGAAAAGCTCTCTCCAAAAATGAGGTAGGCGCCGATCACGGTGAACAAGGGCCCCGTGCCGCGCACCACAGGGTAGACGACCGTATAGGCCCCCTTGGTGTAGGCCCAGGCCTGTAACAGCTTGTAGACAATATGGATTGCCCAAGCCCCGGCAAAAATGACCCACATATGGGGCTCGGGCCACGGCACGACAAACAGTGCAAAGGGGGCTGCTATCAGGCAATAGGAAAAGTCGATCGCCCCGCGGGTCAACCACGGATCATGCCGCCCTTTCTGAAGCGCGCCAAAAACGGCGTGCAGAAAAGCCGCGGCCAGCGCAAGCCAAAGCGCCGCTTGGTGCCCCGCTGCGGTGCCTTCAATTTGGCTGATCCATTCGGTCATGTCGCCGAACCTTTATGCTGCGTCACTGCGGGTCCAGCCCCATCAAGGCATCCGCAAACTCCTGCGGGTCAAAAGGCTGCAGATCATCAATCTGTTCGCCCACGCCGATGGCATGGATCGGCAGCCCGAACTTATCCGCAAGCGCCACCAGCACACCGCCCTTGGCCGTGCCGTCCAGCTTGGTCATGACCAGACCGGAAACATCCGAAATTTCCTGAAAAACCTTCACTTGGTTGAGCGCATTCTGCCCTGTCGTCGCATCCAGCACCAACAGAGTATTATGCGGCGCGCTTGGGTCTTTCTTGCGAATGACCCGCACGATCTTGGCCAGTTCTTCCATCAGGTCGCCGCGGTTTTGCAACCGTCCGGCCGTGTCAATCAGCAGCAGATCAGCGCCGTCACGCTCCGCCTGAGTCATCGCGTCAAACGCAAGGCTCGCCGGGTCCGACCCCTGCCCTGCGGTCAACACCGGCACGTCGGCACGGTCGCCCCAGACCTGCAATTGTTCGACAGCGGCGGCGCGAAATGTGTCACCGGCGGCGATCACGACGTTCTTGCCTGCGGCTTTAAACTGGCTGGCCAGCTTGCCGATTGTGGTCGTCTTGCCCGACCCGTTTACCCCCACCACAAGCACCACCTGCGGTGTCTTGGCATAGATCGGCAAAGGCTTGGCAATCGGGTCCATGATCCGCGCGACCTCTGTCGCCATGAGGCGTTTGATCTCGTCTACAGACAGACGCTTGCCAAAGCGCCCCTCGGCCATATTCGCGGTGACGCGCAGGGCCGTATCCACGCCCATATCGGTCGAGATCAGCAGCTCTTCGAGCTGTTCGAGCATCTCGTCATCCAGCACACGCCGCACAACAGGGGCCGCGGCGCTGCGTCCCATCAAGCGGCCCATCAGACCGGGCTTGGCCGGTGCAGGCTCGGGGGGTGCGGGCACCAGATCGGGGGCCACGGGGGTCATCGTCTCGCGCAGCGGCACGGGCGCGGGCGTATCCTCTTCATCCGCGGGCATCGGTGCGGGTTCATCATCCATCGCTTCGGGCAATGCTTGGGCCGCGGCCTGCGGCGCCTCCATCACCTGATCGACGGGAACTTCATCCACCGTTTCAGGGGTATCCGTCGCCCCGCCATCTTCGACAATCGCCTCAAGCCCCTCGTCGATCTTGGACGAGGATTTGAACATTTTGGATTTTAGCTTTTGAAAAAAGGCCAAGCGCGCTCTCCGAATTGTCAGGCGTTTTCTATGATCTATAGGCTCGACCGGCGGGATGGAAGGGCGACAAGAGCAATTGACAGCTAGGGGCCCGTCGCGCACCAAGTCTGCATGCGGTTTTTATGGGTGCTCTGGGTAATACTGATGGCAGGGGCGGCGCAGGCCGAGCCGGACCAGCGCTACTGTTCCAGCACCAAATGGGGCCATGCCCACTGCATCCGCCCTGCGCATTTCGTGTATGACACGTGCAACGCGATCAAGGTCTTTTCCGAGCGGCACGGGCTGGACAGCGGATTTTTCGCACGGCTCATCTGGCAAGAAAGCCGGTTTGACCAAAACGCGTTGAGCCATGCCAATGCGCGCGGCATTGCGCAGTTTATCCCCTCCACCGCCGCGTTGCGCGGGCTGAAAGACCCGTATAATCCAGCTGACGCACTGGAACACTCTGCCCAGTATCTGGCTGAAATGACGCAGAAATACGGGAACGAAGGGCTGGCCGCGATCGGCTACAATGGCGGTGAGCGCCGTGCAGAGGGGTTTCTAATCGGCAAAGGACTCGCCCCCGAGACGGTCGCCTATGTCCCCATCATCACCGGTCTGGACGCCGAACAATGGCGCGATGCCCCGCCCAAAACGCCCGATTTCCGGCTCTCAAAAACGCAAGCTTTCCTGCCCGCCTGCTACGAGATGGCACGCAATCGCCGGGTGACCGCCCTAAAGGTGACACCCCCTGCCCTGGTGATCAAACCCTGGGGGGTTCAGGTATCCTTCGGGACCAGCAAGGACCGCGCGCGGGATAAAGCCAATGCCCAGACAGCAAGCTGTCGCAGCGCGGTAAAAGGGCGGCGTCTGGATTTCCTGTTCAAGAAAAACCGCGTGTCGCGCCGCAAAGGATTCTACTTTGGACAATACGGCAGCAACACCCGCACCGACGCCCAGCGCCTGTGCGACAGGATGCGCGCGACGGGGTGCACCTGTTTGGTGGTGCAGAACTAATTCCCACTTTGAAGAAACGTCTATCCCGTTCTAAACCTCGTCGGGGAAGTGTTTGATGACCAAGCGGATCGGGTTCGGCGCTGCCTGCCCCAACCCGCAGATAGAGGCATCGACCATAGCGGTCGATAGTTCTTCCAGCAGGGGTTTATCCCAGCGGTCCGCCTGCATCAGCTTGACGGCTTTTTCGCAACCCACGCGACAGGGGGTGCATTGCCCGCAGCTTTCATCCTCAAAAAAACGTAGCATATTCAACGCTGCGGCCTTGGCGCTATCTTGGTCCGACAGCACCACTACTGCTGCAGAGCCGATGAAAGACCCGTGCGGCTGCAATGTATCAAAGTCCAGCGGTATGTCATCCATCGCAGCGGGCAGCAGCCCCGAAGATGGCCCACCCGGTTGATAGGCTTTGAACCGGTGCCCGTCGGCCATGCCACCCGCAGCCTCGATGACATCGGTGATCGTGGATCCCGCAGGCAGTTCATACATCCCCGGTTTGGCAACGCGCCCGGATACCGAATAGCTGCGCAGGCCCTTGCGCCCGTTCTTTTCCGTGCTGCTCAGCACCTCGGGCCCTTCGCGGCAGATGCGCGCCACCCAATGCAGGGTTTCAACGTTATGCACCAAGGTGGGCCGACCAAAGATACCCACCTGCGCCACATAGGGGGGACGGTGCCGCGGCAGCCCACGCTTGCCCTCGATGCTTTCAATCATCGCGGATTCTTCACCGCAAATATAAGCCCCCGCACCGCGCCGCAGATCAATGTATCCTGCGGGAACAATGCCTGCAGCCTCGAGCGCCGCAATCTCTGTCCGAAGGAGCGCGAGCACCTGCGGGTATTCGTCCCGCATGTACAAGAACACTTTCTCTGCCTCTACGGCCCATGCGGCGATCAGCATCCCCTCTAGGAAAAGATGTGGTACGCGTTCCAGGTACCAGCGATCCTTGAAGGTGCCGGGCTCCCCCTCATCGCCGTTGACCGCCATATAGCGCGGGCCCGCGTTATCCCGCACGAACCCCCATTTCTTACCCGACGGGAAACCGGCGCCGCCAAGACCGCGCAAACCAGCGTCGAGCAGGTTTTGCTGCACGTCCTCCCAATCGCCATCACGGCGCAGTTTCGTGAGCGCCTCATACCCCCCGTCAGCGACATAGGCGTCGAACGCTTCGTAGTCGGGCATATGAACATGGGTATCGCCTGCCGCGATGACCTGCTTCACCTGTTCCAAGGTTGCGTGGTCGACAAAGTTATGCCCGATCTCAAGCGCCGGTGCCGTATCACAACGCCCCATACAAGGCGCACGCACGACACGCACCTCTGACGCGTCCAACCCATCTTCCAGTGCGGCTTTCAACGCCTGCGCACCGGCCAATTCGCAGGACAGAGAATCGCAAATCCGTATGGTCAGCGCGGGCGGTGGTGTTTCCCCCTCTTTCACCACATCAAAATGGGCATAGAACGTTGCGACTTCGTAAACTTCCGCCATGCTCATGCGCATTTCTTCGGCCAAAGCGCGCAGGTGCGCCGCAGAAAGATGCCCGAATTTATCTTGAATAAGATGCAAATGCTCAATCAGCAGATCGGCACGTCGCGGTTTATCCGCCAATAGGGCGCGCACCTCATCCCACGCGTCCTCTTGCAGCTGGCGACCCTTGGTATGGCTACGCCCCTTACCCTTGCCGGATTTCCACACACCTTTGCGCGGTGCGTTTGCATCTGAGGTATCATGATTATCCAACGCCATCGGGCTGCCCTCTCGTATCGCTTTCGCATCACGCTATCAAAGCCGCATCAGCTTGCGCAGAGTAAAAGCGACCAATCCGCAGCACTTTACGCGGTAGCTGCGGCGACCTAGGCCCTTTTTCACGCGCCGTTTCGCGTATAAGAAACACGCATCCCCAGCGGAGCCGCCCTATGTTCTGGTACAGCATCGCCAGCCTGACCCCAGCGATATTTCTGTTACTCGCCTGTCTACGCGGCGGCCCCTGGCCCCTGATCGCGCTGCTGTCGATCACTGTGGTCGTGTTCTTCCTTGATAGGCTATCTCGCCGGCTGCCAGTGCGAAACTCTTCGGGTCGTGTTCTAAGCCTGACACTGGGCGCTGTGCATTTCACGCTTTTACCCCTTGGGGTCTGGGCGCTAGGCGCAAGCGACACGTTGAACGTGACCGACAAGCTGTTGATTTATATCGGGCTTGGTTTGTTTCTTGGCCAGATCTCGAACTCCAACGCGCATGAGCTGATCCATGCCGCATCGAAATGGCGCCGACGGATCGGCACCGCAATTTATTGCAGCCTTTTGCACGGCCATCACGTGTCGGCCCACCTGCGCGTGCATCACATCTACGTCGCAACGGAGCATGATCCGAATTCGGCCAGATTGGGCGAAGGCTTCTATACCTATGCCCTGCGCGCCCTAAAAGGCGAGTTTATGGCCGGGCTACGGGCTGATACGCGGCAGCGGCGTGGAAAACGGCACCTGTTGTCACACCCTTATGTCACCTATGTCACCGGTGCGTTGATCACCCTCGCCGCCAGCTTTGCAGTGGCCGGAGCACGTGGGGTCGTTGCGATGCTGGCGCTGGCGGCCTATGCGCAAATGCAGCTGTTGCTGTCCGACTATGTGCAACACTATGGCCTGCGCCGCAAAATATCCGAAAATGGCAAGCCCGAGCCCGTGGGCCCGCAGCATAGTTGGAATGCGCCTGCGTGGTATTCCTCGGCGATGATGCTGAATGCGCCGCTCCATTCGGACCATCACATGCGCCCCTCGCGCGCCTTTCCGGCGCTAAAGCTGACACCTGGCACCATGCCGATGCTACCACGATCCCTGCCGGTGATGGCTGTGCTGGCGCTGGTCCCACCACTGTGGCACCGGGTGATGGACCGTCGTGTTGCGCGTTGGCAGCCGGTCCGCGATCAAGACTAGATCACGCCTCGGGTTTCTGGCACGCTGCTGCTATGAAACAGCTTGCCCTGATCCTCGCCCTGACACAGGCCGCCCCTCTGGCCGCGCAATCCATGATGTCGGCGGCAGAATTTGACGCCTATACACGGGGCAAAACCCTGTTCTACGCCCAAAACGGAGAGACCTACGGTGCCGAGCGGTATCTGAGCAACCGGCGCGTCGAGTGGTCCTTTCTGGACGGTGAATGCAAGTCAGGCAGCTGGTACGAAGATGCGGGAAAGATTTGCTTTACCTATGACGAGAACCCGACACCCCAGTGTTGGCGCTTTCGCGAAGGGGCGGCCGGGTTGATCGCAAAGTTCGAAAACGACCCGACCACCACCGAGCTTTACGAGGCGCAAAACAGCGGTCAGGATTTCACCTGCCTCGGCCCGAAAGTAGGGGTCTAAGACCTAGAAGAGACTGCCTTGTTCGGGCGCTTTCTTGGGGGTCTTTTTGGGGGCCGCCCCGCCGCCGATCTTCATCTTGCCGTCGATAAATTCAATCTCGAGCGCCGAGGCATCCTGCGCCGCCTGCTTGGTTGTCACCACGCCCCCGTCGCCGCGTACCACGGCGTAGCCCCGTGCCAACGTCGATTTATAGCTCAGCATCTCATGCAGACGGTCAAGCCCTGCAATCTGTTTGTGCCAGCCTTGGGTCTGCCGTTGCCCGGCATCTGAAAGTCGCCGCGCAAGCGATTGAAAGGCTTCCTCTTTCCGCTTGCGGTCTTGCTCTAACGCGTCGGGGCGGAAACGGGCGATCAAACCCTCAAGACGGCGCTTTTGCTCGCGGCCCAATGCCTCGGGGCGGAAGCGATCGGCCAGGGCGGCCAGCCTGCGTTGCTCTGCCTGAATACTGCGGCGCAGGGTGGCAGGGCGCAACGCGCCAGAGATGTCAGAGAGATGCACCTTGCGTTTCTGCACACCCGCGGTCAGCGCCGGACCCAGACGGGCGCCGCGCATATCGAGCCGTTGGCGCGGACCATCAAGCAGGCTGTCGGGCCGAGGCAACGCGCGCGCCATGTCGCGCAACCGCTGGTCGCGGCGCGCAAGGCCCTGGCTGAGCGCTTGGGTCATCCGTGCCTCCTGCCCATCAAGCAGGGCGACAAGTTCATGGCGCACAGGCACCGCAAGTTCGGCCGCCGCCGTCGGTGTCGGCGCGCGCTTGTCAGAGACATAGTCGATCAGCGTGGTATCGGTTTCATGCCCCACCGCCGAAATCAGCGGAATGTCGGATGCTGCGGCTGCCCGAGCGACGATCTCTTCGTTGAACCCCCATAGATCCTCGACCGAACCGCCGCCGCGCGCCACAATCAACAGATCAGGCCGTGGAAGGGCACCCCCCGGGGTCAGCGCGTTGAACCCCACAATGGCCCGCGCGACTTCTGGCGCGCATTTCGCCCCCTGCACGGCGACGGGCCAGATCAGCACCTTGCGCGGAAACCGGTCGCGCAGACGGTGCAGGATATCGCGGATCACCGCCCCCGAGGGCGAGGTCACGACGCCGATCACCTCTGGCAGGTAGGGCAGCGGGCGTTTGCGTTCAGGGGCGAACAGCCCCTCGGCCGCCAGCGCCGCCTTGCGTTTTTCCAGCAACGCCATCAGCGCGCCCATGCCCGCGGGTTTGATATCCTCGATCACGATCTGGTATTTCGACTGCCCGCCAAAGGTGGTGATGCGCCCCGTGGCAATCACCTCCATCCCCTCTTCAGGTTGGGTTTCAAGCCGTGCTGACACGCCTTTCCAGATCACACCGGAAATAACCGAACTGTCGTCCTTGAGGTCCAGATAGATATGCCCCGAACGTGGCCGGCTGACACGCCCCACCTCGCCGCGAATCCGCACATGGCCAAATTCGCCCTCGATCACCCGTTTGATCGCGCCCGAAAGCTCGGTCACGGTGAATTCGGGGCTGTTCTGCCCCTCGCGCGGGTCGTCGATCAGATCCATCAGCGGTGTCTTTCCGTGTTTATCTTGTGTCGGGCTCAGTCCCAGCTTAGAACGCGCAGCAACCAAGGCCAAGGGAGTGCAACCATGAACATCCTCATTCTGGGCAGCGGCGGGCGCGAACACAGCCTGGCCTGGGCCGTATTGCAAAATCCTAAATGCGACAAGCTGATCGTGGCACCGGGCAATGCCGGAATCGCCGCCATCGCGGATTGCGCCAGTTTCGACATCAACGACGGGGCGGCGGTGGTCGGTTTTGTCGATGAAAACAACATCGATTTCGTCATCATCGGGCCAGAAGCCCCGCTTGCTGCAGGCGTTGGCGATGATCTGCGCGCTGCTGGCGTATTGGTGTTTGGCCCGTCAAAAGCGGCCGCGGCGCTGGAAGCCTCCAAAGCCTTTACGAAAGAGATCTGCGACGCCGCAAACGCCCCCACTGCCGCCTATGGGCATTTCACCGACGCAGACGCTGCGCGGGCCTATCTGGCCGACCACCCTGCCCCGATCGTGATCAAGGCAGACGGTCTTGCAGCGGGCAAAGGCGTGATCATCGCCGAAACCGATGCGGAGGCGCTGGCCGCCGTCGATACGATGTTCGACGGTGCCTTCGGCGACGCGGGCGCCGAAGTGGTTATCGAAGAGTTTATGGACGGCGAAGAAGCGTCCTTCTTTGTTTTGTGTGACGGCGACACCGTGCTGCCGATCGGCACTGCCCAAGACCACAAACGCGTCGGCGACGGCGATACCGGCCCTAACACCGGCGGCATGGGGGCCTATTCGCCCGCGCCGGTGCTGACCGACGAGATCGCCGAACGTGCGTTGGCAGAAATCATCCGCCCGACCATGGCCGAAATGGCCAAGCGCGGCACGCCTTACCAAGGGGTGCTTTATGCCGGTTTGATGATCAAGGACGGTGCCCCCCGTCTGGTCGAATACAACGCCCGTTTTGGCGACCCTGAGTGTCAGGTCCTGATGATGCGCCTTGGCGCGCAGGCTTTTGACCTGATGCATGCCGCCGCGGAAGGGCGCCTGAACGAGGCCCGCGTGAACTGGGCCGACGATCACGCTGTCACCGTCGTTATGGCCGCGCAAGGCTATCCCGGAATCTATGACAAGGGCAGCGTTATCAAAGGGTTGGATGCCCTCCCCGAAGACAGCCGCAACATGGTGTTCCATGCGGGCACCGCCAAGAAAGACGGAGCCATAACGGCCATCGGCGGGCGGGTACTGAACGTCACGGCGCGCGGCGACACCCTGGCCGAGGCACAGGCACGCGCCTATGAGATGGTCGAGGCGATTGACTGGCCGGGCGGGTTCTACCGCCGCGATATCGGCTGGCGTGCGCTGTCCTGAGGGCACGGCCTGCTGGTTTGACGAGACCGACCGGGGGCTCGCCCCCGGACCCCCAGGATTTTAACCATTTGGAAGCAGGTCTGTGCTTAGTTTGGGCTGAGCGTACAGGCCTGGGCGGCGGCGGTATTGCTGGCGGTGAAGGGCACGTCGAAGCTTCGCGGGCTTAGTGTTTTGCCGTCAAGCTGAAGGGCCACCATTTGCGATGGCGCACTGCGCTGCCACGGCATCTGCGCAAGGATCAATTCGGGGTGTGGGCCGCATGTGCGGATACCCCCCGCAATTTCCGGATCACCGATGCGGTGGTTGGTGAACCCCTCTGCCGTAGCAATGACGGTGAGGCCGCTGTTATCGTAAGCGAGCAGCTGCACCGAACCGGACAGATGCGGGGTGACGACGATTGCGATCTCGAGCCGCCCATTGCCGGTGAAGTCCGCAGCACCAATCGGGGCAAGCCAGCGGTTTTTCCGCCCGATAAAAGGCGTCTGCGCGATACGCCCGGACGCGCCATAGACCGCAAGCCGCGCACCTTTGGACTGATGGCTTTCAACCACGATCACTTCGGGTTGGCCATCACCATCCAGATCCGCAATCCGGGGCGATGTGTCTTCGAATACAAGGACTTGGGGCAAGATCATGCGGCGGCTGGTGCCGTCAGCCAAGCCCAGCGTCAGGCTGCCCCATTCGACCGCATCGCCCAATACGCCGTGATCATAGCGTGTGGTCGGATCACCAAAGCTGGCGCGGGCGATGCCTTGCGCAGAAGCGGGCAGCGCATTGATCACGCATGCCGCAACGATCGGCAAAAGGCGCGACGACATATGTCGCGCCAGCCGTCGCATCAGATTTGCTTTTCGGGCATTTTCACGCGCAGGCCGTCCAGCGCGTCTGTGACCTTTATCTGGCAGGTCAGACGGGACGTGGCGGGATCGGGCTCGAACGCGAAGTCGAGCATATCTTCTTCCATGTCGTCCTTGGCGGGCACTTTTTCGACCCAGTCGGGATCCACATAGACGTGGCAGGTGGAGCAGGCGCAGGCACCGCCGCAGTCGGCCTCGATCCCGGGGATGTTATTGTCACGGGCCCCTTCCATGACGGTCAGGCCATTGGCCACATCGACGACATGTTCGGTGCCATTGTGTTCTACATAAGTGATCTTGGCCATCTGAATGCCCCTTCGAATTTAGAATTTCGACATATGTAAACAGCAGCCCGCGGCTTCGCCAGCCCCTTTTCACGGCTCATGCAAGGCGATGGCATTATTCACATCCCTATGGGCCTATCATCTAGGCATTGCTGCGAAAAGCCGCTAGCCTGCGACGGACCCTTTGACCCGCAAGGCCCGGCTGTGCAGTATTTCTCTCGATCACATTTAGTTCAATTTTCCTGCGCATTTACGGTTCTCGTCTCGCTCGGAGCGTGTAACGCCCCCTCCCAAGACGCAGAAGTACCCGAGCCTGGCGTTCGCGAGGCGACAACCAAGGGCCCGGCAGGGGCTGCACCGGGCAGCTGTTGGGGGCGGACCGTATCACCTGCAGTGATCGAAACGGTGACCGAGCAGGTACAGGTGCAGCCGGCGCAGATCAGCTCTACCGGCGAGATCCAGTCGCTGCCGATCTACCGCACGGAAACACGGCAAAAGATCGTCTCTCCCCGTGTGGACAACTGGTTCGAGACCCCCTGCACCAGCGCGCTTACGCCCGAGGTGATCGCAACGCTGCAACGTGCGTTAGAGGCGCGAGGGTTCTATGGCGGGGCCATTAATTCGGAGCTCGACGACGCGACACGGCGGGCAATGCGGGCGTATCAGATCAGCACTGGCGGGCCCGATAGCCCCGTTCTCGCACTGGCCACCGCGCGATCATTGGGTGTCATCGCTGTGGACATCCCCGGCGTTTCTCAAGACAGCAGCGGTTAAGAAACGACCTCAAGCGGTTGGAAAACAAACCCTTTGTCGGTGACTTTACTGAAGGCAGTAATGCCAAAGACGGCTTTGACAATCTCTGTCGTCAGCGCCGCCTGTGGCAAGTCGTCTGCAACAACTGCGCCGTTGTGCAACACGATCAACCTTGTGCAATGCCGCGCTGCCAATCCCAGATCATGAAGCGAGACGAGCACCCCGCGCCCTTGGCCCGCTGCTTTGGAAAAGCTTTCCATCGCGGCGATTTGATGGGCGGGGTCTAGCCCGGCGGTGGGCTCGTCTGCGATAAGCAAGGGTGCCTCTTGCGCGAGGCTACGGGCGATCAGCACGCGCGCCTGCTCCCCACCCGATAGCTGTGTGGCGGGACGATTGCGGAAGGTGTCCAAACCCATCTGCGCAATGGCACGATCTACGGCAGCCTGATCTTCTGCCTGTATTTTCTGCCCGCCCCGTAGATGGGGTGTGCGGCCCAGTCGGATGATCGTTTCAACCGTGACCGGCCATGCAATCTCGCGCGATTGGGGCATCCACGCGGCGGCGCGCCCGCGCATGCGCGGGGCAAGTGCGGCGATTGAGCTTTGGCCATCAGCGGCGATCAGGCCCAGGGCCGCGCGCATCAAGGTGGTCTTGCCGGCACCATTCGGCCCGACCAGGCCTACGACCTCTCCTTCACGTATGGTAAGGTTGATGTCGGATAAAACGGTTTTCCGCCCCCGATGAACAGAGAGGTTTTGCAGTGATAGCAGGGTCATAGCCCTTCCCTCCGCGTGCGATAGATCAGGTGGAGAAACAGCGGCGCGCCCACCAATGCCGTCACAACCCCAAGCTTGAGATCACGATCGGGCACCACAAGGCGCACAAGGATATCCGATGCGAGGATCATCGCCGCGCCGCCAAGTGTCGCGGCCCATAGCAGCGCCCCCGGTCGCGCGCCAACAAAGCCACGTAACAGGTGCGGCATGACCAGCCCCACAAACCCGATCGCCCCCGCCACGGCGGTAGAGGCACCAACGACCGCCGCCGTACCGATAATGACCGTGAGGCGAAGCCGGAATAGGTTGATCCCCATCGCCTCTGCCGCGTCTTCGCCCAAGGTCAGCGCGTCAAGCCCGCGCCCGAGGGTCGCCAACAGGACACCGCCCCCAAGCAGAAATGGCATCGCGATCCAGACATGGGTCATGGACCGGTCCGCCAGGGAGCCCATCATCCAGAATACGATCTCATTCGCCGCATAGGGGTTCGGCGACAGGTTCAGCACCAGCGAGGTCAATGCCGCAGCAAAGGCCGATATTGCGATACCAGCGAGGATCAGCGCCAGTGACGTGCCCCGAGGGCCTGCCAACAGCAGCACCAACAACACCCCCAGCACGGCACCGCCAAGCGCCATCGCGGGGAGCGCGAGCGCTGCCAGCGCGGCCAATCCGGTCTGTATCGCCAGCACAGCCCCCAACGCCGCAGAGCCCGAGACCCCGATCAACCCCGGATCCGCCAAGGGGTTGCGCAGATAGCCCTGCATCGCAGCGCCAGAAAGCCCCAAAGCACCGCCGATCATCACGCCCAATAGCGCACGCGGGAGCCGTATCTCGCGCATGACGGTGGCCAGCGGGCCGCCCTGCCCGGTGACCAACGCGTTCAAACTGTCGCCCACGGATGCGCTGGACGGGCCAATCAGCAGCGACCCGACAAATAGCACACACACAAGGCTGCCGAGACCAAGCGCCAGGACCGCTGACCGCCCCATCAGCAAGCGCCCCGGGCACTTAGGCACTTCATTTGCCCCACTGCATAGGGCGCATCACTTAACATTGGGTGAATGGATATGCTCATCGTTCCGCTCATAATTTCTTCGCGATCCTCCTAGTTTCATCACAGTTGCGCGCAACCTTCGAGGGGCGTTTGGTCACTGCCGCAATATAAGCTCACACACCCGTGAACTTTTCCACGCGCTACGGCGTTGAGGTTTAAATCCTTCAACTGCTGGAGCCATATTTGGAACATCTGCCCTCAATCCGGCGCTCTCTTCAGTTGCTGGTCCTGATTTCCCTTTTCGTCACCGCGTATTTCGCCAAGGACTTGATATTGCCCATTGTTCTGGGCTTTTTGCTTGCCCTGACCCTGTCGCCCGTGGGCCGTGCGCTGTATCGCATCGGCGTGCCGCATCCTGTGTCGGCCTTTTTGCTGGTGACCACGACCAGTTTGGTGATTGCTGCCGTGGTTTTACTGTCCGCGGGCACCGTGGCGATCTGGAGCGACGAGATCCCGGAAATGGGCCGCGAGATCCAGATAAAGCTGAGCGGCGTGAGCAATGCGGTTGAAACGATGCGATCTGCCTCGGAAGAGGTAGAGAAACTGGGCACCGAAACCGGCGGCAAACCGCAAGAGGTTGTCGTGCGCCAACCTGGCTTGCTCGACACCGCGATGGATACGGTTAGCAAAACTGGGGCGTCGCTGGCGGTGATCCTGATTCTGGCGCTGTTCTTACTTGGCTCTGGCGAGCTGTTTTACTTAAAACTTGTGCAATCCATGCCGACGTTAAAGGAAAAGAAACGTGCGCTGCATACGGTCTATGACGTGGAGAAGCGGGTGTCGCGCTACCTGCTGACGATTGCCACGATCAATGCCGTGCTCGGCATATTAGTCGGGACCTATCTGACAGTGCTGGGCTTGCCGTCGGCCTATATCTGGGGGATCGCGGCGTTCATGCTGAACTTCCTGCCCTATATCGGCGGGTTTGCGGGGGTGCTCTTGGTCGCGGGCTTCTCTCTCGTGACGTTTGACACCATCGGCTATGCGATGCTGGCCCCGATCGGTTACCTGACGCTGACCCTTCTAGAGGGGCAGATTATCACCCCGTGGCTGGTCGGCCGCCGGTTAGAAATGAATACCGTTGCGGTATTTCTGACTGTGGTGTTTTGGGGGTGGCTATGGGGCATCCCCGGCGCATTGGTCGCGGTGCCCTTTCTTGTGGTGTTCAAAGTCGTTTGCGAGAACTTTGAACCGCTTCATACCATCGGGAATTTCCTGTCCGCAGAGCAGGTTAAACCCGATGATATGAAGGATCAGGAAGTCATGTCAGCCAGCGAGTGAGGGCAGCCACAACACGATAGACGGGAAGGCCACCAACAATGCGATTGTCACGGCATCCGCGATAAAGAACGGTGTCACGCCCTTGAACACGTCCTGAACGCTCAGGTCAGGGCGTACCCCTGCAACCACAAAGCAGTTGAGGCCAATGGGAGGCGTGATCAGACAGAACTCTGCCATCTTCACCACCAAGATTCCGAACCAGATCGCACACATCGGCCCCGACATGCCAAAGGCGCTATCCGCGGCAGAGACGAACTCGCCCCCGTTCAGCGCCATGACGGCAGGATAGACCACCGGAAGTGTCAGAAGCAGCATGCCAATCGCATCCATGAACATCCCCAGCACCGCATAGGCCAGCAGGATGCACACGAGGATCAGGATCGGCGAGGCCTCAAGCCCCGAAATCCAGTCGGCGAACGCGCCCGGCAGATCGGCGAAGCCCAGGAACCGAACATAAATCAGAACACCCCAAATGATGGTAAAGATCATCACCGTCAGCTTCGCGGTTTCAAGCAGCGCGTCCTTAAGCTCGGCCCACCGCATGCCGCGATAAAGCGCCATCAGGAACACGATAAACGCGCCCACGGCCCCGCCCTCTGTCGGGGTGCCCCATGCGTCGCCGAAGGGGTTGTAAACAAAGAAAATAATGATGATCACAACCGCAAAGATCGGCATGGCAGCAGGGAGAGACGCGAACCGTTGCTTCCAAGTAAAGCCGCTTACAGGGGGGCCGACGCTTTTCCAGATGGTCGCAATGCCCACGATCAGGACGGCATAGACGATGGCCGAAAACGCACCGGGGATAAAGCCCGCCAGAAGCAGCTTGCCCACGTCTTGTTCAACGATGATCGCATAGATGACAAGGATCGCTGACGGCGGGATCAAAGAGGCCAAAGTGCCCCCGGCCGCCACGACGCCCGCCGCGAATTTCTTGTTGTACCCAATCGCCAGCATCTCGGGGATGGCGATACGGGCAAAAACCGCTGCCGTCGCGACCGAAGCACCGGAAACCGCCGCAAAGCCCGCGGTTGCAAAGACGGTCGACACAGCAAGACCGCCGGGCAGCCAAGCAATCCAGCGTTTTGCGGCCTCGAACAAGGCGCGGGTCAGACCGGCGTAATAGGCAAGAAAGCCGATCAGAATGAAGGTGGGAATCAAGCTTAGCGTCTGGCTCGACACTTTGGAGTGTGGCACCTGCCCCGCGGTCTTGATCGCGACCGTCAGCGCCCAGTCCAGTTCGGACCACTGCATGCCTTTCTTGGACCAAAAGATCCAGATCAGGCCGACCAGACCCGCCATTGCCGCGGCGAAAGCCACGCGCATACCGAGCACCACCATAAGCAGCAGCCCGCCCGAGACCCATAGGCCAATTTCAATAGGATCCATAATCAGTCCCGCCCGTCTAGATGTTCAGCTTCCGCCATCGCCTGTTCGGCCGCGGATTGTACCAAGGGTACGGCAACGGGGTTTTCCAACCCCAATACAAAGGCCCGCCCATAGCCCCAGATCTGCAGCAGCAACCGCAGAGCCAGCACCGTAAAGGCCATTGGCACGATCAGTTTCGCAGGCCAGATCGGCAGACCGATATCGATGGAGCTGTCACGGCTCCACATCGGGGCGGCGAAGTCAAAGCTGCGCTGGAAATGCGCCCAAGAGCCCCAGATCAGCGCCAGCATAAGGATAAAGATCAGCACGACCGAGAATGTCTCGGCTGCCCATAGCGCGCGGCCTTTGAGCTGGCCGATCAGGATGTCCATGCGCACATGGCCGCCGTTCCGCTGGGTATAGGAAATCCCCATGATCGCGATCAGCGGCATGGCGAATTCAATCCAGTCCACATACCCCGCCAGCGGCGTGCCAAAGAACTTGCGGCCGCCAACGGACCAAACGGCAAGCACCATCAGCATGAAAACGGCAATACCAGAGACCAGAGCAAACACGGTTTCAAGGCGTAAAAGCCCTTTGTCGATACGGCTAAGCAGACTGCCGTCTTCGAGCACGGCGGAGGAACCGGCCATGATGCTTTCCTTTCAAATGAGTGGGAGGGAGATCGTACAAACAAAGGGGGCCTGCATCGGCAAGCCCCCTCCTCGCGCCAATTAGTTGGACGCGCGTTTTTCTTCAAGCGTTTTGACGACCAGGTCATAAAGCTCTTGGCCAGGGATGCCTTGGGCTTCCATATCCTTGATCCAGGCTTCACGCGCAGGGTCAGCTGCCTTGGATTTGAACTCGGCCAGAACTTCGGGCGTGAACATCACTTTTTCGACGCCTTTTTCTTCCAGCACGGCGTCCCAGCGGTTCAGCAGCTCGCCATAGTTCGCCAGATAGTGATCCAGCGCCTCGTCGACAGAACCGTCCAGCGCTTCTTTTTCCGCGTCCGACAGGGCCTCATAGGCATCGATGTTCACCACAACAGGGCAGTTCACCGTGCCGGGGTTGAGGTTCGCGGTCCACCAATCGGCCTTGTTGATCGTACCAAAGCTCAGGTGTGCGTGCTGCGCGAACGCCACGGTATCCACAACACCGGATTCCATTGCGTTATATGCCTCGGAGGAGGTCACGGAGGTCGGGACAGCGCCCACGGTTTCGAAGGCTTTGCCCAGACCACCTGTCGCACGCACGCGCATGCCGTCAAAGGATTCCAGCGTATCGCGAGGCTCGCCCGTGCCAACAAGATTGTACTGCGGCATTGGCGAGGTCATCAGCATCTTGGCGTTCCACTGTGCCATCTCTTTGGCCACGGCGGGGTGTGCATACACAGCGCGGGATACGGCGACTTCTTCTTCAAGGTTCTGAACCCCAAGGAAGGGCAGTTCTAGCACGGTGATCGCGCGGTTCTTGTCGGCGTGGTAACCAGCACAGAATTGCGCCATCTCGAAGGCACCGATGGAAATACCATCGAGGTTGTCAGAGTTCTTGGACAGACCGCCATAGCTGACATTGATGGTGAATTCGCCATTGGTCTTTTCGGACACAAGCTCGGCAATCTTTTCGACATGCTCGGTGAAGGCACGACGTTTACCCCAGACAGAGGCGTTCCATTCCGTCGCGGCCGCTTGCGAGGCAAAAGCGAAAGTCAAAGCGCAGACAGCTGCGCCGTTCAGTAGATTGTTCATTGATATCTCCCTTATGCGGGCTGTTTGGGGCCCGCTTGGGCGAAATACTATCCTTAGGGCAACTTGCTGCCAACCCCTGAACATATCTCTTGATTGCCCCTGTGGGAGCCTTCGGCGAGGATTTTTCACCATTTGGAACCATGCCCCGCGCGCGATCGGCCCCGTTAACAGGCAATCGGTGCTGTTTCCTAGGGTTTCGGCAGGGTTGTCAGCAAAATTTACTAGTCTGCGCAGAAAACGGAAAAATATTTACAGACAAACCGCGTGTTTCCATATGCTTATTTCCTTCTTTTCACTTCCCGTTATGATCTGCCAAGGGAGAGCCGCCACGCCTATGCGTCCGAGCGGCAGAAAACGAACAGAGTTCTGAGGGAGGAACCATGTCCAACGTCGCCACACAGACCTATCCGCCATCCGACGACATGGCGGCCAATGCCCATGTGAACGCCGCGAAATACGACGCGATGTACCATGCCTCTATCGCGGACCCCGAGGGGTTCTGGCTGGAGCAGGCACAGCGCATCGACTGGATGAAGCCGTTTACCAAGGTCAAAGACGTCGATTTCACTTTCGGTCAGGTCAAGATCAACTGGTTTGCCGACGGTGCGCTGAACGTCAGCGCCAATTGCATCGACCGTCATCTTGAAACGCGCGGCGACCAGACCGCGATCATCTGGGAGCCGGACAGCCCGGACGAAGACGCGCAGCACATCAGCTATCGCGCCCTGCATGCCCAGACTTGTAAAATGGCCAATATCCTGCGCGATATCGGCGTCGACAAAGGCGACCGGGTTATCATCTACATGCCGATGATCCCCGAAGCCGCCTATGCCATGCTGGCCTGCGCGCGCATCGGTGCGATCCATTCGATCGTCTTCGCCGGGTTCTCTCCGGATGCGCTGGCGGCACGGGTACAGGGGTCGGACGCCAAGGTTGTGATCACCGCAGATTATGCGCCCCGCGGGGGCAAGGCGACACCGTTGAAGGCCAATGCGGACAAGGCTTTGGCAGGCTGCGATCCATCGGTCAAATGTCTGGTGGTGCGGCGCACTGGCGGTGATGTGGCATGGAATGATGCGCGCGACGTGGATTATACCGCGCTTGAAAAAGAGGCTTCTGACACTTGCGCGCCGGAAGTGATGAACGCCGAGGATCCGCTGTTCATCCTCTATACCTCTGGCTCGACCGGTCAGCCCAAAGGGGTCGTGCATACGACGGGTGGCTATCTGGTCTATGCCGCGCTGACCCACGAGGTCACGTTTGATTACCACGATGGCGATGTCTATTGGTGCACGGCCGATGTGGGCTGGGTGACGGGCCACAGCTATATCGTCTACGGTCCGCTTGCCAACGGGGCCACAACGCTCATGTTCGAAGGCGTGCCCACCTACCCCGACGCCAGCCGCTTTTGGCAGATCTGTGAAAAACACAAGGTAAATCAGTTCTACACCGCCCCGACCGCCATTCGCGCGCTGATGGGCAAGGGGCGCGCCTTTGTTGACGGCTGCGATCTGAGCAGCCTGAAACTGCTTGGCACCGTGGGCGAGCCGATCAACCCCGAAGCCTGGAATTGGTACAATGACGTTGTGGGCAAAGGAAACTGCCCCATCGTTGACACGTGGTGGCAGACGGAAACCGGCGGTCACCTGATGACGCCGTTGCCCGGTGCCCACGCCACCAAACCCGGTGCCGCGATGAAGCCGTTCTTTGGGATCAAACCGGTCGTACTTGAACCCACCACCGGTGCCGAGATCGAGGGCAATGACGTCGAGGGGGTTCTGTGTATCGCTGACAGCTGGCCAGGCCAGATGCGCACGGTCTGGGGCGATCACGAGCGGTTCGAGCAGACCTATTTCAGCGACTACAAGGGCTATTACTTCACCGGGGACGGGTGCCGCCGGGACGCGGATGGCGATTACTGGATCACGGGCCGCGTGGATGACGTGATCAACGTCTCCGGTCACCGTATGGGCACGGCCGAAGTCGAAAGCGCTTTGGTCGCGCACCCTAAGGTCGCAGAGGCCGCAGTCGTCGGGTTCCCCCATGATATCAAGGGACAGGGCATCTATTGCTATGTCTCTTTGATGAGCGGCGAAAGCCCGAGCGAGGACCTGCGGGCCGAGCTACGCAACTGGGTCCGCTCGGAGATTGGCCCGATCGCTTCGCCCGATATGATCCAATGGGCCCCCGGCTTGCCCAAAACCCGTTCAGGCAAGATCATGCGCCGCATCCTGCGCAAGATCGCAGAGAACGACTATGGCACGCTTGGCGATACATCCACCCTGGCGGAGCCCGAGGTTGTCGACGATCTGATCGCGAACCGGATGAACCGCTGACCACATAACGCGAAAGGGGCACCAAATGGTGCCCCTTTTGCATATCGATCTATTGGCCTGAATTAGCCTTCGACGCGTTGCAGTGTAATTTCACCCACGCCAATGGCAAAGTTTACGCCGTTCTGCGTGTTGACGCTCACCGGTTGCAGCGCCAGCGTGTCTTCCGAACCGCCGACCATGACATTGGCACCTAGGCCAACACCAACAGTGGCTTCAGCAGAAACACCCTGATAGTCGCCGTTCAACCCGCCTTCGTAATATTCAGATTCAGTTGGTGCCAGCACCAACCAGGACATCTGACCATTCTGGGTCTTACCGATATCAATACCGTAGCGTTTGATGTCGCCGATGTATGTCTCGTCAGCCAGACCCTCTTGCACAGGATTGAAGGTGCAGGTCAGTTCACGGGTAGACCCGAAGATAAAGCCCGTGCCATCACCAACGTCACAGCTCAGCGAGCCGACCTCGGTGTGGTCCACAGTCTCGCCGTCGTCGGCCAGTGCAGGCGTGGACAAAGCAGCGCCGGTGACAAGGGCTGCGACAGTCAGCTTGATGGGGGCAAAACGATTCAGTGTCATAGTTAATCCTTCCGGCGGGAAACCCGCCAATAACAGTCGTGAGCGTCGGCATTCGGGTGCCTGTTGGCGGTAGCTGGAACCTCATATCCCAACACCCCTTCTCCGACAGGCAGTCCGAAATTTCGCGGTCATGCCTCTCAGTGGGGGAACAACACGGCAGGCGCTATTCGGTTCCAAACAGCGGTATTTATCGACCACCATCGCCACTCGCAGAGGGCGTGCCGCAACGGGCCGGGGTTTGCTGTCTGGACAAATCCGGCTCCCCGTGGCACCGCTGCGGCATGGCTGATCCTTTGCACCACTTCATCCCCCTGCCCGATGCCACAGTCGAGCTACGCCGCGCCTTTGGTCGTTTTGGTACGGGGGTCACGATTGTGACGGTGCAGACCGCGAATGGCCCATTGGGGATGACCGCGAACTCCTTTTCCTCGGTTTCGCTGGACCCGCCCTTGGTGCAGTGGTCCCCCGCGCTCAGTTCCAAACGTCATGACGCATTTACCAACGCGGCGCAGTTCGCTGTGCATATTCTGGGTAGCGGTCAGCGGGCACTGGCAGATGCCTTTGCTGTCTCTGGCGACGCGTTCGACCAATTCGACTGGACGGTTGGCCCCAATGGCGCACCGACACTGGCAGGCTGCCTCGCCAGCTTCCACTGTGACACCTTCGGCGTGCATCCGGCGGGTGACCATTCGATTGTCCTCGGGCAGGTCACGCACGCCGCTTATGACCCAGATGACAGCGTTGCGGGCCTGATGTATGACCAAGGCCGCTATGGCCGTTTCACACCGCTAACGGAATAGCCCGTAAGCCTTTCCAGATGGTCAAAATCCCGGGGGTGTCCCGGCATCGCCGGGACGGGGGCTGGCCCCCATCCTAGCTGAACCGCAGAACAAAGCGCTCAATGGCGGGTCAATAATCTTTCTCAAAGAAGATACCGATCCCGGTGTTCCCATCGGACCCGACCGTCCCCTTCGCCGTCAGGTTCTTGGTCAGATCAAGGTTGATAGACACATCCGCTGTCCCGTCAGAGGCGGCGGTCACATCGGTGTAGACATTCTCGGAAATATATTTACCCGCGCGGACAGCCGTGGCACCGCTGTCGGTGGTGGTCACATCCAGATCGTCCAGCCCGAACCCCGTGCGCAGGTTAGAGATCACCCCCGCACCACCGCGCCCGGCAAGTGTCGCCACCGCGCTGGCGAGTTGCAGCGCCTGAAACGCCGAGATTTCAGAGATGTTTCGCCCAAACAGAAGCTGTGCCAGCACCTCGTCCTGCGGTGCATCGGGTGTCGATTCAAAGGAAACCTCGGGCGATGTGGCTTTGCCCTCGATCACGATACGAACCTCGCCTGTGTTGGTGGTCGTCGAGGTTACAAACCTCAGGTAGGGTACCAGATCGCCTTGGAAGCGCACGGCCCCTTCGTCCAGCTCGAACCGTTTGCCAAGAATATCCAGACGACCACGGATCAGGTCGAAGCGACCGGCAGAGATGATGCGATTGGTCGATCCCGTCAGCAACAGGCTACCGCCCAGTTCCGCATCCAGACCACGGCCGCGCACGAAAATCCGCCGTGGCGCATTGATGCGGACGTTCAGGCCAAACCCCGGCCCGCTGTCGCCACTTGCCGCGGGATCCGTGCCCGCGTCGGCACCGGTCAAACCGGCCTTGCGACGGGTCGCCACAACATCTGCTGGCGCGCCGATGAAATCGATCTGTGGAATATCACCGATGCTGGTCATACCGGTTGACGGCACGCTTACCTCGGTCTCGCCCACGTCGATCTGACCGCTGATATTCGCCCCCCCCGAAAGCGGTCCCGCAAGACGCAGGTTGCCATCAAGCGACGTGCGATACAGCGATGGATCGATCAGCACGAGGTTGTTCAATCCGATCTGGATATCGGCGGGCAGTGATCCGGTCAGGGTCACCGCCCCGCCCGCTTTGATCTGCCCCCCGTCCGCGCTGCGTGCAGAAAGGTCGATTTGCGCGCGATTATTGGCCAGCCGGATATCCGCTGCGATGTCCTGAAGTGTCACCCGAAGGTTGGGGGCGGACAGCGACGCGTTAGAGGTTTGAATGCTCCCGTTGACCGACCCAAGTGCCGGCGGCCCGTTCACCGTCAAATCGAACCGTGCCTGACCTTGCAAGCTCCGCGGTGCAATGAACGGGGCGGACAGCCCCAATGGCGCGTTCCCGTTCACGTCAAGGTTCAGATTGCCATCGCTGCCCACAAGCCCCGCGATCGTGGCACGGGTGCCCGCTGGTCCGGTGGCGTTCGTATTGACCCGCCAGCCAGCGCTTTCCTGCTGTGCGGTACCGGTCACATTCAGCGGGCCGGACAGTTTTGGCACCACGGCCCCCAGATTGGGGATCGTGACATCATAATTCAGCGCGGGCGCATCCCCCGTGACAACCCCCTGCACAGACGCCCGTGCCGCATAGGGGCCCGTCGCGTTTGTATCTACGGCGATGCCGGCGGGCGTTTGCCGCACCGATCCTTTTGCCGCCAGCGGGCCGGACACGCCCGGCACCAGCGGCTGTACATTTGGCACCGACACGTCAAATGTCAGCGACATATCGGGGCCAGTGGCCAAGCCTTCCACCATCGCGCGCGCGCCATATGGGCCTGTCGCGTTGGTATCGACGAAGAACCCCTTTTCCGTCTGACGCACGGTCCCTGTCGCCGCAAGTGGCCCGTTCACCTGTGGCACCACCGCCTGAAGATTCGGGACCGATGCGTCGAAAGAGATATCGACCATAGGTGTTAACATCCCCTGAACGGCAACCTGCGCGGCGTAGGGGCCACTGGCTTTCGCGTCGATCTGGAACCCTTCCTCCAACTGCTTGAGGTTGCCCGACGCCTCTACCGCGCCGGTCACCTGCGGTGCAAATGCCTCTACCCGCGGGATCGAGGCGCTAAAGTCCAGATCCAAAGGCGTCAACAGCCCCTGGACCGAGGCGGTCACATCTTCGGGGGCGGACGCTTTGGTGTCGACCTGCCACCCGTCCGGCGTCTGGCGTAGCACGCCATCCAACGCGATAGGGCCCTCGACCGGCGCGTCGGGCACAAAGTCACGCAGTTCGGGCACATCGGCGGTGAAGTTGAGCACCGCATTCTCGCCCGTTGCCAGCCCTTTGGCGGTCAGCGCGGCTCCGTAGGGGCCGTCCGTCACGGCATCGACAGTCCAGCCACGGGTGTCCTGCTCGGCCTCGGCCTTGATTGTGATGGGACCGGAATATTGCGGCAGCACGGTCGCGATGTCGTTCAGCTTTGCATCAAACCGCGCTTGCGAATTATTGCTGCGCAGCTCGACGCCACCGCTGGCGGTCAATGCGTCATTTTCCAGCAGCAGGTCACGCACGAAGGTGCCCGTCTCGTCACGCGATGCGCCAAGGCTTAGCGTCGTGTCGCCGGCCAGCAATGCGTCTGCCTGTTCGATCCCCACTTTCAAATCTTGCGTCAGGCCAGAGATGTTCAGGTCGAACGTCCCGTCCAGTGGCGTGATCTGCCCCGCGATCTCAACATTCGCGGCCCCGTCCATCTCGCGTCCGGCAAGAGCGGAAAAGCGGCTGATGTCAGTGGCTTCAAGGCGGGCTTTCAACTGGGTAAGAAAGCTATCGGCTGGCCCGCTAATCGTGACATCGCCGGTCAGACCATAATCCGCGCCAGAAAGATCAAGCCCCGTGATCTGAACCGGTGTGCCTTCGGTATAGGCGATGGTTGTACGCCCCTTGATGGACCGGCCGACCGCTTCGGAAACCGCGGCGTTGGTCAGCGTCAGCCCGTCAGCCGAGAATGCCAGATCGCCCATGAATTCGCCGACCGACCCTGCCGCGCCTTGCAACGTCCCGTTCAGCGTCAGTTGCGTCGCGTCAATCGCCAGCGCGTCTGTGGCCAGTTCGGTCACGTCGAACGTCGCGTCAATCGCGTCGCCATCTTGCGCGTTATAGTTCACATCAAGCCCGACGCGCCGCACGTAAGTATCGCCCCCAGCCACTGGCAGCAAAACGCGACTGCCATCGGCGCTGGCGACAGTGCCCGTGATGTCGATCAGGCTGGGCCAGTTGTCGCTGTTCAGCGTGACCTTGCCCTGCAATTCCGCGGATTGCGCCTTGACGGCAAAATCGCTGACCTCGACACCGCCTTCAGCCTGCACCAAAGCATCCACGGTCAGCGCGACATCGGGGCCAAAAAATTCGCGGTATTGCGACAGGATCAGCGCGGTCACGTCGCCGTTCAGATCGGCCTGAATACGGCGGTCAGGTGCGGCGCTATCGCCTTGGGCGGCAACGATAACCTGACCGGCGAGCCGTTGTTCGCCGTCGGTCGAAAGGTTGATATCCGTTGCAAAATCAGAAAGCGGCCCCTGCCCCGCAATCACCAGATCGACAGAGGGCTCATCAGGCAGTTTCAGCGTGCGCGAGATGATGCCTTTGGCTTCCTCGGAAAGGGTCACGGCCATGTCCAGCAGGCTGTCATTGCGATCCAGATCAGCGGTGATTTTGAACTCGCCCTTCTTGCCATCGGTGCGCGCGGCCAGAATATCGACCGTCGCCGTATCGTCATTCAATAGCGCCGTGGCTTGAACCGTCAGTGTGGCCGCTTCGCCCAGAATTGGCGCGCCCAGATTGATCTCGTCGACCGAAAAGTCAGCCACATCAATGGCGACGGGCAGATCGGGGATCGCCGGAAAGGTAAACGGTTTCGCTTCGGGATCGGGGAGCGTTTCTTCCTGCGCCACGGGCAATCGCGGCACGCTCAGCCGTTTTGCGGTCAGGGCCTGCACCTCCAGCCGGCCGCGCAACAGTGCGGAGCGGTTCCAGTCCAGCTCCACCTCTTCCAGCGTCAGCCAGACCCCTTGATCGTCGGCGATGGTCATCCGGTCGAACCGCGCGCGCGAGCTGAGCGCACCCGCGAAACCGTCAATACTGACCGTGCGGCCCGCGCCGCTGAGGGCGTCTTGGATCGTGCGGGTCAGGAAGCCTTTGTCATCCTCTTGGGCCGAAGCGACAGAGCCGACAAAGATCAGGGCGAAAACCAGAAAGCTGCGCATGAAGTGGATCAAAACGATTGTCCAATACCGATATAAACTTGAAAATTCTCATCTGTTTCGGGGCCCGACACAGGCACCGCGAGGTCGACGCGGATGGGGCCGATGCCCGTGGCATAGCGCAGACCAAGCCCTGCGCCTGACTGCCAAGTGCCTGACCCGTCGTAGAATTCCTCGGCACCGATGTAGCCCGCGTCGGCAAAGGCCACGACGCCGATCTTGTCGCGTACCTGCCAACGTGCCTCTGCGGACAGGCCAGCAAAGCTGCGACCGCCTACTGTATCGCCACTGGCCAGATCAACGCCAAGCGATTGGTAGGGTTGCCCGCGCACGGTGCCGCCGCCGCCGGAATAGAACAGATAGTCCGCGGGCGATTCAGCCAGCGTCGGGCCGTAGACCGACCCAAGCTGTCCCCGCAGGGCAAAGGTCACGGGCCGCGTGGTGCCAAAGGTCTTATAGCCGCGCACGTCGATGTAGGTGCGCACGCCGTTATCCGACCCCGACAGCGCCACAAAAGGCGTCACGCTGGCCTTGGCATAGTAGCCGTCTTTCGCATCAAGCCGATTATCGCGGTAATCATGTTCCGCGCTTAGGGGCAGCGTCAGCAACGTATATTTGTTCTCGCCAAAAGCGTCGCGGGTTTCAGCCGTCCGCAAACCGACACCAAGCGTATAGGTCCGTTCCTCGCTGGCGATGCGTTCGATCCCGGCCTCAAGGTCGAGCTGACGCGAGAAATAGTTCACCTCGTCAAGCTGTTCGATCTCGGCCAGCGCGTAGAAATTCGTGTCGGCGTTAAAGGTCGCAGGGCGCTCAAAACGTGTGCCAAGACGATAATCCGTGCCGCCGGAATCGCCGCCGATCCCCGACACCTCGCCTTCGACACGTAGGCTTTCGGCACCGCCCAGCAGGTTACGGTGCAGCCAGTAGGTGCTGACGCTGAGCCCTTCAAGCGACGACAGTTCCCCGCCGAAACCAAAGCGTCGCTTGGGCGCGTCAGTGATCTGCGCTGTAATCGGCAGAACATCGGGCGCGGTGATCTGTTCGGCCTCGATCATCGCGACAGAGCTGAAAGCGCCCGTGCGCCGCAACCGTGTGGCGGCCAGATCAAGTTGCTCTTGTGAATAGACCTCTCCGGTGGGCAGGCCGGCGATTTTGACGATCCGGCGCAGGCGCACATCGCTTTTTCCCTTTACCGTCAACTCTCCGAAACGCAGGCGCGGTCCCGGGCGCAGACGCAGGGTTGCCGCCAGCGTGGCATCGGGCACGCGGGCGGTCAGCTGCTGGTCGGCCAGTTCGGCTTTGGCGTGGCCCTGATCACGCCAGCCTTCGATACCGGCGGCGACGGCCTCTTTCATGACGCCGAGACTTGCGGTTTCACCTGCGGCGAATTCATCGGGCAGCTCGGTTTCGGGGGCGACAGGGGCGATTTCGGCCTTGGAAAAGCTGAACTTGCGACCGGTTTCGATGTTGATCACAGCGCGGTTGATCTGGCGCGGCGGGGCGACCGGCGCGATGGCAGAGGCGTCTACACCGTCGATGGTAATCTTGATGACGGCAGCAAAATACCCTTCGTCATAGAGCACGGCCAGAAGGCGGGCATAATCGGCCTGCGCGGCGGCCAAAAGCTCTTGCGTGGTGGGGTCTGCATCTTCGTCCGTTTGTTCGCGCAGAAGCGATCCGCCGAGCACCGTCTCGTATAGATCAGAGTCCTTATCGATGCCGGTGATGTCGAGCGTCGCCGCTAGACCCGCCGTGCATCCTCCCCAGACCAAAGCTGCCGCGGCCGTAGACGCCCGCAAGAACTTTGCAAAACTGTCTGATTGAAAATGCCCCATGCGGTGCTCCCTGTACTCATAGAACGACGTGCCGTTGGGTGAGACATAGAGCGCGCGACCGCAACGTCAGCAAACTTGTTTATTATTCCCTTGTGCATAGCGGAAAGCGCCTGCCATCGGCAAACAGTCTGTTGGCCAAAATCGCGATTGTGAACCGCAAAACACATCCGGTTATGTCATTTTACGCAAGCAGGCGGAAGTTTGCCGTGAAAATGGGGACGCGTATGCAAAACGCCCGCCAGGGGGAACCTGACGGGCGTTCTTTTCAAGGCCGTGCGAAACGGCCAGTGGCCGGTGGTTAGGCCGATTTCGCGAGGTTGCGCAGTACGTAGTGCAGAACGCCACCGTGTTCGATGTATTCAATCTCGATCGCGGTATCGATCCGGCATTTGATCATGATCTCTTTGACCGAGCCATCTGCCATTGTGATCGTGCAAGGCACTTCTTGCAGCGGCTTGATGGTGTCCAGACCACTGATCGAAACGGTTTCCTCGCCGGTCAGGCCCAAGCTCTTGCGGGTGTCGCCGTTGGTGAATTCGAACGGGATAACCCCCATGCCAACCAGGTTGGAGCGGTGGATACGTTCAAAGTTCTCGGCGATGACCGCCTTGACGCCCAGCAACGCCGTGCCTTTGGCCGCCCAGTCACGGGACGAACCCGCGCCGTATTGTTCACCACCGAAGATGACCAGCGGCGTGCCGTTTTCCTGATGCGCCATAGCCGCGTCAAAGATCGAGGTCTGTTCGCCATCGGGGCCTTTGGTATAGCCGCCCTCAACACCGTCCAGCATTTCGTTCTTGATACGGATGTTGGCAAATGTGCCGCGCATCATGACGTCGTGGTTACCACGACGGCTACCGTACGAGTTGAATTCACGCACAGGCACCTGGCGTTCCACCAGATACTGACCCGCTGGCGTGGTTTCCTTGAAGGAACCGGCAGGCGAGATGTGGTCGGTTGTGATCATGTCACCCAGAACGGCAAGCACTTTGGCGTTCTCGATGTTGGTGATCACACCCGGCTCTGGCGACATGCCCTGGAAGTAGGGCGGGTTCTGCACATAGGTCGAGGTTGGTGGCCAGTCATAGGTCTTGGCGTCGGTGGTTTCGACGGACTGCCACTTTTCGTCGCCCTTGAAGACGTCGGCATATTTTTCCTGGAAGGCTTCGCGGGTCACGGTCTGCTCGACCAGATCAGCGACTTCCTTGGATGTTGGCCAGATGTCTTTCAGATAGACGTCGTTGCCGTCCTTGTCCTGACCCAGCGGGCTGTTGGCCAGATCGACGTTCATGTCACCGACCAGCGCGTATGCCACGACCAAGGGAGGCGACGCCAGATAGTTGGCGCGCACGTCAGGCGAAATCCGCCCTTCAAAGTTCCGGTTACCCGAGAGGATCGATGTCCCGATCAGGTCGTAGTCGTTGATCGCCTTGCTGATCGGTGCTTCGAGCGGGCCGGAGTTACCGATACAGGTGGTGCAGCCATACCCGACGAGGTTGAAGCCGATGGCGTCCAGATCCTCTTGCAGGTTTGCGGCCTCAAGATAGGCGGACACAACCTGGCTACCGGGCGCGAGCGACGTCTTGACCCAAGGCTTGCGGGTCAGACCCAAGGCGCGAGCCTTGCGTGCAACCAGCCCAGCACCGATCATCACATAGGGGTTGGATGTGTTGGTGCAGGATGTGATCGACGCAATGACGATGGACCCGTCATGCAGCTGGTAGTTGCCATCTTCGGTCTGGACGTAGCCACGCTTGTGGTTGCCCTCGTCGCCGGGGATGTCTTGAGGCTCGGGCTGACCGCCCTCACCTTCCCAACGGACTTCGGCGTTGGCTGTGGTGTCTTTACCTTCGCGCACGCCTTTCACGTATTCTGCAAATGCAGTGTGTGCCGAGGTCAGTGCGATGTAGTCTTGCGGACGCTTCGGACCCGAGATCGCAGGCACGATGGTGCCCATGTCGAGCGACAGAGTGTCGGTGTAAACCGGCGCATAGTCATCGCCGCGCCACATGCCGTTTTCCTTGGCATAGGCTTCGACCAGCGCGATGCGGTCTTCATCACGGCCGGTGGTGCGCATGTAACGCAGGGTTTCGGCATCGATCGGGAAGAAACCACAGGTCGCACCGTATTCGGGGGCCATGTTGGCAATTGTCGCGCGGTCCGCCAGGGGCAGGCTATCAAGGCCGGCACCGTAGAATTCGACGAATTTACCAACCACGCCCTTTTCGCGCAGCATTTCGACCACTTTCAGCACCAGATCGGTCCCGGTGGTGCCTTCCATCATGGCACCGGTCAGTTCAAAGCCGATCACCTCGGGGATCAACATCGAAATCGGCTGACCCAGCATCGCGGCTTCGGCCTCGATCCCGCCAACGCCCCAGCCCAGAACGGCCATGCCGTTTACCATTGTGGTGTGGCTGTCGGTCCCGACGAGCGTGTCAGGATATGCGACTTCGACGCCGTCTTGGTCTTTGTCGGTCCAAACGGTCTGCGCCAGATATTCAAGGTTCACCTGGTGGCAGATGCCGGTGCCGGGGGGTACAACGCGGAAGTTGTTAAACGCCTTCTGACCCCATTTCAGGAAGGTATAGCGTTCGATGTTGCGCTCGTATTCGCGGTCAACGTTCATCTGGAACGCGCGCGGGTTGCCGAACTCGTCGATCATGACCGAGTGGTCGATGACAAGATCAACAGGGTTCAGCGGGTTGATCTTATCGGCATCGCCACCCAAGGCAACCAGCCCGTCGCGCATCGCCGCAAGGTCGACAACTGCGGGAACGCCGGTGAAATCCTGCATCAACACGCGTGCGGGACGGTAAGCGATCTCGCGCGGGTTCTGGCCGCCCTTCGCACCCCATTCGGCGAAGGCCTTGATGTCATCGACGGTGACAGTTTTGCCATCTTCGAAACGCAGCATGTTCTCGAGCACCACCTTAAGCGCGGCTGGCAAGTTAGAGAAATCACCCAGACCGGCTTCCTGCGCTGCAGGAATCGAATAATAAGCGATGGATTGGCTGCCCGAAGATAGAGTTTTGCGGGTTTTGGCGGTGTCCTGGCCAACGAAGATGGTCATGGATGGCTCCCTTTATGGGTTAAAAAAGGTCGGTGACTTGGGGCCTAAATGCCTTATTGCGCGGGTCGTTTCAACTGCAAACACGCGCTTCTGGCGCTTTTGTATACCGTTGTGTACTGGATTGAGGCATTTCATACGCAATCCCGTGACGTTACAGCGCCTCAACAAAGGTTGAGTGGTAATTACAACGGGTGCAGTCTACGAATTGTGCATCCAAACCGAAAGTACCCTGTGATGCCCCGCCTGTTTACGTCCCTGATCGCCGCTGGCCTGCTGTCCATAGCGCCTGCCTTTGCTCAGGATCGCCCCGTTGTCGTCGAACTCTATACCTCGCAAGGGTGCTCTTCCTGCCCTCCTGCTGACGAGATGTTTGCCGAGCTGTCCAAAAGGGACGACGTGATCGCGCTGGCGCTGCATGTGGATTATTGGGACTATATCGGCTGGCAAGACCCCTTTGGTGCGCCTGCGCACGCCAAACGCCAGCGCGCCTATGCGCTGACTGGTGGGCGGACGTCGATTTACACGCCCGAGATGATCGTCAACGGCCAGTCCGATGTGGTCGGTGCCAAACCCATGAAGCTGATGGAGGCGATCAACAAGCACAAAGAAGACGCCCCGCAGGTCGACCTATCTATCGCACGCGACGGGGAAACCCTGCGCATTAACGCACATACCGTATCGGGTGCCGCCGGACCGTTTGACGTGCACATGCTGCGCTATCACCCGATGGCGGTCACGCAGGTCAAACGCGGCGAAAACGCGGGCCACACGTTCGAGAATTATAACATCGTCGAAGGCTGGCAGACGGTTGACCAGTGGGACGGGCAAGCGCCGCTATCACTCTCTGCCGCCATCACCGGCGATATGCCGGTAGTTGTGCTGGTGCAGCGCAGCAACGCGGGGCCGATCGTGGCAGCGGCGCGGATCAAGTAGTCACTCAAAACACCTAGATGTTTAGGCATTAATTGTCGTGAATGCGCCAGCGACGATGGACCCAGAACCATTGCTCGGGATCCGCTTTGACCCGTGCGGTAAGACTGTCATTCAAAGCCTGCGTCATCGTGACAGCATCGCTGTGTGGCACAGGTGCCTCCAGCACCGTGTCGAATGACACCCCATCAGCCTGTCGAATGCCGTAGAACGGGATCAACAGCGCATCATAGCGCAGTGCCAGCTCGGCGGCAGAAAGCGCTGTATTGGCAGGTTGCCCCAAGAAATCGAGCGCCGGCGCGCCAAAGACGTGTTGATCAAACAGCAGTACCAGCTGCCCGCCGTCTTTTAGATGCCGTACGAAACCCGCCGTGCCGCGCCGGCCTTGCGGGAAGACAGGGCCGCCGAAAGCCTCCATCGTTTGGACGTAATGCGCGTTGAAGTAGGGGTTTTTCATGTTGCGGTAGAGCCCGCCAATGTCATACCCCCGCGCCACAAGACAGGCACGCATCGCTTCGTAGTTGCCATAGTGGCCCGTCACCAGAATGACCGGCTTGCCTTGTTCTGCCGCTTTTTCCAGCGCCGCGACGCCTGCGCCGGTCGGCGTATTCTTTGCCATACGCTTGGGGAAGTCGCGCGCCGAATAGTTTTCGATAAAGCTGCGCCCCACGTTGTTAAGGCACTTTGAGGCAATTTCTGCGCGCCGTTCTTGCGGCATCTGCGGCCAGATCATCGCAAGATTATCAAGCGCCCGCGCCCGATATCCCGCGACCGGCCCGATCACATGTTGAACAACCCAGCCGACGAACGCTATGCGCGTTTTATAGGGCAGCACCAAGGCCAGTCGAATAAGGCCGACGATAAAGGCATTGGTCAGGTAGTGACCTGCACGTCGGCTAAATCGAACGTTCTTGGGATATTTGGGACTGGCCATGCGCATCTGCCTGCAAGGAAAAGCGCCCCTAAGGGGCGGGGCCTGCCGTTCATACCGCGCAGGGCCCCGCGCAACAAGCGTGTTTCACCCAGGCGGCAATGCGCCACCGGATGCAACAGCGGCTGGTTAATAGCTAAACGTCTGACCGGTTGCGATCGCTGTCCGCAAGGAGGTTTCGGCCCATGTCCCTGCCCCGCCATGCGCGCGAATGGCACGAAGTTCGGCCAAAGCTTCGGGGATATCGCCCTGCTCTACCAAAGCTTGCCCGAGATAGGACCGCGCGAGAACATTCGCAGGGTTGACTGCCAGCGCACGCGCATAGAACGCCATTCCGCCAGCTTGGTCGCCCATTTTGCGCGACGTGAACCCCATGTAGGTCAATCGACGATCGTCCTGCTCAGGCATAGCGGCAAGTACGATCTGCGCATCCGAGTATTCGCCTGCATAGGCCAGTTCACGAACAGTTTGATAAAGGTCATCCGGTGTTAACCGGCTATCCTTTGCATCGATACAGGTCTTTGACTTCTTGTCATACACCTGCCCGTCTTCGCATTTCACAACGGGCTTCGGTGGGGACGTATCATTGGAGCCAGCGGCAAAGGCCGCGAAAGGAATAGCCAATGACAGGATGGACGCAAACACAACACGCATACTCAAACACTCCTGAACTAAATACACGGCTGATGTTAGACGATCCACGCCATAGGTAAAGCACTAGGTTCAAACCTACCGTCTCGATGTAGCGCGAGATAGGGCCGGAATACGCAGCTTTTGAATCAAAAAGGCTGCACCGCCGTCAAGCGATGCAGCCCTGAATGCCTGCGCGTGTATCAGTCCTTGAAGACGCGCCTAAAGATCGTATCAACATGTTTGGTGTGGTAGCCCAGATCGAATTTTTCTTCGATCTCTTCTGCACTTAGCGCGGCCAGAACTTCTTCGTCAGCCAGCAGCTCGGTCTTGAAATCCTTGCCGTCTTCCCAGACCTTCATGGCGTTGCGCTGAACCAGCTTGTAGCTATCTTCGCGGCTCACGCCGGCCTGCGTGAGCGCGAGCAAAACACGTTGCGACATCACAAGACCGCTAAACTTGTTCATATTTGCCAGCATGTTGTCAGGATAAATCAGCATATTGTCGATGACGCCGGTCAAACGATGCAGCGCGAAGTCAAGAGTGATGGTGGTGTCGGGGCCGATCGCACGCTCAACGCTGGAGTGGGAGATATCGCGTTCATGCCACATGGTGACGTTTTCCATCGCTGGAATCACAGCCATGCGAATTGTACGGGCCAAGCCGGTCAGGTTCTCGGTCAGCACAGGGTTTTTCTTGTGCGGCATCGCCGAAGACCCTTTCTGACCCGCCGAGAAAAACTCAGCCCCTTCCAAGACTTCGGTCCGTTGCATGTGCCGCACTTCGGTCGCAACGTTCTCGATAGAGCTGGCGATCACACCAAGTGCTGCGAAGAATGCCGCGTGACGGTCACGGGGGATGATCTGCGTGCTCACGGGTTCGGGCGACAGGCCCAGCTTTTCGCAGACATGTTCCTCGACCCGCGGATCGATATTCGCAAATGTCCCCACGGCACCGGAAATCGCACCGGTAGCAATCTCGGAGCGTGCTGTTTTCAGCCGCGTCAGGTTGCGGTCCATCTCTGCATAAAAGCGCGCAAAGGTAAGGCCCATTGTTGTGGGTTCAGCGTGAATCCCGTGGCTGCGCCCGACGCGCACAGTATTTTTATGTTCCATGGCACGGCGTTTCAGCGCGGCCAGCAGCAAGCCCATGTCTTCGATCAGAATATCAGCTGCGCGGGTTAATTGCACGTTAAAGCAGGTGTCCAATACGTCAGAAGAGGTCATCCCCTGATGCACAAAACGCGCCTCGTCGCTCCCTACATGTTCGGCCAAATGGGTCAAAAACGCGATAACGTCATGTTTTGTAACGGCTTCAATCTCGTCAATCCGCGCGACATCAAACTCGACATCTTTGGCTTTCCAAACCGCCTCCGCATTCTCGCGCGGGATCACCCCAAGGTCGGCCATGGCGTCACAGGCATGCGCCTCGATCTCGTACCAGATGCGGAACTTGGTTTCGGGGGACCAGATCGCAACCATCTCGGGGCGGGAATAACGGGGAATCATGTGGTGATACCTTTGTTTTGGGGTGTTTTGATGTACGCGCGGGATAGACCGCGGGGGGGTAAAGAACAAGTCTGAACCCTTGCGCCACCAAGGCAGGGACGCTTGCTGCCTCGCCGATAGGCGCCTCCGGCGGGAGTTTTCAGAGCAAATTGAAGAAGGGGCGGGTTTGTCCCATTCAGGTCTGGCAGTTTACCTTCGGACAGGCAAAGGTGCCGCAAATTGAATATATTACGCCATTAGGGAATCGCTAAGAAATGTCTGATACGTCTCGCTTAAGCCCCGCTACGATTGCTGCCCAAGCAGCGGGAGCGGTTGATGCGCAAACCGGCGGGGTGGTCCCGGCGCTGCCTATGGCCACGACCTATCTGCGGGATGAAGCATACCAACCGCTGCGTGCAGACAACATCTATCTGCGCGATCAGAGCGATATTGTACGCGTTGCAGAAAAAGTGCTCTCTCAACTGGAGGGGGCGAAAGAATCGCTGCTGTTCCCGTCAGGCATGGCAGCGCTTGCCGCCGTCTTCCGTACCGTCCCAAATGGCGGGCGCGTGCTGGTGCAAAGCCAGATTTACTGGGGCACCACCAAGTGGATTCGGGATTTCTGCACCCGGCGTGACATTGAACTGCGAGAGGTCGAAGCCTCTGACATGGCGGCGTTTGCCGCCGCCTGCGAGAGTTTTAGACCAACCTTGGCGCTCATCGAAACACCATCAAACCCGTGGCTTCGCGTGGTCGATATCGAAGCTGCGGCTGATGCGGTGCATAGCGCGGGTGGGTTGCTTGTGGTGGATAGCACGGCCGCGACGCCGATTCTGCAACAGCCGCTTAAACACGGTGCCGACGTTGTAATGCATTCTGCCACAAAGGGCATTAATGGCCATTCGGACGTATTGGCGGGCGTTCTGGCGACCAATGACGTCACGGGCCGCGTGTGGGAAGATATCAAAGCGGACCGGCATGATGCAGGCGCGGTTATCGGCCCGTTTGAAGCATGGTTGCTGGTCCGCGGGATGCGCACCCTGCCCCTGCGCGCCAAGCACATGTCGTGCAACGCCATGGAATTGGCAGAATTTTTGCAAAATCACCCGAAGATTGAAAAGGTTCTCTATCCGGGTCTTGCGTCACATACGGGCCACGATTTGGCGACGCGGCAAATGTCAGGAGGATTTGGGTCGCTTTTGTCTTGCATTGTAAAGGGTGGCGGCGCAGCGGCGCTGGAGGTTGTCGGTAAGCTGGAAGTTTTCCATCGCGCAACGTCTTTGGGCGGGGTCGAAAGCCTTGTTGAACACCGCCACACGATCGAACCCCACACCGGAATTCCCGAAGGGTTGCTGCGTTTATCGGTGGGGATTGAAGATATCGAAGATCTAAAACGCGACTTGAGCCAAGCGCTTGATGCGTAAAGATACTTCGGGGCGCTCGCGCCCCGGGACCCCATGTCTTTCGAAGATGATTTGAAGGATACAACCAGTGGTGCGGTCGGAGAGACTCGAACTCTCACGGGTGTTACCCCACAGCGACCTCAACGCTGCGCGTCTACCATTCCGCCACGACCGCACGCCATGGTTGGTGAGGGTCGTTTAGACAAACTCTTTCACAAAGTGAAGAGCAAAATTGCGCCAGATTAAGTCCTTGTTCAGATTCGTGTGATTTATCATTCAATCGGGCGGGGTGGCTTGAAAAACAGTGCGAAGACGTAAACTTAAAGGAGGATATGAATCGAGGAACAATATGACCCAAGCGCCCATAGATCCCCCTGCCCTGCAGATCGACATCGTTTCTGACGTGATGTGCCCTTGGTGTATTGTCGGGTACCGCCAGCTAGAGCAGGCGTTAGCCGCCTTGAACATCGGCGCGTTCATCCGCTGGCACCCTTTCGAGCTTAACCCCCAAATGGCCCCCGAAGGTCAGAACCTGACCGAACATATTGCCGAAAAATATGGTGCATCGCCTGAGCAATCGGCGCAAAACCGCGCACATCTTGTGCAGCTTGGCACCGAACTTGGAATCGACTTCAATTTCAACGCCGATAGCCGCATCGTCAACAGCTTTGCTGCACACCAATTGCTGGACTGGGCTCAAGATAAGAACCTGCAGCACCCACTTAAGCTTGCGTTGTTTGAAGCACATTTTACGAAGGGATTGGATGTTTCAGACCATAGTGTCCTCGTTGATGTCGCTGCAGATGTCGGATTGGATCGCAGTTCTGCGCAGGACGTTCTCGACAGCGGCAGCCATGTAGAACGTGTTCGCGAACGCCAGTCGGTTTGGACATCGCAGGGAATTTCTGGTGTGCCTTCCATGATCTTCGCAGGCAAATACCTTGTGACTGGTGCGCAGGGTGTCGATAACTATGTGCAAATTATCCAAAAAGTAATTCAAGAGGTAAGCGCCGCGGAATGACTGTTTCGTTTACCTCGGCTCAACGGTGCGCACAGAATGGTTGAATGGATCACCTCCAAGGGGCTTGTCGATTACCGGGAAGCCGAAGCATGGATGGAGGAACGCGCGTCCCTTATCGCCGCGGGAAATGCCGATGAATGCGTCTGGCTTGTAGAGCATGCTCCACTATATTCTGCCGGCACCTCAGCAAAATCAGAAGATTTGACCGACCCAAAGCGGTTTCCGGTATATGAAACGCGCCGCGGCGGACAGTACACATACCATGGGCCGGGGCAGCGGGTTGTTTATGTGATGCTGGACGTCGGTAAACGCGGCCGGGACGTCAGACGTTTTGTTCAAGACCTTGAACATTGGGTGATCGCGACCCTTGCAAGCTTTACCATCAAAGGCGAGATCAAGGAGGGGCGCGTCGGCGTCTGGGTGGAACGTCCCGAGAAACCGCTCACGGCGCAGGGTGGCATTCGCGAAGATAAAATCGCGGCGATCGGTATCCGACTTAGAAAATGGGTCAGCTTTCACGGAATCAGCATAAATGTTGATCCAAATCTTGAGCATTTTTCCGGGATCGTCCCCTGTGGGATCCAAGAACATGGCGTTACGTCTTTAGTTGACCTTGGCCTGCCAGTTATGATGGAAGACGTTGATATCGCCCTGAAAGCGCAGTTCGACACGGTTTTCCCTCCGCTGTCTGAATACGCGCCCAAAGACGGATAATGTTCCTCGCCGCTCAAACGTTTCACTGCGCTTGTGCTATTTCCGCCGCGGCTTTACGGTTTCTTCATCGCTAGAGGCGTATGTCATCCAGCATGATGAGCACTTCTGACACCTCCTCCCCCCGTCACGACAAGGCTGTGCGCCTCCGACACAGTTTGATAAATGATCTGTCTTTTTTCGTGCCCTGCGTCAAAGGCGGCCATTGCCCATATTGGCAAGCCGCACTAGAACGAACCTTAATTCAATGCGCGCCCCCTGTCGGGGCGTGAGTTGACAACCCAATCTCAGGAGGCACCGCATGGCAGACGCAGCCATTCACGGGCAAGACCATCACGACGAGCGCGGATTTTTCACGCGCTGGTTCATGTCCACAAACCACAAAGACATCGGGCTATTGTACCTGATTGTTTCGGCCCTCGTTGGCTTTATCTCTGTATGTTTCACCATATATATGCGCTTGGAGCTTATGCACCCAGGCGTGCAATATATGTGTATGGAAGGCGCGCGGTTTATCGCTGATAGCGCAGCGACCTGTACGCCAAACGGCCACCTTTGGAATGTTCTGATCACCGCGCACGGCATCTTGATGATGTTCTTCGTGGTTATCCCCGCTTTGTTCGGTGGTTTCGGCAACTATCTGATGCCATTGCAAATTGGCGCGCCTGACATGGCGTTCCCGCGGATGAACAACCTCTCTTTCTGGCTGTATGTCGGCGGCACAACGCTTGCAGTCTGCTCCGTGCTGACACCCGGCGGCAGCGGCCAGCTTGGGTCAGGTGTGGGCTGGGTTCTCTATCCGCCGCTCTCTGTTCGTGAAGGCGGTATGTCGATGGATTTCGCGATTTTCGCTGTGCACGTCTCCGGCGCATCGTCGATCCTAGGTGCGATCAACATGATCACAACATTCCTCAACATGCGCGCCCCTGGCATGACGTTGTTCAAAGTGCCGCTGTTCAGCTGGTCCATCTTTGTTACAAGCTGGTTGATCCTTCTGTCCCTGCCCGTTTTGGCCGGTGCCATCACCATGCTTTTGATGGATCGCAACTTCGGATTCGCATTCTTTGACCCAGCAGGCGGTGGTGATCCGGTTCTGTATCAGCACATTCTGTGGTTTTTTGGTCACCCCGAAGTGTATATCATTATTCTTCCAGGCTTCGGCATCATCAGCCACGTCATCGCGACCTTCAGCCGCAAACCTATCTTCGGGTATCTTCCGATGGTTTGGGCGATCATCGCGATTGGCGCATTGGGCTTCGTCGTTTGGGCGCACCACATGTACACCGTTGGTATGTCTCTGAACCAACAAGCTTACTTCATGTTGGCCACCATGGTTATCGCGGTGCCGACGGGCGTTAAGGTATTCAGCTGGATTGCGACCATGTGGGGTGGTTCGGTTGAATTCAAAACACCTATGCTGTGGGCCTTCGGCTTCCTGTTTCTTTTCACCGTTGGCGGTGTGACAGGTATCGTTCTCTCGCAGGCAGCTGTGGACCGCTACTACCACGACACATACTATGTGGTTGCGCACTTCCACTATGTGATGAGCCTTGGTGCCGTCTTCGCGATCTTCGCCGGTATTTATTTCTACCTGCCGAAGTTCACGGGCCGCATGTATCCTGAATGGGCTGGCAAGCTGCACTTCTGGGCGATGTTCATTGGCGCGAACCTGACGTTCTTCCCACAGCACTTCCTAGGCCGTCAGGGCATGCCGCGTCGCTATATCGATTACCCTGATGCGTTTGCATATTGGAACCTGTGGTCATCGATCGGCGCGTTCCTCAGCTTTGCGTCCTTTATCTTCTTCTTCGGTGTTATGTTCTACACGTTGACACGTGGGGCCCGCAGCCCAGCTGCGAACCCTTGGAACGAATATGCGGACACTCTGGAATGGACGCTGGCAAGCCCGCCACCAGAGCATACGTTCGAAATTCTTCCCAAGCAGGAAGAATGGGACAAACAGCCTAGCCACTAAGCTAGCACACCATTGAAATGAGAGGCTCCAACGGCGGTTGGGGCCTTTTTTCGTTCTACCCGGGCTCTCGGTACAGTTTCATAAAGACGAATGTTTATCGACGGTTAGCCGAAATCTTTCCGCGTCCCCCAGTAAAATAAGGGCTTCCCAAAATTGTCTGAAATTAATTTCGAAAAATGTTATTTTTCCTCTTGCGGCTCACCGCCGCTATGGGTATTCCACGCCCTACCAGAGGATGCGGGCGTAGCTCAGGGGTAGAGCATAACCTTGCCAAGGTTAGGGTCGGGCGTTCGAATCGCCTCGCCCGCTCCAACTGGTTCTCTGCTTACCCAGCAGGACAGCAAGGCCACCTTCGGGTGGCCTTTTGCTGTTCCGGGCTCCTGTAACAATGCAGCTGTTCACGGGCCTGCAAAGGACCAGCACACTTACCAGTTCGGACAACGATCCGTGCGTTTATGCCCAGTCTAGCACTCTGATCAGGGATGAAGCAGGCACGGCTGCGGCGCAAAATATACTGTCGCCACAATGATACGCCCAAGCGGCACGTGACAAAGCTTTCACCGCTGAATGCCCTCACTCTGCGGCCTACAAGGGTCCCCTAGGCCTCTCTCTGAGGGCAGCTGCACAACAGGCCCGATTCCCCTCCCCCGTTGCTACGAGAGCACCTGAGGTGTCTCAGGCCTGCACCAACGAAGCTGGGGCAAGTGGATATTCGCGAGGCTCTACGCGCTCTGCCTGTCCTTGTGGATCATCGCTGAGGAGTTGGATCATACGCCCCAGCCGCGTGCGTCAGAGCCAAACACAGACCACGTTTCTATATGGCGCCCAATGCGTGATTGCCGACGCCTAACGTCAGTCAAATACCGTTGTGATCAAAAGAAAAAAGCGGGCGCTGAAAGCACCCGCCTGCGTCGGCTTATACCCGTTCGAATGATGGCACTATGAACACGCCCGCCATACAGCAAACGCCGGTGACGCCATTATTGTCTGCTTAAAGAAGAGATATCGTCGATCGTGCTGATAGGGTTTCACGCTCCATCTGCTCGATGGCGCGAATGTGCCACTCCAAACCGGTTTGACCCTGATCGGCCGCTTCGGCCAGGTTGTTCTGCGCCAGCTTCGCCTGGTCGGCCGACAGAACCAACGCCTCGGCGACCTCTGCGCGGCTGGTGCGTATATCGGCGAGCTGCGCGTCATAGGCATCCTCCGAAATCGCCCCTGACGCCTTGAGCTGTTTCAACGTCGCCACATCTTCTTGCTGCTGTGCGAGCATCTGGGGAAGATGTGTCGTGATATCATCCAGCTGGTCATTGGACTTGCGGATACTGCGCACGAGGTCATTCGCGGAAACCAGCTCCATCCGTTGGGCGACTTCTCGTTTGCCAGCGAGATTCCCGCTCACCGCACCAACAACGCCACCGGCCGCAGCGGCTCGCAGGCAGCCCGAGGCATCGGATGCGGCAAGCACCGAGATACCGCAGCCCACCGCGGCACCAACCGCGGCATGCTTGATTGTGGAGTTGCGGACAATATCGCGCATCAACGCGTCAAGCGCGGCGGTTTGCTCCACCATACCGGCGTCATTCTCACGGTTTTCCTTGAAGCTTAGCTTGCCGGACGAAGGGCCGAATTGCGCAGCGCGATCGGCAGTGGGCGCAGCACATCCTGAAACAAGAACGGCAGCGGCGAGGGAAATCGTTAGAACAGTGGTTTTCATTACATGGATCCGTTGAGCTAGGCGTATTCGCGACCAATAGACGAAAATTATGCCGATTTTACGGCATGTTCGCCATGAAGTCTTCCGACGTTAACGTTTATCTATTCACCTTCGTGCCACAAATGCCCATAGTTCCCGCACAGGGTGAATTTTTTAAAAAGTCATATTGTTGCCGGTTTTGTTCACTATCGTTTAGGGAGTTCGACATAGGTTGCCTCGGAGCCCCGAAGCAAATCTTGGAAGGAGACCACATTGAAAATTCTAGCAGTCGACGATGATCCATTCATTCTAGAACTCCTTCCCGCGATGTTTGAACAGGCAGACCTGAACGATCTGCACACTGCCCCTTCGGGTCCGGCTGCTCTCGACATGATCAAAGCTCAGAAGGTGCCATTCGATTGCATGCTGCTGGACGTCGATATGCCGGAAATGGACGGGATCGAGCTTTGCCGAAGAATTCGCACTGTCCCCGGGTATGAGGACAAACCGATTTTGATGCTGACGGCGAAGACAGATTCAATCTCTATCGAGAAAGCGTTTGCCGCCGGTGCGAATGACTACATCGCCAAGCCATTTAACCTGAAGGACATCTACAACCGCATTCGCGTGGCCGAACGTCTTTTGGTGTCATCCAAGACCATCAAACGCATCGACGCGAACGACCTGTCCAAAGAAGGCACACAGGTAGCTGAAGATATCACACTGGCCGACAAGGTCTTTTTGGCGAATGTCGGCAGGCTGATCCTGTCATTCTCCCTTGGAAACTACATTACGCAGCTCGATCGGAGCGAACTGGACAACTATCAGGTTTTCGGCGTGTCGATTGATGACGCGGAACGTATTTTCGAAGAAACGTCACAACAGAGTTTTCTTCATCTCCTTACCAGCGTGGCAGAAACCCTGACCGATCTTATCACCTGCCCCCATCTGCTGATGTCCTACGAAGGCAACGGTGCCTTCCTGTGTATTACGCGCGACCCGAACCTGCCCGAATGGGACCGGATGGAGGCTGGCCTACAGGCCAAGCTGGACGCGCTGAACTTGCTAAGCGATGATCTGAAGCAAGAGAGCATCAGCCTGTCAGTCGGCACGCCCATAGCCCCGAATGCGAACCGGACCCAGCGGGTGAAAAAGACCTTCGAACGGGCGCTATCGCGCGCTGAAATGCGCTATGCGAGCAAATGCGCCGCCGCCTGATCCTAGTTGATCGGGAATTGCACCAGACACTGCGCCGCATGTTTGCGGTAATCCTCTAGCGTCTGATCGATCGAGCGGCGGTCGCGCATTTTGCCCATGGCCGATTTCTTTTGCGCCCGCGTGCCGCTCACATGGCGTTCTAGGATCAGGACCGTCACGCCCAGCATGATGGTCTTTTCATCCTCACCGATCATGTCCGCACGCGACAGCGTTACCGCCGTATAGGCGATCATATTGGCGCAGCGCAGCGCCGCGGCCTCTTCCCCCTCATAGGTAAGCGCATGCGCTGGCCCCCAAAGAACAGATCCGCAAAGAAGCGCCGAAAGCAGGAGCCTCAAAACGCTTTGAACGTCATCGTTGTAAGCGAACGTTCAATCCCTTCGATGTCCAGAAGGTTATCGTTGATGTAAACGCCAATATCTTTTCCCGAAGGAATATAAAGCTTCATCAAAAGATCGTAATCACCAGAGGTTGAATACAGCTCAGAGTGTATTTCCCGCAGCGCGACCTCTTCGGCAACGCGATACGTACTGCCGGGCCGGCACCGGATCTGGATAAAAACGCAGGTAGACATGGACAGGCCTTAGGCTGGTTACAACACGTCCAAGCTGACATAAGGGGGCAACAGCCGCAATCGCTGATTGGGACCGATCGGCATCGAAACGCTTTGTCTTGGCGCGACGGCCTGCCCTGCTATAAGAGCCCGAAAGACGGAGATATTCATATGCGCCAGACCACCATCAATCGCTCGACCGCAGAGACCGAGATCAGCGTCGAAATCAACCTCGACGGGACAGGGTCCTACGCCAACCACACGGGCATCGGGTTCTTCGATCACATGCTGGATCAATTGGCGCGTCACTCACTGATCGATATGAAAATCAGCGCAAACGGCGATCTTCACATTGATGACCACCACACCGTCGAGGACGTTGGGATCACGCTGGGCCAAGCGCTAGGCACGGCATTGGGCGACAAACGCGGCATTCGCCGCTACGGCGCGTGCCTGCTACCAATGGACGATGCCTTGGTGCGTACCGCGCTTGATCTGTCGGCGCGGCCCTTCTTGATCTGGAATGTGGACCTGCCGACTGCAAAAATCGGGAATTTCGACAGCGAATTGGTACGGGAGTTTTTCCAGGCGCTCAGCACGCATGGCGGGATCACCTTGCACATTGATATGCTGCATGGCCTGAACAGCCACCACATCGCCGAGGCCGTCTTTAAGTCTGTCGCCCGCGCCCTGCGCGAAGCGGTAGAAACCGACCCTCGGAAATCTTCTGATATCCCCTCGACCAAGGGTGCGCTGTAACGATGTTAACTGCGATTATCGATTACGAATCGGGCAACCTTCATTCGGCGCATAAGGCGTTCGAACGGATGGCGCGTGAGTGTAATGCTGGCGATGTAGTGGTCACTGCTGACGCCGATGTCGTGGCGCGCGCCGACCGCCTTGTCCTGCCCGGCGACGGTGCATTCCCCTCCTGCATGGCCGCGCTGAAAGGTCAAAGCGGCATCTATGCCGCAATGGTTGAATCCGCCGTCGACAAGGGCCGCCCCTTCCTCGGGATCTGTGTGGGCATGCAGTTGATGGCATCCATGGGGCGCGAGTATGAAGATACAGCGGGCCTGGGCTGGATCAGCGGCGACGTGACCAAGATCACGCCACGCGACCCATCCTTAAAAGTACCGCATATGGGATGGAACGACCTTGTCTTAGACCACCCTCACCCCGTTTTTGACGGAATCGAAACCGGGGATCACACGTATTTTGTCCATAGTTACCATATGGATGTACACGATGAGACCGAGCGGTTAGCCCATGTCGACTATGCTGGTGACGTCACTGCTGTTATCGGCCGTGACACCATGATCGGCATGCAATTCCACCCAGAAAAAAGCCAGACAACCGGCCTTCGTATGATTGCGAACTTTCTGAACTGGCGCCCCTGAACCGGGCACCGCCTTCTACCGAAGGCGGGTCCAGATCATTTCGTCGCAAGCATTTCCTGTGCAGGTCTGTAACCGCATCGCATTGCCGTCGACCAACATCTTCGCCTTATGTTTCTTCGATGCAGAAGGCTCCAGCAACGTGCCGACATAGCTCCCGTCTGGTTGCGGCTTCATATCCCAGAAGACCCGTTTGCCAACCGCTGTAGAGCGTTTGTCATATCCACGCCGATCCTTGGCACGCTCGACGGTGCCGCATAACGCAGGCCCGCAGGGCTTCGCCCGTACGTGAACAACCAATCCGTTAACATCCGGCGCAGATTTCCAGACACCTTCAACTACATCAGCAAATACAGTCGTCGAAGAAGCTGCGAAAATAGCAGCATAGAAAATATATTTTGTTAAAAACATCGTATCACTCCCCCAAGCGACACATGCCTTACAGCTTTTTAGCAACGCACCAAAAAACCAAGGCGCGGGCATATTCTACACCCGCGTCCCGATTCGCGCAAATCCCACTCATTTGGGATGGAAATGAAGGTTACTGGACCCGCTGCCAGTCCTGCTTTGAACACAGCAACCCGCCCGCGACACAGCCCGACAGTTTCAGGCTGTTACCGGCGACGGTCATCTTGCCGATGTAGATTTTGTTGTTTGAAGGTCGCCAAACCTTACCTGCATATTTGCCGCTCCCGTCAGGTTTCATGTCGATGACCAACTGCTTTCCGATATTTTCGGACTTATATTCGCCCGACGCGTTGAACGTCCGCTGAATCGTACCGCAGATCGCCCCACCACAGGGGGTCATTTTGACATGCGCATAAGCCCCGTCATCCGGTTGCGTTTTCCAAACGCCAACCGCCGGGTCGGCAGCCATGGCTGTTCCTGCAAAACCAATGCCAACGATGGCCGCAATAATCGTTCTTTTCATGATATATCCTCCCGATATGCTCTCAGATTGAAGCGAATACGACGATTCAGGCAAGCTTGACGTAGGGGACACCTCTGCCGCGTTGCAAAAACCTGCCCGCCGTGGCAATTGAAACCAACTCCCCCAATGCCAAGGGCAACACTATGATCCTCTACCCCGCTATTGACCTTAAAGACGGCCAAGCCGTTCGTCTTGTGCACGGCGACATGGAAAAATCCACTGTTTTCAACGATGACCCCGCGGCGCAGGCCCGTGAGTTTGTGGATGCGGGCTGCACTTGGCTTCACTTGGTGGACTTGAACGGTGCCTTCGCAGGGACGCCGGTCAATGCCGCCCCGGTGGAAGCGATTTTGAAGTCTTGCAACGTCCCCGCCCAGTTGGGAGGCGGCATTCGCGATATGGCGACGATCGAAGCTTGGCTGGACAAGGGTCTCGCACGCGTCATTCTGGGCACTGTCGCGGTCGAAAATCCCGCTTTGGTGCGTGAAGCAGCGCGAGCTTTTCCAGGCAAGGTCGCGGTCGGCATTGACGCCAGAAATGGTCGCGTGGCAACCAAGGGATGGGCTGAGGAAACCGATGTAATGGTTACAGATCTCGCTAAATCTTTCGAAGATGCAGGTGTCGCGGCGCTGATCTACACCGATATCATGCGAGATGGGGCCATGGGCGGTCCAAACATTGACGCCACCGCCGCTTTGGCGCGTGCCGTCAATATTCCTGTCATCGCCTCCGGGGGCGTCAGCTCCCTTGCCGACCTTGAGGCGCTGAAAAAAACTGGCGTGATATCCGGTGCCATTTCCGGCCGGGCGCTTTATGATGGCGCGATCGACCTGAGCGAAGCTTTGAAGGCCCTCGCCTGAGTTTCCAAATGGTTTCAAATCCTCGGGTGGTTTGGAGGGCAGACAGCCCTCCAACGGGTTTTTCCGCTGCCCCGTCGCGAGAAAGAAGACATGCTTAAGACCCGTATTATTCCCTGCCTCGATGTCGCCGATGGTCGCGTTGTCAAAGGCGTTAATTTTGTTGGCTTGCGCGATGCCGGTGACCCGGTTGACGCAGCGATCGCATATGACGCTGCAGGGGCGGACGAGCTTTGTTTCCTTGATATCCACGCCACACACGAAAACCGTGGTACCATGTTCGACCTGGTCACACGCACAGCCGAACACTGCTATATCCCGCTTACTGTAGGTGGCGGTGTACGCACCGTTGCAGATGTTCGCGCCCTGCTTTTGGCTGGCGCCGACAAGGTCAGCTTTAACTCTGCCGCGGTGGCTAATCCGGACATTATTGCGCAGGCAGCAGACCAATTCGGCAGCCAGTGCATCGTCTGTGCCATCGATGCGAAAACCGTCGCCCCCGGGAAATGGGAGATTTTTACCCACGGTGGCCGCAAACCCACGGGCATAGATGCCGTCGAATTCGCAAAGACGGTCACAGAGAAAGGCGCAGGAGAGATTCTGCTTACCTCAATGGATCGAGACGGTACCAAGCAAGGGTTTAACATTCCGCTAACGCGCGCAATTTCCGACGCGGTTTCTGTGCCTGTCATCGCCTCTGGCGGTGTCGGAACGCTGGATCATCTTGTCGATGGCGTCGTTCAGGGCGGCGCTTCAGCGGTGCTCGCAGCCTCGATCTTTCACTTCGGCGAATTTACGGTCGCTCAGGCGAAACAACACATGGCTGATGCCGGTATCCCAATGAGGCTCTCATGACGCTCGACGATCTATTTGAAACAATCCAATCAAGAAAAACTGCTGATCCATCAAGCAGTTGGACGGCGCAGCTTTTGGCAAAAGGCCCCGAGAAATGCGCCGAAAAATTCGGTGAAGAAGCGGTCGAAGCGATCATTGAGGCCGTGAAAGACGATAAAGCTGGCCTGACGTCCGAAGCCGCGGATGTGCTGTACCACCTGCTTGTCATGCTCGCGTCCCGCGACGTCGCGCTGTCAGATGTACTGGATGAACTGAGCCGCCGACAGGCGCAAAGCGGCCTCGCTGAAAAAGCCGCCCGCTAACACGGGGCACGTTTACCACAGTATATTTTTTGACGCGTAGCAAACTGGGGTCAAAGCTTGCTGGAGATTATTCCCGTTGCAAAGCCTCCCATGCGCAATTCGCCGAAAAGGCGCTGATATTCAATCTTCGGGCATCTGTTTTGAATAACGGTCACGCCCTTTGCTTCTGCTTTTGCGGCAGCTTCAGGATGCTGCACCCCGATTTGCATCCAGATCGTCGCCAGATCAGGAAACACCTCTAATGCCTCGTCAACGATTTCTGGCACAGTCTCTGACCGTCTAAAAATATCGACCATGTCAACGCCACCTTCGATGTCTGACAGCTGCGAAACCACCGTTACCCCTAATAGTGTCTTCCCCGCATGCACCGGATTTACCGGAACAATATCGTAGCCCTTGGTCTTCAAATATCGCGCGACATAATAGCTTGGCCGAACCGGGTTCAACGAAGCCCCCACGACCGCGATACGCTTCGTCTGCGTCAGAATATTTTTCAATTGGGTATCGGTGTAGGTCATGCTTCTTACTAAACCTCTAACGGTTCAAAAAAAAGCGCCCTCGACGATAAACGTGAGGGCGCAAAGGTATGGAACGAGGGACAGTTAGGTGATCGGCGAGAGTTCCAAACTCGCCGTCATACACGATAGGTAGGAACGATTTGCTCCATTCAAAGTGCATGTGACAAATCCGTGAAGAAACGATGTATGCGCCAGCCATTTTCCGCCGAATCTCGCTTCTGGCAGCGTAAACTAGTCAAATATATCGTCGATCACATCCGCGACCTCACTCGCGATCTTTGTGATCCAGGTTTTCTTTTTCTTCACTTTTCGATGCTTAGGCTTGCGAATAGCAGCTGCCGCTTGGGCATGTGGAAATTTCCGCAGCCCCGCCGCAGGTATTGGGCTTTTCAGAATCGCGAGGGAGCGGAATTTGTTTCAGATCATGCAATGGTGCGCCGCATTGTGCGCAAGCCAGCTCGTGCCGCCCTGCCCCCAATGTCAGCGCTGCCTTGCTGCCGCAAAAACAGCATGTCGCGATTTTTGTCGGGTAATTCATGCAATTATGCTCAGCTGTGATCCCGCGACGCATATAGCGCGATTGCCGCTGCATTTGACACGTTTAGCGAACCGAACCCGCCCCCTGCGTCGATTCGGACCAGCGCATCGACGGTTTCTTTGGTTTTTTCACGCAGACCTGGCCCCTCGGCCCCCAGCACAAGCGCCACCGGACGGTCGCGCTTCCCCTCCAGCGCAGATTCGACGGTCATATCGGCTTCGCCGTCCAGACCAAGAACAAGATACCCCATCGATTGCAGCTCCTTGATCGCGTCGGCTAGGTTCCGGACACGCAAATACGGCTGCCTCTCCAGCGCGCCACTCGCCGTTTTCGCAAGCGCCCCGGTCTCGGGCGCAGCGTGATGACGCATGCCCACAACCGCCGATGCGCCTAATACCTCTGCGGACCGCAGAATTGCACCAACGTTATGGGGGTCTGTCACCCGATCCAGCAGCAACACGCGTGGTGCTTCAGCCCCGATGCAGACATCCTTGAGCGCCCCCCAACTCAGAGGTTTGACCTCTAGTACGGCTCCTTGATGCACCGACCCGGGGTCCAGCGGCGGGCGGAATTTTCGCGGATCAACGACCTCTGGTTCAATGCCGGCCTTGGCAATCGCCTCTTCCAGCTTGATCTGAGCATTCGGCGTGACCATCAGCTTAATCTTTTCACGCGCGGGATTTTCCAGCGCGTCGCGCACCGCATGAAGGCCAAACAACCAAACTGTTTGGTTCGCGTCCGCCTTCTTTTCCTGCTCTTTTTGCACAACCCACTTAGGTTTTTTCATCGCCGAACCTTCTATCTTTCATCGCAAGGTAAAATTCCCTGCATTTCGCGCCGGTTTTCGCCTTGACGCCTATACTGCCCGCTTGTAATCACGCCTTCACATCCGGTGCAATGCACAGGGTGAAAGTGGGCGACAGGCCGCAAGGTGTGGCAGGGGACTGTAACTCCCTCGCGGAGACGCACGCCTGGTTCGATTCCAGGGTCGCCCACCACTTTCCCCTTTTCGACTATCCTCAAGTATAGCGGCACAGCCGTTTGATACATTGTGTTCCGATGTGAATTTGTGACACATCTTATGCATTTAGAACGCATACGAAATGATAGGGGTGACCCGTGTCCCATGCTTCCCTGCCGGATCAGGCTTTCAACATCGCGATCGTCGGGCAACACGGGCGGCTGGCTTATGAGGCTCTGTTGTTTGCTGCATCGCTGCGCCACCACAGCCCCCATTTTTCGGGCAACCTCTATGTGATGGAGCCGCAGCCCGGCCCGCTTTGGTCGGATGATCCACGAATCAAGAACCCCGATGTTATCAGCGCGCTCCACAATCTTGGCGCAGAGGTGATCCCGTTTGACACAAAGCACTTCGGCGAGAGCTATCCATATGGAAATAAAATCGAAATGCTCAATGCGCTTCCAAAAGCTGAGCCCTTCGTTTTCTTCGATACGGACACGTTGATCACTGGCGACCTGATGTCGGTTCCCTTCGACTTTGACCGCCCGATGGCATCCATGCGGCGGACAAACACATGGCCTGTTCCCCAGCTGTACGGACCACAATACGCCGGTCTGTGGAAATCCCTTTATGACAAGTTTGACCTAGATTTTGACAGCAGCCTCGACCTGTCTCAGCCCGACGACTATTGGCAACGGTATCTGTATTTCAACGCAGGCTTCTTTTTCTATCGCTGCCCTCACGAATTTGGTGAAAAGTTTTTGCACTATGCCCTGGCGATCCGCGATGACGCGCCGGAAGAGCTGTGCGCGCAGTCTTTTGACCCTTGGCTTGACCAAGTCGCGTTGCCGCTGGTTATTCATGCGCTTGGTGGGTCGCGCGATACCTTGCCTGACGGGCTGATCGACGGGTCTGTTAGCTGCCACTATCGCCTGCTGCCCTTGCTTTACGCACGCGAACCGGACCACGTCGTTGAGACTTTAGAAACGATTGCAGCACCAAATAAACTGAAGAAAGTTTTAAAGGGTTCGGAGCCGATCAAGCGGATGGTCTATCAAGGCCGCGGTCGCAAGGCGCGGGCTCTCTTTGATCAAGACAACCTGCCGCGCAAAGAGCAGGCCATTCGGAATCGCTTGAAATCAAACGGCTACTGGATGCGGTAGCGTCGACCGCATTTCATCCGAGTCGGTAAGCAACCTCCTAAACGCGACAGAAGCGACCTACAGCTTGTGCGTTCACATCGGTTCACCTAACCATATTGAAGACAATTTTAGGGAGAACAACGATGACAGATAGCCCCAACTATGGTTTTGATACCCTGCAGATACACGCAGGGGCCAAACCTGATCCGGCGACCGGTGCGCGGCAGACGCCGATCTACCAAACCACTGCCTATGTGTTTCGCGATGCGGACCACGCGGCGGCGTTGTTCAACCTGCAAGAGGTGGGGTTCATCTATTCCCGCCTGACGAACCCGACCGTTGCTGTCTTGCAGGAACGCATCGCCACGCTTGAGGGGGGCGTTGGTGCCGTGTGTTGCTCTTCCGGGCACGCGGCACAGATTATGGCATTGTTCCCGCTGATGGGGCCGGGCAAAAATATTATCGCCTCTACCCGTCTATATGGGGGCACGGTGACGCAGTTCAGCCAAACGATCAAACGTTTCGGTTGGTCCTGCAAGTTTGTAGACTTTGACGACGTTGATGCCGTGAAAGCAGCGGTTGACGACGATACCCGTGCGATCTTTGGCGAAGCCATTGCCAATCCTGGCGGCTACATCATGGACGTACGTGCCATTGCCGACGTGGCGGATGCGGCAGGCGTTCCGCTGATCATCGACAACACAACGGCGACGCCCTACCTGTGCCGCCCGATCGAACTTGGCGCGACTCTGGTGGTACATTCGACGACGAAATACCTGACCGGCAACGGCACGGTAACAGGCGGCTGTATTGTGGATTCAGGCAGGTTCGATTGGTCCGCAAATGATAAATTCCCGTCGCTGAGCCAACCGGAACCTGCTTACCACGGTCTTAACTTTCACGAGACCTTTGGCGGCTTGGCCTTTACTTTCCACGGCATCGCGATCGGTTTGCGGGATCTTGGCATGACGATGAACCCGCAGGCTGCGCATTACACGCTGATGGGGACAGAGACACTTTCGCTGCGCATGGAACGCCACGTAGAAAACGCCCAGAAAATCGCGACTTGGCTCGAGAACGATGACCGCGTCGACTATGTCACCTATGCGGGGCTCGAATCCTCGCCCTATTTCGAGCGTGCGAAAAGCGTTTGCCCCAAGGGGGCCGGCGGGTTGTTCACCTTTGCGGTGAAGGGCGGATACGACGCCTGCGTCAAATTGGTAAATGCGTTGGAGATTTTCAGCCATGTCGCAAATCTTGGCGACACCCGGTCGCTGATCATCCACTCTGCCTCCACCACGCACCGTCAGCTTAGCCCCGAGCAGCAAGAAGCCGCGGGCGCCGGCGCGAATGTTGTGCGCGTTTCCATCGGGACAGAGGATGCCGCCGACCTGATCGCCGATCTAGATCAAGCGCTGTCCAAAGCGACGGCTTAAGCTACGACCTATAAAAGACCCCCGCCAAAGCAACCCTTCGGCGGGGGTATGTTTACCCATTCAAACCTTCAAATGCCGCGAGGCAGCAGAGGTTTAGTCAGCCTCGGCGATTTCGAACTGCAGCGTGACTTGCGCGCTGATGTCGATCTCTCCGGTCTCGATGGGCATATCCATACTTTTCATCTGGGCACCCCGCATCTCCATCGGGCGGAAACCCTGGCTCGATTCGGACATGCTGGTGAGTTTACCAAGCTTAACGCCAGCGGCATCTGCAAGCTGCTGCGCACGCGCCATCGCATCCTCAACGGCACTCTCTCGGGCCTTGGCCAGCGCCGCTGCATTATCTTGCAATCCGAATTGCAAGCCGTTGAAATCATTCGCGCCCTCGGCCACGACCGCATCAAGCAATTGCCCAAGTTTGCTTAGATCGCGAACCGTCACACTAACAGTGTTGCCCGCCTCGTAGCCCGATACTTCCACCGGGGACGCATCTTCGCGGGGGCGGTTGTCATAGACGGGCCGCAGATAAAGCCCGCTGGTCTGACGGTCGAGGCCCGCGATCTTCAATGTGTCCAATTGGTCTAGAATGCCGCGCACTTTTTCAGACGTCTGCGCCATTGCGTCCGAGGCAGAGGCCGCCCGCTCGCTCACGCCCAAGCGGATCGTCGCGGTATCAGGGGCAAGCGATACAACCCCCTCGCCATTCACGGTGATCCCCTGGGGCGCTTGTTGCGCCAGCGCCCCTGACGCGAAACCGGCACAGACGATCGCGGCAATTTTCAACATTCGCATATTCATGACCTTTTTTTCCTGTGATATCCCTTGGCATCATATGTGGCCTCCCGCCTAAGTTGCCGCAAGCCTCCTCTGCGCTCCGCTCTTTTCATGAGCAAACTACTGCTCTATTCTTTTGCTGTGAACGGGCGCTCTGTTTTGCAGGCGATCCCCATGGTATTGGCAATCTGCTGCCGTCCGAATGTCCCACCGTCCCAATGCCTCTAGTCAAAAGCGTTCCAATGAAGCCCAATTTTGCACTGTCTCTCTCCTTCGAAGGTATTCGCCTCCTGCACCGCGCCCCTGATGGATGGCGGCAGGTGGGTGAAGTGGCCGTCGACGCGGAGGATATGGCCGCCCAACTGGCCGCCTTGCGCAGCACCGCCACCGCGCTAGAGCCGAGCGGCCTGCGCAGTAAGCTGCTGATCCCGAACGATCAAATCAAATACATGACGATCGACACCGCAGGGCTTAGCGATCAGGCGCGGCGCGAACAGGCCGAGGTGGCGCTTGATGGCGCGACGCCCTATGCCGTCGAAGATCTGGTCTTTGACATCAGCAATGACGGCCCCCGCACACATATTGCCGCCGTCGCCCGCGAAACACTGGCCGAGGCCGAAGCCTTCGCGACCGAGCATCGTTTTCACCCCGTCAGCTTTGCCGCGCAGTCCGACGATCATGATTTTACCGGCGAGGCGTTTTTCGGCCCAACAGACTCCGCCCCCAAGTGGTTGGAGCCGGGCGATTCTGTGGAGCGTGACAAAGGGCCTTCCGTTATCCTGGGCGATGTGGAGCTGCCGCCGGAGGATACTTCGCCGCCGAAAGGTGATGCGGCTGCTGAGGCGGAAAACCCCGGTAAGGCCGATGATGTGACGGCGGATGCGTCGCAGGAGGGTGACAGCACGTCGGATGCTCCGGCGGCTGATGCCGCAAAGCCGGAAGCAAAGACGGCTGATGCGCCTCAGCCTGCAAGCCAGAAACCAGCAGGTGCCCCCGCGCCCAAAGCGGCAAAGCTTGACCCGCCTCGCGTTGCACCCGCGTCCCCATCGGTGACGCCCCCGCCAAGCAAGGCGTCGCCCCCCGCCAAAACGCCCGAAGCGTCAGCTGGCAAGGCATCGGCACCCGCGGTACAGAAACCAGCCGCCCCATCTGTTGAAAAAAATGCGGCAGCGACACCCAAGCCCGCGCCCGCCGTGTCCAAAGCCCCGCCCGCGGCACCTGCCGCTACGAAGGCCCCCGCGGATTTTTCCAGCCGACGCAGCGCGCCCATCGTTACGGGTGCCGCCGCGCGCGGTAGCGTGCAGCCCTTGTCGCACACGGGCGGGCCGGTCCCCGATAGCAGTTCGTTAACCGGTGCCAAACACACACAACCTGCCAAGTCGTCGCCTTTCGGCTTTCTGAAACGCCGCAAGCCCCGCGCGACACCACCTCCGCCCAAACCAATCGCCGCAAAAGCGGCCCCCATTCCCGGCAAGGCCCTTGCCACGGGGGCCAGCGAAGTCGACCAGATGACCGTTTTCGGTGCCCGCAAAGAGCAGTCCATCGGAGGAAAGCCGCGCTTTTTGGGGCTGGTCCTGACCGCAGCTTTGCTGGTGTTCCTCGCGGGCGTCGCAGCTTGGGCGTCTGTCTTCCTTGATGATGGGTTAGCGCTTTCGCGGCTCTTTGGCAGTCGTGACACCACGCAGACCGCCTCTGCCCCCCCACCGGAGCCGGTGGTCAAACAGCAGGTGGAAAGCCGTGAGGACCCCATCGTACCGCAGGCCCCGCCCGAGAATACGGCTGACACCACTGTCGCCGCGCTTGATCCCACGCTCAGCGATGAGGACGGTGCGGTTTTGGACGCGATGCGCGTGCCACAGCAGCTGCAACCGCGCGAGCTGACCGCGCAGGAAATCGAAGCGAAATACGCGACAACCGGCATTTGGGCCATCGCGCCAAAGACACCAAAAGCGCCGTCGATGGTGACGCTGGATGATCTGTTCATGACCAGCATCGATCCCGTCAGCACCTCGAATGACGCTGTTGCACTGCCGACGCTCGCGTCCTTCGGCGGGGATACGGTCGATATCAGCTCGGCCCCTCCGGCGGCGGCGGGCACATCGTTCACACTGGATGATCGTGGTCTGGTTGTTCCAAGTCCGAATGGCACGTTGAACGCGGATGGGGTTTTGGTTTTCGCCGGGCAACCGGCCCGTGTGCCCCCTGCGACCCTCGCCCGTCCCGGTGCGGTCGAAGAGGAAGAGGTCGAGGATACGGTTGTTGCCGCCCTGCTCGGCTTTCGCCCCAAGCTGCGCCCCGAGGATCTGCCCGAACAGAACGAGCGCGCCAATCTGGGTGGGGTGACCCGCAACGAGCTTGCCGCGTTCCGCCCGACCCTGCGCAGCGCCGACGTCATCAAGGCTGCCGCTGCAGCCAAACAAGCCGAGGTTGACGCCGCAGCAGAGGCCGCAGCCGCCGCGATCAAAGCCGCCTTGCCGCAAGAGCCCGTGAACAACGCGACGCAATACGCGACAGAAGTGTCCAAGCGACCAGACACGCGCCCCGGTAACTTTTCGCGCATCGTACGTCGGGCCGAACGGGCGCAGCCTGCGCCTGTGACGGTCGCCAGTGCGCCGGCTGCGGTCACGCCACAGGTGGTACAGCCTTCGGTGCCGTCGAAAGCCTCCGTATCGAAGCAGGCAACTGTGAAAAATGCGATCAAACTGCGTCAAATCAATCTGATCGGGGTCTACGGCAAACCCTCAAGCCGCCGCGCCTTGATCCGGCTGAGCAACGGGCGGTACCAAAAGGTTGCCGTCGGGGATCGTCTGGATGGCGGCCGCGTCTCCGCGATTGGCGAGGCCGAATTGCGGTATAACCGCCGCGGGCGCGATGTCGTGCTTAAGATGCCCCGCGGCTAAGCCCCGCAAGATCTGACTGCTCGCCACATGAAAAAGCCGCATCCGAAGATGCGGCTTTCTGTCGTTTCAGGCTTCGCTCAGCTCGCCACTGTCGATTTGTTCTTGCTCGATGCTCTCGAACAGCGCCTTGAAGTTCCCTTCGCCAAAACCGTCGTCCCCTTTACGCTCGATAAACTCGAAGAAGATCGGCCCGATGACAGTTTTCGAGAATATCTGCAGCAAAATACGGGTTTCGCCGCCATCGACGACCCCTTCCCCGTCAATAAGGATGCCGTGTTTTTTCATCCGATCAAGCGGCTCTTGGTGGCCGGTGACGCGATCCTTGCTCATCTTATAGTAGGTCTCGGGCGGGCCGGGCATGAACTTTAATCCGTTGTCCGCAATGGCATCCGTCGCATCATAGATATTCCGCGCGCCCACGGCGATGTGCTGGATCCCCTCGCCGTTGTATTTCTTGAGATAGGCCACGATCTGCCCCTTCTCGTCGCGATCCTCGTTGATCGGGATACGGATGCGGCCGCAGGGAGATGTCAGCGCGCGCGAGGTAAGGCCGGTAAACTTGCCTTCAATATCGAAAAACCGGATTTCGCGAAAATTGAACAGATCGCCGTAGAACTTGAACCAGACGTCCATGTTTCCCTTAAAGACATTGTGCGTCAGGTGATCGAGATAGTAGAAACCGACACCAGCGGGTTTGGATTGCGCGATCCAGTCGTATTCCTCGTTATAGGGCGACGTGTCGTAATACTGATCCACAAAGTAGATTAACGACCCGCCGATCCCCTTGATCGCGGGCACATCCAGCACCTTGCCTGCGCCTGTATATTCCTCCGCCCCTTTGGCAACAGCGTGATCCAGCGCCTTTTGCGCATCCACAACCCGCCAGCCCATCGAGGGCGCACAGGGGCCATGCTCGGCCACAAAGCCTGCGGCAAAGCTGTCAGGTTCAGCGTTCAGCACATACGTGATGTCCCCCTGCTGCCAGAGTTCGATTTTCCGCGTTTTGTGGTTCGCCACATGGGCATAGCCCATACGGGTAAATAGATCGCGAAGCTCCTGCGGGTCGGCGCTGGCGAACTCGACGAATTCGAACCCGTCGGTGCCGGCCGGGTTTTCATCGGTGATTTTGGATTTTTCGGCGTCATGCGGAAACGGGCCCATGAGATGCTCCTTTGATAGCGTTCGTGCGCAGTCTATCGCCGGAACCACGCTATCTTTGCGCAAACATACAAGTGTGACTGGCTATTCGCGCGGGGTTGACGCATGGTTTTATCATTCTATGTGAGAATACCGCATGACATTAGATGATATCGATAAACGCCTGCTGGCGGCGCTGCAAAAGAACGCGCATCTCACGGCTCAAGAGCTGGGAGAGAAGCTGCACCTATCCCCGTCCCAAGCAGGTCGGCGGCGGCAACGGCTTGAAACCGAAGGGTATATCCAAGGCTACACGGCCCGGCTCAACCCCGAACGGTTGGGGCTGACGGTACAGGGCTTTGTGCAGGTCCATCTGGGTACCCACGGGCCCGAACATTCCGCCAGCTTTGCGCGGCTTTTGGCCACCCGCCCCGAAATCGTTAGCGCCTGGACGATGACGGGGGATGCGGATTATTTGCTGCGCGTCTATTGTGCAGACCTGCCCAGCCTGAACCGCCTCATCCATGATGTGCTGCTCCCCCATGGTGCTGTCGCAAAAGTGCATAGCCAGATCGTTATGGATCAGCTTAAACGAGACGGGCCCTTGCCCACCTGATTGACCCGCTCGGGGCCTGCCCGACACAAAGAAAGTATGCCCCTTATGGAAGGTTTCCTGTTTCAAGCCTCGATCTATCTCGCTGCGGCGGTGATTGCGGTTCCCATCGCATCGCGTCTGGGGCTGGGGTCGGTGCTGGGATATCTCGCGGCGGGGATCCTGATCGGGCCGGCCTTCGGGTTGGTCGGATCGGAAACCAAGGATTTGCAGCACTTCGCCGAATTTGGTGTGGTGATGATGCTGTTCCTCATCGGGCTAGAGCTTGAACCCCGCGCCCTGTGGAACATGCGCCACCGGCTGCTGGGGCTTGGCGGGATGCAGGTCGTGCTTAGCGCTGCGGCGCTGATGGGCATTGCGATGGCCTATGACCAGCCGATGGGTGTGGCGATTGCGATCGGCCTCACGCTGTCGCTGTCGTCAACCGCGATCGTGCTGCAAACCCTTTCAGAAAAGGGTTTGATGCAAACAGCGGGCGGTCGGTCCGTCTTTTCGGTGCTGCTGACGCAGGATATCGCGGTGATCCCGATCCTCGCGTTCCTGCCGCTGCTTGTGGCGCAGCTGCCCGCGCAAATGCGGCCGGACGGATCGATCTCGGTGAACCCCGAGGATGCCGCCCATGGGGCAGAGGCAGCCTCGGGGCACGGTCCTGCGGCGGCGGGTCATGGTGCGGAAACCGCGCAGGCGGCGATTTCACTGGTTCAGGGGCTGCCGGGTTGGGCCATCACGCTGGTCACCTTGGGTGCCATTGCCGGGATCATCATCACCGGCGTGTTTTTCACCCGCCCCGTTTTCCGGTTTATCCACGCTGCCAAGCTGCGCGAGATGTATACCGCTTTGGCCCTGCTGATCGTCGTCGGGATTTCCTTCCTGATGATGCTGGTGGGCCTGTCGCCCGCGCTTGGGGCCTTCCTTGCGGGGGTGGTGCTGGCCAGCAGCGAATTCCGGCACGAACTGGAAACCGACCTCGAACCGTTCAAAGGGCTGCTGCTGGGGCTGTTCTTCATCACCGTGGGGGCGGGTATCAACTTTGATCTGCTGTTCGCCGATACGATCATCATCGTCGGGATGGCGCTGCTGGTTATTCTGGTGAAGGGCCTGATCCTTTACGGGCTTGGCACCCTGTTCAAGCTGCAAGGGCGCGACCGTTGGCTCTTTGCGCTTGGTCTGGCGCAGGCGGGTGAATTCGGCTTTGTGCTGGTCAGCTTCTCGGTCGCCACGGGGGTCATGCCCAATGACGTGGCCGAAACATTGTTGCTGGTCGTCGCCCTATCGATGCTGATCACGCCGCTGCTGTTCATCACCTATGACCAGATCAGCAAACGGATGGATACGAAATCCGGCCCCATCGTTGCGGACGAGATTGACGAGCAGGGCACCGTGATCATCGCGGGTGTCGGGCGCTTCGGGCAGATTGTGAACCGTCTGGTGCAAGCCAGTGGCTTTCGCACCGTCGTTCTTGACCACAACCCCGAAACCATCGCCGTCATGCGCCGCTTTGGCTTCAAGGCATTCTTGGGCGATCCGACCCGCGCTGATATTCTGCGCAAGGCCGGTCTGCGCGATGCCAAGGTTCTGGTTGTCGCGCTGGATGATCCCAAGTCGGCCTTGCAGCTTATCGCCTATGCGCGCAAGGAACGGCCCGACCTGCATATTGTAACCCGTGCCCATGACCGGACGGATGTGTACCAACAATACCAGGCCGGCGCGAATGACATCGTGCGCGAGATGTTCGACAGCTCGCTTCGGGCGGGGCGCTATGTGTTGGAAAACCTCGGGCTCTCTGACTACGAGGCGGCAGAGGCGCAGCGGATGTTCTATTCGCACGACCGTGCGTCTGTGCGCGAGCTGGCGGCCCTGTGGCGCCCGGACATCCCACCAAGCGAGAACAAAGCCTATGTGGCGCGCGCGAAAGAGCTACAAAAGGACCTGGAAACCGCGTTCCTGAACCGGATTGACCAAGAGGATAAGGCCCAAGGGTCGTAGCCCCCCTCGCCCTTTCAGACACCAAAAAGCCGCGCCCGATATGATATCAGGCGCGGCTTTTCTAAATTTAACGGATGCTATCAGGCCGCGGCGACGCGGCTTTCCAACACATCACCGACCTGCTTGGAGGCCGCCAGTTCGTCCCCACCGGCGACGGCGGCAACTTCACGGGTCAGTCGCTCAAGCGCGGCTTCATACAGCTGACGCTCGGAATAGCTTTGCTCGCGCTGGTCGTCGGTGCGGTGCAGGTCGCGTACGACTTCGGCGATGGCGATCAAATCACCGGAGTTGATCTTTTGCTCATATTCCTGCGCGCGGCGCGACCACATGGCGCGTTTGACCTTGGCCTTACCCTTCAGGGTTTTCATCGCATGGCTGATCACGTCAGGGCTGCTGAGCGCGCGCATGCCAATTTCTGTGGCCTTATGGGTGGGCACCCGCAGCGTCATCTTGTCTTTCTCGAACGCGATCACGAACAGCTCCAGCGAGATGCCCGCGACTTCCTGCTCTTCGACCGAGATGATCTGACCAACGCCATGCGCCGGATAAACAACGAATTCATTCGGGCGGAAATCTAGCTTCTTCGACTTGCTCATACAGTGGCTCCTTGGGCGCGGGGACGGCCCGCATGGGTAAATATGCTGTCACAACGACAAAGGCCGACCGGCCCAAAGAGCCGTCAGCCTCATTTCATAACTTCAGATGTTCTGGTTCAACCTGTGCAAAACGGTTGAGATTTGGCGCGTAGGTATCATCATTTGCGACAACGTATATCACAAAATTAGCCCCCCCGAAAGCGGGGGGCCGCATAGATTCGATCAAATACGTGTTAATCGAATAAATAAAGGGGATCAGGTGGCGTCACACGCAGCGATCACCCCATGCACCCAAGTGCGAATCGCTTAGCCGCCTTCGCCGGGTGCTTCAGAGAAATACTTCTCGAGCTTGCCCTCTTCACCATCGCGTTCCTCTGCCTCGGGCAGCGGGTCTTTCTTGGTGATGATCACGGGCCAAAGTTCGGAGTATTTGCGGTTGAATTCAACCCACTTCTCCATGTCCGGCTCTGTATCAGGGCGGATCGCGTCGGCGGGGCATTCAGGTTCGCAAACGCCGCAGTCGATGCATTCATCTGGATGAATGACCAACATGTTTTCGCCTTCATAGAAGCAATCCACCGGACATACTTCAACGCAGTCAGTGTATTTGCAGGCGATACAGGCATCGTTAACGATATAGGTCATAACATCATCTTTTATGGCAGGTTTAACGCAGGAGATACGTCAGCACAGCGTATCATTCAAGGTGGCGCGCCCGAGAAAGATCAAGCACGCGGCGATCACGCTTACTGGGGCGCCCTTTTCCCTCAAATGCCGGATTTTCAGGTTGTTTTTTCTCGGATCGGGGGACCGGCGGGGACAGATCGGTGTAAAGCGTTTGCGCCTCGGGGGCCGGACCACGGCGGGTGCCGATGCCCTCTATCTGGATCACCCGCACATCGTCGCCCATGGCAAAGGTCAGCACGTCGCCAACCACAACCAGTGTCGCACGCTTTTGCGCGACGCTGCCGTTGACCCTGACGGCCCCCGCTTGCACGCGGGCAGCCGCCAGAGAACGCGTTTTATAAAACCGCGCATGCCACAGCCACTTATCAAGCCGCAGCTTTGTCGGCGCTTCGGACAATTACTTGTTGTCTTTCAGCCCCATCAGCGCAGCGGCGAATGGGTTGTCGGGGTCGATCGGCTTTTCGGCACGGGCGGGCTTGCTGCTGAACTTCTGCGCTTTGCCGCCCTTGTCCCCACGCGGTGCACCCTTCTTGCCACGCGGTCCGGGTTTCCCCTTCCCTTGTGGACGATCCCCGCCGCCGCGACGCTGGCCTTGGGCATTGCCACGGGGCGTGCGCCCCCAGGTAAAGACATAATATGTCTCAAGCTCGGCACCTGCGATATCGGCGTCAGGCGCTGTGCCTTGGGGGTTTTCCTCGGCAGGGGTGTCGGGGATGTGATCGTCGACCTCCGGTGTCTCGGCCAGCTCCTCGACCATCGGGGCGATCCCGTCATCGGGCATATCCGCGGTTGCGGGCACTATGTCATCCGCCTGAGCAGCCGTCGGATCTTCGACGATACCACCGGCTGGTTGCTTGTCCGCGACATCCATCACGGGCGTCTCGGCATCTGCGCCTTTGTCGGCAGCCATCGGTGCACCGTCGTGAGGCACGACAGTATCAACGGCTTTCACCTTGGTGCGCTCCGCCTTTTCGGCCTTATAGCCCAGACCTTCCATCAGCGTGGCAAATTGTTCGAGCGTCATGCCCGTGATCGACAGCATATCGGCCTTCGCCTCGAACCCGCCGCGCGAATCTTCGGAGCGCAGCATATCGGCCAGACGTTCCAGCATATCGATACGGATCGCGCGTTCGCCCGCGTTGCGGTATCCAGCCATCGTCGCAGCGCCTTCGGGCGCGCTGGTGTCTACGGGGATGGTGACCAGCCCAGGGGGCGGCGATTCAGGGAATTCATTCAGCCTTTTGGAAATCGACCACAGCACCAGACGCAAACGGGTCGGCGCAGGCTTCAGCAACAACGGCATAAAGATGGTGAACTGACCAAAGCGCAACCCATGCTTGCGCAGCGCGCCACGGGCGTCCTGATCCAGGGCTTTCACCTCGTCCGCCACATCAGCGCGGGGCAAAATACCAAGGTTTTCAACCATGCGGAAGGCAAAGCCACGGGCCAGACCAGTCAGCGCCTCATCCTTTGACAGGGCGATCAGTGGCTCGAACAGGGCTGCGACCTTGCGGTCGATGAAATGCTGCAAACGGCGCTGCACTTTTTGCGCGACCTCGGGGCCCGCAACGTCATCGACGAAGACCTCGACACCGGGCTTCAGCGGATCGGAGCCCGCAACCAATTTACCCACGGCAGAGCTGCCCCACATGAGGCCGCCCTGCTCTGTGAAATCAATCTCTGTATCAGGCGCGTTGTAGAAACGATCCGCCCGCAAATGGAACTGAGGAGCCAGCGCCTGCAACGATGCAGCTTTGATCGTTTTATCTTCGGCAACGCCTGCGCCTTTGTCTTGGCGAAAGCGGAACCCGTCCAGCTTGCCAACAAATTCGCCTTCAACGGTTACTTCACCGGTCTCGTTTACTTCGGCCACCATGGCTTCCTTCTGTCCTAGCCGGCGCAAAAGCACGGATGTGCGCCGATCTACAAATCTTTGGGTCAGACGCTCGTGCAGCGCATCCGACAGTCTGTCTTCTACGACACGCGCCTCGTGTCGCCAATGGCTTTCGTCACCTGTCCAGCCTTTGCGCTGTGTCACGTAGGTCCAGGTGCGAATAAACGCCAATCGTTTGGATAACGCATCAATGTCGCCATCGGTTCGATCTATGCGTTTAATTTGCCGCGCCAGCCAGTCGTCGGGGATCGAACCGCGCTGATGCAGGAAGTTGAAAATCTGCTCCAGCAGGCTGGCGTGCTCTGCATGGCTTATACCACGAAAGTCGGGAATCCGGCAGACATCCCACAACAGACGTACTGACGGTCCATCGGTACAGCGCGCCGCGATCTCGGCATCAACGGCGAGATTCTTGAGCGCCCGCAGATCATCGGCCTCGCGCGCTTTGAACAACCGCTCATTGTCCGGCGACATTTCAAGCGTCTGGATCAGCCGGTCAATGGATCCGAACTGCAGCGCGGGGTTGCGCCAGTTGAGCTTGTTCTGCGGTGTGAACTGATGATCCATAATGGCCCGCGCGACACCATCATCAAGCGGAGACGCATCGCCCGTGACACCGAATGTACCGCTCTTGAACCCGCGCCCTGCCCGTCCGGCAATCTGCGCCAGTTCGTTCGGGGCCAAGGGTCGCATCCGACGCCCGTCAAACTTGCTGAGTGCCGAGAAAGCGACGTGGTCCACATCAAGGTTCAGCCCCATCCCGATGGCATCCGTGGCCACCAGATAGTCGACCTCGCCGTTTTGATACATGGCGACCTGCGCGTTGCGCGTGCGCGGGCTGAGCGCGCCCATAACCACCGCCGCACCGCCCTTCTGACGCCGGATCAGCTCTGCAATCGCATATACATTCTCAACCGAAAACCCGACGATCGCACTGCGCGGACGCATCCGGCTTATCTTTTTCTGACCAGAATAGATCAATTCCGACATTCTCTCGCGCCGGATGAACTGCGCCTCTGGCACCAGCGCCGCGATTGAGCCGCGCATGGTGTCGGACCCCATGAAAAGCGTCTCGTGTTGACCGCGCGCGCGCAATAGACGGTCGGTAAAGACATGCCCCCTCTCTGGATCCGCACAAAGCTGGATTTCGTCTACCGCAACCAGATCAGCGCCCATGCCTTCGGGCATCGCCTCGACCGTGCAGACCCAATATTGGGTGCGCGGCGGCACGATCCGCTCTTCGCCTGTGACCAGTGCCACGATGGACGGGCCACGCAGGGCAACGATGCGGTCATAGACCTCGCGCGCGAGCAAACGCAGCGGCAGCCCGATCACCCCCGTGCGATGCGCCAACATCCGTTCGATTGCATAGGTCGTCTTGCCTGTATTGGTCGGGCCCAAAACGGCCACGACCCTGCTGTCACCTGCCACCAGAAATTCCTTAGATCGTTAAAGCGTGCGCCCGATGCCGTCGCGCCGCAGCCCGTCCAGCGCCCTTTGCGCGTTATCATGGTGAGGGTTAATGCTTAACACTCGGCGATAGAGATCGGCAGCCGCCCGCAGATCGCCAAACTCCTGCAGGATCGCCCCCAGACCGAAGATGGCGTTATACTGCTGCGGGTTCAAGGCAAGCGTTGTTTCCAGATCATCGATTGCAGGGCCATAGAGACCTGCGGCGAAATAGGCCTGTGCACGGGCGTGATAGCCTTCGGCAAAATCAGGGGCGTGATCCGTCAGAGCTGTCAGATGGGCGATCGCCAAGGTGGTGTCCCCCTCTGACATGGCATCGCGACCACGCGAATACAGCAAATCCATCGCGGCCGAGCCGGACCGCGCCCAAGCGCGCTGCACATCACGTTCGATTCGCGGTGCCTCTGCGGCGGGGGCATCGCGTAAATCCTGCAGTAATTCCGCCGCCGCGGGGGGCGACATTTGCGCGAAACTTATACCCCCAAGCAACACCCAGAGACCAAGTGCCGCGACGGTATGTTTGAGGTTGACGATGCGGTTGCCCATAACAAGAGTGAATGTAACAGGCTGCCGCCACAATTCCAGACGTGTCGGCACCATTTGCCAAGAAAAGGGCCTATGATGAGCGATATTGTGAACCAAGCTGTAACAGTGCTGAACGAAAAACTGGCGGGGGCCGACTTTGACGGCACAGCCAAGTTCGACATCGAAGACGAAGGCACTGTCATGATGGATTCGACCGGCGCACGCGCCGCGGATGAAGAAGCGGATGTAACCCTTTCTGCCGACGCAGAAACTTTCCAGGCGATCCTGTCCGGCGACACCAACCCGACCGGTGCCTTCATGAGCGGCAAGCTCAAGATTGACGGCGACATGGGCATGGCGATGAAGCTGGCGTCCGTCCTCTCCTAATATGCTGGAAACCGCGCCCTTTTTCACCGACATTGCGCCGCTGCCCGAAACGGGTCAGGCGCATTGGGCCGAGACATCGGATGGTAAAAAGCTGCGCGTCGCGCATTGGCCGCTGGACGGGGCAAAGGGCACCGTGCTGCTTTTCCCCGGCCGCACCGAATACGTGGAAAAATATGCGATGACCGCAAGCGCCTTTGCGAAAAAGGGGCTGGCGGTCATGGCGATTGATTGGCGGGGGCAAGGTCTGTCGGACCGGTTGATCCCCGACCGTAACATCGGCCATGTCGATGTCTTCTCTGACTATCAAAAAGACGTGGCGGCCATGATGCGGACAGCCCGCGCCTTGCAACTGCCGCGCCCGTATTTCCTGCTGGCGCACTCCATGGGCGGGGCCATCGGCCTGCGCGCCTGTATGGAGGGTCTGTCGGTGCAGGCCGCCGCCTTTACCGCGCCGATGTGGGGGATCCATATCGCGCCGCATATGCGTCTGGTGGCGGCGGGGCTGTCCAACCTGATGCCGCGCATCGGTCAGGGCTACAAGCTGCCCATGGGCACGCAGGCGGCATCCTATATCTCGACCGCGCCGTTCGAGAACAACATGCTCACCACCGACCCCGAGATGTACGAGATGATGCGCACGCAACTGGCGGCCTATCCCGAACTGTCTTTGGGCGGGCCCAGCTTTATCTGGCTGCGCGAGGCTTTGTCCGAGACCAAGCATCTGTCCCTGCGCGCTGCCCCTAGCCTGCCCTGCGCCACATTCCTCGGGTCCAACGAACGTATCGTGCACAAGGGCCGCATCCACGCCCGTATGGAAACTTGGAAAGGCGGCAAGCTGCATATCATTGACGGCGCAGAGCACGAAGTGCTGATGGAAATCCCCGCCACCCGCGACAAAGCGGTGGATGAGATGGCGGCCCTGTTCTTTGGAAACGCCAAAAAGTAGCGCGGATCGCGGGATGAACTTCCGCCTGCAACCTACCGCTATTCCAACGGAAAACTCGGCATCGGCGAGGATTTTCTCACCCACCCTGTTCAAACGCGCGCGCCCCGCTAGCTTATGCGCATGGCCAAGCAACCGGTTCTGACATTCAACGAAAACGGCATTTATTGCCCCGCGGGTGATTTCTATATCGACCCGTGGCGGCCTGTGGACCGTGCCCTGATCACCCACGGGCATTCCGATCACGCCCGCTGGGGCATGAACCGTTACCTTGCCACCGACATCGCCCTGCCCGTCATGCGCCACCGTTTGGGCGACATCACCGCTGACGGCATCGCATATGGCGAGGAGCGGCAGATCGGCGGGGCGCAGGTATCGTTTCACCCCGCCGGCCACGTCCCCGGCTCCGCCCAGATACGCGTTGAGGTCGACGGCGAGGTCTGGGTTGCCTCGGGCGATTACAAGGTGGTCGATGACGGGCTGTCCGACCCGTTCGAGCCGGTGAGATGTCATCACTTCATCACCGAAAGCACCTTTGGCCTGCCGGTGTTTCGCTGGGCCGAGCAAGCCGCCGTGGCGGCAGAGATCAACGCATGGTGGGCAGGCTGCGCGGCACAGGGCAAAACGGCGTTTCTGGGGGCTTATGCCTTGGGCAAGGCCCAACGTTTGCTATCGATGCTCGACCCCGACATCGGCCCGATCCTGACCCACACGGCGACCGAGAACACCAATCGCGTCATGCGTGAACAGGGGATCACCCTGCCCGACACGATCCTCGCCGATGCGGATCTGAACCCCAAGGATCACCGCGGCGCGATTGTGCTGGCCCCACCCGGTGCCTTGGGCAGTGCGTGGTCCAAGAAATTCGGCCCGCAGGAAACCGCCTTTGCCAGCGGATGGATGGCCGTGCGGGGTGTACGTCGACGCCGTGCGGGCGATCGCGGCTTTATCATCTCGGACCATGCGGACTGGGATGGGCTGCTGTCAGCGATCAGAGCGACCGAAGCCGAAAACATATATGTGACACATGGTTACACCGATGTCTTCAGCCGGTTTCTGGCCGATAGCGGTTGGCAAGCGCAGGTCGTACCGACCCAGTTCGAAGGTGAATCCCTGGATAAGGACGCAAGCGAATGAAACGGTTTGCCGCGCTGTTCAACGCCATTGACCAAAGCACCAAGACGACAGTGAAAGTCGCCGCACTGGCCGATTATTTCAGCGCGGCACCGGATGACGACCGGCTATGGACCATCGCCCTGTTTTCCGGCCGCCGCCCCAAACGCGCCGTCACCACCACCAAGCTGCGCGAATGGGCCGCCGAGCGCGCGAACATCCCCCTGTGGCTGTTCGAGGAAAGCTACAGCATCGTTGGCGATCTGGCCGAGACGATCACGCTCGTTCTGCCCCCCAACCCGACGCAGGATGATCAACCGCTTGCCGCGTGGATAGCGGCACTGCGCGAGATTTACACGCAGGATGAAGAGGCCCGAAAAGCCTTTGTCCTTGACGCATGGGCGACGCTTGGCGGGACCGAACGATTTATCTTCAACAAGCTGATCACCGGCGGGTTTCGGGTGGGCGTCAGCCAAAAGCTGATGACCCGCGCCCTGTCTCGTGCCACGGGCAAACCCGAACCCGAGCTTGCGCATCGCCTCATGGGCAACTGGCACCCCGACGATACCACATGGCATGGGCTGGTAGAGGCAGAGGATGCCTCTGCCGACGCATCGCGCCCCTATCCCTTCTATCTGGCCTATGGGCTGGAAGCCGGGCCGCAAGAGCTGGGGGATCCGCAAGACTGGCGTGCCGAATGGAAATGGGACGGCATCCGCGGCCAGTTGATCCTGCGGGACGGTGCCTATTTCGTCTGGTCGCGCGGTGAAGAGCTGATGACCGACCGCTTCCCCGAGCTCGCCCGTGCAGTGGACTTCATGCCCGACGGCACAGTTCTGGACGGCGAGCTGCTGGTCTGGCCTGACGGACAGCCTGCGCCATCCTCCTTCAATGCGCTGCAAGCCCGCATTGGCCGCAAGACCGTGCCGAAGAAACTGCTGGCCGAAGCCCCGGTGGTGCTGCACGCCTACGACCTGCTGGAATGGCAGGGCGAAGATATTCGCTCCCGCCCCTTCGCCGAGCGCCGTGCGCTGCTGGAACAGGCCTGCGCCGCCCTGCCCGACGATGCGCCGATCCGCCTGTCGCCGCAACTGACCTTCCCCACATGGGATGCGCTGGCCGACCAACGCGCCACGGCACGCGACGCGCAGGCCGAAGGGGTCATGCTGAAACGTGCCGACAGCCCCTATCTGGCGGGGCGTAAGAAGGGCGATTGGTGGAAATGGAAGCTGGACCCGCTGACCATCGATGCGGTGATGATCTATGCCCAATCCGGATCAGGACGACGCGCCAACCTGTTCACAGACTTCACCTTTGCGGTCTGGAACGGCAATGATCTGGTGCCCTTTACCAAAGCCTATAGCGGCCTGACGGATGCCGAGTTTCGCAAGATCACGGCTTGGGTGCGTAAGAATACGCTCGAACGGTTTGGTCCCGTGCGCAAGGTCACCCCGCATCATGTGTTCGAGATCGCCTTCGAAGGCATCCAGCGCAGCACGCGGCATAAATCAGGCGTCGCCTTGCGCTTTCCGCGGATGCTGCGCTGGCGGCAGGACAAGCCCCTGCAAGACGCCAACACATTGGCCGATCTTGAAGAAATGCTGCGGATTTACGGCTAATCCGCGCTGCCATCGCCTTGCTTTGCCGCGGACCCGTGCTTAGGTAGATTTAACGTCAAAAAGAGGTTTTTCATGTTTCAACTGCCCGTCCCCGTCCTTGATGCCAACGCCGGTTCCGGGGCCTCTGCCTTCGGCAAGCTGCCTGAGTGGAATCTTGACGATCTGTACACCGGTGAAGACGCCCCCGAGCTCAAGCGCGATCTGGACTGGCTTGAAGAGGCCTGCCGCAGCTTTGCCGAAGATTACGAAGGCAAACTGGCCGAACTGGATGCGAACGAATTGCTGGACTGTGTGTTGCGCAATGAGAAGATCAACCAGATCGCCGGGCGCATCATGTCTTACGCGGGGCTGCGCTATTACCAGCTAACCACAGATTCCGGCCGTGCAAAATTCATGTCGGACGCACAGGAGAAGATCACCAACTTTACCACGCCGCTGGTGTTCTTCACGCTGGAGCTGAACCGGCTGGAGGATGATCACCTTGCCAACCTGCTGAGCCAAAAGGCGGATCTGGCGCGGTATAAGCCGGTGTTCGACCGTATCCGCGCGATGAAAGATTACCAGCTTTCCGACGAGATGGAAAAGTTCCTGCATGATCTGGGCGTCGTCGGCGACGCATGGGAACGTCTGTTCGATGAAACCATCGCCGGCCTGGAATTCGAGGTAAACGACGAGCCGCTGAACATCGAAGGCGTGCTGAACCTGCTGACCGACCCGTCGCGCGATCTGCGCGAAGCCGCGGCGCGCGAATTGGCGGATGTGTTTCAGGCCAATATCCGTACCTTTGCCCGCGTGCACAACACGCAAGCCAAGGAAAAAGAGGTCATCGACCGCTGGCGCGGGATGCCCACACCGCAAACCGGCCGCCACCTGTCAAACCACGTCGAACCCGAGGTCGTCGAAGCGCTGCGCGATGCGGTGGTCAACGCCTACCCCAAGCTCAGCCACCGCTACTACGAGCTGAAACGCAAATGGCTGGGCCTCGACACCATGCAGGTCTGGGACCGCAACGCCCCCCTACCGATGGAAGATCCCAAAACCGTCAGCTGGGAACAGGCCGAAAAGACGGTCATGGACGCCTACAACGCCTTCGATCCCCGTATGGGCGAAATCGCAGCCCCCTTCTTTACCGAAGGTTGGATCGATGCAGGCGTCAAACCGGGTAAAGCCCCCGGTGCCTTTGCCCACCCCACCGTGACCGACGTGCACCCTTATGTGATGCTGAACTACTTGGGCAAACCGCGCGATGTGATGACACTGGCGCATGAGCTGGGCCACGGCGTGCATCAGGTGCTGGCCGCAGGTCAGGGCGAGATGCTATCCTCCACACCGCTGACCTTGGCCGAAACCGCCTCTGTCTTTGGCGAGATGCTGACCTTCCGCAAGATGCTGGACGGGGCCAAAACTAATGCCGAGCGCAAAGTGCTGCTGGCCGGCAAGGTTGAGGATATGATCAATACGGTCGTGCGCCAGATCGCCTTTTATGATTTCGAATGCAAACTGCACGACGCCCGCCGTGGTGGAGAGCTGACACCAGACGATATTAACGCGTTGTGGATGTCGGTGCAGGGCGAGAGCCTTGGGCCAGCGTTTGAATTCATGGACGGCTACGAGACCTTCTGGGCCTATATCCCCCACTTCGTCCATTCGCCCTTTTATGTCTATGCCTACGCCTTCGGCGACGGCTTGGTAAACGCGCTGTATGCGGTCTACGAGGAAGGCGAGCCGGGTTTTGAGGACAAGTATTTCGATATGCTGAAAGCGGGCGGATCGAAGCACCACAAGGAGCTTCTGGCCCCCTTCGGCCTTGATGCCTCTGACCCCGCGTTCTGGGATAAAGGCCTGTCGATGATTTCGGGCTTCATTGATGAGCTGGAAGCGATGGAGGATTGATCCGGCGGGAAGGCATAAGAGTTTAATGCCTTCGGCGAGGATTTAGGACCATTTGGAAATTGAGCGGGGCGGTGCAGATGCAGCGCCCCGTTTTGCTTTTGGCTATTTCAGCTGGCTGTCTTTGCTGCCGCGCCGGTTGATGCCACCGCGGGCCTGCGCCAGACCGTCCCGTTCGCGCACGCAATCAATGCAGAGCTTTACGCCCGGCAAGGCTTGGCGGCGCGCCTCGGGGATCGGCTCTTCGCATTCGGCGCAATGGGTGCGGCTTTCGCCCTGAGGGGCCTTGCGCGCCTTGAGGCGGGCCAGTTCATCGTTGATCGACGCTTCGATCTGTTCACTGACAGCGCCGTCTTTCGCCCATCCTCCGGCCATGATCATCCCCCTTGCGTGTTACCCCTTATAGGTAGGGCGCATGCCCCAAGGCTCAACCCCCGGCGGCAAAGGCCATATCCGTCATGCGTTGCGTGCCGCGGCTGAATTCAAGCGGACAGGGATAGGCCGCGCCCTCGGTCACTGACGCGCCAAAGTTTTCGACCTGCTGCACATAGTGGTTAACGCCGGGGAAGCGTTCGACAGTGGTGCTGTTCTGTGCGGTCTCAAGATGCAGCTCGGCTTGGGAATAGACCGTCGGGTTGAACGGGCAGGTCAGACGCAGGATACCTTTTTCGCCGTGAATAACGACCTGCTGAAACGGGAACATACGCATGGACACGGTTGCGGATAGGTCAAACCCGTCGAAGCGGGCCGCGACCTGTGCGAAGACATCGACATCGTTTTCATAGTCGATCTTGGCATGGGGGATCGCGGTCGGCTCTTGCCCCGTGACGAAGCGGGTGCAGCCGAAGGCATAGGTACCGATGTCCGGCAGCACGCCCCCACCCGCCTTGGGGTCGTTGCGGATGTTGCCGGTATCGTCGTTGAAGAACGAGAAGTTGACCGCCACGTGGCGCAGCCGCCCCAGGCTGCCCGATTGCACGATCTCTCGGGCGCGTATCCATTGGGGGTGATGGACGATCATGAAGGCTTCGGCCGCCAGCAGGCCCGTGGAATCGCGTGCGGAGATCAACTGCTCATAGTCTTGCGCCTGCATCGCCATCGGCTTTTCACATAAGACATGTTTGCCCGCCTTCAGCGCCTTGAGCGTCCATTCCACATGCAAATGATTGGGCAGCGGCATATAGACCGCGTCGATATCCGGATCGGCAAGCAGCGCCTCGTAGCTGCTGTGCACGGCAAGCTGCGGGGCAAAGGCCTGAAAGGGCGCGGCTTTGTCAGGGTGAGATGTGGCGAGGGCAACCAGTTCGGCCCCTTTCGCCGCGTGGATGGCCGGGGCCATCTGTTCTTGGGCAAATTGGGCAGCCCCGAGGATGCCCCAGCGTAGCGTTTTCATCGTGATCCCCTGATGTTTGGCGTCGCACGACTGTAGGGGGAGCCGCGGCCGATCATCAAGGGGCGCATAAAAAATCCCCGCAAAGCGACGCGCCTTGCGGGGATCAATATTCAAAACCGTGGCTGGCGATCAGGCGGTGCCCATCAGACCTTTTTCACGGGCCAGATCACGCATGCGTTTTTGCAGTTTTTCAAAGGCGCGCACCTCGATCTGGCGGATACGCTCGCGGCTGACGTCATACTGGCTGCTCAGATCTTCGAGGGTGACCGTTTGGTCCGACAAGCGACGTTGGGTCAGGATGTCCTTCTCGCGGTCATTGAGCACATCCAGCGCCTCTGCCAGCATCTCGCGGCGGGTTTCCAACTCGTCCCGTTCCTCGTAGTCGGTGGCCTGGTCGGCGTCTTCGTCTTCCAGCCAGTCCTGCCACTGCATCGTCCCCTCGCCTTCGGAGCCGACCGTGGCGTTCAAGGACGCATCCCCGCCCGACATACGGCGGTTCATGGAGATGACTTCGGTTTCAGTCACACCAAGGTCCGTCGCGATACGTTTGACGTTATCGGGGTGCAGGTCGCCTTCTTCCAGCGCGCCGATGCGGTTCTTGGCCTTGCGCAGATTGAAGAACAATTTTTTCTGGCCCGAGGTCGTGCCCAGTTTCACCAGCGACCAGGACCGCAGGATATATTCCTGGATCGAGGCGCGGATCCACCACATGGCGTAGGTCGCCAGACGGAAGCCTTTTTCAGGATCGAAGCGTTTGACCGCCTGCATCAGGCCGACGTTGGCTTCTGAAATCACCTCTGCCTGCGGCAGACCGTAGCCGCGGTAGCCCATGGCGATCTTGGCCGCCAAACGCAGGTGCGAGGTGACCATGCGATGCGCGGCTTCGGTGTCTTGCTCTTCGACCCACCGTTTGGCGAGCATGTATTCTTCTTCCGGCTCCAACAGGGGAAACTTGCGGATTTCCTGCATATAGCGGTTCAATCCGCCTTCCGGTGTTGGCGCTGGCAGATTTGCGTAATTAGCCATCTTTGTCCCTTTCCCCAATTTCCGGGGCCCATGTTATTTGGATTAACATAGATATGGAGAGGGCCCCGCTCCGTTTCAAGTGTCCAGCCTAACGCATGGGACGGTGAATTGGGCCCAATAATCCTTAAAAAACCGTTTTACTACAGGTCGATCACACAACTGTGCATTAGGGCAGATCGTAGCCCAGGGCGCCGAGCAGGTCGGTCATATCGCCGGGCAGCGGCGCTTCAAAGCGTACGTAGTCGCCTGTGACCGGATGATCGAACCCCAGTACCGCCGCATGCAGGGCCTGGCGCGGAAAGCTGCGCACCGCTTCGGCGGCGGCGTCCGAGACCGCGCCTTTTGCGAGCTTGCGTTTGCCGCCGTAGGTCGGATCGCCCACCAATGCGTGACCGGCATGGGCCATATGGACCCTGATCTGATGGGTACGGCCGGTTTCAAGCCAGCATTCCATCAGCGCCAGAACCTCTGGATTGCCAAGCCGCGCAACGGTGCGCGCACGGGTCACAGCGTGGCGGCCGCCCTGAAAGAACACGGCCTGACGCTGGCGGTCGGTACGGTGACGCGCCAGCTGCGTGGTGAGCTTGAGGATATTGCCCGGCTCGAAGCTGGCCCCCTTCACCCCCCGCAGGCGCGGATCGTTGGCATCCGGCACGCCGTAGACCAAGGCCTGATAATAGCGTTCAACGGTGTGTTTCTCGAACTGTTTGGCCAGCCCGTGGTGGGCTGCGTCAGACTTGGCGACAACCAGCAGACCCGAGGTATCCTTGTCGATCCGGTGCACGATCCCTGGGCGTTTCATGCCGCCCACCCCCGACAGGTCATCGCCGCAATGGGCCAGCAGCGCATTGACCAACGTCCCCGACGGGCTGCCCGGCGCGGGGTGAACCACCATGCCTGCGGGCTTGTTGATCACGATCAAATCCGCGTCTTCAAAGACGACCTCCAACGGGATTTCCTCGGCGAGGATATGACTGTCTTCGGCCTCTTCCACATCGACGGTGATCTGCTGCCCCGCTTCGGCGCGACTGCGGGGATCGGTTACCACTGCCCCGTCGACACGCACGGCACCTTGTTCCAGCAAACGCCCCAGCCGTGTACGCGACAGGTTCGCATCCTCTGGCACATCGCGCGCAAGCGCCTTATCAAGGCGAGGTGGCGGGCTGTCCGCGATGGTAAACGTAATTTGACGGTGCGACATGACTGATCCTTCCGAGCCCCCGAACATCAAATTCCTGCGGCGGCTGGTGACGGTGCTGACCGCCACAATGATTTTCGGCCTTCTAGTCGTGATCGGGCTACTTGTCATCCGCTTCTCGAACAAGAGCCCCGATTTACCGGCCTCTATCACCCTGCCCGACGGCGAAAAAGCGGTGACCTTCACCCAAGGCCCCGACTGGTATGCTGTGGTGACACAGGAAGATGTGATTCTGATCTTTGACCGGATGACAGGCGAGCTGCGGCAGCGCGTTACGATCGAGTAACGCGCGCAGCCTATGCGCCACAGTGCCGAGACACGGCGCACGAAAACATCACGCCCATCAGACATGTGGTCTTTTTTCGGGGGGGGGAGTGGTACCACCTCCTGGTCTCGAACCAGGGACCTCCTGATCCACAATCAGGCGCTCTAACCAACTGAGCTAAGGCGGCACTGCGGTCGATCTAGCGTTCATGAAAAAGGAATGCAAGCACATATCCGTCGCAAACTTCGATTTGTCCTGTCGCAGGTGAGAATGGCAAAACTTGCCATTTCCAGCGCCGCAGGGTACGGGACCTGACACAGTTTCGGAGAAACCTCATGGGCATCGACACAGAACGCGACATTGAAGCCAACCTGCAAATCGGGCCAACCGATAAGGGCATGGTCCGGCTGTTCATCGAAGCGGAAGGCGGGATCGAGATCCCGATGGATTTCACCACGGATGAAGCCGTTGAAATCGCGGAAGAGATTATGGCCGCTGCCCATCGTGCGGGCAAAGCTGGCAAGAACAAGCGATAAGGCACGTTGCCCGGTCGGGATGGGGGCCAGCCCCCGCCGCGCCTTTGCGCGGCACCCCCGGGATATCTTCCATTTGGAATATTGATGTACCCTAGCCCCACTGCGGCATGGCATGCGGGTCGCGCAGCATATGCAGCCTGCGCGCGGCATGGGTGGCAAAGAGATGGGTCATCTTTTTGCGGCGCGCGGCGGCCAGTCGGGTTTCCGGCCCCATGCGCACGAGTTCGGCCCCGTAGCTGTCGCCGATAAACAGGCCGGTGTCCTCTGGCAGCAGGTCGACGTCGAAATCCGCATCCACCGCCCAAAAGAACCTGTCGGCCCATTCGAGGTACCCTTCCCATTTGCTGTCGGACATGAAATCGGCGCGGCTGGATTTGCATTCAACGATCCAGATCTCCCCCTTGGGGCCAAGCGCCATCACATCCACCCGCAGGCCGCGTGTCGGCACCAACTCTTCCACGCTCGTGAAACCGAGTGCGGCAAGCTGGCGGGTCACACCACGGGCAATCAACTGTCCGGGTTGCAAGGTCGGGGCGGTCATCAGGTCGGTCTGGGTCATGGGAGCAATATGAACAATTCATGAACATCAGGCAAGCGCTTGGTAATCCGCAGCGCGCAACCTATCTAGTTCAAAGGAAAACAGGGTGGGCATATGGCGCGCGACGGCGAAAACTCGACACATCAACAGCGCGGCATCCGCTATGCGCGCGAACTCGAAGGGCATCTGGGCTGGCTCGATACGTTTTCGGGCACAGCGCTTGGGGTGCTGGCGGTGGCGTCGGGCATCTACACCTATCTTGGGGTGTCGTCCTTGCTGGATGACAACGGGGCGATGTCGGCCTTTGCCGCGATCGCCTATTCCGCTGCTGTTTCCGTGGGCATCTTTGTGTTCTGGTCCTATATGCTGCGCCTGTTTCCAGCGGTGCGCAGCGCCCGTGCGCGGGTCGGGCTGTTGGGGGCCATGTCGCTGGGAAGCGTCGCGATCATCGCGATGTCGAGCTGGCTGAACGCCGCCGCCCTTGCCGGATCCGCTGCGGTGGAACAGCATCTGGCCGAGACCGTGCAGGATTACCAAGGCTCACTGGAGCGCGCGCATGAGATCACCCTTTCCGCCCAAGGGTTGGAGCGTGACGTTGCCCGTGTTCGTCAAAGTTTCGAGGATCTGAGCGAACAAGAGGCCACGGGCGGGCTGTCGGGCTTGGCGGGGCGTGGTGCCGTGTTCCGCGTGCTGCGTCAGAAATCGGCAGAGCTGTCGGGGCTGGAGGCGCAGATCGCCACCCAGACCCCGCTGGTCAATGACGCCTTTGTCGAGGGCAACCAGATCCTCAGCCGGATGCGCGCGCTGACGGTCGAACCCGGTCCGGTGGAAGCGCGATCGGTCGAATTTTCCGAACAGGCGGTACGGCTTGCCGGGTTGATCACGCGCTTGCGGCAACTGTCAGTCGCCCCGCTGGTCGAACGCGCCGCGCAGGATCTGTCGGCCTCTGTCGTGCTGCCCGAACTGGATGGCAGCAGTGTCGAGGTGCGGGGCAATCAGGCCTCGACCATCAGTGCCGTGCTTGAGGTTCTGGCCCAACGTGCCGCCACACTGGAGCGTGCGGCCCAAGACGTGCTGGCCATGGCCCCGCCAACAGAGACGACCTACACCCCGATTTCCAGCGCCGACGCGGTGATCAAATACGCGCGCAACTTCGTGCCCTCCTGGGCTGGCGCGATTGCCATTGATCTGTTGCCCGCCGTGTTGGTCTTCATTCTCGCCATTACCCAAGGCGCGATCCGCGAAGGTCGCGAGGGCAGCGCGATCGAGGAAACACTCACCCTTGCCGAACTGCGGGCCGCGGTGCTGGCAATGCGTGACATGGATGCGGCGATGAAGGGCACATCTGTTGATGAGGACGCGCATGGTGACCGCGATGAAAGCGCGCCCCATGATATCGTGACCGAGAATCCTGCCCTTAGCACGCCTTCGAAAACCACATGAAACTGCGACGCGATCCTTCCAAACGCCCACCCGTGGCACGGGTTCTGGGCGGCGTTCTGATCTTTCAGCTGGGATTGGCGGGGCTGCTTTTCTGGGGCGATCTGGACGAGGGGCTGCGCCTGCCCGGCTTTGGCCCGCGTGCCCCTGGGCTGACCGAACCCACGCGCCCCGGCGACCAGACCCGCCGGTTTCAACCCGACCGCGCCCGCCCCGGCGGCCGCCCCATGCCGGATACGCCCCTGCCCGAACGGCTGACCCTGACCGTGGTCGAAGGCGGTGCCCGCGTGTTGCTGGAAGGGGGCATCATGGCGGGTGATGCCGAACGCATCGAGAAACAGATCACCGCGCTTGATCCCCAACCCGAGGGCGTGATCCTGAATTCGCCCGGTGGGTCAGTCAGCGACGCGCTGCGTCTGGGACGGTATCTGCGGGATGCTGAGCTCACGACCGCCTTGCGCAGTGGCGATATCTGCTATTCCGCCTGCCCCTATCTATTGGCCGCAGGCACCAGCCGCGACGTGCCGGAGGATGCCTCTGTCGGGGTGCACCAGCATTTTTTCGGTGAAAGCACCCTGCTCCCCGCCTTTGTCGCGGTGGAGGACATCCAGCGCGGCCAAGGCGAGGTCATGACCTATCTGGATCAGATGGGCATCGACCCGCTGGTCATGCAGCACGCGCTGGTCACGCCGCCCGATGAAATCTATCTGCTGCTGCCCGAAGAGCTGACCCGCTACCGCTTTGTCGAAAACACCGAGCCAAGCTAGAATACCCCTTGTCGCAGGCTATGGTCGCGCCTACTTAACGGGGGTGACGGGTTCTGCCCTGTTTGTAAAAGTTACATTCCAGTGGCCTTAAGCAAATCCGAGGGAGCTGGCTCTGTTCGAGCCCTGGTTCGTTTATCTGGCGCCCACCTGTACATACAGGTCCTCGGGAATATAGAACAGAACGGCAGCGGTGGTCCCGTCACACTTCCCCGAAAATATCACGTTGTTCGCTGGTCCGTCGCTGTCGACCAAAGACGATGGTCTGAGCCTGTCCGGCTCAGAACTCTTCCGGACGGGCTTCGCGGGCCATATGATCCAGAACGGCGTTCACGAACTTCGGCTCGTCGCCCCCCTCAAAGAAGGCACGGGCGACGTCGACATATTCGTTGATCACGACCCGCGGCGGCGTTTCCTGCGCGCGCAGCTCGGCACCGGCAGCGCGGAACAAGGCACGCAAAGTAGGGTCGATCCGCGCGATGGCCCATTTAGCCACCAGCGCACGGTCGGTCATCTGGTCAATCGCCGCCTGATAGTTCACCGCCGTCTCAAGCAGGTCTGCAAAATGCCGGATGTCACCATCGATCATTTCCTGACCGTCGTAACTGGCGCCAAAGCGGTGCTCAAGGAACTCCTTGCGCACGGTGTCAAAGCTTTGCGAGGAATGCTCCATCTGGAACAGGGCCTGCACGGCATAAAGCCGCGAAGCTGATTTCATCTTGCGTTTTTGATTGCCCGAAAGGCCGGCGGAGGATGTCATGCTGTCTTGGGTCCGTCATTGTCGCCCGCCATCAGATATTCATCCGAGCGCGGCTTGAAACCGATGTCTTTGCGAATGTCGCCCCACTTACGGCTCAGCGCGATCAGATGCAAGGCCGCAGCTGCCGCACCGCCGCCCTTGTTTTGCCCCGCCGGATCGGCGCGCACGGCGGCCTGTTCGTGGTTCTCGACGGTCAGGATGCCGTTGCCGATACAGATGCCCTGCAACCCCATCAGCTGCAAGGCGCGGCTGCTGTCGTTGCACACGGTCTCGTAATGCGTCGTCTCACCGCGGATGACACAGCCAAGCGCCACGTAGCCGTCAAAATTGCTCTTGCGGTCAGAGATGCCGATGGCGGTCGGGATTTCCAGCGCTCCGGGCATTTCCACCACGTCCCATTCAGCCCCGGCGGCCTCGAGCTCTGCCTTGGCGCCTTTCAGCAAGCCCTCGGCGATGTCCGAGTAATAGGGCGAAATGACGATCAGAACCTTAACCGGCGTGTCAAAGCGCGGCGTGGTCAGCGTCGTATGATTTCCAGCAGCCATTGCATTTACTCCTGCGTGATTGGGCGCGTGCCCACGATGCTAAGGTCATAGGCGTCCAGCCCCAGATAGCGCGTATCGGGGTTATCCGTCAGCAAGATCAGCTTGTGCAACCCAAGGCTCGCCATGATCTGCGACCCAAGGCCGGTGCGTTTGACGGTACGGGGGCGATCATCCTCTTCGTCCTCGAAACGCAACCGCGGGTCGGGATCGCGGAACAACAGCACCGCGCCACGGCCTTCGTCCGCGATGATCTGCATCGCGCGTGGCAATTCGTCGGCGGGGCTTGGCCCGAGCCCGAGGATATCCTCAAGCGCGTTGATCGCATGGGTGCGAACCAGAACCGGCGCATCCGTCGTGATATCGCCCTTGGACAGGACCACATGATCGGTGCCGCTGATCTCGTCGGTGAAAATCTGCATCTTCCAATCGCCCCCATAGGCAGAGGTCACGGTGCGGCTGTCGCGCTCCACCAGCAGGTTGTCATGCTTGTGGCGATAGGCGATCAGATCGCTGATCGTGCCGATCTTCATGTCGTGCTGCTGACAGAAGGCAACCAGATCCGGCAGGCGGGCCATGGTGCCGTCTTCCTTCATGATCTCGCAAATCACACCCGACGGATGCAGCCCCGCAAGACGCGAGATATCGACGGCAGCCTCGGTGTGGCCTGCGCGGACCAGGACACCCCCATCGCGTGCGCGCAGCGGAAACACATGCCCCGGCGTGGCGATATCCACCGCGCCTTTATCCTCGTCGATGGCGACCTTCACGGTCAGCGCACGGTCGGCGGCGGAAATACCGGTGGTCACCCCCTCGCGTGCTTCGATCGATACGGTAAAGGCTGTTTCATGGCGGGCAGAGTTATTCACCGCCATCATCGGCAGACCCAGCGTGTTGACCCGTTCCTCGGTCATCGGCAGGCAGATCAGCCCGCGCCCGTGGGTGGCCATAAAGTTGATCGCATCCGCATCCGCAAATTGCGCAGGGATTACCAGATCGCCTTCGTTCTCGCGGTCTTCGTGATCGACCAGCACGAACATGCGACCCTGACGGGCCTCTTCGATGATCTCTTCGATGGGCGCGATGGCATCCGCCAATTCAGCCTCGACCGGTCCGGGCGTTTCAAATTGCATGGGGTCACCTCACTCTTTGCTGCTGTGGCACATACCCCACCCCACGCGCCTTTGCCAGAGCAGGGCCGCCCCCCGCCCTGCTTCATTTTGCCAAATAAACTCAATTCCGCACCGTCACCGCGCGCGGCGGTCCGCGTTAAGCCCCGAAATAGCGCGCGGCCTCCACATAGCCCGCCGCCTTGCTTGCAGTGGCCCAGTCCCGTTCCAATCCGGTGTCGCCGATGATCAGCACCTGATCGCCGACCAGTTTGCGCCCTTGAACCACCTGCCCCAGATGATCGCGCATCGCGCTCCAGCTGTCGGTGAACTTGGGGGCCTCGGCCACGTGATCCAGCGCGGGATTCGCCTGTGCCACACTGTCGGGCCGCAGCGGACGATGTACCAGCGCCAGCTTTTGGGCGCGCTGCACCTTGTCCAGCACCTCGGCCTCGCGCAGGGGGATATGCGGTGCCCCCGCACGGACCACCCGCAGCGCATTGGACGAGAACAGCAGCGCCAGAATATCGCGCCCCGTGGCCTGACGGATCGCGGCATAGGCCTTGTAGTCCAACCCCAGCTCGCGGGCGCGCGCCACGCGCATCTTGACGACCATCAGCGGGATCGCTGAAGGCATCGCCGCCTCGCGCGCTTTTTGCCACTGGAAAGCGCGCCACTTTTGGCCGCGTTCAAGGCTGGGGCCCTGATTATGTCCGATCCCCGCGATCATGACATTTCCGCCAGCCGCGCAACATAGCGGGCCAATGTGTCGATCTCCAGGTTGATGCGGTCCCCGATGGCGACATCACCCCATGTGGTCACCTCTTTGGTGTGGGGGATAAAGTTGATGCCGAAATCGCAGCCGTCGACCTCGTTCACGGTCAGCGAGGTGCCGTTCAGCGCGACAGAGCCTTTGGGGGCAATGAAACGCGCCAGATCCTCGGGCGCGCGCAGGGTCACGCGGGTGCTGTCGCCCTCGTCGCGCAGCGCCACCACCTCGGCCACGCCATCGACATGGCCCGACACGATGTGCCCGCCCAATTCGTCCCCGACCTTTAGCGCGCGTTCAAGGTTCAGACGGCGTCCGACCTCCCATGCGCCAAGGTTGGTCTTGTCCACGGTCTCGGCGCTGATCTGCACCTCGTACCAATCGGCCCCCAGATCCACCACGGTCAGGCACACGCCATCACTGGCGATAGAGGCCCCCATGTCGATGCCGCTGGTATCATAGCCCGTTTCGATCCGCGCGCGCAGGTCGCCTTGCTGTTCAAGCTTGGTGATCTTTCCGATGTCCGTGATAATGCCTGTAAACATGCGCCTGCCTCTTCTATACTGGTCGCTACCGAAGTAGACCTCTGCCCGCAGCATGACAAGTCCACAGACACGCCACATTTTCGCCGGTATCCGGTGTTTGTCTGCCCGATGACCAAGATAAACCGAAAGCAACCGATGAACGCCGCAGCACCCCGTGAACGGGTCTTCCTTTTCCTGCAAGGGCCGCATGGTCCCTTCTTCAACCGTCTGGGCAAGATGCTCCGTCTGGCGGGGGCGCAGGTCTGGCGTGTGGGGTTCAACGCAGGCGATCGGGCCTTCTGGTTCCACCCGCGCAGCTATATCCCGTTTCGCGGAACAGCTGACACGTGGAAAGACACCTTTGTTGCGCTGCTCGCCGACAAGGGTGTCACAGATATCGTGCTTTATGGCGACACCCGCCCGATCCACGCCCAAGCCGTGGCCGAGGCCAAGGCCCGCGGGCTGACCGTGCATGTCTTTGAAGAAGGCTACATGCGCCCCTATTGGGTCACCTATGAACGCGGCGGGTCCAACGGCAATTCACGGCTGATGGATATGTCCATCGAACAGATGCAGGCAGCACTGGCCAATTCGGATATGGAGGCCCCCCTCCCCCCCGGTCATTGGGGCGATATGCGCCAGCATGTGTTTTATGGCGCGCTCTATCACTGGTTTGTGCTGTTCCGGAACGGCGACTACCGTAATTTCCGCCCGCATCGGAGCTTGCCGGTGACCAAGGAGTTCAAGCTGTACCTCAAGCGGCTGCTGCTGATGCCCGCGCTGGCGCTGGACCGGCTGATCGCAACGCTGCGTATCCGGCTCGGCGGCTTCCCCTACCATCTGGCACTGCTGCAGCTGGAGCACGACAGCTCGTTCCAGGAACACTCCCCCTTCGAGACGATGACCGATTTCCTGACCGTGGTGCTGGAAGGTTTCGCCAAGGGCGCGCCGCGCCACCATCATCTTGTCGTGAAGGCCCATCCTCTGGAAGACGGCCGCGCGCCGCTGCGCCGCGTGGTCAAACAGGTGGCGCGGGATCTGGGTGTCGCGGACCGGGTGCATTTCGTGCGCGGCGGCAAGCTGGCGCAGCTGCTCAACGATGCCCGCACCGCCGTTACGGTGAACTCCACCGCCGGTCAGCAGGTCCTGTGGCGCGGAATTCCGCTCAAGGTGTTTGGCAGCGCCGTCTATGCGAAACCCGAATTCGTCTCGGACCAGCCGCTGGCGCAATTCTTTGCCGCCGCCTCGCGCCCCGATAACAAGGCCTACAAGGATTATCGCCGGTATTTGCTGGAAACCTCGCAGGTCCCGGGCGGATTTTATGCGGCACGCGCGCGCACGCAGTTGATGCGGCAAGTGGTCGATATGATGCTTGCCCCCGAAGACCCCTACGACGCGCTAGAGCTGGGAACCGCGGCACCAAGGCAACAGTTGCGGGCCGTCACCTGAGCGTTTTTCGCCCAGACAGTAGCTTTTCGATCCAATCTGCGCTAAGCCGATGATAATTACGCCGAAAAAATCGGCGAATTCGAGGCAGAACAAGAACAGGTCGAGGAGACCGGGCAGTGAAATCCGTACCCTTCCGGTGGGCGCGTCCCATCGCATTACTTGCGGCTATGGCCGTGGTATCTTCATGTGGCCTTCCGCAGGTTGGCCCGAACAAACGTCAGATCTTTGCCGGATCGGTCCAGAAGGAAGGCGACGCATTTGTTGTCGCCGTCAACGACCGTGTAACCCGCGCCACCGCCGTCGCCCCCGCGCTTGGCTTTAGCCCGGGGTTCATCAACGCCGGTCAGCTTGGGTCGGATACGATCAACCCCGGTGATACGCTGGGGCTGACGATCTGGGAAAACGTCGATGATGGCTTGCTGGCCGCCCAAGGGGCCAACGCCACCGTGCTGGAAGAAGTGCAGGTCGACGGCTCCGGGTTCATCTTTGTGCCCTACGCGGGCCGGATCAAGGCCGCTGGCAATTCCCCCGAAGCGATCCGCCGCATCATCACCAACAAACTGTCCGAACAAACGCCAGACCCGCAGGTTCAGGTGCGCCGTCTGGCCGGTGACGGGGCGACCGTGTCGCTTGTCGGCTCTGTCGGTGCGCAGGGTGTCTATGCGATTGAACGACCGACGCGCACGCTTGCCACCATGCTGGCGCGGGCCGGTGGTGTGACCATCACCCCCCAGATCGCGCAGGTCACCGTGCTGCGTGGCAATCAGCGGGGCAAAATCTGGCTTGAAGATCTTTACAGCCACCCAGAGCTCGACATCGCCCTGCGCGGCGGGGATCGCATCCTGATCGAGGAAGACACACGGTCCTTTGTGGCCCTTGGGGCCACCGGCGCGCAGCAGAAAGTCCCGTTCGAGACCAAGAACCTGTCGGCGCTTGAAGGCATCGCACAGGTGGGCGGGCTGAACGCGGGCACCGCTGACCCGACAGGTGTTTTCGTCTTCCGCAACGAACCCGAAGCGGTCGTGGCACAGGTTCTGGGCCGCAATGACCTGCAAGGCGCACAGCGCATGGTCTATGTGCTTGATCTGACCAAACCCAACGGCATGTTCATGGCCCGCGATTTCGTGATCCGTGATGGCGATACGCTCTACGTCACCGAAGCCCCCTTCACCCAGTGGAGCAAGGTCATTTCCTCGATCACGGGGTCGGCCAGCTCGGTCAACAACCTGTCGTCGCTCGCGTCGAGCAACTGATCTGGGCCGATGGCTTTAGGGCCTGACATATACGACACCCCCGCCGCCGGTTCCCCACGGGACCGGCGGCTTTTTGTGTTTAACGGCGGCTTCATCACCAACCGGCGGGTGCGGCGCATCTTGCAGCTGTCGGGCTATAGCCTGCATCTGGGCATGCCGCGCGACGGGGATGCCATCGCTGTCTGGGGCAATGCAGGTACCGCGCATCGTGGGCTGGCCGTCGCATCCAAAAAAGGGCTGCCCGTTGTCCGCGTCGAAGACGCGATGCTGCGGTCGCTGTTTCCCGGTCGCGCAGGCGAGCCGCCGCTGGGGCTCCTGGTCGATCACAAGGGGCTGCATTTCGACCCGGCACAGCCCTCCGAGCTTGAGGACATCCTGACCAGCCACCCGCTGGATGACACGGCTTTGCTGGACCGTGCGCGCGGTGCCATCCACCGCATCACCGAGGCGCATCTGACCAAATACAGCGGGTTCGACACCGCGCACCCCGCGCCGGATCCCGGCTATGTGCTGGTGATCGACCAGACCTTGGGTGATGCGTCGGTCGCGGCCTCGGGCGCGGACCGATCGCGGTTCCTTGAGATGCTGGTCTTTGCCCAGCAAGAGAACCCCGGCGCGCGGATCATCATAAAGACCCATCCGGAAACCGCAAAGGGCTATCGCAGCGGTCATTTCGGGCCTGAGGACGCCAACGACCGCATCACCCTGCTGACCGCCCCCATCAGCCCCTGGACCCTGTTTGAAGGGGCCGTGCGTGTCTATACCGTGTCGTCACAGATGGGGTTCGAGGCGATCTTTGCAGGCCACAAGCCCCGGGTCTTCGGGCAGCCCTTCTATGCGGGATGGGGCCTGACCGAAGACGAATTCCCCGTGCAGCGGCGCCAACGTGTGCTGACCCGTGCGCAACTTTTTGCGGGGGCGATGATCCTTTATCCCAAATGGTACGATCCGCACCGTGACTGCCTGTGTGATCTGGAAACCGTGATAGAGGCGATGGCCGCGCAAACCCGGGCCTGGCGCGAAGACCACCGGGGCTGGGTCGCCTCTGACATGCGCCTGTGGAAACGTCAGCCCTTGCAGCGTTTCTTTGGCCGCTGGTCGCCGGTGACCTACGAGAATGATCCAAAGGCCGCCCGCGCCACAGGCAAGCCCTGGATGGTCTGGGCGTCGAAAGCGTCGCAGGTCCATGCCGGCGCCCTGCGGGTCGAAGACGGCTTCCTGCGCTCGCGCGGATTGGGGGCCGATCTAGTGCCGCCCCTGTCGCTGGTCTGCGATGATCTGGGTATCTACTATGACCCGCGCAGCCCCAGCCGGTTGGAACAGCTGATCACGTCGCGCGCCAAAATGCGCCCCGACCAGTCGCGCCGCGCGGCACGGTTGATTGCGGCTCTGCGCGACGCGGGGCTAAGCAAGTATAACCTTGGCGGCGGTGGCGATCTGGACGCCCTGCCCGCCGGACGGCGCATTCTGGTACCGGGTCAGGTGGAGGACGACGCCTCCATCCGTGCGGGCACCGATGCGGTATCCACCAATCTGGCGCTGCTACACGCCGCGCGCGCCGCGCATCCCGACGCCGTGATCCTGTATAAACCCCATCCCGATGTAGAGGCCGGGCTGCGCCTTGGCGCGATTGACGCAGGCGGGCTGGCGGACCGAGTGCTGACCGATGCCGACCCCATCGCCCTGCTAGCGCATGTGAATGAGGTTTGGACCATGACATCGCTGCTGGGGTTCGAGGCCCTGCTGCGCGGCGTCAAGGTCGTCACCTTAGGTGCCCCCTTCTACGCCGGCTGGGGGCTGACCGAAGACCGCGGCGATATCCCGGCGCGGCGAAGGGCAGAGGTGAGCATCGAAGGTTTGGCGCATGCCGCCCTGATCGATTATCCGCGCTACTTTGATCCGCGCAGCGGTACCGCCTGCCCGGTCGAGGTGGTGGTGGAGCGGTTGGCTTCGGGTGATCTGCCGCGGCGCGGGGTGGCGAACCGGGTGCTGGCGAAGCTGCAGGGCGTGTTTGCCACACAGGCCCATTTGTGGCGGCGGCGATAGCACAGCGGGGCCAGCCCATGTGCAGATCAGAGGCGGGGGCCAGCCCCCGCGCCCCCGGGATTTTAAGCCATTTGGAAGGGGTTAGGCGGGCGTGTTGCCGCGGGCCCAGATGTGGAGGAGGTCGGGGCCGATGCGCGAAGTTTCGGTCAGGGTGAAGCGCGGGGCCTGTGCCAGACGTGGAAGCTGCAGCGGCGCGATGGCGGGCAGGCCGTCCGCGCCAAGGGCCAGACCCGACGTAAACCCGACGAGTTGATCCACGAGATCCGCCTTTAGCAGCGTCGCGGCCAGTCCGCCGCCCCCCTCGCAGAAGATGCGTGTCAGACCGTGGCGTCCAAGCTGCTGGAGCATGTCATCGGCGTCGATCTGGCCCATCTTTGGTGCGCAAGAGATCAGCGTCGCGCCAAGGCTTTCCCACGTCCCGATCAGCTCTGCCGGGGCCTTGGGGCCGTGGCAAAGGATCAGGGGGATGTCATTGGCGGTTCTGGCGAGCGTGCCATTCAGGGGGATGTCCAGCCCGTTCGACACAGCGATCCGTGTCGGCTGGCGCGTGGTGCCAAGGTCGCGCACGGTCAGGCTGGGGTCATCCTGCCGCGCCGTGCCACCGCCCACCATGACCGCGTCATGGCGACTGCGCATGGCATGGACCACGCGGCGGGCGGGCGGGGCTGTGATCCACTGGCTTTCGCCCGACGCGGTGGCAATGCGACCGTCAAAGCTGCTCGCGAGTTTGAGCGTCACCATCGGGCGGCCTTCGTCGACACGCAGGAAAAAGCCCAGGTGATCCGCGCGGGCTTCATCTTCGAGCACGCCCACGTCAACGATAATGCCCGCCGCACGGAGGATCGCAATACCTTTGCCGCTGACGCGTGGATCGCTGTCGGTGCAGGCGATCACCACGCGCGCAGGCTTGGCGGCGACAAGCGCATCGGCGCAGGGCGGCGTCTTGCCGGTATGGGCGCAGGGTTCGAGGGTGACGTAGACCGTCGCCCCCTGTGCCGCAGACCCGGCCTGACGCAGCGCTTGGGGTTCCGCATGGGGCCTGCCGCCCGGCTGGGTCCAGCCACGCCCGACAATGCGGCCTTGTTGCACGATGACGCAGCCCACGGCGGGATTGGGCCAGACAGCCCCCTGCCCGCGCCGGCCCAGCGACAAGGCCAGCGCCATAAAGCGCGCGTCGTCAGACATGCTTATTCGTCCGCAGGGGTGTCGGGCCGCAGTTCCTGCACGAATTTATCGAAATCATCTGCCGCCTGAAAGTTCTTGTAGACGCTGGCAAAGCGGACGTAGGCGACGGTGTCGATGCGGGCCAGTGCCTCCATCACGATCTCGCCGATTTGTTTCGATCCGACATCGGTTTCGCCCATGCTTTCCAAACGGCGCACGATGCCGCTGATCATCTGATCGATCCGTTCGGGATCAATCGGGCGTTTCTGCATCGAGATCCGGATGGAGCGTTCCAGCTTGTCACGGTCGAAATCCTCGCGCTTGCCCGAGGTTTTGACGACAACCAGATCGCGCAGTTGCACCCGTTCATAGGTTGTAAACCGGCCCCCGCAGGCGGGACAGAAACGGCGGCGCCGGATCGAAACGTGATCCTCGGCCGGGCGGCTGTCTTTAACTTGGGTGTCGATATTTCCGCAAAACGGGCAGCGCATAGCCGGTCCCCTTATCTTAAACCTGCTCAATAGGGGGTGAAACACCCCCATTCCCCAAAACTATAGGACCAACGCGAGGTTTTGGGTAGGGGCGAAATGCCCATCTATATGTTGTAGCGGGGAAAACTGCCCTGAACTTTGCCTGATACCATGCGTTGTCCCTGCAAGACGACTGATCTGAAAGGAATTCACTATGACCAAGACGCTTTTCATCACCGGAGCCTCGAGCGGGATCGGTGCTGCCACCGCCCGCGCTGCTGCCAAGGCCGGCTGGAACGTCGGGCTTTTCGCCCGCAGCGAAGACAAGCTGAAAGATCTCGCGCGCGACATCGGGGATCAGGCGCTGGTGCTGACCGGAGATGCCACGCAATACGACGATCAGGAACAGGCCATGAGCCGCCTTGCGCAGAAGTTCGGGCAAATCGATGCTGTCTTTGCCAATGCAGGACGGGGGACATCGCCGGGCGGCACCGAAAAGGGTGACCCGGACGACTGGAAATCGATGATCGATCTGAACGTGATGGGCGCGCTGTATACGGCCCATGCCGCGATGCCATATCTGCGCAAGACCACGGGGCAGTATGTTGTGACCGGTTCCGCCGCAGGACGCCGCCACATCAAAGGGTCGATCTACGGCGCGACCAAGTTCTTTATCCACGGCTTTGCGGGCAACCTCGCCGACGAAATGGCGGAATGGGGTGGGCGCTGTATGGTTGTCTCTCCCGGGATGGTGGACACGGCGTTCTTTGACGAAGCCAAGCCTGACAAGCTGAAACCGGAAGACGTGGCATCGGCCGTGATGCACGCGCTAGAGGCACCGGCCCACGCAGCCGTGCGCGAGATCCACTTGATGCCGGTGGATTGAGTTCAGGCGAAATGCACCGCGATGCGTCTGCTATGGGGCGCGTCGCGGTGTTCGAACAAATAGATGCCTTGCCATGTGCCTAACGCCATGCGGCCTGCAACCACGGGGATGCTGAGCGTCACGGGCAGCACTGCCGCCTTGATGTGCGCGGGCATGTCATCTGGTCCTTCCAGCGTATGCCGGAGGTAAGCCATTGACGGGTCATCCGCAGGTGGCACCAGACGCGAAAAGTAGGCAAGCAGATCGCGCTGCACATCCGGGTCCGCGTTTTCCTGAATAAGCAGCGAGGCGGAGGTATGGCGCAGAAACAGTGTCACCAACCCGTCAGAGCGTTGCCCTGACAGCGCCTGTTGCACCTGATCCGTCACCTCGTAGAGCCCCTGCCCGCCAGTCTTGACCGTAAACTCGCTATTCATTCCGCCCGCCTTGCGCTGATGGGTCAGGCTAGCCTCAACGCCCGGGCGATTGCAAACCACCGCAGAGCGTGATCCCGTGGCTGATGGTCATGGCCGACCCGGCCTTGGTCAAGGATCCGCCCAGGATCACGACGGGCGATGGGGTCAGCCCCGCGGGATCCAGCGTGAAGGTGACACCACCATCGCCGCCAAAACCACGCGCGCGCGGCTCGCTTACATAAAGCTTCTGACTGTCCTGCGCGCCCATTTCCCGCAGCGCATAATCCGCCGCGGCACACCAATGCCCGCGCGCACCAAAGCCGGTGCTGCCGCTGATATGCACGCCGCCCTCGGTCGGTGTGAAAGTCAGACGGTCATTCGGCACATAGGCCTGTGCGAGGGCCGGGGTCGTTGCCAATGCGGCCAGTACGAAAGCGGTGGTCAGGGTTTTCATCGTGGTATTCCTAATTTTCAAAAGTCTTTAAGCTCAAGGATGTAGTCCTTGCAGAACTGGATGGCGTGGCCCACGGGCAAGGCCTGACCCGCGTTGCGCACCGATACCGAATAGGATTTGAACGCAGGCTCCGACAGCTCTGCATCATTCAGGGTAAAGACGACGCCCTTGCGCCCTACCCCGCTGATAGATGGCCCGCGCGGCGACTTGACGTAGATCTCAGCGGCGCTTGGCGTGCCCAGCCCTTCCTCGGCATATTCGGCGGCGGCACACCACATGCCCCGGGCCCCTTCACCATGATCCTCGATCACCTCGAAGGATGCGCCCGACAGCGGGATGACCTGTAACTCGTTCACCGCAGTAAAGGATTGCGCAAACGCGGCGAGCGGGGCGGCAGAGAGAATGGCGGCAAGGGCAAGACGTTTCATGGCGGCTCCTGTTTGGTGCGTGGTTCACAGATAGGCTGCGCGGCGGGATTTTAAATTCACAGCTTCGAGATCGTCGCTTCAGCGCATGAAAAAAGGCGGGTGCCTGAACACCCGCCTTTCAAAACTCTCGCGATCAAGCGCTTACTGATCGAGGAACGACCGCAGCTTGCGCGACCGGCTTGGGTGCTTGAGCTTGCGCAGCGCCTTCGCCTCGATCTGACGGATACGTTCGCGGGTCACGCTGAACTGCTGGCCGACTTCTTCCAGCGTGTGGTCGGTGTTCATGCCGATGCCGAAGCGCATCCGCAGCACACGTTCCTCGCGCGGGGTGAGGCTGGCCAGAACCCGTGTCGTGGTCTCCTTGAGGTTTTCCTGAATGGCGCTGTCGAGCGGCAGCACGGCATTCTTATCCTCGATGAAATCACCAAGCTGGCTGTCTTCCTCGTCGCCAATAGGCGTTTCAAGAGAGATCGGCTCTTTGGCGATCTTCATCACCTTGCGCACTTTCTCAAGCGGCATCTGCAGTTTCTCGGCCAGTTCCTCCGGCGTCGGCTCGCGGCCAATCTCGTGCAGCATCTGGCGGCCGGTCCGAACCAGCTTGTTGATTGTCTCGATCATATGCACCGGAATACGGATGGTGCGCGCTTGGTCGGCGATCGAACGGGTGATCGCCTGACGGATCCACCATGTCGCATAGGTCGAGAATTTATAGCCGCGACGGTATTCGAACTTGTCGACGGCCTTCATCAGGCCGATGTTCCCTTCCTGAATAAGATCAAGGAACTGCAAGCCACGGTTGGTGTATTTCTTGGCGATCGAGATCACGAGACGCAAGTTCGCCTCGACCATTTCTTTCTTGGCCTGACGGGCCTCTTTCTCGCCCTTCTGAACCTGCTGCACGATGCGGCGGAATTCAGAGATATCAAGACCGACGTATTGACCCACCTGCGCCATATCAGCCCGCAGCTCGTCCACCTTGTCAGAGGACCGTTCGATGAACATCTGCCAACCGCGACCGGATTTCTCGGCCATCCGCTCCATCCAGTTGGGGTCCAGCTCGTAGCCGCGATAGGCGTCGACGAATTCCTTGCGGTTGATGCGCGCCTGGTCGGCAAGCTTCACCATCGCAGAGTCGATCTGCATGATGCGGCGATTGATGCCGTAAAGCTGGTCGATCAGCGCTTCGATACGGTTGTTATGCAGGTGCAGGTCGTTGACCAAAGCCACGATCTCGGAGCGGACGCGCTGGTACTCTTCCTCATCGGTCTTCGAAAAGGTGCCGTCCTCGTTCAGGGTGGCCGAAATCCGGCTGTCCTGGATTTGGCTCAACTTGACGTAGTCATCGGCAATGATGTCGAGCGCTTCCAGCACTTGCGGCTTCAGCGCGGCTTCCATTGCGGCCAGCGACATGTTGGCCTGTTCGTCATCATCCTCGTCGTCGTCATCGTTCGAGATCGGGTTGCCGTCGGCGTCCACTTCGCTTGTGCTTTCGGCGGGCTTTGTCTCGGTGCCCGCGGTTGGCACGACCGGAGTCGTTTCCTCTTCGTCGCCCATCTGGGTGCCGAATGTCGCCTCAAGGTCGATGACATCGCGCAGCAGAATGTCCTCGGACAAAAGTTCGTCGCGCCAGATCGTGATCGCCTGGAAGGTCAGCGGGCTTTCACACAGCCCCGCGATCATCGTGTTGCGCCCTGCCTCGATCCGCTTGGCGATGGCAATCTCGCCCTCGCGGCTCAGCAGTTCAACCGATCCCATCTCGCGCAGATACATGCGAACGGGGTCATCCGTGCGGTCCAGTTTTTCGGACGTGCCAGAGGACAGCGCCACATCACGGTTGCTTTCCGTGGTCGCAATTTCTGTCCCGCCCTTGGCGTCTTCTTCTTCGGCTTCTTCGTCTTCGATCACGTTGATGCCCATTTCGGACAGCATCGACATCACATCCTCGATCTGCTCCGAGCTGACTTGGTCAGGGGGCAGAACGGTGTTCAGCTGATCGTAGGTGATATAGCCCTTTTCACGGGCTTCGCCGATCATCTTTTTGACGGCGGCTTGGCTCATATCAAGCGAATGGCCGGCATCCTGGTCGTCAGACTTCGCGTCTTCGTTGGTGTCTTTGGCGGCCATGAAATTTCCTCCAGCGAATGGGTGCGAATCACGTGACGTGATTCGGTTGTTCGAATCATGCGGGGTTCTGGGTGATTCTTAAACCCGTTACCCTGTATTTTGTTAAACATCCCGGCGAAAAAGCCACGCCGGGTTCATTTTTTGTCTTTCGCATCACCCTTCAGGATCGACCCCAGCAATGCGTCAAAAGCGCTGCGTTCGTCCCGGCTGATGTGGGCACCGTTCTCGGCAATGTCGTATTCTGCGGTATCTTCCTGCCCGCTGCGCTGTGCGCGATCAGCGTTGCGTGCCGCTTCGCCCAACCGCCATGTCAGCCCTTCATCCGCGGTGCCGGTCAGATCTTCGACCGCATCGGCAATCTCTTCGTCCAGCCCGCGCACGGCTTCCAGCTTGCCCAGTTCTTCGGCGACAGTCATGCGCGTCTTTTCCAGGTTGCCAGGGCTTCGGATGCAGGGCGTGATGGCTACGTGGCGCTGCGACAGCATGTTTTCAAGGGTGTACTCCCCCACCGCGTCATAAATCTTTTCGCGCAACACCGCCGGATCGTGATGTACATGGCGCAACATCAAATCGCGGATACGCCCGTGATCAGGATCCTGACAGCGCATCGCGGCCAGCCCGTTCTCGAACTCTTCTACAAGCTGCGGACAGCCCAGCAGGGCCATCAGGATCACCGCCTCGCGCAGATGCTCCGTCGCTCCCAGCCCGGCTGCGGTCACCAGAATAGAGGATTTCGCACTAGGGGATGGCCCCTGCGGCGCGGGGGCCCATTTGCCCCCACCGGAGGCGCGCGCGACGGGGCTAAAATCTCTCTTGGCCTTTTGCGGACGGAAGAGCTGCCAGCGCAGATCCTTGATTTCCTGGCCATAATGGCTGCGGATCGACGGGTCTTTGATCATCATGATCTTTTCGCGCAGCGCCTTGTCCAACCCTGCCTTACGCTCGGGGCTGTCGAAAACGCGACCGTCGGTCTCGCGCTGCCAGAGCAGACGCACCATCGGCATCGCGTTATCCAGTAACTTTTGCAACGCTGGTGCCCCGTGCGCGCGGAGCAGATCATCCGGATCCTGACCGTCAGGCATCACGGCAAAACGCAAGGATTGCCCCGCCTCAAGCAGCGGCAGCGCCAGATCGATCAAGCGCATGGCCGCACGTTGACCCGCCGCATCCCCGTCCAGCGTGATGATCGGCTCGGGCGAGATGCGCCACAACATCTGCAACTGGCTCTCGGTGATCGCCGTACCCAAGGGGGCCACCGCCGCGCCGAAACCGGCCTGCACCAATGCAATCACATCCATATAGCCTTCGGCCACGATCAACGGCTTGCCCTGCCCTGCCGCTGTCCGCGCATCACGCACATTGTAGAGGCTGCGGCCTTTGTCAAAAAGCTCCGTCTCGGGGGAGTTCAGATATTTGGCGTTGTCATTCGGGTCCATTGCCCGCCCGCCAAAGGCAATCGCCCGCCCCCGCGCATCCCGGATCGGATACATGATCCGGCCCCGGAATGTATCATAAGGCCGCCCGCCCTTGGACGAAGGCTTGGCCAGCCCCGCCCCAAGGATCAACGCATCCTCGACATTCTTGGCCTTCAGGTGATCCCAAAGCCCTTGCCACTGGTCCGGCGCGAAGCCGATTTCCCATTGCTCCAAGGCCTGCGGCGTCAGCCCGCGCCCGGCAAGATAGTCGCGCGCGGCCCCTGCCGCGGCGGTGCGCAGCTGCAGCCGGAAATACTGCACCGCCAGTTCCATCACCTCGGCCAGTTGCGTGCGCTTATCCGCCTTCTCCTGCGCGCGCGGGTCTTGTTTGGGCATGGGCATCCCAGCCTCACGCGCCAGAATCTCTACCGCTTCCATAAAGCTGACATTCTCGGTCTCTCGCACGAAAGAGATCGCGTCCCCCTTGGCGTGACACCCGAAGCAATAATAGAATCCCTTGCGGTCATCGACATGGAAGCTGGCGGATTTTTCCTGGTGGAACGGGCACGGAGCCCACATATCGCCCTTGCCCTGATTGGACTTGCGCGGATCCCACATCACTTTGCGCCCCACCACCTGTGACAGGCTGGCACGGCTGCGCAGTTCATCCAAAAATCCAGGGGGCAGGCTCATACTGTTTTATATTGGGTCGGCAGGGCCAAAGTCCAGCACCCAAAGCCTGCGCAACGGGCTTGATTTTGCCGGATAAACTCCGGGGGGATCGTCCGTCAGGGCGATGGGGGCTGGCCCCCGTCTTACCGCCCCGACAGGTACTCCGGCGCGATCAAACGACGCGCGCGGGCGTTACTGGCCCAAACACATTTCGTTCCAGGCGGCAGAAAGGTCGTTGCCCTTCACGTCGCGCATTTTCATTTCATAGACCCAAGGGGCGACCAGCGGGACAACCGCGTCATAGCGATCGGGCCATTCGGGGTTCTTGGAGGCGATGTGATCCGGCACGTCACGCTCTTTCACGCGGTCGATGCGCGCTTGCCGGACGGCCTGCACGACATCTGCCTGATACTGGCAATCGGTTTCAGCGCTGGTGGCGGCGAAGACAGGCGCGCTGGACGTCGCCAGTGCTGCGGCAATCATGAGTTTACCAAATTTCATCGTCACATCTCCTAAATGTTTCTTTGCAAGCCCGCCGCCCTTCCACTGCCTGCGCCGTTTAAAGTTAAAGGCTGCAGAGGACACCAGAGCGGGTGCTCATGGCGCAGGAACCTAGCCAGCCCCCGTTGGAATACAAGTGACAGAGCGGTTTTCCGCAGTACGCGCTTGGCGGTTTGGCGCGTCTTTGCCGAAAGCCGCTATCACAGCGGCTTTCGGGGAACTTTTCAGGGGCGCAGCATAGGGCCCGCGCGAGGTTACAGCCCCTTTGCGCGGTAGCTGGCGGCGACCTTGCCGATGCTGACCAGATAGGCGGCGGTGCGCAGGTCTTCGACATCGTCGCGGCTGTGCCAGACGTCCGCCATCGACCGGTAGGCGTCGCTCATCGTGTCGTAAAGACCCGAGCGGACCAGCTCAAGCTCCCCGGCGCCCCGCAGGTATTTATCCTTGAAGTTCGGGCTTAGCTGCCAGCCGACGCCGCTATCGGCGCTCAGACGTTCCAGTTCGTCCACCAACAGCTGGTGACGGCTTTCCTCGTTGCGGCGCTGCATACGGCCAAAACGGATGTGGCTCAGGTTCTTGACCCATTCGAAATAGGAAACCGTCACACCGCCGGCGTTGGCATACATGTCAGGGATGATCACGACGCCTTTTGCACGCAGGATATCATCGGCACCGGCGGTTACGGGGCCGTTGGCGGCTTCGACGATCAGCGGAGCCTTGACGTTATGCGCGTTGGTCAGGTTAATAACCCCTTCCAGCGCCGCAGGGATCAGGATGTCACATTCCGCTTCCAGCAGCTTGGCACCGTCTTCTTCAAGGGGCGCATCTGGATAGCCCTTGATCGTACCATGCATGGAAATCCAGCGGTGCACCTCTTCCACATCAAGACCACGGTCATCGAACAAAGCGCCGTCGCGTTCAATGATCGCGGTGATCTTGCAGCCATCCTCTTCGCTCAGGAACTTGGCGGCGTGGTAGCCCACATTGCCCAAGCCCTGCACCACGACGCGTTTACCGTCCAGCTCACCGCCCAGACCGGCCTTTTCCATTCCCTTGGTGTCGCGGAAGAAAGCGTGCAGCGCATATTGCACGCCGCGGCCTGTCGCCTCGGTGCGGCCATGGATGCCGCCCGCGTTGATCGGCTTGCCCGTCACACAGGCAACCCCGTTGATGTCCGTGGTGTTCATGCGCTTGTACTGATCCGCGATCCAGGCCATCTCGCGCTCGCCCGTGCCCATGTCGGGGGCGGGAACGTTTTGCGCGGGGTTGATCATATCGCGCTTGATCAGCTCGTAAGCGAAACGGCGGGTGATCAGTTCCAGCTCGTGTTCGTCATAGTCGCGCGGATCAATGCACAGCCCACCTTTGGAGCCCCCGAACGGCGCTTCGACCAGCGCGCATTTATAGGTCATCAACGCCGCCAGCGCCTCTACCTCGTTCTGGTTTACGCCGGGGCTGTAACGGATGCCGCCCTTGACCGGCTCCATGTGTTCGGAATGGACCGAGCGATAGCCGGTAAAGGTCTGGATACCGCCGCGCAGGCGCACGCCGAAACGCACCGTGTAGGTCGCGTTGCACACGCGAATCTTCTCTTCCAGACCCGGCGACAGGTCCATCAGGGCCACCGCCCGGTTAAACATGATGTCGACGCTATCGCGAAAGCTCGGTTCGGTTCCGGGGTTCATTCTACGCTCCTAAATTGGCTCTGCGACCCTGATGCGGGCCGGTTCATCGCCTCGCCTTTTGAACATGGCACCTGCGTCAAGCAAAGCTGTAAATCACCATATTTCGAAGTTTTCGCACAAATTTTAATCAGTTTGAAAACTTATCACCCAAAGCGAGTAGTCACGGCACACAAGACAAGCCCTGCGCGAAGTTTCCTGACAGGGGACAGTCCGGCTGCTCCGGCGGGATCTGCCCCAAAAACGGTCTGAGTATACACTTTTTTAAACGTATTTCGCCCTATTTCGGCCAACTTCACCCCGCATATCTGCTGGCAACGCCGATCCGCCCGAAATGCGTCTGTCGCATGGGTCGCACGAATAAGGACATGGAAATGCCGGTGAACGATACAGTGAGTAAATGGGTAACCCTCCCCCTGCGCAAGCGGCTGACGCGGTTCGCCCGTGAAGACGACGGGTTGGTGACGATCCTCGCGCTTTTCATGATCATGATGATGATCGCCGTGGGTGGCATCCAGCTAGATTTCATGCGCCACGAGATGGAACGCTCGCGTCTGCAAGCTGTGTCGGACCGTGCCGTTCTGGCCGCTGCCGATCTGGATCAGATGCGTGACCCCAAAACGGTGGTGGAAGACTACTTTGCCAAATCGGGCATGACCGAGTTTCTGTCGAATGTCGTGGTGGATGACGGTCTGAACTTTCGCACCGTGACGGTCGACGCAAGCAAGGACATGGACACCCAGTTTATCGGCCGCTTTGGTTTCCCCACGCTCGAAGTGCCCGCCCATAGTCAGGCGGAAGAACGCGTTGCAAAGGTCGAAATTTCGCTCGTGCTCGATATCTCGGGTTCGATGGCCACCAATAACCGTCTGGGCGAAGTACAGAATGCCGCCGATATCTTTCTGGACACTGTGCTGAAGGACGAGAACGAAGACCTGATTTCAGTCTCCCTGGTCCCCTACTCGGAACAAGTGAACGCGGGCCCGTTGATCATGGACCGTATGAATGTGAACAGAAAGCACGACTATTCCCACTGCATTGATTTCGACAATGACGACTTTGATTCGATCTCGATGAATAGCAGCACACGGTATAACCAGATGCAGCACTTCCAGTGGAACTACGATGGCCGCAACAACTACCGTGACGATACGGTTTGCCCGCGTTACGATTACGAGCGTATTACCCCGTTTTCACAAAACAAACGCACGTTGAAGAACCAGATCGATGATCTTGTACCGCGCGCTGGTACGTCGATCTTCCTTGGCATGAAATGGGCCGCGGCGATGCTTGATCCGGCGTTCCGGGACATCAACAACTCGCTGGTGAATGCCGGTCATGTCGACCGTGAATTCTATAACCGCCCCGCGAGCTATACCGATTCAGAAACGCTTAAGACTGTTATCCTTATGACAGATGGCGCGAATGATAACTCGTTCCGCATCAGCAATACGTACTACAACGAAGATAGCGAGTATGTTCACTGGAATAGGTACAACCTTTGGTGGTATCTACGCCGCGAGGTAAACTCGCGCTACTGGGGCTACTTCTATTATCAGAAGTACAACAAATCGCTGGGCAACACCTTGCTGTCGAATATCTGCGACGCCGCCAAAGCCAAGCGGATCGTGATCTGGTCCATCGGGTTCGAGGTCGATGACGAGGACGTGCCCGCGATGCAGGATTGCGCCTCCTCGCCCAGCCACTTCTTCCGCGTCGAAGGCGTCGAGCTTTCCGAAGCCTTCCGCGCCATCGCCCGCCAGATCAACCAGTTGAGATTGACCCAATGATCGCCCGCATTTCACAAGCGCTGCGCCGGTTCCGCCGGGGTGAGGATGGCGCAGTTGTCCTGATCGAGTTCGTGATCCTCTTTCCGGTCATCTTCGGCATGTTCCTCGCGTCAGTCGAGGTCAGCCTTTATTCCCTGCGACAGTTCCACCTGAACCGCGGGCTGGAAACGGCAGTACGGTATATCCGGCTGAACACACGCACGACGATCACCCACGACATGATCAAAACGATGATCTGTGACAACGTGGGCTATATCGGCGACTGCAAGGATACCCTGCGCCTTGAGATGGTGCTGGTGAACCCGCGCAACTTCGCCGCGATGAACGCCTCGCCCGACTGCGTGGACAAATCCCTGCCCGTCAAACAGGAACGCGGTTTTACCCTTGGGGCGCAGCACCAGCTGATGCTGCTGCGGGCCTGCGTCAAGTTCGATCCGATGCTGCCGGGCAGCGCTATGGGCTTCAAGTTCGAAACTGATGGCGCGGGACAGGGCAGCATGTACGCCGTATCCTCCTTTGTGCAGGAGCCAAGCTAATGGTTATCACTTATCTCAAACGCCGTGTACTGGCGCGCTTTCTGCGCGATCAGGACGGCAGCGCCTCGATCGAAGCGGTGATCATGATGCCCATGGTCTTCTGGGTCTATCTGGCGATGTTTACCTTCTTCCAAACCTATCAGGAATATTACACCAACCAGAAAGCGGCCTATACCATCGGCGATATGATCTCGCGCGAGACGCTGCCGATGGACACTGCCTATATGGACGGCATTCAGGGTCTGCTGGACTATATGACCCGTTCCTCGGGTGAAACGACAGTGCGCATCACCTCGGCGAAATACGATCAGAAGAACAAACGCTTCCTGCTGCACTGGTCCCGCGCCCGCGGCAGCCTAAGCGACGCGACCCAAGCGGATGTGACCGGCTGGACGGATAAAATCCCGGAACTGGAGGATGGTGAATATATCACCGTCACCGAGACATGGACGTCATTTGCCCCGCCCTTCAACATCGGGCTGCCGGTGCAAGAGGTGAAGAACTTCGTCTTTACCCGCCCGCGCTACGCCCCTTGGGTGCTGTACTCGGACGGGGCGTAAAAGCCGACGATCACGACAAAAAGAAAAGGCCCGCGGCGATCTGTCTGCGGGCCTTTCGCTTAGGATCGTTCTGCCATCATGGCAGAGATGATCTCGGACATGAACTTGGTCTGACTGCCGGGGGTCATGCCGCCGACACCGATGCGCCGGCCAATCCGCCACCACAGGCCCGGCCGCCAAATGCGGTCACCGCCTGTGCCGGGCTTGGTGCGCAGTAGAAAACCGTTAGACGGCTTGAACGCAAAAACGCCGCGATCCAGCCCGATGATGTCTTCGACCCGTGCAATCACCGTACCGTCGCTGTCGCGCAATTCGGTGGCGGTCAGCTCGATCGCGCCCGCGGTTGCGCGGCGCATCTTGTCAGCCATCCAAAGCGCCAGCCCCCCCATTGCCAGCAAGAACACCTGCCAGCCCAGACCGGGCGACGAGGTGAACGCGACGTAGATCAGGAACAGCCCCAAAATCCCAAGCGCCGTCAGCCCGATGGCCCGCCGCCCAGAGGAGGCACGCGTGGTGGCAAGAACTTCGTTTGGATCGTTGAATTCAGGGAGCATGGGGCGCGACTTTCGTTAAGGTCGCTTTGCCTACCGCGCCGGGCGCGCATTTGGCAAGCCCGCGTCGCGCAATCCCGCACGGCAGCCTCTGACCGCTTGGGCCAGTTGCCAGCCTATTGACCGGCCTACGGAGGCTTTGCGCCGTCGCGTTTGCCCTTTTTGCCGCGCTTGAGCATTTCCTCGACACGGTCGGCATAGGCTGCACGCTCGGGTGCCGACATCTGGGCCAACTCGGCCAGCCACGCGTTTTGAACGGTCTGCTGAACGGTCAGCGTGGCGTCGCGTTGCAGGTCAAGCACGCGGCGTGCCTCTGCGGGGTCGAAGGGCTCTGCGCGGATGGCGGTCAGCGCCTCTTGGTACAATGCGCGGCGTGCGGCACGGCTGACGGATTTATCCTCGCGCCCCTTGCGCGCATCGGCAAAGACGGCGCGGCGGCGTTCTTCGGGCAGCGCCATGACGTAGGGCGTGCCATAGTCGCGCATGTGCCGCATCGCGCCACCATGCGGTCCGTCAAAGCGATAGACCGTCCCCGCAACCAGCCCCAGCACCAGCAGGTTCACCCCCAGCGACAGCCCCAAGGCCCACCGCAGTGTCTTCGTGCTTTTGAATGCAAAGCCTGCCATTTTCTATCCCTCGTCCAAGTCCCAGCCGAACGCCGTCAGATCTGACGTATAGGTGTCCAGCGATGTCGCATCGGCGACGATGTAATCGTCGCCGCCGGTGATGATCTGCGTCGCGACATCCGGCAGGCCGCTTGGCGGGGCAACCCCGATCCAGAACCCGACAGCCGTTGCGGTGATCAGCCCGCCCAAGGCAGGTGCGCCGCCGATGGCGTGCCAGAACCCACGCCAGCCCCCTATCGCAGGGGCAGGCTGTGCCGCGAGCGCATCGGCGATCAGCCGGTCCATCATGCCCGCAGGCATCTGCGGCGGGGTCGCCCGCGCCTGTTCGAAATGCGCCTCTAGCGTATCTGTTTCACGTTTTGTCATCATCGTATCCCAAGGCGTCACGTCGTGCGCCCAAAAGTTTCGCCAAAGCCCTTTTGCCCCGTGCGGTCAGGCTTTCAACCGCTTCGACCCCGACATCCAGAATGGTCGCGATCTCGGGGTTCGCCAACCCGTCTATGTGGCGCAGCACCACCGCCTGCCGCTGCCGCTCGGGCAATCTGTCCAGCGCCGCTTGCAAGGCATCCTCGCGCGCCGTGCGCTGCAGCCGTGCCTCGGCGCTCTCCGCCGGATCGGCGGGTTCCGCGATGTCCTCAAGCGGGACACCACGGCCGCGTTTGCGCAGCCGGTCGGTGCACAGGTTGGCGGTCACACGGTACAGCCAGGTGGTCACCTTCGCTTCGCCATCGCGCCAGTCCGGAGCGATCTTCCACAGGCGCATCAGCGCGTCTTGCGTCACGTCTTCAGCCTCGGCCGCGTTGCCCAGAATGCGGAAGGCGTGACCAAAGATGCGCGGTGTCAACTGGAGCGTCAACAGCCGTGCCGCCGCCGCATCCCCCTGCACATATCGGTGCAGCAAGGCGCGTTCGGGATCATCCACCCCGTCGGCATCCGTCGTATCGTGCATATCCATCAAACCGGAGGTAGCCTTTGCGGGCGCGCCGTTCAAGCGCGCCCGCATGCTTGCCTTATTCCGTTGCAGCCGCGTCGCCGTCATCGGACTTGTCGTGCTTCATGTGTTTGCCGGGTTTACCGTGCCCGTCCTTGCCGCCATGACCACCGCGTTTGCCGTGATGCTTGCCACCCATACGGGCTTTGGCGAACTCTTCCGCGCTCAGCGATCCGTTCTTGTCGGTGTCCAGCTTCTCGATCATCTGCTCGGGGCTGTGACGGCCGGCCATTTCTTCCATCGACAGCTTGCCGTCTTCATTGGCATCCATGCGCTTCATCATCTTGTCGTGGCGCTTGGCCATCCGGTCGCCTTTGCCTTTGCCCATGGCTTCAAGCTCGGTCGCGGAAAGCGACCCGTTGCCGTCGGTGTCCAGCTTCTCCAGCATGCGCTGGCTGCGCTCGGCGTGGCGTGCCTTGGCTGCGGCGGCCAGTTCATCCTGTGTCAGGAAGCCGTCGCCATCCGCGTCAGCAGTAGCGAAACGTGCCGCGGCGTGGGCTTTCATTTCTTCGGCAGTGACTTCACCGTTCATATCGGTGTCCAACTGGACAAAGTGGCTTTGCTTGCCGCCCTCTGCCTTATCCGCATTCTGCGCGACCAGTGTCGTGCCGCCCAATGCGATCAACCCGCTCAAGAGTGCGATCTGAAGATTTGCTCGTTTTGTCATCTGTTTCTTCCTTTGGTGATCTATCTAACGCCCGCCGTTTTCAGCGTGGCGATACCGGTTCAAACGACAGCCGCCCGTCATTCCGTCGCAAAAAATGTGAAAAAGTTTTGAGCACCCCTGCGCGGGCTTTGCGACATGGCGACGCAACTGCCCCGAGATCCCTTTATTTCGCGGTGTTTTGGCCGCATGTAGGATGGGAACAAGGAAGCCCAGATGACTGACCAGACCGTAGATATGCCTCACGTAGACACAGATGAACGCAGCATGAAGAAGTCCCTGCTGCGCGGCTGGCGGCGTAAATGCCCCAACTGCGGGGCCGGTCCGATGCTGAAAAGCTATCTGAAGGTCAATGATACCTGCACCGTCTGCGGCCAAGAACTGTTCCACCACCGCGCCGATGATGGTCCGGCCTATCTGACGATCCTACTTGTCGGGCACCTGCTGGCCCCGGGGCTGCACATCGCCTTTGTGGTCTGGCGACCCGAGCCGCTGACGTTGTTTACAATCTTTTCGGTTGGCTGCGTCGGATTGTCCCTCTACCTTCTGCCCAGACTGAAAGGAGCCATGATCGGCTTCCAATGGGCAAAGCGCATGGGCGGGTTCGGCAGCACCAGCTGACCGGCACCCCAAAAGCCCCGCTAGAAAAACAGGATATGGGGCAAGGCGATGACCATCGACAAAAGTAAAATCCGTAACGCAGCCACGGTGATCGTGATCCGCGACCGGCATACCGCGCCGCGGATCCTGATGGGGCAGCGTGGTGCGACGGCAGCCTTCATGCCCAATAAGTTCGTCTTTCCGGGCGGCGCGGTCGATCTGGGCGATGCGCAGGTGCCGCTGGCCAGCATGGTCGATGAAACCTGCCAGAACCGTCTGGCCGAAGACGCCGATGGCAGCCTTGCACATGCCTTGGTGGTGGCCGCGATCCGCGAGCTTTGGGAAGAGACCGGCCTGATCCTTGGCCAGAAAGGCGCATGGGAGGGCACGCCCCCTGCCGACTGGCTGACCTTTGCACAGCGCGGCTATCTGCCCCACGCGGCCCCGCTGCAATTTGTTTTCCGCGCGCTGACGCCTCCTGGCCGTCCGCGCCGCTTTGACGCGCGTTTCTTTCTGGTCGATGCCGAGGATATCGCCACCGATCTCGACAATTTCGACGACGCCTGTGACGAGCTTTCGCATCTGCAATGGGTGGCCCTGTCGGATGCGCGCAAATTCGACATGCCATTCATCACCGAGGTGGTGCTGGCCGAAGTCGAGGCCCGCGCGCGGCAGCTTGACCCGCCCGCTTCGGTCCCGTTTTTCAAGAATAACGACGAAGAAAGCCTGTTCCTGCGTTTGCGCGGGCGCCCGATGCCAAGCTAGGCGACCATCACCAGCATCAGGATCGACGCGATCAGCACCGCCATGCCTGCCGCCTCACGGGGGCTGATTTTCTCGCGGAAGAACAGGGTGGAGGCGGCGACGCTCAGGATCAGCTCTACCTGACCCAGGGCTTTGACATAGGCCGCGTTCTGCAAGGTGAAGGCGATGAACCAGCACAGCGATCCGCCCATCGAGGTCAGCCCGATCCAGACCGCGACCCGGCGCGCGCGCCAAACATCGCGGATCTGCCCCGGTTCGCGCAGCCGCAGGTACACCGCCATGATCAGCGATTGCATCGTCACCACCGCCGCAAGGGTCACGCCTGCGCGCAGCACCGGCAGATCGGTCTGCACCGCCAGCGACGCCCCGCGGTAGGACACGGCCGACACCGCGAAAAGCGCGCCTGACGCGATCCCCAGCCCTGCCGCGCGATTGCGCAGGTCGCGCAGGTGAAACCCCTTGGCCTCTGCCCCGCCGGACAGCAGCAACAACCCTACCACGCCAAGGGCAATCGCGGCGAAACCGGTGGCGCTGACGCCCTCGCCCAGAATGATCCAACCCACCAGCACCGTCAGGATGACTTCGGTCTTCTTGAAGGTGATGCCCACGGCAAAGTTGCGCTGTTTGAACAGTAGCACCACACAGACCGTCGCGAGGATCTGCGCCGTGCCTCCGACCACCCCATGCGCCCAGAACCCCGGCCCAAGCGGCGGCAGGGGTGTCGCGCTGAGCGCCAGATAGGCCACGAGCCCCAGTAGAATAAAGGGCGCGGAATACAGAAACCGCGAGAACGTCGCCCCCGCCGCCGACAGGGTCGCGGTCGCGAGGTATTTTTGCAGCATGAACCGTCCGGTCTGAAAGACCGCCGCGGCCAGCGTCACGAGGATCCACAGATCCGGCAGCGTGTCAGCCATGGGCGCGGACCCCGATCACCGCGGCGCGCCCACAAAGCGGCCCACGCCCTCGGGCATCGGCAAGGCCGCATGGGCTTGGGCAAAGCGCGTCAACGCCGCCGCGATCTTCGGAGACGGATCAGAGGGTTTGCGGGTTTCAAGGCTGACATGCAGCAAGAAGTGTTCCCCCGTGGCAAGCAGCCGGTCGCCTTCGTACATCTCGTGCCACAAATGCATTTTCTTGCCCGCCCCCAGCAGCACGCGGGTGCGAATGTCGATCACCGCGCCTGCATGCACTTCGTCCACGTGGCGGATATGGGTTTCAGCAGTGAAAAAGCTCCCGCCCGAGGCAATATACGCCGCGTCGCAGCCGATCAGCTCCATGAATCGGTCGGTCGCGTCGGCAAAGGCCTGAAGGTATTTCGCCTCGGTCATGTGGCCGTTGTAATCGGTCCAGTCCAGCGGCACGGCACGATGGACGGTGAGCACCGGCTGGGACGGATCGTCGATATCCGCCGCTCGCGCCTCAAGCACGGTGCCCGCGCGCAAGGCCGCTTCGTGCTGTTTCATCAACCGTCCTGCGCCCCAATCCTGCTGCTTCAGCGCCCGCATCATGGCGACCAGATTATTGTCGCGGATGCGTTCAAGGTCGCGGATGCCATAGGCCCCCGACTGCGCGTCCGATTGCCCCGCGATCAGATCAACAAGGGTCTCGTCAAAATCGGGCACATCCATCAGCTTGGTCCAGGGCCATTTCAATGCCGGACCGAACTGCGACATGAAATGCTTCATCCCCGCTTCGCCACCGGCAACGCGATACGTCTCGAACAGGCCCATCTGCGCCCACCGGATGCCAAAGCCATAGCGGATGGCGTCGTCGATCTCTTCCGTGGTGGCGATGCCGTCCTTGACCAGCCAGAGCGACTCGCGCCAGACGGCTTCGAGCAGACGGTCGGCCACATGGGCGTCGATCTCTTTGCGCAGATGCAGCGGGTACATCCCAAGCCCCGTCAGCAGTTCCTTGGCGCGGTCTACCAGCGCGCCGTTCTGCCCCTCGGCCGGGACCAGCTCGACCAGCGGCAAAAGGTAGACGGGATTGAACGGATGGGCGACCATGATCTGATCGGGGCGCGTGCTGCCCGCGCGCAGTTCTGACGGTTTGAACCCCGATGTCGACGATCCGATCACCGCCTCCGCATCACAAGCGGCCTGTATTTCGGCGAGCGTGCTGTGTTTGACCTCAAGCCGTTCGGGCACGCTTTCCTGTATCCACACGGCCCCCTCCACCGCCTGGGCGATGCTGGTGCAGAAACGAAGCCCCCCTTCGGCGGGCAGGGCGACATCGGTCAGACCGGGCATGGAGCGGCGGGCGTTTGCCAGCACCTCGGCGATCTTGCGTTCGGCCTGCGGGTCGGGGTCGAACACCTGCACCTCCCAGCCATTCAGCGCAAAACGCGCGGCCCATCCGCCGCCGATCACACCACCGCCGATGATTGCTGCGATTTTGGTCATTGTCGTATCCTCAGCTGGTCCGTGTCATAGCCGTTAAAGTCCAATATCTCGCGCGCTGCCGCGATCCGGTCCGCGCCGCCGCTGGCGCTGCGGTCAAGGATCCAGCCAAAGTCGCCAGCGGGATTGCCGACCACCGCGGTGCGGAACCCTTCGTCGACCCAAAGCACCCAAAGCGTGCGCGTGCTGCCATCGGGGCGCGACAGCGCATAGCGCCCCTGCCCCTGCTGCTGCGCCAACCACAGCGTCCCGCCGTCGCCACAGCCGACCTGTGAACACAGCTGGAACGCAGGGCCCTTCGTCGTCTCGACCAAGGCCACCTGCGTCACGCCGTCGCCAAAGCTGTCGCGGACCAGCCACAGCCCTTTGAAGCGCGCCGCGTCATAGCGGCTGGTCGCGCCAATCAGCGCTTTGCTATCCCGCAGGCCCTGCGCGGTGTCGGGGACCCGAGCCCCGCATCCGGCCAGAAGCGCCAGCGCCAGAGCCAGCAGCGCGCGCTTCATGCGGCGGCCCGTTTGGTCAGGCCAAGCTGTTCGCGCACCTGTGCCGGGCCGATGACTCGTGCGCCCATATTCTCTATGATCGTTCCGGCGCGTTCGACCAGCTGCCAGTTTTCCGCCAGAACGCCCTTGTCGAGCCAGAGGTTATCCTCGAGCCCCACACGCACATTGCCCCCCGCCAAAACGCTGGCGGCGACATAGGCCATCTGGTGACGCCCCAGCCCGAAGGCGCTGAAGGTCCAATCGTCCGGCACGTTGTTCACCATCGCCATAAAGGTGTTCAGATCATCGGGGGCGCCCCAGGGCACGCCCATGCATAGCTGCACCAACGCAGGGCCGTCGAGCACACCGTCCTTGACCAGCTGCTTGGCGTACCACAGATGGCCCGTATCAAAGGCCTCGATCTCGGGCTTCACGCCAAGCTCGGTCATCATCCGGCCCATGGCGGTCAGCATACCAGGCGTGTTGGTCATCACGTAATCGGCTTCGGCAAAGTTCATCGTGCCGCAATCAAGGGTGCAAATCTCGGGCAGGCATTCCTTGATATGCTGCACCCGTTCCGCCGCGCCGATCATATCGGTCCCGGCCACAGGGGGCAGCGGCTGCTCGGTCGAGCCAAAGACGATGTCGCCGCCCATCCCCGCTGTGAGGTTCAGGATCACGTCGACCTCTGCCTCGCGGATGCGCTGCGTCACCTCGCGGTACAGATCAAGTCGACGGCTCGGCGCGCCTGTCTCGGGGTCGCGTACGTGGCAATGGACCACCGCAGCCCCTGCCTTGGCCGCCGCAATCGCGCTGTCGGCGATCTGTGCGGGCGACCGTGGCACATGGGGGCTGCGGTCCTGACTGCCCCCCGACCCCGTGACCGCACAGGTGATGAATACGTCCTTGTTCATGGTGAGAGGCATCTAAATCTCCTTGGGTTCAGGGCCGGCGTGGCGTTTGAAGGGTCAGAACGGCATCGGATGCGCTTTATGCGCGGCATCCAGATCTGCCATCACCTCGTCATCCAGATGCAGGTCGATCCCGCCGAGGATAACCTCGAGCTGGTCAAGCGAGGTCGCGCCAAAGATCACCGAGGTCATGAAGGGCCGTTGGCGCGTGAAGGCCAGGGACATCTGCACCGGATCCAGCCCGTGTTTCTGCGCGATCTGCAAATAGGCGTCCACCGCATCAAACACGCGATCCGTCTTGCGCCCGCCCAGATCCCCGTTGATCGCCATGCGCGATCCTTCGGGCAACGCGCCATTCTGGTATTTGCCGGTCAGCAGCCCCGCCGCCAGCGGAGAATACGACAGCATCCCGATATCTTCGTTGTGGCATGTTTCGGCCACGTCGGTATCAGCGATACGCGCCAGCAGCGAATATTCGTTCTGGACCGAAACGGCACGCGGGCCGCCCGTGCGTTCGGCGGCATTCACCCATTGGGTCAGCCCCCAAGCGCTTTCGTTGCTCAACCCGAAGGCGCGGATGGTGCCGCGGGTCACCTCGTCTTGCAGCGCGCCAAGGCAGTCCTCCATATGCGCCATCGTCTCGGCACGGTTCTGCGACGAGGGGTCATACTCCCAGTTCTTGCGGAACATGTAGCTGCCGCGATTGGGCCAGTGGAACTGGTAGAGATCGACGTAATCGGTGTTGAGCCGCTTCAGCGATCCTTCAAGCGTGCTGCGGATCGTATCGGGCGAAATCCCCGCGCCGTCACGCACCGGAGCCCCCGCGCCTGAATGTTTCGTTGCCAACACAAAGTCGTCGCGCCGTCCGGTCTTGGCGATCCACTGACCGATGATCTCTTCAGTGCGGCCAATAGTTTCCGCCTTGATCGGGTTAACCGGATACATCTCGGCGGTGTCGATAAAGTTGATCCCCGCATCAAGGGCGCGTTCAATCTGCGCATGGCCTTCCTCGGGGGTGTTTTGCGTGCCCCAAGTCATTGAACCCAGACAGAAATCAGTCACTTCGATACCTGTGTGACCCAGCGTGTTCTTTTGCATTGAAATTCCTCGTTTAGATTTGCGCCTACCCTTTCTGTTCCGCCACGTCACCGCAAGCGCATTTTCCGGGCAGCCGTGCCGTGCAAAAGCCGAAGGGTAAAAATTTTCGAGTGACTGTCGCTTTGGCCATTGGTCTTGCCCGAAAATGGGCACAGACTACCACGATATGCGCCTTCTCATTTCCTTCGCCGCCCTGTTTCTTTCCGTCATTCTGCTGCAACTGTCGTCAGGCGGTGTGGGGCCGTTGGACGTGTTGTCGGGCACGCAACTGGGGTTCACCAACCAGCAGATCGGCCTTTTGGGCTCGGCGCATTTCGTCGGCTTTTTTCTGGGCTGCTGGGGCGCGCCGCGCCTTTTGGGCACCGTCGGGCACAGCCGCGCCTTCGCCGCCTTTACCGCTGCGGGCGCGATCGGGCTGCTGTCGCATATGATGGTGCTGGACCCCTATGCCTGGGCGCTCATGCGGGTCGCGTCCGGGTTCTGCGTCGCCGGATGCTATACGGTGGTCGAAGCATGGTTGCAGGCCAAGGTCACGAACGAGACGCGGGGCCGCACCATGGGGGCCTACCGTGTGGTGGATACCAGCGGGTCATTGGCAGCGCAGATGATCATTGGCGTGCTCGCGCCTGCGTCCTATGTGTCCTACAACCTGTTGGCGATCCTGTGCTGTGCCGCGCTTATCCCGCTGGTGCTGACCCGCCTGCCCCAACCCGAAACCCCCGAAAAAGGGCGGCTGCGCCCCAAGCTCGCGATTGATAGATCCCCGCTGGCCGTCGCCGCCGTGGTGGTCGCGGCACTGTCCAGCGCGTCCTTCCGGATGGTCGGGCCGATCTATGGGCAAGAAGTCGGGCTGACCGCCGGTCAGATCGCGTGGTTCCTGTCGGCTTTCGTGCTGGGGGGCGCGCTGGCGCAGTTCCCCGTCGGCTGGCTGGCCGATAAATTCGACCGCCGCTGGGTGCTGATCTGGCTGTCGGCTGCATCAATGCTTAGCTGTGCGGTCACCGTGATGTCGGCGGGCATGGGCACGCAGGCGATCTTTCTTGCCGCAACATTCTTTGGCCTCACGACCTTTCCAATCTATTCCGTCGCGGCGTCCCACGCCCATGACTTTGCCAGCAGCTCGGAACGGGTAGAGCTTTCGGCGGCGCTGATGTTCTGGTTCGCGGTCGGGGCGATCTTTGCGCCCTACATCGCGTCGGTGCTGATCGAAGGCTTTGGCCCCGTGGCGCTGTTTACCATGATCTCGGTCGGGCACGGGGTGCTGGTGCTTTTTGGGCTGACGCGGATGCGCGCCCGCCCTACGGCTACAAAACGCACCCCCTATGTCTATGCGCCGCGCACATCCTTTACCATTGGCCGACTGATGCGCCGCAGCCGCGAACGCGACGCCCCCTAGCCCTTGCCCCGCCGCTGCGCTAGAGACGTGCAAAAGCAGTTTCGGGGTCCAAGTCATGACGCGCCACCTTATCACCTCCGCCATTCCGTACATCAACGGGATCAAACATCTGGGCAACCTTGTGGGCAGCCAGCTGCCCGCCGATCTATACGCCCGCTATCAGCGCGGGCGCGGCCAGGAGGTATTGTTTCTCTGCGCGACGGATGAACATGGCACGCCCGCTGAACTGGCTGCTGCCAAAGCAGGTAAACCGGTGGCGGAATACTGCGCCGAGATGCACGAGGTTCAGGCCCGCATCGCAGAAGGCTTCGGCCTGTCCTTCGATCACTTTGGCCGGTCCTCCAGTGCGCAGAACAAGGCGCTGACCCAGCATTTTGCCGCAGCGCTTTATGATCAGGGCCTGATCGAGGAAGTGGAACAGCGCCAGATCTATTCCGAGACCGACGGGCGGTTCCTGCCCGACCGCTATGTCGAAGGCACCTGCCCCAACTGCGGGTTCGAGGATGCCCGCGGCGACCAATGTGACAACTGTACCAAACAGCTAGACCCCGAAGACCTGATCAACCCGCGATCGACCGTTTCCGGTGCTACCGACCTCGAGATGCGCGCGACCAAGCATCTGTTCCTGCGTCAATCGCAGATGAAGGACAAGCTGGACGAATGGATCAACAGCAAGGCTGACTGGCCCGTGCTGACCACCTCTATCGCGAAGAAATGGCTGCATGACGGTGACGGGCTGCAGGACCGTGGTATCACGCGCGATCTGGACTGGGGTGTGCCCGTCAAACGCGGCGACGCAGATTGGCCGGGGATGGAGGGCAAGGTCTTTTATGTCTGGTTCGATGCCCCCATCGAATACATCGCCTGCGCGCAGGAATGGGTCGATGCGGGCAAGGGATCGGACTGGGAAAGCTGGTGGCGCACCGACAAAGGTGCCGACGACGTGCGCTATACCCAGTTCATGGGCAAGGACAACGTCCCCTTCCACACGCTCAGCTTCCCTGCAACGATCATGGGTTCGCAAGAGCCGTGGAAGCTGGTCGATTACATCAAATCGTTCAACTACCTCAACTATGACGGCGGCCAGTTCTCGACCTCGCGCGGGCGCGGGGTGTTCATGGATCAGGCGCTGGAAATCCTGCCAGCGGACTACTGGCGCTGGTGGCTACTGTCCCATGCGCCCGAAACCTCGGATGCGGAGTTCACGTGGGAGAATTTCCAGTCGTCCGTGAACAAGGATCTGGCGGATGTCTTGGGCAACTTTATCAGCCGCATCACCAAATTCTGCCGCTCGAAATTCAGCGAAGACGTGCCAGCGGCGGGCGAATACGGGCCTGAAGAACACGCGCTGATCGCGGATCTGACCGAGCGCGTAGCCCGCTATCAAACCGCGATGGAGGCGATGGAAGTCCGCAAATCCGCCGCCGAGCTGCGGGCGATCTGGGCAGCGGGGAACGAATACCTGCAAGCACAGGCCCCTTGGACGACCTTCAAGACAGACCCCGACAAAGCCGCGGCGCAGGTGCGTTTGGCGCTGAACCTGATCCCGCTGTACGCGGTCTTGTCTGCGCCGTTCATCCCGACGGCCGCCGCCAGCATGCTTGACAGTATGAAGGTTGAAAATGCCGCATGGCCGGATGATGTGCCTGCCGCCTTGGCCCAACTGGCCCCCGGTCATGCCTTCGAGGTGCCAGAAGTGCTGTTCGCGAAAATCACCGACGACCAGCGCGACGCATGGGCCGAAAAATTCGCAGGCGTGCGCAGCTGATCTGCCAAGGCTCCGCCGTCTGACCACACCGAAAACGATCAAAGGCCAGCGCACCGCGCTGGCCTTTGATTTAGCCCCACTAGATAACCCTGAACGGCGTTCAGGCCGCCAGCAACGGCAAACGGAACGCAAATGTGGTAAGACCGTCATCGCAGGTCACGTCGATCTGACCGCTATGCGCCACCGCGATGGAAGATGCGATATGCAGGCCAAGCCCTAGCCCCTCGCCCTTGGTCTGGCCGCCACGTTGGTAGGGTTGGAACAGCTTTTGCTTCAGGCTTTCGGGGATCGGCGCGCCGCGGTTGGCAACGGAAATCACGGCCTCCGCCCCGCTGACGCGCCCGTGCACTGCGACCTCGCTGCCGTCATCGGCATAGCGCACGGCGTTCGATAACAGATTCGACACCGCCTGCGCCACGCGCGCGGCATCGCAGCTCACGGGGCGGTCAAAGTCCAGATCGACGGTGATCTTGTGATCGGGTGCTGCGGCGCGCACCTCTTCGACCACGTGGTTCAACGCGTCTTCCAACCCCGCGTCCGGCGTGGCCGAGATGCGGATACCACCGCCCAACCGCGATTTAGCGTGTAGCATGATATTGTCGATGAGCTCGCTCATCCGGTGGATAGAGGTCCCCATCAGCGGCAGAATTTTCCGCGCCTTGTCTGACAGCGGCTCCTTGTCGAGCTGGCGCACACCCGCGTTCAGCGCGGCGACCGAATTGCGCAGGTCGTGGCCCAAGACGGCGACGAACTCCTCTTGCACCGCGGCCATCTGGCGTTCGTGCTCTACCAGTCGCTCCTGCGCCTCAAGCCGTTCTTCGGTTTCCAGACTGCGGCCGATGATATCGGCAAACATCTCGAGCATGGCAACAACGCGGGGGTGTTTGACGTCGCGCGGTTCGGTATCAATCGCGCAGAGGGTGCCAAAGAACGACCCGTTGCTGCGGAAGATCGGGATGGAGGCATAACTGACGATGCCGAATTGCGCGGCAATCGGATGATTACGATAGACATCATCCGTGGCGACATCGTTGAACATCACCTTCTCGGAGGTCTCGCGCACCGATTGGCAGAAAGTCTGGTCGATCCCGATCTCGTCACCTTCAGACAAGCCAAAGTTCACCTCGTCCACCGTGCGACAGGCGACCCAGCGATCGGTCGTCACCCGCGCCACAGCAGCAAAGCGCATATCTGTCGCCAGCATTACCGTTTCCAGCAACGTGCCCACAGTTTCGCTTGCCGCGAGCATTTCGATATCCGACTGGAAATCATGCGCACCGGCAAGATAGGCCTCGTGATCCTGAATGATCGCGCGCATGTTCGTTTTGTCGTCCACCCGATATCCCCCATTTGTTTCGCATCCGCTACCATATGGACAGCCAAGAGCAACGACAATGCCATGATAACCGGCCTGTCACGCTTTTCGGAGACTGGATTTAAGTGGAGGGATGAGTGGTGCGGGCGGTGGGACTCGAACCCACACGGGCACAAGGCCCAACAGATTTTAAGTCTGGTATGTCTACCATTCCATCACGCCCGCAGTGCCGCGCACAATAGCTAGGTTGCGGGCGGTGTAAATGGTCAGATGCAGGGCAGCCGGCATCAAAATCGCGATTGGCCCCGTGCGCCTTCGCGGCTTACGCCATGTCCGCGAGCATGATTTCCTTGACCGCTTCCATCGCCACATAGGTAGAGGTGTTGGCGACATAGGGCAGCGTGGTCACCGTCTCGCCCAGAAAACGACGGTAGGCGGCCATGTCTCGGGTGCGCACCTTAAGCAGGTAATCAAAGTTCCCTGCGATCATATGGGCCTGTTCAATTTCAGGCACACGGGACACGGCCTCGTTAAAGGCGCGCAGGGCGACCTCGCGGGTGTCTTCCAAACGGACCTCTACGAAAGCGACGTGATCCAGCCCCAGACGGATCGGGTCCAGCAGGGCGCGATAGCCCAGAATGACGCCGCTATCCTCAAGCCGTCTTAGCCGCGCTTGGGTGGGGGATTTGGACAGCCCGATCCGTTTGGCGAGGTCAGTGATGCTGATGCGCCCGTCTTCTGCCAGTACCGTCAGAATCGCCGCATCGAAGCGGTCCATTTTAAAGTCGTCGTTTGTCACGCAAGAGGCCCAATAATAAAGCGGTTTACCCACCAAACTGGCCGGAATCAGGAACTAATACTACTATTCCCGAGCTATTCTAGCGCAATTATCAGTTGGAGTACCTCATGGCACGCGATTCTTCCCCTATTTTGCGCCACCAGATTGACGCAGGCACCTACACCGACCAAGACAACGTCTTGCGTGAACTGGTGCGCAATGCGCATCTGTCGCCAGAGGAACGGGTCAAGATCACGCAAGACGCGGCACAGATCGTGCGCGATATCCGCGGCCATACCTCCCCCGGTATCATGGAAGTGTTTCTGGCCGAATACGGTCTGTCCACCGACGAAGGTGTCGCGCTGATGTGCCTTGCCGAAGCGCTGCTGCGTGTGCCCGACGCCGAGACCATCGACGCGCTGATCGAGGACAAGATCGCGCCCTCTGACTGGGGCCGCCATATGGGGCACTCCACCTCGCCGCTGGTGAACGCGTCCACATGGGCCCTGATGCTGACCGGTCGCGTGCTGGACGATGACCAACCCGGCCCCGTGCGCCACCTGCGCGCAGCCATCAAACGTCTGGGCGAACCGGTGATCCGCACCGCCGTCAGCCGTGCGATGAAGGAAATGGGCCGCCAGTTTGTTCTGGGCGAGAACATCAACGCCGCGATGGAACGCGCCAAGGGCATGGAGAAGAAAGGCTACACCTACAGCTATGACATGCTGGGCGAAGCCGCGCGCACCGAAAGCGATGCCAAACGCTATCACCTAAGCTACAGCCGCGCGATCTCTGCCATCGCGACGGCCTGCGTCCACAAGGACAGCCGCAAGAACCCCGGCATTTCGGTCAAGCTGTCGGCCCTGCATCCGCGCTATGAGGTCGCGCAAGAAGCATCCGTCATGCGTGATCTGGTGCCGCGTCTGCGGGCGCTTGCCTTGCTGGCGAAATCCGCCGGCATGGGGCTGAACGTCGACGCCGAGGAAGCCGACCGTCTGGGCCTGTCGCTGGATGTCATCGAAAAAGTGCTCTCTGAACCTGCGCTGTCCGGTTGGGATGGTTTCGGCATCGTGGTGCAGGCCTATGGCCCCCGCGCTGGTGTGGTGATCGATGCGCTGTATGACATGGCGATCCGTCATGATCGCAAGATAATGGTCCGCTTGGTGAAAGGCGCCTACTGGGACACCGAGATCAAACGCGCACAGGTCAAAGGTGTCGAAGGTTTCCCTGTCTTCACCCAAAAAGCCGCGACCGATGTGTCCTATATCGCCAACGCGCGCAAACTGCTGAACATGACCGACCGGATCTATCCGCAGTTCGCCACACATAACGCGCATACGGTCGCCGCCGTACTGCATATGGCCGAGGATAAAGAGAAGTTCGAATTCCAACGTCTGCACGGCATGGGCGAAACCCTTCATAACATCGTGATGGACAAGCATGGCACCCATTGTCGCGTCTACGCACCGGTGGGCGCACATGCCGATCTGCTGGCCTATCTTGTGCGACGCCTGTTGGAAAACGGCGCGAACTCAAGCTTTGTGAACCAGATCGTCGACGAAGACGTCGCCCCCGAGGTCGTCGCTGCCGACCCCTTCGACAGCCTCGCGGAAAGCGGTTTGCACATCCCAACCGGGCCCGAGCTTTATGCCCCTGCGCGCGTGAACTCGATGGGGTTCGATCTGATGCATACGCCGACGCTGGATGTGATCGAATCCGCCCGCGCGCCGTGGAAAGCCCACCGTTGGGCCGCCGTGCCACTGTTGAACGGCGAGGCAAAGCCCAAGAAATCGGCACGCCTGATGAACCCTGCCGCCTCTGGCCGCAGCCCCGGCACCGTGCGCAACGCGTCCGAGGCTGATGTCGCCAAAGCGTTGGACAATGCCGCCGTCTGGGACGCCCCGCTAGAGGAACGCCGCGAGGTCCTGTTGCGCGCAGCCGATATGCTGGAATCGCACTACGGCGAGATTTTCGCCCTGCTGTCGCGCGAGGCCGGCAAAGGCCTGCCCGACTGCGTGGCAGAGCTGCGCGAGGCGGTGGATTTCCTGCGCTACTACGCACAGCAGGCGACCAACACGCCCCCCGCTGGCATTTTCACCTGCATCTCGCCTTGGAACTTCCCGCTGGCGATTTTCTGCGGGCAGGTCAGCGCGGCACTAGCCGCGGGCAATGCGGTGCTGGCCAAACCGGCGGAACAGACCCCGCTGATCGCCTTCCTTGCCGTGACCTTGCTGCATGATGCGGGCGTGCCTCGTCACGCGTTGCAACTGCTGCCCGGCGGTGGCGAGGTCGGCGCGGCGCTGACCTCCGACAAACGGATCAACGGCGTGGCCTTCACCGGATCTACCGCCACGGCGCTGCGCATCCGGTCCGCGATGGCTGAACATTGCGACCCCGGTGCGATCCTGATCGCGGAAACGGGGGGGCTGAACGCCATGATCGTCGACAGCACCGCCCTGCCCGAACAGGCTGTGCAATCGGTTGTCGAAAGCGCGTTCCAATCGGCCGGGCAACGCTGCTCTGCCCTGCGCTGCCTCTATATCCAGGAAGACATCGCCGAGGATGTGATCGAAATGCTCGAAGGTGCGATGGACGCACTGGTCATGGGCAACCCTTGGGACATCTCGACCGACGTGGGCCCCGTGATCGACGAGACCGCGCAAAAAGGCATCACCGAGCATATCGAAACCGCCCGCGCCGAGGGCCGGATCATCGCCGAGCTGACCGCCCCAACCGTCGGCACTTTCATCGCGCCGACCATGATCCGCGTGAACGGGATCGCTGATCTGGAGCGCGAGATTTTCGGCCCCGTCCTGCACATCGCCACGTTCAAGGCGACCGAGCTCGACAAGGTCATCGACGCGATCAATGCCACCGGCTACGGGCTGACCTTCGGGCTGCACACCCGCATCGATGACCGGGTGCAGCATGTCTCGGAACGGATCGAGGCGGGCAATATATACGTCAACCGCAACCAGATCGGCGCGATCGTCGGCAGCCAGCCCTTCGGCGGCGAAGGCCTGTCGGGTACAGGTCCGAAAGCGGGCGGTCCGAACTACCTCCCCCGTTTCAGCGCGCCTGACCTCAAGGTGGTGGAGGACACATGGGACAGCACGCAGAAAGACCTGCCCAAGCTGCCCGGCCACAGTGGGGCCTTCCTCGAAACCATCACGCTGCCGGGGCCTACGGGCGAATCCAACCGGCTCAGCACCCTGCCGCGTCCGGCGCTCTTGTGCATGGGGCCGGGCAAGGACACCGCAACCGAGCAAGCCCGCGCGGTCACGGCCCTTGGCGGGAATGCGGTGGAGCTGTCAGGCAGCATCGACGCGACCGCGCTGACCGATGGGCCAGCCTATGGTGGTGTGCTCTGGTGGGGTGACGAGGCGACCGCGCGCAAACTGGAACAAGCCCTGTCTGAACGCGAAGGGCCGATCATCCCGCTGCTGCGCGGGCTTCCAGATACCGCCCGCGTCCGCGCCGAACGCCATGTCTGCGTCGACACCACCGCCTCTGGCGGGAACGCGCAACTGCTGGGAGCTGCCGGCTGATCTGCCACATGGGCGGGCGTTCCGACGCCCGCCCTTGACCACACCCGCGCAATGGCTAAGGGTCAGCCCATGTTCCCCATTCGCGATCACAACCCGTCCGGCCGCACGCCCTATGTCACCTATCTGCTGATGGCAGTGAACATCGGCGTTTTCCTCAGCTATGTCGGGCTTTTCAGCGACGACCGCGCGCTCAATATCTTCTTCTTCGACTGGGCGCTCATCCCCGGCCGCGTCACCACGGGGGATGGCTATACCGGCATCCTCACCTCGATGTTCCTGCATGGCGGCTGGATGCATCTCGCGGGTAACATGCTGTTTCTCTACATCTTTGGCGACAATATAGAGGACGAGATGGGCCACGGTGCCTATCTGCTATTCTACCTCGCCTGCGGGCTGCTGTCGGCGCTGGCCCATGTGATCTCTGCCCCCTATTCGCCGGTGCCGACAGTCGGGGCATCGGGCGCAATTGCGGGGGTGATGGGCGGCTATCTGTTGCTTTACCCCAAAGCCAAGGTCGACATCCTGATCATCTTTATCGTGTTCTTCCGCATCTTCCCGATCCCCGCATGGATCATGCTGGGCTTGTGGCTGGGGATGCAGTTTATCGGTGGCGTCGGGGCGGACCCGACCGTGGGCGGTGTCGCCTATTGGGCGCACGCGGGCGGGTTTATCGTGGGGATGGTGCTGACCATTCCACTGTGGTTGCGCTTGGGCGGGCCGCGCTTCTGGTCGGCCACGGACGGCCACCCGCCGCACCCGCAAGCGACCTACCCCACCGCCGCCAGCCGTATCCCGAAAGTGAAACGAAAATGACCGCCAGCACCCATAGCGCGACCTGTCACTGCGGCAGCGTCACCCTGACCGCCACCCTGCCAGAGGGGCTCTCTTCGGCCACACGCTGCACCTGTTCCTTTTGCCGCCGCCGCGCGGCACCGGCGGTGACGGCGCTCACCAGCGCGCTCAAGGTGACCAAAGGGGCCGAGCATCTGACGCTCTACACCTGGGGCACCCATACGGCGAAACATTATTTCTGCAAGATCTGTGGCATCTACATGTACCACCAGCGTCGTTCAGACCCCGCGCAATGCGGCGTCAATCTGGGGTGTATCGACGGGGCCGCGCCCTGGACGCAGGAACCGATCCCCTACACCGACGGTATCAACCACCCGTCAGACAAATAGCCGACGGGCGCTTCCAAATGGTTTAAATCCTCGCCGAAGGCATCCCGCCCTCGGCCACAGGATCACCCGCGTGCGATTTTTGAAAATCCGCTGAACAACGCCTCGTTGGCGCAGACGATCTCGCCATCGTCCAGAATGTTGCCTTCGGGGTTCAGTGGCTCGACCATGCCGCCTGCTTCGCGCACGATCAACATGCCCGCGGCCAGATCCCATTTGTTCAACCGGCGCTCCCAGTAGCCGTCATAGCGACCAGCGGCCACATAGGCCAGATCCAGCGCGGCAGAGCCCCAGCGACGCACACCGGCGCAAACCGGCAAGATGCGGCCCAGATCACGCAGGGTGTCCGGCAAATCTCCGCGACCGCCAAAGGGCAGACCGGTGGCAAAAACCGATTCAATCATCCGCGAACGGCCCGAGACGCGCAAACGGCCTTCGTTCATCCAGGCACCCGTGCCTTTTTCGGCAAAGAACATCTCGTCCTTGGCGGGATCAAAGACGACGCCCGCAACGATCTGGCCTTTATGCTCCAGCGCGATGGAGACCGCCCAATGGGGCAGACCGTGCAAAAAGTTCGTTGTCCCGTCCAGCGGATCGACGATCCAGCGGCGTGTGGGATCTTGGCCCTCTTCCTCGCCACCCTCTTCGGCCAGCCAGCCATAGGTCGGGCGTGCGCCCATCAGTTCGGCCTTGAGCGTCTTTTCCGCCTGAATATCGGCGCGGCTGACAAAGTCGCCGGCTCCCTTCATGGACACCTGAAGGTTCTCGACCTCACGGAAATCCTTGACCAACCCGCGTCCCGCCCGGCGGGCCGCCTTGATCATGATGTTTAGATTTGCACTGCCAACCATATTTCCGTGTCCTTTGATGGATCAGGCCGTGCGTATAAGCCCCCATGCCGCATTTGCCAAGGGGGCAGCGGCATCTGACGCAACGTGGCGCGCGCGGTTGCCTTGCTTGCCTTCGATTTCCATATAACGTGCCAGAAACATTGCTAAGGAGGAAAGCAAAATGTCCGACCAGATGAAACGAATTGTGCTTGCGTCGCGCCCTGACGGGGCCCCGACCGCCTATAACTTCCGCCTTGAAGAAGGGCCCGTGCCCACCCCCGGCGACGGCGAAGTGCTGGTCCGTGTGAAATACATGTCGCTTGACCCTTATATGCGTGGCCGCATGGACGACGCGAAATCCTATGCGGCCCCGGTGCCTGTCGGCGGCACGATGGAGGGCGGTTCGGTCGGGGAGGTCATCGCCTCCAACAGCCCCGACTTCAAACCCGGCGATCATGCGTTCGGGATGCTGGGCTGGGCCACCCACGGCGTGCTGCCAGCGAACCAACTGCGCAAGGTCGATCCGGATCAGGTGTCGATCACCACGTCGCTTGGTGTTCTGGGCATGCCCGGATTTACCGGCTGGCAAGGTTTGATGGAATATGGTCGCCCGAAGGAGGGTGAAACACTCGTCGTCGCGGCGGCAACGGGTCCGGTCGGGTCGATGGTCGGCCAGATCGCCAAGTCGCACGGGTTGCGCGTCGTGGGCATTGCGGGCGGCACGGACAAATGCGCCATGGCCAAGGACCACTTTGGCTTTGACGAATGCATCGACCACCGCGCTTATGACGACGCGAAATCCCTGCGCGCCGCGTTGAAAGACGCCTGCCCCAAGGGGATCGACATCTATTTTGAAAACGTCGGTGGCAAAGTGCTTGAAGCCGTGATCCCGATGATGAACCCGCATGGGCGTATCCCGATCTGCGGTATGATCGCATGGTATAACGCCGGTGGTCTGGGTGCTGGTGCCGCCGAAGAGGCGCTGACCGCGCCGAAGCTCTGGCGCACGATCCTTGTGAACTTCCTCAGCGTGAACGGCTTCATCATCTCGAACCACTGGAACAACTTCCCCAAGTTCCTCAAGGAAGTCGCCCCCAAGGTCGCCGACGGCACCATTGCGGTGAAAGAGGACATTACCGAGGGTCTGGAAAACGCGCCACAAGCGTTCATGGACCTGTTGACCGGTGGCAACCAAGGCAAGGCCATCGTCAAGGTTGGCTAACACCCTACCGGCGGGGGCGTCCGCGCCCCTGCCCTTCTTCGCATGAATGCGAGCCCCCCCCCCCGCCCCCTTGAAAAACACCGCGTCACGTGTCATATATTTTACGACACATGACGAAAAGGAGTTCAGCCATGGGTGCGACGGCCTTTCAATCCGACAGCAGTGCAATCCCCCTGATCGACGTGGATGCAGATGACGCTGTGCGTGCCTTTCATCTGCTGGGCGGGCGCAAGGTGATCAACCAGACGGTGCGCAACTCGCTTGATGCACATGATGTGATCGTCAAAGGCATCTCCTCCAAAGCGCTGCTGCATCTGGTCGATACCGTGTCGGTGTTGTCCTCGGGCGATGCGCTGAACAAGGCGATCGGGATGAGCCTGCGCACGCTTCAGCGCAAGAAAGCCGACAAGGGCAAGGACCGTCTGTCCCCCGAACAAAGCAGCCGCGCGTGGCGCTTTGCCGAGCTGCTGGCGCAGGCAACGGATGTCTTGGGCGATCAGGACGCCGCAGAAGCATGGATGCTGGCCCCTGCCATCGGCCTTGATAACCGCCGCCCGATTGACCTGCTGTCGTCGGCAGCGGGGGCGGAAGCCGTTGAAAACGCGCTCACCCGGATGGAGTACGGGGTCTACGCTTGACCCCTTTGCCCCCGCCGCTTGGGACGGGCGAGCTGCGTTTTTGGCGGCTGGATCAACGGCAGCATGCGCCCACATGGCACAGCGGCGAAGGGGCTTACCGCGTCGGTGGACGCTGGAACAGCAGCGGTGTGCGGGCGGTCTATACCGCGCTCGACCCTGCCACCGCGATCCTCGAGGTTGCAGTGCACAAGGGGTTCAAGGCGCTGGACACCGCGCATCACGTGCTGACATCAGGCCGTGTGATCGACCCGACGACAGTGCATATGGTGCAAGCCGCGGATGTCCCCAACCCGAACTGGCTGGTGCCCGGTGCCCATGGTGCGGGGCAAAAGGGATTTGGCGACGCGCTGCTGCGCGATCACCTGTTTGTGCTGATCCCGTCAACGGTATCGCGGCACAGCTGGAACCTGATCTTTGACGCCCAAAAGGCAGCCGATCACTACGACGATGTGGTGCAGGAAGACTTCGCGCTCGACCCGCGGCTGCACCGCTAAGGGCAGCAGCGATCAGGCCCGCTGCAGCTTGCGCGCCTCTTCCCCTGCCAACCCCAAGAGCTTGGTCATAAACGGTTTCTCCAGATCATCCTCGCGCACCGCCGCATAAAGCCTGCGGGTGATGCCGTTCTCGGTCAGCGGACGGGTGACGTAATCATTGCTGTATTTCACCTCGCGCACGACCCAATCGGGCAGGACCGACACGCCTCTGTTCGACGCGACCAGCAGCAGGATCACGGCAGTCAGCTCTACCTGCCGGATCGCCAGCGGTTCGACCTTGGCGGGGATCAAGAGCTGGCTGAACACATCCAGACGGGTCCGTTCCACCGGATAGGTGATCAGCGTCTCGCCCCTGAAATCCGCCGCTTCAACAAAGGGCTTCTGCGCCAAGGGATGCGTGCTGGAGGCGACAAAGACCGCCTTGTAATCAAACAGCTCGACGAATTTCACGCCCGGCAGTTCTTCGGGGTCGGAAGACACCACCAGATCGACCTCTTCGCGCAGCAAGGCAGGTAAGGCGTCAAAGGCCAGACCGGGGCGGATATCGACATCCACATCGGGCCAGCTTTTGCGGAATTGTTCGAGCACGGGGAACAGCCATTCGAAACAGGCGTGACATTCGATCGCGATATGCATGCGCCCTGTGCTGCCCGCGCGCAGACCCATAAATTCGGCCTGCGCTGCTTCAAGCTGCGGCAAGACCTGCTGCGCCAGCTTGAGCAGCCGCAAGCCTGCCGGCGACAGTTTCAGCGGTTTGGACCGGCGCACGAACAGCTCCACGCCAGCCTGATCCTCCAACCCCTTTACCTGATGGGACAGGGCTGATTGGGTGATGTTCATCGTCTCTGCTGCGCGGGCCAGCCCGCCTGCTTCGTGAATCGCCTGAATGGTGCGCAGGTGACGGAACTCGATATGCATATGAGGCGTTCCTCATGTTAAAAATGAAAGTTATGAGTTTGTTTCACAACCGCATCTGTGCGACAAGAGACGAAAGCTAAAAACAGGATCGTAAAAATGACCAGTCCCGCCGTTTCATTCGAAGTCTTTCCGCCCAAATCCGTGGACGCGTCGTTCCGTCTTTGGGACACGGCGCAGGCCCTGGCACCGCTGGCCCCACGTTTCTTTTCCGTGACCTATGGCGCGGGCGGGTCTACCCGCGACCTGACCCATGATTCTGCGCATGTGCTGCGCCGCACCTCCGGCCTGCCGGTTGCCGCGCATTTGACTTGCGTGGGGGCCAGCAAGGCCGAAACGCTTGAGGTCGCCGACAGCTTTGCCGAGATCGGCGTGACCGATATTGTCGCCCTGCGCGGGGATCCCGAAAACGGTGCACCGACCTTTACGCCCCACGCGGACGGCTTTGCCGACAGTGTCGAGCTGATCGAGGCGCTGGCAAAGACCGGCAAGTTCACCCTGCGCGTCGGGGCCTACCCCGAACCGCACCCTGAATCCCATGATCAGGCGCAGAACGTCGAATGGCTGAAACGCAAATTCGACGCTGGCGCGGACGAGGCGATCACCCAGTTCTTCTTCGAGACCGAAACATTCCTGCGCTTCCGTGACGCCTGTGCCGCGGCGGGGATCACCAAGACGATCACCCCGGGCATCATGCCGGTGACAAACTGGAAATCGGCGCGCAACTTTGCCACCCGCTGTGGGGCCAGCGTGCCTGCAGCACTGGACGAAGCCTATGCCGCCGCGATCCGCGATGACCGCCACGATCTGCTGTCCACCGCGCTCTGCACCGAAATGTGCAGCGAGCTGGTGTCGGAAGGTGTCGAGAACCTGCACTTCTACACGCTCAACCGGCCCGAGCTGACCCGCGCCGTCTGTCGTGCCCTTGGGGTGACGGCGCAAACATCGCTGTCCGACGTGGCGTAAAACCACCGCACAACTTGCCCTTGGGTCAAGAACAGAACAGTCTTCTCCGGCATTCAACTGCCGGAGATTTTTTATGCCACGCCTCGCAGAAACACCCGAAGATTTGCTGAGCCAATCCGAAGCGCTCTCTCTGAGCGGGTTGGAATTCATGCAGAAGATCCTGGACGGCACCAACCCCGGCCCGCCCATTGGCGGCACCTTGGGCTATGCGCTGCATGACGTGTCCGAGGGCCGCGCGGTATTTCGCGGCACGCCCGAGTTCAACGTGACCAATCCGATGGGGACCGTGCATGGGGGCTGGTACGGCACCTTGCTCGATTCCGCGATGGCCTGCGCCGTGATGACCAAAGTCCCGCGCGGGTCGGTTTATACGACCCTGGAGTACAAGATTAACATCCTGCGTTCGATCCCCTTGGGCATGCAGATCGACTGCATCGGCACGACCGATCACGTGGGTCGTTCTACCGGTATCGCACATGGCGAGATTCGCGGGGTCGAGGATGGCAAGCTGTATGCCACCGGTTCAACCACCTGCATCGTGATGAAGATCACGGGCTAACCCCCTGTCTCGGGGCGGGTGATGCGCCCCGAGACAAGCCAAGCTCACTCTGCCGCGATGGCGCTGTCGTTCAGCAAGGCCCAGACTTTATGCGGTGTGAACGGCATGTCGGCCTGACGCACGCCACGCTCCCACAGGGCATCCTGTACCGCGTTCGACACGGCCGCCAATGCGCCCACGGTTCCCGCCTCGCCACAACCCTTCATCCCCATCAGGTTCGCCGTAGATGGCACGGGTTCGGAGTTGAAAGACACGAACGGCACATCCGCCGCGCGCGGGATCGCGTAATCCATGAAAGAGGCCGTCAGCAGCTGGCCGTCTTCGTCATAGACCACATGCTCCTGAATAGCTTGGCCGATGCCTTGCACCACCCCGCCATGCACCTGACCTTCGGCCAGCATCGGGTTGATCAGATTGCCGAAATCATCCACCACCGTATAGCGGTCAACGGTCACAACGCCTGTTTCGGGGTCGATCACCACTTCTGATACATGCGCCCCGTTGGGATAGCTGCGCCCCGGCAAAGTCGCCCGTTCGTGGTGTACCAGCAGATCGTCGCGCCCTTTCTGGCGGGCCATCTCGGCGACTTCCAGCATGGTGGGGGTCATGTTCGACCCGTCCGCGCGGAAGCGTTCGTCGTCAAAGCTGATCTGCGCCGCGGGCACGCCCATTTCGTCAGACAGAAAGGCGGTGAAAGCTTCGGTCATCTTGGCCACCGTCGCCAGCGTTGCCGTGCTTTGCGTGGTGACAGAGCGCGAGCCGCCGGTCCCGCCACCCTGTTTGATCAGATCGCTATCGCCTTGAATGACGTGGATCAATTCAGCCGGGATCCCGGTCTGATCCGACAGGAATTGCGCATAGACGGTTTCATGCCCCTGCCCGTTCGATTGAGTGCCAACATAGATGAACACGGTGCCGTCTTCGTTGAACGCGACCTTGGCCCCCTCTGCAGGATCGCCAAGGATGCTTTCGATGTAATAGCAAAGCCCCTGCCCGCGCAGCAGCCCCTTGGCCGCATCCGCCGCCTTGCGCGCTGCAAAGCCATCATGATCCGCCTCGACGGCGACGCGGGTCAGCAAGCGGTTGAATTCGCCCACATCGTAAAGCTCGCCTGTGGCAGAGGTATAGGGAAACTGCTCGGGCTTGATAAAGTTGATCCGGCGCAGCTCCCACGGGTCGATGCCCAACTCGCGCGCGGCGCGGTCCATCAAGCGCTCCAGCACATAGATCGCCTCGGGTCGGCCGGCACCACGATAGGCATCGGTCTGCACCGTGTTGGTGTAGTAGCCTTCGACCTGCAGCCACGTGGTCTGCACATCATAGACGCCCATCAAGACCTTGCTGAACAGCAGCGCCTGAATGGGCTGGCCGAACTGGCTGTTATAGGCCCCGAGGTTGCATTTGGTGCGGACGCGGTAGGCCGTGATCTTGTTGTTTTCGTCAAAGGCGAATTCCGCAAGCGACGTCAGATCGCGCCCGCCATTGTCGCTGAGCATGGCTTCGGTCCGGTCCGACATCCAGCGCACCGGACGCCCCAGGGCCCGCGCCGCCTGCGCGACCGAGAAATATTCGGGATAGGCGGCCGCCTTCATGCCGAAACCGCCGCCTGTGTCGGGATTTGTGACTTGTACGTGGTCATCATCCAGCCCGAAAACGCGCTTGAGGTTGCCCTTGTGCACCCAGACGCCCTGCCCGTTGTTCGCAAGATGCACCTTGCCGTCGTTCCATTCCGCATAGCAGCCGCGCGGCTCCATCGCGTTGACGATGATACGGTTGTCGCCCACGTTAAGGCTGACGGTTTTCGCTGCGGCATCAAATGCCTTTTGCGTCGCCGCCTCGTCGCCCATGCCCCAGTCGAACGCCATGTTGTCCGGCGCTTCGGGGTGCAGCATCTCTCCGCCCCGTTCCAACGTCATATGGGTGGGCAGATCGTCAACGTCGAATGCGATCAGCTCCGCCGCGTCGCGCGCCTGGTTCAATGTCTCGGCAATCACCACCGCGACGGGCTCCCCCACGAAGCGCACGCGCCCCTTGGCGAGCATCGGGCGCAAGGGCTTGGCCCCTTCCGTGCCATCGCGGTTCTGCAACACGGTCGCCGCCATAGAGATATCCATCCCCGCCGCTTCCAGATCCTCGATCGTGAGCACCGCATGCACGCCCTCTGCCTCGGCCGCATCTGTGACATCCAGCGTCGTGATCACCCCATGTGCGACGGGCGAGCGGAAGAAATAGGCATGCAGCGCGTCGGTTGGCGCGATGTCATCCACATAGCGCCCCTCGCCGGTCAGAAACCGCACATCCTCGACCCGTTTGACAGGTTGGCTTTTCCCGAATTTTTCCATCTGGCGGCATCCTTTGATCATCATCTTGGTGTTGCGCCCGACCTTAAGCGCCAAACCGGCGATGTCCATACGATGCGGGGCGAAAGCTGGCGCTGCTACGCCAAGTTTTCGGCACCCCAGCCTTCCCCTTTACGCCCCGCTCGGCTAGATCATCCCAAAGCTCAAAGCGCTACGTGAATAGAAGGACGCTGATCATGGCCCTCGACAAGAATTTTGACGCCGCCCAGGCCGAAGCCCGCCTCTATGCCGCATGGGAAGAGTCCGGTGCCTTCAAGGCCGGTGCCAATGCCTCGCGCAAGGAAACCTTTTCGGTCATGATCCCGCCGCCCAACGTGACAGGATCGCTGCACATGGGCCATGCGTTCAACAATACATTGCAGGATATTCTGGTACGCTGGCACCGGATGCGCGGCTTTGACACGCTCTGGCAACCCGGTCAGGACCACGCCGGTATCGCGACGCAGATGGTGGTGGAACGCGAACTTGCCAAAGACGGCAAACGCCGCACCGATTTCACCCGCGAGGATTTCACCGCCAAAGTGTGGGAGCAAAAGCAGAAGTCCGGCGGCACGATCATCGGCCAGCTCAAACGCCTTGGCACCTCGCTTGATTGGTCGCGCAACGCCTTTACCATGTCCGGTGCCCCCGGCGCGCCGGCGGGCGAGGAAGGCAACTTCCACGACGCCGTGATCAAGGTCTTCGTGGATATGTACAACAAGGGCCTGATCTATCGCGGCAAGCGTCTGGTCAACTGGGACCCGCATTTCGAGACCGCGATTTCCGACCTCGAAGTCGAATCCACCGAAGTCGACGGGCACATGTGGCACTTTAAATACCCGCTGGCCGATGGCGCGACCTACACGTACGTCGAGAAAGACGAAGACGGTAACGTGACGCTTTCCGAGGAACGCGACTATATCTCTATCGCGACGACCCGCCCTGAAACGATGCTGGGCGATGGCGCGGTCGCGGTTCACACCTCTGACGAGCGCTATGCGCCGATCGTTGGCAAGCTGTGTGAAATCCCCGTCGGCCCTAAGGCGCAGCGCCGCCGTATCCCGATCATCACAGACGAATACCCCGACAAGAATTTCGGCTCGGGCGCGGTCAAGATCACCGGCGCGCATGACTTCAACGACTACGGCGTCGCCAAACGTAATAATATCCCGCTCTACGCGCTGATGGACACCCGCGGTGCCATGCGCGCCGACGGCCTGCCCTATGACGCCGCCGCCGCACGCGCGGCCGCCATCGCTGAAGGCCGCGAAGACGCGCCCGCGGACGCGACAGAAATCAACCTCGTCCCCGACGCATACCGCGGCCTCGACCGGTTCGAGGCGCGCACCAAGGTCATTGCCGACATCACCGCCGAAGGATTGGCCGTCATGGTGCCGCCAACCGATCCACGCCTTGGCAAACCCGTCAAAGCCCCCCTCGCCCCCGAAGAAGGCGGCGAAGAGCGGGACGAGACGCTGGTCCCACTGGTCGAGCCCAAAAAGATCATGCAACCTTTCGGCGACCGGTCGAAAGTGGTGATCGAGCCGATGCTGACAGATCAATGGTTTGTCGAGACCTCGAAGATCGTGCAACCCGCCATCGACGCGGTGCGCAACGGCGAGGTACAGATCCTGCCCGAACAGGATCGCAAGGTGTATTTCAACTGGCTGGAAAACATCGAACCCTGGTGCATCTCGCGCCAATTATGGTGGGGGCACCAGATCCCTGTGTGGTTCGACGACGAGGGCAAGGAATACTGCGCGGCAACCGAAGCCGAAGCTCAGGCGATGGCCCCAGGCAAGACGCTCACCCGCGACCCTGATGTGCTCGACACCTGGTTCTCCTCAGGCCTCTGGCCCATCGGCACGCTCGGCTGGCCAGAACAGACGGATGAGCTGGCGAAATACTTCCCCACTTCAGTGCTGATCACCGGCTTTGACATCATCTTTTTCTGGGTCGCCCGGATGATGATGATGCAATACGCCGTGGTCGATCAAAAGCCGTTCGACACCGTCTATGTCCACGCGCTGGTGCGCGACGAGAAGGGCAAGAAGATGTCCAAATCGCTTGGCAACGTGCTGGACCCGCTGGACCTGATCGATGAATACGGCGCGGATGCGGTGCGCTTTACCCTGACGGCGATGGCCGCCATGGGGCGCGACCTGAAACTGTCGACCGCGCGCATCGCCGGTTACCGCAACTTCGGCACCAAACTGTGGAACGCCCACCGTTTCGCCGAGATGAACGGCGTGTTCGAGGACAGCGTCGAGACAGTGACCTACACCAGCCACACCGAGGTCGATCACACGCTGAACAAATGGATCATCGGCGAAACCGCCCGCGTCCGCGAAGAGGTCGACGCCGCACTGGACAACTACCGTTTCAACGACGCGGCCAATGCGCTTTATGCCTTTGTCTGGGGCAAGGTCTGCGACTGGTACGTTGAACTCTCCAAACCCCTGCTGCAAGACGATGCGCCAGAGGCCGCCGAGACTCGCCAGACGCTGAAATGGGTGCTGGATCAATGCCTTGTGCTGCTCCACCCGATCATGCCCTACATCACCGAAGAACTGTGGCAGACCACGGCGACCCGTTCCAAGATGCTGGTGCATGGCGACTGGCCGACCTACAGCACCGCCGAGATGCTGGATGCCGATGCCGACCGCGAACTCAACTGGGTGATCGGCCTGATCGAATCCATCCGTTCGGCGCGCGCACAGATGCATGTGCCTGCGGGGCTCAAAGTGCCTATGCTTTATACCGACATGGACGACGCCGGCCAAACCGCATGGGACCGCAACGAGGCGATGATCAAACGTCTGGCGCGGGTCGAAACCCTTGAGAAGACAGAGAGCTTCCCCAAAGGCACCGTCTCCATCGCCGCACCGGGCGCGAGCTTTGGCCTCCCGCTCGCGGGGCTGATCGACATCGACGCGGAAAAAGCCCGTCTGCAAAAGTCGCTCGACAAGCTGGGTAAAGAAATCGGCGGTCTGAAAGGGCGTCTGAACAACCCCAAATTCGCCGCCTCCGCCCCGGCGGAGGTCGTCGCGGAAGCCCAAAGCAACCTTGATGCGCGTCAGGAAGAAGCAGACCAGCTTCAGGCCGCTCTGAACCGTTTGGCCGAGCTGGGGTAATCAGCACCGCTTCCAAATGGCTTTAAATCCTCGCCGAAGGCAAAAATCTCTTTTGACGCTCCAAAAGATGCCTTCGGCGAGGATTTTTTTACCATTTGGAAACGAATACCGGTGCAAGATACGCCTGCGGTCCTCGCTGGGAAGCAAAGATCGTCCATTTGGAAGGCCCCGTCTGAGCGATCAGGCGGGGCCGACTTTTTTGCGGCGCTAGTCTTTGAAGACCGCGGGGCGTTTGCCGAATTCGGCGGCGATGACTTCCATTTGGTGCGGGCGTCCCAGCAGCGCCGCCTGTTCACGGGATTCCGCGCGCAAGACCTCTGTTTCGGTTCCCGTCTCTGCCAAGGCGGTCAGACGTTTGGCGGCCTTGATCGCGCTTGGACTTTTGCCCGCGATGGTGGTGGCAAGCGCCATCGCGGCGGCCAGCGGGTCTTCGGCGATCTGGGTGATGAGCCCCCAGCGTTCGGCTTGCTCTGCCCCGATGGGTTGCGCGGTATACGTCATCAGGCGCAGCACGTCGCCGCGCACCAGTTTGGGCAGCAGGACCATGCCGCCCATGTCCGGGACGATGCCCCATTTCATCTCCATCACCGCCATTTCGGTATCAGGGGCCGCGATGCGGATATCGGCCCCGAGCGCGAGTTGCAGGCCCGCGCCGTAGGTCTTGCCATGCAGCGCCGCGATCACCGGCACGCCGACGCGGGTCCAGACCATCGCGACCTCTTGCCACTGGTTGGTGGTGCCGTCGCCATGGGTGCGCGTCATCATCCGTTCCGTCGGGTCACCGCCCGCCAGCGCCCCCATATTGCCGATGTCGATCCCCGCGCAAAACGCCCGGCCCTCGCCCGAGATCACGACGGCACGCGCGTTCGATGCAGCGACCTCGTTCCCGGCGGCGATGACGGCGTCGATCATATCCTGATCAACGGCATTCATTTTATCGGCGCGGGTCAGGCGCACATGGGCGATGTGATTGTCATAGGTGACGGAAACGCGGCTCATTGGGTCCTCCTTGGATTTTCGTAAGTTTGGGCATGAAGTCCGCATGTTGCAAAGCGAAACGCTACGGCACCCAAAACCGCGCGCGGGCATGCTGATGTCACTTGCCCGAAGCATGGCAGATGCAGTAGCTGATCCCCATGACACAGTATCGCCTCACCCCGCTTGCCGACGCCCTGCCCTCTACCGTGCCCTTTGTCGGCCCCGAAACGCAGGAGCGCGCCATGGGGCGCGCCTTTGATGCGCGGTTGGGGGCGAACGAGAACGTCTTTGGCCCCTCTCCCCGCGCGATAGAAGCAATGGCGCAGGCCCAGCAGTGGATGTACGGCGACCCGGAAAGCCACGACCTGCGCGCAGCACTTGCGGCGCATCACGGTATCTCGCCCGCCAACATCATCGTGGGCGAAGGGATTGACGGGTTGCTGGGCTATCTGGTGCGGCTCATGGTGACGGAGGGGGACGCGGTCGTGACCTCGGACGGGGCCTATCCGACATTCAATTATCACGTGGCAGGCTTTGGCGGTGTGCTGCATAAGGTGCCCTATGCCGGTGATCACGAGGATCCTACGGCCCTATTTGCCAAAGCTGCCGAGGTAGATGCCAAGCTGGTCTATCTGGCGAATCCCGACAACCCCATGGGCAGCTGGCATGAAGGGCCCGTCATTTCCAGCGCGCTAGACGCATTGCCGAAGGGCTGTCTGCTGGTGCTGGACGAGGCCTATATCGATTGCGCCCCCGAGGGCACCGCCCCCGATCTTGTCGCCGATGACCCGCGTCTGATCCGGATGCGGACCTTCTCCAAGGCCCATGGTCTGGCGGGGGCGCGGGTTGGCTATGCCATCGGTGCACCGGATCTGATCACAGCCTTTGGGAAGGTGCGCAACCATTTCGGGATGAACCGCGCGGCCCAGGCCGGGGCGCTTGCGGCCTTGCAGGACAGCGACTGGCTGGCCCATGTGCAGGCTCGAATCTCTGAGGCGCGAGACCGGATTGCGCAGATCGCTGCGGATAACGGGTTGGTTGCCCTTCCCTCTGCCGCGAATTTCGTTGCGATTGATTGCGGGGCTGACGGCAGCTTTGCCAAGGCGGTGCTGGACGGTTTGGTGGCGCGCGGCGTCTTTGTGCGCATGCCCTTCGCCGCGCCGCAGAACCGCTGTATTCGGGTCAGCTGTGGCACGCCAGAAAACCTTGATGCCTTTGCCGCGGCGTTGCCGGGTGCCCTTGAGGATGCGAAAAAAGGCTGACGTAGCGCATATCCCGCCTATGCTGGGCCATGATCCAGTTGCGAGGTGGCATCATGCGCTCTTCCGACCGCGGCCAATCGGCCCCTAACTATACCAGCGCCTGCGTCGTGATGTTCGGCGTCAATATCCTGTGGCTATTCGTTGTGATCTGGGCGCTATGGGGCTTGCTGGCGGTGGCGCTGTCGGGCTGGGCCGTCAATGCCATGATCGATCGCATAGCCGCGCGACGGGGCTAGGCCCCGCCGATCACCTTCGCCGCCGCCTCTAGCGCGCCGGAGCCGCGTTTGATCCCGAGTGCGGACATCCCGGCCTCTATCCCGCCGAGCATCCCCATGATCATCTGACCGTTCACGTGCCCCATGTGGCCCAGACGGAAGAAACCGTGGCTTTCGGGGCTGCCCTTGGGGGCCATGCCCAGACCGATGCCGAGGGTCAGGCCGATGTTGCCTTCGACCCAGTCGCGCAGCTCTGTCGCTTGGGGGGCCTTGAGCCGCAGCGCTGTCACCGCATGGCTGCGCAAAGCGGGATCGGCGATGTTCAGGGAAAGATCGCCCTCTGCCCCCCACGCGTCACAGGCCGCCCACACCCCGCGCGCCAAGGTCTCGTGACGCTGCCAGACGGCCTCCAGCCCCTCGTCGTGGATCATATCCAGCGCCGCGCGCAGGCCGTAGATATGGTGCGTGGGGGCTGTGCCGCAGTGGTACTGGTAGAACTCCTCGGGATTGGCGCGCGGGGTCCAATCCCAGAAACGGCTGACCCGTGGCATCGCATCGCGCACCGCAGCCGCACGGTCGTTGAAAAAGACGAAGCTCACCCCGGGCGGGACCATCAGCCCCTTCTGGCAGGCGGTGACCATGACATCAGCCCCCCAATTGTCCATCTCGAAGCGGTCGCACGCGAAGGACGCGATACAGTCCACCATCAGCAGCGCGGGGTGATCTGCCGCATCCAGTGCCGCGCGCAGACCGGCGATGTCGTTGACCACCGAGGTCGAGGTATCCACATGCACGGCCAGCACGGCTTTGATCTCGTGGTTGGTGTCCGCCTCAAGACGATCGGCGATCCGGTCGATGTCCATTGTGGATTGCAGGCCGAAATCCATCACCTCGACATCTGCCCCGATCCCCGTGGCGGCATCGCCCCAGCCGTGGCCGAACCGCCCTGTCGCGGGCACCAGCACCTTGTCACCGGGGGCTACGACATTGCTAAGCGATGCCTCCCAGGCGGCGTGGCCGTTGCCAATATACATCGCCACATGATGCTCCGTGCCCGCGATACGGCGCAGATCCTCCATCAGCGGGGGCATCATATCGACGATCTCACCGGCATAGATATTGGGGGCCGGACGGTGCATCGCGTTCAACACAGCCTCGGGCATGACCGACGGACCGGGGATCGCGAGGTAGCCGCGCCCTTGGGACAAGTTGGAAAGTTTCGGCATGACACGGGGGCCCTTCAGCAGGAAAAATCTCTTGCAACTTATCCGCAGCCAGCGCCGCGTCAATCACACAAAGCGCGCAGGCAGCTTGCCCTGCCCCTAAGGGCTGCGTAAACCCGTAACTGTATATGCCCAAAGGAACCGGCCTTTATATGAGTGATGTGACCTATACCTCGCGCGAACTGCTGACCTGGCTTTGGCGCGACTATCTGAAAAAGCATATGTGGGTGCTGCTTGTCGCGATCATCTTCATGTCGATCGAGGCCTCGACCATGGGCGGGTTGGCAAAGCTGATGCAGCCGATGTTCGATCAGGTGTTCGTCGCTGGTGAGAAAGGCGCATTGCTGTGGGTTGGTCTGATGCTGGTGGGCATTTTCGTCCTGCGCGCCGTGTCGGGTGTGGTGCAAAAGGTGCTGCTGACACGCATCAAGCAGAAGTCGGCGGCTGATATGCGGATCGATCTGCTGGACCGGATGATGGTGCAGGACGGGGCCTTTCACCAACAGAACCCCCCGGGGTTTCTGATCCAGCGCGTGCAATCGGATGTGAATGCCATCGGGTCGGTCTGGCAGGCGGTGATCACCGGTGCCGGTCGCGACTTGATCGGGCTGATCGTGTTGCTCGGCGTCGCGATCTCTATCGACCCGGTCTGGGCGCTACTGGCCTGCATCGGCTTGCCGCTGATGGTGATGCCCGCAGCATTGGCGCAGCGCTTTGTGCGCGCGCGGTCGCGCGAGGCACGGGATCTGGGCGCGACCCTGTCGACACGGCTGGACGAGGTTTTCCACGGCATCGTGCAAATCAAGCTCAACGCGCTTGAGAAGTATCAGGCCAAGCAATACCGAGACCTGACCAGAACCTATATCCGTACCGAGGTACGTGCCTCTTTCGGGAACTCGGCCATTCCGGGGATGATCGACATCATCTCGGGCCTCGGGTTCATGGCCGTGATCCTTTATGGCGGCAACGAAATAATCGAAGGCGAAAAGACCATCGGTCAGTTCATGACCTTCTTTACCGCGATGGGGTTCACCTTTAACCCGCTGCGCCGTCTGGGGGCGATCAGCGGGTTGTGGCAGACGGCTGCTGCCGCGCTGGAACGTCTGAAAGAGCTGATGGACGAGCCGGTACACCTCACCTCGCCCGCCAAACCCACGCCTGTGCCCACCACCCCACCGCATATCGCGCTGGAAGGGGTGAGCCTGTCTTACGGGGATGCCAAGGTGCTGGACAATCTCACGCTGCATGCGGCGGCAGGCGAGACGACGGCGCTCGTCGGCGCATCTGGCGCGGGGAAATCGACGATATTCAACCTGCTGACCCGTCTGATCGACCCGCAAGAGGGCAACGTCAGCATCGCGGGCGTCCCCCTGACAGAGATGGACATCCCCGCGCTGCGCGGCTTGTTCTCTGTCGTGACGCAAGAGGCGCTTTTGTTTGATGAAACCCTGCGCGAGAATATCGTATTGGGCCGCGAGAATGTATCTGACGAAGAGCTGCAGCAGGCGCTGGATGCGGCGCATGTGTCGGACTTTTTGCCCAAACTTGAACACGGGCTTGAAACCCGCGTCGGCCCGCGCGGCTCTGCCCTGTCGGGGGGGCAGCGCCAACGTGTCGTGATCGCCCGCGCCCTGCTGCGCAACACACCGATCCTGCTGTTGGACGAAGCCACCAGCGCGTTGGACGCGCAGTCAGAAAAAGTCGTGCAGCAAGCGCTGGACCGTCTCTCGCAGGGGCGCACCACCTTGGTCATCGCCCACCGTCTGTCTACCATCCGCGGCGCGGATAAGATCGTTGTGATGGACCGTGGCCGCGTCATGGACGAAGGCAAACACGAAGACCTTCTGGCCCGTGGCGGCATCTATGCCGATCTCTATCGGCTTCAGTTCGAGGATGGAAAAACCGTCAGCGACGGGCGCAATCTAGCGGCGATGCGGCGCATGGAACGCGGCCTCAAACCTGTCGAGCCGAACCTGCTGCAACGTATCGGGCTCCGGCTGTTCGGCAACTAGGGCAGCACCCGGCACGCTGATCACTTGGCATAGCCCTCGGCCAGCTTGGCCGGGGCCACCCCCGCGAAATAGCGGATCAATGTCCATAGGTTACGCGCCCCGCGACGCAACCAGCCCTGCCGCGCGTATTTGTCGGCCGACGTCACCGCGGTGACGGCCAGCCCCAGCAGATGGCCGCGCAGGGCACGCGCCAGCGCCACATCCTCCATCAGCGGCTGATCAGGATACCCACCAACCGATTGATACAGCGCGCGTGGCAGCAGCAGCCCCTGATCGCCATAGGGAAGCCCCAAACGGCTACGCAGGTTCGCCCAGGCGGCCACCGCTTTGCCGGCCATGCCGCCCTGATCGAATTGAAGCTGGCACCAGCCCGCTTTCTGCCCTCGCAGATGCGCGGTGACAGGCCCTGTCCACCCCTGTGCCAGCCGCGTATCGGCGTGTAACACCAGCAGCCAGTCGGATTGCGCTTTCGCACAGCCGCGCCGCAACTGTCCGCCCCGCGATGCCGGACCGCTGACGATCTCTGCGCCCCATGCTTCTGCCATTGTCAGGGTCATGTCGGTTGATCCCCCGTCGCTGATGATCAGCTCGCGGATCAGCCCCGCCTCCAGCCCCTCCATCAGGGCGGTTAGGCAGCCGGTCAGGGGCGCTTCGGCATTCAAGGTCGGAATGACAACAGATATAGGCGCGCGCATGGTTGCCCCTTTCAGCTTCGAACTGCGCTGCTATATGTCATGTTAACCATTGAAAGGACAAGCGATATGACCAGCCGCCGCATCCTGAGACTGTCAGGCCCCGACACCCGCGAGTTTCTGCAGGGCCTTGTGACCAACGATATCCGCAAGCTGGATCAGGCCCCGATCTATGCCGCGATCCTGACGCCCCAAGGCAAATTCATCACCGATTTCTTCCTGTCCGCCGACGGGGACAGCGTTTTGCTGGATGTGGCCGAGGCGGATGCCGACGCGCTGGTGCAACGCCTGACCATGTACAAGCTGCGGGCTGATGTCACCATAGACGCGACCGGCCTGCATCTGCACCGCGGGCTAGAGAACGCACCGGACGATGCCTATAGCGACCCCCGCGATGCCCGCATGGGCTGGCGCGCCTATCGTGACACACCGCAAACCGATGACACCACGGATTGGGACGCGCTGCGGGTGACCTATATGATCCCTGAAACCGGGGCAGAGCTTACCTCGGACAGCTTTATCCTCGAAATGGGGTTCGAGCGGCTGAACGGCGTGGATTTTCGCAAGGGCTGCTATGTCGGACAAGAGGTAACGGCCCGCATGAAACACAAGACCGAACTGCGCAAAGGCTTGGCCCAGGTCGAGATCAGCGCGCCAGTAGAACCCGGCACGGACATCACCGCCGATGGCAAACCTGCCGGTACGATCTTTACCCGCACCGGCACTCATGCGCTGGCCTATCTGCGGTACGACCGCGCCAAGGCGGCGATGCAGGCGGGGGATGCCACGGTGACCATGGTGACCGACGGCTAAGGCCCCGCGGCTGCCCTGCGCAAATATTAGGCAGCCCGAAATGACAGCGTGCGCAGCCTGCCGGAAAAGTTGCATATAAGCAACAAATACCCGCGATTGGGGAGATCCGAGGCTCCCAAATCCAATACCCCGCCTGCCCCGCAACGCAAAAGAGCCCCGGCGTCCACCGGGGCTCTGCACTGCAGCGAAGCTATGACGTAGCGTCACACCAGAGCTTACGCGCGTTCGGAATATTCCATCGTTTCGGTGTTCACGATGATATCTTCGTCCTGTCCGACGAAGGGCGGCACCATCACTTTGACGCCGTTATCAAGCACCGCTGGCTTGAAGGAATTCGCCGCTGTCTGGCCTTTGACGACCGGTTCAGTTTCGACAATTTTACAGGTTACTTTTTGTGGCAAGGACGCGTTCAGCGCCTCTTCCTCGTGATACTCGACCACGACCATCATACCGTCCTGCAAGAAGGGGCGACGTTCGCCCAGAAGCTCGGCTGAAAGCTGCACTTGCTCGTATGTTTCGGTGTCCATCAGAACCAGCATACCTGCGTCTTCATACAGGAATTGTTGGTCTTTTTGCTCTAGCCGGACCTTTTCAACCTTGTCGGCGCTGCGGAAGCGTTCGTTCAGTTTTGACCCGTTGCGCAGGTTGCGCATTTCGACCTGAGCAAAGGCACCGCCCTTGCCCGGTTTGACATGATCGACCTTGACCGCTGCCCAGAGACCACCGTTATGCTCGAGCACATTTCCTGGCCGAATTTCGTTCCCGTTAATCTTTGGCATGTATCAGCACCATAGCAATGAAGTTGAAGAGAGATTGGACCGACCTATATATATCAACGTCGACCCCCGCAAGACAGCGCACCCGATGCTGCAACCGCGAAAGCCATGCAGTAAATGCATGAGTGTTATGCAATAAAGGTGTATCCGAATCGAGCTCTTTCGGTCATAAGGAACCCCACGCCTAAATGACAAGAGCAAGAATAATAGAAAGGACGACGAGATGAAAGATTTCGTTGATGGCACTGCCTTTAACAATGAACAAGGTAACCGTGCCCGCAAACTTTTCGCAGCTGTGGTACTGGCTGCATTGGACGATGCGATTGCCGATGACAAGAAATACGGCAACGGTCCTGAACAGATTGCCCGTTGGGCTCGCTCCCGCGATGGTCGCGAAGTATTGAGCTGCGCGGGCATCGACCCCAACGAGCGTGTTGTCGAAGGTCTGATGGACTTCGTTGGCAAGGGTGTCCGTACCTCTGTCGCCCTGTCCCGCGAAGAGTCCGAGCGTCGCCACGCTGCACAACAGGCTGAAGCTGCCTGAAGACTGCCAAAAGTTTGAACAAAAAGACGCGGCTCACGGGCCGCGTTTTTTTTGGCTAAATGCGATTGTGTTCTGCCGGAATGCGTTTCGCCCGCTTGATGCGATAAAGGGCAAGGTGTGACACCCGAGCCCCCTACCTGATGCGTTGCGCCGAAACGGTAAAGCCCCGATAGTGGCGGATTTCTGCGAGAGTGCTGGGTTCTTGAATCTAGGTTGTAGCGACGAAGCTGGCGTTCGCTGAGGGTGCGCGATCAGGAAAAGTGCTCGCGCTGCTTTCCAAAAAAGCTGGGTAGTAGAATTTATCTGCGCATGAACTTCTGGCGAGCTTCACGAGCGATATTGTATCGCAGTTCAAGGCGAGCGAGTTCAGCCATCGCTTCCTTCCGTTCAGGCCCCTTCGCAAGCGTGGCAAGATGGCTCTGATGCGCCGCCATCTTCTTCTTGAGTTCGATTTCTTCGGGCACGACACCGGCTTGAGCCATAATCCGGAACCCCGCAGCTTCTCCCGCATCCACAAAAGCATCTGCTGAGCGATCAGGCAGTGGTTTGCCTTCGCCTTCAAGACCTTCAAGCTGACCTTGCAGCTTCGCCTTCTGTATCTGGCGCTCGATGAGTCTCTGAAGATTTCGGATCATGCTGACCAATAGCACAGTATTGAGGTTACGGATACTACGGGCTCGAAGCGGACGTTGCGGCAGTGGCGTCTTGGCCTGAGCTGCAACACATCTGGCAGGGGCTTGCGTGACGCCCTGCCCCTTTATCCACTAAGGTGCGCCTTCGCGCTAAAGGCTCTTTATTCCAGATCTTGCGACGTCAGGGCGCGGTGAATTTCACGGCGCACCAGTTTGCGGACGTTTCGGGTGATCCGTTCACCCAAGGCCCCCTGCAGCTCTGTGCGGACGATTTCGGACACCAGATCACGCAACATCTCTTCGTCCAGATATTCATCCGGCCCGAAACCGAGCGTCGCATCATCATCCTGCGCCGTTTCGACATGAGCGTCGGTGGCATCGGTCACAGTCGCATCTGCTGCGGTCACACGGGTGGCAAAGGGGCCGTCCACAACACGATCTTGAGGTTCGGCACACTCTTGGGATGCATGGGGCTCGACTGCATCGTGCCACCCCATATCCTCGTCCAGCAGAGCCTCTTCAGCATCGTTTTGGGCGGCATCGGACACAGGCGCGCCGGTGGCGTCGAATTCAACGTCGTCTTCCCAGGCCATCGCGGGGTCTTCGCTGCCGGAGTAATCGCTTTTGCCGGGCTCGTCAGGTTCCCAGTTTTCGGGAATGCGGCTGATCGCTGTTTCGAGGGCAGCGATTTTCGCGCTCAACCGGTCCGGCGTCGGTGGCACGTCATCGACCAGCTCGGAAGAGCCAAGGTTGAGCATATCGGTGGAGTATGCCGCGGCACGTGGCGCGCTAAAGGCCAACTTGCGCGGCGGCTCGGTCGTATCCTGCGGCTTGCCATCCCCTGCGGGCGTAGCAAACTGGGCGCGAAAACGCGGTTCGCGGCCGGAAATAAACTTAAAATCTTCGGCAACTTGATTGCGATCCGAGGCGGACAAATCCGCCGCCTCGCCCGTCTCAACGTCCGCATCCATGTCCTGCATCGCATCCTGATAGGACGCCGACCGGGGCTGAACCGCCTCTGGCGTCGCCTCTTTCCGAGGGGCGGCCACAGGCGCGTCATTCGACACGCGCAAGGACGGCGTCAGCACAAGTTTCTCTTCAATCGCAGGCGCTTCCGACGGCTTCTGCGCCGGTTTGCGATCCTCTGAGACCAGACGGCGGATCGAAGACAGAACGTCTTCGACCTCTGCATTTGTGACGGTTTCGGACATATTTAATCACCACTCGTTCTTCGCGAATAGTCTAACCCGAAGGTTGGCTTCTCACAATGGGGGTGGTGAAAATGTCAGTCTTTTTGCAGCGCCTTCAGCACACGATCCAACTGCTTCCCCTCTTTGGAGTATTTTGTCGGGCCGTCCTTGACCATATTGTAATAGGCGGATGGGTCATAGATCTGCACCGGCAGTTTCAGGTCCTGCGCGGTCAGCTGACCCGTCGCGGAGAGCACGGAATAGGCCGCAACATAAAGCTGCGATTGCGCTGACACACGGGCAGAACGGGCGTCGAGCAAGGATTGCTCTGCGTCCAGCACATCAAGTGTAGTGCGCGCGCCAAGGCTGGCTTCCTCGCGGATACCGTCAAAGGCGATCTGTGCGGCGCGAACCTGACGCTGGGAGGCTTCGATCTGCGCCCGGGCGGAGGCAAGCCCCGCATAGGCATCGCTGACCGCGCGTTCCACGTCTTTAACCACAACATGCAGATTGCCGCGCTGTGCGTCGCGCTGCGCCTGGCTTTTGCGAACACCGGCCGACAAGGCTCCGCCTTGATAGATCGTTTGCCCGACCTGAAAGCCGATCGACCCGCTGCGTGTCGAGGCTTGGGAATCAAACGTCTCGGTCAGACCGTAAGACCCCTGCACCGAGACATTGGGCTTCAGCGCGGTTTCGTTGCTGCGTACCAGCAGATCGGCAGCCGCGACCTGGTGCTGGACGGTCAGGATATCGGGATGCTGCCGCACCGCCAGTGCTTTGGCGGTCGCGATGCTGTTGGACAGCTTCGGCAGGCTTGGTGGCGGGCTTAGACGACCGGGCTCACGCCCCACGGCCACCTTGTAATAGGCTTTCGCGCTGATGAAGTCGCCCTGCGCACCGGCAAGATTGCTGCGTGCGGCGGCAAGTTCTGCTTCAGCCAGCGATACGTCGGTGCGGGTCACCTCCCCCACTTCAAAACGGTCACGGGCGGCGCGCAACTCCTGCGTCAGAACCCGCACGTTATTCTCCGCCAGAGAGACAAGCTGCTGCGTCTGGATCACGGTCATATAGGCATCAACAGCGCGCAGCAGAATCTGCTGTTCGGCGCTGACCAGCGTTTCGCGCGTGGCAAGCACGGTTTCTTTTGCCGCCTCGATCGAATAGCGCGACGACCCGAAGTCATAGACCAACAGCGACGCCACAAGGTTCACCGATGTCGTCAGTGAATCGGTAGAGCTTCTGAAACCCGCCGGGATAGTGCTGGTGCCCCCGCTGACCGACCGGTTATAGGATTGTGTCAGGTTTCCCGTCCACTGTAGCACCGGCTTGAGCGCGGATTTCGCGATCGCCACATCTTCGTCTGCGGCACGCAACACGGCGCGGTTCTGGTCCAGCAGGCCCGAGTTGTTATAGGCCCCGACCAGCGCATCGGCCAATGTCTCTGCCTGTGTGGCCATCGGTGCCAGCAGCCCCAAACCGACGCAGGACGCCGCGATCATGCTGCGGACGGACCGCATCTTGCCCGTATTCATCATATTTCACACTCCATCGGTGTCACTGCATCTGCCGTCATCTGCAGCAGTTCTGATAGCTTAAAGCTGGAATTCTTTCGCGCGGGTAAACCCGTCCAGGACAGGTGCGGCGGCGTTGAAACTTTTGCGCCAGCTGATGCCACGTTCGCTCTTGTAGCCCAAACGCACCTCGCCCAGGGGGCCGTCCATGAACAGGCAAGCGATCCGCCCGCCATCCTTGAGCTGCGCCAACAGCGCTTCGGGCACGTCAGCCACGCCGCCTTGCACGATTACTACATCATAGGGCCCATGTTGCTGCGCCCCTTCGGCAAGCGGGCCGTGGTGCACGATGACATTGTCGATATCCGCGTTGATCAGGGTTTCCTGCGCTTCTTTCGCCATCTGCTCGTCATCCTCGACGGCGACGACCGCTTCGGCCATATGTGCGATCACGGCAGAGGAATAGCCGTAGCCACAGCCGATATCGAGCACCAGCTCGTCATTCTCGACCCCAAGATCGTCCAGCATCTTGGCCAGCGTCCGCGGCTCAAGCAGCACGCGCCCTTCGCCCAAGCTGATGTTTTCGCCCAGATAAGCTGCCTCGCGGCGGGCCACCGGCACAAAATCCTCGCGCGCCACCTTGAGCATCGCATCAATGATCGGGAACTTGGTAACATCCGAAGGGCGCACCTGAGTATCAACCATCATGGTGCGGCGGGCTGTGAAATCTGTCATCAGCTAAACTCTTTCGTTCAGTTATTTGTCTCGTGAGATGCCACATCACCGCCCGCCGGGCAACGGCCAGTCGGGTCAATAGGCGCAATTTTCCGTGTTTGGCGGATAATACGGTTAAAACATAGAGGATGCCATAGCCACGACGCATGCCACGCGCGACCAGCCTGTGAGAAACGTAATTTAGAGAGGGAAATATAGTGGAGGCGAGTAGGAGAATCGAACTCCTGTACACGGATTTGCAATCCGCTGCGTAACCACTCCGCCAACTCGCCTCGGCCGCGATGACGCGGCTGGCACATGGGCCGCTGGCCCCTATGCGTTTGGCGCTTATCCCGATTTTCTCGGGAAATGTCTAGCCCAGTTTAAAGCAAAACGGCGGGAAAAATATCTCCCGCCGTGAAATGGACAATTACAGGGAAATGACGGGCTTGTCGTCTTCTTCGGGCGCGTCGAGCTGCAGGTGGTGATCTTCGAGGATCAGGATGTTTTCCGCCCCCACAACCGCGCTTTTGGTTTTGTAGCCGATGACGTCTTCGATCTCCATCTCGGGGTTACGCGCCATCAGGATCGTCTCTTCGGACGAGAAGTTGGTCAGCCCGCGGGCGAACTCGTTCCCCTGCTCGTCATAGACGTGCAATACGTCACCTTTGGAGAATTCGCCTTGGATCGACACCAGATCATCACGCTGTAAGCCGCGCTCCTTGGCTGTGATCGCGCGAACAGCCTCGTCCGTGACGACCAGCGTTCCGGCAACCTGCAAACGGTTGCTTAGCCAGATCATCAGCGGCGACGCGGCCTTGCCCGACGCCAGACAACGGGTGTGGCGGCGTTCGTTGTTCAGTACCGAGGAAATCGGGCGTTCGATGATACCGTCGGCGATGATCGTCTCGACACCGGCGTTCTGTGCCATATTGGCCGCCAGCATCTTGGTCAGCATGCCGCCGCTGCCCAATTCGCTGATGCTTTTGGTGGATTCGAGGTGTTCGGATACGTCTTCGATTTCCTCAATGAACTGGGCACCGGGTTCGGACGGGTCACGGTCATACAGGCCTTCGACGCTGGTCAGGATGATCAGGTGATCGGCCTCGACCATCTGGGCCACCTTGGCGGAAAGACGGTCATTGTCGCCCACTTTCAGGTCGCGTGTGGCGATGGAGTCGTTCTCATTGATGATGGGCAGGATCTGGTTTTCAAACAGCCGCAGCATGGTGTTCTTGATGTTCAGAAAGCGGCGACGCTCTTCCATGTCTTCGACGGTCACCAGCATTTGCGCCACGTCAAAATTGTATTCGTTCGCAACCTGACGGTAGGCGTTCATCAGCAGGGGCTGACCACAGGCGGCCGCCGCTTGCTTGTCCAGAATACCGGCCTCTTCGGGGCGTTTCCCGATCATGTTCAGGCCAAGCGCGACCGAGCCTGACGAGGTCAGGATGATCTCGTATCCCTGGTCCTGAAGGTCCCCCAAATCCGCCATGAGACCGTTCATGAAAGCATAGCGCAATGTCAGCTTTTCTTCATTGGCCAACAGGCTGGATCCGATTTTAACGACGATACGTTTCTTCTTGGACACGGGGAGATTTCTCCGGTTTATTGTTAAATTTCAACGCGTCATCCCGCGCGACACAGAATGCCGCAACGCAGAAAAACGCTGTGATTCGGGGATGTATAACATGTGGACACCAAGCATTTGCAACCGCCAAGCTGGAGCGCGCGGGATTACGCCACGCTCATGCCGTGGTTTTCAGCCCTTCTAGCGCGGTACGGGTCGCGGTGGGAATCTCTGTCGGGCGGTGGTCGTCGCGGTTTACATAGACATGCACAAAGAACCCTTCGGCAGAGGCGTTCTCCTCGTCGTTCCGGAACAGGCCCAGCTCCATCCGGACGGAGCTTTTGCCAAGCTGCGCCACCCGCAGCCCCGCTGTCACCCGGTCGGGGAAGGCCATCTCTCCGAAATAGCGGCACCCGGTTTCCACGACGAGGCCAAAGGCGGGGCTGGTCTGCGGGTCCAGCAGCCCCCGTTCGATCAGCCAGCCGTTTACGGCCGTGTCAAACAGCGCATAGTGCACGACGTTGTTCATATGCCCATAGGTGTCATTGTCGTTCCATCGCGTCTGCAATGGATAGAAATCCGCGAAATCGGCACGGGTGGCGGCAGGTGCGCGGGCGGCCATTACCAAGCCGCCTCGTAAATCGCCTGAGCATCGGCCTGTGTCACCTCGCGCGGGTTGTTCACAAGCAGACGGGCCTGCACCATCGCGTCTTCGGCCATCTTGGGGATCGCGGACCGGGGGATATCGACATCGCGCAGGCGCGGCGGCAGCCCAATCCGCTTGGACAGATCCGTCAGCGCATCAACGAAGGCGGCGGTGCGGGCCTGACCGCCTTCGACCTCTGCCAGGTCGGGGAAGGCATCGGCAGCGATCTCGGCATAGACACTGCCCGCTTGGGGCGCGTTGAAGCGCAGCACGTGGGGCAGCACCAGCGCGTTGGACAGCCCGTGCGGGATATGGAAGGTGCCACCGATGGGATAGGCCAGCGCGTGTACCGCCGCGACGGGGGCATTGGCAAAGGCTTGCCCCGCCAGCATCGACCCCAGCAACATCGCGCCGCGGGACTCCAGGTTGCTGCCATCCGCGACGACGGTTTCGATATTGGCCCCCAGCAGGCGCAGCGCCTCGCGGGCAAGTAGCTTGGACACAGGGTTGTTGTTGGCATTCACCGAGGCATAGGATTCGATCGCGTGCACCATCGCGTCAACGCCTGTGGCCGCGGTGATCGACGCGGGCAGACCGACGGTCAGAGAGGCGTCCAGAATGGCCATGTCAGGCAGGATCACGGGCGAGGAGACGCCGCGCTTTTCCTCTGCCCCGACGGTGATAATCGACACAGGCGTGACCTCTGACCCGGTGCCAGCGGTGGTAGGAACCAACACCAGCGGCAGGCGCGGCCCCTTGGCCTGCCCTACCCCCCAAGCGGCATCCAGATCCTCGTCAGAGCCAAGCAAAAGCGCCACAAGCTTGGCCACATCCTGCGATGACCCACCGCCAAAGCCGATGACTCCGGTCGCACCCGCACTGCGCCCTGCCTCTACCGCGCGCATCAATGTCTCGCGCGAGGGGTCGGCCTCTACATCATCAAAAACGGTGACTTGATGACCGGCTTTCTCAAGCGCATCGATGCAAGGGTCGCACAGGCCAAGTTTGCGCAAACCGGGGTCGGTGATCAACAGGCACGCCTTGCCCAGCAACCCGCCTGCCAGCGCGGCGATACGCTCGGCGGCCCCGTTTTCGAATACGACGGATTTTGTGGTGTTGAATACAAAAGGGTTCATATGCCCGCGCCTCTCCCATAGCTGGCTGCAGCGTTCCTCCGCGCTGCGACTTGGGGGCATTAAAGGGAATTATCCTGCACGCGCATAGCCGTTATTTCGGTTACTTTTTTCGCTCTGCGAAACTGAGGTAAGAGCTTGGCCCGCTACGCAACCTATGTGCATAACCGCCCTGCGCGATTGGCTTTTTCAACGCGGCATCCAGCGCCCACGTGGATAAATCGGGCGCGTTTGACAAATCAGACAAGCCGTCGGGCCCTTCAGGGCAAGCGGCGGACTTCGTTGGTCTGGCTGCGCAGATACTCCATCACCGCGGGGCGAACAGATTGATCCCCGCGATCACGTGCGGCATGGATCACCTCGCGGATTTCCCCCAGATCAGAGCGGTGCAACATGCTTTTGACCGGCCCGATGGACGCGGGACGCATGGACAGCGTTGTGATCCCGATGGCAGCAAAGCACAGCGCCTCTATCGGGCGGCCCGCATCCTCGCCACAGAATGACAGTGGCGTACCGGTTTCGCGGCAACGGTCCACGATATTCTCTAGGAAGGTCAGGAAACTGACGTTCAACGTGTCATAGCGGCGGCGCACCAGCTCGTTCTCGCGGTCGGCGGCAAAGAAGAACTGCTTCAGATCGTTGCCCCCGATCGACAGAAACTCGACCTCTTCGAAGAACTTCGTCGGGGCAAAGGCCAGCGACGGGGTCTCGAGCATCGCGCCCACTTCGATTTGCGACGGCAGCACATGGCCCAAACGCGCCTCGCGGGCGAGCGTCTTGTCCATCTCGGCACGGGCGGCGCGGTATTCTTCGAACTGCGCGACAAAGGGGAACATCACAGACAGGGGGCGCCCGTTCGCCGCACGGATCAACGCCTGCAATTGCATCCGCATCATGCCCGGCTTGTCCAGCCCGACACGGATCGCACGCCAGCCCAAAGCGGGGTTCGGTTCGTCGTTGGGCTTCATATAGGGCAGCACCTTGTCCGACCCGATATCCAACGTCCGGAACACCACACGTTTGCCCGACGCGGCATCCAACACGCGGCTATAAAGCGCGGACAGCTCCGACCGTTTCGGCATCTGGCTGCGCACAAGGAACTGCAACTCTGTGCGGAACAGACCCACCCCTTCGGCCCCTGACCCGTCAAGCGAGGGGAGATCCGCCATGAGACCCGCGTTCATGTGCAGCCCGACCCGCGTGCCGCATTTGGTGATCGCCGGTTTGTCGCGGATCGACGCATAGCGTTCCTGCGCCTCGGCCTGCATCGCGATTTTGTCGCGGAAGGCAGAGGCAACGGTTTCCTCGGGGCGCAGATGCACCACGCCCTGTTCGCCATCCACCATGATCCGGTCGCCGTTCAGCGCATCATTGGTCACGCGGCTGGCGTGGACGATCAGCGGGATCGCCAGCGCCCGCGCGACAATCGCGGCATGGCTGCCAACCGACCCGCCCTCCAGCACGATACCGCGCAGGGAGCGGCCGTATTCCAACAGCTCAGCCGGTCCGATGTTGCGCGCCACCAGAATGGGGTCGGTGGGCATCTCGGCCCCCGTGTTGGACCCCTGCCCTGTCAGGATGCGCAGCAAACGATTGCTGAGGTCATCGAGATCGGACAGACGTTCGCGCAGATAGGCGTCGGCGGCCTGCCCCATACGGGCGCGCGCCAGAGATTGCTCTTTCTCGACAGCCGCTTCGGCAGACAGGCCACGGCCGATGTCTTCCTCCATCCGGCGCAACCAACCTTTGGAGTTGGCGAACATCCGATAGGCTTCAAGCACCTGTTGCTGGTCCTTGTCCCCGCCCGCCATTGCCATCATCTGATCCACGCTGACACGCAAATCATCGACCGCCTCGTTCAGGCGTGCGGTTTCACTGGCAGGGTCATCGGCCACAAGCTTTGACACGACAACGCGCGGCTCGTGCAGCCAGACGTGGCCCTCGGCAACGCCCTCTTGCGCCACGGTGCCGCGGATCAGAACCGCCTGACTGTGCCGCGCCGACATCGCGGCACCCTCACCGACAAAGGCCCCCAGCTCGGTCATTTCGGCCAGTACCATGGCGACCACTTCCAGCGCATAAACCTCGTCAGCCGAGAATTCCCGCGCGGCTTTGGATTGCACGACCAGAACGCCCAGCATCTCGCCCAAGCGCTGCACCGGTATACCCAGAAAGCTTGAATACAGTTCTTCGCCCGTTTCCGGCATAAAGCGGAAACCGGGGGCCTGCGGGGCATTGGGCGTGTTGATAATACGTTTGCGTTTGGCGACGCGCCCGACCAGCCCCTCGCCCATCTTCATGCGCGTCTCGTGGACCGCATCGGCCTTCAGCCCTTCGGTCGCGCAAAGCTCTAGCGTGTCTTCATCGCGGAACAGGTAGATAGAGCAGACCTCGCAGCCCATAGAGGACGCGATCAGATGCGTGATCTTGTCCAGCCGCGCCTGCCCTGCATCATCACTGGCCATGGCATCGCGTAAGCGACCCAACAGCTTGCGGCTTTCTGTCTCTATCCCATCAGCCATGTGATCATTTCCCCCCGGCGATGCCAGCTTAGATCACAGGCGTCCCAAAATTGAAACGCCTGATATCATTGACATCTATCATCTGCTCCCCGAGGCCGGAAGATGCGTTTTCCCCTGTTGCGGGAAAACGCTGTGATCTTCGCAGGTGGGGTGCCCGGGAATTAGGCGCGTTTGTCCAGCTCGAACGCGTCATGCAGCGCCTGAACGGCCAGCTCCATGTATTTGCGGTCGATCAGAACAGAGATCTTGATCTCGGAGGTGGTGATGACCTTGATGTTCACGCCCTCGTTCGACAACACCTGAAACATCTTCGCCGCAACGCCGGTGTGGCTGCGCATGCCGATACCCACGACGGACACTTTCGCCACATCTGTGTCCGCGATCAGATCGTCGAAATTCAGCTCGCCCGATTTTTTCGCGGCATCAATCGCGACTTCCGCGCGTTTGATCTGATCGACGGGGCAGGACCACGTCATATCGGTGCGCCCCTCTTCCGAGATGTTCTGAACGATCATATCGACGTTCACGCCACCATCGCTGAGCGCGGTGAAGATCGCGGCGGCAATGCCGGGGCGATCCGCGACCGATACCAGCGTCATCTTTGCTTCGTCACGCGAAAACGCGATACCGGATACTACATTGCTTTCCATAATTTCCTCCTCGGCGCAGACCAGCGTTCCAGCCTTGTCTGATTGTTCCTCAAAACTGCTCAGCACGCGCAGCTTGACCTTGTACCGCATGGCCAGTTCGACCGACCGGGTTTGCAGGACCTTGGCCCCCAGCGACGCCAGTTCCAGCATTTCTTCAAAGGCGATCTTGTCGAGCTTGCGCGCCTTGGCGCTCACCCGCGGGTCGGTGGTGTAGACCCCGTCCACATCGGTGTAGATATCGCAACGCTCTGCATCAAAGGCAGCGGCAAAAGCGACGGCGGTGGTGTCCGACCCGCCACGCCCCAGCGTGGTGATACGGCCCTCGGGGGAAACGCCCTGAAAGCCCGCGACAACCGCGACGCGCATGCCTTCGCCGAATTTCGCCATGATGTTTGCAGGCGGAATTTCCTCGATCCGGGCCGAGGAATGCGCGGAGGTCGTCTTGACCGGCACTTGCCAGCCTTGCCAACTGCGCGCCGGTACGTCCATTTCCTGCAAGGTCAGCGCCATCAGACCCGCGGTGACATTCTCGCCCGAGGAGACGACAGCGTCATATTCGCGCGCGTCATATAGCGGAGAGGTTTCGTTCACCCAGCCGACCAGCTCGTTCGTCTTTCCCGACATGGCGGAAACGATGACGATCACGTCATAGCCCTTGGCCACTTCGACGCCCACGCGTTTGGCCGCGCGGCGGATACGGTCCAAGGTGGCCACCGACGTGCCACCAAACTTCATCACCAGAACAGGCATATGTCCCCCGTTGCAAAACTCCGGCGCGGTGTACGCGCAAGCGCCGCCCTTAGCAAGCCCGCAGGCCGCTGTCGTAACGCAGGGAAATTATGTGTGAACCGCAAGTTGCAAGGTGACGCGGCGGGGTATTCGCCCGCCCAAGGTCGCCTGCGACCCGCCGTCTATGACGTGGTGCGTTTGGCCCGAAACGGCAGCGGGGTCAGCGGGATACCCTCTTCGATCAGGGCGACGGCTTCGTCCAGACGCGCCTCGCCATAAATTGACCGGTCGGGCGCATCCCCGATGTGGATGGCACGGGCTTCGCGCACGAAATCATCGCCCACATATTCCGAGGAGGTTTCGACCTCTTTGCGCAGCGCCTTCAGCGCCTCTTCCAACGCGCTTTGAGGTTTCGATAGCACCGGTACTGCGGCGTCCGGCTTTTGACCATCCTCACCGCGGTTCTCGCGGCGCTCGCCGGTTGTGACACGGGGGGCCATCATGCCCTTGGTCACCTTGGTCGACCCACACAGCGCGCAGGTCAGATGCCCCGCCTGCGCCAGCGCATCAAAGGCGGCGGCAGATTTGAACCAGCTTTCAAACTTGTGGTCCTGATCACATTTCAGCGAAAACTTGATCATCGCGCCCGCAGGCATCCTCTCGTCGTTAAGATATGTTAAAAATGGGGGCGCAAGCCGGTCCCGTCAAGCGGCTCAACTCCGCCCGCGCGGATCGAAGTCCCGGATCATGCGCGCCAGCTCGGGCTCTGACACCATTTTGGCGGCCTTCTTGCGCGACATCCACTTGCGCCGCCGCTGGCCTGCTTCGGGGTATTTATCGGCGGTAATCTTGACCTCTACGGGATAGAGCATGGCCACCACCGGCAACATCTCTCCGTCGTCCATTTCCTTTGTGTAGGAATAGACGCCAAGGCAGCCGCCCGTGACCCGCCCGCGCACGCCCGCTTCTTCCCATGCCTCGCGCGCGGCGGCGGCACCGGGGGTTTTGGCATCCATCGGCCAGCCTTTCGGCACAATCCAGCGTTTCGCCCCCCGAGACGTGATCAACAGCACCTGCACCTTGCCTTGGCGCACACGGTAACACAGCGCGGCGAACTGTGTTCGCACCTCTCCCTTGCGGGCACCTTGCAGTGATATAGGTAGCTGTTTCATGCGGGGCATTCTGTCTCCGGGGTGGTACGGCAACAAAAGCCTACCCGTGCCGTGATGACAAGACCAGTCGCCCTTGCACGCCCCTACGGCATGGCGGATACTGCGGGAATGAAACGTTTTTTGCCGCTCATTTTTGCAGCGCTGCTGCCCACCCTCGCGCAGGCAGAGCAGCCTTCGGTGACGGTCTTTGCGGCCGCCAGCCTGCGCGGTGCCCTGGACGAGGTCGCGCGCGGCTATGACGGCGATGTGGCGCTGTCTTTTGGCGGGTCCGGCACGATGGCGCGGCAGATCGATGCGGGTGCCCCTGCCGATGTGGTCTTGCTGGCCGCACCGGTCTGGATGACATGGCTGCGGGATCGCGGCGCGGTCAAATCGGACGCGGTGGTTGATCTGCTGGGCAATTCGCTTGTGGTGATCGCCCCCGCAGACAGCAATATCGCCCCGGACCCCGCCGATCTGGCGGGTGCCCTTGGGGATGCACGGTTAGCGATGGGTCAACGGGACGCGGTGCCCGCCGGTATCTACGCGCGCGAATGGCTTGAGGCGACCGGACAATGGGAGGCGATCACCCCGCATCTGGCAGAGACGGATAACGTGCGCAGCGCCCTGGCTTTGGTCGCGCGGGCAGAGACGCCTTTGGGCGTGGTTTACCGCACCGATGCTTTGGCCGAACCACAGGTCCGCATCCTTTACGATATACCGCAGGAGACACACAGCCCGATCACCTACCCCGCTGCCGCGCTTACTGACAGCGGCGCGGCCTTCATGGCGCATCTGCAGTCCCACGACGCCCGCGCGGTCTTTGCCCGCCACGGTTTCAAGCCGCTGCCCGAATGACCGCAGACGCCGCCGCCTGGGACGCGCTGCGTCTGTCGCTTTGGGTTGCAGTTTGGGCGACGCTGCTGGCAATCCCGCTGGCGCTTTGGGTGGCGTGGCTGCTGGCGCGGCGGCATTTCTGGGGCAAGGCGCTGCTGAATGCCGCCGTGCATCTGCCGCTGGTTTTGCCGCCTGTGGTCACGGGGTATCTGCTACTGATGGCATTCGGGCGGAACGCGCCCTTGGGCCGCGCACTGGACACCATCGGGTTGCAACTGGCGTTCCACTGGTCCGGCGCGGTGCTGGCGGCGATCATCATGGGGTTCCCCTTGATGGTCCGCGCCATGCGCCTCGCGATAGAGGCGGTGGACCCTAAGCTCGAAGACGCCGCCGCCACGCTCGGTGCCCCCCGCGTAGCGGTTTTCGCCCGCGTCACCCTCCCCCTCATTTTGCCTGGTGTGCTGGCGGGGACCGTGATGGGCTTTGCCAAAGCCATGGGCGAATTTGGCGCCACGATCACCTTTGTCGCCAATATCCCCGGCCAGACGCAAACCCTGCCAAGCGCCATCTGGGCCGCCTTGCAGATACCCGGTGGCGAGGGTCAGGCGGTGTCGATGGTGCTCATGTCTTCGGCCATCGCGGTCAGCGCCGTGCTTCTGTCCGAGCTGCTCGCCCGCCGCGTTGCCAAAAGGATCGCGGGCACATGACGCTTTCCCTGTCCCTGTCGCACCGCTTTGACGGCTTCGTGCTGGACCTCGCGCTTGACGCAGGGCCGGGCATCACCGCGCTGTTTGGTCGGTCGGGGGCCGGAAAATCTACCGTGATCAACGCTGTTGGTGGCTTACTCCACCCCGACCGCGGGCGCGTCGTGATCGAGGACGAGGTACTGCTGGACACCGAAGGCGGCATCTATGTCCCCCCCCACAAGCGCCGCCTTGGCACCGTGTTTCAGGACGCGCGGCTGTTCCCGCATCTCAGCGTGGCGCAAAACCTGATGTTCGGTGCCCGCTATGCGCCGCGCGGCAGCAGCGGCCCGTCTCAACGCGACGTGGTGGCACTGCTTGGGCTAGAGACATTGCTCGACCGCGCGCCCGCCACGCTATCAGGCGGCCAAAAGCAGCGCGTCGCCTTGGGGCGTGCCTTGCTGAGCCACCCGCGCATGTTGCTGATGGATGAACCGCTCGCCAGTCTGGACGGGCCCCGCAAGCAAGAGATTTTGCCCTTTCTCGAACGGCTGCGCGACGGGCCGCTGGGGCTGCCGATCCTGTATGTCAGCCACGCGGTGGACGAGATCGCGCGGCTGGCAGATACGCTGGTGCTGATCCAGAACGGAAAGGTTCAGGCGCAGGGTCCGCTGTTCGATGTCATGGCCGATCCCGCCGCCGTGCCCCTGCTTGGTGTCCGCGAGGCGGGTGCCGTGATCGAGGCGGATGTCCTTGAGCATGGCAATGACGGGATCACGACCCTGCGGATCAGCGCCGGAGAGCTTGAGCTGCCCGGCGTGCACGCCGATGCCGGTGCCCGCGTGCGTCTGCGGGTGCTGGCCCAAGACGTGATCCTGTCCCTGACCCGCCCCGAGGGGCTGAGCTCGGTCAATGTGCTGCCCGTCACGGTCGAGGCGGTTCATCCCGGCGACGGTCCGGGCGCGGCCATTGCCCTGCGTGCGGGGCGTGACCGGTTGCTCAGCCGTGTGACGGCCCGCGCTGTCGCAGAGCTTGGCCTGACACCGGGCATGACCTGCTATGCGATCCTCAAGGCCACCACGGTCGCGCCGGGCAGTATCGGGCGCTAGGCGATCTTGCGCAGCCCGACCTTGGTGCGCAGCCGCTCGACCAGTTCTTCGTGGGGGACATCCGCATCAATCGCCAGCTTGCGCAGCCCGAAATGCACATGGGCCATATCTTCGTAATAGCTGGTATAGGCATAGTTGGTCGCCGCACCGGCCACCGCCCCCAGCACCGGCACCGCCTGCGCGGCCAGCTTCTGCCCCAAGACCAGCGCCAGACGCGGGGCCACTTTGGCAATCACCGCCTGCATGGCGCGCCCGCTTAACGCGACCCGTGCCGATAGGAACGCCAGATCGGCCCCGTCATCCTCTGACAAGGGCCCCGCGGCGCTGAACACCTGCACGCAATCGAACTGCACATTCTCGGCATGGGCATCAAAGCCGTGTTCCACCGCCACCCCCTGAATAACGCGGAGCAACAAGGTCGTCGTCACCGGCAGCTCTGCCAGTGCCGTGGGCAGGCCACCTGCGCCGCCCGCCGCCCCCATCGCCGCGCTGACCGCCTGGTTCAGCCAGCTTTTCTGGTCCGGCACCATCGACCGCGTCGACGTCGCCGCCTTCATCGCCTGGCCCAATGCCTTGACGGTGGCGCTTTCAAGATTGCGGCGCACGGGCGAGGGAAGCTTGTCGATCAACCCCTCGGCGCTGCCGCCGATGACGTTCAACACATTGATACCCACGCCGCCTGCGCTTTTGTAGCGCTTGGCGATCTGGTCCAGCCGTGCCTCTACGTCAATGGTGCTGGGTAGGTTGCTTTCAATCTGCATGGGGTGGGGCCTCCGCCTGTTTGGCTAGAATGTGGGCCATCCCGCCGCCGCTTTCAATGTGGCCAAGCGGTGACATCGCCCGCGATGCCCTCCCACGCGCCATCGACCAGCGCGCGGCCCAACACCCGTTCAGGGTTCGTTGGCGGCGGCATCACCACATCGGTCAGCAAGGTAAAGCCGAAGCGGTTATAGTAAGGCGCATCCCCCACCAGCATCACGCGCGACCACCCCAGCGGGGCCGCTTGCGCCAGACTGCCCTCGATCAGCAAGGCACCCAAGCCTTCGCCCTGCCGCGTCGGGTGCACGGCAACGGGGCCCAACAACAGCGCGGCATGGGCACCGATACAGATCGGCCAATAGCGTATGGCCCCGGCAAGGATACCGCCCGCGTCACGTGCCACATGGTTCAGCCCCGCCACGGGCGGCACCCCGTCACGCAGGCGATAGGACGACAACGCTTCGCGTCCCGGCGCAAAGCAGGTGTCGTACAACGCTTCGACTTCCCAGTGATCGGCAGCCGTCTCGGGGGTAATATGATACAAGGCGTGGCCCTCTGGACGGTTTTCCTGTGGCGCTGCCTTTATCATGGCGCTAGCCATAGGTGCAAACCATGAGGAGAGTTTGATGTTCTACCGCCCGCAAGACGGCCACCCCCTGCCCCATAACCCGTTCAACGCGATTGTCACCCCACGCCCGATCGGATGGATTTCCACCCGAGACGCGGACGGGAACGACAATCTGGCCCCCTATTCGTTTTTCAACGGCGTCGCCTATACGCCGCCGCAGGTGATGTTTGCCTCTACCGGGACCAAGGCCGATGTGGACGGGACCAAGGACAGCATGGCCAACATCCGCGAGACCGGCGTCTTCTGCGTGAACATTGTCGAATACGCGATGCGCGACGCGATGAACGCCTCCTCTGCGACGCTGCCCCATGGCGCGGATGAATTCGGCCACGCTGGCATCGAAAAAGCGAGCTGCGACCAGATCAACTGCGCCCGTGTGGCGACCGCCCCTGCCAGCCTGGAATGCCGCATGACCCAGATGGTCAAGATCGAGGGAGAGAACAACTTTGTCGTCTTCGGCGAGGTCGTCGGCGTCCATATGCGCGACGATTGCATCAAGGAAGGGCGGTTCGACGTGACGACCTACCAACCGCTGTCCCGCTTGGGCTATCGCGATTATGCCCGCGTGACCGACGTGTTCGAGATCATCCGCCCAGACGATTGATCCCGCCACATTCCGAAAAGCGAAAAGCCCCCGATGCGGACTGCATCGGGGGCTTTTTATTTCAGTCGGTCGGGCGGTTTAGTGACCGCCAAGAATGCCGGTACGGACCTGATAGTTCGCCGCGATCTCGTAGTCGGGATCATCGTCGCTATCGATCATCAGGTGCCCGGCCTTCTTCAGCAAACGGTGACAATCGCGGCTGAGGTGGCGCAGCTGGATGCGCTTGCCCGCGCCTTCGTATTTCGCGGCAATCGTCTCGATCGCTTGCAGGGCGGATTGGTCCACAACGCGGCTGTCCTCGAAATCGACGATCACCTCGCTGGGGTCGGCCTTGACTTTAAAGAGCTCGGCGAAACCTTCGGACGACCCAAAGAACAGCGGCCCCTGGATCTGATAGACCTTGGCCCCTTCAGGTGTGGTGTATGTCTTGGCGTGGATGCGACGCGCATTGTTCCACGCATAGGCCAGCGCCGACACGATCACACCGACGACCACCGCGACCGCAAGGTCTTCGTAGACGGTGACGACGGTAACCAGCAGGATCACGAAGGCATCGGTCAGGGGCACTTTGCGCAGGATCCCAAAGGAGTTCCACGCGAAGGTGCCGATCACGACCATGAACATCACCCCGACCAGTGCTGCCAGCGGGATCTGCTCGATCAGTGGCGCACCGACCAGAATGAACAGCAGCAAAAAGACCGCAGCCGCAATCCCCGCAACCCGCGTGCGCCCGCCGGATTTCACGTTGATCATGGACTGACCGATCATGGCGCAACCGCCCATACCGCCGAAGAAGCCGGTCACGGTATTGGCCACGCCCTGCGCGATACATTCCTGGCTGGCCCCGCCGCGGGTGTTGGTCAGGTCGCTGACAAGGTTCAACGTCAGCAGCGATTCAATCAGGCCGATGGCCGCAAGGATCACCGCATAGGGCAGGATGATATACAGCGTCTCAAGCGTGAAGGGTGCCAAGGCGGTGCCGTACAGGCCGACACCTTCGCCAAACGGCATGTGGAACGTCGGAAAGCCGCCCTCGATCGAGGCCAGATCGCCGACCCGTGGCACATCCATGCCCGTCGCGATCACCAGAATGGCGATGATGCCGATGCCTGCCAGCGGTGCGGGGATCAGCTTGGTGATGCGCGGCATGACCCAAATGATCGCCATTGTCGCGGCGACAAGCGCCAGCATCAGGTAAAGCGGCCCACCCGACAGCCATTCGCCACCCGACATGCCGTGACCTGTATCAACCATCGTGCCCGGCACTTTGAACTGGCCCATCTGGGCAAGGAAGATCACGATGGCCAGACCGTTCACAAACCCCAGCATAACAGGGTGCGGCACCAGCCGCATGAACTTGCCCCATTGCATGACACCCGCGAAAATCTGGATCAGCCCCATCAGCACGACCGTGGCGAAAAGATATTCAACACCGTGCTGGGCGACCAATGCGACCATCACAACCGCCAAAGCCCCCGTCGCCCCCGAGATCATCCCCGGACGCCCGCCGATCAACGCGGTGATCAACCCCACCAGGAAGGCCGCATACAGGCCCACCAACGGGTGGACCCCCGCGACAAAGGCAAAGGCAACCGCTTCGGGCACAAGGGCCAGGGCGACGGTCAGCCCCGACAGCAATTCGATGCGCAGCCGCGACGGAGAGAACCCCTCTCCCGGCATCCATCTAAGGTCGGTCACATCAAGATTTTTGGTAAAACTACGGAACGTGGTACGCGCCATCGGGCATCCTTCGGGTCAAATCGCATCAATAAGTCGGAAAGGTCTTTGCGGCCTCCTAGCTGAAACGTGAACAAAATGGAAGGCACGCGACGGCGCGGGCCGGATTTGAGGCTTTCCCTACGGGCCAAGCTTGATACTCTGCCCGCAACTCAATCCAAGGGCGACTTCATGACTCAGACGAAAATTGCCGTGATCGGCGGCTCCGGCATCTATGACATCAACGGGCTGGAGGGGGCCGAATGGCTTACCGTGGAAAGCCCCTGGGGCCCGCCATCCGATGCGATCCTGACCGGCACGCTGGACGGGGTAGAGATGGCCTTTCTGCCGCGCCACGGGCGCGGGCATGTGCATGCGCCCTCTACCGTTCCCTACCGTGCCAATATCGATGCGCTGAAACGGCTCGGCTGCACGGATGTGATCAGCGTCTCGGCCTGCGGGTCGTTCCGCGATGAAATGGCACCGGGAGATTTCGTGATCGTGGACCAGTTCATCGACCGCACCATCGCGCGGGAGAAATCTTTCTTCGGCACCGGCTGCGTGGCCCATGTCAGCGTGGCGCACCCCACCTGCCCGCGTTTGGGCGACGCCTGCGAAACCGCTGCGCGCGACGCGGGCATCAACGTGCACCGCGGCGGCACCTACCTTGCGATGGAGGGGCCGCAGTTCAGCACATTGGCGGAATCCAAGATGTACCGCGAAAGCTGGGGCGCGGATGTGATCGGCATGACCAATATGCCCGAAGCGAAATTGGCCCGCGAGGCAGAGCTTTGCTATGCCTCGGTCGCGATGATCACGGATTACGACAGCTGGCACCCGGACCACGGCGAGGTCGATGTGACCAAGATCATCGAGACCTTGATGGGCAATGCCGACAAGGGCCGTCAGTTGGTCGCGCGCCTGCCCAAACTGTTGGGAGCCGACCGCGCCCCCTGCCCGCATGGCTGCGACCGCGCGTTGGAATATGCGATCATGACCCAGCCAGAAATGCGCGACGCGGCACTGGTGGCCAAGCTGGATGCCGTCGCGGGCCGCGTGCTTTAGGCGCACTGCAAACGCCGTCGCAGCGCCCGTGGCGGGTGCTGTGGCAGGTGAGTTTATTTGGCAAAATGAAGCGGGGCCTTGCGGCTTTGACGTGATGTCCCGCGGGGCCGCGCAGTTGAAGATGCTTGCTGACAGGGGGCGGGTCGCTTAACGCTGTGGCGCGGTTGTTGCGCTGGTGTGGCGACCGACCAAAGCCCAACGACCGGAGCACTGCATGAAACAGGTTCAAGATTACATCCGTACCATTGTCGATTTCCCCCACGAAGGGATCATGTTTCGCGATGTGACCACGCTTTTCGCCGACCCGCGCGGGTTCCGTATGGCCATCGACCAGATGCTGCACCCCTATGCCGGCATCGACATCGACAAGGTCGTCGGGCTTGAGGCGCGCGGCTTTATTCTGGGTGGCGCGATCGCGCATCAACTGTCCGTCGGCTTTGTGCCTATTCGCAAGAAGGGCAAGCTGCCCGGTCGCACCATCTCTCAGGATTACAAGCTGGAATACGGCGAGGCGATTGTGGAGCTGCACGACGACGCGATCCAGCCCGGTGAGAAGGTGTTGGTTGTCGACGATCTACTGGCCACCGGTGGCACCGCCGAGGCGGGGATCAAGCTGATCCAGCGTTTGGGCGGCGAGATCGTGTCCTGCGCCTTTATCATCGACCTGCCGGAACTTGGCGGGCGCAAGCGGCTGGAAGCGATGGGGATGGAGGTCAACGCGCTCTGTGCCTTTGAAGGCGCGTAAACCGCGTTGCCGAGACTTTATTCCGGCGCGGGGAACATCGCGCCGGGGTTCATGATCCCGTTCGGGTCCAGCGCCGCCTTGATCGCGCGCAACGCAGAGAGCTTCGCCGGATCGCTATAGCGTTCGAGGTCTTTGACCTTGAGCCGCCCGATCCCGTGTTCCGCACTGACAGAGCCGCCGAGCTCGTGCACCAGATCATGGATCGCCGTCTTGATGGGCAAGCGATCATCCAGATGATCCTCGCGGCTTCGGCCCTGCACCGGGAAAACATTGTAGTGCAGGTTGCCGTCGCCCACATGGCCGAAACAATTGATCCTGAAATCGCCCAGCGCGCCGATCTTTTCCCCCGCGCGGATGATAAATTCGGGCAGCGCGCCCAAGGGGACCGAGATATCGTGGCTGGAGATCGACCCGATCTGGCGGTTGGCGTGGGGCATCATCTCGCGGACGGCCCAGAAATCTTCGGACTGCTGCTGACTTTGCGCGATAAGCCCGTCTGTCACCAGCTCCGCCTCGAAGGCGGCGGCAAACAGCGTCTCGAGCGCCGCCATCGGTTCCAGATCACCGCTGAGGCCCAATTCGATCAGCACGCTCCATTCTGGCGGGGTGTCGAAGGGCTGGCGGAGTTCGGGCATCTTTTCGGTGAGGAAATCCAGCCCGACGCCGTTCATGATCTCGAACGCGCTGATCATCTCGCCCAATTGACTGCGCGCGAGCGACAGCAGCTTCAGCGCCGCCGCCGGAGAGTTCACGACCAGCAGCGCGGTCCCCGTCTTGGCGGGCCGCGGGAAGAGTTTGAGCGCAGCGGCGGTGATGACGCCAAGCGTGCCCTCGGCACCGACCAGCAGGTGACGCAGATCATAGCCGGTGTTGTTCTTGCGCAGCCGTGTCAGGCCGTTCCATATCTGGCCATCGGGCAGCACGGCCTCTAGCCCCAGACAGAGATCGCGGGCGTTGCCATAGCGTAGCACGCCGGTGCCGCCCGCATTTGTCGCGAGGTTCCCCCCAATTCGGGCAGAACCCTGTGCCGCGAGGGTCAGGGGAAACAGGCGATCCGCCGCCTCGGCGGCGTCATGCACGTCAGACAGGATCATCCCCGCTTCGGCTACCAGCACGTTTTCATCGGGGTAGACTGCGCGGAGTTTGTTCATGCGTTCCAGCGACAGGATCAGCGGAGCGGGGCCAGAGTCTGCCACCTGGCCGCCCACAAGTCCGGTACCACCGCCATAGGGGATCACGCCGACCCGTGCTGCATTGGCATGGCGGATCAGGGTCGCGACCTCTTCGACCGTGCGTGGCAGGGCCAGCACGGCCGATTTTCCGGCATAAAGCCCGCGGGGTTCTTCCAGATAGCGGGGTTCGACCGCACGGAAGACGTCGGGCGACAGATCGGCACGCAGCGCGGCCTCGAATGCGGGATCGGCGGGGTTCAATGTCATGGCCTATTGATCGCGCCAAGCGGGGCGGGATGCAAGCGGCTTTGGTCCTCGCTAGTGCAGGATCGGCGGCTTTGACGGGTCAGAGCCGGGGGCCTCCATCCGCGGGGTTTTTTCCAGCGGGTCCATCTGGGGCAGATCAAAACGCAGCCCGACTTTCGACAGTTTTTCAACCGTCGGATCAGAGGGCGCGAAGAAGCCCACATCCATCGCCCCCGCATCGATACCCGAGAATGTCAGCGCCTCGGAAGCGGCACGAACCAACGCGTCTTGCGCGCGCGGGATGGCCCCGACAAAGCCCAGCAGATGCCCGCGCCCGCCGCCGGTGTATTCAACCCCGACCAGCCACGCACCTGCCGCCATGCCTGTGGCGGTCGCCAGCTTGGCATCAATCGCGGCAATCAGCGTTTCGGGCAGGCCCTTGGGCGGCAGAACACGGTCGATGCGCGCCTCGACCTCTCCGGCTTCATGGGCGAGTGTGTCGCGCAGCCAAGCCACGGCGCTGTCGGGCAGCAGGATCGCCGAAGGGGCGACATCCAGGTTCACCGCCATGCCAAGCGGTTGGCCATCCAGCATCCCCGCAATCGCGCGCCCCGACAGCGCCACATAGGGCGCGGGCTGCCCGACATAGGCCGCAAGCCGTTCAATCCGGTCAAAGACCAGCACATAGGCATCCTCAAGCAGGACAGGGCTGACCTGATCGGCGTCCGGTTCGTCTTCGAGCAGCAGGAAAAGCTCCACATCGGCCATGCGTTCATAGAACCGCAGGCGGGCAGCGTCATCGCTTTCATCGGCCATCATGGCGGCATGGGCGATGTCCAGGGGCGTCGCTTCAGTCATCCAGTACATTCCTTACAGCAGCGCGGAGCCGGGGAAGCACGTCCTCCTCGAACCACGGATTTTTCTTGAGCCAACCGGTATTGCGCCACGAGGGATGAGGCAAGGCAAAGACGCCCTTCGGGTGGTTTTGCCAATCGGCGACGGCGCGGGTGACTGTGGTGAACCCGGGCAGGTGATAGCGCATGGCATAGGCCCCGATCAACACGGTCAGCCGGACATCGGGCACGGTATCCAGCGCCCGGGCCCGCCATATTTTCGCACAGATCGGCGGGGGCGGCAGATCGCTGCCCTTGGCGTCATAGCCCGGAAAGCAGAAGGCCATGGGGATGATCGCCACGCGGCTGCGGTCGTAAAAGGTCGTCTCGTCCACGCCCAACCAGTCGCGCAGCCGTTTGCCCGAGGCATCCCAGAAGGGGGTGTTTGCCTCGTGCACTTTCAACCCCGGCGCTTGCGAGGCGATCAGCAGCCGCGCGCCCGGTTGGAACCAGACCACCGGATTGGGCCGGTGCCCCGTCGCCGTAGCCGCAAAGCGGTCGGCGCAGAGGGTGCATTGGCTGAGTTCGGGGCGGATGTCGGTCATGGGGGTAGACCTAAGCGGTGGCGCGCCGGTTTCAAAGGGGGCGGTGACGCGGTGGTGTCCAGCACTCATTTCGAGAAATTTCGAAATGAGCTTGACGCGGCCAGTCATTTCTATATTTCTAAAAACATGAAAATGAATCCCGCCTCCCCCCATGACCTTGCCTTGGCTGCTGCGCGCTTTGCCGCGCTCGGATCAGAGCAACGTTTGCAAGTTCTCCGTTTGCTGGTGCGCGCAGGCCCTGACGGGCTGACCATCGGCACGCTGGGTGATCGCGCGGGCATCACCGGGTCGACGCTGACCCATCATCTGAAACTGCTTGTTGCCGCGGGGCTGGTGCGCCAGCAGCGGCAGGGGCGCAGCACCATCTGCGCGGCGGTATCCCATGACGCGGTACAGGATCTATCCGAGTTCCTGATGACAGAGTGTTGCGCCGACGCCGTGGTCCCCTGCCCCGATCATCCCCACGGTTAACACCACAGATAGCGAAAGCCCCCCATGTCACACGGTCACCATCATCACGTCGATCCCGACAGCGGCGACGGCAAGATTGCCCTCGCGGTGGCGATCAACCTCGGTCTCACGGTCGCGCAGGTCATCGGCGGGATCGTCGCGGGCAGCCTGTCGCTGATCGCCGATGCGCTGCATAACTTCAGCGACGCCATCGCGCTGATCATCGCCTTTGCCGCGCGCAAGATCGCCCGCCGTCCAGCCAATGCAGATATGACCTTTGGTTACGGCCGGATCGAGGCGGTCGCGGCGCTGATCAACTATACCACCTTGATCGTGATCGGCCTGTATCTGGTCTATGAGGCCGCGATGCGCTTTGCCAATCCCGAACCCGTGGCGGGCTGGATCGTGGTGATCGTCGCTGGCATCGCCTTGCTGGTGGATCTGGGCACCGCCGCGTTGACCTTTCGCGCATCGAAATCCAGCGTGAACATCCGCGCGGCCTTTTTGCACAATGTGGCCGATGCCTTGGGGTCGGTTGCCGTGATCGTGGCGGGGACGCTGATGATCCTGTTCGGATGGGCTTGGGTGGACCCATTGGCCACGCTGCTGATTGCAGGATACATCCTTTGGCAATCCGCGACCGAACTGCCGCAGGTGGCGCGGATCTTGATGCTTGCCTCGCCCGATGCGCTGCGCACCGAAGACGTGATCGCGGCACTGCGCGACCAGCCTGGCGTTACAGATGTCCATCATGTGCACCTGTGGCTGATGGAGGAACACGGCGCTGCCTTTGACGCCCATATCGTTGCCGAACAAGGCACCGACCCAAGCGCCCTGCGCCAAGCCTTGAAATCCTACCTGAAGTCCGAGTTCGATCTGAACCACGTCACGCTGGAGCTTGAGACCCAGGATGCCCAGTGCCGCGACGCCAAGGTGATCGGTCACTAACACCCGCACCCGTCGACCTTGCGTATAGCGCGCCCTGCAAACCATCGCCGATGGGACTCCCTTCGGGCGCGTGGGTCGTTTTGGCTCCTTGTAAATTCGGCCTCAACTACGACATAATATAGTCAAAATAGAGGGCTAGACACCGCCCAAGGCTCGGGAAACAGGGCGCGACATACCCGCAACAGCACCAATCGGAGCAGGCATGCTGGAATTCGACAACGTCTCCAAGTCCTTTTGGACTGGCACGCAACACAAGGTCATTCTCGACCATGTGTCATTTCGCGTGGATTTGGGGCATTCCCTTGGCATCCTCGCCCCGAACGGCACCGGCAAGACGACCCTTATCAACATGATGGCGGGGCTGGAAAAGCCGGACGAAGGTGAAATCAGACGCGGCTGCAACATCAGCTTCCCGCTGGGGTTCATGGGCGGTGTCGTCAACAAGGTTTCCGCGGTAGAGAATGCCCGTTATATTGCCCGTCTCTATGGGCTGGACCCTGACTACGTCGAAAGCTTTTGTCGCTGGCTGTGTGGGTTGGGGGAATATTTTGACCAGCCCGTCGGTACATATTCGGCCGGGATGAAATCACGGTTTTCGTTTTCACTGCTGCTTGCGCTTGATTTCGACATCTATTTGATCGACGAAGGCATGCCGAGCACCACAGATGTGGAGTTCAACCGCAAGGCGGGCGAAATTCTGCAAGAACGGCTGCGCACGACGACGATCATCATCGTTTCGCACCAAGCCGAGACGTTGGAACAATTCGCGCGGTCCGCTGCTGTCTTGCTTGGCGGAAAGCTACATATCTTCGACACCTTGGAAGAGGCCAAACAGCTTTATGACTACGAAACCCAAGGCTAGAAAATTCCGCATCAAACGTGCGACCCCTGCTGCGGCCCCCAAGGGGAACGATGCGGTCGAACGCGATGCCCCCGCGGCAGCCCCGCCAAAGCCGCAGGCCCCCGACGCGCCACGCGCTGCGGCTGCATCGCGCGGCGAAGCACCGAAAGCTGCAGCGCCCAGCCAAGCTGCCGCAGCCTCCGTTGCGCGCCCGACCCCGCCCTCCGACTCCCGAAGCGGCGAGGTGTCATCAGCGACCGAAGTCAGCGGAGAGCAGGACATCGACGCGATCCGCCGCGAAGGGCTTACCGGCCGCCAGTTGCGCATGGCCCGTCGCGTGGCGCAAAAACACGGGCTTGCCCCGACCTCTGACTTCGATGCGGTGCGGTTGCTGCGCGCCGAAGGGATCGACCCTTTCCAACGCTCCAACATGCTGGAACTGGTCGTTCCTCAGGACAAGCAATCCACCGGCACGGCACTGCAAAAAGGGCGCATCCAGCTTCCCCAGACAGTCCCTGCCGGGGGGCGCAATCTGCCCTCGACCGACGTTAATCCGATGGAACGCCGCATGCGCGAGATCTCGGACATCCAGCGTGACATCACCAAGCGCCGCCGTCGCAAGATGGGGCTGCTTATGGTGCGTCTGGCGTTCTTTGTCGGGCTGCCCACAATCATGGGCGGGTATTATTTCTACAACATCGCCACGCCGATGTATGCGACAGACAGCCAGTTCCTGATTATCCAGAACGAAGGCACGGGTGGGCTTGGCCCCCTTGGCGGGCTGCTGCCAACGCAATTTGCCAACTCCGCCGATAGTATCGCGACACAAAGCTACCTGCAGTCAAAAGACGCGATGCTGCGGCTGGACCGTGATGTCGGCTTTATGAAGCATTTCTCGGACCCCGCGATCGACCCGATCCAGCGGATGAACCCTGACGCGTCGAACGAGGAAGCGTATAAACACTATAAGGACAACGTCAAAATCGGCTACGACCCGACCGAAGGCATGATCCGGATGGAGGTGATCGCCGCCGATCCCGAGGTCGCGAAAGACTTTTCCGAACACCTGCTGGAATATGCCGAAGAACGCGTGAACGCCCTGTCGCAGCAAAAGCGCGAAGATGGCATGCGCGACGCCCGCGAAGCCTATGAGCAGACGGTCGCCAAACGCCGCGAGGCGCAGGAAGCGCTGATCAAGCTGCAGGTCGACAACGGGGTGGACCCGCAGGCGGTGATCGCATCGATCCGCGGGCAGATCACCAATTATGAAACCTTGCTGCTGGAAAAAGAGCTTGAGCTTGCCGCCCTGCTCGACAACCCGCGCCCGAACCGCGCCAAGGTGGACGGTGCCCAAGGCGACGTGCGCCGGCTTAGCGCGCAGCTGGACAAGCTGAACGAACGCATGAACAGCGCGACCGAGGGCACCAACTCGCTTGCACAACAAGCGGTCAGCTTGCAACTGGCGCAGGCCGATCTGGCAGCGGCAGATGCCGCCTTGCAGGCGTCCCAGACCCAGATGGAACAAGCCCGAACAGAGGCCAGCCGTCAGGTCCGATATCTGACCGTCGCGGTGCGTCCGGTGGCGTCGCAAAGCGCCTCATACCCACGCAAGTTCGAGAACACGATTTTGACATTCCTGATCTTTGCGGGCATCTACCTCATGCTATCGCTGACCTCCTCCATTCTGAAAGAACAGGTAACAAAATGACCCAAGTCACCGTTGGAAATGTCGTCATCGGGAATGATCGCCCGCTGACGGTGATCGCAGGCCCCTGCCAGCTGGAAAGCGAAACCCACGCACAGATGATCGCCGGCCAGATGAAAGAGGCATGCGATGCCGTGGGCGCCCAGTTCGTGTTCAAGGCGAGCTATGACAAGGCCAACCGCACCTCCCTTGGTGGCAAACGCGGGCTTGGCATCGACGAAGGTCTGGCTGTGCTGCAATCGGTGGGCAAATCCATCGGCGTGCCCGTCCTGACGGACGTGCATACCGAAGCGCAATGCGCCATCGCGGCCGAGGCTGTCGACATCCTGCAAATCCCCGCCTTCCTGTGCCGCCAGACCGATATGCTGCTGGCCGCGGGCAATACGGGCAAAGTTGTGAACGTCAAAAAGGGTCAGTTTCTGGCCCCATGGGATATGCCCAATGTCGTCGCCAAGATCGAATCCACCGGCAACAAACGTATCCTGCTGACCGAACGCGGCACCTCCTTTGGCTACAACACGCTGGTCGCTGACATGCGCAGCCTGCCGCAGATGGCGCAAACCGGATACCCTGTCGTAATGGACGCGACGCATTCGGTCCAGCAGCCCGGCGGGCAAGGTGGCTCCAGCGGCGGACAGCGCGAGTTCGCCCCCGTCATGGCGCGCGCAGCGGTCGCGATTGGCGTGGGCGCGGTCTTTATCGAGACCCACGAAGACCCGGACAACGCACCGTCGGACGGGCCGAACATGATCTATCTGGATCAGATGCCAGCACTGGTTGCGTCGTTGATGAAATTCGACGCGCTGGCCAAGGAATACCCCCTCACCTTCTAAGGGGGCATTCTGCCAATACTAGACCTTCGCGGCGTTTCCGAATGCCGCGATCAGCCCCGCGTCCTTTACACCCGGCGCGCTTTCCACACCGGAAGAGACATCTACCTGACGTGCCCCGGTCATACGGGCGGCCTGAGCCACATTGTCAGGGGTCAGCCCCCCTGCCAGCATCCACGGCTTGTCCCATGTGCGATCTGCGATCAGACGCCAGTCAAAGGACAATCCATTGCCACCGGGCAGCGCTGCCCCTTTGGGCGGCTTCGCGTCGATCAGGATCTGGTCCGCCACGGCCATATAGGCATCAATCTGTGGCAGGTCATCTGCATCGGCCACACCGACCGCCTTCATCACCGGCAGCCCATAGCGCGCCTTGACCTCGGCGACACGCTCGGGCGTTTCCTTGCCGTGTAGCTGCAGCATATCAATAGGCACAGCCGACGTCAGCGCATCCAGAAAGGCGTCATCCGCGTTGACCGTCAACGCGACCTTACACAGCCCCATTGGCACCTCTATGGCCAGTTCAGCGGCTTGATCAATCGTGACGTGCCGAGGGGATTTTTCAAAGAAAACAAAGCCGACATAGCGCGCACCGGCCGCAGCGGCCGCCGCAATATCCTGCGTGCTGCGCAAGCCGCAGAATTTCACGTGCAAATTTTGGGTCATCGGATACTTCCTGCGCTAAGGGGCGTAGGCCCGCTTAGCTTGCTTGATCCAGCAGCGCCAGAACCTCGTCCTGGTCCTGATACTTCTCGCCCTTCAGGCGTGCGACTTCACGTTCCAGACGGCGCATTTCGCGGGCCTGACGTGCGGCTTCGGCACGCTGGCCGTATTCGCGGATCCACTCCCAGACGAACCCCACCAGCAGACCGGCGATGATGCTGCCCAGAATAACAAGGAACAGCGGCACCTGAATTTCAGGGTTCAACGCGAACCAGCCCGATACCTCGGTCGGTAGCAACTTCAGCGACACCATAGACCGGTTGGCCAAGGCAACCGCGATCAGTGCAATGGCGAAGATTGCGATGCAGAGGTAGCGAACATAACGCATTAGGAATTCCCGTTTAAACGATCTCTAAGCAGTTTACCGGTCTTGAAGAACGGCACGTGCTTTTCTTCTACATGAACCGTTTCCCCAGTGCGAGGGTTCCGGCCCACGCGGGCGTCACGTTTTTTCACTGAAAAGGCACCAAAGCCGCGCAGCTCTACCCGATCACCGTCGGACATCGCGCCGGTGATCTCTTCGAAGATGGTATTTACGATCCGTTCCACGTCGCGCTGATAGAGATGGGGATTGTCGTCGGCAATCTTCTGGATCAGTTCTGACCGGATCATTTAACGTCCTCCGAGGTGCGCAATTAATGTCTTAACTAGATGGGACTATAGCAAACCAAACGCGTTCGTGAAGTCATGCATATTTCTATTATTGCGATTAAGTAGCGGGAAGTCGCTGTTTTCCAGTCATTTTTTAGTCACATTTCATGCAGCCACCCGGAATAGCGCTGCCAGCCGCCCTTCCCTGCCCTTCGCCACAGATTGCGATTCGCAACGAAAAAGGGCCCCGCAGTCTGCACTGCGAGGCCCCTGATCTGTGCAACAAGCGCTAAGGCTTATTCGTCGCCTTTCAGAGCGGCACCCAGGATATCACCCAAGGATGCGCCGGAGTCAGAGGAGCCATACTGCTCGACTGCTTCTTTCTCTTCTGCGATTTCGCGTGCTTTGATCGACACGCCCAGACGGTGCGCTTTCGCGTCAACGTTGGTGATGCGTACGTCAACCTTGTCACCGACCGAGAAACGCTCGGGGCGCTGTTCGGCACGGTCACGCGACAGATCGGAGCGACGAATGAAGGCTTTCATGCCTTCGTATTCGACTTCGATGCCACCGTCTTCGATGGAGGTCACGGTCACAGTCACAACGGAACCGCGCTTCACGCCGCCCACAGCTTCTGCGAACTTGTCGCCGCCCACACCTTTGATCGACAGGCTGATGCGTTCTTTTTCCACGTCAACTTCGGAAACAACGGCCTGAACCGTGTCACCTTTGCGGTAGTCCTGGATCGCTTCTTCGCCGCGCTGGTCCCAGCTCAGATCCGACAGGTGAACCATGCCGTCGATGTCGCCTGGCAGGCCAACAAACAGACCGAATTCGGTGATGTTCTTGACTTCGCCTTCAACTTCGGTGCCTTCTGGGTGTGTTTCAGCAAACACTTCCCATGGGTTGCGCATGGTCTGTTTCAGACCAAGGGAAACGCGACGCTTGGCGCCATCGATTTCCAGAACCATGACTTCGACTTCTTGGCTGGTGGAAACGATCTTGCCGGGGTGTACGTTCTTCTTTGTCCAGGACATTTCGGAAACGTGAACCAGACCTTCAACGCCTGGCTCCAGCTCAACAAACGCACCGTAATCGGTGATGTTGGTGACGCGGCCAGTGTGCGTGGATTCCAGCGGGTACTTGGCTTGAACCAGATCCCATGGATCTTCTTGCAGCTGTTTCATACCCAAGGAGATGCGGTGCGTCTCTTTGTTGATCTTGATGACCTGAACCTTGATGGTTTCGCCGATCGACAGGATCTCGGATGGGTGGTTCACACGGCGCCATGCCATGTCTGTGACGTGCAGCAGGCCGTCAACACCGCCCAGATCAACGAAGGCACCGTATTCGGTGATGTTCTTGACCACACCGTCAACTTCCTGACCTTCGGTCAGGTTGCCGATCACTTCGGCACGCTGTTCGGCACGGGATTCTTCGAGGATTGCACGACGCGATACAACGATGTTGCCACGACGACGGTCCATTTTCAGAACTTGGAACGGCTGCTTCAGACCCATCAGAGGGCCGGCATCGCGCACGGGGCGCACGTCGACTTGAGAACCGGGAAGGAAGGCAACTGCGCCGCCCAGATCAACGGTAAAGCCACCTTTAACGCGGCCAAAGATCGCGCCTTCAACGCGCTCTTCTGCGGCATAGGCTTTTTCCAGACGGTCCCAGGCTTCTTCGCGACGGGCCATCTCGCGCGAGATGACAGCTTCGCCACGGGAGTTTTCTACCTGACGCAGGAATACTTCGACTTCGTCGCCGACTTCCACTTTGGGTGCTTCGCCAGGCTCGGCAAATTCTTTCAGTTCAACGCGGCCTTCCATCTTGTAGCCTACGTCGATAATAGCTTGGCCCGCTTCGATCGCGATAACCTTGCCTTTGACAACAGAGCCCTCTTCGGGCGTGTCCATTTCAAAGCTTTCTTCCAAAAGTGCTTCGAAGTCTTCCATTGAGTTCATAGCCATGTAGCTTGATTTTCCTTTAGCATTTGGTTTCTGGCCGCGCGGTTGTCTCCGCCGGTCTGTGGTTAAAATTGTCATCCGCGATGGGATTCGATCCGCAAAACAAAGAGGGCCGGATGAAACCGACCCTGCCTGATATCTCGCGCCCGAAACGTGTATCCGCCCCTTAGACAGTCGCGCGTATAGCCCTGTTTCGGGGCAAAGGCAAGGGCTGGCGCGGGTGATCCCCTGTTCATACAGGTTCATACAGGGCGATGTCAGCAAAAAGGGCAGACCGTAGCCTGCCCTTGTCCATTCGGTCATCCGCCTATTCGGGTATCAGCTTTCAGTCGGGCCGCCCGCGTCTTTCCAGCCGGGAAAACCGCCAATGTTGGTGACATTCGTATAGCCCATGTCGTGCAGCGTCTTACCCGACAGCGCGGCCTGACCCCCTGCGCCGCAGACCAGGTAAATCTCTGCGTCTTTTTCGAAGATCGGGTTATACATCTCTTCCTTGTTCGGGTCGGCGCGGAACTCGATCATGCCGCGCGGCACACGATGCGCGCCCTTGATGGTCCCGCTTTTAGCGATGTCGCCGGAATCGCGCACGTCGATAAAGACGCCCTTGCCTTCGGCATGTTTCGCAATCGCGTCCTTGGCGTCCATCTTGGGGACAACGGCATTCGCATCGTCGAGATAGTCTTGAGCGGTCTTCATAGTCAGCACCTCTTGTTTATTCCTATCGTGCCCAGCCTACCGCCAGGCACGTCCTAGTCCAACGTCAGGCAGCGACATTCGTTCCGCCGCGTTTAGTCACCTCTACGTGCGGCCACCAGTTCGATGGCGCGGGCCACGGCTGTCTCGATATCCATGGTCGAGGTATCCATCAGCTCTGCATCCTCGGCGGGCTTCAGCGGTGCCTCGGCGCGGGTGCTGTCGCGGGCATCGCGGGCCTGAACATCGGCCAGCACCCCTTCGAGGGTGACCTCGGCGCCCTTGGCGCTAAGCTCGGCAAAGCGGCGCTGTGCACGGACCTCGGGCGTGGCGGTAATGAACAGCTTGACCGGCGCATCGGGGCAGATCACCGTGCCGATGTCGCGCCCGTCCAGCACCGCGCCCCCTGCCCGCATGGCAAAGCTGCGCTGAAAATCGACCAAGGCGGCCCGCACAGCGGGGATCGCGGCCGCGCGGCTCGCGGCCTCTGCCACGGCGTTGGTGCGCAGTTGGTCATTCTCAAGATCATCGGCTTGCAGGGTCAAAGCGGCCTCTTCGGCGGTCATGCCCTCCAGCACTTTCGCCCCTACGGCGCGATAGAGCAGGCCGGTATCCAGATGCGCAAAGCCGAAATGCGCCGCAACAGCGCGCCCGACAGTGCCCTTGCCCGCCGCAGCCGGCCCGTCAATCGCAACGGTAAAGCCCAGCATCACGCATCCCCCCGCGCCACATCCGCGCCAAGGCGTTTCATCAGCGGCTCGAAGATCGGGAAGGACGTGGTGATCGGCGACCCGTCGTCCACACTGACAGGGGACGTTGCGGCCATGCCAAGGATCATAAAGGACATCGCGATGCGGTGGTCCAGCTGGCTGGCGCAGGTGGCGCCGCCCGGCACGTTCCCGTGCCCCCGTCCGGTGACCGCCCACCAATCGGGGCCCTCGTCCACTTCGATCCCGTTGGCGCGCAGCCCCTTGGCCATCGCGTCGATCCGGTCGCTTTCCTTGACCCGCAGCTCTTTCACGCCGCGCATCATGGTCTGGCCCTGCGCAAAGGCGGCCACGACAGAGAGCACCGGATATTCGTCGATCATCGACGCCGCGCGCGCTGGCGGCACCTCGATCCCTTTGAGGTCGGGCGAGAATTTGGCGCGCAGGTCGGCGACAGGCTCGCCGCCCTCGGTCCGCTCATTCTCATAGGTCAGATCGGCCCCCATCTCGCGCAGTGTGGTGAACAGCCCTGCCCGTGTCGGATTCAGCCCGATCCCCGGCACCAGCACGTCGGAGCCCGGCACGATCAAGGCAGCACAGACCGGAAACGCAGCCGAGGACGGATCGCGCGGCACATCAACATGCTGGGCCTGTAGCTCCGGCTGGCCGGTCAGAGTGATCACACGGCCCTCATCCGTGTCTTCCACCGAGATCTCGGCACCGAAGCCCGCCAACATCCGCTCCGTATGGTCGCGCGTGGCCTCGGCCTCGATCACGACGGTCTTGCCGGGGGCGTTCAGCCCTGCCAGCAACACGGCGGATTTCACCTGTGCGGACGGCACGGGCACGGTGTAGCGCACGGGCACAGGATCAGCCGCCCCCACGATGGTCATGGGCAGGCGTCCGCCCTTGCGCCCGACAGATTGCGTGCCGAACAAGGCCAGCGGATCGGTGACCCGCGCCATGGGGCGGCCGTTCAGGCTGGCGTCGCCGGTGAATGTCGCGGTGATGGGGGAGGTCGCCATTGACCCCATGATCAAGCGCACCCCCGTGCCCGAGTTTCCGCAGTCGATCACCCCGTCCGGTTCTGCGAAACCGCCCACGCCCACACCGCGCACAGACCAGTTGCCGCCGCCCATATTGGTGACTTCCGCGCCAAAGGCCTGCATCGCCTTGGCCGTGTCCAGCACGTCGTCGCCTTCAAGCAATCCGCTGATGGTGGTTTCGCCAATGCACATCGCGCCCAAAATCAAGGACCGGTGCGAGATCGACTTGTCCCCCGGCACCTCGGCCACGCCGGACAGCGGGCCGCAAGCGGTAGAGGTCATCGGGACGGGCGTGGCGTGGCTGGACATGGATAACCCTCAAAAAAACTTCCTGAAAGCCCGTCTTAAACCAGCGATCCCGCCCCGTCCATTGCCCGCGTTCTTGCCCGCGCCCGCCCGCTCAGGTTTTGCGGAAAGTCAGGTAGTGCGGCACGCGCCCCTCGCGCAGGGCTTTTTGTTCGTAGCGGGTAGAAATCCAGTCGCCCCACGGTTCTTTCCAGTCGCCGGGGCGTTCCGCCAGCCATTCGAACCCGTGGCGTGGCACCTGCTCAAGTGTCTGGCGCACATAGTCTTCGATGTCTGTGGCAACGCGAAAGATCGCGCCGGGCTTGAGCACCTTTGCCAGGGGTTCAAGATGTTCCGGCGTCACAAAGCGACGACGGTGGTGGCGCGTTTTCGGCCACGGATCGGGGTAAAGCAGGAAAGCGCGGTCAATCGACGCCTCTGGCAGCACGTCAAAGATATCGCGCGCATCGCCCGGGTGGATCGCCACGTTATCGACACCCGCACGGCGGATCTTGCCCAACAGCATCGCGACCCCGTTGATGTAAGGTTCGCAGCCGATGATGCCTACGTCAGGGTTTTGCGCCGCCTGATGCACCATATGTTCGCCGCCGCCAAAGCCGACCTCGAGCCAGACGGGCTTGCCGCCAAACAGCGTCGGCAGGTCCAGCGGTGTACGGTCGGGGTTCGCGTCCCAATCGACAGGACCGGGCGACAGCGCCTCTAGATCCTCTTCGATATAGCCTTTCTGGCTTTGCTTAAGCGATTTGCCTTTAAGGCGACCGTAGAAATTGCGGCGGGGGCGTTCAGGATGTGTCATGGCGCTGGCTTTAGCCTGCGCGGGGGACGGGCGCAACATTTCGCGTAAGCCCGCGCCGCAAAAGCCCACGCGCCCCATGCGCAACGGCGGTGCCGCCCCTGTGAGGCGCAGCAAAACCGGAACGATCACGCCGACTTTACGTTGAGCTACAGGGTTCTACCTGACCAAGAACCGATCATAATGCAGCGGAGGACATGCGAATGCGGGAACTGGCAAGCCGACTAGGACTACGAACGGATCCTACGATATTCTTTGTTTCCGCCCTGTGTACCGCCCTATTTGTACTGGCTCTTGTCCTTGCCCCTGAACCGATCGGGGATGCTTTCGCCGCAGGCCGCGCCTGGATCGTATCGCATCTGGGCTGGTTCTTTATTCTTGGCGTCAACGTCTGGCTGGGCTTTCTGATCTGGGCCGCGATGAGCCGTCACGGCCATATCCGCCTTGGCCCGCGCGACAGCCGGCCCGAGTATACAAACCTGTCGTGGTTCACCATGCTTTTCGCGGGCGGCATCGGCACCGTGCTGATGTTCTGGGGCGTGGCAGAGCCGATCAGCCATTTTTCGGACCCGCCCCTGCCCGGCGTTGAACCTTTCACGGAACAGGCCGCACAAGACGCCATCTCTATCGCCACATACCACCTTGCGCTGCACACCTGGACGATCTTCGCGCTGCCCGGTCTTGCCTTTGCCTATTTCATCAACCGCTATGATCTGCCCGTGCGGGTCAGTTCGGTCTTTTACCCACTGTTGAAAGAGCGCATCCACGGCCCTTGGGGCAAGGCGATCGACATTGCGTCGATCCTCGGCACGCTGTTCGGCGTCGCGGTCTCGCTTGGGCTGGGGTCATCGCAGATCGCAGCGGGTCTGTCGGCGCTGTTTGGGTGGAACGACGGCGTGCCGCTGCAGGTCGGCATCCTGACCGCGCTGACCGCCGTTGCCGTGGTGTCTATTGTGGCGGGGCTCGATAAGGGGGTAAAGCTGCTGTCCAACCTCAATATCGGCATGGCCGTGGCGTTGATGGTCTTTGTGCTGGTGACCGGTTCGACCCTGTTCCTGCTGCGCGGCATGGTCGAGACCTTTGGCCTGTACCTAAGCAACCTGCCACGGCTCGCCTTCTGGAATGATATGCTTGCCGATACCAACCCCTCGAATGGGGATTGGGGCTGGCAGGGCAGCTGGACGGTGTTCTACTGGGCCTGGACGGTCACATGGTCGCCCTTCATCGGGCTTTTCGTCGCGCGGATTTCGCGGGGGCGCACGATACGGGAGTTCGTCTTTGGCGTGCTACTGGCGCCGTCCCTGTTCACGCTGATCTGGTTCTCTATCTTCGGCTGGCAAGCGATGGAGATTGACGGCATCGGCACCGCCGCGCGCACGGCTCTTGGCGCGCAGGCCGGTTCGCTGAGCGCCGCAGTGGCTGACTCAGTCCCGCTTGCCATGTTCGCGTTTTTCGAAAGCTTCCCTTTCGCCGATATCGTGCAGGGTATCGCCGTGCTGGTGGTGGCGATCTTCTTTGCAACATCCTCGGATTCCGCGTCGCTGGTTGTCGACATGCTGTGCACCGGTTCGCCCGAACCCGGCCCCACCCGCCAGCGGGTGTTCTGGGGCGTGTCAGAAGGGCTGGTCGCCGCGATGCTGCTGATCCTTGCAGGCGATTTGGGGCTGACCGCCTTGCAACAGGTGATCACGGTCGTCGGCCTGCCGATCTTCCTGCTGGTCTTTGCGATGATCCCCTCGCTGATCAAAGGGTTCCGGACCGAAGATATCGACCACGTCTCTATCGGCAAACGCCCCGGCCTGGCAGAGCTGTAACACCCCCACCAACGCAAAAGGGCAGCCCATGGGGGCCGCCCTTTCTTGTACCATGAAGCAGTGTTTACAGCGCGGCCTTCAGCGCATCGACCAGATCGGTCTTTTCCCAGCTAAAGCCGCCATCCGCTTCGGGCGCGCGTCCAAAGTGGCCGTAGGCCGCGGTGCGTTCAAAGATGGGGCGGTTCAACTGCAGATGCTCGCGGATACCGCGCGGTGTCAGGTCGATGATCTGACGGATCGCCTTTTCAATCGCCGCATCCGTGACATCCGCGTCGCCACCATAGGTATCGCAGTAGATCGACAGTGGCTTGGACACGCCGATGGCATAGCTCAGCTGGATCGTACACTTTTCGGCCAGACCGGCAGCCACGACGTTTTTCGCTAGATAGCGCGCAACATAGGCGGCAGAGCGGTCAACCTTCGTCGGGTCTTTCCCCGAGAACGCGCCGCCCCCATGAGGTGCCGCACCGCCATAAGTATCCACAATGATCTTGCGCCCGGTCAGGCCCGCGTCGCCGTCAGGGCCGCCGATGACAAAGGTCCCTGTCGGGTTCACCCACCATTCGGTGTCGGGGGTGATCCAGCCTTCGGGCAGAACCTGGGTGATATAGGGTTCGACGATGTCGCGGATGTCGGCACTGGTCTGGCCTGCATCGGCGTGCTGCGTCGACAAGACGATAGAGGACACGCCAACAGGCTTGCCGTCTTCATATCGCACGGAAAGCTGGCTTTTGGCGTCCGGGCGCAGCGTTGGCTCGGTGCCGTCTTTGCGCACTTCGGCCAGACGGCGCAGGATCGCATGGGCATAGTGGATCGGCGCCGGCATCAGCTCTGGCGTCTCGTTGGTTGCGAAACCGAACATGATGCCCTGATCGCCCGCGCCTTCTTCCTTGTCGCCTGACGCATCCACGCCTTGCGCGATATGCGCCGACTGCGGGTGCAGCAGGTTGGTGATCTCGCAGGTGGCGTGGTGGAATTCATCCTGCTCGTAGCCGATGTCCTTGATGCAGGCGCGGGCGATGCCGTCGATCTTGCCAAGGTATTCATCCAGCTTGTCCTTGTTCGACAGGCCAACCTCGCCGCCGATGACCACGCGATTGGTGGTCGCAAAGGTCTCCGCTGCGACACGCGCTTCGGGTTCTTCGGTCAGAAAGGCATCAAGTACGGCGTCGGAAATCCGGTCGCAGACCTTATCCGGGTGGCCCTCGGAAACGGATTCCGAAGTGAACGTGTAGTTTTTGCGGGACATTTAGTGCTCCAATAGATTTCTTAGCCACGTCAGGAAGCCGTTGTGGCCGATTAACGGGGCTTAGCTTTGCCTGCCCCTTTGGTCAAACTTTAAGTTGCGTCGTCGGCGCAGGATAACAAGGGCAAACCCCGCCAAAGTTATGAAAAGAAACGGCCATTCGCCCCATCTGCTATAGGGTGTCGCAGGGCGTGGGGCGGGCAGAGGGGCATCCAGAAAGCCTGCCTCGTTCAGGGCCAAACTCTTTGTGATGCGGCCCCAGGGGTCAATCATCGCCGAAACGCCCGTGTTGGCGACGCGTGCCATGGGCAGACCTTGCTCTATCGCGCGCATCCGGGCCTGAGCCAGATGCTGCAACGGCCCCTGCCCCTTGCCGAACCACGCATCATTCGTGAGCTGCATCAAGAACGCGGGCCGCGCCGGTGCGGCGTTAACGTCCCGCGCAAAGACGGCCTCGTAGCAGATCAGGGGCAGCGCCTGGCCCAAGGGCCCCAGATCCATCAGATCTGCCCCCGGACCCGAGGAAAACCCACTGCCAAACTGCGCCGCCATGCCGCGCAGACCGATACGGCCCAACAGATCGCCAAAGGGGATGTATTCGCCAAAGGGCACGAGGTGGTGCTTGTCATAGGTCTGCACAACCTCGGCGTCCGGCCCCAGCAACACGGCCGAGTTGTAATAGGCCATGTCGTCGCGCCGCTGCACCCCCAGCACCACAGGCGTACCGGCGGCGGCTTCGCTGATATAGGTCAGCGCGCCATGGGCCAAATCAAGCGGCCACGCGATGGCGGTTTCGGACCAGAGTATCAGATCAGGCGCCGCATCCCCCTGCGCGGGCGGCGCAGCGGTCAGCGCCAGCTGACGATCAAAGAATTCGGGAATTTTGACGGGGTCCCATTTGTCTTTCTGCGCCGCATTCGGCTGTACCATACGGATCATATGGTCGGTGATCGGCGCGTCGCCCCCACAAAAGGGCACCGTCAATGCCGCCACACCCAAGACCCGCGCGCTCCAGACAGCGCCCTGCCGCAGCAATGTGCCCCGCGCGCGCTGTACCACCGCCACAGCCAGCGCGACCAAGGCAAGGGTCATGCCGTAGGGCCCCACCAGCGCAAGCCCCTGCCCCGGCCAATGATTGACCAAAGACTGAGAGAACATCCCCCACGGGAAGCCGGTGAACAGATAACCGCGCAGCATTTCGGCGGCGGGCAGGACGAAGATCAGCGGCCAGACCTGTGCCGACAACCGGCGGGACACGTAGAACGCCAAAGCCCAATACAACGCCAAACCGCCCGTCAGCCCCGCCACAGCAAAAGGTGCCATCCAGGCATAGCGTTCAGGGTCGACCATGAAGGGCGATACCAGCCACGACCATCCGTGCAAGAAATAGCCAAAGCCAAAGCCCCACCCGATCGCTGCGGCCTGCCGGGGCGTCGCAGCAGCGCGGAAGATCAACAGAACAGCCGCAAGTGCAGCCAGCAAGACCAACGGCAGTTCATAGGGTGCCTGCCCAAAGGCCGCGACAACGCCCGCAAGCACCGCGGCCCCGAACCGCATCCAAGCGGCACTGCGCAATGTCATCAGTGAGATCCGGCCATACGCACGCGCAAACGCTTGATCCGGCGCGGATCGGCGTCGATCACCTCGAACTCGGGGCCATCGGGATGCACGACCACTTCGCCACGCGCCGGCACCCGTCCCGACAGCATGAAGACCAACCCGCCAAGGGTGTCGATCTCTTCTTCGTCAACATCATCGTGGTCGGTCAGCGAATGGCCAATCTCGGCCTCGAAGTCATCCAAGGGTGTCTTGGCCAGCGCGAGGTAGCAGCCGGGTTTTTCGACCGTCCAATATTTGCCTTCGTCCACGTCGTGTTCGTCTTCGATCTCGCCGATGACCTGTTCGATCAGATCCTCGATCGTGACCAGCCCGTCGACGCCGCCGTATTCGTCAATAACCAGCGCCATATGGCGCCGTTCGGCCTGCATCTTGGTCAGCAAGACGCCAATGGTCATGGACGGCGGCACGAACAACAAGGGACGCAGCATGGCCTGAAGGTCAAATTCGGTGTTTCGGCCGTTAAAGCCGTGGGTCAGCGCCAGATCCTTGAGGTGGGCCATGCCAACGGGGGTATCGAGCGTGCCGTCATACACCGGCAGGCGCGTCAGACCGCTGTCCTTGAACACGCCGACCAGCTCATCCAGCGTCGAGGTCACCGGCACGGCGGTGATATCCGCCTTGGGCACCGCCACATCATCCACCCGCATCCGGCGCAGGTTCATCATGCCGCGGGTGGACAGCCTGTCAGTCTGTGCCGCAGTGATCTCCTCCTCTTCCTCGTTGTCCGACGCGCTGAGTGCGCCCATGACCCGGGAAAAGAAGCCACCGGATTTCGGGGTGTCTTCGGTTTCTTCGGCCTCGGAGGCCGGTATGATGTCTTCCAACTGCGCGCTCTGCGCCGCCTCAGATGATCCGTCTGTGTCGCCCATCGGGTCCTGTCTTTATGTGTTTAGGCAGGCGGTTGCACTGCGTCGTCTCTATATGGGTCATCCAACCCCAATTTGCCAAGTATTTCTACCTCTAACCGTTCCATCAGGGTCGCATCCCCGTCCCGTTCGTGGTCATACCCCAACAGGTGAAGCAGCCCGTGCACGATCAAATGGGTCACGTGATCGGCCATCGGGCGGCCTGCGGCCTCTGCCTCGGCGTGGCAGGTGTCAAATGAAATCGCGATGTCGCCCAGTTCCAGCATATTGTCGAACCCCGGCGTGACCGGCAGCGGAAGTTCGCCGTCGCGCGCGGCTCCGCGTTCCTCCGCGGGCCAGCTGAGCACATTTGTCGGCGTGGGCTTGTCGCGGAAATCTGCGTTCAACGTGGCGATATGTGCATCGTCGCAGGCCAGCACCGTCACCTCGGCGGTGTCGGCATCCAGCGACAGATGCGCCAATGTGGCGCGCATCGCGCGGGGGCATAGGGTATCAAGGTCCAGACCGGCCCAACGGGGGTCTTCCTCTATTACGTCAAGCGCCTGCATCAGCGCCCCACCGGGGGCCAGCCCCCGGCCCCCCGGAGTTTATCTGGCAAAATGAAGCAGCCGGGCATCACGCGTGGCCTGCATCTGCTTCATAGGCTTCGATGATCGCGGCCACGAGCGGGTGGCGCACCACGTCTTTCGAGGTGAAGTAGTTAAAGCTGATCTTGGGGATCGTCTTGAGCAGCCGTTCCGCGTCTTGCAAGCCCGATGGCACGCCGCGTGGCAAGTCGATCTGGGTCCGGTCACCGGTGATCACCATCCGCGAGCCTTCGCCCAGACGCGTCAGGAACATCTTCATCTGCATCGAGGTCGCGTTCTGCGCCTCGTCCAGCACAACAAAGGCGTTGGACAGGGTCCGCCCGCGCATGAAGGCCAGCGGCGCGATCTCGATCTTTTTCTCTTCGATCAGCTTGGCCAGTTGTTTACCGGGCAAGAAGTCATTCAGCGCGTCATAAAGGGGCTGCATGTAGGGATCGACCTTGTCTTTCATGTCACCGGGCAGGTAGCCCAGCTTCTCCCCCGCCTCCACGGCAGGGCGCGACAGAATGATGCGGTCCACGTGGCCCCCGATGAACATCGACACGCCGACGGCCACCGCAAGATAGGTTTTACCCGTACCGGCAGGGCCGATGCCGAAGGCCAGTTCGTTGTCGAACAGCGATTGCACATAGGCTTTCTGCGCAGCCGTGCGGGGTTCGACGCGTTTCTTGCGGGTCTGGATTTCGACGCCGCCCAAATTCGGCATCTCGATCTGGTCACCCGGGCGCACCCCCGTCCCAGCCGCTGAATCGCCCATGCGTAGCAAACTGGTGACATCGGCGGGCTCCACACTGCGTCCGCCTTCCAATCGGGCATAAAGCCCTTCGAGCACAGAGGCCGCGCGGCTGGTCGCGTCTTCCTCTCCCATCACCGACAGGTGGTTGCCCCGACGCACGATCTGGACCTCAAGCGCCGTCTCTACGGCGGTCAGGTTGGCGTCATAGGGGCCGCAGAGATCGATCAGAAGCCGGTTGTCCGGAAATTCAAGCTGCTGCGCGTGAGAAGCGGGAGGCGTCATTGTGTCACTAGATGGCAAAGCGTTTTCCTAATTGGAGGTGTCTTTGGATTAATATGGGTCCCATATTCAAACTATGTACCCCTTTGAGCCGACAAAAAAGGGCCGGAGCGTAAAACGCGCCGGCCCGATCCTATGTGCAGGAGTGGTCGCAAGATCAGTTGGGATCTCGGACGCGCGAGCCGCCTTTGAAGTCGCCCGCCGTATATGTGGGCTGGGCCACGCCAGAGCAGACCGGCTTGCCGTATTTGTCCAGTCGCTGGCTCAGGTAGCCTTCGACGCCGTCGTCGATGATCCAGTGGTCGCAGCCATTGGGATCGACCCAGATGCCGGCCTGAAGCTGGCTCAGGTGCTTTTTGTCAAAACCACGGTCGACGGTTTTATCGGCGGGATAGCCCCGGCCTTCGTAGTCAGCGCAGGCACCCAGTGTCAGAGCGCAGGCGGTGACCATCATAATCTTAGCTTTCATCACGTTACTGTCCCCTTAGCGAATGCAGATGATTTCGACGCGGCGGTTCTTGGCCATACCGCCCGCTGTGCCATTGGACGCCGCTGGCATCCGTTCGCCATAGCCGCGGACATCCGCGATGCGGGCCCCCGATTGCTGGGCGATGCTGGCAACCGCATTGGCACGGTTCAGCGACAGCTTCATGTTATAGGCATCCGACGCGCGGCTGTCTGTGTGCCCGCTGATGATATAGGACACGGCACCCGTGGTCTTGAAGAATTCAGCCAGACGGGCGCGGCCCTGCGGGTGCACACGGTAGCTGTCGGTGTTGAAAAACTGGTCCGTATTCATCACGCCGCAGACGTTACCCCGGCGGCAGACCGGAATACCCTGACGGGTGACATGCGGTGTCATATAGCCTTCGGCACCATCATCCATGACCCAATGTTCACACCCATCGGGGTCAACCCAGATCGTTGGAATATACTGGCCCTTGTCGCGGCCCTGTTGAGATCTTGTTTGTGCATCGGCAGCAGATGCCTGAAGCACGAATGTTGCGGCAATCATCGTGCCTGCAAACAGCCGTAGCCCCTTGGAAATTGAATTAAACACAGCCCTCGTCCTTTTCTTACTGTCCCCCAGCCGGAAGACCCACAGATACCCCAGGCACCACGGTCGTCCGCTATATGTTGTGAGATTAAGAGGTAAACGCGCTTCTGTGAAGCGCGAATGCGGCCATATTTACTATATTACTGCCACACTTACGCCATTTTCCGGCCATTGCAGTCGTTTTGGTCTACAATCATTGCGAGCAAATCGCGACCGGTGACACCTAAATCTGACGTGCCGTCAGCGAATTGGTTTTGGCATCAACGATTCTGACGCGGACAACGTCGCCAATTTCGGCCTGCGCCTCGTCGATATGCACAGAGTGGAGGTATTCGGATTTCCCCACCATCTGCCCCGCCTCGCGGCCCGCTTTTTCGACAAGAACAGAAACATCGCGCCCCACCATGCTGTTCTGGATCTCGCGCTGTTGGCCGGTGATCAGCCCTTGCAAGCGCTGGAGGCGTTCGTCAGCTATGGCGGCCTCTACCTGCGGGCGTTCGGCGGCGGGGGTGCCGGGACGGGTCGAGTATTTGAACGAATAGGCGTAGCCGTATTTCACCTCGCGGACGAGCTCCATCGTGGCTTCGAAATCCGCGTCGGTTTCTTCGGGGAAGCCGACGATGAAATCGCCCGACATCACGATATCGGGGCGCGCGGCGCGGATGCGTTCGATCAGCCGCAGATAGCTTTCGGCGGTGTGGCTGCGGTTCATCCGCTTGAGGATACGGTCCGAGCCGGATTGCACAGGCAGGTGCAGATAGGGCATCAGCTTGTCGATCTCGCCATGGGCGGCGATCAGCGCGTCGTCCATATCGTTGGGGTGGCTGGTGGTGTAGCGGATACGCTCTAGCCCGTCGATCTTGGCCAACTCCTTGATCAGGCGGGCGAGCGTGTAATCCGCCCCCTCTTCCCCCACGCCGTGATAGGCGTTGACGTTCTGACCCAGCAGGGTGACTTCGCGCACGCCGCGTTCTACCAGTTCGCGCGCTTCGGTCAGCACGCGGGTCGCGGGGCGCGAGACTTCGGCCCCGCGGGTATAGGGCACCACGCAGAAGGCGCAGAATTTGTCGCAGCCTTCCTGCACGGTCAGAAACGCAGAAGGCGCACGCGTCGCTTTGCCGCGGCCTTTCAGCTTTTCGAATTTATCCTCTTCGGGGAAATCCGTATCAAGCGCGGTTTTGCCAGAGCGCACGCGCGCCTCCATCGCGGGAAGGCGGTGATAGGATTGCGGCCCCACAACCAGATCAACGGCCGGCTGACGGCGCATGATCTCGGCCCCTTCGGCCTGCGCCACACAGCCTGCGACGCCAATCTTCAAATCGGGGTTCAGTTCCTTAAGAGGCTTCAGGCGGCCCAGTTCGGAATAGACTTTTTCTGCTGCCTTTTCACGGATGTGACAGGTGTTCAGCAGGATCATATCGGCGTCCGCTGGGGTCTTTGTCTCGACGTAGTTATCGCCCAGAGACTCGGCCATACGTTCACTGTCGTAGACATTCATCTGGCAGCCGTAGGTCTTGATGAACAGCTTTTTTGGCGCGGTCATGGCAGGGTCCGTTGATCAAAGGTGCAAAAGCGCGGTCTAACAGCGCCAGCGTTCTCTTGCAATGCGTCCCGATTTGACAGATTTAGGGCACAGTACAAATAGAGCCGGGGTGTCATGCAGTACCGCAGTCTTGACCATTTTATCAGTGACAGCAAAGCGGTGCTGAGCAAGGGGCCTATTGCCCTCATCATGGTCGAGGACGCGATAGAGATCGAGACGACGCTGCGCCACCACCAGCAGCTTGGCTTTGCCACCGTTGTCGCCTTTATGCCCGCCAGCTTCGCGCTGGCCCGTGATGTCGCCGAAAGCAATGGCGTGCTGCGCGTGGACTACGACATGGACCGCGAGGGCGCGCTGGAAAATGCCGTAAACGCCGTGATCGAGGCGGCACCGGGGCAATGGCTTTATACCTGCTACAACGCCGAATATCTGTTCTACCCTTTCTGCGAGACGCGCACAGTGGGGGAGTTGCTGGCCTTTCACACGGAAGAGCGCCGCGACGCAATGCTCACCTATGTCGTTGATCTTTATGCAGATGATCTAGGTGCCGCCCCGAACGCGGTATCGCTGGACAACGCCTTTCTGGACCGGTCCGGCTATTACGCGCTGGCGCGGCCTGACGGCACGCCGGACAACCATCCCAAGGAACGGCAGCTTGATTTCTTTGGCGGATTGCGTTGGCGGTTCGAGGAACATGTGCCCGCCGCGCGGCGCAAGATCGACCGTATCTCGCTGTTCCGCGCCAAGCCCGGCTTGCGGATGCGGGACGATCACACCTTCACGGATGAAGAATACAACACCTACGCCTGCCCGTGGCACCACAATATCACGGCGTCGATCTGTTCTTTCCGCACGGCCAAGGCGCTCAAGTCCAACCCGGGCAGCAGGGATAGTATCGCCAGCTTCAAATGGCACAACTCCGCGCCGTTTGAATGGCATTCTCGCCAACTGCTGGATCTGGGGTTGATGGAACCGGGGCAGTGGTTCTGAACGCAGGGGACCGGTAAAAACCGTGTCCCAGACCGAACGGCCCTAGCCCTTGCGGCGCAGACGGATCACCACATCGACCGAGGCGATCTCGGCCCCTTCTGGTGCGTCGGGCAACTGCGCGATCACCAACTGGTCAGAGGGCGCATCGGACAGGCGTGCCTCGTCTTCCCAGAAAAAATGGGGGTGATCATGCGTGTTGGTATCGAAATAGCTTTTGGACCCGTCAACCGTGACTTCCTGCATCAGCCCCGCGTCGCAAAAGGCGCGCAGGGTGTTGTAGACGGTTGCCAGCGACACGGCATCGCCCTGCCCCTTGGCCGCGTCAAACAGGCTTTCGGCGGTGACATGGCGGTGCTGACCGTCGCCCACCAACAGATGCGCCAGCGTCATGCGCTGCCGCGTGGGGCGCAGGCCCGCCTTGGCAAGCCACTCAGAACTGATCTGCTGTGTTGTTTGGGTCATTGGCTATAAGTACCTCTCATGCGCTATATATAAGGGGCAATGGGGGCGGTTTTCAAACGGAAATCCGGATACTCTTGCCAGCGCCGCCTTTCGCCGTCGCGTAAATGCGGTGTGCCTGCGCCCTTGCGGGCCTGCGGCGCGCAATGCTAAACCTGCCGGGATTTGAAATTCAGCCCTCAGGAGCCGCGATATTATGGCCGACTACCCCACCAGCTTTGACAAAGAAGCCCTGCTCAAATGCGCCCGTGGCGAGCTTTTCGGCGAAGGCAACGCGCAGCTGCCCGCCCCGCCGATGCTGATGATGGACCGGATCACAGACGTCTCCGCCGATGGCGGTGCCCATGGCAAAGGCCACATCACGGCGGAATTCGACATCACGCCCGACCTGTGGTTCTTTGACTGCCACTTCCCCGGCAACCCGATCATGCCCGGCTGCCTTGGCCTGGATGGTCTGTGGCAGCTGACCGGCTTTAACCTGGGCTGGCGCGGCTGGCAGGGGCGCGGCTATGCGCTTGGCGTGGGCGAAGTGAAGCTGACCGGCATGGTACGCCCTGACCGCAAGATGCTGACCTACAAGATCGACTTTACCAAAGCGATCCAGACCCGTCGCCTGACCATGGGCGTTGCCGATGGCATCGTCGAAGCCGACGGCGAAGTGATCTATCAGGTCAAGGACATGAAGGTCGCGCTGAGCGAGAGCTAAGCCCACCCGTCAGATCATCGCTCGGATCACCTTGCTGGTCTTCCAGACAGACTGATGACTTGATTTGTCGCCCCATAGGCGGCAAACGGGAAACGAACGTGCGGCCCCGCGACAAGCGTGCGGGCCGCGCAGCATCAAGAGGGCACCCGCCCCACACAGATCAAGGGAGTGCAGCCCATGCGCCGCGTCGTCGTCACAGGATTGGGAATTGTCTCGTCCATCGGAAACAATGCAGAAGAAGTTCTGGCATCGCTGAAAGACGGGACCAGCGGCATCGTCGCCAGCCCCGAAATGACAGAGCACGGCTTTCGCAGCCGCGTTGCAGGGACGCTCAAGATTGATGTGGCCGACCACATCGACAAACGCGCGCTGCGTTTCATGGGCGGCGGTGCGGCTTATGCCTATATCGCCATGCAGCAGGCCATCGCGGATGCGGGCCTGAGCGAAGACCAGATCAGCAACCCGCGCACCGGCCTTGTGGCGGGCTCCGGCGGGCCATCGACATCGGCGCTGTTCACCGCGCATAACGTGGTGCGCGACACCGGCGCGACCAAGCGGATCGGACCGTTCGCCGTGCCGAAATGCATGTCCTCCACCGTCAGCGCGAACCTGTCCACCGCCTTCAAGATCAAGGGCATCAACTACTCCATCACCTCGGCCTGCTCTACCTCGCTGCATTGCATTGGCAACGCGGCGGAACAGATCATGCTGGGCAAGCAGGACGTGATGTTCGCGGGCGGCGGCGAAGAGCTTGACTGGACGCTGTCCTGCCTGTTCGACGCCATGGGCGCGATGAGCAGTAAATATAACGACGCCCCCGAAACCGCGAGCCGCGCCTTTGACGCCAACCGCGACGGGTTCGTCATCTCGGGCGGCGGCGGCATGCTGGTGCTCGAAGAGCTTGAGCACGCCAAGGCGCGCGGTGCCACGATCTATGCCGAAGTCACTGGCTATGCGGCGACATCGGACGGTCACGACATGGTGGCCCCGTCCGGCGAGGGCGGCGAACGCGCCATGCGCTTGGCACTGGAAACCCTGCCCGAGGGCCGCAAGGTCGGCTATATCAACGCGCATGGTACCTCCACACCGGTCGGCGACGTGGGCGAGATCGAAGCGGTCCGTCGCGTTTTTGGCCAGGGCAGCACGCCCCCCGTCAGCTCGACCAAGTCGATGACCGGCCACGCCCAAGGCGCCGCCGGCGCGCTCGAGGCGATCTTCTGCCTGCTGATGCTCAAGAATGACTTTATCGCCAAATCCATCAACGTCGTTGATCTGGACCCGAAACTGGACCCGTCCGAAATCGCGCTGGAGCGTGTGGACAATGCCGGTCTGGATTCGGTGATGACCAACTCCTTCGGGTTCGGCGGCACCAACGGATCGATGATCCTTTCCAAATTCCAAGAGTAAGGGCAGCAGATGTCAGACATGCTTAAAGGAAAACGCGGCCTGATCATGGGTGTCGCGAACGAACGCTCCATCGCTTGGGGCATTGCCAAGGCGATGGCGGAAGCCGGTGCGGAACTGGCGTTCACCTATCAAGGCGATGCCTTTGGCTCGCGCCTCAAGCCCTTGGCCGAAAGCGTCGGGTCGGACTTCATGGTCGATGTCGATGTCACCGACGACGCCTCGCTTGATGCCGCGTTCGAGCAGTTGGGCGCGCGTTGGCCCACGATCGATTTCGTCGTCCACGCCATCGCCTTTTCCGACAAGTCCGAGCTGACTGGCCGCTTCCTGAACACCAGCCGCGCGAACTTCAAGAACTCGATGGATATCTCGGCCTATTCCTTCATCGAGATCGCCCGCCGTGCGCACCCGCTGATGGTCGAGAATGGCGGCACCCTGCTGACGCTGACCTATATGGGATCAAACCGCGTGACGCCCAACTACAACGTCATGGGCGTGGCAAAGGCCGCGCTGGAAAGCGCCACCCGCTATCTGGCGAATGATCTGGGCCCAGAAGGCATTCGCGTCAACGCGATCAGCCCCGGCCCGATGAAAACGCTTGCCGGTGCCGCGATTGGCGGGGCGCGCAAGACCTATAAACACACCGACACAAACGCCCCCATGCGCGCCAATGCGACGTTGGAAGCGGTTGGCGGGACCGCGGTCTATCTGGCCTCGGATGCTGGTGCTTGCACAACGGGCGAGATTATCCGCGTGGATGGCGGGTTCCATGTGCTGGGGATGCCGCAGGCGGAGAACCTTTAACGGTACTGGCGGACCGGGGCGCTGCCACAAATTTTATTTCCGGGGCGCTGCCACAAAGTTCTATTTACGGGGCTCTGCCCCGGACCCCGGGATTTCAGACCATTTGGAAATAGGGCGGCGCGTTTAGCGCAGGGGCGGGGTTTGGTAGAGCCAGACCTTCATACCGCCGTGCGCGATGGCGGGGCCTTGGGGTTTCCACGGCAGGCCGGAGGCTTTGGCCAAGGGCGGCTCGGACGTGACAAGGCCCACGCGCCAGCCTTTAAAGCGGGTCAGCAGCGTTTGGCCAAGCGTGCCATACAGCGGATAAAGCAGTTTCTTGTTGCCGATGCGCCCGCCGTAGGGCGGGTTCACCATGACAAGGCCGGGGGGGCCATCGGGCGGGGTCAGCTCGCCCGCGGCGTGGTTTTCAAAGGTCACGGCATCGGCCACCCCGGCCCGTTCGGCATTCATACGGCTCATCCGGACGGCACCCGCGTCACGGTCAGAACCATAGAAACGCAGTGGCGTGGATGTGGTGGGGGTGTCGCGCATGGCGGCCCATTGGTCAGCGTCAAAGCTCGCGAGGTCTTCGAAAGCGAAATGGCGCGAGCGGCCGGGGTTGAGGCCCATGGCGATCTCGGCCGCCTCGATCACGAAGGTCCCCGAGCCGCACATGGGATCGACCACCGTCTCGGTGCCCGTGTACCCCGCGTGACGCAGCATCAGATAGGCCAGATTTTCGCGCATCGGCGCTTTGCCCACGGCTTCCTTGTGGCCGCGCTTGTGCAGCGCATCGCCCGAGGTATCGAGGCTGATGGTCACCACATTGTCGTCGATCCGAACCTTGAGCACGAGAGCCGCCTCGGGCGAAATCGTAACCCCGAGACTTTCGCGCAAGGCGGTTTCAATCCGCTGCGTCGCGGCACCGGCGTGATAGATTTTAGAGGCTTTCGTGGTCACCTGCACCCGCAGCGGCACATCGGCGCGCAGCACATCGCCCCAGGGGAACTTGCGCGCGCGTTTGTCCAGCTGCGCCAGATGGAACGCCATGAAGGACCCGATCCGCGCCAGCACGCGCGAGGCTCCGCGCAGTTGCAGGTTCGCGCGCCAGACCTCGGGCCAGCCGCCCTGCACCGTGATCCCGCCGGGCGAGGCCACAGGATCGGCAAAGCCTTTCTCTGTCACCTCGGCGAGAAGCATGTCTTCCAGACCGGGGGTGGCCACGATAAAAATGTCGAAGGTGTTTTGACTGTCCATAACCGCTGCTTACTGCGCGGCGCGCGAGGTTTCGAGCGGTTTCTTGGAGCAAGACAGTCCGGCGCGATCAAAAGCGCCGGACTGTATGGGCCTGGTTCAGGCGATTTTTACCAGTTCGATGTCGAACTGCAGGTCTTTGCCCGCCAGCGGGTGGTTGGCGTCAAGGGTCACAGTGGCGTCGTCAACCTCGACAACCATCACCGGCATCGCCTGCCCGTCCGGGGTTTGCATCTGCAGCTGCGTGCCGATTTCCAGCGGGATATCCGCAGGGATGCCTTCGCGTGGCACGGCCTGACGCATCTCGGGGTTCACATCGCCGTAGGCCTCTGCGCTGCCGATCTTGACGACTTTTTTGTCGCCGACTTCCATGCCGGGCATCGCGCTGTCGAGGCCGGGGATGATCTGGCCGGACCCGACCGTGAACTCCAAAGGCTCGCGCCCTTCCGAGCTGTCGAAGGTGCTGCCGTCAAGCAGGGTACCAGTGTAGTGAATAGCAACAGTATCGCCGGATTTAACCTGCGTCATAGAAAGCTCCGATCCATAAAGGGAAAATACAGGAGGCCGCGTATCTGCGCGGGTGCTCCGGGTTCGGCGCGCAGTGTTTCAAGCCTGCGTCCCGTCGTAAACCCCCATGAGGCCAGTTTTTCGGCCTTTTCTGTCGTGACGGGTCGTGACAGTCTTGCGGAAGACATATTCAGGGGGGAAATCATGGCGATTACAACATGCGTGTTTGACGCATATGGCACCTTGTTCGATGTGGCCGCAGCCGCACGGCAAGCGGCGTCAGAGCCGGATTTTGCAGCGATAAAAGACAGCTGGCCGCAGGTCGCCGAACATTGGCGGCAAAAGCAGCTTGGCTATTCTTGGCTGCGCGCTGTCACCGGGGCCCACACGGACTTCTGGCAGGTCACCCAAGAAGGTCTGGACTGGGCTTTGGCCAAGACCGGAAACGATAACGACCCCGCCCTGCGCGAACGTCTGCTGGCGCTTTACTGGGAGCTTCAGGCCTACCCCGATGTGCCCAAGATGCTGAAAACACTGAAGGAAGCTGGGTTGAATACCGCGATCTTGTCGAACGGATCACCAGCCATGCTGGACGGTGCGGTTTCCTCCGCCGGTCTGGGTGACACGCTGGATACGGTGCTGTCGGTGGAGAGCGTCGGCGTCTTCAAACCACATGCGAAAGTCTATGAACTGGTCGGACAGCGCTTTGCCTGCGCGACCTCCGAGGTGTTGTTTGTCTCGTCCAACGGATGGGATGCAGCAGCGGCGACAGGCTTTGGCTTTACCACCGCCTGGGTCAACCGCGCGGGAGAGCCGATGGACCGGCTGCCGTGGCAACCGGCCCATGTGCTGCAGGACCTCAACGGCATCCCAGAACTGGCAGGCGTATAATGGCTCATTTCACCACATCCGACGAGCTATCGCTCTATTTCACTGACGAAGGGGCGGGTCTGCCGATTCTCTGCCTTGCAGGATTGACCCGGACCACGGCGGATTTTGACTATGTCACCCCCCATCTGAAGGGCGTGCGTCTGATCAAGATGGACTATCGCGGGCGCGGGCGCTCTGACTTCGACCCTGACTGGTCACACTATTCCCCCCCTATTGAATGCCGTGATGCGCTGGAGCTGCTGGATCATCTTGGCATCGACAAGGCCGCCGTGCTTGGCACCTCGCGCGGGGGGCTGAATGCATTGGGGCTGGCCAAGGGAGCCAAGGATCGGTTGCTGGGCGTCGCCTTTAATGATGTTGGCCCGCATATTGACCCGCAGGGGCTGGATTTCATCATGGGCTATATCGGCCGCAATCCTGCTGCCAAGACCCATGCCGAGGCCGCCGCCGCCATGCCGCGTGTGTTTCCCGAATTTGACGACGTGCCCGACAGCCGTTGGATGGAAGAAGCGCAAAAGCATTACACCCAGACCGAAAGCGGTTTGCAGATCACTTATGACAAGCACCTGCGTGATGCGGTGGCCAAGGCGTTCTCTGCCCCCTCCCCCGACCTGTGGCCGTTCTTTGACGCGCTTGACGGGCTGCCGATTGCCTGCATCCGTGGCATGGCGTCCAATCTGCTGAGCGAGGAAACCTTGCAAGAGATGGAACGCCGCCGCCCCGATATGGTGGTCGCGCGGGTGCCGGGACGTGGGCATATTCCGTTTCTGGACGAACCAGAGGCGGTTGCGGCCTTGAACGAATGGATCGGGAAGATGCAATGAATATCGACATGATCCGCGCGGCAGCGCGGCGGCTGGAGGGGCACGTGCGGCGCACGCCTTTGCTGAACTCTCCGTTTCTGGATGACATCGCGGGGCGGCGCGTTTGGGTCAAGCCCGAGTGCCTGCAACACACCGGCAGCTTCAAGTTTCGCGGCGGCTGGTCGGCGGTGTCGGCACTGGAGCCCTCCGTACGCGCCAAGGGGGTCATCGCCTTTTCCAGTGGCAACCACGCCCAAGGTGTTGCCTATGCGGCCAAGCTGCACGGGGTGCCTGCGGTGATCATCATGCCCGCCGACGCCCCCCGTCTTAAGATCGCCAACACCCGCGCGCTTGGGGCCGAGGTCGTGCTTTATGACCGCATGACGGAGGACCGCGACGCCATCGGCGCGGCTATGGCGGAGGAACGCGGATTGACGCTGATCAAACCGTTCGACGACCCGCTGGTGATCGCCGGTCAGGGGACAACGGGGCTCGAGATCGCGCAGCAGGCCGCCGACGCGGGGATCGCCCGCGCCGATGTGATCGTCTGCTGTGGTGGCGGGGGGCTGACCTCTGGCATTGCGCTGGCACTTGAAGCCGAGGCACCGGGGCTGCGCGCGCGCACCGCCGAGCCCGAAGGCTTTGACGATGCCGCGCGGTCGCTCGCCGCAGGAGAGATCACGCGCAACGCCGCCCTTGGCGGGTCGATCTGCGATGCCATCGTCACGCCGCAACCGGGCGATCTGACCTTTCCGATCCTCAAGCGGCTTTGCGGCCCCGGCCTTGTGGTCAGCGACAACGAAGCGCTGCAGGCGATTGGCCATGCGTTCAACCGTCTCAAACTTGTGGCCGAACCCGGCGGGGCTGTGGCCCTTGCCGCCGCGCTGTTCCGGCAAGACGAGATCGACGGCGACGATGTGATCGTCACCATCTCGGGCGGGAATGTAGACAGTGATATTTTCTCGCGGGCGCTTGCCACGCTTGACTGACGCCCCACAGGAGGTTCTGACATGAAGATTTTCGATACTGGCGACGTGCGTCTGCACTACCGTGTGGATGGCCCCGAGGATGGTGCGCCTGTGGTCTTTGCCAACTCACTGGGGACTGATCTGCGCCTGTGGGATCCGATCCTGCCGCTGCTGCCCAAGGGTCTGCGCATCATCCGTTTTGACAAACGCGGGCATGGGCTGTCGTCCTGCCCGCCTGCGCCCTATGCGATGGGGGCGCTGATTGGCGATACGGAAAAGCTGCTGGATCATCTGGGCGTAAAGGGCTGCGTCTTTGTCGGGCTGTCCATCGGCGGGATGATCGCCCAAGGGCTCGCCACCAAGCGGCTGGACCTGATCCGCGCCATGGTGCTGTCCAATACCGCCGCCAAGATCGGCACCAAGGATATGTGGGCGGACCGCGTGCGCGCCGTGCAAGACAGCGGGATCGAACCGATGGCGGATGCCATTATGGAACGCTGGTTCGCCGCCCCCTTCCGCGCCACGCCGGAGCTTGAGCTTTGGCGCAATATGGTCGTACGCCAACCGGCCGAAGGCTATGCTGGTTGCTCTGCCGCCATTTCGGGAACCGATTTCTACACGCCCACGGCGGCGCTGCGCCTGCCGGTGCTGGGGATCGCGGGCTCCGAAGACGGGTCAACGCCCCCTGATCTGGTACGCGAGACCATCGAGCTGATCCCGGGATCCAAGTTCAAGATCATCCGCAAGGCCGGCCATCTGCCCTGCGTCGAACACCCGCAGGAATATGCGGCGCTGCTGACCGAGTTTTTGCAGGGCGTTGGCCATGTCTGACATCCTTTTGGTCCACGGCTCGTGCCACGGCGCGTGGTGCTGGCGCGATCTGATCCCTGCGTTGCAAGAATTGGGCCACAGCCCCCGTGCGATTGACCTGCCCAGCCACGGCGACGACGCGACGCCGGTCAACGCGGTCACGCTCGATAGCTATGCCGATGCGGTGCTTGCGGCCTCTCCCCCCGATACGGTGGTGGTGGGGCATTCGATGGGCGGTTTTGCCATCGGGGCGGCGGCACAGAAAAATCCAAGCGCCATGGCGCGGCTGATCTATCTATGTGCCTACGTCCCTGCGGCGGGGCTGTCGCTGGCCGAGATGCGCAAACAGGCCCCGTCGCAACCGCTGATGCCCGCTGTACGCCTCGCCCCCGACGGCAAAAGCTTTACCCTTGATCCCGCGATGACAGAGGCGCTGTTCTATCACGACTGCCCGCCGGATGTCGCAGGTTTTGCCGCACCGCGCCTCTGCGCGCAGGCCGTGGCCCCGACGATCAAGCCTCTGGCGGATACTGCCCGTGCGGACGCCATGCCGCGCAGCTATATCCGCTGTATGGACGACCGTACCATCCCGCCCGCCTATCAGGTTACGATGACGAAAGACTGGCCAAGCGCGGATGTTCATGAGATGGCCTGCGGGCATTCACCCTTCTTTAACGATCCCGCCGGTCTGGCGCGGATCATTGACGACATTATCCCGAGGTAACCCATGGCCGCCAGCGTCTTTGACAGCCCCCTGTTCGCACAGCTTTTCAACACCGGTGACGCGGGCCGCCTGTTCTCGGACAGCGCTGCGATCCGCGCGATGCTGCTGGTCGAAGGGGCGCTGGCCAAGGTGCAGGGCAGCCTTGGTGTCATCCCCGAGATGAGCGCCGCCGCGATCCACCGCGCCTCTCTCGAGATTCAGGTCGACCCCGGGGCGATTGCCGCCTCTACCGGAGAAAACGGCGTGTCCGTGCCGGGGCTTCTGGCGCAGTTCCGCGCCGAGATGCAGGCACCGGAATTTGCCCAGCACGTCCATTGGGGCGCGACCAGTCAGGACATCATCGATACCGCGCTGATGCTGCGCCTGCGTCAGGCGCTCAAGCTGGCGGAAACCGATCTGCGCGAGATCATCGCGGCCCTTGCGGCAGGGGCCGAACAGCACCAATCCCTGCCGATGCCTGCCCGCACCTATGGCCAGCACGCCGCCCCCACCAGCTGGGGCGCGGTGCTGGCGGAATGGGGCATGCCGCTGTGCGATGCGGTCGACCAGCTTGAGGCGCTACGCGAAGGGGCGCTGTTCGTGTCCCTGTCGGGGGCGGCGGGGACGGGCTCTGCCCTTGGTCCCAAGGCTGCCGAGACCCGCGCGCAGCTGGCCCAAGCGCTTGGGCTGCAAGACCCCGGGCGCAGCTGGCATGTGGATCGCGGTCCCGTGCTGCGCATCGCGGATTGGCAGGGCCGCGTGATGGCAGCGCTGGCGCATATCGCGCAAAGCACGCTGGCGCTGACCATGACCGAAACCGCCGAGCTTGCCCTTGGGGCGGCAGGCGCGTCGTCGACCATGCCGCAAAAACAGAACCCCGTGGGGCCCTCGGCGATTGTCGCCCTCGGGCACCAGTTCACCGGCCAGCGCGCCACGCTACAGGCCGCCGCGGCGCATCAGCATCAGCGTGATGGCGGCGCGTGGTTCGCGGAATGGATGGCCGTGCCTCAGCTGGCACTGAGCCTTGCCGCCGCGCTGAACCACACAAAAAGCCTTGTCGCGGGGCTGACGCCGCACCCTGTGAAAATGCGCAGCGCGCTGACGGATGGGCTGGGCCTGATCCACGCCGAAGCGCTGAGCTTTGCCCTGGCTAAGACGATGCCCCGCCCCGAGGCCCAGAAGATCACCAAACAGCTTTGTCAGGATGCGCTGGCCAAACAGGTGCCGCTGGCCGATCTGGTCCACGCGGATTACCCCGACGTGGCCGAGACCCTCTTTGACCCGTCAACCCAGATGGGACAGGCCCCCGCCGATGCAGCCGCCTTCGTGGCCCGCGCGCGTGCGCTGTAACCACCCGACCGGCGCGCGATAGCCCATGCGTCCCGCCGTCATATTTATCATCCTGACCGTCATGATCGATGCCATGGGCATTGGTCTGATCATCCCTGTGATGCCGGACCTGATCGCGCAGGTCCAATCCGCCGATCTGTCACGCGCCGCGCTGTGGGGCGGTGTGTTGGCGACGACATTCGCGGTGATGCAATTCCTGTTCAGCCCGCTGGTGGGCAGCCTGTCCGACCGCTTCGGGCGCAGGCCGGTGCTGCTGACCTCGCTGAGCGTGATGGCGCTGGACTATGTTCTGATGGCGCTGGCGGGGTCGATCTGGCTGCTGCTTTTGGGGCGGGTGATCGGTGGTATCTCGGCAGCCACGGGGGCCACAGCCAGCGCCTATATGGCCGACATCACCAGACCCGAGAAACGCGCCGCCGCCTTCGGCATGATCGGCGCGGGTTTCGGGGCCGGGTTCGTGCTGGGCCCTGTAGCAGGCGGTTTTTTGGCCGAGTTTGGCACACGTGCCCCCTTTTGGGCGGCGGCGGTGCTGGCGGCGGGGAATGTGATCTTTGGCTGGATCGTCCTGCGCGAAACCGTAAACACCCGCAGCGCTGCGCCCCTGTCATGGCGGCGCGCGAACCCCTTGGGGGCGCTGCGGGCCTTGGGCGATCTGCCCGGGGTGTCGCGCCTGCTGCTTGTCTATTTCCTCTATCACCTTGCGTTTGCCGTCTACCCGTCGGTCTGGAGCTATTTCGGCAAGGCGCAATTCGGCTGGTCCCCTGCGATGATTGGCGGGTCGCTGGCATTGTTCGGCGCGGCGATGGCCGTGGTTCAGGGGGGGCTGATCCGGCCCGTGCTGCACCGCTTTGCCGAACGCGGCACCGTGCTGATCGGCTTTGCCTGCTCCATCACCACTTTCGGGCTGATCGCAACAGTCACATGGGGCAGCGCGATCCTGATCCTGACCCCGCTTGCCGCACTCGCGGGCGTGATCCCGCCTGCGCTACAGGCACTGATGTCAGCCCGCGTCACCCCCGAGCGGCAAGGCGCGTTGCAAGGGCTGCTCACCTCGGCATCGGCGCTGGCGATGGTGGTCGCCCCCTTGGTTATGACATCCGTCTTTGCCGCCTTCACCAGCGCTTCGACCCCTGTCTATTTTGCGGGCGCGCCTTTTGTGCTGTCGATGATCCTGTCGGTGGTCGCCTTGGTGCTCTTCCGGCGCGTGCGTATAAATCCCGCGCATGTGGACTGACATAACGTAAGCCTGACGCAGCGCGGCGCATATAGGCTTGCGGGACGGGGCAGAGCTTGCCACCCTTCCCTAAATTCACGCGCCCGGAAGGACCCGTTATGCCGTTGATCAAAGCCGCCGTTTGCCATGAATTTGGTGCTCCCCTGAAAATCGAAGACGTAGAACTCCGCGCCCCCGAGGGGGCCGAGGTCGAGGTGACGCTGGATGCCGTAGCGATCTGCCATTCGGACATTTCCTTTGCCAGTGGGGGCTGGGGCGGATCGCTGCCCGCGGTCTATGGTCACGAGGCCGCGGGACGGGTGACCGCTGTGGGCGACAGGGTAAGCGGCGTCTCGGTCGGGGATAGCGTCGTGGTCACGCTGATCCGCGCTTGCGGCAGCTGCCCCAACTGCGCCAGCGGTCGACCTGTGATCTGCGAAACCCCCTATGACGGCGACACCGGCCCGCTGAAAACCAAGGACGGCGGCAAGCTGCATCAGGCCATGGCATCCGGTGCCTTTGCCGAAAAAGTCGTTGTGGATCAGGCGCAGGTCGTCAGGATCAGCGCCGATATTCCCAAGGATGCCGCCAGCCTGATCGCCTGCGGGGTGATCACCGGCGTCGGTGCCGTGGTCAATGCTGCGCAGTTACGGGCCGGTCAGGACGTCGTGGTCATCGGTGCCGGTGGCGTCGGGCTGAACGCCATTCAGGGCGCGCGCATCGCCGGGGCCCGCCGCATCGTCGCCGTGGATATGAGCGCGGAGAAGCTGGAGATCGCCAAGGAGTTCGGGGCCACCGATGGTATCCTTGGCACCGAAGACAAACCCTGGGGGCAGTTGGAACAGGCGATTGGCCGCAAGGGCGTGGATGCGGTGATCGTGACCGTTGGGGCGATCCCTGCCTATAATGACGCGCCGAAATACCTTGCCGCGGGCGGGCGTGTGGTCATGGTCGGCATGCCTCATATCGGCGACGGCGCGACCTATGACCCCGGCACATTCGCCGCAATGGGTCAGGGCACGGTCGGCTCCAAAATGGGCGATGTGGTGATCCAGCGCGATATTCCGTGGATGGTCGATCTATATGCCCAAGGACGGCTGAAACTGGACGAGCTGATCTCGGGGCGGTGGTCGCTGGAGCAGATCAACGACGCAATCGAGGATACCAAGACCGGTGCCGCGCGGCGCAATGTCATCCTGTTTGACCACTAGCGCCACGGGGGCCAGCCCCCGTACCCCCGGGATTTTGAACCATTTGGAAAAGAGGATCACGCGATGAAATTGCAAGATCTTGAGGTTATCGTCACAGCGCCCCCTGCCCCCGGTTGGGGCGGGCGCTATTGGATATTGGTCAAGCTGACCACGGATACAGGGATAGTCGGCTGGGGCGAATGCTATGCGGCGTCGGTCGGGCCGCAGGCCATGCGCGCGGTGATCGAGGATGTTTTTGCACGTCACATGCAGGGCGAAAATCCCGAAAATATCGAGCTGATGTACCGCCGCGCCTATTCGTCAGGCTTTACGCAGCGGCCCGACCTGACCGTCATGGGCGCATTTTCGGGGCTGGAGATCGCCTGCTGGGATATTCTGGGCAAGGATCGGGATCGTCCGGTCTATGCCTTGATCGGCGGCAGGATGAACGAACGCGTGCGGGGCTATACCTATCTTTACCCGCTGCCGCATCACGATATGACCGCTTTCTGGACCTCGCCCGAGATGGCGGCGGAATCGGCGCTGGACTGTGTGGCGCGTGGCTATACCGCGATCAAGTTCGATCCGGCAGGGCCCTATACCATGCGCGGCGGGCATATGCCGGCGATGACCGACATCTCGCAATCTGTCGCCTTTTGCAAAGCGATCCGCGCGGCGGTTGGCGACAAGGCCGATCTGCTGTTCGGCACCCACGGGCAATTCACCACCGCAGGCGCAATCCGATTGGGGAACGCCATCGCGCCCTATAGCCCGCTCTGGTATGAAGAGCCGATCCCGCCGGATGCGGTGGAGCAGATGGCCGCCGTGGCGCGTGCCGTGCCGATCCCTGTCGCGACCGGAGAACGGCTGACCACCAAGGCCGAGTTCGCGCCGGTGCTGCGGTCGGGGGCGGCGGCGATCCTGCAGCCTGCCTTGGGGCGTGTCGGTGGCATCTGGGAGGCCAAGAAGATCGCCGCAATGGCAGAGGTCTATAACGCGCAAATCGCGCCGCATCTTTATGCGGGTCCAGTGGAATGGGCGGCCAATATCCATCTGGCAACATCGATCCCGAATGTCCTGATGTGCGAATGTATCGAAACGCCGTTCCACGACCAGTTGATCAAGAGCACGATCAAGGTGGAGGACGGGTTTATCAAAGCCCCCACCGCAGCCGGTTTGGGCATAGAGGTGGACGAGGCATTGGCCCGCGCGCATCCGTATACCGGCAACGGGCTGCACCTGGAAATGCAGGAAGCGCCTTGTGATTACGTCAACGGGAATGCGTTTGAAGGGGGGGCACCGTCGGTCAAATCCTGACGGGTCCGGTGGTATGAGGGGGCCGAAGCCCCCTCTGCCAGAGATCTAGAAGAACGCCTGCAGGCCGGTCTGGGCGCGGCCCAGGATCAGCGCGTGCACGTCGTGCGTGCCTTCATAGGTGTTCACCGTCTCGAGGTTCATCATGTGGCGGATCACCTGGAATTCGCCGCTGATGCCGTTGCCGCCGTGCATGTCGCGGGACATGCGGGCGATGTCCAGCGCCTTGCCGCAGTTGTTGCGCTTGACGATAGAGATCATCTCGGGCGCGGCGTTGGCATTGTCCATCAGACGGCCCACTTGCAACGAGGCTTGCAGGCCAAGCGCGATTTCGGTCTGCATGTCGGCAAGTTTCTTTTGGAACAGCTGCGTCTGCGCCAGCGGTTTGTTGAACTGTTTGCGGTCCAAACCGTATTGACGCGAGGCGTGCCAGCAGAATTCAGCGGCCCCCAGTGCACCCCAGCTGATGCCATAGCGGGCGCGGTTAAGACAGCCGAACGGGCCTTTCAGACCTTCGACATGGGGCAGCAGGGCATCTTCGCCGACTTCGACGTTGTCCATCACGATCTCGCCTGTGATCGACGCGCGCAGCGACAGTTTGTTGCCGATCTTAGGCGCGGACAGACCCTTCATGCCTTTTTCAAGGATGAAGCCGCGGATCTTGCCGCCGTGCTCTTCGGACTTGGCCCAGACCACGAAGACATCCGCGATCGGCGCGTTCGAAATCCACATTTTGGAGCCGGTCAGCTTGTAGCCGTTGGCGGTTTTCACCGCACGGGTTTTCATGCCCGCAGGGTCGGAGCCCGCATCGGGTTCTGTCAGACCAAAGCAGCCGATGAATTCGCCGCTGGACAGTTTGGGCAGATACTTCATGCGCTGCTCTTCCGAGCCATAGGCATAGATCGGGTACATGACGAGGCTGGATTGCACGGACATCATCGACCGATAGCCGCTGTCCACACGTTCCACTTCGCGCGCGACCAGACCGTAAGAGACATAATTGCCGCCCAAGCCGCCGTATTGTTCGGGCACGGTGACACCCAGAAGGCCCATGTCGCCCATCTCGCGGAAGATCGCGGGGTCGGTGGTTTCATTGGCGAAAGCGTCGATCACGCGGGGCTGCAGCTTTTCCTGCGCATAGGCGCGCGCGCTCTCCTGGATCATGCGTTCGTCTTCGGTCAGCTGTTCGTTCAGGCGGAACGCATCCGCCCAATCAAAGCTGCCCATGTCGGGGGCGTCTTTGGCTTTCAATACGGGCAATTCGGTGCTCATGGTATGTCCTCCTCGGGGTTCGGATTTGGGCGCAGTATTGCAAAGCCCGGCGGCAATGACTATCGCTGGTTACTCCTGAACCCATGAGTCAAAGTCATATGATCGCCCCGCGCCGCTTCCTTCCGTCGGTCAACGCCCTGCTCGCATTCGAGGCAGTGGCACGCTTGGGCAGTGCCACATTGGCGGCGCAGGAACTGTCCCTGACGCAAAGCGCGATCAGCCGGCAGCTCAAGACGCTCGAGGCGCAGTTGAATGTGGCGCTGCTGGATCGCCAGGGGCGTCAGCTGGTACTGACAGAGGCGGGAAAAAGCTATGTAATTCAGGTGCGTGACGTCTTGAACAGGCTGGCTCAGGCATCCATCACCGCGCGCACGAATCCGATTGCGGGGGCGCTGAACCTTGCCATTCTGCCGGGGTTTGGCATGCATTGGCTGGCCCCGCGGTTGCGCGACTTTGCCCAGTCCCACCCGGAGGTGACGGTGAACCTCAGCACGCGGCTACATCCGTTTTCCTTCCAGAACAGCCCCTTTGACGCTGCAATACATTTTGGCAAGGAAGACTGGCCCGGTGTGCGCTATTTGCCGCTGATGCCCGAGACGGTGGTCCCCGTCTGCGCGCCCGAGCTGCTAACCGAACCGCTGGAGGATCCCAGCCAGATCCTGCGCTATGCGCTGCTGCATCTGGATACCCGCCCGCGCGGCTGGTCGCGGTGGCTGAGCGCCCTTGGTGTCACGCAAGAACCCCCAGCCGGCATGATGTTCGACCAGTTTTCTACCATGGCGCAGGCGGCGGTGCACGGGTTGGGCGTGGCGCTGCTTCCTACCTTTTCCGCCGAGCCCTATCTGCGCGACGGGCAGCTTGTGCTGGCGTCAACGCAGACGACACAGAGCATCGGGAATTACTACCTCGTCTGGCCCGAGGACCGTGCCGAAACCGCGGCCTTGCAGTCGTTCAAGACGTGGCTCGACGGGCAAACGGGTCAGGTTCTTTAGCATAGGCCAAGGTTCTGAGGCATATCCGCCCTATTTCCGCCGCAATCCTGAATTAGCACACCCTTCATCAGTTTTAGGGGGGGGCCCCTTTGAAAGGGAGCATGGATATGCCAATTTCACTTACCAAACTCATTTCTGCCGGCGCGACAGCGGTCACACTTGCGGCTGCCACCGCAGCGTCCGCGCAAACCCATGACGTCGTGATCTTTGACGACGCCTTCTTTCCTGCCGTAATTTATGTCGACGCCGGGGACGAGCTGCGTTTTGTCAACAACGCCAGCGCCGCGCGCAACGTCAGCGCGGGTGACGGGTCGTGGTCATCCGGCACGCTGGAAACCGGCAGCAGCTTTAGCCAAACGGTAGAGGCAAACAGCCAAGTGACCTTTATCGGCACATCGCTTGGGGAAAACCCCAAAAGCTACTCCGGCGAGATCAGCTTTGACCCCGCACCGCTGAGCGAGTGATCGGGTCCATCCCTGCGCTTGTCGAAGGTGCTTGAAATAAAAACGGCGCGCCCCTGTTTCCAGCGGCGCGCCGTTTCGCGTTGATATGGCGATGTGGCTTACTTCACCGTGATGCGGCCATCGGTATAGGGCGTGTAGGCCCCGTTGGCGGCGATGAATTCAGCCGTCACATCTGCCAGATCGGGACCGTAGTCATAGGCGTTCTGCGCAGAGGTAAACGGCGCATAGCCGTCGCCGCCATTGCGCACGTAGTTGTTGGACACGACGCCATAGGTCTTTTCGGGGTCAAGCGGCATGCCGGATACGGTGACATCGCTGATGCGGCTACCCGGCTCGGCGCTGGTGTCCACGGTAAAGGTCATGCCCGCCACTTGCGGGAAACGACCTGCTACCTCTTCGATCTGGCTCACGCCATTTTCCAGCGCCTCTACCAGTGCCGCACCGGTGACCTGAAAGGTCGACAGCGTGTTCTGGAAAGGCAGCACTGCCAGCACTTCGCCCATGGTCACCTCTCCGGCGTCGATGGAAGAGCGCAAGCCGCCGCTGTTCTGGATCGCGACCTCGACCCCCTGATCCGCCACACGGGCCAGCATCGCATCGGCAACGAGGTTGCCCATCTGACATTCCTGCACGCGGCAGACCGACCGGTCGCCCTCGATCGGCTCGGTGGTTTCGGCGACGACCTTGCTGCGCAGTTCCTCCAACGGTTGGGCCAGCTCGCCGATACGGGCGACGGTGGTCTCGTCCTCTGCGACGCCTGCGTCGATCAGGATCGGATCGCCCGACGCTTCCTTGATCTTACCCTCGTCATCGAAGGTCACGTTCAGCTCGCCCAGATATTTACCGTAGGCATAGGCCTGCACAATCGCCGTATCCTTGACCATCGTCGGATAGGCCCCTTCGGCTTTTTCATCGGTATTGGACAGCAGCGTATTGGTGTGCCCGCCGACGATCACATCAACACCTGTGGTATTCTCGGCGACCATCTGGTCGACCCCATAGCCAGAGTGGCTGAGCACGATGATCTTGTTGATACCCTGCGCGGTCAGCAAATCGACCTCGCCCTGAACGGCAGCTACGGAATCGGTAAAGACGACGTTGTCTCCGGGGCTCGACAGTTCGTGGGTGTCTTCGGTGGTCAGCCCGATCAGGCCGATCTTTTCACCGCCACGCTCGATCACGGCAGATTTCGCCAGCTTGTCCGCCAGCAGCGGTTCGGCAGAGACATCGGCATTCGACATCAGGATGGGAAAGTCGATCGCTTCCATGAAACCGGCAAGCACTTCGGGGCCATCGTCGAATTCGTGGTTGCCCACAGTCATGCCGTCATAGCCCAGCATGTTCATCATCTCGGCTGCCATCTTGCCCTTGTAGTGGGTGTAGAACAGCGAGCCCTGAAACTGGTCCCCGCCGTCGACCAGCACATAGTTGTTGGTGCGCGCCTTGGCGTCCTTGATCGCATTGACCAGCCGTGCGGTGCCCCCGAAACATTCACCGGCGGTATTGTCCTCGGCGGAACAAGGGCCATCGTATTTGCTGATCGGTTCAAACCGCGCGTGGAAATCATTGGTGTGCAGGATGGTCAGACTATAATCCGCCGCTGCCATGCCCGAGGTCAGCGCAAGCGCTGCCGTGGCTGTCAGGAATCGTTTCATGATGGGTCCCCCCTTTGGGTTGAATTATGCACCTATGGTGACCCCCAGTTTGCCCCCTTGTCAAAGACCATCTGAGCGCAAACCCGCCCTTCCCCAAGGTCACCGCCCTGCGCTGCGGCAAAGCGCACAGCCCTTGACCGTTTGCACCGACCAAGGCATCACAGCGGCTATGTTGATTTACAAAATTTTTCGCTCCGATGAATGGCAGGCCCTGCGCCGCGACGGCTCTACCACGGGCGCGCCGGTTGATGTCGCCGATGGCTATGTGCATTTCTCGACCTCTGAACAAGCGGCTGAAACCGCTGCGAAACACTTTGCCGGTGAGGCAGACCTGTTTCTTCTGGCCGTAGAGACCGACCGTCTTGGCGATGCGCTGAAATGGGAGGTGTCGCGCGGCGGTGCCGAGTTCCCGCATCTGTACCGCATGCTCATGCTAGAGGATGTGGTTTGGGCCCAGCCCCTGCCCTTGCTGAACGGGGCGCATGAATTTCCCGCTGGCTTTAAGGAAGCTCAATGATGACAGGATATATCGACCCGGATCGCGCACAGTTCGACGCCTTCAAGGGGCTGGACCGCGACACGCCGCTGAACATGGTGAACCTTGTCAAACTGCGCGACAAGGCCGCTTACCCCGACGATCACGCGCTGGCCGCCAAGGCGCTGACAGGGGTGCAAGCCTATAAGAACTACGGTGCCGAAAGCGGTCCGGTGCTGGCGGATGTCGGCGGATCGATCCTATGGCGCGGCCAGTTCGAGGCGACGCTGATCGGCCCCTCGGACGAGGATTGGGATGTGATGTTCATCGCACAATACCCCAACGCCCATGCCTTTTTGCAGATGATCTCGGACCCGCGGTACAAACAGGCGGTGGTGCACCGTCAGGCCGCGGTTGTGACATCGCGCCTGATCCGCAGCGCACCGCTGCCTCTGACGGATGAATTTGCATGAAGCGCATGGCCGAGCAGCTGGGGCTGCGCGCCCTGCATCAGGTTGACCCCGAAACGGCCCATGGTCTGGCGATCACCGCACTGCGGCTTGGCTTGGCCCCGACACCCGGTCCGGTCACATCGAAACGGCTGAAAACCTCGCTTGCCGGGATGAGCCTGCCCAACCCTGTCGGCCTTGCCGCGGGGTTTGACAAGAACGCCACCGCCGTCGCGCCGCTGTCCAACGCGGGGTTCGGCTTTATCGAAGTCGGGGCCGCCACGCCCCTGCCCCAACCCGGCAATGACAAACCCCGTCTGTTCCGCCTGACCGAGGACCGCGCGGCGATCAACCGCTTTGGCTTCAACAACGAAGGCATGCAGGCGATCTGCACGCGACTGGCGCGCCGCGGCGCGGGCGTGCCCGTAGGGCTCAACCTTGGGGCCAACAAGACCAGCACCGACCGCGCCGCCGATTTCGCCCGCGTGATGGAGCTTGCCCGCGATCACGTGGATTTCGCCACGGTCAATGTATCCTCGCCCAATACCGAAAAGCTGCGTGACCTGCAGGGCAAGGCCGCCCTCGCAGCACTTCTGGCTGGCGTGATGGAGGTGCGCGGCGATACGCCCGTGTTCCTGAAAATCGCCCCCGACCTCACCGAGGCGGAGATCGCCGATGTGGCCGAGGTCGCCAATGACGCAGATGTGGCCGCGATCATTGCCACGAATACAACGCTGGACCGCGCCGGCCTGAAAAGCGCGCAGCGTGACCAGATGGGCGGGCTGTCGGGCGCGCCCCTGTTCGAAAAATCCACACGCGTGCTGGCGCGACTGTCGACGCTTACCGATATTCCGCTGGTGGGCGTCGGGGGCATCGGCTCGGCCGAGGATGCCTATGCCAAGATTTGCGCAGGCGCTTCGGCGGTGCAGCTTTATACGGCGCTCGTCTATGGCGGGCTGTCACTGGTGACGGATATCGCCAAGGGGCTCGACAAACTGCTGAAGCAGGACGGGTTCGATACCGTAGCCGATGCCGTGGGCAGCAACCGCAGCGCCTGGCTTTGACAGGACGCCCCGGCGCAGATCGGGGCGCGATCCGCGCGACTTCACCCCGACCTTGCGCGGGCGGGGCCTATCCCGCCGCACGTTCCAACGCGGGGTAGCGCAGCGCCAGCGTGACCCCACGCGAGACAAAGGATACCAGCAGCGAAATCCACAGCCCGTGGTTGCCCAGCCACGGCACCAGCAGCGCGGCACTTGCACAGTAGATCACAAACGACACCGCCATCATGTTGCGCATGTCCCGCGACCGCGTGGCCCCGATAAAGATTCCGTCCAGCATCCATGACGCCCACCCCAGCAGCGGGGCCGCGACCATATAGGGCAAGAACACCCGCGCCTCTGCGCGCACAAGCGGGGCCGTGGTCATGAGGTCGATGATCATGCCCCCGCCCCATGCGAAGCCCACGGTCATCAAGGCACAGGCCAGCAGACCCCAGCCGCTGGTCAGCATCGCGCCCCGTCGCAGGACATCACGCTGCTTGCCGCCCATAGCCCGCCCGACCAGCGCCTCGGCCGCAAAGGCGAAACCGTCAAGCGCAAAGGCCGTGATCATCAGGAATTGCAAGAGCACCTGGTTGGCGGCGAGCTTCACGTCCCCCAGCCCCGATCCCAAAAACAGGAACGAGACGAACACCGCCTGCAACAAAAGCGACCGCACAAGGATGTCGCCGTTGACCTTCATCATGTTGATCCAGCGCGGCCCGTCGAACACCTGCGCCCAGTCCCGCCATGCGGGCACTCCAAAAGCTGCACGGCAGAACCACAGCCCAAGTGCCGCACCCGACCATTCCGCCAGAAAGGTCGCGATGGCGACGCCCTGGATACCCCAGCCGAGCCCCAGCACGAACCACAGATCCAGCGCGATATTCAGCCCGTTCATCCACAGTTGCACCACCAGCACCGCACGGGTGCGTTCCTGCGCGATCAGCCAGCCGGTGATCGCGTATATCGCAATCGCCGCCGGGGCGGACCAGACGCGGATCCCCATATAGGACCGGGCGAGGTTTTCGACCTCGACGCTGGCAGGAGAGACCTGAAACGCCGCCCAGAACAGCGGTATCTGCAGCATCACCAGCGCAAGGCCCGCCAGCCCGCCGATCAGCAGCCCGCGTGTCAGCAGTGCCGCGACCTCTGCCGCGTCGTTGTTGCCTGCCGCCTGCGCCGTCAGCCCGACGGTGCCCATCCGCAGAAAGCCGAATACCCAGTAGAGCGATGACAGGATGATCGCGCCGATGCCCACGGCTCCGATCGGGGCCGCCAACCCGATCTGCCCGACGACGCCGGTATCCACCGCGCCCAAGATGGGCACGGTGGCGTTGGAGATAACAATCGGGATGGCGATGTTCAGCACGCGGCGGTGGGTCACCACCTCTTTCGCGGATAGTTTGCCTTGGGCGACGGCGCTGACTTCGCCCTTGGGAATCGCGTCAGTCACGGCGTTGGGGCATCAGGAAATGGCCCGTTGCCTGCGCGAAAAGCTTGCTGCGGTTGTCCTGCCATGCCTCGACATGCACCGAGGCATAGCGCCGCCCCGACCGGTTGATCCGCGCGCGCGCATAGGCATCGCGCGGCAGGCCCGAGCGCAGGTAATCGACGGTAAAGTCGATGGTCTTGGGCAATCGTGGCAAATGCGTTGCATCCATCTTGTCGACGGCCAGCGCACCGGATTCAAGATCCTCCCACAGGTATTCCCAGCTAAGCGTGATGATCGACGTGACCTCAAGGAACGAGGCCGTGGCCCCACCGTGCAGCGCCTGCAACAGCGGATTGCCGATCAGCTTTTCGGAAAACGGCAGAACGCCGGTCAGCTCGTCGCCACGGCGGTCGAACTCGATCCCCAGAAAGCTGATGTAGGGCACGCCGTCCACCAGCGCACGCAGCGCCGCATCGCGACGCTTTTTGACGACCTGTACCGCCTCGGGTTTGCTCCGTGTGCTCATCGTTTGCCCTCCACCGTGAAACTGCCGGTGGCGGTGGCGACCGGGCTGCCGTCTTCTTCGTCCTGTGCCGTGGCGCGCACAAAGGCGACATTCCGCGTCACGTGATAACATTCCGCCCGCGCCGTGATCCGTTGACCGGGCACAGCCGCGCGCAGATATTCGATGCGCAAATCAATCGTCGCCGTCCCACCGGGATTGCTGGGGTGGCTCATCACCGCGGCACCGCAGCAGGTATCCATCAACGCCGACACGGCCCCGCCATGCAAGACACCTGTGCGCGGATCGCCGATCAGCCGTTCATCATACGGCATGTCGATCACGGCGACGCCACCATCCAGCTCTTGCAGTTCCATCCCCAGGGCACCGCTGTAAGGCAGCGCCGCGATGAACTGCTTGGCGATGCGAAGTTTGTCTGACATTTTTTACTTCCTTGGCGTTATTCCCCCCATATCAACCGAGCGGCCAAGCAAGAGCAACCCCAGTGTTGCGCTTGGAAAGTGAACCGCATAGTTTCCGAACTTGAGGAGACCAAGATGACAGACAAACGCCTGAACTTTAAAGAAATGTGTGCGGAGTTTGACGTCACGCCGCGCACGTTGCGCTATTACGAGTACATAGAATTGCTCCACCCCGAGCGCGAAGGCCGGTCCCGCAGCTATGGCGCGCGGGAAATCGCCCGCATGAAGCTGATCATGCGGGGACGCAAGTTCGGGTATTCGCTGGAAGGCATCCGCCAGTGGCTGCTGATCTATGAAAACGAAGGCACCGAAGCGCAAATGCGGGCGTGGGTCGTGAGCGCGGACCGCCAGTTGGGAGAGCTGGCAGAACAGCGCAAGCAGTTGGACGAAGCCATCGAAGAGCTGCAGAAATCTCGCGACGATACAGAGGCCGCATTGGCCAAGCGCGACTGATATTTGCGTAGCGCCTTGGGTTTACGGGGCGCTACCACAACTGACAGCCGCTGGCTGGAGGGTGCCGTCGTTGGCAGCATCGAGCTATGGTATGAGAAACCGATGCGATGCGGGCCGGCTTACGCCTGCCGCGCGGCCATCCGACCCATCACATCGGAAAGACGGGTCAGGTCTGCGGCTGTCACAATCAGCTCCGACAGTGAATCAGCGTCGAGGCAGGCAGCAAATTCATACGCCACGTCTTCAACAAGCTTGGCCGCATCCTTGAGCCCCCGCGATGCAGAAGACGCGGAAATCACCGGCCCCTGCGCAAGATCATAGGAATTAAGGGTCGTTGAGGGTTTCGGGGGTTTGTTCTGCGCCACGGCCTGTCCACTTACGGTTGAGAATTCGCCACGACTATGCGTCCGACAGGTGATGCGCACGTCCCGTAAGTACGCGACATCCGGTCACGCTCCCTGCATTACGACAGGTTATCCAGCGGCGGGTCGATCAGGCCAAAGGCCAGGCCCCGCACCGCCGCGCGAGTCCGGTCGGTCACATCGAGCTTGCCAAACAGACGCCGCATGATCGTATCGACCGTGTGTCGCGACACCCCCATGATCTGCGCGATCGAGGTGTTGCTCTTGCCGCGCGCGATCCAACGGAGCAATTCCAGCTCGCGCGGGGACAAGCGCCGATTGGGTGCAGCAGGGCCTGCCACAAGCGCGCAGAACCGCATATGGGCAAACTGGCTGGCGACGTGCAGGTCCAGAACCTCTGCATCGGTCGGGCGCGGCCTGTCGTGGTGGAAGCCGATACTGACCAACGCATTGCGCGCCTGTGGCCCAAAGACCTGACAGACCAGCCCATCGGCAAAGCCGAATTCTCTCGCTCTGTTCAGATAGGCTTTCTGCTTTTCGGTCAAGGTGGTCAGCTGTGGCAGGTCACGCCAGAAGAACGGGGTGATCTGAGAGGCCGCGAAGGGGGGAAACGGATCGTCCAGATACAGGTGCTCTTCGGTATACATCCGGTGAAACTCTGCCGGGATACCGATCGCGACAGCGCCAAAGCTAGAGTCCCCAAGCGATTGCACATCAATACTGTGATAGGTGACCGTGCGAAAATCCTGCGCCTTGGCAAAGCGTTGCACAAGCAGCCATAGCGCCGAAACGCTGCTGACCTCGCGCAGACACTCTGTGAATAGTCGCGGATCCATATCCTCGGACATATCACCCCCCCCGGCCGATAAAACTTGCTCCCCCAGACCACTTAGTCGGCGCGAGATACCTATCAATGACCGCCTCGGGAAAATCCTCGCGGGGTTACGCAGATTTACTCAACGTAAAGCAAATGTTTGACGTAGCGTCCAAGTTACGTAAGCTTGTTTCTGGGTTATACCGCTCCCAGTTTAGGTGAAGTTGACCGTTCTACAGCAGTGATAGAATAGCGAGTAACTGATATGTCCAACACTACGATGACCATCCGCGAGATGTGCACCGCCTTCGATGTGACCCCGCGCACCTTGCGGTTCTACGAAGCGAAAGAACTGCTTTTCCCCGAACGTCAGGGACAAAAGCGCCTGTTTACCAAACGGGACCGTGCGCGGCTGAAACTGATCCTGCGTGGCAAGCGCTTTGGCTTCAGCCTCGAAGAAATCCGCCAGTTGCTGGACCTGTACCACATGGGCGACCAGCAACAGACCCAATTGGCGCGCACCTATGACATCGCGCGCGAACGTCTGGCCGACCTCGAAGCACAGCGCGAGGATCTGAACAACGCCATCGACGACCTGCAAAACCAGTTGAAATGGGGGGAGAAAATGATCGCCTCCATCAACAGCGCCCGCAACGCGGCAGAATAGGCCCGCAGTCCGGCGCACCCGAACACCTGATACACCGACCTAGATATACTGACCAAACGACGGCCAGATGGCCAAGGGAGAACACCACATGCCGAGCTACACCGCCCCGATCAAGGATATGCAATTCGTCCTGCACGACGTGCTGAACGTCACCGCGTCGTCCACCCCCGGTTACGACGAGCTTGAGGCGGATTTCACCTCTGCCATTCTGGAAGAAGCAGGCAAGCTGACCTCCGAAGTCCTCGCCCCGCTGAACACGGTGGGTGATCAGGAAGGCTGCCGTCTGGAGAACGGCGTCGTCTACACCCCCAAAGGGTTCAAGGACGCCTTTGCGAAGGTCAAGGAAGGTGGCTGGACCGGTCTGGACATGCCAGAGCAATACGGCGGCCAGAACATGCCCTATATCCTCGGCACCGCCGTGGGCGAGATGTTCTCGGCGTCCAACCAGGCGTTCACCATGTATCAGGGCCTGACCCACGGTGCGGCCTCGGCGATCCTCGCCCACGGCTCTGACGCCCAAAAGGATACATATCTGCCCAACATGGTGTCCTGCGAATGGACCGGCACCATGAACCTGACAGAGCCCCACTGCGGCACCGATCTGGGCCTGATGCGCACCAAGGCAGCCCCGCAGGAAGACGGCAGCTATAAGATCACCGGCCAGAAGATCTTTATCTCGTCCGGTGAACACGACATGGCCGATAACATCATCCATCTGGTGCTGGCCAAGATCGAAGGCGGCCCCGAAGGTATCAAGGGCGTATCGCTGTTCATCGTGCCCAAGTTCATGGTCAAGGAAGACGGCTCGCTTGGCGAACGCAACGCGGTGTCCGTCGGCTCCATCGAAGAGAAAATGGGCATCCACGGCAACTCTACCTGTGTGATGAACTATGATGGCGCGGTCGGCTACCTGCTGGGTGACGAACACAAAGGCATGCGCGCGATGTTCACCATGATGAACGAAGCCCGCGTGGGCGTCGGCATGCAGGGTCTGGCGCAGGCCGATGTGGCCTATCAGAACGCGCTGGCCTACGCCAAGGACCGCCTGCAAGGCCGTGCCGTCACCGGGACAGAGCACCCCGACAAGCCTGCCGATCCGTTGATCGTGCACCCCGATATCCGTCGCAGCCTGATGGAGCAGAAATCCTTTGTCGAAGGGGCGCGGGCGTTCATCCTCTGGGGGGCCAGCCTGATCGACGCGGCACACCGCGCAGATGACAAGGATGCCGACGGGCTTGTCTCGCTGATGACCCCCGTCATCAAAGGGTTCCTGACCGACATCGGCTATGACATGACGGTCAAGGCGCAGCAGGTCTATGGTGGCCACGGCTATATCGAGGAATGGGGCATGTCCCAGTTCACCCGCGACGCCCGTATCGCCATGATCTACGAAGGGGCCAATGGCGTTCAGGCGCTGGACCTCGTGGGCCGCAAGCTGGCGCAGGACGGGGGCAAACACGTCATGGCCTTCTTTGATATGGTCAAGACCTTCATCAAGGAAAACGCAGGCCAGGACGCCGAGTTCGACGCCAGCTTTATGGAGCCGCTGAAGGCTGCTAGCAAAGACCTTCAGTCGGCGGGCATGTACTTCATGCAGAACGGCATGAAGAACCCCAACAACGCGCTCTCGGGGTCGAATGACTTCATGCATATGTTCGGGCATGTCTGTCTGGGCCTGATGTGGGCGAAAATGGGTCTGGCCGCGAAGAAAGCGCTGAAAGATGGCACCGGCGACGCGTCCTTCTACGAGACCAAACTGGCAACCGGCCGTTTCTACATGGCCCGTCAACTGCCCGCGACTTCGCTGCATCTCAAGCGGATCGAAACCGGCGCGGATACTGTGATGGCGCTGGACGCGGCAAACTTCTAGGTTGCACCGGGGTGGGGACATCCCCCCACCCCGATGCTGACTGAAAGGACGCCCGATGCCCAAACGTTTCCGCCTGACCCGCCGCTTCCCTGTCGCCATGACCGAAGACGGCTACCGCCGCCTGAAGAAATTCGCGGCAGAGGCGGGATTGGATGAAGGCGAAGCGCTGTCGTTTCTCTTCGAGAACTTCAACAGCGTGATCGACAAAGAGAACCTGACCGCGCGGCTGCGGCTGTTCAACGCGGAACTGGACGGACGAAAGAGGTAGCACACCACCACACCCCGAACGCCCTGCCGAACCCGACCCTTCGGGGAGAGTTTAAGGGGCAAAATGAAGCGCGAACACCCTGCCCTGATCCTGCGACCCGCACGACCAAAGCAGGGCTTCACTTTGCACGCGGCTCAGCTCTCCAGCCTGCCGCGCGGGGGTTGAATACGACAGGATGATTAGTAACTGATTAACGCAAACCCGCGCATCTTCATTTTGCCGGATAAACTCCACGGGGGTGTGGGGGTGTGAAACCCCCACGGGACGACGATCGACACACAGGACTTGAGGGAGGGTTCAGATGACCATCAAACTGCATTGCTTCGGCGAAAGCGGAAACGCCTATAAGGCGGCGCTTGCGCTACAGCTGTCGGGGCTCGACTGGGAGCCGGTGAAAGTTGATTTCTTCGGCGGCGAAACCCGCACGCAGGATTACCGCACGACGATCAATAACATGGGCGAAGCGCCGGTGATGATTGATGGTGACATCCGTCTGACCCAATCCGGCGTGATCCAGGATTATGTCTCGGAACAATCCGGCAAATTCGGCGGGGGCAATCCGGAAGAGCGCCGAGAGATCCTGCGGTGGGTGCTGTGGGACAACCACAAGCTCAGCTCGAACGCCGGTATGACGCGTTTTTTGATGAACTTCCTGCCCGAAGACAAGCAGCCCAAAGAAGTCATCGGCTTTATGCAGGGGCGTTTGTCTGCTGCCTATGCCGTGCTGAACGACCATCTGAACGGCCGCGACTGGATTGTCGGCGACGGGATCACCAACGCCGACCTCAGCTGCTGCGGCTATCTGTATTACCCCGAGCCTTTCGGCTTTGTCCGCAAGGACTGGCCCCATATCGACGCGTGGCTCACGCGTCTGAGCGACACACCGGGCTGGAAAGCCCCCTACGACCTGATGCCCGGCAGCCCTGCTGACCGCGCCTGACCCAAAGGGAGACACCACATGACCGAAGCATATATCTACGACGCCCTGCGCACCCCGCGTGGCAAGGGCCGCAAAGACGGCGCCCTGCACGAGCTGACTTCGTTGCGCCTGTCCGCGCTGACGCTCAATGCGATGAAAGAGCGCAACAACCTTGAAGGCCACGCCGTCGAGGACGTGATCTGGGGGAACGTGACCCAGGTGATGGAACAGGGCGGCTGTCTGGCGCGCTCTGCCGTGCTGGCATCCGATCTGGATGAACGCATCCCCGGCCTAGCCATCAACCGTTTCTGCGCCTCTGGCATGGAAGCTGTGAACCTTGCTGCCAACCAGGTGCGCGGCGGCGCGGGCATGGGCTATATCGCCGGTGGCGTTGAAATGATGGGCCGCGTGGCCATGGGCAGCGACGGTGCTGCGATTGCCGTTGACCCCTCGCTCGCGATGGAGCGGTATTTCGTGCCGCAAGGTATCTCGGCTGACATCATCGCGACCGAATACGGCTTTACCCGTGACGAGGCCGACAAGCTGGCGATGCAGTCGCAGCAGCGTGCCAAGAAAGCCTGGGACGAAGGGCGCTTTGATAAATCCGTGATCGAGATCAAGGACCAGAACGGTCTGTCGATCCTCAGCCATGACGAATACATGCGCCCCCAGACCGACATGCAGTCGCTCGGGTCGCTGAACCCTGCGTTCCAGCAGATGGGCGAGGTCATGCCCGGCTTTGATAAGGTCGCGCTGATGAAATATCCGCACCTCGAAAAGATCAACCACATCCACCACGCGGGGAACTCCTCGGGCATCGTGGACGGTGCGGCGGCTGTCCTGATCGGGAACAAGGAATTCGGCGAGAAATACGGTCTGAAGCCACGCGCGCGCATCCGTGCAACCGCCAAGATCGGAACCGACCCGACCATCATGCTGACCGGTCCTGTTCCCGTGACCGAAAAGATCCTTGCCGACAATGGCATGAACATCAACGACATCGATCTGTTCGAGGTCAACGAGGCCTTTGCCGCCGTGGTCATGCGCTTCATGCAGGCGTTCGACGTTGATGAAAGCAAGGTCAACGTGAACGGCGGGTCCATCGCCATGGGTCACCCTTTGGGAGCAACAGGTGCGATGATCATCGGCACACTGCTGGACGAGCTTGAGCGTTCGGACAAGGAAGTCGGGATGGCCACGCTTTGTATCGCCTCCGGCATGGGTGCCGCCACCATCATCGAGCGCGTTTGATGGGCGACCAGCCGCATCCTTTCCACGCCGTGGCCGATCTGGCAGCGCGGCGTGGGCTGAGGGACCTTAAGCTCGCAGAGGACCGCGGGGGGCAATATGTGCGCCTGTATCAGGCCACGCCGCCGCTGTTCTTCAAGCATCGCAACGATCCAAGCGACAGCTATGACCGCGAGCGGTTCAAGGACTTCAAACGGATACTGCTAAGCGAGGAAGACTGCGACAAAGGCCCCGAAGCCACCATCGCCTTGATCCGCTCACTGCTTGAAAAATTCGCTGACTATACGCCTCAGCGCTCGTAACACACTCCAAATCAGGGAGAGATTTAAATGACCGATTTCACCATGAAGACAGACGCCGACGGCGTCGCCATCATCACCTGGGACGTGCCCGGAAAATCCATGAACGTCATGTCGATCGAGGGCCTGTCCGAGCTGGACAGCATCATCGACACAGTCCTGTCCGACGACGCCATCAAGGGGGCCGTGATCACCTCTGGCAAGGACGGGTCCTTTGCCGGTGGTATGGACCTGAACCTGCTTGCCAAGATGCGCGAAGACGCAGGGGACGACCCCGCACAGGGGCTGTTTGACGGCACGATGAAAATGCACGCTCTGCTGCGCAAGATCGAACGCGCGGGCATGGACGCCAAGACCAACAAGGGCGGCAAGCCGATTGCCTCTGCCCTGCCCGGTACTGCCGCGGGCATCGGGCTTGAACTGCCGCTGGCCACGCACCGCATCTTTGTCGCAGACAACCCCAAGGCGCGTATCGGCCTGCCTGAGATCATGGTCGGTATCTTCCCCGGCGCGGGCGGCACCACCCGTCTGGCGCGCAAACTGGGCGCGATGGCCGCATCGCCCTTCTTGCTGGAAGGCAAGATGGTTGCCCCTGCTGCTGCGAAATCTGCCGGTCTGATCGACGAAGTTGTCGCTGATCCGGTAGCCGCCGCGAAAGAATGGGTGCTGACTGCCAAGGATGCGGACATTCTGAAACCCTGGGACGCCAAGGGCTACAAGATGCCCGGTGGTGCCCCCTATCACCCTGCAGGCTTCATGACCTTTGTCGGGGCCAATGCGATGGTCAACGGCAAGACCCAAGGTGCCTTCCCTGCGGCCAAGGCCCTGCTGAGCGCCGTATACGAAGGCTCGCTAGTGCCGTTTGATACCGCGCTGAAGATCGAGGCGCGCTGGTTCACCAATATCCTGCTGAACCCGTCCTCCTCTGCCATGATCCGGTCGCTGTTCCTGAACAAGGAAGCGCTGGAAAAAGGCGCGGTACGTCCCGAAGGTGTTGCCGATCAGCGCGTCAAGAAACTGGGCGTTCTGGGGGCTGGCATGATGGGCGCGGGCATCACGCTTGTCTCCGTGCAAGCCGGGATCGAAGTCGTGTTGATCGACCAGACCCAAGAAGCCGCGGACAAGGGCAAAGCCTATTCCGCCAGCTTCTTTGACAAAGGCATCGCGCGCAAGAAATCCACCGAGGAGAAGAAAGCCGCCGCCCTTGATCTGATCACCGCGACCACCGATCTGGACGCGCTGAAAGGCTGTGACCTGATCATCGAAGCCGTCTTCGAAGACCCTGCCGTCAAGGCCGAGATGACCAAGAAGGTCGAAGCCGTGATCCCCGAGGATTGCATCTTTGCCTCCAACACCTCGACCCTGCCGATCACCGAGCTGGCCAAAGCCTCCAGCCGGGCGGATCAGTTCATCGGCATCCACTTCTTCTCGCCCGTCGAGAAAATGGCGCTGGTAGAGATCATCAAGGGCGCCGAGACGGGCGACCGTGCGGTGGCCAAATCGCTCGATTATGTGCGTCAGATCCGCAAGACGCCGATCGTGGTCAACGACGCGCGGTTCTTCTATGCCAACCGCTGCATCATCCCCTATGCCAACGAAGGCGCGCGGATGATCACCGAAGGGGCTGCACCGCAACTGGTCGATCACGCGGCACAGCTTCTGGGCTTCCCTGTGGGGCCGGTGCAGCTGACCGATGAGACCTCGATCGATCTGGGGGCCAAGATTGCCCGCGCGACCAAGGCGGCCATGGGCAATGCCTATCCTGCCAGCCAAGCGGATGATCTGATCTTCTGGATGGAAGATCTGGGCCGTCTGGGCCGCAAGGCGAACGCGGGCTTCTTTGACTATGATGAAAAGGGCAAGCGTCAGGGCTATTGGAAGGGGATGCACGACAAGTTCCCGCTGGCCGAGGAACAGCCAGACCTGCGAGATGTGCAGGACCGTCTGATGTTTGTTCAGGTGCTCGAAGCGGTACGTGCGCTGGAAGAAGGCGTGCTGGAAGACATCCGCGAAGGCGATGTGGGCGCGATCCTTGGCTGGGGCTTTGCGCCTTGGTCCGGCGGCCCGTTCAGCTGGCTCGACATCATTGGCACACCCTATGCCGCGGAACGTTGTGACCAGCTTGAAGCGCAGTTCGGCGAGCGGTTCAAATGCCCTGACCTGCTGCGTGAAATGGCCGAGAAGAACCAGACCTTCTATGGTCGCTTCGGGCCGGACGCCAAAGCCGCCTGAGACGGCAACGCCCGATAGAGAAAACGGAAACGGCCAGCAGTTCTTGCTGGCCGTTTTGCTTTGCGGGGGATGTACCGCCCGCGCTCTCAGCCGTCGAAACTGTAGCCGAAACGCGCGATATCCTCGGCGCAGGTCGTGGCGATCAGGTCGCGGGTTTGGGGGGTGTAGTAGTCCCGATAGCCCGCCGCGCGGTCCGACGCATTCACATGCGGCAACGTCAGATCAAAGCCCAGATGGTCGAACAGCGGCTGCGCGTCCTGCGCGAAATGCTCGATCCGGATGAACAGGTTGCTTTGATCCTCGCCTGCGCCGTCACGCAGATATGACCCATAGGGAGAGGCCAGAAGGCTGCCCTGCACGGTAGGCGTCTGCACGAAGGCGTCAAACGCCAGCGACTTGGCAAGCCCCACGGCGGGATGATCGAAACCCTGCGCGCGCAGCCAATGGTAATAGCTGACCATCCGGTCCCACGGGTTACGCACCAGCGCAAAGGCGAACATCCGGGCAATCTCTTGGCGGGTGACCACGCCTTCGATATCGGCAAGGGTCGCGTGTTTCCAAAGCCGTCCTGCCGACGCCGCCCCTGACAGACGCTTGCGCCGCTTGACCGCCTTGGGCGTGTCGCCCAGCATCAGATCCTCTTTCATCGCCCGCGCCTCAAGCGCCAGCGCAAGGGACGTGCCTCCGGTCTTGGGGATATGCACAAAGATATAGTTGCGCCCGCGGCTGATGATCATGACCGCCCCGCCGCATCTGTGATTGGCCGCTTTACGCTCATGCCCATTTCCTGCCTTTGCCCTGCTTTTATCATCCTTCCCAAAACGGGGGATGCTGCGCAATAGTAACCGGGACAAAGCGAAAAAAGACAGGGTGCGCCATGGGCTGGATGACGAACGAAGACGGGTTGGACAAATGCGCCGCGAATTACGTGCCGCTCACGCCGCTATCGCACCTGAAACGCGCGGCCCATGTCTTTGCCGATGTGACGGCGGTGATCTACCGCGCGCATCGGGTGACCTATGCGCAGTACCATGCGCGCTGTTCGCAGCTTGCTTCGGCTTTGGTGGCAGCGGGGGTTGAACCGGGTCAGGTTGTGGCGACGATCCTGCCCAATATCCCCGCGCAGGCAGAGGCGCATTTCGGCGTGCCCGCCTGCGGTGCCGTGCTTAACACCATCAACACGCGGCTGGATGTGGATACTGTGGGCTACATCCTCGACCACGGCGAAGCGCGGGTGCTGCTGGTCGATACGCAGTTCGTCGATCTGGCCGAGGCGGCCTGTGCAACGCTCGACGGGCCGCCGCCGCTGCTGATCGAAGTGCCTGACCCCGCGGCGGGGTTTCCGGCAACGGGTCGCCACACCACATACGATGATTTCATCGCCACCGGTGACCCTGCGTTCAACTGGATCATGCCGCAGGACGAATGGGAAAGCCTTGCGCTCAACTATACCTCTGGCACGACGGGGCGGCCCAAGGGCGTGGTCTATCACCATCGCGGGGCCTATCTGATGACCATGGGCACGGTGGTCAGCTGGCGTATGGTGATGCGGCCCGTGTTCATGCAGATCGTACCGCTGTTCCACTGCAACGGCTGGAACCACACGTGGATGATGCCCCTTTTGGGGGGCACACTGGTCTGCTGCCGCGACATCACTGCCGCCGCGATCTATGACGCCATCGCCAACGAAGGCGTGACCCATTTTGGCGGTGCCCCCATCGTGCTGAACATGATGGTGAACGCGACGGAAGACGAACGCCGCGCCTTTGATCATCAGGTGGAGGTCTTCACCGCCGGTGCGCCCCCTGCCCCTGCCACCCTGTCCAAGATCGAAGCTTTGGGGTTCAACGTCACGCAGGTCTACGGGCTGACCGAGACCTACGGCCATGTCACCGAATGTCTGTGGGACCCCGCATGGGACAGCGCCCAAGGGGCCGAGCGCGCCGCGATCAAGGCCCGTCAGGGCGTCGCCATGCCGATGATGGAGGAGATCACCGTCATGGACAGCGAAATGGCCCAAGTCCCGCTGGACGCTGCCACACAGGGAGAGATCATGATCCGCGGCAATTCGGTGATGAAGGGATACTTCAAGAACCCCGCCGCCACGCGCGCGGCCTTTGCGGGCGGGTATTTCCATTCGGGCGATCTGGCGGTGCAGCATCCAAACGGACATATGCAGATCGCAGATCGCGCCAAGGACATCATCATCTCGGGCGGCGAGAACATCTCGTCCGTCGAGGTCGAAGGCGTATTGATGGGCCATCCGGATGTGAACCTCGTCGCCGTTGTCGCGCAACCGGACGAGAAATGGGGCGAAGTGCCCTGTGCTTTTGTCGAGCTAATACCGGGCCGGAGCGGGGACGAAGCCGCCATGATCGCCTTTGCGCGCGACACGCTTGCGGGTTTCAAAGCACCCAAACGCGTGGTGTTTCAAGAGCTGCCGAAAACCTCGACCGGGAAGATCCAGAAATTCGAACTGCGCGCGCAGGCCGCCAGGCTTTAGTGCGGTCTACATCGCGCGCTGTGTGACGACCGGATCGGCGACGATCACCGCCTCTGCCTGCTCTTGCGGGCCGAGCCGTTTTTCATACCGCCAGACGTCTATCTGCAACGGCCCCTCGCCGGTTTCGACCTCGTAAGGGATCGTGCCCGCCTGCACCCAGCCGCAGGCCTCATAGAACCGCGCGGCACGGGTGTTGCCAACCGAACAGGCCAGCCATTTCAGCCCATGCCCTAGTTCTGCTTCGGTCGCCGCCATCATCTGCTGCGCCAGACCGCTGCCCTGAAAGGCATCACTGACGTAGAACTGGTAGATCTCGTCATGGTCCACCATGAAGAACCCCGCGATCTGCCCTTCGACCCAGACCACCTGCGTATGCTTAAGGTGCACACGCATCCGCATCGTGAACTCTTCGAAACTGCGCAGGGCGGTCAAGGCGGGCGGCACGACATCGGCATGGGCCTGATGCCAACCACGATACCAGATCTCGACAAGTCTGGCGGCATCATCGGGATGTGCGGGCTTGATCTGCATGGGACGCTCCTTTCGAATTCTCCTATGCTGTCTTAAGTCCACCCATTGCTCAACCCGTGTCAGGTGGTAAACTATCCAAAACAGTTAGGCACTATACTTCAGGATATGACAGCCCTTTCCAAATACGCCCGGTTGGAAGCAACCGGACTATGGCGTTCGGCCCCCGATGCCCAACGTCGCGAGGTCATCGTGTCGATCGGCGATGCGACACTGGTGATTTCCGACCTCAAGGATCAGGCGCTGACCCATTGGTCACTGGCGGCTTTGGCGCGGTCAAACCCTGGCACCCGCCCTGCGATTTTCCACCCCGACGGCGACCCCAGTGAAACGCTGGAAATCCCCGACAGCGAGGGAGAGATGATCGACGCCATCGAAACCCTGCGCCGCGTGGTCGAACGCCGTCGCCCCCGCCCGGGGCGGCTGCGGTTTGCCGGGGTGCTGACCTCGGCGCTGGTGGTGGCGGCGGTGGCGCTGTTCTGGCTGCCGGGCGCGCTGCAAGATCACACGCTGCGGGTGGTGCCCAAGGTCAAACGCGCCTCCATCGGGGCGGCGCTCCTGAAAAAGATCGAACGGGTGTCCGGCCCCGCCTGCACCAACGCCCGCGGGCGCACGGCGCTGGCAAAGCTCGGCGCGCGGCTGTCGTCTGATCCGATGGTGGTTCTGCCCGCCATGACCCGCCCCAGCCTGCACCTGCCCGGCGGGCTGATCGTGCTGAACAAGACCCTCTTCGAGGATTACGAGTCCCCCGATATCGCGGGCGGCTATATTCTGGCGGAGCAAGCGAAACGCGCCGTCACAGACCCGCTTGAACATATGCTCGCCACCATCGGCATCCGCGAAAACTTCCGCCTGCTGACCACAGGCGATGTGTCGGATGCGGCCCTCACACGCTACGCCGAACATCTGATGGCCGAACCCGCGCCGGAACCGCCCGTCGACGCTCTGCTTTCCCGTTTCGAAAAACAGCGCCTGCACAGCACGCCTTACGCGCAAGCCCGTGACATCACCGGAGAGACGGTGCTGCCCCTGATCGAAGGCGATCCGATGAACGGCAAGGAGACCGACCCTCTGCTGAACGATGCCGACTGGCTACGGCTGCAAAATATCTGTGGCGGCTAAGGCAGAGATACACACTCCGACCTTCAACGCAAAAGGCCAGCCGGATCGCCCCGACTGGCCTTTTATCTGTACTGTCGTGCGGATGCGTCAGCGGATGTAGGCATCGCCGTAACCGGCACCGCGCAACTTACCCAAAGCCGCTGGGGCCGCGGACGCGCCAAAGGGCCCCGCCTGCACCGACAGATAGGTCTTGCCGCCGCGGGTGGACTTGCCGATGCGCGCGCCCATCCCCATCCGCGCGATACGTTGTGCCGCGCGCTGCGCGTTCGCGCTGTTCCCATAGACGCCAATCTGCACATAGGTCTTACCTGCGGCACGCGGGGTCGCTGGGGCTGTGGCGACTGGCTTGGGGGTCGAACGGCTGGAGTAGACCGGCTTGCGCGCGGCAGGCGCTGCGTTCTTGTTGCGGACGATACGCTTGACCAGCTGGCCGTTGCGCTTGGCAAAACTCACCTCGCCCAACTCGCGGCGCTGCTGTTCAACCGAGGTATAGGGGTAGACCAGCGGCAAACGCGCGGTCACGTCCTGCCCTGTGTTTTGGTTCACCAGACGGCGCGGCACGGTGTTGGTCCAGATCAACAACATCTTGGACCGCCCCTCAAGGTTCTGTTCGGCCCGCTTGGGGTTCAGACGGTCGTCTTCCCACACGGGGCGGTATCCTTTGGGCACCGAGACGTTGGCATAGGTGTTCTGGCGGTTGATCGCGACATGTTTCGGCACGATCCGCGTATGCGCATGCGCCGCTGCGGGTCTCGCCGTGGTTGTGACGCTGCCTGTGGTTGCCCCATAGGACGGCGCAGATGCCACCGCCCCGGCCTGCGCGGTGGAGGGCAGGATCGGCGCGGTTTGCGGGCCGCAACGCACGGCGAGCCCCTTGGTCCGCGACCCGGAGTATTGCTGGCTGATGGCAGAGCGTCCGGCACAGGTGGTCGGCACCTGCGCCACCGCCATCGGCGCTTGCGCGCGCGGTGCGGCCGGCACGTCGACCGAGCGTGGTACCGGCTGGCGCACCGGCTTGGGTGCTTTCTGGCGTACAACAACCGGCTTGGCCTTGCGCTGTGGCAGAGGGCGTGCCGCAACCGTGGGCTGTTTGGCCGCGGCGGGCGCGTTGTTCACGGTGATCTGCACCGGCGCGTCAGCACCACCGGCAGGCGCGCTGGCCGCTGTCTGCACATTGGTTGGCTTGAAGCCGCAAACACCCTGACGCTTGCGCGACACGCGCGGCACCCAGGTCACATTGCCGTCGATACCGGCCCGAATAAACACACAGCCTTTGCTGTCGACATATTGCTTGCCCTTATACGAGGCCGACGGGAATTCCGCCGGTTGATCGCGAAAGCTTTGCGCTTGGGCAATTCCTGCCCCAAACGTCGTCATCAATACCGCAACTGCCACAATACTAGTAAATTTCATCTGCGCCCCCACACAATGTAGTACATAAACCATGCGCGATCCCGGTTTCAGAGTAAAGCACCCTGATCACCGGATCGCCCATTTTGCGCCTTACTTGGTCCCGAACATCCGGTCACCGGCGTCACCAAGCCCGGGAATGATATATCCCTGCTCGTTCAGCTTCTCGTCGACCGCCGCGGTGACGATCGGCACATCGGGATGCGCCTCTTTCATGCGGGCCACGCCTTCGGGGGCCGCCAGCAGACACAGGAAGCGGATATTGGTCGCACCGGCTTTCTTCAGCATGTCGATCGCAGCCACGGATGAATTACCGGTGGCGAGCATCGGGTCCACGGCGATCACCAGACGGTCGTCCATACCCTCGGGCACCTTGAAATAGTATTCCACCGGCTGCAACGTTTCCTCGTCACGATACAGGCCAACAAAGCCTACCCGTGCCGACGGGATCAGCTCAAGCACGCCATCCATCAACCCGTTGCCCGCCCGCAGGATAGAGATCAGCGCGAGCTTCTTGCCGTCCAGCGTAGGTGCGTCCATCGGCTGCATCGGCGTGTCGATCCGCTTGGTCGTCATCGGCAGGCCGCGGGTCACCTCATAGGCCAGAAGCTGGCTGATCTCGCGCAGCAACTGGCGGAACGCCGCGGTCGATGTGGATTTATCCCGCATGATTGTCAGCTTGTGCTGCACCAGCGGATGATTAACGACGGTCAGGTGTTCAACGATATCGGACATCGGGGCGCTCTCCATATTACTTGGCTGAACTCATGCCCCGAAAAGCCGTGCCCCGCAACCATCGCATCTTCGCCAGCTTCATTTTGCCAGTCAAACTCCGGGGGGATCGCGGCCCTGCCGCGATGGGGGTTGGCCCCCAGAACCGACCGATACGCCGCCGAACAGAGTTTAGTCGGGCATCGCAACCCCAAGATGCCGCGCCACCAGCCCGGCGACATCGCGAAAACCGATCTGCCCCAAGCGGCCAGCACCCTGCCCTGCCACCAGAACCGGCGCCCGTTCGCGGGTGTGGTCGGTGCCCACCCAAGTCGGGTCGTTCCCGTGGTCTGCAGTCAGCACCAGCAAATCCCCGTCACGCAGTTGCCCCAGCAGCTTACCAATCTCGGCATCAAACCACTCAAGCGCGCGGGCATAGCCTGACACATCGCGCCGGTGCCCATAAAGACTGTCAAACTCCACAAAATTCGCAAACGTCAGACTGCCGTCCTCGGCGCTTTCAACCAGATCACCAAGATGGCCCATCAACGTCTCGTCAGACCCTTTGCGCACCTCGTCAAAACCGGTCATCGAAAAAATGTCGCCGATCTTTCCAACGGCATAAACACGGGCACCACTGTCCTGCACCCAGTTGCTCAGCACCGGCGCGGGTGGCTTGATCGCAAAATCACGACGGTTGGTGGTGCGGGTAAAACCGCTTTGCGCATCCCCGATGAAGGGACGCGCGATCACCCGTCCGACTTTCAACTCATGCGCGATCGGGGCCATGTTTTCGCATAGGTCCAACAGCCGTTGCAGGCCGAAACTCTCTTCATGCGCGGCGATCTGCAACACGCTGTCGGCCGAGGTGTAGCAGATCGGGAAACCGGTCTTGATATGCTGCGCGCCGAACTCCTCGATAATGGCGGTGCCGGGGGCGTGGCAATTCCCCAAGATCTCGTCCGTGCCGGCAAAGGCCGCAAGCTGCGCGACCAGCGCGGGCGGAAATGACTTCGACACATCGGGAAAGTAATGCCACTCCCACGGGACCGGCAAACCGGCCAATTCCCAATGGCCCGAGGGCGTATCCTTGCCGCGCGAGATTTCTGTCGCCGCGCCCCATGTGCCGCTGACGGTGTCATCAAGGCTTGCGATATGCAGCCCGCTGGCCAGTTCAATCGCGGGGCCAAGCCCCAGCGACGCCATATGCGGCACGTTCAAAGGGCCGCTGCGCCCGTCTTCTGCACGGCCCTCCGCACAGGCCTGCGCGATATGACCAAGGGTATTCGCGCCGGTGTCCGGCACACGCCCGTTAAAGAAGGTGTCCGCATCAGGGGCACCGCCGATACCGACTGAATCCATCACAACCAGAAAAGCACGCGCCATCAGCCGACCCTCTCTACAATCAAATCCGGCACGGCGACCGGCTTCGGGCCGATGGTGATCGCACCGCGCACCGCCTGTGCGGCCCGCTCTGCGTCACCGGCGCGGGCGGCATGGACCACCGCCAGTGGCCCCTTGGACGATACTTTCGCGCCCAGGCGGACGACATCCGAAATCCCCACGGCCGGGTTGATCTGGTCCGTCTCGACCGCGCGCCCGCCGCCCAAAGCGACGACGGCAAGGCCCAAGGCCTCGCCGTCAATCGCGGTTACATATCCGGTTTTCGGTGCGGGGACCTCTCCGATGATCGTCGCCTCGGGCAGGAACCGCGTCCAGTTTTCGACAAACTTCGCAGGCCCGCCCATGGCCGCGATCATCACGCCAAAGCGTTCCGCCGCGCGGCCCGACCGGATCGCCTGCACGATCATATCCGCCCCGACCTGCACATCGCCCGCCAGCCCTGCATTGGCCAGCAACACCCCCCCAAGAGCCGCACAGACCGAGACAATCGGCCCCTTGTTGTGCCCCGTCAGCACGCGCATCACCTCGGCCACTTCCAGCGCGTTCCCAAGGCTCGGCACCAGGGGCTGGCTCATATCGCTGATAACCGCCGTCGTCCGGCATCCACTCGCATTCGCAGTCTTGGTCAACGCCGTCGCCAGCGCCTGCGCCTGCGCCAGATCTTTCATGAAGGCACCGCTGCCGACCTTGACGTCCAAGACCAGACCATCCAGCCCCGCCGCCAGCTTCTTCGACAGGATCGACGCGGTGATCAGATCAAGGCTGTCCACGGTCGAAGACACATCGCGCACCGCATAAAGCCGCTTGTCCGCGGGGGCGATACCGTCGGTCGCACTGACAATCGCACAGCCTGCCTTGGCCACCACGGCGCGAAACTGCGCCTCGTCCAATGTGGTATTCACACCCGGAATGGCCTCAAGCTTGTCCAGCGTCCCGCCGGTATGCCCCAGCCCACGCCCCGAGATCATCGGCACATAGGCCCCGCAGGCGGCCAAGGCAGGGGCCAACACAAGGCTAACGCAATCGCCCACACCGCCCGTCGAATGTTTATCCAGCACCGGTCCGTTCAGATCCCAGTCGAACACCCGCCCGCTGTCGCGCATGGCGAGCGTCAGGGCCACACGGCCCACATCGCTCAGCCCGACCTGACAGACCCCCATCGCAAAGGCCCCCGCCTGCGCATCACTGACCCGCCCATCGGCAAGGGCCATCGCGAACCAGACAAGCTCTTCTCGGTTCAGCGACCGCCGGTGCCGCAGTTTGGACAGGATCGCGCGGGCATCCATGGCTTAGCCCTCCATATGCGCGCGGCCAAAGGCACCGGGCAACAGCTCGGCCATCGTCATCACCTCTTCAACGCCCGACAGGGTCGCCATGGTCACCCGCGCGTCCCCCTGACCGAATTCCGCCAGTTTCTGACGGCAGCCGCCACAGGGCGTGACAGGCGTGGGGCTGCCCGCAATCACATAGGCCTCGACAAAAGCCGTCTCGCCCGCCGCGATCATGGCGGCGATGGCACCGGCCTCGGCACAGGTGCCTTCCGGGTAGGCGACATTTTCCACGTTGCAGCCTACAAACACCGCACCCGAGACCGTGCGCAACGCGGCCCCCACCTTGAAGTTGGAATAGGGCGCATAGGCATTTTCCTGCACGGCGCTGGCGTGCTGTCGCAAATCACTGGTCATAATTCCCCCAAGTTTCACAAAACTATAAAAACCTTTCGCCAAAGTTGCGATGCCAAAAGCGGAAAAATGCCATGCTTCATTTTGCCAGACAAACTCCGGGGGAATCGTGGCCTGCCACGATGGGGGCTGGCCCCCTTCCCGCCCCACAATCTGCGCCGCATGGGCGGTGACACGCCCCGCTCCAAAAGTCGTGTTGGCGCGGCTGGCAAAATAGTTTAACGCTAAACTACTCTCTTAAAGGACCGTCAAAACATGACCGATGCGCCCAATCTGCGCCAAGCCGCACTTGACTATCACGCTTTCCCCAAGCCCGGAAAACTCGAAGTGCGCGCGACCAAACCACTGGCGAACGGCCGCGATCTGGCGCGCGCCTATTCCCCCGGCGTGGCCGAAGCCTGTCTTGAAATCAAGGCGGACCCGACCACAGCCGCGCATTACACCACCCGCGCGAACCTTGTGGGTGTGGTGACCAATGGCACGGCGGTTCTGGGGCTCGGCAACATCGGCGCGCTGGCCTCCAAACCGGTGATGGAGGGCAAGGCCGTCCTTTTCAAGAAATTCGCCAATATCGATTGTTTCGACATCGAGCTGGACCAGAATGACCCCGAAAAGCTCGCCGAACTGGTCTGCGCGCTAGAGCCGACCTTCGGCGCGATCAACCTCGAAGACATCAAAGCACCCGATTGCTTTACCGTCGAACGCATCTGCCGTGAGCGGATGAACATTCCGGTTTTCCACGACGACCAGCACGGCACCGCGATTGTCGTTGGGGCCGCCGTGAAGAACGCACTTTTCGTAGCGGGCAAGAAGTTCGAGGACATCAAGATCGTATCCACAGGCGGCGGCGCGGCGGGCATTGCTTGTCTGAACATGCTGCTGAAACTCGGCGTGAAGCGCGAGAACGTCTGGCTTTGTGACATTCACGGTCTGGTCTACGAGGGACGCGAGATCGACATGAACCCGATCAAATCGGAATACGCGCAGAAATCCGACCTGCGTGATCTGTCCGATGTGATCCATGATGCCGATCTGTTCCTCGGCCTCTCTGGCCCCGGTGTCCTGAGCCCCGAAATGGTGCAGAAAATGGCGCCGCAGCCGATCATCTTTGCGCTGGCCAACCCCACGCCGGAAATCATGCCCGATCTGGCCCGTGCGGTGGCACCTGATGCGATTATCGCAACGGGCCGGTCGGATTTTCCCAATCAGGTCAACAACGTATTGTGCTTTCCCTTTATCTTCCGCGGTGCGCTGGATGTGGGGGCAACCACGATCAATGACGAGATGAAGATCGCCTGTATCGACGGGATCGCCGCACTTGCCCGTGCCACCACCTCGGCCGAGGCTGCCGCCGCCTATCAGGGCGAACAGCTGACCTTTGGCCCCGACTACCTGATCCCCAAACCCTTTGACCCGCGCCTGATCGGTGTCGTCTCTACCGCCGTCGCGAAAGCCGCGATGGACACCGGCGTCGCCACCCGCCCGATCGAGGATCTGGCCGCCTATCGCCACAAGCTGGACAGCTCGGTCTTCAAATCGTCCATGTTGATGCGCCCCGTGTTCGAGGCCGCGCGCGTGGCCCCGCGCCGGATCGTCTTTGCCGAAGGCGAAGACGAACGCGTGCTGCGCGCCGCCCAAGCCATGGTGGAGGAAACCAAGGAGCGCCCGATCCTGATCGGCCGCCCCGAGGTGATCGAACGGCGCATCGAAAAGGCCGGTCTGACAATCAAGCTGGGCGAGACGGTGGATCTGGTGAACCCCGAAAACGACCCGCGCTACCGCGACTATTGGGAGACCTACCACAACCTGATGGCCCGCCGCGGCGTGTCACCTGATATCGCGCGCGCCATCATGCGCACCAATACCACCGCCATCGGCGCGGTGATGGTGCACCGCGAAGAGGCCGACAGCCTGATCTGCGGCACCTTCGGGGAATTCCGCTGGCATATGAATTATATCGAACAGGTTCTCGGTCGCGACGGGCGGCGCCCCCATGGGGCCTTGTCGCTGATGATCCTGGAAGATGGGCCGCTGTTTATCGCGGATACGCAGGTGCATCTTCACCCCACCCCCGAACAGATCGCCGAGATCGCCATCGGCGCTGCACGTCACGTGCAACGTTTCGGCATCGAACCCAAGATCGCCCTGTGTTCGCAAAGCCAGTTCGGCAATCAGGGCGAAGGGTCGGGCAAACGTCTGCGCGCGGCGCTGCGGCTGCTGGATGCGGGCAACCACGATTTCTGCTATGAGGGCGAGATGAACATCGATGCCGCCCTTGACCCCGAGCTGCGCAGCCGTCTGCTGCCCTCGAACCGGATGGAAGGTGCTGCGAATGTTCTTGTCTTTGCCCATGCGGATGCGGCATCGGGCGTGCGCAACATTCTGAAGATGAAGGGAGGGGGGCTTGAGGTTGGGCCGATCCTGATGGGGATGGGCAACCGTGCTCACATCGTCTCTCCGTCGATCACCGCGCGCGGGCTGCTGAACGTCGGTGCGATCGCCGGTACGCCGGTCGCCGAATACGGCTGACGCCCCGCGTGAAAACGCCGCCCTTATGCGGGGCGGCGCATGGACCGGAACCGGCCGGAATTACTTGGCCGGTTTGGTGCCCTTGGCCGCAAAGGGTGCCTTGATGTCAGACACGCTGCTTGGCATCGGCTTGGCAGGCCGTGCGTCTGCTTTGGCCTTTTTCTTCTTGTTGGCGAGCTTATCACCCATTGTTCTGAACCTTTGTTCAAAGACGAAGGGCGGCGACATGCCGTCCCTAACCGCGATGCTGCGCCCCTTTGCGTGATTGATCTGATCCAAATTCGACGCGGTAGGTCATATTCGACACGCGCTGCGCGAAAATCTGTGCGCTACCGGAAATAGGCCGAAACGCGCTTGTAAATTTTGACACCGCGCGCGGGGGAGCGGCTGTAAACTTTGTTGCCGGATGGTCGCGATATAGGCGCAAGCTCTTGCTCTTTCCCGCGGCCGTGGCCTACCAAATGGTATTCGCGTTCACGGGAGGGAGCCGCATATGGGATATCACGACATTTACAAAAGCTGTCAGGACAACCCTGAAGCCTACTGGCTAGAGCAGTCCAAAGCCATCGATTGGGAGGAAGCGCCCCGTCAGGCGTTGTTCGACAAGGGCAACGATCTGTACGAATGGTTCGCCGACGCCAAAGTAAATGCGTGCTACAACGCCGTTGACCGCCATGTGGAAAACGGCCGTGCCGATCAGGTGGCGATCATCCATGACAGCCCGATCACCGGCACCCAGACCAAGATCACCTTTGCCGAGCTGCAAACCCGCGTCGCCGCTGTCGCCGGTGCGCTACAGGCCAATGGCGTGGGCAAAGGCGACCGCGTGATCATCTATATGCCGATGGTTCCCGAAGCGCTTGAGGCGATGCTCGCCTGCGCACGGATCGGGGCGGTGCACTCGGTCGTGTTCGGCGGCTTTGCCTCGAACGAACTGGCCGTGCGGATCAACGACTGCACCCCCAAAGCGATCATCGCCGCATCCTGCGGGTTGGAACCGGCACGTGTGGTGGCCTATAAGCCGCTGCTTGACGGGGCCATTGAACAGGCCGACCACAAACCCGATTTCTGCCTGATCCTGCAACGCGAACAGGCCCCCTGCGATCTGACACCGGGGCGCGATCTGGATTGGCACGCCGCGCAAAAAGGCACCACCCCCGCGCCCTGCGTCGCGGTGGAGGGCAACCACCCCGCCTATATTCTTTACACCTCGGGCACGACCGGCGCGCCCAAGGGCGTGGTGCGCCAAACCGCGGGGCATCTGGTGGCGCTGAACTGGACGATGAAGAACATCTACAACGTCGATCCGGGCGATGTCTTCTGGGCCGCCTCCGATGTGGGCTGGGTCGTGGGGCACAGCTATATCTGCTATGGCCCGCTGGTGCATGGCAACACCACCGTTGTGTTCGAAGGCAAGCCCGTGGGCACACCCGATGCGGGCACCTTCTGGCGCGTCATTTCCGAACACAATGTCCGCAGCTTCTTTACCGCCCCCACCGCGATCCGCGCCGTCAAACGCGAAGATCCCAAGGGCGAGGAGATTGGCAAATACGATATTTCCTGCCTGCGCGCGCTGTATCTCGCGGGCGAGCGCGCCGACCCAGACACCGTGATCTGGGCGCAGGAAAAGCTGGGCATACCCGTCTATGACCATTGGTGGCAGACCGAAACCGGCTATACCATCGTCGGCAACCCCGCCGGACTGGAGGCGCTGCCGGTCAAGGTCGGCTCCCCCACGGTGCCGATGCCGGGCTATGACGTGCAAATCCTGAACGAGGCGGGCGAGCCGCAACCCGCTGGTACTTTGGGGTCTATCGCGATCAAGCTGCCCCTGCCCCCCGGCACGCTGCCCACCCTATGGAATGCCGAAGACCGCTTCCGCAAAAGTTACCTTACGACCTATCCCGGATACTACGAAACGGGGGATGCGGGCAGGATCGACGAGGATGGATATCTTTATATCATGGCGCGCACCGATGACGTGATCAACGTCGCCGGTCACCGCTTGTCCACCGGCGCGATGGAGGAGGTTCTGGCCGGCCACCCCGATGTGGCTGAATGTGCCGTGATCGGTGTCAGCGATCCGCTGAAGGGGCAGGCTCCGATGGGGTTTGTGTGCCTGTCCAAAGGGGTCGACCGCCCCGATGCCGAGATTGCAGCCGAATGCCAGCAACGGGTACGTGACCAGATCGGGCCAGTGGCAGCCTATAAGATGACGCTGGTGGTGGATCGCTTGCCCAAGACGCGTTCAGGCAAGATCCTGCGGGCGACGATGGTTAAACTGGCCGATGCAGAGCCGTTCAAACTGCCCGCCACGATCGACGATCCGGCCATTCTGGACGAGATTAAGTCGGCGCTGCAAACCATCGGCTACGCCAAGGACACCTGATAGATCCGGCACCCCAGAACGCGAAAAAGGCGGCTGTAACAGCCGCCTTTTCTATTCGATATCTAGGCCAGTTAGTGTTTGGCCACGAAGCTGTCTACCTGACGCTCCGCCTCGTCTTTGGCAACGCCGTAGCGCGCCTGAATCTTGCCGACCAGCTGGTCGCGTTCGCCGGCGGCTTCTGTCAGGTCATCGTCGGTCAGATCACCCCATTCTTCTTTGACCTTACCGGTCATCTGGCTCCAGTTACCTTTGATTGTATCCCAATTCATGTCAGGTCTCCTTTTGCTAAAATTCCAAACGATGAAAGCACCTGAACGGCCTCTCATGCGTCTCGGAATATCAACGCGCCAAAGGCACCGCGGTTCCGTCTGAAACGCGGATTAGTTGAACTGCTCGCTGATCAGCCGTTCTTCCAGACCGTGGCCCGGATCGAACAGGATACGGTGCTTGATCAACGGGTCCGAGGTGATCTCGACCGCGACGACATCGCGATAGGAATTCCCGTCGGCGTCGGCCATCACAGGGCGTTTGGCGGGCTCTAACACATCAAAGCGCACGGTCACCGTTTTCGGCAGCAAGGCCCCGCGCCAGCGCCGTGGCCGAAACGCCGCCATCGCCGTCAGGGCCAGCACATCCGCGCCAATCGGCAGGATCGGGCCGTGCGCGGAGTAATTATAGGCAGTGGACCCGGCAGGCGTCGCCACCAGTGCCCCGTCGCAGACCAGCTCTTCCATCCGCACGCGCCCGTCGACGCTGATCCGCAGCTTGGCGGCCTGCGGTCCCTCGCGCAGCAAGGCGACCTCGTTCAAGGCCAGCGCCTTTGAGGTCTCGCCATTCGCATGTGTGGCGACCATCACCAGCGGGTTGATCACCGCCTCTTCTGCTGCGCGCAGACGATCCACCAGATCCTCTTCGGCATAGGCGTTCATCAAGAACCCGATGGTGCCGCGGTTCATGCCATAGACCGGCGTCGACAGCTCTTGCGAGTCGTGCAGCGCCTGCAGCATGAACCCGTCCCCCCCGAGGGCGACGATAACCTCTGCCTCCTCGCGCGTGACATTGCCGTATCGTGCGCTCAGCGCCGTCAACGCATCCTGTGCAACATCAGAGCGGCTGGCGATAAAAGCGATCTTCATGGGCGGATGTTTCCAATGAGGGATATTCACAGTCAAAAGAACCACATATCGCGCCGACCTACCAGCTTTGCCGCATATGACGGTGCGACCGGCGCATTACGACCTTCACCCCCGTGCCGGATTAAGCTAGATAGCCCGCAACCCGCACACGTAGTCAAAGGAACCACGCCCATGTCCGGTTTTTTCACCACCCCCCTGTCCGAAGCCGATCCCGAAATCTTCGGGTCCATCACAGACGAGCTGGGTCGCCAGCGTAACGAGATCGAACTGATCGCCTCCGAAAACATCGTGTCTGCGGCTGTCATGGCGGCGCAGGGGTCGGTGATGACCAACAAATATGCCGAAGGCTACCCGGGCCGCCGCTATTATGGCGGGTGTGATTTTGTCGATGTGGCGGAAAACCTGGCGATTGAACGCGCGTGCAAATTGTTCAACTGCGACTTCGCCAACGTACAGCCGAATTCGGGCAGCCAAGCCAACCAGGGCGTGTTCACCGCGCTGCTGCAACCCGGTGACACCATTCTGGGCATGAGCCTCGACGCGGGCGGCCACCTGACCCACGGAGCCAAGCCGAACCAATCCGGCAAATGGTTCAACGCCATCCAGTACGGCGTGCGCAAACAAGACAACCAGCTTGACTATGACCAGGTCGAAGCGCTTGCGAAGGAGCACCAGCCCAAGCTGATCATCGCCGGTGGCTCCGCCATTCCGCGCCAGATCGACTTCAAGCGGATGCGCGAGATTGCCGATATGGTCGGTGCCTACCTGCAAGTGGACATGGCCCATTTTGCCGGTCTGGTCGCTGCGGGCGAACACCCCTCCCCCTTCCCCCATGCGCATGTGGCGACAACCACCACACATAAAACCCTGCGCGGTCCGCGCGGCGGCATGATCCTGACCAACGACGAAGCGCTGGCGAAAAAATTCAACTCGGCCATCTTCCCCGGTATTCAGGGGGGCCCGCTGATGCATGTGATCGCGGCCAAGGCCGTGGCCTTTGGTGAAGCGCTCAAGCCCGAGTTCAAGACCTACATCCAACAGGTCATCAAGAACGCCCAAGCACTCAGCGACCAGCTGATCAAAGGCGGGCTCGACACAATCACACACGGCACCGACACTCACCTGCTGCTGGTCGACCTGCGCCCCAAAGGCGTCAAAGGGAACGACACGGAAAAAGCTCTGGGCCGCGCGCATATCACCTGCAACAAGAACGGTGTGCCGTTTGACCCTGAAAAGCCCATGGTCACCTCCGGCATCCGTTTGGGCTCGCCTGCGGCAACAACACGCGGGTTTGGCGAGGATGAATTCCGTCAGATCGCCGACTGGATCATCGAGGTTGTCGACGGGCTGGCCGCCAATGGTGCCGATGGCAACGCCGAGGTCGAAGCCAAGGTCAAAGCCGAAGTCGAAGCGCTCTGCGCCCGCTTCCCGATCTATCCCAACCTCTGAAGCCCCAACCTCTTAAGCAATGTGCCCCGGGCCCTTCCAAATGGATTAAATCCCGGGGGGCCCGCAAGGGCGGGGCAGCGCCCCAAACCACGCCTCGAAACAAAGCCCCGCTTGCAGGTCCGCAGCGGGGCTTTTGCGTAGTCGATCGTAACGTCAGCGCCCGTCAGACGTAGCCGCGCCACCACAGAAACGTGATGAACGCCACCGCAACGCAAATCAGGTTGAACGCCACGCTGGCCGCAAGACCAAGCCAGCGGTCCTTGCGCCGTTCGGCCACGTCGATCCCGGCAAGATGCTCCATCACGCGGTCATAGGCGGACTGCACCGTCGCGCCCTCGAGCCTGCGTGCCATCTTGGGGTTGCGCGCCATAAAAGCCGCCTGTGCAAAGACCTTGCCCTCACGCCGCACCCGCGCAGGCAGACGTCGCCCTGCGCGCGCCAACGCATGAGAGACATCGCGCCCCTGCACACCCAGCTTTGCCTGCAAGCCGCGCTGCATTTCACGTGCCTTGGTCTCTAGGTCTTTTTGATCCAGCATGTTTCGACCCTAAACGGTCTGGCACATCGGCTGCAATGGCCCTACATCTTGGGCATGTTGAATTACACTGAATATGGCACCACAGGCGACGCCCCTGCCCTGCTGATCGTGCATGGTCTTTTCGGGTCAGGCCGCAATTGGGGCGTGATCGCCAAACGGATGTCCGACCAGCGCCGCGTGGTGACCGTCGACATGCGCAACCACGGGGACAGCCCGCGCGCGCAGGCGCAAAGCTACCCAGAGATGGCCGCCGATCTGGCAGAGGTCATCACCCATCTTGGCGCGCCGATGGACGTCTGCGGGCATTCGATGGGCGGTAAGGCGGCGATGATGCTGGCACTGAACCATCCCGAACTTGTGAACCGTCTGGTGGTCGCCGATATCGCTCCTGTCGCTTATGGCCACAGCCAGCAAGAGTTTATCGATGCGATGCGCACGGTCGATCTGGGCACGCTCACCCGCCGCTCCGACGCCTCTGACCAATTGGCGGCTGCGGGGGTAGAGCCCGCATTGCAAAGCTTTTTCACCCAGTCGCTGGATGTGCCCAACAAGACGTGGAAGCTGAACCTTGATGTGCTTGAGGCAGAGATGTCCAAGATCGTCGGCTGGCCCGATGGGGTCGATGGACAATACGAGGGGGAGGTGCTGTTCCTGTCCGGCGGCAACTCCACCTATGTCAAACCCGAAGACCGCCCTGTGATCAAGGCGCTGTTCCCGCAGGCGCGCTTTGCCAAGCTGCCGGACACGGGCCATTGGCTGCACGCCGAAAAGCCGCGCGACTTCGAGGCGTCTTTGCGGGCCTTCCTGACGCTGGGGTGAGGCAAAGGGGCACCGCATCGGGCGGTGCTGCGCCCCTGCCACATGGGTGTTGCCTGAAAACACGCCCCATATCCCGACATGCCCCCTTGCACCTCTCCCCCCAAAGCCTATAACGCGGAGAATTTGCAAACATCCGGGGGCCTGAGCCATGCCAAAAAGAACCGATATCCAGTCGATCATGATCATTGGAGCGGGGCCCATTGTCATCGGTCAGGCGTGCGAGTTCGACTACTCCGGCGCGCAGGCCTGTAAGGCCCTGAAAGAGGAAGGCTACCGCGTCATCCTCGTGAACTCCAACCCCGCGACGATCATGACCGATCCGGGGCTGGCGGATGCCACCTACATCGAACCCATCACGCCCGAAATCGTCGCCAAGATCATCGAGAAAGAGCGCCCCGACGCGCTGCTGCCAACGATGGGCGGTCAGACCGGGCTGAACACCTCGCTCGCGCTCGAAGAGATGGGCGTGCTGGAGAAATTCAACGTCGAGATGATCGGCGCGAAACGCGAAGCCATTGAAATGGCAGAAGATCGCAAGCTCTTCCGCGAGGCGATGGACCGTTTGGGCATCGAAAACCCCAAGGCGACCATCGTCACCGCGCCCGTTGCTGCCAGCGGTAAGAAAGACCTTGCGGCAGGCGTGCAGCTTGCGCTCGACGCGCTGGAATATGTCGGCCTGCCCGCGATCATCCGCCCTGCCTTCACCATGGGCGGCACCGGCGGCGGCGTGGCTTACAACCGCGACGATTACGAGTTCTATTGCCGCTCGGGGATGGACGCGTCGCCGATGGGGCAGATCCTGATTGATGAAAGCCTGCTTGGCTGGAAAGAATACGAGATGGAAGTGGTGCGCGACACCGCTGACAACGCGATCATCGTCTGCTCGATCGAGAACGTCGACCCGATGGGCGTGCACACAGGCGATTCGATCACCGTGGCCCCTGCCCTGACGCTGACCGACAAAGAATACCAGATCATGCGCAACCACTCGATCGCCGTGCTGCGCGAAATCGGCGTGGAAACAGGCGGATCGAACGTGCAATGGGCCGTGAACCCCGAAGATGGCCGCATGGTCGTGATCGAGATGAACCCCCGTGTATCGCGCTCCTCTGCGCTGGCGTCCAAGGCGACGGGTTTCCCCATCGCCAAGATCGCGGCCAAGCTGGCGGTGGGCTTTACCCTAGACGAGCTGGACAACGACATCACCGGCGTGACGCCTGCCTCCTTCGAGCCAACAATCGATTATGTCGTCACCAAGATCCCGAAATTCGCGTTCGAGAAATTTCCCGGCTCCGAACCCTATCTGACGACCGCGATGAAGTCTGTCGGAGAAGCGATGGCGATTGGCCGCACGATCCACGAGTCGCTGCAAAAGGCGCTGGCGTCGATGGAATCCGGGCTGACCGGCTTTGACGAAATCGACATACCCGGTCTGGACAGTGACCTGCCCGCCGACGCACCACAGAACGAAGCCGCGCTGATTGCCGCGATCAGCAAGCAGACCCCCGACCGGATGCGCACCATTGCCCAGGCGATGCGTCACGGTATGTCCGACGTGGATATCCACGGTGTGACCATGTTCGACCCGTGGTTCCTTGCCCGCATCCGCGAGATCGTCGACGCCGAGGCGCAGGTCCGTAAAGACGGGCTGCCGCTTACCGAGGACGGGATGCGCAAGCTCAAGATGATGGGCTTTACCGATGCGCGCCTTGGCACGCTGACCGGGCGCGACGAAGACAACGTGCGCCGCGCGCGTCTGAACCTTGGCGTCAAGGCCGTGTTCAAACGGATCGACACCTGCGCCGCCGAATTCGAAGCGCAAACGCCCTACATGTATTCTACCTACGAGGCACCCGCCTTTGACGAAGTTGAATGCGAAGCCCGCCCCAGCGACCGTCAGAAAGTCGTCATTCTGGGCGGTGGACCGAACCGGATTGGTCAAGGGATCGAGTTCGACTATTGCTGTTGTCACGCCTGCTATGCGCTGACCGACGCGGGCTACGAGACGATCATGGTCAACTGTAACCCCGAAACCGTCTCGACCGACTATGACACCTCGGACCGGCTGTATTTCGAACCCGTCACCTTTGAACACGTGATGGAAATCCTGCGGGTCGAACAGGAAAACGGCACGCTGCACGGCGTCATCGTGCAGTTCGGCGGCCAGACACCGCTGAAGATCGCGCAAGCGCTGCAAGAGGCGGGCATCCCGATCCTTGGCACCACGCCCGACATGATCGACCTTGCCGAAGACCGCGAACGGTTCCAGCAGCTGGTGCAATCGCTGGGCCTGAAACAGCCGCATAACGGTATCGCCCACTCCGACGCCGAAGCGCTTGAGATCGCAGCAGACATCGGCTTTCCGCTGGTGATCCGCCCGTCTTACGTTCTGGGCGGCCGCGCGATGGAGATCGTGCGCGATCAGGCCAGCCTTGAACGCTATATCCGCGACGCGGTGGTCGTATCGGGCAAAAGCCCCGTGCTGCTGGATCACTACCTCTCGGGCGCGGTAGAGCTGGACGTCGACGCGCTGTCAGACGGCACGGATGTCCACGTTGCGGGCATCATGCAGCACATCGAAGAGGCCGGCGTTCATTCGGGCGACAGCGCCTGTTCGTTGCCCCCCTATTCGCTGAGCCGCGAGATCATTGCCGAGGTTGAAAAACAGACCAAGGCGCTGGCGCTGGCGTTGAATGTAGTGGGCCTGATGAACATCCAGTTCGCGGTCAAGGACGGCGAGATCTACCTGATCGAAGTCAACCCCCGCGCCTCGCGCACCGTGCCCTTTGTCGCCAAAGCGACGGACAGCGCGATTGCGTCAATCGCTGCGCGGATCATGGCGGGCGAAAAGCTGTCGGCCTTCCCGCAACGCGCGCCCTACCGTGAGGATGCCGCCTATGACGACGTGCTGCCTTTGGGTGATCCAATGACACTGGCGGACCCGAACATGCCTTGGTTCTCGGTCAAGGAAGCCGTGCTGCCCTTCGCCCGCTTCCCCGGCGTCGACACGCTGCTTGGGCCGGAAATGCGGTCAACGGGCGAGGTTATGGGCTGGGACCGCGACTTCCCCCGTGCCTTCCTCAAGGCGCAGATGGGCGCGGGCAACCCGCTGCCGCGCAACGGCTGTGTGTTCTTCTCGATCAAGGATATGGACAAGTCGGATGACATGCTGACCGCCGCGCGTATCCTGCTGGAGCAAGGCTTCACCCTGCGCGCCACCCGTGGCACCGCCGCATGGCTGACAGAGCATGACATCGCCTGCGAGATCGTGAACAAGGTCTACGAGGGTCGCCCGAACATCACCGACATGATGAAGGACGAAGCGATCCAACTGGTGATGAACACCACCGAAGGCGCGCAGGCGGTCGAGGACAGCAAATCCATCCGCTCTATCGCGCTGTATGACAAGATCCCGTATTTCACCACGGCCGCCGGTGCCTATGCCGCAGCGTTGGCCATCAAGGCACAAGCCGAAGACGAGATCGGCGTTAAATCGCTTCAGGGCTAACCTGCCCTTTCTGACCTGCGCCGCGTCTTTTACGCGTGGCGCAGGTCTTTCCCCTTTCCTCCCCTCTCTCATTGTCCGTCGCCCTTGCATGCCAGCCCCCGCTGGACTTGACCCCGCAGCCGTTTCTTGGCCTACTCGGACAACGCTGAAAAAGGTTTACCCATGTACACACCCGCCATTACTGGTAGCGGCATCTTTACGCCGGAACAGGTCATCACCAACGCCGAGCTGGTCAAGGCGTTCAACGCCTATGCCGATCTGTACAATGCCGAACACGCCGCTGAGATCGACGCCGGAGAGTTGCCAGCCAAGGAACACTCGTCAGAGGAGTTCATCGTCAAGGCGTCGGGCATCGAACAGCGCTATGTCATGGATAAGACGGGTATTTTGGATCCCAAGGTGATGCACCCCCTGCTGCGCCAACGGTCCGACGACGAACCCGGCCTGATGGCCGAGATGGCGCTGGATGCGGCGCAAAAGGCGTTGCAGGCGGCGGGGAAAACCGCGGCTGATGTTGATGCCGTCATCTGCGCGGCGTCGAACCTTGAACGCGCCTATCCGGCGGTGGCGATCGAAATCCAGCAGTTGCTGGATATCAACGGCTTTGCCTTTGACATGAACGTCGCCTGTTCGTCCGCGACCTTCGGCATTCAAGCGGCGGCGGATATGATCCGCTCCGGCTCGATCCGCTCGGCGCTGGTGGTCTGCCCCGAGATATGCTCGGCCCATCTGGAATGGCGCGACCGCGACTGCCACTTTATCTTTGGGGACGTGGCCACCGCCGTGCTGATCGAACGCGCCGAAGACGCAGCCGGTGCTTATTTCGAGATCAAATCGACCCGTTGCGCGACCGAGTTCTCGAACAACATCCGCAACAACAATGGCTTTTTGCGCCGGTCTCGCCCCGATGGCGTCGCGGACCGCCGCGACATGCAGTTCATGCAGAACGGGCGCAAGGTGTTCAAGGAAGTGCTGCCGATGGTTGCCGAACACATCGCGGGCCACATGGCTGACGAAGGCGTTGAGGCCGCTGATCTAAAGCGTCTGTGGCTGCATCAGGCGAACAAATCGATGAATGACTTCATCGGTCGCAAAGTGCTGGGTCGCGCGCCCGAAGCGGGCGAGCAGCCCAACATCCTGCAAGACTACGCCAACACCTCCTCTGCCGGGTCGATCATCGCGTTTTCGAAATACTCCGACGATCTGACCGATGGGGACACCGGGCTGATCTGTTCCTTCGGGGCCGGATATTCCGTGGGGTCTGTGCTGGTGCAGCGCCACGGCTAAGCCCACTGGCACAGAGCCACTTCAACACCTGTGACATGTGGGGCGCGGTCTGCGACAGACGCGTCCCCGCTGCCCTCCCCCCACCTTGAACGCCAAGGTCGCCTGACGCTAAAGAGGGCCATGGCAAAGCTTTACTTTCATTATTCGACCATGAACGCGGGCAAATCGACCGTACTTCTGCAGGCGGCTCATAACTATGTCGAACGCGGCATGGTCCCCTATCTGATGACCGCGAAATTCGACAACCGCGCCGGACACGGGCGGATCGCATCGCGTATCGGGATCGGGCACGAGGCCGACACTTTCGAGACAGACGAAGACCTTCTGGCGAAGATCGAAAAGCGTTTGGCTGAAGGCCCTTGCGCCTGCATCTTCATCGACGAGGCGCAGTTCCTCAGCCCTGATCAGGTCTGGCAATTGGCGCGTGCGGTGGATGACCTGCGGGTGCCTATCATGTGCTATGGGCTGCGCGTGGACTTCCGTGGTCTGCTCTTCCCCGGGTCTGCGACGCTGCTCGCCCTTGCCGATGAAATGCGCGAGGTGCGCACGATCTGCCACTGCGGCAAGAAAGCGACGATGGTGGTGCGGCAGGATGCCGAAGGCAAAGCGATCCGCGAAGGGGCGCAGGTGCAGATCGGCGGCAACGAGACCTATATCTCATTGTGCCGCCGACATTGGCGCGAGGCCGTGGGCCGTTAAACGAGGTTCGGGGGCGTTTCGCCCGCGACGCCCGCTTTCAAATTCTCAACCGCCATCATCCACATATCCACACGTACCTCCCGGGAGGACGTGCCTAGATGCGGTAATAGCACCACGTTATCCAGATCCCGCAGGGCTTGCGGCACCTCTGGCTCGAACTCATACACATCCAGCCCTGCGCCGCCGATGGTGCCCGCTTGCAGGGCCTCGATCAAAGCGGCTTCCTCGACGATATTGCCGCGCGCGATGTTGATCAGGAAGGCATGGGGCTGCATCGCCGCCAGCACATCCGCGTTGATCAGATGCTGCGTGTCGTCCCCGCCCGGCACGGCGATAACGACCACATCAACAGCGGCGACCAACTGTTTGAGATCACTGATATGTTCCGCCGGATAGGCGACGCTTTTCGCACTGCGGCTAAAGTATTTCACATCCATCGAAAAGCCGTAGTGACAGCGCCGCGCGACGGCTTGACCAATACGCCCCATCCCGACGATTCCGACAGTCTTGCCCGTCAGATGCATGCCCAAAAGCTGCGAAGGCTCCCATCCGGACCATTGACCTGACCGCACCAGCCGTTCGCCTTCTCCCGCTCGGCGTGCGGCCATCAGCATCAGCGTCATGGCGATATCGGCGGTGGCATCGGTCACAGCACCGGGCGTGTTAGAGACCTGAAGCCCCGCCGCCTTTGCCGCGTCGACATCGATGTGGTTATAGCCGACCCCGAAATTGGCGAGCATCTTGCACCGTGGCATGCCGACCTTGCCGAAGACATCTGCGGTAAAGCGGTCGCCCAAGGTGGCCAGCACCCCGTCATAGTCGCGCAGGGCGTCCTGCATCTCGTCCTCGGACAAGGGCGCGCTGTCCTCGCGATAGGTCACGTCAAAGCCTTGCAGGGCCTCGTGCACTTCGGGGGGCGCAGGGCGGGCGATCAGTAGTTTCGTCAATGCAGACGTCCTCCGTTAGGGGTGGGTTGCGTGGGGCGCATAAGCACAATCGCCCCGTCCTCGTCCGGCACCCCAAGCACCAAAACTTCGGACATGAACGGCCCGATCTGACGCGGCGGGAAGTTGACCACCCCCATCACCTGCGTGCCGATCAGCGTCTCGGGCGTGTAATGCACCGTCACCTGGGCCGAGGTTTTACGCTCACCGATCTCGGGACCAAAGTCGATCCACATCTTGATCGCGGGCTTGCGCGCCTCGGGGAAGGGTTCGGCACGGGTGACCGTCCCGACCCTGATGTCGACTTTCATGAAGTCGTCAAAGCTGATCTCAGCCATTCGAAAGCTCGCGCGAACGATCGGCGGCCGCCGCCACAGCGCGTTTGAGCAGGACCGGAAAGCCGTCTTGCTCGTTCATCAGCACGTCCAGCGCGGCCTGTGTGGTGCCGTTGGGGCTGGTCACGTTGATGCGCAGCTGGTCCGGACCTTCGTCCGCGGATTTCGCCAGCGCCCCGGCCCCTGCGACCGTGGCCGTGGCGAGCTTTAGCGCGAGCTCGGGGCTGAGCCCCTGCGCGATCCCGCCCGCGGCCATGGTTTCGATCATGTGGAAAACATAGGCCGGACCCGACCCGCTGACCCCTGTGACCGCGTCGATCTGGGATTCCTCCTCCAGCCGGACAACGTCGCCCACGGCCGACAGCAGCTCTTCAGCTTCATCCATACCCTTGGCGTCGACGTGGTCGTTGCCGACGATGGCGGTGATGCCTTGGCTGATGGCGGCGGGTGTGTTGGGCATGGCGCGCACGATTGGCGTCTGTTCCCCCAGCGTTTTCTCAAACGTCGCGATGGTGGTGCCGGCGGCGACGCTGACAAAAACCGTCTTGCCGTTGCCCATAGCCTGCAACGTGGGCAGCGCGTCACCCATCATCTGCGGCTTCACCGCCACAAGAACCACAGCGGGCTCCTTGGGCAGATCGACGTTCAACTGCACGCCCTGCTCTTTCAACCAATCAGAGGGTTTCGGATCGATGACATATACCGAAGATGTCGGAAGCCCGCGTGCCAGCCAGCCCGCCAGCATCGCGGATCCCATCTTGCCACAGCCCAGTAGAACCAAACCGTCTTTGGCGATGCGCGTATCTTTCATATCTGTACCCCTAAATTAACATTCGGGGATACACCTATGCGTGGCCGTACGCCTCTGCAATGGCAACCTGAAGGGCTTGTCGGGGCGTCTGGTCGCCCCAAACCGCCAGTTGCACCGCGGGATAATACCGCTCTGCGTTGCTCACGGCGGCGTTGATCATGGTATCAATCTGCTGCGCAGAGGCATCCTGCCCCCCGGCAAGAACCAGCCCGTAGCGATAAACCATTAGCTTTTGTTCCGGCCAATAGGTGAAAGCACCGGCCCAGCATTGATCGTTCACATCGTTGAGCAAGTGATAGAGCACCGGCAGTTTTTCCGCGGGCGGATCCATTTCGAAGGTGCAGACAAGGCGCAGGGTTTCGTCAAAGGGCGACCACGCGAGGGTGATGGAATAGGTCCGCCACTGCCCTTCGACGGCCATCGCGATCTGTTCGTCCGATATACGGTCGAAGTCCCAGTCGTGATACGCCGCGAGATTTTCTACGATGTCGATGGGGTGAATGTCTTCTTCAAGATACTGCTCTGTCAGGGCCATGTGGTCACCTCTTTGGATCCGGGTATTCATATGCGCAGGCACATCAATACATGGGTGCATCTACCATAAATCGCCGAAGCTCTTAGCGACCTATACCAAATATGGTGCGCGCAACGCGGCCCTGAGGCAAGTCTTTTTCTGGGGGTAACCACGAAAGATAGGGGATAACCTCAGTATCTTGTGGATAAAAGCAGCATAACCCCCAATCTATAGAGCACTGACCCCGACAGACAGCATTCGAAGCGGAGGTGCCACCGGGAAAACGAACACACCCGCCAAAAGGCGGGTGCGGATCACATCGTTCAACGTAGGCCGAAGGTAAGCGCGGCGATCAGCCCTTGCTGTCCATCGCATCAAGCCGCGCTTTCAGCGCTTCATTCTCTTCGCGGACTTTTTGCGCCATGGCGCGCACCGCGTCGAATTCTTCGCGTGTCACAAAATCACGGTCTGCCAGCCAACGGTCCAGCATGCCCTTCATCGCGGTCTCTGCTTCGGTCTTGGCCCCTTGGGCCACGCCCATGGCATTGGTCATCATCTGCGAGATGTCGTCGAAAATCTTGTTGCGCGTTTGCATGGTCATTCTCTCCTGATCGGCTGTTGCTCACTATATGGTGTGCAAAGCGGGTTCTCGCAAGGTTGACTTCCGTTTACGGTCAGGCTCAATCAGCGCATGAATGCAATGCTCCCCTTCCCCGACCTATCGCCCGAGATTTTCTCGTTCACGTTATTTGGCATGACCGTCGCCCTGCGCTGGTATGCGCTGGCCTATATCGTCGGCATCCTCGTTGGCTGGCGCATCGTTGTGCGCGCCGTTGAACAGCCCCGGCTTTGGGCGGGCAATACCCCCGTCATGACCAAACAGCAGGTCGAGGATCTGCTTTTCTGGGTCATTCTCGGCGTCATTCTGGGCGGGCGTCTGGGATATGTACTATTCTATCAACCGGGCTACTACCTCAGCAATCCCGCGGAGATCCTGCGGATCTGGGAAGGGGGCATGTCGTTCCACGGCGGAGCGCTTGGGGTGATCTTTGCGGGCATCGCCTATACCAAGCGTCATGGCATTAGCACGATCTCTACCGGCGATGTCGTCTGTCTGGGGCTGGCACCCGGCCTGTTTCTGGGGCGTCTGGCGAATTTCATCAATGCAGAGCTTTGGGGCCGCCCCACCGATCTGCCCTGGGGCGTGGCCTTTCCCACGGTGGCCGCACAGGACTGCCCGGACATTGCAACGATCTGTGCGCGGCATCCCTCGCAGCTATATGAGGCGCTGCTTGAGGGGCTGATCCTTGGGGCCCTGCTGATCTATCTGGCATGGCGGCGCGGCGGGCTGAAATCGGAGGGGCTGATCGGCGGCGTCTTTCTGGCCGGCTACGGGGCCGCGCGTTTCATCGTCGAATTCGTACGCCAACCTGATGCGCAATTTGTCAGCGCCGACAACCCGCTGGGGCTGGCGTGGCATGTAAACGGCTGGGGACTGACCATGGGCCAACTGCTAAGCCTGCCGATGATTGCCATCGGGGTGTTCCTGATCTTGCGAGCGACGCGCAAGGCATGACCACACTGCGCGACATTCTACACAGCCGCATCGCGTCCAACGGGCCGATGCGGGTCGACGAATATATGGCCACCTGCCTGCTGCACCCAACGCAGGGCTATTATACCACCCGTGACCCCTTTGGCACCCAAGGCGATTTTACCACTGCCCCCGAGATCAGCCAGATGTTCGGAGAGCTGTTGGGCCTGTGTCTCGCGCAGAGCTGGATCGCCCAAGACGCGCCTTCGGCCTTCACCTTGGCCGAACTCGGCCCCGGCCGCGGCTCCCTGATGGCCGATATCCTGCGCGCGACCCGTAACGTGCCCGGCTTTATCGAGGCGGCGCAAATTACGCTGGTAGAGGCGTCCCCGACGCTGCGCGATGTGCAGGCCAAGACCCTTGCGGGGCATCAGGTGATCTGGGCCGACGGGACCGACGCGCTGCCCGATCAGCCGCTTTTTCTGGTGGCGAATGAATTTTTCGACGCGCTGCCGATCCGCCAGTTCGTCCGTGGCGATACATCGTGGCGCGAACGACAGGTTGGGCTGGCCGACGGCGCGTTGAGCTTTGGGCTGGGGCCCGAACTGCCGCAACCCGCGCTGGCCGACCGGCTGGCTGATACCACGCCCGGCGATCTGGTCGAGGATTGCACCCAGCTTGCGCCGATCCTCCACCCCGTGTCGGAACGGATCGCGACCCACGGCGGCGCCGCGCTGATCGTGGATTATGGCGGCTGGCACAGTCTGGGCGATACCTTGCAGGCGCTGCAGGGGCATGAAAAAGCCGATCCGCTGGCCGCCCCTGGCCAGGCCGATTTGACAGCACACGTCGATTTTGAAAAGCTTGCCCTCGCAGCCGCACCGGCCAGCCACACCCGCATCACCCCGCAGGGCGTCTTTCTTGAACGCCTCGGGATCACACAACGCGCACAGACCCTTGCCAAGGGCATGACCGAGGACGCGCTGAACGCCCATGTCGCCGCACATAGACGCTTGACGCATCCGTCAGAAATGGGAAATTTGTTTAAAGTGATGGGGATTTATCCTCCGCACCATAGCCCGCCCCCAGGATTGGAACCATGACGCTGGAAATACTCACCTCCGATAGTCTTGGCGACGTGCGCCACGGGTTCTTTACGCGCCGCGGCGGTGCCTCCTCTGGCGTGTTTGCCGGGCTGAATTGCGGGGTTGGCAGTTCCGACCAGCGCGAGGTCGTAGAGATCAATCGTGCCCGTGTCGCCGATGCAATGGACGTGGCACCGGACCATCTGGTTGGCGTGCATCAGATCCATTCCGCCACCGTCATTAGCGTCGATGGCCCCCTGAACGAGAAGCCCCGCGCCGATGCGCTGGTCACCGCGACACCGGGGCTGGCCTTGTCGATCCTGACCGCCGATTGCCAGCCTGTGCTGTTCCACGACGCCGAAGCCGGCGTGATCGGGGCGGCGCATGCCGGTTGGCGCGGCGCGCTTGACGGGGTGCTGACGGCCACGGTCGAGGCGATGGAAGACCTTGGGGCCACGCGCGACAATATCACAGCGGTGATCGGCCCCTGCATCAGCCAGCGCGCCTATGAGGTCGGGCCAGAGTTCATCGACGCCTTTCTGGCAGAAGATCCGACATTCGCCCGCTATTTCGCAAATGGCACCGATGACCGGATGCAGTTCGACCTTGCGGGCTTTGGCCTGAACCGCCTGCGCGCGGCGGGTGTGGGCCATGCGGAATGGACGCGCCACTGCACCTATAGCGATGCGGATCGTTTCTATAGCTACCGTCGCAGCACCCACGCGAAAGAGGCTGACTATGGCCGGCTGATCGCTGCGATTGTGCTATAGAAGCGTGAATTTAGGCAGCAATGCGACAGGCACCTGCCCAAATTTCGCCCCATAGCCGGCCAGCAGCCTGTTTTAATGGCGGCGCATTTTCTACCACAGGTCATAAATTCAAGGGTGTTTCGCGCTTTTGAGCGCGTGCCACAAACCGCTCTCAGGTTTGCTCGAATTATCTGAATTTTTTCTTGAAATGCCCAATCGGTGCCCGAAAGCATTTGCATAGTGATCCTCGACGAAAGGGCATTGCCCATAGACAATAGGATACAGAGCATGAAAACCAACGCACGCTTCATCAAATCGGTTATCGACGCTTCCAACAAGGAAGGCGTGAACCTGCCTTGGTCCCGTGGCACACGCCGCGCCGCGTTTATCGCGAAACGCGCTGCCCTGACGTCTCAGCAAAAAGCCGCCTGAAGAGGGTCGGCTTATGGCCCGGGGGTTCTCGGGCCAGCCGGTGACCCTGCGCGCGACGGGCGGGTGCCTGTCCGCACAGATGGTTTGAGACCGATCACAAACATTCTCTGCGCGCGGGCCTCTCTCGCGCGGATTAATCCGGATCGCAGGTGTTTCAGCGGGGGCTAGGCACGTGGGATCGACCATATAAAGGTCACATTATGACATTGCATACTGCCCCTGATTTCATCCCCTCCCCTACACATACGGCGCAATCAGCAGCCTCGCGTTCGGTTCTGCGGGAAGCGCGTGCCAGATCTACCGGACGCACCCGCGCGTATGAGATTGCGGTGCTGCGTCAGGACGGCTCCGTCTTTGTGACCGAAGGCTACGCCCCTGCCACACCGTTGTTCGAAGAACCGTTTTCCGCTTTCGCCCATGGTACGTTGATCCGCACGACCCAAGGGGAAATCCCGGTCGAAGACCTTTGCCCCGGTGACCGGATCGTACAGGCCGACGGGCTGCACACTCCGCTTCTCTGGGTTGGATCAAGCAAGTTCGTCCCTGCGGATATCGGCCATCGCACGCCGCTTGTACGGGTCATGGCGGACAGTCTGGGGCTGGCGCGCCCCTCTGGTTTCCTGACCTTCGGTCCCGCTGCGCGCATCCTGCATACGCCACAAAGTCTTCGCGGCGCAGAGCATACGCGCAAGGTCTTTACCCTGATGCGAGATCTGGTGGACGGGGTGAATATAATCGAAATTCAGCCTCCGACGCCGGTGCGGCTGTATCACTTGGGCCTTGCCCGTCATGCCGCGATCAGCGTCAGCGGTCTGGAGATGGAGACATTTCACCCCGGCCCGTCGACAATCGCAGCCCTGCCGCTGCATCAACGTGACGCGTTTTTATCAATGTTTCCGCATATTAGTGGTGCCAAGGATTTTGGCCCTTTGTGTCACCCCCGCGCGTCAGAACGGTCAGACCCGATCTACGCTGCGCAATAGCCTTTAGGGTTCGCTTTTCAGACGGCTTTCCAGCACATCAAAAGGTACGCCAGGTTCGTCTTTGGCCGGGCGGATCACAAGGCTGGTTTTGACGCTTTCCACATTGGGCGTCGTCAGCAATTGTCCGGTCAGAAAGCTCTGGAAGCTCGACAGATCGGGGGCGACGCATTTCAGCAGGAAATCCACCTCGCCGTTGAGCATGTGACATTCGCGGACCAGCGGCCAGTTGCGGCACTTCTCTTCAAAGGCGGTGAGGTCGGATTCAGCCTGGCTGGCCAGACCGACCATGGCGAAAACCTGTACCTCGAACCCCAGCTCGCGCGCGTTAACATTCGCGTGGTAGCCGCGGATATATCCGCTTTCCTCAAGGGTGCGGACCCGGCGCAGGCACGGCGGTGCAGAGATGCCTACACGTTTGGCCAACTCAACGTTGGTCATGCGCCCGTCCGCCTGCAATTCGGCTAAAATTTTCCGATCAATCGGATCAAGCCGCGTCCCTGCCATAATACCCCCATAGGATTTTCAATTGTTATAGCACCAACATCGTTGGACGCAATAATCTTTCGCCGGTGCGCAATGTTCTGAATTCAAGCAAAAATCAACCGCATTTTCGATGACGGCGATCTTTGCAGGGCGGATATGCAAACTTGGGGTTTAAGGCAACCCGAGGGGCGTCTATATCGGTTGGAACGCAACAAATGATACATTCTGGGGTTCTTTATCATGGCCGAAACTCGCGAAACCAAGCTTTTGATCATCGGCTCCGGCCCTGCCGGATATACTGCCGGTGTCTATGCCAGCCGCGCGATGCTGAACCCGATCCTTGTACAAGGCATCGAACCGGGCGGGCAGTTGACCACCACGACCGAGGTTGAAAACTGGCCCGGCGACAGCGAGGTCCAGGGCCCCGATCTGATGATCCGCATGCAGGACCACGCCAAGGCGATGGGGACCGAGATCATCGGCGACATCATCACCGATCTGGACCTGTCCAGCCGCCCCTTCCACGCCAAGGGCGACAGCGGCACGACCTATGTGGCCGACGCCGTGATCCTTGCAACAGGTGCACGGGCAAAATGGCTGGGGCTTGAGACCGAAGAGAAGTTCAAAGGCTTCGGCGTTTCGGCCTGTGCCACCTGCGACGGCTTCTTCTATCGCAATCAGGAAATCGTGGTCATCGGGGGTGGCAACACCGCCGTGGAAGAAGCGCTGTTCCTGACCAACTTTGCCTCCAAGGTCACCTTGATCCACCGCCGGGACGAGCTGCGCGCCGAGAAGATCCTGATCGACCGGCTGATGAAAAATCCAAAGATCGAACCGCTGTGGTTCCACCAACTGGATGAAGTCTATGGGACCGATGCGCCGCTTGGTGTCGAAGGGGTCAAGGTCAAGCATGTCGAAACCGGCGAGATCACCGATATTCCGTGCAAAGGTGTTTTCGTCGCCATCGGTCACGCGCCCGCGAATGAATTGGTCAAGGATACGCTGGAAACGCATATGGGCGGCTATGTCGTCACCAAGCCGGACAGCACCGAAACCTCTGTCCCCGGTGTATTCGCGGCGGGCGACCTGACCGACCACAAATACCGTCAGGCCGTGACCAGCGCCGGCATGGGCTGCATGGCCGCGCTGGAGGCTGAACGATTCCTTGCAGAAGTTGGCGATGACGAAGGCAAAGACACATCGCTGCCGCTTGGCTATGGAGCTGAGGTAAAAGACGACGCATAACGTTCGCCTAGGATGGCATTTGCTGGGATAAGATTGCCTTTTCCCAGCAAAAAACACGTCGCTGTCCGTAATTCGCCGCAAAGCGGCTACAAAGGTTGCCTAGCCCAATCGGTGCGGTCTATCAGCCCGAATATTCGAATTTGAACCTAAAATATTGCGAGACGCCCATGCAAACGCCCAACCTTGCTCCGATCCCTGAACTCTATGTCTCTTACGACTCGGCGCAGAAGCTGAAGGTGGAAGCTGGCGATCTGGTCAGCCATGACCTGACGCCGCGCCAGATCTGCGATCTAGAGCTGCTGATGAACGGTGGCTTCAACCCTCTTAAGGGTTTCTTGACCGAAGAAGACTATGACGGTGTTGTCGAAAACATGCGTCTGGCGGATGGGTCGCTGTGGCCGATGCCGATCAACCTCGATGTGTCCGAGAAGTTTGCCGAAGGGCTCGAGATCGGGCAGGACATCGCCTTGCGCGATCAGGAAGGCGTGATTTTGGCGGTCATGACCGTCACCGACCGTTGGGTTCCAAACAAGGCCCGCGAGGCAGAGAAAGTCTTTGGCGCGGACGACAGCGCGCATCCGGCGGTCAACTATCTGCACAACACCGCGGGCAACGTCTATCTGGGCGGCCCTGTGACTGGCATCCAGCAGCCCGTCCACTATGATTTCAAGGCGCGTCGCGACACGCCGAACGAGCTGCGGGCCTATTTCCGCAAGATGGGCTGGCGCAAGGTTGTGGCCTTCCAGACCCGCAACCCCCTGCACCGCGCGCACCAGGAACTGACCTTCCGCGCCGCACGTGAAGCGCAGGCGAACCTGTTGATCCACCCCGTTGTCGGCCTGACCAAGCCCGGCGATGTGGACCACTTTACCCGCGTGCGCTGCTACGAGGCGGTGCTGAATAAATACCCCGCCGCCACCACCGCGATGAGCCTGCTGAACCTCGCCATGCGCATGGCCGGCCCCCGCGAGGCCGTGTGGCACGGTCTGATCCGCAAGAACCACGGCTGCACCCATTTCATCGTGGGGCGCGACCATGCGGGCCCCGGCAAGAACTCTGCCGGTGATGATTTCTATGGTCCCTATGACGCGCAGGATCTGTTCCGCACCCATGAGGAAGAAATGGGCATCGAAATGGTCGACTTCAAACATATGGTTTGGGTCGCCGAGCGCGCACAATACGAGGCGATTGACGAGATCGAAGACAAGGATGACATCACCATCCTCAACATCTCGGGCACCGAGTTGCGTCGCCGTCTGCAGGAAGGGCTGGAAATCCCCGAATGGTTCTCTTTCCCCGAGGTGGTCGAAGAGCTGCGCCGCACCAAGCCGCCGCGCAACAAGCAGGGCTTTACCGTCTTCTTCACCGGTTTCTCCGGCTCGGGGAAATCGACAATCGCCAATGCTTTGATGGTCAAACTGATGGAGATGGGCGGCCGTCCCGTCACGCTGCTGGATGGCGATATCGTTCGCAAGAACCTGTCGTCGGAACTGGGCTTTAGCAAAGAGCACCGCGATCTGAACATCCGCCGCATCGGCTATGTCGCCTCCGAGATCACCAAGAACGGCGGCATCGCCATCTGCGCGCCGATTGCGCCTTACGCCACCACCCGCCGCGCCGTGCGCGAAGACGTGGAAAGCTTTGGTGCCTTCGTCGAGGTCCACGTCGCCACCTCCATCGAGGAATGCGAACGCCGCGACCGCAAGGGTTTGTACAAGCTGGCCCGTGAAGGCAAGATCAAGGAATTCACAGGGATCTCAGACCCCTATGACGTTCCCGCCGACCCCGAACTGCGCGTCGAGACAGAAAATGTCGACGTCGACAACTGCGCCCATCAGGTGCTGCTCAAGCTGGAAAGCATGGGGCTGATCAAGGGGTAAACCTTTCGCCAAGTCGAATACGGAAAGGCCAGCCTTCATGGGCTGGCCTTTTTCATGCGTGTTGTTGGATGCCATGCACAAAAAAAGGGCCGCAACACCGCGACCCTTTTTGTTTAATTTTATATGTTGCGCCTTAATGCACCATCACAGGCGCATAGTCATGATCGCGCGCGAGGCTAAAAGCGAGCTTGCGGTCACCGACCAGCGCCAACTGCTGCCCTTCGGCGTCATGCACGGCGTATAGCTGTTTTAGCCCTTCCGCCTGCTCGCGTACTTCGAGGGGAAGGTCGGACACGGCAATCATCTTGACGTAGACGGTACGGTCCTGAATATGCGTTTCTTCGTTATGCATTTTATTCCCCTTTTCTGATCTTGATGGTCTGAACGACCTTTTCGGGCTTCGCGCGGGTGAGATCGACGTGTAGCAGGCCGTTTTCAATCAGCGCTTCGCCAACGTCTACACCGTCGGCCAGTACGAAGGATCGTTGGAACTGGCGTGCGGCGATCCCGCGGTGCAAAAAGATTCGGTCTTCTTGCGTGTCGACCTGACGGCCACGGATCACAAGCTGTCTATCCTCAACGGTTATAGAGAGATCTTGTTCCGCAAAACCTGCAACCGCAAGCGTAATGCGGTAGCTATAGTCCGATGTTTGTTCAATGTTGAACGGTGGATAGCCTTCGTTTCCGGCCTTCGCCGTACGTTCCATCACCCGTTCCAACTGCTCGAAACCCAGCATATGCGGGTAGGAAGCCAGCGTTAATTTCGTCATAAGACACGTCCTTTAAGATAAGCGACAGTCAGTCATCCGGCCCCGTATTCGGCGACCTGCATCAAATATGGGGGCCATGGGGGCAGGACGCAAGGGCTATGCCTTTGAATTGCAACCGCCTATATTCGCAGGCCTAGATATAGCAAGAATCAGCCAAACCTATGAATCCTCCCTCCGACCTGTCGATGAAGAATGACGATGTCCTGCGTGTCGAGCTTGAGGTGTTTCGCCGCGAGCATCGCGATCTCGACGATGCCATTCAGGCGCTGGTCGACAAGGGGACGGGCGATCAGCTGACGCTGCAGCGGCTGAAAAAACGCAAGCTGCGCCTGAAAGACCTGATTGCCCAGATCGAAGACCGGCTGACCCCCGATATTACCGCCTGACAGCGCCCGCCAGCGGATTGCCACGCGGGCGATCATGGCTATAGTGCGCGCTTCTTATACGCTCTAGCAAAGGCCCTTTTTCATGGAAAATCCACCTGTCGGCATCATCATGGGCTCGCAGTCCGATTGGGCCACGATGCGCGAGGCAGCGACGCTGCTGGATGAACTTGGTATCGCGTACGAGGCCAAGATCGTATCGGCACACCGCACCCCCGACCGGTTGTGGAGCTATGGGAAAACCGCCGCCGACCGTGGCCTGCAGGTGATCATCGCCGGTGCGGGCGGTGCTGCGCATTTGCCCGGCATGATGGCGTCCAAGACCCGCGTGCCGGTGATCGGCGTACCGGTGCAGACCAAGGCGCTGTCGGGTGTGGATTCGCTTTATTCTATTGTGCAGATGCCCCGGGGCTTTCCGGTCGCGACGATGGCGATCGGTGCGGCAGGTGCCGCGAATGCCGCGTTGATGGCTGCGGGCATTCTGGCCCTCCAAGACCCTGCCCTTGCCACCCGTCTTGACGCTTGGCGCGATGCGCTCAGCGCGTCTATCCCAGAGGAGCCTTCGGATGACTGAAGCATTGAAGACAGGGGCCACCATCGGGATTTTGGGCGGCGGGCAATTGGGGCGCATGCTGTCCGTTGCCGCCGCACGTCTGGGGTTTCGCACGCATATCTTTGAACCCGGTGCCAACCCGCCTGCAGGTGATGTCGCCCATGCGCTGACCACCGCTGGCTATGATGACGTCGACGCGCTGACCGCCTTTGCCAAATCGGTTGATATCGTCACCTTCGAGTTTGAAAACATCCCGACAGATGCGCTGGATGTGATCGAAAACATCACCCCCATCCGTCCCAACCGCGAGGCGCTGCGCACCAGTCAGGACCGTCTGGTGGAGAAACAGTTCCTCGAAGGTTTGGGCCTGACTGTCGCCCCTTTTGCCGATATCGCCAATGCCGCCGATCTGGAGGCTGCGATGACGACCATCGGCGCGCCGTCGATCCTGAAAACCCGTCGCTTCGGCTATGACGGAAAGGGGCAGTCGCGCCTGCGCAGCGCGGATGATGCGGCGGGGGCCTTGGCAGATATGGCTGGCAATCCTGCGGTGCTGGAAGGCTTTGTGAACTTCACCGCCGAAGTGTCCGTGATCGCCGCGCGCAGCCCCTCGGGCGAGGTTGCCTGTTTCGATCCCGGTGAGAATGTGCACCGCGATGGCATCCTGCACACCACCACCGTCCCTGCCCGGCTAAGCGCCGCACAGCGCATGGATGCGGTCCTGCTGGCCGCCAAGATCCTGAATGCGCTGGATTATGTCGGCGTACTGGGGGTCGAGCTTTTCGTCACGCCGCAAGGTTTCATCGTGAACGAGATCGCGCCACGGGTGCACAACTCGGGCCATTGGACGCAGAACGGCTGTGCGGTGGACCAGTTCGAACAGCACATCCGTGCCGTGGCGGGATGGCCCTTGGGCGACGGCAGCCGCTATGCAGATGTGGTGATGGAGAACTTGATCGGCGACGATATGGACCGCGTGCCCGAGCTGGCGAAACAGCGCGACACGGCGCTGCATCTGTACGGCAAGGCCGACGTCAAACCGGGCCGTAAGATGGGCCATGTGAATATCGTCAAACGGCCCAGCTAGGGCGCTATCCGCGCGGGCCTAGCCTAGGAACCGCGCGGCAATATCACCGGACATATAGCTGACGCGCCCGCCCGACATCGTCAGGGCCACACGGCGCGTCTGCGCGTCGAGCACCAGTAGATCAGCCCGCTTTCCGGTGGCGATCACGCCCCGATCCGACAGCCCCAGCACCGTCGCGGGCCCTGTCGACACCAAGTGCCACGCCTGCGCCAAGGGCAATACGCCACGATCCGCCAGCATGAAGGCCGCGCGCCGTGGCGACGGGTAATGGTAGTCAGAGGCAAGCGCCCCGCCGATCCCCATCGAAATCAGGTCAAGCGCGGAAACATTGCCGTTGTGCGACCCGCCGCGCACCACATTGGGCGACCCCAGCACCACATGGTCCCCCGCCGCCGCTGCGGCTTCGGCTGCCTCCTGCGTCTCGGGGAACTCGGCGACGCGCACGCCACGCTTGCGCCATAGGGCGCGCCCTTCGGCGGTGGTGTCATCATGGCTGCCCATCTGGATGCCCCGCGCCGCCAGCACCTTGCACAGCCAGTCCAGCGCGCCGGGGACATCCGCGCTTTGGGCGTGCAGGTCTTGCATCATCCGCAGATGGTCGTCCGGATTGCGCCCTGCCTTCAGCGCTTGCCCTACCATGCGTTTGGGCACCTGCCCCTTTGCCAGCCGGTCGTGCGGCAGATGGTCGTTGAACACGACATAGGACAGCCCCCAGTCCTGCATGCGCTGCGGCAGATCGGCGTAGAGGTCCAGCAGATGCGTCTCGAGCCGGAGTTGTCCGCGCAGGTCCGTAACCAACGTATCCGACACCTGCTGGATCGCGCCAAAGACCTGTTCGGCAAATTCATAGCCGCGCAAGCCGCCTTCCCAGCTGATGAACTGCGCCAGCACGGCGGTGGTGATGCCATTGGCGGCCAGCTCTGCCTCGGCGGCGACCAGACCCTCTTGCATGGTTTTCATCGCACCGCGACGGGGGGCGAGGTGCCGTTCGAACCCGTCCCCATGCACATCGACGATCCCCGGGACGATCATGTAGCCGTCAAGATCAACGCGCGTGGTTTGCGCCACATCGGTAATCAGCCCCTGCGCAACCGCCAGCGGGCGGGGTTCAAGCGCATCCGCGCCCAAGACCTGCGCCCCCGTAAATTCAACGTTCAGCATCGTTAGCCTTTTGTCCCGGCAAGCAGGCCCCATCGGGGCAGCCGATTGAATCAAGCACTGCGTCCACGAACCCCAGCGACCGGTCGAATTTCCCTGTGTCCAGATAGGTCATCGTCTGCGCGATCACTGTCGGGTTCATCATCATGAACGTATGCGTCACCGGCAGCATCAGAAAATCGCGCATCCCGTCGACCCGCGCGGATTGGACGGACACTTTGCCATCATCGCGCCCCGGCAGCAGCGACGAAAAATAGGGGTTCAGCGATTGCGTCCCCGCGATCACACCCAGATCAAAGGTAACCGGAGGCAACCGCAGGGGAAGAGAGTTTTCACCCGTCCCCATCTGCGCCCCTGCGGGACCGTTCATCCAGTCAAAGGCGGCAAGATCACCCAGCGTGTCCACGACCTCGCTGCCGTGATTGGGCGGGGCCAGCATGACGACGCGGCCGATACGCGCATCGCCCGTTTCGGCAACCCATTGCCGCAGAAGGATACCGCCCATGGAATGGGTCACAAAATCCACCTTTTGCGTCCCGCAGGCCGCAACTGCGTCGGGCAAGGTGCGGCGGGTCAGCTCTTCGACGGGGGCGGTGGTTGACGGGTAGCCGGGGCGCACCACGGTGTAGCCCTCGGTCTCGAGCGCGGCCTCCATCACGGCAAAGGAGGTCTCTGTTCGGGCGAGCCCGTGCAACAGCACCACGCAGCGCCCGTTTCCGGCTGTGGAAAGCGACGCTTGCGCCTGTGCCATGCCCGACAGCACGCCAAGCGAGAAAATGATTGTGACCAGTGTTTTCATAGCTAGGGTCAAATAGACTGAAAACGCCGCATGTGAAATGCTTTGACGCATGCGCCGCGAGATTGAGGGTAAGATGGCGGAAAATAGCCCGCGTTTGGCGGTTCGTGCCGTGTTGGTCCATGAAGGCCGCTTGCTGCTGGTCAACGCCTATCCCGATGGCAAAAGCGACCTGATGTGCGCGCCCGGTGGCGGGGTAGAACGCGGCAGCGCCCTGCCCGACAATCTGATCCGCGAGGTTTTCGAGGAAACCGGCCTGCAGATCGCCGTGGGGGTGCCCTGCTTGGTGAATGAATTCCACGACCCCGAGGGGGATTTCCATCAGGTGGATATCTACTTTCGCTGCACGGTGACCGGCTCTGCCGATGTGGACCCCGCGTGGCAGGACGCCGAAAGGATCGTGACCGACCGCCGCTGGGTCACCCCCGACGAGATGCGCGGTCTGCGGGTCAAGCCGGACAGTCTGGCGCAGGTCGCCTTTGGCAACGACCCGATCAGCTACGACCCGTTGGAGCCGATCGTGCGCTGACCGCCAGCCCGATCCCGCCAAGCACCAACGCGGTGGCAAGGATCACCTTCGCGCCCAAAGGCTCTGCCAGCAAAAGCGCACCGGCAAGAATCGCGATGACCGGCACCGACAGTTGCACCACCGCCGCCGTCGCCTGCGCCAGCCTTGGCAGCACCGCATACCACAGCGCGTATCCGAGGCCCGAGGTGACGGCCCCGCAGACCACGCCAAGAGCAATGCCCGTGGGGGTGTAGAATGTCGGCTGCACCAGCAGCAGCATAGCGACCAAGGGCGTACAGATCACAAAGTTCCCCGCGCTGCCTGCCAGCGGGTCAGACGCACCGCGGCCAATGATCGTATAGGCGGCCCAGCCGAGCCCTGCGGCGATCATCAACACGGCACCCAATGGGTCAACCGCCACCCCTTGCGACGGCCAGAGCACCAGCACCAATCCGGCAAAGGCCACCCCCGCCCCTAACAGCTTGCGCGGTGTCGGTGTCACGCCGAACAGCGCACCGTGGGCGAACATGGCGATCTGGACCACACCGAACAGGATCAACGCGCCCAACCCTGCATCCAGCGTGAGATAGGCGAGCGAGAAACCGATGATATAGATGGCCAACGTGACCGCCCCCAGCCCCTGTTGACGTCGCAGCAAGGGCACCCGCCCGCCGCGCAGCACGACCAGCAGCGCCAACAGCACCGCCCCTGACAACACCCGCACCACGGCAAATCCGGTTGGATCAATATGCCCGCCCACAATGGCAAAGCGGGTCAGGACAGAGTTGGCCGCGAAGGCGACCATCACGAGGGCGGTGAGCAAGAAAATACGCATGGCGACTGCTTAGGCTACCAACGCGCGACGTACCACGAAAAAGGGGCGCATCTGGTGATGCGCCCCTTCATTCTGTCAGCACAAGGGCGTGATCGCCCCCGCGGCGTGATTTACATCATGCCGCCCATGCCGCCCATGCCACCCATGTCGGGCATGCCGCCGCCTGCGCCGCCGTCTTTCGACGGTTTGTCGGCAACCATGGCTTCGGTTGTGATCAGCAGACCAGCAACGGATGCCGCGTCTTGCAGCGCTGTACGCACAACTTTGGCAGGGTCGATAACACCGAATTTGAACATGTCGCCATATTCTTCGGTCTGAGCGTTGAAGCCGAACTTCAGGTCGTCGCTTTCGCGGATTTTGCCGGCCACGACGGAACCGTCAACACCAGCGTTTTCAGCGATCTGACGCAGAGGCGCTTCGAGCGCTTTGCGGACGATGCCGATACCAACGTTCTGGTCTGCGTTGTCGCCTGTCAGCCCTTCGAGCTTTTTGCCCGCTTGAACCAGTGCAACACCACCACCAACAACGATACCTTCTTGAACAGCGGCACGTGTCGCGTTCAGGGCATCATCAACGCGGTCTTTGCGCTCTTTGACTTCAACTTCGGACATGCCGCCAACGCGGATCACGGCAACACCGCCTGCCAGTTTGGCAACGCGTTCTTGCAGCTTCTCTTTGTCGTAGTCGGATGTGGTTTCTTCGATCTGGTTACGGATCTGAGCAACACGTGCTTCGATCTCTGCCTTCTCGCCAGCGCCGTCAACGATTGTTGTTTCGTCTTTGGTGATGGTGACTTTCTTGGCCGAACCCAGCATGTCCATTGTAACGGACTCGAGTTTCATGCCCAGATCTTCGGAGATCACTTGACCGCCTGTCAGGATCGCAAGGTCTTGCAGCATGGCTTTGCGGCGATCGCCGAAACCAGGTGCTTTGACCGCTGCGATTTTCAGGCCGCCGCGCAGCTTGTTGACAACCAGAGTTGCCAGCGCTTCGCCTTCAACATCTTCGGAGATGATCAGCAGTGGTTTTTGCGACTGGATCACTTGCTCAAGCAGGGGAACCATTGGCTGCAGCGAGGACAGTTTTTTCTCGTGCAGCAGGATGATCGCGTCTTCCAGCTCGACAGTCATCTTGTCGGAGTTGGTGACGAAGTACGGGGAGAGGTAACCGCGGTCGAACTGCATGCCTTCAACAACATCGGTCTCTGTTTCCAGACCTTTGTTCTCTTCGACGGTGATCACACCTTCGTTGCCGACTTTCTGCATCGCATCCGCGATCTGACGGCCGATTTCTTTCTCGCCGTTTGCAGAGATGGTGCCGACTTGGGCAACTTCGTCGCTGTCGTTGACAGGGCGCGCTGCTGCTTTGATCGCTTCGACGACAGTGGTGGTCGCCATGTCGATGCCGCGCTTCAGGTCCATCGGGTTCATGCCAGCGGCAACCGATTTCATGCCTTCTTTAACGATGGCTTGGGCCAGAACGGTTGCGGTTGTTGTACCGTCACCCGCTTCGTCGTTGGTCCGGGAAGCAACTTCCTTGACCATCTGTGCGCCCATGTTTTCGAACTTGTCTTCCAGTTCGATTTCTTTCGCTACGGATACACCGTCTTTGGTGATGCGAGGCGCGCCAAAGGATTTGTCCAGCACAACGTTACGGCCTTTGGGGCCCAGTGTGACTTTTACGGCATCGGCAAGGATGTTCACACCCTTAAGCATCTTGTTACGGGCGTCGGTCCCGAATTTTACGTCCTTAGCAGACATAGTGTCTCTCCTAAAATCTTGGGTTGATGTCAGCGTATCTTGGGTGAGGCGCTAGGCCCCGGTCTGCCTGAGCTCAGGACAGGATCCCCATGATGTCGCTTTCTTTCATCATCAGCAGTTCTTCGCCGTCCAGGGTGACTTCTGTGCCGGACCATTTGCCGAACAGAACCTTGTCGCCGGCTTTTACAGCCATTGCGATCAGCTCACCGCTGTCCTTGCGCGCGCCTTCGCCACAAGAAACAACTTCGCCCTCGGAGGGTTTTTCTTTTGCGGAATCAGGGATGATCAAGCCACCCTTGGTTTTTTCTTCGCTTTCGGTGCGGCGCACCAGCACACGGTCATGCAGCGGTTTAAATGCCATCTTTCAGCTCCTTAAGGCTCAAAGTTATTCTCCCAAGCCGCCCCTCCGGTCGAGGGGTGCAGCCATTAGCACTCAGCCCTTGCGAGTGCTAACGAGGGATAGCTAAGGATGTGCACGGCCCTAGTCAACCACGGTAATTTGAAAAATTTTAGCCAACTTGCCCCGTGGCCCGAGCAGGCTAGTCCGACCCAAGCACCCGCCCCGCGGCGGAAACGGCTTCGGCACCTGTCGGGGTCAGGCCGTATATGCCTGTCTCGATCTTTTCAAACCATCCGTAGTGATTGTCGCGCATCATGGCGGTTGCCCGCTGAACCTGGGTTTCGCGCGCGACATGGGCACCTTTGCTCGCCCCTGCCTCGAACAGGTACATCGCGAGCTTCAGCGCATCCTGCCGATAGGCGGTGACCAGCCCTGCCCGCGTCTGCCCGCCGTCATTCGGGTCGCCCTGACGCCGTGCGAATTCGCGTAGCAGCCGCGCCTGCCGCTTGGCGTTTTTGCGCGGCGCATAGGGGCCCGGATCGCAATGCACTTCGACCAGACCATCCTTCAGCCGCACGGTGATCAACCCCAACCCCAAACGCCGCGCCAGTGCCGTGTTGTCCTTGACCGCCTTGGCAAAACGTTTGCCCGGTTGACGGGCGACCGCCAGATAGACATCATCGCTGACCGACAGACGCGCGATACATTGATGAAACAGCGCGAGGCTAAAGCCCAGCTTCAGCTCGACCACCACCGGCGGCTCTGCCCCGCGAACAGCCACGACATCGGCAGCCCCCACCTCTGACTTCACGACATAGCCCTGATCCTCGAGAAAGGATTTGATCGGCGGGTAAAGGTCGGTTTCGCGCGGGTTTGTCATGGGTGCAGTGCTACCAGCTTTGCCCCGCTGCTGAGAACCCCAAAGCCGCGGCTATCAGGCAGGTGGTGACAACTGCGCCAACCAACCATATAAGGCGCGCAAATCAACACTCTCCCACTGCAGGACATTCCTATGACAACGCTTGTTTTTGGCCATAAATCCCCCGACACAGACAGCACCGGCAGCCCGATCATCTGGGCATGGTACCTGAATGAAATCAAAGGCGTCGACGCCGCCCCCGCCCTGCTGGGCGAGCCCAACACCGAAGCGCTGTTCATGCTGGACCACTGGAAGCTGGACAAGCCGCAGATCATCGACGACGTGCAAGCCGACCAGCCCGTTGTGATCGTTGACACCAACAACCCTGCCGAGCTGCCCGCCAGCATCAATGACGCGGACATCACCGCCATCATCGACCACCACCGTCTGGTGGGTGGGCTTGAAACCAAAGGCCCCGTCAACATCGTGATGGAGACGCTCGCCTGCACCGCGACGATCATGTACAAGATGATCGGTGATGACATGGCGCAGATGCCCGCCAATATCAAAGGCGCGATGCTGACCTGCATCCTGTCCGACACGCTGGAATTCCGCAGCCCGACCACAACGCAAGAAGACACCGCCATCGCCCACGCGCTGGCCAAGGATCTGGGTGTCGACATCGCTGAATACGCGGCGCAGATGTTTGCGGCGAAGTCCGACGTCTCGTCCTTCTCCGAGGCAGAGCTGCTGCGCATGGATTCGAAAGAATACGAAGTCGACGGCAAGAAATTCCGCGTCTCCGTTCTGGAAACCACATCGCCCGCAGCCGTGCTGAACCGTAAAGACGCGCTGATGGCCGCAATGCCCGGCGTTGCCACAGAAGACGGGGCCGATCAGGTGTTGCTCTTCGTTGTCGACATTCTGAACGAAGAAGCCACCATGCTGATCCCCAACGACTTTACCAAGTCTGTGGCTGAGAAAAGCTTTGGCGCGACCGTCACCGGTGACAGCGTTGTCCTGCCCGGTGTGATGAGCCGTAAAAAGCAGATCATCCCGAACATCAAAGTCTAAACGGACCTATCCGGCTCCCTGCTTGGCGGGGGCACAAACGCAAAAGCCCCCCTGAGATCAGGGGGGCTTTTGTCATTTCAGCGCCGCGCCGAAGCGCGAGGGGCTTATACCTTCAAAGGGGTATCGCCGCGTTCCCATGCCAGCGGCTTGAACACGTCGTCGACGGGCGTCTGCGCGACGTGGTTCACGTAGTTGGAGATGGTTTTCTGCGCCATCCCAAGGATCACATCCAGCACCGCGCGGTGGCCATAGCCCGCGTCAAAGAACGCTTTCATCTGATCGTCAGACACGTTGCCGCGCTGGCGGAACATCTGGACGGTAAAAGTGCGCAGCGCTTCCAGCTTGGGTGTCGGCAGCGCGGTTTCATTGCGCAGCGCGTCAGAGATTTCGTCCGATACCTTCATCATCTTGGCGATACCTGTGTGCGCGGGGACGCAGTAGTGGCATTCGTTCTCGACGTTGATCGCCTGCCAGACCACTGTCAGCTCTTCCGCATCAAAATCGGTTTCGGTGAACAGCTTGTGCAGCACCTGATAGCCTTCGTAAGCCTGTGGGCTTTCGGCCAGAACCTTGTGCAAACCAGGCAGACGGCCAAAGGCTTTTTGCGACTGCTCAAGCAGCGGCTTGGAGGCTTCGGGTGCGGTATCAAGATCGTGAGAGGGGAAGGACATGGAAAAGCTCCTGTAAATGTTTCGCTAAAGTACATTTAGGGTTTATTGAGCGATCACTCAAGTATATAATTGAGCAATCATTCAAGAAAAGGTGATCCCATGCCCCGCAAACCCAGCTATGACCGTGAAGATCTGATCGAACGCGCCCGCGATCTGTTCTGGCAACGCGGTTGGGCGGGCACGTCGCTGAAGGACCTGGAGGCGAGCCTCAAGATGAAGCCGGGCAGCTTCTATGCAGCGTTCGGGTCAAAGGATGCGCTGTTCGAACTGGCGCTTGATCGCTACGCCGCTGACGGGTCAGAGCGGATGAAGACGCTTGCCCGTAACGAAGGCCCCCTGCCCGCGCTACAAAAATTCCCCTGCATGGTGATTTCGAATGACACTGCACCGGCCAAAGCCTGCATGCTGTCGAAAACCCTGCTTGAACTGCAAGCCCACCGTCATCCGCTGGCGCAAAAGGCAAACGCCCATCTGCTGAAAATGGAGCAGATGTTCGCAGAGCTGTTTTCCCAAGCCCAAGCCGCCGGTGACATCAGCACCGAACACGATCCGCGCAGTCTGGCGCGGCGCTACCAGTCCGATGTGCTGGGGCTGCGCGTCTCTGCGGAACGTGAGGGGGTGGATGCCGCCGCCATCGCGGGCGAAATCGCGGACGGGTTGGCGCGGCTCTGACGCGCATCACGGCGCGGGCCTGTTGCGCTGCCCAGTTGCCCCGCGGGGGGATGTGTGCTTTCTGCGGTGCAAAGCTCTTGCAGATTGGAAAGCGGCCCATGACCCAGATTATCAATAACCTTTTCGAAATCTCTGACCGCTATGACGCCTTGTTCGTCGACCTTTGGGGCTGCGTCCACGACGGGGTCAAAGCACTGCCGGATGCGGTCACCGCGCTGCAAGCCTATCGCAACGGCGGCGGCAAGGTGGTGCTTGTCACAAACTCCCCCCGCCCCCGCGACGGCGTGATCAAACAGCTGGCGCATTTCGGGGTACCGGATGATGCGTGGGACGATATCGCCACCTCGGGCGATTCTGCGCGTACGGCGATGTATCGCGGCATGGTGGGCACGCAGGTCTGGCACCTTGGCCCGCCCACGGACAAGCACTTCTTTGATCCCAGCGACGTGCTTGATGATCCTGTCGATATCCAGCTGGTTGATCTGGAAGACGCCGAAGGCATCGTCTGCACCGGCCCTTTCGATCCGTCCGAAGACCCCTCAGTGCTGCGCCCGCAACTGCTTTATGCCAAGCAAAAGGGGCTCAAGCTGCTTTGCGCGAACCCCGATATCGTGGTGGACCGTGGCGATGTGCGCGAATGGTGCGCCGGTGCTGTCGCGGCGCTTTATACCGAGATGGGCGGGGAAAGCCTGTATTTCGGAAAGCCGCACCCGCCGATTTATGACCTAGCCCGCCGCAAGCTCTACGCATTGGACAAGGACATCACCGACAATGGCATTCTCGCCATCGGCGACGGGATCCATACCGATGTCAAAGGGGCCATGGGCGAGGATATCGATTCGCTTTTCATCTCTGGCGGTCTGGCCGCGCGGGAAACCGAAACGCAGACCCAGCCCGATCCCAAGGCGCTAACCCGTTATCTGGAAAAGGAAACATCGGCTCCGACCTACACAATTGGGCACCTACGCTGACCTACTTTTTCCTTGCGTTTCTGCGCCTGCAAAGTAATTAAGTTTCACACTGGATAAAACTGGCGTCACTTTATTACTGAAAGGGCTGGCATGTTGGATAATCTGCCCCGTGGAACGATCTGTATTGAAGATATCGAAATCGGCATGACGCGCTATCTGCGCAAGGTCATCACCGACGAAGACATCGAGATGTTCGCGCAAGTGTCCACTGATCGCAATCCGGTACATCTGGACGACGCCTATGCGCAGGACACGATCTTTGAAGGACGGATCGCCCACGGCATGCTGACTGCGGGCCTGATCTCTGCCGTGATCGGAGAGCAGTTGCCGGGGCATGGCACCGTCTACATGGCGCAGTCTCTCAAGTTTCTGGCCCCCGTGCGCCCCGGCGATCTGGTCTATGCCGAGGTGAAGGTCACCAATATCGAATTCGACAAGCGCCGTGTGAAACTGGATTGCCACTGTGCGATTGACGGCAAAAAGGTCCTGATTGGCGAAGCAACCGTTCTGGCCCCGTCGCGCAAGTTCGATTGACGATAGCCCTCCCGCCAGCGCCCGTCCCACAACGCTGCGGTTTTTCGGTACCGTGACCCGCCCCGCTGCTTGTCAGCACCGGCAGAGGGGGCTACCACCAAGCGCATGGAAATCATTCGCGACTATCAATTTGTATCCGCTTCCGATCAGGGGGCGACCGCCGCTATTGGCAATTTCGACGGGGTGCATCTGGGGCATCGGTCGGTCATCGACATGGCCCGCGCCGCCCTGCCCGACGCGCCCTTGGGCGTGGTCACATTCGAGCCACACCCCCGCGAATATTTCGCCCCCGACGCCCCGCCCTTCCGCCTGATGGACGCAGAGGCGCGCGCGCACCAGTTGCAAAAGATCGGCGTCGACAAGCTGTATGAGCTGGGGTTCGATGCCGCCCTTTCCGGCCTCAGCCCCCGCGCTTTTGCGCAGGAGGTGATCGTTGATGGGCTGGGCCTGCGCCATGTCGTCGTGGGCGCGGACTTCCGCTTTGGCAAGGCGCGCGCGGGCACCTCTGAACAGCTGCAGGCCTTCGGTGCCGAGATGGGGTTCGGCGTGACCATCGCGCCACTGATGGCGAAGGGGCCCGATACCGTGTCTTCGACCGCGATCCGCAACGCGCTGACAGAGGCACGCCCCCGCGACGCCGCCGCGATGCTGGGCCATTGGCACCGCGTTGAAGGCCCGATCCTGCACGGTGAAAAGCGCGGGCGCGAACTGGGCTACCCGACGGCGAATATGTCAATCGACGGGCTGCACCCGCCGGCCTTTGGTGTCTATGCGGTGCTTGTCGATGTGCTTGAAGGGCCGCAGGCAGGGCGCTACCACGGCGTTGCCAGCCTTGGCGTGCGCCCGATGTTCGGCGAGAACACGGCCAACCTCGAGACATTCATCTTCGACTTCAAAGGCGATCTCTACGGCAAGCATGTCTCGGTCGCGCTGGTCGACCACCTGCGCGGCGAGGAAAAATTCGACAGTCTTGACGCCCTGATCACCCAGATGGATGCGGACAGCGCACAGGCCCGCAGCATTCTGGCCGCGCTATGACCGATCCGATTGCCGCCAAAGGTCTTGCCAAACGGTTCTGGGAAAAGAAGCCGCTCACCAAGATGTCGCAAGACGAATGGGAAGCGCTGTGTGACGGCTGCGGAAAATGCTGCCTGAACAAGCTTGAAGACGAAGACACCGAAGAAGTCGCCCTGACCCGCGTGGCCTGCCGCCTGCTGGATGATGCGACCTGCCGGTGCAGCCACTACGAGAACCGGCACCAGTTTGTGCCCGACTGCATCGTTCTGAAGCCCGACAATCTGGATACCCACGCCTATTGGATGCCGCTCACCTGCGCCTATCGGCTGCTGTGGCAGGGCAAGCCGCTGTATGACTGGCACCCGCTAGTAAGCGGTGACCCTGATAGCGTGCATCGCGCGGGGATCTCGGTGCAGCATAATACCGTCTCGGAATTCGACACCCCGTTCGAGGAATGGGAAGACCACATCATCGAGGAGCCAACCTGATGTTTTTTGCCTCTGACAACGCGGGCCCTGTTCACCCCCAGATCATGAACCGTCTGGCACAGGCAAACACCGGACACGCGATGCCCTATGGCAACGACCCCATCATGGACGAAGTCCGCGACGCGATCCGCACCGCGTTCGAGGCACCGGAGGCCGCGGTCTATCTGGTCGCAACCGGCACCGCGGCCAATGCGCTCGCGCTGGCGTGCTACACCCAGCCGTGGCAGACGATCTTCTGCTCCGTCACCTCGCATATCCACGAAGACGAATGTAACGCACCCGAGTTCTATGCCGGTGCCGCAAAGCTGACCGTGGTGGAAACCGACGACAAGATGACACCCGAGGCGCTGACAAAGGCGATCGAGAAACACCCCGAGGGCAATGTACATGGCGCGCAGCGCGGGCCGGTGTCGATCACGCAGGTGACCGAACGGGGCTCGGTCCACACGCTGGAAGAGTTGAACGCCCTCACCGCTGTTGCCAAAAGCTATGACCTGCCTGTGCATCTGGACGGGGCGCGCTTTGCCAACGCGCTGGTTGCCCTGGGCTGCACCCCGGCAGAGATGACGTGGAAAGCGGGCGTCGATGTCGTCAGCTTTGGCGGCACCAAGAACGGTTGCATGGGTGTCGAGGCGGTGATTTTCTTCGACCCTGCCAAGGCTTGGGAGTTCGAGCTGCGGCGCAAACGCGGGGCGCATCTGTTTTCCAAGCACCGGTTCCTGTCTGCGCAGATGGCGGGCTACATGCAGGATGATTTATGGAAAACGACCGCCGCCTTGGCCAATGACAACGCGCGCCATCTGGCCGACGGTTTGCGCGCCGCAGGGGCAACGCTGCTACATAAGCCCGACGCCAATATGATCTTTGCCAAATGGCCCCGCCGCATCCACCAGAAGCTGCATGATGCGGGGGCGAAATACTATGTCATGGATGGCCCGTTAGAGGGCGAGGACCCGAATGAGTCTTTATCGGCGCGGCTGGTCTGTGACTGGTCGATCGACACAGAGGCGATCGACCAGTTCCTATCGTATTTCTGAACGTTATACCGTTTCGAGAAAGCTGCGAATTTCAGCGGCGACGGCCTGCGGGTGTGTGATCGGGGCCATGTGCCCCGCCCCTTCGATCGCCTTGCGTGTCACGTTCGGCAAACGGCGCGCGATGGACGTGCTGATCGCATCTACCATATCCGCCGATGTGCCCCCGTCCATCAACAGCACCGGCATCGCGGCGCGGGCGAACTTGCCCGGTTCTAGCAATCCGGCATTGTCGTCCCGCAAGAACGGCTGGCTGGCGGGCACATAATGGATACGGTCAGCCATATACTGGCGCAGCTTTTCCGGCGTCTGTTCCCATCCGCTGCCATCGCCCCAGCCTGTGTTGAAGATGCGCGCGGCCTCCATCCGGTCGCCCGCGTCAAAAGCCGCATCGAACCCGCCGGAGTTGCGATCCGCGGCCGCCACCCGTGCCGGATCGTCAGCCAGAGCCGCCGCGAAATAGACCGGTTCGATCATCGTCAGGCTACGCACCAATTCGGGGTTCTCGATGGCAATCCGCAAGCAGATCGTCGCGCCAAAAGAATGGCCGATAATATCAATCGGTTCGGTCACCAGTTCCCGCACCAGATCGGTCGAGTAGGCATGAAGGTCCCCCTGCCCGTCCCAATCGGCGGATTTCCCGTGGGAGGGCAGATCGGGGCACAGCAGCGTCAGCTCATCCGCCAACGCCTCGCCCACGCCGCGCCACGCGCCGGAATGGGCAAGCGTGCAGTGAACAGCCAGTGCCTGCCGCGGACCATGCCCGAATTGCCGGGTGTATAAACCTGAACTCACAGTTTACCTGCCATCACGAGGTCAAGGTCTTCAAGCCGGTCCTGGCCCCAGAACTTGTGGGCGTCGTCCAGAATATAGAATGGCGCGCCAAAGACGCCCTTTTCGACCGCCTCTTCCAGATTGCGCGCGTAGGTATCAGCCCCCTGCAGCAAGCCTTTATCGGCCAGCGCGGGGTCAAAGCCCGCTTGTTCAAGACAGTCGCGCACGACCGCATCTTCGGCAATATCGCGTTCCTCGGCCCAGACGGCGGTCATGATCAGCTGGCACAGCTTGCCTACGTCGCCGCCTTCGTTCTGCGCTGCGATGATCGCATAGGATGAAGGCGCACCGTTGGTGGGCCAATGCGCGGGTTTGAGGTTGAACGGCATCCCCAGCTTCTTGGCCTGACGCGGCAGTTCAATCGCGCGATACTCTTGCCGCGACGGATGCCGATCTTTCGGAGGCTGCCCGCCCGTGCGCCCGAAAGCGGTAATCAGGTCGAAAGGTTTATAGGTGATCGTCGCCCCGTGTTTGGCGGCGATTTCCTCAAGCCGGTTTCCCGCCAGATAGGCATATGGTGAAAGTGTCGCAAAAAAATAGTCGATATGGGGCATTTGGGTCTCCGATCAGGGCTGTGCAGCTTTGCCAGACCGTAAGGCCATGCTAAGCGGTGTCAACGTCACGATTCTGTCACATGTTCTGCATCCAGGGACCCTTTGCACATGGCTCAAACCACCGAACCCAAACTGATCTCAGGTAACGCGAACATGCCGTTGGCCAAAGCCATCGCACGGCGGATGTCGCTGCATCGGGGGGTCAACGTAGGGCTGGTCGACGCACGGGTCGAACGGTTCAATGACGGCGAAATCTTTGTGGAGGTTTACGAGAACGTCCGCGGCGAGGATATGTTCATCATCCAGCCAACGTCGAACCCTGCCAATGACAACCTGATGGAACTGCTGGTCATGGCCGACGCGCTGCGCCGGTCCTCTGCGGCGCGTGTCACGGCTGTTCTGCCTTATTTCGGGTATGCCCGTCAGGACCGCCGCACCAAGGCACGGACGCCGATCACCGCCAAGATGGTCGCGAATATGATGGTCGGCAGCGGCATTGAGCGTATCCTGACGATGGACCTGCACGCCGCACAGATCCAGGGTTTCTTCGATATCCCTGTCGACAACCTCTATGCCTCCCCCGTTTTTGCGCTGGACATCCAGAACGAATTCAAGGGCCGCATGGACGAGCTGATGGTCATCTCGCCGGATGTGGGCGGCGTGGCCCGCGCACGCGAACTGGCGAAGCGCATCAACTCCCCCCTCGCCATCGTGGACAAGCGCCGCGAAAAGCCCGGCGAGATTGCAGAGATGACCGTGATCGGCGATGTGACCGACAAAGTCTGCCTGATCGTGGACGACATCTGTGACACCGCCGGCACCCTGTGCAAAGCGGCCGAAGTGCTGATGGAAAACGGCGCGAAGGAAGTCCACTCCTACATCAGCCACGGCGTTATGTCCGGCCCTGCGGTCGAACGCGTCAGCAATTCGGTGATGAAATCGCTGGTCATCACGGACAGCATCGCGCCCACGCCCGCCGTCAAGCAAGCAACAAACATCCGGATCGTGCCTACAGCGCCGATCTTTGCGCAGGCGATCCTGAACATCTGGAACGGCACTTCGGTCTCGTCCCTGTTTGACGCCGACACGCTAGAGCCGATCTACGACGGCATGTACAAACCCGGCTAAGCGCCCCTGAAACAACGGCTGGGGGCGCTGCTTAAAGCTCCCAGTCGTCTTGCTGCGGCAACGGTCCGATGGCCATCCAAGACGCCCTGACGCGCGCGATACGCGTATCGCCCCAGGTGCGGAACACCAGTTCAAAACCTTCCTTCGTAACATTCTCTGATCGCAGATCCGCGCGCATGACCGTGGCGTTATCCACGTCCCACAGCGCAAGCGAGGCGTGTACCGTGGGGATATCGCGGTACGGCGTGGAAAAGGTGATATGGTTGCGCCGCTCGCGCTGGCCCTTGCCCGTCCACATCTCGCCACCATCCTGAAAATCGGAGAACAACACCGTCTCTCCGCTATCGATACCAACGCTGTTTGCGTTCATTCTTTTCATGGTGATGGCCTGCCCCAACCTGTCCTACCCCTACAACCTAACAACCATAAGTTAAGGTTAACAAATAGAAAAGGCCCCGCGGATGCAGGGCCTTTTCATCAAAACGGGCAAGGAAACGTCAGAGGCTGGGTTGCTTGCTCGACAAGCCGATTTCGTCCCCCATGGCAACCATGTCGGACAGCAGCTTGGCTGCGTCGTCTACGGGGCCAGGTTCATTCGCGAAACCCTCTTTTGCCGTTGTGTACATGGCTTTGGCTTCGGCGATCATTTCATCCAGATGCTCTTGGGTCATATCACCCTTGGACACCGCGCGTTCGGCCAGAACCGATACGCCTTCGGAAGAAATCTCGGCAAAGCCGCCGGTTACCACATACTCAGCAGTGCCTTCCGGGCCTTCAACACGCAGCACACCGGGGCGCAGCGTGGTGATGGTGGGGGCATGATCAGGCATTGCTGTCATGTCCCCGTCCGCACCCGGAATCTGAACGGCCGTCACCTGCATCGAGGCCAGCCGCCGCTCGGGCGAAACGAGGTCGAATTGCATTGTGTCTGCCATTTTCAGCGCTCCTTAAGCGGCGTCTGCCGCCATTTTTTCAGCTTTCGCTTTCACTTCTTCGATGCCGCCAACCATGTAGAAGGCACCTTCGGGCAGGTGATCGTATTCACCGGCAACAACCGCCTTGAAGGAGGTGATTGTCTCTTCCAGTGGAACCTGCTTACCGTCGGAGCCGGTGAACACTTTCGCAACGTCGAAAGGCTGGCTCAGGAAGCGTTCGATTTTACGCGCACGGGCAACGGTCAGTTTGTCGTCTTCCGACAGTTCGTCCATGCCGAGAATCGCGATGATGTCCTGCAGCGACTTGTAGCGTTGCAGGATACCCTGAACGTCACGGGCCACGTTGTAGTGCTCTTCGCCAACGATGGATGGGTCCATCAGACGCGATGTGGAGCCGAGCGGATCAACAGCAGGGTAGATACCCTTTTCCGAGATCGAACGGTCCAGAACGGTTGTCGCGTCAAGGTGCGCAAAGGATGTCGCGGGCGCAGGGTCGGTAAGGTCATCCGCAGGAACGTAAACGGCCTGAACCGATGTAATCGAACCGGATTTGGTCGATGTAATACGTTCTTGCATCGCACCCATGTCGGTCGCCAGTGTTGGCTGGTAGCCCACGGCCGAAGGAATACGACCCAGCAGAGCCGAAACCTCGGAACCGGCTTGGGTAAAGCGGAAGATGTTGTCGACGAAGAACAGAACGTCGGTACCGGATTGGTCGCGGAACTGTTCGGCCAGTGTCAGACCGGTCAGCGCAACGCGCATACGCGCTCCGGGAGGCTCGTTCATCTGGCCGTACACCAGCGCAACCTGCGATTTTTCCAGATCATCAGGGTTGATAACGTTGGATTCGATCATCTCGTGGTACAGGTCGTTCCCTTCACGGGTACGTTCACCAACGCCCGCGAAAACCGAATAACCGGAGTGCACTTTGGCGATGTTGTTGATCAGTTCCATGATCAGAACGGTTTTACCAACACCGGCACCACCGAACAGACCGATTTTACCACCCTTGGCGTAAGGTGCCAGAAGGTCGATCACCTTGATGCCTGTTTCCAGTACTTCGGATGTGGTCGACTGTTCCGCGAATTCGGGCGCGTCCGCATGGATCGAGCGACGCTCGCCCGATTGGATGTCGCCTTTTTCGTCGATGGCTTCGCCAACAACGTTCATGATGCGGCCCAATGTGGCGTTACCCACTGGGATCGAGATTGGCGCGCCTGTGTCTTCGACGCGCTGGCCGCGAACCAGACCTTCGGTCGCGTCCATCGCGATGGTACGCACGGTGTTTTCGCCAAGGTGCTGAGCCACTTCGAGGATCAGTTTCTTGCCGTGGTTTTCAGTTACAACAGCGTTGAGGATCTCTGGCAGGTGATCCTCGAACTGCACATCGACGACGGCGCCGATGACTTGTGTGATTTTGCCGACTGCATTTGCCATGTCGTTTCTCCGATTTGTCCTACAGCGCTTCCGCGCCGGAAATGATTTCGATCAGCTCGTTGGTGATGACGGCCTGACGCGAACGGTTATACTCGATGGTCAGATCTTCGATCATGTCACCGGCGTTCCGTGTCGCGTTGTCCATTGCCGACATCCGGGCCCCCTGTTCAGAGGCCGCGTTTTCCAGCAGAGCCGAGAAGATCGCCGTTGCAACGCCGCGCGGCAGCAGGTCGGCCAGGATGGCCTCTTCGCTGGGCTCGTAGTCGAACAGTGTCGTCGCCTCGTCCGCGCCTTCGGTCTCTTCGAAGGTCGCCGGGATGATCTGCTGTGCCGTCGGGATCTGGCTGACGACGTTCACGAACTTCGCATAGAAGATCGTGGCGATGTCATATTCACCCGCGTCAAAACGGCCAAGTACGTCCTTGGCGATCCCCTGCGCATCGGCATAGCCAAGGCGCTTGACGTCGCTGAGGTCAACGTGACCGACCAAAAGGTCGCCAAAGTCACGACGGATGCTGTCGCGGCCTTTCTTGCCAACGGTCAAAATCTTGACCTCCTTACCCTTGGCGATAAGGCCACGGGCATGGGCTTTGGCAAGCTTGGCGATGTTGGCGTTAAAGCCACCGCACAGGCCACGTTCAGCGGTCATGACAACCAACAGGTGAACCTGATCCGACCCCGTGCCGCTCAGCAGCTTGGGGGCGGTGTCAGACCCACCTACCGATGCAGCCAACCGCGACATCACAGCGTTAAAACGCTCTGTGTAGGGGCGGGACTGCTCGGCAGCTTCCTGCGCGCGGCGAAGCTTCGCCGCGGCAACCATTTGCATGGCTTTCGTGATCTTGCGGGTCGATTTGACCGACGCGATCCGGTTTTTTAGGTCCTTGAGGTTTGGCATGTGCCCTCCCTCCCTTAAGCGAAGTCAGCGGCGAAAGAATCGATGGCAGCTTTGATCTTGTCTTCCAGCTCACCCTTCACCTTGCGGTCGTTGTTGGTGATGTCAGCCATCAGGTCGGCGTGCTTGCTGCGCAGGTGCGCCAGCAGGCCCGCTTCAAAGCGGCCGACTTCATTGACGTCGATCTTGTCGAGGTAGCCGTTTGTACCCGCATAGATCACGCAGACGATTTCCGCGTTGGTCAGAGGGGAGTACTGAGGCTGCTTCATCAGTTCTGTCAGGCGCGCACCACGGTTCAGCAGCTGCTGAGTGGAGGCATCAAGGTCGGAACCGAACTGAGCAAAGGCCGCCATTTCGCGGTACTGAGCCAAGGACAGCTTAACCGGACCGGCAACAGAAGACATCGCTTTGGTCTGAGCCGAGGACCCAACGCGCGAAACCGACAGACCGGTGTTCACAGCAGGACGGATACCTTGGTAGAACAACTCGGTTTCCAGGAAGATCTGACCGTCGGTGATCGAGATCACGTTGGTTGGAATAAACGCGGAAACGTCACCACCTTGGGTTTCGATGATCGGCAGAGCTGTCAAAGAGCCGTTGCCTGCGTCATCGCCTAGCTTCGCCGAACGCTCGAGCAGACGGGAGTGGAGATAGAAAACGTCACCTGGGTAAGCTTCACGCCCGGGCGGACGACGCAGCAGCAGGGACATCTGGCGGTAGGACACGGCTTGCTTGGAAAGGTCATCATAGATGATCAGCGCGTGACGGCCGTTGTCGCGGAAGAATTCCGCCATAGCTGTTGCGGAGTATGGTGCGAGGTACTGCATTGGCGCAGGCTCGGACGCGGTGGCGGCAACAACGATGGAATAATCAATCGCGCCTGTTTCTTCGAGCTTTTTAACCAGCTGGGCAACAGTCGAACGCTTTTGGCCGATCGCAACGTACACGCAGTACATTTTCTTGCTCTCGTCGTCGCCTGCGGCGTCGTTGATCTGCTGTTGGTTCAGGATCGCGTCCAGAGCAACGGCAGTTTTACCGGTCTGACGGTCACCAATGATCAGCTCGCGCTGGCCACGGCCAACGGGGATCATCGCGTCAACGGATTTCAGGCCAGTCGCCATTGGCTCGTGTACCGATTTCCGTGGGATAATGCCGGGGGCTTTAACGTCCGCGAGGCCACGCTCGGTGGATTCGATGGGGCCTTTGCCGTCGATAGGGTTACCCAGACCGTCAACAACACGACCCAGCAGACCGTTGCCGATTGGCACGTCCACGATGGAGTTGGTGCGCTTGACGGTGTCGCCTTCTTTGATGTCGCGGTCGGAACCGAAGATAACAACACCGACGTTGTCTGTCTCGAGGTTCAGGGCCATGCCCATGATGCCGCCGGGGAATTCGACCATCTCGCCAGCCTGGACGTTGTCCAGACCATACACGCGAGCGATACCATCACCAACGGACAGAACGCGGCCAACTTCGGCAACTTCTGCTTCTTGACCAAAGTTCTTGATCTGGTCCTTCAGGATCGCAGAAATCTCTGCAGCTTGGATACCCATTTATCCGACCTCTTTCATTACATTCTGGAGGGAATTGAGCTTTGCGCGGATCGACGTGTCGATCATCTTAGAGCCCACTTTTACAATAAGACCGCCAATGAGGGAGTCATCAACGGTCGCATTCAACGTTACTTTTTTGCCTGTGGTCGCGGCGAGCGACTTGGACAGTTTTTCGGACTGCGCTTTGGTCAGCGCCTTGGCCGAAATCACATCAGCAGTCACTTCGCCTTTTTCAACGGCGATGATGTCACGCAGGTTCTGGACCAGCTGCGGCAGGACGAACAGACGGCGCTTGTTGGCCATCAGTTCCAGCGTGCTGGCGAGCGTCTGGGACAGGTCCATCTTTTTGGCGATGGCACTGATCGACGCGGCTTGCTGTTCGCGCGTGTAGATCGGCGAATTGATCAGATCGCGGAAATCGTCGCTTTCGGCCAATGCGGCTTGCAGCGCATCAAGATCTTTCTCGATCTGGGGAAGGGCTTTGGCCTCTTGGGCCAGCTCGTACACGGCGGTCGCATAGCGTTGTGCGATACCTGTAGAGATTGATGCTGTTTCGGACACGTCCATCCTCTCATACGTCAGGGCCGGATAAGCGAATACATCGCGTCACCGGGGTGTTGGCGCGACTTGAAATTACCCAAGACGTCTAAATCAGGGCGGATGTAGCAGACGGACCCGCATCCCGCAACACAGTATAGTGAGGTTGCCACAGGAAAGCGCCCCTTATTCTTAACGCAATGCACCCCTGCGACGCTTTGACCTGATCAACCTGCCTAAAAATCAATAGACATCCGGCAATTTCGGGTGTGGCAGCGATTCTTGCCGCCGTGGCGCGGGGGTCACATAGGCTGCGGCAGGACCGCCTGAACTGCCGAGGGCGTCACCGCCCCGACCCCTTCCAAAACGCGGATCGACCGGCGCGCTGGTGTGCGTGCAACCTTGCCCTTGGGCGGGTACACCAGCTTGGTCACCTCGACCATAAACGCCCCGCCCGCCATGATCGTCGGCATGTGCCGCCCGACTTTTTCAAACAGCGGCCCCGCGCGCCGGAACGTCCGTCTGGTCGAGGGCATCAGATACAGCGCACCCAACTGGCGCTCTGGCAGGAACTGGTGTTTACGCAGTTGCGTTTCGAGCTGCCCCAGCGAATAGGGTCGCCCGTATCCGAAGGGCGTGATATCGCTACGCGCCCAGAACCCTGCACGGTTGGGCACGATGAACAGCGCCCTGCCCCCCGGCCCCAACACGCGCCAGCATTCCTCTAGCAGGTCGCCCTGCCGGTCAGACGTTTCAAGCCCGTGCATCAGAACCAGCCGGTCGACATGTCCGGTTTCGATCGGCCAGAGCGTTTCTTCGGTCAGCACAGAGGTATTGGGCATGCCCGCGGGCCAAGGCATGACCCCCTGCGGCCCCGGCATCAGCGTCATCACCCGCCGCGCATCCGCCAGATAGGGGCGCAGCAAGGGGGCCGCGAAACCAAAGCCCACAACGGTCTGCCCCTTGGCCTCGGGCCAAAGCTCAAGCATGCGGGTACGCAGGGAATGCTGCGCCGCGCGGCCAAGGGCACTGCGATAGTAAAAGTTGCGCAGGTCTTGGACATCAAGGTGCATGGGCAAAGGGCCTTGTTGGGTGGATCGCCCCGACCCTAGACCAAAGCCACGCGCCGCAAAAGAGCGGACTGCGCGAAACCCGTTTGCAGCACCGCCCTGCCCGCGCTAGCGTGGTGATCCGCACCCCGAAACCCCGACCGGAGCCGCTGCCATGTCCTTTGATCTTGTGACCATCCCCTGCCTGTCCGACAACTACGCATTCCTGCTGCGCGACCAGACCAGCGGCAAGGTCGCCTTGATCGACGTGCCCGAAGCCGCGCCGATCGCTGCCAAGCTGGACGAGTTGGGCTGGACGCTTACAGAAATCTGGCTGACCCATCACCACCCCGACCACATTCAGGGCGTGCCCGCGCTGATTGCCGACCACCCTGCCCGCGTGATCGGTGCCAAGGCTGATGCCGAACGCCTGCCCCCGCTGGACGCGGCCTATGACGACGGACAATCCTTCACCTTCGGCGCGCATACGGTCGATGTGATCGATGTGTCGGGCCATACCGTCGGGCATATCGCCTTTCACGTCCCCGCGGCCAAATGCGTCTTTACCGCCGACAGCCTGATGGCGCTTGGTTGCGGTCGTTTGTTCGAAGGCACGCCCGCGCAGATGTGGGACAGCCTGCAAAAGCTGATGCGCCTGCCCGCCGATACCACCGTATGTTCGGGTCACGAATACACGCAGTCGAACGCAAAATTCGCTCTGACGGTTGATCCGGAAAACGCGGCACTTATATCTCGTGCAAGAGAGATCGATCAGGCCCGTGCTGATGGCGAGCCGACAGTTCCCTCGACGCTTTCAACGGAACTTGAAACCAACCCCTTCCTGCGCCCGTCCGATCCGGGCATCCGTGCGCAACTGGGGATGGTCAACGCCACCGACACCAATGTGTTTGCCGAAATTCGCGCGCGCAAAGACCGTTTCTGACCGCCGCAATCATGGTCTAAAATCGACGTTCACGATAAATGTGACAGCGATATTGCAGAAAAACCTTGAAGCTGCGCCGTGATCAACCAAACTCTAATACTATGAGGCCATGCTCGGTTGCGGCGCGTCCTGTTTCTGACGCCCCCTCCGACACAGATCGAAAAGGAGCACGCCTGTGCCTTCATTCTCGTCTACCCTAGAACAAGCCATTCACGCCGCGCTGGCCCTTGCCAATGCGCGCAAACATGAATTCGCTACGCTTGAACATCTTCTTTTGGCCCTGATCGACGAACCCGACGCCGTGCAGGTGATGAAAGCCTGTTCTGTCGATATGACCGAACTGCGCGAAACGCTGGTCGAATTTGTCGATGAAGACCTGAACAATCTGGTCACCGATGTTGACGGCTCCGAAGCGGTGCCAACGGCAGCGTTCCAGCGGGTGATCCAGCGCGCGGCGATCCATGTGCAATCCTCTGGCCGGACCGAAGTGACCGGCGCGAACGTGCTGGTCGCGATCTTTGCAGAACGCGAAAGCAACGCCGCCTACTTCCTGCAAGAACAGGATATGACGCGCTATGATGCGGTCAATTACATCGCGCATGGCGTCGCCAAAGATCCGGCTTTCGGTGAACCACGCCCCGTGTCCGGTGCGCCGGATCACGAGGAAGAAGCCCAAGGCGTCACCGATGGCGACAAGAAAGAATCCGCGCTGGCGAAATACACCGTTGATCTGAACGCGAAATCCCGCGAAGGCGACGTTGATCCGCTGATCGGCCGGTCGGACGAGGTGGAACGCTGCATTCAGGTGCTGTGCCGCCGCCGCAAGAACAACCCGCTGCTGGTAGGTGACCCCGGCGTCGGGAAAACCGCCATCGCCGAAGGGCTGGCGCGCAAGATCGTTGCCGGTGAAACGCCCGAGGTCTTGGCCGAAACCACGATCTACTCGCTCGACATGGGCGCGTTGCTGGCCGGCACCCGCTACCGCGGTGATTTCGAAGAACGTCTGAAAGCCGTCGTGACCGAGCTGGAAGAACATGACAACGCCGTCCTGTTCATTGACGAGATCCACACCGTTATCGGTGCCGGTGCCACATCCGGCGGCGCGATGGATGCCTCCAACCTGCTGAAACCCGCGCTTGCGGGCGGCAAGCTGCGCACCATGGGGTCGACCACCTACAAGGAATTCCGCCAGCATTTCGAAAAAGACCGTGCCCTTGCGCGTCGTTTCCAAAAGATCGATGTGAACGAGCCTTCGGTCGAGGATGCGGTGAAAATCCTGCGGGGCATCAAACCCTATTTCGAGGATCACCACTCGGTCAAATATACCTCTGACGCGATCCGGACCTCGGTTGAACTGGCGCACCGCTATATCAACGACCGCAAACTACCTGACTCCGCCATCGATGTGATCGACGAAGCGGGCGCGGCGCAGCATCTGCTTGCGGCGTCGAAACGGCGCAAGACCATCGGCACCAAAGAAGTCGAAGCCGTGGTCGCCAAGATCGCGCGCATCCCGCCCAAGAACGTATCCAAGGATGATGTGATTGTGCTCAAGGATCTTGAGGCATCGCTGAAACGCGTCGTCTTCGGTCAGGACAAGGCGATCGAAGCCCTGTCGTCCGCGATCAAACTGGCCCGTGCCGGCCTGCGCGAGCCCGAAAAACCCATCGGCAACTACCTGTTCGCAGGGCCGACAGGTGTGGGTAAGACCGAGGTGGCGAAACAGCTGGCCGACACGCTTGGTGTGGAACTGCTGCGTTTCGACATGTCTGAATACATGGAGAAACACGCCGTTTCCCGCCTGATCGGTGCCCCTCCCGGCTATGTCGGGTTTGATCAGGGCGGCATGTTGACCGATGGCGTTGACCAGCACCCCCACTGCGTTCTGCTGCTCGACGAGATGGAGAAAGCCCACCCGGACGTCTACAACATCCTGTTGCAGGTGATGGATCACGGCAAGCTGACGGACCATAACGGCCGGACAGTGGATTTCCGTAATGTCGTGCTGATCATGACGTCGAACGCAGGCGCGTCCGAGCAGGCGAAAGAAGCGATCGGCTTTGGCCGTGACCGTCGCACCGGCGAGGATACCGCCGCGATCGAACGGACCTTCACGCCCGAATTCCGCAACCGTCTGGACGCGGTGATCAGCTTTGCGCCGCTGCCGAAAGAGGTGATCTTGCGGGTGGTCGAAAAATTCGTGCTGCAGCTTGAAGCTCAGCTGATGGACCGCAACGTGACGATTGAACTGTCCACAAAAGCCGCCGAATGGCTGGGCGACAAAGGCTATGATGCACGAATGGGTGCGCGCCCCCTTGGACGCGTCATCCAAGAGCACATCAAAAAGCCCCTCGCCGAAGAGCTGCTGTTCGGCAAGCTGGCGAAAGGTGGTGTGGTCAAGGTCAACGTCAAGAAGGGCGAGCTGGACCTGACGATCCTCGGGTCGGAAAACCCCAAGCTGACAGGCAACAAGCCACCGTTGCTGACAGCTGAATGATATCACGCAGCGCCGTATTTGCGCTTGCCCTGCCCTTTGCCAGCCCCGTGCTGGCAGAGGGTTTTCTTATCTCCCCTCCCCTTGATTGCGACCTTGGCACAGACTGCTTCATCCAGCAGTATGTCGATAGCGACCCGTCGTCTGATGCGATGGATTTCACCTGTGCCGCGTTAAGCTATGACGGGCACAAAGGCACGGATTTCGCACTGCCCAGCCGGGCCCGTATCGCCGACAACATCCCCGTCCTTGCCAGCGCCGCAGGCCGTGTCACCGGTATGCGCGACGGCATGACTGACAGCGGCTATACCAGCGAAAACGCTGCCGATATCGACGGTAAGGAATGTGGCAACGGCGTCGTGCTTGACCACGGGAACGGTTGGGAAACCCAGTACTGCCACCTCAAACAAGGCTCGGTCAGCGTCACCACGGGGCAAGAGGTCGCTTTGGGCGATACCATCGGCTTTGTCGGGCAGTCGGGAAAGGCCGCCTTCCCCCATGTGCATCTGTCGGTGCGCAAAGACGGGGCCGTCGTTGATCCCTTCGATCCCGATGGGACCACCAACTGCGACGCGCCCGGTGACAGCAACCTTTGGGTCGAACGGCCCGACTACCGCGCCGGTGGGCTGATCAGCATTGGTTTTGCCGATGCGGTCCCCGCCTATGACGCCATCAAACAAGGCGAGGCAACGGCGGCGTCCCTGCCCGTGGACGCGGATGCGCTGGTGATCTGGGGCTACATGTTTGGCACACGGGCAGATGACATCGTGAACCTGTCCATCACCGGCCCTGACGGCATGGTGATCGCGGATGATGTGACGCTGACCAAAACCCAGGCCCAAGCCTTTCGCGCCATCGGCAAACGTGGCCGCGTGGACTGGCCGGCGGGCACCTATACCGGCACGGTGACGATGATCCGCGGCCTGCAGATTATCAGCCAACGCAGCACGGAAATCGAGGTCAAATAACGCTACCTCTCGGTCAGCTTGAGCTCGATCCGGCGGTTTTGCGCGCGGGCGGCTTCGGTATTCCCACTGGCAACGGGCTGATATTGACCAAAGCCGTTCGCGGCCAGCCGTTCCGGTGCAATCCCGAGGAAGTTGATCATATATTTGACCACTGACAGGGCGCGCGCCTGGCTAAGCTCCCAGTTATCCGCAAATTCGCCCAACCCCGACAGCGGCTGGTTGTCGGTATGCCCGTCTACGCGAATGACCCAGTCGATTTCAGGCGGGATATCGGCCGCGATGTTGCGTAGGATACCGGCGACCTTGGCGATCTCTCCGCGACCATCGGCGGACAGCGTGGCGGCCCCCGGGGGGAACAACACCTCGGAAGAGAAGACGAAACGGTCCCCCTCGATGCGCACACCCTCCTGATTGCCCAAAAGCGCGCGCAGACGGCCAAAGAACTCGGACCGGTATTGTTCGAGGTTCTTTGTCTCGGCCTCAAGCCGCGCACGTTCAGCCGCTTCAAGCTCGGCGCGGCGGCGTTCTTCGGCGGCGACCCGTGCGAGGGCGGTGTTCAGATCTGACCCCAGCGATTGCAACTGCACCTCTTTCGCGGCATCGCGTGCGACGGCATCATCCAGCAGGGATTGCAGCTCTCCCAACTGGCCGCGCAGGGCGGCGACCTGCTGGTTCAATAGTTCTGTCTGGCGTTGTGCCGCAGCAGTCGCCGCTTCTTCCTGCGCCAGCTCGGACCGGGCGGCCTCCAGCAAAGCGGCCTGTTTCTCTGCATCCGACAGCTCTGCCTCGGCGCGGTTCTCAGCGGCAAGCTTTGCAGCAAGCGCATCCGCCAGTTTGGCGCGCAGCTCTGCCCGATCGGCCTGAGTTGCTTCAAGAGTTTCGGTTTCCGCCAGCGCAGCGGCAAGTTCTGCATCCAGCGTTTCCTTGGCAGCGCGGGCGGCGGCGAGCAGGGTCAGCGTATCCTCGGCCTCTTTGCGCTGCGTCTCTAGCGCCAGCGTCATTGCGGTCAGCTCTGCATCGGCATTTTCCAGCTTTTCGCGCAAGCGTTCGGCGGCGGCAGCTTCGGCCAAACGAGCGGCTTCGGCCTCTGACAGCGCGGCGGCATTCTGCGCGGCGGCGGTTTCCAAAGCGGCCTGCGCATCCTGATTTTGCGCCCGCAGATCATCCACCAGCGCTGTCAGCGCATCACGGCGGGCGGCGGCAAGGCGGGCGGCTTCGGCCTGGGCATCCGTCTCTGACCGCGCCTGCGCCAAGGCAAGGTTCAACGCCTCTTGCGCGCTCAGCAGTTCTTCTTGTCGCGTCTCAAGCGCCTCTCCACGGGCGACCGCCGCATCCCGTTGGGACAACAGGCTTGCCACCTGCGCCTCGAAACCGGTGATCTTGGACTCTGCCGCGTCAAGCTGTGCGGCCTGCGCATCGCGTGTCGCGGTCAAGGAGGCGATCATTGCCGCCTGCTCTGCCGCCTGATCGCGTGCAGCGGTGAGGGATGTGTTCAGCGTCCCCAGTTCTGCCTCAAGCTCGGCCGTGGTTTGCCGTTCCATCCCAAGCGCTTGCGCCAGCGCCGCGACTTCGCCCGACAGTGAATTCAGTTCGTTCTCTTGGCCGTTGATCCGCTGGGTCTGTACGGCTTGCAGCACCATAAAGATGGTCAGCACGAACATCAGCACCAGCAAAAGACCCGTCATCGCATCCACGAATCCCGGCCAGATCGAGCCTTGAAACCGTGCCCCAGTGCGTCGGGAAAGCGCCATGATCAGCTGCCCTCGGTGTCGGTGCGGTCAGGGGTGCGCAAGCGGCGCGGCTCAGCGCCACGCGGGGCCGACAGCGCCTTGGCCAGCAAGGATATATCCTTGCGCAACTCGGCCATCGTCTCCTGCCGTCCGGCTGAAATCTCTTCGAGAATACGCAGCATCTGCACATCGATCGACCGCAGGCGCATCCGGCTTTCCGCATCCGCGCGTTCGTGTTCGCCCTGCCCTTCAAGCACGGCGACCATACGCTCCTGCCCCTTGGCGATCCGGTCAAGGCTTTCAGCCGGCGTATCGGTCTGTGCGGCCCGCGCCGACAGTTCCTCCATCGTGGCGGCCAGCGCGCCGATCTTGCTGTTCAGCGCGGTCTGGCTTTCCGCCGATTGTCCGATCAACTGACGCAGGCTGTCCATCTGTTCGGCCATGTGATCCAGCACACCAGCCACCGCGTTTTGATCCGACGCCCCGTCCTCGCCCGAGGAAAAACCGACGCGGGTGATCGAGCTGAGCCAATCTTCAAGCTCTTGATAAAAGCGGTTCTGCCCGTGACCGGCAAAGAGTTCAAGCAAGCCAACCACCAGCGACCCCGCCAGCCCCAAAAGGGACGACCCGAACGCCACCCCCATACCGCCAAGCTGCGATTCCAGCCCTGTCATCAGGCGCGCGAACATATCGGTGCTGCCGTCCCCTTCTTGCGGGGCGAGACTGCGGATGGTTTCAACAACAGCCGGTACCGTCGTCGCCAAGCCGTAGAACGTGCCCAGAAGCCCGAGGAAGATTAGCATGTTGACGATATAGCGCGTAATCTCGCGCGCTTCGTCGATGCGGGTGGCGACGGAATCCAGGATAGATCGGGTAGAGGTCGCGTTCACCTGCATCCGCGCGCCTCGTGTGCGCAGCAGCGATGCCAGCGGTGCCAGCAGTTGCGGGGCGACGGCATCGGCATTGGGCGCGTCAGAGGCAAAATTCTCGATCCAGCGCACAGAGCCGATCAGCTGCACCACCTGATAAAAGCAGGCGATCACACCGATGAAGAAGACGACAATAATGACCCCGTTCAAATAGGGGTTCGCCGCAAAAATAGGCAAAACGCTTGGCAGCGCCAGAAAAGCCCCGATGCAAGTCAGCCCGAGGGCGATCAGCATCAGCGTGATCTGCCGCACCGGCTGGGAAAACTGTGGTTTGGATTCGCGATCTGACTGCGCCATGCCTCGTGGCTCCTGACACTTTTGTGCTTCTGTTGCCGCAGCCTACACTTAATCCCGACGGTTATGCCACGGGTTTATGCGCATAAAGTCTTTACGCGGTCGTGCAGCCACGCCAGCGACGGATCATGCAGCCCGATCTGCGTCAGATGCGCTGCGGTGTTGAATAGATATTCGGTATTCGGCCCCATGCCGCCAACCGCGCCCGAGATGATCTGCGCCTGCTCTTCCAGCGGCAAGCCACCGCAGTATTGGTCATGTTCTGCGTCAATCACATAGACCAGCGCCGCAACCGTGCGCCCGTCCTCTAGCTGCACATCCAGAGTTTTCTCTACATAAGCCGACGAGACAAGCTCGCGTTCGCGCAAATAGGCCAGCGTCGCTTCTTCGGTGCCCGGTGCCACGCGCAGCGCCATGCCATCGCAGGCCGTGCCGGTATCAGCATCCAGCGCCAGCACAAGTCCCGGACGTTCGACCGAGCCACGGTGGTGGATGGAGCGCATGCAGAAAGACCGCGCATACCCGGGCAACCGCCCGATCACGCTTTCCGCGACGTCAAACCCCGGTTTCCACAATAAGCTGCCGTAACCGAACACCCACATTGCCATGTCTCTGGTCCTTTATCATTGGCTTGTTTAAAGCTGCGCTATCGCAGGCGTTAATAAGGTGTTGGGTAAAATGGGCAAGGTCGTGTTGGTTATTGTCGTTCTGGCGGCGGTTTGGTGCGGATGGTGGGTCGCTGCCTCGTCCGGATTGCAGCGGGGCATCGCGAAACTGATCGAAACGCGCCGCGCAGCCGGGTGGCAGGCAGACGTGGGCGAAATGAAAAAGCAGGGCTTCCCCACGCGGTTGCAAACCCGTCTGACCGATGTGACCCTGACCCCGCCGGCCCAAAATGCCGGGCGCGGGATCGCCAGCGCCGTCGCGGCAAAGCGCATCGACATCTCTACCCCCGCATACTGGCCCGGATATGTCACCGTAGCCTCGCCCTATATCGAACTTGGCCTGTCCGGCCCCAACTTGCGCGCCATGTTGTCGGCCGAGGACGTGACAACCGATCTGCGCCTGCGCCCCAGTGTTTCCGGCCAGCTGGACCGGTTGACGCTGGACGGCGGTGCCTGGGTGCTTGACCTGCCTGTCACCGGCCCTGTCGAGGGGCGCGGGTTGAACGTCAGCGCTGTGCAACAAACCGTCGGCCAGCCGATCTACGATCTGGCGCTGGACGCGCAGAACGTCACCCCCAGTGCCGCACTGCGCGGCCTGTTCGGCCTGCCCGACGATTGGGCAGAGGCATTTGACACCGTCACCGCCAAAGCGACCATCACCTTTGACCGGCTGTGGGATCGTAAGGCCCTTGGACGAACCCGCCCCCAGCCCCGCGTGATCGACCTGCGTCACGCCGAGCTTGCCTGGGGCGACATTGCCCTGTCCCTGAGCGGCACAATTGCGGTCGCCGAAGATGGTCTGGCAACAGGGACATTGTCGGTCGCGGCACAAGACTGGCCGACGATGCTGACCATGGCCGAGAGCGCGGGATACATTCCCCCCAACTTCCGCCCCCAAGCGGAACAAATGCTGAAGGGGTTGGCGCAAATGTCGGGAAACACCGATGCGCTGGATCTGGACATCACCGTGAAGGACGGAAAAATGTCTATGGGTTTCATCCCCTTGGGCCGAGCACCCAAGATTATCTTGCGCTGAATTGCGTTAAATCAACGGCAATAGGTCCCCTTGCGATACCGCGCCGTGTCGAAATGAAAATGATCCAGATGGAAGCGGTTCGCTTTCGGGCCAAGCACGGTGCCAAACGGCCCGCAGGCCCCCTTGTGCACCCGACGCATGGCCTTACGGCTGGCGGGGGCATTCCAGCCCTTCAACACACTGACCTCAGCACCGCTGTGCATCTGAAAACCCGAGATATCGATCGCCCGCCCGCGCCCGTGTTCTGATATCTTGCCACCCGGCTGGTTGTTGCGCGTCCGGCAGGCGTAATGGGCGGCGACACGCAGCCCGCGCAGGCCACCCTGACCGGCAAAAGCGGGCTTTGCCGATTGATCAATCCATGTTTTCAATGCCTTGGCAGTCTTGCAGTCCATAACCGCCGCCTGGCTCAACCGCACGCCCGACACCGACTGGATCTGCACCGCATCGCTGACGCCGCAGCCCTTGAGCTTGGGTTGCACGCGCCCGATCGCTTTGCCCTGAATGGAAATATCCCCGCATACAGCGCCCTTGGCCAGCAGGCGGCGTTTGGCCTTGGCGGCCTGCTCTGCCTTACGGCTGCGCAGGCTGGGCCGTAACGAGGAGGCGATCCCGCCCGTGGCCGCTATCGCGCGTTTGGCCCCCGCATTGCGCGGCGGCGTGGCAATCGACCCTTGGGGTGTCAGCGCAGCCCCCCCGGCCAAAGCGGGCGGGCGCAAAGAGGTATCGGGTCCGGCCAGTGCGGCACCGGAAAGCAGCGCGTATATCAGCGCCGCCCGGATCATTTATTGCCGGGTTGGCGACCAAAGTTCGGCGCGTCCGTGTCCTGCCCCGCTTCGATAATACCGCGACGGATCGCGCGGGTACGGGTGAAGTAATCATGTAGATGATCGCCATCCCCCATACGGATCGCGCGCTGCAATGCGAAAAGCTCTTCTGTAAAGCGGCCCAAAATCTCGAGCGTGGCCTCCTTGTTGGTCAGGAAAACATCGCGCCACATGGTCGGATCGCTTGCCGCGATGCGGGTAAAGTCGCGAAAGCCTGCGGCGGAATATTTGATCACTTCGCTATCGGTCACGCGGCGCAAATCATCGGCCACGCCCACCATCGTATACGCGATCAAATGCGGCGCATGGCTGGTCACCGCAAGCACCAGATCGTGATGCTCCGCATCCATTTCCTCGACATTGGCACCCATACCATCCCAAAGGTTCCGCAACCGCGAGATCGCATTGGCGTTGGTGTCGGGCACAGGCACCAGCAGGCACCAGCGGTTGTCAAAAAGCTCTGCAAAGCCGCTGCGTGGGCCGGAGTGTTCGGTCCCCGCCAAAGGGTGTGCGGGGATGAAATGCACCCCGTCGGGCAGCAGTGGGCCCACTTGCGCGATCACATCCGCCTTGACCGACCCCACATCCGTCACCGTGCAGCCGGGTTTGAGATGCCCGGCCATCTCGGCCGCGACCGACCCCATGACGCCGACGGGCACACAAAGCACCACCAGATCCGCGTCTTTCACCGTCTTGGCAATGGAATCGCAGACCTCGTCGCACAGGCCAATCTCGCGGGCGGTGTCGCGGGTTTCGGCGCTGCGTGCAAAGCCCGACACATGGCCCGCAAGCCCGCCGCGCTTCATCGCCCAGAACATCGAAGAGGCGATCAGCCCCAAGCCGATCAGCGCGACTTTCTCATAAATTACGGGCATATCAGTCGCCTTTAAACTGTCGGATCGCATGCACCACGCGGCGGCATGCGCTTTCATCGCCCACGGTGATCCGCAAGCACGTCGGCAGCTGGTAGCCCGCCACGCGCCGCACGATCAACCCTTGGGTCTTGAGGTATTCATCACAGGCCTCGGCCTCGTCCTGCGACTTGAACCGCGCGAGGATGAAGTTTGCGCAAGACACATCAGACGGCACGCCGATCTCTGCCAGCGCATCAGCCATCCAACTGCGCCATTTGGCGTTCTCGCTCCGGCAATGGGCGGCGTAGCCGGTATCCTTGATCGCCGCCGTCGCCGCATTCAGCGCGGCTTGCGACAGGTTGAACGGCCCGCGCACACGATTCAGCACGTCGATAATATGCGCCGGTGCATAGCCCCAACCGATCCGCAGCCCGCCCAGACCGTAAAGCTTGGAGAACGTCCGCGTCATCACGATATTATCGTGGCTATCGACCAAAGCCGCGCCGCCGTCATAGCCTTCGACATATTCGGCATAGGCCCCGTCAAGCACCAGAATTGCCTGTTTGGGGATACCGGCGGCCAGACGTTCAATCTCGCTCAGCCCGATCATGGTGCCGGTGGGGTTGTTCGGGTTGGCAATGAACACCAGCCGCGTTTTGTCGGTGCATCCCGCGAGCAGCGCATCCACATCCGTGACACGTTCGTTTTCGGGCACCTCGACCGGGGTCGCGCCGTTGGCCAGCGCGGAGATCCGGTACATGCCAAAGCCGTGCACCGTGTGCAGCACCTCTGTCCCCTCGCCCGAGAACGCCTGGCACAAAAAGGCGATGATCTCGTCCGAGCCGGCCCCGCAAATGATGCGGTCAGCGTCCAGCCCGTGCACCTGCGCGATCGCCTGACGCAGCGTGGTATGATCAGAGGACGGATAGCGGTGCAGATCATAGGACGCATCGCGGAACGCTTTGACGGCCGCGTCGGACGGGCCAAGTGGGTTCTCGTTCGAGCTGAGCTTGATCACATTATCAAGCCCCGCCACATGGGACGCCCCGCCTTGATACAGCGCGATGTCCATAATGCCGGGTTGCGGGCGAATAGCGGTTGTCATCTGTCATGTCTCCTGTCGGGCGGACCATAAACGCGCGCCGTCGCCAGCGCCACTACGATCTTGTCCCAGCGTCATATGGCCCCGCGCTAAAGGCGCGTCACCAAACGCAAAAAGGGCCACGCCGGTCTTTCCAGCGTGGCCCCTTCGGCATTGATATGCGAGGAACCTTAGTTCTTCGCGTAGAATTCGACCACGAGGTTCGGTTCCATCATGACAGGGTATGGCACGTCGCCCAAAGCGGGGGTGCGCACGAATGTCGCTGTCATCTTGGAGTGATCTGCCTCTATGTAGTCAGGCACGTCACGCTCTGCCAGTTGCGTCGCTTCGAGCAGGGCAACCATTTGCTTGGAACGGTCACGCACTTCGATCACGTCGCCTTCTTTGACGCGGTAGGAAGGAATGTTAACCTTCTTGCCGTTCACTTTGACGTGGCCATGGTTCACGAACTGGCGCGCAGCGAAAACGGTCGCGACAAATTTGGCGCGGTATACAACGGCGTCCAGGCGACGCTCCAGCAGACCGATCAGGTTTTCACCTGTGTCGCCTTTTACACGCTCGGCTTCGCCGTAGATGCGGCGGAATTGCTTTTCGGTCAGATCGCCGTAGTAGCCTTTCAGCTTCTGTTTGGCGCGCAGCTGAATGCCGAAGTCGGACATTTTGCCCTTGCGGCGCTGACCGTGCTGGCCGGGGCCGTATTCACGACGGTTCACTGGGGACTTAGGACGGCCCCAGATGTTTTCGCCCATACGGCGGTCAATTTTGTGCTTGGCAGCTGTACGCTTAGTCACGGCTGTTCTCCTTTTTGAGGCCCCCGCAGGATTGCGACGGGCGGTAAAGGGCGTTGTCCTCTGGCCGAAGCCTGACAGGGTTCCCCTTGCGGGGTCCACCAACACCAATCAAGCGGCGCTTATACGGTGCTGCGGGATGGAGTCAATGCACGAACTTGGCCGAATTAGCCTCAAATCGTAGCTTATTAGGCAGTAGCGGCCGGGAAGTCCGTGAAAATGCGCATTTCGATGAACGCTCCGCCGCCCTACGTCATGTGACCCGCTGAACGTTGCCTTAAAATCGCCAAAATCGTTAACAAAAGGTTAAAGCGAGCACTATTAAGTTGAAAAGTTAACGATTGTCACGCAGCATCAAGGTGTTGAACGGTTTGAGGGGGCTAGTGTGACGCATAACATGGGCTATCGCAGCGGATACCGTTGGCATCCAATGCGCTTCATCGGAACTCGTAATGCAGTTGTGGTGCGTAGCGTTCAAAGGCCACACGCATGAGAATCTTGGCCGTCGAGGACAACCAAGATCTGCGTAATTTGCTAGAAGAATATCTTCGGACGCAAGATCACGAATATGTCCGCACGGCCGCCTCCGGCACGGAGGCGCTTGAAGTCATCCATAGCGCGCCGGTTATTTTCGACTGCCTACTGCTCGACATCCAGATGCCGGAAATGTCCGGCGTAGAGCTGATCCCCCACATCCGACAAATCGACGGGTACGAATTTGTGCCCATCATCATGCTCACCGGCGTGAAGAACAGCGAAAGCATCGCGAAATCCTTCGTGGCGGGCGCGTGGGACTATATCATCAAACCGTTCGAGTTCTTCGATCTTGAGGCACGCATTCATGGTGCGGAAATGCGCAACGCCGAATTTGTCCGACACCTGAAACGCCCGCATGAATCCCCCAACCAAGAGAATTTCGACGTTCTGAAAGAGCTCGCGCTCGACCGTCCGATGTCGCCGTCCGAGCTTTCCGAGAGCGGCCTTGTCCCGCAGGACGCCTTTGAAAACTGCATTATGCGGATGCAATCCGAGTTTGGTGGCGGCATGCAGATCGCTGTGATCGTGCTGCAGAACTTTGCGGATGTGCTTTCGCAGGTTCCGCAAGACCAGCGCGTCGAGTTTTCCGTCGGATTGGCACGCAGGTTGACCGATGCGCTCAGCAGCCTGAACCTTATCGTGACATATCGATCAAACGGCACCTTCGCCGCGCTCTCGCCCGCGCTAAAAACGCAATCCACGCTCAACATCGCTGACGTGGTAAAGAACGCGGTCCAGACCTCGCCAGAGGCAGGATGTCATCGCGATATCGTGGTCAACGTCGACTACTGCCGCACCAAGGCATTCTCGACCAGCGGCGACACGATTGTGATGCTTGACCAACTGGCAAAGCGCCTAAGTACCGTTACCGCCTAACACGGTCACAGTGGCCTAGCCAGCGTCCCAGTCATGTTTGGGCATTTGCGCCACAGCCTGATGACGGGGACAGCACGTCAAATGGTCATTCACCATGCCCACAGCCTCCATGAACGCATAGACGATTGTCGGGCCGCAGAACTTAAACCCCCGTTTTTTCAAGTCAGCCGATATCTGCTTTGAAAGCGGCGTCCATGCGGGAACATCCGACTGACGCTCAAACCGGTTTTGCAGTGGCTCGAATCCCACGTATTTCCATAAGTACCGATCAAATCCCTCCTTCTTTTCAATCTCTTGCCAAACGCGTGCATTTGTAATCGCCGCCTCGATCTTTCCGCGGTGGCGGATAATGCCGGGGTTGGCGAGCAAGCGTTCAACCTCGGCTTCACCCCATGTGGCGATGACATTAGGGTCAAAACCGGCAAAAGCCTCGCGGAAATTCTCTCGCTTTTTAAGTATCGTGATCCAACTCAGCCCTGCCTGAAAGCCATCGAGGATCAGTTTTTCCCAAAGCGCGCGGCTGTCATACTCCGGCACACCCCAGTCAGTGTCATGATAATCCAGATAAATTTGCTCTGGCCCAGCCCAGTCACACCGCTGCATCCGCATCCCCTTCTCCGACGGATCTGGCCGGATAGCTAAAATTTGTACTGCATTGCCGCGTTAACCCGGCGTTACAAGTTTCCGCGCCAAGGTGACATGAGTACAGCGATAAATGGAAGCGCCACTTTGGAAGATATATCACCACACCCGCTCGCCGATCTGCCCGAGGGGACGAAAAACCCGCTCGACTACGCGCTGACCCAACGCGACGGCAGCACATTGGCCATGGTCAGGGCTGCTGTCGCGCATAATCAGACATTGATGGCATACCAGCCTGTCATGCGGGACGCGGACGACCCAAAAATCGCCTTTTACGAAGGTTTCATTCGTATTCTGGATCCCACCGGTCGCGTCATCCCCGCCCGCGAATTCATGCCCGTGGTCGAGAAGACCCAGCTTGGCCGCGAGATTGATGTGCTGTCGCTCCATGCGGGGCTTGCCGCGCTGAGCGAAAACAAAGGGTTGCGCCTTTCGATCAACATGTCCGCGCGCTCTATCGGGTATGCGGGATGGACGACCCTTTTGAACCGGTGGCTGTCGCGCGACGGCACAATTGGCGAGCGTCTCATCCTGGAAATTAGCGAAAAATCGGCGATGCAAATGCCCGAACTCGTCGCCAGCTTTATGGACCAGCTCCAGACACGGGGCGTTTGCTTTGCATTGGATAACTTTGGCTCTGACTACATCGCCATCCGCTATTTGAAAGAGATGTTCTTCGACATTCTGAAGATCGACGGGCAGTTCGCCCGCGGCGTAAGCGACCACCCCGACAATCGTGCAATCGTGTCGATCATGGTGTCGATCGCGCGCAACTTCGACATGATAACCGTCGCTGAACAGGTGGAAAATCAAGACGATGCATCCCTGCTTCTCGCGCTTGGGGTCGATTGCCAACAGGGCTTTCTATATGGCGCACCAACCACCCAACCCTACTGGCAGAGCACGCCGGAAGAGCGCAAAAATGCGTAAGCGAACATGGCGCGATTGCCGCATGTGCAGCAATGGGATATGTCCAAACCATAGAAGACGGGGGAACGGGAAAACGCCGTATTATATTACCCCACGTCAGTAGTTCAGGGGAAGAACACATATGACCAACGTTGTCATCGCATCCGCAGCGCGCACGCCTGTCGGCAGCTTCAGCGGATCCTTTGCAAATACACCCGCGCACGATCTGGGCGCCGCGGTACTGAAAGAGATCGTCGCCCGCGCAGGCATCGACCCTTCCGAGGTCAATGAAACAATTCTGGGTCAGGTTCTGACCGCCGCTCAGGGGCAAAACCCTGCCCGTCAGGCACATGTGAACGCGGGTCTGCCCATCGAAAGTGCGGCATGGTCGATCAACCAGGTCTGCGGCTCTGGTCTGCGCGCGGTCGCTTTGGCAGCACAGCACATCCAATTGGGCGACGCCGATATTGTGGCAGCCGGTGGTCAGGAAAACATGTCGATGAGCCCCCACGCACAAAATCTGCGTCCGGGCCAGAAAATGGGCGATATGCAACTTATCGATACGATGATCCGCGACGGTCTGTGGGATGCGTTTCACGGTTACCATATGGGCCAAACAGCTGAAAACGTTGCCGCTAAATGGGATATCAGTCGCGACGCCCAAGACGCATTCGCGGTCGCCTCGCAGAACAAAGCCGAAGCCGCCCAGAAGGCCGGTAAATTCCAGGACGAAATCGTGCCTTTCACCGTCAAAACCCGCAAGGGCGAGGTGGTTGTCGATCAAGATGAATACATCCGCCACGGTGCCACGATGGAAGCGATGCAGAAACTGCGCCCCGCCTTCACCAAAGACGGTTCCGTCACCGCAGCCAATGCGTCCGGCCTGAACGACGGGGCCGCTGGCGCATTGCTGATGTCCGCAGACAACGCCGAAAAGCGCGGCATCACACCTTTGGCGCGCATCGCGTCCTATGCGACCGTCGGCCTAGACCCGACGATCATGGGTGCCGGCCCGATCTATGCATCGCGTAAAGCGCTTGAGAAAGCGGGCTGGAAGGCCGAGGACCTGGACCTTGTCGAAGCCAACGAAGCGTTCGCGGCGCAGGCCTGCGCGGTCAACAAGGACATGGGGTGGGATCCATCGATCGTGAACGTGAACGGCGGTGCCATCGCAATCGGCCACCCCATCGGTGCCTCCGGCGCGCGCATCCTGAACACCCTTTTGTTTGAGATGCAGCGACGCGGCGCGAAAAAAGGCCTCGCGACCCTGTGCATCGGCGGTGGCATGGGCGTGGCCATGTGTCTTGAGCGCCCATAACGCTGGATAATCGATCAAGCGTGGCGCGTGTTCGGCAAGAACGCGCGCCACGCGAAAAACATCTGCTTTTTCCCTGCGTAAACTGTTGCAATGAATTTCAAGCCTGACTACAAATTTCCCACGTAATTAAATTACGAAATTAACAAGGCAAACGAAACAACATTGCCTTAAGGGGAGAGATTTATGTCACGTGTTGCACTTGTAACAGGGGGAAGCCGCGGGATCGGGGCGGCTATTTCCACAGCTTTGAAAGACGCAGGATACACCGTCGCGGCAACATATGCCGGGAACGACGAGGCAGCCGCGCAGTTTACAGAAACCACGGGCATCAAAACATACAAGTGGAACGTCGCCGACTATGACGATTCCAAGGCCGGGATTGCCAAAGTCGAAGAAGATTTAGGCCCGATTGATGTGGTCGTAGCGAACGCAGGTATCACCCGCGACGCGCCTTTCCACAAGATGACGCCCGACCAGTGGAACGAAGTGGTTGGCACCAATTTGACGGGTGTTTTCAATACGATCCACCCGGTTTGGCCTGGCATGCGCGAACGCAAGTTCGGTCGGATCGTCGTCATCAGTTCGATCAACGGGCAGAAAGGTCAGTTCGCCCAGGTGAACTATGCCGCGACCAAAGCAGGCGATCTGGGCATTGTGAAATCACTCGCTCAGGAAGGCGCGCGCGCCAATATTACCGCGAATGCGATCTGCCCCGGCTATATTGCGACGGATATGGTGATGGCGGTGCCCGAGAAGGTGCGCGACTCTATCGTGGCGCAAATCCCGACCGGCCGACTAGGCGAACCCGAAGAAATCGCCCGCGCGGTTGTATTCCTAGTCAGTGATGACGCGGGCTTTATCAACGGGTCCACGATCACCGCGAATGGTGCGCAGCATCTGGTCTAAACGGCCGGCATGAACGCAAAAGGCCAGCGCATTTCGCGCTGGCCTTTTTGTCGGCGGCCCAATGGGCACGCCAACGGAATTGAAATCTATCAGGCGGAAAGCCGGGTAATCTCCTCTTTCAAGCGCAGCTTTTCCTTCTTCATATTCGCAACCTTTAGCCCGTCCATACTCGGCGATCGTTGGGCCTGTTCTACAGCGTCACTCATTGCCAAATGCTTCCGTTTCAGAGCATCCAGATGTGCGTCAAAAGCCATGTAACTCTCCTTAGGTTATGTTGCGTAGAATGATTGAAGCACGAAATATTCCACCTGTCACGCGGCAGCGCAGCAAAACTATCGACAAGTTGAGATATCGGCGAGAGGCTGCTTAGAATGGCAGCGCTGCGCCCTCGCGCAGGACCGCTCGTATTTCGGGCACATAGCTGTCGCCGTCGCTTAAATGTTGTGCGCCTTCGTGCATGATAAGGGGCGCGTTCAAGCGAAACGCCCCCCGCCCGCTTTTGCGCGCACGCAGGATGACCAGTTCAGCCATGCGACCAATGCGCGGTGCGATCGGCAGCACCTCTATGCTGCCCATATCATGGGGTAGCGCGCGGATCAGATCGGGCAGGCGTTCCGCCCGATGGATAAAATGCGCCTGCCCTTTCGGGGCAAGGCGCTTGGCCGCGATCTTGACCCAGGTTTCCAACGGGGTCGCTTCACCCAAGGCGGTTTCACGACCGCTGTTCGTTGCAGCGACTGAGGCGTGGCGATCAAAATACGGCGGGTTGGCAAGAACGTGGTCAAATTGTCGCTGCCGCAGGGCCAGCGGCATAGCATCAATGTCGGCCTCGACCACTTCAAATGCTGGATTATTGCGCCGTGCAAGCGCGGCATAGGCAGACTGGATCTCGACCCCCGTCAGTTGCAAGCCCGGCACCCGCGCGCCCAGACAAAGCGACGCCGCCCCTACCCCGCAGCCCAGCTCTAGCACGCGCTGACCGGCCTGCGCCGGAACCGTTGCAGCCAATAAAACAGGGTCGACGCCCGCACGGTAGCCTTTACGCGGCTGCCACAAATGCAGTTTGCCGCCCAGAAACGCATCCCGCGTGAGCGCGTCGGGGTCAAAGACGTCCACAGCGGTTACTTGGGCAACCCGGTGGGGATGTCGTTGTCACGCAACACCCGCGTTGCGGCGGTGTGATCGTCGTCATGCACCATCAAGCGGCGGGGGAAAATGCCGATCCCGCCTTCAAGCACGCTCATGTTTACGTCCAGCGGAAAGCAGTCTATATCCTCGCCCTGAAGAAGGGCGCTGGCAAAGGCGATTATTGTCGGATCGGTTGTGCGCAAAAGTTCCTTCATAACAGAGATGTAAGGGCAATCGACGTTGATTGTCGAGCCTTCCAATTAAGGTCGTGTAAATGACGAGCGAAAACACCCAGAAACCACATGACCGGATGGCGGCCTATCTTAACGCGGATATGACCGCGGTGAACGATCTGATCCGCGACCGCATGGCGTCAGAACATGCGCCGCGCATCCCCGAGGTCACGGCCCATCTGGTAGAGGCAGGCGGCAAGCGGCTGCGCCCGATGCTGACCCTCGCTGCGGCGCGTTTGTGCGGCTATGACGGCCCCTACCACGTGCACCTTGCCGCCACGGTGGAATTCATTCACACCGCGACCCTTCTGCACGACGATGTGGTCGATGAAAGCGCGCAGCGTCGCGGGCGACCGACGGCCAACTTGCTGTGGGATAACAAATCTTCGGTGCTGGTGGGCGACTACCTTTTCGCGCGCAGCTTCCAGCTGATGACCGAGACGAATAACATGCGCGTGCTGGCGATCCTTGCCAATGCCTCCGCCACGATTGCCGAGGGCGAGGTGCTGCAACTGACCGCCGCACAGAATCTGGCCACGGATGAAGGCATCTACCTACAGGTCGTGCGCGGAAAGACGGCGGCGCTGTTTTCGGCTGCGACGCAGGTGGGCGGGGTGATTGCCACGGCCCCTGACGCACAGGTTCAGGCCCTGTTTGACTATGGTGATGCCTTGGGGATCGCGTTCCAGATTGTCGACGATCTGCTGGACTACCAAGGCGACCCGAATGCCACCGGCAAGAACATTGGTGATGACTTCCGTGAGCGTAAGCTGACCCTGCCCGTGATCAAGGCGATCGCCAAAGGCGACGCGGCCGAACGTGCCTTCTGGACCCGCACCATCGAGAAGGGCAAGCAGGAGGACGGCGATCTTGAACACGCTCTGTCACTGCTGAATGCACATGGCACTCTGGATGAAACCAAGGCAGAGGCGCTGGCATGGGCGGAACAGGCCAAGACTGCGCTGAACACCCTGCCGGATCACGAGCTGACGCAGATGCTGCGCGATCTGGCCGACTACGTCGTTGCGCGTATTAGCTAATCGCCCCCCCATTGGGGCGCGTCGAAGCTACCCCAGCATCGGTGCGGCGGTGACCCACCAGTCGGGCTGTGCCGCGGCAATACGCATGACGGCGCGCTGCGCCAGTGCCTCGGTCTCGTAAAGGCCAAAGCAGGTCGCACCAGAGCCCGACATACGCGCCAGCAGCGCGTCCTGTAGGCTGCCCAGACAATCTGCCACCTCTGGCACCACCTGGATCGCCGGTGCCTCCAGATCGTTGCGCTGTGTGGCCAGCCAGGCGGCGAACGCAGGCGCGCTGGTGAATGCGGGCAGCTCTTTGGGCATGGGCGGGTTGGCGCGGGACTCGAGCCGCGAGAAGACCTCGGGCGTGGCGGCGGATTTATTCGGGTTGATCAGCACCAGCCAGCAGGGCGGCAGCTTGGGCGCGGGCGTCAATCGCTCGCCGATCCCCTCCATCCGCTGGGGGGTGTCATGCAGGCAAACCGGTACATCGGCTCCCAGTCGCGCCACATCCTCGGGCACCGGCAGCCCCCAATGCGCCGAGAGCAAGCGCAGCGCCGTGGCCGCATCCGCTGATCCTCCGCCGATCCCTGCCGCGGCGGGGAGGTTTTTCGTCAGATGCAACCGCGCCCCCCTGCCCCCACCCGCGTCCAGCAGCCTTGCCGCACGCACCACGAGGTTGCGGTCATCATGGGGGGCGGCACCGCCATAGGGACCATCGATAAACAGCTCAAGCTGGTCAGAGGGAGATACCGCGATCCGGTCGCCCACGCCGGCGCGCACCACAAGACTATCCAGCAGATGGTAGCCATCGCTGCGCTGCCCAGTGACATGCAGGGTCAGGTTCACCTTGGCCCAGGCGAAACCCGCGTTGGCAACCCCGAGGGCAGCGGCTTGGGTCGTCATTTCTCGGCAGAGGCTTTGCTGAGCGGCTCGGCCCCTTCTTCGGCCAATACCGCGTCCAGCCCCACCTCGAGCTTGCGGCGCATGCGGTCGGGATCGGCCTCGCTGTCTTTGTCTTCTGGATCCACAAACGATAGCGCCCGACGCCATTGGAATTCAGCCTCGCGTTGACGGCCAACGGACCAGTAAACGTCGCCCAAGTGGTCGTTGACCACCGGATCGACGGCAACCAGTTCAACGGCCCTTTCCATCTGGTCGACGGCCTCTTCGTAGCGGCCCAAACGATACAAAACCCAGCCCAGTGAATCGACGATATAGCCTGATTCAGGGCTCGCCGCGACGGCGCGTTCGATCATGTTCAACGCTTCGTCCAGATTGCGCCCCTGTTCCACCAGCGAATAGCCGAGGTAGTTCAGCACCTGAGGCTGATCGGGGTTAATCTTGAGAGCGGCGCGAAAATCGCGTTCGGATGCCTCGCCATTGCCAGAGCGTTCTTCGGCAATGCCGCGGGCGTAATACAGCACCCAGCGTTGCGGATTGCTGTCGGGTGTAAGCTCTATCGCGCGGTCATAGGATTTGATTGCGGCCTTGAAGTTGTCCTGCGCCCGCAACGCATCGCCCAAGGCGGAGTGGACCGACGGCAATGTGCCGTGGCTGCGGGTCAGCTGTTGCAGAACCTCGATCGCCTGTTCCGGTTTGTTCGACCGTCGCAGCGCCGCCGCACGCCCGAGCTCGGCTGCGTGATAGGCGGGGTTGTCGGCGGGTACGTCCTGCAGCTCCTCGATCGCAAGCTCGTACTGGCCGATGTTTTCCAGCAGATCCGCGGTCAGCAACAGGTCGTCGATATGATCGGGGCGCAGGTAACGCGCGATGCGCGAATAAAGCAGCACATAGTAGTCACCGGCACTTTCATTGCGCAGCACGGCGGCGAAGGTAAAGAAGACTTCGGCAATGCCTGCCTTGGCATCGGGGATCTGGGTAAAGGCGACCTGCCCCTCCCCCTGCAAGGCGGCGACCAAGCCGTCAAGTTCGGGGTCGCTGCTGGCCCCGAAACTATCGGTCAGCAGCGCAAGCGCCTGTTCATTTCGGCCTAGCTGGCCCAGGATTTCTGCCCGCGCGATCACACCGCGCCGTGTCTGCCCTGCCGATCCCGCTTGGTTCGAAGCAAAAATCGCCTCCGCCCCTTCGTAGTCGCCGACCGACGCCAGTGCCAAAGCCTTGTGATACAGCACGAACCCCTGCATGCCGGCTTCTTTGCTCAGATCGTCGAACTGGGTGATGGCGGCGGTCATGTCGCCCACGCCCACATGCGCCCAAGCCTTGACCAAACCGTCCACCCAAGGGCCGATCCCGCCCTCGTCGGCGGATTGTTCGATCAGACCCGCATAGTTTTCTTCCTGCGCCATGCCAGCGGTTGTCACCAGATAGGCGATCTGCCCGGGCTGGTCCGACGCGGCCATAATGCGCGCCAAAGGCAGGGCGCGGTCGATATCCCCCAGCGAGAGCAACGCCAGAACCGTGCTTTCAAGGAATTCGGGGTTCTTGGGATCAAGCGCCAGCGCCTCGCCATAATACTTGGCGGATTCCGCAAAATCACTGCGCACCGCAGCATGCCGACCGGCAAGATAGGCCCCCGCCGCCGATTGCGCCTGTACGGGCATTGCAACGGCTCCGGTCAGCGCCAAGACGCTTGCGGTCAACAGAAGGTTACGGATCATACTGGCACGCCTCATTTGTATTTGGCGCAAGGCTAACAGGTTCACGACCAAGCGCAATGCCGCCTATCCAAAGGGACATCCCGCTTATCCTCTATCGGCGGAACCTTGCATGAAAAAAGGCGCGCCGCAACACGCCTTTGATCGATTTCATCCAGTAAGTGATGCTTACACGTCAGGCCCGCAAGCGACGCTTACATATTGGGATAGTTCGGGCCATCCCCACCCTGCGGCGTGGTCCAGACGATATTCTGCGTCGGATCCTTGATGTCGCAGGTCTTGCAGTGCACGCAGTTCTGGAAGTTGATGACAAAGCGCGGATCCTTGCCGTCTTCCTCGACGAATTCATACACGCCCGCAGGGCAATACCGCGCCGAGGGGCCAGCGTATTCCGGCAGGTTGATGTTCACCGGCACCGACGGGTCCTTCAGCGTCAAATGCGCGGGCTGGCTTTCGTCGTGGTTGGTGAATGAAAACGCCACGTTGGTCAGACGGTCAAAGCTGAGCTTGCCATCGGGCTTGGGGTAATCGATCTTCTTGTGCTTGTCGGCCTTTTCGGTCGCTTCAGCATCGGATTTACCATGCCCCAGAGTCCCCAGCAGCGAGAAGCCGAAAGTATTGGTCCACATGTCGAACCCACCCACGGCGAGCGAGGTCACAAGGCCGTACTTGCTCCACAACGGTTTGACGTTGCGCACTTTTTTCAGGTCTTTGCCGATCTCGCCGCTGCGGACATCTTCCTCGTAGGCGGTCAGCTCGTCACCGGCGCGGCCCGCTTGGATCGCGTCATAGGCCGCTTCAGCGGCAGCTTTGCCCGACAGCATCGCGTTGTGGTTGCCCTTGATGCGCGGCACGTTGACCATGCCCACCGAACAGCCCAGCAACGCCACACCGGGTGCGACCATCTTGGGCATCGACTGGTAGCCGCCTTCGGTGATGGCGCGTGCGCCGTAGGCCACGCGCTTGCCGCCTTTCAGCAGCTCGGCAACCATCGGGTGGTGCTTGAAGCGCTGGAATTCCATGTAGGGGAAGACATGCGGGTTCTTGTAGCCAAGGTGGACAACGAAACCGACGTACACCTGGTTGTTTTCGATGTGATAGATGAACGACCCGCCACCCGCGTTGCTGTTCAAAGGCCAGCCCATCGTGTGGGTCACGGTGCCCTCTTTGTGCTTAGCGGGGTCGATCTCCCAGATTTCTTTCATGCCAAGGCCGTATTTCTGCGGCTCTTTTCCGGCGTCCAGATCGTATTTCGCAATCACCTGCTTGGACAGGCTGCCGCGCACGCCTTCGGACAGGAAGACGTATTTGCCGTGCAGCTCCATACCGGGCTCATAGCCGTCACCCTTGGTGCCATCGGCGCTGATGCCGAATTCACCGGCCACAACGCCTTTGATCTCGCCATTGTCGCCATAGACAAGCTCTGAGCACGCCATACCGGGGAAAATCTCTACCCCCAACTCTTCGGCCTGTTCTGCCATCCAGCGGCAGACATTGGCCATGGAAACGATGTAGTTCCCGTGGTTGTTCATCAGCGGCGGCATGGGGAAGTTCGGCACCCGGATTTTACCGGCCTCGCCCAGCATGTAAAAGTTGTCTTCCTCGACCTTGGTCTTGATCGGCGCGCCTTTTTCTTTCCAGTCGGGCATCAGGGCGTCCAGACCGATCGGGTCCAGAACCGCACCCGACAGGATATGCGCCCCCACCTCAGAGCCCTTTTCCAGCACGACCACATTGCAGTCGGCGTCGAGTTGTTTCAGACGGATCGCGGCGGACAGACCGGCAGGGCCCGCACCGACGATAACGACGTCATATTCCATTGCTTCGCGTTCAACTTCGGCCATTTGGGGCTCCTCTTCGGGCAGAAAACGGTTTGGATTTCGCTAAACCAGCACGGTCGCTATTGCAATCGCAACACAGCGTAAATTAGCGCACCCACGACAGTTTGCATCTTAAATGTTGCAGGTGCAGCAATATTGTTTCGCATCGCAAAATGCTAGCTGCGCGGATCTCCCATTAGATAGCGCGGCCCCTGCCCTTTCTCCCCCGCGCGGTCTTGGGGGTTATAAAGCGCACAGGCCTGCAGGCTCAGGCAGCCGCATCCGATACATCCATCTAGGTCGTCACGCAGGCGGGTCAACGTCGCGATCCGGTCGTCCAGCGTTGTACGAAACGCCTGGCTGATACGCGCCCAGTCCTGTTTGGTGGGTGTGCGCCCATCCGGCAGGCGATCCAGCTCTTGCTTGATCTGCGGCAAGGTAAAGCCGAATTGCTGCGCGATCATCACAAAGCTCAGCCGCCTCAGATCGGCACGCTCGAACCGCCGCTGCCCGCCGCTGTTGCGCCACGGTTTGATCAACCCTTGCGCCTCGTAATAGCGGATGGCGGACACCGCCAAGCCTGTGCGCCGCGCCAAAGCGCCAATCGACAACCCATCATTCACCGCCATAGACATTCCCCGAAATAATCCTTGACCTAAAGTTAGGTTTAGAAATTACACACCATAGGGTCAACGTCACAAACACGGAAGGAAGACCCGACAATGCCAGCACAATTGGAACATGCCAACATCACCGTAACCGACCCGCAAGCCACCGCCGCCTGGATGGCGCAGATCTTTGGCTGGCGTATCCGCTGGCAAGGCGATGCCATAGCGGGCGGAAATACTATCCACATCGGAACCGACAGCTCATACGTGGCACTTTACACACCGGAAAAGACGCCGGCCACGGGCACCAGCAGCTATGACACCACCGGCGCGCTGAACCATATCGGGGTGACCGTCGATGATCTGGACGCCGCCGAAACCTTGGTCAAAGCGCAGGGGTTCACGCCGGTGAACCACGCCGATTACGAACCCGGGCGGCGCTTCTATTTTCGCGATCACGACGGTGTTGAATACGAGCTGGTCCAATACGATGGCTAAGCGCGGATTGCCGCGGACGGGCTGACTCTGCTCTTGCAATCGCGGGGCAGTTTGGGTCAGGTAAGGATCAATTCAAATCGGTTGCACCCTCGGACGACAGTTCGGGGGCTGTGACCCTCATTGCGTGGACGCCCCCTGATGGAAAAAATCCCCATGACCCGCGCCGGTCACACGGCTTTGGAAACCGAACTCAAGCATCTGAAGTCGGTTGAACGCCCTGCCATCATCAAAGCCATCGCCGAAGCCCGCGAACACGGTGACCTGTCCGAGAACGCCGAATACCATTCCGCCAAGGAAAAGCAGTCCTTCATCGAAGGCCGCATCAAAGAGCTTGAAGGCGTGATCTCCCTTGCGGATGTGATTGACCCGGCCAAGATGTCCGGCGCGATCAAGTTCGGCGCGACCGTGACCCTCGTGGACGAGGACACCGACGAAGAGAAGACCTATCAGATCGTAGGTGAATACGAGGCCAACATCGAAAAAGGTCTGCTGAACATCAAATCCCCTATCGCCCGCGCCCTGATCGGCAAGGAAGAAGGCGACAGCGTCGAGGTGCGGACACCCGGGGGGGACAAATCCTATGAGGTTCTCAAAATCGTCTACGCATAAGCCGGGGACAAAGAGATGACCGACAAACCGCAGCTGACACCGAACGCGCCGCGCCAATCCGCGCGGTCGACCCCCTTCGGCGTCTATTCGCGCCCGAACGACGGCGGGATCTCGAACATCGAACTCATCGCCGCAGCGCTAAGCGCTGTATGGTTGCTGGGGTCCGCGATCTTTTTCCTGATGCTGCCGTCGGATCAGCAACCCGATACGGGCGGCGCCGGCTTGCGGTTCCTGATGACGATGCTGGCGATCTTCATGCCCGTTGGCATGATCTGGGTCGCCGCCACAGCAGCCCGCGCCAGCCGTGTCATGCGCGAGGAAAGCAAACGCTTGCAGGCCGCGATCGACGCGATCCGGCAGGCGTATATCGCGCAACAGCAAGGGCAAAACCTTGGCGCAGACGCGACCGTCGCGCGCAAGCTGGATGAAATCGCCGCCGCCGCCCGCAAGACCGAAAGCACGCTGGCCACCTTCCAAAGTCGCCGCGACGCCAGCACCCGCCTTGCGCCCCTCAAGCCTGCGGTGGTCGATGACCAGCCCGCGCTGGCGCTTGGCACCTCGGCCGCGGATATGACCCCGCCGCTGTCGCATGAAGATTTCATTCGCGCGTTGAATTTCCCCGAAACCGCCGAGGATACCGAAGGGTTTTCGGCGCTGCGCAAGGCGTTGAAAGACCGCAATGCGTCCCAGCTGGTGCAGGCGTCGCAGGACGTGCTGACGCTGCTTAGTCAGGACGGTATCTATATGGATGACCTGCGCCCCGACCGTGCACGCCCCGAAATCTGGCGCCAATTCGCCCAAGGGGCCCGAGGCCGTCCGATCGCAGCTTTGGGCGGCATCCGTGACCGGTCCTCGCTGGCGCTGACCAGTGCCCGCATGAAGCAAGACCCGATCTTCCGCGATGCCGCGCATCACTTCCTGCGCCGTTTCGACCGCGCCTTTGCCGCCTTTGAAGCCGAGGCCTCTGACGCCGACATCTCGGCACTGACCGACACGCGCACCGTGCGGGCCTTCATGTTGCTGGGCCGCGTGGCGGGGACGTTCGACTAGCGGTCAGGTGACCCCGAAAGACCCATAGGGAATATAGCGCACCAGATCGCCCGGCTGGATGTCGGCCGCGGCGTCCGGGAGTTCGACCAATCCTTCGGCCCAAGCCAGCCCGCTGATCCGCCCCGACCCTTCAGAGGCAAAGACCTGCACCCGCCCGTCGCGCATCCGCGCGCGTAGATACTCGCGCCGCCCAGGTTTCTTGCGCTTGCTGAAATCTGCGGGCACGTCGAACCCCTGCGGTTCGGGCCAGTCCTGCCCCGCCAGCCGCGCCAACGCGGGGCGCGCGAAAATCAGGGTGCAGACCATAGCCGCCACGGGGTTGCCCGGCAGACCAAAAACCGGCGCGCCTTTCCACATGCCAAGCGCCAAGGGCCGCCCCGGTTTGACCGCAATGCGCCACAGGTCAAGCGCCCCTGCCTCGGACAAAAGGGCCGACACGTGGTCTTCATCCCCCGCCGACGCGCCACCGCTGGTCAGGATCGCGTCGACACGTCCCTGCGTCTCATCCAGCCGCCTGCGCAAAGCTGCGCGGTCGTCACCCACATGCCCCAGATCCACGCCCTGATGGCCGAACTGCGATACCAACCCCAGCAACATCGGGCGGTTCGCATCGAATATCTGCCCGTCGGCCGCGGTCCGACCGGCCTCTACGATCTCATCCCCTGTCGATAGCACGCCAACGCGCAAGCGCCGATGGGTCGACACAGACGCCGTCCCCGTGGCCGCGAGCAAGGCGATATCCGCCGCTGTGATCCGCCGTCCTGCGCGCAGTGTCACGGCACCCGCCGTCACATCCTCCCCCGCTTTGCGGGTATTGGCGCCCTGTTTCACCGGACCGTTGAACCGCAGGGTGCGCCCGTCGATGGTCACGTCTTCTTGTAGCACCACGGTATCGACGCCTTCTGGCAGCGCGGCCCCCGTCAGCACGCGCATCGCCTGCCCTTCGGCAAGCGCCCCCGGCGCGTCGCCTGCCGCCGCGCGCCCCTCGGCCAGCGGCATCGCATGGGCACCGGCCTCGCGCGCGCCGGCAAAGCCATAGCCATCAACAGCCGTATTGGGCAGCGGCGGATTGGCGCGGCGTGCCAGCACATCCGCCGCGGCGATGCGCCCCAAGGTGGCAGCCAAAGGCACGTCTTCGACAGGGGTCACCGGATGCAGCCGTGCCCGCAACTGCGCCAGCGCCTCGTCCACCGGCGTCCAATGCACGCCCGGCGGCAGGGCAAAACAATCGTTGCGCAGGGGGGGTGGGGCCTTGAGCAGATGTTCGAACCCCAGACCGAAAATCCAACCCTCCTCCGCTGCCTCAACATCCAGCATCCGCGCCAGATCGGCGGCAGGGACGGCGGCCAGCTGCCGTGCAAGCTCCTGCACCTGCCACGCATCCTTGACCCTGTTGTCAGGGGCGGGCCCCACGGTGAGCGACGGCCAGATCTCGGCAAGGACCACCTGCGCATCTGGCCTTTCAAACGGCCAGACCGCGACATGATCCGCAAAACGAGCACGCAGGCGTGACAGCACAGGCAGCCCCATGACCACCTGCGACCCGACAGCCCCTGCCCCGGCCATTTGCCAGCAGGTGAAACTGCCCTTGGCACGCTGTTCCGCCGCACGCTTGTCGGGAAACGGGTTGGCGTAGCCCGCCTTGGTGCGCGGCAGCCCTGCGATATCGCGGTTGGGCAGGCCGTTGGCCCAGAATGGGCCGCTGCCATCGCCCAGTCCCAGATTGATCTCTGCCACCAGATCGAAACGGTTGTTACAGTCTGGCGCATCTTCAACCCGCGCCTCGAACCACTCCCACAGGGCGAAGGGATCCTCGCTGCCCGTCAGGGCCTCGGCAAAACCGCTGGGGTAGGCAAAGGGGAAATCGAAGCCGATGAACAGACGTCGATCCTGCGCCAGCTCTGCTTCGATCAACGCGGCGATCCAAGCCTCTGCCTCGGACCGGTTGCGCAGATAGACAGGCGGGTCCGAGATGCCCCCCCGTGACACCCCTGCCCAAATCGCATCTTTGCGCGGGGTTGGCCCGGTGTCGTTACCGCCGGACCAATCGACCACAACAAACGTGTCGAAAGGGCTCACAAGCCCACCTCGGCCAGAATGAAATCGGCGATGGTGCTGGTGTCATTCAGATCGAATACGGGGCGATCCAACGTCATGGGGGTGTCGCTGGCAATCGCTTTGATCGTCGGATCCTCCGGCGCGATCAGCGCGTTGCCGGTTTCGGCCCGATGCGCTTCGACCTTGGCGTGACCGTCGCGTTTGTAGCCTTCGACCAGCACCAGATCGACGGGCGCAAGCTTGGCCAGCAGCGCGTCGAGCGTCGGTTCATCCTCGCCCTGCAACTCATGCATCAGGGCAAAGCGGTTGCGCGAGGCCAACAGCACCTCGCGCGCGCCTGCGACGCGGTGGCGGTGGCTGTCCTTGCCCGGATGATCCACATCAAAACTGTGGTGCGCATGTTTCACGGTAGACACTGAAAACCCGCGGCCCGTGATCTCGGTCACGAGGCGTTCCATCAGCCCCGTTTTGCCTGCGTTTTTCCAGCCGACAACGCCGTAAACTCTCATATCATCTCCTGTGCGCGGGCCAGATCTTGGGGGGTGTTGATGTTATAGAACGCGTCCTCATGGGGGAACAGTGCTTCGCGCCCCTCATGGGTTTGGGTCCACATTACGACCTTGCGCAGCCCCCCTTCCAAGGCGACGCGCAGATCGTCACGCAGCGCCACGGGCCAGAGGCCAAAGGTCGGATGCCGCGCGGTGCCGCGTTTGGCATCTGGCGTGGCGGCCAGCACCAGCGGATGGGTCATCCCCTCGCTTGCCAGCAACAGCTGCGGCACCAGATCACCGGGGAAGAACGGCGTGTCTGCCGCCGCCGTGACGATGGTATCCGCGCCCTGTTCAGCGGCCCAATCCAGCCCGGCCAGCACGCCCGCAAGGGGACCGGCGAACCCGTCGATGCTATCGGGTAACACCGGCAGCTTCAGCCCCGCAAACCGCGCGGCATCGCCATTGGCATTCAACGCGACGCGATCCACCTGCGGGGTCAGCCGTTCAATCACATGACCCAGCACGCTTTGAACGCCGAGCTGCAACAGCCCCTTGTCGCCGCCGCCCATCCGCGTCGCCTGCCCGCCGGCAAGGATCACCCCAAGTGGCTGTTTCATGCGCTGCCCTTTCGCCCAGATCGTTTCGGTTCATCCGCGATTCCGACGGGGTCCGCGTCACGGATCAACCGGTCCTCGCCCGCCAGACACATAAAGCGTTTGCCCTTCATCCGGCCGATCAGCGTCAGCCCGACCTGCTGCGCGATCTCTACCCCCCAGGCGGTAAAGCCGGAGCGCGACACCAGCGCGGGGATGCCCATCATCGCGGTCTTGATCACCATCTCGGAGGTTAGCCGCCCCGTGGTATAGAGGATCTTATCCTCGGCCGAGACTTTCTCAGAAAGCATCCAGCCCGCGATCTTGTCGACCGCGTTGTGGCGGCCCACGTCCTCCATATAGACCAGCGGGCGATTGCCCTGACATAGCACCGTGCCGTGAATCGCCCCGGCTTCCAGGTACAGGCTCGGCGTGCGGTTGATCTGCGCGCTAAGGTCATACAGCCACGAGGTCCGCAGCGCGGTCGTGGGCAGGATCACGCCCTCCAGCCCCTCCATCATATCGCCGAAAACCGTACCGACCGCACAGCCGGAGGTACGGGTCTTTTTGCGCATCTTGTCTTCGTAATCGGTTTTGCGGGCGGTGCGGACCACGACGACCTCAAGCTCTTCGTCATAGTCGACGCTAGTGATATCCTCACCGTCGCGCAGCATTCCCTGATTGCGCAAGAACCCAAGCGCGAGGTATTCAGGGTAATCGCCGATCGTCATCGCGGTGACGATTTCCTGCGCATTCAGATATATCGTCAGCGGGCGTTCCTCGACCACATTGATCGTTGTTTCTGCCCCTGTTTGGTCGCGCCCGGTCACGGCACGGGTCAGCCGCGCCAACCCCGGTTGCGGTGCGATCAAATAAGCATCGGTGTCTGACTTGACGGACAATTGCATCCCCCCAAAGCGGCAGTTAAGCATGTCCCGGCAATCTAGGGGGAACGCATGGCCATCACCACCACGAAATCGGCCTTTCGAAAAGGTCTTGCCGACGCCGCACCCTTTGTTCTGGTGATCATCCCCTTTGCGTCGCTGTTTGGCATCCTCGCCACCGAGGCGGGGTTGAACGTATTTGAAACGCTCGCCTTTTCGGTTGTGGTCATTGCCGGAGCAGCACAGTTCACCGCGTTGCAACTGATGCAGGAACATGCCCCGACGGCGATCGTGCTGGCCTCTGCGCTGGCGGTGAACCTGCGGATGGCGATGTATTCCGCGTCGCTGACCCCTTACATCGGCTCCGCCCCACTGTGGCAGCGCGCGCTGGCGGCCTATCTGACGGTCGATCAATCCTATGTCTGCGCAATGGCGCAGTACGAAAAACAGCCAGATATGACGATCCCGCAGCGGATGGCGTATTTCTTTGGCTGCGTGACCCCAATTGTGCCGCTGTGGTATTTGTTCACGTTGGTGGGGGCGATGGTGGGCGCGCAGATCCCCGAAAGCTGGGCGCTAGACTTTGCGCTGCCGATCACCTTTCTGGCCATGATCGCGCCGATGTTCCGCACGCCGGCTCATGTGGTCGCGGCGCTGGTCGCCTCAGTCGCGGGGCTGCTGACGGCGGGAGTGCCCTATTCGCTGGGGCTGATCTTCGCGGGGCTTGCGGGGATGATGGCCGGTGCGCAGACAGAGCTTTGGCTGGAACGGCGCCAGCCCCAACACCCTGAACAGGATGCGGTATAATGGATCATATCAACACCGGCACACTTTGGTTCGTGATCATCGCCCTTGGCATCGGCAGTTTCGGGCTGCGCTTTGTCTTTACCGGATTGGTGGGCGACCGCGAGATGCCCACATGGCTGCTGCGGCACCTGCGCTATACGGCGGTGGCGATCCTGCCCGCGTTGGTGGCTCCGCAGGTGATCTGGCCCGCAGCCACGGACGGGCAGCTTGATCTCCCGCGCATGGCGGCAGCGGCTGCGGCCCTGACAATCGGGGTGATCACCAAAAACGTGCTGCTCGCCATCATCAGCGGGGCGGCCACGCTTTACAGTCTGCTTTGGTTACTGGGCTAGAAGCGACGCCTGCACCGCGTCGATCACATCGCCTTCGTCATTTTCGTAGTATTTTGTCGTCGTGACACCGGGCAAGCTGGCGAACTGTTCGCTGAGCTTGGCCGGATAGAAGGTCTTGGAGATGCTTTCGAACCCTTGGACCTGCGACAGAATGCCCGATGTCGCATTGGCGCAGAACGCCCCTGCTACCGTGCCGTTCGACATCACAAGCTGCAAGATCTGTTCCGCCTGCGCGTCCGTCACCTGAAGTTCCTGACTGACAACGTGGTAGGTGCTGCGTGCGTGCGAGGATTTGTAGCCCTGAATCCACTTGGGCGTCATACCGTAAAGCACGTCGCCGCGTTCGATCACGCGCGGATCGCGGAAGGAACCGGCGGGGTCAAAGATCACCTGCTGCGAGCCATTGACCACCAGCGCCGTATGGCCGCCGCTGCCGGTGCGGTTGTTGATCATCGTCATCAACGTGATGGATCGCGGCCCCGGTGCCACATAAGCGGCCGCCGCGACTTCTGCCGGTGTGTTATCAATCCCGGTATCATTCGCACAGGCCGCAAGCAGCCCAACGCAGGCCAAAGCCATCCAAACACGCATAGAAATATCCTGTCGGTTAGGTTTGCCCGCCTTAGCGCGCGAAGATCGCCATAAAGACCAGAATGGCAATAATCACGATGCACGACCATTTGACGAAGTTCATGAAGCTGTCAAAAGTCTTCTCGTGCGTGCTGGTGTCCATCGAGCCGTGTTCATGTTTGGCCATTTGCGCGATCCTTGTCTTAACGTGCGTATGATTTGAACTGGGGAATACTGTATTCATCTGCCTATGTCACGGCATCAAAATGCGCGGGATCAGGTGTTTTCGCCTGTCTGTGCCGGCTCTTGCGTCTCGAGGTCTTGCGCCAAGCGGAAACCGATACGATTCGCGGGGGCTTCCTGCACCGCTTTGGGCAGCGCACGCAGGGCGACATTCAACTGGGTGACATGCTGCACCAGCTGCATCCGTGCCCCGGCGTTGTCCTTGCCGTAAAAGGTCACGATGTCCGGATCGAAATAGCCCATACCCTCGATCCGCAGGACACCGGCGTCACCGCCTGCGAACCCCATCGCGACCTCGTGATCGCCATCCAGCTGCTCTTCGAAATTTCTAAGGTAAAGCACGACCCGCTCGTAGGCCCATTGCGCCGGTGATTTCTGCGCGGCGGGCTTTTGGGTCATCCCCTTGGGCACCGGCTGGTCAGAGGCATTGCGTCTGTCGGGGTCCGAATGCACCTCGTAGAGGCGCGGCAGCGCGTCGGCCTCGATCGCTTCGGCCGCTGTCTTGATCTCGTTATCCATCGGTCAGCCCTTTGATTGATACACCCAAGCCCCGTCCAGCGCCCGCAAGCTGCGTGTGGCACGGCCCGTTTGGTAAAGATGGCTGAGATGGGCGACCGCTTCAACCAGCGCCAGACCGTATTCGCCTTCGCCGATGTTGCGCTTGAACAGGGTCGAGAAACATTCAGACGCCGACTTCGGCTCTGCAATCGCCTTTTCCAGACGGCGCAGGGCGCTGTGGTGATTCTCTATCAACTGGCGCATGCGGGTAGGCAGACCAGTGAAGGGCAGCTTGTGCCCGCCAAGCACCAGATGATCCTCGCGCGCCAGCAATGACAGACGGTCACAGGCCTCGATCCATTCGCCAATGGGGTCGGCCATGGGTTCGGTGGCATAGACCCCGACGTTAGGGCTGATGGACGACAGTATCTGATCGCCTGCAATCACCAGATTGTCATCACGGCTCCAGAAGGTGGCGTGTTCGGGGGCGTGCCCATTGCCCATATGCACGTCAAACACGCGACCCCCGATGGTGATCTCGTCGCCCTGTTTGATCCGCGTAAAGCCAAGCGGCAGAGGCGAGACGATGTCGGCAAAGTTGAATGGCCGCTCGGAGGCGCGTTTCTTGTACAGCGCGGCATCCATCCCCGACAGTTTGTAGAAAGCCAGCGTCTCGGCTGGCGGTGCTTCTTGCGGGTCCAGGGTCAGCATCCGCGCGGTCAACCACGCGGTGCGCGTTGTCACCAGCTCTGCCCCGTGCTCGGTCTGGAACCAGCCCGCCAACCCGATGTGATCGGGGTGGTGGTGGGTCACGATCACCCGCGACACCGGCTTGCCGCCCAAGGGCCCCGCGATCAGGTCCGTCCACAGCGCCTTGGACTTTTTCGACGCGAACCCCGTGTCGATGATCGTCCAGCTGTCGCCTTCGTCAAAGGCATAGACGTTGACGTGATCCAGCTTCATCGGCAGCGGCAGACGCAGCCAAAGCACGCCGGGGGCGACCTCTATCGCCGCATCATGGGCGGGCGGAGTCTCCCAGGGGAAACGCAAACCGGTGGGTGCGGTATCCGGCATCAGGCGGCCAGTTCGTCAGCAGAAAGCGCGAAAAGATCAGCCTCGCCCGCTTGGGCATGGGCCAACAGGCCGACGTGCTCCGGCAACAGACGCAGGATGTAGAACCGCGCCAGCTTTTCGCGTGGCCCGCCCTTATCGGCCAGCGCCGCCTTGAGGTGCATATGCGCGCCAAGCACCCGTGCAAAGGCCCGCAGGTATGGCACCGCTCCGGCAAAGCGCGTGTCCATGTTCGATTGCTCGGTCAGCCAGTCGGTCGCCTCGCGCAGGGTTTCCGAGGCTTGCCACAGGGCGTCCGTCATATTCGGAAAAACGTCGCGGGCGGCTTCGGCGTCTGCCTCGATCTCGTCCAGCAAACGGTTCGCGGCCTCGCCCCCGTCCATCATCTTGCGCGCGACCAGATCCATCGCCTGAATGCCATTGGTGCCTTCGTAAATGGCGGTCACACGCACGTCGCGGCTGTACTGCGCGGCACCGGTTTCTTCGATAAAGCCCATGCCACCGTGGACCTGAACGCCCATTTCAGCGACGGCCATGCCGGTGTCGGTGCCAAACGCCTTGGCGATCGGGGTGAGGAAGGCCGCGCGGGCTTTCCATTCGGCCTGACCGGTGGCGTTTGTCATGTCGATGGCCTTGGCACAGCACAGCGCGATGGCGCGGGCGGCAAAGGTTTCGGCCTTCATCGTCATCAGCATGCGGCGCACATCGGCGTGGTCCACGATGGTGCCGGTGCCGTCAGGGCGCGATGTCTTGCCCTGTTTACGGTCCAGCGCATAAGCCAGCGCGTGCTGATAGGCCGCTTCGGCGATGCCGATGCCCTGCCCGCCAACGCCAAGCCGCGCGTTATTCATCATCGTGAACATCGCCGCCATGCCGCCTTGCTCGGGCCCGACCAGCCAGCCGGTCGCCTTGTCATATTGCATCACGCATGTCGGAGACCCGTGAATCCCCAGCTTGTGCTCAAGGCTCACCACCTTGAGGCTATTGGCATTGCCAAGGCTGCCGTCGTCATTGGGCAGGTATTTCGGCACGAGGAACAGGCTGATGCCTTTGGTGCCCGCAGGCGCACCGGGCAGACGCGCCAGGACAAGGTGGCAGATGTTGCCGCCAAAGTCGTTGTCGCCCCAGGTGATATAGACCTTCTGACCCGAGATCGCATAGGTGCCGTCGCCATTGTCTTCGGCCTTGGTCGCCAGTGCCCCCACGTCCGACCCCGCTTGCGGTTCGGTCAGGTTCATCGTGCCGGTCCATTCGCCGCTGATCAGCTTGGGCAGGTACAGCTCCTTGATCGCGTCGCTGGCGTGATGCTCAAGCGCTTCAATCTGGCCCTGGCTCATCAAGGGGGCAAGTTGCAGGGACAGGCAGGCGCCGCTCATCATTTCGTTCACGGCGGTCGTCAGGGTCATGGGCAGGCCCATGCCGCCGAATTCGGGGTCGGCGGACATGCCGATCCAGCCGCCTTCGGACACGGCCTTGAACCCGTCGGCAAAACCGGGCGAGGTGCGCACGACGCCGTTTTCAAGCTTGGCAGGGGTCTGGTCGCCGGCGCGTTGCAGCGGGGCCAGAACGTCATTGGTCATCTTGCCCGCCTCTTCGAGGATCGCGCGGGTGACGTCTTCGCTGGCGTCCTCGAAGCGTTCGGTCTGACGCACAGCGTCCAGCCCTACGACATGATCAAACAGAAAGGCAAAATCTTCGACAGGGGCGCGATAGGGCATAGTTTTCCTCCATTAACGCGTTCGTCTGCTTGGCAAACCGAACAGCGACCTGATAAGCCCAAGGCGATACTCCGGGCTGTTGCGGCGAGAATGTCGCTCAAGCCTGCACACCGCAACCCAAAACGCGGCGTCATCCCCCGTGAGAGAAGCCAATGACCGAGATTCTTCCAGCCGACCCTTCCGGCATTTCCCGCGCCGCCACCCTGCTGCAGCAAGGCGCATTGGTCGCGCTACCGACTGAAACGGTCTATGGTCTGGGGGCGGATGCGCGAAACGGGACGGCAGTGGCAGGCATCTACGAGGCCAAGGGCCGGCCCAGCTTCAACCCGCTGATCATCCATGTCGCCGATGTAGATCAGGCGCGACGCTACGGGCGCTGGACCGACACCGCCGAGATTTTGGCAAGCGCCTTCTGGCCCGGTCCGATGACACTCGTGCTGCCCCTGGCCGACGGGCACGGGCTCTCTTCGCTGGTGACGGCGGGGCTGGACAGCGTCGGCATCCGCGTGCCCGCGCACCCCACGGCCCGCGCCATTCTACGTGCGCTTGGCGGTCCGGTGGCGGCACCCTCGGCCAACCCCTCGGGCAAGATCAGCGCCACGACGGCGCAACATGTTCTGTCAGGGCTTGGGGGGCGGATCGCCGCTGTGGTTGATGACGGCCCCTGCACCGTGGGCCTGGAAAGCACCATCATCGGTCTGAACCAGCCCCGCCCGACGTTGCTGCGCGCAGGCGGGCTGCCGTCCGAGGCCATAGAGGCAGCTCTTGGCGCACCGCTGGATGTGGCCGACGGGGCAGAAATTATCGCCCCCGGTCAGCTCGCCTCTCACTACGCGCCCCATGCCAGCGTACGTCTGAACGCCCAAGCGGCGACGGATGAGGAGGTTTACCTTGGCTTTGGCGCGGCAAGCGGGAGCGGGCCGGATGACCTGACCCTATCGGCCAGTGGCGATCTGGTGGAAGCGGCGGCGCATCTGTTTGACCGACTGCACGCGCTTGACCGGCTGCGAAAGCCGATTGCGGTGGCCCCGATCCCTGAAACCGGTCTGGGCCGTGCCATCAATGACCGTTTGCGCCGAGCGGCGGCACCGCGTTAGGGCTTTTGCCCCGCAGATCCTCGCAAGTCAGGCGCGCCCTGCTGTCGCGCTGAGCCCCAGAGGGTCCACCCCGATAGAGGTCAGCGCCGCTTCCCATTTGCGCGCATCGGGCAAGTCGAAGAGGATTGCGCTATCGCCTTGGCAGGTCAGCCAGCCGTTCTGGGCAATCTCTGCCTCTAGCTGGCCCGCGGCCCAACCGGCATAGCCCAGCATCAACATCGCCCGACGCGGCCCCTTGCCGCGGGCAATGTCTTCGAGGATGTCCAGCGTCGCGGTCATCGCCACCCCGTCCGCGATATCCGTCGTCTGCATCACGGACCGGTATTCGGCGCTGTGCAGGACAAATCCGCGCTCTGTCTCGACGGGGCCACCCACATGCACCCCCAGTCCGGACACATCGTCCATGTCCACATCGCTGAGCCGGTCAAGCACATCGCCAAGCTTCAGATCAGCGGCAGGTTTATTGACGATCAACCCCATCGCGCCTTCGTCATCATGCGAGCAGATAAAGATCACCGAATGATCGAACCGAGGATCCCCCATACCGGGCATCGCTACCAAAAGCTGGCCGGTCAGATCCATTTTCATGCTGTCGTCCTTATGCGTCATTCCAATAGCATGACCTGCGCCCCTGCGGCTTTCAACCCCCGCGACTGCAACACATCATAATGCAAACGTGACTTGGCAAACCGGGGGCAGATGGCCCATGAAAGCGCCATGACCAGAAAAATTCTTGGCCTGATGGCCGCTGCCCTTATCGCCCCGCTGCCCGCTTCTGCAATGGAAGTGATCCACGGGGAAATCCTCCAAGGCTGGGTGCTGCCCGATGGCAACCGCATGGCCGCGATCCGTATGACGGTGGAGCCGGGCTGGAAGACCTACTGGCGCGCGCCCGGTGACATGGGTATCCCGCCCAGCTTCGACTGGTCCGGCTCGCGCAACCTGTCGGCGGTGGCCGTGGAATGGCCTGCGCCCACGGTGTTCCGCGAACTCAATCTGACCACCATCGGGTATAAGGATCAGGTCGTGTTGCCGCTGCGGATCAGCGTACCCGACAAAGGGGCCCCCGTCACGGTCCAGACCACCATTGATCTGGGCGTGTGCAGCGACATCTGCGTGCCCGCCTCGCTTGAGCTGAGCGGCGTGATCGACACCACCACAACCCGCGCCGATCCAGCGATTGCCGCCTCATTGGCGCAGCGCCCGTTTTCGGCGAAAGAGGCCCGTGTGAAAGACGTGACCTGCACCATCGGTATGGCAGGCGCGGACCTGACACTGGACGCCGCGATCACCCTTCCCCCCGCGGGCGGGCAAGAGCTGGTGGTGATCGAAACCGGCAACCCGGATCTTTGGGTCAGCGAGGCAGATACCACCCGCAAGGGCAACGTCCTACATGCGCGGGTGGACGTGGGTCACGTCAGCGGCGGCCCCGTGGCATTGAACCGGTCACATATCCGCATGACGGTATTGGGCAGCAAGCAGGCCGTCGATATTGTGGGATGCAACGCGGGCTGATCACATGGCCCGTTTGCGGCGCGACAGCAGCAACGCCACCGCGCCGACGATATAGCCCACCAGCGCGATCAAAGCGGCCCCGGCCAGGAACAGCAGCAGCGCCGCGCTGCGCGGGGTCATCGCCCCGAGCTCAGGCAGCAGCTCGACCAGTGCGGGATGCAAGCCGCCCGTCACCGCGACCCACCCCATCGTGGCCCCGCCCCACAGCACCACCAGCACCCAAAGCGCCAGAATGCCAAGGCGCAGCCCCCCTGCCCGTGCCCGCATGGCCCGACGCATCGCCCGGATCTGGCGACCGATATCATGCTGCGCCGCGACCAGCGCAGGCACGACCAGCAACACCAGAAACATGCCAAAACCCAAACCATAGACCAGCGTGATCACCGTCGGCTTCAGGAACTGCGCCTGCTGGCTTTGCTCATAGAGCAGCGGTGCCATGCCAAGGACCGTTGTCAGCGTGGTCAGCATCACCGGCCGTAACCGGTCCGCCGCGCCATCAATGATCGACGGGATCACTCCACGGGTGGCTCCGTATTCGTCAATCGTGCCGACCAGAACGATGGAATCGTTGATGATGATCCCTGTCATCCCCAACAGTCCCACGACCGTGAACATGCTCAGCGGCACCTCCCACAGGGCGTGCCCGTAGATTGTGCCGACCAGACCAAAGGGGATCACCGCCATCACCACCATGGGCCGCGTCCAACTGCCAAAAACCCAAGCGAGAACAAGGTAGATGCCCGTCAGCATTAGGATCAGACCGGTCAGCGCATCCGACAGGAACGTGCCTTCCTGCTCGCTCAACCCGCCGATGCGGAAATCCACCTGCCGTTCAGAGGCGATGCGCGGCAGGATATCCTCGCGCAGGGCCGTCGTGATCTCACTTGCGCGGGTGGGGTCATCCTCTGATATGTCGCCCGTGACCGAAATCAGACGGATGCCATTCTCGCGACGGACCGTGCTGAAGCCGGTGCGCCGGTCCACGCTGACGATATCGGCCAGCGGCACATATTGCCCGTCCGGCGTGCGCATCTGGGTCCGTTCAAGGAAATCCGCGGTGAGCTCTTCCTCGGGCAGTTCAACCCGGATTGTCGCCGATCGTGGGCCGTCGGGATAGGTCGCCGCCTCGATCCCGCCCAGACGGTGGCGCAGTACCCGCCCCAAGGTATCAATCGTGAACCCAAGCGCCTGTCCTTGCGGCGTCAGATCAAGGATCAACTCTTCCTTGTCATAGGCCAGATTATCCTGCACCGCGCTGACTTCGGGATATTGCCGCAGGGCATCTTGCAGGTCCTGCGATGCGGCTTTCAACACCTGCGTGTCGGCCCCGTAGAACTGCACATCCAACGCGTCCCCCCCGGGACCCGACCGCCAGCCGCGAAAGCTGACGGTTTCGGCAAGGGGATGATTGACCACCGCGTCTTGCAGTTCAGCGACAAAGGCGAAGCTGGAATAAGGGCGCAGGTCGGCGTCGATCAGCTCGATCGAGATGCCGCCCAGCAGATCGGCGTCCTTGCTGTCGGCCCCGTCCAGACCGCGCCCCGCATTGCCCCCGATCTGCGCGATCACATAGTCGATGGGGTTGGTGCCGTATTCCTCGGCGTATTGCGCGCCCAGCGCCTCTGTCGCGCGTTGCATTTCGCGCATCATCGCCAGCGTATCGGCGCGGGTGGCCCCTTCGGCCATGGCAAAATTACCCGTCACCGACCCGCGTTCCGGCGCATTGAAGAACCGCCATTGCACGTCACCCTGGATGAACAGCGCCACCTGCGAGGCCAGCACAGCGACCACACCGGCAAGCACCACATAGCGCGCACGGATCACCCCCGCCATGAAGGGGCGGAACAGCCGTTCGCGCACCCAGAGAAACCCGCGATTGACCACTCGGCTGGGCAGGTCATACCACCGTTGCTTGGCCCCTGCTGCCATCGCATGGGCCATATGGTTCGGCAGGATCAGAAAACATTCAACCAGTGACGCGGCCAGCACGGCAATCACTGTAAGGGGGATGTCCCCGATCAGACTGCCAAAGCGCCCACCCACGGCAAGCAGACCGAAAAAAGCAATGATCGTTGTCATCGTTGCAGCAAAGACCGGCATCGCCATCCGCCGCGCCGCATTCTCTGCCGCTTGCATGGGGGGCTCGCCCAGCTCCTTGTGGCGATAGTCCGCGTGTTCGCCCACAACGATCGCATCATCAACCACAATGCCAAGCGTGATGATCAACCCGAACAAAGAGATCATATTGATTGTGATCCCTCCCGCATACATCAGCGCAATTGCCGCGGCCATCGACGCAGGTATGCCCGCGGCCACCCAAAAGGCCGTGCGTGCATTAAGAAAGAGAAACAGCAACCCCACCACCAGTGCGAGCCCCATCAGCCCGTTATCAATCAGCAGGTCCAACCGCCCGGTGATCGCCTCGGCCCGCGTGCGGATCAGCTCTATCGTCACGCCCTTGGGAAGCATCACAGCCATATCCGCCGCCACGCTTTCGACGCTATGCTGGATACCGATGGCATCCCCCCCGTCAGAGCGGTCAATACGCACAGAGATCGCGGGATCATCCCCCACGAAATACCCTACCTCGCGGTCGGAGCCCTGCTCGATCACCCGTGCCACGTCCCCGACCAGCAATGACGACCCGTCCGCATTGCTGCGCAACACCACACGCGACAGGGCATCCGCGCTACGCTTCGCGGTGCCGGTGCGCACGCGCGCATTGGCACCTGTCACATCACCGGCGGGGTTAGCGTCCACCTCGGCCGCGATTACGGCGGCGATTTCGGCCATGGTGATGTCGTGGCGGATCAGTCTGGTCGACGGCACCTCGATCAGGGTTTGCGGCGCCGCGACCCCCTGAATGGTACTGCGCGTTACACCCGCCGCGAACAGCCGCGTGACGAATTCATCCGCGAAACGCCCCAGCTGTTCCGCGCTGATCGGGCCGGTGATCACCACATCGGTCACACGGTCGCGCCAGATACCACGCCGGACCACCGGATCTTCGGCATCTTCTGGCAGTGTGGTAACCGAATCCACCGCCGTTTGCACATCCGTCGCGGCGCGGGCCATGTCCCAATTGGGCTCGAACTCAAGCGAGACGGTCCCGCTGCCCTCACGCGAGGAAGCGGTGGAGCTTTCGACCCCTTCGACCGCCAGCAAGACCGGTTCAAGCACCTGAACGATGGCACTGTCCACATCGTCGGCCCCCGCCCCCTCCCAAACGGTAGAGACCGACACGCTGTCGATGATCACATCGGGAAAGAACTGCGCCCGCATATTCGGCGCGGCGGCCGCCCCGCAGACCAGCAGCACCACAAGCAGCAGGTTGGCTGCCGTCCGGTGACGGGTGAAATACGACAGGATTCCCCCTGCACGGCCGGACATGCTGCGCGCCATCTCCCTAGCCTCCCATCCGGCTTTCAAGGCGTTCGATCATGCGCGCCGGCACCTGCGGCTCGGCGAGCTGCGCCAGCACGCGCGCCTTCGCCTCTTGGGGCATGCGGCTATTCCCCTCGATAAAGGCCACAAGCTTTGCGCGACGCTCCTCTGTCAGGGCGATCATGCTGGGGACATCTCCCTGCGCGGTCTCATCCGCCCCCGGACGCAACGGCTTTACCGCGATACCGGCCCCCAGCAGGGGCGACCGCGCCTCGACCACGTCGCGACCTTCGACCGGACCACGGACCAACACGTCGTCGCCTACGCGGCGCAGAACAGAGACCTGAATGCTTTCCAATCGGCTCTCCGCATCCAGCACCAAGACCGCACCCGTGGCATCAAGGGCAGAGCTTGGCAGGCGGATCACATCGTCCAGCGCAGGTTCACGCACATGTACCGTCGTGAAGTCCCCCGGTTTGAACCCCGGTGCCTGCGTCAACGAGGCAAAGATCAGACGCCCGCTGGCCCCCTCGCCCGCAGCGGCCCCCGCGCGGGTGATCTGGCCGCGGGCCTCAAGGTCCACGCCCGCGACATCAAGGCGCGCGGTGATCTCTGCCTTGATCAACCGGCCCTGCGCATCCAGCAGGCGTGCGTATTGCGCGGTCGAGATGCGGAAGGAAATCTCAAGATCATCCGGCGCGATCAGCTCTGCCAGCCTCTCGTTCGCAGAGACCAAGCGCCCCTCGACGACCGAGGTTTCGCTTAGCGCCCCATCGAACGGCGCGGTGATCGTGGTTTCCTTTAGCGCGCGCTGCGCATCCTCCAACGCAATTCGAGCGTTGGACAACAAGCGCACCGCGTTATCCACGCGCGCTTCTGTCTGGGTCACCACCTGTCGACGCGCAAGAACGGCCTGTCGCGCGCTTGAGGCAGCAAGCTCCGCCGTTTCCGTCGCCGTCGCGGTGCCGACACCGCGTTCGCCCAGATCACGCTGGCGGTCAAATGCGCGGGTGCGCAGCGCGGCCTGCTCTTCGGCGGCGGCAAGCTCGTCCAGTCCCAACGCCAGCGCGCGGTCCGCATCGCGCCCCTCTGCCTCTGCATCGCGTACGGCACTTTGCGCCCGCGCGACCTCGGCCAAAGCATCCGACCGGTCAAGGCGCACCAGAACCTGACCCGCCGTGACCTGCCCGCCCTCTTCGAATTCCGGTGCCAGCTCGACCACGCGCCCGCCCACGGCCGCACGCAGCTCTAGCGTGCGGCGGCTTTGCACCGCGCCAAAACTTTGCAGCACCGGCACTTCGGTCCCAGACTGCGCACGCACCACATTGACCGAGAATACCCGCTCACGCGGGGCGCGCTCGGGCGGCGTGTCGGTCAGACGCTGCTGAACCGCCCCGCCAATGAGGTCCGCCGCAAGCACCAGAAACCCCAATGTCGCCGCTGCCAGAAACAACCCGATCATGCTTTGCCGTAGAAAACGCATCTTGCCCCGATCCTATTTCGTCCGTGCCAGCTTACTCCGCAGGCCTGCAGAACAAAATCACAGTTGTGACAGCCACGCACGGCTTATCAGGCCCATCGCAAAGCAGCGCGGGAAAATTGGGTTAAATTCATCGCCCCAGCTGCTATTTCCGGCGTTGGTGTTCATCCAGACGCGGCATGATCTCAACGAAGTTGCAGGGCTTGTGCCGATAGTCGAGCTGTTTGATCAAAATCTCGTCCCACGCATCCTTGCACGCCCCCGGAGACCCGGGCAGCGCAAAGAGATACGTCCCCTGGGCGACGCCAGCGGTGGCCCGGCTTTGCACCGCCGAGGTGCCGATCTTCTGCATGGATACGATCGTGAACACGGTGCCGAATGCATCGATCTCTTTCTCGTAGACATCGCGATGTGCCTCGACCGTAACATCGCGCCCCGTCAGCCCTGTGCCCCCCGTGCTGATCACCACGTCAATCTCAGGGTCGGCACACCAGTCGCGCAACTGGTCGGCAATCTCGCCGCGCTCATCGCGGATGATGCTGCGTGCCGCGAGGAAATGCCCCGCTTCGGCGATGCGCGCGACCAATACATCGCCTGACCTGTCTTCGGCCAAACCGCGGGTATCGGATACCGTCAGCACCGCGATGCGCACGGGGATAAAATCAATCGTCTCGTCAATCCGGCTCATGTCCGCTCCAATACTGCAAGGCGTGCGGCGAGGGCCACGAAAATACCACTGCTGATCCAGCGCAGCGCCTGCCCGCCCCCGACCATCCGGCGGCCCAGGCCACTGACAAACACACCAACCAAGGCGTTGATGATCAAACCGCCAAGGGACAGCACCGCCCCCAGCATCAGAAACTGCAGCAAAACCGGCCCCGCTTCTGGCACGACGAACTGCGGGACAAAGGCCAGCACGAAAAGGATCACCTTGGGGTTCGTCAGGTTCACGATCAAACCGCTGCGAAACGCGGATTTCGGCGCAGGCACGGGCGTTGCGGCCGCCCCGCTGCTACGCCAGGTCTGCACGGCCAGCCACAAAAGATAGCCAACCCCGATCCAGCGGATCACATCAAAGGCCCACGGCAGGGCCGCCACCACCGCACCAAGGCCAAGCCCTGCCAAGGTCACATGCACCATACCGCCAAGGGCGACCCCCGCACTGGCCGCAACCGAGGCGCGCGGACCAAAGCGCATGCCCTGCCCCAGACAAAACATCATATCCGCGCCCGGTGTCAGGTTCAGCGCCAGGGCGGCGGGCACAAAGGCCAGCAATGTGAGGGGATCAACCATGCGTCAACTTCGCTTTCAGTGAGAGTAAATCGGCCCAGGCCTCGCGTTTGAACTCGGGGCTGCGCAGCAGATAGGCAGGGTGGAACATGGGCAACGCGGGCAATCCCTCGGCTTGCGTCCATTGACCGCGCAAGCGGGTGATGCCACGTTTGCCCAGCAATGCCTGCGCGGACCAATTGCCAACGATGACCAACACCTCGGGCTTGGCCAAAGCGATATGCCGCGCCAGAAACGGCTTCATCATCGCGATTTCATCCGGCTTCGGATCGCGGTTCTGCGGCGGCCGCCAGGGCAAGACATTGGTGATATAGACAGGCGACGTCTGATGATGACGCCCCATGTCGATGGCCGCGAGCATCTTGTCCAGCAACACGCCGGCACGCCCGACAAAGGGGCGGCCCTCGCGGTCTTCGTCCCGACCCGGAGCCTCGCCCACGATCATCACCCGTGCCCCCGGCGTCCCGTCCGAGAAAACCATTTTGCGCGCGCCGCGTTTCAGCTCGCAATGCTCGAAGGCGGCCATGGCGGCACGCAATTCATCCAGCGTCGCAGCCCCAGCCGCGGCCTGTGTCGCCTCTGCCACCACGTCCGGCCCTTGGGCAGCCAAAGGCACCGGTCCGCTCTTGCCCTTTTGCGCCTTCGGCTTCTCGACCGCGGCGGGCACCTCGTAGCGGTTCACCGGCGCATCGCAAATCGCCTCGGTCGCGCCAAGTTCGATCTGCCAATGCAAAAGCGCAAGCGCCTGATGATAATCCACTGATTCCATGCGCCCAACTTACGCGCTGGTGTCGGCAATAAAAATGCCAACTTCCAAATGGTTTTAAATCCAACGCGGCCCCCACGGCCGGATGCCCCCGCCCGACGACTTGCCCCGCCCTGCGCCGCCGCCTATAACGCCAAAAATAACGTGGGGTCCCCCGTCATGAGTTTTGCACACCGCCATCTTCTGGGCATTGAACACCTGTCCCAGGACGACATCACCACCCTGCTTGATCTGGCCGACAGCTATGCCGATCTGAACCGCCAGCCCCATAAACACAGCGACGCGCTGAGCGGGCTGACACAGATCAATATGTTCTTCGAAAACTCCACCCGGACGCAGGCGAGCTTCGAGATCGCGGGCAAGCGGTTGGGGGCGGATGTGATGAATATGGCGATGCAGGCGTCCTCGATCAAAAAGGGCGAAACCCTGATTGATACGGCGATGACGTTGAACGCCATGCACCCCGATCTGCTGGTGGTCCGCCATCCACAATCCGGTGCCGTCGACCTGCTGGCGCAGAAGGTGAACTGCGCCGTGCTCAATGCGGGCGACGGGCGACATGAACACCCTACGCAAGCACTACTGGACGCGCTGACGATCCGCCGCGCCAAGGGCCGCTTGCATCGCCTGTCCATCGCCATCTGCGGCGACATTGCCCATAGTCGCGTGGCACGGTCCAACATCATGCTGCTTGGCAAGATGGAGAACCGCATCCGCCTTATCGCGCCGCCGACGCTGATGCCCGCGCAAATCGGTGAATTCGGCGTCGAAGTCTTCGATGATATGGAAGAAGGGCTGAAAGACGTTGACGTTGTGATGATGCTCCGCTTGCAAAAAGAACGCATGGATGGCGGCTTTATCCCCAGCGAACGCGAGTATTATCACAGATATGGGCTGGACGCCGAAAAACTGGCCCATGCCAAGCCCGATGCCATCGTGATGCACCCCGGCCCGATGAACCGCGGGGTAGAGATCGACGGAACGCTTGCCGATGACATCAACCGCAGCGTCATTCAGGATCAGGTAGAGATGGGCGTCGCCGTGCGCATGGCCGCGATGGACCTGCTGGCGCGCAACCTTGTCGACAGCCGCAAGGCCACCGCATGACCGCAGCCCCGCCCGAAGAACAGGACCTGCTGCACTGGCGTATCTCGCCGCGGGCGTTCTTTTGGCGGTGCGTGGCGCTGGCGGTGCTGACCATGTTGTTTACGCTGCCCTTGCTCATCTGGCTGGACCCGATCACCTGGCTGCTGGCCTCGGTCCTGATTGCGGTCTTCTACATGTGGGTGTTTGAGGAATTCCAGATCTGGTACAGCAACCGCAATACCGTCTGGCGGCTGACCAACCGTGCGCTCTATATCAACGCCCCCGATACAGCAGAGCCGCTGGTCCTGCCGTTAACCGACATCCGGTCGATCGGGAAACTGTCCTTGTGGTCGATCAGTCTTGGCCTGCCCGACGGTCAGCGGATCACCTTGCCGCTGGTGCCGAACCGGGCAGAGACCAAGGCCCGCCTTGCCCAAGCGATAGAGGCTGCATCATGAGCGATCGTTTTTGGCAAGACCTGCTTGAACCTCAGGAAGAGCTGCTCTGGACCGGCCGCCCCCGCCCCAAGCTTTCGCTGCGCAACTTTCAGCTCTTCGGCCCCTTTGTCGGGGCCATTGGCACCGTGATCGCGGGGGCGTTTGTGCTGCGGGGCAACACCCTGCCCGTGTCGCAATCGGTCGTGGTGGCTGTGATCGTCGCGCTGGTGGCGCTGTCGTTGCTGCGCGGGATGAAACGTCTGACCGACCTGCGCCGCACCCGCTATGCGCTGACCAACCACCGCGCCCTGTTTTTCAAACTGACCCGCGACGGCACCCGTGCCAAAGCTTTCCCCCGCAGCGCCGAGACGAAACCCGATCTGCGCCCGACCAGCCCGCCGTCGGTTTTCTTTATCCGGCATGAACAGCCGGGCAATCCGGCACGCGCCGCGCATCTAGGATTTGAATATGTCGAAGACAGCGACAGATTAAGTGCATTGATGGTAACCCCGTACAAAGGTGCAACACGATGACACAACTCGAAATCCCCAAGGGCGAGATCGGCCAGATCCGCCTGTTTGCCGTGAACCGCCCGATTGACGAATTGGCCCGCGACCTGCGCAACGACAGTAAAGAGGCGCTGATTGCTGATCTGCTGGGCCGCCCTATGCCCGAAGGCGCGGCCGAACTGTTCCCCGTGTCCGATCTGACCGGCGTGGGTCTCGCCTCCTATCTGGGTGATGGCTATGCGGTGCCTCGTGAACAGATCAGCCGCGACCGCGCGCGGTTGGATGCGCTGGACGGCTATGTATTGCTGCTGTTCTCCTCGGCCTTTGACGGGCAGGAAGCGACGCTGGACCTTGGCCCCGAACTGACGATGATCGGCACCTATGGCGAGGCGCAGCCCGATATGTCCGTCACCCCGCTTGAGGCTGAATCCGCGCAGCCCTACACCGGTGCCGCGGATATGACCCCGAAATCCCCGCCCAAGGGCGGCGCCGGCGGTATGATCGTGCTTTTGGCGGTGATCGTGCTGATCGGTCTTATTCTATGGTGGCTGCTGTGAAAGAACCCAAACCCGATCCCAAGATGTCCGGCCGTATCGCCATGATTGCCCTGCTTGTCGCCTTTGGCGTGGCGGGCATGATGGTGTGGATCGGGTCCTGACCTTTCTGACCGCCCCCGCGGCACCCCTGTTTTCCTAACGACGAAGGCCCCTCCATGACCCTGCATTTTATCAACGCGCAGCTGATCGACCCCGAAGCAGGCACCGTCACCCGCGGCACGCTTCGGGTCGAGGATGGAAAGATCGCGGCAGTACTGGACGATACCGCACCGATCCCCGGGGATGCGCAGGTCGTGGATTGCCGTGGGAAATACCTGGCCCCCGGTATCGTCGATCTGGGCGTCAAGGTCTGTGAACCCGGGGAGCGGCACAAGGAAAGCTTCCGCTCTGCCGGGTTGGCAGCGGCTGCGGGTGGGGTCACGACAATGGTCACCCGCCCCGACACCGACCCCACCATCGACAGCCCCGAAGTGCTTGAATTCGTCACCCGCCGTGCGAACGAGGCCGCGCCGGTCAACGTCGTGCCCATGGCTGCGCTGACCAAGGGCCGCGAAGGCCGCGAGATGACAGAGATCGGGTTTCTCATGGATGCCGGTGCCGTGGGCTTTACCGATTGTGATCGCGTGGTGACGGATACCAAAGTATTCTCCCGCGCGCTGACCTATGCCCGTAGCCTTGACGCGCTTGTCATCGCTCACCCGCAGGAACCCATCCTGAGCAAGGGGGCGGCGGTGACCTCTGGTAAATTCGCGTCGCTGCGCGGGCTGCCTGCCGTCTCGCCCATGGCTGAACGCATGGGGCTGGACCGCGACATCGCCCTGATCGAAATGACGGGGGCCCGCTATCACGCCGACCAGATCACCACCGCCCGCGCCCTGCCCGCGCTGGAGCGTGCAAAGAAGAACGGTCTGGATATCACCGCCGGGGTCGGTATCCACCACCTGACGCTGAACGCGCTGGATGTGGCCGACTACCGCACCTTCTTCAAGCTCAAGCCCCCCCTGCGCGACGAAGAGGATCGCATCGCCGTGGTAGAGGCCGTGGCCTCTGGTCTGATCGATATCATCTGTTCCATGCACACCCCGCAGGACGAGGAATCCAAACGGCTCCCCTTCGAGGAAGCCGCATCGGGGGCCGTCGCATTGGAAACCCTGCTGCCCGCAGCCTTGCGACTGGTCCACTCCGAGATGATCGATATTGCCACATTGTGGCGTGCGCTGTCGTTCAACCCTGCGAAACGTCTGGGGCTGCCCGGGGGGCGGATGTCCGTCGGTGCCCCCGCCGATCTGGTGCTGTTTGATGATGGCGCGCCTTTCGTGATGAACCGCGAGGTTTTGCGGTCGAAATCGCGCAACACCCCCTTTGACGGGATGCGCATGCAAGGTAAGGTCTTGGAAACTTACGTTTCCGGCACCTGCATCTATAAGGCCTCCTGAATATGCCCCTGATCGACTCTTCCCTATTCGTGCTCCTGTTCTGGGCCGTTGCGGCCTATCTGATCGGGTCGGTACCCTTTGGCATGGTGCTGACGCGGGCAATGAATCTGGGCGATCTGCGCAGCATCGGGTCGGGCAATATCGGTGCCACCAATGTGCTGCGCACAGGTTCCAAAAAAGCGGCGGCGCTGACGTTGATCCTGGATGGGGGCAAAGGGGCCGTTGCGGTGCTGCTGGCACGGCTCTTCGCGGGCGAGGACGCCGCGCAAATCGCCGCATTGGCCGCGATGCTGGGCCATTGCTATCCGGTCTGGCTGGGGTTCAAGGGTGGCAAGGGTGTCGCGACATTCCTTGGTGTGTTGCTGGCACTTGCATGGCCCGTCGGCCTCGCCTGCTGTCTGGCGTGGCTGATCGCCATGGCCGTCACCCGCACCTCGTCCATCGGGGGGCTGGCATCCGCCGCGGCATCGACCTTTTTTATGATCTTCCTGGGCTACGGCAGCGCCTTGTTTCTAGGCATCCTGCTGACCCTGCTGGTGTTCTGGCGCCACCGCGAGAACATCAAACGCATCCGTGCGGGCACCGAACCCAAGATTGGTGCCAAGAAAGACTGACCCTGTGACGGCTACCGTCGACGCGCGCTTTTTGGACGCGTTCCACGCGCTGCCTGACGGCACGCACACCGGCAGATATCAAACCCGCCGCTATGTTTGGTCAAAAAGCACCTTTAATTCAGGTAAAAGCTGGAAACTGGTTGCCGAGGAATTAGGCGGTCCGGACTATATCAGCCTGAACCTCTATGCGCTGGCCAGCGGCGCACGTCTTTATCCCTGCGAAATGCCCGCGGCCAAGGTCATCGCCTTTGTCCGCGGGCTGATCATCGAGGATCAGTAAGAATAATCGGCGTAGATCCGGCTGAGGTCACCCTTCCACTTGCCGTTGTAATCCTCCAGCAGCTCGTCCGCAGGGACCTTGCCGGTCTCGATGCTTTCCTTCAGCGCGTTCAGGAAATGCGTCTCGTCCGGGACCATACCGCCCGCACCGCTGCGCGCCCGTGCTTTCAGACCTTGTTCGGACAGGGCCACGGCCTCGCGCGCGATGTCATGCATGCGCACGCCGCCCACCTTGGCCTGCAACCCGTCGACAGAGGCCGCGACCCGCAGCGCCTCGCGCGTTTCGGCATCCCAGCCTTTAACAAGATCCCAAGCACCATCCAGCGCCTGTTGGTCATAAGTCAGCCCGACCCAAAACGCGGGCAAGGCACATAGACGACGCCACGGCCCGCCATCAGCACCGCGCATTTCGATGAATTTCTTGATCCGCGCCTCGGGGAAGGCGGTGGTCAGGTGGTCCGCCCAATCGCTCAGCGTCGGCATTTCCCCGGGCAGCGCAGGCAGCTTGCCTTTCAGAAAGTCGCGGAAAGATTGCCCCAAGGCATCGATATATTTTCCATCGCGGTAAACAAAATACATCGGCACATCGAGCGCATATTCCACCCAACGCTCAAAGCCCATGCCGTCTTCAAACACCCAGGGCAACATGCCCGTACGCGCCGCATCCAGATCACGCCACACGCGGCTGCGCCATGATTTATGGCCGTTGGGCTTGCCTTCGAAAAACGGCGAATTCGCAAACAGCGCCGTCGCGACAGGTTGCAAGGCCAGTGCCACGCGCAGCTTTTGCACCATGTCCGCCTCGGACCCGAAATCAAGGTTCACCTGCACCGTGCAGGTCCGGCGCATCATGACCCGGCCCATCGTGCCGACCTTGGTCATATATTCGTTCATCAACTTGTACCGGCCCTTGGGCATCAGATCCATCTGGTCGTGGGACCATTCCGGTGCCGCGCCCAAGCCAATGAACCCCGCTCCGATCCGGTCCGCCACATCGCGCACTTCGCGCAGATGGGTATTCACCTCGTCGCAGGTCTCGTGGATGGTTTCGACAGGCGCGCCCGACAGCTCCAACTGACCGCCCGGCTCGAGCGAGATATTGGCCCCGTCCTTGACCAACCCGATCAGCTTGCCGCCCTCTTCCACAGGATCCCAGCCATGGCCGTCGCGCAGCCCTTCCAACATGGCGCGGATCGAACAATCGCCCTCATAGGGCAAAGGCAGCAGCGTCTCTTTGTTGTAGCCGAATTTCTCGTGCTCGGTGCCGATGCGCCAATCTTCCTTGGGCTTGCACCCGTCCGCGAGATAGTTGACCAGCTGGTCGTAACTTTCGATCGGGCCGCCGCCGGATTGAGGGATAGACATGTGGGGTGGCTCCGAGTTCAATTTCTGTGGTCTAAGGGATGGTGCGATTTGGACGGGGTGTCAATGCAACAGGGTCGAGGCCGGCCGCATCGAACGCCGCTCCCAAATCACGACGGACAGGGTCTTGTCATCGGCCAATTCGGCCAACATTCTTTCGGTACGCAGCCCCGGAAGTGCGGCAAAAGCGTCAAAAAGTGCGTCCGCCCCCGCGGCATCCACGGGGATCATCACGGGATTTTGTCCAGGCTGCTCCAGTTTCCAATGCGCCGGATAGGCCCCGCGCTCAAGGCTCAGACGCTCCATCTCGCGCAGGGCGATGACGCCGTCGGTCAGGGGACCGAAATAGGCGATCTGCCCCTCATCCACCTGCACCGCTCCGGCCCCGAGGCCGGTCTTGCGAAACCGCACACGCTGCCCGCCGATCCAGACAAAGATCACCCCCGCGAGGATCAGGGCATAGCCCGGTATCGCCAACAGCAACCCCGGCCCCGCCACCAGCCAAAGCCCGATCAAAGCGACCGCGATTCCGCCAAGAACCTCGCGCCAACGCCACAGTTCAGCTTTCGCCTCAGGTCGCAGAAAACTCATCGTGCTCTCCTACTGTAGGCTTCATTTTGCCAGATAAACTCCACGGGGGCGTGGGGGTGTGAAACCCCCACTCCGACGCGCGTGCCGGAAACCGCACTCAAAACCGCACTCACGCCCAATCTCCCAATGTCTTTTGCCACAGGGTCATGGCCGCCACTGCTGCCGTATCCGCCCGCAAGATGCGCGGCCCCAAGGCGACGGGGCGCGACCAGTCCAACCCGCGCAAACGCGCGCGTTCACTCTCCGAAAACCCGCCCTCTGGTCCAATCAGGATGGCCCAAGGACCGGGCCGCGCGGATGCGAGCCCCTCTTCCTCGCCCGCCAGCGCCTCGTCGCAGAACATCAAGGACCGCTCGGGCTCCCAACGATCGATCAGACGGTCCAGCCGGACCATATCGGCCACCTCTGGAACGAAAGTCCCGCCGCATTGCTCCGCTGCCTCGACCGCGTGGGCTTGCAGACGATCGCGCTGCACGCGGCCGGCGTTGGTAAATTCACTTTGCACCGGCACAATACGCCGCGCCCCCATTTCGGCAGCTTTCTCGACAATGAAATCCGTGCGCGCCTTTTTGATCGGCGCGAAGATCAGCCACAGGTCGGGCGGCATCTGCAGCGCTTTCGTCTGCTCGGCACAGGCCAGCACACCGCCGCGTTTACCCGCCTCGGCGACCTCGGCGCGCCATTCGCCATCAATGCCATTAAACAAAAGAACCGACGCGCCCACCGATTGGCGCATCACGCCAAAGAGATAATGTGCCTGTGCCTTATCCAAAGGAACGGATTGCCCCTGCCCCAACGGATGATCTACATAAAGTCTGATTTTCGCGTTCATGGGCACAGATATATGTACGACACCTCGCCGACACCAGATGGCAATGATGCGACACGCGTGGTCGATGCCCCTGCGGACAATTGGGTCGACCGTTTTGCGCCGCGTATCACCCGCCCCTACCTGCGGCTCAGCCGCGCCGACCGCCCTATTGGCACGTGGCTGTTGCTGCTGCCCTGCTGGTGGGGGCTGACGCTGGCGATGCTGTTTGACCAGCAACCGCGCTGGTTTGACCTGTGGATCTTCATCGGCTGCGGTGCCGGTGCCTGGCTGATGCGCGGCGCGGGGTGCACGTGGAACGACATCACCGACCGGCATATCGATGGCAAGGTTGCCCGCACGCGGTCACGACCCATCCCCTCGGGTCAGGTCAGCGTCAAAGGCGCGCTGGCATGGATGATCGCACAGATGCTGATCGCGCTTGGCATTTTGCTGACCTTCAACGGGGCTGCCATCGCCCTTGGTGTGCTGGCCCTGCTGCCCGTCGCCGTTTACCCTTTTGCCAAACGTTTCACGTGGTGGCCGCAGGTTTTCCTTGGCATCGCATTTAACTGGGGCGCACTGCTGGCCTGGGCCGCCCATACCGGCAGCCTCGGCGCGCCTGCGGTGGTGCTCTATGCCGCGGGCATCGCGTGGACGCTTTTTTATGACACGATCTATGCCCATCAGGACAAGGAAGATGACGCCCTGATCGGGGTCAAATCCACAGCCCGCCTGTTCGGAGACAATACCGGCCACTGGCTGCGGCGCTTCCTGATCGCCACCGTGGGCCTGATGGGGCTGGCGGTGATCTTTGCCCTGCGCGATTCCGCATCCTTTCTGGCGATGGTCATCGCCCTTGGCGGGCCTTGGGCAATGGGGTGGCATATGGCGTGGCAGCTGCGTGGCATTGACATCAACGACAACGACAAGCTTCTACGCCTGTTTCGTGTGAACCGCGATACCGGCATGATCCCGCTGGTGTTTTTTGCCGCAGCCCTGCTGGCGTGATTGCACCCCTGTCCCCTCGGGCGTATCAAAGGCTCCAACGTTAACGGTTTCAGAAACGAGCTTATGCGCCTATCTGCACTCCTGATCATCGCGATGACCTTTACCGCCGCTGCGACCGTGTCATTGGTGGCTGCGAATTTTTCGGTAACCCTGATCGAGGAAAACTCCGAAATCGGCGTGCGTGATGCGCTTGATGCAAAAGAGATGACATGGGCCGAAGTTCAGGCAGACGGGTTGCAGGTCACCCTGTCGGGCACCGCGCCGGACGAAGTCGCGCGGTTCAATGCGCTAAGCACCGCAGGCACCATCGTCGATGCTGCCCGCGTGATCGACCAGATGGATGTGACCGCGCAGGCCGCAATCGCCGCGCCGAAGTTCTCGGTCGAGATTTTGCGCAATGATTCCGGCGTTTCGATTATCGGGCTGATTCCCACGACCACCGACCGCGACGCGGCCATCGACCGTTTCCAATCTATCGCCGGTCAAGATCATGTCGCCGACCTACTGGAATCAGCGAATTACCCTGCCCCCGACGGATGGGAAGACGCCTTCGGTTTCGCCATTTCCGCGATGGAGAAACTGCCCCGTGCCAAAGTCTCTGCCGAAGCGGGGCGTGTGGCAATCACGGCCATTTCCGACAGCGCAGAAGCCAAGGCACGGCTGGAAAACCAGCTGAAACGTGCGGCCCCTCCCGGGCTGGTGGTGACACTGGAGATCGCCGCGCCGCGCCCGGTGATCACGCCCTTCACCCTGCGCTTCCAGATCGAGGAAGACAGCACCGGCTTTGACGCCTGCAGCGCGGATACCGAACAGGCCAGCGCCCGGATCCTCAAGGCGGCCGTTGCGGCTGGCGCACCGGGGTCGGCACGCTGCACGGTGGGTCTTGGGGTTCCAAGCCCGCGGTGGTCGGAAGCAGTGGAAAAAGCCATCGGCGCGCTGTCCAAGATCGGTGGCGGCTCCGTCAGCTTTGCCGATGCCGATATCAGCCTGATCGCCGCCGAAGGCACCGAACGCGCCGTCTTTGACCGCGTCGTCGGAGAGCTGGAAAACGCCCTGCCTGACGTCTTTGCGCTGAATGCCCGCCTGCCCCAAACCGTCGACCCCGACGCCGGCCCGCCCGAATTCGTCGCCACGCTCTCGCCCGAAGGTCAGGTGCAACTGCGTGGCCGTCTGACAGACGACGCGCTGCGCGAATTGGCCGACAGCTACGCCAAGGCGAGCTTTGGCTCGGACAAGGTCTATACCGCCGCGCGGATTGTCGATGATCTGCCCGCCGATTGGCCCACGCGCGTGTTGTCGGCGCTCGACGCGCTGTCCAAGCTCGCCAACGGCACGGTCATCGTGACCCCCGATAGCGTCAGCGTCGCGGGCAACACCGGCAACCCCGATGCCAGCACGCAGATCGCAACCTTGTTGGCGGGCAAACTGGGCGAAGGCAAAGACTATGAGGTCAAAGTCGCCTATCAAGAAAAGCTCGACCCCGTTCTGGGCCTGCCCACCCCGCAGGAATGCGAAGCCGAGATCGGCAAAGTTGTGGCCAAGGGCAAGATCAACTTCGAACCCGGCAGCGCCACCATTGACGCCTCGGCGCTTGGTACGATGGATCAAATTGCCGAAATCCTGCAAGACTGCCGCGACATAGCACTTGAGGTACAGGGCTATACCGACAGCCAGGGCCGCGAGGAAATGAACCTCGCGCTCAGCCAGTCGCGAGCACAGTCGGTGCTGAACGAACTGCGCGCCCGCCGCGTAATCACCGGCTCCTTCGTGGCCAAGGGCTATGGCGAAGAATCGCCCGTTGCCTCCAACGACACCGAAGAAGGCCGCGAGGCGAACCGCCGGATCGAATTTAAGCTGATCAATGAAGGCCCGTCGGAAGATTCTGACGAAACAGCGCTGGAAAATGGCGCGGATACAGGCGATACAGACACACCATCCGACCAGACCCAAGAAGGCAACTAACATGAGCAGAACCGAATTTGTCATCGCGACAGCGATTATCCTATTCGTCGCCTTCTGCCTTGGATGGTTTGCCAACTGGCTGCTGCACCGCTTTACCCGCGTGGCGGCCGACGATGTCGCCCAGCTTGACCGGATGAGCCAGGAATTGCACGAAGCCGAAGAAACCCGCGATCAGGCGATCACCTATCTGCAACAGCGCGAGGCAGAGCTAACGAACCAGCTTAACCAGACCGAGGCAGAGCTGCGCGCGGCGATGGACGGGTTGCGCGATGCACGCCACGAAGCGGAAGAAATGCGCGCCTATATCGATCGTCAACAGGCCAGCTAAAGGGCCGACGTACCGCTTACCACCGGGCCAGCGCGTCTTCGTCTTCTGCCTTCGATGCAACCCAATCCGCCCCTTTGGCAGTGATCTCGCGCTTCCAGAAGGGCGCGCGCGACTTCAGGTAATCCATCAGGAATTCAGCCGCTTCAAACGCATCCTTGCGGTGGCGTGCAGCGGTGGCGACCATCATGATCATCTCGCCCGGCAGCAATCGGCCAAAGCGGTGAATGACCAGCGCATCGCCCAGAGAAAACCGCACCATCGCGGTTTCGGCCATCTCGGTCAGGGCAGATTCGGTCATGCCGGGGTAGTGTTCAATCTCCATCGCCTGCAACGGATCATCGGGCAGATCGCGCACGATGCCGGTAAAGGTCACAATGGCACCCATATCCCGATGGCCGGCAGCAAAATCCTGGCTTTCCTGCCCCAGATCAAAACCCGCTTCCTGAACCGAGATCTTCATCTCAACCCCCTGTCATCGGCGGGAAAAACGCCACCTCGCGCACCCCTTCCAACGAGGCATCGAAATCGGCAAGCTCCTGATCCACGGCGACACGCAGGCCGGACAGATCGGAAAAGGCGACCGCATAGCGCTCTTCGCGCGCGCGCAGTTCCTCTACAAGGTCCAGAACAGTGCGCGCCGACGTCTCGACCTTCTCACGAGGCAGCCCGATACGTTCGCGAACCCATGCAAAATACAAGATATTCATCAGCGTGGCTCCACCAGATGGGGCATGGATTTGCGCAGATAATCATAACCGGTGATCGCCGTCAGCGCCGCTGCTATCCAAAGCAGCACCAACCCGATCCGGCCGGCCCAGATCATCCCGTGGAACTTCCAAGTGAGCCCTAGAACGTCCTCTTCCTCACCAGAGAGTATGGCGCCGACCAAGGCGTTATCCATGCCGAAAATCGACATGCCAAAGTAGTGTTCAAACAGCCCCTGCCCGAACAGCACGGCGATCGCGACCATCTGCGCGGTTGTCTTCCACTTGGCCAGCGCCGTGACCTTCAAGGTGCCAGACACATCCCCCAGAAACTCCCGCAGGCCCGAAACAAAGACTTCGCGAAACAGGATCACGGTGGCAGGGAGCACCAGCCACGGCGACCAGCTTGAAAACGCGACGATCACCATCAGCGCAATCACCACCATCGCCTTGTCGGCAATCGGGTCCAGCATGGTCCCCAGCTTGGTTTCCTGCCCCCATGCGCGCGCAAGATAGCCGTCAAACCAATCGGTGACCGCTGCGGCGATGAACAGGAACATCGCCAAAGCGTCCGCATAGGGACGCGTAAAATACAAGAACATCACAGCCACACCCGGGGCCGCGACAAGACGCAAGAGCGTCAGGATATTGGGGATATTCCACTTCATAGCGTCACCCTACAGTGGCAAGACGACAGGGGAAAGTGCCAAGACATCGCCTTCATTTTGCAAAATAAACTCCCCGCGGAGCGTCCTGCCCCCACCACGTGCCCGAAGGCTGAAATTTTGGGCTATCCGCGTTCATGGAAAAACGCATAAATCCGTTCGGCCAAAGCAACCGACACCCCGTCGACCGCCTTCAAGTCGCTCAGGTTCGCACGACCAACGGCCTTGGCTGACCCGAAATGGGCCAGCAGCGCGCGTTTGCGGGCGGCACCGACGCCGGGCACGTCATCAAGGGGCGTCGCCCCCACGGCCTTGGCACGTTTGGCACGGTGGGTGCCGATGGCGAAACGGTGGGCTTCGTCGCGCAAACGCTGGATGAAATACAAAACCGGATCATTATGCCGCAGGGCCATCGGGCGCTTGCCGACGCGGTAAAATTCCTCTTTGCCCGCATCACGATCCACACCTTTGGCCACGCCGACCATCGGAATATCCTCGACCCCGTATTCGCGCATGATGGACGCCACCGCACTCACCTGCCCTGCACCACCGTCGATCAACAGCAGGTCGGGCCACATGCCAAGCTTGCGATCCGGGTCTTCCTTGAGCAACCGTTTGAAACGGCGGGTCAGCACCTCTTTCATCATGCCAAAGTCATCCCCCGGCGTCAGGTCATCGCCGCGAATGTTGAACTTGCGGTACTGATTTTTCATCATCCCGTCGGGGCCGGCGACAATCATACCGCCAACCGCGTTCGTCCCCTGGATGTGGGAGTTATCGTAGACCTCGATCCGTTGCGGCGGTGCAGGCAGATCAAAGGCATCCGCGATACCTTTAAGAAGGTTCGTCTGGGTCGCTGTCTCTGCCAGTTTACGCGCCAAAGATTCGCGCGCGTTGCGCAGCGCCCCATCGACCAGCTCTGCTTTTTCGCCACGTTTGGGGACCACGATATCAACTTTACGCCCCAGCTTCCCCGATAGCGCCTCGACCATCAGATCGGGGCTTTCGATGTCGTTCGACAGGATCAGCTGACGCGGTGGTTCGCGGGTGTCATAAAACTGACCGATAAAGGCCTCCAGCACCTCGGCGGCATCCACATCGGGGCCCACACGGGGGTAGTAGTCGCGGTTCCCCCAGTTCTGGTTGGCGCGGATGAAGAAGACCTGCACGCAAGCCTGCCCCTGATCCATGTGCAGCGCGATAATATCCGCTTCCGCAACGCCTTGCGGGTTGATCCCCTGTGCCGTTTGCACCTGCGTCAGCGCCTTGATCCGGTCGCGCAGGGCGGCGGCGCGTTCAAACTCCATCGCCTCTGACGCCTCGGCCATCTCGGTCGCCAGCCTGCCCTGAATATCGGTGGACTTACCGTTGAGGAACCTCTCCGCGTCCTGCACCGTCTTGCGGTATTCCTCGGGCGAGATCTTACCCACACAGGGGGCAGAGCAGCGCTTGATCTGATGCTGCAAACAGGGGCGCGAGCGGCTTTCGAACATCGCGTCAGAGCAATCGCGCAGCAGGAACACCCGTTGCAGCTGGTTCAGCGTACGGTTCACCGCACCGGCGCTGGCGAAGGGCCCGTAGTAATTGCCCTTTTCCTTTTTGGCCCCACGGTGCTTTTTGATCTGCGGATAATCATGCGTGGCCGTGACCAGAATATTGGGAAAGCTCTTGTCATCGCGCAGCAGCACGTTGAATTTCGGCTTGAGCTGTTTGATCAGGTTCTGTTCAAGCAGCAACGCCTCGGTCTCTGTTTTCGTGGTCAGAAACATCATCGACGCGGTGTTTGATATCATCCGCGCGATCCGGCCCGAATGACCTGACGGCCGCGCGTAGTTGCTCACCCGCGCCCGCAGATTCCGCGCCTTGCCCACGTAAAGGACACGGCTTTCCGAATCGAGCATCCGGTACACACCAGGAGAGCCATCAATCGTTTTCAGGTACGATTGAATTACCTCATGGCCGGTTTTCGGTTTTTCGTTAGCGTCTGACATTGATTCGAGCGTTCGGACCTTTTGGCTGCAACAGTGTTAGCGGTAGGACAAGATTAAACATACCCACGACTCTTGTGGATAACCTTGCAGATAACTTTCAAACAGCGCGGATTTTCCCATGTATTAATGGGGCTTCCGGTGTTTGCCTAATTTTTAGGCATATGTGCAAGTTATTGATTTTAGACGTTATTTTTATTAACACTTTCCAACCCACTGAAAACACGCCCCTTTTTGTAACGGTTTTGTTACCGATGTGACCGCGGTGCACAACTTGCGTGGAAAGCCTATTCTAGGCCTTGCGCGTCGGGGGTTTTCCAGCCTAGGTGCTGCCCCCCGTCAGTGCAGATCAACTGCCCCGTAACCGACGGCGCATCAAGGAAATAGCCCAATGCAGCAGTAATATCGCGGGGATTCGCCCCGCGTTCGAGAATCACCTTGGACCGCTGTCGCGCAAAGTGTTCGTCGGTCTGCTTGGCCCCCTTCAGGGTCGGCCCAGGACCGATTGCATTGACCCGTATCGCCGGTGCCAGTGCTTGGGAAGATGTCTGGGTCAGCGCCCACAACCCCATTTTTCCGATGGTATATGTCATGAACTCCGGCGTGAGCTTGCGCACACGCTGGTCCAGCATATTGATGATCAGCCCCACGGCAACGGGCTCGTCCTGTGCGTCAGTCTCCGGCGCCAATCCTTGCGCGGCCATGGCCTGCGTCAGAATGAAAGGTGCCCGCAGGTTGCTGCCGATATGGCGGTTCCAGCTTTCCTCTGTCGCGGTAGAAATATTGTCGTATTCAAAAATCGACGCATTGTTCACAAGGCAGGTGATCGGCCCGCCAAGCGCCCCTGCCGCGCGTGGCAGCAGATCATGCGTTGCGGTCTCGTCCAGCAGATCGGCTTGCAGGGCGAAAGCCTGCCGCCCCTTTGCCTTCAACTCGGACACAACCTCGTCGGCACCGTCGGACGAGCTGTTGTAATGCACCGCAACGTCATACCCGCGATCCCCGAGATATAGCGCCATCGCACGCCCCAAGCGGGCTCCGGCTCCGGTTACCAACGCGTGTTTCATACCGCACCTCTTTTAGATCAGAACAACCGCCATATAGCCCGCATAGACCGCACATAGAACGATGCCCCAGATGCGGTTGATGTCACGCCCCAGATACACAAAGGGGATCAACAGCAGCGACGCCCCCAGCATGACCCACAGATCGAACCGCAGGAATTCCGGATCAACATGGATCGGCCCTACAAGGCTCGCGATACCGATAATGCCCAGCAGGTTGAACAGGTTGGACCCGATCACGTTACCCAAGGCGACATCAGCCTGACGACGCAGCGCAGCCATGACAGTCGTGGCGAGTTCGGGCATCGAGGTCCCGATCGCCACCAGCGTCAGCCCGATGACCGTGTCGCTGACCCCGTAGGCGCGCGCGATCATGGACGCATTATCCACCAGCAGCCCCGCCCCGAGGGGCAAACCCACCAACCCGAGCACAAGGAATACCGCAATACGCCAGCCCGGCATATCGGGATCGGCCCCTTCGGGCTCTTCCAGGTCCGCGGCGGCAGCGTTTTTACATTCGCGGCGATGCTCTTTGCCGTCGCGGTACATGTCGTACAGCACATAGGCCAAAGCCCCCAGCAACACGAAACCCGCCCAGAAATCGAAAACGCCACGATACGCCAGCCCGATGAACAACACCGAAGCGGCAATCATCATGTTGAACGTCTTGCGCGTGCTACACTCTGACGTGTGCATCGTCGCCAGCAAGGCGGGCACCCCGAGCACCAGCAGGATGTTCGCGGTGTTCGACCCCACGACATTGCCCAATGCGATCCCCGGTGAATCATCCAACACCGCCTTGATCGACACCAGCAATTCGGGCGCAGACGTCCCGAACGCCACAATCGTCAGGCTGACGATCAAAGCGGGCACGCCGAGGCGCAAGGACAGGTTGACCGCCCCCTTAACCAACGCATCCCCGGCTAGCAACAAAATCACCAGCCCCAAAACACTTAGAACCCAAGGCATAATCATCCGCGTTTACCCCCGCATCCGCAGGGAGATTTCCCAATGCGATAGCGTCCACAATTATTACATTTCTTCTGGCTCAGGCGCTTACCGCCCAGCCAGTGCATCTTTCCAAACCATGCGAGCGTGCCCATGGCGACCAGAAACAATAAGACAATCTTAAAGACCATGCGTCAGAGCCCGAACCGCGCATAGGCCGCGCGCTCTTCAATACTGTCGACCGCGTCGCCGATGATCTGCGCACCAAATCGGGACAGCAGCCCCTTTTTGGTGCCGTAGCGGTTGAACTTCACCTTGTCGCCAAAGCGTTGCTTGATCATCGGGCGCAGGTGGCCGATGCCGTCGATCAGCCCCAGCTCGGTGGCGCGTTTCGCCAGCCAGACCTCTCCGGTGAACAGGTCAGTGTCAGAGGAAAGCTTGCTCCCGCGGCGTGATGTAACGTGATCGATGAAGTTCCCGTGGATATCCTCCAGCAGTTGCTTCAACCGCGCGACATCTTCGGGCTTTTCAGGGCGGAACGGGTCGAGCATGGATTTGGACTGGCCTGCGGTATAAACCCGCCGCTCTACCCCGTGGCGTTGGATAAATTCATCCGCACCAAAAGACGCCGAAATCACACCGATGGACCCCAGAACGGAACTGGGATCGGCATAGATTTCATCCGCAGCCGCGGCCAGCCAATAGCCGCCAGAGGCCGCGACATCTTCGACAAAGGCGATGACGGGGATGTTCTTTTCGTCGGCCAGACGCCGGATGCGCGCGCCGATCAACGACGATTGTACCGGGCTACCGCCGGGACTGCTGATTTCCAAAACCACAGCCGCGGGTTTGCCGCGGTTGAATGCCTTGTCGATGGCGGGGCCAATGCCGCTGTCGTTCAGGCCACCACGGGTGCGGCCCCCGATCACGCCAGACAGTCGCACCACGGAAACCGTCGGACGGGAGGCCAAAAAGGGAAGGTATTTTATCATACCTTCCCATGTAGAGTGCACCATACCTGCAAACAAGGAGGGCACCCGATACTTACTGCCTAATCCGCCAGCCGGTACGGAAAATCCAACCGATCACCGCAAGACACAGCGCCGTAAAGCCCGCGATGGCCAAAAGGCTGGTTACAATCGGCACATCCGCCGATCCGAAGAAGGCCCAGCGGAAGCCCGAGATCAGATACACCACCGGGTTAAAGTGAGAGATCACCTGCCACACCGGCGGCAGCATAGAGATCGAATAGAACGATCCCCCAAGGAAGACCAAGGGCGTCACAATCAACAGCGGCACAAGCTGCAACTGTTCAAAGTTGCCCGCCCAGATCCCGATGATGAAGCCCATCAGCGAAAAGCTGATGCAGGTCAGTACCAGAAAGGCCACCATCCAGATCGGATGCTGAATGGTGATGTCCACAAAGAAGAACGCCGTGAGCAGGATGATCACCCCGATAAACAGTGCCTTGGTCGCCGCAGCCCCGACATAGCCGCAGACGATTTCGATAAAGTTAACTGGCGCGGATAAAAGTTCGAACACGGTGCCGATGAACTTGGGGAAATAGATGCCAAAGGACGCGTTCGAGATCGATTGCGTGATCACGCTCAGCATGATCAGCCCCGGTACGATGAACGCGCCATAGCTGATGCCTTCGACCTCTTGGATGCGGCTGCCGATCGCCGCGCCGAACACCACGAAATACAGCGATGTCGACAACACCGGAGAGATCAGACTCTGCGTGATGGTGCGAAAGAAGCGCGCCATTTCAAACGTGTAGATGGATTTGACAGCGATCCAGTTCATGCCGCGTCCTCCTTGACCAGATCGACAAAAATATCCTCAAGACTGCTTTGCGACGTCTCAAGATCAGACAGCACAAGCCCCGCGGCCGCGACATCGGACAAGAGCTTGGTGATGCCCGTCCGCTCTGCCCGCGTGTCATAGGAATAGATCAACGCGTGCCCGTCGTCGGACAGGGTCAGCGCGTCAGAGACAAGACTGTCGGGGATCGCGTCAATCGGTTGGGTTAGTTGCACCACCAATTGCTTTTTCCCCATGCGTGACATCAACGTGTCTTTATCCTCGACCAGCAGCAGCTCGCCGTGGGCGATCACACCGATCCGGTCGGCAATCGCCTCGGCTTCCTCGATATAGTGGGTGGTGAGGATGATGGTCACGCCACTGGCCTTCAGGTCCGCGACGATATTCCACATATCGCGGCGCAGTTCTACGTCGACGCCGGCGGTGGGTTCATCCAGGAACAGGACGCGGGGCTCATGCGCCAATGCCTTGGCGATCAAGACACGACGTTTCATCCCGCCCGACAAGGCGCGGATCTGGCTGTCTTTCTTGTCCCAAAGCGATAGCTGCCGCAGGATCTTTTCAACTGCTGCATCATCCTTGGGCTTCCCAAACAACCCGCGCGAGAAACGCACAGTGCTGATGACTTTTTCAAAGGGTTCAAGGTTAATCTCTTGCGGTACCAGCCCGATCATCGACCGCGCACCACGGTAGTCGTCTACCGTGTCGAAACCGCCCACAGTGACGCTACCGCCCGTGCCGGTCGTGATCCCGCAAATGGTTGAAATAAGTGTTGTTTTCCCTGCGCCATTGGGGCCAAGCAGGGCAAGGATTTCGCCCTCTCGGATGTTCAGCGACACGCCTTTCAGCGCCTCGAACCCATCTGCATAGGCCTTGCGCAGGTCGGTGATCTTTACGATGTCAGGCATGGGCGTCTCCGGTGTTGTTGGCCGGAAACTAGACTGATTATCCCAAAGTGAACAGGCCCTACCCGTCAGCTTTTGCTGCGGCCGAACCAGCCCTTTTTCTCGGCCGGTGCATCCGCTGCCTCTGCCGCTTCCGCCGGCGCGTCCTCGGCTGGGCCCTCAAGCGTTTCTTGCAGGTTGTTAAAGAACTGGTCCGCCATCTTTTTGGCAAACCCGTCGATGATCCGGCTGCCAAGCTGTGCAAGCTTGCCGCCGACCTTGGCCTCGACGTCATAGGAAAGCTCGGTCCCGCCATCGACAGCAGCCAGCGTCACGTCCGCCTCACCCTTGGCAAAGCCCGCAGCACCGCCTTTGCCTTCGCCGCTGATCTTGATCGACTGGTCGGGCACCATATCGGTCATGGTGACCTGCCCCTTGAACGTGGCTTTAACGGGGCCGACCTTCTGCACCACGGTCGCCTCGAACCCTTCTTCCGGCGATCCGGTCACCTCGGTCGCGCCGGGGACGCATTTGATCAGCATGTCAGGGTCCAGCAGCGCGGCATATACCTCTGCCGGGCTGGCTGCGATCTGGCGGGTCTCTGACATTTTCATGGGGGGCTCTCCGTTGATGGCTTTGCGACAACCTAGCGCACATCAATTGGCGACGCCAAGGTCAAACGCGCGGGTCCAGCTTTTGCTATAGGGCCGCTAAAGACCTCAACAGTCGCCACATCGCCAATAAAACGCAGACCCTAGCTGACCCGTACGATGACCTTGCCCGTCGCCTTGCGCGTGCGCAGCAGATCCAGCGCTTCGTTCGCTTGATCCAGCGGCAGTACGTGGCTCACATGGGGTTTCAGCTTGCCCGCGCTATACCAGTCGATCAGCACCTTGAAGCTGTCTGTCAGCACCTGCGGTTTAAAATTCTTGTACCCGCCCCAGAAAAAACCCAGCACGTCGATGTTCTTGACCAGCAGGATATTGGCAGGGATCTGCGGCACCTCGCCCGAGGCAAACCCAAGCGGCAGGATGCGGGCCTCGGGGTTGCAGGCCCGCAGCGCCGCCTTGAACTGGTCGCCGCCGATCGGGTCGTAGACGACATCTGCCCCGCCCAAGGATTTCACCACCTCGCGGATGTCATCGGTTTCTGAATCGATCAGATGGTCGGCCCCCGCAGCGCGGCAAATCTCGAGCTTGGCCGCACCACGGGCGCAGGCGATGACCTCTGCCCCCATGAGCTTGCCCAGCTCCACCGCGGTCAGCCCGACCCCGCCTGATGCCCCCAGCACCAGCAGACGTTCCCCCGGTTGCAGCCGCGCCTTGTAGTCCAGCGCCACATGGCTGGTGCCATAGGCCACAAGAAAGGCCGCGGCATCCTCGGCCGGCATATCGTCGGGGATCGGCACGCAGACATTGGCGGGAATGGCGGCATATTCGGCCAGCCCCAGCAGACCGCTATAGGCTGCGATCCGTTGACCAACGGCCAGATCGGTCACGCCCTCCCCCACGGCGGCGACGCTGCCCGAAAGCTCCATCCCCAGCGTGAAGGGCAGATCCGGCTTTTGCTGATAGGTCCCCTTGATCATCAGCAGGTCACCAAAGTTCAGCCCGCAGGCATCGACCTTGATCAACACTTCGCCAGCGGCGGGGACGGGCATTTCCAGCTCTTGTTCGGACAGGGGCTGGTCGTAGGCGGTGACTTGCATGGCGCGCATCGGGGGATCCTTTTGCTATTTCACGCAAAAGGGCCAGAGCATTGGCGGCTTTGCAACCCCCTTGCCCCGGCCCTTGTGAAATTACCCAACGGCAGATGCCTGGCCCTGCCATGCCCCCCTCAGGGCATGATCATCAATCGGATCCCATAGGCCACCAGCCCAAGCGCTGCGACGCTCAGCACCCAGATCAGGACAAACCACCCGGTGCGTGTCATCCAGTTGCGTCGCATCAGTGGTAGCCCTCTTCGGGGTCGATCTTCCCGCGGAACACCCAGTAGGTATAGATCGTGTAAGACAGGATCATCGGCAGCAGGACCAAGGTGCCGACCAAGGCAAACTTGAGGCTGCTGTCAGGTGCCGCGGCCTCGACGATGGTCAGCGATGAAGGCACGATATAGGGGTAGAAGCTGATCCCGATCCCGATAAAGCCCAGCACGAACAGCGCCAGCGCGCAGAGGAACGGCGTCACGTCCCAATGGCGTTGCAGCCCGTGGAACAGCCCATAGACGGCCGCGGCCACCAAGGCAGGCACCAGAAAGCTGAAAATCGCGGTCGGAAAGGCGAACCATCGGCCAAAGAAAGCGTCGTTCAGGAAGGGCGTCCAAAGGCTGACGAGCCCCATGAACACCAGTGTCGCAATGGCAAAGGGCCAGGCCAGCCGCCGCATATGCGCCTGAATACGCCCCTCGAGCTTCATGTTCAGCCAAGTCGCGCCCAGCATCGCATAGCCGACGGTCACCGCGAAACCGGTCAGGACAGAGAAGGGCGTCAGCCAGTCCCACCAGCCGCCGGCATAGGCGCGATTCTCGATCTCGATCCCCTGCACCAGCGCGCCAAGCGCGATCCCCTGACACATGGAGGCCACCAGCGAGCCCCCGAAGAACGAGATATCCCACAGATGTTTGCCCCGCACCGTGCGCCAGCGGTATTCGAAAGCGACGCCACGAAAGACCAGCCCCAGCAGCATCAGGATGATCGGCATATAAAGCGCGGGCATCACCGTGGCATAGGCCAGCGGGAAAACGGCGAACAAACCCCCGCCGCCCAGAACCAGCCAAGTTTCATTGCCGTCCCAGATCGGCGCGACAGAGTTCATCATCACATCGCGTTCGCCCTCGTCCTTGGACAGCGGGAACAACAGCCCGACCCCAAGGTCGAATCCGTCGAGGATGACATAGATCAGCACCGCAAGCGCGATGATGCCGGCCCAGATAAACGAAAGCTCTAATCCAAACATCTGCTGTCTCCTACTCTGACGCTGCTATGTCTTGGGTCTTGTCCTGCGCCACCGGAGTCGTCCCCGCCGCCCGCACCGGCCCGTCGGTGAGCTCTTCCTGCGCGCCCACATGGGGGCGTTTGCGCATCAGCCCGAGGATATAGAACACCCCCGCCCCGAAGACGAAGAAATAGACCACGATGAAAGAGATCAACGATGCACCAACCGCAGGCGCGCTGACCGGCGCAAGGCTGTCACTGGTGCGCAGCAGCCCGTAGACGGTAAAGGGCTGACGCCCGACCTCGGTCGTGATCCAACCGGCCAGCACCGCGACAAAGCCCATCGGCCCCATGACGATCGCCCCCCGATGCAACCAGCGCGAGCTGTGCAGCGTCCCGCGCCAGCGCGCGATCCCGCCCCAAAGGCCAAAGCCCAGCATGGCAAAACCAAGCCCCACCATCACACGGAACGAGAAAAAGACGATGGCAACCGGCGGCTCGTCCTCGTCAGGGATCGTGTCAAGCCCGGCCAGCGGCGCGTTCAGGTCATGTTTGAGGATCAGCGACGACAGTTTCGGCACCTCGATAGCGTAATCGACCCGTTTTTCTGCCTGATTGGGGATGCCGAACAGGATCAGCGGCGCGCCGTCGGGGTGGCTGTCGAAATGCCCTTCCATCGCCATGACCTTGGCGGGCTGATGCTCTAGCGTATTGATGCCGTGGAAATCCCCTGCCGCGATCTGCAAGGGGGTGACAAGTAGCAGCATCCACATCGCCATAGAGAACATGCGCCGCGACGCAGGCCCCTGATTGTCCTTCAGCAAATGCCACGCACCCACAGCGCCCACAACCAGCGCCGTCGTCAGATAAGCCGCCAGCACCATATGCAGCAAACGGTAGGGGAAGGACGGGTTGAAGACGATCTTCCACCAATCCAGCGGAATGAACTGCCCCACATCGTTAAAGCCATAGCCCGCAGGGGTCTGCATCCAGCTGTTCACCGACAGGATCCAAGTGGCCGAAAGCAACGTGCCAAAGGCCACCATCGCTGTGGCAAACATATGCAGCCCCGGCCCGACCCGTTTCAGACCAAACAGCATGATGCCCAGAAAGCCGGCCTCGAGGAAGAAGGCCGACAGCACCTCATAGGCCATCAGCGGCCCGACCACCGGCCCCGCCTTGTCAGAGAAGACCGACCAGTTGGTGCCGAATTGATAGGACATCACAATGCCCGACACGACGCCCATGCCAAAGGCCACGGCAAAGATCTTTTTCCAGTAGTCGAAAAGCACCCTGTAGGTTTCGTCCTTGGTCCAAAGCCAAAGCGCATTCACCACCGCCAGAAAGCTGGCCAACCCGATCGAGAACGCCGGAAAAATAATGTGAAACGAAACGGTAAAGGCGAATTGGACCCGTGCCAGAACCTCGGCGGAAAACCCATCAAGCATGTCGTACCTCGTAGTGAATGGCCAAAAACAACGGGTTTCGGCCCTTACACCCTAGATAGCGCTGCACCCCCCATAAGTCACATGCTCAAATCGCCGCAGAAGACGGGCGTGTTATAGGGTGATCCGCACAAGAAGCCCCGGCGCGTTGTCCAGCAGCGCGATCTGCCCGCCGTGCAGCTTTACCACCCCCTCGACAAGGCTGAGCCCCAGCCCGTTGCCCGGCGTGTGGCGGCTGGCATCCAATCGGTACAAGCGGCGCAGCACTTTGTCGCGCGCGTCTTCGGGGATGCCGGGGCCATTGTCGGCCACCTCGATCACAGGCCGCCCCTGCGTGCGGGAAAGTGTCAGGGTGATCTCGCTGCCCTCGGGCGTGTGGCGCATTGCATTTTCCAGCAGGTTCGACATCATCTGCCCCAACAGGTTCTTATCGCCCGAGACGGTGATTTGCGCGTCGGGCACGACGCTGTGCAACCGCTGCTGCTTGGCCGCGGCGGCGGGCTCGTACACTTCGGTGAGGGTCTCGCAAAGCTGGTTCAGATCGACAGAGGCGAAATGCATCTTGGGTGACCCTGCCTCGACCGAAGCGATCTGTAGCAGCGATTGAAAGACCGAAGCGATGCCCGCGACCTCCTCCTGCGCTTTGGCCAGCAAGATGCCTTCGTCCGTGTCTTCGGGCAGGCTGCGCGCCAGATCGTCCAGATGCACCGCGACGCGCTGGATCGGCGTCTTGAGGTCATGCGCAATGTCCGACGATACCTGCCGCAGCATCTGGGTTTGCGCCTCTTGTGCGCCTGCCATCTGGTTCACTTTGCTGCCGATACGTTGCAGATCATCGGCCCACCCCGGCGACACGGCCACCCGCGCGGCAAGATCGCCGGTCGTCAGGTCATCCAGCGTGCGCCCGATAACATCCACATGCCGCTTGCTGCGCCGCGCCAGATAAAGCCCGCCCGACAAGGCGACCAGCACCGTGGGCAGCAGGCTGATCAGCAGGATATTCAGGAACACCGTGCGCAACCCTTCGATCTGCGCGCGGCTGCGGGCGACGGTCAGCTGCCCGCCATAAAGCGGCGTTGTCAGCGACAGGTAGACCCCGTCATATTCGGCTCGTCCCTCGGCCAACGACACGATATGATAGCCTTCGTCATCTCGCGCGATGGCCCCGTTGCCATAGATGCGCCCCGACGGGGTGATATAGCTGAGCACAACGCGGCTGGGATCGGCATCGCGCGATTCAGCGTCCACCAGCAGGGCCACGGCGCGGGCATTGGGGGCCGCGCGAAAGCCCGCGATATCCTGTTCAAGATCCGCACGGATCGCGGTTTCAAATGAATTCTGCGTCACCGCATAGCTGGCCGCCAACCCCATCAGACTGACGGTCGAGAAGAGCAAGACCAGCAGCAGCGCCAACCGCACCGGCATGGACCGCCAAAGCTGCGCCAGCCGCGCGGTCATCCGTCGATCCGGTAGCCGGCACCGCGCACGGTCTGGATCAGCTCGCGGTCAAAAGGTTTGTCCACCTTGGCCCGTAAACGGCTGATGTGGGTTTCGACAACGTTGGTCATCGGGTCAAAGCTGATGTCCCATACCGCTTCAAGCAACATGGTCCGGGTCTGCACCCTGCCCTTTCGACGCAGCAGATGTTCAAGCAGAGCAAATTCACGGGGCAGCAGGTCGATCTCCTGTCCGGCGCGGGTCACCTTGCGGGTGATCAGTTGCATTTCAAGATCGCCTGCACGCAGCACGGTTTCCTGCTCCATCGCCTGCGGACGGCGCGCAAGAGCGGTGACACGCGCCGAAAGCTCGCCAAAGGCGAAGGGTTTGACAAGATAGTCGTCGCCGCCTGCGTTCAATCCGCTGATACGGTCATCGACGCTGCCCATGGCAGTCAGAAACAGCACCGGCGTCAAGTTACCCGCGCCACGCAAGGTCTTGACCAGCGTCAGCCCGTCGATCTCTGGCAGCATCCGGTCGACGATCAGCACGTCGTAAGCACCCGAGGTCGCCTGTATCAGCCCCTCGCGCCCTTCAGCGACAAGATCAACGGTATGCCCTTCTTCGCGCAACCCCCGCGCGATATAGGTTCCGGTGGTGGCATCATCTTCGACGACAAGCAGTTTCATATACAATGGTCCATTGAGGCTTTGATCCTTCGATACCTGATATAGGGCGTGCTGCCACCTGCGAGAGACAAGTTTACACATTTGTATAGCCCGCAAAAACCCGCTGTTAGAATGGGCTGCCATTTGGGTGTCATCCCTGAAGACGAAGGAACCACCCATGACAACTCTTTTCTCCTCCCCTCGCCGCGCCGCACCCTTTGTGCTCGCAGCGGCCCTCGCCTCTACCTCGGCCATGACGCTTGCCCCGACGGCGGCTCTGGCGGTGCCCGCTGGCGGCTATGCCGATCTGGTCGAACAAATCTCACCCGCTGTTGTCTTCATCGAGGTAACCGGCACGGCAGAGCAGGCCAGCGCGCAGGTGCAACTGCCCGAAGGCATGCCAGAGGAGCTGCGCAAACGTTTTGAGCAGTTGATGCCACAAGGACCGGCTGGCGCACAGCCGATGCACGGGCTTGGATCGGGCTTTATCGTGTCCAAGGACGGAATGATCGTCACGAACAACCACGTTGTCACCGGTGCCGACACGGTCAAGGTCAAGCTGGCCGATGGCCGCAGCTTTGACGCCAAGGTGGTCGGCAGCGATGTGCTGACAGATATTGCCGTGCTCAAGGTCGAAGCGGATGTTGACCTTCCAGCGGTGAAATTCGGGTCTTCCGATGACATGCGGGTCGGCGACGAGGTGGTCGCCATGGGCAACCCGTTTGGTCTGGGTGGCACGGTCACCACCGGCATCATCTCGGCCAAGTCGCGCAATATCAACGCGGGCCCCTATGATGACTTTATCCAGACCGATGCGGCGATCAACCGTGGCAACTCTGGCGGGCCGCTGTTCAATAACGCGGGCGAAGTGATTGGCGTGAACACCGCGATCCTGTCGCCTGATGGCGGCTCTGTCGGGATCGGCTTTTCCGTACCCTCCGACCTGGTGCAGGACATCGTAGCCGACCTGTCCGACGACGGGGAAATCACCCGCGGCTGGCTTGGCGTTCAAATCCGTCCGATGACGGCAGAGGTCGCGCAAGTGCTGGGGCTGGACGCGCCGAAAGGGGCGGTGATCGAAGCTATCGGCGATGACAGCCCGGCCAAGAAAGCGGGTCTTGAGAAAGGCGATATCATCCTGTCGTTCAACGACACAGAGATCAAGGAACTGCGCGATCTGACCCGCGCTGTGGCCGAAACCGATCCGGAAGCCAAAGCCGAGGTCATGGTCCTGCACAAGGGCAAAGAGGTCACGCGGACGGTCACCATCGGCACATTGGCCGATCAAAAAGCGTAAGCGTCTTCCAGCGGGCTTACCTCGTTCCCTGCTGGATTTGCCCGACCGCGTTCCCCAACGCGGCGGGCCCCACCGCCCGTCCCCCCGGTGCGGCAGACCACCTCCGACGCAGACCGTCGGGGGTGGTTTTCTTTTGCGCCCTCTGCGGAGGTCTAGATTGTCGCCTCGAACAGCTTGCGCAGGTTTTCCGTGGTCAATGTCACAGGGTTGCCACCGCAAGACGGATCTTCAAGCGCCATCGCGACCAGATCGTCGATCCGGTCTGCGCTCACGCCCATGTCCGACAGTTTGCGCGGGATACCGAAGCTGTCGTTGAACTCCTGCACGAAGGCACGGAAGCCGTCATAGCCGCCGTCGATCCCCAGATACCCTGCGGCGCGGTCAAAGCGTTCGCGGATTTCAGGCTCGTTCAGGTCCAGTACCGCGGGCATGCAGACCGCATTGGTGGTGCCGTGGTGCGTGTTGAACACCGCGCCGATCGGGTGGCTCATGGCGTGGATCGCGCCCAGACCCTTCTGGAACGCCGTCGCTCCCATCGCCGCCGCCGACATAAGCTGCGCGCGCGCTTCGATGTCGTTGCCGTCTGCATAGGCGCGCGGCAGATAGTCGATGACCAGCCGCATGCCCTCCAGCGCGATACCCTGCGACATGGGGTGGTAATGCGGGCTGCTGAACGCCTCGACGCAATGGGCAAAGGCATCAAGGCCGGTGCCTGCCGTGATATGTTTGGGCATCCCCACCGTCAGCTCGGGGTCGCAGATCACGATGCTGGGCAGCACTTTGGGGTGGAAAATGATCTTTTTCACATGGGTTTCAGAGTTGGTCAGAACCGACGCGCGCCCCACTTCGGACCCTGTGCCCGCCGTGGTCGGCACGGCGATGATCGGCGCGATGGCGTCGGCATCGGCGCGGGTCCACCAGTCGCCCACATCTTCGTAATCCCACACAGGCCGGGACTGCCCCGCCATGAAGGCAACCATCTTGCCCAGATCAAGGCCAGAGCCACCGCCAAAGGCGATCACACCATCATGCCCGCCCTCGCGGTAGACCTTCAGCCCCGCCTCGAGGTTCAGTTCGGTCGGGTTCGCGTCCACTTCCGAGAACATCGCGCGGCCAAAGCCTGCGCCGTCCAGCAGATCCAGCGTGCGGGTCGTGATCTCCATCGAGGCAAGACCCTTGTCCGTCACCAGCAAGGGGTTTTTCATCCCCGTGGCCACGCAGGCCTCTCCGATTTCAGAAATACGGCCCGCGCCAAAGCGGATGGCGGTGGGGTAGGACCAGTTGTTTTGCAGTGCCATAAGGATCAAGCCTTTTTCAGGTGGTAAGATTTGGGGCGCGTTAGCGCCTGATAGCCAAGCTCGGACAGGCCCGCGCCCTGCCCTGTGTCCTTGCAGCCGGTCCAGCACAGGGCCGGATCAAGGTAATCGCAGCGGTTCATGAATACGGTGCCGGTTTCTAGCTGCGCGCCGATGGCATCGGCGGCATCCGCATCCTTGGTAAAGATCGCGGCGGTCAGGCCGAACTGGCAGTCGTTCATCAGCGCAATCGCTTCCGCGTCGTCCTTGACGGGCATGATGCCCACGACCGGGCCAAAGCTTTCGTCGCGCATCACGCGCATGTCGTGGGTGACGTTGGTCAGGATCTGTGGTGTGAGATACGCGCCGCCGTCATCCGCCTCAAAGGTATCGATCAGCGCGGTGGCACCGGCGGCGACGGCCTCGGAAATCTGGGCGCGGACCTCGGCGGCGAAACGGACGTTCGCCATGGGGCCGATATCGGTATCCGTCTCAAGCGGGTTGCCAAGCTTGAGAGCATTGACCCACGCCACAGCCTTTTCGACAAAGGCATCATACAGGCTTTCGTGCACATAAATCCGTTCGATCCCGCAGCAGCACTGCCCCGCGTTGAACATCGCCCCATCCATCAGCCCGTCAACGGCGGCGTCGACATCCGCGTCGGCGCGCACATAGCCGGGGTCTTTGCCCCCCAGTTCGGTCGCGACGGGGGTAAAGGTGCCTGCGGCCGCAATCTCCATCGCCTTGCCGCCCCCGACAGATCCGGTGAAGTTCACGAAGCCGAACTGCCGTTCAGCGATCAGTGCCGAGGTGGTGTCGTGATCAAGAAAGACATTCTGGAAGACATCGTCGGGGATGCCTGCGGCGTGGAAAGCTTCGGCCAGACGTTCACCCACTTGCAGGGTTTGGGTGGCGTGTTTCAGCACCACGGTATTCCCCGCGATCAGCGCTGGCGCGACCGTGTTGATCGCCGTCATATAGGGGTAGTTCCACGGGGCCACGACCAGTACAACGCCGCGCGCCTCGCGGGTGATCTTGCGGGTGGCCTTGTCGCTGTCTTCGACAATCGTCGGGGCCAGCGCCTTTTCGGCGATGTCTGCCATATAGTTGCCGCGCTCGGCAAAGCCGCCAAACTCGCCGCCATAACGCACCGGACGGCCCATCTGATGCGCCAGTTCCTGCGCCATACGATCGGTGGTTTTGCCCACCTCGGCAATGGCATCGCGCACCAGTTGGACACGTTCGGCCAAGGGGCGCGCGGCCCATGCGCCTTGTGCTGCCTTGGCGCGGGCGCAGACATCGCGTGCCGCCTCCAGCGACAGGACAGGGCGTTCAAGGTAAACCGATCCGTCAATCGGTGAGATACATTTCAAAGTATTTGTCATGGTTTATGCTCGCTCAAATCCGCGGTTGATTTCCCAGTCGGTCACGACCTTGTCGTATTCCTCCTGCTCCCATTCGGCTGCGCGGGTGTAGTGGTCAACCACGTCGTCGCCAAGGGCCTCGCGCAGCATGGCAGAGTTGCGCAGCGTTTGGGTCGCGGCACGCAGGGTGCGGGGGATTTCGGTGACGTTGGCGTCTTCGTAGACATCGCCCATCGTCGGCTCTTGCAGGGGCAGCTTTTCCTCGATCCCCTTGAGGCCCGCCGCCAGCAACACAGCCTGCGCCAGATAGGGGTTCAGGTCAGACCCGCCGATGCGACATTCAACGCGAATCCCCTTGGTGCCATCGCCACACAGCCGGAAGCCCGCGGTGCGGTTATCGACAGACCAGACGGTTTTCGTAGGCGCAAAGGTGCCTTTGGCAAAGCGTTTGTAGCTGTTGATATAGGGCGCGAAGAAATAAGTGATATCAGGGGCATAGGCGATCAGACCCGCCATGAAATGCTGCATCATCTGCGACATGCCCAGCTTGGCGTCCTTGTCATAGAACGCGGGCGTGCTGTCTTTCCACAGCGACATATGCACGTGGCTGGACGACCCCACCTTATCCGCCGACCACTTGGGCAGGAAAGAGGCCGAGAACCCCTGCTGATAGGCGATCTCTTTCACCGCTTGTTTCGAAATCGTGTGATGATCGGCACAGGCCAGCGCATCGGCATAGCGGATGTTAAGCTCTTGCTGGCCGACCTCGGCCTCGCCCTTGGTGCATTCGACCGGAATCCCCGCCCCCACCAGATGGTTGCGCAGCGGCTGGAGGAAGCTTTCCTCTTTCGTGGTCTGGAACAGGCAGTAGTCTTCGTTGTGGCCGTTCAGGGGCACGAGGTTGGCGTATTTTTCTTTCTGCAAGGTGCGGTAGTCGCCCTCGAACAGAAAGAACTCAAGCTCGGTCGCCATCATCGCGTCAAAGCCAAGCGCATCCAGACGGGCGATCTGCTTTTTCAGCATGGCGCGCGGCGAATGGGAGACAGGTTCGTGGGTGTGGTGATCCAGCACATCGCCAAGCACCAGCACGGTTTTATCCAGCCACGGCACATGGCGCATGGTCGACAGATCAGGCCGCAGCACATAGTCGCCATAGCCGGTTTCCCAGCTGGTCGAGGCAAAGCCCTCGGGCGTGGACATCACCAGATCGGTTGCCAGCAGATAGTTGCAGCAATGCGTCTCCGCGTGGGAATGATCGATGAAATTCGTGACGTGAAAACGCTTGCCCATCAGGCGGCCCTGCATGTCCACCAGTGCCACCAGCACCGTGTCCACCTCGCCTTTGGCGGCCAGGTCCTTGAGCGTGTCGAAAGTAAGGTTGCCCATCTGCAAACGTCCCTTTTGATGTGAGGGGGCGGCACAGATGCGCCGCCCCGATGGTCATGATGTCAAAGCCGGATCAGCCGAAAGTATAGGGCGGGCCCGCTTTCGAGATGACGTTGTTATAGTCGCGGAAAATCTGCACGATCTTGGCGGCGGTTTCGCCTTCTTCCGCCATCTCGTCCCAGAATTTCACGGCCGCTTCCTCGACCACTTTCCATTCATCCTGCGGTACGGATGTCAGCTCAAGCTTCTCGCCCGATGCACGCAGGCGCGCCTCGCCGCCCCAGTACCATTGGTTGCGGTAGGTGTGGCTCGCCTCGATCGCGGAGTTCACGATCTGCTTGAGGTGATCCGGCAGCTCTGCCCATTTCTCTGCGTTGACGAAGAACGACCCGATCCACGCCCCCGAGATGTTGTTGGTGCAGAAGTAGTTGGTCACATCGGCCCAGCCGACGGTGTAGTCTTCGGTGATGCCCGACCACGCCATACCGTCCAGCTCGCCCGTCTGCACCGCGACTTCAGCATCTTCATAGGGGATGTTAACCGGCACGACGCCGAATTGTGACAGGAAGCGACCCGCCGTCGGGAAGGTGTACAGCTTGAGCCCATCCATATCGGCCAGCGATTTGATCGGCTTGACGGTGTTGAAGTTACACGGATCTTGCCCCGCCGCAGACAGCCAATGCACGCCAACCTTGGCGTATTCCTCGCGCCAGATGTCGGCCAGACCGTATTGGTTGAACAGCACCGGCACGTCGAGCGCGTGTTTCGTCGCCAGCGGGAAATACCCGCCGAAGGAGCGGACAGGCGTAGGCGACGCCATGGAGTCATCATCCGAGTGCACGCCGTCGATGGTGCCGCGTTGCAGCGCTTGGAAAAGCTCGCCTGTGGGGACGATCTGGTCGGCATAGAAAAGCTCGATTTCCAGCTCACCTTGGGCAGCGGCGTTGATTGCGTCGATGGCCGGTTTCGTCACCTCTTCGCCTAGTGCAGACCCCGCATAGGTCTGGAAACGCCAGCGGATCGGCTCTTGGGCGTGCAGGATCGATGGTGCGGCAAGGGTTGCCGGACCGGCAACGGCGGCACCTTTCAGGAACTTACGTCTTGTTGTCATGTCTCATACTCCTTGTTGGGGTTGGGATGAAAAGGGCCAGTTGCTCTGACCGCTTGGTTGTTAATGCTTATTTTCCATAGGCATAGTCCGGCAGCCAAAGCGCGATCTGCGGGAAGATCATGACCACCGCGAGCGCCAGCACCATGACCCCGACAAAGGGGATGATCGACCGGTAGATATCGCGGATCGTGATCTCTGGCGGGGCCATGGCGCGCATCAGGAACAGGTTATAACCAAAGGGCGGCGTCATATAGGCGATCTGGCAGGTGATCGTATAAAGCACACCATACCACACCAGATCGAACCCGAGCGCGCCCACCAGCGGCACATAGAGCGGGGCCACGATGACCAGCATCGCCGTGTCGTCAAGAAACGTCCCCATGACCAGAAACGAAAGCTGCATCAGGATCAGGATCACCCAAGGGTTCAGACCCCATTGTTCGGTAAACAGGTTTTCAATCGCCTTGACCGCCCCAAGCCCGTCAAACACCGCACCAAAGGCCAGCGCGGCGAGGATGATCCACATGAACATGCACGTGATCGCAAGGGTCTGGCGCACCGAAGTCTCGAACACCGCCCGCGTCATCCGCCCCTTGAGCACCGCAGCCAGAAAGGCCGCAATCGCACCAATGGCAGAGCTTTCGACAAGCGAGGTCCAGCCGTTCACAAAGGGCACCATCATCACGGCAAAGATCACAACCGGCAGCAGCCCCGCGCGCAGCAAGCGCAGCTTTTCGGGCCAGCCCACATCGCGTTCCTCGGCGGAAAGGGCGGGGCCCAGATCGGGGTTCAGGCGGCAGCGGATGGCGATATAGATGATGAACATCGTGGCCATCATCAGCCCCGGGATCGCGCCAGCCAGCCACAGCTGCCCCACTGGTTGCCGCGCAATCATCGCATACAGCACCAGCACGACCGACGGCGGCACAAGGATGCCAAGGCTGGACCCCGCCTGAATGACCCCTGTCACCATCAGCTTGTCATAGTTGCGTTTCAAAAGCTCGGGCAGCGCAATCGTGGCCCCAATCGCCATGCCCGCCACCGACAGGCCGTTCATGGCAGAGATCAGCACCATCAGCCCGATCGTCCCGATGGCCAGCCCCCCGCGCAAACCGCCCATCCACACGTGAAACATTTTATATAGATCGTCGGCAATTTTACTTTCCGACAGCACGTACCCCATGAAGATGAACATCGGCAGGGTCAGCAGCGGATACCAACGCATCAGCTTGATCGCGGCAGAGAACCCGATATCATAGCCGCCGCGATCCCCCCAAAGAAACAGCGCAGCAATCACCGCGACAAAGCCGATGGCCCCGAACACCCGCTGTCCGGTCAGCAGCATCAGCATCATGGTCGAAAACATCAGGATGGCGATCAACTCATAGGGCATCGCGGGTCTCCTCTGCCGATTTGAGGAAAAGGATGTCCTTGAACAGTTCAGAGACAGCTTGAAGCAGCATCAGGGTGATGCCGATGCACATGGTCACTTTGACCGGCCACATATAGGGGCGCCACGCGGTCGGGCTGCGCTCCCCCCCGTATTTGAACGAATACATCGTGGATTCGATACCGCCCCATAGCAGGATCACCAGATAGATCAGCAGGAAAAAGACGGTGATACAGTCCGTCCAGGCCTTCTTGCGCGGGGTCAATTCGGCATAGAACAGGTCCATCCGCACGTTCGCGCCCATCTGCAAAGCATAAGGCCCGCCAAGGATGTAATAGCCCACCATCACGAACTGCGCCATTTCCAGCGTCCAGATCTGCGGCGAGGCGAATGTCTTGTTATAGGACGACCACAGCAGGATCCCCATGAGCACGAAAATCCCGTACATCATGATCCTGCCAAGGCCATAGTTAAAGCCGTCGACCACCCGGATATATCTGCGCATCGCGTTCATTCTGCGGCCTCGCTGTCGGGGATGGGAAAGGCTTGGGTCAGGCTTTCGGCCAGATGCCGCGCCATGGCCTGCGCTTTTTCGGGTGTATCGATCAGATCATTGCGAATCTCGATCATCACGGCGGGCAGCGCCTGCGCCTCGCCATGTTTTTCAAGCGTATAGGTCACGCCATCCGTCGCGGCATAGGGTTCGTTCAGCGCCGAAGCATAACGCCCCCGCGCCTGTTCAACCGCCAGCAATGCCTGCGCGGCGGCGGGCTGCGCGTGGTAGAGAAAGCCGAGTTCAACCGCGCGGGTCGCCCCGTTATAGACAGGCGTAAAGCTGTGGATCGTGACCAGCACCGGTGCGGCTTGGGCGGGCTGCCAGCTTTCGCGAACACGGGCGACCGCATCGTGAAATGGCGTATGCACCTGATCAAAACGCTGCTGCCGTCCGGCATCGTCCAAAGCGGCATTTCCGGGGATGTCATAGATCTCGCTGCGCGCCGGAATACAGTCCGGGGCCTCAAGCGGGCGGTTGCAATCATAGACCAGACGGGAGATGTCACCGGCCACCAAAGGCGCGTCCAGAGCATCTGACAGCGCGTGCGCCACATCCAGCGCGCCGATGTCCCACGCGGCGTGCGAACAGCTTGCCGCAGGGGACAACCCCAACCCGTCCAGCGCATCGGGTATCCGGCGCGAGGCGTGTTCACACACCAGCAGCCAGCCCCCCTGTCCCTGCGGGTTCACGATGTTTACGGCATTCCAGTCGGTATTGGTCACGGTGCCCCTATCGTCTTGTTGCCTCACAATCACTACAGAATTTTCTAGCCTGTCAAGATTTTTTCTGTAATCTTTGCTTCACAATGATCTGCGCTGTACCGAAAGGAACATGAGTTGCACAAAAAAGCACTGGTCCGCGATCTGCTGAAAGAAAAGCAGACCGAGCTAACGGCGGCAGAGCGTAAACTGTCGGCTGTTCTGCTCGACGACCAGTTGCTCACGGGGCTGCAATCCATCACACGGCTGGCCGAGCTGGCCGAGGTGTCATCACCCACCATCATCCGGCTGGCGCGCAAGCTGGGGTTCGATGGTTTCTCGGATATGCAGGACGCCATCCGCGACGAAATCGGCGCACGGATGAAAAAGCCGCTGGCCAAGCTCGACACCCCCGGTGACAGCAGCGACCACGTGGTATCGCGCTTTATTCAGGCGGTATCGGCCAATGTGAACCGCACGCTTGAACGGCTTGATCTGGCGGAATTCGACGAGGTTGCGGCGCTGCTTTCCGATCCGTCGCACAGGCTCTATCTGCTGGGCGGGCGGATCACGCGGTCCAACGCGCATTACTTTTTCAACCACCTGCAGATTATCCGGCCGCAGGTTACCCTGCTCGATTCCTCCCCCAGTGCATGGCCGCAATCCTTGCTGGATATGGACGCGGGTTCAGTGTTGATCGTCTTTGACATCCGCCGCTACGAAAAAGAGCTGGAAAAGCTCGCCGATCTTGCGGTCAAGCAAGGCGCGACCATCGTGCTGTTCACCGATGCCTGGGGGTCGCCCATCGAAAAACACGCCCGCCACTGTTTCCGCGCCATGGTCGAGGTGCCGTCGAGCTGGGATTCAACGCTGGCGATTAACTTTCTGATTGAAGCGCTGGTCGCCGACGTGCAATCGCGCAGCTCCGACCAAAGTGCCGAAAGGATCGCGGCGCTGGAACAGATGATCGGCGAGTCGCGTATTTTTCGCAGCAACTAAGCACCAGCCGCACCCCCGCACACCGCCGCTGCGTCCTCCGTTCGTGGCACATCAGAGTTTGCGTTGAACGGCAACATCCCCTAATCGGAACGCGCACCACGTCTGCGTCGTTTTGTAAAGGATCTGCCATGAAGACCCCGTATTATCTGATCGACAAATCTCGCCTTCAGGCCAACATGGAAAAGATCGCCTGGTTGCGCGAGGCATCCGGCGCGAAATCCTTGCTGGCGTTGAAATGCTTTGCCACATGGTCGGTCTTTGACTTCATGGCGCAGTATATGGATGGGTCCACGTCCTCCTCGCTCTATGAGGTCAAACTGGGGTACGAGAAATTCGGCGGCGAAACCCACGCCTATTCAGTCGCCTACGACGATGACGAGATCGCCGAGGTGCTGGCCAATAGCGACAAGATCATCTTCAATTCCATCGGCCAGCTGGACCGTTTCGATGCGGCATCGGCAGGGCATACGCGCGGGCTGCGGGTGAACCCCGGTGTGTCGACATCGGAATTCGATCTGGCCGACCCCGCCCGCCCCTTCAGCCGTTTGGGCGAACATGATCCGGCGCAGATCGCCGCCGTGGCCGACCGCATCACCGGGCTGATGTTCCACAACAACTGCGAGAATGACGATTTTGACCGTTTCGCCGACATGCTGACGTTGATCGAGGACCGCTTTGGCGACACGATCCACCGGATGGACTGGATCAGCCTTGGTGGTGGCATCCATTTCACCGGCGACGGCTACCCGCTGGACCGTCTGGCCGCGCGGCTGAAAACCCTGTCGGATACCTATGGCGTGCAGGTCTACCTCGAACCGGGCGAAGCCGCGATTACCGGTGCCGCCACGCTAGAGACGACCGTGCTCGACACGCTGCACAACGGCAAGAACCTTGCCATCGTCGACAGCTCCATCGAGGCGCATATGCTTGATCTGCTGATCTACCGCGAGCCCGCCAAAGTGGCCCCGAACACCGGCGACCACGACTGGATGATCTGCGGCAAATCCTGCCTTGCGGGCGACATCTTTGGCGAGTTCAAGTTCGACGCCCCGCTTAAACCCGGCGACCGCATTTCGTTTCAGGACGCTGCGGGCTATACTATGGTCAAGAAGAACTGGTTCAACGGCGTCAAGATGCCCGGCATCGCCATTCGTGAACTTGATGGAACGATCACATCCGTCCGGTCATTCGACTACGAGGATTTCAAATCCGCCCTCTCCTAACCCTTCCCTTACAAGAGGTGTACTGAATACATGAAACGTAACGTTCTTATCATCGGCGCCGGTGGCGTGGCTCAGGTCGTGGCGCATAAATGCGCGCAAAATAATGACGTGTTGGGCGATCTGCATATCGCCAGCCGCACCGTGTCAAAATGCGAAGCGATCATTGAAAGCGTGCATGCCAAAGGCGCGATGAAACAGGACGGCGTATTCAAGGCCCATGCGGTCGACGGGATGGACAGCGACGCGGTAGAGGCGCTGATCAACGAGCTTGGCGTGCAGATCGTGATTAATGTCGGTTCGCCCTTCGTGAACATGACCGTGCTCGAAGCCTGCATCCGCACCGGCGTCGCCTATATCGACACGGCCATTCACGAAGACCCGACCAAAATCTGCGAAACACCCCCGTGGTACGGCAACTACGAATGGAAACGCCGCGAGGATTGCGCCAAGGCCAACACCACCGCCATTCTGGGGGCAGGCTTCGATCCCGGTATGGTTAACGCCTTCGCCCGTTTCGCCGTGGACGAATTTATGGACGACGTAAAATCCATCGACATCGTCGACATCAACGCGGGCAATCACGGCAAGTATTTCTCGACCAACTTCGACCCCGAGATCAACTTCCGCGAATTCACCGGCACGGTCTACAGCTGGCAGGAAGGCGCGTGGCAAGAGAACAAGATGTTCGAGGTCGGCCGCGAATGGGATCTGCCCGTCGTTGGCAAGCAGAAGGCCTATATGTCCGGCCATGACGAGGTGCATTCGCTTGCCGCGAACTATCCGGAGGCCGACGTGCGTTTCTGGATGGGCTTTGGTGATCACTACATCAATGTCTTCACCGTGCTGCAAAACCTTGGCCTGCTGTCTGAACAGCCCGTTGTGACCGCCGAAGGGCTCGAGGTCGTGCCGCTGAAGGTGGTCAAAGCCGTGCTACCCGACCCATCGACCCTTGCGCCGAACTATACTGGCAAGACCTGCATTGGCGATCTGGTCAAAGGCACCAAGAACGGCAAGGATGTAGAGGTGTTTGTCTACAACGTCGCCGACCACAAGGACGCCTATAACGAGGTCGGCAGCCAGGGCATTTCCTATACCGCTGGCGTGCCCCCCGTGGCGATGGCGATGCTGATTGCCGATGGCACCTACGACACCGGCACGATGGTGAACGTCGAAGAGCTGGACCCAAAGCCGCTGTTCGCCCTGCTCGACACCATCGGTCTGCCGACCCGTGTCAAACTGGCGGATCAGGACACCGGCTGGGACGAGGCCATCGCCTAAGCCCGCCGCATGAGGCACCCACACCAACAACCCGCGCGCCCTTGCACCCGCGCGGGTTACCTCGCCCCGAGGGGCCGTACCCCCATAAAATCAAACGATTAAACACAAACAGCCCAGCGCGCGATCATGCGTGCAGGGTTATCAATTTGATTATGAAAATTGCGGACGGTTGTGCCGCCAAGTTCAAAATCTAACGATGTTTGAAAGTGGCGGACCGAGGAGGATTCGAACCCCCGACCCCCTGATTCGTAGTCAGGTACTCTATCCAGCTGAGCTATCGGTCCGTTAAGGCGGGGTTTAGTTCTGGGCGCGGGGGTTTGCAACCCCTTCTTTTGCCTAACGTGAATTTTCTTCAAACAAATTAGAAAGACCCGTCGCCCTTGGGCAATGTCACGATGAAAACCGTGCCCGACGCGCTTGTCTCTGACATTTTGAGCGTCCCACCGTGACCGCGCACCAGCTCTGCCGCGATGGCAAGGCCCAGACCGGAGCCCCCCTTGCGCGCACCGCCCTTGAACGCAGTAAACAGATGCTCCCGCGCCTTGGGGGGAAGGCCGGGGCCGTTGTCGCTGACGCGGATCACCCAGTCGCCGGCCTGTTCACTGGCAGCAACGATGATTTCGCCGGATTTACCCGTGGCGATGATCGCCTGTCGGGCGTTGCGCACAAGATTCGCCAAGACCCTGAACAAATGCTCCGGATCGGCGCGCACGTGCAAATCTTGCGGCACGTCGCAGGTGAACGTCAGGTCCGCCCCGTTGATCGCCAGCCGCTCGCTATCAACGACGTCATCCACGATGCGCAACAGTGGCGTGACCGTCAGCGTCGGACTTGGCTCTTCTGCGCGGCCAAAGGCCAGCGTGGATTCGCACAGGTGCACGGCGCGGGTGATTGAGCTGACCAGCTTGGGGGCCATGCGTTTGACCGTCGGATCCTCGGACATTTCGATCCGGTCGGTAAACAGTTGTGCCGATGTCAGTATGTTACGCAGATCGTGGCTGATCTTGCTCACCGCCTGCCCCAGCTGCGCCAGACGCTCTTTCTGGCGCAGGGCTTGGGTCAGTTCGGTTTCAAGCTTCATCAATGCTTCCTCGGCTTCGCGCACCTCTGTCACACCAGCAGAAGGTGAAATGATTCGTCGCGCATCCTCGGGGGCAAGCGCGTAGTTCTGCATATGCCCGACCACACCCTTGATCGGTTTCAGCAAAAACGCCCGCATGGTCAGAAACAGCAAGAACGCCGTGATCATCGAGATGGCGGCAGAAAGCACCAGAATGCGAATACCATAGTCGATCATGGCCGTCCGTAAGGAGCCTGCCTCCATCGTGATTTCGATCAGCAAGCCCGCATCCTGTACCGGGGCACCGATCACGCGGATCACCCCCGGCTCTGTTTCGGCCAGCTGATGAAACGCATCGCGAATCAACACCCATGCGGAGGCATCGCGCAGATCGTATGTCTCTTTGATCGTCTGCGACATCGGGGACGACAGTGCCAATTGCCGTATGCGGTCCCGCCGCAGCACCACATTAAACACCTGCGCGGTGCGCAACAGCTCTGCCTCAAGCTCGGGGTCGATCATATCGCTTGCGAGCAGGGTCAGCGACGCAATCTGCGCCCTCTCTAGCCGGTTCATCATGTATTCTTCGCGAAACCGTGCGATAGAGGGCACAAAGATCAACACTTCTGCCAGCATCACAAAGATGGTGGTCAGAATAAGAAGCCTGCCAGAGAGGGATTTGAGCATAGGCGCGCGCTTTATGGGATGAACCGCTGCACCAGTCGAACGACAGTCTTGACCAAATCGCTTTCGAACAGACGCGGGCTGAAATACGCCCCCGCCGCACGTTTGTTGATTTCGCCGATGGTAGGGTAAGGTGCAACCATAGACGCAATCTGGCTCATTTTCATGTTATTTGCCAGCGCCAAAGCCCACAGGTTGATCAACTCTCCTGCTTGGTAACCGACGATGCTTGCGCCCACGGGGCGCCCCTTGACCACCATGACCTTGATCAAACCTTTGGTTTTCCGCTCCGCGATGGCGCGATCATTGTGGTTATAGTGAAAGCGCACGACCTCCAGCTTGTCACCGTGTTTCTCTTTGGCTTGCGCCTCGGTCAGGCCGACTTGCGACAGTTCTGGGTCGGTGTAGGTGGCCCAAGGGATATGCGCCGTCTTCGCCTTGGCAGGCAGGGCGAACATCAGCGACCGGATCACGACGCCGCCGTGATAGCCCGCAACATGGGTAAATTGCATCCCGCCTGCGACGTCGCCAATGGCATAGACCTTGCGGTTGGTGGTGCGCAGGGAATCGTCAACCTTGATCCCGTTCTTGATCGGTTCGATCCCCGCCTTTTCCAGGTCCAGACGATCCGTATTTGCCTTGCGGCCGACGGCCACCAGAAGATGCGAGCCTTTGAACACGCGCCCGTCTTTTGCTTCCACCTCTATCGCGCCGACATCCCCACGGATTTCAGCGGCTTGCGCACCTTCTGCAATCTCGATGCCTTCGTCCTTGAGCGTTTGCAAAACGATGGCGGCAAGTTCGGGGTCGTCCTTTGAAAGCGCTTTATCTCCCTCGATCACGGTAACCTTGCACCCCATGCGTATATGGGCCTGCGCCATTTCCATCCCGATCGGCCCGCCACCGATGATCAGCAGATGCTCGGGCTTTTCGCGCAGATTAAACAAGGTCTCGTTCGTCTCGTATGGCGTTTTATCCAGACCTGTAATCGGGGGTACCAGCGGCGATGATCCCGTCGCGATGACGATGCGCCGCGCCTTGATCACCGTATCTCCGGCCTGCACTTCATCTTCGGAGATGAAGCGCCCGTACTCGCGGATCACGTTGACCCCGAAGCCTTCGAAGCGTTCCTGGCTGTCGACGGGCGCGATCTGCGCAATCACGTCCGCCACATGATCTTTTGCAGCGGCGTAATCTACCTCGCCCGCCGCATTGGCCACGCCATATTCCGCGCTGTGCCGCTGCCCATAGGCCGCCTTGCCCGTAGCAATCAGCGCCTTCGACGGCACGCAGCCAAAGTTCAGGCAATCCCCGCCCATCTTGTGCCCTTCAAGCAGCACAACGTCGGCCCCCATTTGTGACGCCCCCGCCGCGACGGACAACCCGCCGGAGCCTGCGCCAATGATCAACAGGTCGGTTTTGATGCGGTTCATTTCAAAAGTTCCTTTTTGCCGGTGACAGCTTTCAACACGACGGGCAGCACCGACAAAGCGCAAAGCCCCAGAATGGGAAGCAGGATGTGAGGTTCGAATATAATGCCGAAGTCTGGCGTTTCACCCCGTGCAAAAACGGAACCCAGCCCAGCACCGATTGAGGTGAACACAAGCGACCCGGGAATGATCCCTAGAAAGGTAGAGATCACAAAGCGATAAAGAGGCACGCCCAGAAAGGCAGGAATAAGGTTCGCCATAAAGAAGGGCACCACGGGCACCAATCGTATGAAGAAAAGCATCGACCACTGGTTTTCGTCAATGCCCGCTTTGACCTTCCGCACAAGCCCCTCCGACGCGTCCATGCGCGCCTTCAATGTCTCTCCGAGACCCATACGCGCGGCAAGGAAGATCACAACCGCCCCCAGTGTCGCGCCGGTGACATTTGCCAGAACGCCGAACACTGTCCCGAATAGAAAACCGCCAGTGATTGTTGCCACACTCGCCCCTGGAAGGGAGAACCCCACAATCATGATATAAATGCCCAGAAAAACGAGGATCGTCAGCGCATAGTGCTGGTCACGAAAAGCGATCAACGCCTCGCGGTTGTCGCGCAGCGTCTCGAAGGTAAGGTAATCGCGCAGGGCGAAATAGCCGATCACCGCGACCGCCAAGATGACCACAAAGGGCAAGTAGCGAAACCACGAAGGCTTTTCAGAGGCTTGTGCGGACATATTGTCGGGTCACTTTCAAAAGGGTATAAGTTGTTCCTTATTAGATGGGTCAAATATCGCCAGTCAGATAGGGTGCTCACGTGTGGTTGATGTGAAGGCGGCTTTTATGACGATGTCACGGCAATTCCCAAGAAAACTGTAACATTGCGCAGATAAGCTGGCTTAATTTGTTGCAAAGGCCGAAATAACGGCACCAAGGGTTTGACTTGCCCGTGCTGCAGCTTTAGGAGCAGGGCTTGAAATGACAGTGACGCGCCGAATCTGGTCGCGTGCTAAAGTATAAAGTGGAGTCGGAGCGATGAAACGCACCTATCAACCTTCAAACCTTGTGCGCAAACGGCGCCACGGTTTCCGCGCACGCATGGCAACCAAAGCGGGTCGCAAGATCATCAACGCGCGCCGTGCACAAGGCCGGAAGGAACTGAGCGCGTAATACGCGACCTCGGTTTCAAAAAGATATGACACCGTCGGAGGCACCTATGGATGGCACCATCGCCACACCAGAGGAAACGCTTCCGGCGGTTTCTTTACGTGTGCATTCTTTACGTGTGCAAACGCTCAAAAATCGCCCCGACTTTCAACGGGCATCCCGTGCCCCTCGGGTCGCCATGCCCGGTTTCATCCTGCAGATGCGTAAACGCGCAGCGGGCGAAGCCGATGGCATACGGGTTGGGTTCACCTGCTCTAAAAAAGTGGGCAACGCCGTCGCGCGCAATCGGGCCAAACGACGTCTACGCGAAGTCGCACGCCTGACGCTCCCTCACGAGGGACTCGACGGTATGGATTATGTCCTCGTAGGTCGCAGCGATGCCACGGCATCCCTCCCTTTTGACAAATTGCAGTCGGATTTCACCAAAGCCTTGGGGATCCTGCACGGCAAGCAACGCTCTGGTTCAAAAAAGTGACCCCTTTGGCGCGCGTTTTGGCACTGCCTGTGAAAGGGTATCGCCTCGTCTTCAGCCCCTGGGTTGGCCACAACTGCCGATACCACCCGACATGCAGCGCATATGCGCTGGAAGCACTTGCTAAACATGGCGGCATCCAGGGCGGCTGGCTCACCCTGCGGCGCATCGCTCGCTGCCACCCTTGGGGCGATAGCGGCATCGACAACGTACCGGACTAGCCCTTCCGCTTCTCTCCTTTCTCTACATCACCAATCGCCGCCACACACATGTACTGGCGCTTGATCGGCAAACCCAGTTGCACTAAGCCAAGCCCATGCTTGATCAACCCGAAGATATTCACCCGCTCTTCAACGGTGCCCCCCAAAGCACCGAGTTTCGCAAACTGCGCAAACGTCTTGTGCGACAAACGCGCGAGGCGATTGAGCAATACGGGATGATCGAACCCGGCGGCAAATGGCTGGTTTGCATGTCCGGGGGAAAAGATAGCTACACCCTGTTGGCCATCTTGCACGAGCTCCAATGGCGCGGTCTTCTGCCCGTCGAACTGGTCGCTTGCAACCTCGATCAAGGTCAGCCCAATTTCCCCGCCACGGTCTTGCCCGCGTTTCTTGAAAAGATGGGTGTCAAACACCGCATCGAATACCAAGATACCTATTCCATCGTCATGGATAAAATACCCGCCGGCCGCACATTCTGTGCGCTGTGCAGTAGGCTTCGTCGGGGGCACCTCTATCGCATCGCGCGCGAAGAAGGATGTACCGCTGTTGTCCTAGGCCACCACCGTGATGACATCCTAGAGACGTTTTTCATGAACCTGTTTCATGGCGGGCGCTTGGCGACCATGCCGCCAAAACTCGTGAACGAAGAAGGCGATCTGTTCCTATACCGTCCCCTCGCCCATGTTGCGGAGGTCGATTGCGAAAAATTCTCTACTGCCATGAATTATCCAATCATTCCGTGTGATTTGTGCGGCTCGCAAGACGGTCTGCAACGCCAGCAGGTAAAATCGATTCTAGACGGTTGGGAGGCGAATAGCCCCGGACGCCGCCAGGTGATGTTCCGCGCGCTGATGAACGCACGCCCTTCGCATCTGTTGGACCCGAACCTGTTTGATTTTGCGGGCCTCACTCGAGACAAGTAAACCCTCGAAAAGCTGAGAGTTTTATTCAAATTCTGTAGATCAAAGGCAGAACATTAATCTTTTGGTCAGAGGCAAGGGCTATCGGTATGGCGGTAACACTGTCAGCCGAGGCTTCATTTGCAACAGGATCTTCAATCTAATCGTTCCGAGCGTAGCACAACCCGTCGCCATCTACCCGCTGGCCTCGTGCTCTTGCTTGGGTTTGCGCTGTCCGTATTTTGGTTCGGCTGGCAGGGGTTGATTATCATCGGCTTTGTCGCTCCCCCTTTGCTGTATTTGGCTTCAGATAGCTGGCGCAGTACACCATCAGAACCAACGCACCCGCGCCCGCTGGATAGGACGGCCACTGCCCGACCAAGCGGCGGTACCGATCCTACACCTCGGGAACCGATGCAGCACGCTCAAGTGCTATTCCAGCCTCAAATATCCACCCATTCCGGTATGATCACCGGGTTTTCTGCAGTTCCGGCCTGCCAAACCAGCATGAACACCGATATGGCCGCGCCGGTCAGCACCTCGGAAATTGCAGAGGATGAAACTCCTTTCAGTCACTTCAGCAATCTGACCCAAGCGCTGCACAGGGCCAAAACCCTGCAACGAACGTCTCACTTTCCTATTATCATCACATGCAGCCTTTCTACCGAGCAAGTCGAGGACGTGCAGCTGGCGGCAAAACTGGAATGGGAACTTGATCGTCTTGACGTCAAACCCGCGACTTTGCGACTAGCCCTACCGCAACACCTTTGCCAGCATACACCCCCTCACCCAATAATCTCCACATGTCGTGACCTTCGCACGCTAGGATGCGGTATTGCGCTTTACGGTTTTGGCAGCGGTCCACATTGCGTTGAGATCATTCAGAAATGCGGCGTTGACCTCGCTATCATCGAACCGTCTCTCACCAATGACGTTGATAAACACCCCAACCGCCGCCGCATCCTGTCAGCGGTAGTTGCGATGGCTCAGGATTTAGGCGTCGAAACCCTGGCCTGTGATATACGAACCGCCGGAGAGCATAGCTTATTGTCTCAACTGGGCTGCGACCATGTTCAAGGCGACGGCATCGCGCCGCCCATGCAGATACACGAAGCGACCACTTGGATGCATACACATAGCCAAAAACTGACACGTCTGCCCGGTGTGGTAGGTGGCATTCGTTGATGTTTGGCTTCGGCAGATCAGTATGCACCAAAGGGGAAAAGGCGAATCTACTTGACCTTTGGTGCCTTACTCTGTTGAACCCACGCTGATATTACAGGCATCAGGTGACGGTCACATGGACGATCAAAACAAGAATCTCATTTTCGCGACGGTTCTAAGTTTCATAGTCATCCTAGGGTGGTTCGTGTTGTTTCCGCCTCCGGAAACCGAAACCATCACCGACCCGGCTGCCACACAGCAAGTGACGGACGCAACCTCGACAGAGGCTGTTGTCCCTTCAAGTGCCGGTGCCGCCGACAATGTTACCGACGCGTCGGACGAGGCAACGGCAGATCTCGAAGAAGCGCCGCGTATTCCCGTTGAAACGGCTCGCATTTCCGGCTCAATCTCACTGCTAGGGGGGCGGGTCGATGACCTTCATTTGAAGGATTACAACACAACTATCGAAGACGATGCTCCCATCGTAAGCTTGCTATCACCTGCAGGCACACCCGACGCATACTATGCGCTATACGGCTGGGCACCAGGTGCGGGGATTGCCCCTGAACAAGTTCCAGGACCAAACACCCTTTGGACGCTTAGCCAAGGTGAAACGCTGTCAGTCGAAACCCCGGTCACGCTCACATGGGACAACGACGCCGGTCAGCTTTTCTCACGCACCATCTCAATCGACGAAAACTATATGTTCAAGATCGAACAGAAGGTTGAGAACACTTCCGAAAACTCGGTTTCACTTGCGCCTTACGGGCTAATTGCACGCCACGGTATCCCAAGCGACGCGCAGAATTTCTTCATTCTGCACGAGGGTCTTGTCGCCATGAACAATGGTGAACTGCTTGAGACCGCTTGGGATGACATTCCCGAGCTGGATGTCGTGAACGGCGTGCCATCCAAACGTATTGACGGTGTAACCAACGGCTGGATCGGCTTCACCGGGCATTATTTCATGACGAACCTGATCCCGGATCCGGCACAGCCAACGCGCTTGTCAGTCAAGTACCTGCCACGCACTGAGATTTTTCAAACCGAATCCGTGATGCCGACGCAAACTGTCGCAAGCGGGCAGACAGCAACGGTCACCACCCAGTTGTTCGCCGGTGCCAAAGAATGGGAAATTCTGCGCGACTATGAGGCGCAAGGCGTGTACAAGTTTATCGACTCCATCGATTGGGGCTGGTTCTTTTTCCTGACCAAACCGATCTTTTGGGTACTTCACCATCTAAACCTGCTGATCGGCAACATGGGTGTCGCGATCATCGGCCTGACGTTGCTGATCAAAGCTCTGCTCTTCCCACTTGCGTATAAATCCTACGTTTCGATGGCGAAAATGAAAGAGCTTCAGCCACAGATGGAGAAGCTGAAAAAGGACGCAGGCGACGACCGTCAAAAGCTTCAACAGGGCATGATGGAGCTATATAAACGCGAGAAAGTGAATCCAGCCGCCGGCTGTCTGCCGATTTTGATGCAAATCCCGATTTTCTTTTCCCTCTACAAAGTGATCTTCGTCACGTTGGAACTGCGCCACGCGCCCTTCTTCGGCCCGTTTCAGGATTTGAGCGCCCCAGACCCGACATCTATCTTCAACTTCTATGGACTGCTGCCATGGGCTGCGCCCGAAGCAGGGACCGTTCTTGCATTGGTCTTTATCGGGATCCTACCGCTGCTGCTGGGTATTTCGATGTTCCTGCAGCAGAAACTGAACCCGGCCCCTACGGATCCCACGCAGCAGATGATCTTTGCGTGGATGCCATGGGTCTTTATGTTCATGCTTGGCGGTTTCGCATCTGGCCTCGTCGTCTACTGGATCGCAAACAACACGATTACCTTTACGCAGCAGTACCTGATCATGCGCAGCCAGGGCTATAAGCCTGATATCCTAGGGAATATTAAAGGCAGCATGAAATTCGGACGGAAGGGTGATCCGAAATAATGACAACGGTGACCCAGCTCTATCGCCACCCGCTCAAAAGCCACGGTCGCGAAGAGCTGGATCATAAAGCGCCCTCCACGGGGCAGTCGATGCCGTGGAACCAGACCTGGGCGGTGGCGCATGGCGCGGCGCGTCTAGATGGGAACGAATGGGCGCATTGTGCAAATTTGAGCACCGGGTCAAAAGCACCATTTGGTTTGATACCGCAACACCATGGAGCGAGCTTGATTGGGTCGGGAACGACGTGTCACGTGGCGAAACTGTCCTACGTGTACGGGACCCCACCAAGCGGTGCCAAGCGACCACCGCGAATCGACACAACGGCGAGCGCGACATCGACATATTGCGCGTATTGAGCACTTGGGGTCACCAAGATTTCCGCGTATACGCTAAGGTCATTCACACAGGCTCCGTCGCACTTAGCGACCAGGTAAAGGTACTTTAACTCATGCAAGTCCAATTTAGCATCGCCGAAGAGCCTGATGCCTATGCAGCCGAAAAAGGCCGCATGCTATTTGCAGGCGAAACGCTGTTTGTGAAAGGCGTTGTCGCGATGGACGGCCTGCCACCCGCCGACCGGATGGAGGTGTGTTTCGCAGGGCGATCAAACGTTGGTAAATCGACTTTGATCAATGCCTTGACGGGCACAAAAGCGCTGGCAAGGGCGTCCAACACGCCGGGGCGCACGCAAGAGATCAACTATTTTACCGCGGCCGACGATCACTACCTAGTCGATTTGCCCGGGTATGGCTATGCAAACGCTCCTCTACCCGTCGTCGAAAAATGGCAACGGTTGCTGAAACAGTACCTTTCAGGTCGGCAAACGCTCCGCCGGGCGTTTGTGCTGATCGACGCGCGGCATGGCGTTAAGAAGGTCGATGACGAAATCATGTCCTTGCTGGATAGCTCAGCCGTGACTTTTCAATGTGTCCTCACGAAAGCCGACAAGGTTAAAGAAGCTGAGCGTCAGAAGGTTCTGGATCAGGTCCGCGGTGCGCTTGCCAAGCACCCAGCCGCCTACCCCGAAATCGTGGTTACGTCTTCTGAAAAGGGCTGGGGCATCCCTACGCTCCGTGCCATTATCGCGACGTTGGAGTGACGAGCACTTCGGCGTTTACCGAGGCAGAGAATGAGAAAACAAGACATGAATCGCGACTGGATCGCCACCGCACGCACCCTGAGCCAAGCGCTCCCCTACTTGCAGCGTTACGCTGACGCGACCGTTGTTATCAAGCTAGGCGGTCACGCCATGGGCAGCGACGATGCGATGGAAGAGTTCGCGCGCGACGTAGCACTTATGCGCCAGGTCGGCGTGAACCCCGTCATCATTCACGGCGGCGGCCCGATGATCAACGACATGCTCGGCCGGCTGAACATCAAGTCCGAATTCGTAAACGGCAAACGGGTGACCGACGCTGCCACGATGGAAATCGTTGAAATGGTTCTGTCGGGCCTTGTGAACGCCCGCATCGTGCAAGCGATCACGGCACAGGGTGGGCGTTGCGTCGGTGTGTCTGGCAAGGATAGCGGCCTTATTATCTGTGACCAAGAGGACCCAGAGCTGGGGTTGGTTGGCGCACCGACCGAAGTAAACCCCCGTTTGCTCCGCGATCTAGCCGACAAAGGGATTATCCCGGTGATTGCGCCCCTTGGCATGGGCCGCAACGGCGAAACATTTAACATCAACGGCGATACTGCGGCGGGCGCGATTGCAGCTGCGCTGAAGGCAGACCGCTTGCTGCTGCTTACCGACGTTGCGGGCGTGAAGAATGCCGAAGGCGACGTACTGACGGAGCTAACAGCGAGCCAGATACGCGAGATGGTGGCAGACGGAACGATTGCCGGTGGTATGATACCCAAAACACAAACTGCGCTTGATGCGATCGACGGTGGCGTGCGCGCAGCGGTGATTTTGGACGGGAGAGCCCCTAACGCCTGCTTGTTGGAGCTTTTCACCGAACATGGCGCAGGGAGCATTATCCGCGGCCAGTAACAACGACTATATAAATTACTGCATATTGCACCCTCCCCTGTTTCCGGCTGTTTGAGCTTCTTGCTTATGCGGCCGATACATTAAGGAAACGTTGATGAGACGCCTTATTCTGATGCGCCATGCAAAAGCAGGTTGGCCGGCGGGGATCGCGACGGACTTTGACCGGCCTTTGGATGACAAAGGTCGGCAAGACGCACATGCAATCGGGCGATGGCTCGACGCCGAAGACTACAGACCTGACCTTGCACTATGTTCTGCATCTCGGCGAACGTCGGAAACGCTCGAACTTTTGGAAATTCCCTCCGCTGTTAAACGAATCTTCACAGACCGCCTTTATCTAGCAGATACAGAACGGCTGATGGCGGCCATACAGGGCGCTGAAGGGTCCACAGTATTACTTCTGGCGCACAACCCCGGCGTGGCAGAGATGGCGCACCTCCTGCCCCGTGTAGGTGCCACAGCTCATCTTGCAGCGGGAAGCCCACCGGGTGCGACAATGGTGATGTCATTCGAAGTGGACGACTGGAGGGGTGTGCACTGGCACAGCGGCGACGTACAGGCGTACATGACGCCACGGATGCTTGCCCAATAAAAAAGGGCGGGGAAATCCCCGCCCTTGAAACTTAGTGGCCCAAAATCTGACTGAGGAAGAGCTTGGTCCTCGGGCTTTGGGGGTTGTTGAAGAACTCTTCAGGTTCGTTCTGTTCGACGATCTGGCCTTCATCCATAAAGATGACGCGGTTTGCCACCTGACGGGCAAAGCCCATCTCGTGCGTCACGCACAGCATCGTCATGCCTTCCTCGGCCAGTTCGACCATCGTGTCCAGAACCTCTTTGATCATCTCCGGATCCAAGGCTGAGGTCGGTTCGTCAAACAACATGATACGCGGACGCATACACAGGCTGCGCGCGATCGCCACGCGTTGCTGCTGGCCACCAGAAAGCTGACCTGGGTACTTGTCCGCCTGATCCGGGATCTTAACCTTCTCAAGGAAATGCATCGCGATTTCTTCGGCTTCCTTCTTAGGTGTTTTTCGCACCCAGATCGGAGCAAGCGTGCAGTTTTCGAGGATCGTCAAGTGCGGGAAAAGGTTGAAGTGCTGGAAACACATCCCGACTTCGGAGCGGATCTTGTCGATGTTCTTAACGTCCGAAGACAGCACCGTACCGTCGACTTCGATCCGGCCTTTCTGGTGCTCTTCCAAGGCATTGATACAGCGGATCAGAGTTGACTTCCCCGAGCCCGACGGTCCGGCAATAACGATACGTTCACCACGGTAAACGGTCAGATCAATATCCCGCAGCACGTGAAACGTGCCGTACCACTTGTTCATGTTCTCGATGCTGATCGCGACCTCGTTCGAGACTTTCAGCGCTTGTGCTTGTTCAGCCATAATTACAGCCTTTCCTTAATGGTGGTCGGTCTGGAGTTGACGTTCCAGCCATTGTGAATATTGCGAGATGCCGTAGCAGACGACGAAGAAGAGCAAGGCGGCAAAGCCCCAAAGTTCCCAGTAAACGCCGTTCCAGTCAGTCGACGCTAGGATCGGCCCGCGGATCATCCCAACCAGGTCGAACATCGAAATAATCGACACCAGCGTAGTATCCTTGAACAGCCCGACGGCCACGTTAACGATTCCTGGGATCGAGATTTTCAAGGCTTGGGGCAAAATAATCAGGCGCATGGCCTGCGCATAATCTAGGCCCAAGCTGTCTGCAGCCTCGTATTGACCACGTGGCAAGGCTGCCAACCCACCCCGGATCACCTCGGCGATATAGGCCGACGCGAACATGGTGATCATGATGATAACACGCAGGATCAGGTCGAAGTTTGTGCCCGGCGGCAGGAAGTAAGCCAAGACCACGTTGGCAACAAAAAGCAACGTAATCAGAGGCACCCCTCGGATAAACTCAATGAAAACAACGCAGATCAGTTTGATGATCGGCAAGCTCGATTGACGACCCAGCGCAAGCAGAATGCCCATCGGCAAGGACAAAGACACGCAGATCACGCCCAAGATCATGTTGAGCATAAAGCCCCCCATGTTCCGCGAGGCGACCGGTTCCAGCGCGAGTACGCCGGATAGGCTTGGCGTAATGAAGCCGCAGATAAACCACGTCACGATGCCTGCGATGAGACCCGCGAAAAGGCCGCCTGCAAAGCTTGTCTTAACGATTCTGCTGTAGACCACATAGCCAACCACAACGGCCAGCAACGCCGACAATGGCACCAAAAGGGAACCGCCCCAGATCAACCAAAAGGCGATGAAAGGATAGATGACGGTAAAAAGGATGAGCCCACGTGGCAGATTGCTAAACAGCACCGGTGACACAGCGACGAACAGGAGCACGAATGCCAATGTCGGGCGCCAGTAGCCGTCCTGTGGATAGGCGATACCAAACAACAGTTGGTTCCAGCGTTCTGTCAGCACCGAGAAACAGCCGGCTTGGACGCCGTCCAATACTTCGCGACACTCGCGAATGTTGGATGTCGTCCAAACGCCGCCCAGCAACCAAGGAAGGAAGCCGGAAAGGATCAGATAGATAACGTACAGCGCTGCGAGCGTGAGAATGGTGTAAGGGATCGACGAAAACAGGCTTTCGCGGACCCATTTTACGGGCCCTTGCGCGGTTGGCGGGGGCGCGTGCTGTGGCAACATGGTGTCCCGCACATAAGGGACGGAGGCGGCGTGTGTATCTGACATCTTACCGCTCCTTCAAGCTGACAGAGTTGTTGTAAACGTTCATGATCGCAGAGATCGACAGCGATATCGTGAGATAGAACAGCATCAGCAAAAGCACGCATTCGATCGCACGGCCGGTCTGGTTCAATGTGATCCCCCCCAGTGTCGCAGTGATATCGGCATACCCGACGGCAATCGCGAGCGACGAGTTCTTGGTGATGTTGAGGTATTGCGAAATCAGCGGCGGAATGATCACACGCAACGCCTGCGGCAGAACCACAAGGTTCATGACCCGCTTCGGGCGCAAGCCCAGCGACGATGCAGCTTCGGTCTGCCCTTTTGAGATCGCCTGAATACCTGCACGCACGTTTTCGGCGATGAAGGCACCGGTGTATACGGACAAAGCCAACCACAAAGCGATCAGCGGCGCGCCGATCTGCAGACCACCACGGAAGTTAAAGCCCTTAAGCTCGGGGTAATCCAATGCGATGGGGCTGCCCATGATGAAGAACATCACAATCGTCGGCACCAGCAAGATCGCGACAGTGGGCCATCCCATAGGCAGCAGCTTGCCCGTACGGAACAGAAGGCTAACCGCATACCGGCGATAGATAATCGCGGCGATGATCGACAGCACAAAGGTCGCAACCACGATCATAGACCCCGGGCCCCAAACCGGTGCGGGGATGTAGATACCGCGGTTGGTGAAGGCGAAAGCGTCGAAAAGCATGTTCGACGTGGCGTTGTCACCGCGGAACTTGTTGGGCGCGGGCAAAACGGCCGTCATCAAGGTGTAGATCATCAGGATCCAGATCAGCACCGGAATATTCCGGAAAATCTCGACGTAGACCGACATCAGTTTGGACACGAGCCAGTTCTTGGACAGGCGCGCCACACCTGCGATCACACCAAGAATTGTCGCAGTGACACAGGCCAGAAACGCAACAAGAAGTGTGTTGATGATACCGACCATTGCGGCACGCAGATTCGATGACTGGCTGTTATAATCGATTAAGGATTGGTTGATATCGTAGCCGGCTGGCACGTTCAAAAACCCGTAAGAGATGTTCAATCCGGCCTCTGCCAGATTTCGTACCAGGTTAATGCCCAGAAACGACATCAATGCGATAAGCAGTATCAGCGCGATAAACTGGAAGGTGTAGGATCTATAGCGGGTGTCGTTAAGCAACATCGACAGCCGGAACGAGCCCTGTTGAGGGTCGGACATTGTCGTCATCAGATTTTCCCTGTGTGCCGGACCTGTTTTTCACGCACCATTCGGTGTCGCGGGCCGGGTTTTATTTTTGCGTCGTATAGGCGCAAAGGGCGCGGAATTGCTCCGCGCCCCTCGACGGATGTGTTTAGCGGAAAGGAGGCGCGTACATCAGGCCGCCGTCTGTCCACTGAGCGTTCAGGCCACGGGCCAGACCGATTGGTGTTTCTTCGCCGATGTTCTTGGCAAAGATTTCGCCGTAGTTACCTTGCGACGCGATGGCTTTTTTCGCCCAGTCAGCTTCCAGACCCAGCATTTCACCCAAAGTACCTTCGGTGCCAAGCAGACGGGCAACTTCTGGGTTTGTGGTGTTTGTTGTCATCTCTTCGACGTTTGCCGATGTGACACCCAGCTCTTCAGCTGCGATCAGAGCGTAGAGAACCCAGCGGGTTACGTCGCCCCAGTCGTTGTCGCCATGGCGAACAAGCGGGCCCAGAGGCTCTTTAGAGATGATTTCGGGCAGGATGATGTGCTCACCTGGGTTTTCAAAGGTCGCGCGTGTCGCGGCCAGACCGGATGCGTCGGTAGTATAGGTGTCGCACGCACCGGCCAGATACTGCTGTTGGCCTTCGGCGTTTGTTTCAACAGGGACGGGCTCGTAGCTGATGTTGTTGTTGCGGAAGAAGTCCGCGAGGTTCAGCTCGGTCGTGGTGCCGGTTTGGATGCAGACAGTCGCGCCATCCAGATCCTTGGCAGAGGAAACGCCAAGCTCTTTCGGAACCATGAAGCCCTGACCGTCATAGTAGTTCACGCCGATGAAGTCGAACTTGAGGTCGACATCGCGGCTGAAGGTCCATGTGGTGTTACGTGCAAGGAAATCGATCTCGCCCGAAGCCAGCGCGGTAAAGCGTGTTTTGCCGGTTGTGGGGATGAATTCGACAGCTGCGGGGTCGCCCAGTACAGCAGCGGCAACGGCGCGGCATACCGCCACGTCAAAGCCTTCCCATTCACCATTGGCGTTGGGGGCCGCAAAGCCAGCCAGACCGGTGGTAACGCCGCAGTTCAGCTTGCCGCGCGCTTTGACATCGTCAAGCGTGGACGCAGCAGCTGCGCCAGCCGCAAGGCCGGCTACTGTTAGCGCACCAAAAAATACGGATTTGTTCATTTTAACCTCTTCCTGATTTTCCGCCACGTTTTAGGGCGGTTCACCCGGCACCTTTTCGGACCGGAGATGTTTTGGCGGGGTTATCCCCGTCAGTGGAAGGGAGTTTGGGCGAATTTACGCCGGAACGTCAAGTCAGTGTGCTTAAAAAATGCCCTCAATCCTATGTATTGGGGTCACCGTGAAACCTATTCGGGCACGCTCAGGTCAAACATCAACTTAGCGTGTAAGAAACTAGTCTTTTTCACTGCGGCCAAGGCGTCTGCCTCGTCATCATTGCCCCACTGCTCGGCCTGCCAAATCTCGTCCAGACGCGAGATTTCCCAAATCGATTCCGCTTCCCTCGCGTCAAGCGCAGCCGCAAAGCCCAAGATTAGTGAGCCAGACAGGCTCACAAGGTCGTGGAAGGCAGCGAGTTGAAAGTTGCTTAACGCATGGGTGCGCGCCGACAGGCGTGCGACATCAGCAGGTGACTGGGGTTCGTGCATGATCCCCACTCGGGTCTGCAAGCTCACGCCCAAGGCTTCGCGGGCCCACTCCAGCATGGGGTCCCATTGTTCGGCCTGCCGCGCGACCAGCTCAGCCGGGCTATCCGCGCGATAGCACAGCAGATCACAGTCGCCGTAGGCCGCCAACATATCCGCAACCTCGGCATGTTGCAGCGCAACCTTGTCGATCGCGGCATTGGCGGTCTTCGTCGCGGGCATGGTGTCGGGGTTGATCACCCCGTCCTGTGCCTGCCACTCAGCGGCGATTTTCTGCGCCATAGCGCGGGTTGGCACCACCAGCGCACGTTTGGCCGGCGTCTTGATCCCGCGCCCGTCAAGCTCGACAGTATAGCCACCCTCCGCCTCGACAACGGCCGCCTCTTTCCAGAAACGTTTCGCTTTCCAATCGCTCACCCCCAATCCTCCTCGAACGGGTCAGCAGGCACGTCGGAGGGTGCCCACTGGAACGTGTCCCAGGTGCGCGCCATGTGGTCCGGCAGCGGGGCCGTGAGGTTCAGCCGCGCCTTGGTGACAGGATGCTCCAGCGTCAGGGATCGTGCATGCAAGTGCAGCTTCTTAGAGATATCACCCCCCAGTTGCGCACCCCATCCGTCGCCCATGTTCTCCTGACCTGAACCGCCATATTTTCCATCTCCGACAATGGGATGCCCGATTTCAGCCATATGTGCGCGCAGCTGGTGCGTCCGGCCCGTCACAGGGATCAGCGCCATCCAGCAGGTCCGCTTACCGGCTTGTGCGAGGGTCGCATAATCGGTGGTCGCGCGCTTGGCGCCTTCGGTTGTCTCCATGTCTTTCGGGTGGACGCAGTACATCTTTTCGCCCTCACCACGGGCCCCGTGACCGAAGGCTTTGACCAACCCGAATTTGATCGTCCCGTTGCGCGGATGCGGCACGCCCGCGACCGCAGCCCAGTAGATCTTGCGGGTTTCGCGATGGCGGAACGACGCTGTCAGCGCGGCGGCAATTGACCGTGTCCGCGCCATGATCAGCACGCCAGAGGTGTCTTTATCCAAGCGGTGCACAAGGCGCGGCTTTTCATCAAGCTCGAACATCAAAGCATCGGCAAGCGCGTCGACATGGCGGTCCGATTGACCAGACCCGCCCTGCACCGGCAGCCCCGGCGGTTTGTTTAGCGCGATGATGTGATCGTCGCGATAGATCACACAAGACCGGATAAACTTGGTATCCGCCTCTGATATCCGCGTGCGCTTGGGCGGCGGCGGAGCCTTTTCATCAGGCAGCGGCGGGATACGCACGGTCTGCCCGACCTCAAGCCGAGTAGAGGCTTTGACCCGCCCCCCATCAACACGGATGTCACCTTTCCGGCACATCTTTTCGATCAGCCCTTGGCCAATCAGCGGAAAGGTCCGTTTGAACCAACGGTCCAACCGTTGATCCCCGTCGCCTTCTTCTACGACCAGATGTTGAACCCGGCTCATGCAAATACCCCTCTGGCCACGAAAAGGCCCAGCATTAATCCTAGCACCGATAGCCCGACGGACAGTGCCACATATATCCCTGCCGCCCCGATCTGGCCGCGCTCCATCAACGTGACCGTCTCGAGCGAGAAGGACGAGAACGTTGTAAAGCCGCCAAGCACACCGGTCATCACAAACGGGCTGATCTGCGTCAGCCCTTTTTGTGCGGCACACACCACAAAGAGGCCCATCAAGAACGACCCGATGATGTTGACCGTCAACACCGCGACCGGAAAATCCGATAGCCCGACCAGCCGCGTCACGGCGACACCAAACAGATACCGCAAGGAGGCACCGATCGCGCCGCCCATAGCGACAAGGGACAGGGTTGAAATCATCTGCGGTCTCTCACGGTTCACGCCCCGAATGTCAAGTTTTCCGCGTTGCCCGCAGCTTTTCGAAATAATCGACGCGTTTTTTCAGGTCACGTTCAAAGCCTCGTTCGACAGGTTGATAGAATTGCGGTCGCTCCATCCCGTCGGGAAAGTAGTTCTGGCCGGAAAACCCGTCTTCGGCATCATGGTCATAGGCATACCCCGCGCCGTAGCCCTGTTCTTTCATCATCTTGGTGGGCGCGTTCATGATGTGCTTGGGCGGCAAAGAGGAGCCGGTTTGCTTGGCCGCACGCCGCGCTGCCTTATAGGCCACGTAGGCCGCGTTCGACTTCGGGGCCAGCGCCAGATAGGTCAACGCCTGCGCAATCGCCAGCTCCCCTTCGGGCGAGCCGAGCCGCTCGTAGGTCTCCCACGATTGCAGGCAAACAGACTGTGCCTGCGGATCGGCAAGCCCGATATCCTCGACCGCCATGCGCGTGATCCGGCGCATCAGATACCGCGGGTCTTCGCCCCCCTCCAGCATCCGCGCCAACCAGTACAGCGCCGCGTCAGGGTCAGAGCCGCGCACGGATTTATGCAGCGCTGAGATGAGGTTATAATGCGCGTCCCCCCCCTTGTCGTATTGCGCCGCGCGCCGCATCAACCGCGCCGACAGGGCCTTGCCGTCCAGCTTGCCCTCAACCTTCCAGGCGGCGACTTGCTCTATCAGGTTGAGCAACGCACGCCCGTCGCCATCGGCCATCTCAAGCAGGTTTTCGCGCGCAGGCCCGTCCAATGGCAAGCCACGCCCCAGTTCCTTTTCGGCCCTTTGGGCCAGCCGCTCCAGATCAGCCAGCGGCAAGCGCTCCAACACCAGAACCTGCGACCGGCTCAGCACAGCGGCGTTCAGCTCGAACGATGGATTCTCGGTCGTGGCCCCGACCAGCAGGATCGTTCCATCCTCCATATGAGGCAGGAAGCCGTCCTGCTGCGCCTTGTTAAAGCGGTGGATTTCGTCGACGAACAGCAGTGTCCCCTGCCCGTTCTGTCGCCGGATTTTCGCCGCATCAAAGACCTTGCGCAGCTCAGGCACACCGCTGAAAATCGCGCTGATCTGCACGAAATGCAGGTCCGTCTCATCTGCCAGCAGTCGCGCGATCGTCGTTTTGCCAACGCCGGGCGGCCCCCAGAAAATCAGCGACCCCAGCGACCCCGACTGCAGCATGACCGTCAGCGGCGCGTCCGGCCCCAGCACCTGTGACTGGCCGATGACCTCGCCCAAGCTCCGCGGGCGAAGCCGGTCCGCCAACGGGCGGTGCCCGCTTTCCACAGCCGGTGCGTCCGATCCAAATAAGTCCGCCATCGCGCTACACCCGGAATTGCAGCGACAGACGTTGCACGCCACGCTGCACCACCATCGACACCTGACGGCTGCCCGCCATCTGGTCGCTAACATCCGAAGGTGTTTGCACCTCGGCCCCGTTCACGGCCAAGATCACATCCCCCTGCCGCAACCCTACGCGCGCACCATAGGGCCCGGTATCCATCACCGCCACGCCCGCTACCTCAAGCGGGAGGTTCAATTCAGCCATCACAGCAGGATTGATCCGCGCCAACGCCAACCCTGGTAGCAAGCTGCTTTCATCCAGCGTGAGCGCGGCACGCGATGGCTCTTCCGGTGCGGCGATCAACGCGACCTCAACCTCTTCCACCTTGCCATCGCGCAGCCGCGTGATCCGCGCTTGCGCCCCCATCCCGGCCACGCTCATGCGGTAGATCATCTCGGCGGGTGTATGTACCTCTTGCCCATCGACCGCCGTGATCACATCGCCGACTGCAACACCGGCCTTCAGAAACGGGCTGGCAGGGTGCATCCCAGACACGATGATGCCACCAGGCCGGTCCAGCCCCAGCGGGCCCGCCATATCCGCGTCCACCGGCTGCCCGCTCATCCCCGCCCAAGGTCGGGTAAATTCAACGGCCCCGTCGCGCGCCTGCGCCATGAACGCCGCGATCAAATTGGCAGGTATCGCAAAGCCAATCCCGTTTGACCCGCCAGAGCGTGTTAAGATCGAGGTGTTGATCCCGATCAACCGCCCCTCAACGTCGATCAACGCACCGCCAGAGTTGCCCGGGTTGATCGGTGCATCCGTCTGGATGAAGTATCCCTGCCCGCCACCGTTCATCCCGCCAGACCGCGCAAGCCCTGACACGATCCCGCTGCTCACCGTTTGCCCGACCCCAAAGGGGTTGCCGATGGCCAGCGTCAACTCTCCGACCTCGACGGTGTCGCTATCGCGCAACGACAAAGGGGTAAGCCCGTCGACGTCATCGATTTTCAGGATAGCCAGATCGCTCTCTGCATCGCTCAGCAGTACACGGGCGGAAAACTCGCGACGGTCCGACAGGACGATCCGAATGTCCGTCGACATCCCGACCACATGATAATTCGACACGACGATCCCGTCCTCCGACAGAATCACGCCGGACCCGAGCGAGTTCTGAACCCGTGGGCGGCCGGCGTCTGGCCGCCGGAAGAAACGTTCAAAGAATGGATCAGCCTGCAGCGGCGTGCGGCTTTGCTCGACGATGGTGCGGGCGTAGATGTTCACCACGGCGGGGGCGGCCTCGCGCACCAGCGGCGCAAAGCTCAACTGGATCTGCGCGGCAGAGCTTGGCACAGTTTGCGCAGCGGCAGGGAAAGACAGAACGGTCAGCAGGATCAGAAGTATTCTCATGCCCCCAGATATGCGCAGCCACAGGCCCCTGCGCAACACCCGAGTTCCAAATGGATTTAAATCCTCGCCGAAGGCATAAAAGCAAAAAGCCCCTGCGTTGGCAGGGGCTTTTAGAATTCTTAACAAAAGCAGGTCGCTTTAGTCTTCGGCAACCTCATAGGCCGCTACGCGCGCCTTGTCGTTTGCACCCTTCGCGTCGCGGTCGCGATCTACGAATTCGATGATGGCCATAGGTGCCATGTCGCCATAACGGAAGCCCGCTTTCAGAACGCGGACATAGCCACCCTGACGGTCTTTGTAGCGTGGGCCCAGGATGTCGAACAGTTTCGCGACATACTGGTCTTGCTTCAGCTTGCTTGCAGCCTGACGACGCGCGTGCAGATCGCCGCGCTTTGCCAATGTGATCATCTTTTCGATGATTGGCTTCAATTCTTTGGCTTTTGGCAATGTTGTCTTGATTTGCTCATGTTCGATGAGCGAGCCTGCCATGTTCGAGAACAACGCCTTGCGGTGCTCATGTGTACGGTTCAGGCGGCGGTAACCACGTGCGTGACGCATTTTCTAGTCTCCAATGTAATGCCCTCTACGGGCGGTTTTGCTTTGTCTGGTTGGCGTGCGTAGCGCCAACTCTCCTTGGGGCCGATGCCCGGTCGTATTGTCGGGCGGGGAAACCCCACCCGACAAATCTCTTAGAACGAATCCTCGAACTTTTTCGCGAGGTCTTCGATGTTGTCTGGTGGCCAGTCCTCGACGTCCATACCAAGGTGCAGGCCCATGCCCGACAGCACTTCCTTGATCTCGTTCAAGGACTTGCGGCCAAAGTTCGGCGTGCGCAGCATTTCGGCTTCGGTCTTCTGGATCAGATCGCCGATGTAGACGATGTTGTCGTTCTTCAGGCAGTTTGCCGAACGGACGGACAGTTCCAGCTCGTCTACTTTCTTCAGCAGCAGCGGGTTGAATTCCAGACCGTCGTCGTCGTCCTGACGCGATGCGGATTCAGGCTCGTCGAAGTTGACGAAGATACCCAGCTGATCCTGCAGAATACGCGCAGCAAAAGCCACGGCATCGTCAGGAGAGATGGAGCCGTCTGTTTCGACTTTCATCGTCAGCTTATCATAATCCAGCACCTGACCTTCGCGGGTCGGTTGCACGTCATAGGACACTTTCTTGACCGGCGAATAGATCGCGTCGATCGGGATAAGACCGATGGGCGCATCTTCTGGCTTGTTCTTGTCTGCCGCAACATAGCCCTTGCCGGTGTTAACCGTCAGTTCCATGTAAACGTCAGCGTTGTCATCCAGGTGGCAGATCACGTGATCGCGGTTCAGAATTTCGATACCAGCGCTTTCAGAGATGTCACCAGCTGTGACAACACCCGGCCCCTTGGCAGAGATCGACAGGCGCTTGGGCCCTTCGACTTCCATGCGCAGGGAAACGCCTTTGAGGTTCAGAACGATGTCGGTGACATCTTCGCGAACACCCGCAACGCTCGAAAATTCGTGCAAAACATTATCAATTTGTACAGATGTGATGGCGGCACCTTGCAGCGACGACATCAGAACGCGGCGCAGCGCGTTGCCCATTGTCAAACCAAAGCCACGCTCGAGCGGCTCGGCGATGACAGTAGCCTGACGTGCAGGGTCATTGCCCGGCTTGACGTCCAACTGCTGTGGCTTGATCAATTCAGCCCAATTTTTGTGGATCATACGTCCCTCCATTCCTGTTCTGCGCCCCATGTCCAAATGGCGAAGAACTCCCGAGGTTTCAACAAAGCAGTAAGAGGCCGTGCGCAAAGGCGCGGCCCCTTTTGTAACTTATACTCTTAGACGCGGCGGCGTTTCGGAGGGCGGCAGCCGTTGTGCGCCATTGGGGTCACGTCACGGATCGATGTGATGTTGAACCCGGCAGCTGCCAGCGCGCGCAGGGCGCTTTCACGGCCGGAGCCGGGGCCTTGCACTTCGACTTCCAGCGTTTTCACGCCGTGGTCCTGCGCTTTTTTACCTGCATCTTCAGCAGCCATCTGAGCCGCGTAAGGTGTCGATTTACGCGACCCTTTAAAGCCCATGGTACCTGCGGAGGACCAGGAAATTGCGTTACCCTGAACGTCAGAGATCAGGATCTTTGTGTTGTTGAAGCTGGAGTTAACATGCGCCACACCTGCGGCGATGTTCTTGGAAACCTTACGCTTCGTTTTTGTCTTTTCGCGTGCCATTGATCAGACCCTCCCTTACTTCTTCTTACCGGCAATGGCCTTTGCAGGGCCTTTGCGCGTACGAGCGTTGGTGTGGGTACGCTGACCACGAACCGGCAGGTTACGACGGTGGCGCAGGCCACGGTAGCAACCAAGGTCCATCAGACGCTTGATGTTCATCTGCGTGTCGCGACGCAGGTCACCTTCGACGGTGTAGTTTTCGTCGATATACTCACGGATTTTCAGGATTTCAGCATCCGAAAGTTCGTTGATACGACGTGTGGAATCGATGCCAACAGCTTCGCAGATTGCAGCTGCCGAGGAGTTACCGATACCGGTGATATATGTGAGGGCGATTGGAACCCGCTTTGCAGTCGGGATGTTTACGCCGGCAATACGTGCCACGTGTGTGCTTCCTTTTCGTTGCGGGTCCGTCATGCCAGACCCTTTTTTCACAACGTGAAGCCCGAGGCGAATGTGCCGTCGGGCTCCAGCTGATCAGGTGTTCATGCGCAGGGCGTGATCGGTGCCCGTTGCAATTCGATTCTCTTACGAGATACGGCTGGTTATGAGGAATTGACCGGCGCGTCAACCCATAGCGGCTGAACGCCGCATGGATATCCCTTTCAATCTGAAAGCGCCCATCCCTGCCCCATATAATCGCAAAACGGCGCGCTTCGAAAAGCGCGCCGTTGCCTGTCGATCGTAAGGTTGGATTAAGCGTCCAGAACCTTGGCGATGCTGTCCTGCACCTCTTTAATGTCCGCCAGACCATCAACCCGCGTGAGCATGTTGTGGGCGTAGTAATAGCCCAACAGCGGCGAGGTCTTCTTGTAGTATTCCATCAAACGATTGCGGAGGCTTTCCTCGTTATCGTCTGCGCGGCGCTTGAAGTTAGACGCGCCGCATTTCTCGCACTTACCGTCGGCTGGCTGCGGCTTTGTCACGTCGTGATAGACTTCGCCACAGTTGCCGCAGGTGGACCGACCAGAGATACGCGCAACCAGCGCCTCGTCATCCACGCCCAACTGGATCACGTGATCCAATGGCTTGCCTGTCGCCTCCAGCAGCTCACCAAGCGCGGTGGCCTGCGCCAGCGTGCGTGGGAAACCGTCAAAGATGAAACCGCCGTGGTCAGTGGTGTCTTCCAGCTTTTCGCGGATCAGGCCGATCACGATCTCGTCGGTCACCAAATCACCGCGCGCCATGACATCGGCAACCATGTTGCCCATCTCTGTCCCGCTGTCTTTCGCTTCGCGCAGCATGTCACCAGTGGAAAGCTGTACCATATTGCGTGTCTCAACCAGATGACGCGCTTGTGTACCTTTACCCGCTCCGGGTGGTCCTAAGAGAATAATGTTCATCGACGTACCGGGCTCCGTTTTTTCCGTGGTTTGCCAGACTTACCGCGCAACTGGGAACGTTCAAGCAGACCTTCATACTGATGTGCAAGCAAATGGCTTTGTACCTGCTGGATCGTGTCCATGGTCACGGACACAACAATCAGCACCGACGTACCGCCAAAGTAGAACGGGATCGCAAACTGGCCACGCAGGATTTCGGGCAGAATACAAACAGCCGCGAGGTAAAGCGACCCGAGCACCAGAATGCGGTTCACGACATATTCCAGATACTCGGAGGTTTTCTTACCGGGACGGATACCGGGGACGAAACCGTTCTGGTTCTTCAGGTTGTCCGCAACCTCGTCAGGTTTGAAGCTGACGTTGAACGTGTAGAAATACGCAAAGAAGACGATCATCGCGACAAAGAACAGCAGGTACAGCGGCTGGCCGGGGCCGAAGTTGGCCAGCAGAACCGACATCACCGGACCGGTAGAATTGCCCGAGAACGTGCTGATCGTGACCGGCAGCAGCAACAAAGAGCTGGCAAAGATCGCAGGGATAACACCGGCGGGGTTCACCTTGACCGGCAGGTGCGAAGAACCGCCATCGTACATCTTTTGCCCAACCTGACGGCGCGGGTACTGGATGTGGATCTTGCGCAAGGCGCGTTCCATAAAGACGACGAACATGATCGTCGCGATAACCATAACCAGCACGCCAACGATAATCGCGGGGCTGATCGCACCAGAACGACCCGAAGAGAAGAACTGCGCAATCGCGGCAGGAACCTCGGCGATGATGCCAACAAAGATGATCAGCGAGATACCGTTACCGATGCCGCGTGCGGTGATCTGCTCACCCAGCCACATCAGGAACATCGTGCCACCGACCAGCGTGATCATACAAGCGATGCGGAAATACATGCCCGGATCAGCGGCGATATCGCCAGCCTCAAGGGAGACAGCCAGGCCATAGGCCTGGAGCGTCGCCAGAGCCACCGTACCGAAGCGGGTGTATTGGTTGATCTTCTTGCGCCCCTGCTCGCCCTCTTTCTTGAGCTGCTCAAGCGCGGGCACCATCGAGGTCATCAGCTGAACGATGATCGACGCAGAGATGTAGGGCATGATACCCAAGGCAAAGATCCCCATACGGCCAAGTGCGCCGCCGGTGAACATGGAAACCATGCCGCCGATGCCTTGACCCGCGCTTTCCATAAACTGGCGCAGGGCGGTGCCGTCGATCCCGGGAACCGGAATGAACGTGCCAAGGCGATAAACGATCAACAACCCCAGAGTGAATAGAATCCGGTTGCGCAGGTCTGTCGCCTTGCCCAACGCGGACCAACTGGTGTTGGCGGCCATGCTTTCGACGGCTGATACCATGATATAGGGCTCTTTCTTTGCAAAAACGCCGCCCAAGCCGTTTTCCGGCGGGCGGCATTTGGGAAAACTCGATTGACTATGTAAGCGGGACGCGTCCCGCTCACAAGGCAAAAGGTCGGGTTACGCGTCTGCGTTTGCCGCGGCAGGTGCTGTGACGGTCAGTTTGCCGCCCGCTTTTTCTACGGCTTCAACCGCGGATTTGGATGCACCGGATACCTGCAGTTCAACCTTGGCGTTGAAATCGCCTTTGGCCAGAACGCGGATACCGTCCAACTTGCGACGAACCAGACCGGAGGAAATCAGGGCGTCCTCGGTGATCGCTGCGGAGGCGTCGATCTTTTTGGCGTCGATGAATTTCTGGATCAGGCCCAGGTTCACAACGGCATAAGACTTCCGGTTTGGCTTGGTGAAGCCGCGCTTTGGAAGACGTTGGTACAAGGGCATTTGACCGCCTTCGTAACCGTTGATCGATACACCCGAACGGGATTTCTGACCTTTGATACCACGGCCACCCATTTTACCGGTGCCGGAACCAGGACCACGGCCTACGCGCTTGCGTTTCTTGGTGGCACCTTCGTTGTCAGACAGTTCATGAAGTTTCATGTCGCTTCTCCTTTTGCCGGATGTGGCCCCCAGCGACGGGAGCGGCCAAACGCGGCGTTGCATGATTCTTGTGGCGGATTGGTGGCCACTGGGGGCGTATAGACGGGAGGCCTGAAGGTTTCAAGCCCTGCCCCAACTCCCAGGTGCCCGAGACAAATGAAAACGCCCCGTAGTTTCCCACGGGGCGTCGATACCGAGCAACAAGACCAATATAAAGTCTCTAGCTTTCTAGGAAAGCGTTCAGCCTTTTTCTTCGATGATCTCAACCATGTGAGAGATCTTGCGGATCATGCCGCGAACGGAAGGTGTGTCTTCCAGTTCACGCACACGGTGCATTTTGTTCAGACCCAGACCAATCAACGTAGCGCGCTGGTCGGCGGGGCGGCGGATTGGCGAGCCAACCTGCTTGATTACGATCGTCTTAGCCATGCTTATGCCTCCTCAGCGACTTGTGCGGACGATTCAACATTGTCCTCACGCTTGGGCAGAATGTCTGCAACTTTCTTGCCGCGACGCTGAGCAACAGCACGTGGCGAAGATTCTTTTTTCAGGCCGTCCATGGTGGCGCGGATCATGTTGTAAGGGTTCTGGGTCCCGATGGACTTCGATACAACGTCCTTAACACCCAGCATCTCGAATACGGCACGCATTGGACCACCGGCGATGATCCCGGTACCTTCTGGTGCTGTGCGCATTACAACGCGACCGGCGCCGTGACGGCCTTCCATGTCGTGGTGCAAAGTGCGGCCTTCGCGCAGCTGAACGCGGATCATTTGGCGCTTTGCTTGCTCGGTGGCCTTGCGAATGGCTTCTGGAACCTCTTTCGCTTTACCTTTGCCGAAGCCTACGCGGCCCTTTTGGTCGCCAACAACGACAAGTGCAGCGAAGCCAAAGCGCTTACCACCCTTAACGGTTTTGGAAACGCGGTTGATCGCCACTAGGCGGTCGGCGAATTCGGGTGTCTCGTCGCGTTGGTTGCGGCGGTTGCCACCCCGGTTGTCATCTCTTGCCATGCGGCATCATCCTTTTGGTGCTGCGCTTGCGCGCGTCATAGACTCAATCCAAGTGGGCAAAGCCCCCGGATCATCGAGGCGGCGCGAGACCCGCGCCGCCTACGTTCGCTTAGATTTTCAGACCGCCTTCACGGGCTGCATCGGCCAAAGCTTTGATCTTGCCGTGGAACAGGAAACCGCCACGGTCAAAATATGCTTCGCTTACACCGGCCTTCTTGGCACGCTCGGCGATTGCCGAACCAACCTTGGTCGCTGCTTCGATGTTGTTCTTGCCAACAACGCCCAAGTCTTTTTCCATCGAGGACGCGGAAGCCAATGTGACCCCGTTTACGTCGTCGATCAGCTGGGCGCTGATGTTTTTGTTCGAGCGGTGAACGGAGAGGCGAAGACGCCCTGCGTTGACCCGGCGAAGTTTGTTCCGAACGCGCAGGCGGCGTTTCAGAAACAGTTGTCTTTTGCTGTTTGCCATCTGTGCGATCCTTACTTCTTCTTGCCTTCTTTGCGGAAGACGAACTCACCCTTATAGCGGATGCCTTTGCCCTTGTAGGGCTCGGGCTTGCGCCATGCGCGGATGTTCGCAGCGACCTGACCAACAAGCTGTTCGTCAATGCCTTCTACCACAATCTCGGTCTGTTTCGGTGCTGTGACTGTCACACCTTCGGGTGCCACATAGTCAACATCGTGGGACAGGCCCAGGTTCAGTTTCAGCGTGTTGCCGTTCATGGCAGCACGATAACCAACACCCTGGATCTCAAGCTCTTTTTTGAAGCCTTCGGTGACGCCGGCAACCAGGTTGCTTACCATTGTGCGGCTCATGCCCCACTGCTGGCGTGCGCGCTTGGATTTGCCGCGTGGTGTGATGGTGACCACGTTGTCTTCGACAGCCAATGTAACGTCGTCAGTTGCCTTGAAGGAACGTGTTCCCTTGGGGCCTTTGACTTCGATGGTCTGGCCGCTCACGGATGCTGTAACACCGCTTGGCAGGTCGACCGGTTTTTTACCAATACGAGACATTTTGCTCTCCTTAGAATACGGTGCAGAGCACTTCGCCGCCAACATTCTGGCTGCGTGCATTCTGATCCGACATCACACCCTTAGGGGTGGAGACAATCGACACACCAAGGCCCTGACGGACAACGGGAATGTCATTGACGCCCATGTAGACGCGGCGACCGGGCTTGGAAACCCGCTTCAGCTCGCGAATAACAGGTTCGCCCTCGTAGTACTTGAGGCTGATTTCAATCGCGGGGTGGCCATCGGCGCCCGTTTTTGCTTCGTAGCCACGGATGTAGCCTTCGTCTGCAAGCACGTCCAGAACCCATGCACGCAGCTTAGAAGCAGGTGTCATGACAGTGGATTTGCCGCGCAGCGAAGAGTTACGGATGCGTGTCAGCATATCTGCGATAGGATCGTTCATCTGATGCGCTCCTTACCAGCTCGACTTGACCATGCCGGGGATTTGGCCCGAAGAGCCAAGGTCCCGCAGCGCGATCCGCGAAATTTTCAGTTTACGGTAGTAAGCGTGTGGACGGCCTGTCAGCTGGCAGCGGTTGTGCAGACGCACAGCGCTGGAGTTGCGAGGCAGTTTTGCCAGCTTCAGGGAGGCGCGGAAACGCTCTTCCATCGGCTTGGATTCGTCGCTTACGATCTCTTTCAAGGCAGCGCGCTTGGCAGCGTACTTCTTGACCAGTGCTTCGCGCTTCTTTTCGCGCTCGATCATGGATTTCTTAGCCATATCTAAATCCTCCCCGCGCTTACGATGTGAAGGGCATGTTGAACGCTTTCAACAGTGCCTTCGCTTCAGCGTCGGTTTTCGCCGTGGTGGCGATCACGATGTCCATTCCCCAAGTCTCATCAACTTTATCAAAGTCGATTTCGGGGAACACGATGTGCTCTTTCAAGCCCATGGCGTAGTTGCCACGGCCGTCAAAGCTGTTGCCGTTGATGCCGCGGAAGTCGCGGATACGAGGCATTGCGATCGTGATCAGACGATCCAGGAATTCGTACATACGCTCGCCACGCAGGGTCACTTTCGCACCCAAAGGCATGTCTTCACGTACGCGGAAACCAGCGATGGATTTCTTGGCAACAGTTGTCAGCGCTTTTTGGCCGGCGATTGTTGTCAGGTCTTCCTGTGCGGATTTGGCTTTCTTGCTGTCACGAACAGCTTCTGCACCACAGCCGATGTTCAGAACGATTTTATCCAGACGCGGGATCTGCATTTCGTTCTTGTAACCGAACTCTTCCTTCAGAGCAGCGCGGATTTTGTCCGCGTATTCGCCCTTCAGGCGGGGTGTGTATGTTGCGTTATCAAGCATCGATCACGTCCCCCGTGGTTTTTGCAAAGCGCACTTTCTTGTCGCCTTCGATTTTAAAGCCAACGCGGGTTGCTTTGCCGTTGGCATCAACCAGCGCCAGGTTGCTCAGGTCGATGGGCATCGCTTTGGGAATACGACCGCCTTGCGACGTCTGGGACTGACGAGTGGCGCGGATTGCCATGTTGATACCATCTACGATTGCTTTGTTGGCCTTTGGGTCAACGGACGAGATGGAACCCGTCTTGCCCTTGTCCTTGCCAGCAAGCACGATGACTTTGTCACCTTTGCGAAGTTTAGCAGCCATTACAGCACCTCCGGCGCAAGCGAGATAATCTTCATGAAGTTTTTGGCGCGCAGTTCGCGAACAACTGGCCCGAAGATACGTGTACCTACAGGTTCATTCGAGTTGTTCAGGATGACGGCGGCGTTACGATCGAAACGGATGGCTGTGCCATCTTCACGACGAACTTCCTTGGCAGTGCGAACGACGACGGCTTTACGCACGTCACCCTTTTTCACACGACCGCGAGGGATGGCTTCCTTGACCGACACGACAATGATGTCGCCGACGGATGCGTATTTACGCTTGGAACCACCCAATACCTTGATGCACTGAACACGGCGCGCGCCGCTGTTGTCAGCAACATCCAGGTTGGTCTGCATCTGGATCATTTGGTTTCTCCCGACCTTCTGGGGGGCGATGCGTGCCCTAACCCCAGGGTTTCGATTATATTGGTCCGCCCGAAATGGGCATCTCGCTCGTGCCTTTGGGCCTTGCCGCCCTCAGAGTCAAGGGAAACAAGGACCTCAGGCCCGAGCGAGCAGTACCTTAAGCCTCAGCGGCTTGCAGCACTTCCCAACGTTTGGTTTTCGACTTTGGTGCACATTCGATGATGCGAACGGCGTCGCCCACTTTGAATGTGTTGTTCTCATCGTGCGCCCGGTATTTTTTGGACTTACGGATGGTTTTCTTCAGAACCGGGTGCGTAAAGCGACGCTCTACGGAAACGGTTACTGTCTGTGCGTTGGCATCGCTTGTCACGGTGCCTGTCAGGATACGTTTGGGCATACTCTCAGGCTCCTATTATTCAGCAGATGCCGCGGCAGCGGCTTTCTGGTTCAGAACGGTTTTGACACGTGCGACGTCACGCTTAACGGTCTTCAAACGTGCGGAGTTTTCCAGCTGGCCGGTGGCTTGCTGGAAACGCAGGTTGAAGGATTCTTTTTTCAGGTTAACAAGCTCATCGCGGAGTTGATCCGGCGTCTTGTCGTGCAGTTCTTTGGCGTTCATCGCCTCTTCCTTTCGACATCACCAGTAGGCCCCTTATGGGTGACCATGATTCTGGTGGAGTTCATGTGAAAGGTTCCTCTACAGGCCCTACCCCTGTTTGGCAAGCAAGCTTTCTATAAAACCGTATCGCCACCCAGAACAGGCTGATATAGAACGGCCCTATGTCACAGATAGAATCCCTTTTCGTCACCCGTCTTTACCGCGCCGCCCTGTCCGAGCACGGTCAACCCGTTGATCCGGCCGAGCTGGAGGCCGCGTGCCTGTCCATCGCCGAGGATGACGAGGCCGGGCAGGAATGGTGCGAGGAACATGATTTCCCGGGCTACACCAGCTATGCGTCGCTCACCGATCTTCCGTGGCGGTTCCCGATCTTCAAGACGGTGAAGAAAGCGCTGGATAAACACGTCAAGGCTTTTGCAAAGGAACTGGCGTTTGATCTGGACGGGCGCAAGCTCAAGCTTGAAGACCTCTGGATTAACATCCTACCCGAAGGCGGCATCCATACGGCGCATATCCATCCCCATTCTGTGATCTCCGGCACGACCTATGTGGCGATGCCCGAAGGCACGAGCGCGCTTAAGCTCGAAGATCCGCGGCTGCCGATGATGATGGCTGCCCCCGGTCGCAAGAAAGACGCCCCGCGGGAATTGCGCCAGTTCGTCTATGCACAACCCGTCGTCGGTGACGTGCTGCTTTGGGAAAGCTGGCTGCGGCACGAAGTACCGATGAACATGTCCGAAGACGATCGCATCTCGGTCTCGTTCAACTACGCCTGGGGTTAACCACGCTTGGGCGGCGTTGCCTTGCGCGCCGCCTCTTGTTCTTTGATCGCGGCTTTTTCCTCTTTGGTCAGCTTATTGCCCCACTGATTATTGCTAAGCCCCAGATCATCCGGCATCGGCTTGGTCTTGCCCTTTTTGATCGTACCCCCCTTCTCAAGAAATGCTTTGATCAGGTCTTCGTCGGTGGTGGGCTTGGGCACATGTTTCATGTCAGCTCCTATAGGCAGGTTAGCCCGAGCCTATGCGCCACGCCTTGCGCTGGCTAGACCCTGCCGCCGCTTATTCATCATGCATTAATGTTTCAAAAATCGCGGGCTGAATCACGTCACCGCGGGTTCAGCAGCTTGTGACTAGGATTGCATGTGTCCCGGTGCCATCTCGACCCCGTTACCGTAAACGATGCGCACATAAGGAAGCCCCCCACGTGGATACCCCAAACCAAAGCCCCCTGCCCGCCCTTGCCCTTGCCGGTCTGGTCGGCGAACTCACATTCGAGGCCTACGCATGGCTCGCCTCTCCCGTCTTGTTCGGCGTCAAGCTAGAACCCGCGAACCTGGTCATCGGGCTAAGCAAAAAGCTTTTGGGCCTCGACCTGACTTACGGCGCGGCCTTTGCCGTCCACTTCCTGATTGGCGCGTTAGGATTCGCAGCGGTGGTCTATCTGACCAAGCGGATTACACAGCTCGGCTATATCGGCGCGGGTGCCCTGGCCGGCGTCATCTTGTGGTTTGTCGCCCAAGGCATTTTGGCACCGCTGATGGGGCGTAGCTTCATGATGGGTTTTGGCACCTACACGCAGTCATCCTTCGTGGGGCACGTGGGCATGACCATTGTCATCGCGATGGTCTGGCAAAAACTGGCACGCCGCCCCGCCAAGCTGTTTACCTAACCCTCACAGGGAGCGACAAAAAAAGCCCCCGCTGATATCTCAGCGGGGGCTTTTCTATTCATTCTCCGACATGTGTCGAAGCGAAGGTCTTACCAATCTTCGCGTACAACGACGCGGGTTTTGATAGGCAGCTTCATCGCGGCAAGACGCAGAGCTTCTTGTGCAACGTCCTCGGCGACACCGTCGATTTCGAACATAACACGGCCTGGCTTGACCTTGCAGACCCAACGATCCACGGAACCTTTACCTTTACCCATACGAACTTCGATGGGCTTTGCGGTGACAGGTACATCCGGGAAAATACGGATCCAGACACGGCCTTGACGCTTCATGTGACGCGTCATGGCACGACGAGCAGCTTCGATCTGACGTGCAGTCACACGCTCGGGCTCGAGAGCCTTCAGACCGTAGGTACCAAAGTTCAGGTCAGACCCGCCCTTTGCCACACCTTTGATACGGCCTTTGTGCTGCTTGCGGAATTTAGTACGCTTTGGTTGTAGCATCTTTCATTCCCCCTTAGCGACGACCGCCGGCACCGCGTGGTGCTGGGCCGTCTTGCATTTCTTGTGCCTTGCGGTCACGCGCAGCCGGGTCATGTTCCATGATCTCGCCTTTGAAGATCCAGGTTTTGATCCCGATGATGCCGTAAGCGGTCGACGCTTCAACATGCGCGTAATCGATGTCGGCACGCAGAGTGTGGAGCGGCACGCGGCCTTCACGGTACCATTCGGTACGCGCGATTTCTGCACCACCCAGACGACCAGCAACGTTCACACGGATACCCAGGGCACCCATACGCATGGCGTTCTGTACCGCACGCTTCATGGCGCGACGGAAAGAGACCCGGCGTTCCAGCTGCTGTGCGATGGATTCACCAACAAGGGCTGCGTCCAGCTCTGGCTTGCGCACTTCAACGATGTTGAGGTGCAGGTCAGATTTGGTGATCTTGGCGATTTTCTGACGCAGACCTTCGATGTCTGCACCTTTCTTGCCGATGATCACACCGGGGCGCGCTGTGTGGATCGTGACGCGGCACTTCTTGTGTGGGCGTTCGATGATCACACGGGCGATACCGGCCTGTGCACATTCTTTCTTGATGAAGTCACGGATGGCGAGGTCTTCGAGCAGAAGATCACCATAGTCCTTCGTATCGGCGTACCAGCGGCTGTCCCAGGTGCGGTTGACCTGAAGACGCATACCGATCGGATTTACTTTGTTACCCATCAGGCTTGCTCCTCAACTTGACGCACGACAATCGTGATTTCCGAAAACGGCTTGATGATCTTGCCGAAACGGCCACGCGCACGTGGGCGACCACGTTTCATGATCAGGTTCTTGCCGACATATGCTTCGGCAACGACCAGTTCATCCACGTCAAGGTTGTGGTTGTTTTCGCCGTTCGCGATGGCGGACTGAAGGCATTTCTTCACGTCCTGTGCGATCCGCTTTTTCGAGAAGGTCAGGTCCGTCAGGGCCTTGTCTACCTTCTTGCCACGGATCATCGCGGCGACGAGGTTCAGTTTCTGCGGGCTTGTGCGAAGCATGCGCAGTTTTGCACGGGCTTCGTTGTCAGCCACGCGGCGGGGATTTTTATCCTTGCTCATGGCTTATTTCCGCTTCGCTTTTTTGTCAGCTGCGTGACCATAATAGGTGCGAGTTGGCGAATACTCACCAAACTTCTGACCGATCATTTCTTCGCTGACGTTTACTGGGATATGCTTGTGACCGTTGTACACGCCGAACGTCAGGCCAACAAACTGTGGCAGGATCGTGGAACGGCGCGACCAGATTTTGATCACTTCGCTGCGACCGCTTTCGCGGGAGGCTTCGGCCTTCTTGAGGACATAAGAGTCAACAAAAGGACCTTTCCATACTGAACGAGACATCTATTAACGCCCCTTCTTCTTGGCGTGGCGCGAGCGTAGGATAAGCTTGCTGGACGCTTTGTTCTTGTTGCGGGTTTTTGCACCCTTTGTGGGCTTGCCCCAAGGCGTAACAGGGTGACGACCACCCGATGTACGGCCTTCACCACCACCGTGAGGGTGGTCGATCGGGTTCATAACAACACCACGTACCGAAGGGCGGATACCTTTGTGACGCATGCGGCCCGCTTTACCGTAGTTCTGGTTGGAGTTGTCAGGGTTGGACACGGCACCAACGGTGGCCATGCATTCCTGACGCACCAGACGCAGTTCGCCCGAGGACAAACGGATCTGAGCGTATCCACCATCACGGCCTACGAACTGTGCGTAGGTACCGGCGGCGCGTGCGATCTGGCCGCCTTTGCCAGGCTTCATTTCGATGTTGTGAACGATTGTACCGATTGGCATGCCCGAAAATGGCATAGCGTTCCCAGGCTTGATGTCGGCCTTGGCCGAGGAAATCACCTTGTCGCCAACAGCGATACGCTGTGGGGCCAGGATGTAAGCCTGTTCGCCGTCTTCGTACTGGATCAGTGCGATGAATGCGGTCCGGTTAGGGTCATATTCGATGCGAGCGACAACCGCGGACATGTCCAGCTTGTTGCGCTTGAAATCGACGATACGGTAAAGGCGCTTTGCCCCACCGCCTGTGCGACGCATTGTGATCCGTCCGGTGTTGTTCCGACCGCCAGATTTGGTCAAACCCTGTGTAAGGGATTTGACCGGGCGGCCTTTCCAAAGCTCCGAACGGTCGATCAGTACCAGCCCACGCTGGCCTGGCGTCGTCGGTTTGTACGACTTGAGTGCCATGTTCTCTGTCTTCCGTTTTGCTTGTCCTCGGCCCCGTCGTGATGGTGCCGAGATGGTTGTAGGGCCCCGAAGGTCCCCAATTTGAAATGCCAGACAAAGAACCCCTTTGCCCAACCTCGCGCTTGGCTAGAACTCACCAATGCGCAAAACGACACAGCCCCGGACGAATCCGGGGCACTGCCGATGGGGTCGTTTAGGGGAGGATCAGCCGAGGGTCAAGGGAGCGTTCGGGAATAGTCGGGAAAACCCGACGTAGACCTACGCGGCGCCCTTCAGGACGCCATTGCCTTGACCTTGCGCGCGACGCTTTCAACCGACGGGTCGGCAGCCTTCGGTACAATACGGTAGACCGCATTCACAAAGCAGAACAGCGAAAACATCAGCAATCCGGCACAGAGCAGCCCAACCAGCACCCGTCCGTAGGCCTGCTGGTGCAACCATTCAAACGCCGCATCGATGCCGCCTGCACTCGACGCATTGGCACTTATCGCGGCATAGGCGATCAAACCACCGATGATCAGCACCACGACGCCCTGCGCAGCCACACCGATACGCAACAGCGGATTCCAATGCAGGGTAAAATGGTTGCCCTCCAGATGCTCGCGATACGACTGGGACGCGGCCTTGTAGAAATAGTAGAACCCCGTGCCCATCGTCGCCAGACCGATCCCGCCCACGACCCACACGCCCGCTGTGGTCTGCAGGAACTGGTTCAGCAACTCCTTACTGCTAGAGCCAGACGACGCCACCCCCAGCACCGTCACAGCCAGCGCACCGATGGCACCGTGGATCAGGCCGGTGACCAGCATGCCAAACCGCGCAACGATGCCCTTGGCACCGCTGCCATATGCCTCAAGGTCCCAAAAGCTATCAACTGCGCGCCAGATCGCATAGGCGAACATGCCCGTGGCGATCGCGAAGATCACTGCAAACCCCGTCGCGCCGTCTAATGACCGCAGCGTCGACTTGGTGCCCTCGGCCTGACCGCCAGATACAACGGACCAGAGCGACAGCCCGGCCACGACAAGGTAAACCAATCCGCGCCCTGCATACCCCGTCCGCATGATCGGCACGGCCCAGGCGAAATCGTCGGGGTCATTATGAGACAGGATCTCTGATCGGGTGGACTGGACGGAGTTGATCGACATAGTGGCGCTATCCCTTCGGGCAAAGCCGGCCACCATTCAGCGGGGCCATTCCTTTGACGTGATGTGCAAGGTCAACGCGCCGTCGGTCGGCAGGTTCCCGCGCGACATGCGCAGCGGGTATCATCCAGGCACCACCGCCCTCAAAACGGAAAAGGCCCCCCGCCTTGCAGCGAGGGGCCCTTTAACTTTTACGTCCAGGCTGACTTACAGACCGGTGGATACGTCGATGGAGTTACCTTCTTCGAGCGTAACGTAAGCCTTTTTCACGTCTTTCCGGCGACCCATCTGGCCACGGAAACGCTTTGCCTTGCCTTTGGTGATGGTCGTGTTCACGGCCTTCACCTTGACACCAAAGAGAGCTTCAACAGCTTCTTTGATCATTGGCTTGTTGCTGTCGATCGCAACTTCGAAAACGACTGCATTGTGCTCAGAAGCCATTGTCGCTTTTTCAGTGATGATCGGCTTGCGGATCACATCGTAATGTTCGTGCTTGGCGCTCATTTCAAACGGGCCTCCAGTGCTTCGATCCCCGCTTTGGTGATCACGAGAGTGTCACGCTTGAGGATGTCATAGACGTTTGCACCCATCGTCGGCAGGATATCCAGACCTTCGATGTTGCGCGCGGCTTGCAAGAAGTTCTCATTTACCGAGGCACCGTCGATGATCAACGCGCGTTTCCAGCCCAGGTTCTTAACCTGTTTGGCCAAAGCAGCTGTTTTCCCATCGGATGTGGCATCGTCGATGATGACCAGGTTGCCGGTTTTTGCCTTGGAAGACAAAGCGTGGCGCAGACCCAGTTTGCGGAACTTCTTGGTCAGGTCGTGGCCGTGGCTACGAGGGGTTGGCCCCTTGTAGATACCACCCGAACGGAAGATCGGTGCAGAACGTGCGCCGTGGCGTGCGCCGCCGGTGCCTTTCTGACGATAGATCTTCTTGGTCGAATAGCTGACCTCGGACCGTGTCTTGACCTTGTGCGTACCCTGCTGCGCGTTGTTACGCTGCCAGCGGACAACACGGTGCAGAATGTCGGCGCGTGGCTCAAGACCGAACAGGGCCTCGTCCAAGTCTACCGAACCGGCTGCGCCGCCGTCGAGTTTGATGACATCAAGTTTCATTCGTCACCTTCCTTCTTGTCCGACTCAATGGATGCTTCGGCTTCGGCAAGTGCGGCAGCTTCGGTCGCTGCTTGCTCTTCTGCCAAGCGTGCTGCTTCTGCTTCGGCCTCTGCAGCGGCTGCTGCGGCGGCTTCTTCAGCGGCTTTCGCGGCTTCGTCAGCGGCGGATTTCAAAGCGGCAGGCAGGATCGCGTCTGCTGGGAACGGCTTTTTCACCGCGTCCTTAACAGTCACCCAACCACCTTTGGAGCCTGGTACGGCGCCTTTGACCATGATCAGACCGCGTGCGCTGTCAGTTTTGACAACTTCGAGGTTCTGCGTGGTAACACGGGCAGCACCCATGTGGCCGGCCATTTTCTTGCCTTTGAAAACCTTGCCTGGATCCTGACACTGACCTGTCGAACCATGCGAACGGTGAGAGATCGAAACACCGTGTGTCGCACGCAGACCGCCAAAGTTGTGGCGTTTCATCGCACCGGCAAAACCTTTACCGATGGAGGTGCCTGCAACGTCAACATACTGACCAGCAAAGTAGTGATCGGCGATGATTTCTTCGCCAACGTTCAACATGGCTTCGGGGTCCACACGGAACTCCGCAACCTTACGCTTGGGTTCAACCTTTGCCGCAGCAAAGTGACCACGCATGGCCTGCGACGTCCGCTTGGCCTTGGCTGTACCTGCACCAAGCTGAACAGCTGTGTAGCCGTCCTTCTCGGGGGTACGCTGAGCCACAACCTGCAGTTTGTCGAGCTGAAGAACGGTCACAGGGATCTGCTTGCCGTCTTCCATGAACAAACGGGTCATGCCCATCTTTTTTGCAATAACGCCTGAGCGCAACATATTATTACCCTCCTACGCTTATGACTGCAGCTTGATCTCGACGTCCACACCAGCGGCCAGGTCGAGCTTCATCAGCGCGTCCACGGTCTGGGGGGTCGGATCAACGATATCCAGCAGACGCTTGTGCGTGCGGATTTCGAACTGGTCACGGGATTTCTTGTCAACGTGTGGGCCACGCAGAACTGTGAATTTTTCGATCTTGTTCGGCAGCGGGATTGGGCCGCGAACAGATGCACCGGTACGCTTGGCGGTGTTAACGATTTCCTGTGTGGACGCATCCAGCACGCGGTAATCGAACGCCTTCAAACGGATGCGGATATTTTGGCTTTGTGCCATATGTCATCATCCCTCATTGGGAGTAGAAACGAAGAGGAAGAGACGCCTCATCACGGCCCTTCATTGCGTTTTGTCGTAAATCAAACGGGGCGCGTAAAAACGCACCCCGCTGAGACTTGCGCTCTATAGGTCGAGTCGCGCCATGTGGCAAGGGGGGAATCCGAGGTTTCGTTCGAATCCGCCCAGTACGACCGCCATCCGCGATCAAAACAATCGTGTCATAGCCAGCACCGCCGCCCCCACACAACGAAAAAGGCCGCCCCGATTGGGAGCGGCCTTCGTCTTGTTGCCGGTTCGCGGGGTGACCCGCGGGTTGGCTTACTCGGTGATTTTGGAAACCACGCCCGCGCCAACGGTACGACCGCCTTCGCGGATCGCGAAGCGCAGACCGTCTTCCATCGCGATGGGGGCGATCAGCTCCACGTCGAACTGCAGGTTGTCGCCAGGCATAACCATTTCAGTGCCTTCTGGCAGCTGAACGGTACCGGTGACGTCTGTGGTCCGGAAGTAGAACTGTGGACGGTAGTTCGCGAAGAACGGCGTGTGACGGCCACCCTCTTCTTTGGTGAGGATATAGGCTTCGGCTGTGAACTTGGTGTGCGGCTTAACCGAACCTGGCTTACACAGAACCTGACCACGCTCAACGCCTTCACGGTCGATACCGCGCAGCAGGGCACCGATGTTGTCGCCAGCTTCCCCACGGTCCAGCAGTTTGCGGAACATTTCAACGCCGGTACATGTGGTTTTCTTGGTGTCGCGGATGCCAACGATTTCGATTTCGTCGCCAACGTTGATCACGCCACGCTCAACACGGCCGGTCACAACTGTACCACGACCGGAGATCGAGAAGACGTCTTCCACAGGCATCAGGAACGGCTGGTCAACAGCGCGCTCTGGTGTCGGGATGTAGTTGTCGACTTCTTCCATCAGCTTGCGGATGGAGTTTTCGCCGATGTTCTCGTCACGGCCTTCCATCGCCGCCAGAGCGGAACCGGGGATCACAGGGATGTCGTCGCCTGGGTAGTCGTAGGAAGACAGCAGTTCGCGGATTTCCATTTCAACCAGTTCCAGCAGCTCTTCATCGTCCACCTGGTCTACTTTGTTCATGTAGACAACCATGGCGGGGATGCCGACCTGACGGCCCAGCAGGATGTGCTCGCGGGTCTGTGGCATGGGGCCATCAGCAGCGTTCACAACCAGGATCGCGCCGTCCATCTGCGCCGCACCGGTGATCATGTTTTTCACATAGTCAGCGTGGCCTGGGCAGTCGACGTGGGCGTAGTGACGGCCTTCGGTCTCATACTCAACGTGTGCGGTCGAGATGGTGATGCCGCGTGCTTTTTCTTCGGGCGCGCCGTCAATCTGGTCATAGGCGCGGAAGTCGCCGAAGTACTTGGTGATCGCCGCGGTCAACGTGGTTTTGCCGTGGTCAACGTGACCAATGGTACCGATGTTAACGTGTGGTTTATTACGTTCAAACTTTGCCTTAGCCATGGTGGCCTCCTTGGTTTTCAAATTGGGCGGTGGGTTGGACACCCACCCTACGGTTTGGGTAGGGCGGGGTTATCCCCGCCGTCCCAGTTATTGCAACGCGCCAGTTACGCGAATTTCGCTTGGATCTCGTCAGAGATATTCTGCGGAACAGGTTCGTAGTGCGAGAACTGCATGGTGAAGTTCGCACGACCCGACGACATCGAACGCAGCGTGTTGATGTAGCCGAACATGTTGGCCAGCGGCACCTGTGCGTCGATCGCGATTGCGTTCCCGCGTGTGTCCTGACCCTGAACCTGACCGCGACGCGATGTCAGATCGCCGATGATCCCGCCTGTGTAATCCTCAGGAGTGATAACTTCGACTTTCATGATCGGTTCGAGCAGTTTCGCACCAGCTTTACGCATGCCTTCGCGCATACCCATACGGGCCGCGATTTCAAACGCAAGAACGCTGGAGTCAACGTCGTGGAATTTACCGTCGATCAGAGCAACCTTGAAGTCGATGACCGGGAAGCCCGCCAAAGGACCGGAGTCCATGACCGAGTTGATCCCTTTTTCGACGCCCGGGATGTATTCTTTCGGAACGGCACCACCAACGATGCGGCTCTCGAAGGAATAGCCTTCGCCTGGCTCGGTTGGCATCAGGATCATCTTCACCTCGGCGAACTGACCGGAACCACCGGACTGCTTCTTGTGGGTGTAGGTGATTTCTGCTTCGCGCGAGATGGTCTCGCGGTAGGCAACCTGAGGCGCACCGATGTTCGCTTCAACTTTGAATTCACGACGCAGACGGTCCACCAGAATGTCGAGGTGAAGTTCGCCCATGCCCTTCATGATGGTCTGACCGGATTCCAGATCCGTTTCAACGCGGAAGGAGGGGTCTTCTGCAGCCAGACGCGCCAGACCGGTGGACATCTTCTCTTGGTCAGCCTTGGTTTTAGGCTCAACCGCGATTTCGATAACCGGATCGGGGAAGGTCATTGTTTCAAGAACAACAGGGTCGTTGACGGCGCAAAGCGTGTCACCGGTAGTTGTGTCTTTCAGACCTGCCAGCGCGATGATGTCGCCCGCGAACGCTTCTTGAATTTCTTCACGATCGTTGGAGTGCATCATCATCATACGACCGACGCGCTCTTTCTTACCTTTGGTGGAGTTCAAGAGCGTGTCGCCCTTGTTCAGCACACCGGAGTAGATGCGGGTAAATGTCAGCGAGCCAACAAAGGGGTCGTTCATGATTTTGAACGCCAGACCGGAGAAGGCCATGTCGTCATCCGCACGGCGTGGGATGTTACGTGTCTCTGTCTCGTCGCCTGGTTTGAAGCCCATGTAGTCAACAACGTCCATCGGGGATGGCAGATAGTCGATAACAGCGTTCAACAGAGGCTGAACACCTTTGTTTTTGAACGCAGAGCCGCAGAGTACGGGGATGAACTTGATCGCCAGTGTCCCTTTACGGATCAGACCGCGCAGGGTGTCGACGTCAGGCTCTGCGCCGTCCATCAGGTAGTTTTCCATGGCTTCGTCATCCATCTCGACCGCAGTCTCGATCAGATGCGCGCGCCATTCGTCGGCCAGGTCTTTCAACTCGGCACGGATTTCGCGTTGTTCCCAGCTCGCGCCAAGATCTTCACCGGCCCAGACCCATTCTTTCATGGTGACCAGATCGATCATGCCTTCCAGCTCGGTTTCGGCACCGATCGGAATTTGGATCGGCGCAGGTGTCGCACCGGTACGGTCTTTGATCATCTTCACGCAGTTGAAGAAGTCAGCGCCGATTTTGTCCATTTTGTTGACGAAAACGATGCGCGGAACCTTGTAGCGGTCCGCTTGGCGCCAAACGGTTTCGGTCTGGGGCTCAACACCGGCGTTGGCGTCAAGAACAGCAACGGCGCCGTCAAGAACGGCCAGCGAACGTTCAACTTCGATGGTGAAGTCAACGTGGCCGGGGGTGTCGATGATGTTCATCCGGTACTTGGTGTCGGATGTCGCGTCGGCTGTTGGCTCTTCCTGGCGCTGCCAGAAAGTTGTCGTCGCAGCGGAGGTAATTGTAATACCGCGTTCCTGCTCCTGCTCCATCCAGTCCATCGTGGCGGCACCGTCGTGCACTTCGCCGATGTTGTGGGACTTACCAGTGTAAAACAGGATCCGTTCGGAGCAGGTTGTTTTGCCTGCGTCGATGTGGGCCATGATGCCGAAATTGCGGTAGCGTGAGAGCGGATAGTCGCGTGCCATTGGGCTGCTTCCTCGAATATATCTGAAACGGATAAATCGCGCCCCGGGGTGGGACGCGACGGGAACGGCTTATGCCGCCCGAATTACCAGCGGTAGTGGCTGAACGCTTTGTTCGCGTCGGCCATCTTGTGGGTGTCTTCGCGCTTCTTAACAGCGGTACCGCGCGATTGAACAGCGTCCAGAAGCTCACCTGCAAGGCGCTCTTCCATGGTGTTCTCGTTGCGGGCGCGGGACGCTTTGATCAACCAGCGGATCGCCAGTGCTTCGCGACGCTCGGGGCGCACTTCGACAGGAACCTGATACGTGGCACCACCAACGCGGCGCGAACGCACTTCGACGGACGGCTTGATGTTGTCCAGTGCTTCGTGGAAGACTTCGATGGGCGCGCGTTTGATTTTGTCTTCAACACGGTTCATCGCGTTGTAAACGATACGCTCCGCAACCGACTTCTTACCGTCGATCATCAGGTTGTTCATGAATTTGGTGAGAACCAGATCACCGTACTTGGCGTCTGGCAGTACTTCGCGTTTTTCAGCGGCGTGACGACGTGACATTTAAAGCTCCTAATTGTCAGTTGCCGAGGCAGGTTTGGTCCAGTGCGTCTGGTGCATATTGCACCCCGATCGTCCGGCGCTCAGTCTTACTCGGCTCACTCCCTTACGGGAAAACATGGCGGGCGGCGGGATCCGGCATCGTGTATCCGCGATGCGCGACCCCAAACCGACCCAAATTACTTTGGCTTCTTTGCACCATATTTGGAGCGACGCTGCTTACGGTCTTTAACGCCTTGCGTATCGAGAACACCGCGCAGGATGTGGTAGCGCACACCGGGAAGGTCTTTTACACGGCCGCCGCGGATCAGAACAACGGAGTGTTCTTGCAGGTTGTGCGATTCACCCGGGATGTAGCTGATGACTTCGAAACCGTTGGTCAGGCGCACTTTGGCAACCTTACGCATGGCCGAGTTCGGCTTCTTAGGTGTGGTGGTGTAAACACGTGTACAAACGCCGCGCTTTTGCGGGCATTCTTGCAGGTGCATGGATTTCGAACGTTTGATTTTAGGCTGGCGCGGTTTGCGGATCAGCTGTTGGATCGTTGGCATTCCGGTTTTATCCCCGTTTAGCTCACATAAGTGGTGCAGCGGGGCGGACCCCAGTGCGGTTTCAAATTCGGTCACTTCGCACGTCCACGAAGCCTATCTTTCGCCCTACACCACTGGCGCAAAGCAAAATCACCGCAGCGTTCCCGTACCGAGGAAAACGAAGCGGTGGGGTAACAGAGGATCGAGTCAGCAGTAGACCGGATCGTGACCACAGTAGATATGATGTCGGCAAAGCAGGGCGACCCCCGCATCCGAGATAAGGGGCGTATAGGCAGAGTCGTCCACGCTGTCAACAGCCCCCGCCCCCAAGCCGCCCACGGCACGCCAAACGGGTATTCCACCTTGCAAGACACCCCGGCTACCGCGCATATTTATGCCACATTATTCGGACAGGGCGGATCACGATGCAGGTACTTGGGCTATGCCGCTTTTCCTATCCGGCGCTTGGCGGGTTTCAGGTCGGGCATGACACCACCGCTGATCGCATCGCCTACCTTTATGATCCCGCGCGGCTTGAGGAAAGGTTCCGCCTGTTCGAAACCGTCGCCCTGCCCTGCCTGATGGCGCAAACAGACCCGGATTTCGAGATGATCGTGCTGGTCGGCGATCGCTTTCCCCCTGTCCATCTGGAACGGCTAAAGGCCTTGCTCGCCCCCCTGCCCCAAGCGCGGATTGTGGTAGAGCCGCCGCGCCCTCACCGCGAGGTGATGAAGGAAATTCTGAACAAGGCCCGCCACGCGCGCTCTGACCCCTGTGTGCAATTCCGCTTTGATGACGACGACGCAATTGCGGTCGATTTCGTGGCCAAGCTGCGTAAAGCTGTTGATGACGCCGCCCCGCTACTGGTCCAGCACAAATCCGTCGCGCTTGATTGGAACAAGGGCTACGTGGCCGAGTTCGGTGCAGATGGTATCACGGCGACCCCGTCGTTCCGGCCCTTCTACACCGCGGCGTTGGCAATTTTCGTGAACGCGGGGTGTCCGCTTACGATCATGAACTTTGCCCATGACAAGCTGCCCCGCTTCATGCCAGCGCTCAGCTTTCCCGACCCTGCGATGTATGTCCGCGGCCACAATGGATTTAACGATTCACGCCAAAAGAATGCACGGGCGGTCGACCTATCCCCACTCAGCACCGAGGAAGAGATCCTGTTCAAGGACCGCTTTGCCATCGACATCGACACTGTGCGCCGCGTCTTTGCCAAAGGTTAAAGCGGCGGCAACGGGCGGGTGGTGATGCGTTCACGGTAGAGTGTGAACAGCCCCGTCGCAGCGACGATAGATGCCCCAGCGAGTGTTGACGGCACCGGCCAGTCGCCGAACACCAACCACCCGAGAATAAGCGCCCAGATCAACCCTGTGTAGCGGAACGGCGCGATGAACGATACGTCGCCCACCCGCATCGTCTGCACGCTGAAATAATACCCCATCAGCACAAAGACCGCGGCCGCCGTAATGGCGACCCAATGCGCGGAAGAGACCGGAGCCCACGGCGTGGTGAACTGCGCGAAGGTCGAAAACCCCGTCACGGCCAGCACAGCGGCGAAGGTCACGGTCATCGACGGGACCTCTTTCGACAGACGGCGGGTGCTGAGGTCGCGCACGGTGACAAAGAACACCGCGATCAGCGCGTAGATCGACCAGATGTTGAATCCGTCGGTGCCCGGCTTGACGATCAGCATCACGCCGAAGAACCCCACAAGGATCGCAGAGAAGCGCCGCCAGCCGACCTTTTCGCGATAGACCAGCGCAGCGCCCAAAGTCACCGTCAGCGGCAGGGATTGCAGAATGGCGCTGAGGTTCGCCAAGGGCATATTGAACAAGGCGGTCACGAAGAAAAAGCTCGCCCCGACTTCGGCACCAGACCGGATTGCGACCAGCTTCCAATCGCGCCGGCTAAGACGCAGGTGCATCGGGCCAAGCCGCCCCCATAACATTACGATCAACGAGATAGAGATCACACCGCGCAAGAACAGCAGTTGGAACAGGGGCACCGCCCCGCCGGTCGTCTTGGTCATCGTGTCGTTCAACACAAAGGCCGCCATAGAGCCCATCATGAAAAGTGCTCCGGCAAGGTTTGGCGACATCGGGTGGCTTTCAGTTTGTTAGGTTGGCTTATCATTGGCGCAAGCCGCGGTGGAAAACCAGCCCACCTGCGCAAAATTTCGACGCTATTTCATCCCCCTGCCCCACAACGAAAAACCCCCGCCGATCTCTCGGCGGGGGCTGTTAGTCAGCTATCAAGCCTAGGCTTAGCTGCGGCTTTCGTCGTCGCTGGGGACGTTGTCGAAGACATCGCCACCAACAACATCGTCGGCTGTAGGCTCTGGCGCGGCCAGACGTGCTGCGGCTTCGGCTTCTTCGCGACGGGCCTCGATGACCACGTTGTCACGATCTGTCGCAACCTTGCGCATCTGCTGCGTCGCACCACCGGTACCGGCTGGGATCAGACGGCCCACGATGACGTTCTCTTTCAGGCCAACCAGCTTGTCGCGCTTACCCTGAACCGATGCTTCGGTCAGAACGCGTGTGGTTTCCTGGAAGGACGCCGCCGAGATGAAGCTGCGGGTTTGCAGCGACGCCTTGGTGATTCCCAGCAGGATCGGTTCGCCCTGCGCAGGACGCCCGCCTTTGGACAGCGCTTTGGCACAGGCCTGGTCGAACTCTTGCTTGTCGACGTGTTCGCCTTTCAACAGGGTGGTATCACCGCTGTCCTGGACTTCCCACTTCTGCAACATCTGACGCACGATCACTTCGATATGCTTATCGTTGATCTTAACGCCCTGCAGACGATAAACATCCTGCACTTCGTCGATCATGTAGTCAGCCAGCGCTTCGACACCCATAATCGCGAGGATGTCATGCGGCGCAGGGTTGCCGTCCATGATGTAGTCGCCCTTCTGGACAAAGTCACCTTCCGCAACGGGAATGTGCTTACCCTTAGGCACCATGTATTCGACCTTGTGATCCGGATCCTCGGACGACTCGATCGAGATACGACGCTTGTTTTTGTAGTCCTTGCCGTAGCGGACGTACCCGTCGATCTCTGCGATGATCGCGTGGTCTTTGGGGCGACGTGCCTCAAAGAGTTCCGCAACACGTGGCAGACCACCGGTAATATCCTTGGTCTTGGCACCTTCACGCGGGATACGCGCAACGATGTCACCGGCCTTGATTTCAGTCTGGTCCTCAACGGACAGAATGGCATCAACGGACATTGGGTAGGTCACCGGGTTGCCCGCATCGTTGCGGACCGGCTCGCCATCGGCATCCACCAGAATGATTTCCGGCTTCAGCTCATTGCCTTTGGGTGCTGCACGCCAGTCGATCACGATCTTCTGTGTCATACCGGTTGCATCATCGGTTTCATCCTTGACCGCGATCCCCGACGTCAGGTCGACGAACTTGGTCATACCGGATTTCTCCGCGATGATCGGCAGCGTGTAGGGGTCCCATTCGAACAGCTTGTCGCCGCGCAGGATCGACTGACCCTCCTTGACGAACAGCTTGGTCCCGTAGCCGACCTTGTGGCTGGCGCGCTCGTCGCCGTTATCATCGACGATGGCAAGCTTCATGTTCCGGCCCATTACCATGATCTCGCCTGCGGCGTTCTCAAGGGTTTGAGCGTTCTCGAACACAACCTTACCGGACTGCGATGCCTCGAGGAAGGACTGTTGGCCACCCTGCGCAACACCACCAATGTGGAATGTACGCATGGTCAGCTGCGTGCCGGGTTCACCAATCGACTGAGCAGCGATAATGCCGACAGCTTCACCTTGGTTCACCAGCGTACCGCGTGCAAGGTCACGACCATAGCACATGGCGCAGACGCCCTCTTCGGCCTCACAGGTCAGCGGGCTGCGGATCCGTGCGGATTGAACAGCCGCTTCGTCGATAATGTCAGCCAGACGTTCGTCGATCACAGTCTGCGCAGGCACCAACACTTCGTCGGTCCCGGGGCGCAGGATGTCATCCGCCGCAACGCGACCCAACAGACGTTCCGCCAGCGAAGAGACAACCTCACCATCATTCACAGCCGCTTCAGCCGTGATCGCGGTTTCGGTGCCACAGTCATGCATACGAACGATACAATCCTGTGCCACGTCCACCAGACGACGGGTCAGGTAACCCGAGTTCGCTGTTTTCAAAGCGGTATCCGACAGACCCTTACGGGCACCGTGGGTGGAGTTAAAGTACTCCAGAACGGTCAGACCTTCTTTAAAGTTCGAGATAATCGGTGTCTCGATGATGTCGCCGTTCGGCTTCGCCATCAGACCGCGCATCCCGCCCAGCTGTTTCATCTGTGTGACCGAGCCACGCGCACCGGAGTGCGCCATCATGTAGACCGAGTTCGGCTCCATCACCGCGCCGTCATCGTTGCGACGTTCGGCCGAAATGGCCCCCATCATCGCGTCGGTGACCTTGTCGTTACACTTGGACCAGGCATCGACGACTTTGTTGTACTTTTCGCCCTGAGTGATCAGGCCGTCCATGTACTGCTGTTCAAAGTCTTTAACCTGCTCGCGCGTTTCGTCCACCAAGGTCCACTTGGTTTCCGGGATCAGCATGTCGTCCTTACCGAAGGAAATGCCGGCACGGAAAGCTTCACGGAAGCCCATGGTCATGATCTGGTCACAGAAGATAACGGATTCTTTCTGACCACAGTAGCGGTAGACCGTATCGATGACCTGCTGCACTTCTTTCTTACGCAGCAGACGGTTCACCAGATCGAACGGCGCTTTGGCGTTCAGCGGCAGCAACGCGCCAAGGCGGATACGGCCCGGCGTGGTGTCGTAACGCTTCATCACCTCGTTGCCTTCGGCATCGATCTGTTTGATCCGCGCCTTGATCTTGGAGTGCAGGTGGATCGCACCGGCACCAAGCGCGTGCTCGACTTCCTCGACAGAGCCGAACACCATGCCTTCGCCCGGCATGCCTTCGCGTTCCAAGGTCGTGTAGTACAGACCCAAGATCATATCCTGTGACGGAACGATGATCGGCGCGCCGTTTGCAGGCGACAGAACGTTGTTCGTCGACATCATCAGGACGCGTGCTTCCAGCTGTGCTTCCAGCGAAAGCGGCACGTGCACAGCCATTTGGTCGCCGTCAAAGTCAGCGTTAAAGGCGGAACAGACCAGCGGGTGAAGCTGGATCGCTTTACCTTCGATCAGAACTGGCTCGAACGCCTGAATGCCCAAACGGTGCAAGGTAGGCGCACGGTTCAGCATGACGGGGTGCTCGCGGATCACTTCGTCGAGGATGTCCCACACTTCGGGACGCTCTTTTTCCACCAACTTCTTGGCTTGCTTCACAGTGGAAGACAGACCTTTGGCTTCAAGACGCGAATAGATGAACGGCTTGAACAGCTCGAGCGCCATCTTCTTGGGCAGACCGCATTGGTGCAACTTCAGCTCGGGGCCGGTCACAATGACCGAACGACCGGAGAAGTCGACGCGCTTACCCAAAAGGTTCTGACGGAAGCGACCTTGCTTACCTTTCAGCATGTCGGACAGCGACTTCAGCGGGCGCTTGTTGGCACCAGTGATGACGCGGCCGCGACGGCCGTTGTCGAACAAAGCGTCGACGGATTCCTGCAACATCCGCTTTTCGTTGCGGACGATGATGTCAGGCGCGCGCAGTTCGATCAGACGCTTCAAGCGGTTGTTCCGGTTGATCACGCGGCGATACAGGTCGTTCAGATCCGACGTCGCGAAACGGCCACCGTCCAGCGGCACCAGCGGGCGCAGCTCTGGCGGGATCACCGGAATGACGGTCATGATCATCCACTCGGGCCGGTTGCCGGACTCGAGGAAGGATTCAACGACTTTCAGACGCTTGATGATCTTCTTGGGCTTCAGTTCGCCAGTCGCCTCTTTCAGATCGGCACGCAGCTGGTCCGCTTCGGCTTCCAGATCGATGGCGGCCAGCATTTCGCGGATCGCTTCGGCACCGATATTGGCGGTGAACGCGTCCATGCCATAGGCATCCTGCGCGTCCATATACTCTTCCTCGGTCATCATCTGACCATAGGTGAGGTCCGTCAGACCGGGTTCGATCACAACGTAGTTTTCAAAGTAAAGAACACGTTCCAGATCGCGCAGGGTCATATCCAGCATCAGGCCGATGCGCGATGGCAGCGACTTGAGGAACCAGATGTGCGCAACAGGCGACGCCAGCTCGATGTGGCCCATACGCTCGCGACGGACCTTTTGCAGCGTGACTTCGACACCACATTTTTCGCAGACAACGCCGCGATACTTCATGCGCTTATATTTACCGCACAGGCATTCGTAGTCTTTGATCGGGCCAAAGATACGCGCGCAGAACAGGCCGTCACGCTCTGGTTTGAACGTCCGGTAGTTGATGGTTTCTGGTTTCTTGATTTCACCGAACGACCACGACAGGATCCGCTCTGGCGATGCCAGAGAGACCTTGATTTCGTCGAACGTCTTCATCGGCGCGACGGGGTTGAACGGGTTGTTTGTCAGTTCCTGGTTCATCTTAAATCCTTAGATAAGTCTCGAAAGCGGAGGGAGTGAGGTGTTTCCTGCTTCAGGAAACGGTCCGGGGTTTATGAAAACCCCGGCGCGTGCCTCACTCGTCTTCCTCCGCATCCAGGAGTTCCATGTTCAGGCCAAGACCGCGTACCTCTTTCACAAGTACGTTGAACGATTCCGGAATACCGGCTTCGAAGTTGTCTTCGCCTTTGACGATGCTTTCATAGACCTTGGTCCGTCCGGCCACGTCATCCGATTTCACAGTCAGCATCTCCTGCAGGGTGTATGCAGCGCCGTAAGCTTCCAGAGCCCAGACCTCCATCTCACCGAAGCGCTGACCACCGAACTGCGCTTTACCGCCCAATGGCTGCTGGGTGACCAGCGAGTATGGACCAGTTGAACGCGCGTGGATTTTATCGTCCACAAGGTGGTGCAGTTTCAGCAGGTATTTCACACCGACGGTCACCGGACGCGCAAACTGTTCGCCCGTGCGGCCGTCAAACAGGACCGACTGACCGGAGCTGTCGAAACCGGCCCGTGTCAGGCTGTCGTTCACATCCGCTTCCTTGGCACCATCGAAAACCGGCGTGGCGATTGGGACACCGCGCGCGACATTCTTGGCTGCGTCCAGCAATGTTTCCTCGTCCATACCCGAGATGCCTTCTTCGTAGACATCGTCGCCATAGGCGTGGTGCATTGCTTCGCGCACAGGTGTCAGATCGCCGGAGCGTTTGTATTCCTGTAGCGCCTCGTCGATGTTGATGCCCAGGCCACGTGCGGCCCAACCCATGTGGGTTTCAAGGATCTGACCGACGTTCATACGCGACGGAACACCCAGCGGGTTCAAACAGAAGTCGACCGGCGTACCATCCGCGAGGAACGGCATGTCTTCCATCGGTACAACCTTGGAAATAACACCCTTGTTACCGTGACGACCGGCCATCTTGTCGCCCGGTTGCAGCTTGCGCTTCACCGCAACGAAGACTTTGACCATCTTCATCACGCCCGGGGGCAGATCGTCACCACGACGGACTTTTTCGACTTTGTCCTCGAAACGTGCATCCAAGGTCCGTTTCTGGATCTCGTACTGCTCGTTCAGGGCCTCGACGATCTTGGCATCATCTTCGTCGGCCAAAGCCAACTGCCACCACTGACCGCGCGACAAGGATGCCAGCAGGTCTTCGGTGATTTCAGAGTTTGCCTTGACGCCTTTCGGGCCTTTGACAGCCGTCTTGCCGATGATCATCGACTGCAGACGCGCGTAGATGTTGCGGTCAAGAATGCCAAGTTCGTCGTCCCGGTCACGGGCCAGACGTTCGACTTCTTCACGTTCGATCTGCAGCGCACGTTCGTCTTTTTCAACGCCGTGACGGTTGAACACGCGGACTTCAACAACGGTACCGAAATCACCGGGCTTCACACGCAGCGACGTATCGCGCACGTCCGAGGCTTTCTCACCGAAGATGGCGCGCAGCAGTTTTTCTTCTGGCGTCATCGGGCTTTCGCCCTTGGGTGTGATCTTGCCGACGAGAATGTCACCGGGTTCAACATCCGCACCGATGTACACGATGCCCGCCTCGTCGAGGTTGCGCAGCGCTTCTTCACCGACGTTCGGAATATCGCGTGTGATTTCCTCTGGCCCCAGCTTTGTGTCACGGGCGGCGACTTCGAATTCCTCGATGTGGATCGAGGTAAACACGTCGTCACGCGATACACGTTCAGAGATCAGGATGGAGTCTTCGTAGTTGTAGCCGTTCCAAGGCATGAACGCGACGACCACGTTCTTACCAAGCGCCAGTTCACCCATATCGGTCGATGGACCGTCCGCGATAACCTGACCCTTTTGAACCGTCTCGCCCACCTTCACCAGCGGACGCTGGTTGATGCAGGTGTTCTGGTTCGAACGCTGGAACTTGCGCATGCGGTAGATGTCTACGCCCGCGTCGCCCAGTTCAAGGTCTTCGGTGGCGCGGATAACGATACGGCTAGCGTCGACTTGGTCGATGATACCCCCGCGTTTCGCCATATAGGCAGCACCGGAATCACGTGCGACGACTTCTTCGATACCTGTGCCCACCAGTGGTGCTTCGGCTTGAAGCAAAGGCACCGCCTGACGTTGCATGTTCGAGCCCATCAAGGCCCTGTTCGCATCGTCGTTTTCAAGGAACGGGATCAAGGACGCAGCGACCGAGACCAACTGTTTTGGCGAAACGTCGATCAGATCGACATTCTCGGAAGGCGACAGCGTGTAGTCACCGGATTTCCGTGTCGACACCAGATCGTTGACGAACTTCATGTTCTCATCAAGGTTCGCGTTCGCCTGCGCCACGGTGTGACGCATTTCTTCGGTCGCGGACATGTACTGCACGTCATCGGAAACAACACCGTTCGTTACTTTACGGTAGGGTGTTTCGATAAAGCCGTATTTGTTGACGCGGGCGAATGTTGCCAACGAGTTAATCAGACCAATGTTCGGACCTTCGGGCGTTTCAATCGGACACATACGACCGTAGTGGGTCGCGTGAACGTCACGCACCTCAAAGCCGGCACGTTCGCGTGTCAGACCACCTGGCCCAAGCGCGGAGAGACGACGCTTGTGCGTCACCTCGGACAGTGGGTTGGTTTGGTCCATGAACTGCGACAGCTGGCTGGAGCCGAAGAATTCACGTACCGCAGCAGCCGCTGGCTTCGCGTTGATCAGGTCTTGTGGCATGACAGTGTCGATCTCGACCGAGGACATACGTTCCTTGATCGCGCGCTCCATCCGGAGCAGGCCGACGCGGTACTGGTTTTCCATCAGTTCGCCGACGGAGCGTACACGACGGTTCCCAAGGTGGTCGATGTCGTCGATGTCGCCACGGCCGTCACGCAGATCAACCAGCGCCTTGATACAGGCGACGATGTCGTCACGGTCCAGCGTGCGCTGCGTGTCTTCTTTGTCGAGCGCAAGACGCATGTTCATCTTCACGCGGCCAACCGCGGAAAGGTCATAGCGATCGGCATCAAAGAACAGCGTGTCGAACAGGTTCGACGCGGCTTCGACTGTGGGCGGCTCGCCCGGGCGCATCACACGGTAGATGTCCATGAGCGCGGTGTCGCGGTTCATGTTCTTGTCTGCCGCCATGGTGTTACGCATGTAGGGGCCGACGTTGATGTTGTCGATGTCGAGAAGTGGGATCTCGGTGATGCCCGCGTCGATCAGCTCTTTCGCTGTACCGCCGATGAGCGTGCCGTCTTTATCGTGCTCGAGCGTCAGCTCGTCGCCCGCTTCGACATAGATCGCGCCGGTTTCTTCGTTGATGATGTCACGCGCGGCGAATTTGCCTGCGATGTGACCGAAGGGCAGCAGCAGTTCTGTCACTTTGCCTTCGTCGATCAACTGCTTCACGGCACGAGGCGTAACCTTCTTGCCCTTCTCGAACAGGATCTCGCCTGTTGCGGCGTCAACCAGATCATACGATGGACGTGTGCCCCGCACACGGTCAGGGAAGAAAGGTGCAACCCAGCCTTCGCCGTCTTTCAGCGTATAGTTCACGGTGTTGTAATACGCGTTCATGATCGCTTCTTGGTCAAGGCCAAGCGCGTAGAGCAGCGTTGTTACAGGCAGCTTACGACGACGGTCGATGCGCGCGAACACGATGTCTTTGGCGTCGAATTCGAAGTCGAGCCACGACCCGCGGTATGGGATGATGCGGCAAGCAAACAGCAGCTTACCCGAAGAGTGGGTTTTGCCTTTGTCGTGGTCAAAGAAAACGCCGGGCGAACGGTGCATCTGGGATACGATAACACGCTCTGTACCGTTCACAACAAAGGTACCGTTTGGCGTCATCAGGGGCATGTCGCCCATGAACACGTCTTGTTCTTTGATGTCTTTTACCGATTTCGCACCGGTGTCCTCATCCACATCAAATACGATGAGGCGCAGCGTCACCTTCAAAGGCGCGCTGTAGGTCATGTCGCGTTGCTGACATTCCTCGACATCGTATTTGGGCTTCTCGAGCTCGTACTTGACGTATTCAAGCACCGACGTCTCGTTGAAGTCCTTGATCGGGAAAACCGACTGGAACACGCCTTGGATGCCGTCACCGTCTGTCGGTGTTTCCGCATCGCCGGAGCGCAGGAACAAATCATAAGAGGATTTTTGAACCTCGATCAGGTTCGGCATCTCCAGCACTTCGCGGATTTTGCCATAGTATTTACGTAGACGTTTCTGGCCAAGGAAGGTTTGCGCCATGTGTCTGTCACCTTTCGTATCTCTTGCCGAGCTCGCCATCACCGGGGCCGTGATGCGCGCCCATAAGAGCGGTAAATCCTGATCAATTCTTGAGGCACGTCCCACCGTACCTCTTCCGACCACTAGGACCTATCCAGAGAAGTATTTCGCGCGAAATACTTTTCAAAACAGATCAGGCTGGACAGGGAATTCCCCGTCCAGCCTTAATTTTTATGGGCTTACCCAAAGCTTTACAAACTTCGGTCTGCTTTCATCAAGCAAAAACAGCACCCAGATCTAATGGCTTAGGCCAGTTCGATCTCTGCGCCAGCTGCTTCCAGCTTGGCTTTGATGTCTTCGGCTTCGGCTTTATCGATGCCTTCTTTGATCTTGCCGCCAGCTTCAACCAGATCTTTGGCTTCTTTCAGGCCCAGACCGGTGATGCCGCGAACTTCTTTGATCACGTTGATTTTGGATGCGCCGGCGTTCTTCAGAACGACGTCGAATTCAGTTTTCTCTTCAGCAGCCGCGCCTGCATCGGCAGGGCCAGCCATCATCACTGCGCCGCCAGCTGCGGGCTCGATGCCATACTCGTCTTTGAGGATGGTTTTCAGTTCTTGTGCTTCCAGCAGTGTCAGACCAACGATGTCTTCTGCCAGTTTTTTCAGATCAGCCATGTTTAGCTCTTTCCGTTAACGATATGTGTGTTCCAACGCGAGTGTTCAACCCTGCGCCAGCTTGACGATATTGCTTTACGCAGCCGCCTTGTCCTCGATGGTGGACAAGATGGAAGCGATGTTGCTTGCAGGTGCGCCAATGGCCCCGGCGATGTTGGAAGCAGGTGCGCCCAGCATACCCGCGATGGTGGAGATAAGCTCCTCCCGCGAAGGCATCTTGGACACGGCTTCAACACCGGCGACATCCAGTGCGTTCTCACCCATTGCGCCGCCGAGAATGACAAACTTTTGATTCTCTTTAGCGAATTCCTGAGCGACCTTGGCAGCTGCCACGGGGTCTTCGGAATAGGTCAGAACGGTCATACCCGTCAGGAGATCTGCAATGCTTTCGCACGGCTTTCCGTCTAGGGCAATTTTGGCGAGCCTGTTTTTGGCAACACGCACGGCCCCGCCCGCAGCGCGAGCGCGCGCACGAAGGTCCTGCATATCAGCAACTGTCAGGCCGACGTAGTGGCTTACCACAACGACGCCAGAGCTTTCGAAGATTTGGCCGAGCTCTTCGACCAACTGTTCTTTCTGGGCTCTATCCACAGTTTCACTCCAAATCTGGGGGTTACCCCCCGGCTCAATTAAGTCCGCTTACGCGAACAGTCTTGGTCCATTTTACGGGAATAAGCCAAAATAGCCCCACGCTTACGCGAACGGTAATTCTTGCATCTCCCATCTCAGAAAGGAATTAAGGCTTGCGCCACCCTTCGTCTCGGACAGAAGACTCACCATGCGATGCATAGTGAATCGAGGGCTTCTTAGGGAATGCAGCGCGGAATGCCAAGGGGAAACTCGACTTTCTTGCGCCGAGTTTAGGCTAATCTGTTTCAAACGCCGTCAGACCGGGTTTATCCGGCCGGTTTGCGCATAAAAAATCCCCGCATCGGATGACCAATGCGGGGATCTGATAGCAGGCGCAGGACTGCGCCTATCGCTGGACCTTACTCGGTTACAGCGTTGTCGACTTCTACAGTCACACCTGGGCCCATTGTGGAGCTCAGCGCGATCTTTTTCATGTAGGCACCCTTGGAACCGGTAGGCTTGGCTTTGGACACAGCGCCAACAAATGCACGTACGTTTTCAACCAGCTTCGCTTCGTCAAAGGACAGTTTACCGATGCCAGCATGCACAACGCCGCCTTTTTCAGCTTTGAACTGAACCTGACCGCCTTTAGCAGCTTCAACAGCTTCTTTGATGTCCATTGTAACTGTGCCGACTTTTGGGTTTGGCATCAGGTTACGTGGGCCGAGAACCTTACCAAGACGACCAACGATGGGCATCATGTCAGGTGTCGCGATGCAGCGATCAAAGTCGATCTTGCCGCCTTGTACAGCTTCCATCAGGTCTTCGGCACCAACGATGTCGGCACCTGCTGCTTGCGCTTCGTCAGCCTTGGGGCCACGGGCGAATACAGCAACGCGAACGGATTTACCGGTGCCGTTTGGCAGGCCGACAACACCGCGAACCATTTGGTCGGCGTGACGGGGGTCAACACCGAGGTTCATCGCGATTTCGATGGTTTCGTCAAATTTCGCGGTTGCGTTGGCTTTGATCAGGGCGACTGCTTCTTCAACGGTCAGATCTTCTTTGCCTACGAATGCTTCGCGTGCGGCGCGGGTGCGTTTTCCGAGTTTTGCCATCTTACTTAACCTCGATGCCCATGGAGCGGGCAGAGCCCAGAATGATTTTCATCGCGGATTCAACATCCACAGCGCTCAGGTCGGCCATTTTGGCTTCTGCGATTTCGCGCAGTTGCTTGGTGGTCACGGTGCCGACGGTCTCGCGGCTTGGTGTTTTCGCGCCGGAGTTAACCTTGGCAGCTTTCTTCAGGTAGTAGGACGCAGGAGGCGTCTTGATGTCCATGGTGAAGGACTTGTCCTGATAGTAGCTGATCACGGTCGGGCAAGGGGCACCTGGCTCCATGTCCGCTGTCTTGGCGTTGAACGCCTTACAGAATTCCATGATGTTGATCCCGCGCTGACCCAATGCGGGGCCGACGGGTGGGGATGGGTTCGCTTGACCCGCTTTAACTTGCAACTTCATCGTACCGACGAGTTTCTTGGCCATTGGCCTTCTCCTTTTAATGTCGGTGAACTTTCGTTCACCCTATACAACCACATCGCGATGTGGCCGCTTGCTAGCGTGGTGCGGTTGGGCGGCGCGCCGCTGTCCCCTCCCACAAACGAACGGTGTTGCCACCGTATGGCGGGTCGCCCCGCCGATCGCTCAGACCTGTTTGTTGACCTGAGTGAATTCCAATTCGACCGGTGTTTCCCGGCCAAAGATCGACACAGACACCTTGAGGCGCTGGTTCTCGTCGTCGACCTCTTCGATCATACCGTCGAAGTCTTCGAACGGGCCGTCCGCCACTTTGACCTTCTCACCCACTTCGAAGTGGATCAGCGTGCGTGGTGCTTCTTCGCCCTCTTGGACGCGGCCCAGGATCGCGGTGACTTCGGCGTCACGCATCGGCATCGGACGGCCCTGCGGGCCTAGGAAACCGGTGACGCGGTTGATCGAGTTGATCAGGTGATACCCGCGATCGGACATCTCCATATGGACCAGCACATAGCCGGGCATAAAGCGACGTTCTGTCGTGACTTTCTTGCCGCGCCGGACCTCGATCACCTCTTCGGTGGGGACCAGCACTTCGTCGATCTGGTCCTCAAGCTCTTGCTCGGCGACCGTGGTGCGGATTTGCTCGGCAATCTTCTTTTCGAAGTTCGACAAAACACTGACCGAATACCATCTTTTCGCCATCTGAACTTGGTCCCTGTCTTGTGATGCAGCAACGGCCACATCTAATTCTCGTAAAAACCAGCCTGTCGCAGCATGCCGGCGGTGAACAAAAAATCGGCGCGCAACACGAATCGCCGCACGCCCCTCTTGATCAGGTCTGCGGGATAGCCCGCAATCGCACATGTTTCAAGAGGGCCACGGCGTTTTAAGGTGCCGCGCCCCTGGATCAGCCGAAGGCGGCCAGGATGTACTGCAATCCGCCACGGATGAGGATATCGACGATCGCAAAGAACACCGCTGTCAACGCGGCAAGGATGAACACCATAACCGTGGTGAGCATGACCTCGCGACGGGTGGGCCAGACGACCTTGGATACTTCGGAACGCACTTGCTGGATGAACTGAAGCGGGTTGACTGTGGCCATGTCGGTTTTCCTGTATACGAACGATTGTGGGGATGTATCTGTCAAAAGCGCTGAATTCAAGGCTTCATATCAAGCTCGCCTACTGGCGAAGCTGGTACACCAAAGTGCGCGTTCTCACATGTGTTGAGATTGGCAGGGGCTGAGGGACTCGAACCCACGACCCTCGGTTTTGGAGACCGATGCTCTACCAACTGAGCTAAACCCCTATGCCGAGTGGTGAGGTAGTCGATATTCGCTGGGGGATCAAGGGCAGATAGACGCATTGCGCAGGAATAATGTCGCCCGCCCCCACACAACGAAAAAGGCCGCCCCGATTGGGAGCGGCCTTCGTCTTGTTGCCGGTTCGCGGGGTGACCCGCGGGTTGGCTTACTCGGTGATTTTGGAAACCACGCCCGCGCCAACGGTACGACCGCCTTCGCGGATCGCGAAGCGCAGACCGTCTTCCATCGCGATGGGGGCGATCAGCTCCACGTCGAACTGCAGGTTGTCGCCAGGCATAACCATTTCAGTGCCTTCTGGCAGCTGAACGGTACCGGTGACGTCTGTGGTCCGGAAGTAGAACTGTGGACGGTAGTTCGCGAAGAACGGCGTGTGACGGCCACCCTCTTCTTTGGTGAGGATATAGGCTTCGGCTGTGAACTTGGTGTGCGGCTTAACCGAACCTGGCTTACACAGAACCTGACCACGCTCAACGCCTTCACGGTCGATACCGCGCAGCAGGGCACCGATGTTGTCGCCAGCTTCCCCACGGTCCAGCAGTTTGCGGAACATTTCAACGCCGGTACATGTGGTTTTCTTGGTGTCGCGGATGCCAACGATTTCGATTTCGTCGCCAACGTTGATCACGCCACGCTCAACACGGCCGGTCACAACTGTACCACGACCGGAGATCGAGAAGACGTCTTCCACAGGCATCAGGAACGGCTGGTCAACAGCGCGCTCTGGTGTCGGGATGTAGTTGTCGACTTCTTCCATCAGCTTGCGGATGGAGTTTTCGCCGATGTTCTCGTCACGGCCTTCCATCGCCGCCAGAGCGGAACCGGGGATCACAGGGATGTCGTCGCCTGGGTAGTCGTAGGAAGACAGCAGTTCGCGGATTTCCATTTCAACCAGTTCCAGCAGCTCTTCATCGTCCACCTGGTCTACTTTGTTCATGTAGACAACCATGGCGGGGATGCCGACCTGACGGCCCAGCAGGATGTGCTCGCGGGTCTGTGGCATGGGGCCATCAGCAGCGTTCACAACCAGGATCGCGCCGTCCATCTGCGCCGCACCGGTGATCATGTTTTTCACATAGTCAGCGTGGCCTGGGCAGTCGACGTGGGCGTAGTGACGGCCTTCGGTCTCATACTCAACGTGTGCGGTCGAGATGGTGATGCCGCGTGCTTTTTCTTCGGGCGCGCCGTCAATCTGGTCATAGGCGCGGAAGTCGCCGAAGTACTTGGTGATCGCCGCGGTCAACGTGGTTTTGCCGTGGTCAACGTGACCAATGGTACCGATGTTAACGTGTGGTTTATTACGTTCAAACTTTGCCTTAGCCATGGAGCAGCCCTTTATATTAATGAGGGCCTGAACCCAGACCCAAACCCATCTGGCGGGCGATGTATTGGGTCTGGCGCATAAAATCAAGCACCTGTTCGCCCCACACCGCCGCAGAATTCATGTAAATGCGCACTAGTTCGCTGTTACCGCCGGCGCAGAGGGGATTTCAGCGCGCTCGATGACCGCGTCCGCCGGGCGTTCGAACCAGCCTTTGGCCTTATTTTGCTTGACCAAATAGTTCTCGATCGACTTTGCCGCATTCTGGCTGAGGTTCTTAAGCTGTTCTTCAGCAGTCTTGGTGTAGCCAGACCCCACGATAGGCCCCTGATCAAGGGATTCGAAAACGGTGATCTGGTGCGGTTCGTCCGTAAGCTTCTTACCCGCGGCGTCGTCCCAAACGGTAAGGTTCAGGATCATGATCGACTTGGGCGCAAGCACAAGCGGAATACCCGGAGGGGCAAGAACATAGCCTTCGACACTGACGCCAAAGTGGTAATTGCGCGCGCCTTCATAGCGGTCAAAACGTTCGGCAATGGCGTCTTTGACAGCCGTCGTCAGCACCTCTTCACTGACTTCGCGGCTGATCGGCAGTTTCTGTACCTTCGGCGCAACAACGATGTTGTGGTATAGATTAAAGTCACCCAAAGGCACCGCCGGCTTGTCGAGGTCGGATGCCCCGTTACACGCAGAAAGGACCACGATACTGATCAAAGCTGATAAAATTCGAACCATTTCATGCCTCCTCGGCGCATTTATGCCCTTTGCGATACCCTAAGGCTGAATAGGGTGCAACGTTTGCTAGAGTGGCACGCACGGGGTGGCGTGCTACCCTATATCCGTCTGATGAAGGATAATTGCCATGGATCGCCCCCTGCCCGCCCGCGTGGCCTTGGTTAACCAACCCCTAGGCCTGTTTCGCAGCCTCGCTATGGCGCGACGAAATGTGCTTAGCATTATTCCTGAAATAGCTGTCAAACAGCCGATGGTCTCTGGCAAAATGGGCAAGCGTTGGCACATGGTTATGGACCCGACTGCCATCCGCGAGATTCTGTTGGATCGGGTTGACGGCTACCCTAAATCCTTGGTGACAAAAAACCTTTTGCGCCCCGCGATCGGAGACTCCCTTTTCATTGCGGAGGGTGCGCATTGGCGCTGGCAACGCCGCGCGGTGGCACCGGCCTTTTCACACCGCAATATGCTGAACCTGTCGCCCATCATGACCGCAGCAGCGCAAAGGTCAGCCGACCGGATCGCCGCCGCTGGCCCGCGGGCCATCAATATGCTGGACGAGATGGTCACGTCGACATTCGACGTCATCTCGGATGTCACATTCTCGGGCGGCGATGGATTTGACCGCGACGCCGTGCACCGCGCCATCGACGACTATATCGCAGAGGCCGGGAAACTGAGCCTTTTCGATATTCTTGGCCTGCCAGACTGGCTTCCGCGCCCAGGACGGGCGATGTCGGGCCGCGCCCTGAAAGACATGAAACGCATCGCCGACGGCGCGATAGATGCGCGGGCCGAACGGGGGCCCAGCGATACGCCGGACCTGCTGGATCTTCTCCTTGATGGCACCGACCCCAAGACCAAGCGTCAGATGAATACGGCCGAGCTACGGGACAATCTGTTAACCTTCATCGTCGCAGGGCATGAGACGACGGCCCTTACCCTGTCTTGGGCGCTCTATCTGATGGGCTTTGATCAGGCCGTGCAGCAGAAAGCCCGCGCCGAGGCGCAAACCGTGCTGCAGGGGCGCGCGGCGACGGGTGCAGACGTCGAAAACCTACCATACATCCGCCAAATTATCGACGAAACCCTGCGCCTGTACCCGCCGGCGGGGGTGATTTCACGCACCGCGCAGAGAAACGACACCTTATGCGGCAGGGAAGTTCGGCCCGGCGATACTGTCATGGTGCCGATTTACGCGCTTGGCCGCCATCAGCAGCTTTGGGATCAGCCCGACGTTTTCGATCCCGACCGTTTCAAAGATCGCAAAGCGATCGACCGATACGCCTACCTGCCCTTTGGCGATGGCCCGCGTATCTGCATCGGCGCGTCCTTTGCGCAGCAAGAAGCGGTGATCATCCTTGCGACCTTGCTTTCGCGGTTTCGTTTCACACCGGTCGCCGGGAAAAGCCCTGAACCGGTTATGATCCTGACCCTTCGCCCCGAAGGCGGAGTATGGTTAACCGCAACGCCTGCCTAGTCGCAAATCCGCCGCAAGTCGCCCCAGGCGTCCGCGTCGACAATAGCTGAGTATTCAGACTGCGCGCGCGCCGCATCTTGCGCTGCGGCGATGCGGTCATCGAATGATGGATGGCTCAGGAAATGGGCCATCAACGGGTTCGCTTCGCCTTGGGTCTGGCGCATGCGCTCGAACATGGCCCCCATCGCTTTCGGAGACACGCCCGCAGTCGCCAGAAGTTTATGCCCGAACGCGTCTGCCTCTGTTTCAGCCTGCTGGGTATAGTTCGCGCTGATCAAACGCTCTGCCAGAAACAACACCACGGCACCGCCTGCGAAGTCACCGAACAAAAGCCCCAACACGCCAATCGATCCGGCGGACCGCAACGCATGGCGTGTGGGGTCACGACTGACAACGTGACCAATTTCATGCGCCAGCACAGCGGCGACCTCATCCGGGGACTGGGCTTGCTGGATCAGCCCGTCGAACAGCACGACAATCCCGCCGGGCAGCGCAAAAGCGTTAACCATCGGGTGGTCCAGCACCAGGACATTCAAATCCTGCACTGCCCCCTCGCCCGCGTTAAGCGCGGTGATCATGCTGGTGAGCGCCGCTTCGCCCGCCGAGCCGTCGCAAATGGCGAGGGGCTGCATGCCGCTTTCGTCCAAGGCCCTGCGGATTTGACCCAATGTCGCCTCACCCAAGGCGGCCTCTCCTGCTGGTGGGATGAAATTCGCCAAACGGTCCGCCAAAAAAGGCACCAGCGCTGTAATCTGAAGCACAACGGCCGCGACAGCTGCGATTGCCCAAGCGAACAACCTGCGTCGCCCTCGGGCCGGCGCAGGGCGGCGAGCGGCAGGAAGATGTCGTAGCAGCGTCTTATCCGCAACGATAAGCCGCGCCACCGGATCTGTAACTGAGCGCAGGGTATAGTCTTTCCCACGCGACTGATCGGACACCAACCGAATATCGCCAAGCCGCCAGAAAATAATATCTTCGCTATCCAGTCCAATCTGCAGATTATCGTTCGCAATATGCAGGCTGACATCTTCGGCAACCGGATGATCACCATCAAAATATGCCGCCCCCATGCCGTCAAACCCGACGCTCATATCGCGGCTCCCAGGTCCAACGCCTCTGCAAACCCTTCGGCTTCGGCAAAGTCATCCCGCCCCGACTGGCTGATGCTTTGCAAACCGTCATACCGCGGAAGCGCACAGGTTTTGGCCATGTGACGCATTAACGGAAAGGTGACGAATGTGTTGTAGCAAACGTTCCACATCAAAAAGACCGAGAGGTAAAAGCCCGCCAACACCACGACCGCCAGAGCCCGAGGGATCGGAAGCGTTTCGATGTCGATCCCCAAATCGAACCCCATAAACGCGCTTGGTCCAATGATGACAAATGCCCCCAACACTAGCAAAAACACCCCCAGAACGAGGACCGAATATGCGACAAAGCTGCCGAAAACGTAGATGAACGCGATACGCGGTGCGCTTAACCTCGACGTTATGGCGATACCATTCGCTGTCTTGTGGTTTGCCATTAGCCTTTTCGAAACTAAGCGATAGTGCACTGCACCGTAGACCATGCCTAGCAGGCTCACGGGAAAAAGGAGCAACCACCAAGCGCCTTGCATAGAAAATGGTGCGCCTTGCCCGTCAGCCAGCGTTTCGAGCATCTGCAAGGCGAAGCCCGACGAGTCGAAAGTCTGGGACGCTGCAGATATGTACGCGGAGGCCACGCTACCAAGAAGCAGCAACGTGAACAAAGCGAACGGAATCGCGGCACGATAGAGCATGCCCCAACGCCCCCCTTGATGCAGCTGTGCCGATCCGAAAAAGGTGCGGTCGGTCGTGTATTTTTCAAGGTAGAAGGTCATACGCGGCCAAAGCAGCCCTAGCGAGAAAATGGTGACCAGCCAATGCAGCATAGCGCGCCAGACATACCCCCATGCACCTTTATCAAGGCCAAACCGCACCCCGCGCCATCGCGTCCGTCCCAAGACGTACCGTCGCGCACGATATCGGGCATAGAACCACAAAGGAACAACCCCGAATCCCGCTGCGAAGTACCCTAAGGTCGCGCTCGAAAACACCGAGAAGCTGACGAACATCAGAATCAGATTAATGATTCCGATGTAGAAGGTGAGGATCACAACGGCGATAAAAAATCCCAATAGCTTTTCAATCGGATCGCCGACGTATTCCATCGGATGCCCGCCCGGCCGGATTGCGGACCAATACCATCGCCGCAAACGGGTCTTCATCCAGAACCGGTAAAAACCCAGCGTCATAATCGTGAGAAAACCGGTTTTGAACGCCAACCAAAAGAGCGCGCCGCGCCCCCCGACGAATTGAACCGACATCGCGGGTGCCGAACCACTGGGGTATGACAGCTCGGCGTCACTCACGTCGTTTGCGATCAACCGAAGCGGTTGTCACGCGGGAACCCACGCGGTGCCATGCGCCCCGCTGTCGCGCGTTTGCCAGTCCATTCGGTCAGGTCTGCTTCGGTGCGGGTCCGTCCTGCCGGATCCTGCCAGCTTAGCCCGTTCTCGCGGCTAAACGTGATCGCATCAGACATGCCCCCGTCTTTGTATTTTTGCAGCCGCACACCTTTGCCGCGCCCCATTTCGGGAAGTTCGTCCAAGCCGAACACCAAGACTTTGCGATTTTCGCCTACAACGGCAACGGCATCCGCATCACCGGTTACCGGCGCGCAAATCATTGCTTTCGCGTCGCCGCGCACGTTCAGCACCTGTTTACCGCTGCGTGTCTGCGCCAGAACATCATCCTCCGGCACGATAAATCCATCCCCGGCCGAGGAAGCCACCAATAGCTTGCGCCCCGCCTTGTGGATCAAAATATCGACAATTTGAACTTCGTTGGGCAGATCCACCATCAACCGCAAGGGCTCTCCCATGCCGCGCCCGCCGGGCAAGGTCGATGCAGACACCGTGTAAAAGCGCCCGTTCGACCCGAAAACCAGCAGCCTGTCTGTCGTCTCTGCATGGAAAATAAAGCGGGGGCCGTCGCCATCCTTGAACTTCAACTCGCGATTCAGATCGATATGTCCCGTCATCGCACGGATCCAGCCCATCTGCGAACAGACAACTGTAATCGGTTCGCGGTCGATCATCGCCTCCAGCGGGACTTCCTCGATCACGCCAGCTTCGGAGAAGCTCGTTCTACGACGACCGATGTTCTTACCGTCCAGCGACCAGTCCTTGCCGAACTGCTTTTTCGTCTCGCGCAGCTGGTCGATGATCGTATCCCATTGGGTACCTTCATTTTCCAGCAGATCTTCGAGGCCCGAGCGCTCCTCCATCAAGGCGGATTGCTCGCGCAGCAATTCGATTTCTTCCAACCGGCGCAACGACCGCAGGCGCATGTTCAAAATCGCGTCGGCTTGGACTTCGGATAGCGAGTTCTCAGCGGAGGGCGCTGGCGGTACATAGCTCGCCTCGTCCATCGCGCGCACGTGATCCTTACCCCAATCTTCGGCCATCAACGCCGATTTCGGGTCCTCGTCATAGCGAATGATATCAATCACGCGATCGAGGTTAAGAAACGCGACGATAAAACCTTCCAAGACCTCTAGGCGGTGGTCGATCTTCTCCATCCGGTGGGTCGAGCGCCGCTGAAGCACCTCGCGCCGGTGATCAAGAAATGCGCGCAGCACTTCCTTCATCGAACATACTTTAGGCGTCACCCCGTCGATCAAGACGTTCATGTTCAACGAGAATCGCACCTCAAGATCAGAGCTGCGATACAGCATCCCCATCAGGACCTCGGGATCAACGTTCTTGGAACGCGGCTCGATGATCAGGCGAATATCGTCGGCCGATTCGTCGCGTACATCGCCCAGAATCGGAATTTTCTTGGTCTGAATAAGCTCTGCGATCTTTTCGATCAGCTTGGATTTCTGTACCTGATAGGGAATTTCAGTGATGACAATTTGCCAAGCACCGCGCCCCAGATCCTCTGTTTCCCACCGACAACGAAGGCGGAAACCGCCCTTACCCGTACGATAGGCATTCGCAATGTTTTCAGGGGGTTCAACGATAATACCGCCGGTCGGAAAATCGGGACCGGGAACGTATTTGAGCAAGGTATCGTCGCGGGCATCGGGCGTTTTGATCAGGTGGATACAGGCGTCCACCAGTTCCGAGATATTATGCGGCGGGATGTTGGTGGCCATGCCAACAGCAATACCCGACGACCCGTTTGCCAGAAGGTTCGGGAACTGCGCGGGCAGAACGGCAGGCTCGGTCAGTGTGCCGTCGTAATTCTCTCTAAAATCGACAGCATTTTCATTCAGGCCTTCCAGCATGGCCTCGGCCACGGCGGTCATGCGCGCTTCGGTATATCGGCTCGCAGCGGGGTTATCCCCATCGATGTTGCCAAAGTTCCCCTGCCCGTCAACCAACGGATAACGCACGTTAAAATCTTGCGCGAGACGCGCCATCGCATCGTAGATCGCAGCGTCGCCGTGCGGGTGATAGTTCCCCATCACGTCGCCGGAAATTTTCGCCGACTTCCGGAAGCCCCCGGTGCTGTTAAGCCTCAGTTCACGCATCGCGAATAGAATCCGACGGTGAACGGGCTTTAACCCGTCGCGCGCATCGGGCAGCGCGCGGTGCATAATAGTAGACAGCGCATAGGTCAGATACCGGTCGCCCAATGCACGGCGCAAAGGCTCTGACGAATTGCGAGAATCTGGATCGGCGGGGGTGGTTACATCTGACATCTTCATTGTTTAGCCAAGGCCGCGAGACGCGGCAAGCGACTGTTTGGGGCGCAGCGCCCCAGCACGGCGTGCGGTGTCTCTGTCATGCAACTTTGCAAACATATTGGAACGATTAGGCAGCATTTTATGTTATACTTGATATTACAGCCTTGGGGAGACCTGCTGCGGGTCTAGGCTGTCTGCTATTTCGAGGAATGTGTGATGAAACGGTTTATTTTGTTAACCTTCGGGTTTCTTGGTTGGGCATTCTACGAGATGAGCGGCGGGGCCGATTTTCAACCCGCGAGCGCTCGGATGGCTGCGAATGCAGACCAAATGCCAGCACAGGAGAACGAAATCACCGCTGAAACCTCAAACGAACCAGTCGAGACGGCAAAGGTCATCCCGGCGGTCGCGACGGCTCCGGTTGATACGACCCCGCCGGGTTTTGAAAGCACCGCGCAAGCTGATGATGCCGAACGCGTTTCTGTCACCCTCACCACCGCATTGAATACCGCGGACACCGGTGCTGCGACTGACGTATCGTATGTGCCTGTCGCCCAGAATATCGCGGCGAACGGGGCGGACACGCCAGCAATTATTCCCAGCCTGATCGTTCCGAACGACAGCGGTGCCGCGATCGTAGAAGCCCGTGCTGAAACGAACCTGAGCAGCGAAGCGGATATTCGTTCTGTATCCGGCAACCGTGTGAATGTCCGTGGTGGCCCGGGCACCGAGTTTCAGGTCGTGAGCAAGCTAGGTCGCGGCGATTCGGTCGAGATCATTCAGGATAACGGCGATGGATGGGTAAAGATGCGCCCCGTGGACGGCGGGCCAGAGGGCTGGATGGCCGATTTCCTGTTGTCGAACGGGTAAACTACTCAACAACTCCCGAGACAACAGTTAATGCAACAACGTACAATTTTAATTACCGGCTGCTCCTCCGGGATCGGCTACGCGGCTGCGCATACGCTGCGCGAACGCGGCTGGAAAGTTTTCGCTTCGTGCCGCCAAACACGCGATTGCGAGAGGCTAGCCGCCGAAGGATTTGATGCGCCCCAGCTCGACTATACGGATGCCAGTAGCATCGCCGCTGCGCTGGATCATGTAATTGAGCAAACCGGTGGCACGCTCGATGCCCTTTATAATAACGGTGCCCATGCGACACCCGGTGCCGTCGAAGACCTCCCCACAGATGCGCTGCGCGAGATATTCGAAAGCAATTTCTTCGGCTGGCACGAGCTTACGCGCAAGATCATCCCTGTGATGCGGGCACAGGGTCACGGGCGCATTATTCAATGTTCGTCCGTCTTGGGTCTTGTCACGATGCCGTGGCGTGGCGCTTACAATTCTACGAAATTCGCGCTGGAAGGCTTAACAGACACGCTTCGTATTGAGCTGCGCGACACCCCCATTCACGTGACCCTGATCGAGCCCGGGCCCATTACATCCAACATCCGCGCGAACTCTATCCCGCACTTCGAGCGTTGGATCGATTGGAAAAGCTCTGCCCGAAAGGTGCAATACGAAAGCGCGCTGTTAGACAGGCTATACACTGCGAGAGGGCCCGACAGGTTCGAGCTTCCGCCACAAGCAGTCGTTGACAGGCTTATCCATGCGCTGGAGGCCGACCGCCCACGGCCGCGGTATTATGTCACGACGCCGACGCGTATCTCGGGCATTTTAAAGCGTATTTTACCAACACGTGCCCTAGACTGGGTGCTCTCTCGATAAATTCGGGTTGCGCTACTGCATGACCCCGCTACATCTTTCAGCAACACAAAGGATGCTTATGTTCGCTGATCCGTTATATATCCTGACCGTCGTTGCCGTGATTGCGGTGGTTGTCGTATTGATTTTTGGGCTTGGGGGCTTCGCTGGTGGCGGAGAATTCAATAAGCGCAATTCAAATAAACTTATGCGCATGCGCATCATCGCACAGTTCATCGCTGTCGTTCTCATCGTCATATATGTGTACCTGCGAAAGGACGCTGGCTGATGGTTGTTCTTAATAAAATCTACACCCGGACCGGCGACAAAGGCGAAACCGCGTTGGGAAACGGGGACCGTGTGGCCAAACACGACCTGCGGGTCGAGGCATATGGCACATCCGACGAATTGAACTGTTTTGTTGGTGTCGCGCGGCTTGAGGCGAAAGGCGAAACCGACGCCGCACTGTCGCGTATCCAGAACGACCTGTTCGACCTGGGCGCTGACCTGTGCCGCCCCGATATGGAAGCGGATGCAGACGCCGAATACCCGCCTCTGCGCCTCGCGGCGGCGCAGGTCGACAGGCTTGAACGTGAGATCGACGTGATGAACGCTGATCTGTCCCCGCTGAGAAGCTTTATTCTACCCGGCGGCACCGCACTTGCCGCGCATTTGCACGTGTGCCGGACAGTTGCTCGCCGCGCCGAACGGCTTGCGGTGCATTTGGCTGACAGAGATTCTATTAATCCGGCCGCCGTCAAATATCTGAACCGACTAAGCGATTGGTTTTTCGTCGCGGCGAGGGCTTCAAATAACGGCGGTAAGGACGATGTATTATGGGTGCCCGGGGCAAATCGCTAAGGCCGTCAGTCAGAAACGCCGCGTCGAAAGACAATAAATTACTATTTTTGACTGTTTTGCATTCGATTGCTTCGTTACACCGACGAAGAGTTCACATGATCGGGGCCGAACCGGCCCGGATCGTCAACTGAGGAGAGAGAACGCTCATGAAGGTACTGGTACCTGTAAAGCGCGTGATCGACTACAACGTGAAAGTACGCGTCAAAGCGGACGGCACGGGTGTTGATCTTGCCAACGTAAAGATGTCGATGAACCCGTTTGACGAGATTTCCGTCGAACAAGCGATCCGCATGAAAGAGGCCGGCCAGGTCGAAGAAGTTGTGGTCGTCTCTATCGGCGTAAAACAGGCGCAGGAAACACTGCGCACAGCGCTGGCAATGGGCGCGGACCGCGCGATTCTGATCGTGGCCGCCGACGATGTGCACAACGATATCGAGCCTTTGACCGTTGCCAAAATTCTGAAAGGCGTCGTCGAAGAAGAGAAGCCCGACCTTGTTCTTTGCGGTAAGCAGGCGATCGACAACGACATGAACGCCACTGGTCAGATGCTGTCCGCTCTGCTGGGGTGGTCGCAAGCGACCTTCGCCTCCAAAGTCGACATCGATGGCGACAGCGCTGTTGTTACACGTGAAGTCGACGGTGGTTTGCAGACTATTAAGGTTTCCATGCCTACAGTCGTGACTGTGGATCTGCGCCTGAACGAACCACGCTATGCGTCGCTACCCAACATCATGAAGGCAAAGAAAAAGCCTTTGGATGAAAAGACACCTGCCGATTATGGCGTCGAGGTTTCCAACCGTTTGGAAATCATCAAGACGGCTGAGCCAGCAGAACGTGCTGCGGGCATCAAGGTCGAGTCGGTCGATGAACTGGTTGCGAAACTTAAAGAAGCGGGGGCTGTGTAATGGCTGTTCTACTCCTTGCAGAAGTAACTGATGGCGAACTGGCACTTGACGCGACATCCAAAGCCGTTGCTGCGGCCAAGATGCTTGGCGATGTTACTGTTCTCTGCGCTGGTGGTTCCGCCGCTGCGGCGGGCGAAGCGGCTGCGAAAATCAACGGTGTTTCCAAAGTTCTGGTCGCCGAGGATGAGACCCTTGGCCACCGCCTCGCGGAATCCACGGCGGCGTTGATCGTATCGCTCGCCGGTGATTACGACCACATCACCGCGCCAGCGACCACAGACGCTAAAAACGTGATGCCACGTGTTGCAGCGTTGCTTGACGTCATGTTGCTGTCCGATGTGTCCGGTGTTGTCGACGCCGACACGTTCGAGCGTCCCATCTATGCGGGCAACGCGATCCAGACGGTCAAATCCTCGGATGCGAAAAAGGTTATCACCTTCCGCACCACGACGTTTGACGCCGCTGGCGACGGTGGCTCCGCCTCTGTAGAGACGGTATCCGCTGCGGCCGATCCCGGCCTGTCTTCCTGGGTTGAAGACCACGTTGCAGAAAGCGATCGCCCCGAGCTGACATCGGCTGGCGTGGTTGTTTCCGGCGGCCGTGGCGTTGGCTCCGAAGAAGACTTCGCCTTGATCGAAAAGCTGGCTGACAAGCTGGGTGCCGCTGTTGGCGCTTCGCGCGCTGCCGTTGATTCGGGCTATGCTCCGAACGACTGGCAAGTTGGTCAGACCGGTAAGGTTGTCGCGCCCGAGCTTTATGTGGCGGTTGGTATCTCCGGTGCGATCCAGCACTTGGCCGGCATGAAAGACAGCAAGATCATCGTCGCCATCAACAAAGACGAAGAAGCGCCGATCTTCCAGGTTGCGGACTATGGTCTGGTGGCCGATCTGTTCGAAGCCGTTCCCGAGCTGATCGAGAAACTGTAAGCCTTTAAGGTTTTCACGGATAAGGCCCGCAATCACCTGCGGGCCTTTTTCTATTTCAGGTGTTCAATCGTCTGCGCGACCGCCTTCGCAATCTCTTGATGTGCCCGAACGCCGGGGAGCTGTAACGCCCGCTCTTTCTCTATTGCAGGGAACACCATCCCCGCCGTCCCCTCGGAAATGGCCGCGTGTGACGGTGTCACATATACCACCCCGGCCGCCAGACGACTTACCTGAGCAACCATAGCTTTGGTCACGAACAGAGGCCCCGCACGAGCCCGCGCCCCCATGTCCCGCGTGGGCTTTTCGGGACTAAGGTGAAGCAGCACGCATGGCCCCGTCATCCGGCCAAGCAGCAGGGTCATCCGTGCGATCCAAGCCTGTTGAAGCTCATGCACCACCATTGCGAACCGAGTGGGCGAGACTTGCTTGAGCGCTTCCAATAGGTGGCGTGTGAAATGAAACTCCGCAAAATCAACCTCGGGGTAGATGGAGCAAAGCAGTTTCGACGGAGCGATAAATCTGTCGTTTCGACGCGGGTGCACTGAGTAGTAACGATTCGACATATTATGTGCCCCCAACACTTGCACCACGGTCACATGCGCCCCTGCGGCAATTTTCATGACTTCGGCATCATGTAGAAACACATCTAGACCCGCGTTTTGTAACCCGAAATTGATGCAAGGCACCCCGCTAGACAGTTCTACCAACGCAGGGAACGGAGTTTCGACATAGCGGCCAAACGTCTGGGTCCCGCCAACAAAAACCACATAAGGCGCGGAAGTTCTCCGAAGAGGTCCGCGAAACAGTAGTTTCGACCTGCCATAGCGGCACAACGCGTAGTCCAACCGCCGCCTGCCATCATCCGTAGCGCCCATACCGTTCACCCTGTTCCACCGCTTTACGGACGCAGAATCGCCCTAAGCATTTTCGATTTCCTTAATGTTCGGATTTGAGAAAAGCTGTCGTGAATTCCGACCCTTGCGGCTGCTACCCCGCCCGCTTTATGCTGCGGCGAAACAAAAGGGGACAGCGCATGGATATCCAGACAATCGGCATCGTTGGCGCAGGCCAAATGGGCAACGGCATCGCCCATGTTATGGCTTTGGCGGGCTACGACGTGCTGTTGAACGATGTAAGCGCTGAAGCACTGCAAAGGGCGGTTGATACCATTACCGGCAACCTCGACCGTCAGGTTGGCCGCGGTAAGGTAACCGAAGCAGACCGTGACGCGACGCTCAAAAGAATCGTGACAACCCAAACACTTGCAGAACTGGGCCAAAGCGATCTGGTGATCGAGGCGGCGACTGAACGCGAGACCGTCAAGCAAGCGATTTTTGAAGATCTGATCCCCCACCTCAAACCGACCACAATCCTGACGTCGAACACGTCGTCAATTTCGATTACAAGGCTCGCCAGCCGAACCGATCGCCCTGAAAAGTTTATGGGGTTCCACTTCATGAACCCGGTGCCCGTGATGCAGCTGGTGGAGCTGATCCGCGGGATTGCGACGGATAAGGAAACTTTTGAGGCCTGCCGCGGCGTCGTTGATAAACTGGGCAAAACTGCGGCCTCTGCCGAAGACTTCCCGGCATTTATCGTAAATCGTATCTTGATGCCGATGATCAATGAGGCTGTCTATACACTCTATGAAGGTGTGGGCTCTGTCGAATCTATCGATAGTTCGCTTAAACTGGGGGCCAACCACCCGATGGGGCCGCTGGAGCTTGCAGATTTCATCGGTCTAGACACCTGCCTGGCGATTATGAACGTGTTGCATGACGGGCTGGCCGATACGAAATATCGTCCCTGCCCGCTCCTGACAAAATACGTCGAAGCGGGCTGGCTGGGGCGTAAATCTCAGCGGGGTTTCTATGACTACCGCGGCGATGTGCCTGTTGCCACGCGATAAATTTGCAGCAAACAGCGGGGGCCAGCCCCCGCGCCCCCGGGATTTATTCCATTTGGAAGATAGCGTTAGTCTTTAAGCGCAAGTGTATGCGCCCGTAGCCACGCCATGAAACCGCGCGGGTCGTCCGCATGAGCGGCCATCTGCTCTGGCGAAAGCGGCGCGCCTACGATCGGGCCCTGCGGCTTGTCGCATGCGTGCACAATCTCGTGGAGCAAAAGCCCCTGCCGCAAGATGGGCGAGATTTTATTCGCAATTTGATAGGCTCTGCTATTTTGCCCTGGAAAGCGCATTGGCACCACTTGCGCGCCCGAGCGCCGGATCATTTTCGCGGTGAATACGTTCCACTCCGCCTCTATGGCAGGGCCGAACATGGTATCCGAAGCCGCTACGACCCCAGAGGGGAACAGCGCGACAACACCGCCATCCTTCAGATGCGCCATCGCTTTGGCGCGCATTTCGACACCTTTGCGCTGCGCATCGGGGTCATGGGGAAACGGCACGGGGATCATATAGCTGCCCGCGACCTCGTCGATAGAGGTCAACAAAGAGCGCGTCAGGATCCGATAATCAGGGCGTACCCGTCCGATCAGATCGGCGAAAATCATGCCATCGACCATCCCGTGCGGGTGGTTCGCAACAACGACCACTGGACCCGTTTTCGGAATGCGATCCAGCTGTTCCTGCGGGGTCGTCAGGTCGATCCCCATGGTATCAAGTGCCGCACGCCAGAACCCCTGCCCTGTGGGCGCGCCCTGTTTCTCGAACTGTCGTATCAGGCGCAGAACCTTGAGCTTGCCGGTGAAAAGTTCGATAGCGCTGATGATCCCCGATTTGACAGGATGATCAAACGTGGATGCATAGGACAGGCTTCGGCGGTCATACTTCGTGAAGGTCACCGGTTCGCCGCTGCCATCGTTCAGCAGGGGCGCAGGGCCGGTTGGCGCATTATCCGTCATGTGGTTAACCCTTTACGCATCACAGTGACCACCGGCCGCATTGCAAACACCGCCGTTACTGGCCTTCGCCGAACTTGTCAGCCACCAAGGCTGTTAACGCATCGGCCAATGCGTCCTGATCCGGGCCGGAGGTCTGTACATCAATCGTACACCCTTTGGACGCCGCCAGCATCAGCAGCCCCATAATGCTGTCACCAGAGGCGGACATGCCGTCCTTGCTGACTTCGGCGCGCGCATCAAAAGCCTCGACGACCTCAACCAGCTTGGCGGAGGCGCGGGCATGCAGGCCTTTTTCGTTTACGATTTTCAATGAAACTTGGGTCATACAATAGGGGCCTTGCTATTCCGCACTAACATTCTGGCTATCAATATATTTTCTGCCGGCCGCCAGGGCCGCGCGCACCGCCTCGGGCACTTCCAGATCACGTGACTTTGCCAGCTTGATCAACATGGGAAGGTTTGCGCCGTAAAGGATCCGACGGTTTTCAGGACGGCATGCAAGCAAACTGAGGTTCGAAGGGGACCCACCGAAAAGGTCCGTTACGACGACAACACCATTGCCCGTATCCACGGCATCGGCTGCCTCGCAGATTTCCCGCTGCTTTTCGGTACGATCATGGTCTGCATGGATCGCAATAGCGCGCACGCCGTTTTGCGACCCAACAACATGTTCGATCGCAGCCAAATATTCTTTGGCCAATCCGCCGTGTGCAACAATCACAATACCAATCAACGCGATGTCTCTTCCCGTTTACTACGATCCAGTTCGCGGTGTCTGATGGACACCTGCCAGCCGTCGTTCGAAAGTTTGAACGCCAGATGTTCGGCCAAAGTTACGGAACGGTGTTGCCCCCCTGTGCAGCCAAACGCAAGAGAGATATGCGATTTACCTTCAGTCTTGCAGGCTGGCAGGATCAATTGACACAGAGAGTTTACCTGTGCGGCAAAGCTTTCGAACAGCGGGTCGGCATGCACGTAATCGGCGACCTCTTTTTGTGTGCCGTTCATACCACGCAGCGAGGGTTCCCAATAGGGATTGCGCAAAAACCGGCAGTCAAACACCATATCCGCACTGCGGGGCAAGCCGCGCTTATACGAGAAAGACTGTACGGATACGCTGAGGTGATGCTCCCCATCAAGCGCGAACCAGCGCTCCACTTCCGCACGCAACTGGTGCACATTCAGCTCGGACGTGTCGATCAGGACATCCGCCAGCGCCAGCACCGGTTCAAGCAGCTCTTTCTCGCGCACGATCCCCTCGACAGGCGTAGCGGTGGCCGCCATGGGGTGACGCCGGCGTGTTTCGGAGAAGCGACGAAGCAGGACGTTGGTCGCACAATCCAAATATAGCAATTCAATATCTACATCGGGACGAGACCGCATGTCCGACATCAGTTCGATCACGCGATCGGTCGAAAAATCGCGGTTCCGCAAATCGACACCAAGAGCCATCGGACGCAGTTGGCCCGGCGCTTCGAGCAAAGCGCGCAGCATCCGCATGGGAATATTGTCGATCGCTTCAAAGCCTGCATCCTCCAACACATTGAGCGTCGAAGATCGCCCTGCCCCCGCGGGGCCGGTCACCAGCACCATACGCCGGTTGGGTGTTACATCATCAGTCATTTGCTGTGTATTTCATCATCTTTGCCATCAAGTAAACAGAGGCAGCAAAATGAGGCCCGTCGCATCGTTTCAGGCATCGGATTTGGATGCCCATCACGTTTTGGTATGTGATTTCGGGAAGACGGTCGGGCTCATCTTGGTCAAGGTCTACGATAAGAAAGATCGGTATCGCACTGCGATGTTTCAAGGTCAGCAAGCCGACGCCGCGCGCCTCGATCAACCCTTTGATCGCGGCGGGTGGGTGCGCGATAACCTGGGCATCCTGAACGATCAAATCCGTGCGGTCATCGGCAACCAGCTCGGCCCCCATCGCAATCATCTGCAACGCCAGCGCGGACTTGCCTTTACCCGAGCCCCCCCTGATCATCACGCCACGCCCATCAATCGCGACGGTGGTGGCATGGATCGTGCTTTTGGTCATGGCCGGTTCAGGTTGGCAGGCCGACCACAAAGCGCGCGCCAAGGGGATCAGAGGAGATATCGGCATCCGTGGGCCGGATGTTTTCTGCCCAGATCACGCCGCCATGCGCTTCGACAATCTGCTTCGAGATCGCCAGCCCGAGGCCGGAGTTATTGCCAAAATGCTCTTCCGGGCGCTGCGAATAAAAACGCTTAAAGATTTTCGACAGAGCTTGCTCTGGAATGCCGGGCCCCGTGTCCTCGACGACCACAAGAACGCGATTTTCACGTTTGCGTGCCCAGACCCGAATTGCATCGCCGTCTTCGCAGAACGAGACGGCATTGCTGATCAGGTTCACAAAAACCTGTGCCAAGCGTGCTTCCAACCCGTGCACGATGATCGGTTGTTCGGGCAGATCGGTGATAAAATCGATGCCACGTTTGCGCGCATCTTCGCCAAGATACTGACCCAGATTGCTGATCATCATCAGCAGATCAAACGGCTCTTCCTCTTCCTTGACCAATTCGCTGTCCAGACGGGACGCATTCGAAATATCACTCACCAAACGATCCAACCGGCGAACGTCATGGTCGATGACATCCAGCAGTTTTTCGCGCTGGTCCTCACGCTTGATCAGGCGCAGCGTGCCTACCGCAGAACGGAGCGACGCAAGCGGGTTCTTGATCTCATGCGCGACATCGGCGGCAAACTGTTCGTTTCCGTCGATGCGGTTGTATAACGCGGAAACCATCCCGCGTAGCGCCCCCGACAAGCGCCCTATTTCATCAGGACGCGCCGTCAAATCAGGGATCCGAATGCGGCCCGGGTTCATCTTCCGCGCATCTTTGTCACGCCCAAGCTCTGCCGCGGCAGCAAGATCGGACAACGGATTTGCGATGGTCGAGGCCAGCACGAGGCTCAACCCGATCGAAACCAGCGTCGCGATCACGAACATCTGGAGCACCCTCTCCCGTTCGCCGCGAACCAGTTTGTCAATTTCACCCGCAGCCGAGGTGACGGCGACAACCCCGACGGGCAATCCGTTCTGCACGATCGGCGTAGCAACGGAGAAAAGCGTGCCGCCAGTGCCGACAAGATCGTTCCGCACCTTGGTCCCGCCTACCAATGCGCCCGAGACCAACGGCTGCAACTGTTCCGCCAACGGAGCAGGATCTGCCGTGGCGGCGCTTTCGAACGGTCGGGAGAGCAGCCCCCAAAGCCAGCTCAACCCATCGGAAATCAGCGCCGTGTCATCTTCGGCACCGACGTTATTTCGCGCGGCGGCACCCGCGTTCTGCGCAACAAGGCTTTCGGTAGAATCGAATACAAACACCTCGATCCCGCTGCGCAAATCAAGCCGGCCAAGGCTTGCATCCACATCTATCGCGTCGCTCAGGCTGTCAGGCGCACCCGCCGTTGCCAACTGCGCCTCGAAGACATCAGCGATCAGTTCAGCTTCCGAAACCAGTGACGCACCACGCTGCACGGCCAGGCTATCGCGAGAAGAGTTAAGATAAAGAATACCGGCGGCCAAAACATTCAACGCAATCAAGTTAAATGTGATGATCTTACGCGTCAGCGGCGACGCACGCAGAGAGAAGAGCCCCCGCCGCGCGCGTTTGCTGCGCAGTTCATCTGTCGCGGTTTTGTCCGGAGCGACCCAATCGTCGCCCAATACAACATCACCGTCCCGATAAGGTGTGGTCATGTCTCGCACAAAATTCCTTTCGACAATGGCCATGGCTCAGGTCACTCTTCGTTGTATCTGTAGCCGATGCCATAGAGTGTTTCGATCGCGGAAAACTCGTCATCCGCAGTCCGCATTTTTTTGCGCAACCGTTTGATATGACTATCGATTGTACGGTCGTCGACGTACACTTGATCATCATATGCCACGTCCATCAACTGGTCACGCGACTTCACAAAGCCGGGGCGCTGTGCAAGCGCTTGCAGCAGCAGGAATTCTGTCACCGTCAGGGATACGTCCTTACCCTTCCAGCTGACTGCATGGCGCAACGGATCCATGCGCAAATCACCACGTTCGATCACTTTGGTTTCTTCGGTGTCGCCGACCTCGTTGGTTTCCACCGCATCCTGACGGCGCAACAGCGCACGGATACGTTCAACCAAAAGCCGCTGACTAAAGGGTTTTTTTACATAGTCGTCAGCCCCCATCCGCAGGCCGAGCACCTCGTCAATCTCGTCATCTTTGGATGTCAGAAAGATCACGGGCATCGCGGTTTTCTGGCGAAGCCTTTGCAGCAAATCCATGCCATCCATGCGAGGCATCTTGATGTCCAACACCGCCATGTCGGGCAGCTTTTTGTTGAACGCATCCAACGCGGCCTGCCCATCATTATATGTCTCGACTTCGAAACCTTCGGCTTCCAACGTCATTGAAACCGACGTCAGGATATTCCTGTCGTCATCCACCAATGCAATTTTAGACATTGCCTGTTCCTTTTATATGCTGCTCAACTGCCATAATATTTTTTCTTTCATTGATCATCAATTTACGCGGCCGAATCAATCGGAAACTGCGAATCGCTCCTCATCTTGGCCATAATCACGCCACAATTTGCTAATGAATGGCTAAATTGCCGCACATACAGGGTGCAGACGCCACGTTACCCCATAGCACTTTACGTTCAATTAACGACAGTTTCCGCAAACAGTTACATGGTGGCGCTAACTGCGACTAACCTACCTGTTCATACTGTAAATCAACGTGCTAAGAGGCGGACACGACCCCTTGGGTCGAGCCATTTGTGCAAGAATTGGCACCTTTTCTCGGTGCAGCTACAGGAGACATCACATGACGTTAGGCCGCGTAAATCCGCAATTCCGCCTCGAAGACCAAGGCATAAGCGGGCTTGGTGATGTCTATTATAACATGATCGAACCCGCGCTGGTCGAAGCCGCGCTGAAACGGGAAGAGGGCACGTTAGGCAAGGGCGGCGCGTTTCTTGTGACGACGGGCAAATTCACCGGACGCTCCCCCAAGGATAAACATGTCGTAAAAACCGACAGCGTTGCCGATAAAATCTGGTGGGAAAACAACGCCGAGATGTCGCCTGAAGGCTTTGATGCGCTTCACAAGGACATGTTGGCGCACATGCAGGGGCGTGATTACTTCGTCCAGGATCTGGTCGGTGGGGCCGATCCGAAACACGCGATCAACGTGCGTATGGTGACCGAGCTGGCTTGGCACGGTCTGTTCATTCGTCACATGCTGCGCCGCCCCGAGCGCGACGCGCTGGATGATTTCATCGCGGACTTCACCGTGATCAACTGCCCGAGCTTTTCGGCTGATCCAGCCAAACACGATTGCCGCTCGGAAACCGTCATTGCGATGAACTTTGACAAGAAGATGATCTTGATCGGCGGCACAGAATACGCAGGTGAGAACAAGAAATCTGTATTCACCCTGCTGAACTACCTGTTGCCGGAAAAAGGGATCATGCCGATGCACTGCTCGGCCAACCATGCTACCGGCAATCCCGTTGATACCGCTGTATTCTTCGGTCTGTCAGGCACAGGAAAGACCACGCTATCCGCCGATCCGGGCCGGACGTTGATTGGTGACGATGAACACGGCTGGTCGGATAACGGGACATTCAATTTCGAAGGTGGCTGCTACGCCAAGACGATCAACCTCAGCCGAGAGGCAGAGCCCGAGATTTACGCCACCACCGAAAAATTCGGCACCGTGATCGAGAACATGATCTTTGATGAAGACACCAAAGAGCTTGATTTCGACGATGACAGCCTCACCGCCAACATGCGTTGCGCTTACCCGCTTCACTACATTTCTAACGCCTCGGCAAAAGCGACGGGTGGGCACCCCAAGAATATCATCATGCTAACCTGTGATGCGTTCGGTGTTCTTCCCCCTATCGCGCGCTTGACCCCGGCGCAGGCCATGTACCACTTCCTGTCTGGCTTCACCTCCAAGGTTGCCGGTACCGAACGTGGTGTGACTGAACCCGAGCCTACATTCTCGACCTGCTTTGGTGCGCCCTTCATGCCGCGCCGCCCCGAAGTTTACGGGAACCTTCTCCGCGAGAAGATCGCGGCGCATGGCGCAACCTGCTGGCTGGTAAACACTGGCTGGACTGGGGGCGCTTATGGCACAGGCAGCCGCATGCCGATCAAAGCAACGCGCGCGTTGCTGACCGCGGCCCTGGAAGGGTCGCTCGCCGGGGTAGAGTACCGCAAAGATCCAAACTTTGGCTTTGACGTTCCCGTGGCGGTTACGGGTGTTGCTGACATCCTGCTGGATCCACGCCGGACATGGGACAACCCTGAATCCTACGATCGTCAGGCTGACAAGCTGGTAAAGATGTTTGCAGAAAACTTCGAACAATACCTCCCTTATATTGATGACGACGTGAAAGCCGCCGCCATCGGCTAAAGCTTACCAGAGCCGCGCCAATGCGCGGCTCTTTTTCCATGCGCAGACTATGCTGCTTTCGACGCTCGGTCCGAGAGCGGCATATCCAGAATAAAGCGCAAATCATCGCGCCCCATATAGGCCATGAACCCCTCGACCGGCGCATCCATTCCGTTGATGAACCACCGCAACGTGCCTGGCTCCGTATGCATATAGCCGTGCCGCGCTGGAAAGCCCTTATACACGACCGAGTTGGTCATAAACGCGATGACATGGTCAGGATCCCAATGCTGCATCGCCTGCCAGAATGCATAGCGCCCCAGCACAGAAGATAGACCTGCGTTTCTGAACTCTCGCGGCGTTGTGCCCACCCAGAACTCCCCATGATAGCACACGTCGCCAGCGATGCGCTGCGCACCCGGCCCCGCCCGATACCGTGATCGAAGAAAATCGATGTCAACGCCGGGCGGCGGAAACTCGACAAATGACCGACGAAGATATTCGGCTAGCTTGGCTCCTTTCAAATCCAGCATACGCATTGCCTGCGTATGCATAACATCGCCTTTGGCATTTCGGCCGACAATCCAAAAGGCATTGGTTTCGTTCAGGTCGTGCGTTTCAGGGTCGAACGGCAGCCCTAGCAAGTGATCCGGACGCGCGTCCTGCAATATCGTCTTATACTCAGCAAAATCATAACCGACCGTTAATGTGATCCCGGCCTCATGCAAAAGTGCGGAACTGCTGGCGATAAACCGTTCGCCGTCTTGAAAACTCAACAACGTCATACTGAACTCTCCTTTGATGCAAGCTGATCAAAGGGTAGCTTATTTGTCGGGAATTTTCTTCGATTTTTCGGTAACCGGCTAGAAGCCGACGATTGCATCCTCGGGCATGCCAACCATCGCGTCTTGATCCAACCCAGAGATGGTGACGTGACGTGATCTATCTACCGCGGATATCAAAGCAAAGCTTCCGTCAGGGAAGCGGCTCGCCATCAAAAGTCGTTTATAGGCCAATGGGATAAGCTCGCCGCCTGCCGTGTTCCTCGGCATTTGCGTCACAACCTCGTCAAGGCGGACCCCACCATTCGCCTGAACCTCCCGAAAGGGGAAATCCAGCATCGCCTCAAACTCGGGACCGCCCGGAAAATTGCCGAGAGGGCGGCCAATACTGCTGCGCGCATTCTCCCAACCCCACCAACTTGTGTAAAATGATTCTTGTCCGACTTCGATACAGATCCAACCACTGGGTGAGTCGCGATACACTAGGACATAGGGGCGAATTTGTTGAAAATTCTCATGCTCCAACCGGCCCTCGCTCTGCACCCAGGCCGAGAATGCCTCCTTGATCATTTCAGATTCACCATCCCAAATCTGGGTAAGTGGCCGTTGTTGCTGATAAAAATTCCATCCGTTGGGTGTTTCGTGGGACAGCCGTAAAAGCCCACCCGTGCTCCGCGTGTTGCCCTTGATCCAGACCTTGCCCCGCGCAAGAAACTCACGCGCTTCTGGCAAAGCCTCTTCACCACGCTGTGTTAATTTGTACCGGCGCTCATCAACCTCAAACATCGGAGCCCCCAAGAACTCCTCAATTTGGGCGATATGACGCCGAACCGTCTGCCGCGTACTTCCCAACAAGCGCACAGCTTGACTAAGGTTCAACGTATCCGCGAGGACGGTAAAAGATCTAACCATTTCATATAGTAACGGCGGAATTCGGTCCGCGTCAAAATCAACTGGCTTCGGGCTGTCGACAGTGTTCATTCGTCACCAATGGTAAATCAATCATACATTAAGGCATTATTCATAATACACCCTTGGCCACTTTGTAACCACAAATTGAATAAATCTATCCAATTGAACGGAAAGAGTGATTTGGGGATGACTAATTCAACAACAACCGGAGGTAATTAATATGTCGCATCCAGTGGACATCCACGTCGGCAAAAAACTTAAACAGATCCGTACGCTGCGTCGGCTTTCCCAAACTGATGTGGCCAAGCGGTTAAACCTGTCGTTCCAGCAAATCCAGAAATACGAAATCGGGTCAAACCGGGTCGCGGCAAGCCGCCTGTTTGAACTATCTCAGATTTTAGACGTAACGCCCGCATATTTCTTTGAAGGTCTGCATGACAACACGAATGATGCGCCCAAAGCCGACCCGAGCATCGAGATTGTCAGCGCCTTGGCCGCAATTAACGATGACGCGCTCAAAACGCGTATTGTGACGTTTATCGAAGATGTGTCTGGGCTAACGGTCGCGCGTCAGAGCTAAGCCTTAACCAAACACGCCTCGGCGCACCAAGTTTGCGCCTGCAATCAATAGGATGACCAGCGTCGCTTTCTTAAAGGACGCTTGGTCAATCTTATCCATGACTTTGCTGCCAAGCCACATACCGGTGAGCGACGGCAAGATCATGACGGCAGAAAAGGGCACGGTTTCGGCGCGAAGCACGCCAGATCCGAAGTGCGAAAACAACAATAGCACCGCGCCGAGTCCGTAGATGACACCCTGAACCCGCATTTGGTCGTGCTTGGGCGTGCCCAATGCGGTCAGGTAGGCGACGGTAGGCGGCCCCCAAACGGCCGATACGCCACCGACCGCCCCGGCGAAGGCACCTATAAACGCTTCTAGTTTTGTAGATCGGTGCGACAGGGTGAAGCTACGCCCCGTCACCTGCCACAGCGCAAACAATGTGATCGGAATACCGATCACCAGCAGCATCGTATCGGCGGCGAGAAAACGCACGGTCTGCGCTGACAAGCTAAGCGCTATGCCGCCCGCGATCAGAAAAACCTTAAACATTTTGATGGAGTCCCAAGCCGCGGCCACCCCCTGCCGTAGTGCCTGAAACATATTGGTAATTACAGTCGGGAAGATCAGCCCGGCAAGGGCAAGCTCAGGCGACAAGAACATTGTCAGCCCTGAGATTAGCACCAGCGGCATCGCGAACCCCACGACGCCCTTAATGAATCCCGCCACAAGGCCAATTCCAAAGGCGAACGCCCATTCTGACGGCGTCAATAAACTGAAAAACATGTCCATACCGCACGTCATATCAAGATTGCGGCGGAGCGCACGCGAAATCCTCAGCGTAATTTTAAACCAAATTGACGCAGCAAAACGTATCTTTATTGTGCTGCACCTGCGAAAAGGGTATGCCGTGCTTAACCAAACAAGGGAGCTTACAGATGGCACATGATGGACAAGACGTGATTTCTGGCGCGAACATCGTGATCGATGACCTGCTCGCAACCACCAGATCAACGCTGGCCCCGGTAGACCGCCTTTTAGAAGCCGCTAAATCCGCGGTTCGTGCGACCGTTTCTCAAGACGGGAAAGTGTCGAATACACTGGTCGAAGAAAACCAAACCGCCGCGCATGGTCTTGCGTGGCTTGCAACCTACGCTCAATCGCTTCACCAGATGCAGCTATGGGCAGAGAAGCTCGACGCAGATGGCACGTTTTCAGAAACAGAACAGCTGATCCATCAAATCGCATTCGGCGAATACCTGTGCCAGATTTCCGGCGGCATTCAGATGAACCAAGGGGAAATTCTGCGCTTGCACGATCTTGGCGTCTCTACCACAGATCAAAACGCGTTTTCCAATGCCGGCATCACGACACTGCAGCAACGAGGCAATTCGCAGGCTGCACGCACGCGCCTTGTCGAACTCATGCAAGAGCAAAGCGCCAACATCACCGTCGGGCGATCCGGCCTTGACGAAGAGCTCGAGATGATCCGCGAACAGTTCCGTCGTTACGCTGTTGAAAAAGTGGAGCCATTTGCCCACGAATGGCACCTGAAGGACGAGCTGATCCCGATTGAAGTCATCAATGAATTGGCAGAAATGGGCGTTTTCGGCCTGACGATCCCAGAACAATTCGGTGGCTTTGGGCTGTCCAAAGCCTCTATGTGCGTCGTCTCGGAAGAGCTGTCGCGCGGCTATATCGGCGTGGGCTCGCTCGGCACGCGGTCTGAAATCGCGGCCGAACTGATCATCGCCGGCGGGACGGACGCCCAAAAAGAAAAATGGCTCCCGCGGATCGCAAGCGCCGAGACCTTGCCCACAGCCGTCTTCACGGAACCGAACACCGGCTCTGACCTTGGTTCTTTGCGCACGCGCGCGGTGAAAGATGGCGACGATTATAAGATAACGGGCAATAAAACCTGGATCACGCACGCGGCCCGGACCCATGTGATGACACTGCTGGCGCGCACGGATCCGCAGACGTCGAACTATAAGGGCCTGTCGATGTTCTTGGCCGAGAAAACGCCGGGCGACGACGCGAACCCTTTCCCTTCCGAAGGCATGACCGGCGGCGAGATCGAAGTGCTCGGCTATCGCGGCATGAAGGAATACGAGCTCGGTTTCGACGGCTTCCACGTCAAAGGTGAAAACCTGTTGGGCGGCGAAGAGGGCAAAGGGTTCAAACAGTTGATGGAAACCTTTGAAAGCGCGCGCATCCAGACAGCCGCGCGTGCCATCGGGGTCGCGCAATCCGCACTCGACATTTCGATGCAATACGCGATTGATCGTAAGCAGTTCGGCAAGTCTCTCATCAACTTCCCTCGCGTGTCGTCCAAACTGGCGATGATGGCGGTCGAAATCATGATCGCCCGCCAGCTCACCTATTTCTCGGCGTTCGAAAAAGACGAAGGCCGGCGCTGTGATGTCGAAGCGGGCATGGCCAAACTGCTCGGCGCACGGGTCGCTTGGGCCGCAGCTGACAATGGCTTGCAGATCCATGGCGGCAACGGTTTTGCACTCGAGTACAAAATCAGCCGTGTCCTATGTGACGCACGTATCCTCAACATTTTCGAAGGCGCGGCAGAGATTCAGGCGCAGGTCATCTCGCGCCGTTTGCTCGGATGAAGTTCGGGCAGCCTGACGCGTGAAATCGTCGGGCTGCCTATCCGGACCCCATGATCAAGCTGACCTCCCTCTTTCTGGCCATAGCCCTGACAACCCAGTGCAGTCAGGACGAAACTCTGCGGGCGTATGGGGCCGCCGATCGCCTATGGCGCTTGCAAGAGCTAAACGGGGTCACGTTCTCAGCAAACACACAGCTGTCCTTTCCAGAAAAAGAACAGGTTACCGTTCAAGGCCCCTGCAATCGGATGTCCGGCACGAACAAGCTGCCCTACCCCTGGTTTTCTTTCACGCTCATATCCTCCACCAAAATGGCATGTCCTGATCTCGGCCAAGAAAACATCTTTATCGACGCGCTCAACAACGCCACCCTCGTCGAAATTCTGAATGACGTCATGATTCTGTCTAACACCGAGGATCTTAATATGGTGTTTCGCGCCGTCGACTAAATGCCTCGACGTAGCGCGCGCGCGCCTCGGGTAGGGGCTTGCCCCCTAGATCGCGCGCCAGATGCCGCTCTAGGAAATATCCCGTGGTTTTGAACGCCAGCGCAATATCCGCATCGCTTGCATCCCCTTCCCCACGTAAAACGGGCGACAATGGCAGCATTTTATCAACCCACTCCCCCGCCCCTTCTCGGGTCACGGCACGCCCCGTTTTCGGAGATACAAAGACCAGCCCGCTGGTCCGTCCGGTCACCGCACAGGCGCTCAGATCAAGCCCATAGCCAAGCTCGTCTAGCAGGCTGATTTCCCATTGAAGATAGGCCAACGGCCACAGGTCCCCCTGCCCCAATAGATCCAGCAGCGCTTCAGTTCGGCGATATAATGGCGGATGCGCTTCGCGTTCGGGCAATGCAAAGGCAAGCAGCCCCGTCACCGCGTTCAACCCCGCAAGGCTAAGCCGATCATGCATCGCCAATGCGGCACGGCTGCGTACGGGCTCTACAGTAAACGCGCCGATATGATCCTCAAGCCGCGCGCGCCATGCGATGTCTAACTGCGCGCCCGGTTGGAGAATTGGAGCAATCTTGCGACTGGTACCCCCACGCACGATCCCGGCGTGGCGGCCGCGCTCGGGGGTGAACACCTCGATGATGGCCGATGTCTCACCATGGCGGCGCGCGCTGAGCAAAATGCCTTGATCGCGCCATTCCATCAGCTCAGCCCGCCCTCATGCAGCAGATGCCGACCCTGCCTGTCTTCCACCTCGATCACCCATAGGTCTGGATCAAAGCCGCGCTGTCGGCTGATCGACGCATCAACCTCCGGCTCCTGCCCACTTGTCATTTCGACCCAGGTCCGCTCACCACTGATCAAATCGAAACTTTTCTGAAAAAGCTGTGCATTTCCATCGAGCGTTGCGAGCTTCACCAGAACAGCGCCGCCGGTGTCATCCCCATGCGCGACCACGAACGCAGGAATATCATACACCCGCAGTCGCGCCAGATAGGCATCGACCCAGAACCGCGCGGTCAGCCGGGCCATGACAGCCCCGTCGTTCCAAATGGTGTAAAATCCTCCCCGAAGGGTCGGGCCGCACCAGATCTAGACATTGCCGTCTTTGAACTCCAACCCCATCTCGGAGTAGCGCTCCGCCTCGTCCAGCCAGTTCGGGCGCACTTTGACCTGCAAAAACAGGTGCACTTTCCGCCCGAGAAATTCTTCAAGCTCCTCGCGAGAGGCTTTGCTGACCGCCTTGATCGTCTCGCCCTTGCTGCCAAGCACGATCCCCTTGTGACCGTCGCGCACCACATAGATCAACTGATCCACCCGCGCAGAGCCGTCTTTACGCTCTTCCCAGTTCTCCGTCTCGACCGTCAGCTGATAGGGCAGTTCCTGATGCAGACGCAGGGTCAGTTTCTCACGGGTCATTTCGGCGGCGATCATGCGCATGGGCAGATCGGCAATCTGATCTTCAGGATAGAGCCACGGCCCTTCGGGCAACTCGCCCGCCAGCCATTGGCGCAACGTATCCACACCATGCCCCCGCTCGGCCGAAATCATGAATGTTTCGGCAAAATCATAGCGGTCGTTCATCTCTTTGCTCAGCCCCAACAGGACCGGTGCCTCGACACGGTCGATCTTGTTGATCGCAAGCGCGACCTTGCGCCCCTGACCGATGTCAGCGAGGCCTTCCAGGATACGTTCGACCCCTTCGGTGATCCCGCGGTTGGCCTCGATCAGCAGAATGACAACATCCGCATCCGCAGCGCCCCCCCAAGCCGCGGCCACCATGGCGCGGTCCAGACGGCGACGGGGCTGGAACAGACCGGGCGTGTCCACGAACACAAGCTGGCTTTCCCCTTCCATCGCGACGCCACGAATACGGGCGCGTGTGGTCTGCACCTTATGGGTCACGATCGACACTTTCGCGCCGACCATGCGGTTCAGCAACGTCGATTTGCCCGCGTTGGGCTCGCCGATCAGGGCGATAAATCCGGCGCGCGTGGTCATGAGGGTCTCTCCAATTGGGCCAAGAGCGTCTTGGCAGCGGCCTGTTCGGCCTGACGTTTCGATGGGGCGGACGCGACGGCGCTGGCCCCGTTTTCAATTCGGGCGGTGATGGTAAACACCGGGGCGTGGTCTGGCCCCTGCCGGTCGGTCTGAACATAGGCGGGGGGCGGCAAGCCGCGCGCTTGCGCCCATTCTTGCAGCGCGGTCTTGGCGTCGCGGGCGTCTTGCTTGACCTGCATCACGCGGTCACCCCACAACCGCAGGATCAACGCTTTGGCCTCGTCAAATCCGCCATCCAGATAGACAGCAGCGATGATAGCCTCGATCGCGTCCCCCAACAACGCCTGCTTGCGGCGGCCGCCAGACAACATCTCTGACCGGCCAAGCTTCAGCACCGCGCCCATGTCGATCTCGCGCGCGACCTCCGCACAGGCTTCCTTGCGCACCAATGCGTTGAACCGCGGGGCCAGCTGCCCTTCGGTTGCGGCCGGGTCAAGTTTCAGCAGCGCTTCGGCCATCACCAGCCCCAGAACGCGATCCCCCAGAAACTCGAGCCGCTGGTTGTCGTCACGATTGGCCGACGACATAGAGGCATGGGTCACCGCGCGGTTCAACAGCTCCGGCTTGGCAAAGTGGTACCCGATGCGGCCTTCAAAGGCCCGGAGATCAGCATTTAACTTCACTTGATCGCCTTAAAGAAACGATCGCTGCGCCATGTCCAGAAGAACAACATCGACCGACCGGCCGAGCTGAACATGATCCGGTCCGCGCGACCGATCAGGTTTTCGTACGGCACGAAACCGACGCCACCGGCCTGCTGTGCCAGACGGCTATCGGCAGAGTTGTCGCGGTTGTCACCCATGAAAAAGTAATGCCCTTCTGGCACCGTGTAGACACCGGTATTGTCCGACGCCTGATTGCCAATGTTCAGGATCGCATGTTCGACCCCGTTAGGGAGCACTTCGATCTGACGGGATTTTTCACATACACCACCGGCGCCGACGGCACCGTTCTCGCAACGCGGACGCATGCCCTGCGGGCCCTGACGGTCCATCACCTCTTCGAAGACACCATCGTCACGCAGTTCGACCGCCGTGCCATTGATGCTGACCACACCGTCGGTGATCTGAACCTTGTCACCCGGCAAGCCGATCAGACGCTTGATGTAATCGCGACCAGACACGGGATGACGGAAGACCACCACATCGCCCCGCTCGGGCTCTGATCCGAACAAACGGGTGTTGTCGCCGTCAAACACACCGCAGACGTCTTTCGCGTCGACCTCAATGCCGAACCGCGGCATCATCACGCTGGGACAGGATGCGTAGGAATAGCCGTAGGCCATTTTGTTCACGAACAGGAAATCCCCGATCAACAACGTCTCTTTCATCGACCCCGAAGGAATCCAGAAAGGCTGGAAAAACAGGGTCCGAAAGACCCCTGCGATCAACAGCGCATAGACGATTGTTTTGATGGTTTCGACAAAGGCGTTGCCGGTTTTCTCTTTGGCGGCCATTTTGGCGCTCCTGTTCATGCGTTCGAGCGTTACATGCGGGTGCCATTGACGCAAGTCAAGCAACCCTGCCCCCGATCCATCGACCGAATGGGCTATGATCTGCCGTTAGGTCTGAATACCTGCCTTGGGGCGGGCTTCGATGACGACAAAGGCCTGCGCCCAAGGGTGGTCATCTGTCAGCGTGACGTGAATGATCGCCTCGTGGCCGTCGGGTGTCATCTTGGCCAAACGCTCCGCCGCCCAGCCGGTGACCTCCATCACGGGCTGGCCGGTGCGCAGGTTGCTCACCGCCATATCGCGCCAAGCAATCCCCATGCGCAGACCGGTGCCAAGCGCCTTTGAACATGCCTCTTTCGCGGCCCAGCGTTTGGCGTAGGTGCCCGCGACATCACGGCGACGTTCGGCCTTTAGCTGTTCGACCTCGGTGAACACGCGATTGCGGAAACGGTCGCCAAAGCGGTCCAGCGTGCCTTGAATCCGTTCGATATTCGCGAGGTCGGTGCCGATTCCCAATATCATGCCGCGCCCTCAGCCCTTGCGGGCGTCATCCATAAGGCGGCGCATCTCGGCGATGGCGGGGCCGAGGCCCAGAAAGATCGCCTCGCCAATCAGAAAATGCCCGATGTTCAGCTCTTGCACCTCGGGGAAAGCTGCGACGGGGCTGACGGTATCATAGGTCAGGCCGTGGCCCGCGTGCACCTCAAGCCCCAGACTATGGGCGAATTTTGACATCTCTTCGAGCTTTTGCAGCTCCTTTTGCGCTTCTTCCCAATGCCCTTCGGCATAGGCGTCGCAATAGGCACCGGTGTGCAGTTCGATCACCTCTGCCCCGATGCGGTTCGCCGCCTCGATCTGGCGCTGATCAGCGGCGATGAAGATGCTGACGCGGCTGCCCGCTTCGCGCAGAGGAGCAATGAAATGCGCCAGCCGGTTTTCCTCGCGTGCGACTTCAAGCCCGCCTTCGGTTGTCCGCTCTTCGCGCTTTTCCGGCACGATGCAGACGGCATGGGGTTTGTGACGCAGGGCGATGGCCTGCATCTCTTCCGTGGCGGCCATCTCGAAGTTGAGCGGCACGTTCAACACCTCTTGCAACCCTTCGATATCCGCATCGGTGATGTGGCGTCGATCCTCGCGCAGGTGCGCGGTGATGCCATCAGCGCCTGCCTCTTGCGCGGCGCGGGCTGCGCGCAGCGGGTCCGGATAGGCACCGCCGCGCGCGTTCCGCACAGTCGCCACGTGGTCAATATTTACGCCCAGCCGAAGCTTACCTTGTGCCGCCATGGTCTTTCCCCTCCAGAGCCGCCTGCTCTGCCTTGCGTTTCGCCTCTGCCTTGGCCGAGGCTTTCTTTTTCAACAAATCGAACTTGGCCTTGATCGCGCCCTTGCGCCGCTTTTGATAGGCCCGCAGCAAGGGCACGGCCAGATAATAGGCGATCGTGGCGCAGATCATGCCGGGCACGATGCCCCCGATCAGATACGGATAGAACACCTGATGCCAGAAGACCTCAAGCCCCGACCAATCCATGTCACGGCTGGTAAAGATCGCCACAAAGTTGGCCAACAAGTCGTGACCGGCGTCAAAGAATTTGCCCCCGAAGGACCGATGCTCCCCCGTCCGCATGTGGGAACCGAGAATCCAGTGCCCCATGGACAGCGATGACAACCCGATCGGGACATAGGTCAGCGGGTTGCCAAAAAACGTCCCCATCAATGCGGCCAGCAGATTGCCCCGCATGACACGCGATACCAGCGCCGCCACGATAAAATGCATGCCGTAGAAGGGCGTAAACGTGGTAAAAACACCGGCCCAGATGCCACGCGCAATGCGTTCGGGCGTATCGGGCAAGCGGCGCATCCGGTGTTTGACATAGTGAAACGCCCGCGTCCAACCACCCCGAGGCCACATGAATTCAGCCATCGCGCGCACTGTCGGCTTTGGATCGCGGCGTTTGAAAATCAACAGTTCGTCCTTGGGTCAGTGCAGTCCGGGCGGATCATGCGTCTTTGGTACCTGCCTTGAACAAGTCGGGGTTCCGGTATCGGCTGATCTCGGCGACCTCGCTCTCGGCCTCCAACATCGGGATCAAAGAATGCAGATGCGCAATGTCTCGCAGTTCTACGTAGATCAACAACCGGTAAAAGTCAGGCTTGCGGTCCAAAAATTCCAGATCGGCGATATTGGCAGAGGATTGGCCGATGAGCGTACAAATCCGCCCCAGCACGCCCGCCCCATTGCCGATGGTCAGATCCAGTGTCGCCCCATAGATCGCGGGATGTGGCCCGTCGTGCCAACGCAGGTCCAGCCAGCGTTCGGGCTGGTCCTCGTAATGCGACAGACGCTCGCAATCGATGGTGTGGATTTTGACGCCCTGCCCGCGGAAGGTGATGCCGACAATGCGTTCCCCCGGCAGCGCCTGACAACAAGGCGACCGGTCAAAGGATTGCCCCGCTTCCAGCCCCACCACCGCGCGCTTGCGGTCGACATGTTCGCCGGGTTTGGGGCGCAGGTTGGGATAGACGGCCTGCACCACCTCTTGGCCCGTCAGTTCGGCAGAGCCAAGTTGCGCCAAAAGCTCCTCCGCGCTGGAGAGGCGCAGATTGCGCGCCGCGGTGCGCAGCACTTTCTCCGTCGCCGATTTATTCATCTGCTCGAAGGCAGAACGGGCAAGTTCGCGCCCAAGGCTGACAAAGCGCGCGCGATCCAGTTCACGCAGCGACCGACGGATCGCCGTCTTGGCCTTGCCCGTCGTTGCGATATCCAGCCATGTCGCCTGCGGTGTCTGACCTTGGGCGGTGATAATCTCGATCGACTGGCCGTTTTTCACCCGCGTCCACAAAGGCACGCGCATCCCGTCGATCTTGGCGCCCACGCAGGCAGAGCCGATTCGCGTGTGGATCGCATAGGCGAAATCAATCGGCGTCGCCCCACGCGGCAGCTTGACCACCTCGCCCTTGGGGGTAAAGCAGAACACCTGATCGGCGTACATCTCAAGCTTGACCGCCTCGAGGAAATCTTCGTGATCCTCCTCTGAATCGAGCTGCTCTGTCAGTTGCGCGACCCATTTGACCGGATCAACAGCAAAGGGGTTCCGCGACCGCACGCCGTCACGATAGGACCAATGCGCCGCCACACCGGATTCAGCGACATCATGCATCTGCCGCGTTCTGATCTGCACCTCGACCCGTTTGCCGTCACGGCCAGAGACGGTGGTATGGATCGACCGGTAACCGTTCGTCTTGGGCTGGCTGATATAATCCTTGAACCGGCCCGGCACGGCCCGCCAGCGCCGATGGATGGTGCCAAGCGCGCGATAACATTCATCCTCCGAGGTGGTGATAACGCGGAAACCGTAAATATCCGATAAACGGGAAAAGGATTGCTGCTTTTCCTGCATCTTGCGCCAGATCGAATACGGTTTTTTCGCCCGCCCAAAGACTTCGGCCTCGATCCCGGCTTTCTCAAGCTCGTGCCGCATGTCGCCGGTGATTCGCTGGATGACATCGCCCGTCTCGCGCTGAAGGGTGATAAAGCGCCGGATGATCGACTGCCGCCCTTCGGGGTTGAGCACGCGAAAGGCCAGATCCTCAAGCTCTTCGCGCATCCATTGCATGCCCATACGCCCCGCAAGAGGCGCATAGATATCCATCGTTTCACGTGCTTTCTGGATCTGCTTGTCAGGGCGCATCGACTTGATCGTGCGCATATTATGCAGCCGATCCGCCAACTTAACCAAAATAACCCGCAGATCTTTCGACATTGCCATGAACAGCTTGCGAAAGTTCTCGGCCTGCTTTGTCTCGTTGGAATTCAGTTGCAGGTTGGTCAGCTTGGTCACACCATCGACCAGTTCAGCGACATCACGTCCGAATTTCTCATCGACGCTGCTATAGGACGCTTTCGTGTCCTCGATCGTGTCGTGCAGCAATGCGGTGATGATGGTCGCGTCGTCCAGCTGCTGTTCGGTCAAAATGGCCGCGACAGAGACCGGATGCGTGAAATAGGGCTCTCCGGAATGGCGGAACTGGCCCTCGTGCATCTGCTGGCCATATTCATAGGCCAGCCTGATCTGATTTTCGTTCGTCTTAGGGTTATAGGCGCGCACAAGCGCGATAAGGTCGTCAGCCGTAATGTCGGCGGTATTCATACCTGTCCTGCCTATAAGCCCCGAAGGGCGCGGGCCTTAGCCCTGCCCTTGTGCCGCCATCAACTGCCGCAGCAGCATTTCTTCGGACATGCTGTCCTCTTCGGGCTTATCTTGCTCAGCCCCCATAAGAAGCGCCATTGCGTCCTCTTCGGGTTCATCAACCTCGATCTGGTTCTGGTTGCTTTCGATCAGACGCTCGCGCAGCTCATCGGCCGATTGGGTTTCATCCGCAATCTCGCGCAGGGACACGACAGGGTTTTTATCGTTATCGCGATCAACAGTAACCGTAGAACCAGCCGCAATTTCACGCGCACGATGCGCGGCAAGCATGACAAGCTCGAACCGGTTTGGCACTTTATCTACACAATCTTCGACAGTGACGCGGGCCATGGGGATGCTCCAATCATGAATGCTGCAAGAAGCCGACTATTTAGAAGCCATCGGCGGAATTTACAAGGGCCTATTCCAGCGGCCATACCCCCTTTTTATCTGCCTCTGGCAGGTCATTCAACATCTCGCGAACGGTTTTGCCGATCAGGGGGTGACGCCAGTCCGGCGCGATGTCCGCCAGCGGCACCAAAACAAAGGCACGATCCTGAAGCCGCGGGTGCGGCAGGATCAGCTGGTCAGGCGCATTGACCATCTGCTGTTCAAGCGGAATCTCACGCCAATCGGTCTGGGTCTGTACATCCGGCAACACCACTTCCCCCATCGCGATGAGATCCAGATCGACCGTCCGAGGGGCCCAACGGCTTTGCCGCTCGCGCCCAAGCTCTGCTTCGACGGCATGAAGAATAGCTAAAACTTGATCCGGCTCCCCTTCTACCCTTATACTAGCGGTTGTATTTACGAAATTCGGACCTGACCCCGCAGGAAACGCATAGGTTGAGTAAAACGGGCTAAGAGCGACAACCCGCACGCCCATGCCAACCATAATATCAAGGGCCCGGTGCAGAGTTTCCGCCGGCCCTCCCGCAACTGATGATTGATTGCTCCCGAGGGCGATCAGCGCGCACTTGCCGATTTCACCCCCCTTGGGGTCAGGGATGGCCAATGTCTTCACTTGCTGCCTCTCGAAAAAACCTTAGTTAGTATTGTATTCATAGTCGGAAACTAAATTTGAAACATTTCGTTTTATAGCGGCTCTACACGACGCAAATTTCCGAACGACGTGTATTAGGAAGGCACTTAATGTTCTACAAGGACGAACGGCTCGCTTTATTCATCGACGGCTCCAACCTTTACGCAGCTGCCAAGAACCTGGGTTTTGACATTGATTACAAGCTACTGCGGCAGGAGTTCATGCGCCGCGGCAAACTGCTGCGCGCCTTTTACTACACCGCTTTGCTGGAAAATGACGAATACTCTCCCATACGCCCGCTGGTCGACTGGCTGAACTATAACGGGTTCTCCATGGTGACCAAACCGGCCAAGGAATACACCGACAGCATGGGCCGCCGGAAGGTCAAAGGGAACATGGATATCGAGCTTGCGGTCGACGCGATGGAGCTTGCGCCACATCTTGACCACATCGTGATCTTCTCTGGTGACGGCGATTTCCGCCCGTTGGTCGAAAGCCTTCAACGTCAGGGCGTGCGCGTCTCTGTCGTCAGCACGATCCGCAGCCAACCGCCCATGATCTCGGACGAACTGCGCCGCCAAGTGGACAACTTTATCGAACTCGAAGACCTGCGCGACGTTATTGGCCGGCCTCCACGTGAAACATCTGACGAATAACCCGCGACGGCGCGCCTAAATCTCCGTATCCCTCATGCCCCCGCAATAACTGCGCGCGCATTTGAAGCATCAGACTGTGCCGCCGCTGGTCTGGACGATGCGCCGCGCAACCCTTACCTATGGCCCATGCCTAAGGAGAGTGTGATGACCAAACCGCCTTTGACCCTGTATCTTGCCGCGCCACGCGGGTTCTGCGCGGGCGTCGACCGCGCGATCAAGATCGTCGAAATGGCCATCGAGAAATGGGGCGCACCGGTTTATGTGCGCCACGAGATCGTGCACAATAAATTCGTCGTCGACGGGCTGCGCGAACGGGGTGCGATCTTTGTCGAGGAACTGTCGGAATGCCCCGATGACCGGCCCGTGATATTCTCGGCGCACGGCGTACCGAAAGCCGTTCCAGCCAAGGCCGAGGCCCGCAATATGGTCTATGTCGACGCGACCTGCCCGCTTGTCTCCAAGGTGCATATCGAGGCGCAACGCCACGCCGACGCCGGGCTGCAGATGATCATGATCGGCCACGCGGGCCATCCCGAAACCATTGGCACCATGGGGCAGCTCCCCCCGGGCGAGGTTTTGCTGGTCGAAACGCCCGCCGATGTCGAAACCGTCGAGGTGCGCGACCCGAGCAAGCTGGCCTATGTCACCCAGACAACGTTAAGCGTTGATGACACAGCCGAGATTGTCGCCGCCCTGAACAAACGTTTCCCGCAGATCATCGGGCCGCACAAAGAAGACATCTGCTACGCCACGACCAACCGTCAAGAAGCGGTGAAGGCAATGGCACCGAAGTGTGATGCGATGCTGGTTGTGGGCGCGCCAAACTCATCGAACTCCCGCCGTCTGGTCGAGGTCGGATCGCGTGCGGGCTGCGATTACGCCCAACTGGTGCAGCGCGCGACGGACATCGATTGGCGCAGCCTCGAGGGGATCAAAAGCATCGGGATCACCGCCGGTGCCTCGGCCCCCGAACAACTTATCAACGAGGTCATTGACGCGTTCAAAGACCGATACGATGTGACCACCGAAATGGTCGAAACCGCGGTAGAGAATGTGGAATTCAAAGTCCCCCGTGTGCTGCGGGTACCCGCATGACCGGCATCCCCCGCGCGCCGCTTTGGCTTGGCCTTGCCGGGCTTACTCCCTTTATCTGGGGGGCCTTGACCGGGCTGGTTGATCCCTTGGCGAACTGGGGCGCGGCGACGTTCGGCGGCCGTTTTGTCGGGCCATATATCCAACTGTTCTACGGCACGGTTATTCTTTCCTTCATGTCCGGCGTGCTATGGGGATTCGCAACCAAGACCAGCGGGGCGAAGGCGACGGCCGGCTATATCCTCGCCGTGATCCCGGCGCTTTGGGCGTTCTTCATGACCAGCGGCGGCCCCGTGGGTGCGGGGCTGAACCTGATGTTCGGTTTTGCGGGTCTACTGGTCCTTGATGCCGCCTTCTGGCACTGGCGTCTTGCGCCGCGCTGGTGGCTAAAGCTGCGCACGCTTCTGACCGCCGTCGTGCTGGCGTGTCTGGCCGTGGGCGTCTTTCTGTAGCATCGAAACTTGCGGGCGGGGCGTAGATTAGGCTGGACGCCCCCACGCCAGACTGGATAAGGCAGCCCCATGACCAAGCTGATTGCATATACTGATGGTGCCTGTTCCGGCAATCCCGGCCCCGGTGGCTGGGGTGCCCTGATGCGGGCGATGGATGGCGACAAGATCGTTAAGGAGCGCGAGTTGAAAGGCGGCGAACCCGCCACCACCAACAACCGGATGGAACTGATGGCCGCCATCAGCGCGCTCGAAGCGCTGGCCCGCCCGACCGAGATCACGATCGTCACCGACAGTAACTATGTCAAAAATGGCATCACCGGCTGGATCTACGGCTGGAAGAAAAACGGCTGGAAGAATGCCGCTAAAAAGCCCGTCAAAAACGCGGAGCTTTGGCAGCGGCTGGATGCGGCAAATGCGCGGCATCAGGTCACCTGGGAATGGGTCAAAGGCCACGCGGGCCATCCCGAGAACGAGCGCGCGGATGAACTGGCGCGGGCGGGCATGGCCCCGTTCAAAACCAAATGAGCCTGATCACCCTGCTGGAATATGCCTCCGTTCTGGTCTTTGCGATTACGGGGGCGCTGGTCGCCAGCCGCGCCCAGCTTGACCTTGTAGGCTTCGCCTTTATCGCCTGTCTCACGGCCTTGGGCGGCGGCACACTGCGCGACCTGTTGCTGGATCGAAACCCGATTTTCTGGATTGCGAACCCCACCCATCTCGCCGTGGGCGTCACTGCCGCAATGGTGGTTTTCTTTACCGCGCATCTCCTCGAAAGCCGCTATCGCGCGCTGCTATGGCTCGATTCCGTGGCGCTCGCCGTGGCGGTTGCTGCGGGTACGGGTGTGGCGATCTCGCTTGATCAATCCGCTGTGGTCGTGGTGCTGATGGGGATGATCACCGGCTGCATGGGCGGGTTGATGCGCGATGTTGTCGTGGGGGAGGTGCCGCTTGTTCTGCAACAGGGTGAACTTTATGTGACCGCCGCTTTCGCCGGTGCCGCAACCGCTGTCACCATCCGTAGCATTCTGGGCGATGATGCGCTGGCGCTGTTTGCCGGTGCCTGTATGACGTGGATTTTGCGTGCCGGATCGCTGTATTTCGGGTGGCACCTACCCGTGTACAAAAGCCGCCCGCCGCGGGTGTAACGTTACTTTCGACGCCAGTGAAACGGAACGATGATCAGCGCCCCGATAGAGGACGCGATGGCGTTCATACCGGCCGAATTAAACCCGAAGCCGAACATCAACCGCACGAAATAAAACAGGAAAGCGCCGCCCACGCAGATGATGATCGAGGCAAGATAGCCGTTGCGGGTAAAGCCTGACTTTTCGGCGAAAAAGCCGACAAGCCCCGCGATCACAACCGTGCCGATAAGCGTCGGAAGCATGATTTACCCTTTGCTTAGAACTGTTCCCGCAGCAATCTGCGCACCACGCTGGAACGTTTGCGCATCTTGCGCCGCTTTCCCCGCACGTTGCAAGCGGATCAGCTGAACCGCACCCTCCCCGCAACCGACGCGCAGAGTGTCATCCAGAACCTCGCCCGCTGCGCCCACGCCCTCGGCAAGCTTCGATGCCAGCACCTTCACCCGCGTGCCGTCCAGATCGAACCATGCACCAGGAAACGGCGACAGCCCCCTGATTTGCCGGTCCACCTCTGTTGCGGGGCGCGACCAATCGATGCGCGCCTCCGCCTTGTCAATTTTACTGGCATAGGTCACGCCCTCTTCGGGCTGCGGTTCTGGTTGCAGGTCAGGCAGTTGCCGAAGTGCGTCGACAATCAACTCTGCGCCCATGGCGCTTAGTCGGTCATGCAGTTCGATCGTCGTCTCGGTGGTGCGGATCGGCGTCGCGTCACGCAACAGCACGGGCCCAGTGTCCAGCCCCGCCTCCATCTGCATGATGCACACACCCGTTTCAACGTCGCCCGCCATAATCGCCCGATGGATCGGCGCGGCACCCCGCCATCGGGGCAACAAACTAGCGTGGATATTCAGACACCCGGATTTCGGCGCATCCAGAACGGCTTGGGGCAAAATCAGACCATAGGCCACAACAACAGCGACATCCGCGTCGAGCGCTGCAAACTCCGCCTGCGCTTCGGCGGTTTTCAACGAAACGGGGTGACATACCAGCAACCCCAAAGCCTCTGCCCGTTGCTGAACCGGGCTGGGGCGGTCCTTTCTGCCGCGCCCTGCAGGGCGCGGCGGCTGGCAATAGACGGCGGCGATTTCGTGGCCGGCCAAGACCAACGCATCCAACACTGGCACTGAAAAATCAGGTGTTCCCATAAAGATAACACGCATCGAACACTTCCCTTCAAACCCTAGAGGCAGTCAGCCCTTGTACTTGCGCGCCTTGCGCAGCAGCATATCACGACGCGTTTTACTCAGATTGTCGACAAACATCTTTCCAGCAAGATGGTCGATCTGATGCTGCACGCTGGTCGCCTCCAACCCGACGAAATCGCGCGTCACTGTCGCGCCCTGCTCGTCAAGATACTGCACTTTCACACCACGTGGACGCCGGATCTTGGCCGATATTCCGGGCAAATTCGGGCTTGCCTCTTCGTATTCATTCATGATCGCCGAAGCGTCGATGACGACAGGGTTTGCCAATCGGATCCGCTTGTCCCGCGCTTGCGAGGCATCGACAACGGCGACCTGCAGCGACACCCCGATCTGCGGTGCGGCCAGCCCGACCCCCGGCATCGCGTCCATCGTGTCGATCATGTCGTCCCAGAGCGCACGAATTTCATCATTGATTTCTGCCACTTGGGCGGCGGGCGTCCGCAAACAGGCGTGCGGCCACGGAAGAATGCGTCGAACGGTCATTGGCTTTGCTCCTGCGCGACACGGTCGTAAATGACGATGCCATCAAGGTGGTCATATTCGTGCTGCACGATCACGGCCTCTGCGCCGGTGAACTTTCGTTCGTGCGTGCCATCAGCATCCGTCCACCGCAAGGTAACCTCTGTTGCGCGGGCAATATCCATCGGCACGCCGGGGATCGACAAACATCCCTCTTCGCCAATCGCGCGGGCGTCAGACAGGCTGACAATCTGCGGATTGATACAGGCGACAGGCGTCGGCGTGCCTTCCTTCCAGCCCGCATCGAAAACGAAAATACGCTCGGTCCGGCCAACTTGCGGGGCCGCCAACCCGCGACCGGGCGCGGCATACATCGTCTCGAACATATCAGCGATCAGCTGGTCGATCTCGGGCGTGCGCGTGGCGACAGGCGCGCACACAGCTGTCAGCCGCGCGTCAGGCCAGGTCACGATGTCCAACACGCTCATCCGCGCGCCAGCTCGCGTTTCAGCTTGGTCATTTTGCGCGTGATCATCTGGCGCTTCATCGGTTTGAGATAATCGATAAAAAGCTTGCCATCCAGATGGTCGATCTCGTGCTGCACGCAGGTCGCCCATAGTTTGGTAAAGGTCTCGGTCTGCTCGTTCCCGTCGATATCGATCCAGCGCACGTCCACATCTGCGGGGCGCGTCACATCGGCAAACTGCTCGGGGATCGACAAACACCCTTCTTCATAGGTGTTCAGCGCGTCCGAGGCGGCGATGATTTCGGGGTTGAACATCACCAGCGGTCGCGGCCTCTCCCCCTCTTCCTTTACGCAATCCATGACGATCAAGCGGTGCATCACCCCGATCTGGGGGGCCGCAAGACCGATCCCCGGCGCGTCATACATCGTGGCGAGCATATCATCAGCCAAGCTGCGCAACTCGTCCGTCATATCGGTCACGGGGGCGCATGGCTTTTTCAGCCGCGGGTCAGGGTGTAGTAAAATATTGCGTATCATTTGGTTGATTTAGGCCAACACCTGCGCCGCTGCAACCTCGGGGCTTGCGGTCTGGTCGATTAGGTTTAGCGTGTCGGCCAAATCTGACAGGAGAACCCCATGAGCTTTGACGAAATCATCGACCGGCGTGGCACCCATTGCGCGAAATGGGACAAGATGGAGCCGATCTACGGCGTCCCCGCGGATACGGGCATTGCCATGTGGGTTGCGGATATGGATTTCCGCCCGCCTCAGGTGGTTCAAACCGCGCTGCAAGATATGTTGGACCATGGCGTCTATGGCTACTTCGGCGATGACAGCAAATATCTGGGTGCCATCCAATGGTGGATGGAGCATCGACACGGCTGGAAAGTCGCGCCCGAGTGGATTTTCACCACGCACGGCCTAGTTAACGGAACCGCGATGTGCGTAGACGCTTTCACCAAGCCCGGGGACGGAGTTGTCCTGTTCACACCGGTTTACCACGCCTTTGCGCGTGTGATCTCCGCCGCAGGGCGGCAGGTGGTCGAATGCGAAATGGCGATAGAAGACGGCCAGTATACGCTCGATTTTGATGCCTATGACGCGCAAATGACGGGCAACGAGACGATGCTGGTGTTCTGTTCCCCCCATAACCCGGGCGGGCGTGTTTGGTCGAGGTCAGAGTTGGAGCAGGTCGCAGCCTTTGCCAAACGCCATGACCTTGTCCTCGTCTCGGACGAGATTCACCATGATCTGGTGATGCCTGGTCATACGCATATCCCAATGGCCCTGATCGATGGCGTGGCTGATCGCTTGGTCATGATGACCGCAACGACCAAAACCTTTAACATTGCCGGTTCCCACTCCGGCAACGTGATCATCCCCGATCCGAAGCTCCGCGAAACCTTTGCGGCACGCATTGCAGCGATGGGGCTTTCGCCAAACTCCTTCGGTTTGTTTATGGCGACCGCAGCCTATTCGCCGGAAGGGGCCGCATGGGTTGATGATCTGGTCAGCTATCTGGACGGCAACCGGCAGATCTTTGACGCTGCGATTCAGGACATTCCTGGGCTGCAATCCATGTCGCTTCAATCAACCTACCTTGCTTGGGTCGATTTCAGCGGGACCGGAATGGACAGATCAGAGTTCACCCAACGGGTCGAAAACTCCGCTGGGATTGCTGCAAACCACGGGCCAACTTTTGGCACGGGCGGGGAAAGCTTCCTGAGGTTCAACATCGCCACCCCGCGCGCCCGGGTAGAAGAAGCCTGCAACCGTCTGCGCGAGGCGTTCAAAGACCTGCAATAAAATCAATGCGGTGCGTCGACGGTGATCAAGCCCGCCGGCGCATCTGCAGCCCGTTCGAAATCCAGCGCCGCAGACTTCGCGACACGGGTCGCGCGTTTGAAATCAAACAGCATTTCGCCGCCTTCTTGCTCTACCGCGACGATCAAACATTGAAACAGATGCGCCGCGCCATCGAATAAATCGACCCGACCGCGCAACTGCGGTGCCGTCTGCGCATCAAGCGAGAAGCCAGTGTCCCAATAACGCAGGACCTTATGTTCGACCCCGTCCGCGTGTACCCGCAAACGCGACGATTTTCGCAGGCTATCGACCCGTGCGGCATCCAGCCCGGCCTGAATGTCTTTCGGCAATATGGCTTCCACAGCTTCCTCCCTCCAAAGGCTTCCAACATGAAGCGTGACGTGCTGGGATTCAAAATCAAGTGCGCCCCAAGAATTTATTCGACGTGCATCAACGCAGCCCCCCTGTGCGTCGCGTGCTATGGCCTTTCGCCCGTCTGAACTTACCTTGAACACGAACAAGTAAAGGAGTGGTGTATGGGACTGCTGATCGACGGAGAATGGCGCGATAAATGGTACGATACGGAGTCTACCGGAGGTAAGTTTGAACGCTCCACCTCCAAATTTCGCAACTGGGTCACAGCGGACGGCAGCGCGGGCCCGTCAGAAAAATCAGGCTTTCAGGCGCAATCAGGGCGGTATCACCTCTACGTCAGCTATGCCTGCCCTTGGGCACATCGCGCACTGATTTTCCGCGCGCTGAAAGACCTTACCGACCATATCAGCGTGTCGGTCGTACACCCCGACATGATGGAAGACGGCTGGACTTTCGCAACAGATTTCGAAGGCGCGACCGGAGACACCCTCTTTGGCAGTGACTTTTTGCGTGACATTTATATCAAAGCCGATCCAAATTTCACAGGCCGCGTCACGGTGCCTGTGCTTTGGGACAAGGCGCAGAACACGATCGTATCGAACGAATCGGCCGAGATCATTCGCATGTTCAACAGTGCGTTTAATGAAATCACCGGCAATACTGATGATTATTGGCCAACTGACCTGCGCGAACAAATCGCCGACATCAACGAACGCGTTTACGAGACCGTTAACAATGGCGTCTACAAAGCCGGGTTCGCGACGTCTCAAGATGCCTATGACGACGCGGTCCATCCGCTTTTTGACAGTTTGACGTGGCTCGAGAGCATCCTCGAAAACAACCGGTTCCTCGCCGGCAACAAGTTGACCGAGGCCGACTGGCGACTGTTCACGACCCTCGCGCGCTTTGACCTCGTGTATCACACCCATTTCAAGTGCAACCATAAGCGCCTTACCGATTACCCGAACCTTTGGGCCTATACGCGGCAACTCTATCAACACGCTGATATCGCCGAGACCGTGCATTTTGATCACATTGTTCGGCACTACCATTTCAGTCAGACCACGGTGAACCCGCATCAGATCATCCCGATTAACCCGACGGTCGATTTCACCGCCCCACATGGGCGCGATTAGGGACACGGGCGTTAGGCCACCAGCGTTTCTGCCTTCTTCAAATCGACAGAGACCAGCTGGCTGACGCCCTGTTCCGCCATGGTGACGCCGAACAGCCGATCCATTCGCGCCATTGTGACTGCATGGTGCGTGATGATCAAAAAGCGCGTGTCAGTCTGTCGGCACATCTCGTCCAACAGGTCACAAAAGCGCGTCACATTCGCATCATCCAAAGGCGCGTCAACCTCGTCCAACACACAAATTGGCGCAGGGTTCGCAAGGAACACTGCAAAAATCAGCGCCATCGCGGTCAAGGTCTGTTCGCCCCCCGACAATAGGCTAAGCGTGCTAAGCTTTTTGCCCGGCGGCTGGCACATAATCTCCAACCCCGCCTCCAGAGGATCGTCCGATTCGACCATCACAAGGTTGGCCTCACCACCGTTAAAAAGATGTTTAAACAGCATAGAGAAATTGCTGTTCACCTCTTCGAATGCGGTCAGCAAGCGTTCACGGCCTTCTTTATTCAGGCTCGCGATACCGCTGCGCAATGTCCGGATCGCCTCGATCAAATCCGCCTTTTCGCCAACCAAAGTGTCGTGTTCCGCCCGAACCTCTTTCGCGTCTTCCTCGGCACGCAAGTTCACAGCACCCAAGGCTTCGCGCTGTCCCTTCAAACGGCTCAGCTGGTTTTCAAGAACCTCGACATCTGACATCTCATCTGCATTGATCTCAAGTGTTTCTGCCAGCGCTTCGGGGGTCGTGTCACGTTCTTCATCAATGCGCTCTGCGGCAAGGGCCACCGTTTCCTTCGCCGCATCTGCGCGCGCCTCCGCCCGCGCCCGCGCCTCGCGCGCCTCCGACGCCAAGCGCTCTGCGTCACGCTCAGCCAATGTCGTATCGCGCAAATCGGCTTCCCCGGTAGACAACTCTGCGCTGGCCGCCTGCTTGCGGGTCTCTGCCGCAGAAATTGCGCCCGTCAACTCTTCACGTTTCGCCGCGATCTCTCCGGGGGCAGAGCTCGCTTCGGTCAACTCTCTTTCCGATGCTTCTTTGCGTTCAAGAAGCTCGGCGCTGCGTTTTCCCGCCGTGTCCAGGCGGTTCCGCCAGCCGCCCAATTCCTTGGCGACGTCTTGGGCACGTCTCTCGCGCGCGGTGCCCTCGCGACGCAGTTCGTCCAGCGCAGAACGCCTCGTCATCATCGCAATGCGCGCGCCTTCAACGGTCTGTCGCAACATCTCCACATCGGCGCGGGCACTTGAGACGTCGTCAAGCGCCGCAAGCGCATTCTCTGCCTCCGTCACCAAACGTCGACCCTCGATCGCCTCTTCCTCGTGGCGGGCGACGGCCAATCCCAAACTGTCCAACCGGCTCTCCGCCAGGTTCCGATCCGCCTCAGCCCGGCTTAGGGCCCGTCCTGCATCCGCAACAGCGCGGTCTGCATCGCGCCGCAGCGCCCGCGCATTTTTGTCTGCCTCTGCCTGAGCAAGCAGAAGCTTTTGCAATGTTTCATGTGCATCACGCGCAGCCTCTGCCCGTTGATTCGTTTGCTCTAACCCCTGCTTGAGTACCTCTAAACGGTTAATTTGTTGCAAACGAAGCGCGGCGGCAGAGGGCGCATCCTCCGCCCACGCCCGGAAACCATCCCACCGCCACAAATCGCCCTCTGGCGAAACGAGACGCTGGCCCGGCAGCAGCAGTGGTTGAAGCCGCGTGCCGTCGTCCGCGTCGACCAGACCAATCTGGCTCATCCGGCGGTTCAGAACGTCAGGCACCGAGACATGCGCCGTCAGCGGGGTGATCCCCTCGGGTAGAGGCTGGACCGTTGAATAGGCAGGTAAATATGCCCACCCCGAGGGCCCGTCGGCATCGACATCCGGGGCGCGCAGATCATCAGCCAGGGCAGCACCAAGCGCTTTTTCAAACCCGTGCTCGACCTGCAGGCGGTCCAGAATTTGACCACCCTCGGCGGTGTCACGCTCTACCAGCTTCGCCAGCGCGCCTGCTTCGGCGCGAATGGCGTTCAGCTCGCCCTCGGCCTCTGACCGTTCGGCACGGGCATCTGCTTCGCGACTTTGGGTGGCAGCGCGGTCGTCCTCCGCCTTTTGCAAGGCTTCCTCGGCAGCGACAGAGGCAGCATGCGCCTGTGTCTCTGCAGCTTGAGCGGCGCTGAAATCGGCGTCTGCCTTCTCGAGTGCGGCGGCACTCTGCGCGACGGCGGCGCGCGCTTTATCCGCTTCCGCTTCCGATCGTTGAAGCGTTTTGCGGTGATCGTTCAGCAAACGTTCGGCAGAGCTGTGACGCGCGACCAAACGGGCGACATCCTCGGTCAGCTTTGACAGATCCGCTTCCTGTTTTTCGAGCACGCCGGCGGCCTCTTTCGCGCGCTCTGCTGCTTCCGCGACCGCAGCTTCATGGCCCTCGCCCGCATCCGACAGGTCACGTTCTTCCCGCTCCAACCGCGTGATCGTTTCTTCGGCGTCACGGTTTAGCTCACCTTCGCGGTCCAGATCACGGGTCAACTGCGCGATGCGTTTGGTCAACGCGTCAATCGCGGCCCGGGCACGGTTTTCCTGATCGCTCAAGGTATCGCGCTGTACACCAAGCCGCTGCACGATAGCGGCCGCGATCGCTTCTTCCTCACGCAGGGGCGGCAAAGCCTCTTCCGCTTTTTGCCGTGCTACAGTGGCCTGACGCACGGCTTTCTCCGCCTCGGCGGCGACGGCCATCTGGCTGCGCAGCGCTTCGGCCGTCGTTTGACGCGCATCCTCAGCCACGCGCCAGCGCCGATACAGCAGCATCCCTTCGGTCCGGCGCAGGGCATCCCCGATATCGCGATAACGCGCAGCCTGACGGGCCTGGCGCGCCAATTGCGAAAGCTGACCGGCAAGCTGTTCAACCACATCGTCAACGCGCGCGAGGTTTGCTTCGGTACCATTCAGCTTCAGTTCAGCCTCGTGACGGCGGGCATAAAGCCCCGAAATACCCGCGGCTTCTTCAAGGATACGGCGCCGGTTCTTCGGTTTGGCGTTGATCAGTTCCGAAATCTGGCCTTGGCGTACCAACGCTGGCGAATGGGCTCCCGTTGATGCGTCGGCAAACAGCATTTGCACATCGCGCGCGCGCACATCCTTTCCAGCCGCTTTATAGGCGCTACCGACATCACGGGTGATCCGCCGGATGATTTCGATGCTATCACCGTCGTTAAACCCAGCCGGCGCGAGACGTTCGGAGTTGTCGATATGCAACGCGACTTCGGCGAAGTTCTTGGCCGGACGAGAGGACGCGCCCGCGAAAATCACATCTTCCATACCGCCACCGCGCATAGCGGTCGGACGGTTTTCGCCCATCACCCAACGGAGCGCTTCAAGCAGGTTGGACTTGCCACAACCATTCGGGCCAACAACGCCGGTAAGACCATCCGAGATGATCAGATCAGTGGGGTCTACAAAGCTTTTAAAGCCTGTCAGCCTGAGTTTGGAAAACCGCAATGTTCGTGCCCGCCTGATTCTTATGGATAGCCAGAATTGCGGATCATCGGGTTTAGAGTCAACGCGACCCCGCTAGGTAGAGCGGGAAGTAGCCGCCTTATCCACAAGATATTGTTATTCTATGTCTGTTATCGCGTCTCCCTTTCGCTATGGTTGTTTGACGGTTCTGCCCCTCATCCGCAGTCCAGCTTCCCGACGGCAAGCGCTTGATCCCCCGCGACATGCGTGACCTCGCACCCGCTGACCTGCGCCATCGCCCGCGCCGCACGGTCGCGGATTGGGCCGAAGCGGGGGGCGTATTCCATATTGGTGCGTATCGCTTCAGCCTGATCGCCGTTAATGCGCACGTCAAAGTCAGAACCGTCCACCGTTATGGCAGTGGCAGGCAGGCCACTGAAATGCGCGCTCGGCATGTTGCAGCCCGTAACAAACACCATCACCAAGGCGCACAGCAAGACGGTAAGGAATCGCGTATCTATCATCATGAGCCCATCTAACGCGCGACACCCTAAGCAAGTGTTAATGCGGTCCAACATTGTGCAGAAAACAATCGCGTTGCCGCCCCGCCCCTCCGGTCATATAATTTGACCAATCCAAGGAAACGCCGATGCCCTTTCAGCCTATCGCCTCCGAAAAACTGTCAGCCGCTGTCGTTAGGCAGGTAGAACAGTTAATCCTGCGTGGCATTCTGCGGCCGGGCGAACGGCTACCGGCAGAGCGTGAGCTGGCAGAGCGTCTGGCCGTTTCGCGCCCCTCGCTTCGGGATGCGATTGCCCAGCTTCAGGCCAGCGGATTGCTGGCCGCAAAGCCCGGCGCCGGGGTCTATGTCGCCGATGTGCTCGGCAGCGCGTTCTCCCCTGCTCTGACAGAGCTTTTTGCACGCCACGACGAAGCCGTGTTCGACTATCTTTCGTTCCGCCGCGACATGGAAGGGCTGGCAGCCGAACGGGCCGCGCGGCTTGGTTCTGACACCGACCTTGGGGTCATTCAGGCAGTTTTCGACAAGATGGAAGCGGCGCACCAGAAGCGTAACGCAGATGACGAAGCGCAACTGGACGCGCAGTTTCATATGGCGATCACAGAGGCGAGCCATAACGTCGTCATGCTGCATATGATGCGGTCGATGTATGATCTGCTGCGTGGCGGCGTGTTCTACAATCGCGAAGTCATGTTCAAACAGCGCACAACGCGCACCGCCCTGCTGGATCAGCACCGCGCCATCAACAACGCATTACAGGAACGTGATCCCGCCGCAGCACAAGCCGCAGTAGAGGCGCATCTGACCTATGTCGAGAACGCCCTGCGCGATCATCAAAAAGCCGAGCGTAATGAAGATGTCGCGCGACAACGTCTTCAACACGAGACAAACACCTAGCCCAACGTAAAAAGGCCCCGGTCAATACCGAGGCCTTTTAAAGTCAGTTCGTTAAGACTTAGTGAAGCTTTGTGTCGACTTCTGCAATTGCACTGTCGATCAATGCATTGCCTTCTGCGGCTGTCATCTTCTTGGCGATAACATCCTTGGCAGCGGCAATGGCCACAACAACAGCTTGATCGCGAACTTCTTTAACGGCAGCAGCCTGAGCGGAGTCGATCTGCTCTTCGGCGGCGGCCATACGGCGGGCGATGGATTTCTCCAGGTCGGCACGTGCCTGATCCGCGGCTTCGTTCGCTTCGGCCTTGGCCGATGTCACGATACGGTCCGCTTGCTCTTTCACTTCCTGCTGCTTGCGTTCGTAGCTGGCAAGAAGCGTCTGCGCTTCTTCACGCAGCGCACGGGCTTCGTCCAGTTCGGACTTGATGCCTTCGGCGCGGCTGTCGAGCATGCTGCCCATCATCTTTGGCACTTTGAAATAGATCAAAACACCGACGAAAAGCAGGAAAGCCAGCAGGACGATAAAGTCGGTATTGCGCAGCGAAAAGAACACGTCACCAGCTGCAAAAGCAGGGGAGGCAACCAGACCGGCGATGAGGGCTGAGAAGGTCAAACGCATGGCTTATCCTTTCATCCGGGCATCGACGGCCGCGGAAATTGTTTTCGCGTCAGCAGAGCCACCGACGGCGGCGACGATTGCCTCGGCTGTGTCTTTGGCAACAGCTTCAACGTTCTCCATCGCGGAGGCGCGGATTTCGCTGATCGCTTTTTCGGACTCGGCAGATTTGGCGGCGATCTCGGCGTCTGCCTTGGCAATCGCCTTGTCCAGATCGGCCTGAATGTCGGCTTTCGCGGCGGCGATGATCTGCTGTGCTTCTGCACGGGCGTCGATCAAGGCTTTGTCGTAAGCGGCCTCTGCCTCCGTCGCTTTGACCTTCAGGTCTTCGGCGGCGGCGATGTCATTGGTGATGGTGCCCTGGCGCTCCGCCAGAACAGCGCCGATGCGTGGCAGGGCAACGCGCGACAGAATAAAGTAAATTGCGACCAGAGCGACGATAAGCCAGAAAATCTGGTTGCCGAACCAATCAATGCAAAGCTGTGGCATACCAATGGCGCTGCCAAATTCGTTGACACATGTGCCAGCGATTTCCCTAGTAATCGGTTCCGTCGCCATAGCGGGCTCCTGTCAAAGCGTGGAAGTCTTTCGGGCAGCGCGCCATAGCGCACTGCCCGAAGCGTAAGGACGTAGGTGTCTTAAGCTTAGACAGCGAACATCAGCAGCAGAGCGACGAGGAACGAGAAGATCCCCAGGGCTTCTGCAAAGGCGATGCCGATGAACAGAGTTGCTGTTTGACCAGCAGCAGCAGATGGGTTGCGCAGTGCGCCAGCCAGGTAGTTGCCTGCAACGTTGCCCACACCGATGGCTGCGCCACCCATGCCGAATGCTGTCAGACCTGCGCCAATGAATTGGCCCATTTGTGCGAGTTCGCCTTCCATGTCATTTCTCCTTACAATGGAATTTTGGTGATTGGTCAGGCGGGAATATCCCGCCTTGGTGTTAGTGGTGCGGGTGCAATGCGTCTTTCAGATAAACGCATGTGAGGATCGCGAAAACATATGCCTGGATGAAGGAAACCAACACCTCGAGACCATACATCGCCGTGATCGCAAGAACCGAGAAGGGGGCGATGGCAGCAAGTGCCGCGAAGCCCGCGAAAACCTTGATCACGGCGTGACCCGCCATCATGTTACCCGCAAGACGGATAGAGTGGCTGACCGGACGTACAAAGTACGAGATCAGCTCGATCACGGCCAGAACCGGACGCAGTGCCAGGGGCGCGCTGCTGACCCAGAACAGGCTCAGGAACGATGCGCCGTTCTTGACGAAACCCAGAATGGTCACACCGAAGAACACGGCAAAGGCCATCACGGCGGTGACCGAGATATGCGATGTCGGGGTAAACGCCATCGGCAGCAGGCCCAGGAAGTTCGAGAAGACGATAAACATGAACAGGGTCATGATGTAGGGGAAGTACTTCACCCCTTCTTTACCGCAGATATCCTCGACCATCTTGTAGATGAAGCCATAGGCCAGTTCAGCGACCGACTGCATGCGCGACGGGATAACCGACCGTTTCGAGGTGCCCAGAACCAGCAGCGCAAAGATCGCCAGAACGGCAACGGCCATCCAGACTGTTGCGTTGGTGATTGTGTACCAGGATACAGCGCCGTCGCCAAAGAATGGCTTGACGATGAACTGATCCATCGGGTGAAAAGCCAAACCGCCTGTTTCTTCGCCGTGTGCTTCTGCCGCCATGTCAGGGCCCTTTTTCTTCATCGGCCACATCGGCCATCTTCTTTTCCTGGATTTCCTGCGCGGAGCGGAGCATCGTCTTTACCCCAGCCGCAAGGCCCAGCATTACAAACAGCACCATGAAAATCGGGAGCGTTCCTAAGAACCAATCCAACGAGTATCCGATGCCAAAACCGATCCCCAGACCGGCGCAAAGTTCGATCACCATCCGCCAGGCCAGCGATGCCTGGGAATAATGTTCATCCGCCCGGGGTTTTGGAGCCTGCGCCCGTTTGGCCGCTTCGATCTTTGCCTCAAGCTGCTTTAGCCGCTGCTGTTGGTCCGGATCGGTCACGCCAAAATCCCTGTTGGATGTGTTGCGCAGTAGCTACTTTCACACCGCTTCAGAGTCAACTCTGTTAGCCGACCACCCAAGGGACTGTAATCAAAAGATTTTACGCTGAGCCGCAGTTCATATTCAGGTGCAAACTCCCCGCACCCCTTGCAAATTCGCGCGGCAATCATATTCAACCTTTTGGTTAAGCGTGGTTTCCGCTACCTCATAAGAACCGCCCCTACCCGCGCATCAAGGACATCCAGACAGCCGTGCCCCAACCGCCCGCCACACAGCTCGACGCGATTTTTGCCGCGCTCGCCGATCCCACGCGGCGCGCCATTCTGGCGATGCTTCTTGAGGATGATATGGCCGTCACAGACGTTGCCGACCCCTTCGGTATTTCGCTCGCTGCGATATCGAAACATCTGTCGGTGCTGGAACGTGCAGGTCTGATCGTGCAGGAAAAGCGCGGGCGGCTCAAATGGTGCAAGCTCGAGCCGGCAGCCCTAAAGGCCCCGTCCGTGTGGATGCAGGGCTTTGGTCAATATGACCCGATCAATCTTGATGATTTTGAAAGGTTTCTGGCCGCCGAAATACGCGAAACGTCAGGGGATGCGGCGCAGAATGATCCGGAGACGTTGGAAGACTAGGTAAATATTGGCCCTCCTGCGACGAGGTTTTACACAGAAGGGCCAAACTTGATGTTATTAAATGACGCCGAACGCAAAGCGCAGGATCGCCAGAACAACAACAATCAAACCGATCAGATAAATAATGCTACGCATTAGAATAGTCCCTTTATAAACTTTATGTGATCTTAACGCTGGATATGTCGGATCGGTTCCCGCCCTTTTGATCAAACCGCTTTGGTATCGTCCCGCAACAGCAGATACAGCGCTACAATCGTCAGCCCGACGCCCCCGAAAACAAGCGGGCCGGGTGCGCCATTGCCCAATGCGACTTCCCACAGAATAACCCAGCTGGGCGTCAGATAGGTATAGGCCATCACCTTGGCCGACGGCAGCCGCAGGGACGCAAATTGCAGCAATACAAAAGTCGCAGCAGACGCAGCGATCGCGACGTAGAGGATGGTGATCCAGACAATCGCGGGCAGCGCGGTCCAGTCCGTCCCCAGCACATCGCGCCAGCCATAGATGAACAGCAACGCACCACCGGCGATCAGCGTGCCCAAGGTGAACACCACCGCTGGCTCTCCGCGGTTCAGCTTGCGCACCATCGGCGTATAAAGCGCATGGCTTACGCAGCCGAGGAAATACACCGCTTCACCATACCCGAGCTCGAACCGCCGCAGCGCGGCCAGATCCGCGCGAAAAATCACCCAAAGGGCGCCGACCGCACCGATGGCCAGCGCCAGCGCCATCCGCCCTGTCGTCACCTGCCGCAACAAGAGCCACCCAAACCCCGCAGCAATCACGGGCGTCAACGTAAACACCGCCGCCGCACTGACGGGGCGCGCGGTCTTCAACCCTTCAAACATCAGCACGAAATAGACAGCGAAAAGCCCCCCAAGCACCAGATAGCGCCAGGGCGCGCGCGAGGCCCCTTTCGGCACACCCGTCGTCGCAGCGACCGCCACGGCAATCACCATGCCCGCGATCACGAACCGCGCCGCATTCAACGCCGTGGGCGAGATCAGATTGGCCGACAGCGACCCAAGCGAAAATGACCCTGCCACCAGAGCCGAAAATGCCAGCATCGCCAGATGCCCCTGCAGATCAGAACGCATCACAGCCCCGTCTTCACGGCTTTTTTCAGGTACGACAGCAAGGCCTGCACCTTTGGTGTGCGGTGCAGATCAACATGGGTGACCAGCCACAGCATCGAATCCCATTCCGGCAGATGCGGGTGCACCTCGACCAGATCGGGGTTGGCGCGCCCCTCGATCAGATCGACAAACCCGATCCCCGCCGCCTCCAGCACCGCAACGCGGAGCGCGTCTGCATGTAGACCGCGAAAGGAGATCGCATGTGCCGGCACCACCTCGCGCATCCATTTGAAGAAGGGCGCACGCATCTGCGCGTCGTCATGGCCGACAAACCGATGGTTGCCATACTCCTCGACCCCCGACGGCATCCCGAAGGCCGCGATATAGTCCTTATGCGCGAACAGCCCCATCTGGAACTGATAGAAAGGCTGCACCACATTGTCCGGCTGCTCGGGCACCTGTCCCGCGCGGATCGCGATATGCGCCTCGCCATACTCCAGCCGGAACAATCGCTCCCCGGTCAGAAAGCGCAGGGTCACATCGGGGTTTTCCCTCTGGAACGCGACCAACAAAGGGGTCATCCAGCTTGAAAGCTCCATCAAAGAGGTCACGACCAGCTCGCCCGACACCGCTTCGCCGCGCCCCTTGATGCGACTGGCAAGCTGGCTGAACTGGTCATCCGTGGCAGAGGCCACACGCAGCAGATCCTCGCCCGCCTCCGTCGTCTTGTAGCCGCGCGCGTGCCGTTGGAAGAGCTTTACCGACAACCGTCGTTCCAGCGCATCCACATGGCGGATCACCGTCGCATGATGAACGCCCAGAACCTCGGCCGCGCCACTGACGGTGCCCATGCGCGCCACCTGATAGGCCGTCTTGATTTCTTCCCAATTGTCCATTCTCGGCCCCTCGCCTTCCACTGTGCATTATCGAACACATCACCTGCAGTTTCGCCAGTTGCGTTCGTACGGGCAAGGATCATGTAGAGGGAAGAAAGTTAACACGAAAGGATATCCTCCCATGTCTATCTTGCGTATCGATTCCTCTGCCAACACCACCAGCTCTGTGACCCGCGGCCTCACCGACCGGATCATCGCGCAACTGGGCGACAATGATGTAACCGTCCGCGATCTGGCTCTCGAACCCCTGCCCCAGATCACCGAAACATGGGCCATCGCCCGCGCCACCCCCGAGACAGACCGCACGCCCGAGCAAAGCGAAGCGCTGGTTGAATCCGACAAGCTCGTCGCAGAGCTTCTGGCCGCCGACACAATCGTCATCGGCGCGCCCATCTATAACTTTAGCGTGCCCGCGTCACTGAAGGCGTGGATCGATCTGGTCGCCCGTGTCGGCGTTACCTTCCGCTATACCGAAAACGGCCCCGAAGGCCTGGTCAAAGGCAAGCGCGTGATCGTGGCGATGGCCTCCGGTGGCGTGCCCGCCGGCTCCGAGGCGGATTTCAACACCGGCTATCTCAAGGCCGTTCTGGGCTTCATGGGCATGACCGACGTGACCATCGTGGCCGCCGACGCGCTGGCAACAGATGCCGAAGGCACCATCGCCCGCGCGAACGAGGCTGTGGATGCGCTCAAGGCAGCATAATCCTCGGGCGGCGCGGCGGGTTGACTCAGACCCGCCGCTCGCCTAAACGATCCGCAATCTCCGGAAGCACCATGTCTTCCGGTCTCTGGCGCGGCCAGAGATCGCCCCCCACCAGCGTGTTACGCCCGTGGGGGCATTTGCGTATTCAACGCGGGCATCCTATCTGAGGGGCACCGCAACCGATCGAAGGGGGCCATGGCCCATGTTTGAGAATCTTTCCGAACGCCTCTCCGGCGTCTTTGACCGTCTCACCAAACAGGGTGCCCTCTCGGAAGAGGATGTGAAAACCGCCCTGCGCGAAGTCCGCGTCGCCCTGCTCGAGGCGGACGTGTCCCTGCCCGTCGCGCGTGATTTCGTCAAAGCGGTGCAGGACAAGGCCACCGGTCAGGCCGTCACCAAATCGATCACCCCCGGCCAGCAGGTCGTCAAGATCGTCCACGACGCGCTGATCGACACGCTGAAAGGCGAAGGCGAACCCGGCGCGCTGAAAATCGACAGCCCCCCCGCCCCGATCCTGATGGTCGGTCTGCAAGGCTCCGGTAAAACCACGACCACGGCCAAGCTCGCCAAACGTCTGAAAGACCGCGACGGCAAGCGCGTGCTGATGGCCTCGCTCGATGTGAACCGCCCTGCGGCGATGGAACAGCTGGCGATCCTCGGCGTGCAGATCGGTGTCGATACGCTGCCCATCGTCAAAGGCGAAAACCCCGTCCAGATTGCCAAACGCGCAAAGACGCAGGCATCGATGGGCGGCTACGACGTCTATATGCTTGACACCGCGGGCCGCCTGTCGATCGACGAAGAGCTGATGCGCCAGGTCGAAGCGGTGCGCGATGTCGCCAACCCCCGTGAAACCCTGCTGGTCGTCGATGGTCTCACCGGCCAGGACGCCGTGCAAACCGCCGAAAACTTCAACGACCGCATTGGCATCTCCGGCGTCGTGATGACCCGCATGGACGGCGACGGCCGCGGCGGTGCTGCGCTGTCGATGCGCGCCGTCACCGGCAAACCCATCAAATTCGTCGGCCTGGGCGAAAAGATGGACGCGCTGGAAACCTTCGAACCCGAACGCATCGCGGGCCGTATCCTTGGTATGGGCGATATCGTCGCTCTGGTCGAGAAAGCGCAAGAAACCATCGAGGCTGAACAAGCCGAAAAGATGATGAAGCGCATGGCCAAAGGTCAGTTCAACATGAACGACCTGAAAATGCAGCTTGAACAGATGCTCAAGATGGGCGGGATGCAAGGCATGATGGGCATGATGCCCGGCATGGGCAAAATGGCCAAACAGGTCGAAGACGCGGGCTTTGATGACAAGATACTCAAACGCCAGATCGCCCTAATCCAATCCATGACCAAGAAAGAGCGCGCCAACCCTGCGCTGCTTCAAGCCAGCCGCAAAAAGCGCATCGCCAAAGGCGCAGGTCTGGAAGTGTCCGAACTCAACAAGCTCATGAAAATGCACCGCCAGATGGGCGACATGATGAAAAAGATGGGCAAAATGGGCAAGGGCGGCATGCTCAAGCAAGCCATGAAGGGCATGATGGGCAAAGGCGGCATGCCCGGCGGCATGGACCCGTCCCAGATGGACCCCAAAGCGCTGGAAGCCGCGGCCAAACAGATGGGCGGCAAACTGCCTGGTGGTCTGGGCGGTATGGGGGGCGGCATGGGTCTGCCCGGCGGCCTCTCCGGTTTCGGGAAAAAGAAATGATCCGCGCTTCATTTTGCCAGATAAACTCCCGCCGGAGGCGCCTGCCCGTGCAACGCGCCCTCCCCTTCGCCGTGAAAGGAGCCGCCGCATGACCGATCCCGTCACCCGCGCCGCCGAGGTTCTGAAAGAACACCGCGCCTCCATCGACCGTCTGGACGCGATCCTGGTCTATACTCTGGGCGAGCGGTTCAAACACACCCAGGCTGTGGGGAAACTCAAAGCCGAACACGACCTTCCCCCCTCTGATCCGGACCGCGAAGCGAACCAGATCAAGCGGCTCGAAGATTTGGCGAAAGAGGCTGACCTCGATCCCGAATTCGCCAAGAAGTTTCTGAACTTCATCATCGCTGAAGTCATTCAGCACCACAAACAACACCAATCATAGGTCCGGGCGCGTCCCTGACCCCAGTCTCAACTAAAGGAAACTACCTATGTCCATGAAAATTCGTCTCGCCCGTGGCGGTTCCAAAAAGCGCCCCTTCTACCGCATCGTTGCAGCGGACAGCCGCATGCCACGTGACGGCCGCTTCATCGAGAAGCTGGGCACCTACAACCCGCTCCTGGCAAAAGACAGCGAAGAGCGCGTGAAAATGGACGTCGAGCGCGTTCAATACTGGATCAGCCAGGGCGCGCAGCCAACCGACCGTGTTGCACGCATGCTGGAAGCCGCTGGCGTGAAAGAGAAAACCGAGCGGAACAACCCCAAGAAGGGTACCCCCGGCAAGAAAGCGCAAGAGCGCGTTGAAGAGAAAGCAGCCAAGGCCGCCGCTGCTGCCGAAGCCGCTGCTGCACCTGCAGAAGACGCCGCCGAAGAATAATCGGCACATCCCCCGGCGCGGTTCCTGCCGCGCCGGGGATTTCAGGTATATCCGACAGCCCGCATCTTTGCGCGTGCAGCCTGTCCGATGTACGTGGTACACGAAATGACACGTCCCGCCGCAGCGGTCCGCCCTCATCGGTCCCCTGCGCCCGCCCTTGGACCAGATTGGAAGCTGACAATGTTTCGTCTTTTGCGCCTTCTTCTCATCCTCGGTATCGGTGTCGCCATCGGCATCTGGTTCGAACGCACCCTGATGAAATCGGAATGCCGCGCGGGCGAGGGTCAGTGGACCGGTACAATTTGCTTAAACTCGGAGCTTTTGCAGTGAGCGATAAAATTTCGGTGGGCGCGATCTCTGGCGCATATGGTGTCCGCGGGGAACTGCGGATCAAAAGCTACTGCGCGGTGCCCGAAGATATCGAAAGCTACAGCCCGCTCTCGAGCGAGGATGGCACGCGCAGTTTCAACCTCGCGCTGGTGCGTCCGGTCAAAAACGGCTTTGTCGCGCGCATCACCGATGTCACCTCCAAGGAAGAGGCCGACGCCCTGCGCGGCACCGTGCTGTTTGCGAAGCGCGACCAGCTGCCGTCGCTGCCCGACGATGAATTCTACCACACCGACCTGATTGGGCTAGAGGTCTATGACACCGGTGGCACGCTGATCGGCAAGGTCAAGACCGTCCAGAACCACGGCGCTGACGATCTTTTGGAAACGCAGCTTGCGGGCAGCGCGCAGACCGTGTTCCTGCCCTTCACCAAGGTGGCGGTGCCCACGGTCGATCTGGCCACGGGCCACATCATCGCCGACCCGCCCGAGGGCATTCTGCCCGATGCAAAAGACGTCTAAGCCCGTACGAAAGGCCCGCATGACACAGGCCGCGATCACATGAGCACCCCTTCACGCTCCCACGGGCGGCAATCTGTCCGTCCGACGTTCAAGCCGCGCGAGCTGATGCAGGACACGCCCGATTACGCCGGCGTCTGGCGGGCCGAGATCGTGACCCTCTTCCCCGAACTGTTCCCCGGTGTGCTGGGGGCCAGCCTGACGGGCCGCGCCCTGCAAGAAGGCACATGGCAGCTGCGCACCCATGATCTGCGCGGCTACGGCGTAGGCAAACACCGCAATGTTGACGACACCCCCGCGGGCGGCGGCGCAGGTATGGTCATGCGCGCCGATGTCGTCGGCCCCGCGATCGAGGATGCGATGGCCGGTGCCGCCGGACGCTGGCCCATCCTCTATATGTCTCCGCGCGGGCGGCGGTTTGATCAGGCGATGGCGCAGGATCTGGCGACCTGTTCCGGCGTGACCATCCTCTGCGGCCGTTTCGAGGGTGTCGACGAGCGTGTGATCGACCATTACGGCATCACCGAAGTCTCCCTTGGTGATTTTGTCATGACCGGCGGAGAGTTGGCCGCGCAAGCCATGATCGACGCCACCGTGCGTCTCTTGCCCGGTGTCTTGGGCAATGCCGACAGCGTGGTCGAGGAAAGCCATTCCTCCGGCCTGCTGGAACACCCGCAATACACCCGCCCCGCCGAATGGAAAGACCGCCCCATTCCGCCGGTTCTCATGTCCGGCAACCATGGCGAAATTGCCAAATGGCGGCAGGCCCAGTCAGAAACCCTGACAGAACAACGACGCCCCGACATGTGGGCGACATATACGTCCAAGAAGTGACCCCCACGGAAGGCAGACCATGACAGACCTGACCCGCACCCTTGATCACGCCCGCATTGATGAGCTGCCGAACCCCTATTTTGGCAAGGTGCGTGACTGCTACGACCTGCCCGACGACCGGCGCATCCTGATTTCCTCTGACCGTATTTCGGCCTTTGACCGTATCCTCACCTCCATCCCCTTCAAGGGTCAGGTGTTGACCCAGACCGCGCGGTTCTGGTTCGACAACACCTCCGACATCTGCCCCAACCATGTGCTCGACTACCCCGACCCCAATGTGGTGATCGGCAAGCATCTGACCATCCTGCCTGTAGAGATCGTCGTGCGCGGCTATCTCGCCGGCTCCACAGGGACATCGGTGCTGACGCTATACAAGAAAGGTGAACGGGAGATGTACGGCCACCGCTTCCCCGATGGCCTACGCGACAATCAGGCGCTGCCCGCGCCGATCATCACCCCCACCTCCAAGGAATTCGACGGCGGACACGATGCCCCGCTAACCGCCCAAGAGATCGTAACCCAAGGGCTGCTGACCCAAGCGCAATGGGACCAGATCAGCGACATCGCCCTGAAACTCTTTGCGCGTGGTCAGGAAATGGCGGCGAAAAACGGGCTGATCCTCGTGGACACAAAATATGAATTCGGCACCGATGCGCAGGGCAATATCCTGCTGGCCGATGAAATCCACACCCCCGACAGCTCGCGGTTCTGGCTCGCCGAAGGCTATGACGCCGCGCTGGAAAACGGCACACGCCCGCCGTCCTTCGACAAGGATGTGATCCGGTCCTGGGTCGATGCCCGCTGCGACCCCTATCACGATGACATCCCCGAAATCCCCGCCGACCTGATCGCCGCCACCTCGCAAGTCTATATCGACGCGTTCGAGGCGATTACCGGCCAACGTTTCGTCCCCGATCTGGAGGGCGACACCGTGCTGGACCGCGTGCGGCACAATCTGCGCCCCTATTTCACCGGCTGAAAACATGCACGAGTACGGGTGATACGCTCTTGATCTGAAGGGGCATCCCGCCTATACGACGCGCAAGTCTGGAATCGCGCATGTGCGGCTCCAGTCTTTTCTGCATCCGCAGATGACAAGCAAAGATGACCCTACCTTCGATGGGACGCCACGGCGGGCCCGCCAGACAGACCGAAGCTCTTGGATCGCACAAAACTTCGTGGACTAACCGCGAGCATTCATAGGAGACGATCAGATGAACCTGATTGCACAGATCGAGGCGGAACAAATCGCCGAACTGGGGAAAGAAATCCCAGACTTCCGCGCCGGTGACACCATCCGCGTGGGCTTTAAAGTGACCGAAGGTACACGTACCCGCGTTCAGAACTACGAAGGCGTCTGCATTGCACGCAACAACGGCCACGGCATTGCCGGTTCGTTCACCGTGCGCAAGATTTCCTTTGGTGAAGGCGTAGAGCGCGTATTCCCGCTGCACTCCACCAACATCGAAAGCATCACCGTTGTCCGTCGTGGCCGTGTGCGTCGTGCGAAACTGTACTACCTGCGCTCGCGTCGTGGTAAGTCGGCACGTATCGTTGAAAACGTACACTACAAGCCAAAATCTGGCGCGAACGCGTAAGGAGAGCTGTCATGAAAGCCGATACACACCCCGATTACCACACCATCAACGTCAAAATGACAGATGGCACCGTTGTGGAAATGAAATCGACCTACGGCAAAGAAGGCGACCAACTGGCGCTGGATATTGACCCCTCTGTGCACCCTGCATGGAACGGCGGCACATCCCGCTTGATGGATACCGGCGGCCGCGTGTCCAAGTTCAAAAACAAATACGCAGGTCTGGGCTTCTAAACCCTTTCCATTGCGGAATTCAGAAATGGCGTGCCCTCGCGGGCGCGCCATTTTTCGTTTCGCGACTGTGGCTTAGCCCGAGGTGCGACATCGCGTCCTTGCCCAAGGGTCAGGTCGCATTTTACGGAACAAAGCGGCGGCTGTTTAGGTTTTAGAAAGCAACTACGGCCCATAGTCTTCTCAGCCCTCCACGAAAGGTTCGCTGATGCCCGCCTTCCCGCTCTCTACCCCACCCCGACCGCCTCGCGGTGCCAACAGCAGCAAGGCTCCGCGCGCGCAGGCTGATCCCGCCCCCCTCCCGGCCGAGGATTTGACCGCGGCCCGTGATCTGGTCGCCCGTGGCAGCTATGCGCAGGCGCTGGTGCTTGCTGGCGCGCTGGAACGTCTGCACGGGCCTCATGATGCGCTGACCCAGATCGCCGCTGATTGCCGCGCCCATCTGGCTGTGCCCCAGGATACCGCCGTCGCGATCGACACCGGTGCCATGGGCGCGCGCACCCCGCCGCTGCGCCGATCGGGCTAGCAGGCACTGCCCATGCACGGCGCGTTCCAGCGGGTGAATTTCGCAACAATAACCACAATCTAGAGCCACAAACGCTTTCAAAAGCGCCATCGCTGCCATATGGTTTTTCCCAATGTGACCCCGATTAAAACGGGGAGTGAAAGGGACAAAAGGCAATGGCGCATATCATCGTCGTCGGGAATGAAAAAGGCGGGGCGGGGAAATCCACCGTTTCGATGCATGTGGCAACAGCCCTTGCACGGATGGGGCATAAGACCAGCGTGCTGGATCTGGACCTGCGCCAACGCACCTTCGGGCGCTATGTCGACAACCGTAAATCTTTCCTCGCCAGCGCCGAGCTTGACCTCCCCTCGCCCGAGATGCACGAATTGCCAGAGATCGAGGCAAGCAGCCTGCAGCCGGGCGAAAACATCTACGACCATCGCCTCAGCGCCGCCGTGGCAGAGCTTGAACCGACGTCCGATTTCATCCTGATCGACTGCCCGGGGTCCCACACCCGTCTCAGCCAGGTGGCGCATTCGCTGGCTGACACGCTAATCACGCCGCTGAACGACAGCTTTATCGATTTCGATCTGCTGGCGCGCACCGACGCTATGGGCGACAAGATCACCGGCCCCTCCGTCTATTCCGAAATGGTCTGGAACGCGCGGCAGTTGCGGGCACAGGCAGGCCTTGCCCCGATCGACTGGATCGTTGTGCGCAACCGCATGGGCGCGCAGCGCATGGTGAACAAGGACAAGATGGAACGCGCCATCGCCAACCTGAGCAAACGCATCGGGTTCCGCATTGCCCCCGGTTTTAACGAACGCGTCATCTTCCGCGAGCTTTTCCCCCGTGGCCTGACCCTGCTCGACCTCAAGGATATCGGCGTCAAGCAGCTGAACATCTCGAATGTCGCGGCACGGCAAGAGCTGCGCGACCTGATGAAAGCGCTGGACCTACCCGGCGTCGACATCAACTTTTGAACCGGCGCGCGGGGGCATGTGCCCCCCGTCGCCCCCCCCTTCGCCCTCTGGCCCCCCGACAGCCCGCTGTCAGCCCACGCTGCCCTGTCCCGCCGCCAGTTTGACCAGCAACCGCTTCAGCGTCTCCCGCTCCGCCGCCGTTAAATCCGCCGTCAGACGTGCGTCATAGGCCTTTGCCACCTCGTAAAGATGCTCATAGGCCGCGCGCCCCTGTGTCGTCAGCGACAGCATCTCGGTCCGCCGATCCTGATCCCCGCGCAGCCGCGTGACGAACCGCCGCTCTGTCAACTTTTGCACCGCACGGCTGATCTTGGTCTTATGCATATTCGCCCGCTGCCCGATATCGCTGGCCGTCATCTCGCCATAAAGCCCCAGATGAAACAGCACCCGCCACTCGGTCCGCAGCATCCCGTAGCGATCTTTATAGGTGCGCTGAAACGCCAGACTGCTCGCTTCCGCTGCCTGATTTAGAAGGTAGGGCAGGAAATGGGTCAGCTCGAAATTCTGGTCTGGCATCAGGGCAATCGCTTGTTAGTTACACAAAGGACTATTACCAACGAAGCAGATTTTGCAAGGTAGCTTTCCCGCACCCGCAGCGACACGCAAGGAACACCGATGACATTGCTGACCTCTTGGGTTGAAAGCGCGAACAGCGCCGACACCGACTTCCCGCTCAACAACCTGCCGTACGGTGTGTTTTCCACCGACACGCTCGAACCGCGCTGTGGCGTGGCGATCGGGGATATGGTGCTGGACATGGCCGCGGTAGAGGCCGAAGACCTGATCCTGCTCCACTTCGATCCTGTCTTCGATGTGCCCTATTGGAATGAAGTCATGGATCTGGGCCCCGACGCTTGGGCGACCCTACGCGACCGCCTGACCGATCTGCTTGCAACCGGCAGCCCCGACCAGGCCAAGGTCGCCCCGCATCTTGTCCCCATGGCTGACATCCGCCTGCACATGCCGATTGTCGTCTCGGAATACACCGATTTCTACGCGGGCCGGCATCATGCCACCAACGTCGGCACCATGTTTCGGGGCGCGGAGAACGCGCTGCCCCCGAACTGGCTGCACATGCCCATCGGCTATAACGGTCGCGCCTCGACCGTTGTCGTCTCTGGCACCGACATCCGGCGGCCCAACGGGCAAATCAAACCGGCGGACGCCGAGACCCCGTATTTCGGCCCCAGCCAGCGCCTTGATATCGAGCTCGAGATGGGGGCCATCGTCGGCACCTCCACCGATATGGGCGACACCCCCAGCGTGGCCGAAGCGGACGAGATGATCTTTGGCTATGTGCTGCTGAACGATTGGTCCGCGCGCGACATTCAGGCGTGGGAGTATCAACCGCTCGGGCCGTTTCAGGCCAAGGCCTTCGCCACCAGCATCTCTCCGTGGATCGTGACGAAAGCGGCGCTTGAACCCTTCCGCGCCTCCACGCCCGAGCGCGAGGTTGATCTGCTGCCCTATCTGGCAGAGCCGAAACCGATGCTATATGACATTGACCTGTCTGTGATCATCCAGCCCGATGGCGGCGAACAACAGGTCATCGCGCGTACCAATTACAACACGATGTATTATTCCGCCCCGCAACAGCTGGCGCATCACGCGGCGTCAGGTTGCGCGATGAACGCGGGCGATCTGCTCGGTTCCGGCACCATCTCCGGCCCCGACAAAGATGCTCGCGGTAGCCTGCTCGAACTCAGCTGGGGCGGCGCGGAACCGATCGCGCTGAACGATGGCGCCACCCGCAGCTTTGTGCAGGACGGGGACACGATGATCCTGACCGGCCACGCCGCAGGCGACGGGTATCGCATCGGCTTCGGGGCTTGTGCCGGTACGATCCTCCCCGCGAAACCCACGCCATAACCGCGCTTCATTTTGCCAAATAAACTCCCGCCGGAGGCGCCCAACAGCGCGCCACCGATCGCGCGTCTGATCCTGAACCGGATCGGGCGCGCAGTGCGTTTTGTGCAAACTCCGGTGACCGCCGCTGCTGTGGGTTGACGCACCGCCGCGCAATGCTTGAAACTCTGTGATACATGCTAGTTACATTTCTAGCCAATAAACGCAGCAAAGCTGCATCACCGCAAAGCATCCAGCGCCTGTGCTTGTGCTTCGTATCCGCCGCCCGAACCACAGGGGCAGCACCCGACCAGAGAGGAAGATCATGACGTTCTTAACCCGTACCGGCACCCCCTTACCCGCCGCCATCCACGCCTCTGCCGAAGCTGCCAAACGCGATCCGGTCAACCGACGCGAGTTTCTGGCCCTCGCCAGCGCCTTTGGGGCCACGGCGACAACCGCCTATGCGATGATCGGCATGGCAGCGCCCGCACATGCGGCCGCGCATAAATCCGGCGGCACCGTACGGATGCAGATGGAGGTCCGCGCGTTGAAAGACCCGCGCACCTACGACTGGTCGCAGATCGCCAACATCACCCGTGGCTGGCTTGAATATCTCGCGATCTGGGAGAATGACGGCACCTTCACCCCCGCATTGCTCGAAAGCTGGGAGATCAACGAAGACGCCACCGAATATGTGCTGAATGTGCGCAAAGGTGTCACGTGGAACGATGGCACGCCCTTCACCGCCAACGATGTGGCGCGCAACATCACGGGCTGGTGCGATAAATCGGTCGAGGGCAACTCGATGGCCGGGCGCTTTGCCACGCTGATCGACGAGGACTCCGGTCAGGCGATCGAAGGCGCGATCACCGTGGTGGATGACCATACGGTCAAGCTGTCGCTGCCCCGCCCCGACATCACCCTGATCCCCGGCATGGCCGATTACCCCGCCGCCATCGTCCCCGAAGGGTTTGATCCGGAAACCATGCTCGATAACCCTGTCGGCACCGGTGCCTACCTGCCCGAATCTGTCGAAGTCGGGATCAAGGCCGTGTTGGTCAAGAACCCCGACCACACGTGGTGGGGTACCGAGGTCTACGGCGGGCCCTATATCGACCGGCTGGAATACATCGACTACGGCACTGACCCTTCGGCCTTTGTCGCCGCCGCCGAAGCAGAAGAGATCGATGCCACCTATTCCATCGAGGGTGAATTCATCGACGTGTTCAGCACGCTGGACGGCTGGAACCAGAACGAAATCGCCACGGGTGCAACCATCGTGATCCGCCCCAACCAACTGGCCGAGGTGGATGGCAAGACACCCTATGCCGACGCGCGTGTCCGCCGGGCGCTGGCTATGGCGGTCGATAACGCCGTGCTGCTTGAGCTGGGTTATGCCGGTCGCGGGCTGGTGGCCGAAAACCACCATGTCGGCCCGATGCACCCCGAATATGCCGAGCTTCCCCCGCGCGAGGCGGACCCCGAAGGGGCCCGCGCGCTGATGGAAGAGGCCGGCATGGCCGACTACGAGCACGAGCTGTTCTCCATCGACGACGCATGGCGCAAGGACACCACAGATGCCGTCGCCGCACAGTTGCGCGACGCTGGCATCAAGGTGAAACGCACGATCCTGCCGGGGTCGACCTTCTGGAACGACTGGACGAAATACCCCTTCTCCTCGACCAACTGGAACGCGCGTCCGCTGGGTGTGCAGATCTGGGCGCTGGCCTATCGCTCGGGCGAGGCATGGAACGAATTTGGCTGGTCCAACCCCGAATTCGACGCCCTCCTGACCGAGGCCCTGTCGGTCGCCGATGTCGAAAAACGTCGCGCTCTGATGGCCAAGGGCGAAGCGTTGATCCAGAACGAAGGCGTCACGATCCAGCCTTACTGGCGCTCGCTTTATAACCACACCCGCGAAGGGCTGGTCGGGGCCGGACACCACATCGGCTTTGAATACCACCCTGCGCGGATGGCCTGGACGTCGTAAACACCCGTTTGCCATTCCCGAAATGAAAGGGCCGCGTCAGACGCGGCCCTTTTTTTTCATGTCACATCGCTGTGCCCCGTCAGGGCAGCAGGAACAGCGTGATCGCAGGGAACATCACCAGAATGATCACCCGCACGATGTCTGAGCCGACAAAATACATCACGGCCTTATAGGTCTCTGTCATCGGGGTTTCACGGTCCATCGAGTTGATGATGAACAGGTTCATCCCCACCGGTGGCGTGATCAGACCGACCTCGACCACGATCAGCACAAGGATGCCGAACCAGATCGCCAGATGCTCTGTGCTCATCCCGAAATCCATCGCCGAGATGACGGGGAAAAAGATCGGCACTGTCAGCAGGATCATCGACAGGCTGTCCATCAGGCAGCCGAAAACGAGGTAGAAGACAAGGATCACGACCAGCACGAACCAAGGGCTATAGCCCTGCCCCACGACCCAATCAGCCATGAATTGCGGCACGCCCGACAGGGCCAGAAAGCCATTATAGAACCCCGCCCCCAGCACGATGAAAAAGATCATCCCCGTGGTTTTGGCCGTGCCCATCAGGCTTTCGCGCAAGACCGCCCAGTTCAGACTACCCGCCAGCAACGCCGCCAGACCGGTGCCCGCAGCGCCCACAGCCGCGCCTTCGGTCGGGGTGAACCACCCCAGATAGATGCCACCCACGACGACGAAAAAGATCACCAGCACCGGCCATGTATTCGCCAGCGCCTTGAAGCGGTCCCCCATGGGCACCGCAGGGCGCACGCCCGCGGATTTGGGGTTCAGACGCACGTAGATCGAGATCGTGATGACATAGCCGATGGCCGCCAGCACACCGGGCAGGAAGGCTGCCAGAAACAGCTTGGCGATATTCTGTTCTGTCAGGATCGCATAGATCACCAGAATGACCGACGGCGGGATCAGGATGCCCAATGTCCCCCCCGCGGCCAGTGTCGCGGTGGAAAACCCGCCGGAATAGCCATAGCGGCGCAGTTCGGGCAGCGCGACCTTCGACATGGTCGCCGCTGTCGCCAGCGAGCTGCCGCAAATCGCGCCAAAGCCCGCGCAGGCCCCCACGGCCGCCATCGCCACACCCCCGCGACGATGCCCCAGAAAGCTTTCTGCCGCTTTGAACAGGGCTTGGCTCATCCCCGATAGGGTCGCGAATTGGCCCATCAGCAGGAACATGGGAATGATGCTCAGCGAATAGCTGGAAAACGTCGTATAGGTCTCGGACTTGAGCTTTGACAGCAGCGGCGTGGGGTTGCCCCCCATCGCCAGATACCAGCCACCAAACCCGCATAGCAGCATCGCCAGCCCGATAGGGGCGCGCAGAAAGATCATCAGCAGCAGCACAGGAAAGGACCAGAAGCCCAGTTCTAGGTTGGTCATCTTAATGTGCCCCTTGTTCGCTGGGAAGAATATCGGTGCCGCGGATCGCCTCTATCACGCGGATCACGGCGCAATAGACAGACACAACGCTGGCAATCACGCCGGACGCAAAGCTGGCGGCATAGGCCCACCACACCGGAAATTGCAGGAACAATGTCGTCTCGCCATTGCCAAGATAGCGTTGCATCCCTTCGTAGAGACGCCAGATGATCAGCACGATCACCGCGGCCAGAACGACCTCCCAAAAGGCCATGATCCAACGGTTCACCCGCGCCGGCAGGAAAGAGGTAAACACATCCACCGTGGCATGGGCGCCGTAATACTGGCAGATCGGCAGGAACGAGAAGATGGCGAAGGCGACCCCCGCCTCCAGCAATTCATAATTGCCGTTGATCTCGCCGATGCCCATGTCAATCAGCCCCTGAGACAGGCCGGTCAGCTTCTCCTGAAAGAAGGGGCTATGCAGCATCTTGTTGACCGTGCGCCCGATGATAGAGGCCGTGGTCATCAACACCAGTGCCATCAGCACCAGCCCTCCGATCACGGCGGTAAAGCGGGCAAGAAAATATATCAGCCGACGCATGGTTCTCTCAATCTTGTCTAGGTATTTTGGGGTGTATCAAGCAATCAGGCCCGCGGCGCAGGAATGCACCGCGGGCCTGCTATCGTCGTCAGGGATTATTTGCCGTAGGCATCCATCAGTTCACGCGCTTCGTCGATCAGCGCCTGACCGTCGATGCCCTTGCTGTCCATATCGGCAATCCAGCTGTCATAGATCGGCTGCGACGCATCGCGCCAGACCTGGGTCTCTTCTTCGTTCAGCTCGACAATGTTGTTGCCCAGATCAACCGCGACCTGACGCGCAGGGCCATCGGCATCCGCCTGCGTGCCCCCCGCAAAGACCGAGAATTCCAGACCGGAGTTTTCATCCAGAACCTTCTTCAGCTCATCCGACAATCCATCATAGCGGTCTTTGTTCATCGCCAGCACGAAGGTCAGCGTATAAAGTGCGGCACCGTCAAATTCGGTGTGGTTCTTCACCAGTTCCGGCACTTTCAACGATGGCGTCACTTCCCACGGGATCGTGGTGCCGTCGATCACGCCCTTGGACAGACCTTCGGGAATCGCCGGAACCGGCATGCCCACTGGCGTCGCGCCGGTAATCTCGAGCAGCTGGTTCACCAGACGCGACCCGCCGCGAATCTTCAGACCCTGCATATCGTCGGGCGACCGCACCTCGGTGTTGGTGTGCAGCATGCCGGGGCCGTGAACCCAAGTGCCCAGAATATGTACGTCCTTGAACTCGGTGTCTTTCATGTGCTTTTCGAACATCTGCCAATAGGCAGAGCTCGCCGCGCGGGCGTCGGTGACCATAAAGGGCAGCTCGAACACTTCGGTCGTGGGATAGCGACCGGGGGTATAGCCCACCACGGTCCAGACGATATCGGCCACACCGTCAATCGCCTGATCCATCAGCTCCGGTGGCTTCCCGCCTAGCTGCATGGAGGGGTAGCGTTCAATCTTGATCTTGTTGTCGCTGGCGGCTTCGACCTTATCGGCCCAGACATCCAGAATAAGTTTGGGCACATTGGCCTGTGGCGGCAGGAACTGGTGCATGCGCAGGGTGACCTCTTGCGCCATCGCGCCGGTCGCGCTCATGCCAACGGCAAGGGCCGCACCCGCGATCCCCATCAGGGTTCTTCTCATCATCATTCTAATCTCCCGTGTTCAGTCAAAACGGACCGCTCTGTTGCCGAGCAGTTCCGAGCCTTTAGCTGAGTGACACTCTGACACCAGCGACAGGGGATTATCAATCACCTCCGGTACAAGCAGATGAAAAACACGCAGCTCGGGAACACGACACACGACAGGCCATGCTGAACAACAGCTATCCTACAAAAGTCATATCTGTCCGGGGGGGGGAGATGGTGGCGTTACCTGGATTTGAACCAGGGACCTAACGATTATGAGTCGTTCGCTCTAACCAACTGAGCTATAACGCCATCGGCGCTCCGAGTATGACAGGCTTCGGCCCCCGTCAAGAGCCAAAGCCAATCTTATTTGATTATTCGCCCTCGCGCACCGTATCAATCATGCGCTGCACATTGTCAGGGTCGGCATCCGGCGTGATCCCGTGGCCTAGGTTAAAGATATGCGGGCCCTTGGAAAAGGCTTTGACGATCTGCCGCGTCTCATCCACCAGCGCCTGCCCGCCGGTGACCATATGGGTCGATGCAAGGTTGCCCTGCACGCAACCGTCCACCTGCACATGTTTGGCCGCCCAATCCGCCGAGACGGAATTATCGAGCGCCACACAATCCACCCCCGTCGCCTTGGCGAACCCGATGTATTTATCGCCGGCCTCGCGCGGGAAACCGATGATCGGAATACCGGGGTGGCGCTTCTTCAGCTCTTGCGTGATCTCGCGTGCAGGGGCCAGCGCGTATTTCTCGAAAGCATCGCCCGGCAGCGACCCCGCCCAGCTGTCAAAGATCTTCATCACCTCGGCGCCTGCGTCAATTTGCGCAGACATATATTCGATGGTTGCCTTGGTAATCAGGTCCAACAGCTTCTCGAACAGGGCGTTATCCTGGGTGCGCAGCAGATGCGCAGGCCCCTGATCCTTGGTCCCCTGCCCCGCGATCATATAGGTCGCCACAGTCCAGGGCGCACCGGCAAAGCCGATCAACGTCGTCTCGCGCGGCAGTTCACCGGCAAGGTTGCGCACCGTCTGATAGATCGGGTTCAACGTCTCGTGGATATCGCCCACCGGCCGCAGCTGGTCAAAATCCGCCTGTGTGGTGACCGTGGACAGGCGCGGCCCTTCGCCGGTGACAAACCACAGATCAGCGCCAAGTGCCTGAGGTACAAGCAAAATATCCGCAAAGAGGATCGCCGCATCAAACCCGTAACGACGGATCGGCTGCAAGGTGACCTCGGTCGCCAGCTCGGGGTTGTAGCACAAAGACAGGAAATCCCCCGCCTGCGCCCGCGTCGCCTTATACTCGGGCAGATAGCGTCCGGCCTGCCGCATCATCCAGATCGGCGGCACCGGCAGCGTCTCTCCGGCCAATGAACGCAGAATGGTTTTGCTTTGCGTGTCGGTCTGCGGCATCGGGATTCCTACTCTTCAATGGTTTTGTCTTAGGTCAAGATGTAGCGCCGCGATGTCAAGGCAATGGCACCGCTTGTCAGATCAAATCCACACCCCTAAAGAAGAGCCATGACTGTGAACCTGCCCACCCCCGAAAACCCCATGCGCATCGGCACCCGCGGCTCGCCTCTGGCAATGGCCCAGGCTTACGAAACCCGCGCCCGTCTGGCCGCCGCGTTTGAGATCCCACAGGCGGCGTTTGAAATCGTCGTGATCAAAGTCACCGGCGATGTCATTCAGGATCGCCCGCTCAAGGACATCGGCGGCAAGGGCCTGTTCACCCGCGAAATCGAAGAAGACCTGCTGGCGGGCAAAATCGACATCGCTGTGCATTCGATGAAAGACATGCCCACGATCCAGCCGGGGGGCCTGCTGCTTGATACCTACCTGCCGCGCGAAGACCCCCGCGACGCCTTTGTAGCGCCCACCCTGTCGGCGCTGGACCACCTCGCCGAAGGCGCGGTTGTCGGCACCTCCAGTCTACGCCGCCGTGCGCAGCTGCTGCACCAGCGTCCCGACCTGCAGGTCGTCGAATTCCGCGGCAATGTGCAGACGCGGCTGAAAAAGCTCGCCGATGGTGTGGCCGAATGTACCTTCCTCGCCGTGGCCGGTCTGAACCGTTTGGGCATGCAACACGTCCCCGCCACGCCGATCGACGATACGCTGATGCTGCCCGCGGTCGCGCAAGGGGCCATTGGCATCGAACGCCGCGCCGGTGACCTTGATACCGAAGCCATGCTCGCCGCGATCCATGACACCCCCACGGGCCAACGTCTGGCCGCCGAACGCGCCTTTCTGCTCACGCTTGACGGATCCTGCGAGACACCGATCGCCGGGCTGGCCACGCTGGACGGCGACACGCTCCACCTGCGCGGCCAGGTCCTGCGCCCCGACGGGTCCGAGGCGATTGCCGGCGACCGCAGCGGCCCTATTGCGCAAGGCGGTCAGATGGGCGTCGATCTGGCGCAGGACCTGCTGGCCCAGGCAGGCCCCGGCTTCTTCGACTGGCACGTCAAAGGATAACATCCAAAATAAATTCGCGCTCTGTTTGAAACTAAGCGCAGCATGGCCCCGTTGCTTCGGCATGATCAACAAATGATCACGATATAAACCGAGGAGAACACCATGACTTTCGCTAAAAAGATGATGACCGCAACCGCAGCTCTGGCCCTGACTGCTGGTGCGGCTTTCGCCGACGAGATGAAGAACCCCATGGTCGGTGGTGCTGAAATGTTCGCCGACAAGAACATCGTTGAAAACGCCGTGAACTCTGCCGACCACACCACATTGGTTGCTGCTGTGAAAGCTGCCGGTCTGGTTGATACCCTCGCAGGCGAAGGCCCCTTCACCGTGTTCGCCCCCACCAACGCCGGTTTCGACCGTCTTGAGCCAGGCACCGTCGAAATGCTGGTCAAGCCAGAGAACAAAGAGCGTCTGACCGAAATCCTGACCTGCCACGTGGTCGGCAAGGCCGTGATGTCCGACGCGCTTCAGGGCATGATCAAGGACGACGGCGGTGAGCACCCCGTGCCGACACTGGGCGGCTGCACGCTGCAAGCCTCCTACGCCGATGATGGCCGCATGAAGCTGGTGGATGAAAACGGCAACGCGGCCTTCGTAGAGATCGCAGACGTCAAACAGTCCAACGGTGTGATCCACGTTATCAACGGCGTGATGCTGCCAAAGCAATAAGCTGATACCGGTTTAGACGAAAAGGCCCCCGACCTGCACGGTCGGGGGCCTTTTTCATTCCAAATGGCAGCTATCCCGGGGGAGCCCGCAGGGCGGGGGCTGGCCCCCTAGATCCACTTCGCCAAAGGCGGCAGGCTCATGAGAACCGCATTGGCGTCATGGCCGGTCTCCAGCCCGAATTTCGTACCGCGGTCATAGACAAGGTTATATTCCGCATAAAGCCCGCGATGCACCAACTGCGCTTCTTTATCCGCCTCTGACCAGTCTTGCGTGATCCGCTTTTGCACCAGCGGCAGATAGGCGGGCAGGAAGGCGCGGCCGATATCCTGCGTCAGGGCAAAATCCGCCTCCCAATCGCCTGTCGCGTGATCATCCATAAAGATACCGCCGACCCCGCGCGCGCGGTGACGGTGCGGGATATAGAAATACTCGTCCGCCCAGGCCTTCAGCCGCGGGTACAGATCGCCGCCATGAGGGTCCAGATGCGCCTTTTGCACGGCGTGGAAATGCGCGGTGTCTTCGTCATATTCGATGCAGGGGTTCAGATCGGACCCGCCGCCGAACCAGCTGGCATGAGGGGTCCAGAACATGCGGGTGTTCATATGGACCGCCGGGGCATGGGGGTTCTGCATATGCGCGACCAGACTGATGCCCGACGCCCAGAACCGCGGGTCTTCGGCCATGCCGGGGATGCCCTTGCGCGCCGCCATCGCGACCTGCGCGCGCTCTCCCAAGGTGCCGAACACTGTAGAGACGTTGACGCCGACCTTTTCGAACACGCGCCCGCCACGCATCACGCTCATCAGACCGCCGCCCGCGTCACTACCGTCGTCGCTGCTGCGTTTGGTCGGGGTCACCTCGAATGTGCCGGGCGCGGCATCCGACAGCGGTCCCTCGGCGTGGTCACGCTCCAGCGTCTCGAATGCCTCCACGATCTGGTCGCGCAGGCTGCGGAACCACTTAGCGGCGCGGGTCTTCTCCGCCTCGAAATCAACGGTCATGCGCAAAGCCTTTCGTTACTGCGTATTCTAGTGTGCCGGCGCGTCCACGGCGTCCAGCAAGGACCGCCCCCCGTCCACAACGATCACTTCGCCTGTCAGGAAGCTAGAGCTGTCGGCGGCAAGATACTGGATCGTGTCGGCCAGCTCTGACGGCGAAGCGATGCGCCCCAGCGGTGTGTGGTTGCGGATGTCGTCGCGCCACTCGCGGTTCTCGGCGCAGGACGCTTTCAGCGACCCGCTCATCACCGACCCGAAGGCCACTGCGTTCACCCGGATGCGATGCGGGGCCAGCGTCAGCGCCATCGACCGCGTCATCTGCTCAAGCGCTGCCGCCGCCATGGAATAGGCCATCAACTCGGGCCGCGTGTGCCGCGAGGTGGTCGAGCTGAGGTTGACGATGCTGCCCACGCTGCCGTCTTCCTTGCCCTCGGACTGTTTGATCATGCGTTTGGCGACCTGCTGCGTCAGCTGCATCGCGGTCATCACGTTTTCCTGCCACAGGGTTTCAACGCTGGTATCATCACTGTCCAGCGCATCCGTCGGCAGGAACTGCCGCGAGGCATTGACCAACACGTCGACCTCGTCGAAAGCGTCAATGGTGGCAGAGACGAGGTTCGCAATCGTCAACCGTTGCCGCAGATCGCCCGCGAAAAAGCGGATGTTGCCGTCGTCCTTGGCATCGCCCAGCTGTTCGACCAGCGCTTTCTCGTCGATGTCGGCACACATCACATTTGCGCCCTTGTCGGCGAACTGCCGGGCAATCGCCAAACCAATGCCGTTCGCGGCCCCGGTGACGATGACGCTTTTGCCAGAGATTGAGAATGACATAAATCGTTCCTTAATCAGGCGCGGCCCGCCTATCGGCGTTTGCGCAAAGGCCGTGCCGCGTGAAACAGTTTGAACCGCGCATCGCCGCCGATTTCCTCGACATGGGCGAAACGGGTTTTCAGCTCTGCCTCATAGGGCAGATGACGGTTCGCGACCATCCACAGCTTGCCTTGTGGCGACAGGATGCGTGCTGCCGTGGCAACAAACGCCTGCCCGATCTGCGGTTCAGCCGCGCGACCGATGTGGAAGGGCGGGTTCATGATCACGCTGTCCATGCGGTGGGGCGGCTCCCAGCTTGTGGCATCCTCCCATGCAAAGGACGCGCGATCATCGGTGACATTGCGGCGCGCACATTCCAGCGCCATATGTCCCGCTTCAACAAGATAAAGGTTCTTGATGTCAGGCCGTGTCAGCGCGTGGGCCGACAAAAAGCCCCAACCGGCCCCCAGATCGGCAACCTCGGACCCGAGCTTCTCGGGCAAGGCGTCCACCAGCAGCGCCGAGGCCAGATCGACGCCATCGGCAGAAAAGACCCCCGGCGCGGTCCAGAACCCGCCTTCGGTCAGCTCCGGCCCCTGACGCCAGTCGGAAAAGAACTCCGCCGCCGGTTCCGAGATCCAGAACATCTTGCCGTGAGCCTTCGAGATCGGGCCCTGCACGGTCACACGGTCGCGCATCTCGCGCAGGACACTATCGGCGCCGTCGGTCTTTTGCCCGTCGATCACAACGATCCCGTCGCAGACCTCGCAGGCGGCGGCAATCACGGCGCGGGCTTCGGCCTTGGCGCGTGGCAGGCAGACGATACAGGCCGCATAGCGGTCCTTGATGGTGCGCACGACATCATAGCCGCGCGCGGCCCATGCGTCATAATCCGGTTTGAAATCGTGGATAATCTGAACGCGGTCTTTGTCCAGACCTGGCAAATCACTGTCACGGGGGGGCTGAAAGACGGCAATCGTCCCTTCAGCTGGCAACTCAAGACCACCGCCGTCAAGCGCCAGTTGCAGACGTGCATCAATCACGTGTTATTCTTCTTTTTCCATGGTGCATTGCAGCGGATGCTGGTGACGCCGGGCGAAATCCATCACCTGCGCAACTTTGGTTTCCGCGATCTCGTGGCTGAACACGCCCACGACCGCCAGCCCTTTTTTATGCACGGTCAACATGATCTCGAAGGCTTGGGCATGGTTCAGCCCGAAGAAGCGTTCAAGCACGATCACCACAAATTCCATCGGGGTGAAATCGTCGTTCAACAGCATCACCTTGTACAAAGGCGGCCGCTTGGTCTTTGGTTTGGTCTTGGTCAACAGATCGGTTTCGTCGTCGTCCCGGTCTTTGCCCGCCATCATAAGATCATCAAGGCGCATTGCTGCTCCTGCCTGAGAAGTCGTTTCAAGTGAGTCGTGTAGGCGTCTATATAACCCTAAAGCAGAATTAGAAAAGAGGGCGCGCCAAAGATGGGCAATCCGCTAACGACCATCGGTTTTGATGCCGATGACACTTTATGGCATAACGAACGCTTCTTTGCTTTGACACAGGTCAAATTCGCGGAACTTCTTGCCGATTACACCGACCGCGACAGCCTGATGGACCGGCTGCTGGAGGCAGAGCGGCGCAACATCCCCCACTACGGCTTTGGCATCAAGGGGTTCACCCTCTCGATGATCGAAACCGCGATAGAGGTCACCGAGAGCCGCGTGCCGGCCGATGTCATCTCCGAACTGCTGGCGGCGGGGCGTGATATGCTGGCCCATCCGGTCGAACTGCTGCCCGATGTGCGCGAAACCCTCGAAACCCTGCAAGACGACTATCGGCTGGTGCTGGTGACCAAGGGCGATCTGCTGGATCAGGAACGCAAGCTCGCTGAATCCGGGCTGCGCGATATGTTCACCGCGATTGAAATCGTGTCGGACAAGACCCCGCAAACCTACCAGCGCATCTTTGATACCCACGGCGACGGCCCGGCCCGCGGCATGATGATCGGGAACTCCATGAAATCGGACGTGGTGCCGATGATCCACGCGGGCGGGCATGGCGTCTATATTCCCCACGGCGTCACCTGGGCGCTGGAGCACGCTCCCGCCCCGAGTGATTCGCCCCGCTTCCACCAGATCACCCGCCTGTCCGAAGTGGCAGAACTGCTGCCGTGATCGCCGCTGTATTCTCGCCTTACCTTCGCTGCGTTGTCGCCCAACTCTTGCCACATTCCCGCCACAATCGCCCCTATAGTGGCGGAGTTTTGGGCATACGCTATATGTGCTGCGCGGAAATCGCCGCTTTTCCGGGCTGCACCACATCGAACGCCTTTATCGAAAACACGTCCTATGGTAACCTTACCTTAATAATAATGGTCAGTTGAAAAATCGACGGCCGAGGCAGAGCAAAGGCAGTTATGATGAGAGTGCGGCGTGTGCAGCCAGCCCGGTATGGGCTATTTATTCTTGCGGCTATATGGATCTTGCTGATCCTGCCGCTCAGCGCAATGGCGGCCCCCTATGCCGCCTATGTGATCGACGCCCGAACCGGCGAAGTGTTGCACTCCCGAAACGCGGATACCCGTCTGCACCCGGCCTCCCTCACCAAAATGATGACACTTTATATCGCATTCGAAGCGATTAAGCGTGGTGAGATCTCGCTCGACAGCAAGGTCAAGATCACCAGCCACGCGGCGTCCGAACCGCCCAGCAAATTGGGGCTGAAATCGGGCCAGACCATCGCCCTGCGCTACCTGATCCGCGCCGCGGCCGTCAAATCTGCCAATGACGCCGCCACCGCCATCGGGGAAGCCATCGAAGGGTCCGAGGCCAAGTTCGCCCGCCGCATGAACCGCACCGCCAAGGCGCTTGGCATGACCAACACCACCTTCAAGAACGCCCACGGCCTGACAGAATCCGGCCACATGTCGACCGCACATGACATGACCATCATGGGCCGCCACCTGCTGTATGATCACCCCGAATACTACAACCTGTTCTCGCGCATCACTGCCGATGCGGGCGTGCGCAAGGTCAGCCACACCAACCGTCGCTTCCTGTCGTCCTACAAAGGCGCCGACGGGATCAAGACCGGCTACACCCGCGCCGCTGGCTTCAACCTCACCGCCTCGGCCGAACGGGGCAATGAACGCATTATCGTGACCGTCTTCGGCGGCACCTCCACCAGCGCGCGGAACGCCAAAGTGGCAGAGCTGATGGATCTGGGCTTCCGCCGCGCCCCCTCCAGCGCACCGCTGAAAAAACCCTCCAAACCCGCTTACGCCGATGTCGAAGATACGCCCGTCGCGTCTGATGGGGCCGCAGGCAAGGTCATCCGCCTTGTGGGGGCCGTCACCACTTCCAAACGTCCCACATTGCGTCCGGGCCACCAGCCTCAGGTCGTGGTCGCCACCGCAGAGGTGCCCCAAGCGACCTCGCCTATCCTGAACTCAGACATCACCGCCGCGCTGAAAGAGGCGCAGAAAACCGCGCCGCCCGTCGTGGCAGAGGCCCCTGCTCCGACACCGGAACCCGCAGCAGAGGCGGAAACCCTGCTCGCCTCGGTCTCGGTCCGGCCCACGCTGCGCCCCTCGGCTGCCGCATCGCTGGTTGAAACCGCCGCGGTCAAACAGGTCACACCCAAAGCGCCCCCCGCCCCCGAGGTCATCACCCGCGTGTCGACATCCGGCGGGCGTCACTGGGGCGTGAATGTGGGCCGCTACCCCAGCCGCTATGCCGCCGAGAAAGTGTTGCTGAAAACCGCATTGTCCGAAATCTCGACCCTCGACGGCAGCCTGCGCAAAGTCGTGCGTCGCCCGCAAGGGTTCGACGCCAACTTCCTTGGCATGACCCGCGAGACAGCCGATCTGGCCTGCCGCCGTCTGGTCGCCCGCAATGTGAACTGCTTTATGATCGGGCCAAGCTCTTAAGCTTGGCCTGCTCAGGTCGTCGCCTGTAGCAAGGTGCGCGTATAGTCGGACTGCGGATTGTCATACAGCGTATCGACATCGCCGTATTCGACCACATCCCCCCGCTTCATCACCATCACCTTATGCGACATCGCGCGCACGACCTTCAGGTCGTGGCTGATGAACAGATAGGCGAGCCCGTATTTGCGCTGCAGATTGCGCAGCAGGTCCACGATCTGCACCTGCACGGTCATATCCAGCGCCGAGGTCGGCTCGTCCAGCACCAGCAGCTTGGGCCGCAGCACCATAGCCCGCGCAATCGCGATCCGCTGACGTTGCCCGCCGGAAAATTCGTGGGGATAGCGGTCCATCGTGGCGGGGTCCAAACCCACCTCGATCATCACATCGCGTACCAGTTCGCGCGGATTGCGGTCGGGGTCCACCTTATGCACGCTCAGCCCTTCGGCGATAATCTGCATACAGGTCATCCGCGGCGACAGGCTGCCGAACGGATCCTGAAACACGATCTGCATATCCTTGCGCAACCGCCGCAACTGCCGCGTGGACCAACTGCGCACATCCTGCCCCATAAAGTTGATCCCCCCTTCAGAGGAGATCAACCGCATGATCGCCAGCGCCAGCGTCGTCTTGCCCGACCCGGATTCACCCACGATACCAAGGGTTTCCCCCGCGCGCACCGACAGCGAAGCGTCGTTTACCGCCTTCACGTGATCCACCGTCTTACGCATGAACCCCTTCTGGATCGGGAACCAGACCTTCAGATGATCGGTGCTGGCGATCACCTCGGCATCGGGGGCAACCGGGTCCGGTCGGCCCGACGGCTCCGCCCCCAAAAGCTTGATCGTGTAGGGGTGCTGCGGGTTGTCAAAAATCTCGTGCGTGGGGCCGTGTTCGACAATCTCGCCCTGCTTCATCACGCAGACGCGGTCGGCAATGCGGCGCACGATGCCCAGATCATGGGTGATGAACAGCAGGCCCATGCCCTCGCTGTCTTTCAGCTCTTTCAGCAGGTCTAGTATCTGCGCCTGAATGGTCACGTCCAAGGCCGTGGTCGGCTCATCCGCGATCAGTACATCGGGCTTGTTGGCCAACGCCATCGCGATCATCACCCGTTGCCGTTGCCCACCCGACAGCTGATGCGGGTAGGCACCCAACCGGCTCTGTGCATCCACGATCCCGACCTTGTCCAGCAGTTCAAGGATACGCGCCCGCGCCTCGGCCCCTGCTACGCCCTGATGCAGCGCCAGCGATTCCGCCAGCTGCTTTTCGATCGTATGCAGCGGGTTCAGCGAGGTCATCGGCTCTTGAAAGATAAAGCTGATGTCATTGCCGCGCACCTTGCGCAGCAGCTTGTCGCTCGCCCCGACCATCTGCTGCCCGTCATACAGCACCGATCCCGACACCTCGGCACTGTCGCCTAACAGCGATACGGTGCTCAGCGCCGATACGGATTTACCCGAGCCGGACTCCCCCACCAGCGCCACGGTCTCCCCGCGCTGCACGGCAAAGCTCACGCCCTTGACCGCATGGGTCAACGCGCCTTCCTGACGGAAGGAGACGCGCAGGTCATCCACTTGCAGCACCGCGGCGTTCTGGGTCGAAGGCGTCATGAGAACGTCTTTCTCGGGTCAAAGGCGTCGCGGATCCCTTCAAAGATAAAGATCAGCAGCGACAGCATGATGGCAAAGGTGAAGAACGCGGTGAACGCCAGCCAGGGCGCTTGCAGGTTCTGCTTGGCTTGCAACGTCAGCTCGCCCAGGGACGGGGCCGACGACGGCAAGCCGAAGCCCAGAAAATCAAGGATCGCAAGCGTGCTGATCGTGCCGGTGATGATAAACGGCAGCATCGTGAGCATCGCGACCATCGCATTGGGCAGCATGTGCCGGAACATGATCGTCATATTCCCCACCCCAAGCGCGCGCGCCGCACGCACATATTCAAGGTTCCGCGCGCGCAGGAATTCGGCCCGCACCACACCCACCAGCGACGTCCAACTGAACAGCACCAGCAAGAACACCAGCAGCCAGAAACTGCGCCCCAGAATGGCGAACATGATGATGATCACATAAAGCGACGGGGTCGAGGTCCAGATCTCGATCACGCGCTGGAAGATCAGATCCGTCCAGCCGCCAAAGAACCCCTGCACCGCCCCCGCGATGATCCCGATCAACGATGCCGCCCCCGTCACAATCAGGGTAAAGATGATCGACAGCCGGAAGCCATGAATGACCCGCGCCAACACGTCACGTTTGGTGCCATCGGTGCCCAGCAGGTTCTGCCCGTTCGGCGGCAGCGGGGCCGCGCCGGGCCGGTCCACGGCGGTGTCAAAGCTATAGGGGATGGGCGGCCAGATCGACCAACCCGCCGAAATCGGCTCGCCCGCAACCTCGCCATCCTGCGCGTCCTCGATGATCCCCTCGGGGTCGTCCAGACAGTCGATCAACCCGCCCGAGGCAATCAGACATTGCACTTCGGGGTCGCGGTACACCGCTTCGGTCAGGAAATCGCCGCCGAACTCGGTCTCGGGGTAGAACTTGAAGATCGGCATGTAATAGTCGCCGCGATAGTTCACGAGGATCGGTTTGTCGTTGGCCACGAATTCGGCGAACAGCGAGATGCCAAACAGGATCGCGAAAATCCAAAGGCTCCAATAGGCGCGGCGGTTACGGGTAAAGTTACGCCAGCGGCGTTGGTTCAGCGGGGATAGCGCCATCGGGTTCAGCCCTCGCGTTTTTCAAAGTCGATGCGCGGGTCGACGACCACATACATCAGGTCAGACAGGATACCGACCAGCAGACCGATAAGGCCAAAGATGAACAGCGTGCCGAAGACGATCGGATAATCCCGCGCAACCGCCGCCTCGAACCCCAGACGGCCCAGCCCATCAAGGCTAAAGATCGTCTCGATGATCAGCGAGCCGCCAAAGAACACACCGATAAACACCGCTGGAAAGCCCGCGATCACGATCAGCATCGCGTTGCGGAATACGTGGCCGTACAACACCTTACGCTCCGACAGGCCCTTGGCCCGCGCCGTGACGACATATTGCTTCTTGATCTCGTCGAGAAAGCTGTTCTTGGTCAGCAAGGTCAGCGTCGCAAAGGCCGAGATGGTCGAGGCCAGCACCGGCAGCGTGATGTGCCAGAAGTAATCCGCGACCTTGCCCAAGGGGCTCAGCTGGTCAAAATTATCCGAAGTCAGCCCCCGCAGCGGGAATATCTGCCAGTAGGACCCGCCCGCGAACAGCACCAGCAGCAGGATCGCGAACAGAAAGCCCGGGATCGCATAGGCGGCGATAATCGCGCCCGATGTCCATGTATCAAAGGCCGTGCCATCCTTGACCGCCTTGCGGATGCCAAGGGGGATCGACACCAGATAGGCAATCAACGTGGACCACAGCCCCAGCGTGATCGACACGGGCAGTTTTTCCTTGATCAACTCGATCACGCTGATCGACCGGAAGTAGCTGTCGCCGAAATCGAACCGCATGTAATTCCACAGCATGTTCACGAACCGCTCTACCGGCGGTTTGTCAAAGCCGAACTCTTTCTCAAGCTCTGCGATGAATTCGGGCGGCAGGCCCCGTGCGCCAACGTAATTCTCGTTGCCGCCGGTATCTGCGGCATTCCCCGCATCCGATCCCCCGCCAGAGAACCCTTCGAACACGTCACCACCGCCCTGAATACGCGCGATCGCCTGCTCAACAGGGCCACCCGGCACAAACTGCACCAGTGCAAAGTTGATCAGCATGATCCCAAGCAACGTCGGTATGATCAGCAACAGCCGTCGAAGAATATATGCGCCCATGGCCGGCGTTTACCTCAGTGCGCCTGCAGCGCGCAAGGCGTCTGCTTTATCGGCATTGTACCACCAGAAATCGAGGTAGCCCAAAGCGTAAGGCGGCTGCGTTTCGGGGTGTTCGTACTGGTCGTAATAGGCGGTCCAGAAACTGTCGTTATACCAGGTCGGGATCATGAAAAATTCATAGCGCAGTGCCCGATCCAGCGCCATCAGGCTGGCGTCCTCTTCCTCTTTCGTGTCCGCGGCCAGCGACGCGGTCACAATTGCATCCACCAGCGGGCTGGCAAGCCCCGCAGGGTTGAACAGCGAATAGGCCGCCGCCTCTGACCCATAGCGTTGTTCCAGCCCGGTGCCTGTGCCCAGAAACGCCCCATAGCTGTCATAGACCATGTCGTAGTCGCGGTCCCGTTCGCGGGCCGTGTATTGGGAACTGTCGACTTTCTCGAGCACGGCATCAATGCCCATGTTCTGCAAATTCGACATAAAGTTTTCGATCACCGCCGACAGCGTCGCCGACCCCGAGGAGTTCAGCAAGAACCGCAACTGCAAGGGTTTGCCCTGCGCATTGTAGCGTTTGCCGTCATCGCCCACGGCCCAACCGGCCTCGTCCAGCAGCTTCATCGCGCGGCGCAAGTTGCGACGGTCCGACAGGCGGCTCGCATCCGAGGTATGCGGCACCACCGCGTCTTGCGTCAGCAGTTCGGGCGGCACAACATCGCCAAGGCTTTCCAGCAGCGCCAGTTCCGCCCCTTGGGGTGCGCCCGTGGCCATCAGGGGCGTGTCCTGCGTAAAGGACGCCCGCTGTTTGAACAGCCCGTATTGCAGCGATTCATTGGTCCATTCAAAGTTGAACCCCAGGGCCACGGCCTCGCGCACGCGCTTATCCTGCAAGACCTCGCGGCCAAGGTTGAATACGATGCCCGAGGGCGTAGGAGGCGACCCGTCGGGGATGTCCTCTTTCACCACCTGCCCTGCGGTCACCTTGGGGAAGTCATAGGATGACGCCCATTGTTTCGAGCTGCCCTCGGTGCGGAAGGTATATTCACCCGCCTTGAAGGCCTCGAACGCGGAATTCTCGTCGCCGAAGTATTCAACGCGGATTTTATCGAAATTGTTGCGGCCCACGTTGAACGGCAGGTCCTTGCCCCAGTAATCGGGGTTGCGTTTATAGACGATGCGACGGTTCACATCGATGCTGTCGATCATATAGGGGCCGGACCCGGGCGAGGTTTCCAGCCGCGATTCGTCGAGCCGCGCGCCGGTTTCCTCGTACCATTTTTTCGACCACGCCGGCACGCCGCCGACCTGTTCGATCAGGCTGCGCCGAGACACGCCGGGGCTGAAATAGAACTTGATGGTGTAATCGTCGATCACCTCGACCTTGGGGATCAGCTTGCGCACTGCATCGGCATAGGATTTCAGCCCCTGATCCAGCAGCAGGTTGTGGCTGAAGGCGATGTCATGGGCCGTCACCGGATCACCGGTCGAGAATTTGGCGTCCTTACGCATGTGGAACACCACCCAATCCTTGCTCTCGGGGTATTCAAGGCTCTCGCACAGCAGGCAATAGGCTTCGCCGTAAACATCGGCGGGCACGATCTCTCCGCCAACGCCCTCGCCAAGCAGGCTTTCATACATCACCGTGCTCAACGCACCGCCACGACCCTTGCGCGAATAGGGGTTCATCGAATCAAACGTCCCGAGGGTAGAGATTGAAATCTCGCCGCCTTTGGGGGCGTCGGGGTTCACATAGTCGAAATGGGTGTAGTCGGCGGGGTATTTCAGATCGCCGTAAAAGGAATAGCCATGCGCGGTGATGATCTTGTCACTTCCCTGCGCGGCGTCATCCTGCCCCCAAGCAGCACCGCCCAGCATCGCGGCCCCGAAAACAAGCAAGGCCGCGCCAGCGACGCGCAGCATGGGGGTTTGCGATTTTGTGTCAGCACGGGCATGGGTCCGGGGCATCGGGCGTATCCTTTATAACAACAGGCGATAGACAAGGGTCGTCGCGGCAGATCACTGCCGGATACACGCTAACGGCCCGACCGCCCAAGTTACAAGTTGCGAATATGTTACCTGACTGAAAACAGGGCACTTCACAGCAAAAGGCCGCCCACGAGGGGGCGGCCTTGCAATCGGAATATGGGGTGGATCAGTTGTCCAGGCTGTCGAGATAGGCGATCACATTCGCCCGGTCTTCGATCTTGGGCAGACCCGCGAAACCCATCGTGGTGCCTGGCGCGAAACCCGCAGGCTTGGTCAGGAAGGCGTTCAGGTTCTCTGGGGTCCATGTCTCTGCCGATTTCTCAAGCGCGCCGGAGTAGGACGCATACCCATCAGCGGAATCAACCGGACGCCCGACAACACCGTAGAGGTAGGGACCAACCGCATTCGCACCATCCTCAACCTTGTGACAGGCCGAACATTTGCGGAAAACCTTTTCACCCTTGGCCGGATCAGCGGCCGCCATGATCTCGGCGAAATCGACTTCTTCAGCGGGCTCACCGCCACCAGAGGCGTCTGCCACTTCAATGACATAGCCTTGTTCGCCATGCGCTTCGGCATGATAAAGCTCTTCGCCCGCGAATTTGCCAAGCAGAAGGACAAGCCAAGCGCCAAACAGGCCGGCAGCGATTTTGGTAACGGTCATTGTATCGAACATGCGTGAAGGTCCATCGTTGGTATTCGGGCATCGTATTGCAGGCGTATCTATTGCTTTCCCTTCGTCGGGGCAAGGTGTAGTTACCGCGACCAAACGCCATAGTTGGCAACGGCTTGAAGAAGGATGCCCCTGATGACCAGTAAAACCGCGCCGCGCATCGCTTTTCAAGGTGCTTTGGGGGCCTATAGCCACGAAGCCTGCCTGCAAGCCCGCCCCGACATGATCCCGGTGCCCTGCATGACCTTCGAAGGGGTGATCCGCGCCGTGCGCGAAGGCCGCGCCGATCTGGCGATGCTGCCGGTCGAAAACTCGACCTACGGGCGGGTTGCGGACATCCACCGGCTGTTGCCGCAAAGCGGGCTGCGCATCATCGCGGAGGCCTTCGTGCGCGTGCGCATCAGCCTGATGGCCCATGACGGCGTGAAGCTCGAAGACATCAAACACGTGCGCGCGCATATGGTGCTGATCCCGCAGGCGCGCAGCTGGCTGGACGCCCATGGCATCACCTCAGAGGCAGCGGCGGACAGCGCAGGGGCTGCGGCGGATCTTGCGGTGTCGGAGGAACGCGATATCGGTGTGCTGGCAAGCGAGGTCGCGGCGGATATTCACGGGCTCAAGGTGCTGGCCCGCGACATCGAGGATCTGGACCATAACACCACCCGCTTTTTGCTGATGTCGCCCGAGCTGGACCAGACCCGCCGTGCGGAAAACATGCTGACCACCTTTGTCTTTCAGGTGCGCAACATCCCGGCCGCACTTTACAAGGCCATGGGCGGTTTCGCGACCAATGGCGTCAACATGACCAAGCTGGAAAGCTACATGGCGGGCGGGTCGTTCACGGCGACACAGTTCTATGCCGATATCGAAGGCCACCCCGAAGACCCCGCCGTCGCCCGCGCGCTGGAGGAGTTGGCGCATTTCACCAACTTCATCGATATTCTGGGCGTCTACCCCGCGCATCCCGACCGTCACGGCCAGTAAGTGCGGCAATCACCGCAACCCCCCTAGCGGGGTTTGTGGTAGCGGTCTTCCATGTCCTTGGCGTAGTCGCCGACACGTTTCTTGAACTTCTTGGTCAGCGAATTTTTGGCCAGTTTCAACGACTGCACCAGCAGACGGGCCGACAGGTTTTGCGGCTTGAGCTCTAGCGCGACCATGATGCGGGTGCGGCTGCGTGACAGGGCGACGAGATCAAAGCTCATGTCGCCGGTCAGCCCCTGCGAACGGGTGTTCAGCTTCATTTCGGTCGGGCGGTCAAAGCGGTCCATCTCGACCTGAAGCTCGCGCCGTTTGCCGCGCATGTCAAAGGCAGCTTCCCACTGCATCCCCGGCCCCGCTTCTGCGAGCCGGTCCACGCGCTGCACCTCTGCGCCGCGGCGCATGGCGGCGCGTTCGAACTGGTCAAATTCGCACAGCATGTCGAATACCGCATCAATCGGCGCGTCGATGTCTTCTTTGGTGGAAAATTTCATGTTCTGCCTTGTTCGTCGTCTTTCCCGAAGGTTGCCTTAATCCAGCGTATCCGCAAGCCAGTTTTCCAGCAGGAAATGCGCAATCGCCCCCTTTCGGGCCGGTTTGATCTTGGGGTGTTGCCCGGCAAAGACATCCATCATGTCCTCTTTCGACACCCAAAGGGCCTCTTCGATCTCTTTGGGGTCGATGGTGATCTCTTTGCTTGTCGCCTCTCCGGCGCAGCCGAACATGAGCGACGCGGGAAACGGCCAAGGCTGGCTCGCAAGATAGCTGACCTGACCGACCTGCACGCCCGCCTCTTCAAACACCTCGCGGCGCACGGCGGCTTCGAGCGTTTCACCCGGTTCGACAAACCCCGCCAAAAGCGAGAACATCCCCTCGGGCCAGCCCGGCGACCGCCCCATCAGGACAGAGTTGCCGTGGGTAATCAGCATGATCACAACCGGATCGGTGCGCGGAAAATGCGAAGCGCGGCACGCGGGGCAGTTGCGTTGCCAGCCTGCGTCATTCACCACGGTCTCAAAGCCGCAGCGGGCGCAGTAGCCGTGGTTTTCGTGCCACGCCAGAATGGCCTTGCCGGTCGCGGCGAGTTCGGCGTCACGCGGGCTGAGCCATGTCATCACGCGGCGCATTTCGACGAAAGCATAGTCGGGCGGCAACATCGGGTGGCGCTGTTCGCTTTGATCCACGAAAGACCCCAGCTGGCGCGGGTCGAAGTCATCGGGCATCCACGGCGACAGGTCATAGGCAAAACGCGCGGCCCCCTCTTCGCGCCCCAGCAAGATCGGAGCAGAGCCGGCATCCGCCAGAACGGGGTGATCCAGCGGCAAACGCACGACAGACGCGGGGCGCGCGGGGTCGATCAGGACCTTGCCCCGCCAGAACAGAATGGCGCGGGCGGCGTCATCGGCGCGCAATGCGGCCACGGCCTCCTTGTCGGCGCGAACCTCTCCGGCGCGGTCAAGCGCTGACCCTCCGAAAGTGACCGTCTCGGCGTGCTTCATGCGTATCCTCCCGTTTGCGTGCACCATGCCTATTGGCCAAACCGCGCGATGCCAAGGCTGCATGGCGCCGTGCCCGTTAAAAACGCCCGAGATAAAATCGCCTTTGGGCCCGTCTTGCATCCCATCCGGCCCTATACTATATGGGCGGTGAGAGGTTGGTGCGGGCAGGTGCCTCGCCAACCCGGTCAGATCCGGAAGGAAGCAGCCGTAACGAGACCCACTTGGGTCGTTATCAGCCTCTCACCCCAGCGTATTTTGCGCAGCAAAATACGCGTCGCCCCGCAGGGTCATCCAAAGGATGGCCCGAGAGGGGCAGCCCACCCTGCCATAATATAGAGTGCTTATTGTCCCTGCCCCGCAGCGCCCCGATGCGGTTGGCTATCGGCATTTCGGCACGGCCTGGCAACAGGTCAGGTTACCCATGGGTAACTTAACCTGCTGTTTATAAACATTATTTTTCCGTTATAGCATCGAACGCTGTTACAGCTCCTCTGCCGCGAATGTGTCGCATTGGCCGACCTGACCGCTGTCGAACCCGCGCTGGAACCAGCTTGAGCGCTGCTCGGATGTGCCGTGGGTAAAGGTGTGGGGCTGGGGGACGCGACCGGCCTGACGTTGCAGGTGGTCATCGCCGATCTTGCGCGCGGCGTTCAATGCCTCGTCCAGATCGCCCCGCTCCATCGGACCTTTGACGTTCTTGGCCCAGATGCCCGAAAAACAATCGGCCATCAGCTCGAGCCGCACGGTCAGGGCGTTCGCCTCGGCGGTAGAGGATTGGCGGCGCAGCGCGTCTACCTTGGGCAGAATGCCCAGTTCGTTCTGGACGTGGTGGGCGACCTCGTGGGCAATCACATAGGCGGCGGCGAAATCCCCGCCTGCCCCCATGCGCTGCGCCAGAAGATCAAAGAATTGCGTGTCGATATAGGCCTTTTCATCCGCAGGGCAGTAAAACGGCCCCGTCGCGCCAGAGGCCCCGCCACAGGCACTTTGCGTGACGTTGGAAAAGACAACGAGCTTTGGCGGCACGTATTCACGACCCAACTGCTGTGGGAAAATCTCGCCCCAGACATCTTCGGTGGTGGCCAGCACCTGCGCGGTGAACTGCGTGGCCTGCGCGTCAGAGTCAGAGACCGGCGCACCCTGCTGGGTTTGCGGCGCGCCGCCCCCGTTCAGCAAGGGCGATACGTCGATGCCGGTGAAATAGCCGATCGCCAGCACCGCCAAAACGCCGACGATCCCCAGACCGCCCGCACGCCCGGCACCGCCCCCGCGCCCGCCGCGGCGGACCTCAACGTTTTTGCTTCTTCTGATGCCGCGCAACCGCATAAATCTGTCCCCGTTATGTCAAATATTATTGTCAGCGTAACGCGCGACGCGCACAATAGTTCAATGAATAAAAGCAATGATCTGGCCGAGAACCGCACCGACTGGGCCGAAGACCGTACGATTTTGGCGAACGAGCGCACCTTTGCAGGATGGATGCGCACGGGGATGGCGTCGCTTGCGGTGGCGATCGGGCTTAAGGCGGTGTTCGGTGATTTTGACCCGACCTGGGCCGCGAAAAGCGTGGCGACGATCTTTGTCGTCGCGGCGGTCTATATCTTCTGGGCGGCCCATGATGCGGCGACCAAGACGCTGGACCGGCTGAACGACCACCATGCCAATGCCCAACCCAATGCGCGGATGAAGACACTTGCGGTGATTTTCAGCTTTGCCTCGGTTGCGGTTGGCGGCATCCTTTGGATGCTCTAGGTTCAGGGCTTCAATCGAATCTTGCAGGATCGTCATGACAGCACCCTCTGCCTATCGCGTATTGGCCCGCAAATACCGGCCTGAAACCTTTGCCGATCTGGTCGGGCAGGACGCGATGGTGCGCACGCTGAAAAACGCGTTCGAGGCGGACCGCATTGCGCAGGCGTTTATCATGACCGGCATCCGCGGGACCGGTAAAACGACGACAGCACGGATCATTGCCAAGGGGATGAACTGCATCGGGCCGGACGGGAATGGCGGGCCGACGACGGAACCCTGCGGGGTCTGCGAACATTGCGTCGCCATCATGGAGGGCCGTCATGTCGACGTGATGGAGATGGACGCCGCATCGAACACCGGCGTCGGCAATATCCGCGAGATTATCGACAGCGTGCATTACCGCGCGGCCTCGGCCCGGTACAAAGTCTATATCATCGATGAGGTGCACATGCTGTCGACCGGCGCGTTCAACGCGCTGCTGAAGACGCTTGAGGAACCGCCAGAGCACGTCAAATTCATCTTCGCCACGACCGAGATCCGCAAGGTGCCCGTGACCGTGCTGTCGCGCTGCCAACGCTTTGATTTGCGCCGGATCGAGCCCGAGGTGATGATCGCGCTGATGCGCAAGATCGCCACCGCCGAAGGGGCCGAGATTGCGGACGATGCGCTGGCGCTGATCACCCGTGCCGCCGAAGGGTCGGCGCGCGATGCCACGTCCTTGCTGGATCAGGCAATCAGCCACGGGGCGGGCGAAACGACGGCTGTGCAGGTGCGTGCGATGCTGGGGCTGGCGGATCGCGGGCGGGTGCTGGACCTGTTCGATATGATCCTGCGCGGCGATGCGGCTGGCGCGCTGGACGAGCTGGGCAACCAGTATTCCGACGGGGCCGACCCGATGGCCGTGCTGCGCGATCTGGCCGAGATCACCCATTGGGTATCGGTGGTCAAGATCACCCCCGATGCCGCCGAAGATCCCACCGTCTCGCCCGAGGAACGCAGCCGTGGCGTCACCATGGCGGAAACCCTGCCGATGCGCGTGCTGACCCGTCTGTGGCAGATGTTGCTCAAAGCGCTGGACGAGGTGGCAAGCGCGCCCAATGCGATGATGGCCGCCGAGATGGCCGTGATCCGCCTGACCCATGTCGCCGATCTGCCCAGCCCTGAAGAGCTTGCCCGCAAGCTGGCCAATACCACGCCTCCTCCCGCTCCGCCGCAGGGTCCGGGGGGCGGGGCCGCCGTGCCCGCCGGGGGTGGATCGACCAGCGCCATGGGCAGCCAGCAGATGTCGGGCGGGCCTGCGGGCGGCGCGACGATGGCGGCACTTGCCCCGGCGGTGGCGCAGGCTTTGGCGCAGTACCCGACGTTTGAACATGTGGTCGAACTGATCCGCAGCAACCGCGACGTGAAGCTGTTGGTGGAGGTCGAGACCTCGGTCCGGCTGGCGGCCTATCAACCGGGGCGGATCGAATTCACCCCCACCGACAGCGCCCCCCGCGATCTGGCGCAGCGTCTTGGCACGCGGCTGCAACTGTGGACCGGCAACCGCTGGGCTGTGACCATCGTGGGCGACAGCAGCGCGAAAACCATCGCCGAGATACGCGACGCCAAGGAAAACGCCCTGAAATCGCAGGCGGAAAACCACCCGTTGATGCAGGCCGTCATGGCGAGCTTTCCGGGGGCCAAGATCCTGTCGATCCGCACGCCCGAGGAAATCGCCGCCGCCGCCGTGTCCGAAGCGCTGCCCGAGGTCGAAGATGAATGGGACCCTTTCGAGGACGACTGACCCCGCCTGCCCCTGCTCTGCCCGCGACCTGTCCACGCCGGGGCACCCCTTGTCGGGGGGCGGCAAAGACCGCATATACGTAAGCAAATAAAGCTACAGGAGACGACCACATGCTTAAAGGTTTGGGTGCCATGGGTGACATGGCCAAGATGATGAAGACGGCGCAGCAGATGCAGGGCAAGATGGCGCAGCTGCAAGAAGACATGCATAATATCATCGTCGAAGGGGAATCCGGTGCCGGTCTGGTCAAGGCGACCTGCACTGCCAAGGGCGAGCTGAAGTCGCTGGATATCGATCCGTCGATCTTTAACGGCGACGAGAAAGAAGTCGTCGAGGACCTGATCCTCGCCGCGATCAAGGACGCGCAGACCAAAGCCACCGACCGCGCCCAATCCGAGATGAGCAAGCTGACCGAAGGCATGGGTCTGCCTGCGGATATGAAGCTGCCGTTCTGATCCTTCCAAATGGGGTTAAATCCTCGCCGAAGGCATTAAAACTCTTTCACACCAACGCCATGGGGGTCCACAGATGAGCAGCACACGCGACATTGATGCGCTCATCGACCTGATGGCGCGGCTGCCCGGATTGGGGCCACGCTCGGCCCGCCGGGCGGTGCTGCATCTGATCCGCAAGCGCGCGCTGTTGCTGACCCCTTTGGCCGATATGATGCAGACCGTGGCGGCGACGGCGCGCGAATGTATCAACTGCGGCAATGTGGGGACCGCCGATATCTGCGACATCTGCACGTCGGAAAAACGCGCCAATGGCGAGATTTGCGTGGTCGAGGATGTCGCGGATCTGTGGGCGATGGAACGGTCGGGCGTGTTCAAGGGGCGTTATCACGTCCTGGGTGGCACGCTGTCGGCGCTGGATGCCATCGGCCCGCAGGAATTGCGCATCCCCCGGCTGATGGACCGTGTGCGCGACGAGGCCGTGTCGGAGGTTATCCTGGCGCTGAACGCCACCATCGACGGGCAGACCACGGCGCATTACATCGCGGACCAGCTTGAGGGTCAGGTGCGGTTGACCTCTCTGGCCCAGGGTGTGCCGATCGGCGGGGAACTTGATTACCTTGACGATGGGACGATCACCGCAGCGATGCGCGCGCGCAAATCCATCTAGGGCCGCGTGACCTCAGGCTTTCCGATCCGCCAGCCGTTTGCGCATCTGTGCAAGTGCGATCAGGGCGGCGTCGCGTTCGGCCTCTAGCTGGGCGATGCTGCGGCCTGCGGCCTCAATGTTTACCCCGTCGACCAGACGCGCGCAGGTATCGGCGTCGAGCCTTGGCGCGCCAAGATTATCCCAACGTTTCTGCTGGCTTGGCCCGAGATGGGCCAGATAGCCCGCCATGCCTCCGGCGCCCCCGCCAAGGTGATAGGCCATATGCGCCCCGAGCACCGACCAGCGCAGCCCCGGGCCGTTGACCAGCGCCTGATCCACCGCGTCGACATCGGCGATGCCTTCGGCGACAATATGCACCGCCTCGCGCCAGAGCGCCGAGGACAGCCGGTTGGCGATATGCCCCACCGCATCTTTTTTCAGCCGCACGGGCGCAGAGCCGAGGCTGCGGTAGAACCCTTCGGCCCAGTCGAGCACCTGAGGATCGGGGCCGTAGACTTCGACCAGCGGCACCAGATGGGGCGGATTGAAGGGATGTGCGGTGATCAGCCGGTCGGGGTGCTGCATCCCCGGCACAAGATCCGACCACGGGTGCGCCGAAGTGCTGGAGGCGATAATCACATCCGACGCGACGATAGCTTCGATCTGTGCGTAAAGCTGGTGTTTCAGCGGCACGTTCTCGGGCGCGTTTTCCTGGATCAGCACAACGTCGTGCAGGGCGTCTTGCAAACTCTCGTGGGTTGAAAGCGCGCCTTGGGGGGCCGCCCCCGCCGAGATTTCTTGCAGTTGCGCCAAGGGGCCCGCCACGCGGGCGGCGAAACCGTCGCGGGCATCTGTGTCAGGGTCCCACGCGCGGACGCTGTGGCCTGCGTGCTGGAACAGCGCGGCCCAGCTTGCGCCGATCAAGCCGCAGCCGATGACGGCCACGGTGCAGGGGGGCATCATCGCGGTCGTGTCAGTCAACCGACAGCACCGTTTCCTGCCCGTTTTCAAGCACATAGACGCAGCCCTGCCGGTTTGACAACTGGCCCAGCTCGGCGCGGCTCAACCCGCAGAGCGCGCCGCGCAAAAGCTGGCCGCTGAGCCCGTGAGCGACCACGACGGTGGGTTCGGTCAGCGTGTCGACAAAGGCATTCACCCGCGCCTGAAACACGTCAAAGCCTTCGCCACCGGGAGCGGCACAATAGAATTCCATATGGGGGCTTTGCGCCGTGATGCCTTCGGGCAGGTTCTTGAAGATATCGGCGCGCAGGTGACCTTCCCAATCGCCGGCGAAAATCTCTTTCAGGCGGTCGTCGGTCTGGTAGTCCCGCCCGCCAAGGGCGATATCCGCGGTCTGGCGCGTGCGTTTGAGCGGCGACACGATGCAGGGCGGGTTATGCGCAAGGATAGGCGCCATCAGCTCGGCTTGCTGCTGCGCATGGACCCTGCCCCGTTCGGAGAGCACGGATTCGGTCTGGCCCTGCACCCTCCCTTCTGCGTTCCATTCGGTTTCACCGTGCCGCAGGAACCAGACTTTGGGATAGGATTTCATGACGTGGGGCCTTTTATCGCGTTGAGTTGCCTAGCACTTTGGCTCAAGCGCGCGCAGAACGCCACCCACACAAAAATCAAGCAAGAGCGGGCGATACACCATAGGGCTTTCGCGCCGATCACTTTGCGACAGGCCCGCAATGCGGATGCCACTTGCGACGATGGACACCATCGAGGACACGGTCAGCGACAGCACCGCGGCAAGCTGTTCACGGTCGGCATCGGGACGCAGACGCGCCATTTCATCAAGGTAGATAGAGGCGACGCGATCATAAAGCGGCCCTGCCTCGCGGTAATAGCGTTCGTCAGACATGATCCGCGCCACCAGCTGCGCATAGGCCCGCCATTGCGGATCCCCGCGCGAGGCGATTTCGAGGTACGGGGTGACATAGGCATCGATCAGCGTCTCCAGCGTGAGCCGCTCTGTCGATTTGAGCGCATCGAGCCGCGCCATGCGCATGGCGTTGAGCGTTTCGACCCGCCGTTTCAGCACGGTCACGAAAAGCTCTTGTTTAGTACCTCCGTGAAAGCCGACCACACCCAGCGTGACTTCGGCCTCGCGCGCGATCCGGCGGATGCTGACCGCATCAAAGCCAAGCTCGGCGAAGCACCGCTCTGCCGCGTCGAGCACGCGTTCGCGGGTGATCTCGCCGCGGGCGACGCGACCATCCTTGCTTGTGCCGTCTTCCTTTCGGTCCGTCATGACACCCCGGTCCCTCTGATCAGGCCATCAAGGTGCATGACCTGCGCGTTGCGCGGTCCGGCAGTGGTCACACATGCCCCGCAGTTGATATTATTGCGGCGCTTCAGCATTTTTTACAAACTTTATCAAAAATCAAAGTAAACCAGTTCGTTGCCTCGGGATTTGGGTGCGCTTAGCGACATCGGCTTTGGTTTGCGACCAAGAATTGCACCGAATCACCTGTTACCAGAGGGCACATCCCCCTGATGGTTGAACAAATGGGCAGCGCGACACGGTATAGGCTAACTGCCCGCACTTACCGCGTGTGTGAGCGTTAACGGCATCAACCCCGCTCGCCCCACGGAGAGGTGAGTGATTCGTTTTGCAATGCTGCGGGGGGCGCTATGTGGTGGCTTGGGCATCGCCCTGCGCGTTTCGCCGCCGCTGGTCGCAGTTTCGCGGCCTTCGCGACGCGGGGGAGGTGGATATTTCAAACTAAGTGTACTATCGCATACCAAACTTCAGGAAAGGCTGGATACCATGGCTGAGACACAGACACCCGACATCATTTACACGCAGGTCGATGAGGCCCCCGAACTGGCAAGCTATTCGCTGCTGCCGATCATCCGCAGCTTTGCCGATGCGGCAGGGGTTTCTGTGGGCACCCGTGATATCTCTTTGTCGGGGCGTATTCTGGCGGCCTTCCCCGACGCGCTGACCGAGGCGCAAAAACAGTCCGACGATCTGGCGATTCTGGGCGATCTGGTGAAAACGCCCGACGCCAATGTGATCAAGCTGCCGAATATCTCTGCCTCGGTGCCGCAGCTGGTGGCCGCGATCAAGGAATTGCAGGGTCAGGGCTATGCGCTGCCCGACTACCCCGAAGCGCCAAGCACCGACGCGGAAAAGAAAGCCCGCGCGGCCTATGACGCGATCAAGGGCTCTGCGGTGAACCCCGTTCTGCGCGAAGGCAACTCGGACCGTCGCGCGGCCAATGCGGTCAAGAAATACGCGATGGCGAACCCCCATTCGATGGGCACATGGTCCAAGGACAGCAAAACCAAAGTATCGTCGATGTCGGGCGGTGATTTCTTCTCGAACGAGAAATCCCTGACACTGACCGAGGCGCAGGCCGGTGCGGCCAAGATCGTGCATGTTGCCGCCGACGGAACCGAGACCGTGTTGAAGGATGGCGTTTCTTTCCCTGCGGGCACTGTGGTCGACACCACTTTCATGTCTGCCAAGGCGCTGGACAAATTCCTGGCCGAGCAGATCGAAGAGACCAAGAAAGACGGCACGCTGTTCTCGTTGCACATGAAAGCGACGATGATGAAAGTGTCGGACCCGATCATCTTTGGCCACGCTGTGCGGGAATATCTGAAGCCCGTCTTCGACAAATACGGTGACGCGCTGAAGGCGGCGGGTGTGAACCCGAACGCAGGCATCGGCGACATGATGGAGCGGATCAAGGACAACGCCGAGATCACCCAAGCCGTCAAAGACGCGATGGCGGCACGCCCGCCGATGTATATGGTGAATTCCGACAAAGGGATCACCAACCTGCACGTGCCATCCGACGTGATCATCGACGCGTCCATGCCCGCGCTGATCCGCGCTGGCGGCAAGGGCTGGGGCCCCGACAACAAGGAACACGACACCAACTGCGTGATCCCCGACAACTCATATGCTCCGGTCTATGAAGAAAGCATTAATTACTTCAAGGAAACCGGCGCGCTGGACCCGACGACCTCGGGCACAGTGCAGAACATCGGTTTGATGGCGCAGAAGGCCGAGGAATACGGGTCGCACCCCACCACGTTCGAGATCCCCGCGGACGGCACCGTGAAAATGATCGCCGCCAATGGCGACGTGATTTCCGAGCACAGCGTCGAAGCGAACGACATCTGGCGCGCGGCCTCGGCCCGCAAGGCCCCGATCGAGGACTGGGTGCAGCTGGCCATCGACCGTCAGAAAGCCGAAGGCTGCGAGGCGATCTTCTGGCTGGACGAGAACCGCGCCCATGACGCAGAGCTGATCGCCTACGTAAAGCCGATCCTTGAAGCCAAGGGCGTGGCCGACAAGTTCCAGATCATGTCCCCCGCCAAGGCCACGCGCCAAACGCTGGAAACGATCCGCAAGGGCGAGAATTCGATCGCGATCACCGGCAACGTGCTGCGCGACTATCTGACCGACCTGTTCCCCATTCTGGAACTGGGCACCTCGGCCAAGATGTTGTCGATCGTCAAGCTGATGCAGGGCGGTGGCCTGTTTGAAACGGGTGCCGGCGGGTCTGCCCCCAAGCACGTGCAGCAGCTTGTTGAAGAAAACCACCTGCGGTGGGACAGCCTGGGCGAGTTCTGTGCGCTTGGGGAGAGCCTCAAGTTCCTCGCGGACCAGAAGGACAATGCCAAGGCCGCCGTCCTGGGCAAAGCCGTAGATGCCGCGACCCAAGGCATTCTGGACAACAACAAATCGCCATCGCGCAAAGTGGGCGAGCCGGACAACCGCGCCAGCCACTATTACTTTGCCCTTTACTGGGCGCAGGCACTGGCCAGCCAGAGCGACGACGCCGCATTGGCCGAACATTTTGCCCCCATCGCCGAAAAACTGGCGGCGAATGAGGACAAGATCATGGCCGAGCTGGCAGAGGTTCAGGGCAAGCCTGTCGATCTGGGCGGGTACTTCCATTCGGACCCCGCCAAGACCGAAGCGGTGATGCGCCCCTCGGCCACGTTGAACGCCATCATCGGCTAAGGCACCGCAGCATCGCGACCTATCCGCCCCGTCCTTTTGCAAAAGGGCGGGGCGTTTTCTTTGGGAACCATTCGCAGGCACTGCCGGTTGTTTGACCGGCACCTTGCCGCCCCGTCGGCAACAAACCGTCCCGCGCCCTTGCTGTCAGTTGATCCTTGCACGCATTCCTTCTATCGAAGAGGGCAGTATTTTAACGCTGATAGATCAGGATATTTCATGACCAAGCCGTTGCCCAAAGTCACGCCGAACACATGGGAATTTCTGCGCGACCCCATGATCGCCCCCACCGGTTTTCGCGAATATGACGCGCGCTGGCAGTACCCCGAGGCGATTAACCTGCCGGGCATCACCGCGCTTGGCCTTGGTCTGGGCACGCAGATGCAACAGCGCGGGATCGAGCCCGTTATCGCTGTGGGCAATGATTACCGCGACTATTCCCTGTCGATTAAAAATGCGCTGATTTTGGGCCTGATGCAGGCGGGTATTCACGTCAAGGATATCGGCCCCTGTCTGTCGCCCATGGCCTATTTCGCGCAATTCCATCTGGATGCGCCCGCGGTGGCGATGGTCACCGCGTCGCATAACCCCAATGGCTGGACCGGCGTGAAGATGGGCTTTGAACGCCCGCTGACCCACGGCCCCGACGAGATGGCCGAACTGCGCGATATCGTTCTGGAAGGGCGTGGCGAACAGCGCGACGGCGGCAAGTATGAATTTGTCGATGGTGTGCGCGAAGCCTATCTGGATGATCTGGTGGGTGACTTCAAAATGACCCGCAAGCTCAAGGTCGTCTGCGCCACGGGGAACGGCACCGCGGCCGCCTTTGCGCCCGAACTGTTCCGCCGTCTGGGGGTCGAGGTGGTCGATAGCCACAACACGCTGGATTACACGTTCCCGCATTACAACCCGAACCCCGAAGCGATGGAAATGCTGCATGATATGTCCGACAGCGTGAAAGCCTCGGGCGCGGATTTCGCGCTTGGGTTTGACGGCGACGGCGACCGCTGCGGCGTGGTGGATGACGAGGGCGAAGAGATTTTCGCCGACAAGATGGGCGTCATCATGGCACGCGATCTGTCTGCGATTTACCCCAACAGCACCTTTGTCGCCGATGTGAAATCGACCGGGCTTTATGCCTCTGACCCTGTTTTGCAGGCCAATGGCGTTACGGCGGACTATTGGAAAACCGGCCACAGCCACATGAAACGGCGGGTCAAACAGTTGGGTGCGCTGGCGGGGTTCGAGAAGTCGGGCCACTACTTCCTGGCTGAACCCATCGGGCGTGGCTATGACTGCGGCATGCGCGTCGCGGTCGAGGTCTGCAAACTGATGGACCGCAACCCCGACATGAAGATGTCGGACCTGCGCCGCGCCCTGCCCCACACATATTCCACCCCCACCATGTCGCCCTATGCGTCGGACGAGGACAAATATGATATCCTCGACCGGATCGTCACCAAGTTGAAAGACGTGAGTGAGTTGGGCGGCCGCCCCGTGAAAGAGGTCGTGGCCGTGAATGGCGCGCGGGTGATCCTGGACAACGGCAGCTGGGGGCTGGTGCGCGCCTCTTCGAACACGCCGAACCTTGTGGTGGTCTGTGAAAGCTCTGAATCCGAGGAAGAATTGCGCGCGATCTTTGCCGATCTGGACGCGGTGATCCGGACAGAGCCGGACGTGGGCGACTACGACCAAACCTTCTGATTGCATCAAGACTCGCCAGAATCCTCTAAGTTGAGTAAATGTTGATGTGTCTGCCCCCTCGGGCAGGCACATTTTTCGTTTAGGGGCCCTGATGGTAAAACGCGCGCTGATCACCGGCATCACCGGTCAAGACGGGTCCTATCTGGCGGAGTTGTTGCTGGACAAAGGATACGAGGTGCACGGGATCAAGCGGCGGTCGTCATCTCTTAATACGCAGCGGATTGATCATATTTATCAAGACCCTCACGAGGATGATCCCGATCTGATCCTGCATTATGGCGATCTTACCGACAGTTCGAACCTGACGCGGATCATGCGCGAGGTGCAGCCGGACGAGGTCTATAACCTTGGCGCGCAAAGCCATGTCGCGGTCAGTTTCGAGACGCCCGAATATACGACAGAGGTGAACGCCAACGGGGCCCTGCGGCTGTTAGAGGCGATCCGGTTTCTGGGGTTGGAAAAAAAGACCCGCTTTTACCAAGCATCAACTTCTGAGCTGTATGGCTTGGTCCAGGAGACACCACAGACGGAGGAAACACCCTTTCACCCGCGCAGCCCCTATGCGGTTGCCAAGATGTACGCCTATTGGATCACGGTTAATTATCGCGAGGCCTATGGTATCTATGCCTGCAACGGCATCCTTTTTAACCACGAAAGCTCCCGCCGTGGCGAAACCTTTGTCACGCGCAAGATCACGCGCGGCTTGGCCAATATCGCGCAGGGGTTGGAGGGGTGTCTTTATATGGGCAATATCGACGCGCTGCGCGATTGGGGGCACGCCAAAGATTACGTGCGCATGCAATGGATGATGCTGCAGCAGGACGTGGCAGAGGATTTCGTGATCGCCACGGGCGTGCAGTATTCCGTGCGCCAATTCATCACGTGGTCGGCGGCTGAGCTTGGGATTACGCTGCGGTTCGAAGGGACGGGCGTGGAGGAATATGCTGTTGTCGATAGCGTCATTGGGGAGGATGCCCCCGCGGTCAGCCCCGGCGATGTGGTGATGCGCATTGATCCGCAGTATTTCCGCCCCGCCGAGGTGGAGACGCTGCTGGGGTCGCCGGCGAAGGCGAAGAAGAAACTCGGGTGGGAGCCGCAAATCTCCGCGCAAGAGATGTGTGCAGAGATGGTGGCGAATGACCTCAAGGTCGCACGACGGCATGCGCTTTTGAAAGAGCACGGGCTGGATCTGCCGATCCCGCTCGAGAACGGGTAGGCCCATGCGGAAGATCTATATCGCAGGGCATCGCGGCATGGTCGGCGGGGCGATCTTGCGGCAGCTGCAGGCGCGCAAGGATGCTGGGGAGGCGTTGGAACTGGTGACTCGGACCCGTGCAGAACTGGACCTGACCGATCAGGCAGCGGTGCGTGAGTTTATGCGTTCTGAGGCACCGAATGTGGTGATATTGGCCGCAGCCAAGGTTGGCGGGATCATGGCGAACAACACATATCCCGCTGAGTTTATTTACGAAAACCTGATGATCGAATGTAATGTGATCCATCAGGCGTTTGCGGCGGGGGTTCAACAGCTGCTGCAACTGGGCAGCTCTTGCATCTATCCGCGCGACGCGGCGCAGCCGATGGCCGAAAATGCCCTGCTGACCGGCCCGCTAGAGCCCACGAACGAGCCCTACGCCATCGCCAAGATCGCGGGCATTAAACTTTGCGAAAGTTATAATCGGCAATATGGCGTGGATTATCGCAGTGTGATGCCAACGAATCTCTATGGACCGGGGGATAATTTTCATCCGCAGAACAGCCATGTCTTGCCCGCCCTGATCCGCCGTTTCCACGAGGCCACGCGCGACGGGGCGGCGGAGGTCGTGATTTGGGGCAGCGGCAAACCGATGCGGGAATTCCTGCATGTGGACGATATGGCGGAAGCGTCGCTGTTTGTGCTCGACCTGCCGCGTGATGCCTACGCTGCGCAGACGCACCCGATGCAAAGCCATATCAACGTGGGCACGGGCTTCGACATCAGCATCGCGGCGCTGGCGGGGATGGTGGCAGACGTGACGGGGTTCAAAGGGCGGCTGGTGTTTGACACGTCAAAGCCAGACGGGACGATGCGCAAGCTGATGGATGTCTCGCGTCTGGCGAAAATGGGGTGGCGCGCGCGGATCGATCTGAAAGACGGGCTGCGCGAGACGTATGAATGGTTTTTGCGACAGGATCACCTGCGCAGCTAAATCTAAAGCATTTGATTAATCTCTCGTTAGAATTTTTCAGATTAACTGCCTCTCATGATGCACGCTATTCTCCTTTGCGGCGGATCGGGGACGCGTCTTTGGCCCCTGTCGCGCAAATGCTACCCCAAACAGTTTGCCAAGCTGATGGGGGATGAAAGCCTGTTCCAGATTTCGGCCAAGCGTCTGACCGGCCCCGGATTCGCCCCTCCGATTGTGGTGACCGGCGACCCGTTCCGGTTCATCGTGACCGAACAACTGGCGCAGGTGGAACGGGCGGCGCAGGCGATCCTGATCGAACCCGAGGGACGCAATACCGCCCCTGCGATCCTTGCCGCGGCGCTGTATATTGCGCGCAGTGACGCGCAAGCGCTGATGCTGGTCGCGCCGTCGGACCATGTGATCCCCGACTGCGATGCTTTTGCCCAGACCGTGCAAGCCGCGGTGCCGCGCGCGCAGGCCGGTGATCTGGTCACCTTTGGCATCACGCCTACGCGGGCCGAAACGGGCTATGGCTATCTTGAGCTGGCTAAAGGTGCGGATGCGAGCGCTCAAACCCCGCAACCCCTTGCGCGCTTTGTCGAAAAGCCGGATCGCGCACAGGCGCAGGGGATGTTGCGGGCGGGGAATTTTCTGTGGAACGCCGGGATCTTCCTGTTCACGGCGCAGACGATTATTGACGCCTATCAGACCCACGCGCCCGAGATGGTGCGCGCGGTGCGCGCATCGCTTGACGGGGCGACCTCTGATCTGGGGCTGACCCGTCTCGCACCCGAGGCTTGGGGCCAAGCCGATGATATCTCTATCGATTATGCGATCATGGAGAAGGCAGATAACCTCGCGGTGATGCCTTTCGCCGCCGGATGGTCTGACTTGGGCGGCTGGGATGCGGTCTGGCTGGAAAGCGGGCCGGACGCGGCGGGGAATGTCTGTTCGGACAATGCCACGGCGATTGACTGCGCGGGCACGCTGCTGCGATCGGAAACCGACGGGTTGCAGCTGGTCGGCATCGGGCTGGACAACATCATCGCCGTCGCCATGGGCGATGCGGTGCTGGTGGCGGATAAATCGCAAGCGCAGCGGGTGAAGGAAGCGGTTGAGGCGCTCAAAAGGCGGGACGCCAGCCAAGCGGTCCAACTGCCGCGCGATTACCGGCCGTGGGGGTGGTACGAAAGCCTTGTGATCGGCGGGCGGTTTCAGGTGAAGCGCATCGTGGTGAACCCCGGTGCAGCCTTGAGCCTGCAAAGCCATCACCACCGGTCGGAACATTGGATCGTGGTCGAAGGCACCGCGAAAGTGACCGTGGACGACACCGTGAAACTGATCAGCGAGAACCAGTCGGTCTACATCCCGCTTGGCTCCGTGCACCGGATGGAGAACCCCGGCAAACTACCTATGGTGCTGATCGAGGTGCAGACCGGCAGCTATTTTGGCGAGGATGATATTATCCGCTACGAAGATATCTATGCGCGGGGGTAAGGCTTCGTCTGCCTTGGCAACGAAAAAAGCGCCCCCCTCTAGGGGCGCTTTCGCTGTTCCAGGCTTTGCGTCGGATCAGCTGCGCGACAGGACGCTGGCGGGGCGCGCTTTGGCCAGACCGCTGGTGATAAAGCCTGCAAGCACCGCTTTGATGATGTCACCGGGGATGAACACGGTCACGAGCGCGGCGGATTCCAGCAGTGATTTATCCAGCGCGATCGACAGGCCGATGATCCCGAAGATATAAAGCACGACGATCCCGCCGATTACCGAAGCAACCGCCGCAACGATGGTCAGCGAGGGCCCGTACCATTTTTCGACGATCAGGCCGGTGACAAAAGCCGCCACGGGGAAGCCGATCAGGAAGCCCGAGGACGGCAGCATGAAGGCACCCAGCCCCCCGTTGCCACCGGCCAGAAGCGGCAGCCCCAAAGCGACCAGCAGCAAGAAGAGCAGCACGGCCAGCGCGCCGCGTTTGGCCCCCAGCACGGTCCCGCAAAGCATGATGCCCAAGCTTTGCGCCGTGATTGGCACGCCAAAGCCAAGCGAGAATTTCGGGATCAACGCAAGTGCTGCAATCAGGGCAGCGAACAGCGCAACGAGGGTCAGGTTACGTTCCATAACAAAGGGTCCTTTGCGTAAATTTGACGGCATGTATCCCCGCGATCACAAAATTAAGCAAGCGTCGTGATCGTGACCAAAGGTCAGCGCGGGTGTTATGCAACCGGTGCGGCACAGGCCAGCAGGGCGGACACGTCCAGATGGGTTTCCATATGGTCGGCCAGCGCGTCGAGCGTATCTTCCACGGTCTGACTGTAGGAGGTCGGCCCTGCCCCCAGCCCCAGTTGTGCCAACCAGGCACTGCGGAAACTATCGTTGGTAAAGAGCCCGTGCAGATAGGTGCCGGTGATCTTGCCATCGCGCGACCCTGCCCCGTCGGGGGTGCCGTTGATATGCGCGAAGGGTGTGGCGCAATCGGCCCCCACCGTCTGCCCGATGTGGATTTCATAGCCGTCTATCTGCGTGCCCGTGGCGGCATGGTCGGCGGTGACGCGGGTCAGGGTCTTGTCCGGGGCCATGCGGGTTTCGACATCCAGCAGGCCCAGCCCCTCTTCGCGGCCCGCAGGTCCCTCGAAGCCCTGCGGATCCTCGATAAACCGGCCCAGCATCTGGTAGCCGCCGCAGATTCCCAGCACCGCGCCGCCGCGCCGCACATGAGCATAAAGGTCGATGTCCCAGCCTTGGGCGCGCAGGAAAGCCAGATCGCCGCGGGTGGATTTCGTGCCCGGCAGGATCACCAGATCGGCGTCCGCGGGCAGCGGCGTGCCGGGGGGGACCATGGTCAGCCGCACCGACGGCTCCGCCGCCAGCGGGTCGAGGTCGTCGAAGTTCGAGATGCGCGAGAGCATGGGGCAGACGATGTGGAACCCGCCGTCGGAGGGCGCGCGCGACAGGTCCACCGCGTCTTCGGCGGGCAGCAGATGCGCGTTGGCAAACCACGGCAATGTGCCGAACCCCGTCCAGCCGGTGCGGCGTTCAATCTCGCGGTAGCCGTCGTCAAAAAGGCTGACATCGCCGCGGAACTTGTTGACCAGAAAGCCGGTGATCATCGCCGCGTCTTCCGGGTCCATTACCACTTGGGTGCCGACGATCTGGGCGATGACGCCGCCACGGTTGATGTCTCCGGCCAAAACAACGGGTACACCTGCGGCGCGGGCAAAGCCCATATTGGCAAGGTCGTTCTGGCGCAGGTTCGTTTCAGCCGGGCTGCCCGCCCCTTCAACGATGATCAGATCGGCGCTTTGCCCGAGGATTCCGAAGCTTTGAAGCACGGGGGCCATCAACCCTGCGCGGGCCTTGCTGAAGTCACGCGCTTGCAGGGTGCTATGGCGCTGCCCTTGCACGATCACCTGCGATCCGCTGTCGGTTTCGGGCTTCAGCAGGATGGGGTTCATATGCACCGACAGGGGCCGCCCGCAGGCCATCGCTTGCAGGGCTTGGGCGCGGCCGATCTCTCCGCCGTCCTCGGTGACGGCGGCGTTGTTCGACATGTTCTGCGGCTTGAACGGCGCGACGGAAAGCCCCCGACGCGTGGCCGCGCGGCACAGGCCCGCCACCAGCATGGATTTCCCCACATTCGATCCGGTGCCCTGGATCATGATGGCGCGGGTGGGCATGGCGGGACCTCGTGTTTTTTGTGCAGCCCTTGGTGTCAGCCTGCGGTGATCCCGTCAAGCATCCGCGGGTGCCCCCTGCCCATTGGCCGCCCGCGGGAAAATCCGCGCAAAGCGGGTTTGGCCCCTGCGTTATGACAGGCGCAGCTTGACAGGGGCGGGCAAATGACCAATGCAGGGCGTATGTTGGTTCCTGTCCCAGACAGGCGAAGAGGGAACGCGATACGCATTGATCCAGCCTTGGGTCAGCGCCAAGCGCAGCCGCCCCCGCGACCGTGACCGGAGAGAGCTTTCAACCACTGGCCCGCAGGCTGGGAAGGTGAAGGTTCGCAAGGCAAGCTGCCTTAGATCCGCAAGCCGGGAGACCTGCCAGCATAGTTTGTAACGGGCGAACGGGGTGTTTCGCGACTGGCCTAGAACGCTGTTCGCATGTCGTTCGCTGCTGGCGATCCCCCTTGGCCCATCGACGTATGAGGCAAGATATGACCACCACGGATCAACCGGTCACCGTCACCATCTGCACCACCTGTCGCGCAGGTCAGATCACCGCCGAGGACGCGCCGCGCCCCGGCCAACAGCTGTTTGACGCGCTGTCGGGGCATCTGCCCGACGGTGTGCAGCTGCGCGGAGCCGAATGTCTGTCGGCCTGTTCGCGGGGCTGTTCGATGGTCCTGTCGGGTGGCCCGTCGCGCTGGACTTATGTGTACGGCGATCTCGACACGGACGCGCATTTGTCCGATATCGTGAAGGGCGTTTCTGCCTATGCCCAGACCTCTGATGGCGTGGTGCCCTGGCGCGAACGCCCCGTGGTCTTCCGCAAACAATCCATCGCCCGCATTCCCCCACAGGAGCCTACCGAATGACCAACCTTACCAAAATCCCCGTTACCGTGATCACCGGCTTTCTGGGCGCTGGCAAAACCACCTTTATCCGTCACCTGATGGAGAACGCGGGCTCCAAGCGTCTGGCCGTGCTGGTCAATGAATTCGGCACCGCCGGTGTGGATGGCGACATCCTGAAATCCTGCGCGATTGACAATTGCCCCGCCGAGAACATCGTCGAGCTGGCAAACGGCTGTATCTGCTGCACCGTGGCCGATGACTTTATCCCCACCATCGAAGCCCTGATGGCCCTGCCCGAAACGCCTGATCACATCCTGATCGAGACGTCGGGGCTGGCGCTGCCAAAGCCCTTGCTCAAGGCGTTTGACTGGCCAGCGATCCGGTCGCGCATCACCGTGGACGGCGTGATTACACTTGCCGATGCCGAAGCCGTGGTCAGCGGGCAGTTCGCCCCCGATCTGGAGGCCGTGGCCGCACAGCGCGATGCCGACGACAGTCTGGACCATGAAACGCCTTTGTCCGAAGTCTTTGAGGACCAGATCGCCTGCGCCGACATCGTGCTGCTGTCCAAGGCCGATCTGGCGGGCCCCGACGGCGTCGAGGCTGCGCGCAAGGTGATCGAGGCGCATGCGCCGCGCAAGCTGCCGATCATTCCGATGACCGAAGGCGTGATCGACCCCCGCGTTGTGCTGGGTCTGGAAGCCGCCGCCGAAGATGACATCGACGCGCGCCCCAGCCACCACGACGGGCATGACGATCACGAACATGACGACTTTGAAAGCGTTGTGATCGACATGGGCGAAGTCGCCGATGTCGCCACGCTTGAGGCCGCCGTGTTGCGCTTGGCGCGCGAGCAGAAAATCCTGCGCGTCAAAGGCTATATCGCTGTTCAGGACAAACCGATGCGTCTGCTTGTGCAGGCCGTGGGCGAACGCGTGCGCAGCCAGTTCGACCGCCCTTGGGGGGACATGCCGCGCCGCAGCCAGCTGGTTGTGATCGCAGAGCATGATCACGTGAACGAAGCCGCGATCCGCGCGGTGCTGGAGGGCTAAGCCGCCATGCATGTCGTCTTTCGCGAAAGCCACGGACTGGACCAAAGCGATCTGCCCCAAGATCTGGGGCAGACGCCGGCGGATCTGGTGGTGCTGTCCTTTTCGGACAGTGATCTGGGGGCTTTCGCGGCGGGCTGGCATCGTGCGGAAGGGGGCTTGCCGTCGTTGCGGCTGGCCAATCTGGTCGCGCTGAAACATCCGTTGTCGGTCGATACCTATGCCGAACAGACCCTTGCGGGGGCCAAGGCGGTATTGGTGCGGCTGATCGGGGGGGAAAGCTATTGGCCTTACGGGCTGGCGACCTTGCAGGATATGGCGCGCAAACAGCAGATCGCGCTGGCGGTGCTGCCTGCGGACGGCCAACCCGACCCACGGCTCGACGCGCTGTCGACGCTGCCGCATTCGACGTTAAGACGCTTGCAACATCTGTGCGATACGGGCGGGGCGGTGGCTGCGCAGGCGGCACTGGCGCAGCTGTCGCTGGCCGCAGGTCTTTACGCGGGGCCAGCCAAAGGGGCCAAGACCGTGCCGGAAGCGGGGTTCTACCGCCCCCACACCGGCGTGATCCCCGCGCCGGACCCCTCCGACAAGCCGCGCGCGATTGTGACATTCTACCGGTCCTATCTGACGGCTGCCGATACCGATCCTGTGGATGCGCTGATCACCGCGCTCGACGCGCGTGGCTTTGACGCCGTGGGGCTCTTCGCGCCCAGCCTCAAGGGAGACACCGCGCCGTGGATCGCGCAGCAGATCGCCCGGCTTGATCCGGCGGTGATCGTGAACGCCACCGCTTTCTCCGCCCAGCGCGGGCCGGATGAACCCTCGGTCCTGGGCGCATCAGATTGCCCCGTGGTGCAGGTCGCCCTATCGACCGCGCGTCGGCGCGATTGGGCCGGATCAGAGCGCGGGCTGTCGCCCACCGATCTGGCGATGCATGTCGTCTTGCCCGAGGTGGATGGCCGTCTGTTCGGCGGTGTCGTCAGCTTTAAACAGCCCGGTAAACGGGACGAGGCGCTGCAATACAGCCGTTTCGCCCATCGCGCCGACGCGAACCGCGTGGATTTCATCGCCGATCGCGTGCAGCGCTTGCACCAGCTACGGGTGCAGGACAACGCGGCAAAGTCTGTGGGGGTGGTGCTGTCCACCTACCCCGGCAAAGACTGGAACATGGCCCATGCGCTGGGGCTGGATGCGCTGGCCTCCCTGCGGGAGATGACGGCGCAGCTGGCGGCGCAGGGCTATGACGTGGATGCGGGGGACTTTACCGATACGCAAACGGTTGCCAGCCGTCTTGGCACCGACACGCTCCGCTGGCCGCTGGCAGAGTATGAGGCCGCGCTTGCAAAGCTGCCACAGGCGTTGCGCGATGACCTGACCGAAAGCTGGGGCGCGCCGCAGGATGATCCGCTGTTTCACGACGGGGCGTTCTGTTTTCCGGCACTGCGCAGTGGCAAGCTGCTGGTCGCCTTGCAGCCCGAACGCGGGGCGCTGGCCGAACGGGACGATGACTATCACGACCTGAGCCGCACGCCGCGCCCGGGCTATGTCGCCTTCTATCTGTGGCTGCAACAGCAGGCGGATGCGATGGTGCATGTCGGGGCCCATGGCACGCTGGAATGGCTGCCGGGCAAATCCGTTGCCCTGTCTGACGCCTGCTGGCCCGAGGCGCTGATCGGCCCGATGCCGGTGATCTATCCCTTTATCGTCAATGACCCCGGTGAGGCCGCGCAGGCCAAACGCCGTATCGGGGCCGTGACCGTGGGCCATATGCCGCCCCCTTTGGTGACATCGAAACTGCCCGATGCATTCGGACGGTTGGAACGGCTGCTGGATGAATACTCGACCGCGGACGGGTTGGACCCTGCGCGGCGCGACCGGCTGATCGCGGATATCCGAGCCGAGGCGCAGGGCCGCGGGGTTGAACAGGACCTCGGCCTTGATGCCAACGCCAGCGCGGCAGAGGCGCTGACCCGCATCGACCGTTTTGTCTGCGACATCAAGGAAACGCAATATGGCGACGGGCTGCATGTCTTTGGCGCAGGCGATCATGGGACGGGCGAGATCGACGGGCTGATCGCTGCGCTTTCGGCGCGGTTTGTGCCCCCCGGCCCGTCGGGGTCCCCCTATCGCGGGCGCAGCGATGTGCGGCCCACGGGGCGCAACCTGTTTACCACCGATCCACGGGCCGTGCCCTCGCGCGCGGCCTATACCCAAGGGGTGAAGCTGGCCGAGGAATTGTTGCGCAAGCATTTGCAGGATCACGGCGACTGGCCCAAGGGGTTGGTCATGGACATGTGGGGCTCTGCCACCATCCGCACGGCGGGCGAGGAATTTGCCATGGCGCTGCATCTGGCGGGCCTGTCCCCCCGCTGGGATGACGGCAGCGACCGTGTGAGCGGGTTCGACATTCTGCCGCTTGCGCTGTTGAACCGTCCGCGCATTGATGTGACCCTGCGGGTGTCAGGCCTGTTCCGCGATATGTTCCCCGGTCTGGCGCTGCTGTTCGAGACAGCAATTGCCAAGCTGGCCGAGCGTCCCGAAACGGCGGCTGATAACCCCTATCTGGTGCAGACCCCGCGTGTCTTTGGCCCGCGCCCGGGATCCTATGGCTTGGGGATCGGCACTGCGATGGACGACTATTCCGACGAGGCGCGCACAGCGGCGGGCGAGGCATGGCTGGCTGCGTCGTCCTACGCGATCGACGCGCGCGGAGAGATCACCTATGCCCGCGACGCGCTTGAGACGCAACTGACGCGGGCCGATAGTTTCGTGCACCTGCAAGACCTGCCCGAGACCGATCTGCTGATGGCAGAGGATTACGCCGCACACGAGGCCGGCTTTGCCGCCGCGATGCAGCGTTTGGGCAAGGGCGGGGCTGCCGCGCTGTACCATCTGGACGCCACCCGCCCCGACCAGCCCCGTGCCCGCACCCTGACCGAGGAGCTCGCCCGTGTGGTGCGCGCCCGTGCCGCCAACCCCGATTGGGCCACTGGCATGATGGCGCATGGTTTCCGCGGTGCCGCCGAGATTGCCGCGACACTGGATCACCTTGCCGCCTTTGCGCATCTGGCGGGCGTTGTGCCGGACCATCTGTTCGACGCCATGTTCGATGCAACGCTGGGGCGCGATGATCTGGTCGACTTTATGCAGGACGCCAACCCGCAAGCGCTTGCTGCATTGCGCGCGCGGTTTGATGCGCTGCACCGGGCGGGGCTTTGGACGTCGCGCCGCAACTCTGTCCTTGCCGAATTGGGCACCATCGCATGAGCGCGCCGCAGGTCTTTGGCTGGTGCCCCGGTGCGCTGCGGCCGATGATGTCCGGCGACGGGCTGGTGGTGCGGCTGCGTGTGCCGATGGGTCGGCTGAGCCCTGGCCAGATCCGCCGCGTTGCCACGCTGGCGCGCACCCATGGCAACGGGATGATCGACCTGTCGGCCCGCGCGAACCTGCAACTGCGCGGGGTGACAACGGATAGCCATGCCGCATTGGTCGACGGGCTGCGCGAGATTGGCCTTGTCGATGCCGATCTGGCGGCAGAGGCGCGGCGCAATATCACCGTGACGCCGTTCTGGCAGGATGGGGACGACAGCCACCGCGTGGCGCAAGCCCTGGCCCATGCGCTTTCCGATGATGGCGCACCCGACCTGCCCAGCAAGTTCGGCTTTGCGATCGATTGCGGGGCGCGGCCTGTGCTGACGTGCACCTCTGCCGATATCCGGATCGAACGTAGCGCTGCTGGCCTGATCTGCCGGGCGGACGGGGCGGAGATAGGCCAGCCAGTCACAGTGGATACAGCCGCAGATGCCGCACTGACGCTGGCCCGCTGGTTTCTGGACACCGGTGGCGTGACCGACGGTCGGGGGCGCATGGCGGCGCATATCGCGACGCGGGGGGCTCCGGTGGGCGCTGATACCGCCCCCCTCCCCGCTGCGCCCGTCCCTGAGCCCGGTATGACCCCGCAAGGCACACTTCTCGGGTTTGCCTTTGGCCAGACCACGGCGGAAAACTTTGCGCAGCTGGCGGAGCTTGGTGCGCTGCGGCTGACCCCTTGGCGCATGGTGTTGATGGAAGGGGGCACCCCTTCGGCTCCGCTGCCCGATTTCATCACCGACGCCCGCGATCCGCGCCGCCGTGTGCAGGTCTGCACCGGTGCCCCCGGCTGCCGTCAGGCCCTGTCGGATACCCGCGATGCTGCTCGCGCCATTGCCGCGCATCTGTCGCCAGACAGCGACGACACGATCCATATCTCGGGCTGTGCCAAAGGCTGCGCCCATCCCGCCCCTGCCCCCGTCACGCTGACCGCCAGCTATGACGGGCATTTCACCCTTATCCGCCACGGGCGCGCAGGCGATCCGCCGCAAAGCGCGCCGCTGACAGTGACCCAAATTCAAGACAGGAGGCTTTGAGTGCCCCACACCTACGAGACCAACGGTGCCGCGATCTATCTGGAAAGCTTTGCCACCATCCGCGCCGAGGCTGATCTGGCGCGGTTCACCACCGATGAAGAACGTGTCGCCGTTCGGATGATCCACGCCGCCGGTCTGGTCGGACTGGAAAAGCACGTACAGTTTTCTGAAAACATGGCGCAGATTGCACGGGCGGCGCTGGCGGACGGCGCGCCGATCTTATGTGATGCGCATATGGTGTCCGAAGGGATCACCCGCACGCGCCTGCCCGCTGACAACCAGATCATCTGCACCCTGCGCGACCCCAAGGTGCCAGAGCTGGCGCAGCAGATGGGCAACACACGCTCTGCCGCGGCGCTTGAACTGTGGCGGCCGCATCTGGCGGGGGCCTTGGTGGCCATCGGCAACGCGCCAACGGCGCTGTTCCACCTGCTGAATATGCTCGAAGATCCCGACTGTCCGCGCCCTGCGGCCATCATCGGCTGCCCCGTCGGCTTTGTCGGCGCGGCGGAATCGAAAGAGGCGCTGATGCAGGATTTGCCCGTGCCGTCGATGATCGTGCAGGGGCGTTTGGGCGGTTCGGCGATTACCGTGGCGGCGGTGAACGCGCTGGCCACGTGGAAGGAATAACGATGGGCATGGTCATTTGCATCGGGCTTGGCCCCGGCGATCCCGAATTGATGAGCGTCAAGGCGCACCGCCTGCTGACCGGCGCGCAACACGTCGCGTTTTTCCGCAAACCCGGGCGGCGCGGGCAGGCCCGCACCATCGTGGACGGCATCATCGCCGAGACGGCGGTGGAACATGCGATGGAATACCCCGTCACGACAGAGATCCACTTCAGCGATCCCGAGTATAACCGTCTGCTGTCGGCCTTCTACGACGATTGGGCCGAGCGTCTGACTGACCTCGCGCAGAGTGAAGATGTGATCGTGCTTTGTGAAGGGGATCCGTTCTTTTACGGGTCTTTCATGCATCTGCACAGCCGCCTTCAGGGCCGCGCCGAGATCGAGATCGTGCCCGGCATCACCGGCATGTCGGGCTGCTGGACCGCGACGGGGCATCCGATCACCTGGGGTGATGATGTGCTGACCGTGCTCATGGCCACGCTGGACGAGGAAGAGCTGGCCACGCGGGCCGCTAATACCGATGCGCTGGTGGTGATGAAGATTGGCCGCAACCTTGATAAGTTGAAGCGCGCACTGACCAAGGCGGGCCGCTTGCAGGACGCATGGCTGGTCGAAAAAGGCACGATGGCGGGCCAGACGGTGCAAAAGCTGACGGAAGTCCCGGCCGACGTGCCCTATTTCTCGATCGCGATCGTGCATGGTCAGGGACGGCGGCCATGACCGGTTGGGTGCGCGTTGTCGGCCTTGGCCCCGGGGACGAGGCGCTGGTCACGCCAGAGGTACGCGCCACCGTGGACGCGGCGACCGATATTGTCGGCTACATCCCCTATGTGCGCCGGATTGCCCCGCGCGACGGGCTGACCCTGCATGAAAGCGACAACCGGGTAGAGCTGGACCGCGCCGCACATGCGCTTGAAATGGCGGCGGCGGGGCGGCGTGTGGTGGTGGTGTCTTCGGGCGATCCGGGGGTCTTTGCCATGGCCTCTGCCCTGTTCGAGGCGTTGGAGAAAGGCCCGGAAGACTGGCTGGCAATCGATATTCGCGTCCTGCCCGGCATCACCGCGATGCTCGCGGCGGCGGCGCGGTTGGGGGCACCGTTGGGGCATGATTTCTGCGCGATCAACCTGTCGGACAATCTGAAACCCTGGTCGCTGATCGAAAAACGGCTGCGGCTGGCGGGGGAAGCGGGGTTCGCCATGGCGTTCTACAACCCGCGCTCGGCCTCGCGGCCGCATCAGTTCGCCACCGCGCTTGATATTCTGCGCGAGGCCTGCGGGCCGGAGACCTTGATCTCTTTCGCGCGCAACGTCAGCCACCCCGACGAGACATTGCGCACCGTCACGCTGGCCGAAGCGACGCCGGAGATGGCCGATATGCGCACGGTCGTGATCGTCGGTAACGCCGATACCCGCCGCGTCGGGACACATATCTACACGCCACGGTCCGTCGTATGATCAAGCCACGCCAAGATATCGTCGAGCCGCGCAAATGTGGTGCGGGGGGGCACCGCGGGGCGCTGGATCATCAGCACGCGCAGCCCCAGTTCGCGCGCGGCGATAAGCTTGGCCTCGGCCCCCGTGCCGCCGGCGTTCTTGGCGATGATCAGCTTGGTCCCATGGTCACGCAGCAGGGCGATGTCTCCGGCCACGTCGAAGGGTCCGCGGGCGAGAGTCACGGTCGTATGCGGCAAGGGCAGCGGCGCGGCGGGCTGATCCACCAGCCGCAGCAGATAATGGTGTTGCGGATGGTCGGCAAAGACGGACAGCGCCTGCTTGCCGATGGCCAGAAAGACCCGCGTCGGCACCTGCGGCAGGGATGCGGCGGCGGCTTCGATATTTGGCAGATGGGTCCAATTGTCGGCGGCAGTCTCGGGCCACGGGGCACGCTCAAAAGCGGCCAGCGGGATGCCTGCCTGCGTGCTGGCGGCATGGGCGTTACGGCTCATCTGCGCGGCGAAGGGATGGGTCGCGTCGATCACGCGGGTGATGTTATTTTGTGCGATAAACGCCAGCAATCCGGCCACGCCGCCAAAGCCACCTACGCGGGTGGGCAGCGGCTGCGCCACGGGGGCGGCCGTGCGTCCGGCATAGCTGAACAGCGCATCATCGCCACGGTCGGCCAGCGCGCGCGCGAGGCTGGACGCCTCTGTCGTGCCGCCAAGAATGAGGGTGCGCGTCATGGCTGATCCTGTTGCTGCCTGGGTGACCCTGATCGGTCTGGGCGAAGATGGCCTTGTCGGGCTGACCGATGCAAGCCGAAAGGCGCTGGCAGAGGCCGACGTGATCTTTGGCGGGGCGCGGCATCTGGCGCTTTGTGACGCGGGCGCGCGGGGGCGCGAATGGCCGTTGCCGTTCAGCGTAGAGCCGGTGTTGGAACATCGCGGGCGTGCGGTGGTGGTGCTCGCCTCGGGTGATCCTTTCTGGCACGGCGTGGGCGGTTCGCTGGCGCAGGTGCTGGCCCCGTCGGAATGGCGCTGCTTTCCCGCGCCGTCCTGCATGACGCTGGCGGCTGCGCGGCTTGGCTGGCGGTTGGAGGAGGTCACGACCCTTGGCCTGCATGCTGCCCCGTTCGAGGTGTTGCTGCCCCATCTGGCCGACGGTGCGCGGCTGATCTGCACGTTGCGCGATGGTGCGGCCCCTGCGACGCTGGCAGGCTATCTGACCGCGCAGGGTTTCGGCGCGTCCCGCCTGACGGTGATGGAGGCGCTTGGCGGTCCGCGTGAAATCGCGCGCGCGGCCGATGCTGCGACGTTTGATCTGGACGGCATCGCCGCCCCTGTGGTGGTGGCGATTGCGGTGTCGGGTAGCGCGGGTATCAGCCACGCGCCCGGACGGCCAGAGGCGCTTTTTGCCCATGACAGCCAGATCACCAAATCCCCGATGCGCGCGTTGACGCTGGCCGCGCTGGCCCCCCGCGCGGGGGAGCTGCTGTGGGATGTGGGGGGCGGGTCGGGCTCTGTCTCTGTTGAATGGTGTCTGGCCGCGCCGCAAGCGCAGTCCATCGCAATCGAGCCGCGCGAAAGCCGCTGCGATAATATCAACGAGAACGCCCGCCGCTTTGGGCTGGGGGGTCGGATGCGCTGCGTGCAGGGCACGGCGCCCGATGCGCTGGCCGATCTGCCCCTGCCCGCTGCGGTCTTTCTGGGGGGTGGCGCGTCAGAGGATGTCTTGCAGGCGATCTGGCACAGGATCACGCCGGGCACGCGGCTGGTGGCGAATGCGGTGGCGCTTGAAACCCAAGCCTTGCTGATCCGCTGGCACGGGATGCACGGCGGGCAATTGCTACGGATCGATCTGGCGCAGGCGGCCCCCTTGGGGACCATGCAGGGCTGGCACCCCAGCCGCCCGCAACTGCAATGGAGCGTGACCCGATGATCGTCGCGGGCATAGGATTGCGCGCGGATGCGACCGAGGCGGATTTACACGCGGCCCTTGCGCTGACGCGGCGCAGGCCGGACACGCTCGCGACCCTCGCGATCAAGGTGACGCCGGCGCTACGGCGCTTTGCCGACAGTCTGGGATTGCCGCTGATCGAACTGTCGGAAGCCGATATCGCAGACATCCCGACGCGTACCGTGTCACCGCGCGTGCAGGCGCGGTTCGGGACCGGATCACTTGCCGAGGCCGCCGCATTGCGCGTTGCCGGTCGCGGTGCCAAATTGACGACCTTGCGTGTGACCAGCCCCAATGGCATGGCCACCGTAGCTATCGCGGAAGGAATTGCCCCATGACTGTTCACTTTATCGGCGCGGGCCCCGGTGCCCCTGATCTGCTGACCCTGCGGGGGCGCGACCTGATCGCCGCCTGCCCTGTGTGTCTGTATGCCGGATCGCTGGTCCCGTCAGAGCTGCTGTCCTACTGCCCTGCGGATGCGAAGATCGTGAACACCGCGTCGCTGTCGCTGGACGAGATCATGGCAGAGATCAAGGCCGCCGATGATGCGGGGCAGGATGTGGCGCGGCTTCATTCGGGTGATCTATCGGTCTGGTCCGCCATGGGCGAGCAACTGCGCCGCTTGCGCGAGCTGGACATCGACTATGACATCACCCCCGGCGTGCCCGCCTTTGCCGCTGCCGCAGCTGCCTTGGGGAACGAGCTGACGCTGCCCGGTGTGGCGCAGTCGCTTGTTCTCACGCGGACCTCGGGGCGGGCCTCGGCCATGCCCGAGGGTGAAACGCTCGAGAATTTTGCCGCCACGGGTGCCACGCTGGCGATCCACCTGTCGGTGCATGTGCTGGATGATGTGGTCGCGCGGCTCACCCCGCATTACGGAGAGGACTGCCCCGTCGCCATCGTCTGGCGCGCAAGCTGGCCGGATCAACGGGTGGTGCGGGCGACCTTGGGCAGCGTGATCGACGCCACGGACGGCGAACGCGGGCGCACGGCGCTGATCCTTGTCGGCCGCGCGCTGACGGCAGAGGAGTTCCGCGAAAGCTGTCTGTACGCTGGCGATTACGACCGCCGTTTCCGCCCCGTCGGCACAGAGCCGCGCTTTCCCGAGGGCACAGAATGATGGAGACTACGCAACTGCCCAAGGGCCTGATGATTTCGGCCCCCGCGTCGGGCACGGGCAAGACCACCTTGATGTTGGGCCTTCTGAACGCGCTCAGCCGGCGCGGCGTCGACGTGCGCCCGTTCAAGAGCGGGCCGGATTACATCGACCCCGGCTTTCACCGCGCGGCTTGCGGGCGGTCGTCCTATAATATCGACAGTTGGGCCATGGGGTCGGGCGTGTTGTGCAATCTGATCGGCACCGCGCATGGCGGCGATCTGGCCCTGATCGAAGGGTCAATGGGGCTGTTTGATGGTGTGGCGCAACCGGGGGAAACCTCGAACGGGGCGAGCGCCGATATCTCTGCTATGACGGGCTGGCCGGTGGTGTTGCTGCTGGATGTATCGGGTCAGGCGCAATCGGCTGCGGCCACCGCCCTTGGGTTCAAGACGATGCGCCCGGATGTGCATGTCGCGGGTGTGGTGCTGAACAAGGTCGCCAGCCCCCGCCACGAGGCGCTGCTGCGTCTGGGGATGGAGCAGGTCGGCATCCCCGTTCTGGGCGCGCTGCCCCGACAGGGATCGGTCACGCTGCCGGAACGCCACTTGGGTCTGGTGCAGGCCGAGGAACAGCCCGAGCTGATGAAGCTGCTGGATGCGGCAGGTGATTTCATCGCGCAGCATATCGATCTTGATCTGATCGTCTCTGCCGCCCAAGGGCGCAGTATTCCCGACGGGCCAGATGTCTTGCCCCCGCCCCCCGGTCAACGGATCGCTTTGGCCAAGGACGCCGCGTTTTCGTTCATCTATCCGCATTTGCTGGACCACTGGATCGCCGCGGGTGCGCAGGTGCTGCCGTTCTCGCCGCTGGCGGATGAGGCACCGGACGACAGCGCCGACATCTGCTGGCTGCCCGGCGGCTATCCCGAACTGCATGCCGGTCGCCTTGCCGCTGCCGCGCAGTTCCGCGACAGCCTGCAACAATTCGCCACGACGCGCCCGGTGCATGGGGAATGCGGGGGCTATATGGCGATGGGGGCCGGTTTGGTCGACAAGGAAGGCGTGCGGCATCAGATGGCGGGGCTGCTGGGGCTGGAAACCAGCTATGAGAAGCGCAAGATGCATCTGGGCTACCGGCTTGCCACGCTGAACGAACCCGGCCCCGGCTATGACGCGGGCGCGCGGTTGCGCGGGCATGAATTCCACTATTCTACGATCCTGTCGCAGCCCGATACACCGCTGGCGCGGGTGGTCGATGCCAATGGGGCCGAAGTGCCCGAGACAGGCTCGCGCCGTGGCCATGCGACGGGCACGTTCTTTCACCTGATCGCGGGGGCGTCATGAGCGGTTTTGTCTCTTTCGTCTCCTCCGGTCCGGGTGATCCCGAGCTGCTGACCGTGAAGGCGGTAAAGCGGTTGCAAGAGGCCGAAGTCGTGCTGTTCGACGATCTGTCGGCGGGTCCGATCCTTGAACATGTCTCGCCCGAGGCGGATCTGATCGGGGTGGGCAAACGCGCCGGACGGCTGTCTCCGAAGCAGGATCACGTGAGCCGCCTGCTGGTCGAACACGCATTGACCGGCGCGCGGGTGGTACGGCTCAAAAGCGGGGACGCGGGCGTGTTTGGCCGGCTTGAAGAAGAGCTGACCGCGCTGAAAGCAGCAGGCGTCGCCTTCGAGATCATCCCCGGCGTCACGGCAGCATCTTCGGCGGCGGCAGCGGCGATGATCCCGCTTACACGGCGGCTGACCGCGCGGCGGGTGCAATTCATCACCGGCCACGGCGAATCGGGGGCTTTGCCCGAAGATCTGAACATGGCGGCGCTGGCCGACCCTACGGCGACCACGGTCGTCTACATGGGCCGCCGCACCTTTGCGGGTTTCGCCGCGCGGCTGATCGAGGCGGGCTTGCCCCCCTCGACCCCTGCCCTGCTGGCAGAGGCGGTATCGACCCCTGATCAAAAGCTGAGCCGCCACACGGTTGAAAGCCTTGCCCATCTGCCGCTGGATCCCGCAACGTCAGCGCCTGCGCTGATCCTTTACGGGCCGTTGACCGAATAGATGACTTGACAAAACCGGCCCAAAAATGACCACCTATTCCGGACGGTTCCCCGTGCGCCTTCGGGCAATCGGGGTGAAAAGGGAATACGGTGCGGTGCCAAAGCTAAGGTGCCAAATCCGGAACTGCCCCCGCACCTGTAAGTGAAGAGCAACCCGCATTGCCACTGGGCCAGACCGCCTGGGAAGGCGCGGCACGCATGGACGCACAAAGTCAGGAGACCTGCCGTCATGGGGATGATCCCCGATCCAACTGGCTGCCCCCCGGGGCGGCTTTCACATTATGCCGTCGGGGAAGACGGTAAGGAGACCTGAATATGCATATCGAACCCGAAGTCGTGACCGGCGCCAAGCTGGTCCTGTCCTATGGCACCGCCGCCGGTGCTGCGGCCTATACCGCGAAAACCGCAATGGACTCTGTCCGTGAAAAAGGCGTCGTGCCTTTTGCTGGCGGGGCCATGGTGGCCACCGCGCTGACCTTTGTCTTTTTTCAGGTCTTCCCGCATTTCCCCGTGGGCGTGAGCGAAGTGCACCTGATCCTCGGGTCGACCCTGTTCCTGTTGTTCGGCGTGGCCCCTGCGGCTGCGGGTCTGGCGCTTGGTCTGCTGGCGCAGGGCGTGTTCTTTGCCCCCATCGACCTGCCGCAATACACGATGAACGTCACCACGCTGCTAGTGCCCTTGTTCATGGTCTCGGCGCTGGCCAAACGCATCATCGCGCCCAACACCGCCTATGTTGATCTGACCTATGTTCAAGCGCTCAAGCTGTCGACCGCGTTTCAGGCGGGCGTTGTGGGCTGGGTCGCCTTCTGGGCCATCTACGGTCAGGGCTTTGCCGCCAGCAACATCGCCGCTGTGGCCAGCTTTGGCGGGGCCTATATGATGGTCATCCTGATCGAGCCGCTGGTGGATCTGGCCGTGCTCGCCGCCGCGAAAACCCTGCGCGATTTCGCGGGCAGCGCGCTGTTCACCAAACGTCTGACACAGACTGCCGCTGAATAATCCAAGACCCGACGCGGCCCCCTACTCTGCGGGCCGCGTCACCCCCTGCCGGAGCCTCAAGATGTTTACGCTTTCACTGATCGGCATCGGGTCCGGCAATCCCAAACACCTGACATTACAAGCCATCGACGCGTTGAATGCCTGCGATGTGATCCTGATCCCGTCCAAGGGCGCGGGCAAGGATGATCTGGCTGGCCTGCGGCACGAGATTTGCGCCCAGGTGCTGCGGTCGGACGGGCCTGAAATTCACGAATTCACCCTGCCCAAACGCGACGCCGCCAACCCTGATTATCACGCGGGCGTCCACGATTGGCATGATGCCATTGCACAGGTCTGGCTGGCCGAGATGCAGCGCACCCTGCCCCAAGGCGGCCGTGTCGGTTTCCTCGTCTGGGGGGATCCATCGCTGTATGACAGCACCCTGCGCATTGCGGAGCGGTTGCAAAAGGTCGTCACACTCACCGTCGATGTCGTGCCGGGGATTACCTCGCTTCAGGTACTGACGGCGGGCCATGCGATCCCGCTGAACACCATCGGTAATCCCGTCACGATCACCACCGGTCGGCAGCTGCGCGATCATGGTTGGCCGCAGGGTGTGGATACGATTGCCGTCATGCTGGACGGCACCTGCGCCTTCGAGGTGTTGCGGCAGCACAGCGACGTCCACATCTGGTGGACCGCCTATGCCGGCATGCCGAACGAGCGTCGCATCGCAGGCCCGCTGGATCAGGTCTGCGACCGCATCATCGCAACACGGGCAGAGGCCCGCGCCGCCCATGGCTGGATCATGGATATCTACCTGCTGCGCCGGTAGAAACGCGCACTACAGCTTTTCGAGCCGTTGCAAAATCGGGCAATCGGGGCGGTCATCGCCAGCGCATTCATGCACCAGATGGGTCAAGGTCTGACGAATATCTTGCAGGTCCGCGATCTTGCTTTCGATCTGCGCCAAATGTTGCTGGGCGATGGCACGGACATCGGCGCTGGCGCGATCCTGATCATCCCAAAGCGCCAGCAGGTCGCGGCAATTCTCGATCGTGAAGCCCAAGGCCCGCGCACGGCCCAGAAACGTCAGCTTATGCACGTCGCTGTCGCAAAAGCTGCGATACCCGTTGGTGTCACGCGCAGGCGTGATCAGACCGATGTCTTCGTAGTAGCGGATGGTCTTGGCAGGCAGACCTGCGCTTTTCGACACGTCACCGATGTTCATGGACGTCTCCTTTCGTTGAATTAGACGGTTGCTGCGGCGGCGATCCACCGCAGGCGCAGGGCGTTGAACAGGACAAAGACGCTCGACAACGCCATGGCGGCGGCGGCAAGCACGGGCGACAGCAGCACGCCGAACAGTGGATAGAGCACACCGGCTGCAACGGGGATCAGCAGCGCGTTATAGCCAAAGGCCCAGAAGAGGTTCTGGCGGATATTGCGCATGGTGTGCTGGCTGATGTGCAGGGCGTTCACCACCCCTTGCAAATCGCCCGACATCAGCACCACGTCGGCCGCTTCGATGGCGACATCCGTTCCGGTACCGATGGCGATACCCACGTCGACCCCCGCCAGCGCGGGCGCATCATTGATCCCGTCCCCGACAAAGGCGACCTTGTGGCCCGCCTGTTGCAGGTCCTCCAGCGCGGCGACCTTGCCGTCGGGCAGCACTTCGGCGACCACGGTATCGATCCCCAAACGGTCGGCAATCGCCTGCGCCGTCGCCTTGTTGTCACCGGTGATCATGGCGATTTTCAGCCCCGCTTCGTGCAGTGCCTCCAACGCTTGGGGCGTCGTTTCCTTGATCGGGTCGGCGACGCCGATCATCGCGACAAGCGCCCCATCCACGGCGGCGAAAAGCGGTGTCTTGCCCTCTGCCCCCCATGCTGCCGACCGCCCCTCTGCCGCGGAGAGAGAGACCCCTTCGGCCTCCATAAAACGGTCCGCCCCGACAAGCACGCGACGCCCCTCGACCTCGGCGCGTACACCGTGGCCGGTTTGCGAGGCAAAAGAGGTCACCGCTGCCAGCGACAGCCCCTGTGTTTCGGCATGGCGCAGGATGGCGCTGGCAATCGGGTGCTCTGACTGCGCCTCGACCGACGCAACGAGCCGCAACGCATCGGCCTGCGACCAGCCGTTGAAGACATCCAGATCCGTCACCTCGGGCCGACCGGCGGTCAGCGTGCCGGTTTTATCAAGCGCGATGGTATCGACCTCGGCCAAGACCTGCAGCGCGTCACCCTTGCGGAACAGCACGCCCATCTCGGCCCCTCGCCCTGTGCCCACCATGATAGAGGTCGGCGTGGCCAGCCCCATCGCACAGGGGCAGGCGATGATCAGCACCGCGACGCTTGCCACCAAAGCGTGCCCCAAGGACGGCTGCGGCCCGAACGCCAGCCAGACAAGGAAGGTGGCCGCGGCAATCGCCATGACGACCGGCACGAACCACATGGTGATGCGGTTGACCATATCCTGCACCGGCAGCTTGGCGCCTTGGGCGTCCTCGACCATGCGCACGATCTGCGACAGGGTCGTGTCCGCGCCCACATGGGTCGCGCGGTAAACCAACGCGCCGGTGCCATTCACCGTCCCCCCGACCACACGCGTGTCGGGCAGCTTTTCGACGGGCACGGGTTCGCCGGTGATCATGCTTTCATCGACATAGGAACTGCCACGTGTCACGGTCCCGTCTACGGCGATCTTTTCACCGGGGCGCGCATGGATCAGATCGCCGACGGTGATCGCGTCGATCGCAACCTCTAACACGTTGCCGTCTCGCTCTACCCGCGCGGTTTTGGGGCGCAGCCCGACCAGTTTGCGGATCGCTTGTCCGGTTTGGCCCTTGGCCCTCGCCTCTAGCGTGCGCCCCAGCAGGATCAGCGTGACGATCATCGCGGCGGCTTCGAAATAGACCGCTTGCGCACCGGCGGGCAGCAACTGTGGCAAGAACAGCGCCACGGTGGAAAAGCCCCATGCCGCCGTGGCCCCCAGAAACACCAGAGAGTTCATGTCAGGTGTGCGTTTCAACAGCGCTGGCACGCCGGTGACAAAAAAGCGCCGCCCGGGCCATGCCAGAACGATGGTTGTCAGCACGAACTGGATCGACCAGCTCAGCTGCTGCCCCAGCGTCGACATCACCCAATGGTGGAACGCGGGGATCATATGGCCGCCCATCTCGAGCACAAACACCGGCAGGGTCAGCGCCGCGGCGAGCAGCGTCATACGTTTAAGATGCGCGGCTTCTTCAACCTTGCGGTCCGGCGCGGGGGAAGATGCGGTGTCCGTCACAGGGGTGGCGGGGTAGCCCGCGGCTTGCGCAGCCTGCACAATGGCGGCATCCGGCTCTGCGGTAAGCGACTGCACCACGGCCTCTTCCCGGGCGAGGTTGACGCTGACATCGACCACACCCGGCACGGCCGCCAAGGCGCGTTCGACCCGCCCGACGCAGGATGCACAGGACATGTTTTCAATGGTATAGCGCCGCGTTTGTACGGTGGCGGGGTAGCCTGCGGTCGCAAGTGCGGCGACGGCGTCCTTGGGGTCGAAACCCGATGCCACCTGCAGCGACGCCGTTTCCGAGGCGAGGTTCACGCGGGCGTCCTGCACACCCTCGACGCGTCCAAGCGCGGTCTCGACCCGCCCCACGCAAGAGGCGCAATTCATACCGCCAATGCCAAAATTTATCGCAACTACATCGCCCATCAGCCGTCTCCTTGGGGTGTCTTGCCCCTCAGATAGGGCTTCCAGTTAATGGAAGGTCAAGCGGTGATATGGATTTTATTCTATTTCGCTGCAGATTCCGGTGTCTGCCCTAGGCCGGTTAAGACTTTGGAAAGACATTTGCACGATGGTGAGCGTCAAACGATAAGCGGAGGGTGTGTATCGACGGATGCAGTCAAGAACACTGGTGATCAAGGGAAAGGGCGGATTGGGCAACCGCATCCTGTCGGCGATCTCGGGTCTGGTTTACGCTGATCTCTCCGGCCGCAAGCCCGTGATCGACTGGCGCGACGGCAGCTATGCGCCGCTTGGCGAAAACGCTTATCCGCTGCTGTTCCAGTCTCCGATCGGGGGCGAAGCGATTGGGGGTGCCACAATGGATGACGGGGCCGATGTTTGCCCCGCGATCTGGGCTGGCAATCTGCACCGCCAGCCGCAAGACATGATCGACACCTATATGCCGCGGTCACACTCAAACCCCTGGGGCTATCGGCGGCTTTGCGTGGATCTCAAGCGGGTGGACCAGTCTCAGGCGGTGGCGATCTATTGGTCTTACCTGCCAAAGCTGGGCCGTATGCGGCACCATCTGCGCCGGGATGCACGCTTTGCCAAACGGGGGGAGCGCGAGGTTTTCGCCGATTATCTTGGCCGCTATTTTACCCCCAACGCACGGGTCCGCCATGCGCTATCGCAAATGCGCCCCACGGCAAAACTGCCAAGCATCGGGGTTCATATCAGGTTCACCGATCGAAAAATCCCGCTTGGCCCGGTGCTAAAGACCCTGGAACAGCTAAAAGCCCGCCATCCGACCGCAACTGTCTTTCTTGCGACGGACAGTGCCGAAATCGAGGATCGTTTGAAGCGTGCGTTCGACAAGGTCATAAGCCATCCCAAACGGCTAGGCCTTGCCGGCGCGCGGTTGCATGGGCCGGATACAACATGCAACCCGCTGCAAGAGGCGGAAAATGCCCTGATCGACATGTGGCAATTGTCGCGTTGTGATCACCTGATCTATTCCCGCCGCTCGACCTTCTCTGTCACCTCTGGCTACCTGGGGCGTTTTGCCCCTGCGCGTATCCACGATGTCGAACGGTATTCTCCGACGCTTTGGGCGAAGGAACTGTTGCAACGCTATGCTTGATCATACCCCCGCAACCATGTTTTGCGGGCGGCCCAGACCGCCGCCCAATGCGCCGCCCGCGCCCGTCTTTGCGCATTGCGCGAAGCCACGAACGGCCGCGTGGCCAAATACCGCAGCGCCGACCAAAGCCACATCAGAAAGACCCCCGCCCCCTGTTGCCACGCAGGCCAGTGATCGCGGACCAATGACGCACGCGATGTCATCACCGCGATCGCCTTTGCCTCTGTCACCGTGGTAGAGGCCCCGACATGATGCACGATCTGCGCCTTCGGCGTGATCAGCGGCTGATACCCTAAGTGAATCGCGCGCAGGCAAAGATCGGCATCCTCGCCATACATGAAATATTTCTCCGAAAAGCCGCCCAGTTGATGCCACAAGGAACGGTCGATCAACAGAAAACACCCCACAACGATATCGACAGGGCGCACAGAATCCCGCGGCCAGCGCCCATAGGCTTCGGGGTTAAACACCGCGCTGCGCGGAAAAGCTGTGCTGAGCCCGATCGCTTTGAACAACAGGCTGGCCACAGTGGGCCGCGCCCAACAAGACGCGATGTTAAGCGACCCGTCAGCAAAAATGGTGCGCCCACCCCATATCCCCGCCTGCGGATTTTCGCGCGCAAAGGCGATGAGTTGATCGACCGCATCTGTATGAAGTTCGGTATCAGGGTTCAGCAACAGTAAATAGTCGGAGCAACACTGCTGCGCGGCAAGGTTATTCGCGCGCGCAAAGCCCAAATTCTGCGCCGAGCGGACCAGCCGGACCTGCGGAAACGCCGCAGCTATCGCGTCTGCCGAACCGTCAGAGGAGGCGTTATCCCAAACAATACACTCAAATTGAGTCAACTGCGTGTGTTCATACAGCGTTTCTATCGCCCTAAGCGTCAATTCCCGCGTGTTGTAGCTGACGATCACGACACTCAGGGCAGGCCCGCGATCAATCGTCGCCAGCTTCAGCACCCCGTCGCCCGCAAGACGACACCCACGGTTGCCTTTAGTATTCGCAGATCCTCGGACAGTGACAGGGCGCTGAAGTATTGCGTGTCGAAATCTGCGCGCTCTGAAAACCTTGCTCTGTTCCGGGATGAAACCTGCCAGTTCCCACTGATCCCCGGCCGCAGGCTGTCGTAGTGGTCACCCTGATAAAGCCCCCTTTGAGACACCAACATGGGTCGGGGCCCGACGAGGCTCATCTCTCCTCTCAGCACGTTAACGAACTGGGGCAGTTCATCCAGTGACGTGCACCGCAAGAACCGGCCCACCGTTGTGACACGGGGATCGTGGCGCAGCTTCTGGTTTTGTCGCCATTCATCCCTGGCCTTTGGATTTTGTGCTAAATAGTCTCTTAACGAGTGCGGATCGTGGGGGTGCATTGTTCGCAGCTTCCACATCTTGAAGATCCGCCCATCCTTGCCGACGCGTTCTTGGGTGAAGAACGGAGACTGCCCAGTTGCTGACACAAGACAGGCAAGAAGGCAGATCACGAGAACCACGATCGGTGCAGATAAAATGCAAAAGACGATGTCAAAACAGCGCTTGCCATATAGACGATAAAACTCCCGATGCAGATCGCTTCGCTGCAGGGTGTCCACGCGTGGATAGGCTTGGCGTTTAAAGACATTTGTATGATGCACCGGAAACTCCTTCTTCGGCTCGGGCCAGGGGAAAGGTCGTTTCATCAAGGGTTATGGGGACAGGCTTACTACGGGGTTAAGGAAAAACATCCAATTTGAATGACTGTGTAGAAAAGCCGTTCATCATGAGGTGTTCCAAACGCGAAGACGGCGATAAACCCGTTACACTGCATGATGGAATTTACGGTAAATTATGGTTTGCGCCGGCCACTCAGCGCAGGCGCTTGTCACAAAGCCGCGTATATGCCACCAAGAGATGCGGTTCGGACGAAGACCATGCCAGCGCATTCACGACCCTCTCGCGCCCGGTCTTCCCCATCGCCGCTCTTAATGACGGGTCGTCGATGAGCTGTTTAATGCAATCGGCAAATCGGATCGGATCATTTGAAGCCGCGTAGAGGGAGGCCGTTTCGGCGGTGCGCCGACCTTCGGTCAGGTCGAACTGAACGACAGGTTTGCCCAGCGCCATGTATTCAACCACCTTGTTCATTGATGATATGTCGTTCATCGCATTGCAGGGATCTGGGGCAAGCCCCATATCTATCGTGTTCAAGGCGTCCACCAAAGCGCGGCCATAAAGTGCGCCGGTGAACGTAAAGTAACCCGTCAACCCAAGGTCATCGACCTGGCGTTTCATGTCGGGCAATGAGGGGCCGAAGCCAATAATCAAAAAGTGGATATCGCGCGTGCCCGAGGTCACAAGGTGATGCGCCGCGAAAAGCAACAGATCCATTCCCTCCTGCTGTCCGATCACGCCGACATACCCAAGAAGCGTCTTTCCCTCGCGCCGGTATCTCTGCGACCCTGGCCCAGGCGTAAAATCTGTCAGATTCGGAGCGGAGCGCACAACGAATATGTCGTCGTGGCATTTGCCGCCCCGTGTCATCGCGATTTCGCGAAAGCTTTCATTCGGGGATATCACCACCGATGCAGCACGGTAGCTGAGCAATTCACACTTTCGCATGACGTGGTAACCTACGCCTTGTTTGCCAAACTTGGCGACAAAAAGTTCTGGGCAGACATCGTGCTGGTCATACACATATAAAACGCCCTTGCGTCGGTACCACATGGCAAGAAGGCAGATCAGATCAGGTGGGTTGCACCCGTGGATCGCCTGAAAAGGATTTTGCCGCCAAATACGCCGCGCAAGCCGAAACCAATGCCAGATTGCGCTAGCATATTCCCTTGCATATGAAACCGCGCCGCCTCCGGTTTCAGGAGCAGCGGGGTACCGGTAAATATCCACGCCTTCGCGCCGTTCAAATGGCGCAACCCATCCCTGACCCGTGGGCGAAATGATAGAGACTTGGTAGCCCGCGCGTACCAAAGTCGTCGCTTCCAGCCAGACCCGGCGATCGAGCGGCACTGGTAGGTTTTCAACCACGATCAAGATATGACGCACGGGCGGTTCAGGCATAGGTCCTTCAACATCAGAATCAGATTGGCCTCCGTTTTGGCAGCCACGGGTGAACATGAAGTTAATTCCGAAGCGCCGTCGCCTTAAGTTGTCTCCAATAGGAAACATCACCGGTTGGTTCAGCCAATTACCCGGTATTTGCATCAATCTTGCTTGATTTGAGGGCTTGCCGCGCCCTTTCGCCCCGCGTATTCCAGCACGTGGGACACCCTTCCCCAACGAAGGGCGCTTATCTGAAAGGGTAGCTACATGGCTATTACGACACCGACCTCGCGGCCCACGAATCCGCGTTTTTCCTCTGGCCCGTGCGCCAAACCCCCCGTTTATGACCTGACCAAGCTTGCGAGCGCGCCTTTGGGGCGTAGCCACCGCGCGGCACCGGGCAAAGCGAAATTGCTTGAAGCAATTGAAACCACCCGCGACATTCTGAGCGTGCCTGCCGATTATAAGATCGGCATCGTTCCGGCGTCTGACACTGGCGCTTATGAAATGGCGATGTGGTCGTTGCTGGGCGAACGTCCTGCGGAAATGGTCGCATGGGAATCCTTCGGCGCAGGCTGGGTGACCGACGCCGTGAAACAGCTCAAGATCGAGCATACGGTACATACCGCGGATTATGGTCAAATTGTCGACATGTCGGCGTTGAACTACGACAACGACGTGTGCTTCACTTGGAACGGGACAACCTCTGGCGTGCGCGTCCCAACGGGCGATGTTATCCCTGCCGACCGCAAGGGGCTGACACTATGTGATGCGACATCGGCTGCCTTCGCGATGGATCTGCCGTGGGACAAACTGGATGTGACGACGTTCAGCTGGCAGAAAGTTTTGGGCGGCGAAGCAGCACACGGCATGCTGATCCTCAGCCCTCGTGCCGTCGAGCGGCTTGAAAACTATACGCCTGCTTGGCCCCTGCCCAAGATCTTCCGCCTGACCAAAGGTGGCAAGCTGATCGACGGGATTTTCAAGGGCGAGACGATCAACACGCCTTCGATGCTTTGCGTTGAAGATTACCTGCTGGCGCTTGATTGGGCGAAATCCGTCGGCGGCCTGCAAGGTCTGATCGCGCGCGCCGATGCGAATACGGCAGCGATCACGGATTTTGTGGACACGCATGACTGGATCGAATTCCTTGCGGTTGATCCGGCGACACGGTCGAACACATCGGTCTGCCTGAAATTCAATGACGACCGTATCACAGACGGCGCAGCCTTCGCAAAAGCTGTCGCGAAACGTCTCGCGGACGAGGATGTCGCATTGGACATCGGCGCCTACCGCGATGCCCCTGCCGGTCTGCGGATCTGGTGCGGCGGCACCGTCGAAACCTCTGACATCCAGGCCATGCTGCCTTGGTTGGAATGGGCTTTCGAAGCCGAGATCAACGCTTAATTTCGGGTTCCCCGCTTGGCGATCACGTCAGGCGGGTGGCTAACCCACGCCCCCCTTCTATTCAAAAAAGGAGCGCCAATCATGGCCCCCAAAGTGCTTATTTCCGACAAACTCTCGGACGCCGCCGTTCAAATCTTCAAAGACCGCGGCATTGACGTCGACTTCCAACCCGATCTTGGCAAAGACAAGGACAAGCTTGCCGCTGTGATCGGCGATTACGACGGGCTCGCCATCCGGTCCGCGACGAAAGTGACCGAAAAGATCCTCGCCAATGCGACCAACCTCAAGGTGATCGCCCGCGCCGGTATCGGCACCGATAACATCGACAAGGATGCGGCCTCGAAAAAGGGTGTCATCGTCATGAACACCCCCTTTGGCAACATGATCACCACTGCAGAACACGCGATTGCGATGATGTTCGCCGTTGCCCGCCAAATCCCCGAGGCATCGGCCTCCACCCATGCCGGCAAATGGGAAAAGTCCAAATTCATGGGGGTCGAGCTTACGGGCAAAACCCTTGGCGTCATCGGTGCCGGCAACATCGGCGGCATCGTCTGCGATCGCGCCCGCGGCCTGAAGATGAAAGTCGCGGCCTATGACCCCTTCCTGAGCGAGGAAAAAGCCAAGAAGATGGGTGTCGAGAAAGTCGAGCTGGACGATCTGCTGGCGCGCGCGGACTTCATCACGTTGCACGTGCCTTACACGGATCAAACCGCAAATATCCTGTCCAAGGAAGCCTTGGCGAAAACCAAAAAAGGTGTGCGGATCATCAACTGTGCCCGCGGCGGTCTGGTCGACGAAGAAGCATTGGCCGAAGCGCTGAAATCCGGCCATGTCGCTGGCGCAGCCTTCGACGTGTTCAAGGAAGAGCCCGCGACCGAAAACCCGCTGTTCGGCCTCCCCAACGTCGTCTGCACCCCCCACCTTGGGGCCGCCACGACTGAAGCGCAGGAGAACGTGGCACTTCAGGTCGCTGAACAGATGTCCGACTACCTGCTGACTGGTGCCGTCACAAACGCCCTGAACATGCCATCCGTCACCGCCGAAGAGGCAAAGGTCATGGGCCCGTGGATCACTTTGGCGGGTCACCTTGGGGCCTTCATTGGCCAGATGACGGATGAAGCCGTGAAGGCGATCAACATCCTTTACGACGGTCAGGTGTCCGAGATGAACCTGAACGCGCTGAACTGTGCGGTCGTGGCGGGCATCATGAAACGTGCCAACCCCGACGTGAACATGGTCAGCGCCCCCGTTGTTGCGCGCGAAAAAGGCATCCAGATCAGCACCACCAATCAGGACAAATCCGGTGTCTTCGACGGCTATGTGAAAGTGACCGTTGTCACCGAGAAACGTGAACGGTCAATCGCGGGCACCGTGTTCTCGGATGGCAAACCACGCTTTATCCAGATCAAAGGCATCAATATCGAAGCCGAAGTTGGTGCGCATATGCTCTACACCACCAACAACGACGTGCCCGGCATCATCGGGACGCTGGGTCAGACCCTGGGTGCAAACGACGTGAACATCGCGAACTTCACCCTCGGCCGGTCCACCGCCAAAGGGGAAGCGATTGCCTTGCTCTATATTGACGGCCCGCTGCCCGAGAAAGCGCTGAAAGACCTGCGTGATACAGGTCTGTTCAAACAGGTCAAAGAGCTCGAATTCGAAGTCGCCTAAGACCCACAGCGCATCAAAGAACCGCAAAGCGCCCCCATCACCGGGGGCGCTTTTGTTTTGCCTGCTTCCAATTGGCCTAAATCCCGGGGGAGCAGCCAAAGGCTGCGGGGGCAGCGCCCCTACAGGCTCACCCCTACCGCTGCCCCCGACGCATCACGCGCCCGTCCAGTCCAGCACCACTTTGCCAGAGGCCCCCGATTTCATCGTCGCAAACCCCGTCTGAAAGTCGTCGACGTCAAAACGATGGGTGATGATCTCACTCACGTCCAAGCCGTTCTCCAGCATGGCGATCATCTTGTACCACGTCTCGAAGATCTCGCGGCCATAGACCCCCTTGACGGTGATCGCCTTGAACACGATGCGCGACCAATCGACGGGCGATTTGCCCGGCGGGATGCCCAGCATCGCGATCCGCCCGCCCATGGTCATCGCCTCTACCATCTGATCCAGCGCGACCTGATTGCCCGACATCTCCATCCCGACGTCGAAGCCCTGTTTCATCTTCAGCCGCGCGATGACATCGGCAAGGTCTTCGTGACGCACGTCGACGGGGACGACATCGGCGACCTTGGCGGCGAGCTCTAGCCGGGCGGGGTTCACATCCGTGATCACCACATGACGTGCGCCGACGTGACGGGCGACCGCTGCGGCCATGATACCGATGGGGCCTGCACCGGTGATCAGCACATCTTCCCCCACCAGATCAAAGCTCAGCGCGGTGTGTACCGCATTACCAAGCGGGTCGAGGATCGCTCCGATATCGTCCGAGATCGTGTCGGGCAGCGGGACGACGTTGAACGCGGGCAGCCGCAGATATTGCGCGAAGGCACCTTGTTCATTCACGCCGATCCCACGCGTGGCGGGATCAAGGTGGAACTTGCCGGACCGCGACTGGCGCGAGGTTTTTCCGATCAGATGCCCCTCGCCCGAGCAGCGCTGCCCGATGGCCAGATCCGTGACATTCCGGCCCAGTTCCACAATCTCTCCGGCAAATTCATGGCCGGTGATCAGCGGGACAGGCACGGTATTCTGCGCCCATTCATCCCAGTTCCAGATGTGGATATCCGTGCCACAAATGCCGGTTTTGTTGATCTTGATCAGCACGTCATCCGGCCCGATTTCCGGCACCGGCGCGCGGGTCATCCACAGCCCTTCGCGGGGCTCGGACTTACACAGCGCCTTCATTTCGTTGCTCATGACAGAACCCCACAGGCTTTGCCCGCCACCTTGAAGGCTTCGAGCGCACGGTCGAGCTCATCGCGGGTCAGTGCGGCATTCATCTGGGTGCGGATGCGGGCCTGACCGCGGGGCACAACGGGAAAGAAAAAGCCGCTGACATAGACGCCTTCCTCGAACAGGCGCGCTGCCATATCCTGCGCCAACTGCGCCTCGCCCAGCATCACGGGGATGATCGGATGTTCACCAGGCAGAAGGTCAAAGCCGAGGTTGGTCAGCCCCTCGCGCCAGTATTTCGCGTTCTCGAACAGTTGCTTGCGACGATCATCCCCTTGTTCGACCAGTTCAAGCGCCTTGATCCCGGCCATGACAATCGACGGCGGCAGTGAATTCGAAAAAAGATAGGGCCGCGCGCGTTGGCGCAGCAGGTCGATCACGGGCTGCGGCCCTGCGATATAGCCGCCGATGGCCCCGCCAAGCGCCTTGCCCAAGGTACCTGTCAGGATATCCACATCGACCCCGAAGTGCGCAGGCGTGCCCTCCCCCTTCGGGCCCATAAAGCCTGTCGCGTGGCAGTCGTCGACCATCACCAGCGCTTCGTACTTCTCGGCCAGTTTGGTGATTTCGGGCAGTTTCGCCAGATAGCCGTCCATGCTGAACACGCCGTCGGTCGCGATCATGATAAACCGCGCGCCTTCCTCGCGGGCGAGCTTGAGCTGACCTTCAAGGTCGTCCATGTCCGAGTTGGCATAGCGGTAGCGTTTGGCTTTGCACAGGCGGATGCCGTCGATGATCGAGGCGTGGTTCAGACTGTCCGAGACGATGGCGTCCTCTGGCCCGAACAGAGGCTCGAACAGCCCGCCGTTGGCGTCAAAGCAAGCCGCGAAGAGGATGGAATCATCTTTCCCGAGGAAGGCCGCCAGCTTTTGTTCCAGCTCGCGGTGGATGTCCTGTGTGCCACAGATAAAACGGACAGAGGCCATGCCGAACCCCTTGGGGTCCATCGCATCACGGGCAGCGACGATGAGATCGGGGTGGTCTGCCAGCCCCAGGTAGTTGTTTGCGCAAAGATTAATCATCTGACGCCCGCCCACCGTGATCTCACCGGATTGGGGCGAGGTGATCATGCGCTCTTGCTTCATCATACCGTCCGCGGCGATGCCGGACAGGGTGGCGTTGACGTGATCTAGGTAGGCTTGGGTCATGATAGAACTCCTTTTCTCAGGCAGGTTCTATCATATCGGACGCGGCTCCGAAATAGAGGAAATCCCTTATAGCGGATTTTTTCCTATATCGTGGATATCACCTCGTAAACCAAAACGGTCAGGCGTCCTGTACGACCAGAAAAGCCCGCACAGGACCATCTGTCGCAGCGATCCGGTGCGGGACATCTGCGGGATAACGCGCCGTGTCGCCAGCGTGGACAGTGCCGACGGCATCGCCGCTGCGCAGTTCTACCGTGCCTTGCGATACGGTCAGATGCTCGCGCGCGCCGCGGGTATGGGGCTGGCTGTCCAGCATGCCGCCTGCGTCGATCAACAGTTCGTAAACCTCGTGTTTGCCCGCCTCTTCGGGGGGCGACAGGATGCGGATGCGGCAGCCGGAGCCGAGATTGTTGATCGTCGGCACCTCAGCCGCGCGCAAAACCTCGATCTGCGCGGGCGTTGGCGCGCTGTCCAGAAGGCCCGCGAAATCCACCTGTAGCGCACGGGTCAGGTTCCACAGGGTGGCGATGGTGGGGCTGCTTTCACCGCGTTCGATCTGGCTGACCATGGACCGCGACACGCCCGAAAGCTTGGCCACCGCATCAAGGCTCAGGCCCTGAGCGGTGCGCGCGGCCTTCAGGCGGGCGGGAAGTTGCGTCAGTATAGCGTCTGGATTATCCGTCATGCCGGATAGATGGGCCGCAGGGTGCCCCTCTGTCAATGGCAGGCGCTAGCTGAGCGCCTGCAAAATCGCGATAATCCCCGTCGCCGTCCCTGCCCCGACAAGAGCGGAAAGGATGATCCACCGGCGGAATGCAGGACGTTGTGGCGGCGTTTCGTCTTGCTGCCGGATCAACGCGTTTTCGACAAGCGCAGGCAAACGCGGGCCAAAACGGGCGAGGACCATAGCGGTCTTGCTCAGATCCTTGATCACAGCACGGGGGCCAATGGACTTAGAGATATAATCCGTCACGATCGGGTTCGACACTTCCCAGATGTTGATATGTGGGTTGAGCGAACGGGCGACACCTTCGACGACGACCATGGTGCGCTGTAGCAAGATCAGCTCTGTCCGTGTTTCCATGCCGAAGCGTTCCGTGACCTCGAACAGGTAGGTCAGCAGCCGCGCCATCGAAATGCGGGTCGCGTCCATGCCGAAAATTGGCTCCCCCACGGCGCGCAGGGCGCGGGCGAATTCGTCGACATCCTTGTCGGCAGGCACGTAGCCCGCTTCGAAATGCACCTCTGCCACCCGTTTGTAATCCTTGCGAATAAAGCCGAACAGTATCTCGGCATATACGCGGCGGGTGTATTCATCGATGTGGCCCATAATGCCGAAATCATAGGCGATGATATCGCCGTTCGGCGCGACCTTGAGGTTGCCCTGATGCATATCCGCGTGGAAATACCCGTCGCGCAGCGCGTGGTTCAGGAACAGCTGCAACACGCGGTCGCCAAGCGCCACACGGTCATGGCCCGCGGCATCAATCGCGGCGTTGTCGCCCATCGGGACGCCATCTGCCCAGCCCAGGGTCATGACGCGGCGGGCAGAATATTCCCATTTGATCGCAGGCAGTTGGAAGCCGGCATCACCCTTGGTGTTCGCCGCAAACTCCGACGCGGCGGAGGATTCGAGCCGCAGGTCCAGCTCGCCCCGCACCACACCATCGAAATGTTCGATCACCTCCATCGGGCGCAGGCGGCGCGATCCGGGCGAGAAAAGTTCGACCATTCGCGCGGCAAGATAGAAGGCATCGACATCCTTGCGAAAGGCTTTCTCGATCCCCGGACGCAGCACTTTTACAGCGACGTCTTCCTGCGTTTCGGCGATGGTGGCGCGGTGCACCTGCGCGATAGAGGCAGCGGCGACGGGTTCGCTAAAATCAGAGAATATCGCATCGACCGGCAGGCCGAGCTCTTTTTCGACTTCTGCCTTGGCCTGTTCGATGGAAAACGGCGGCAGCTTGTCTTGCAGCACGCGCAGTTGCACGGCCAGCTCGTCGCCCACAACATCGGGGCGGGTAGAGAGCACCTGACCGAACTTGATGTAGGCAGGGCCAAGCGCGGTTAGTGCACGGGTCGCGGGCGGCATGGACGGATCACCGGCATAGCCCAGAAACTTGAACGGTTTGCCAAGCGCCTTGGCGACAAAGCGCAACGCGGGCGTTGCGTCAAAGGCATCCAGCACGACATTCATCGCGCCGGTCCGCTCCAAAGTTGCACCGGTGCGGATCAACCGCCAGATATTATGAGGTCCGCGCATGGGTTAAATCTTCCAACCAGAATGAAGCGCTGCGATCCCCAGCGACAGGTTCCGGTACTTCGCCTGCCCAAAGCCCGCGGTGCGCAGCATGCCGAGGAAGGTTTCCTGATCAGGGAAGTTGCGGATCGATTCCACAAGGTACTGATAGCTGTCGCGGTCGTTCGCGATCATCTGCCCCATGCGGGGGATGACGTTAAAGCTATAAAGATCATATGCTTTCTGCATCATCGGGTTGGGCAGCTGGCTGAATTCAAGCACCATGAGACGCCCGCCGGGACGCAGCACGCGGTAGGCTTCGTTCAGCGCTTCTTGGGGGCGGGTGACGTTCCGGATGCCAAAGCTGATTGTATAGACGTCAAAGGTATTATCTTCGAACGGCAGCGCCATGGCGTCGCCGACGACCCAATCAAGGCTATCGGCCATCGCTGCGGCCTCTGCCCGTTTGCGCCCTTCGACCAGCATCGGTTCGGTCAGATCCAGCACGGTGGCGTGGCCCGATCCGGCACGGCCCAGAAACTTGAACGACACATCGCCGGTCCCCCCGGCGACATCCAGCAGCTTTTGACCTGCGCGCGGTGCCAGCCAATCCATCATCGCCTCTTTCCAGACGCGGTGGATGCCGACGCTCATCACATCGTTCATGATGTCGTATTTGCTGGCCACAGAGTTAAAGACACCCTGCACGCGCCCGGCCTTGTCGCTTTCGGCTACGGTTTCAAATCCGAAATGAGTGGTTTTGTCGCTGTCGTTTGTCATGGGGTCTTGTAGTCCTTTGATCTGCACCTTTGTTATAGGGCGCGAGGGGGCAGGTACAATGCGCCCCTTTTGTCACAGGGGAAACAACCATGCCTGAGTTGCCAGAGGTCGAAACAGTGCGTCGCGGTCTATCCCCCGTGATGGAGGGTGAGGTGATCGCCCGCGCCGAGGTAAATCGCCCCGATCTGCGCTGGCCTTTCCCCCCAGATATGGCGGCACGGCTGACAGGACAACGGGTGACCCAGCTGCGGCGGCGGTCAAAATATATCCTCGCCGATCTGTCGTCGGGGGAATCGCTGCTGGTGCATCTGGGGATGTCGGGGCGGATGCTGATCTCGGGCGATCCATTGGGGCAGTTCGTGCATGACCACCCCGCCCCCGAGAAACACGATCATGTGGTGTTTCATATGGGCAACGGTGCGCGGGTGACCTTTAACGACCCGCGCCGCTTTGGCGCGATGGACCTGTTGGACACTGCCAGCGCTGACAGCCACAAGTTGCTGTCGTCGATCGGGCCGGAGCCTTTGGGCAATGACTTCCACGAAGACCACCTGATTGCCGCGCTCAAGGGCAAGAATACCCCGATCAAGACCGCGCTGCTGGACCAGCGGATCGTGGCGGGGCTGGGAAATATCTATGTCTGCGAAACCCTTTACCGTGCGGGCATCCACCCTGCGCGCAAGGCAGGGCGGATCGCGGCGAAACGGGTGGGCAGCTTGGTCCCGATCATCCGCGATGTGCTGAACGAGGCGATCACCGCAGGCGGGTCTACTTTACGCGATTTCAAACGCGCGGACGGTGAATTGGGCTATTTCCAGCACAGCTTTGACGTGTACGGCCGCGAGGCAGAACCCTGCCGCAGTGAAGGCTGCACCCATCAGATTGCGCGAATCGTCCAGTCGGGGCGGTCTTCCTTCTACTGCCCGCAATGCCAAAGATAACTTGAAACACCCCACCCCCGTGGTATGCACATCTTTCAAAGCGTAACAAACGAGAGCATTCTTGATGGCTTATGAAACGATCACGGTCGACGTCGACAACCACATCGCGCTTGTCACGCTGAACCGTCCCGATGCGATGAACGCACTGAATGACCAGCTGATGACCGAGCTGGCCGATGCGTTGAAATCGGCTCAGGAAAACGAAAAAGTCCGCTGCATCGTGATCACCGGCTCGGAAAAGGCGTTTGCCGCCGGTGCCGATATCGCCATGATGCGCGACAAAAGCTTCGTCGATGTCTTTGCCGGTGACCTCTTCACCCCCGAGACAGACCAGATCATGCGCGTGCGCAAACCCATCATTGCTGCTGTGTCGGGCTATGCCCTTGGCGGCGGCTGCGAACTGGCGATGATGTGTGACTTTATCATCTGTTCCGAAAGCGCAAAATTCGGGCAGCCTGAAATTAACCTTGGCGTTGTTGCAGGTATTGGCGGCACGCAGCGCCTGACCCGCGCCATCGGCAAATCCAAAGCGATGGACATGAACCTGACTGGCCGCTTCATGGATGCCGCCGAGGCAGAGCGTGCGGGCCTTGTATCGCGCGTCGTCCCCGTCAAGAAACTGATGGAAGAAGCCATGGCCGCCGCCGCCAAGATCGCCGAGAAATCGATGATCTCGACCATGGTGGTAAAGGAAGCCGTGAACCGGTCGTTCGAAGTGCCCCTGCGCGAGGGCCTGCTGTTTGAGCGGCGTATTTTCCATTCGCTGTTCGCGACGGAAGACCAAAAAGAAGGCATGTCTGCCTTCCTTGAAAAGCGCGAAGCGCAGTTCCGGGACAAGTAAATGGCTTTGCGGGTTTGCATTGCGTGTCGGGTTGGACTATAGGCAGCCCTAATACATGCGCGTGCAGCCCGCTCTGGCTAGAATCACCTTATCGGATATCGGTTCCGGTCGTTGGGTTTGTGTCGCGTATTCGCAATTTGAACATACCCAAGATGAAGGCTGATCCTCATGGCAAACACACCTCAGGCTAAAAAACGCGCCCGCCAGAACGAAGCACGTTTCCAAATCAACAAAGCACGTCGTTCGCGCATCCGTACCTTCCTGCGCAAAGTCGAAGAAGCCATCGCATCCGGCGACAAAGAAGCCGCAACTGCCGCTCTGCGCGCCGCTCAGCCCGAGCTGATGCGCGGTGTGACAAAAGGCGTTTTCCACAAGAACACAGCCTCGCGCAAAATGTCGCGTCTGGCGTCGCGGGTCAAAGCACTGGGCTAAGCCTGGTTGACCTAACGTCATCTTTCACAACTTAAAAGCACCGCTTCGGCGGTGCTTTTTTTGTTTCTGTAGCACTCGCATCACGGGAATGAGATTCTTTTGCACCAATCTCTGAGTCAAGTTTGAAGATGTGTTGTATCAGTCCAACCGAGATTGCTAACACTATCAAACGCGATTCACTTCGCTTGGGGGGACAGGCCCGAACGGTTCGAGATATTTGCTAGAATATCGAACAGCCGCCGGGGAAATTTGGATGGTCTTGCTAGGGGCCACCTGACGTCTGCAGATGCTGCTGCCAGCACATTTGCCCTGTCTTTTTAAAAACGACGAACGGTGTGTTCGGCAGCGACGTTTGGCGATTTGCTTCGCCAACGCACGCGTCAGGCATGCCTTATGTAAAAATGTCCGAAGGACGGCGGGCCGGTTCTCTGTGTGGGACCGGGTAAACGGTCTGTTGTCTTTTGACTGGATAAAATAGCGTTTCAGTATGTGCTGAAGCGATCAAAGAATGGGACGGCAGGGCGCATGATGCAGGCAGAATGGACGACAATTCGGGACCGGCTTTTAAAGACGGTTGGACAGAACAACTTTACTACCTGGATTGACCCACTGACTGTTGGCCCCATCGAAGACGGCATTTGCACGTTGTTCGTACCGACCAATTTCTTTGGCAACTATGTCAGCCAGAACTTCGCCGATCTGCTGCTGCATGAAATGCAGTCCGAAGACATCAGCATCAGCCGTCTGAAATTCGCGGTCGCCCCACAGGACAAGCCCGCCTCCATTGATCCTGCCCCAGCCCGCCCCAAGCCCGCCGCCGCAGCCCAGCCTGCGAACAGCCAGATCAACGCCGCCCCGCTTGACGCCCGCTTTAGCTTTGACAACTTTGTTGTCGGCAAACCCAACGAACTGGCCCACGCCGCCGCACGTCGCGTTGCCGAAGGTGGCCCCGTCACCTTCAACCCGTTGTTTCTTTATGGTGGTGTCGGCTTGGGCAAAACTCACTTGATGCACGCCATCGCGCAAGAGCTTCAGGTCCGCAAACCCGAACTGAACGTGCTGTATCTGTCGGCTGAACAATTCATGTATCGCTTCGTGCAGGCGCTGCGTGATCGCAAGATGATGGACTTCAAGGAAATCTTCCGCTCGGTCGACGTGCTGATGGTGGACGATGTTCAGTTCATCGCGGGCAAGGACAGCACGCAGGAAGAATTCTTTCACACGTTCAACGCCCTCGTGGATCAGAACAAACAGATCATCATTTCCGCAGACCGCGCCCCGGGCGAGATCAAGGATCTTGAGGATCGCGTAAAATCGCGTCTGCAATGCGGTCTGGTCGTTGATCTGCATCCGACCGACTACGAACTGCGTCTTGGCATTCTGCAAAACAAAGTGGAAGCGCAGCGCAAGAACTACCCCGGTCTTGAGGTCGAAGCTGGCGTGCTCGAGTTTCTGGCGCATCGCATCACCACCAACGTCCGTGTGCTGGAAGGCGCGTTGACCCGTCTGTTCGCCTTTGCATCGCTTGTCGGCCGCGAGATCAACATGGACCTGACACAGGATTGTCTGGCCGACGTACTGCGTGCCTCTGAACGCAAAGTCAGCGTCGAAGAGATCCAGCGCAAAGTGTCCGAGCATTACAACATCCGCCTCAGCGATATGGTCGGCCCCAAGCGTCTGCGCAGCTATGCCCGCCCGCGTCAGGTCGCCATGTATCTGTGCAAGAAAATGACCAGCCGTTCGTTACCCGAAATTGGCCGCCGTTTTGGCGGGCGCGACCACACGACCGTGATGCACGGCGTGAAACGTATCGAAGAGCTTAAACAGAACGACGGCCAGATCGCCGAAGATCTGGAACTGCTGCGCCGCTCTCTCGAGGCTTAAGAGCACCAGCTTGCACAGAAGACACGCGAAGGCCTTGACGGGCCTTCGTTTCGTGCTGAAAAGTCAACAAAACTCTTGTGAATACATTGGTATCGGGTAGTTTGCCCTCCCGGACTGCCGGAATGGAGATGGCATATGAAATTCAGCATTGAACGCGCCGCGCTGCTTAAGGCCGTATCACAGGCCCAATCCGTGGTAGAGCGCCGCAATACCATCCCAATCCTCGCCAACGTGCTGATCGAGGCCGAAGGCTCTGACGCGTCGTTCCGCGCGACCGATCTGGATATCGAAGTGGTCGACAAGGCCGCGGCGCAGGTCGAACGTGCCGGTGCGACAACGGTTTCCGCGACCACATTGCATGAAATCGTGCGCAAGCTGCCTGATGGCGCGCTGATCAGCCTGACCTCCGACAGCGCCGCGGGGCGTCTGACCGTCGAAGCAGGCCGCTCCAACTTCTCGCTCGCGACATTGCCGCGCGAAGATTTCCCCGTCATGGCGACTTCTGAATACCAGTCGAACTTCAAGGCCCCTGCCCCCGTGCTGCGCCGCCTGTTCGACAAATCCAAATTCGCCATCTCGACCGAAGAAACACGGTACTATCTGAACGGCGTTTACATGCATATTTCGGACAGCGAAGGCAGCAAGGTGCTGCGCTGCGTTGCCACCGATGGCCACCGTCTGGCCCGCATCGACGCGCCCATGCCCGAGGGTGCCGCCGAAATGCCCGGCGTGATCGTGCCCCGCAAAACCGTGGGCGAGCTGCGCAAGCTGCTGGACGACGACGATATGGAAATCGCCGTTTCCGTGTCCGAGACCAAGATCCGCTTTGCCACACCGGACATCACGCTGACCTCCAAGGTCATCGACGGGACGTTCCCTGACTACACCCGCGTGATCCCGCAGGGCAACACCCGCAAGATGGAAGTCGACGCCAGCGATTTCGCCCGCGCCGTGGACCGTGTTGCGACCGTAAGCTCCGAACGGTCCCGCGCCGTCAAGCTGCAACTGGACGAAGATCGTCTGGTGCTGTCCGTCAACGCGCCTGACAGCGGTGCCGCCGAGGAAGAACTGGTCGTCGCCTATGCCGACGAACGGCTGGAGATCGGGTTTAACGCGAAATACCTGCTTGAGATCGCAAGCCAGGTGGATCGTGAAAACGCGGTGTTCCTGTTCAACTCCTCCGGTGATCCGACGTTGATGCGCGAAGGCAATGACATGTCTGCGGTCTATGTCGTTATGCCGATGCGTGTGTGACGCTGACAGGCTACGTCGAACATCTTAACGCATTCATACCAGTCGTATGAGCGGGCTATACCTCTCCCAGCTGACGCTGTCGCATTTTCGCTCGCATAAACGTGCGGTGATCGATTGCGACGCGCGGCCTGTGTCTATTTTCGGGCCCAATGGCGCGGGAAAGACCAATATTCTGGAAGCCGTGTCTTTGTTGTCCCCCGGCCGCGGCCTGCGCCGGTCAAGCGCGTCGGATATGACGCGCCGGCCAGAGGCGCTTGGCTGGAAGATCACCGCACATCTGCACAGTCTGGGCCAGATCCACGAGGTCGAGATCTGGTCAGAGGCGGGTGCTGCGCGGCAAGTGCGGATTGACGGCAAGGCGACGGCGCAGACCGGATTAGGGCGCATTGCGCGGGTGCTGTGGCTTATCCCGTCGATGGACCGTCTATGGATCGAAGGCGCCGAAGGTCGCCGCCGTTTCCTTGACCGCATGACGCTGAGCTTTCTGCCTGACCATGCAGATCAGTCGCTTGCCTATGAAAAGGCCATGCGCGAACGCAACCGCCTGCTGAAGGATATGGTGCGCGAACCGTCGTGGTATGTCGCGCTGGAACAGCAAATGGCCGAAGCCGGTAGCGCGATCCACGCCAACCGTGTCGCCGCCTTGCAAGCCATCACCGAAGCGCAGGCACAGGCCGAGACCGCCTTTCCCACCGCGACGCTTGATCTGATCTGCGACATGCCCACCACCGCCGAGGGGTTGCGTCAGGCGCTCGCCGATAACCGGATGCGGGATCTGTCAGCAGGGCGGACCCTGATCGGGCCGCATCGCGCCGATCTTGAAGGGGTCTATGCCGCCAAGGACGTGCCCGCGCGTGATTGTTCAACCGGAGAGCAGAAGGCCCTGCTGGTGTCGCTGATCCTTGCGAACGCCCGCGCATTGGCCGCTGATTTCGGCGCACCGCCTCTGCTGTTGCTGGACGAGGTCGCTGCCCATCTGGACGCCGACCGTCGCGCCGCGCTCTATGACGAACTGTGCGCCCTTGGTGCCCAAGCCTGGATGACCGGTACCGGAGAAGAGCTGTTCGACACGCTCGGCCCCCGCGCCCAACGGCTTGAGGTGACAGAGACCCTCGGCCTTTCAACCGCAAGGATGCTTCCATGACCATCGCCCTGCCCGATCTGCTGCTGTACTGCGGCGCGCTCGTGATCCTGTTTCTGACCCCGGGTCCTGTATGGCTTGCCATTATGGCACGCGCGCTGTCGGGCGGGTTTGGCGCGGCATGGCCGCTCGCCCTTGGGGTGGCGATCGGTGATATGCTCTGGCCGCTGGTGGCGGTGCTTGGCATCAGCTGGATCCTGTCGGTGTTTGATATGTTCATGCTGGGCATGCGCTGGATCGCCTGTGCCGTATTCCTGATCATGGGCGTGTTGCTGATCCGCCATGCCGACGCCAAGATCGACCGCGACAACCGTCTGACCCGCCCCGGCGCATGGGCCGGTTTCGGTGCCGGGTTGCTGGCCATTCTGGGCAACCCAAAGGCCGTTCTGTTCTATATCGGTGTGCTGCCGGGCTTCTTTGATCTGCGCCATGTCACCGCATTGGACGTGGGCGCGATCATCGCCGCATCCGTCGCGATCCCGCTGTTCGGGAACCTTGCCATCGCCGCTTTAGTGGGCAAATTGCGCGGCCTGATGACCGACCCGGCGACCCTGAAACGCATCAACATCGTGGCCGGTGCGCTACTGATCTGCGTAGGTTTGCTCATCCCCTTCGTCTAACGCAAAATCTTGTGTCAGGCGCGTGACAATCGTGGCGGAAAACACTATAAATTGGGTAACAAAAGAAGGTTTCCCAATATGTCCGACACCGATCAGCTCCCCGAGGAATATGGCGCAGATTCCATTAAGGTTCTCAAAGGCTTAGAAGCGGTTCGCAAACGTCCGGGCATGTATATCGGTGACACCGATGACGGGTCGGGTCTGCACCATATGGTCTATGAGGTCGTGGACAACGGTATTGACGAGGCGCTGGCCGGTCATGCGGATGCGGTGAACGTTACAATTCACGACGACAGCTCTGTTTCGGTCAGTGACAACGGGCGCGGTATTCCCGTCGGCATCCACCAAGAAGAAGGCGTTTCCGCCGCCGAGGTCATCATGACCCAGTTGCACGCGGGCGGTAAGTTCGACAGCAACTCGTACAAGGTGTCCGGCGGTCTGCACGGCGTGGGCGTTTCGGTTGTGAACGCGCTTTCCGATTGGCTGGAACTGCGCATCTGGCGCGAAGGCAAGGAACATGTTGCGCGCTTTGAAGGCGGTTTCACCACCAAACACCTAGAGGTCGTGGGCCCCACCGAACGTACCGGCACCGAAGTCCGGTTCATGGCCTCGACCGAGACATTTTCGAACCTCGACTATAGCTTCGAGACGCTGGAAAAACGTCTGCGCGAACTGGCGTTCCTGAACTCCGGCGTGCGCATCATCCTGACCGATGAGCGCCCTGCCGAACCTCTGCGGACCGAGCTTTTCTATGAAGGCGGCGTGAAGGAATTCGTGAAATACCTCGACCGGTCGAAAACCTCTGTCATGCCCGAACCGATTTTCATCTCGGGCGAGAAAGACGATATCGGCGTCGAAGTCGCGATGTGGTGGAACGACAGCTACCATGAAAATGTGCTACCCTTTACCAACAACATCCCGCAGCGTGACGGCGGCACCCACACCGCGGGCTTCCGGGGGGCATTGACGCGGACGATCAACAACTACGCGCAATCTTCAGGTATCGCGAAGAAGGAAAAAGTGTCCTTCACCGGGGATGACGCCCGCGAAGGCCTGACCTGCGTGCTGTCGGTCAAGGTGCCGGACCCCAAGTTCAGCTCGCAGACCAAGGACAAACTTGTCAGCTCGGAAGTGCGCCCCGCCGTCGAAGGCCTGGTGAACGAAAAGCTGGCCGAATGGTTTGAAGAAAACCCGCAGATTGCCAAGATCGTCGTCGGCAAGATCATCGAAGCCGCCCACGCCCGCGAAGCGGCGCGTAAGGCCCGCGACCTGACCCGCCGCAAGACCGCGATGGACGTGAACTTCCTTGCGGGCAAGCTCAAGGATTGCTCTGAAAAAGACCCGTCCAAAACCGAAGTCTTTCTGGTGGAGGGTGACTCCGCCGGTGGCTCTGCGCAAACGGGCCGTGACCGCCAGACACAGGCGATCTTGCCCCTGAAAGGTAAGATCCTGAACGTCGAACGCGCCCGGTTTGACCGGATGCTGGGCAGTCAGGAAATCGGTAACCTTGTTATGGCGCTCGGCACCGGGATTGGCCGCGATGAATTCAACATCGATAAGCTGCGCTACCACAAGATCGTCATCATGACCGATGCGGATGTTGACGGCGCGCACATCCGTACGCTGTTGCTCACGTTCTTCTACCGTCAGATGCCGCAGCTGATCGAGAACGGCCATCTCTATATCGCGCAGCCGCCCTTGTACAAAGTGTCGCGTGGCAAGTCCGAGGTCTACCTCAAGGATCAGGCCGCGATGGAGGACTACCTGATCCAGCAAGGCATTGAAGGCGCTATGCTAAAACAGGGCAATGGCGAGGAAATCACCGGTCAGGATCTGGCCCGCGTCGTTGATCTGGCCCGCCAGATGCGTCGTGTTCTCGAAGCTTTCCCGACCCATTACCCCCGTCATATTCTGGAACAGGCCGCCATCGCCGGTGCCTTTGTGCCGGGCGCGGTCGATGCTGATCTGCAAGGCGTGGCCGACAAGGTCGCAGAGCGTCTGAACCTGATCGCATTGGAATGGGAACGTGGCTGGCAAGGCCGCATCACCCAAGACCACGGCGTCCGCCTCGCCCGCATCCTGCGCGGCGTGGAAGAGGTGCGTACCCTCGACGGTCGCATGCTGCGGTCGGGCGAGGCCAAACGCTCGGGCGGGTTCACAGAGCACCTGCAAGACGTCTACGGCACGCCCGCCAAACTGGTGCGCAAAGACCGTAGCCAGCTGATCCACGGCCCCATGGACCTGCTTGAAGCGATCCTTGCCGAAGGTGAAAAAGGCCTGTCCCTGCAACGCTACAAAGGTCTGGGCGAAATGAACCCCGATCAGCTGTGGGAAACCACGCTCGACCCCGACGCCCGCACCCTGTTGCAGGTTAAGGTCGCGGATATGGCCGAAGCAGACGACCTGTTCACCAAGCTGATGGGCGACGTCGTAGAACCCCGCCGCGAATTCATCCAGCAAAACGCGCTGAGCGTCGAGAACCTGGATTTTTAAGCGTTTTGTAGGGAAGCAGGTAAAATTGCGTGGCGCGCATAAGTTTGCGCGTCGCGGATGCAGCCAAGCAGTATGAAATCATTTTAATTCAATAACTTATTTGATTCATTCAAATACGGAGGGCTTATAGGATCGCGCCAGGCTTGCCGCCTCCCCCTTCAAATCCGAGTGAATATTCCAATTAGCCTTCAATCACTCCATGCCCATTTCCTATGACATTGGACTGGGCCCTTACCCCCGCCCCAATCAGCTCCGCGTTTTTGTGTTTACAACTGCATTCGCTTAGGACAGGCGGCGATTACGGCTCTAAACTGCCATTCGTTGGACTGATAGTGCTAGGCTGTTGATTCCTCAAACCAGCCATCGGTGGCATCGTCCAGCATAATTTGGCAGGATGAGGTCAGCAGTGCGGGCAAACGTTGCATTGCAAGACGGTCACTATGGCCCTTGGCAGAACTTAGCTGCAAGCCACCTGCACGGACTGAACCAATAGCCATGTGACCTGCGAAGGTAGAGTCTTACGCTCGGCCAGCAGCATCCGCACGTTGAGTGCTTCGGTCGCTTACGTAAAATCTTAAACATACAAGAGCATGAAAAGTTGCTACGCCGATATTGATAATGAATATTCATTACCTTAATTGACCATAGCCTGCGGTGAGGATGATAAATGCCAAGACTGAGCAAATCAGAGACCAGAGAAAAACTCCGCGACGCTTTGGTCGCTGAAGTTGTGGGAAACGGGATTTCCTCGTTAAATGTAGCAGGCATCGTTGCGCGGGCAAAGGTCTCGGCAGGCACGGTCTACGTCCATTTTGAAAACAAGGATGACATGCTCCGGAAGGTGTACATGGAGCTTAAGGCAGACTTCCACCACACCGTCACCAAACACCAGGTCGAGACCGACAGCGCGCAACTTGTACGAAATATGTGGTTTGCGATGTTCGACTTTGTGCGTATCCGCCCGCAGGACTTCCTGTTTCTCGATTATGTGAGTGCTGCAAAGATACTCTCACCAGAGCAACAAGCCATCACAGACAAATATGCCGCTGATATTGCGGCACTCCTAAAACGCGGGGTGGATGACGGCACTTTGGCCGATCTTGATACCAGTCTGCTTTCACTTTTGTTGGTCGCTCCCGCCATGCAGCTCGCACGCAGTGCCGTCCTTTCAGGTCAGAAAATCCCCGAAACACTGATCGAACAGACCCTTAAGCGGGTCTGGCTTTCGATCGCAAAATAGCAATCAAAAGGATCAAACCATGCCGAAAGTTATACTCATCACAGGCACATCCACTGGCCTTGGCGTGGCCACCGCCGTTCAGGCTGCACAGGCAGGACACACTGTGTATGCCACCATGCGCAACACACAAAAACGCGGCACTCTTGATGCGGCTGCACAGGTTGCGGGGGTATCGCTGAACGTGCTGCAACTCGACGTGCAGGATGCGGACTCTGTCAACGCAGCAGTCGATACCGTTATTGCCGAACAGGGCCACATTGACGTGCTGATCAACAACGCTGGCATGGGGTATGTGCGCAGCCTTGAGCAGGCCGAAGAAACTGATATCCAAAAGATCCTCGACATCAACTACACAGGCGTCACGCGCTGCATCAAGGCGGTCATGCCACACATGCGCAAAGCCCGCGCCGGCCATGTGATCAACATCAGTTCTGTCGGTGGCTTGGTTGGTCAGCCTTTCAACGAAATCTACTGCGGTGCGAAATTTGCTGTCGAAGGCCTGACAGAGGCAATGGCCAGCTACATCACCCCAGCGTTCGGCATCCACTTCACCGCCGTTGAGCCAGGCGGCATAGCTTCTGAGTTCGCCAATACGGTGCTGGAGCAAGTCGAACAGACGGGTGGCATGTTGGAGGACGAATACCTGCCGATCCTTCAAAAATATATTGCAGGTTCTCAAAACCGCCAAGAGACGGGCATTTACCAGACCGCGGATGAGGTCGCTGCGATTGTCATGAAGGTAATGGGTTCAGAACATCCTCCTGTCCGTACGCGGACTTCTGAATGGTCCGAAGACTTCAGTAAACTCAAGACTGGCCTTGATCCGGATGGATTAAAGCAACAATCTTTGGTCGCCGAACAGTTCCTGAAATAGTCTAGGCGTTCGGGGCCTCTGACTTTTTCTGTTTCATAATGAAATCAAACGTCGCTATGAAATTTGGCGACGTTTGCGATGCATATCTGCCTTTTCTACGCTTCGCAGAATCGGCCCAAGTCGGCCTTCTCCGGACATCGGTGCCACCTTACCTTGCCCCAACGCGGCTTCACCAAACCGGTCATTCGTCAAATGGTGCAGAGCATTTGACCAGCTGTGGTGGCCTCAGCAGGTTTTCTGTCAAAAACGCCTGACAATATGTCAACTCAAACAAGATGTCAGGATACCAGACAACACTCCACCCACTCGGAGGAGTTCGACCTCGTGTCGCGTTTCCACGGCGGCGCGACACGCAATACTTTGCACAGATCCATTTGGTCGGTAACGTCGAACTGGTACCTCTTTCTGGACACCTATTTTTGCAAATGACGCATCAATTTCCAAAGTGTCTAACGCTGACAAGCCAGCAGATTGCGGGTCAAAATCGTCAATAATTTTTACAGGCAAAATTCCCATACCGATCAGATTAGTACGGTGGATCCGCTCAAAGCTGCGTGCGATAACAGCTCTGACACCCAGAAGCGCAACCCCTTTGGCCGCCCAATCCTGAATAGCCCCTGGTTTCCTAGACACCTTCTTGGTTCACATTGGACTGTCTGTTTTCGAAGTCGACAGCATACCGTTTCTGACATGTTTGCGTTTCGGGTTATAGAACATTTCGATGTAGTCGAAGATGTCCTGTCTGGCCTGCTCGCGGGTTTTATATGTTCGACGCCGGACGCGTTCCCGTTTGAGCAGGTTGAAGAAGCTCTCAGGCAAGTCTTTGTCCGCCATTGGTCCGAGGACAATGGACGCGCGCATTGTCATGGCAATTCCCGCGCCTGCTCATCGAGTGTTTGATATTGTGGGCCCACAGAAACGCCGCCCAGTCCCTGCTGGTGTATTGGGCGGATTCAACCGGTCGTCGCAACACCTTCGATCATATCCTGTTTGAGCAGCCGGTCGAGAGCTTCTGCCGGTGTTTGCCAACCCAATGTCTTTCGAGGGCGCGTGTTCAGTGAGTGCGCAACAGCGCTCAACTCGTCAGCGCTATGCTGGCTGAGGTCCGTGCCCTTGGGAAAGTATTGGCG